>PDYJ01002303.1_pt1 | contig 2565370 bp, 2091 predicted proteins | sample 1430841 | NCBI WGS metagenome assembly PDYJ01 (sample SAMN07237672, study PRJNA390542) | Gut metagenome, whole genome shotgun sequencing project. | isolation source: fecal pellets | host: Mus musculus | place: USA: New York, NY | collected 2016-10 | reverse complement strand
CAGCCTCCGACGGTCTGCATCCGGGTTATCTTTGCCTCAACGTCCGCAAGCTCGGTCTCAGGATTTGCCATTGAATTTTGACCGTCAAGTGCAGCAATCTCCTCTTTGATCTTCTTAATGTTTTTGAGCTTCTCATACTCGGTGTCGTATTTGGCGAATATGTCCGGGTACTTCTGCTCAAGTTTATTCAACGCCTCACGGCGCGTATCGGTGGAAATAGCTTCATCTCCAGCGATGGAGCACAGTTCCTCTATCTTCCGTCTGTGTTCCTCCTCAGCCTCGATGGTTTTCTGCTTCTGTTTTTCATAGTCCTCCTCGGCCTCTTTCATGCGCTCGGTCTCGGTCTTCATCGAGAGAAGAGCAACGCATACACCGGCAAGCAGTGTGGCGACAAGAACGTATGGATTGGCCATCATGGTAGCGTTGAGCATCTTCTGCGCCTTCTCGACAAGGAGCAGCCAGTTGTAATGCAACGCCTCTGCCGCAGTAGCCCATCCTTTCATGGCGACCACTGCCATTACTGCAGTACGATAGACTCCGTATGTGGCAACGAGTCCGAGCAGGATACGCCCGAAACGTTCGTAATGCTCGATGATATAGGACACGCCGGAGAGGGTCTCGTTGATGATACCTTCTGACTGTTGTCCGATTTCATTGAACATCATCGAGATTGCGTCCTCAATGTTGGAAATCTGACCGGTGATGGTTTTCGACTGCGCCTCCATGAGACCTCCAAACTTACCACCCTCATCAGTAAGGCTCTCGATAACTTTCTGCACTTCGGGGAATCCAACCTTACCGGCCTCAACAAGTTCCTTGACTTTGCTTTCAGCCACACCGAACTGTTTGGCAAGTTCGGCTATCATAGGTATGCCTCGCCCGGTGAACTGGTTTAGGTCCTGAGTGTAAAGACGGCCCTGGGCCATTGTCGTGCCGTAGAGGTACACAAGATCATTGAGGGGTACGGATAGACCGGCTGCTATATCTCCCAACCGGATAAGGGTCTCATTGACCTTCTCTGCCTCAAAACCATAGGCGAGCAACTGCTTGGCTCCTTTGACACCTCCTCGAGACCGAACGGTGTCGTTTGCCGCAGTCTTTGTGAGCTGCGACATGAGCGCATTGGCTTTCTCGGCACTGCCGAGCATGGTAGTGAATGCGACCTCTAACTGCTGAAACTCACCACGCGTCTTTGCAATAGCCGACACAAGTTGCTTCACAGCAAAGGCGGACACAAGTTTGGTTACCGTGCCGTTGAGTTTCTGCGCCATCCTGTCGGTATCGCTCATCTCCTTGGTAACACGGTTAGCACCCCTGCGGAGCCGCTCGATATTCCTTTCGGCTTCGTTGAGTCGCTGTGGCAGATTGCCGCCAAGCAATATTTCTATCTGTACCGGTTTCATGCTTTGAGGTTACTTCTGAAAAAGTTCGCCACTTCCGCGGCTTCATCTTCGGCTGTCGTATTGGTGTTTGTTTTGGATTTCTTGCCCCCTACATACCGGGGAGCGTCACTCAACATCATTATCAGCATCTGATAGCTCACACCATACAGGATGTATCTTACCGACCATCCAGTGGCATCGGCTATCTGCCATACAAATCCGAAAGGGCTATGGGAGCCTTCATAACGGCTCTTTAACTCCCTGTCGCGTCCCGGCTCAGTCTCGGCTTCATCGGATTCGTCCGCTCGGCCAATCTGATAATAGGTAAAAAAGGGTCCGTGCCCATAAGGGTCACAAAGCGCATCATGGCCGCGAGCATATAATCGTGGGCATTTTCTGGCGGACAAGCCACGCCATCGGTCGCTCCCACAACCGCTGCGCCCACCATCCGCGGCACAGAGTCACGGCTACCATCCGTGAGATTTCATAACCATGCTCAGCCAGGAACTTCATCTGCTGTTCCTTGTCAAAGTCCCACATCTGCTCACTTGTGACACCCATACGGTTGTACAGTTGTGCTATGCGGATCTGACCGGCAAGTGTGGGCCGACGCATTGTGGCTCTCACTGTGAACCGTCGTTTGAAGAATGGGAATTTGAAAGAGAAAAGGGGAACGCTGACACCCGCATCAAGCAGGACATCGGCGCTCTCCCTCTCTATTTCCCTTGTGTAGCGGGGATCCATGTGTTAGCCTTCTGCCTGTTCGGGTGCGGACTGCGCAGCGGCAGCCTGTTCGGGAATGTCGGTGATGGTATATGGCGCGCCACCGTTTTCGGGTTTCTGCACCTTGAGTTTGCACGCGATCTTGGCAACCTCGGTAAGGGTGAGTTTGCCGGAAAGGTTGGCGAGCAGTTTACCGTTAGGGATGGTGATGCGCTGACCACTGACGAGGTCTATGACACACTCACCGCTCTTATCTATAAGGACAGACGGTGCAGACCAACCGGTAGGCGCTTCATCACCACCTATGAGATCCCCACCGAGCGCGTTTTTGAGGTTCTTGTAATCGAGCTGAATCAGGTTGAACGTGGGTTCGATGGTGCCGTTCTTTTGTGCGAGAGAAAGCACAGGGGCATCGGGAACCTGCTCAGCGTCTACATCGACACTCTCAGGTCCCTTACCACCGAAATCGAACGAGCCCTTTTCTATATAACCGACCTTGAAGCCCCGAATGACAAGGAGCCGATGCCGTACATGAAGTTTTTATTCATTGTTTTTTCTTTTTGTGATTATGATACTTGTCAGGAATACACCGGCGAAAAGACCGGCTATCAGATTGACTGTGCCTATAAGCGCGGGGCTGGTGCGCTGCTTGCGCTCCTGTTGGTACTGTTCATGCTGCTGCTCCAGCGCGTCACGGGCGGTGTGGTAGAGCGCCTCGTAATATTCCACCTGACGCTGCAGGCTGTCACATGTGCCGGTGATATATACCGTATCGCCATGAGTGGCGACCTTGATATTGGCCTGTCCACTACGCTTGGTATAGGCTGCACCTTCCGGCAATTTAAGGAGGCTGTCCACGGATACGGCTATCTCCACCTTGCTCTCCGGGATTATCTCCCACCGGGTCTGCTTTATTATTGTCGCTGTAGTGTCCCGGATTTCGGTCACCGAGGTTGTCTGCGACTGCTCCGAAGTCGATTTCCGGGTTGACGCGCAGCTTGTAAAGAACAGGGCAGCCGTCAGAATGAGGACAAGCAGAGGCAGCCTCCACTGCTTTACGCAACCGGGCCATTTCTCTCTTGGTAGAGGCCATCTCACGCTTGTTGGCCTGAAGATCCTCTCGTGTTGCATTGAGTTCATCTTTTAAGGGTTTAACGATATTTTCGACAAGGATACGGGTGGCATTCTCGGTGTTTGTGATATGCACCGTCTCAGCGTCAGCCCTCGCCTTCTCGGCATCGGCATTAGCCTTGCGCACGGTGGCCTTGAGAGTAATCACACCCACTACCATCGCGAGGAAACCACCGCCAAGGAGTATGTTGAGTATTTCGCTGAATGTCATCGCCACTCGTATTTATGTCGTTACTGATTTATTCCGATTGATTTGAGCCACTTCTGCACATCGAAACTCGGACACCCTTTGGCAGCCACCTCGTTATGGCCGATTATACGGACATTGGGGAAGCGACGGTGGAAGTCCTTCACATAGGTTTCCATTGCTTTAAGCTGAGCCGCTGTACGCGTATCCTTTACTTTGTTCTGCCAGTTTGGTACAGACTGGGGAGGGCATCCTCCGGCATACACCACATGGCGGCTGATGGAGTTATAGCCTTTGGCTCCATTGGTGATTTCCCATGGATCTACGTTGGCATCCTCATTATTGTCAACGAGACGCTCTACCGTGCCGTCAAGGTGGATAAGGTCTGTATAGCCGACCTGTTTCCATCCACGGCCACCGGCAGACACCGGGCTGAGGTGCATGCGCCGGATATCGGCGGATGTCACCTCGCGCCCTTCAGGAGTCGCAGTGCAGTGAAGTACAAGATACTTGAGCTTTGCCATTATTCGGTATCTGCTTCAGGTTTCTTGACATTGGCAGCTTTGAGGGCGGCCGAGAACTTGGGAGTGGCACGCGAGTCGAGCACTACGAGTTCCTCACCGAAGGCGATGTTGGTATCGGCCATCATGAGCAGCTTGAAGAAGTAGAGCTCAGAGGCGTTGGCATACTTGTCAATCTGGATCACGTTCTCGTCGTTCTGCAGGTTGACGGCAGCGAAGAAGTTGCCGTCAGCATCGGGAGAACAGAGAGTTGCGATGAGCACTCCTTCGGGCCACGCTGCTACAGTCTCAATTGTGATGCCCTTATAGCGCTTGCGATTGATCTCAGTCTCGCTGGCGTTCTTGGCCTCGCGCTCGGTGAGTTCGTCATCGTATTTGTCGAAGTCCTCGACACTCATTATGATGCGGAGGTTGGGATTTTCGCGCATTGCCTTGGGGATAGCCTTACGCACGGCCTTGAGCTTTTCGACCATCGTGGTTGCCTTGGATCCGTCGACGAGGATATAGTCCGGATCTTTTGCGGCCTGGGTGAGGATGCCGTTCATGAGCTTGTCATCATCGGTGCCCTCGGCATACTCGCCGTTGACGTAGTGATGCCCGAGTTCGAACTGAACCTGCTTAGAAAGTGCGTCGAGAAGTGCGTTCTGACCTTCAGGAGGCAGTTCGCGGAACACGAGGTTGCCTGTCGGCTGCCACTTGCGCCAGACGTGCTCGAACTGGCGTGGGTTGAACACTGTGAAGGCCATGAAGTCGTGGGGCGTAAGAATCTTCTCAGACCAGTTGAAATCGCCCTTGGAATCCTCTACTGTAGGATTCTCCTTGCGTTTCTGGAGCATCTTGCCGGTCTTGAGACGAGGAATACTCATGCTCTTCTCCACACCGGGAATAACCATGATAAGCCCCTTGCTCACGAGCTCGTTGCCCGTGGCAGCTTTGGCAAGGATACGTTCCAGTACCTCACCGTTGTAATTAGTATTGTCTACTTTGATTGCCATTGCTGATAATGGATTTAAGTGTTATTATTTATTGCAGTTAGCGCGGATCTCGTCCATACACTCCTCCCACGGGCTCTTGGCCGGAGCCGAAGTAGGTGCGGGGTCGGTGGAAAGTGTGTCGCTAAGTTTGACCGCCGGGGTCATGGCGGCGAGGGTGGTGTTGAGATCTTCGATGCCGACCTTTTTGCCGAGGCCGATAAAATGGTCTTTTTGGTCGGCATTGATTTTCTTGGCGGCCACCGCGGCATCGACAGCAGCGGTGATCTGAGCGAGTTTGAGGTCGTCGTTTTCCTTGCGCATCTTCTCTACCTCATCTTTCGATGACTTGAGTTCCGCGAGTTTGGCGTTCACTGTGGCCTCGTCAGCCGTTTCCGGCAAGCCCAGTGTAAGGGCGATTTGCTTGAGTTCCATTTGCGGTTGATTGTTATTTGAGTTATTGTTTAGCAGGGGAAGGGGGCAGTCACTCCCATCTCCAAGCGTTATTTGTGTTCCATCTTTACGCAGCACAATGGCGTCATCGTTGGCTCCAATGTCAACCACCGACACTTCATATATCCGGCTTTTTGTAACCGTCGGTCGTGTCTGCCCTTCGACAAGATGTTCGGCCTCCTTACTGGTCTCCAGTACATCAAAACCTATGCTTACCATACGCAGTGAGCCGAATTCCCATTGCTTCTTGCACTGTCTCGACAGTTCCGTTGCCTCGTCAAAGCACGGCTCTCCGGTTATCTCACCGTCCTCGACGCGGATATCCTTCATATAGCCGATTACCTTGCCGCGCTCATGCATATAAAGCAGAAGCGGATTTCGCTCATATTGTGATACGTCCACCCCGGAAGTCAGCACACGGTATCCGTAGCTGTTGAGGGTATCATTTGTCAGTCTAACTCGTTTGCCCATGTCTGTGCGATAATGATTTTCGGTGCAAGTTTACGCTGATAATCACCTATGCTCCAAAAAAGTGTGCAATGGTTGCACACTTGTATGCAATGGTTGCACACTTTTTTTGAACCCACCGCTTTTACCGCCACCTTTGCACCATATTAACCGCATTATCGCATACTCAGATATGGCAACTAAGGATAACGAAAAGAAAAAATCATTGGCAAGATCGCTGTTCATGTCCGGCATGGAGATGACCGAGATAGCCGCCAAAGTGGATGTGTCACGTGTCACCATCTCCAAATGGTGCAATGCTGACGGTTGGAAAGAGGCGCGTGCCGCAAAGAATATTACACGTCCGGAACTTGTGAATAAGATTCTGCTCTCAATCGACACGCTCATCGAACAGGCCAACGCCACAAATGATCCAACCCAGATGGCCGGTCTGGCAGATAAGCTCGCCAAGTTCTCAGCGGTCATCGAGAAGCTCGACAAGAAGGCTAACATAATCGATGCCATCGATGTGTTCAAGGCCTTCTCAGGGTGGCTCGAATTCAGGGCGCAAACCGACCCGTCAATTACTTTGGAACTTATCCAAAAAGTCAACCAACTTCAGGATATGTTCATCATTGAGTCAATCGGCAAAGGCGGGGTGATCTGATATGGCTACCGTTGCTGACATCAAAAAGGCGATTGCGGATTGGAATGACCATTGCAAGCGTGTTCGCTCCCTCACTCCCATCACTATGTCGGTGGCCAAGGAGTCACCATCAGAACGGGACCGGCGCATACGCCGTCTGCAATCCAACTACGCCGCCTTCTGCGAATATTACTTCCCCCATTACCTGACGCTCCGCGATAAGGTAACAGGCGAGGCTCTGCGCGTTATCCACAATGCCCCGTTCCACAATGCCGCTGCAATGAAAGTCAAGAACACTCCTAACCTAAAGGCAGTGTTCAAATGGCCGCGCGGTCACGCTAAATCAACGCATTTTGATATTTTTCTGCCGCTTTGGCTAATGTTTCAGCCCAAACGGCTCATTAATTTCATGGTCGTTGTAGGCAAGAGCGAGGACAGTGCCAACCGTCTGCTTGCCGACATACAGGCAGAGCTTGAATACAACCAACGTATCATATCTGATTTCGGTGAGCAGAAAAGTGCCGGCACATGGACCGAAGGAGAATTCAAGACACAAAGCGGCAACAAGTTTCTTGCTGTGGGTCGAGGTCAGTCTCCGCGCGGTCTGCGTGATCGTGAGTCACGCCCCGACTATATTGTCATCGATGACCTTGATGACGATGAACTGTGTCGCAACGAGAAGCGCGTGAAAGACCTGACCGATTGGGTCAAGGAGGCTCTTTTCGGTGCGCTTGATGTGGGTCGCGGTCGCTTCATAATGGTTGGCAACCTTATCTCCAAATGCTCGGTGCTTGCCAACCTATGCAATACAAAGGGGGTGCATGTCTCCGAGATCAAGGCCATCGACCGCAACGGCAACCCGGTATGGGCTGAGAAGTGGACTAAGGAGGAAGCGCAGGAGTATGCCGATTTTGTCGGCTTCCGGGCCTGGAACAAGGAGATGATGCATAACCCCATCAACGACGGTTCCATATTCCGGCACGACTGGATCCGCTTCAAACGTCTGCCCAAACTTGAAAAATACGAGATGCTCGTGTGTTACACCGACCCCTCATTCAAATCAACCTCCGCCAATGACTACAAGGCATCGCGCTTGTGGGGTAAGATTGGCACGGAGCTGCATCTGATAGACTGCTATGTCCGGCAGGATACCGTGTCCGGCATGGTGCGGTGGCTCTATGATTTATATGAGCGCACACGCGACCGGGTGGCCATCTCTTTCTTTATGGAGGCGAACTTCATGCAGGACATCATTCTTGATGAGTTCGCTGCGGAAGGCAATCTGCGTGGCTATCAGTTGCCGCTCCTGCCCGACAAGCGCAAGAAGCCGGAGAAGATCCAGCGCATCGAGGCGGTGTCCCCGTTGTGGGAGCGCGGCTTCGTATTCTACAATGAGGCGTTGAAGGATTCGCCGGACATGCAGGTGGGCATTGAACAGACCCTCGCCCTCGAGCGCGGTTCCCGGGTGCATGACGACGCTCCCGATGCAGACGAGGGTGCGATATGGTATCTTCAGCGCAATACCAGGCAATCTACTTTCAAACCGGTGCTGGTCCCGCGACCGCGCCCTAAAAATATGTGGTGATGTTTATCGACAAGGAAGATTATAAGGTGGTCATCGGTGATGCCGCCTTCAAGGTCATATCACAGGCTGACCCGGACACCGTAGCCAATGCCGAATTAGAGGCTGTGGAGGAGATGTCGGGCTATCTGCGCCCGGTATATGATACCGAGGCCATTTTCTCGGCGGCCGGCAACGACCGCAACCGGCTCGTGGTGATGTACACCGCCGACATCGCTCTGTACCATCTGTCCGCGGCACTGCCGCAAAAGATGGGTTCGGAAATACGCAAGGAGCGGTACGACCGGGCCATAAAATGGCTTGAGGGGGTGCAGTCAGGGCGCATCGTACCAGACCTGCCTTTGGTCGAGGATACCGACGGCAACGGCGCCGCCATCGGCATATCCTTTCACTCGGCGCCCAAACTCAATCATGACTGGTGACTATGGGCAAAAGAAATAAACGCACCTTATCCAAGCAGAGAAAGGTGGAGGCAGAAAAGCGCTCCGCCCTGATAATGGAACTGTACCGCACATCAGAGCGTCTCGCGCAGAGCGACATCGAAAAATGGCGCTCTGCTTGGCAGTCGGCTATCGATGTACGCAATCCGAACCGCCTCCGGCTGCTTGACATATACCGTGACGCGATGGTTGACTCTCACCTCTCCGGCTGTATTCAGCAGCGTGTGGGATTTGTAATGTCTCGCTCGTTCAAACTTGTCAACGAGAAGGGCGATGCCGATGACAATGCGCTGCACCTCCTTGATCAGGCTTGGTTCAAGGATCTGTGCCGCTACTGTCTTGAGGCGAACTGGTACGGGCACTCCCTCATCGAGCTTGGCGATGTGATAAAGGACGGTGACGGCTGCCCCACTTTCAGTGGTGTCCGGCTCATTCCCCGTCGGCATGTCATTCCTGAATACCACCGGGTGGTGACCCATGTAGGCTACACCTGGCAGAACGGTATCGATTACCGGGAGCGTCCGTGGGCCGACTGGCTTATCGAGATGGAGCAACCCGACGATCTTGGCCTATTGTTGAAAGCTGCCATGCACACCATACCGAAAAAGCACGCTATGGTGTTCTGGGATAACTTCGCCGAGATATTCGGTATGCCCTGGCGTATCGCCAAGACATCTACACGCGACCCGAAGGAATACCAAAGCCTTCAGGACATGGTGTTCAACGGAGGCCGCGCCATGGGCGCTGTTGTCGGTATGGAAACGGATATTCAATTCATAGAGTCCGGCAAGGGCGATGCTTTCAATGTATATGACAAGCGCATCGACCGCGCCAACTCGGAAATCTCCAAGCTGGTCATCGGTCAGACAATGACCATCGAGGACGGCAGCTCCCTATCCCAGTCGCAGACTCACCTTCAGGTGTTTGAGAACCTCGTTGAGTCCGACCGCGACAAATTGCGCGATATGGCGAATAACAAGCTGCTCCCCCTCATGGTGCTTCATGGGTTCCCGGTCAAGGGGCTGCGCTTCGAGTGGGACGACGCTATCGATTACACACCGGAGCAGCAGGTGGCATACGAGACTATGATTGCCGACCGCTACGAAGTGGATCCTTCATATTTTGCCGATAAATATGGTATGCCGGTCGGTGAGCGCAGGAATCCTGTGGCCCTGCCGGAACCCGACAAAGATGATGAGAAGAAGGGCAAGCCGGAGGAGGACGACAAACGGCAGCACTCTTTTTTCGATTAAGCCCCTCTGACTACGAGGGGCTGCACCGCCGCTATGCCTCGCTCCTGGCAGACTGTCCGGAACTGGAGACGCTTGCCAAACCGGGTGATGATATGCGCCGCAGGCTGTCATCTCTGTTCGAAGGCATGATGCGCTCTCTTTTCAAGGAAGATGCCGCGGAGTTCCGCATTGAACTTGTGGCGGATCCGGCTGTGCAGGAGTTTGTCGGTACACATGCGTCGGCTCTTGACTCCGCCTTTGAAAAAGTCGAGATGTCCGATGCCATGCGCCGGAGGCTCACACGATCCAATTACATCTTCTCCGGCATGAAGGCGTTCCATGAGCTCAACGAGGCTTTCCCCTCACTGCTTGATGAAAATGGCAATCGAAAGACGTTTGAACGGTTTTTGAACGATGTTCAAACGATAGACAAAACCTATAATGCCAACTACCTTCGTGCCGAGTACAACTTTGTCGCGGGGTCTGCGGAAATGGCGGCACGGTGGGAGTCGTTCATGCAGGATGGTGACCGATACTATCTCCAGTACCGCACACAGCGCGATGACAAGGTGCGCCCGGAACACGCCGCTCTCGACCGCGTGACTCTGCCTCCGTCCGACTCATTTTGGGAGGAATTCTACCCGCCTAACGGTTGGAACTGTCGCTGTACGGTGGTGCAAGTCCGCAAATCAAAATGTCCAGCTACCAACCATGATGAAGCGATGCGACTGGGTGACGAGGCTCTGCAACGCGACTCCAAAGGTATCTTCCGCTTCAACGCCGGCAAGGAAGGCAAGTCGGTTCCGGACTACAACCCCTACACCATACGCCGCTGCCGGGACTGCGATGTTGCCAAAGGTAAAGCCAAACTCGCCCGGTTTGTGCCGGATAATGAGGTGTGCCGTGCGTGTCAACTTCTCCATCAGTGTGAACAACTGAGAGGCGAAGTCATCAGCCATGGCAAAGGTTCTATTGAAATAAGCCATCTTGTAGATCGCAACGACAGCGATTTCTCACGGCTTATGCAGGTAGCTGAATTTTTTGCCAAAGATGGAGCGTCAGTTGTACTGTCTCCAAAGATGACTCGTCCGGCAAAATTCGACTATGATTGTGTATATGGCTCATTAAAGGGGACTCCATTCTATGGCAAATGCCCCGACCTTAAGATTGGAGAATTCTGGTACGAGCATGAGGGCTTTACTTCCGACAATCCCAAACGCGCCTTTAACAACATGATGAACCACGGTCTTAAACAGTCTAACCGCATAATCATAGACCGACCGGGGCTCACTGAGCGATACATGAGAAACAGTGTCATTAACCGCCTAAAATTGGGCGCTAACATTGAAGAAGTTTGGATTCGTGAAACCGATGGAATTCTGACCCTTCTGTATAAAAAAACGGACGGCCAGCCATAAGGCCAGCCCCCGTGGACAACGAGTCGGTAGTCATTAGCTACGGAATCGTTGGTGCAAATATAACACTTTATTTTCAAATACAGCTCTTTATGAAGAAGTTTTTTACATTTCTCAAAAAAATCCAACCGCTACAAGCATCTTTTAGGCGGTTTCCTCGTGGGTATTTTTGCCTGTAATCCCCTCGGGGCACTCTATTCGGCAACGGTCGCCGGCTCCTGTCTTGAGCTGAAAGACAAACTCCACGGCTGCCCCTGGGACTGGATCGACTGGTTTCTGACCGCCGCCGGAGGGGGTGTGGCCGCCATCTTTTGGCTATTCGTGTAACATTTTCCAAATGGTACGCCGTTTTATGAGTAAATTTGCAGTCCCAAAGGCTGTGTCCCCCAATAGGCCGTGTGGTCTATCGCGGCAACAACAACGCGAATGCGAATGGCGGCGTGTCGTACGCGAATGCGAATAACGATGCTTCGAATACGAACGCGAATGTCGGGTCGCGCCTGGACAACCAATCATCGGCGTACATCACCGGGGACGTGTCCCCATTGAGGTGCCGAGAGGGACAGGCCTCGGCAAAAGCATGGTTACCATGGAAAGCCGGAACATCAAGTGACTGGGTAGGGTTTGGTAGGCGCAAGCTCGAACAACCCGGACCCGGAAGTAGGAAGGCTCAGAGAGCCGTAATTTTCAATTTATCCAAACTCTTTCACAACTATGCGCAGGGAAGGACATATCATCGAGGAGATTGTGGCATACCCCAATATGTCGCAGTCATTCGATCAGGTGCTCCGCGGAACCGTCCGCAAACGGAGTCGCCAGGGCCGGTGGCTTCTCGCCCACCGCGAGGAGGTCATCGCTGAATTGTCCGCAAAAATCGCCGACGGTTCTTATTACATCGCCGGAGGCTACCGTGAGCGCACCATCGTCGAGGGTGGCAAGGAACGACACATTCAGATTCTGACGATGAAAGACCGCATAGCCTGTCACGCGATTATGGCTGTGGTCGACGCGCACATCAAGCGTCGGTTCATCCGCACGACCGGAGCAAGCATCAAGGGGCGCGGCATGCACGACCTGAAGGCGTATATCGAGCGTGACATGAGGGATAATCCGGAGCAGACACGCTACTGCTATAAGTTCGACATCTCTAAGTTTTATGAGAGTGTTGACCAGCGGATGCTGATTGACTGCGTGCGCCGGGTGTTCAAGGATGCCAAACTCATCGCAATCCTCGAGAGGTTCATCTGCATGAAGCCGGAAGGAGTGAGCATAGGGCTGCGCTCTTCACAGGGGCTGTGCAATCTGCTGCTGTCGGTCCATCTCGATCATGTGCTGAAGGACAGGCTCGGTGTGAAATACTTCTACCGTTACTGCGATGACGGTGTGGTTCTCGCCGCCACGAAAGAGGAGCTTTGGAAAATCCGCGATGCCGTACACGAATGTGTGGAAGCTATCGGGCATACCATCAAGGCTAACGAGAGGGTGTTCCCCGTGACCGAGGGCATCGACTTCCTGGGATACGTCATCTATCCCGACCACGCGCTGCTGCGCAAGCGCATAAAAGTGAAATTCGCCCGGAAGATGGGCGAGGTCAAAAGCCGCAAGAGACGGCGTGTGCTGACCGCATCGTTCTACGGTATGGCCAAGCACGCCCAATGTAATAATCTATTCATTAAATTAACAGGCAAAGCAATGAAATCTTTTAAGGATTTGAATGTCGCTTACAAGCCCGATGACGGCAAGAAGCGATTCCCCGGTGCCGTAATAAGCATCCGGGAACTGGTAAACCTCCCCATCGAGGTCTACGACTTCGAGATGGGCGTAACAACCTCTCAAGGGCCCGACCGCTGCGTCGTGGCCATCAAGGTCAATGGAGAGCCGAAGAAGTTCTTCACTGACTCTAAGGAGATGAAAAACATTCTCCAACAGATCAAGGAACAGCCCGACGGCTTCCCATTCACAACAATACTGAAATCGGAATCTTTCGGGCAAGGTAAAACAAAGTACATCTTCACCTGACTATGCAAAGAGTCCAAGGCAATCCGCAAGTGGCACTTTTAGAGTGCACCAATCCTGTCCGCAACCGATGGCGCGTCCGCTGGGATGTGACCACCGACGCATACGGCATCACCTCCTATATGGAGCAACAGTTGAACCACCGCCCGACAGTCGATGAGATCAAGGCACTCATCAGCGGTTGGATCAGCGACCGCACGGCCGCCAGAATCCTCACCGGCTTTTCCTATGATGGTGTCCCGGTGTGGCTATCGGTCGAGAACCAGTCCAACTACCAACGCGCCTACACTCAGGCCAGCCTCGGTCTGCCCGGCGCGCTCCCGGTGACTTTCAAGTTCGGCACTGACGATGCGCCGGTATACCGCACTTTCGACACTCTGCCTGAGCTTGAGGCTTTCTACACCGCATATTCGGCACACATCCAAAATGTGCAGCAGGAAGGTTGGAAGGCTAAGGATAATATTGACTTGGGACTCTACAGCGTGGACTGACCTGAGGCAGACCCTTCGGGGGAGGGTATAAAAAAATGCCCCCGGCCTGTTAAATAGTCGTCTCACTTACTCTTTAACACAACCCGCGTAGGGAAGCTCGCCGGGGGCACAATGCCCTCTTCCGAGCTTCCCTACGCGGGTGTTTGAATAAGTGAGACAGTGCAAATTTAGCAATTTTTTCGGATATGACCATATTTGAGATTCTGAAATTCAACCGGGAGCTGCTCAATCGGCTCCGAAATGCCGGCATCAGACTGGAGGATGCCGACTACATAGACCTTTTTGTTGACTTCAACGATATGGTCGGCAGGGGCGACAAGGTGTCATACGCCGTGGCCATACTCGCCGACCGCTACGACATAAGCGAGCGAAAGGTCTACAGCCTGGTGAAGCATTTTCAAAATGACTGCAATCCCGGTGCAGTATGATTTGGTGTCGCCATGGTGTCCGGCATTCTCCGGCACTGTAACTTTGCCGTACACTAATACGGCATCATTATGAACAAGTATCATCAGATTCTCTCCAAGGTGCTTGACGAGGGCAGACACCAGTCGAACCGCAAGGGCGACATCATCTATCTTATCAACGAGCAGTTATCCCTCACCCCTTCCGACCTGCTCGATATTTTCGAGAGCCACGGCATAGCCCGCAAGAAGCTCCGCAGCGAACTGTCGCTCTTCATGAGCGGCGAGAGGCAGACGGAGAAGTATCGCGAGGCGGGCATCAACTGGTGGGATTATTGCGGCCCGGTACTGGTCAACTCCTACCCCACCTACTTTGAGAAACTCCCGCCGCTAATTGAGCGCATCAACCGGGAGAAACGCTCTTCAAAAAATTACGTCCTGTTCCTGGGCGCGACCGGCGCGGAGTCCAACCAGCAGCCCTGCCTCTCGCTCATTCAGTTTCAGATCGACAATGGCGAGCTGGTGCTGACCGCCTACCAGCGCAGCTCAGACGCCAACCTCGGACTCCCCGCCGACATCTACCATCTCTATCTCATTGCCCGGCAGATTGACCTGCCCCTGCGCTCCATCACACTCTTCCTCGGCAATGTCCACATATATTCCAACAACATCGACCGCACCCGGGCCCTGCTTGCCGGCGACGACGGCGTTAAATTCGAGCTGAACGTATGAGCCGCATGTATCTATCGGCGCCACTCCCTTTCGTGGGGCAGAAGCGCATGTTCGCCCGCCACTTTGCCGAGGTGGCACGCCAATACCCCGAGGACACAATATTCGTTGACCTTTTTGGTGGCAGCGGCCTGCTGTCGCACATAGCCAAGCACGTCCACCCGGGGGCAAGGGTGATTTATAATGATTTCGACAATTACCGGTTCCGCCTCCTGAATATCAGGCGGACCAATGCGCTGCTCGACCAGATCCGTCCAATCGCCTCGCGCTTCGGCCGCCATAAGGCCATCACAGGTGAGGCGCGCGAGGAAGTGTTCGCGCTGCTTGAGCAGGAGGAACGTGAACATGGCTACCTCGACTTCATCACACTGTCATCATCACTGTTGTTCTCGATGAAGTACAAGCTGAGCATCGACGGCATGCGCAAGGAGGCTCTATATAATAATGTGCGGAAAGCCCCCTACCCGGACTTCACCGACTACCTCGAGGGGCTTGAGATTGAGTCGTGCGACTACCGGGAACTGTTCGAGCGTTTCAAGGATGTGCCGGGAGTGGTGTTCCTGGTTGACCCGCCATATCTATCCACCGATGTCGGCACCTACCGCATGTACTGGAGACTCGCCGACTACCTCGATGTACTGTCAGTGCTGCCGGGACACAATTTCATCTACTTCACCTCGGAGAAGTCATCCATCACGGAGCTCTGTGAATGGATGGGCCGCAATCCCAACCTCGGCAATCCTTTCGAGAATTGCCTCCGGCGCGAGTTCAATGCCACAATGAACTACTCGGCCAAATACACCGACATCATGCTTTACACCGACCCTTCCTCCTCAAATATCCTGCCGGACGCCGTGTGAGCCGCACACGCGCCCACTGTCGCAAAAGAGAGCCGCTACCCGATAAAGGTAACGGCTCTCTGCTTTTGTCGCGACACGGCGCGTTTATGGGGCTATTTGTCAAGACTACGTATGCCGACACATGTGTAGGTCTCGATGTTCTCTACTATCTCCTCGTGGTTGTGGTTGGTGGCGGACGCGGCAAGGTCAAACTCACCGAATGTCCCACCCTCCATGTTAGCGAGTACCCGGTGGATTCTGTGCAACAGTTGGAACTGCTCCACGTTGCTCTCGGCAGTCCAATCGGTCACGACATGGAGATTGACAGTGACCGCACCACGATACTCCAGCCCATGCACAACGGGGTTCCACTGTATGGGAGCAAACTCTATGAACACTGCCGGACGCCCCCATGCGGTTTCCTGCTCGATGAATTCCACATTGTGGTTCCAAAGATCGATGTGCTTGATCATGGGAATGTCACTGAGATGCCTTTTAATGGCATTATATAATTCTTCTCTTACTGTCATTTAATGTTGAAATCTATGTCGTTGATATAGTCTGTGAGGTTTTCCTCGATGATTTCCCGGACTGCGGCCTCGACCTCCGGCGATGTGCCGAGGAATTGCCGCTTGGGAATTTTGATTGTGGCCCCGACCTTCATGAGCGCCATCGCCTTCCAGAAATCAGCCTCCGTGCCGAGCTGACGGTTGCGTTTGTCGTTACGCATGGAGCCGTCTTTTTTTCGGCCGAAGGAGCCGGTGGCCGAATAATATTTGTACCAGAAGAAGCGTTTCATCTTGGCGGTGACCTTTATCGCGCCTCCCTCGTTGTGAATGGCGGCATAGGGTTCTGTCGTGTAGAAGGTGATGCTGTTGTCGGTGGTCCGGCTCGTGATGCTCTGCCGGAGTCGACCGGAATCCACCAGGATATGGCCACCCGGGCGTGTGGGACTTTTGCGACGCGCCCAGGCCTGCGTGAAGAATGCCTGGCGCTCGAAGTTCTCGTCAAACTCCTCGCCGAGCTCCACCTGAATGTCCTTGAGGATGCGCCGGAATACTGTCTTTACCTGACTGTCAATGTCACTCATTTTCGTTGTCTTTTGGCGGGTCTTCATCGGCAAAGTCAAAAAGGCTTGGCACGTTCGACGCCACGACCGGGTTTTCAAGCCCTGCCGTGGCGTTCATTATGTTATAGAAGGTGCGCTCGCTGATGAAATAAACCGGATATATGTACCTGCACCATATCTCCCGGTTTGACAACCCGCTTCTTGCGTGCTGGTCATATATCCGGTTTATGCCCTCGACGCGCTTCCTGTATGACATGCCGCGCATTTTTGCCATTGCTTCAGATCATCGTTTATGGGTTCTTGGTTTATATGGTCTGATGTCAAGGACGGTCTCGCTGCTCACAGTCACGCGGCCGCTCCCCTCGCACTGGAGGCAGGTGTGAAACTCGCCTCCCTCATCTCCTGCCACCCTGCCGGTGCCTTTGCAGACGCGGCAGATGGCGATTTTCGGTGGATGCACTATCTCTCTTTTCATGGCTCGATGATTTCAGTCCACTGCGGTCATGTCAAGAGGTATGTATCGCCACGCGCCTTTCTCGTCCTTGTATTCGGCGCGGATGTAGCGCTTGGTGACGGTGGGCTGGTAGCTTTCCTCGATGATCTTCACTCCCTCGATGAAACGTTCGTCGCCGCTGTCATCGGCCATCTTGCGGAGCTGGAGCACCTTGCTCGCCTTGATGTTGCCCTGACCGTCTCGGCTCAGCAGCCGAAGCACGGCGTTGACAAGGGCCCGAGAGTTGTCATCTTTGGCGAGGCTCTCGATGTATTTTTTCACCATCGCTATGCCGTCCTCGACCGTGTCGCGGTAGCCGTCGATGCAGTTGACCCCGAGGGTCAGACGCAGGGTGCTGTCGGAGGTGGTGAACGTGTGGCTGCGCTGGTCGTCCCTTGTGAGTCCGAGTATCTCGGATTTCATCTTCAGCACGGCATCGAAGTTGCCGAAGATCGTATCCTTGACCGTCTTGAGAGCCTCGCTCATCTCCCGGAGCTGGGGAATGGCGGTGCGAATCTCGTCATCGACCATGTTCGCATACTCGCCGCGCTGGCGCTTGCGCTCCTCCGCGGCTCTTTTCTTTTCGTCCTCGGCTTTCCATGCCTCGTAACGCTTCCGCTCTTCAGCGGTCATTGTAACTTGTTCCATACTTTTACTTTTTATGGGGTTGTTGTTATGTGGGTTGTCAGTTTAGGTCGGGCCGTTGACTGCCGATGTCGATGAGGGTAATCTGAGGCTTTGCTTTCTGCCTGGCAGCCTCGGCTTCTCGAGCCGCTCTTTTCTCGGCAGCGATGGTGAATCCTCCCTTGCTGTCGATGGCGCGGAGCTTGCGCCGGAGCTGCGGATGCTCATCCGCCGTTATCCGGGCGAATTCCTTTCCGGCGATACGCGGGTCAAGGCAGAATCTGTTGATCCGGTTCCAGTCGGTGGTATCGATGCCGGCCTTCTGCATCAGCTTGAGGGTGGCACTGCGCTCTTTGCGGAGTTCCTCCTTGTACCGGCTCTGCCCCTCGAGGGACTCGCAGCAACGGTCATATTCCTGCCGGGTCATCTCCCGGAGGCTGTCGGTGCGTCCGTTGGTGAACTGCGACACCATCTGGCGCTTGAAGTCGTCCCGGTCGCCGATGCCGCTCAGCTTGCGGATAGCGGTGTAGAACCGCCCGAAGTTAGTCACTTGCTGTGCCATAGTCGGGTTCTATTACTTGGAATCCTCTCATTTTGAGAATGCGCGCCATCAATGATGTTGATGGAAGATACTCGAATACACCAAGCGGATACCTTTCCACATACCCGGCCACTGCTTCTTCGGAAGCGTAGTCTATGTTCTCGTTGATGAACCGGGTCTTTTCAGTGCGCCCTAATTGTCGGAACACTTTTTCTAATTCTCTATTTGCCATACTAATTTTCGTTATTGGGTTTCCAGTCTATTGTCACCAGCGCAATCACTTCGCCGGTCCCCTGACAGTCGGGGCAAGGCTCCGTTTCCGGCTCCTGTTGGTTGGTATGGAACCACCCGCGCCCGTTACAATAGGGGCAGACCATCGGGCGGGTGCAGAATGCCTCCTTGCGGATTCTGCCGCTTGGTTCCAGGATCAATATTTCTTTTCTCTAGCTCATGTCACACCGGGTTGTTTGTTGTTTTCAAAATTCCTTCTTCCCACACAGGGTAATAGACTCCGGCCTCGGGGGTAAATCGGCCCTGGCAGTATGCCTTGTAACCTGCGACCCTTACCTTCACGCCGGCGTAATACTTGAGGCGTTTGGCGGGCTTGCCCATCGGCTGTCCTTTGTCCTCCTGGCTGATGAAGATGAAGCATTTCCGAGGGAAGCGTTCTATCAGGGCTATGGTCTCGGGGTATTCCCACTCGGCTTTCTGAAAGCTGTCGATGATGATGAACTTCGGACTCTTGGCCCGGCGCAGTCTCTCGGTCAGCTCCTCGATGGTGTCGGTGGTGGCGATGCGGAAACGTCCCTGGACGTCTTTCACCCTGAACCGAGCGAGACGCTGCTGAAACGACTGGCTAACGCCTTCCTCGTAGCTCATGTAGAGCGTCGTGCCGTATTCGCAGAGCTTCTTCGCAAGCTGCATCACGAAACTGCTCTTGCCGGCGGCAGAGGGGCCGTGGATGAGCCATGTGGCGTTTATCTCCGGGTGACCGAAGGCACGGGCCCATTCGCCGTCCCACTGGAGGGTGGCGTAGGTCTTGGCAAGCACCTCTTTCGGACTGTACGCTCTTTTTGGCATGGTTATTCATCTTTAAGTGGTTTCGCTTGCAAGGCAGTCACTAACAGTTCTGCGGCATTCACCGCTGCTATAGCTGCCGCTGCAAGTTGTTCTTTTCCGTCACAAGGAAGCCGGATACTGTTCTCCAGTATCAGAGGATAGATTTCCTTGGCTATCTCATAGCGGCGCTGCTCCCAATCAATCTCGCCGCTCTGGAGTCGGCGTCCCATGCGGATCACTGTCTCCATATATTGTTTTTCAATCACTGTCATATTCTTCTTATTTTTTTGCGTTTACATAACACCATCCAAGCAGACGGTTGAAAGGAAGGGCTATCCCATGAATAGTTCCGAACACTCCGAAGTCACCGTCCTCATCGACCTCACCGTCAGAATATCCTTCATAGACTTTGAAATCGGACATTACAAACCGAGCCTTTCGGTTCCTGTCTATCTTCGCGAATGCTCCGGGCGATTTCAGCACCCGACGGCTCCCATCAGCGAAATTCACTTTTATTTTTACGGTGTCCATCATTGCCTTTTAAGTTTTTCGATTTCAGTATATACCCGCCGCAGACCGCCGCCGCTCTTGCGGACTATCAGGGCGATGTCCGCGCCCTCCGGCGCGTTGACCTTGGCCACGATGCGCGCCTGTTCGTGGAGAAACGCTTTGCGGTCGTTGGCCTCGTCCGGCACCACCTTGGAGTAGCGGTCGCCGAACCTGCTCAGCATCTCGGTGTAGCCCACCTTCTTGCATTCTATGGAGCGGTTGATTTTTTCCTTGAGTCCGTCGGCTCCCATCATGTACCAGCCGCAGCAGCGCTCTGTGGCGTTCCACAGTGCCTTGAGTTCAAGGAAGGCCTCATACTGGAGGTCACCGGCCTCATCAAGTATCACGAGAGGGTTGTCGATACCGCGCAGGTAATACACAAGGTCATCGTAGACATCGGCGTAGCGTCCCTTGGCATCCACGCCAAACTCAGCCGCAATCTTGCGTATGAGCTTGAGTTTGGTCTTGACCTGGGAGCAGTCGATATAGACAGCGTTGCGGTGGTTCTGCACATAGCACCGGGCGGTGAAGGTCTTTCCGATGTTCGGAAGATCGCAGAGTATGCCGCTGAGGCTCGACTGCTGGCAGAGCTCAAGCTGGGCCGTGATGTACTGGAAGGCCGGGGTGTTGGCCGCCTTCCATTCGATTTCGCCCCGGAGGCTGACGCCCAGCTTGCGGGCGATGCTGATCCAGTTGGAGTCGCTGAGCACCCGGTCGGTCTGTCCGTTCTTGACGGCACTGTAGACCGAGGTCGTGATGCCGAGGGAGGAGGCGTGCTTGGCATCGCTCGGGTAGTTCCGGCGCGCCGCGCTGATCGCCGCCATGATTTTGTTTTTGATTTCCGTTGTAATCATATTCTTACGGTGTTATAATGTCATTCTATTGGTCATTGAATCCGGCCTTGGCCCAGTCTATGCTGCTGAATGCCGTTGCCGGGATCTCCTCCATGGCGGCCACCGGGGTCATTTCCACGGCCTCCGCCGGGCTTTCGGGTTGCCTTGACCGTTTTATAGTGCCGATGCGCATGGGCGCGTTGTCAGCGATGTATTTCTCGAATTGCGCCCTCTTTCCGCATTGTTCGGCGAAGATTGCCCGGTCCTCATCTGTCTGTTCGGCGTAGACGCGGTTGAATGTCTGTGTCTTGCTGACCTTGTCGATGTAGGTGCCCCCCTGGAAGATGAACACGTCCTCGGGTTCGCCGTTCTCATCGGGCAGGTAGTAGGCGGTGACCTTGAGGTTGTTCGGCTCAAGCCGCTCTATCACGCTCGGGTGGCTCAGCCACCACTCGCTGTACGCCACCCTGACAGTGGAGTTGCGCCGGATGCTTGTCTCGACCTTCTCGCCGATGTAGTAGCTCAGCGAGACCTTGTCAAGCGGCCGCAGAGTCGGGTTGATGTTGGCCACAAGGACTTCCCACCGGCTCATGCCGGGGAAGCGTTTCTGGTCGGGGTGCGGCCTGTTGTTCCATTCGATGGTGTCGGCGCGGTCATCTGCGACGAGCTCCTCGAATGTGTAGTATCTTTTGTCCTCGTAGGTGCGGTTGGTCTCATCGCTGATCTTGTTGCGGTCAACGCGCCATTTGCCCTTGCCGAACGGGCGGCCTATGCCCGTGTGGTTCTTGTGGGCCACGGCACGCTTGACAGCGCCGTTCAGCGGTTCCGAGTATTTCTCCTGCGAGTTCTGCGGGGCGCAGAAGTGCACGAAGCTGAACACCTCCCCGGCTCTGAGGAACCCTGTCTTGTATTTCGACATGAGGTGGTTCTCGACCTCTATGCCGGCGGGCATCCCCCACCCGTTTTTGGCAATCAGACGGAACATGTCCCGGAAGCACTCGACCACAAGGCGGTCGTCCTTGCTGCGCCCGTAGGCCGCGCCTATACGGCAGCCGCTGACAACGTCGTAGGCGTAGTAGGCCATGACCTCCTCGTTGCCCTTCATGCGGCGCGGCAGATTGACGTCGTCCATCGTGATCTGCGACAGCGAGTAGTTGCCGTTGTGGCGGTGCATGTGGGGCATCTGCTCGTGAAAGAAGTCCACCCGGCTGCGGTGGCGGGATTCTATCAGCACCTTGTTTTTAGGCTTGTTGAGATAGTTGGCGATGGTAGCCTCGCTCGGTATCCATGGAGCCTCCCCCTTGCGGGCAAAGCGCGACGGGTCCAGCACCTCGCCGGTCTCGTAGTCCCAGACCTCAAGCTCGCCGTACACGAACATCTCGTACATCTCCCGGACGGTGGTGTTGTAGGGCTGGTTCTCAAGGCAGGAAATGCTCACAACCACGCGCTCCTCAAGAGCGCTCATACGCCGGGCGCACTGGTTCCCGAACTTCCCGCTGAGCAGCGAGATGTATCCGTCCTTGCGGTATTCGGCCACCTTCTTGCGGAAGCGGTGCGGGGAGGTGGGCAGGGTGTGGCCGTATTGCTCCCGTAGGCTCTCTATGGCCGCCGACATCTTCTCCCATTGGTAATCCTTCCCCATAAGCCGCTGGGCCGTCTTGGCGCGATCATAGAGCCGGATACATGTGTTGATGACTGAGGCGTTGACTATAAGCTCCTCCCTCTTTTCCGGCTTCAGGTCGACGCCGGTCCTGTCGCGGTCGTTGAAGAACACTATCGCGGCCTGGTCGCGCCGGTAGTTCTCCCGGATCCACCCGGCTACCATTACGGCATCACTGTCGGGGAATATGAGCGCCACCTGGTCCCGGTATCTGTCCGGGAGGGAGTCCACCACTATCAGGACATAGTTGCCTTTGCCTCCGCCGGATCTTGCCACGGTGAGGTCGCCGCGATGTACCATCTGCCGGTAATTGGCCGCAGTCATCACGCCGTGCTTCTCCAGATCCCGTAGTGGCACGCACTTTTTCCCGTTGTAGTATTCAAGTGGCATAAGCGTCGTTTTTTATCCCAAGGATGCCGCGTAATGCTGGATTTCCTCGATGTTTCTCACTCTGACATCTTCGTAGCGGGCCACCGCCTCGCCACCGAAGTACACGTTGCCGACACCGGTCGCCTTGCTCAGCTCGATCACTGCTCCGTTGCCAAGATACTGGCGCATCATGCGGTCTTTGTCGCTGTCATGGAATGTCAGAACACCGTCCACGCCGCCGACCGGGGCAATCTCCACCCCGCCGTTCTGAAGAGCCGTGAAGCGGATTTTGCGGGCTTTCTCACTGTCGGAACTCCAGTCGAGCGCGTTGCGCACGGCGCGGTCGCCGACCTTGAAGATCCGGCACAGCTTCTCGCGGAGCACCGAGTCCACCGCGATCATTCGTGTCTTTACTTTCGTTTTTGTTCTCATGTCTCTCTTATCTTGTTATTTATGCGTATCTTTGTGGCTCATTCCAATTTGAATTACTATGGTACCACTTCACATTCTAAAAATATCAATCACTTCTCTTATAGATGAGTCTCAAGAAGCGTTTCTCGCAAGAGTTGAACCTCATCTATCTTGCCTGTCGGATCTAAAGGGTAGCTTTGACCGCAGAGGTGACATCGGGCTCTCCCGTCCTTTCCTGGTTCAAGTCGATGGACATGACGCATGGTCATTAAGGGTGTCTGTTGCCGTTTCGGTTGGCCGTGAACGGGGTATATTTCTACATCGACTGTATCAAGCAGTCCTGCGTCTTCTAAAGCTTGAAGTACCTGACGCTCTTGTCCAGGGAGAGTCGGAAATATTCCAACTTTCATGACCGGCTTGGATTTGCTAAGGCCGTTGTAATACTCGGCTAATTTTTCTTGGCTACATATTTTGTCCATAGTCTCACTTGTTTAGTTGGTAGTTGATTCTTTCGATGGCCTCTTTCAGAGCGAAGTGACCGGCCACGAGCGCGGAGTATTGCTTCGACTGGTCGCTCTCATACTCATCATGTGTCGCCTCGAATTCATCGAGGATAGTTCCGGTGTCCTCGAGGTTGCGTGCCAACGTCTGCAACAGCAGCGTGACCGCCCGTTCGGTTCTTCGTTCTGAATTTTGCTTCATCATTGTTGATTTTGGTGAGCCGCCGGGGAGTCGAACCCCGGTATTCGCGCCATGGTCGCTCAAGCGTCCGGCCGGCCCGAGTGCCGCCGGGCTTGCATTCCGGCGGCGGTTCAAACGTTGTGCCTTTCGGCTTTCGCGGTTTTATCCGCAGAATCGCCCTCTCTTGGGTCTAACCCTTATATCATTCAGGCCTCCTCTCGCCGTTGGTTGTTGTCAACTATGTCATCGAACCATTTGTCTTGAGCTCGGAGCCGAAACATCGCCAAGCACCCGCAGTCAAGGCCATCCAACGGGAACATCAGGCAGGTAAGATTTTCCTGGTATGCGTTACTACCCGTAAGCCCGTAGTGCGCATTCATGTCAGCACCCGTGAATGTTATGAACCTGGTCGGCTTTCCGATTCCGAATTCTTCAAGAAGCTGCGTGTAGCCTGCCGTCCATTCAGCGAGTTCTCCGCCGCAGCCTATTATTGTGTAGTAGCTGCCCGCATAGGCCGCGTTGAAAATCTCCTCACGGTTGATGTCGTTGATTTTGATTACTTTTGTCATTGTCTCACTCATAATTTCTTAAATTAAAATTCCGGGCACCTGCTGTAGGTGTTTATAAACTCTGTTCCGTTGAGCTGCATCTCACAGATTGAAGTGTCGCTTATGTATTCGCCGCTTTTCTCTGCCTTTTTAGAGCCTCCGCAATCGCTTTCTCAGCATCTCCACGAGAGGTGAAGATTCGTGAGAAATGAAAGTCACTGTGCCATATCTTGGCCACGTAAACTGTTGCTGCTGATTTTGTCTTACTCATGGTCGTCTTGCTTTATTTCGGTGAATATCGGCTTCAAGGAGCAGCCGTGGGCACACATCAGCCGGCGGATAAGGTTCTCCACATAGAAGTCCGGCGCTGTGAACACTATACCGTCTTCTTCGGTGTAGCTGAAGGAAACTCCGTCCATCATCAGCACGAAGGCAACCTTGTGCTTGACGCTCTGCGTCTGCCATTCCTTGATTTCGTCGTTGCCGCTCATATCTTTTGATTTGTTAAAATGGCCGAATTTTTGTATCTTTGGCCGCCTGTTCCATTTGGAACACGCTGCAAAGATAGATGAAAATTTTCAACTAACAAAATTTTAATCCGTAAATTTTCAACCGATGTGTAAAATTCTCCCCCGAATAAAGGAATTAGCCCTCCACGAGGGCATTACAATAGGTGCTCTTGAGCGGGCTATTGGAGCCAGCAAGGGAGTATTATCCCGTGCCATTAGCAACGGCACCGACATACAATCTAAATGGATTCAAGCAATAGTTGAAAATTATCCCCAATATTCTGCCCAATGGCTTCTAACTGGCATGGGCGAAATGACCGTGACCCCCACCATAGCATCTAAAGAGGCCTCAAAAAACGACCCTGAAATAACAAAATCAGAATCTTCACCAATCCTTGTTAATGTGCCCTTAGAAGTTCATAATAATATGATTAACCTATACGAAGACAAGATTCAATCAAAAGATCAGGAAATTGGAAATCTCCGTGAGGAGATAGGCAAACTGAAGGCAACGATTGCAATACTGGAGAAAGAGAAAGAACAAATGCAGGAGCAGGACGCAAAAAACATCCAATCTTATGCCCGCTCTATGACGCCGGAAACTGTCGAGACTTGAAACTTCTCAACCCATCCGAACTTTGGCAGCTAAGCCAACTGCCATGCCATCTAAATTGACCCCTCCACGCCACCCCTTGGCACCCCTCCGAACCCCTACCCTCCCCTCTTTCGGCTGCATCGCCTCGGAAGCTCTTGATTTTAGTCGGATTACCCCTCTGTATCTCCAAAAACATAGGGTATTTGCTTCGACTTGAAACGCCGTTTTTTGAAATCCATTCCGTTTTAACGGGCATTTTCACCCCCTCAGCTATTTGCCGACCGAAAACCCGAATTTGTCACTCCAAACTTTTGCAGTTGTCACACCAAACTGTCACACCAAACCGTCACACCAAGTGTCACACCAAACCCAAAACACCCCTCTTTTGGGCATAAAAATAGGGCAACCGCCGAGGTCACCCTACCCTATTCTTACCATGGCATTAAAACGCCGTCAGAACCGCCTTATAACGCCATTCAATCATCAGAACCGTGGCTACCACCGCGAGGGCTCGTTATAAGCGTAGATTGCTTGATTATAGCCTTTTTAGTCACTACGGTGCCGCCGCCGGACAATCCGGCGCGCCTCATGTAATCATAGCCCGCACCCACCTCTTCTGCCGTCAGAACCGTGTAAATGGCCGCTATGGAGCCAAAATACAGGTCTTTCCGCTTACCTATCAGATGCACGTGTATCACTTTCGTCTGTCGCATAGTACGTAATTTTTCCGCAAATATACACATATAACCGCTATTTGCAACCTTTTCAACATACAAATTTATGGAATAGCCATTAAATAAGCCGGCGCGGAGCCGACTATACCACCCGGTTCAACGCCGTTAATGAAGCGCGATGTAAACGCAAGGAAACCCCACGTAAGCCCAGCGTAAACCAGAGCCGCTCCCCTACCCCTCAAACGTAAACCAAACGTAAGCCCATGTAAACTTTCGCACGTTTCGTTTTAATTCTTGTCACGCCAAACATTCGCCCGTAACTCATTGACATCAAAAGCATTTACCCCAAAATCCGGCCATCACGCCATCGACCGCTTCGTTCTGTGCCCGGTAGGTAATGGATTACTCCATCCTGGTTCCCAATAAAAATGATAAGGCACTATATTGAGATATCCTGTGGACATAGTGAGTTGAAAAAAGATGATAAACAAAATTGTCACTACACAAGATAGGAGTTTGCGGTCTAATTGCTTTAAATAAGTGAGCATCTGCGGAATAAACAAGCAATAAAAAATATTAAAATAATAAGCTATACGTGGTAATGCTCCTGTACTAATAAATCCAAGGCTTTGAAAAACTACAGACAACAGTATCATCCATCTCAAAATCTGCAGAAGTTGGGAATCTTTTGCCTTAATTATATAAGAGCTGATAAAGACTATCAAATACACAAAAGCCATTGTTACCGCTCCACCTTCATCTTGGTACTCCCCATATTTATCACCAAACAACAAAGAAGTTAGTAAAGGCACGATAAGACGTAATGACGGTAAAACTAATAAACAATATATACTTAGTAACGTAAATGCTCTATTAAACGTTAATCGTATTTTTCTAATAAACCAAGAAAAAATAAAAATTAGCGCTGATGTATGAAACGTCGAAGCAAGAATTACAACAGCGATAAATTTCAACAAATTCCCTTTAACTAAATAGTGAAATGAATAGAATGTGATAGAGAATGCAAGTGCCTGTCTCAAACCAGAAAAGCACATCGTATACAATCCAAAGCTTATAAAAATTATGAATGATAAATATACATTAGGGGAGTATTTATAAATTATCCATGAGATTAATCCTATATTAATGAAAGCTGTTATCAAAAGGAAGAAGTGTATATCGTTGCTAATGCATGACAAAACTTTATTATATACAGTATAGCCTTGCTCATAATTCATTACAGGAATGCTAAAGGCTTCTGTCCATGTAAACGATGAAATTCGCTCAAACATCGGACAATACCCAATCAAATCGACACCATTTTGTGGCGATCTAAGGCCTAAAACCAAAGAAATAGAAATCCAGTATATCACACACTTGGCCTTTCGGGCTGATTCACTGATTCCCAATATCACAAAGAGCAACTCAATAACAGTCATTCCTATTATCAGACTCCAAAATACCCCCATAGAAAAAACTTAATAAGCTCCTTTAAAAAAGTTTTAGTATACTCTTTTCACTTTTATTCATACACATCGTATAAATAAAAAATAATTGCAAAGTGATAAATAACACGGCATATAAGATTAACTTAAGCCACGTATTCGGAAAATGAAGAGCACTTAATCCTACCACAATACTAGTCGGAATAAGCATAATCGGTACAATTCGAAAATGACAATCTTTATAAAATCTACAAATATTCAGATGAAGCACTTTAGAATAAAAACGGTTCATTACTATTATAGATATTAAAAGAGAACATAGAATTGCCATGCCGCAGCCAATTGCACCGAATCGAGGAGCCGCAATTATACTTAGCGTAGTCGAGATAAATCCGCATGCTATATAAATCAAAGCTCTAAACTTGACTTTATTCTCTACCCATATTAATGTGTTTGCTATTTCTTGTGTCAGTAAAATTAAGTTAGGTATCAACAAACAAATGACTACAAAGTAAGAATTCTCAAAAGAATCACCCACCCATAGTTTTATAAAAGGATACCCTAACGATAAAATACCAAATATAATGGAACCTGCTATATACAATTGAAAACGACCTACTTGAATCATTGTATCGGTAATACTCTCTTTATCTCTCCCCTGTTCAATATATTGAGACACCTTAGGCACGAACAATCCGTTTAAGCAATTGGCAAAAGTCCAAACATAACCTTCCAAAGCTACTGCTATCGAGAAAACTGCAATTGCGTCAGCACCACAAAAAACTCCAAGGATGGTTGGTGAAATATTAACGATAAGTCTTTGAGCAAGTCCAATTACAAATACCCATATCGAAAATGCCGTTATTTCATGTAAAATTGTTTTGTCCAGTTTCGCAGATAGCTCAAAAGAAATGTGTAGTTTTTTATTTACATACACATATTTTATGACAGCAGTTATAAAAGCACAAAACCCATTTACTGCAACCAGGGAATAAAGACCATAACCATTTAAAAGACATATGATTATAAATAAAATACTAAAAAATTTGCAAAAAAAGTCAGCGATTCTACTAACAGCAAATTTTTCATAGGCTACCATAATACCACTTATAGGCATTAATGGAAATGAACATAAACTAAATAAGCCGGCTATTACATATATTACTTGAAATTTGTGTAATTGATCAATAGTTAGTGCTTGGAATATATCACTTAAAAAAAAGAAAAGCACAAACAAACATATTCCAATTGCTGCTGTAATTATAAAATAAGCTTTGTAGCAAACTCCAATAATTCGTTTAATAAAATCAAAATCATTTCTTGCCCTTGCTTTCGCAACGTACGTGCTAATTACAGAACCAATACCAAAATCCAATAAAAAGTAAGACAAAAAAGCAACTACTAAAGAATACAAACCGTACTCGTCCTTGCCAATCTCACTAATCATCCATGGAGTATAGAACAATCCTGCAATAATATTAAATATTACTGTTGCATATGATATAAGAGCACCAACTTTTAATTGTGATATCATTTAGGAAACAGAAACTATACAATTAATAGAGTAAATACTATTTTCAAAATATCTAATCGTACAATAAGAATCGGCTCTAAGACCTCTTAATGTTTATTAAATAATTTGAAAGTGTTAATAGATTACACTGTATGTGAAGGATTTATCTTACACATGGTAAAAGTCTATATAGTAAAGCTTCGATTCTTCTCAAGTTTTTCACAAACCAACCCGGACGACATAACCGTTCGAATTGGTTTTTAAAAATCATATCCTCCACGATATATTCGGGATGCTTTAATGGAAATTCAATATCAAATCTTTCTTTATAAAGCAGTTTTCTTATGGCTCTTGGAAGCTTAGTTATATCATCTGTTGAGTGTGTAGTTTCAGAACCAATACCAATATTGGTTATCAAGTTTGCCGCAGGGATGATGTTTAATTGATGATGTAAATACTGGTGAGCTCCAAGGATGCTCTCATAGTGCTCTCGTCCTGTTGCTTTATGTCGCTTACAAACTTTTATAAGATTCTTAAACCCAGGATATTTCTTTGAAAGATCAGATACAATTGAATTATCTTCCAACCATTTGTATTCAGAATCCCAACAATCGACATTTCTCTTCCATGTAGCCCAACCCCAGATTGACCCATATTCTGAAAATATATAACTCTTATCAGTTTCTGATCTATCAAGATTATTCATTCCACAAATAATATTGATGCGAGAATCATTTTCGTATTTATCCAGTAACTCTTTACAGAATGGGAAAAAACTTTGAGAAGGTACATCATCATCCTCAAGGATTATACCCTTTGTTTCTGTTGCGAACATCCATTTTTGGGAAATAAACTCAGAAGGGTCACATCCATAATTCTTATCCTGATACATACGGTGTACTTGACATTCCCAATCAATATCTTCAACAACTTTTCTGCATGCCTCAATATTCTCAACATCGTCGGGGCGATTAACTCTCGGGCCATCTTGATAAAGATATAACCGTGTTGGTCGTGCTTTTTTTATTTGTTCAAATACAGCAGCAGTCTTTTCTTTTCGAGTAAAGAATATGAATAAAACTGCCACATCAATTTTTGCAGGTTTCATTATTATAAAATCTCTTTTAAATTTATTATGAATTCGTTATCTATATTATTTAGTACCTCAGTAATTTCTGTCCTATCAATTGCCATAGCTCTATTGATAGCCTGAGCAATATCTTCTTCATTGACGCCACTATAAAAAGTTATAAGTTGTTGTACTGGTGACTCTCGAACAACTGGAATATCGACAGAAACAACACTGAGCCCATTAGATAAATAAGTAAGAATCTTGGAAGGAAACGAACTATTATTATAGTCTCCTTCTGGATTCTGAGTACTAAGACCTATTTGACACTTTTGTAGAAAGTGTACAAATCTATCGCCTGTTAGCGTTCCATCGTAGGTAATAGTTGACTTAGAATTTATATTTGTTTCAACTATCATTTTTTTTATTCTTTCCGTTTCTTCAAAACTACCAAACCCAAGAATATGGACATGGAAGCGTTCATCAAGGAATTGGGCTGCTTTTATAGCCTGAATAGCACCTCCCTTTTGAGCTTCAAAAGTGCCTGCATAAACCACATGTACTTTACTATCGTTTATAGTAATATCAACTCGTGGAGTAACTTTATAATTACCACACGATACAACTATTTTACGAGTCTTGTCTTTAATAAACCTTGATATCCTATTTGATGATATAATGTATGCGTCCGCAATATCAATTATCTTATTTTCAAGTTTATTATTTCCTTGATGTACTAAGATATCACTATATATCTCTTCTATTTCAAGTATCAACCGAAACTTCGCAACTCGCTTCGCAAATTTTAATATACTTGAGTAAGCCAACGAATGATATGCAATCACTGTTGTTCTTTTATCTAATCTCAGCAATTCAAACAATAACGAACCGGTAAAAATGAATTTCCTTAATATTTTTGAAAATACACTTTTTCCTGCATATGTTGGTAGAAATTTAATTAGCGTTCCATTTGAATTCTTGGTCAGCTCAGAAGCTAAATATCCTTTTACTTCTTTTATGGAATTAGAAGGTGATAGAACTTCTAAATTGCAATTTAATCTTTCGAGACAGTCTATAATATAATCCATTTTGTTAACCCCTGCTAAAGAAGTACTACGGATAGGTTTTTCTCCCTTGATATTATAATAGCCCAAATACACTACTCTATTCATTTGTCAATATAGATATTTTTGAAACCAAGTTTTTGCTAAATACTTTTTATAAACTGCTACTCACTACCTTCTATACTGATCCCAATCTACTCCTCTTTTAATAATCTTTGCAGGAACTCCAGCTACTATAGAATTAGATTCTGTCACAGATTTGCTGACATAACTCGCGGCCCCAATAACCACATTAGCTGCTACAACAACACCCTTACCTATAGTAACTCCTCGACAAACCCATACATGGCGACCAATAGTAACATCTTTCGAAGGATTTATGCGAGATCCAGTTGAAAGATCTAAAATGGAATGAGAATCTGTCGTCATTATCTGAATATCCGAAGAGAAAAGACAATCATCCCCTATCGTAAGTCTGGTTCCTTCTACTACTCCCATTCCTATTTTTCCAGTCATCCTTACTTTATCACCAATAAGAATGGATGAGCCACTGTCTTCTAACCAAAATGTACATTCTCTAAAAATCCCTTCACTTCCAACCGATAGTTTACAATCATCCCCAAATATGCGTATTACACAATTGCTTAACTCACAATGTTCACCTATTTCTAAATAACAATTTCTCCCTTGGATGTCTACAATACAGTTTTTAAGTACCGCGTTTGAAATTATGAATTTGTTCGATTTCCCTATCTTTATCGAATTATGTCCACAATATCTATATGCAAGCACCTTTAGTCTATATACAAGTTCTGCCGGAATTATTCTCTTTATAATCTTTTTAATCATTGCCTGATTCATCTATTCCTTTCTCCACACCATTTTATTCACAACAGTGACGTAGCTTTGGATGATTTTTACTACGATGTTCGAGACGTTTTCGCCTACGTAGACATCGATGGGGGTACCGTCGTCGTGGTTGGCGTTCATTGCAATAGCGGTGTCGACGGCTTGAAGAAGTGATTTTTCGTCGATGCCTGCGAGGATGAAGCCTGCGTTGTCGAGGCTCTCTGGACGTTCGGTCGAGGTGCGGATGCAGACTGCGGGGAAGGGGTGGCCGACCGAGGTAAAGAAGCTTGATTCTTCGGGGAGCGTACCGGAGTCGGAGATTACAGCCGCGGCGTTCATCTGGAGGCAGTTGTAGTCGTGAAAGCCGAGGGGCTCGTGGCGAATCACGCGCTTGTCGAGCTGGAAGCCGGACTTCTCGATGCGGTTACGGCTACGCGGGTGGCAGCTGTAAAGTATCGGCATATCATATTTTTCTGCAATGGCGTTGATTGCGTTGAACAGGCTGAGGAAGTTTTTCTCTGTGTCGATGTTTTCTTCGCGGTGAGCCGAAAGAAGGATGTATTTGCCTTTTTCGAGTCCGAGGCGCTGGTGGATGTCGCTCGCTTCGATTTCGGCGAGGTTTTGGTGAAGCACTTCTGCCATGGGGCTGCCGGTAACGTAGGTACGCTCCTTGGGAAGTCCGCAGTCGGCAAGGTAGCGGCGGGCATGCTCCGAGTAGCAGAGGTTGACGTCGGAAATGATGTCGACGATACGGCGGTTGGTCTCCTCGGGTAGGCACTCGTCCTTGCAACGGTTGCCGGCTTCCATGTGGAAGATCGGAATGTGCAGGCGCTTGGCGGGAATGGCCGAAAGACAAGAGTTTGTGTCGCCGAGAATCAGCAGCGCGTCCGGCTTGATTTCGGCCATGAGCTTGTACGAGCAGTTGATGATGTTGCCAACGGTCGCGCCGAGGTCGTCTCCCACGGCGTCCATATACACCTCGGGGTCGGCAAGTTTGAGGTCCTTGAAGAACACGCCGTTGAGGTTGTAGTCGTAGTTCTGACCGGTGTGGGCGAGGATTACGTCGAAGTACTGGCGGCACTTGTTGATAGTCGCAGCCAGTCGGATAATCTCGGGGCGCGTGCCCACGATTATCAGCAGTTTCAGCTTGCCGTTGTCGGCAAACTTTATGTCTTTATAGTCGGTTTTCATTGCTTTTCTACGGGGTCGAAATATGTATCAGGGTGGGCAGGATCGAAGATTTCGTTGCAGTACATCACCGTAACGAGGTCTTCGGTATCGGAGAGGTTGATGATGTTGTGGGTGTAGCCGGGGAGCATGATGACAGACTGTATCTTGTCGCCGCTAACCTCAAAATTTAGCACTTCGTCGGTACCTTCCTTGCGCATCTGTATCAGGCCGTGGCCCTTTACGACGATGAACTGTTCCCACTTGGTATTGTGCCAATGCTGACCCTTTGTGATGCCGGGCTTGGAGATGTTGATGCTCACCTGCCCGCACTTGGGGGTGTGGACGAGTTCGGTAAACGAGCCGCGCTGGTCGACGTTCATCTTCAAGTCAAACACAGCCTTTTCCTTCGGCAAATAAGAAAGATAGGTCGAGAACAAGCGCTTGGCGAAACTATCAGCCGGAATCTCGGGAATCATCAGTGTCTGCGGCATCTCTGCAAACCGGTGAAGCAGGTCGACGATCTCGCCAAGAGTAACATGGAATGTTGTCGGAACTGCGCAGTAGCGACCGTCCTCTTTGATAACGGCCTCAACTCCGTTGAATTCGCAGTGGTGCTCCTTGCCTTGCAGCGCGAGTATCATCTCGTCGACGAGGTCATCGATATAGAGCAGTTCGAGTTCAACCGAAGGGTCGTTGACCTGGATGGGCTGGTCATTGGCGATGTTGTTGCAGAATGTCGCAACGGCCGAGTTGTAGTTCGGGCGGCACCATTTGCCGAAGAGGTTCGGGAAGCGGTAGACAAGAACCTTAGCGCCGGTCTCGGTGGCGTAGTCGAAGAACAGTTCCTCACCAGCCTTCTTGCTTTCGCCGTAAGGGTGACCGGCATAGCGGCCTATCAGCGTAGCCTGAATCGAACTCGACAGCATCACCGGACATGTATTGCCGTGCTTCTTGAGGGTGTCGAGCAGGGTCGAGGCAAAGCCGAAGTTTCCTTTGCGGAAGTCCTCGGGGTTCTCGGGGCGGTTGACACCGGCGAGGTTGAAAACGAAGTCGGCCTCGCGACAGTAGCGGTCGAGGTCCTCGGGTGTCGAGTCGATGTCGTACTCAAAGACCTCGTCGATCTCTACCGGGTAATTTTTCGCCTTGCCGTCCTTGATATTATTGAGTTGGAAGCAAAGGTTTTTTCCGACAAAACCATTCGCTCCGGTAACTAAAATTTTCATTATCTTTGCGATGTGATTAGACAAAAAGACATAAAAACATGAATTTGGAAAACTTAATATCGACTGTCATTCAGTGCATCTATAATGTTCGAGGGATCCTGGGGCCTGGCTATTTAGAATCTGTTTATAAAAAAGCCCTGATGCGTGAGTTTGAACTTAATGACTTATATGCGGCTGCTGAAGTTCCCCTGTGTGTCTCTTATAAAGATGTCCTTGTAGGGGAATTCAGGGCGGATATAATTGTCGAGAACAGAGTTATAATCGAATTGAAGGCTGTTGAGGCTCTTAATAAGGCTCACGAAGTTCAGCTCGTCAATTATCTGACAATTACCGGGATAGACTCTGGAATATTGGTGAATTTTGGTGCAAGCACGATTCAAATCAAACGGAAATACCGCGTCTATACTCCGAAATAAAATTTGTCTTTATGTCTTTATGTCTAAAATTTATTGTACGAAGTTTCCTTCGCCGCTGAGTTCCTTTTGGATGTATTCGAGAGAGGCAATCTTTTCTTTTGTTTCTTCTACAGTGAGCTGGCGGGTGTTATTGGAGTTGAACTCAGACAGTGTATTGCGGGTCTCGTCACCTTCTTTGAAAAACTTGTCGTAGTTCAGTCCGCGGTTGTCGGCAGGGACACGGTAGAAGTTACCCAAGTCTTCTGCTTTGGCACATTCCTCGTTGGTGAGCAGGGTCTCGTACATCTTCTCGCCGTGGCGGATGCCGATAACCTTGATGTCTTCTTTCTTGCCGCCAAAGAGTTCGCAGACAGCCTCGGCCTGTGTTCCGATTGTACATGCAGGTGCTTTCTGTACGAGGATGTCACCGTTCTGACCGTGCTCGAATGCGAACAGCACGAGGTCAACGGCCTCGTCGAGGCTCATAATAAAGCGCGTCATCGAAGGTTCTGTCAATGTGATAGGATTGCCGTTGCGTATCTGCTCGATCCACAAGGGAATAACAGAACCGCGAGAACACATCACGTTGCCATAACGAGTACAGCAGATTTTGGTATTTCCTGAATAACGGCTCTTGGCAACGGCCACCTTCTCCTCGATTGCCTTGGTGATACCCATGGCGTTGATTGGATAAGCCGCCTTGTCGGTCGAAAGGCAGATAACGGCCTCTACACCGGCCTCAACGGCTGCTGTAAGCACATTGTCTGTACCGACAACATTGGTTTTCACGGCTTCCATAGGGAAGAACTCGCAAGACGGAACTTGTTTCAATGCAGCTGCGTGGAAGATATAATCAACACCCGGCATCGCGTTCTTGCACGATTGAAGATTGCGCACATCGCCGATGTAGAACTTGATTTTGTGAGCCACTTCAGGATAGCGCACCTGGTATTCGTGACGCATATCATCCTGCTTCTTCTCATCACGCGAGAAAATACGAATTTCCTTGATATCGGTGTTTAAAAAGCGGCGCAAAACCGCATTACCGAACGACCCTGTGCCTCCCGTAATCAGGAGGACTTTATCTTTAAAGATTGACATATCTGGTGCTAATTACTTTATACTCGAATATATAACTTGGATAAGCATGTTATAAAGCTTAACCAACTATTGTGAAGATGAATCTTTGTGCTAAAAAAACACAAGAAAATCCATACATGTCGCAAGTGATATTATATGCTTAAAGAGCCTCAATGGCCGGCATATATTCATCCCTAATATCACTCTATCCTTTCCAGCAAATCGGGGTGGATGAAGGGGAGCATGACCATGCAGATGCCTTCGATTTTGACTATCACATGCTTGTTTTTACGAACGCGCTGCACATAGCCTTCCATGCCTTGGTAGGGGCCGCCTGTGACCCTTACATGCTCGTTTTCCTTGAAATTCCGGTTGTTGTATATTTCGCAACCGCTTGTGTCGGCCGACGTTGTCAGTCTCAACAAGTCGATTGATCTCGCGGGTATCACTTGGATTTTATTGTCGGTCGGATAGCGGTAGATCCAGAATCGTATCGAACGCTCCGGGTTGCGGCGGCCGGCATCCTCGAGGGCAAGCGCATTGTCGCGGCTTGTGCGGATAAATAGCACATGCGGTATCACCGCTTTCACCCGCTTACTGTTATCCGGCCTCAATACCACTTCCTTTGGAAAAAAAACATCGTCGCAGAGCTCCCGCAGGACCTCTTCGGCTCTGAAATCCTGGCGCGTCCGTATGGCGAACCATTCCGATTGTTGGGTGAGTTCTAATGGCTTGTCATTCATTTCAGACTATATATCATATTACATAGCAATAGTTTAGCACCATTGCCATGCACTATTAACAACCGTCCGCTTACATTCGCTTCGGATCTCAGGGATGAGCCTATACAGGAGCTTTCCAAGTGGTTGTATTGCAAATTATTTGTAATACATTTCTAAACACTTTAAAATATCTCTCTATAAGAGATACTAAAATGTACGCGCAAAATTACTAATTTTTTCTGAAAACACGACTATCTTATCAAAAAATTTTACCTACCGCACTCAGCCCTTCGAAAGATTAGGGCAAAAAAAGTCCTGTGCCGATGATGTATATATCAGCACAGGACCTAAAAAACTACTGCCTCAGGGCTTTCTGTCAGGGAATCACAGGCTCAAGCATAAACGTGTACGAATACTTCTTTCCGTCAAGTCGGTAAGGCTTATGCGGTGCCCTACCCCACGAATCATCACCTCCGAGCCCCCTCTGGGCAAGATCGATGTTGAAATACACATTATCCCTATCGCGGTGTACATCGCTGTTGTGCATTTGTCGCTTGTTCATGCCCGGGTCAAGAATATCCGCTGTCACATCGAGGGCGCTTACATTCAATGGCTGCGCTCCGTATACCCTCAGTCCCAAGCCCTTATCATTAGTAAGCCTTGCCCAGCGGACGTCGGTCTTATTACCACTCTCCTGCGGTCGGATATACGGATAATACTGATCGTCAACCTTGCCATTCCATATGCCCATAAACGATGCCGTATTCCTGTCGCTATAATTCTCCCATGGGCCGCGGCCATACCACGTAAAGTTTTCAAACTCCTTACCCATAGGCAACTGCATACCATAGCGCATCAGTTCGGGAGTATCGTCACCGCCTTGCAGGTCGCTCGTCACCGCCAACTTGCCATCTGGATATATAGTGTACGAAATCGAATAATCCGACGCAACCTCTGGCAGACGATACTTAGCAACTACATTATACAACATTACGTCCTTATCGCAACGCACCGAAACCACTCGTCGGTTGTCGGCTGCATTTCGCCACGCATTCAGTCGGCGATGAGCATTGTTTCCCCAGTCATTATCTGTCGGAGCTCGCCAGAATGAAGGCTTTAGAGTCTTCCCTGCGCTCAACAATCGCTTACCCTTCACCGAATAATCCTCAAGATTTCCATTATTCTTGTTGATGCGGACAACAACGCCGTTGGCACTTTCGAAAATCCAGCGCTTGGCATCCTCTCGCATTTTCAAATCCGACGATATTGCCGACGGCAGCTCGAATCGCTCGCGACTTGCGAGGGCAAATTGCTCGCGTGCCACTTCATGACCCTTAGGCACTATTTCGTCACCATTTTTCGTATAAGCGTATACCGAAAGATAATACTCATTACCGTCATTAAGATTTATAACAGGAATATTCGCTTTTACCTTTTTAGTCGTCCCTGCCGGAGTCACTACTGCAAAATCCTCAGCTGCAATAAGTTCACCATTTTTCAGCAGTTCCCAGCGAAAGCCATACTCACTCAGATTACGATAATGAAAATGATTCTCTACAGCAAACACCCCGTTCTTCAAATCTACCGGCGCAAATCGAATATCCTGATACACCTTCTTCACTTCCATAAGACCCGGGTGAGCGGTACGGTCGGGATTAACCAAACCGTTGATACAGAAGTTCTCATCATGCGTATAATTATACGCTCCGAAATCTCCGCCATAAGCCCAGTATGGGTCGCCGTTTTCATCCTTGGTCAATATGCCCTGGTCAACCCAATCCCATATAAAACCGCCCTGCATATGCTTCGACGAGCGAATTATATCAAAATACTCCTGAAAGTTACCCGAACTGTTACCCATTGCATGAGCATACTCGCACATGATATACGGTTTGATATTCGTAGTGCTCTCGGCATACTTTTTCATATTCTCCACACTCGGATACATCGGGCACATGATATCGGTATACTCACCGTTGCCAAACTGCTCATACTGAACCGGTCGGCTGTCATCGCGCCCTTTTATCCACTTGTAAGCCTCGATGAAATTATCGCCGTTGCCACTCTCATTTCCAAGACTCCATACAATCACGCTCGGATGATTCTTGTCGCGCTCTACAAGTGCATACTCCCTGTCGAGTATACTCTCGCGCCACTCCGGCAGGTTGCCCGGGTGAATGTCGCGGTTACTGCTCCACACGCCGTAGCCGTGTATCTCAATATTAGCCTCATCGACAACGTAGATGCCATATTCATCGCAAAGATCATACCACAGTGGCGGCTGGGGATAGTGGCTCGTACGCACAGCGTTGATATTATGCTGCTTCATCATGCGGATATCCGACATCATTGTCTCGCGGTCTATAGCGTGCCCTTTTGTCTGATGATGTTCGTGCAGGTTCACGCCATGCACCTCTATCGCTTTGCCGTTGACAAGCAACTGATTATCCTTAATCTCGACCTTGCGAAAACCGATTCGCGCCGAAGTCGATTCTATCACCTTGTTGTCTTTCGACAAAGTAATCGCAAGTGTATAGAGATACGGCGTTTCGCCACTCCACTTATTCACATTCTTGATAGTGGCAGTAAACTTGTCCGACAGCTTCGAATCTGCGCCGAGGCTCACATTTCGCCCGGCTTTGTAGACAGTCTTGCCCTTGGCATCAAGAAGCTCCACATCAAGTCGGTTACGAGAATCCACAGATGCGAAGTTCTGCAAATCAACATCGAGTTGCAACATGCCGTTTTTATAGCCCTTGTCGAGCTCAGCCTTTGCAAAAAAATCTGCGATGCGCTGCTCGCCTGTCGAGTACAGGTACACATCGCGCTCAAGTCCCGACAATCGCCAAAAATCCTGATCCTCGAGGTACGACCCGTCAGTCCAGCGGTAAACCTCGCATGCAAGCTCATTGCTGCCCGGCTTTACGAAACCCGTAATATCGAACTCCGACGGATTTTTCGTACCCTGCACATAACCGATCTTTCGACCGTTGACCCACACATACATACCGGCAGTACTGCCGTCGAAATGCAGAAAAACACGGCGGTCCTTCCAATTCTCCGGAATTGAAAACGAGCGTTTGTATGAGCCTACAGGATTATCGTCATGACCAACATAAGGCTGGTTACGAGGAAAAACATACGTGACATTAGTATAAATCGGTTTGCCGTAGCCCTGCATCTCCCAGTTGCCGGGCACGTCAATTTCATCCCATAAATCAGTCGAATATCCGTTTTCATAGAATTCAACAGGTCGGTCTGCAGGCTTAGGCGAGTATTTGAATTTCCACTTGCCGTTGAGCGACATAAAATATGGCGATTCAGCCCGGTTGCCGTTTATGGCTTCCTGAGTAGATTGATAAGGATAAGCCGTAGCCCTCGGGGCAAGTCTACCCTCGGCAAAGACCTGAGGATTCTCCCAGTCAGGCGATGCTGCCGACACAAACAATGCACTAATGGCAGCGACAGCGCTACAAAATAGATATTTCATGGTATGTATTGTGATTGATTATCAATTTAGTTTTTGCAAATTTAGCAAGTAATGCCGACATGACATAGCGTTTTTTTCAATATCATTGAAAAACAGATTAGCGAAATAAAACAAAAATAGCCCGTACTCGCAAGCACGGACTATTTATATTCACATAATTAGCAGTATGGGGCAATACTAATTCGCGGTAGATTCCGCTCCACGTAAATTGAGCAGTTGACGGAGCGAAACAGTCTTATTATTCACCAAAGGCTTTGCCCAGTAGGCAACACTAATGATATAACCGATCGTCACACACATACAAAGCAAGGCTATGCGGAGACCAAACATATCACCAAGCCAGCCGACAAGAAGCGGACCAAGAGCACCACCGGCTATACCGGTACACAAAATTCCGGCAAATGAACCGTGGTAGCGGTCTACCGAGTTCAAACCCAGCGACATAATTGTAGAGAACATCACCGAAATAGCAAAACCTACAGCAGGGAATGCGTGTAGTGCAACATCAACCGGGCCAAACAATGCCGCGAGCAGGCACGCTATCGCCGTCGCCCCGGCACCTTTGAGCACCGTGCGCGAATCAAACAGACGCAGCAAAAGCAGGCCTAACAGGCAGCCAAGCGACATGTAGCCCCAAAAGCGACCTACAACAGGCGCACCTACAGTCTGAGGGTCTACGCCGTGGTATTGACGCAGAAACTCTGATATCCAGTTGGCTACGCCCTGCTCTGTAGCTGTATAGCTCAATATGCCAAAGAAAAAGAGATAGACATATTTATTGCGCAAAAGCACACGGTATGACTCAAGACCACCGCTACGCTCATCATCATTAAGGCTGAGGCGAGGGAATCGAACCACCAAAACAACGGCGATTACAACTATCAGTATAGCCGCAAACACCCAGTAAAGCGACACCCAAGGCAAATCTGACGGAGTAACAGCAGAAAGCACAGCCGGAATTCCGGACAACGCTTCACCGGAGGTAAGACTCTCAACCAGACCGGAATACACAAGCGGACTTACAAACGACGCCGCACCAAACACAAGCTGGCCAAGCACCGAGAAGAAAGCAAAATTCTCCTCACCGCCTGCCACTCGAGTCAACGGGTTAATAGTAGTCTGCAGCATTGCCATACCCAATCCTATGATAAACGACGACGCAAGAAGCACCGCAAACGAGGGCGAACTGACAAACAGCAAAGAACCTATCAGCGGAAGCATAAACCCGACTGCAAGAACAGTCTTTTGACTGAAGCGTTCGATAAACATTCCGGCCGGTATCGACATTATTCCATAAGCCAGAAAGAACGACATAGGTATAAACCCGGCCAATGCAAGATGACTCAGTTGGAAATTATCGATAATATCAGGAATCAACGGCCCTATTATATTGGTAATAAATGATATAACAAACCAAAATACCATTATCAGGGCAACTGTTGCATACGATCTTTTCATTATATAAATATTAGGTATACAACAGTTTAGAATTCTCCGACCGCCGACTCATTAGTGTCGCAAAGTATCAGGCTTGCAGCACCCAGGCATCCGGCACGGTTACCAAGTTCGGCAGGCACTATCTGCGTATTGGCGGCACAGACATCCATTACTTGTGCGCCGACCACCCGACGAAGACGTTCGAAATAGAAATCACCGGCTTCGGATATACCTCCGCCAACAACCACAACTTCAGGAGCAAAGATATTGATAACCGACGCAATACCATGACCGAGATACATCCAGTGCTCCGACAGAGCCTGCGATGCAACCGGGTCTCCCTTGTGATACAGGCTCACAATCTTGCGCCCGTCGGCCTCAGTACCAGATAGCGCGGCATAACGGCGTACAAGCGCAGAGGTCGATGCATAGTGCTCAAGGCATCCACGTCCTCCACACGAACAGTCCTCACCGTCGCATTTGACAGTCATGTGTCCTACCTCCATGCCGCGGCCTTCATGACCGCGCCACATTTGGCCATTGATAAGCGCAGCCGAGCCGATACCGGTGCCAACGGTGATGAATAGAGCATCCTGTACACCCCTCGCTGCACCAAATATCCACTCTCCTATGGCCATTGCATTAGCATCGTTAGATGCTGCAACCCTAAGGCCGCAACGCTTCTCAAGCTTACTTGCAATATCTACGTTCTCCCAGCCTTCAATATTCTCCGCGCCACCGACAACTTTGCGTCTGTCGGGACTGACAATACCTGGAGTGCCGATACCCACACCAAGTGGAGTGATAGCACTTGCCTCAGCCCATGCCTTGCAGGCATCCACTGCCGAGGCCAATGCTGATATTACAGCATCGGCACCCTCGGTAGCAGGTGTTTGCATAGAGCCTTCGAAAGGAATCTCACCCGAACGGCTTACCACGGCATATTTGATTGCCGTACCTCCAAGATCTATGCCTATAGCGTATTCAGTCATGACAATCAGGCTTTTTCTACCCAGATAGGCGAAGTCCATGCCCACTGACCGTCGCGCTGACGAACTCGGGCATAATAATAATCGGTATCGCGCTCTGCTTTTTCGTCTGTCATTATATGACCTACGCAGAATGTCGGAACTGTAGCTGCACGCTCAAACTGGATAGCTTCCGAAAGCCAGCCGCGAAGGAAATGCGCACGGCTACCTTCAAGCAGTTCGGCAAGCGAGTGCTCGTAGCGTTTACCGTTGAAATCGGCTGTGATTTTAGCGTTGCGAGGCATCTCTACATCAAGGATAATACCCTGCATGGCAGCGGTTAGCACATTGGGGTTCTTGCTTGAGTACATGTCGAGCTCTACATGGCGGTCGCCACGTTCGAGCACCTTGTTGACACGAGTGTGGAATTCGTTTTCGCCGGGCTGAGGCGATGTGAAGGCAGCGCCGCGGAAGCAGGTCTGAATATCACGGATACGGCCGTCGCTCAGTCCGAGTCGACCCTGCCAATGTACATACTCTTCCTCGCGGTTCCAACCGAAGTTAACCTTGATTTTAGCCCTTACGGTGTCGCCTTCGGGAACAACAGTACGGTGAGGCGCATTGAGGCGTGCTATGCACTCTCCATTCTTGATAATATCCACATAGTCAATGTGGTTCATAGCCTCTACGTTGACATATATCTCACGCTTTCCGGCCTGGATAACATCACCGGTCCTACCGCCGTTGATACGGAAATCGACCTTGATACGGTCACCGGTGATACCACATACATGGCGCGATGCCATTGCATTCCACAGGCTGTCACGGTCAAGTTTGTCGCAGAATACGCCGATACGACCGTCGCCATAGCTACCCGGATATCCGGCATGCTGGTCGGTAGAACACATCAGACCGAACTTGCAGCCACGTTCAAGACCATACTGGATCGAACCTTCCCAAATACGCGGGCCCATATCGTGGAGATAATTATAATCGCCCTGATCACTTTCGGCCAAACCGTGACGCGAGAACATCTCTACAAAGGGAGCTCGGCTGCTCTCTTCGAATGCATCCCAGTTATAACCACGGAATCCGGTTTGGTAACCCATGTGGTGGGGGGTGACAAAACAGTCGTAATCAGCAAGTCTCTTGCGCAAGTCAGGCACAGAAGTACACTCAACCAAAGGCACATTAAAGTCGCGGAACAGAGCCACGTGGTCGCCGTGTTCCATCGAGTGACATTCGTAAGAAACAAATGTCTCGAACTTGCCGGGGCGGTTGGCAGCCTCTATAGCGGCACGGTATTTCTCGTAACCACCACGACGCAGACGGTCGAAAGCCTCGGTATGATAGCCGATTACCCAGCCAAGGCGGGGGTCATCAGCTCCGGGGATATCGGGCCACAAGGCGTGGGGGGTAATAGATGCAAAGTCGAGCTGCTGCTCAGCGGCGGCAATGGCATCGGCAAGGTCGCCGTGACCGTAAGTAACGTTACAGTGATTGTGCAAGTCTCCGATAAACATCTTGAAATCATCGAGACTCGGCATATTGTTTTTCAGGTCGCCGGGGAGCGAATCGCGCTGATTATCGCCAAAAGCAAATGCACACGACGGCGCTGTAGCTGCGGCAGCAAGGCCGAGAAGCGACCAGCCTGAATGTTTGAGGAACTTTCTTCTATCCATTGTGTCTTTGGTATTTAGATTTACTTTAAGTTTCGCAAGGTTGAACTTGCGAAACTTTGATTTATTATTCAGTCTATTATATCACAGGTTTGCTGCACCCGAGAAAAACTCGTACTCCTTCTCATCGGGGTCGTTGTCGCCAACTTCTTTTTGCAGATTCTTCAACTGCTCGTGCAACTCGGCTCTCACTTTAGCATAGGCCGGGTCATTGTATACATTATTCATCTCGCTCGGATCGCGACGCATATCATATAGCTCCCATTCATCTACGTCGTTATAGAAATGTATCAGCTTAAAATCCGATGTTCGTATACCGTAGTGACGCTTTACAGAGTGCCAAGAAGGATATTCATAGTAATGATAGTAAACGCCTGTACGCCAGTCTTCAGGAGCTTTGCCACCCGAGGCGAATACGGGTTGCATCGAACGGCCCTGTATATCCGAGGGCACTTCGATACCGGCGAGGTCGATAAATGTAGGAGCAAGGTCGATGTTCATCACAAGAGCATCCGAAGTCGTGCCGGCAGGTATTTTACCCGGGTATCGGATAACCATGGGTGTGCGCTGGCATTCTTCGTACATAAAGCGCTTGTCGAACCAGCCATGTTCGCCAAGGAAGAACCCCTGGTCGGACGTATACACTATTATAGTATTGTCGAGTTCACCGATTGAATCAAGATGAGCAAGCATACGGCCGATATTCTCGTCTACCGCGTGTATCACAGCAGCATAATCACGCATGTACTGCTGGTACTTCCACTTGGTAATCTGGTCTTGAGGCAGGGTTTTAACGCTGTCCCATTCGGCAATACGCGGTGCATAGGCTTTGTTCCAGCGCTCTTTTTCCTCAGGGGTCATGCGGTTGTACATATCCTGATAATGCATCACCGAAGCCCTCCAGTCGTTAGCACCACGCACATCATCTTTATTGGCATCGCCACTTCGCTCGATACTGTAGTCCTGCGCCAACGCCTCGGGGGTCATGAGCTTGAGGTCCCATTCGGGCCACATGTGACGGGCAATTTCCATTTCCTGACCACGAGCGGCACTGCCTCGGCCACTGTAATCGTCGAGAAGGTTTGCAGGCTCGGCAAATACGCTGTCGGCATACAAGCCGAGATGACGCTGTGCGGGCATCCAGTTGCGGTGAGGTGCCTTGTGATAATAAAGCATCGCCCATGGACGATCCTTGTCGGCATGGTCTACGAAATCTATTGCCTTGTCGGTGATAACGTCTGTCACATAGCCGGGCTCTACAATGGTATCGCCGTTCTCAAAGAATTGAGGCTTGTAGTATTCACCCTGGCCGATTAATATGCTATATGAATCAAATCCTTGGGGCTCTGAATTCAAATGCCATTTACCAATCATGGCAGTCTGGTAACCGGCAGAACGGAGCACCTTGGGGAATGTCTGCTGATTGCCGTCGAATGTACGAGAGTTGTCGGTAAATCCGTTTACATGGCTATATTTGCCGGTAAGGATGCAAGCTCGCGAAGGGCCTGAAATCGCATTTGCCACATAGGCGCGGTCCATTCGCATACCTTCGTTGGCTATACGATCGATATTGGGAGTATACACCAGATTGTGACCATAGGCACTGACCGCCTGATAGGCATGGTCGTCGGTCATAATCATCAGAATGTTTGGTTTCCGGCTTTGCTGGTCAGCGGCTACTGCAGTAAGAGCTATAGGCATCGACGCGAGTGCTGCCAGACGTTTGTTTATGGTCATAGATTTAAAATTATAGAATTTATTACGATTGCAAAGATAGTAAAACACCGAGCGACAGGATAGCAGAAACATCCACACATCACACATGCGCGTATCGCAGGATTTCAATTATGTGCAATTATATATCAATTTTGTGCAAGTAGCTGTATTATAGCCTCTAAAACAAATAGGCGGACACTCAGGCCCGCCTATTTATTTCAGATTTATAATGTCGTTAAAGTGAATAAGCGAGCGGATATTTTTTACCGTCGATGCTCACTTCGAGCTTTGCTCCGTCGAGTGAATGCTTACCTTTATATGTAGCATTTATCTTATGAGACGCAGGATTCTCGCTATCTGTAGGATAAATTACAGTAATAAATCGTACCGGCTTCTTATCCTTTTTTACTGTAGAGAACGCATAGGCCGGGCGCGATTTCTTCACCCTGTAAGCAGGAGACATCCAGCCTTCTTCGGCTTCCATTTTATCTGCGCCGAATACCTTTACGGTAACATTGTTTTTATCGGCGAAGGCAGTACTTACTGTTTTGTTGGCAGTGTTTTCCAAGGGGTCGCAGGGAAGCAGCTGGTAGTGGATAGCCACATCACCCGATGCTTCGCCATAGGCCTCGTCGACGATTACAAAGAACTTCTTGTCGACAAAGAATACTGCACGGCGGTGAGTAAGTCCGTCATAACCCGGAGTTTCCACCACGGTAAGGTCGCCTTCGGGAGTGCTATCCCATTTAAGCAGCTTCGACTCGCGAGTCTGCAGGTTCTTATTATCGAGTGTCAGGGTATTGTGTACCGCTGTCTGGCGGAACCAGTTGCGCTGCTTCAACACTTCATCGTCGCCACCGTATATAAAGCTGCCCGAATCAGGGAAGAAGTTACGGCCGTCAGACCAAAGCTCGAATGTGCCGTTGTCGTACTGATTGTGCCATTCGCCGGAAGGTCCGGCTTTAAATACCATTACAGTGGCATCCATACCCCAACCGTTTCGCATTACATAGAATCCGCCATTTGTGAAAGCACGCGAAGTATATGCGGGCAGATGTCCCTTTTTGCCGTCACTTGCAAGGTATTGCAGGGTGCAATCGTTGGGGAAAAGCTTGCGCCACGAACGGTAATTGGAGAGCATACCGGGTTTTTCGTGGAGTTTATTGTCGCTGAAAACAGGGAGAGTATAGTCAGGGAAAGCTATATTATATGTAAACTCTACCATTTTGCCCACCGCATCAAGATACGACTGAGGGAATTCGCCACGATAACCGTTGGCATCCATCATCCGCAGGGCTTTGCCGAAGATATGTACCGATGCCATATGGTAGCCCGGGTCAAGTTCGAAATGAGCACCGTCGGCAAAAACCTGTTTGCCGATTTCGCGATTCAGAATGTCCACACCGGCTTTGCGCCATGCCGAAGCATTCTTAAACTCGGGGAAAAATGCGCCCGCGAAAATAATACGCTGGGCCTCGAAGAGAAGATGATTGCCTTGCTTTGAATAATGACTGTTTACAAACTCGGCATGGCGGTGGTAATTATCGAGAAAATCGATCAGGAATTCCGGAGTGAAGTACTTCGAAGGCAGGAATAGGTCAAACTGCTCGATCTGATGCTCGAGACGGTCACCGACCTCGAGCGGACGCCAGGCGAAGTATACATTGTCGACCTTCTCCATATCCTTGTCCTTAATGCCCTTGAACTCTGTCAAAGGATTCTTTTTGATCCAGTCGAGATACTGGTATACCCACTCTTTGGCATACTTTTCTTCACCGGTGATTCTGAAGGCCTTGCCCATAGGCACCCACCATTTAGTGCGGTGCAGCTGCCAACGCAGTTCATTGTCTTTCACCGGCCAATACTGCCAGTTGATGTCATCGCCATAGAAGTACGATGGCTGATAACCCTTATGAACAAAAAACTTGTGCTCCAGACCCTCGTCGGCCCAGCGGCGTTCCTCTTTAGTGAGTTTGGGCTTCGATGCGTCCACGCCCACACTCTTGACACCGGTGCGGTTTTTGTAATATTCGAGAAGTGCAACGGAGGCAAGAGAGTCTTTGCCCTGATTATGATACTCCGCTACTTTTTCAAGTCCGGGCCGTGAAAGGTCAAGGAGGTCGAGCACCCTCCCCGCGTCGGCGCCTTTAAGCGCCAACGCAGGCAGTAATGCTATAACACACAATATCTTATTTAATTTTTGCATAATTCGTTTCTGTATGTTTAGAAACCATTGTTGTTTATTCCATTCAGGGCATGGTTACTCTGCATCTCCTTCAAGGGAATTGGGAATAGCTCATGCTGACCATGGATAAAGTTCTGGTATGCCTGATAGGGCTTGGTCGAGCCGCTGTTGAGCGACGAACGCTCGCCAAACATCTTGATAGCCTTGTCGAGGATACCCCAACGGATAAGGTCGTATTTACGCTGACCCTCGAAAGCGAGTTCGAGACCACGTTCAAAATACAGAGCCATGCGAATCTTGCCCTGCTCTGAAGAATCGTCAAGATATTCGTTGACAGGGATTTTGGCAAGATTACGACCAACAAAACGCTGATAGTTAGCAGTTGTTATCGGTGTTGCACCTGCGCGTTCGCGTACCGAGTTGATGAGGTCCCATGCCATTGCGGTCTCGCCAAGTTCATTGTAAGCCTCGGCAGCGAGGAGAACTACGTCGCTATAGCGCAGAGGGCAGAAGTTCACATCGCCATAGTTCATATTCTTATTTGCCTGGCCTGCGGGCATCCATTCACGACGCCATTTGCCAAGATACCAAGAATTACGCTGGCGTTCCTGCTTAACATGCTGTTTTTTGGCCGAATCCCAAGTGTAGCGATATGTGCAAATCACGATGTCGCGACGCTGGTCAACTTCTTCATAGAAGTCGTACCACTCGGGCACTACCAACAAGAAACCTTGGCCACGACCCATGTAGTTTTCGGATTCAGTTGTTGAAAGGCCGGTCGGAGCAGCAACCACAGGGCCGTTGTAGATACCCCATGCAGAGCCGTTACGACGTCCTTGATCCTGATACATAGCTACTTCCCACAGATTCTCTTTACTGTTGAGAACCAGGCCAGATACATCTTTGAAAAGTTGTCCGAAGCCACCGGGATAGAAATCGTGGTATCCGTTTTTCTTAAACTCCTCCCACTGCTCGATAACCGCGGTATAGCACTGGCGGCGCACCGACGATGACGGGCGATTGAACGTACCGTCGGTACCAAGCCAATAACCTGCACGTTGCATCAGCACACGCATCAGCAGCGCTCGGGCAGCACCCTGGGTGGCACGCTCAGGCGAAACGCCCTCAGATGCCCAGGGTAGCTGCGAAGCGGCAGCAGTGAGGTCTTCGATTACGATATCGTAGAGTTCGTCGTGAGTAAGACGCGGACGGAACGACGAATCGTAACCGGAAGACGGTTCGGTGGTGAAGGGAACCTCACCCCAGTATTTAATGAGATCAAAGGTTAGGAATGCGCGAAGGAAACGGGCCTCGCCTTCAAGGCGACGCAAATCGGGGTCACTTGCAAAATCGGGCATCCCCGAGATACCGAGGATTGCAGTATTTGCACGGTCGATACCCTGGTACTTCATACGCCACAGGTATTCAACCCAGTCGTTACCCGAATTGTAACGATAATGCGAGATATCGTTGATTTTATTGTCGGATTGAGTACGCGACGAGAAATACATATCATCGGAGGTAGGCATAGCCATCTCATCCTGACCATAGTGGTTATAATCAGAAATCGAATTCATGATACCGAGGATCGCCATGTCGGCCTTCTCGACTGTTTCGAAATATGTATCCTTGTCGTAGCCTGCCGAGGGGGTCTCGGTGAGCAGATCGTTGCACGAGCTCAGCATCGAGCCGGCAAGCAATATCGACAGAAATTTATATGCAGTTTTCATTTTCTTTAGGCTTAGGAGAGTTTAGAAAGTGACATTGAGACCGAAAAGGAAAGTGCGGCTCAAAGGATATGCGCCAAAGTCTACACCGGGGGTCAGGGGTGAACGCATGGTTGAAACCTCAGGATCGAAACCGGTATACTTGGTGAATGTACAAAGATTATTGCCGGTGAAGTAGAGACGGGCCTTTGTTACACCGAGGCGGCGAAGGAAGGCGTTTTTCTCGAGCGTGTAGCCGAAGGTGATATTCGAAAGCTTGATATAAGAAGCATCTTCAACCGCCCATGAGTGCACGTAGTTGTCACCGTTTTCAAGGTCGTAATATGCAGCAACTGTCTTGCCTTCGTTCATGGCTGCCAACTGCACCGGATCGGTAACGATTGCACCTGTCTGGTCGATAGTCATCCAGCGGTTCGAGCTGTTCACGATATCGAGTGCATTGTTGTTCTGCGTGCCGACCTTTGCAGCTACCAGTTTTGTGGCGTTGAGCACATCGTTACCCCAGCTGAATGTCAAGAACACGCTCAGGTCGAAGCCTTTCCAAATAACAGTATTGTTGAAACCACCGTAGAGTTTGGGTGCTGCATTGCCTATCACGGTTTTATCCTTCTCGGTAATCTCGCCGTCGTTGTCGAGGTCTTTAAACTTCCACATACCGGGCTTTACAAGATTGGGGTTGGTCTGATAGGGAACACCTTCTTTGAGGGTATATTCCTTAGTGCGGGGATTGTAGTCGAAGTCACTTACCTGATAGAGACCGTCGGTAACAAGGCCGTAGAACTGGCCTACAGGCTTGCCTTCTTCGAGAAGGTGGGTATTCTGGTTGAAACCGAAGCGTGCTTCGTAGAGCTGGCTCGTACCGCCTACAAGCTTGGTAATCTTGTTCTGGTTGTGAGTCAGGGTAAGTGTCGAGTTCCACTGCAGATTACGGTTGGCGATGTTGACCGAGTTGATTGTGATATCGATACCGGTATTGCGGGTAGCGCCGGCATTGATAAGCATGGTCTGATAACCCGACGACATCGGCAGGGTTGCATTGAGCAGAAGGTTGTTACTGTTGTTGATGTAGAACTCGGGGGCAATGGTAAGACGATTGTTAAAGAAGCCGAGGTCGATACCTACGTTAAAGGTCTTGTTCGACTCCCATTTCAGGTCGGGGTTGGCAATCTGAGTAGAAGCATAGCCCGGACGGGTAGACTCGCCTATTGCGGTGAGGATAGTCGACATCAGTGCAAGCGAATTGTACGAACCGATGCGGTTGTTACCGGCGAGACCGTAACCGGCACGGACCTTAAGGTCGGAGAAGATACGGAGATCTTTGATGAAATCCTCTTCGCCAAGACGCCATGCAGCAGATACTGCGGGGAAATAACCCCAGCGGTTATTCTTGCCGAATTTCGAAGAACCGTCGGCACGGAATGTCGCTGTGAAGATATACTTTGACTCAAAGTCATAGTTCAAGCGGCCGAAGAATGAGAGCAGACGGTCATCGTCGTTGTAGTACGAATTTGCCTGCGAGGGTGTACCGATTTGCATATCATCGAGGATAAAGTCATCGGTAGGCAGGTCGCGAACACCGGTCTCTACATATCGGTTCCAACGCTTCACATACTCCTGACCGAGCTGGAATACAACATGATGCTGCTTTTTGATTCGCTTGTCGTAGGTAAGCACATTAGAGGTAGAGAACGAACCGGCTTCGGTTTTCCTTACACTGCCATAGATACCGCTACGACGGCCAAGAATAGAATTGGGACCGTAGAAAAGTGTACGGCTTGTATTCTGGTAACGAGTACCATTGGTCGAACGGAAAGTCCAGCCACGACCAAGTTTGAATGTCAGGGTAGCAACGGCCTGGATAGTACGCATCTTGCGGTCGTCCTTTTCGTCGCCGGCGGCACGAACAGGGTTTACAAGTGTATTACCCGAATCATCCTGAAGGATAGGGTCGTCGTAGAGCAAAAGTTCCGAGTCCTCGCCACGGATACCGATTGTCGGACGGTAGGCAAGAATCTGGGCCAGCTTGTTGAAGCGGGCATCTACGTTAGAGCCACCGGTATTGGTACCGTTACCTGCAACACCGGCACCTGTGATTTGCTGTACATCATAGCTAACACGGCCGTTGATGCTAAGGCGCTTGCTGATTTCTGCACGGATATTGGCTGATATAGAGTGTTTGTCCGAGCCTGAGTGGATCATTGCACCCTCGTCGTTGTAATAACCGTACGACATGTAGTAGTTGAGTTTCTTCGAACCACCGCTTACGGTGAGACGGTAGCTCTGAGCCAGGGTTGTGCGACCCATGGTGCGGTCGAGCCAGTCGATGCCGGGACGGTTTCCATAGTTTGTCATAATGTCGGCAAAACCGCCGTAGCGCTGCTGCCATGAATTCATACCGCCGTCTTCGGGCGATGTAGAGAGGCGGCCAATGGTACGTTCGTAATCGGCAAGTACGAATTCTGCTGTCGAAAGCTCCTGGAGACGGTTGGCAAGACGGCGCCAGCCAACATATGCATCAAAGTTCACAGTCGATTTGCCGTCGGAGTCAGCACCGCTCTTGGTTGTGATAAGAACAACACCGTTAGCACCACGGGCACCATAAATTGCAGTAGCCGATGCGTCCTTGAGCACGTCGATGCTCTCAATATCATTCGGGTTGATATTGCTCATGCCGTCTTCGTTGGGCACACCGTCGATAATATAAAGAGGCGAGTTGTCCTGTGTGATCGATATACCGCCACGCACACGAACCGAGGGTGTCGCGCCGGGCTGGCCGTCGGTCTGTACAATCTGTACACCCGACATACGGCCTGCAAGAGCCTGGGTTGCGTCACCGCCGGGGGTCTTCATCATATCCGAACCCTTCACAGAAGATACCGAACCGGTAAGTTCTTTACGTTTTACGGCAGCATAACCGATAATAACCACTTCGTCGAGCGACTGAACATTGGGCTGTAGCACCACATCGACTTTAGTACGGCCATTCACCGGTTCTTCCTTGGTCTCGCATCCGAGATACGAGAAAACAAGCACAGCCTTGCGGGGATTGGCAACCTCAATAGTATAAACGCCATTCAAATCGGTAACAACCTTGGTCTTGGTACCTTTCACCTCGACCAGGCCGCCGATTACCTCTAAGCCTTCACCATCGAGAACGGTACCTGTCACCGTCTTTGGGGCAGCAAAGGCCAAAGGGGCGCACATCACCAGGGCAATTACCGCCACTATGGCGGCAATGGTCCTGCGAGATATTGCTGTTATGATATTCTTCATGATTGGTCTATTTCTGATTGATCATTGATTGGTTTATCTTGTCGAGCGTGAACCCATTTGAGCCTCGTCAACGAGTTCGAGAGTCGTTCCGTCGACAATGAGAGTCGAACTTGTATATCCTCTGTAGTGAGTATTACCGGTCTGAGTGCTTACAGATGCATCTGTGCCCATATCAAGGATAGCGCCTGTGCGAGTATTTTCAATCTTAAGGGTCGCAGGGCTCAGAGGATCAAGATTGGCGCTGATACGCCAGTCGTCGATGATATAGCAGCCGTCTTCGATGACAACGTCGGAGAAATCATCGGTAATGTTGCCGGGCTGCATGATTGCCAGAACACGAACGGCTGACCGGTCTTTGATCTTTGCTGTAAAATGCCACTGGTCGGGGTACGACGGACCTTGATTTGCCGGGGGTACGAGGAACTTGGATGTCTTCGACATATCTGCCTTGGCTGAAGTCATCAGGGTCACGCGGCAGTGATTGCGGTCGGTTTTGTTTTCGGTAGTTATGATACCCTTTTCGGCATCGATAGTAAACTCTGCCGGGCTGTGGAGAAGCCAATCCCATGTTGCAGGTTCCGAAGATTCAAGTTCGTCATAAAGTACCACAATACCGGGTTTAAGCATCACAATATGGCGATAGTACTTCGAAAGAGGTGTGGGTCCGAAACCGTTTTCTACAGACTGCTCTACTCCGGCTTTTTTGAAATTATCGAGCCACATCTGGTCATCGGTAAAACCGCAATAAGCATTCGAGGCATCACCGAGGGCGTAGGCAATGGTATTGCCCGAGCCTGCACGCAGTATACGGCCATAGGCTTTGGTTGTATATGGCTGGCCGATACCATTGACAAGAATTGTGTTATGACCACGGCTGTGACGATACCACATCAGGTTGTGGGCATCGCTAAAGTTCTGATAATAACCCGACGAGCAGAATATTGTCTTGCCTCCGTATACCATATTAAATGCATTCTGGCTCGATGTAGTATGCGAACCGGAACCATATTGGCTCGAACGGAAACCAAGTGCAAGGTCGTCGGCTGCTTCTGTGAGCGACGAATGGATAGATACTTCGCCGGCATCTTTATACCAAGTCAACAATGGAACATTGTCGGGCAGAGCACCGGTGTATGTGTCTTCGTTGCACATACGGTATATACGCATCTCCCAGTCATCGTGCACAAGGTCGGGACGGTTGGTTGCATACCATGCAGCATATCCGTCACCCACCTCGCGGGCGAGGAAGTCGGCAAAAGCCGCCATTTGACGGTTAGGTTCGGGATTCTTTTCATGTCCGTCGCCAAATCCGGTATTGGCACCCGAAGGAGGCATGTTAAATGCCAACGCCTGACCGGCGTTCTGATACCACGGATGACGGGTAAAGTCGGTACGGGTGATGTAGCTGAGCATCATTGCCATATAGGCAAGGGTCTTGGAGTTGGTAGTGAAGTAACCGGTGCCATTGTGCCACAAGCCGTCGCGGTTGAAACCTGAAGCCGGGGCGCGGGCTGTCCAGAGTTCGTAGAGATACTCAAGCAGTGTGAGTGCATCGGGATACTCACTGCGGTCATACAGTGTCAATGCCGAGAAGAACATCAACCTGTAGTTGATCTGCCAAAAGTGGTTGTCGAAAATATGATTTTCTTCATAACCGCGGCTGCTGCGATAGAATCGGCGGCATTGGTCGGCAACAAAAGCCTCGGCAGCCTGACGCAGTGAGGGTGAAAGACGCTCTGCAAGAAGGTCGTAAACACTGGCATGTGCGTAGGTAACGGTAGAGGTGATAAAGTTGTCGCTATAAAGCACCGATGAAGAGCACGGATTAGCAATCATTGCCTCGAGCAGGTTTACCAACTTCTGTGCATACTTGTCATCGCGAGTGATAAGATATGCCTGATACAAGTACTCTACATTCTGATAGAGCTTGTCGTGGCTGGCATAGAGATTTTTGAGTTCTTTGTCGTAATCAATCGCGAGGGCTGTACCGGCACGCTGAATCAACGATTTGTACTCAGGATGCTCGGGAGCTTTCTGACGTGCAATGCTGAGTTTTGCATCGAGGAAGCAGTAAAGGCGAGGCGAGAACTGGGGGGCCATAGAGAGGAATGTATCCCAGGTAGGTGTTACAAACACCGGTTCGCTGCCTTTGACTTCGAAAGAATAGGTATCGCTCCATTCTTTCACCTCGCCTGTCGAACTGATATTGCGGAAACGCCAGTACCATGTACCCGGCTCGAGCTGACGGTGAGGATTCCACATGTTCCAGGCAATTTTGCCGGACTCGATTGTGGCATCCTGTACAAAATCGGCAGACGAGGACAACGCAAACTGAAGGTAAGTGTTGGTTTTCATCTTCTGCGGCACAATCAGCGGCGCGGGGTTGATATACAGCTCGTTTGTAGAGCGTGGATATGGCACGGTGCGCATCTTCTCGTGGTACTCTTCAGGCGATTCGAGCACCGGGGAGTCCTTGATTTCCGGCTGGGGGTCCGGAACGATGATAGGCTCATCGTTCGAACACCCGGCCAAAATCAGGGCTGTAGTTGCTATCGTGAAAAATCTTTTTAGCATCATTATATATAATGGTGGAGAGTTGATTATTCAAAGATGGTGATCATCGGGCGGCCGAGGACGCTCTGTGTCTTTGTCTTGACATCGACCTGCGAGAACTTGGCTGTGCCGTTTGTACCGTTTTCGGTAGCGGTGAGGCTGGTACCCTGGATGTTACCGTTACTGTTTACCGAACATGTGGCATACATACAGTTTTGGAACGGATTACGGTCGAAAATCGTGTTGAGCGGGAACATGGCACGAAGCTGAAGCGAACCCGAAGGAGTACCACCGATTACCTCATTGCGAAGGTTAGTTGTTACCATGAGAAGGCTCATCCATTCTTCCATTTGAGCACGTGCGGGCAGATACCAGTCGGTTGTAGTTGTACCCGATTCCATTGCGTGCTCGCCGGTCCATGCTGTCCATGCGTTGTAGAAGTCCGATTCGCCGAGCTGGCTTAGGATATTGGCGCTGTTCTGAGTACCGTTGACCAGTGATTCGTTGGGGGTAAAACCGGCCGAAATCGGAGCAGCATTGAATTGAGCGCGTGCTTTCTGAACATTCTCGATTGCTACCGCATATGCCTTGATAGTCTTACCGGCATATTTCTCGGGATAGAGACCGATATTGTCGCCCGACATTGCACCCATGTAGAATACGATACCTACGGCAGAGTTGAGATCGAGAGTTGCGCGGCCTCGCGAGTTGATATACGAACCGAGCACCATTTCTACGTTGCGGTCGGGATCATTTACAAACTCGTGGTCGATCGAAATATCAACCTTGAGATCCTGAGTCTCGGCACGCGAAATTTCAGCCTTGGCATTTACAATATAATTGGCATCGAGAGGAATGGTATTCTTTACGATAGTCATTTTCTGATCGCCGCGACCGCTTACCTGCATGGTGATAGGCTTGTCGAGCTTGGCCATGTTGGCAGGTGCGAATATCATATTCGAAAACCATGGAGTCTGAGCGGGATCGAATGTATCGTTTGTATAAGTAAGCGCTGTAAACGCATCCTTATTGCATGTGCCGTCGAGAATGCTATAACCGGCAGGAGCATTATAGTTTACCTTGATAATCTTCGCACCCTGAGCCATTTCGGGATTCTTGGGAGTGAAGTTCAGCTTTATCATCGGGCGCTTGAGAGTTACAGTAGCACCGTTCTCAAGGGTTGTCAGGAGACCGGCAAAAGCGTCCATGGCAGCCATACGGTTGGCATCGGACATATCAAACTCGGTGGCGCTGTATGTGATGTTCGACAGGTCGTCGCTATTGTATATTTTAGGATTAGTCAGAGGATCGTCGGGCATGTATTCGGCCCAGAAAGCCGCCTTTGTCGCACCATTTGCAATGTCTTTTGCATGGAGTACGAAATCGGCAGTACCGGTGGAAGCATTTATCACTTCGCGAGCACCGACAGCCACGCCGTCGTCAGCAAAAAGCTGCATCACGCATTTGAGGGTATAGCCGGGAATTGCCTCTACCCCTGTACGGCTGCCGGCTTCGGCGTCCTGAGTGGTAACACGTACGACAATGTCGCCCTCGGGAGTGCCTGCAGGTATTATATCTTCGTCGCTGGAGCACGAACTAAACGCTACAAGAGCGGCAGCGGCGAATAATAATTTCTGTATCTTGTTCATGTATCGTATCATCTTTAAAGTTTTTGCTCGAAAAATTTTTCTTGCCTACGAGCTTTGGCTGTTATTAAAAAAAACGGGGGCCGGAAGCCGGAGCCTGCCGGCCCCCGTTTTTACTGCGAGAAAGATTCTGCGTCTATTACACTTTATTCAAAGATTGTAAACATCGGACGGCAAAGAACACTCTGATTCTTTGTCTTGATATCGATCTGAGCAAACTTGGCAGAGGCAGCTGCGTCGGCAGTAGGTGCGGTAAGCGAGCAACCCATTACGTTGTTACCTGTGTTGATCGAGCAAGTAACGTACATGCAGTTTGCAAAGGGATCGCGGTCGAAAATATTAGTCATGGGGAAGAGCGCCTTGAACGCATCAGTTCCTGTAGGACCGAAATTGTCGCCTGAGGGGAAGGGAGTTGTAACCATAAGCATCGAGATCCAAGCCTGCATCTGGGGCTGGGCGGGGATATACCAGTCGGTGGTAGTGCTACCGCTGGCGGTGAGGGTGTGAGCGGCTACGAACTCTTTGTATTTCACGATCATATCGCTGGCACCGATAACCTCATTGTCTACAAGAGTCGAGGTATTCTGAGTACCGTTGATGATTTCCTGGTTAGAAGGAAGACCGGCAGCGATTTTGTCTTTATTGAGCTGCTGGCGGCCTTTGATTGTATTCTCGAGAGCTACAGCATAACCCTTGATAGTTTTACCGGCAAAAGCTGCGGGATAAAGGCTTGCTTCGTCACCCTCGATTGCACCCACGTGATATACAACGGCTACGGCTGCAGACTTGTCAACGGTTGCGTTGCCGGCAGCGTCTACATATGAACCTACTTCGAAAGCAGCAGGTTTGGGTTCGTTTTCAAAGTCACCGTCTACACCTACGTTTACTGTCACGTCAAGGTTCTGGTCGCCACCACCGGTAGAGATTTCAGCTTTGGCATTGACAATGTAGTTGGCATCAAGGGGGAGCTTGCCTGCTTCGATAGTAAGAGTCTTGTCGATACCGCCACCGAGGGTCATAGTAATGGCCTGGTCGAGCTTGGCCATGTTGGCGGGAGCGAAGATATAGCTTGTAAACCAGTTACCTTTAGCAACAGGCTCAAATGCAGCGTTGTTGTATACCAGTGCCTGATTAGCAGCTGCGTCGCAGTTACCGGTAAGTACATTGTAGGCAGAGGGAGCGCTGTAGGCAACCTTGAATGTTGTAGCACCGGTTGCAGCATCAGGGTTGGTGGGAGCGAAGTTGAACTGGATCATCGGACGGGTAAGGGTCACTGATGCTCCGTTGGTAAGGGTGGTGATAGTACCGGCAAATGCATCGGCAGCAGCCATAAGATTTGCATCGGCCATATTGAAGTCAGTTACTTGGTAGCTGATTTTAGTCAGGTCAGAGCTGTCGTATACTTTGGCAGCGGCAGCAGTAGGAACATATTCAGCCCAGAAAAGAGCCTTAGAAGCACCATTGTCGATGTCGGCAGCTTTGATGATAAACGAAGCCTTTCCGGCAGCAGCAGATTCAACAGCCTGCGAACCTACGGTAACACCGTTGTCGTCGAGAAGCTGCATTACACATTTGAGCTCGTAACCGTCGACGGTAGCAAGCGCACGGCTTGTGATACCGGTCTCGGTAATCACAGAAACTGTGACATCATTTGTAGCGGCAGGATTTACCACTTCCTCGTTCGCGCATGAAGTCATGGCGAATGCGGCACCAAGACCAAAGAGGATTTTTGAAAAATTTTTCATATGAATATTAAACTTTAAAGTTGATTATACTATTTATTATAATTTGCCAAGGTCGATATCTACCGTGCCGTCGAATTCTGTATCTACCGATACCGAACCGTCGTCAGTACCGGTCATAAAGCGGCCTGATACTACGGTATTGTAACCCTGAACCACGGGAATGGTAAGCACTGTGCGCGAAACCTGCTGATTCTTTTCGTTGAGAACTTCGATTTCCACAGGTATCTTCGAGCCGGCTTCTCCGGCTTCGACAAGGCAATAGTCAAATCCAAGGACAATCGATGCCTGGTCGCCTTCCCAGTTTTCAGATTTTAGGTTTGTTTTATAGAATAAGTATGATAAGAAATTCTTGGGAACGTTCTGTAGCACATTATATGCAGTTGCCCTATAGTCGGCATATCGCACGCGCACCGAGAATTCCGAGCCTGATATCAGACCGTCGGCAATACGCTGACGGAATGCTCCAAGGTCGGTAGTCACAATCTCGTAGCGGCCAACAGGACGCTGGAGCTCTATATCAATATTTGTATTGGCAGCCCACTCGTCGCGATAGTTACGGAGGTCGAGGTCGGCACAGCCACGGAAGCAGTCTTTGCGCTCGTTGTTGCCTACATAGTTGCCCTGGGGCATAACAGGGGTAAGCGATGTTGCGTCATAGTAAAGGCCAGTTTCCTGTTCATCGGCTTTCACATAGTCGCTCCACACAAGCAGTGAATACCGGCGTGCATTGAGGCGGAATTTTGTCTGGAAAGAATAGTCGGTTTTACCGGCTACGTTCTTTTCATATGCCACCTGGCGCTGCGCTACAGTACCGTCGGCGAGAACTGCGTCTACAACAAATCGACGTACATATTCTTCGTTGGCTTCCGGCAGCAGGTCTTGATTTGCGCCCTCGCTGTCGGGAAGTTTGAGGCTCAGATCTACCGCTACCTCAACATTAACCTGAGTGGGGTCTACCCCCGTGCCCTCGGGTTCCTGAGTCAGCACGCAACCGTTCCACAGAATCGAAGAAGCGGCTATTGCTGTCATTAAAAGAAACTTTTTCATTGCTTTTTAGTAAATGATTGGGGGTTAAAGGGAATAAACCAGACTTATTCCGATTCGGGTAGGACCGAAATAATTCTTTGTGCGAGTATCGATGAGCGCACCGTCGGTAATATTGAAATATGTGTTGTAGCGGGTGTTGATATAGCCGACACCGAGAGAGAACTCTGCTTTCCAGCCACGACCCATGTTGAGGGTGTAGGCATATAGCAAGCTTGCACCCATAGCCGGGCGGCATGCTGTCTGATAGCGAGAGTCGTCCCAACGCGCGTTGAACCATGCAAGGTCGAAATCAACGCCTACGGCATTGCCTCGTCCGGGCTTTGAGAACCAGTATTTAACACCGGGCTGGATAGCGACTGTGCGTACGCCGCGGCTTTCTTTCCAATCCCAAAGGCTCCACATTAAGGGGAGCTCGGCAGTCCAATGCTTTGCAAACTGACATTCATATGCCAAGTTGAGCACTGCAAAAGCATCGTATGCAATATTGGTCTTAACTGCCATATAAAGACCGCTTTCTTGATTCAGGCTTTCTACGGCTTTTTGATTAGCTTTCTTTGCGCCATTTTTAGTGCCTTTTTGAGCACCTGCCGACGAGGCTACGCCGGTTCCTTTTGCCCCTGATTTGCCCGCAGATTTCACTTTGGGTGCAGGAGCGCCTTTTTGAGCCGTCTTCTCGACCGGGGCCGAGCTGCGCACCCTCGGTGCCTGGGCGTTGACTGCTGTCAGACCCGCGAGGATTACGGCCAAGAGAATTGTGCTGAGTTTTTTCATTGGATATATTTAGGTTTATTTTAATTCATTCTTACTTTCTAAGTCTCAAATCCGCCCGCTGTTGTTGGCTTGGCGAGCCAACAACAGTCGGGGATTATTATTAGATTTCGAGATTGGGGACAACGTCGGTAAGAGTCGTGATATAGCCGTTTTCGTTAATCACAGTTTCCTCGCCTTCGTAGCTTATAGTTATCGGTTCTTCACCTTCTTTCTGTACGAGGAACGACGGTTTTCCTTCTTTTGTAAGGTTCACGTTGATCAGCCAGCCCGGAACGCGGATTGTTCCGTCCTTACGCACGCTCGGTTTAACCGACGGATGCTTGACAGCATGTGAATTTACGAGGGCTGCGAAACGATAAACCGGCGCTTTCTCTGATTTTGCTGTAAAGTGGTGATGATTGGGATATTTCTTGAAGTTACCTTTTGCATCACCTTTGAGCCAGTTGGCTGCGGGAACAAAGAACTGATCTGTGGTATCACATTCGAGAGCGCCCGACGAGAAAAGGAATGCGTCGGCCTGTGCGCCACGGTTGATTGTATTGATATGCACATAGTTGGCATTATCCTTATTAAATTCGATCGGGCCGTATACCGCGTGGAGCAGATAGTGCCACGATACCGGCTGGTCGGCTTCGAGTTCGTCGTAAACGAGTATCCAGCCAGAGCCTCCGAGGTCTATAAGGTGGCGGCGGAAGGTCTTCACATGGTTTTCATCCCAACCGTTTTCTTTGCTGAATTCCACATCGCTCTGTTTGCCACGCTCGAGCCACAGGGGCGAAATCACATTGCCATAAGCATTTGATGCATCACCGAGTACATAGTTGATTTTATCACTGTTATAGAATCGGGGAATCCAACCGTAGCCTTCTACACCAATCTGCTGGTTGTTGCCGTCGGGAAGGATAGTATTGTGAGCACGCGATGCACGGTGGCAGAGGATTGAGTGCAGATCGGTAAACGAGGTGTGGTGACCGGAGCTATAGAAAAGAGGACGACCGCCATAGAATGTGTTGAACGCATTCTGATTGGAGATTGCATGCGATGTCGAGCCATAAGGCGACGAGCGGAAACTCCACATCGAGTTGGCTTGATTGCGGTCCCAGTTGTTGCAAGCCGAGGCAAGGCCGCTTTCGGGGAAGGTGTAACCATTCATCAGGGCTGTAAGTCCGGGGCCGGTAGGCAGGGGCTTGTCGCACTGAAGACGGAACCATGCAAGGTCGCCGGGTTTGGCAAGGTGTGCCTTCTTGAGGTATTCGGGTTCTTTTTCGAGCGTACGGCGAACGAAGTCGGCGGCTATGCTGTTGTTGCGCACTCGGGCCATAGCATCGAGGTAACCAATGCGGATAGCGTTCGGACGTGCTACATTCTGGTGAGAGCTGCCGTTACCTGCCGATTTCTGGAAGGGAGGACAGTGATACATCGTATAGAGTGTATTGTTGTCGTACCAGGGATCTGAGAAGAAATCGTAGCCGGTTACACGCGAATAGAACCAAGGCATCTCTACGAGTGTGCGGGTATTAACGGTGAAATAGCTGTCGCCATTGTGCCATGCGCCGTCGCGGTTTAGGCCGGGGAAGCGGCAAAGCCATACATTGTAGCAGTAATCGGCCCAAAGGTCGCTTTCAGGGAAATCGCCGTAGGTAGCATAGACTGCCATTGAAGTGATACGGAAATTCATCTGCCACAAATGGTTCTCGGCAATATGGTTTTCAAGATAGTTGGTATAATGACCATACATCTTGGCGATACGCGGACGGAGCTGTTCGAGGAACTCTTTCTTCTGCGCATCAGTCATAATGTTGAAGAACGAGTCGTAGGCCATGGATGCAAGCGAAACTATAGCACCGTCGTTGAAGTCGCCCTTTACATTGGGGTTATCGCTCCATTTAAACATGGTATTGATACGCTTGATAGCTTCGTCGGCATATTTGCGGTCTTTGGTCAATACATAAGTGCGAATCAAAGCCTCGCAAGTACTCTCCTCTGCATCAATGATACGGCGTGATTCACGAGTAAGATATGCACGAACCTGCATTTCGTTTTTCAGATTCTTTACCTTGTCGGTGCGGATATCCTCAACTCGTTTCATAGGCTCTACAAGGGCTTTGTCGGCTACCTCGAGATACCATTTATATTCAGGCTTTTCTTTGGCTTCGGCTCTGAATTCGTCCCAATTTGCTGCGTCGATGAGAATACGCGGATGGCTCTTGGGCAGTTTGTTGATAAACTCTTTATAGCTCGGGGGAGCAAACATTTTAGGATTGTCAACTACCGTAAACGAGTATACAGGGCTCCATTCCTCTGTGCCATCCTCGTTTACCAGGGCATGCTGCCAGAACCACTGTCCGGCTGCGAGAGGTTTCTCGGGATTATAGAAGGGCCAGATACGGTCAACAGTAACAGTCTTTCCGGCCGGGAAGCTCTTGTCGGTAGAATAACGAAGGCGATATTTCAGCTTCGATTTATCCACTTTCTTAACCGTATGCTCCATGCCGTCAAGGGGCGCACCCTTGCCGCGTGCCCATGCAGGCATAGGCCATTGAAAAGATATAGCACGTTCGCTTTCCACCCAGCCGTCGGAGGGATTGGGTGTAGCGCGGCTTTCATGCATCAGACTGATGTCAGTTAGTCGGATATTGGCATCAGGCGCGGCATACACTGGGGTCGCGGCGGCTAACAGGAGGCCAAGGCTCAACAGTATTTTTTTCATCATGATATTGATTTATCGCAACAGTTGCGATTGGTTATTATCGACTTGGTTTTGTGGCTTGAATCCGTGTATTTTTCACATCGCAAAATTAGGCAGAAAATAATATTTGGCATGTTAACGCTGTATCGAAATATGTTATTTCTGACTTAATAAATGTCGCATTTGTTGAAAAATCACATTTTTTAAATGCGTTTAACTGCAGTGGTATAGCAATTTACTCATTTAACTTCTGTTTTAAGCGGCTGTTCAAGGCGACGGCGGAAATCGGAGAGGTAGTCGGTCCACGTATCCCAGTCGGGCATGAAGCCTTTCGACCATCCCGAACCCCAGTAATACACGTACGAACTACCCGGGGTATAGTCACCTTTGGCAAGCAGGTGTGCTACCGCATCGCCCTCGGCCTGGGGCATCGGACTGAGTACGATTGTGTCGGCCTGCGGTGCCACAACACCTACATATATCACGCCGTTCTGTCCGTCGGGATTGTCGGTAAGGTCAGCACATGCCATAAACGAGTTTTCATTGTCAAGGATATAGCCGTCGGGGTTATGTTTGTGAAGCACAATGCCGGGAGCAAGGGTTGCTGATTCCGACAAGCCTTCGTAGCTAACCTCGGTACGGTTGAGGAATTCGCCGCTGTCGAGTGTAATAATTCTGGTTTCGCGAACTGTAGAATCATTACCGAACGCACCTGCCGGATATCTCAGGCTCACACAGAAACGCAGCGGGCCGTTGTCAAGAATTTCGAAATCTTCGAAGCACCAGGGATAGGTTATCACCCCTACAGAATCGATCAGTGCCGCCGTGCCAGCTCCGAGGGTGGGGCCTACCGTATATACATCCATGCCTTCGCCATGGTCTTCGTGGAAACTTGCCACTTTGGCAAACGCATCGCGATATCGTTTGGCCACAACAGGATGCGACACGGATTTTGTCCACACATCGTAGCCAAAAGCACGTTCGCCGGTAGCTTGCAGCGCCGGGCCGTAGGCTCGGTATGCCGCCTTATCGTTCTCCCATGTCAGGTCGTCCTTGCGTCGAGGGTAGAAAGCCCCACATGCAATGGTATCGACTGCAGCAGGCGTTCCGGCACTCAAAGTATAGACAACGGTAGAATTTGCTGCAACAGTAGCAGGGAAAATAACGAGCGAATCGTGGGTTATCTGGTAAGGCACTTCTGTTTCTGACGCATCTGTGATAACAAAACTACCCTGCCCCATAACTTTCCGTACTTCGGACAGCGAAACCTGGGCAAGTTCATTTTCGCGGGATATATCCGATTGATTAGCCACCTCTATAACATGACGCGAATCACACGACACGAGGGCTATCGGCAACAGCAGTAATGGTATATATTTCATCGATATTAATAGTTTGAGATTATCTAATTTCAATTTACCGGAATAAATCGACGGCGCGAATATCTAAGGCCGCCCGGATTTTCATCGAACCAACGGCCCAACAAACGACGATGCTCCTCTACAATTTCCTTATAATCCGATTCTATTGCGAGATTGCGCATCTCGAGTCGGTCACATTCCATATCATATAGAGCCTCGCGATTTTTACCGGCTTCATAAAGTACATATTTATATTTAGGTGTGCGCAACATCCAACCTTTGGTGCCACCGGTCTGAGCAAAATCTGTCTCTGTCACCACGTAATCCTGTGTAGGTGTTTTTTCAGGATTCTCAGCCGCACGTCTGAAACTATCGCCCTTGCACCAGCGTGGTTTATCCACTCCGGCCCAGTCAAGAATCGCAGGCATGAGGTCGATACCGTTGTTGACCAGAGCATCTGTCACCTTACCGGCATTTTTCTTATTTCCGGGCACACATACTATCAATGGTATATTTGCGGTTTCTTCCCATAGCGCGGTCTTTTGGTTCCACTCGTGAGCACCCTGACCGTCGCCATGATCCGATGTAAAGATCACAACTGTGTTTTCCCACAAATTTTGGCGGTCTATTTCATCTACAATCTTTGCAATTTCGCTATCGACATGCTCTACAAGTCGGAAGTAATTGTTGCGGTAACGACGCCAATCATCGGCAGTATAGCCTTTCGATGGATACAGGCGATAACTTTGCTCGCGTTCCCAAGTCAGAATATCGGGATCGTAAGGTTGTACAAGGTGGTTCGACGGCAAGTTGGGGCAATCAGCTATCGATAATGGCTCTTCAATCTCAGCCTCCGGCAGGCGTTGACCGCGGGCATATTGGCAGATATTGTGAGGATTGTCAAACGAGGCCACAAGGAAAAACGGCTTGTCGCCCCTATCTGATTTAAGGAAATCTACAACCGATTCCGAAAGACCGTTGTCATCATGTCCGTGCAAACGCTCGAAACCAAAAGCTTTTTCGGCAGGGAGTGCATTTGTATTGACATGCCATTTACCGGCATATACACCCCTGTAACCTGCATTATCCATTATATTGCCGAGCGTACGGTTTTTCAGCGAATCCGGCAGAGGGGTTTCGTTTTCGAGCATACCGCACTGCGAAGGCATAATGCCGGTAAACATCGCCGCACGCGACGGCCCGCTCAGGGGCATGGCGCAATATGCATTAGTGAAACGCACACCCTTCGAGGCAAGGCGGTCCATTGCCGGTGTCTTAAGGTAGTTATTGCCGGCACAACTCATGGCGTTTGCACTTTGTTGGTCGGTCATGATATAAATGATATTCGGTTGCTTGGCCACCATTGCGTATGCACTTGCCAACAGCAGGCTCACGGTGACTGTAGATTTCTTCATGGCAACAAGGTTTTTGTTTTTCTCTATCGCAAAATTACTATAATATATCTTGACTCGCTTTTTGCCTTGTAGAATAATAAAAACCGCGATATCGCTTGTGTCTAATTTTATATCAATTTTGTTGAATCACACAGACAAGTAGCTGATTTATAGTACGACTGTTGAAATACGTAGTACGTTTGTTGAAACTTGCACCGACTTATTTTGCCATAAGCAAAATAAGCTTTAACTTCGCATAGTATTTGAAAAAAACACAAGCTCCGGCAGAGGATTTTTCATCTTACCCAATTTTATTTTTTGAAAAAAATCTGTAATTTCGCAATCGAATCTATCGATTGCCACACCATGAAAAAATTAGTAATCATAGCGCTTGTTCTGATTAGTTTTGTAGCATCGGCAGCCGTACATACCGAACTCAAATTTATGCAAATCGGTATCTCCAAAGGCTTATCTCATGCTACGGTTTCTGCTATCGGACAGAGTTCCGACGGATATATATGGATTGCGACACCAGATGGGCTCAACCGCTACGACGGTTATTCTTTCGGAGTGTTCCGACACGACAGTGAGAATCCTAACACTCTGCGCGACAACGCAATCAAAAACATTGCCTTTGATGTCGACGGCATAATGTGGGTGAGCGGCTCCGACTATCTGTCGAGATACGATAAATCTGCCGAAATTTTCCAAAACTACCCTATTGATAGCAACTATGTAATTACCTCGATTCTGCCTATCGACGCTGACCGCATTTTAGTTGGCACAAAAACGGGGTTACAAACTTTTACTCCTTCTACAGGAGAGTATCACAAAGGCTTTGCGGGCAAAGAATTTAACAAGCAGGTGGCATCGCTCAGCCGACAAGCCGACAAAGTATTCATATCCGCAGCAAAAGACGGATTGATCAGCCTCGACCTCAGCGACGGCACATTAACGGAGCTGCATCTCGACGGCAACCCCTATGTTGCTCACACTCTACCCGATGGTAATTCTCTCTTGGTAGCAACAGAGGGACACGGCCTATTCCGTATCGACGCCAAAACCGGACGTATTATTGCTCGATACAGAAAAGGAGGCCCGGAAGGTCTTGGCTCTGATTATGTGCGCTCTATGGCTCACGACAACCAAGGCAGAGTATGGGTGGGAACTTTCAACGGGCTCGACATCCTTGATGTAGAACGTAAGCATTTCACTCACTTCGGCGCCACTTCTCAAAACCCCGATCAGCTTTCTCACGCCTCAGTAAGAAGGATATATGCTGACCACCAGGGCGGCATGTGGCTCGGAACTTATTTCGGCGGACTCAACTATTATCATCCGCTCAAAAACCAGTTCCAGATACTACGACATTCACCGGTCCGTCCGTCGCTAAACGACAATGTGATAGGCACAATGACCGAAGATTCCGACCATTCGATATGGATAGCAACTAACAGCGGTGGTATCAACCTTTATAATCCCGCAAAAGATAGTTATCGCTACTACACTACTGCCGACGGCCTTGGCTCTAACGATGTTAAAGCTATATTTATCGACAGAAACAACGATAAGGTTTATGTAGGCGCACACCTGGGCGGCCTGAATATCATAGATAAAAAGACCGGCAAATTGACTCGGCCATCAAACGCCCCATCCAATATATATGCTATTTTACCGGCAAAGAAAAGCGGTTTCCTGTGGCTGGCAACTATCGAAAAACTCGTACTTTACGATATTGCAAATGAAAAATCCACAATCGTACCGACAAACGGTTTGCAACGCATAACTAATCTTTACCACGATAGTAAAGGTTTGCTGTGGATATCGGGCGAAGACGGTGTTGCTGCATTTAAGGAAGATAATGACTGCAACCTAACGCGCATCAACAGTATTCCGCAGGTAATCAACGAATACCGCAGCGGTATTAATAATGTATACCTTAGCCGAGACGGCGAAAATTATTACTTCTCGACCAACGACGGCCTTATACGCTATAATTCTGTTAATGATTCAATTCAGCGTTACACTACCGCACACGGGCTACCTAACAACCTTGTATACGGCGTATTAGAAGATTCAAATGGTAATCTGTGGTGCAGTACCAACTGTGGACTCGCGTTTCTTAATCTGACCAATGGCACTATCCGCTCCTATTTCGACCGCGACGGACTACAAAGCAACCAGTTCAATCTCAAGAGTTTCCTTCGCAGCTCGTCTGGTTACCTATATTTCGGCGGTATCAACGGCCTCACATATTTCAACCCTTCGGTACTCGAATCAAATCCTTATGCACCCGCTCCTATAATATCAGGCCTAAGGCTTTTCAACAAAGATGTGACACCGGGCGACGATAGCGGCTTGCTCGAAAAATCGATTGCAGAGACCAAAAAAATCACACTTGCCTCAAACCAGACTGTTTTCACCCTCGACTTTACAGTATGCAACTTTGTTGCCGGAGACCACAACACCTTCTCCTACAAGCTCGAAGGTCTTGACAAACAATGGACTACAATCGACGGTCCCGGCTCGGTAACTTACTCCAACCTTCCTTCAGGCACTTACAGATTCCTGCTCCGTGCCGCAAATAACGACGGTGTATGGAGTACCGAAGAAACCGGCCTCGACATCGTTATTATGCCTAAATGGTACAACCGCTGGTGGGCTCGCACACTTTTCACCCTGCTGTTTATAGGTGCAGTTGCCTTGGTAATGGCATATATCTGGCGACGCAAAGCACGCCGTCAGCAAGAACGCCTTGCAAAAATCGATCTTGAGCGTCAGCACGAACTCAATGAGATGAAAGTACGCTTTTTCATCAACATGTCGCACGAACTGCGTACACCTCTCACGTTGATATTGCTACCTATTCAAGAACTTTTGCAACGGGCTTCTGACCGAAAAACCATTCAGAAACTCACCATTGTCAAAAATAATGCCGAGAGAATACTTCGCATTGTAAATCAACTGCTTGACTATCGCCGCGCAGAAATGGGCATGTTCAAATTAAAAACCGAACCGGTAGTTGTCAATGACTTGTTACATAAAATATTTACTAATTACGAATACCAGGCAGCACGCCGCAATATCGACTACAAACTCGATTCCACACTACCCGAGACACCGGTTATGTGCGACCCGCAGTATATAGAATTGATTTGCAATAATCTGATTTCCAATTCATTTAAATACACACCCAAAGGTCAATCCATACATATTTCACTCACACAGGGCGGATCGGAGACAAACCCTACTCTTAAAATCACTTTTGCCGACACCGGTTGCGGAATTCCGCCCGAAAAGCTGCCAGAAATTTTCACTCGATTCTATCAGGTTCACGACCGCAAGGGCGGCAGCGGCATTGGTTTGTCGCTCGTAAAACGCCTTGTCGAGTTACATCACGGCACCATATCCGTTGACAGCGAACTTGGCTCAGGCACAATATTTACAGTCGAACTTCCTATTGGCGACAACGAATACAGCGCCGAAGAACGCGCACCTCAAGGCACTAAGCCTCAGTTAGATGCCTTGGAAGCACCACTCAATCTACCCGACATACCAGACGAAGGTGTCGAAGTTGATACTGCAAACGAAGACCTACCCTCCGACAGTGACCGCGAGACACTCCTGGTCGTTGACGACAACCCCGACATTCTCAAATACCTTTGCGAGAGCTTGTCAGAGCACTATAATGTAGTACCTGCTGCCGACGGTGCAAAGGCTATACAGATTCTATCAGGTCAAAACGTCGATTTGATTATAACCGACATCATGATGCCCGATATCGACGGGGTACAGCTGTGTAGAACGGTAAAACGAAATCTGCGCACATCTCACATCCCGGTCATCATGCTTTCTGCCAAAAGCGATGTTTCCGACCAGCTCGGCGGATTCAAAGTCGGCGCAGACGACTATATCGCGAAACCTTTCTCAATGGAAGTGCTCGCGTCGAAGATTCGCAACCAGCTCCGTACACGCCGACAGGCAATACGACATTTTACCGACTCGTCAGAAATCAAACCCGAAAGCGTAGCTCTCAATCCCCTCGACGAGGAATTCCTCAAAAAGGCCATGGAAACCATGGAGAAACATCTCGACGATTCCGAGTTCTCGACTGATGCCTTTGCCGGGGAAATGTGCATGAGCCGTTCGAATCTCCACCTTAAGATGAAGGCCCTTACCGGCGAGTCGACAAACGAATTTATACGTCGTTTCCGCCTGCGCCGTGCCATGGAACTGCTCAAGACCGGACGCTATAACATCTCTCAAGTTAGTGCGATGGTTGGCTATGGAACACCCTCGTATTTCGCTACTTCGTTCAAGAAATTCTTCGGCGAACTTCCCTCGGCATTCCTTAAAAATGAGTAACTAAAATACGGCTTTCAACATTTTTGGAGTCTTTTTGGACAAAATTACAAGCCCGTATTCCTAAATTACGACCTTACAACACATTTCCGAAAGAGTTTACCACTTATTGGTACTAACTTTGCACCGAACCCTTATACGAATTTGCAAGCACTTAATAGCATGAAAAATCTAATTACTTTAGCCCTCGGATTTCTGGCTGTTTCCATGCCCGCATATGCAGCCGACTGGACTTCTGCTCCTGCAGCGGCAGCGGCCGACCAGCTCGCTTACCAAGCCGACGCTATCAAAGAGCCCGGTAAATTCCCGCGTGCGCTCTATACCGACTACTCTATCCCATTGGTTGCATACCACCTCGAACGTGAACCTAAGGATTTTTATCCTCAGATCGAACTTCGCAAACATCCCGATCTTTCTAACTTTATGACCGTACGTTATGGCGATTACTCCGATTGGACTTCGGGATTTTTCCCCGGTTCGCTTTGGCTCGCCTACGAACTCACCGGCCGTGAAGATATTCGACGCCGTGCCGAAAAGTTCACAAACCAGCTACTGCCGGTATCGTACATGACAACCACTCACGACCTCGGTTTTATGGTCAATTGCTCGTATGGCAACGCCCTACGCCTGGCTCCTAACGACTCGATTCGCGAGGTAATTGTACGTACTGCCGACAACCTCATCTCGCGCTTCGACCCTAAAGTTGGTTGCATCCGTTCTTGGGATTTCGGCCCGTGGAACTACCCTGTAATCATCGACAACATGATGAATCTACAGTTGCTGTTCAACGCATCGCGCCTCACCGGCGACAACAAATACCGCGACATAGCCCTAACTCATGCCGACAAGACTATCAAATGCCATTTCCGCCCCGACTACACTTGCTATCACGTAGTTAGCTACACTCCCGGCGGCGAAATCGAAAGTCGTGGCACATTCCAAGGCAAGGCCGACGAATCTGCATGGGCTCGCGGACAGGCTTGGGCTCTCTACGGTTATACCGAATGCTATCGCGAAAGCAAAAAAACTGAATATCTCGAGCAGGCTCGCAATATTGCCGCAATGATTATGAAGCGTAACACTGCTCCCGACCTCGTTCCTTATTGGGATTTCGACGCCCGAGAGGCTGCTGATTCTCCCCGCGATGCTTCGGCCGGTGCATTGTATGCTGCCGCTCTGATCGAACTCAGCACTCTTGTGCCTGAAAAAGAAGGCAAACGCTACCTCAAATATGCCGAGCGCATTCTAAAAACCCTCGCAACACCTGCATATACAGCCCAAAAAGGCGAAAACGGTGGTTTCGTTCTCATGCACTCTACCGGTTCACTCCCCCACGGTTCAGAAATCGACACTCCCCTCAGCTACGCCGATTACTACTATCTCGAGGCTCTATTGCGCCTTCGCCGTGTGAAGTCAGGCCTTCCGGCCGCTGACTGGGCTTCTATCAAATAGGATTCTCATAGTTCATAAATCAGATATTGTTTTAGCTTATTTTTAAGGTTAGTTCGAAAACGGACTGCAGAAGCGAAATCTGCAGTCCGTTTGTTGTATGCTTATAACCTTACGCCAACCCCGAGCATCAGATTCTGCGGTTGCCTGAAACTGCCGAGCCGATAGCCGGTATTGAGATAAATATGTTTGCTTACAAATGTCTTGAGTGTCAATGACTGATAAAAGCGTTCATTGCCAAGAGGCGATAATAAATCGTACCCTATTCCTACATTTACCGAAAAAATCGGCATGGTCAGCTCTGCATGTGCCGAAAGGCCGAGACTTATTTGTTTGCCAAACGGAGGCCTATAGAAGCGTAGATCATCTCCGCTCGTACCTTCGACCCAATACGGCTCAATACCACTGCTTTCATCCCACTGGAAATCAAGAGACACACCGGCTGCAACCCAACGATTTAGTTGGCGCATGGGCGAAAACTGGAGGCCCAACACTCCGAAACTTCCCGGACTTAGTTGTGGATCTTGGCCGACGCCGACTGTGACTATGCGCTTACGCCAAGACCCGAATGCTGTGATATCATAGAACCAGCGCCCTCTGTCGGCCTCTGCGGCAAGCCATTGTGGTGTTTCCTTTGCAGTACTTTGTTCACCCAGAACATACGCCATGCCTATCGATGCCCCAATCGAATTGACACCGGCGTTGGGCCACGAAGTATTACCGTTAGAAAAATGATTGCCGGTAATTCCGAAAGCAAGATGCCAGCGCGAAGCGATACGGTAATTGAGCTTAAACGCAAGGCCCATATGAGCGCTTGTCGACGAGCCCAAGGCCACATTCGTATCATCCTTACCCCTGTCATAGTGTCGCCAGCCGAAAGCCGCGCCAAACTGCCATTCGTAACCGAACCACAACCTATCACTAAACCTGACAATCGGTGCGCCCTGATATACATATACAGACACCGGCGTACCAATCAAACTACCGGAATAAAAGGAATTCACCCCGACTGCAACACCCTGATACAGGTCACGATAAAGCATACCCTCTTTGGTATTGGCATCAAAACTAAAATCTGCCTGCAAGGATGCAGAAATAGAAGAGCGTATCTTTCGGTCCTGCAAATTATAACCCTCTAAAAATGAATTTGTAGCAGGCACATATGCCGGATTTACCCCCACCCCGACACGCCATAATAGCGGACGGGAAAAGGACGACGGTATAGAATCGGCATACAGCGAAATACACACCGCCAAGAGCGCTAATAATATGATTATCCTATTCTTCATGCTCAACTTCTATTATATAGCTTACCGGATAACGCGAAATGCAACGATACTGCACTGCAACTTCTCTATTCGTTACTACATTCTTAAATATCATCGTTCCTTGGCCGAGAGCCCTACTGAACGACACTTTACACACCACCCTCACTTTTGAGTAAGCAGGGATATCGACGTTGACAAATTCTGAAATGTATTCAGTACAAGTATCATTCATCGGAAAACCCGGTCTTATACCGTCTACTTGTGCGATATTCCACCCGGCGGGAGTATATACAGGCAATGGCATCGTAAACGTACGATCTCCGACCCAAGATTCCCCACCGGGCAGCGACACATCTATCGTAGCCTGGTTCAAATATGGTGTAACCCTCAAAACCTGAGCAACAGGACTGTTATTATTGACAACTATTGACTCTGATTTCGTACCTGCATTTTCGTTGATTGCCAAAATATCATCATACTCTATCCTTATCAGTTCCAAGGCTTGCCCGGGGCTCACCTCGATATCTATTACCCTGATACCATAGGAATAATAAAGCCGCACAGTCCAATGCCGGGGTGTTAGATTATTATTATGGCTCCTAAGAACGATAGTGTTGCCGTTTTTTACAAGTTCAAAATACATATTCGACGAATCGCACACTATCCTTCCAAGCCTTGAAGCAGGCACATAGCTGTCGCACTCTTTTCCTTCGGTATCATAGTACACACAACTGCCGTTCAGGAACTCTGTCGCTTCAAGGCTGATACGTTCGAGTTCGTGCGTAACGATACCAATCACTTCTTCACTACCCTCTCCACTGATATCAACATGCATATTTTCTGCAATGTCGCCGCCGTCAAGAAAGATGTCGTTATTGCACGACGCCAACAAAAATACTGCAATAAAAAGCAATAATGAGGAAAAATATTTCATTTGCACAAAATGATTGGTTTCTGATGATAGCAACTTTGCTTGGTTTATTATATAGATGGCAAAGATAATCAAAAGTTACACGCTATTCATTATCATTGTAGCAATTTCTTGAATAATATTTCTTAAATTTGCACTAATCTATCAGCGTTGTTCAAGCTCTATAAACTACGATAATAATGGTTAAACAGATCGAAATACAATTACCGGCCATGCGACGTGGATGCCACCTCATAACCGGACATATATTAAACCAAATCGGCAAAATACTACCTGACACAGGCCTGCTGAATGTTTTTGTCAAGCACACTTCTTGCGCATTGAGTATCAACGAAAACGCCGACCCCGACGTGCGAACCGATATGGCCAAGATTCTTGATAAGCTTGTTCCTGAAAATCAGCCTTTTTACGAACACACCATGGAAGGTAGCGACGATATGCCGGCTCATGCAAAATCTTCAATCTTAGGCGTTTCTATCACTATCCCCATTAGCAACAACCGTCTGAATCTCGGCACATGGCAAGGAATATACCTATGCGAATTTCGCGACTATGGCGGCCCGCGTAAATTAGTTCTAACAATTTATTCCTGACAACTATGGAAACTCCGACTCTCAACGAACACAACAAACAGGAATTTCCCCCCATGCACACTGCAGAGCATTTACTCAACGGCGAAATGGCTCGCCGATTCGCTTGCGGGCGTGCATTTAGTGCGCATATCGAACGCAAAAAATCGAAACTCGACTACCACTTGCCCCGGCCTCTTACCGACGACGAAATCGCGTCGCTCGAAAACTATGTCAACAATGCCATTGATGCCGATGTCGAAGTAACAGAAGAGTTTATCACCCAGGCACAGGCAATGGCACGTTTCGACCTTAGTCGTCTGCCCGACAACGCTTCAGAAACGGTAAGAGTTGTCCACATTGGCGATTTCGACCAATGTCTATGCGCCGGAACACATGTAAAACGCACTTCCGACATTGGCCGCTTCCGCATATCAAGCACAAGATACCAGGACGGCGTACAACGAATCGTCTTCCGCCTCGACGAGAAGCTATAAATATCCTAACTCTTTCGCGGCATTAAAAAGCGAACGGCAACGGCCGGATAATGTAATCAAGGAGAATCTAAATCACACCTCAAGAATCTATGATAGAAACCCCACGACTCATACTGCGCGAATGGCTCGAAAGCGATGCCGAAGACTTATATAAATATGCGAGCGACCCCGATGTCGGTACACCGGCGGGCTGGCCACCACACACTTCCGTAGAAATGAGTCTGTTTGTAATCCGCGAAGTTTTCTCTGCACCCAACACCTTCGCCGTAATTCTGAAAGAAACCAACGAAGTAATCGGCTGCTGTGGTATTGTGCCCGAAGAAGCAAGGCCTACTGACTTCATCGGCAAATACGAGCTGGAAATTGGCTACTGGTTAGGCAAACCTTTCTGGGGTAGGGGCATCATCCCCGAGGCTGTACAAGCCCTTTGCGATTATGTCCAAAAACACTTGGGAGTCAAAAGACTGTGGATAGCATTCAACGACGATAATCATAAATCAATGCGCGTGGCCGAGAAGTGTGGTTTCGTATACCGGCGCACTCTCGACTGCGAATCTCATCGGGAATTATACTATGCAAAAGATTGCTGATTTACTCGATTTTGGCATCGTTGAAACTGACAAGCAATCCCTCTTGCCTCTACTGCTGATTGGCGACGAATCCGAGTCCATGATCGCACGATACCTCGACCGTGGCAGTTTATATGCCGCCAATATCGGTTCTGAACATGTAGCTGTATGCCTCACAACCGACGAAGGAGATAATGTAGGGATATTCAGAAAATATCTAAGCAACTGTTTGACAGTTTGATAGATATTTTGTAACTTTACGAAGAACCCCCGATTTACCCATCACGGGCTGATTCGGGGGTAAAATCAAAATTTTAACATGGTGAAGTTACAAAAAATATCTGAGATAACAGCTACGTTACCGCTGACGGGATTCGACTTTGTGCAAAAATATAGGGAGAGCTTCAAGTCAAGCGAACTCGGCCACATCTACGAACAGCTTCCGCTGAAAGAACTGGCAACGGAAATATATAGGTGTATGTCTTCGAAAAATCCACAAGGCAGGAAGCCGATGTTCTCGCCTGAAGGCGAAATTGCGCTCATGTTCCTGAAATCATATACCGGAATGTCGGACGACGGACTGGTAGAGATGCTCAATGGCAATATCCATATGCAACTGTTCTGTGGCGTCCTCATAGATCCGTCCAGTCCTATAAAGGACGGCAAGATCGTAAGTGCGATACGGAACCGTCTGGCCGCATATCTGGACATCAAATCCTTACAGAAAATACTGTATGACAGATGGGAAGGGCAGCTCGACAACAAGGACATGATGCTGACAGACGCTACATGCTATGAAAGCCTGATGCGTTTCCCTACCGATGTCAAGCTGCTCTGGGAATGCTGCGAATGGATTTTCGGTCTGCTGAGAGATAAATGTCACCTCATGGGCGAACGCATACCACGCACAAAATATCATGAAGTAGACAAGGCCAGGCTTGTGTACGCCAAACAGCGTAAGCCTCGTAAATCAGAAACGAAGAAGCTGAGGCGTAGGCTTATGCATCTTATGGAGCGTATATTGAAGGAATGGAACAGGCTCAATAAGGTCACCGGAGGGCTTATTGTGCTGAGTGCGGAGCAAAACAAGCGGGTCAGAGCCTGCCATATGGTTCTCGACCAGCAGAAACGACTTTTCAAAGGCGAGAGAGTCGACCATCGTATCGTCAGCATTGACAGGCCCTATATCCGTCCTATCGTCAGAGGCAAGGAGAACAAGCGAGTCGAATTCGGGGCAAAGGTCAACAACATCCAGATTGATGGCATATCATTTATCGAACATCATTCGTTCGAAGCCTTCAACGAGGGCATACGGCTCAAGGATTGTATCGAATATCACAAGGAACTGACCGGCATCGATGCCAAACGTGTAGGAGCGGACACAATATATGCCAACAATGAGAACCGAAAGTATTGCACCGAGAACGGCATTACCACCTGCTTTGCCCGAAAAGGGCCTAAGCCAAAGGATGAGGACGTTGACCTCTGCATCTCCAGACGTATAATCGGCACTCTGCGCTCGACCGCTATGGAAGGCAGCTTCGGCAATCAGAAACAGCATTATGGAGTTGGCCGGATCGCGGCGCGAAACGCCAAGAGCGAGACATTGCTCCTTTTCTTCGGCATACACATGGCCAATGCGGCAACTCTTGCTGCAAGAAAGATCGCCAAGGAAGAGAAAGAAAAACTAAAGCAGAAACAGAGAGCATAAAAATTTGAGTCGATTTTGAGTCTCCAATACGATCGGAGCGCTTCGTCGTACCCTTATGTCTCAAATTATCTGATTATACTCATCCGAGACTGCGATTTATATCTTCATTGGTCATAATCCGGGTATATATCGGAGCCTCGGCCGATTCAGCTTCAAAAAAATGACGCTATTAACTGAATATCCCTAATGTAGTCGAGGTCAAAAACCTGGCCGTACTTCCGCAATATCAACGCAAAGGAATCGGCAGAGCGATGCTCGAATATATCGAGCACTTGAATTCCGGTAAAACTATCATTTTAGGCACTGGCGAAACACCGTCAACTCTATCATTTTATCAAGCCTGCGGTTACACATACTCGCACCGTATACCAAACTTTTTTACCGCCAACTACGACCACCCGATTATCGAAGACGGCATAATGCTCAAAGACATGGTATATCTGTGCAAAAAAATTGGCAAGGACTGAGGTCGTGGCGACTGTCCTTGCCAATGTCTTATCTATAGACTATTATTACCTTGTCTTCAAATACTCAAGCGAGTTCTTAGCCAGAGTCAACACATTCTCCTGATTTGGATTGTTCGACGGACGAGCACTTACATCAGGTGTGCCGTCGGCATTCTTCATTGAGAACTCGCAACCGCCGTTACCGATGCAGAGTATAGTACCCTTAAAGTCGGTGTTGCCTTGCTGAGCTTCCCACACATTGAGCTGCGATACCCAGTCGATTTGAGAGTCCCATGTACCCAATGGGTAGATACCGTACTCGTTGGTCAGAACATTGTAGCATTCTTCGTCCTGTGGGTCAAGACCGGTAAGAGCCGCGGGGATTCCAAAGAAGAGGCAGTTGTGATCTTCGGTCCAACCGGCACCCTTAAATGCGATAAGTTTGCATCTGTCGTTAGCTGTTACTGTGAGACCGCGATAAATGGGGTGGCTTGAATGATCCTTGGTAAATTTTCCTGCCGGATTGAGCGACACAGCCATGCTCCAAACGTCTCCATTAAAACCACCGGCACCTGTTCCGATAGTATGGTCGTTGTTTTTGAGCATATCCATATCGAGTCGGCCTAATGCTCCAACATATACTGTGGCATGACTCCAAAGGAGCAGCGAACCACCCTCGGCATACCATTTTTTGATATGCGGTGTAGCACTCTCTACTACGGCCGGCATAGTGAATACAACATCTTCCGACACATTTTCGAGGTCGCGCATCCAGAACAGAACCCTGTATGCAGCCAAGTCGGCATCCGAGGCAATATTAGCAAAGGGAACAAACTGTGCAGTCGGATATTCCTCGTGCAGCCAGAGCCATGCCGAGGCCTCGTCGTCATCACCATTGGCAATCAATTCTTCAGGTGTAGCGTATACGCTCAGGAAACCGATTGCGGTTTTACCTATTTTCAGAGTCGAGCTAACTGGCAGTGATTTTCCGTCCTGATTTACAGCAACGAGTGTTACGTTCCATTCCTCACCGTATACTACATTTTCGATAGTATATTCGGTGGTTGTCGCAGATAGGGTTTCTTCAATCTTACGGCTGCCGTTTGTTGCGATGAACTCTACTTCGGTAGCACTCGAATTGGCCTCCCATGTCACAGCCACATCATAACCGCCGACTTTGTCGACCTGAGCCATAGCCAACTTGCTCATTTTCGAAGCACCGGGGCGAAGATAGTGCTTCACAACACCGGTCGACATATTGGCACCGTCGGTCAATTTAAACACATACGTATAGTCGATGTTTGTGTCGATATTGCGGTGTGTAAAGCTGTTGCCCTCTACCGTCTCGGCCAGTGACAAAGTATTTCCAAGGTAAACACTCACGAGCATTTTCAGGTCGGAAGCACCGGTCCATGTCCACACATAATCGTCGCCGTCGAGGCTGCCGTTGATCGATGATGCCTCCAAGGGGGCAATCACAGGTGCTGCGATATCATAGCTCTTGTCCTGGCACGATACCATGCCTAAAGCAACCGCGATAAGTAATACTAATTGATATATTGTTTTCATCGTAGATTCTCTTTATTAGTTATAGCCTTTGTTCTGAACATACAGGCCGGGCACATAGTACATCTGATTATAAGGAATCGGATAGAATTCGTTTTTACCGGCTGTGTAATGTGCGTCTTTGTAGTATTGACCGTAGCGCACGCCTTCGTAGCTTGCATTCTGCTCTTTCTCGAAATATGCATTGAGCACCTCTGATGCGATACCCCAACGACGCAGGTCGAAATAACGGCTGCTTTCCATAGCCACTTCGAGGCGACGCTCCCAACGCAGGCATTGGCGTGCCTTTGCCTTATCTGTAAAATAAGATGCGGGGTACTGTGCTATTTCACAGAAGTCTTTTGCATATGCTATGTGCTTGTCGACAGAGTTGGCGGCACGCTGGCGGATATCATTGATAATGGTCCTTGCTTCTTCGAGGCGGCCAAGTTCTATCAGTGCTTCGGCACGCATAAGCATCACATCGGTAAAGCGGAATACGTAGTCGTTCATGTCGAATGCCTGCCATGAGCCGTCGAAGGTCTCACCGGCGCTGCGTTGAGGCACATCCTTGAGCGAGGTATAGTAGCCGTAAGTATTCGGTGTACGTGAATTATCTGTTGTCATCATATACTTATCCTCGTATTTGTAGGGGAAGGTAGGCATGCCTACAGTGTGGAATAAGCGCGGATCCCATTTCTGTGCCGACGGTTTGTCGCTCAGGGGATATTCGTCGGTATCGGCATAGGTATCGAACATAGGCAGACCGTTTTCGGTCTTGAAGGCATTTACAAGGTTCTGCGATGGTTTGTGGAAGTCCCAGCCGCACGACCACATGCCCCAGCAACCATTGAGTGTATTCGACCAGTTGGCGCGGCCATAGCGTGTATTATCTTCGCGGTAGTTGGATGTCTGCACTGCAAACACCGACTCTTTGCTGTTTTTATATTCGGGCAGGAAGATGTCGCCGAAGTCATCGAGGTAGCCGTACTGCGAATTCTTTACGACCTCGGTATACTCTACCACCTTCTTCATATACTCTTCGTTGATAAAGTCTACACCGTCGCTGGCTTCGTAGCCGTCGCCCCATGCCAGTGTGAGATAGCACTTTGCAAGGTATGCTGCTGCGGCAATCTTGTTTGCACGGCCGCCGCCGTCGCTCACTTCTGCCGGAAGCGCCTCATAGGCAAGCTCGAATTCTTTGATTACTTTACCGAAAAGCTCCTCATATGTATACTCGTCATTTCGGGTCTGCTCCTGAAGGTTGTTTTCGAATACATGCTCATCAATCCAAGGCACTTGGCGGAACATTGTTACGAGTTTGAAGTAGCTGTGACCGCGCAGGAAATGAACTTCGCCAAGTCGCTGAGCTGCGGTTTCAGCACCGAGTTTTTCCACACCATAGGAATTGAGCGACACCAGGGCGCGGTTGCATCGCGATATGTTGCAATAAAGTCGGTACCAGAGTTCGTCGAGTTCGCCGGGTGTAGATGTCAGGGTCGACCATATTTCCATAGGGTGATAGCCGGTATCTGTAGTGCCGCCACCGCCTTTGAGACAGTCATCGGATGCAAGGTCTCCGTAGGGCCACAGGTTGAAGGGATAGCTAAACCAGCAGTCGCCAAGTGATGCATAAGCCGCTGTTACCATTTTCTCGGGCTGCGAATAGGCGAGCTCGCCGTCTACGACTCCCGTGGGGGGTACATCGATAAATCCGTCGCACGCATTCAGGGCAAGCGCGGCCAACGATATTAAGATATATTTTATTGATTTCATGATTAAGCTGATTTAAGGTGTTAGAATTCAAGCTGTAGACCGAACGACATTGATGTCGGGATAGGATAAGCCCAATTGGGATTCTCGGGGTCGGAACAGGTGAGGCTGTTGCTCTTGATTGTAAGCAGGTTCTGTCCCGACAGGTATACTCGAGCCTTTGTCATTCTCAGCTTTGAAAGCAGTTTCGAAGGCAGTGAGTAACCCAACTGGAGTGTACGCAGCTTGGCATACGATCCGTTTTCTACGAAATACGATGATGTGCGCCCCTCATCGCCGGTGTTATTGGTTGTAAGCATCGGGATAGTAGAGTTGGTGTTTACACCGGGGAGCCACGCATCGAGAACGCGGACACCTTTATTGCTACCGGCATCGGTTACGCTCCAGAAGTCATTTTGGAATTTCTGGTTATTGTATACATCCTGACCGATTACACCTTGCCAGAACATCTGAAGGTCGAAATTCTTATAGTTGAATTCGAGATTGAGACCGAACGACAGGTCGGGAACCGGGTTGAAAATCCATGTCTGGTCATCGGGGGTGATCTTGCCGTCGCCATTAAGGTCGGCATACTTCATACCGCCTACTCGGGCATTGTCCTGACCGTAGGCTAACACCTCTTCCTGAGACTGGAAAAGTCCGTCGAACACATAACCTACGATCGAGCCGTAAGGCTGGCGCGACTGTACGAGGTTTTCGGTCGTCGTATGAGCATACGAGCCTGTTGTCGTGCTGGGGAGGTATGTAACCTTGTTGCGGAAGAAATCGAGGTTGAGCGATGCCTTGTAGCCAAAACCACACTGTAGTTCATCGCGCCAGCCAATCAGGAATTCCATACCCCAGTTGCGCAACGACGGTCCGTTGAGCCACGAGGCTCCGCCTTCACCCATCGAGCCGAGATAAGCCGGTGAGATAAGCATATCCTTCACATCCTTGATATAGGCATCAACGGTACCAAACAATCGGTTGTTGAGCACACTGTAGTCAATACCGGCATTATACTGTATTGTAGTTTCCCATTTCAGGTCGGGATTGGCAGTCTGGCTTGCAAGATAGCCCGAGGGGAAGATACCGCTCTGCTGCAGCAAGAGGTCATAGGCGGTAGATGTTACGCGGTCGTTGCCATAGTCGGCAATATAGAGCGCATAGCGGGCGGTATTCGATATGGCCTGGTTACCGGTCTTACCCCACGAGAGGCGGATTTTCAAGTCATTGAGCCACTTCTCTTTGATATTCTCAGATATGCGGTAGCCCAATGTTGCGGCAGGGAATGTACCATAGCGGTTGTTGCTGCCGAATCGCGATGAACCGTCGTGACGGATTGTAAACGAGGCAAGCAGGAGGTCGCGCCAGTTGTAATCGACCTTGCCGAAGAACGATATCAGCGCATAAGCCGATTTGTTACCGGTTGCCCTTTCTACGCCCGACGAGGCATCAGGGTACATATAGTCGGGAGTCTCGATATCATAGTCTTCGTTATGAGCGGAAAAATCTATACGGCTCTGGCGGAACATTTCCATACCGGCAAGTACGGTAAAGGCATGGTCTTTGTTGAGCGTAAAATTATAGTTGGCAGTGTTGGTCCATGTCCATTTGGCATCATTGGCCTGCGACAATGTGGTCGAGTTGGTATCGTTGTTCACGATATCGCTGTGGAACGTGTAGTTATATGAGTGGATGAATGCGGCATCGTAATCGAGACCGAAATTCGACCTCAGTACAAGACCCTTGACAGGTTTGATGTCGATATATGCGTTACCGAAAAGTCGCCATACATTCAATGCGTTATCCTTATTGAACGCCAGTTCGCGCAAGGGGTTCTGGCGGTCTGCCATACTGCCCACAGGGCCGGCATATGTTACACCGTCGGCCTCGAATACAGGGATAGTAGAAGGCATTTTGAGAGCATTCTCCATTGGCTGGCAGTCTACCTGCTTGGTATAAGTAAGGGTGAAATTTTCTCCTACCGATACCACCGGCGAGATATTATACGACGAGTTCATTCGCGCTGCTATATTCTCGAAATTTGTATATTTGAGGATACCTTCGTTTTTACGATAACCGAGCGAGAAGAACGCCGTTCCTTTTTCTGATGCGGTCGATACGGCTGCATCATAATTCTGAGAGAAACCTGTGCGCGATATTTCTTTGAGCCAGTCGGTATCCGACATCATCATCGTACGCTTGTTGTTGATGAAACCGTCGTACTGGCCGTTGACTGTATAGTTCACATATTTCGAATTCGCAATATCATAAACCGATATAGGATAACCGCTTGACGCATTCAGGTTAAGACCGTAGCCCGAAGCATAAGCAACAGGGTCTATACCGTCGTTGAGAGCCGCCTGGGCCATTGCCGTGGCATACCCCGGGGTGTCGAGCAACTTCATTGTTGCCTGCGACGAATAGAACTGAGCTGTAAGGTTGGCCGAAAAGCTCACATTAACCTTCTTATCCTGGCGCTCTTTACCCTTTTTTGTTGTTATGATTATCACACCGTTGGCTGCTCGCGAACCATATATTGAGGCCGAGGCTGCATCCTTGAGAACTTGCATGCTCTCGATGTCGTTCATATTCAACGAGTTCAAGGTTGCTGTCGTAGGCACGCCGTCGATTACAAACAAGGGGTCCTGCGATGCGTTAAATGATCCGATACCACGGATACGCACTGCGCCGGTACCGCTCGGCGAACCGTTGGCGGTAATGGTCATACCCGGCACCTTGCCTTGAAGGGCCCTCATGGGGTCGGTGTCAGATGATGTTTCAAGTGATTTGGTTGATACTACAGATACTGCGCCGGTAAGGTCGGCCTTGCGCACGGTCTGATAACCTACCACTACGACCTCGTCGAGCAACTCGCTGTTTTCTGCAAGTCGGATAGTCATATTGTCCTGAGCTTTGACTGTTGTAGTGATAAAACCAACATACGATACTGTCAGTTCCGTCCCTTCGGGCACCACAATTTGGAAGTTACCGTCAATATCAGTTGCAGCACCGGCTTTGGTGGCCTCGCATACTACCGATGCGCCTATCAGCGGCTCGTCGTCGGTATTGGAAAGCACCGTTCCTCGCACACTGATGTTCTGTGCTTGTGCGATTACAGCTATCATCAACAGCATTATCGCACCGAGAATTGTTCTTTTCATGTTATTTTTCTTTATAAGGTTTTTTCTGCTGCAAATTTAGCCTTATCAACACTTTACGCGATATAACTGATGTTGTATCATATATTAAAATTTCAACAATGCACGATTTTTTATCGTCTTTGCAACATTTTTTGCAGCAGAACATATAAATCAAGACGCACCACCTGTGGCTTGGCCGAGATGATGCGTCTTAATTTGTCAAGATTCTATAATCATGAGCTAATATTATTTCGGGTTTCTGTCGGTGTAACACCGTATGCTTCCCTATAGCACTTGGTAAAATATGCCGGGGTTGAGAAACCGATTTCATAAGCTATTTCACTTATGGTGCGGTCGCTTGAAGTAAGCAGGATGTGACCTTGCTGCAGACGCAGGCGGCGCATCAGTTCTACCGGGGCATAGTTGGTGAGGGCCTTGATCTTGCGGTAAAATTGCGAGCGCTCCAGCCCCATGCGCGAGGCTATCATATCCACGCTTAGGTCGGCATTGCCCATCTCGGTCTTAAAGATTTCCAGGAAGCGGTTGTAAAATTCATTGTCAATATCCTTTGACGGCACTCGTACCGGCTGTGACGATACTGTCTCTCCGGCCAGTTTGTTTGCATGCCACAATTCTTTTATACGCTTGCGGTTAGCTATCAGCGACGCGCACCTCGACAGCAACACAGCACTGCTGAATGGCTTTGACAGATAGCCGTCGGCTCCATTGTCGTAGCCCTCGATTCGCTGCTCGTCCATAGTGCACGCCGTAAGCATAAGCACAGGGATATGAGATGTCGTCACCTCGCTCTTGATACGGCGACAACACTCCATACCGTCCATTAGGGGCATCATAACATCGCATATAATCAGGTCGGGCACATAGCGGGCGGCCATGCGCACACCCTCCTTGCCATTCGATGCCGTTATGATATTATATTCGTTGTTAAGCAGTTGCCCTACCATGCTACGTATATCGCTGTTATCGTCAATCACAAGCACTATAGGCTTGTCGGGATTCATTGAGATTTCTGTCTCCGGAGTATCGAGTTCCACATCTACATCGGCAGCGCTTATCGATTTTTCGTGTTCTGCGGTGCTTTCGGCAACATGGCGAATCGGCAGTTTGACTGTAAACACCGACCCTTTACCCACTATACTTTCCACCGATATGGTACCGCCGTGAAGTTCGACAAAAGCCTTTGCAAGCGACAAGCCAATACCCGATCCTCGTGGATGTACGCGCTCAGCCTGATAGAACCGGTCGAAGATACTGCCAAGGTCGCGTTCGCTTATACCCTCGCCTGTATCGGCAACACGGAGTACCAGCTCATCGTCGACAGCAGCATACGAAACTGTGATTTTGCCATTGTTGGCAGTATATTTAAATGCATTTGAGAGCAGATTGAAGAATACACGCTCTATTTTTTCGCTATCAAATGCCATCGGCATGGAGCTATCGGATGCCTCAAGACGCAAATCTATATCACGCTTTCTCGCTATCGAGTAGAACGATTCCATCCAGTCGCGGATAGAGCGGTTGACATCAGCTTCAATAAGGTGTAGGCCGAGTTTGCCGTTTTCAAATTTTCTAAAATCAAGTATCTGATTTATAAGACGCTGCAATATCTTCACATTTTTATCGGCAATCTTCATGAGCGAAAGCTGCGACGCTGTGAGGTTGTCGGCATGGGAAAGCTGTGACACCGGTTCGGCAATTAACGTGAGCGGGGTGCGAAGGTCGTGCGAAACATTGGTGAAGAACATCAATTTAGACTGCGTGGCATCCTGCAGCTGGCTATTGAGCGATTTCTGTTTGTCGCGTTCTTCTTCGAGTAATCGGTTCTGAGCCAACAATTCTTCCTGATGACGGCTACGCTGCCAGTACGCTCGCAGCAAAAGAAAACCGACTCCGAAAAGCAGCACGATAATAGCAATACTGGCATAAAACAGCAACGTTTGCGACGAATGTTTTTTCCAATAATCATCTATCCGCGTCTTGAGCAATCGCATTTTATCTGTCTCCTGCTTCAGGTTCTCGTTCTGTAGCAGCAAGATATCGGCATTGCTAAGGTCTACAGCCGACGACACCGGCAATATGGTTTCCCTTTCATATGGCTCCCCCTTGAGTATGGCAAGGGCTGTCTGCAACACCCTGTGACCCTCGGTCGGATAAAGGAATGTTGCGTCAATAACACTATCTGCCACAGCCCGGATACCTATATCCGGAGCTGCATCAATTCCTATAATTTTTATATCTCTTCGTCCCCTACGGCTTGCTACCTCTGATGCGCCGATAGCCATGCGGTCATTGTGTGCATAGATTAAATCTACATCGGGATAAACAGTTAGAAGCGAATCGACTACCTGAACGGCATCTTCCTTGTTCCAGTTGCCCGGCACACCGGCAAGCACCGAGCCTCCTCCGGCCTCGAATTCTCCAACAAAGCCTTTGTGCCTGCCCACGGCAGGGGTAGAGCCCGACAGACCGTAGATTTCGATTGCCTTGGCTTCACTGCCAAGCATATGCAAGGCATAGTGCGCCGCCGACCGTCCAAGGCCTTCGTCATCTACACCTATTCGTGCTGTATAGGTATCGCCGTTGATGTTTCTATCAAAAACCACAACAGGGATACCTCGCTCGTAAACCTCTTTTATAATAGGTGTTAGCGCTGCGGCCTCATTGGGCGATACGATGATGATATCAAAATCGTTATCCGCAAAATATCGGATATCGCTTATCTGCCGCTCGTTGTTATCATCGGCCGAACGAATCTCAACCACCGCATCTTCGTGAAACATTATTTCGCGATTAATTTCGTCGTTCATCTTCATGCGCCAGTCGTCCTGGCTGCACTGTGATACTCCTATCTTATATGTCTTCTCTTCGCTGCATCCAAGAAGACTCATCAAAACCACAAATAGCGATACTAATATTATCTTTCTTCTCAAAAACATTCCCGGGTATAGATTATATTCAGGTGTTGGACGTCATATCCTAAAAAGGACTTTTTACTCCGCAAAGTTAATGATAATCATATGAAAAAGAGTGCGAAACATATAAAAATTTTGACATATGCAACAAATTTCATATCATTTGCACGTTTTTTCCTATACCTTTTTATCCCAATATTGTAGCTTTGCAACATCAATTCTTCATGCGAAGATGAGACAGGTCTATATCAACATCCAATATATATATCACTTTCGATAGGTAAGATTGTTTTAGGGTTTACTTTTTTTGACTAATTTTGATGTACCTACATATGCACACCTTAAAGAAGACACTCAAAGCCATGATAATCTTAAGCTCGGTTTCGATGGCTACTGCTGCCAATGCGGCACAAGGCGTTGAGATTAATCATCTCGGCGTTAACAACACGCTCGTTCGAGTTACAGGCAACGAGCAATTCCTCATTTTGCCCGTTCAGGAATCTAACGACGACGCAAGAATAAACGTTTTGGTCAACGGTAAGATTGCCGAAACTATTTTTGTCAAGCTTGCCAAATCTAAAACAGATTACACTGTTCCATTCGACCTATCCAAATACAAGGGGCAAAACGTAATTCTCGACATTGTGACTCCTCAAGGCAGGAGCTCGGTGAGAGAAGCTAAAGATGACGTTTGCTGGAAAGGCATCGAACTAAAGGACGCGGTCGACACTACCGACCGCGAGACTAAATTCAGGCCCGTATTCCACCACACTCCTCTTTACGGTTGGATGAACGACCCCAACGGCATGTTCTACAAGGACGGTGTTTGGCATCTTTACTACCAATATAACCCTTACGGTTCCAAGTGGCAGAACATGACATGGGGACATTCCTCTTCGACCGACCTCGTCAACTGGGAGCATCACCCTGTTGCAATCCGCCCCGACGGTCTCGGTTCAATTTTCAGCGGCAGCTGCGCTATCGACCACGACAACACTGCCGGATTCGGCAAAGATGCTGTTATAGCTCTATATACTTCTGCCGGTACAAGCCAGATGCAGAGCATGGCTGCGAGCACCGACAACGGTATGACATTCAATGTCTTCCCGTCAAATCCCGTACTCACACTCGAAAGTGAGGCTCGCGACCCAAATATGTTTTGGAACAACAAAACCAAGGAGTGGAATCTCGTCCTTGCTCATGCTCTTGACCACGAGATGCTTTTCTTTACATCCCCCGACCTTAAAAAGTGGACTCTCCAAAGCGGATTCGGTAAAGGTATCGGTGCTCAGGGCGGTGTATGGGAATGTCCAGACCTGTTCGAACTCGATGTCGACGGTACCGGTGAGAAGAAATGGGTACTGATTTGCAACATCAACCCCGGTGGACCTTTCGGTGGTTCGGCTATTCAGTACTTCATCGGCGACTGGAATGGCAAGGAATTCACCGCCGATACTGATAAATCAGGCAAAATCGCTACAAAATGGCTCGACTTTGGCAAAGACAACTACGCTCTTGTAAGCTGGAGCGACGCACCCGACAACCGACGCACTGCTATTGGCTGGATGAGCAACTGGCAATATGCCGCCGAGGTTCCAACTATGCAATACCGTAGCGCAAATACTCTGCCTCGCGAAATTGCTTTATTCCGTGCCCCGGACGGAGAGATATACGCTTCAAACGCACCTGTCCCCGAAGTCCTCAATTTGCGCGATAAAGTAGTTGTAAACCGTGGCCGTACATCTATCGATAAAAATCCCAAGGCTTACATGCTGCCTGCTGAAAACAGCGGTATATGCGAAATAATTGCCGACTTCGACGCTCAGAAATCCGATTCTATCATCATGACTCTGGCCAATAAAGCCGGCGACAAGGTAATTATCAAATACCATACTGCCAACCATACCATATCTTTCGACCGTCGTAATAGCGGCATCACCGATTTCAGCGAGAGCTTCCCCGCTGTCACTGTTGCCCCGACCTTCGAAACCGACGGCAAAATCAGCCTGCGCCTGTTTATCGACCGTTCGAGCATCGAGCTATTCGGCAACGATGGCAAATTCGTGATGACCAATCTTGTTTTCCCCAACGAGCCCTACTCTACTCTTTCGGTTTCATCGCTCGGCGGAAAAGCTAAAATGAACAGTCTTAAAGTATATTCTCTTTCCAATAAATAAACCGGTATTCCAACTATGTATACTCAATCTACCGCCGCTACCGACCGCAAGTCATTCTTGATGCAAATTATACCGGTGATGCTATGCTTCTTCGCTATGGGATTCGTAGATCTTGTAGGTACGGCTTCCAACTATGTGCAGAAGGACCTCGGTCTGAGCGATTCGCAGGCTAACCTCTTTCCTTCTCTCGTTTTCTTTTGGTTCTTGATTTTCTCTGTACCAACAGGCATGCTGATGAATAAAATCGGCCGCAAGAAAACAGTACTAATCAGCCTGGCTCTTACCGCTGTCTCTCTCTTCATCCCTGTCACCGGCGACGGATACACGACCATGCTCCTGTCATTCTCGCTTCTCGGCATCGGTAACGCCGTTATGCAGACTTCGCTAAATCCTTTGGTTACAAACCTTATCAGCGGCGATAAACTTGCATCTACTCTTACATTTGGGCAGTTCGTCAAGGCTATTGCATCGTTCCTTGCACCGATTTTGGCAGCTTGGGGTGCTACTACATACTTTCCCACCTTTGGTCTCGGCTGGCGTGCCTTGTTCGTTATATATGCTTTGGTCAGCCTTTTGTCAATTGCGGCTCTTGCGGCCACTCCTATTGCCGAAGAGCGCCCTGACAAAGCTTCCGGCGTAGGCGAATGTCTCCGATTGCTCGGAAAGCCTTTTATTTTCCTTTGCTTCGTAGGCATCATGTGCCATGTCGGTATCGATGTCGGCACAAACACCACAGCTCCTAAGATTATAATGGAGCGCCTTGGCCTTCCGCTCGTCGAAGCCGGTTTCGCCACAAGTGTATACTTCATATTCCGTACTGCCGGATGCTTCCTCGGTGCTTTCATACTCCGATCGGTATCGCCCAAACTATTCTTCGGTATCAGTGTTTTGATGATGCTGATTGCAATGGCAATGCTATATGCCTGCAACTCGCTATCGACAATCTACATTGCATTGGCCCTGATTGGTTTTGGCAACTCTAATATTTTCTCTATCGTTTTCTCTCAGGCTCTTATAGCTTCACAGACAGAGAAAAACGAGGTGTCGGGCCTGATGATTATGGGTCTATTCGGAGGCACTATTTTCCCTCTCGCTATGGGATTTGCTGCCGATCAGGTAGGACAGGCCGGCGCTGTTACGGTTATGACGGTTGGTGTGGCATACCTTCTTTACTATACTTTTAATATTAAATCGAACAAATAAACTCTTCTATCTCACATGAAAGACTCTATAGTTGTAGGCATGGGCGAAGCTTTATGGGATGTTCTGCCCGAAGGTAAAAAAATCGGTGGTGCTCCTGCCAATTTCGCGTACCACGTTTCTCAGTTCGGACTCGAAAGCTGCGTGGTTAGCGCTGTAGGCGACGATGCCCTCGGCAAAGAGATTATCGAAAACTTCACGTCCAAAGGTCTCAACCACATGATAGCTGATGTGCCTTATCCCACCGGTACTGTTCAGGTTGAAATCGATCAGGCCGGTATTCCTCAATATGAAATCAAAGAAAACGTTGCTTGGGACAACATACCCTACACCGCTCATCTCGAGGCGCTCGCAGGTCGTACAAAGGCTGTATGCTTCGGATCGCTGGCTCAACGCAATGTCGTTTCTCGAAATACTATAAACCGCTTCCTCGACGCCATGCCGATGAACGACGACTCACTTGTTGTATTCGACGTAAATCTGCGTCAGGGTTTCTACAACAAGGATATCCTCTGCAACTCTATGACGCGTTGCAATATCCTAAAAATCAACGACGAGGAACTTGTCACCGTCAGCCGCATGTTCGGTTATCCCGGCATTGACCTGCAGGATAAATGTTGGATTCTTCTGGGCAAATACAATCTCAAGATGCTCATCCTCACATGCGGTATAAACGGCAGCTACGTCTTCACCCCCGGAAACGTATCATTCCAGCCGACTCCAAAAGTCGAAGTAGCAGATACTGTTGGTGCGGGTGATTCTTTCACGGCTGCTTTCATTGCAAGCATCCTAAAAGGGAAAAGCGTTGCCGAGGCTCACGCACTGGCTGTTCAGACTTCGGCTTTTGTTTGCACAAAAAAAGGAGCAATGCCAATTCTCCCCTCAGAAATCACTGAGAAATAAGATTCCATAGGTATATATATATCCGAGGCTGTGTCAAATAGGCGCAGCCTCTTTTTCGCGACCTGCTGTAAAACATAAAACAAAGCCCCACGGCTCTTTCATTTAAATAAACTAAAACTAAAGACAAAGATACCCTTACCCGGTTCGTTGAGGATCGGGTAATATTATTTTCGAGAATTCAAGTCAATCTAAAATGAAAGAGCCGTATGTTTGTAGCAATTTATCACACTTATTCAGCCGAAAATTAGTACCTTTGCAATTATCAAAACTTCTCACCCAACCGAATATGAAAAAAATTTTATATGCTATCTTTGGTCTGATACTGATAAGTGGCTTCATGATTTCACACGCTCAAACATCGGCAACTCCACAAGAAGTAGTCGTAGGCACGAATCCGGACTCTATGATCAATGTAATCGGTTACTTCTGTAAAAACGACACCATCGATTATTGGATTTCTGAAACCGAATGGAAATTCAATAATGGCGACACAATCAAGACTGCCGGGGTGTCTACAAAAGTAAGAATCGTTGTCACAGACTCCACCTCCACAGGCTATAAGATGACATATACATTCTTGGATTGTGTTGGCGATACCGCTGTCGACAAAGGGTTAGGCGCGTTTCAAAATAAGATTGTAGAGAAACTTGGTAAAAAGGTCGTTGGTACTACAATCGAATTTGAAACAGATGAATTCGGACACATCACGAAATTCAACAACCTTGATAAAATTAAGAAACAAGCCAAGGGCCTCTACAAAGACTGTATGAATGAGTTTGTAAATGTTGATGAAATCAAGGCGTTGAAGGATATGGGCATAGATATGAAGAAACTTATAAATCGGAATGTCAATACCGATGAATTGATAGGTGGTTACACCAAAGAACTGAATATGCTGTTCGCCTGTCACGGACAATCATATCCCCTCGGTGAAGATCATACCCACGAAGATGCCACTGACACACAATATGAAAACGACACTTATGTAACTGTTTCCAATGACGAGGATGATGATTATCATCTATCCTTTGATGTAGTCAGCATAATTCCGCAATCGGTAATTAAAGATAAGGTTGCTGAACTCGTGGGTATGTTTGCCAACAACGACATCATAGATGATTTTGCCACTGAATATGATAAACAGGTAAATGTCGATGCCACCTCCGACTCATATCTCGCATATGACTTTATTTGGAATGGTTGGCCATATAAAGTTCTCGACCAGACTACAAACATGATTGGGAAAGTGGGTAAATGTAAGCAAACATACATTTGGGTAGACTACTATTCATTTGCAAATTGGGCTAAATAGAGTAGCATCTAAATAACTTTTGCCTGAAAGAATAAGCGTCTTTTCGCGCACCTCTTTTAGTCCATAACTTCGCTGAAAAATCAGCAAGTTATGGACTTATCTTTTCCCGACCTTAATTTCAACTCCGTTGAACCGCTCCCGGGCTTCGATGCCCGCGCCGCATTTATAGTCAACTCGGCAACAATCTTCCATGATGAAATTAAGCATTATGCCTGCTATCGTTGACGAATATCTATCTTATATACATCTGCTACTGTTCCGTCTTGCGGTATGATACCAACAACGCTTTCGCCAAGTCAAGAAAGATATAAATTGCCGTCATAAGCCGTGTGCCGACGGCATACTACATCTGTTTATTATGCAAACAACGCGCTCTATTGTTCTCACAAGTATTTGGCATGAGTAATGCGATTCATATGTAAGGTTCTAAACAGATTTCTCATTATTAAAATACCACGTAGCAAATTCTGGTTCGTGCTATAAGAATGCTTTTGAATAAGAAAGAATTGTATGCTGATTATCTGCGTGTTAGGTAGCTACGAGAAAAGATATACACCTATTACAACACACATAACACACATTGTCACAGCGCATTAGCGTGAGCGTGGTGACTTTTGTAGTGACTTTGTGTTTTTTTATACCCGGTCATCCGAATTTATGGTATACAAACATGAAATAAAGGTATAGCTATTTCATTCCTTGGTACTAATTTTGTTTCATACATTTTTAATCAAGATAACCATAATATGACTACAGCGCAATTTATCGAAATAATGAACTCCGGCAATGTGATTACGGCAAACTCACCCTCTCATATGGCCATGCACAGATTGAGCCGGGAGGCTATGAGAATCACCGTCGAACTGAATAACACCTACCACACCCACGAAGAAATTATCGCCCTTATTTCAGAACTCACAGGGCATGAAGTCGACGAATCATTCAATATGTTTCCGCCTTTTTACACCGACTGCGGCAAGAATATACATTTCGGCAAACGTGTTTTTGTAAATTCCGGCTGCAGGTTTCAAGACCAAGGCGGCATATACATCGGCGACGATGTCCTCGTGGGCCACAACTGCGTTATTGCCACGCTCAATCATGCCCTCGACCCCGACCATCGTGCCGATATGCTTCCGGCCCCGGTTAAGATTGGCAATAAAGTATGGATTGGGGCAAACGTCACTATTCTTCCGGGGGTTTCTATCGGCGAAGGTGCCGTGTTAGCTGCAGGGGCTGTCGTAAATAAAGACGTACCGGCTCGTACGATTGTAGCAGGAGTACCTGCCCGAGTGATTAAATCTATATAGACTATCAATATGTTAAAACGAATATTATCAATTATCATGCTGTCGGCAATATCCTTTGTGACAGTTATAAACAGTCAGAATTCTATGCCTAATCTTGTTTCTGAATGGGATAAGACTTTTCCCAAAAGCGAAAAAGTAAATCACAGTAAAGTCACCTTCAACAACCGCTACGGCATCACCCTTGTGGCCGATATGTACATACCCAAAAACGCGAAATCGCCCATGCCTGCAATCGCGGTTAGTGGCCCTTTTGGGGCTTGCAAGGAGCAAGCCTCGGGAATCTACGCTCAGGAAATGGCCGAGCGTGGTTTCTTGACAATTGCATTCGATCCCTCGTTTACCGGTGAAAGTTCGGGAACTCCTCGATACATGACTTCGCCCGACATCAACACTGAAGATTTCAGCGCGGCTGTCGATTTCCTTGCCACAAATCCAATGGTCGACCCGGAGGCAATTGGCATCATCGGCATATGTGGTTGGGGTGGTATAGCTGTTAACGCCGCAGCCAACGACCCGCGTATAAAGGCCACACTCGCGTCGACTATGTACGACATGAGCCGTGTCAGTGCAAACGGTTATTTCGATGCCGACGACAGCGCTGAAGCCCGACACAAACAACTCGAATCTATCGCGGCTCAACGAACCGAAGATTTCCGTACAGGTTCGCCGCGACTTGCCGGTGGCGTACCCGACGTACTGCCCGAAGACGCGCCTAAGTTTCTACGTGATTACTTCGACTACTACAAAACTCCCCGAGGCTACCACGAAAGGTCGCTCAATTCAAACGGCGGACGCACCGTCACCTCTCCGCTACCTTGGATCAACGCCCCATTGATGAGCAGGGCGTCTGAAATCGTAAGCGCCGTGATGATTGTGCATGGCGAGAAAGCTCATTCTCTTTATTTCGGAAGCGACACTTACAAGAAACTCACCATTACCCCGAGCAAGGACAACAACAAACTCTTCATGGTAATACCGGGCGCAAGCCATACCGACCTATACGACAAAAAAGACATCATCCCATTCGACAACATCCAAATTTTTTTCGAAGAATATCTCAAAAAGTAAAATGCAAGGCTACTCGTAATCCCCTTCGGTCGATTTCATACGGCACGTCGAGGTAGTTCAAGCGCCACACATAATCAAGACGTATAAAACGCAATATATTGTCGAGGCCTACTGATAATTCCATGTATGGTCTCGACATTTTTGTTACCGTGGCATCAAGGGGCAGCGCAAGATATTCCGATGCTTCATTTGCCTTGTTCCTATGGCCGTAAATTCCTGAAAATCCTACGACCTCGCGAAGTCCGAGTCGTCGTACTCCGGGGATAAGGTTCAGCAGCGCACCTCGCAACTCATAACTCAAATGCCACGAAACGTAGCTCGAATTTATAAATTCCATCGGATTCATAAGGGCAAACGACCCCGGCTGAATAGTATACGACAAGTTGGCGTTCGGTATAAATAATTCAGGGAATACGGTCGAACCCCACACATGTCCGCCTGATATTTTCACATCCAGAGCGCCCATAAACGAGAGGCGGAAAAGCTTCGAAACCGATAGCTCTGTACGGTTTAAACCATACCCCTGGCCCGACAATGACGACGGCGCATAGCGATGCGACAAGGCAAATACAGGCACTGTTTCATCTATCGGCACGCGGAAACTGCGAGCCTGATAGAATGTCTCCCCGGGCGCATAGCGCAGATCGATACCGAACACCGCCATATCGTAATGCGACAATACCTTGCCGCCATTTGTGACAAACGGAAGATATGGCGACGCCTCCTGTCTGCGGTATTCAGCCGACGCGACAACCGAAAAATGATTGTTTAGTTCAAGCGTATATTCGAGCTTAGATTGTCTCAGATACGTAAACCGGCGATCCGACATACGCGCAAGCGACAGCACAAAGTTGTCGGCATTGGTATATAGATAGTGCGAACCGATACGGTCTACATCATATTGGTGCTTAAGCCGGATGGAATGTACCGGAAATTCGCGCGGATGAATCTTTTTGTCGATAAATGAGTACTCTGCCTCGGCGCTGTATTTCCATTTATGGTCGCGAAATCCGTAAGCCACATACCCTCTGCCAAACCAGCGCTTCGACAGCCGCGCAGTAGTCATACCTCCGGCACGAAGTCGCAGTCCTTCAAGGCTGTTGTAACTTGCAGTTGTATTGATAGGGCCGATGTCGAATTTACTGTTGCGACCTGTGGCCCAATAACCTGTCACCATATTGTGAAGAAATCTCTCTCCCCAATAAAACAGCTTGTTACTCCGCAGTTTTGTCATCAGGTCCTCGGCCTTGCTCTCGCCTTTTTGCATCGGCATAGCCCGCACCTCGGCCCAGTAAGTGCTGTCGCGGTCATGAGCCTCGGTCGCGGTAAAATCGTTGCCAACTTGATCGAATATACTGTCGGCTGCCGCAGGTTGCTCAAAGCTGTGGTCGCTATAGTAAACCTTGCGCGAAACATAAATTTCCGGAGTCGCCGGTAGCAGCTGCATATCAAGCAGCAGACGGTCAGTTGTTTTAAGCCGCGAGCCGTCTTCTGCTACATCATATGTCTGAGTCAGACGGAGATTCTTCACAAAGTTGAGATTAATCTCGGGCGACACTGCAAGTTCTACGCGCCTCACTGCCATTGTAGTATCGTCGCGTTCAACAAACAAATGCCCTTGAAATCCGAGAGTGGCCTTGTTTCGTGGATAAAACGCCAGCGAGATATGTGCTTTGTCGCTACCGGGTATCACTGCCGCGCTGTCTACAAGGTAGAAACGATAGAAATCCGGTGCTACAGGCGACAATGGGCTTACAAAGGTATTCCTTAGCAATGTGATATCCGACTGGTATAAGTCTACATCGCGCAATAGGTCCGAGAGTATCGTCTGAACATTGTCGCCTTCGGTAAATTCATCGAGCCCGACACTGCGGATGCCCTCAACCACTCGTTTCTCCGATTCTGGTTTTTGCCTGTGATATGTTGCTCCGCTTGTTTCATGAACCGACAGATTCAATACTGCCTGTCCGCTGATTTCTGATGTGTCTACATGCTCTATTAGGTCAGGCATACGTTTGAGCAAGCCCTTGGTCTGTACAGTATCGAAGTTATTGATGCCCATCGATATGCGCTCATAGCTACGGTAGCTGTACCAATCCTTGCGCCGCGGATCGGATTCGGGCCCAAGGCGGCGCAGGCGTGTCACAAAATCTACAGCAGGATTGTTACGCTTGCTGTATTTCTTCTTCTTTACCACTACCTCGGCCAATTCCGTCGCTTGTGGCACAAGGTAGATATCGTAGATCTGAAGTCCTTGCCGCTTCACGGGTATAGTCTTTGGGGCATATCCCTGGCATGATGCCGTAATCTGTCCGGAGCCGTACGGTAAGGTAAGTTCGAACAAACCTCGGCTGTCTGTCAAGGATGTCACGCAGCTACCGTCAACTACAACCGACGAATATGGCAAACCTTCGGTCGTGAGTGAATCGCGAACAATACCGCGTATCAAAACTCCTCCCGAACCTTCTCCGCGACAAATTAGCACTCCGGCAAGAAGCACTACGAAAACTAATAAATATTTTATATATCTTTGCAGCAAATATAAGCTTATGGCAAAAGAAATTGAACGAAAGTTTTTAGTCTGCGGCGATTTCGAACCATATGTCAAACAGCGGTTCGACATTGCCCAGGGCTACCTATCTACCGACCCTGACAGAACGGTTAGGATTCGTATTCGCGACAATCAGGGGTTCATTACAGTCAAGACCCGCAACAATGGCTGCGTGCGCAACGAATGGGAATTCGAAATTCCGGTCGACGATGCTCGCGATATGCTCGCGGCATGCCCGGTGTGCCTGGTCAAGACCCGTTGCATCGCCGATGCAGGCAATGGTTTGTACTGGGAAATTGATGTATTTGGCGGTAAAAACCAAGGACTTATAGTCGCCGAAATCGAATTACCGGCACCGGACACCACCTTCGCACGCCCGGAATGGCTCGGCGAAGAAGTGACCGGTGACCCGAAATACTATAATTCAAACTTGTCGAAAGCCTAACGCTTAACAAGCTTTACAACGTTCTCTACATGCTGTGTATGGGGGAACATATCTACCGGCTGTACGGCCACAACCTTGTATAGCGTATCAAGCAGTGCAAGATCGCGGGCCTGGGTTGCCGGATTGCAGCTCACATACACTATCACCTCGGGCTCGGCTCGTAGAATGGTATCTACAACGTCGCCATGCATTCCGGCGCGTGGTGGGTCTACAATCATCACATCCGGACGGCCATGCTCGGCGATAAATTCGTCGTTGAGTACGTCTTTCATATCTCCGGCATAAAACAGCGTATTGTCTATGCCGTTGCGCTCTGAGTTTACCTTTGCATCCTCTATTGCCTCAGGTACATACTCTATGCCTATCACTTTCGAGGCTTGGCGGCTAACAAAGTTCGCTATCGTGCCGGTGCCGGTATAGAGGTCATATACAAGTTCCTTCCCTGTAAGTCCTGCAAATTCTCGAGCAACTTTATAAAGTTCGTATGCCTGACGCGAGTTAGTCTGATAGAACGACTTCGGACCTACGCGGAAGCGAAGTCCTTCCATTTCTTCTTCGATAAAAGGTCGGCCGCTATAGAGCTCTATCGTTTGGTCACCGAGGCTGTCGTTGACCTTTGTATTCACGCAGTACATCAGCGACGTTATCTGGGGGAACTCGTTCTTAACTGCCTCAAGAAGGGCCTTGAGGTCTTCGGGACGGTCTTCGCCTACAACGACTACAACCATAACCTCGTCGGTCGACGCTATTCTCACCATCATGGTGCGGATAAAGCCATGCTGCTCGCGCAAGTCGTAGAACGGCAGGCCTTTATCCTTGCAATATTGCTTCACAAACAGTCGGATGCGGTTCGACAGGTCGTCTTGCAGATGACAACGCTTGATATCGAGCACCTTGTCGAATGCGCCGGGAATATGGAATCCGGCGGCATCGCGGTCGGGGAATTCCTCTCCCGATGCCAATTGCTCGTATGTGAGCCAGCACTTGTTCGAGAAGGTATATTCCATCTTATTGCGATACTCCCATATATTCTCGCTACCGAGGCAGGGGGCGATTTCGGGCAGTTCTATTTTGGCTATGCGTGTAAGCGCGTCCACCACCTGCTGACGTTTGCATTTGAGCTGGTACTCATAGGGCAGATGCTGCCAACGGCAGCCGCCACAGATTGTGAAATGCTCGCAACGGGCATCGATGCGCAGATCACCGGCTTTTACCATACGGGCAATCTGGCCCTCGGCGTAGCGTTTTTTCTTTTTCTTAATTTGAATATCAACACGGTCGCCGGGCGCTCCGAAGGGCACGAACACTACCATGTCGTCGACGCGGGCAAGGGCGTTACCTTCTGCGGCCACATCAACTATCTCTATATCCTCAAGTAGAGGCATAGGTTTACGTTTCCTTGACATATTCTTTGTTTTAACTCTGCAAAGATAGCGATTTTTCCTATAATAAGCATTAACAATATCCTTTCACAAGTTACAATACCCCAACTTGCCAAACTTATTTTGATTTCTGAACATTATTTTATAATTTTGCCCTCATCATAAATATCATACTTACAAATTAACAGAATACACATGAAAAAACTTTACACGGCATTGGTCATGCTTGTGATGCTTTGTGCGATACCTGCTTTTGCACAAGTTACCACCTCGCCTTCCATTCTTCAGGAAGACAGCAAGAATGTAACGATTACCTACAGCGCTTCGTCTCCTCTCGGCAACAACGGCTTGCTAAACCTCCCGGCTTCGGAGTTTGTATACGCCCATATTGGTGTGATTACCACAAAGAGCGCCAACAACAGCGACTGGAGATACGTCGTTGCCGAATGGCCCGAACGCGACGGTAGCAACGCACAGGCGGCAAACCTCGACAAGAACAGGCTCAAATATCTCACCAGCAACCTCTACCAGCTCGCCATTGGCGACATCCGCTCGTACTTTGGCATTACCGACGAAACCGAACACGTCAAAAAAATTGCTATTGTCTTCCGCAATGCCGACGGTTCGCGCACCGGCAAAACAAAAAGCGACGGCGACATTTTTGTCGATGTCGAAAACGACGGCTTCGAGCTTGCTATCAGCGCCGACCACGACCGACTGATCAACGCCCCGACGACTGTAACATTCACACTCTCAGCCACCATGGCTGCCGACCTCACCCTCTATGTCAACGACAAGCAGTTTGCATCCAAGTCGAACACCACATCTCTCACTGCAAGCTACCGATTCGAAAGCACCGGTAATTACACTGTTACCGGTAAATCTACATTCAACGGCAAGCCATACACTGCAAGCTACGAAATCAGCTATCCCGCACCAAGTCCGCAAGCAACATATCCCGGCGGTATCCCCAAAATGGGTTGTGTGCGCAATTCCGACGGATCTGTCCTGTTCTGCATCGCCGCACCTGGCAAGTCGGGCGTGCAGCTCGTTGGTTCATGGAACAACTATCAGATCGACACCAAATACCTGATGAACTATCAGGACTACCAAGGCCAGCGTTATTTCTGGACATCGGTTTCAGGCCTTGCCAACGATCAGTATTATCCCTACTATTTCATCGTCGACGATACCTACCGTGTCGGCGACCCATACGCACACCTCGTGCTCGACCCATACAACGACCGCTATCTCGCAGCTGATGTATGGCCCGACCGTCCGCAGTACCCCTCAGAAATACAAGGAGTGATGCTCGGTGTATACCGTGGCGACATCGACGACTACAATTTCAGCGATTTCACAATTCCGGCTCACGATAATCTCATCGTCTACGAGATGCTGTTCAGGGATTTCACCGGCACTGACGGCCTCAACGAGGGCAACGGTACCGTGGCTAAGGCTATCGAGAAAATTCCCTACATCAAGTCGCTCGGTTTCAACGCCGTCGAGCTGATGCCTATTATGGAGTTCAACGGTAATAATTCATGGGGCTACAACACCAATTTCTACATGGCACCCGACAAGGCATACGGCTCTCCACGCGATTACAAGGATTTCATCGAGGCTTGCCACGGCGAAGGCATAGCTGTAATTCTCGACATCGTATTCAACCAGAGCGACGGTCTGCACCCTTGGTATCAGATGTACCCTATCGACTCAAACCCATTCTACAATAAGACCGCGCCCCACGCCTACAACGTACTCAACGACTGGAACCAAGGTCATCCGCTCGTTCAGCAGCAGTGGACCGACGCACTCAAATACTGGCTGGAAAAATACAACGTCGACGGTTTCCGCTTCGACCTCGTAAAAGGTCTGGGCGACAACGACAGCTATTCATCGGTGAGCGGCACCGACCTCTACAACCAGAGCCGAGTCGACCGAATGGCTCGTCTCCACGATGTCATCAAATCTGTAAAACCCAACGGCATACATATCAACGAAAACCTTGCCGGAGCTAAAGAAGAAACCGCAATGGGCAACGACGGCCAAATCAACTGGGCCAACATCAACAATGCCTCTTGCCAGTTCGCTATGGGTTACGACACCGACAACAATCTCAATCGTTTCCTTTCCACAAAGGACGACAACCGCCCATGGGGTTCTACAATTTCTTACGCCGAGAGCCACGACGAACAGCGCGTAGCTTACAAAGTCGATGCCTACTCTCCGGCTGCAATCAAAAACAGCAAGGACAACAAATATGCACGTCTTGGCGCTCTGGCTGCGCAGATGCTCCTCACTCCCGGCCCCAAAATGGTATGGCAGTTCGGCGAGTTGGGCAACAACCAAAACACCAAGAACACCGACGGCGGCAACAATACCGACCCCAAAATCGTTGACTGGGCCGGCTGGCTCGCCGATGCCGATCGCGCTGCGCTCAAGAATGTTTATTCGCGCCTTATCAACCTGCGCAGAAACAACCCCGAACTTTTCACCAAGGACGCAACATTCGTTACAAGCGACCTCAGCGGCAGCTACAACAGCCTGCGCTACATGCGCCTGCGCAATGGAAACAAGGAAGTTATAGCATTCATCAATCCCTCGCTTACTTCAGAACTAAAGATTTCTTGCCAGGCAAATGTAATTTCGGCCTCAAACCACGAGCTTTACGCATCGTCGCGTGGCGTGACCGACAATCTCACCGGCTCGGGAAGCGTGTCGGCAACAGTCCCGGCAAACGGCTTTGCGGTATACGTTAGCAAAGACATCAGCGGTGTTTCCGATATCTCTACATCACCTGCCGCACGTGTCATCGGCGGCAAAGGACGCATCATCATCGAAGGCGACTACTCCACAGTACACATCTCCGACATTGCCGGACGCTCAGTTAACACCCTCGAAGTCCCCGCCGGACTCTACATCGTCACCCTCGACGGCATCTCAAGCAAAGTCATCGTAAAATAACTCCCCTAAAAACATCAACCACCTCAGGGCCGTCCACGCGACGGCCCTGCTTTTTTACAGTACTGAAAAGTCACAAGCACTGCTTGCTAAATCAACGCGAATTAGTCAGACACTGTCTGACCAATCTTCTGTATTGACACAGCCCATCAATTTATGACGCGTATTCTTATTGGCTATTGGCTATTGACCATTTGTCTCTTGATTTTTATCGGCACCATATACCGCTCCCATTACGCATTGCGCATTATAATAATTATGCATTATGCATTATGCATTCTACATTCTAAATTCTAAATTCCCACTAATCATTTGCGCATTAAAAAATTCTCCATTATACATTCTAAATTCTACATTAACCTAACCCCCGGCCTCTACCGCACCATGTTTTGCCATTTGCCGTTTTTGCACTAACTTTGCCCGATGAATACCTTTTTCCAAAACACAGCGCTTTCAGCATTGCTCAACAGCACCAGCCAGGTGATGTTTCAGAAAAACCGAATAACCGGTCTCTTATTCCTCGCCGGTATATTTTCGGGCTCATACATATGTGATACACCAACCGTCACATGGGGTGCGGTGGTAGGCCTCGTAGTATCTGTCATCGCCGGTTATTTTTCCGACCGCGACCGCAAATCAGGCTGCGACGGTTTATGGGGCTTCAACGGCATACTCGTAGGCTGCGCAGTGCCAACATTCTTAGCCTACACATGGCAGATGTGGCTGCTGCTGATTTTCGGCGCAGCGATTAGCACTTGGGGGCGCTCCGGTCTCAACAAACTACTGGCATCAATCAATCTCAACTCCCTCACCTTCCCCTTCGTAGCCACCACTTGGATATTGCTCTTGGCATCATCGATTCTTGGCCTTGAAGCACCAATCGCCGCACCCGAACCAACCGTCTCCGACACATCCATTATATCACTGGCAACATACTGGCTCAAAGGTATTTCACAGGTATTCCTCATCAACTCATGGGTCACAGGCCTGCTCTTTCTAATAGGCCTTGCAATAGCGAGACCTTGGGCTGCCGTATGGGCCGCAATAGCCTCCGCCATATCACTGATAATGGCATATATTTTCAACGCCGACCCCACGTTCATCGCCAACGGTCTCTTCGGCTTCAACCCCGTACTCACAGCGATCGCCATAGGCTGTACCTTCTACAAACCCAGCCTCAAAACAACCATTTTGACCCTCCTCGCAATCATCGCCACATACTTCATCCACATAGCCATGCAATCGCTCCTCACAACACTCCCAACCCTCACCGCCCCCTTCTGCCTCACCACCTGGCTCACCCTCCTCATCCCCCACAAAAATTAGATTGCGCATTAAAAAACTACGCATTCAGCATCAAAATAATTATGCATTATGCATTCAGCATCGAAATAATTATGCATTATGCATTCAGCATTATGCATTAAATATAATTGCGCATTCAGCATTCAGCATTAAAATAATTATGCATTAAATAAAATCACGCATTTATTTCCGCAAGGTCTATCAGATTATGAACTATTGCATAAAGTGTCAAGCCCGATGATGTGTGGATATCCAATTTCGCACAGATATTTCGCCGATGTGTTGCAACTGTATGCGTTGAGATAAACAACTTATCAGCAATCTGTTTATTGGTCATCCCCTTGGCGATATGGTGTATGATTTCTTTTTCTCGCGCTCCCAATTCGGGCGTATCCTTCACGTGTTCTTTCCGTTCTGCACCGGTCTTTATATTGCGCTGCTCTATTGCTCGCACTATGGGCACAAGCAATCTATTCTCTACTTCGAAGTGTGTGACCATATCGCGCTCACATAGTATGATATCAAACAACACCGACGATAGCATATCATTATCCTTTTGAGTATAGTGGTATATAAATATATCCTTCAACTCGCGCAATTTATCGGCCAAAGGCTCATGATGAGCCACATAACTCGAAAGTGTCATGCTATCTGATTGTTTGCCCTTGTACAATTGTTCGGCATAGCCGAATATCTCTTCATCTTCTCTCGACATATGAGACCGCACCTCCTCTACATACTCGTCGAAGAATCTGAGCAATAGCAACGATACCTTTTCACCCGATGCCCGACATATACCCTCCACAAGGTGATGACGTATACGCGGTAGTGTTATAGTTATTATCGACTTATGAGCATGACGCAGATAACCGGTCAGCGATATCAACGATGTGTCGGACAAATCATACGGATAGCCGCTGATAAGGTTGCAAACCGCAAGAAACGTGCCCAAATGAACTTCGTTGCCTGCACACACTTTATGTATCGTTTCATCTCCGAAACCATAGGCTATGTCAAATCGGCTTATCACATGGAGCAGGAAATTATTATCCTGCACCACCTCGCGCATAGTGTTTGAGCCTTTATATCCTGTCTGTCGGTCAATCATACACGGCTACTCCATTTTTTACGGTTTGACATCAAAACCGCGCTAATGATAACCGCCGCAAATATGCCGACAATCAACAGCATCTCGCCGGCATGAGCAAATGGCTCTACCCATATTTCTTTGAAAAAATCAAGACGGCCCATTACTTCTATAAAAGTCCAAAATACTATCACGGTGGCTATTGACTGACGCAATGATTTTCCCCATGTCGTTATTTTCAGCAAATCTCTGAACATGATTATCGAACCTACAAGGCAGGCGAAAGCTATCGACAGGGTTAGAGGATGCCTCTCGCCAAGGATATGTTCGTCGTAGCATAGCAGCAACACAAGGTAACTGCACCACATTATCATATTCAACTCCATAAACGTAACCACTGCCGAATTGCGCAATACCCTACCCTCTTTTTTCCGCGAGAAGAAATTGAGAAAGGGGCAAGCGGTCGGTATGCTCGTTAGATAGAAAAGCATGGCCATAACAAAGAAGCCTATCGACGATGGCATAATCAGATACTCAGCTTTGGTAACAACTTCGCCATTCTCTATCAGCGGCTGTACACCGAATCGGTTTGCATAATAAACGTAACAGAATTCCACTGCACCTGTCCAGAATAGAAGCCCGCCAACAAGTCCGGCAACGGTCTTGCGTGTATCACTTTCCATTTTCCTGCCGAATACCACTGTCAGTAACCCGGCAATTGCCATGGCCACCGCTGAATATGTCACTGTTTGCGGAGTGAGCAGATGCTCCATTATTATCATAAGTGCATGGCCAAGAGGCATACACAGTAGCACTATCACAAAGGAGGCTATGCCGCGTAAAATCGTCTTTTTTGTCATATCTGAATGCTTAATCCCGCCTTGAGGTTTATGCCGTCGGTGAGCGGGGCGTTTAAGTAATAATATTTCGGTTTATAATTGAATAGATTATCGAGGGCCACTGTCAGTTTTATACGTCCGTAGAAGGTATGCATCGACGATAGTTTCCAGATGCTATAGCCTGGATAAACCACATCAACAGTACCCTGTGTCAGGTCATAATAGTCCTTATACTCGCGGCTTGACACCGACGAAAGGAATCGGCCATTAAGCCCAATGTCGAGGGTATACTTATCCGAAAATGTTTTTTCCCAGTTGACTCTGGCGGCGAGTGAATGCGGCCTCGCCGGCATATACTGATCTGCTGCATCGTTGCCGCTGCGGTCGCGCAAATCGCATTCGTAAGTATACGCATACGATACCTTCGCACTTATTCCGCAGGCCCACGCTGCCTGGGCTGTCACCTCGGCTCCGAGGGAATGGTAGTTGTCCAGATTGATGTAATCAAGATATAATTGGCTTTTGTCTCCCGGTAGGCTGTATGGCAATCCGCTCGTTATCCTGTTTTTAATGTAGTTGTAGCATGCCATTGCCGTTACATTCAGCCGCCCACGGGTATAGTCGGCACTTACGCTGGCATTATGACTGACTTCCGGCTTGAGATATGGATTACCCTTCACAATCCATATTCCGCCCATATCGAATTCATAGTATTTTTCTTTCAATGTAGGTGCTCGGAAGCCTGTTCCGTACGACCCTCGAAGATTCAACCTGCGGTGTGGCGTGAACCGGGCCGATATCTTAGGTGTCACTTGTGAGTGACTGCCGTCGGAAAAGTAGTCGTATCGTGCAGCACAAACTATCTCCAATTTTTCATCCGGAGTCCAATCGTATTGTACAAACACGTCTGCATTATCCTGCTGTCGTTGGGTATCGCTCAACTTGGTATTGAGCAAGTAATCACGCATATAATCTGCACCAATGGTCAATATGTCGCCGCTCGAAAAGTTATGGTTCAAAAGCCCTCGCACTGAGTTTTGCACATTACTGTAATTGCGGATATCAAGCCCGCTGAGACTGCGGTACTGCGATTTATCGTATTGGTCAAATGCGTACGATACTTCCAGCCTGTCACTTTTCGTAATCTCCCATTCTCCGCGCAACCCGGCACTATAACCGCGGTAACGTTCGGGAGCTTCTACTTCTCGCGGAAGCTCGCGCATATACATCCCTACTCGTGCCATGATATGAAACCCGGGCATCGGTTTCCACGTCAATTGCTCTTTTGCATTGATAGTCTTATGTCCATAAATCGTGCTCACTACCCTGGTGAGCGGATCTGGCGAATTATCTACATCATAACTATTCATGCGCGAAATCGTTAGCGACAAGTTATTCTTGAAATTCCCGAATCTATTCCCGAGGCCGAACTTATAGCGTCGGTCGGAATGATTACCAAAACGTGCGTCAAGGTTCACTTCACATCGTTTTGCAGCTTCTTTGGTGATAATGTTTATCACACCGCCACCGGCATTGCTGCCATACAATGCACTCGACGCCCCTCGTACAATCTCTATTCGCTCTACATTATTCATGTCGATGCGCGAGAAATCTACATCGTCCATTGTTTCTCCGGCCATTCTTTCGCCGTCTACAAGAAACAGTACGCTTTGACCGCCAAAACCGCCGAAATTCATATGAACCTGTTGATTCATGGCATAGCTGAACTCTACGCCGGGCATTTCTGATTGTAACAGTTCTTCGATATTCGTTGCATCCGACCGTGATATTTCTTTAGAACTAATCAACCGTGTCTGCACCGGTGTGTCTTTCAGCAGCTTAGGCACTCTCGTCCCGGTCACCACAATTTCGCATAGATTCTGCGTACCCCAATCAACAGTATCGGGCATATGTTCTTGCGCGGCAACTGCAATCGGAAGCATCAGCATCGCACATACCCATAGTTTCATAGCGGATATTTGTAGTTTATCGTAAGACAGCATTTTACACCGGATGAGCTGATATAGTCGGCAAGTTGAACCGCGGCAAATGTCCCGTCTTTGAGTTTGACAATATATACATGCCTATCACAAATAAATGTTGGTGGCATTGGTGGTATTTCCATGCTTAGCCAGCCACTTAGAGTGTTGTTAACATAAATACCCTGGCAACCGATGATGCCGAGCAGCATCTTGTCCTGCACAGCCCATACATCAGTCTCATCCCATTCATCCTCTTGGTATTCAAGCTTTTCAAGCCATTCCAATTCTGTCGGACAGCTGTCTATCGATGTATAAGTTGTTTTATACACTCCGCAGCCATTTGTCCGCACATTATTGCGATGCACTGCTATTGTCCACTTCTCAGGTTCGATTTGTTTTCCGGTCGGCATAAAACCGCGATATTCATGATTCTTTACTCCTTCGCCGAATACATCATACCAATAAGTATATATACCCGACTGTTCCGGCTCTGGACTCGAAATATCACCACTTTCTCCCGGTGTCGGTATTGAATATGACTCCCATAGCGACGAGGTATTGAATCCTGAATCATTCTTCGACATTGCATCCAGCGATTCAAAATCGATATAATGCCATTCGCCCCAATCGGATGCGTCGATATACAATCGTCCTGCACCGGTGGTGGCTGATTCCGGCTGAGGTTCGTCGAACACACCCGAAAAGATACCCTGGCATCCCGAAAGCAAGGCTATCATCGGGATGACAAGGCTCTTTCTTAGCGTGACCAAGTTTATAATAATCATCTGATTACTTACTACCCTCAAACCTTGCGCTGAGTGGCAACGGCATTTTTCCAAGGGTAAATGGGTTATCTATAATCAGTGTTCCGTTCTCATCCTTAACCACCTGCATCGAACTTGGCTCGTTAAGCGGATATGAATTACCATTCATCGTTTGGCTTATACCCTCGCCGCCGTATTCGCGGAAGAAACATCCCTTCGCCTCATCATAAACGAGTCCTGTTATGCTAACACTGCCAAGCGTCATGTCGCCCATCATAGTGCCGCTAAGCGAGTATTCCGGTATGCTGACATTTATAACATCACTCCCGGCACTTGTTACGATACACGTAATATCTGCATCATAAGAATACTTACCCGCGACATTCAGTGTTATCTTTCCATTGTAAGTACCGGAATACTCTTCCGCAATCGACATCTTCACTTCAGGCTCATCATCATTAGAGCACGATGTCAACGACATGCCTAAAACCACATACAAAGCTAAAGGCATAAGCATCATTTTTAGTAATTTTTCCATGCTTGAAATATTGTTGGTTTTCATGCCGCAAAATTACAACCCCTCGCCAACCAACACAATCCCCTAAAATAAGTAAAACCCCAACCAAAAACCCAACCCAAATAACCTAAAAAAGGTATCCCCATTGCGCATTAAAAAAATTATGCATTCTCCATTCTAAATCCTCATTACGCATTAAAAAAAATTAAATTCCCTATTCCCCCTTGCGCTACCTCCCTGTGCCAAATCTTGAAGTGTCAATATCAACCTCTTTAGGCTTAAAACCATTGAATCGCCAAATGAATGTCAGTTTGATATTGCGGGACATATCACGGACTTTCATCCGATAGTCCTGACCGGCGCAGTTTATAGTCATAGTAGGCGACCATTTGTTGAAAATGTCGTCTGCTTTCAGATCCAGTTCACAGCAGCGTTTCTTTCCGAACTGCCATTTGACTCCGGCATCGACTTTCCATATAGCCGAAAGGTCGGCAATACCTTGCAACGATGGCGATATGTAGCTGAAATCTAAAGAAACGGAGACGGGACTGTTCTGACTGAACTTGAAGGTATTGTTAAGCGAGCCATAGAAAATCCATTTACTGTTGTCAAAGCTGATGTCATGGAAATGATTAGCTTTTGCCCGCCTGTTCATCACGTTTGCTGTGGCTGTGGCATTCCAGATGTATCCTACTCCAAAGGGTGTATTGAGATTAAGCCCTACTACACGTTCATAGTTCATGTTAATGGTCTGATAAATGAGGTTAAGAGCATCGGGCGACTGGTACGGCAGCTGTACTGTGGATTTGTCGCCATATTGAAAATAGAGTGTCGCCACATATTTCTGCCTCAGTATGTAATTGAATTGCGCATCGTACTGGATATATGGCTGTAATTCCGGATTACCAATTACTGTCGAATAATCGTTGATGTGGCTTGTTCCGCCATGAAGTTCCCAATATGAAGGATAGATACGTTGTGTGCTGAGATTAAGCTGGAATATGCTTTTAGGTGTCTTGTAATATGTCGCTCCGAGCTGAGGTATGATATTCCAGTTATGCTGATATTTATTGTGATAATATTCTCCTTTTGCTGAGACATTGAACGATAAACCCCAGTCTAACGAGCGTTGTGTTCCGACATAAAGACTCGCCACATCTTCGTTGAGAATATCATCGAAATCAGGGTTGTAGGACAATGCGTAGTATTGTGAGCTATGGTCTTTCGAGTGCTGATATTCCGCGCCATAGTTCAGTTGCCATTTTCCGAGCAGATGCTGTTGGTCGATATACAGATGCCAGCGGTCTATCGCCTGACGATTTTCAGAGCCAAGCAGATAATCGTCATCCTTAAACAATGACTGTGAGCGGTTCTCAGAATAGCGGGTATAATCGCCACCGACTGTCATACCGAATGGTGCTGCATAACGCAGGGCTATATTATTATAACCGACAGGCGATAGCATCTTGTAGGCATTTGTATAGTTTCCGAGAGTGCCTGAAGAAAGTCTCCAGCTCTTAGAATCGGAGATTATCTGACCGTTGTAAGTGAGTTTAAGCGTTTTCCATGAAGCGGAAGCAAATATGGTATTACTCCAATTCTGCCCAATGCGGCGCATATCATCCTCAATCATAGTTCGTTTACCATTACAAAGATGATTCGACCATGTTTCCTCGTGGCTCCACGATTTACTGCGTGTGAGTCCATAGTTTACGTCAAAAGTCCAGTCCTTTATAGCGTAAGTGGCTGCAAGTACACCGCCATACGAACCATAGTGAGCATGATTGTATCCGGCTCTTACTTGCCCCTGCAAACCATCAAGAGGCGTAGGCGTTTTCAGAACAACATTGATTACCGCACCATTCACATGATACTTCGCCGGAGCGGAATACATAATCTCCACGTTTTTCAGTCTGTCAACCGGAGTGTTGTAGAGAAGTTGATAAAGATTCTGGAGCGGCATATTGGTAAGCTCTCCATTGAGAATAATGGTGACATTTGAGGCTCCGGTGAGCCATATCATACCGTTATTGTTCGAGACGCCGGGCATATAGCCAAGGGCTTCAAGAATATTGTTAACCGGTTTGTCCTTGACTATCCCGGGTAGGTCAACTACCATTATTCCATCCTCACCTTTGACCTGCGGTTTCTCTCCTTTTACAACAACTTCGTCAAGCTGTTGGGCAGAGATTGTATCGGGCACGACTGTCTGAGCATAAGATGCTATGCTGTGTAGGATTGTTATGAAAATGAATGCTTTTTTCATCTCAGTAGATTTGTTTTGTCGCAAAATTACCTACACTTACATTCAGCATCTCCAAAATCATCCTTATTTACTCTTAAACGCTTCCTTATTTAGTCTTAAATCGAAGTCTGTCTAAACGATTGTATGACATATTATTAGTATATTTGCGATGTTTAATGATTTTTTTGAAACCGCGATCACTTCGTGGTTGCAGATATGAAACGCTTTAAGACAATTTCGACCACTTTTATTATTGTCATTGCAGTTATTTTCGGCTGCAATGTATATTATCTGATTTCCCTTTATAACTCAATTCGGGCCAATGTTGAGCGAGATGTGATGACAGCTTTGGCTGATGCCGATATTGATGACCTAATGTATCGTGCAGGCAGAGCACAGGGATTGTCGTCAAACGTGCACATGCAAGAAGAAATCGAGGAGTACAATGCGCCCAAAAAAGCAGAAGCAACAACTTACAGAGATGAGAACGGACAACTAATGTCTATCAGAACAGAAGTTGATGGAACTGTTGTTGAAGAACGTGCAATGCTATCAGAAAACGGTACCTATTCCAATCAAATGGTTGATGCAATGAGCCGTCAATTTCATGTAATAATGGATAAATATATTCCTTACGATATGAGTGTAATGGATAGTGTTTTACGTAATCAGCTCTCTAACAGGTATATTTATCCCGATTTTATATGTGTGAGAGTTGTTAACAACAACGATTCTGTAATATGCGACAATCCCAAATTCAAGGGTGAATCCGGTTTTGATTCATTCCGCTTTAATATCAATCCCAACGAAAAAATTTATTATAAGGCATATATGACACCTCTGACCCGCCATATCTTTTCGGAAATGTCAGGTGTAATAGTAACAATTTTTCTTCTGATGCTTGCGTTTTCTGTAGCGTTTTGGTATTTATTCCGGACGGTGTCACGACTACGGACCATTGAAGAAATGAAGGATGATTTTGTAAGCAATATGACCCATGAACTGAAAACGCCTATTGCTATAGCATATTCTGCAAATGACGCTTTACTCAATTACGATACAACCAACGACCCTCAAAAAAAGGTAACATACCTGAATATTGCCAATAAACAACTTAAACGGCTTGGAGAACTTGTCGAGAATATATTGTCTATGAGTATGGAGCGTCGAAAATCCATGAAGCAAAATTCGGAGACTGTTATTTTGCGTCCTTTTGTTGAGGAAATTGCTATCGCTCAGCGAATGAGAAGTGAAAAAGCTATAACAATAAATGTTAATGTGGAAAAGGATATCTCTGTAGAAGCTGATAAAACTCATTTGTCAAATATACTGAATAATTTGATTGACAATGCAATCAAATACTCCGGAGATAGCGTTGAAATAACCATAACCGGTGACAATAAAGACCTTTCGGTCAGAGATAACGGAATCGGCATTCCGTCAAAGTCGATTCCATATCTGTTCAATAAGTTTTACCGTGTTCCACATGGCAACCGTCAGGATGTCCGTGGATATGGCATAGGTCTATATTATGTAAAAAGTATTCTCGAAAAAATGGGCTGGGCTATCGAGGTCAAAAGTACAGAAGGGCAAGGCTCGGTGTTCACTATCAAATTCAGCAAAGATGAGCAATAAGATACTGTTTGTAGAAGATGAGGAAGACCTCTCTTTGATTGTTGCCGACACATTACGCGGACAAGGATACGAAGTAACAACAGCCGCTGACGGCATAACCGGGCTTGAAATATTCAAGAACGAAGCTGCCGATATAGTCGTTGCCGATGTCATGATGCCTAAAATGGATGGCTTTACTATGGCGAAAGAGATAAGAAAGTTAGCACCTGCAGTTCCGCTGATTTTTCTTACTGCCAAAAGTACAATTGACGATGTTGAGGAGGGCTTTGAAATTGGAGCCAACGACTATCTTAAAAAACCATTTGAACTCCGCGAGTTGTTAGTGAGAATAAAAGCTCTGCTGCGCAGATACAACTCTAACCGTAGCGAGGATATTAAATTCGTTATTGGTCGGTATATATTCAATGTCACCACCCAGACGCTTTCATTGGAAAAGCAAAATATGATGCTATCACACTTCGAGGCTAAAATACTTGAACGCTTGGCTTCCAATATAGGAAAAACAGTTGATGCCTCGGAATTGATGATTGCCGTGTGGCAACGCGACGAACAAAGCAACCGTAACTCTTTGCATGGCTACATACACAAACTTCGCCGTGCATTACGACACGACACATCAATATCCATTATTAACCAACGCGGTTTCGGGTACATGCTCACAATCCGGGATTGAATCCCCTCAAGCCCATTCCCCATTGCGCATTATGCATTGTGCATTAAAAAAATTATGCATCATGCATTCTCAATTATGCATTTCTAATAGCACCTTGCGTATTAACCTAAACCTTAAACTCAAACCTTAAACCGGGCATCAAACGCAAGTGCGCACTGCGCTATCAGCTCGCTCAGCGTTGGATGTGCAAAGATTGTTTCCTCTGCCAGTTCGTGCATGGTCATCGACTTCGATATAGCTATCGTGGCTACAGCCACAAGGTCGGCGGCATGTGCGCCGACTGCATGACAACCGGTGATAACACCTGTTTCCGCATCATAGTCGAGCTTCAACAAGCCGTCGCTCTGTCCTGAGGCAAGAGCCTTTCCATTAGCACCGTAAGGCAACTTTACCGATTTTACATTCTCGCATCGAAGTGAAACCGAGGCACATTCGGGCAAAGTAAACACTACCGAGGGCATAATATCAAGGCGCGTCTTTTCGCCAAGAACAATCTTGCCCTGTGCCGATGCTGCATGAGCCAACAAGCAGCGGCCATTAACATCGCCAATTGCGTAAACGCCTGCCACAGAGGTCTGCATAGCCTCATCTGTGACTATAAAGCCACGCTTATCAAGCTCGATACCAACGAGTTCGCAACCTTCGGGCACAACAGGTCGGCGGCCAACAGCGCAAAGAACCATATCGCCCTCTACACTCTTTTCCTTGCCTTTCCTCAGATACGTCACAGTCTTGTCGGCTGTAATCTTCGTAACCTCAGCTCCGCAAACAATATCGATTCCCCTACGGCCAAGGAAACGGTTGAGTCGCTTGGCAATATCAGCATCGAAATTAGGCAGTATTTCGGGACAATACTCCAGCACAGTCACCTTCGTACCATAAGCAGCTGCTATCGAGGCGAACTCAAGGCCTATCACACCACCGCCCACGATAGTAAGTCGTTCGGGCAGCGTTTCGAGTTTCAAAAAAGCATCACTGTTGATAGCCTCGTCAGCACCCTCGCAACGCAGCGCAGCCGGGCGCGACCCGGTGGCAATAATAATCTTGTCGGCAGTAAAGCGCTCATCACCAACGCACACAGCCGGACCTGCATCGATGCGGGCATCGCCCTCTACAATATCGACTCCGGCAAGAAGCTCGGCAATGCCGCCACGAAGCTCATCCATAACCCCGGCAGCCCTGCGCACGGCAAAAGCATAGTCTGCCCCGGCAAATTCAGCCTTTACGCCAAAGTCTGCGGCATGATTCAATTCTACTATTTTCTCTGCAGCGCTACAAAGGCACTTGGTGGGTATGCAACCATGGTTGAGGCAGGTGCCGCCGAGAGCCTCGCGCTCTACAAGCAACACCTTATGACCTCGGGCTGCCGCCCCGGCGGCAGTTTCATAGCCGCCGGGGCCTGCTCCGATAATTATTATGTCGTAGTGGCTCAGCATTGGGTCAAATCACTATATGTTAGAACCGGATTCAGCGCAGCCTCATCCTCGTCAGGATGTGAAATCGGTGTGGTGTACGGCGCATTCTTCACCTTGTCAGGGTCTGTCGACGCAGCCTCGCCAATCTTGCGCATTACCTCGATAAAGGCATCAAGTGTCCTGCGGCTCTCTGTCTCGGTAGGCTCTATCATCAACGATTCATGGAATAGCAGCGGGAAATAAATCGTCGGGGCATGGAAGCCGTAGTCAAGCAGTGCCTTGGCAACATGCAGCGTCGTAACTCCGGTGCTCTTGTCGCGCAATCCGTCGAATACAAACTCGTGTTTGCATGGGCCGGGAATGGGCTGCAAGTACAGGTCGTTGAGCGAGTTAAGAATATAATTGGCATTGAGTGTGGCAAGAGGACCAACCTGGGCAAGGTGCTCCGGACCCATAGTAAGGATATAGGCCAAAGCCTTGACAAGCACGGTAAAGTTGCCAAGCCAAGCACTTACACTGCCAAATGCGGTATCGCTATACTCTACCCTCAATTTTCCGTCGGCATCTTCTACCACGCGCGGATTGGGCAAGAACTGCTCCAGTCCGGCACGTACGCCCACAGGTCCTGCGCCCGGGCCACCGCCGCCATGAGGTGTCGAGAATGTCTTGTGTAGGTTGATATGCATCACATCAAAGCCCATGTCGCCGGGACGGGCAACGCCGAGCATGGGATTGAGGTTAGCTCCGTCGTAGTACATCAGCGCTCCGGCGGCATGTACGGCTTCGGCAATCTCGGGGATATTTTTTTCGAACATGCCAACCGTATTGGGGTTGGTCATCATCAACGCCGCGATAGTCTCGTCGAGTTTCGATTTCAAATCCTCTACATCAACAGTTCCGTCGGGCATACTTTTTACCTCTACGATTTCAAAACCGGCCATCGCAGCCGACGCAGGGTTGGTACCATGAGCCGAATCAGGCACAAGCACCTTGCGGCGGGCTTCGTCGGCACGGCTCAGATGATACGCGCGTATCACCATAAGGCCTGTATACTCGCCATGAGCACCGGCAAAAGGATTCAGAGTAAACTCTGCCATATCGCCGATCTCGCTAAGCGCCTTTTCAAGGCGGCGATACACACACAGTGCGCCTTGCACTGTCTCGGCCGGCTGAGCCGGATGCAGATCGGCAACGTTGGCAAGACCTACCATGGCTTCGTTTACCTTGGGATTGTATTTCATCGTACAAGATCCAAGGGGGTAGAAGCCGGTATCTACGCCGAAATTATTACCGCTGCTGTTTGTATAGTGGCGAACAACAGTTGGCTCATCGACCTGCGGCAAAGCGGGGGCTTCCTCGCGCCTCAGGTTTTTGGGCAACTGAAATGCATTGTCTCCATAATCATATTCGGGCAACGAGAATCCTTGCACACCCTCGTGCGACAGCTCGAATATCAGTGGACTGTATAATTCTTTGTTCATAACTACAAGCTGTTGAGGGTTGATACATAGAGTTCTATATCAGCAGGAGCGCACATCTCGGTAGCAGCGACAAGAAGTGAGTTCTCTGTCAGCTTCACGCCTCCGAGTATACCCTTGGCCGCCAATGCTTCGAGCAGTTTTTCGGCTGTAAGCGGAGCTACTGTCTCTACGGCAAACTCGTTGAGGAACACTCTGTCGGGATATTTCATCTTCACCTTGCCGGTTGCAAGCATCTTGTCGGCGAGGCTGTGCGCTGCGTCAGCGCTAAGGCGGTTCACCCTCAGGAGGCCCTTTGCACCCATTAGCGACATATACATCGCGGCATGAAGCGTCATTATACCCTGGTTCGAGCATATATTCGAGGTAGCCTTCTGGCGGCGGATATGTTGCTCGCGAGCCTGAAGAGTGAGTACAAACGATCGTCGGCCGTTGGCATCGGTAGTCGCTCCGACAATACGTCCGGGAAGCTTGCGCATAAGCGAACGGCGGCAGCAGAGATAACCGAGGCCCGGTCCGCCATAGTTCATCGACATACCCAAGGACTGAGCCTCGCCACAGGCAATATCAGCGCCCCACTCTCCCGGAGTGCGGAGCACACTCAGCGTTGTAGCATGACTGTTGATGATGAAAAGTGCCTTGTGCTGATGACAAAGTTCGGCATAGCCCTCGTAATCCTCGATGATGCCGTAATAATTGGGCGAAGCAACGACAACCGCGGCTACATCGCCTGCGCATATCATTTCTTCGAAATCATTTCGAGATGTAACTCCGCGGTCTTCGGCTATCACCTCCAGAATAACACCTGCACCCGATGCATAGGTAGCAATAACCTTTGCCACAGCAGGTGCGAGAGTGGCCGAAACGAGCACGCGACGACGCTTTTTCGAAGCGTTAACGGCCATTACCACGGCCTCGGCAGTGGCGGTGGCGCCGTCGTACATCGATGCGTTCGACACATCCATACCTGTAAGCTGGCACATCATGCTCTGATATTCGAAAATATACTGCAATGTGCCCTGCGAAATCTCGGGCTGATAGGGTGTATATGCCGTGAGGAACTCGCTGCGCGACATCAGCGCAGGAATTGCAGCCGGGCAGTAATGGTGGTACCAGCCTGCTCCGGCAAAACATGTCAAGGCCTCGTTGGCCGAACCAATCTCGGTCTTGAAATAACGGCCAAGTTCGGGCTCGCTCATAGCCTTTGGCAGGTCGTAGGGCCGCTTCAGGCGCAACGACTCGGGCACATCGCTGTATAGCTCGTCGAGGCTGCCTACATGGCAGCGCTCGAGCATGGCAGCGATATCGCCCGGTGTATGAGGTAGATAGGGATGCATGATTCCTATATTTTAATGATTCTCTTGCTCGAGGAATTTGTCGTAAGCCTCCTGATCCATCAGTTCGTCGAGTTCTGTAGGATCTACGATGCTCACTTTTACAATCCACGCCTCGAGGGGGCGTTGTTGATAAGCTTGGGATCGTCTTCGAGTTCTTCGTTCACAGCAAGAACTTCGCCGGTCACGGGCGAATAGAGGTCGCTCGCAGCCTTACGGCTCTCAATTGCGCCGAATTCTTCCCCGGCCTCGAGGTTGTCGCCTTCTTCGGGCATATCAACGTATGTAACAGCTCCGAGCTGCTTGGCAGCGTATTCAGAGACACCTATATAACCGACGTTGCCGTCGACTTTAATGTATTCGTGAGAAGGAAGATAGTAGATTTCCATGGTCGTTATTTTTTATAGTTAGGGGTATAGAAACGTTTTTTAATCACAGTTGCCGGGAAAAGGCGGCGGCGAACTTTCACCTGCAGTTTCGAGCCTAATGGCGCATAGCGGGCATCTACAAATGCCATGGCAATGTTTTTGCCTACGCTTATAGAGTTGTAGCCCGTGGTAATGAGGCCTACTACAGCGCCGTCCATATCGAGGACTTCAAAGCCGTGGCGGGCTGTTGCAGGGCCGTCGATTTCAAGCCCTACAAGTTTACGCTTCGGGCCTTCTGCTTTTTGCTTGGCGAGGGCGTCGCTGCCTATGAAGCCGCCTTCTTTATCGAGCCTGACAAACATGCCAAGCCCGGCCTCGATAGGGGTGATATCATCATCGAGTTCGTCGCCATACAACGGCAGACCGGCCTCGAAACGCAGAGTATCGCGACAACCAAGACCGCAAGGTGCGATACCTGCAGCCATAAGCTTGTCCCAGTATTCGAGAATCTTGCCGGGTGCGGCATAAATTTCGAATCCGTCCTCGCCGGTATATCCTGTGCGGCTTACAATAGTAAGGTCGGGCAAGGTAACAAAATGATAGAAACCGATACCCGAGCAATCAATACCGAGCACGTCGAGCATCACCTTCTCGCTGTCAGGGCCTTGCACTGCAAGCTGTCCAAAATCTGCGCAGCGGTCACTAACCTCGACATCGAAACCTGGCACCTGCTCACGAATCCAAGCAATATCCTTGTCGGTATTCGAAGCGTTGATTACCAACATGAAGTCATTGGCATTGCGGCGGTATACCAGCAAATCATCTACTGTGCCACCGTCGGCACGAGTCATCATGCCATAAGCGCACTGCCCATCGATAAGAGCCGATGCGTCGTTGGTAAAAATATGATTTACAAATTTTAGAGCGTCAGGGCCTTTGATATCGACTTCGCCCATATGAGATACATCAAATACACCGCACTTGGTGCGCACAGCTATATGCTCGGCGTCGAGCCCTGCGTATTCTATAGGCATGTCATATCCCGCAAATGGCGACATTGATGCGCCAAGTGCCGTATGCCGGTCGTAAAGACATGTTTGTTTGGTTTCCATTAATTATATCAGTAGGTTTAGTAATATACTTGGTGTCAATCCGTTGATTACAGACTGAGTGTTTATTGCATCTATTTTTTGTTTAAGTATCTCACGCTCGTAGGCAACACCTGTCAGAGGCTCGATAATTTCAGAATTTATATCTCCGCCGACAAAGAAGTCACCCCATATCCCGAGGCCCGAAATCGTATTGTCCAGGGCAATGTTAATAGCAACTTCGAATTCGCCGACACCTTCTATACGGTTTTTACGTGTGATATCAACCGACTTTGACGACAGCCTATTGACTCTCCCCGAAATAAATGCAGGGTCATAATAAGACTTCTCTATTTGCTCTATTTGCTTTATATCCTCGTCTGTTACAAGAATACAATCATCACCACATAAATAATGCACGGCATATCGGCCGAAGTCTTCAATCCCAATCTTAATTCCGCTTGCCTTGAGCGTTGTCAGCCTTGCCGGGGCGGATGTTACCGACTTCGATTCGAGCTTGGCACGCGAAGGAGTAATGGCCCTCATCAATCTACCGGGGTCGAAATCATAGAGCATGGTGCCGTGGGCGATACACCGCCCCGGCAGGTGATAAAAAGCATTGCCGGCCACCTTGGAAGTGCCGATAAAAATGTCATTTCGCCCTGTAGGCTTAGCCTCGATACCAAGCGAGGCCAGCATCGAGGCAATCATCGATGTATAGCGTGAGAAAACAGAACTCATCTCGTCGCCGGGGGTTATATACGAAAACATGAAATTATCCATGTCGGCATATACCGCACCGCCTCCGCTTTTACGCCTCACCACATCGATTCCTTCGCGGCTGCAGTAAGCGAGGTCGACTTCGCGCTCGATATCCTGGTGCCTTCCGCAAATAACTGTCGGAGCTACTCTCCAAGCAAAGAAATAATCATCAGGGGGTAAAGTAAGTGCAGCCCACTCTTCCATTGCAAGATAGAAGGGCAATCGGCGCATAGCCATCGGTGGCAAGGCGAGGTGTTTCATGGTTCTTTTTAGCGTTGTGCCCCCAAATTTAATCATTAAATCTAAAATTGCAAAATTTTTTTGAGGGCATGGAAACCAATACTTAATATTTGTATCTAAATATTAAATAATGTATACGCGCGTGATTCTTTAAGAAAAATTTTTGTGACATTCATCGCTTTAGTTTAATTTTGTGGTGACCACTGCCATAGTCAGTGCCTAAGACTTAAAACAATTAATAATGAAGAGCATAAAAACAGCAGCATACATGCTGGCACTTTCATCGTTGGTGATGCCGGCAGCTGTATTCGCCGGCGTAAGAGAGGATGCCGTAGACAAGGTAATCGAGAATTACATGCCCGGAGTTACCGGCTTTGGACGAGTTGTGGTAAAAGGCGTGACAATTAACGATGCCAAAAAGCGTATCACAATAAAACTCAACGACAACGCGGCATATATACCGTTTACAGCCGAGCGTTTTGCCCAGTTTAAGTCTGATTGTAAAAAGTCTCTCGGTGCAAAGTTCGCCAATTATTCGGTCACTGTTCTGGCAAAAAACAAAAACCTTGAAAAATTGGTATTATTTGCGCAAAAAAAGAATGTCGGGCCTAAAGAAAGTGTACCATTTATCGTACGCCACGACAAAGAATCAGCCCCTGCAGGCCTCGACGGAGCAAATATAGCCTTGTGGCAGAGTCACGGTTGGTATTTCGAGCAAAAGCTCAACCGTTGGGAATGGCAACGCGCCCGAATGTTCCAGACAGTAGAAGACTTGTACACACAGAGTTACGTAATGCCTTTCTTGATGCCGATGCTCGAGAACGCCGGGGCATACGTAATGAGTCCGCGCGAAAGAGATGTCAACACCACCGAAATCATCATCGACAATGATAACTCAGACTTCACCGGCGGCACCTTCCACCTTGACGGCAAGAAAACAGGATCGGTCAAAGGTTTCGGCTATAAAAACGCCACACTCAAAAACGGAGAGCACCCCTTCGAAGCAGGCACAGCCCTTAGCTTTGCCACCTCGGGGCACGCAGAACCGAATGGCAAGGCAAGCTGGAGCGCGGCGATACCGTCTGACGGCGACTACGCCGTATATATCAGCTACGCGAGCACCCCAACGAGCACAGAAGCAGCCCATTACCGCATCAATGCAGCCGACGGCAGCCATGATTTCACGGTAAACCAGCAAATGGGTGGCGGCACATGGATCTACCTCGGGCACTTCCCATTTAAAGCTACCGACAAAGAAAATACTATCGTAGAATTATTTAACGAAGGCAAAAGCCACAGCACACTCAGTGCCGACGCAGTAAAAATAGGCGGTGGCATGGGCAATGTTGCACGAATAGTAGAGGACGATAAAACCGACATACCCTACGAATACACAGTGAGCGGATATCCACGATTTACCGAGGGCGCCCGCTACTTCCTTCAGTGGGCCGGAGCTCCGGACTCGGTATTCACTCCGTCGGAATACGTAAACGACTATACCGATGATTACAAGAGCCGCGGCCTTTGGGTCAACTGGCTCGCCGGAGGCTCGTCGATGTTGCCAAAGCAGGAAGGCCTTAAGATACCTGTAGACCTCAGTTTCGCCTTCCACAGCGATGCCGGAACCACTCTTAACGATTCGATTATCGGCACGCTCGGCATATACAGCACCGCCGGAGACAAACTTGGCAATGGCAGCGACCGAAGTGTATCGCGCGATTACACCGACCTTGTAATGTCGGCCATTACAGACGATGTCCGTGCGACCTTTGAGCCCGACTGGGCCCGTCGCGGCATGTGGGATAAATCATATTTCGAAGCCCGCTCACCCGAAGTCCCCGCTATGTTACTCGAACTTCTGTCGCACCAAAACCTTGCCGACATGTCCTACGGCCTCGACCCGGCATTCCGCTTCGTAGTATCACGCGCAATCTACAAGGGTATGCTCAAATTCCTTGCACACCGTGATGGCCGCGCTTATGTAGTTCAACCCCTACCGGTGAGGGCATTTGCTATCAACAATACAGCCAAGGACAAATATACCCTTACATGGGCAGAGCACGTTGACCGTCTCGAATCTACGGCCAAACCGACCTACTATATTGTAGAAGAGCGTATAGGCGACGGAGCATTCCGCAAAGTTGCAAAAGTCGACACCCCGAGTTGGACCACAACAGTTAGCGACAGCGACATACACTCTTACCGCATCATCGCCGGAAACGAAGGCGGCACATCATTCCCGAGCGAAATCCTCGCCCTCTGCAACCTTCCCGGCACACCCGTAACCATCGTCAATGGCTTCACCCGTGTCAGTGCTCCCGATCGTTTCGACAGCGGCGCTATGGCCGGATTCGAAAGCGACAAGGACAACGGCGTACCATATATCAAAGATATTTCATTTACGGGCAAACAGTTCGAATTCCGTCGTGAATTGCCTTGGGTCGATGACGACAATACCGGTTTCGGCGACTCTCGCGCCAACTATGAAGACAAAGTAATCGCCGGTAACACATTCGACTACGTATACACCCACGGCCTTGCAGTTGTGGCAGCCGGACATCCGTTTGTATCGAGCAGCGCGGAAGCATTTGCCGCATCTACCGATACCCCCGCCATCGTGGACCTGATACTTGGCAAGCAAAAAGAAATCAAACGCGGGCGCGGAGTCTATGGCACAGATTGCAAAACCTTTAGCCCCGAGATGCAGGCTCGAATCAAAGACCTAACAACCAAAGGTACCGGATTCTTTATCTCCGGCTCTTATGTGGCAACTGACCTATGGGACAACCCCAATTCGGCCAAGGAAACCGCCGCAGCCGATCAGGACTTTGCCAAGAGCGTTCTCGGCTACGCATGGCGTGAAAGCCGCGCAGCAGTAGAAGGCGGAGCATATCAGGTACCCACCAAATTCAAAGCCTTCGGCAAAGGCAATTACGCATTCAACCAGCAGCTCGGTTCAGAATGCTATGCAGTTGAATCGCCCGACGGAGTAATGCCCTCCGACAAAGACCGCGGAGCAACAATACTGCGCTACAGCGAAAACAACATTCCCGCCGGATCGGCCTATGATGCAGGCTCCTACCGCACTGTAATTATCGGTTTCCCCTTCGAGACCGTCGACAAAGCCGAAGCCCGCGAACACCTGATGAAACAGATTCTCAATTTCTTGAAAAAATAATCTTAAACAATAATACACTATGCAGAAAAGCATACATTGCTTCGTACCCTATGCCAACGAAAACCAGGCCGGAGCAACAATAGAAGCACTCAAGGCCACCAGCCCGGTAGTAAAGATAACACTGCTTTGTACCGATACCGACACCAAAGCGTACAAAGACTGCGACATCATATATATCGACCACCTCAATTCGTCGGCAACAATGCGCCAAATAGCCAAGGCAGCAGAAGCCGACTATACCCTGCTCTATACCAAATACAACAGCCTCGTACCGGGTTATTTCGCCCTCGAGCGCATGATTAAAATTGCCGACGACAGCAAGGCTTCAATGGTCTATGCCGACCACTATACAGTAGTCGACGGTGTAAAGAGCAACAGCCCTGTAATCGATTACCAGTTCGGCTCCCTTCGCGACGACTTCAGCTTCGGCCCGCTGGTTATGATGAATACCGCTGCACTCAAGGCAGCCGCCGAAGGCATCGACACAGACTACACCAGTGCCGGATTCTATGATTTGCGTCTGCGCCTTAGCCGCATATCATTGCCGGTACATATCAACGAATACCTCTACACCGACATCACCGTACCCGACACCAACGACGGCGAGGCACATTTTGCCTATGTAGACCCCAAGAACCGCGGCGTACAAATCGAAATGGAACAAGCCTGCACAGCTCATCTCAAAGCGATTGGCGGCTATCTCGAACCGGTGTTCGAACCGATTGAATTCAACCGCGGCAACTTCGAATTCGAAGCATCGGTAATCATACCTGTCCGCAACCGCGTACGCACTATCCGCGATGCAATCCGCAGCGTACTCAGCCAGAAGACCGACTTCCCATTCAACCTGATAATAATCGACAACCATAGCACCGACGGCACATCGGAAGCAATCGAAGAATTCACCGACGACGTACGCGTGATACACCTCGTACCCGAACGCGACGACCTCGGCATCGGCGGTTGCTGGAATGTTGGCGCAAACCACCCCAAGGCAGGCAAATTCTGCGTACAGCTTGACAGCGACGATGTATACTCGGATGAAAACACCCTTGCCAAGATTGTAAAGGCATTCTACGACAACAACTCGGCCATGGTGGTTGGTACATACATGCTGACCGACATCAACATGAATACCATTCCCCCCGGCATCATCGACCACAAAGAATGGACCCCCGAGAATGGCCGCAACAACGCACTTCGCATCAATGGCCTTGGCGCACCCCGAGCATTCTACACCCCCCTGCTCCGAGAAATCCATGTGCCCAACACAAGCTACGGTGAGGACTATGCCCTTGGCCTCGCATTCTCGCGTCACCACCAGATAGGCCGCGTATACGATGTTCTGTATTTCTGCCGCCGCTGGGAAGATAATTCCGACCACGCACTCGATATCACAAAAACCAACGCCAACAACCTCTACAAGGACCGTATCCGCACATGGGAACTCCAGGCCCGAGTAGCAATGAACGCCAAGCAAGGTTAACTTTTCGCCATTTCAACCGACTATGACATCTAACCACGAAGTCAATACACTTATAGCCGAACAATTAGGTGAATGGGCACAAGCTTGCGACAATTACGCTGCACTTGCAGATGTGAAAGTCAAAGAGTTTGATGTCGACGGCATGCACTTCAAGGTGCAGTTCAACCCTGCAAGGGCGGTATCATCAGGCGCAAAGGTAGATGCAGCCTCAATCAAGGCCCGCAAATGCTTTCTATGTGCCGAAAACCGACCGGAAGTTCAGCGCGGCATATCATGGGAAAACGAGTTTACCATACTCGTAAACCCCTTTCCCATCTTCCCTCGCCACCTTACCATACCCGACAACAAGCATGTGCCGCAGGTAGTAGAAGGTTCGGTAAGTGATATGCTGCAGCTTGCCTCGGAACTCAGCGATTATACAGTATTCTATAACGGAGCCCGCTGCGGCGCCTCAGCACCCGACCACTTTCACTTCCAAGCCGGCAACAGCGATTTTCTGCCCTTGGCCGACAACCTCGAAGGCATAGAAATGAAAGAAGTCACCTCGCACCGAGGCAGCACGCTGTATCTTGTAGACGCCCTACCGATAAAGATGTTCGTAATCGACGCAGACACACCCCAGTCGGGCAACCTGCTCTTTACCGAGCTAATCCACGCCATGCCAAAGGCAGAAGAAGACATGGAACCCATGCTCAACCTCCTTGCCTATGCCACGCCAACAGGGACAAGGCTGGTAGTAGTACCGCGCAAAAAGCACAGACCATCGTTCTACGGTACTGAGGGCTACGACTGCATGTTGCTCAGCCCTGCAGCAGTTGATATGGGCGGAGTTTTCATTACCCCCCGGCTTGTGGACTTCGAGCGCTTTAACGAAGAAACAATACGCAAAGTTATCGGCGAACTCTGCCTAAGTACAGCTGAAGCCGAAGCGATAGCGGCAAAACTCATCGAAAAAACTCAAGCATGAAACCTATGGAACCAAGGATTGACGTAGGCATAGTGAGCGGAAGCGAGATAAATGTGGTACTCCACAAGTACTTCCACACGCAGCAGACCGGCAGCGAAGTCGAAGGTCCGCAGACATTCTCGCTCAGCCCCGACGGCAAAATCGCATGGCAGGGTGTAGAGTATGAAACACTCGACTTCGAGCCTTGCGACAAGGCCTGCACATTCGACGTTGCCGATGTTACGATAGGAGTCAACTTCCATTGGGAACGGCGCGAGACTCAGAAATTTACGGGCGCGATGCGCATTATTGTCGAGGGTGACAAAATCACCTTGGTCAACCGCCTTCCGCTCGAAGATTACCTGATGAGCGTAATCTCGTCGGAGATGAGTGCCACAGCCAACGAGGAATTTCTCAAAGCTCACGCGGTGATATCACGCAGCTGGCTTATAGCCCAGATTATAAACCGCAAAAAAGAGTCGACGACTAATTCATGCACTGTCACCGACAATGAAATTGTGCGCTGGTACGACCGAGAAGACCATGCCAACTTCGATGTGTGCGCCGACGACCATTGCCAAAGATACCAAGGCATCACAAGGCAGACAACCCCAACGGTAAAAGCAGCCATCGAGGCAACCCGCGGGCTTGTCCTTACAGACGAAAACGGCGAAGTTTGCGACGCCAGATTCTCGAAGTGCTGCGGTGGCGTTTTCGAAGAATTTGAAAATTGCTGGGAACCGGAGCATCACAGCTACCTCACCGTACTCCGCGACGACGAAGACGAAAACGACTATCCCGACCTGAGGGTAGAAGAAAATGCCCGCCACTGGATTCTCACCTCGCCGACGGCATATTGCAACACAAACGACAAATCAATCCTGAGCCAAGTACTCAACAACTACGACCAAGAAACAAACGATTTCTATCGTTGGCATGTTGAATACACCCAGGAAGAACTGGCAGAGCTTATCAAGGAGCGATCGGGCATAGACTTCGGCGGCATTGTTTCGATCGAGGCGGTAGAACGCGGCACTTCGGGACGTATAGTACGCCTTCGCATCACCGGCACAAAACGCACCATGATAATTGGCAAAGAACTGGAAATACGCCGTACACTATCAAAGAGCCACCTCTACAGTTCGGCATTTGTAGTAGAATCCGGCCCGGCTAATACCGACGGGCTGCCACAGCACTTCACCATAATCGGTGCGGGCTGGGGGCACGGCGTAGGATTGTGCCAGATTGGCGCAGCAGTTATGAGTGCAAAGGGCAAGCACTTCGATGAAATACTATTCCACTATTTCCCGGGGGCAAACCTATCGCACAGATACTAAAATAAAACAATACGAGCCAATGCGGCGTTGTGTTATTATGAAAATAATAATCGCAACAGCCGCATTGACTTTGTTAGCATGTTCGTGTGGCGCTAAAAACCAAGAAGATATGACAAAGGAAATATACTTTGCAGGTGGTTGTTTCTGGGGTACGGAGCATTTCTTTTCCCTTGTACCCGGCGTGATCGAAACCGAAGCAGGCTACGCCAACAGCATTATACCCGACCCCACTTACCGCGAAGTTTGCAGTGGCAACACAGGGGCGGCAGAAACAGTAAAAAGTGAGTTACGACCCCGAGCAAATATCGCTCGGCACCCTACTCGACTTATACTATGAAACCATAGACCCGACATCACACAACCGCCAAGGCAACGACATAGGCACACAATACCGCACCGGTATATATTATACCGACCCCGCCGACTCCGTATTGGTAAGCGAATCCTTGAAATCACTTGCCAAGAACACAAGCAAGCCTATCGCAATAGAATCGGGGGTATTGAAGAACTTCTACCCGGCAGAAGAATATCACCAGGACTATCTCGACAAAAATCCCGGCGGATATTGCCATATTCCTGCCCGACTCTTTGAACTCGCCCGCAATGCCGGAAAAACAAAAAGCAAATACAGCCGTCTACCTGATTCAAAACTTAAAGAAAAGCTAAGCCCTCTGCAATGGGAGGTAACCCAAAACGCAGCCACCGAACGCCCATATATCAACGAATACGACCAAGAATTCCGTCCGGGCATATATGTGGATATCACGAGCGGCGAACCTCTATTTGTATCGACCGACAAATACGACTCGGGCTGCGGTTGGCCGGCATTTTCAAAGCCTATCGACAAATCGCTTATAGATTATCGCAAAGACCTGAGCCACGGCATGGTACGCACAGAAGTGCGGGCAGCAAACTCCGGGGCACACCTTGGGCATGTATTCAACGACGGACCGCGAGAAAGCGGCGGGCAACGATACTGCATCAACAGCGCCTCGCTACGATTCATACCTCTTGAAAAAATGGCAAACGAAGGTTATGCCGACTATATAAAGTTTGTAGAGCGGTAGAAAAAAGCACTCCAAACATCAAAAACCTTATAGATATCTTGACGATACTCACTTATTATGTGTAAAGCCGAAGATATTTATAAGGTTTTTTATGACTTTGGCTCTGTGATTTTGCAAAATTTTTCTTAAATTTGTATCCAAATATTAAATGCGCCGGGCTCTCGACACGACGATCCGGCATATATCTTTATCAAACAAAGAATTACGACTAAAATCTAATTCATGAATAAAACTAAAAACAACAGTAAACGTAATCCGTGGGCGTGGATACCGACCTTGTATTTTGCCCAAGGCTTGCCATATGTGGCAGTGATGACTATATCTGTCATCATGTACAAGCGACTTGGCATATCCAATACCGATATCGCGCTCTACACCGGCTGGCTGTATTTGCCATGGGTTATCAAACCATTCTGGAGTCCGTTTGTCGACATTATCCGAACCAAACGCTGGTGGACGCTTACCATGCAATGGATCATAGCGTTTGCCCTCGCCGGTATAGCTTTTACGATACCAACACCGTTTTTTTTCCAGCTTACACTTGCCATATTCTGGCTTGTAGGCTTTACATCGGCGACTCACGACATTGCCGCCGACGGTTTCTATATGCACGCCCTAACCGAACACGAGCAATCACTCTATGTAGGCATTCGCTCAACATTTTATCGTGTAGCTACAGTTGCAGGTCAGGGTTTGCTTGTAATTGTGGCAGGTCTCATCGAAACCAATACCGGACTTGCCCCGGTGCAGTTGAACGTCAATGCCGACCCGGCTGTAGAATGGCGACCATGTAACCTATCGTGGACCGACGACGCACAGGCCGACCTCGACGGCGAACTGCAATTCATAACGCCTGTAAGCGAAGCAATTGCCACAACGGCACCGTCGGAAGTGACCGTTGACATCAACGGCGAAGCTGTGACTATGCCGTTCAAAGCGTATGCCACATTGATGCGCGATTCGGTAAAACATATGAACGAGCGCAATGGTTTTGTGGCGGCCGAAGTACCCGCTGCGACAAGCGGAGCTGCGGTAGTAGCCGAACCACAAGGACCGGGCAAATTCACCACATGGGTCAAGGAAACATTTGGTGAAGACCGCGAGCCTTACACACTCAAAGACAACAATATAGCAATTGTAGGCATACGTCTCAACAAAAAGCCTGCAGCAGGCGAAGAAATAATACTCAATGTCACCCACAAGAGCGGCGACCAGAGCATTAAACTCGAACAGGCGGCCCTGTCGACACGCTTTGTTTTCAACGAAAGCAACTGGGACAAACCGGCATGGCTGTATTATGAAATAGATAATAAGCTATCGTCGTCAGCACAGGCTACATTCGAGGGCGCATCGGGCAATATTCCGTTTGCATGGCTTGTAGTATTTGCAGTGTTGTCGGCATTTTTCTTTATTGTGGCATTCTATCACAGCTGGGCATTGCCCCGCCCCGCAAGCGACGGTCACAACGACGACGGCATGACTGCATCGTCGATTATCCGCGAATTCTTCGACACATTCAAATCCTTCTTCCAGAAGCCACAGGCCATGGTAGCTATAGCTTTTATGCTACTATACCGTCTGCCCGAGGCACAACTTGTGAAACTCATCAACCCCTTCCTTCTCGACCCGATTGACAAAGGCGGCCTCGGCCTCACCACCGGCGAAGTCGGCATCGTATACGGAACAGTAGGCATCATCGGCCTTACCCTCGGAGGTATCATCGGCGGTATCGCAGCAGCAAAGGGCGGCCTCAAGAAATGGCTTTGGCCCATGGCATGGTCGATGTCGCTTACCTGTCTCACATTTGTATATCTTAGCTATGCCTCAGACCATTCGCTGCTGACGGTCAACATCTGCGTATTTATCGAGCAATTCGGTTATGGCTTCGGCTTCACAGCCTATATGCTCTACCTTATTTACTTCTCGGAAGGCAAACACAAAACAGCCCATTATGCAATCTGCACAGGCTTCATGGCTCTTGGTATGATGCTTCCCGGCATGGCTGCAGGCTGGCTGCAGGAAACTATCGGTTACCGCCACTTCTTCATCTGGACCATGATATGCTGCGCGGCAACAATCGGCGTTTGCGCATTCCTCAAGATCGACCCCAATTTCGGACGTAAAAAATGAAAAAAATACTTAGCCTTATATTTCTTGCCGGTGTCCTTACCGCCGGTGCGCAGGTAAAACCCGGTATCGAGGTTCTGCGCGACAATAATTTCGCAAGCCTTCAGGGCAAACGTGTCGGCCTGATAACCAACCCTACAGGTGTGGACAACGACCTTGTGTCGACCGTAGATATCCTTGCCAATGCCCCCGGCGTGAAATTAGTGGGCCTCTACGCGCCCGAACATGGCGTTCGCGGCGATGTGCATGCAGGCGACAAAGTGGATGGAACTGTCGATAAAGCCACCGGTGTGCCCGTGTATTCTATCTACGGTAAGACGCTCAAACCGACTCCCGAGATGCTAAAGGAAGTAGATGTGCTTATCTACGACATCCAGGATAACGGCTGCCGTTCGTTTACCTTTATTTCGACCATGGGCAAAGCTATGGAAGCATGTGCCGAGCAGGGCAAAAAATTCATGGTCCTTGACCGACCGAACCCCATCGGCGGCAACAAAATCGAAGGCAACCTTGTAGAGGACTCATGCTATTCGTTTGTGAGCCAATTCCCCATACCCTATGTCTACGGCCTCACGCCCGGCGAACTCGCCCGCTATCTCAACGACGAAGGCCTGATAGGCAAAGGAAAGAAAGTCGACCTGGAGGTTATACCAATGGAAGGCTATACCCGCGATATGGATTTCAGAGCAACCGGAATGCCCTGGGTACTCCCCTCGCCCCACATGCCTACACCCGAGAGCTGCCTCTACTATCCGGCATCGGGCATCCTTGGCGAACTTTATCAGATTTCTATCGGCGTGGGCTATACCGAGCCGTTCAAGCTATTCTGTGCTCCATGGATTGATGCCGAAGACCTTGCCAAGAAACTTAACGCCCGCAATATCCCCGGCGTAAAATTCCGCCCGATTCATATCAAGCCATTCTACTCTACCGGCAAAGGTGAAAACCTCGGCGGCGTAGAGACATACATCACCGATGTTGAGAAAGCGCCACTGTCGCTGATTCAGTTCTATGTAATGGACCAGCTTGCCCAGGACTACCCCGAAGGTCGTCTTTTCGACAAGGCAACCCAGGCAAGAAAGAATATGTTTGACAAAGTCGTTGGCAGCAAGAATATACGGCCAATGTTTACAAAGCGCTACAAAGTGGCGGATATCGAGGACTATTGGAACAAAGACAACGAGTCTTTCCGCAATAAATCCTCCAAATACTACCTTTATAAATAAGCTTCGTGCCTATATCCCTTGGGCAATAAGTCCATGTATCTTAAGCACCAACCAAACACGACATAATGGAGAATATAGAGCACAAGTACCGGGATTTTGTCAACGAAATCAGCCACAGTATATCGCGCGACCGCATATATACCGATGACCTGCGCCTACTCTGCCGGGGTACGGACGCAAGCTTCTACCGCCTCCTGCCACGTGTCGTTGTAAGAGTCAAAGATGAGTCGGAAGTTATAAAAGTACTCACAGTGGCCTCGGACATGAATCTGCCACTGACATTCAGAGCTGCAGGCACGAGCCTTTCGGGCCAGTCTATTTCCGACTCAATCCTTGTGGTTGCCGGTAAAGAATGGGAAGACTACAGAATACTCGACGAGCAAGCGACTGCCATAAGCCTACAGCCCGGCATCATAGGCGCCCGCGTATCAGATATTCTGAAACCTTACCACCGAGTGTTTACCCCCGACCCGGCTTCAAAAAAATCGGCCATGGTCGGCGGTATAGTTGCCAATAATGCCTCGGGCATGAAGTGCGGCACACATGCCAACAGCGACCGCATAATGCGCTCGATACGTATTGTGCTTGCCGACGGTACCGTACTTGATACAGGCGACGAAGTTTCGCGTAAGGAATTCAAGCGTACGCACGCAGCACTTCTCGATGAAATAGATCAGATACGCCGCAGCATATGCGATGATCCAGAGCTACACGAACTTATACGCCGGAAATACGAAATCAAAAATGTGACCGGTCTTAATCTGCTGCCGTTCATATTATTTGATGATCCGTTCGACATAATCGCCCACTGTATGGTTGGCAGTGAAGGTACGCTTGCCTTTATCAGCGAAGTCACCATGAACACAGCCGCCGAAAAGCCTTACACGGCATCGGCTATGGTTTATTTCGATGACATGACCGAGGCTTGCCGCGCCGTTGTAGCCATGCGTAAAGAGGCACCGATACAGGCCTGCGAACTACTTGACAAGAAATCGCTTGCCTCGGTCGGCGATACCACAGGCCAGGGCTTGACGGCTCTGCTAATTCAGACAGAGGCCGACGACCCCGCGGTTCTGCAAGAGCAGATTGACAAGACCATGGTCATTCTCGACCGCTTCAAGCTCTTCAAAGCTACACATTTTTCTACCGACCCCGCAGAAGTTGCGGCCTGGTGGCAGATGCGTTCGGGTGTCTTCCCGGCAGTCGGCGGCACTCGCCCGCTGGGAACTACGGCCTTGATTGAAGATGTCGCATTCCATATTGACAATCTGCCCGAAGCTACCGTTGCCCTTGCCAAGATGATAGAAGACTGTGGCTACGACGATGCATGTATATATGGCCACGCGCTTGAGGGTAATTACCATTTCGTACTGGCGCAAAAATTTGACACGCAAGCCGATATCGACAAATACCGCAATCTGATGAAGCGGATTGAGGAGCTTGTCGTTGGCCGTTTCGACGGTTCTCTGAAAGCCGAACACGGCACCGGGCGCAATATGGCTCCATTTGTCGAGGCCGAATGGGGTAAGAAAGCATGGGCTTTGATGAAACGCATCAAGGCGGCTTTTGACCCGCAAGGCATACTCAATCCCGGTGTGATTTTCAACGATGACCCCGAGTGTTTCATTCATGGCATGAAGCCTCTGCCACTGACAAACGAACATGTAGACCGCTGTATCGAATGTGGCTTTTGCGAAGTTAATTGTGTAAGCTGCGGACTCACACTTTCTGCCCGTCAAAGAATCGTGGCACAGCGTGAAATATCGCGACTGGAAACAAGCGGCGAAGACCCCGAGCGTTTGAGCCGTCTCAAAAAACAATTCAAATATTACGGCAACGAGACCTGCGCCGGCGACGGCCTATGCAGCACATCGTGCCCTATGAGCATCAATACAGCCAATCTTATTCACGACATCCGCGAGGCAGAAACCGGCAGTTTCGCTCACAATGTGGGCAAATGGGCAGCCGAGAATATGCCGGTTATCGAGGGAGGCCTACGCATGACATTGGCTGCCGCTCATGCCGCTCATACCATAATGGGCGACAAGAGTGTTCGCGCTTTAGGCAATGCTTTGCACCGTGTCGGATTTCCACTATGGACTCCGGCGCTGCCAAAACCGTACTACCCCGGACATCTCAACAAGCAGAGCCGCGAACCACAAGCCCGCAAACTCGTCTACTTCCCCTCGTGCATCAACCGCACTATGGGAGCAAGCGATGAGGACCACAAGACCGAACCGTTGGCCGATGTATTCGTAAGACTTTGCAAAAAAGCCGGATACGAAGTCATATTTCCCAAAAACATGGGCAATCTTTGTTGCGGCATGATATGGGAAAGCAAGGGTATGCCCGATATCGCAGATGAAAAAGTAAAGCAACTCGAAACAGCATTGGCCGAGGCATCCGAAGGCGGACGCTGGCCCGTGGTATGCGACCAAAGCCCGTGCCTGCACCGTATGCGCGATCACATCAGCAGCATGAAACTCTACGAACCGGCAGAGTTCATCCACGATTTCATGACTCCGTATCTCTGTTTCCATAAACATGATATAGCGATTGCGGTGCATGTAACTTGCTCATCGCGTAGAATGGGAATCAGCGACAAGATTGTGGCTCTGGCCAAGATGTGCAGCAACAACGTACTCGTACCGGAAGGAATCGGCTGCTGCGGCTTTGCCGGCGACAAAGGCTTCACACACCCGGAACTAAACCAATGGGGCCTTCGAAAACTCAAACCGCAAATCGAGGCAGCCGGGATAGTAGCAGGCTACTCCAACTCTCGCACCTGCGAAATAGGCTTGACTACGAATTCCGGAATACCATATAAATCTATAGTTTACCTTGTAGACGAGTCTACAACTCCGAAATAAGAACAATGAATCAAAAAACCAATCAAAACCAGCGCCTGATGTCGCTCGACATCCTGCGAGGCATCACAATCGCCGGCATGATCCTGGTCAACAACCCGGGGTCGTGGGGTGATATCTACGCGCCGCTGCGCCATGCGGAATGGAACGGACTTACGCCGACCGACCTTGTGTTTCCGTTTTTCATGTTCATTATGGGTATTTCTACATATTTTTCGCTAAGAAAATACCAATTCGAATTCAGCCGTCAGTCATTTATAAAAATACTGCGCAGAACGATTGTCATTTTTGCTATCGGTCTCGGCATCGCATGGTTTGGAATGTTTCTTCGCGGCATCCTCAATGAAAAGACCTTTTTGGAGGCTGTAGCGAATTTCGACCATATCCGTATCCTCGGCGTAATGCCCCGACTGGCCCTTTGCTACGGCGTAGGCGCTACTATGGCCTTGCTGATACCGCACAAAACAATGCCGTGGATTATAGGGGCAATGCTTGTGATATACAGCATGATACTGATTTTCGGCAACGGTTTTGAATTTTCCGACAGCAACGTCATATCTATCGTAGACCGCAAAGTGCTCGGCGAAAACCACATGTATGCCGATACAGTAGGTGGCGTACGCCTCAAATTCGACCCCGAGGGCCTGCTAAGCACCGTGCCCTCTATAGCCCACATGCTCATAGGCTTTTTCTGCGGAGGGCTGATACTCGGCACCAAGGACAACCACGAAAGAATAAACAGATTGTTTATCGTAGGCACCATACTCACATTCGCAGGATTCCTACTCGACTTCGGTATACCAATCAATAAAAAAATATGGTCACCGACCTTCGTGCTCACTACTTGCGGCCTTGCGTCGAGTTTCCTTGCACTGCTGATATGGATTATCGACATACGTGGCCACAAGACATGGTGTCGATTCTTTGAATCATTCGGCGTAAACCCGCTGTTTATGTACTGCCTCGGAGCTGTGCTGAGCATTGTTATCGGAGCAGTAAAAGTGCCCTACTCGGCAAGCGAGTCGGGTCTGATAACGATAAAAGGCTGGCTGTACAAAGCCATCTTCATACCCGTAAGCGGAGACGATGCCACCCTGGCATCGCTGATGTTTGCTATTTCATTTGTATTATTTAACTGGTGTATAGGTTATATCCTGTACAAAAAGCACATATATATAAAAATATGATACTGATAGCCGATTGCGGAAGTACCAAGATAGACTGGTGCGTGCTCAACAAGACTAAAGTAGAAAAACAAGTCTTCACCCTTGGGATGAATGCGGTAATGCTCACTGAAGAAGAAATGCGAAGCCGCTTCTCCACCGAGCTGCTGCCCGAACTCGGCGAGATCAGCAGCAAGATCAAAGCCATATATTTCTACGGTGCCGGATGCATCTCGCCCGAGGTATGCGGTAACGTAGCCCGGGCATTGAAAGCCAATATGCCCTCATGCGACACTGTGGAAGTATACAGCGACCTACTTGCCGCCGCCCGAGCGCTTTGCGGTCGTGAGCCGGGTATTGCCTGCATACTTGGCACCGGTTCAAACTCATGCTTTTACGACGGCAAAGGTATTGCCGACAATGTGTCGCCTCTGGGTTATATCCTCGGCGACGAAGGCTCAGGAGCGGTGTTGGGTAAATTATTCCTTGGCGATGTGCTCAAAAAGCAACTCCCTGCCGAGGTATGCGCCCGCTTCCTCAACGAGTACGACCTCGACCTGCTCGGCATCATCCGCCGTGTATACCGCGAACCTCAGGCAAACCGCTTCCTGGCATCTGTGACACCCTTCCTGAGCAAGAACACAGCAGTGCCCGAAATCCACGACCTCGTATTCAATGCATTCAAGGCTTTCTTCAAGCGCAATATCAAAAACTACGAACACTACAGTTGCCACAAAGTGAACTTCATAGGCTCGATAGCATATTACTTCCGCGACATACTTCAGGAAGCCGCCACAGCCGAGGGTTGCCAAGTAGGCAGAATCGTGAAAAGCCCAATGGAAGGCCTTATCAAGTTTCACAGCAACTGAATACCGGCATCAACACAACGGTAATACTAACCGATCATTGTATTTCTAATTTCAGCATAACAAATGGCTTTTGTAAAAATCAGCGAACAGCCTTCGCTCTACAACGATCTCGAAAAGAAATCGGTAGGCGAAATCCTCCACGACATCAACAATGAGGACAAGAAGGTAGCCCTGGCAGTAGAAAAAGCTATCCCGGCCATCGAGAAGCTTGTAGAACAGATAGTGCCCCGCATGAAAGGCGGTGGCCGTATTTTCTATATCGGCGCAGGCACTTCGGGCCGCTTAGGCGTACTCGACGCATCTGAGATTCCTCCCACATTCGGCATGGACCCCTCGTGGGTAATAGGCCTTATCGCAGGCGGCGATACAGCACTACGCAACCCTGTTGAAAATGCCGAAGACGACACCTTGCAAGGCTGGCACGACCTCGAGAAATTCGATATCAACGACAAGGACACCGTAATCGGTATCGCCGCTTCAGGAACAACGCCCTATGTAATCGGAGCAATCAAAGAAGCGAGAAAACACGGCATCCTTACCGCTGCTATCACTTCGAACCCCGACGCACCGGTATCGGAAGCTGCCGACATCGCAATTGAAATGGTGGTAGGACCGGAATACGTTACCGGATCGTCGCGAATGAAAAGCGGTACCGGACAAAAGATGATATGCAATATGATTACCACATCGGTAATGATCAAAATGGGCCGCGTGAAAGGCAACAAAATGGTGAACATGCAGCTGTCGAATGCCAAACTCGTAGACCGCGGAACTCGCATGATTGTAGAAGAACTCGGCCTGCCTTACGACGAGGCAAACCGCATGCTGCGTATGCATGGCTCGGTAAAAAAAGCCGTCGACGCATACCTCGAGCACAAAAACGGTATTTAAATCATGCGTAGTATATTCTTTATCATCAGTTTGATAGCATGTGTATTGGGCATCCGCGCCCAGCACGGCACATTCTACGACCAGCGTGCAAGCCTCTTCGAAGCATTGCCTGTTGATTCCACCAATATTGTCTTTCTTGGCAATTCAATCACAAATGGCTGTGAATGGCATGAATTGTTCGGCGATGCCCGTATCATCAACCGAGGCATCAGCGGAGACATCGCTACCGGCATCAACGACCGCCTCGACCCACTTCTCAAGGGCAAACCCGGCAAGATTTTCCTGATGATCGGTGTCAACGATGTAAGCCACCACATCAGTGCAGACTCTATAGCCACAGATATCACCACTGTTGTAGACCGGATTCTCGCATCCTGCCCCAACACCAAACTGTACCTTCAATCCTGCCTGCCGTTCAACGAATCGTTCAAACGGTGGAAGAACCTCGTAGGCAAACAACAGGTAATTATCGACCTCAATACACGCCTTGAGAAGCTTGCCAAAGACAGAGGTATCACCTGGATTAACCTATATCCGATATTCAGCGACGGCAAGGACAACCTAAAGCCTGAATACACCAACGACGGCCTGCACTTGCTCAGAGCCGGATACCTGGCTTGGAAAGAGGCTATAAAGCAATACGTATTTGAGTAAATAGACGAAGTGCTTTACGACGACGATCAGCAACAAAGAATAATCGAACTGACCGACACCACAGCATTGGTGCTCGCCGGGCCCGGATGCGGAAAAACCCACATCCTCGCCCGGCGAGTGTTTCATGCTTCGGGCGCTGTAGAATTTAGCGATATGCTGTGCGTTACATTCACCAACCGTGCCGCACGCGAAATGAAACAACGCATCGAAGGGTATCTCGGCTATATCCCGCCGGATCTTTTTGTCGGTAATATGCACCGCTTCTGTCTCAGATTTCTTTACGACAACGACTTGCTTGGAGCCGACACTACTGTTATCGACGAAGAGGACCAGCTTGATTATCTGAGCACTATACTCAATAGCATACGCGCTGCCGATGTAAAGGACTTCCTCGACAAAGCTGCATACATATACCAAAAGCACCACGACCACCCCGAATGGCTGATTCGCCGCCCATCGCGACCGTTTACCGATGCAGACTATGATGCCATCGACTCGTACTCGAAATTCAAGGCAGAAAACCGACTGATAGATTTCGACGATATCTTGCTTAGAACTTATACAGCTCTGCAGCAGCGGCCTGCCCTTGATTTCAAAATGACAGATTACCGTTGGGTGCAGGTCGACGAAGTACAGGATATGACACCTCTACAACTTGCCATTGTAGAGGCTGTAACGATGCGCCACCGCCGAACCCTTATATATTTCGGCGACGAGCAACAGGCTATATTCAAGTTCCTTGGCGCAGGTGGCAGGGCTCTTGAAGTACTCAAACAGCAGTGCAGCGGCAACATACTCCGGCTCACACGCAACTATCGCTCGCCGGGCTATCTCGTAGAGATGTGCAACACCCTTGCTATCGACTGGCTCGGACTCGACAGAGAGTATCTGCCCGATGCCGTAGACACCACTTCCGACCATGGCAACTTGAGCCTATACTGGGGAGACCACGAAGAAATTGGTTTTACCGCCGCAAATATCTGCCGACGAAGACTGGCAGAATCGCCTGATGAAACAGTAGCCGTACTTTGCCGTATCAATAAAGATGCCGAATATGTTTCAGATTTGTTTGCATCGCTCGGTATCAAGCACTTCCATGTTCCTAAACAGGACCTGTTCCACCAATTGCCATTCAAAACTGTTTGGTCGCATCTCGCCGCAGTATCACAACCCTATATGGTGCATCCGTGGGCCAGGCTGCTGTACCAGATGAGATGTGTCAGCACACTAACCGGCGCTCGCAACCTTGTAAGAGTACTGCGCGACAGCGGTGTTGGCAGCGATGAACTACTATCGTTCGACAAACCACTGCGCCTGGAACGACTCATAGAATATTGCAATTCCGACCGCGAGATTGTAGTATTCGACACCGAAACAACAGGACTCGACATATTTCACGACGATATAGTACAAATCGCCGCAGTAAAAATAAGGAACGGCAAAGAAACCGGACGGTTTGAGGCTTTTCTCAGTACCGACAAACGCCTTCCACGCGAGCTTCGCCCCGGAGTCAGAAACCCACTGCTCGACGTATACGACAAAGCCGAAAAAATGCGTCCCGACCTTGCGTTCGCCGCATTTATCGAATTCCTTGGAGATGCTGTCGCAGCCGGGCACAATCTTGCCTTTGACATCGCAATACTCCGCAGCAACATATCGCGATACGGCAGTATAAGTCTGCCTTTGTCTTTGACACCACTTGCTGAAAAACTCGACACACTCGAGTTGTCGCGACAGATTTATCCGAAACTCAAGAGTCACCGACTTGGAGATATGGTGGAAAAGCTCGGGCTCGACGGCATAAACAGCCATAACGCTATCGACGATGCACATGCGACAGCATTATTACTTCTTGCACTTGCAGAGAAAGCCCGCGATTTAAAACACAAAATCGAACTTGTAAGGCTTAATAACAAGATACGCCGTTGTGCCCAAAAATTCAACACGGTATATGGTGAATTTTACCGCAAATGGCGGTCGAAACTCCACGACACAGACGATAGTGCCGATAACACTCTTTGCGGAGCCATAAGCTCAGCCGACAAGTTCTTTGCTTCGCATGGCTTCACTACCGGAATTCAAAAACTCGATTATGTACTCGCCCTTATAGACCGCTGTATAATCGACACCCGCGAGACACCGGTATTCGGCAGCCAGGTTTCGAGATACCTCTTTGACCTGCTGAGCTTCAACGAGGCCGACTTATTCACCAATGGCATTGTCGACGAGCGCCTTTCGGTGATGACCGTCCATAAAGCCAAAGGACTCGAGATGGACAATGTGGTAGTATTCGATGCATCAAGCTTCTATGGCGATATCGAAGACCATGCCCGCTTATTATATGTAGCCTTTTCTCGTGCACGAAAACGACTTGCCGTTGGTCTCGGAGGAAGGATGCCCAAACCAATGATAGGTCTCCAGCGATACTTCAAACGCTTGACACCAAGCCAGATTCGCATAGCAGTAAATTGTGAATACCTTAATCTGGGAAATCAAAACCAAGATTAAATTCATTAATACGGCGCAACCAATAAGCATTGCTAACAGATTGTATTATCAAAAAGCTAAAACAACTTGGCTAAACCGAATAAAATCACTAATTTCGCATCAATCTATTGGCGATTGGAGAGTACAAAACATATTTCACAAGTGAAAATCTCCATTATCGGATAAACAATAGTACACTAAATATTAAACTATGATAGTCAATACCGCCCGCTTTGTCATAAGCAACTCCGACTACAGCAAATGCCCCAAGGAGAAGCGCCACGAATATGCCTTTATCGGACGTTCGAATGTAGGCAAATCATCATTAATCAATATGCTCACAGGCCAAAAAGGGCTTGCGATGACCTCTTCAACCCCGGGTAAGACAATGCTTATCAACCACTTCCTGATCAACGACAGCTGGTATATCGTCGACCTACCCGGATATGGCTATGCCCGCCGAGGCAAAGCTGACCGCGACAGGCTCGAAGTCATTATAAAAAACTATATACTTGGCCGCGAGCAGATGACAAACCTCTTCGTACTTGTCGACAGCCGCCACAAACCACAGAAAATCGACCTCGAGTTTATGGAATGGCTCGGAGAAAACGGCATTCCATTCAGTATCGTTTTCACAAAAATGGATAAACAGTCGGCAACGGCAGGCGAGCGCCTTACAGCGGAATACTGCGCCAAACTCCTCGAAACATGGGAAGAACTGCCTCCTATTTTCCGTACGTCGAGCGAAGATGGCCGTGGTCGCGATGCCCTGCTCAATTATATCGAGGAAATGAACAAACTTCCACTGCTCGGATGTGAACAATAATCGTTGACAGGTGTTGTATTTTCATAATAATAAAACTACAGATTATGGAAAACAACAAGTCAAAAAACAAAGCAGAAAAGAATTATCCCGGCGCCGCTATCAATCAGGCCGACGATGAAAAAACATCAAAAAGCGAAGTAAAAGAGCGCACTAAAGTCTTGGGCTGCAATCCAAGAAACAGCAAATAAGCGCTGAAATCACACAATTGTGTAAAAAAAATTTGGTGCGATACAAAAAAAAGCGTAACTTTGCACTCGCAAACCGCGCATGTGGCGTAATTGGTAGCCGCGTTAGACTTAGGATCTAATGACTCAGGTCGTGGGGGTTCGAGTCCCTTCATGCGCACCGACTTAAGAGCTGACACTTTTTAATGTGTCGGCTCTTATTTTATATAGTAATTTAAGTTTCGCAAGTCGAAGCAAGTCCGTACGCTTATAGACAAGCGTTCTACCCACCCCTCCCGTATGGGCGCTGGACAATACTGTTAACTTATGGCAAAAGAGTGCTTGCAATAGGAGCTTGGCTTTCCGAGACAAGCCACTGTTAGGCGACGCAAATCCATTGATTAACAACAATTTACTCAATTACCCTCTCGTAGGGTCGCGGCACAATGCTGCTTACTTAAGGGCATCTGCATCCCCCACTCTCGTAGGGTCGCGGCACAATGCTGTTTACTTAAGGGTTGATTATTCAAAAGGACAGCAACGATAGGAGCTTGGCTCTCCGAGACAAGCCTCGATTAGGCGCTGGTATTCAACATATTAGCGATACTGACCGAGGCTTGTCTCGGAGAGCCAAGCTCCTATCGCTGACACGCTTTCGCCTTAAGTAAACACCTTTGGGTCGCGGCATGCCGTGACCGGGTGTCAAAAGCATTTTCTCCTTGATAATCAAATAAATAAATGTGCTTCTATCCGGTCGCGGCATGCCGCGACCCTACGAGAGGGCGGTTGGATATGGTATTGATAATCAATAATTCACCTCGCACAACCGTGGCTTATCTCGGACAGCCAAGCTCCTATCGCTGCCGTTTTTTTGCATAGTCAACCTTGTGTAAACAGCATTGGAAGAGATGATTATACCATAAGACCGAGAACATGTCGGACTTGCGAAACTTGAGTAAAGTAACTCATGGTGTCCGAGATGGAAAATCCTTTTGTGGTGATTAACGCCCGAATATCGAATATTTTTAGTAATTTTGCAACGCCGAAACCTAAGTTTTGTAATCCTCATCGGAGGCAGCAGATTATCTGTGCCGGATAAGATGACCGGGTAAAACCAGTTGCTTGTTCGGCTATTATTGTGTAACTTTAAAATCTGTTGTATGCAACGAGATGCTATCGATTTAGGAAAGGTAAATATACCCCGATTATTTCGCATTTATTTTGTGCCTACCCTTATAGGCATGCTGTGCCTTTGCGGAGTCACCGCAACCGACGGCATATTTATCGGACACGGTGTTGGCAGCGACGGCCTGGCGGCGGTGAATATCTGTATACCGCCAACCATGCTCATAATGGGCATAGGCCTGATGCTCGGCGTAGGTGCTTCGGTGGTCTCATCGATTCACCTTGCACGCAAAAACGAACATGCCGCACGGTTGAACGTGACCCAGGCCTTACTTACCGGCACAGTCGTAGTGCTCGCGTTTCTCGCCGTAACACTTGTTTCTCCGACTGCAACAGGCCGAGCTTTGGGCAGTAGCGCGACACTGATGCTACTTGTAACAGATTATATGCCTTGGATATTCGCGTGCTGCATTCCACTGATATGGTGCGCGATAGGCCTGTTTGTGGTCCGCCTCGACGGTTCCCCCAAATACGCCATGTGGTGCAATGTATTGCCCGGGCTGATAAATATCGTGCTCGACTACGTATTCATATTCCCCCTCGGCATGGGCCTGAAAGGCGCCGGAATAGCCACATTTATAAGTGTATTGGTCGGCGGCATCATGGTTGTGATGTACGTGACCCGGCTTGCTGAAAAGCTGAGACTTATCCGTATCAAGACAACAATTACGAGCCTCGCCCTAAGTATTCGCAACATCGGCTACCAGTGCAAGATAGGCATATCGGCCTTGCTTGGCGAGGCCACCATGGGCATGGTGATGCTTATGGGTAATATAGTGTTTATGAAATACATAGGCGACAACGGTGTAGGAGCATACAGTATCGCCTGCTATTATATGCCTCTGATTTTCATGGTCGGGAACTCCATTGCCCAGTCGGCACAGCCTATTATAAGCTATAATTACGGCATCGGCGACCATAGCCGCGTAGTGGCAACCGAACGCATTGCCGTAATAGTGGCTGTTGCCAGCGGGTTTATTGTTACCGCATTGTTTGTATTCCTTCCCGGAGCAATGGTAGGCTTATTCTTAGACGGCGATTCTCCGGCAATAGGCATAGCGAAAGACGGATTCCCCATTTTCTCAACAGCTTTTGTGGCATTTATATTCAACATCACCGCCATAGGCTATTTCCAAAGCGTAGAGAAAGTGGCACCGTCGATAGTTTTCGCCTTACTCCGCGGCATGGTTTTTATCATTCCTTCTTACCTGCTTATGCCCTGCATTGCCGGAACAACAGGCATATGGCTTGCCTTAGGCGTGTCGGAAATACTGACCGCCATTTGCATAGTGGCATACTATCTTGCACACCGGAAGTAAACCGAATTACTGCGATATACGCTTGATCAGGTTGTAAGCCGGAACGATACCAAGTTCGCCAGCCTTGCTCAAATCTGCTATGCCTGCGCCGCGATGACCATTACGCAGCGAAATATAGCCTCGGTTGTAATATGCCTCGCCGAAGTCGGGCTTAAGTTCTATAGCCTTGTTATAGGCTTCTGTAGCAAGGTCATAATCTTCCATTTCGAAGTATATATTGCCGAGGTTGAAATATGCCACCGGAGTTCGCGGCGACAACTCAAGCGCTTTCCTGTAGTCGGCAGCAATATCGTCGAGGTCCTTGCGCAGGAGAGCCTGGCGGGCAGCACCATCGCCTTGTTCATATCCAAGAAGATAACGGCCATAACGAGCCTGAGCACGCACGAGGTATGCCAAAGCTAAATCAGGGGCTAAATTGATAGCACGGTCAGCGTCTTTTAAGGCATTGCTATAGTCGCGGACGGTGATGAAGTCAAGAGCCCTGCCTATATAATCAACCGGGCGAGGCGTATGAGTGGATATATATGAATTATAATAATCTATCGATTCGAAGTGCCTTGCCGCAGTAGATTCGTCAATCGTCGGTACAGTATTGGTTACTACGAGCAAGAAACGTAGCGAGCGAGTTGCATTGAGGTCGTCGACCTCGCGAATATAGTACGTGTTGCGTCGAAGTTCGGTGGGTGAAGAATAGAACGACAGCAGCATCACAGGTTCGATTTCGATATTAAGGTTTCGATCCTGTACACGGCCACGAATTGCCGAGTTGTTATATTCCTCTCGGAAATCGGCATTATCATTTACCGTAACGAGAGATGCAAACCGCCGCTTGGTCATATCGTCACTGATATCGCGTGAAGATTCTTCACGGTCGATTTCGGCACTAATATCATTACCGGCCGCCTCTGCAGCGGTGGGTAGTGCTTTGGTAAGCTTTTGGCCATGCTTGTAGTCAGCCTCGGCCTTTGCAAGCTGTCCTAACTGCTTGTAAAGCCCGGCTCGCATGAAATAGGTATTCGGCAGCTCCGGATTGGCATCGGCCACACGTGTGATATCTGCGATTGCAGCCTTTATATTACCTTTGTTGGCATGTATGACAGCTCGGTTGTAGAGCGCCCTCATATCATCGGGTTCGAGTTCGAGCACACGGTTGAAATCCTCGAGAGCAAGGTCGTTGGCGTTGACCTCCATAAGCAACAGACCCCTATTGAACAACGCCGCCATATTGAAAGGCTCGAGAGTGAGGGCGTAGTCATAGTCGGCCATAGCGCCTTTGTAGCTGTCGGTCTTGTATCTTAGGAACGCGCGGTTGATATACAGGCCGGCGGCACGAGGCTGCAGTCGTATTGCCTGGTCGATATCGGCAAGGGCCTTTTCGTAATCGCCTTCTGAATTGATAGCGATATCGGCACGCATGATGTATGCGTTGAGGGCATTTTTATTAATTTCAAGCGCCTTGTCGATATCAGCAAGAGCGCTTGCTGTATCGGCAAGGGCAAGGCGTGTACGCGCACGTCCGAGATACGCATTTTCAAATCCCGGATAATATCTTAATATCTCGTCGAAAGCTTCTGCGGCCTCTTTATACTCCTTCAAATCATTGAGGGCCAGAGCTTTGTTAAATAATAGCTGACGGTTTCGCGGCAGAAGTCTAAGAGCCTCGGCGTAGTCTTCGATAGCAAGACGGTGACGGCCTGTGTTCTGACGCGCCACACCCCTTACCTCCCAGGCATCGGTAAGAAAAGGATTAAGTTCGATGGCCTTTGTAGCATCTTCCTCGGCACCACGATAATCTTCAAGATTTAATTTGGCTATCGCCCTATAAAAATATGGCTGAGCCAGATATGGCTTAGCCTGGATTGCCTGGTTGAAATACTGTATCGACAGCATGTAGTCCTCGAAATAGAGGGCGTTCTGACCGATACGCAACACCTGATCGGTGTTTATCTGGCCTATGGCTGTAGTAAACGACAGGCAAGCCAACAGGCTGAAAATGTATCTCAAGAAATATCTCATTTACTTAGCATTGGGGAATAGATGCCTGATAGCCAAAAATATATCGCGGAAAAACAGCAATGTCGGGGTTAGCAGGGGAATAAAACGTGTAGAATCGGTAGGTGCAAACACCTTGAGCCTGCCTTTATGACATTTGATTTCTATATCGGTAGGCATCTCTACGGCATCGCCGTCGAGATGTGCCGCGCCCGAATTCTTGCGGCGGATTACAGCCGAGCGGGTGCGGATTGTTTCTACGAGCGTGTTTTTACCAATAAGGCCGGTAAGCATATCTACGCCGACAAAGGCCTGCGATATAACATTGCCGGCATGCACAATAGTGATATCAAGCTCGCCGTCGGTGACCGAAGCTTCAGGGGCTACAAATGCATTATTGCCATATTGCGAGGCGTTGCACACCACCACAAGGAATGCCCGGTCGGTAATCACCTGGCCGTTTGCCTCGATGATATATTCCTCGGGCGAAAAGTTGATATACTCGTTGAAGGTATTCTTGAGGTACATCAACATGCCACGGCGCTTCTGCCGGGCACATCTTTCACTCACGGCGGCATCGAAACCAACACCGAAAGTACAAAAGAACGGACGGCTGTTGGCTGTACCGTAGTCCGCTTCTATTATATTATTTTTAGCAATCACCCGTATCGAGCTGTCGACATCGACAGGTATACCAAGATGCCTGGCAAGGCCGTTGCCCGACCCGGTCGGAATGATTGCAAGAGCGGTATTAGAGCCTATAAGCCCTGAGGCGACTTCGTTTACAGTGCCGTCGCCACCGACAGCTATGACTACATCATAACCGTCGGCTGCGGCAGACTCTGCAATTTCTTTGGCATGGCCGGGGTAGCGGGTTGGCGTAACTGTATAATCCACGCCCAACTTGTCGAGACGTCGACATACGTGAGGTATAATCCGGTGCTTCGAAACTGTGCCCGAAGCCGGATTTACAATCATCATACAACGGCCGATGCCTTTCATCATTCTTCGCCTTTTTCTGAGAATTCCATCAGGTAGGCCTTGATAAACTCATCAATATCGCCGTCCATCACGCCGCCAACGTCTGATGTCTGATAGTTGGTGCGGTGGTCTTTGACACGACGGTCATCGAACACATAGCTGCGTATCTGGCTACCCCACTCTATTTTTTTCTTACCGGCTTCGATTTTTGCCTGTTCGGCCATGCGGTGTTCGAGTTCCTTGGCATACAGAATCGAGCGCAGCTGGCGTAGAGCGTTCTCTTTGTTCTTGGGCTGGTCGCGGGTTTCGGTGTTTTCAATGAGGATTTCCTCTTTTTCACCGGTATAAGGGTCGGTAAACTGGTAGCGCAGACGCACGCCCGATTCTACCTTGTTCACATTCTGACCACCTGCACCACCCGAACGGAAGGTATCCCACGACAGCAACGCCGGTTCTACCTTGATTTCGATAGTATCATCGACAAGCGGAGTAACGAAGACGGATGCAAACGAGGTCATACGCTTGCCCTGAGCATTGTATGGAGAAACACGTACCAGACGGTGCACGCCATTTTCACTCTTGAGGAAACCGTAGGCAAAATCGCCCTCTATATTTAGAGTGCACGACTTGATACCTGCTTCGTCGCCTTCGAGCAAGTTGGCAACCGACAGTTTATATCCATGAGCCTCGGCCCAACGCATGTACATACGCATGAGCATCGATGCCCAATCCTGACTTTCGGTACCGCCGGCTCCGGAGTTAATCTTAAGCACAGCGCTCATGATATCGCCTTCGCCACGGAGCATATTGCGCAACTCGAGGTCCTCGAGCAGTTTCGACGCACGTGCATAGGCTTCGTCAACTTCCTGCTCAGTCACAAGTTCTTCCTTAAAGAAATCGAGCGACAGCTTTACCTCGTCGACAGCGCCTTCGAGCTCGGCATAATCGGCAATCCACTTTTGCAGATCTTTGATTTTCTTCATCTGCTTTTGTGCAGCCTCCGCATTCTCCCAGAAGCCGTCGGCCATGGTGCGAAGCTGCTCTTCTTCAACGGCTATTTTCTTCCCGTCGATGTCAAAGATACCTCCTCAGCGCAAGCATACGCTCAAAAGTCTCTTTTAATTGTTCTTGTGTAATCATCTGTCAAAAGGTTAAAAAACCGCCAAAAAGCAGTATCAAAACCTGGTTTTTAGCGGTTTACATTAGAGCGACAGACGGGGCTCGAACCCGCGACCCTCGGCTTGGGAAGCCAATGCTCTACCAACTGAGCCACTGTCGCAGTATTTGCTTACAAAATTACTAATTCTTTCGAATATCGACAATTTATGCTATATATTTTAGCATTTTTTCACCAATAATGCAACTTGCAAAATAACCACGGCTGATTTTTGAGGATTATTCAATCAAAAGCCACTCGAATAACGCACCACAAAAGCACCGCTGAATCATCTGGTCACATTGCTTATTATTAAATTAAAAATGGGAGGCCGCTATTAGGCGGCCTCCCATATATGGTTTACGGTTTGAATAATCAGCCCTGTACTGCTGCTACACCGGGGAGAACCTTGCCTTCGATAGCCTCGAGAAGAGCGCCACCGCCGGTTGATACATACGATACTTCATCGGCAAGACCGAACTTGTTGACGCAAGCTACAGAGTCACCACCACCTACGAGCGAGAATGCGCCGTCTTTGGTAGCTTCTACAACTGCATCGGCGATAGCACGGCTACCGGCGGTGAAGTTGTCGAACTCGAATACACCTGCAGGACCGTTCCAGAGGATAGTCTTGCTGCCACGGATAGCGTTAGCGAAGAGTTCGCGGGTCTTGGGACCTGCATCCATGCCTTCCCAGCCTTCGGGGATATCCATTACAGAGCAAATCTGTGTATTGGCGCTGTTAGAGAACGAGTCACCGGCAACGCAGTCGATACCAAGAACCAGGTTTACACCTTTTTCTTTAGCTTTCTTCATGATGTCGAGGGCGAGGTCGAGCTTGTCGGTTTCGCAGATTGAGTCACCTACATTACCGTCCTGAGCTTTGGCGAAAGTATATGTCATACCGCCGCAGAGGATGAGGTTGTCGACTTTGTCCATCAGGTTTTCGATGATACCGATTTTGGTCGATACTTTCGAGCCACCCATGATAGCGGTGAAGGGGCGTTTGATATCTTTGAGGATATTGTCTACGGCCTTAACCTCTTTTTCCATGAGGTAGCCGAGCATCTTGTGGTCTGCATCGAAGTAATCAGCAACGACAGCTGTCGAAGCGTGACGACGGTGAGCAGTACCGAAGGCGTCGTTTACATATACGTCGGCGTACGAAGCGAGTTTCTTTGCGAAGTCTTTCTGACGCTCTTTCATTTCTTTCTTTGCTGCGTCATATTCGGGGTCGGCTTTGTCGATACCTACGGGCTTACCCTCTTCTTCGGGATAGAAACGGAGGTTTTCGAGCAGGAGCACCTGGCCGGGCTTGAGGGCTGCGGCCATATCGCCGGCTGCCATGCAGTCGGGAGCGAATTCTACGTCAGCACCAAGGGCCTTGGCTACGGCCTCTTTGATCTGCGACAACGACAGTTTGGGGTTTACTTTGCCTTTGGGCTTGCCCATGTGCGACATAACAATGAGCGAACCGCCGTCGTTGAGGATTTTTTTGAGAGTAGGAAGGGCGCCGCGGATACGGGTATCGTCGGTGATGTTGCCGTTCTCGTCAAGGGGCACATTGAAGTCTACACGCACGATAGCCTTCTTGCCATTGAAGTTGAAATTATCTATTGTCATTTTATTGTTTGTTAGATTATGTCTTTGTTAGAATAATGGAAGCGACGAGGTAGTTGTAATGTATTTCTGGCGGAACTGTTCATTTGTCATAAAGAACATCAGAACGCCTTGAATCAACATCAATATATTCCACAGGCCGCATGTCACGGTAGTAAGCAAGATAGTGATAACACCTGCAGTCACATTGCCGCAATAAAAGTATTGCACACCTAAACCACCAAGCAAGATAGCAAGAATCGCGGCTACGCCACGGCTTTTGCCTTCCGGGCCACACGGGTCAAAGGGGTTATCGTTGCTATTAGCTACAGGTTGCTGATAAGCCGGCTGTCCGGCATTGTTGAAGCTATAGCCGCAACCGGGACAGAACTGCGCTGAGTCATCTGCTGTGCGACCGCATCTGGGACATGTTTTCATTATATGTATTTATTTTTATTCAGTGCGCAAAAATAATGCTTTTTTCACACACCAACAAATAATTCGGCCACTATCTTTCCTTTTCAAGACCGAGTTCTTCGACTTCCGTTATTATTTGTCGCGCGAGTCGCTCTATCCCGTCATCCCTGGTGGTGCCGCCAATCCTTCGCGCAATAGCCACCATTTCTACAGGGTACTGATATACCAGATTGACAGCCAGACGCATGGCTGTATAAAGCGTGATACCTTCGGCGTGCGACAACTCATCGGCCAGCCCTACCGCGTATGGCATATGCCTTAGCAATCTATGGCAAAGTATATCGGCGGCTTCGCGGTCGGGAACAGTCGAAATCCACCTGCGGGCATCGGCGATGTCAAACTCATCGCGTGGCATTATCATCGGGGCTGCAAGCATACTCTCGCGGGTAGTGTCGTTAGCCCAAAGTGCCTCGGCAAGTTCGCGCGACGGCCCGGCGGCCGTGGCAACTTCAACTATCTGGGGCAGGTTCAGACCGAAAATCACCCGGTAGGGAGAGCCGGCACTACGCAGTACATCGGCTATCACACCGTTGCGAAGGGCAAAGAAATGTCTCTTGACAGCCTGCATTGGGTTGTATTTACTTGTATTATCTTCCATGTCCTTATTTTTTCATTGCAAAGGTACGGCTTATTCGTAAAAATTTTGCCATGGATGCGGAAATATTTGTACAGTTGGGAAATTTTGCTTAATTTTGAAATGAAAAATATCTCGGCCCGATGCCGGATAATCAATATAGGCCAACTTTGTAGTGCTCACTAATAGCATAGTACACTGTTTGTATCCAATTTAAAGAAACTTATATAACAATTTATATATGACTGACAACGACTTTCGTAACTACGCCGTGCGTCATCTCGGCATGAACGGTCTTGCGCTTGACCAATACCGCGACTTCACATCTCGTGCGGCAAGCCCAATTGCATCGTATATCAATCCTACTATTATAGAGGAGCGCCAACTCAACGTGGCGCAAATGGACGTTTTCTCGCGTCTTATGATGGACCGTGTGATTTTCCTTGGCACTGAAGTCAACGATTACACTGCCAATGTCATACAGGCCCAGATGCTGTACCTCGACAGCACCGACCCCGGCAAAGACATTTCTATCTATATCAACAGCCCCGGCGGCTCGGTATATGCCGGACTCGGCATTTACGACACCATGCAGTATGTAGCATCCGACGTTTCAACCCTCTGCACCGGCATGGCGGCGTCGATGGCTGCCGTTCTACTGGTGAGCGGACAGAAAGGCAAACGCTTTGCCCTTCGCCACTCGCGTGTGATGATCCACCAGCCCATGGGCGGCGCTCAGGGCCAGGCAAGCGACATCGAAATCACTGCACGAGAAATCAAAAAACTCAAAGACGAACTCTACAACATCATCGCCGAGCACTCGGGCCAGGCTTTCGAAAAGGTAGAGCGCGACTCCGACCGCGACTACTGGATGACATCGCAGGAAGCTCTCGACTACGGCATGATCGACCGTATTCTCGTAAAAGCTAAAAATTAAGATCCAAGGGTTTATATAGGTACTGCTTTTTACCATTACGAATAAATGGCAAAGAAAAAGATTAACGAACTACATTGCAGTTTTTGCGGACGAACAGAGTCGCAGGGTGCTACCATCCTGCCCTCGCCCGCTGAAAACGCAGGTATATGCATCGACTGTCTCGAAACTGCCGCAACAATGCTCGGCATGATTGAAGAACCCGACGACAGCAACGGTGCAGCCATGCGTGCACGCGCCAAACACAGGCACTCTCATGGCCCTGAGGAGCACGAGCATAATGCCGCCAAAAAGATACCGACTCCGGCCGAAATCAAAGAATACCTCGACCAGTATATCATTGGTCAGGACCAGGCGAAGAAGTATCTCTCGGTTGCCGTGTACAACCACTACAAACGTCTCGACCAGCAAATGGACGACGACGGCGTGGAAATCGAAAAGAGCAACATCATCATGGTAGGCCCCACCGGTACCGGCAAGACTCTTATCGCCCGTACCATAGCCAAGATACTCGACGTGCCTTTCACCATCGTCGATGCCACCGTGCTGACACAGGCCGGATATGTGGGTGAGGATATCGAAAGCCTTCTCACACGCCTGCTGCAAGTTGCCGACTACGATGTGAAACGCGCCGAACGAGGCATTGTCTTCATCGATGAAATCGACAAAATTGCACGAAAAGGCGACAACCCCTCAATTACCCGCGATGTCGGCGGCGAAGGCGTGCAGCAGGGTCTGCTCAAATTGCTCGAAGGCTCTGTTGTTAACGTGCCCCCTCAAGGCGGACGCAAACATCCCGAACAGCCTATGATCGCTGTCGACACTAAGAACATATTGTTCATATGCGGTGGCGCGTTCGAAGGCATAGAGCAAGCTATCGCACACCGTCTCAACTCGAGCTTCGTCGGCTTCTCTACCAATAGCGAATCACGACGCATCGAGCGCGACAACTTCATGCGCCACGTAGCGCCTCAGGATTTGCGCACATTCGGCCTTATCCCCGAAATTATTGGCCGTCTGCCTATCCTTACACACCTTCTGCCCCTCGACCGCGACGCTCTCCGCCGCATCCTCACCGAGCCGAAAAACGCCATTACCCGACAGTATACCAAACTCATGGGTATGGACGGCGTGAAACTCGAATGGCAGCCCGAAGCCCTCGACTTTATTGTCGACAAAGCTATCGAATACAAACTCGGCGCACGAGGACTGAGGTCTATCGTAGAGACGATATTGATGAACGCTATGTTCGACATACCGACCGACAAACCCGGTGAGTTTGTCGTAACACCGGAATTCTGCGACCGCCAGCTCAAAGAAGCACACTTCGACGCAAGCGCAGTATAATTTTAATCTAAAGCCACTAAACCGAAAAACCAATCACCCACACATCATGACCACAGAAGCACTCACTCTGACCCAGGCTCTGAAGCTACACTTCGGATTCGATAAATTCAAGGGCAATCAGGAGGCAATAATGCAAAGCCTGTTGTCGGGTCGCGACACCTTTGTGATCATGCCGACAGGCGGCGGCAAATCGCTCTGCTACCAACTGCCGGCCCTTATGAGTGACGGAACAGCTATCGTTATCTCTCCGCTGATAGCACTGATGAAAAACCAGGTAGACTCGATGCGCAACTTCAGCGAAAACGACAGCATCGCACACTTCCTTAATTCATCTCTTGCTAAATCCGCGATAGACCAGGTGAAATCGGATATAGTGGCCGGGAAGACAAAGCTCCTCTACGTTGCCCCGGAATCTCTTACTAAAGAAGAAAATATAGAATTTCTCAAAACAGTTCGCATTTCCTTCTACGCAGTCGACGAAGCTCACTGTATTTCGGAATGGGGTCATGATTTCCGACCCGAGTACCGCAGGATTAGGCCTATTATCAACGAGATAGGCACTCGACCGGTAATAGCTCTCACCGCTACAGCCACTCCAAAGGTACAGCACGATATACAGAAGACTCTCGCCATGAATGATGCCGCGGTTTTCAAATCGTCGTTCAACCGCGAAAATCTCTATTATGAGATTCGCCAGAAGACAAACAATACCGACCGCGACATTATTCGTTTTATCAAACAACGCCCGGGTAAATCGGGTATTATATATTGTCTTTCACGCAAGAAAGTAGAAGAACTCGCCGAGTTGCTACGTGTCAACAACATCAAGGCCCTTCCATACCATGCCGGTATGGATCCGGCAACACGCTCAAGCAATCAGGATGCGTTCCTAATGGAGCAAACCGATGTGATTGTTGCTACAATCGCCTTCGGCATGGGTATCGACAAACCGGATGTACGCTTTGTGATACACTATGATATGCCAAAATCGCTCGAAGGTTACTATCAGGAAACCGGGCGTAGCGGACGCGACGGCGGCGAAGGCATTTGCCTGACATTCTACTCGCGCAAAGACCTCCAGAAGATGGAGAAGTTTATGCAAGGCAAACCTATCAACGAACAGGAAATCGGCCGACAACTCCTACTCGAAACGGTCGCTTATGCCGAATCGTCGCTTTGCCGTCGCAAAACCCTCCTTCACTATTTTGGCGAAAACTTCGAGAAGGATAATTGCGGAAAATGTGACAACTGTCTCAATCCCAAGAAAAAAGTGGAAGCTAAAGATGATTTGTCAGCGGCGCTCGAAACAATTGCCGCTCTTAAAGAAAAATTCAAAACCGACTATATTGTCGACATTATGCTCGGACGTGCCACAAGCGACATTCGCTCTTACGGACATGAAGACCTCGAAGTCTTCGGTTGTGCCGGTGGTTCAAGTCCTAAATACATAAATACCGTTATTCAGCAGGCTATCATTGCCGGATATATCGAGCGAGGAGTAGAAAACTACGGTATACTCAAACTCACTCGCAAGGGCAAACAATTCCTCAAAGAGCCTGTATCGTTCAAAATCGTAGAGGACGCCGATTATGCCGACGAAATGATCGACGAAGAACCAAACATAAGCAACGGTGCCATATGTGCGGCTGACCCCGAACTATTCTCTATCCTTACTTCTTTAAGGAGAAAGATAGCAACAAGCCTCAACCTGCCCCCATTTGTTATCTTCCAAGACCCCTCGCTCGAGGCTATGGCAACTACATACCCTATCACTATCGAGGAACTGGCCAATATTTCGGGCGTCGGCATGGGCAAGGCCAAACGATACGGCGAAGAGTTTGTAAAACTCATCCGCACATACGTTGAGGATAACGAAATCGACCGACCCGAAGACCTCAGAGTTCGTACCGTAGCCAACAAGAGCAAACTCAAAATCGCTATCATTCAGGCTATCGACCGCAAGATCGACCTCAACGAAATCGCGGTTGCAAACGGTATCGATTTCGACCAGCTGCTCGACGAAATCGAGGCTATCGTTCACTCCGGTACACGTATTAATATAAAGTACTTTATCGACGACGTTATCGACCCCGATGACCAGGACGATATTTTCGAGTATTTCAGGACAAGCGATTCAGGTAATCTTGACGATGCCTACAAAGAACTCGGCGACGACTTCTCGGAAGAAGAAATACGTCTGGTAAGAATCAAATTCCTGTCGGACATGGGCAACTGACATGTCGGCCACCTCTTTCGTAAAACAAAATCAAATGGACACTACAACACTGTCGAAACTATACAGCGAACTCTACGGATGCCTGCCGGAAACCGTCACAGAACTTCCGTCTTCGGGTTCAAACCGACGCTATTTCCGCCTTGCGGCAGCCGAAGGCTCAAATTCGGTCATTGGCGTTCTCGGCACATCTGTTCCCGAAAACGAAGCTTTCATCTACATGGCCGGGCATTTCGGCGAAAAGGGCATACCGGTTCCTAAAGTCCTCGCTGTAAGCGACGACCGTATGGCATATATCCAAACCGATCTCGGCGACACCCTGCTTTTCAAGGAAATCGAGAAAGGCAGGCTCACACGGTCGTTCTCGTCTGCCGAAAAGGAGCTGCTGGCCAAAACCATTCGACGACTCCCCGACATCCAGTTCGCCGGTGCTGAAGATATGGATTTCTCTGTATGCTATCCTGCTGTCAGCTTCGACGAGAGGTCTATTATGTGGGATTTGAATTACTTCAAATACTGTTTCCTCAAAGCCACAGGCCTCGAATTCCTCGAAGACAAACTCGAAGACGACTTCCAGGCCATGGTAAAAGTGTTGATTCAGAGCAATACCGACACCTTCATGTACCGCGACTTCCAGAGCCGCAATGTCATGATTGTCAACGACGAGCCTTGGTTTATCGATTTTCAGGGTGGACGCAAAGGTCCGTTCTACTACGACGTAGCATCGTTCCTGTGGCAGGCTAAGGCCAATATCCCCGACGGGTTGCGCCACGAACTTCTCGAGGTTTACCTCGAATCTCTGCGTAAATATCACCCTATCGAACGAGAGGACTTCCTTGGCAAACTGCGCCACTTTGTGCTATTCCGCACCTTGCAGGTTCTCGGCGCATATGGTTTCCGCGGATATTTCGAAAAGAAACCGCATTTCATGCAGAGCGTGCCATTCGCCATTGCCAACCTGAGGGCACTGCTCAACGAACCATATGCAGAATACCCATATCTCAACGAGCTGCTGCTGCAATTAGTCAACATGAAACAGTTTACCGACGAGCTCGACCGCAAACGACTTACCGTCAGGGTATTTAGCTTCGCCTACAAAAAAGGCATTCCCAACGACGTAACCGGCAACGGCGGCGGATATGTTTTCGATTGCAGGGCTATCAACAACCCCGGCAAATACGAGCGTTACAAACCCTTTACAGGCCTCGACGCCAATGTGATACGCTTCCTCGAAGACGACGGCGAAGTATTCACTTTCCTCGACCATTGCCATGCGCTGACTGATGCCACTATCGAACGATACATCGAACGCGGCTTTACAAACCTGATGATTTCATATGGCTGCACCGGCGGACAGCACAGGTCGGTTTACTGTGCCCAACACACCGCCGAACACATCGCCAAGAAATATAATGTAAAGGTCGAACTGATTCACCGCGAACAGAATATCGAACAAACATTCAAGGTAAAAGCATGAAAGCGATTGTCTTTGCCGCCGGTATCGGCACCCGGCTTAGACCTTTTACACAACACCACCCCAAGGCTCTTGCGCCCATAGGCGCTACAACAGCCCTGGGGCTTGTTGTTGAAAAGATCATTAAGGCCGGAGCAGATGGTATAGTTATTAACGTACACCACTTTGCCGAGCAGGTGAGAGAGTGGTTGTCGAGCCGGAATTACGACGTTGATATCGAAATCAGCGACGAGAGCGATTTACTCCTCGATACCGGTGGTGGACTTGCCAAGATATACAGGCAGAGCAGCATTATTACAGCCATGCCCGACAGCGAAGCCATTCTTATTCACAATGCCGACATCATCACCGATTTCCCTATATCCGAAATGTTAACGGCTTGCAAGGATGTCGACGGCGTAATACTTGCCGACCCAAAGCGAAACACTGCTCGGAAATTCCTTTTCGACCACAACAACTGGCTTCGCGGCTGGTGCAACAATACATCCAGACAGACAAAACCAGAGAGTCTCGACACAACCAACCTGCATCAGGCTGCTTTCGACGGAGTACACTGCTTGAAAAAATCTTTGCTGGCAAAGATATCGGCATACTGCGGCGAACTACATCCATTCAGTATCACAGACTACTATATCAATGAGTGTACCGCCGGGAATATAATCAAACGCTTTACCCCGGCAGACGACTTCAAGTGGTACGACATAGGAACACCCGAACGGCTCGAAACCGCACAACAAGCATACAATCAAGGACTATTGAAATTATGAAACAGCAGCACCATACACACAGCTACACACTCACCGCAGGCGAAAGCAACGCCGAAGGTTATATGCCTCTTACCCTTTTGGTAGAGCGCATTATAGAGGTAGCCACCGAGCATGCAAATAATCTCAACATCGGTTACGCCACCTTGATTAAATCAAACATCGGCTGGGTACTGAGCCGTTTGAGCATCGAAATGGAGTCGATACCAGCTATCAACGACAGCTACACGTTCACTACTTGGATTGAAAGCTACAACCGGCACTTCAGCGAGCGAAACTTTGCTATTACCGGACACGACGGCAAGGTATACGGCTATGCCCGCACTGTGTGGGTAGCAATGGACTTCGCAACTCGCTCCGTGGCAGACCTGTCGGCACTCGAACGCGACGCATTCCCTACTGCAAACATAGCATGCCCCATCAGCAAAACCCCGAGAATCGGAGCGTTACCTGCCGAGGCTGTAACTACTGAATATACTTTCAAATACTGCGACCTCGACTTCAACCGTCACGTCAACACCGTTCGCTACATCGAACTAATGATGAACCAATGGCCACTCGATCATTACGACCGTTACTTTGCAAGCCGTTTCGACATACTGTTTCACCACGAATGTCATTTTGGCGAGTCGGTGATGCTGCGCCATGCGTCCGACAACAATATATCGGACTGCGAGATAATCAACAGCGAAAATGTCAGAGCCATCGCATCACGATTTACATGGAAAGAATATGAGAAATTTTAAACCGGCCGGAGCACTTTTTGACCTCGACGGCGTACTGATAGATACCGAAGGAATTTACACGAACATCTGGAGCGATATCGAATCGCACTTTCCCACAGGCATCGAAAATTTCGCCTATGTAATCAAAGGCAACACCCTGCCCCGAATCCTCAATACATATTTTCGCAGCGAGGACCACGAGGCAATCAAGCAAATGCTGCACCAACGCGAGGAAGCAATGGACTACCCTATCTTTCCCGGCGTAATGGAGCTACTGTACCGCTTGACCGTCGCCGGCATACCTAAAGCGATTGTAACAAGCAGCGGCGACGAAAAAATGCGACGCATTGCCCGCATGCACCCCGAATTCATGGCTTGCTTCGACGCTTTGATAACCGATTCGAACGTACAGCATTCCAAACCTCATCCCGAGCCATATCTCAAAGGGGCTGAGGCACTCGGTGCCGACTGCCACGATTGCATTGTTTTCGAAGATTCTTATTCCGGACTTCAATCGGGCAGAGATGCAGGCGCAAAACTGGTAGCTATAGCTACCACAAACCCTCATGAATCACTAATCGATAAAGCCGACATTGTTGTTGATTCGATTAGCGAGTTGTTAGACTTGAAATCATTTTTCAAAGATTGGGAAAATTGATATTGTCTATTCGCTCGGAATTAAGTATATTTGCAAAAAATTATAACCCTACTGACAATGAAACATATTGAATTAGTAACAAAGGATGTGCTCGGCTCAGTAAGCCAGGCAGAAATCGACTCTCTCCAAGCCGCCGGTAAAGACGGTCTTGCAAAACTGATCAACGGTACAGGTGCAGGCAACGACTACCTCGGCTGGGTTACACTGCCTCAGGAAACATCATCGGCCCTTCTCGACGACATCAATGCTACCGCAGCTTCTCTTCGCGAAAACTGCGAAGCAGTAGTAGCTATCGGCATCGGCGGCAGCTACCTCGGCGCAAAGGCTGTTATCGAAGCCATGCAGAGCAACTTCGCCGCTTACGAACCCGCTAAAGGCTGCCGCGTATTTTTCGCCGGACAGAACATCGGCGAAGACTATCTCGCAGAACTCCAGGCATATCTGAGCGACAAAAAATTCGGTATCATTGTTATTTCTAAATCAGGCACAACAACCGAGCCTGCTATCGCTTTCCGCATCCTGCGCGAACAGCTCGAGAAACAGCTTGGCCGTGAAGAAGCTTGCAAACGCATCGTCGCTGTCACCGACGCTGCCCGTGGCGCTCTGCGTACACTTGCCGATACCGAAGGCTACAAGACATACGTTATCCCCGACAATGTAGGCGGCCGCTTCTCTGTGCTTACTCCCGTAGGCCTTCTGCCAATTGCAGTTGCAGGATACGACATCCACGCTCTCGTAGAAGGTGCAGCCGCTATGGCAAAAGCTACCCTCGACGGCGACTGCAACATGGCTCTTACATATGCCATGACTCGCAACGCACTCTACCGTGCAGGCAAGAAAATCGAAATCCTCGTAAACTACAATCCCAAACTTCACTTCTTCGCAGAATGGTGGAAACAGCTCTACGGCGAAAGCGAAGGCAAGGATCACAAAGGCATTTTCCCCGCTTCTGTAGACTTCACTACCGACCTTCACTCTATGGGCCAGTGGATTCAGGACGGCGAGCGCACAATCTTCGAGACAGTTCTTTCTGTAGCCAAGAGCGACAACGAGGTCCGTATCCCTGTTGACGAAGCCAACCTCGACGGCCTCAACTACATTGCCGGAAAACGCATCGACGAAGTAAACAAAATGGCAGAACTCGGCACCCGCCTCGCCCATGTCGACGGTGGTGTACCCAACCTCCAGGTCGTACTTCCCGAAATCAGCGAGAATGTACTCGGCCAGCTCATCTACTTCTTCGAAGCAGCCTGCGGCATCAGCGGTTACATCCTTGATGTTAACCCGTTCAACCAGCCCGGCGTAGAAGCATACAAGAAAAACATGTTTGCACTGCTCGAGAAACCGGGTTACGAAGAAGCCACTGCAGCTATCCGTGCCAAACTCGGATGATGCAGATTGACAACGCCATACATAATACTGTCGGACATCCCGGACCTATCGGGGTGTTCGACAGTGGTTATGGAGGCCTCACAATATTAAAAGATTTGCGCCGAGCCCTGCCCGACGCAGACTACATATACCTTGGCGACAATGCGCGTGCGCCCTACGGCACACGCTCGTTCGACCTGGTGTATCACTTTACACTCGATGCAGTAAAATACCTCTTTGCGAGGGGATGCCAGCTTGTTATTTTGGCATGCAACACGGCATCGGCAAAAGCACTACGCAGCATCCAGCAGAACGACTTGCCGCATATCGACCCTGCCCGACGTGTGCTTGGCGTGATACGACCTACAGCCGAGGTTATCGGAGAATACACAAGTTCGCGACATGTAGGGCTATTCGGCACCCCCGGCACAGTGGCCTCGCAATCCTATGATATGGAGCTGGCCAAGCTGCATCCCGACATAGTATTTACCCCTCATGCCTGCCCGATGTGGGTGCCCTTGGTCGAAAACCTCGAAGCAGACAGTCCGGGGGCGGATTATTTTGTTGAAAAAGAGGTCAAAAGCCTGTTTGCCGGCGATCCCGAAATCGACACCATAATACTTGGCTGCACACACTACCCTCTGCTATACAACAAGATAATCAAATACATACCAGCAGGAGTCAAGGTACTCACCCAAGGAGGAATAGTGGCGACTTCGCTGCTTGATTATCTGAAAAGGCATCCGGAAATCGACAGTAGAATTACTCGTGGAGGAGCATTAGAACTACTGACAACGGAAGAAGCCGACAAATTCAGCGGTCTGGCAAGCATCTTTATGGGCGAACCGTCCCCTGCAGTACGTGTCAATGATCTGACAGCGGCAATATATGATGTTAAAATTTATTCGCATAAACGGCACTACGGCGTTAAAAACATATAAATGCGCCGGATTTGAGCACTTTTCGCCCAAAGAGTTTGCCTCGTTTGGGCGAAAAAGTTAATTTTGCATCTTGAAACAGCGTTTTACCTAATGACTAAAATCACAGCCTTGAGCTTGGCGGCTCTTATTTCCGCTACCACATTCATCGGGTGCAACTCGCACACCGAGTATCCTTCGGAAGAGTTATCGTCGAGCGTTGCAGTATATTCTTTCAGCCTTCAGGCTGATACAAAAGTGCTTTCCGGCCTTGACTCAGTGTTCTTTTCAATAGACCTCGAGAAAGGCCGCATCTTTAATGCAACCCCTCTGCCATACGGTACTGCGACCAACAAATTGGTCGTGGACATCAAACTTGTAGAAGCCGTATCTGCAGTAAAGCTTACAGCTACACGCGCAGGACTTCCCGACACGACATACAACTACGGTACCAATCCGACCGACAGTATGGACTTTTCAAACGGTCCGGTAAAAATGGAAGTCGTATCTGCAAACGGACTAAACACCAGGACGTATACAATCAATGTAAACGTACATAAGGAGAAAGCCGACTCACTGTCGTGGGCAGAATCAGCCCGCAGGGAACTGCCTTCGGCTCTTGATAAACCTGCCAAGCAGAAAACAGTAGCAAACGACAATGGCTACTACTGCCTCAGCCGCACCGGCAATTCATGGTCGCTTGCAACATCCGATAGTCCGTCGGGCAACTGGGCTCTTTCTACACCCCAGCTCAGCGCCGATGCCGACATCAACTCATTCGCCGCAGCCGGAGAGAAACTCTACATTCTTGACAAGGGCAGTCTAATGACATCGTCCGACGGCAAGACATGGACCGCTACCGGCCGCAACTTCGCGAGCCTCTACGGCGCGTATGGCGACAAAATACTTGGTGCAGTCAACACTTCGGGCTCATGGAAAGTAGCCGAGTATCCCGGCGACGCCGAATACCCGATGCCCGAAGGCATGCCGGTAAGCAATACATCGCAACTCATACCTCTCGATTTCGAGATGACCGACAGTCGCCAGGTGATGATGATGGGCGGCATTAAAGCCGACGGCAGCCGCACATCGAATGTTTGGGCCTTCGACGGCAGGGAATGGGCATGCCTTACCAATCGCGCTATCAACAAGCAACTCAGCGACATTACAATTATACCTTTCTACACATTCCGCCGCGTAAACATCAATACCACACGCAAATATGTATGCATCATGGCATTAGGCGGCACCGACGGCAAGGATATAAACCGCACAGTCTACACATCTGTAGATTATGGCATGACATGGGTCGAGGGCGGCGATCAGATACAGCTGCCAACCTATATACCCACGGTTTATGGCGCACAGGCCTTTGTATCCGAGTCAGTATTGACCGACTCAAGGAGCTCGCAATGGCAGTATTACGGCAGTTCACGCGCCACCAAGCCTATCACAGAGTGGGAATGCCCGTATATTTACCTGTTTGGCGGATATGAAGCCAACGGCGACTTGTCGGCCAACATCTGGCGCGGCACTATCAACATGCTCACATTCAAACCAGTGCAGTAATGTCGATACTACGCCACATATCACGGCACGTGACGGGCTTGCGCTTTGCAGCGGCAAGTCTGTGCATGTTGTGCGCTGTGATATGTAGTGCGCAGACAGCTCCGTATAAATTCGACCTCGGAGCCTCACTCGGCATGAGCGGATATATAGGCGATGCCAACCGATCGAACATCTTCAAGAAACCGGGATTCGACGGCGAAGTGTCGATGCGCTATATCGGCGAAAGCCGTTGGGCATTGCGAGGAGTACTGTCGACATTCGGTCTCAGTGGCGACACGTCGGGCATGAAAGATGTCCTGCCCGAAGATGCAAGCTACAGCTTCACCTCGCAAGTTTATGAATTAAGCGTACGCGGCGAGTTCAACTTCTTTGCCTATGGCATAGGAGAAACATACAAACGCCTACGCCGCTGGTCACCATATCTCACCTTGGGCGTCGGAGCAGCCTTGGCATCATCCGGCGGCAATACAGCGGCAGCGCTTACCATTCCCATGGGACTCGGCGTTAAATTCAAACTCCGCGAGCGTCTGAACCTCGGAGTGGAGTTTACTATGACAAAAGCATTCAGCGATAAATTCGACGGCCCTGAATTGGCCGATTTAAATCAAATAAAGACAGCGTTCTACAAAAACACCGACTGGTACTCGCGTCTAACCGTGGGTATATCGTATGAATTTGGCAAACGCTGCGAAACCTGCCATTATGTCGACTAATACAGAAAATATACTTGATAGCACACGTATGCCGGCACATGTCGCCATTATTATGGACGGAAACGGACGTTGGGCGCAAGCCCGCGGCTACGACCGTTCGGCAGGCCATGTAGAAGGAGTCACCACCGTGCGCCGTATTACCGAAGAGGCATCAGCCCTGGGTATCGGCTACCTCACATTATATACATTCTCGACAGAGAACTGGCAACGTCCACAGGCGGAAGTTGATGCCTTGATGACGCTGATTGTCACCGCAATCGAACGCGAGACACCGGATCTAATCAAGAATAATGTGCGCCTGACAACAATCGGCGACCTCGACCGCATGCCGTCGTTTGCGGCCGACCGTATGCGCCGATGTATTGCCGACACATCGCACTGCACCGGCCTCACCCTCGTGCTTGCCCTGAGCTACTCGGCACGGTGGGAAATTATACGAGCCGCCCGCGAGCTTGCCCGCAAAGCAGCGTCAGGGCAGATACAACCCGAAGAAATTAACGAGGAACTATTCTCATCGCACCTTAGCACAGCCGGTATACCCGATCCGGACCTACTGATCCGTACCGGTGGCGACATGCGAGTGAGCAACTTCCTCCTTTACCAGATAGCATATACCGAACTCATTGTCACCCCAACCTATTGGCCGGATTACTCACGAGAGGACTTCCGCAACGATATAGCGACCTACCAGCACCGCCAACGTCGCTTCGGTAAGACCGGCGAACAGGTCAGCGAGAATGAGGATACCAAATAAAATACCGACATATCATCATCACATTATGCGATTAAAGATATTTCAGCTTGCAATACTAAGCCTCCTGCTTGTCAGCACCGTGATGCCGACGCAGGCACAGACCGCCAACGACACCATATACAGCCCGCGAGTACTGTACTCAGCGATGCCACGCGTATATGAAATAGCAGGAATCAGCGTAGAGGGCGCTCCCAACTACGACGATTACCTAATTCTCGGATATGCAGGTCTAAAGGTCGGAGACCGCCTCACCATCCCCGGCGACGATATCACCAACGCGGTAAAGCGACTGATGCGTCAGACACTGTTTGCACAGGCCCGTATCGAACTTGAAAAAACAGTTGGCGACAAGGCATGGCTCAAGATAGTTCTCCGCACACAGCCCCGCATAGCATCGGTAGAGTATATCGGTGCAAAGAAAGGCGAAATCAAAGACCTGCAGGACCGTCTACAGCTTGTAAAAGGCAATCAGATTACACAGAATATCGTAAACCGCATAGAGAGCATTGTAGAAAAATTCTACAAGGACAAAGGTTTTGGCAACGCCACTTGCAAGGTACGTCTTCGCGAAGACTTATCGAACAAGAACGAAATGTTTGTCGACATCGTAATCGACAGGCACTCAAAGGTTAAGGTTCATAAAATCTATATCGACGGCAACGAGGTACTTAGCGACCGCGCAATCAAACGTGCGATGAAGAAGACCAATGAGAAAAACGACATCTGGAAACTCTTCAGCCAGAAGAAGTTTGTAGAGACCGATTATGAAGACGACCTTAACCGCATCCTTGATAAATACAACGAGAAAGGTTATCGCGATGCCCGTATCGTATCAGACAGCGTAGCCCCCTACGATGACAACAAAGTAGACGTGTTTATCAATGTAGACGAAGGCAAGCAATACTATATCAAGGACATCAACTGGGTCGGCAATACCATTTTCCCGACCGAGCTACTCGACGACTACCTCGGAATGAAACCCGGTGAAGTATACAACCAGAAGCAGCTACGCAAGCGCCTGAAAGAGGATGACGACGCGGTAGAAAACCTGTATATGGACCGAGGTTACCTCTTCTACCAGCTAATCCCTATCGAACGCGAAGTAACCGGCGACTCGATTTCGCTTGAAATGCGCATGATGGAAGGCCCACAGGCACGTATCAACAACGTGATAATCAACGGCAACGACCGATTGTATGAAAAGGTTATCCGTCGCGAGCTTCGTGTACGCCCCGGCGCATTGTTCAGCAAGAGCGACCTTATGCGCTCGGCCCGCGAAATAGCACAGACCGGCCACTTCAACCCCGAGACCATGGACATACAGCCGCAGCCCAACGAGGAAAACGGTACAGTAGACATTGTATTCAACCTCGAGTCAAAGGCCAATGACCAGATCGAATTCTCGCTCGGCTGGGGCCAGACCGGTATTATCGGTAAGCTACAGTTGAAATTTACCAACTTCTCGATCAAGAACCTCTTCTACCCCAGCACCTACCGCGGCATCATACCGCAGGGTGAGGGTCAGACATTCTCGATAAGCGCACAGACCAACGCCCGCTACTATCAGTCGTATGCGATATCATTCCTCGACCCATGGTTCGGCGGCAAGCGCCCCAACTCACTGTCGGTATCGGCATACTATAGCCGTCAGACCGGTGTGAACAGCCAGTTCTACAACCGTCAATGGGCCAACTCGTCGATGTGGGGCTCGGGCCTTGGCTACTACCCCGGCATCTACGGAGGCTACGGCAGCTATGGCTACGGCTACAACGACTACTACCAGAACAGTTACGAACAGTCGCTGGACCCTAACAAAGTGCTCCAGATGATTGGTGTGAACGTAGGCTTTGGCAAGCGTTTAAAATGGCCTGATGACTGGTTTACCTTTACCGCCGAACTTGGCTACAACTGGTATTACCTCAAGAACTGGGACTACCTATACTACATGAACACCGGTACATCGAATGCAATCGTGCTTGGCCTTACCCTTGCCCGCAACTCGATCGACAACCCTATTTATACACGTAGCGGTTCGCAGTTCTCACTCAATGTACAGATTACTCCCCCAGCACAGCTGTTTACAGGCAAACGCGACTGGAAGAAACTGTCGGAGCAGAATACAGTAGAGTCAAAGAAACAACTCTACGAATGGATTGAGTATTGGAAAATCCGCTTCAAATCACGCACCTATACCCCGCTGTCGTCGAATCCCCAGTGGACACCGGTACTTATGACACGCTTCGACTTCGGTCTTCTCGGCAGCTTCAACAAGTACCTCAAGACACCGTTTGAGACCTTCTATGTAGGCGGTGACGGTATGTCGGGTTCATATACCTATGCAACCGAGACAATCGCCCTGCGCGGTTACGACAACGGTGTGCTTACCCCGTGGCGCCGCGAAGGCTATGCCTACACCCGCATGGGCATGGAGCTACACTTCCCCTTGATGCTGCAGCAGTCGACCACCATCTACACCCTTGCGTTCCTTGAAGCCGGTAATGCCTGGACCTCGGTATCGGAGTTCAACCCGTTCTCGCTCAAGCGTAGTGCCGGTGTCGGTGTCCGCATCCAGCTTCCTATGGTCGGCCTTATGGGTATCGACTGGGCCTACGGTTTCGACAAAGTCGACGGCCAGCGCGGCGGCTCGCACTTCCACTTCATCCTTGGACAGGAATTCTAAGTATCATAAACGGCGGTTAAACTTTTTGAGGCTTCAAGCGTCTTAATATTATAGAAACACACAAAACCACAGCAAAATGAAAAAAATAGCCATTACCCTCCTCCTATTCTTCGCCGGCATCGCCGTAGCGTCGGCTCAAAAATTCGCTATGGTCGACATGGAGTATATATTTAAAAACGTACCAGCCTACGAAATGGCCAACGAACAGCTCAACCAGCTATCACAAAGGTGGCAAAAAGAGGTTGAGGCTATCGGCAAAGAAGCAGAAACAATGTATCAGAATTATCTTGCCGATAAAGTGTTCCTCACCGACGAACAGATAAAGAAACGCGAAGAAGAAATCGTAGCCAAGGAAAAGGCAGCCACCGAACTTCGCTACAAATACTTCGGACCGGAAGGCGAACTATACCAGAAACGCCAGACCCTGCTGAAACCCCTACAGGATGATGTATACAATGCTGTGAAGAAAGTAGCGGAAGAACGTGGCTTCCAGGCAATCTTCGACCGCGCCTCGGCATCGGACATAGTATATGCATCGCCGCGCATCGATATATCAAACGATGTACTTGCTAAATTAGGTTATTCGAATTAATTTAGTTAATTTTGCAGAAGAAAAAATATAATAAACAACAAAACAATATGTTCAAAAAACTCCTTTTAGCACTTGCAGTGGCCCTGCCTCTGAGCACCATGGCCCAGAAATTTGGCGTAGTAGACCTCAACGCAGTATTCACATCGATGCCGGAGGCAGCAGAAATGCAAAAAGAAATGCAGGAACTTTCGAAGCAGTACGAATCAGAGCTTCAGAAACTTCAGGAACAAGTAAACAAACTCTACACCGAATATCAGGCAATTCAAGATGACCCCAATACAGCCCAGTCGATCAAAGACCGCCGTATGCAGGACATCCAGGACGCCATGCAGAAAGCCGACCAGTTCCGCAACACAGCATCGCAGGACATTGCCAGCGCACAGGAAGCCAAAGCAATGCCTATTCAGTCTAAGATTACCGATGCTATCAAGGCTGTAGGAGTTGAAGGTGGCTATACCTTTATCTTCCCCAACGAACCCCAGCTCCTTCTTTACACCGGAACAGACGTAACAGACCTTACCGAGCAGGTAAAGGCCAAAATCGCCAGCACAAAAACAGTTGGCGCAAAATAAAAGATTTATGAATCGCATAACGGACTTGCAATAAGTCAAAGCCGTCGAAACTTAAATATACGTCACGAGATAAAGCGCTCTACGTCAATTTATTTGTCGGAGAGCGCTTCTTAGTTTACCCGACACTCATTAATCCTCATAACGAAACAGAAATGATAGAGCCTCTTTACCGAGCAGATGACAATCGCTACGACAATGGTATGAGCTATACCCGCGCCGGACGTAGCGGCATCCTTCTACCCCGCGTATCCCTTGGGATGTGGCATAATTTCGGAGAAGTCGACCCACTTCAGCGCAGCAAAGAAATCATACACTACGCCTTCGACCATGGAGTGACATCATTTGACCTTGCCAATAATTACGGCCCCGGCTACGGCACGGCAGAAGAAACCTTCGGCTACATATTCAACAAATCGCTCCGCCCCTATCGCGACGAAATGTTTATAGCCAGCAAAGCGGGTTACGACATGTGGCCCGGTCCTTACGGCAACTGGGGCTCACGCAAATACCTGTTTGCCTCGCTTGACCAGAGCCTCAAACGCATGGGGCTTGAATATGTAGATGTATTCTACAGCCACCGCTACGACCCGGAGACCCCGCTTGAAGAAACCCTGCAGGCTCTCGTAGATATTGTAAAACGAGGCAAAGCCCTGTATGCCGGTATTTCTCGTTGGCCTCTCGAAGCGACGAAATTCGCACTGAAATACCTGAGCGAGCGCGATGTTCCGTGCCTGCTGTTCCAGGACCGATATAATATCTTTGACCGCCATGTTATAGAATCGGGGGTACTCGAAGCTTTATCCGAGGGCGGCTGCGGATTTGTATCGTTCTCGCCGCTTGCGCAAGGTATGCTCACCAACAAGTACCTCAACGGCATCCCCGAGAACTCACGAGCAGCACGAGGCGGGCACCTAAAAGCAGAGCAAATCACGCCTGAAGTGATAGAGAAAATACGCTCGCTGAACTCACTTGCCGAGCAGCGCGGCGAAACCCTTGCCCAAATGGCCCTTTCGTGGGTTTTGGCCGACAAGCGCGTGACATCAGTAATCGTAGGCGCAAGTTCGGTAACACAGCTTGCCGACAGCCTCAGTTCAGTATCTGCACCGTCGTTCACCGAAGAAGAAATGGCAATGATTGACAGACTATCAATCTAAAAAAACCGAGGCGAAATCGCCTCGGTTTTTTTAGATTGCATAATTCATAATTCATAATGCATAATTGCCTCGCTGAAGCTTGGCGAACGGGACAAAAATAATAGTATCAGCCACCGGGAAACAGGGCAAATTTGAGGGATTGATATTCACAATAAAATCAAATAAAAACCTGTATAACTTCGACAACCGGTAAAACAAAACATTTAATCGAGAGAGAGAAGAGATAGAGATAAGTGCACATTTTTTATTTTTTTAAGAAAAAAGTTGGTAGGCTGTGCCAAAAGCACTATCTTTGTGGAACTTTTCGACAAAACGTACCAATCATTATAAATCTTTCTACTTTTTTTTATGGAAAAAGCTTCTAAGCAACACTCGTTGCAGGCTTTAACTTTAGGTCTACTTGCCCTTTGCGCAGGCGGATGTATGGATCATGATTATGATCTTACCGAGGATATAGACCTTAAGATACAGCTTGGCGGCGAGTCACTTACTATTCCAGCGAGCAATACTGATGTCATCACTCTTTCGCAGATTCTTGACCTTGACCCCAACGACCCCAATGGCTCTATCAAAACGGTTAGCACAGAAGGTGAATATGGTCTATCTGTAGGCGATTATGTACTTGTACAGGAAGGGGAGTCAACACCGTCGCAATTCGAAGTACCCACAGTCGTAATCGGAGACATCAACGGTAATACAGCAACCACTACCCTGCCAGAGTTCTACAATATAACTGGCGATGCAATTATAACCCAGGAGGCCCACCCGACCCACAACACCATCCACCTGCAGGATGACAATGTTACCAAAGAACTCGTGTCGGTCGAATCGGCAGACCTCGATGTTAGAATCGACTTCGAAGTAGGCTATCAGTCGGACGACTTCACCGGCACCGCATATATCGAAGAAGGCTATACCGCAATATTTGACCCGTCGTGGACAGTAGAAATCAAGGATGCCGCCACAGCAGAGTACCTTGAAATGGAGAATGCCAATACGATGCGATTCAAAAAGCGCTATGCAGTCACCCCCACTGCCCCCCTTGTAGCACGAATCAACCTTGTACGAATCGACTTCACCAAGGTTCCGGCAGGCCAGGGCCTTTACGCACCGGGCCACTTCCTGATCGACAGCCGCATGGAATCGAAGGGTAATATCAGCCTTACCATCGGCGACCTACCCCTCGGTCAGAAAGCCAACCTCACCCTTGTAACCTCGACAAAAGTATCGGAAGCCAACATCTTGAAAGTACGCGGTGTAGTAGACCCCAAAATCGATATCACAGCCACAGACTTCGAGATTAACGATGTGCCTGATTTCCTGAGCGATCCCGAGAACAAACTCGATATCGACAATCCTCAGATCCGCATCATCATTACCAATACATCGCCCCTTTCAATCGAGCTCAACGGCCAGCTGTCATCATACTGCGACAATGCGGAAACAGCTACCGTAGGTATCGGTAATGAATACGGCACAGCATCCATGATTGTTAACGGCAACAGCACAACCGAGTTTGTAATCTGCCGCCAGGCTACCGACGAAACAGCCAACAACATCGTAGTACCCAACCTAAGCACTCTCATCGAGACTATCCCCGATCGCTTCAGCTTCCACAACGCTACATCGAAGGCAATCCTCGAAACGGCCGAATACACCCTTGGCACCTCGTATACCTACGATTGCAAGTACAAGGCAGTAATCCCCCTTGCATTCGGCGAGACAATGAAGCTGCACTATACACATGAAGAAAAAGACTGGGATACCGACCTTGACAAGTATAATTTCAATACTGTAGAGTTGACAGCCGACGTTCTCAACGCCGTACCCCTCGACATGACCCCCAGCGCCATCGCCCTTGATAACAACAATGAGGAGCTTACAACCGTAACCGTAGCCGTAGAAGGCGAAGTAAAGGCCGGCACACCCGCCCAGCCTACCACTACCCCGCTCAAGATTACAGTGCGCTCGACCGGCGAAAACATCAAAAACCTCTCCGGTATCCGCGTGGTTTTCGATGCAACATCAAACAGCGCTTACCGCGGCATTAATCTCAACAAAGAGCAGTCTCTTAAATTCAACAACATACGTATCACCGTCAAAGGCGGCGTGACCGTCGACCTCAATGATTAAACATCATGACAACAGCAAAGAAACTCATCATTAGTCTCGCAGCCTGCACCGCACTCAGCGCTGCCGCACAGGAGGCTCCGCGCACAGCATACTTCCTCGACGGTTACTCGTATCGTCATGAACTGAACCCCGCATTTAGCGGCGAACGCAACTATGTGTCGATTCCAGTACTTGCGAATATGAACTTAGGAGTGTTCTCGAATGTGGGCGTAAACACATTCCTCTACAAGACCCAGCCCGGTAGCCAGTACAAACTGACAACCTTTATGAGTCCGACAGTCGATGCCAACACATTCCTGAACAAACTTGGCAACAACAACCGAATCAACGGCAACTTCGATTTTACGATAATGTCGGCCGGTTTCCGCGCATTCAACGGCTACAATACCATTAGTTTAGGCGTTAATGCCAATATGGGTGTAAACCTGCCCAAGGACCTGTTTGCATTCATGAAACTCGGCCAGACCGGTCCGGATACACAGTATCACTTAGACGACCTTCGCCTTCAAGCATCGGCAACAGCAGAAATCGCCCTTGGCCACAGTCATAAAATCAACGACAAACTCAATGTAGGCGCAAAGGTAAAAATGCTGCTCGGTATCGGTAATGCCTCAGCCCATATCAAGAACATGGATGTAGTATTCGGTCACGATAAATGGCAGATCAAAGCAGACGGCGAGTTGATGTTGTCGGGCGGTTCAAGCCTGTATGTACCCACCAAACAGGAAGCAGGCAAGGAATTCGACAACCCCGGCGATGCCGACCTGATAGAATGGGGCGACATTGACTATAAAAATTTCGGGCTTTCGGGCTTTGGCCTTGGCTTCGACCTTGGTGCTACCTATCAGCTGTTGCCCGACCTTCAGCTGTCGGCAGCAATCACTGACCTTGGCTTTATGAACTGGGCTCACGCAATCACCGGCCGCACCGGCCAGGGCACATGGACATTCGACGGCTTCAACAATATCGCTATCGACAACAGCCAGCCCGAAGAAAACAAGCTCGATAAACAGCTCGACCGCCTATGGGACGATATGCAGGAAGTAATCAATATCCACCGCGACAAGAACGGCGAAGGCAGCTATACCAAGGCCCTTCACGCCACACTCCGTATCGGTGCAGAATACAAGATGCCATTCTACCAGAACCTTACCGGCGGCTTCCTTTTCACATCGTACTTCGGCGGCATCTCATCGTGGACAGAAGGTCGCTTCTATGCCACAGTTAAACCGGTGAAATGGTTTGACGCCACAATCAACTACGGTGCCTCGACCTACGGTTCGTCGTTCGGCTGGATGCTCAACTTCCACCCCAAAGGATTCAACTTCTTTATCGGCAGCGATCACCAGTTCTTCAAAGTGACACCTCAACTTGTACCTGTCGGCCGCGCCACAGCCAACATCAACTTAGGTTTCAATGTGACCTTTGGTTCGTAAGGAACTCATAAAAACGACAAAATAACACATTCAAAAGACGGCTTTCATTGCGAAGGCCGTCTTTTTTTATTAATTTTGCATCAAAAGAACGAAGTATGACCACACACGATACAAATGCCGAATATTCATCAGCGTTGAAGCGCTGCCGCGATGTCTTCGCAGCCAAACTGGAAGACTACGGCGCCTCGTGGCGCATAATGCGCCCGGAAGCAATCACCGACCAGCTCTTTATCAAAGCCAAGCGTATCCGTACCTTGCAGACAACGGGAGTATCGAAAGTCGACGAGGGCATAGTGCCGGAATTTATCGGCATAGTAAACTATGGTATCGTAGGAGTGATACAGCTGCGCCTTGGGTATGCCGACAGCAAGGACATAAGCAAAGAGCGAGCCCTCGAGCTTTACGACAGCATAGCCGGAGAGGCCCACAGCCTCATGACAGCTAAAAACCACGACTACGGCGAAGCATGGCGGTCGATGCGCGTGCTTTCGTTCGACGACCTTATCCTGACCAAAATAGAGCGCACCAAAGAAATCGAAGACCACAAGGGTGTGACCAAGGTGTCGGAAGGCATCGATGCGAATTACTTCGATATGGTAAACTATGCCATTTTCGCACTGATAAAACTCAGCGATGAAGCTTAGTACCCGACTGCGTCTTCGCAGGGCAATGGTGTGGGTGTCGCGACTAATCGTAGGCACCACATTTATTATCTCCGGCTGGGCCAAAGCTATTGATCCCTGGGGATTTGTAATCAAGGTAAACGAATACCTTGAGGCCTGGGGGCTTTCGGCTCCACACGAAGCCGTTGTAGCAGCCTGTGTGACCTTAGCTTGTATTGAGTTTCTGACCGGCATCCTGCTTGCAACAGGGTCGCTCAAGCGCACGTCGGCACTCCTTGCATCGGCAATGATGCTGGTGATGTTGCCGCTAACATTGTATATCGCAGTAGGCAACCCGGTAGCCGACTGTGGATGCTTCGGCGACTTTGTCATACTATCGAACTGGGCCACATTTGGCAAGAATGTGGTGCTGAGCATCTTGAGCGGTTATCTACTTGTACGCAACAAGTCGGTGGGCGGTCTGTATCCCGGCGCTATACAGTGGCTCGAGATAACAGTATCGCTTACGTTCCCCTTGTTTCTTGCCCTTGCCGGATATCAGATTCAGCCTCTTATAGATTTCAGGCCTTATAAAACCGGCACGCCTATATTCACCGGCATCGAAAGCTCGGACAAGGAAGAACTATTCGTATACGAAAAGGACGGCGAGCGGCGGCAGTTTTCGCTCGACGCGCTCCCCGACAGCACGTGGACCTTTGTAGAGGCCGAAGAAAGTGCTGATAGCGAAGGCTTCGGCGGAGGCATTGCGGTAAACGATTCCGAGGGTTATGATATTGCCGACGAAATCGTAGATGACCATTCACGTCAGATATTCCTGATTGTACCCGAGCCCGATATGCACTACCTGATACATGCGCATTATGTAGAGCGTATGGCTGAATTTGCCCGCCGCACAGGTGTTGAATTCATAGCCATTGTCGGGGCGCAGGGTGTAGACATGGAGCGTTGGTCGGACTGGACCCGCCCTGATTTCCCCGTATATACGGCAGATGCAACGGCTCTTAAGCAACTTGTGCGCGGCATCGAGGCATTTGTGTATACCGACGGCGGCATCATACAATGGAAACGCACGCTACAGTCGATGCCATCGACACTGCCCGACAGCGTATCGGCCATAGAGCTTGACCGCCTCAAAGCACCCGACGACGGACATACACACACCATCGCCCTGATGATATACCTTGCGTCGATGCTGGTAATCTATCTTCTCGGGCTGTCGCCCAAGGTGATACGCCTGTTTGTCCGTCTCGGAAAGATGGGCAAGACGAGCAAGCCCGCGCAATAGTATCGCTGCAAGAGCTTAGAGTTAAATATCATTAAGGGCCGACAGGTATCTGCTCAAGGTTTCGCCTGGTATAACTTGCTCAGTTATATTTGTTTTTGCGGAATCGGGCTGCTATGAAACGTCCTAAAATGTTACTATCATCGCTAAGTCTTTAACAAAAAACATATTGGGTAGAAGGTTTGCAGAGCATCACTATTTGATAATTGTCGAAATTATTCGTAACTTTGTATGATATCCACATCCGACCGATTATGAAATATCTCTTTGTTCCTGTACTATTGCTTTCGTCTTATGCCTCGGCGCTTGATTTTGAGGGCACAACGTATGTGCCAGTCGAGATTAAGGCAGAAGCGTCGACAGGCCTCGATGCCATATATGTAGTAGCCGACACCCACGGAGTGACCATGGTATATACAGCCGCATCGGCAAGTTCGACCGTAAAATGGTCGCGCTACTCGCGCATGGGGGCGGCATACAGCGAGGAGCTCAGCCCCAAGCGCGAGGGAAACAAGTTGTCGATTGCCTGCGATGCCGACGATATGGGATATGTAATCGAGGAAAACGGTCGCAGTCGGTATTACTGGATAATAAATTATGCCGTGCATCAACTCAACTTGCATTCGGTGAGCATACTACCCGAGCAGGATTGCGACCGCACGCATTTGGGATTCAGCGGCTCGGCGTCCGAACTCGATGCGTATTCACCCTTGGGCCGTCATATATCAGTAAGCCGCGAACTTGAGGTAAGATACAACAGCCTCGAATTCGACAGCGACGCTTTTGCTTACAGACCAACGACGAAAACCAGCATTATCAAGGGTATTGAATCGACCTTTAGTGTGACAGCTCCGCTGGTGCAGACTTCGTTTACCCTCTCGGGCGACAGGTTTTTGAAAGCCTGGGGTCAAGAACAAAGCATAGAATCAGCAACCTTTGACACGCAGAGTGTCGAAGCCAATACCCGCGCAACCCAGACCCAGCGCGAGGCCGACAACGAGCAGCGAGTAGAAAGCGACGGGCTGGGAGGGTCTGCCCCGGCCGATATTACTTTCGAAGCCGCCGTGACTGATGCGGCAATCTTCAATGAATGGCAGATTTCGAGGTCGCCCGACTTCGCCGACGTTTTGAATTCTTACAACGACCTCGAGTTTTCATATACATTTACCGAGCAAGGCACAACGTATGTACGTTTTACAGCGAACAATGCAGCCGGAACGTGCCCTTACGAGAGCGAGACATACAAAGTATTTATCGGCGAGTCGAAGCTCGATATCCCCAATGCCTTCTCGCCCGACTCATCGCCGGGAGTAAACGACGAATGGAAGGTAAGTTACAAGTCGATTGTCACCTACAAATGCACGATATTCAACCGGTGGGGCAAGAAACTTTTCGAAAGCGAGAATCCGGCACAAGGCTGGGACGGCAAAGTTGGCGGCAAGGTAGTGCCTCCGGGCGTGTATTTCTATGTTATCAAAGCAGTAGGAGCAGACGGAGTTAAATACGACCGAGCCGGAGATATCAATATCATCGGATTTACCGACAATACAACGAATACAACAAATCCTGACTTATAAAATATGAATATCAAAATATTGTTTATCGGCATGTTGGCTATCGCACCCATGGTGCAGGCCCAACGTACCCAGCCCGAATTTGCAGAAGTTTATTGCCCGGAAGTTCCGGCATCGGTCAATCTCTGTGGCAAGACTATCAACCTTGACCGCAGCGACATGTACGAGCGCTTCGACCGCGAACTCAGTTCGATAGTCTACACCCACGGCACCACTATGCTGATAATCAAGCGAGCCAATCAGTATTTTCCAGAATTATCAGCGATATTGCGAGCCAACGGAGTACCCAACGACCTACTCTACCTTGCCTGCATAGAGAGTTCGCTCAACACACGCGCCTACTCGCCAGCCAAAGCAGCCGGTTTCTGGCAGTTTATAGCTTCGGCAGCGAAAGAATACGGCCTTGAAATAAACGACGAGGTAGATGAGCGCTACAATATAGAAAAATCAACTGTAGCAGCATGCAAGTACCTCAAAAAGGCCTATGCCCGATATGGCGACTGGCCCTCTGCCATGGCAGCGTACAATGGGGGGCAGGCACGAATATCCCGCGAACTCGACGCCCAGAACGCCACAACATCGCTCGATCTTTACCTGGCCGAAGAAACTACCCGCTATCCCTACAGGGTCATGGCAATGAAAACAGTGCTCGAAAACCCGGCCAAGTATGGTTTCCGTCTGCGCGACGACCAACTGTACCAGCCTCGCAAATATAAGATAGTGGAAGTCAACGGCCCTGTTGAAGACTGGCCTACCTGGGCTAAGAAACAAGGCATCAACTACTCTATCCTTCGCGAAGAGAACCCGTGGATCAGAGCGAAAAAACTCACCAACAAAACAGGCAAGACCTACAAGGTACGTATTCCACTGCCCGAGTCGATGTCGCGCCGCAAAGCCGGAGTGCGCACATTCAACAAGGCATGGACCACCGGAAACTAACGGCCGATTTAAGTTTCGCAAGTAGAATACAACAACCAAGTTGAGCTTTAGAAACTTAAGTTGTTTCAGTGTAGATATACGAATGACCACCGACACACATAGACCAACAATTGCAGACGACGGCACCGAGGGACTTATCGAAGTAATCGGAGCACGCGTCAACAACCTAAAAAATATCAACGTTGCCATCCCCACCAATCGCTCACAGTGATTACCGGTTTGAGTGGCAGCGGCAAATCATCGCTTGCTTTCGACACAATCTTTGCCGAAGGCCAGCGGCGCTATATCGAAACGTTCTCGGCATACGCCCGCAATATGCTCGGCAAGCTCGAGCGCCCCGAGGTAGACCATATAAGCGGTCTGTGCCCCGTTATCGCAATCGAGCAAAAGACAGTAAACCGCAACCCGCGCAGTACTATCGGCACCACCACCGAGGTATACGACTTCCTGCGACTCCTGTTCGCACGAATCGGCAAGGCTCGCAGCTATATATCGGGGGCTGAAATGGTGAAGTATACCGACGAGAAAATCGTAGACCTCATACTGGAGAAGTACGACGAACGCAAGGTCTATATCCTGGCACCATTGGTCAAAAACCGCAAGGGCCACTACAAAGAGCTTTTCGAGCAGCTCACCCGCAAGGGGTTCATCAATGTGCGCGTCGACGGCAAGCTGCTCGAAATCACACCCGGAATGCGGCTTGACAGATACAAGAACCACAGCGTAGAGCTGGTAATCGACCGTCTGAAAGTCAATGCCAAAGACCGCGAACGAATACTTGCATCGGTTGACAGCGCTCTTGACCAGGGCGATAAAGAAATGCTCGTATGCGATGCCGAAACCAACGAGGTGGCATACTACAGCCAGGAGCTCATGGACCCGGTATCGGGAATTTCGTACCACGATCCGGCCCCGCATAACTTCTCGTTCAACTCGCCGCACGGCGCATGCCCGCGATGCAAGGGTCTGGGCTATGTGAATATCATCGACAGGGCAAAAATCGTACCCAACGAAAAACTCAGCATCCACGGCGGAGCGCTCGTACCACTCGGAAAATATCGTGAAACGCTGATATTCTTACAGATCCGCGCTATTCTCGAGGCCTACGGATTTAACATCAAAACGCCTTTTGCCGAACTGAGCGAAGAAGTTGTAGACGAGATATTTAATGGAACAACCTCAGTGCCGCGACTGGAGGGCAATACCTACTCCGGATTCGAGTATTTCCGCACCTACGACGGACTGATAAAATTTATCGAACAGAACGGCGACGAAGACGGTTCGTACCAGGATCGCAAATGGAGCGGGCAGTTTGCCACAAGGTGTGTCTGCCCGGAGTGTAATGGTTCAAGGCTCAACAAGGAGGCCATGCACTTCTATGTTGACGGCAAGAATATAGCCGAGCTGTCGGCACTCGACATCGACGACCTTGCCATGTGGGCCTCAACAGTAATGGACCGCCTCGACAATCGCGACCGCAAAATAGCATCTGAAATCATCAAAGAGATTTCGACACGACTGCACTTCCTCGTTGACGTCGGATTAAGCTACCTACAACTCAATCGAGCCTCGGGCACACTCTCGGGCGGCGAGAGCCAGCGCATCAGACTGGCGACACAGCTTGGTAGCGAGCTTGTAAACGTACTTTACATACTTGACGAACCGTCGATAGGTCTTCACCAACGCGACAACCGCCGCCTCATCGATTCGCTCAAACGACTTCGCGATGCAATGAATACTATAGTCGTAGTCGAGCACGACAAAGATATAATGCTCGAAGCTGACTATGTGGTAGATATCGGCCCCGGAGCAGGACGCAAAGGCGGCGAAGTGGTCTTCCAAGGAACTCCGGCACAAATGCTTGAGACAAATACCGTAACAGCACAATACCTCAACGGCACACGCAAAATCGAGACCCCTGCGCAACGACGCAAAGGCAACGGCAAGACGCTGACACTACGCGGCGCGACCGGTCATAACCTGCAAAATGTAGATCTGACATTAGAACTCGGCACATTGACAGTAGTTGCCGGCGTATCCGGTTCGGGTAAGTCGACACTCGTCAACGGCACGCTCCAACCCATTCTGAGCAAGCACTTTTACCGTTCGCTCGAAGAACCACTTCCCTACCGTGAAATCGAGGGCATAGAGAATATCGACAAGGTTGTGACCGTAGACCAGTCACCGCTTGGCCGCTCACCACGCTCAAACCCGGCTACATATACCGGAGTGTTCACCGACATCCGCAACCTATTCGTAGCGCTCCCCGAGGCAAAGATTCGCGGATACAAACCCGGACGTTTCAGCTTCAATGTAGCCGGAGGCAGGTGCGAGGCATGCAAAGGAAACGGCTATAAGACCATAGAAATGAACTTCTTGCCAGACGTGCTCATACCTTGCGAGGAATGCCACGGCAAACGGTATAACCGCGAGACACTTGAAGTACGCTTCAAGGGCAAATCGATTGCCGATGTACTCGATATGACTATCAACCAAGCATGCGAGTTTTTTTCAGGCATACCAAATATCTTCAAGAAAATCAAGGTATTGCAGGATATAGGTCTGGGCTACATCAAACTCGGCCAGCCGTCGGCCACACTGTCGGGCGGCGAGAACCAGCGCGTTAAACTTGCCACCGAACTCGCCAAACGCGACACCGGGCGCACGCTCTTTATCCTCGACGAGCCGACCACAGGCCTTCACTTCGACGATATCAACACCCTCATGACAATACTCAACAAACTCGTTGACAGAGGGAATACCGTACTTGTGATAGAGCACAACCTCGATGTGCTTCGCCTTGCCGACCGCCTGGTCGACATGGGTCCGGAAGGAGGACGCGGGGGAGGAAGAATCCTCGCCCAAGGCACTCCCGAAGCCGTAGCAGGCACCGACTCGCCCACAGCGCCCTTCCTGCGTGACGAAGGTATAGTACCGCTACGACAAGGATAACCTCGGATAATCTTTTTATCTTAAATGCAATAGTTTATGTGAAATATTGTTATAATTGCAGCATGAATACCACCTCGAAAAAATATGGCTAATACTTGGTTGAAAAAAATGTTCCGCGCCGAAGTTGCCGGAGTTCTGGTTGCTTTGGTTGGATTGTTTATCGCCCTACCACAATTTCAGAAAGACGCACTTGCAGAGTTAACAATACACAATCGTTACGAGTTAGAAAACAAAACGGTATTTGTTTGCGACCGTAACTCCGATGCACTGTCGGCGATATTGCCTGAATTGAGCAACGGGACCAAGTACTCGCTCAATAACTTTTCATTGAGATATAGTTTCCGTAACCTACCGACAGAATACGTAGTTTCCGACGAATTCAAGTCGAGGCCCGGCATAGATAAAACAGATTTCATATACGACAGTCATACACTCTATGCGCACACGAGTGTCGAATCACCTATAAAGAGCCTCACGATAAAAGGCTATACCACAATCAGCTATACTATCGAATATACATTCGACGGAATATCTGACAAGGGCATAATCACCGGCAGGGTTACCATGACCGACAGCGAACCGGCCAAACCATACTATCTATATACAGAAGGCAAATTGACATATGTCGGGGTAGATAGGTCAAATGCTTTGGCCGAACCGCAAAGTGCAGAAACGACTGAAGAGGTTACGGCTGAAGACAACTCATCCACCTCATGGGGAAAATCGATCTTTTGTATCCTCATAGTCTTCGGTTGCGCGACAGTTGCCTACCTTATCTTCTGCATCAAAATCGACGGCAAAGAAATAGGCGAAATAATCGAGGACAAATTACCTGAATGGCTATTTTTCATAGTAATTTTCATATGGTTGCTTGCTATCCCACTGCTTGTATCGATATTTGTAATTTTTCCATTGCTATGGTAAAATCATTGCGGGTCTTCGTTAAAAGTTTTTAAGCGATTTTTAAGAGTGCTGAAATTTTTGTAAATTTGTATGTTATGAAAAAGCGATTTAGCTCTTATTCCAAATACTTCATTTTCACAATTATAGCCACATTGGCTATAGCATGTGAAGATGACCCTCAAGTACCTCAGTCAGAGACGAAAGGCCGCATGGTGCTTGTATACCAGGTAGCAAACAACAATCTTAGCCGCTATAGCGACGACGACTACAACGAAATGCTGCAAGGAGCAGGCGATATCGGCAGCGATAATCACTTGTTGGTTTATCGTCACTCGCGCACCGTATCGCCCATGCTTGTAGAAGTGAAGGCCAACGGTGTCGACACCCTGTACACATACGATACTGCAACCAGTTCGGTCGATATAAGCCGTGTGGTGAAAGTAATCGAGGATGCCAAGAAATATGCCAATGCCGAGCAGTATGGCCTTGTACTGTGGAGTCACGGCTCCGGCTGGATTCAGGACGGTATGGAGCAGACCGGAGTAAAACGAAGCTTCGGCGACGACGGCGGAAAAAGGATGAACAGCACAGACCTCGCCACTGCACTGCAACAGGCCGGCTGTTTCGACTGGATTTATTTCGATTGCTGCTACATGATGTCGGTAGAGACCCTCTACGAGCTGCGCAACACGGCAAAGTTCTTTGTCGGAAGTGTTACCGAACTTCAATTGCCGGGCATGCCTTACCACCTGAATATGAAGTATTTCTTTGCGCCCGGCGAGAGCGATTTAGTAGGGGGTGCTCAGAGCACCTTCGATTATTACCTCGAGCGCATAGCAGCTACGCCGAAAGATATCTCCAACAACTACTGCACTATGAGCGTTGTCAAGGCTTCGGCACTTGACGAACTTGCCCGTGTCACCCGCAACATTTACGCCGAAGCAGAGAAATCCCTGCCCGACGGATTTGTGCCACAACGATACTCGAATGTACGCGAGACAAGTTGCAACTACTTCGATTTCGGTCAGTACGCCAACGCATTGGCAGCCAATGGAAATGAGGAATTTAACAAGGTACTTGCCGATGCTGTGCTTTACGATGCCGCCACCAAGTATTTGCGAGAGCTCCCGATCGAACATCACAGCGGCATGTCGACCTACATACTCCGTGCAAGCTCCTCACATACAAACAAAAACTATCAGACGCTGTCGTGGTATCACGACGTAGCCAGCGTACTTAAATTCTAAACAAGATGATATTACAGATTCCGAACATAACACCACAGTTGCCCGACTCTATACCAAGTGTCGACAAGGAAGTGTCAATGCTTTCGTCGCTGTCGTTCGACGAACTCATATCCCGGCTCATCAGCACCGGCGTTACATTTGTAATCAACCTCGCTATCGCAATCCTGGTATTCTACCTCGGACGGTTGATTATAAACAAATTATACAAATTTATCAGTGGCATATTCGTCAAGCGGCGCCTCGACCAGTCGCTTGCAACCTTTGTGCTGAGCCTGGTGCGGATAGTACTCTATTTCCTGCTCATCGTCACTGTGATAGGTATTCTCGGTATCGAGACATCGTCGTTTATCGCACTCTTTGCCTCTGCCGGCGTTGCCATAGGTATGGCACTTAGCGGCACGTTGCAGAACTTTGCAGGCGGAGTGCTTATACTGCTGCTCAAACCTTACAAAATCGGTGACTTCATCGAGACCCAGGGCTACTCGGGCACGGTGCGCGACATACAGATATTCAGCACCATAATCTGCACACCCGACAATAAATCTATCATCATACCCAACGGCGGCCTTTCGACCGGCACCATAAACAACTACAACAAAGAGGATTACCGCCGTGTAGACTGGGTAGTAAGCATCAGCTACGGCGACGATGTGGATGTTGCCCGCAAGGCAATTCTCGATATCATAGCATCCGATGACCGCATCGTAAGCCGGTTTATCGAAGATGATCGCAAGAAACGCTTAGCCGAAGAGGCTGTAAAAGAGGCTGAGGAAAAACAGAACCAGATCGACGAGACTATTGAAGAAGAACCTCGCCGCGGTCTGTGGCGTATATTCGGTCATAAACGTAGACCGTCGATACCGAAGCCGGAAGACCTGCCTTCGCCCAGCGAAATCTTCAATACCCAGCCTAAAGACTGCTCACCGGCAGTCAAGGTGGGCAGCCTTGCAGCAAGCAGCGTAGACCTGAAAGTGAACGTATGGACCCGCTCAGACTTCTACTGGGGCGTATACTACGACCTCAACGAACGCTTCTACAAAGAGCTCCCCGAAGCCGGCATCCACTTCCCCTACCCCCAGCTCGACGTGCATGTGCAGCACAATTAAACACGTGAGCCACGCGATTTTACAGAATTATATAACAGAGAGTAAACCGTATAAACATGAGAATTATCCCATTTCTTGCCATGGCAGCACTGCTCCCCGGAGCCTGTAGCAAACAGGCTAAAATAGAGTATCCGTCAGCCCCGAACGACAGCACCAGCTACGAGGCATTCGGCATGACAGTCAACGACCCTTACCGCCCGCTTGAAAACGATACGGCTGCGGCAACCCTTGCCTGGGTCGAGGCTGAGAACAAAGTGACACAGGACTACCTGTCGCAAATCCCCTTCCGCAACGATATACACCGCCGTCTCGAGACCCTCAACCGCTTCGGCCGTCAGGGTCTGCCGACAAAAGAGAGCGACGGCAAATACTACTTCTTTGCCAACGACGGCAGCAAGAATCAGAGCGTACTATACCGAGCAGACAGCTTCGACGGTACTCCCGAGGTATTCCTCGACCCCAACACACTTAGCGAGGACGGAACAGTAGCGCTGACCGGTGTTTTCCAAAGCCCTGACGGCAAGTACACCGCCTATACAATTTCGCGTTCGGGCAGCGACTGGACAGAAATATATGTAATGGACACCGCCACCGGCAAACTCCTCGACGACCACATCGTATGGGCTAAATTCACTGACGCACAGTGGCACGGCGACGGATTCTACTACAGTGCTTACGATGCCCCCGAAGCCGGTAAAGAATTCAGCAACGCCAATACCGGCCACAAAGTATATTACCATAAAATCGGCACACCGCAGAGCGATGACCGCCTTGCATTCGAAGATGCCGAACACCCCTTCCATTTCCACAGCGCAGTTATAGCCAAAGACGGCAGCGCCATGGCAATAGTAGGCGGTGGTGAAGGCACAGGTGAGTCTGTGATGATGCGCGACATGCGCGGCAACAATAGCAAGTGGATTACCATTGAAGGTTCGCAGGACTATACCAACGCACCCATTGCCATAATCGACGGCAAGATGTACCTATATACATCGGTAGGCGCACCCCGCAACCGCTTTGTAGTCGTGGACCCCAAAACACCCACTTCGAAAGACTGGAAAGAAATCATACCTGAAGACCCCGAAGGCGGCGTGCTGACATCGGTACAATTTGCCGGTCCGAACCACCTCATTGCAGTTTTTGACCGCGATGCATCGAATCACGCGTACGTCTATACAACCGACGGTAAGCTTGTTCGCGAAATCGAGCTGCCCACCTACGGCACAGTGAGCGTATCGTCGAGCCGCGACAACGACGAAGTTTACTATGCATTCTCATCGTTTGTTTATCCCTCTGCACTTTACAAGTACGACATCGCATCGGGAGAAAGCAAACTTTATCATCAAACTGAAATCGAAGGCCTCAACCCCGACGACTATATAACCGAGCAGGTATTCTATGCCTCAAGCGACGGCACACGCGTACCGATGTTTACCGTTCGCCACAAGGATGTTAAGCCCGACGGAACAAACCCGGTATACCTCTATGGCTACGGCGGCTTCAACATCACACTCAACCCAGGCTTCAACGCCAACCGCCTGCTGTGGCTTGAAAGCGGCGGTATCTACGCACAGGCCAACCTACGAGGTGGTGCAGAATATGGCGACAAATGGCACGAGGCCGGAACCAAGATGCAGAAACTCAACGTATTCAACGACTTTATCTCGGCAGCCGAATACATGATTGGCGAAGGTTGGACCAAACCCGAACTTATGACAATCGAAGGCGGCAGCAACGGCGGTCTGCTTGTCGGCGCCACTGTGAATATGCGTCCCGACCTGTTCAAGGTTGCTATTCCGCGCGTAGGTGTAATGGATATGATGCGCTATCACCTCTTTACTATCGGCTGGAACTGGGCTGCAGACTATGGCACAGCGGACGACAGCAAAGAAATGGCCGAGTATCTGCTTGGATATTCTCCGATTCATAATATCAAGAACGACGGCACCGCTTACCCGGCTATTATGGTAACAACAGCCGATCACGACGACCGTGTAGTACCTGCTCACAGTTTCAAATACGCAGCCACCCTACAAGCCTCAGACACAGGCGATGCACCCAAACTTATCCGCATCGACAGCAAGGCCGGTCATGGCGCAGGCAAGCCTATCAGCAAGGTAATCGACGAGTATACAGATATTTACTCATTTATCTTCAACAATATCGGCATCGAACCGCGCCCGGTTGAAAAATAACCCTTGACCTGAGGATGAGAATACGAGCACAAATACAGAGCTTGGTTGGTTCATAGATATGAATTCGTGATTAACGATAGAATATCCAAGCGCCCACTCGTAGGGTCGCGGCAAAACGCTATTAACTTGAGGGTTGATTATTCAAAAGGACAGCAACGATAGGAGCTTGGCTCTCCGAGACAAGCCTCGATTAGGCATTGGTACTCAAAATATTAGCTATACTATCCGAGGCTTGTCTCGGAGAGCCAAGCTCCTATCGCTGACACTCTTTCTCCTTAAGTTAATAGCATCGTGCATCTAACCCCTAAGTAATTCCTTCCTCTAATCATATGATATGATTTCAAACAAAAGCTATATCATCAAGATTGCCCTCGGCGTACTTCTGTGCGCCGGGGCTTCTTCGTGTTTTACAGGCGTTGAGAGCACACCACGTATCGACGCATCGACAGTTCGCCGTGAGAATGCGGCAAATATTGAAGCCGAAGCCTCATACCTCAATGATATCCGCCCCCAAGCGCCATCGAAATGGAAAGAGGGAAAACGATTTAGAGTCGCCGACGACAGGATATCACTTATCTTTACCTCGCCCTCAGATCCGACAGCCGGGCTTATCACGAAAGATATCGTTTTTCTCGGGTTCGAGAATGCCACAAGTCTTACCGGCAATGATGCGACAATCGTAAAATTCGGAGATGACAAAGGCGGCAGGTATTATTATCGCCTCAACAACTACAACCGCCAAAGACTCGACACCGTATCGTCGCTCGAAATACCATTTACGATCGACCTCGACCTTGTAAAGAGCGTAGACAACCGAATGCGTGGCAAGCATTATTTCGTACGCACTCCGGCCTGGTATCGTGCCGACAGCACACTCACGCCCACCGCAGGACTGCGCCACGTAGAGGTTGTAATCGACAGCATCGTCCCAGGCACGAGCAACTTTGCAGCAGCAGTATGCTTTCATCAGGCAAGCGGCAAAGACGATGGCCGCTATGTGATGCTGATGAGCGTTGGCAAGGACCGTGGGGCTACCCGTACATTCGATACACTCTTTTCATTTGACGACCCTCGCAAACGCTATCCGGAAATCCGCGATGATGTTTGGGCGTATATCACATGCTCTATGGTACGCGAAGGTATGACCCGCGACGAATGCCGCCTCGCCCTCGGGCAACCAAACGACATACTGCGCATCCCCACCTATGGCGGCATGCAAGAACGCTGGACATATACCGACGGCATATATCTGATATTCGACGACGGTTTTTTGACAAAATATCGGCGATAGGAAGCCTGTTTGCGACAAAACTTAATATGTAAAAAGATAATAGACCCCAATTAATCGATGTATAATTTGAGTAAATATAGGGGTAAAAATGAGTCATTAGCGGATTTTAGGCCAAAATATAGCCTAATTTAATTAGAAATTGTTTCAAAAAATTGAAGAATGGCTCTAATTTTGTGGCAAGCAACAAAGCGGCAAAACGCAAGAGTTGCAACGAAAAAATAAACCAACATCATAAATCACAAACTTAATTTAGTAGCATGAAAAAAATTTCTACTCTACTTACTGCAGCGCTGGCATTCGGCCTCAGCGCAAGCGCAGTTGAACCTGTTGAAATTCCACTTGCCAATCCTTCGTTTGAAGAAGAAGACGCAAGCATTATTGCCTGCTCACACCTCGTAGGCTGGACTATTTTTGGTGATAACGCCTTAACCACAAATGACGCAGGTGAAACCGTAACCACTAACCTCTACTCTTTCCAATCGCGTCCTGCATCATGGTCTAACGGCAGCTTTGGTATCCGTTCGAGTGCAGCCGTAAACCTCAGCGGTGCCAACTACATCTACCAAACCCTTACAAGCCAGAAACCCGGCGTGTACGTACTTCAATTCGACGGCCGAACAGCTCGTACAAACTGGAAAAACGACCTGAATACAAAAACTTGGGATGCAGACGGCAATCTGGTAAGCATCGATGCTTATTTCTATGATATGGCCTTCCTATATGACAACTACGGTGGCATCGAAGGCGTAGAAGCCGGAACAACTCCCGATGACGAAGGTACTACTATCCTGTGGTCAAACGGTCACCCCAACGCAAACGGTTGGTTCAACAGCGAATGGCCTCGCTATTTCCTTATCCACAAAACTGCACCTGAAACATTCGATGATGGCGAAACTGACATCGCATTTGGTTTCGGCTTCCCCGAAAGCAACGTGACTGACGCCGAAGGCGAAACAGTAAACCTTTCTAAAGCAGAGATTGCATGCGAAAACTTCATCCTTCGCTACTTCGACACCGAAGATATCGAAGTTGCTAAAGCATGGGTAAACGCTGAAATCGCAAAAATCGAAGCTGGTGACTATTCTAATCCTGTAGTTCCCACCGGAGGTACAACAGAAGAGCCCGTTCCTATGAGCGTTGCTAACGGTTCGTTCAACATCACTCTTGGCACCTTCGTAACCAACTCAGGCTGGAAACCCACTTCAGGCATCAACGATATCGCAGCTCCCGCCGTTAAGGGTGACAACAAGTACTACAACCTCCAGGGTATCGAAATCGCTAAGCCCACTCAGGCCGGTCTCTATATCCACAATGGCAAAAAGTACATCGTTCGCTAATCGATCGTAACTCAAGCTTATTCGAACCTTTATATAAAGGTATCAAATAGCCCCAAAAATCATCAATACATCCATTATGTAAGTTAGTAACTGACATAAGGATATATTGATGATTTTTTCATAAAGGAGGAAAGGAATAAAAAGATTAACTAAGATAGGAGCGTGGCTCTCCGAGACACGCCTCAGTCAGCAAAAGCTATTTATTTAATAGCTATAAACAATCTAAACTTTTATCGCCGAACCTCGATTGCATCAAAGATAATTAGCGAGAAATGCTAATATGAAGTTTTTCGATAAAAAACTACACGCATCTACACACTGGTCCAATCTTCCACATTGGACACAAGGCGATGCTGTACAATTTATCACATTCCGATTAGCAGACTCGCTTCCTCAATGCAAGCTACACGAATACCGAAATTTACGTAAAGAAATATTTCTTGAAAGAAACAAAGAAAAGAAACACCACTATTCCCAATTAATGATTGAAATGATAGACCGTTGGCTTGACCAAGGTTATGGGAAAGCACAGCTGCAAAATGTCCGAATAAGGAAAATTGTAAGCGATGCTCTTCACTTTTGGGATAATGAAAGATATTTACTCTTGGCATATGTAATAATGCCTAATCACATACATATACTACTAATTCCGTCAAAAGACGATGACATGTATCGGACATTTCAATCGTTAAAACGTTATACGTCACGAAAGATAAATAAATTACTTGAACTTTCAGGTTCATTTTGGGAGAACGATATGTTTGATCGGATGCCTCGTGATTTCAACGAATATAATAGATATATAGATTATATAATAGCTAACCCACAAGGACTCCCACAATCATCATATACTATTTGGCAGAGGCCGTATAGCGATTTTTGACTTGATAATAGAGTGAAGTTTTTGCTTATGCTTACTTCAAAAAACAGAGCTTTAAAGTAAGCGAAGTCTAACCGAGGCTTGTCTTGGAGAGCCAAGCTCCTATCGCCGAAACCCCTGCACTAAGCTTTGGCTAAACGTGGCTTGTCTCGGAGAGCCAAGCTCCTATCGCCGAAACCCCGCACTAAGCTTGGGCTAAACGTGGCTTGTCCCGGAGAGCCAAGCTCCTATCGCCGAAACCTCGCATTAAGCTTGGGCTAAGCGTGGCTTGTCTCGGAGAGCCAAGCTCCTATCGCTGAAACCTCGCATTAAGCTTTGGCTAAACGTGGCTTGTCTCGGAGAGCCAAGCTCCTATTACAAACTGCTTAAAGACATTACGCTAATAATTAACTATAAATTGCACGACAATATTAGACTTTATTTTACGTTACAAGATATAGAATAAAACCCAAATCAAATACATAGATGAAAAAAGTACTTTTTATCCTCCCCGCACTGCTCCTTACAGCCGGCACAATGAGTGGCCAGCGCGTAATGGAAAAGCTCGACAGAGGAGTTGTGGCTGTAAAGGCAGCTAACGGCAACTTTGTGAGCTGGCGAGTACTCGGAGAAGAATCTGCCGATGTAAAGTATAATCTTTACCGCGACGGCAGCCTGGTTAACAGCCAACCCCTCACAGTGTCGAACTACACTGATGCGTCGGGAAGCACTACCAGCAAGTATACCGTGAAAACAGTGATTGACGGCGTAGAGAAAGAGGCCTCTAAGGCCGGCATCAACTTCGGCAAGGAATACCTTGAAATCAAGATTGCCCCCGTACCCTCTAATGCTGACGGCAGCGACATCTCGGCTCAGTACGAACCCAATGATGCCACAGTTGCCGACCTCGACGGTGACGGCCAAATGGAAATATTGCTCAAGCTGCGCAATAACACATTCCACAACAACGGTTACCCGATGAACTCTACCGATTTCGATATCATCCAGGTTTACCGTCTCGATGGTACGCTGATGTGGTGGATCGACTGTGGCCGCAACATGGTCGACTTCCAGAGCAACGAAATCAACATCGCCGCTTACGACTGGGACCTTGACGGCAAGGCCGAGTGTGTGATGCGAGCAGCCGACGGCACAACTATCCACAAAGCCGACGGCACAAAATATGTAGTAGGCGACCCCAATGTCAACACCCTCGGTGATGTACAGGGCAGTGGCGGCGCAGAGAAATTCACCCACTCGGGCGCAGAGTATCTGTTGTATATGGAAGGTGCTACAGGTAATGTGTACCAAGACATCACCTACCCACTTGCACGCCTTGAGCCCGGCGAAACCGACCTCAACAAAGCATGGGGCGACGGCTACGGCCACCGCAGCACGAAGCACTTCTTCGGCGCACCCTATCTTGATGGCCGTAAACCGAGCATCTTCCTTGCCCGCGGTATCTATACCCGCCACAAGATGATAGCGTATGATGTAGAGCCATCGACCCACAAACTCGTAGAGCGTTGGCGCTGGAACTGCAATACCCCCGGTTCTCCCTGGTACGGACAGGGTTACCATAACTACTGTATAGGTGATGTGGATTGGGACGGACGCGATGAAATCGTATTTGGCTCAATGGTAATCGACGATACCGGCCGCGGCCTGTCGACCACCGGCCTTGGCCACGGCGACAGCCAGCACCTGGGAGACTTCAACCCCTATATCTACGGTCAGGAATTCGTGGCATGTAACGAGGACAATCCCAACAACAACTACCGCGACGCAACCACCAGTAAGATTTACTACCGCACCACAGCAACCTCGGATGACGGCCGTGCTATCGCCGGTAATTTCACCAACCAATTCCCCGGCGCACAGTTCACCACATCGCACGACTACTCTAACCTAATTTCGACAGTCATCAACGCACGTCTGGCCGGAACAACAGGTAACAACGTAGCTCAGAACTTCCGTATATACTGGGACGGCGACCTTCTTGACGAGACATTCAACTACAGCAACGGCAAGAATACCGCCGGAGCTATCTACAAATACGGTGTAGGCAAGATCTATACTCTTGAAGGCACAATGACCAACAACGACACCAAGGGTACGCCCTGTTTCCAAGGCGATATCTTCGGTGACTGGCGCGAGGAACTGATTCTCCGCGCAAGCGACAACCGCAGCATCCGCATCTACTCTACCACCATACCAACCGAGCACCGTATCTATACCCTGCTCCACGACCCGCAGTACCGCAACTCATTGGTATGGCAGATGAACGGCTACAACCAGTGCCCGCACCCCAGCTTCTTCTTGGGCGAACTCGAAGGCATCACTATGGCTCCGCCCTCGCCCACAATGACAGGCCGAGTAGCCCTTGACAACAATGGCACAGTAAGCACCTCGAACAACGGCAAGGATGTGGTATTCGTAACCACCGGCGACGCCAAGGCTACAGTAAGCGCAGGCGCTACTCCCGCAGTGTTTATCGACAACGCACCCTCGTGGGTACAGGGTCATGACAACAATGACAATATCACCTACCAGTACTTTACCCACACCCTCACCGGCGCAGGCTTCAGCGGTAATACCAAGGTAGTGAAACTCGGTGCAGGCACACTCGTACTCCCCGACGCCGACCAGACCCACAAGGGCAACACCGAGGTATGGCTTGGCACACTCGAATTCAACGGCAAGATGACCAATAGCCATGTATGGCTCAACCGTTTCGGCAATCTTCAGACCAACGGCGGTAACTTCGCCAAGGGCATCGACATGAACTATGGTGCAGAACTGCGTATCGGCACAGACAGCAAGGCCGGCAGCGTTACCACAACCGAACTCAACCTTGGCTTCGGCTCACGCATATGCATCGACCTCTTTGCGGACGGCAGCGCAGACCAAATCAACGCCACCACCCTCAAAATCGAGAAAAAAGACTGGGCCAACGGACCTAAGTACAACATCCCTGTAATTCAATTCAACGCTCACCTTGCCTCGGGCAACGGCTTGCTTCCCTCCGGCAACTATGAGCTCGGCAATATCGGCAGCATCAACGGCAACATCGCCGACCTCCTTATCGAAGGACTCAACGGCCAAAAGGCATCACTGGCGTACAACGACGGCAAACTGGTACTGAGCGTATCGGATACCCGCATGCCTACCGAAATCGTATGGACCGGTGCAACCGACGGCAACTGGGACCTCGGCGAAACCGCCAACTTCAAATATCTCTCGAGCGGTGAGCCTACCGTATTCGTGAGCGGTGACAAGGTGATCTTCGACGACAGCGCCGCCGGTACTACAATCAACATCCCCGAAGGCATCTTCCCGGCGAAGTAGTATTCAACAACAGCTCGAAAGAATACACTGTTACCGGCGCAGGATTCGAAGGCAATGTGAATATCGAGAAGAGAGGTACCGGCCGTACTATCCTCAAGAACAGCAGCACCTTCACCGGTACTATCACAATCAACAACGGTGTACTCGAAGTATCGAGTCTCGGTGCTAACGAAGGCAGCGAGCACGGTGCACTCGGCCAGTACACCAACGTAATCACCCTCAATAACGGCGGTATGCTTGCCACTACCTTCACCGGCAAGGCAAGCCACCCGATAGTAGCTAACGAGGGCGGTATCGAGGTAGCAAAATCTACTATCCTTACAGTAGTCGGCGCAGGCGTTACCGGCAATGGCACCTTTATCAAAGGCGGAGAAGGCCAAATCAACTTCTCTAACCCCAACGACGTGGCAGTATGCCGCATCGACGAAGGCATAGTATACGACGAAGGTGACACCCACAGCGTTGCCAAGCTGGTAGTATTCAACGGCACTAATGTAGAGTTCATGATGAACAACAGCTGCTACAGCTACAGTTCTAACTCGACAAACTTCGAAGTACCCGAAGGCAAGAGCGGCAAGCTCACGCTTGACGGACGCTGCACCTACACCGGCACACTTACCGGCAGTGGCACACTCGAAGTATTCGCACCCTGGATCCGAAACGAACTCAAGGGCAACTGGAGCGCATTCGAAGGCACTCTTATAGCCTCACAGGAGACCAACAAGAACAACACTGTAAACAAATACGGTTCGGACTTCATATTCGCCAACAGCAATGGCCTGCCAAAGGCAACACTGTCGATAGCATCCGGCACCACCTTCAACTGCACTGTGAACAACGTTCACTTCGGCAACATCACCGGCCTGGGAGTCCTTGGTGGCGACAGCCACAACTACTACGTGGGTGGACTTGGCGGCACATCAACATTCGAGGGCACATTTGGCAAAATCGGTGTATTCAAGGAAGGCACAGGAAGCTTTATTTTAACGAAAGAACAGCCTGATTTGTTAGCCATTCACGTATACGAAGGCGAACTTATGCTCAAGGGCGCCAACACCGACGTCAAGTTCACAGGTACAATGCCCATGATTGTGAAAGGTACGCTATCGGGCAACGGCACTGTAAGCAGTAGCAAAGCGACCTTTGAAAAGGGCTCGGTACTCAACCCGACCCATACCACAAAGGCTCTCAAAACCGCAAGGCGCACCATTCGCTTCACCGGTGATCTTGTAATGGATCCGGAATCATCTATTGCTCTCACTATAGTAGCAGCCGACAAATACAGCAAGTTTATTTGCGATGGTGCAGCTACACTTACCAAGGATGTGACTGTCACCCTCAATGGCTACACCCCCAAACTCGGAGACGAATTTGTATTCTGGGAAGCTCCTGAAAACACCGTTAAACCCAACGTTCAGATGCCGGCACTTCCCGAAGGCTTTGGCTGGGATATGTCGCATGTCACCGCAACCGAAGGCCGTGTGATTGTTAGCGACCACACCGGTATCGAAGACATCGCAGCTGACGCAGAAGTACGCTGCATCGTGGTAAGCATCGACGGTATCGTACTGATCGACACCACAACCAATGCAGGCAATGTAAAGGCCCTCTGCAACGAACTCGGCGCAGGCACTTACATCGTACGCATGACAAACGAAAACATCGACCAGACCGAGAAGGTAATCGTACGATAAGTTAGCATCCCCCTCCTATATCAGAGCCGTCCCAGCAAAGGACGGCTCTTTTTTTTGCTTTGTTCGGCGCTGAATTTTGGATTTTCGATATTGCAGCAATGTGAAATATTTTTCGTATTTTTGCGGATTGAAACCCAATCGCACACCACCAGTGGAAAGGAAACAAAGATTAGCAGTCCTTGGCGCAACCGGCAGTATCGGTCGCCAGACTCTCGACATAATACAGCGCAGCCCTGAGCGCTACAGCGTGACAGTACTTTCGGCCGGCACCCGCGTCGACGACCTGATATCACTATCGAAGCAGCACAAACCACGGCTTGCAATCATAGGCCGAGACGAGCTGTTACCGGCACTTCGGGCCGAACTCGAGCCGCTCGGTATAAAGACAGCCGCCGGAGAAAAAGCCTTGGCCGAATCGACAGCCGCCGACGACATCGATACCGTTGTCACCGCCACGGTAGGCTACAGCGGCCTTGAGCCGACTATCAACGCCATAAAGGCCGGCAAGGACATAGCTCTCGCCAACAAAGAGACACTCGTAGTGGCCGGTCACCTGGTGAACGAGCTTCTGAAAGACTCTAAATCGCGCCTCTACCCTATCGATTCGGAACATTCGGCAATCGCACAGTGCCTTGCCGGAGAAGACCCTGCTAATGTTCGCAGGCTGCTAATAACTGCTTCGGGTGGCCCATTCCGCACCTGGAAGCCGGAACAAATAGCAAATGCCAAGGCCGCAGACGCCCTCAAACACCCCAACTGGAACATGGGGGCCAAGATAACGATAGACTCAGCCACGATGCTGAATAAAGCGTTTGAAATCATCGAGGCGCACCACCTGTTCCATATCGAGCCGGAACGCATCGAGGCTGTGGTTCATCCCCAGTCGATAGTACACTCAATGGTAGAATATATCGACGGCGCAATCAAGGCACAGCTCGGCTTGCCCGATATGCACCTGCCTATAGCCTACGCACTTGGCCAGAACGAGCGTTTTGCCGATGCCGCCGGTCACCTGACTATAGAGGACTATGCCACACTGACATTCGAGAAACCCAATGCAGAGAAATTCCCATGCCTCGGCCTTGCCCACTACGCACTCGAAAAGAAGGGCAACTCGGCATGTATAATCAACGCAGCCAATGAGATAGCCGTGGCAGCATTCTTGCGCGACCGCATAAGATTCAACGACATTTACGAAATAATAACCCAGACACTCGCCCGCGTGCCCTATATCGCGACGCCCACCTTTGACGACTATGTAGCGACCAACGACCACGCACGCGCCGTGGCAGCAGAGTCTGTAACAACCAAATCAAGCAAGCTTTAATGGAAATCCTAATCAAAGCCGCCCAACTCGTGCTTGCACTGGTAATCCTTGTTACCATTCATGAGTTCGGCCATTATATCTTTGCGCGAATCTTCGGCGTGAAGGTCAATCGTTTCTACCTCTTTTTTAATCCGTGGTTCTCGCTCCTGCGCTACAACCCCATGAAGGGTACACTTGAAATAATAGCGAGCAACAAAGCCGACGGCAGCCCCAAGGCAATGGCAACGCTCAAGGTAGGGAAAGAACACAGTCCCCGCCCCGACGGCAAACCGACATGGCGCGACACTATCTACGGCCTCGGCTGGGTGCCATTAGGTGGCTATTGCGACATAGCCGGCATGATTGACGAGACCAAGGATGCCTCGAAACTCGAATCGGAGCCTCAGCCGTGGGAATTCCGTTCGAAACCGGCATGGCAACGCTTGTGCGTAATGGTAGCAGGCGTTGTGCTCAACTTCGCACTTGCAATCTGCATCTATATCGGCATTGCATTCCACTGGGGCGACGACGTGATACCCTTCCAGGCAATGACCGAGGGCATGGACTTCAGCCAGGAACTTCAGGATGCCGGATTCCGCAACGGCGACCGTCTTGTCAGCCTCAACGGCCGACCGCTCGACGCTACCGACTACTCGATGCAGTGGGATCTGCTGCAGCCCGGTGCTGAAGTGGGAGTTATACGCGAAGGCAAAGAGACAGTTGTAACCGTGAGCGACATGCTCATACGACAGATAGCCACCAAGGGCAAAGACTATGTGCCGATGAGCGTCCGCGTGCCGGTATATGTGGCCAAGGCAATGCCCGGCGAACCGGCAGCAGAAGCAGGTATTGCCCCCGGCGACCACATTACCGCCCTTGACGGCCGCAGGGTAGCGTCGATTACCGAATTCATACCCATGCTTGCCGAGTACAAGGGGAAGACTATCGTAGCCAGCCTCGAACGCCCGGGCCGCGCCGACACCACAGTCAACCTTGCGGTCAACGAAGCCGGAAAGATAGGCATACAGATGCTTAGCCCCTACGAGATTTTCGACCGCCAAAAGATACATTACAACCTCCTCGAGTCAATCCCTCGCGGCTGGGAAATCGGCACCGACCGTCTGAGCAGCTATGTATCGTCGCTCAAACTTGTATTTACCAAGGAAGGCGCACAGAGCCTTGGCGGTTTCGGCACACTCGGCGACCTTTTCCCCAACCAATGGAACTGGTACTCGTTCTGGCAGATAACGGCGTTCCTGTCGATTATCCTTGCGTTTATGAACATCATCCCCATACCGGGCCTCGACGGCGGCCATACCCTCTTTCTGCTTGTAGAAATGGTGACACGCCGCAAGCCATCGGATAAATTCCTCGAGGTAGCCAATACCTGCGGCTTCTTCTTGTTATTGTTACTCCTTGTCTACGCCAACGGCAACGACATATACCGATATTTCCTCAAATGACCGACATCAAGACACTACGCCTCAAACGAGGCAAAGAAGACTCACTCGACCGTTTTCATCCCTGGGTCTTCTCGGGGGCACTCGCGCAGATGCCCGGACATGACAGCAGCGAAATCGAAGAAGGCGACCTTGTGCGCGTGGCCGCATCCGACGGGCGCATAATCGGCACCGGACATTTCCAAATCGGCAGTATAGCGGTGCGTATGCTCAGCTTCGACGCCGACGAGAATATCGATTCCAACTTCTACCGCCGCCGCATCGAGCAGGCCGCCGCTTTACGCCGCGCCCTCGACCTACCGCGCACCGATACCGATGCCTATCGCCTTATACATGGCGAGGGCGACTTCCTGCCCGGCCTTGTTGTAGATATCTATGGTGACACAGCAGTAATGCAGGCACACTCGCCCGGCATGCATTTCGCCCGCGAGGTGATAGCGCGTGAGCTTGTAGGGGTAGAAAGCCTCGGCGTTAAAAACGTATATTACAAATCCGACACCACCCTGCCCTACAAGGCTCACCTCGACCCGCAAAACGACTACCTGATAGGCGGATACAACCACGACACGGCCCTCGAAAACGGGCTGACATTCCGTATCGACTGGCTCAAGGGTCAAAAAACCGGTTTCTTCGTAGACCAACGCGACAACCGCGCATTACTGGCACGATATAGCAAAGGTCGCAGGGTACTGAATATGTTCTGCTATACCGGCGGTTTTTCGGTATACGCACTTCAAGGCGGCGCCGAGCACGTGACATCGGTTGACTCATCGGCAAAGGCAATCACTCTGACCGAGGCCAATGTGGAAATCAATTTCGGCAAGACCGAACGCCACGAGGCCGTTGCCACAGATGCCTTCAAGTACCTCGACGGAATGGAAAACGGCGCTTACGACCTGATAATCCTTGACCCACCGGCCTTTGCCAAGCACCGTAGCGCCCTACACAACGCTCTACAGGGCTATCGCCGCCTCAATGCCCGCGCATTTGAGAAAATAGCCCCCGGCGGCATATTGTTTACATTCTCGTGCTCACAGGCTGTAAACAAAGAGCAGTTCCGCCTTGCGGTATTCAGCGCTGCCGCACAAAGCCGCCGCAAGGTGCGCATACTCCACCAGCTCACCCAACCTGCCGATCACCCTATCAACATATATCACCCCGAAGGCGAATACCTCAAGGGCCTGGTACTGTACGTAGAGTAACTTGATTAAGTTTCGCAAGCCAACTTACACTCTGTTGATCACCGATGCGTGAAAAACAGTGTGCATGTTGCATGCTTGCGAAACTTAAATAGTATTTAGGCGGTTGCTATAGATACTTTTTTAACAAAAATCTTTTTCATAATTGACAAAGGTTTATTATATTTGTGGAATCTAAACCAGTTGTCCATGAAACAGTCAAAACCAATAGCTTCAATTCTCCTTTCGACTGCTCTGTTTTTCAGCAGCATCTGTACAGCTTCACCGCTAACACCCGAGGCTGCGCTTAGCCGCGCTATCGGCAACACAGGGCATAAAAACCTACCGGCACGTGGAATGAAAGACTACCGGTTGGTATACACCGAGCCTCGGTCGAACAGCGACGAGGCCGCAGTCTATGTATTCGCAACCGGCGACAAGGGCTATATAATTGCGTCGGCCGATGACGTGGCTTATCCTGTTCTGGGCTATTCTGACGAGCCTTTCGATGAGTCGGCAATGAGCCTCGGCTGGATTAAAGAATATGCCCGACAGATAGAAGCCGCAGATAGCACAACTCCGGCTGACGACAAATACCCATTTAAAGAATATGACCGCATAGAGCCGATGATCAAGACCCATTGGGGCAACGGCTCAATTTACCGCGACCATACACCACAGATTGACGGCAAACCATGTCACCCCGGCGATATGGCTGTAGCTATGGCGCAGATTATGAATTACCATAAATACCCCGCCGTAGGCCAAGGCAAGAAAACGTATCTCTCCGAAGGTAAAGAAATAAAATACGATTTCTCAACTTTGAAACTCGACTGGGATGCCATGCTGCCGGCATACGATGAAAACTGCACCGACGAGCAGAAATCGGCCATTGCCGAGCTGATCTATGCATGCGGTGTGGCTGCGAATATGCGATATACACCCAATATAAGTGTCTCTGACGAATATAAAATCGGCTTAGGGTTAGTCACTCATTTCGGATATGACAAAGCTATTAGAGTAGAAAATCAATTTAGATTCACGACTTCTGAATGGCAGGATATGCTATATAACCAATTAAAAAATTTCGGGCCAACAATATACACTATACATATTGACAATATAATCGCAATTTGTGACGGATATGATGGACAAGGATTCTTTCATTTCAATTCGATGAATAGTAAATTAGAAGACGGCTTCTATCGTTTATCAGCATTATATACAATACATTCAGCATCCAATTGGCGAGAACATTATTTTATTTCACAGATTAGTCCCACTAAATTGGCAAATCAAGAAGAAACATATCTATTCTTAACTAACGGGCCAATTTGGGGTAACAAAAAAATTAATGAAAAAGCTCAGTTTTCGATTGGAGATGTTATTAAAGTCGGAAATTACTTATATAATTACAGCATAGAAAAGGTCATTGGGAAACCTCTAATTGAGTTCAAAGCCGAAAACGGAAATTTGTCTTATGGAAACTCGACTTTAACAGAAGACAAAACAATAAACCCCGCTGATCGCATAGAGCAATTTAACATACAAATACCAAACCTTGAAGAAGGCAGATATACTGTTTCTGTTAAGTTCCTAACCACTGATAACAAAATACACCCGGTAAAATTACCTGCCGATATTGCTCAGACAAATGCCATTGTCAAAGACGGCATAGTAACATTTGAAAATATCAAAAGTCCAAAACTTAAAATAACTTGTTTAAATTTACAAAACGATATTTATATCGAAGAGGAATTTGAGGCAAAAATAGAGTTCCAAAATGAAGGTGACATAGATGTCTGCCAAGACTTTTGTATAGCTGCTTTAAATAAAAAGACTAATAAAATGTTTGCATGGACTGAACCCATGCAGGTAAAAATTGGGCCTCATGAAGATAAAGAATTTATAAATTATCCCAAATTCACCAATTTTATAGAGTCTGAGAGTGATGATTATGGTGATTACCTTATCAGAATAGTAGACCCCAATAAATTTATTATGCTTTTCGACAAATATTATGTTCAGAGAATTTATCCCGGGGTTTGTCCAGCTCCGATGGGTGTCAAATCTTTTTCTTTCGAGGGAGACATCTACAACGCAGATTTTAATAATCTGAATTTTGTCATAAAAGTGCAAAACCGCTCTGGTGTTAGAGACATAAAATCTTCTCTAACTTTCTTTTACTACTTTGGTCATGAATATTTCTTTGATTTTAACAATATCATATTTACATATGATAATCCAATAATCAGCCAAGACCGCCTGCTTTATCCTTTAGAGGAGTATGAGTGTAGAGTAACTTTATCAATTAACAATATCAAAGACGGAGAAAAATACACTGTTGGTGTCGGCGCTTATTTAGACGACTATTATTTGGATCCATATTATTGTTATCCTCTCACTGCAGGCGTTTCGGGTATCGAAGATGTGACTGTTGACGGAGGCGAGGCCGAGTATTATAATCTGCAGGGTGTGCGTGTAGACAATCCGTCGCACGGATATTATATCAAGCGTAGCGGAAACTCGACAAGCAAGGTATATATTCCCTGATTATCAAGCAAGCAACAAGGCTGCCTGATAATCGGTCAAGACGTCGGGGACGAGCATGTTGGACTAACATTGATTAAGTGCAACATCATCGTCCCCGACGCTTGAAATAATCGATTAGACCGATTTCGAAATACGATTTCGCAAAGCCCAGATAAGAAATTTTAACGGTGGTGAGAAGTCAAAATTTGATAAATCGGGAATTTTTCACTAATTTTGCGCAATTAAACAGAAATTTAACGAATTACATATAAAAAAGAGATTATGAGTTTGAACATCATAGTGCTTGCCAAGCAGGTGCCTGACACCCGCAACGTAGGCAAAGATGCCATGAAGGAAGACGGCACCATCAATCGCGCCGCTCTCCCTGCTATCTTCAATCCGGAAGACCTCAACGCTCTTGAGCAGGCCCTCCGCCTGAAAGAAACTCATCCCGGCAGTACGGTGACCCTTCTTACTATGGGCCTTCCCCGTGCTGCCGAGATTGTACGTGAGGCTATGTATCGCGGTGCCGACAAGGGTATTGTGTTAACAGACCGCGCCTTAGGCGGTGCTGATACACTTGCAACATCGTACTCGCTTGCACAGGCAGTACGCAAACACGGTAACTACGACCTTATCATCGGCGGCCGCCAGGCTATCGACGGCGATACCGCACAGGTAGGCCCGCAGATTGCAGAGAAACTCGGTCTGCCCCAGGTAACATATGCTGAAGAAATCGTAGCTGTAGAGGGCGATAAAATCACAATCAAACGTCGCCTCGAAAATGGCGTTGAGACTGTCAAAGCACCCCTTCCCTGCGTGGTTACAGTAAACGGCAGCGCCGCCGAGTGCCGCCCCCGCAATGCCAAGCGCGTGATGAAATACAAACGAGCAGCATCGACCAGCGAGGCCAGCGCACTTACCGAGAACGCCCAGGCATTCCTTACCGCTCATCCAGAGCTGAATATCGCCGAATGGGGCGCAGCATTCGTAGAGGCAGATCCCGAACAGATCGGTTTGGCCGGATCGCCCACAAAGGTTAAGACTATCGAAAACGTAGTCTTCACCGCTAAGGAAAGCCGCCAGCTCGACAACAACGATGCTCAGATCGAAGAGCTCGTGAAAGAACTAATCGCCAACCACACCATCGGCTGATGCAGCCCATACACCAATCAATAAAAGCTATGGCAGACAATAATAATCTGATAGTATACTGCGAATACGATGAAGGCCGCGTAGCCGATGTGAGCCTCGAGCTCCTGACCAAGGGCCGTGTACTTGCCGACAAACTCGGAGTCAAACTTGAAGCCCTCGTAATCGGCGACAAGCTCGACGGTATCGAAGAGCAGATTTTCCCCTACGGCGCAGATGTAGTATATAAGGTAGAAGACAAACGCCTCTACCCCTATACCTCTAATCCACATGCCGCCGTGCTTATCAACCTTTTCCGCGAGATTAAGCCCCAGATTTGCCTCATGGGTGCAACCTGCATCGGTCGCGACCTGGGTCCCCGCGTGAGCTCGTGCCTCCACAGCGGTCTTACCGCCGACTGTACATCACTCGAAATCGGCGACCACAAGGATGCCAAGACCGGTAAAGAATATACCAACCTTCTCTACCAGATTCGTCCGGCATTCGGTGGCAACATCGTTGCTACCATTGTGAACCCCGACTGCCGTCCTCAGATGGCTACCGTTCGCGAGGGCGTGATGAAAAAAGAGGTTTACAATGCATCGCACAAAGGCGAGGTAATCAACCTTGATGCAAAGAAATATGTAGATGACACCGATTTCGTAGTTGAAATCATCGACCGCCAGATCGAGAAGTCGAAAGTAAATATCAAGAATGCACCTATCATCGTAGCCGGTGGTTACGGTGTAGGCAGCAAAGAGAATTTCGACCTTCTTTTCGACCTTGCCAAAACCCTTGGCGGCGAAGTAGGCGCATCGCGTGCGGCAGTAGATGCCGGTTATGTAGAACATGCCCGCCAGATCGGCCAGACCGGTGTGACCGTGCGTCCCAAACTCTATATCGCCTGCGGTATCTCCGGCCAGATCCAGCACATTGCCGGTATGCAGGAGAGCTCGATCATCATCTCGATCAACAATGACCCCAACGCACCGATCAACACCATTGCCGACTATGTGATTACCGGCGACATGGAAGAAATCGTGCCCAAGCTCATCAAGTATTACAAGAAAAACTCCAAGTAAGCCATGGCTAATTTTTATACAGACAACGCCGATCTAAAGCACCATCTTCACCATCCGTTGATGGAAAAGATCGTTGCGCTGCGCGAGAGAAATTACACTGAAGCCGACAAATATGATTACGCCCCCACCGACTTCAACGATGCGATGGACAACTACGAGCGTGTGCTCGAAATTGTAGGCGAAATCTGCGGCACCACAATAGCCAACAACGCCGAGGCAGTAGACCACCAGGGCGCATCGTGCTCTGACGGTCGTGCACACTATGCCGACGCTACTGTTGAAAACCTCGACGTATGCCGCAAGGCAGGTCTTATGGGTATGGCGATGCCTCGTCGTTTCGGCGGCCTCAACTTCCCTATCACCCCCTATATCATGGCCGCAGAAATCGTGAGCCGCGCCGATACAGGTTTCGAAAACCTGTGGGGTCTGCAGGACTGCGCCGAAACTCTCTATGAGTTCGGCAACGAGGAGCAGCGAGCCAAATATATCCCCCGCGTTTGCGAAGGCGAGACCATGTCGATGGACCTCACCGAGCCCGATGCAGGTTCGGACCTTCAGAGCGTAATGCTCAAAGCTACCCAGAAAGAAGACGGCACATGGGTTCTCAATGGTGTAAAACGCTTCATCACCAACGGTGACAGCGATATCCACCTGGTGCTCGCCCGTAGCGAAGAAGGCACAAAGGACGGCCGTGGCCTGTCGATGTTTATCTACGACAAGCGCAACGGCGGTGTAACCGTACGCCGTATCGAGAATAAAATGGGTATCAAAGGCTCGCCCACATGCGAACTTGTATACAAGAATGCACCTGCCGAGCTTTGCGGATCACGCCGCATGGGCCTTATCAAGTATGTAATGGCTCTTATGAACGGTGCCCGCCTCGGTATCGCCGCACAGAGCGTTGGCGTAAGCGAACTTGCTTACCGCGAAGCATATCAGTATGCCCTCGAGCGCCGTCAGTTCGGTAAAGCTATTATCGAATTCCCCGCAGTGAGCGAAATGCTCGCCGTGATGAAGGCCAAGCTCGATGCCAGCCGTGCCCTGCTCTACGAATGCTCGCGCTTTGTAGATATGTACAAGATTTACGAGGATATCGCCCGCGAACGCAGCCTCACCCCCGACGAACGTGCCGAGATGAAGCACTACAGCCGTCTGGCCGATTCACTTACCCCGCTTGCAAAAGGCCTCGGCAGTGAATATTGCAACCAGAATGCTTACGACTGCATCCAGATCCACGGTGGTTCGGGCTTCATGAAGGATTACGCTTGCGAACGCCTCTATCGCGACGCACGTATCACCTCTATCTACGAGGGTACAACCCAGCTGCAGGTAGTTGCCGCTATCCGCCACGTCACCATCGGTACTTACAGCACCCTTATCGAGGGCTATGCTGCCGAGGGTTATCCCAGCGAACTTGCCCCCATGGCAAATACACTCGCCGAGCTTACCAAGAAGTACAACGATGCTGTAGGCAAGGTAACCGAAGCCAACAACCAGGCATACCTCGATTTCATGGCTCGTCGCCTTGTCGAAATGGCCGGTGATATCATCATGGCATACCTGCTCCTTCAGAGCGCCAAGACCGACGAAAGCTTTGTAAAGACTGCTACAGTGTATACTAAGCTTGTAGAGGCCGAGGTTGCCCGCCACACCAACTTCATCGACAATTTCTCAATCGAGCAGCTCGCCGCTTACGGTATCTAATCGATAATACCTTATCAAAAAACCGCCGGAATTTGATTGATTCTCGGCGGTTTTTTTGTACGTATGAAACCTGGTTTATGGTTTGATTTTAAGGTTTAGATAATGGCGATAGAAAGGTCGGAGTTTGAGCTATTATCTAAACTCTAAACTCTCAACTATAAACTAAACCAAAAACTCTCAACTATAAAACCAAACACAAACCGCTCACGCTTCCAATTCGTCTTCGCGGGTGCTGATGTATTGGTCGTAGTAGGCTAAAAGCAGCGTTGTCAGGGGCAAGGCTATAATCAGGCCGATGAAGCCGAGCAGTGTGCCCCATACCGACAGGGACAGCAAAATAATGGCAGGGTTGAGTCCCATTGCCTTACCCATAATCTTGGGGGTAAGGAAGAAATCCTGAATGCACTGAACGATGATATATACAGCCATTGTAGCCCACCATATATTCCAGAACTCGACGTTGCTGTCGACCGAACAAACAAGGCATAGCAAGGTCGAGGGTACGAGCGATATCAATTGCAGGTACGGTACCATATTGAGCAGGCCGATAAATAAGCCCAGCACGACAGCCATTGGCAAACCTATGATGCTGAAACCTATGCTAAATAGTATCCCCACGATAAAAGCTACCAAAGCCTGACCACGGAAATAATGGTTCATTGATTTTTTGACATCACTAAAGATGCGGAATGTGGTATTGCGATATTTGGGAGGAACCATGCGGCGGAAGCCCTTGATGAGGCGTTCGTAATCGAGCATTATAAACACCACATACAAAAGCACTATAAACCAACTAAATACGCCCATTACAAAGTCGTAGCCACCAACAATAAACGAGCCCAACGTATCGAAAAAAGATTGAACATCTTGACGAGTCAATTCCTTAGATATCCTATCAAGATCGATACTTTCACGGATGAAATTATGAATCGAATCGGGAATGAAGCTCACATGTGTTCCATTTTCGGTGTAATGCCTTATAAAGTCGGCCACCTGGTGCATCTCGTGTAGAATCGAGGGCACGAAGAATACGCCAAGCGCAACGATTACCAAAACACACTCGAACAGCGTCATCATAATCGGCAACCACCTGTTTTTGACGCCGAGTAAGCGCTTGTTGTATTGCACAAAAGGCTCTAACAAATATGCAATCAGCCAAGCAACAAGGAATGGCAGTAGCACCGACCTGAGCTCGTTGACAAGCCAAACAGCCGCCACAAGTGTAGCAATCGTTATCAACATGCGCACAACGCGGTCAAAAGTAAAAGGCCTCTGGGCCGGATTCTGCTCTATATTTTTAGTCATTTCGAAGTACAAAAAAAGGTCTTTGTGATGCCTGAAATATCAATTATTAAACTCCGGGCTTGCAATGTAGCACTTAGTACTGCCAAAATTACAAAATATTTCGTAATTTTGCAGCAAATATAAGCTCATTGTTGAAATTATTATATCAGACCGATCGTCATGTTTAAAAACAAGAAGTTTTGGATAATCTCAGGAATAGTTTTATTCCTTATTTTCTTCGGATTAGCTTCGGGTGAGGATGACTATACCGATGCAAGCGCGTCGTATGAGGAAGAAAAAGAATGGGTAGATTCAACAGCCTATGCAGAAGCGTTGTTTGGAACAAATGCCCAATCTACGATACAGGATTCAACGGCTACCAGCGATATAATTGATTCAGATCAAGACAATACTGAGCTGGCGTATCTGCCTTTTCGACCGGGTAGTTACAGAATCACCCATTCTGTGACAGACGGCAGAAACGACAAGGAGATATTCGGTTTCTTTATAATAGCTCGCACCGATAAAACATATATCTACATTTTTATTGAAGAAGAAGGCAAGGAAGCGATTTCTAATTTGCTTGAATGCCCTGGTAAATTTGTACACAACACTGAATCCGGTGTCTACGTCAAGGAATTACGCAACAATTCAGGCACAGGCTTTCTCTTGGAGAGGCTATTCTTCGACACCGAATCTTATTTAGTATTCGACACAAAGAAATGCACATTATCATTCAACGATCTCGAATATAGATACGACCCAACCCCCGAAGAAACCGGCACGGCCGAAGAAATATGCGAGCGAATAAAAAGCATCGAACAAATTGACGAAAATTAAAAATACCAATCAATAAAAAAATGGAAAAAAACTTGACAGTGACACTGCGCGACAAAGCATGGGCACGCTGGACGGCGCTTGGCCTCCTTGCCTTTGCAATGTTCTGCTCGTACATTTTCATGGATATCCTTTCGCCTATCAAGGATCTCCTACAGTCGACCCGAGGCTGGGACTCAACAGCATTTGGTACAATGCAAGGTTCTGAAACCTTCCTCAACGTATTTATCTTCTTCCTCATATTCGCAGGTATCATCCTCGATAAGATGGGCGTTCGCTTCACAGCTGTGCTATCAGGCGCTGTTATGCTTGTTGGCGCAACAATCAACTGGTATGCTCTTACCGACCAGTTCCTTGCCAGCAACCTTGCAGTATGGTTTACCGAACACCTCAACTATATCCCCGGCTTTGACGAGCTCGGAATCTCACCCTTCTATGAAGGGATGCCCGCTTCGGCCAAATTCAGTGCCATTGGCTTTATAATCTTTGGCTGTGGTGTAGAAATGGCCGGTATCACAGTAAGCCGTGGTATTGTGAAATGGTTCAAGGGACGTGAAATGGCTATGGCCATGGGCTCTGAAATGGCACTTGCCCGCCTGGGTGTAGGCACATGTATGATTTTCTCTCCTCTTGTAGCGAACTTCGGCGGCGAAGTGAGTGTGTCGCGCTCAGTAGCATTTGGCGTGGTGCTGCTTCTCATCGCACTTATGATGTTTGTTGTCTACTTCTTTATGGACAAGAAACTCGACGCGCAGACCGGCGAGGGCGAGGAAAAGGACGAACCGTTCAAGATTTCAGACCTTGGTAAAATCCTGTCGAGCTGGGCATTCTGGCTCGTGGCACTGCTTTGCGTACTTTACTACTCAGCAATCTTCCCCTTCCAGAAATATGCAGTAAACATGCTGCAGTGCAACCTTACCCTCAACCCCGAAGGTGTAGGCGAATTCTGGCAGAGCGACCTTGCCACATATATTCAGTATGTGATTATGCTTATCGTAGCCATTGGTTCGTTTGCATTCAGTTTCTCTAAAGAAAATAGAATCAAAGTACCTGCACTCACAGTAGCAGTAATTTCACTTGTGGTATATTGCGTTATGGGCTATATGCGCCAGAGTGCAGCAGCTATCTTTGCCGTTTTCCCATTGCTTGCAGTGGGTATCACCCCTATCCTCGGCAACTATGTAGACCATAAAGGCAAGGCAGCATCGATGTTGATTTTCGGCTCATTGCTTCTTATTATCTGCCACCTTACATTTGCGTTTATCCTGCCGATGTTCAAGGGCAATGATGTAGGCGGTGTAATCGTGGCCTATATCACAATTCTCGTGCTCGGAGCCAGCTTCTCACTCGTACCCGCGTCGCTATGGCCGAGCGTGCCCAAGCTTGTAGATGCCAAAATCATCGGTTCGGCCTATGCTCTTATATTCTGGATTCAGAATATCGGTCTTTGGCTCTTCCCCTTGCTTATCGGTAAGGTTCTCGATGCAACAAACACCGATATTGTATCGGATGTAAACGCCGGTCTTATGACAGCCGAAGAGGCAGCTGTAAGCTACAATTACACATGGCCTCTGGTAATGCTTGCCTGCCTTGGTGTAGCCGCCCTCATCCTCGGCCTCATCCTCAAAGGTGTAGATGCAAAACGCCATATCGGCCTCGAACTGCCCAACATCGCCCCCTCGGCTGAAGTTGCAGAATCAGAAATCGAATCAGCAGAAGAATAATTGACTTTATATCACAAGTCAGCTACAAACGATTTTAAGACTTAGTAAAAAACGGCAACCAATTGCGGTTGTCGTTTTTTTTATTTGGAACTCCTCGAATTCGAGGGGTTTGAAAGGGCTTGAAATGACTAACGAAATATGTTTAATCCAAAAAACATGACACTATTTCGGTACTTATGCAGATATTACGTTAAAAAGGAATGATAGAAAATGGCATGTTATTTGTTTTTTTGGCTTTTGGCCTAATTTTTGTATATTTGCATGATATAAGCAAGTTTATCCGATGAAACTGATATTATACTATATCTACTTCATATTAATAGCAGCGCCACTGTTGCTGAGTATCACTATATTAGCTGCAACACTGACCATTGTTGGCAGCGCACTTGGCGGAGGCCGTATATTTGGTTACTGGCCCGGAGCGATATGGGGCCGTTTGTTCTGTATTCTTTCCTTAGTCAGGGTAAAAGTACGCGGTCGCGACAATATATCACGCGGACAAAGCTATGTATTCGTAGCCAACCACCAGGGAGCATTCGACATATTTTCGATTTACGGTTATCTTGGACATAATTTCCGCTGGATGATGAAGAAGAGCCTTGAGCGTATACCATTAGTTGGCTACAGCTGCAAGGTATCAGGACATATATTCGTAGATAATTCGAGACCTTCTGCCGTACGCACCACAATGCAGACCGCCGAGCAACGCCTCGCCGGAGGAATGTCGGTTGTAGTCTTCCCTGAAGGTTCACGCACCCTCGACGGACGTATGCACGCTTTCCGTCGCGGTGCATTTACCCTTGCCGTAGAATTCGGACTACCGGTAGTGCCCATTACAATCGACGGGGCATACCGAGTGCTACGCCGCGACTCGTGGTTATTACACCCCGGCACTATCATACTGACAATTCACAAACCTATCGAGGCTCCCGAAGGAGGCCGTCATGAATTGGCCGACCTCATGGAGAAATCCTACAAAGCCATCGAGAGCGCCCTATGACATCAACGGACATCTACAAAGTGCCCGCTTCGGTGTATGCAATGATATATCTCAGGAAGCAATGCACCATACCGGCTGTAGTGTTCGTTATGTTGCTTGCGATAGCGTTTATCGCAGGCTTTAACGATGTGCGCTGGTGGCTGATCGGACTTATGTCGATTTTTGTTGTATCCCCAATGGCTGTATCAATGGCCTGGTTTATCGCTACCGGCCGCAAGGATTTGGCCATACGCCTCCACCCACAGAGCATAGAGACCGACGGCAAATCAATAACAGTGAGTTTCTACCCATTTGAATATGACGATGAGAACTTGCAAGCGATAGACTCTGTTGTTATAGATAGACATAATATTTCAACTATCGTATATGGCAGCAAGTATACACGCATATCGCTGCAACAAGACAAACCATTCGATTTTTTATTAATACCCAACGAGGCCCTGCCCCAGTCTACTATATTTGAATAATGACAAACTCTCCCATAATAAATAAACAGCTACTCACAGGAGCCCGATTCGAGCTCGAAAGGTACAATTTACGCAAATCGCTGTCGATGCTCAAACGCCTGGCCGACAAATTAGGGAGCCGGGAAATATCAAAAAATATCGACAGTATTGAAGCTCGGTACTTCTATATGCTGCGTTTCATTGCCGATCATCCGTCGTCGGCCAAGATGTCGGAAATCAAGTCTATTACCGACGACATCAAGTCTATATTGTCCGACCTCGACCGAGCTATCGAATCACAAAACGACAGCCTTTACGCATCGCAGCTACGTTTTGAGAGCCTCCGCCCCGAAGAGAACATTCAGAGTATCATCAGCGATTACCTCTCGGAAGCCGAGCGTCTCCGCACCGATGTAGCCTCGCTTACCGATAGCCGAGGACGGTCGAAGCTCGAACGCCTTGCATGCGATATCTTCAACCGACTCTGGACTGCATACCGATTAGACAGCGAAACTGCACGCCTTATTGCCGACCTGATAGATGACGAGATCATACAGGCATCTCATCGTGAATTATGGGTCAACGCTCTCGGTCTTGCCTTGTGCTATTATCGCGAGCCGGAGATACTCGACATAATGTACGGCGCAGTTAGGAATCCGAACAGGCGCATATGTATTTCCGCCGCTGTATGGCTCATAATCATTGCCGGTATTTTTCATGACAAACTCGAGGACGGCGATTACCCTGCCATTGTGACAGCCGTAGAAGAATACGCCAATCTGAACCTGCTTGATATATATAAAACCATACTCAATAATATCAAGGGTGGCGAGAGCGATTTCTTTATGGATATCGCCCAACTAAGCCAACGCCTGAAAGGCATCGACCCGAGTAATCCCGAATCGATTAAGAACATCGACTTGAGCAGCGATGATTACGATAGGATAAACCGCTTCAACAAGGCACAGGCAGGCGGCGCTGACGTATTTGGCAACAGTATAGGACGAATGCGCCACTTCCCGTTTTTCGCCCAGCTGCCCAACTGGTTCCTTCCGTTCGACACCCAGCACAGCGCACTGGCAGAAATTACCGATGGCGAAGGCGCGGAAATAGCCGAATCAATCGCGATGATGCCCACTATCGCCGACAGCGATAAATATGCACTATTGCTATCGATGAGCCAGATGCCGGCATCGATGCGCAATCAAGCCATGATTGCCATGGTCGACAGCATGAGGTCGGTATCGGATACACCCGAATATCGCGAGGCAATGAGCGAACTGTCAAAGATACCTGATTCGGCGCTGATAGCCAATCAGATCCACACCCTGATGCGCTTTGTCAATTCCTTTGCCAAGGCGAGCGAGTTTCCGTTTGTTATCAGGTGGACTCCCGGCGCTTTTCTCGAATCGAATGCGCTTAGCCACATAATGACTGACGACAAGATACTCGACCTTGCCGATTACACAGCTAAGCTCGGGCTGCATGACACTGCTATCGAATTATTCGAAAGCATAGAGAACCGCAACCCCGACATCATGACAGTAGATGATTATGAGGCATTTGCCGAGCTACTTGCTGCATATAAAGATGACAAACAGAGTCTTGCCAAAGCATCGGAGTATCTGGCGCTGGTACTGCAAAACAAACGCGACAGAAAAGACCTTGCCGTAAAGCTGGCTAAGGTGTATCTCGAACTTGACAATCCTGAGCAATGTATCCAAACCCTTCAGGCAGCCGACCTTGTCAATAGCAACGAATCCGATGCCCTTGCGCTACTTGCCGACGCCTACATTGCCGAAAACAAGTTTGCAGAGGCTATCGAAATCCTTCACCAGATAGATTATATACAGCCCGAAAACAAGGACGCCAAATACAAACTTGCTCGGACATACCTACTGGACAATCATCCTGTTGAGTGCTACGAAATAATAGCAGATATACGGACAGATAACTCCGGTCGTGCCGAGCTTGAGGCTATATCTTTGTGGCTCAGCGGACATACCGACAAAGCAATATCAATCATCGAAAGCGTATTGCCGGCAGACGAAGAAGATGCAGAAAGGCATATCGACGACTTGGCCAAAAGTATCGCCGGCCTATCGCCCTATCCGGTAGGACGTGATTCGGCATATGCCGGTCTGTTGACCCTGCCTGATGTAATCCGCTACCGCCTCCAAGGCTCACAATTCGGAAATCTTTAACTTAAACACTTCATATTATTATGGTAATCCAACGTTGGCAGAGCGTACTGCTACTCATTGCCGTGGTGCTGATGTGTATCTTTTGCGCCACCCCCTACGCAACCGTCAAGGCTGTAGAAGCCTCGGAGCAAACACAGGTCTTTGTATCTGATGCACCTGTGTACCTTGTACTCAACATCGTCATAGCCGCGCTGCTGTTCATTGCAATCTTCTTGTTCAAGAACCTCAAGCTGCAGATGCGTGTAACCCTTATATCAATAGTGCTTATTGCGGCATCTATTGTTACCTGCGGTATCATGCTCTATACTAATATGCCTGATGCGGCACTGATATGGACCGGCGGAGTGCTTTTGCTCATCGTTGCGCTGGTGTGTGCAGTTTTCGGCCTGCGTTTTATGCGTAAAGACCACAATCTCCTTCGCAGCTACGACAGACTCAGATGACAGATAAGGAATTTGCATGGATTGAGGCTAATATAGCCGAGCGACCCGAAAAACTGCGGCTTGCAGTACACGGCCGCAACGACGGCATTGACTATGAATCTGCAATCACGCAGATTGAATGCCGACGAAAGTTTGCGACCAAGCTCCAGCAGACCTTGGCCTCGTTTCCGCGATTTCTATTTCCGTCAGTTCTTGCCGGCGAGCAGGCCACATCCGACCTGCTTGCCGACTACCACACATCACTTACCGGCAATTATAACAAGGTATTAGACCTAACAGCCGGCCTCGGCATCGACATATTCCATATCGCTGTAGATGCTACCCAAGCGATAGCCGTAGAACTGGACCATGCACGCGCCGAAGCCCTTAAATATAATGCCGCAGGTCTACGACTTGATAATGTCGATATTATAGAAGGCGATTGCATAGATTATATCGACAGATGCATTGCCGATAACACGTATTTTGATGCGGCATTTATTGATCCGGCCCGCCGCGCAAGCGATGGCTCGCGAGTCTTCGCCCTTGCCGATTGCGAACCGGATATAGTAGCATTGCTACCAAAAGTACAAAAAATTTGCAAGCGACTCATTATCAAAGCATCGCCTATGCTCGACATCACCCATACAGTGAATGCACTGTCGGTGAAACCGTCGGTAATAGCAGCAGTAGGCACCCCTATCGAATGTAAGGAGTTGCTGATTATAATCGACTTTGACCGAGAAGTCGAAGAAACAATTATCGAAGCTGTCACACTTAGCCGCGACGGCAATTCAACATTTTCATTTACCCACAGAGAAGAAGAATCCGCGCCAATGCCTGCGCTAAACGCGCCACTCAAAGCCGGAGATTACATTTACGAATCCTCTCCGGCACTGATGAAAGCAGGCGCATTCAAACTTGTAGCATCGACATTCGGGCTATCGGTATTTCATCCGAATACGCGGCTATACTATTCAACCGACGCTATTGACGGCTTTCCGGGCAGGCGCTACCGTGTAGTAGAGAGTATGCCTTATGCCTCGAAGGTGATAAAGCGCTTCAAATCAAAGTATCCACGCATCGAAGTGGCTGTACGAAATTTCGGTATAAGCGCCGACAATCTCAGGGCTAAACTCGGCGTACGCGACGGGGGCAGCCTCAGGCTTTACGGATATACAGATTCACGAACGGAACAAATGCTTGCCGTGGTAGAGCATGCGTAAACTCACTTGCGGATAAGTCTGTAGAGCTCGCCTATCCACAGCACCAAGGATGTAGAGCCTATAATAACGAGCCAATCCATTAAGCTTAGAGGTACAACGCTAAAGAATGGGCCTCCGAGGCTGACTATAAGAATCTGACCAACCAATATAACAAAGGCTATAAAGAGGAAACCACCGCAACCCTTGAAGTGCAGTGCCGACCGGCCGGTGGCAAAGGCCCTGGCGTTGAACATATTCCAAAACTGCAGGAATACGAAAGTGGTAAAGAAGAATGATATCTCGTAAGGTGTCAGCGATGCGAGCTGAGAATCGAAAGGCACTCGGCCTATCTGGTCGAAACTGTTGATGTCGGTGTGCTCAAGGTAATACAGCAATGCAAATAGCAATACCGTAAACAAGAGTCCGGCACCGATAATAAATTCCCACATCGATTTATTAATAATGAAGGCGGAGCGCGAACGTGGTTGCTCTTTCATTACCGACTGTGTAGGCGGCAACGACGCAAGGGCCATGGCAGCAAATGTATCCATAATCAGGTTGACCCACAACATCTGAGTCACTGTCAGTGGCGACTGCATGCCCAGGAAAGAACCGGAGAGTACTATCAGACAAGCTACCACGTTGACCGTAAGCTGGAATAGTATGAATCTTTGAATATTACGATATAACGAACGTCCCCACATAACGGCACGACCAATAGAAGCAAATGAATTGTCGATAATCGTTATGTCGCTTGCCTCTTTTGCCACCGAGGTGCCGTCGCCCATCGACAATCCCACCTGAGCGGTTTTGAGCGCCGGGGCATCGTTTGTACCGTCACCTGTAACGGCAACAACTTCGCCACCATACTGCAGGGCTTCTACAAGCCTTTTCTTGTCCATAGGCCTTGCTCGCGCTATAATCTTGAAGTCAGCTGCACGGTTCTTCAACTCCTCGTCGGACATCTCGCCAATCTCGACACCGGTTACTATATTTCGTTCGCCGTCGGTATCGTCGTTCCACAATCCTATCTGCCTGCCTATTTCCTTAGCTGTACCCGGAGTATCACCGGTCACAATCTTTACCTTTATTCCGGCGTTTAGCACCTCGGCCATGGCATCGGGAACATCAGAACGTACGGGATCGGAAATTGCCGCAATGCCAAGGAATGTCAATCGGCCTGCGACAACGGCGTTGTTGTCTATAGTAATATCCCCGTCGGCAAGCCGCTGGAAAGCAAAACCAAGCGTACGCATAGCCATATTCTGATATTCAAGCAATTGTGCGTCAATCTCTGCTTTGGAGACTGAAGTGTCTTTACACATTGAGAATACAATCTCGGGGGCACCCTTGACGTAGAGAATCCTGTCGCCCGAAGCGGTCTGAACCACAGTTGCCATATATTTGCGCTCAGTAGAGAACGGCAGTTCCTCTACGACCGTAACTTTATCTTTCACAGCCTGATAGTCGATGCCTCGATCATGCAGCCACAGGAGCAGAGCGCCTTCGGTAGGATTGCCGAGGACCTCCGGTTTATCTCCGGCGAGGTCAAGCATTGCTGTAGAATTGACAGCAATACCCTCCTCTATCATCTTTTCGTCGGGATTACCATAAAACTTGGTTTGGTATACCTGCATCCGGTTGCGCGTAAGAGTGCCGGTTTTATCGGTGCATATGACCGTAGTTGCACCCATGGTCTCGCAGGCATGAAGCTTGCGGACGAGGTTGTTGGTGCGCAACATACGCCTCATCGAGTATGCCAGCGACAGAGTGACAGCCATTGGCAATCCCTCAGGGACGGATACCACAACCAAGGTGACTGCAATCATAAGACTCTGAAGGAAATAGGCAATAAATTCCACCCACTGGAAATCTTCGTGGATAAAGTACATGGTTATACGCCCCACGATAATAGCCGCCGCCACAATGTAGCTGAAAATCGAAATCATATGACCGAGGCGGTCGAGCTGTTCGTCAAGAGGGGTTTTGACGCTGCTATCTATCTGGGCAGCAGTGAAGACTTTGCCATTTTCGGTACTGTCGCCGACTGCAAATACCCTCATTATGCCATGACCTTCCATTACCTTTGTACCTCGCAACACGTGGTTCGAAGGAAATGTGGCTTCAGCGTCGAAATGTTCGGAATCAGTAGTCTTAGCGCACGAAGGTTCGCCGGTAAGAGTTGATTCGTCGATACTCAGCGTAGTTGACTGGAGCAGTTCACCGTCGGCAGGGACCTCCTCACCGGTGTTGAGAAGCACTATGTCGCCAACCACTATATCTTTTTTAGGGACAGCCATTGCCAGCCCGCCGCGAATCACCTGCACAGGCTCGTCGTCGTTGACCTTGTTGAGCAATTCAAACTCGCGGTCGGCCTTCAGTTCAAAAACGAAGGCAAGGCCTGTAGCAAGTATTATGGCCATAAATATGCCGACAGGCTCGAAGAACACAGCCGCGCCGTCGCCAAGGCACCAGTACTCATAGCACGAAATACATACCGATAATACCCCCGCAATCAGGAGAATAATAATCAGTGGGTCTTTGAATTTCTCGACAAAACGCAGCCATAATGGAGTTTTGGCTGCCGGAGTGAGAATATTCTGACCGTGCTTTATTCGGCTCTTCTGTACTTCGGCCTCGCTAAGACCTGTGAAACTATGTTGTTGCGACATAAAATGCAGTATTCAGTTTTGAGTTGCAAAATTACTCAAAATTATCGTAGCCGGGTTATAATTGATTATTAAATAATCATTAATTCTTTTCTTTAAACAAAACCGTCGCGACTGCGGTTTGGAGAAAAAAGCATCCGACAGGAGCGAGGGTGTTGTCGGCTCCTGTCGGATGAAATATCAGAGTGCCCTAAGGGGAACTATTTAGTCGGAATCACCGGCTTGATAGTGCCGTCGGGGTTGAATTCGAGACGGTCGATACAAACCTCGCGATGTATGCCGGGAATTTTATCTTTATCGATATATTCCTCGTTGATACGGTGATACACAATCACCCACTCGTCTGTGCCGGGGATGTTGATTACCGAATTGTGGGCTGTGCCGTAGATTTTCTCGCCCGGATTCTGAACGAGGATATTGCACGGATCGGCAACTGTGATTTTGCCTAATGGCGAATCAGACGTGCCGTAGGCCACATGGTAGTTGGGCGAACCGGTATCATCAACCGACCACATGAAATAATACTTTCCATTGCGCCAGAACACATATGGAGCTTCGCGGTAGGCATAAGTATCGAGAGTACCACCCTTGGGAGTCATCACGGTGATTGTTTCTTCTTTGATAGAAGTCATGTCATCGTTGAGCTCGGCACCGGCCATATAACCGTTGCCCCAGTACAGGTAGTATTTGCCCGAAACAGGGTCGTGGAACACATCGACATCGATTTGCTGTCCTCGGCCTACAGGTGATTTATCCAGCATGGGCTTGTCAAGCGCCACAAAGGGCCCTGCGGGGTCGTCGGCAACTGCAACGCTGATAGCTTTGCGCTTGTTGACAGGATTCTGACCGCTAAAATAGAAGTAATATTTATAGCCGTCGCCTTCTTTGCGCTCGATGATTGCAGGCGCCCACGCATTGCCGGTCGACCAAGGCACCTGGTCGCTCTTGAGGTCGAGCATGATGCCTTCGTAAGTCCATTTGCCAAGATCGGGCGACGAGAATACAGTGAAATAATATCCGCCCCAGCCGGGAGTACCGTCGGTGGTGGAGTATATATAGTATTTGCCGGTCTTGTTGGAATACAGGATTTCAGGGTCGGCGTGAAGGCCGGGCAGGACAGGGTTTTTCCAAGCGTTATTTGGCCACTTGGCTTCGAGGGCTGCTTTCTCGGCCTTTGTGATAGGCATCACAGTACCGTGGCGGGGGAAGAAGTCCTTGCTAAATGGCTTTGGCTCGGCAGAGAAGGTCTTGAGATCCTTAGAAGTCTGATACTCATAACGGCCCGAGGTATAGAGGTCGTACATAAGCACATATTCATCACTGCCGTTGAGTTTGAATATACCCGAACCTTCGACAGGAGTCTTGCCGGCATAGGCATCGAGGTAGTCGAACGACTCTTTCCACGGGCCACGCAAGTGCTTGGCAGTTGCTTTTTTGATGCCGTTTTTGACTTCTTTGCCTTTTTTGTCCTTGGTGTGGCCTTTAAAGAACATATGCCAACGGCCGTCGGGACCTTTCACGATGTCGTTGTCGATACATCCGTCTTTCGAACGGAACAGCACTTTAGGCTCGCTCTCGAAACCGGTAAAATCCTCATTAGCATAGGCATAATATGTTATCAAGCCTTTCTTTTCATCCTCGCGACTCAGGGTGAAGTATACCATGTACTTGCCAACTTCGGGGTCGTAGATAGTCTGCGGCGCCCACACCCAGTAGGCATCCGAGAAATTCTTGGGATAGTCCTCGCTCAGATTCACCTTGGAGTGTTTCCAGTTGGTAAGGTCGTCGGACTTGAGCATCACGATGCCCGGATTTGCACGCCAGCCGTTGTTGGCAGTGCTCATGTCGGTGGCAACCATATAGAATGTTTTGCCGTCGGCACCACGCAGGATATGCGGGTCGCGAATACCACCGCTCTCGCTGATAGTATCCGACGATATTACCCGGCGGTTGGAGTTCAACGCATGCCAGTCAATACCGTTGTCGCTGACAGCAAAGCGCAGCTGCTCCTGGTTGTGACGATTACCCTCGCGACCTTCGAAATATGCAAAAAGATAGGCCTCACATTCGGGGTCGGACGCATTTGCATAAGGAAGCGTACATGCTGCGAGAAATAATAATGGGATGTACCGTTTCATACAATTTTATTGATTGAGTGTTTCGAGGAATTCAATTTCGACGATACGCAGTTCGTTGTTGGTTTTGTCGCCGCCTTCGGCTTTGAAGAGGTCGAGTTCGCCGGCTTTTGGCTCAACAACTTCTACAATATGGTCGAAGGCATCGCTGTCTTCGGCAGCACCTTTAAGACGAATGGTATATGTGTCGGTCAGCACAGGGTGCTCGATATTGAGATGCACGTAACCAAGGCTGCGATCAGTATTACCGCTCCATACCAGTGTGTCGCCTGCATAAACCTCGAGAGGATATGAACGCTGGCGCCAGCCGGTGAGCTTGACGCAGATATCGTCGATAGCCGCACGACGCTCGAGCTTGAAGGTAATCCATCCGGTAGAAAGTCGGCCGTCGTTGCGCCACTCGCTCAGTTCGTTGTCATCGTAGCTGTTTGCAACGCTCTCGGCATTTGCACCTGCTGTGGCACTAAGAATTTTTGTATCCACCTTGGTGTCGACGTACGAAGGACCGGCAGGAGTGGCTCCACGGTCGAAACGCGAACGAAGGCCTTCCCACGGCATGTGACGCGACAGTCCGTCGCGGCTTTCGATAGCCTTGGTATCAAACGACACGCTCACCGGGTCAAAACCGGGTGCGGTAGCAGTAACGGTGACATGACCGGCCTGAGGCAGCGAGCGCAACATCACGCGGTTGATACCAGCCTCGACTGGCAGAGACATCGCTCCGGCGAAATTATTCTTGCCCTGAGCAACGCCGCCGCGCCATTCAATCGGGCCGTCGATAGTAAATGTGACAGTATCGTTGGCAAGAGGACAGCGTCGGCCTTTGGCATCAACGACCTCGAACTGCACCAGGGCAAGGTCAGCGCCGTCGGCATATGTGCCGTTATCGCCCTGCATGAGGCTGAGCTTGAGTTTTTTGGCCTCTCCTACAGTCTCGATCGACTTTGTCATCACAGGCTTATGGTTTTTATCGTAAATCACAGCCTCGACAACACCCGGCTCGTAGGGAATAGAATCGAATGTATATAGGAAGCGATACTCCTGACGGCCCGGGCCATATGATTTGCCGTTGACTTTCAATTCTACAGCATCACCCGACGAAACTACGTAGACCGGTTTGACTGTGCCTTCGGGATAGTTCCAGTGTCCAACAATATGAGCGTCAACATTTTCGGGGTCAACCCATGCATCCCACATCACCTTATGGGCGAAGAAGCCGTCCTTAGGAATGCGCATGGGGTCTACAACGCCGCTTATACGGTAGTTCTCGGCACTGCGTCCGTGGGTCTGGGTATCAGAGAAGATAATCTTGGCACCGCCGGAGTTGACACGTCGACCGGTGCCGGGGCGCTCGCGCCAGAAATCGTACCAGCGACGTACAAACTCGATAGTCAGCTGGTCCTGGTTCTGATTGTAGGCAGTTGCAGGTGCGTTTTTATACATCGGGCCGTCGCCATGTTTGTGATAGGGATAGCTCCAGTCGTCCCAATATTTACGCAGGCCTTCGTCGCGGCAGTATTCGGTCTGAATCATGGGGTGATGCTCGCTCTTGTTTACATAGAGCATCTCGCCGCCATACTCAGCCTCACGAATATCGAGCATCTCGCGCGAACCGATAGCACGTCCGCCGTGAGGGTCGTAAAGGTCGCGGATATCGCGCATCTCGATCATGTGCTCGCGCGATATTGATTCGTTGCCCGACTCCCAGAAAATCACACTGGGGTTGTTGCGATAATATATGATTGCATCGCGCATGAGGTCTTTGCGATGCTCCCAGCGACGGCCGGTGCAGTCGCGTTCGGAGTCACCGGCGGGCAACATCTGCATCAGTCCCACGCGGTCGCACGATTCGACATCCTGACGCCAAGGCGAGATATGCATCCAGCGCACGAAGTTGGCACCGCTCTTGACCATAAGGTCATTTGAATAATCGCTCAGCCAAGGAGCAACAGATAGGCCTACGCCGGGCCATTCGTTGCTGCTGCGCTGTGCATAGCCTTTCATTTGCAGCACGCGGTCGTTGATCCACACCTTGCCTTCGCCGAAGCGTGTCTTGCGGAAGCCGGTGACGGTAGCAACTTCGTCGGTGACTTTACCGTTGATTTCGAGCGCAGTATTAACTGTATACAGGTATCCGTAGCCCCAGCTCCAGAAGTGGAGGTCGCCAACGACTTCGGAGCCCTTGAGCACGGCTGTTTTACCTGCGCCGACAGTCTCTTTCGAGCCACGGAACAATGCAACTTTCTTGCCGTCGTTGTCGTAAATAGAAACTAAAAGTGTGGCCTCAACGGGTTTCTTGCCGTCGTTTCGTACTTCGGTCTCAACATTTATGCGTGCCTCGCGACTGTCGACTTTGATATCGTCGGCATAGACATATGTACCGGTTGTGCCGAGGTTGCTATAAAGCGGCAGGGTCTGGTATACCTTGTCGGCAACGTGGAGACGTACATTTTTGGGAATACCGCCGTAGTTGGCATTGAAGTTGCGGTCGTTCCATTGGTAGAGGCTGTTTGTGGCGCGTTCACGATAGCGCCAGTTGTTGTCGGTTCGCACGGCAAGTACGTTTTCCTTACCGAATTTTACATAAGGTGTAATGTCGAAACCGACAGCCATTACACCGTTTTCGTGTAGGCCGAGGAGGTGGCCGTTGAGGTAGAAATCAGCGCCTTGGCGCACACCCTCGAATTCCAGAAAAATCTTTTTACCCTTATCTGCAGCAGGCACTTTGAAGTGCTTGCGATACCATGCTATGGTATCAGTGAGTTCATAGATTGAAACCTTGAAGGCTTCGTCTTCGTTGAAAGCACGAGGCAGGGTTACTTTTTTCCATTCGGAATCGTCGAATTTTACAGCATCTGCACCGGCCTTGTCACCCACGGCGAGCAACCAGTCGGAATTGAAGTTGTAGCTTTCGCGGGCCTCAGTGCATAAATACCCGGAAGTGATTGCAGCTGCGATAGCAATTGCATTACATAGGTTTTGTTTCATGATATGGCTATTGTGTTATATAATATAAAGGGAGCCGCCATCGCTGACGGCTCCCTGCCTTATAGTACGTTGTTAGTCAGATTACCAACCGGGGTTCTGAACGAGGTTGGGGTTCTTGGCTATCTCAGTCTGAGGAATGGGATAGAAGTACTCCTTGTCGTCCCACTGGCGAGAAACTTTCTCGGGAGTGTAGGTATATTTGTAAGTGGGCTTTTCTTCAGTTCCACCAGAAACCTCACGAGTGATGTTCATACGGGTGATAGAAGTGAAGTAAGTGTGAGCCTCTTTCCAACGACGAACATCCCAGAAACGGTGACCCTCGAAAGCGAGTTCCACGAAACGCTCGTTCTGGTATTTTGCCCAGAATTCGCCGTCGCCTACAGTGATGTTAGGCATTTTGGCGCGTTTGCGAACCATGTTGACAGCTTCGCGAGCAGTCATTGTATGACCTTCGAGCATAGCGTCAGCGCTACCTGTAGCTTTGAAGAGAGCTTCAGCATAGTCGAGAAGGATACCGCCGTAACGGAAGTTGAGGTAAGTGTGGCGTGCATTCTTGAAACCTGCGGTAGCACCAAGGCCGATAGCACCGTTACAAAGTTTCTTGAGGTAGTAGCCGGTAGTAGTAGCATTAGCCTTGGGCTGTGCGTTCACACCACCATAGAACAACTCGAGAGCTTTGTTGGCAGAAGTAGGCCATTTGTCGCCGTTGACAGCTACAGTAACTTCGAGACGGGGGTCACGGTTTTTGTAGGGGTCTGCTGCATTGTAGCCTGAGGTAGGATCGTCGATTGACTTACCATTCTTCATCTCGTAAGCATCTACGAGGTTCTGAGTGGGGCATGTGCCACCGTTGCCACCTTCAACACCTACAGGGTAGTTGTTGGTTTCAACATAGTTGTCACCGTCGCTCGATTTGTAGTAGCGGTAGCAGAAGATAAGTTCTTTGGCGATAGTAATCTTGCTGAAGCTATCAGCTGCCCAAAGATCTGCATATTTAGCGGTAAGACCTTTCTTCTGAGCGGCGCACTCATCAATCAACTCTTTGTAGTAGTTGGCGGCTACAGTGTAGCGCGACTGGTCGTTCGACGGGTTGAAGAGGGGGCTTGCCCAGTAGAGAGCTGCACGTGCACGCAGGGCGAGAACGGCAAGTTTGCCGGCGCGGCCGGTTTCAGAAGCACCGGTAGCGAATTCGCCGAGGTCGGCATAGTTCACGATAATTTTATCCTTGATTTCGTCGCACTCTTTGAAGATATACTCGAAAATCTCGTCGGAAGTACTACGGCTGAGCGAGTTAGCCTCGGCAGCGTCCATGTAGTGGTCGATCAGAGGCACACCACCGTACTGACGGTTGAGGATAAAGTAGAAGTATGCACGGAGGAAACGAGCCTCGTAGGGATAGTTCTGATACTGATGCATCAAAGCGGTGTACTTCGGGTCAAGAACCTGGTCGGGGAAGGTAAGTTCCTGGAAGTTCTCGAGGAAGTGGTTGGCAGCCTGGATAACAGTATACATGCTATTCCAGGTGCTACCCTTTGCGTTAGCAGGGCTCCAGCCACCATTGTAGAAGTCTTCGATAGCGTTGCCGGGACGGCTGAACTCAGCCTCGTCGGTAGCGCAAGCCGACATAGCACCGTTGCTGAAGTTACCGAAGTCGTAGTCCACGGCCTTGTAGAGCTGGGTCATGAAACCTCCGACACGGCCCGTGGTAGCGATGATGTACTCACGGTCGTCGACGGTGTACTCATTATAGTCCATCTCGTCTTTACACGAAGTGGCGGCCACTCCGAGCAGGGCAAGAGATGCGATTATATATTTTGTTTTCATATCTGTTTTGTGAGAAAGTTTTTAGAAAGTTACGCTCAGACCGAAAGCGAAGCTCTTGCTAACAGGGTTGATACCGTAGCATTCGGGGTCGTTCTGGGGCACGTTGCTGGTTGCGAACAGGTCGGTACCGCGGAAGTAAACCTTAGCGCCGTTAACAACGTTGAGCTTGTTGAGGAACGATTCGGGCAGGTTGTAGTAAACTTCGAGGTTACGCAGTTTCAGGAACGAACGGTCGCGCATCCACAGAGTAGAAGTGCGGTAGTTGTTGTTGTTGCTTGAGCTGCTGAGTGCGGGGAAGAGGGCATCCTGGTGATCGGGGGTCCAACGGTTCTCGTAAGCATACTCCGAGATGGTGGTGTTGTTGATCAGAGGCCAGTACATCGACTTGGTGTTGAGCACGGCAGTGTATTTGCCTGTTCCCTGGAAGTAAGCGTAGATACCAAGGCCTTTCCACTCTGCACCGATACGGAAGTTGTAGTAGATGTTGGGGCATGTAGTAGTATGGCCGATAGCGGTCACGTCGTTAGCATCGATAACACCGTCGTTGTTGATATCAACGTATTTGATATCGCCGGGACGTACGGTAGAGAATGTCTGTTTGGGGCTTGCATCGATATCAGCCTGATCCTTGAAGAAGCCGTCGGCGATAAGGCCGCGAAGCTGGTCAACTTGGCCACCGGTTTCTACGAGGTTGGCATACAGACGGGGCTCTTCGAGCATGTCTACGATCTTGTTGGTATTGTAGTTGAAGTTACCGCCGAGGCTGATAGTCCAGTCACCGAAGGTCTTGCTGTAGTCGAGGGCAAGTTCTACACCCTTGCTGTCTACGATACCACCGTTTTCATAGGGGGCTTCGATACCGATGAGTGCAGAGTATTTACCTGCCGACGATACCCAAATACCTGAGCGACGCTCTTTGTAGAGGTCAAGGCTTACGTTGAGACCGGGCATCCAGCCGAAGTCGATACCTACGTTATATTTGTAGGCTTTTTCGCGGCCGGGGTTGGCAGTTGCCATCTGGCCGAGGGCTGTCTGGCCGAAGCTTGAGTTCCAGTCGTTGGTAAAGGGATAGGTGATACCGCTGGTAACGTACGACTGAGTGTAGTACGACCATACCCAGTTACCGCTGCTATCCTTGGGAAGGAAGTCAGAGTTGATCAGACCTGCCGATGCACGTACCTTGAGGTAGAGATCGGGGTTGGTCCAGAATGCTTCGTTCGATGCTACCCAAGAGAGACCGAGTGTGGGCGAGAAGGCCCATTTGGTACCGGGTGCGAGGCGGCTGCTGCCGGTCTCGACCAGGGTAAGGTCGGCCATATAGCGATTAGCGTAGTTGAGGTGTGTCCACCAAGAGATGTTCTGACGGTAAACGGTGTTGTTGATGCCGTTGGGGTCGGTGTACTCATAGTCCCACTTCAGCTGGCTGTAGAGACCGAGCTTGCCGAAAGTGTTCTTGTAGTTAAGACCTACGTCGAAGTGGAGGAAGCGGTGGTAGGTGTTAGTACCCGAAGTGCCGTTCATCTGCGAGTCCTTACCCTGCTCAGAGAGAGAGAAGGTGGGTTTGTCCTGACCTTCGGGCCACGAGGTTGTAACGTCGGCATAACGATACTCTTTCGAGTGGTTCTCCCACATGTTTGCGGTGTTATCGTAAGCGAAGGTAACCTGTGCGCCGAGACCTTTGAGGATCGGGCTGAGGTCCTGCTTGATAGTCATGTCAGCAAAGAGGGTACGGGTGTGGTTCTTATAGTAGGCAGCAGCTGTAGACTGGGCTACAGGGTTCATTGTGCCTGCCCATGTAGACGAACCTGCCCACATACCGTTTTCGGCTTTGATAGGGAAGGCGGCCGAGGGTACGGTGTAAACCATATCCCACAGGTTAGCCTGGTTGCCGGGCTGCTGATCCTCGCTAAGTGAACCCAACACATTGACAGCAAGTTTTGTTGTCGGAGTGAGCTCGATATCGAGGTTCATGCGGATGTTACCACGGCTGAACTTATCCTGAGTCGAATAACCTTCGTTGGTATTGGGGCGTTTGATAAATCCACCCTGGGTAAGAAGAGTACCCATAGCGTAGTACTGGAACTTCTCTGTACCGCCACGGAACTCTGCAGTGTACTTGTTGACAGAACCCTTGTCACGGAATACCTCGTCAACCCAGTTTACATTGGGATAGAGGTAGGGGTATGAACCGTCGGCGAGAGCCTGAATTTCCCAAGGCTGGTAGCGAACGCCGAGACCGTCGTTGGTACGGGCTTCATTGATAGCATTGCCGTATGCAGCACCGTCGAGGAACTTGGGCTTGTGTGCCATGTAGTCGATTACGTGATCGTAGGTGATCTTGATCGACTTGCTGTTCTTCACACCACGCTTGGTGTTGACAACGATAACACCGTTGATACCCTTGTTACCGTAGAGTGCTGTAGCTGTGGCATCCTTAAGGATGTACACGTTTTCAACTTCCTCGGCCGAGATAGTATTGATATCACGCTCGATACCGTCAACTATAAAGAGAGGGGTGTTGTTGTCGTTGAGGGTCTGCAGGCCACGCACATAGAAAGTGGGGTTGGTCACTGCATAGCGGCCGGCATTCTGAAGCGACTGCATGCCATTGCCCTGACCTAAGATGTCATTGCTGATGTTCTTGGCCGAACGGCGGTTGATCTGGCTATTGCCGATCACCGACACAGCACCGGTGCTTTCGCCCAAGGTGATATCCATGTCGCCGCCGTAAGATACAACCTGGTTTGGCGACAGGCTGCTCTGTATCGAATCGGTCTGTGCTGTGGCGCCTACTGACATAGCAGCTATAACCGTCAGCACTGATATATATCTTTTATACATAAAGTCTGATTAATCTAAATGAGATTGTAAGTTGATTACCAGCCGGGGTTCTGGTCAAGACCATAGTTCTTGTTGACCTCGGTGATAGGGAATGCCTGGAAGTAATACTTAGGATCGAATCCCTGGGTCCACCAGATACGAGCATTGTTAGTAATCTCGAAGATTTCGTACTCGAAATCGGTAGGCTCGTAGAAGCGGGGGTTGTCTTCTTTGATTGCAGTGTTCTTGCGGTCACCATCCCACCACATTGTCTCGTCGCGCTCACCGTCTACCATACGGTACATGCGAAGACCGTGGAGCTTCTTCTCGAAGAGGTCGGCACGTTTGTAACGGATAAGGTCGAAGTAACGTGACATCTGGAAAGCAAGTTCGCAAGCACGCTCACGCATGATTTCCTCGAGGAGGGCATCTTTATCCGAAGTAAGGTTCTTGTCGGGGTTGCACTCTACAAGGCCCTTCATACCAACGCGGGCACGTACGGCGTCTACATATTTGATAGCTTCGGTAAGCGAGCCACCTGATTGGAGAATAGCTTCGGCGTAGGTAAGATACATATCGCTAAGGCGGAGGGGGCTCCACTGAGGCCAGTTACGCTGGAATGCGAAACCGGAAACATATGTAAGCATGCGATAGCCGGTACCCCAGAAGCCCTGGCCGGTCTTAGGCTGCTGTTTAGCAACAGTACCACCTACATAACCTTCGTAAGGTTCACCGCTGCGAGAACCACTGTTCCATTCGATTACGCAACGCTGACCGTTTACAGCAACGTTTTCATACAGACGGGGGTCGCGGGTATACTTAACGTCCTGAAGGTCGTGCTGACCGTCAACCTTGGTACCCTTGATAAACATTTCACCGAGTTTGCCTTCGGCTTTTGCTTTGTTCCAGTCGAAGGGTGTACCGTCGGCCCAGGGGAACATCTCTACGTACTCCTGTGTGGGGCAGTAAGCAAGACGCTCGCTTGCACCTGTACCATTTTCAGGACCTGACTTGCTCGCAAAAGCAAGCATGAACCAGCGGTAGCTGTTATCGTTGGCAGTACTTGAAACGCGTACACTGTGGATGATTTCGGGGCTGTTCTGGAGCATGTAAGAAGAACGGAATGCAAATGCATAGTCTTCCTGAGTGTTACCGCCGGGCACTACGAGGTGGTAGTGGCCGCGAGCATTCATTTCCTGGAAGAATTTATCGCAAGCATTCTTGAGAGCTGTCCAGCGAGCGGCATCGTAACCGCCCAGCCATACGAACTCGGGGTGCTCCATAGTATATTTACCTTCGTAGTAAGGTTTCTCAGAGTTGAGAAGGGGAGATGCAGCAAACTGGAGAATCTGAATCTTGAGCGCGTGAGCACCAGCAAGAGTCCAGTGACCGGTTTTTTCTACAGCATCGTCGCCGTCGTAAGCCCAAGGCATGTGGTTGCCTTCGATAGCTGTGTCGAGAAGACTGAGCATAAAGTCGATAGTCTCCTGAGCAGATTTACGGCCGGGATACTCTACTTCGTCGCCTACGTATGCTTTGTCAACAATAGGAAGACCACCGTAGAAACGGAACATCTGGAAGTAAGAGTATGCCATGAGGCAACGGGTTTCGTCGGCAATGCGTGCTTTTTCGGCATCGTCCATACCGTGAACGTTCTCGATACGCTCGAGCATGATATTTGCAGCACGAACATTCTCCCAAATATGCATATTATTATAGGGGAAAACGTTGTAGTTGCCATTACCGTCGGCGGCAGAAGTTACCATGCCGTTGTAATACCACGATACAAGCGAAGGAGATGCTGTACAAGCATGGTGAGTATCGGCGAGGATATCAGGCATGCCTTTAAAGTAATTGTAATACTGAGGAGTTTTATTAGTCGAGCCTGTAGGCAGGTTATAATACTGGTAAGCGTACATCTGATTGAGGAAGTAACGCGTATACTCAGCATTGCTGAAGACAGTATCGGCTGTGGTTGTACCGCCGGGAGCTTTCTCCAGGAAGGCGTTGCCAAATGCAATCTTGTCGGTACAAGAACCGGCTCCGACTGCTGCCAAGGCAAGGACACCAACAATGGGGAGATGTCTTATATTGAGTTTCATGATTATTAGAAGTTAATTTTGAGACTTACAGTGTAGGTTTTCTGGAGGGGATAAGAGGGCGTAGAACTTGCACGTGTCTCGGGATCACCAAAGAGGTAGGGTGTGAAAGTGAGGAGGTTATATGCACTCGCTGCAATCTGGATGCTGTTCATACCTGCTTTTTTGAGCCAGGGGCGACGGAGATTGTAAGCCAGCTGGATAGTTTTGAGACGCAGATATTTAGAATCTTTTTCGTAGAGAGTTGATTCTGCATAGTTATTGTCCCATGCAGCCCACGAAGCACGAGGATATTCATAGTCCTGACCGGGAGCCTCTGCATTCCAAGTATGAGTGAGGTGGTAAGAGAGCAGACCGCCGTCTTCATGACCTGTACGAGAGAGGAAAGGCATACGGAATACGTCGCTGATCATACGGCTAACGCCCCAAGCGCCTGTCCACTGCATAGAGAACTCGAGGTCGCGCCATGCAACACCCATATTGAGGCCGGCAACCCACTGGGGATCATCGGTCCAACCGAGGTCGCGAGTCATATCGTCGGCAGTGATTTTGCCGTCGCCGTCGAGGTCGACGTAGCAAGCGTCACCGTCTTTCATCTCAGTAAGCTGTTTGGGGAAGGGTTTGCCGAAGGTCTTCTCGTAGAGTGCAGGTGTCTCTGCATCGTAGAAACGGAAGAACTTGTACATCGAGCGGGCACCGATACGGTGATTCTTAGAGTACTGATAAGCATTGCTCTGGGGTGCTTCCTTCATTTCTTTTACAACGTTGAAGTTGTGCGAGAGGTTGAAGTTTGCCCAGTAGCGCCAATCGTCGTTTACTTTGTGGTTCCAGTTCAAGCTGATTTCCCAACCGTTGCTGTCTACAACACCGAGGTTGGCATAAGGTACTGCATAACCGATAAACGAAGGAGCGGTCATATCGCGCAGAAGAATGCCGGTACGGTGCTCACGGTAGTAGTCGAATGTAGTACGGAGTTTAGAGTTGAGGAAGTAAAGGTCGAAACCGTAGTCCTGCTTGAAAGCTTTCTCCCAGGTAACTTCGGGGTTGTTTTTGCCGCTTTCTGCGTAACCGGGAAGCCATGTGCCGTTTTCGATACCGAAGTTATAAGCATAACCGAGGTCTTTTGCAAATGACTTGTCACTGTAGTTGTAGGGATCGGCCATATACATGAAGCGGTCGCCACCAACCTTATCGTTACCAACGAGACCCATAGAAACACGGAGTTTCAAGAAGTTAACAACGGGGTTAAGGGGTTCCCAGAATTTTTCGTTGCTGACTACCCAGCCGATTGAACCGGCAGGGAAGGTACCGAAGCGACGATCGGGGTGGAAGTTCTCAGAACCGTTGTAACCGATGTTGAATTCGGCCATGTAGCGGTTGTCGTAGTCATAGGTCACACGGCCAACAATGCCGACATAACCCGAGGGGATATCAGAATAGGTAGAAGGATAGTAAACTTTGCTCTGGTTATAAAGGAGGAGCGCACCTACGGTATTCAAACCGAAACGACGGTTGTAGTTGAAAGCGGCTTCGAAGTACCAGTCGCGACCACGCGCGTTCTTTTCTGCGTACGAAGGTTTCGATTCAGCAGAAAGCTGGCGATAAAGAAGTGAACCATCTTCCTGAATTACAGGAGAGTAAGAAGCGCGGCTAACAGTAACCTCTTTCGACGAGTTGAACCAGCTGTTGTAAGAACCTTTGAGGCGGAACGACAGGCCGGGTGTAACGAAGTCGAGTTTCTGAGAGAGCTGAAGGTCGCTTTGGAGTTTATTGAGGTTTGTACCATAAGAACCTTTCTGGAGGTATTCGAGGGGGTTCGAAGCACCTACGAAAGGAAGGGTAAGGTCGGTATAGTCAAGTGCAGCATAAATCATGCGGCCGTCGATGATACCGGGAGAATAGAACGGTGTAGCCTGATAGTAGTTACGGATCATACCCGATGCACCCTGGCTGGTAAGAGGTTTGTTGTCGTTCGACACGATACCTGATACATTAAATGTAAGGGTTGTGGTCGAAGTAACATCAAGGTCAAGGTTGGCACGGTAGTTGAAACGGTTGTAGCTGTAGTCGAAATCCTGGTCGTAGTCAAATTCTTTGAAAAGACCGCCCTGTGTCATAAGACCGAGAGAAACGAAGTAGCGAACGCTCTTAGTACCGCCGCTGATGTTGATGTTGCTCTTAGTCTGAAGGGTTGATTTCTTCATCAGATAATCAGTCCAACGAACATTCGGGAAACGAATAGGATCGTCACCACTGAGGAATTTTTCGAGAATCGGCTTAGAGAAAAGGGGTTCGGCACCGTCGTTCTTCTTCATCATGTTGTGATAAGTAGCGTACTGGTAGCTGTCGGCCATTTCAACCATCTTAGTAGGAGTCAGAGCCGAGAACGATGTGCTGACATCGATTTTGGGCTTGCCTTCCTCACCACGTTTAGTAGTAATAAGCACAACACCGTTTGCACCACGTACACCGAATACGGCGGTAGCAGAAGCATCCTTAAGTACAGTGATAGACTCGATTTCCTCGGGGTCGATATCGCTCATAGAGCGCTCTACACCGTCGACCTGGATAAGAGGAGCCGAGTTATTCCATGTACCCTGGCCACGCACGTACACTGTAGCAGCATCGCTACCGGGCTCGCCCGAGTACTGTACTGTGGTCACACCGGAAAGCTGACCGGCGAGCACGTTGTTGACCGAGCTCACAGGTGTCTTGACGAGTTCGTCGCCCTTGACACTTGAGATAGCGCCGGTTACGGTGATTTTTTTCTGAACACCATAAGCTACGACTTCGACGCCCTGAAGAGCGACAGTGCTTGAAGTAAGCACAACGTTCATGCCGTCTTTTGCAGCTAATTCTTTGGTTTCATAGCCCACATACGAAAAGCTGAGCTTAGCGCCGGGGGCAACGCGGATAGCGAAATTACCGTCAATATCGGTAACAACGGCAACCTTGGGTGTGCCGGTGGTCGATACTGAAGCTCCGATTAAGGGTTCGCCTGTGTCATCGACTACTGTACCCTTTATCAGAGCGGTCTGTGCAGGGGCACAGAGGACTCCCAAAAGGACAAGCAATCCTGACAAGAGCATTCTTCGTGCATGCCGAACTCCGTTCTGCAATGCCGAATTGAGACTTGGTCTGTCTTTCATGATTGGGTTATTAAAAAATGGTATTAAAATTTTGTGCAGAAATTTTATGCAAATTTGTGTAAATATTACTTACATTTATGAAAATTTTACGCCCATTTAGGTTGTTAATCCTGCTGACAAGCCCTATTTACTCATTTTTATCCCTCTTTTGACTCAAAATATCACATATAGGTCTACTTTTACTTGTTTGTGTGTCTCGAAATATCACTACCTTTGCATTACCAGATACAAAACCTTAACTGATGAGCAATTTTTTGTCTATACTTATTATAATACTTGTTTCACTGCCGTCCTTGGCAGCTGACATGAAAGCACGCTTTTTGCCTACTTTAAGCCAGATTCCGGACCATAATATTGCAAACCTGTTCCGCGACCGAGACGGATACATGTGGTACGGCGGACCGCACGCCTTATACCGCGACGACGGCTACAACGTGCGCACCGTTACCATCGACCGCGACTGCATAATACGCGGAATATCGCAGGACCTCGACGGAAATATATGGGTTTCGACCGATAAAGGAGCGTATATTTGCGACAAGTATAATTATTCTGTAGAAATATTCGATCCTCAGCGCCTCAAAGGATACCCGGTAAACAATGTATTCTTCACAGCGGACGGCTCGATCTGGATTAACCAGTTCGGAGTGCTGCACCGCTACGACAACGAGCGCAAATGGGTGAAGGACTACCCTATCGCCGGTAAAGGACAGAAAGGTTATGTTACAGGTTTTGTAGAGCGCGTACCCGGCGATATATTTATGACATGCTATTCGAACGGAGTATATCGATACAACCGCGCCCGCGACATATTCGAAATGTTCGCCCCGACAGAAAGCACCGTTAAACTTGGCAACCTGGTATATGACGAGCACAACGACTGCTTCTGGACCAACGACCATGACGGCAACATTTACCGCTTCAACCCCTACCCTGCGCCAAACGAAGCTATCTTCACCGGCTCTCTGGTAGCGCACTACGACACCCCCGACAAGAAAGAACGGGTGCACAGATTTACACTCGACAAAAACCTTGGCTACATCTGGTGCATCACACGCAACCACCTGCTGGCCTTCGAACCACAGCCCGACGGAACATTGAAACACCTCAAGCTGTCGATATGCGACGAACTCGACGGTGCATCAATTCAAGATGTCATGGCTTCAGACGGCCTATTATGGGTTGCCTCTTTCGACGAACCATGCACCGTCATTTCGCTACATAATAATAATGTAAGCTTCGACCCACTCGAACTGCTGAGAAAACGCTCCGGCAACAGACCGCTAATAACCCACCTATGTGCCGACGACAACGAAGACCTGCTATGGCTGGTGCAACTACGCACCGGACTGGTACTCTACGACCGCAAGCACAACAGACTGACTTACAATGACGAAACACCGGAAACCAAGATACTACGCCTCAATGTTGCCAACAATCTTGCGGCATCACCTTATTATAAAGGTGTATGGGTATCGCAGGAACGGCGCGGTCTCTTAAGGTCGGTCAAAAACGACAATAACAAAATAATTCCCGGCGACTCAATCATTCTCACAACCGCAATAGACCCCTCGATGAGGGTATCGGCTATCTACGAGGACTCTAAATCACGCGTCTGGGCAGCCACAACACGCGGACTTTTCGCCTATGACCTTAACAAAAAAGACTTTGTAGTACGCCTTCCACGTGTCAAGACCGGTTCTGCAATCATAGAAGACGAGTATAAAAACATATGGATTGCCGGCAAAGACTCTACAGTATACAAATTTTCGGACGACAACATCAATAAATACTCCAGCTACAAGATTCCCGGCCACTTCTCGGCAATCAGCACCAACGACAGCCGCAACTTCTGGCTCGGCACCGACGACGGTATGCTGATTCAATTCAAACCTGAAAGCAACAAATACTTGAAGCACAATGAATTCAGCGACCTTCTACAGGCATCTATCCTCAAGATTGTGCCCGGCAGATCGGGTAAGACATGGCTTCTATCCGAACAGTTAATTATAGAGTACGAACCAATCACAAGAACTTACAATCTATATCAGGGCGGCCTCGACATCGATGCCGATCGATTCCTGAACGCCAACCCAGACAGCCATGGTATGCTAATGGCGGGAACTATCGGCGGCATAGCCTATGTATCGCCAAGTGCAATTCCCGACACCATGGAGATTGCAATGAAACCGCAGATTACCGACATTACCGTTGACGGTAAATCTATGATTTTCAACGAAGAAAAATCAATCCAACCGGACAAGCTCACTCTCGAGTCGGAAAACCACAACATAGTTTTCCACCTCAGCACTCACGACAATATAAATGCCGACAAAGTAAGGTATGCATACCGCATGAAAGGCTTCGACAAGCAGTGGTCATACACCAAGCGCGGAGATAACAAAGCTGTATACAATTACTTACCCAAAGGCACGTATACTCTCGAAGCTAAAGTCTGCGACCCTCATAACCGCTGGTCCACGCCCGAAAACTTACTAAAAGTTGACCGCAAACCGGCCTTTTACGAAACCTGGTGGGCAACAAGCCTATTAATACTTATCACCATAGGGTTTATTATACTCTCTATCGTCAAATATCGCAGGCATCTTTACAACGAAAACCAGGAGATGTGGTCGGACAGCGCCGAAATGGTGAAAATACGTCAATACCTCGAAAGTCCGGTATCGCTACCCGACGAAGAATTCCGCCACCTCGACAGCCTGCTTGTGAGCAAGGCGACCGAAGTAGTCGAAGCACATCTGTCCGAACCCGAATTTGACGTAAACGAACTGGCCTCGGGCTGCAATATGTCGCGTTCGTCGTTCACACGCAAAATCAAAGCCATTACTAACCTGACCCCGCTTGAATTCATCAAAGACATCAAAATGAAACACGCCCGCCACATGCTCGAAAGCCAGAACTACACAGTGAGCGAAGTGGCCGAACGCCTCGGATTTGCCAACCGCCGATACTTCACAGCATCGTTCCGCAAGGCTACAGGCTTCAACCCTTCGGAGTATCTGCGCGACCAACACGGCGAATCAGGAGATGATAAAAACAAGCCTTTAGAGGGGTAATTTTGAGTCATTCTATGCCCTCTGCACGATTTTAACCCCATAAAGATTGGGTTTAAAACGTAACTTATACCTATTTTGTGCAACTTTGCATTGTTCCCCTTTTATCTGACAAACATGAAACAAATACAGCAAAACATTAGGTTCAATTTAGGTAAGATTGGTTTAGGCGCATTACTTGCGGCTCTACTCTCGACGTCCCCCTCGGCATTTGCCCTCGACGCCGATGCGAGTTCGCCCCGCAAAGTAATCTCGGCTAACAGCGACTGGCGTTTCCATGCAGGAGACGTCAGCGGTGCCGATGCCGTAAAATTCGACGACAGCAACTGGCAGCACGTACGACTTCCCCACGATTTCCAGATTCACCAGCCATGGGTAGAGCCTTCACCCGACGAAAAACCCGATGAAGACAACCCTATGGCCAACGTACGTAGCCGACTGAGTGCGCGAGCATTCAAAGAAATGGGCCAGGGTTGGTACCGCAAGACTTTCACTCCGCCCGCAGACTGGAAGGGCAAACGTGTGCTCATCGACTTCGAAGGCCTATTGTTGGTCGGCGATGTGTATCTCAACGGCGAACGCATTGGCGGCACCGACTACGGCTACCTTGGCTTTGATGCCGATGTAAGCGACAAACTCAAATTTGGCGAGCCTAACGTACTTGCAGTCAAGGCCGACACAGGCAAACCGGAAAACTCGCGCTGGTATACCGGCGCCGGTCTCTACCGCGACGTCAACTTCATCGTCACAGACCCCAAACAGTACTTCGTCCGCAACCCGTTTGCAATCACAACCCCTGTTGTTTCGCCCGAAAAATCGACAGTAGTAATCGATGCCGAGCTTGCAAACTACGTGAAAGACGACAGCGTACGAGTGGGTATCGAAATCATCAGCCCCGAAGGCTTGAAAGTATATTCCAAAACCACTCCTCACTGGCTCAACCGCAAACAGCATATCCGCGAATTCCGTCTCGACAGCCTCGATCTGAATGAGGTAAAACTCTGGGACACAGAGAATCCCAACCTTTATACAATGGTTGCTACAATCTACCGTCCCGACGGCACTGTGGCAGACAAACTTGAAGAACGATTCGGTGTGCGCAAAATCGAATTTTCGCCCGAATTCGGCTTCAAGCTCAACGGAAAGAAAGTGATTCTCAAGGGTATAGCCAACCACCATACTCTTGGCGCACTTGGCGCCGCCGCTTATCCACGAGCAATCGAAAAACGTATCGACATGCTCAAAGATTTCGGATTCAACCACGTACGTACTTCACACAACCCCTACAGCGAATCGTTCCTTGACCTTTGCGACGAAAAAGGCATACTCGTTGTAGACGAACTTTACGACAAGTGGACATCGCAGTTTGCAGGTGGCCGCAAAGACTGGACCGAGCTTTGGCAGCACGATGTGCCTGAATGGGTTCGTCGCGACCGCAACCACCCATCGGTAATCTTCTGGAGCCTTGGCAACGAGCTTCAGCTCATCCCCGACCTCCCCTTCAATGACTGGGGCGTGACACCCTACAAACTTCAGAAAGCGCTACTAAACCGCTATGACACAACACGTCCTGTAACCGTAGCTATGCATCCGCGAGGCCGTAACGAACATACCGACAGCCTGCCTGCACCCCTGGTAATGGAAACAGACATTGCAGCCTACAACTACCGCTACATGTACTTCCCCGGCGACGGCCGCCGCTTCCCCTGGATGATGTTCTACCAGAGCGAAGCTAATACCTCAAATATGGGTCCCAACTACTTCGAAATGGACCTCGACAAAGTTATCGGCCTTGCATACTGGGGAATGATCGACTACTTCGGCGAATCACTCGGCTGGCCCGCCAAAGGCTGGCCCAACGGCGTATTCGATATCTCGCTCGAACCCAAGCCTCAGGCATATTTCCTGCGTACATTCTTCAAACCCGAAGAGCCTCAGGTACATATCGCAATTGTCGACGATGACGCAAGCGTGATGTGGAACGATGTACAGGTGGGCACTAAGACCCTCTCGTCGCACTGGAACCGCAAAGAAGGCTCGAAACTCAACCTCTACACCTATACCAATGGCGACGAGGTAGAACTCATCGTAAATGGTAAAAGTCTTGGCCGCCGCACAAACAATGTGGCTAACCCCAAAGAGCATAACCGCATATATTGGAAAGACGTACCCTATGCAAAGGGCAATATAGTAGCTCGCGCCTATCGCAAAGGCGAGAACAAACCTATCGCCACACACCGCATCGAAACAGCCGGTAAAGCAGTAAAACTCACGGCTACAGGCGACAACAGCAACTGGAAAGCAGATGCAACCGACCTGCAACACGTACGTATCCAGGCACTTGACGGCAGGAACCGTCGTGACTATGGCGCATTCGACAAAATCAAATTCACAGTCGACGGCCCGGCTGAAATCGTTGGTGTTATCAACGGCAACATTTCAAGCGACGAACTCACCGTAGGCGATACCCGCAGCCTCTACAACGGCACATGCACCGTCATACTCCGCTCTACCGACGAACCGGGCGAAGTAATCTTGACCGCAACAGCCGAGGGTTCGAAAATGAAAGCGACCAAAACCAAATTTTACACCAAATAAACCATTCGTAATCAACACAATGCGAAAAATCCAATACATCTTACCCCTTTTGGCCCTCGGAGCTTTGCAAGCTGAAGCTCAGGCCAAATACGATTTTTCCAAGATGCAGCGCGAGAAACTCGGACGAGGCGTTGTTGCAATCCGCGAAAATCCGTCGAAAGTGGCTGTATCATGGCGCTACCTCGAATCAGACCCTGAAAACCAGTCATTCGACATTTACCGTAACGGCAAAAAGGTTAACTCAAAGCCCGTTACCAATGCAACATTCTTCACCGACAACTATAGCGGCAACGAAGAGGTAAAATACGAAATCAAAGCCCTCAAAGGCGACAAGACCGTAGCGTCTTATACCCTTCCGGCAAACGCACCGTTAGGTTACATCAACATACCAATCCAGCGCCCCGACCTCGGAGTAGAACCCTTTGGTAAAGAATACTTCTACACAGCCAACGACGCATCTGTAGGCGACGTTGACGGTGACGGCGAGTATGAAATCATACTCAAATGGGACCCCACAAACTCGCACGACAACTCGCACGACGGTTTCACCGGCCCGACATACCTTGACTGCTACGAACTCGACGGTACTCGCAAATGGCGCATTGACCTCGGCGAAAACATCCGCTCGGGTGCTCACTATACACAATTCCTTGTTGCCGACTTCGACGGCGACGGCAAAGCCGAAATAATCTGCAAAACAGCCGACGGCACTACCGACGGTCAAGGCAAAGTAATCGGCGACCGCCGTGCCGACTGGCGCAACATGAAAGGCCGCGTTGTATCGGGCCCCGAATACCTTTCTGTATTCAATGGCGAAACCGGTGCAGTAATGGCTACAGTCGACTACATTCCCCCTCGCGGCAATATCAAAGACTGGGGTGACGGTTATGCCAACCGTTCAGACCGTTTCCTTGCCGCTGTTGCCTATGTAGACGGTGTAAGGCCTTCGGCAATCATGGCCCGCGGTTATTATACCCGTAGCGTACTCGCAGCCTACGATTGGGACGGCCAAGACCTCAAAGTGAAGTGGGTATTTGATAGCAACACCCCCGGAAACGAAGCTTATGCAGGTCAGGGCAACCACAACCTCCGCGTTGCAGACGTTGACGGCGACGGTTGCGACGAAATCATCTACGGCCAGATGACCGTAGACCATGACGGTACAGGCCTCTACTCTACCGGCATGTATCATGGCGACGCTATCCACTTGTTATCAGACATCAACAACGAGAAATACTATGTATGGTGCTGCCATGAAAACAAAAAAGACGGCTCAACCCTGCGCGATGCCGCTACCGGCGAGGTAATTCTCCAATACCCCAGCGACAAGGATATAGGCCGTTGCATGGCTGCCGATATCGATCCCACCCACCCCGGCGTGGAGGTATGGTCACCCAACTCCGGTGGCGTACGCTCGTTTACAGGCAAACTCATCAACGACCAGAAAGATTTCAAAAACGAGATATCTGCCAAAGTACCTGTCAACATGGCTGTATGGTGGGACGGCGACCTCCTTCGCGAAATGCTTGACCGCAACGTTATCAGCAAATACAACTGGAAAACAGGCGAAATGGACAAAATACTCGTCATGGAAGGCACTATGTGGAACAATGGCACAAAAGCAAATCCATGCCTCCAGGCCGACATTCTTGGCGACTGGCGCGAAGAAGTACTTATGCGCACAGCCGACAACAACAACCTTCGACTATATGTCACTACGATCCCTACCGACTATCGCTTCCACACATTCATGAGCGATCCGGCATACCGATGCAGCGTGGCAAACCAGAATATAGCATACAATCAGCCCGCCGAGCCCGGATTTTACTTCGGACCTGACCTGAAAGGTAAAAAATTCCGTGGTACATTTATCAAGAAATAGTGATGAAATTTAACTTAAGCCATTCAATCATTCTTGCAGCAGCTCTGACCATGGGCAATGCCTATGCTCAGAAGCATGTTCCTGCCCCAATGGAGGATGTCAACAAGGTAGTTGACAACACTCCCGACAGTATGAATATTGCCAAAACAGCCCGTCCGGTCCCCGGGTCTACTCGTAAAGGCAACAACCCCGTGCTATTCCTTGTAGGCAACTCTACAATGCGCACAGGCACAATGGGTAACGGCAACAACGGCCAGTGGGGCTGGGGTTACTTCATGGGCGAATACTTCGACCAAGACCGTATCACTGTTGAAAACCAGGCTCTTGGCGGCATGAGTAGCCGTACGTTCTACAACAAACTGTGGCCCGATGTACTCGCAGGCGTTAAAGAAGGCGACTGGGTAATCATCGAACTCGGACACAACGACAACGGCCCGTACGACAGCGGTCGTGCACGTGCATCTATTCGCGGTATCGGCGACGAAACCCTCGATGTAGTTATCAAAGAGACAGGCGAAAAAGAAACCGTGCTTACCTATGGCGAATACATGCGTCGTTTCGTGCGCGAGACTAAAGCCAAAGGCGCTCACCCCATTCTTTTCTCACTCACACCCCGAAATGCATGGGACAAAGACGGCAAGATTGTCCGTGTTGACAAGACTTTCGGTCTTTGGGCTAAACAGGTTGCTGAAGCCGAAGGTATACCCTTTGTAGACCTCAACGACATCACAGCCAAGAAATTCGAAACATTTGGCCCCGAGAAAGTAAACTATATGTTCTATCTCGACAAGATTCACACCTCAGAGTTCGGTGCACGCAACAATGCCGAATCGGCAGTTGCAGGTCTCCGCGCACTCAAAGGCGTGGCTCTTTCCGACTACCTTCTCCCCGAACCGGTAGACAATGCCACCGGCAGCAGCCGTAAGCCCGGTTGCCCGATTGTATTCACTATCGGCGACAGCACCGTCAAGAACAAAGACAACGGCGACAGCCAGTGGGGTTGGGGCAGCGTGATTGCCGAGCAATTCGACAGCACCAAAGTAACTGTTGAAAACCATGCAATGGCTGGCCGTAGCGCCCGTACATTCCTCGACGAAGGTCGTTGGGACAAGGTATACAAGGCTCTCAAACCCGGCGACTACGTTATCATGCAGTTCGGCCACAACGACGGCGGCGACATCAACACCGGCAAGGCACGTGGCGAAATACATGGTGCTGGCCCCGAAAGCAAGGTATTCCTTATGGAGCCCACCGGCAAGTACAAAGTCATCTACACCTATGGCTGGTATATCCGCAAATTTGTCAATGATGCCAAAGAAAAAGGTGCAATTCCAATCGTTCTCAGCCACACCCCCCGCAACAAGTGGACAAAAGGCAAAATCGAAAGCAATGCTACCAGCTTCGGTCTTTGGGCTCGACAGGCAGCCGAGCAGGCCGGTGCCTACTTCATTGACCTGAACTCGATTTCAGGCAAGAAACTCCAGGCTCTTGGCGAAGGCAACACAATGGAATTCTTCAAAGGCGACCATACCCATACCTCTAAAACAGGTGCACGCCTCAACGCAGCATCTATTGCCGAGGGACTCCGCGGTATCGACTGCGACCTCAAGAACTACCTCAAACCCGTTACCTACGAGTACGACATGACCAAAGCCGTGCCCGCATACAACGAATTCGACGGCTATGGCTACGACTTCAAAACAGCCCCCGACAAAAAGAAAGGCCAGCAGCCCTTCTTCTTCTCGGTTCGCGTGCCCGACGGCAACTACAAGGTAACACTTCTTCTTGGCGACAAAAAACGCGCATCAAATACCACAGTTCGCGCCGAAAGCCGCCGTCTTATGCTCGAAGACGTTAAGACTAAGAAAGGTAAATTCGAAGAACGCACCTTTATTGTCAACAAACGCACACCTGCTATCAACCTCAAGGATTCTGTACGCATCAACCCCCGCGAAGTAGGCACTCCTACATGGGACGACAAACTCACCCTCGAATTCACCGGTGAAGCTCCCGCTGTAGCCAAGATTAAAATCGAGCCTGTCAACGATGTACCTACTATCTTCCTTTGCGGCAACAGCACCGTTGTAGACCAGGCAGACGAACCTTGGGCAAGCTGGGGTCAGATTATCCCCCGCTACTTCAAGAACAACGTAGCAGTTGCCAACAACGCTGAAAGCGGTGAACGCACATCGTCGTTTATCTCGAAGAAACGCCTCGACAAAGTTATGTCAATGGCAAAACCCGGCGACTGGATTCTTATTGAATTCGGCCACAACGACCAAAAAGACAAAGGTGCAGGTGCAGGTGCATATTACAACTTTGCACACAACCTCAAAATCTTTATCGACCGTGCCCGCGCAGCCGGCTTGAAACCTGTGCTGATTACTCCTACCGCTCGTCGTCAGTTCGACAAGAACGGTAAAATCAAAGACACTCACGGCGATTATCCCCAGGCTATGCGCGATGTAGCACGTCGTGAAAACGTTCCTTTGATCGACCTCAACCCCATGACCAAGACTCTCTATGAAAGCCTTGGCGTAGAAGGTTCGAAAAAAGCGTTCGTTCACTATCCCGAGAACTCGTTCCCCGGTCAGGACAAAGCCTTGGCCGACAACACACACTTCAACCCCTATGGCGCAACAGAAGTTGCAAAATGCGTAATCGAAGGCATCAAGAGCCAAGTACCCGAATTGTCAGGCTACCTCATCGAGACTGAGACATTCAATCCTGCCCAGCCCGATGATCCCGCCACATTCGTATGGCCTCTGGCACCCTTCTTCGATGCAAAAAAACCCTACGGAAACTAACCCAATACAACAATACTCATGAAAAGATTTGCATTTAAGATGTTCCTCAAACCCGGTTGTGAGGAAGAGTACGCAAAGCGTCACGCCGAACTGTGGCCAGAACTGAAACGTCAGATTACCGAAAGCGGTGTACGTAACTACTCTATCTACTGGGACAAAGATACAAACATTCTCTTCGGGTATCAGGAAGTAGAAGGCGATGCCAACTCTCAGGATGCCGAAGCAGCCGACGAGATCACACACAAGTGGTGGGACTTCATGGCCGACATCATGGAGGTAAACCCCGACAACTCTCCTGTGACCATACCTATCAAGGAAGTATTCCATCTTGACTGATCTCACAACTATGGCTAAGACATATCACTTGGCTGTCGATCTTGGTGCGACCTCAGGTCGCACCATTCTCGCAGCTTTCGACGGCAGCAAGGTCGAAATGGAAGAACTCACACGCTTCAAATACCCCATGCTGCCCTTCAACGGTCACCTGTTCTGGAATCTTCCCCTTCTATATCAGGAAATCCTCAACGGTATCAAGAAGAGTAAGGAAGTACTCGGCGAGAAAGACGCACAAGCGACCCTTACATCAATCGGTATCGATAGCTGGGGCTGCGACGTAGCATATTTCTATGCCGACGGCTCTCTGGCAGGTCTGCCCTACTGCTACCGCGACAGCCACACAGAAGGCGCTGTAGAGCGTTTCTGCGAGAAAATGCCGCGCGAAAAAGTATATGAGAAAACCGGTATCCAGTTCATGGATTTCAACACCGTTTTCCAGCTCGATACTATCAAGACCAACTCGCCCGAAGTAATAGAAGCAGCCGACAAAATACTCTTTATTCCCGATGCCCTGGCATATATGCTCACCGGCAAGGCTGTAACAGAGTACACCGTAGCGTCGACATCACAGATGCTCAACCCCAACACCGGCGACCTTGACGAAGAAGTACTCGCAGCCCTCGGTATCGCTCGCGAAAAATTCGGCCCCATGGTTCAGCCCGGCATGGTTATCGGCACTATCACCGAGCAGGTACAAGAAGCTACCGGCGTTGGAGCAATACCAGTAGTGGCTGTAGCCGGTCACGACACAGCATCTGCAGTTATCGCCGTACCGACACCCGACAAAGACTACGCTTATCTGAGCTGCGGTACATGGTCGCTTCTCGGCATCGAATCGCCCGATCCAATCATCACCGACAAGAGCCGCGAATACAACTTCACAAACGAAGGCGGCATCGACGGCACAACCCGCTTCCTCAAAAACATCTGCGGTATGTGGATTTTCGAGCGTTGCCGCGACGAATTCAAGGATGTACCAAAAAACATCGGTGAACTTGCAGCTCTCTGCCTCAAATCTGACTGCCCGAGCATCATCAACCCCGATGATCCCTCATTTGCACATCCGGCAAGCATGACTCGCGCAATCGATGAATACTGCACCCGCACCGGTCAGGAAGTACCCAAGACCCCGGCAGACTACATCCATGTAGTATACTGCTCTCTTGCAAAACGCTACAAAGAAATCCTCAGCTGGCTCCGCGAACTCTCGCCCGTAGAAATTAAACGTCTCCACGTAATCGGCGGAGGTTCACTCAACCAGTACCTGATGCAGGATACAGCCAACGAACTCGGCATCCCCGTAATCGCCGGACCGACAGAGTGTACAGCCCTTGGCAATGTACTCGTACAGCTCCGTGCCTGTGGCTCTGTAAGCGATCTCAACGACATGCGCCGCGTCGCAATCAATTCAACCGAAACAAAAACTTACCTACCCAAATAAACTCTAAAACATGAAAGAAGAACTTATCAAGAAAGCATACGAGATAGCTCGTGAACGCTATGCAGCCATCGGTGTCGACACCGACAAGGTACTCGAACAAATGCAGGATTTCCACCTGTCGATGCACTGCTGGCAGGCCGACGACGTGGCCGGCTTCGAAAACCAGGGCGGCAGCCTCACCGGCGGCATCCAGGTCAACGGCAACTATCCCGGCAAGGCCCGCAATATCGACGAGCTCCGCGCCGACGTGCTCTACGCCATGAGCCTCATCCCCGGCAAGCACCGTCTCAACCTCCACGAGATTTACGGTGACTTCGGCGGCAAGTTCGTTGACCGCGACCAGGTTACCCCCGAGCACTTCCAGAGCTGGATCGACTGGGGCCGTGCAAACGACATCAAGCTCGACTTCAACTCTACCTCGTTCTCTCACCCCAAGAGCGGCGACCTGTCGCTCTCTAACCCCGACAAGGGCATCCGCGACTTCTGGATCGAGCACAGCAAGCGTTGCCGCGCTATCTCGCAGGCAATCGGCGAGGCTCAGGGCGACCCCTGTATCATGAACACATGGGTACACGACGGCAGCAAGGACATCACCGTTAACCGCCTGATGTACCGCGAGCTCCTCAAGGATTCTCTCGACCAGATCTTCGAGCACCGCTACGACATGATGAAGGACTGCGTTGAATCGAAGGTATTCGGCATCGGCCTGGAGAGCTACACCGTTGGCAGCAACGACTTCTACACCTCGTACGCCGCCAAGAACGACATGATGATCACCCTCGACACCGGCCACTTCCACCCCACAGAGAGCGTTGCCGACAAGGTGAGCGCCATGCTGCTGTTCGTTCCCGAACTGATGCTCCACGTGAGCCGTCCTATCCGCTGGGACTCTGACCACGTGACCATTATGGACGACCCCACACTGGACCTTTTCAGCGAAATCGTGCGTGCCGGCGCCCTCAACCGCGTACACTACGGCCTTGACTACTTCGACGGCACCCTCAACCGCATCGGCGCTTACGTTATCGGCAGCCGCGCCGCCCAGAAGTGCATGCTCCGCGCCCTTCTCGAGCCCACCGCCAAGCTCCGCCAGTACGAGCTCGCCGACCAGCGCTTCCAGCGCCTCGCCCTCCTCGAGGAGTGCAAGAACCTGCCCTGGAACGCCGTTTACGACATGTTCTGCCAGCGCAACAACGTTCCCGTTGGCGAGACATTCATCCCCGAAATCGAGAAATACGAGGCCGAGGTTACATCTAAGCGATAAGTTGGCTTAGAATCCCGGTTTAGTGCTCTTTTAGAGCTTAGTTGAGAGTTTAGAGTTTAGATAATGGTTTTTGCAGGCCGTTCTTTATCTTGATATACCAACCTTGAGAGGTCTTTCGAATATGAAAAACGTCAAAAGAAGCTATTATCTAAACTCTAAACTCTAAACTAAGCTCTATAAAAAGAACTCTAAACTATCAACTAAGTTCTGAAAGAGCTCTCAACTAAGCTCTAAAAAAAGCTCTCAACAACCAACACCAATGGAATTAGTAATCGGACTACTTATTATCGCCATAGGCGCCTTCTGCCAGTCGAGCTGCTATGTCCCCATCAACAAGATCAAGTCTTGGAGCTGGGAGAGCTACTGGATCGTGCAGGGCGTTTTCGCATGGCTCGTCCTCCCCTTCCTGGGCGCCCTTCTCGCCGTACCCGAGGGCCACTCCCTCGGCGAGCTCCTCACCGCCGGCAGTTCGTTCAACATCTGGATGACCATGCTCTTCGGCGTGCTGTGGGGCGTAGGCGGACTCACCTTCGGCCTGTCGATGCGCTACCTCGGCGTTGCCCTGGGCCAGTCGATAGCCCTGGGTACCTGCGCCGGCCTTGGCACAGTAATGGGCCCGGTGCTGCTCAATATCTTCTTCCCCGAGAACGACCCTCTGTCGCAGCTCACCTTCGCCGTAATCCTGGGCGTTATCGTCACCCTTGCCGGTATCGCAATTATCGGCGTTGCAGGCTCGATGAAGGCCCGCTCGCTCAGCCCCGAGGAACAGAAGGCCGCTGTCAAGGACTTCAACTTCCCCAAGGGCCTTGCTATCGCCCTTCTTGCAGGCTTTATGAGCGGCTGCTTCAACGTGGGCCTCGAGTTCGGCAAGGACATCAACTTCGGCGAGCTCACCGACCCCATGTACAGCACCCTGCCCGCCACCTTCCTTGTCACCCTTGGCGGCTTCGTAACCAACGCGGTGTACTGCTTCTACCAGAACAGCCGCAACAACACCTGGGGCGACTACGCCAACGGCTCGGTGTGGCTCAACAACGTCTTCTTCTGCCTGTTGGCCGGCGCACTGTGGTACAGCCAGTTCTTCGGCCTCGCCCTGGGCAAGGGCTTCCTCACCGAATCGCCCACGCTCATGACGCTGTCGTTCTGCATCCTCATGGCCCTCAACGTTGTCTTCTCAAACGTCTGGGGCATCATCCTCAAGGAATGGAAGGGCTGCTCGGGCAAGACAATCGCCGTGCTTGTCGCCGGCATCATCGTGCTGGTAATCTCGTGCTTCCTGCCCCAGCTGGTATGACGCACACAGCAAACAGAAACATACAACTTAAAACCAAACAATAAACCAATGTCAATCTTAGACAACCGCCCCTCCCTGGCCCGCGAAGTAGACCAGATCGCCGAGGCCGCCGGATACCTCTGGCAGAAAGGCTGGGCCGAGCGCAACGGCGGCAACATCACCGTCAACATCACCGAACACGTAGACGACGAGATACGCCGCATGCCCGCCATCAGCGAGCCCGTGGCCATAGGCTGCACCCTCCCCAACCTCAAGGGCTGCTACTTCTACTGCAAAGGCACCCAGAAACGCATGCGCGACCTTGCCCGCCGGCCCATGCAGAACGGCTCGGTAATCCGCATCCTCGACGACTGCGCCCACTACGAAATCATCGCCGACGAACCCGTGATGCCCACCAGCGAACTTCCCTCGCACCTGTCGGTACACAACTACCTCATCGGCAAGGGCTCTACCTACAAAGCATCTGTCCACACCCACCCCATCGAGCTCGTTGCCATGAGCCACAACCCCGAGTACCTCAAGAAGGACGTGCTCTCCAAGCTCCTGTGGTCGATGATTCCCGAAACTAAGGCCTTCGCACCCCGCGGTCTCGGAATGGTTCCCTACATGCTTCCCTCGTCTAACGAGCTGGCCGAAGAGACTATCAAGGCAATCGACGACAACTACGACGTGGTGATGTGGGAGAAACACGGCGTGTTCGCTGTAGAAAACGACGTAATGAGCGCATTCGACCAGATCGACGTGCTCAACAAGAGCGCAAACATATACATGTGCGCACGCTCAATGGGCTTCGTTCCCGACGGCATGTCGGACGAGCAGATGACCACACTCTCAACCGTTTTCAACCTTCCTAAATAAATAGTTTTTTTAGGTAAAAGCGAAAGGTAAGAGGTAAAACAATTGTTGCGCAATGCCGTGTAACAATCGCTTTTACCTCTTATCTACTATCATAAAAACCGCAAACCAAACAAAAAGCATCTACATCTCAGTATTATGAGCAAATATTACCTGATTGGTTTCGCTGCCCTTGCCCTTGTTTCATGCACAGCAAAACAAGACAAAGTGGCCGAGGAAGAAATCAACGACTCTACTACCCCGTTGCACCTGCTGCAACCCGACTATACCACACCTTACGGCCAACTGACATCAGACTCAGTAAAAGCCGACATCGACCGAGTATTCGCCTATATCGACGCAGTAACCCCTGCCAAGATGACCGACGGCAAGGTTAACCCCGGTACATACCGCCTCACCAGCTACGAATGGGGTGTAATGTATGATGCCCTCCTTGATGCAGCTGCAATCACCGGCGACAAACGCTACGCCGACTATGTAAGCGACCGTATCGGATTCCTCGCAGCCGAGGCAGACAAGGCTACAGATGTTAGCGAAGACGGCCAGCTCCGCCAGGTCAAAGACCCCCGCACGCTCGATGATGCAGGTGCTATGGCCGGTGCATGGATGCGTGCAGCCATGGCCGATTCAAGCCTTAAAATCTCTCCCTATATCGAAAACTACTGGAAAATCGTAGAAACTACCCCCGTACACCTCGCCGACGGCACAATCGCCCGCAATCGTCCCCACTACAATGCTGTATGGCTCGACGATATGTTCATGGCCCTTCCCTCAATGGCAGTACGCAGCCAGTATGCCAACGATCCCAAGCAGCTCGATGATGCCGCCAATATCACTACCGGCTTCTTCAAACGCATGTGGATTCCTGAGAAGAACATCTTCCGTCACGGTTATGTAGAAGGTGCCGAGCACCAGCCTTCAATGGCATGGGGCCGTGCAAACGGCTGGGCTATCCTCACCATGAGCCAGCTTCTCGACTTCCTGCCCGAAAGCCACCCCAAACGTGCAGAAATCCTCGACATGTTCCGCAAACATGCAGCCGGCCTTGCCGAGCTTCAGGGCATCGACGGTTTCTGGCATCAGCTTCTCGACCGTCCCGAGACATACGAAGAAACATCTGCCACCGCAATTTTTGCTTACGCCCTCGCACACGGCATCAACCAGGGCTGGCTCGATGCCACAACCTATGGTCCTGTAGCACAGCTCGCATGGGAAGCAGTAGCAAGCAAAATCAACGAGAAAGGCGAAGTTGAAGACGTATGCGTAGGTACCGGCATGGGCTTCGACCCCGCTTACTATGCATACCGCCCCGTAAGCGTAAAGGCAGCCCACGGCTATGGTCCTGCTATCTGGGCCGGCGCAGAGATGATCAAGCTTCTCAACAGCTACTATCCCTACGTGAACGACAGCGCCGTTCACTACTATAAAGTAGACCCCGAAGCCACAATGCCTCTCTTCAGCCTCGACGAGAACGGCAAGGCTATCGAAATCCGTCACTAATCATGAGATCAATATTTGCTCTGCTTATAGCTACATGCTCGGTATATGCGTCGGCTCAAACCGATGCATATATCAAGCTGTACGACCACCACGGCAAGCATCCGCGTATCGTATCTATAACATATCCGGGCGATGCAAACACCCTCGATATGTATAATAGCATCTACGGTCACGGTGCAGTAATCGAGAATCCCTGGGTTGCATACCGCGTGTATATGGACAACCGCCAGAGCCTCGACCTGTATGTAAAGGCCAAACCGCAACTCGAGCTGGACGTAACAGGCTTCTACACCACACCCGAACAGATGAAAGAGGGTTACGGCTGCGATGTGCTGTGGGCCGGTAAATCTATTGCCGCAGGTTCTTTCCGTGGTTATCAGAACGGCACACCCGTTACTATCGATACAGTAGCATCTCGCACTCAGACCGTTGTCGACAAACAAACTGTAGAAGTGATTGACAAGGACTGGATGTACAACGGCCACCCCATACAGATGACCCAGCGCTACTCTATGAAGCCCGACAAACGCGACCTCTACGTTACTATCAAACTCGAAGGCAACAAACCCGGCGATGTATTCTGCACAGGCATACAGAAGCTCGAAAACGACAACCAGGGCTTTATCCAGCCCAACGGTGTTGCCGCTTCGTGGGGTAACAACATTCCCGACAAGAACCACCCGGAACTTGTAGAAACTGTAGGTCTTGGCATCGTAGTAGCCCCCGAGAATATTGTATCGGTCAAAGAAGACGACCTCAACTATCTCGTATTCGTGAAGCCCGATGCCAATGGCGAAATCAACTATCGCGTCATTGCATGTGGCGACCGCGAAACAAATGGTTTCAAATCGCCTAAAGACTGGTTCAAGTTTATCAAGAAACAGTGATACGACTCCACCCAATAGAAAAAGGCATCCCGACGGGATGCCTTTTTCTATTGGGCTAATGATTATATTATCCGAGCATTTCAATCAGCTGGTCGGGGCTGACAGTTGACTGTTCGCCGGTAGTCATATTCTTTACGGATATAGTTCCATTTGCCAATTCGCTCTCACCTATCATTGCAAAGAAAGGCACAGCAAGCGCATTGGCATAGCTGATTTGCTTTTTCATCTTCACATTGTCGGGATAAATCTCGGCAGAGATACCGGCGGCGCGTAGCTGCTTGATTATCTTCATCGACGCCATAGCCTCTGCATCGCCAAAATTGGCAAATAGCACGCGTGTAGAGCGTCCTGTCTCATCGGGATAAAGGTTGAGCGCGTTGAGGACATCATAGATGCGGTCGGCACCGAAAGAAATACCAACACCCGACAGACCGGGCATACCGAACACGCCGGTAAGGTTATCGTAGCGACCACCGCCCGAAATACTTCCCATTTCGGTATCGAGAGCTTTAACCTCGATAATTGTGCCGGTATAGTAGTTCAGTCCGCGAGCAAGTGAAACATCGAGGTCGAGGCGGGCTTCAAGGCCGAGTGCTTCCGTACCCTCGATAACAGTCTTCAACTCCTCTACACCAAGAGTACCAATCTGGCTCGGAGCAAGCAAGGCAGCAAGTTTATCGAGACGCTCGATTGTTGTACCGTCGATCTGAAGCAACGGACGCAGACAAGCTATGGCATCGGCATCGAGACCACGCTCGGCAAGCTCGGCCTCTACTTTTTCAAGACCGATTTTATCTATCTTGTCGATAGCGACTGTGATACCTATCAATTTATCCGGCTGACCGATCAACTCGGCAATACCTGCCAGCACTTTGCGGTTATTAAGCTTGATAGCCACACGAACACGCAGACGACGGAAAACCTCGTCGATAATCTGTAGCAACTCTATTTCATTGACCAGCGAATCAGAACCTACCACGTCGGCATCGCACTGGTAAAACTCGCGGTAACGACCCTTCTGCGGACGGTCAGCTCTCCAAACAGGCTGAATCTGGAAGCGCTTGAAAGGCATTTGCAAATCCTCGCGATGCTGCACAACAAAACGCGCAAACGGAACAGTGAGGTCGTAGCGCAAGCCACGGTCACACAGTTTAGCAGCAAGAGGTGCCGGATCACCGGCAAGAGCCTCGGGAGTTACACCGCGCATAAAATCACCCGAATTAAGAATCTTGAAGAGCAGTTTGTCGCCCTCCTCGCCGTATTTACCCATGAGAGTCGACAGGTTCTCCATTGCCGGAGTCTCGATTTGGCGATAACCGAAAAGACCGAACACCTGTCGAATGGTATCAAATATATAATTACGACGCGACATCTCGATAGGAGAAAAATCGCGAGTACCCTTGGGGGTAGAAGGTTTCTGTGCCATAATGTTATGTTTTTTCCTGACGCAAAGTTAATCAAAAAATCCGACTTACGTCATAGAGTTTCACATCCAAAATAAATGAAATATTTGCACAGGCAGATATTTTCAGCTAATTTTGTCAGGTCAAACAAAAAACGCAAAAGCATACATGGACGTCGAAGAGTCAATGCGCGAAATACTTCAGGCCGAAAGTCAGGCCATATTGAATATCCCTGTGACAGAAGCCTATGAGGCAGCTGTTGCCGCTATTGTAGAGCGCGTACACCACCGTGGAGGAAAACTCGTGACCGCAGGCATGGGCAAAGCCGGCCAGATTGCCATGAATATCGCCACTACATTTTCGTCGACAGGCACACCTGCTATAAACCTGCATCCCTCCGAGGCTCAACATGGCGATTTAGGAGTGGTTCAGCCCAACGATATAGTACTTCTGATTTCAAACAGCGGCAAAACTCGCGAAATCATAGAACTTATCGACCTGTTGCGCGGCCTCTATGCCGATATACCACTGATTGTGATAACCGGCACCCCCGATAGCCCACTTGCCAAAGCTGCCGACATAGCACTATTTACCGGTAACGCCCCCGAAGTGTGCCCTCTCGGCCTTACTCCCACCACTTCGACCACAGTGATGACTGTGATTGGCGATGTGCTGGTGGTCAACACTATGAAACGGATAGGCTTTACCGTAGGAGATTACGCCAAGCGTCATCATGGCGGCTATCTCGGCGTGGCAGCCCGTGCTAAAAATATATGAAAAAAATAATCTGTATCGGCGAATGCTCGCTGAATATCGTCCTGGGCCACAACGGCCAACCTCTTGGCACAATGCCCGGCGGTAGAATCGCCAATGCCGCAGCCTTTCTCGCTCGCGACAAGTTCAACGTCGTCATGGCATCAGAGGCTTCGGCCGACAATGTTGGCGATATCATTGTAGACTACCTGTCATCGGCAGGCGTCGATACAAAGTCTGTAGACCGCTTCACTGAAGGTCGCACAGCCCTCAATGTTTTCATTACTCCTGAGGCGGGTAGCGAAAATGCCTTGCCGTCGTTGATACGCTATGAGGGCTACCCCGAGGAAGCATTTGATATCATATGGCCGCGCATTGACCCGGGCGACATCGTGTTGTACGGAGGATATTATGCCATCGACAAACGCATGCACCAGCGCATGTCGAAGCTGCTCGAACATGCAGCCGAACGTGAGGCTGTAATGATTTATCTGCCCGGATTTCTGCCTCAGCAAGAGCCTCGAATCACTCGTGTGATGCCACAGATTCTCGAAAATCTCGAAATGGCACATATCGTGGTAACTCGTAATAAAGACCTCGAACTCATTTTCGGAGTCAAACATCCGCAGACTTGCTATAACGACCATATCGATTTCTATTGTCGCTCGTTGATAAACATCGACAACATCTGCGACTCCATTACATATTATTCCGGCAAAGAGATGACCACCGCACATATAACCGCAGCACTGAGCAATACCCTGCTTTGGAATGCCGGGGTAGTTGCAGGTACAGCCGGATACATAGCCTCGCAGTCGATATCGCCACAGGCATTCGAATCGCCCGACGAGCAACTACGCAGCGAAATCCTCAAAGCTGCCGTAGCCTGCGCAGGCCAAGCCGCACGAGAATTGACCGAACAGTGGCAAAAAATTTCATAACCTGACCATTAAATCAAGATATAACTATGTCAACACCTAATAACGCACCTATTACAGTACCCGACATGCCTCGCGATATGCGCGTAGGCATTGTCCGCACACTCTGGAACAGCCATATTACCGAAGCCCTTCTCGAGGGAGCTTGCAGCAGGCTTAATTCGGCAGGCATCAGCAACGACATGATTGATGTATTCGAAGTTCCAGGCGCTGTCGAACTCACTTTTGCAGCAGCCAAACTCGTTGACACCGGCAACTATGACGCTATAATCATCCTCGGCTGCGTGATTCGTGGCGGTACACCGCACTTCGACTATGTATGCCAGAGCGTTACACAGGGCAACGCTTACCTCAACAGCGAATGTGATATACCCATTATTTTCGGTGTGCTCACAGTAGATACCGAGCAAGATGCCCTCGACCGCGCAGGTGGCAAGCTTGGCAATAAAGGCTCGGAAGCTGCCGAGGCTGCCCTGCTGATGTACGACTTCGTCGATAATGTAAACAATCTGTAGTAAATGAGCGTTTTAGTAAGATAACATAAGTTTCTCGATCTGAACTTGTTTTTTACTAAAACGCCCTGTCATGACCAAATATAACGACAAAGAATCTTCCGGACTTTGGGTTTGGATTGTAATCGGCATCATCATTGCGACAATAGCAATCTCAACACTTTACTACATCGGCCGGTTAGAATAGCCTACCTATTGTAGCCCGAAATACGCCGATAGATTCTTAAAAACTAAAACCAACAGTTCGCCTCTACCAAGGCGAAACCAAATCAAACATGAAAACAGCGCTTTACGTAGTATTCGTATTTATCGCCCTGTATGCATTGATATCGTCGTGCACGCCACAAAAGACCGATGATATCTGCGCCATCGACACCGCAGAAGAAGCATTTGCCGACGGGCGCTATGCAAAAGCCCAAAAGATAGCCGACAGCATCATGATCGGCAGTAGCTTCAGCACCATGAATGCTACCCAGCTGTGCCGCCTCTCGCTGCTGTATACAAGGCTCGGAGACCGCTCCACCGAAGATGATGCAAACACCGCCATGGCAACTCGTGCCCTCGAAGCCGCGTTTGCCCTCGACAGTGATTCTACGGCAAGCTTTCTAAACAATGTACCTGTCGACGACCGTGCAAGGATAGTGATTATCAACGCACTCACAAATGCACGTTCGGATGGCGATTCTATTATCTTAGAACCTGACTCAATAGTATACTAATGGCAAGCGAAGACTGGCGAAGTAAATTGGGTGCCCTTATGGGCTCTTTGCCACAAGACACTGAAACCGAGGCCGAAGAAACAAATGAAGTCTCTACCGACGATCCCATAGAGACCTCCCGGCTCGATATTATCTTTGAGAAAAAAGGCCGTGGAGGTAAAACCGCCACAATAATATCAGGCTTTACAATTGACGACGAAACAATCGCCGCCCTTGCTTCGGAAATGAAACAGAAACTCGGCACCGGCGGATCGGCACGCGGCGGCGAAATACTCATTCAGGGAGACAGGCGCAACGACGTGCTCAAATTCCTCACCGCAAAAGGCATTAAAGCGCGTATAATATGACATATTAACACTTATCGATAATAATACCGTTAAGACAGACGCCACCGCAAACAAGCGGCGGCGTCTGTGCGTTTATAAATAAACGTTTCAACCATGAATGAGTCTTTGAATCGACATGCGGGCCTTGGCAGATGTGTGCAGTGGTTAAAGAATCACTGCAACGACAATACGTTTGTGATTCTGATATCTGTGATAATAGGCCTTGCTGCCGGATTCGCCGCATTCGTGCTGAAATTCATGATTGGCAAAACGACGTCGCTGTTGACCGGAAATTTGTCGGCCGGACACTTCAATCTGCAGTTACTGCTCTACCCCCTCATCGGCATTATCCTCACGGGCTTATACCAACGCTATATACTACACCGCAATATCGAACACGGCGTCGAACGAATAGAGGCCGGACTAAGGCAGCGGCGCTACAACCTCGGGCGCAAGTACATCTATTCACCATTGATAGCAAGTACCCTTACACTCGGATTCGGCGGTTCAGCCGGATCCGAAGGACCTATAGCCACCGTTGGCGGTGCCATAGGCGGGAGTCTGGGCCGAAGGCTCGGGCTCAGGCCTGAAACAATCCGCGTACTCATCGGTTGCGGTGCCGGAGCCGGTATTGCCGGTATATTCAAGTCTCCGGTCGGAGGCGTGCTTTTCACCCTCGAGGTATTGCAGGTCGAGCTGGGAACAATTACTATTCTGGCCCAATTCATTGCCTGCATTGTTTCATCAATGACGGCATATGTGCTAAGCGGTTGCACCTACGATATCAACTTCAACCAGACTGTTCCATTCGAAATCAGTATCATACCGTGGGTATTGCTGCTGGGAATCTTCTGCGGTATATATTCATTATATTACCGGCTTATAATGAAGCGCCTGCGATCTTACTTCGAATCGATAAACAACCGCCTGACACGCAATATCATCTCCGGCCTGATGCTTGCCATATTGGTTTTTGTGTTCCCGACGCTCTACGGCGAGGGTTATGAATCATTGTCCAAACTCATCAATGGGCATCATGCCATATTGTCCGAAGCCAGTCTATTCGCCTCTATGATTTCAGGCCCATGGTTGCTGATCGGCCTCACAGCCATGATATTGATATGCAAACCGGTAGCGGCATGTTCATCAAACTCCGGCGGTGGTGTCGCCGGCGACTTTGCCCCGGCCCTTTTTGCCGGAGCTATAGCCGGATTTTTCTTCGGCACATTGCTCAATACAGCGTTCGGGCTCTCTATCCCTGCGGCGAACATGGCTTTTATCGGCATGGCCGCAGTTATGGCAGGAGTTGTCGAAGCCCCGTTAATGGCAATATTCTTAACAGCAGAAATGGCCGACGGTTATCAGTATTTTCTTGCTTTGCTACTCGCAGCGTATGTATCGTTCGGAGTGGTAAAAACAGCGTCGAAAAAGTAGTTAAATAACTCTAATAAATTTTGCTGTTAGCTATATTTTCACTATTTTTGTATAAACGTAAAACACCTATAAACTAATATACAAAGCCGTGAAAACTATACGCATATTCATCTTATCCCTCTTGCTCTGCACTCTTTGCGGAGGTATAGCGTTTGCGCAGACAGCGGCTGACACCACAACCGAATTACATCGTCAACAGGCGGATATCAAAGTCAAGAACGGAGCTGTAGAAATCTACAACACTACCGATACGCCTATTGAAGTAGCTGTCTTTGCCATAACAGGAACTCTCGTCAGACAAGAGACTCTCGATAGTGGAGATTCCGTAAGCATTGACCTTCCGGCAGGATATTATATCATCAAAGCCGGAACTGTCTCGAAAAGAGTGGCAGTGAAATAGATTATACTTACTTATACTTACTTATCTCAGATGTACTTGAAATTCCAACACCTTTTTGCCGCAGTCGCGCTCGGACTTGCGGCACCTGTAAACATGGAAGCTACAAATCCCGACGCACAGTATGCCTCGTGGCCGGCGTACTCAAACGACGACCTTGAGTTAAAAATCGACAACAGCGGTACCCACTTCACTCTTTGGTCACCCAAAGCAGATGCCGCAGAAGTAAAAATATACGATACCGACCGCAACACACAAGCCGTACGAACATTGGCCATGAAGCGTGGCGACAACGGTACATGGCGTGCGTCTGTCCCCGAAAAACTATATGGCAAATTCTATACATTTGCAGTCACTGTAAATGGCAAAAAGCTCGACGAGACACCCGGTATCTGGGCTAAAGCCGTCGGCACTAACGGTCATCGCGCAGCAATTATCGACATGGCCGCCACCAACCCGCAAGGCTGGGACAAAGACCGCGGCCCCAAACTTGATAATATCACCGATGCCGTGCTCTACGAGATGCACCACCGCGACTTCAGCATCGACCCTTCGTCGGGAATCGTGCACAAAGGCAAATTCCTCGCACTCACAGAGCCCGATACAAAATCGCCCCAAGGACGCTCTACCGGCATAGACCACCTCAAGGAGCTCGGCGTGACCCACGTGCACATTCTGCCCTCTTATGATTACAACTCTGTAGACGAAGCCAACCTGCCGTCGAATCAATACAACTGGGGTTACGACCCTTACAACTACAATGCCCCGGAAGGCAGTTATTCTACCGACCCCGCCAATCCGTCGGTCCGCATACGAGAAATGAAAGAAATGGTCAAAGCACTCCACGATGCCGGAATCGGTGTCGTAATGGACGTGGTATATAACCATACCGCCGACAACGACGCTTCCAACTTCTCACTCACTGCACCCGGATATTTCTACCGACACCGTCCCGATGGCAGCTACAGCGATGCCTCCGGCTGTGGAAACGAAACAGCTTCCGACCGCCAAATGATGCGTGATTTCATCGTGAACTCCGTGAAATACTGGGCTAAGGAATACCATATCGACGGTTTTCGCTTCGATCTCATGGCGATACACGACATCGAGACCATGAACGAGGTAGCCGCTGAACTAAAGAAAATCAACCCGTCGATATTCGTATACGGCGAAGGGTGGACCGCCGGCGATTCACCACTCCCCGCCGAGCAGCGTGCGCTTAAAGAGAATGTCGACAAAATGAAAGGTATCGCAGTATTCTCCGACGACATCCGCGATGCCGTAAAAGGCCACTACAGCAATGCCGAAGACCGTGGTTTTGCCACCGGAAAACCCGGCAACGAAGAGACCGTTAAAATCGGTATCGTAGCATCTACAGCACACCCTCAGGTTGACTACAGCAAAGGCAACAATTCTAAATTTGCTTATGCCGGCGCTCCGACCGAGATTATCAACTATGTTTCATGCCACGACGACCTTACTCTTACCGACAAACTCGCCAAGAGTATGCCAGGCTCTACCGAGGCCGAGCGCCAGCGTGCAGCACGACTCGCTCAGACTATCGTGTTCACATCGCAGGGTACTCCGTTTATGTTTGCAGGCGAAGAGGTTTTCCGCAACAAAAAAGGCGTGCACAACTCATACAAATCGCCCGACAGCGTAAATGCTATCGACTGGAGCCTAAAGACCAAAAATGCAGCACAATTCGACTACTACCGCAATCTGATACGCCTGCGCAAGGAACACCCTGCATTCCGAATGACAAGCGCCGAGGATATCGCCAAAAATATCGTATTCGACAAAGTGAAATCCGACAATGTGATTTCATACTCTATACGCAATAATGCCAACGGTGATACCTGGAAAGAAATCAAATTGGTATTCAACGGCTCTGCCACACCCTTTACCGCCAGAATTCCCAAAGGTGAGTGGACTGTAATTGCCCGCGACGGCGAGCTCAATCCCGACGGCATGGCTACAGTCAAAGGCGGCTCGATTGTGGTAACACCCACATCGGCTCTTATACTTGCCCGTACACGATAAGCACATCGCATTGATACATAGGACACTATTCAGAAATAATCAGCATACTTACTTAAATGAAGAAATCAGTATTTTTACTGGCTGGCGGATTGCTAATGGGAATGACCGCCATGCCGGGCTTTGCGAGTGAACGCAAAACTTCTCCGCAGGACGAGCTTATACTTCATGCTTGGTCTTGGTCGCTCGACACCATTGCAGCAAACATGAAACTTATCAAGGATGCAGGCTTCGATTTCGTACAGACCTCTCCCGTACAGAGCTGCTATGTAGGCGACGGAGGCGGCATGGCACTAATGAGCCGGCCCGGCGACAAAGTTATGGGCAAATGGTACTACTACTACCAGCCTACCGACTGGAAAATAGGCAACTATATGCTCGGCGACCGCGACGACTTCAAAGCCATGTGCGACAGTGCGTACAAATATGGAGTCAAGGTGATTGTTGATGTATTGCCCAACCACACCGCGGTAGAGCATACTGCTGTGCTGCCGGGACTCGACAACGCTGTCGGCGGCCACGAGAATCTATTCCATGCCAACGGCATGAAAGATTGCATCGACTACAACAACCGCGAACAATGCACTACATATAAAATGGGCGGACTTCCTGATGTAAATACCGAGAATCCTGATTTCCAGTATTATTACATGCAGTATGTCAACGACCTCATCAACCTCGGAGCTCGTGGTTTCCGCTACGATACAGCCAAGCACATAGGCCTTCCAAGCGACCCGGTCGACCCCAAAGCCAAAGAAAATGATTTTTGGGATATAGCAACAGGCCGCAAGGGAGTCAAGGGCCTTTCGCTGCTCATGCCCGACAGCCTCTACATATATGGCGAGGTACTTCAGGACAAAAATGTAAAAGAGACTGAATACGATGACTATATGGACCTCACCGCAAGCAACTACGGCCACGCTCTGCGCAATGTACTCGCTGCCGGAGATACACGAGTAGAAGACCTTGCCAACTGGCAGCACCCTTCCGACCCGACTGCACTCGTAACATGGGTTGAAAGCCACGACACATACTGCAACCAGAATGAATCGGCAGGTCTTACCGACGACCAGATACGCACCGGTTGGGTATTCCTCGCATCCCGCGCAACCGGCAAACCTCTATTCTTCAGCCGTCCAGCCGGAAGTACTCGTCAAAACTACTGGGGCAACAACCGTATTGGCGCACGTGGCAACGACGAATTCTTCCACCCCGAGGTTGTGGCAGCCAACAAATTCCGTCACGCCATGTCGGGACAGCCCGAAGCCCTGAGCTACAGCGACAACGGTGCTATCGCAATGGTTAGTCGCGGCACAAAAGGCTTAGCTTTGATCAATTTCTCTACCAAAGATCAAAAAGTAAAAATGCCAACCAATCTGCCCGACGGAACATATACCGATGCCGTACATTCTGCAACTTTCAAAGTCGCTAAAGGCATACTCACAGGCAAGGTAGCGCCTACAAGCACTTACATTCTGTATTAATACGTATCGAACTATACATCAAAAGAGGATGGCAATCGCTGTCCTCTTTTTTATGTCTTTTCGAAAAAAAGGCATAACTTTGTAGCATAAGAGCATACATAGTTGTTATAACTTATCATACCCTATAGTAACATCCAACCTTTATGTTAACCGATATTTTCTTCCTGCTCCTCGGCCTCGTTCTTATATTGCTTGGGGCAAACGGACTTACCGACGGAGCATCTGCCTTGGCTAAGCGCTGGGGCATAAGTGATCTTGTGATAGGCCTCACTGTTGTTGCTTTCGGAACATCAGCCCCGGAGCTGGTTATCAGCATAGTGTCTGCTATCAATGGCAATGCCGGGCTCGCGATAGGCAATGTCGTGGGTAGCAACATATTTAATATCCTTGTAATCATCGGTATAACAGCTATGGTTGTGCCTATTAAGATTGAGCGAAGCATCATGATCAACGAGATACCATTGGTCATACTTTCGTCAATCGCACTCTTTGTAATCGGAAATTCCGTATTTCTCGACAGCACCGCGACATCTTCGGTTTCAAGAGTCGAGGGCATATTGCTGCTCTTGTTCTTTATGATATTCATGCGCTATACATTTTCGCAGGCAAAAACGGTATCACCGGAGTCTGTCGACGGAGAGCTGGCCGAAAGCATCAAGCCCATGCCCATATGGAAATCTGTTCTTTGGGTTGCAGGCGGGCTTGCCGGGCTGATTTACGGTGGCGACAGATTTGTAGTCGGCGCATCGGGTATTGCATCGGGCTTAGGTGTAAGCGATGCTGTTATCGGTCTCACCATTGTCGCCGCCGGTACTTCATTGCCCGAGTTGGCCACATCAGTCGCCGCAGCGATAAAAGGTAAACCGGGCATAGCCCTCGGCAACGTAATAGGCAGCAATATATTCAACATCTTCCTTGTATTAGGAGCAGCAGCAACTATAAAGCCTATGCAATTCGGATCGATAGGCAATATCGACCTGCTCACATTATTGGTGTCGAGCTTTCTCTTCTGGTTCTTCGGCTGGTTCTTCCGCAAACGAACAATTACACGAGTCGAAGGAGCTATACTTACATCCTGCTACATAGCATATGTAGTGTATCAGGTAATCAATGCCTGAGTTTTTTTCGAAAAAAATATTCGACAAAAGGTTTAACTTTTGAAATAAAATAGCTAATTTTGTATTCGCAAAACCCCTCTGTAAGCTAATAAACCAATTAAACGATTGAATACCACAAAGCTACATATCGAGCGTATTTTGGCTGAGCATGGCATCGTAGCCGTGCCCGGGCTGGGTACTTTTGTTGCCCGGCGGGTTTCATCGTCTCTAAATGGCAATAAGCTTTCAGCACCGGGCTCTACCGTAGGTTTTGAATATTACAGCGAGATGCTCGAAGACGGCGAACTATGCGCGTCCTTATCTCGTGCGCTCAACTGTGAAACCTCACAGGCTACAAATATCATTGCTGAAGACATAGAGAATATACGCCGAGAAATCAGCATCGAAGGTCAAAGCATTATAGGAAACTGCGGCAGCCTTCGAAGCGACGACTCTATTCTTTCTTTCGAGGCAAAGACTGAAGATAACTGGCTGCAGAAACTATCGATAGAGCCATTGAGTGAAATCGTTGCCGAAGAGGAAATCGAGAACGAAAACGAACGTCGCCGCGAAGCTTTCATGCGTTCGCTTCGTCGCACAGCATCATCAGCAGCGGCTATCGCCATTTTTGTCCTCATCGCATTTATCTTCTCCCAGATGCCCGGTCGCCGTGTCGGAGACCCTCAAGTGGCGTCTATGGGCTTCGAGCAGCCTACCCTCCCCGTACAGCCAATCAGCGGGGCCTCTGCCGAACCTTCGCTTGTACTCATTTTCAACACTCCCGCCGATGCCTCATGCCCGGTAGAGAGCGAGCCTATAGCAATCGCACAGCTGCCTAAAAACGACCCTGCCGACAAATACTGCCTCGTAGTGGCATCGTTGGCATCGAGAGCTGATGCCGAAGAATATGTAGCGACTTACGGCTCTGACTATAAGATTCTTGAAAAAGACGGACGCTACCGAATTTATACCCTTAGCGGCCCAAGCTTCAGCGCACTAAATAGTGCCGCCACAGAAACAGGCGAATTCAAGCGCCACCCCAATGCCTGGATTTGTCGCAAATAATCAAAACCTTTTACCCCTCGGAGATTTTTGGTCCCATTCTCTCTCTTCATGGCAGACCTGCAGACATACGATATATTCGACTTTAGCCCAATGGTTGATTATATCCGCAGCCATGGAGAATTGCGCAGCTATGCCAAAGGAGAGTGCTTTGCAACTATCAACAGTATCGCCACCGAGATAGGTATTGTCGCGAGTGGTGCATTTTCATTTTCCAAGCCTGACTTTCGTGGTGATTTACAGATTTTGTCGCTGTCTTTCAGCGGTGAATTCGTTGGGGCATTTATCTCTGCCAAAGGACGCAGGTCTGCATTTGACATCACAGCCATGTGCAAGTCGGAAGTATATGTGGTTGATCATCAGACCATGATTGACTATATCGAGAACAAATTACCCCCGGAGACCATTGCACAACTCTACTATGCCATAGCATACGGCTTCATGTTTAGAGGAGCTTCATATCGCTGTGATTCGCCAGAAATGAGGTATTTAGAACTCATAGAAAGATGCCCGCAGATTTTTGATGTTATGTCGAAATCAGCTATTGCAGCCTATCTCGGCATAACCCGCGAGCACTTCTCCCGCTTACGTACCAAACTGAAAAATTTCTAAAAGTGTGATTTTAATCACACTTTTTCATGTCTTGTATTCCTAACTTTGCAGTGAAATCATCAAGCACTTTATGATAAAACAATATATCACAGCATACCTAATCATACTCAGTTCGTTGTCGCTTTATGCAAAAACAGAAGACGACAATATAGTAATCAGCAAATCGGATAACGAATACACATTCAACATCGAAAAAACGGGCATAACCGTTACCCACGTCAGAAAAACCGAATATACAGCGACCCGACATTCGGGCAGCGCACAGCCTCATATATTCTATCATCAGAAAATACGGCTCGACAAGGCCTCGGGCGGTGACATGAAATATCGCGATGTCAATTCGCCTACTGTATTTCACGACGATAGCAAAGTATGCTACTTCGACCTTTACCTCAAAGCCAAAGATAAGAAAGGTAAAGCAGAATTCCGTCGTACATTCATCGATGCGGCACATTTCACCGGCGTGTTCGTGGAAGATGAGTATCCGATTATCGAAGGTAACATCACCTTCAAAATCCCGGCAAGCCTCGAAGGAATATTGCTGGTCGACGAGAACTTTCCCGACCATGGTATATCGAGATCTGAACAGACAACTGCCGACGGTTCGAGAATCATAAGCTACACAATCACCGACCTGCCAAAGAGACCAGAAGATATAGCATCACCTCCGGCTCTTGCTTCTCGTCCGCATATTTCTATACGAGGGTATTTTGCCGATACCGACGAGCTATACAAATACCATTACGACCTTCTGAAAACCGACACCACCCTTGCCTCGACTCCGGATATTCAACAGTCATCTGATCGCTACGAGACGATTGCGAATACATACGCATATGTTCAGAAAAATATTCGCTACGTGGCATACGAAGAAGGCGAGGCCGCCTTCCGTCCGGACACCCCGGCCGAGACCTTGCGCAAGCGTTACGGTGACTGCAAGAGTATGTCGCTGCTCTTAGCAACTCTTTTGCGCAAAGCCGGCATCGAGGCACACCTCGCAATAACAGGCACCAATGATATACCATGGAATATCAAAGATAATCCCTCGCTCGCATCGGCCAACCATGCCGTATGCATTGTTCCCGAGGGCGACAAATTCCTTGTCCTCGACCCTACGCAGGATCAGATTTCTTTTCGCCACACACCGGCATGGCTATGCGGCAAGGATGCCATGATGATAACCGACACCGGGTATCAAATGATTAATTTTCACACTGTATCTCCGTGCGTATCAGAAGATATAGGCACATATACATACATCTTCGACGGCGAGCATTTGTACGGCATGGTGCAACGCAAGGCTACTGAAGACTTTGCCCAGATGCTATCGGCCGACATCTCCGGCATACCCGGCCAACATCTCAAAGAATACCTCGGCAAAGGTCTCGTACCCTTGTCCCGCGCAGTAATTCCGACCGACAGCATCAAACTTGAAACATCCACGCCCGGATGCATCAGCATCTCAGCGCCCTTGCTGAACGAGACAGCGATAACCCAACTCGACGGCATAAGCTACCTTGACCTGAACATCTCCGACCTGCCATTCTCATCGCGAATCGAAACAAAAGACCGCCGCGAAGACTATTACTTCCCAATCAAAGGAAAGATTGAAAGGACTTCAACGGTAATGATACCGCAAAATGAAAGCATACAACTACCCGAGGGGCTCGACATAGATTATCCATGGGCAAACCTAAGATGCACATTCGCACATACCGGCGACAAGATATCGCTCACTAAGAGCTTGGAAATAAAAGATTCAAAGATTCCGGTAGACAAAATACCGGAATGGAACAAAGCACTGTCGCAGTGGAACGCAGCCTGCAACCAACAGATCGAGATTAAATAGTAAAATATGTTTTTACCATGAAAAAAGTAATAATTGCCATTCTATCAATACTTTTCTTCGCACTCGTGGTACGAGCTGACGATGCGGCCAAATACCGAGCCTTTGTTGATACCATAAAAGCGGAAGTTTTCGCCACAGAATTGACAGCACTAAAGACAAAGGACATACCCGAAAAATACCGCAATTCATCAGCCGTCATCAAGGCGGTTTATGAAAGTGTAGAAGCACGCAAGAAGACCGGCGTTGGCGTTGGTGCAGGTATGTTCGGACTACCTACAGTCACCCGCAGGGCAAGGGTAGAATTCGGCCACCTGCAGCGCATGTTGGTACACGTCAACGACAAGGCTGCTATCGAAAAGTATTCTGAATTTGAATTCGATATAAACAGCAAAGAATCATTTTATAAGAGCTACGAAAAAAGCCGTTATGCCATGGGCGTGAGACTCATCAAGCCCGACGGCAGGATTATCGATATCGACACTTCTGAGTTCATCGATGTAGAAGAAGGTAAAAAAGGCGAAAAGAAAAGCCGCAAACTTGCCGTTCCGGGCATCGAACCAGGTGATGACATCGACCTGTTTTTCTTTATCGAGACCAAGCTTCAGAATATCCACCCCGACCCTATCATATTCAAACTCAAAGCTGAATCACCGATTCTCAACTACAAGATTCATTGTGTAATCGACGACAAGCTTACCACACAATACCGCACCCTCAACGGCGCACCCGATTTTAACGTAAGCCGCGACGAGGACAACAACTATGTGCTTGACCTTGAGCTAAACGACATCACATCGCACGAGCCACGACTGTGGTACAATGCAATGCAACAATCCCCACTGATTGCGTTTCATGTCTTCAACCGCCGCAACAGCGAGGTATACACGCCCAAGAGTGCAAAGAAAGACGGCCTACAGGCTAATCCTGACGTGAATACAATACTTGAAGACAGGTGGGATATCGACGATAACTGGATACAAAAGGACGCCGGTTACAATATGACATTTTTCGGGGCTTACCGCGACGAAAGAAAAATATATAAAACACTTGAGAAAGAAGTTAAAAACGGCACAATATCGAAACAACAGATTGCGGACTTTCTGTACAATTACATAGTATTTGCTTACTTAGGAAATCGTATGTACATCGACATTCATGACTTTGCCCAGTGCTTCAAGGATTTCTCAAAGCACTTCGGCATCGTTTATGAAACAGGCCTTAGTTCTGTCGACAACCATGAACCCCTCGATCAACTTATCAATGTGAGGAACAATGTCTACTTCTTTCGCGACTTCAGCGACAGCCCCCGCTACTATATCCCCCCGCTCAGCGACCCTTTCATAATGGCACCCGGAGAAATCACGCCTATTCTGTCGGGCCGTACGGCAACGATATGGCAAAGGAAAAATACAAGGAAAAGCACACCAGCCTCATTCTTCTCTCTCCCCGAAGGCACTATCGACAACAACCGCAACATAAGCACCGTCAACGCATCGATAGAAGACAGACTTCTGAGCATCAAACGCGAAGAAGCCTACCGCGGCTCGACGAAGCGCACTGCCTGCAACATGCTTACATGGGAGGACATAGACCGTGGCTACAGCCAGTGGCTCAACCGCTACGGAGTATCACCTACTATTAAGGAGAGCAAAAAGGCTGCAGCCGACCGCCAGGCCCAATATGCCGACGACCGAAAACTACAACTCCAAAACTTCACTTTTGAGGCCGAGCAATATCACGGAGCAGCACCGGCTGAATTCATTGACGCGCGAGTTACAAATATTGGTATCGACCCCGACGAGCCATGGCTAAAATATTCGCTTGAATATAAAATCGATAACTGCGTAAAGACAGCAGGACGCAACATAATTGTGCTTGTAGGCAAGCTACTCAGCAATCAGCTCGAGCCACTACCTACAGACCGCGAGCGCGACGACGACGCATACTTCGGCTCAGCACGCGACTACACAACCGAGATAAACATCGACATTCCAAGCGGTTACAAAATCAACCAACAGAGTCTATCAGCACTCGACAAATCGGTCAAAAACGAAGCCGGAGAGTTCTCAGTGGTTGCATCGGCAGATGATGACAAACTAAAAATAATTATAAACAAAAAAATACCTCAAGCCACGTCTCGATGCCTCTCTTTGGCCCGATATGCTAAAGATACTCGATTCGGCGGCTGCATGGAACAGCGCAACAGTCGTACTCGAAAAGAAATAAAAAGACCATTCTAACTTTGAAGTTATACCAAACGAGCCCAAAAACATAATTTTGCTCGTTTGGTATAATTTTATTATTTTTGCCCATGTAAATATCCGGGACAATGGAAGTCGCACCAAATGAAATACTAAAGAAACTCCTGCATGACGAGCTTGGCTATTTGCCGTCAGGCAAAGGTATCGATGCCATGCTCGAACGTGGACACCTCGAAACGTTTCAAGCTGGAGAGTGCGTGATAGAAATGAACAAGTATTGCCCGGACGTCTTTATCATGCGCGACGGTATAGTGCGATTTACCGATATGGACAGTGTTCGAGAACGAACATTCGCCTTCGCCCTTCCTGGAACGATTTTCATGTCGAAACACTCGTTTGTAATGGGTCTGCCGTCGTACTACTCGGTAGAAGCATGTTGCGAGACTGAATTGCTGCGCATTCGCAACAACGACTATTGGGATCTTGTAGAGCAATATCACGAGCTGACGCTCTATATGCTTCATTACGCATACGGCGAGCTATATTTTCAAGAATACAAAAACGCCACCGTCATCAACGGCACCGCCCGCGAACGCTACAAAAAGATGCTAAGCGACAGGCCTTATATCATAGAAAAAGTGCCCCAACGCATTATAGCATCGTATCTCGGTATCACACCCGAATACTTCAGCAAACTCAAGAGAGAATACTTAGGCAAATAAGCATCTTTGCCATACAAATCAGGTGAACAAGTTCGAAATTTTGCGAATTTGCGAATTTTTGTGGCAAAATCACACTATAATGACTATTTCTTAAACTATATTAAGAGAGATTGCAAATCATCATCCTATATTTGCGACATAATATATTCACCTTACCTAAATGTCCGAGGTATGAAATTGCAATACTTAACCAAATCATTATCAACAGCAGTCCTTGGAATCGTACTGTTGACGGTTGGTTCTCCGGCAGCAAAAGCCGAGACGACAGCTCAGTCGACAGCCTACGGCGTTCTGGTCAGTGCCACCTCCTGGACTGATACACCGGCATTCGGTGTGTATTCATTCAAAGTCGCAGGCAACGACAACACCATTACACCCATAATGACCGGAGAAGACTATGGGGCTACCTATGGTGCTGTATACGGCGAAAACCGACTGCTATGTACCAAACCAGGCATGATTCTCGGAGGCTCGCCAATAGAGATGGACTACAAAATCTTCGACGGCCACTCTTATGCCCTGATAGACAGTCGCTACGCCGATGTCTACCGCACGCTCATCGCCTCGACTTATGACTCAGCGACAGACCAGACATACGTATTCATAAAAGACCGATATGGCAACACCTATCATTTCGGCATTATGGATATGACGTCGGGATATTTCACCGAGATTTCAAAAGCAAAAGCAGACGAAATTACGGGCTGGCACTCATTGGCCTCTACCCCTGAAGGACGTCTCTACGCTATCGACAACAAAGGCATACTGCTGAGTGTAGATAAGAAGACCGGCAAAACCACCGAGATAGCCTCGACCGGCCTGCACTCCGAGCTGGCCACATCGGGCGCAATCGACCCCGCAACAGGTAGATTCATGTTTATTGCCTGCAGGCCTACAGTATCAACCCTCTACAGCATTGACCTTCAAACTGCTAAGGCCGAAAAAGTCTACGACTTTGCAGACGGCGAACAATTCTTCGCCATGCATTTCCAGCAAGCGCCCATTACCGATGTCAAACCGTCGACAGTGCGCAGTTTCAACGTATCATTCGAAGGAGAGTCGCTCGAAGGTACCGTCAAATTCAACGCACCTGTCACCGACGACAACTGGGAGCAGGGTTCCGGTCCACTGACATATTATGTATATGTTGACGGCATAGAAATCGCCAAGGGCGAAACGAGCTATGCAGCCGGCGGCATCAGCGTACCTGTCAGCGTCGCCGCCCCCGGTTTCTACGAATTTTCAGCAAAGGTAGTAACACCCGGCAATGCTGTTTCTAAATTGATTAAAAAAGAAGTATGGGTAGGCAAAGACGTACCCAGCAATGTCAGCAACTTCAAGGCCGCTTACGACGGTACAAGCTTCACACTGACATGGGATGCACCCACCGGCATGCATGGCGGCTGGTTCGACGCATCGCAACTCAAATACGACATCACCATGCAGCCCGGCGGCAATGTGATATGCCAAGCAGTATCGGGCACAAGCTTCACTTATCCTTACGCCAAGCCTACAGAACTGACCTCTGTACACTTTGAAATCACCCCCTTGGTAGAAGGTATGACATATGAGCCGGTTTCGTCTAACCTACTTGTAATCGGAGATGCTGAAGAGCCTCCGTTTGCAGAAAACTTTGACAACGGCGAGGCCAACGGCTTTACCGTGATTGACGGCAATAATGACGGTGTATGCTTCAAATTTGAAAACGGAGCAGCCGTACTCAACTTCGGCCACATAGGCTATGACATGATACCGAGTAGCGACTGGCTGGTGCTTCCTCCGCTCAAACTCAAAGGCGGTCATGCCTACTATATCAGTTTCGACGCATATGGCACCTATGCCATGTACGACGAAAAAGTGGCAGCATACGTTGCACAGAGTGTCGATCCTATCTCATTCATCACCGGCACTGAAATCCTTGCACCCACAAAGGTAGCATGTGACTCAACCAATCCGCTAAAAACCGGCACCTATTTTACTCCCGCTACCGACGGCGAATACTATATCGGTATATACGGATGTTCGGATGCGGACAAATACGCCCTCAACATCGACAACGTCAGTGTATCAGCAGGCGTTCCGGCAAATGCTCCGGCAGCAGTAACCGAACTTGAGGCCAAGCCCGGGAAGAACGGCAGCATACAGATGACACTTGTTTACAAGGCGCCGTTGCTCAACTTTATAGGCGGTCAGCTCGAGAACCTCAGCAAGGTAGAAATCTACCGCGACGAAGTACTTGCCGCCACCCAGACACCCAAGATAGGTGAATTGACCGAATGGACCGACCCCGAACCTACCGAAGGCGACCATACATACCGCCTCGTACCCTACAACGGCGCAACTGCAGGTGACCCGGCGACCATTAAGACCCATATAGGCCTTGATAAACCCCTGCCGACAAAATCTATCACCTTTGCCTACGGACGCCACAAGAGCGAGGCCGTGCTGACATGGGAACCTGTAAGCGCCGACATCAACGGTGTAGAACTTACACCCGACCAAGTTACTTACAAAGTATACAGGGTACACGACCGCGACCAGAAGATGCTTGCCGAAGGCCTGACCGAATGTACATATACCGATGAATTTGGCGACAGCAGCATGCCACAGACAGCAGCTTATTACAGTGTAGTTGCAACAACCCGAGGCGGAGACGGCGCCCCGACCAATACAGAATTCTGCTGCATTGGCGAGGATTACCAGCTGCCCTTTACCGAATCGTTCGCCGACGGCAAACTGTCGCATCCTGTATGGATTACCGGCAACGAGAGCCAGAACAGCACATGGAATATCAACGAAGAAACAGACCTATCGTACTTCTCATCGCAAGACAAGGACAACGGCTACCTCTACTTCATTACCTATAGCGGTACCGACAAGGGCTCATTCTATTCAGGCCGTATATCTCTTGAAAATGTACCCGATGCCGAACTCCGTTTCTATTCAGTCACCCCGAACCCCTATGCAGGCAGCATAATCACTGTACGTGTTGACCCAGGCACAGGCTTCGAAGATGTAGAGACTATCACCCTCTTTGCAGAGGAAGGCCACAACATGCAGTGGAAACAATTCAAAGTAAACCTTGGCAAATATGCAGGCAAGAGCATACGCTTGGCATTTGCAGTCGAGACCAATACTCCGTTTGTCGCTATCGACAACATCTTGGTACGCGGTGTATGGAAAGACGACCTTGCCCTCCACAGCCTCTCAATACCTGCGAGCGCACGTTCTGGAGAAGCGTTCGAGATTGCAGCCACTATAGCCAACGAAGGCTCTCAGACACAGTCGAACTATACAGCAACACTTTATCGCAACGATGAAGCCATAAAAACCTTGCCAGGAACGACTGTCGAACCCGACCAGCAGACTGTTATCAAATTTACCGAATCTGTATCATCGATTTGGACAGAAGCCACCTATCGCGTAGGCATAGACCTGGCAAGCGACGGCGTGACATCTAACAACAGTTCGGATGACGTAACGGTAGTCATCAAACAAAACAAAGTACCTGCACCGGTTGAACTGGCGGGTGTATTGGAAAATAACGAAGCCAAACTCAATTGGGGCGCACCAGACTTGGAAAGCGGCAAAGCCGATGTGACAGTCAAGGGCGGTATGGACGGAGTAACGTCATTCTCAATCGGTCTTCCCCATTCGCAACTCTATGCTGATGATGATGTTGGTGAATGGAAAATGGTCGATGTGGACGGTCTGCCTACTCTTAGTGATACCAACCTCGAATATCCCAATAGATGCAAACCTGCAGCCTTTATCGCTTTCGACAACAACGAAATAAAATGGGAAATGTTCGAAGACCATGACGGCGACGGCTTGAGTTTCGTAGCCTGGGCAGCAGTCGATGGCCGCAACAATGACTGGCTGATATCACCCCGCCTCAGCGGTAAGGCTCAGAAAATCTCATTCTACGCCAAATCGCTGCTCGACAACCCCGAAATGTTCGAAGTACACACATCTTCCGGCATGCGCGACATCGACGCATTCACGATGATCGGTGAACGCCGCAGGGCTCAAACCGGTGCATGGGGCAAAGTTGAGGTTGAAGTTCCCGAAGGTACAGTCTACTTTGCAATACGCTATGTAAGCTACGACAATTACGCGCTCTTGGTCGACGACTTCAACTTTGTCGCCGCAGGACCGACAGCAGGTCGCGAACTTACCGGTTACAATGTTTACTGCAACGATGCCAAAATCAACGCAGAGCCTGTTGCTGCTACATTGTATAATCACAGTGCTGCAAATGAAGGCGACAGCTACCGAGTAACAGCCGTCTACGACGGAACAACAGAGTCGACACCAACCGAAGTCCTCATACTTAAGAAATCGGGACTTGACACTATTGACGGAGGCTACATCACTATTTCAAACACCGGTACTACACTGCGTATCGACGGTGCTGAAGGTGAATATGTAACCGTAGCAACTGCCGACGGCAAGATGCTGTTCAACTCTAAATGCAACGAGCATACAGTCACTATCGAAGTACCCGTTGGTGTAATACTCGTCCGCGCCGGCAACCAGACTGCTAAAGTATTCATCAAATAGATTTAATTAACACTAACCACTACTCCGGGTCTCAACTTACCAAGCTTGAGGCCCGGAGTTAATATTTTCGCTAATCATGCAAAAAACATAATTTTGCTCGTTTGGTATAATTTTATTATTTTTGCTCGTTAATAAACCAAACGCGAAAAAAGAGATGGAAAAGCTTGAAATAAGCGAAATCTTCAATGCCGCTGCCGTGCTCAAAGATGTGGCCCGCCGTACGGCAATCATACCGGCACCGAAACTGTGTCCGGGCCTTGATATCTATCTAAAGACCGAAAACCTGCAGCTGACCGGATCATTCAAACTGCGAGGCGCGTATTATAAAATATCCCAGCTCAACGAAGAGGAAAAGAGCCGCGGCGTGATAGCATGTTCGGCCGGCAACCATGCGCAAGGCGTAGCCTTAGGAGCCACCCACAACGGCATCAAGTCGCTAATCTGCCTTCCTGCAGGCGCTCCGATATCAAAAGTCGAAGCCACCAAGGGCTATGGAGCAGAGGTATGCCTCGTACCCGGTGTATACGATGATGCGTATTCCAAAGCCATGGAGCTGCAAAAAGAGTTTGGCTACACATTCGTACATCCGTTCGACGACCCCAAGGTTATAGCAGGCCAAGGCACTATCGGCCTTGAGATTCTCGAGCAGATGCCCGATGTACAGGCAGTAATCGTGCCTATCGGCGGCGGTGGCCTGATATCCGGCGTTGCCTTCGCTATCAAGACCCTTCGCCCCGACGTAAAGGTCTACGGCGTGCAATCGAGTGGAGCACCCTCAATGGCGGCGTCGCTCAAAGAAGGCAAGCTCTGCCACCTCAACGATGTAAGCACAATCGCCGACGGTATAGCCGTGAAAGAGCCGGGTGTGAATACATTTGAGATGTGCAACAAATACGTTGACGAAGTCGTAACCGTAAGCGACGACGAAATCGCAGCGGCAATACTGGCGTTGATTGAAAAACAAAAACTCGTTGCAGAGGGAGCCGGTGCAGTTGCCGTAGCTGCAGCAATGTTCGGCAAACTGCCTATCGAAGGTCTTAAGACTGTATGCCTTGTATCAGGCGGCAACATCGATGTAAACACCCTTAGCAGGGTAATCACTCGCGGACTCAACAAGAGCGGCCGCAACTACACTTTTATCGTAGACCTTGCCGACAAACCCGGCCAGCTGTCGGGAGTATGCAACGTAATCGGCGACCGAGGTGGCAACATCATCTCAGTCACCCACGAGCGTATCAATACATCTACGGCAATCAACGGCTGCACAATCCGCATCGAACTCGAAACCCGCGACAAAGAACATATAGAAGAAATCCGCAAAGCCTTGACAGAGGCCAGCTACAAAGTACTTAATTGACATGAAATTACCTATCGCATTACTGCTTGGCGCCGTATCGCTTGGCTCCACAGCTGCCGAACCCGCCGACTCGGCAACGACAGATTCTACAAAGACGTTTATCTTTACCGACGTAATCAGCCTGCCGACGACATCGGTAAAAGACCAGAATAAATCGGGCACATGCTGGTGCTTTGCCGGCACATCGTTCTACGAAAACGAAATCCGCAAGAACGGCGGCGACTCACTCGACCTGTCGGAGATGTTTACCGTACGCCAGTGCTACCGCGACAAGGCCGAGCGCTACGTACGTATGTACGGCCAGACCAACTTTGGCGCCGGAGGCTCGATAATGGATTTACCCTATGTATGGAAACGCTACGGTGCCGTACCCGAAGAAGTATACACCGGCCTTCAATACGGCGAGGACAAGCATGTACACGGCGAACTCGATGCGGTACTCGGAGCATATATTAAAGAAATCGTCAAGAAACCCAACAACAAACTATCAACAGCCTGGATGAAGGGTATAGAAGGTATACTCGACGCATATCTCGGAGCCGTACCCGAGACCTTCGAATACAAAGGCAAGACCTACACTCCGAAATCGTATGCCGAGAGCCTGCCTCTCAAGGTCGACGACTATGTACCTGTAACCTCGTTCAGCCACCACCCCTACTACGAGACATTCGCCGTAGAAGTGCCCGACAACTGGCTGTGGGCACAGTACTACAACGTACCTCTGGACGAACTTAAGGCAATCATTGACAATTCACTTGCCAAAGGCCACACCCTTGTATGGGCTGCCGACGTAAGCGAAGGCGGTTTCAAATGGACCAAGGGCGTTGCACTTATGCCCAAAGGCAAAAACGAAGGCGACATGGACGGCACCGAGCTATCGCGCTGGGTGAAACTCTCCGACAAAGAGCGTGTCAACGACAAATACAACTTCGAAGGCCCTGTAGCCGAAATCGAAGTCACCCCCGAGCTGCGCCAGAAGATGTTCGACAGCCAGGAAACTACCGATGACCACGGTATGGAAATCGTAGGCACAGCAGTCGACCAATTCGGCAACAAATACTACAAGGTGAAAAACTCGTGGGATACCAATCAGGTTTACGACGGCTTCTTCTATGTATCAGAGCCTTATCTTCTTGCCAAAACCATGGATATCCTGGTACACCGCGACGCAATACCCAAGAGCACAGCAAAAAAACTGGGACTCTAATCCGACATGAGTATCAAAAACCTAATCATAATAGCCGCTATATTCCCTGCACTCGGCCTGGTATCGTGCAAGACCTCCGAGGCCAACTACCGTGCAGCTTATGAAAAAGCCATATCAGCCAGGGATTCATCTGAAAGCATCGAAGAGACTATCTACGGCAAGGTTCGCAATCAGATAGATACACACATCATACCCACCTCGGTAGGCGATGTAGAGGTGAAAACCCAGCTGGTAAAGGTGAGCAAGGACGGTGGCGGCACACCCGAACGCCTGGCCCGCTACAATGTCATAGCGGGTCAGTTCAAGCAGAAGTTCAACGCCGTATCATTGCGCAACCGCCTTGCCGACAACGGTTATCCCGGAGCGTTTGTAATCGAGACCTCCGAGCCGTACTATTACATAGTAACCGAGTCGTATAGCAGCGTTGACGAGGCAGCCCGGGCTATGAAGGCACTGCAAGAGGCCAAACCGCAGGGCGTAAAAGAACCTTGTCCTTACCTCCTTGATGCGACAGCTCGTCGCACATCAGCAAAAGCCAAGTAAATATGTTTGACTTTTTAAAAAAGAAACCAAAAAGCCCGGCGGAATTATGCTTTTCCACCGACATCCACTGCCACCTTGTTCCCGGAATCGATGACGGCAGCCCCGACGCAAAAACGTCGGCCGACCTGATAGAGCGTATGCAAGGCTGGGGCATACAGCGTATAATCGCAAGCCCCCATGTGACCCAAAATACATTTGAGAACGATGCCAGCACAATAGAACCGGCAATGCAGGAACTGCAGGCCGAGCTCGCCCGTCGCGGCAACAGCATACCGGTATCACATTCCGCCGAGTACCGCATCGACGAGCTACTGACAAAGCGGATTGCCGACAACAACCTGTGCTTTTTACCTAACGATTATATGATTATCGAGAACGCTTTCCTGCAAGAACCGTGGAATCTCGACCAGCTGATTTTCGACCTTCAGGTACGCGGTATCAAGCCTATCCTTGCGCATCCGGAACGTTACTCATACTACTACAACAAGCCAGCCCGATACGAGGCACTGCATAACAGCGGCCTTGCCTTCCAGATCAACCTGCTGAGCCTTGCCGGGGCTTATGGCAAGGCAGAAAAGAAGATCGCCGAGCAACTAATTGAAAAAGGCCTTGTGGATTTCATCGGCACAGACCTGCACAATTCGCATCATGCCGATATAATCGACAACTACCTGCTTACATCCGAAGCCCACAAACACATGGATGCCCTGCGAGGAAAGGTGAAAAACGACAAGGCGTTTATTTGACAAACTACCGGAACAATCACAACAAACCAGCATTATGAAAAAGATTTTAATGGGTCTTGCAGCACTGGCATTTATGGCTATGCCACTGTCGGCAGCCAAGCACGAATTCAAGACCGTGCCCAACGACCCCCTGCAAACCAAAATGTACACCTTGCCAAACGGACTTAAGATATTTATGACCGTCAACAAGGACCAGCCCCGTATTCAAACATATATCGCCGTTCGCGTAGGCGGAAAGAACGACCCCGCCGAGACCACCGGCCTTGCACACTATTTCGAGCACCTGATGTTCAAAGGCACAAAACAATTCGGCACAAGCGACTACGAGGCCGAAAAGCCTATGCTCGACAAAATCGAAAAACTCTTCGAGACCTACCGCCATACCACCGATTCAGTCGAGCGCCAGCGCATCTATCGCGAAATCGACTCTATCAGCTACGAGGCATCAAAAATCGCTATTCCCAACGAATACGACAAACTGATGAGCGCTATCGGTGCCAACGGTACCAATGCCTTTACCTCGTATGACGTAACCTGCTATGTAGAGGATATACCCTCGAACCAGATCGAAAACTGGGCGCGTATACAGGCCGACCGTTTCGAGAATCCTATCATCCGCGGCTTCCACACCGAACTCGAGACAATCTATGAGGAGAAGAACATGTCGCTTACCAAGGATAACCGCAAGGTATACGAGAAATTGCTTACCGCGCTCTATCCCAGCCACCCCTATGGCACACAGACAGTGCTCGGCACACAGGAGAATCTGAAGAATCCCTCGATAACCAACGTGAAGAACTACCACAAGCAGTGGTATGTGCCCAACAATATGGCAATCGCCCTGTCGGGTGATTTCGACCCCGACAATATGGTAGATATTATCGAGAAATACTTCGGACACCTGAAACCGGCATCGAATTTCAACCGCCCCGCCCTGCCTAATGAGAAGCCATTTACAAGCCCTCAGAAGGTAGAAATCCTCGGTCCGGAAGCTGAATACATCACCCTTGCATGGCGCACCCCCGAGGCTTCAAGCAAAGAGACCAACGCCCTCAACGTGCTCGACTATGTGATGAGCAACGGCACTACCGGTATCCTTGACCTCAATGTAAACCTGCCCCAGCGCGTGCTCAATGCCGGCGCATATGTAATGGGAATGGCAGATGCCGGTGCATATGTGATGACCGCAAAGCCGAAGGCCGGTCAGACACTCGACGAGGCCAAAGAGATAATGCTCGAGCAGGTAGCGAAACTGCGCAACGGCGAATTCACCGAAGACTTCATCAAGGCCGTAACAGCCAACCTGAAACTACAACAGCAGAACGCCCTTACCGATAACTCGGCCCGCGCCGACTACTATGTAGACGCGTTTGTCAACGGTGTTGACTGGGCCGACGAGGTAGAATCGCTCAACAGCCTTGACAAGGTTACCAAAGCCGACGTAGTAGCTGTGGCCAACAAATATCTCGGTCCGGACAACTATGTAGCAATCTATAAACGCCAGGGCCAGGACCCCAACGAGCTTAAGCTCGCCAAACCCCAGCTTACCCCAATCGAGATGAACCGCGACAAGGCATCGCAGTTCCTGACCGACATCCAGAACTCGAAGGTAGAACCGATCGAGCCGGTATTCCTCGACTTCGACCGCGACCTCACACGCCTCAAAGCCAAGAACGGCGTAGAAGTGCTGTATGTACCCAACAAGACCAACGACATCTTCACCCTGGTATATGTATACGAAACCGGCAGCGAGGTCGACAGCCTTCTGAACTATGCACCCGAACTGATGAGCTTTGTACGCACACCCAACATGACAGCCGAGCAAATCAAGAACGAATTCTACAAACTCGCCTGCAACTACCGCTTCAAGATTGGTGCAAAACGGTCTTACGCCGTAATCAGCGGTCTTAGCGAGAACATGGACAAGGCAGCAGCCCTGTTCGAAAAGGTCCTCGCCAATGCCGAAATCCCGGCCGAAGCCCTTACCGCCTTTGCCGACCGCCTCGACAAAGCCCGTGCCGACCGCAAACACAACCAGAGCGCCAACTTCAGCATGCTGTCGCAGTATGTAATCTTCGGTGCCAACAACTCGAGTACAAACTCAATGACCCCCGAGCAGATACGCAACACCAACCCTGCCAAATTTGTAGAAGCCCTGCGCCGGCTCAACAAGTATGAGCAGACCGTAGTCTACTGGGGCAAAGCACCCGCCAAAAAAGTTGTAGCGCTTGTAAACAAGACCCACGAATTTGCAAAGAAACCCCTACCCCGCCCGACAAGCGACAAATACACAGCACAAGAGCCAACAGAGACAGTATTCTTTATCTCGCCCTACGAAGCCAAGCAGCTGTATATGGTCGGCTACTCAAACCGTGGCGAAAAATATGACCAGGGCAAAGAGCCTCTTCGCAGCCTTTACAACGAATACTTCGGCGGCTCGATGAACGCTATCGTATTCCAGGAAATGCGCGAAAGCCGCTCGCTCGCATACTCGGCATGGGCCGGCTACCAGGCGCCCGGCCGCAAGGACAAGCCCTACAACTACATGCTGCAGATTGCCACACAAAACGATAAACTTGGCGATGCCCTCACAGCATTTGACGAGATTATCAACACCCTGCCTAAGAGCGAATCGGCATTTGAACTTGCCAAACTCGGTCTCGAATCACGCCTTCGCACCGAGCGCATCCTCAACGATGAAATCGCCTTTACCTATATCAACAACAAGGACAAGGGCCTCGACCACGACCTTCGCAAGGATATCTACGAAGCACTGCCTACAGCGACCCTCGACAAGATTGTAGACTTCCAGAAAGCCAACGTAGCCGGACGCACATACTACTACGGTATTCTGGCCAAGCCTGAGAACATCGACATCGAAGCCCTCAAGAAACTTGGCAAGGTAGTAATCCTGACCCAGGAAGACATCTTCGGATATTAATCATATTCGCATTTACGACAAAGGCCCGCGAGCATCGAAACTCGCGGGCCTTTATACTTTGAATCAGTGAGCCTAACTACGCGTACTCCGGCTAATCAGACCGACTATCCAGAGCAGAATAACCGCACCGATAACCGATGTGATGAGTGCGCCGATGATACCCGAACCGGTACTGATACCGAGGAGACCGAATACCCAGCCGCCGAGTACGCCGCCGATAATACCTACAATAAGATTGACGATTACGCCGAAGCCACCGCCACGCATCAACTTACCGGCAACAAAGCCCGACACGATGCCTATAAGGATATACCAGATAAATTCCATAATTTGAGATTTTTGAAACGTTATACCCTAATAGAACAACGGCGGTAGTGCAAAAGTTTATGCCGACAGGCTCAGAATATTATCTTGGTAACGCGGTCGCCCTGACGACGGATATAGATACCCGACCGAGGATTCTCTACGCGCATTCCTTGTAGATTATAATACTCTACCGGCGCATCCTCGCTGGCTGTGACATCGGCAACGGATGTGTGTCCGGGCAATCTTACCGTCATGGCGCGACCATGAATCGGTGCGGGGCTGCCGTTGGCGCTAACACTATATACATTGTCATCTTTGGTGCCTACGCCGAAAGTAATCACACCGTCGTTGAACTTACCCCAAAGAGCCTCGGGCACAATGTCGGCGCTATAGCCTTCTTCGAGGTAGCTTGCAGCCTCGCTGAAATGCTTGAGTTCGTAAGAGCCGAGGTAGTAACCGCAATGCTGGGTGGGTATGTATACACGCTCGGGGTCTGTGGCATTGATAGTCATGTAATATGTACTCTTCTTGTCGAGACGAAGGTTTGTGAGCTCGATATCCCAAAGGGGCGAAGTAAGTCCGTAAGGATTGACAATACGATAGATTCCCGGGGTTGATGCAGACTCTTCGATTTTGACGGTATAGGTCCATGCGCTCTCGGGAATGACGATACCGAGGTTGTTTGTAAGGTCGCCATTGACGAATACAGATATAAACGGATCGGTGAACGAGCCCTCGCCAAGGAGATTCCAATCCGGGTCGTAATGCAATGCAGTCGAACCAAACTGATATGGCGTTCCGTCGGCTTTGTAGGTCAGATATACGAGTGTATAGTCGCCTTCAGAGCCGTCGAATGCAATGCGTACTTGGCCGTCGCTTGTAACGGTGGTGCAGGCGAGAGTGCCTTTGTCCATGGCATTGGCGATATCACGGACATTTACCGAAGCTCCACGCTGTATCGACAGTTTGACCTTGCTGAGATCATTGATTACAAGATTGGTAACATATACCGGCGCATCGGCTTCTTTGTCAAAATAACCATTGCTGAACTCGGTATTGTAATTTTTGAACTCAGGCCCGCCGAGAGTGAGGGTTTCCTCACCATGAGCCTGTTCCTCATAAAAGGCGTCGAGGAATGGCACCGTACCGTCGTCGTAATGATACATGGCATAGATAACGAAAGTACCGGTTTCGGGGCGGAAGTACGAAGCATTCTCATACTGCTGAGACTCGAGGGGGTCGCTCGACGGATATTTATCATAGTAGCTGTAGCCGTCGCACACCGAGATATTGGTCTTCTTGCCGTATACATCGTAAGACTCTATGAACTGGTCGTCGACCCAGATAAACACATCCTCGCCCTTGGGTCCGCTCGGCATGGCGAAGTTGGCGTTGATAATAAGGTCGATCGCAGGATACCCGGGCGTATCGCCATACATGCCACAAACCTTGTACTGCACGCGATTGCTATTCGAGGTGTCGGTACGTCGCTCTACACGCAGGTCCTTCATAGGTTTCTTATACCACCAATGGGCATCGTAGGTGCCTGTAGAATATTCTTCCCAATCGGTCCAGCTCTGTGCAGAGGCCATAGACACAGCAGCAAGCATAACAAGCAAAATCAGACAATTTTTTCTCATAGCATCTCATATTGTTTTAGGTTGGCACAAAGATATAGAAAATTTTTCAAAAAAGAAGCACAACAATAGACACAAGATATACCACACCATGCGATAGTGCTTATCTGTGCGCCGTGGTCGCGTGTTAAAAAATATTAAATCACAAGTCCTGTGTCAGAGGTGCCGATAAAAGAGGTATCTGACTTTTTATCAGACGGTGAAAATTTTGTAATTTTGCACTTTAAAATTGCAGCATTAGAAAATGTCTACCACAAAGAAAATCCGCACAGCCCTTATCTCGGTCTATAATAAAGACGGTATCGGCGATATTGTAAAGAAACTTCACGAACTTGGCGTAGAACTCCTATCAACCGGAGGAACGCAAACATATATCGAGAGCCTCGGCCTGCCCTGCAAGGCGGTCGAAGACCTCACCGGCTATCCGTCGATATTGGGCGGACGTGTCAAGACTCTCCACCCCAAGGTATTCGGCGGCATCCTTGCCCGTCGCGACAACGAATCGGACAAAGCTGATTCAGAGAAATATGAAATCGCACCGATTGATCTTGTAATCGTAGACCTCTACCCCTTCGAGGCTACCGTAGCTTCAGGCGCAAGCCACGACGACATCATCGAAAAAATCGACATAGGCGGCATCTCGCTCATCCGCGGCGCAGCCAAGAACTACAACGACGTAGTAATCGTTGCATCCGAGCGTCAGTTCGGCCTGCTCCGGGGCATCCTCGACACACAGGGAGCCGAGACCACAATCGAGCAGCGCCAGATCTTTGCCCGCGAGGCATTTGCAGTATCATCGGGCTACGACTCGGCAATCTACAACTGGTTTGCCGGAGTAACACCCCTCGAGCCCGGTAAAGAATCGGCTCTGCGCGTAGCTATCGACGGTGCCAAATCACTTCGCTACGGCGAGAATCCTCACCAGGCAGCCGCCTATTACGGCAATTTCGAAGCACAGTTCGACCAGCTTCACGGCAAGGAAATCAGCTACAACAACCTGCTCGATATCGATGCCGCCTGCGCCCTGATCGACGAATTCGATACCACAACAGTAGCCGTGCTCAAGCACAACAACGCTTGTGGCTGCGCAAGCCGTGGCACAGTTGCCGAGGCTTGGGCTGACGCACTTGCAGGCGACCCTGTATCAGCCTTCGGCGGTATCATCATCACCAACTCCAAGGTAGAGGCCGATGCCGCTGCCGAAATGGGCAAAATCTTCTTCGAGGTAGTGATTGCGCCCGATTTCAGCGACGACGCCCTCGCAATTCTCCAGCAGAAGAAAAACAGAATCATACTTCGCCGCAAGGCCGTATTACCTGCCGGCAAACGTATGCGCACTATCCTTGGCGGCATGCTCGTACAGGACAACGACACCAAGGTAGAAAGTGCCGACGACCTTCGCCTCGTAGCCGGTGAAAACCTGAGCGAGCACCAGATTGCCGACATGATTTTCGCCAACAAGCTTGTGAAGCACAGCAAGAGCAACGCTATCGTACTTGCCCGCAACGGCCAGCTTATAGCATCTGGTGTAGGCCAGACCTCGCGTGTAGACGCCCTCAAACAGGCAATCGAAAAAGCACACAGCTTCGGCTTCGACTTCACCGGCGCTACAATGGCATCGGATGCCTTCTTCCCCTTCGGCGACTGCGTAGAAATCGCCCACAAAGCAGGTGTCAACAATGTGATTCAACCCGGTGGCTCAATCCGCGACAACGAATCGGTTGAATACTGCCAGGCCAACGGTATGACCATGGTAATGACCGGTTTCCGCCACTTCCGCCACTAAGAAAAGATATAAGTGAAATGGCGAGAGCCGGTTGTGCCGACGGGTGCAACCGGCTCAAGCCACACTATCTCACCTCAAAACACTTCAAGACTATAAAAACAAAAATGAGACTATTCTCACTAACAAAAGAAATAGCAATCGACCTTGGCACCGCCAATACGATTATAATCCACAACGACAAGATTGTAATCAACGAGCCGTCGATTGTAGCGCTCGACAACCGCACCGACAAACTCATCGCCGTAGGCAAGGAAGCCCACCTTATGGAGGGCAAGGGTCACCCCGGCATCCGCACAGTGCGCCCCCTTCGCAAAGGTGTGATTGCCGACTTCAACGCAGCCGAGCTCATGATTCGCGGCCTTATCAAGAAGGCAAGTACAAAGAACAACTGGTTCTCGCCTTCGCTGCGCATGGTGGTAGGCATACCCTCGGGTTCGTCGGAAGTAGAAGTGCGTGCCGTACGCGACTCGTCGGAACACGCCGACGGCCGCGATGTATATATGATTCACGAGCCTATGGCAGCAGCCCTCGGTATCGGCCTCGACGTTGAAGCCCCCGAAGGCAACATGATCGTAGATATAGGCGGCGGTACAACCGAGATTGCCGTGATTTCGCTCGGTGGTATCGTGAGCAACAAGAGTATACAGGTAGCAGGCGACGACCTCACCGACGATATCCTCAACCACATGCGCCGCGCCCACAACATCAAGGTAGGCGTGCGCACAGCCGAGCAAATCAAAATGCACGTAGGCTCGGCCCTTACCGAGCTTGAGAACCCGCCCGAAGACTACGTGGTACACGGTCCTAACCTGATGACCGCGCTGCCCCTCGAGGTGCCTGTAAGCTATCAGGAGATATGCCACTGCATCGAGAAGACAATCTCGAAAATCGAGGCAGCGGTACTTAGCGCCCTCGAGCAGACTCCTCCCGAGCTCTATGCCGATATCGTACGCAACGGTATCTACCTTGCCGGTGGCGGCGCATTGCTGCGCGGTCTCGACAAGCGCCTTATCGACAAGATCGGCATCCAGTTCCATATCGCCGAGGATCCCCTGCTCTGCGTAGCCAAGGGTACAGGCGTGGCTCTGAAGAATTATCAGAACTTCTCATTCCTCATCCGATAACAGGAAGGAGTCAGGCACGTGAACGAGCTTGTCGCCTTTCTCATCCGTCACAGCAAGTGGTTTGTCTTCACCTTCCTGGTGGTGATAAGCTGCATGCTGTTGTTTGGTAACGACCCTTACCGCCAGCACCTGTATCTGACCTCGGCGGGCCGCCTTGCGTCGACAGCGTACAAGAGCGCCAACAATGTGACATCGTACTTCAACCTACACGAAATCAACGATGACCTCAACCGCCGCAATGCCGACCTACAGGCCGAGATTGTACGGTTGCAGGAGCGAATCGACCTGATGACAGAGCAGGGCTACAAGGACACTCTCATTATCGATTCGGGCGTACCACACTTCGAGTTTATAGTGGCACACGTGATCAACAACAGCGTGGCGCACCCCTACAACTATATCACAATCAACAAAGGCAGCAAGGACGGCGTGAAGCCCGAGCTTGGCGTAGTTGACCGCAACGGTGTGGTCGGCATTGTGAGCAACGTAGGACCGAACAGCGCACGAGTGATATCGCTGCTCAACCCCCACTTCCGCCTCTCGTGCAAACTCAAGCGCACCGATTATTTCGGCTCGCTGGTATGGGACGGTGTCAACCCCGACGAGGCAATGCTCGAAGAGTTGCCGCGACATACGGTCTTTGCAGCAGGCGACACAATCGTTACCAGCGGCTATTCGGCGGTATTCCCCCGGGCCTGCCGGTCGGTATAGTGATTGACGACGATACAGACCATAATCAGAATTTCTTTACCCTGCGAGTGAAGCTGCTCACCGACTTCACCACCCTGAGCAATGTGCAGGTGGTGGTCAACAACGAAGCCGCCGAACTAAAATCAATAAAGGCAGGCGAAGAAAATGACTCGAAGAAAAACCCCTTCGGCAATTAGGATTCAATCCGGAAATAACTATCTACATTGACCAAGTTTGCAATAAAATACGCACTACTATTCCTATTGCTTGTACCGGCACAGGCGATAATCTTCAACCACCTCATCCTCTTTGACGTGGCCGTACCCGTAGTGTTTATTTATCTGATAATCATGCTGCCGGTAACAATAGGTACCAACTGGTCTACATTCCTGGGCTTCCTTGTCGGTCTTACATTAGATATCTTCTGCGACACACCGGGTGTCAACGCCCTGTGCTCGACTGTGCTTGCATTTGTCCGCAAACCGGTATTCCACCTGTATGTATCGATGGACGATGACCTTGCCGGACGCAGCCCGTCGTCGCGCACAATGGGTCATGCGGCATTTATGAAGTACCTGATCACCATGACAGCAGCCTACTGCACAATGGTGTTTACGGTCGAGGCGTTCCAGTTTTTCAACTTCCGCCTGTTAGTGCTGCGAATCCTTGCCTCTACGGCCTATACATTTATTCTCCTCTATGCCATAGACTGCCTCGGACTCCGCTCACGCGAAGCTTAGAGCAAGGCTGTGGCCTTATATCCAAGCCATCTGTGAGAAAAAACTATAATCTCGAAAAACGTAAATATATCATCGGCGGCTTCATACTGCTGATAGGGCTGATTTACCTCATCCGTCTGTTCGACTTGCAGATCAACGACGAGAAATACAAGCAATCAGCCGATTCAAATGCTTTCCTGAAGAAGACTGTGTACCCCTCGCGCGGACTCATCTACGACCGCAACGGCGAGTTAGTGGTATTCAACCAACCTGCCTACGACGTGATGCTTATCCCGCGCGACGTGCAGCCCTTCGACACCCTCGATTTCTGCGAGACTATCAATATCACACTCGAGCAGTTCAACAAGCGCATGGCCGACATGAAAGACAAGCGCCTCAATCCGGGATACTCGTCGTACACCCCCCAGCGCCTTATCGCGCAGCTGTCGGTAGAAGACTACGGCAGGTTGCAGGAGAAGCTATACCGCTTTCCGGGCTTCTTTATCCAGAAAAGGATATTGAGGCAGTATAAGACCCCCACGGCGGCAAACGTGCTCGGCAACATTCGCGAGGTCAACCGCGATGATATCGACCGCGACCCATACTATTCGCCCGGCGACTACACCGGCGACCTCGGCATTGAAAAGAGCTACGAGCCATACCTGCGCGGTGTAAAAGGCGTAGAGATACTGATGCGCGATGCCCGCGGACGAATACAGGGCCGTTACGAAGACGGTGCAAACGATGTAGAACCCATATCGGGCCGCGACCTCAGGCTGAGCCTCGACATCAAACTGCAGCAATACGCCGAGTCGCTAATGGTAGGCAAACGAGGCGCTGTCGTCGCTATCGAACCCGCTACCGGCGAGGTGCTGTGCATGGTGTCGATGCCAAACTACGACCCGACCCTGCTCGTAGGCCGTCAGCGCGGCGAGAACTATAGGAAACTCGTGCAGGACCAGTCGTGGCCATTGTTCGACAGGGCGCTCATGGGCGCATACCCTCCCGGCTCGACATTCAAGCCCACCCAGGGCCTGATACTCCAGCAAGAGAAGATTATCGACCTTCACACCACATACCCTGCTACCACGGATATATCAGCGGCGGCCTCCGCGTAGGCTGCCACCCACATGCGTCGCCGCTGCCCCTGATACCGGCATTGGGTACATCGTGCAATGCTTTCTTCTGCTGGGGCTTCAAAGCCATGATTGATAAACGCAGCAAATACGGCTCGTCGGCCAAGGCTTTCGAGGTATGGAAAAACCACCTTGTGTCAATGGGCTACGGCTACAGACTCGGCATCGACCTGCCCGGAGAGAGCCGCGGCTTTATACCCAATGCCAAGTTTTACGATAAATTCTACAGCGAGGGCCACTGGAGCGCAAACACCATTATATCTGTATCGATAGGCCAGGGCGAAATCCTTGCCACACCGCTGCAGATAGCCAACCTCGGCGCTACCATTGCCAATCGCGGCCACTTCATAACGCCCCACGTGGTCAAGGAGATTCAAGATACCGTAATGGACTCCAAGATACTCGAGAAACGCTACCCCACCGTCGAGGCGCACTACTACAATTCTGTAGCCGACGGTATGCGTGCAGCCGTGACAGGCGGTACTTGCCGCCGAGCCGCCATTCCGGGCATCGAAGTATGCGGCAAAACAGGTACTGCGCAGAACCCCCACGGCAAAGACCACTCAGCCTTTATGGGATTCGCACCCTATCATGAGCCCAAAATCGCCGTAGCAGTATATGTAGAGGGCGGCGGCTGGGGCGCGACATACGGTGTGCCTATCGGCAGCTTGGTAATAGAAAAATACCTCACCGGCAAGATTGCACCCGAGCGCAAATATATGGAAGACCAAATGCTAAACTCAAGTATCTACTATGCCGCTCCCAAGAAGAAATGACCCCTCGTCGACCTTTCGCCACCTCGATTGGCCAACGGTAATCATATACCTCATCATGGTGTTTGCCGGTATGGTGAGCATCTATGCCGCATGCTACAACTTCGACAACGCATCGATGTTTGCCATTACCGAGTTCTCGGGCAAGCAGCTGCGCTGGATAGGCCTGTCGCTTGCCCTCGGCCTGGTGATACTGCTCATCGACGCCCGAATGTACGAGACCTACTCGTTCCCGATCTACGTGGGCTTGATGATACTGCTTGCTATTACGCCATTTTTGGCCGAGGACACAAAGGGATCATACTCATGGATTAAGTTCGGCAGTATGAGCCTGCAACCCGCCGAATTTGCCAAGTTTGCCACAGCTCTTGCCCTTGCCAAACTATTCAGCGGCTATCATTTCGACCTCAACGCCAAGTGGACCAACTACGTCAAGGCGATAACGATCATCGTGATACCTATTGTGCTGATTCTGTTGCAGAACGAGACCGGCTCGGCGCTCACCTTTATGGCACTGTTCTTCGTGCTTTACCGTGAGGGCATGAGCGGACTGGTGCTGTTTGCAGCCCTTTTCGCAGTGGTGATATTCGTGGTCGGCATCAAGTTTACCGAGTCGATAATCATGGGTATGCCTGCCGGGCAATTCTACGTGATAATCATGATTATGGTAGTGATGATAGGCATGACAGCTGTATACTCTCGACGCTACGAGGTGGGGCGCAACCTGCTGATATGGTTTGCCGGTACCGGCCTGATAGAGTATATCATCAGCCTGTTCGACATCGCAATCCCCGGGCTGATAGTCAACATGGCGATAATAGGCATTGCATGTATCTACATAGTATTCGAGGCCATAACCCTGCGTCGCCCCAAGCTGTATGTCTCCGCGGCGACGGCGGTACTGTCAATCGCCTTCCTATTCTCGGTCGGGGCTGCCTTCGACCACCTGCAGCCTCACCAGAAACTGCGCATACAGGTAGCACTCGGCATTGTAGAAGACCTGCGCTCTGCCGGATATAATGTCAACCAGTCGAAAATCGCTATCGGCTCGGGAGGCTTCTTTGGCAAGGGATTCCTCAACGGCACTCAGACAAAACTCAAATACGTGCCCGAGCAGCACACCGACTTCATATTCTGCACTATCGGCGAGGAAGAAGGCTTCGTGGGTACGATGATTGTGACCCTGCTATTCCTCGGGCTAATACTGCGCGTGATAGCGATAGGCGAACGACAACCGACAACCTTCGGTCGCGTCTATGCCTACTGCGTGGCCTCGTACTTCATATTCCATTTCTGTATCAACATCGGCATGGTCATCGGCCTGTGCCCCGTTATCGGCATTCCCCTACCCTTCTTCAGCTACGGCGGCTCATCGCTGTGGGGATTCACGATACTGCTGTTCATACTCCTCAAGCTCGACGCCTCCCGCAACAATTACCTGTCGTACTGACCCCATTCCCGAGGCATTTCGGTTTAGGAAAGGGTTAGATGCAGATGCGGTAATCTAAAAAGTCGTCGGAGACGACGCTATCATGGTTAACCCCACGATGCTTGCTTCGTGGGGTATTTTACCCCCCTTAAAGAATGTCCTCGGAGAGGACACTGTAGATATCATACGGCGTCCTCTCCGAGGACATCAAGCATGGTGCACGTCATCTAACCCCACGAAAAATCGTGGGGTTAACCACAATCACGTCCTCTCCGAGGACTTTTTTTCCCACATGGTGCATCTAACCCTCAAGAAAACACCATTGTGCCGCGGCTGTCCCAAGTGTCCCATTTGTCCCACTTTTCGTCGCGTGGGACAGCTGGGACAGTTGGGACAAAATATTTTTGCCTGCAGGGGCGAAAAAAAACAAAGGTGTTGAAAAAAGGCGGATAATCGGGTTTGGTGCCGTCGTAACTTTGCATCGTAACATTTGAGCCGAGGTGAGGTACACAGTATCACACAGGGCAGATATATTCATTTTTTTAATAAAAAAATTCATCTTCTTATGATTACCGATGCTACCCCCGCTACTACCGCAGCAAGCGTATTTACCGTACGCAGCGCAAACCAATGGATCGAACTTGCTTCACAACGCCCCGACCCAAAGAGCCTGTGGCTGAGTCTGTGGCACGAGGGCGAGGTCGCATGCCTCTTTGCCGACACCAACATGGGCAAGAGCATCTACGCCATACAGATTGCCGACCATGTGTCGCAGAGTCGCCCTGTGCTGTACTTCGATTTCGAGATGAGCGACAAGCAGTTCCAGCTACGCTATACCGATGCCAACAATGGCAGCATCCACAAGTTTACCGACAATTTCATGCGAGTGGAGTTCTCGCCGGTCAATATCGATGTCTCCGACCTTTCGGGCATCATATCGCACATATCTGCAGTAGTCGACAGCACCAAGGCCCGAGTGCTCATTATCGATAATATTTCGTGGATTTGCAACCGCGCTGAGAGCGGCGACTCGGCCGGTGAACTGATGCAGCTGCTCATCGACCTGAAACGTCGCAAGAATCTGTCGATACTCGTTCTTGCCCACACGCCCAAGCGCAATACATCGTCGAAACTGACGCAGAACTCGCTTGCAGGGTCGAAGCGCATTGCCAACTTCATGGACTCAATATTTGCTATCGGAGCATCGAGCATCGACCGACCGGCCGGACGATATATCAAGCAAATCAAGGTGCGCAGCAGCGAGCTACAGTATGGCGAAGACCATGTGATTACAGCCAGGCTTATAAAAGAGGGCGACTATATATCGCTACAGCATACAGGCTTTGCCGCCGAGAGCGAGCTGCTCGTAGATATCGACGACGAACTTGCCAACAAAGAGACCATAAAATCGCTGTCCGAATCGGGGATGTCGATAAGGATGATTGCCGAAACCCTGGGATTGTCGAAGTCGAAAGTACAACGCATATTACGCCAATAAGCCACAGCCATGCATTACCGCTACAAACTCGGACGGCTGACCGGAGTATGCCCCCGATGCCGTCAACGCACATTCAAATACTACATCGACTGCCTCACAGGCGAAAAGGCCGGCAGCGATACCGGGCGTTGCAACCGCGAAATAAAGTGTGGCTACCACCGCCGACCGATAGGTAACAGGCCTCTCTCGCAGGCCGAGACATCGGCAACACTTTTCGACCGCCCATGCGACAACCCGCTTTCTACAATACCTCATCACGTATACGACCGCATACCTATGCCCGACCTCAACGACAATCTGTTTTACTTCCTCTGCAAGCGCTACGACATAAGCATGGTGCAACAGGCATGTCGGGCATTCGGTGTGACCCACGCCCGGTATGCCGGCGGCAGCACGGCTTTCTGGCTTTTCGACAGAAACGGATATATACGCAGCGCCAAGGTCATGGCCTACGACCGCGAGACGGGTCGGCGAATCAAGTCGCAAAGCCGTATGCCGGTATCATACGCCCATTCGCTGATGCGTCTGCCCGACTTCAACTACCGCGCCTGTTACTTCGGCGAGGCGGCAGCATGCAGCCCATTCCACAAAGATGCCAATATCATAATAGTAGAGAGCGAAAAGACAGCCTTGATTGTCAATCTCGAGCTGATGCGCAACGGCTTGTCGCACGAGTATGTGTGCGTAGCTACCGGCGGAGCATCGATGCTCAAAGCCGACCCCGAAATGATGAACGACCCCTATTACCGCGCCTCGTTTCTGCGACGAAGGCAGCTGATAATACTTCCCGACGCCGACATGGTAGCGCAGTGGCGCGAATATAGCAAAAGCCTCGAACCATACGCTGCAGGGGTGCATTTTGTAGATGTGTGCCGTCAGCCGTTCTCGCTGACCGGCAGTCAGGACATCGCCGACCACATCGTGGCCGCGTAATAGCGAGGGGCAATGCGGTTTACTTTAGGGGTGATTATTCAAAAGGACAGCAGCGATAGGAGCTTGGCTCTCCGAGACAAGCCTCGATTAGGCGTTGATATTCAAAATATTAGCGATACCAACCGTGGCTTGTCTCGGAGAGCCAAGCTCCTATTGCAAGCACTCTTTTGCCTTAAGTTAATAGCATTGGGTTGCTGCTGTCCCGGCTGTCCCAAGTGTCCCACATTGGGAAGAGTGGGACAAATGGGACACTTGGGACAAGCCGGTATGACTAAAACGGATAACCTATGGCGAGGTGGAAGGCGAGGGATTTGCCGAAATTCTGCATGTTATAGTAGCCGCGTTTGCCGGTATCGTAGGGGGCGTGGATGCCTATACCGAGGTCGCCGCGAATCACAAGCATGCTTATATCGAGCCTGAGGCCGACACCTGTGCCCAAGGCAAGGTCTTTGAAGAATGTCTTGCCACTGAGTTTGCCACCGGGTCGCAAGGGGTCGTCCTTGAGCAGCCACACATTGCCCGAATCGATGAACAGCGCACCGTGCAAGGGGCCGAATATCGGGAAACGGTACTCTACATTGGCCTCGAATTTAAATGTACCTGTGCGGTCGAAATAATCCTCGGGCTGCCCCGGGGCTGAGCGGTAACTGCCCGGGCCTATCGAACGGACGGTAAAGGCACGTATCGAGTTGGCACCGCCGACATAGAATTGCTCGGCATAAGGCACTTGCGAACTATTGCCGTAGGCATGCGCCGCACCCACTGCGACACGGCTCACGAGCCAGTTGTCGCCACCGAGTCGCCGTCCCCATACAAGCTGCGTCTGACCCTTGATGAACTGCGAGAACGGCGTGCCGAACAGCTCTTTTTCGCCCTTTTTGCCACAAGCCCTGTAGATAGCCCAGAATACGTTGCCGGCCTCTTGGACTGAGAACTGCCAGTTGAGGGTATTGTTGCGGCCAAAAGCCCTGTCGTAGACGTAGGAGTACATCATCTGGGGAATAAACTGACTCATAAAGCTCTGTGCAACCGCCGGGTTTGCAGCCATTATCGAGTCGAACTCGTGGGTGGTGTGCATCAGGTTGGTATAGGTGAGCTTGAATAGCGTCAGAGTATTCGACACATGCCTGCGCAGGCGCCAGTCGTAGTTGATCGAGGCGTTGAACTGCGCCATTTTGAAGTAGTGCGGACGGTTGAGCAGGTCTACATTTAGCTGGAAGCGCGTCCAGTTGAGGTTGTAGCGGCTACGCGGAATCCACTTAGGCGCAAGCAGGCGCGGGAATGCAAGCGAGCCGGTGAGGCCAACCTCGTAGGAGTTGAAAATATTGCCTCGACGGCCACGACCGGTCTGCCACTCATATGTGCCGGTGAGCTTGACCGACAGCTGCTCGCCGCCTCCGAAGATATTCTTGTTCGTCACACCGAAAGTGAGCCCGGGGCCGATATAGCTGTTCGATTTCGACGAGGCATTCACCTCGAGCGATGTTTCGAGCGGGGTGTCGAAAGTGGCGTAGACATCTACGTTGAGCTTGTGCGCGGCCAAGTCGTTGGTATCGGGCACGGCCTCGATATTGATGTTGTTGAAAATGCCGAGGCGGGCAAGATTAGCCTGTGTGCGGTCCATACTGCGCACCGAGAAGCGCCGTCCGGGGCGGAAGGTCACGTTCTCGTCGATCAGTTTGCGGCGCAGGCGCGAGGGCATCATCTGTATCAGGGTCGCACGCTGCATCTCTACAGTATCGGCCCGACCGCCGCCCTGGTTGCGGGCTACATGCACGGTAACTTTGCCGGTAGTATAGGGTTGGAGGGCAAACGAAGGGGTGTTCGAAGCCAGCATCATCTTCAGCTCGATTTCGCCCGGGTATGCGATACTGTCGGCGAGATACTCGATAAACTCGGGGCGGAAGAAATAGTAGCCGCGGTTACGGAGCGAGTTGGTGATACGTGTTCGGGCTATCGACAGCGAGTCGGTAGAATAGCGCGGACGCTCCGAAGCGAGGTATGAATCCTTACGAGCCAGGGAGTCAATAAGGCCGCCCAGCACGGTGGTATCGGGTATGAGCTGTATATTCCTCACCGGGTATTCGGGGCCGGGGATGATGTCGTAGAGTATCTTGGCCTTCTTGCGGTTCTTGCCCTGCACGAGGCTGTAGGTCGCCGTGCCGCGGAAGTAACCGTTGTTGTCGAGAATCTGCTCTATCATATGTGTGCGCACCTCGGGACGGACGTCCGACACGAGCACAGGTTCTTCTACAAGCTTTTCGTAGAGCCAGTGGCGCAATCCCTTGGGCGGATTGGGCCAGTTGTTATAGACCCACAGGCCGAGTGGGAACGGATAGCGCCAGCCTATGAGCTTGATGTAGTTGTTGGGCGCCACGTCTACCGCCGACTTTATCGACGAAGCCATTTCGGAAGGCACAGCCGAACTATCCGAGCGTGCAATCTTGATGCCCTTGATACCGGTATAGAGAATCTCATCGTCGGGAATACGCCTTGTGGTCGAGCACGACGATACCATAAGTGCCGCCACAGTGGCGACAATGGCGAGTATATAAGTCTTAGTCCTTGTCATGGCTCATTTCTACTTTTTGGTTTTCGCGCTGGATGCGACGCTCTACCGCCTTGGGCGAAAGGAACATATCGCCTAACCTGCGCAGTTTGCGACGATATACAAAACCTACACCGGTCTGGGTAATCTCACCCTCGAGAATACTCTCGTAGCCGGTATGTCTGAATAGGCGCACATACATAGTTCGCTGGGCATTGATGAAGTATTCAAACGATATATCGTTGATAAGGTTCTGCGAGAAATTCTCGTCGGCATTGGCATCTGTAGAGTAGTTGCCGCCGACCACGATTTTGAAGCGGTCGTTGAATAGCGACTTCGATACTTGGTACGAATAGCTCATCGTCTGCGAGGTGCTGCCGTTGATGGTGCGGTCATACTGGTCGATACCAAATGATATATCCACGCCCTTGATATTGTTTGCAGCCCACGAGTTGATCTGCGATTCGAGGAATGAGAACAAAGGATTGCCTGCCAGCGAAGCGTCGCCCTTAGTGCCCGGGCCTGTGTATACGTTGTAGAGCAACATATTCATGGCCTGGTTGGCACGCTGCTGCGGACTCATACTCTCGAGTTCGTTGGCTACGGTGATATCGTCGTTTGTCGACAGGTCGAAGGCAACATCCATTTGATTTAGCGTGCCTGTCACCGCCAGGCCCACGTCGAAGTTGACAAGGCGCGAATTCTGACCCGTCTGTGTCACGTTGGCCTTGATAACGTCGGTGGCATGGATATTGAGTGTAGGATTCATCATTGCGCCGTTGAAAGCCACGTAGCTGCCACGCTCGAAGTTGAACAGCTTCTCACTCATAAAGGGCGGCGAGTAGCGCACAAAGCCTTTGTCGATATTGAGACGGCCTATGAGACGGCCGTCGTCGAGAGGTGTCATGGTGTAGGTCAGGCGGCCGTTGCTCTCGATCTGAGCGCGGTTCTTGCCGTCGGCCGACAGATACACGTTGATGATATTGCCGTCCTGCAGCTCGAGGTTGGCATCGAGCATAATCGCCATGCCCGAACGTGCAAGGGTGTCGGCTGCCGCAACGGCTGCGGAATCGGAAAAGTTGACAAATTTCACCATGTCGCCTGTAGAGCGATTGGCAAGTGCCGTGGTTGCGTCGGGGATGACATAGGTGATATTGGTACCCGAATTGACGCTGAGGTCGGCATTGACGGTCATAAAAGCCATTGACCCTCGCGCTGTGGCATCGAGGCTGACGTAGCCCTTGCCGAATATATCGGCGCCTTTCTGCAACTTGTTGCTGTTGACGATCATCATATTGTCGGCCTTGAGCGAGAGGTTGAACTTCATATCCTCGAGCTTGGAAATATCTACCGTGCCGTCGATTACGAGCGGATTGTCGTTGCAGCCGGTGATTTTGAACTGGTCGAAATCAACAAGGCCGTTGACCACATTGATAGGTGTGGGGCTGAATCGGTACTGCGTGCCGGTCATGCCCAGGCGCACTGCCGTGGAGTCGAAATCGAGTGTACCGTTGAATATGGGAGCTTCCTGTGTGCCCGAAATCTTGATACTGCCATTGAGCATACCCGACACCTTGGCCATGTTATCAGGCAAAAATGGATTTACTGTCGCCAATGGGAAGCGTATCATCGAGAAATCAAGGGCGAGGGGCGACACGGCAGTGCTGTCGTTGAGCGCTCCCGACAAGGTCATGGTCTTGATGCCGTCGACAAGCACGTCGGCATCGGCGCGGATAGTACCCGAGGGTGTCGCTGCGATATCGAAGTCGGCCCGCAGGTCGGCAACCTTCTGTTTGCCATATACGAAGTTTGTAACCCCGGCGCTACCATGGCCTATGAGCAGGCCGTCGTGGCGGTTGAGACGCATATCGGCATTGACATCACCCTTGATTGGCGGTGCAAAGGGATTTACGGCAATCCAGTCGTTCAGGTGGATATCGGTGAGCTTTATCACAAGGTCTTCCTGATGAGCCGATTTATGGGTGGTGCTGTCGGGGTGTTCGGTATAGATAGCCAAGGCACTGTTGCCGCCGTTCATATGCAGGTCGGCATCGATATGCCCTGTGGGGATGTTGTAGCTGATGAAGTTGTCGTGGTTGACACTCCAGTTCTGATAAGCAATCACCGGCGAATATGGGCGTACGTGTACTGTCAGGGTTGAGTCGGAGACGTCGCTCTCGGCGGCTATGCCGAGTTCGTAGCCCGTTGCGCCTTTGAGGTTCTGCTGCTTCAGGCCGATATGGGCATACTTACCCTTGATAATGCTCTTGAGGTCGACGCGGTGCCATTGGTCAAGGTTGCCGGGACGGTTCTGTACACCGGCATTGAGGTGGAAATGTCCGCGATGCTCGCCGCCGTCGATAAATATCGAATCAAGCAACATACTGCCGGTATCGAATCGCTTCACCGTACCATTGACGGCGAGCGTGCTGTCGTTGTCGACACTGAGGTTGAACGAACGCACCGACATCTTCGACGTGGCAAGGATATCGTTGACCAAATTTGAGCGTCCGCCATTAAGTGTCAGGGCAAAGGGTGGCAGCACCTTGCACAATGTATCGGCATCGAGGGTATAAATCGCCAATTGCTGCGACAGAAGCTCGCTGAATGCCGAGAACTTCGACGTGAGGCTGTCGAGTGCAACCGGTGATGTGAAGTTGGCCGTCAGGTCGCGGTTATTCATATCGAGGTTGGTCAGGCTGTCGTTTGCATTGAAATGCGCCTTGATATTGTCGAGTGCAATAGTGCCCGAGGTGTGGCGGAAGAATACGTCGCGTATGCTCACATTAGCCTGCATATCGTTTTTGCCAGGGCCTATAACTGCGTCACCGTCGAGACTAATCTCGAGCGAGGCCGGTTCTTGCATGAACTTGAGGGCGTAGAGGTCGATATAGTTGCCGTCGAGCGTAGCATGCCAGCGGTACACATCGCCGTCGAGATTGCCTTGGGCCTTGAGGGCGAGGTCGGCCGAGGGATTAGCTGATTTGAGGTCGACAGTGGCCTGGCCTTTGTCGAGGCCGGCCTTGGCAGTGATATCCGTATAGGCAACGCCGTCGTATACAGCCTTTGCTACATCTATGTCGGCATCGATTGTGGTTGTGGTCACGAAGGGGTTATAGCCTTTGCCTTTGACATGCGCCTTTGCCGTAACCTGCTCCACTCCAAGAAGGGGCATGAACGCCTGCACAGGGAATGTATTCGTTGTCAAATCGGCGGTATAGCTCTCGCTGTTGGCATTCCAACGCGCATCGAGGCCGAGGCGTCCGCCACGAGTGACTGCGGCAAGCCGTCCGGCAATGGTGCCCGAATTCATCTTCACATGGCCGTTGAGTGTCATGGGCGGTATTCGCAACATCGCCGCTGTTTCCTTGGCAAGGAATTTGTTCTTGAAACTGTTTACGTTGATTATGTTGCCCTTCAGGCTTATGTCGCCGCCGAGACGGTCGGGATTCATCATATTCTCCACATTGCCCGAGGCCTCCAAGGTAACACAGTGATTGAGTTTCAGCTTGGCGCGGTCGATTGCGAGATTTCCGGTTGTGCCCGAGGCGTTTACGTTGAGCAGGATATCATCGGCAGCCGGTATGGCGGCAAGGTATGGCGAAAACGCCGGGAACATTGCACCCATGTCCTCGGGAGCGAACGCGCCGTCGAGATTCAGGCCAAGGGGCAGCATGGGGTCGGATGCAAAATCGCCCATACCGAGTTTGCCGTCAAACGACGCACGTGTGCCTCGCGGCGTAGAGAGCTCTACCTGCCTGAATGTCAATGCCACGGAATCGATATCAAGTGTACCGTCGACATCGAGAGTCACGCCGCAGCGTTCGCGGCCATGTATCTTTACCGGTAGTTTTACAGTAGTTGCCTGATTATAGAAATTGCGAAGTTGAAGGTCGAGGCTGTCGAGCTGTATGTAGGCAAAGTCGAGCCCTGGCAGCGGCTCTACTCCGGCAGTGGCATAGAGGGCGTCGCCGCCATGGAAGTCTATGCTGTCGATTTCAATAGTCCATGGAGCCGAAACAACCGTATCAGACTGTGTTGCCACCGGATATGGGCCTGAGGCTGCAATCATTGCCGAATCAGGAGCTATATATTTGGCACTTAAACCGTTGCCTGAAAGCGCCCGTAGATTTATCTTTTGGTTATACAGGTCCACCATGCCGTTGCGCAGCTCGGATGTCTCGATATGCGCCGTGAGGCTGTCGATAGTAGGCATCATGCGCATGGTGTATGTAAAGTCGTTGAGAGCGATATGGTCAAGGGCGATGCTCATGCGTGTAGGCGGTGCCGGAGGCGTAGGCGGCGTGGTGTCGGGATTCATCACCATGCTCATGCGGCCACCCTTGATGATTCCGTCTTCTATCTTTATAGCCATGTCGGCAAGAACGACAGAGGCCGGCGATAAGGCAAGGCTGTCGGCGGCGATAGTGAGGAACATGGCCGAGTCGGGCGCTCCCATGCGATACCGGGCATCGCGTATTTCGGCAATGGCGATGTTGGCCCGACCCATCAATATAGGCAGCACGTCGATTTCGGCATGTAGCGACGATGCGGCCATGATAGTATCGCCATAACTCGTCAGGGCAAGACCGCCGGCTGTGATATCAAGCGGAAAATCGAGCCGGAATGAATCAAGCGTCAGATGCGCCGACGGTGTGCTGAGTTTACTTATAATTGCCTTACGCGCATTCTCCTGAGCCCAATTCGAATAAAGCAGCGCTACGACACCACATAATAGCAGTACGACTGCCAGAAGTGTAAATCCCAGCAGACGTACGGTACTTTTGATTATGCTCCAAGCTTTCACTTTAAAAATAAACTGTGTGATGAATTTAACTTAAAACGGCTCGGAGAGGGTAAAAGTTCGACAGCCTACTTATTTTTTAGCTGCGTCACCCTCACTCGCGTATTCTTAATCTTGTGAGGGGCTACATTCTCTACCGTCGTACGAGCTTTCTCGGCTGGCACGGCCACATAGGCACTGTGGTCTTTTACATCTATACGCCCTACTTCGTCCGGTGCAAGCCCGCCCTTGGAGATGAGGAATCCGGCTATGTCGCCGCGCGATATCTTCTCTTTCTTGCCTGCGTTGAAGTAAAGTGTGGCCATTCGTGGCGACTTCAACGGCATGAGGGTGGCGGGGTCGAAAGCTTCGAGGTCGATATACGACGGTGATGATTCTTTAGTTGAGATAATCACGTATACGCTGCCGTTGATACCGCCCAAGCGGCCTGTACGCCCATTGCGGTGAGTCCATGCCTCGGGCGACGACGGCAGGTGATAATGAACAACGGCTTCGACCGATTCCATATCGAGTCCTCTTGCGGCAAGATCGGTCGCAACCATTACAGGGCACGTACCGTTTTCAAATAATATCAAGGCACGTTCGCGTATATCCTGGTCGAGACCGCCGTGATAGAGACACGAAGCCACTCCCTCTCGTTGCAAATGATTGTATACGCGTTCGGCTGCATCGCGGTGATTGACAAATACAATCGTCTTGCGGCCTCGCAAGCCTTTTAGTAATTCGATGAGTGTATCGAGTTTATCTGCTGCTGGGCTTTCTATCCTGTAGGCTGTAATACGCTTGTCCTCATCGCTTTCATCGCCACGGTAATCGAGCGTATGCTCTACCGTGCCAACAAAATCGGGGATGTCGCCACTCGTAGCTGACGTAAGTACGAGCCCGGTCACATGCCTCATCGAGGCTACCACGCGCCTCATATCCGCGGCAAAGCCAAGCTCGAGAGCCTTGTCGTATTCGTCGATTACGAGTGTTGCTGTCTGCGACAGGTCGAGGCGGCGGCGGTTGATATGGTCGAGTAACCTGCCGGGGGTGCCCACCACTATATCGGGCTTTCCGGCAAGGCTCTTGGCCTCGGTCTCGAACGAATGACCGCCATACACGGCAGTAGTCTTGTATTCGGGAGCGGCCAAGGGACGGATAGTATCATAAATCTGAAGCACCAGCTCTCGTGTGGGGGCTATCACGAGGGCCTTCACACCCTCTCGCCCGGTATTTAGCGAGCGCAGCAACGCAATGGTAAAGGCAAGTGTTTTGCCACTCCCGGTGGGAGCCTGCAACAATACTCGTGCAGGCAGGCCGATTTTCGCCATTTCATCCTGCATAGGCAAGAGCGTGGCAATACCGAGCGTACGCCGGGCACGCTCGATTATGGTCTTCAGATTCATAGTATTTTAGAGATTATCGTTGATGATTTTCTCGAAGTTCTCGGCAGGAAGGAGTTCGCCTGTACCGATTTTCTTGAACGATGTACCGTCGGGCTTGAGGAACAATACGGCAGGGATGCTTTCGCCCATGTTGTAGGCTTCGAAAAGTGCGCCGAATTTATCTACATCTACCGAGATAAAAGTCACTTTGCCCTGATATTTGGCAGCAAGGTCTTCGAGCACCGGTGTAAGCTGTCGGCAGGGTCCGCACCATACGGCGTTGAAGTCGACTACAGTCAGCTGCTCTACCTTCACACCCGGTGTGAGGGCTGCGGCATCTTCGAGTTCGATTACTTTGCCGTCCTGTGCTACAGGGGCATTAAGTGCCACGGCGGGCTGCTCTACGGCTGCCTCTTCTGTTTCGGTGGTCTGGGTTGACTGGTTTCCGCCACACGATGCAAGAGCCAGCGCGGCAATTGCTATTACAAATATTTTTTTCATATTACGATATATTATAAACCGTGCCGGTATGGTCCGGCACGGTTATATATTCAACGCTTAGCGAAGCGTTAATGTTCTAATTAAGCAAGAGCTGCGTTTGTTTTGTGAACGGCAGCTGCGCTGGCAGCGAAGAGTGCTTTTTCTTCCTCGTTGAGGTCGAATTCTACAATCTTCTCGATACCGTTGCGGCCAAGGATGCAGGGAACACCGATGCAGAGGTCTTTCTCGCCGTATTCGCCTTCGAGCAGAGCCGAGCAGGGAAGCATCTTCTTCTGGTCGCCAAGAACTGCAGCAACTACCTGTGCAGCAGCAGCACCCGGTGCATACCATGCCGATGTGCCGAGGAGTTTGGTAAGGGTTGCACCACCTACCATGGTGTCGGCTGCTACTTTGTCGAGCTGCTCGGCAGGCAGGATAGAGCTTGCAGGAATACCGCGGTAAGCAGCATAGCGCTTCAGAGGAATCATGGTGGTATCACCGTGGCCACCGATTACGATACCTTCTACCTCGTTGATGTTGGCGTTGAGGGCTTCGCTCAGGAAATATTTAAAACGAGCACTGTCGAGGGCGCCGCCCATACCGATGATGCGGTTGCGCGGAAGCTTGGTAACACGGTGAATCAGGTATGTCATGGTATCCATGGGTTAGATACGCATACGATGATTGCGTTGGGCGAATGTGCAAGGATATTCTCGGTTACAGATTTTACGATACCTGCATTAACTCCGATTAGCTCCTCACGGGTCATACCGGGCTTGCGGGGAATACCTGATGTGATTACAACAACATCTGAACCCTCGGTGCGGGCATAGTCGTTGGTTACACCTACAAGACGGCTGTTGAGACCGAGAATATTAGCGGCCTGCATGATATCCATGGCTTTGCCTTCTGATACGCCTTCTTTGATATCGAGGAGTACAACCTCATCAGCAACCTGGCTTGTTACAAGCACATTAGCACATGTAGCGCCTACGTTACCGGCGCCTACGACTGTTACTTTTGACATAGTTAATTTGTATTTTATTTAGAGTAGTCTGTTGAAACGTTAGCAGTGCCGCAACACCGCTGTGTTACGACACTGCAAAGATAAGTTTTTTTTTCAATAAATAGAATTTATTGGCCGAAATAATTGCTAAGTTCGGTTTGGGTGGGGTTGTGTGCTACAATCTTGCCGCTCGGGTCGATGAGGACTGATCCGAGCCCTTTGTCAAGGCCGTAGCTGTCGATTACCGCGCGTGCTGTGTCGCCGCCGAGATGATACTGCGTAGAGCCGATAAGGCTGTCGCGACGCATAATCTCGCCAAATAACTCCTGCGAATCATCAAGATTGACACTAAGGAGCGTTAAACCCTTGCCGGGGTTGGCTCGCTGCCAGGCTGTATATTCATTGGCAGCCTGGCGAGAGGCTGCATCGGTCGATTTCCAGAAGTTGAGCATCACATACTTGCCGGCTTGATCGGCGAGCGATGTTTCCGGCGCTCGATTATCCTGCGCCGGAAGCCAGAGGGCCGGAGCCTGCTTACCAATCGAAGTTCGATATTGTGAATCGGCATAGCCTACGGCACACAAAAGCACGCCGATAAACATAGCCACTATGATCAATGTCTTTTTCATTGTTGACGTTCCTTTCTGATATAGAAACGTCCTCGGAGCAATGTTTGTTTATCGGGCGAGGTATTCCGAGTTGATTAACACCGCGTTACCCTTATAGAACGCCGGTTCGAGCATCACTGCGGGTGTCGCATCGGGATTGCGCTTGATATACTCCTCGACTATACGGTAACCTATATATCGGCCTACACGCCCCGGTGTCGACGGACTCACGATACTGACTTCGGGAGCGGGAGCAACGAGACGGTCGATAGTCGATGCCGACGTGTCGTAGAGCAACTGTCGCTGCACTATGCTATGCCATATGGCCTGTTCGTTTTCTCTTAGCCAGCGCAACTGTGCATCGGTATATCCTAATACCCCGGCAAGATCGGATTCGGGTACAAGACGCATCTTCACATATGCCAGTGCGCCTTCGTATACCATGCGCGACAACGCGGTAGCATCTTCATCCTTAAGCATGTATGGGTAAGAGGTACCTACAAGTGCCTCGGCGATATCATAGGGCATGGCCTCGGGGGTCTTACCTTGGCGCATGTACACCGGCCAATGGCTATAGCCCGGATATTCGGCCCCAAGGTAATGATTGAGAGCTATGAGCATTACACTGTCGACAAACAATATCGATTCCGGTCTGCCGTACACTACCGTGGCATAGCGCCGGTCGGGAAAGCGGATTCCGTCTTTTCGCGCTTGTGCAAGGATACATCCAAGCGACCGAGATACATAAGATGTATCTGTAAACACTGAGTCGACATCGGGCGTAAACACCTCTACCGCCTGCGACGATGCCCATGTATCGAGCAATTCGGCACTTGGCGGCTGCTCGCTGACTGTACGCATAAACGCATACAGGGCAATGCTATCGCTATCAGGGCAATGGCTTGTGGTAAAATACCTGTATACAGGGGCTACATGCACACTGTCGCAATCGGGCTTGGGCTTATTGCCCGAACACGATGCAAGCAGAGCGGCAAGTATGACGATAAAAGCGAGTCTCATATACTTATGAAACACTTATTTAGCGCCGGAGTTGTCGGGCTTGTTCTTTTTTCGAGGTTTTCCGTGCCAATGGCGTTTGCCTTTGCTGTCTTTTTTATCTGTCGGCGACGAATGTCTCGGTTTCGATTTGTGGAAATTTCGACCACGACGCTCACCGCTGCCGCCACGGTATTGCGGGCCTTCGCCAAGTTCGGCCGGAATCTCATCGCGCCTGACCTCGCAGCCAAGGAAACGCTCTATCGACGCCCAACGCTGCTGGTCGGCCTCGCTCACAAAAGTCACCGCCTTGCCTCCGGCACCGGCTCGGGCTGTACGTCCGATGCGGTGTACATAGTCCTCGGCCTCGTGGGGCACATCATAGTTCACCACCATGGCGATATCGTCGACATCGATACCTCGCGACAGGATATCTGTAGCTATCAGTATCTCGATACGCCCTGCTCGAAATGCAAGCATCACATCCTCGCGGGCTTTCTGGTCGAGGTCGGAGTGCATCTCGGCGGCCTTCCATTTGCTACGGCGCAGACTCTGAGTAAGTTCTTTTACATTCTGCTTTGACGACGAGAACACAATCACCCTCTTGTCGTGGCCTTGTTCAAAGAGGCGTTTGAGCAAGGCTGCTTTCTGACCCTGATAACAGATATACACCGACTGGTCAATCTTTTCAGCAGGCTTGGAGACTGCAATCTTCACCTCTTTGGGATTATTGAGGATGCTTGCAGCAAGCTGCTGTATTTTCTTGGGCATAGTAGCCGAGAACATCAGCGTCTGGCGTTCTTTGGGCAATTCGGCTACAATGCGCATTATATCGTCGGAAAAACCCATGTCGAGCATTCTGTCGGCCTCGTCAAGAATAAAATACTTGACTGCCGACAAGTCCACATAGCCCATTTTCATATGCGCCAGCAGTCGACCCGGGGTGGCAATCACCATATCAGCGCCTTGCCTGAGGGCATGCTGCTGACGGGCAAACTCCTTTCCGTCGTTGCCGCCGTGTATCGCAAGGCTGCTCACCGGTATATAATATGAAAAGCCTTCCATTTGGCGGTCGATCTGTTGCGCCAGCTCGTGAGTAGGCACCATGATTACGCACTTAACTTTCGAATCTGCCTCGGTGTCGGCAAGCAGGTCGATTACCGGCAGTAGATACGCCGCAGTCTTGCCGGTACCGGTCTGGGCGCAGGCTATCAAGTCGTTACCTTCAAGTATCAGCTCGATACTCTGCTCCTGGATAGGGGTGCACTCCTCGAAGTGCATGGCATCGAGTGCGTCAAGGATATCATCGGATAGTGATAGTTCGTCAAATCGCATAGTATAAGGTGTCATTCAAACGATTCGTCATCGTCGTCCATATCGAAATCAAAGTCCCAGCCGTCGTCGCCAATACTTTCGGTAAAGCGCGACAACTCACGACCTTCGCGTTTGGTGGGTCGGCCAAGACCTTTCTGACGGTCGATAAAACCGGATATTTTGACGACTTCGAGCAAATCGTACTCGGATTTTGGTGTTAGATTTTCAAGATAATCGGGCACAAGTTTCGCCCCAAGACGGTTTTCGGTCAAGGCCTTGACACGAAATGTATATGTAATCGGCGGTTTGCGCACTTTTATAATATCGCCTACATCAATTGTTCGCGAGGGCTTAACTACCGTACCGTCGCCCATGCTTACTCGGCCTTTCTTACATGCATCTGTAGCGATAGTGCGGGTCTTGAAGACTCGCATCGCCCAAAGCCATTTATCAATTCGTGTTGCCATATTCTTATTTTTGCCTCCAGCCGAAAATTGTTTTCTTGAAATGCTTACGGTGCTCGCGAGCTTCCTCGCTGTCATTCTCAATGGCCATATCGAGATACTTTGCACCGAGTGGAATATTCTGCCCTACTCCGCGACCATAGGCATATGCCACGCCCAAGGCATTGAGAATGCGTCCGGAAGCCGGATACCACAAGTCATCGATATGTGCCTCGGCCTGGCGGAGATACCTGAATGCGGTGGCATCGTCAGCAGCTACGCCCAGACCACCCTGGTACAGCACGCCCATTACCGCTGCTGCACGCCAGTCGCCGTCGACATTATAGGCTCGTCGAAGCCAGCGCATAGCCTCGCGATAGTCTACCGCTACACTACCCCTACCTTCGAAGTAATAATTCGCCATAAAGAAATAGGCCCGGGTATTACCGGCATCGGCAGCCTCTTTGTATAGTTCGAAAGCCTTGTCAAGGTCGCGCTCTACACCATAGCCCCGGCCATATAAGCCCGCGAGTCGGTAGGCCGAACGCTTGTCTCCGGCATCGTATGCCATCTTTGTATAGCGAAATGCCCCCTCGGCATCATTGTGCTGATATTCGAGGTGCACGCCGTAGTCGGCACAACAGACAGGGCTACCGGCTTGAGCGAGGCGCTTGAGAAAAGCGAACACCTTGTTTTGATCGATATCGGCATACCGGGTTTCGCAAATTCTCATATAATTGCCGAAACCCGACGAGAGCCCGCTTTCAAACGACTGTTCGTAATAAGGTACTGCCAGCGGATAGGCCATACGGTTGTAGGCTTCCTCAAGGCCGTTGCTGCCATAGCGGTCAAGGAGGTCTTTAGCGACATCGGGATAAATCTCCAGTATATCGCCCCAGAAATAGGCATTGGCTATGATGTAGGCGCAGAAAAAGTCGCCGGCATCCGCCTGGACCTTGATATCGTTGAATGCATCTAAAGGCGTGATCGGGGCATTCTTGATATCGACACCACAGCGCATGGCACATAGCAGGCCGGCAGAGCTTCCGCGTTTCACGCTCTCTGCAATAAGCCCGAGCCCCTGACGGTCGTTCTCAGGAAAGCCGCCACCGCTCCACACATACTGCTCGCCGAGGTAACAACGACCCAGAAAACACATAGCGTCGGCGTCTCCTGCTGCGGAGGCATCTCGGAGGATATCAAAACCACGCCGCATTGTGTCGGGGTCGTAACTTAGCCATATGGCCGCAATTGCCGAACGTACTATTTCGCTTATCATCTGCTGTAATCCTTTAGTCCTGATTAATGTATTTAGATACTCCGTCGGTGCATCCTATCACTCCGGCAGCCGCACCTCGCTCGATATGCTCGAGACTTTTCGAAATATTGGGATTGACACTCTCGCGATGCCACAGGTGATAACACAGACCTATTCTGAAAAGCTTGAAATTATGATTTCCGTAGCGTGTAAGCCTGGCGCAAAGGTCTATATCCTCGCCGCCCCAGCCTTCGAAAAATTCGTCGTAGCCGTTGACTGCCATGAAATCATTGCGCCAGAAGGCCATATTACAACCTATGCCCGACTTGGAATCAACCTTATAACGATGCGACAGGCTCGGCCCGCAAAACGGTATGCGGACAGCCTTGAGCCTGTCCTTGAGAATCGCACGTGAGAAAACCGACGGTATATCAAACCGACCGGCCTCACAAGCCTGCGACGTATATTCGGGTGTTAGGCGTATCCTCGAGCCTTTTACAAAGTATCCCGGCAGGGCTGCGGACTTGTGGTCGGCAACAAACATCGGATGCATCACAATGTCACCGTCGATTTGTATAATATAATCGCAATCAGTGGCGGCAACACTCTTGTTGCGTATCGCTGCAAGGCGAAAACCCTCGTCCGGATGCCATATATGTTTCACCGGCACAGGGCAACGCTTTGAAAAATCCTCAATGACCTCGCGGGTACTGTCGGCAGAGCCATCGTCGCCGATAATTATCTCGTCAGGCATTAGCTTCTGCTTCAATGCCGAATCAAGGCACAGCCTCAATGCTTCAGGCCTGTTATAAGTCGATATTATCAGCGCTACAGTCATCGGTCTATTTATTATTATATTTGCACATGGCAGTACCCAACCCGGCGAGGACAGTCTCCCTGATTGCATCTACTGCCACGAGAATGCGTTCGTCTACGATTTTACGATCCTCCGGCGGGAATTTACCAAGCACATAGTCTACCTGGCATCCACGCGGAAAGTCGTTACCAACGCCGAAACGCAGACGCGGATATGCGTCCGAGCCGAGCATCTGTGCTATATTCTTAAGACCGTTATGTCCGGCATCCGTGCCACGGCCTTTGATGCGTATTGCCCCAAGGGCAGCGCTATATCATCGACAAGCACGAGTATATTCTCTATATCGATACCTTCCTGGTCTTTCCAGTACCTCACGGCGTTGCCGCTCAGATTCATATATGTAGAGGGCTTGAGCAATACCACTTGCTGGTTCTTGACTCGGCCACGACCTACATCGCCATAACGTCCGGTAGAAAAAGAAATATTGGACGCCTCAGCAAAGGCGTCCAATATCATAAATCCTATGTTGTGGCGGGTGTCGCGGTATTCGTCACCGATATTACCCAGGCCAACAATAAGGTGCTTCATGCTATAACTGCAGTGTTACGATTATTTCGCAGCGGCAGCAGCGGCAGCAGCACCACGGGCAGCACGAGTAAGCTGTACGGCGCAAACAACGGCGTTCTTGGCGTTGACGAGCTCAAGACCTTCGATGTGGATATCGCCTACTGCAAGCGATTTGCCAAGACCAAGGCTGTCTACATTGATTACAAGACGCTCGGGGATGTTGGTGTAGAGTGCGCGTACTTTCAGTTTCTTCATCGAAAGCGACAGTTTACCACCGGCTTTTACACCTTCGGCGTGGCCTTCGAGTTTAACAGGCACTTCCATTACGATAGGCTTCTGGTCGTTCACCTCGAGGAAATCCATGTGAAGGATATTGTCCTTTACGGGGTGGAACTGAAGATCTTTGAGGACTGCCATACGTTTTTCGCCGTTGATATCGAGCTCTACAGCGAAGATATCGGGAGTGTAGACCAGCTTACGTACTGCTTCGTTGGTTACAACGAGGTCGGTTGTGATAAGGCCTTTGCCATTGCCGATTTCTACGATTTTCTCACCGGCTTTGAGGGTACCGTTGTAGGGAAGTTCAACGATAGCGCCACCGTTGAGTACTACAGGGATAAGACCCTGCTCGCGGAGGGCTTTGGTTGCCTTTTTGCCCAATTCTGTACGGGGCTGGGCTGCAAGTTTAAAAAGTTCCATTGTGTTTGATTAGTTGTGTTACTAAAAATTAAGTATTGCTCCTTAATTTCCCATCACACGGGGATGCTAAAAAGCAAATTTATAGCACATCCCACATATGCAGAAACATGCTAACTTATTGAATTAGAGCCGCGAGTGGGACTCGAACCCACGACCTTTTCGTTACGAATGAAATGCTCTACCAACTGAGCTATTGCGGCAATCAAATTTAGCGCTGCAAAGTTAGCGCTTTATTTCCAATCTTGCAAATAAATTACTAAAAAAGAGCCGCAAAACATACTGTAGAGCATACAGGCCTTTTATCCATATCCAATAAAAAGCGGGGGCACGACTCATTGCCGTGCCCCGCAGGTAAGTATCTATTACTAATTTTTCATTACCAGATAATTACGCGCTCTTCTTCGGGAAGGTACATGGGGTCGCCTTCTTTGATATCGAATGCAACGAAGAAGGGTTCGATATTGCGCAATGTACCGTTTACGCGCCAGCGACCAAGTGAGTGGGGGTCGTTCTGTGTACGCGAAAGAATCTCAGCTTCGCGGATATTGCCGGCCCATACGTTAGAGTATGCAAGATAGAAACGCTGGTCGGCGGTAATACCATCGATAACAGGAGCGTCAGCACCTTTGAGCGAGTTGAGGTAAGCTGTACGTGCCACGCGGAGACCGCCCTGGTCTGCGATATTCTCGCCAAGAGTAAGACGGCCGTTTGCATGTGTGCCGGGAGCAACTTCGATGCTGTCGAACTGAGCAACGAGTTTGTCGGCAAGTGCATTGAATGCGTCTGCGTCGGCATTCGTCCACCAATTTACAAAGTTACCGTCCTTGTCGAACTGACGGCCCTGGTCATCGAAACCGTGAGTCATTTCATGGCCGATAACCACACCGATTGCACCGTAGTTAATGGCATCGTCAGCTACGGGATCGAAGAAAGGAGGCTGCAGAATTCCTGCGGGGAAGCAGATTTCGTTGGTGGTGGGGTTGTAGTAAGCGTTGACAGTCTGGGGCGACATATGCCAGCGGTCACGGTCTACGGGTTTGCCGTAGTCGTTGTTGTTATAGTCGATATTGAACTGGATAGCTTTCTGAATATTGTTCCAGTACGACATCTCGGGGTCTACTGTAAGAGCCGAGTAGTCACGCCATTTGTCGGGGTAACCGATCTTAACAGTGAAAGCGGCAAGTTTCTCTTTGGCTTTAGCCTTGGTGGTGTCGCTCATCCATGTCAAGTTGTCGATATGCTCGCCAAGGGCTGTCTGGAGGTTGCCTACGAGGTCAAGCATTTTCTCCTTCGACGATGCAGGGAAATATTTCTCTACATACAGTTCGCCAAGAGCCTCGCCGAGGATTCCGTTGGGCACTGAGAGGGCACGTTTCCAACGGGGACGCTGTTCTTCAACACCGGATATAGCCTGGTCGAGGGCAAAGTTGGCAGCGATGAAATCGTCGCTGAGGTAGGGAGCTGCCGACGACACATACGATGCTGTCATGTAGTCGCGAAGAGCCTGCTCATCAGCGTTCTTGAGCACCTTCGAAACTGTAGCCATGTAAGCGGGCTGACCTACGATTACTGTATCAACATCGAGTTTCTGAAGCTCGAAATAGTGCTTTAGGGCAATATTGGGGAATTTTTTCTCTACGTCAGCAACAGCCATAGGATTGTACTGTACAGAAATATTGCGCTGCTCGGTACGTGTCATCTGACGTTGTGCAAGCTCGGTCTCGATAGAGATTGTATTGTCGGTAAAGCGCTTTGCGGCAGCTTCATCATAACCGATGAGTTTGGCAAGGGTCATCAGGTATGTTCGGTATGCCTCGCGGATTTTTTTGGCATTTTCGGTGTCGTCGGTATAGTAATCACGATCACCGAGGCCGAGACCACCCTGCTCCCAGTACATGGTATTCATGTTTGAGTTGGCAAGGTCGGCCTGCACGCCTGTTCCAAAGAACACGCCAAGGCCGGGCATTGTAGCCATAAGGTCGAGAACTTTCTCACGAGGAGTTGAAGCAATGACTTCGAGGTCGGCTTTAAGGGGAGCTGCTCCTTCGTTGTTGAGGCGTACGCTGTCCATACCCATGCGGTAGAGATCGGCTACCTTCTGGGCGTTTGTTCCGCGCTCGGCTGTAGCTGAAGCAAGGCTGTCGACAAGACCGCGAACCTGCTCACGGGTGTTCTCGGCAAGCTGGTCGAATGTGCCGAAACGTGAATACTCGGGCTTGAGGGGATTGGCTTTCATCCAGCCACCGCATGCGTAGTCATAGAAATCTGCCTTGGGCGACACGATAGTATCGAGATTGGCAGTATCTATGCCTTTGGGTGCGGCTGTCTTCTGGCTGCACGAAGCTCCGGCAAATGCCAGGGCCGACAAAGCAAGGATCATGTGTGATTTCTTCATTGTGATAATATATTGATTTGTTTTATTTATCTATTGTTGATTAGACGCACAAAAACGCCATTAATTACAAAGTCATGCAAATTTTTCTTTCAACTCATCGAGTTCGGTCTGCGCGAGTTCCCACAGGCTCATGGCATTTTCGAGGTCCTTACCGGCCTGTTCATGTGCTGTGAAAATTTCTGAAGCAACTTCTCCTGCTGCAATTTTCGCTTCTATATCAGCAAGTTCCTGTTCACGCTTAGCGACCTCGGTTTCGGCCTCTTCTACTTTTTTAGCAGCCTTGCGCAACATCTTGTCGCGTTCGCGCTGCTCGGCATAGCTGAGTTTTGCCGAGGGCTTCGATTCTGTTGTGGTGGCTTGTTTTTGGGGTACTTCGTTCTTTGCGGCAGGGGTCTTGGCCTCGAGTTCGCGCAATGATGCCAGCTTCTTCTTCTCAAGGAACTCATAAATACCGCCGAGACATTCGCGCACCTGTCCACCGCCGAATTCGTACACCTTCTCAACCAGTCCGTCGAGAAACTCGCGGTCGTGACTTACAACAATCACCGTGCCGTCGAAATCCTTGATAGCCTGCTTTAGGATATCCTTGGTCTTCATATCGAGGTGATTGGTAGGTTCGTCAAGTATCAGGAGGTTGACAGGCTCGAGCAAGAGTTTTATCATCGCAAGGCGCGTTTTCTCACCGCCAGAGAGCACTTTCACCTTTTTATCCGAAGCCTCACCGCCAAACATAAATGCACCGAGGATGTCGCGGATTTTCAGGCGGATATCACCAACTGCCACACGGTCGATAGTATCGAATACAGTGATTTCGCCGTCGAGCAACTGAGCCTGATTCTGGGCAAAATACCCAATCTTGACGTTGTGACCGAGGCGCAGGTCGCCGGTAAAGGGTATCTCGCCCATAATACACTTGACAAGTGTCGACTTACCCTCGCCGTTTTTACCTACGAATGCCACCTTCTCGCCGCGGCGCAAGGTAAATGTAGCATGGTCAAAAACCTGATGTTCGCCGTAAGCCTTTCCCACATCTTCCAATATCAATGGGAAATCACCCGAACGAGGCGCAGGAGGAAAACGAAGGCTCAGATGTGAAGTATCAACCTCGTCGACTTCGATGCGTTCGATTTTGGCAAGCTGTTTGATACGGCTCTGCACCTGCACGGATTTAGTGGCCTTATAGCGGAATCTCTCGATAAAAGCCTCGGTGTCTTCAATCTGCTTCTGCTGATTTCGATATGCACGTATCTGCTGCTCAAGCCGTTCGGCCCTGAGTTCTACGAATTTCGAATAATTTACCGCATAATCATATATCTTGCCCATCGTGATCTCGATGGTGCGGTTGGTCACATTATCAATAAATGCACGGTCGTGGCTCACAAGCACTACTGCCTTTGCCTTTGTAACAAGGAAGTTTTCGAGCCACTGTATCGATTCTATATCAAGGTGGTTGGTTGGCTCGTCAAGGAGCAGCACATCCGGGCGTTGCAAAAGCAATTTCGCAAGCTCTATTCGCATGCGCCAACCGCCGCTGAACTCCGATGTCGGACGCTCGAAATCGCTCCGCACGAAACCAAGGCCAAGAAGGGTCTTCTCCAACTCGGCCTCACAATTCTCGCTCGACGCCAAGGCAAGCTCCTCGGTCAGATTGCTTACCCTCTCTATCAGTGACTGATAATCGTCTGATTCGTAGTCGGTACGCTCTGCCAGCTCCTGATTCATATGGTCGAGGTGGCGCTGCATATCCGAAATATGGGCAAAAACTTTGCGCACTTCTTCGGCAACCGTAAGTTTGTCTTCAAGAACCATTTGTTGCGGCAGATAGCCTATAGTCACATCCGCCGGAATGGCCACACGCCCCGAGGTTGGAGCCTGTAACCCGGCTATGATCTTGAGCATCGTTGATTTGCCTGCTCCGTTCTTTCCCACAAGGGCGATTTTGTCCTTGGGATTTATCACATAATTGATATTGTCGAACAGGACTTGCGAGCTGAATTCTATCGTTAAATTGTTGACTGAAATCATCTTTACACTATTTCAACTTGCAAAGTTAGTCAATTTTCCGTGCATTTTGTGTAACTTTGCCGAAAATTTGCAACGATGAAAGACCCCCGACATATAAAAATAGAAGATTTCAACTACCCTCTCCCTGACGAACGAATTGCCAAGCATCCGCTTGCCGTTCGCGATGCTTGCAAGTTGCTCGTTACCAACGGCAACACTGTGCACGATCATATTTTCAACGAGCTGCCGGCACTATTACCCGACAATGCCGTAATGGTTTGCAACAACACCCGCGTTATCAACGCCCGCCTGCGCTTCAAAAAATCAACCGGCGCAATCATCGAGGTATTTTGCCTCGAACCGCACGACCCCGCTGATTATGCCCAGGCCTTCGCTACACGGGGCAGGTGTGAATGGCAATGTCTGGTTGGAAATGCTAAACGCTGGAAAGAAGGATGCCTCGAAATGTTAGTTGAGACATCTGCAGGCACTACAACACTCAAAGCCTCAAGGGCCGACCTGCCGGCTGCCGCCGACAATTCGCGCACAATTATTTTCGAATGGGACAACAATGCCGTAACAATGAGCGACATCATCGCCGCCGTTGGAGAAATACCAATCCCCCCATACCTAAACCGCGCCTCCGAGGAAACTGATTCCGAAGACTATCAAACCGTATACAGCCATATCGACGGCTCGGTAGCTGCACCTACCGCCGGTCTGCATTTCACCCCTGAACTCATGGATAAAATCAGGGCTAAAGGCATCGATATCCGCGAAGTCACGCTCCACGTCGGCGCAGGCACATTCCGCCCCGTCAAGAGCGAAAGCATCGGTGACCACGATATGCACAGCGAATTCATTGCAGTGCCTCTGCAATTCATCCGCAACCTTGCAATCGACATAGACAACAAACCGATTTACGCAGTCGGCACAACTTCGGTCCGCACCCTCGAGAGCCTCTACCATGCCGGTCGGCTCATTGCCGCCGGACGTTGGGACGGCGAAGTACCGCAATGGTCTCCATACGAACCCGATGCCAACGACATCAGCCCCGCCGACGCTCTCAAAGTCCTCGCGGCCTGGCTCGAACAACGAGGCGAAGACACACTCGTGGCCCGCACTCGCATCATCATCGCACCCGGCTACACATACCGCATAGTTTCGGGCATGGTAACAAACTTCCACCAACCCGAGTCTACCCTGCTCCTGCTTGTTTGCGCATTTATCGGCGACGGCTGGCGCGAGGCTTATAACCATGCTCTCGACTCCGGCTACCGCTTCCTAAGCTACGGCGACGCTTGCTTGTTAATGCGCAATGAGTAATGAGTAAATTATAAAAAGAGCGAGTTTTTCAATATATAGGCTATCGTGCTGCGGATATTGTCGGTCGCGATTTCCGGACGCATTGCGGTCTCGAGCGACATGCCCGGCGGTGTGACTGAATAGGCGGCACGAAAGCCCGAGAGGTCCATACTTCGGTCCACAGAGCCGCCGATTGCTATCACCGGTACACCGCGGCTCTGTGCCCTGCGCAGAATCCCGCTAACAGCCTTGCCCATCATCGTGCTTCGGTCTAATCGGCCTTCGCCGGTGATTACCAAGTCTGCATCTATAAGCATGCGGTCGAAATCAACAATATCAAGTATTGCATCTATCCCGGGCTTGAGCTTGGCCTTCAAGAATCCCAACAGCGCAGCCCCAAGGCCCCCGGCAGCACCCGCTCCTCGAGAATTAACTATGCCGTCGGGCAATAGTCGTGCATAATTTGCCATACCATTTTCAAGCACTTCGAGCATCGACGCGTCTGCACCTTTCTGCGGCCCGTATATGTATGTTGCCCCTTCACGACCAAGCAATGGATTAGCGACATCACAAAGTGCTGTAAACTCAACATCTTCAAGGCCTGCTATTCTACAAGAGCTATCAATGGCTGCAATCTTACTCAAAATAATGCCGCCACGGTGATTAATTATCCCACCCGACTCATCTTGCAACCTGTAACCAAGAGCCTGAAGCATACCAGTACCGCCGTCGTTAGTAGCACTGCCGCCAAGGCCGACAACAATACTCCGATACCCCTTCGACACTGCATCGGCTATCAACTGACCGAGGCCGTAAGTACCGGTATATAGCGGATTGCGTCGGCACGCAGGTATTAGCGTAAGCCCTGCCGCCGACGCAGTCTCAATAATTGCGGTCTTTCCGTCAGGCAGGCCATAATAATATGCCTCAATTTCCTCCCCTATCGGATTTTCGACTATCACAGTATGCCGTATGCCACCGCCTACAACAGCAGCAATCGCATCGACAGTGCCTTCACCACCGTCGGCAAGCTCTATGCTGTCAACACTACTATCAGGCAAAGCATCCTCTACCCCGATGCGGCAAGCCTCGTTTACTGCAGCGCTATCGAGGCTGCCCTTGAATGAGTCACACGCTATAATTACCTTCATATTTAACTAAAAAATTCGCCCGGCGAGATACGTCTCTCCGGGCGATGTATTCAGATAGTTACTCTATTAGAGGTCACGGGCATCGAAAGATTCTGCTTCGTCAACAGGGATATCGGTATTGACATTCTTCGAACCTATCAGCGAGTAGTAGAAGATGTAAGCAAGCATGGCAACAACCAACCAGTAAGAATCTACATAACCGTAGCTACGGCCAATCCAGTCCTGGATATAAGGCATGATACCGCCGCCGACTACCATCATCATGAAGATACCCGATGCTTTAGCTGTATATTTGCCGAGGCCTTCTACTGCAAGGTTGAAGATACCGCCCCACATCACTGATGTGCAAAGACCGCAGAGGAAGAGGAAGAGACACTTCATAGGCACTTCGCCGCTGGTGATATTGAGTGCATCTATTTGGGGTGAACGGAAGGTGATATCTTCGGGAAGGAAGATTGCTGTGAGAACAAGGAGAATTGCAACGCCTGATACGGTGATCATCTGGGTACGGGTCGAAACCTTGCCACTGATAATAGAGCTGAGGAAACGGCCGATAAGCATCATAAGCCAGTAGATAGCTGCAAGCGAACCGGCTACGGCTGCTGCACCTTCGAAATTCTCACGGCTGATCCAGGCATTGAGCTCGCCGGGGATACCGATTTCGATACCTACATAGAAGAAGATAGCGATAACACCAAGTGTGCAGTGACGGAATGCAAGAGGCGAACGCTCATATTTCACATTGCCAAGATTCTGCTGCGGCTCTTTGATTTTTATGAACGATATGATGATAAACGCAAGTACAAAGATCACAATACCGGTCATCACCAGCGGTGCTACGGCGGCCATGGTGGTATTCTTGGTCAGAGTACCTACGAGTACGCCTACGAGCATCGGGGTTAGTGTTCCTGAGAGTGAATTAAGCGTGCCACCGGTCTGGATGAGCTGATTACCCTTGTTACCACCGCCACCGAGAAGGTTGAGCATTGGGTTTACAACGGTGTTGAGCATACATACACAGAAACCGCAAACGAGTGCGCCAAGGAGATAGATAAAGAGGTTGAGGGTGGTTGGGTTATCGCCGCCGATAACGATTACATCGCCGCCAACATAGGCCGACGCGAGCTGGATTGCGAGGCCAATCGCTCCTACGGCGAGGGCGATAAGGGCTGTTTTCTTGTAGCCGTATTTGATGAGCATGTTACCGGCTGGAATACCCATAAACAGGTACGCGGTAAAGTTCATCAGGTTACCGGCCATACCGGCCCATTCATAGCGGAAACCCCAGATATTGCCGAATGGGGCGGCCATATTGGTTACGAAAGAAATCATCGCAAAAATGAAGAACATGGTGATAATAGCCACCCAGTTCTCATTTTTAGACGGAGCAGACGCTGCTGCTGTGGCTGTCTTTGACATGGTTTTGATTTATATTTATGTGTTAATGATTTGTTTTTATTCCTTAGCTGCGATTTAAGGTATATTCTCTACAAAATTATACATTTTTTTCGAGCATAAAGTGCCGTTGCTCATCTTTTTTCTCTTTTTGACAATAATTTATGCCTCTAAAGGCCTCGCTTGGCAAGCGCTCGGTAGTATAATGCCGCATTGAGGCGGTGACGGTGATAATCTTTAGCGAAATTGTGATAGCCCGAAAAATCCGGTTTGGCACACATATACAGGTACTCATGCGACGGCGCTTCGAGCACGGCGTCCAACGGACCACGCTCTACCATGCGGATAGGACCGGGGGGCAAGCCTCGGTGGATATAGGTATTGTACGGAGATTCAACCTTGAGATGCTGACCGGTTACACGGCGAAGGCTAAAGTCGCCGAGGGCAAATACAACCGTGGGGTCGGCCTGCAATGGCATATCTTTGGACAGGCGGTTGAGATAGAGGCGGGCAATCTTGCCCCACTCATCGCCCTTGTTGCTCTCGCTGGCAACTATCGATGCGAGGGTATGAACCTCTACAGGGCTTAGCCCCAATGTCTTCGCCTTGGCGCGACGTTCGTCATTCCAGTATTTATTGCGCTCTGCCAACAGCTTACATACCACTGTCTCCGGCGATGCGGTCCAGTAGAATTCGTATGTATCGGGCAAGAATGCTGCCGTATACTGACCGCTTCCGAAACCTTCGGACGGCAGAATCGAATCGCAAGCTGCAACAAACGATGCCGAATCTATCTCGAGTTGCGACGACACTCGCGATGAAAGGTCGCCAAATGTGCGGATATTATTGTAGGTCAGGCGCACCGGGGTTTGCTGGCCCCTAACTATCCTACGGGCAACGCGCAAAGCCTCGTCTCCGTCGGCTACCACGTACGACCCGTGGGCAAGTTCCGGTGTGCCTCCTTGCCATTTCCACAAGTTATACACCTTGCCGCCAAACGACGGTCCGAGCTGGCTGGTAAGCGCAGTCCGCACATCCGCCCCGGCACCAATATTGACACGGACGCTATCATCGGTCCATGTAGAGAATACATAAAATTTGGCCACGCAAGCAGCGGCAATCACCAGCACTGCAAGAACTATGGCTGCTATCAAGAGTCCTTTTCGTTTCATAGATACAAAATTACTAAAACAAGTCCAAAGACACAACACGAAAATATCTGAGTCAACCGAAAACAGCAGGCTCAATCATTAAACTTCATTACTATCTAAGAGTACGCACTGCACTATCGCGAGTAAAGCCCTTTACACTCAAGTTAATAGATTCAGATACATACAAATGCTGCTTACTTAAGGGTATCTTCATCCCCCACTCTCGTAGGGTCGCGGCACGCCGCGACCGGGCATCAAAAGCATTTCCCTTCTGATAATCAATATGTTATTAGTCTTCAATTACACGATACAAGACGTTGTTCATGAATATTAGGATTTGACAAAGAGTTAGAAATCAAACAAATGCACCTCTACCCGGTCGCGGCATGCCGCGACCCAATGCTGTTTACTTAAGGAGAAAGAGTGTCAGCGATAGGAGCTTGGCTCTCCGAGACAAGCCTCGTCCAGTATCGCTAATAGCTTGAATACCAACATCTAATCGAGGCTTGTCTCGGAGAGACAAGCTCCTATCGTTGCTGTCCTTTTGAATAATCACCCCTAAGTAAACAGCATTGTGCCGCGACCCTACGAGAGGGCTATTAGATATAGCACTGATAATCTGCGGATTAGCACCACCAATCTGTGGTTTATCTCGGAGAGTCCAGTTCCTATCTAAAGTATTCTTTTTCTTTTTGAGATTTATTGCATCATTAGCTACAAAATTATAAAAACGATTTGGAATTATAAAAAAAAACGGTACCGAAGTACCGTTTTTCTATATCAGAATAAGTTTGCCGCCCTGTGTAGGGTCAATTCCTACACAGACTTGGCTATTCTTATCAAGCTTCCTCGTTGAGGATTTCGAGCATCTTGATTGCCGACAGGGGGATACGTGTGCCGGGGCCGAAGATAGCAGCGACACCTGCCTTATAGAGGAAGTCGTAGTCCTGTGCGGGGATTACACCACCGGCGGTTACAAGGATATCCTCTCGGCCAAGTTTCTTGAGTTCTTCGATAACCTGGGGGATAAGGGTCTTGTGACCGGCGGCAAGCGACGATACGCCAAGGATGTGAACGTCGTTTTCAACGGCCTGGCGGGCTGCTTCGGCAGGGGTCTGGAAGAGCGGGCCCATATCTACGTCGAAGCCGCAGTCGGCATAACCGGTTGCTACTACTTTAGCACCACGGTCGTGACCGTCCTGACCCATCTTGGCAATCATGATACGGGGCTGGCGGCCTTCGCGTTTTGCGAAGTCCTCACACATCTGCTGTGCTTTGATGAAGTCCGGGTCTTGTTTTGTTTCGTTTGCGTACACGCCAGAGATAGTTTTGATTTGTGCTTTGTAACGGCCTACTACTTCTTCGCAGGCATCTGAAATCTCACCCAAGGTAGCGCGGAGACCGGCAGCCTTGACAGCGAGGTCGAGGAGGTTGCCTTCCTTAGTGCGGACGCACTCGGTGATAGCGGCAAGCGCCTCTTTCACCTTGGCCTCGTCGCGGTGTGCCTTAACGTCGTCGAGACGTTCTATCTGCTCGCGGCGTACCTCGGTGTTGTCGATTTCAAGGATATCGATAGGATCTTCGTGGTCAAGACGGTATTTGTTGATACCTACGATAGTCTGACGACCCGAGTCGATACGTGCCTGTGTGCGGGCAGCGGCTTCCTCGATACGGAGTTTGGGAAGGCCGGTTTCGATAGCCTTGGCCATACCGCCGAGTTTTTCGATTTCCTGGATATGCTCCCAGGCGCGGTGTGCGATTTCGTTGGTAAGCGCTTCAACATAGTACGAACCGCCCCAGGGGTCGATTGCACGGGTTACCTGTGTTTCCTCCTGGATGTAAATCTGGGTGTTACGGGCGATACGTGCCGAGAAGTCGGTCGGAAGGGCGATAGCCTCGTCGAGAGCGTTGGTGTGGAGACTCTGAGTGTGGCCCAGGGCGGCACCCATAGCCTCGATACAGGTACGGCCTACGTTGTTGAACGGATCCTGCTCGGTAAGCGACCAGCCCGAGGTCTGCGAGTGTGTACGAAGTGCGAGCGATTTGGGGTTCTTGGGGTTGAACTGCTTCACAATCTTGGCCCAGAGCATACGTGCGGCACGCATCTTGGCAACTTCCATGAAGTAGTTCATGCCGATAGCCCAGAAGAACGACAGGCGGGGTGCGAATGCGTCGATATCCATTCCGGCGTTAACACCTGCACGGAGGTATTCGAGACCGTCGGCGAGGGTGTACGCAAGCTCGATATCGCAGGTAGCACCGGCTTCCTGCATATGGTAGCCCGAAATCGAAATTGAGTTGAATTTGGGCATGTTCTGCGAGGTGTACTCGAAGATGTCGGCGATAATACGCATCGAGAATTCCGGCGGGTAAATATAGGTGTTACGCACCATGAATTCCTTCAGGATATCGTTCTGGATAGTACCTGCCATTTCTTCGAGTTTGGCTCCCTGCTCAAGACCGGCGTTGATGTAGAAGGCGAGCACGGGGAGTACGGCGCCGTTCATGGTCATCGATACCGACATCTTGTTGAGGGGTATACCGTCGAAAAGAACCTTCATGTCTTCGATCGAGCAGATCGATACACCGGCTTTACCTACGTCACCAACTACACGGCTGTGATCGGCATCGTAGCCTCGGTGTGTGGCAAGGTCAAATGCCACCGACAGACCTTTCTGACCGGCGGCAAGGTTGCGGCGGTAGAAGGCATTCGACTCGGCAGCGGTTGAGAAACCTGCATACTGGCGGATAGTCCAGGGACGGAGGGGATACATGGCGCTGTACGGGCCACGAAGATACGGCGGAATTCCGCTCATGTAGTTGAGATGCTCAAGGCCCTCAAGGTCTGACTTGGTATATATCGGTTTTACAGGGATACGTTCGGGGGTGTCCCATTCCTCGGTCGCTGTGGCAGCGGGCTTGGCGCCACAGAGCCCGGAGATAATGTCTATGTTCTTAAAATCGGGTTTCATAGTGTGGGTCTGTGACTATTTGTTGAGAAGACGGTTGTTGAAATCACGAAGGGTATCGAGCACATTGCAACGTACGTGTACGAAGTCGTTGATACCGGCGGCCTTGAGCTCTTCGGTGCAAGCGGGGTTACCGGCAACTACAAACTCGGCGCGGCCTGCAAGATATTTGTAAGCAGCGGGAGCAAGTTCGGCATATTCGTCGTCGCTCGAGCAGATTACCACCACGTCGGCGTCTTTGGCAAGTGCGGCATCCACACCCTCTTCTACGGTATTGAAACCGAGGTTGTCGATGATTTCGTAGCCTGCGCAGCCGAAGAAGTTTGTCGAGAACTGCGCACGGGCAAGACGCATGGCAAGGTTGCCGATAGTGAGCATAAACACTTTGGGGCGTTTTGCTGCTGCCTCGGTCTCAAGACGAAGTGCCTCGAAATCGGTTGCCGCACGCTTGTTGATAAGGGCGTTGGGGCCGTCTTCGTGGCCGCAGCCGCAGTGGCATTTGCAACCGCTGGTCTCGATTTTGCCGGCTGCCTTCTCATTGATATTGGGGTACTGGTTGGTACCGAGCAATATCTCTTTGCGACGGGCTACATCAGTGTGGCGTTTCTCGCACGATGCGTTCACTGCCTTCTGTACTTTGCCTTCGCCTGTGCATGCGAAGAAACCACCTTCTTCTTCTGTTGCGAGGAAGAGTTTCCAGGCTTCTTTAGCGATAGCCACGGTCAGTTCTTCTACATAGTAGCTGCCACCGGCGGGGTCTACAACCTTGTCCATGTGGCTCTCTTCTTTGAGAAGGAACTGCTGGTTGCGGGCGATGCGCTCTGAGAATGCATCGGGGGTTTTATAAGGTGTATCAAAGGGAGTGGTCACAATCGAGTCTACACCGGCAACACATGCCGAGAAAGTCTCGGTCTGGCTACGGAGCAGGTTTACGTGTGCGTCGTAGATAGTCTGGTTGAAGCGCGATGTGGTAGCGTTGACCAGCATCTTGGCAGCGGCCTCGTCGGCACCGTACTGCTTCACAATCTGAGCCCAAAGCATGCGGGCGGCACGGAATTTGGCAATTTCCATAAAGAAGTTGCTCGATACGCACATGTTGAATTTAATGCGTTTGGCAACCTCGTCGGCGCTGCGGCCGGCTTCGGTAAGCAGAGTCATCCACTGTGCACCCCAGGCCAGTGCATAGCCAAGTTCCTGATAGATGAAAGCTCCGGCATTGGCAAGAATGTCTGAATCTACGGCAAGGCAGCGCAGCGATGCCACAGGTGCTACTACATCGAGCAATTCGGCGGCTTTGGCAGCGATTTCTGCACTTTCAACACCCTCTACACCATGACGGAACTGACGGCGAAGGGGATTGTAGTCAATCGAACCGCGGAAAGTATCGTTTGCTCCGGCTGCTGCTACTGCTGCAACAAGCGCCTTGGCAACTTCTACTACCTTTCCGGGGCAGCATGTGAGATTGACCTCTACTTTTGCAAGGTCGATACCTTTGAGCAATACTGCAAGGTCTTCGGGAGCGGCAACCTTGAAGCCAAGCGAAGTCACACCCTTGGTGAGTACATCGAGTGCTATTGCATTTGCTTCCTCGGCAGTCTCGGCGATGATATCCTGGCGGGTAAGCCAGTCATTCTCTGTGCGAGTACCGCGTACATAGGGGTATTGACCGGGGAGTGAGTCGGTCGTTTTGAAATCGGCGATATCTTCGGCGCGATATACAGGCTGTACATCAAAGCCTTCATTGGTTCGCCATACCAGCTTCTTGCTGAAGTCCGCCCCTTTGAGGTCGGCCTCTACTTTGGCACGCCACTCTGCGTAGCTTACCTCGGGAAACTGGTCGAATAATCTTTCTCTATTTTCTGCCATAAATAATTGATATATCGATATATGATATTAATTCTTTCAGTATCTGATTTAAGGCAATGCGGCAGCATAGACCTTTCAAAGCACAAAAATAATCACTTTTAAACAAACCGCAAAATTAAACTGCAAAAAAAGAAAAAAGAGCACTTTAAACTACCAAAACCACACACATCCACAACCGTTCCATATCCCCACAAAGCACCCAGCTTTAACAAGCCATCAGCCCAACCATAAGGCAGAAAGTAATATTTTTGTCCCAAGCACCAAGCTTTAGCGAGCCCCCCAACCACTGCGCATTTGTCTAAACCTTAAACCCAAACCATAAACCGGGACTCAACACAAATATGCTCGAAGAGCATTCCTTTACCGAACCCCGGCATTACGAAGTTTGCCGGGGCATATCTCTCCAAAGTCGATTAGTGTCGAAGACACTGCCCATTATCTTGAAAGGCAAATAAAAAACACACTGTATTTAAAACAAATAACCACATCCACCAAACCAAATGCTATTTACTTAAAGCGAAAGAGTATTTGCGATAGGAGCTTGGCTCTCTGAGACAAGCCTCGGCCAGTATCGCTAACACCATGAATACCAACACCTAAGCAAGGCTTGTCTCGTCGAGAGCCAAGCTCCTATCATTCTGTCCTTTTGAATAGACAACTAAAAAACACACGGCCATGTTATCATTAAGTACTATATTAAACAACACAAGAAATAAAATTGCTAAATACGGATTCTCCAAAACTCTTAAATTTTTCTTAGAGACAAAAAATCCCCAACAATCTCTACTAATGTGGAAGATATGCCTTATCTTTGCATTGAATTTATGCTTATTAGGAATTAGCCTCTTATTCGCAATCACTACGAAAACCAATTGCATCAGCGTAAACCATGGCCAACGAATCACTTTCTGCTGCAAAAGCTGCAAAAAACGACGAGTTTTACACTCAGTATTACGACATTGAGCGCGAAATCAACGCCTACCTTGAATACAATCCGGATGTGTTTCGGGGCAAGACTGTGCTGTTGCCGTGTGATGACCCCGAATGGAGTAACTTCACACTTTATTTCGCACAACACTTTCAGACCCTCGGCCTCAGGAAGCTGATTTCGACATCCTACGCGCCGGAGAGTAAGAAGTATAAGACTCCGTACCAACCCTCTCTTTTCGAGCAAGACGCACCGCAGTTTGACCCTTCCAAGACTTCGGTACGAGGCAAAATATTTGTGCTCGACCATGATGTAAGTGGCGACGGTGTGATAGATTTTCATGATATCGAATGGCAATATCTTGAGGGCGACGGTGATTTCCGCAGTCCAGAAGTCACTGCCCTGCGCAACGAAGCCGACATCATTGTCACTAATCCTCCGTTTTCCCTGTTTCGAGAATTCCTTGCTTGGATAGTTGAAGCAGATAAGAAATTTGTTATCATTGGCAATATGAATGCCTTAACTTATCGAGAGGTATTTCCTCTAATCAAAGATAATAAAATTTGGCTTGGGAATGGATTTCATAACGGCAATGCCTATTTTCGACCTGTAGGTGAACGAGAGTATGCGTCAGGAGTAAAAGATGATTCCACAGGTTTAGTTAAGTTCCGCAATTGCTGCTGGTTCACCAACTTAGACCATGGCCGTCGCCATCAGCCTCTATTGCTTATGACAATGGAAGAAAATATCATGTATTCCAAGCATAAGGATATTCGAGGAAAAGGATATGCTCATTATGACAACTACAATGCAATCGAAGTCCCATATACCGATGCAATTCCCTCTGACTACGAAGGTGCTATGGGTGTCCCAATCACTTTCCTCGACAAATACTGTCCTGACCAATTTGAAATATTAGGGATAACAGATAGAGGAAATGATGGAATCTTAAACAAAAGAATACGCTGTTAATGATACTCCTAAATATGCAGACTTAAATCGAAGGGTTGCAATTATTCTTGAGGCTGTTTTATTCAAATGACATACGTCTGCTTATTAAACGTATTTTATAGATGAAGGTAGATATTACTCGCGTATACTGCACGATGTAATATCTACCTTCAACTATATAATATGTCTCATTCTCAGGTATTTCATTATGCATAAAACAGCCGATCATTAAGTTTGGTAACCTTACTCACTTTTCCGCTACTGCTTACTTGGAGTTCTTACAGGTAGATTTTGGTTTGTTCCATCCATTCCTCTATTGTTATCCCTAATATTTCAACTAAATAACAACAAAAACTAATGAAAACAACACTACATACAGAATGGACTATAGCCGATATTTGCGACGGCTTTGTCTATAACGAACTTGAAGGTAAGGGACTTTTCGGCATGGGTGGACTTCTTACCATTCAGCCTGAATATCAGCGCAACTATATTTACGCCGACGGTAAACGCGATGTTGCTGTTATTGACTCTGTGCTCAAAGGTTATCCTTTAGGCCTGATTTATTTCAACCGAACAGCCGACGGTCGCTTTGAAGTGCTCGACGGTCAGCAGCGCATCACTTCCCTTGGCCGTTTTTGTAATGGCAAACTTGCCATTAAGGATGAAAATGGACTGCCTCAGAGCATCGGTTCAATTGCAAAGGAAAAACGCGAAGAGTTTCTTGCGACCAAACTCTTGATATATGAATGCGAGGGCACGGAGAGTGAGATAAAAGAATGGTTTCGCACTATCAATATCGCGGGCGTACCTCTCAACACTCAGGAGCTTCTCAACGCCGTTTATTCAGGACCATTTGTCACAGCAGCAAAAGAGGTATTCAGCAACACGCAGAATTCCAAGATGCAAATGTGGCAGGCATACGTGGCTGGGGTCGCAAACCGACAAGATATCCTTGCAACCGCTATCGAATGGGTAAGCCGTGGCAACACCGAAGTCTATATGAAAGACCACCGTTTCAATGGAGATATTACAGAGCTGACAACTTATTTCAATAGTGTTATCGACTGGGTACGCACAGTGTTTCCCCTCGTGGAAAATGAAATGCGCGGACTTGCATGGGGTGAACTTTATGAAAAATATCATACCCAGCCATACAATCCCTCTTACATGAAAAAACGCGTGGAGGAACTATATGCAGACCCATACGTAAAGAACCGACGTGGAGTCTTTGAGTTTCTTTTAGGCGGTGAAAACGATACCAAGCTTCTCGACATACGTATATTTGATGAGGCTACAAAACGTGCCGTATACGCTCGACAAACTGACAAAGCAAAAGCTGCCGGAAAATCCAACTGCCCTTACTGCGCTATAGGTCATGATGCAAACGTAAACAAGATATGGAAGTTAAACGAAATGGATGCTGACCACGTCACTGCATGGAGCAAAGGTGGTGCAACCGATATTACAAACTGCCAGATGCTTTGCAAACATCATAATCGCGCGAAAGGCAACCGTTGACGAATACTATCGCATATCTTGTGAATCACTAAAAATCACAAAATATGCATACCACATCAACTTTCCGCGACATAGCGGAACTTTGGAAAGAAAACAGGCGTCGTGTAGTCAAGCATTCGACATACTGCGCCTATGCTCTTATTCTCAAAACACACCTTATCCCGACGTTCGCAGAATCTACTTCAATTTCTGAAAACGAGGTGCAGCAGTTCGCATTCAAAAAACTTGAAACCGGTCTAAGTAAAAAAACTGTCCACGACATTATTGCCGTACTTAAATCCGTAGGTCGCTTCGGGGCTAAAAGAGGTATGTTCGAGCTGCCCTCATGGGATATAGAGTATCCTTCCGATTCTACAGTTCGAACTTTACCTATACTTTCACTCCATGATCACAAAAAGTTGCTTAATGCCATTTCTTCTAAGCCGACACCGCAGAATATTGGCATTATGATTGCTCTTTGCTGCGGTCTGCGAATAGGCGAAGTTTGTGCTCTGAAATGGGATGATGTAGATATGGTTCGTCGCATCATCAAAGTGACCGGAACAACCGGTCGTATCTACAATTGCGAACGAATGGTTACAGAGCAATATATTTCTACGCCAAAGACTCGTAACTCAAACAGGGAAATACCTATATCACAACTCCTTTTCAATGCGTTATGCATGATAAAAAAGCAGCAGAAAGGCGTAAAATATGTGGTTGGCGAAGGTATCAAAGCAAAAGAACCTCGCACATACCGCGAAACATTTAGTCGGTTTCTAAAAAAACTTGGCATCACTCAAATAGTATTCCATGGCTTGCGACATACGTTCGCAACTCGTTGTATAGAATGCGGATGTGATTATAAGACCGTCAGTGTCATCCTCGGCCACTCAAATGTGGCTACAACACTAAACCTGTATGTACACCCAAATCTCGACCAGAAAAAACAATGTATATCACGGATGAATAAATATCTCCGTCTCACATCCGAATAGTCACCGCCGTAATTATTACCACGGTGACAAAATTAATTTACCACTACAAAACAACATTCACTGCCTTATTTGGTAAGTAATCCCGGCCTTACGCAGTTGGTCGCGTTTTCGGCCACTACATCCTACTACTCGCAAAAATCGGCCCTCTCGGACCGATTTTTATGCTTTATATTTGGGGTTTGATGCGCAGACGGGCTGCAAATCCGACCACAATATATCAGTCGGCGCAGGTGACCGGGGTGTAGTGGTGGTGGCGGGTGCACTCGGTGAGGCCGTGGTCTACTATCACATGGCGGTTGGCGAGGGCATCGATTTTGGATATCTGATGACTCACTATCAGCACCGTACAATCCTTGGCTATGCGCGACAATATCTCATAAAGCTGCTCCTCGAAATGGCGGTCGAGATAGCTCAACGGCTCGTCGAGAATCAGCACATCAGGCCGAGCCACAATTGCACGCCCCAGCAAGGCTCGCTGCAGCTGGCCGCCCGACAGACGACCTATTGGGCGCGAAGCAAGATCACCAAGCTCGATCAGGCGGAGTGCTTCGTCTACCTTGCCCCGCTTCTCTTGTTTATCAAGGTCTTTTATTCCTAAAAGTCCCGATGCAACCACTTCCTCAACCGTAATCGGGAAATGCGAATCGACACTATTTTTCTGAGGCAGGTAACCTGGCCGGAAATCATTATGCGGCATCTCATTGCCATCTGCGCCATAATATACCAATCTACCGCTATCAGGTTTGAGCAGACCTAAAATAAGGCGCAGCAAGGTAGTCTTGCCGCCACCGTTTGGGCCGGTGATAGCAAGAAAATCACCACGGTCGACAGTAAAGTTTATACTATCGAGTATCAGCTTGTTGTCACGACAGAAACTCACATCGCACAACGATAGCAAAGGCTTGGCACCGTCGTGATGACAGCACGCACCGCATCGGCAAGGGTCGCTATGGCCTGGCAATTTCATCTGCAATCATTTTTAACTGCTCCTGCCATTCATAGGCAAGAGGATATACCGGTACAAGTCGCGAGCCGATACCTTCGTTCATCACCTCGGCCTGGCGCGAATCGACTCCGGGCTGGTAAAAAAACACTTCGACACTATCGGCGCGGGCATGCTCAATAGCCTCGGCAAGGGCCTTGGCTGAAAGGTCTTTACCCTCCGAACCCAATGCTAACTGTTCCAATCCGAACTCGCGAGCGAAATAGCTTAGCGAGGGATGCCACACAGCAAACACACGGCTGTCGGCCTGTGCGATGCGCCCGGCCACATAATTTTCGATGCTATCCACAGCCTGCTTGAAGCTATTCAGTCGCGCATCGAAAACCTCGCTGCTGTCAGGATATTGCTTGGCCAAAGCCACAGCCATTACATCGGCAATCTGCCTCACGCCGTCGATCGAACTCCAGTAGTGCGGGTCTACCGCCATATGACCGTGATTATCATCATGGTCTGCATCGCCATGTTCATGGCCGTGCGTACCATAAATCAACTCGGTATTACCTACCGTCTCTATGTACTCAGTACCATTGCCCAACGACTCCTTTAATCGCTCCTCAAACGGAAGTACGCCGGTGGCAAAATACACATCGGACTCATCTACAGCAAGCCTCTGAGCCGTAGACGGGTCAAATGTTTCGGGATCGGCACCTCGACCCATAAGGGTTGTCACCTCAAACGAAGGCCCGGCAATCTGCTCGAGAATACTACGCTGAGGTTCAATACTGACAGCAAGGTGCTTGCGGTTATCTGACGACTTGTCGCCGCAAGCCACCAGCACAAAGGCTGCGGATGCGGCGACAAGATATTTAAATACCTGCATCTGCAATAAGTTTGTCGGCCATAGCCGCGGCAGCCTGACGGCCGTCGCCCATGGCGAGAATCACCGTTGCACCACCACGAACGATGTCGCCACCGGCATAGATTGTCGGTATCGACGACCGGTGGTTGGCATCGACTGCGATTGTGCCACGGTCTGTCACATTGAGGCCGGCGATATTGTCGGGGATAAGGGGGTTGGGCGAAACACCAACGCTGACAATCGCCAGGTCGATTTCGATTTCATCAATAGCACCTTCGATAGGCACAGGTTTGCGACGACCCGAAGCATCGGGTTCGCCAAGCTCCATGCGCTGCACCCGCACTGCACGCACGCGGCCACGCTCGTCGGCAAGATATTCTACCGGGTTGGCAAGTGTCATAAACTCAACACCTTCCTGCTTGGCATGTTCTATCTCCTCGCGACGCGCGGGCATCTCGGCCTCACTGCGGCGATAGATAATCATAGCCCTTTCGGCACCCATTCGGCGGGCGGTGCGCACCGAGTCCATGGCGGTATTACCGCCGCCGATCACAGCCACTCGCTTACCCATTGGGGCCGGGGTATCATTGCCCGGGCGGCCTGCGCCCATAAGGTTGATACGGGTCAGATATTCGTTGCTCGATAGCACTCCGCAGTAGTTCTCACCCGGGATATTCATAAACCTCGGCAGACCGGCGCCGGAAGCGACAAATATCCCTTTGAAGCCCTGGTTGAGAAGGTCGTCGTAAGAAAGAGTCTTGCCAATCACCGTATCGGTATGGAAGCGCACGCCGGCACGACGCAGGCTGTCGAGCTCGGCATCGACAATGCTGTTAGGAAGTCGGAACTCGGGTATGCCATACTTCAGCACACCTCCAACTTCGTGCAGAGCCTCGAAAACATCGACTTCAAAACCTCTGCGAGCCATTTCACCGGCAAACGACAGCCCTGCAGGCCCGGAACCGGCAACAGCTACACGGATGCCGTTAGAAGCAATCTCAGGGGCTTCGATGCTTTCGCCACGAGCTATTTCGGCATCAGCTGCAAAACGCTCAAGGTAACCGATAGCCACAGGAGCCTTCTTCATTTTGTTATAGATGCAGCGGCTCTCGCACTGCTTTTCCTGTGGGCATACACGACCACAAACAGCAGGCAAAGCACTTGTCGACTTCAAAACCGCAGCAGCGGCGTGAAGATCGCCACGCTGGATATTCTTGATAAAATCGGGAATATGAATTCCTACAGGGCAACCCTCAACGCATGTCGGATTGGGACAATCAAGACAACGAGTAGCCTCGAGTTTAGCCTGCTCGAGGCTAAGCCCCTGATTCACTTCCTCGTTGCAGGTCACGCGGTAGTCACCGTCGAGCATAGGCATTTCAACTCGAGGTATTTCGGCACGTTCCTTGGCCGTCATGGCCTTGCGCAGGTCTTCGCGCCATGCCGTGTCGCGACCCTGTATATCTGTCTGATTCATTGCTTTACAATCTATATCCTCTTGTAATTACGAATAAGCTTTCATTCGCATCATCATCTCGTCGAAGTCGACTTGATGAGCATCGAACTCGGGGCCGTCGACACATACAAAGCGAGTCTTGCCGCCGACTTTCACGCGGCAAGCACCGCACATACCGGTGCCGTCGACCATGATAGTATTGAGCGACACAATGGTAGGCACGTTGTATTTCTTAGTCAGCAAGGCCACAAACTTCATCATGATTGCGGGTCCAATGGCAACAACCTCGCCAACGTGTTCGCGCTTGATCACCTCCTCGACACCGTCTGTAACAAGACCCTTGCGACCGGCGCTTCCGTCGTCGGTCATAATCACAACTTCGTCAGACCAACGGCGCACCTCGTCCTCAAGTATTATGAGGTCTTTGTTTCGAGCAGCGAGCACGCTCACCACGCGGTTTCCGGCTTGCTTCATGGCCTTGATGATAGGCAGCAACGGGGCCACGCCTACACCACCGCCACAGCAAACAACCGTACCGTCGCGGCGACCGATATCGGTTGCTCGTCCGAGAGGGCCAACGAGGTCGGTTAGTTCATCGCCGGCTTCGAGGGCACAAATCTTGCGCGTAGACTCACCGACAGCCTGTACTACGAGAGTGAGCGTACCCTTTTCGGAATCTGAATCAGCGATTGTAAGCGGTATTCGCTCACCGCCTTCACCACAGCGTACTATCACGAAATGCCCGGGCTTACGAGCCTTGGCTACCTCCGGCGCAGAAACCACAAGTTTCACCACATTTGCCGAGAAATATTCTTTTTCGAGTATATGATTCATTGCACTAATGTTTAGAGCGCAAATTTAATGAAAAAATGTGTAAATTTGCACTTAAATTTCAAAAGTTTTGCAAGTGGAAAAAATTCTCGAAGTTTGTTGCGCCGACATCGCCAGTGTATGCGCCGCCGCTACAGCCGGAGCATCCCGCATAGAGCTATGTGCAGTGCTCGGCGAAGGCGGAGTTACCCCCTCCGCAGGCATGATGCTTGTGGCAAGAAAGGTATTCAAAAACACAATCAACGTCCTCATCCGTGTACGCGAAGGCGATTTCGTATACAGTGACGAAGAAAAAGCGGCAATGCTTCTCGACATTGATACCGTTGCTTCAACAGGATGTAATGGAGCCGTAGTAGGCGCACTAACATCCGATGGCGACATCGATATCGAATTTGCAAGCAAAGCCGTAACCCGGGCGCACAGCCACGGACTGTCGATTACATTTCACCGCGCATTCGACCACTGTAAAAACCGCGTCGAGGCTTTGGAGCAGTTGATATCCCTCGGCTATGACCGTGTTCTCACCTCTGCCGGAGCTGACAATGTAGTCGAAGGAATCGACGGCCTTAAGCAACTTGTAGAACTTGCATCAGGACGTATAATCATTCTCCCCGGAGGCGGAGTCAATGCCGACAATGCCGCAACTGTGATAGAAACAACATCTGCCACAGAAATACACGGATCGTGCAGAGCAGGCAGCTCATCTTCCGATTCCGACACAATACGAACAATAATTAACCGAATCAATCATGTCTAAAGCCCTATTTCTTGCTATTTCCATAGGCCTGGGATCATTGACGGCATCATCAATCACTGTCGACCAGGCCGTCGACAGCCTTTACTCACGAATGTCTTTGCCCGATTCGCTCGATTATTCCTATAAGTTTTTCGAAGACAATGCGCGGATGTCGCTAAAAGCCAAGGCAACAATGCCGTGGGGAAATGAAATCAGCGATACTCTCTTTTTTGATTTCGTATTACCTGTACGCACCAACAACGAAAAGCTTGACTCGTGCCGCACGGTATTCTATAACGAACTTGCCCCAAGGGTAAAAAACCTGTCGCTCCACGATGCAGCCCTCGAAGTGAATCATTGGGCGCACGAAAAGGCAACCTACCGCCCTTCTGACAGCCGCACATCGTCGCCATTGGCAACAATGCGCACATCATGGGGACGTTGCGGCGAGGAAAGCGCATTTGTCGTAGCAGCCATGAGATCAGTATGCATCCCTGCCCGACAGGTCTACACACCGCGCTGGGCTCATACCGACGACAACCATGCATGGGTAGAAGTATTTGTCGACGGCAAGTGGCAATTCCTCGGTGGCTGCGAGCCTGAGCCTGAGCTGAATATGGCTTGGTTCAACGCTCCGGCATCGCGCGGAATGTTGATGAGTACACGTACCGACGGACGATATGGCGGCGAAGAAGAAGTACTGTTTTCATCGCCCTACTTTACACTCGTAAACGTTACACCCACCTATGCACCGACAGTCAAAGCCCGTGTAAAAGCTGTCAATACCGACGGAACGGCAGCCAAAGATGCCAAGATAATGTACTGCCTTTATAATTATGCAGAGTTTTACCCTGTTGCAACACGCCGAGCCAACAGTTTAGGCATGGCCGAGGTAACAGTAGGTCGTGGCGACATGGTGATATGGGCCACCGACGGCAATAACTTCGGAATAGAGAAGATGACCGCCGGAAAAGACAGTATCTTTACCGTCACCCTCAACCACCGCATTGGCGATAATTTCGCTGTAGACTTCGACCTCATCCCCCCGCCCCAGTCGGCAACGTTACCGCATGCGTCTGCCGAGGCTACCGCACTCAACGACCGCCGCAAAGCATACGAAGACTCAATACGCAATGCCTATATGGCAACAATGTTCGACACCGCCAAGGCACACGATTTCGCCCGGAAACATGGCTATGATGCAGAGCTCATGGCGAAGCTTCTACCCTTGGCCTATGGCAACCACGACACCATATGCCGATTCCTTGCATATGCATCGAAACTCTCGCCCCGCCGAGCCACAGACCTGCTGAAATCGCTGTCGGAAAAAGACTTGCGCGATGTAAGCTACGACGTACTCACCGACAACTTCCTTCACACTCACATGACCGGCGACACTGTGATGTTTGCCAACTACGTGCTCAACCCTCGCGTAGCCAACGAAGAACTGTACCCGTACAAAAAATATTTCAACACGGTACTAAGCCATGCACAGAAAAGCGAATTCAGGGCCAATCCTAAACGCCTGATAGAATTTATCAAAGACAGCATCCATGTATCCGACAGCCGCAATCCTCGCCGTCTCCGTATCAGCCCGGTTTCGGCATGGCGTCACAAACACGACATCGATGCCACTTCGCGCGACATATTATTCGCAGCCATGGCTCGTTCGTGCGGTATCCCGGCACGCATTGACCCTATTACCGGAAACCTTGAGTACTCGGACGACAACCGCGCATGGACACCTGTACTCTTCGAAAAAAGCGTCGAACCCAAGACCGGCAAAAAGGTAGACCTGCGTTTGAGGTATCATAGCAAAGGCGCAGCAGTCGACGATCCCAAATACTATGCCAACTTCTCACTATCGCGCATCAGCGAAGGAGTTCCCGAGCAGCTTGCATACGATGATTTCACCCCCTGGAGCAAGACCTTCAAGGGCGGTTCAATGGTCGACCCCGGCTACTATATGCTTGTGAGCGGACAGCGCCTTGCCAACGGAGGAGTCCTCGCCCGCGCGATTTTCTTCGAGGCATCCAAAGCTATCGTGCCCGTACCTTTGACCATTCGCAGCGACAATCAACAAATCCAAGTTATCGGCAGTTTTAATTCTGAAAACCTTTATCATAGAATAGGAGAGGAATCAGATCGCAACCTTCTGTCGACCACCGGACGCGGCTACTATGTGCTCGGCCTTATAGCCCCCGGACACGAACCGACCTCGCATGCACTCAACGACCTATCACTGGTAGCCGACGAGTTCGACCGCCAGGGAGTGAAACTGATGCTCATTTTCGCCGACAAAGGCCAGGCCGACAGATTCAAGCACGAAGCATTTGCCAAGCTACCCAAGAATACAGTTTTCGGCTATGACGTTGACGGCAACATCGCCCGCGACCTCAGCGAAAACATGAAAGCCGACACCAAGGACGCCCCGGTATTTGTGATTGCCGACACCTTTAACCGCGTGGTATATATGAACCAAGGCTACACTATCCACCTTGGCGACAAGATTATTGACGTACTCAAACGACTCAATTAATAAGAGTTAGCGATGACCGAAAAAGAGAAAATGCTCGCAGGCATGATTTACGATGCCAATTACGATCCTCAGCTCATGGCCGAGCGGTTGGACTGCAAAGAACTCTGCCGCGATTACAACGAACTACGGCCGAAAAACATGCAAGCCCGCACCGAGCTATTGCACAAACTATTAGGCGAGGTTAAAGGCAACTTACTGATAGAGCAGCCATTTGTCTGCGACTATGGCTACAACATCAGCGTAGGCAAAAACTTCTACTCCAACCACAACCTCGTAATCCTTGATTGCGCAAAAGTAAGCTTTGGCGACAACGTGTTTATCGCACCAAATTGCGGCTTTTACACCGCAGGCCACCCACTTGAGGCATCCGAGCGCAACAAGGGGCTCGAATACGCCCGACCAATTACCGTGGGCGACAATGTGTGGTTCGGTGCAAATGTCAGTGTCCTGCCGGGAGTGACAATTGGCGACAACTGTGTAATCGGAGCCGGAAGTGTTGTAAACAAAGACATACCGGCAAACAGCCTCGCCGTAGGAAACCCATGCAAAGTGATAAGAACAATCGACAACGACACATACCTCACCGAGATAATATCGTAAAGAGCACTCGTTAATTTTATAAAAACGCTCAATCAATCGGGAAACATGGGACTACACAATTCCTTTATTCAAGGAAAGCAAAACCGCCAAGAGCTCGAAAACTCTACACATAAACCTGACAACGGGGAGTCTTTAGGAGTGTGTGATACTCCTCTTGATGCTAAGTATACGCCAGACAGCATTACGACTTTGGGACGTCGGGATATATTCGTTTTCGGCAGTAATCTTGCAGGGCGACATGCCGGTGGCGCAGCAAGCGTTGCCTTCAATCGCTTTGGCGCATCATGGGGACAAGGAGAAGGACTGCAAGGTAATTCTTATGCCATTCCTACAAAGCAGGGTCAGATTGAAGATATCAAGCCATACATTGATAGATTCATTGAATTTGCAAAAAAAGAGAGAGCTCTTACGTTTTATGTTACCAAAATAGGTTGTGGTATTGCCGGCTTCAAGCTAAATGACATTGCCCCATTATTCAAAAAGGCACTTGAGATTCCCAATATCCGTCTTCCCAAAGAATTTGTTGATTTAATAATTGGCAAAGAAAATGAAGATACACCGAAGAAGGCTCTTTTGATTCATTCTCATGGGGTCTCGAGGACTTTTGCCGATTTAGTGATTGCACGTAATAATAAAGTCAAATTCAGGTCTCCGGATGAAGTTATATCATTTATAAAACAGTATTTTGATAGATTCAAAAGAAATGGAGATGACGTAGCCTTTATTGCTGTGCGCATTTTTTGGAATATTCTCCATAAAGAAGAACTGTTTAAGAATGGCCGACTTGATGTTTATGCGTTGAAAACTCATCTATTGGGATTTGACTCATATGTCAATGAGATGGATAAAGCGTATGACTCTCATTGTAGAGAGAAGCTATTTAACATTATCGTCTACCTAAACCAATTCCGCAGATACCAATCTCCTGAAGAAGTCTTAAATGACGTTAATCGCTCCGGAATCACACACTTCTCACATTGTGGTCCGAACTGTGATTATTTCATGTCTCCAATCCGTGCCGGACATGGTTATCCCTTGTTTTATTTTGAACGTTTCCTTATTGAGAACTGGGATAAGATAAAAAAGGCGGATGGGACATTAGACACGCATCAACTTGACGAACTCATGTTCAACAAGCATGAACGCGGGCTTAGGAAATATGGTCTTGAAGCAGTATTGTCTCACGACTATACTCCATATACATGCTGGGGTGCATTTATACCAAAACGCATCGGCACTGGACCCGTTTACATAAATCTTGAAAAAGGGAGGTATGCGGTTTCATGTGGAGAAGGTGCAGGCGACAATAATATTCCACATTATCTTGAATACGCCATTGCCACTGACATATTAAAATCAGATTCTCGTTATGAATGTATTCAAGGGTATTTCATTCCAAAGAATGATATATCTCTGCCAATTCTTGGAAGGTGGAGTGAAAACGGAATAATCGAATTTGCCAATCTTGAAGAGAAACGAAAATTCATAACAGATCTCAGACAAAAAAAGGATTATAATATGTAAAGTTATGGGCAAAATATTTAATCTGATAAATAATATGTTGAGGTGGAGAAGAACATCAACAACTGACTCTGACTCAAATCCAAAGACACTCGTTTCAGATGCTATTGATGAAACCCATATTTCAAAGAGCATAGATTGGAAGAGCATTATATGCGCTATTATTGAAGACGGTTATACACTTGATCATTTCGATGAGCATGATTTGAGAATAGTAGCTGGAAATAAGACGCTCACTATTATATATGATCGGCGAGAACTGGGACTTCACAGTTTTCGCATCTACAATTATTGCACGACATCAGACGAAGAAGGTCATAAGATGATGGCTCAAATAATCCGTGAAAACGAAGATGAAGCATATAAATCATTGATAATTGAATCAACCAAAGATGAGCTATGGATTAACATTGCAGATTGCAGCCATCGTGTAGGAGATCAATTGGGTAAAGTCTGCAATCAGATGATTGAAGTATTTGAACCAATTATACTAAGATTTATAAAGAGCAATGCGGTAAATAACAACATTGGTCTTTGCGTATCTTTTGGAGAAGATAGTACTTCTCTCGGTGCTCACCTTTTATGTCAAAAACTAAAAGAGTTGGGACTAAACATCCATATTGCCATTATTGAACAAAGTTGTGACACGAGAATGAAAAATAAAATTGCAGTATTGTCCGCACAAATGGCTGAATTATCTTGCTCATGCAAGATATTCCAGTTTCCCTATGCTGATAAAGCATTTGATTGGGATAGATTTGATGAAAGTTTTCGGGAAGTATTATTGGAGTCAGTCTCTTATCTTAAAACGGTAATATCATCATAAAATGTGCGCAGCGATTTTCGGCAAGGAAATACAATTGAAATCGAAGAGTTGTGCGCATGGTTATTGCCAGCCCCAATCTATTCCAAAGGCAGTCAATATCTTCGTTAAGGTTACGGACTATTGCAATGCTCGCTGTGCATTCTGCTCAAATGGTGGTTCTCATAAAAATACAGTTAAGTTTAATCATCTCAAGCTGTGGGAGGTGATTGATGAAATAAGAAGGGAAGGCATAATTATAAATCGCATCAATATAACCGGCGGAGAGCCTTCTATGTCTCCCGAAACAGTGAATATAATCCTTAAAACAGCCTCTTCAGATCAATATCATAATATTCACTTTCATCTGAACACAAACGGACTACTACCGGCTTCTCAAGAAATGATGCGACATAATCGTTGGGACTCTATTTCCGTGTCTTTGCATCATTACGACCTCGATAAATTGTCCAAAATATATGGTGTTCCTATTCATGAAAAAGCATTGGTTTTTGAGGGCATAGATTTAGATAGAGTTAACGCCAGCTGCAATCTGATTCGCGGATATATTGATAATCCTGCCGAAGTGGAGAAGATGCTTAAATTTGCTATTTCACTCAGTTTACCTCGTCTTGGATTTGTGGCTCTGATGAGAGTGAATGATTACTGTCGCGAGCATTATGTCGATTTTGATGAAATAAATTTTGAGACGATACCTCATCTATATTTCACTGAGTCTCGCAATCGCGGTGCAGACTGCAAATGCAGTAACTACCTTTATAATCATAATGGTAAGATTTTAGAAGTATATATGCGCAACTATTCTAATCCGAAATATTGCGAGTCTTCCCTTATGTTTGACGGACAATATTTAAGACAAGGTTTTCATGATGACAACATCATATACTGACATAAAAAGTTTGTTTGAAGAAAGGAAGAATAATCCGCTGTTCAATACTTCTTATCCTTTATCACCGGATGATTGGGTTAAATACTCAACTTCAGGGTCATTGCCTTTTGACATCTCCAAGCCTATAGCCTTCTATATTCATATACCATTCTGTAAAGAAATCTGTTCTTTTTGCGAATACACAAGAATGTGTGTACCATCAAAAGAACTGCAACGCAATTATTTCGCCGCTCTTATCAATGACATAAAACAATTTGTAAAGCATCATCCCAATATGACTCTTTATGGACTTGATATTGGCGGAGGTACTCCTACATCTATTGACGCAGAGATTTTTGCTGAATTAATTAGCCAGCTGAGCGAATATATCTCAGACAAGAAGGTAAGCTCTGATTTTGAGCCGAGCATAGAAGGCTCTTTTAATACCTTAGTTGATGATTATTTGGAAAAGAATAGGAGTTATCATATCGCTCAAGCGGGGATAAAACGACTTTCACTTGGAGTTCAATCCACATCGACAGAAGTCCTCACCCCTCTTCATCGGACTGCTATTTCACACAAAACAATGCGCGAAGCAATTATCTATTGGCACAATCAAGGTATTTCAAAAATCAATCTTGACTTGATGTACGGTTTACCGGGACAGACTATTGAAACCATTAAGAAGGATATTTCTATTATCCGTGAACTTAACCCCGAGCAAGTTACTGTTTATGAATTTCGCACTAATCAACTCAATCCAAGTTATAGAATAAATCAGGAAGTTTGCTATGCACAATATTGCGAACTATTCGAGGGTTTGATTCGACTCGGGTATTACGGAGAGTTTGGACGAAACACATTCAGCAGAGACCCTAATGATTATGGATTATCATCATATCTCCGCCATAGGATGTTTGATGGATGGCAATATAAAGGATTCGGCATTTCGGCTCAAAGTATGTCGAGCTACGGCGTTTCTTATAATCTCGGTAAAAATCAAGCCATTGGCAATATGATAGACAAAGAGTGGCTTATTAACCATCGCTTTTCTTACGAAGCAGAAAGGTATTACCGATTACCAAGCCTGGAGATTTTCAGTAAATTTATCGCCATATCAGGATATTCCGGCGGTTTTTCACTTTCCGCAGCAGAAGGAATATTGGGTACGGATTTTAATTCTAATTATCAGCACGTAATAGACTTCCTACTTGCGGAAAAATTAGCAACCATTAATGGTGACAGGCTCCAATTGACCGAGAATGGATTCCGTCATTACGGAGCAACTCTATCGTTGTTCTACATGACTGATGCAAACAGATAAAATGCAGCAGAGGACTTCAGCCAATAAGCCATTTTAGTTTATAATCGGTATATTGGGCAGATAATTATTCTTTACTTTAACCTGCTAACAAGTAAAGCCCACTCGTTTTATACAACACTCCCCGGGAACTGTATTACCAGATTCCGGGGAGTGTCTTTTCGATGATTTATTTGAGTTTGGGTTTGAGTTCGTCGGGTGATTCGTCGGTATACATCAGTACCGGCGGAGTTTTTTTGTTGAAGAAATCTTTTACTACTGCCGGGTCAAGAGTCATTGCCGGATTGAAATCATCGCTCTCCATGTAGTCGATAATGGCATTTCTCATCCGCTTAGCCACGAGGCGGGTATCGGGTTTGTTATTGATGTCCATTGTGGTCATGAAAAGCTTACCGTTGAGCACCTTGGCCTCAACTATCATGCCGAGTTTACGGCTGAGATGCCATGTATCTATAGGCTGAACAGGCGACTGATAATCGGTCGGAAGTTCGAGCAGATTCATTACCTGCGCACGATTGAGCAATTCCCACCAGTTGAGGTTGCCCCAATCATCGGTCGGAAAACGTGCAAAGAGCGGATGTGATTTATCAATATAAGCGCCGGTGGTATGGGGCGGACGCATCTTGAACCAGCTTGTATTCCAGAACACAGGCAGATAATGCTGCACGATATCGCTACCCAAAGTCACCTTGCCGGCAGCGGTAAGAAGCACCTTGCCACCGTCGGCGAGGACCTCAAGAGCTTTGGCATCGAGCGAATCGGCTACATAGATATCGCCGGGAACAGCCTTGACTTCTTCGTGAGGATATACCCAGAACTGCCATGTATTGTAGCCCTTACCGGCCACATCTACAGCCAGGGTATAGCGCGTAGGTTCTACCACGGTGTTGAGCGGCATAGACAGTTCGCCTACAGGTATGTTCTTACCAACAGGTATGTCGCTTACCGACAAGACACCGTCGGTAAACAGCTTGCCATTGTCGTCGGAAATAGTATATTTCACCTGCGCGGCAGGCAGATCCGAGGCCGATGCATTGACAAGCTCTACAGGCACAGTAAGCGTATCTGCATTCGAAAACACAAATTTAGGGAACTTGGCCAGAGGCACAATCTCGCTGCAGAATTGGCGCCACTTATCGGCAGTGATATACCCTTTTTCGCGCCAGAAAACATTGAGCACACCCTCGATAGCCGAACCTTGGCCGCTGTAGTCATTGAGACCGAGTAGCTGGAAACCGCTGTAACCCGGAGTGCGCAGATTGCGCTCAATCTCGTACTTGTAGCACAGGGCCTGAAGTTTACCGCTCGAATGCAGGAACTTACGCCCCATACCGCCCATGCCGTTTTTATTTAGCAAGTCGCGGAAAATCTCGAAATTGCGAGCCTTGTAGGGGCCTGTATATTGCGAAGTTTCGTCAAGGTCGGGAAATACGCACCACTGCCCCTGCTCGTGAGCAAGGATAGGGTCGGTATTGACAGGATGAGCATCGGTAGGTTTAAAATTACGAGGCAGATTCATATCGGCGCTATAGTCGTCGCAACTCGAAGGCATACGGTTTTTCCATACAAGTCCTCGGCCACCGCCTTTGACATGGAACTCGCTGCCGTCGTCCCAAGCCCAGCCGCCACCGACCGATGCACCACAATAAATCTTGGTGGCGTCGTAATTCTTCATCTCACCAACCCACATATTGCAATAAGGTACCCAGTTACCGCCCGGCTCGTTACCGGCGGCCATCATCACGAATGACGGATGATTACCATATTGGTCGACGATACGCTTAGACTCGTCGAGCAGGTACTTGTCGATGCTCATACCGGCATTGAGTTTTACCTCGTGGTTGGGCCACGACGGACCTTCGGGCTGCAGATAGATACCGGCCTTGTCGGCTGCGGCAAAGGCAGCTTCGGGCGGACAGTAGCTGTGGAAGCGAATCATGTTGATACCATATTCCTTGCACTTGGCAAATATGTCAGCCCACGATTTTTCGTCGGTGGGGGATAACCGGTGAGGGGGAAGCAAGAGCTCTCAACCGTGCCACGGATATACACCGGTCGACCATTGACAACGATGTCGCGCCCTTTGACCGATATATCGCGCATACCAAATGCCGTAGTAGCCGTGTCGCCGTCGAGTACAGCAGTAAGATGATATAAAGGCGTTGAGAATTCGTCCCACAGCTTCATCTTGTCGCCCATGTCGATGACAAACGACAGCGTGTCACCGCTAACAGAGGGAGAACCGGCCGGGAAAACATCTGCACCGTCGTCGGAGACAGCAGTCACAGATGCATTGCTTATCTTAGCCGACTTGCCGCCTCGTATTACCTGCACATTAGCCTTGCGAGCTGCGGCGTCGGGATATACACGAACATTGCGGATGTAAGAATCCTTTGGTCCGGACTTGAGGTAGATATCGCCTGCGATACCATTCCAGTTGCCCTGGGTCTGGTCGCTTACACTGTGAGAATCGGAACCGACATTGACATTTTCGACACCGTTGTACACCCTCACCTCGATTGTATTTTTCTTACCCGGACGGATAAACGAAGTTACATCATATTCATGCGGTGTTGAAAGCGACATCTGATGCCCGACCTCTTTTCCATTGACAAAAAGAGTAGTCTCGATATGGGGGCGTTCGAGGTGTAGAACCACACGACGCCCTTTCCACGCCGACGGAATTTCCACATTACGGCGATAATATGCATTGCCTACATACTCCTTGTCGGGAGTGAGAAAGAAAGGAAATTTGATGTTGCCTTTCTCGCGGTACTGCGCCATGGCATCGCTATAATAGTACGAGAGATCATATAGCGAACCGGTCCACTTAGTGTCGGCATCGACATCATTACCCTTGCCGTTGGTCAGCATAGAGCCCGGCAGGTTGATGATATCGTTATAGACCTTGTTATCGCCGAAACCGAAATCCCAGCGACCGGCAAGGTCGATAGTTTTATCGTCGGCAAAAGTATTTAAAGCGAGGCACGAAGCCAGGGCTAAAAGCACAGATTTTTTCATGGCACAGCGTTGATAATACTTACATCAATCACATCCTCGCCGGGTGTGGTATCAGCCTCTGCAGGGAAATACACCGGCATATCGGGCTGAATAGGCAAGATGCGCAATTCGAGTTGGTCGGCATCGGCAGGCAATCTCCACAGGCCATAGAGCATCGGGCGGCCATTGTAGAAATTGTCGTCGATAAGTTTGCCGTTGCAATACAAACGCGCAACATCGCCACGATATTTTATCTGCAGCAACTTATTGTCGCGGTCGCCCTTAGGCAGATTACAGATAGTATAAACTGCAGCAGCATCGAAATCCTTGTCGAGCGGAGCTTCTGCAACCTTATTTACACCCATTGTTATCTTGCGATACGGCCCGGCATCTGCCAACTTCTTCACTACAGGTTTCCCGGCAACAACGGGCTTCGATGATTTATCTGCCAGGAAGAGATGAGCAGCCTCGTCGGGACTGAGCAGGTAGATGTTCTTATAGACCGGCTTATCCGTACCGAGCGCCTTGACATTCTTAAGGACCTTTCCTCCGACAGCGATTTCTGTCTTTATGCCCGGTATCTGCTCAAGGTAAACCTTGCCGTCGCGGCGGGCTATAATCTGAGCCGTGGCATAGCGGATGCCGTCGATATTGACAGGGAATATACACATCGTACCGGCAGGTATGGTAATGCCGCGAGAGGGGAACTTGACGCCGCAAACATCGAAGCGTACTCCCTTCTTATCGGATAGCTTCTGCAGGCGCTCGTAGTTGTTTATAAACACAAACCCACTGTCACCTGCCGAGCGGTATGCCCAACGCAGATGCGAGTCGTCGCCCTTTTTAATATCCTGCGGCATGGGGAAAGAAGCCTCCATAGGCGCAAGGGTTTCGGCATAGTCGTTCATAAACATATGCAGTTTGCGCAGGGTATAATAATGAGGATATGGCTGGCCAAACTCGCCGAGGGGTGCCTGGAAGTCGTAGGTCTTGACCGGCATATCATTGTAGTTCGTTGCCGGACTTGCCTGTACCTCATTGAGATAGATATCGCTCTCGGGGTTTGTTCCGCCGTGATACATGTAGTAGCCGAGCAGGTTGCTTCCGCTGCCGAGTTTGACAATCGCCAGAGAATATGCGTCTTCAGGATAAATCCACGGACGGCGATGATATGCAGTGACCATGCCGCCACCAAGTTCGCAGGTAAAGTAGGGATACTGCTCGTCGCCGGCAGTAATCTTTTCTTTCTGGTCTTTTATTTGCTCGGAAGCTATAGCCGTAGAACTCCTGAAGCCTTTGAAATTGAAAGCCTTGTAATAATTACCTGCTGTGGGCTTGAGAGAGCGCTCCCAGAACCCGTCGGCATAGTCGCCATAGAGGGGCAGCATCTCGCCATAGGGCACAGGGGTTTTCAATTCCGGCCAGCCGGTACGTGTATAGAATGGCAGATCATAGCCGATATCTGTTGCAATCTTTTTGAGAGCCATTAGGTATGAGCCGTGCCCACGGTATTCGTTGTCGAACTGACAAGCCATTACCGGACCGCCGTCCTTCCACTGCAAGCCTTGAATCTGAGTAAAAATCTGTCGGTACAGACGTTCGGCAATCGCAAGGAACTCCGGTGACTCCGATCGCGATTTTATGCCCTTTGTAAAGAACCAGTCGGGAATACCGCCATTGCGAGCCTCGCCATGACAGAACGGGCCGATACGGATTACCACAGGCATATCTTCATCTTTGCATACCTGAAGGAAATCGCGCAGGCTGCGGTCGCCGCTCCAGTCGAACACACCCTCGTTCTGTTCGATATGATTCCAGAATACATATGTGGCTATGATATTGACACCACCTTCTTTCATCTTTCTCACCGAAGCAACCCACTCGCTTCGCGGCACGCGGGAATAGTGAATCTCACCCATTACAGGCATCACACGTTTGCCGTCGACGATGAGGCTTTTCGCGTCCCACGATACTTGAGGCACGGCGGCATCGACGATGCCTGTCGAAAAGAGAGCTGCAGATAGCAGTATTGATACTTTCGATATAATATTCATTGCTTAAAATACTTTTTCACATAGTGTTATAAGAGAAGCGAAAGCTTGAGCGCCCTGGTGATTGCAATCAAGATCGACAAGTTCGCCGATGTACTTTTGCGAGTGCTTCGTATCGCCAAGACCATAGCTACCGAGGGCGAGCATATAGAGGCAGTGTTTGCGGTTGGCAAGGTCGAGGTCGCCGTCCCATATAAGAAGGTCGGGGAGAGATACCGCGAAATAGTCCATTTGCACCTTGTCGTGATAGTGTTGCTTGCCGTAGCTTACAAGGCGGTTGAAATAAGAGCGGGCTTTATCTTCCATACCGAGTGCGCGGAAGGCGAGGCCGGCGTAGAAAATCTTGTCTGGTTTGGCATCGTTGTAGTACATTGCCGCAGCCGGTTCGGTGGGGCCGAGAGTAGCTTCGGTAAAGCATTCTCGAGCTTTTTCCACATCGCCTTTTGCCTGATAGCAGATACCTAGCAGGTAGTAAAAATCGTTCTCCTGAGCGCCGTAGAGCTTGCCTTCTCCGAGGTGATGCGGATATACCAGGCACTCGTCGAGCAGGTTGATTGCATTGTCGAAACGACCACCGGAAATGGCAATCTTGGCCAACTCTACTCGCGATATCTGATATTGCAGAGGCACTTTGCCCTCGCCGCCTTCCCAAGGGTGGAAAATGTGGGTGTCGAGTTTTTGGCGAGCATGTCCGAAGTGTGCGGTCTGGTTGAGAAGTGTTATCTCCTCAAGTACGAGATCGTCGCGCATGGCAACAAGATCGGGATGCTTGGCAAACAATTCAAGGCGTTTGTAGGGCAATATGTTCAGGCGTTTATACAGCTGGTCGAGTTCCATTAGAATGCGGCTGTCGGACTCGTCGAGGGCAAAAGCACGCTCCATACACTCGAGTGCCTTGTCGGCATCATGTCGCTTGTTGAAATATGCCAAAGCAAGGTTTCTCCATACGGTAGGGAACTGCGGAGCCAGCTCGGCAGCGGCCTCCCAATGCGACAAGGCTATGTCGTACTGGCGTTTATCGTAGTAGAGATTGCCAAGCAGGTAGTGGGCGTTGGCATCGTCGGAATCGACCGACAGTGCTGTGTCGAGTGCGAGGACTGCGAAGCACGAATTCGGGAATACCAGCTCAGGATTGCCGACTTTTGCGGCAGCGAAAGCATTGCGTGATCTGTAAACATCGCCCGAACGCAACAGGGCAAAACCGAGATAATACTCTGTCATCAACGATACAGCTCCTTGGGCTGCTGCAATTTTCCACACCTCTACGGCGTATTCGTATAATCCGTCATCACAGAATTCAAGAGCCAGTTCATCATAATTATGCGACGAACCATGCATCAGGTCTGCAAGGAGGGTAATCAACTCCTTGTCGTCGGTTATGATGTATTTTACAAATAAGGAGGCATAGTTGAATCTGTCGATAGCAAGCGACTCATCGCAAAGCGCTATAGCCTCGTCGACCTTGCCGGCCTTGTAGAGCATGGCCGCACGCAGGGCGCGGGCTTTATGGTTGTGCGTATTGCGACGCAGGCAGCGCTCGGTTTCGTAGAGAGCATCCTCATACCGACCTTGCAGAGAAGAAATTTTGGCGCAAGCAAAGTATGCGGCATCCTGCCATGCGCCGTTCCATGTGGCTTTATTAAAATAGTCGTAAGCCTCATCAAAACGTCCCTGATATTTCATGGCCAGGCCGAGATTGTAGATCGGCTCGCCGTCGTAGGGATTTGGATTGCGTTTCATCAACACCTTTACGGCCTTGGCAAGATACTGTGCGGCCAAATCGAAACGACATTTACGCAGATACCACAGGCCGAGGGCATTGTTGCAGCGGTAATCATCGGGGTCGCGGCGCAAAGCCTCCTCATAGTAGTCGACAGGCGAGAATGTGGCGTGGCGGTACTGCTCGAGGTGCAGGCCGGTGAGATACAACTGCTCGTTGGTCTTTATTTCGACCGGACGCAAAGCAGCCTCGGCGGCATCGGGAATGGGACGAATGTCATCGGGTTCGGCATGCCATATCATGACACGTCGGCCTTGCGCGTTCTTAATTTCGAGTGTGATATTTTCAATGTCTATACCGGCTGTATCGATATCTTGAATCAGCACGTTTTCGGGCGACAAGGTATGTTCCTTGCAGTACAGAACCTCGCCATGATCAGATTTGATAATCAGTATTATCTCCTGACGGTTGGTTGCAAAAAGCTTGACACAGACCTTGGAATCGGCTATTTGCTCGATGTTCATGAGTACATCCTTGGTGGCATTTTTTACCACACCAAGCTCGCGATATGGCAGGAAGTACTGCACAAACTCTTTTTCTTCGCAGGGCATCAGCCATGAGAAGTCGGGCTGGTTCTCTGTATACACACCTGCCATAAGCTCGATATAGGGGCCGTCGTCGTCGGTCAGGTTTCGGTCCCAGGCACGTCCGAAATCACCATTGCCCCAGGTCCACTGTTTCTTGCCGGGACTCACATGGTGGCTGGCAACATGAAGCATACCGGCCTCGGTATCGAATTCGTAGCCGCCTTCGAAATCATATTTGGAGTTCACACCCATATAGCTTGTAGGCACGAAGATATTGCGGTAATTGGCAATGTCGACACCTGCCGAGTAGTCCATTTTATAGTAAGTGCCAGTGGCAATAGGGAAGGACGATACGGCACGTTTGCCATGGTCGAATACAGCATTGATATCAGGCGGGAACACCGACCGGTATTGGTCGTTTACAGCTACAGCCGGATTGGCCCACCACAGGAATGTCTGCGGTATGTCGGTAGGATTGTATAGCACGCCCTTGATTTCAAGATATGCACATCCGGGACGAAGTGTAAAACCCGCCATGCCCTTTTGGTGGAACATGCGCTCGTACTCGTTTACCCATACTGTGACAGCGCCGTCGGCATGCTCTTCGATAGTGCAATCGACAGGCATGTATGTCGACGGGCGGTGATGCTGAGGCCAGTTGAACTCTATGCCACCCGAAATCCAAGGGCCGGCAAGGCCTACGAGGGCGGGCTTGATTACGTGGTTGTAATATACAAAGTGACGTTGCTTGATTTTATCGTAAGCCATCTGAATGCGTCCACCGAGCTCGGGGAGTACCATTACCTTGATATATTCATTTTCGATGAAAACGGCATTCCACTCGTGGTCGGTCTTTTCGTTTGCTATCGACTCTATCACAGGATAAGGATAGACCACGCCTGAAGAGCCTTGGTATACACGATTTTCGAGAAAAATAGGATTCTTCTCCGGAGCACCGACTTCATATGTCGGTATGACTACTGTTTCTTTCCAAGCTTTTACCATTGTACCTATTATTATCGAGTTAATTCTTTTTCTATTTGTTCGAGGGTCTTGCCCTTTGTTTCTGTAAGTTTAGAACTGAAATATATGAAACCTGCAAGGCATATTGCCGCATACAGCCAGAATGTACCGTAGCTGCCGAAACCACTATTGAGCAGGGGGAAGCTGTAGGTAAGTGTAAAGCAACCGGTCCATAGCGCAAAGGTACAGACAGCCATTGCCATGCCGCGAACCTTGTTGGGGAATATCTCTGACAGGAGTACCCACATTACCGGGCCAAGGGTCATCGCGTAGCAGGCTATGGCCAGCATTACAAGCACGACCATCATAAAGCCCGACACGCCGAAGTAATAGCAAGTGCCAAGGGTAAGGTATATCGCAAACAGTCCGCCCGAGCCGAGCTGCATGAGTTTTTTGCGACCTATGCGGTCGACTGCAAAAAGGGCTACAATCGTAAAGACCACGTTGGTAACACCTGTAAGCACGATATTGAACAGCATCTCGCCAAGGTCGTAACCGGCATTGGCAAAAATTTCCTGCGCGTAGTTGAAAATCACATTGGTACCGCACCACTGCTGGAAAACTGCAATAACAATACCCAGCACGATAAGCGAAAGATACGGTTTACGCAGGAAAACTGTCAGCGACAAACCGCGCTCGCACGATCGGTCTTTATCAGCCTTTCCGATAGCTTCGATTTCGGCCTTTGCGTAATCGCCACCACCTATCGAAGTGAATATCGACGATGCCTTATCCGCACGACCATTCAGCATAAGCCAGCGCGGACTCTCGGGAATAAAAAGGACGAGCATCAGGAACAGCATCGAGGGCAAAGCCTCGGCCCAGAACATATATCGCCAGCCATACTGACAGTTCCACGAATCGAGAGGCGGCAGCTCCATACCGGCAGGCATGGGTTCGGCTATGAGATAATTGACAATTTGGGCTGCAAGTATGCCGAGTACGATTGTGAGCTGGTTGATCGACACCATTCGTCCTCGAGTGTCCGACGGCGACACCTCGGCGATGTACATTGGCGACAGGCCCGAGGCTACACCGATAGCCACACCGCCTATCAAGCGTGCAATAAGGAATGGCACAAAGGTATCGACTGCGCCGGTCATGTATGCGGACAGTAGGAATACAATGGCCGAAAACACCAACAATGGCTTGCGACCATACCTGTCGGCAAAGAATCCCGACACCATTGCACCAACAAGGCATCCGGCAATAGCTATACTCATCGCCAGCCCCTGCATCGAGGGATTGTCGGATATGGCAAAATATGCTTCGTAAAACGGCTTTGCACCGCCGATTACCACCCAGTCGTAGCCAAACAGCAGGCCACCCATGGCGGAAACGCAGCATATGAAGTAAATAAATGATTTATTGATTTTCATGGTGTGTCAAAAAAGATTTTCTTCTGTGACTGCAAAATTACATCCTTTACCGCTGCTCGAAAATGTATTTTACTAAATAAAACATGGACAATATTACTTTTTATGATTATCTTTGCGAAAAATTCAAAATATGCTTAGAGTTCGAGAAGGTTTTAGCGGTCAACGCTCTATCGTTCTGCCTAAAATGATAGTTGATATGATGAAAGACGATGCCATAGTATCGTCGCTACATATTACCGATATTGGATATTATCCCTGTGCAGCCAACCACTATATAGAGCGTAACGAACCAATCGGCGAATATTTATTTATCTACTGTACAGACGGGCATGGCTGGTATCGAATCGGTGAAAGCTACTATGAGGTACAGAAAGACACTTATTTTATACTCCCCGCAGGGCAGAAGCATGCATATGGCGCTAAAGAAGATAGTCCATGGACAATATACTGGATTCATTTCAGCGGCAATTTAGCACCGCATTACGCCGCCGGATGCAACGTGCCGCATCAGATCAAGCCGGGCATCAACTCGCGAATACACAACCGCGGCCTGCTCTTTGAGGAAATATATCGGACTCTCGATTCGGGGTATCACATCGAAGGTCTGCGCTATGCAATGTCGCTATTCCACCATTATTTAGGCACGCTGCTCTACTTGCGCGAATACCGTCGGGCGGGCAACCACAGCGACGAGCAAAATATTGTCGATGCCACCGTGCATTTTATGACCGAAAACATAGAGCGCACACTTACCCTTGCCGAAATATCGTCGTTTTCAGGATTCTCGCCTTCGTATCTTTCGGCTGTTTTCAAAGCTCGCACGGGCCACTCTCCGCTATCGTACTTCAATCTGCTTAAAATACGCCACGCATGCATGCTGCTCGATGAAACCGATATGAAAATCAACAGCGTATGCCACAAGGTTGGCATTACCGACCCATATTATTTCTCGCGTGTTTTCAGCAAAGTCATGGGTATGAGCCCAACAGCCTACCGCCACCGACCATAAATCATGTGAACCCTCAGACAAAGAGCAATGTTATAATATCATGTTTGAGGGATTACACAAAAGATTGCAGCTATTGTCGCTTGGCCCACGGTTTCGAGGGCGACTGACACGTTTGAGCCGACGCTACGACGGTTTAGTCGAGGGCATGGCAAAGGTGTTGGGGGTTGTCGTTTTCATCACCTCGCTTGTATGCCTCACCGCCCTTTTGATTTATGTCGGCTACGACAGTGGGAGTGTTGACCGCAAACTGCTGATGCATGTCCTCCATATATCCCAAGGCATATTTATCGGCGCCATTCTATATAATGTGGTCTTGCGCTTTCGGAAATTTCTCGGAGAAAGCCTGTTTATAAGGCGTCTTGCCGACATTCTTATCTTGCTCACCCTCATCCCGGTAATATTCCCTCATGGCGACAGCCAGATAAATGAGAGTCTGCATTTTCTACACAGCCGAGGCTTTCTCTTTACCGTCCTGACACTTTACTCGATAGCTGAATTCTGTTACGGTATCATGCAGCTGCTTGGGCGGCGCACCAACCCTTCGCTCATACTCTCGGCAAGCTTCCTCTTTTTTATATTTTTAGGCTCCTTCGTACTGATGCTGCCTCGCTGCACCAACATGCCGTTGCGATATATCGATGCTTTGTTTATGGCATCGAGCGCGGTTAGTATGACCGGGCTATCGACAGTTGATGCAACGGCCACGTTCACACCCCTGGGCTGGCTTGTTATAGCGATACTTATGCAGATCGGGGCTTTGGGTGTGCTTACTTTCACGAGTTTCTTCGCGCTGTTCTTCAGTGGCAAGACTTCGATATTCAACCAGCTACTCATGCGCGATTTTATCTACTCCAAGAGTATGAGCGCACTTATGCCGGTGATACTGTATATCCTCGGATTCACCCTTTGCGTAGAGTGCCTCGGAGCCGTGGCGATATATGTCACCCTCCCCGATGATATGTTTATCGATTTCGAACACCGTGCGGCATTCTCAGCATTCCACTCCTTGTCGGCATTCTGCAACGGCGGCTTTACCACCCTACCCGGCGGTCTTGCCGACCCGAGGCTTTACAACGGTAACCAGATGTTCTATATCGTAATGACCCTGCTTATCATTGCCGGTGGCATCGGGTTTCCCAACCTTGTAAACTTCAAGGACGCATTCGTAGAATACTTCAGGCGCATTAAAGCTAAAATACTACACCGTCAGTATTCCCACCGAGAGCATGTCTACGATCTCAATACCAAGCTTGTACTCATATTTACTGTCATATTATTTGTAGGTGGTGCAATCGGTTTCTACCTTTTCGAGTACAACAACTCTATGTACAGCCTTCCGCTTGGCAAAAGAATCATACAGTCGGCATTCTGCTCAGCCACTGTCCGTACTGCAGGTTTCGCGGTTTCCGGGCCGGCCGACTGGATAGGCGTGACCTTCCTTATGGCAATGATGCTGATGTGGATCGGATGCTCATCGCAGTCGATGGGTGGAGGTATCAAGATTAACGCTTTCGCAGCCATGCTCCTCAACCTCAGATCGATAGTATGGGGACAAAAAGGCGTATCGGTTTTCGGCAGGACAATCGCTATGACATCTATCCGCCGCGCCAATGCCGTGATATGCTTTTCGATTCTTGCCGTTGTGATGTATTCGGCTGCTATAATGCTGATGCAACCCGAATTGCCGATGAAAGCTGTGATGTTCGAGTGTTTCTCGGCAATAACCACGGTTGGCATGTCCCTCGGTATCACCGACCGGCTCTCCGACTTGTCGAAGATAGCAATAGCCACGGCCATGTTTTTAGGCCGTGTAGGCATTATATCGGTACTTTGCGGACTTATCGGCAACCGACCCGACAGGTCGCCAATGCTACCATCAGATGATATAATAATCAACTGAAAAAACGTTATAACCTACTGCATATGAAATTCCTTATTATCGGACTTGGCATATATGGAGAAAACCTCGCTCGCGACCTTACCGAAATGGGACACGAGGTAATTGGTGCCGACAACAGCCAGTCGAGTATCGAATCGCTAAAGAATTATATATCTACAGTATATCTCATCGATTCCACCGAGGAGAGCCAACTCGCCGTGCTGCCACTGCTCAATGTCGACCTTGTGATTGTTGCCATTGGCGAAAACTTTGGCGCGAGCATCAAAACCGTAGCACTGCTAAAAAAAGCCGGGGTAAAACACATATACGCCCGCGCTATCGATACCCTGCACGAAGCTATACTCCGCAGTTTCGAAATCGACCGCATCATCACGCCCGAACAGAGGGCTGCAGAAGACTTAACCCACGAACTCGAACTGGGCTCGGATGTCAAAACACTCAAAGTCGATGCCGATACCATTGTGGTAAGTTTCGGAGTACAAGACTATATGCTCGGGATTTCGTATAACGAATTATCAGATAAACTGAAAAGGAACTACGGCTTGACTCTCATCGCAGCGAGCCGCCCCACAAGTACTGTCAATATACTCGGTATCAAACGCCCAAGGCAAAAGGTAATCGAAGACCTAAGCACCGATACGGTGCAACAGGGCGATGTGATAACCATATTCGGTAATCGCAAGAAAGTGATAAAATTTTACAAAAAAGTATCTTAAGGCTCCATTTTTGGCAAGAAACGGTAACAGACCGCCTTCGCACCAAGCCGTAACCTGCCGAGGCAAAGCCAGATGACGGAATTCGGTAATTTCAGGATTCTTTATACGGGTCAAACATAATGGTAGACAAATATTTCTCAGCCCTGTCGGGGAAAACCACCACAATGTTGGAGCCTTTTGGGGCAGACTCGGCAGTGCGCAGAGCTGCTAACATAGCGGCACCAGAACTCATACCGACAAAAATGCCCTCTTTCTTGATAATCTGCCTTGCCATGTCTATTGCTTCCTCGCTCGATACCATTTCTTGAATATCGATTTTCGACGGGTCGTAAATTTCCGGCACAATGGCCTCGTCCATATTCTTGAGACCCTGGATATAATGACCGCGCACCGGATGCGCACACACTATCTTTATCTCTGGCTTCAACGCTTTGAGAAAGCGCGATATTCCCATTATCGTTCCCGAAGTGCCGAGAGCACACACGAGATAGTCGATATTACCACCGGTCTGCGACCATATTTCGAGCGCTGTATTCTGATAATGAGCCTGATAATTCGAGGCATTACCGAATTGGTCGGGCATAAAATACTTGCTCGGGTTCTCCTCTACAAGCTTATGAGCCATGCGTATTGCACCGTCAGTACCTTGATCGGCTGGAGTTAGCGTAACCTTCGCACCATAACTGCGTATAATTATACGGCGCTCTGCTGAAACGCCCTCCGACATCACAATCTCTACGTCATATCCCTTTATAACACCCAACATCGCAAGGCCGATACCGGTATTGCCCGACGTCGGCTCAATGATAGTCATGCCCGGACGAAGGCGACCCGAAGCCTCGGCATCTTCAATCATCTTGAGGGCAATACGGTCTTTGATACTTCCGGTAGGATTAAAACCCTCTACCTTGGCAAATATATCTACGCCATCTACAGTATTGATGCGGCTCAGATGCACCATTGGGGTTGCCCCGATAGTATCAAGTATGCTTTCTTTTATATCCATTTGTCAATGCGGTTTTATGTAATTTATGAGAAAAAAGAAACAAACTTATAGTAATATAGGTTTGCTTTTTCAATAAGCCAATAGCACCAAAATAATGGCAAGGAAGGGCATTATACACGCAATTACCCGGCAAATATATTCTTTTTTGCTTAATAATATGGTGTAATTCGAAAATTTTTACGAATTTTGCACCTTGAAACCCGGAGGACGTCACCTTCTCCACCTATCAAAACGTAATAATGCAGCTGACAGCGGAAATAATAGCCAATCATTTAGGCGGGGAGCTCGAGGGAAGCGGCGACGTGCTTGTAAGCAACTTCGCCAAAATCGAAGAAGCTACCCCCGGCACCATATCTTTTTTAGCAAATCCTAAGTATACCCATCATATTTACACCACAGGCGCATCGGTTGTGCTTGTGCGTCGTGATTTCGTTGCCAAACACCCGGTAAAAGCCACTCTCATTCGCGTCGACGACCCATATGTGGCCTTGTCCGGCCTTCTCGGCCTTGCAGCGAAATTCATACAGCCACAGCCTGTAGGCATTGAGCAACCGTGCCACATCGCCGACGGCGTAGAGATATCCGACGACTGCTATGTGGGCGCATTCGCCTATATCGGCGAGGGCGCCAAAATTGGCAAAGGTGTAAAGATATACCCCCAGGCATATGTAGGCCCGGGCGTGACCATTGGCGACGGTTCTATCATATACCCGGGCGTGAAGATATATTACAACTGCCGTATCGGTAAGAACTGTATCATACATGCAGGCGCTGTCATAGGCTCTGACGGATTCGGATTCGCTCCCGATGCCCAAGGCGTATATCACAAAATCGAGCAGATCGGCATAGTTATAATCGACGACGATGTAGAAATCGGAGCAAACACCACTATCGACCGCTCTACTATGGGCTGCACCCACATACAGCGTGGGGTAAAGCTCGACAACCTCATTCAGATCGCACACAACGTAGAAGTCGGACACGATACCGTAATGGCATCGCAGGTCGGTATAGCCGGGTCTACAAAAATCGGTGCCAACTGTATGTTTGGCGGCCAGGTTGGCGTGGCCGGGCATATCAGCGTGGGCGACCGCACCAACATCGGTGCGCAGTCGGGCATTCCAAACACTGTAGCCGCCGGCAGCCGCATACTCGGTTCGCCCGCACTGCCGGCGCTTGAGTACGCTCGTATCGCCGCAAGCATGCGCCAGTTGCCCGAGCTACTGCACAGGGTATCCAAGCTCGAAAAAATCAATCAGGAAAAGTAAAAATCACTACATAATGAAGCAAATCACACTGCAGGGTGAATTTACCCTCGAAGGCAAAGGTCTGCACACCGGTGCGCACCTTGTAGCGACATTCTGTCCTGCTCCCGACAATCACGGATATAAAATACAGCGCGTAGACCTCGAAGGCCAGCCTATAATCGATGCCGTTGCCGAAAACGTTGTTGCCACACACCGCGGCACTGTTATCGGCAAAGGAGATGCTACTGTCAGCACAATCGAACACGCCATGGCCGCCCTCTATGCTTGCGGCGTAGACAACTGCCTCATCAAAATCGACGGACCCGAAATTCCTATTCTCGACGGCAGCGCCAAACCATTCTACGATGCAATCCAGGCCGTAGGTATCAAAGAGCAGATTGCCGACAAGGATTTCTACTATGTGAAGCACAAAGTAGAAGTTGTAGACAATGCTACCGGCTCGAAACTTATGCTTCTGCCCGACGACGAATTCAGCGTCGACGTAAAAGTAAACTTCGAGAGCGCAGTCTTAGCCAACCAGTACGCTACCCTCGACCACATCGCTGATTTCGGAAACGATATCGCTTGGGCACGTACATTTGTTTTCGTACGCGAAATCGAGCCCCTGCTCCAGGCCGGTCTCATCAAAGGCGGCGACCTCGACAATGCTATCGTTATCTACGAGAATCCCAAGACACAGGAAGAACTCGACCACCTGGCCGATATCATGGGTGCACCCCACCACGATGCCAACGACTTCGGATTCCTCAACACAATACCCCTGCACTCGCCCAACGAGCCCGCCCGTCACAAACTGATGGACCTCATCGGCGACATCGCACTCATAGGCCGTCCGCTCAAAGGCCGTATCATCGCGACCAAGCCCGGCCACACCATCAATACCCAGTTGGCAAAGACTCTTCGCTCTGACATCAAGCGTCAGGACGTACAGGCCCCCAACTACAACCCCAACGTAGAGCCCCTGATGGATAACAACGCTATCCGTCACCACCTGCCCCACCGCTATCCGATGCTGCTTGTCGACAAAATCATCGACAAGACCGACAACTACATCGTAGGCGTGAAGAATGTTTCGTTCAACGAACCCTTCTTCCAGGGCCACTTCCCCCAGGAACCGGTAATGCCCGGCGTACTGCTGGTTGAGGCCATGGCCCAGACAGGCGGTCTCCTCGTGCTCAGCACTGTCGACGAGCCCGAGCGCTACTCTACCTACTTCATGAAAATCGACAATGTGAAGTTCCGCCATAAAGTAGTTCCCGGCGACACCCTGATATTCCACGTATCGTTCCTCACACCTATGCGCCGCGGCATGGCTGTTATGAAAGGCCGCGCCTTCGTGGGCGAAAAGGTAGTGTGCGAATGCGAGTTCATGGCTCAGATTGTCAAAAACAAGTAAGCAACCCTCATGCATCAACCATTAGCAAGCATCAATCCCGAAGCTAAGATTGCCGACGACGTGGTTATCGGTCCATTCACCACAATTGACCGCAACGTCGAAATCGGCCCGGGTACACGCATTGGCAGCAATGTCACAATTCTCGAAGGCGCTCGTATCGGCGCAGGGGTTACTATTTTCCCCGGCGCGGTCATCAGTGCCATTCCCCAGGATTTGAAATTCAAGGGCGAGGAGACTACTGCTGTCATCGGCGACAACACCGTACTGCGCGAATGTGTGACCGTAAACCGCGGTACTGCGGCTAAGGGCCGCACAGTAGTAGGCAGCAACTGTCTCATTATGGCCTACAGCCACGTCGCTCACGATTGTATCGTCGGCAACAACGTTATTATCAGCAATGCAAGCCAGCTTGCCGGTGAAGTGGAAGTCGACGACTTCGCTATCATTGGTGGTGGCAGCCTGGTTCACCAGTTCTGCCACATCGGATCGCATATCATGATGCAGGGCGGAGCCCTTGTCAACAAGGACATTCCTCCCTTTATCAAGGCCGCCCGCGAACCGATTAGCTATACCGGAGTGAATACCGTTGGCCTGCGCCGTCGCGGTTTCAGCTCCGAGACTATCGAACTCATCCAGGAAGTATACCGCATACTCTACAACAGCGGCCACACTATCACCGAAGCCGTTGGTGTGGTAGAGCGCGAAGTTCCCGCTTGCAAGGAGCGCGACATGATTCTCGATTTCGTGCGCAAATCGCAGCGTGGCATCCTCAGGTGCTATCCCGGAACTGTATAACTTATCAAGCCTGAGGAGCGCGATAACCGAACTCCTCAGACTTTTATTCACAAACATCAGCATGGCCGGAGGGTCCGTCGCTCGTCTTTTCGTAAGGGGCGAGAGGAAAGTCCGGGCAACATAGAGCACCATACTTACTAACGGTAAGCTATCGGTAACGGTAGATTAGTGTGACAGAAAACTACCGCCTCCTCGGAGGTAAGGGTGAAAAGGCGAGGTAAGAGCTCACCGGGCGTCATGGCAACATGATGTGCCGCACACATTATGGGTTGCAAGGTCAAGTATACCGGCATCTAAGGGCTGCTCGTCCATTGTCGGGGGGTAGACTGCTTACGGCAGAAATGCCAGATAAATGACGGACGGTGCGTTGTAGCTCCGTATAGGAAAGCGCACACACCACATAACCCGGCTTATACTCCGACCATGCTGTTTTTTTTAAATCTTATTATCATGAACGACTGGTTTACCACTCCTGCCGACGACGGTAACGGAAACACCGTTATTGTAACCGGACGCCTCGACGTAGAAAAATTCCGTTCGAAAGAGCGCAACTCCATAAGGGTAGAAGTAACCATGCCATACACTCCCGGCGGACATTTAGGATTCCCCGACGAAGCAACTTCCGAACTACTCGACCGGGCGACCGAGGCGATGCAGCTGGAATTAAAAGGCAAGACAACAGCAATCATGACAGGTATTTACACCGGCTCGGGCGAACGAAACTGGATATTCTACACCTTTTCTACCGATGTTTTTGGTTCTTTCCTCAACCGAGCATTGGCATCATTGCCCACACTCCCTCTTAAGATATACGCCGAAAACGACCCCGAATGGGCCGAATACGACGAAATGATCGCCGAGTGTGCCCCTCAGGCTCCGATCGACGACTGAGCATCGATACCTCTGATACCAGATATATATTCCCCTCAGAATAACCAAAACCTTATACATAGGCACTGTTGGGAAAGCCTTCATTGAGGCCACAAAAACAGTGCTTATCCACTTTCTGCTATCCCACCCGATAGCCCGATACAACAAATACAGAAACACGTTTGTTACTTTTTTAGTCGGTTTTTCTCATTATAATGTGATTTTTCACTAATTTTGCCGACTGTAACGGAAAACAAAACTTATGAGTACGCCAAAAAACCTTGTAATAGTCGAATCTCCGGCCAAAGCCAAAACCATAGAGAAATTCCTCGGACCTGATTATCGCGTTATGTCGAGCTACGGCCACATACGCGATCTCAAGAAGAAGAGTTTCAGCATCGATATCGACAATGGTTTCAGCCCTGTATACGAGATTCCCGAAGACAAGACCCAGCTTGTAGCCGAACTAAAACGCGCCGCAGCGAAAGCCGACACTGTATGGCTGGCTTCCGATGAAGACCGCGAAGGAGAAGCTATTGCCTGGCACCTCTACGAAGTTCTTGAGCTTAAGCCTGAGAACACCAAGCGTATTGTTTTCCACGAAATTACAAAGAAAGCTATCCTACACGCGATTGAGAATCCGCGTACTATCGACCTTGCGCGTGTTGATGCACAGCAGGCAAGGCGCGTACTCGACCGAATTGTTGGCTTCGAACTTTCGCCAGTGCTTTGGAAAAGACTTAAACCAACATTGTCGGCAGGACGCGTACAGTCTGTGGCTGTGCGACTGATTGTTGAGCGCGAAAATGAGATCAAGGCTTTCAACAGCGAAGCATATTACCGCGTAACCGCCGTTTTCGTGCCCGACGGCGACGAGAGCCATGCTGTCAGGGCCGAGTTGTCACAACGCCTCGAAACCGAAGACGAGGCTCGCAAATTCCTCCAAGCCTGCGCCAATGCCGACTTCAAAGTTGGCGACATCGAAGTGCACCCGCTGCGCAAATCGCCGGCGCCGCCTTTTACAACATCCACTCTCCAGCAAGAGGCTTCGCGTAAACTCGGTTTCCCGGTGTCGCTTACGATGTCGGTAGCTCAGAAGCTCTACGAAAACGGACATATCACCTATATGCGTACCGACTCGGTAAACCTTTCGGCCGAGGCAATCGGCTCGATGAGCAAACTTATCGAGGAAAAACTCGGTAAGGAATACCTGCACGTACGCAACTACCACACATCTTCGAAAGGTGCACAAGAGGCACACGAGGCTATCCGCCCGACATATGCCACCACCGAGACCCTCGATGATGCTACCCCTCAGGAGCAAAAGCTCTACACCCTAATTCGCCGCCGTGCCATAGCCTCGCAAATGGCCGATGCCGAAATCAAGAAAACAACTGTAGACATCATTGCGCCAAACCTCGACCATGCATTCACAGCTACCGACGAGACCGTAGTCTTCGACGGATTCCTGCGTGTGTATGCCGAAAGCAGCGACGACGACGAGACACCCGACCTCGCCAACCCCAACGGCGGCCTCACCACCGGTATGAAAATGAAATATACCGACATCGATGCAACCGAGCGTTTCACCATGCAACCGCCAAGATATACCGAGGCTTCGCTGGTTAAGAAAATGGAAGAACTTGGCATCGGACGTCCGTCGACATATGCGCCTACTATCTCTACAATTCAGCAGCGCGGATACGTCGAACGTGGCGAAAACGAAGGCCAGCCACGCCCCTACAATACCCTCTCGCTCAAAAAAGGCAAAATCACCGAGGAAGAGCGCACCATGCTCGCCGGTTCGAACAAAGGCCGCCTTGTGCCTACTGATACCGGCATGATTGTCAACGACTTCCTCACCGAGTTTTTCCCTAATGTCCTCGACTACAACTTCACTGCCAATATCGAAGAGAAGTTCGACGATATCGCTCAGGGCAAATTGCCTTGGAACGAGGAAATATCGGTATTCTACACCGACTTTCACCCTGCCGTAGATAACGCCATGACAATCAAGCAAGGCCTTAAATTCGGCGAGCGAATGCTTGGCACTGACCCTGCAAGCGGAAAGCCTGTGAGCGTGAAAATCGGACGTTTCGGACCGGTAGTACAGATAGGCAGCAGCGACAGCGACGAAAAGCCACAGTTCGCATCCCTGCTCAAAGGCCAGTCAATGACCGACATCACCCTCGATGATGCCTTGAAACTATTTGAATTCCCCCGCACACTCGGCACATTCGAAGATTCCGACGTGCAGGTGGCTATCGGTAGATTCGGTCCATACGTACGCCACAAAGGCAAATTCGTTTCAATCCCCAAAACGTTTACACCGGCAGAACTTACTATCGAGCAGGCTATCGAGCTAATCGAAGCCAAACGAATCGCCGATGAAAAGAAAACCCTGAGGACATACGACGAAGACCCTGAAATAATGTTGCTTAACGGACGTTTCGGCCCATATATTTCTTACAACAAAAAGAACTACAAGCTCCCCCGAGGCACTAAAAACCCCGAAACTCTGAGCTACGAGGATATTCGAAAAATTATCGAAGAGGCCGATGCTGCCCCGGCCAAAACTAAACGAACAACTGCTAAAAAGAAAAAATAATGGCAAAGAAACCCCTCGTGGCCAAACCCGGCACGCAGAAAGGCGTATTCAAACCCGACAACATAGAATCATACACTGTATATGAAAACATGCCGACAACACTGCTCGACATGCTCTATGCAGTGATGCCCGAACGCAAGAAAACTACGGTCAAAGATTTCCTGAAGCACCGTCAAGTAATGGTTGGCGAAAACGTTATCACGCAATTCGACCACCCCGTATGCCCCGGTGAAGAAGTAAAGGTAAATACTACCCGCGAATTCCAGACGTTCTCTAATCCGCGCCTTAAAATCGTCTATGAAGACGACGACATCATCGTCGTAAACAAAGGTTACGGACTACTGTCGATGGGCACCGACCGTATCAAAGACGGCACGGCATACTCGATACTGCGAGAATACGTAAAGCGAAAGAATCCTCGCAACAAGCTCTTTATCATACACCGCCTCGACCGCGACACTTCGGGGCTGATGATGTTTGCCAAAAACATACAAGCTAAAGAAACCATGCAGCACAACTGGAACAACATGGTACTTGAGCGCAAATATGTTGCAATCATAGAGGGCCGTCTCGACAACGAAGAAGGCGAGATTCGCAGCTACCTCGCCGAAAACAGCGTCCACGAAGTATATTCAACCAAGAATCCCAACGAAGGTCAGCTTGCCGTTACATATTACAAGACCCTCAAGGTACGCGCCCCGTACTCAATGGTAGAACTCAGCCTTGCCACTGGCCGCAAAAACCAGATTCGCGTGCACATGAAAGAGGCCGGACATCCTATTGTAGGCGACAGGCGCTACGGCGCAAAATCATCGCCAATACATAGGCTGTGTCTTCATGCTCGCACCCTGCGCTTCGTTCACCCGGTGACTCGAAAGGACATGAATTTTACCTGTCCACTTCCTCCCGGATTCGCAAGATTAGTCTGACACAAAAATACAGTCTACAGATATTCCGAAGCCCTGTGTCAACCGGCAATCTTCAACCCGGTTAACACAGGGCTTCGAAGTATATGTATAATAAAAACCCTTCAAAAAGGCACTCTAAACCGTGAACACAAGGCAGTTAAGTAACTTTAACAAAAAGCCTCATTGCGATTTCACATTATTTTGTTAATTTTGACGCGAAATGTTAAAATCGAGGGTATTCCCTTTCCTCCCGTTCAACATTAACGTGCTTTAATTGTTAACTAAATATAGGTTAATATTTAACCTGTCCCTCTTTTGATAATGAAGAAACAAACTATCTGGATACTTGCGATTGTCATGGCAATAGTCTTTATAGGCTTGCTGTGCATACAGATATTCTACATGAGGAATATCGTACAGATTCGCTATGAGCAATTCGCACAAGGCGTGCGCCAAAGTCTGGTAGCTGTATCGCAACACCTCGAACAGGACGAGGCCCGTCACTACCTCGAAGACGATGTACGACAGGTTGAAATGTCAAAACTGATGAACCAATATATCGGTGAAGACGCCAACCAGAGCGGTATCAAATACTCATTCACAACACGCACCGGGCTCGAAGCCAACCTCACTATCAAAGGCGCTTCGAGCGAAATAAGCAACCTGCAGACAGGTGGTGGCATGGGTGTGCACTACCGCAGCATGCAGGATGCATACCGCAACAGATACCTATATCAGCGCGACATGCTCGACGAGGTAATCCTCAACATCATCTCCAAATCGTCGAACAGGCCAATTACCGACCGAGCCGACTCGGCCCGCGTGCGTCGCTACCTGCGTCAGGAACTCGACACCCTCGGTCTGAAAGTTCCATTCGAGTTTGCAATAGCAAACCACGCCGGCACCGTGATGTACAAATCGCCTAACTATAAGGCCAATACAGCCGACCACGACAACATGTTTATACAAGCGCTGTTCCCAAACGACGTCAACGGCTCGAACAACTATCTCAAAGTATATTTCCCAACCAAGAACGACTACATCTTCTCGTCGATATCTTTTATGGTACCGGCATTTGCATTCACACTCATATTGCTGATAATATTTATCTACACGATCGTCGTTGCCTTCCGGCAGAAAAAACTGACCGAGATGAAAAACGACTTCATCAACAATATGACCCACGAATTCAAGACACCCATATCATCGATATCGCTTGCAGCCCAGATGCTCAACGACCAGAGCGTGCGCAAATCACCGGCTATGCTGCAACAGATATCTACAGTAATCACCGACGAAACCAAGCGCCTGCGATTCCAGGTCGAGAAAGTGCTGCAGATGTCGATGTTCGAGCGGCAGAAAGCCACCCTGCGACTCGAAGACGTTGATGCCAACGCCGCTATTTTCAACATCGTAAACACATTCAAGCTTAAGGTCGAAAAATACGGTGGCACAATCACCGCCAACCTCGACGCCATGGACGCGATCGTGACAGTCGACGAAATGCACTTCACAAATGTGATTTTCAACCTCCTCGACAACGCAGTGAAGTACCGCAGCGAAGAACGCCCGTTGAAACTAACAGTCACATCGCGCGACATCGACGAAGAAAACCTCGAAATCACTCTCGCCGACAACGGCATAGGAATCCGAAAGGACGACCTCAAAAAAATATTCGAAAAATTCTATCGCGTTTCTACCGGCAACCGCCACGACATCAAAGGCTTCGGCCTCGGACTTGCCTACGTCAAGAAAATGATCGACGAACTCGGCGGAACTATATCAGTAGAAAGCGAATACAATGTAGGAACAAAATTTATAATAATATTACCACTCTCTAAAAACTGACAACTATGGAAGACCGCATGAAAATTCTTCTTTGTGAAGACGACGAGAACTTAGGCATGCTTCTGCGCGAATACCTGCAGGCCAAGGGTTACAACGCCGACCTGTTTGTCGACGGTGAAAGCGGCTACAAAGCTTTTCTAAAAGGCAAATACGACATCTGCGTTCTCGACGTGATGATGCCCAAAAAGGACGGGTTCACTCTCGCCCAGGAAATACGCACCGTCAACTCCGAAGTACCCATCATATTCCTCACTGCTAAATCGCTCAAGGAAGACATTCTCGAAGGATTCAAAATCGGTGCTGACGACTACATCACCAAACCATTCTCGATGGAAGAACTCGTATTCCGTATCGAGGCAATCCTGCGCCGTGTCAAAGGAAAAAAAGGCAAAGAAATAACCATGTACAAAATCGGTAATTTCACCTTCGACACTCAAAAACAGGTGCTCATGATTGGCGACAAAATCACCAAACTCACCACCAAGGAATCTGAACTGCTGAGCCTGCTTTGCGCACACGTCAACGAAATCCTCGAGCGCAACTACGCTCTCAAGACTATCTGGATCGACGACAACTACTTCAACGCCCGCTCAATGGACGTATACATCACCAAGCTTCGCAAGCACCTCAAGGATGATCCCTCGATCGAAATCATCAACATCCACGGCAAAGGCTACAAGCTCATCGCCCCGGAAGCCGAACCGGCAAACTAAGTAAAAAGCAACAAGATACACAAAATCAAATCGGGCCGACAACCACCGGAGTTGTCGGCCCGATTTGATTTTGTCAGATTATTATTACATCTTCACAAACCTGTGAGTGCCAATCGGCATACTGAAGATATAAACACCGGAGCTAAGGCCATGCACATCTACAGTCTGTTTACCGGCATGAAGCTCACCTGAAGACACCTCCCGACCTGATGCGTCATAAATAACGAACTCAACATCAGCATCAACTCTTACATTGAGGAAATCGCGTGTACACTCGGGCCATATACCGGACCCGCCTGCCACTGTACCGTCGAGACCTGTCTCCATGTCGTACTGCAACCACGAAGCTGATTTGCCGTTCTGACCTTTGAAACCGTCTGCGGCTACTATGCTGTGCGTGGCAACTGTAAGAACATAAAAACCTGCCTCATAAGTCGCCGCTCCAAAATTAATCCGGAAAGACTTATTGTCACTTCCTTCAACCGGAACTATGGTAATAGTCTTTTTGTCAACGCGACTACCTTCACGGGTCAGGGTAATATCATCCTCATTGAATGTATCGGGTTGAATCGATTTATTAAAGTTTACCACCAAGGATTCCACAGGCAAGGAAACATAGCTGTCTGCATCAGGAACACCGACGAACGACTCAACTTCAAGAGGCATATCATCCGCATCTTCGAAAGTTACAGTATATTCTACCGGGCCTTCGTTCTCACGATAATCTACGATATGGATTCTATTCTCATAAAGTGGAGTGAAACCGTCGCGCATAGTGCAAGTAGTGGCCCATACATTCCGCACAGGAAGCTCCTTACCATAATTGTCTACAACCTTGGCAATATCTCGGTCGATACCAAACGGAGCAGGCACACTGCCATAAATCCAGCCTTTCGATGCATCTGCAATCGAAATACGGGCCTTATCATCGTCTATCGCTACCGAAGTCAAATCTTCTGCCACGGTAACACCCGATGAACTTCCGTCGGTTAAGTATATGGTGTCCGGTTTATCGTCAAAGTCAGACTTATCATTAACTACAAAACCTTTTGTTTTGAAGCTACTGTCGGCATTAGATATAATCCAGGGTACATCTACACTTCGAATCAATTCATGAATCGACACCTTGTCGAGCAAGGAGAGGTCCGGATTTCCAAACGAAGTTACATGTGTGGCATCTATCCTATAATTTGTAAAATGTCCAAGCAGAGAGGATATGAACCACCATTGAGCATAAGCACCTGTATTAGGAGCGATTGTACCAAATTCAGTAGGTACCGATCCACCGAGTGCCATTGTCGATTCTGAACCATTGAGTTGAGAAGACAAAAGCTCGAAGTCAATGAGTAGACCTTTATGATTATCGATTATCTGAGGCTGCTCGGTGACGAACCTGACATCTGTAGCATCTCCGGCTCCTTTGTTGAACAAAATCATCGAAAACTCTGCCGGAACAGAGGGCTCGACCTTATCTTCTGTCAAAGCGTCATCACCGTAGACATCTCGCTGCATAAAGTAAGTGAGATCGAGTTCCGGGCACGGTTTGACCATAAGCGATGTCGGACTTAGCTCCCTGGTTACTACAGTTCCGGTAAATGGATCAACATACTCTACCGTACCGGCAAATGTATACATCTGCGATTCGGTTGGTGCCGCTTTTTTAGTGGGGATATACAGTATAGTGGCTATACCTGTCTTTTGTGCATCAAGGCTCCAGCCGTTAGGATCTTCAAGATTTGAAGCTCCGGTAAATCCTTCTCTGAGTTCTTCCAGGTGTACCTCGAAGCGATCGCTTTCGGCAAGTTCTCCATACTTATCGCGTACTGTCAGGTGCAAACGTGCTCCTGTAATCGGATTAGTTTCGTGACCATTGAAAATGGTAAGCGTTCCACGAAATGCCTGACGAGTCAAATACATCGATTGCTTGAACTGAAGAGTTATAGAAGCGCACACGCTCTTGCTTTCTTCCTGGAAGTGCAAGTCATAAGCCTGATAGGCTGTTGTAAACATATCCGTGCACGACATGAAGCCTTTGTCATTGGCTTCTTGAGTCATTTCCATTATAGCTTGTGATAGCTCTGACACTCGTTCTCTCAAAGCAGAGTCGCCGGAAGCGAGATTGCGCACATGATCTATGTACGCCTGAACCATAGCCGGTGAAATGCCGGCAGGACGTACTGATTCAAGCATCTCACTTGTAACCTTTTCGCCACCGTTTGTCTCTGTCTCAAATGCTCGTGTTATCACGGGCATGAAAAGTTCTTTTTCCATTCCCGTCACACGGTCGAACCACGCTATATCACCGAGCGCAATAGTGGCAAGTTCGTTAAGTGCCTTCAAGAACTCTATATAACGAGTGGCAGCTTCTCCATACTCTACCATCCACAAGTATTTACCTTTCAAATCATCTTCGCTAATTTGAGGAGCTTTCGAACCGAAAGATAATGCCTGCGCATGCGGATGCGCCATTGTATAAGCATAAGGAATAGTGTTGTTTACATTCTGGGCAGTGTTCATAAGAGAACCCAAAGCCTCACCCATTCCGGATCCAAATGCCTGAGACAAAGCATTGTTGACAGCAGCGTCAATGAGTGGAGAGGCTAACTGGCGACCCATACCCAAGGCATTACCCGGAGACGGATGAAGTGCATAGTCTGCGGCCGAATTTGCACAACCCAACGCATATCCGGCAGGGCCGCCATACATACCGGCAAGACCACCAATCAAGTTTGCTCCGGCTTCGGCTACAACAGGATCGCAAATACCGCGATTACCGTTACCTCTACCATATTCTATAGGGCCGCGTCCAGGACTTGTAGGCCTGTTATGTCCCGGCACATTCGGATTACGTAAGGGCGCTGTAGGCATCTGCGGTAGTCGGCTCATCCAATCAAGGCCGTCAAATATGGCTGATCCAATGGCAGCTGCCGCACAAAACTTAAGTGCCATATCATGTGCGGCCCGATTTAATAATATTGACTCGCCACAGATAGTCTCATAAGTCGCAAAAAGATGAGATACACAATTATCCATAACTTCCGCAGGGCCTTTGGCTGCTTTAGGCTGGAGTGATTGAGTCTCTGATCCATTGGAAATACATGTCATCAAAACCGGTATCCCTCTTGACTGATGCGGGCCGAGGTCGAAAATCTCCATATCGGTAAGAGGCTCGAACGTAAACGAGGCGGTATTTTCCGGCAGATAGACACAGGTATTAGCAGCCTTTACAAGTCCATGATTAGTTATCACGAAGTTTAATATCTTCGTATCTCCGGCTCGCATATCTTCGCCCAACACACCTTTAGGACCTGTAATAACTACAACAGGAGCCGGCACGTTGGTTTCGAATTCGACTGTAGTTACGAGGCTATATTCATCTTCTACGGTAGTCTCGACTACATCATATTTTACAGTTACCGCATTATAGCACAGATTCACAATCTGCATATTATCTCTACCGGCGTTTACTATGATACTGCGAGCATCACCGCCGAAGTGTCGAGGTTCGCTTACCTGCAATGAATAGTTTCCTTCTGGAATGTCTACGCTAAACAGACCATCGGCATCTGTTGTACCCTGTACGATTACCTTTCCGGTTGTGGGATGACAAATACTTACAGTAGCACCCTCTACATGAGGAGCCTCTACAGTATTATATGTATAATCGTCTCTTACATCCACTATCAATTTACCTGTACGTTCTGAAACAGCCTCTAATCGGTACTTCAAAACAACACCGTCGGCATTTTCACAGTTGATACCAAGGTTTCCTGTCATCGGAATATTCAAAGGCATGTCGACACTGCCCTTCACGCCGAGAATCATTGTTGCCTTCTCGCCGGATGCCAACGACGGTAATTGGGCCTGACTCAACAAACTCAGGTAGTTAACATCGGGCAAGGCTATCGAAATAGGTCCGGTTTCTCCATATCCTACATTTGTTATCGTCACCGGTATTTCTCGTGCACTACCGGAAACAACTGTCAAATCCAACAAATCGGTCGACAATTCAAGTTTTCCGGAAGCCGTAGAAGCGAAACTATAGATTACAAAACTCAGGTCAGGGCCATTATCCATAGATACAGTCACAGGAATCCGTTGCCAATTATAACCTTCGGTTGGCGATTTTGCTGTTAAAGCAAACTCAAGTTCCACCTGACCGTTAGCTGCGATATCGCCGGGCTGGTTGCAACTAACCGTATAATTGTCCGGAGTATCTATGCTTACTTTCACACCCTTGGCTTCGATATCCATAGGATTCACGATTATCGTTTTCACATGGTCGGTGATACCGATGAAACCCTGTACTGTCATCATGTTAGCCGAGCCACGCATCAGACCGGTCATATCAAATGAGGCAAGGACTTTTGTCGATGATTCACCGGGATAACAAGCTCCGGCATCAAAGTGCCCGCATTGACGCTCATCAGGTGTAAAGCTAAACGTAAAATTACCGTCTTCATCTGTTTCTACCAAAGTAGCCTGACGAGTACCTTTGTGAATTGCATATACTTCCACCTTTGCATTGGCTACATTTCGACCCTCGGCATGGCCGGTCAAAGTCACTTCTTCGCCTATGTCATAGCGCGTCTTCGAGGAAGCCAAAGTAGCCACAAACGAGGGCTTTAAGTCTACCTCTATGGTTTTGGTGTTATTCGAATAGGTCAATTCAGGTATTTCCCTGCTTTGATTTGTACCCACTTCAACATAAACACGTCCTATCCGGTCGGGCATGGTTACCTTACCTATGATTCTTTGCGATGCACCGGCCGGAATCGGGTCGTGGTAGTAAATCTTGTTCTGATATGAATTCTCGTCAGACCTGCCGAATGTCACATATCCGGGAGCAAGGTCAACCAATCCGATATTGGATATTACAACTTCAACATCAACGCAGTCTCCAGCCAAAACATCTGCAGTAGATAATACTTTCAAGTCTGAAATAACTGCATCAGCAAGTGTACGGTCGGTAATCTGTACTATTGTCTTGACTGAAGAAAAGCCCTCGGCACTGACTATAAAAGTGGCCATATGGGTATCATCCTGCACTGTATTCTTTTTAACGGAAACTCTTGCAGTAACCGACATTTCTCCGGCAGGTATTATAACCTTCGACGGATATTCTACATCTTCGCAATCAGTAGAAATATTCACCACCAAAGGAGAATCGGATACAGTATTACGTGAAATGATAATGTCAAACGAACTACCTTCGCCCACTGTTGGATTGTTGACTGTAGCCCCAAGCAGAGGAAGGTCATTATCAAGAATCTTAACTGTTGCAACAGCAGCTGCGCCGCTTTCAGCAGGTGCCGTACAATTGCACGCGCTAAGATAAACAGCTGCCGTGATAGTCACCTCGCGGTCGCCCTCAACAATACCATTGTCATTGACACCGAGATTAAAGCGCACAGTCTCGACACCTTTAGCCATTTTGATTTCGCGTGTTGGATAATATATGTCGTTGTTTCCATTATCGCTAAGGCGAATAGAGGCAATCGTATTAGTAGCACCACTGCGACTGAGCACAACTTCGAAGCACTTAAGTCCGGCATCTTCCTCTGCCACCTGCGGCGTAATAGTCATATTCAACTGCGGCAAATCATTGTCCTCTACGATGAGGTAAACGGTCTCTACATAAGGATGCTCGTCGGCCCGAGCCTGGATTGTAACCTCTACTATACCTGAAACTTCATCGTCTTCTACGGCTTCAACTTCGACCTCTACACTATTCTGTCCCTTAGGAATAATAACATTTGACGGGATTTTGACAAGTGGCGTGTGATTATGCGAGATATTCACATTCACATCAGTATCAGAAAATCTGTCGGTTGATATTGTCAAAATGCCTTTCTGTCCCTCGGCAAGTGTCTCATGGCTTAGCTGTAACGTCAACTTAGGGCGCTCGTCATCTATTATGGCAAATGTATGCTCTATAGGGCTAAATCCGTCGGCCGACGCTGTGATTGTCACATTCTTCACCGGATTATGAATTGAATTATCTTCAATCATAATCTCAATCCATTCCATGTAATTGTTGGGCTGCATTGTCACCTTTTCCGGACATGACACACCGTCTACATCGCCCTTCAGTTCAAGCTTTACCTCAAGTGGAGCTTCAAGATTTCCACTGCGATACAAATGCAAGAAATACGAACCGGCATTCTCCGACACTTCTTTATCGCCAACAAACATCAGCCCGGAACTAACAGTGACATCATCACTTTGCGCAGTATTGTTCAACTGCTTTTCCAAGCCTTCGCCAAAACCGAAATAATTATCTGGTATCAAGCTTACCTCAAAATGTGCTTTACCTTCGAATGGCAGACTATTTGCCACTTCGAATTCCAACACATCTGATACCTTTTCACCGGCTTGGAGTATTATATCACTTATATACTTTTCATATATACCAACCCTCCGATTGTTGTCACCAACCAAGCTGTAAACGAGATAGAACGGGCCATTGTTTGCGGCCTTACCGATATTCTCTATTTCGACAGTAAGCTTGACTTTATCACCCGGTCCAAAAATCGCTCGGTCGGGACGTACATTTTTAAGAATAAAATCAGGGCCGTCGGCAATAGTAACACTACCATTCACATGATCGGTGAGCACATTATTTGCATCGCGGTCAGCAAGAATCAAACCGTATTCCGACAAAGTCATCGGATAAGTTGTATCGGCAGTCGCATTTGACGGTATTACACATTCGATACTTGCAATTACTCCGGCATTCGCTTTAAAGGGAGTATTTGTTGGAGAATAAATCAACAAATGCCCAGAGTTATGTCCATTACCGGTAAACTCTACCACATGATCTTCGGCTCGATCGCTAAGAGTTACATTCTGCCAGTTCAGGTCAAGAATCGAATTTTCCACATATCCAATTTCGAGATTGAACTCTACAGCGACAATAGGATCGGTATTCTCAAGTATTATAGGAAGGTGGATTGTCTCCCCTCGGCTACCTTGAGCTTCTGCTACTGTCAATTTATTTATCGTTTGTGCACTAATACCAAATGGCATCAGAAGTACAAACACTAAAAACAAGCTTTTAAGTATTTCTTTCATTTTAGTATCAGTTACTTTACAATACATTTTACCACCTTTTCTCCGGATACGATTACATATACGCCGGATTGAAGATTGATTCTCACATTATCGGCCATACCCGAATAAACTTCTGTGCCCGATGTAGTGTATACTCTTACGTCTTTCTCTGAGTCAACAATCAATGCTCCGGGCTGTGACGTTACACGCAATCCCGACAAGCCTATCTCGTCTTCGATACCCGACATCGATACCGCTACTTCAAGGAGTTTTCCTTCCGGCGAAGCTGCAATACATTTACCCGTACTTGTTGCATCTGTTCGGGCTATTACAATATCACCCTCAGGCAAGGCCGAACCATCTGTTGAGTATGCAATCACACGAAGTGAGCCATCACTATTTCTACGGCTGGCAACAGCAATACCTGAGTGTTTTTCTGCCGTAAACTCTCCTGCGCCTTGCAACGTAAAGTCGATTGCAGAAACATTGCCCTCGGATGTCAAAGTGACAGCTCCGTCTACAATACTCAAACCTACGCGAGCCATATCCACCGGTCTCGACCTGCGTAAACCACTATCCTTCAAAGGCTCGGATAATATCAAATTGATAAGCTTAACTAAATCGAGGGCGTTAATGATTCTATCGTACTCGCTTTCTTTAACCAGGTTGGCCGCTCCAAGATTGATTATAGGCGTTTCACGACCCATAATCATCGAACATACTTGAGGTACATCTGCTACATCAACATTTCCATCGAAATTCGTATCGCCGGGTATATAGCTCAGCTTCATTATCAGCGAGAAGCTCCATGCAACATTATCATACAGTGTCACCTCGCTATTACTCTTACTCCACCATTGACCATTCGATAGTGTGAGATTTAAATCCTCATCAGGCCTCAGATCCAAGTAGGAATTATCGGCATTGACGCTCATAATCAAGTCGTGATAATCAAACTCCCCATACCATTTAGATTCTATAAGGTACTTTGCCATTTCCGGAAGATCATTGAGATTGAAATAATTGGGAACTTCCATAGTATGGTCGACACGAATTGTCTGATAGTAACACATTGCATCCAGTGTTTCAGGGAAAACAGGGTTTATCTCCGAAAACTCATTATGGCGTATGTCAAGATTCGTAAGATTGGGCAACAAGTCCACAAGCGCCCCGGCATTACCGCTTATGTTGTTATTACTTATATTCAACACCTGCAAATTCGAATTCGCCTTAACATCTTCAGCAAAATCAGCGAAAGCATCACTGCCTATTGCAGCAAACACATCGCCTACGAAATAATTATATTGAAGTCTGAGAGATGTCAGATACTTAAGTTGTAATAAGTATACCGGGAAATGACAATTGTCATTATAATTGCAGCTGGGTAAATTTATCGACGTAACATGACCGTTTACAATTTTCACGCCTTCAAGTTCTTTACTATCAAAATCCCAAGAATAGTACGGAGATAGTACTTCATCTTTAAATTTCTGGAGTATGCCAAGTTCTTCAGCCGGGAGAGTATTCCTTACCGACTGACCGGGGACAACCGGTGGATCTTCTTCATGAGATTCGTCCATTGCTATTTTATACACCGTCATAGGGCTTTGAGAATCCGTCGACGTGCACATAATACCTATTCTATAGTTACCCTCTCCCTCGAAAACAAAAGAACAGGTATATTCAGTCGGTTCAGAATAATCAATATAGTATTCTGACACCATATAGATTTCCAAATCCTCATTGACAAGGCCAACGATAAAAGATGAGCCTGCTTCACCGCTTCCAACAGTAATGACTAATTCATGCATTTCTGCTGACAGATACACCGGGGCTGTAAGAAGTATATCTTGATTCTGGCCCGAAGAAGGTGAATCACAAATCATGCCATTGCCAGGACTCAAGAACCAGGTATTTCCGTCGCAATTGACATCAACAACTTCATATGGCAGTAAATCCTCTGAGCAGAAATCATATGTAATTGGAGGATAAAGCACCAAGCCCGAGTCCAATACCACAAGGATATACGATGCTTCGCCGGGCTCGAATTCTGATGTTTCTGCAATATTGGCCGTTATCACTGTTTCACCTGCACCGACTATCGAAACTTTTCCTGTCTTATTATCTACAGTGGCAACCTCGATGTTTGATGAGCTAAATGACACAAGACCGTCAGAATCAGTCGTAAGCGCCGGCGACACAAAATCCTCTCCAACCTTTGCTACATATCTACTTGCAGGGAAACTCGCTTTTGGTTCGTTTTTTGAACCTGAATATGAAAAGTTATACACTATCTCCGTAATCTGCACATTATAATTGGTAGAAGCCTGAATCTTGAATTCAAGGCCGCCTTGCTGATAGCATTCAGGTATATCTATCGACAAGACTCCTCCTGATTCATTGGGTATCTTGGCATTAGAAACTATCAGACTATCTCCTATTGACACATTAACTGCCTGATTTGACGAAGCTGCAGACCTACTGTAAAGTTTTATATTACTACAGGGCTCGTCAAGTGTAAACTGTATATAGCCTTTAGGGCTTACAGACCTACCAAGCAGCATTAAAAAGCCGTTAGTACTCTCACGATAAGCTTGCTCGCTTACATAGGTTATGCCCGTATCCGGTGATCTGAGCTCAGTCACATTCGCGGCATCTGCTTTTGTTGTTGTATACCAGTCGGCTTCGTTCTTTAAGAACGACTCTAAAATTTGCACTTGCCCATGGGCAACAATGCTTGACAACAATACGGCGAAAAATAATAGTAGCCTAAACATACACATATAATGCTGTTTTCAACAGCTTTGAAAGTTATTAATGGTTTAAAAAAGAGCTGTCTGGATTAATCCGGACAGCTCTTTTAATTTTATTGTATAAAATTCGTGTCTGCATGGATTACGACACAAAATTAATAAAATTTTACTTACTATACTAATTTTTAATACATTAAAAATTATTTTTAGTAAAATTCCTTGAGGTGGGTGTAGAGGGTGTGGAGAGGAAGACCCATCACATTGTAAAAACAGCCGTCGACTCGCGATATGGCGGCGGCGCCAATCCATTCCTGTATTCCGTAGGCTCCGGCTTTGTCGAAGGGTTGGAAACGTTCTACGTACAGTCGAATCTCGTCGGCGGTAAGTGGGCCGAAGCTCACATGAGTGGTTTCTGAAAAGGTATCGGTTTTCTTTCCTTCAAGCGACAGGAGTGTAACTCCGGTAACAACGGTATGAGTCGAATTCTGAAGCGTTTTAAGCATTGCCACAGCCTCGTCGGCATCGTGGGGCTTACCCATGATTTTACCCTCGGCAATCACTATTGTGTCGGCTGTAATAATGAGTTCTCCGGGCGTAAGCAGGTCGGCATATGCTTTAGCCTTGAGAGCCGACAAGTATAACGGTACTTCTTCTGGCGGAAGGTTGTCGGGATAAACCTCGTCGATATCACGCGGCACTGCTATCTCGAACGACGGCATGATAAGCCCGAGCAACTCGCGACGACGTGGCGAATTGGATGCAAGCAGCACGCTCACCCCCGCAAACGACGCACTCGGCGCCGGTGGCAACACAACCGCGCCGCTTGTATGGCTGGCGCCGGTATGAAAATCAAGATGATGCGAATTGAGACTCATTGTCCAAATGCTAATTTATCGGCAGCAGGCCATGTACCCTGCGTTTTCATAATTTCTTCAATCAATTCTCTTGCCACTCCGCAACCACCGGCCGCTGTTGATATAAACTTCGCCACGGACTTGACATCAGGGTCGGCATCTCGAGGGGCTACGGCAAGACCTACGTGCCTCATTGGCAGGATATCGGGTATATCGTCACCGCAGTAAGCTACCTGCTCAGGGGTAAGTCCGTTTTCGGCCATCCATGCTTTCAGCACAGGTAGTTTTTCTATATGCCCGAGGTATATGTCGGTAAATCCGATAAGTTCAAAACGTCGGCGCACCGGCTCGGTATCGGCTCCCGAAATTATTGCAAGTTTCAAGCCACTGCGTATGGCCTGCACCAACGCATAGCCGTCCTTGATATTTGCCATACGACGTGGATTGCCATCGCTATCGATAGGTACGACTGCAGGCGACAATACTCCGTCGACATCAAAGGCGATAGCCTTGATTTTGCTCAAATCATAGTCTATTTTACTCATTGCAACGTAACTTTATGTGACTTTAGGATATATTCTGATAATAATTCGTATACACGGCGTTTATCGTCAGGAAGCATGGCGGCATGTTTTGCCATTACATCCCTGTCTCCACGCTTTGCAGGGCCGGTCTGAGCGGCATGAGGGCCGGCAGTAAAAGCCTTGGCAACCGTAGCTTCTACAAGCGGACGTACTGTTGACAACGGATAATCGGCACTTCCAAGTACATCGCCCACCATTTCAAGCAGGATATTGACAAAATTCGACGAGAAAACACCGGCTACGTGTAGCACTTGCCTCTGCGAAGCGTCGGCATGATGCACGGTATCGGAAATTGAATTGGCAAGGGCATCGACGATAGCGATATCTTCGGGTTTTGCCGATTCTGTAAAGAAAGGAACCGTGCGCATATCCGCAAACACTCCCTTAGAGAATGTCTGCAGAGGGTACAGCACACCTGTTCGATCGCTTATAGGCGATAGAACTTCTTTAGGCACGGTGCCCGAAGTATGCACCACCAACGGTTGGTCGAATGTGCCACCTAACGCAGCCACGACATCCGCAACAGCATGGTCGGCAACACTCACAATTATCATCTCGGGGCTATAAGCCTTCAACGATTCATAATCGCCCGAACTTGCTGCACCGCATTCTTTAGCCAACGCCTCGGCCTTGACCGGGTCGCGGCTTACTATCATTCCGATACGGTTGCCAAAGGCCTCCGCAAGGTGCGACGCTACATTACCCGTACCGACAAGTGCTATACGCTCTGGTATCATTGATCGTTTCGCCACGTACCTATATGCACCTTCTCCCACTTGAGCTTCGATGGGTCAACCGGCTTGCGGGTCTCGGCAGAATAACCAAATGTCATCACGCACTCTACACACATATGCTCAGGAATACCGAGAAGCTCTCTCACAACTTCCTCCGAAGGTGTTCCGTCAGCAGCCTGGCGGCCACGCACCTGTACCCAGCATGAACCTATACCGAGGTCGGCAGCCTGAATATGCATGAGAATCGCAGCCACAGAGGCATCTTCGATATACGCCTCGCTCTGCGTGGGGTCGGTTGTTACCACTACGGCAAAACGACAATCCTTGATAGACGCCGCATACGAGGGCTTGAGATCACTCAGACGAGCCAGCATGTCGTGGTCTTCAACTACGACAAACTGCCACGAGCGGGCGCTTTTCGACGACGGGGCGAGCAGTCCCGACTCAATGATAGTCTTCACATCTTCTGCCGGAATCGGTTCTTCTGTATACTTGCGTATGCTGTGACGCTCAAGTAATAATTCGTGTACGGTCATTATCTTATATTTTAAAGTTACTTATTTAATCCTCTACAGCATCAGGCGCAACGCCCTTAGGCAGAGTAAAATGCAGCCACAGGAAGGCTAACAGGCCGGATAATACCGAGCCGCATACAATACCGAGCTTGGCATGCGCAAGCAAATCGGCCTGATGTGGTATGGCAGCGTCGTACGACAGCGTGGCGATGAAAATCGACACTGTAAAGCCGATACCGCCAAGCATCGATACCGATGCCATCATGCTCCAATTGGAATGTGCCGGCATGGGCGCAAAACCGAGCTTGACACAAAGCCACGAGAAACTGAGAATACCAAGGAACTTACCGATGACAAGACCACAGATTACCGCAAGCGAGATGCCTTCGAAAATCGTTGCAGGATCCATATCGAGCAGGAATATACCGGCATTTGCAAACGCAAACAAGGGTATGATAAAATAGTTGACGATTGGATGGAGCGAGTCTTCGAGGTCCTGGAGTGGCGATATCACCTTATCCGACGCCGATTCTACCTGCTTCAACCAGTTCATCTGCTCTTTGTCAAGAATCGAGCGCTTCACAAGGTCTTCGGGCTCGTCTACACTGAAGTGTGCTATCGAATTGCGGATAATCTTGATATACTTCATCGGGGCAAACACCGGCGTTGCAGGCACACAGAATGCCACAAGAACTCCGGCAATCGTAGGATGTATACCCGAATTGAGGAATAAAAACCATATTATACCGCCGATGCCGAGATAGAAGATCTTGCTCTTTATACGCAAAGCAGAGCCAAGCAACAGCACGCCGAATAGAACAAGCGCATATACCAGCATCATCAGTTCGATATGAGTTGAATAGAACGCCGCGATAACGATTATACCGCCGATATCATCTACCACAGCGAGAGTGGTAAGGAATATCTTGAGCGACAATGGCACTCGCTTGCCAAGCATCGCAAGCACACCGAGCGAGAACGCAATATCGGTTGCCATTGGTATAGCAGCGCCGCCTACATAGTCTGTACCGCGGCTCATCATATAGAAGATAACTACAGGCACTATCATACCTCCGAAAGCGCCGACAATGGGCAGAAGGGCCTGCTTGAACGACGACAACTCTCCCACCAGAACCTCGCGCTTTATCTCAAGGCCGATAGTGAAAAAGAATATCGCCATTAGGGCGTCGTTGATAAATGCCAACAAGCTCATTGGCTCTCCGGCATGGCTGAATACGTTGAAATCGCCGAGCTGTAGGCGCACTTCCTGGTCCCAGAATGAAAAATAATAGTCATTAAAACTTGGTATATTGGCAATAACCAGTGCAAGCACAGTTGCTATGATAAGTATATTGCCACCGCTGGCATGATGTTTGATTGCCTGACGCGCAGAAAAGAATATACCTCGGTCAAATACCGATTTCTCTTCCGCATCCCACTTCGGGTGTAGTCGATGTGTCTGTGAGGAATTAGCAGTCATGTAATTATATTTTCTTTTAAACAAATCGGGGCGATTCAATGTTCGTTCCCGCAAAACGGCTACAAAGTTAATCACAAATTTTAACATATCCTAATCTATTTCATAACTTTGGTGTACGCCGCGTATCTCTCAAAAAAAAACACTAATTTTGTAAACTAATATAGTAGGAAAGAATTTCATGGCCAAACCTGTTTTTATAATCGGCGGATCGCACCATAATACACTCGGAGTCATTCGCGCATTCGGAGAAAAAGGACTCTCGTCTAATATCGTTCTTTTTATAAGTTCCGACGACAAGACGGTAAGCAAATCAAGATACATTAGTCGCAAAAGATTATATTTTTTCGAACATGAGCAGCAACTGCCTCAAATGTTGCTAAAAGCAGCTCAAGACTTCGCGGAAAAACCGGTTATAATATGTTGTGGAGATTCCTTCATTGCGACTGTAGACAAAGCCGGTGAGCTATTGTCGAAATATTTCCACATACCTCACGGACATGGAACGTCTGCAATAAACGTTTTCCTTGACAAAGACCGGCAACGCAAACTGGCTTCTGAAATCGGACTAAAAATGGCTCGCTCCTACGACCCCGACAAGACCGATCTCAACGATATTGACTACCCATGTATTGTAAAACCGGAAAACAGTACAATGGGCTCGAAAGACGATATTGCGGTATGCAAGTCCATTACCGATCTTAGAGATTATATCAATTCAAAAACAGACCGACAGATTATTATCGAGAAATATATCGACAAAGCCTCGGAATTTCAATTAATCGGCTGTTCGTTGGCTCAGAAAATCATTATACCCGGCTATACCGATATCATTCGCCAGCCGGAAAACACAAACACAGGCTATCTCAAATATTCATCAATTGACGACGGTTTTATAAGCAAAAATCTTTTAGACAAAGTCAATCAGTTTATCCGTAAGATCGGATATGTAGGTTTATTCAGCGTAGAATTCATGAGAGGGAAAGACGGCGTAGACTATTTCCTTGAGATAAATATGCGCAACGATGGCAACGCATACTGTGTTACCACCGCAGGTGTTAATTTACCATATTTATGGTATAAATACGCTGATGACAGCGAAACAGAAATCACTGAACAGACGACATTCACCAGGCCGGTATACTGGCTTCCTGAAGCTGACCTCAAAAGTATTAAGACTATAGGTCCGGCCAAGTGGATTAGCCAATGGCTTGCAGCCGACAGTCATGCATATGCTTCTTTACATGATCCTATGCCGTTTGTTCATTATTTCTACAGACTGATCGAACGGCATCTCAAAAAGAAGTAGGCCGTTAGAATTTTCCGTACGATAGCTGGTCGAAATACTCCCAATATAAATTGTCCTCAGCCGTTTTCCTGTCAATGACATCAGCCAGCGACAGGAACGCCCGTAAGGTCAGTCTCAATGGCAGGGGTAAGTCACTTATGTTGCGTTCAAATCTCGGGCGAACCTTTGCCACATATTCCACTGCTTTGTCATAGCGCCCGGTTTTCAACAACGACACCGTATAGATATACGCCATTGATGCACCTTTGAGCGGAGTCTGTAGTGTTGTTTCAAGCGCATCGCTTCTATTGCCGAGTTCAACCACCTCGCCGTACTTGCCCAGGGCGAACAGCGATTCCATCCATATTGAGAAATACGGCTCAAAGACCATGTTCTTCGACATGGCCATTGACATCAGCGCGTCCACCGAATAGTGTGCGCCTCGCATATTGAGCGTCTGGGCCAAGTTTTCTATATCAAATTCCAAGGCCTGCTCTTCCGTAGCATTGTTGAAAAAGCGCTCTACATACTCCTTGCAATCACGGCTGTTGCACATCAACAACTGCCTAACTGCTCGGGGAGTTACCGGATGACGGTCAAGAAACGCCTTAATCTCGTTGACAGCCATACTCACATTTCCCAATTGCACCAACATGGCACAATAGGCATCCGTATAGTCAAAATCATCCTGATACTGCTCTTTGATAGCCTTCAATGTATTGGCCATATCAGAGAGCAGATATGGTGCGGATGTATACACGGCATCTGCTATACCAAGCATAGCCACAGGGTCGTCGGCAGCAAGAGCCTTGGCCGAGTCATACGTCGTACGAGCTTCATCGCGACGGTCAAGGCGAGCCTGGCCCCTGAATAGCATTATCCAGTAATTGGTTGTAAACGGTTCAAGCTCGATCAGCTGGTCTGCAACCTTTACAAGGGTTTCGTTGTCATATGAATTGTCGGCCTCGCGTGCCACCTCGAAGTAAAGTGTGGGCTTATACGGCACTTTCTCAGCTATCTTATCGAGATTCTCTACAAGCCAGCCATACTGGCCGAGGTCGATTGCAAGGTCTACAAAACGGATTATCTCCTCATCGTCGAATGTCTCGTATTGGTGCAGGATATATTCAAGCGATGCCTCGTGGTCATCGCCTGGCGACGTTTCCATTCGCGCTATATCAAACAACAACGACGACGCATCAGGATTGTCGGCAAGATACTTGGCCGCTGCTTCGGTGCGCTGGTCGGTATTATCATCCGACGTATCGAGATAGAATAGCAGACGGCGCTCACTCAGTCCATGGCTTTCCGGATATAGACGCGCCCCGCACAGCAGAATCTCGAGCTGTACGTAATCATCATGGAGGTCGCCGGCATAATCGTAAAGATCTATCAGTTCGTCCTCGTCAAAATATCGCTGCGAAACCGGGTGTGACAGCGATTCCTTGAAACGCTTGTACAATTCTTCGCGGGGATTCTTTTCTTCGTCCATGGGTAAGTGATAGTATATAAAGGAGAAAATGGCTTGACATCTTCGAGAATCAACAAATCCGGCCACGACAACAGCGTGAAAAACCGAACTTGCGAAACTCAAAAATAGATATATTAGGTTTATAGCTTATAACACCATGCCGACACTACCGAGGGCATAATATTATAACCTATAAACCTTTACACTCGAACAACTTGGTTCGGGCTGTCTTATGCTTTTTTCTGCACCTTCTCCCAAGTATCTTTGAGAGCGATTGTGCGGTTGAATACAGGGTGCTCCGCTGTCGAATCGTAGTCGGGTGTGAAATAACCGATACGCTGGAACTGGAATTTCTTGCCCTGTGTGGCATTCTCGATGATAAACGGTTCGAGCTTGGCATGTTCAACCACCACAAGCGACTCGGGATTGAGCATCTCGCGGAAGTCGCGGTCGGGCTCGGCTGCAGGGTTCTCTACATCAAAGAGACGGTCATACAGACGCACCTGTGCATCAACGGCATGCTCGGCAGATACCCAGTGGAGTGTGCCTTTCACCTTGCGTGATGCTCCGGGGAGGCCGCTGCGGCTCTCGGGATCGTAGGTGCAGTGAATAGCGATGATATTGCCGTCGGCATCTCGCTCGATATTTTCTGTACCCTTGATGATATACGCACCTTTGAGACGCACTTCCTGGCCGGGAGCAAGGCGGAAGAACTTTTTCGGGGGATTCTCCATGAAGTCCTCGCGTTCGATATACAGTTCGCGAGAGAATGGCATTTCATGTACACCGCTACCCTCTTCTTCGGGATTGTTCTCCATTGTCACAGTCTCTACACGGCCTTCGGGATAGTTGTCGATAATAAGCTTGACAGGGTTGATGACAGCCATTACGCGTGTGGCGATGCGGTTCAAATCATCGCGAACGGCATGCTCGAGAAGGCTTACGCTATTGAGTGCCTCGTACTTGGTATAACCGATTGTATTGATAAAGTTGCGGATCGAAGCCGGGGTATAGCCACGACGGCGCATACCCGAGATAGTCGGCATACGAGGATCATCCCAACCGGCAACAAGGCCTTCCTTTACCAGCTGCAGCAGCTTGCGCTTGCTCATCACGGTATAGGTCAGGTTGAGGCGGTTGAACTCTATCTGGCGGGGGCAGTAGCTCTCGTCGGCAAGTTCCTTCACAAAATACTCGTAAAGAGGACGGTGAGGAACGAACTCGAGAGTACAAATAGAATGGGTAACACCCTCGAAGTAGTCGCTCTGGCCATGTGCAAAGTCATACATCGGGTATACTTTCCACTTGGTACCGGTGCGGTGATGCGGGGTTTTGATGATGCGGTACATAATCGGGTCGCGGAAGTGCATGTTCGGCGACGCCATATCGATTTTTGCACGGAGCACACGAGCACCTTCGTCGAACTCGCCTTCATTCATGCGAAGGAACAGGTCGAGGTTTTCCTCGGGTGTACGGCTGCGGTATGGGCTGTTCTGACCCGGTTCTGTCGGGGTACCCTTCTGTGCGGCAATCTGCTCGCTTGTCTGGTCGTCGACATATGCCTTGCCTTCTTTAATCAGGCGTACGGCAAGGTCAAAAAGCTGTGGAAAATAGTCGGAAGCATAGTATTCGCGGTCGCCCCAGTCGAAACCGAGCCAATGGATATCTTCGCGGATTGAGTCTACATACTCTACATCCTCTTTTACCGGGTTGGTATCATCAAATCGAAGATTGCATGTACCGCCGAATTTCTCTGCAACACCAAAGTCCATGCAGATAGCCTTGGCATGGCCGATGTGGAGATAACCATTCGGTTCGGGCGGAAAACGGGTATTCAGCCTGCCGCCGTTCTTTCCTGCCCGCAGATCATTATAAACCTCTTCTTCCACAAAGCTCAAGCCTTGCGGTTTCTCATTCTCGAGGGTTGCGTTTTCTTCTGACATATAGTATTGTTTATTAGTTTTCTTATCGATTGGTTCTGAAAAAATCCTGCGGCTTCATTCTGCATCGAGACGCTTGCGATAGAATACAAAATCGCGACCGAGATACTTCTCGCGTACTACCGGGTTTTCGGCAAGTTCCTCGCTCGTTCCCTGGAATAATATTCTACCCTCAAAGAGTAGGTAGGCGCGGTCGGTGATGCGAAGGGTCTCTTGAGCATTATGGTCTGTAATCAGGATTCCTATGTTCTTGTCCTTGAGTTTGTATACAATCGACTGTATATCCTCTACCGCAATCGGGTCGACACCGGCAAACGGTTCGTCGAGCATTATAAACTTAGGATTAATTGCCAGGCATCGTGCTATTTCCGTTCGGCGGCGTTCGCCACCCGACAACTGGTCGCCGAGGTTCTTGCGCACTTTTTGCAGGCGGAACTCTTCAATCAGGCTTTCGAGTTTGTCGCGTTGTTCTTCCTTGCTCATATTAGTCATCTGCAAGACCGAGCGGATATTATCCTCCACACTCATCTTGCGGAATACCGATGCTTCCTGAGCAAGATATCCGATACCGTTCTGAGCACGCTTATAGACCGGGAACTTGGTTATATTGAGGTCGTTGAGAAATATCTGGCCCTCATTTGGCTCTATAAGCCCCACAGTCATATAGAATGTTGTCGTCTTTCCGGCACCGTTAGGGCCGAGAAGACCTACAATCTCACCTTGGGTAACATCTATCGACACATGGTTGGCAACTGTGCGCTTGCCATATTTCTTGACAAGGTTATCAGTTCGAAGCACCATTTTGCCATCTTCGACCACAGGTGATTCCACCACGATTTTCTCTTCTACCACGACATCCACCTCCTGCTGATGTTCGTCAGGACGTCGGTCAGTCAATGGTGCGAAGGGGGCAGGCACATCCTGCTGTTGCTCTTCCGATCTATTGTGTCTCCAGCTTATACCCATAATCAGATTTTGCAGGGGTTAACGCCTCGTACCGGCGCTCCGCGGTGCAGGCGGCTCTCGATATAGTCGGTAAGCAGGTTGATTGCCACAGTATTGCTGCCGCCTTGCGGTATGATAAGGTCGGCATAGCGCTTCGAAGGCTCTATATACTGGCAATGCATCGGTTTGAGTACATCCTGATAGCGGTTGATCACTATCTCGGGCGTACGGCCTCGCTCTATGCAGTCGCGGGCGATAACACGGATAAGACGGTCGTCCGCATCGGCATCAACAAAAACCTTGATATCAAGCATACTGCGGATAGTGGGGTCGGTTAGCACCAATATGCCTTCTACTATCACCACATCCGACGGCTTCACCTCTACGGTTTCTTCCTGGCGAGTGCAGGTAAGATACGAATATGTGGGCATCTGTATGGTCTTGCCTTCCTTGAGCAACTTCAGGTGCTCTACAAGAAGTGACCACTCGATTGCCGCCGGCTCGTCGAAGTTTATCTTTGAGCGCTGCTCCGGCGGGATATGGCTCGAATCTTTATAATACGAGTCTTGGGGCATAACAGCCACTTCTCCGGCCGGTAAACTATTTATTATCTTGTTTACCACCGTAGTTTTTCCCGAGCCGGTACCTCCGGCAATACCTATTATGAGCATAGACGTATCTTTAAATCATTTCTAAATCGCGAAATTACAAAAAAATGCCCACACCTGCAAAAATAAATTGGCAGGCATGGGCTATAAGGCTTATAGCTTTACATCTAAGGGGCGATTGGAGTTTATCGCTTTAACGACAAACACGTGCCAAATCTGCGTTTTAGCCGCACTTGCTGGTGCCGCACGAGGTGCAGATGAGGCAACCTTCCTGATATACAAGTGTTTCCTGGCCGCAGTTCGGGCATTTCTGACCCTTGGCGGAAGTTCCGTTGGGAAGGTATTTCTTAAGGGCTCGCTCCACACCCATTTTCCAGGTATTGATGCTCTGCGAATCGAGTTCGAGGCCACCTACAAGTTTGAGTACCTGGTCAATAGGCATACCGTAGCGCAATACGCCCGAGATAAGTTTGGCATAATTCCAGTATTCGGGGTTGAACTTGTCGCTCAGGCCCTCGATAGTGGTTTTATGGCCGCGCTTGTTGCTGTACTGGAAGTCGTAGCGCTTGTTGCCGTTCTCGTCAATAGCCTTGATAATTCGGCCATGTGTAACCGCCTTGGGCAGGAACAAGCCGTCTTCGTCATCGGCAAGACCGGTGAAAATCTCATACGGGCGTCCGTCGACAAGACCTACAAACGCGATCCATTTTTCCTTGTTGTTCTGGAAACGCACCACGTCGGCCTCGAGTTCTGAGGGGCGTTTTGCCATGATAGGCTCGTGGGTGAGTTTATCTTTCTTTTTGTTTTCTTCAATCGACACAAGCACACCCGAGCGAGAACCGTCGCGGTATACTGTGCAACCCTTGCAACCGGCGTGCCATGCGTGGCGGTAGAGGCTTTCTACAGCTTCAACGCTGATATCCGACGGCAGGTTGATTGTAACAGAAATTGAATGGTCTACCCATTTTTGGATACGGCCCTGCATATTCACCTTCTCGAGCCAGTCGATTTCATTTGCTGTTGCCCCGGCATAAGGCGAGCGTGCAACGAGGGTATCGAGTTCTTCCTGAGTATATTTTTTCTCTGTGTCGATGCCTTCGAGTTTCATCCATTCGAGGAACTTGGGATGATATACGATATATTCTTCAAATGCATCACCACTGTCATCAACATAGTCAACATGCACCGACGCGTCATTGGCATTAATCTTGCGACGACGTTTATATACCGGCATAAATACAGGCTCGATGCCGCTCGAGGTGCGGGTCATAAGGCTTGTAGTACCTGTCGGAGCGATAGTGAGGCACGCAATGTTGCGGCGTCCCTGCTTCGACATCTTCTCATACAATGCGGGGTCTGCCTCGGCAAGGCGCTGTATATACGGGTTATTGGCCTCGCGGGCGGTATCATAAACCTCGAATGCGCCTCGCTGCGATGCCATTTCCACAGACTCTGTGTAAGCGGCAAGTGCCACTGCACGGTGTACCGACACTGAGAAATCTGTTGCTTCGGGTGTACCGTAGCGAAGGCCCATGGCTGCAATCATATCGCCTTCGGCTGTTGTTCCGAGGCCGGTACGACGTCCACGGAGCGTCTTTTCCTTGATTTTGAGCCAAAGGTTACGCTCGGGTGACTTAACTTCCTCGGGTTCGGGATCGCTGTCGACTTTGGCGAGTATCAGATCGATTTTCTCCATCTCAAGATCGATGATATCGTCCATGATACGCTGCGCCTTCCTTACCACCGTAGTGAGCTTGTCATAATCGAAGTAAGCTTCTTTGGTGAATGGGTTGACAACAAACGAATACAGGTTTATAGCCAACAGTCGGCACGAATCGTAGGGGCAAAGAGGAATCTCGCCACAAGGGTTGGTCGATATGGTCTCGAAACCGAGGTCTGCATAGCAGTCGGGCACAGACTCGCGACGGATAGTATCCCAGAAAAGAACGCCGGGCTCTGCCGACTTCCAGGCATTTGTCACAATCTTCTGCCACAGTTGCGATGCGTCGATTTCCTTGGTAACAATAGGATTGTCGCTGTCTACAGGATACTGCTGGCGGTAGGGAGTACCAGCTTCAACAGCCTGCATGAAACCGTCGTCTATACGTACCGATACATTTGCACCGGTAATCTTGCCGGGAGTCATCTTGGCATCGATGAAGCCTTCGGCATCCGGATGCTTAATCGACACTGTGAGCATCAGAGCACCGCGTCGGCCATCCTGTGCCACCTCGCGTGTCGAGTTCGAATAGCGTTCCATAAATGGAACAAGGCCGGTCGAGGTCAGGGCCGAATTCTTTACGGCCATGCCTTTGGGGCGCAAATGGCTCAGATCGTGGCCGACACCGCCGCGACGTTTCATCAGCTGTACCTGTTCCTGGTCGATACGCATGATACCGCCGTAGCTGTCAGGCTTTTTATCTATGCCAACCACAAAGCAGTTCGACAGCGAACCAACCTGCATATCATTGCCGATACCGGCCATGGGGCTGCCTTGAGGTACTACATATTTAAAATTGCGCAGAAGTTCGAAAACATCTTCCTCGCTCATGCCTTGCGGATATTTTGCCTCGATACGGGCAATCTCACAGGCAAGGCGGTGATGCATATCGTCGGGGGTGAGCTCGAATATATTGCCATCGGAATCTTTGAGGGCATATTTGCTCACCCAGACCTGGGCGGCAAGGGCGTCGCCGTCAAAATACTTTAATGAAGCCTCGTAGGCCTGGTCGTAGGTATAATTTGTCTTCGGTTTCATGACATTGTGTGTGAAGCGGTCGCAAAATTGGGCAAAATTTCTGAATTAGTCAAATATACCATGATAATTATACTCCGATTGTTGATAACTTTTTTACTTTACTTTAACTCCTCAAAATTATTTTTCTTTGACGATTCTTTGTAACTTTGCACCCCCAATCAGACTCAAGCCTATGGATTCGGCATACATCAAGAAAGAAGCTACTATTTTCCCCATTCTAATTGCTATCAGTTTCGCCCACTTGCTCAATGATATGATGCAGTCGGTGATTCCTTCGATATACCCTATTATCAAAGAGCAGTACGGCCTTTCGTTCATTCAGATTGGCATCATTACGTTCGTATTCCAGATGACATCGTCGATACTCCAGCCTCTTGTGGGCATGTATTCCGACCGTCATCCACATCCTTACTCGCTGTCAGTAGGCATGTTGTTTACATTTGCCGGCATCATTTTGCTGTCGATTGCCAATAATTTCTCGCTCATTATTTTTGCAGTTTCTGTCGTTGGTCTCGGTTCGTCGATATTCCACCCGGAGTCATCGCGTATTGCTCAAATGGCAGGCGGGTCCAACAAAGGCCTGGCCCAGTCTATTTTCCAAGTCGGAGGCAACGGCGGCAGCGCCATTGGCCCGCTATTGGCCGCCCTTATCATTATTCCGTTCGGGCAGGGCTCTATAGCCTGGTTTGCCATAGCAGCCCTGCTGGCAAGCGCAACCCTGTTTCCGGTCGGAACTTGGTACAAATCGCAGCTCCACAAGCTCCGCGACAAGACAATACGTGTAAACGAAGCCGTGGCTCGCTTGTCGAAGAGTCGCATACGCTGGGCAATTTTCATATTGTGCGTGCTCACCTTCTCAAAGTATTTCTACATGGCGAGCATGACAAGCTATTTCACCTTTTTCCTTATCGATAAGTTTGCCGTCGACATCCGCACTTCACAGCTGTGCCTGTTTGCATTTATGGCAGCCGTGGCCGTGGGCACTGTACTCGGCGGCCACGTCGGCGACAAGTATGGCCGTAAATATGTGATATGGGGGTCGATTCTCGGCGCTGCGCCATTTGCTCTCGCCCTGCCATATGTCGGTTTCGAGGCCACCATTATATTATCTGTCATTATAGGGCTCGTAATATCATCGGCTTTCTCGGCAATCCTTGTCTATGCTACAGAATTAAAACCCGACAAAGTAGGCATGATGGCTGGCCTGTTCTTCGGTCTCAACTTCGGCCTCGGAGGTATCGGTTCGGCATTTTTCGGCTGGCTCGCCGACCGCACAAGCATCGAGTTCGTTTTCCAAATAAGCACTCTTCTGCCGCTATTGGGTGTCATTACAGTTTTTTTACCCAACATCGAAAGCTCTCGTAAATAAACCAAGCATAACGAAACAGAAGGCGGCCTTTTGGTCGCCTTCTGCCACGTTTCAACTATTTATTTATGAGAACTCCACCCACTGTATCACTACACCGAATGAAGACGAGGGATGCTTGTAAGCTCCTTTTCCTTTCTTCTATTTGTATAACGTACGGGCGCTTTTTTCGGTCACTTTTTTGTGCTAAAAGTCTCTAATTTTATTTGCTGTTGTATAATATTTAGCTATCTTCGCAATACTATTCAAATTCTATCTGATGAAGGCACTCAAAGCTTTATTTTTCATCCTGGCTTTAGCATCGCTTACCCACGTCAGCGCCGCCGACAAACGCGAGTTTCGCGGGGCCTGGCTCAACACAATATATCAGCCTCAATACAAACGCCACACTACCGAACAAAACAAGGCATACCTTCGCGCCCAGCTCGACAGCCTCAAGGCAATGGGTATTAACGCCGTGATTTTCCAGGTCAGGGCGCAGTCCGACGCTTTCTACGCAAGCAAGCTCGAACCATGGAGCAGGTATCTTACCGACGGCGGTAAAGCGCCCTCTCCTTTCTGGGATCCCCTCGAGTTTATTATCGACGAGGCTCACCGCAGAGGTATGGAGCTTCATGCTTGGATCAATCCTTACCGCGTAACCACTACGGCCAAACAAACTGTACCCAAGGGGCATATCGCTTTGAAGCACCCCGACCGCTTTATTCGCTACGACGGTAAACTATACTTCGACCCCGGCAGACCCGAAAACAGGGAATTCATCGGCCGCATTGTCGACGATATTGTCGCTCGCTACGACATCGACGGTATACACTTCGACGATTATTTCTATCCCTATCCGGTCAAGGGCAAGACATTTGCCGACGATGCCTCTTTCCGAAAATATGGCAAAGGGATGTCGCGCGACGACTGGCGCCGCAAGAATGTAGACCTGCTTATCGAAGACCTGCACCGTCGCATTTCCGAGGCTAAGCCGTGGGTACGTTTCGGGGTAAGCCCATTCGGCATTTGGCGCAACAAGACTTCCGACCCTCGGGGAAGCGATACCCGTGGTCTCCAAAACTACGATGCCCTATATGCCGACGTGCTACTGTGGGAAGAAAAAGGCTGGGTCGATTACCTATTGCCTCAGCTTTACTGGGAACTCGACCATAAGGCTGCATCATTCCTTACCCTCGTTGACTGGTGGAACAAAAATGCCGGAAACAATCGTCATCTATATGTGGGGCAGGATGTAAAGCGGACTATCGACAAATCCGAACTCAAACACAAGGTATTGCTCACCCGAGATGCAAAAAATATACAAGGAAACTGTTGGTGGCCGGGCTACGAACTGACTCGAAATACCGGTGGCGTTGCCGACTCTCTTAGCTCTCAATACCAGCACTACCCTGCCCTTGTGCCTCAATATCCATGGAAATATCAGGGCACGCCTCATGCCGTCGACGGACTGAGGGTTAACAAAAAACGAATCTCATGGGCTAAGCCTCAGCCAATTGGCAAGGCTTCCGATGTTGTGCGTTTTGCTGTCTACCGTTTCGATTCTATCGACGACATCGACATTTCGCGGGGCGAAGCCCTGGTCGACATCACTGGTACTGCCGATTTTACAGCAACGGTTCCCGGTTGCTATGTTGTAACAGCTATCGACCGCGTAAACAACGAATCCGAAGCTTCAAACCCCGTCATAATACAAAAATGAACAAGACCCTGTCGGTTATAGTGCCGGTTTACAATACCGTACAGTATCTTGATGAGTGCGTGCGCTCTATCCTGCCACAGCTGTTGCCCGGAGACAAGATTATTCTTATTGACGACGGATCTAACGACGGTTCTGAAAGTTTATGCCTCGGCTATGCCGACAAGTTTCCCGACACTGTAATCACTAAGCGCACGGATAACGTCGGTGTGTCTGAAGCTCGAAATACCGGCATCCGTATGTGCACCACCGATTATATTGCTTTTTGCGATGCCGACGACTGCTACACCGACGGCGGAATCAAAATTCTCAGAGACGCTGTCTCCAACTACCAAGGTGCTATCGCTATCGGTAATTTCACACAGAAACGTAATACGGCGAAGTCAAAAAAATACAATATCGATTATCTAAGTTCCGGAATTGCCTTGCTCTACACTCTCTACCAGTGCCAAGGATATCATGAAAGCGCATGGGCCAAGATGTATCCTCGCGAAATTTTCGACCGTATCGATGGGTTCTTGCAGGGGAGAAGGTACGAAGATATCGAAATCATTCCGAGGTTGTATCTAAATGCTAAAGCCGTGATTTTTATCGATGCCACGGTATATTATTATCGACCTAATCCCGATAGTTTCATCAACACTTGGAGTGATTCACGTGCTGATGCTGTATTTGCAGCTCAAAGCGTATTAAACTATGTAACAGAGCATTTCGACTACGCAGTCCCTGCTGCCCAAAGCCGTTTATTCAGTGCCGCCTTCAATATTTTCGGACTCGCCTCCCTACATGGCAAAACTGCATTGGCCGACAGTTGCTGGCAGCTGATTACACAACTGCGCAACTCAATTGTCCGCGATAAAAGCGTAAGGCTGAAAAATAAATTAGGTGTCGCACTTTCGCTGTTAGGACGATCAGTAGCCGCGACGATTGCAAAACGTGTTTACCGATAATCAAAGCCACGAATTAACTCGTTCCCTGATTGCAGCCGACTCACTGAGCATCCTCACTAACTCGCGCATCGACTGCTTGTGATAGCAGTCGCGCAAAGTCAGCACACACCCTGTCATCTCGTTTCCGGGCGCATCTATCGTTATAGCCTTGACACCGTTCACATGATATGTCGTGGCCTCGGCCAGGACCGCTACCAGACGGCTGCAGCTGATAAGCTTCAATAATATATTTACCTCGTTGAGCTCTATCCTTATCTTAAATGGTATACCTCGCGAAGCAATGATGTCGTCGAAATAATTGCGGGCCTGCAACCCTATAGTAGGCAAGGCAAGTTCATATGCCGAAAGGTCTTCGAGGGTAACACTATCGCGTGCCGCAAGCGGATGATCGGATTTCACAATCGCGGCAAGATGATTCTGGAATAAGATATGCGATTCTATGCCCTCGATAGCGTGTCGCGAGCGAAATGCAAGCACAAAGTCTACTTCGTGGCTCTTGAGCATTTCTATCAACTCGGCAACCGGCTTGTAATATATATTGAGTTTGACCCCGGGATATAGCTTCATAAACTCAATAAGCGTCTCAGTAAGTATCGGGCTAAAAGAATACGTTACTCCGATATTGAGCGTGCCGGACAGCATTTTCTTAAGGTCGTCCATCCGGTCGAGGCACAACTGGGCGTCATGGATAGTGCGCAAGGCATACGGCAGCAGTTCCTCTCCGGCCTCGGTGAGCATTACTCTATGGCTGTCGCGTAGAAACAAAGCACTCCCAAGTTCCTGTTCGAGCTGCTTGATTTGCTGCGACAGTGTACTCTGCGTGATAAACAATGCTCGTGATGCTTCCGAAAAATTCAATGTCTCGGCTGCCTTTACAAAGTATTTGAGCTGGCGTAATTCCATAGTCTTGTTGCTTATTATTTATCGGAGGCTTCTATCGTTTTCTTTTTAAATGCGAATACCGGTATAGTCGCTCCTACTACCATGCCAAGAATGATAAACACACACATCAGGCCATTGTCTGCAAAGATATAAAAATATTTGCTGAATTCAATATCGCCCGAATGTAAAACGCTCATCGCCATACCGCCAAAACTCTTGTAAGCATAGATACCGGGGATCATGGGCAACAGCGCCGGGAAAAGACACGTTTCCGGCGGCATCTTGGCGTAGCTCGATATTTTGACGGCCATTATCCCCATAACGAATGCGGCTATAAACGTAGATACTACGATATTCAGCTTCATTCCGGGCATCATAAGCACATATCTCAGCGAATGACCGGCTGCCGCTATCACGGCGCAAAAGAAAAATGCCCTACGTGTGGGGCTGCTGATTGCGGCAAAGCCTATAGCCGCTATAGCTGCAAAGAATGCATCGCTTATTATTTTAAGTAACATTGCCGCCTCAGATTAGTTTGAACATACTCAGATTCATCACCGCAAGCCCTCCTAAAAATCCTATCGACAGACATGCGGTAAGAATCATGGCGTTGGTAAGCCTGCACATCGAACTTATATAATGTCCGGCTATAAGGTCGCTGAACGAGTTTAGAAACGGCACCCCGGGTACGAGGTACAGCACGCTCGTTGCCAGAGCTATCTCGGGTGTGCTGCCAAGGCCGAAAAGCGTTGCCCCGGCTGCCAATACCGACGATACAAACGAGCAGAGTATAAACACCAGCCGCATATCGGTATGACGCATAGTGAGTTCGCGACGAAGGTAGTAACCGGCAAGCGTCGATAGCAAAACTACTGCCATTGCATGGGCATCGCCGCCAAACAGACGGCAGAATGATGCGTTGGCAAGGCCGACAAGCAGTACAACCCTGCGGTCATAAATCTTTTTAGCTCTGATAATAGCCTTGAATTCCCTACGAGCACCGGACAGGTCAACGCGACCCGACACAAGGTCTCGGCTTAGTTCGCTCAAGTGGGTGATTATATCGAAGCGTATTGGCAGAGTGGCGACATCGGCGATATAGGTAATACTCTCATTTGCATCTTCGCTACTGACTGTCAAGTGTATATGGCGCGGCAAGATTGTCATCGTCACCCTATAACCCAAGGCTTTCGCCATGCTCATCACATTCTTTTCGAGACGCATACAGGTAGAGCCGCTGCCAAGTAATGCCGACGAATATTCCGACAGGAAATGGCAGCACTCTTTCAGCCGCGCATCCGTAGACGCCGAGCTCGTTTCGCAAGCCTCGGTATCAGTCCTCATCGTTGTAATCTTCTTTGTCGAATCGTGTGCGGTCGCCGGGCACATAGATTTCTTCGGCCTCGCTGCCTATTTCAATGGCATGTATACTACGTTTTTGGTGTTTGTGGCTATAGCGGTAAAAACCATATAACGCTATCAATACCATTGCGCTTGCAACGGCAAACCAGATTACAACAGGCATGTTAGAAGTTTCCATTTTCTTGTGTTTTTGAATTTCGATGCAAAGTAAGCACCTTCGCGCCGCTCAAAAACTACATTGGCTACGGAAAGATTCGAACGCCGGTATAGACAAAATCTATAAGTAACTCGCAAAAAATAGCTGCGAGCTACTTACTAAAAAAAACAGGAGGATGTCGTCAACACCCTCCCGTTCTATCTGATTTAATCGTTTCGTCGGTTTTTATTCGGTCCCCACTTGCGCAGATAATGGCGGATAGCCGTCATCGGCTTAGCGCCGGTGGGTGGTGAGACTGCCAACAAGAGCCAGTCGCGTAGTTTCGACGGACGTTCTTCGTCGTTGATCTGCGACGGGTCTTCGCTTGCCGTACTTTCATACTCTTTAGGCGTACGTTCGCCGCGCAATACTGCCAAGGCATTCTCAGCAAGGGCGCGGAGTTCGTTCTCGCCGGGGTATACATATATAGGTGCGATATAGTCTACATGATCGGCGATAAAGTCGGTCACGCGCTTACTGTGAGCAATACCGCCGGTAAGGAGTATTGCATCAACATCGCCCTTGAGTGCTGTTGCCATTGCGCCGATTTCCTTGCATATGGTGTAGCACATAGCTCGCAGTATCAGCATCGCATGAAGGTCGTGGTTGAGAATGCGGTCAAGCACCTCGGGCACCGATGTTGTACCAAGATGCGCGTACAGACCGCCGGCGCCATGTACCATTTTGATAAGCTCTTCCTCGGTATATTTTCCTGAGAAACAGAGCTTGACAAGCGGACCGGGAGGAAGCGAGCCTGAGCGTTCGGGCGAGAACGGGCCGCAGCCGTCGAGGGCGTTGGTAGTATCGATAACTCGGCCACGGCGATGTGCGCTGACTGTGATACCGCCACCCATGTGGCAGACTATCAGGTTGAGGTCTTCATATCGCTTGTTGCTCTCCTTGGCAAACAAGCGTGCGACAGCCTTCTGGTTGAGAGCATGGAATACCGACTCGCGTGGCAACTCGGGCACACCGCTGATACGGGCATAGGGCATCATCTCGTCAACCACCACCGGGTCGGCGATATACGATTTAACACCGATTTCGTCGGCGATATCGCGGGCTATAAGGCCGCCAAGATTCGACGCATGCTGCATACGTGCATGCAACAGGTCGTGCTTGAGGTCGTCGTTCACTTCATATACACCGCTCTCTATAGGGCTGATGATACCGCCTCGGCCAATAATGGCATCAAACGACCTGATATCAACACCTTTTTCAATCAAGGCATTTTCGATCAGCTGCTTACGCCAGTCAAACTGGTCCACCACCTGCGCGAACTGCGCGAGGTCTTCGGGGGTATGGTCAAGCGAGAGGGTAAAGTCGGGCTTGTCGTCGGTATAGACTGCGATCTTCGTCGAAGTCGAGCCGGGATTGATGGCAAGTATTTTATATGACATGACTGGAGGTTTCTGAGGTTTTATCACTTGCACTGAAGGCAGGCCAGCGCGATTGAATAAAGCTTGGTCCGGGGGGTATCGCCTCGCGAAGTGAGTACGCACGGGCGGTTAGTGCCTACTACAATGGCTGCGATCTCGGCGCCTCCGAAATGTGTCGCTGACTTGAAGAATACATTGCCCGACTCGATGTTGGGGAACAGCAGGCAGTCGGCATCACCGGCTACCGATGATCCCTGTACCTTTTTCTCTACCGCAACTTCGGGATAAAGGGCCACATCAAGCGACAAGGGGCCGTCGACAGTCACCTTACCGAGCTGGCCGCGGTCGGCCATTTTGGCAAGTATACATGCCTCGGTCGACGATATCACCGCAGGTAGCACCTGCTCCGACGGAGCTATGCAGGCAATCTTGGGTTTGTCGATACCGAGCGACCCTGCAATGCCGGCAAGATACTTGATAAGTATGGTTTTCTGTTTGAAATCCGGCTGGGGGATTACGGCAACATCCGCTACACATAGCAGCTTGCCGCGACCGGGCATTTCAACTACCGATACATGGCTCAATGTACCCTTTGCTGGGAAAAGGCCTGCTTCTTTGTTCAATATGCCGCGCATATACTTGTCGGTAGAGACAAGACCCTTCATCAGCACGTCGGCACCGTTACCGGCTACGAGAGCCACGGCCTGTGCCACGCATTTGAGATCATTGCTCTCATCTACAATGGTATAATTACTCGGATCTATGCCCTCGGCTCGGCATGTTGCCTCTATTCCGGCTCGTTCGCCGAAAAGAGTGGCATCTACAAGGCCCTCTCTGCGGGCATCCTCTACGGCATGAAGGGTATGTGCGTCGTTCGCACATGCTACCGCCAGGCGGCGGCGACCGCGGCTTCGCGCGGACTCTACGATTTGGCTAAGTTGTGTTATCATAAATATTTAAGGCGCAGAGACAGATTCTACGGCAACGTACCGACTGTCTGCTCTGCGCCACAAATATACGGATACTTTTCGGATTTTCTTGTCTTCCGACGAATTTTATCTACTTTACGACAAATTGTTTCTCTATTCCGGACTCTGAATCTGGCCCTACTCGCAATATAAACTCACCCGGCTCTACGCGCATCGCGAGGTCGTGACCCACAAATGCCAGTTCGCTCACAGGTATGCTGAAGTCTACACGGCGGCTTTCGCCGGGCTCGAGGGTCACTCGCTCAAAGCGGCGGAGGTCGGCTACCGACGGGCTTACAGATGCTACAAGGTCGGTGGTATAAAGCTCTACGATTTCTGTCGCCTTGCGTTTGCCGCTGTTCGTAAGGGTAAACGATGCTCGGATTGTTCCGTCTACCCCGTATTCGTCTTTATCAAGCTTCAGGTCGGAGTAATCGAATGTGGTATAAGTCATGCCGTAGCCAAATGGATAGAGAGGCTTGTAACCGGCATCGAGATAGTACGACGTACAGCCAAGGAATGTATTACCGGCGTCGTCGGGAATATCTCCTATACACAGTTCATTGCCGGTGGCAGGGCGGCCGGTATTGGCATGGTTGTAATAAATCGGACACTGACCCGAGGTCGACGGGAAGGTAACAGGCGTCTTGCCCGAAGGCGATTCTTTGCCCATTAATAAATCTACGAGCGCAGGGCCGCCCATCGTGCCGGGATGAAATGAATACAGCACCGCATCGGCCATGGCTGCTTCGCGTCCTATAGCAAGGGGGCGACCGGCCATTACTATCATTACCAACGGTTTGCCTGTGGCTTTGAGGGCTTCGACAAGCGCGGTCTGTCCGCCAACAAGTTCGATATCGGCCATTGAATGTCCCTCGCCCGACAGGATAGCATCTTCGCCGACGGCAAGCACTATCGCATCGGCATTTTGGGCAGCAGCTACCGCCCGGGCGATATCTTCGGCATCGTTCTTGCGAGGAGTCTTCAAACCGGGCTCGTATACAATATCAATACTGTCGCCATACATCGACCTGAAGGCGTTGAGCAAGGTCACGGTATGCTCTCTCTCGCCATCGAAAATCCACGTACCGAGCTGGTTATAGCTGGCATCGGCCATAGGGCCGGTAACAAGCAGGCGCTTGGTTTTGGCGGGCGACAAGGGCAATACATCTTTGTCGTTCTTAAGCATTATCACACTCTCCAATGCAGCACGGCGGGCGGCTTCGAGGTGTTCGGGTGCATATTTAACCGTCTGAGGTGTACGCACATAAGGATTCTCGAATAGCCCGAGTTTGAATTTTGCACGAAGGATTCCGCGCACGGCTCGGTCGATATCTGCCATAGGGACCTCGCCCGATTTAACAAGTTCTTCGAGATTGGTGGCATAGATACCGTCTTCCATATCCATATCGAGCCCGGCTCGTATACACATTGCGGCGGCATCCTTTTCATTGGCAGCCACACGGTGAGGCACAAGCTCGCGCACGCTGAAGCAGTCGCTCACCACAAAGCCGTCAAACCCCCATTCGCCGCGAAGTATATCGCTGAGCACATGGTGGTTGCACGACGCAGGTATACCGTTGTTGGCATTAAACGAGGCCATAAACGAAAGAGCCCCGGCATCTTTGGCGGCACGGAACGGCGGCAGGTAAGTCTGGCGGAGTTCGCGCTCAGGCACATTGGTGGTATTATAGTCGCGTCCGGCCTCGGCTGCGCCGTAGGCTACAAAATGCTTGGCACACGCTGCCACTGAAGTAGGCGAGCCTATCGAATCGCCGTGCTGGAATCCGCGAACCATAGCCTCGGCCATTACCGATGTCAGGTAGGGGTCTTCGCCACAGCCTTCGGCGATACGTCCCCAGCGGGCATCGCGGGCTATGTCGATCATCGGGGCAAAGGTCCAACGTATACCGTCGCTCGATGCCTCTACTGCGGCAATTCGCGCTCCGGCCTCGGCAACGGCGGGCGAGAATGTCGCTGCCTGCCCAAGTGATATGGGGAAAATTGTCTTATAGCCGTGTATCACATCGCGGGCAATTAGCACCGGTATGCCAAGGCGCGATTTTTCGATAGCTGTCTTTTGTATTTCGTTGGCGGTTACAGGGTCGGTAATATTCATCAGCGATCCGACTCCGCCATCTTTAACCATCCCAAAGAACAACTCTCTGCCCTCGGGGCTGTACCAGTACGAACGCTGATTGAGCTGACCTATTTTTTCCTGAAGGCTCATACGCCCGAGTAGGTCCTCTACCCTCGCTTCTACCGGGGCATCTGCTTTTTTATATAGAGGCTTTGAATAAGCCCCCGAAGCACCAAATGCCACCACAAATACCGCTGCTATATACCTTAATGAATTTACCATTGATAATATTATAGTCAGTTAAACCAAGTCAAAAAAAAGCCCAAAGAGCCATTAACTAAACTCTAAACTAAGCTCTAAGTTCCAAGCTCCAAGTTCAAAGTTCTAAAAATGCCATTATCTAAACTCTAAACTAAGCTCTAAGCTCTAAAATAACCATCGGCCATGCTTGTAAAAAGCATGGCCGGTGGTTATTTAACGTACTACAATTTTCTCACCGTTACGGATATAAATCCCGGGAGTCTGCATATCGTCGCACTCTATTCCCTGAAGATTATAGGTACGGTCATCCGACACTACTGTACCGGCAACAACATCTTCGATACCCGACACGGCGCCGCCGACTGATACCTGATGTGTCACCGTCTTACCGCCGTAGCTTACTGTGATTGTGCCGAATACAGGGGTCGACGATGCTATCAGCTTCGACGCTTCAACTCGTCCGAGACCTTCCGAACATGTCAGCAGGTAGCCATTAGGCATGGTCTTGATAAGCGAACCGTACTTATTGTATACCAGCACGGTAGGATTCAGAGTACCGTCTACGGGCACTTGCAGTACCTCTTCGGGAGTATCGATGCGGAGTTCGGCTACCTCTGTGTCTTCGGGAGCGTTGTCAAATACCATTAGGCAGTTGGCAACCGCACGCGGATTAGCTTCGGTGGTTTTATTGATTACCTTGTCGGTAACATACAGCTCGGCCGAACCACCGCCGTCGCATTGCAGCATATTGCTGCAACCAAAGTGGCGGGCAATCTGCGATGCCTTCGCGGTATTGAGGCCTGCCGATTTACCATATACAGGGTCGGTAGATTTGTCGATTACCATCATATAGAGGGTCTTGTGGTCGGCAGATGTACCGTAGAGCGAACGCGGATAGGTCGTGCGGTCATAGTCCGCTACGTTGCAACGTCCCATTACCTCGCCGTTGCTCATTGTAAGCAAGTTTCCGCCGATTGCAGTCTCAATCAAGGGATACTCGGGGGTAGTCTTGGGCGAAAATTTAAACGCATATTTGAGCGATACCTTGTCGCCTACCTTGGCATTGGCAAGCTTGGTTCGGCCATTGCCGCGGCCTACCAGCGCGAGGTCATGCTCGCCAAGTGTACCGGTTCCGGCATTATCGCGGATTTCTTTTACAACGAAGTCAATAAAGCGTCCGCCCATCCATGTCTCTCCCTCGGCAAGGTCGAGAAGCACTTCAATACCGTCTCCGGCTGCTGCTGCCTGGTAATAGCCCTTGCTGTCGCGCTCGGGGCGATAGGCTGGAAAGCCTTCGTCTTGCCATAGAAGCTGTTGTACATGCCGATTTCGTCAGGATGAATACCCTTATTACACTGGTTCACAGTATAAAGGGCGATACCGTTGTTGATACGCACTATCACCGAAGGCTGGCAGAAATCAACATAGATATCCTTATCGGGGTTATACCCATGATACCGGTCACGTCTACCGGACCGCCAAAAGGCATCTCGGGGCCCATATTGCATTCGGTAACCATTTTACCGTTGCGTATCGACGCATTACGGGTCTGGCTGCCAAACATTTTGCCGTCCGGTGCCTGCGACGACACGGCCCAGAAGTTTGCATTCTGGCCTGCTATTGCTTTGTGGCCCGATGTCGAAAGACGGGTGGCGGCGGTAGCGATGCCCTCAACACCCTTGGCACTTTCTTTGGCGACTGAGTTCTCAACCCTCACATATTCGTTGGTCATATCGGCAATGACCATATTGATATTAAGAGGGATTTCGGGGAAACGCAGACGCAGATAAGTCGTTCCCGGACCGATTTGGCGCTCTATCAAGCGATCCATTTGGTATGTCTTTCCGTCAATCAATACATTTTCGGCATCTGCACTAAAAGCACTTGTAAGACAAAAACCGGCCAGCACAGGCAGTATTAGTTGTTTGAATTTCATATATTAAATTTAAGATTCCTAATCTCGGCAACCGCGACCGGGATACCCGGTCGCGAATACCGAAATAAACTAAGCAAAAGCTAATCTAAGTTCCAAGTTCAAAGTTCTAAAATAAGCTCAAGCAAAAGCCATTATCTAAACTCTAAACTAAGCTCTAAGCTCTAATAAAAAACTCTAAACTAAGCTCTAAGTTCTAAGCTCTAAGTTCTAAGCTCTAATAAATAGCCTTCAGCTATTTATCGCACCACAAACTTCTTACCACCACGGATATAGATACCGGGCGCAAGCTCGCCCTTCATTTCCACACCCATAAGGTTGTATACGCGGTTATCGCCCTTCTTATCAGCGGCGACATCCTCGATACCCGAAGCAGTAGTCGGAGTGATGCGGAGGTTGTCGAAGTGCCAGGGATAGCACAGCGACTTAACTTGCATTTTATATGTTCCGGCAGGCATATGCACATTTACATAGTCAGGCTCTTCGTTGTAGCTCATCACCGAACCGTCGTCGCTCGACGATTTAGGCCAGAAGTAAAGCACATTCGATGTCTTGCCGTCGCCCTCGGATGTCGAAACCCAACGGCTCTTGTCGGCAAGAACTGCATCATACTCTGCGCCGTCGGCACTGCTCACCTCGGGGCGGATATCCTGACCGGCAGGAGTGATTTCCTTACCGTCGATGCTCAGTATCATCGATGCTGCATACTGCTTGGGCCAGTTGAGGCTCGGATTATCCTCAATGATATACTCATAGCCGGGAGTTACACCGGTCGAAGCCACGCGAAGATATTCCTCTGCAGGCACTGAGTGCTTAACTGCGATATCTACGTACATATCGGTCGGTACAGTCACTGTATAGTTGAATGTCGAGCCCCAGTTGGCAACCGCAGCGTCGCGGGTGATTGTGCGTCCGCCCTCGTTGGGGATGATAGCCGAATAGCCAGCCCAGCTCGGATCGCCCATAGCAGAGATACGGTAGCCGCCCGATGCATTCTCGTCGGCGGTGATAAATACGCTTGCTGCATCGTCGCGGTAGTCGCTGCTCTCGTAGGTAGCCAACTCGTATTTCTCTGTCTCGGCCTCGTTTTCGCTTACAAGGTAAAGTACGAAGCGGCCGGGGGTGAGCTCGTAGCTCTTCGTTCCGGCGGCGTCGACCTCGGTTGTTCCGTCAGCAAGTACGCGTTTCACATTGATATCCTTGGCGATTGTCACATTCTGGGTCTTGTGGATGTCGCCGTTGAGAACCATCATAAACAGGTTCTTGCCATTCTTAAGCATCGACACGCACACACCGGGGCCGTCGGATGTTACCGAGTTGATACCTTCGGGTAGGATTTCTTTTGTCAGGCGGGCACAGCCTACAGGAGTCACTTCGTTGGTATGGCCTGCTCGCAGGAATTCCGCGCCGAGGAATACCCATGTCAAGGCATGGATATCCTTGTTGATGCGCTGCACCATATACCATACAGGTGTTTTCTCGTTGTTGGTATCGATAGGTGCGTCATAATAGGTATAACCACCGTAAGGGTGGGGGCATTTGTAAGTAAAGTACTGCACACCCTGCGCTCCATAGGCAAGGTTGCCGAAAATCTGTACGCGCATATGGTCTTCCTCCGGGGTGGGATACGATACACCAACCTTGCCGCAGTTCGACGCTACAGAGTGAGCAAAAGCCCAGAAGGATGTATGGTAATATTTCGAGAGCTTCGACACTATCTCAAGATTCTGGAAGAAGTCGGGCTCGATATAGATTTCTTTGGTATCGTCATACTGGCGAACTGGATAGTAGTCGTAGCTGATAAAGCCGGTGCCGACCTCGCGCATAAATGTATGCACGTATTCGTCGTAGCTGGTAAAGCCGATCGCCTGCATGCTTGTGCTGATGTTCAGTAGGTTGCCATAGAGCAGGTGCTCGGTATCAAATTCGCGGATGCGCTTCACCTTTGCAGTCATTTCGGGGAAGTGCTGGCGGTGGGGTTCGTCCATGATAAAGTAACCTGCAAGGCGGTCGGAGTTCTTGATCGACGGAACTGTGTTCTTGATTTCGTCGTAGCTGTTCAGTCCGGCCTTAACAAGCATCATCAGCTCGGTACCCTCGCGGAGGTTGATTTTCACACCGTTTATATCCTGACCGTCGAACAGGAATGCCTTGTCTACGCCGGGCCATGCTGTACCCTGGGTAGCTGTAAAACCGCAATCCCACATTTCCTGATACTGCTTCTGCAGGAAAGCCGGGGCCTCATCGCCCTTGCCACCCTCGAAGTCTACCGAACCCCATGCATAGATCGGGAAGTACTTGCCGGTCGGATGTGTATAATATGTATTCAATTCGGGCAGCTGGTTGTTGCGGGCGCTGTGGCCTTCGGTACCGCTGGCCGAACCGTTAAAGTTTTCTGCCTCTACGATGTTTTCCTGTCCTGCTGCAAGTGTTGCATCTACAAAGGGGAACTCATTCACATCATAGCGGATATTGCGAACCTGGATAGCTCCGCCAACAGGCAGACCCTTGAAATAAAGTTCCTGATACTGACCTGCCTTATTAAGGAAGCGGAAAGTATTCAACTTGCGATAAGAAGTAAAATCACAGCGGAAAGTCTTCCATTCGTCGCTCTGCTTCATCGATGCAGTCAAGGTCACTGTGCGCGTTGCCGTACCCAGAAACACCTTGTAGGCATTCATCAGTATCTCATCGATATCATGAGTTGATCGATACTCGAATACAAGTGCTGTATATTCGTCGGGCACCGCTTCGGCAATCGCATTCATCTTGAAAAACGGCATCACTGTTGAGCCGTTATTGTTTTCGCACGTTAGTGTCCACGTGTCTGTGCTGACATCGTAGTCCGACGAAAATCCGGAGTGGGCAGGTATTTCGGTTATCTGCATCGGATAACCCTGCGCAAAAACAGCTACGGGCAACAATAAAGCCAGTGCCGCTATGATTAATTTGAATTTCATGGAGAATAATTGAATTTAGAATTTTTGAGGTAGAGAGTCTAAATATTAGAGGAAAGAGTAGTCCAACAGTCGAAGACTGTAACTCTACGTAACAAATGATGTAACTAAAACCCACTCTCGTAGAATCGCTACCAAACGCTGCTTTCTTAAGCCTTATTAAGCAAAAAGACAGCTAAGATAGGAGCTTGGCTCTCCGAGACAAGCCACGGTTAGGCGATACCAACACACAGATTGGCAAACCGTTACCTAACCGCCCTCTCGTAGGGTCGCGGCATGCCGCAATGTCACTAACTTAAGGGTTTCAGCATCACGCCCTCTCGTAGGGTCGCGGCATGCCGCGACCGGATTTCAAAAGCTATTATTCATTGACTAAAACACCTACCCGGTCGCGGCATGCCGCGACCCTACGAGAGGACGAGGTAGATAGCAGCTTGACAGACGTGGAATTAGCGAAAAAAGACATAAAACATAGCCTTACACCTATAAATGTAATCTATGTTTTATGTCCTTTATGTTAGGTCAGCGGTTTATTTTACAATAAACTTCTTGCCGTTGCGGATGTAGAGACCGGGGGTAAGTTCGCCCTTAACTTCTACGCCCATCAGGTTGAATACGCGGTTGTCGGCCGGACGCTCGGCTACGCCGATTTCAGATACGCCGCTTTCTTCTTTTGCATTGGGGTTGATCCAACGGGGGTTCTTGATCCACATCATGTTTTCGGGGTTCAGACCCTTGAACTGAATCCAGAGGAAGTGGTTGCTACCGAAGGTCTGTGCGAAGTTGTTAGCTTTAACGGCTTCTGCAAGGTCGATCTTAGCTGTTTTCCACTCTGCGCTGTAGGGATCTTCAGCTTCTTCCTCGCTAAGGGGAACCATAGTATCAGATACGCCTGTGGGAATCATCTGAGTGTAATTAGCTACTTTGTGCATCAGTACGTTGGGGGTGAAGGGTTCACCTACCATTTTGTAGTCGTAGCAGAATGTGGTGCAGCCTTCGGGAAGAGGACGTACGAGGTTGCCGGTCTGGAGAAGTCCGTTACCGTCACCATCGGGGTTGAGGGTGTAGATAGAGCAACCCATGTCCGGATCTACGTCAGATGAAAGTGAGTTATTGGGAAGCATGAAGCTGTCAAATACATCGCCGGTTGCGGCCTTGCACTCTGCAGAAGCCTCGTCGAGAGTAAGAAGGCGGATGTTCTTAACTGTAAGTTCCCAACCCGGTGTTACGGTATTCCAGTTTACCCAGAAATAGCTTTTTGCGAAGTTGTTGGCATCGCCCCATTCAGCCGTAGCTTTCTTTTCGCGGTCGATTACCACATATACGCTCTGCCACTGGTCAGATACAGTGAAAAGCGCTCCGGAGAACATCTGGGCGGGTTCAGCTGCGGGTGCGAAACCCTCTTGCAACCAAAGTACGAGGTCGTTGACATCGCGGTTACACTTGTAGTCCATAGCGAACACAGTGTATTTCTTGTCGCACTCTTCTGTGAGCTTCTTTGTGCGGAACCAAGAACCACCACCGCACTGCTGACGTGTAAGGGTGATTGAACCATCCTCGGCGAAGAGAGGGGTACCGTAGCTAATCTTCTTTCCATCTTCGGCTACGTCTACACGTGTACCTTCTACAACAGGATAGTCAAAGTGACCACCACCGTTCCACATAGGTTTGCCGTCATTGTCAAAGGTCATATCGGCACCGTCGAGACCGGAGTCACGGAATTCAAGAGGATAAGCTGCAGATGCAGAAAGACTGGCTGCGAGGCATGCTACAGTAAGTAAAGATTTTACTTTCATAAGTGTGTTTTGTGATTGGATTGTTTTGGAATTAGATTTAATTATACTTTTTACAAAGCAGGTAGAGACTTCTTCGGAATTTCCGAAAAATAGAGGTTTGGGGTATCGAAGCTCGGATCTCAAATAAAAGCCTCATCATGTATCGAGACCCGAGCTTCAATCAGTATGGTTTATTTTACAATAAATTTCTTGCCGTCGCGGATGTAGAGACCGGGGGCGAGTTCGCCCTTAACTTCTACGCCCATCATGTTGAATACGCGGTTGTCGGCCGGACGCTCGGCTACGCCGATTTCAGCTACGCCGCTTTCTTCTTTTTCATTGGGGTTAATCCAACGAGGATTCTTGATCCACATCATGCCATCCTCGCCCCAAAGAGGTGTTGCAGGGTCGATGGGTGCGCAAAGCTGCATCCAAATATTGTGATTACAGCCAAAGTACTGGCCAAATTTATACTTAGAAATCATGTCTGACATATCGATTGTGAATGTCTTCCATTCTTCGGTGTAGGGGTCGTCTTCTACCGCTTCAAAGGCTGCAGTATTGGGTACAGTTTCGAGGAGACCGGGCACGTCTTTTCCTGCCATATCAACCATGTATACTGTAGGGTTGAAGGAAGTGCCTGCGAGTTTGTAATCGAAGCAGAAGGTAGTATAACCGGCAGGGAGTGGCTTGAGAATCGATCCGGTAGCAAGAATGGGGTTGACACCATTACTTGAGATAACATCTGCGTCCATGTCGGCGTCATTATCCGTCACAAGACCGGTTGCTGCCAAAAGAACTTCTGCATAATCACCGTGAGCTTCAACGGGCTTGCACTCGGCAACAGCCTCAGCCATTGTCATCATGCGAACATTTTTGATAGACACTTTCCAGCCGGCGCGTTTACCATTGGCATCATTTGTTGAAACCCAAAGGTAGTTTTTACCTTTTTTAAACTCCTCGCCTTCGGGGTTACCCCATTGACCCCATTCAGCGCCACGTTGAAGTGGGAAATACAGTGTCTGCCATTCGTCAGAAACACTATAAACGTTTCCACTCAAAATCTCGGCAAAGTTACCGTTGCCTTCCTGTGGGAAAAGTACGATGTTGGTAACAACGCGGTTCGACTTGTATTCGAAAGCGAACACATTGTATTCGGGGCCGCAGGCTTCGGTAAGTGCCCATGTGCGCCACCAAATGCCATTTTCGGCAGCCGGGGTCGAGGTCAGATCGATAGAGCCGTCTTCGTTGAAGAGGGGTTCGCCATATGTGGTTTCATTTGTACCCTCTACAATAGGATAGTCGAAGTAGCTGCCTTCTTTCTGGTTGTTGGCGTTTTTAAACTTCAATGGAATACTTGCCGATGCCACCATTGCTGATGCCAGACAAGCAACTGTGAGTAAAGATTTTACTTTCATACAATTTGTGTTTTATTATGGATAGATTTATTTGGTGTTCAGATTGGAGTTATTTGAAGTCTGATGCCTCGCGGCTCGTTGGAACGTCTGACATCAGACTTCAAATTTTATTATTTACCAGCCGGGGTTTTGGAATTTCAGGCCGGTTGCCATTTGCAGGGCGGTAGCTTCTTTGCCGGGTACGGGGCAGCGAAGGAACTTGTCGGCTACTGCGGTGTGACGGCCTACGACGTAGCGCTGATAGCCGGTGCAGGTACGGTACTGGCGACCGTTCTCCTCGTCGATAATCAGGTTGCCATCTTCATCGCGGTCATAGTCGTTGTCGCCGTTGCCGTTGAATGCAACTTTAATCACCGTTTCGCCTACAGGACGCATACCGGTTACGGTCTGAGTCTGGTCGAGAACCTTCCAGCGGCGTACATCGAAGAAGCGGTGATCTTCGAATGCCAGCTCGATGCGGCGCTCATTGCGTACGCGGGTGCGGAACTCGTCCTGACTGATGCCATAGGCGATAGCGGGCATACCTACGCGGGTACGAACCTTGTTTACTGCGTCTACAGCGGCGTTGGGTGCCAAGCCGTTGTCGGCGGCCTCATTGGCGGCCTCGGCGTAGTTCAGGTAAAGCTCGGCGAGGCGGAATACACGGTAGTAACCGTCCATGTTGGCCGTACGGCTCGAGGTGATGTTGAAGTATTTGTGGAGATAATAGCCTGTACGGGTGTAAAGGATATTGGTCATCGATATTCCGTGAGGTGCTCCTTCGCCGGTGTAGATAGTAGGCTGGGGAACATTATCAAGCAAGTGGGCATGAGCTCCATTATAATATATGGTAGCCTTGAGACGCGGGTCGCGGTTCTCGTAGGGCTTGCTCTCGTCGTAGAGAGTGGCCTCGGGGTTGATGACAGGTTGCAGGTGGTCGGCATCGCTGTAGCCGAGGATGGGCTGCTTGCCGTCGATGGTCTCGTAGCAGTCGATCAGCTCCTGGCTGGGGCAAGATCCGGCACGAACATGACCCGAAAGGATAGGTGCGGTATTATACTGCCATACGTTGCACTGCGAAATACCGAGGATTGTCTCTTTTTCGTTTGCACCGGCGGCATCGGGCTTCTTTTGGAAGAGGTAGTCGTAGGCGCAGCTCGATATCATATTCTCATTACCGGTCGAGGAGGGATTGGAGGTAAAGAGTGCATAGCCGTTGGCGGTGCAATCGTCGAGAGCGGTCTTGCAGACCTCGGCAGCGTCGGCCCAGGTGATTGTGCCGTCGTTGTTGAGGGGCGATGCTGCGTACAGGGCGGCTTCCGACATGATTGCCCTCGCAATAGCCTTGTTGATGCGGTGGAGTTCGGCATCCTGGGCACCGGAGCGCCACTCTACGAAGTCGCAGGCAAGCACCTCGCGGCAGTCAGACATAATCTGCTCTACAACCTGAGCGAAAGTCGCGGGGCGAACCTTGCTGTAGTCGTATTCTGAATCGTCTTTCTGGTCAAGAATCAGAGGCACACCGCCGTAGATTTTGGCAAGCTGCAGGTAGTAGTATGCTCGCAGGCCGTAAGCCTCGGCACGGTAGCGCTCGCGGTTACCCTCCTCGAGGATATATGCGTTGTCGATATTGTGGATAAAGATATTGCAGTTGGCAATGCCTTCGTAATACTTTTCCCACTTGTCGAGAGCGGTAAGGGGGTTGTTCGAAATGGTGGCAAGGCCGTTGTTCCACTGCGATAATGCACCACCTTCTACATCGTCTACATCGTGTGCGTTGTCGGTTGCGGCGTCGAGAAACGACTTGTTGGTGCCGTAAGCCGAGCCAAACGATGCCTGGGTCATCGGCAGGTAGCAGTTGTTGAGCCAGCCTGCGGTCAGTTTCTCGCTCTTGAAGACCTCATCGAAGTTGATGGAGCCGTCAGGATAATCGGTGATTTCCGTGCACGATGCCATGGCAAAGGCAACGGCAAGGGGAAGGATAGTCCTTATATACTTTTTCATGTGACAAGGTCTGTTTAGAAGTGAATGTTGAGGCCGACGTTGAACGAACGGAATACTTTGTTGAATACCTGGTCAGACTCGGGATCAAATCCGTCGAACTTCATGTTGTCCCAGGTGAACAGGTTCTGGGCGTTGACATAGAAGCGGAGCTTGGTCATGCCTACTTTCTTGATGATATTCTCGGGAAGTGAGTAACCGAGGGTCAGGTTGCGTAGACGCAGGTAGTCGATTTTAGAGACATAGAACGAGTTGTTCTGGAGGCTCGACGATGCTGTGGTAGAGAGTGCCGGGTAAGAGATTGGCAGACCCTGGGCGAAACGGTCGGCGGTCCATGCTTCCTGGTGCATTGGCATGTATACGCCTTCGGTTGTGATGCCGTCAACAAATTCGGCTGCGCCTACGCTCTTGTTCATCAGCATCGAACGTCCGCTCTCGCCGATGAAGTCGAGATAGAGGTCGAAGCCGCGGTAGTCGAGGGCTACAGATGCGCCATATTCGAAGCGGGGCATGGTGTATACTCCGTCGAGGGGTGCCTGGTCACCTTCGTCAATCACACCGTCGCCGTTGAGGTCCTGGAACTTGAGATCGCCGGGACGGGGCTGCTTGCCGGTGAACTGGAGGCCCGATGCATCGATTTCGGCCTGTGAGTTGTAGAACTGCGATCCATTCGAGTTGTCTACCAAGTAACCCCACTGCTGACCGATGCTGTAACCTGTCTTGCGGTAAGGATATGCATAGTTTGCATCAGCATACGAGAGCTCGCTTGCATTCTCCCACTTGTTGTGGTTCCAGCCCATTTGGCCTGCCACGTTGATGCCGAGGCCGCAGGGCAGTACGGTGTCGTAGGTAACGGTAAGGTCGATACCCTGGTTGAGTACCTTGCCTGAGTTGGTAAAGGCACGGTTGGCTGAGGTAACACCGCCGAGTACGGGGTTGAGTTCCGACTGAATCAGGATGCCTTCCTGATTGGTGCGCCAATAGTCAGCGATGATGTGGAATTTATCCATAAAGCCGAGGTCGAAGCCGTAGTCCTGCTGTTTCGATGTCTCCCAGCCTACGTTGACGTTGCCGCGACGGAGATTGGTAACTCCGAAGCCCGAGTAGATACCGGTGATGCCGCCGGCGCCTGCGCGATATACATTATTATATAGGTAGCGCGAATCCTGGGCGCGGAGCGAGTCGTAGTAGAGGTTGCCGTAAGAAGCACGAATCTTCAGGTAGGTTACTAAGTCGTTCTTGAACCAGCTTTCATTTGAAGCCACCCACGATCCCGATACTACGGGTGAGAAGTGGAACTGGTGACCCTTGGCCATCATTTCAGAGCCGGAGTAGTTGAAGTCGAACTGTACGAAGTAACGGTTCTTGAAGCCGTAGCGTGCCTCACCGGCGAGCTGGATGCGGTTGGTGGGGAGGATAAAGGCGTAGTTGTACCACTTGGTATCGTCGCCACGGTAGTCCTCGCTGGTGTAGTGAAGCAGCGCGTCTACAGAATGGTCTTCGGCAAATACGCGGTGGTAATCGAACATTGCCTGAATATCCATATAGTAGTTGGTAGTGGTACCCTTGGCCCATGAAAGCGGGGTGGCAATGTTGCTGCCCCATGATTCATATTTGCCTGAGAGCTTGTTGTAGATCACGCGGCCATAATCGAATGAACCGCCACGGATACCGTTGTACATCGAGCTATAGCCGAAGATAGCCTTGAACGACAAGCCCTTGGTGATGAAATCGAGGGTAAAGTCAAGACCGATGTTGGCTGCAAGGTCGGTACGGGTCATCTGGTTTACGCCCGAGTAGTTGATTGCACCCAGGATAGGTGTGGGATAACCCTCGGCGGTGATTACACTGCCGTCTTCGAGCATTCCGTCTTCTACCCAGTTGGGTGTTGTATACATCAACTTATACAGGTTTGCGCTCTGTGTTGATGCGTTGATTCGCTTCACGCCGATGTTGGTATTGGCGAAACCGCGAAGCCATGAGTTGATCTTAACATCGAGGTTCGATACGATTGTGAAGCGGTTGGTTGCGTCCGACGGATTGTACTTGTCGTCGTACGTGGTATTGAACTTACCTGTCTCGCGAGAGAAACCTGCGTTGACGTAGAATTTAACCCTTTCGCCGCCACCGCCGACTTGCACATTGTATTTCTGAAGGAACATATCCTTCATATACTTCTTGCGCCAGTCGTTGTTGATACCGGTGCCGTTGGCAAACTCATCGAGCTGGCTGCTGCTGAACTTAGGAGCAAGGCCGTCGTTGATAAGAGCCTGGTTGCGGAGCATAGCCTGACCGTAAGAGTCGAGCATGTCGGGGTTGTCGGTCGGGCTCTCGAAGCTGAAATCTGCAGAGATTTTCACCTTGAGGGAGTTGTTCTCACCGTGCTTGGTAGTGATAAGCAGTACACCCTGTGCGCCCTGAGGACCGTAGAGAGCCTTTGCGGCGGCATCCTTGAGGATGGTAATCTTGCCTACGGTAGTGGGGTCGAGATCGGTAAGGGTCATAAACGGCATGGGAATACCGTCGAGAACGATAAGGGCATCGGTGGCATTGGGCGAGCTTGCACCACGGATAACACCGTTGTACCAGCCGGCGAGTTTGCCACGGATAGCGGCGCTGATCGAAGTGCCTTTCCAGGTTTCAATCTGCTCGGCATCAACCGACGACTGTGAGCCTGTATAGCTATCGCGGGTCTCAAGGTATCCGAAAGCCGCCTCGAGTAGTTCCTGCTGACCGAATGAGATGCTGTCAGCATCGGTAGCTGCCGACGCACTTAGCGTCGCAGTTGCCAGAAATATCGGAATTATGTTTTTCTTAAGAATCATGATAGTGAAGGTTTGATGTGTGGATTACTCCCAACCGGGATTTTGCCAGTAATCTGCACCGAAACCGGTGAGAGAACCAAGTGTGTTCGATTCCTTCAAAGGAATGGGTACCAGGCGGTACTTGGCTTCTGAGCAATATTTGCTCGGGCCGTTACCCATGCCTTTGCCAAGCGGGAAGCGCACGTAGACGTATTTGGTGCCGTCTTTGTGAATCCACATACCCGTATTGTATTTCTCTTCTTTGATATCCTCGGTTACAACGCCCCAGCGGCGGCAGTCGAAGTAGCGGTGCTCCTCGAATGCAAGCTCTACCTGGCGCTCGTGGCGAACTATCAGACGGGCTTCTACCTGACCGGCAGCTACTTTGTCGACCGAGGGGTCGAAGCCTGCGCGGTGGCGGATTACGTTGACAAGGTTCATAGCTTCGTCGATACGGTTGGTCTCAACTGCGCACTCGGCAAGGTTGAGGTAGATTTCACCGAGACGGTAGTATTTCCAGTTACCTTCGTCCTTGACCTGGCCGGGCTGTACTTTAAATGTGTGGTACTTGCGGTTGTAGTAACCGGTGCGGGTGTAGCGCTGGGCTGTTTGGTCAACCTTGCAGTTACCGCTGGCCGACGATGCCTTGTAGTTGCATGCTTCGCCGTTCCAACTCATTTCGTTGTTCCAGGTTTCTACAGTCTTGTTGAGCACGCCGGTGTTGATTTTCGAACCGTTGTAATAGATGCAAGCGTAGAAGCGGGGATCACGACCGGTGTAGGGATTGGCGGGATCATATCCCGATTTGGGGTTGATGTTGATGTCGCTGTGCTTTTCGTCAACATAGGGGTTGGCAAGGTCGTAGATAGGTTCGCCGGTGGCAAGCATATCGAATGCGTCGACGAGTTCCTGTGTGGGTACGCAACCGGCCTGGTGCGAGTTGGTAAACAGAGGCACACCGTTGATAGCCGAGTGGTTTACACCATGATTCATGGGGCTGCCCCAGATTGTTTCCTTATCATCAGCCTTCGAACCGCTGTAGCTGCGCGATGCAAAGTACTCTTGATAGGCGTTCTGATAAGATTTGGGGTCGTTGAGGTGGTCGTAGAGTTCGTAACCGTTGGCTACGAGAAGATCGAACACTTTTTTGTTCTTATCGTATGCGTACTGCCACAGGTTCTGGTCATGGCAGAAGAGGGGGCTGGCGGCAAAGAGCGATGCCTGTGAGATGATTGCGCAGGCAATACCCTTGGTCATACGGTTCTTCATCTGAATCGAGGTGAGAGTCCAGGGTAGGTTGGGGCTATCCAGGGCCATCTCGCACTCTTCTACGATATGCTGAAGTACTTCGTAGGCAGGTTTGCGCTCAAGTCCGGCATAGTTGGTGTTGATACCGTAAACATCGGTGATGATAGGCAGGTCGCCGTAGAATTTCACCATCTGCAGGTAGTAGAAGGCGCGGAGTACGCGGGCTTCGGCTGTGCAGAGTTCACGCTCCGACTCGCTCTCGAATGCTGCGGTGGGGAAACGCCTGAGGCAGTTGTTGAGCACGCGGATCATGGCCCAGTAGCGCTGCCAGTAACCGCCGTCCCATTTACCTTGGCCTGTGTCGTCCCACTCGAAGCGGTGCTTGGTGGTATTACAGTTACCTGCATAGATATCGTTGATAATCAGAGGCTGGTAGTCGGCTGTAGACCAACCCTCATCAGACATATCAATCAGGAAGTTGTCGAAGAAGTAATATTTGAAGATTTTGAAGGGGATGTGCGCGAATGCCGAGGCAAAGTAGTCCTTGGTGTTCTCGGGGGTGGAGAACACGGCCTCGTCGGTCATACGGCCGTCAGGGGTCACGTTGAGGTCGTCCTCACACGAAGTGAAAACCATACCCGAACCGCAGATTGCCGAGATTGATATGATGATATTGATAAGATGCTTTTTCATGATCTTAAGAGAGTTTGAATATTAGATGTCAATCGACACACCTGCCGAGTAGGTCTTCATAAGAGGATAAGAGGCGAAGCTGCTCTGCTCGGGGTCAATCATCTTGGTGCGGAGGTTATTCCAGGTGTGAACATTGTCGGCGCTGATATAGAAGCGTACGCCGTTCATACCTATTTTACGTGTTACACTCTTAGGAAGGGTATAGCCTACTGTGATGTTCTTAAGACGGATGTAAGACGCATCCATGGTGTAGTAGTCGTTGGCAGTATGGCTCGATGTCTCCTGCAGCGACAGACGCGGGTGGGTGATTTCTTCACCGGCTGCGTAGCGCTCGGGGCTCCAACGGTTGTCGCACATATCTGAGAAGAAGTATGTACCGTAGTTCTCAAACATCACCTGGCTGCCGAAGTAGCGGGTATATTTACCTACGCCCTGGAGCATTACCGAGAAGTCGAAGCCATAGAGGTCACCGCCGATTGTCAGACCGTAGGTGATACGGGGGAGAAGGCTTGAGTAACCGATAGGAGCCTGGTCCTTTTCGTTGATGATGCCGTCGCCGTTGAGGTCCTGGTATACGAAGTCACCGCATTTGGGCTGGGCGCCTACGTATTCGAGACCGCGGAGTTTGATCTGCTCTTCGGTATTGTAGAAACCGGTGCCGTCGAGACCAAGCTCGGGGTTGACGCTGCGGTCAATCAGATAACCGAAGTTCTGGCCGATGCTGAAGCCCTCGCTGCGGAGAGGATAAGCGTAGTCATCGCCACGGTAAACTTCGTCGGCATCGATAACGGTATTCTTGTTGTATGCGAAGTTGCCGCTTGCAAAGAACTGCATATCCTTGTTGACTGCGTAGGTGTAGCGGGCTGATACCTCGAAACCTGAGTTCTTAACCTTACCGAAGTTCGAGCGGGGAAGCTGGGTAGAGTTCAAACCACCAAGCAGGGGTATGGTGTTACGAGAAATAAGGATACCTGAGCGGTTTTCGCGGAAGTAGTCGAATGTGATATCGAGATTGCGGAAGAGGGTCATATCGATAGCGTAGTTCTGCTTCCATGCTGTTTCCCAGTGGATATCATCGTTACCGATAAGCTGCTCCTTGATTACGCCTATGCCATTGCCGCTGCTGGTGAGCGAACCGGGAATCATCACCCCTTCTTCGGCGTGGTAGTAGTAAGGTACTACCGAGTTGTTGTCGAGATATAGGAAGCGGTGTTTCTGGCGGGTTGCCTCGTCGGCACCGGCATAGAGTTCGTCGTTACCTACCTTACCTACCGATGCACGGAGCTTGAGGTTGGTGATTGTGCCGCTGTCGTGGAGACCCTGCATGAATTTTTCGTTCGAAATAACCCAGCCGAGTGAGAATGCGGGGAAGAGACCGAAGCGGTGACCGGGAGCGAACTGCTCTGAACCGTTATAACCGATATTAACCTCGGCGAGATAGCGAGAGTCGTAATTATAGGTGAAACGGCCGGCAACACCGATCATACGGTAAGGAATTGAACCGAGGATGTTCTCTTTATCGTCGCGCTGGAAGAGAACCATACCGGTAACATTGTGTACGTCGTTGAACGAACGGTTATAGTTGACCTGAGCCTGGAAGTTCATGAACCAACGGCTTACGTCGGCGCGGGCAAGACTAAGCTGGTCGTCGTCTTCCGAGTCACCCTGCATCAGGAACACGGGCTTGTCGAAACCACCGGGGTGCAGGTTGTAGAGATAACCCGAGAATTGGCGGCTACCCATGGTGAGTTCCTGCGAATATGTCTCAAACGATACGAGTGCGCGGGCCGAAAGACCTTTGGTGATACCGTCGAGATTGAAGTTAAGGGTTGCGATTGCATTGGCGCTTGCCTCAACAAGGAGTTTGTAACCCGAGCGGTTGAGCTGGCCGTAAGCCATCTGCGCGAGGGTAAGTTCGGGGTCCTGTACGAGCTTGCCACCCTTTACATAGTGCCAGCCCATTGTGCCGTCTTCGCGAGGACCTTCGTTAACTATAAAACCATTTGACTCGTTGCCTTCGATTGTCAGAGGGCCGGGAACGGTAGGCTTAGAGGTGAGGGCCGACCAGCGAAGACCGGCGGTATCGCCACCCGACATGTTGGCAGCTGCCTGGTTGGTTTTCTTGATCGAAGAACTTACGTCGAACGAAGCGCTCAACCAGTTATTGAATGTATAGTCAAGGTTGGTACGGATGTTGTAGCGGTTCATCTTCGACTGAGGATCATAGCCCAGGAAGCTCTTAGGCTCAGTGTTGTACATACCGCCCTGATAAACATAACCTGCACTTGCGAAGTAGCGGAGTTTTTTGGTACCGCCCGAGATGTTTACGTTGGCCTGAACCATGTCTGAATGGTCTTTCAGGTATATGTCACCCCAGTTGGTATCGGGATACCAATAGCGGAGCGACGGGTCTGTAGGACCGTTGCCGCCGTTCCACATATCATAAAGTGCGATTTCTTCGGGTGTATATAGGTCAGCACCACCATTGCTGCGAGAAGCCTCATTGGCCATGCGGGCATATTCCCACGAGTGGCGCTGGTCGGGCCAGTAGTTGAACTTCTGCATAGAGTAAGTCACCTGGCCGTGAACATTGACCTTGCCTTCCTCGCCACGGCGGGTAGTGATAAGGATAACACCGTTAGCACCACGTACACCGAATACGGCAGTAGAAGAAGCATCCTTAAGGATACTGATAGACTGAACTTCATTGGGGTCGATTTCGCTCATCGAAGAACGAGGAATACCGTCGACAAGAATAAGCGGAGATGTACCGTTCATAGTAGCAGCACCACGAAGGAACATCTTCACATCGTCCTCACCGGGAGCACCGCTCTGCTGCATGGTAGTAAGACCGGGCAGCTTACCCGAAAGGGCGGCGGCAAGGTTAGGTTCGGACGACTTCTTAATATCGTTGGCACCAATGGCAGCAACCGAACCGGTAACGGTCACTTTCTTTTGCTGACCATATGCCACTACCACAACCTCGTCGAGGTCAGTAATGGCTGATTCCATGGTAACATTAATAGTCGCAGAGGTAACAGGTACACTGATCGGTTTCATACCGACAAAAGTAAACTCGAGGACGGGCTTTGCGGATGTAAGTTTTAAGGTATACATACCGTCGATATCTGTCACCGTGGCGTTCTTTGTATTCACTTCACGGACGGCAGCACCGATCACAGGTTCACCCTGGTCGTCGATAACAGTACCGCTGACTTTGTGGATGTCAGCACCCCAAGCTGCCGGTATTGATACCAGGCAAAGCATAATCGCCATACTTAGCGCGATCAGGAGTTTTTGATGGTAAGACATGATTGGTTGTTTAAGATTTGTGGCAAAGTTAGCTACATCAGACAGTATTCTATGTATTCTGTAGTTTCAACTTTATTTAAATTTGTTTCATTTTTTTATAGTCGCACTTGCACATTCGTGCCATGCTAATGTTTAAAAATTTGAGTATCAGCCTTTTACATATCCGAGGTATATCTATAGTTAAATCTGCCGCCCGGCGCTGTATCACCACTTATGTAGAAATCGAGCACGTCGCCCGGGGCTTGCATGTTGTCGTTCCACTTAAATTCGAAGTCTATATCCCGACCCATTCCGAGGGTCTTTTTGGGTATTGAAATCTCCAGCACATTACCCTTGGCGACATAGGGTGCGCTACCGATTTTTTCCCACTTCCAGTCGTTGCCGACACACCGCTCGACATACACTTTGCGCGAGCCGGGAGACACACGATTGACGATATAGTCGTAGCCGTTCCAACCTGTAGATTTGTCACAGTCGGCATCGATGAAGAGCATCATCCAATTGGGATCATCGGCAGGTGTGAGCTTGTCGGCAGTCTCGACACGGAAGTATACATTTTTGCCGTCGTGGGCAACCTGGGCGCCAACAATATCGTTACGGCCAGAGTTGTCGGTATAGTATTTATTGTATCGGCCGGTATGATCACGGTGGAATGTGTTGCCGCGATAAGCCTTGTAGCGGGGGAGCACATTATCCCACTCGCCCTTCTTGCCGAGTTTTATTGTCTTAGGCGCTGAAGCCTTTGGAGGTGCAGCCATTCCCTTGAAACGGCGCACATTGTCTACGAGCTGCTGATAATACACATCGCCCTTGTCGCCCCAACCCTTGGTTGGTTCGATATCACGGCTATGATCCTTATCATACTGATCTACAAACGACAAGGGGTCGCTCCAGCCGTGCGATTTATTCCACATGCCGGAAGTCCACTCATTCCAACCGGTTACAAATACCATTTCGGGCTTGATTTCATCAATCGCCCTATCCCACTGTTCCTGGAAATTCCAGCCGTAGAGGTAGCCGTCTTCTCGCTTGTCGTAGCCTTTGGTCTTGCTGTAGCTGCGCCCGAATGTATCGGGCAGAGTAAAGGCGCAACAGTGTCCGCCACTGCTGACACCGGCATTTTGGCCTATGCCTACAACACATTGCTCGTACTTACCTGTCGTAGCGTCAAGAGCATAGCCGTGAGTAGGATATACCTCGAGCCAGCCCCATTGCATTGATCCTTCTTTCGGGCCTACCACATAGTCGGGCTGGCCGGGACGGAAAGTAAAGAAATCGCGAATGTCCTTTTCAACGCCCTTGTCAGCAAGATTGTCGGGATATGCCATAATCAGCGGCTTACCCTTCCAGTGGAACCAGAGATCCTCGTATTCACCTTTGCTGTAGAGATTGACATAGAGGTTGATAAGCGACTTGCGCGAATCGGGAGTTGCTGCAAAAGGCAGCATAAACACTATCTTAGGCACATTCACGCCGTCCTTAAGCGCTTGTTGCCATGTCTTTAATAGTGCGCGGTACGAAGCCTCCCACACAAGCGAACCATTAGTACAATCGAAAAATACCGCATCAATACCTGCATCGGCGAGCATTTCGGCATGTTTGCGAAGTACCCATGGATCGGTAGTATGGTAGTAGCCGAAAATGGGCTCGTCCCAATAGAATACGCCCGGACGCTTGCCGGGTTCGCCCCATGCAGGATGATTGTAGTCGTTTATAGCTTCAGGATGCTCTCGTAGCACCTCTGTTATATTTTTAACTTCGATAGAAGTATTGTCGCGACCGCCATTTTCATCATCGCCTTGATGCCAAGTCCAATAGAACATACCCACAAAACGTGTGCTGTCACGGTCTCCGGCTTCGCTATATGTCCGTGCTTTACGCCCAAGGGCATCAGTAAGCATCCAGTTATCGCTCTCGGCTGTAACACTGCTTGTTTGAGCTACACCCGATAGTGACATACCCACGGCGAGCGCTCCGGCAAGCAGTCGTAAATTAGTGTTTTTCATATAGATAATAACAGATTATCAAAAGAGTATATGTAGGCCTCGTTATTTGACTAATACTTTTACAGCTTCATCAGCAGAGTAAACTATGTAAAGGCCCTTGGCCGGAAGTGTAATATTCCGAGAACCTTTACCTTGTGCAACAATGTTACCGGTAAGATTAACGACCGAAAACTCGGCATCGCAATCAACACTTATGTCAGTACCGGCCAACTGCTTAACTTTGAGCGTCTTTGCTGCCACACTCTCAGTGATACCGCTTGTAGGAACAACGCTACGGTAACGGTAATTGAAACGTCCACCGGGGGCTGCATCGCCACTGACATAGAAATCGAGCGGGTCGCCTGCTTTCTGCATATTATCGAACCACTTAAACTCAATATCAATATCATTGCCGACCTTTATAACCGACTTAGGCACAGCTATTTCGAGTGTATTACCTTTTACTACATACTTGCCCGTACCGGCCTTGAGCCACATCCATTTGGTGCCGGGAGAACGTTCGATAACCACCTCGTCGGAAGTTGGTGATTTTCGGTTGATTACGTAGTTGTAACCTGCCCAGCCGGTGCTGATATCGCAATCGGTATTGATAAAGAGCATCATCCAGTTAGGATCGGTCGACGGAGTGAGGTTCTCGGCTGTTTCAACACGGAAATACACATATTCAGCGTCGTGAGTTACCTGAGCACCGATAATATCGTTGCGGCCCGACTCATCCTTATAGTACATATTATATCTGCCTCGGTGGTCGCGGTGGAATGTATTGCCGCGGTAAGCCTTGTATTTAGGCAGAACATCGTCCCATTGGCCGGCCTCGCCAAGCTTTATTGTTTTTGGTTCGGAAACGGCCGAAGGCTCTGACATACCTTTGAAACGGCGCACATTATCAACAAGTTGCTGATAATAAACATCACCATATTCACCCCAGCCTTTTGTGGGTTCAACATCACGGCTATGATCCCAATCGTACTGGTCGACAAACGACAGAGGGTCGGACCAGCCATGTTCTTTTCTCCACATACCCGAAGTCCATTCATTCCAGCCCGTTACGAAAATCATTTCAGGCTTAATCACGTTGATAGCCCTATCCCACTGCTCCTGGAAATTCCAGCCATAGAGATAACCAAAGCCTCTGTGGTCGAAGCCTTTTGTCTTGCTATAGCTTCTGCCATAGGTGTTTGGCAGATTGAAAGCACAACAATGTCCGCCACTTGCATCACGTGCATTCTGAGCAACGCCGACAGTGCACTGCTCTGCCCTGCCGGTAGACGGATCTACATTGAAAGCATGGTTGGGGTATACCTCGAGCCAGCCCCACTGCCCCGCCCTACCCGGGCCGTTTACATAGTCGGGCTGAGCCGGACGGAAGGTAAAAAAGTTGCGTATATCGTTTTCGACACCTGTATATGCCAGGTTATCGGGATATGCCATGATAAGAGGTTTGCCGTCCCAATAGAACCAAAGGTCCTGATATTCGCCCTTGCTGTAGAGCTTGTTATACAGGTTTTTAAGCGAAGCCTTTGAATCTTCGTTAGCGGTAAAAGGAAGGAGAAAAACAATCTTCGGCACATTCACGCCATCGGCTTTTGCCTGCGACCAAGTCTTCAGAAGTGCGCGATAAGAATACTCCCACACAAACTGGCCATTGGTACAATCCATAAAAATACAGTCGATACCTGCGTCGGCGAGCATTTCGGCATGTTTGCGAAGTACCCATGGATCAGTCGTTTTGTAATAACCGAACACCGGTTCGTCCCAATAAAATACACCGGGGCGCTTGCCGGGTTCACCCCAGGCGGGATGATTATAGTCACTAATCGCATCAGGGTTCCGGCGAAGCACTTCGGTGATATTTTTGACCTCGATAGCAGTATTATCATTACCGCCGTCGAAATCGTAACCTTGATGCCAGGTCCAATAGAACATACCCACAAAACGGCTGTGGTCTCTCGCACCGGCATCTTCGTAACTACAGGCCTTACGCCCGAGAGCGTCGGTAAGCATCCAGTCATCACTTACAGGTGTGACGCTCCCGGCGTCGGCCCGAGCAACTACCGCCATACACATGGAAGCAGCCACTACAAACAGATTGAGAAATAAAAATTTATTACACATTATATGCAAAATTTGTCATAGTATTAAACACAACATTTTCAGGCAAAAAGATAATTATATATGTCAACCGTGCATAAATCTGCCGGATGTAAATGAATATTCAGTTGTTTACCTCACAAGTACCTTAACAGCCGTGCAGGCTGACGATACTATATACGGTCCGGCACAGGGCAGATTTACTGTCATGTTGCCATTGCCCGAGGCGATAACCATGCCTAATAAGCTCGTTACGGTAAAATCACCGCTGCTTTCCACTTTGAGGGCATTGCCGGTTAGGGGTGTTGCTTTGAGTGTAGTTTCCTGAGCTACAGTCTCGTTGATACCCGATGCATCATATTCCCAGCGATAGTTATAGCAGAATCGACGGTTAGGCGCAGTATCGCCATTGATACACAGTGAAATAGCATCATTAAGGTCGGCAGGATTGTCGGCCCATTTGAAATAGAAATTACCGGTAGCTTCGTTTGCAAGGCCGATTTCCGACAGCGGCATCTCGAGGGCGAGGTACTTGCCTTCGGTGCGGAATTCGGCTTCGCCACATTTCACCCAATCCTTAGCGGCAGAATCGTATTTCATAATCGACGATTTACTTGCCGAGGGGAATTCTTTATTGAGCATATAGTCGAAGCCCTGCCACCCGGTCTTGAAGTCACAATCCGAGTTGATAAAGAGCAGCATCCAGTTAGGATCAGTATTAGATGTCAGATTATCAGCAGTTTCGACATAGAAAGTAGCTTTACCGTTGTTGATATTTACCTTCGATACAAGGATGTCATTTCTGCCGGAAGTATTCTTATACTTGTTGCCGCCATATCCGGTAAAGTCTCGATGGGTAACATCTCCGGGTGTATCGAGGAACTTCTCGCCCACTCGCTCCCATTCTGCAAAGTCTGATTTAATATCGATTTCTGCAGGCTTGGTAGCCTTAGGGGCTTCTCTTACACCTTTATAGCGACGGATACCGTCGACCATTTGCATGTAATAGTTATCAGTACCGCCACCCTTCATAGGCTGGATAGTGCGGTTGAATTCAGCATTATACTGATCTACGAAGTGGAAATTGCTATTCGGGCGACCCATAAAGGTAACTCCCTCCGGTGTTGCGAACTGACCGGCAATCCATTCGTTCCAGTCGTTGATATATAGGAAATCGGGGTCAACGCTAAGTGCCTCGTCCCAACGATCGCGGAAGTAAAAGCCGTGATATTCAGGATTATTAATCCATTTTTTATTAGAGAATTTCTTGTTAGGCAGATCATACTGATTGAGCTGAGGTTCGCCTGCGGCAACCGTCCAGCTCTTGCCTACGAATGTTGACGCATGCTGCGCCGGGGTAACGCACATCTGCTCGTAGCGGCCCTTGTGAGTAGAGGCTCGTTCGGCGGGAGTAAGACTACTCACTTGCTTGTCGTGCATATCGTAACCAAAGCTCCAGTGGTCTTCCGAACCGACATATCGTTTACCGTTTTGGACGTAATACCCCCACCACATATGCCTGAGTGTGAAGAATTCTTTCACATAGGGAGAATATGTTTCATTCTCATTATAAAGCAGTAGCGGTTTGCCGTCCCAATAGAACCACAAATCTTTATACTTGCCTTGGGCATAGTAGTAATCGTAGATTTTGTCTACGCACTTAGGCACAGTGTTTGCACCGTTGTTATAACCCCAGAAACAGATTTTAGGCACCACATTACCCTCTTTTTTCATGGCGGTCATAGTTTCGAACAGTGCATCCCAAGCCTCAGGATACAGTGTGCCGTTGGTAAAGTCAAGGATAAGCACATCCACACCGGCATCGGTGAGCATAGATATATCCTTGCGTATAACATATGGGTCACCGCTGGTAAAATAGCCAAGTTCGGGCTCGCCCCAGTGATATGCAAACTCATGGGGCCACAGTTTATGGTTGTAGTCAAAACGAGCCGACGGATCCTGCTGCAGAATCTTTGTCACATCGCTGGCATAGGGAGCTTTAAAATTGGTATAAAACCAATCGTAATGCCATGACACATAGAAAATTCCGACTGTACGGTCTTTGTCATTGCGAAAAGGCTGGTCTGCAGCTGTAGGCAGCTCGCGTTCGAGGCCGTCAATGGCCACCCAGGTATCGGGGAATATGTCGATGGTCTGAGTGTCGGCGTTCGCGAATACAGGCAAAGTCAAGGCAAAAGCCAGACATCCCGCACCGGCTATCTTGCGGTAATTCATATGGTAAGGATTTATTAGTGTAAAAGTTTAAAGACAGAGAATCAATGCTTTATACATCACATAGGATTTCATACAGATTTTACCAAAACATTCTGAACAGACCAAATAACCACTCCTGAGTTCAGCATGATTCTCTGTCTTATATTTTATTACATTTAAGTAACTCTTAAAAATTAGTTTATATTATTAAGATACATTGTCTCTCGATGTGGCTGCGGCGCTTTTTGGTATTACTCGCAGCTAATTTTTGCGAGTTACTTAAGTTTCGCAAGTTCGACTAATAATATATACAACTTGCGAAACATAAGTTATTTAACTACTTTAACGCCTTTGGGAGCCTTGACTGTGCAAACCGTCTTACCCTTGGCATCCTTGTGAGCCTTTACCGACAAGGGTCCGTAAGGAGTAGGAACAGTACCCTCTACAAATGCGAGGTCGCCAAGATGAGGTTTCACCTCTACAGTCTTACAGCCCGGTTCAATGGGGCGTACGCCGAGTACGTAGCGCTGGAGCCAGGGGGTAGGACCTGCAGCCCAACCGTGGCAAAGGCTCTGACGGAGACCTACGTAGCAGTATTCACCACCGTCGGCATGAATATCATATTTACCTGCAGGAACGAGTTCGTCGATGCGAGCAGCTTTCTTGGTATCCGAGTAGTTGAGGTGCTCCCAGAAGGTTGTAGCGCCAAGGTCGATCATAGAGCCCCAGTAGTCGCTAATCATGCTCATGGCTGTATCGATTTCTCCATTTTGAGCAAGAGCCTCGATTGCGTAATAACCATAGAAGGGTGAGAATGAATCAATACCGTTGTCAATCAGTTTCTTGCAGTCTGATTTTGCATCTTTCGAAGTTCCGGCGAGTAGCGAAAGGCTGATGGCCTGGCTTGCAGTGGTATGCTCCATATTGTATTTCTCCATACGGGCAATGCACTTTGAGGCAACATCTTTCATTTCAGCGTTCTTGAGCCAGCCTGCCATTTCGTTAACAGCCTTGAGAGTCATATATGTAAGGGCCTGCAGACCGTCGTGTATTACGTCGGCTTGTTCCGATGTGGGCCAGTCGAGGAAGCGGACACCGGTCATATTTTCCTTACCGTTGGCATCGACACATTCATCGAGCTGCTTTGTAAGGCCGAGGATATAATCCTGATTCTGACGCAGATAATCCAAATCGCCATGGTGCAGGTAATAATCATGATGAATAAGAAGCCACCACATAGAGTAAGAGCTGAAACCATTCATCCAGCCTGGCAGCGGAGTATCAGCCTTGCCGAAGTCAAGAGTGCGGCGCACTACATCGTGCTTGCCCCATACATTATTTACTGTGATAACTTCAGGGTGAAGGTCGCCGAGCCATACGAGGCGGTCGCGTTTAACACCGTCCCAAAGGTATTCCTGCATATTTAGTTGCACGGTATATGCGCCGGTTTCCCATATCTTATTGAGGCGCTCATCGCTACATTTAAATGAACCTACCATAGGATCGTCTATCATAACACTGATAGCCTGTATGTTGCGGAGCAGGTAATCTACATCCTGATCGAGGAGGTCGATGCGGGCGAAACGGAAACCGCTGTTACCGTATTCGATCGAGCCTAACCATGGCACTTGTAATTCGAAGTCGCGCATAGCGTGCTCATTTGTCGCATTGCTCGGGTTGCAAGCAGGCGATACGTCGCTCATAGCCTCAGTTACAGACTCACCAAGACGTACACGCAGGCGCAAAGGGCGTGTAGACCCGCGCATACCCGATGAAATGCGGATAGCACCGTGGAGTTCCTTACCGAAGTCAACAAGCACAGCTGCCTGGTGGCGTGTATCACTGCGCAGAACCGTACACGAGTTATCGGCAACCGACACCTGTCCCTGGAAATCTTTCATCAGAATTTCGGGATTCTTAATATATTTTCCGGTTGTATCCGACATCCAGATAATTCTGGTTGGCGCCACCGGTGTGCGGGCAATTCCGGCTTCGGTACGGAGCGGAAGCAGAAGTGCAAGCAGGATTGCGAAAAGGCAGATGTGTTTGTTCATGTGAAAATGATAATGTGGTTTTTCAAGTTTCGATTTTACTTTGCAAAATTAAGAATATACCTTCGTAGTGCTTTGTCGGTCTTATTTCATTTTTCTGCATGTTGGCACAAGGTGTGTCTTAATTGTTCCATTTTTTATAAATATTGTTTATAACAGCCATAAAAACCGACTTTTAAAGCATTTTTGACCTCTACAAGCTTTGCTTTTTCAATTCTTAAGTTAATGCCGCGTTCAAAATGTTAATTTTAAAATATTGTCGCCAATTAACATGAGAATTCAAATTATTTAATTAACTTTGCAATATCATGAAAGCAGCTATATCCAAATCATTATTCGCAACATTATTCATACTGTTAATTGCAGGTATTTCCACTGCTTACGGTTATAATCCGGTAAGGCAATCCGAGCTTTCCAACCTATGCGTTAGAGCTATTGTCAAGGATTCCTACGGCTATATATGGATAGCTACCGCCAACGGTTTGTGCAAAAGTTACGGTAATGAGTACGAGATATACTTCGGCGAAATCGACGACCATGGCACAGTGCCATCGAACTCGGTGACAAACCTGTATACCGACAAAGACGGCTGGCTGCTCGTGGCCACAAATCTTGGTGTATGCGGTCTCAAAAAAGACACCAAGACATTCCAGCGTTTCCTACCCGAGAATAATTCATATAGTTTCTGCGCATTTGGCTTCGTAGAGTTTTCCGACCGTCTGTTCTGTTACGGAGCAAGGGGATTGTACGAAATCGACAAGGCTAAAGGCTCTCTTAAGCACTGTGTGACTGTAGAAGGCGAAGAAGTTTCGTCGGCAACTGTCGGACCCGACGGGCTGCTGTGGATATCGAACGGCACTTGCATGATGGGCATCGATTCTTCGCTGCAACCTGTGACGAGACTCAAGTTTGCTGCTTCCGACCGCGTCAACACAATGTCGAGTACCGACAAGGACCTTCTTCTCGGCACACCCCACGGCCTGGTGCGATTCAATCCTGCCGACCAATCGATAAAACCCTCGGTTATAGGCCGCGATATCGAAGTAAAACACATCCTGGCCGTCGACGACAGCACCCACCTGGTAGCGACCGGAAACCGCGGCGTGGTGGCTTACAACAACAAGCTCAACACCGTCAGCAGCGAGTACCACAACGTAAACTTCAAAGAGCTGCCTTCGGCGGAAATCAACAATGTATTCTGCGACAACGAGAAGAATGTGTGGGTTTCGACTTTCGACAAAGGCGAGGTGATGCTTTCCGACCGTCCCAAGCTGTTCAATCTCAACCGCAACCGGGTAGACGTGTTCCGCAACGACTTCGTTACCCGCGCTACATACGACAAGCACGGCAACCTGTGGGTGGGAACCCGCAGCAACGGTATAGGCGAACTCGACAAAGAAACAACTCGCCTGAGATACTTCAACAGCCGCACATCCAACTCTCTCGCCTCTTACTCTCACGACTTCGTGCAAGAGCTGTTTTTCGACTCCCAGGGCCGCCTTTGGGCCGGCTACAACAACAGCCTGATCGTATGCAAGCCGGAGTATACACCGCAAGGTAAGACAAGCGGCCTCAAGGTGATTAAGACTTTCCCCTCTTTTGTCAACGTGGTGAGCATCGCCGAGGACAATCTCGGACAGTTGTGGGTTGGTACAAGCGACAACGGACTGCTGGTTTTCGACAATAACCTCAACCCGGTCAAGAACTTTGCCGCCCCGGTGATAAATTCTAACAATATCACCAAAATTATCCCCTACGACAACCGTCACGTATTGCTATCAGCATATACCGACGACCTATACCTTGTCGACATTCACAACTTATCTATACGCCATTTCGACCTGTCCAACCAACTTGCGAGGGCTAATACTATCGACATGCTCCTCGACAAGGACAAAAACCTGTGGCTCGGCACTTATCATCACGGTCTTTTCCGTGTAGATGCCAAAACCAATGAGATTACCCGCTGTATCGAAAACCGCCCGTATTACGATATCGTTGGCCTCGCACAGGACCGCGAAGGCGACATCTGGGCCAGCAGTAGTTTCGGCATGTACCATTTTTCGAACGACGGCAGTTTAATGGGCAGTTATCTCAAGGCCAACGGCCTCGGCAGCAACCAGTTTCACGAGAAATGCGTTGCCACACGCCCCGACGGCACAATGCTCTTTGGTGGTAATGCCGGTATCGAAGAGGTAGTACCAACTGCCGCCGACATTTCCAAGCTGCCGCGCATTGATCTGATAACTAAGAAATTGCTCTTGCTGCCCGGCTATACTCCGGCGCTGAAAGACGACATGGCTGATGTAGACGAAGCTTCGGTGAGCGAACTTACACTCAACCATAAGGAAAACTCGCTCAACATCGAATTTTTCGGTCTCAACTACGACAAATCGAGCAACATCGAATATGCCTACATGCTCGAAGGCCTCGACAAAGACTTTATATATTCGGGCACATACAACAATGCCTCATACTCCAATCTCGCATCCGGCAACTACAACTTCTACGTACGAGCCCGATACAAAGGCAAACAATGGCAAGAGCCCGAAAAACTACTCAGTCTCACCGTCAAGCCCAATCCGTGGTTCTCGACAACGGCAAATATTATCTATGCCCTCCTGATACTCACCGCAATAATCGCGGGCAACCGAATCTACCTGCGTATCAGGCTCATCAAGCAAAAATATGCTCTTTCGGAAGAACGTATCAAGCAAGAAAAGAACCTCACCGCCAACCGAATCCATTTCTTTACCAACATATCGCACGAACTTCGCACGCCTCTAACACTGATTTGCGGGCCTGCAAAGCATCTGCGCGACAACTACAAATCGATGTCGGAAGCGCAGATAAAAGAGTCTTTCGACTTTATCGACAGCAATATCGAGCGTCTGCTCACGCTTATCAACCAGCTGCTTAGCTTCCGCCGCGTCAACAGCGAGACTCTGCCTCTGCAAGTTTCCCGAAACGACCTCGGCGCACAACTCGAAGCATTGTCCAAGCTGTACACTTTCTACGCTACAGAAAACAGAGTCACTATCAAGCTCGAGAAGCCTTCCGACGAGCGCATAATGCTCACTTACGACAGCGACAAGATAGAGAAAATAATCAGCAACCTGATTGTCAACGCAGTAAAATACTCCAACGACGAAGATGGCAATGTGACCATGCGTCTCGAGATAGTGAAACATCCCGAAGGATTTGACCACGACAATGATTACACTTATGCCAGCATCTCCATTACCGACAATGGCCGCGGCATGAACGAAGAGGATATACCCCTGATATTCCAGCCTTTCAAACGCCTGCTCGGCATCAACGACCAAAAGAAGACCGAAGGCTTCGGCATCGGGCTGCACTTTGTGGCTCACCTCATAAAAGTACACAAGGGCATCATAAAGACCGTCAAGAACCCCGAGGGCGGCATGACCTTCACAATCATATTCCCTGCCTGCGACGAGGCTTTCTCAGAGGAAGAATTCCGTAATATCAACCACGATATTACAGAGCCATACATAGGCACGGATGTCGATGATACCGAACCCGAAATCGAGTCCGAAGATGTCGACGACGACAATGCATGCGAAGGCGAAGAAAACAGGCCAAAAGTACTTGTTGTAGAAGACAATGCTTCATTAAACGCCTTTGTGTCCGGGCTTTTCAGCGAAAAGTATCAGGTGATTCAGGCTTCCGACGGTCAAGAAGGTCTGAAACTCGCAGCAGAAGAATGCCCCGACGTTATTATCAGCGATGTAAAGATGCCCGGCGACATCAACGGATACGCTCTATGTCGACAAATCAAGTCAGACCCGGCGACGAGTCATATCTCCGTTGTGCTCCTGACAGCTAAAACCCTCGAAGAAAACAAGATAGAAGGCTACAAATGTGGTGCCGACGCCTATCTTTGCAAACCATTCAGCCCCGATGTGCTGATAGCATGCGTCAACAACCTCATGTCGAAGCGTTTACAACAAGCCTCGCTCATCCTTGCCTCCGCAGGCCTTTCCGACCAGCCTGCAGCACAGCCTAATATGGTGCAGGAGATGTCGCCTCTCGACAAGAAATTTCTGGAAAAACTTTACGCATACATCGAAAATAACCTCGATAATTGCGACCTGAATGTAAATATGCTCGGACGCGAACTTGGCTTCTCGCGCACCAATTTCTACCGCAAAGTCAAGGCTCTTACCGGTATATCGCCAACCGACCTTCTCCGTGTGTATCGCCTCAACCGCGCCGCCGAGTTGCTCCTGACTCGCGAATATACGGTAGGCGAAGTTGGAGAGAAGATCGGCTTCGGAAGCCAGAGCCACTTCTCATCGCTATTCAAGAAACACTTCGGTGTTTCACCGCGAGCCTATGTTACAAACCATTTCTCGCAATATTGCGCCGAAGCATAAAAAATAGCACAATGCTGGTTAATTAAGGAGAAAGAGTATCAGCGATAGGAGCTTGGCTCTCCGAGACAAGCCTCAGTCTGGCGATACTAACTTGCAGATAATCAATATTCTATCTAATCACCCGCTCGTAGGGTCGCGGCATGCCGCGACCGGGTGTCGGAAGTATTATTGTTGATAATCAGCGCATTACATGTCGCAAAATATGCGATACAAGATGATATTTGCGACCATTGTGATTTGGTAACGCGTTGATATTCAATGAACAAATGTGCTTCTATCCGGTCGCGGCATGCCGCAATGTCACTAAGTTAAGGAAAATAGCCGTCCTGCACCCTCTGGCGTCGGGACGGCTATCCATCTTTTTGTCATAATTGTTATACAAATGATTAACAAGCCTGTGAGGCTAAAAAATTTAACATTTATGAAAAAAGAGATTAGTAATATTTTTAACGCTTTCAGAGCCCATATTGTTGATATTTGCCAGGACGCAGCCAAGAGGGCTCCTTATTTGGTATGCGATGACGAGCGCAAGCGTGCCACACTTTTCACCCGTACCCGTGTGTGGACCTTTGCCAATGTGGTTCACGCGGTAATGTGTTGCTTCAAAAGGACCCTGTCGGTGGAGGTGGCTCAGTTTCTTGAAACGGAGAACCTGCCGCAGACAACTCCCGAGGCTTATATAGAGCGTAGGGCATTGATTTCTGACGAGTTGTTCAAGGATTTGAATCTGTGGCTGAACCAGCATCTCTACGAAACCGGCACGGTGCAGCAATGGAAGTGTGGCAAGTACCTTTGCGGTATTGACGGCACAAGGCTGTCGCTGCCTTATACCGAAGAGCTGTATAAGAAGTACCGGCAGCGCGATGACAAAGGCTACAACCTTGCAAGAGGCCTCTTTGTCACGGACCTGGTCAACAGGACTATCGTAATGGCGGATATGTATCCCAACAAGACAGAAGAACGAAAGGCCGCACTTGAGTCGCTGACATCTGACACATTCCCTTACCCTTTGCAATTCACTGTGTTTGTGATGGATAGGGGCTATCCGTCGCTTTACCTGATGAACTGGTTTGCCAAGAATACCGGCGGGTTCATAATACGCGCCCGCCGCGACACCAACCCGCAGGTTGCCGCCTTTATGGACTCGGACAAATCCTCGGAAACCGTGACTTTAAAGCTCTCGCGCAACCGTCGTGATATCGATTATCCCGACCCCGACCCCATTGAGGTACGCCTTGTGAAACGCCCGCCGCTTGAGGATGAAGAAGTGCCGACGGTGTATATAACGAATCTCGATGCCGGCCAGTACCCCGACGAGGTCATCAGGAATGCCTACAGGATGCGTTGGAACTCGGAAACCGAGATCGGCACGGCCAAGAACGAGCTGCAGATCGAGATATTCAGCGGGACACGCGAAATATGCATCCGGCAGGACTTCTTCGCCGCGCTCATCCTCTACAATATCGAGTCCATAATCAGGCTGTTCTGCAATAAGAAACTACAATCCCATACCGGCAAATACAAGGTCCAGGTCAACATGAACAGCACCTGGTTTTTCACCTGCCTGCTGATTATGGCGATGTTCCGCTCAGAGAGAATCCTCGACAGAGAGTTAACATTTAGTGTTAAAATGTTTTTAAGGATGCACTCACTGATAAGGCCCGGCAGAAGCTATCCAAGAAAGAAAAAGAAGATTAAGAGTTCCGGCAAATACATCACCCTGACCAATTATAAAAGAGGACTTTGACCTTAACTTAGTGACATTGCGGCATGCCGCGACCCTACGAGAAAGCGAGCTTTGAAATTACTCAAAAAGACAACTCTTTCTCCTTAAGTTAACAGCATTGAGACATAGCAAAATCGTAAACTAAAATGGTCCTGCGTTCATCTCGAGCGCAGGACCATTTTTCAAAATATACAGAACTTAACTTACTTCTCAGAGAGGATTCTTACCGGGCCGATAAGACCTGACGACTGCAGGGGTTCATTAGCGCCGAGTACCTGGAAGTTGGTTGTGGTAACGCGCTGTTCCTGAGGCAAAGCGGCGTCGCCAATCAGGCGATTGCGCCATGTGCTTACCACATCTATTTCGAGTGTGTTCTTACCGTCTTTGAGTAGCGGGGTGATATCGAGGCGATAGGGGTTGGTCCATACACCGCCGGCATATTCGCCATTGACTTTTACCTTGGCCATTACCATTACCTTGCCGAGGTCGACATAAGTCTTGCCCTCGGGCAGTGCGGCGAGGTTGAACTCGGTTGTATAAACTGCGTTGCCCGAATAGTTGGCAAAGTCCTTATCAGCCTGTGTAGACCAGTCAAAGAGCGAATCTACTGTCATTGGCTGCGGGCCTTTACGGTCGGCGTCGAATGTGATATTCCATGTAGCCTTGCTCAGGTCGGCAATCTGCTCGTGTTCCGGGTAATTTACAGTGCCTTCGGCAGCTTTTGCATCCTTGCGGAATACGATAAACGCACTTTCGAGGGGTTCGAGAACCACAGGTATTGAAATGCCGTTGTCGGTAGCATTTGCCTGATACTGTGGCAGGGTGCGGATTGTGCCGTTGGTAGCGTTCCAGAGCTGAGGCTGAAGCTTGGTATTGACACGGAAGGTTGGATTGATTGATATTCGCTCTTCGGTAGGATTGGCGATAAAGTAAACCTCGGCATCCTTGAGCATACGGTGTATAAATACCGGCATCTGCTGACCGGAGGGAACGCTTACGTCAGGAATGAGATTCATATCGTCGAATACCTGCTGCATCGATGTACCGGCAGCATATACCTTGCCCTTGCCGAGGGTGGTAACAGCCTGGTCGGGAGTCCACATAGTAGCGGCAATCTCTTTTACACGCGCATCTGCTTCGGGATAACCCTGAAGACTCGGCGAAGCAACAGGTGCCGGGCCTAATACGACCAGACCGTCCTCTACAAACTTCTTGATGCACTCAAGCATTTCCGGGCGCATAGTATCCTGGTTAGGAAGCACGAGCACGCGGTATTCCATGCCACTGTCGAGAATCAGGCGACCGTCTACTACTTTCGCATGGTTCTTAAGAATATCGGCGTTGATATAGTCGAAAGAGTAACCTTCGGGAAGGGCCGGATTGCACTCACCCGTCATTTTGGGCGCATCTTCGCCTATGAAGTATGCAGCATCGGCGATATAGCGGCCCTGCTGAAGCACATAGTTGCAACGACGCAGGTAGTCGGTGAAAAGATCGAGCTGGTCGAACCATGTGTTCTTGCGGTTGAATTCGTTACCGAACCATGCCGCGATACCCGGTTCTTCCGGGGTATCGAGCTGATGAATCACAAGGTGCAGCAACGATGCGTTGATACCCTCGGCAAAGAAGCGGTCGACACGCTGTTTCATAACGTTGGGATAACGACCGAAAGGATTACCGCCTGCAGTACAAGACTCGGCCCAAACCTTGGTTTTGCCATAGATATGACCGCACGACGAAGCGGCACGGTTTTCGATGTCGCCAAGTGTACCTTCGCTCCAGTACTCACCTGCAATCTCATCGCTCTGGCCACCGTAGAGCAGGAACTCGCTCGGGAATCCCCAGTGACCGTAGTTCTCAAGCCAGGTTGTAAGGCCGTTTTTGTTAGAAATCTCTTTTAGGCCGCCTACATACTCATAAGCGATAAGGTCGGCAACAAGGCGGCGGAGGTCCCAAAGGAAGCGGTCGGTCATCTCATTGCTGCCTACAGGTATACCCTGGAGTGCGGGCAGGTAAGGCAGCGGTGAATAACCATAACGCTCCCGGAATTTCTCGGCAAGGCCATCGGTCCAGTTCTGTCCGCCGGTCTCATAGCTGTCTTCTACAAGGATGCGGAAGGTCTTGCGATCTTCGGCAGGTATGCGGCGCATTATCTCACCGATATAAGCATCGAAATGAGCCTGAAGATGTTCTTTATTCATCTTGTCGATTTCGAGACCGGTTGCTTCGGGCGATGCAGGAGAGTTGGTAACGCCGGTTGTGGCCATACCGATTCTCGATACTACCCAGTTGCCTTCGGGCACATCCCATGTGAGAACACCGTCTTTTACATCCGAGGTCAGAACCACCACCTTTTCGGGGTCGATTGTCCAGTCAGTTACAGTGTAATCAGGCTGTTGGTCCCACATATAGAAATCCCACATCGGCAGTGGCACCTGGCACATCTTGGCAAGCTGCTTCTCGGCCGAACGCTCAACCTTGGGCTGTTCTGAAAGGGTCAGTTCGATATTACCCGCACCGGGAGCAGCAACTTCGAACATAAGTTCGCCATACTCACCCTCGGGCAAAGATACGATTACAGGCGCATAGGGGTCGAAACCTACAATATTCTGCTCGTTATAGCGGTCGATAGGGAATGCCTTGAGCACAGTCCAGTCGTCACCTTTTTTAGCCTTGAGAACGGCCATAGTATTGATAGGTGTCGACACCTTCACCTCGGCACTGCGCAAGGTTGCAGGCTTGTCGAGCTTAATGGTCTGAGCAATAGCCTTGCCTTCTGTCTTGGCAAGAGTCATCGACTTGGAATATGCATCCTTTACAAATGCCGGATAAGCAATTACAGCCTCATCCTGACATGCGCCTTCGATTGCGGGCAGCTCGATTGTCTGTGTACCGGGGCCTTGAACCATGGTCTGAGCCGACACGATACGGCGCATCGATTGCTCGGGTTTTACCCACGGACCGCCCGACTGGCTCCAGCCGGGACAGTTGAAAATACCTATTTCGATATCGAGCTTCCCGGCTGTTTTTAGCGCCTGGTGCAATGTTTTCCACCACAAATCGCTGTTGTACTTACCGTCGCCGTAAGGCAGACCGTCCACTCCGATCATACCTATCTGCGCACGTGTTATACCGGCTTTCTTCATTGCCTGAAGGTCCTTTACAGCACCTTCGGGCGAAAGGTTGTCGTTGATCCAATACCAATAGGCCGCAATACGTATGCTATCGGGGGGTGACATAAAGTTTTCTTCTACAGTCGCTATCGACACCGACTGAGACTGCCGGCCGCACGAGGGGGCAAGCATTGCCGCAGTGGCCATTACAGCCGCAGAATAAATAAGTTTTTTTAAACGCATAATGATTGGATAAATATGGCTCTAAGATCTGCATACCGAGGCCTGCAAATCTTAGAGCGTTTTTGATTTAATTACAGTTTAATTTTCTTGGTTTCAGTGCCTTGACGACGCAGGTAGATGCCCGGTGCTACGGTAGCTGGATTTATGCTGCGGCCCTGTAGGTCAAACCACTCAACAGGGTATTGGCTATTGTCGGCATTGACATCTTCGATACCCGATACATTCTCGGTGTCAATCTTGATGTTATCGAAATGCCAGGGGTACGACAGTGACTTCACGCAAAGCTTGTGAGAACCGGCTTTAAGGCTTACAGACTGATAGTCAGGCTTCTCGTTATAGCGTGTAGCGAACGAGTTGTCACCACCCTGTGCAGGCCAAAAGTAGAGAACCTTCGACGCTGTTCCGTCGGCATTCTTGGTCGAAACCCATTGTGTTTCATCCGCAAGGATGCGGTTGAACTCGGCACCGTCTTCTGTAAATACCTCGGGAACGGCAGGACGGGCGGGCTGGTTCGAGGGTGTAATCTCCTCGCCGTCGATCGACAGAACCATTGAAGCAGCATACTGCTTGGGCCAGTTGAGAGTGGGATTACCTTCGATAGTATAGCTGATGCCGGGTGTTGCGCCCTTGCTTGCTACGCGGCCATAATCGCTCCAAGGCACACTGTGGCCGATATAGATGTTGGCGGTCATATCCTCGGGAACTTCGATAGTATAGTTGTACGAAGATCCCCAGTTTTCGATAGCCTGCTCGGCAGTTACAGCACGATCGGCAGTCTCGGGAGTGATAAGAGAGTATATATTCCAGCTCGACGAACCCATGTCGGCGATGTAATATCCGTTTGAAGCTGCATCGTTTGCCGAAATCGCTACTTCGGGAGCATCAAGGCGATAGTTTGAGTGTACGCCGGGAGTTGAGGCATAGTTGTCGAGAGGTGTTGCGTTCTCGTCAGTGAGATAGATTACAAAGCTACCGGGACGGAGTTTGTGGGTATAGGTACCGGGGGTAACATTTTCAGTCGTTCCGTCCATAAGAACTCGCTTGATATTCTTGTCCACTGTCACTGTTGCAGTCTGTTCGTTGTGGATGTCGGAGTTGAGAACCATTACAAACATATCGGTATTATTCTGCAGCATACCTACAGCCATACCGCTGCCGTCAGAAGTAACATCGCTCACGCCCTGTGGCAACATTGAGGGGGTAAGACGCAGACAGCCAAGGGGTGTCTCGGGGTTGGTGTGACCTACCTGGAGCATCTGTGCACCAAGGAATACCCATGTGAGAGCCTTCACATCCTTATTGATATTCTTGGCATAGTAATATGTGGCGCTCTTATTGCCGTTGTCGTCAATAGGTGCCATATCGCCGTTGTCACACGATGTGTAAGGCCAGTACTGCAGACCCTGTGCGCCGTAAAGAAGGGCTGCAAAAGCCTGCACTCGCATCCATTCTTCGGTTGGGATAGGATATTTATATGTGAAGCTGCCCATTACACCGTCGATGCTATGCCAATTCACACTCTGGCTCGCACGGGTAAACGCCCAAAAGCTTGTATTATAGGACTTGGCAAATTTAGATATGATTTCGAGGTTCTGGAAGAAGTTGGGCATCAGCTCTACTTCGCTTTCGTCCTTGGGATTGTTGCAGCGTACTGCATAGTAGTCGTAGCTGAGCAGACCCATGCAGGTTTCGTTGATATAGCGCTCTACATAGTTATCATAGCTTGTTGCGCCAATAGCTGCGGGAGGGGTATTGATATGCAGAAGATTGCCGTAAAGAAGGTGGGTATTGTCTACCGCACGTACTCTGTCGAGTTTTATGCGTGCACTATTGAAGTCTTTGCAGTGGGGTTCGTCGTAGATGCAGTAACCTGCAAGGTTGGGCGAATGCATGTTCTCAGTAACGTAATTGCGAACATCGTCATTACTGTTCATGCCTGCACGCATCATCAGCTTGAGGTTGGTATTCTCAAAGAGATAAATCGGATAACCGTTCACCTCGCGGTCGCGGAAAAGGGCAGCCTGGTCTACACCGGCCCATGCGGTACCCTCGGTGATGTTGAAACCGGCCTCGTACATATCCTGGTATTTTTTCTGCAGCAGCTTGGCCGATGCTTCCCAGTCCCAGCCACCGTCTGCACCTTCTATCATCGTATATCCGGCCGAAGTAAATGCATAGATAGGGAATTCGCCGGGTACGGGGTTGATATAAGATGCTATCTTCGAGCGATCGAGCTGACGCGATGCAAACGAGCTGCCGGTAATGCTGGCGTTGAAATCCTCGGCCTCGATGATATTCTTATCCGAAACTTCAAGGGTTACAGGTCGCGGCGACACTTCGTCCTCTTCGATGCGGACATTCTTTAACTGAATGGTAGAAGTAGGAACAAGGTCCATAAAGTGAAGCCAGAAGAACTGATCAGCCTGGCCGACCTTGTAAATCGGGTTTGTACGGGCTGACTTGATGTTTAATCGTACGGTCTGCCATTTGTCGCTTGCTGGCATGGTTACGGAATAGTCCTTTACATAAGTGCGATCGCCATTCCTACCGGCTTTGTTTACTGTGATGCGGAAATTACCGACAGCTCTGTCGCTCTTGTAATCAAAAGCAACGACTATGTAGTCTTTGTGCAATTCCTGGGTGAGGGGTTTGCACTGCACCGTCGGACGAGTGTCACCAAAGTCATTCTGGGTAGCGGTAAGCGTCCAGACTCTGTCGCCGGCGTTATATTCGATTTTGGAAAATCCGGATTTTTCCGGCAGGGTTTCCTCCAGATCCATTGTATATGGCACGGAGGCAAATGCACAGACGACACACATCAGCGCAATCAGCGAAGCTTGTATTCTCTTCATGTCATGGTATGGTTTAGATTTTTGCTGTAAAGGTAATACTTTAATACGTCACACATTTTTTGATATGTCCCATTTTTTATCACATACGCGCAACACTGCATCCGTACAGCCGATTATAAACAGATGACACAATTTTTGACACATGCGCAAAAATATGGATTCACAATAAATTTCTAAATTTGTGCATACCTTAAAAACCACATGAACCAATCAATCTCACACATCGCATTTGCCTTGGCCGTAATGGCGGCATCGGCGAATTCTGTCTTTGCCGATGGAGTAGATATTTCAAACCGCTGTTCGCTTACCGATACCAAAGCTATATGCTCTTGGGCCTGCGGCGGATTCGAACCGGTATTTCCGGCCGGTGAAGCCGCTGAGAAATGGAGGACGTTCGAACAGGATTTAGACACACCTGTCGACCTCAGCCTGACTCCGGTCATTGCATACAATTTGTTAGTCCCGGCAGGTCCGGGGCGTGATTTCGACACGCGCCTAACCTTAGTATCATCGACCGGCGAAAGATTTAGTGCTACAGCCCATATCATACCTACCCTCTGGCAGGGTGTTTGTTTCGATATGCACTCTTGTACGTTCCTCAACGATATCGCTTCAATCGAGATTGCTATTCGAAACCTTAGCGACAAACCGTGGGATAAAGCCCGATTCAGCGTCGACAAAGTAGTGGCCGGAAAACCGCTCGATCTCGACTTCGAGGTGTATGGATCGGCTGAGCGCTTCCATATCGAAGGTAAGGCCGCCGTAAGCGGGGTGAATGGTTGCGCAAAGATTGACTTCGACAAGGGCGACAAGGTGAGAATCGAAACTGCAGGTAGCCGCAACCGCATCTATAATCCCGAGTTGACAAAACGCAATACTGTGGCGGTGACAATGACGAATCTCAGCGATGCCGACAGCCTGCGACTCTATATCGATACTGACAGAGGCACAACTGTCTCAAAAGCCATGCCAATGCCGAAAACCGCAGAGCAAGTCCTTTTCAACTTCAGCGATATTGCTGATGCTTCAGGCCGAATTGAGGCTATCACTCTCGAACCAACAGGCGGCAAAGGCTCTATCATCATCGACAGGATATCTTTCGAAAACGAATCTCCGATATGCACATATGCCGGTCGGGTGAGTTCATGTACAGCAACAAAAGATTTTGTCACAGTCAGCGGCGAGGTCGACAGTAAATTCCTCGGCAATGATGCGACCATAGAAATCAGGCATTACCCATTTTGGCAGACCGCTACGCCATTCGACAGTCTCGAACTTCTGTCGCGAATACCTGCAGGGCGAGAATTCAAAACTTCGGACATCCCGAACCGCCGACTCGACGGGCGCATGTCGCACCTGAGCAGCCGCTTTATCGCGGCCCTACGCACTAACGACGGCAGCGTAATACCCTTGGACGAGCCGTTCTTTATCAGCAACTGGCGCGATTTTATCACAAATCCTTACTCGTTTGAGACAAGCGATACCGAGTTTCGCGTACAAGACTACGGAGCTGTAGGCGACGGAGTTACCAACGACAACGCCGCTATTCAACGGGCTATAGATGCGGCCTCTGCCGCAGGCGGGGGCAAGGTCATTCTCGGCGGCGGTCGCACATACATCGCTACGAACCTCGAACTACGCCGTGGTGTCAACCTCGTGATCGAAACCGGCGCTGTTTTGCGCCAATCCCCCTTATTCGCGCATTACACCGAATATCCACCCGAATACGGCCACGACAATGTGATACCGGATATTCCATGGACCCACTGCATGTATACCAACCGCCCTCTTATCCTGGCCAAGGATACCGACCATGTCAAAATTACCGGCGGCGGTAAAATAAGAATGGACGATGTATACAGCGAAAATCCGCTTTGGAATCACTACGCCCGGGTATGCAGCGACCGCATACATATAGTGCCTATCGCTGTTTGCAATACCCGCAACGTAGAGATTTCAGATATCGATATCGTGCGATGCAACAATTATCACACCATATTCTACCGCGCCGACAGTGTGTTTATCGGCAACCTTAAAATGTACGAGGTAGCTTGTCTGAGCGGCGACGGCCTGAGTTTCGGCAACGCAGTGACAAATGTCCGCGTAGGACGGTGCGTATTCGAATCCAACGACGACGGCATCGTACTGTGCAGCAGCTATAAAGACCCTCGTGGCGGTGTTTGGCGACAGAGGGTCGACTCTATCGATTCATCGGTGCGCCACATCGAGGTTCTCGGCAGCTATATCGACTCGTCGCGTGGCGGAGCAGGCAAGGCTATAGCTCTGATTCCGTGGGGCTCGACCAACCCTCGTCAGGACTACAATGAAATCGACAATATCGAGGTTCGCGACTGCGTTCTTCGCGGAGGGCATTCGGTAGGCTCGTGGTCCGACAATCCTTTCGACGGCAAACCATTCGACAACACTGAGCGCGACGACTACGCTCCGGTCAAGAATCTCAGAATACTCGGCAACGAATACCTCTCGGCGCTGGACCTCAACGGCGTTGTCCCCACCACCCTTATTACCGACTGCGGCCTCAAAGGCAGCAATACATTCAAAAACAGCGACTTCAACGACCGTATGGCATATTGGAGTGCCAATGGTTCTGTTTCGGCGGCTCTGCAAGGCTCCATAGGGCTTATCGACGCATGGCTTTATCAAGGCTTACACCTCGAGCCGGGCAAATACACCATGTCGTGGCAAGGTTCGGGTAAAGTAAAACCCTACGTAGCCGATATAAACGGAAAACGTATCAAGGTCAGTCGCGACGGACGTTTCTCGCTTAAATCTCCGGCCACCGTCCTCGTCGGGGTGAAGGGTAAAAATGCTATAATAAACTCAATCGAAATCAAATAACAATAAATAAATCTTTCATGAAAATCTTACGTTATCTAATGGCAGTTGTTGCACTTGCATTCGCAAGCAACCTGTCAGCGCAGTGGACACCCACAAAAAAAGTATTTGACGTTGCAACACCCAAAATGAAGGTGTTTCTCCCCAAAGATGACCTCAACACCGGCCGTGCTGTCGTTGCATGCCCCGGCGGTTCGTACCTCGGCCATGCCATAGGACACGAAGGCTGGGACTGGGCTCCATTCTTCAACAAACAGGGTATCGCACTTATCGTGCTTGAATACACTCTCCCGGCAGGCGACCGCACCAAACCTATCGCCGATGCCGAGGCGGCTATCAAAATGGTTCGCGACAGCGCCGAAGTATGGCACATCAATCCTGCCGAAGTAGGCATTATGGGTTCGTCGGCCGGCGGACACCTTGCTTCTACAATCGCTACTCACAGCACAGCTCCCGAAGTACGCCCCGACTTCCAGATTCTTTTCTACCCCGTTATCTCAATGGACCCTGCGCGTGGTCACCAGCTCACTCACGAAAATTTCCTCGGCAAAAACCCGTCGAAAGAGCTCATCGATAAGTATTCTAACGAAAAACAGGTTACTCCGCAGACTCCCCGCGCTATCATCCTCACATCCGACGACGACGGCGTAAACCCTGCCACGAACTCTGCCCCTTATTACATCGCACTCCGCCAGGCAGGCGTGCCCGCATGTCTCCACGTATATCCTACAGGCGAACACGGCTGGGGGTGCCTGCAGTCTTTCCAGCACCACACTCAGATGCAGGACGATCTCTCGGCTTGGCTTAGAACTTTCTGATAACCTTATATCTAAAACAATATGTTTAAGAAAATATTACTGATTATCGCGCTGCTCTTCTGCACCGGCAACATGGTGTATGCAAAACCCAACAAGAGCAAAGGTAAATCTACATTTACAATGTGGCAGATTCCTGCCCTACTCGGTACAAACATCGGTAACTCTTACGTTTTCCGCACCGCCAACGGCAAGGTGATAGTATTCGACGGCGGCAGACCCGACGAGAGCCTCTTCCTACGCGGCTTCATCGGTGCGCTCGGCAATGAAGTTGAAGCATGGTTTATTTCTCACCCCCACGACGACCATATGGGTGCGCTTTGGGAGATTCTCAAAGACCGCAAGGGTATGAAGATCAACCATATCTATCACTCTCGCTTCTCGCCCGAACTGATAGCGCTCGAAAAACCATACGACAAGTATGCAATCGATTTCTATGCAGCTCTCGATACCTGCAGCATACCCGTTACCGACCTTCGCGAACCGGGACTCCAAGGTAATATCGACGGCTTCAACTTCAAGATTCTCGGTGTTACCAACGAGGAATTCCACAATAATCCCTACAACAACTCTTCAATGGTAATCAAGGTATGGGACGACAAAAAGGATATGCTCTTCCTCGGCGACTGTGGCGCTGAAGCAGGCAACAAACTCCTCAACGGCCCGTACCGCAAAGACCTTGACAGCGAGTACGTTCAGCTCGCACATCACGGTCAGAACGGCTGTACCGAGGAGTTCTACAAAACTATCAAGTTCAGGGTAGCCCTTTGGCCCACAGCATATTGGATCTGGACAAACGACTTCGGCGGTGGCCCCGGCACCGGCACCCTTACTACTGCCGAAACTCGCCGCTGGATGGATGAAATCGGCATAAAAGAGCATCATGTTTACTGCCTCGAAGGCATTTACCGGCTTGACTGACATGGAAATGATTAACAAACTTGCGGCTGCTGCGCTTATAGCCGCCGCAAGCACTTCTGCCGTAGCACTCGAACTTCCCGAACAGCTTGGCGACCACGCCGTACTGCAACAGCAATCCGATGCCAAACTCTGGGGCTGGGCGAAACCTGGTGCTACCGTGACCGTTACCCCATCGTGGAACAACAAAAAAGTAAGTGTAAAAGCCGACAACAAAGGCCGCTGGACTGCATATGTAGCCACTCCGGCTGCATCATATCAGCCCTACTCTATCACCTTTACCGAAGGCAAGGATAATATCACTATCAACGATATCCTCATCGGCGAGGTGTGGTTTGCCGCCGGGCAGTCGAATATGGAGATGCCGATGAGGGGGTTCAACTCTCAGCCGGTCGAAGGCGCTGCCGCCGACATTGCTCGTTCGGGCAGTCTGCGCGACCGCGTGCGTATGGCTTATATGGTGCGCGACGACCAAATCGAACCCCAGGAGCGTATCAAAGGCGAGTGGAAAGTGTCATCGCCTGAAAATACTCCCGAGTTCGGTGCTCAGGCCTTCTACTTTGCTCGAGAACTCAACGACCTCATCGATGTGCCGGTAGGCATCATCTGCTCGGCCTATGGCGGCACACAAGTCGAGGGCTGGGTACCGCGCGACATCCTCGACCGCTACGGATATCCCGAGGAGCCGGTTGTCGACAAAATCATGATGCCTGCATACCGCTATACCACAAAGTATACAACTATGCTCTACCCTCTGATAGGTTATACTATCAAAGGTTTCATATGGAACCAGGGCGAGTCTAATGCAGGAAATCCTTCGAACTATGCGCAACTTCTTACCGACATGGTGGCGCGTTGGCGTGCTGACTGGGGCGACAAGGACAATAGCCTGCCGTTCTATCAGACCGAGAATCCGCCTTTCGGCTGGTTTAACCCCACTGCGACTCCGGCTGCAGAAATAAGGGAACAACAGTACATGGCTGTCGACATGATACCCAACAGCGGCATCACATGCACCGCCGACCTTGTTCATCCTTACGAAGAACATGTGATACACGGTTCAATGAAACGCGAGATAGGCGAGCGCATGGCTTGGCAGGTTGCTGAGCGCCAATACGGCATCAAAGGCATGCCTTGGCGTTGTCCTACATTCGAATCAATGTCTAAAGCCGACGACGGCTCTGTGCGCGTACGATTCAAGGATGTAGCTTTCGGCCTCATTCCGAATGTTGGTAACGTAGAAGGCTTCGAAGTTGCCGGCGAAGACGGCGTATACTACCCTGCTCAAGGCAAAGTAGACTGGAATGCCCCCGAGGTAATACTCACTTGCCCCGAGGTCAAGGACATCAAAAATGTGCGCTACTGCTTCAAGAATTTCGCTTTAGGCAACCTGCGCAACTCCTACGGTATGCCCGCAGTTCCTTTCCGCACCGACAAACCCGCCAAATAAGCTATCAGATTCAATAATTCTTATATGATAAAGCCTGACTTCGGTCAGGCTTTATCTTTTATATAAATAGGGAAACAGCCGGTAAGATTCACATCTTTCCGGCTGTCATTATGGTAAGTTGATAATTATGTACTTTGAATCCTATAAGTAGTATTTATTTAGGAAGGTTGAAAACGGTTGAGAGTGTGGTCATCTGCTCGTCCGACATGCCGTCGGGAACGAAGCCCATTGAGCGTGCGCACATGTATATGTTTGCGCTCTTGTTGAGCACGTCGATCTGGTCGAATGCGCTCATCACGTCGTTTTCTACAGCGAACACGCCGTGTTTCTCCCACATCACCACGTCGTAGTTGTCGTCGATTGCCTTGATAGTCTCTTCGGCCAGCTCGTTAGACGAGGGAAGCATGTAGGGAACCATTCCGAGGCCGCGGGGTGCGAAGGCCTTTGTCTCGGGAATCATCGACCACAAGAGCTTGGAGAGCACGTCCTTCTTGAGGTACTCGGGGTTGTGGCTCATGGCAACGAGCTCGATGGGGTGGGTGTGGACAGATGCCTTGTAGGTAGAGCCCTTGCCGATGAGGTAGTTGTGTACCGACAGGTGCGAGGGAAGCTCGCTGGTGGGCATCACGGGTTCGTCGGCGATGATTTCGTAGTGGGCGCAGTCGTCGAGGATGCGGATTACCGAGCCGTTCTGCATGGGCCAGCGGGCAAGGTCGCGCATGCGTTTCTGGGTGCCTTTGCAGTAGAAGTAGCAGCCCTTGAGGTTGGGGAGGGTGCAGCCTATGGCCACGGGCTCGCTGATCGCGGGCATGCGGCGTATCTCGTCGTCTACGTGTTCGGTGATGTTGACGGTGATGTTGCCGCCGTTGCGCTCGGCCCAGCCTTTCTGCCAGAGGTATCCGGCGGCCTCGGCGATCTGGCCTACTTCGCGGGCCAGGGCGGGGCGGTTGTCTAAGATTGACATTGGTTTATTGTTTGGTTTTAAGTTGTATGTTTCTGTTTGCTGTGTGCGTCATACCAGCTGGGGCAGGAAGCACGAGATTACCAGCACGATGATGCCGGCGACAAGCACGGCGATTGTCTTGCCCGAGCAGCCCTTCCATTCCTTGAGGATGATGCCCCAGACGTTTGAGAAGACAACGTTGAGGGCCATGAGGATGCAGAACGACAGCGTCATGAGCGTGGGCGATTCGGTGAGGAAGCCCTTGCCCAGGGCGAGGCCGAAGAACTGGCTGTACCACAGTGCGCCGGCCAACAGGCAGAAGAAGACGTTGTTGAGCCACACCGAGCCGTTGGCGTAGTCGCCCCAGGTGTTGTTGCGGCTGTTCTGGTAGAAGCAGTACACCGCGTTGGTTACGAAGCCGCCAAGGGTGACAAGGAAGGTGGCGGGCAGGGTGCTGTACATGGGGTCGGTGAGCTCGCCGAAGTTGATGTCCTTGCCGAACTCGAGGCCCACGTTGAAGCAGCCGCTCATAAAGCCTGCAAGAAGGGCGATAGCAAGGCCCTTGGGGAAGTTGAAGTCCTTGACAGCGGCCTTCTGTTCCTCAGGGCTGAGCGAGCGGGCCTTCATCGAGCCTGCAACGCCGATAATTGCGATACCTGCAAGGGTGACGATAACGCCCAGGATCACGGCGATGGTGAGCTGCGACAGAGGGTCGTTCTCGGGGAAGAAGATATTGAGCAGCACCGGGCCCATTACTGTGCCAAGGCCGGCGCAGGTACCCAGGGCAATCGACTGTCCCAGGGCAACGCCGAGGTAGCGCATCGACAGGCCGAAGGTGAGTCCGCCTACGCCCCAGAGCACGCCGAAGAGCATGGTCATCCAGATGTTGAACGAACTGCCGGCAGTAAGGAGCTCGCCGAGGGAGTGGCCCTCGGGTACGGCGAGAAGGGCGCCCAGGAAGGGGAGGACGAGCCATGCGAAAACGCCCTGCACGATCCAGTAGCTCTCCCAGCTCCAAGACTTGATCTTGTTGATGGGGACATAGCAGCTCGACTGGCAGAAGGCGCCTATGGCGATAATAAGTAGTCCGATTACTAATTCCATTGCTGTTTTTGAGTTTGGAGTTTATAGTTTAGAGTTCTTTTTTATAGAGCTTAGTTTAGAGTTTAGAGTTTAGAGTTTAGATAATAGCTTCTTTTGACGTTTTTCATATTCGAAAGACCTCTCAAAGTCGGTATATCAAGATAAAGAACGGTCAGCAAAAACCATTATCTAAACTCTAAACTCTCAACTAAGCTCTAAAAGAACTCAACTAAGCTCTAAAAGAACTCTAAACCGGGGTTCTAAGCCAACTTATCGCTTAGAAGTAACCTCGGCCTCGTATTTCTCGATTTCGGGGATGAATGTCTCGCCAACGGGAACGTTGTTGCGCAGGCAGAACATGTCGTAAACGGCGTTCCAGGGCAGGTTCTTGCACTCCTCGAGGAGGGCGAGGCGCTGGAAACGCTGGTCGGCGAGCTCGTACTGGCGGATCTTGGCGGTGGGCTCGAGAAGGGCGCGGAGCATGCATTTCTGGGCGGCGCGGCTGCCGATAACGTAAGCACCGATGCGGTTGAGGGTGCCGTCGAAGTAGTCAAGGCCGTAGTGTACGCGGTTGAGGGCGTCGGCACGCACGATTTCGCTGAAAAGATCCAGTGTGGGGTCGTCCATAATGGTCACGTGGTCCGAGTCCCAGCGGATAGGACGGCTCACGTGGAGCATCAGTTCGGGAACGAAGAGCAGCATGGCGCTCACCTTGTCGGCAACGCTCTCGGTGGGGTGGAAGTGGCCGGTGTCGAGGGTGATCATCATGTCGTTCTTGGCGGCGTACGAGGTGTAGAAGTCGTTGCTGCCAACGGTGTAGCTCTCCAGGCCGATGCCGAATACCTTCGATTCAACGCAGTCCTTCATCATGTCGTAGCGGTGCTCGAAGATCTGGTCGAGAGAATCCTTGAGGAGCTCGCGGTACATCAGGCGGTTAACAGTGATGTCCTTGCTGCCGTCGTGCACCCAGGTGTTCATGATACAGGGGTCGTTCTGAGCCTCGCCGATTGCCTGCGAGATAGCGCGGCAACGCTTGCTGTGCTCGATCCAGAAGTCACGGATGCCCTTGTCGGGGTTAGAGAGCGACAGGTCGCCGCTCTTGGGGTGAGAGAACGAGGTAGAGTTGAAGTCGAGCTTGATGTCGTTTGCACGGCCCCAGTCGATCCAGCTCTGGAAGTGCTCGGGGGTAACCTGGTCGCGGTCAACGAACTTGCCGCCGAAGTCGCCGTAGATCTCGTGGAGGTTGAGACGGTGCTTGCCGGGGATGAGGCTCATGGCGTAGAGCACGTCGGCGCGGAGCTCGTCGATATTGCGGGCCTTGCCGGGATAGTTGCCGTTGACCTGGATGCCGCCGGTGAGGCTGCCGCCCTGGTTTTCGAAGCCGGCCACGTCGTCGGCCTGCCAGCAGTGCATCGACAGGTGGAAATCCTGCATTTGTTCGAGTACCTTGTCGGTGTCGACACCGATGGCTGCATAGCGTTCACGAGCTATCTCGTAGGCTTTCTTGATAAGTTCTTCTTTCATGTTGAATTGGGTATTTTATATTTAAAGTATTTATCATTTAGGTAGTACCAGGAAACGGCTGTAAGCTTCGTCCCATTTTGCCTTGGCGTCGGATACGGGCGTAAACTCTTTGAGTTCGACCGATTTACGGATTACCTGACGCATCTGATCGAGTGTTGCTACAACACCGGCAGCCTTAGCCTGAAGCATCACATTGCCCAGGGCGGTGCATTCTACCGGACCGGCAACTACAGGCATCTGGAGCACATCGGCTGTCATCTGATTGAGTCGGTGATTGCGAGAACCTCCACCGATAATATGAAGTCGCTCGATGGGGAACGGCGAGAACTTGCTCATCATGCCCATAACCTGGCGGTAGCGCAGAGCGAGGCTGACGAGAATACATGCCGTAAACTCGCCCTGAGTCTGAGGTACCGGCTGGTTGGAGTTACGGCAATAATTGCGGATAGCCTCGAGCATCGAAACCGGGCTTGCAAAGTCGGCCGCATCAGGGAATATAATAGTGCGCATGGGGTCTTCGACAGCGTCAAACTGTGCAAACAGCGTATCGAAATCGGTAGGCAGACCCTGCTGCTCCCATTCGTTGCGGCAGCATTCAAGCAGCCACATACCACATATATTTTTGAGGAATCGGGTTGTACCGTCTACACCGCCTTCGTTGGTGAAGTTTGCCACACAGCTATCATCATTGATAATAGGATTGGCAACTTCGATACCCATAAGACTCCAAGTGCCGCTGCTTAGGTATGCAAACCCTTTTTCTGTGGCCGGAATGGCAGCAACTGCCGATGCGGTGTCGTGACCGGCAACGGAAATCACAGGAATCTGAGCCATGCCGGTGCGGCGGCTTACAGCAGGTGTAAGACGGCCTATCACTGTAGCAGGCATCACCAAGGGAGGGAAGATATCGGCTTCAAGACCGAGGGTCTTGAGTAGTTGAGGCTCGATTTTACGGGTGTTGGGATTGAGTAGCTGAGATGTCGAAGCGATTGTATACTCCGTGACCTCTATACCGCACAGCAGGTAGCTCAAGGCATCCGGCAGGAACATTATACGCTTGGCTGCAGCGAGCGACGAATTGCCGTCGCGGCGCATTGCCGACAGCTGGAAGAGGGTGTTGAAATTCATCACCTGTATGCCGGTGAGGTCATAGACGCGGTCGCTGGGCATACATTCATTGAAGTAGCGCATCGGCTCGTCGGTAGTATGGGGGTCGCGGTAGCTGAACGGATTTGCCAGAGGCAGACCGTCGCTACCAAAGCAAACGATGTCGACACCCCAGGTATCGATACCTATCGATGTAGGAGTAATGCCCTGCGCTGCAAGCATCGCAAGAGCCTTTTCTATTTCGTTGTAAAGATGCGGAAAATCCCAGTAAAGATGGTTACCCATGCTTACTATATCGTGGCCGAATCTGGATAGCTCTGTGATAGAGACTTCGTCGCCGGTCACTGTGCCAAGGACTGTACGTCCGCTGGTTGCGCCGAGATCGACGGCAAGAAATTGGTGTTTCATGATTGGTCGCAGGTTGATGATTTATCCACAAAATTACTGCCGACAATGCTTTCTATGATTACTTTTACGTTTCATTTATTGTATATTTTGTTCCAGCCGGCCTCTATACAAGCCAAGTTGCAACAATATACACCTGTTTGCAACAAATCAACAAAGAGCCGCAATAGCATCGAAGCCCCTTTTCCAAAAACAACGGGTTGGAGAATATTAGCATTCTCCAACCCGTAAAGGTATATCATATGTTTCTAATCAAGGCAATATTCTTGCCTCTGCCCGGCATGGGGCACAGAAATCAGAGTACCGATTTGTAGAGTTCTGTGATCTGCTCGAGTGTAACCTCGCGGGGGTTGCCCGGGGTGCAGACATCGGCGAGAGCTTGCTCGGCCAGACGAGGTATGTCGTTTTCGGTGATACCGAGTTCCGACAGGTGCTGAGGAATACCAACTTTGATGGCGAGAGCCTGTACGGCTTCGCAAGCGGCATCCGAAGCCTGCTCGGCTGTCATACCGTCGATGTTAACGCCCATGGCGCGTGCGATTGAGGGATATTTGTCGAGGCATTTCTCTTTGTTGAAACGCATCACAGTGGGGAGAAGTAGCGCATTAGCTACACCGTGGGGAACATCGAAGAGCGAACCCATGGGGTGAGCCATACCGTGTACGAGGCCAAGGCCTACGTTGCTGAATGCCATACCGGCAATATACTGAGCTACTGCCATACCGTTGCGTGCATCGGCATTAGAGGGCTCCTCTACTGCTACGGGAAGGTAGCGGGCAATCATCCTGACAGCTTCGATCTCGAACATATCCGACATTTCCCATGCGGCCTTGGTGATATAGCCTTCGATAGCGTGGGTAAGGGCGTCCATACCGGTAGCAGCTGTAAGGCTCTTGGGAAGGCTGTACATCAGTTCGGCATCGATAATGGCTACAGCAGGTATATCGTTGGGGTCAACGCATACCATTTTCTTCTGTTTCTCCTCGTCGATGATCACATAGTTGATAGTGGTCTCGGCTGCAGTACCGGCTGTTGTCGGGAGTGCGATAATAGGCACACTCTTGTGCTTTGTAGGTGCGCAACCCTCGAGCGAAACGATGTCGGCAAAATCAGGATTGCTGATTACGATACCGATACCCTTTGCAGTATCGATAGACGAACCACCGCCGATTGCAACAATCACATCGGCTTCGGCCTTGCGGAAAGCCTCGATACCGTTAGTAACATTCGTAACTGTGGGGTTTGGTTTTACATCGCTGAAAATTTCATAAGCAATGCCAGCCTCGTCGAGTACATCTGTCACCATTTTGGCAACACCGAATTTAATCAGTCCGGGGTCTGTTACTACAAGTGCTTTTTTCTTTTCCATGCGCAGAATTGCTTCGGGAAGCATCTTGCGGGCACCCGGGCCAAAATAAGACACCTCATTGAGGATAAAACGATTAATCATGATGATTTTATTAGTTACTTCGATAAATATTACTTTTCGGCAAAATTATACATTTTATCTGAATTAACATAGAGTTATTGCAGAAATTTTTCGTTAATTGTGTTTTTATTGTTCTATCAACCGTATCCAACGACTATTTTGCCGTGCCAAAACAAAAAAAGACCTGCAGACCGGCCATAATTTTGCCAATCTGCAGGACTCTATATTATTTGTGAGTACGATTACTCTTCGGCTGCGACTGCTGCACCGCTGGCGTTGTTGAGGGTGTCAACAAGTGCGCGGAATTCGTCGATGCTTACGGTCTTCTCGTTGAGCTTAATCGCATTGTGGATAGTGTTGATAAGCTTGCCGTTGAAGGCCTGGCGTACGATGCGCTGACGCTGTTCTTTGTCCTTGAGGATGTTTTCAGCGAGGTAGTCAGCCATTTGGTCGGCCATGTGAGCCATACCATAGCTCTGGAGCTGCTGAATAGCGAGCGAGTGAGCAAATGCTTTTACATCTTCTTCGGTAACCTTCACTTCAAGAGTCTCGGCAGCCTTGTTCTCGATGATTTCCCACTTGATACCGGGGGTTGCACGCTCGAGTTCGCCAGCTACGTCTTCGGGCTTGAGCTCGCTGTTTGTACGGGCAAGGAATTTCTTGAGGAACTCAACAGGCAGCTGCATGTTGGCGCCGTAGGTTTCCATGAGGTAATCCTCGGCCATGCGGGCGAAGAGCTGACGGCTGTTGGGCTGGAGAGCCTGAGCAATCATTTCGCTCAAGCGGGCGTGGTATTCCTCTTCGTTGTGTACGTTGTCGGCACCGAATACTTTGTCGTAGAATTCCTGACCGAGTTCGGCAGGTTTGTGTACGATAAACTCGGCGATTGTGATCTGGAAGTTGCCGCGGGCTTCTTCTACTTTATCACGGTCGATGTGGAGCATCGAAGCGATTTCAGCCTCGTTGCCGTCGCAAGTAGCGAAGGGATCGAATACGATAACGTCGCCAACCTTGGTACCTTCGAATTTAGCAGCTTCCTCTTTCGATGAGAAGTGGAAGGGAGCCAGGATACCGTCTTCAACCTCGATACCGCCTTCTTTCACGTTACCTTCGGCGTCGAGCTGCTTGATAGCACCTTTCACGAGGGCACGTTCAGCATATTCCTGTGCGGGAACCTGCTCGCCGGCCTGGTTGCGGAGAGCTTTATCCTGCTCGGTAATCATATCCTCGCTTACTGCGATGTTGTAGTAGTCGAGTTCAACGCTCTGGTCGAATTTCATGTCGAGCGCGGGAGCAAGACCTACTTCGTATTTGAATACGAAATCGGTGCTGTCGAGGTCGAATTCCTCTTCAACCAGAGGAAGGGGCTGACCGAGAAGGTCGAGTTTGTTGTCTTCGATATATTTGAATACGGCATCAGAAGCTACGTCATTGAGTACATGAGCTTTTACTTCTTTACCGAAACGTTTCTTCAGCTGAGCCATATCGATATGACCGGGGCGGAATCCGGGAATCTGGCGCTTCTGACCGATTTCTTTGAGTTCGTTCTTTACGCGTGCCTTGTAATCATCTTCAACGAGCTTGACTACAATGACGCCTTCGAGCTCACCATTTTTTTCGAGTGTTACGTCCATTAGTTATGATGTTCTTTATGGGTTATTCTGATAGTTAAAACGCTTTTTGGCATTTCAAGTTGCAAAATTAACACTTAAATTTTTATAAATCAATTTTCGGCCTTCTTTTTGGCATTTTTTTACGATTAGGCCAAATATAAATCGATAATAACGAGTGTAATGAAACCGAGCAGAAGGGCGTATGTAGCCTGCTTCTGATAGCCGTGCGCGTGGGTTTCGGGTATCATTTCGTCGGATGTCACATACAGCATGGCGCCGCCGGCAGCTGCAAGCAGATAGGGAAGCACTTGCGTAAGAGCCTGTCCGACAGCATATCCTGCCCATACGCCCGCCGCTTCGAGGAGCGCTATCGACAAGGCTATTATAAATGTACGCGCACGCGATACTCCGGCAACAAGCAATGGCGCGATGATGACAAGACCCTCGGGAATATTCTGCAATGCGATTGCCACCGACACAGTCCACCCCACGGTTTCTTGTCCGGTATCGCTCATACTCACACCTGCTGCCATGCCCTCGGGGAATTTATGCAGGGCTATAGCCAAGACAAACAGCATCACCTTGTTGAGCGAAGCGTTGTTATGATGTTCTTCGGCATCAAGACCGGTGATATGATGCAGGTGCGGTGTCACAAAATCGAGAAGATTCAGAAATACCGCACCGCATAAGACGGCGATAGCGACAAGCCACCACATACTCGGGTCGGAGTCCTCGAATCCCGGAACTATAAGCCCGAGTGTCGATGCCGACAGCATGACACCTGCCGCATATCCAAGCAGGGCATCGTTCCATTTATGAGGCAATGCCTTGACTCCAAAACCAAGGACGGAGCCAAGAACCGAGGCCCCGAATATACCGGCTACGCTAATCCATATATTGCTCAAATGCTACGACTTTAGATAGTTAAGAATCTGCTCGGCATGAATCTTGGTCTTGATGTCTTTAGGGCCGAAGATATGGGTAATGACACCGTTCTCGTCAACGAGATAGGTAGTACGGATAATGCCAACGGTCTTGCGTCCGCAAGCCACCTTTTCGCCCCAGCATCCAAGTTCTTGCAGCAAGCGAGTGTCGGTATCGGCAATGAGAGGAAAAGAGAGCCCGTGGGCATCGGCAAACTTCTTCTGCGCTTCTACCTTATCTTTGCTCACACCTACTATTTTATAACCCGCCGCCTCGAGTTCGCCCTTATGCGCCTCGAGCGAGCATGCCTCGGCAGTACAACCGCTTGTATTGGCTTTGGGATAACTGTAGAGTACAAGTTTGTGCCCTGCAAAATCTGATGCTTTCACTTCGTTGCCGTTCTGGTCTACGCCAAGAACCGCGGGAATTTTATCTCCTACATTCATAATCTTAAGTATTAAAACATGGTCTAAAGAGTAAACACTCAATCGCCCATTATGTGCTATCACAATATGATATTTTGCGCTAATTTCGCAATTTTTTATTTAACATCAAAAATCTAAGAAGATAAATCTAAAAACATGCGTATATAAATTGAATTTAAAAAATATATCACATGAAACCAACAACGAAAAAACTAATTTTCTGCCCTGCATGCCAGAGGCCAAAGATGCAATTCCCTACAGAAGGAAAGGCTAACCGTTTTTTGAAGTACAACACAGATGAAATTTTAGAAGAATCCGGTCGGGCACCGATACGCAGCTACTATTGTCCTATGTGTTGCGCATGGCATGTTACCAGCACTCCCGAATCTTACAGCGAAGTTCTCGACAGCCGTGACCGCCACAAGATGAAATTATTGCACAGCCATGAAATTTCCGACACCAAATCCGCAAAAATCAACCAGTTGCTCGACAGCGCCAAGATTTATTTAATGCAAGGACTTATCGAGCAGTCCGAAAATATTGTCAAGAAAGCCGAAGCAATATACTCTCACATGAGTTTTTGCGATGACAAGACAAGCCAAAGGCTGACGCACAAGCGCAAACTGATAGATGCTTTTGTTTCAATCACACTTTTACCCGAAGACCAACGCAAGGTAGTATTTAGCTCAATACAAGGCAATGCCGACCTGACGATGCTTAAAATCGCTTACGAGAATTATGTTATCATTGAGAAATTCGTCAAGGCCGAAACCGAATTGCGCAGTGCAGCCAAGGACGGCAACAAAACAGAATGCACCGAAGCCCTACACCGCATCGAGGAGATGAAATTTAAATTCAAAGGCATTTACAAATCGAAACTCAAACACGACTTCGAAGTGCGTGTAAAGTTAATCAGAGATGAATTCAGCCATTTGATAATCAACAAAAAAGAAAAGACCTACCGCTCCACCCTGCTCTATGTGATTGAACGCTTGGAAGAACTGCCTCGAATACTCGAAGAAGGCAGTATTGCCCTTGGCAGATATATAATAAGCAACTGCAGGAAATACCTTGGAAGCTGTGAATCAACCCCCGACACGATTTTGTTGCGACAGACCGTAGACCTCTGGGACAACAGATTCACCCCGGGCAACTAATAATTCCACTATAAAATGAAAGTTACAGATAAATACGTTCTTTTTTGGGGCGGAATATTCAGCAACTTCGCCAAAACTGAATATGTCTCTCATGATGGAATTACATTCTGCTGTTCTGAGCAAGAATTCATGTATCGCAAAGCTATCCATTTTAACGATATAGAAACATCTCAAAAAATCCTTGCAGCTCGTGATCCTAAAGAGATAAAAGCTCTTGGACGGCAGGTAAAAAGATTTATTGAGGACGAATGGACACGCGTCTGTAAAGACTATATGTTTCGTGCCTGTCTTTCAAAATTTTCTCAAGTAGCAAAAGCTCGTAAAGCTATACTGTCATATCCCGGACTTCAATTCGTGGAAGCAAGCCCCTATGACTGTATATGGGGTATAGGCTTGAGCGAATCTGATGCACATTCATTAGATTCTTCTACTTGGCGAGGCTCAAACTGGCTTGGGCAGGTACTTGATAGTGTTCGTTCTCATATAGAAAGAGAAACCGAATAAAAGCTGTCACGAAAATCTTCAGGCCGCATCGTTTTTTTTGATTACTATGCGGCCTGCTCTATATCGCAGACTAATCATTTTTTCGTATCTTTGCACCCGATATGGCAAGAATTGATCAGGAAACAGTTCAGCGTATTCTCGATACCGCTGATATAGTCGACGTTGTCAGCGACTTCGTCAAATTGCGCCGTTCGGGTGCCAATTACAAAGGTCTGTGCCCGTTCCACAACGAGCGCACTCCTTCGTTTTCGGTCAATAAGGCTCGTAATATCTGCAAGTGTTTCAGCTGTGGCAAAGGCGGCTCGCCGGTCAACTTTATCATGGAGCACGAACAGATGTCGTACCAGGAAGCATTGCGCTATCTTGCCCGTAAATACAATATCGAGATAAAGGAGCGCGAGCTCAGCGACGAGGAGCGAGCACAACAAAGCAAAAGCGAGGCCCTGCTGGCAGTAAACGCATTTGCGCTAACCCACTTCGAGAGCAATCTCCACAATACCGCCGACGGCCAAAACATTGCCATGGCTTATTTCCGCCACCGAGGCATGTCGGATGCCATGGTAGAGCGGTTTCATCTCGGATATGCCCTCGACCGCGGCACCGATCTGCTCGATGCTGCACGTGGGGCGGGATTCCGCGATGAATTCCTTATAGAAACCGGCCTCGAGGTCAAGAGCGACCGCGACGGAAGCCTATACGACCGCTACCGCGGACGTGTAATCTTCCCTATCCACACCCTGTCGGGACGCGTTGTTGGCTTCGGTGGACGCACCATGCGCTCGGACAAAAACATCGCGAAGTACGTAAACTCTCCCGAGTCAGACATATACCACAAGAAAGTAGAACTCTACGGCCTATATCAGTCACGCGCGGCAATAGGTCGACGCGACAAATGTATAATGGTCGAGGGCTACTTCGATGTCATTTCGATGCACCAGGCCGGAGTAGAGAACGTTGTGGCTTCGTCGGGAACATCGCTGACAGTTGAGCAGATACGCGTTATACATCGATTTACCGAGAATATCACCCTTATCTACGATGCCGATGCGGCCGGTATACATGCCTCGCTGCGAGGTATCAACCTGCTCTTGGGTGAAAAAATGAATGTCAAGGTGCTCGCCCTTCCTCCGGGCGACGACCCCGACTCATTCGCCCAAAAACACTCGTCGAGCGAGGTCGAAAAATACCTTGCCGAAAACGAGGTCGACATTATCTCTTTCATGACCGAGAAGCTCATGGCCGGGGTTCCGGCCGGCGACCCTACGGCAAAAGCGAAAGTTATCAACGAGATACTACAAAGTGTGGCCTATGTCGACGAACCGGTGAAGCGCCAGGAATATATTTCACAGTGTTCGCGTATGCTCGATGTTCCCGAAGATGTGCTTATCAACCAGCTCAACATCTTTATCACTCGCCGCTACGAAGAGGCCGACAAGGCCGCACGCCGCGAACAGGCACGAAAGAGCATCGAATCTAACGGTCAGACCGAAACCGCCGAGCAACAGCCTGACAGCCCCGCTCAGGACGACAAAGGCACCGACGCACCCCTTATCAACCTTGACACCAATCTTTTGAGGCCATATGAGGAAATGCTCGTGCGCTACATCGTTCGCTACGGTCTCCTATATATTTTCGACATGTCGACACCCGACGGCGACATTGTTCCCGCCACGGTATCAGATGTGATTATCAGCGAGCTTGCAGCCGATAATATCACATTCTCGCATCCGCCGTATGCAGCCGTAATGGAAGCATTCAAGCAGATTCACGACCAACAGTGGCCCGCCGACCGCAAGGCCAAGCTACAGGAAATAGAGAACGAGTGTGCCCGACGCCTCGAAGAAAAGCGCGAGGCGATACGTCGCCAAGGCTCTACCCTCATGGAGATTGAGAAGTTCGAAAAAATCGCACAACAGGAAATCGAGCTTTATAGCAAACAGGCAATCGACGATTTCGACATGCTCTACGGTCAGACAAAGCTGATAAATTCGGCCGACAACACCGTTCGCACCATAGCCTCGGAGCTACTTGTAGAGCGCTATACCCTTTCGCGCATATACTCAAAAGGCACACATATAGAAAGCGAGCAGGACCAGTTGCAGACCCTTGTACCACGCGCTGTCAACGAGCTGCGAAGCGCCATTGTTAGCGGCATGATCAAAGACCTTACAGCTCGATTGATAACCCTTGCACCCGACGATGATGCAGCCGCTGCTGAAATAATGGAACAGCTTGCAGGCTGGAAAGAGTATCAGAAACAGTTAGGTAAAATCCTGGGCGAGCGAATCATTCTTCCGCGACAGCGTTTCTGACCATTTGTATCGCACGCTCAAGGGCATCTTCGGCCTCAAGCCACACAACATCGCTGTCACGCTTGAGCCAGGTAAGTTGTTTTTTTGCATATACGCGTGTATTCTTGGCAATTCTCGCCCTCACGAAATCGAGGTCGGCCTCGCCGTCGAGATACCAGCGCATCTCCTTATATCCTACAGTATTAAGTGAATTATAATCGCCACGAGCAAATGCCGCTCGCGCTTCATCGGCCAATCCGGCCTCGATCATGGCATCGACACGGCGGTTGATTCTGTCGAATAATTCCTCACGCGGCCTGTCGATAGCAATCTTGATTACATCGAAATCGCGCTCTTTTGCTTTGCCGGTACGCAAAGTAGAATACGGCACACCCGCCTGAAGACTCACTTCGAGTGCATGGACCACCCTGCGAGTATTAGCCTTGTCGACAAGTGCATAATAATCGGGATCGACTATCTGTAGTTGCGCCAATACGCCCTCAAGGCCGTGACTATCGAGTAGCGACAGCACATACGCCCTTGTCGACTGTGATACTGTGGGCATATCGTCGATACCGCGAGTGAGGGCATCGACATACATCATTGAGCCGCCGCACACTACCGCTACGCGATTGCGGGCCCATATATCCTTTAATATTGCCAAAGCATCTTCTTCGAACCGTGCAGCGCTATAATATTCGTCGAGGTCGAGCACACCCACAAGGTGATGCCGGGCAATGGCCTGCTCCCGGGCAGTCGGAGCGGCCGTGCCTATGGGCAGGTCGCGGTAGAGCTGGCGAGAGTCGGCCGAAATGATGTCGGTATTAAAATACGAAGCCAGTCCGACGGCAAGGGCTGTTTTTCCTGATGCCGTCGGACCGGTTATAACTACGAGCAATGGTCGTGCCATAGCTTATGGAATACTTCGAAAAGGGGCTTACTTCTTGCCTACGAGTTTAACAATCTCAACAATAACCTGCTGAGCTTTTTCCATCGAAGGAATGGGTACAAACTCGTAACGGCCATGGAAATTGAGGCCTCCGGCGAATATATTGGGGCAAGGCAGGCCCTTGAAAGAGAGCTGCGCACCGTCTGTACCGCCACGGATTGGCTGCACCTTGGGAGTGACACCGGCAAGGCGCATAGCCTCCTCGGCCATGTCGACGATATATTTTACCGGCTCTATCTTCTCGCGCATATTGTAGTACTGATCCTTGATTTCAATCGAGCAGCAATCGGGGAACTCGTGGTTGATTTTGCGCGACAGGTGCTCAAGTTCTTTCTTACGGCGCTCGAAACGGTCGCGGTCGTGGTCACGGATGATATAGGTGAGCACTGTCTTTTCTACAGTACCTTCCATCGACACAAGGTGATAGAAACCTTCGTAATCTTCGGTATGCTCGGGAGTTTCCCAGCGAGGCAGCATGATTACAAACTGGTTGGCAATGCGCATAGAGTTTATCATCTTGTGCTTTGCATAACCGGGGTGTACGTTGCGACCAACAAATGTAACGCGAGCAACAGCGGCATTGAAGTTCTCATATTCGAGTTCGCCGATTTCGCCACCGTCCATAGTATAAGCCCAGTCAGCGCCAAAAAGCTTAACATCGAATTTGTGAGCGCCCTGCCCTATTTCTTCATCGGGATTGAAAGCTATGCGTACATCGCCGTGCTTGATTTCGGGATGCTGCTGCAAGTATTCCACCGCTGAAATAATCTCTGCGATGCCGGCCTTGTCGTCAGCGCCAAGGAGAGTCGTGCCGTCTGTAACGATAAGGTCCTGGCCGATATAGTTGTTGAGTTCTGGAAACTGCGAAGGAGACAGAACGACATTCTCGTCCTTGTTCAATTCGATATCTCCACCGGGATAAGCCTCTACGATACGCGGTTTGACGTGGCGACCCGACATATCGGGTGATGTATCGAGATGAGCAATAAAGCCCACTGTCGGCACGCTCACGCCTACAGGCAGGTTCGAAGGCAATGTGGCCATAAGATAGCCATTGTTGTCGAGGCTGATATCTTTGAGTCCAAGACCTTCGAGTTCTTTTTTCAGATGCTCGGCAAATATCATCTGACCAGGGGTCGACGGAGTCATATTGGTGAGTTCGTCGCTCTGGGTATCAAATTTGACGTATTCCAGGAAACGGTCTACAAGAGTCATTGTATTGTGGTGATTATTATATATTTAAGCTACGCAATATTTACTATTTACAGCTGAGCGCCGGACTATTAATTATGAATTCTTAATTCTAAATTCTTAATTACTGGAAAATCCTAAACTCTAAACTCTCAACTATAAACTAAGCATTAGTTAATCATTCGCCAAGGCAATGTGGTATGCAGTTCCTTCGCGCCCTCCACATCATTGTAAACAAAGCGATAACCTTCGATCTGCAAGGAAGAAAGCAACTCTTCGATCATCGGACGGCATGCACCGAAATCTTCGTATACAGGTTTGAGCACAGCCAGATAACGACCTGCAAGCGAGCCTTGGGTCTGATTGCCGTATGCGTTGGTGTTTTTGAATATCAATGTATACTGAGCGAAACCGGCATGGTATTTGAATTCGCACGACACTGCGTTTACAGCCTCCTTGTAGGCATTGCAACGTGAATCAAGAATGTCGAGTACATTCACCCTCGCATCCTGATAACCGAGTTCCATCTGCTTGGTTGTGACGAGTTTCTTGAGGGTTGCCGAAGGCAGGTCTACTACCTTTGTCTGGCCGTATACGTCCTTGAGAGTCAGCGACAGCACGCCTTCCTCTTTGCCAAGGGTATTGAGTGTTATATCAAGGTTCTCACCGGTATGAGCTTTCATATACTGACCTACCACATAGCGGATAAGCACGTCGGAAAGCTGATCTACATGTATCAACGAATCACAGAATTCGAGACCTACACTCAGTGTACCGTCGGCATACGATGCGTCAGCACTGCCAAGAAACATGGGGCTTTCTTCTGCCAAGGTGGTAAGGTCCTGATCAATACGCTCACTCTGAGCTATAAGAGCCGACGGCTCTTTTGAGCCCGACGAACATGCACCGGCAAGGCTCATAAGAACTACACCGATGCCTAACATTAATAAAAAGCGTTTCATACTCATTTTTCGATAGATATGCCGCAACCTGCGACACTCTGCAAAGTTAATCAAAATTTTGCATATTCATGTAATTTAAGTTACAACTTGCAACTTGCCAAACAAAAATATGCATATTTCTTTTACACCAATTGATACCTGATTAATACCGACAGGCCTCACTACTAAAAAATCCTGCAAACTTTTGGCTTGCAGGATTCTTTTGCATGTGATAATATGGTTTATTCTTCGGTATTCTTTTCAGCGTATTCTTTGAGAAGTTTTTCCTGAACATCGCCGGGAACGAGTTCGTAGCTTGCAAACTTCATCGTAAACGACGAGCGTCCGCCTGTGATAGAGCTGAGCGAGGTCGAGTAGCTCGACATCTCTTTCAGAGGCACGCGGGCCGAAATCTTTTCGAAACCATTCTCGCTTGCCATACCCATGATGACAGCGCGACGGCCCTGAAGATCACTCATCACATCGCCCATAACGTCGGCAGGTACGAATACCTCGACATCGTAAACGGGCTCGAGCACCTTGGGATTAGCTTCGCGGAATGCCTGGCTGAATGCGTTACGGCCTGCAAGACGGAACGAAATTTCATTTGAGTCTACAGGGTGCATCTTGCCGTCGTAGATACATACACGTACGTCGCGGGCATAAGAACCTGTCAGCGGGCCTTGCTCCATGCGGTCCATGAGGCCTTTTACGATAGCAGGGATGAAGCGGGCATCAATAGCGCCGCCGACGATACAGTTGCATACAACGAGCTTGCCACCCCATGCGAGAGGTATCTCCTGTGTATCGCGGACATTCATCTTGAACTCCTGATTGCCGAAGCGGAAGGTATCCGGTGCGGGCATGCCTTCGGTATACGGCTCTACAATCAGGTGAACTTCGCCGAACTGGCCTGCGCCACCCGATTGTTTCTTGTGGCGGTAATCGGCACGCGAAGCCTTTGTGATTGTCTCGCGATAGGGAATCTTGGGTTCTTCGAATATGATAGGCAGTTTGTCGTTGTTTTCAACACGCCATTTGAGGGTGCGGAGGTGGAATTCGCCCTGGCCCTTGAGAATGGTCTGTTTGAGTTCTTTAGACTGCTCTACAACCCATGTGGGGTCTTCTTCGTGCATACGAGTGAGAATCTGACTCAGTTTCTCGGCATCGCTCTCTGTTACCGGGCGGATAGCACGCTGATACTTGGGAGCGGGATATTTGATGAAGTCGAATGCGATTTCGCAGCCTTTTTCGTCGAGAGTATTGCCTGTGCGCACGTCTTTGAGCTTGACAGATGCACCGATATCACCGGCCTTGAGTTCGTCGACAGGAGTACGGAGCTGACCGCAGACGCAGAACAGCTGGGCAAAGCGCTCCTTGCCACCACGAGTGATATTGTCGAGGTCGGCACCGGCTTTGAGTGTGCCCGACATCACCTTGAAGTAGCTGACCTCACCGATATGAGGCTCTACAGTAGTTTTGAATACATAGATGCTAAGGGGGCCGTCGGAATCAGGTTTAACCTCATCACCGGCGGTGTCGACGGGTGCGGGCATGTCTTCTACGAACGGAACGACATTGCCAAGGAATTCCATCATACGGCGCACGCCCATGTCTTTTTCTGCACTTACGCAGAATACGGGATATATCGAGTGGTCGATCAGACCCTTGCGGATACCCATGCGGAGTTCGTCCTCGGTAAGGTGTTCTTCCTCGAAGAATTTTTCCATAAGGGTTTCGTCGTTTTCGGCAGCAGCCTCTACCAGCGCACGGTGATACTCCATAGCACGGTCATGCTCCTCGGCGGGAATATCTTCGATTGTAGGAGTACCGCCTTCGGGACCCCACGAATATTTCTTCATCAGCAGAACGTCGATCATCGAGTTGAAGCCGGGGCCGCTGACGAGAGGATACTGCACAGGCACAACCTTAGGACCGAAAATCTCGCGCATCTGCTCGAGCACGTTCTCATAGTCTGCTTTTTCGCCGTCGAGCTGGTTCATGGCGAAAATAACAGGCTTGTTGAGCGAGGTGGTAGTGCGGAATATATTCTGAGTACCTACCTCTACGCCGTACTGTGCGTTAACCACAATCACGCCGGTATCAGTCACATTAAGCGCTGTGATAGCACTGCCTACGAAATCATCCGCACCGGGGCAGTCGATGACATTGAGCTTCTTGCCAAGGAACTCGGCATAGAATACCGTAGAAAAAACTGAGTAACCGTATTCTTTCTCAACCGGGAAATAATCGCAAACAGTATTATTGGCAGTTACGCTGCCACGACGTTTTATAACACCACACTCGTAGAGCATCGCTTCTGCAAGTGTGGTTTTGCCCGAGCCTTTGCTGCCAAGCAAGGCTATGTTTTTGATTTCTTTTGTTTGGTAGGTTTTCATGCTATCGGGTTTTAGATTGTTCGGGATATGAAAACTATAGGATGCACGACCCTATGGTTTTACGGCCTGCAATTTAGGAATTATTTTTCTATATTATGTCGTTATTTTTTATGTTATTGAGCATAAAAACGTATTTTTTGCTATGATTTTTCTTGTTTAACAGACTTTAAGATTTACCTACCCCTTATATAATATCTTTTTTGTAATTTTGGCCTCAATTTTGCCCTTTGGATTGTTATGGACGACAATAAAGATAAAAACAGCGAAATAAGCGGTGCCGCTTTCGGCATTCAGAAAATAGAAATTGACCTCAATTCCTTCGATAAAGAACCCGATCTCGACAGTCTGCCACTTCTGCCGACTCGCAATCTCGTTCTTTTTCCCGGAATGACTGTGACTTTCGAACTGGGTAGGGAATCGGCTCGAGTTCTTGCCAAGTTTGCAAACCAAACCAAAACCGCTATTGGTGTTGTTTGCCAGATCAACCCGGACGAAGACAACCCTGCAGTTACAACCGGACTATATAAATATGGTGTAATCGCCGATGTGCTGAGCGTGATCGAAAACGAGCAAGCTCCGTCGATGGCAATCGTGCGCTCAAGAGGTAAATTCCGTATTATCGGCACCGCCAAAACCGGCGATGTTTGGCTTTCGGCTCGCGTAAAGGAAATTCCCGAGATTGCACCCGAAAACGACGACAACGAATACAATGCCGTTCTCGACGAAACTCACCGTCTGGTCAAAGAAGACCTTAGTGACTTCATCCCGGCCCCGTTGATGCCTTTGCTTAAACAGATCGAAAATCCTATTGAATTTGTCAACTATTGCTGCACAAACTTCCCATTCGATCAGAAAGACAAGGTTGAACTTTTGTCGAAAAGCAAACTCAAAGACCGTGCCAAAGGGCTTCTTGCCGAGCTTGTTGTTATGAACGAGCGCCAGAAATTAACGCGCCAGATCATGAACAAGACAAAGAAAACAATGGACGAAAACCAGCGAAATGCCTTCTTGCAGCAGCAAATGGAGACAATTCGAGAAACTCTCTATGGCGACAGCGGCGACGAAATCGACGATTTGCTCGAAGCCGGAGAGAAAGCAGGTATGCCCAAGGAAGTCCTCACTTTGTTCCGCAAGGAAATCGACAAACTGCGCCGTTACAATCCATCGTCGCCCGACTACTCCGTGCTTTATTCATACCTGGACACTCTGGTGAATCTTCCTTGGCACAAAGCTTCGGCACTCAACACCGACATCGCCAAGGCAGAGGAAATACTCGAGAGCGACCATTTCGGCCTCGAGAAAGTGAAAGAACGCATTCTCGAGCAACTGGCCGTAATCATGCACAATCCCAAAGGCAAAGCCCCGATAATATGCCTTGTCGGCGCTCCAGGCGTAGGCAAAACCTCGATAGGCAAATCTGTTGCCCGAGCTCTGGGCCGCAAATATGAGCGTGTATCCTTCGGCGGCCTGCACGACGAGGCCGAGATTCGTGGTCACCGACGTACATATATCGGAGCCATGCCCGGCCGTATCATCGACGCGATGAAACGTGCCGGCGTAGTTAACCCTGTGCTCGTGCTCGACGAACTCGATAAAATCGGCAACGACTACAAGGGCGACCCGGCAGCTGCGCTCCTCGAAGTGCTTGACCCCGAACAGAACTGCCATTTCCACGATAATTATATCGACGTGGATTACGACCTGTCGAAGGTGCTGTTTATCGCCACAGCCAATACCCTGTCGACCATTGCCCGACCATTACTCGACCGCATGGAAATCATCGAGATTCCAGGCTACCTTGTAGAAGAAAAAGTGGAAATTGCCCGCCGACACCTCTTGCCACGCATACTCACAGAGTTAAAACTCAAGCCGTCGCAGCTCAATATCTCCGATGCTGCCCTTATGGATATAATCCGCAATTACACATCCGAAAGCGGTGTTCGCGCCCTCGACAAAAAACTTGCCAAAGTGGGTAGAAAGGCCGTACTCGCCCAGATGACAGGCAAGGAGTTCCCTTGCCCGGTTGAGCCTGAGAATCTTTACGATATCCTCGGCCTTGCGCCCCATATCCCCGACCGCTACGAAGGCAATGAGTTTGCCGGAGTTGTCACCGGACTCGCCTGGACCGAAGTCGGCGGAGAAATCCTCATGGCCGAATCTTCTTTGTCGCACTCCAAGACCCCGTCTCTCACCCTTACCGGCAAACTCGGCGACGTAATGAAAGAATCGGCAACGATTGCATACCAGTGGGTAAAATCTCACGCGGTTGAATTAGGCATCGATCCTACATTATTCGACAAATACAACCTCCACATACACTTCCCCGAAGGAGCCATACCCAAAGATGGCCCCTCGGCAGGTATCACCATCGCCACATCGATTGTATCCACATTCACCCAGCGACGCGTGGCAGAGCGCGTGGCTATGACAGGTGAGATTACACTCCGTGGCAAAGTTTTGCCTGTCGGAGGTATCAGGGAGAAGATTCTGGCAGCCAAACGTGCCGGTATCGACACAATTATAATGTCGGTTCAGAACAAACGCGATATCGACGATATGCCGGCCGCATTTATCGACGGTATGACATTCCACTATGTCGACACTGTGGCCGAAGTTATTTCACACGCGATAACCGACCAGCCTGTAGCCAACCCAATAGCACTTTAACAAACTATTTAATGTCTATATCAAATATAGTTGTAAAGGGTGCTCGCGTCAATAATCTCAAAAACATCGACGTAGAGATACCCCGCAATAAATTTGTAGTCATCACGGGCCTCTCTGGCTCGGGAAAATCGTCGCTTGCCTTCGATACGCTATATGCCGAAGGCCGACGACGATATGTAGAGAGCCTTTCGGCCTACGCAAGGCAGTTTATGGGTAAGTTGCGCAAACCCGAATGCGACTTTATCCGCGGGCTCCCCCCGGCGATAGCCATTGAGCAGAAGGTAAATACCCGCAACCCGCGCTCAACAGTGGGAACTTCGACTGAGATTTATGACTATATACGTATGCTATATGGCCGCATTGGCCGCACATATTCACCTGTCACCGGCGAGATTGTAAAAAAACACACGGTAGAAGATGTCATCGCTGCAGCTTCGCGCTACCCGGCAGGCACTCGCATGGCCATAGCTGCACCGTTCACAATACCTGAAGGTCGCGATCTGCTGCAACAGCTCGAAATCTACGCAAAAGAAGGTTATACCCGCGTAGTCGATGCCGACGGCGAGTTTGTCGAGATTGAGGAATATAAATCCGACGCACTTCCGCTGCTTCTTATCGACCGAATGGCGTGGTCGGAAGAACCTGATGAAATATCAAGGTTTGCCGAATCGGCTGAAACTGCCTTTTTCGAAGGCCACGACGAACTCGTTCTGATGATATGGGGCGACAATGGTGTCGAAAGGCTGCCGTTTTCGAAGCGTTTCGAAGCCGACGGCATCACTTTTGCCGAGCCGAGCGAACAGATGTTCAACTTCAACAACCCCGTCGGGGCTTGCCCTGTATGCGAGGGGTTTGGCAGCACGCTCGACATCGCCGAGCAACTTGTTATACCCAATCCATACCTATCGCTCTACGACGACTGCGTGGCGGCTTGGCGAGGGCCTAACACAAGGGCCTGGCAGCAGGCTTTTATAGCCCAGGCATCGGAATACGGTTTCCCAATCCACACACCATATTGCGACCTAAGCGACCAACAGCGACACCTGCTTTGGGAAGGTGACGGCGACAAACTCAAAGGCATCAACGCTTATTTTGACAACGCAAAAGCCAACCGTCAGGCGATAGAACACCGTATGACCATTGCCCGATTCCGGGGCAAGACCATTTGCAAGTCTTGTCATGGCTCGCGACTTCGTAAGGAAGCTCTGTATATAAAGGTTGGCGGACTATCGATCGACAAGCTCGTCACAATGCCTATCGACAAGCTTCTCGACTGGTTCGAGCATCTCGAACTCGACCAAAACGATGCCAAGGTTGCCTCGCGACTGCTTGTAGAAATCACCAAGCGATTGACCTTCCTCAAAGAGGTTGGCCTCAGCTACCTTACCCTCGACCGATTAAGCAACAGCCTTTCGGGCGGCGAGAGCCAGCGAATCAATCTTGCCACTTCGCTCGGCAGCAGCCTTGTAGGCTCGATATATATTCTCGACGAACCGTCGATAGGTCTTCATCCTCGCGATACCGACCGACTGATAGGCGTGTTGCGCAAACTACAGAAACTTGGCAATACGGTTGTCGTTGTCGAGCATGACGAAGAAATAATGCGTGCAGCCGACCGAATTATTGATGTAGGCCCTGATGCCGGACGTCTCGGAGGCCGTATAGTATTCGAAGGCGACCCGGCTACACTCCCTGCCGATTCATCGAGCCATACTGTGAGGTTCCTCAAAGGACTCGACCCGATACCGCTGCCGACCCACAGGCGCAAATGGCGCGACTATATCCGTATTGAGGGCGCTACAGAGCACAATCTTAAACAAGTCAACGTTGACTTCCCCCTCGGGGTAATGACGGTAGTGACAGGTGTCAGCGGCTCGGGAAAATCAACGCTCGTAAGAGACGTTTTCTATCGCGCCATGGTACGAAAGCTCTACAACGAGGGCGATGCACCAGGAACTTTCCGCCAACTCAGCGGTGATGTTTCGCGCGTAAATGATATCGTATTCGTAGACCAAAACCCTATAGGTAAATCCACTCGCTCGAATGCCGCCACCTACCTGAAAGCATACGACGAAATTCGCGCACTAATGGCATCGCAGCAGGCTGCCCGCCAGCTCGACCTTACACCGTCGTCGTTTTCGTTTAATACAGAAGGGGGCCGTTGCGAAGCCTGCAAGGGTGAGGGACGTATAACGATTGAAATGCAATTCCTTGCCGACGTAACTATAGAGTGCGAGGAATGCCACGGCAAGCGCTTCAAGCGCGATGTGCTTTCTGTTCAATACAACGGCAAGAATATCAACGACATCCTCGACCTTACAGTAGACGAGGCTATCGATTTCTTCGGTGCGGGCAGCGGCCCGACCGAGCATCGAATTGTTGAGAGGCTGTTGCCTCTGCAGCAGGTAGGTCTCGGATATATCAAACTCGGGCAGTCGTCTTCAACTCTTTCAGGAGGCGAAAACCAGCGCGTGAAGCTCGCTTATTATCTTGCCCAAGGCGGTTCGAGGCCGAGCATATTCATATTCGACGAACCAACGACCGGACTTCATCCCCACGACATAGCCGTGCTATTGAAGTCATTCGACAGGCTTATATCACTCGGCCACACATTGATTATCGTAGAGCACAACCTTGACGTTATCAAATGTGCCGACCACATAATCGACATGGGGCCAGAAGGCGGCGAGGACGGCGGAAATGTTGTTGCTACGGGCACCCCCGAAGATATTGCAGCATGCACCGATTCTCTCACCGGCAAATACTTGAAAGAGAAACTGAAATGACACTCGACGAATACCAGGCTTCGGCCCTAAAAACTGCGATATATCCTCGCGAAAGCGGAATCGTATACCCGGTTCTCGGCCTCGCCGGAGAGAGCGGCGAAGTTGCCGACAAAGTTAAAAAGGTGCTACGCGACCGTGGCGGCGTATTCGACGACGCTGTAAAAAACGACATCGCCCGCGAAGCAGGCGATGTGCTGTGGTATTTAGCGTCCCTCGCGCGGGAGTTAGGTATCTCGCTTGAAGATATCGCTCGCATGAACCTCGAAAAACTGAGTTCGCGGCAATCGCGCGACACCCTGCGAGGCAGTGGTGACAACCGCTGATTAGTCATAAATTTATTTCCAGGCTGCGCCGTCACACATAGATGGCGCAGTCTTTTTTTGCCAAGAACAAAATAGGTATGGGTATCGGAATCGCGCATGACAGCCGGTATAATACGCCCTACCGTCGATTTACAACTCGCTCCACTCGTCGCCATTATTTGCCATAGAATAGCCCATAGCATGGAATAGAAAAAGGGTGTGTCAAATTCTCTCGAAAGAGACAATTTTGACACACCCCGGTTTTATGGGATAGCTTAGGCCTTGGAAAAACTATTATCTAAACTCTAAACTATAACTCTCAACTAAAGTAATCACGGACGAAGATACTTCACCGACTTGACAGAGCCGTCAGCAGTAGTCACGCGAAGGATATACATACCCTTTGCAAGCGTACGCAGCGCAGCAGCAGCATCTACTGCGTCGGTTTCGCCGAGTACTTCGCGACCATTGAGGTCGTAGGCCGAAACTGTTGATGCATTTTCAACACCGGGAAGTGAGATACCCGAAACACCGTCGGCCTTGCCACCGATAATAAACTGACTTGTAGGAGCACCGGCGCTGCTGAGAAGAACATATACTGCATGCTCGCCTTCCTCGGCAGGTGTGTATTTAAACACCAGTTCACCACCGCTTGCAGGGAGCTCTGCAGGTCCGCTGAAGAAGTCTTTGTACTTACCTTCAAGAGCTACTGAGATAGGCTCGGTAAGATTGAGACCGGTAACGGTTACTGCCTCGAGGTCGGTGCTGTCGCCAACCTTGGCTTCGCCTACTACCTGATATTTATTGATACGGATAAAAGGCTGAGTAGTGCTGCCGTAGCAGAAATCATCTACATAGTACGACTCGGGCGATGTTGCACCTGCATAGCTGATGTAGTGGAAACCGATAAAGAATGTATCGGCAAGATTGAGGCCTTCGAGGTCGATGACATACTCGGCCCATTCGCCTGATGCTTCTCCGCCTACAGGGATATCGCTACCGCCGAGGATAACCTGATAGCGTTCGGTCTCTGGAAGGGTGGGGTCTATATAAAGTACCGACAATGTGCCGAGCTGACCGTCGCTGAGCATTTCGCCCTTGATACGGAACGAGAGCAGGCGGCTTGTGCAGTTCTTATAGTCGAGTGCGGGCGAAAGCAGCAGCATCTCTGCCATAGGTTCGTTTTCGGTAGCACCGCCCCAAATATAAGATGTAACCTTAGCGCATACGTTTCCGTCTGATTCGGTATAGCTCCACCATGCACGTTTGCCTGCGAGAGCAACATTCTTCCAGCCATCTACCGATAGAGGCTTGTTAGATACTCCGCTGCCGCTGAAATCGGTCGCATAGTATGTGAGAGGTTTCGAGGTGTCGAAAATCAGTTCGTCACCCTCGGTATCACCAACATCAGCGCCACCGCTTGTGCTACCTTTAACAACTACAGTAAGGGTCTCGGCCTTGTCGGCACTAAACTCGATAGTCTCGGTGTAGGTGCCTTCGGTCTTGGGGGCAAATGTCACCTTGAGCTGTGTCTGACCGTCCTTGAGGAACATTGTCGAACCAATCAGGAACGCGCCGTTGCCCTGGCCGAGTACACGTACTTTGCCATAATCAAGCAGACCCTTGGCATTTACAGTGATAATCTGTTCCTGACGTTCACCTGCCTTGGCGACGAAATCTTTTACCGCGCTTGCGTCTACGCTGAATTCAGGCAGATTGTCGGGGTCGTAGGCAAGACCGGCAAACGCCTTGTTATAGGTGAGTTCGGTATTCGAAGTGTCAATCATCAAGTTACCCTGCAGACGGCCAATCTTAGTGGGTTTGAATGTGACAGTGATCACATATTCACCTGTTCCGGCAGGTATTTCTTCGAGGTCGGCTGTAAACTGGTCGCGGTTAGCACCGGTAACATAAATAGCTGCCGGGCGCGACAGGTTCTGTGCCTTCACTGTGAATTTTGCAAACGGAGTAGCCACATTTATTGGGTAATACTCGGTAGCTGAAACAAGTAGTTCCTCGCGAACTTCGAGAGTTTCCTCTCCGGCGGGTGCAGCAATAAGGTCGGCAAGCGAGCGCATTGTAATCATCGCAGTTGTGGGCGATGTAGAGATGCCTACAACTGCAGCAGCCTGTGCTGGAATCTCAGTACCCGAGATATTTGTTCCGGCAAATGCACGTACTTTCACTGTCGATCCACCCGATGTCACGGCTGTACCTGTAGTGCTGAATTTATCACCGGCGGCGCTGAAGCTGACATCGCTAATCTTGACGAGGCGGTTGAGGTATGTCTCGAGATTTTCATTGAGCTCGGCTGCGCTAAGTTCAATGGGGTCTTTGGTCTGGCCGCTGTCTGCTACTGTGCCGAAGCCGACACCGTCGGCTGTATAGTGTGCAAGCAGTTCGCATCCGGGAACGCCGAAACTGGGTTCGGTAGCAAGGATATAGAGTCCTGTCACCTTGTCACCAACCTTGAAGGGAGATTCAGTAAGACCGGTCATTTCTTTGTAACCAAGAGCCATACCGCCTACAACATCTTGCAGATAAATCTTGCCCGATGCTGCATCTACATGGGTAACGGTAGCATTGCCCGAGAAATAATATGTGGTCCATTCGGTCATCGTGGGCACAAAGCGGAAGCTCATAAGAGTGCTTGCGGGCAGCACATCGGCATTTACGGCAAGCGACGATTTTGTTTCACCCGATGTAAATGACAGGGTCTCGGCAATCACGCTTCCGGCTGATGCGTCAAGTGTAAGTTCGAGATCGTAACCTGCCGGGCTGCATGCGTCGGCAGCAGCGATTGTTGTAACTGCAGGCTTGGCATTGGTGAAGCCCGACACTGTGATATCTTCGGTAAGGCCGGTAGCCTTCACGTTCACCTTTACAGTATATTTCTGGTATTGATATAGCATGAAGCCATCGGGCAACTTGGGCTTGCTGACAGTGATTTCGGCTTTGTCTGACGGATCGGGGTCAACAGCTCCGCCTTCGCCCCAAAGCTCTGCCCATGTGGTAGCTACGCGGATAGGGCCTACGAGCATTTCAGGACATTTCTTTACCGAGCCCGTTGTCTGGCAGATCGCAATTGAAGCGACACCGCGGAGAGGGTCTCCCTGATTAGTTGTAGCTGTAAGTTCGGCTGCAGGCTCGCTGCCACCGGCTACAGGGTTTACCCATGCTTCGAATGTGTCATTGGTTGTTTCGGGTATAGCTGTGTACTTGAGTACAAGCAGATATGTAGTGTTATAGTCGAGTTCCTTGGTGCTTTCGGCTGTGGGTTTGCTTGTGTTTTTAGCAATACCCAGACGATATTTGCCTTCGTTATCCGACTTTGTTACGAATGTGCCTCCGTAAGGGCCGGTAAACGATACGCCGTCCTTGATAAGATTCGACGAGTTTGTAGTGCCGAATGCCGTAAAATACATTTGGTCGGTCACATTTTGCACGTTGATCAGCATCGCTGCATATACCGTGCCGTCGGTAATACCGGTGTAAGTATTGTCGTCGTTAAGAGCCACAAAGGGTTTCTGCACATCCTGGTCCTGCGACGACACTGGTGTGAGTTTCACCGAGTTGCCAGATGCAAAGCCATCAAGACTGAGTTTTGTCGTTGTCACCTGAATCGCGTTCGACTTGTTGTTGCTCTGCAACCAACCGCCCTGACCATATAGGTCTCCGACAGGATAGTTGAAATCTTCCTTAAGCAAAACATCGGCACTCGCCGTTGTCGACATCATCATCGAAATAGCCAGTACTCCCGTACTAAGGAAATGAGATAATGAATGTTTCATATAAACCTGGTTATTAATTAATAATTAAGAGTCTTAAACACAAGTATTTTTTACCTTTATCAAAACTATAGCTATTGAATTGCAAAAATAAACATTTACCCCATATAACACTAATATTTTAAGTTTTTTTCATAAAAAAGGACACCCAATGATATAGCATACCGCATAAATGGCACCTAAGATATTCTGTATCTATTCCAAATCGATAGCATTCTTCAGAATTTTCCATATAGGGCTTACATCTCCATTTAGGCATCTAATGAATCAAAAAAACGCCCAAGGTAATGCACAATACCGTCCACCCACAGAGTCAATAATTCTCTGGAACAAACATTTTAATTCTTTATATTTGATTATTATAGTATCAAGTATCTACATTTCGAATAAAAGTCGTAATTTTGCAAAGTAAGCTATAACACAAACAGTAGCAAAGAATGAAACTACGCCAACTTTCATTAGAGAATGTACGCTTGTTCGGAGAACCTGAACAACATATAAATATCGATACAACTAAAAGCATAGTTGTCATAGTTGGTGACAATGGTTCAGGCAAAACGACTTTGCTGGATACAATCAATATTCTGTTAAGTTCGTTTACTTCCGCGTTCCCTGGCGGAAGCATGAAAATGTTCAGTGAGTGGGACGTACATAACGACGGAATACGACATATGGCCAAATACCTGACTGCAACAGCTGAAGTCAACGTAGCAGGCGGCAACGATAGTATTCTTATAAAGCGTTATCGTTCAGGTTGTAGCAGATCTCCCAAAAGTGATATTGCTGAAATAAAGTCATATGGCGAGTTACTAAAAGAAGATGTTGTTCAGAATAAAAATGTTGATCTACCGGTTATAATATATTACAGTACCGGTCGTGGACGAATTGAAGCACCCGAACGGAAACGTAATTTCCAAAAAGTTTTTAACCGTTGGGATTGTTATGACAATGTCCACGAAGCAAATACAAACTTCAAGCGCTTTTTTGCTTGGTTCGACCTCATGGAGGACGAAGAACGAAGAGAGCAAGGTCGTAGGCGAAACTTCGAATACCGCAACCCGGTTCTTCAAGCTGTCCGTAAAGCTGTGGAAAGTATGGTAGATAATTTCCAAAGACCAAGAATCGAAACAAGACCATTACGCTTTGTGGTTGACCAACTCATGCCAGACGGTTCTAAAAGGGAGTTACGCATAGAACAGCTTAGCGACGGATATAAGATAGCAATAGCAATGGTTGCTGATATTGCCGCAAGAATGGCTGAGGCAAACCCCGACAAAGAAAACCCTCTGACAACTTCAGGCATCATACTCATCGACGAAGTTGACCTGCACCTACACCCACAGTGGCAAAGGACAATTCTCAAGAGTCTTCATTCAATATTTCCCAACGTACAGTTCATAGTCACAACCCACAGCCCTTCAGTCATCTTAGGAGCTTTAGATATCGCGCAAGTTATAAAATCAGAAGGCGGAAAGCTATACTCCGAAGATGTTGCTGAAAAATACCATAATTATGATGTGAGCCGCTTATTATTAAGCGACCTCTTTGAACTCGACAATGTCCGTACGGACCAATATCAAGAACTGCTTAACCGTAGAATTGGACTCGCAAATAAAGGAGAGTTAAACGATAGCGAAAAAGCAGAAAAGGACACATTGGATTCCCTTCTTGCAAATTATACTTCGGTGCAAGTTGAAGACCTGAAAGCCTTGATTAGAGCTTTGAAATGACATGTATCAAATAAAGAAAAGCGATACCCCCGACCACCTCGCCGGAGATAAAGCCTCAAATGCCAAAGAAGCAATAAAAGCTATTGTTGATTCCGGAACCAACCCGGTTAGTTCCGATTTCGACAACGATATATATGGCCATAAAGATGTAAAAAACAAACTTAAAAAATGCCATAATAACCGGTGTGCTTACTGCGGTTGCAGTCTTCAAGGTGATTTTGCTCCTGTAGAACACTACAGACCGAAAACAGGATATAAAATAGCTCGAAATTCCGTCTTAATTATTATATTGCACTTTCTGGAATATAGACTTCCTGTGTATTACTTCTCTACTGAATAGATTGCGTAGACATTTTTATTTACCACGTCACAGATTTTTTGTAATTTCGCATATCTCAAAACTTTATATGGCGAAATCAGCAACTACAATCGAACAGCAGCTCGACCTCCTAAAATCAAGAGGTCTCAGCATCTTTGATATAGAAAAGGCGAAGGAAATCCTACTTGACATAGGCTATTACCGCCTTGGTTTTTATCTGTTCCCATTTGAGAAATCATATCCAGACCTTCGTGACCGTACCCACGAATATATCGAGGGGGCTTCGTTTGAGGATGCGGTCAATCTCTACTACTTTGATTTTGACCTACGCCTGATGCTCATGCGCTATCTCAACCGTATCGAGATAGCATTCCGCACTTCGCTAATATACAACCTCTCAAACAAGTATAACTCTACGCCGATATGGTTTGTAAGTCCGTCCGTTGTCAGTCGCTCATACGCCCGCGACTTCGAGCGAAAGATTTACACCTCGGATTTCAAACGCAACCCTGTGATACACCGCCATCATCAGAGAAATCCCAACGACCGCTTCGCCCCATCGTGGAAGACTCTCGAATTTATGACCTTTGGTGCCGTAATGAAACTCTACGAGCAACTTAAAGAGCGTGACGACAAAATCTTTATCGCCCATAAATTCGGCATCCGGCAGGTCGTTACTTTCGAGAGTTATATGCATACCATTCGGCAAGTTCGTAACGCTTGCGCCCATGGACTCTTACTTTATGATATGCGACTGACGAGACGTATCAATCGTGGCCCGGCAGGTCAGACTCCCCATGAATCAGGCAACATTGTAGGAGCGCTGCGCGTTATAAAGTATATAGTTGGGCAGGTATCTGCCAATCGCGCGTCTGAAATGTGCGCTTCTATCAAATCGCTCTACGAGAATCTTTGCGTAGAATCGCCCATATTTAAGCCTCTGATTCCTGATTTATCCACTATATGAGATTTTTAACTCTAAAATTTGACGTAAAATTTTGTCATATCAAATAAAAACATTACCTTTGCAATATAGTGCCGATGCAGACTTCGTCGCTGCATCCTTGCACTCTAAAAAAAGGTAAAGTCGAGGCTACCACTTAGGCGGGTAGCCTCGCTTATTTTATAATTTAGGGCCAAGCAGAATTTAGTAGCATAAGAAAAAATATGCTCGTAGAGCATTCCTTTGCGTAACCCCGACCTTACGCAGTTGGTCGGGGATGGCATCTCTCCTCAACCAAAATTAGTGTCGAAGACACTTCACTTTAAATATATTTGAAATACAAGAGAAATGCCTTCAGCCGCTTACCATCTCCAACAACAAGGGTTAATTTCTCCACATTATTAGATCTTTAGCGCGTTTTTACTGAAGGTTTTGTCATATCAAATAAAAACATTACCTTTGCAATATAGTGCCTTTGGAGACTTTAGTCACTCCAACTTGCACTCTAAAAAAGGGTAAAGTCGAGGCTACCACTTCATAGGCGGGTAGTCTCGCTTATTTTATATTGAAGCCTTTCTGTTTTCCGTTTTAGATCAAAATTTGCTGTAAGTCTGATATTTTCGTATATTTGGGCTCAAATTTTGATCTTATGAAACGGCTGGTCTTCTGTCAAGTTATCAGCCCTTTCAAAATAACGACATAACCCACCTTCTCTATAGAATGAAAACACGGTTACAGGCCTTGCTTATGGCCATGATTCCTGCTGTCGGCATGTTTGCTTCCGACAACAGCAAAATGGATGCGTTTATCGACAGCCTCATGTCGCAAATGACCCTCGATGAAAAAATCGGGCAGATGAACCTGCCGCCTTCCGACGATATAGTCACAGGCTCGCCAATGTCGAGCAACATAGGTGCAGCGGTTGCCGAGGGTCACGTAGGCGGCACATTCAATATCAAAGGCGCTGCAAAAATCGATGCCCTTCAGCATATTGCCGTAGAAAAAAGCCGTCTCGGAATACCTCTTATCATCGGCATGGATGTGATTCACGGCTATGAGACCATTTTCCCAATACCTCTCGGCATGGCAGCCACATGGGACATGGCAGCCGTGGAGCGCTCTGCCCACATCGGAGCTGTGGAGGCTTCGGCAGCCGGAGTCAACTGGACTTTCAGCCCCATGGTGGATATCTGTCGCGACGCCCGCTGGGGACGCATGGCCGAAGGTGCAGGAGAAGACCCTTATCTGGGCAGCCAGATAGCTGCAGCCATGGTACGAGGCTATCAGGGTGATCTGAAAAGTGCCGACAACATTATGGCTTGCGTAAAGCATTTCGCTTTATATGGCGCATCCGAGGCCGGACGAGACTACAACACCGTAGACATGAGCCGCTTGCGGATGTTCAACGAATATTTCGCGCCCTACAAAGCAGCCGTCGATGCCGGTGCCGGTAGCGTGATGACTTCTTTCAATATCGTTGACGGCATACCGGCAACGGCCAACAAGTGGCTCGTAACCGATGTGCTGCGCGACAAGTGGGGCTTCGGCGGTTTTGTCGTAACAGACTACAACTCGATACGCGAGATTACGCAGCACGGCCTCGGCGATACCGAACATGCCACAGCCATGGCCCTCAATGCCGGCACAGACATGGATATGGCTGCAAACGCATTCTCAAAACTGCTTAAAAAGGCTCTTGCCGACGGACTCGTAAAGGAATCTGAAATCGATAGAGCCGTACGATATATACTTGAGGCTAAGTATAAATTGGGCTTATTTGATAATCCTTACAAGTACAATAATCTATCGCGAGAAAAAACCGATATCTACACCAAAGCCAACCGCGACGAGGCCAGGGCCACAGCCGCCAAATCGTTTGTACTTCTCAAAAACGACGGCAATCTACTGCCACTAAAGCGTCAAGGCAAGATTGCCCTTATCGGTCCGCTGGCCAATACTGCCGATAACCTTACAGGTACATGGTGCGTGGCTGCCGACCATAGCAAGTATAAGACACTTCTGCAAAGTATGCGCGAGGCTGTCGGCAAGAAAGCAGAAGTGCTCTACGCCAAAGGGTCGAACGTGTACTCAGATGCCCGCACCGAAAAGGGTGTTGCCTTCGGGCGCGACATTCGCGATAATCGCAGCGAAAAAGAGCTCCTCGACGAGGCTCTGAAAGTAGCAGCGCGTGCCGATGTAATCATTGCGGCCGTAGGCGAAATGTCGGAATCGAGCGGCGAATCGGCAAGCCGTACCGACCTCGAACTACCCGACACCCAGAAACGTCTCCTTGAAGCCTTATTAGCAACCGGCAAGCCCGTAGTTATGCTCAACTTCTCAGGCCGCCCCACGGTAATGACATGGGAATCAGAACGTATACCGGCGATTCTCAATGTATGGTTCGGAGGTTCTGAAGCCGGCGATGCAATATCCGATGTCGTTTTCGGAGATGTCAATCCCTCGGGCAAGCTGCCGGTGTCGATGCCGCGCAATGTAGGCCAGATACCGCTCTACTACAACCACCTCTCTACAGGCCGTCCGCCCCACCAGCCATGGACCGGATTCCAACAGTATATCAGCAATTATGTCGACTCACCCAATACCCCGCTCTACCCCTTCGGATTCGGAATGAGCTATACTACATTTGCCTACAGCGACTTCAAATTGTCGGCCACCGAAATGGATATGGACGGAAAAATACGCGCATCGGTAACGGTAACAAACACTGGCGACATGGCCGGAGACGAAATCGTGCAATTCTACACCCGCGACCTTGTTGGCAGCATATCGCGCCCCGTTCAGGAACTCAAACACTTCGAGCGTATTTCGCTCAAACCGGGAGAAAGTCGCACGGTATCTTTCGACATCACCGCCGACGACCTCAAGTTTTACAATTACAATCTCGACTACGTTGCCGAGCCCGGCGAGTTCCTCATCATGGCAGGCCCTTCAAGCACAAATGTCACAACGCTGAAATTTACCCTTACTTCGCCAAAACTTAAGTGATAATTTTTTGGCTATACTGGTAAAATATCGTATCTTTGTGATAGAATATCATAATAAACCATGAACTACCTTAATAACCTAACAATCAAGCACATCCTATGTCTTATTTTGGCATTGGGATTTTCGCTTGGCGCTTACGCCGCCAAATCGGACGGACCTTCGGGCCTCGATGCCAAGAGCTTCAAGAAGTATTGGCATGTAGAGTCAGAATCGCCTGACTATAAAGTTACTTTCAATGGAGACACCGCTACAATCTTCGCACCTAAGGGCCTAACACTCTGGCGCAACGAAAAGATGAGCGGCAACACCACAATCGAGTATGACGCAAGCATCTGCGATACCGGCAAGGAAGGAGACCGACTTAGCGACCTGAACTGCTTCTGGATGGCTTCAGACCCAAAATCGCCCAATAACCTCCGCAAACGCGAAAACTGGCGCAAGGGTATATTCGTAAACTGCTATTCTCTTCAGCTCTATTATCTCGGCTACGGAGGCAACCACAACTCTACCACCCGCTTCCGCCGCTACGACGGCAACGAGGCCGGCATTACCGACGAGGCCGCCCGCCCCAAGATTCTGAAAGAATACACCGACAAGGCTCATCTTCTCGAGCCCAACAAATGGTATCACATCAAGATAACCAACGACAATGGCCGAGTACAGTATTTTATCAACGGTGAGCGCATTGTCGATTTCCGCGATCCGTCGCCGCTGACCGAGGGTTGGTTCGGCTTCCGCACTACCGCAGCCCGCGCCCGCATCGCAAATTTCAGCTACACCTGCGAGCCCGTACAGCCAAAAGAAGTGCCCCTGCACCGCATAGGCGAAGCTCCTGCCATACAGCGTGGCGTATCGTTTGGCGTACCCTTTGATCGTGGCAGCGTAACCGTTACCACCGACCTTCAGCTTATCGACGGCGACGGCAACCGTATCGCCGCCGACACATGGCCCCTTGCCTACTGGCCCGACGGTTCGGTAAAATGGAGCGGCGTGGCAGCAACAGTACCAGCCAAGGCCGACGGCCTGAAGGTCCGCATAGGCGACAAAAAGAAAAAAGCATCGAAGAAAGCTCCGGCAAATATCGCCACAGACCTTGGCAATGAAATCAAGGTGTCTACCGGCGAGACCGACACTTACATCGCCAAGCAAGGCTCTGCCATGATCGACAGCATCGTACGCAACGGTGTACGCGTGGCTGTAGACGGTCGTCTTGTTTGCTCTACCCAGTCCGAACCCGTGATAGAGTCGACAAAACATATCGACTTCATAAATTATGTCAGCAAGGTTGACTCGGCAATGATCGAGCGTCAAGGTTTGGAGCACGCAGTAGTGAAAGTAATGGGCAAACTGCGCTCAGACAATGGCCGCGAGTGGTTGCCGTTTACAATCCGCCTCTACTTCTACCGTTCGACACCTGAGATGAAGATGGTTTACACCATGTTCTACGACGGTGACCAGAACGCCGACTTTATCCGTTCGCTTGGCGTACGCTTCGATGTACCGATGCGCGAAAGCCTCTACAACCGCCACGTAGCCTTCTCTACCGGTAACGGCGGTGTATGGAGCGAGCCGGTGCAGCCCCTTGTAGGCCGCCGAGTACTCGTACTTCCCGGCGACACATCGAAGATGAGCATACAGGAGCGCCAGATGCTCGGCGAACGCATCCCCGAGTATGACGCATTCGACCAGAAAGGCCACCACCTGATCGACAACTGGGCTTCGTGGGACGCTTTCCGTCTTTCACAGCTCGACCCCAACGGCTTCACAATCCGCAAGCGCACCCACGACACCAATCCCTGGATCGGAACGCAGACCGGCACACGCGCCGACGGCTATGCTTTTGTAGGCGATGTTTCCGGCGGCCTTGGCATTCAGCTGCAGGACTTCTGGGAGTCATATCCCTCAACCCTCGAGGTATCGGGCGCAACCACCCCCAAGGCAACAGTAACCGCATGGCTCTGGAGCCCTGAATCGGAACCCATGGACCTTCGCCACTACGACAACAAGGCCCACGACCTTATCGCAGCCTATGAAGACGTACAGGAAGGTATGAGCACACCCTACGGCATCGCACGCACATCGACCCTGATCATCAACCCCGGCGATGGCTACCACGGCAAGAAAAACTTTGCCGACGAAGCCAAGTCGATGAGCACCCCCGGCCTCGTACTTCCGACACCTGAATACCTCCATGACCGCCGAGCATTCGGTATCTGGAGTCTTCCCGATCGCTCTACCGAGAGCCGCGCCAAAGTCGAAGATCGTCTCGACCAATATATCGACTTCTATCAGAAAGCCGTTGAGCAGAATGGCTGGTACGGATTCTGGAACTATGGCGATTTCATGCATGCTTACGACCCTGTACGCCACGAGTGGAAATACGACGTTGGCGGCTTTGCTTGGGATAATACCGAGCTTGGTTCCAACCTGTGGCTTTGGTACAGCTTCTTGCGTACCGGCCGCGCCGACATCTGGCGCATGGCCGAGGCTATGGGCCGCCACGTGGGCGAAGTTGACGTATATCACTTTGGCGACAATGCCGGTCTGGGCAGCCGCCACAATGTGAGCCACTGGGGATGCGGTGCAAAAGAAGCACGTATCAGCCAGGCACCGTTCAACAGGTTCATGTACTACCTCACCACCGACGACCGCAGCGGCGACCTGATGACAGCAGTCAAAGACAACGACCAGATGCTCTATACTATCGACCCGATGCGTCTCGCCGAACCTCGCAATCTATATCCCTGCACAGCACCCGCGCGTCTGCGTATCGGCCCGGACTGGCTTGCATACGCCGGCAACTGGATGACCGAGTGGGAACGCACCGGCAACACCGCATACCGCGATAAAATCCACACCGGCATGAAGAGCATCAGCAATCTTCCCAGCCGCATGTTTACCGGACCTCTTGCCCTCGGCTACGATCCCGCCACCGGCGTTATCACTACCGAGTGTGATCCGAAGCTCCAGACCACCAACCACCTTATGACTATCATGGGCGGCTTTGAGGTCAACAATGAACTTATGGACCTTATCCCCGATGCAGAATGGGAAGCCGCATGGCTCGACCACGCTACCAACTACAAGGCAATGGCACGCAAGATTCTGCGCAACAAGTTCCGCGTATCGCGTCTCCACGCTTACTCTGCATGGAAGAACCAGGATAAGAAATCAGCCGACGAAGCATGGCACGACCTGCTTACCACCAGCGAGCACACCGTAGCACCCCCCTTCTATATTTATAAGGTAGAGGTGCCCGAAGTTCCCGCACAACTTGATGAAGCAACTCAGATCAGCACCAACGACGCAGCTCTCTGGAGTCTTGATGCAATCTACATGCAAGAAGTTATACCCCAGGACTAATAATCAGCCTCTAAAATAACCTGCGAGGGTGTAAGAGCCGATAAATGGCACTTATACCCTCGCTTGATTTTTGGTGATGTGTATGAGAGGGAAGTTATTTCGCTTACAATATGTCAATGACCGCTTTGACGACGGTTCGGCTTTGGGCCGCGGAGTCGACTACCGCTTGGGTTGGTTGGGGGAATCATTCTGTGTGGGGAGTATAATCTCTTGCGGAGGGCCGTCGCGAGGTGGGATTATCATTAGTGCGATTTGCCCGGCGGTTGCTTCGGGGTGCAGGATGACCGGGTGTGGGCGATCAGGGTCGGTGTCGTATATTGCCGGGATTCTCATGTCGCCGCCTCGCACGTGGATTATGATGAAGTTTTCGCCCTCGTTCAGGATTACCGGCGCTACGGCGGCGAGTGCTTTGCCGAAGTTTTTTCGAGCAATAGCGTCGTCGGAGTTGAGGGGGCGGTAGCGGTCGGCATCGAGAAGTAGTGCATAATTATAGGTACGACCTCGGATGTTGTCGGGTTTTATTCCGGTGGCCGTGAATAGCCAGTCGCCGTCGCGAGCTTTGCGGTAGCCTGATGCTTTGAGAGCGTCGCGTCGTGTGCGTGCCATGACCATTGCCCATAGTGTTGGTTTGCGGACGTCGTGGACGAAGCGGATGTATTGGCACAGGAGTTCGCGCGAGTCGTAACCCGGCGGGTCGACGATGAGTACGCGCCGCATGGTTTTGTGTTGGCGGTAGTACTCGAGGGCAGCGATTATGCGCCGTTCGTGCTTGAGTAGCGAGCGGCCTAAGTATCGCTGAAATGGGGAGTAGTATTTCATGAGTGGTTTTTTTAGCCGCAAAGATAAGGTGGGGTTGGGGAGAGTTGTTAGGGAATTTTCAAAAGGAGTTTTTTTTAATGGAGAATGTAGAATGCATAATGCATAATGAGTGTGCCAGGTGTTTTTTTAGACAGAAAGACATAAAGACAGATTTTTTCGATGCCGGGGGGCTTCGCTAAAGCTCGACGCTGAAGACAAAAATTATGGCGCTTGATTGGGGATTTTTGGACAGAAAGACAGTTTTTTATTGGTTGTTTTTGTCTAAGGATTCGTCGACGAGGCGTTGGATGTTGAGGAGGACGCGCGGGTTCATCGTTTTGATTACGAGGTTCTTTGCGTAGTCTATAAGTCGGCGCGATGCTTCTGTGCGGAGGAAAGCGGGGTTGAGGCCACGGTGGCCGAGTCGCCAGCGGTCGAGGGCGTCGGCGTCTTTGAAAATACTGTATACTTCGAGTCCGCGAGGCACATCATCGCCAAGATTGTTTTCGATTGATACTATGCCGAGGTCATCGTCGAGGTCGTGGAATCGTATTGACATTGCAGCCTCAGGGATATAGGGTATATCGGGATTGGCATCAGTAAACTGCTTATAATAGGCAGCAGCCCTGGCACCGTGGCCGGTGTCGATATATTCGTCGAGGCGGCGGGTATCGTGGAATACCGAGGCTATGGCGAGGGCCATGCGGCCACGAGAATCATCGGGCATAAGTTCCTTTCCCATAATAAGACTATAGAGTAGAACTCGTTCGCAATGCGAGCGGGCATGGATAATGCTGTCGGCCATGTTGAAGTTGACACGGTCGTACATAATATTACGCCAGTATATAAAATCCTTGCGGATATCGTCGGAGAAAGAATCTAATTCAGAGTCCGGAATTGTATAGTTAGCCATAGTAATAAAATAAACACCCTGCCGCTTGAAATGTTTGTAGAAAGCGGCAGGGTGTTGATGATTATCGCTTATGATGCTTGCGGCCTAAGGCTCATTGGCAAGCGAATTGCGAGATTACTTTAGAGCTTCGAGCGAAGCACGAAGAGCAGCGAGCTTGGTTTCGGCATCGGCAAGTTTTTTGCGTTCTGCTTCGACAACTGCAGCAGGCGCTTTCGATACGAAACGCTCGTTGCTGAGTTTCTTATTTACAGAATCGCGGAAACCTTCGTAGTAAGCGATGTCCTTGTTTATACGCTCGGTTTCAGCCTCGACGTCGATAGCAGTTGTCTGGGGTACGTTGAATTCGAGCGTACCAACCATAAACGAAGCAGCCGAAGCGTCTTTAGCGGCATTAACAGTTATTTCGCCGAGGTTTGCAAGCTTGGTAGCAAAGAGAGCTGTCTCGCTGTCGAGGTTGCCAAGAACGAGGAGGGCAGTACTTCTTTGGGCGAGATATTCTTGCGGGCACGAACACCACGAACGCCGTTGACGATTTCCTGGGCCATAGTCATGCGGGCGAGGATTTCGGCATCGATTTCACCTGCAGCGGGCATAGAGGCGTACATAATCGACTCGCCATCCTTGCGCTGAGCAAGAGCCTGCCATAGTTCCTCAGTGATAAAGGGCATGAAGGGATGCAGCATGCGCAACAGGCTGTCGAAGAATTTCTCAACCTGGGCGAATGTAGTGGCATCAATGGGGCTACCGTAGGCAGGCTTGATGGTTTCGAGATACCATGCCGAGAAATCATCGCGGAAGAGACGATAAACAGTCATCAAAGCTTCGCTGATGCGGAACTTGCCGAACAGGTCTTCGATTTCGGCAATACCCTCGTTGAGACGGCTTTCGAACCAGCGTGCAGCGAGAGCGTTTAGTTCGGGCTGCTCGGTTTCGGCCACTTCCCAACCCTTGACGAGGCGGAAGGCATTCCAAATCTTGTTGCAGAAATTACGGCCCTGCTCTACGAGTTTGTCGTCGTACATGATGTCGTTGCCGGCAGGGGCAGCGAGCATCAGGCCCATGCGCACACCGTCGGCACCGTAGTCGCGGATAAGGTCGAGGGGGTCGGGCGAGTTGCCGAGTTTCTTACTCATCTTACGGCCAATAGCATCACGAACGATACCGGTGAAGTAAACATTTTCGAAAGGTTTGTCGCCTGCATATTCGTAACCGGCCATAATCATACGAGCGACCCAGAAGAAGATGATATCGGGGCCTGTAACGAGGGTGGCGGTGGGATAGTAATACTTTATCTCCTCGTTGCCGGGGCGGTTGATGCCGTCGAACAGAGTGATCGGCCACAGCCACGACGAGAACCAGGTATCGAGGGCGTCGGGGTCCTGTCGAAGGTCGTCGATAGTCAAGTCGGGGTTTCCGCTTTCCTGACGCGCTTTCTCGAGCGCCTTCTCGGGAGTGAGGGCAACAACATATTTAGCATCCTCGGTATTGTCGAGATCGGGGTTGCCATAGAAATATGCCGGAATACGGTGACCCCACCATAGCTGACGGCTGATACACCAGTCCTGAATATTTTCGAGCCAAATGCGGTATGTGGTCTTGTACTTGTCGGGGACGAAGCGGATTAAATCGTCCATTACAGGGCCCATTGCAATTTCGGCAAAGTGCTTCATATTGACGAACCACTGGAGCGACAGACGGGGCTCAACAGGAATACCGGTACGCTCCGAAAGGCCGATGTTGTTTACATAATCCTCGGTCTTTTCGAGCAGCCCGGCGGCCTCGAGGTCCTTTGCGATAGCCTTGCGGCAATCGAAGCGGTCCATGCCAACGTACATGCCTGCCACCGGGGCCACCGAACCGTCCTCGTTGAAGATATCGATAGTCTCAAGATTGTGGGTCTTACCGAGAATGAAGTCGTTTTTGTCGTGCGCGGGAGTGACTTTGAGGCAACCGGTACCGAATTCGATATCAACATAGCGGTCTTCGATAACCGGAATCACACGATTGACCAGAGGCACAACAACCTTGCAGCCTTTGAGCCACTGATTCTTTGGGTCTTTGGGGTTGATACACATAGCGGTATCGCCCATGATAGTCTCCGGACGTGTCGTAGCAACAACGGCATAGTGACGACCGTCGGCATCGGTATGTACCACGCAACCCTCGGGGGTATTGAGCTGAGCCGGTTCTTCGGCCAGATAGTAGCGCAGATAGTAAAGTTTAGACTGCTCCTCTACGAAATACACCTCGTCATCGCTGATAGCTGTACGGTTCTGAGGATCCCAGTTTACCATACGTTTTCCACGATAAATCAGGCCTTTCTCGAACAGGTCGTTGAACACCTTGTTGACGCTTTCGCTACGCAGGGGGTCCATGGTGAAAGCTGTTCGCTCCCAGTCGCAAGAAGCACCGAGCTTGCGCAGCTGTTTCAGGATAATACCGCCGTACTTCTCGGTCCAATCCCAAGCGTGGCGCAGGAATTCCTCGCGAGTAAGGTCGGTCTTCTTGATTCCTTCCGAAGCGAGTTTTTCTATCACCTTGGTCTCTGTAGAAATCGAAGCGTGGTCAGTACCGGGCACCCATAGAGCATTCTTACCCTGCATACGAGCACGGCGGATAAGGATATCCTGAATAGTGTTGTTGAGCATATGGCCCATGTGCAACACACCGGTCACATTAGGCGGGGGAATGATGATAGTATATGGTTCGCGGGCATCCGGCTCGCTGTGAAACAGCTTGTGTTCGAGCCAGTAAGCATACCATTTATCCTCAACGTCCTGAGGATTGTACTTCTGCGGCAGTTCGTTCATTTTATTATACTGAATCAAGTTTAGCAAGCGAGAGCTTGCTCACTGTTGTTTGTCGATTGGTAATAGGCTGCAAAATTAGCAAATTTCGCTCTTATAGACAAAAAAAATGGCGATAATAAAGGGTATATCGAAATGATACGGCAATAATGATACACAAAGCGCCCTATAACTTATTTTTCATTGATAAATAATTCGGTCAAATTTTGCCTATGCAGATATTAATTGCTAAATTTGCTCAGTAAAAAACTAAAAATTATGAATGAGGAAGCGCTAAGCCGCATGTTCTTGAAGGAAACATCGTTTCAGGCATTGATGCAACATCGAGTATTCAATGTGTTGCTTGTTGCCTCGCCGTACGATGCATTTATGATGGAAGAAGACGGCCGCGTAGAAGAACAGCTGTACAATGAATATGTAGCCTTGAACCTGAGTTCGCCCCCGCGAGTGACGCGCGTATCGACAATGGACGAGGCTCTCGAAGCAATGGCAAGCAAGCCGTTCGACCTCATCATCGCCATGCCCGGCAGCGACATCAGCGACACTTTCGAGGGCGCCGCCACGATCAAGGACCGACATCCGTCTGTGCCAATCGTGGTTCTGACCCCTTTCAGCAAAGAAGTATCCCGCCGCCTGGCAATGCAAGACCTGTCGGCCGTAGACTATGTATTTTCGTGGCTCGGCAACATGGATCTTCTGCTGGCAATCATAAAGCTGCTTGAAGACAAGCTCAATGCCGACGACGTGACCAATGTCGGGGTGCAGATGATTATGCTTGTGGAAGACTCCGTGCGCTTCTATTCGTCGGTGCTGCCACATATCTACAAATTCCTGCTCAAACAGTCGATGCTCTTTTCGACCGAAGCCCTCAACCAGCACGAGCAAATGTTGCGAATGCGCGGTCGCCCCAAGGTGATGCTCGCCCGCAACTACGAGGAAGCAGTAGACCTCTACGAACGCTATGGCGGCAAGATGCTCGGTGTAATCAGCGACGTTTCGTTTGCCCGAGGCGGCGAAAAAGACCAACATGCCGGCATACGCCTTGCCGAATGGCTACGCAGCCAGGACCCCTACCTGCCGCTGATTATCGAATCATCGGAAAGTTCGAATGCCGAAGCTGTAAAAGATTTCGGCGGAACATTCATCGATAAAAACTCAAAGAAACTCCCGGTCGACCTTGGCGAGGCTATTATGGCCAACTTCGGATTTGGCGATTTTATAATCCGAAACCCGGCGAACAACAGCCCGATAATGACGATCCGTAACCTTAAGGACATGCAGGAAAATGTCTTTAAGATACCGGCAGAATCACTACTCTACCATGCGTCGCACAACGATATATCGCGCTGGCTTTATTCCCGCGCCCTATTCCCTATCGCCGATGTGGTGAAGCGCCACCACTTCACATCGCTCGAAGAAGCCCCTGCGGTAAAACAGCTCTTTTTCGACCTGATTATCAAATACCGCAAGATGAAGAACCGCGGTGTGGTTGCAGTGTTCAAAAAAGACCGTTTCGACCATTATTCGAATTTCGCACGTATCGGACAGGGCAGTCTCGGCGGCAAAGGTCGCGGCCTTGCATTTATCGACTCTATCATCAAGAAGAACCCGGTATGCGACAACTTCTACGGTATGGCCATATCCATACCGCGAACAGTAGTGCTGTGTACGGATGTCTTTGATGAATTTATGAGCAGCAACAAGCTCTACCCCCTCGCGCTGAGCGATGCCTCCGACCAGGAAATACTCGAGGCATTCCTTGCAGCCAAGCTGCCTGAGAGGCTCAAAGAGGACTTCTTAGCGTTGTTCGACGTGGTAGACCGACCGTTTGCCGTACGCAGTTCGAGCCTGCTCGAAGACTCGCATTACCAGCCATTCGCCGGTATCTACGCGACCTATATGGTGCCTTATACATCAGACTCCGCCATGCGCCTTGCATGGCTCGAAGATGCCATAAAGGGTGTATACGCTTCGGTATTCTATGCAGCCAGCAAAACCTACATGACTGCTACAAGCAACGTGATCGACCAGGAAAAAATGGCCGTAATCATACAAGAGGTCGTAGGCGAAGACCGTGGAGGATATTACTTCCCGTCGTTCTCGGGCGTAGGTCGTTCGCTCAACTACTACACCCTCGGCGAGGAACAGCCCGAAGACGGCGTAGTGGAAATAGCTATCGGCCTTGGCAAATATATTGTAGACGGTGGCCGAGGGCTGAGATTCTCGCCCCTGCATGCCGAACACGCCCTTCAGACCTCGACCCTCGACCTCGCACTTCGCGACACCCAGACCAAGCTTTTCGCTATCAAACCGGTTGAGCCGGGCAATGCTGAGGCATTCTCGGTCAAGCTTGACGAAGGCTCCAACCTTGTGATGAAAAATGTGCAGGACTTCGCAAATACGGGAGCATTGCGCTATATGGTATCGACTTACGACTACCTCGACGGTATGCTCAAGGACTTCGAAGAAGGCCGCGGACGGCGCGTTGTGACATTTGCCAACATCCTACGCGACAAAGCCCTCCCGGTAGCCGAAGCCCTCGATTTCATGCTCAAGCAAGGCCAAATGGCCATGCAAAGACCCGTAGAGATAGAGTTTGCCGCAAACATCGCAGCCAAACCAGGCGAAAACGGTATCAAAGGCCATATCTATTGGTTGCAGATACGCCCGATTGTAGACAAGAAAAACCTTATCAGCGACAATGTGCTCGAGCGCCCGGACGAGGATTTGATATTACGCAGTAATACAGCCATGGGCAACGGCATGATTGAAGGCGTAAAGACTATTGTATATGTGCGGCCTGACAAGTTCGACTCGTTCAAGAACAACGAGACGGTAGACATCATACGCCGTATCAACGATGACTTTGCGGCTCGCGGCGAGGGATATATCCTCATCGGCCCCGGCCGCTGGGGCTCGTCGGACTCGTCGCTCGGCATACCGGTTCGCTGGACTGATATTTCAGCGGCACGCCTCATAGCCGAAGCATCGCTGCCCGGCTACAGAATCGAGCCCAGCCAAGGCACACACTTCTTCCAGAACCTGACATCATTCGGCGTAGCTTACTTTACCATTGACAGCAATGGCGGAAATGGATTTTACGACAGCGATTTCCTCGATGCAATGCCCGCAGAATACGACGACGGCACAGTACGTATAGTATCGTTCGACGAGCCGTTGGCGATTGCAGTCAACGGTCGATCCGGTCTCGGCACAGTAACAAAGCCGGGCATTACCACCAACCCTAACCCAGAAAATCCAATACAATGAGCTTCATAAACGCAGTCAAACGCGCATTCGGCTTCGGAACAGACGAAGACCTTTTCGATATCGACGACAACATCACACAAGATGTAGACATACAGATCCATACCGGCGAAGAAAATGCCGAAGACACGTCGTCGGAAACACCGACCTTGGCTGTATCGGCAGAGATGAAAGCCAAAATCTATGAAGGCGCGGTAGCAGTGTTCAACCAGGCATTGCCCGACTTCCTGAACCGCAGCGTCGACCCACAGACCCAGCAGCGCATCCTTGCCGAATCGCTCGACAAATCTGTAGACCAATATCTCGACAGCCTTGTAAAACAGGCCGAGCAATATGCCGAAGCAAAACTCCGCAACCAGGTAGAAGCCTCGAAACGCGATGCAGAACAACTGCGCAACGAAATGCAGCAACTCGAACAGCAACGCACATCGATACGAGAGCAACAGCTTAGCGCCGACCGACGCCGCAGAGCCATGGCCGACCGCGTAACCGACCTCGAAGGGCAGGTTGAACGCCTCGAAGCCGAGCGTGAACAATTCGAACTCGAGAACAAGAGCCTGCTCAACAAACTCAAGGTTGCCGACATCCAGCCCGGTGTCGTAGAGGAAATGTCGAAAGAAATCGAGGAACTGAAGCAGCGCCTCGCCGGCGAAGGCCGGCCTGAAAACGATACGACAGCAGCGGCAGAATACGAACAAAAGATTGCCGAAATAACAGAAAGCGCCGAGAAAGAGAAGGCCGCCCTGCGACAGGCTATCGACGACCTCAAGCAACAGGCCGAACTGAGCCAGGGCATGTATAACGACCTACAGTTACAGCTTGGCACCGAGCGCGAGGCACATAAAAACGACTGCGAAGAACTTGCCCATGCCCGCAAGCTGCTCGAAGAAGTAACCGAAATGCAGGCACAGTTCGCCCAGGTCGAAACCATGATACGCAAGCGCGACGAGCGCATAGAAAAGCTCAAATCGGCCAATAAACGCCTGCGCGACGAAGTTGCCGCAGTAAAAGAACAACTTGCCGCAGTCGAAGGCCCCAACCTATTCGGCTATGCCGCATCGGCAGACAAAGCCGAAGAGCATGCACAAGAAACCATTGACAAAGTAGCCGACGAAATAGCCGCAATCGAAGACGACTTCGAATGTCCCGACTGGTTTGTATCCGAGCCCGGCCCCAATGTAACCCCACTCAGGGCAGAAGATACCGAATTCGGCTACACCGAGCCACCCCGCAAGCCCCACAAACCGGATTCGGACGCCCAGCTATCCCTTTTTTAGTAAAAAGATAGAAGTAACCCGAAGCGGCTAAATTTTGCGGGCAACTTAAAACAAATGACAGAAACTTGCGTTCTATTGATAGATGCGATACGTAAGTACTAACTCCCAATCCACGCCGGTAGGCCTCAGAGAGGCCATAAACCGCTGCGTAGCGACAGACGGCGGCATGTTTATGCCCGCCGAGCTACCCCTTCTGCCAAAGGCATATTTCAACAACATAGGAGAAATGACACTGCGAGAGATAGCTTTCGTGGTGGCAAACACATTTTTCGGGCAGGATATCGACAGCGCCACACTAAAATCGATTACCGACGACTCGTTTTCCTTCGATGCCCCTATGGTAGCAATAGGCAACAACACATATTTGCTCGAACTCTTCCACGGCCCTACCCTCACCTTCAAAGATTACGGAGCACGCTTTATGGCCAGGCTGATGCATACGCTGGATTCCCACTCACACTGCCGTCGCAATGTGCTTGTGGCCACAACGGGCAACACCGGAGCGGCAGCGGCAAACGGCCTGTTTAAATTCGACGGCATCAGCGTGTCGGTATTATACCCCAAGGGGCAACTGTCTCGTGCACAAATGGCACAGCTGACTGCCCTTGGCGAAAATATACACCCGGTAGAGATAGTTGGTTCGGTAGAAGACTGCAAACGGCTCGTGCAAAATGCGATTGCGGATTCATCGCTGAACGAATACAACCTCACCGGAGCAAACTCAATCAACATTGCCCGCCTCATACCGCAGATAACCTTTGCCCTCTACGCATACGCAAAGCTCAAGGCTCTCGATGTAGCCAATGCCGAAGAAGCACTTTACTCGATGCCTGCCGGCAATATGAGCAACGTAGTTGCCGCCGCCATGGCAAAACGAATCGGCTGCCCCATGGGCATGATTGCAGCAGCAACGGCGACAAACAATCAATTCGCGCCATTACTTGCCGGTGAAGAACGCAAAAACACCCGCCCCGAGCAATCGTTTGCCCCGTCGATCGACATGAGCTACCCCTCGGGCTGGCCACGACTGAGACATCTCTACAATGGCGACCTTACGGCTATGCGCAAGGATATATTGGCGCCTGAAAGTATAAACGACGACGAGATTGCCGACACAATCAACAGTCTTCGTTCGTGCCACAACTACACTATCGACCCTCACGGGCGGTAGCATATGCGACAGCAAAGAATATCGACAACGGCAATGCACCCAAAGTGGTCTTCGCCACCGGCCACCCGGCCAAACAACTTGATATCATGACCCGTATCACGGGCTCAGCGATAGAAATGCCCCACCAGCTGGCAAGGTTTATGTCGGTAAAGCGCAACCCCGCTATCATCCCCCCTACCCTGCCGGCTCTGAAAAAACTCCTCAGCTCTATCAATTAACCTAAAAGACCTTAAAAGACATGTCCAACAAACGCGACCTGAAGAAAATTATCCGCAACACCTGTGGCGGCCTTGCCCTCGACATGGTTAACGCCGGCGAGCTCTTCCCCCAGATCAACCCCAAAGACGTAGAGCAGATAGTATATGACTGCGCCCTGCTGCAGCTCGGCACCCTCCGCCGCCTGAGCATTGCCTTCGACCGCTCGCGCAGCGACTTTGCCGACAAAGGCGAATACACACGCGCCCGCAGCGAGTATTTCAGCAAGGCATACAGCGCCCTTATGGCCGAATTCTATAAAGACGTAGAAGAAATAATCAAACGGATGAACGCAGCCCTGCCCGAGGACGTTCGCCTGATTCTCAAAAAGGTAGCCAATGGCTAAGCTATCGGCAGCCATACTGCGCATGCTGGGGTGGAAGGTATCTATCACGATACCCGACTACCCCAAATGCATAGTATGCGTAGCACCGCATACAAGCAACTGGGATTTCATTTTGGGCGAACTTGCCTATACCTCGATTGGGCGCAAAGCAGGTTTTCTGATGAAGGATACCTGGTTTTTCTGGCCCTTGGGATGCTTTTTCCGCGCCATAGGCGGAATTGCCGTACCTCGCCGCCACAAAGGTAAGAGGCCTCTGACAGAAGTTGTAGCCGAGATGTTCAACGAATCCGACAGGCTAACCATAGCCATAACCCCCGAAGGAACCCGCAGCCGCACTTCCGACTGGCACACAGGCTTCCTGCGCATAGCCAAGGCCGCCAATGTGCCTATCGTGCTCGGAGTGCTCGACTTTGCGACGAAGAACATAATGATCGAACATACCTTCGAGCCGACCGGGGATGTCGACACCGACATGAGAAGGATAAAAGAATTCTATAGGCCGTACAAGGGCAAACACCCCGACAAATTCACCACCGAATGAACACTTTTACCGACATGCTTCGAGTAGCATCTCTGCCTCTTGACATACAATGGGCAGAGAAAGAGGCCAATCTCGAAGCCGTTCGCAATGCCATGATGTCGTTGCCCGAAGGGACTGACATCGTAGTATTGCCCGAACTTTTTTCGACAGGATATAACCCGGATACCGACACCCTTACCGAACTCGCCGAACGCAACACAGGGCCTACGATCGACTTCTTAAAATCGCTTGCTGCAGAGTATTCGGTGGCAATTGCAGGCAGCTATCTTGCATTTACCCCGCCGCACCTCTACAACCGCGGATTCTTCATCGAGCCCAACGGCGACGAGACATTCTACGACAAACGCCATTTGTTTTCAATAGGATCTGAGGCTGAGATTTTAGCCCCCGGCACCGACCGCATGCCTATAGTGCGCTTCAGGGGCTGGAATGTGTCGATGATTATCTGCTACGACCTCCGCTTCCCGGTATGGAGCCGATGCCGCAATGCCGACTACGACATCTTGCTTGTGCCGTCAAGCTGGCCCCAGGCCCGAGGCTATGCCTTTACCCACCTTGCAATCGCCCGCGCAATCGAAAACCAATGCTCTGTTGTGGCGGCAGACCGCGGCGGCAGCGACAACTTCGGCAAGTACGACGGCCTGACACAGATATTCGACTACCGCGGCAAGGCCGTGGGCACACAGGTCGGGCCGTTTATAGTCGCAGACCTAAGTCGTAAGAAACAGGATCACTACCGCCACACATTCCCGGCCTTCAACGATGCCGACGAATTCACGCTCCAAAACTGAGGGCGCCGCATCGTCACATACCCGCTAATATTCAACAGAAGTAAATCTTAAAAATTAGTTTATATTTTTAAGATTCACTGTATCTCGATGAGGCTGCGGCGCTTTTTGGCATTATTCGGCTCTCTTTGCTTTCATACTCAGTCGTGTAGCTCGCTACACTCCTTCGTATTCAATCAAAAATCGCTCGAATAATCCTCAAAAATCACTCGCAGCTAATTTTTGCGAGTTACTTATTGACTAATAATCCACATCAGCAGCGATTGGCCAAAACAATCGCTGCCCTTAGTAATTTTTTACATTTTTTTGCATAAAAATTTCAATAATCAATATTAAGCGGTTGCAGATTTTTAAAATTTTCCCTAAATTTGCAGCAAATAAGCCATCAGTCATTTTAATTTTTACTATTCTTTCGCCACGATGAATCGCATGTACTTTGACAACCTCGATTTGAGCATCCTGACATCCTTGAGTACCAACGCCCGCACCCCTTACCTTGAAATCGCAAGAGATAACGGTGTGTCCGGAGCCGCCGTACACCAGCGCGTGCAGCGCCTAATGGCCAACAAGGTAATCAACGGATCGCACTGCAATATCGAGCCTTCAGCCGTGGGATTTACCGTAGTGGCTTATCTTGGCATCAATGCCTTGCCGGGCACAGATGTCGAAAACCTTGCCGTAGAGCTTAGTAAAATCGAAGAAATCACCGAGTGCCATATCGTTTCGGGACGCTTTGATATTATTGCAAAACTTTACGCCCGCGACAACCACGACATGCTCACAATCATACGCGAACGAACACGCCAGCTGGAGATTGCATCGACCGAGACAATGGTCTCGTTCCGAGAGGCTTTTGTACGCCCAATACCGGTATCAAACGACTGATAAACAGCAAATTAATATCATCAAAAGGAATATACACCTTTTGTCGTGAAAAATTTTCCACGGCAAAAGGTGTTTTTTATCGACATTTTGTGTAAATTTGCACTGTAATAAACAGAAACTTAAATTATCACATACACCATGGATATATCACATATCGAACACATCGGCATCGCCGTACCCTCGCTTGACGAGGCCATTCCTTTCTACGAAAATATGCTGGGCTTCAAATGCTTCGCAATCGAAGAAGTACCTGATCAGAAAGTGCGCACAGCATTCTTCAAAGTAGGTCAGACCAAAATCGAACTTCTCGAAGGCACAGCCGACGACAGCGCAATCAGCAAATTCATCGCAGCCAACGGTGGCCGCGGCGGTATCCAGCACATTGCATTCGCAGTTGAAGACGGCGTAGCCAACGCCCTCGGCGAACTCGAAGGCAAAGGTTGCCGCCTGATCGACAAAGCACCCCGCAAAGGTGCTGAAGGCCTCAACATCGCTTTCCTTCACCCGAAATCGACTGTAGGTACCCTTGTAGAACTCTGCGAGGACCCCAACAAATAAATTCAGTTCGATGCCTTAGGCCACGGTCAAAGGCATCGCAGTAATCACAAAGAATAAACCATTAACTTTCGAAACCGGAAGTTGACAGTATATAACCACAGGCTACCAACGACTGCAGGCGCCCCAATCCAAACGGCCGCGTCTACAGTCGCTTAGCGTTTTTTTAACACAACTATGAGCAGCCAACTCGAAAAAGTAAAAGAACTCATCGAGCTTCGCGCCGAAGCGCGTCTCGGCGGTGGTGAAAAAGCCATCGAAAAACAGCATGAACGCGGCAAATACACAGCCCGCGAACGTATCGCACAGCTCCTCGACGAAGGATCGTTTGAAGAGCTCGACATGTTTGTCCGCCACCGTTGCACAAACTTCGGTCAGGAAAAGAAATCATATCTCGGCGACGGCGTCGTTACCGGCTACGGCACAATCGAAGGCCGTCTGGTATACGTATTCGCTCAGGACTTCACCGTATTCGGCGGCAGTCTTTCTGAGACAATGGCCCTGAAGATCTGCAAAGTCATGGATATGGCTATGAAGATGGGTGCACCCGTAATCGGTCTTAACGACTCGGGCGGCGCACGTATCCAGGAAGGCATCAACGCTCTTGCAGGCTATGCCGAAATCTTCCAGCGCAACATCATGGCATCGGGTGTAATTCCCCAGATTTCAGCCATTCTCGGTCCTTGCGCAGGCGGTGCTGTTTACTCACCCGCACTAACCGACTTCACTATCATGGCCAAGGGCATCTCTTACATGTTCCTCACCGGCCCGAAGGTAGTAAAGACCGTTACCGGCGAAGACGTTACCCAAGAAGAACTCGGCGGTGCCGACGTACACTCTAAGAAGAGCGGCGTATGCCACTTTGCAGCCGAAGACGGCGAAGACGCAATCAAGATCATCCGCAAACTCTTCACATACATTCCCCAGAACAACCTCGAAGAGGCTCCCCTTGTTGAATGCAATGACCCGATCGACCGTCTGGAAGACAGCCTGAACGAAATCATCCCCGATTCGCCCAACAAACCCTACGACATGTACGAGGTTATCGGCGCTATCGTCGACAACGGCGAATTCCTCGAAGTACAGGCCGACTACGCAAAGAACATCATCGTAGGTTTCGCCCGCTTCAACGGTCAGGCCGTAGGTATCGTTGCAAACCAGCCCAAATTCCTCGCCGGTGTACTCGACAGCAACGCATCGCGCAAGGGTGCCCGCTTCGTACGCTTCTGCGACGCATTCAACATTCCTTTGGTAACCCTCGTAGACGTACCCGGCTTCCTTCCCGGTACAGGCCAGGAATACAACGGCGTAATCCTCCACGGCGCCAAACTGCTCTACGCTTTCGGCGAAGCTACAGTACCCAAAGTTACCGTTACTCTGCGTAAGAGCTACGGTGGCAGCCATATCGTGATGAGCTGCAAGCAGCTCCGCGGCGACATGAACTACGCATGGCCTACCGCCGAAATCGCCGTTATGGGTGGAGCCGGCGCAGTAGAAGTACTCTACGCCAAAGAAGCAAAAGCAAGCGACAACCCCGCCAAGGTACTTGCAGACCGCGAGGCAGAATACAACAAACTATTCTGCAACCCCTACAACGCAGCTCGCTACGGCTATATCGACGACGTTATCGAACCTCGCAACACCCGTTTCCGCGTTATCCGCGCCCTGCAGCAGCTTGCTACCAAAAAGGTTACAAACCCCGCCAAGAAACACGGCAACATACCTCTGTAAATCAATATGAAACGCATATTCACGACAATAAGCGTAGCCCTGCTTGCACTCGTTGCCACCGTTGCAGTCGATGCCCAGAGCCGAGGCGCTCTGCGTATCAACGAAGTAATGGTTTCCAACGACAACAGCATCGTCGATGAGTACGGCAATCGCGGAGCGTGGGTAGAGTTGTTCAATTCCAACTTCGCCCCTCTTGAAATCTCGAGTGTCTATCTCACCAACGACAAGGCTAACCCTCGCAAATATCCCGTACCACTCGGCGACGTCAACACCGAGATACCTGCCCGTCAGCACGTGCTCTTCTTTGTCGACGGCGAGCCTAACAAAGGTACTTTCCACACCAGCTTTACCCTCACCCCGGCCAGGACAACTGGATTGGTATCTACGATGCCGACGGTTTGACCCTTATCGACGAGGTTGTGATTCCCGCCTCGCTGCTCCCCAACCAGACATGGGCACGCACCGAGGACGGTGCCGGTGAATGGGCAGTGCGCACCGGTGGCAATGATGACTACATCACCCCCTCGAGCGCAAACATCATCAAAGACACCAACAACAAAATCGAGCTATTCGCCGAACAGGACGAAAACGGCTTCGCCATGACCCTTATGGCTATGGCTGTCGTATTCAGCGCCCTGCTTCTGTTGTGCCTGTCGTTCTACGGCATAGGCAAAATCGGTGCCGCTATCTCTAAGATGAACAAGATGCGTGCCCACGGTGTAAGCAAGCACGAGGCCGACGAGACAATCGCTTCGCACGACTCAGGCGAGGAAATTGCCGCTATCGCAATGGCACTCTACGAGCACCTCAACGCTCACGACACCGAGAGCACAATCCTTACCATCAACAAGGTAAAACGTGCTTACTCTCCCTGGAGCTCAAAGATCTACGGTCTCCGCCAGGTTCCCACCCACAAGCACAACTAACAAGTATGAAGGAAATGGCCGGAAACAAGCAGCTATCGACCGCCAACTCCGTGCCACCACTTCGTTGCTGACATTTTAATCAACTCAAACACAATGAAAGAATATAAGTATAGAATCAACGGCAACAACTACACAGTAGCCGTAGGCGATATAGACGACAACTTCGCCCAGATCGAAGTCAACGGCGTGCCCTACAAAGTAGAGCTCGAGCAGACCAAGGCGAAAAGCGTAACAGTAAGCACCCCCAAAGCATCACCCGCACCCCGCAAAGCCAGCGGCGAAAAGGTGATAGCATCGAAGCCTGCAGCAGGCGGCAAGGGTAGCGTTGTTGCCCCCCTGCCCGGCGTGGTTATTTCTATCGCAGTCAAAGTTGGCGACACTGTAAGCGCAGGCGATACAGTCGTTATGCTCGAGGCCATGAAAATGGAGAACTCTATCCGCGCCGGTCGCGACGGCCGCGTGGCTTCGGTCAACGTCAATCCCGGTGACTCAGTACTCGAAGGTGCTACCCTGATTACTATCGAATAATCCGATTAACATCACGCACTATGTCATTCGGAGATTTCATTTCATCAAATCTGGTGCAGTTCTGGGAACTCACCGGTTTTGCCAATGCCCAGTTCGGCAACTTCGTGATGCTGGCTGTGGGTCTGTTCTTCATCTGGCTTGCCATAAAGAAGAACTTCGAGCCCATGCTGCTTGTTCCGATCGGCTTTGGTATCCTTATCGGCAATATCCCCTTCAACACCGAGGCCGGTCTTGAAATCGGTATCTATGAAGAAGGATCAGTACTCAACATTCTCTACAACGGTGTATCGGCAGGCTGGTATCCTCCGCTGATTTTCCTTGGCATCGGCGCAATGACCGACTTCTCGGCTCTTATCGCTAATCCCAAGCTTATGCTCATCGGTGCAGCCGCACAGTTCGGTATCTTTGGTGCCTACATGGTTGCTCTTGCCCTCGGCTTCTCGCCCGACCAGGCAGGTGCTATCGCTATCATCGGCGGTGCCGACGGCCCCACAGCTATCTTCCTTTCATCTAAACTCGCTCCCAACCTGATGGGCGCTATCGCGGTATCGGCATACTCATATATGGCCCTCGTGCCTGTGATTCAGCCGCCGTTGATGCGTTTGTTCACCACTAAAAAAGAGCGTCTTATCAAGATGAAACCGGCTCGCGCCGTGTCGCAGAACGAGAAGATTATCTTCCCGATTGTCGGTATGCTGCTCACTTGCTTCGTGGTACCCTCGGGTATTCCACTGCTCGGTATGCTCTTCTTCGGCAACCTGCTCCGTGAGTGCGGTGTTACCACACGCCTTGCCAAGACTGCATCGAACGCCCTTACCGATATCGTAACTATCCTGCTCGGTATGACTGTAGGTGCCTCTACCCAGGCTTCGCAGTTCCTTACCCCGCAGACAATCTTCATCTTCATACTTGGTTTCATGGCATTTATCATCGCATCTTCGAGCGGTGTGCTGTTTGTGAAACTCTTCAACCTTGTATTGCCCAATAGCAAGAAGATCAACCCGCTTATCGGTAATGCCGGTGTATCTGCAGTGCCTATGTCGGCCCGTATCTCCAACAACCTCGGTCTGGAGTACGACCCGACCAACTACCTGCTGATGCACGCTATGGGTCCCAACGTGGCCGGTGTAATCGGTTCGGCTGTTGCCGCCGGTGTGCTTCTCGGCTTCCTTGCCTAAGTAATCCCTACCATTATAAAAACAGGTCGGCCAATCGGTCGACCTGTTTTTTTTGTAGGGCTCGCAGTGATTGTGAGTTTCGCTAAAGCTCAACGCATGGGGACAAAAATATTACCTACTGCTAAATGGTGGGACTAATTGGGCTAATAGGACTAATACGACCTCTTTATAGGCCGGCTTTGGTTTATGTAATGCGATAGGGGCTTGGCTCGATGAGCCAAGCCCCCTGTATTTTGCTTAGCAATGCCATTATCGGCATGCCTTTCGTATTATCTTTTCTTGAAAGCGGGGTCGCAGGTGAGGCCTACGCCGAGCTTGTTGAAAATCTTGTGGTCGATCTCGCCGAGCATCACAGTAGAGTGCGCCTGGCAGCCGTAGAGTTTAGGCAGTTGCTCGAGAGCGAGACGGCAGTTCTCTACACGAGTACTTAGAACAGAGAGAGCCACCAGCACCTCGTCGGTATGCAGGCGCGGATTGCGGCTGCGCAGGTATTCGGTTTTGGTCTTTTGAATCGGCTCAATCATCTCCTGAGGTATGAGTTTTTCCTTGTGATCGATACCGGCAAGATACTTGATAGCGTTGAGAATGAGCGCCGCGCTCGGGCCGAGCAGGTCGCTTGTTTCAGCGGTAATAATCGTGCCGTCGGCAAGTTCGATAGCCGAGGACGGGCGGCCCGAACGTTCGGCACGTTCGCGAGCAGCACCAACCGGAAGACGGCTGCTGATTTCGATTTTCGACTGTTTGAGCAAAAGAGCGATTTTGTTTACCTCGGCTTCGTTGCCTTCGCCTTGCGCCATACGGTTTAGCGCGGTGAAATATCGCCTGATAATCTCGTCGCGCGACGCCTTGCAGCAAACATCATCGTCGTTGATACAGAAACCAACCATATTCACGCCCATATCGGTAGGCGACTTATAAGGGTTCTCACCATAAATGCCTTCGAAGAGCGCATTGAGCACCGGGAAAATCTCGATGTCGCGATTGTAGTTTATAGCAGTCTTGCCGTAGGCTTCGAGGTGAAACGGGTCGATCATATTCACATCGTTGAGGTCGGCAGTAGCAGCCTCGTATGCAATATTCACAGGGTGCTTCAGAGGCAGACTCCACACAGGAAAAGTCTCGAACTTTGCGTATCCGGCTTCAACACCGCGCTTATGCTCGTTGTAAAGCTGGCTCAGGCAAACCGCCATTTTACCGCTGCCGGGGCCGGGGGCAGTAACAATTACCAATGGGCGCGATGTGCGGATATAGTCGTTACGGCCAAAGCCCTCGTCGGAATCGATGAGGTCGACGTTGGTAGGATATCCCTCGATAGTATAATGGATATATGTAACGATACCCATGCGCTCAAGTTTGCGACGGAAAGCATCGGCGCTTGTCTGACCATTATAATGGGTAATCACCACCGAACCGACCACAAAACCACGGTCGCGGAAGGCCTCGCGCAGCCTCAGAACATCCTCATCATATGTGATGCCGAGGTCGCTGCGAACCTTATTCTGTTCGATATCTTTAGCGCTGATTACGATGACAATTTCCGCCTTGTCGGCAAGCTGAGCAAGCATACGAAGTTTACTGTCGGGCTGGAATCCCGGCAAGACGCGGCTTGCATGAAAATCATCGAAAAGTTTACCTCCCAACTCGAGGTAGAGCTTATTGCCAAACTGGGCAATACGTTCGCGGATATGCTCCGACTGAATTCTGAGATATTTCTCGTTGTCAAAACCGTATTTCATAACGGGACACAAAGATACAAAAAAATCCAAACGGGTATGCTCCGTTTGGATTATTTTTTTTGTAATTTATTTCGAATGCAGATTAGTTCTGCGGCACATCGAGTTTGACAAGCTCTTGGTTCATAACGGGTTTACCCTTGAGAGTCTGCTGAATTTTCACAGCGCCTACGCCTGGAGCAAACCACTCTGTGACGTTGATTTTCTGGTTTTCAGGGCCTGCGCTGATGCGGTTAACGAAGCTTACCTTGAGGCAATCGAAAGTACCGGCGGGTGTTGTAACGCTTTCTGTACCTTCAACTTTAGCCTCCCAAATATTATATGACATGGTTTCTTGACCAACCGACACACGCAAGTTCTTGTTGGGAAGTTTAGTACCGGCAGCCATATCGGGATTCAGAGTAATGCTTAATTCGCCTTTGGCACGGATTGAAGATACTAAATCGTCCATATCGGCCACGCTCACCGACTGACCCGATGCCTGAATCTGCATTTTAATCATATCAATTACGCCCTGCTTAGCTTCTTCGGCAGTACTCATAATGAATTTAGTCGACTTGTCGGCAGCGGTATATACAGTGGTGGTAGTGTCGGTTTTCACGCCTAAGGGAGCATTCTCCATAGGTGTAGTCTTCTGAGTGAGAACGGTGGTAACGCCGTCGGCCTCGGTAACACTTAAAATCTTGGCTACAGTATTGAGGGTCATCGAGTCTTTGTCTTGATACAAAGTGGACTTGTATTCCAATGTGGTGCCCTGCTGCAGACTGATATACTGAGCCGACGCACCGAAACATGCGGCAACGCCAAGCACAAGGGTTAGAAGTTTTCTCATAATAAATATCTGTTATAGTTTTGTTTATTTATCAAAAGGTAAAGGCCATGGATTATGTATGTATTCCGGATGAAGCTCGGCCTTGATTGGCTTTGCAGGTACACCGGCGACTATTGAATTAGGAGCAATGCTCTTTGTAACCACGGCACCTGCACCAATGCACGAACCACTGCCAATCTCTATATCGTCGACCACACTTACTCCCGGGCCGAAATATACATTATTGCCGATATGTGCTGCATCAGGGGTGTTAGACCCTATAGTTGTAAACTGGCCGAGGTTGACATTATTTCCGATAACAGCGCCCGGACTGATAACGAGTCCGTTGCAATGCTGTATGTTGAGCCCGTAGCCAATCACTGTACGAGGTGGAATAAACAGACCGTAGCCACGTTTATAACGTCCTGCACGCCAGCGGGCCAAAGGATAGAGCCAACCTTTGCGATACTGAGCCAGCCGGAACCAGAATGCAAAACCGATGCTAACCCTGCTCCAGCCGGAAAGCCAAATACGCAACATGCTGTCGCGACGGCCATTATGTCTGAAAGAATCCGAACGAATCAGTTCAAAACAATCGCGATAGCTCCGAGGAACAGGTATCAGCACCTCTTCGCCTGATATTATGTACTTTTTATATTCCATTTTGACTTTGCAAAGGTATAAATAATTAGCTGAAAATTTGCATAGTCAACTTATTTTTTGTCTATTTGACACTATCCGGTCGGTATTACTTAAATCCGGGCTGATTACAGTGCCTATTATCAATCTCTGTGAGTATATTTATAAATCCTGATAAAAGTCTTGAAGAATAAAGCGAAAGCAAGCACGTCGATAATACCGATAATGCCCTTAAGGTCGCCCGACACAGCTACAATATCGAACAGTGCCAACCCCAACACCATGGTCAGGGTAACGAATACACTGAAACTTATGTAGCAAATAATCTTCATACCTATAATTGCCCCCTTGGAAAGGCATCAATAAAACTGCCTGGGGTTGCATTGATTATCTTAACACCTTGCGAAGCCGCAAAGTTCGCGATATCGTGATAGCTCTTGAATGCCACGGCGAAACTGCCTACTATCTGATGCAGCCTATAATTGCGGTATTCATGGCGTACGCGTGCCTGCTCGTCCTTGCCGTCCTTATAAAAATGAGGTTGAATCGACACCACTTCGTTGTCGTCGGTCACAGATAGGGTCTGCATCCACGTATGGTCGGCACCTGTAACTATTATCTCCTTATAGCCCAATGCAATAGCAAGCATCAACGAAGGAATGAGCACATTCCTTGGCCTTGGCATAGCCAGCCCGGCCCGAAATGCGGCATTGCAGAGCGACGAGAACCCCTCGATGCCGACAGCGTTGAAAGTGGCGATGTCGAGACCGGGATAGAGTTGCCGCGCCTTGCGGCTGTACTTGACAGGCACCAGCAAGGTCATGGGCCAATCGACAAGGCCGAGATTGTGGCGCAACTTTTGCAGGTTGGCATCACCAGCGCCATCGCTGAAGAAATGAGGATCGGCCAACACATAATAACTCGGTTTCAATTCTACAAACTCCGGCGCTATAGCAGCGAAATTTACCGCCATAGTGGGGGTGGAGCGCAGTATATCGGCATGGTCGCGTATGGTATCGGCCAGTGAGGGACCATTGGCCATTATAATGAGCCGTTCACCCTTGGCCCGGCCTTTGAGACGGCTGCAGGGCCTCGACAACAGGATGATTTTGCCTATGCCCTTGATAGTCTGAAAAAAATTATCCAACGCTGCCATAACTCAAAGACTTAGGTCATCATATTCATGAGTGCGCATATAGCGGCATGTATCGGTTGGCTCGAAACCGAGCTTTTGAATACGCGACGACGAGAACAGAGCCGATGTTGTATAATACCTATACCTGCGGCCATATACCCAGCGGCCTATCATCTGCTGCGGTTTGGTAGAAAGATTGCTGATGCGCTTGTCGGACATACGGAATGCCAAAGCCTCGGCAATATCATGTAAGGCAGGGTCTACATTGTCGGTCAGATTATATATGCCAACAGGGGCGTCAGACTCCGAAAGAAACCTGACAGCACGAGCCACGTCGGTGGCATGCACTATACTCTTGCGGGCCTCATTACCCGGGAAATGGAAGAAACGCCCCCTGTATATTTCTTCGGCAAGCTTTCTCATCTCGCCGGTCATGCCAGTGCCGATGATAGGCGCACACCGCAGTATATATGCTTTTGCGCCATTACGCAGCGCGGCGTCTGAGAACTCTTTCTCGCGCTTGGCCCATACCGAATCGGCATCTATACCGGATTCCTCGTCGGCCCAGCCGTCAAGAGGCCTGTAAACATCGGTCGACGAAATCATTACGGCAATTGGCGAATTCTCATCGCCGAGAGTAATCTCGCGCTTAAAATACGGCATCAGAAAATCGGCCTCGGGGGCATATACATAGACCATTGGCAAGTGTATTTGTGAATAATTGCGGCACAACAGCGCATAAAACTTACATCACATGCGACTGATTAGCCTGCGAGGGGTATTAATCAGTGCAAAATTACAAATTTTATAAATAAAGGCTTAATATTAGGCCGAAATTTCATAATTTTGCATCTAAATTCAGAGAGCACGTTGGAAACATGACGTCAGAAAAGCCTATTCAGATAAATATAAGTGAAGTATTATCCTCGCGACTTGGAAAGAGGGCACGGTTTGTGCCCCGATTCATCGTTCGAAGGATAGAAAAACTTATATGCCAGGACGAACTGAACGAATTGTTGAGGAATAATTTCCCCAAACGTGGCGCTGATTTTTGCGACGGTGTACTCAAGGACCTCGATGTGAGCATCGAAGTACACAACGAGCACCTACTGCCCGACAATCCGCGGTGCATATTCGTGTCGAACCACCCCCTCGGCGGCCTCGACGGCATGAGTATGATATCGTGGCTGACAAGGCACTATGGGCGGCAGGTGCATTTTGTTGTCAACGACCTTCTAATGGTCGTAGAGCCGCTGTCGGAATGCTTCGTGCCTGTCAACAAGCACGGACGCCAGTCGCGCTCTACACTAACGAGCCTTGAGGATGCCCTTGCCGGCGATGACCCTGTGGTGATATATCCCGCCGGGCTTTGCTCACGCCTCGGCGACGACGGCACCGTGGCAGACCTGCCATGGAACAAAATGGCCGTGGCAAAAGCTATCGAAAGCAAGCGCGACATAGTGCCGGTGCATTTCGACGGACATAATTCGATATCGTTCTACCGCTGGGCCAGGCGCAGGGTAAAGTCGGGGTTGAAATTCAACATCGAAATGATACTGCTGCCGCGAGAGGTATTCCGCTCACACGGCAAGACCTTTACCATAACCTGCGGAAGCCCTATACCATGGCAGGACCTTCAAGGAGGAGCGAAAGCATCCGAAACCGCCGCACAACTCAGGCAGACTGTATACAATCTGCCCCTAACACAATGATGAACTAAAATGAACCAACCGATAATAAATCCAGTTGACACCGCGCTGATAGAGTCGGAACTTACCCCCGAAAGATTTCTACGCCCCACCAACAAGGGAAACAACGAAATCTACGTGGTCACGGCCCACGACTCGCCAAACACCATGCGCGAGATTGGCCGACTGCGCGAAATAGCATTCCGCACGGCAGGTGGCGGCACAGGACTCGAATGCGATATCGACAGATTCGACACCATGGCCGAACCTTGCCGACAACTGATAGTGTGGGATCCGGAAAGCAAGCTAATACTCGGAGGGTACAGATATATTTGCGGCAGGAATATAACATTCGACGACAATGGTACGCCGATGATTGCCACAAGCCACATGTTCAAATTCTCGCAGAGGTTTCTTGACGACTACCTGCCGTATACAATCGAACTGGGACGCTCGTTCGTGCGACCTGAATACCAGAGTTCACGCGCCGGAGCAAAGGCTATCTATGTGCTCGACAACCTGTGGGACGGCCTGGGGTCACTGACCGTGGTACATCCCGAGACTCGATACCTTTTCGGCAAGGTTACGATGTACCCGAGCTACACAGCAGCCTGCCGCGACATGATACTGTATTTCCTCAACAAGTATTTCCCCGACCCCGACGAACTTGTACGCCCTATCAATGCACTTCGAACCAACACCCCGGTATCGGAGCTCGAAGCTATCTTCAACGGAGGCGACTACAAGAGCGATTTCCGCATCCTCAACGCGCATGTACGCTCCCATGGCGATACTATACCGCCGCTGGTACATGCGTATATGGGCCTGTCGCCGACAATGAGGATGTTTGGCACAGCTGTCAACGACGAATTCGGCGACGTTGAAGAAAGCGGCATATTCCTCGCTATCGACGAAATCCTCGAGGAGAAGAAAAAACGCCACATCGAATCGTACACACTCAAATTGTAACACCTAACATATATAATATAATGGAACTCACTCCACTCACCGCGGTGTCGCCCGTCGACGGCCGTTATCATTCGAAAACAGCACCTCTCGCAGCTTATTTCTCAGAATATGCAGTAATCCGTTACCGCATACTCATGGAAGTGGAATACTTCATCGCTCTGTCAAAGGTAGGTCTACCCCAGCTCCCCGCCGTAAACGAGGATATGGCAGCAGCCCTTCGCAACATCTATGACCCCGAGGTATTTACCCCGGCAGAGGCTGACAAGGTAAAAGAAATCGAAAAGATTACCAACCACGACGTAAAGGCAGTAGAATACTACCTCAAGGCCCGTTTCGACGAGCTCGGCCTGTCGGAGTACAAAGAGTTTATCCATTTCGGCCTTACCTCGCAGGATATCAATAATACAGCCTTCCCCCTGATGATGCTCAAGGCTATCGGCGAGGTCATGGTACCTGCCTATGAGCGCCTGCATGCCGCATTGCTGGAGCTCGCCACCGAGCTTCGCGATGTGCCTATGCTTGCCCGCACACACGGCCAGCCCGCATCGCCCACTTCGCTTGGCAAAGAAATCGCGGTATTCGTTTCTCGTATCGAGGAGCAGCTCGAGGTTCTCGACAGCGCATGGATCAATGCTAAATTCGGCGGCGCAACAGGTAACTTCAATGCCCACACCGTGGCTTATCCTAATGTAGACTGGGCGGAATTCGGCGAGAATTTCCTCAGCGAGCTCGGTCTGACTCGCGAAGAGTATACCACCCAGATTTCAAACTACGACAATACCGCTCAAATCTGCGACAACTTCGCGCGTCTCAATACCATAGTAATCGACCTTGACCGCGACATCTGGCAGTACATCTCGATGGGCTACTTCAAACAGCGCATCAAAGAAGGCGAGGTAGGCTCGTCGGCCATGCCCCACAAGGTGAACCCTATCGACTTTGAGAACAGCGAAGGCAACCTCGGCATTGCAAACGCAATCTTCCGCCACCTTTCGGCCAAGCTACCTATCTCTCGTCTGCAGCGCGACCTTACCGATTCGACCGTAATCCGCAACCTGGGCGTTCCGTTCGCGCACACACTGATTGCACTTGAATCGACCCTCAAGGGTCTTGGCAAGCTCATTGTCAGCCCCGAAGCAATCAAGGCCGATCTCGACGACAACTGGGCGGTTGTAGCCGAGGCTATCCAGACAATCCTTCGCCGCGAAGGTTATCCCAAACCCTACGAGACCCTCAAAGCCCTTACACGTACCAATACCCACATCGACGAGAAAGCGATTAAAGACTTTATCGCCGGCCTCGAAGGTATCACTGAGGAAGTAAGAGCCGAACTCAACGCTATCACCCCCTTCAACTATATCGGCAACAGCGCCAAGTGGGGATGAACACAAAGATGAAGTGGGAACTCCTGGTCAACGACAAACGATTCGGCCTCGAAGACTACCACGACCCTAAAAAGAATGCCACTCGCACCGATTTCCGGCGCGATTACGACCGTCTTGTTTTTTCATCGCCTTTCCGGCGATTACAAAACAAGACGCAGGTATTCCCCCTCCCCGGCAGTATTTTCGTACACAACCGACTCACCCACAGCATGGAAGTAGCATGCGTGGGTAAGTCGATGGCCGACAATATCGCTGTAGCCTTGCGCGACAAATACCGCAGTATGGGCGAAGCTACCGAGCATTTCGACCACCTCGGCGATATCGTAGCCGCTGCCTGCCTTGCCCACGACCTCGGCAATCCGCCGTTCGGGCATAGCGGGGAGCGTGCGATCGGCACCTTCTTCAGCGAGGGCGCAGGGCGCGACCTCAGGGCACAGCTTACGGATAGCGAATGGGCCGATCTGACACACTTCGAGGGCAATGCAAACGCATTGAGAGTACTCACACACCAGTTCAAAGGCCGCCGCAAAGGTGGCTTCGCCATGACCTACTCGACCCTTGCATCGATAGTGAAGTATCCCTACGAATCTATATTGTCGACGAAGGGAAAATTCGGCTTCTTTGCGAGCGAGCGCGAAGACTATGCCCGCGTCGCCGAGGAGTTGGGTATTTTGCGCCTCTCAGCCGAGGGCAAGCCTTTACGCTTTGCCAGGCATCCGCTTGTATACATCGTAGAGGCAGCCGACGATATCTGCTACGAGGTAATGGATATCGAAGACGCCCACAAGCTCAAAATCATACCCACCACCGAAGTAATCGATGCATTCTTGGGATTTTTCGACAACGATCGCAAAGAGCATATACGTCGCGGCATGGAGTATGTGTCCGACCCCAATGAAAAGATTGCTTACCTAAGGTCGTGTGTAGTCGGCGCGTTGGTAGAGCAATGCGCACGGACCTTTATCGACAACGAGGATGCCATACTCGAAGGCCGCTTCGAGGGTTCACTCCTAAACGGCATACGCGACCTCGAGCGTCAGGGATACGCCCGTTGCAACGAACTGTCGTGGACGAAGATATATCGTTCGTCCGAGGTTGTTGATATCGAACTTGCCGGTAACCGCATCATCACATTCCTTCTCGAGCGACTTGTCGAGGCCGTAACGCATCCTGAGTTGAATTACTCGCGTCTGCTTCTCGCCAAGTTCCCCGAGCAATACGATGTGACGGCTCCCACGCTCTACGGCAAGCTGCAGGCGGTGCTCGACCATGTGTCGGCAATGACCGATGTCTACGCGCTCGACCTCTACCGCAAGCTCAACGGCACCTCACTCCCGGCGGTGTAACCCCTCGCTACGATATAAATCATGGGTGTCAATATACAGTTTTCTCAATCATATCATTGGCTAAATTCTTGGATTTTAGCTAATGTGCTTCAACTTGCGATACAAGATTTTTGTGACCGGTTTGTCGATTACCGCATTGATCCCGGTCGCCGCCTCTACGACCAGATGGTAATGGCCGCAAGATGCGGAGTGGCAAATATCGCCGAAGGCTCGGCCCGACACTCAACATCAATTGAAACAGAAATACGGCTACTTGATGTTGCAAGGGCAAGTTTCGACGAACTTCAAGGCGACATATTCATTTTTCTTCTTCGTAAAAAGGCAGATATATGGGCGATTGGCAACCCAGACCGCGAATCAATCTGGCAAATGCGGCTCGACACCCCGCAATATACCAACAGCTATCTTCATGATGCCGCCCGTCATATACTTGCGCAGAAAGCCAAATTTGCATCGTGGTTAGAAAATGACAATCCCGAAATAGTCGCCAATGCCCTACTCGTGTTGTGCCTCAGAGAAAACAGAATGCTGCAGTCTCAAATCGAAAGCCAACTTGACAGCTTCCGTGAGACAGGTGGGTTCAGCGAGAACATGACTGCCGAGCGGCTTGAAACCCGGAAGAACCAAGCCTTGGCAGGGGGCACCCCCGCATGCCCCAAATGCGGTAAGCCGATGTTTAAGAGGATGCAAAAGAAGGGGCAGATGCAAGGACGGGAGTTTTGGGGCTGTAGCGACTACCCACGCTGTAACGGACTTAGACCAATTAAGCCCGATTAATCGGGGTTGATCTCGATTAAGCTTGATTAAGCTTGATTAAACTCGATTAAGCTCGATATTCATTATCATGACTTCTTATGCGTAATATATTATTTTTCATTATACTAAGTTTATTTCTTGCGGCGTGCGGAGAAGAGGGAAGAGTGTCGCCTGAGTTGACCACACTCCTTGCCGACAACGCTCCCAACCCATACGACCGCCCCGGCGACACGCCTCCCGACGGCGGATGCACACGGCTTCGTATACGCGGCATCGGCGGCACGCTCGGCAGGGTTTTCAACGACAGCAACTATCTACATCTGCGTGCTGCAAGGGCCGGAGGCATTGAACCGGTAATAGATATACCGTCGTTGTGGGAGCAGAGCAAGGGTATAGTGAAACTTAGCTCCGACAGCAATATATTTATCGACTCGCTGACTCATTCATATCCATATCTCACCCAACATGCCGCCGACCTGCTCTACGAAATCGGACGTAGATTCAGAGATTCGCTCGATGCCCGAGGCGGGGGCGAGTACCGGTTGAAAGTGACGAGTGTATTCCGCACCCCGCAGACGGTACGCAAGCTTAGACGTGTAAACCGCAACGCATCGACCGAGAGTGCGCACCAATATGCCACAACCTTCGACATCAGCCATAGCAAATTTATCTGTGACGATGCCTCGGGAACACGACGAACATTTGAGGACCTCAAAAACCTCCTTGCCGAAATAGTAAACGATCTACGCCACGAGGGCAGATGCTATGTAAAACACGAGAGAAAACAAGCCTGCCTGCATATAACCTCGATTGCCGATACCACACGGACATGAAACGAATTATTGTAAACATATTTTTTATAGTGCTATGGACTGTCATGGCACTTTTGCTTGCAGTTTCGGCTATATTGATATGCAGCGTGCGACTGCTTAAACCCGAGCATCTGACACCGATTGTAGAGCGCCTTGCCAACCGCACCCTCGATGCCGACGTAGAGGTAGGCAAGGTAGAGCTATCGTTCCGCCCGGCATTTCCGGTATTAAATATCGAAGTCGACAGCCTCACGGTATTATCGCATGCCTTCGCCAACCTGTCGCCGGAAGAACGCACGGCCCTGCCTGTATATGCCGACACCCTCCTGACCCTCGACCGCTTTTCGGGCGCACTCGACCTCGGCGCTCTTATAAAGCGCGGCGAAATCGGAGTACGCGACGTAGAGTTGATTCGACCCGGAGTCAACATCGTGCTCGACCGCCATGGTCGAGGAAACTTCGACATCTACCAGGCGACAGAAGACACCGTAGATAGCAGTAGTTCAGCCCCCATCCCACCATTCTCAATATCGCGATTCGCAATGGTCGAACCACGCGAAATCCGCTATTTCAATGCCGCCGATTCAACCGATGCCACAGTGATGCTACTCCACGACATCATACTCGACGGCAGTGCTACCCCACTCTATACACTCCGTATCGACGGTCATCTGTTTGGCCCGTATCCTCAGCAATTCCTTCAGGCCCAAGACATTCATTTCGGCCTCGACGGTCGTGTTCGCTGGGCACCCTTACAGCCCGAAATGTTGGCTCTTGAGGAATTTACCATAAAAGGAGCATTTGCGACCGCACACCTCAGTACCGAATTGAAATACGACAGTACCCTTACAGTCAACAGCGGCAGACTCGAAATCGAACCCATAGCAATCGAGGACGCGCTGACAGTGCTACCCGACAGCATCCGCCGCAGCTATGGCCTCGTACCGCGTATGTTTGCCACCGACGGTCGCATCGGCCTGACAGCAAAACTGACCAAGCCCTACTCTCCGGCCACCGACAGCATACCCTATATGGACATGAATATCAACATGCCCGACTGCAGTATGCGATATGGAAAAGCCGACCTTCGGAAACTCGGATTCGATATCGACTTATCCACAAAAGGCAACTGCCTTGACAGCACAGTAATTGTTGTGAACAGATTCACAGCCTCAGGACCGGCAACAGCTCTGCACATCAAGGGCCGCGCGTGGCAACTTGCCGCCGACCCGGCCTTCGAAGCAGAAATCAAAGGCGACATGCAGCTCCGCCGCCTACCGCCGATTGTAGCAAATATGGCGCAAGGATTTATCGACGGTCGCCTAAAAATGCAGCTCAATGCCCGCGGACGCATGTCGATGCTATCGCAAGAAAAATTCCACTCCCTTGACGTTCGCGGCAATCTCTCGGGCAACAAACTGTACTATCTCTCCAACGACACATCGGTAATGACCGAAATCAACGAACTGTCGGTACGATTTGGTTCGCGTACCCAAATCAAAGACAGCACCGGCGAAACCAACCCGACCCTTGCAGCCGGAATCTCGGCCGACACAGCGAACATCCTTATCGACGGCGTCAGCATCACAGTCGGCGGCCTTGAGCTTGGAGCAGGTGTTGAAAACAATGGTAATCAACACGACACAACCTTGATAGTACCCATTGGCGGCCGCCTTAAGTTAGGACGTCTCAATATCGAATCAGTTACCGACAGCGCAGGTGTACGCCTTCGCAATCTTGCCGGTCATGTAGGTGTAAAACGATTCCATGGCAACAAACGCCTACCCCTGCTAAGCGCCAAGCTCGATATCGGACGCCTTGCCGCCGGTACCCCCGACACACGATTCATGATTTCCAACGCACACCTTGACGCATCGATGTACCGCCGTCCCGAAGTGGTAGAGAGATATAAGGAAATCAAGCATATCTCCGACAGCATACAGCAGCAACATCCCGAGTTGTCGCCCGACTCAGTATACCGCCTTGCAATCGAAAAACGCCGCCACAAACCCGGCACAAAACGCCAGCGCCGAGTACGCAGCGGAGTAAATGAAGATGATTACGAAGTGATAGAATGGGATTTGACAAAAGGAATGCGCAAATTCATGTATAACTGGCAGGTAGAAGGCAATCTCAGCACCCGCAGCGCACGCCTGTTTACACCCTTGTTCCCATTGCGCAACAGGATACGCCAGCTCGATTTGGCGTTCAGCAGCGACTCGGTCGAACTCCGTGGTGTAAAATACCGCGCCGGACGCAGCGACCTTGCCCTCAACGGCCTTATATCCAACATACGACGGGCACTCACCTCAAAGAAAGCCGGAAACTCACTAAAAATCAATCTCGAAATAAACAGCGACACAATCGATGTGAACCAACTGTCGGCAGCGGCTTTTGCAGGTGCAGCTTATGCGGAACGACTTCGTAAAGGCGAAGCCAAGACTGTAGACATCAGTGGTAGTGAAGACGAGCTCGAACGCCAGCTTGACGCCCTTGTAAGCGAAGATGCCGACAGCGTAGGCCCGTTACTGGTACCCACCAACATTGACGGCCGCATAAAGATAGCCTCGAAAAACGTTGTCTACTCCGACCTGCTCCTACACAATCTCCATGGCCAGATACTTGTGTTTGGCGGCGGCGTGAACCTGCACGACCTCGCAGCCACATCAGATGCGGGCAGTGTGTCGATATCGGCCCTCTACTCAGCCCCCAAAGCCCGGGATATGAAATTCGGTTTCGGCATGCAGCTCAACAAATTCAAGATCGAGCGCTTCCTCAAACTCGTACCGGCCGTAGACTCTATCATGCCCCTGATGCGCGATTTCAGCGGCATAATCAATGCCGACATCGCCGCAACAGTTGATATCGACAGCACCATGAACATGGTACTGCCAACCCTCGACGCAGCAATCAAACTCAGCGGCGACTCGCTGGCCTTTATCAATCCCGAAACCTACCGCACCCTTGGCAAATGGCTGCGCTTCCGCGACCGCGCCGACAACAAGATCAAGCATGCGAGCGTAGAATTCCTGGTCCGCGACAACAAGATGCAGACATTCCCATTCTCGTTCGACATCGACCGCTACCGACTCGGTATTGTAGGCACAAACGACCTCGCACTGAACTTCAATTACCATATATCGGTATTGAAGTCGCCCCTACCGTTCAAATTCGGTATCAATATCAAGGGCAATCCTGATGATTTCAAAGTAAGATTCGGCGGAGCGAAGTTTAAAGAAGGCATGGCCGTAGAAAGCGTCAACATCGTAGACACAGCCCGCGTGAACCTGATAAAACAAATCGAGGGCGTATTCCGCCGAGGTGTACAGAATTCGCGATTTGCCCGCCTCGACATAAAAAACACTATAAAAATCGAAGACCTCGAAGGCCCGGAACACGAACTAAGTCATGCCGACTCGCTGGCACTTCAGCGTGAAGGCCTTATACCGGCAAATACTGTAACAACTCCTGACAGCCCGACACCCGAAGCGCCGTCGGACAACAAGGAAAACACAGAAGCATACATTAAGAAAGATGACAAACAAGATTGAGACTGCACTATTAAACTATAGTAAACGTACCGGCCGTCGGCTCGAGCATCCGCTGGTAGCGATGTTCGATATGGACGGCATACTTTTCGACTCCATGCCCGGTCATAGCCGCGCATGGAAACAGGTATGCGACGAAAGCGGTATCGCCGCCAATGCAGAAGAATTCTATGCCTACGAAGGGCGTACAGGAGCATCGACAATCGACACACTCATCCGCCGACAGTTCGGTCGTCCGGCAACTGATGCCGAAATCGAACAGATGTATGCCCGAAAATGTGTGATTTTCAAAGCCTTCGGCGAGCCTTCGCTCATCCCCGGAGCACTGCAGGCAACCCGGACAGTACTTGAAGCCGGGGCTAAATGCGTACTGGTTACCGGCTCGGGACAGCGTTCGAACCTCGACCGTCTCGACCGGGAATTTCATGGTGCGTTTCCGGACAACCGGCGTGTTACAGCCTTTGATGTCAAACGCGGCAAACCCGATCCGGAGCCTTACCTCATCGGCATGAGCAAGGCCGGAGCAGAGGCGTGGCAGTCAATCGGAATAGACAACGCCCCATTAGGAGTAGAATCGTCGTCGCGCTCAGGAGCATTTACAATCGGAGTACGCACCGGCCCACTACCCGAAGGTTCGCTACTTGCGGCAGGAGCCGATATCGAGGTAGATTCGATGCACGACTGCGCACTTATTCTGTCCACACTGTTTCAAACACTATGAAACAGAAACTAATCTTTAGCAATCTCGTAGGAGAAATAACCGACGGCCTTGTTGCGCAAGCCGGCGATCCGCGAGTAATAATCGTAGTAGACAGCAATACGGGCAAACTCGTACTGCCACGGCTTGCAAGCAGCTCCAAGAGCGCGTCGACGGCAGATATAATATGTATCGAAGCCGGAGACAGCAACAAAAATCTCGGGGCACTTACTGAAATATGGCAACGGCTATCCGACCTCGAGGCTACCCGCAAAGACCTACTGATAAACCTCGGTGGCGGCATGGTCTGCGATATAGGCGGATTTGCAGCAGCGACCTTCAAACGAGGCATGCGCTGTATCAATATCCCCACGACCCTGCTTGCGGCAGTCGACGCGTCGGTGGGGGGTAAGACCGGCATTAATTTCAACGGCCTCAAGAACCAGATCGGCACATTCAGCGAGCCGTTAGCTGCCATAATCTCAACGATTTATTTCGACACACTTCCGGAAAAAGAATTATTGTCGGGCTATGCCGAAATGCTCAAACACGGCCTATTGCAAAGCCGTGAGACCCTTGGCCGCCTGCTTGCAACCACACCCGAGGAAATATCGGCTGATTCGTCGAAACTCCTTGGTTTGCTTGAAGAAAGCGTAATGGTAAAATCGCACATCGTAGAGCAAGACCTCAACGAGGGCGGCATACGCAAAGCCCTTAATCTCGGGCACACCGTAGGGCATGCATTCGAAGCATATTCACTTCGAAAGGGCAAACCAATGCCACATGGATATGCCGTTGCCCGAGGGCTGGTAACAGAGTTGGTGCTATCGCACATGACGCTTGGATTTCCGTCGGAACGGCTACATGTTTTTGCAGATTACATCAGGGAGCATTATGGCTCGTACAATGTGACATGCGACGACTATGAAGCATTGATCGACGACATGCGCCAGGACAAAAAGAACAGCAGCCCCGACGAAATAAACTTCACACTGCTGTCGGATATCGGCCAGCCGCAAATCAACATGACAGCCACGCCCGGGCAGATTGGGGCGGCTCTTGACATCTACCGCGACCTGATGCACCTTGCGTAAAGTCGCGGGTTATTTTGCAAAAGTTTGCTAAATTTCCGGGGTTGTGCTTACGATTAATTGACTAAGCAGGATTTTTTTTGTAACTTTGTCATCTAAAGAGTTAGGAGGCTATCGGATGACACGTAAATGGAATTACCCCACATTATCAAGCGAAGAACAACGCCTTGGAGCAGAGCTTGCACGGCGTTTCGCTAATTGTGCCCCGGTGGCTGACTTATTGGTACAGAGAGGTATCACCACCATTGACGCAGCCGAAAAATTTTTCCATCCGTCGCTTCGCGACCTTCACGACCCCTTCCTGATGCCGCAAATGGATATCGCTGTAGAACGATTAAACCGCGCCATGGGGTCGAAAGAAAAAATAATGATCTACGGCGACTACGACGTTGACGGCACTACAGCGGTAGCGCTCGTATACCGATATCTGCAGAATTTCTACTCCGAACTCGACTTCTATATCCCCACCCGCTACGACGACGGCTACGGCATATCGCTACAGAGTATCGACATGCTCGCCGAACAAGGAGTGTCGCTTGTAATAATCCTCGACTGCGGCATAAAGGCTATCGACGAGATAAAATATGCCAAGGAGCGCGGAATCGACTTCATCATCTGCGACCACCATATGCCCGACGACGAGCTGCCCCCGGCAACCGCTATACTCAACCCCAAACTCGAAGGGTCGACCTACCCATGCCCGCATCTGTCGGGTTGTGGCGTTGGATATAAATTCATGCAGGCCTTCTCGATCAGCAACGGTATCGCCACAGCCGAACTCGAGTGTATGCTTGACCTTGTGGCAGTAAGTATCGCTGCTGACATCGTGCCCATGATCGACGAGAACAGGGTGCTTGCCTACATGGGCCTCAAACGCCTCAACAGCAACCCTAATATGGGTCTGAGGGCAATCATACGCACCTGCGGACTCGGCGGCAAGGAAATTACAATCAACGATGTGGTATTCAAAATCGGGCCGCGAATCAATGCGTCGGGACGTATGCAGAGCGGCCGCGAGGCCGTAGAATTGCTCGTTGCCCGCGATTCGAAAGAGGCAGCCCGCCGCAGCCTTGAGATTGACCAATACAACAAAGACCGCAAAGAACTCGACAAACGCATTACCGAAGAGGCTAACGCCATTCTTGACAAGCGAGGCGAAATGCACTCGCCCAAAAAGACCATTGTAATCTATAACAAAGACTGGCACAAGGGCATCATCGGTATTGTAGCCTCGCGCCTGACCGAGCTTTACTACAAGCCCTCGGTGGTGCTTACGCTCTCGAACGGGCTCGCAACGGGCTCGTCGCGCTCGGTACAGGGCTTCGACATCTACAAAGCCGTAGAATCGACACGCGACCTGTTGGAGAATTTCGGCGGCCACACCTATGCCGTAGGCCTGTCGCTTAGAGAAGAAAACATACCTGAATTCACGCGTCGCTTCGAGGAGTATGTGTCAGCCAATATACTGCCCGAGCAGATGATGCCCCAGATCGATATCGACGCATTTCTCTCGTTTGCCGACATAACCCCCGAGTTTGTATCGATTTTGCGTCTGTTCAACCCCTTCGGCCCCGGCAACCGCAAGCCTACATTCTGCACCCGGCGAGTCAAGGATTTCGGCACCAGCAAACTGGTAGGGCGCAACCTCGAACACATCAAACTCGAGCTTGTAGACGACACTTCGGGGCGAGTAATCAACGGTATTGCCTTCAACATGGCCTCGTATTTCGAGCATATCCACGCCGGGGCACCATTTAACATCTGCTATACAATCGAGGAAAACAATCACCAGAACGCCTCGTCGCCACTGCAGCTCTTAGTCAAACAGATACGACTGAGCGAGGGATATGAATGATATACCCTACGGCTACTACGACTTCAGCGAGCCGGAAGAATATGTACCCGAGGTCTATGGCGGTGACACGGCACTCGAAACACTGAAACGGTATTGGGGCTATGACAGTTTTCGCCCCAAGCAAGCCGAGATAATCGATTCCGTACTAAAAGGAAATGACACTATAGGCCTGCTGCCCACCGGCGGCGGCAAATCAATCACATTCCAGGTTCCGGCGCTTATGCTGCCCGGTCTTACGGTGGTTGTAACGCCGCTCGTGTCGTTGATGAAAGACCAGGTCGACAATCTCAAACGTCGGCGCGTGCCAGCGGCGTGCCTTTATATGGGCATGACCAAGCATCAGGCCGAGTATGCCTACGAGCGATGCCGCCAAGGCAAGGTAAAGCTGCTGTATGTCGCCCCCGAACGTCTCGAACGAGATTCCTTTCTGAGCCAGCTCGGCAGGTGGGAAACGAGCCTTATCGTAGTCGACGAAGCCCATTGCATATCGCAGTGGGGCTACGACTTCCGCCCCTCGTACCTGCGCATACAGAGGCTGCGAGAACTCAACCCGAAAATACCGGTGCTCGCCCTCACCGCCTCGGCCACGCCCGAGGTCGTTGCCGACATAGCGCACCAGCTCGGTATGAGGCAGCACAGGGTATATACACTCAGTTTTACCCGCGACAATATCAGCTTCCTCGTACGCCACACCGACCGCAAGTTTGTGAAGTTGCTCCAGATTCTCGAATCAGTCAAAGGTTCGGGCATAATCTACGTGCGCTCGCGCAAACGTACGGTTGAGATTGCCGATGCACTTGTCAAATCGGGAATTTCCGCCGCAGCCTACCATGCAGGACTCGACATAGACACCAAGGCCGAGCGGCAGGATTCATGGCAAAGCGGCTCGACCCGAATCATGGTTGCCACGACCGCTTTCGGCATGGGTATCGACAAGCCCGATGTTCGCCTTGTAATCCACCACGACCTGCCGTCGACACTCGAAGAATATTATCAGGAAGCTGGCCGTGCGGGGCGAGACGGCAAGGCAGCAGTAGCCGTGCTCCTTGCCGACAGACGGGACAAAGCCGCACTTTCGCGCCGTATTGCCGAGGCCTTCCCCGGCAAGGAATTCATCCGCCATACCTACGACGAGATATGCAGGTTCCTGTCGCTTCCTATGGGCGAGGGCTTTGGAGCATTGTTTGAATTCAACCCGGAAGTGATGTGCGTACGCTACCGGATGCAGCCACGACAGGTGATGAGCGCAATAGGATTTCTCGAACGCGCCGGGTATTTTACCTTTATCGAGGAACTCGAGACCCGCTCGAGGGTGATGATACGCCTCCAGCGCGACGAATTATACAGTGTGGAATTCAGCGAACACGAGGAAGAACTGGTTCATTTTATCCTCCGCAACTATCCGGGCTTGTTTGCCGACTATGTATTCATCGACGAGGTCCGCATAGCATACGCCCTTGGCTGCAAGCCCGATGATGTGTACAAACTGCTGGTGGCGCTGAGACGCGAACACATAATATATTATATACCGCGAACATCCACGCCATATATTTATTTTACAAGCAACCGCTGCGAATCCGAGCGACTGACATTCAGCCGCGAAATCTACGAACATCGCCGCGAGAAAATGGAAGAGCGCGTTGCCGCCATGAAATCATTTGCCTATGATGACGACCACTGCCGTGTGGCAACGATGTTGCGCTACTTCGGAGAGGAAGTACCTGCAGGTTATGCCTGTGGCAAATGTGATGTATGCCGCAGCCGCCGCACCACGGCGGTTTTCGATGCCAAAGCCTTCGAAGACTGGCTATTCGAAGTTATTGACACTATGCCCGACAAGCGATTTGCACTGTCGGAAATCGACCGCATGATGCCACGGTTTGCAGACGAAGCCGCCCGACATATCCGCAGCCTTGTCAAAGCAGGCAAGCTGCAGGTGACGGACGGACTGATAGGTAAATGTTAAACAAGGTTAAATGCATTTTTAACAATTAAACCTTCGCTCGTCCCCGCAGTCATATAATCAGTAATAAGACATAGCACAACTTAGCTGGAATGGTTAGACAATTATTATGATTAGCTAAGTTCAAAAGACTGACTTCATATTTTTTAGAAGACCCCGACTCGTGAAGAATCGGGGTTTTTGTAACTATGGCAGTTTTTGACTAATTTTGCAAAAAATAGAGAAACGATGAAAATAGGAGATACAGTGCGCTACCTCAATGCTGTCGGAGGTGGACGAGTGGTGAGAATCGACGGCGATATGGCATATGTTGACGACGAGGGTTTCGAAACCCCCGTACTTGTACGCGAATGCGTGGTAATCAGCCACGCAGCGGCATTTGAGAATGTGCCCGTGCCCAAAACACCCGCGCCCAAAACCGAGTCACCGGCCCCGACCAAGCTTCCGGTCGTAGAAACCAAAGGTGGCGATGTGCTCAACCTCGTGCTTGGTTTCGAGCCCGAAAATATCAAGGCACTGTCGCAAACGACATTCGATGCCTATCTCGTCAATGACTCCAATTACTATGTGTATATCAGCATTGCGAGCCGCTCGACCGACGACAGTACGTGGACACATCGTTTCGACGGCATTGTAGAGCCTAATATCCAGGAGTTTCTCTTCGAACTGACAGCCGCCGACCTTGGACGCTTCGATAGAGTCGAGGTTCAATATATCGCATTCAAACGAGACCGAGCCTACGATAGCAAAGCCCCCGGACGCGTTGAACTCAAAATCGACACCACCAAATTTGCCTGTTTGCATTGCTTCAGGCCCAACCCTTATTTTGATACAGCCGTGATAGCCTACGATGTGGCAACGAACGACCGAGCCGCATCACAGCCCCTGTACGACGCCACAGCTATCGCCGAGGGTATGGCACGCAAAGAGCGCGACATACGCCGCCAGGCAGCTGCCGAACACAAAGCCGCCAATCATAATTCGGCCAAGCAGAAGGGGGATATTATAGAGGTAGACCTGCATGCCTCGGCAATGTTTGAGACCACCGAAGGCCTGTCGCCTGCAGATATACTTAACTTCCAGATTGACAGATTCACCGAGGTAATGAATGCCAACCTTCGCCGCCCCGGTACAAGGATTGTCTTTATCCATGGCAAGGGCGAGGGCGTGCTGCGCCAGGCTCTCATGAAAGAGCTGACGCACCGCTTCAAAGGCCACGATGTGCAAGACGCATCATTCCGTGAATACGGATTCGGAGCTACACAGGTAACAATCAAGGCTGTAACCAATCAACCGACAGCTCCAAAACACGGTAAACGCAAATGATAGTATACTTTAGCGGTACCGGCAACACCCGCCATTGCGCAGCAGAGCTTGCCCAACTGCTTGGCGAGAGCCTTCACGAACTCAGCCCGGGCGAACTGCTCGACCCTGCCGCTATAGAGTTCGAAGTAACAGGCGAACGCATTATATGGGCGTTTCCTACCTATTCGTGGGGAATGCCGCCGGTTGTAGCAAACTTTATAGCAAAAGCCCGCTTCGGTGCAAATGTTCAGTCGGCCTGCCACTATATGCTCACCACCTGTGGCGACGACATGGGCTATACCGACCGCCAGTGGCGTAAACTTATGAGCAAGCGCGGACTCTCAGCCAAGGGTGCATACGCGGTAATAATGCCCAACACCTATACGCTGATGAAAGGATTTGATGTAGACAGCCGCGAGGTAGCCCGCGACAAGGTTGCTGCATCGTCGGAGCGCATTGCACTCATTGCCAAGGCAATAAGCGAAGGTGACGACGATATGCCCATACGCGGCTCGTACCCTTGGGTCAAATCAGCCGTTATCTATCCTTGGTTCAAGGCTTTTGCCATGTCGCCGAAGCCATTTCATACCACTGCAGGGTGCACGGCCTGCGGACTGTGCAGCCGCAGCTGCCCCATGGCCAATATAACACCCGGCACCGACGGCAGGCCAGTATGGGGCAAAAACTGCGCCCTGTGCCTGCGTTGTTACCATTCATGCCCGCGCCGGGCAATAGCCTACGGCAAGGCTACCGACGGGAAAGGGCAATGGATTCTAAAAAAATGAATCTGTAGTGTAACAATATAGTGGGTCGAATCACACCGGCCGACATCCGCAAGATAATCGACGACTAAAGTTGATATACTATGAGTTGCCGGTAAGCATACCGGTGGCGGTATCATAGTATAAATTGCTGTTGAGCAAGGCTATAGTATATTTGCCCTTGTCGCGAGAGATGCTAAAGACACTATTGAGCTGTTCGGTTTCCTGCAGATAATTGTAGACCGCCGGCGGCAACTGGTCGAAAAGCAGTACCTGCGGCAGGGGCATTCCATATCCGTCGACTGCCAGCCATTGCTCATCTTCGTCGAAAGTCATGCCGGGCCCGTCGTCGATTCGCACATGGTACCTGTTGCCGCTGTGGCTTACCGACTGCAGCTCGCTATTGGGGTAATATTGATTGATAAACTTAGTAATCTGATAAGGCAAATCATCCCAAAGTTCGCTATGGTCACAAGCAGTCAAAGTGCCCAATGCCAGAAGTATAGCAACGGAAATAAAAATACGGGCCGAGACGGCATAAACATGGTGGCCAAGGCTCCGGGTATACAGTATAATTTTTTTCATATCTTGGACTTAATTATACTTTGCAAACATTTAAAAAGGTGTTAAGGTTCTGAGTGCTTGATTTTTTGTAAAAATATCGTCTTCAATGAGTTGGATTAGAGAAAAAATTCGTAAATTTGCGGTCAGAAAACACATAAGAACAGCAACAAACTAACATCAATAATAGCAAGCTATTAAGTTAACAAGATTATGAAAATCGCAAAAATCACAGGTCGTGAGGTACTTGACTCTCGCGGCAACCCCACAGTAGAAGTAGACGTGCTCCTCGAGAGCGGTGCCTTTGGTCGTGCATCAGTACCCTCAGGTGCATCTACAGGTGAAAATGAGGCTCTTGAGCTCCGCGACGGTGACAAAACCCGTTACATGGGCAAAGGTGTACTCAAAGCAGTTGCCAACGTCAACGGTCCTATCGCCGCAGCCCTCGTAGGCATGAGCGCTCTTGACCAGATTGCAATCGACGAGACCATGCTGGCACTCGACGGCACCGACACCAAGAGCAACCTCGGCGCAAACGCTATCCTCGGCGTATCACTCGCAGTAGCTAAGGCCGCAGCCAACTACCTCGACCTTCCCCTCTACAAATATGTAGGCGGTTGCAACACATACGTTCTCCCCGTGCCGATGATGAACATCATCAACGGTGGTGCACACTCAGATGCCCCCATCTGCTTCCAGGAATTCATGATCCGTCCTATCGGTGCAACTTCGTTCCACGAAGGCATCCGCATGGGTACCGAGGTATTCCACAACCTCAAGAAAGTGCTCCACGAGCGCGGCCTCAGCACCGCAGTAGGTGACGAAGGTGGTTTCGCTCCCACACTCGACGGTACAGAAGACGCCCTCAACGTAATCATCAAAGCTATCGAAAAGGCAGGCTACGTACCCGGAAAGGACGTAACCATCGGTCTCGACTGCGCATCGTCGGAATTCTACCAGAACGGTATCTACGACTACACCAAGCTCAAAGACGGCCAGCCCAAAGAAGCTAACGGCAAGAAACTTACCCGCGAAGAGCAGGCTAAGTACCTGGAAAAACTCATCACCGACTATCCTATCGACTCAATCGAAGACGGTATGGCAGAAGACGACTGGGAAGGCTGGAAGATTCTTACCGACCTTATCGGCGACCGTTGCCAGCTCGTAGGTGACGACCTCTTCGTAACCAACGTTAAATACCTCGAACGCGGTATCGAAGAAGGCTGCGCCAACTCGATCCTCGTTAAGGTTAACCAGATCGGTTCACTCACCGAGACTCTCCGCGCCGTAGAACTTGCACAGCGCAATGGTTACACCGCAGTTATCTCGCACCGTTCAGGTGAAACCGAGGACGCTACTATCGCCGACCTCGCAGTTGCCACCAACTCGGGCCAGATCAAGACCGGTTCTGCAAGCCGTTCAGACCGTATGGCTAAGTACAACCAGCTTCTCCGCATCGAAGAGCAGCTTGGCAGCGCAGCTGTTTACGGCTATGGCAAAAAGACCAAACGTCCTGAATAATCACACGTATTATTCAGCTTAATATAGCTCCCGAGGCCGAGTGTCTCGGGAGTTTTTTTACATGCACCGGGCAATAATAGGAAAGGCTATCTCGTTTATTATGAAAATACTACTGGTGCGATAAAATCGCGTTAGTTTAAAAATCATCAAATAAAGAGAGTTCTTTGACATTTTGGTTTGAATTGATTGTTGAGTCCTGTTTGGTTATGAGTTGTCGTAACTCGACACGCTCCAAAGCCGAGATTCTAATCAGGGTTGCCACTTCGGTGATGGAATAGCAGCTTCCTTTGTCAGCCTTAATCCGTGCTATTGTCAGATAGGATATTATAGCGGTCCAAAGGTGAATTTTAACAGCATTTTCTGAAAATCCCCAAAGGGTTTTAACAACAATGTTCTGTTTTATCCACTTGAAGAAAACTTCTATATCCCAACGGTGACGGTAAAGATTGGAAATCTCCAATGCGCTGACTTCAAGATTGTTGGATATGAAGTCTACAATCGTGTCATTTTCCGGATCATAAACCCGCACAAATCTCATGTCCTCTGGATAAAGTTTACGTGACTTGTATCCGGTAACACGGATTAGCGAGTCTTCTATAATACCGGATTTTTCATCGGGTATTCCCATCTGCCTGACGGTTGTGAATTTCATGTTCTCCTTTGGCCTGGATACCCAGAAAGCTTGCGACAGATGGAATCTGAACAGTGCCTTGAAGTCAACATACGCCTTGTCCATTACATAGAATGCGAATGGTTCGGGTGTAAGATTGTCAAGTTCATTACTGTCATGCCATTTTCCATCGGTAATGTGGATATTGGCCGGAATGCTTCCTCGCAAATCAAGCAATGTGTGCATCTTGACTGCGCCTTTGCTGTATTTGCCCAATGCCCACGCTGCAAGTTTTATACTGGTGGATATTGTTGTGGAGTCCAATGCATAAATCACATTGTCAATGCTTATATCTGACAGTTTGGCCTTTGAATACATTGGCCTGACCAATCCGATGAGGTACATTCCAAGACCTTCAAAAATACGATAGTCCCTGCTTTCGTTGGCTCGTGACAACGATGTGTGGTTCACAGTGTTGCGAAAACCGAGATGATATAGAATTTTTGAGTGAGCTTCCAAGCATAAACAGATGTCTCTAAGAGAATCACATCCTGTCAACTGCCCAAAAAGCAGATGAAGAAGGTGGTTGTAACTGTTGAGATTCTTTGCATGCCAGTCTCCTTTATATTGCTTTACAAGTTTATCGAACTGGTAACGCGGTATAAACTCGACAACTTGGGAGAACACAAATTTACCCTGATTCATAATCTTGATGCTTCTAAACAACAAGACTAATAAATCAAATTCAAATCAAAAAATCAATGTACCCTCGTATTTAACTAAATATTAATACTTTAACAACAGTGGCTAGATTTTTATCGCACCACTACTATTATGAAAACATCAATAATATGAAACGCATCCTATTTTCTCTATTCCTTGCAATGATTTCGCTCGCTGTATCAGCCCAGTCATACTGGGGTATCCGCGCCGGTTGGGACGGCACATTTCCGGGCAACTGGAAGGCTGGCGACAATTCAATAAAGATGTACAAAGGCGGCAGTGGCTTGCATGCCGGGGCAATATACAACTATCCTGTTGTTGGCGGATTATATATCGAACCCGGCGCAGGGATTTATTACAATACATACCGATACTACAACTTTACTATCGTAAACAACGGTTTCGATGGCAAGCAAATCGAGGACCCAGGGATAAAGAAATTCGGATTTCGCATACCTGTACGCCTTGGTTACTATTTCGATATTTTTCCCAAAGGCGGTGGTGTTTCGATCTATACAGGTCCTCAATTCGATCTCGGAGTAAGCGCCAAGGTCGACATCAGCGATGAAGATAGCCAGGAGTTTGAGTTTGAGCGCAACCTCTACAGCGATTTTCACGGGTTACGCCGTTTCAATCTATCGTGGACAGTGGGTGCAAATATGTATATAGGTAACTGGGTGATAGAAGTCACCGGTGCGTTTGGCCTTACCGACCTCAATAAGAGTGCGATATCAAATCGCGAAAACCATTTAATGGTGGGGTTGGGGTATAATTTTTGACACCCGGTTGTTGGCGATGCGACCCGGTTTAAGGTTTGGGTTTAAGGTTTAGGTAATGGCTTTTGATGACCGGGAGGTGGCACTCTCGCAGGGTCGCGGCATAGTGGTGCTTGCTTGCAATAGGAGCCTTCGGGCTAATGGGCAGTGTCTTCGACACTAATCGACTTAGTTTAGATACACCCCGGCAAACTTCGTAATGCCGGGGTTCGGAAAAGTTATGCTCTTCGAGCAAGTCGCCGAGGTTTGTTTAGGAGTGACAAGCCACCGTTAGACAATGCGAATTCACTGATTATCAGCATCATACTCCGCCATATATCGTAGGGTCGCGGCATGCCGCAATGTCACTAAGTTAAGCATAAAAATCATTTTCTCAATCCACCCACTCGTAGGGTCGCGGCATGCCGCGACCGGGTGACAAAAACATTTGTAGTTGATTATCAGAGAGATAGTATCGCCTACCCGGTCGCGGCATGCCGCAATGTCACTAAGTTAAGCATAAAAATCTTTTTTTTCAATACACCCTCTCGTAGGGTCGCGGCATGCCGCAATGTCACTAAGTTAAGGGCAAACGCCACCCAGGCCTCTCGTAGGGTCGCGGCATGCCGCAATGTCACTAAGTTAAGAAAATAGCCGTCCTGCACCCTCTGGTGTCGGGACGGCTATCCATCTTTTTGTCATAATTGTTATACAAATGAATAACAAGCCTATAAGGCTAAAAATTTTAACAAATATGAAAAAAGAGATTAGTAATATTTTTAACGCTTTCAGAGCCCATATTGTTGATATTTGCCAGGACGCAGCCAAGAGGGCTCCTTATTTGGTATGCGATGACGAGCGCAAGCGTGCCACACTTTTCACCCGTACCAGGGTGTGGACCTTTGCCAATGTGGTTCACGCGGTAATGTGCTGCTTCAAAAGGACTCTGTCGGTGGAGGTGGCCCAGTTTCTTGAAACGGAGAACCTGCCTCAGACAACTCCCGAGGCTTATATAGAGCGCAGGGCATTGATTTCTGACGAGTTGTTCAAGGATTTGAATCTGTGGCTGAACCAGCATCTCTACGAAACCGGCACGGTGCAGCAATGGAAGTGCGGCAAGTACCTTTGCGGTATTGACGGCACAAGGCTGTCGCTGCCTTATACCGAAGAGCTGTATAAAAAGTACCGGCAGCGCGATGACAAAGGCTACAACCTTGCAAGAGGCCTCTTTGTCACGGACCTGGTCAACAGGACTATCGTAATGGCGGATATGTACCCCAACAAGACAGAAGAACGAAAGGCCGCCCTTGAGTCGCTGACATCCGACACATTCCCTTACCCTTTGCTATTCACTGTGTTTGTGATGGATAGGGGCTATCCGTCGCTTTACCTGATGAACTGGTTTGCAAAGAATACCGGCGGGTTCATAATACGCGCCCGCCGCGACTCCAACCCGCAGGTTGCCGCCTTTATGGACTCGGACAAATCCTCGGAAACCGTGACTTTAAAGCTCTCGCCCAACCGTCGTGATATCGATTATCCCGACCCCGACCCCCTTGAGGTACGCCTTGTGAAACGCCCGCCGCTTGAGGATGAAGAAGTGCCGACGGTGTATATAACAAATCTCGATGCCGGCCAGTACCCCGACGAGGTTATCAGGAATGCCTACAGGATGCGTTGGAACTCGGAAACCGAGATCGGCACGGCCAAGAACGAGCTGCAGATCGAGATATTCAGCGGGACACGCGAAATATGCATCCGGCAGGACTTCTTCGCCGCGCTCATCCTCTACAACATCGAGTCCGTAATCAGGCTGTTCTGCAATAAGAAACTACAATCCCATACCGGCAAATACAAGGTCCAGGTCAACATGAACAGCACCTGGTTTTTCACCTGCCTGCTGATTATGGCGATGTTCCGCTCGGAGAGAATCCTCGACAGAGAGTTAACATTTAGTGTTAAAATGTTTTTAAGGATGCACTCACTGATAAGGCCCGGCAGAAGCTATCCAAGAAAGAAAAAGAAGATTAAGAGTTCCGGCAAATACATCACCCTGACCAATTATAAAAGAGGACTTTGACCTTAACTTAGTGACATTGCGGCATGCCGCGACCGGGTAGGCGATACTATCTCTCTGATAATCAACTACAAATGTTTTTGTCACCCGGTCGCGGCATGCCGCGACCCTACGAGTGGGTGGATTGAGAAAATGATTTTTATGCTTAACTTAGTGACATTGCGGCATGCCGCGACCGGGTGACAAAAACATTTGCAGTTGATTATCAAAGAGATAGTATCGCCTACCCGGTCGCGGCATGCCGCAATGTCACTAAGTTAAGGTCAAAGTCCTCTTTTATAATTGGTCAGGGTGATGTATTTGCCGGAACTCTTAATCTTCTTTTTCTTTCTTGGATAGCTTCTGCCGGGCCTTATCAGTGAGTGCATCCTTAAAAACATTTTAACACTAAATGTTAACTCTCTGTCGAGGATTCTCTCCGAGCGGAACATCGCCATAATCAGCAGGCAGGTGAAAAACCAGGTGCTGTTCATGTTGACCTGGACCTTGTATTTGCCGGTATGGGATTGTAGTTTCTTATTGCAGAACAGCCTGATTACGGACTCGATGTTGTAGAGGATGAGCGCGGCGAAGAAGTCCTGCCGGATGCATATTTCGCGTGTCCCGCTGAATATCTCGATCTGCAGCTCGTTCTTGGCCGTGCCGATCTCGGTTTCCGAGTTCCAACGCATCCTGTAGGCATTCCTGATAACCTCGTCGGGGTACTGGCCGGCATCGAGATTTGTTATATACACCGTCGGCACTTCTTCATCCTCAAGCGGCGGGCGTTTCACAAGGCGTACCTCAAGGGGGTCGGGGTCGGGATAATCGATATCACGACGGTTGGGCGAGAGCTTTAAAGTCACGGTTTCCGAGGATTTGTCCGAGTCCATAAAGGCGGCAACCTGCGGGTTGGAGTCGCGGCGGGCGCGTATTATGAACCCGCCGGTATTCTTTGCAAACCAGTTCATCAGGTAAAGCGACGGATAGCCCCTATCCATCACAAACACAGTGAATAGCAAAGGGTAAGGGAATGTGTCGGATGTCAGCGACTCAAGGGCGGCCTTTCGTTCTTCTGTCTTGTTGGGGTACATATCCGCCATTACGATAGTCCTGTTGACCAGGTCCGTGACAAAGAGGCCTCTTGCAAGGTTGTAGCCTTTGTCATCGCGCTGCCGGTACTTTTTATACAGCTCTTCGGTATAAGGCAGCGACAGCCTTGTGCCGTCAATACCGCAAAGGTACTTGCCGCACTTCCATTGCTGCACCGTGCCGGTTTCGTAGAGATGCTGGTTCAGCCACAGATTCAAATCCTTGAACAACTCGTCAGAAATCAATGCCCTGCGCTCTATATAAGCCTCGGGAGTTGTCTGAGGCAGGTTCTCCGTTTCAAGAAACTGGGCCACCTCCACCGACAGAGTCCTTTTGAAGCAGCACATTACCGCGTGAACCACATTGGCAAAGGTCCACACCCTGGTACGGGTGAAAAGTGTGGCACGCTTGCGCTCGTCATCGCATACCAAATAAGGAGCCCTCTTGGCTGCGTCCTGGCAAATATCAACAATATGGGCTCTGAAAGCGTTAAAAATATTACTAATCTCTTTTTTCATATTTGTTAAAATTTTTAGCCTTATAGGCTTGTTATTCATTTGTATAACAATTATGACAAAAAGATGGATAGCCGTCCCGACACCAGAGGGTGCAGGACGGCTATTTTCTTAACTTAGTGACATTGCGGCATGCCGCGACCCTACGAGAGGCCTGGGTGGCGTTTGCCCTTAACTTAGTGACATTGCGGCATGCCGCGACCGGGTGTTAAAAGCATTTCTCCTTGATAATCAAATAAATAAATATACTTCTATCCGGTCGCGGCATGCCGCGACCCAATGCTGTTTACTTAAGGAGAAAGAGTGTCAGCGATAGGAGCTTGGCTCTCCGAGACAAGCCTCGGCCAGTATCGCTAATATTTTGAATACCAACGTCTAATCGAGGCTTGTCTCAGAGAGCCAAGCTCCTATCGTTGCTATCCTTTTGAATAATCACCCCTTAAGTAAACAGCATTGTGCCGCGACCCTACGAGAGAGCGGGCTTTGAAATTACTCAAAAAGACAACTCATATCCTTAAGTAAACTGCATTGTGCTGCGACTATGATAGTGGGGGAAGATGAGTTCCTTTGGTAATCGGTATTGGGGTTGGTGTGGTGGGATATTACATCACGTTGAGTACTTGCTCTTTGATTTGTTCGAGCAGGTCTTTCATTTTCACCACTATGGCTTGCATTTCGGCATGGTTGCTCTTGGAACCGAGAGTGTTTATTTCTCGTCCCATTTCCTGCGATATGAAGCCCAACTTCTTGCCTTGTCCAGGTGTGGGCGCATCCATTGTCTCGATGAAATAGGAGAGGTGCTTGGCCAGGCGCTGCTTTTCCTCGTTTACGTCGAGTTTCTCGATATAGAAAATCATTTCCTGTTCGAGTCGGCCCTTGTCAACTTCGACAGCAGGAATCTTAGCGAGAGCGTCTTCGAGTCGCTGTCGAATCTTAGGCACACGCTCATTTTCATACTGCTCTATGCTTGCAAGCAGCTCGCGGATAGCATCGATACGCACTCGGAAGAACTTCTCGAGTTCACGTCCTTCGGTACGACGGTGCGCAAGCAGCCCTTCGACCGCCTTGCGAATTACATCATAAAGGACCTCAATTTCACCCTCGGCCGCCTCAGGCGCAGAGGTGTGCATGGCATCGGGCATGTTCATCAGCACCCTGAACATATCGTCGGGCACCGGAAGGCCGAGCAGAGCGGCGGTTTCTTCGATCTGAAGCTTGTAGCGTCGCATAACATCGACATTGAGTTCGGACGAAACCGAAGCATCCGCACCGGGCAGAACTTCGCAAGTAACGAGCAGGTCGGCCTTGCCACGCTCAATAGCATGACCAACAATAGCACGTGCTTCAAGCTCGCCTTCACGAAAGATATACGGCAACCTGACATTCAGGTCCAACTGTTTACTGTTGAGTGACTTAATTTCGGCACTTATTCTATGTGTTTTGGACTCGGCAGTCGCCTTGCCAAAACCGGTCATCGACATGAGCATGATTCAGAAATTTAAAAATACAGCCGGCGACAAAATACAGCGCAGGCTTTCGACTTGCAAAATTACAAAATATTGCCGTCAAACTATGTTTTTTAACGCAAAAAATAGTAACTTTGCCGTAAAAGAAGGTATAAATGGCAACAATATTAAATATAGAAACCTCCGGATCGCCGTGCTCGGCAGCACTGACGTCCGACGGTATGATTCTTGCGCACCGCGAAGATTTCGAGGGCCGCAACCACGCCACTATGCTCAGCGGCTTTGTCAAAGCATGCCTCGACCATGCCCGAGAACATGAAATGCAGCTCGATGCAGTAGCCGTGAGCATGGGCCCCGGCAGCTATACCGGCCTTCGCATCGGCCTTAGCGAGGCCAAAGGCCTGGCCTACGCTCTCGACATACCTTTGATCGGCATTGACACACTCAAGCTGCTTGCCACAAGGGTAATGTTTTCGACCGACGACATCGACCCCGACACAATATTCATACCCATGGTCGATGCCCGACGCATGGAAGTGTATACCGCCGCCTATGATTTCGCGCTCAATGAGATGATGAAGCCTCAGGCTCTTATTCTCGACGAGAACTCATACTCAGAACTGAGGATGAGCGGCCGACCGATATTATACTTCGGAAGCGGAGCGGCCAAGGCTCAGGAGCTGTTTGCCGGCACCCCGGGAGCACAGTATGTGCCCGAAGTAGAAGCCTTGGCGGTAGATATGATAGCCTTGGCAGAACGAGCCTATGCTATGCGCGAGTTTATCGACACGGCATATTCGACGCCAGCATATCTAAAAGAATTCCAAGCAACTACGCCAAAGCATAAAGTGCTATGACGGACTATCGCGAAGACATACGCGCAGCGGTAGCAGTACTGCGCAAGGGGGGCATAATCCTCTACCCGACCGATACGGTATGGGGAATAGGCTGCGACGCCACCAATGCCGCAGCGGTGCGCAAGGTATTCGAAATCAAGCAACGAGCCGATGCCAAGGCCCTGATAACGCTCGTAGGGTCGGAAGCACAGCTCGAACGCGCAGTTGAGGGTATACCGGAAGTAGCATACCAACTGATCGAATTTAGCGACAAACCAATCACGATTGTATACGACGGAATCGCACCCCACTCGGGTATCGCCACCGAACTACTTGCCCCCGACGGCACTATAGGCGTACGAGTAACCCGCGAGGAATTCAGCCGCCAGCTTTGTATGGCATTTGGCAAGCCGATTGTATCTACATCGGCAAATATCAGCGGCGAGCCCACAGCAAGCTTTTACGGCGAGATTTCACCCGAAATCATCGCAGCCGCCGACTATGTATGTACCTCACGCCGCGACGACCGTACCCCGGCCAAACCGTCGACAGTGATGCGGCTCAGTATTGACGGCTCATTCAAAGTTATACGACCGTAACAGATATCCATGCAACAGGTAACAGCACAACGTATCCGCTATGCAATAGCCGACTTTTTGACGGCTAATGTAGGCTTTTTCCTGTTCGATATCATCCGCTACTATACTATTCCTCCATACCTGCGAGGGAGCCGCCTCTACGACTTTCTCACGCATACACCTGTAGTATTGGAGCAATTATTCGTACCAATACTGATAGTGCTGCTATACGCCCTATTCGGCAGTTATAACCGCGCCTACACGCTCTACAAATCGCGCCTCGACGAGACATTCACCACGGTCACAGTATCGCTGCTGGGTATGCTTGCCGTGTTTTTTACCGCCCTCATCAACGACAATATACCAGAGCGAATCACCAATTACGAATTGATGCTGACTTTGTTCCTGTCGCTCGCCCTGCCAACATATATCGTAAGGATGATAATACTGTCGGCCAATGCCCGACGAGTACAACGCGGTGATTATGTGATAGATACCGTCGTAATCGGTGTAGGCAGTGACAATGAGTCACGCCTTAAGAAGATACAGAAATCAGCCAACCGATCAGGTATAAAGCTCAAGGCAATCATAGACATCAACAACCTGACCAACGGCGACAGCGTGCTTGGCCTCCCTGTATACCGAGGCTACGATGTATTGGAAATCTGCCGCCGCCTCAAGGCTCAGGCTGTGGTGATATTGCCAACAAGCAAGGGCCTCGCACAGAGCACTGAGCTTATCGAAAAATTATACCGTCTTGGCACACCGCTGTTTGTCACACCCGACCTCCATGGTATGCTGGGTCTCCGGCCAAGGACGACACAGGTGGCAGCCGAACCGATAATCGACATCACCAACGCGCATATATCACCGGCGGCGTTGAATTTCAAGCGCTTGGGCGATGTAATCGTATCGGCATTATCGCTTATCGTCATCAGCCCATTTATGGCAGCGATAGCATTAGCGGTCAAGTATGACTCGCCCGGGCCGGTATTTTATCGCCAAGAACGCATAGGCCTGCATAAAAAGCCATTTTATATCTATAAATTCCGCACCATGCGCACGGACGCCGAAAAAGACGGCCCGGCGCTATCGCGGACCGACGATCCACGCATAACACGACTCGGACATTTTCTACGTAAATACCGAATCGATGAGTTGCCACAATTCTGGAATATACTTATCGGCGACATGTCGCTTGTAGGCCCTCGTCCGGAGCGCGAATATTATATTCGCCAGCTTATCGAACGTCACCCTGCGTACAGCCTTATCCACCAGGTCCGCCCCGGCCTGACATCGTGGGGAATGGTGAAATACGGCTACGCATCGAACCTCGACCAGATGATCGAACGCCTTGAATACGACCTTCTCTATATCGAGAATGTGAGTTTCGGCGTCGACCTCAAAATAATATTTTATACCGTAAGGACTGTTGTCACCGGTAAAGGTCTGTAACAATTATGGCAGAAACAATCACCCCTCTACGCAAGCTTCACGAAGCGTTTTTACGCTTTGTCACTTGGCGTGAACGGCACATCAAGGAAAAAAATTTCGTACTGATACTCGCATTTTTCGTAGGCCTCTTCAGTGGCGTTGCGGCATTGGTACTCAAATTCCTGATACATACCATTTCGGGAGCGCTGACCTCGCATGTCAACCCTGAGGCCGGCAACTACCTCTACATACTGCTGCCGGCCGTAGGTGTGATTCTTACCGCCCTTTATGTGCGCTATGTTGTGCGCGACGATATCAGCCATGGCGTGACACGAGTGCTGTATGCCTTGTCGCAAAACAAGAGCCGCCTCAAAAAGCACAATATTTATACCTCGGTTCTGGCATCATCGGTAACCATAGGCTTCGGCGGATCGGTCGGAGCCGAGGGCCCTATCGTATACACCGGCGCGTCCATAGGCTCGAACCTTGGGCGTGTATTCCGCATGTCGCCCCGAATATTGATGATACTTGTGGGCTGTGGAGCCGCGGCGGGCATAGCGGGAATCTTCAAAGCCCCGATTGCGGGCCTTCTGTTCACCCTCGAAGTGCTGATGCTCGACCTTACTGCCGTGTCTGTGATGCCGTTGCTGATAGCCTCTATCACAAGTACCACGCTCGCCTATGTATACACCGGCTATGAATTCGAATTCTTCTTCGCCCAGACCGAAGACTTCTATACCTCGCGCATACCCTATGTTATAATGCTTGGCATAGTGTGCGGCTTCGCATCGCTCTATTTTACCAGGGCGATGAATATGATGGAGAATTTCTTCAGGCGCTTCAAAAACGTATGGGTCAAGACCGCTATCGGCTGCGTGATACTGTCGGCATTGGTGTTTTTCTTCCCTCCGCTCTATGGCGAAGGCTACGGTTCGATAACCGGTCTTTTAGCGGGCGATACATCGTCGATAGTCGACGGTTCGATATTCTACAGCGACCGCAATCAATTCTGGTTCCTCGCCTTGTTTATCGGCCTTGTTGTAATGTCGAAAGCCTTTGCAACCTCTGCCACCAACGGTGCTGGCGGCGTTGGCGGTACATTTGCCCCGTCGCTGTATGTAGGCTGTCTTACCGGTTTTCTTTATGCCTTCATACTCAACCACTTCGGGTGGATTGAGCTGTCGACCAAGAACTTCGCGCTGATAGGCATGGCCGGGGTTATGAGCGGTGTAATGCATGCTCCGCTAATGGCAATCTTCCTTACCGCCGAACTAACCGGCGGCTACGACCTATTCCTGCCCCTGCTGATTGTCAGCACAATATCTTACGGCACAATCAAAATCTTCGAGCCGTATTCAATCTACACCATGCGACTGGCCAAACGCGGCGAACTGCTCACCCACCGCAAAGACCAGGCAGTACTGACGCTGCTCAAGGTCAACAATGTGATAGAAACCGACTTCCTGCCGGTTTACCCGGACATGACGCTAAAGGATATGGTGGATGTGATATCGAAGAGCAAGCGTAACCTTTTCCCTGTAATCAACGACAAGCGCGAACTTGTAGGCATTGTGCTACTCGACGAGATACGCAATATAATGTTCCGCCCCGATCTGTACCGTCGTATGCGAGTGAGCACTTTTATGTCGATGCCACCGGCAAAAATCGAGGTCAACGACAGCATGGACAAGGTAATGAAAACCTTCGACGACACGGGGGCTTGGAACCTACCCGTGGTCGAAGGCAATACATATGTCGGCTTCGTATCGAAAAGCAAAATTTTCAATTCCTATCGCCGCGTACTCCGCCACTATTGCGACGACTGATCAACGGTCAGTCGAGATGCTCGAAAAATGTTGATGTGTTTGCAACAAACACGTCCTTGGCGCTCAGTACTTCGCGGTTAGCAATCAGGTCGGCCAGGCGGATGTCGCCAATCACATAGCATGAATCTTCGGAAAGATATTGCTCATGAATCTTTGAGAACGGCAGCAACTCGGTAACAGGCGTTGACGAGTAGCGCACATATACCCTCAGGTTTATATCGGTGCTATAGGCAGGTCGGTCGAGGTAGTGCATCTTCTTGTACTCGTAGCGGTAGTCGTGGCGGCGAGCCATGATGTCGCTAAGAATCGACGAAGCTGTAGGCAATGCACCGGCACCTTTGCCAAACATAAACTGGCGGTCGTAGCACTCGCCACGTATCACCACGCCGTTGTACTCGTCGTCGACGCTGTAGATATACTTTCCGGGGCGTACGAACTCGGGCATAACAAACATTGTAAATCGGTCGTTGCCGATCTTTGCCACCTGTGCCACGAGCTTGATTTTGACTCTTTTTTCGCGTGCATAGCGGATGTCAGACTCATGAATCGACGAAATACCATAGGTAAAAATGTCGTCGGGATTAACATATACACCGAGGGCATGTACTGTGATAATAACGAGTTTAAAGAGCGAGTCGAAACCCTCGATATCGAATGTCGGGTCACTCTCGGCAAAGCCCAGGGCCTGCGCTTTTGCCAGCGCCGAGTCATAATCTTCGCCGTGATCGAAGACACGCGAGAGGATATAGTTCGACGAACCGTTGAGTATGCCTTTGACCTCGAGCAGGAGGTCGTTGTCGTAATACTCTTCAAGATTACGGATAACCGGAATCGAACCGCAAGACGAGGCATCGTAGAGCAATGCAGTATCGTAGCGTCGCTGCAGCACTATCAGCTCGGGCAGGTGGCGGGCTATCATGGCCTTGTTGCCGGATACTACGGGGATACCGCGCTGCAGAGCTTTGCTGACAATTGCATATGAAGCATCTGCATTATCGATGACTTCAACAATAAGGTCGATTTCGGAATCATTGAGGATGTCGTCGGGCTGCTCGGTAAACAAATACTGTGGAGCATCTAAAGCTCTTGGTTTATTCTTGTCGCGCACACAGATGCGCTTGATTTCGGCATGTGCATTCGGGGCTTTGTCGATAACCTGGTATATACCCTGGCCTACGACGCCAAATCCGAATAGGCCTATTCTTATCTTATTCATTTATAAAAGGCGTTAGAATTTCATTTAACTGCTGATGCTCAACCAAGAAGCCGTCGTGACCGAAAGGACTCGATATTTCATGGTAGCGAGCTCCGGGTATACGTTGTACAAGACTGCGCATCTCGGCAGGTGTAAAAATAATATCTGTAGAAATACCAACCACAACCGTCGGGCAAGAGATCGCAGCCAGAACCGCGTCGACTCCGCCACGTCCACGACCTATATCGTGGGTATCGAAGGCATCGAGAATCGCCACATAGGAGTACGCATTATAGCGCCGTACGAGCTTTTCGCCCTGATACTGCTGATAAGTACATGCGCGGTGGGTATCGAATGGTTTTACTTCTCCTTTATCCTGCTGACTTAGGTTATAACCTTCAGGGCCACGGTATGTTAGCAATCCGATTGCACGTGCGGCAGCAAGTCCGGCCTGAGCAGCATCGTCGCGCTGCTCGCCATATGATGCGTCGCTTTTAATTGCCATACGCTGGGTCTCGTCGATGGCGATGGTCCAAGGCGAAGCCTTTGCATCGGTGGCAATGAGTACAAGTTTGTCGAAACGCGAGGGCTCTACCGCAACCCATTCAAGGGCTTGAAAACCACCGACAGAGCTGCCGACGAGGGCGTGGATATGACCAATTCCGAGAATTTCGGCAAGCAAACGGTGGGCCGATACCATATCGCCTATCGTGAAGGCCGGAAAGGAATCGTAGTATGCTTTGCCGGTGTCGGGGTTATTGTGCAGCGGCCCGGTAGTGCCATAGTGCGAACCGAGGATATTGGCGCATATCACATACCATTTGTCAGGGTCGAGGAATGCGCCGCTTTCGACCGTATGAGGCCACCAGTCGGCCACATCGCTGTTGGCGGTGAGAGCGTGGCATACCCATACCACATTGTCGCGGGCTTCGTTGAGAGTGCCGTAACTATGATAGGCTATATCAAGTTCGGGAAGTACCACCCCCGACTCCAATCGGAAAGGGTGATGACTACGTATGATGACAGGTTCAGTTGACATGTTTGAAAGCTTGTTCGAAATCATCGATAATATCTTCAACATCTTCGAGACCGAGAGAGATACGCAGTAGCGTAGGAGTAACACCGGCAGCCTCGAGGTCGGCAGCGCTCAACTGCTTGTGTGTGGTCGATGCCGGGTGGGTTACAACGGTGATTGAATCGCCAATCATAGTCATGTGTGCAGCCAAACGGAGTGCTTCGACAAAGCGGACTGTTGATTCGAGATCACCCTGCAGCTCTACATTCAGCACCGCCGAGGCACCGAAACGGAAGTACTTCTGCGCATTCTCATAGCCGGGATGATCTTCGAAGCCCACGTAGCTTACTTTTTTCACTTTGGGGTGATTGCGCAGGTATTCGGCGAGTTTGCGGGTTGATTCTACCTCATGGCGCACACGTAGCGACAGGGTCTCGAGACCAAGCAACATCAGGTAGGAATCGAATGCCGAGGGACAGCATCCGAAATCGCGCAGACCACCGGCTCGACATTTTACGATAAATGCTGCCGGGCCGAAAGCCTCGGCAAACACAAGCCCGTGGTAGCTTTCATCGGGCTGTGACAGTTGCGGATAGCGACCATTTGCCCAGTCGAATCGTCCGCCGTCGACGATGATACCGCCCATAGCCGTGCCGTGGCCGTTGATCCACTTCGTGGCAGAATCGACAATAATATCCGCACCCCAGTCGAACGGGTTGCACAAGTAGCCACCGGCGCCGAAAGTGTTGTCGACAATGAATGGCACGCCGTGGCGATGTGCGGCATCGGCGATAGCCTTTATATCGGGTACGCGGCATGTGGGATTACCCATACTCTCTACGAATACTGCTCGGGTATTATCGTCGATAAGCGCCTCGAGGTCGGCTGCCTCATCGGTGGGCGCGATACGCACCTCGATGCCGAGTTTGCTGAGCGAATGACGGAACTGGTTGTATGTGCCGCCGTAGAGCAATGGCGACGCAACGATATTCTGCCCTTTCTCGGCCAAGGCCGTTATAGCTATCAGAATCGAGCTCATACCCGATGCCACAGCGAGAGCACCTACACCACCGTACAAGGCTGCAATGCGCTCCTCGTATGCCGACGAAGTGGGGTTTTGGAGGCGGGTATAGATATTGCCGGCCTCGCTGAGGTCGAAAAGGTTGGCAGCATATTCACATGTTTTGAATCGGTATGCAGCAGTCGGGTATATAGCCACTCCACGAGCGCCTGTTTCGGGAGTGTGATCGAGTCCTGCATGAATCTGTCGGGTGTTGAAGCCTAATTTTTTATAGTCCATAACGAATAAAAAAACAACCGGCCCCTGAAAAGGAGCCGGCCTATGATGAGTTAATAATATGACGATACTCACACCCGGCTCCGTCGGCTGCACATGCACATCATACCCATCATAGTCACGCTCATATCGAGCATGGCCGTAGTGTTTATGTATGTGGCATTTGTAGTCATTATAAGCCGGTATTTTATTTTGCTTGCAAAGTTAAACACAATATTTAATTCTGCAAACTTTTTGCCATTAAAATTACACAAAATAATTTACAAAAGAGAAAATCTCATAATAGTTATCATTGAGTTACAGAGCGTTAGGCCACAAAATAAAAAAACGACATAGACGGCATAATCCAAATTTTGTTGCTACTTTTCGCCACAAAGTCACAAAAATTGCGTAACTAAGTGCGGTTTTAGGGGGTAAATCATTGAAATAACTGAACTTCAAGAGGATTTGTTAGTAATCTCTTCAAAAGTGGTCAAGTTTTGACGCTCTCCGACAGGCGTAAGACAACCCTTTTGAGCAATTTTATTTCCAAATTCTTGTCGAAAAAAATGGCAACTTTGAACTCAGTTATTGTTCCTGGCAAGGCTCTCAAAGGGGGCCGGCACAAGGTCAGAATATCAGTAGCGCACAACGGAGAGTTCCGCTACATCCTTACTGACATCGTTCTCGACTCCGCCAAGGAGTTCAAGAACGGCCAAATCGTGAAACGCCCAGATGCGGCAATACTCAACACCAAGCTGCGCGGCATAATGCAGAAGTGCCAGCGAGCGATTGATGAACTTGAATACATTGAGGGGCTGACCTGTCCTGAGTTGGTCTATCAAATCAAACACGCCGAGCGTTACCGCCACCGCACACTCTCGTCTATCTACGCAGAGTACATAGACTATGCCCGACTGAAGCCGGGCACTAAAAGTTTCTACGCTTCATCAATCAACTGCATCGAGGAGTGCCTTGGTGATAAGCTGCTCGTGGAAAATATCAACCACTCAACTATCCTCGCCCTTGACAAGTTCATGCGTGAGGAAAAGAAGCTGAAGCCGTCAACAATCCGCAATCGGCTCGTGTTCCTTATGGTGCTCCTGAACTACGCCAAGAGGTGCGGATATGTTCAGTATCGCGTTGATCCGTTCTTCGGCTATGAGCTGCCAAAGGCTGAGGTACGCCAGTCGTGGCTCTCGGTTGATGAGGTACGGTCTATCCGGGACTATCAACCGCCCACGAAAGGTCAGGCTCTTGCCAAAGACCTCTTCATGCTCTCGTATTATCTCGGAGGCATTAACATGGTTGATATGCAAGACCTCAACTTCAACGATAACCCGACAAGGATTCATTATGTCCGTAAAAAGACTGAACATCGCCCTAAGCTCAACAAGTTCGTAGAGTTCGACATCCCTGCCGAGGCTCTTGAAATCATCAATCGGCGCAAGGGTGAGGACGGACGCCTCGCACTCTCGGAAAATCAGCGGAAGGAACATTGCCACTCGTTGTTTGACCTCCACCTCCGGAAGATTGCGACTGCCCTCAACATTCCTAATCTCATCTACTACTCGGCCCGTAAGTCGTTCTCTCAACACGCCTTTCAGCTCGGAGTCGGCACATCGACTATTGACTACATTCTCGGCCACAGAGTAGATAAGGACAGTACGAGCCTCTTCAACTACATCACCGTTACGCCTGAGATTGCAACGCAGGCCGTTAAAATAGTTCTGGATAATTTGCGATAATTCATAATAAATCGTTAACTTTGCGCCATCAAATAAGTTCCACCACGGAGTTTATTTGGTTTGACTTGGCAGAGAGGGGTGGTTCCCTCTCTGCATTTTTTTACCCCCTACCTTATCGGATACAAAAAGAGGGTGCCTCACGACACCCTCCGGCACTTTACACATCATCGAATTACATCATCAAAAAGTGCCTACATTACGGATTACTAACGAATCGGTTCAAAGTTCGGCAAAGAATGAAAAAATGGCCGCGTCTCACGACGCAGCCACTGCAATTTAACATTTACGATTTATAGCATTTTCTTTATTAGACTGATGATTGGATTGCGGAAGATGATCGCCAAGAGTGCTGCTATCGCTCCGATGAGCCACCAAAACGCCTCCATTCTGAATGATTCCCACCAAGAGAGGTCTTTTTCCACCGGGTAAGGCTGCGGCACCGGGACTGGCACCTCTTTTACTTTGGCCTCAGTTTGGTTGTTATTCACAGTCGTTTTCGGAACAGGCACATCTACTGGCTTGGACTGAGGTTTATTTTCAAGCGTATGGCCGAGTGTTCCGTCCGGGTTTACCCATGCGTCAGATGTGGCATAGTCCGTTTCAAGGTGGCTCGTACTGTCAGGCGTTTCGCGTGAGGCAGACTGCGCCGGAATCTCGACAAGAACAGTCACGGTGTCAATCTCTGTGATTACCTCCCTCTCAACTGTTTTCTCGTCGTGTTCTGCCAAAATCACCGGCGCGGTCGAAATGGTTTGCTTTGCAGTCCGACACGATATGAGTGCCAGAAGCGGAATGAGAATTAAAATTAGCTGTTTCATGCGTTGAGGTAGTTGATTATGCCGTCGACGTGGGCCTGCACGATGCGCTCTTTGCCTTCGGCTGATTTGAGAATTGCAAGGTCGCCCTTGTTGTCATAGAACAGCGACTCGGTGAGAACTGCCGGGCAAAGTGTTCGGTCGCACATGGCGAGGCTCTGCGGCCAATAATGTCCTTCCGGAACGTAGCGGTTACCTTGAAGATTGCGATTTGCGGCTTCATCATAGATGCACTTTGCAAGTCGCTTGGAGTTGGCAGATGCTTTCAGCCCGACCATAGAGCAGAAGCCCGAAGCATCGTGCCATTTGCCGTCACCGCCGGCGGCGTTGGCGTGGAACGACACCATAATGCAGTTGGATGTGCCATACTGGGCGCAGAGTTTGTTGACCTCCTTCCAACGCCAATTAAGAGCGGCGTTGATTTGGGCCTTATTGCACAACTTGCCGGGCGTTGAGAGTGGTTCATGATCTTGAGTCCATATCTCGTGGACGGTGTAACCTTTGGCCTGGAGTCGAAGAGCTACTTCCTTGCCTATCTCTCTGTTAAACTGCCATTCGTAGAATGACTTATCCGGTGAACACTTGCCGGGGCAGTTGTTGCCGTGGCCGTAGTCGAATATTATGTGTATTGTCTTCATGTTTCTTCTAATTCTTTAGGTTTGTCTTCTGATGCAGGCTCGGAATCCTGGAGTAAATCTTCTTTGCCAACGAGCCTGAAAAAATTCCATTTCTTTTTGATGCCTTTGTATTCGAGGTAATTGTTGACACATGAGTTAAGCTCGATACCGTAGATTATAAAGAGCATGGCCATACTCACCACCGGCACGCCTATGCTAACTCCAAATGTGCGTGAGCATACCTCAGCAAGTGTGACCCAGCAGAGATAATCTACCATCTTGTTAAGAGTACGGCGCCAAGCGCGAGAAGGTCGTATCTGCTCCTTCCGTGATTTGGCGGCAAGAAGACCGAAGCGGAGGTCGACGAGTACAAGCACCATGCCGAGCAGGAGCCAGGGTGCGAGATGCCCGTAGAAGTCGGCAAACACCATTCCAAGAGCTGCCATTGCGGCTGAGAAAAGATTATTGGTTTCAGACATAGCTTTACGAGATTAAGAAGTGAATGACTCCGATGACACACCCGAGGACGGCGCCTATGAAGTCCCAGAGCAAATCTCGCTTGCAAAAGTGATTCCCCGGCTGCTTGCTATCGTAAATCTCCTTGCCAATGGAGAAAAGAGCAGCCACCACAAATGAGATGATGAGCCGAATGAGGATAACGAACACTACGGGCCAATCGGGGATAACCGGCCCGGAAAAGAGCCACGCCACGAGAGCGAGGACGAAGCACACCAATAAATGGAGCAGCTTGTCAGTTGGAATTTTGTTGAACATAATGATAACGTATTGGTTTCTGGTCGCAAAGTAAATCCCAAAAAACACACGTTCAGCAAAATGGCAAAATCCTTGAAATGACGATATGCGACAAAATCCGCATTTTCAGCCAATTAGCCGAATTACGGATTTTACCAAATTCGTTAGTGAATCAATCTCGACCTCTTTCAAATTTATGGCATCTCAGCCAACCGCACATTTTCAAAGGGTCTGCACCGAAAATTAAGCGGATGCGCACTGGTGATTAGGAAGTTCCTTTATACTGTAAAGATAACCATAAAAGACGGATTTCCGGCACCGACAATGCCACCATTTTAGCGCCTTAACGTTTGTAAACGGAAACGCCCGGCTTAAAGCCGAGCGCATCATTAATTGTAGTTGAAGTAGAATCGTCCGAACAGGCGGACACTCACATAATAGACCAGTGCAACGAACGATAGTCCAAAAGATCTCCAAGGAGAATAATCCTTGCCGGAAATGATTTTACACATATTCCTGAACAGTGACACGTCAGCCAACTTCCTTGACTGCTTATTGCCTCCTCTGTCATAATCGTCATCGTGGATGCAGCAGGCCACATAAAACAATTTAGCGAATGGCGGCTTTATGTATCGCAGCAGACCACGCTCACAGCCACAACCCTTGCTCATACCTCGTACACGCTCCAGTCAATAGAGTCTTTCTCTTTCCACCCCTCTTTAAGAGTGGAATCCACATAGTCCAGAGCCTTTGTGTAGAAGTCGGTGAACTCCTGAAGATCTGAGAACGTGTGATAGCGAGGCTCATCATCAGTACCGAACTTGTAGCAAACAGGCAAATTCGCTCCAGATGTTTGAAAGGCCAAGTCATAGGCGGCCTTGTAATTGAATTGATTCTCGGCGGACAACCATACAGGCATATCTCGCCAAACGAAACCACACAATATTTTACGGTCGATGTCCGCATTAATTTGATTGATGATTACCTCCTTCACCTGAGCGAGAGTCGGCTTCTCCTTGAATGTATAGCGGTATTCGTAGTTGCTGCCAGTGTCGGGGTCCTGGTAGAGCCCATAGAACACTATCCATTTGCGACCCACTTGAATGAGTCCGTTTTGCGCTTTGTCGGTGCCGTATATCTTTTCCATTATCATAGAATTTTCCGCTAATTTAAGCATAAAATCGGCACGTTCCGCAAAATCGCAAAATCTTGGAGTTCGGATCAGGTGAATTTGGGCAGGGATTTGCCGTCGAACATCTCCATTGTGATAGTGGTCTCAAACGGGAAGCCGTCCTCAATGTCGCTCACTTGATCGAGAATGTTCTGCATCTCTTTGGAGGCAGTGAAGAACTTGGCCCATGTGCCATCCTGCTTGTCACGGAAGCTTACGAGGTAGCGGCCTTCACCGTGCTGTGTCTTGATGTCCTGCTCGTAGTCGTGGACTTCGATAGGCTTGTTGATGATGCTTCTAATCTGCACCACCTTGCCGGGGAAGCGCTTCTTGCCATCCTCGGGCTGGTAGGCTACGCCTAATTCAGAGAATTTTCGCATTTGATGATGTGTTAATTTATAAAAAAGATGTTTGCAATCTGCGTGACAGGCCATTCCTTTGAATGACCCGATAAGTTCTTGCCTGCGCTTCCGGGAGTTTACTCTACCCAATTTTCGCGCGGCTTTTTCCTTTATTCTCCTTCTAACCCTTGAATGAGTACCAAAGAAAACAAACCCAAGAAAATCACACCCCTCACTGATTGGCCGTATTGCCTCGCTCTGCTTAACTCTATGGCCCATCGTTTCAATCAAACCGTTGTAAATAGCACGAAGTCTCCACAACTCTCTTTTATTCTCCCCCATATTCTGACATCATCCATGTAACGCTGATAGAGGTATCTCATTTCGCCATTCAACTCAAAACTTCTTACGACGGAGCACATATAATGGTCAACGGGTGATAACCGCAGATTGGCGAGCATTTGGGAAGAACGCAGCCCCTTCGATAACCCCGACTGCATCAAGGTAATGAAATTATCCAAGAATTGAAGAACAGTTACATCGCTGATGTAATGACGTATCTCGGCCATCATACTATTTTGGTCGATGTTATCATAGTACTTTTCTATGTCATTAGAGAGGAAATACTGCATCCATTCCGGATGTGCCGAATAGTCTTCCTCAATACGATGAAACAGCCAGTGCATACCGCGCCCTTTGATACTCGCCGCAGTGTTGGTTATGAATGTTGGACTTACGTATTTCTCGACAATAACCATTATTGCGTGGCATCCGATTCTATAATAGACTTTCGGAGCCTGAACAATCCTCTCCTTTGGCCCATCAGTCACTACCATCTCCCTTATGTCTTTGGGGCTGATATGGAATGTGCCTCTTGCGAGATCCAATTTCAACTTTGCAAGGAGTTGTATCTTTATTGGCCAATATTTAGAGCGTTGCCCTTCAGTATCAAGATGACTTATGACATAATCAAAACTCTCCGACAGGTTCTTGTCGGAGAGTATCTCACTCATTAAATTGTCAATAGGGAAACCGGCACAATGAAGCGCCGCATGGAGGTCGGTGCAAGCCTGCGGAATCAGTTCGTATTTGATGTTATGTGCAGACGCTGCATCCATTTCAAATGTTATTGGGCCTTCCGGTCCGTGGGATGCCATATTTCAGACATCCCACTTGAAGGTTTTGTTATGTTCCGGCTTTCCATCATAGATGCTGTTGCCGAGGCTCAAACCCCTCGCCGAGTGCGACGGCAATCACGTTGCCATGCAGGGTCAGACGATTAATTAACCTTGGTAAGTTCAGACGAGCGCCGTAGTTCGTGTTCGAGTTCGAGGAGGCGTTATTCGCAAGCGCATAGGCGAAGCCCGAATTCGCGTTCGCATTGTTGCTGGAGCGCAAGAGGACACGGCTATTGAGGTTATCTGCCTTTTGACCGCAAAGTTACTCATTTTTTCTCAAAGAATTTTAACATTTAATGATATTTCGCTGAAAATCGACTCGCTACGCGAGATATAGGAGGGTTTGGGCAGGCGAGGCTACGCCATCGCCTCCCAAACCGACGAGCAAACGAGATTAACGAGCTTTCGCTTTGACAATCACAAACGTTCCTCGGAAGGCCAGACGAGCGCCGTAGACGTGTCGAGTACGAGGAGGCGTAATCGCAAGCGCATAGGCGAAGCCCGAATCGCGTTCGCATAGTGCTGGAGCGCAAGAGGACACGGCTACGCGAATTTGAGTACCAATATCCGGCGCAATAATCGGTAACATACTTGGAGCGGTCTCCAGGATCTACGCGAGACGGAAGGATGTCACAGCGCCGCCCGTGAATAAGTCGAAGAACATTGTCTCCACTTCCGTCGGGAAGCGTGAGCGTGCGCTCAGTCTTTGAAATCGGGTCGTAGATATGGGCGATATGATTCAAGGGGAAATCTGCAAACTCCACACCGCGACGCTTTTTGTAATCAAGGTATGAGGTCACGTTTACAGCAATGTTTGTCATCCAGTCGTTGTTACAGCCGATAAACGCTTTCAAGCCCATAAGTGAGTTGAAGTTGTTGCCGTTGTATGTAGAATCGCGCATACCTATGTTGTCGAGCTGATTGAGTCGGCCGCCGCTCTGACCATTGCCTACCACGGCCTGCTCATTAAGTCGGCCTCGGCAACACCACCAAAGTATGGCGGTTTCTTTGTGCTGCTCGTAGTCGATGAGCTGGAATCCCGGGCCACGCATCCACGCAAGATTCTCGAAGTCCTTCATCGTGTAGTTGAGGGTGCCGGTAGGAATGGCTGTTGGATTGCCGTCTGCATCATACTCCCATGCGGCCGTTGTTGATGTACCCGTGCCGCGTTGGCTTGAACCTGTTGAGGAAACGGAGCGGGGACGGCTTAGAGCATCCATTGTGATAGGATAGTTGCCTATGAGCGAATCTCCCTCGCATTCAACGCCCTCTTCCGATGCCGCCTTATGCTCCACCCAGTCAGGCTCAATGGCCTCAACGCTGCTTGAATCGACTGCAATACACTCCGCATTCTGATCCACTACGATGAATGTTGTGAAGAAGAACCACTTGGCGCCTGCGGGAACATCGGTGAAGATATAATCCCCACGCGTGCCATCGAAATCAAACTGAGCGTTGCTGATTGACATCTTGAACGTCTTGATAACCTTGCCGTTCTCATCAGTGAACACACCGCCGAGATTTGCCATATTGATACCGGGCCATCTTACCTGCTTCATTCCCTCAACGTCCATTCGATAGGTATTCATATTTGCGGCAGTTGAAATGGAATCATCCACATCAGTACCTACATAAGCATCATTGACATACACACCGCAGTTCTCTTTATAGAGGAGGTCGCCGATGGCTTTGCGCACGCATTTGCTTGCGGTGCTGATAGGCTCGTTTACGCAGTGAGACCATACGTAGTAAATAGCCTGATTCTTGTAGTCGTTGATGCCTTTGTACCAACAATGGCAGAGATGCCACATTATATCGTAGCCCTCTCCAGCGTTGTCAGTAAGGTCAATGGAGCTGCCGTCGGCAAAGAAGTTGAAGTCGTTGTCGTCAAGTTCCTCGCCCTCCATACGGTTGAGCTTTTCATTGTAAGTACACTTGTAAGTATGCGTGTCCTTCTCAATCGCAAGCAGGTGGCCACTCTGAACAAATGGAGTGTTGAAGTCTCGGCCGGTATTATTGTCGAGGTTCGTCATTTTGTTCGATTCATCGTTGTCATCGTTCTGCGATTTGATGATAGAGAACTGCGAGTTGTGGAGGATTAGTTGGGGGAAGTATCTGCCAAAGGCAGCAAGTGCGGAATCTTCGATGAGGTCTGACATAATCCATCGACCGGTGATACCCGAACATCTGCCGCTTTCCTCATAGGCTTGGCCGCTGGGGTCAAGACCTATCGCTCCGCTGTTTTGCAGGGAGTAAAGGATTGATGAGGGGGCAGTGATGTTAACATCCGGCAGTCGGATATAACGCACATTGGATGAGGTCACTATTCCGTTGATGAGTGTCATCGGGTCAATGTTCGGACAACCTGCAAGCATAAGGCGTATAACGCTGCTCATGCCCTCGATTGTCAAACCGCCTGGATATGAAAGATTCGGGAGGTTGACAAACGAGAGGTCGGTCATCGTAGCCGGCAACTGGAGTGTGAAGATAGGCGATGTTTCAGCCAACGTGATTGTTGACAGGTCGGAGCCTTTGGCATACACTTCCTCCAAACGTGGACACTTGGCGGCATTTATAGTCGTTACCTCCGTGGTACGCACGTCAAGGTAGCGAAGGAACGGCAGGTCGCCGAGGTTCATATTTGTGAGAAAACCCGTATTGCCGGGTGAGAGTCGCCATAAATCTTTGTGTGTATCCGAGCCAATCACAATCTTCTCGGCGAGTTTCATCTGCGAGAACTGGAAGTTCGGGTCAATGGAAATCTGCGAGAGGTCAATCTCACTCATCTGGTCGGCCTGGTAGATGTAGAGCAAGATGTTATCGCCGTGCTGGAAGTCCGTAAAAACGCCTTCTTCTCCAGCTTTGAGATACATCCCCTGCGTTACGTTACCGCCGTCATTACCGATGCCATAATAGCCGGACTTTCCTGCACGGAAGCGGATAACCGCCCCTGTCTTGGCTCCGATACGACCGCCGAGGACGTGGCTTGCATCCTTGAAGTCGCCGGTCTGATAGTAACCGTCACGCACACGCCAACGCTGCTCTATGAAGCGAGGGAGAGACTGACGGCCCGAACCATGCAGGGCGTAATAGTAGATGTCTGTGTAGGTCTCGGAATACTTGATATACTTGCGCTCGCAGTCAAAGGTGCAAACGACCTTCGGCCACATCTCAATACGCTTCTGCACGAAGTAGTATTGCGCTCCTTTGGGCGAGAACGGGCCGGCACCGATGCCGTCCACTTCCGGGAGATTTCGCATAGTGCCGACAACACCGGGAAGTGTGAGGACATTGCCGCTTGCGTCAGCAATCATCTCCTGATTGTCACAACGGCGCAGATTGTTCCAGAGGATTGATCCACGTCCTGCATAGCACTTGTCATCTTCCTCGGGGTTGAGTTCTGCCGGAATCGTGTTGCCGCCATCGTTATCCTTGCCGTTGCAGGTGTCGCAGTCATATACTTTGTTGAAGTACATGCGTAGCGGCTCCATTGAGGACGGCGAGTGATATTCGCCATTCTCAACCCAGCTGCCATCTTCGAGGAAGAACATAGGCTGCATATTCTTCGCCTGCTGATCCACGGCGGCGAGATAGTCGGTGAACGTATAGTAGGCAAGGAGCGACTGTATGCTCATGTATCGCCATGCGTTCTCCCTCCACAGCTTTTTCCATGTGGCGGCAAGCTCTGCCTTGGAGTAGTCGCAGGAGTCGCAGAACTGGAGGACGTTGTAAAGTTCGTAAGGAACTTTGCGCCCCATAGCGAGGTCTTCCTGAAGCTGGTCATCATCCACCATACACTCAAAATACTGAGTCCATGCCGGATATGTCTCTTGGCCGAGGTTGAGTTTGGAGACCCACGACGATTGGGTTTTGACAGGGGCCATCATATCATCAACAGAGCCGACCCCCATGAACCAGTCCATCGCATCGTAGGTGATAAGTTCAAAACCGCTTACCGGGTTGAGGACATCGCCGGAGATAATCCACTTGCCGCCTACCTGCTTCATTGAGCCGGTGGAGCGTGCCCACTCACCACCGCTGAACCGCATTACGCGATAGTCACGTCCGCAGTACTGCGAGAGGATGTAAGGCTTGCTTGTGTCAAGGCCCTCTGTGGTTTTGAATCGGGCCATAATTTGGTCGAGAGTTTCTTGGCCGACGTACTTTCCAGAGTTGTCGTATTGAGGCTTGCCGAAGAACTCTATAAACGAGCCGTAATTCATGCAGCCGAGATTGTAGCCGGGAGTGTCTTGGAAGCCAAGCGCTACCTGCTCGCCTTTGTCCTCTTTCCAATTGCCTCGGGCGTGGAACCACGCGTCAGCGAGAGAATCGGACGTAGCTCGGAAAGCCGCAATCGGGTGATTGGCTGTAGAGTGGTTCATTTCAAGGTCGGTCACTTTTACTCCGCTCTTAGTCCATGTGCCATCAAACGCACGCTGCGCCGGGGTCATATAGTTGGAGCCGAGGGCGCGGAACGTGGCGTTCATCATATCACACACACCGCAGTCATTTGCCATCGAAGAGTCCGAGTAGTCAACCTTGACTGTGATGATTGCAATAGGAATTGTGTTGACTCCAATTCGGATATAGCCCAGATCAAAAAGCTCATAAGTTTTGAGCGCGTCCGCATTGGTGTATTCGGGGTTAAGCGGAGTTACTTTCCATCCGCTGTTCTTGCGCAGATAGAAGCGGTCATTCTTGATAGGACGCTTGGCCGAGGTTGTACCCTGACGGCGCCACTGAACGTGTTCTGCCTTGAATGAGCGCCACGGCAATGTCGGGTGGAAGTAGTAGAGGGTACACTCAAACTTTGTGGAGGTGTCGATGTCTCCGTCGAATGTGTCAAACGTAGCCTGAGGAGCAACTACTACATAGTACGGTATGCCTTTCTCTTTAAGCAGGCTCATAGAGGGGCGGTTCTGATTGTCGAGCACGTTCTCCTTGTCGTACTCAGCAATCATCGCCTCGGTGTCTGTAAGTTTGCAGAGGTAGTTCTGGAAAGCCTGCGCCCATTCATAGTAGCTGTCGTAGGCGAGTGTGTAGTAGAGATAGAAATCTCCCTCTGTTCCGTCGAATGTGATGTGCTTGGTGTTGAGTATCGCGCCGGAGTTGGCAACGTAACCGATAGCACCGATTTCCTCACCATCAACGTAGAGTTTGATTGTCGCATACTCAGTTGAGCCACGGCGCACTGTGATTGTGGAAGGCTCTACGACTATGCCGACTGTGTATTTCTCCCCACACTTGAATGAGCGTGTGATGGTCGAGGGTGTACCCGTCTTGCAATACAGAACAATCTCGTTACCGGTCACATAAAAGCCAGTGCCTGAATCGGAGTCGAAACACTCCATCAGTTTAGCGGTGTCGTCCTTGATGTTGTTGGTGGCGAACGCGAACTGGAACGCCATACCATTAGTGCGCTCAGTAGCAGCCGTACCAAACGGAGCGTAAGGAATGGTGGCCTTGACATTCTCTGCGATACGGAGGCAGTTCTCGCCAAGGTAGGTGGCAAAGCCATTTGATGACCAGTTTGAACCCTCAACCGACATTTCAAAACCGCCATTGCTGATTGTGTGGTCCGGCTCGGAGTTGCTTCGGGTGGAGAAGTCATAACCGAACAATGCGCCCTCTTTTATGATTGCGTTGATGGCAGATCCGATGACCTTAACGGTAATAGGATAGGTCTGACTATTGCCGTTCTGCGCATAGACTTCAATGGTGGCGCTGCCGTCGGTGGCATAACCTTGAATCTGTTTACGTACCGGATACGTCTGCGAGATTTGGCATTCTACGGATGTGACCTCCTTGCCGTCGATATAGACTTCGGCGGTTGTGGAGTTCTTGCCGGGTGTGTAGGCGGCAACCTCTATTTCAAGATTGTCATAAAGCCTGACAACGCCATTGTTGGCATCGTTGAATCGTAAAGCCACGATGGGCTCCTTGGAGATGGAGTCCACGCACATTACCGAGGTATAGATAGTATTGCCCGTAACACCGGAGGCGACATCCTCGCCATAGACGCGGACAGGATATGAGCCGTGTCCCAGACGCTCTCCCCCGCCGAACACGTTACAGGGGTCTATCGAGATGGAGTGGGAGTAACTGTCGGTTATGGTCGCCACGCCAAGGCTTCGCCATTCGCCGTTATAGAACATTTCAGTAAATACCTTGACACCCTGCTTTGATACGTTGTTGGCGAATTTGTACATGAGCAGGTTCTTGGTTGTACCGCCGACTTCAAGCGCGGAGCTTGTCGTGTAGTTAAGGGTCTGAACCGAAGTGCAGGTTACATCTACGGCTGTAACGGTGATTGTGCGCCGCTTGATATTGCCCTCAGCATCGTAGGCAACGAGGGTGAAATCTTTCGCTGCCGCCTCAGTGAAGTAAGGTGTGAAGTCAAATTTGAACGAGTAGTTTGTCGCGGAAGTCGAGGAGTTCTGGTTGATATTCTCGCTCCAAAGGGATAAGCCCGACGTTGCGTCAATAATCTCAACCTTGCGTATTACTCCGGCAATTTCTTCCCCTCCATCATAGGACACGGAACGAATGGCCGCGTTGACGATGATGTCAGAACCAAATGCAGCGTAAGGTGCTGGATTGTCGGGATAGATAGAAAGCGTCGAACCGGTCGCTCCGCCGGCGCCATTGCTCTTGGGTATCTTCACCGCCTCACCGATTGCATTGCCGGTCTTGTCAACGCCCTGGATGATGTAATCGTCGGGGTCCGGGGTGATTTCCAAACCCGCGAAAGATTTTTGCTCCATTTCGTAAGCTCCACCCGTGGAAAGAGCTTCTTTGCCGTCCTTTTCGGGTGTGTCAGATGTTTTGACGGAGCCGCCTCCGCCAAACTCTTTCCACAAATCTTTGCTGGCAAAGTCCGTAGGTTGCCCAGTGAACTGATATGTTTCCCAAGTGTACTCCCCCGTCCGATATGTGATGACAAGGCCTCCCTTGGCGTAGTTGATTCCCGACTTGGTTTGTTCCGCAAGTATTGCGTCAATGGCGGTGTCTTTGGTGTAGTATCCGGCTACCGTGCGAGGACAAAGAGCATCCACATTTATAATCGCCTCTGCGCCGGCCGACATACCAGCGAGGTCAACCCAATTCGCTGGATTGAGGAATTGTGTATCGGTGAGGTTCGGGCCAACGTATTGGTAAGTTTTCCATGAGGAGGCCCCAATAGCGAATGTTATCTGCAATCCAAGCGAGGCTACTCCCTCTTTGAGAATAGCCTGAAGGACGTTGTGTGACTGCACCTCTGCATTGATGTCAGAGTAGTATTCGCCGGTCGGCAGAGGTATCTCTACGGTGGCGTTGTAGGTGTTACCCACCGCAGAGCCGGAGATAGATTCGAGCTTGTCGTTGTTGATACGATAGATGCCATCGGGCAGACGGTAGAGCCAACCGGAATTATATGTGAAGTCGGAGTTGTATGTTTCTTCGGCTATGTTGTAAAAGTTCGTGTTGCCGAAGCTGCGGAAATATAGTCCGGGGTCATATTCATCTTCGTTGGGGCATAGCCAAACTCCACTTGTAGGCTCGCTACCGTTGCCGTCCCATTGGCCGTCTGCGGGAAGTATGCCTATCACATCAATCCGATGTGCATTGTCTAATATCCCATTATTCGCCCAGCGAATCTGCTCCTGCAACTGCGCGCCTTCATCGCCGGGGAAAGCAGATCCGGCAACATGGCCGAGAGCGAGGTCAGAGCCTATGGCTATGAGTTCAGAACCGCTCCAACGGAACGTTTTGTTTTCAGAGGTACAGGTGTAAATTTTGCCTGCAACAGGTATGCGGCCATCCAAGTCGGCGGTTTCTCCGAATAGGTATGCATCGGCCCAATTATTGTAGTAAGTGAATATGGAGGTTATCAACGCTACATTATCGCCTTTTATCTCCCAATAATCAGATACCTCATATTTTGTAACCTCACCACCTACAATGGCCGGAGTGGGATTGTTAGCTAACCGCTGGGGCCGCAGTATAGCGTCCCAATTTGTCCCATCAGTGATGATTCGGTTTGACACTGCAAGAACGAAGCGGTTGGTATCAGCATTGTAAACCACCATACAGCCTGAGTCTGTTGACTTTTTGCTGGAGGATGCCATTTGAGACGTTATGCCGGTTACGATGGCATTGAACTCGACTACATCATCAACGTATCCGGGGAGATTGGCCGCAGGAACTTTGCCACTCTCATCAAGAGGGGCTATGCCATTGGCTTTGCCGATTTTGGAGTTGATTGCCGACACGCCTGAATTGGCGGTATCGGCTGCGCTCTTTGCATTGTTGGCTGTTGTTTGAGCCGCTTTGGCTTGTGTCAAAGCAGAATCGGCATTGTTATAGGCTGAGTCAAGTTTTACTTTGTCGGCGGCCGTGATGAAGCCTGCTTGCGATGTCGTGGAAATAGGAATGGAGCATGAGATAGTTTTGCCGACGCTCTTGATTGTAAGCGTGGCAGAACTCTGCGTTGTCGTGATTGCCACGGACTGAAGCTCCTTTCGGTCGATTGCCGCCTGCAAGTTGCTTTGCTCGGATTCTGACAATGTGGCAATGAGTTTGGCGAGAACGGTGTACGCTATCCTTCGCCCCCCATTGACTTCAAAGTAATCCGATGCCGAAAGCGAGGCCACGGGCGTTAGCTGCTCTATCGTCCGTGAATTGGTGCGGAGTGCCGAAAGCACCGCATCAATGATGACTTGTTTTTCGGATTCTGTCATTGGTTTATTTAATTATTCGGTTATTGGTGTTGCTTGTGACTCGGTATAGAGTGTCATCAATGCGACGCATGATGAGGTGGTTGGAGGTTTCAATGGTCGGGTTGAGGTTGTTGACCTTTTGGAGCAGTTGAGTGAACACGAAAGAGTCAAGCCCCTCAATCTGCACGTTCATCTCCGGCACGGAGGAGTCTTTTCTGGCGTACCTAACTCCATCGAAATAGACATAGGAGCAGGTGAGCAAGCGATTGAGCATTTCTGCGAAATGCACCGGTACTCCCTCCTGACCTCCCATTGTGAATTTCTTTTGAGTGGACTCCAGCGCAAAGAGTTCGATTGGGTCGGACTCCGGGGTTATGAATTGCTCATTCTCCACGGCGAAAGTCCACCCGCTATCCTTGAAGCCTCCTGGTACACGGAAATCAAAGAAGTACCTCATACCGTCGATTATGAACACCGCATCCTGACGCTGCTTGTTGTCCTTCATTGCATATTGAATGAGGGTGGTTTTAGCAAGCTCGGCAGGGTCGTTGGTAATGCGGAAGAGATGGCTTGTGATGCCTTTGGCAGGATTGAGGACTTGGTAGATTCCGGGAGCCAAGCCCGATATGACTGCGAACCAAAGAACGCTCCCATCGGCCAACGTCCAAGAGTTGTGCGTGAGTTGGCTGTATTGGCTTTGCCCATCTTCAGTCGTACCGCTCACGACGAAATCAAAGAATGTTTCATCGGGCGCACAAAGACACTCTAAAAGTATTTGATCGGTGGTAGCAAATACTTGAAGATATCGGCTCTCTATGCCATCGCTCTTGAAGTCCTCGAAAAATAGAGGCGTGAATGGGCTTATTATCATATAGGCTTGATGTCTTTAACGATGAGGGTATATTTAACTTCCTGGGGCTTGGGATAGCAGAACTCTGTTTCCTTCAAAAAGCCGGAGTAAATGAGTCCGTTGCTAACGACTTTGATTAGCTTGCTGAAATCAATCGACCGCTCAAGATCCGTGGCCACAAATTCAAACTCAGACTCCGAGAAAAGCCGTTGCGTGAGGGGTATGTTCGCGGTGGTCTTAATGCCGTCAATGATGATGTCCGAATTGCCGTCGCTTGAAGCGAACTGAAGAACCACGTTAGGGGCCACGGCCGAGATGTAGCCCTCGTTGGCCTTGACGCAGTAGTAGGGGCTGAACTCGCCGTTGAAAACGGTGTTGGTCAATGCTCCTTGGATTTTGGCCGAACGGTCAATTTTGAGTGTCGTTGTTTCTTGTACTGTTACCTCATCGTCATCTCCACGACTTCCGGCCTCTCCTGATTCTTGTTCCTCTTCTTTCGTTTCGAGTTTTGTATAAACAAAGAATACAGTGTTATCGGACTTGTTGTCGGTGGAGTCTTTTGCACGCTCTTGCGACAAAAACTCCAATCCATAGCAATCAGCTCGATATTTGCTTTGGAGCGTCAGTTTTTTCTCAATGACATCAACGCCGGTGTTGTAGTAGTTCATGAAGTTCCACTCGTCACGACCGCACTCTGTCTCATAGTCCTGCTTCTCGTATCCAACCTCAACCACTGAATATAGGATTGAGTTGTTGACTTTGTTTTGAGGCTCTTTTGCATCGTAGAAAATCAATCCCTGGTCTTGATTTTGGAACAGTTCACTACGATGAATGAAATTGATAGGCTGAGTTATGCGGGATGCGGCTTTGGCATCTCCGACAAATTCAACCAAATCATCATTCTCGCCCATAACGTAGTATTTGCGACCATCATCAAAGATGAGGTCTCTACGCCCTACGCCATTTTCATCGTTGTACTTGTAGGAGTCTTTCCACTGCGTGTAAACATTGCCTGTCTCGTGATTGTCCCATACGCAAAAACAGTTATGAGTGCGGATAAAGAACGGAGCTTCCCCATAATAACCATCCGGGCAATATCCATCTACCACACGGCCATGAATATCTCCAACATCAAAAGACCAGTCATCTTCAATGCCACTAATCTCAATCATACCATTGTATTTAGCCGGGATTGGTTCACCAAGGGTGTAAACATATCCAAATACTGTTTCCATCCAATCGCAGAAGTCGTTGAATGTAGTATAGATTTTGGCATCTGCAATCGCTCGGACACTTTCAGCGGCAAGCAGATATGTTTTATTCAGTCGAGCATCAAACTCACTGAATCGTGGTAAAATATTGTACTTCCCATCGCTCATTTTCTCCATCAGCGATGATAAAAGCGTAATTGGCTTTATGGCATTTATGTCGATAGGATTAGCCTTACTGTCCCATTTTGTTGTGATTTTGGAGAATATTGGGAAATACCAAGTAAATTCACCTACACTCTGACTTCTTCCATGTAATTTGCAAGTGTAAAACAATGCGAACTTACTTCCAGAGGGGAGGCTGGGATAGTCAAACTCCATTATGTATTTCACATTCAGACAACTGATAGATGTAACTGGTCCGCCTCTATATGCGGTGGATTTCTGAATGTTACCTGCTTCCCATTGTACTAATTCTTTTTTATTGGATACAGGTGTGAAATATACGGACTCAGCATCACCAAGTGTAGTTCCAGGATTAATAATTGCCCAAACATTCTGAGCAGGATTGGGATGTGTGCGTTTCAATTCTTCTATGGTCTTATATGTTCCGACACACGTCCGCTCTGCCATTCCCCACGTTGACCCGAAAGCAGTTTGGTGTAGTTTTACACCAGAATATTTGTATATTGCACCCAAGTCTGTCAAGTTGCTATCATTGTCAGAAAACTTCATCAAATGAATTTCGACAGACTCAGCAGTACCCCAAAAATTACCCGTAGCATTAGACCAGATTTCTATTCGCATCTTCATATTAGATGCAGAACGGACTGCGGAGATAAAGGCAGATCCTTTATCTGTAGTCTGATCCTCAAAAAGAATCGGAGAATTTTCAAAAGTTTCAGAGGTTAGAGAGTAAACCGGCAATCTTGTAGACGATCCGGCATCTTTAAGATATACTGCCCCATTACTTGCATTCTCTTCTCCCATTATCTCGTGGGCGCAAGAGTTCTGCATTGTGATGCGGTCGAAGTTAAGGATGCCCCCGACCTCAATATCATTGCCAATCTCAAACTCATATTTGGTACTCTTACGGGCCTTGATGAGCGATGCGAGGCTATCGTCAATGCAGTTGATGTTGAACGTGTAGTTGTCCCATGTGACGGTTGAGAAGTTCAATGCCGACTCAAATACTTTGCTCCAGGACCAGTCATCGTTCAAAACGAATATTGCTACCGATGCGGATGTCCTAACCGCATCTTGGAGAAAGGCCGAAAGTAGCATCTCATAGGCTTCCTTGGCAAATTGGAATTTAGATGATATTGACCTCACCACACCGCTGAAATCGGTGCGCTTGTAGGTACACATCACCTCATCCCAATTAGCGATGCAATCGGATGTCAGCTCGTTCTCCTTGCCGTTGATTGTGAGTATAAACTTTGTTTTCATTGTGCCGGGGAATAGTTTTGGCACAAAGTAAGCTCATAAATCAAGCGGTTACGCAAAATCGCAAATTCTCTGATTTTCAAAAACGCCAAAAATTGGCCTTAACTTATTGAATGTCCGCAACTTTATCTTGTAATCAACATTTGAGCAAATTAATATATGAGGCCACCGGCGGTTAAACTGGTGGCCTCTCTTGCCGAGTAATCGGTTAGGATGCGATACAGATGAGGTTCTCAATCTTGAAGCAACGGAAGGCGTTCTTTTCTACGTCGAAGTAGGCAAAGGTTTTGAATGACGGCTTGGTCATCTTTTTGCCGTTGAGGGTTGCGCCGGCAGGAAGATTGCGGAGAGTGCCCACAGCCTTGCGGATAGAGCCGTCGGCTTTCTGATAGTAGAAGGACACTGTGCCCTCACGCATCTTCTTCGCGAGGCGGTAAAGCTCCCACGCTTTAATCATGCAGACTCTCCAAGCCTGCTTGGTGGCACGCCAGAGCTGCCATGCGTACTTCATCACTCTTACTCGGAAATTTGACTTTTTTTCCATGTTCACGGGGTTTATTTGGTTTGACTTTGTTTCCATATCTCTTGTGGTTATTTGGTTTGACTTGTGTTTTATTTGATGTTGTAAAGATAGTCATTATTAGCGGATTACAGGCACCATTTCAGCCACCATTTTAGGCTGAAATAGCACCTTAACATTTACTGACGTTTGGTAGGGAAGTTTCCTTCCTCACCAACTATTCAAGGGCCGCACGTATAGCAGCACGGCCGGCGGCTACCCTGCTTTTGACGGTGCCGGGCTTGATGCCTAACATCTCGGCTATCTCATCGTAGGAATAGCCCTCGGCATACAACATCACGCACTGAACGCCGATCGAGACTCTTGCGCTCCGATGTATGGCTTCCAACACATCGTGGTAATTGGTGAGGCTGTCGGCTCGTATCGAAGATAGTGCATCAAAATCATCATCAATCCCAACAAACGGCACACACTCCTTCCGGGCGTGCTGGGTCTTTACGATATTGGTCATAATAGTTAACGCCCACGGCTTGAAATCGCGGGCGTTATTGAACTTTTCGCGGTTGGCGTATATCCTTAAAAGCGTCTCTTGTGCGAGATCATCTGCATCTGCCTTGTGCTTGTAAAAGCGGAAGGCAACGCGGGCAATCCATCCGATATGCCCGACGACTACATCATCGAACCGCATAGGCTAATCCTCCTTTGCAATTCGTGAGTAATATCGGCGCTGACTCCGGCTCTGTTCACGCAAGGCGGTTGCGGTCCGGTGGAGGTGGCCGATTACTTCATCTATCTCGGAGGTTTGAGGCGTGAGAGCCTTGCGGAGCGCTGAAACCTCAGCGATGAGGCGGTTGCACTTACGCTCAACTCGCCCAATTCGTGCAGATATTTGTGAGAGTTTATTAGTTTTCTTGCTCATAATCCATTGTTTTTGGGTTTTATGAGCATTACTAACAACCCACCCAAAAGTGCGGTGTAGTTACGAAAAAAGGAGATACACGACTGCGTACCTCCTTCACACATATAACACTATGTGATTACTTTTTGCTCAAAGCGGCCATCTGCGCATTGATTTGTCTGTGTGCCTGGTCCACAAGGCAGGCGAATTGTGAAGCGGAGATTCTATCCAAATCAATCTGGAACTTGAAGTAACTCATCAGCGATGCCGCCTGACGGTCAAAATGAGTGCGTATCTCTTCCGGTGTGGGTTGCTTTTCATTAGTCTTATCGGAATCTTCCTCGCTCCGTTTGATATTGGTTCTTGCCCGTTTGAGCAGTCGCTTGACCTCATTGGCCAACTGATTGTCATCCATCTTGCGCGTAATGCCGTACTCTTTGAGTACGCCCCGGACCTCATCGAACGCGCCGAGCAGAAGCGCATTATTGAGGCATTGGAACATAGTGAGTTCAGCTTTGGCCCTTACTCGCAAAACGTGGTCATTGAGGAATACCTTCGAGCCTGCATTGTCCGATAGACGTGAGTATTCGTATATGAGTCGCTTGCGTGTTTCGCCCAACTTGGCAGGAGGAATAACCTCGGCGCCGCCTTTGAGTACCGACATATCACCGCACACCAGCTCGATATACTGGCGCATAGTGAGTTTTGAGAGTGATGTAATCATAATTCGTAGATTGCTTTCATTTGTGCGTAGTTGATTCTTGATGCGCTTCGCCGATGTGATTTGGTTTGAGCCTTTATGAGTTGACCTACAAACACAATCTCTCGCTTCAGATCCGAGTAATCGTTATTGACTACTACCTGCGGCCCGTCTCCGAGTTGAAGCATAGCCCCGGCAAGGTTTTTATTCGATGCAAGGAGCTTGTCAGCGTCCGGGAATACCTCCGCACCCTTGGGCATATCAATAAGCGTGGGCGTATCGGGAGTGAGGAACATATTGCCGCCGTAAGACACTACTTCCTGACGGCCACCATCGCCGACAATAGCCAAGCCGCCGGGGTGGTCTTTCGTGCCTTTGGCGTATTTGGGAATCGGTGTCGCAAGGATTGTGGCTATCTGAATGGCGCCCATAGCACCGGCAATGGCTATGAAAGGAATTGCGGCAGGGAATCCGAGTTGAGCTGCGGTCTGCGTGATAGACATAGCCGTATTGATACCGGCCTGGGCGAGTTGGTTAGCCTTATCCCAAACGGCCTGCTTGTATTTGAGTTCCTGCTTTTTCTTTTCAAGTTCAGCTTCCTTTTTCTGGGTGCGGTCAGCGGCTGCACGTTTGCGAGCCTCTCCCTCTTCCTCGGTGATGACGTTCTTTTCGACAAGTTCGGCAATACGCTCCTGCTCGGCTTCTCCGGCTTCCGTATTAGATTCTTGCTCTGCCTCTATGCGCTCAATTTTAGCATCGAAAATTGCAGAAGCGAGGTCATTGATGGCGTTGAGTCCATCAGATGCGACTTGGAGCCACTTTTGCACATTCTCCATGCGCTTCTGAAATGCCTTGGTGTCGGCATCGACCTGACGCTGATTCTCTGCAATAACGGCATCGGTGACGGCTTTCTCGGCCTCAATCTTCGCCTTGGCGAGTTGATCTTCGAGTTGCTGGCGCTCCTCGGCTGACATATCCTCGTTTTTAAGGAGCTGTTCCAATGATTGCACGGAAGCCTGAGCGCGTTGCTGGGCGTAGATTTCGGTAAGCCTGGCAACCTCTTCCTCGTGCTTTTGTGTTATGGCCTCACGCAATGCCATATTGTTGCCGGCGGCTTTCAATTCCTCGGCGTATTTGGCGTTGAGCTTGTTGAGAGTCTGATTATAGGCGTTATCGGCTATGACGGCCTCTGCTGCATATTTCTCCTGAGCCTTTTGAATCTGCTCATTGGCGAATTGCTCCTTGGCCTCCGTTTCAAGTCGGGCATATTTGAGGACAAGATTGGCACGCATCTCATTGGCCTGCTCGGTTGTGAGCGTATGGGCTTGTTCGGCCTTATGGATTGCAAGAAGTTCGGCGGAGCGTTGATTCTCCACATCTTTCAATCTCCACTCCAATTCCTCTGCCGATCCTTTCTCAACAGCGTTGAGGTGAGAGTCAATGAAATCGGCCTCGGCCTTATTGAAGCGTTCCATGCGTGAAATCTCAATATCTTCAAGTTTCTTGGCGTGTTCAGCGGCCAATCCCTCCAATTCTCGGTTATGAGCCTCCTCAAGTTGCTGGAGTCCGGACTTGTTTTTGGCGAGCAGCTTTTTTCGCTTCTCATATTCTGCGTTGAGGTCATCAATTCTGCGGTTATAAGAATTGACCTCGGCCTGACGCTGGCGTTCAAGGCTGTCGGTAATCAACTGCAACAGACCATCCTCGCCGGCACGGACTGCCTTTTTCAGTTCATCAGCGGCTTTTTGAACATCATTAGTACCGCTACCTCCGCCACTTGAACGCCCACTGCCGCCACCGCCTACGGTCTTAGGCTTGTTGTTTGCCTTTTCCTCATCGGCATTGACAGCGTCAATCTTTAACTGCGCGGCTTTATCGAGTGAGGCGCAAAGGTTCTCATAGACTTGCCGTGTTATCTTCTCCTGAGCAAGAAGCGTGGCGGCAATGGCTTTCTGCTGTTGAAGTTCGGCTTGTATGAGTTGACGCTTATATTCGTAAGTGCCGAGGCGTTGCTTTTTCTCCTCCTCTTCGGCTTCATGTATGACACCGAGAAGATAGTTGAGGCCATCTTCCTTGCTCTGCGCAAACTCCTCATCGGCCTTCTTTTTGGCTTCGAGGGCTTCCTTGTACTCATCCTCATCCTCGTCATAGAGTTCTTTGGCCTGTTCAAAGAGCGCGGAGGCCGCATCTCGTTCCGCCTGCTTATTCAAAAGACTCTGATTAAGCAGCTCGGCCTCGGTCGCTCCCCTCGCTTTCATTCGGTCGATGAGTTTATCATTGGCCTCGCACAAATCTTCAAGAGCCTTTTTCTGGTCTTGGTACTTCTGCAATGCCTCATCGCTCGGACCGAAGAACGCTTGAAAGGCTTTGACCAATCCCCACACTGCGGCAATGGCGGCTACTATGGCCACAATGAGAAGTCCGATAGGGTTTGCACTTGCCGCAGCGTTGAACGCCCATTGAGCAACAGTAAGTGCAGTAGTGGCGATTACGCCTTTGCCTTGAGCTGCCGTATGCAGATTCTCAGCCACGGTGCGCAGTTTGGTCTGCGCGAGGTTGACTCCCTGCATCACAGCTGACTGCGCCTGCAATGTATTTTGGATGGACTGCATCGCATTAGAGGCAGCTATGGCGGCTTGTAGCTTGGTCTGTATGGTTGCCAAGTCTTCCGAAGAAATACCGAGCATCTCTGCGGCACCGGTGGCGAGCCCGAATCCGTCAATGGCGAGTTGGATTGTTCCGCCGAGCTGGTCAAACCCGCGAGTATCTGAGGCAGCGTTGGTAATAGCCTGATTGGTGTCGGCAATGGCATCTTTCAACTGTCCGGCCCTCTCGGTGAGGTCGCGGATATGATCGGCAAGGGCTTGCCCGTCGGCAGAGTTCTGTTCCTCTTCCGAAAGGCTCTGATATTGGATAGTGAGCGTGGCTATCTCAAGCACCAACTCTTTAAGGTCTTTCTTGATGCTCTGACTGCCGGCGGAGTTCTCTTGAATTATTGCATTGTTTTCAGCAATCTTGGCGTTGAGTGATTCAATGGTGGACTGCGCATCATCGCTGGTAAGGTCAACATTTTTCAACGCCTCAGTCAGTCGCTGGTTCTGTGCTTCGGCCTCGGCTACTGATATGGCCTGAGTGTTCATTATGTCGCTCACATCTGTAAGTCGCTGCCTATTCTCGGCAAGTTTGTCATTGATAGCGTCAACGGTGGCGCCATAGTTTGCGTCCGTGGTATCGAGCATCCCCTTGGCCTCAATAAGTATCTTGGTCTGGTCGGCAACATCCTTCATCGTCACTGCCTGCTGATTTATAACCGCGATGAGGCTTTCGGTAGTAACGATGCCGTTTTGTCCGGCAATGGCGTAGTTGCCTACATTGCGTTGAAACTCTCCCATATCAGCGGCCGTGTCCTTCAGATGAGCGTCGAGGTTTTGAATGGCCTCCTCCAACTCCTTGCCGAAATCGGAATTGCGCCCCTCCTCGCTCAAATCCTTATAGGCTTTTTTGAGCAGTTCAAGTTGTTGCGACATGTGGACGTAGCTCCCCTCTACGGATTGGTTAGCCTTTTCCTCTGCCGCCATTATCTGCGTTAGGGTACGCTTCTGCTGAGTCAAGGAGCGATGCTGGGCTATGAGGTCGGTTTGTGCCGCTTGAAACTGAGCCATCGTCATGCGGCCCTGCGCCAATGCCTTCTCGTTATCCTTTTGAGCCTTTGAGTTGGCGGCTAACTGGCTGTTAATCCTGACAAGGCTCTGCACTTGGTTCTCGTAGGTGTCGTGGAAATGGTCAAGGAGCTGCTTTACTTTCTCCTGTTCGGTGTAGGCTTCGCGAGAGGTCTTGTTGACGCGCTCCTGCTCCATCAACTGCCTGGAGATGGTGTTGGTAGTATTAGCAACGATTTTGCCCTGCTCTTCAAGAGCGGTGCTATGCTTCTGCGTCGCTTCGGCCGCCTGCCGCTGGAGATTCGACACTTGCGTTGTCAGCTTCTCCAACTGATCAAGTCCGTCGACCGACACTTTCAGCCCCTTGGCGAGTTCGGTTGCCGTCTGGATATAAGTATCCTTAGCCGTCAGCAATTCATCCTTGAGCCGCCTCAGTCCGTCAATGGCCGATTGGTCAACGAAATCGGTTATCTTATGGTCTGCCATATCAATATTCGGATATATATTCTATGATTGGTTTTGTTATTTTGTCACTGAGGGCGCAAAATCCGTATGTGCCGTCATTGTTCTGGACTATGGCGACGGTTTTCTGCTCCATTTGGGCGAATGTCTTGGCAAGTCGGCGGATCCGGTCAAGGTCGCTGCCCATCTTCTTATGTTCACACGCACAGCTCATATCAGTCGGGAGTATATCCACAATCGGCAAAGAATCGCCAGATGTGAGGGATTATGTATTGGGTGTTGAAATATCCTATGGCCGTCGGTCCGAGTTGCAGGAGCTGATCTCCATACTTGCGCACGATGTCCGGGCCATCTCCGTCCGGGGCACAACCGATAGAGAGCGTATCACCTTGCATTGTGGCGAACACCTCGCTATGAAATTTGCCGTTAATGAAAAGGTTCGGCACGTTATCGGGGCGAGGCTGGAGCATCAGCATTACTCCGGCAGTTGGCGGCGTGATGTCTCGCTTCCATTCCTTGTATGCGCTGCTACGATGATACCAAGGCCCTTTCTCTTCAAAGTATGGGTCATTGTCGTATGTGGGTCCAAGATGCTTGTCTTCACCGTCAATACCGCTATACATCTGCTCACGCACGGCATCCTCGGCAATAACCGCATTATCGCCGAGGCACTGAATGATTTCCGGCTCAAAGCCATCGACCATTCGCGTTACCATATCGCTCACTTGGAATATATCTGCCATAGGATTAAGAAAAAGGCGGAGTGAACATCGCCACCCCGCCCGGTTAGTTACTCTTCTGCCTTGACCGGAGGCACCATCAAGTCGTAGGCTTTGCCAAGCATCTTGCGCCGCGTGGCCTCTTTTCTGTCAGTCCAGAACACGTCAAGGTGCCGACTGATGAAATCTTCGCGGCTCATCTTTTCGCATTCGGACTTTATGAAAGTTACGCCCTCGAATCTTATCTCGTTCATACGGCCTGCTCGATGCCTTTAATGCCGGCCTTGTAGAGTTCGGCAGGTGATTTGAGTTGAGGTGTCGTAGAGGTCGAGATGGTGATAGTCTCGGTGTCGGCATCATAGGTAACTCCGGTGGCCGAGCCTTTGAGGGCGGCGGTGGGAGTCTTGCTGATTAAGTCGCCGAACTCGGCAGTGCGGTCAAGGCCGCCGATGGCTTCCACGATTTTGTATTTGTTAGTCTCGACCTTGTAGAACTTGACGGGAGTCAGGCCATAAGCGAAAGTGCCGACATTGAAATCGAGCTGCTCAAAGTTGGTATTCTCAAACGCCTTGCGTGCGTCCTGGTAACAGAAGTTGACAAGGAGCGTGGCTTTGGCGCCGGAGGTCGGGAACTGAGTGATTGTGGGATAGACGCAGGCCATAGGGAAGCCGGCAAGCGAGTCGGTGCCGTCGTCCATGCCGTAGATGACATTGTTCTTGTCAACGAAATACACGTCGAAGATAGTGTTCATCGTGCGAGAGAGCGACTGAGCCAGAACATCGTTGAACGTGCCCATTGTGAAGGCGTCGGTGAGCGCGCTCACATCGCTCACCTGATTGGGACCATAGCCGACTGCGGCCACGTTGGGCTCGCCGCCGCTCTTGGCGTATTCCACAAACTGACCGATAGGCATGATTCGCTCCGGGCGGTCAGCGTGGCACAACTCTTCGATTGTATCGCCTGAAATGTCGGCAGGGAGTTTTACTCCGTGAGCTACCACGATGGCGAAGATGATTTTCTCTCGGTCATAGGGACAAGCCGAGACGCCCGTAGAGAGGGCGTTGCCTTTGCAAGTTCTTACTTTCATTGTATTCTGCAATTTTGATGTGTAATTTTTAATTCGAGGTTGCGTATATCAATGGCATCTATGGGTTCGCTCACCTCGTCCCCGGTTGAGGTGAACGCCCCATATTTGCCATAAGAGTAGTTCTCCGAATAGCTGTGCCGTATGGCCTCCTTGTAGCCGAAATCAAACCGCCCGTCGGCCTTCAGTTCCTCAATGAATCGGTCATATATCGGCCGAAGGACACTTGCAAAGGAATAATCGCGGCGCTGCTCGTTGCTCCAGTCACGGTTGGTCTTGCAAGCGATGAGGATATTGACCTTGACAACCGCTTCATAGTCGGGATTGTTCCTATCCTCGACAACCGGGGTGAACAGTGCTATCAACGGCAGCTTTTCATCAGAGCCATATTGGCCCTTGCTCATTTCATCGAGATAGGTCTTGATGTATTGGGTATTGCCAAAGACATAGCCGATATTAGGCTCATGCTCCTCGTGGACTTCCTCATTGTAGTCAGTGTAGGCTATATCAAGGCCCTTGTGAACACATGCCACAACATCTTCTATAATCTTTGTTATATCCCGACTACGCGGCTTTCTCGGTCTTGGCTTCATAGATTGAATCGATTAATGGGTTCAAGAAGATACTCATCAATGGAAATCCCCGGCACGGGGCACTCACCATTGTCAACCCACTCGGCAAACAAATTGAGGCTGTTGGCCATCCTATTCCACGTTGACACCTGACGCACGATTGGCTCAACGTACTGGTTAGCACCTTTGAGTTTTACCAATCCCGTAATGGTGGATGTCTGACCGGCATCGCGGAGAATGTAGAAGAACACATAATCAGCGAAAGGTTTGCGCAGTTTGGCGCAGAGAGCATCCATATCTTTATCAATCTCGGACTCGGGGTCGCAGTCAAGATCATCAAGATACTTTTGCAAGGCAGTGCCTACCTCATCACCGAGCACACGACAAAGGAACTCCTCCTGATACTCCGCGATGTATTGCTCAATCACGGCATTCTCTTTGGGAGTGCCTTTGCCGAATGTGGCGTTGTAGATTTGGCGCGGCCCGGCTGTGAAATAGGAAACATCAATCAGCATGGCTATTCAGTTTTCTTGGTTCGTTTCGTCTTGGTGGTTTTGGTGTCGGCCGTGGGTTCGGGTTCGGGAGCCTTGACATCTGCCTCGGGTTCTGCTTTAATGTCGGCCTCTGGCTCTGCCTTGGTGTCGGATTCGGGTTCGGGCTTCACATCGGCCACTTCGGTTGGCGTGTCGAGTATGAGGTCAATGTCAACGCCGGCCTCTTGGAGCTTATTGAGCTTAATCTGAAGTTCGTTGGCTCGGTCACAAGCGGCAGAGTGTTCCTTGCATTCGTTGGCGAACATCTCATTAAGTTCAGCATTGCGCTCCTGAAGGGTAGCAATGACATCGGAGTTATCCGTATGCACCTCGCAGTCCAGGGGAGTAATCGAAATTACTCCACGCTGGATGCGGATGCGGTTTTCACGGATTACCTTCTCGACTTCCTTTGGATCGCCTGAGAGTTTGTAGTCCATAGTTCTTAGTCTTTGGCGATTGCGGTTTTGAGGGCGCTGAGTGAGCCGTAGGAGAAGGCCCAGGGGCAGTAAACGGGCACGATAAGCTCTTCCTGAGCCATAAGCACGACTTGGTTCTTGAGCTTGTGGTTGACATCGTCGGCCCAGTCGATGGTGAGTCCGGTGTATTCAACGATCTGCGCGCCTTCCTTGAAGTCACCGAGGAAGTATTTGCCGGCAGGGATACCGGGATATGCGATGACACGCAGGCCACCGATTACAGGATTGCCGTTGATGTCCTTGACAACTTCAAGGCGGTTGCCGTCGGTTGCTTTCTCGGTGCGGATGCTGTTCAGAGTGATGGGGTTCAGCATGAGCACAGTCGGACGAAACTGGGCGTAGGTCATTACGGCGATGGCGGTTTCAAGTGCGTCGATAGAGTTGGGTGCTTCCACGCTCTTGAAAGCGGCGTTGTTGACTTTGTAGGTCATGGCGGCCACGGAGGTTTCATCGCCCTTGTACTCTGCGCCTTCGATGAGGAGCTGTGTATCGTTGAGCTTGATGACATCGTGAACGCCGTTGAGGTCGGTGTTCACGGTGGCACCGGTGAACGTGATGCGGAGGCCCTCGATGAGCAGGTCATTGGGGGCGGTGAGTTCCACCATGATTCCGTTGGCGGCCTTGGTCACGCCCTTTACGCTACCGGCAGCACCGGCGATGATGGTGTCGTTGACGATGGTTTCAACAGGGAGCACGCCCTCATAGGTGGTGATACCCTTGACCATATCGCCCGAGCCGTCACCAAAGATGATACCGAAGTCCTCAGCATCGAGAACGGCGCTGACTATCTTGTTGAGGATAAACGAGCGAACATAGGCGCGGCATTTGAGCATACGCTTCGACATGACGAAGTGAGTACCCAGACGGCGCACGGATGTTTCCTTTTCGGTGAGCTTGAACGAAGACTCAGGCAGTGTGCCGTTTTCCGACACATAGCGGGCGTTGCGGTTCAGTTCTTCGATCATCGGCCACGCAAGGGTGGTGAAGTTGGGGTCGCCCTGGAGTACGGTTGCGAGGTCGCGGATATGAAGCTGCTTGTCGGTGATGCGTGAAACGATGTGATCCTGCTGCTGGTCGGTGATGAGTACACTGCCGGAGTAGTTGTTGGTCATCGACACATCTTTCAGAGCGAATCCGCGTGCATCGTGGGCGGTGTTGGCGAGGAAGCTCTTGAACTTCTCGGACTCGAACATGGTTTCAAGGCTCTCGTCGAACTTGGCGAAGCGGTCCATGCCGATGCCTTTCTGCTTCATCTTTTCGATGTTCTGGGTAAGTTCCTTGACGGTTTCAAGCAACTCCTCGTTGCTCTTTACCACCTCGGCGAACTTCTCAGCGTCGAACGCTTTGAGAGATTCGTTCACGGTCTTCAGCTTCTCATCTACATCTTCGGTAGAGATAGCACCGTCAAGTGCCTTGTTGCACACGTTTACTACGATGTCGCACATCTTCTCAAGAAATGCGCGCTGCTCGCCATCGAACTTCTCGTAGTTGATGCCGAGGTCGGATTTGTTAACTTTCTTAATCATAATTATGAAAATGGTTGGTTAAAGATTGTCACTAAGTTTTGCCCAGAATGAGGGCTTCACGTTTTTGAGTTCGCCGTCGTTCTTGTCATCTTCCTTTGCGGTGGGCTCGGGCGCAGTGGACTCTTCAGTCTTGATGATGTTGTTGGCACGATAGACGCGAGAGTAGCAATGAGGACAGCGCACGAAAGCGGCAATGTCGGTGATGGACTTCTCGGTGATGAGGGAGCGGTCTCCTTTGAACTGGTCGAGCAATGCGAGTACCTCCTGACGGATTTCCGGGGTCAGTCGGTTTATCTCTTGCTCCACGATGTCATCGGTTATCCATCTCTGGTACATCGCGGCGGCTTCGATTACCTGCTGCGCGAATGTCATTTCGGGCTGCTGGTCGTAATCGAACTGATAGCCGCAGTGAGGGCAGCTTACGATTGTGCCGCCGTCAAGTGATTTGAGTAGCAGGTTCAGTTCCATATCGTATTGTTTAAGACGCTCGTCTGAATATCCGTGCTGTTTGAAGGCTCCACGGATTAAGTCAACTGCATCTCTCACCTGCTGGGCGGTGGCGCTTTTGAGGTTCACGAGGAATGTTTGAGGGTTGCTTCCCCACGATGTGAGCGTCGAGAACTCAAACATCTTCCACTGAAGCACTTTGCGTCGGTCCTCGCCATCGCGCTTCATGGCTCGCACTCCTATTGAATGTTCAAGGGTGCGCCCACACTCGGCAAACAGCTTGTAGTCCTCCAGAGTATCACGGCCAATCTGCTTCTTGAGGTTGAGTTGCGACACCATTACGAGGTTGCCGGACTTCTCGGCACCCTCCAAGGGGCATCCCAATAGCTGTGTTGTGTCGTGATTGAGGAAGTGGCGCATACGGCCGATGTCCTCTTTTAATGTCTGGTCAAATGAGCCGGACACTGAGATGTCGTGCTGACTGTCCTCAATGCCTATACCGTTCACGGCTACCGTGACGATACCCTTCTCATCAACGTCATTCGCTTTGGTCTGATAAATCAGGCTTTGTTTCGTCTCGTTCATGATTACTTTCTCCTGTTGAGGGTTGGTTGGTTAATATTGATTGGTTGTTAAGTATCTTGGCTACTACCGCTAATTCCTCATCGCTCATTTGGAATTTGAGCTTGCTGAACAACGGAATCTCTTCCTCATCAATTTGGCTCTCGTGAATCTGGGCGCGCCAGTCGTTGAGAGTTATGAGTCCGTCATTGAACTGCTGACGGCATCGGTCATTGGTGAGTTTCTTGACCTGCTCGGCCTCTTTGAGCCCCAACTGCAAGCAATCCACATCGCTGAAATTGCAATCGAGATAGAGTCCGTCTTTGTCAAGTCCGAGGAATGAAGTGAGGTCATTGCAGAACTTTTGCGCCATCGGAATAATCACACCGCAATAGGCGGTCTTCTCCGCATTGGCTTGGTTGTTGAATGTGCTGTGGTCTTTGCGAGGCACAAGCACGTCGGGAATGCCATACACTCCGGCAATAGTGATAGCGTCCTGCAAGGTTTCCTCAAAGGGTTGAAGTTCCGAGATTGAGAGGTTGGTGCGGACAAACGACAACGGTACATCGGTAACACCTATTGGCCGTTGTCCCTCGCCCAAGCCGTAGCTCTTGTCAAGGTAGTCCTCAATCTCTCTCTTTTCCTTTGGCTCCATCGCGGTACTGCCTGTCTCATCTCTCTTGAGCGATACCAGGAATCCGATACCGCCACGCTTGACATAGATTACATTTCGGGCTTCATAGACGGCTACGAGGTTGCTGATGGCTTTCATCACGGAGGCGAGTCGGCTCTTGCTCTTCAGATATCGGTTGCCGGTGTGCTGGAGATCCGCTATCAAATCGCGGTCGTGCCACATCTGGAACGTGGGCACTTTCAATGTGCCGGTCGTAGTGACCTGAATCTCGTAATGGTCAATCAAGTCATCTATGTCGCAGATGCCATAGATAGGTAACTCATACGAAGGGGGTACGGCTTTAACGCTTGTTGTGAGTATGGGCCAGTAGTGGTCACACCAACGATACTTAGCTTTGTCTTTCAACATATCGCTCATAGCGGCTCTCAAGAACGCATTGCCGGTTGCCAGCTTGTGAACGAAATGTGAATATATCAACTCCGACCACCCCATAAGACAATTCGGGTTAGCGAGTATCTTGTTCATTCGGCGGTTACACCATACTACGCTATCATCTTTCGTGCGCTTTATCTCAAAGTGAGCTTTGGCGATGCGAGAGGCAATGAAATCAATAGGAAAGAACACCTCCGGAACTGTCATAAACAAGCGTAGGAAGTTGGCATCGGCCACATAGGGCATAGCCAGCTCCCTCTCATAGATGACGCGGTTGGACGCACTCGTTACCGCCGACCCTTTGCCCGAGTTGGCCGACTTGATTGAGTCATCTACCGCAAATAATTTCTTTACGAGGTTCATGTTCGTTTCTGATTTGAGAGCAAAGTAAATCCATAAATCAAGCGGTTTCTCAAAATGCCAAATTCTTCAATTTTTGAAAAAGTGATTTTTGAGGGGTAAATTATTGATATATCGCCACTTGTTAGGATTAGCCATTTGAAAAGAATTTTACTGCAACTTTTATGAAGCCACTCAAAACAGCACTGGCCTCTTTGTTTTGGGAGTCTTTGTTGTAGTCCAGGAGAGATGTCATGAAGTCCGCATACTCTTCGCTGTCGGCCATTTTCGACTCGTTGAACTTGATTGAGGTCTTGACGAAATCGGAGGTGGCCGCTATGCGTCGGTCAATATCTCCATCCTCCGGCAGTACTTTGATTGTGTACTCAACCTCACTCCTCAACTCTCGCACGAATGGATAGTAAGGCCGCCCGGCTTCAAGATAGGTCGGAGAGCAGGAGATGGCGTTAAGTCGCTGCTTGATGTCCTCGGTTGATGAGGTCTCAAAGAAAGCCACATCAACAATGTGCCATTGCTCGCCGCACTTCTTGCCGTGGACCATAACGAACTTGTTAGCCACATTGGGCATACAATAGACAAGCTCGGCATTGTAGGCGTTGTCAGTACCGGGATTGTAGAACTGAATGAGGTTATCTTTGGCGTATAGGTTGCGCTTGCGCTTATTGGAGTATTCCACAAACTGCGTATTCAAGATGTCGCACACAATATAGCGTTTGGTGTCGGAGAGGTGGCCGTGTTCCTCATAGGTCTGCATCGTGATCTTGTTCTTGACCTTGGTTTTGAGAATAGCGCCGTTGGCATCTTTCTGCACCGACATATAATCCTCAATAGAGGTGGCGCAGTTCTCATCAATGAAGATTCTGATGTCTGGAAATTCAAACTCATAAATAGCGTTGATGAACTCACCCGACATAGGCACGGAGGGATTGCTCTTGCTGACATTATCCACAACCTCAAAACCCTCTTCGGTAAGAGTGGAGATTACTTTGTCCAGGAAGCTGCGCCCCTCGTCATCTATGGTGTTGCCGTTGCGTGTGGTGCAGTCTCCGTGGAGGTAGATTTTATCCTGATAGCCGATAGAGCGGAGATACTTGGCCACCAATACCGCTGACTTCTTTGCCGAGTTGTCCGGGCTTGTGGCGCATATCTCGTGGAACTGACGGAGCTGAATGCCGTTGGAGTAGTCAACCTGCCAAAAGGTGTAAGAGATGTAAGGGAGTCGGTTGTTATCGACGGAGATGTGAATGGGGAGCGATGGGTCAAACTCAATCGGCTTGCAGTGCTGGCCACGATTGAAAGCGTGGAAATATTCCGAGCCGGTACGGATAACGCCCCATTCGCCCAGAGCATACACGTTGTAATAGTCGGGGTCGTGGATTCGGTCATGCTCAAAGGTAGCGATTGCCTGATCATCGTAATAGCCATACGCTCCATCGGGCGAACCTACCACCCAAAAGTTATTGAGGTAGGTTGTCTGGAGTACGGCCATATCAGATGGGTGTTCAATGATTTCGCCGGTGCGCTTGTGCATCATCGTTTTTGGCGCGTTCATTCGGTAAGACTTCACCTCGGTAAGCTGTGAGGGAATCTTTACTCCGGCCAACTCTACCTCCATCGGAACATCGTGCCACTGCTCTTTGTCAAATACGTTCTTTTTTATCCAGTGCGTCTCTTTGATTGGATTGAACGCAAAAACGAGTTGCTGGCCTTTCATACCGCGCAGACGGAGCTTCATCTGCTTGTAGTCCTTTTCCTCATACTCATTCCATTCATCCATGAATACGCGCTTGATGCTCTCCAAGCCTTTAATCTTCTCGGAATCATCCAAACCCTTGAATTTGATTTCTGCTCCATTCTCCTTGCACTTAATTATCTTGATGCCGTCCTTGAACTGAAACAGATCAGCAATACCGAGGTGTTCGGCCGCCGCCTTGAATGATGCGTATATCGAGTCCTTGATACTGGCCCCGACCTTACGCATTACGAGTTGGTTCTTGCCCTCAAACAATGACATCAGCAAGAACACCTCGGCCACACTGTACGACTTGCCCGACGATGACCCGCCGAATAGTATAATCTGGCGGATTGTCGGGTCTTGGAACAGCTTCAGCAGGTGAAATCCAAGTGGATTGAGCTTCTTGAAATTGATGACCATCGTGTTTTTACAATTTGATAGGTTTTAGGGCGGTTTTACTTTCTCGGTTTTGTATTTACTCGGGGATTTTTCCTCGCTCAATGACGGATTGTTACTATAATGGGCGGTTTTTCTTACACCTCGCTATTGTTATTCATCATCAAAACCTATGCGGATCTCGCCGGACATACTCCCTCGGTTGTTGACATTGACCTCCTGGGCAGCATTGAGTCCGTTGATGGCTGCGTAGGTCTTTATTGCCTCAACCTTTCCGTGAAGTTCATAGGACACTCGGCCATTGTCGTTGGTCATTCTCTTCACAGCATTGCGGGCACGCTTGGAGAGTTGCTGAGGCGAGCGTGTTCTCATCTTGCCTGTCTTGGGGTCGGTGTAGTAGAGGTCATCGGTGGTGGTTTCCACGATGTCAAGGAGGGCGTTGTTGATAATGTCGCGGCCACGCTGGGCGCGGTCGGCGCGTGCTTGCTTGATTGCTTCTATCCTTGTGGCTATCTTGTGGTTTTGCAAGAGCCTTGACGCTTCTCGGTTTATGGTGGCCGATTGCATAGAGGAAGTGTCGTAACAAACGCGGTAGGCTTCGGAAGCGTTGCCTCCGTTATCTACGTATTCAATGCAGAATCTCTCTTGCTTTTCAGTGAGTCCGTCTGCTGTCTTTGTTGATCGTGCCATAGTCGTAAGGAGCTTTAATGTTTGATGTGCCATATCTGCGAGTGAGTTCAAGATGAAGTATTGCTTGTCTTGACAGTTCTTCGGTAAAATTGTTGATGAACTCTAACTCTTGAGCTGGGGAAATAAGCGAGATGATATTGGGGTTGGGTGGAACTTTTCTATTATCCTTTTGCTTTCTCCCGCTTTTGAAAAATTTTTGGAGAATGGCCGTAAAATAGCCGCAGCAGCGCCATAGGAGGCATTTGTGGCCCTTCCCCGCTCCCGATGTGGGGCTGATTGGTTTGTGATTGTCGCTTGTGGGTGCCATTTATCGGTTGTTTATGCTGATGAGGTTGATGATGAAATCTCGGTCAGCGAACAAATCGGCCGTAGCCGTCAATGTGCTGCCCGTAGTGATAATGTCATCGTAGATGATGAGCCGACGCTCCTTGATTGGTCGCAGGTGATGGAACTCCGGGGCGAGTCGGTTGCGGTTGATGCACTGCACCGCATCGGGATAGAACGGAATGCAGAGCTTGAGGGCGATGCGTTCACATACAGCCGTGGCGAAATGAAAACAGGAGTAATGCCGACGGCGAGGCGTGGTGATGATTGCCCAGTCTTCCGTATTGGCGATGAACGATGCCAGGAATGAAGCTGCCATCTCCGCAAAGAGTTCGGCAATGTCCTCCGACTGCTTGATTTCGCTGAATGGCGTGCCTTTCTTTGTGCGCCGGAACTGCGAGAAGTAATGGAGGGCGCCAAGCTGGTGAAGGACAGTGCGAGGTCGAAGGTCACACAAAGGGATATTCCCACCCCTCAGCCGAGGCCGTGAGGTGGGGATATCCCATTTGTCCATTCGTGTAATTTTACTTCTTGCCATCGTAGTAATCAATAGCGACTTTGAGAAGGCCATCATGAACGGTGGTGTAGTCCATTGGGACAATCGGAAGTCGAGTGTCAATAGATTGTTCCAGTCGGTCTTTCTCCCGAATTTCCGGAACGAAGTTGCAGATTGTGAGTATATCGCCGATTCCGCCGAAGTTGAGAGTCCGAGCCTCATGCAGTGCATTGTCAAGAGCAAAAGCATACTCCCGGACTGATGTTTCCTCGGGATTGGCGATGTTGATGAGTGGCAGATTGCACGCATAGGCATAGATTAAGCCCTCAACCACATCGTCAATGTAGGTGAAGTGGCGCACGTTCTTGCCCTCGTTGTATATGGTCACAAGGTCTTGATTCATCAGACACCAAAGAAGAGTACCTTGACGCGGATTGGGGCCATATACGTTGTGCAGACGGGCGCCGGTGGCCGAGGGCAGATAGATTTGGGCATATACCTCGGCGAAATGCTTTGTGATACCGTAGAGCGAGGTTGTGTTCGGTGGGTTTGCCGTGGAAGATGAGGCATACACCAGCTTCGGCTTGTTGGGATGCTTGGCGCAAGCGTCAACAACGGCCATGAACGCGTCGATGTTGTCTTTGCGGATCTGAATCAAATCCGTGTTAAAGACGGAAGTCTGGGCGGCGAGATGAAATACAATGTCGATGTCATCGGGCATATACTTGGCGATGTCGGCGGCTTCCTGGCCGTTCTTTCGGTCTACGCCTATGACCTCAACGCCGCGCTTTTGGAGGGCGAGCGAGAGCGCACGGCCGATAAATCCCTCGCTGCCTGTGATTATTACTTTCATTGGTTTGTTTAGTTCGTTAAAAATGAGTAATTTTGCAATGTTAGGCGCAGGCCTCGGTGTGGATGTGGGCAACCCCCGGGATAGAATACCGATAGTTCGGAGCCGAAGTGCGCACAGTCTGGCCGACCCACACGCTCCAGACTTTTTTAATCGTTGTGTTTATGTCTATGGACTCTTCCTGACGGCGACACAACGATTATTTGTTTGAATCGGGTGCGGTTATATTGCTCATATAACTTTATGCCTTGCTCAATATCGCTTTTTGTAAATCGCCTATGCTTGTCGTAGATTAAAGGCACATCTATCTTAGCGCCTTTGTGAACCTTCTTTGATGCGTGTTCAATGCACTTCATTACACCTTTTGGCCCTGAAGCCTTATCTGGCGTCCGTTGTTCATAAGCATAGGAAAACACTTCACCATCTGGCGTTGTCACAGAACCTGCTTCATCTTTGAGTTTTACAATGTAGCCTTTGTCGGCAAGTATCTTTGCCGCCTCAACCTCTTCGTCGGAGTGTTTTGCATTGCTTTTTTCTACAAGATAATATCCTCCGGCTTTATCGCTGAAATAACCTTCAGAGTAATCGCCTGTCATCATTTTTTCATTATAATCTCCGCGTCTGCCTTGATAATTCTTACTGCCAGGTGTGAGTGCTCGGCTCCCGCCATACGATTTAGCCATAATTGGCCTCCTCCTTGCGGCTGTTGCGCTGGTCCACTTGGTAAGGGTCAACGTAAATGAGTCCCCGTTGTCTGCAAAAAGATTTACACGCTTCTCCGCCGCCATAAACAATCATATTTAGCGTTTCCACTCCGGAAATCTCTTTTGCGATTTGCCATTCTGCTTCAAGATGACACAACTCTCCTTCGTGGCCGCGAGTAGCAAATGCGTTGTAGCCTTTCGGGACTCCGAGCTTATTCAACTCTCGGAACTTCGGCGCCACGTTGAGGTCAACCCATACACGGACTCCGCACTCCTGAAGCCATCGGGCAATCCAACGCTTTTTATATAGGAGTTGCAGGCCGTAGGCAATGGGCGTGGTCTGGAACAGCGAGAAGTTAGGCTCTACCGCCTCTTGGCACCCGCTCTGCACCAGTCGCTCCGGGCGTTGCCAAATGTTGGTGAACCGGTAGTCATCGACATAGAAGTGATATGTGGCGATTCCTCGCTTGGCGCGTGGTGTCACTCCCCATCCGGAGAACGGAAGGAGCAAGCCGTTGCGAGGTTGCAACTCCAACAATAAATTCGGGATCTCAAGCTCGTTGTCGCTTGGATATATTCGGTCTTCTGCCTGGGCCATATCTGATGATGTTTTCTGATGATGGCCGCAAATATATTGCTAAAAAACATAGAATATCCAAATCGGCAAATTCTTGAAATCCCGAATATTACTAAATTGTTGGATTCTTTGAGGTTGCTGATTCCGTGAATTGCGTCGGATTAGATGTACCAATCTTTATTCTCTTCCTTTCGCAGCACATACACCACGAATATTCCGAGCAGGATTATGAGGATGAGTGGCACCCATGCCGGGGCGGTAACCCACCACCAAGGCCAGACGATGACTTTGAGCAGCTTGAGCGTGATGAACGCCACAAGCAAGATAAGGGGGATTGCTCCCAAAAGATAATACTTCATGACTTCTTGTTTTTGATTGGTTTGATTTCGTTGACGTGATCGTAAATTGTTTTGTGGTAGATGTGGGCGCATTGGGATTCAAGGGCGCAACCTCTTGAATTGCTCCATCCGGCACAACGCAGGATAGCGTCACATTCAAGCAGCGCCTCAATATCTCGGCCCATATAGTAGGAGTATGGCTTGTCGGGTTCGGGGCAAACGTCAAAGGGCGTGATTACCTCATGCCCTTTGCGCTCTACCATTCGCTTGACTTCATTGGCCCGCGCCTTACATCGAGCGAGATTGAGGCCGGAGATGGGTAGTGAGATGTATATCTTCATAAGTCTGCAAACTCTTTTTCAAGTTTTTCGAGTTTAAGATTGAGCCTCATTTTTAGAGCCTGACTGACGTTCTTTGTCACTTCTGCTTTAAGGTCATCGGGAATAATACGATGGTCGCAACTCATTGTCCGGAAATCTCCATCCCAAGATTCAACAAGTCGTATTTCTTTCCTTACTTCCTCAATTTCGCTATGCAGGGTTATTGAGGATTTGAGTTTTTCCTCAGTCATGCAGCTTCCTCCTCTCGTTTTTTCATCCGCTGACTGATTCCGTCGACGGCGTAGAACACGTCGGAGTAGAAGCCGCGAATGGCCTTACGGTTGAACAATGCACCTCCTACCGCAAAGGGGATATACAGGACGTAGAGGATAACTACGACAACGGCACTGAAGATTGTGCTCATCAGTGCCGTTGTTACTTCTGCGATTACCTTACCAATATTGGCAAGACGCTCACGCTTTGTGGGTTTGTTTTTTGCTTCTTCCATTGTTAATAGGGATTTTGATATTTTTCAACTGTTTGTTTGTAATTGGGGCATTGGGAGTAATAAGGGCATTGGCCTGAAGATGCCTGTATGTGCGCTTCGTGCCACTGCTCCCACTCAGTTACTCCATCCTCGGTAAGATAGGTTATCAACCTCATGCAGTTAAAACCTCGCTCCTTTTGTGGCTTGCCGTTGATGCTGACAAGTCCATTGCTTTCGGGTGTTGCCATTGCTATACTGCTGATGCGAGAGATTCACAGAGGGCGCGGGCCATATTAACCTCTACTGCGTTACCTATGAATTTTTGTTTGTCCTCCTGATTGCCGAGTAAGACGTAGTTTTTGGGGAAGCCTTGAATTTGTAGCAGCTCTTCCACTTTGAACATACGTACTTTTATATCGACAATACTGTACATCGCCATAAATTCCTTAATCCTGACGGTCATAGGCGAATCCGTGTCATATATTTCAATGGCCACCTCGCCTGATTCAGTTGTTACCAGATAGGGAGGGCGCTTGTTCATACTCGCTATGAGGGTAAAACAAGGGTCATCAACCGAGCCGCCTTTGGAAGCGTACTGCGGATTCATAATGAAATGCTTCACGCTGACGAGGCTTTGCTTTGGCCGTGTGACTATGCACCCCGTAGGCTCATCCAACGACATGGCCGAGCTATTGCCATACTGCATACTGATGAACCTCTCGCAACTCACAATGGCGTGGTGGTCTCGGCAGGTGATTGTTCCGGCAGGCTCATCTATTGAGATATTCTTGCTATCGGGGTGGCCACTGAACTGTTTTGATAAGAATACTACTTTTGCGAGTCCGAGGCGGTTCTGGCAAGCAACAGTCGGGCACGGGGCGTCAAGATCCGGCGGAATATATTTGCCGGTCTTTTGGTTTATCGAGTTCCACTTTATGATGAAAGCGTCCTTACCGCCGGCGATAAACTTGACCAATCCAGCGTAGATGCGCAGTAGCGTTTTCTCCGACAAAGGGCGCCGGCGATTGAATATGGATTTGCCCTCATCCTCCAAGTCAAGAACCTCCTTTACTGCGTGCCATCTCTTTTTTGCTTTCTCGAACCCGCCCCTTGCGTGGGTGGGTTCGGGAAATATTATTGGCAGGCCACGTTTGGCGAAAATGCCAAAGAAACGCTTGCGCATCGTGTACGCTCCATAGTCGGCCGCATTGAGGATTCTATGCTCAAAGTTATAGCCACAAGCCTTGACGTTTTTGACCCAGCGAGTGTAAAGTCGGCCTTTATCCATACTGACAGGACGGCCGTTCTCATCCATATCTCCCCAGCTCATAAACTCGGCCACATTCTCAATCTGAATGAAGTCCGGCTCGATAGCGTGAATGTAGCGGAAAAGATGCTCGGCAAGCGTCCGGCTGTCTGCGTCGCGCGGCAAACCGCCTTTCGCCTTGCTGAAATTGGTACACTCAAGAGAAGCCCATAAAACAATCTTTGCCTCGGGGTAGAGTGTCCGCTGTTGGTCGAGGTGTTTTATAAGAGGGGTGAGGTTGAGTGTGCGGATGTCCTCTGTGAAATGTAGTGCGTCCGGGTGATTGGAGCGGTGGGAGGCGATTGCCTTTTCATCGTGATTGACGCAGACTATCACTTTCGCACACTGCTCACCTCCCAGACGGGCAGAATTAACGCCGGTGGATGTGCCGCCGGCGCCGCAAAAGAGGTCGATGTAAAGTAGCTTTATCATATCCGTAAGTCTTCTTCGGAGCAAGAACCGCGAGCCTCATTATACTCCCAATTCTCACGCTCGTTTCTGGAAATCATTGCGATTGTGTTGGCGAGGTGCTCATCTGTCATATCCTTAATGGGGATGACCTTGCCGTCTTTGGTGCGCCAAACGATTTGCCCTGCATTGCGCCGGCGGAGCCAACGCTCCAATTGCAGGTCGCTGATGTCAGCTAAATATGCTTTACTCATAATTCATCACATTTTTGAAGAGTGAACATATCAAGGACTGTCGAGATTGCGTCGGCTAAAGCCGCCTCGTATGACTTGTGCGTTTTGGGGTTCATATTGACATCTGTACGCTGACTCCATCGCCAAAAGTAGCCGATGCGGTCACCGGTTCTGCTGTTGAATCTCGGGCTGATAACAAGATCCACGCCGAGTTCTTCACGAAGCCATTTGGCGGCAGTGTGAATCGTAGGGCGAGAATGGAACAGCACTCCATCACCAGAACCCTTTCGATTGTCATTGAAGTTCTTCGGAGATTTACAAGATATGGCTTTAAGATTCCCCATAGAGAATGGTTCAAGCCTTATCTTCTGGCTAAAGGCGTTTGCGACTGGCCAATTAAACCCGGCCACTTTCAATGCGACCGACATATTGTAGTTGCATAATTCATTATTGTTCATTCCTTACCTCCTTTCCAATATTTATTGATTAAATATTTGCCGACCTTTTCTGCTATATCACAGATGTAGATTGCGAAACAAAGTCCGAATCCGAACTCTACTCCAATTCCAAAGACACTCATTGCTCACCTCCTTCCTCTTCTCGATTGAGGTAATCGTGATAGCAGTCCTCACAGAGCAGTTTGCCAGGGACTTTGCGCCACCCCGACTCTTCGGCTACTTGTTCGGCAATGAAGTCATCTTCAAATACTGCCTGATCTGAGTCGTTGAAAGAGAGTGATGTTCCACATTCATCACAAGTGACAACATATCCCGTTATCTCTTCAATCATTTCTCACCTCCTTTCGCTTTCATCTCGTAGTGCTCATAAAAGTTATCGTCGAGGTGGAGGATGAGGTTCTTTTCCGGATAATCAGAAAACTCATCCCAAACGGTTTCACGCTCAACGGTGGTCACGGGGTGAACATACTTGAGGTTGCCATTCTCGTCGTAGTTCTCATCGCTCTTGTCAAGGACGATGAAGATTGGCGTGTCATTGGAAACGCCTTTGAGTTTGTTGCGAAGCTGGCCGGCGGTCAGCGGCTCGTCATGTTTATAGGGTAGTTGCATTTTGATATGGTTTTACTAATTCGGGATTATCGTATGCGTTGCCTGTGATTTTGAGGCATTCGGGGACATCAAAAGCCGAAAATGGCATATATTCAAGAATGCCTTTTTTGAAGTCACTCCTGAGCGGATATTCGCAATCAAGGAGTTTGAGCATTAGGCCGCAGTCTACCCATTCCACAACACCATGTACTATGCAATCTTGGTCAGGCATTACACCACCATGAGCGCCAAGTCCTTCATATTTGAAGCAGCCCTCAATAATGTCACCCTCGTAGATTGCGTCTCCGTCCTCGTCGAGAATGCCTGTGGCCTGGCCGACTGAATTTGGCTCTACTTTAATCCAGTCTTTGTTGTGCTGGCCTGCTCTGATGTAGGTTTTGGGGCTTGACGGCTGGCGTAGTGCCTCAAAGATATGGAGGCTACCATATACCCACTCTTTTTGTTTTGCAGAGTAGCCTCGGAATTTAATTGGTCTCATACAATATCCAGCTCTTCCTTTATTTGAGTGATGATGTCCTCGGCATCCCAACAGTTGCACCGATAATCAGCGAGTTTCCTGATGACGCGTTCAAGTTCGGGGAGTGCTATAAACTCCGGGGTGTCATCAAATTGGTCCATCCAAACCTCATTGCCGTGGGAGTCGCATATTTCATCAATCTTCTCTGTCGGAATTTCAGATGCCAACTCGTAACCCATTGCGATGCCGTAATTGACCGCAATTCGTGTTTCTCTCTCAGTCATACAACGGCCATTGTGAATGATTAAGCCGCCCATGAGTTTATTTTTACAGTGGCTATGGAAGCCGTTGAGGTCTATATCCATATCAGTACCAGGATAGTGCAACGAAGTCGTTGCGGTGATCGCTATTGGCAATCCAATAAGCTATGATTTCAATGAACTTGTTGGCGCTCTGCTCTATACCGTTCTCATTGGCCCACACGTTATACTCTTCTCGGTGATTTGAAATCCATCCGATGAGGTTGCCGAGGTCGGACTTGGGAATTTCAAGAGTGCAGGCATATTCGCAGGCGTCCCGGCCATCCTCCCAAGAAATATCGGGGCAATGTTTTTGGAGAAATGAGTTGATTTCGTTGGACTTTCCGTCAAAGGGTGTGACTTTGAAGTCGTGTTCCACTTGATATGTAGTGGCTACGTGGAGGCTATATCCCATACTTATTCGGTTTTTGGGGTTTGACTTTTAAGTTCGTTAATTAGAGCATCAGCATATTTTACTGCGTCCTGTGCTTGTTCGGCGAAAGAACCCATATAAATTTGCTGACATGAGTTTGACAGGAATGCCGCCAGCATATCCTTCGCTATCTCATATCGGCGCTGCTCCCAATCAATGAGCGTCGGGGTTGCAGGTTTCTTCAACTCTCGGGCGATTGTCTGAATGGCCCGTGCCGTGTCTCGTTCCTCTATGGTCATGGCTTCTTGTATGGAAGGTTACACTCCTCGTTGGTGAGTTCAACGAGCATTCCGTTTGTGTGAGGTGAGTTTGTCACCATAGTGACGTCCTTGCATTTGCGGCCATCACGGAAGTACACGGATTTTTCCGGGTCCATTTTATGGAGTTCCTTGATAAGTTCCTTTACTGTCATTTTGATTTATATTTATTTGGTTTGACTTATGCTATATCTTTAAGTTCCTCGTCGATTGCTTTCCAGAGTTCATCAAGGTCATCTTCGCTGAACTCGGTTTCCTCGTCGGTGTCATCATCGTAATGAGTAGCGGTGATTTCCGTTACCTCTCCCCACGCTTTTCTCAAATCGCAGCTTGGAGGAGTCCAATAATCGCCACTGTCACAATCCCACTCTCCGCAACAGCGATATGTAATTTCTATCATCCACCCGTCTTCTTCGTAGGAGAAATAGTTGTCGGTGTAATCACAGCACATTCCCCATCCATCCTCATCTTGTTCGGGATAGCACTCTCCGATTTCGTGGTCAGTGCTTTTAATCTGCTCCACGATGGTGGAAATGAGTTTTTTGAGGTCTTCAAGAGTTTTCATATCTGTGGGTTTATTTGGTTTGACTTATATGTTATTTTGATAATGTAAAGATAGTCATTATTAGCGGATTACAGGCAGTAAATCAGCCACCATTTTAATCGCAATCCGCCGAAAATGACCACCTTAACATTTGTCAATAATTGTCATAACGACCAAAGGCAAATCACGGTACAAGCTCATCGAAGAGGCCGGGCTGACGTGGTGATAGAGCCGCATACTCATCTCGGAAGAACTCCTCTTTGGTGCGCCCATATTTCTTGCCCTTTCGGGTATGCACGTCATAGGTGTAAGGAGGAATATCTATCGGATAGCGGCGTACATCTTCAATCCACATATCCACCTCCACATCGTTGCGGTCATAGATGAGGTTTTGCAGATGATCCGCATCTCGGCTCTTGCGACACTCGCAAAGGAGAATGACGGCCTTGCTTACGAAGATGCGGCCCTTGGGGTCTTTCTTGCCCTTGTTCACTAACTCGTGGCCCTGCCAAAGAGCCTCAATCTCTTTTGTGATGATGCCGTAGCAGTCCTCAGCGCTGATGGTGAACAGACGCTTCCACACATAGTCAAGATAACCGCTTGACCACAGCTCCAGCGCGAAGAATCCGGCCACCTTTGCATCGGCTCGCCGGATTGCTTTCTGCATTGCGCTGCTGACCTCAAAGAAGTCATATCCTTGAATAGTTCTTATTATCATAACTCGTTGTTTAATTTCCTTGTTTTCAGTAAAGTTAACCATAAAAAGCGGATGACAGGCAACAGAATTGCCGCCATTTTACACCTTAACTTTTACTGACGTTTGAGTTAGAATTTGAACTTGCAAGAGATATTATACTCCACGAGCTGCTGGGTCTCGTCCTTGCCATTGCGAGTCTTGCCCTTCATATTGATGCTATCTCCGAAGTGCTTTTTGATGAACATGATTGACCGCTTCTCTTCCTCCTGATTGCGGATTGAAGCAAGGCCACCCTCGCTGATAAACGTGCCCTTCTGGGCGAAGTTGTAGCGTAGGTCGGTCAAGATCCGGCGCTCCTTGAACTTCATGTAGCACGAAATCCAGAAGTCCTCCTTCAGCTTCAGTTCCTCGTTCCACCACACGTTTTTATTGTAGCGGACTCCATAGGAACATCCCGTAATCATATTCGAGAGTGAGAGGTATGCTGTTTCATCATACATCACCGGCGATATTCGGGAGGTGAAGCCGAAGACATGAACATCAAGCAGGCAGGCCATCTCATAGAGATTGTGGATTATGGCCGTAATGGCGGCAGGGTCTTTAACAACCGTCAACTCGCCCTTCTCGGCCATTAGATTCTTGACTGCGTGAACATCGTCATCGAGCATGAATATTTCTCCGAAGTGCTTTGCCATCCAATTCCGTTTAGGAACAAGGCCGATGATGTCATCGGGATGGGTCACAATCTCGCACTCTGGGTTGAACTGTCGGTATAGGTCTGCCTGACTCTCAGCAACGCAGATTATCGGGTCGGTGAGCAGTTTCTTGGCGAACACTCTATCGTGTCGCTTATGACTTGGGATTACTGTCTTCAAGGGCATGGCGCACGTCTTTTATGTCGATTACATTACTCTTGCTCACTTTGCCAGTCTTGTAGGAACGCATACGCTGCATTCCTAAACGCTCCCGTAGCCAATTACTGTCAACTTCATTGGCCGAGGATATGATGAAAAGCTCGTGCTTCTCATCAAACTTGGGAATGAGAGGATAGACAGCGCTCTCGTCGGTGATCGCGTCGAACCTCTCCTTAAACTCATCGGTGGGTTTCTCGGGAGCAAATTCAACGCCCCAGTCCTGGAGCTCGTCTTTGTCCCACTCGTTAGCCATTACATCCATATCGTTCTCACCGAAGTTCACGTTGTCCTTCGTGGCGTATTCACGGAGTTTCTTTACGTCGGTGGACGGGTCGAGCACCTTGCATGGCAGCTCTTTGTAGCCAAGTTCCTTGCAGGCACGCAGGCGCAGGTTGCCGCATACGACCACATAGCGGCCCTCGGGATATGGGAACACTATCAGCTCCCTCAGTTCAAGCATCTCGGGCGATTCCGCGATGCTCTTTTTCATCGCTTCATAGCGATAATCCCGAAAGAACCGGGGATTCTTCGGGAGTCCTTTGAGTTGCCCCTTGTTGAAGTCAAGGAGCGAGATTGGGATTGTTTGTATCATCGGTGTTTATTACTTCATCTAAATTTTACATCATCATTAAACAGTCTCTGACCAAACCTACTTAGGGCCTTTGACGTATGGCCATTGCCCCTCGGGATAGTCGGGATACCGCTGGCGGTAGTCGGCAACATCCCTTAGCAACTGTTCAATATTGGTACAGTTGATTTTCTCCAGGTAGGCAATGAGCCAATGTATTGTCTCGGCTGTTGCAATTTCGGCACTTGACCACGCATCAAGCGAGAAGTCCTTTGGGATTAGGAGTTCGGGCGCTTTCCTGACTTCAAACGCGAAATTGAGATGAATTAAGGCTTGGAGCATAAAAGCGCGTGGCGAAGAGTCGGGACTGACGCGGCCGCTGGCAATTGCATTGGCTATTACCTCCTTGGCAAGTTTGTTGTTTATGACTATCATGCGTTGGTGGAGGTGTTGTGGTAATGACTGATTACAGCCCACAACGGAGTGAATGGTTTGACTTGATTCATTGTGCATAGGGAGGCGGTTTGTTAGTGTGCATGGCGTTAAGCATTAGAAATCAAACAGGGTCTTTTGCTGGGCAGATGCCTCAATCTTTTTGATGTTCTTGACGGCTACATCAAAGTAGCTGTCCTTTAACTCACAGCCGATGCCTCGGCGATTATTTTTGACTGCCTCGTAGATTTCCGAGCCGATGCCGAGAAACGGAGTAAAGACAACTTCGCCCTCATTGCTCCAGAGGTTGACAAGGCGATTTATTACCTCAAGCTGAAGCGGGCAGATATGTTTCTCATCTCCCATCGCAGTCCCCTCGGAGGCTGTTAGCACGTCAGTGCGCTTGATGTCCATCCACACCGGAGAGGCCCACCTCTGCCACGTTTCAAGAGGGAAGTTCTCTTTGTTGAGGTTCTGAATCGGCTCCCAGTCGGCCTCATCGCCCTCCCATTTTTTGAATATGGTGATGTACTCGGCCATTCCGATGCCGGTCTTGGAGCTGTCGGAAGTCACTTGCTTGTAGAGCAGTCTCTGTGTCTTGGTACGCTGCATCTCCAAAACTGGGTCGCACCAGATAGTGACCTTTGAGTGTAGTTTGAAACCTTCGGCCAAGACGTGGCGCGTGTGTTCGCCGGTGAAGTCGTACATACCCGTGTAGCCGGCGGAGTTCTTATACACGCCAAGGTCTTTGGTGTGGCAGCACATAAGGCGCCCGGGCTTTAATATGCGGTACAGTTCATGAAGGAGGAACGAATACTGGGCGAAGAACTCCTCGTGGCTCTCGTTGTTGCCCATGTCGTGAATGTAGTTGGAGTAGGTGAACAGCGACGAGAATGGAGGCGAGAAGATGATGAGGTCGACGGAGTTGTCCGGGATTCTCTTTATCTCGATTGTCGTATCTCCTTTCATAAGGAATACAAAGTCATCTTTGTACTCCCGATATTCGTATTCATTGAGGAGTCCGTATGTCTTCTCATTCACGTTCTGGTTAATCTCGTGAAGCATCTCCTCAAAATTCTTTTGTTTGCGTTCAATCGTGGCTCTTGCGTTTGCCATTGAGTCAGTAATTATGAGGTGAATGTTGACCGCTCCCTTACGCCCGAAGCGGTATGAGCGTCGCACTTGCTGATAGAAGTCCTCAAACGAAAAGTCCGGGGCTGCAAAAATTTGAGTGCCGCAGTTTTGGAAGTTCATGCCGTAACCGCATATCTTTGCTTTTGAAATGAGGATTTTGAACTTGCCGGCGGCGAAGTCAAGCAACCGCTCTTCCTTTACGGTGTCCTTATCATTGCCCCTGACCTCTACGGCCTCGGGAAGCAGCTTGCGGAGAATATCACCTTCTGCATTCTGCTTTATCCAGATAAGGACTTGGCCGTCGGCCTCACGAGCGAGTTTTGCAGCCATCTCCAGTCGCTCCTTCATTGTCTTGCGAAGCTCGGCATTGAAGTTGGTGGCATTGACTATGCCCTGAGCGAATATGCAACCATCTTCGGGGGCTGACTCGATAGTGTGCTCAATATAGTTAAGCGGAGGCAATATGAACTTCTTGCCGGTCTCTACAAAGCCTATGTCGGCAGGGTTCTCAAACATAATGGCCCACGATGCTATCCAGCCGTAGAAGTCAGATTTGGCATGGCCTTTGAGTCGATAGTTGTTCATACCCTCCTCACGCACGAACCACCGCGAGCGCATATCCTGAGCGTCCAGGACATCAAGGAACTCGGAATGGTTGCCAATCTCGTTGAGGTCATTGGGTGAGGGTGTGGCAGAGCAGCAGAGTTTGTAAGGAATGAACTCAAAAACCTCAATAAGCAGCCTCTTGTAATGGCCGGTGTAATTTTTGAGTATTGAGGATTCATCAAGCACCACGCCTATAAATTCCTCTCTGTTGATATTTTCAATCTGTTCGTAATTGGTAATGACGAGTTTGTCATCGGGCGTGCGGTCGCGGTGTAGGACAATGTGGTAGCCGAAGCGGGCACCCTCGGAGATGGTCTGCTTGCTGACTGAGAGTGGAGCGAGTATGAGAACTGGCTTGTCTTCATGCTCGGCCACTCGCTTTGCCCATTCGAGCTGCATCAGAGTTTTGCCATTGCCACATCCGGCGAATATTGCCCCCTTGCCCATCTTGAGCATCTTGCGGACGCAATATTGCTGAAAGTCGAACAGCGCGGGATTAAGATCCGGAGCATCAAACCCCGACTCGATACGCCGTACTTTCTTCCTTTCAAGTATATCTTGATAGTTCATTTGACGATGTAAAAAGACGGCACCAATATCCGAGGTGGGAACTGGTGCCGTAGGTGGTTTGATGATTTATTATTTCTTTTTCTTAGGGTCTTGCAGTTGCTCGCAGATAGCCACTCTCTTGCCCGCTCTTACCAGCTTGGGCAGGTAGGTGTCGAGTGCGTGGTGAGGGAATCCGGCAAGCTGATGCTCTTTGCCCTTGGTGCGTTTGGTAGTAAGAGTGATACCGAGGACTGTTGCGGCTGTGGCCGCGTCATGTTCAAAAAGCTCGTAGAAGTCACCGACACGGAAAAGGAGAATTGAGTCAGGGTGCTTCTTCTTCATTTCTTCGTACTGCTCGATAAGCGATTTGTCCGAGGTGGTTTCGTGGATTACCGGCTCGACTTGGTCGGTTTTCTTCTCGGACTTGATTTTTTTGCCCCACACATCGTAGCCAAGCTCTTCAAGCCGTTCTTTGAGTTTAGCGTTCTTTTTATCGGAGGCGTGGATTATTTTCATATCCGACTCCTGAACTTCATCTGGTTTCCAGAGTCTCATAACTTCGGAACAGATGTGAGCGGCAAGTGAGCCGGGATACCAACCCTCGCTCATCTTTACTCGCAGGAATTCACGATACCACAAGTCGCGGTCATCAGCGTTGCCCTTGGCGATGTCGTAGAGTTGTTGGACTGTGGGACGCATACCCGAGGACTGGCAGATTTTGTAATACTTGGAGAAGAACTCTGCCGGGAGTTGACTTAGGATAAGTGCGTCAAATCCTATCTGCTCTTCGTCTTTGAGTGGGCCGCGGCGGCGCGTCGTTCCCATCTCTTTTGCCATGTCTGCGTGATTCTTTCCGACTTTCTCGTTGCAAATTTCAAGGTTGCGTTTGTACTGACCAACGAGTTTCACGGCCTCCGGTGGCGCAACCTCGCCGGGAGTGGAGGGAGCGTCCTTTGAGATAGGCTTGATGTAGTAGTGAGCCACTTTGGGAGAGGGCAACTCGCCGTTGCTGAATATGTCAATGCAACGGTAGCACTCGCCGTTTTTGAGCATCTCGGGGATGCGGTCATCAGTGGCAGGATAATAGACGCGGCTACGGAAAACCTCGTCCGGCTTTACTACCTCAAAGCCTCTCTCTCTGATGTCAGCAATGACTTCATCGTGGATTCTCTGTGCGTCGGTGTTCCAACAGCTTGCCGTGTCAATGAGAACCGTTTTGCCATACTCAAGCACATCTCCTTTTTTGACGAGGTCTTCTGCAATCTCGCCAATGAAATGCAGAATGTAGGCTCGGTGCTTGGCCTCGAATTTAGGTCGGCAGGTACATTTGCCATCATCAGTGGCCTTCATCTCCCAGAACAGGCAGTTGGCGTTGGTTGTGTTGAGAGGGCACTCACTGCATTTGGTGTCACAGCCTCCCTCAAAATCCTCGTCGGCTTGGTTGTCGCTCTGATGCCAGGATGAACGGTTGAGCATCATGAACTCGGACGAGGTGAAGCGGTTTGCAACATCCTTACCTATTTTCTCATAGTTGCCGTAGGCACTGAGGAATTTGCGTTGCGAGGCTTCCTCAAACTTGCAGATTACCATGCCGGCGGCAATGGCCATAGAGCCGTCTCTCACTTTGAGAAGCAGTTCCGGAATGAGGTTGTTGAGTTTGACACGATCCTGAACGAATCTTACCGACTTGCCGAAGCGAAGCGCAACCTCTTCGGCGGTGTTGCCTTTTTCAAGAAGCTGCCCGAAAGCGTAGGCTTCCTCAATGGGGTCAACATCTTTGCGCTGGAGGTTCTCGGTAATCATCGCATCGAAAGCCTCGTCATCAGTCATCTCTCGCACGATTGCGGCGATTGTGGCCCACTGCTCCGGGTTCTCTTTGTTGAGGGCAGATAAGGCGCGATAGCGACGCTCACCACATACGATTTCGTAGCCGTCTGGGATTGCCACTGCGTCACCGCTGCCCGGCTCAGTGCCTTCAATGATGCGTGGTCTGACGGTGATGGGCTGAATTAGTCCTTGCTGACGGATATTGTCGGCAAGCTCTTGAAGCGCATCCTCGTCGAATGTCTTGCGAGGGTTCATCGGTGATGGGTGTACCTCGCCAATAGGAATGTTTTGAACTTCCATAGAGTTTATTTTAATGGTTTGACTTGTAGTTTGTTATACTGTAAAGTTAGTCATTATTTACGAGATATGAAAGAATAAACTCCACCATTTTTACACCATTTTTCGTTGATGATTGAAAGGAAACCGCGCTTGGCTGTCTCTTTCAGCATCGCCATATCCTTTGAGTCAATCTCGCAGGGTGTCAGTCCGTTGATGGTGGTGTAATGGGGCATTCCGAAATAACGGCGTATCTGCTCAATGGCCTCGGCATCTCTTGTGTGCCAACTGACCCATAGCTGATGTTTACCATTCGTTGTATCCATGATTTTTCCTTTCATAGCCTAAGTTGAAAAGCCACCATATTTCGGCAAACTCATCCAACGTGAAATCTTTTGACCGAAAGTTGATGGCATAGAAACGGCACATCCTCTCACGTGCCTTATACCGCTGGAGATACTTGATGTACTCCGGGTCGTTTCTCCGGCGCTCTTCCTCATCTTGCTTAGCAAACCTCGCAAGAATAGTGTTGCGGTCTTTGATGAACTCACGAAGAGCGCAGGTAATAACCATCGGGTCAACTGCCCCATAGAATTTCCCATATTCGCCAGACTTGAAGCGCCGGAAAAAATCCATCAGCTCAGTCAGCTTCAGATATCCGTATTCATTGCAAATTATTTGGGCGAGTTCATCTATTTGCTCAATGGAGAGTTTGGTTTTGCAACCGGCGAATTCAGCAAGATTCCACAACTGAATTGCTGTCCAGGACTTGGCGGTGCCATAGGCGAACGTCTTGCTCACAAGCCCCAACGTAGGTGCTTTGCCAAGATAGGCCCGGCGCTGATCCAGAGTGTAGTCAATCTGCTTAGTTGGATTGAATACGCTGAGTAAGTTGTCGGGGGACTTAAATTGGCACATCAGTTCCCGTGCCGCCGGGGTGATTTGCGTTATTGCCGATGTTGTGGGCGACATAACTTGCAATATCGAATTGCCGTTGTTGCCGTTCATCGGCGGCAGTATCTGGTCGAGTTGTAGGGGGTGTGACATGATGCGATTTTTTGCGTTGTTCTTTTTCCAGGATCCACCGATTGGCGCGGCTGTCCCAGCGTTTTATTTTTCGGCCGGAGGCATCTACCCAGTCAGTTGCATCAAAGTTGTTGAAGAATATCTCTGCCTCGGCTTCCCAATCATCAATTCGGGTGTCTGCACTTTGGGAGAGGAAATAAGCCTTGACTTCTTCAAGCGTTGGGGCCGGTGGTGATTCTTGCAGAGTGCGTGATTTTGTTTTTTTCTTTTTCGGTTCATCTAACCCCAAATCCAACACACCCTCCCCCGGCTTGTCCGGGGATATAGGGGATTTATTCTTAGGTCTTATAGTCTTTATATCTTTATTAATACTAACATTTCTACTAACAGTACTACTAACACTTCTACTAACATCTCTACTAACACTTCTGCTAACATCTCTACTTAACGTAGTAAAGTAGTAAGAGGGTGGCTTGCGTCTGTCTTTTGCCGATTTGTACTCTATCACACCATAAGCAGCCAAACGATCGCGGCACCGTATCAATGTCACATCCGATATATTCAAGCCTAAAGTCAAAACCCTATTGGGACACACAAACGGCTCCGGCCATCCCTGACGGTTCGCTTCCTTCAACAGATAGAAGTACAGCGCCACATCATGCGGGCTGAAGGACACGTTCTCGTGTATCTTCCAAAAAGAATTTATTAGGTCAATATATGTCATCGGTATAGTGGATATTGATTTAATACCTTGTTGATGTATGGTTGCGGATCGGTGCTTAAATAAGTGCAAACCGCTTTGACAAACTCAATGATGCCGTGGCAGACTACATAAACGCTGCCGTGGCTCTCAACGAGAACCTGCCACTCTTGCTGATGTGCCGACTGCTTGCCGGCGCTGCTCCCTTTGTGCTTTGGGACTTTCATCTCTATGCAGAGCGAAGCCTTGCCACCGCAGGGGAACAAGAGTATGAGGTCGGCAACACCTTTGACCTGACCCTCATAAACCATCATTGCGCCAGCCTTGGCTCCTCGCCAACCACCATTAGGAACGGCAAACAAAAGATTGCCGACCTCGGGGAAGGTCTGCCGGAACCAACTGACGCAAATATGCTGAATCTTGCTCTCTGAGTAGCCACGTTCTACTTCAAGTATTTCCTTCTCGGTCATTATCGTTATACTTATTGGTTTTACGGTCACATTCATTCAAGAGCTGCACTATACGCTTGCACTCTGGCCTGCAATCCTCACTGAAACTGGCAATGGAACTCCAATCAGGGCCAAACAGGCCAATCTCATATTTGAGCAGATATACAGTGCCGTGGCGCACAAGCATCTTGAAATTCTTTCTCATATCCGGTCTTTGAAAAGATTCATGCAGATGTTAACCGCATCCTCTTCAATTTGGGTGGTGGTGCCTGTTACTTCATTGGCAATGTTCTTTTTGGTTTGGATGACTTGATACATATAGTTGTCAATGGTCTTATCGCCGAGGAAGTAATAGCAATTCACTGCGTTCTTTTGTCCGTTGCGATGCGCTCGGTCTTCTGCCTGCTCGCAGTCGCTGTAAGTCCAGGGGAACTCAATGAAGCCGACTCGGGAGGATGCCGTGAGGGTCAATCCCGTACCGCCTGACTTGTAGTTGAGGATTATGAGCTTGCAGTCGGGGTCATTCTGGAAGCGGTCAACGGCGTTCTGCTTTTGAGCCACATTGTCAGATCCGGTAACTGTTACAGCGTCGGGGAACTCTTTTTTGAGAGCGTCCACAACCTCCTTCAAGTAGGCGAACATAATCAGCTTTTCACCGCCGTCGATAACATCGTGAATGAAGTCAGAAACGGCTTTGATTTTACCTCTTGCCGAGATTGCTTTCAACTGGCCCAACCTTACCATTACCTCACCTCGCATTGTCCGGGCTATCTTATCATCATCCGCGTTCTTGTACTGACGCATATATTTGATGATGTCCTTCTCCGCCGCGTTGTACTCTTCGCGGTTGGTAATGTCGCAAGTGATGTACTGGCGCATCTTGTCGGGCAACTGAGTGAGGACTTTTTGCTTCTCCCTACGGAAAAAGCCGGTCATCCACAACATATAGTTGAGCCGACGGAGATTTGAAGATTGCTTGGGCCCGTCGCAGAATTGGGTGGTGAAACGCTTGTATCCGCCGAAGTCCTCCAATCGGCCGAGTATCTTGAGCTGCTGAATAAGGTCGGTGTTGTTGTTGACAACAGGAGTGCCGGTCAACGCAAATATCCATTGCTTGCCTCGGCAGATTCCCTCAACAAATTTGCTTTGCTGGGTCTTTGTCGATTTGCATTTGTGGCTCTCGTCTATAATTACTGACTTGAACAACCTAATGCGTTCATCAAATTTTATGGAGGCAAGAGTGAAGCGAGATGACTGCTTAACCTCGGTAACGAAGAATTTGCGCAGGCTCTCATAGTTCACAATGAACACGTTTGAGATTGATTCGCCGGCGCCGTTCTTTAATTCTATGAAGCGGTGCCAGTCGTAGCGGTTGCGGTCATCAAGAATTATTGCATCAAGTCCGGCAAACTTCTTGAACTCTCGCTGCCAATTTATCTTCAACGATGCGGGGCATATTACCAGAGTAGGGAAAGACTCTCCGTAGCGTTGGGCCTCCCGATGAGCCTTGACCACGGCGCAGATGGCCTGAAGCGTCTTGCCAAGTCCGGGCTGATCTCCAAAGATGCAACGCTTATGGTCCAATGCGTATCTCACGCCCTCCAACTGATATTGGTATGGGGTTAGGAGCATATAGTGTTCGCCATCAAACGGCTTCATCGGCGGTATGTCATAAACAACATCGTGCGCCTCGGTAGCTACTTTGACGCACGATGCTATTTTGCTATTGACGGCCCACTGAGCAAATGCGAAGACAAACCACCGGGCATCCTTGCTTGGGTCAAGTGACTGTTTTTTGCCTACTATCCAAACCCTATCTTCTCTATCCCATCTCGGTTCGCCGGGAATATATCGGCCGATTCTCTTGATCTGCTCGATAAGTCGCTGGTCAAACTCGAATGATAGCCGGAAAGCCGAGGGCGTTTCAGTGACATAAACAGGCTTCATCGCTTATGCAACGTGTTCGACCTCCTCGGGCAGTGGAACATCTTCAGTTGGTGTGGCCTCTGCAAATGGGTCTTCGGGGTTGTCGAAGTTGAGTTCATTCTGCTTTACCTGCCATTTGCGCTCGGTGATATACTGCATCACCTCATATATACATACTTGGAGAGCGGTATCAAGATCCTCGCAACGCTCGTATGATTCGGTGTCGGCGGTGAGTGCCGTTGCCGGGGCGCAGAGGTTAAGAACTTTTGAAGTACGGAGTGTGCGCTTGCCGATGAGTGTTACCATTGGGTTAACATCATCATCAGTGACAGAGAACCCCGTCACTTCAAGGTAACGAAGTCGTTCAACGGTATCTGCTTCATCGAGATTGTCCCAGTCGATGAGGTCGGCCTCTTTCTGCTCTGTGAGGTCAGCGAGGAAAGGAATGAGTCCGGCAAATGCCGTTTTGAGGTCGGGGTGGCAGATATTTTTGCCTTTGAGGGTTACATCATTGCCGTCCTGGTCATAGAACGACGCCTCAACTGTGCCACCTTTGGCAAGTTTGGCCTTGCGGATTTTAATGTCTGACATAATGAGTTTGTATTATCGGGTTTGGTACTCGTCAACGAAGTCAGCAAAAAAGCGGTCAGCCGGTAGAGGAAGATTCATACCCCATTCCGTTGCCGCATCTGCCTGAACCTTATTGAGAAAGTTTGTCATTTGGATAGTATTGAGAGAAGAACTGCGTCCGGGCACCCATACGAGATTGTTTCCAATCATCACTTGACGAGATAGAAACTTGGCAACGTAGTAGTCGTGCCAATCCTCTTTCGGTTGCCCGGTCTGCTCTTCCATGCACTTGAACCACATCCACATCAACGAGTTCTGCGATATGGTGCGAGGCTTGGACTTACGGACAATTTTTAATGTATAGACCCCATTAGACAAGCGTGAGCATAGATAGTCAAAGGACTTCTCTATGCTCACGTTGCCATCTTTTTTCACGAGTTCAACTTCCATCTTTTACTGTCGGGGGAATGGGAGATTGTCAGCGGTAGGATAACCTTGGCCGCTTGGCGGTTGCTGATATGGTTGTTGGGGCTGTGCTCCGTAGTGAGGTCCGTAGTTGGGCATCTGCGGCTGCGCCTGTTGTGGTTGAGGGGGCGCAGAGGGCATCGGAGCAGGAGCTGGCATAGGCGCTGCTTGATAAGGTTGTGACTGCGGTTGTTCTTGGAGAGATTCTACTTTCCAGACTGTGCACTCAGTGTAGAAGCGACCGTTGTACTCTCTTGACGATGCGTCAAAGGAGAATTTGAGTTTTTGACCGGGGCGAAGATATGCGCCATAGGTTTCCACGTTCTTATTCATCAGCGTAAGCGCAAGGTCTTTGGGGTACTGATCGCCGTAGGTGATGAGGATTGTTTGAGTGGTGTAGGCGTTGCCTTTGCTGGAGGTGCCTGATTGTGGTTGGTACACCTCTTTAATAGTTCCTATGATTTCCATTAGTCTCGGAGTTTGATTGTGAAGCCACCCTTGCGAGTGGTTTGTTTAAGGTATTGTTTGTAGAGGTCGGGGTGCTCCTTCTTGAAGCGCGTTGTGTCAAAGGTCTCACTTACGCTGTCATTCGCGATGGTTGCTTTGAACATACCGCTATCCCACGACTTGACGGCATTGGACTCCATCGCTTGGCGGAGTCTGGCTTTCATCTCGTCAAGGATTATCTTTGCTTCTTCGGCTTGCCGCGTGGTTTGGTAAATAAACTGCACCAACTCTTGTGGAATGAGCTGCACTTTCGGAGCAGGAACGAGTGCCGTTTCTCCAAGGAGGATTTTTGACACTTCGCTGCCATCGTAGATAAAGCCGTTATCGGTATGTATCCATGGCACGGAGAGGAGCAGCTCAACAAGATTGTCGGGCTTGCGCTCTATAATCCAAAATGCGCCGTCAGAGTGCCGTAGCCAATTACAAGCAAGACCCTCGACTTTGATTTCGGGATTTTGGCGCTCAAAGAGGTAGGCATAGACCGACAACTGCCACGATAGATACTCCTGAAGGGCGGCCTCGCCACCGGGGTAGTAGTTGAGGTTGTTGGTCTTGGTGTCAATCAGCCAAATGCCTTGTGTGTCTACTTTCATCCAAACATTGTCAATGTTGGAGGCGTAGCGCACTTCATCGCTGACTGTGTACTCATTTGCGACGGGCTCAAACCCTTGGCGATGCTTGATGTAGGTTTCAAGCTCATCTTCCACATTCCAGAACTCATCGCCCGGGCCGTTTTGGAAGCGTTCACTTTTGGGGTGTGCTGTAACTTTGATGCCGAGGTTGTCGTATTCTTCAATGGCGTGGTGTACGGCAGTGCCGTATTCGCCAGCGCGAGGGATGGCCACGTTCTTGACAAACTCGCTGGCCTCGGGATATATTCCGAGTTGGAGGACTTGATGAATGAGCGACGTGATGCCGCTCATTCTCTTATCCCCAAGTCGGTAGCCGTGCGGATTCTCGCTGAAAACCACCGGCGATTGGGTAAGTGCTATTTTCATTGTTCGGGGAGTGTGTGGAGTGCGGTTGCTACTGCTTTATAGAACTCGCTTGATTTTGTGCAGAGTGCAGGACAAGTCTTGCTCAACTCGTTCCAGAGGGCTGTTGCCTCGGGCTTGGTTTTGCATTGGTTGAGTCTGGCAAGAGCCTCTTGGAGTTGGGCACCGGTGTAAGCGGCTGCGGCGGTTGAGGTGTTGGATTGACCTTTGAAAGTGGCCTCATTTCCGCAGGCGGCATTGGCATCATCATCAGCGTCGGCAACAATGCCGAGGATGGCGCAGTAGGAATAACGCTTGATGTAGGTGATTGCCGAGCCGAGTGCCTGATAGTCCACACTATTGCCAGGGAGTGAGATTGGCAACTCTGATTTAATCCACTGGCCGCTCTTGTGAGTGAGCAGAGTGATGAGGGTCCAGTTGCAGATTATTTGCGACACCGCAAGGCCATTCTCTTTGAGAGCAGGTGCTGCGGCTTCCGCGCAAGCGGAGAGGTCTGCATATTTGAACTTGTACTTGCCGCCGGTCTTTGTCTTGACCTCGACTTCCTTGTTGAGTTTAGGCTGCTTGATTGAGCCTTGGAGAGCAGAGAGAGCGGCGGCAATGTCTTTGATTTCCGCGCTCATAAAGGTCTGCGCCGTTGGGATTGTAATGTTACTTTCTTCCATAATAGGAGTAAATTTGGTTTGACTTATAGTTGATTAACTACTGTAAAGTTAGTGCAGATGAGCGAGTTACACAAATTTTTGAACCGCCATTTTTATGCCTTAACGTTTACTGACATTTGCGGCTGCTCTATCCAATGCCTCCCGGAACTTGTCAATGTTCTCGGGATAGAGATATATGCAGTTGCGCTGCTTGGTGCGAGTGTTCATTTCGGTAATGGTGATGTAATCTTCACCATTGGCGGACTCTCGCACGTCGAAGTAGTACAGGCGAGATCCTGCACTGACTGTCTCTTGGTGTTTTGCCATTTTGATGATGTGTTATTGATGATGTAGTAACTCCGGCGAGATTCGAACTCGCACCTCCTCGTCAGGCAATGCTTCCGTTACACTATCGGAGCCCGTCAGTCTTTCCTGGCAGTCATTACAAGATTGCGCACTCTTGCAAGCTGTGGAACAGGCAGGATTCAAACCTGCAATAGAGGGATCGCGCGTATTCCCTTGCGGTTGTCAATATTCGCCACTGCTCCAAATGTGCCGGTCTTTCCCGGCTGTCAAGTTTTGAACCACGCTGCCGACCCTCACGGGCTCTCTTAACGCTGCGCTATGGTTTGCATAAATAATGACATCTTCGCGATGCCGTGGCGCCGGGGGCGAGGGTCGAACTCGCTATCACCGCTATTGCCAGTCTCAGACCGACAACTCCCCGGCAATAGGGTTAATCCCACTCCTCATCCCATTCCTTAATCTTCTCGTCCATGTACTTGTTGTACTCGATGACGAAATTGGGGGCGATTCGGTTGCCATACTTATAGAGTAGGCAAGCATAGGCAATGCCTATTAAATTCGGCAATGCCGATGGGCCGTCATTGAAGATGAGTATGCAGGGGATGCAGGCTAAAAAGATGACGATATTAGCCGCAATTTTCTTTGATAGGGTCATAATGATGTGTGGTGTTATGTTTATTTTCGATTGCGTGTGGGGCGTGTGTTCCGGCAATGTTTGAGAACCTGAGCTGCATTGCAGAACCACTTGCCGTTTTGGCTCTTGGTGGTTTTCTCACATTCTATGGAGCCATCTGCGATAAGGGCGAGAAGTTTAGACTCGCCACCTACGATTGTTGCGGCCATCTCCTTACCGAAAGTGAATCTCGACATCGTGGCCATGATATTCTCCAGCAATATCTCTTTGGGGTTGACGCTTGTAATATGTCCGCTCATAAGTTATGAAATTCGGGTTATTACTGATTGCTTATTGGGAATGTCAGCATTTACCGACCAACGGCAACCCTCGGCACGTTCAACGAGCAGGTTGTTTGTTGCGGTGTTCCTGACTGAGTTATGCTTTGTAATAGGGAATCGGAGAATATCCCCGACTGCCATACCTCTAATGAGTGCGGTCATTTCACCGCGCTTCAGTTCGTTGTCTATTATTTTCTCCATATCGTATTGGGGGTTGGTTTGGGAATGGTAGCCGGACTCGAACCGGCGCCCTTCGGGTTATTCACCCGACGCTCTGGCCATCTGAGCTATACCATTCTTTGCTATATGATTATTCTGGCAGGTGCCAAATTAGAATCAAAGTTGTTACTCGGTCCATTTGCCACGAGTGGACACGCCTCATCTCGCTCTCCGTCATTTTCGGCATAAGCACGGAGAGTTAATTCTTACCGCGAGCACGGCCTTCCGTGTCGCTCATCGTTGCATCGGCATCATCCGCTTGGCCTGATCGCTATGCAACGGAATTCCCAGTACGTCAAGGTTCTCTTCTTTGGTAGTTGGGAGTGCAAGAGTCGAACTTGCTTGCAGGCTGTTCATCGGCCGATTTATTCACCTGCACCCGGGTCAGACCGGGCCACACTCACCGCGTGTGATACTCCCTAAAATGTCGGGCCTCTCTTGGCCCTCGGCAATGCTCTCTCCTGAGCGCCGTAATGGTTGGTTGACTTGGCAGAGATTAGTCCTCAACGAGGACGGCGGTCAGCGATTTGAGAGCGGATTTGAGTTGCTGGTTGATTACATATTCTTTGTACCAGCGTTCACTCTCAGATTTTGCTTGATTTTTAGCTTTGGTAAGTTCCTCTTCAAGTTTGGCGATGTAAGTGTCGCGGTCATCGTGTACGTCGCGGTCGCGGTAGGCAGATATGAGTTCGTTCTGCTTGAAGATGAAGAATGATTTATCTTGCTCGGCAATTACGTTGTCAACGTCGGTTGAACCCTCGGGACTTGTTGCGATTGCTTGGAGTTGCTCGCCGATTTGGTCGAGGAGAGTTGAGATGCGTGATTGTGCAGTCTCATACTCGGTTGAGGTGGTGTATCCCATTGTTTGCGGTGATTGTGGGGAGGTTGCCCTCCCCGGGTTAGTATTATTCGTTGATTATTTCCTTGATTAGTTCGAGGTCGAGTTGCCAGAGATTTTTGCCATTGTCAATTTTCCAGGTGATGTACTCTTTGGCGCCCATCATCTGAATGGCTTTTTTGCGGAGTGCCGTTGACGAGGTTTCTTCGGCCTGCTTGGCAATGAAGATTGCGAGCCTGCGGAGCGTCTGCTTGAACTCCACGATTTGAGCCTCGGCGGATTCTACGTGTTCGGTAAGAGATGCGATTGTGGGATTGATGCCAGAGGTCTTGATGTCTTTGCAGAACTGGTCTTTGTCGATGCTATCGCCTGCGGCCATGTAAACGCGGTTGATGAACGAGAACTCGTCCTCGGTTACATCTGCGTTTGTGCGGTTGTTGTACTCTTCGCGTGTCATTAATTTATGCTAATTCGTTAATGTTAAATTTTGTAGGCTCACCAAAAAGAGTTATATTTGCCCTTAGTTTTGAACCACACTGCAAAGTTAATCCAAATGGATTTATTTACCAAATGCAATTAATCCGTTTGGATTATATTTAACAATTTTTAAGTTTTAGAACCGTGATTGAACGTTTACGCGCTATAATTTCATTCTATGGACTGTCCGATAGGGCATTTGCCATTAAGTGCGGCCTCAAACAGCCGACTCTCGACAAACAACTAAAAGGCCTCCGCGCTATCAGCATGGAGACCATCGTTGCTATACTTAATACATTTGGAGATATTTCTGCCGAATGGCTGATGAGAGGCGTAGGTGAGATGATGATAAAACCAGCCCCTCCGACTGACCTTGATCGTATCTCTACATTAGTGGATACGATTGCTACGCTTCAGGAGACTATCAACGAAAAGAACAAAACAATAAACATTCTCTCAGATCAGAATCAACAACTCAAAAACCAACTCAATAAATGAAAACAATCCAGTTGTTCTTGTTGGGCACACTCTGTATGCTCGCTACGTCTTGCGGGTCGAACGAACCTGATGCTCCATATAGCGGGCCTTGGGAAATCCATTACTGCGAGTCGTGGGTTGGCGGCTTCCATAACAACAGCCCGGAATTTGAAGTATGGTTTCTAAACCATACCGATTGTTTTGTAGAGTTCCACTTCCAAAATGGGAATACACAAGGCTACCTCACAGACTATATAGAACTAAATGACTACAAAAATGACTGCGGTATAATTTATTGGCGCGAAATCATTACACAGGCGACAGAAGATGAGATTAAATCGAAGGTCGCAGAGTTTGAATCTTTCACGATTACTTACGAGAAAGACAACAATAAGGCCGACTTATTTCAAGCCGAGTATCAACGATACGACGGCAAGTGAGTGATAACCCAAAGTCAAACCAACTAACCCCGTTAAGACATGAAGATGACCGAAACCTAAAAAACTTTCCGAATTCTTGTCGGAAGATTTTCAGTAACCGCTTGAAATACGTTATCTTCAATGGATTACTTGTCTATCCCGCAAATTTTGCGTAACTTTGTTGTTCCGTAACAACCTGAGTATAATACAACAATGAAAAAGCTATTACTTCTTGTCTTTACACTCATCTTGGCGCTTCCAACCTATGCCGCTGAAAAGCTACCCCCTCGCCACGAGGTGCTACAGACACTTATAAAGGTAAATGATTATTATCTAACGAATCATCCCGACCCTCTCAAGAGTATACCATACTACTCTCGCAAAAGGGTTTACGAAGCAAACATATGGACACGAGCCGTCTATTTCGAAGGCTTAATGGCGCTCTACTCCATTTACCCCGAGAACCGCTACTATGACTATGCCTACGAATGGGCCGACGGTTTCAAATGGGGTATGCGACGCGATAATACCACCACGCGAAACGCCGACAATTATTGTTGCGGTCAGACCTACGTAGACTTATACCGCCTTACCCCGGAGCCTAAAATGCTCACCAAGACAAAGGCATGCATGAATATGCTCGTCAACACACCGCAGATCAACGACTGGACGTGGATCGATGCGATTCAGATGGGTATGCCCCTGCTCGCAAAAATGAGTGCCCTGACCGGAGACCAACGATACAACGACAAGGCCTGGAAGATGTACAATTGGTCGCGAAACACTCTTGCCGGAGGCCTGTATAACCAGAAAGAGGGCTTGTGGTGGCGCGACAAAGACTTCGTGCCGCCGTACAAAGAGCCAAACGGCAAGAACTGCTACTGGTCGCGTGGCAACGGCTGGGTAGTGGCTGCCTTAGTAAAGGTGCTCGAGGAACTGCCGACAGATTCGCCGTACCGCGAGACATATGTAAAAGACCTCCAGGACATGTGCGCCGCCCTTGCCAAGTGCCAGCGCAAAGACGGTTTTTGGAATGTAAGCCTCCACGACGAGGGCAACTTCGGCGGCAAGGAGCTTACCGGCACGGCTCTGTTTGTATATGGTATGGCCTGGGGCATCAACAACGGAATACTTGACCGAAAAACCTACCTACCCATTGTTGCCAAGGCCTGGAACGCTATGGTAAAAGACGCCGTACATCCCAACGGGTTCCTTGGCTATGTGCAGGGTACCGGTAAAGAACCCAAGGACGGCCAACCGGTTACCTACGACTCCGAGCCCGACTTCGACGACTATGGCACCGGCTGCTTCCTCCTCGCAGGAACAGAGGTATATAAGATAGATTAATGCCTGTTACAGTTCCGTGAATTTGGACAGAAAGACATAAAAACAAAAATTTTCTTCGGCAATCAATCGAAATGAAACAGTTACTGACCGCAATACTTTTGAGCCTGGTATTCGTAAGTTCACGAGGCGAGGATGCCGCAAAATGGGCCGACCTCGACCGCTTCGCAGCAGCCAACGACAGTATAATCGCCGCCGCGGCATATCCGCGGGTTGTGCTTATGGGCAATTCAATCACCGAAATGTGGCCTGTGCGCAACCCACACCTTTTTACATCCAACCCCGACATCGTCGGGCGCGGTATCTCGGGCCAGACTTCGTACCAGATGCTCCTTCGCTTCAGTAATGATGTAATCGCACTTCACCCTAAAATCGCGGTCATCAGCGCAGGCACGAACGATATCGCCGAGAACACCGGCAAATACGACGAAGAACGCACCATGGCCAACATCAAGGCTATGGCCGACCTTGCCCGCGCCAACGGCATCAGGCCTGTTCTCGCCTGTGTATTACCTGCCGGAGGCTTCAAGTGGCGACCCGACATCAAGGATGCCATGGAGAAAATACAGAGCCTCAACGGACGCATAAAAGAATATGCCGTTGCCAATGGCATATACTTTGTAGACTATTATACACCAATGGTCAATAGCGACCACACGGCTATGAATCCGGCATTTGCTATCGACAGCCCGGGCGTACACCCCAACTCCGACGGCTACGACATAATGGAAATAATGCTGCTCAAAACCCTCAAAGAGGTACAATGATTTATCTTGCCGAAATAAAATATTTTTTGGCCTTATAGGAATATTTCATTATTTTTGTCCTCGGTATGGCGCTCAGCAGTGGCGCAGACCCATTTTTAAGAGCTAATCAAGCTAAAAGAAAACAGTAAATTCGCAAGTCTTAAATCGCTGAATTAAAACAACAAAACTATGAAAAACCTTATCGTCCGCAGTCTTAGCGGTGTAGTATATGTAGGTCTGATAGTCGGCGCACTTATCGGCGGAATGGCATGGTCAACAGCGTTGTTCTCGATATTTTGCGTATTGGCAATGCTCGAATTCCAACGCATTACCATGGGCCCTGTAACCGAAACACTCGATGTAATCACCCGTGCGGTAGATGTGGTTGTTGCCTTGGCTCTTTGCAATGTGGCCTATGTACTCGATTTCCCCGAGTTGATGATGATTATATTCATCTGCCTTGCCTTCGGCTATGGCGTGCTACGATTTACCTTCGCGCTCTACGACAAACGCGACCACGCCCTTGCAGATGTGGCATGGTCTACATTATCATTGACATATATTGCCGTACCGCTGATGATGCTCAGCCTACTCTGCACAGAGCAAGACGGCTGGAAAATAGTACTCACTATGTTTGTGATGATATGGCTCAACGATACCGGCGCCTACTGCGTAGGGTCGATGCTTGGCCGCAACAAGCTATTTCCGCGTCTGTCGCCCAAGAAATCGTGGGAAGGTTTTATCGGAGGCCTTATATTCTGCCTCGCTGCCGGCATAGGGGCTTTCTATGTCGTTGGAGCGCCTTTTACCATGCTTGAGTGGGTAGGCTTTGGAGCATTGGTATGCGTACTTTCTACCTGGGGCGACTTGTTCGAATCGCTTATCAAACGCACCAACCACATCAAAGACAGCGGCAACCTGATACCGGGCCACGGCGGCATCCTCGACCGCATCGACTCTATGCTATTCGTTGCGGTAGGCGTGTTTATCGTAATGTTTTTCGTTGATATGATTTAGAATTCCGCAGTCTTAGGTTTCTTCGGTCGTCCGCCAAAGACCAAGCCTATAGTAAGCGTGAAATTCTGATATTGTTTTTGCGTGATGCTATACTGCAATGCGATTCTGAAATGACTCGCAATCTCAACGCCTGCACGAGGAGCAAACACCGCCGACCACTTATCATGGGCGCTCAAGTATGCCGGGCCTAATGCGGCGCCTACATATGGATTAAAGGGCGTACCCTGCTTGAAATTGTAGTTGCAGACTGCGGCAATGAATTCAAGGTCATTGGAAGAACAGCAAAAATCAACATTATCACGACCCATTATGTCGATTTCGGCCGTTATGCCGCAATCCCATGGGGTATTCTTGATATTATGCCTCAATTCGATAGCCAAACTAAAAAACGAACTCGCACCGAAGGTCGGGAAGTTGAGACCTGCGCGTAGTTCGCCCTCAACATTCTGCACCCGCGGAGTCTCGGCATAGCAGTATAAGGGCATGATTGCCAATAATATCAAAATAAGCTTCTTCATACTTTGCAATTGTAATGTGTTTGACTAACCCGACACAGCAAGCTATTTCGGGCTTATAAATGGTGTAGGATTACTTAATTATTTCCTTCGTCGGATTTGTGTCGAATTACATACGTTGTGGTCAATTCATTACCGAATTTAAACCGAATAGCCACATCTTGAGAGTCATAACTTGCCGGCTGTGCCACAAATTTAACTTCCTTGCTATCAGTCGCCCAATACATGCTTAGCCAACCCAATGTACTTACAATCGCATCGGGTTTGCCGCTCAAATTGTCTGGTGCGAAAATATGGTCAACGACTTCTTTTTGCTCGCTACCGTGTATCAAAAGATTTATCTCATCGGGTACGGCGGTGAGTGTAATCGTACTTTCGCCACCTTCACCGGGTATATATAATTGCACGGGATTACCGTATTTGTCTACCACTACCGATGTGGGTGTATCACAAGACCCGATACACGACTGCATAGCAACACTAAGGCCTACGAGGATTAGAAAATGCTTGAGATTCATTGTTTATGATACGACTGGATTATGCAAAATTAATAAAGACCGGAAATATAGGCAAGTTTTTATGAGGAGAAACTTTTCAAAGTTCAAAATTACTACATTTCTTTAAGAAAACACCTTATATCATCTTATTAATTTTGCCTCATAACAAATCACATCTCCTTATAATTCAAACAGTTACAGTGCAACGAAAATTAAAATTTGCCTCATTTAGTTGCCTTATTACCAAATACTTGATATTCAGCAAGTTGGATAAAATGCAATTTTTTTACAATTAGACAAATAAATAACAAGCTGTTCTATAAGTATTTACCTCAAAAATCTTTACAAATTCTATTTCATCTACCCTTATTACCAGCTTTCTCCTCTTATCAACAATGCTTTTTGGGCGAGGGGGTGGGTTTTGATGTTTTTGAGGCGGCAGTGGGTTTCTATTGCTGCTGCATTTGAGCTGTCGACATTGGCTCCGACAATTACTAAGTGTGGATTGTGGGCATCGATAAGGCCCGTAATATTGCCTCGATAGGAGCCGTCGATAAGGAGTATATCTACGCGCTCTCTGAGGTCGGTCTTGCTACAGGCGAGGCCGATTTTATGTTGAGATATTATACAGTACGGTCTGTCATGACTAATCAATGTATCAACATGATGCACTGACATATAGTCGCTTATATCAACCGGAATTTTTCCTCGGCTCGATAATAAATTGCAATCCGAGCCATGTCGCAAGAGGATATGGCTGCCCCTGCTATCGCCCATGGCAATGACTTCGGCATCGGCTCGTTGCAGCGGTATGGCACATAAGAACATCGATGCCACTGCCGCGATAAACAGAGGCCGGCGGCTGGCACTAAGATGCACGGCCAAGCCGAGAAAGGCCAAGGCTGCGAATAATCCGACAAAGGACAATGGCGAAAGGTATATGCCCTCGAGCACAGAGCCGTCGATAGATACCGCGCTGTCGCACAGGCGCATAATAAAGCGGCACACGGCATCGGCAAGGTCTGCAAGCCAAGACCACGAAAAAATCAAGGCCGAGGCTGATATCATCAAAAACAAAGGGAACACCAACGCCGCCAAGGCATTGACCGGGACAGACATCAAGGGCAAACGATGAAACCAGAACAATACCACCGGGGCTGTGCCGATCATCGCCGCCAAAGGCACGGTGAATATATTGGCCACCCAGTAGAGCCTATTATAATGCATCGGCACCGGATTGAGCTTTGTTGCAAATACGAGTAATCCCAAGACAGCCGATACCGACAGTTGGAAACCAATAGAATAGAGCCAGTATGGATTGAATACAAGCATTAACCCCACGGCCAGCACGAGGCTATTGAAGGGCGAAGCAGTGCGCTGGAGCAATCGACCGGTAAAGAAAGCACTTATCATTATCGCAGCCCTCACCGCCGACGGCTGAGCCCCGGTGAAGACGGCAAAGAGCCACACCCCGGCTATCAGCACAATGTAGCGTAGCCGCCCCGCCCGCGACCATACTTTCATAGGCCATAGCAACAAGGATAGCAACCATGCCACAATAGCGACGTGGAAACCGCTTACGCACAGCAGGTGCGATAGTCCGGTGGCCCTGAAGCGGTCTTTGATTCCGACTGCCGCATCGCCTGTGCCAAGCGTTGCCGCCACAAATAGCGACGAAGCATCAGCTGACAGCCCCGAAGCATATACTGCATCTGCCAAATCATTGCGCAATGCAGCCAAGCGGTAGTGCCACGCATTGTCGCGACCTATCAATTTCACGTTATCCGACCCTACAATCATGACAGCCGATACCCTGTCGGCACGGTCGACAAGGGCGCTTACAGACATATATGGTATATCTGCAAATTTGTCGCAGGACTGCATGTTGCCATGGACCTCGATGATATCACCGGGCAAGAGTTGCAAGGCCTGGTCGGAGATAATACGGCAACGGAAAGGCTCGCACCCGGCAGCGTCTATTCCGTGAACTTCAACAATGGCCCTGATACCGCTACGACCTTCCGACACAGCCGCTACGGTTGCTTGCAGCCCGACGTCGGTGCCGATACACGGTGCCGATGCCGGCGCAAGTATAATCGAAGAAACCGTCGCGCCGACTAAACCTATCGACATGAACAGCATGCCGCGCGACATATTGCCAAGCGAGGCAACGACACCAACTATAATGACTATGATACCGCATACCACCGACCATACACCGCCGTTAGCAAAGATAAAGGCGGAGGCAAGAGCCCCCGCCATGAGCGGCAGTGCCGGTAATACGGTACTCAGCCTACGCATGTCAGATTGTATCGAGCACCACTATCAGCGATGAAATACTGATTACAATCCACAATGCCACGGCCTGCAGCAGGGGCTTTATACCAACCTGCTTGATAGAAGCCAGCGACAGCGAAGCGCCGATACAGAATAGGGTTACAACCATACCGCGACGAGCAATCCATACCATGATATCCACAAACCACTGAGGCAGGGGAAGATATGTATTGGCTATCATAGCAAGCACAAAGATAAAGATAAACCATGGAATAGAAATCTTAGATTTCTTGTCGCGGAAGATAAACATTGTCACCAATGCGAGAGGAATAATCCACAGCGCACGTGTAAGCTTGATAAGAGTGGCAGTCTTCATAGCCACCTCGCCATAGATTTCGCCTGCGCCAACAACCGACGATGTATCGTGAATGGCAATTGCAGCCCATGTGCCGAATTGCTCCTGTGTCATATTGAAGAGGTGTCCCAATGGCGGGAAAATAAACAGCGCAATCGAATTGAGGATGAATATAACACCTAATGATACTGCCATTTCGTTCTCATCAGCCTTGACAACCGGGCCGACAGCGGCGATAGCGCTACCGCCGCAAATCGCCGTACCCGACGATATGAGGTAGCTGGTCTTGCGGTTGATATTCAACCAATAGCCCAACAGCACGCCAAGGCACATCACGCCAACGACCGACACAACAGTAAACAACATACCCTCAGAACCCGACTTCAACGACTCTTGCAGATTCATGTTGAAACCGAGACATACCACAGCAACCTGGAGGAGGTACTTCGAAGTCTTCTTATTGAACTTCGGGCAAGGATTGGGGAAAATAAATGCAAAAATAAGACCGCACAGCAAGGCAATAGGCGCACTCACCTGCGGCAGGCCCATCTTGTCGAACGGTATGAGTATCAACGCGATCAGGGCGATGTAGACAATTTTAGCTGTTTTCATATCTATTTGTTATTCCATATATTCAAAGAAGCAAGGGCTTGACCCTCGAGCATTTCCATGCCGTTTTTCACTTCCGCGCCACGGTCTTTGCAGCGCTTCATAAACTCTGTTTCCGCCGGATTGTAGACCAAATCGAAACATTTGTGCTTCACCCCCACGGCATGGTAAGGTATCGGCGGGCAGGTCTCCACATCGGGGTAGGTGCCCAGCGGAGTTGTATTGACAATAAACAGATGCCCGGCCACAATGGCATCGGTAAGACGGTCGTAAGAGATTGTGCGGTCATCATTTCGCGAGCGTGATACAAATTTAAACTCCACGCCCATATCAGCCAAAACAGCAGCCACAGCCTTGGCCGCGCCACCGGTACCGAGTATCAAGGCCTTGACCGAACTGCCAAGAGCATCAATCATGGGCTTTGCTGAATTGTAGAAGCCAATATAGTCGGTATTGAAGCCGTCGAGGGCGAGCACGCGGCCGTCGGCGGCACGCTTTATCCTCACTGTATTTACAGCGCCAACCTTCTCGGCAGTGGCATCGAGAGAATCGAGAAACTGCATCACCGTTTCTTTGTACGGCGCAGTGACATTGAAACCCTTCAACTTCGGATTCAACAACACGAGGGTATAAAGCGTAGAGGGGGTTAGCTCTGCAAGGTCAAAATTCTCGTAGGTTTTGTGCCAACCGGTAAAGAGTTCTTTCGAACGGCTGTGGCCGAGCGGATGACCAACAAGTCCGTATTCGACAGTGGAAAGTTCTGGAAGTTTCATCGTTGTAATCCGGCAGAGTATGTCCGCCAGCGGTCGATCAGTGCCTGCATGTCGGCAGGAATCGGTGCGGAGAAGAACATCTCCTGACCCGTTTCAGGATGTACGAATCCGAGTGTTCGGGCGTGCAAGGCCTGTCGCGGGCATAAATCAAAACAATTGTTGATAAAAGCAAGATAAGTCGACGACGACACGCCGCGCAATACTTTGTCGCCACCATAGCGGGCGTCGGCAAATAGCGGGTGGCCGAGCGACTTCATATGCACACGTATCTGATGGGTGCGCCCGGTTTCGAGAACACACTTTACCAGTGACACATGTGCAAGAGGCTCTATAACCTCGTAGTGAGTGACTGCTCGCTTACCCTCGGGGCCGTCGAGCGGGAATGTAGTCATCTGCAGTCGATCCTTGGGCGAACGGCCTATGTTGGTTGCCACTGTGCCTTGAAGCGGATCGGGTATACCCCACACCATAGCCACATACTCACGCTTGGTCGTCTTGTTGAAAAACTGCCTGCCAAGATGAGTCTTTGCATCGGGGGTCTTTGCCACAACAAGCAAGCCGGATGTATCTTTGTCGATACGGTGTACCAGCCCCAGTCGCGGGTCGTTGACGTCATAGTCGGGGGTGTCGCGGAAATGCCATGCAAGGGCATTGACCAAAGTGCCGTCGTAATTGCCGTGGCCGGGATGCACCACAAGGCCGGCGGGCTTGTTTACCACCAGCACATATCGGTCTTCGTATACTATATCGAGGGGTATGTCCTGAGCAACGATTTCAAACTCGTAGCGAGGGCGATCCATCACCACCTGCACTACATCGAGTGGCTTGACGCGGTAGTTGCTCTTCACGGGCTTGCCGTTGACGAGTATACACCCTGCCTCGGCAGCCTGCTGTATGCGGTTGCGCGAAGATTTCTTGAGACGTTCGACAAGAAATTTATCTACACGCAAGAGCTCTTGCCCTTTGTCGGCAACGAATCGGAAATGCTCGTAGAGTTCGTTGCCGTCGACCTCGACAACCCGTTCCTCGGCATCATCATCAACTACAGCCTCTAAATCTTCGGCCTCACTCATAGCTTTCGTTAAAATCAGGTTCGATAAAATCGGAGTCAAGCGAGGTCGAGTCGTCAGAGACCGAGGGTCCGCTGCCAACCGTGAGGGTAACAGTCGAAGTGATTGGAATCACCGACCCTACGCTGATCGGGGTATCGCCATATCGAGCGCCAAGCACAAGGTCGGCATACTCGCTGGGGACTTCTTCGATACGTATATCGGTAATGCCTATACCGCGAAGGTACGATGCAGCCTGCCTCGACGACACATTGCCGGTCAAAGGCATTGAGATAGTAACCTGCTTGGGCGAAAAAGCAGTGATTGTAACGTATACCTGGCGGCCTTCCTTGACAATGGCACCGGCCCTGGGCCACGATTCGATTACCATACCGGGCGCAAGGTTGCGGTCGTAGATACTATCGGAAATTTCGATTGACAGTTTGTTTGCCGTCAACGCCGCTGCAGCTTCGTTGTATGTCTTATGCTTTACCTGCGGCACTACAGCCGTAGACCCATGAAAAGTCCAATAATCAAGGAAGATAAGTACAAGCCACAGCAGCACAAAGCCTACACCAATCACTATCAGAAGATTTGACAGAAAAGGGTGTTTATTATAGAACTCGCGGACTGAAAATTTTGAGTTTGCCATGTAGGTTATTAATTGATATAAGCTTTGCAAGCCGCAACTCACTCACTATCATCAGCTTTCAGCTTATATTCATGCTCAGGTCTACATAAAAAAAAGCATAAATAATCAACTAAAAGCGGGAAAACCACTTTCTAAAACAAGTTGAGCTTGCAAAACTTAAGCTAATTGATTTGCAAATATAAAAAAAATCGTCCGATTGAGCACTATACAAGCCCGAAAATTACTCAACTAAGGCGTCGAAAAGTCTATCGAATCAGTCGCCACATCACCACATCTTCAGCAGGTATGGTAATACGCCTTGGCTTGTCGGTACGACCGGCATCAGCGTGCGCCCATATGTCGCGAACGCGGTATTTGATATCCTTCAGTCCGGTAGAGCGGCGCGATACCGGGTCGTAAACATCGAATTCGGACCAATCAATGGTAACATTGGCCGGAACTTTATTGGTATTGAGCATGCACATCGCCCAGTCGCCATTCATCAGTGGTTTTAGCCAGTACTGCACACCGTCGGCAACTTTGTGACGCAGTCCCTGCACACCCAAAGAATCCTGGTCTATGGCTATGGCCTCGCGGTTGAGCACGATATCAAGGGTTTCTTTCGTCATCTCGCGCAAATCGTTGCCTAATATCAGCGGCGCTGCCATCATACACCATATCGAGAAATGCGCACGATCCTGATTTACAGTCATGCCGTTGCCAACCTCGAGGTTATCGGGGTCGTTCCAACGATTCGGGCCCGCGATTTCGCGATACTTCACATTGTTCTCTATAACCTCGAGAATAGATTTCTCATGGCAGGGCGATTTGTCGAAATAAGCACCAATATCACCGCCGGTACGCCATAGATGCCCCACGGCAGGAGCCCACTTTTCAGTCTCGTTTTCACCCCACTCGCATATACTGAACACTATAGGCCTACCCGAGGCATATAGTGCATCACGCATAAGTGTATAAGCAGGTTCGGCTCGGAATATATTTGCGCGATCCCAATCGTACTTCAGATAGTCTACGCCCCACGAGGCATAGGTCAGAGCATCCTGATATTCATGCCCTTGGCCACCGGGGAAACCGGCACAGGTCAGCCGCCCGGCATCGCTGTATACACCGAACTTCAGTCCGCGTTCGTGCACATAATCGGCAAGAGCTTTCATTCCCGAGGGGAAAGTCTTGGCATTGCATGTGATAAAGCCCCATTCATCGCGTGGACCGTGCCATGCATCATCAAGGTTTACATAGATATAACCGGCATCACGAAGACCCGACTCTACGAGCACGTCGACAACGCCACGTATCTTTTCTTCGTCGATATCAGTGTGGAATTTATTCCAGCTGTTCCAGCCCATAGGGGGTGTCATCACAAGTCCTTCGGTTTTCTGAGCCATAGCACCCGAAGTGGCAGCAAGCAGAGCAAGTGCGATAATAGTTTTTTTCATCAATAGGTAAATGTGTTTCAAGGCAGCGGCAAAACCGCTCATTTAAGGTTAAACAGAGTGCGTAAAGTTACAAATTTTTCTCCAAGCGAAAGAAATATGTGAGTATTTTTTATTGAGAATGCAAAATGCATAATGCATAATTTTTTAATGCATTATGAAAAATGTAGGCGAAAGTATTAATTTTGCATTGTGAATTCTAAATTCTACATCTCATTGAGCATTGAGACACTGAACCTCCCTGCTATTCATTTGTTCTCTATATGAGACATTAAACTTAGCTATAGGATATGAACATCACATTAGACACCCTCAACGATATCGACGAATTGATGCAATGGCGTGCAGAAGTGCTTACCGAGGTTTTCGGTACTGCACCAAGTGACGAAGTGCTTAAGGCCAACCGCGCTTTTTATGAACGCAAATCGCCCGACAGCCCGCACCTTGCCATGGTAGCATATGCCGACGGCGTGCCGGCCGGCTGTGGCAATGTATGCTTCTATTCCGAAATGCCCACTCCCGACAATCCTTCCGGGCGGTGTGCCTATCTGATGAACATCTATGTAAAGCCTCAATTCCGTCACAACGGCATAGCTCACAGGCTCATATCAAGGCTTGTAGATGTTGCCCTCGACCTGCGCTGCGGTAAAATCTACCTCGAATCCACCGACAATACCAAGCACTTATATACAACGCTGGGTTTCAAACCGATGCCCGATATGATGAAGCTATAAGCACAGTTGGCGGCATTGGCAAATCATAGCCATTGGCCTCGCAAGGTGTATTCTAAAAAAACATACCCGCCGACACCGAGGCTGTGACAGCCACAATGAGGCGGGCAGGTGTAGACCTTATTTGAATCACTACCAGGCAAGCTTTATCAGCGTGCCGAGCAGCGTATGACCAAAACTCTTGAATATATTACCAGGAAAGTGTAAAACCGACTTTTGCCAATTCTGCAGAAATCGGGGGGCAAAGCTTCCAAATAGAAATAGAGCCTCTCTCAACCAAGGGACAACGAAATGTTATAGCGCGATGAATTCGGCCGGCTACATGCTCTATCAGCTCCGACCGAATAGCCATCTGCTCCTTTATCAGGTCCACAACCTCGGCATAGCTTACAGTATCGATGAGACAGTCTGTCTTTACAGCCTTCGGACAAGGCATTTCCAAGTCAACATCGACCTCAAACATATTTCCTACGCAGGCTTCCTGAGAGCCTACGCCGTGATAGGCATAGACCCTCAGCCCCCTAATGTGTATGCACGAAGTAATCATCAGCGACGACGGCCACGGCCTTTCTTTTTGCGGTTACCGACTTTTTCGCTGGTCGGACGACCCGATTTCTGACCTTTGAGCTGATCAAGACTGCGAGGCGGATTCTTTTCATCGACCAAGGCAAGATCGAGCTGTTTTTTCTGCATATCGGCGCGAGCAACCTGAACAGTCACCTTATCGCCAAGGCGGTAGCGGTGATTGTGAGCTCGTCCTACGAGGCAGTAGTTGCGGTCATCGAAATCATAATAATCGTCTGCGAGATCGCGGATTGGCACCAGGCCCTCGCACTTATTCTCATCAAGTTCGACATACAGGCCCCACTCGGTAACACCCGAAATAACACCGGTGTATACCTCGCCGAGATGATCGGCCATGTATTCAACCTGTTTGTATTTAATCGATGCACGCTCGGCATTAGCCGCAAGCTGCTCCATATCAGACGAATGCTTGCACTCGTCCTCGAGTTTCTGCAGGTTCACACTTCGGCCTCCGGCAAGATAGCGGGCAAGGAGACGGTGCACCATCATATCCGGATAGCGTCGGATAGGCGAGGTAAAGTGTGTATAATACTCAAAACCAAGGCCATAGTGGCCGATATTGGTTGTAGTATATATGGCCTTCGCCATTGAGCGAATGGCAAGAGTCGACAGGAAGTTTTCCTCGCCTTTACCCTTGATGTCGGCGAGCATCTTGTTGATCGACCTGTTGATGTCTTTGGGAGTGCCTTTTACCTTGAGTTTATAGCCGAAGACACGTGCAAGTTCGGCAAGATTGGCAAGGCGCTCGGGGTCAGGCACATCGTGCACGCGGTATACAAATGCTTTTGCTTTCTTTTTCTTGGGCGCAATGCCTATGGTGGCCGCAACTACCCTATTGGCAAGGAGCATGAACTCCTCGATGAGTTTGTTGGCATCTTTCGATTCCTTGAAGAAAACCGAAATAGGATGACCTTTTTCATCGATATCGAAACGCACTTCCACTCGGTCGAATTCTACCGAGCCATTGTCGTAGCGAGCCTTGCGGAGTGCTTTTGCCATAGTATCGAGAGTGAGAATCTCTTCGGCAAAATCGCCCTTGCCTGTTTCGATTCGTTCCTGGGCTTCTTCGTATGTAAACCTGCGAATTGAGCGGGTAACCGTACGTGCAATCCTGTGACTCTGCACCTTGCCTTCGGGAGTCATTGTAAAGAGCACCGAGAAAGTAAGCTTATCCTCGTCGGGACGAAGCGAGCAAATACCGTTGCAAAGATGTTCGGGCAACATAGGCACCACGCGGTCAACGAGGTAGATACTGGTCGCACGATCGCGGGCCTCGCGGTCGATAATTGTGTCAGGGTGAACGTAGTGGGTAACGTCGGCAATATGCACACCTACCTCGTAGTTGCCATTATCGAGTTTCTTGATCGACAAGGCATCATCGAAGTCTTTTGCGTCGCGGGGGTCGATAGTAAATGTAGTGACGCCACGCAGGTCTTCTCGCTGAGCAACAACCTCGTCGGTGATTCCGGCATCGATTTTATCTGCGGCTTTCTCTACCGATTCGGGATAACGGTACGGCAGGCCGAACTCAGCCATGATAGCGTTGATTTCGGTATCATTCTCTCCGGCAACACCAAGCACATCGATTACTTCGCCCTGAGGATTTTTGGCATCGTCGGGCCATGTGGTAATACGCACAACGGCCTTGTCGCCGGTCTTGCCGCCACGGAGTTTGGTTTTGGGTATATATATGTCGGTGGCAAGGAATTTAGAATCTGTGAGCAGATATGCAAAGTGCTTGTCGACTTTCAGAGTTCCGATAAAGGTCTGATCCTTGCGCTCGATTATCTCTACAACCTCGGCCTCTGGTTCTGCACCTTTTATACGCGCAGCGATCGTTACCTCTACCTTGTCGCCATTGAGGGCATGCATCGAATTGCGTTCGGCAACGAAAATTTCTTCACCGGCCTCGTCGGTAATAACGCTGTTTTTACCATTTGACCGGCGAACAAAAGTACCGGTAGCCTTTGTAGAGCGTTGCGGCAGGCGGTATTTGCCGGGGGCGGTTTCCAACAAAAGACCATCGAAAGCAAGCTCGGCAAGGTACATTGCCACATGCTTCTGCTCGGCCTGCGAGTTGAGTCCTATTGCGGCTGAGACCTGACGATAATTGAATGTTCCGGTAGGATTTCCGGCTATATATGTGTCGATATTCAAGCGTATGCGGTCGACGGTTTTCTTTGTGTTGGTGTTCTTTGCCATAATTAGTTATGCTTTAGTGCCCGCTGTTGATTAATTCAACCCCGGATATGCACTTATAACACACCCGGGGCTGCAAGAGTTGATTTACGCGTCGATATTTGCGTAAGTAGCGTTAGCTTCGATGAAGTCGCGACGCGGGGCTACGTCCTCGCCCATTAGCATCGAGAAGATGCGGTCGGCTTCGGCGGCATCGCTGATCTGAACCTGCTTGAGGATGCGGTGCTCGGGCGACATGGTGGTGTAGCGGAGTTCTTCGTCACTCATCTCACCAAGACCTTTGTAGCGCTGAATCTGTGTGCGTTCGCCATATTTGGCTATAAACTGCTGCACCTGCACATCGTTCCAGCAATACTCTTCGTTCTTGCCCATTTTACATTTGTACAGAGGGGGAGAGGCAAGGAAGAGGTGACCGTTTTCGATAATAGGACGCATGCGACGGAAGAAGAATGTCATAAGCAGGGTTGCGATATGAGCGCCGTCGACGTCGGCATCGGTCATGATTATCACCTTGTGGTAGGCAAGTTTCGACAGGTTCGGGGCCTTTGGATCGTCCTCGGTGCCGATAGTCACACGCAAGGCTCGGAAGAGGCTGGTGATTTCCTGGTTGTCGAAAATCTTGTGGTCCATAGCCTTCTCCACATTGAGAATCTTACCTCGCAAGGGTAGTACGGCCTGTGTACGGCGGTCGCGGGCAAGCTTTGCTGTACCGCCTGCCGAGTCACCCTCGACAAGGAATAACTCGCAATCTTCGGCTGTATGACTTGAGCAGTCGGTGAGTTTACCGGGCAGACCGCCGCCGAACAGAGGTGATTTGCGAAGCACTTTCTGACGGGCGGCCATAGCTGCATGGCGGGCCTGGGCTGCAAGAACAACTTTCTCAACAATGACCTTAGCCTCTTTAGGATGCTCTTCGAGATAATTGCCAAGAGCCTCGCTGATAGCGGCTGTAACTGCAGGAGCAACCTCGTTATTGCCGAGTTTGGTCTTTGTCTGGCCCTCGAACTGCGGCTCGAGAACCTTGACAGAAATAACTGCGGTAAGGCCGTCGCGGAAGTCATCACCGGCGATCTCTACTTTGGCATTCTTGAGCAGGTTGTTGTCGTCGGCATACTTCTTAAGAGTTGTTGTAAGACCGCGACGGAAACCGGTAAGGTGTGTACCGCCTTCGATTGTGTTGATATTGTTTACAAACGAATATATATTCTCATTCTGTGTGGTGTTGTAGGTCATTGCCACCTCAACGGGTATACCGGCACGCTCGGTGCTAAGGTGTATCACATGAGGGATCAGCGGCTCTTTGTTCGAGTCGATATACTCTACAAACTCGCGCAAACCGTCGCGGCTGAAGAAGGTCTCACTGCGGGGCTTGCCCTCGCTGTCGAGCTGACGCATATCAATCAGATGCAGCACGATACCGGCGTTGAGGAACGCAAGGTCGCGCAGACGGTTAGCCAAGGTGTCATAGTTATATACCGTGGTGGTAAAAATGTCGCCATCAGGCTTGAAGATGATAGTCGTACCGGTTGTATCGCTCTCGCCTACTGTCATCAGCTGCGAAGTGGGCTTACCACAGCTAAACTCTTGGGCATAAACCTTGCCGTTGCGCCTAACCTCGGCACGAAGATATGTCGAAAGGGCGTTGACACACGATACACCCACACCGTGGAGACCGCCTGAAACCTTATAAGACCCTTTATCGAATTTACCACCTGCGTGCAACACAGTCAAAACGACCTCGAGAGCACTCTTATGCTCCTTCTCGTGCATATCTACAGGTATACCGCGGCCGTCGTCGACAACAGTGATAGAATTATCCTCGTTGATAGTAACCGAGATTTCCTTGGCGAACCCTGCCAAGGCCTCGTCGATACTATTATCCACTACCTCGTAAACGAGGTGGTGCAAACCTTTTTCGGAAATGTCGCCGATGTACATAGCCGGGCGCTTGCGGACCGCTTCGAGACCCTCGAGCACCTGAATATTACTCGCACTATATTCCTCTTTTTCTTCTGCCATATCAATTGCTTATATCTCGCCCTCCTTATTGGCAGGAATGGCGAAAGTTCAATACTTTTTCGTAATGTTTTTAATTGTAGTTTCTATCATACAAAATTACAAAATTTTCCTGACATAAGGAAATTTCAAGGCTTTTTCGTAACTTTACACCGCAAAAAAAGCACCAAGCGACAACTTTAGTTCAGTTATACTCGTTGTCTCTTAAGAGAATAAAAAACTTATCTAAATGAAACACTTTCAACTTATACTTTGCGCAGCTACAACAGTTTGTATGCTCGCTTCTTGCTCTGTATTCAACAAGACTCCCAAATCTGAGACTGAAGTTCAGACAATGAAAATCGACAAGAAAACAGGCAAACCTATCTCGCTCGAAGCCCCCGAAGGCAACGGCAAAAAAATGGGCAAAATGCCTACCACCGACCAACTGACCGGTGGTAAATGGACATTGGTTTCGGTTGGCGACAAACAAATCAACGCCGAAGACGAACAACCCTACATCCACTTTGACAACTCAGGTCGTTTTTACGCTTCCGACGGCTGCAATATAATCAACGGAGATTACACTATCCGCAGCAACGGCAACATGACTTTCGACCATGTACTATCGACCTTGAAAAGTTGTCCCGAAGTATCGTACGCCCCCTCGATTTCGCAGCTTATCGACGACGGAAGCGTATATGCTATCGACTGCCGCAAGATAGGACAGGACACATACCTGTACTTAAAAAACTCTGCCGGCAAAACTTTGGTAACATACCGCAGGCATAATATGGAATTCCTCAACGGCAACTGGGCTATCACTTCGGCCGACGGCAAAAAAATCGATGACGAAGAAGCAAACATATTCATCGATGTAGCTGAGTTAAAAGTACACGGCAACACCGGTTGCAACTACTTCAACGGCGACATGTACATCGACCCGGGTCGTAGCAACGCGGTAGATTTCTCCAAGATGGGCCTTACCCGAATGGCTTGCCCCAAAAGTGACCAGGAACGCCGCATAATGGTAGCTCTCGAGCAAGCTGCATCGGCTATTGCCGGAAAGAAAGAGAACACCGTACTGCTGCTCGACAGCAAAGGTAAAGAAGTAATGACTCTCAAACGTATAGCCATCCAGAATGACAACGAATAACACCGACATTTACTTCATGCGCCGAGCTTCGGTGCGTGTTTTCGACAAAAACCGACATATCGACGATAGTACCCTGCGCCAGATAATCGAGTTGGCATCGCATGCCCCCAATACCGGCAACATGCAACTTTATAGCGTGGTAGTCACTCGTGGTCAAGAACTCAAGACGGAACTTGCGGCGCTACACTTCAACCAGCCCGCCGCCACTGGAGCCGACGTACTGCTTACGGTATGCGCCGATACCCGCCGCTTTGCCGCATGGTGCAACGCCCGCGAGGCCAAGAGCGGTCTCGACAATTTCGGAGGCAGGCTTTCGGCTGTCGTCGACGCTTCTATTTTCGCACAGCAGATAGTCACCATTGCCGAGCTTTCGGGCATAGGCTGCTGTTACCTCGGCACGGCAACTTACAATGTTGACGCATTCTGCAAAGCCCTTGACCTACCGGCCGGTGTAATACCCGTAGTCGGCATAGCAATGGGATATCCGGCGGCAAGCGCATCGCCATCCGACCGTCTGCCTGTAGATGCTGTGCTTCATTTGGAGAAATTTACCGACTATACCCCCGAGCAGATCGACGCTTACTACAAAGAAAAAGAATCCCTGCCCGAATCGGCAGGGTTCATAAGCATGAACAGCAAGAAAACCCTTGCACAGGTCTATGCCGACATCCGCTATCCGCGCGACCTCAACGAGTCTGTTGGGCAAGCGATGCTCAAGCATATGTCGCAGGTATAAGGCCCGTATTATCAGAACATAAACATACACATGGCGCCCATTCGCTGAGCCGAGCGGTGGGCGCCATTAAAGTTGCGCCGGTAGCCAAAATCGTATTCCAAACCCAGCTGCATACGCGGAGTCATGTTCCAAAAAACATTTACAGCCGACGCAATGCCGTATTTGTAGGCATCGGGGCTTATATTGTGCTTTGGCAGGAAGCGTGTCTGACTTGCCGAAATACTGGCAAATAGCATTGGCGTGAAATTATACTTAAGGCCCAGACACCAGCCATATGATGCCGGAGCATACAGTATTCCGGGGCGTTCCGGATCTGCCACAAGGTCGTTTGCGCCGATCATAAGGTCTCCGCAAAGGCTTGCATAACCATGGCCGTAGCTTGCCGTGGCATATGTGGTAAGGGCTTGATGAGGATGGGCGACAACGCTAAGCTGCAATGCCCGTCCAAGTTTATTATGATTCTTTTCCTGAAGCACATTCCTATACGACAGTGTACGCAAAATACCTGCGAGACGGACATGCTGGTCTGCGCCCCACTGATATTGTACGAACGCCGCCAAATCCGGCAGCCAGTTGCTCACGGCCTGCGTATTGCTGTCGTATGCACCGATTTGTGTTTCAGGCGTTTCGGCAGATACCGCAAAAACCCATTTGTTTTTAAACACCGGCATGTAGCGCACCAACACCGATGTTGGGGTTATCTTGTTTGTCGGGCCCTGGGCATCGACAGTAGGAGGCACAGCTGCAGGGTCGGAAAAGGTTGATGACGTATAACCCACGGTGAAGTCGTTGATAATTGCGTAGGCATTTTTCAACTTGAAGTCACGCGACTGGTACCCGGAGAAATTCGCCTCGATATAGAGCTGATATTCTCCGAGGGTCTTATTTTGCCCGAGTACTCTGAAAAATAAGCATGTACCTGCCGGAGTGGAGCCAAAATGCCTCATATCCGTAGGATTGGCCGGGATAGGTATCAAAGCCGGCACAAAACCTTTTGCCGGTATCGCTCCGCCCCAGTCGTAATAAGCTCGCATACGCACGGCTCCGCCAAGACCCATTGCGAGTTTCGAATCTTTACTCAAAAACAAGAAATAAGGAGCGCCGGGATCCATAAAATGTCGAAACTGATCATAATAGAACGCGGCAATCTTGCGTCGGACAGAATCGGTATACTGGCGAAGCTCGTCGCTGTCGGTGGGTTTGCCGTCGATAAATATAAGTTTGTTCGACGACGCAATCGTATCGATAAACATTTCGTTAAGCGACTTGGCTCCGACATAGGTAGAAGCCGACAACAACAGAACTAAGGATAATGTGATGAAACGAAGCATAATATTGATATTAGGTCAAAATATCAACACCCTTATGCCCGCTTTTGTTTAACTTCCGTGAAAATCCTTATAAATAAACCGTGCTACGGCATCGGTATAATTCGGGTCAATGACAATGTCTGCGGCTTCTTTTACCTCCGGTAGAGCATTGCCTACAGCCACGGCCACGTCGGCCACATCGAACATAGGCAAATCATTGAGACTGTCGCCGAATACCACGAGACGGTCGGCGCCGAGTTCGCTTTTCAGAGCCGTAACCGCACTGGCCTTGCTGATACCCTGGGGGAAAACCTCAAAATTCCATATCTTGGGGTTGAAGACATCAGGATAGCAACAAACCGAGCAATTCGAACCTGAAGCAAATTCATCGGCTGCCATACGTATCTCTCGTTCTTCACCCATTGCAAATAGCAGCATCGTATCAGTAGCCGCCCGCAAGGGTGCAGGCGTGCCGAGGTGAAAGCGCTTCAACACCAAATTGCTTCGCTCGATATAAAAACTTTCTTCGGCTTTATTGAGCCTCTTAGCTGCGTGGTAAACATCGAGCGACTTACCGTCCGGTGCCATTATATAAACAAATGGATGAACCTTGTGGCGTGAACAAAAATCAAGTGCTGCCTCAACTTCGTGAGCAGGAAGGAAATGCGGTCTGTCGAAGCAATTGTCACCGCGCAACCAATACGCACAACCGGTCATCACAACCGCCGGCGGCCTTGTGCATGTCTGTGCAAGCAAAGGCACTACGGTGGCAGGGGTTCGGGCTGTAGCAACGGTTATCATTGCACCGCAATCGCTTAGCTCGCTGATAATCTGTGACGATTTTTGAGATATGCGGCTGTCGGTACTCAGCAATGTGCCGTCGAGATCGCTTACATATAATGTTTTATTCATTCTTCACTAAGTCAAGAGGTGCGCCAAAACGAAGATTACGGGTAGTGGTAATCTTATCGAACTGTATTGTAAAGTTCTGCTTTTGGCTGTCTACGGCTATTATTGTGCCTAAACCAAATACCGGATGCCCTACCCTGCTGCCGACCTTGAAACCCGGCTTTTCACCGGCTCCTGCCATTGGCTGAGGCAAGACAGGCTGCACGGGCATCGGACGCTCAAGCAAGAGGTTTTCGAGCCCCATTTCATAGATAAACCGCGAAGGAGCTTTTGCCGACCTGTCGTGGCCGAAGCCCTCGCTATCCGACAGAAAGAGCATGCTCTTGGCCCTGGTCACGGCCACGTAGGCCAGTCGGCGCTCTTCTTCGATGTCGTCTGGTCCGCTACTGCGCTTCGACGGGAACTGGCCCTCGCAGAGCCCGCATACAAACACACAGTCAAACTCCATTCCTTTTGCAGTATGCACTGTCATCATCCGTATGGCATGCTCAGTGTCGGCACTGCGATCCATGTTGGATATCAGTGCCGCACGGCTGAGAAATGTGTCGAGACTGGCATCGTCGTCGTGCCCGGCCTCGTCGATTGCTCGTTTCAGTTCGGCAAGGTTATCGAGACGCTCCCATTCGCTCAGGCCTCGCAACATTTCCTCATAGCCACTTCTGTCGAGCACAAGCTGCAAGAGGTCGCCAAGCGACATCGTATCGACACACTTGCGGCACGATTCGATAGTCTCCACATACTTTCGGGCCTCGGTACGGCGCATTTCGGGCGTGTCGAGCAGGGCTATAAGGGCTTCGTAGAGGGTTGTGCCGTCGCGTTGCGCCCGGGCTCGTATCATATCGAGTTTCTTGCGGCCTATGCCTCGCGAGGGTGTATTGTGCGTGCGCAGGAATGCGAGGTCGTCGGCAGTTGTGAGCATACGTAGGTACGACAGCACATCCTTGACCTCGCGGCGCTGGTAAAATGCCGTACCGCTAAATATCACATACTGCAACTCGCTCTTCATCAAAGCGTCTTCAACCGGGCGCGACACATGATGCGCACGGTAAAGGATTGCAATTTCCGAGGGTTTCTTACCGTCCTCAATCAGCCGCGCAACATTAGAAGCAATCCATGAGGCTTCATCTTTTTCGTTGCGGGCATGGTACATGCGAGGCAGTACGCCCGCTGCTCCGACCGGGTTCAAAGCCTTGGGGTAGCGACATTCATTATGCGAAATAAGCCTGTTTGCAGGATTAAGAACCTGCGGCGTACTGCGGTAATTCTCGCTAAGCACAATTGTGTTGGCATCGGGGTACATCTTGTCGAAACCCAGAATAAGGTTGACATCTGCCCCGCGCCATGTATAGATAGTCTGGTCGGGATCACCGACTATAAATAAATTGCGATGCATGCCCGATAGTATCCTCGCTATTTCATATTGGCGTGGACTTACATCCTGGAACTCGTCGACCATCACATATTGCATCCTCTGCTGCCATTTATTCCTGATATCGGGATAATTGACAAGTATATGATGTGCAAACACGATTATATCGTCGAAGTCAAGCGCATATGTCTTTTTCTGCTCATAGATATAGCGCATGTAGATTTCGGGAAGACGGTCGGCAGCGCCGACATTATCCATTGCTGTCGGCGGTTCATTATTCATCTTCTCGATAAGCTCGATGTAGTCATCAGCCCCCTTGCGCCGACCTATGTAATCGACAGCTCGGCGTATAGGCAACTCTTTGAGCGTAAGGCCCATGTCGGAATACACCTTCTGCAACATGTCGGCCTGGTCTTCTTCGTCGAGAAGTATGAAGTTGGCCGGATAGTTGAGTACATGTATATCCTCCTTGAGCATTCTTACACAGAAGGAATGGAATGTGCAGATATACGCAAGGTCGAAATCGCCGAGCAACGAGCGTATGCGCTGTTTCATCTCGGCGGCGGCCTTGTTGGTGAATGTTACGCACAGCACCGAGCCCGGATCGATTCCCAACAGGTCGGCAAGATAGCAGTACCTTGCGGTCAAGGCCTTTGTCTTACCCGTACCGGCTCCGGCGAGAACCCGCACAGGGCCCTCGGTGGCATATACAGCATCGAGCTGCTCGGCATTCAACCCGTCGAGATAATTCATTGCAATCTATTGGAATACAGAGGCTATTTTGCCGGATAGAGCGAATAGAATTCGGTAAAGGCTCGTATTGTGTAGATATGGTCGGCTGCCGAAGCTGTTTCGCTTGCGCTGTGCATAGCCCATACAGGTGCGCCCATATCGACTCCGCGCAATGGTATCTGCGAGGTGAGTATATTGCCCAATGTAGAGCCGCCTGCCACATCACTGTGGTTTACAAAACTCTGGCACGGAACACCGGCTCGCTCGCACACGGCGATGAAAGCTGACGACGAATCGGCATCGGTCATGTATTTGCAATTTGCATTTACCTTGATACACGGGCCTCCGCCAAGCAACGGATGATTGGTCGGGTCGTACTTGCTCACATAATTCGGATGCAAGCCATGGGCATTGTCAGCAGATACCATGAACGACGATGCGACAGCTCGCATAAAATCGCTTTCTGCTCCGCCCTGAGTCATGACTATTCTGCGTAGTATATGCTCAAGGATCGGCGAGCCCGCACCTTGTTTAGTTCCCGAACCGGTTTCTTCATTGTCGAAGATTGCAAGTACACGTGTGTGCATCGACGGAGTGTCGCAAGCCTCAAGCATAGCTGTCATACCTGCATGAACCATGCTGAGGTCGTCGATACGGCCCGAACATACCATTTCGCCTTCAAGACCGACGGTGCCGGCCTTCTGGCATGTGTACAACGACAGGTCGTAGTCGAGGATGTCGTCGGGCGAAACATTTATCTTTTCGGCAACAAGCTTGCGTATCAAGCCCTTGGGCTCTTTGCAATCGAGTGCAAGGACCGGTAGCATATCGCGCTGTTTCGACAACGGGTTGCCTTCGTTGACCTGGCGGTTGAAGTGGATTGCAAGATGAGGAATCACCAGCAATGGCTCGTCGAAACGGACGAGTTTCATCTCGGGGCGCAAGGGGTCTTCGCCTCGCAGGGCAACCCTGCCGGCGATAGACAGCGGACGGTCGAACCAGGTGTAGAGTATCGGGCCGCCATAGACCTCTGTATTGAGTTTGACCATGCCCTCGCACTGTATTTCACAATGAGGCTTGATACGGAAGCCGGGCGAGTCGCTGTGTGCCGCGATGATGTCGAAACCGTCGTTGGCACTGCCGTTACCTACTACAAATGCAAATATCGCCGAGCCATTCTGCACTACATAGCGGCGGTCGCCGGGAGCGAGAGTCCACGCGTCGCGCATGTCGAGGCAGCGGAAACCCGCTGTTTCAAGGCGTTGGCGTACTGTTTCGATAGCCCAGAAATTTACAGGCGACGAATCAAGAAAATTACAAAGGTTTGTTATGTGGTTCATTCCGAGAGGAGTACTTTTGATTGATAAATAACATTGGCCACTCGCTGCGAGGTGCAGATTGTATCGGCCAAATAAGCATGGAAGCGATATTTAAGGTCAGCGAGAATATCGGGCATTGCCTCGGTGGGTGCATCGGCTACTGTTGTGGCAAAATCGGCAAGGGTCTGATAGATATCGCTTAATTGTTCCGACAGAGAGGCTGCTACCGGGGTATCGCTATAGCGCATGTCTTCGGCAGGCGTGTCGAGAAACGTATCGTACTGGCCAAGCAGGGTTGATATAGCACCCGACACTGCCTCGTATTGTTCTTCTGTAATCTGAGGCAATATAGCACCGGTATCATAATTATCATAGTCAGTGCCGCCTTCGTCGTCGCCATAGGGTTTGAGTTCGAGCATATTGCCATACAATGCCGGCAGAAGGCGCAGTATATCGTAGAGGAATTCCTGGGCTTCGGCAGTCGACGCTCCGGCCACCACTCGCACATAGCCTACTGCAAGTGCTGCCAGCTGCAGGCCGGTATTTCCCATTGTGTTCTTGTCCATGCCTTTATTTCTTAAGTAACTCGCATAAATTCAGCTTACAGTGATTCTTTTGCGTATAAAAGCCGAAAAGCGCCGCAGCCTAATCGAGTTACATTGTATATTTTTTAATATAACCTAATTTTGAAAGTTACTTATATAGTTTATTATCCACAATATATTTGTAAACACCTGCAGGCAGGAAATAATTCATATTCCTACCTTTTGAGACCGCCTGGCGTATGAATGTGCTCGACACATGCGCCATAGGGGCATCCACTACTTCCATGCCGTCGATATGACGCTTGTCGACAGGATATCCCGGGCGAAGGTACACCAGCACGCCGTAGTTGTCGAGAATCTCCTGAGCCGACCGCCAGCGGTCGAAAATCTGCCAGTTATCGCTGCCTATCACAAGTTTGAAACGATATTCGGGATAGCGCTCCGACAGCACTTTGAGAGTGTCGATTGTATACGACGGCCTTGGCATCGACAATTCGATATCGCAGATATCTATGTCGGTGGCACCCTTGGCCGCTATCGACAGCATCGCAAGCCTCTTGGTGTCCGGCAAGAGTTCGGCTGGGTCTTTGAGGGGATTGAGTGGCGACAGGGTCAGCCATACCTGGTCTACATACCCCCACTGGGTGAGGTACGAAGCAAGCATCATATGGCCTATGTGTACGGGGTTGAACGAGCCGCCAAAAATTCCTATTGTCTGCATTGCTTATCCTGCAAAGGCTTCTATCAGGTTGTGGGTCTGCGAAATCGCAACATCAAGGCGATCGTTGACCACGCACTGGTCAAACTCAGGAGCACGCGACAATTCGTAGGCTGCGCGGTCAATACGCACATCAATTACCTCGGGTGTCTCAGTGCCGCGGAACTCGAGGCGGCGGCGCAACTCGTCGAGGCTCGGCGGTGCGATAAAAATCGCCATAGCTTTGTCGCCATAGAGTTGTTTCACGCCAAGTGCCCCGTTGACATCGAGGTCGAGGATAATATTATGGCCGGAACCGGTGATGCGTTCTACCTCGCTGCGCAGAGTGCCATAGAAACGTCCGGGATACACCTCCTCGAATTCTACGAAATCACCTTCGGCGATGTGGTCGCGAAACTGGTCTTCGGTCATATAATAATAGTTGACCCCGTCGGTTTCGCCTTCACGCGGTGGACGTGTTGTTGCCGAAACTGCGAAGCCAAGATTGAGGTCGCCGCCCTCAAGAAGGGCATTGATGATTGTGGATTTTCCGCACCCCGATGGTGCGGCGATAATGATAATTTTACCGGTCATGTAAAAGGGGGTTCTTTAACGATTAGGGCCGCATGCAGCAATTACCGGGCTGCATACGACCCTAAGGATAGCTTACTGATGTGCAGGTCTCAACAGGTCATTGACTGTCTTGACCGGGTTGAATGTCGAAGCCGGAACTTCTACAAATACTGTGTTCCAGTTGCTCATGGCACCGTTCCACAGACCGGGAAGTTCGAGCGCACGGAGTTCGCGGCCGCCAAGAGATTTCTCGGAAATAAAACCGGTTGCGGGGTCTACGTATTTACGCAGGTCGTAGCTGGTGCCGTCGGTATGCTTGAGATAGCATACAAGGTCAACGGGATTGAAATAGCCTGCGCCTTTCATCATCTCGGCATTCTCAGGCTTGGTGAGGTCAATCTGCGTCGATTCGAGAATCTGCGGGGCAACCGACTTGCCGTCCGAAGACCAGGCGTTGTACGGACCGCCGCCGGGTTCGCCTTCGTTGCGTACCATACCGCAAACGCGCAGGGGACGGTTGAAAATATTGATAAGCGCATCACGGCGGGCTGCTATGTCGACGGTAGGTTCGAGGTCCTTGCTGCGCATAAACAGTATCTGCTCTACAAATTTGGTGGCATCGGCCACTACTTCTTCGGTAGGCTCTCCGGCAAGCGCTGCGGTAAGGGCTTCGATACGGTCGCGGACCAAAAGCAGGAGACCGCCGATGAATTTCTTATAGCGGATAGTGTCGGCACGGTGTGCGTCGCCTACCACGTTGTCGATATTTTTGATGAATACTACCGAAGCATTGATATCGGTAAGATTTTCGATCAATGCTCCATGACCACCGGGACGGAACACGAGTTTGCCCTCGTCGTCGCGGAAGAGTTCGTTGTCGGGTGTGACTGCGATTGTATCTGTGCTCGGTTTCTGCTCCGAAAGGCTGATTTCGTAGCGTACACCGTAGCGTTTTTCCATAGCGGGCACAGCCTCGGCAAGTTTTGCCTCGAAGAGTTTACGGTGGTTAGACGATACTGTGAAATGCAGTTTTACCACTCCGTCTTTCGACGCCGCTGTCTGTGCGCCTTCTGCAAGCTGTTCTTCGAGAGCGGTGCGTACACCGTCGTCGTAGCGGTGGAAGGTTAGCAGAGCCTTGGGCAGTGCGCCATAATTGAGGCCGTCGGGCAAGATAATAGCTCCTACGAGTTCTTTGTAGCGACCGGCTGCTGCGAGTTCTTCAGGGCTTGCCTGATATAAGCGCTCGGTCACTTCCTTGAGCTGCTTATAGAATGCAAAATCTCCTATTTTTTCTACTAATTGTGCCACAGGGCTACCGACTGCAGGAACATCCTCGCTACCGTTGACGAAGGCAAAAAGAGCCTTGAACATACGGGAAGCCGCACCCGAGGCAGGCACGAATTTGAGCACGTCGCCGTTGTCGTCGAGGAATCGCTGCCAACGGTCGAGGCAGGCCTGAGTCATCTCGTCATCTACCGGTAGGATACCATTGCCCACCGACGACGGAGAATCTATAGTAAGATAGGGGAATCCGGTGCGGAAGCGGTCGATCTGTGCTTCTACAGCCTCGCGGCTTATACCTTTAGCCGACAGTTGATCGAGGTCGGCTGCAGTAAACTGTGTCATGGAGTAGTAATTTGTTTAGGGTTATCTTTGTGCCAAAATTACAAAATTTATTGCATTCGGCAAAATTTTTCAAAGCACACTTTCGGGCCGCCACTCACAAGGGGCAAAATGGAGCAATATCAATTCAATATACTGTGCGCCAAACCACCCTTGTAAAGTAGATAAATACCCCGACACATATCAGCATTACGCCACCAATAATCGACCTCAGATACTGCTTGCGCCGAGCCTTATAATCGGTGCCGGAGCGGTCGAGCCGCAACATCTGCACTACTGAATAAACTATGGTGTACAAACCCAAGGCTGCAAATGCGAAGATAAATACATAGTAACCGTTCATACAAGGGCAAGTAATGATTAAAGCATCAGGCTTATAATAGCGAGTAAGATTCCGGCCAGCTGCATAACAAGTATATACAAGCGCTTGCGCCTGTAATCAGCTTTGAGCTCCTCGAGTTTCAATGGTACGCGGGCATATTTCCGGCGTTCGCGTATCGACCTGGAGCTCAGCATAAGCAGTGGGATAAACGACAGCGCGGCAATAACCAATCCGATATAAAACAAAGCTGACATAAACACAAATATTTTAGAATAAAAAACACCCGCCCCACCACAAAAGTTTAGCTCATAAAACAAGAGAGCTCGCACTCTCATAGAAAAATATCCCACATTTTGACTAATATTGCCTAAATTTGGATTTTTTTTAGTACTTTTGCCGGATAACAAACTGAAAGAACTATGAAATCAATCAAGACTATCCTCCTGGTGCTTGCACTTATGATGACAGTGTCGGCTTCAGCCCAATTCCGTTTTGGTCCGCGCATTGGCACCGAAATCAACTCTATGAAATTCGACGAATCTGCTTTTAGCAACGAAAACCGTGCAGGATTCACCGGCGGCCTTATGTGCGAATTCACCGTACCTATTGTAAACATCGGCTTTGACCTGTCGGTAATGTACGTTCATCGTGTGAGCCAGAGCATACCTCAAGGCAACAACGCCGAGAACAACGCCCTTGCAACAAGCAGCCGTTTCAAAAACCGCGACTACATAGAAATCCCCCTCAACTTCAAATACAAACTCGGCCTTCCCGTTGTCGGCAAGATTGTGACTCCGTATGTGTTCACTGGCCCGAGCTTCTCTGTACTGACTTCGAAACGCGCTATCACCGAGGCTTACAAGAACAAAGCCCTCGACGTAGCATGGAACTTCGGTCTCGGCGTTCAGCTTTTCAACCACCTGCAGGTTGGCGCTTCATACGCTGTAGGCATAAACAAGACCGTAGAATTTATCGGCGTTGCCAATAACACAACACCTATCGAAGGCAAAAACAATTACTGGACTGTCACTGCAGCCTGGCTGTTCTAACAATATTTTCGAACTGACCCAAAATTCAACAATAAATCATTAATTATGCGACTAATCATCGAAAAAGATTATGCTGACGTATCACGTTGGGCCGGCAATTATGTAGCATCGCGCATCAATGCCGCCAACCCCACACCCGAACATCCTTTTGTGCTTGGCTGCCCCACCGGTAGCTCTCCTCTGGGTATGTACCGTCGACTGATCGAACTCTACAAGGAAGGCAAAGTATCGTTTGCCAATGTTGTAACCTTCAACATGGACGAATACGTCGGCCTGCCCCAGGAGCATAGCGAAAGCTACCACTCGTTTATGTGGAACAACTTCTTCAGCCACATCGACATCAAACCCGAGAATGTAAACATCCTCGACGGCAATGCTGCCGACCTCGAGGCTGAGTGCAAGCGTTTCGAAGACAAAATCGCCAGCTACGGCGGCATCGACCTCTTCATGGGTGGAGTTGGCCCCGACGGTCATATCGCATTCAACGAGCCCGGCTCGTCGCTCACTTCGCGCACTCGCATCAAAACCCTTACACAGGATACGATTATCGCCAACTCGCGCTTCTTTGAAGGCAATACCGACCTCGTTCCCAAGACTGCTCTCACAGTAGGTGTCGGCACCGTTATGGATGCTCGCTCTGTGATGCTGATCGTCAATGGCTACAACAAGGCTCGTGCGCTGCAGCACGGTGTTGAAGGCGGCATCTCGCAGATGTGGACCATCTCGGCTCTCCAAATGCACCCCAAGGCAATCATCGTTGCCGACGAGGACGCTTGCGCCGAGCTCAAGGTAAACACATACCGCTACTTCAAGGACATCGAGAAGAACAACCTCGATCCCGACACTCAGCTTTAAGTTTAGCAAATCGATGTATTTGCCAAACCTCACAAAGGTGATAGAATGAACAAAATCTTTTATTTAGCCGCCGCCATTTTGGCGGCGGTTTTTGCAATATCCTGTGGCGAAACACGCCGCGATAATGCCCCTGCTGCCGATTTGGCAAGCGCCCACAGCTACACCAACCCAACGCCGGGAGAATTCCCTATTCTCGGCTGGTTTTCAATTCGCGGCAGCGAAAACCAAACCCGCGAAAGATACCTCGAAATGGCCGACTGCGGCTTCAACCTGTCGTTACCATACATCGACTCATTGTCCGAGGTGCGCCTCGCTCTCGACGCAAGCAAAGGCACCGGTATCAAGATTATCGCAAAATGCGCCGAACTCGACTCTATACCCGAGACGACCGTACGCGAACTAATGCAGCATCCGTCGCTGGCCGGTTATTTCTTCAAGGACGAGCCTCATATGGGCATGTACGGCGAACTCGCCGAACGCGTAAAGCGTGTACGTGCCGTCGACGATACCAAGCTCTTGTATCTCAACCTGTTTCCGACCTATGCAGGTCCGGCATTGCTTGATACCGACGACTACAACGAATATATAAGCCGCTTTATCAGCGAGGTAGGCACTGGCATGGTGTCGTACGACCACTATTCTATAACAACCGACACACTCGGACACACCGCACTTAATCCCGACTATTACAAAAACCTCGAAATCGTATCGGCCGAGGCCCGACGTGCCGGTGTGCCATTCTGGGCTTTCGCGCTATCAACCGCCCACTATAGCTTCCCGGCAGCGACACGCGAGCACATACGCCTTCAGATGTTCAGCAATCTTGCTTACGGCGCACAGGGCGTGCAGTACTTCACATACTGGCAGTTCCCGGGCCTTGGAGAATCTGAAGATGTGCCAATCACAAATGCCGGACAGCGCGGCACATCGTGGTGGACCGTACGCGACATGAACCGCGAGATACGAGCCTTGACTCCCATATTCCTCGGTGCTGAAGTAATCGACGTGAGCCACACCGGCGATAGCATCCCAGAGGGCACACACAGCCTTGCCGCCCTACCCGACGGCATAAAATCACTCAAAGCCGAAGGCGGCGAGGGCGTATTTGTTTCTCATCTTCGCAACGGCGAACATGAGTACCTGATGATAGTAAACCGCGACCTGCACAACACTCAGACTGTAACAGTAGAGACTGAGCAAGGCGTAGAATACGTCACTCCGGAATGCGACTTCATCGACTCACACAAAGTATCACCCCGCCGTCTCCTGTCTCCCGGCGACTACGCCCTATACAGACTTAAATAAAACATCGCAAAGCAAGAGAGCTTCCCAATGCAGTTTTATTAAGGCGAAAGAGTGCCTGCAATAGGAGCTTGGCTCTCTGAGACAAGCCTCGGCCAGTATCACTAATATTTTGAATACCAACGCCTAATCGAGGCTTGTCTCGAGAGCCAAGCTCCTATCGTTGCTGTCCTTTTTACATAATCACCCCTTTAAGTAAGCAGCATTTGACACCTCTACCACTCAAAACTTACCGATACACCGAGGTTATTGAGTGTGAGCGAGTTGTTGTTCCAATAATAATTATTGTTCGAAGTCAGCAATTGGTAAGATATACCTACATTCATAGCCTGTTTGGGGTTTGATGATGAAACCGGTATACGCAGGCCGATTGTGGGGCGGAAGTAAAACTGTGTCTCGTTCGACATAAATCCGTCTGCCATACGCAGATAGTCGCTGCCGATAAGCCATGCCGCACCGAGTTTGAGGTCAATAAACATTGAAGTCGAGCTCGACACATTGATATTGAACCTGAAATCCGAAAACAGCGGTATCATCACCTTGGTCTGCGTATTGTCGCGCGACATATAGTCGTAGTCGGGATTTGGCCGCCAGCCGTCGGGCTGCTGAGCCATCACTACATCTACGCCCGCACCGACACCCATAAAGAACCACGAAGTATACTGAAAGCCCTGGGTAGTAGACAAATCGATGATATTCGACCGGTTATGTCCTACACCGGCCAGGCCCGACAGTTCAACGAAACCTTTGTAATCAAACGAACCCGACAACGCAGGCGAAATAAGCTGCGGAAGCTGATTGGCTATCTGATAATACTGGGCCGACATCTGCACAGGTACTAAAACAAGCAGCGCAAAAACAAATAGATAGAAACGTTTCATAATTAAAATATTTTTGCGGCCGACAAACGGCACGCACATCTAATATTAAAACGTACCGGCAGCTATGCTTGTTCGTAATCAGTATTCAAAGTACAAGCTGAAACAGAACATCATCGAGATATTGGCCGAATTTATACCCTGCATCACGCAGGATACCAGCCACCTTGAAACCGGCTTTTTGATGCATAATCTCGCAGGCTGTATTGCCACCGGTAACACAGGAAATCAGCGTATGCGCACCACCTTGTCGAGCTGCTTCGATTGTCGATTTCAGCAACGACGAGCCTATGCCACGCCCGGTGTAGCCATTGCGCAGGTAGATAGTAATTTCCCATGTCGACGAATAAACCGGATCGGGCATATAGGCGTGGGCAAAACAATAACCGAGAACTTCCCCATCCTGCTCCCACACGAAAAACGGATACTTACCCAACACCGGCGCTATCATCTCAGCCATATCCTCGGCCGTGCGAATTCGGTTAGAAAATATGACAGTACTCTCTGCTATATAATAGTTGAAGATGTCGGCCATAGCCGCAGCATCGTCAACCGAACCTTCGCGTATCATTTCGCAAATCCTAAATCTAACGAGCTAAACAAAAAGAAATAAAAAAAGCCGCCCGAATGGGAGCGGCTGCAAAAAGGTGCTGTAAATCTTACTTGCTTGCGATCTGATCAGATACAGTAAGTGAGTAGCGACCTTTAGCGCGACGACGAGCCAGCACCTTGCGGCCATTGGCGGTTGCCATTCTTTCACGGAAGCCGTGTTTGTTAACGCGCTTACGGTTAGAGGGTTGGAATGTTCTTTTCATTGCCTTATTATGATTTTTCTATTGTTTGCGTAGTTTCGGAGTGCAAATTTAGGCATTTTAATCCGTAAATCCAAAATTTCGCCTCAATATTTCTATTTTATTTTCACCGCTGTTTATACAAAGCACCGTATAAATCAATCAAGTGGACTTTCCACACAGATGTACAACTTACTCGTCATATAAAAAAAGCAGCCGGAAGGTGTATACAGCTGCTTTAACATTAAGATTTGATTTCAGTTCAATAATCGAACATCTCTTTAAGAATTTCCGAGACTGCATGCTTCTCAGCCTCGGATATCTCTCCAATAAGACCGGCCACCCTTGATTTATCAACGGTTTTTATCTGGTCAAGAACTGCATAACTGTCATTAGCCAATCCGCTTTCATTCGTAGCTTTTATAAATATCCTGGTAGGCAAACACCTTTGGACGGATGTCAATGGGGCTATTATAACTGTTTTCAAATTGGCGTTAAGCTCATCAGGAGATACAATCAGGCAGGGCCTTGTCTTTTTCATTTCGGCTCCTACAGTAGGGTCTAAAATAACAACCCGAATTTCAAATTTTTTCATAAAATTATTTTTTAATTTATTCGCTGCACAGCAACAGTGCCTACAACAAATCTACGGCTTCACTGTCAAGATAATCCGGCAGCAGCATAGCATCTTCACCTTCCTTTGCATATTGAGCAAATGCAGCCGCCCAGCCTTCTCGTACAGTTTTGGGCTTTGATATAATGATTTGATTATTTGTAAATTCAATATTTACAGACGAACCCTTTGTAAATCCGCCTTCAACTGCGATATACCGGGGGATTATTACCCCGACAGATGTACCGACTTGCGAAACTTTTGCCAACATAATCTTGCTGTTTTTGTGTATCTATTAATCTATACTGCAATGGAGCGAACAATAATGACAACCCCTGCATCTATTCAACGATGCAAATATACAAAAAGTTTTCAATATAACAATAATATTATAATAAAAATTATAATAAAATTAATACAACCTACCCCATACAAGATGACCCCGAAAAACGTTCTGTCCCGTTTTTGTCCCGGTAAAAAAGAAGAAATGGGTCTAACTCGCTGAGTTAAACCCATTTCCTTTTTAAAAGTCGGGGTGACTAGACTCGAACTAGCGACCTCACGCCCCCCAGACGCGTACTCTAACCAACTGAGCTACACCCCGTCTTTCTCAAAAGCGATGCAAAGTTACGACCATTTTTTATATTATGCAAATTTTTTCGCATCTTTTTTTGTAAAAAATTTACTCCATTTTTATAAACACCTGACAATCAACAAATATCATTTTAAACAAAATTCACTACCTCTTCATCGATTTGCAATTTTGGGTACGTTTTGGTAATTTTGCAGCGCTATGGCGAATATATATGAATTGCGCCGTTATGGCAAAATTGCTTTTTTGGTCTCCGCGGCTGCCGTGGTGGCTTTGTTTCTGTATTTCTCCAACGGGCTGATTCGCGATCTTTCGGCGGTAGAGCGCGACCGTATGCAGCTTTGGGCCGACGCTACTAAAGAAATAGTATCGGTTACAACTTCGGCCAACACCGACGATACCGACATCGATTTCCTATTAGGTATAATAAAGAGCAACACCACCATACCGGTATTGCTCACCGACAGCGAGGGCAATATACTTCAGCACCGCAATTTCGCACTGCCGGTACCTGACGATACCCTGGGCATAGGCGCTCCCTCGCATCAACGAAATGTAGACTATCTATATGCAAAACTTTCCGACCTGGCAGCATCGGGCAAAATGATAGAAATCGACATTGCACCCGGCGAGGTACAAAACCTTTACTACGACGACTCTACCCTATTGCGACGGATGAGCGTCTTCCCATACATTCTCGTACTGGTGATGCTCGCTTTTATTGCCGTGGTATATTTCGCCGTCTTGTCGACAAAAAAAGCCGAACAGAATAAAGTATGGGTAGGCCTGTCGAAAGAGACTGCCCACCAGCTCGGCACTCCGATATCATCGCTCATGGCTTGGATGGAACTACTTCCCGACATGGGGGTAGACAAAGACACCCTCGCCGAGATGAACAAAGATGTAAACCGACTGAGCACCATAGCGTCGCGATTCTCGAAAATCGGCAGTGCTCCGCGTATGGAAGCTGCCGACCTCAACGCCACTGTGGGCGAAGCCGTCGCATACATGAGTACGCGCATTTCGCCGCGTATACACCTCGAATGGCAACCTTTTGCCAATGACGCAAGCATCGAAGCCTGCACGCCGCTCTTGGCCTGGGTTATTGAAAACCTAATCAAAAACGCCGTCGACGCTATGGACGGCTCCGGACGCATTGAAGTCAGCACCGGTGCCGGACCTCTCAACGCTTTTATAGAAGTCGCCGACACAGGCAAAGGCATCAGCCGCAAGAATTTCAAAACGGTGTTCAACCCGGGATTCACCACCAAAAGCCGTGGCTGGGGACTCGGGCTGACACTGGCTAAACGTATAATCGAACAATATCATTCCGGCCGTATTTTTGTAAAACAGTCAACGCCGGGCGTAGGTACAACTTTCAGAATCGAACTCCCGGTTGTAAAATAACATAACAATCATGGCAGACCTATCTGACATCGAACTCATCCTTATCAACATCTCGGGCGACGACCGTCCCGGCGTAACGGCAGCCCTCGCAGAAATTCTTTCACGCCACGAGGCACAGATTCTCGACATCGGCCAGGCCGACATTCACCACAGCCTTTCGCTCGGCATACTTTTCAGCACAACTTCCGAAAAGTCGGGCGACATAATGAAAGACCTGCTCTTCAAGTGCTACGAACTGAGCGTAAAAATCCGCTTCTCACCCATTACTATCGAAGATTACGAGCGCTGGGTTGCACGTCAGGGCAAAAACCGCTGGATTATCACCATCCTCGGCCGACAACTCAAGGCCAAGCACATTGCACTCGTAACTGACGAAATCGCTCGCCAGCAACTCAACATCGACAGCATACAGCGTCTTACAGGACGTATGCCCTTGGGCGAAAACGAAGAGCCTCGCTCGAAAGCCTGCGTGGAATTCTCGGTTCGAGGCAACCCGGTCGACATCAACGCCATGCGAAGCCGCTTCCTGCAGATTTCACAGAGCGAGGAATTCGACATTTCGCTCCAGGAAGACAATGTATTCCGCAGATGTCGCCGACTGATATGCTTCGATATGGACTCTACCCTGATCGAGACCGAGGTTATCGACGAACTCGCCGACCGCGCCGGCGTAGGACCCCAAGTAAGGGCTATCACAGAGAGCGCTATGAGGGGTGAAATAGATTTTTGCGAAAGTTTCCAACGCCGCGTTGCCTTACTCAAAGGACTCGACGAGAGCGTAATGCGCGATATCGCCGAAAACCTGCCTATCACCGAGGGCGTAGAGCGAATGATGGAAGTGCTGAAACGCACCGGTTACAAGACCGCTATCCTGTCGGGCGGTTTCACTTATTTCGGCAATTACCTCAAACGCCGCTTCGGTTTCGACTACGTATATGCCAACGAACTCGAGATTCAAGACGGCAAACTCACCGGCCGATACGTAGGCGATATTGTCGACGGCAAACGCAAAGCCGAGCTTTTGAGGATAATAGCCCAGGTAGAGAATATCAACATCGCACAGACAATCGCTGTCGGCGACGGAGCAAACGACCTGCCCATGCTCTCAACCGCCGGCCTCGGCATCGCATTCCACGCCAAGCCAAAGGTTAAACAGACTGCACGTCAGTCCATTTCGACCATTGGTCTCGACGGCGTTCTATACTTCCTCGGCTTCAAGGACAGCTACATCTTGAGTTAGAAGTTGAAAAAATTTTAACCCTCGCGAACTTTTTTCACAACATTCGCGTTTTAAGGTAAAGCTATAACTATTCAACTATTTCATCATTGAGCTGCCCATGAGGGTTCTTAAGTGCTTTATTCTTCTTTTCGTTTTTCTTTTGAATACGGCCCCTGCACTGCGTATCGCAGCGCAGGAGTCGCATCAATCTGTAGGTCTTGTTCTTAGCGGTGGCGGTGCCAAGGGCATCGCGCATATCGGCGCTATCAAGGCTCTCGAAGACAACAACATCCCTATCGACTACATCACCGGCACGTCGATGGGTGCAATCGTCGGTGCTCTATATGCAATCGGCTATACCCCCGACAAGATGATAGCTTTTATCAATTCGCCATATTTCGGGTACATGTCTACCGGCAGTATCGACCCTGAATACACTTATTATTTTTCGGCGGAGCAACCTTCGCCTCAACTATTTTCGATACAGGTCGGCGGCGATTCCATAAAGACGAAGAAGAGGTTCAATCCGCAGTCGCTGATATCACCTGCACCGATGCAATTCGGCTTCATGGAAATCTTCGGAGCATACACGGCCCAATGCCGGGGCAACTTCGACAGGCTTTTTGTGCCGCTGCGAACGGTAGCGTCCAACATGACCAAACGCCGGAAGCATGTATTTGCAGGCGGCAATCTCGCCGATGCCGTAAGGGCTTCGATGAGTTTTCCCCTCGTGTTTCAAGCCGTAAAAATCGGTGATGACATTTTCTACGACGGAGGCATCTACGACAACTTCCCTGTCGATGTCATGCGCAAGGAGTTCGCCCCGTCAGTAATGATTGGTTTCGACGTATCAGCGCCGTCCGAAGGCCCGCCCAACAGCTATATGGACCAGCTCGATATGCTCGTTTCCGACCCTCAGACATACGACCTGCCCGAAAAAGACGGCGTAAAAGTACGTATCCGCCTGAGTGAATTCAGCCTGCTTGATTTCGGCGCGGCACAGCAGATTTACGAAAAAGGCTACATGCGTACCATGGAGATGATGGATTCTATCAAGGCGCGGGTACATAGCCGCATATCGCCCGAAGTACGCCGTATTCGTCGCGAATCATTCAAGATGCAGACCCCGGAATTGAGGTTCTCGGATGTCACGGTAAGCGGCGCAGATCCTCGCCAGAACGAATACATCAAATATCTATTCACCACCTCGGACCACAGCGATACAATAGGCGTTGACCATGCCCGACTTGCGTTTTACAGGGCTCTGGCATCCGACAAGCTCGACATGCTCTCTCCAAACGCCGTACCAATCGACAGCACAGGGCTTTTCAAGCTCAACCTCGACATTGCTGTCAAGAAAAAAATATCGCTCGGCGCCGGTGCATATATCACATCGTCGAACAACAGCTTCCTCTACCTCCGTGCCGGCTATTCGTCGCTGAGTTTCAGTAGCGTCAACGCCGATATCGAAGCATGGATCGGCCAAAGCTACATGGCCGGTGCTCTGAAAGGCTCGCTCTACCTGCCTACCGACCTTCCGTCGGCAATGAGATTTACAGCCGTTGCATCGCGACAGCGATTTCATGAAAACGAAAAACTCTTTTTCAAAGACAACGAGCCCTCGTTTGTCACCGACCACGAGTATTTCGGACGCCTCGCCTGGTCATGCGCCGCCGGTCGCAAAGGAGCTGCCGAGGTCGGTGTTGGAGGCGGCAGGATATACAATTCTTTTTACCGCAACAACGATCCAGAGAGCTACATTGCAGGGCGCGACAACATAGGCATAAACCTTGCCCAGGTTTTCGCAGGATATAGCTCATCTACAATCGATGAGTACAACTACCCCACCTCGGGCTACGACCGCCACGGATGCATCACCGCCCTCATAGGCAAGTCGCACTTCTTCAACGCCATGGCCGACAGCCACGAAAGCGAGAATGAAAAATGGGTACAACTCCACTGGCGCGAGCGCGACTACTTTGACCTTGCCAAACACTTCTCGCTGGGTCTTGAGGGCGAGATTGTAGCCTCTACGCGCCCACTGCTGCAGAGCTATTATGCCACCATATCCACAGCTCCGGCATTCACCCCCACTCCGGCATCGCACTATGTGTTTGACCCGGGGTTGAGGGCACCAAGTTATGCCGCGGTATCGCTTGTACCTATCTACAAGTATAATTCGAGCCTGTCGGCCCGCCTTACCCTCAGCAGCTTCATTCCTGCACGTACCATTGTAGAGACCAACGGCGGATTCGCACGCTATGGGCGCTGGTTCGGCACAGCCCACTTCTTTGGCGAGTTTTCAGTAGCGTACAAGCTACCGATAGCCACACTGAGCGCATACTGCAACTACACCTCCTCGCGCCACCATTTCAACGCAGGCATCAGCCTGGGATTATTTATCTTGGCCCCCAAATTTATACAATGAACAAAGTAATACTCTGCGGCAATGTAGGCCGCGACCCCAAGATGCGCATGGTCGACAACAGCCCTGTTGCCGAGTTTTCACTTGCCACAAGCGAACGACGTAGAGGCCGCGATGCCGCCGGACACGAAATCGAACTGCCCGAGATTACCGAATGGCACAATATCGTGATGTGGGGACGCGCCGCCGAGTTTGCCGAACGATACATACGCAAGGGCGCAAAACTCCTGGTCGAAGGCAAAATCCGCACACGCTCGTGGGAAGACCACAATGCCATACGCCGCACTATTACCGAAATATACGTCGACTCGTTTGAACTTTTACCCCGCTCCGGAAGTTAGAAATTTAATAGTATGATATAAATCTTTCAAACATAAAAGTATATGCGCATGTCCGGACGCCGCAGCAGCGGCAACATAGATGATCGCCGAGGCAGCGGCTCAGGCCGCAGGCTCGGTATTGGCGGAGGTATTATAGGCGTTATCATTGTCGCTGCGATTACACTGTTTTCCGGCGGTGGCATAGGCGACGTAATTGGCAACATCATGGGCAGCGGCGCCCTACAGCCACAATACGCCCAACAAGACTACACACCCGATGCCGAAGACGAACGACTGGCAACATTTGCCTCGCAGGTTCTTGCGGGCACTGAAGATGTCTGGACCCGCGAATTCCGGCGTCAAGGCTGGGGCGAATACCAATGTCCCAAAATGGTATTGTTCAGCGGTGCCGTGCAGTCGGGATGTGGAAACGCAACTTCGCAAACAGGACCTTTCTACTGCTCGGCAGACCAGACTGTATATATCGACCTCGACTTTTTCAAAGGCATGAAGAACAACATCGGTGCCGACGGCGATTTTGCCTACGCCTATGTTATCGCGCATGAGGTCGGGCATCATGTTCAGCACCTGCTCGGCACTCTCGACCAGGCTCACAGCCAGATGTCGAGGCTAAGCGAACGCGAGGCAAACCGCATCAGCGTTCGCCTCGAACTTCAGGCCGATTTCTATGCCGGCGTATGGGCGGCGCTCGACAATGAGATGTTCAACTCTATCGAAGAGGGCGATGTAGAAAACGCTATCAACGCCGCATCCAAAATAGGCGACGACTACCTTCAACGCCAGGCCTACGGGCGCGAAATACCCGACAGTTTCAACCACGGACGAAGCGAACAGCGTGTACGCTGGCTCACCAAGGGCATACAGACAGGCAACCCTAACTATGGCGACACCTTCACTCCGGCATATTCAGAACTATGACATTCAACGAAAACGATTATAAATATATGCGCCGCGCCCTGCAGCTTGCAGCTGCCGGGCGCGGACACGTATCTCCAAACCCCATGGTAGGGGCTGTGATTGTAGCCCCTGACGGACGTATCATTGGCGAAGGCTGGCACAAGAAATACGGCGGTCCGCACGCCGAAGTCAATGCTGTAAACGCTGTCTGCGAGCGCGATCGCAGCTTACTGCACCAGAGCACTATATACGTAACTCTCGAACCATGCTCGCATTACGGCAAAACTCCGCCATGCGCCAAACTCCTTACCGACATCGGCATAGGGCGCGTTGTTATCGCTGCCGACGATCCCAACCCCAAGGTCTCGGGCCGTGGCATTGCCATGCTCCGACAAGCCGGAATCACAGTCGAAACCGGCCTTATGGCCCGCGAAAGCTGCATACTCAATAAAACATTTATGACAGCCCATATGCTTCGGCGTCCCTTTGTCACCCTCAAATGGGCACAGAGTGCCGACGGATTTCTCGACCAAAAGCGCGACGGCAACAATGGCGCGGCCAAGTTTTCAACCCCCATTACATCGCAAATCGTGCATCAGCGACGCGCCACCCACGATGCCATAGCCGTAGGGGCAAATACCGCGTTGCTCGACAATCCGCGACTCGATACCCGCCTCATTGCCGGGCCGTCGCCGAAACGCATTATTTTTGACCGTCACAACCTGGTAAACGACGACAACTGCATCCATATCACAGAAGACAAAGCGCTTGACGAGATACTCAAAACCCTGTATTCCGAGCATACGACAACGTCGTTACTCGTCGAAGGCGGCAGTTCCTTGCTTCAGGAATTCTTGTCGAGCGGACTATGGGATGAAGCGTATGTCGAAGTTTCGCCGACAGTCTTAGGGGCGAAAGGTTCGGTCAAAGCACCGACTATGGATATATCGCCCGAATCTGCAACACCGTGCGAAAAAAACATAATTTACAAGTATATTATTCCACAAAAACAATTATTTTCATAATTTGTTATACAAATAGTAGGTTTTTAGCGCAAAATGTCTTAATTTTGCCGACAATATAACCGAAATTCGCAAAACAGGAATAATTGTCTAACACTTAATTAAACATTCAACACGATGAATACAGAAACAATTGGCATGTATGCCGGCTCTGTGTGGGTCGCGCTCAACAACGCAAATGCACTTGGTGTAAAACAAATCAAAAAGATTACCAAGCTCAAAGATAAAGAAGTCTACGCAGCACTGGGCTGGCTCGCTCGCGAGGGTAAAATCGAAATTGCACCTTCGCCCGAAGATGAGAAAGATCTCATCATCACTCTCACCGAAAACTAATTTCCTCCAATACCATTCAACAACAACGCCCGCAGTCGTGACTGCGGGCGTTGTTGGTAATTATCGAATTATCGGCTACATCTCTTTTCGTAGTATATCTGTCCAATCGCGGAGTCGGCGGTCGGTAAGCTCGGGGTGATTTACCTCGTCGAGCACAAGCCCGCGCATACTTGCTCCGTCGGTTGCGGCCGAGTGGTTATAATGATACTCTCCTGCCGGAAAGCTGCCGATAAATGTAGCGCCTGTGTCGCGGAGTCTGTCATAGAGTATTCCCACGGCGTTGCAGAATGTATCGGACATTGTTTCATCTCCGCAGCCGAATATCGCAATCTTCTTGCCCTTTAAATCGAGAGCCTGCATACCGGCCACAAAATCGTACCAATCGTCTTCGAGCTCGCCGTTACCCCATGTCGACGAACCTATCAACAAAAGGTCGTACTCCCCTACCTTATCGGGAGCGGTGGATGCCACATCATAAATATCGGCATCGGCGACACCGAGCAGTTTGCCGATACGGCGTGCTATTTCGGCGGTTGTTCCTGTCGCCGAACCAAAGAATATACCAGTTTTCATAGTCGAATTAATGTTTATATACTATCATATAAACACTTATTCGTACTTAAAGTTCGCTATTCGTCGGTATCTTCGTCGGCAGTGTATCGCGAGGGCAAGCCTTTTTTCGACCTTGCACCAAGCTGCTGCAACTTCATAGCACGCGAAATCAGGTTGCCCGGGCCCCCCGACAATTTTCCGAAAGCAGTGTTCCATGCATCGCGGGCCGACGATATCGATTTATCCAGTCTGTCCATATCGTCGAGGAAGCCCCTGAGTTTATCGAGCATTTTGCCTGCCTCGTCAGCTATTGCGAGGGCGTTGCGGTTCTGTTTATCATGACGCCACATCTGCTCGATGAGTTTCACAATCGACATAAGATGCGTGGGCGAAATGATGAGAACGTGGCTGTCGTATGCCGTCTGCCAAAGCGTTGCATCGAAATTCATCGCCGCAAGAAAAGCCCCCTCGTGAGGTATAAACATCAGTACATAGTCGAAGCGACCATCGCCGACCACATCCTGATACGACTTGTTGCGCAACTCGGCAATATGTTTCTTCACCGACCCGACATGAGCGCGAGCAAATTGCTCACGCTGGCTTTCGGTGTCGGCATTGAGCATATTTATATAGTCTTGAATCGACACCTTAGAGTCAATAATAATCTTACGCCCCTCGGTATAGTTTATCACCACATCAGGACGCAGGCGATGACCACCGGAGTCAGTCACAGTCTCTTGCACAGTATACTCGTATCCTTGCCTGAAACCGGCCTGCTCAAGGATATTATCGAGAATCATCTCGCCCCAGTCGCCCTGGAGCTTTGAATTGCCTTTAAGAGCATCGGTAAGCCTGCGTGTCTCACGGCTGACTATATTGTTGAGATCCACCAGGTCGCGTATGCGTTCGCCGAGAGCAAAGCGCTCACGGGCCTCTTTGGAATAGTACTCGGTAATCGACCGTTTGAAATTCTCGAGGTCCTGTTTTACCGGCGCAAGGACTTCAGAAAGGCTGTTTGTATTCTGCAGCCTCAGGCTCTCGGAATTTACAGCAAGCACTCGAGAAGCGAGTTGCGAAAAACGTTTCTCAAAATCGGCATTGGCTTGCTCGAGGTCGGCCTTGTGGCGTGCCATCATACTGTCGGCGGCAAGACACCGCTCGTTGAGCCTCGCATTTTCGATTTTTACCGCAGTTAGCTTCGACCACAGCACTGCAACAACAGCCACGGCACCGACAAGCGCCGCGGCAAGGATTATGACAGCGATATTCACAGTGTATTGTCCGGAATTACTTCGTCAACAGGGTTGAGACGTCGCAGCATCGATGCGCTCGGCTCGAATTCCATAACGATTTCAGGAGGAAGCAGCATTCGCTTGCCCGTAGACAAATCCTCGCTTACCACCTCGTCATGCTTGACGGGCGAAAAAGTACCAAAAGTGGGAACAGCGACAGCGTCGAGTTCGGCGCCATGCTGCCGCAGCACTACCGAAAGCCCCTCGACAAGGGCATCTATGTCAGCTTGCGACCGTCCGGTACGATCTACAAGTATCTTTCGTAATTGTTTGTAATCCATGAGTTAGAGAGTTTAGAAATATAATATCGCACCGGCAACAAGTTTCGAGTTATCATCGGCACCGATATAACGTATATCGTAGAAATACTGTTCGTAGTTCAATTTGACATCGAAATGCAGTTTTTCATAAGCGAGGCTTGTAGTAGTTCCGAAAGTGAGCCTCTTGCGAGCCGCTATATCTACGGGCAGCTTGCCGTCAAAATAGCGGCCATTCGATCCGGCCGTGATACCGTCGTAGCGAGCTTGTACCGACATGCGGTTGGCCCAGCGCCATTTAACCGGCCAGCCATAGTCAGCAAAAACACTATAGGCTTGCGAAGCCCTTACCGGGCCGCAATAGTACCGATGAATGTATTCGCCCTCAACATAAAAGCCGCCATAGCGCCATGAAAGCGAAGCATCTACCTGATTGATACGGCAACCGTTGCCACGGCCACCGGGTATGCGCGACATAAATCCTACTTCGGGCTTTAATCCGGCCACTGTATAATTAGCCTTGACACCGTAAGTAAGGGCACTATTCCAGCGCACGTGATCTATCATGTCTGTAGCATTAAACACGCCACCTTCGACATACAGCCCTGTTCCGGGCAAGGCATAACCGGACTTGACACCCACCGAGCGCAGATTACCGTAAGTAGCAACCAAGCCGACATTGGTGAAATAATACAGATGCGGAGCTCGCGATGATTCGACGCTGAAGGGTACGCGCATCTGACCGGCATAAATACTAAGCCCTTCGACAGGCGACACCCTGATAAAAGCATCGAGCAGTTTTATCTTACCCCTGTCGCAGAAATCGACCTGCAACAGGTAATCGAGTCCGGGCATCACAAAACCACCGGCACTCAAACGCGCATGGCGTACCATAAAGCGACTGTCGCCGTTTACTGTAGACAACTGATAAAACGCTTTCATGGTGCCATGAAAGGTAGGTACGTACTTCTTGAAGTCAGGCGCCGACGCAGTATCAGAGGCCGATACCGTAACGGCTGCAAGAAGGCCAAATGAAGCAAGCAGAGCCTTAATAGTCGTAGAGCAGTTCAAAATCATCTATATAGAGCGTTGATCCGTTACCGCCGGTAAAGTAGTCGCCATACTTGCTGGCCGATGCTGTTACCAGTATATACTTCGGTTTTCGGGATGTTGACTTATATTTAATTTCAAATTCAAAAGGTATGTAGCCGCTTATAGTCTGTGCGCATTCCAGTTTACCATAAGCCACAACCTCGGGGGCGTTCTCGTCGAAAAGATGACGGTCGTTAGGGGCTGTACGGATTTCAAACGGGGCATCGGAATCGATAAGCGCAGCCCATATTATACACGTATCGGGCTGTCCGATCAGCGACTTGAATTCACCTGAGGCATGGCTTATATTGGTCACTGTATATTTATACTGACCGCGCAGTTTTGTAGGACGCTCGGTAAATTCACGGCCTAAACTCAGCACACCGTTAGTACCTACGGTCTTGACGTATGAACCGGCAAAAATATTACCGGCGGCAATTTTGCCCAAGGCACCTATACCCACAAAGCGGGTTTCGAGTTTTGCAGCCCAACCCGAACCCGAAGGGGTGTCGTCGGTAGGTGTTGTATTCGAATCGCCAAGGGTTGTCGCACCCTTGTTGCCTGTACCCCAATAGGGAGTTGAATTTTCGGCCCAAGGACACCAAATTTTCTTATCAAGCCACCATTGTTCGAAGTCTCCGTTGGGCAACTGTGGTGCTGCTCCGGTCTTGAAATCAACTATCTCGCCGAACATATCACCGGATGTCACACGTGCCTGATACGACGTCTGCGGATCGAGGTGCATTATTTTTGCAGTAAAGCTACCGCCGTTTATCTCGATATCCGAGGCCGGGACATCGGTCCATTCCTGAGTACCGGCAAGGCGGTATTGAGCGCCGCACGGTTTACCGGCTTCGCCGAGGCCGTTGACCCATGCCACACAAGTCCACGCATCGACGCTTACAGTGCGAACAGACACCGACACAGACTCAACATAAATCTTCCATGTATCAGTACGTCCATATGCAGTAACTTCGATTTCGAAAGGCTTGGTAGCATCAAAAGTACCACCGTTGGCCAAATCGGGCTTCATAACCGAACCTATCGGGCCAAGCTTGGCTTTGGTCACGGTGAGCTGTTTCAAATCCTGGGATTCAGGCACGTTTAATACCACGCGCCGACCGGGCACATCGATTGTCGTAGCACCGATTTGTCCGGCCACCTCGAAGTAGCGTTCGATACTCTGAACACCAATAATTCTCCAACGGTAATCCTGATACAAGCGAAGAACCACCGACAAGGGGCTGCTGAGGTCTACAGGCCCGGCGAACGGATCGCCAACAATCTCGGTTCCGGGTGTAAGAGTCCATGCCGTAATATCCACATTGGTAATATCTACCTGCTCCGGTAAATGGATAGTAGCTGTGCAGGCTACAGTATCGATTACCGTACCCTGGTCCTGCCCCTTGGCCTCAAGCGATATAAAATTGGCCTGTATGCGAGGGTAAGGGATATCATTCTTTATACAGCCGCAGAGTACTGCTGCTATGACAGCGATAAATGCAATACAATACTTTTTCATATCACTACCATCAAGCCAAAGTTAATATTGAATATATTAAAGCGGAAATTAGCACCCGAGGTCACTCGCGAACCCTCGTCGACACCGTCGGTACTCTGATTCTCCTTGCGCCATTTCAAACCGAAAACGCCAAACGACACATTGAACGACATAAAATCCTGCAAAAATACACACACACCGGGGCTGAAGTTGAGAGCTCCCTGAGTTATGATAGTGCGGGTATCTTTGGGCTCGCCATTGTACAGACGTTTGAAGCGCGACGAACCGCTGCCAAAACTCAAATCCACCTCATTGAAGATACCGAATCGGCCGTTACTGTCGAGGCCTACGTACGCACGGTGGAATGCAGCTACCGAAAAACTCTGCTGATAATAGCTGATATCGCGGAGATTGAAATTGAGATCGCCGTCGAAGTCCATGGCAAGGCTGCCAAGGTCGGCGATACCGCGGGTATAGTCGAACTTCAGGCCGACCGACTGGTTGCTACGCACAAAATACGACACATAAGGCTTGATAGAATACATCTTGCCATTGAAATCAACATTTTTGAGTATCGACAGCACCTGTATGTCTTCAGTCTGCAATTCTCCGTAGTTTGCCGTGATACCGAAACCCCATTTACCCTTGGGGATGAAGATGTAATTAAAGAGGCCTCGGTCGAAACGTCCGTAGTTTTTTTCGGGAAGAATCACCGGCACTGTATCTCCGTCGATGATGACATGTTCGATACTGTCGCGGTTGATATCTACCAGATTCTTGCGCTTGATTATCTGTGCGCCGGCAGGGATAGTAACCGCCACGGCCACAAGGAGCATTAGGATGCGTAATATACGGTTCATAGCGGTTAGATATAAAACATTACACCAAAGGTGATTGAAAACAGATTTATCTTAAAGTTGGCCTGCTTGGTATGGCGGTTGGCGACATAAATCTGGTCGGTTACCGACCGCGTGTGATTGTAGTTGAAACCAAGCACACCGACATTTACCTCGATTGCCGAATAATTATTGAGGAACACAGACAGACCGGGGGCGACACCTACATTGAACTGGAAATTGCGCTCGTAGGTACCCGAGAGGTTGTCGCCCGAGCCGTTACACAATTTCGACTGTCCGCCGCCCAGCTGCATCTGTACCTCGGTAAAGAGACCGAAGCGTGTGCTTCGCCCGAGACTGATATAATTGCGAAAAAGGGCCGTACCGAAATAGTTTTGACTGATACTATACAGGTTGTCGATGTCATAGTTTGTCTCGCTATCGAGTACTATGTCGGCAGAATTGAGCCTCATACGCTGGCGGCTGTACGAAAAGCGGCCACCGGCTGTAAGGTTGTCCTTGAAGCAGAACATCACAGTAGGGCTAAGCTTGAAGGTATACGAATCGCCATTGATTTTTTCAAATATAAGGAACTGATAATTATCCTGGTCAGACTGTGAATAGCTCACACTGACACCGGCCACCCATGCCCCCTTAGGCACAAACGACACTTGCTCGAGTTTACGCTTGAACTCCTCTTGCGCCGACACCTTTACGATGCTTGCCGACAGCAACAACGCGGCAACAAGAAATAGCAGCCTTTTAACTTTTTCCATATCAATATAATACCGGCTATACGCCGGTCTGCGGTTTTAAACCTAATTCAGCCAACATGGCAAAATTTTGCGTAAAATTACAAAAAAAATCGCAAACAGACGCCGTGATTCGCGTTGAATGTTCCGATAATTAAACCATATACCCATTTCAACGCTCCATATGGCAGCCTCGAGTCTCCGGTAGGCCAAATCGACAAAATCTACATCGAGTCGATACTTTTTAACAATATTGTACAATATTATTTGCCTATGAGCGTTAATAATACAAAGAAAGCCCAAGACCGGGCTTCTATAAATCACCAAAGCTCTTTTGCCTATGAAAAAAACATCTACTCTCTACACTCCAGTTGCTGACTCTGTCGAAGTCAGTGTTGACAACCACCGCCGTCAGCCTAAGCCGGCAACTATCTTCAAACTTTGCCAGCTTGCACGTAGCGCTTTTGCCACCGGCAAATCAATGCCTCTGATTATTTTGAATTAACCGAGTAGCGTTTGAGAAACTTGGATTAAATTAAGCATTAAAAAAACAACTCAACTGAGGTTCGCTGAAGTTGAGTTTATTATTTATGACCGGTATATACATACATGTCCCCTTCTGCACGGTAAAATGTGCCTACTGTGACTTTTATTCTGTCGCGCGACCCGATATGGCCGATGCATATATCGAGGCCATTGGCCGTGAATATGCAGCTCGACGCAATGAGATTTCAGGCGAAAAGATATCAACAATCTATATCGGTGGCGGCACTCCGTCGCTGCTTTCCCCGGAGCAATTCGAAAAGTTAACCTCATTTTTCGAGCTCGACGGCATCAATGAATTTACTATCGAAGTCAACCCCGACGACGTAAGCCCCGCCAAGGTCGACACCTGGATAGGCTGCGGCATCAACCGCGTCAGCATCGGCGTGCAGTCGCTCGACGACAATGAGTTAAAGACTGTAGGCCGACGCCACAATGCCCGCCAAGCACTCGACGCAATCGCTTTGATACAACGCAAGGGCATCACTAATATCAGTGGTGACCTTATATACGGATTGCCCGGGCAGGACATAGATTCATTCGGGCGGAGTCTGTCTGCCCTTATCGACACCGGCATCACTCACTTGTCGGCATATTGCCTCAGTTTTGAAGAAGGCACACGCCTGTGGCGCTGGCTCGAACAAGGCAGGGTAAGCCAGGCCGACGATTCGCTGATCGAAGACATGTACACGCTGCTATGCCGGCAATGCAGTGCGGCAGGTTTCGAGCATTATGAGATTTCGAATTTTGCAAAGCCCGGATTTCGCTCGCGACACAACTCTTCATATTGGCGCGAAGTACCATATCTCGGGCTCGGTCCCGGAGCGCATTCTTTAGATATCAACGCTATGAGGCATTATGTACCGTCCGACATCAGGGCATATATCACCAATCCCGAATCTGCCGCGCTAATAGATGAGGAAAGCGACACGGACCGAGCCAACGACCGCATAATGACTTCGTTACGCACAGCCGAGGGAATCGACATGTCGTGCTTTACACCTTCGCAACAAAGAGCAATCGAAAAGTCGGCCATGCCGCATCTCGCATCCGGGCATCTCACCGCCACCTGGCGTGGCTATGCCATACCCGAGCAGGCTTTTTTAATTTCCGATGCGATAATCCGCGACCTGCTGCTATAACACACCTACAGGCAACTGCATCGTTGCACAGTGCAATGACCCGTGCTGACGTATAAGCGAACGGCAGTCGATGGGTATCACTTTGCGGTCGGGCATAGCGGCCTGTATCGCCAAGAGCGCATGCATATCCTTGACCGGCTGATTATACACCGGCGCAAGAACCACATCGTTGACTATCAAGAAATTGGCATATGTAGCCGGTAGGCGTATACCTTCGTCGGGGTCATAAATCGGGTCGGGAAGGGGCAACTCGATGAGATTGAACGGCATACCGTCGGGCCTGCGCAAAGCCATAAGGTCTTCTTTCATTGCCGACAGCGATTCATAATGCTCGTCGGCAGGGTCGTTGCACCCCACATAGAGCAATGTATCTCCCGGCGGCACAAGACGCACGAGGGTATCGATGTGTCCGTCGGTATCATCGCCGGCAAGCTCGCCATGCTCAATCCAAAGCACGGTGTCTACTCCGAGGTCAGCCCGCAGGCAGTCTTCGATTTCGGCTCTCGACATTCCGCCGTTGCGGTTTGGCGACATCAGGCAATCGGCCGTGGTAATGAGCAAGCCCTTGCCGTCGCTTTCTACCGAGCCACCTTCGAGGGTGAAACTGAGCCTGTTGATACGAGGCGCTTTAAAAATACCGGCCTCGCATAGCCGCATGGTTGCAAGGTTGTCTTTATCTGATGCGAACTTAAGTCCCCAGCCGTTGAATTGGAAATCCACAAGGGCAGCAAAGCCGTCGACATCAACTGTCAGCGGGCCGTAGTCGCGGGTCCATGTGTCGTTTGTAGGCATTTCGACGTAGATTATATTCTCCGTCACTGTATCATCGGGCAGATACTCTGCTCCGGGCTGCTCCGGGCCGATAACAAGTACTTTCACATGCTGCGAAAGGGCACAGATAATGTGTCCGTAGGTCTTGCGAACATCATCGAGCATATAAGCCCAGTCGGTATCTTGGTGAGGCCATGCCAAAAGCACGGCCTCGGCTTGCTCCCATTCTGCCGGGAAACGTAATACTTCGCTCATTCTTCGTCGTTATAATCTGTTAGAGAATCCCACATCTCATCTTGTCCGTCCATATACTCGTGGCAGAAATCAAGGAATCCGCGGCGCTCGCTATTACCCTGCTCGCGACAGTATTGTTTGTAGCTACGCCGAAGTTCGGGGTCGTCGACAAGTGCCTGACGAAATGTTGCCTCTGCCATGTCGGCGCTATGTGATTCTCGTATTATAGATATAAAGAAATCAGTGATATCGTCCATTGATCTAAGGTAATAATGAAGTCGTAATAACTTCGGGGTCAAAAATAGATAATAAAATCCACATAACCACACTCAAGCCGTTAAATAATTTTAAATACAACATTATCAGACCATAAATTGTTTTAATGTAAATATATTTTACTACACACCTCGTAAGAATCAGCTGCGAGTTATATTATATTTTTTACATAAACTATTTTTTAAGAGTTACTTACCGACATGAAAAAGATTCTCTACCTCTTGACTCTTGTACTCCTGGCAGGAGCTTGCAGCCCGTTCGCTCTTATCAATAGCGAAATTTACAATAATGCCGACCTGTCGCAATACAAGACCTTCCGTATTGTCAGCCCGGCCGACGGCCAGCTCCCGCCGGGTATGGAAATGGTAACGTACTATAATATCGCCGCTGCCATACGCGAACAAATGATGCAGCGCGGTTTCACCGAAGACAGCAAGTCGCCATTGCTCATCAACATCGGTCTGACCATACACCGCGAAATCGAGACCCAGCCTGCACTTCCACCCGGGTACATGCCATACTCAGGACCGTATTTCAACGGCTACTACCCCTATTTCATGTATCCACGTGCAAACTATTGGGCTAATTACTATGCCAACGCCAAGGTGATAACAGGTATTTACAAAGAGGGCGTACTCACCATGGACTTTGTAAACATCGACAGCAAAATACCGCTCTACTCGGCTTCGGCTGCAACAATCCTGCAGAACGGCAACTCCCAATTCCGCAACCTCAAAGGCATAGCAGAAGCTGTCGAAACCCTATTCTCAAGATTCCCGGTACCGGTGCTACCTCAATATCGTCAGAAATAAGAAATGCAAAAATAACCGAAATGGGAACGGGCGAAAACTTCGGGCAAAGTGGCAATATGTCATAATTATTGTGTATATTTGCAGCGATGTCATAAACCATATCCTGACCATGTCTAAAACTGAGACCGACCCGCGAGTGCTTGAGCTGCTGTCGCAAAATTTTGGCACTGTAAGCGCTGCAAGCACCGAAATCATAAATCTTGAGGCAATACTCAACCTCCCCAAAGGTACTGAACATTTCGTAGCCGACCTGCATGGCGAAAGCGAGGCTTTCCGCCACATTTTAAAGAATGCCTCCGGCAACATCAAGCGCAAAGTGCGCGAGATTTTCGGGACTTCTCTGCGTGAGCAGGAAATAAGAGAACTGTGCACTCTTATTTATTACCCTGAGCAAAAACTCGAATATATAAAGGCGGCGGAGTCGAACCTCGACGACTTCTACAACATCACACTCCACCAACTCGTAAGGGTACTTCAGACCGTATCGGTGAAGTATACCCGCTCAAAGGTGCGCAAAGCCCTGCCGAAAGAGTACGCATATATCATCGAGGAACTTCTGCACGAATCGCCTTCCGACGACGATAAGACGGCATACTTCAACCGAATCATCGAAACAATCATTTCGACAGGCCAGGCCGATTCGTTCATCGTGGCAATGTCGAATGTGATACAGCGGCTAAGTATCGACCAACTGCATATCCTCGGCGATATTTTCGATCGCGGCCCGGGCGCACACCTAATCATGGACACGCTCTGCACCTACGGCAATTTCGACATACAGTGGGGCAACCACGACGCGCTGTGGATGGGCGCTGCCGCGGGCAACGACTGCTGCATTGCCAATGTGCTGCGCCTTTCGCTCAGATATGGCAACATGGCAACCCTCGAAGACGGATATGGCATAAACCTGGTGCCGCTGGCAACTTTCGCAATGGAAACATACGGCGAAGACCCGTGCGACAACTTCGGACCTCACCTCGACACCGACGACAATACCCACAACGAAAAGACTCGACGACTAATCGCCCAGATGCACAAGGCGATCAGCATCATACAGTTCAAGCTCGAAGCGCAAATGGTAGACCGCCGTCCCGAATGGGGCATGGCCGACCGGAAGCTGTTTGAACACATTGATTTCGACCGCAAGCTTTTCGTTCGCGACGGAAAGGAATACGAACTCAAGGAATGCTACTTCCCTACAGTAGACCCTGCCAACCCATACAGCCTCACTAAGGAAGAAGCCGAGTTGGTCGAAAAACTCAACCACTCCTTCGCTGTAAGCGACAAGCTGAAGAAACACATCAACTGCCTTTTCCTGCACGGATGTATGTATGGTGTGTTCAACTCCAACCTGCTTTTCCACGCATCGCTCCCTCTCAATGCCGACGGCTCTTTGAAAGAGGTCGACCTCTACGGCACAAAGTACAAAGGTCGCGAACTAATGCACCGTGTAGGCATGATGATGCGTGCCGCATTCAACGACGACACCCCGGCCGACGAACGCAGCTTTGCTCGAGATTATTATTGGTACCTGTGGTGCGGACCCGATTCGCCTCTGTTCGACAAATCGCGCATGGCCACTTTCGAGCGCTATTTCATAAAAGACCCCGAAACCCACAAGGAAGAAAAGGGATACTACTACAAGCTACGCAACAACGAAGAGATATGCGACATGATTCTCGATGAATTCGGAGTGACCGGCGAGCACCGCCACATCATCAACGGACATGTACCGGTGCGTATCAACCAGGGCGAAACACCCCTCCGTGCCAACGGTAAACTAATGGTTATCGACGGTGGTTTCGCAAAAGCATATCACGACAAAACAGGAATCGCAGGCTACACCCTCGTATTCCACAGCCGCGGCCTACAGTTAGTGCAGCACGAGCCTTTCACATCGGCTGAAGAGGCTATCAAGAACTGCACCGATATTGTCAGCACAACACAGCTTGTAGAGCTAAGCCAACACCGTATGCGAGTTCGCGATACAGACAAGGGCCGAGAGCTACTCAGCCAGATTCAGGAGCTAACCGAACTCCTCTACGCCTACCGCCACGGCATTATCAAGGAACGCGAAAAGAAATAAACCCCAATAGGCTGCCCACCGCAGCCTATTTTTTTGCAATCTACTTTAGATCGTCATACGTTGATAACCGCATCTTTCCTGAAAGATGAATGTTCATTCTGGAGTATATATCCAAGTTGATTGCTTACGCATTGTGTATTGCCAATAACCTTGCATATATTCCTGTGAGAATGTCCATAAATCCAATAATTTATACGACTATTGGCAATGAAGTTACCCAACTCGACTGTAAATGCTCCGTTGATTGAGCTTCCCTTGAACTCTTCTGCCATAAGCACAAACGAAGGAACATGGTGAGTTACAACTACCCGATTTTTCGCCTTACTTTCCCTTATGGCCATGTCGATAAAAGTTCGGCATTTCAAATGTTCCTCATTAAACCTCTGTACTGAAAGACGGTACTCGCCGTTTCGGATTCTCTTGAAATCGGTCACACATCTTTTAGTAAGGTGTTCCTCGGACGGAGGAATATACGACCACAATGTTGATGCTATCAGTTCGGTCTCGGCATCAAGTGGTATTACAGTGTTATAATAAGCCTTTACATTTGGCCGAATTTCCAATGTCCATCCTTCATGCAATTCGTTTATATCGAAAAATTTGTATAACTCATGATTGCCTGGTACGACTATTACCTGTTTGAAATTCTCGGAAACCCAATTCCAAAACGGATGTGTCCTATAGTTGTCATCACCAAGATACGCTATATCCCCGGCCAGCACAAGAATGTTTGCCGAAGGAATGAAAGGATTCTCTTTCAGCCATTTTGAGTTATCTCCAAACTCAAGGTGAAGGTCTGAAGCGTACTGGATTTTCATAATGAATATGCGTTCTTAATAATCTCAACAAACTGTTGTTGAGTGATTTCCGGCATTCCCATATTACGAGATATAGCTTTGGTGTTTATGGGATTATTTTCTATTGCAAGTAAGAACAGTCGGATATCATTGCGTATGCTTTCCGGTGCTACAAAGTGGTCTTGAGGGGTAAGAAGATAGACCATTCTATATACATCTCTCTTATGCTTGTCAATATCATCACTCTGCACTTTCTGACCAGACTCCTTGCGTGCTGCGTTATTGAGATATGCCTTTATTTTGAGGACTATTAGAGCATCGTAGTCTATTGCCTGAACACCGTCCAACTCAATAGCATGACTTACTGCATAGCCGTAATAATCATCATCCATGAGTATTGCTGAGAAACTTGACAAATACTCCGAAACCGGGATATGAACCAAATGGGCATCCTCTGAAAGCTGGATAGAATCGGGCTTGCGCGAGAACAACTCTATATATTTAGGAAAATCATCATCCTTAGGGTCGATGAATCTATAGAAGCATCTGTGAGATTTCTCCTCTGATTTCACTTGCCATGCAGAATAGCCACCGGCTTGGATGAAATTCCAAAAACTTCTCAGATAATCAGGAGTTATTGCCTCACACACAACAATCATATCCACGTCTTTAGTGGCTCTTCCTTGCAGATTGGCCTCTTCGAGATTCAAATTACACGCTGTACCCCCTATTATTACATAGTTACCTTTATGTTCGCCAAGATATTGGCGTATTCTTTCTATTCCTTTCACAAGTTCTCATTCAATAGTTTATCTAACTCCTTCCTTACTCGAGGGTCATCGTCGTCCTTATAGCTCAATGCCAACGAAAAGATATCTGCAATGCCGTTTGTAGATGACAACACCGGGTCTGTTTTCCATATCTCGATAATCGTTGAACCATCGCTCGGATTCAGCTCCAGGGCATTTAACTGTGGATTACGGCCATACACTGCATAAACTTCTTGTTGCGGTTCTGCGAGCATCGAGATTTCTGATAAAGCCGAATCGGATGCCTTAATACCGATTTTAGAAGCCATTTCTATATTTGCGGTAAACATTCGTTTCTCTACCGGGCTTTCCGACAAGGCATAAGCTTTATACCACAGCTCCGCCGGGGGTAATAAGAAATCAAGTATTTTCTTACGACCCTCTTGTCGCAAAGATACAAGGCCATTATCTTCGAGTTGGCTGACAGCAAGAGATATTGTTTTTACCGAATAGCCCATTATCTCAGCTGCCTGAGATATACTTTTTCCTTGAAGTGTTCCCTTAGATAGTTGGAGCGTAATTATTGCCGTGGAAACTCCGGTAAGCTTATCTGTTACAGCCTTATATACCCCTAAACCTCGTTCATTTATCAACACACCCACAGCTGGAAGATAAATCTGCTTGTTGGGTACGATGAAATTTATGTTGTTATCAATCAGAACACGACGCTGATAGGGCGCAAGACTTTCAAGGATAAGCAACACTGTCATCCCTGTCTTTCGTTCCACTGTATTTACAAGATTTCTTGTTAAACGGAAATCGTCTTCTGATTTCGGTTCGATTGCAACGCCTTTAAAGTCCCTATATCTTAACACAGTGTACTCTGCAGCTCCCAAAAGAGAATATGGCAACTTCCCTCTGAGCTTGTCAAAATCTTCAAATTCGACCTTCCATCCAAAGGAATTAAGTAGATAATCTTTTATTTTACCTATATTTTTCATACTTACCTTACCAAAGTAACAATGCAAAAGTAAGGTAAAATACTGACATACACAAATATCCTGAAGTAATAATATTTTAGTTTGGAGCAGATTGTTCGGCAAACATTAGCAGCTCCAAGTCAAGTGGAAATATAGGTGCTTAAGAAAAAACATGCTCGATGAGCATTACTTTGCCGCAATCCCGGCCTTAGGAAATTGGCCGGGGTGCGAATTTATCCCCTGTCGATTGGTAACGAAGTCACGCCCTATTAGATTGAAGTACAAGCATAAAGGCAGTCGGCCTTATTATGTTTTTGGCACGTTACCACCACCAAGGAATGTTTATGTAAGGTGCCATCACCGTCAATCCGAAATGGAATCTGTTTTTATGTCTTTGTGTTACTACCAAAAACTAAACCCGCATTTTATGTTACCTAAATTTTTCACATTTACCCCAAGAAGGTAAAAATGTAAAATAAAAGGTAAAATGCTGATATTGCATCATTTTCGAGGAGACAATGCATTGTGTCAAGCTAAAAAATATGTCTTTCTGTCTAATATGCAACAACGGCGCATACCGAAGTATGCGCCGTGTATAATGTAGATAGGAATTTATCTTATTTGAGTGCTTCTTTTACAGCGTCGTTGGGAACCATTTGCTCCTGGAAGGTATAAGCGCCGGTCTTGGGCGATTTTACCATCTTGATAACCTTGCTGTAGGTGCGGCCTTCACCCTTCTGAAGTGATGCGACGGTTTTCTTTGCCATATCTCAGTAGTGTTTATTTAATTTCTTTGTGGACGGTTACACGCTTAAGAATGGGGTTGTATTTCTTAAGCTCAAGACGCTCGGTTGTGTTCTTGCGGTTCTTGGTTGTGATGTAGCGGCTTGTGCCGGGCATGCCGGATGCCTTATGTTCGGTGCATTCGAGGATAACCTGCACGCGATTGCCTTTTGCTTTCTTTGCCATTTTGCGTTGGGGTTATTAGAGATTAGAAACCGATGATCTTGATGTCAGAATCCTGGAGGAATCCCTTCTGGGCTGCCTGACGCATTGCGGCATCCAGACCGAGCTTGTTGATGGTGCGAAGACCGGAAGCCGAAATAGTAAGGCTGATCCACATATCCTGCTCTACCCAGTAGAATTTCTTGGTGAAGAGATTAACGTTGAATTTGCGTTTGGTGCGACGTTTCGAGTGTGAAACGTTGTTACCCACAATCGCTTTTTTGCCCGTGATTTGACAAATCTTTGACATGGCTGTTAATGGTTTATCGTTATTTCTATTATTTTATACATCAAGTAATTACAGACGCCGAACAACTCTCATATCACATATCGGGTGCATCTTTCCCGACAGCTTTGATTGCCAGCATCGCAATTCAGCGTGCAAAGTAACGAATTTTTTTCGAGATAGCCAAATTTTTCAACACCAATTTACCGATTTTTCAGACCTTTCGGCGTTTTTTGCGGTTTTTACCGCCTTGCGCTATTCTATGATATGCTTTGAGCAGCATGCCTGTTGAAGGTCATTGCTCCTTGATGACAGCCTGCAGCAATTCAGGCTCGTTGGTGGTGATGAAATCAACACCGAGGTTTATGAGCTTGCGCATGGTATCGGCATTATCAACCGTCCAGGCATTCACCTTTAGACCGGCCTTATGCGCAATATCTACCCATTCGGGATGCGCAAGTATTATACTGTGGTGATAATCAAGCCCGGATAAGCCGAGACGTCCAAGCTTGGCCGGGTCGAGGTCACCTTCGAGATAATATATCGGCAGCCCGACAGGGCATAGCTTTTTAAACGCAAGACAGGCATTGATTGAAAATGCTATGATATCTGTTCGTTCGAGCAGCCCGTACCGCCTCAGCGCGTCCACTATCTTAGCTGCACATTCGTCCTCGCGGCGCAAGTCGGTAAGCGACTTCATTTCGAGCACCAGCCGCGTTCCGGGCTTACTCTGCACAAGGCGCAGATACTCGTCGATATCAGGCAGCACCTCACCGTTGTCGAGACGGACGCGGCGAATGGTATCGTATGTATCATTTTCCATATCCACGCCCTTGAATACCTTGTCGTGGTTTACTACAAGGCGGCCGTCGGCAGTCATCCACACATCGATTTCAGCACCGTACACACCAATAGAATCGGCCTTATTGAATGCGGCGAGCGAGTTCTGTGCCGACCCGGCATGGCGCCAGTAGCCACGATGAGCTACCACTTTGGGCTGTGCCGCTGCAGCCAAGGCCAGCATTGTGCCAAGTACTGCCATTACGATGCGATATTTCATGATTTACTACCGTTTTTATGTTTGTCCAAAATTAGTAATATTTCGCGACTTCACAAAAAAATCAACCCGACAATCGCGAGAGACTGTCGGGTTGAATATATGAGATAAAACTTATTTATCGGGCAGCTGCGGTCTTCACGGCTGCGGCTTTACGACGCGAGTCTGCCAGGTAAGCAACCGGACAAGCAACCCAGATAGTTGCGCATGTACCGATGATTACACCGAAGAGCATTGCGAATGTGAAGCTGCGGATCGAATCACCACCGAGGATGAAGATACACAGAAGTACCAACAGGGTAGAAGCCGAGGTCATGATAGTACGGCTAAGGGTGGTATTGATTGATTTGTTGATTGTAGTGAAGAAGTCCTGCTTGGGATAGAGAGCTGTATTCTCACGCACACGGTCGAACACAACCACGGTATCGTTGATCTGATAACCGATTACGGTCAGGATAGCAGCGATAAAGGTCTGGTCGACTTCCATAGCAAACGGAAGGATGCCGTAGAATATCGAATAGAAACCGATGATTGTGAATGCGGTGAATGCCACAGCGGCAAGTGCGCCGAGCGAGAAAGCCACATTGCGGAAACGCAGCAGGATGTAGAGGAACATCGCAAGAAGCGCGATTGCTACAGCGATGTAGGCATCGGTGCGCATGTCGTCGGCCACCGAAGGTCCTACCTTCTGCGAGCTTACAATACCCTGCGATGCGTCGGTGGTCGAGAATTCCTCGGCGGTCATACCGGCACGCAGGTAAGGCTGAAGTGCGGTATAGAGCTTACCGGTGATTTCACGCTCAGTATCGGCGTTTTCATCGTTGATTTTGTAGTTGGTCGATACACGTACCTGGTTAGAGCTTTCGATTGTGATAACCGAGGTAGATGCGCCGGGGAACTGCTCGGAAAGTACCTGCTGGAGTTCTACGGTGCTTACAGGCTGCTCGAACTTAACAATGTAGTTGCGACCGCCCGAGAAGTCGATACCCTGGTTGAGGCCACGGCCTACAAGCGATACGATTACGATTGCGATTAGAACGCCTACTACAGCGAAGCTGACCTTGCGCTGGCCAAGGAAGTTGATGTTGGTATTGATAAACATCTTGCGCGACAGGCCGGTCGAGAATGTAAGCTTGTTGAACGCATCGGTTTTGCTAAACCAAAGGAAGAACAGACGGCTCAGGTATACTGCGGTAAAGAACGAGCATACAAGACCGATGATAAGTGTGGTAGCAAAGCCCTTGATAGGACCGGTACCAAACAGAAGCAGGATAACACCTGTGATGATTGAGGTAAGGTTCGAGTCGAAGATTGCAGAGAAGGCGTTGCTGTAACCGTCGGCGAGGGCGTTGCGAACGTTCTTGCCGGCACGAAGCTCTTCTTTAGTACGCTCGAAGATAAGCACGTTGGCATCCACTGCCATACCGAGCGAAAGCACGATACCGGCGATACCACTCATGGTCAACACAGCCTGGAACGATGCCAGGATACCCATGGTGAAGAAGAGGTTGCACAGGAGGCAGATGTTGGCAATCAGACCGGGGATTACGCCGTAGAATGCCATCATGAAAATCATAAGGAGCACGAGTGCTACTACGAACGAGGTGAAACCGGCCTCAATAGCCTGCTTACCGAGCGAAGGACCTACGACCATATCCGAGATGATATGTACCTTGGCGTCCATACGGCCCGATTTGAGCACGTTGGCAAGGTCGCGGGCTTCTTCGAGGGTGAAGTCACCTGTAATAGATGACTGACCGCCGTCGATCTTAGTACGTACATTAGGTGCTGAGTATACTTTGTCGTCGAGTACGATTGCAATCTGCTTGCCTTCATTCTGACCGGTTATACGCGACCAGTTGCGGGCACCCTCGGCATTCATGCGCATCGAAACTTCCATACCGCGCAGGGGGTCGGGGTTCGAGCTTGCATCGCTTACAGCACGACCGTCGAGAGCAGGCTTGCCACCGTTGGCCTTGAGGGCGTAGAGGGCTGTACCGAAGTTCTGATCATTGCCGTTTGCATCCTGACGTACGGTAGGCTTAACAGCCCAACGAAGACGGAGGTCTGAAGGAAGGAGGTTCTTGGCTGCAGCAGTCTCGAGAAGGGCGTCTACAGCTGCCATGGTCTTGGCATCGGGGGCATAACCTACAGTTGCACCGTAGCCGCCACGTGCGAGCACATTCTGAAGTGCGGCAATGCTTACTGTTGAGTCATTGGCAAGACGATTCATCAGAGCGCCAAAGGCATTGCCAAGTTCCTCGGCTGTGTAGGTCTCGTAGAACTCGAGGTTGGCAGAGCGCTGGAGAAGGTCGCGTACACGCTCGTGGTCCTTAACACCGGGGAGCTCGAGAAGGATCTGACCGTCCTTGCCCTGGAGAACCTGGATGTTGGGAGATACCACACCGAACTGGTCGATACGGTTGCGAAGCACGTTGGTTGCAGAGTTGTCTACGCGGTCTTTTACCTGGGCTTTGAGGGTAGAATGAACAGCATCATCGCTTGCGCCGCTCGATACTACGTCCTGGAATACTACAGAGAAGTCTGCCTGGGGTTTGGCCTGACGGTAAAGCTGAATGAAACTGCGTACGAAGTCTTCGCTCTGGTGAGTAGCCACCATTTCATTGGCTCCACGGAGTGCGGCTTCGAATGTTGAGTCAGTGTCTCCGGCCTTCATAGAGCGCAGCATGTCGGGCATATCCACTTGCAGGATCACGTTCATACCGCCCTTGAGGTCGAGTCCGAGGCCTACGCCCCATTTACGTACATCATTGAGAGTGTAGAGATTGGCATACACCTGTTTTTCACCAAGTGAATCCATGTAGTGTTTGTAGGCCTGGTTGTAGGCAGCGTCATCATTGTCGCCTGATTGTACCTTGGCATATTCGGCTGCCTGGCTCTCATACTTGTTGCTTACAAACGTAAACGACAGGTAGAAAAGACACACCAAAACCAAGAAAATAGCAATCACGCCGGCAACGACGCTTCCTAATTTTCCTTTGCTTTGCATGTAATTTATGGTTTAATTATTAATAAAAATTTCGGGTTTTTATTTCAGCTTGCAAATATAGTGATAAATCTTCAAACGCACAAAAAAAAGCGCTCCAGGCGCTTTTTTTGTTGATTTTAAGTACATACCGTCCGACTTCAGCTTTCCTTAGGGGCCTTGTCGATGAGGTCGAGGAACTGGTCGAGTTTCGGCGTGATTATGATTTCTGTACGGCGGTTTCGCTGGCGGCCATACTCGGTGCTGTTGTCGGCAATCGGGTTGTATTCGCCACGTCCGGCGGCTGTCATTCGCGACGGATCGACGCCGAATTCATTCTGAAGAACCTGCACTATCGACGATGCTCTCAAGGTCGACAAATCCCAATTGTTGCGGATATTGGTTCGTTTGATTGGCACAGGGTCGGTATTGCCTTCTACCAGGATATCGTAGTCGCTATAATCCTTGATAATCTTGGCGATTTTCCCAAGGGTTGTCATAGCCCTGTCGTTGACCTGGTAGCTACCCGACTTAAAGAGCATATTATCGGCAAGCGATATATACACTACACCCTTGAGCACGCGCACGTTAACCTCGTCCTGATCTGCTCCGGTCAGCGAGCGTGTCAGGTTTGTGGCAAGCACAAGATTGAGCGAATCGCTCTTGCTCTTGGCCGTTACCAATTGCTTGATATACTTGTTGCTGGCATTAATCTCGTCTACAAGTTTCGATATATTCACATTGCCCTGGGTATTCTGCGATATACTCTTGTCGAGCGAAGCCTGCAATTTGGCATATTGCGACTTGAGCTCGGCATTGTTTGCTCGGGCCTCCTGCAACAGGGCATCGATTGTCTGAGCCTTGAACTGCGCTTTGCCGTAGTCCGACTGCAGGGTGGTATAATTCTGCTGCAAGGCCTGGTGCTCGGCCTGCAACTCGGCATATTTCTTTTTGCTCACGCATCCCGGCATAGCCACTATCATGGCCGCGCCTACTATCATTGCTATATTACGGAGTTTCATATATTCTCTGTTAAAAGTTAATCATAATATTATAACAGAGACAGATAGCTTAGTGTTCAGATTCAGTCGTGCTCAAGGCCTACTTGCTCCTGCAAGCCGACCACGGCCAGCGCCTTGGCTATTATCGACACTGTGCGGGCGTTACAACCGTGAGCAGAGACTTGCCTGAGGCTGAACATGCACCTGCAGCTCTTGAGATGTTCAAAATCCCAATTATCAAGATTAAGTCGAAAATAACCGTCATACGTATCAATTTTTTTGTTAACTTTGTAGGTTAAAACGCAATGCATGGATTTTAAGATACACTCTCAATATCAACCCACAGGCGACCAGCCTCAGGCAATAAGCCAGCTTGTCGACGGCGTGAATCAGGGTATACCCTCGCAGGTGCTTCTCGGCGTCACCGGCTCGGGCAAGACCTTCACTATGGCAAATGTGATAGAACGGGTGCAGAAGCCAACCCTAATACTAAGCCACAACAAGACCCTCGCTGCGCAGCTTTACAGCGAGATGACTCAGTTCTTTCCCGAAAACGCCGTACAGTACTTCGTGTCCTACTACGATTACTATCAGCCCGAGGCATACATCCCCTCGGTCGACAAGTACATCGAAAAAGACCTGATGATCAACGACGAAATCGACCGACTGCGCCTTGCCACCACCTCGGCACTACTATCCGGACGGCGCGATGTAATTGTCGTATCGTCAGTTTCGTGCCTTTACGGCATGGGCAATCCCGAAGATTTCCACGAAAACGTCGTAACTGTAAGCAAGGGCATGCGAATCAGCCGAAACGCATTCCTGCGCAAGCTCGTTGCAGCGCTCTACAGCCGCAACGAAGTCGACTTCCAGCGCGGCAACTTCCGCGTAAAAGGCGACACGGTAGATATTCGCCTGGCATACGAAGACATTATTGTTCGAGTAGTGTTCTGGGGCGACGAGATTGAAAAGGTTATAACAATTCACCCCGACGACAACGCCCACCTCGGCACTCACGACAGCTTCAACATCTACCCCGCGAACCTATTCGTCACTTCACCTGCAAGGCAAGCGGCGGCTATCGCTCAGATACAGCTCGACCTCGGTCGACAGATCGAATACTTCCGCCGAGAATGCCACGAACTCGAGGCTCAGCGCATCGAGGAACGCGTGACATACGACGTAGAGATGATCAAAGAACTCGGCTACTGCACCGGCATCGAGAACTATTCGCGCTACTTCGACGGCCGACGCGAGGGCGAACGTCCGTTCTGCCTCCTTGATTATTTCCCTAAGGACTTCCTCACAATAATCGACGAGAGTCATGTCACCCTGCCCCAAGTCAGGGCAATGTACGGCGGCGACCGTTCGCGAAAGGAGAATCTGGTCGAATACGGATTCCGACTGCCGGCCGCGCTCGACAACCGACCGCTAAAATTCGAAGAATTCGAGAGCCTGACCCACCAGATGATATATGTCAGTGCAACACCGGCCGACTACGAACTCGAGCGCAGCGAAGGTGTGGTTGTCGAGCAGGTTATACGTCCCACCGGCCTACTCGACCCCCAGATTCACGTCGTACCATCGACCAACCAGATCGACCACCTGCTCGAAGAAATACAGCAACGTATCGAGCGCAACGAGCGAACACTTGTCACAACGCTGACAAAGCGCATGGCCGAGGAGCTGAACGAGTATTTCCTCAAACTCAAAATCAAGACAGCCTACATCCACAGCGATGTCGACACCCTCGACCGCATCAAGATTCTCGACGGACTCCGCGCCGGCGAATACGACGTACTTATAGGCGTGAACCTATTGCGCGAGGGTCTCGACCTGCCCGAGGTTTCTCTCGTGGCAATACTCGATGCCGACAAAGAAGGCTTCCTGCGAAGCCACCGCTCGCTTACTCAGACTGTGGGTCGCGCCGCTCGAAACCTCAATGGCGAAGTGATAATGTACGCCGACAAAATCACCGACTCCATGCAGCAGACTATCGACGAAACCGAACGACGCCGTTCGATACAACTCGCTTACAACGAAGCCCACGGCATCACTCCGCAGGCTATCGTAAAGGCTCGCAACACAATTGTAGGCCTTGAAAAAGAAGAAGTCGACATGGAGGCTACAAGCCGTTCGTCTCGCCCGACAAAACAAGTCAACGCACGCGAAAAACGCGAAAAACAGCGACTGCCATACGCCGAGGAGTTCTCTACTTCGGTCGACATTGCCGCCGACCCGGTTGTGGCCTACATGACTCCCGACGAGATGCAGCGCTCTATCAACCGTCTGCGAGGCGAGATGCTCAAGGCGGCTAAAGACATGGAATTCATGACCGCTGCGCGACTGCGCGACGAAATCATCAAACTCGAGCAACGGCTCGAAGACATGCGAAGCTCAAAATGAACGAAATAGACTACAATACCCTCAAGCCTTCCGACTGGCTACCGACATCTGTCAAAGAAATGCGGGCTCGCGGCTGGGAAGAGGTCGATGTCGTCCTCTTTTCCGGCGACGCCTATGTCGACCACCCCGCTTTCGGCGCCGCCGTAATCGGACGCACCCTCGAAGCTGCCGGTTATCGCGTAGCAATAGCACCCCAGCCAAACTGGCAGGACGACTTACGCGATTTCCGTAAATTCGGCAAACCAAGGCTGTTTTTCGGCATAAGTCCGGGTGCCATGGACTCAATGGTCAACCACTACACTGCCAACCGGCGACGACGCAGCGACGACGCCTACACTGCCGGAGGCCGTCATGGCGCACGACCCGACTACCCTACTATCGTATATTCAAAGATATTAAAGGACCTATACCCCGACGTGCCACTTATCGGCGGCGGCATAGAGGCTTCCCTGCGACGTTTGTCGCACTACGACTATTGGCAAGACAGGCTACGACCCTCCATTCTTGCCGATGCCTCGCTCGATATGCTCATCTACGGCATGGGCGAACGGACTATTCTCGAGCTCGCAAGGAGGCTCGATGCAGGCGAAAACATCGCCCACATCACCGACCTGCCACAGACTGCCATTATTCGCCCGCTATCCGAGATGCCGCAAGCCGACGTCGACAATATCATCCTTGCGCCTTACGAAACATGCCTCGCCGACAAACGCTCGCAGGCCACTAACTTCAAACATATTGAGCAGCAAAGCAACCGCTACGACGGCGGCGCGACTCTATGGCAAGCCACAGGCAGCAAAGCGATAAAGGTCAACCCAATGCTACCGGCAATGACACAGGGCGAAATCGATGCCGCTTTCGACCTGCCATACACACGCCTGCCACACCCTCGATACAAGGGAAAAACAATTCCGGCCTACGAAATGATTCGTCACAGCGTCAACATGCACCGTGGATGTTTCGGCGGTTGCGCATTCTGCACCATTTCGGCGCATCAAGGCAAGTTCATCGCCTCCCGCTCGCCCCAATCAATCCTCCGAGAGGTAAGGCAGGTAACACGAATGCCCGACTTCAAAGGCTACATCAGCGACCTCGGCGGCCCGTCGGCAAACATGTATGCCATGTACGGGCGCGACATCGAGCGTTGCCGCCGATGCTTGCGCCCCTCGTGCCTGCATCCCGCGCCATGTCCGAACCTAAACACCGACCATGGACCACTTCTCGAAATCTACAAGGCCGTCGATGCTCTGCCGGGGATTAAGAAGTCATTTATCGGCTCGGGCGTTCGCTACGACCTATCGATGCACCAGACCGGGAATCCCGAGATTGACCGTACCAACCGCAGATACAATAGCGAACTCATCCGCAATCATGTGAGCGGACGACTCAAGGTTGCGCCGGAGCACACCTCCGACCGTGTATTGGGAATCATGCGAAAGCCTTCATTCTCCTTATTCGGCAAATTCAAGCAGCTTTTCGACCGAGAGAACGATGCCGCAGGCCTGCGACAGCAACTTATTCCATACTTCATATCATCGCATCCCGGATGCCATACCGAAGATATGGCCGAACTCGCTGCCGCAACAAAAGACCTCAATTTCCACCTGGAACAGGTACAGGACTTCACGCCTACCCCGATGACTGTGGCCACCGAGATATACTACACCGGCATACACCCATATACCGGCGAAGAGGTATACACAGCCACCGATGCACGCGAAAAACTTGATCAGCGCATGTTCTTCTTCTGGTACGACCCCGAGTACCGAAGACAAATCACCCGGACACTACACAGCATAGGCCGTCCCGACCTGATATCCAAAATCTTCGGTTCAGCCCCGCCACACCGCAAGACTCAACCCAACAAACGCAAAAAATAGCCAAACGATACTACAAAAAAAACTCCGCATCGATGTTGTCGATGCGGAGTTTTTGTATAGTATTATTATATTATTCGTCCGTGCTCTTGCTCTTGGTGCGAGCATATCCGTAGCCGTATGTATGATTGCCATAGTGGCCATATTCGCCATAGCGGCGATATACATAGCTGTTCGACGACATGTTGACACCATTGAGGATAAGGTAAACCGACGAGAACTTACCGCTCTTAACAGCATTGTGAAGCTCCTTGAGACTGCTCTTGGTCGAGAAGTTTGCTCGTGTCACATAGAGCTGTAGGTCGGTGTGGCGGGTGATAAGGAAGGTATCTGAGATTACGCCGATAGGAGCTGTATCGAGAATCACATAGTCGAACTCGTCGCGCAACTGTGCCATCAGTTTATCCATATTGCTCGACATCAACAACTCATTGGGGTTCGGAGGAACCGGGCCGGCTGAAAGGATGTACAGATTCGGATTCTCGTGGCTCTGCATCAGCAGTTTGTTCACATCGGTCTCCTGTCCGCTCAGATATGTGGTTACACCCTTCTGATTCGAGAAACCGAACGAATGTGCAAGCATGGGGCGGCGCAAGTCAAAGCCTACTACCACAACTTTCTTACCCATAAGGGCATAAGTCATGGCAAGGTTGGTCGATGTAAAGGTCTTGCCCTCTCCCGAAACCGACGAGGTTATAAGTATAACCTTGCTGTCTATTCCCGAGCGAGTAAACGATATATTGTTGCGAAGGAGGCGGAATAGCTCGGCAATAGGAGTCGATACATTCTGACCTACAACAAGGTTTTGTGTCGAAGCCTTATCGCTTACGCAAATCTCGCCCAAAACAGGCACACTTGTTATACGTTCAAGTTCTTCCTGATCGCTGAATATCGGGAAAAGCATACGGCGCATAAAGATAATAAACGCCGGTATTGCAAGACCGAGCAAGAAGGCCATAACGTATATCATCATCTTGCGGGGCGATACGGGGGCCTCGCTGGTGGGGTCGTCGATGAGTCGGGCGGTATTGGTTGCGAGAGTCTTCTGCAAGGCTATTTCCTCGCGACGCTGCAAAAGGAAGGTATAGATATTCACCTTTACCTGCTGCTCGCGGAAAATCTCGTTGAGACCCTTGTCTACGGTTGGTGTCGACGCAAGCTGGCCCGCACTGCGGCTCTCAAGATTGCGGAGCGAATTACGCTGGGCGACGAGGCTGCTCCTGGTAGATGCAAGGTTCTGAAGCACTCGCACCTTTTCACGACTAAGCTCGTCGCGCATTATCGTTACAAGGGGATTATCCGGCGTGCTACCTTCAAGGGTACGGTTCAAGTTATTTACCTTCTTGTTATATGCCTCGATAATCTGCGATACAGTTGCATTACTTACAACAGAGGGCAAGGTCTCATAGGTATCGGCGGTCGATACAATACGTTCGATTTCGTCAATCAGACCGATTTCAGTCTCAACCTGCGCCACCTGCTCGTCGTAACCGCTCTTAAGGTTCAGGTTAAGTGCGGCCTGAGCCTCCATATTGGTAACATTGTGTGCCTGGCGATAAGCCTGGAGACGATCCTCTACATCGCGTAGTTCGCCCGAAATCATCACAAGGCGGTCGAGGATAAACGCCTCGGTCTGAACTGCCGAGCGATTTTTATCTTCGATAATATCGCGGTTATAGAACTCTATCAGGGCGTTGATGATATCTACACCTCGCTTGGGCTCGTCGGTATTAACGCTTACGCGGATAATCTTTTCCGAATTCTTGGCAAATTCGATGTTCATCGACCGCGAAAGACCTGCGGCAACCGAGCGGGGATTGCTGATAGTGATTTTTTCTTTGCCCTTCATTGTGCTGATGACAGGCGACTGTGTCAGAGTCACTGTACCCTGCGACAGCTCTATCGACAAAGGCAAGGATACTTCTTCAAAATCCTTATCTTCGTCAACATCATTGTACTCCGTATGTACTGAAACATTGTATTTGCCGCCGTCTGCTTCACTAACTTCTATGCTTATAGGTGCTTTCAGGCTGCGAAGCGACAATGAATCGAGTTTTGCAATTATAGCATTATTATTGTAGAGGGGCACATCGCGGAATGTACCTTCTCTACAGTACGAGTAAGCAAGATTGAGTGAATCTACAATCTTGATAAGGTTGTTTCGCGACTTAAGTACCTCGAGTTCAGTCTCATCGATATAGTTTTTCAGAGCCACCATAGGATCTGCAGCCTTATCCATGCTAAAAGCATTACGCGAGCTGCTGTTGTCCTGGCTCAGATAAATCGACGACGATACGCTGTAAACCGGTATCTGCTTGGCGATATAGAAAAACGCCGCAATTAGGCAGACAACTACACTGAGGGCAAACCATTTCCAGTTGGCAAGGAAAGCAAGCAGAAGGCCTGTTGTGTCAAACGCTTCTCCCGAATTGTTGTTTTGCAGGTTTTCGTTGTCCATATTTTAATCTTTTGAGAGGTTTAAGATACCGATAATCAGCGATGCCAGCGACGATATGCCACCTACGACAGATATAGTAGCTGTCACGGCCGGGTTCATCTGCCATGCGCCCTGACGCATTGATTTATTGGGCACTACATAGATGTAGTCGTTCTGCTGAAGGGTATAATAGGGCGACAGCAGGAAATTTTTGTCGTGGATGTTGAGCTTGTGTACCTCGCGGCTTCCGTCGGGATTGATACGGTAGAGAAGTATATTCTCGCGGTCGCCCTTGATATCGAGGTCTCCTGCCATCGAGATAGCTTCCAAAAAGGTCATTCGCTCGTTTTTGCTCTGGTATATACCCGGACTCTTAACGGCGCCGGCAACTGTAACTCTGAAGTTCATCAGTCGGATATCGACCGTCGGCTTCTCGGTAACATATTTGGGATAAATGGCATTACAGATTTTCTCGGCCACTTGCGATTTGGTAAGACCCACTACCTCGATACTGCCTACGATAGGGAATTCGATACATCCGTTGGCATTTACAAGGTAATACTCGGTCAGCATCTCGAAACCTCCGGAGCTTCCAATTTGCGAACTCGTGTTTGACACACGGTTGATTCGGCCGTCTTCATCGACATAACTACCTTTGTTAAAAGGGACTACGGCAACCATATTACTACTGGCCACATCGATATTCAACAGATCTCCTACGGTTATGATTGGCTCGGTCTGTACCGGTAACTGCGAGAGAACTTCGGTTGGTATATTCTCGGCATCTACCAGATATGGCACTTTTTTAGGTGCGCTACAACCGGTTATAAGTGCTGCAGAAACTGCAGCAAAGAGTGTCACTCTTAATAAACTCCTCATTTCTAAGTATATACTTGTAACGATCTAATTTTTTTTAGTGTCAGCAATTGCCAACGCGGACACAAAGTTAGTTATTTATTATTAAATATGCAACAAAATTGCTCATAATAAGCCGATTTAGGAGTACATTTTTCTATCATTTTTCCAAAAAATCATGACTCAAATCAATAAAACACCGGCAGTGGCTTTTTGTTCACCACTACCGGTATCGGTTTTTTCTTACAATCTGTATTTTTGCATACCCGATTTATCGGGCTTGCGATATACTGCTATCTGATAGGTATGTACTCTACAAACGCCTCTATTGCCTCGTACGAAGCAAGACCGAGACCTTCGTATAGCAAGGCCGTTGCTCGGTTGCGCTCCTCGGCTCGCTGCCAGAATAAGCGGTCGTCATCGCCAAGAAAGGGAGCATTCTCCATCTGGCTCTGATGCTTGAGTATCGAGTTTCGCTTGAATCGCAATTCCTCGGGACTGATAGGCACGGCCATTTCGATATGGTCGATTTCCCATTCGGCCCAGGCTCCGCGATACATCCATATGCGGCAGTCCTTCATCCAGTCCTCGTCTTTTAGCTCGTCAATAGCCGCAAGCACTGCGTCGGTGCATACCTTGTGCGTGCCGTGGGGGTCGGCGAGATCTCCGGCTACGAAAATCTGATGAGGCTTCACCTGCTTAAGGAGATTCTTCACTATAGTCACGTCGCGCTCGGTAAGATCGCCCTTCTTGATTGTACCGGTTTCGTAGAACGGCAGCCTCAGGAAATGGATATGGTCGTTCTTCACTCCGATATAATGACAAGCTATGGTAGCTTCTGCCTGGCGAATCATGGTCTTGATTTCGCGGATATCGCTGATGTCGGTGTCTCCGGCCTTTTTATGAGCCACAAAGCCCTGTACCTCACCCGAAAGTTTGCGATAACCCTCTGTATCAAATCCGAACATCGGGGCTATCTTGTCCATCATCAAGAAGTAGCGCATCATATCCTCATCACCGACTGCGATATTGCCCGAAGTCTCATATGCAACATGCACATCGTGATGCTGGTCTACAAGGCGTTTGAGCGTACCACCCATTGATATAACATCATCGTCGGGGTGCGGAGAGAACACTATCACTCGCTTGGGATAGGGTGTTGCTCGCTCGGGACGGTAGGTGTCGTCGGCATTGGGTTTGCCGCCGGGCCAGCCCGTAATGGTATGCTGGAGGTCGTTGAAGATTTTGATATTCACATTATATGCCGACCCATAGAGGGCAAGCAGCTCGCCAAGACCCCAGTCGTTATAATCTTTGTCGGTAAGTTTAAGTATAGGCTTTCCGGTCTGATTCGAAAGCCATACAATGGCTCTACGCATCAGTTTGTCGTTCCAATCACACGACGTTACCTTCCAAGGCTTACTGATACGTGTAAGGTCTTCTGCGCCACCGAGATCGGTAATAACTTTCACATGTGGATGACCTTGCAGCAGCGACGCCGGAACGGCTGTTGTCGCAGGGCCTTCTACTGCTTCTTTGATGATTGAGGCGTTATTCTCACCCCAGGCCATGCACAACAGGCGGCGGGCACTGATGAAATTCGACAAACCGAGCGTAATAGCTGTGGTCGGCGCATTGTCGCAATTATAATCTTTGCCTACCTTATGGCGCATCTCATTTCCAAGAAGCACAAGGCGACAATAGCTGGTCGACTGACTGCCGGGGTCGTTGAAGCCGATAGCGCCGTTGGGGGCTATCTCGCATAGGGCAACATCAATACCGCCTTCGTCGGCGATAAGTTGCTCATAGGCATTGCAATACTCCGACATCGCCTCCTTGGTGGTGGCGGGATCGATTGAATGTATATTTTCCGGACGGATATTCACATGGTCAAGAAACACCTGATGAAGACGAGTCAAGGTCGAAGGCCCTTCCGGCGACAAGGGGAAGAACTCGCTGATATTGAATACCACTACATTGCCGAAGTCGATTTGACCCTCTTTATACATACGTATAAGGGCGCTGTATACGATATGAGTACTATTTCCGGCGCCAAGGGCAAGAACGCATTTGCCTCTGCGTTCTATAAACTTCGCTATGTATTTGGCGATTTTATCTGCGATAAATTCTGCGCCCTCTGACGAGGTCTCATACACACGCGTATCGATTTTTTCCTGGCGTCGTAGTGCCGTCAGCTCGATTTCGTTGTCCGGATTGTAGTACCGACGGGGAATACGGTCCAACTTTATCTGGCTGCTTAGATTTGTTTTCATCTTATATAGATTACTGGTGTTTTAGTTGGGTATAGAGTCTTTAATTCAACAGCACAAATTTAATTAATTTTTTTCATAACATACAGCAATGAATCTAATCTTTTATCACCTCAAGTATACATTTATACAATTTCAAATATTCTATGAACAAATATGAAATTTTTTGATAGCACCCGCCTGCACAGAATCGGCATTTACCGTCCATACAGGCATGCGCATCTACCCAAACTTTAACCATGGACTCAACGTACATATGCTCGAAGAGCATTACTTTGCCGCCCCCCGGCATTACGAGACAAGCCACAGGCAGACAGTACTAATCCACAGATTATCAACACCCTATCTAACCGCCCTCTCGTAGTGTCGCGGCACAATGCTATTAACTTGAGGCAAAAGAGTGCTTGCAATAGGAGCTTGACTCTCCGAGGCAAGCCTCAGTTAGGCGATACTAACTTACAGATAGTCAATACTCTATCTAACCACCCTCTCGTAGGGTCGCGGCACAATGCTGTTTACTTAAGGTTTAGAAGCACGATGCAGACCGACTAATTGTGTCCAACTAACACGTCCTCTCGTAGGGCCTCGGCACAATGCTGTTTACTTAAGGGTAAGATGCACGATGCAGACCGACTAATTGAGAACAACTAACACGCCCTCTCGTAGGGTCGCGGCACAATGCTGTTTACTTAAGGGTAAGATGCACGATGCAGACCGACTAATTGTGTCCAACTAACACGCCCTCTCGTAGGGTCGCGGCACAATGCTGTTTACTTAAGGGGGGATTATGTAAAAAGGACAGCAACGATAGGAGCTTGGCTCTCCGAGACAAGCCTCGATTAGGCGTTGGTATTCAAAATATTAGCGATACTGGGCGAGGCTTGTCTCGGAGAGCCAAGCTCCTATCGCTGACACTCTTTTTCCTTAAGTAAACAGCATTGGGTCGCGGCATGCCGCGACCGGATAGAAGTACATTTATTTGACTATCAACCCATTACCAGACCATGGTAGTCATAAGCAACGTCTTATGTCGCGCATTTAACAGCTAATATCACATTGACTATACGAGAGTTAGCATCATCTCACAGCGACTTGCTCGAAGAGCATTACTTTACCGAACCCCGGCATTACGAAGTTTGCCGGGGCACATCTCACCTACGTCGATTAGTGTCGAAGACACTACCCATTAGATCGAAAGGCAAATTGTCCTCGGAGAGAGGAAGCCACGTCCGCGTAAACAGCCCTTAGCACCTCCAAGGATTTGCCGGAATGAGCATTAAGTGAGCCTACAGCGTTGATAACAATTCAATATTATTGTTCTACTTTATACACTGTACCAATTTTACTTATCACATTCCCAAGAAGGAATTGTTTTAATTGAGATAATTTAAAATCGAACTCAGAATCTCTAATTTCCACAGTGTTATAGATAAAACACATTTCAAATCTTCATTAAACAAGAAGAATTTAAAAAAGAAGGGCGAATAACGATTATTCTCAAGGCATTCAACATTTAAATACTCTTGCGGCATTTCATTAAATGCCCAATCTAAGATATCTATCTTTGTGCATTCTGAATCATATCTACTATCATAACCAATTTCGTTATCGCATATTACTCCACTTAATACTTTATATTTGTCGTTTTCCTTTACAACTATTATAAAAACGGCATTTCGACTTCCAATTTCATAATATATGAACTGGTTGTTTAAATCAATTCCTAATTCCTTAAAATAGTCTATTTCAAATATCGGTATTTCGTTATGTCCTTTGGCAAAGACACATACCGATGAAAATAAAGTTAAAATGAGGATGATTACATATCGCATATTCAATATATTTTGGGTCGTTCTAAGAAGTTCGGAATCTTTATATTAAGAGGTGCATAATCGGATCCATCTCTATAAGATTTTTACCCATATTTCTTAATATAAGATTTTTAAGTTTCGCAAGTTCAACTTGCTGATTTCAGATTGTAAAATTTAGCGATATGAGCCAATTCATCAGAATGATTAATCACCGCATCATAGACTTCTTCGTCCAGCAGTCCGAAGACTCTTGCTATTGCCGTGACCAGTTCCTGAAGGATTCCCCATATCTGTTGGGCGACGGAGAGCTGGACTGTCTCTTTGGAAATATCCCGGAAAAGTCCTCCAATCGTCTCGTAGTCGCTGAAGCGTTTTGCAACGGAAAGGATATTATACTGCAGACAGCACAATGTGGCGGCGGCAATCTGAGATGCAAAGCTGGTGCTCTGGCACTTGCCGAATCCCAGATTGGTCTTGCAATCCTTGAATACGACTTCAAGAGCCCAGCGTCTGGAATATATCCGCCATGCCTTGAAGAAATCCATTCCGGTATCGGTTGTAAGCAAACCGTTCCATTTGCCGTGTTGTGTACGCCTCACAAGAAAGATTCTCACCTGGATCCCTCCAAACGTGGCGTCAAACATGATATAGTTGCATTTGAGCTTGCGGCTATATTTCTGCAATTTGAGTTTTTTGCCAAGCTTCACAAGTGCGGGAGCCGTGAGATCCCCATGTTCGGTATGGTATTTTGTCTTGCCGTTCTCGCCGACCTTTATCATGCCGAGCCAATGGCATTTTATATGTCGGCCATGAATGAACCGGATAATATCTTTATTGGTGAACCAGCTGTCAGCCAATACATAGCTGAACCTTATGCCCCGTTTGATAGCCCTCTTTATCATATCTTTGGCAAGTTCTATCTTGGACATGTCGTATTCCTTCTCCCTCTGACGGAGCACCTCGCTGACGTGTTTGGTGGTATGTCGACGTTTGAGTTCTTTGTCGCTCATGCCGTAATTGCCTTTCTTTCCCTTCTCCCCGACGATGGCGAAGTCGAGAAGAATCTGCGATACCCCATCGGTGACCGCCATACAGAGACATTTGAAACCCAGCACCGCCTTGTGGGCAAGATGAGAATGGACTCTTCCTATTTTCTCGATAGTCCGGCCTGTCTTCTCGTGGTCGGTATCGTCAAGAATCAGACAAACCTCGTCGGCCTTATGGTCAGTACGGTGATGTATCCTGTTCCACAGCTGTACCGATATATGCCAGAGAGCCTTTCGCCAGTTTATGTCTGGATTTTCCATGAAGCGGTAGAAGACATCCTTTCTGGCCTTGATCAACGAATCAAGAATGCCATACTTCTGATTACGGTTTGCGTTTTTGATGCCGAAACATGGGAAAAGAAGGAGACATTGGAATACTGTCAGCAACCGATAGACGCAGTTGCGCTTGCTTTTTACTGCAAGCGTGTCTTGCTCGGTCATTTTGATCTGAGCAAGAATCGAACTTATGATATGCATGGCTGCTGTCATATCGGAATTATTGAAAAAATCTTTGATATCCGAGAGAAAAGGTGTAATTTTGTGTATCGACATGGCTTTGAGTTAGTTTTTTGGTGGTACTTAAAATTACTCATTTTCCTGCAATTAGGCAAGAATCCATGTCGTTTTTTTTATGACTTTACCTCTGGAAATCAGTACTTGCGAAACTTAAATAAGATTTAATTCAACCAACGCATTTTGATCAGCATTTAAAGTAATACCACTCAATGCGGTTGATAAGTCTTCTGAGGATATCGGAGCAAGCCTTAAGCTGTTTTGCTTTTCACCAGATTGACGAATTAGAGGGTATTTCGGTTTTGGACCCACGTACACGCTCTTGCCAATCTTTTGGCCGCTGCCGGTGCGGATGAAAGTCATCGTCATCTCATCGTCCTCAACCTCGTACAGCCTGTTGTTATAGTCCCGGCTCATCTCCAAACTCTTATTGTCATCGATGACATATGTCTTACTCACTTTGACAACTTATCTCCAATCCACTCGGCTCCCAATTCATTGTAGAGCAGTTGAGGGTAAAAGTATACTTATAGATGCGCCTTTGCAATTCGGCTATAATGACTCTTTTATCATAAAACGCAAATTTAGGCATTACTTCAATCGCGAGCACATTGCCCTTCAAATCGAGATTTACAATGTAAAGAGGCTTGCCTTTCCCGAAAAGTTTGCTTACCTTTCGTTTTGCATCATTGTCTTGTTTCAAGCTATAAGTCCAAATGTCTTTTGACGGTACAGCATTGGAGAGTTTTTCCCAGTATTCATTACGTTGCGGTAGTCCGTCCTCGCAAATTACAATTTTGCGCTCACGATTAAATGTAGTACATAAAGAATCCTCATGCTCAATTGTTTTAGACAAAGAATACACCAATGCCTCCACAATTTCACTGCTGTCATTGCCCCAATAACCGTCCTCGTCGGGCACTGGAGCACCCCACACATAGAAACTTCTTGCATATGAGACTACACTGATAGACAATAGCAATATGATTATAAAGTATAGCTTTTTCATTTCGTCATTTAAATCCAACCATATTCAAAATTCCTGAAGATCCACTTATCCGACTCGCAATCATATTCGAATCTTCCGATATACCAGTCTACGAAGACATGAGGCGTTATCGTACGCCATCTTTTCTTCTCTACAGACACACCCCATGGTATTACCTTGACTCGGATTTTATTATCATACAATTTTAACTGTACGTCCCATTTGATGATATTATCTTTGGTCAGCTTGTCTCGCAGGTATTCAGGGTTACTTTTTAAATTGGCAAGTTTTACAATAATTAGTGGTTGCTTTAATTTTGACTTTATAGAGTCTATAACCTCATTTGTCAAAAGCGGGTTTCCGTCGTCAACATATATTTCGTCTATTTCGACATAAGCGGCTTTACTCGTAGTGCAATGTTCCACTGCTTTGACAAATGTCTCTACGATACACGACTGTATCACATTGCCATGCATCTCAATATTGGGGGTGCTTTCATATTCCCCCACATTGCCAAAGCAACTTAACGTAGTTGCGATAAGCATTGTTAAAAACAATAATACAGCTTTCATTTGCTCAGATTAATAAAGTCCTTCATACTCATTTCTGCCTGCACCCAAGCCTTGGTATAAAAACCGCCCCGTCTTGCCATATTGATACAAACTAATCATTGAAAGACCGTAGGCAATTTGGTCGCTGATTGATGCAATCGAACCGCTGTATTTGCCTACAAACGAGATATTTCGCTCAAACACCGCGCATTTCATAGTTGTTAGATTTGGTTCTGCCCAAATATAACAGGATTCTGACAATTATCAAACCTGCACAACTACAAATACGCCAATTATACCAAATAATTAGACATTTTCACCAACTTTCTACGCTTAATTGGCAAGGAGCACTTCAACATCGTGTATCGAATCCTTAAATAATAAATACGCACGCCTGCACAGACATGGCTTGAACCGTCCGTACAGGCGTGGCATTTATCGTCTTTACCTCTATTCAGAGTACCATTTCGAGTACATCAGGTAATTGCGGGCAATCTTCACATTGATTTCTTTAGCCTGTTCGGGGTCGACCATTTTGATGAACTTGGCCGGTGCGCCGCCCCATAGTTCGTTAGGACCGATTTTTGTGCGCGACAGCACCACGGCTCCGGCAGCGACAATTGCTCCTTCGCCTACTTCGGCATCGTCCATAACTACCGCACCCATACCAATGAGGGCGAAGTCGCGGATTTTTGCGCCATGAATGGTCACATTGTGGCCTATCGACACATCGTCGCCGATTTCGATTGTTGACTTTTGGTATAAGGTATGGAGCACAGAGCCGTCCTGGATATTGACTCTGTTACCAATTGTAATGGTATTCACGTCGCCACGGAGAACGGTATTGAACCATACGCTACAGCCGTCGCCCATGGTGACATCGCCGATTATGGTAGCGTTTTCGGCAAGGAAACATTCCTCGCCGATCTTCGGGGTAAAACCCCGTAATGGTATTATAAGTGCCATTTGTTTTTGCTTAAATATATTCTCAAATTGCGGCTGTGCGTTCGGTAAGCCACTGACGCTCGGCATCTGTTGCAAGGGCGGGCATCAGGCGCTCGCGCACGGTCGCATGGTAATTGTTGACCCAATCGATTTCTTCCGCACTCATAATCGATGTGTCAAACAAGTTGCGGTCAAATGGGAAAAGTGTCAGAACCTCAAAGCCAAGGAATCGGCCAAATTCGGTAGTCATGCATTCCTTGCACAACACGAGGTTTTCGCAGCGGATGCCATGCACGCCTTCACGGTACAGGCCGGGCTCGTCGGATGTTATACTGCCGGGGAGCAGAGGCGCATCTACCCAGTTGAGGCGTATACTGTGAGGGCCTTCGTGAACGCTCAGGAAGAAACCTACACCGTGGCCGGTACCGTGGAGGTAGGACAGGCCGTTCTTCCACAGATATTGTTCGGCAAGCACATTAAGTTGGGCACCTCGTGTACCTTCGAGGAATACCGAGGAGGCAAGGGCGATATGGCCTTTCATCACGAGCGTGAAATCGCGGCGCTCGTCGGCGGTAGGAGTGCCGAGGCAGACTGTACGGGTTATGTCGGTTGTGCCGTCGAGATACTGGGCGCCGGAGTCTACAAGCAACAGTCCTTCGCGGCGTAGTATGGATTTAGACTCCTCAGATGCCTCGTAGTGAACAATTGCGCCGTGAGGACCATAACCGGCTATAGTGCCGAACGATTCATCGAAATAGTTCTCGCCCTGGCTGCGGTATTTATGCAACAGGTCGGCAACATCGAGCTCGGTGGTCTCTACTCCTTCGGCAAGGCGCTTTTCAAGCTCCATAAATGCTCTTACAAGCGCGGCGCCGTCGCGAACCATAGCGGCTTGCACTCCGGCGATCTGAACAGGATTCTTTACCGACTTCAGGCGTGCGGCTGTTGTCGGGCTCTTTACAAGGCGGTTATTCACAAGAATATCGTAGAGTGCAACCGAAATGGAGTTGATATCAACAAGTACGAATTCATTGTGATGAACATTCCTTAGGAAGTCCTTTATCGCATCGTAAGCCTCGGTAACAACACCTTGCGAGGCAAGATATGCCGTGGTCTCATGGGTCAGTTTAGCCGGGTCGATAAAGAGTATACCCTTACCGTCGCGGATATAGAGATATGACGTTGCAACCGGTGTATGCTTCACATCGTTGCAGCGAATATTGAGTGTCCATGCTATCTCATCAAGAGCAGTCATCAGCACCGCATCAGCACCGCACTCGCGGGCTTCTTCGCTTATCTTCGCCAATTTGCTCGACGCACTTTCTCCGGCATACTTCTCGTCGTGTACAAAGATTTTTCCGTCGGGCAGCGCGGGGCGATCGGTCCACAGGCGGTCGATTACATCAAAGTCGGTCTTGAGGTATATGTCTTTTTTCAGCAACTCGTCGAACAATGTCTTGATACGAGGGAGGGTAAACAACATACCATCAAGACCCGCCGTAGAGCGTTTGGGGAGCTGCGACGATAGCCACTGCCCTATCGAGGGAGTTTCGGCAAGGCCGTCCTTCATCAGTTCCACCCCGCTACCCTCAAGCTGTTCGGCAGCCTGTATGAAATAACGCGAGTCGGTCCAAAGCGCGGCCTTGTCGGCTGTAACAACAAGGTCGCCGGCCGAACCGGAGAATCCGCTGAGCCAACGGCGCACCTGCCAGTGCGAAGCCAGATACTCTCCAAGGTGCGGATCGGCCTGCGGTATTATAACCGCATCCACACCGGCAGCTTTCATTTCTGCGCGTAAAGCTGTAAGGCGCTCGGTATATATATTCATATTGTCAGTTGTTTATGTTTCGCAAGCTCTGCTTTAATTATAAGTTTTCAATGGTGGGTAAAATGCATCAGGCACATGCTCGAATGTATAGTCGTCAGCCTTACCGGCTATCGCAAAGAGGTCGAAACGAACCTGGTGAGGCAACTCTTTCATTTTTACATAAGCCTCGGCTGACCTGACCATATTGAGTATCTTCTTGCGGTCAACGGCTTCGAGCGGGTCTTCATCCTTGTCCGACCTGGTCTTCACCTCGGCCACAACAAGCACATCGTCGCGCATGGCGATGATATCGATTTCGTACTGGTGGTGATGCCAGTTGCGCTCTACAATGGCAAAGCCCTGCTCGGTGAGGTAGTCTGCCGCAAGGTCTTCGCCCCAATGACCGGTCTCGTTATGACGTGCCATATTTTTAATTCATTGTTACCGATTGCAAAGATACAATTTTTCCACGAAAATATCCTAAATACAAAAAAATACCTCGGAGCGACCTTGCATCCTCCGAGGTATTCCTATTTTCTTACTGCCTTTGGCGGGCAGTTTGTTGATCAATAGCTGCGGGCGATAATCACACGGCGTGCCGACGGCTTGCCTGTTACCATACAGGTGCCGGGCGTGTCGTCGCCGTCGAGAGGTATGCAGCGGATTGTAGCCTTGGTCTCGGCCTTGATTCGCTCCTCTGTTTCGGGGGTTCCGTCCCAATGGCAAAGGAAGAAGCCTCCGTCTTCGATACGCTCCTTGAACTCATCATAGCTGTCGCAGATATATGTCTTCTGGTCGCGCATGGCCACTGCCTTCGCAAAGATATTCTGCTGTATTTCTTCAAGAAGGGTACTAACGTAGTCGGCAATACCGGCAAGGGGTGCCGAGTGCTTCTCGAGTGTGTCGCGGCGCATCACCTCTACAGTGCCGGCCTCTACGTCGCGGGCACCGATTACGAGGCGCACAGGTACACCCTTGAGCTCGTAGTCTGCAAACTTGAAGCCCGGGCGTTTGTTGTCGGCATCATCGTACTTAACAGAGATACCAAGTTCCTTGAAGCGCTCCAGGATAGGCAACACGTGTTCGGTGATTGCGGCAAGCTGCTCGGCGTTCTTGTAGATAGGAACGATTACAACCTGGATAGGCGCAAGGTGTGGGGGCAGCACAAGGCCGTTGTCGTCGGAGTGAGTCATGATGAGCGCACCCATCAGACGTGTCGATACGCCCCACGAGTTGGCCCATACAAGCTCGGGCTGGTTGTCCTTGTTGGCAAATGTTACATCGAATGCCTTGGCGAAATTCTGGCCGAGGTTGTGCGATGTACCGGCCTGCAAGGCTTTACCGTCCTGCATCATGGCCTCGATTGTATATGTGTTCAACGCACCGGCGAATCGCTCGTTGGCGGTCTTGACACCGATTTTTACGGGAACGGCCATATACTTCTCGGCAAACTCTGCGTAGAGTTTGATCATCTGCACTGTGCGTTCCTGGCTTTCTTCGGCGGTAGCGTGGGCGCAATGGCCTTCCTGCCACAGGAATTCACTGGTACGAAGGAACATACGTGTACGCATCTCCCAGCGCATCACGTTGGCCCACTGGTTAACCAGGATAGGCAGGTCGCGCCAGCTGTGAATCCAGTTCTTATATGTACCCCAGATAATAGTCTCAGAGGTCGGGCGTACAATCAGTTCTTCCTCCAATCGAGCCTCGGGGTCTACAATGACACCGGTGCCGTTGGGGTCGTTTTTAAGACGATAGTGTGTTACAACCGCACATTCTTTAGCGAAGCCCTCTACGTGCTCGGCCTCGCGGCAAAGGAATGATTTGGGTATCAGCAGGGGGAAGTAAGCGTTCTGCACACCGGTCTCTTTGAACATACGGTCGAGTGTCTGCTGCATCTTCTCCCAAATGGCATAACCGTAAGGCTTGATAACCATACAGCCACGCACAGCCGACTGCTCGGCCAGATCCGCCTTTACTACAAGCTCGTTGTACCACTGCGAGTAGTTTTCCTGGCGTTTTGTGAGATTTTTAAGTTCTATTGCCATAAAGCATTATACTAACTTGCCCAAGGCAGCCGGTAAGCGCCACGCCGGGCAATCTTAAATCTTAGAAAGGAAATTCGTCTTCAGCTCCGTTTGTAGTCATTGCGGGGGGAGGAGGTACGGGAGCTCCGGCAGGTGCCACAGGCGCTGCGGCTACGGGCTGCTGATATCCGCCAACCGGGGTTTCATCAGGCACGGCACGCCACATACGAGCTTCGGTAAACCAACGGCCGTTGTACTCGCGCGACTCTACATCGAACGACGCGATAATACGCTGGCCCACCTGCAGTTGTATTGTATCTGCAGCCTGACCGAAGCAGGTAAAGCATATCTTGCGGGGGAACTGGCCCTCGTTGTTCTCAAGGATATATTCTTGTTTTTTCCAAGCATTGCCGGCTTTCGACACACCCGACTGAGGGGGCAACACTTGCACTATTGTGCCTTTAATTTCCATCTATTTTTATTCTTATTGTTTGTTTTGGCAAAGTTACATTTTTTTTAGCGTTTAGCCAAAAAAAATACCGTGTGCCGACAGCATTCTCTGATTTTTCAATCAGATATGCCGCACGGCTGTAATTTTTAGTTATTAAACAGTTTGTCGCTCAAGGCCTTGAGCACTGCAATTTTATCGCAGGCACGCACAAGTACCGAGATATTGTAGTTCGAGCCGCCATAAGATATCATCCTTACCGGTGTATCGGCAAGAGCCTCGAGCACACGGGCTTGGAAGCCGCAGTTGTGCCACTCAAGGTCGCCTACGACGCAAATTATCACCATATCTTTGTCTACCGTGACTGTGCCGAAATGCTTGAGGTCGTCGACTATGGCGGCAAGGCGCGAATCATCATCGACTGTTACCGATACGCCGACCTCCGATGTGGCCATCATATCAATGCTGGTGCGATGCTTCTCGAAGGTCTCGAATACCTTGTGCAAGAAACCATAAGCCAGCAACATACGGCCTGATTTTATCTTGATTGCCGTTATGCCGTCTTTTGCAGCGATAGCTTTTATAGCTCCGTCGGGAGCCGAGTTGTATATCACAGTGCCCGGCGCCTGCGGGTCCATAGTGTTGAGGAGACGTACAGGGATATTGTGGAGCTTGGCGGGCAACACACACGAGGGGTGCAGAATCTTTGCACCGAAATATGCCAGCTCGGCAGCTTCTTCGAAGTGGAGCTGACGCACCGGGCTCGTACCCTCTACATACCTGGGGTCGTTGTTGTGCATGCCGTCGATATCAGTCCATATCTGAATCTCGTCGGCCTCGAGGACCGCACCGATAATCGAGGCGGTGTAGTCGCTGCCGCCACGTTTGAGGTTGTCGATACCTCCATGGTCGTTGCGGCATATATAACCCTGTGTGATAAAAATCTGAGCTTCGGAGTCAAGTTCGATAAGTCTGCGCAGATGCGATGCAATATGGGTCATGTCGGGCTCGCCGTTGTCGAGCGTTCGCATGTAATCGAGCGCGGGCAACAGCACCGACTTTATACCACGGCTCAGGAGCAGGTTCTGCATTATGGCCGTAGACATCAGCTCGCCCTGAGCAAGGATTTCTTTTTCGCCGGCGAGAGAAAGCGGAGCCCCGCAGTACGAACGCAACAGCGCAAAACTGCGGCCAACAGCTGCCGCAGCCTTATCACGGTTGGCACTGTCAGGAAAAATCTCCGACAGAGTTGCCACATACTTGCTTTCGAGGGCGTTGATAGTCTCCTGCGCCCCGGGGACATTGCCTTTGTAAAGATACTCAGAAATCTCCACAAGGCTGTTTGTCGTGCCCGACATTGCCGACAGCACAACAATATTTCGGTCCAAGGAGGCAGTGATCAAATCAGCCACATGCTCGATGCGTTTCGCCGTACCCACCGACGTTCCGCCAAACTTAAGTACTTTCATTTTCTTTAAATTAAGTTCTGCAAGTTACAACCTGCAAACCGGTAATTGTAGTTTGATTATCCAAGATTTTGAAATTCATCCTCCCGGAAAAGCAAAATACATTGCTACAAGCGACAGCGTATCAACGACATAACAAGTTATCAGCCGCTATCGTAAAGTGCTATAAAAGATAGGAACTTTAGTTTTTATTAATTGAGAGTGCAAAAATACAAAAAAAAAGTCACATACAACAGAGGCGGATAAACACCTGCGTAAGAGCAAGTATCTATCCGCCTTGTTAATTTATAGCGCTATTAACGCACGGCTTTGCGTCCACCGGCCATTGCAGTCCAGCAAAGTACGGCGAGGACGGCGCCTACAACGGGGCCTACGATCATGATCCAAAAATCGCCCCATGCTTCGGGACAGAACACTGCCGGGCCAAAGCTGCGGGCAGGGTTTACCGAGCAGTTATCAACCGGAATACCAACGATATTCACCAGACCGAGGGCAAGGCCGATGGCAAGACCGGCGAATTTGCCGAAGCCCTTGTTGGCATCTGTTGCGCCGAGCACGACAAGTACAAAGAAGAAAGTGAGCAGTCCCTCGGCAAGAAGAGCCATACCGGCTGTAGCACCCGGCTGTAACACATTGGTAGCGAGGTAAGCATCACCTGTAATGCCACCATAACTGAAACCATTGCCCAGATAGATGAATGCATAAAGCAGGCCGGCGCCGACAGTAGCGCCTAAGAGCTGCGATACGATATAGCCAACGCATTCTTTACCGCTCATACGACCGGCAAGATATACAGCCAACGAAACTGCGGGGTTGACATGGCATCCGGAGATATTGCCAAGGCAATAGCACAGGCATACCAAAACCAATCCAAAACACAAGCCGATACCGAGACCTCCTATCGAAGGACCGGCGAGGACGGCGCTACCACAGGCAAGCAGCACAAGAAACATTGTGCCTACGCCTTCTGCTAACATTTTTTTCATAATCAGTAATAAATTGGTTGAAACGTTTTTTTAATTTCCCAAAGATAGTAACATTTTTTGAAATACAATAGTTCGAACGAAAATAATTTAAAAATACATCTTTCTTTGCTGTTTGCAGATAAAAAAACTTACGGCGGCCTACAATTGTTTTAATATCATAATATTGCGGAATTAGTTATTTAGTGCTAATTTTGCAAAGCATGACAAACAAATTATGAAAACACACCGCGTTTCCACATTTTTCGCCACGGCCCTTCTGTTTCTATCGGCAACAGGAGCGTCTCCCGAGGTGCCACAATATACTTATACCCAATGTGAAGGCTCGCTAATGCCATATGTAGAGCCCCCGCATCCGATTGAATATCCCGATTCTCTCGAACCTGTTTTCATAAATCATGTGGGGCGTCATGGTGCACGTTATCCGGCATCGTCGGCCAACTGCCTTGCCATTCGCAAAGCCCTTGCCCAGGCCGACTCTCTCGGCACAATCAGCCCGCTCGGACGCAAACTCAACAAGCTCAACGAAGAAGTGATAAGGCTTAGCAATAACCGCTGGGGAGCACTCGACTCCCTCGGTATGGCCGAGCAGCAAGGCATAGCCACACGTATGTTTATGGCTTACACCGAGGTTTTCAGTAAAGAAGGCGTTGTAGAGGCCTTGTCGTCGTATTCGCCACGAGCTATGATGAGCATGTACTCATTTACCCACCAGCTCGACCGCCTTAACAACAGGCTCACGTTCACTACCACTACAGGCCGCATCAACTCCAAACTTATGCGCCCGTTCGACCTTGCGCAGGATTATATCGACTTCCGCCGCGACAAGGTAAGCACACCAACCTACGATGCCTATTTTGCCGCCACCTGCCCAACCTCCGCTATACGCCGCGTGCTTGGCGACAAATTCCCCTACAAGGACAAACGTCATGAGCAAGAACTTGCCATTGCCGAGTACTATATCGTTGCCGGCCTCGAAGCTATGGGACTGCAATCCGCTATGGCAACGTATTTTACACGCGAGGAAGCACAAGACTTATGGAGCTGTTTCAACATGCGGCAATACCTACAGCGAACAGCAACAACTATTTCGTCGATTCCGGCAGACATCGCCGCCGATCTCGTGCTGAACTTAGTAGAAACAACCGATGCCTACATAAGCGGCCCGACAGAATCGCCGTGTGCAGTACTACGATTCGGCCACGCAGAAACACTGATGCCGCTGCTGTCGCTTCTTCGCCTGCCCGGCTGCTATTACCTAACCAACTATTTCGACACCGTAGCCGCACAGTGGCGCGATTTCGATGTAGTGCCTATGGCTGCAAACGTACAGTTTATCCTATTTAAGGCAAAATCAGGGCGTTATTACGTGCGAGTAGACCTCAACGAACACCCGGTAGCCCTCCGCCAAGGCGACGACTCATTATACTATCCTTGGGGCGAACTGCGCCGTTATATGATGAACTGTGTACCGCTGACAGCCCAATGAACCCAGTACCCGTAATCTTCTGAAAAAAGCACAATAAATGAAAAAGCATATATACCTTGCCGCCATTGCCATGCTCGGCATCACAGGCTGCCTCAGCCTCGAAAGCTGCAAACAAGAAAAGACAGCCGACAATCTTGCATTCGAACGCATCAAGTTGCATGCGACATACCGCCTTGCCGGATCGGCCGACGACTACGAGGCAGCAGCCGACCTGAGTTTTGACTGCTCTGCCGACTTCCTGATGCCCGTCGCAGTTTTCGGCCATGACGTGAACACACTGCAAGACTCAATCCTCAAAGCTGCATTTGACACAACCGGTGTAAATCATAAAGGCATCATAGAAAGCGCCTTCCGACTCAGCGCAGCCGAAGTAGGCTACAACGTAGCCGATACCGTCGTTGCCGACAGCAGCTACGACGGCCTCTATACCGTAGAAGGCGTAGTCGAGTCACTATCGTCGAAGGTAATGTCGTATGCAGTAACGAATTCCAACTATATGCCTCGGGCAGCCCACGGCATGTATGGCACACGATTTGTCAACTACGACATCACTGAGGGCAAAGTATTTACCCTTGAAGATATCTTCACCGAAGAAGGTATTGCCAAGTTGCCCACAATCCTACGCGATACAGCCAAAAGCCTTCGAGGCTACATCGGCCAGACCGAACTCACAGCCATTCCTTCCGGCGGAAATTTCTGTATCAACAGCTACGACGAAATCGTATTCGTATACCAACCCTACGAAATAGCCAGCTACGCACAGGGCGAGATACGTATTCCTATCGCAGCATTTATCCTTTCGGATTATTTCACCCCCTACGGCAACAAGCTGTTAATGGGAGTAGAATAAGCATAATACCGCTTCAAAATGGAATTTAGCGACAAAGAACTCGGCGCGATACTCAAGGTTGGTCACGCCATGGTCGAGGCCGACGGACGTATCGACCCCAATGAAGTAGAAGTGTTGTTCGAGGGCCTCGCAGAAGGGTCTATCAACCGTCGCGAGGAATTGCTACGTATGGCCGACGCCATGGATTCGGTAGAAATGATTTCGATACTATCGGGCATGTCGGAGGGTCACAAACGCTATGTGGCGGGCTATCTCGCTTCGATTATGATATCTGACAATGATATCGACGAAATGGAGATGCGCCTGTGGCAACTCATCAGCAACCTGTGCGGCTTCCCTCAAATGACTATACGCGAGGCAGTAGAATTCTGGTCAGAAAACTGAAAGTTTATTTTTTGGTGCGGTAAATCGTTCTTGCAAGACCGACAACATACCGCCTGAACCCCGGACGGTAGGCAAGTACCCTGTCGAACCATGCTATGTGCGGATTGAGAACCTTTATCTCGTATCCCACGTAAATCATGGCAAACAAGGTGCCCGGGCCAATTATATTCGATGCCCACTCTCCAAAAAACACGTAGCTGCTCACTACAGCCAAGATAACGAGAGTAGTATCTACCACGATTTTCACCTTGGGAAATGGCACACCGGTGACCTTGCTCAATGCAACCGGAAGCCCCTCGCCGGGCATTGTGACCGAGCCGCATTTGACCTCGAAAGCAATGCCCGCGCCCATTACCGTGCATCCGGCAAACTGAGTAAGGACTTTTACCCACAAGGTATCGCACACAAGCCACGAAGTCAACATCATATTCATATCGATAAGCCAGCCGAACACAAACCCTATCACGAGCTGAAAGAGTTGCACAAGACGAAAGCGCCTACGCAGCACAAGTATCTGGCAAAAAACGAGAATAAAATTCATCACAATCGTATATCCGCCAACAGAAAGAGCGGGCATTATACCCAAATCACCGGCAAGCGAACACGACAGAGGCAACGACGAAATAACGCTACTACCCAAGGCCGACCTTATACACAGGGCCACACCAAGGGTCATCATATTGAGAGAAATAAGCAAGAGCAAATGTTGCCACAGGAATGAACGCAAGCGTTCCTTACCCGGCAAAGAAGCAGTCATAAGCATAATTCACAATCTTTTTTACGATTGCAAAATTACTCAAAATAGCCCAAATGACAAAACAGGCTGCCGGAGTATGCCCCTTTTAATGGTGCTGGAGATATTTCTCCGGTAATGCATTAATCCATAGATTTAAGCATGGCTTCTACACTTGAAGTATCTATCGGCCCTTCAAGTTTACCGGCTTTAGCATCGTTCATAGCGGCAATGGTTTCCTCGTTGGGTTCGTGATACACAGCATCGAGCAGCAAACACTCAACATAGTTGTTAAGGCTGCGACGATCCTTTTGTGCAAGTTCCTTCAGCTTGTCCAGAAGATATACCGGCAGGCGGAAAACGTGGGCTTTCTTTTCGAGTGCTGTATCCATAGTGATATCATTTAGATTACGAAGTTTCAAAGCCTTACGTTAAATATATAAGACTCTTATCCAATGCTGTTTACTTAAGGGCAAAAGAGTGCTTACAATAGGAGCTTGGCTCTCGAGACAAGCCTCGGCCAGTATCGCTAATGTTTTGAATACCAACGCCTAATCGAGGCTTGTCTCGGAGAGCCAAGCTCCTATCGTTGCCGTCCTTTTGAATAATCACCCCTCAAGTTAACAGCATTGTGCCGCGGCCCTACGAGAGTGGGGGGAGGGCCGTGGCAACCAGCACGTCAGTTTTGTGCATATAACCCTTAACAAACAGCATAATGCTAACGTGCTTCGACTTGCGAAACTTGAATTGTTTATATCCCTTTTTTAGGCAAAAAAAGCTTGCAATTCTCGTCCCAAATTTATGCTATTATCTTGCGAGGGAGATGCGCAGGAGGGACGGGTCGAGGTATTTGCGGCTGACTCGGGCAATTTCGTCGGATGTAAGATTCTGTAGCACACGCTGCTGACATTCGAAATAATCAGACGGAGCGTTTACCAGATTTTGGGTGCCGTAATACTGCATCACCGATGTAGGATTATCGAGCAATTCAACAAGGCCTGTCATGGCATATGTACGGAAGCGCTCAAGTTCCTCACCCGAGGGCGGATTGGCCGACATTTCAGCGAGTTCACGTCGCAATTCGGCAATCACTTCATCGGCAAATTTACGGTCGGTCAGAGTGCCTATATATACATATGCCCCGTCGAGTCCCCCGAGAACCGACGAAGAAATGCCATAAGTAAGACCTTTTTCTTCGCGTATATTGCTCATCAACCGGCTTCCGAAATAACCACCGAGGGCCATTACAGCAAAGCGTAAAGGCACATAATCGGGGTGGTCGCGCCCTATTGTAGGAATGCCGCAGGCAATTGCACACTGCAGCGTAGAGGGCATTTCTTTAGTCACCATTGTGCCCGGAGTTTCAGGCTTTGCCGGATGCAGAGAGATGTCATACCCCTCGCCCGAAGCAGGTATCGACTCGAGGAAAGAGCGTACAGCATCGACGGTCGCCGTGTCGAGCAGACCCGACAGATATGCATGCATCTTCGAGGGGCACACTAAGCGCTGACGCACTTTACGGAGCATCTCGGCATCTACAGCATCGATATCGGCCTCGGTCATAGAGTTCGACAAAGGATTATCCTTGCCCCACATTAAGGGCGACAAAGACTTGTCGGCCACAACCGACGGGTCGCACAGCGATGTACGCAAAGCATTCTTCAGCCTCAGCTTCGAGATATCGAGCCTATCATCGGGGAATGAAGCCTCGGTAAGCATCGAATACAGCACAGGCAAGGTTTCGGACACCCTCGATGTGAGCATCGCCAAGTCGGTAACGCAAAAATGAGTATGGGCCTGAGTAGCAAACCTTGCCCCATTGTAATCGAGCGCCTCGGCAATTTCCTCAGCGCTCATAGCCTTGGTTCCCTCGGTAAGCTGGTTCAAGAATACCTTTACTGTGGCCTCGCCAAGTTCGGATATTCCGCCCGGGATATGAATAGTAAGCCGACACACAGGCTGGTCACCACCGCTGAAACGGTGGAATACAACCCCGTTGGCAAGATGTTCTACGACCTGTGCCGGCATAGTCAGGGCGGCAAAGGGGTATAGGGCGGGAGCGGTGGTGCGGTCGGTAATCACGATTGGTTGAGTTGGTTTAGATATTCAATGGCAGCATCGAGGTCGGCAGGAGTATCGATACCGATAGTAGGCTCGGTTGTAACCGCCATACGGATTGTATATCCGGCAGAAAGCCAACGCAACTGTTCGAGCGATTCAGCAATCTCGAGCGGAGCCTGTGGCAGGTCGGCAATTGCCCCGAGTACATCGCGACGATATGCGTAAATGCCCACATGAGTATAGTATGTATGCTTTTCGAGCCAGCGGTGCCAGTCGACCGAGCGCACATAGGGTATTATGGAGCGCGAGAAATATAGAGCATTGCCATTATCGCCCATAACAACCTTTACAAGGTTGGGATCGAAAAGAGCATCGAAACCAAGGTTGTGGTCAAACTTGCGAGCAAGCGAGGCTATATCTACACTCTCGTCGGCAAAACAAGCCTTGAGAGATTCAATCTGCGAAGGAGCGATAAAAGGCTCATCACCCTGAATATTAATAACCACATCGGCATCTGTGGCAAGAATGTCGGCAGCTTCCCGCACACGGTCTGTACCGCTGCGATGCTCCGGCGAAGTCATTACCGCCCGACCGCCGAAGGCCTCGACAGCCGAAGCTATGCGGATATCGTCGGTAGCCACAGCCACATCGTCAAGAACGCTGCTCACGCGCTCGTAGACACGCTGTATCATCGGTTTTCCACCCAGGTCGGCCAAAGGCTTGCCGGGGAAACGGCTCGAAGCATAGCGAGCCGGTATAATGCCAATAAATTTCATAGTCAAGCTATCATTTTATACCTCGCTCACATAGAGCTGGGCATTTTCATATTTAGTAACCTTCACCTGCTTCTTTGCCGCGATGAACGGGCCTGTAGAAACAGCATCGAATACCGTATTACCAATCTCAATCTTGCCCGCCGGGCGCATATCGGTCACAGTTTCGCCAATTTGTCCGATATATCGCACCGGTGACATATCCACGCCTACGAAACCATCGTCGACGCGCAACTCGGTCATCAATTCGGTATGTTTTCGGAATACCTTGGGCCCGTGCGACGAGGTGAGATATACAATCGCGCCAACCGCGAGAAGGCTACCTACGCCCACGATTATCAGCGAGTTGCACAGCGAGCTAAAATCAAAGCCGGTGACAGCATCGTTGGTAAGCATACCGCCCACAAGGGCCATAACGACGGCTATAATACCGGATATACCTGTAACTCCGAAACCGGGCACAACAAAAATCTCGAGCGCAATCAACGCTACTCCTACTATGAAGCACAGCAACACCCACGCAGGCATACTGCCTGTAACAAACATAGGCAGGAAATACAATACCGTTGCCACAGCCGATACAGCAGCGGCAAAGCCGAGGCCCGGGGTGTGCATTTCCATGTATATACCGCCGAGTATAAGCATCACAAGAATAGCCCTTACCGCCGCATTGGCAAGGAATCCCATTATATCATCGGTAAGAGTGCTTTGATAATACGACACCTCTGCGCCGGCCATATCAATATCGGCAAGGACAGCGCCAAGATTCGGCGCGATACCGTCGGCATAACCACACTCCACAGCCTGCGATGCAGTGAGCGACACCGATACGTCGGGATTCACCATAGAGGCAGCAATGGCCGGGTCGCGACGCCATACCAAACTGTCGCCTACAGATTTCCGCCCATGATGCTCGGCTGTAGCCCGCATAATCGTGCTCATATACGACTGATATTTTTCGGGCATAGGCTCACCGGCTCCGTTTACTACTGTCGCCGACCCCATACTTGCCGCCGGAGCCATGTACACACTGTCGCATGCAAGTGCAATCAGAGCGCCGGCCGATGCGGCATTGACATCGACGTACGCCAACGTCGGCAGAGGGCAGCGCAGCAAAGCTGTGCGGATAGAATCGGCAGCATCGAGCGCACCGCCATAGGTGTTTAGTTTAACCAACAAGAGGTTTGCCCCACTCTCAAGCGCCTCACGTTCTCCCTGACGGAAATGATGAAATGCGCTTTGGTCGATTTCAGTCTCAATAGGTATCACAAAAACTCTCTGAGCCGACACTCCGACGGCCAGGATTGCAAGTGTAAAAAGTAGGAAAGAAAATCTGAGGAGTTTCATACCGGTTTACGTGCACGTTTGCCAAAATAGCCGGGCAGCAGAGCCACACCGGCAATTAGATAAATATAATAGCTGAACAGACGCCAAACCAGCGCGAGCACGGCAGCAATGCCGAGATTGCCGATAAGGTCGCCGTAATAATTTGCAAAAAGCCACTCGCTTATGCCGCTGCCACCCGGAGTGGGACTCACCATAAGCACTACCCATACAACGAACTGGCGGCCAAACACCAGCACCTCGGAAGCAGCAGGCACAAAGGCCCAAAACAGAGCATTTACTACAAAATAGCGAGAGAACCAGCTGAGTACCGTGCCGCCAAAGACCTTGGCCCACCACCGCCACGAACGTCCCTTGACCCATACGGAAGTAGAAACCATATTGTCGGCCGTTGCTTCGATGTTCTTGCGCCAACGCTTAAGCATACGCCACGAGGCAACTCTCTGCAACACGTGCCTTGTACCCTCTGGTTTGGCTATTATTGCAAGGTATAATATCGTAGTCCACACAACGATTCCGGCATACACGAGCCAGAACACCACCTTTACTCCCCCGAGGAAAAACTCAGACCCGGTATCGTTGGCCGCAGGGATGCCAAACAAATCGGACCATGGCAAGAGCAAAAGTATTATGGGGCAGAAAACTACAAAAAAAAGCTCGTCGAGGAACAAGGTGGTAAGAGTCAGTGCCGTAGCACGACCAAGCTTTATACCCTCACGATTGAGATAGAATATTGCCAACGCACTACCCCTACTACCGAGGGTGTAATAGCAGATGTAAAGGCACACATTATATCCGTTCGCCACGCCCGCTTCCATGTGAGGTCGCCGTCGGCGATAGTGTGAAATCGCCATGCAAGGCCGAAATCCCTGCCTACAACAAATAGCAAGGCAATGCAAAGACCTATGACGGTACGGGTATCAAATATTATCGACTTGAGGGTTTCGCTGTCTATATCGCTTCGGAAAAGCCATATCGCCACACCTACACTCAATACTATAGGTATGACGATACGCCACAGAGTCTTTGACAGTTCTCCGACATAGTGCTATAAATCTATTTAGAGCAAAGACTGCAGTTTTTCGACAGTTGCAACCGGGTCGGAAGAATCGAAAACACCGGAAACGACATAAAAACCGTCGAAGCCGGTCTTGAAATACGCAGCAGCAGCGCCAACAATATCAGAGGCATCGCAAACAGCAACAAAGGGAACTTCTGCCCCACCCTTGCGGGCTGCATCTATCAGCACGGCTGCATCAGCAACTTCAGGCGTAAAGGTGATATAATCGATATCGGCTTTGGCCAAAGCAACTGCAGCATCAGCCGATCCGACTTGAGCGCCGACGATAGCCTCCGGGCCAAGGTCTTCGCGTATGCCGATAGCATTAGCACCCATGTGGAGATAAACACCGTGAGCCTCGAGTTCGCGCACAGCCGCCACATTGTCTTCAACAGTTAGAATTACCCCTGCCTCGCGGCACAAAGGCACAAGCTCGGCGGCAACATCGCGCCAGTCACCGGGTTCGGCATCGGGCATAGAAAGAACTATCCAGCCACAACCACCCTCTACGGCCATTTGCCCCATTTCGCTCACAGAGTAGCGATCGTTGGGTGCTATACGTATCTGTATCATATAATTATACTGTTTGTCTAAATCGAAAGACCTGTACGCTCGTGCAGACCGAAAAGTAGGTCCATAATATGCACTGCATTTCCGGTGCAGCCCTTAGTCTGAGCGTCCATTGAAGCCTCAATAATCAGGCGGTCATCTTCTTTCGAAAGCTGAATGAGATATTTGTTGCTGCCCCTCAGATCTTCGTCGACACCGCCGTGTCCTGCTATAAGGTATACGAAATTATGGTCATCGTACGCCTCGCGATAGAGTCGTTCGATTTCCTCGAGGGCTATCGGAGTAGCGATTTCCGCTTTCAGGTCAATACGTCTGTACGGCGCTTCGGGCAGGGCCTCAGCATTGATTTTCACATTGAGCGAAGGCTGCACATCGGCAAGCATCCGCAAAGCTTCGGCAGCTGCAGGGGCTACAGGTCGAGGGGTATGTATCTCTACCTTTACATCGCTGTTGAGCAATGCGTTCTTAGCCAAAGGCAACAACGCAAGTTCGATTGCAATAGCCTCAACACGTGGAGAAACAGCCGATCGAGCGCCGCGCACAAGAGCCTTGCGATAATATTCGGGTAAACCATATACCATATCTCCCCTGTCGCCGTCGAGCAGGTCGTCGGCATTGCCGAGCACTATGAGGCGGAATTCAGGGTCGTTGCGGTATTTGTCGAGAATCATATCATTGAGGTTCTCGCTATCGATTACGAAAAGGACATCGAGACCGTCGAGGTTGAGCACACGCTCGAGTGTAAGCTCAGTTTCCCCGGCATAGACGGGGTGAAGTTCGGCAATAGGCACAGTATTACCTCCCGGCGAGGCCACCGCACACAAATCCACGTCGGGATGACGCAACAACAGTCGCAAGAGCTGCTTGCGCACAGGGTCGACGAGTGTACCGCTACCGTATATACCTACTTTTATCATATTAATGTGAGATGTAAATGTATGTTGAGGAAAAGAGATTCAAAGACCTCCAGCTCCGAAAAGTGATTTCATTATAATAGGTGTCGCCCCCACTTTCGAGGCTATGTATTCAGCCGCACGATTACCGGTTTCCTCGCGGAATTCACGCTCATCCGTAATGCGGTCGAGTAGCGAGGCAAAGCTGTCGGCATCGCTGACACTGAATGCACCCTTGAGAGAAATGAGGTCTACGGCTTCGTTGAATTTAGAATAGTTCGGGCCGAACAGCACCGGTATTCCATATACGGCAGCTTCATTGATATTATGAATGCCTACACCAAAGCCTCCGCCCACATAAGCCATGTCGGCGTAGCGGTAAAGGCTGCTGAGCAAGCCGAAACAGTCAACGATAATATATTTGATACCTTTTGCGAGCTGCGCGGCCTTGTCGTGAGATTCCTTTACGATGCGAACAAAATCACTGAACAGTACTGTATGGTCGCTGCCCAGGCGGCGACGCATCGACGAAAGCCGGTCCTTATTGAATTCGTGAGGAGCGATTATAGCGCATATATTGTCGCGAGATTTAATCACGTCGGTATATATATCCTCGTCTTTGTCCCAGCTACTGCCGAACACTACAGTGAATGCACCGGGGTGGGCAGCCTTGAAAATCTCGATTTCAGGTATATCACGACGTTTGGCCCTGACGGCGGTAACGCGGTCGAAACGTGTGTCACCGGCAACGGTCACATTCTCCACACCGATACCGGCAAGTAGTTTGTGCGAGCGCTCATCCTGCACAAAAATATGCTTGAAGCAACCAAGCATAGAACGGAACATGCCGCCCCAAGGCTTGAAAAACACCTGGCCGGGACGGAATATCGCCGACACTATATATGCCGGTATACCTCGTTGGCGCAGCACGGTCAAGTAGTTGCCCCAAAACTCGTATTTGACGAATATCGCCATTTTGGGTTTGGCGACATCAATGAATTTTTCTACATTTCCGGGAAGGTCAAATGGCAGGTATACTACGGCCACACGGGGGTCGTAGTTGCATCTCACCTCATATCCCGACGGGGAAAAGAACGACAGCAAGATCTTTGCCTGAGGATTGACCTCAAGCAAAGCATCTATGATTGGTCGTCCTTGTTCGAATTCGCCCAACGAAGCGGCATGAATCCACATGTCGAATCCATCGGGGGCAAGATTCCGGCGAAAGGACTCAAGGCGGGCAATGGTCTCGGCCTGGCCGTTGAGCATATGCCTTACCTTTGCCGATCCGAAACCGGCAACACGTGCAGCGCCGCTGTAGAGCCGGATACCGGTATTGTAGAGTACGTTCATTCCGCAGGCTGTATACGTTCGATACCGGCCTTTATGCGCCGTATGGTCTCATCCTTACCTAACAGCTCAGTGATGTCGAACATATGGGGGCCTTTGCACTCGCCTACTACGGTAAGACGGAAGGCATTCATCACGTTGCCGAGGTGCAGGCCCTTTTCTTCGATCCATTTGAGGACGATAGGCTCGAGCACGGCAGCTTTGAAATCATCTTGGCTCTCGAGCAAGTCGGCTAAAGCAGCCATATTGGCGGGCATATCGGCAGTCCAACGCTTGCGTACCGACTTGGCTTCGTATTCCTCGGGGGCTACGAAGAAGAAGCGGGCATGATCCCACAGGTCGCTTACGAAGTTGATACGGCTCTTTACCATGCCTACAGCGCGGGCGATATATTCGTCGCTAAATAACGACGGGTCAACGCCATGCTCTTTAAGTACCGGTTTGAACAGCTCGGCAAGTTCGCTGTCGGATATTGCCTGAAGGTAAGTATGGTTGAACCATTTGCCCTTCTCGAAGGCGAATTTTGCACCACTGCGCGAGCAATGCTCGAACGAGAATTTGGCGATAAGCTCATCCATGCTCATTACCTCGGTATCATCGCCGGGATTCCAGCCGAGCAGGGCCAGGAAGTTTACAACAGCCTGTGGCAGGTAGCCGCTCTCGCGATAACCACGGCTTGTGTCGCCACTGAACGGGTCGTGCCATTCGAGGGGGAACACCGGGAAACCGAGGCGGTCGCCGTCGCGCTTGCTGAGTTTGCCTTTACCGTCGGGTTTGAGCAGCAGTGGCAGGTGTACGAATTGCGGGGCGGTATCGCTCCAGCCGAAGGCTTCGTACAAAAGTACATGCAGAGGAGCCGAGGGCAGCCATTCCTCGCCGCGAATCACGTGCGACACCTTCATCAGGTGGTCGTCGACAATATTGGCAAGGTGATAAGTAGGCAGGTCATCGGCACTCTTATAAAGTACCTTGTCGTCGAGGATGTCGCTCTTGATAGTCACACGGCCACGCAACAGGTCGTCGACTTCGACATCGCGACCCGGCTCGATGCGGAAACGCACCACATACTGAGCGCCGTTGTCGATGAGGCTCTTTACCTCGTCGGCAGGCAATGTGAGCGAATTGCGCATCGACATACGAGTAGATGCGTCATACTGGAAGTTGGCAATCTCCTTGCGTTTGGCATCAAGTTCTTCGGGGGTATCGAAAGCAATATAAGCTTTGCCGGCATCGAGAAGCATCTTCACATGCTCGCGATAAATATCACGACGCTCGCTCTGCTTATACGGTCCGTAGGGGCCACCTTCGCGCACACCCTCGTCGATGCCGATTCCGAGCCAAGCCAGGGCCTCGTTGATATAGTCTTCGGCTCCGGGCACAAAGCGCTGCGAGTCGGTATCTTCGATACGGAGTATCATCTTGCCGCCATGCTGACGGGCAAAGAGGTAATTATATAGGGCTGTACGCACACCGCCGATATGGAGCGGTCCTGTTGGCGAGGGGGCAAAGCGCACTCGCACTTCACGTTCTGTCTGCGACATTGTGGTAAATTCTTATAATATCTTCCCTTACTTGAATGAAAAAGAAAGAATGTTGAGTTACGTTATTTAATCATGCAAAGTTAGTAAAAATATACAACACCTCAAAATATAGTTATAACAGACGGTTAGGCAGCCGATTACAGCTATACCGACAGTTCGAAAAATGAAAGCATTATTTGTGATAAAGCCTCACTATTTCAGGAGCCTCAATACGAGCACGTTCAATATCAATATCCATGCCATGATAAGTGTTGCCTCTATCCGGCCGGAATTGCACAAAAGTCTTATTTTTAGCGTCGTAAGTATAGAGATATGTTGTATCGTCGATATCGCCAAGGTGCTCTTCATATGCTTGTTTTAATAACCTCCTTGCATATGAATCGTCATTTTTATCATAGGCAGAAAAAGGCGAGATGATTTTATCTCCGTCTTTACGACCGTCCTTAAAGTGCTTCAATTGAACAAGTTTAGGCTCAAAAGAATCAACCAAAGCTTTCACATCCGACTTGCTGTCGGCTGCATGATGTATAAACGGCTTCACGCATCCGTCAACAGAGACGCCAAACGAAACTGCAGGACATTTTGTACCGGCATATATCCTTCTCGTATTAGCTAATTGCCACATAGCAAAAAGCTGTTGCCGGGCTGTTTCTTTATCAGCACTATCACATTCGGCAAGAATATCGGGATTCAGCTTGACATACTCCGCCTTCTTATGATTTTGCGCCTCTTGCACCGGCAATTCAAGCAGCATTGAAAACAGCTCATAATCAGAGGCAATACCGTTACATTCCGACAAAAACTCACACCAGTTTTCTGGTACAATCAAAGTCACATAATTTGGCAAGGACAACAATGACAAATTATGTAATGTTGCACACTCTCTTGAGCCGTTTGCGAGAATAGGCATATGTGGTGCAAGTACGATTTTCATCTTCTGTTAGCCTCTAAAATAGCTTTGAAATCAGAATCTCGGGTATCGAGAAAGCCGGGGGGCATAGACCCTTCCAACCTGCCCTCGTCAGACAACAGTATGCTCTTATAAATGCTTGAACCGAACTCGTTTATAACGAAGATGAGGTGAACATCACTAAATGGCATTTCCTTTTCTGCAATCCTCCTACGAATCCTCGTGATGAAGTGATCGCTGTGTGTTTCCACCAGAACCGAGACCTTCCGATAACGGCATAAAAATATGAAAAAGTCGGCCATTGCAGCCTGAATACTCGGATGCATATGCACATCCGGGTCTTCTACTATCAACAACGAGTTGGGCGAAGATATGCACCCTTGAGTTATAATCGGAAGAATTTGGCTCAGACCAAAACCCATGTGCATCAAATCAACCTTCACATTCTCATTACTGGTAACGACTACCCTATAAAGCTCACCACTCTCTTTGACTACTTTTATGTCCTTCGCAAGACGAAACCTATTGCACAACCATTCCTTGACAAAATTAAGGCGCTCACGGTCGCCAGACATCTTATCAAGGATGAAACGAGTATTTTCACCGTCGGGGAGTACATACTTTGTTTCAACATCAGTCTTATAAGTTCTCGCCAAAACCGGGGCTACTCGCAGAGGTGCAATGTAAACTATCTTGTCAAAGTAGGCTACAAGCATATCTCTTACAGCCTTCACCAAGCCAAATTTATATGTATTACCGTCTTTATTTGCGAAAATAGGAAAGAAATTAGCAAACGAGTAATTATCCAGCTCTACGTCCTTGATTTCAGAGGAATCCACGTGTACATCATAAGTGGGCTTGCGAGCTCGTCGCACAATGCTGAAACCACCGCAAAGACAGTCATCAGAAATTAGATTTATCCTGAATTCTGAAAGAACATATGAATCCGGGCGCACCCTAAACGACACACTTATCTCAATCGATTCAACTGCATATGGAAATGAAGCATCTAAACCGCTTAATTCCTTTTGGGTCAAAGATAAGACAAACTTCATATTCCCCAATTTTTTGTTGTGCATCAGATCAAAAAGCGAATCTGCATACACATACGGGCCATTAAGACAAAGCATCTCATTGGAAGAGAAATTAAGTGTTTGCTTCAATAAAAGCAAAGCCTGAATCAAAGAGCTCTTTCCGCTACTGTTGACACCTGCCAAGACCGTAAGATTGGAAATATCGACTGATACAACTTGCTCAATCGATTTGAAGTTTTCTACACTTATAAGCATACACCTCGGTTATATTTATTCTAATAGTGCAAATTTAGGGATTTTTCTTAATATTCAGGCAATCAATGGTCCAAATTAATAAACAAGAGTCTCAAAACAGCTGCACGCACTATTTCATTCTGACAAAAAGTCAAAAAAAGACGCGCATTCACAGGGCTTTAACTCAAATCTCTGATATTTTTAACATTCGTTAGATAAATTGGGTCTTGGATTTCGGTTTTAATTCTTAATTTTCCATCTTTGACACTTTGCAGGTTAATGCGCTAAGACACACCACTTTATAGCGGTATACCTTGTAGTATTACTGATAGACCTGTCTAGTTTAACATTATTTTAACATTTTGCGATACATGGCGTTTAGAGCCTTTGTGGTAACTATTTGAGTGTCAACGCAGATGCCGTTTATCTCCTGGAGCCGGTCGGTGACTTCGTTGCGCTCGAACAGAGGTATGTAGCCTGCGCCGCGTATGTAGCCGAGCTTGAAGTCCCTGACGGTGCCGATAAGTCGGTCTATGGACAGGCTGGGCATGTCCAGCTGTTTCTGAAGGATCTTGAGGATGACCATGGAGAGGAAGCATACGAGGAAGTGGGAGCGGATGCGGTCGGCTCGCTGCAGGTAAACGGGGCGGGCGTCGAGGAATGATTTGGTGGTGCGGAAGAGGTGCTCGATTTCGTGGTGGAAGGAGCGGGCACGCAGCACGTCGACGGCGTCGTCGTCGAGCGAGGTGCCGTAGGCATAGAAGCCGTCGAAGCGGGCCTCGTCGTTTATCTCCCTGGTGTTGAGAGACATGGATATGTTCTTGGCTACTTCGCCGCCTTTGGTGACGTATACGGTCGAGACGTATTTGCGTGGGTCCTGCTGTGACTGGCGCGAGTTGGCCTGTTTTCGGCGGATAATCTTCTCTGCGGCGGCGATGCGTTCCGCGCGTTTGTGGCGCAGGTACAGGGCGAAGTCGTGGCAGTAGGTGACGATGACGCGTTCGGGCGCGATGTGTCCCTGCGTCCGCAGATGCATTTGTCCACGATTATTTCTTTGTAAAATTTTGTGTGACGCTCGGCCTCCAGGTCGATTTCGTCGAGGTTGAAGGTGTCCCTGCCCGGGTCGTCGGGGCATATCGGGCCAAGGCTGCTGTCGCGGAAGGCGACATGCCACCCGTGGGGGTCGAGGGCCATTTTCTGGTCGGCCTCGGGAAGCTTGGGCAGCGACTGCACGGCGATGTATTCGCGTCCCTCGGTCATGTTGTAGCGACGGTTGTCCTCGCTGGAGATGCCGGAGTCGGTGCTGATTACAAACTCGTTGAGTTCAAATTTTTTGGCTATCATCTCCTCTATCTTCTGCAGCGAGGGCTGCTCCGACTCGTTGCCGGGGAAGATGATGAACGACAGGGGGATGCCGTCGGCGTCCATGAGCAGCCCCATCTGCACAATCGGGTTGGGGCGGTGCTCTTTTGATTTGCCGCGGCGGCGTATGCCCTCGGGGCGGCGAGGATGACGCGGGTCGACGCCGCAGGGGTCATTGTCCTCTATCTCAAAGTAATAGTTGGTGCAGTCGTAGAAGATTACGCGCGTGTCGCGCCTGACAACCTTGCGCGAGTTCTCCCACACGGCGGACTGTATGTCGTCGATGTGCGAGGACAGCAGCGACAGTGCGCGGTACACATCCTCGATCGCGCACGTGGTCTTGCGCATGCGCTTTTTGCCCATGCCGTAACTGCCCAGTTTCGACATGGGGCACAGTATGCGCAGCATCACCAGGGTCTCGAGTATCTCGTTGAGGTTGTACTTCACCTTCGTTCTCGCAACTATCCCCTCGCATACGGCCGGCAGTCCGAGCGCGTTGTACAGCGGCAGCAGCAACAGGTCGCCGCAATCGTGGCTTGCCTGCTGTCCCGGGGCGATACGCTCGGTGGGAGAAAACTCCGCCGTCACCCTCTCCCTGCCGAGTTTTTCCTCCTCGTTGAGGCGTGCGACATACCCCTTTGCCCACTCCAGTCCGTCGGGGCATCCGTACTTCTTTTCTATTTCCTCCTCGCTGCCAAGTGTTTCCACCCGCTTGGTGGTGCTCTTTCCTGTTTTGTCGCGGAAAGATTTCAACACGTAAATGGTATGGGACGCTGTGGCCGGGAAAAACTGAGTCTCATTATCAAAAGTTGGTATTACGTAGTATTACTACAAAGGTACAAAGAAAAAACGAACTGTGCAATAGTTCGTTAGGATATTTTTCAAAAAAAAAATTGTCAAACTCCAGTCGGTTATATTTATTCTAATAGTGCAAATTTAGGGATTTTTCTTAATATTCAGGCAATCAATGGTCCAAATTAATAAACAAGAGTCTCAAAACAGCTGCACGCACTATTTCATTCTGACAAAAAGTCAAAAAAAGACGCGCATTCACAGGGCTTTAACTCAAATCTCTGATATTTTTAACATTCGTTAGATAAATTGGGTCTTGGATTTCGGTTTTAATTCTTAATTTTGCGAAACAATACTAATTCAAAACAAGCAACATGGACACATCAATAGACTGGGGTAATCTCCCCTTCGGCTATTATCCTACCGACTATAACGTACGCTGCGTATACCGCAATGGCCAGTGGGGTCCCATCGAAGTATCGCAATCCGACACAATCAACATACACATGGCCGCCACCTCGCTTCACTACGGCCAGGAGATCTTCGAAGGTCTCAAAGCATTCCGAGGCAAAGACGGCAAAATACGCATTTTCCGCCTTGAAGAAAATGCAAAACGCTTGCAGGAATCTGCAAAGGGCCTTATCATGGAACCGGTTCCCACCGAGATTTTCAAGGAAATGTGCCTCAAAGTAGTTAAGCTCAACGAGCGTTTCATTCCTCCCTACGGCAGCGGCGCATCACTGTATATCCGTCCGCTCGAAATCGGTCTTTCTCCGCGTATCGGCGTGAAAGAAGCCGACGAGTACCTGTTCATCATCCTGGTGACCCCGGTAGGCCCGTACTTCAAAGGCGGTTTCAAGAATACCAACATCTGCATCATGCGCAACTTTGACCGCGTGGCACCCCTTGGCACCGGTCGTTGGAAAGTTGGCGGCAACTACGCAGCCTCAATGATGCCTACTCATATCGCACACGAGAAAGGTTATTCGGCAGTGCTGTTCCTCGACCCCAAAGAGAAAAAATATCTCGACGAGTGCGGTCCGGCCAACTTCTACGCTATCAAAGACGGCAAATATATAACTCCCAAGAGCGACTCTATCCTGCCCTCTATCACAAATATGACTCTGATGGATCTCGCCCGCGAAATGGGTATGGAAGTTGAACAGCGCCACATCACCGTCGACGAGCTCGAAGAGGTAAGCGAAGCAGCAGCATGCGGTACTGCAGCCGTTTGCTCGCCTATCGGTGAAATCGACGACCTCGACACCGGAAAGAAATACGTTATTGCCAAGGACGGCAAACCCGGTCCGATTACCACCGAGTTCGTGCGCCGCCTCGATGCAATCCGCAATGGCGAAGAACCCGACACCCACGGCTGGTGTACAATAGTTGAATAATAATCAGTACTTTTAAATAATTGGGGTTTAGAGACAATCCTCTAAACCCCAATATTTTAGCCTCTCAAAATGGATTGGAATTCAGTTATAGACCATTACTATCCGTCGGGCCGCAGGGTTCGTGACATCCTGTTCAACCACAGCCGCAAGGTGGCCGACTATGCCCTCGAGATAGCCCATTCACACTCGCTGCCGCTTTCCGATGAAGAAATCGAGACTGCAGCAATGCTCCACGACATAGGGATAATTGCCACCGACGCTCCCGATATCGACTGTCGCGGCACCGAGCCCTACCTTGCCCACGGCATTGTGGGTGCGGAGATGTTGCGCAAACTCGGCGTAGACGAAAAGTATGCTTTCGTAGCCGAAAGACACACCGGTTCGGGACTGACAAATGAAGAAATCGATGCCGAAGGCCTGCCCCTGCCAAAAGACAGAAGTTACATGCCCCAGACGCTACTCGAAAAACTAATATGTTATGCCGACTGCTTTTACTCGAAAGGGGGCGATATGAACCGCAAACCAATCGAAAGGGTGCGGCGTTCGATGGCCCGTTTTGGAGAAGGCGTGGCCCAAAGATTCGAAGAACTACATAAACAGTTTCAGTGAGCATACCGGCAGGTATACCCACTGAATCATTTTCTCTACGAATTATTTATCTTACTTAAGTACTGAAATAGCACCTTTATAATCGGGCTCGTTGGTGATTTCCTCTACAAGGTCGGAATAGATAACCTTGTGATTTTCATCAAGCACAATCACAGCACGAGCCAGTAGTCCGGCAAGAGGTCCGTCGACAATCTGCAGACCGTATTCCTGCGAGAATACAGGCGAGCGGAATGCCGAAGCCACAGTCACATTCTCAATGCCTTCGGCTGAGCAGAAACGCCCCATAGCGAAGGGAAGATCCATCGAAATACATACCACTGCGGTATTTTCGAGACCGGCAGCCTCTTGGTTGAATTTTCGAACCGAAGCCGCGCAGACAGGGGTATCAAGACTTGGGAACACGTTGAGAACAACTCGTTTGCCTTTGTAGTCGCTTAGGCGTACTTCGTCGAGGCCCTTGCCGGCAAGATTAAAGCCGGGAGCCAAAGTGCCTACTGCGGGGATTTGACCATAAGTATGACAGGGTGTACCCTTAAAATAAACTGTTTCCATTATTTATTGTATTTAGAATTCGTTATCTTCTGTATAACAATCGAAGGCAGGTCTTGGTTGTACCCAACCTGCACATCTGTCACATGCCCGTCGGTAGCCGTGAATATCATAGCCGGGGTTGTATAGCCTACGCCACAGTCTCTTGCCGCGCCACCGGCGTTAATTAGAAGGTGTTCGCCCGGGCGGTTTTCGCCGGTGAACCCGTCTACATCCTCAGCCCTGTGATTTAGGAAAGCCCATACCACATCGGTCTGGAAAGGCAAGGTGTCAACACCCTGACGCACAGCCTTGATAACATCGGGCGTACTGCCAACGGTGGCATCAAGAAAAACAAATACCGTAGGAACTGAAAAACTCTCCTCGCGCTCATGCATATAGCGCTCGCCCGTAGCCGTGGGGGCTACAATACGAGGCAAAGGCCTTCCGGGAAGGGTTTCGAGAGAAAAAGTATTCTCGCGATATTTTCCAAAAGCTTCAGGCTGCGATGCCATAAGGCTTTCCAATGTGATTTTACAGCGGGCTTTGCCTTTCATACGTTTGTATTTTATAACAATACTTTGCTCGCTTATCTGGCCCGGATTATTTTCAAATTCTATTCGCCGAGGCATGTACGAGTCGGCATCGAGAACATATAGGAATTCACTTGCATCTACACCCGACACCCTTCGTACACCGGTTACCACAACTGAGCGAAGGCCATCGACAAGCGTATCGGGCACAAGGTTTACAATATACGACGAATCAGCCGCCATACGGCCAAACTGCTCACCTATAAACTGAGGCAGCAAATCGGCAAACTGTACCTGGCGCTGCACACCACGGTCGGTGCGTCCGAGCGGCGAAAACGAATCAGGGTTTTCAGCATAGTGATATTCCTGAAGCCTTTTATCTCTGAAACGGAAATGAGAACCGTCGAAATAAGCAGAAAAGCCCTTTGCAAGGCCCGACGGCACCGGAAGACTCCAAGTAATCACATATTTGCATGGCGCAAGGGTATCGCCTTTAGCCGGGGCGCTCTCAAGCCCGATAGTATATGTGACAGGATCGGCAAGCGAGGGCAACAGCACCTCGTATGTAACAGAATCCTTATAGCATGCGGTGAGTTTCATTTTCTCACCGATTTCATTGATATCAAGTGCTTTTACAGGCTCTAAAGCCGCAGCAAAAACCATGACTGATATAGCGATACTCGATAATTTCATAATGCGATCTAATACTTTCATTTTATAACGCAAAATTGACCCAAAAAGTTCTATCCCATTATTGGGAAATTCACTGAAAATAACGTAACTTTGTAAAACAAACTACTATAGCAATGAATAATCAAAATTTTCTACAAAGTATTACACATCTAAACAATATCCTCACATCAGTACTTTTGCCACTTAAGGCCGCCGGAAAGGAAGAACAAGCGGCATCAATCAAATCGGCGCTCGACGCAGTAGGCAAAAATCCTGTCACCGTACTGATTTGCGGTGAATTCAAGCGAGGCAAATCTTCGTTTATCAACGCGCTTATTGGCCGACAGCTGTGCCCGGTAGATACCGACATCTGCACATCGGTGGCATCGGTAATAAAGTATGGGCCAAAGGCAAAAGCAACACGCTATTTCGGCGACTTCGGCGACATGCAACAAGAAGTAATCGATATCGACGACCTTGAAGACTACACCGTAGGTACTGCAGCCGAAATCGACAACACCATATTTATCGACATAGAACTGCCGCTTGAGCATCTCAAATCCGGCCTCACGATAATCGACACCCCGGGAGTCGGCGGTCTCGACCCGCGCCACGCAGCCTTGACAAACTTCCTGATGCCACGAGCCGACGTCGCCGTGTTCATGACCGATGTCAACGAGCCTATGAGCTCTACCGAAATGGCATTTTATCGCGACCACGTGCTGCGCATGGCGCAGAATTCGATTGTCGTAGTAAACAAAAGCGATCTCAAATCTGCGGACGAAGTAGAAGAAATACGCCTCGATACCATAGCCAAACTCAAACAATACTCGGGTCGCGAAGAAACCGACATCGATGCAATCGCAGTAAGCTCTGTAGCCGAAGCTTATCCCGGCCAGGGGTATGGCGAGAGCAATTTCGCCGCTATCCGCAAGGCCATAGCCGACAAAGCCGACTTATACCGCATGAGCCAGCTCGATGCTATCCGTGGCGATTTAGCCGAGCTTATCAACCTTGTTCTCGCCCCCTGCAGGCCCAGCTCAACCAAATCGACAGCCCGGATATAGACCAGATTGGTGAGCTAAACAACCGCAAGGCGGCTCTCGATCAGGAACTGGCCAATCTTACCAACCCCACAAGCGAATTCCGAAACAATATCAACGGCATCATCAACAGCAAGCGCGAGGAGCTGATAACATATCTCAACACAGCAAGTGTTGACATTCAGAACTCCGGTCTGCGCGAACTGATGAACGACCCGCAGGCAGCGGGTGACAACGGAGGCATGTGGATGGGTCAACGACTCAACGACATGCTCACATTCCTATCGTCGGAAATAGCCCTGCGCCTCAACGAAATGTTTACCAAGATAGCGAACATGCCGGAGTTTGGCGGCAATCTCAAATTCGCAGCCAAGCAATTCGAAATCGACATAATATCGAAAAACGTGACCGAAAAGCTATCATGGAATAAACGCATCATGGCCGGAATGGGAGGCTTTGGCATCAGTATGATGGCAGTCGGTTTTCTCGGGCAGTTTATTCCAGTTGTCGGCCAGATAGCCGTAGCCTGTATCGGCGGCGGTGTAATGGCACAGAATATCAGCGATGCCGTACGCAGCCACAACGAGCAGGCTCTGAGACAGATATATCAGCCTCAGATAGCAAGTTCGCTCTCTAACATGCGCACTTATGTAGACACGCGTTTCCAGGAATTCCAGCAGGAATGGCTGCGTGTTGTCACCGAACGCGCACAAGGCTACCGCGACAGCGTGCAGGAATCAATCACACAGATACAGCAGGTAAAGCAGCAAATGGCTCAGGCTGTAAATATGCGTGTAAGCATCCAGAATAAGATGAAACCACTCCAGAAAGCTATCGATAACCTCAAAACTGAAGACTGTGCAAACCCGGGAAATTGCTGAACGCCTCGCCGACATCAGGCGGCTGGTACCTGCTGATGGCGTTTTCGTACCACTTGCCGATGCTATCGACCGAGCAACATCTACTATCGACCAGCCCATGCAGCTGGCAATCATAGGCAAAATCAGCTCGTCGAAATCGACTCTTGTCAATGCCATATTGGGCAAGGACGAACTCCTGCCTACCGGCCAGAAAGAAGTCACCTTCAATGTATGCTGGCTCAAGTATGGCGACCCACGTGCCGATGTGATAATCCACCACAAAGACGGTACTCCCGAGCGCCGTCTTCCTCGCGCCAAACTCGATGCGTTGGCAACAATCGAGGGCGGTAACCTCGACAATATCAGCTATATCGAAATATTCGATGACAGCGAGATTTTGCGCAAAATCAATATCATCGACACCCCGGGGCTCGATGCTCTCCGAGGCAGAGACTCGCAGAACACCCTCGATTTCATATCGCAGGTGCGCCCTGATGCTGTGATTATGCTGTTTACTCATTCGGTGAGCGACAATGTACTCGACATAGTGAAGCAATTCAATGCCGAATCATCGTTTTCGCCCCTCAACGCGCTCGGCGTGCTCACTAAAATCGATGTATTGTGGCAAGAAACAATACCTCGCGGAAAAACAGCTATCGAACTAAGCCGCAAGAGTGTAAAAGGTCTAACCCGACGGAACCCGATGCTCAAGAAAACCATTTTCGAAATGTATCCGGTATCGGCGCTTATGTACTTGGCTACCACAACTCTCACCGCCGAGATGCTCAATGATATACGCCAGGCTTGCCGGGCCGACCGTAAGGATTTTGATTTGGCACTGATCAAAAACGACAACTTCCTCAACTTCGAAACTTCGGGCATACCTGCCGAACGGCGGAAAAGAATCCTCGACACAATAGGCCTTTACGGAATATATATCATGCGCGATGCAGTATATGCCAATCCAGATGTCAGCCTGCAGGAAGTAAGGGATATACTACTGCGCGAAAGCGGTGCCGACGCATTTGTCAAGACTATTTACAATCATTTCGGTCTGCGTTCCGAGCTTATCAAAATCGAGGGTATAAGCCAGCATATCCGTGGTGCAATCCGCCAAGTGCGAGGCCGTATTTCGAACCCGGCCCACACCGCCCTGCTCGCCCAGATAGAGCAGCGAGTTGCCGACACTTTCTCGTCGCTTGCCCAGGAACATCGCGAGTATGAATTACTCAACGCCATATATAACAACGAGATAGAACTCGACCCGGCAGATGCCGAAGAGTGTTGCACCATTTTCGGCGAACACGGCACATCGGCACCACAGCTATTAGGAATGCCCGACGGCGCCACTCCCGACCAGCTGCTTGCCCGTGCACTCGAACGTGAAAACAGTTGGCGAGCTACAATAGCCCGCGAGCCCGACCCCGACGAACGCTACTGGATGACCGTGGTACTCGGCTCATATACCCGCCTTCGCCTGCGCATCCAAGAAATGAAATACGCCCTCCAACTCGCCCGGTCGTTCCTTTATAATGAATAAGTTCGGAAGACATAAGTCCTCGAAGAGGACATTATCATGGTTGGCCAACAGAGCTACACGCATACAGTCGTCGGAGACGACGTTATCATGGTTAACCCCACGATTATTCGTGGGGATGGCCAAAGCGCACCATACATATTGTCCTCGGAGAGGACGCCGTATAATATCTACAGCGTCCTCCGAGGACAGATAACCCTCCGTACACCCCCATACCCCACGAAGAATCGTGGGGCTAACCACGAAATCGTCCTCTCCGAGGACTCCACTACCGTCCAACAAAAGTTCAAATTCCCCGGATACCCTCAAATAAAGCCTCTATGAGTACCACTTCTTGCTTATACCATATTGTTATAAACACTTACTGTCGGTGTAAGACTCTCAATCAGTCTAATGTCGAGGATTTGTATCGCTATATATGGTCATTTTGCAAGGAGCGTAACTGTAAACTATTACGTATTGGGGGAATTGAAAATCATATACATTTGTTAGTAGACCTACATCCTTCGGTTTCACTTTCTTCATTTTGTGGAGAAATGAAAAGGAACTCAAGCCTATGGATTAAAAAATCCGGTCAAAGCATATACTTTGAAGGCTGGGGTAAAGAGTACTATGGCTTTTCAGTAAGTAAATCGCACAAAGATAAAGTTATCGAATATATCAAAAATCAAAAAGAACATCATAGGAAACTAACGTTTGAAGAAGAAATGAAGCAAATATTTATCGAACTTAATATCGATTGGAATGACAAAGTACTCACATAACAGCAATATAACAGTTCTTGGAGATGCCATCATGGTTGGCCAACAGCGCCACACGCAAACAGTCGTCGGAGACGACGTTATCATGGTTAACCCCACGATTATTCGTGGGGATGGCCGAAGCGCACCATACATGCTGTCCTCGGAGAGGACGCCGTATAATATCTATAGCGTCCTCTCCGAGGACAGATAACCCTCCATACACCCTCATACCCCACGAAGAATCGTGGGGCTAACCACGAAATCGTCCTCTCCGAGGACTCTCTATCCTCAACACCGATAAACCAGTATAATATAAAATGAGCAACCAACCTAAAATCTGCCCGACATGCCAAACTTCCAATCCTGGAAGTGCTCAGTTTTGCGCAGCCTGCGGGACCTCGCTACAAACGACTACAGCATCATCCATGATGCAGAAATATCCCGAATTAAAACTTGAGCCGACATCTATTTATTCTTGGAAAACTAATTATAAATCAAATTTTTGGAGCCTATTAATATTTAGTTTTTTTATTTTATTTTATCTCGTAGGAAGCATTATTGGCATTATAGTTAGCATCACCCTTTTTGGTATAAATGACTTTTTTCACCACACTGACGGCGGTATATCTTTAATGATATTCGGTATATCCTTACCTATTGCTATTATCTTCTATTTTATAGTTAAACGGTCAAAAGGCGAATTGGATAATTTCAACAAGAATATCAAGCCCACATTGCAGACCATTGCCGACTATATACAGGCCTATAAATATGGCGGAACGAAGAAGCACCCTAAATATGTTTTCTTCGTCAAGGATAGTAAGTTTGGCGTGATGAATGTGACGGAGTTCAAAGTCGCCATACCGGCGCAGTACGATGAAATCGCCTGGCGAGAACCAAACCGAATACTCACCGTGACCAAAGGCAGCGAGACTTACGATATCGACATCTTCGGCAACCAATTAAGATAAAGATTATTATGGACTCATCTAAAAACCATTGGCTTTGTATTGATTTTGGCACTTGTAATACTGCAGCGGCGTTTTTAGTTGGCGGTAAGCCTCATCTTGTGAGCTACGGTAACTCATCGTTTTTCCCTACTGTGGCATGTGTGCTCGAATCGGGAGAGATACAGGTTTGCCAAAATGCCGAACCTTTGCGCGACCGTTTCCCGGAGTTCTTCCAACAGGAATTCAAGCTCCAGATTGCCGACCCGGTCGACATCAACGGACACAGCTACGAAGATATTGTGGCCGAGATACTGCGCTTTGTGGCCAAGGCGGCGGCACTCGAAAACAACAATACCCCTCTTACAAATGCACTCATCACCATACCTGCTATCTATACTGCCAGCGACCCTCGCAAGGAAGTGATGCGTCGCGCGGCAGCCTTGGCCGGATTCACTACCGTAGAGTTTATGCCCGAGCCGCACGCAGCAGCAAGTCACTATGCGTATATCTCCGGACAAAAGATTGAGGGTCTGTCGCTTGTCTACGACCTTGGCGGCGGCACATTCGACCCGGTGCTAATCGACATGACAGACGCGCCACAGATTCTTGGCGAGGGCGGTGTGAGATGTGGCGGTCAATTCTTCGATGCCGCAGTCTACAAGCATGTTGCCGCCGCCATGCGCGAGGCCGGTACTCCCCTTGCACGTGCCGACAAACTCGCTGATTATCAAGCCTGCCGCCGCCTCAAAGAAACACTATCGATTGAAAATACGGCAACCCAGATTATGAGCAACGGCAAGAGCTTTACCCTCGACCGCAGCACATTCAACGAACTTATCCGCCCCATGATAAGCCTCACCCTCGAGGCCTGCGACAACGTGGTAACTACAGCAGGTCGCAAATGGCAGGATATCAATCAGATACTATTTGTGGGCGGCTCAACGGCGATACCTCTTATCAAGGACATGCTCGAGCCTCACCTGCAGTCGCACAATGCCTCCGGGGTGAAGATAGTGCGCACCATGCAGGGTGCCAACGACAGCTACAGCCACCTCTTTGCCACATGCCTTGGCGGTATCGCCACAAAGATAGGCGGCCCCAAGCGCCCGCCTATAGGCTACTTGCTTCAGGGCAGTCGCAAGATACAGCTCCGCGAAGGCATGAACACCTTTGGCCGTCAGAGCAGCAATGACTTCTCGTTCGACGACCGCTACATGAGCCGCGAGCACTTCACAATCGAGGTTCTACCCAAGGGCAACGACTACGAATACACCCTTCGCAGTATCAGCCAGTCGAGCCCGACTATGCTCAACGGCAGCGAGGCCCTCGACCCTCGATACGTACCTTTTTGTCGCGACAAGGCGTCGATACACAACGGGGCCCAGATATGCGCCGGAAAGACAATCTTTATCCTTGAAACAAAATCTTAGACAATGAATATCAAAGGATTTGAATTAGTAGAGCCGCCACACCGAGGCGGCATGGCCATGGTCTATCAGGGCCGCAAAGGCAATTTCCGCAAGGCCTTCAAGTTGTTGCAGCCCGACAAGGTGGCAAACAACCCGAAGTTATCGGCCATGTTCCTCAACGAAATCAGTGTGCAGTCGAATCTCAATCACGCCAACATTGTCAATATCCACGACGCGTATCCCTACCAAATGAGCGACGGACGCACAGTTACCGTGCTCGAAATGGAATGGCTCGACGGTATGGACCTGCAGAGCTATATCGACAAACGCAACGGCGGCCAGGGTCTCAAACCCGACGTAGTCAAGAGAATCGCACTCCAGATTTGCAAGGGCATGATACATGCACACAGCAAAAATATACTGCACCTCGATCTGAAGCCCTCGAACCTGTTCCGTACCGTCGACGGATATATCAAAATCATCGACTTCGGTATCGCCAAGGTCGTGGGCGACAACGCCACCATAGTGGAAGGCGCTCAAAATGTGACCATGATGACCACTACGGGCCAAACCACATTTAAAGGTACACTTGCCTTTTCATCGCCCGAGCAGCAGGTCGGCGGCAAGCTCACCTTCGCGTCGGACATCTTCTCGTTCGGTCAGACCCTTCATTTCCTACTCACCGGCACTACCGACCCCGATGCAACCGTCAACGATCCGCTCTTTGGGCCTATAATCGACAAGTGCACCCAGCAAGCGCCCAAGAAACGCTATCAGAGTTTCAAGGAAGTAGAAAGTGCCATTGAAAACGAGGCTCAGACGGCCCAAATCAAATGCACCAACCCCGGCTGCGGACGAATGCTTGATGCATCATTTAAGGTATGTCCTTACTGCGGCACACCGGTTTCAAAGCCCAAGCCCAAACCCGAGCCGAAACCTGATACTGTGGAGTGTCAGCATTGCCACAAAACAGTCAGCTCGAGGTATAAATTTTGCACGAACTGCGGCATGAGCCTTAAACCGGCCCCGGCCCCAACACCGAATCCGGAAACGGTAGAATGTCCAAACTGCCACAAACAGACCGACAAGCGCTATCAATTCTGCGTACATTGCGGCAGGACTCTTAAAAAACCGGAATCTAAGACTACCATTACTTGCCCTAATCCGAGGTGTGGCAAGAAGATATGGCTCCGCGCCGACGGTATGACAAAATTCTGCATCCACTGTGGCACAAAACTAAACCTTTAGCACCCTATGGCAAGCGACAAGAAATGTAAACAATGCGGTACGAGCAACCCACCGACAGCAAAATTCTGCCGCAACTGTGGCAATAAATTTCAGCAGTATACAGCAGCCTCATCCTCAGGCTCGTCAACAAGTAGCAGCAAAAGCAGCAGTTCCGACAGTAGCTCCTCGTCGGGCTGGGCTTGGTTGTCGACACCCGCTGTTGGCTACGTGCTCTATAAACTCATCCAACTCATATTCAGCTAATGGCAACGCGAATCAAATGCCGGGAGTGCGGAATCGACAACTCAGAAGAGGCCCAATATTGCCGACACTGCGGCCGACGAATAAACCAACCGTCGTTCCGCCGACCGGGGAATTACAAGAGCGGCCCGACAAACTGTCCCCACTGCGGTAGACGCATCTGGCTCAGGGACGACCAAACGACATACCGTTGCATACACTGCAATCATCTCCTTTAACATCCAACTAAAACAATCATGATCCGTATAGAAGCAATCTCCTCCTTCCGACAACTCGGACCACGCAACAACCAGGAAGACTGGCTTGCACCGGAAACACCCACAACATCCGACCGGGTACTCGTACTCTGCGACGGTATGGGTGGCCACGGCCACGGCGAAGTAGCATCACAGGCTGTAGCCGAGGCTGTGTATCAATACCTTACCGGGCTAAATTGCGATGAATATACCGCCGGCGACGTGCAAAAAGCCGTTGACTGCGCTTCAGAAATACTCCACAGCCACAATATCATCGACAACGAACGTACCATGGGTACCACGCTGGTAGTGGCAGTATTCAATAAAATGCGCCTGATAATAGGGCATATAGGCGACAGCAGAGCCTACCTTTTCGGTGCTGACGGACGTGTAAAATTCCGCACAATCGACCATTCACGAGTGGCCGAGGCGGTTATCAACGGCATCCTTACCGAAGAAGAAGCGTTCAACAGTCCGTACAAGAATATCATCACGCGAGCTATGACAGCCGACCGTACCCATATCGATGCCGATATCGACGAACTGATTGTAGAAAACGGCGACACCCTGCTGCTATGCAGCGACGGCGTGAGCGACTGCCTGCGCGACAAGCAGTTGGAAGAATCGATAGTAGCATTTGACTTCGACGAGGCCGCCGATGCAATCCGCCGCCAGTGCGACGCATCGTCGAGCGACAACAATACAGCCATTATAGCCCGTCTGAGCCAGGACGAAGCCAACATAGAAGTGTGCGATATCAACGAAGCAACTGAGCATCAACGCGAAAGCGACACAGAAACAGAGAGCGAGACTACAAACAACACCGACGCATGCAACCAAACGGCCTACTGCCCCAACTGCGGCACTGCACTCGAAGAGTGCTCTCGATTCTGCCCCAATTGCGGACACGAGATTTCTCGTCGCTCTACATGTCGTATTTGCAACACATTAGACCATGGGCTTGCCTTTTTTGAAGAAGGAATAAAAAAACTGAGGCGAAAAATCCGTGGTACAGACGTAGATTAAACAAAGAAATAAAACACCCCCAGAATCATGGCAGACAAACTCAATATCAACGGCTTTGTCGGCAATCCCGACAACATATATCAGCAACATGCCGAAGACACTTGCGCTATCAAATCGCAGCAACTCATACTGAAAGAGTACGGTATCAACGTTAGCGAGGAAGAATTGGTGCAACTGTCGATGCAAAACGGTTGGTACACCGGCGACGGTAGTGGCACTCAGCTAATCGACATAGGCCGTCTCATTGCCGAGGCCGGAATCCCTGTTACGCAGCACATCGATGCCAACGTATACGACATCGCCGACCATCTTGCCAACGGTCACCAGGTAATCGTGACAGTAGACAGCAGCGAACTATGGGAAGGCGGCATCCTCGAATGGCTCAAAGACCTCTTTTTCGGCAATGAAGTAGACCATGCGCTACTCGTAGTCGGCATCGACAACACCGACCCCGACAACCCCATGGTTCTCGTTACCGACCCCGGCACCGGCGAGGCATGCAAGCCCTACCCTCTCGACCAGTTTATGGATGCGTGGAGCGACTCTCAGCACTTTATGGTTACGACCGACATTCCCACACCGTCGTGCATCAACAATTTCGAAGCAGCCGGTATTACCGACATGCACCTGCCCGCCGTAGCCAACGTTCCCTACAACGACTTCCTCGAATTCCAGGCCTACAGCCACCAGATAGACCCGGGCCAGCTCAGTACACTCAACAACATGTTTGATGCCTACAGCTTCAATTCATCAAACTGGGACTTCCAGAACATGCTCACAGCATACGACTTACCGGCTTGGGATATGAACCTCTTTCCTCCGGTGACACCGATGTGGAATCCCTACGAATTCGAGTACAACAACTTCGGTTTTTCGTCGTTTGACACCCCCATGGATTTCGCCGGCGCCCCCACCCCCTACGACCAGCACCGCCTGGACACACTTCAAGACCTTCACGACTCAGCCCTTGAGCACTATCAGCAGTGCATGGACGACGGCATGTATATCAGCGCCACCATGTGGCAGCAGCAGGCCAACGACATACAGAACGATATCAACGATATGACATACGGGGGATAACCAATGCTGTTAACTTGAGGGGTGATTATTCAAAAGGACAGCAACGATAGGAGCTTGGTTCTCCGAGACAAGCCTCGATTAGGCGTTGATACTCAAAATATTAGCAATACTGACTGAGGCTTGTCTCGGAGAGCCAAGCTCCTATCGCTGACACTCTTTCTCCTTAAGTTAATAGCATTGTGCCGCTACCCTACGAGAGGGTGTGTTTTAAACAGCATTGGGGGCTAAACCGCAACCGCCCCACTCACAGGGCCACGGAAACAAACATCCGCGGCCTTGCTTTTTATCCCACAGCGAGGGATTTATAGTTTTTTAAGGGGTGAAGGCTTAATGTTTGGATTAAAATGTGTAATTTTGCACACTATAATAAATTCAACCATAAAACAGAACAACCAGAACATGGCACAGCAAGACGACGTATTCAAGAAAATCGTATCCCACGCCAAGGAGTACGGTTTCGTCTTTCCTTCCAGTGAAATATACGACGGTCTGTCGGCCGTTTATGACTACGGCCAAAACGGCGTAGAACTCAAAAACAACATCAAACGCTACTGGTGGGACTCCATGACCCTGCTTCACGAAAACATCGTAGGCATCGACTCTGCAATCTTCATGCATCCTACCATTTGGAAGGCATCGGGCCACGTAGATGCATTCAACGACCCTCTGATCGACAACCGCGACAGCAAGAAGCGCTACCGCGCCGATGTGCTGATTGAGGACCAGATGGCAAAATACGACGAAAAAATCGCCAAAGAAATCGCCAAGGCGGCAAAACGTTTCGGCGAGTCGTTTGACGAAGCACAGTTCCGTGCGACCAACGGCCGCGTACTCGACCTGCAGGGCCGCCGCGACGCACTTCACGAGCGCTTCTCAACGGCGATGAACGACAACGACCTCAACGAACTTCGCCAGATTATCATCGACGAGGAAATCGTATGCCCCATTTCGGGTACCAAGAACTGGACAGAAGTACGCCAGTTCAACCTCATGTTCAAGACAGAGATGGGCTCTACCGCCGACGGCGCTATGACCGTATACCTCCGTCCAGAAACCGCACAGGGTATTTTCGTAAACTACCTCAATGTACAGAAGACCGGCCGCATGCGCATACCCTTCGGTATCGCCCAGATCGGCAAAGCATTCCGCAACGAAATCGTAGCACGCCAGTTTATCTTCCGTATGCGCGAATTCGAGCAGATGGAAATGCAGTTCTTCGTACGTCCCGGCGAGGAACTCAAATGGTTCGCGCAGTGGAAAGAATGGCGTCTTAAATGGCACAAGGCCCTCGGCATGGGCGATGAGAAATACCGCTACCACGACCACGACAAACTGGCCCACTACGCCAACGCCGCTACTGACATCGAATTCCTTATGCCCTTCGGCTTCAAGGAAGTAGAGGGTATCCACTCACGTACCAACTTCGACCTGTCGCAGCACCAGAAATTCTCGGGCAAGAAAATCGAATATTTCGACCCCGAACTCAACCAGAGCTACACCCCCTATGTGATCGAGACATCGATCGGCGTAGACCGTATGTTCCTGAGCGTACTGTGCTCGGCCTATGAAGAAGAACCCCTTGCCAACGGCGAGACCCGCACCGTGCTTCATCTTCCCGCTCCCCTTGCGCCTGTGAAATGCGCCGTTCTGCCCCTTGTACGCAAGGACGGACTTCCCGAAAAGGCCCGCGAGATTGTAGACGACCTCAAATTCGACTTCGCCACACACTACGAGGAGAAAGACGCAATCGGCAAGCGCTACCGCCGCCAGGATGCCATCGGCACACCCTTCTGTATCACAGTTGACCACCAGACCCTCGAGGACAACACCGTGACCCTTCGCGAACGCGACAGCATGGAACAGACCCGTGTGGCTATCGCCGACCTTCACAAACTTATCCACGACCGTGTGAGCCTTGCCTCGCTTCTGCGCAAGCTCCGCTAATATCTCCCCTCAGACATGAAAAAATCTGTAATTGTAATAATCGTACTGGTTGCACTGGCATTAGGTGTGTTCTTCTACGGCAAATCGACCTACAACAATATGGTCACCCTCGAACAGGACGTAGACCAGGCCTGGGCCAAAGTAGAAGTTCAGTATCAGCGCCGCATGGACCTGATACCTAACCTTGTAGAGACCGTAAAAGGCTATGCCGAACACGAAAGCAGCACATATGAGAATGTGACCAAAGCTCGTGCCGGTCTTAGCGACGCCTACAACCAGGCCCGCGACCTCGACAACGCCACCCCTGCCGAAGCCACAAACTTCGAATCGTACAACCAGGCACAGGATAAACTCAAAAGCGCCCTCGGTATTTATGTCAACGCCGTTCGCGAGGCTTATCCCGACCTCAAGGCCAACGAACAGTTCCTCGGCCTGCAGGCACAGCTCGAAGGCACCGAAAACCGTATCGCCACCGAGCGCGGCCGCTATACCGACGTGGTAAAGACATACAACGTGGCTGTAAAGCGCTTCCCCGCCAACATCTTGGCCGGTATGTTTGGCTTCTCAGCCAAGCCCCAGTTCCAGGCCGATGCCGAAGCAGCCAAAGCGCCCCAAGTTCAATTTTAAGCGACAATGAAAAAACTACTTGCCATAATCGCAGCCGGAATAGCACTGACGTGCTCGTGTGTAGACGATGACAAGACCACATGGGACGAATACGCCCAGTGGCGCGACCTCAACACAGCGTGGCTCAGCGAAATGCAGCAGCTCAAGAATCCCGACGGCACCCCCTACTATACAACAGTAGTTCCCGAGTGGAATCCGGGCGGATTCGTGCTGATGCACTTCTTCAACGACCGCTCAGAGACCGAGGGCAACCTATCGCCACTCTACAACAGCACAGTAGATGTACGCTACCAGCTGCATCTCTGCGACGGTACCGGGGCTGATTCATCCGACAATGTGACCAAGTACGGAGCCAAAGGTATCTTCCGCACACCGCTCAACAACACTATCCAGGGCTGGTACGTAGCCTTGCCCCAGATGCGTTGCGGCGACTCCGCGGAGGTGATTGTGCCCTACGGCTTGGGATATGGAGCAAGCTCGAGCGGCGTAATCAAGCCCTATTCGAATTTGCGATTCAATATCCGTCTTGTAGACATCCCCTTCTACGAGCTTCCCGACGAATCGAAGTAATCCGCTATCATACGAAATCATATACAACCCTGTAGGGCAACGCTCCTACGGGGTTTATTTTTTGTAGCGTCGAATAGTTTTATCGCTATTATGGCGATTGCTCGAATAATTTTGCTTAAATTTGCAGACTGATTACTTATAAGTTACTTAAACAAAAAAAGCCTAATATATAAGCCGATGAGAAAATGGCGCATTGAAGACAGCGAGGAGCTGTACAATATCCCCGGCTGGGGACGTAACTACTTTTCCGTCAACGAAAAGGGCCACATCATTGTAACTCCACGGTCCGGATATGCCTCAGTAGACCTCAAGGAGGTCATGGACGAGCTACAGGTTCGCGACGTACCCGCCCCTGTACTATTGCGCTTCCCAGATATCCTCGACAACCGTATCGAAAAAATATCAAACTGTTTCCACCAAGCCTCGGAGCAATATGACTACAAGGCCAACAACTATATGATTTACCCAATCAAGGTAAACCAGATGCGCCAGGTAGTAGAGGAGATAGTTAGCTATGGCAAGAAATTCAACATCGGCCTCGAAGCCGGCTCAAAGCCCGAGCTTCATGCCGTATTGGCAACCAATATCGCCGAGAACGCCCTTATAATCTGCAACGGCTATAAGGACGAATCGTATATCAACCTGGCCCTCCTTGCCCAGAAAATGGGCCGCCGTATATATATCGTAGTCGAGAAGCTCAACGAGCTACGGATGATATCAGACATCGCCCGCAAACTCAACGTACGCCCCAACATCGGCATCCGCATAAAACTATCGAGCACAGGCTCGGGCAAATGGAGCGAAAGCGGCGGCGACCAAAGTAAATTCGGCCTCAATTCGTCGGAGTTGCTCGAAGCCCTCGGCATCCTCGAGCGCCGCGACATGAAAGACTGCCTCAAGCTTATCCACTTCCATATCGGCAGCCAAATCAACAAGATACGCGTGATTAAAAACGCCCTGCGCGAGGCCACACAATTCTATGTAGAGTTATCGAAACTTGGCTATGGCGTTGAGGTTATCGATATAGGCGGCGGTCTCGGCGTAGACTACGACGGGTCGCGCAGTTCGTCGAGTGAAAGTTCGATGAACTACTCGATACAGGAGTATGCCAACGACGCCGTTTCGGCTATCGTAGACGTATGCCAGAAGAACGACCTACCCCAGCCCAACATCATCACCGAAAGCGGGCGTTCGCTGACGGCACACCACTCGATACTGATTTTCGATGTACTCGAAACCACCCAGCTACCGGTGTGGAAAGACAACGAGGAACTTCCCGAGGACGCTCATGAGCTTGCCCGCGAGCTCTACGACATCTGGGACCGCCTCGACAGCAACGGAATCTTCGAGAGCTGGCACGACGCATTGCAGATACGCGAAGAAGCGCTCGACCGCTTCAGCCTCGGCATGCTCGACCTTAAGACGCGTGCCCAGATTGAAAAACTATTCTGGAGCGTAGCCCGCGAGGTTGGCGACATAGCATCGAATATGAAACACGTGCCCGAGGACCTGCGCAAGATATCTAAAATGGTGCCCGACAAGTATTTCTGCAATTTCTCGCTCTTCCAGAGCCTTCCGGACTCATGGGCTATCGACCAGCTATTCCCCATAGTGCCTATTTCGCGACTGGATGAAAAGCCCACCCGCACCTGCACTATCCAGGATATCACCTGCGACTCCGACGGCAAAATCGCCAACTTCATATCGCCCATGGGCACATCGTCGTCGCTGCCGGTACACAGCCTCAAACCGGGCGAATCGTATTATCTGGCGGTGTTCCTTGTAGGCGCATATCAAGAAATTCTCGGCGATATGCACAATCTTTTCGGCGATACCAATGCGGTGCATATCAGCGTGCACAAAGACCGCTATGAAATAGATCAGATTATCGAGGGCGAGAGCGTAGACGAAGTACTCGACTACGTACAGTTCAACCCCAAGAAGCTTGTGCGCAACCTTGAGACATGGGTAACCCAGTCGATGAAAGCCGGACATATCACCCCCGAAGAAGGCCGTGATTTCATCAGCACCTACCGCTCGGGGCTGTTCGGATATACTTATCTTGAGAAATAAGCCATGCGCTGGTTCATGACACTGGCCTACCGCGGCGAGCCATACCACGGCTGGCAGGTACAGCCCGGCCAGGAGACGGTGCAGGGCGTGATAGAGCAGGCGCTATCTACCCTGCTCCGTAAGCCCACGCCCATTACCGGGGCCGGGCGCACAGACGCCGGTGTCAACGCCCACTGCATGGTGGCACATTTCGATACCGACGAGGGGGTAGATGCCTCCTCGCCGACCTTCCTGCGAAGCCTCAACAGCATGACCGGCTACGATATAGCAATCTACTCGATCGTACCGGTACATGCCGATGCGCACGCCCGATTCGATGCCGTAGAGCGCAGTTACCGCTACTTTGCCACCACGCGCAAGAATCCCTTTGCCCGAGGGCTCGCGTGGAAATGCAATCCTCAACTCGACTTCGAAGCGATGAACGAAGCCGCTGCGCTTCTTATTGGCCGCCGTGATTTTACCTCGTTTGCCAAACTGCACTCCGATGCAAAGACAAATATCTGCGATTTACGGCGAGCTGCATGGCACCGTATCGACAATGATGCGTGGTACTTCGAAATCGCAGCCGACCGATTCTTGCGCAACATGGTTCGCGCCGTTGTCGGCACACTTGTCGATGTAGGGCGTGGCAAAATGAAGCCCGAAGATATAATCGGCATCCTCGATAAGGCCGACCGCTGCGCTGCGGGCACGTCAATGCCTGCCGAGGCCCTATTCCTATGGAGCGTCGACTATCCCGGGGAGATTTATATATAAACTAACTTGTAACACCTTCTTCTGCTTCATTTTCATAAAAATCTTGCAGGCGCTCGTTTAGTATATCGCAAATCTCTTCGCCATCTATTTTATAGACATCGGCTTGAATTGTCTCTATAGCTCCAGTATACTCGTAACTAATCGAAAGAAGCCATTTTTTTTATCCGGAAGTTTCTTCTGCTTCATATTCTTCTCCGATAACATCAGGCTTGTAATCGATGGTTATCAGTCTCGCTTTAGACGACATATTTATCAAACGAAAGCCTTCAACGTCTCTGAAATACACAGTTTTATATTTCATTTGCATAGGAACATAGTATTCCATTCTATCATTGAATATCTTAATATTTGGAATACGCCTAATCAGCATATAGAACAAACCGACAGCGACTACCAATCCGGTTCCACCAAAAAAAATTATACCAACCCACCCCCAAAATTTAGCACCGGGACGTTGTATGCCATCATTAAATACCAGAAACAGGGAAACCATTATCATTACCACGCATAATAGCAACCTATATAGAATTTTCCACGAGCTATGATATATTGCTATTTCGGATTGTTCTTTATGTACCATATTATCTATTATAATTTTATCACAAAGTTAGCATATTTAAGCCAAAGCCACCTGATTTATATGCGAAAAATCGTTGTCTCCATTTTCAAAAACGAAAATCACCAATAACAACCAATGCCCCAGCATATTACAAAAATCTTTCTTTATAAAGAACAAAATCAGGCCATTTTCTTTCTTTATAAAGAAAACTTTGAAGTCGGGGGCAAAAACAAGAGTTTTTCTCAAATTGCAGATAAGCCCGACAGCTTTGTTATTGCCGACAATATCGAAACCGGCATAGGCAATAAAATTCCTATATGGCTCTTGGGATTTATGTATTAACACACTCAGAGACAACGTGCTTCGGATGACAGACTACGAGGGGTGCCGATTCCTCTCGATGCGCTTTAATATTTGTTAACACATTTTATTTTCAATTATAGAGTGACAACCCTTATATTTGCGATGCAAAACAGCCAATGCTGTAGGGCGATTACATTACCTTGGCAATTCATGGCCTGCGGGCTAATGAAAGTAATGGGACGGCTCCTCGCCCTCGTCGTATAACATACCGGCTTCCCGTCTGTCGACATTACTTTACACCATGAGCATTTTTAATAAAATTAAAGATGTCCTTGGAGGAGGTACTTTGTCACACAATGCAGGCGATATCCGCAAAGCTTTGGATAAGAGTGGGTACTCTTTCAAGGAACTCGACGACAATCGGATTTTAGTCATAATCCCTGCCGATGCCCAGATGCCGGTAAGTTGGCGCGTATACATAGTGGCACGCGATGAAGACTATATACTACAAACAGTAGTGCTTTCCAATCTTGAAAAAGAAATGAAGGCAGCAGGCTTAGAGGCAGGTTATGTCACTCCGGCCACATATGCCAACATCGACATACCCTATAAAACCTTAAGCAATGTCAAGGCTCTTGCCTCAGCCCTCGAGCAAGCCATAGGACGATTCAAGGCCGTGCTTGCGGCAAGCGACGATGCAAAATCGCAAAAAGGCCAGGCCTTCGACACCAAATTATTCGACTGCAACTATCTGCGCAGTGCAATCGAAAAGAACCAGTACTACGAGAAAACCGATGAAGATGGCGATATCAGGCTATTAATACCGGCGAATAACCGTTTCATGTACGAGCTATTTGCCTGGGTCATGCTGAAGCCATACCGCATCACTATCGATTCAGGCGTAAGGGGTATAACCATGTCCGACACGCTCGAAGACGCAATAAAGAGTGTCGCACCCCAAATGCCGTCGCTAAAATTTAAAGTAGAGGACAACAGGCTGCGAATCAAAATGTACATCGATCCGGAAAAGTATCCTGCAGCAGAGGCAGAGGCAAGGGCCGCAGAGCAGGTACAACTCGCTATCGACAAAATCACACTGGCATGGATTGCCTGCTTCCGACACATGGCGCTGAGGACTTCAGCCAAGCAGTTTTTCAACCCCGACATGGTCAGGACAGCGCTGAAGAAAAAACCGCACTACAAGAAGACCGACGAGGAGGGAGATATGTATTTCGAATTTCCCGGAGACGAAGATTTCCGCCCCGAACGCTTTGTATGGGTACTGCCAAAACATGACCATATAATAGTCAATAGCGGAGTGACGAATTTCAAAAAACTCTCCGACGACATGGACTTTAACAAGGTATGCTCTGATTACAATTCACGTTCGACAGGTATTGAAGCCCGGGAGAGCAACGGCACCATACGCCTGCGCAAACGCCTGGAAGTAGAGAATTACAGTACCAACAGTCCAACCGATGACGTAATAGCCGACATCGACAAAGCCATCAGCGAGTGTATGCAGCAATGGAAGGTTGTAGCCGGCGAGGTCGGCATCCGAACCCAATACTTTGTGCCGACCGTCGACGTTATAAAAAACCATTTGAAAAAAGACAGTCCCATAAGTGTCTCATCGACTGCAACGAGCATCACGCTGACATACCCTGAGCAAAAGACCACCGCGGACGATTTCCTCAATCAGGGCTCAATATGTTTCACATTCTCAGCCGATGCCGTAGACGTCAAGCTCAAAATGCGTTGCTACCCAATAGGAAATAGTGATAGTGCACGCCTTGCTGCAAAGATGAAATCAGAATTAGGCAGTAGCTTCAAAGCCTATAATGCTTCTGACGAATACGGTGTGACCGCAACGTTCTACTACAGGCAGTTCAACAGTAAAGAAGCCTTTACACAGGCCGTGATGTATCCTGCCGACTCGGTGATTATAGACTCCTACAAGGAGCTTGGCTCTCTCCCGCTCGATGCGATGAACGCCGATATCCGCCGCAAAAGAGAAGAAGCCGAGCGCGAGCGCCAACGCCGAGAAGAGGAGGAGAGGCGCAGGAAAGAAGAAGAGGCGCGACAAGAGAAAGCCAAACTCGACAGAGAACTTCAAAAAGGCTTCACACTCACTCTTTGCCCCGACACCACCATACGCCGCATCCAGGAATGGTTCAACGAAGACTTCTTATATCTACGGATAGGTTTCTATATGGTGAAGACCGGCCAATCAGCCGACCGCGACGGTGGCACAATCACGGCCTATGACCGAGAAACGACGCTGTCGCAAATTCGCTCGTTCAAAGGTAGTGGTGGCAAAATCAGAATCGACGGTACCGACACTCCCGAACAGCTTGAAAAAGCTTTCCGCTCGCAATTCGGCCTCGTTATAAAGATTTGTTATAACGACGAAAACGACAACCGTTACTACATATCAAAGAGCAACAGCGAATACAAATTACCAATTGGCCGACTTAACAAGGAGTTTTGCGAACGTGGCTACTATCGTGCCGACATCTCGTAACACAACACGTCGTTGATATAACAGAGTCCCTATGCGAGTTAATTAAAGGGGACGAGTTGTCTTTTTGAGTAATTTCAAAGCCAGCCCTCTCGCAGGGTCGCGGCAAAATGCTGTTTACTTAAGGGGTGATTATTCAAAAGGATAGCAACGATAGGAGCTTGGCTCTCCGAGACAAGCCTCGATTAGGCGTTGGTATTCAAAACATTAGCGATACTGGCTGAGGCTTGTCTCGGAGAGCCAAGCTCCTATCGCTGACACTTTTTCCCTTAAGTAAACAGCATTGTGCCGCGACCGGATAGAAGTGCATTTATTCTTTGAATATCAACGTGTTACCAAATCACAATAGTCGCAAATATTATCTTGTATCGCATATTTTGCGATATATAATACGCTGATTATCAATAATAATACTTCCGACACCCGGTCGCGGCATGCCGCAATGTCACTAAGTTAAGCATAAAAATCATTTTTTCAATCCGCCCTCTCGTAGGGTCGCGGCATGCCGCGACCGAGTGACAAAAACATTTGTAGTTGATTATCAAAGAGATAGTATCGCCTACCCGGTCGCGGCATGCCGCGACCCTACGAGAGGCCCGGGTGGCGTTTGCCCTTAACTTAGTGACATTGCGGCATGCCGCGACCCTACGAGAGAATAATTAGATAAAATGTTGATTATCTATAAGTTAGTATCGCCTAACTGAGGCTTGTCTCGGAGAGCCAAGCTCCTATCGCTGACACGATTTCGCCTTAATTAAAAAGTTACTTTTCGAGATCTACATACGCAAAAATACCGGCTTGGGCCTTGAGGGGCGCAAGCCGGTATTGCAAGCTGAATTTGGAAGTGAAATATCTTCGTTATACGGGCATTATTTGTGCTGGTGCTCGTATTTGAGAGTCATTGAGGGCTGGTCGCAAACCTCGGCGGGACCGAAGTACTGGATAGGACCGGGATATACATAGCATGTATTGTGAGCCCATTCGTCGCGCTGAGCGGCAAACTTCTGGAAGGGTGCGCCGTCGAGGCGAACGAGAGCTTTTTGGATAACGGGCTTATCCTCTGCATTGCGACGCTCGATGTTCATCATCATTGTGATAGGTATACCACCGGGAATCCACTGTACGGCAGGTTTCACGAGGTTGCGAATCGACGACATGTAGCCTGTTACGCCGGCATTGATAAGGGCCGAAGCGTTGTAACCAAGTGAGTAGCAGTAGTCGGCATCGAAGTTCGAGGGATCGGCGCAACGACCTTCGTAACCGAAGAAGTGGTGGAGCGACGAGAATTTGCCACCGATTTCGGCGAAGTGTGCATCTGCTGCGAGACGCTCAGCAACAAGACCGCTGAGAAGTTTTTCGGTCTCGATGAGCGAAACCTGTACGTTGCCGTGGGGGTCGCGGTCGAGCATGAGCTGACGTGCAACCTGCTCGGGAAGTTTACGCAGCGAAGCCACGTTCTCGGGCGATAGGTTGTCGAAGATAAATTTGGTAAGCTCGGCTTCGTCCATTTTCTCAACAGCAGCCTTGTTAGCACCGAGGAGTTCGTTGAGCTCGCCGATGAGGCGCTTGAACTCGGGGATAAACTCGATAAGGCCTTCGGGAACGAGAACTGTACCGAAATTGTTACCGTCGGCAGCACGAGCAGCAACGATACCTGCGATATATTCAACGATCTGGTCAAGGCTCATGTTGTTTGCCTCGATTTCCTCGCTGATAAGGCAGATGTTAGGCTGAGTCTGAAGAGCACATTCGAGTGCGATATGGCTTGCGCTGCGACCCATGAGTTTGATGAAGTGCCAGTATTTCTTGGCAGAGTTGCAGTCGCGCTGAATATTACCGATAACTTCAGAGTAAACCTTTGTAGCAGTGTCGAAACCGAAAGAAGTTTCGATCATATCGTTCTTGAGGTCGCCGTCGATAGTCTTTGGGCAACCGATAACCTGCACGCCGGTATTCTTTTCCTTGTAGTACTCGGCCAGGATAGCAGCATTGGTGTTAGAGTCATCACCACCGATAATAACGAGGGCGCGGATGCCGAGCTCGTTGAGAATCTTTAGACCTTCGTCGAACTGCTCTTTTTTCTCGAGCTTAGTACGACCGGAGCCGATGATGTCGAAACCGCCGGTATTGCGGTACTCATTAATAATTGGAGCAGTAAGCTCAATATAACGGTGCTTGACAAGACCGTCGGGACCCATAAGGAAACCGAAAAGTCGGCTATCGCGGTGAATTTTTTTGATACCGTCGAAAATACCGCAAATCACATTGTGACCACCGGGGGCCTGGCCACCGCTAAGTATTACACCAACGTTGACAGGCTTGCCTGCTGCGGGTGCGGGGTTCTTTTCGAAGCGGATTTCGGGGAGTCCGTATGTATTGGGGAATAAAGCTTTAATAGCTTCCTGATCGGCAACCGAATTGGTGGGCTGACCTTCCACTACACGCACGGGGCCTGCAAGGGCGATGGGCAACTTCGGTTGATAAGTCGCGCGGGCTTTTTGTAAAGCACTCTTTTTCATTGTGTTAAGACAGTAGCGTTAATCGTATATTTTGAGGTTGCAAAGTAAGCAAAAATTTTTGAATTAACCTTGCCGGAAATGTGAATAAGTGTTGCATGGGCTTGAGTTTAACAGCATCAGCGCGGCATGTCATAAATCTTTTTGCCGTATCGAGGATTTTTTGTATTTTTGCGCCAAAATATACAGCAATGATAGAGAAGATTAAATCACTCCGCAGCGAGCTCGAATCAGCCGTGGCCGAAGATGCCGCAGCCGTAGAGACCCTGCGTATCAAATATCTCAGCAAAAAAGGCGCTATTTCAGCCTTGATGAACGATTTCCGCAACGTTGCCCCTGAGCAGAAGCGCGAACTCGGCCAGGCCCTCAACGAACTCAAGACATATGCCACCGAACGCATCAACGCACTCCGCGAAGCTGCCGAACGCGGCAATGACAAATGCGGCGAGCTCGACCTAACCCGTACGCCGGCACCCCAGCGCATCGGTACACGCCACCCGCTGTCGCTTGTACGCGAGCAAATCATCGACATCTTCCGCCGTCTGGGCTTCACTATTGCCGAAGGCCCTGAAATTGAAGACGACTGGCATGTATTCGAGTCGCTGAATTTCGCTCCCGATCATCCTGCTCGCGACATGCAGGATACATTCTTTATCAACCTGCACCCCGACGTGCTTCTCCGTACCCACACCTCGTCGGTACAGACGCGCGTTATGACCACCCAGAAGCCGCCTATCCGCATTATCTGCCCCGGCCGTGTATATCGCAACGAGGCTATATCGGCCCGCGCCCACTGCTTCTTCCACCAGGTAGAGGCCCTGTATGTGGATAAGCACGTCACCTATTCCGACCTACGCCAAACATTGCTCTACTTTGCCCGCGAGATGTTCGGCCCCCAGACCCAGATTCGTCTCCGCCCCAGCTACTTCCCCTTCACCGAACCTTCGGCAGAAATGGATATCAGCTGTAACCTCTGTGGCGGCAAAGGCTGCTCGTTCTGCAAAGGCACCGGCTGGGTAGAAATCCTCGGATGCGGCATGGTTGATCCTGCCGTGCTCGACGCCTGCGGCATAGATTCGAAAGAATACACCGGTTTCGCACTCGGTATGGGTATAGAGCGTATCACCAACCTGAAGTACCAGGTAAAAGACCTACGCCTCTTCAGCGAGAACGACCGCCGCTTCCTCGACGAATTCGTCGCCGCGCACTAAAAGCGGACACAACCCATATACAGCAGGGCACTCCAAGGCCGAGTGCCCTGCTTTTTGTCGATAGATTCCTATAGCGAAGTCAAAAATGTAGTAACTTTGCAATATCAATGGTTTGCGGCCGTTAATATATTATGAAAAAGCAGTTACTCTACATCATCATATGCCTGATAGGCGCCGGGGTTGGGTCGTCGTGTCGTGGGCCGAAACTTGCCACGGCCAACGAGCAAATGGAACGCGGCGAATATTTCGATGCGTCGAAGACCTATCGAAAAATCTACAACCAGCTTACCAAGCGCGAAGAACGCCCCTTGCGCGGCGAGGTCGCGTACAAAATGGCGGAATGCCACCGACGTCTCAATCAGTATGCGAGGGCGTCGGCAGCGTATCAAAATGCAGCCCGATACGGTTATTCCGATTCTACCCTCTATCTGCACTTAGGCCAGATGCTTATGGCCGAGGGCAAATACGGCCCGGCAGTAAAGGCCCTCGAGGATTACCTTGCATGGAAACCCAATGACCGACTTGCCGAAAACACCCTTGCCGGAGCTCGTATGGGCCTGGCAAAGGAAGGTCAGACACGCTATATCGTGCGCAATGCCAAGCTATTCAATTCGCGAAGAGCAGATTATTCGCCGATGTATCTCGACAAATCGCTCGACCAGCTGTATTTCACCACGACTACCGAAAAGTCTACCGGTAATCATCGCAGCGAAATTACCGGCATGAAGAAAGGCGACATATGGTTTGCCACCAAAAACGAACGTGGCGAATGGAAACGCCCCGAACCTGTAGAGGGAGAACTCAATACCGAGGTCGACGAAGGCACCCCGGCATTTACCCCCGACGGCCAGACCATGTATCTGAGCCGTGCGCGTCGTGAGCTTAACTCCAATACCGGAGTCGAAATCTACACCTCGCAGCGCAGCGATGCCAAATGGAGCGCCCCTGTGAAATTCGAGATAACAGCCGACACCATATCGAGCTACGCCCACCCGGCGGTGTCGCCCGACGGCAACTGGCTCTATTTCACATCGGATATGCCCGGCGGCCATGGCGGTCGCGATATTTGGCGTATCAACCTGCGCGAGCGTGCGGGTTCGCTCGAAAATCTTGGCGAATGGATCAATACCCCCGGCGACGAGATGTTCCCGACGTTTCGCTCCGACTCGGTATTTTATTTCGCATCCAACGGTCACCCCGGCTTCGGCGGCCTCGATATATTCCGCGCCGAACAAACCAAATCGGGCGGCTGGAAAGTAACCAATATGGGACGTCCGGTCAATTCGCCTTCGGATGACTTCGGCATCACTTTCGGCGAGAAAGAAACCGGCTTTTTCAGTTCCAATCGCGGCGACAACCGAGGTTACGACCATATATATTCGTTCGAACTACCTGAACTCAAGATACAGATATCGGGCTGGGTGCTTGACAAAGACGAAGAGCCGGTGCCAAATGCGGTTATACGCATTGTTGGCAACGACGGTTCGAACCAAAAACAGATTGCCAAGCCCGACGGAACATTTTCCTTTCCTCTCGACCGAGGCGTAAGCTATGTAATGCTTGCAGGAGCCAAGGGATATCTCAATGCCAAGCAGGAGTTTACCAGCGATATTGCCGAGGAAGATGCCGAGTATAATGTAGACTTCATCCTTGCTTCGATTACCAAGCCTGTTGTAATCGACAATATTTTCTACGACTTCGACAAGGCTACCCTGCGCCCCGAATCCAAAGTCGCGCTCGACTCTATGGCTCAGGTGCTTCGCGACAATCCCAATGTGACTATCGAAATGGCATCGCACACCGACCGCAAGGGTACTGACGAGTACAACATCGACTTGTCGAGCCGTCGTGCCAAATCGGTAATCGACTATCTGATATCTGTAGGCATTGCACCCGACCGCCTGCAAAGTCACGGCTACGGAGAATCCCGCCCCAAGACAATCACCAAGAAACTGGCTCGACAATATCCCCAGTTCAAAGAAGGCGATGTACTGACCGAGGAATATATCCTCGCCCTACCGGAAGCCGACCAAGAAGTAGCCGACCAGATAAACCGACGCACAGAATTCCAAGTACTATCGATTGATTATCGAATGTTCTGACATGAGATTCCGCACAGAAATCGAACCCATAAAAACCAAGCACAGTATAGGGCATGACACACCGCTGCTGATGCTTGGTTCATGTTTTACCGACAATATCGGCGAGCGCCTCGACATTGACGGCTTCAATGTGATCCACAATCCCGCCGGACCGCTCTACAACCCTATGTCGATAGCATCGTGCCTGAACCGGGCACTCGAAAACCGGCCTTATACCGATGCCGACCTCACCCCGGGGCCGAACGGCATGCACTGCCTCGACTACGCCTCGCGATACAGCGGAGCGGACGGCGCTATCGTTATCGAAAAGGTCAACGCGGATTTCGGGCGCATCGCCGACCGCATCGGCAACCCATTGCTCCGCACCATTATTGTGACATTCGGCTCGGCGTTTGTATTCGAGCGCCATGGCCGCGTGGTGGGCAACTGCCATAAGTTTCCGGCATCCGAGTTTGTGCGCCGTCGCCTGAGCGTAGAAGAAATCACGGCAGCGTGGAGCAAGCACTTAAAGGCATTGCCCGATTACATCCATGTAGTCTTCACAGTGAGTCCGATACGGCATACCGCCGACGGCCTTCATGGCAATCAGCTAAGCAAATCGATACTGCTGCTTGCGGTCGACGAACTCTGCAACATGTTCCCGGACCGCACCGATTATTTCCCCTCGTATGAAATAATGCTCGACGACTTGCGCGATTACCGCTTCTACGCCTCCGACATGAAGCATCCGTCGGACGTAGCGGTCGATTATATCTACGAACTATTCAGCAACACTTACATGACCCCAAAAGCCCGGACGGAAGCCGCAGAGAGCCGCCGCCGTTACAAGGCTTCGCAACATAGACAAATCCTATGAGAACTATCTCAGTATTTAACCTCTCGTATCTCAATGTGTGTCCGACCGAAGTCCGCTTCGCCCCCTCCGACCCCGACGGACAGCACGAAATAATATATCTCGCGACCGACAGCCGCGACATTACCAATCCCACCGACACCGTATTTGCGGCTATCCGCACCGGTGTCAACGACGGCCACCGTTATATACCCGAACTTTATAGCAAAGGCGTGCGGGCCTTTATAGTCGAGAGCCTTAGCGACGAACTCCGCGCTCTCGATGCAAGCTTTATCGTTGTTGAGTCGGTCGAAGAAACCCTCAGGCGTATAGCCTACGCACGCATACGCGGCTGCGAGGGCGGTATCATAGTCACCGGCAGCTACGGCAAGACAAAGACCAAGGAACTGATATACCGCACCCTGCTCAACCACGGCAACACATACCGCAGCCCACGCAGCTGGAACAGCGGCATAGGCGTGCCCCTGGCAATCTGGGACATGACTATCGACAATGCTAAACCCGACCATATCATAACCGAAGTCGCTATCGACGGCCCGGGGCAGGGTGTCAAGATGCAGCAACTACTGGCCAATTCGCATCATGTGGGGGTAATAACACCGATTACCGACGAACACGACGAGGCCTTCGACAGCCATGCCGACAAAGTGCGCGAAAAAATCGATATCGTGCGCAAATGCAACACAATCGTCTACGCCGATACCGACGTGGAATTGCGCCGCCAGTTGCAGGAACTCAAGGGCGTAGAGCTTATCCCTGTAGCGGTGCCACAGCCCGGTAGTGCTTGCCCCACGATTTTCCATGCCCTTGCCGAGTGTGTATGCAGTTTGTATGATGTTCCTCAGGAAGATATAACTACGCTAATGATGCAGCCGGCTATCGACATGCGCCGACGCATATCACCGGCGAGCTGCGGCAATACAATAATCCGCGACCTCTTTACCCCCGACCTTAGGTCTCTTGCCGACAGCCTCAAGTTTTTCTGCCGCCACACCGACAACAAGCGCTGCAAGATACTCGTAGTAGGAGATTTGCTGACCAAGGACCACAGCGACGATTCGTTGCTCGGACTTTACACCCGTGCCATAGCCCTGGCTCGCCGCAGCGGTATCGACAGCATAGTCTTCACCGGCTACGACGTGACAACTGTAAAAACAATGTTGCCCGCGAGCGACGACCTGATATTTGCCGACAGCGCCCTCATCACCGACATCGAGGCCGGACGCTCGTGGCACGACAGCGACATATTGGTATTCGGCGAGGGCTCGGTAAGCCCCTATCTCAATGCCCTCGAAAGTGCAGCCCACGACACAACACTCGAGGTAGACCTCGATGCCTTGGTTAGCAACTACAATTACTACCGCCACCTCGTAGCGCCCGGCACCGGCATTGTCGCCATGGTGAAAGCCTCGGCCTACGGCACCGGGGCTGTAGAAGTTGCAAAAACCATGCAGGATGCCGGAGCGGCGTACCTTGCAGTGGCTGTTATCGATGAGGGCATAGCACTCCGCGACGCAGGCGTAAGCATGCCGGTGATGGTGCTCAATCCTATCACCAACCGTCATCGTTCGCTCTTTACCCACCGACTCGAACCGGCAGTATTCTCGCTGGGCGAATTACACACCTTGCGAGGCGAAGCCGCACAAACCGGGGTAGACGACTATCCAATACATATCAAAATCGATACCGGCATGCACCGCGTGGGCTTCCTCGAGAGCGAAATCGACCTTCTTGCCAAAGTATTGTCCGAGCAATCGCAACTACGTGTGGCATCGGTATTCACCCACCTTGCCACAGCCGACTGCATAGATATGGACGACTATACCGAGATGCAGATAGCACACTTCTCTGCAGCCGCCGACCGCCTCGAAAAAGCATTAGGCTACAATGTGAAACGCCATTTCCTCAATACCGCCGGAATGATGCGCTTTGCCGACGAAGCACGCTACGATATGGCCCGCCTCGGCATCGGTCTCTACGGCATTTCCCCCTACAACACCCCCGATGCCGAGAATCTCAAGCCTGTGGCAGCATTGCGCACACGCATCATCTCGCTCAAGAACTGGCCTGCCGACACCCCCATAGGCTATGGTTGCAAAGGACGCACACAGCGCGACAGTATCATCGCCACAATACCGGTAGGCTATGCCGACGGCATCAACCGTCACCTGGGCCGTGGGAATGCATCGTTCTACGTGAAAGGCATACCCTGCCCTACTATCGGCAATATCTGCATGGATCAGTGCATGGTCGACGTAACAGAGGTCGACCAGCCTCGTGTGGGAGACGCGGTAGAGGTATTCGGGCCGTCGCAACCGGTAGAGGTACTTGCCGAAAAACTCGACACAATACCGTACGAAATACTTACTTCTGTCAGTCCGCGAGTCAAACGCACCTACCTCAAGCGCTGATTAAAATATTTTAGTTATCTTTGTAGCAATGAAACTGAAAACAATAATATCGGGACTTGCGCTAATCGCAACATTATCGACAAGCGCAACCCCACCTGTAACCGTAGAGTACGAGGCCTCGCTATGGGCCAATGCTTCTACAGGTGACCTCGCACCGTATATGATCGGGTCGTGGCGCTACGGACGCATCAACGGCTCGAAAGGCATCTGGCAGGACGGACGCATAGAAAAACGCATGAGCCTCGACACCCGCTTTTCGTGGGGCGCGGGCGTGGAATATATCGCCGGATACGGTTCGGCTGCGCCATACGACTGCTATGACGAATCCGGCGACTATTGGTACACTCGCCATAACCGACAGGCACCGCTGAGACTACACCAGCTTTACGGCGAAATAAAATACAGGGGCGTATACCTGCTTGCCGGCATGAAAGAGCGCCATTCGCTCATTGTAGACGATGCCCTATCGTCGGGCGACCTTACGCGCAGCAACAATGCCAGGCCTATACCCGGAGTAGCCGCAGGTTTTGTCGACTTCCAGAATATCCCCTTTACCAACGGCTGGGTACAGATAGATGGCGAAATCATGTATGGCCGCTTTTTCGACGGCGACATGCGCGAAAAAACATTCGACTACTACTCCGGCGTCTATACCGACGACATGTACTATACCTACAAGCGCTGCTATTTCCGCACCAAGCCCTCGCAGCCCCTTTCGGTTACTGTCGGCATGCAGGCTGCCGGATTATTTGGCGGTACTTCGCACTGGTATCGCCATGGCAAGTTAGACCGCGTAGAAGCTCGCGGCTTCCATATACGCGACCTTTGGGATATGTTTTTCCCAACTGAGGGCGGCGAAGACTACTATAAAGGCGGCAGCCTGGGCTCGTGGGACTTCAAGGCCCGCTATGCCTTCAAGGACGGTTCGCAACTGTCGGCATACTTCGAATGGCCATGGGAAGACGGCTCGGGTATCGGCAGAATGAACGGTTTCGACGGTGTGTGGGGCTTGCAATATGATTTCGCCCGCAAAGGCTGGATAAGCAAAGTTGTGGTCGAATATCTCGATTTCACCAATATGTCGGGACCAATCCACTGGGCACCGGGCGACTCACCCGGCACCGACCTCACCGACTCGGCAACCGGCAGCGACGACTACTACAACAATGCGTATTACGGCACATACACCAACTATGGCATGGGCATAGGCACCCCCTTCCTGATGTCGCCGATATATAACAGTAACGGCAATGCGGCCTATCTCCACAATCGCGCCCGGGGCTTCCATGCCGCCGTTACCGGCAATCCGACCGAAGAGTGGAGCTACACCGCCAAGATAAGCTACCAGCGGGCCGGAGGCTCGGGCTGGGTGCCTGCGCATAGCAGGATCAGCGACACTTCTGCACTGGTAGCAGCCTGCTGGACACCAAGCGGAAAACTCAAAGGCCTTTCGCTTACCGCCGAGCTGGCATTCGATGTAGGCAAACTGCGTGGCAACAACTTCGGCGCAATGGCCGGAGTATCATATAAGGGCGATTTTACTTTTGGCAAGAAATGAAAGCAAAGATATTTTTACCGATTATTTTGCTGGGCATACTCGCTCTTGGAGGATGCACGCAGAACAACGGCCATATAGGCCGCTTATTCGGCGCATGGGTTATGACCGAGATGACCGTCGACGGTGTAGAGAAAGTGTTTCCCGACGATGTGTATACATCCATGGCCTTTCAGAGCGGAGTTGTACGCTTCGATTATCACTATGCCCACAACTCTCGCACCGAGCGCTACGGCTCGTGGGTAGAAACCGACAACAATGTGACATTCAATTTCACCCATTCCGACGATAATACCACGGCAGGTACAGGCCACTATGCAGCCCCCGACTGGCTCGACCTGCCACAAAAAACAAAAATAGACATGACTATTGCCGACTGCGGTGGTGGCCGCCTGACCCTCGTCTACGCCACACCGGACGGCAAAACCATAATTTATAAATTCGAACGCACATGGTAACAGAAAAGCAGGTGCTTGTCACCGGTGCCGACGGCTTCATCGGCAGCCACCTGACCGAAGCCTTACTCGACAAAGGATATAAAGTGCGGGCGCTTGCCCAATACAACAGTTTCAACAACTGGGGCTGGCTCGAAGATATCGCACCACGCCAAGACCTTGAGATTGTTTGCGGCGATGTACGCGACCCCGATTTCTGCCGCGAGATATGCCGAGGCATAGATACCGTATATCATCTTGCAGCGCTTATAGCCATACCTTACAGCTACTTAGCCCCCGACAGCTATGTAGACACCAATATCAAAGGTACGCTCAATATGTGCCAGGCTGCCCGCGACGCAGCCTGCAGGCGCATCGTGGTAACATCGACCAGCGAAGTCTACGGCACAGCCAAATACGTACCTATCGACGAGAAGCATCCCCGTCAGCCCCAATCGCCCTACTCGGCTACAAAAATCGGGGCTGATGCGATAGCGCAGAGTTTCTACAATGCTTTTGACCTGCCGGTGGTGACAGCACGGCCGTTCAACACTTTCGGCCCTCGCCAGAGCGCTCGTGCCATAATACCGACAATCATCACCCAAATTGCCGCCGGACGCGACAAAATCCGCCTTGGCGACCTTAGCCCTACCCGCGACTTCAACTACGTTGCCGATACTGCTGCAGGATTCATTGCCCTTGGCGAGACTCCCGGTATCGAAGGCCGCGACATCAACATCGCCACAGGCCGCGAGGTTTCCATGGCCAAGACCCTTGAGACCATAGCACAGCTAATGGGCCGCGAGGTCGAAGAAGTGGTAGATACCGAGCGTCTGCGACCGGCAAAGAGCGAAGTCAACCGCCTGCTTGGCGACAACAGCCTGATTACATCGCTGACAGACTGGCGTCCGCGTCACACCCTCGAAGAAGGCTTGCAAAAAACTATCGACTGGTTCGTAAAGCCCGAAAACCTGGCCAAGTATAAAATCGATATCTACAACCGATGAACGCACTACGAAACAAAGGCCGTATAGGCCTGTTCTTTCTTGGCGGAGCCAAGCGAGTAGCCATTGCCCGGATGTTCAAAGAGGCTGCAAGCCACTACGGTCTCGAATGCGACATCACCGCATACGAGCTTTGCAGCCACTCGGCAATCGCATCGGAAGGCAATGTAATCGAAGGCCTTAAATGGAGCGACCCGGCGATTATTTCCGACCTCGACCGCATAGTAAGCGAATCGGGAATCGACATCATGCTACCATTCGTAGACCCTGCGGTGGGCGTGGTAGCCGACTATGTAAGCGCCGACAATGTAGCCCGCGTTTTTGCCCCTGTAAGCAGCCGAGAACAATCCGACCGCATGTTCGACAAAATCGCTGCAGCCGACTTATTCGAGAATCTCGGGCTGCCTATTCCTCCGACATGGCGTCACGACACCCCCTGCGGACACCTGATAGCAAAACCGCGTTTCGGGTCGGCATCGAAGGGTCTGGAAAAAATCGACAATCTGAGACACCTCTACCAGGTAATAGGACGCGGCGAAGACAAATATCTGATACAGCAACGCTTCGACAACCGCGAGGAAATAACAGTAGACTGCTATGTGGGCATGCGCAGCGGCAAGGCAGTAGCCATAAGCCCCCGCCGACGCGGCGAAGTAGCCGGAGGCGAAGTTGTACGCACTATCACTTTCGCCGATGCCGAAGTTGAATCGCTCGTGCGTCGCACCCTCGAGGCTACAGGCCTTCGTGGAGCTGTGACCGTACAGCTTCTGCGCGACCTCGACACAGACAAACTGATGATAATGGAAGTGAACCCGCGATTAGGCGGTGGTGTGGTAGCATCAGTACATGCCGGGGCCGACATACCACGGCTCATCATCGCCGACGCTCTCGGAGAGGAATTACCATATATGCAGGCAACACCGGGCGTAGAGACCGTTCGTTACCTTGCCGATGTAGTTTTTTATCCTGACCAAAAATGAATTCAGATAAAGTAATTATAATCGCCGAGGCCGGTGTAAACCACAACGGCAATCTCGAAATGGCCCGGCAAATGGTTCGCGAAGCCCGCAAGGCCGGGGCCGACTACGTGAAATTCCAGACCGCCGTGCCCGAGCTTGTGATATCGACCTTCGCCCCCAAAGCCGAGTATCAGAAAGAAACCACAGGCAACGACCAGAGCCAGCTCGAAATGTGCAAGGCCATCCACTTGCCACTGAGCGACTATGCCGGATTGGAGCAGCTATGCCGTGAAGAAGGTATCGGCTTTATGAGCACTCCGTTCGACCTCGTTTCGATCGACTGTCTTGCAAAACTCGACATGGACTACTGGAAGATACCGTCGGGCGAAATCACCAACCTGCCCTACTTGCGCAAAATCGGCTCTCTTGGGGCGAAGATTATCATGTCGACAGGTATGGCTACCCTCGACGAGGTAGAATATGCCGTCAAAGTACTCGAAGAATCGGGCACACCGCGCAGCAACATATGGCTTCTGCACTGCACCACGCAGTACCCTGCGCCGTATGAATCTGTCAACCTGCGAGCTATGGACGCCTTGGCTACACTCGGTTGCGCCGGAGTCGGCTATAGCGACCACACCATAGGCACCGATGTGGCAGTAGCAGCCGTTGCTCGTGGAGCACGTATCGTAGAAAAGCATTTTACCCTTGACTGCAACCTACCGGGGCCTGATCACAGGGCAAGCCTCGAACCGGCACAGCTTACCGAACTCGTCGCCGCTATCAGGCGCACAGAGGCCGCTCTCGGCAACGGCATAAAGGAAGCTGCCGATGCCGAACGTCCCAACATCGACATTGCCCGCAAGAGCATCGTTGCAGCACGCGATATTGCCAAAGGCGAAGTGTTTAGCGAGGAAAACCTTGCTTGCAAACGACCCGGCGGCGGCATCTCGCCCATGCGCTGGGACGAGGTTGTAGGGCAAGCAGCCACTCGCGCCTTTGTTGCCGACGAGCTGATTACACTCTGACACAATGCTGTTTACTTAAGGAGAAAGAGTGTCAGCGATAGGAGCTGTCCTTTTGAATAATCACCCCTTAAGTAAACAGCATTACACTCTGACGATACACTACAATATAAAAAGGGTGTCAAAACCTATCGGGTCGTTGATAATGACCGAGGTTTGACACCCTCTTTTTATTTAATCGTCTTTTTCGTCCTTAAACAATTGGTCGTGTTCGTCGAGGTAGAAGTATTTCGACAACAAGGCTATGAATTTCGCAATCTGCGCCATGGCTTTCGAGGTCGACTCCGATATTTCGGTGTGCTTCAGTTTCATGAGCAGCCAGCCATAGAGGGCGTTGAAACAGGTTTCGATTTCACCCGCGGGGCTGTCGCCCGACTTTGCCCTCAACTCCACAATGTAAGGCAATGTGGCGTAAAACTCCTTGTGGTACTCTACAAACTTCGGGTCGGCGAGGACACGCTTGTTCAGATCGGCCAAAGTACCGATAATATTCTTGTTCATCTGCAGGTGTCCGCCCTGCACCACTTCTTCACGACGCATCATATCGATCAGCGATTCATACCACTCAGCCATTTGCTTCATGGTTTCCTCGTCTACAGGGTAATGGCTTATAACATTAGCCTTGATTTTATCGAGGTCGAGACCATTGGCGCGTATGAGATCTTCAATCTGCCACATATACAGCAGATACTCGGCTATATTGTCTTTCCTTTTCTGAGATGCAATTATCATATTGAGTTATCTTTGTCACTTAAACAATTAAAATGCCGACCGGGCATCACGCCCTGACCGGCATTCTTAGTCAATCAATTATGAAAACAGTTAATTCGCTTTATAAATCTGCGTCACTATGTGCAAGTACACATATAAGACGCATCAAGATTAATAAAGTTACACTTCGACGAGCGAATTTAACTATTTTTTTGACTCTTTGCCGAATATTGCATCGTGGCGGTGCAACATATTAAGGAATTTGAGGTCGTCGCGCAAAGGAGCCACATTGATACGGCCATCTACAGCCTCGGTCCAGTCATGATAATTGGCATATCCGAGGTCGAGAGATTTTGATGCAAGTTCCATAGCCTTGTCGAGGTCGCCGTACTGAGCATAGAAGCATGCGCCGTAGTAATGTATCAGGCCGTCGTAGTCGGTAACCATTGCGAGGATATTGTCCATCCAGCGCTTGCCAAGTTCGGTCTGACGAAGGAAGAGCTGGGCGAAGCCCTTGAGCGAGCGAGGATTGTCGATGTAGAAATGGTCCATATCGGCAACCTTGTTGTATAGGTCTTCGGCAGCATTCTCCTTGTTGAGATACTTTTCGAACACCCATGCACGCAGCATCATATAGTACGGATTTTCGGCATCATTAAGGATGGCCTCGCCAAGAAGATTAGACGCTTCGTCGTAATTGCCTACGCCAACATATGCAAGAGCCATTTCTACGAGGGCATCGTTGTTCTGACGGTCAACGGCGAGAGCTGTCGCTGCGGCCTTTACAGCATCGTCGTACTTCTGCATCGCACGCAATATCTTACTACGCAGCACGTAGTGGTCGGCATTGTTGCGCACCATACCGAGGGCGCGGTCGATAAAGTCGAGTGCGTCGGCATAGTTGCCAAGGCAATAGTTGCACTCCGCAATTGAGGCATATATGCCATGATAATTATACAAGCGTTCGTCGAGTATGGTCTGATAGTCGTTTATGGCAGCAAGATAGTGATAATGCGCCTGGGCGATTACGGCCCTGATATATCGGAACATACCTACTTGAGGAGCCTCGCTTACAGCCTTGCTCAACCCTGCCATTGTGGCGGGATAATTAGTATTGCCGTAGTCGATGAGTTCCTGCATAGCACGCGGATGCTTGTTGTCGCTCGAGATTGCGAGTATCAGGTCGTCGACAGCACCGTTGTGGTCGCCCATGAGGCGGCGCACCGATGCACGACGCACGTAGGTCTCGGCATTGTTGGGGTCGATATTAACGGCCGATGCAAGCATTTCGTTTGCTACGCCAAGGTTATTCTCTTTCACAGCAACTCGAGCAAGGCCTATATACGACTCTATACCCCTGGGGTTGAGGCGCTGCAATTTCTGGAAGTCGAACTTGGCTTCAGGATATTTGCCAAGAGCGAACTCTGTATTGGCTTTCTGATAGACAATGTTGTAAGAATCCGGATCGATTTCGGCAGCCTTCTTTAGGTCTTTGAGAGCCTGCTCTGGGCGCTTGGTTTCATTATAGATACCGGCGCGGAGCACATATGCGCGAAGGCATACATCTTCTTCGGTGGGAGGGGCGAGCTGTATTACCTTATCCACATCGGCAAGTGCACGGATGTATTCGTCGTGACGGTAATACTCGTCGGCACGGCTCATGAGGATGTTGTAGTCGTTTGGGTTCTCGCGCAATTCCTCTTCATACACAGCCAGCACGGCCTGTGTCATAGGATTCTGGATGCTCGACTGCGCAGCTGCCGGCAATGCAGCCATTAACGACATTGCTGCAGCTACAAGTATAGTGTTGAATTTCATATACGGATTATTTAAAATCGTTGATTGTGCGTCGAATTGCCACAAGACGAGTCAGCAATGACTCGAGCAAATCGAGACGCAACATATTTGCACCGTCGCTTTTAGCATTGGCCGGGTCGGTGTGGGTTTCCATAAAAATACCGTCGGCACCGGTAACTACTGCAGCTCGGGCGATAGTCTCTATCATTTCGGGGCAACCACCGGTAACACCACCTGCTGTATTGGGCTGCTGGAGCGAATGAGTGCAGTCTACAATCACCGGGCACTTGCAAGCTTCCTGCATACGAGGAACTCCTCGGAAATCAACAATCAAGTCACCATAACCGAAAGTAGTGCCTCGCTCGGTTACAGCAACATCGTCGCATCCTCCGGCGCGTACTTTCTCGACGGCAAAACGCATTGACTCAGGTGCAAGAAACTGCCCCTTCTTGATATTTACCGCTTTGCCGGTGTGTGCAGCAGCAATCAGCAGATCGGTCTGTCGACAAAGAAAAGCCGGAATCTGAAGTATATCCACAAAATCGGCAGCCATAGCAGCTTCCTGTGCAGTGTGGATATCGGTAACGACAGGAACACCGAGTTCGCGCCCTACGCTATTGAGGATTCTCAAGGCCTCGATATCTCCGATACCTGTAAACGAATCGAGGCGGCTGCGGTTTGCCTTGCGGTAACTGCCTTTGAAAGCAAACGGTATATCAAGCCTGCGGCATATATCAGCAATAGTCCGGCCTATATGATAGGCCATCTCCTCGCCTTCGATCACGCACGGACCGGCAAGAAGGAAGAAATTGGAGCCTTGGCTCAGTTGGTTGAATGTTGAAGACATTGGTTTATTATATGTATAGTATCACAGCCTACGAGTGCTGCGGTTTCTGTGCGCAGACGGTTGTCGCCCATGGTGACTGGGATAAAACCGGCTTCTCTGGCACGTAAAATTTCTTCCGGGTCAAAATCGCCCTCAGGACCAATCAGAATAGTAGCGTCGGCTCCCGGGGTATATGCCCTGGCAAGCAGTTGACGGGGGGTATCGGCATCGCAATAACCCACAAAACGCTGTTGATTCTCCGGGCGGGGTTCTTTGAGAAAATCGACGAGCGGAATGGTTGGTTCTATAATCGGCAAGGTAGCCTTGAGCGATTGTTTCATTGCCGAAACCGCGATACGCTCGAGTCGCTCGGGCTTGAGCTCTTTGCGCTCGGAGCGTCGGCATCTGACAGGAACAAAGCGGTCGACACCAATCTCGACGAGTTTTTCGACAAGCCATTCCATGCGGTCGGCATGTTTTGTCGGTGCGACAGCCACAGTAATACAGGGTTGCCATACCTTTGGCAAATCCTTACGATCTACGACCTCTACCACCGCGCCACGATGATCGTCGACGACAAGGCGGCACATATACAGGCTGCCTTTACCGTCGACGACTTCGATGTCGTCACCGGGCTTCCGCCGCAACACACGCACAGCATGTGCGCTCTCGTCGGCAGGGAGCACCGGATTTATCGCAATATCAGGAGCATAGAAACGAATCATATCAATTCACCATACCTTCGGGATCCTCGACAGTGGCAGCTTCCTTGCTCTTTGCGTCGGAATGTATATCGTGATCCTTGAAAATCAAAAAGAAAAGTATAGCCACTACAGCCGCATATCCGGCAAAGATAAGCCACGAGGTCTCCCAACCGTGAATTTGATCCATTCCTTCGGGGCGGCTGAATACATTATGGTCGATAATCTTCTGGGCTACAAGTGTGCCGCAGGTCGCACCGATTCCGTTTGTCATAATCATAAACAGGCCCTGGGCTGACGAACGGATATCGGATGTAGTTTTCTTGTCGACATAGAGCGAACCGCTGACATTGAAAAAGTCAAAGGCGATACCATAGACAATCATCGACAGTATAAACAGCCAAACACCCGAGCCGGGGTTGCCGATACCAAAGAACCCGAAACGGAACACCCACGCAAGCATGGCCATGAGCATCACAATCTTAATGCCATAGCGGCGCAGGAAGAATGGTATGAGGAGTATGCACAAAGTTTCGCTCATCTGCGATATGGATATCAGCGCATTTGCATTGTGTACGCCCCATGTATCAGCATACTCGGGTATACTGCCAAAGCTCTGTATGAAGGGATTGGCAAAGCCATTGGTAATCTGCAGCGACACACCCAACAACATGCTGAATATAAAGAATACAGCCATTTGTCGGTCTTTAAACAAGGCAAAAGCCTTGAGGCCGAGAGCTTCGGAGAGCGATTTTTTCTGTCCTTTCGGCGCTGTCGGACACGCAGGCATAGAAAGCGCATATGCAGCCATTACAAAGCTGATAACACCTGAGGTAAGCAGCTGTGCGGCAGTATTCTGAAAGCCTGTAAAGTTGACAAACAACATGGCAATGATAAAGCCGACTGTTCCAAATACTCGTACGGGCGGGAAATGCTTCACCGGGTCGAGGCCGTACTTGTTGAGGGCAGCGTACGATACCGAGTTCGACAAGCCGATAGTAGGCATAAAGAACGCCACCGACATAGTATAAAGAGTAAACAATGGAGCAAACTCAACTGCGGGGCTGTTGATAGCGTACCACCCGGCAGCACACATAAATCCACCGGCCAGCACATGGCATAGGCTTAGCATCTTCTGAGCCTGCACCCAGCGGTCGGCAACGATACCTATAAGACCCGGCATAAATATAGAAACTAAACCCTGCACAGCATAGAACCAGCCGATATTCTCGCCTTGACCAATCTTGGCAAGATATGCACCTAATGATGTGAGGTAAGCGCCCCAAACGGCAAACTCCAGAAAGAGCAAAACCGCCATGCGCACTTTTAATTGTAAGCTGTCTGATCTCATTGTCTATTTGTTTTCTTCGGTATTAGTATTATTTCCTTTCTTACGATTTAATATTTCGCTTATTCGTGCCGCCTCTTCGTAGTCTTCGCTATCGATAAGGGCCGACAGCGTGCGTTCGAGTTCTTCAATAGTAAAGTTTTCGGGGCGAGGCTCGGCATGATAGTCATCGCGGTCAGCATAGGTCCGGCCTTCGTCGTCATCATCGGCAATTGCATCATCCAGATTCCATGATTCGTTCTCTTCATCGTGGTCGCGGCGCAATTCCTCTTCGTCTATGACAAAACCTGTCTGCTCGATAATAGCGCGAGTAGTAAAGATTGCGGTGTGTGTGCGCAGGGCAAGTGCAATGGCATCACTGGTGCGGGCATCAATCTGCACTGTTCGCGAACCGTCGCTGAAGGTCAGTTCTGACGAAAAGATGCCGTCTTCGAAACGATAGATAAAAACCTCCTTGAGTTTGACCCCGAAAGCATGTGCAAACGACACAAACAGGTCGTGGGTCAAGGGGCGGGGCGTACGTATGCCCTCAAGAGTTATTGCAATCGACTGGGCCTCGGCTGCACCGATTATAACCGGTATACGCCTCGGACCATGATCTTCGGCGAGTATCAGGGCATAAGCGCCCGACTGCAACTGACTGTACGACAGTCCCAAAACGTGGAGGCTGATTCTATCTTCCATAGGAGAGTTATATTTTACCGGCACCTGTTATTATGCCGGAGCCATAGCATATGCGGTGATCGGGGTCGTAAACAGCGGTAAACTGTCCCGGTGCAATACCCTGTACCTTGATATCCGATTCAATCACGTATTCTCCCGGAGCGCCGTCTACTTTTCGTATCGTGCCGGGGAAGAAGTCGGGCGTATGGCGGTTCTTGAATGTAAGCTTTACACCGTCGATAGCATCATCTCCCCATGGATCTGCGGTAATAAATTGCATCTCGGCAAGATGAAGGGTGTTTCCATATTGTTTTTCGGTATCGTAACCGCGCGATACATATATCACATTGTCGTGGATGTTTTTGCGCACTACGAACCATGGGCCGCCACTTAGACCGAGGCCTTTGCGCTGTCCGATTGTATGGAACCAGTAACCTCGGTGCTCGCCGAGTTTACGACCGGTCTCTATTTCGACTATCGGGCCGGGGCGTTCGCCAAGGTGACGCTTGATGAAATCATTGTAGTTAATCTTGCCAAGGAAGCATATGCCCTGCGAATCTCGTCGCAAAGCATTGGGCAGTTTGGCCTCGGCAGCAATACGGCGCACATCGGCTTTGGGCATATTCCCAAGGGGAAATATCAGGTGCTCGAGCTGATGACCGGTAATGCGTGCAAGGAAATCGGTCTGGTCTTTGACCGGGTCGACTGCGGTAGCAAGCCACTTGCGGCCTTGGTCATCGATAAGCGTGCTCGCATAGTGCCCGGTAGCGGTAAGGTCGAAAGCTCGGCCCCAACGCTCTTCGAAAAAGCCAAACTTTATCAGTGAGTTGCACATGATATCGGGGTTAGGCGTCAGACCGGCCTTGACTGTGCGCAGGGCATAGGCCATGACATTGTCCCAATATTCTTCGTGTAACGACACGACTTCGAGGGGGAGACCATACTGACGAGCTATCAAGCTACACATTTCGATATCTTCCTCGGCCGAACAGTCACCCCTGCCGTCGTCCATACCGATACGGATATAGAACAGATGCAGGTCAAGCGAGGGGTCCTGCGCCAACTGATGCACAACCACGGCACTATCTACGCCGCCCGACACGAGTACGGCGATACTCTTGCGATCACTCATTTGCTGCAGATGTATTTTTGTTCTTTTTATTGGCCACTTCAAATGCTCCAAGCAGGTATGGCAAGCCAAGGTTTTTTGCCAAAACCTTGTGACCGCCGTTGAGATATACCAATTGTGGTTTTATCCTTAGGTCAAAATAGTCGTGAGCAGCAGGCATTGCAACCTTGTGCCACGCTTCAGGCAGGGATGCGGCGGCTGTCTTCCATTCTTCGCCGGGTTCGCCGGGATGTACACAAACCACTGTCAGTTCGCCGCGCTCTATAAGTTCGCGCACATTAGGATTGGCACTCAGGCGGATACGTGTTACCGAGCAGTCTACATTGTCGGGTTCGTTGAAGAACACCAGGATAGAGCGGCCTTTAATGTCGCTGAAACTACCCTTTGTTCCGTCGGGTGATATAATCTCGATTGGCGGCACAATGCTGCCAACGGCGCTCGAGCTCATACGTTTATAGTCGGCCTCGAAGGGTACTTTCTGCTCCTTTTTGATTTTTTTATGCTTCGATGCAGCAAGGGCAAAGGGCATGTAGAGCTCGTCGGAACGATACTGCGAAGTATCGGCATAGAGCCAGCCGCGTGCCATATTGGCCAATGTAAGTGTCTCCGGGCCTTTTTTAACGAATTTCGCCAACAAATTATCAATAGCGGCATGAACGGTATCGGCCGAAGCATGGGGTAATAACGCCACCCACGCGCCAAAGGCTTCGTTGAATTTGTCGGGATGTGACATAGCATAGTCAAAGCGACAACGATGCCAATAACGGCTTATGATATAGTCGCAGCGGGGCTGCAGCTGCATAATCGAATCAGGTGGCATGGGGTAACTTACCAGCTTTTCATCAGTCTGTGCGGATGCCGACAGAGAAACAGATGCCACTATTAGCAATAAAATATTTAATATCGTTTTTCTCATATTAGAGTATGCCATTTATCTTACAAAATTAGCAAAAAATCCTTGACTTAATGGCTCGTTGACATAAAAATCTTTGACCGTATTGTAATTTGTCGACAATTGTTTTAAATATTGTTAAACAACAGAGCCAATTACTAAAAAAGACTTACTTTTGTATATTAATCAGCCAAGTTTCGCAAGCTGTAACTTGCTCACTGTTATTCGTATTTCGGTTATTGACAAACAACCGATAATCAATTAACAAAAAACAAACGAAGCATGCGAAACCTAAGTCAATTATATACGGGTAAGATGACAGAATATTACATAATCGACAACAATGGCAACCAGGTAGGGCCAATCACCGAAGTACTTTTCTACAATTATGGCGTAACCGCGTCCACACTCGTGTGGTGCGAAGGCATGAGCGAATGGAAACACGCATCCGAAGTACCCGGACTGCGTCACCTGTTCGGCCCGGCCATACCACCGACCCCGCCTGTAACACCGCCGCCGTTTTGCGAGAACCGCGAGCAGGAATCGGCAGGTTATGGCAACGACCAGGGGCGCTACCAGCATCAACAATGGGACCGGCAATACAATCAGGTCTGCCCGCCCACATATCTGGTATGGGCGATTTTATCTACACTGCTCTGCTGCATTCCATTAGGCATAATCTCTATCATATTCTCTTCAAGAGTGCAGACACAATGGAACCAAGGCGACTTCGAGGGGGCAAAGAAATCGTCGCAGCAAGCCAGACTGTGGGCTATAATAGCCGGGGTAGCCGGTATTCTTACAATAGCTTTAAACCTGGGTCTTTTCATCTTCTCGAGCTTCCTCTATTGAACTCTTTATAATTGATGAGTGTTATTAGAATAAACTAAAATAACACTCAATTATGAAAGAAATAGCGCTATTAGGAACCACCGGTCATGTACACGGAGATGTACTGGGCGCACTCCTTGCCCGAGGCCTTAGTGTGAACACGATGGTCGACTTTCCCGAAAGAGTAATGGTACAAGATAGCCGATTGACTATCATGCACCTTCCACTGAGCGACCACGAACGTGTAAAAGAAGCACTCGAAGGATACCACGACGTAGTACTCACCTACAACGACAACCTTTCGGACTCCTACACCAACGATTTGGCCCTCAAGTACTTTATCGACACCGTACACGCAGCTCGAGAAGCCGGTGTTGCACGTATAATTGTAGTCGGTTCGCCTCAGTCTACAGCCTACTTTGTTACCGATTTACGCCGTCTCGACGACATCGACTGGGTATATATCTCAACAGAAAACAATTATCCCGATCGCGTTGCCGACGAAATATTAACCCCGCGCTTCCATCGCGAAGAATACACGGAAGCGTAATTCTCATTCTTCTCTCTCGCCTTAAAAGGCAGCCGGCCGGACTCTTTAAGTCCGGCCGGCTTTGCGTTTATATTAAAATAATCTTTTTCGTCGCTCCTTAAGCCATTGACAATTAAAGCCAGGCAATCGCTCTCGCTCGGAAAGTATAATCGCCGCATAGGAGATGCCGATAGTCATACATCCCTCGGGCGTAAATATACCCGCAAAACCGCCGAATCCCCACATAAAGTTGAGACAGAGCACAGTCAGATAATAGTAGGCATTGGGCAACTTGCGTATTATATAATATAGATATAACAGCAAGCTTGAAACCACTATCAAGCCTAACCAGCCTGCATAAATATACAATTGTACTTGATTGATTTCCACAGCTGTAGAAACCTCTATACTGGCTTCGACATCTGAATAATACTCGTTCTCAATAATATATTGATTAAGAGTTGTTTTTTCCGGATGCAAAAAGCCAAGTCCTATCAGCTGACGGTTTTCGCGCTCAACTACGTCAAGTTTCGGCAAGGCCTGTGCCATACGACCCGAACCAAATTCCGCAATATCTTCGTCATCGACCGCATTAAACAAATCTATAAATTGATCTACACTCGATTTGATACGTAGTCGCGACTGAAAACTATCATTATGAATTTGTGTCGGCAAGAAACTATCAAGGACATAAATCCCGACAAGAAAAACCACCGCACCAAAACCCCACATCATTAGTTTCTTAAAGCCACCTTGGAAGATAATAAAAGTGACCACGAAACCCATAATGATTGTAAATGTCTGACTCGCTACTAACGAACCGATAAACAGCAACCATTGCCACCATGTAAGTCGGTAAGAACGTATTAGCGGAATAAATATCAGACAATATAAATAAAGTCCGGACGGATAGATACGGTATATAATACCACTTAAAGGATGAATCGCCGGGCTGAAGATTGTAGAGCCGTTACTGCCTAAATCATTTGGCACTAAAATATGCCCGCTTATAACGTATGCATCAAGCATATAAAATATTGCCATTACAAGACAAAAGTAAAATGTCTTGCGCAAAAACACATCGAACTCGAACTTATGTCCGGAAAACACCCAAAAAGGCACTATGATATACAGTATCATCCAAAAATGCCTCATCTGGAATATCTGAATTTTAATACTCTCTACAGACAACAAGGCAATGATGAACAAAAAACCAATATAGACAAGAAGCACAACCAGTGTCTTCTTAAGTATAGGTGGTTTCCGCATTACAAACCATAGCGCCATGGCTGTTAGCAATGCAGGGAAAGAGAGCGGCATGTCGTGATGCGGACCCAAACCAAATCCACCCCAAAGTAAGGTGAACATGATTAGAAAGTTGTAACGGTCGTGTCGCCATTGATACAAGAGGAACACGACTGCCACAAGGAACGCCGGATAGAACAGCAGGCCGAAAAGGCCCACCGTTATCATATAAAATGTCGGGAGTTTCCACCAACCCTTTTCGAGGAACACATACGGTTTGTGTTCCTCGCATCGGGCTGTAGATATTGCCGGAGCTGAAAACATCAGGGGGTTAGCGATGTGATTTCTTACGTCCGTAGCCGTATGTTTTATTGGCGGCGGAACCGTTGATGACAAGCGACAGTTTCTTCAATCGATGATGCTCGTAGATATCGTTGACACCTGCGAGATCAGAGAGTGATGTGTAGTTGGCACGACATACATATATTGCAGCGTCTGCAATACGGTCAAGTGTGAAGGTATCACTTACAAGACCAATCGGGGCGGTATCCACAATGATATAGTCGTACATGCCACGCAGGGTTTTGAAGAGCTGGTCGACCTTGCGCGACATCAGCAATTCAGCAGGATTAGGTGGCACAGGACCGGCTACAATCACATCAAGACCGGGCACTTCGCCAATCGGTGTAATCATTGAATCCAAGGTCACATTATCTGACGAAAGATATTGTGTCAGGCCAAAGCGGGGTGCGATGTCGAGATATTCGGCAAGGCGGGGATTACGGATATCCATACCCACAAGGAGCACACGTTTGTCAAGAAGCGCAAGCGATGCTGCAAGGTTTATCGAAATAAACGACTTACCCTCGCCCGACGATGACGATGTCATCAGCACTACCTTATCGTTTGCATCATTGAGCACGAATAGCAGGTTGGAGCGCATGAGTCGGAACAACTCGGCAGTTGCCGTTGTGTCATCAGAGGCTACGACAAGCTGACGACCGGTACGGTCAATACACATTTCACCGAGGATTGGCACTTCTGTTACCTTTTCCACATCCTGTCGTGTTTCGAAACGGTTGTGGAAAATCTTCTTCATATATAACCAAACCGGCGGAATCATCAAACCGAAGAGCAGAGCAAGAATAGCAATGATTTTGTTACCAAGCCCCAAGGGTTCGCCATATGTAAACGCCGCGTCGATTATCTGTCCTTTGGGGGTAGTATTGGCCATAAGCATAGAGTTCTCCTCGCGTGACTTCAAGAGGTATAGATAAAGCCCTTGCTGTACTTCCTGCTGGCGACGCAGTTCAGTGTATTCACGCTGGCTAAGAGGTACTTGCGAGAGGTAGCCACCGGTATTACTATACTCCTTCATGAGGTCTTCAAGGGCAATCTGCTGCTGACGTAATGCGTTGTCAAGCGCAGAAAGGATGTTGGCACGAGATAGTGCTATGCGTTCATTTACCGACACCAATGCAGTGTTGTTTTCTTTTGCACTACGCATAAGATCGTTGCGACTCATAATCTGATCGTTATACAACTGTATCGCAGACTGGAGGCCAACATTCTCCACAGTTATAGGTATCAAGGCATATTCATTGTCTGGCTTATTCAGAAAATCAACTGTCATTTGCATTATTTCACGCTGTGTACGTGTCTTAAGCAATTCAGCCTCGATTTCTGCACGTTTCTCGGTCTGATACTGAGTCTCTACTCCGAGGTTGACGATGCCTTTCTTTTCGTTGTATTTCTGCATCTCGGCCTCGGTCTTGTTCAGGTTCTCGCTGATAAGCACAAGGCGCTCGTCGATAAACTTCTCGGTCTGCTCTCCCTGATTATTCTTTTCGCGGAAACCACGCAGATTATATTGCCTTATGATATCGTCAAGGATAGCCTCGCCATAATCAGTGTTGGTAGTATTGATACTCAGCTGTATCACATTACTACGCTTATTTGCGATTTCGGCAGCAACATCAAGTGACAGTTCTTCGGCAGCGCCGTCATAGCCGCTTACTGTCACTTTCGAATATACATCCTCATTGGCCGGGCAATACTGCGTTTTCGCTATTGTAAATTGGCCTAACGGAGTATCCATTACAAAAGGCAGGTTTACATCCTCAACTTCTGCAACGGTCTTTCGCTTAATATGTGCAGAAATATCAGCCTTACCGTTTTTATTTAAATCGATTTTGAAGATGATGCCTCTACGCAAAGTATCTAAAACCCCGGCCTGCGGAGTAACATCGATAGGCCATGTGGGATATTCAAGTGTTGTTTTGAGGAATTGGCGACGATAATAGTGCTTGATGTTCAAGCCGAGATCGCGCACAACATCACGATATAGCGAGTGAGACGATACGATAAAGATTTCGTCGTCAACTTTTCCGTCCGCACCAAACAAAGCGCTGATGTCGCCCATTTTGGCTTCCATCGGGTTTGAATTCTCCTGCGCTACAAGCAGATTGGCACGTACGGCGTACACCGGTTTACGAACATATATAAACAGCAATGCCAGCGCCAGGCATACACCCACCGAAATCGCGAACAAATACCATTTTTTGATATATTGACGCAGGAGTGCGCCAAAATCTATAAAATCAGAATTGTTTGAATTAGCCATAGCAGTTAGTTTTCTCCCGATTTTTATTTGACTACAAGCGCAATAACAAGCGAAGCAATCACCGACGTCGCACTCACTACCGTCGATATTACCGACAATTTAAATGCATTATCCTGATTATATTTAGAGTTTGCCTGACGCACCTTGTTGGGCGACACATAAATATAATCTTTAGGCTGCAGATAGAAATAGGGCGACGTTAGCACATCTGAACTATTGAGGTCGACATGTGCATATACTCGTTTGCCATCAACCTCGCGGATTATAAGCACATTAGAGCGCTCGCCATAAGGGGTCAAATCGCCGGCTTGTGCCAACGCATCCAATAAGGTTAGACGTTGACCTGAGATATTTATCGATGTCGGAGTGGAGACCTCACCTGCCACTACGACGTTGAAACTCATAAGTGATACAGTTACAAGAGGGTCCTTTACAGTTGCAGAAATCCTACCGATGAGATAATCTCTCAGTTCTTCGGTTGTCATACCTGTAACATGAATCTTACCGAACACCGGAAATAGAATATCACCCTTGCTATCAACACGATAAGTCTGCATTCGAGGTGTTGAAGACTGGGCAAGTTCGTCTTTTTTGGCCGGATTTATAAACGGCAGGTTGAACTCGGCTGTCGCCATAGGGTTATCCGACGTTACCGTAATCATAAGCTCATCATCGGGTTGTATAGTCGGAAGATAGTTGATAGTCGGCAATTCTCCTGCCGACTGCTCCTGCAAGTCTACGAAATATGGTAGTGTTGTCTTTGAAGAAGAACACGATGCTGCCATAAGGCATAACACAGCAAGCAGCAGCGGAGTCAATATTTTCATGAAACTGATATTTATAGTAACGTTATGATAACGATAATTTGCCAAATTTATTGCAAGGTTTGGAATTATATTTGATAGTTCACAAATGCGTTTCACCTCTTACACCGAAGCACGGCGGTAAAGCACGATTGCGATGACAGCGTAGATAATATTAGGTATCCACATGGCCACAAATGCCGACGTAAGACCCGAAAGGGCAAAGGTCTGTGTTATGGTCATAAAAAGGATGTAACTGAAACTCAGTACCAACCCTATACCGATATTGAGGCCCATGCCGCCTTTGACCTTCTTGACCGACAGCGACATACCTATAATTGTCAAGATAAATGCTGCCGCAGTCATGGCATAACGGCGCTCCTGCTCTACCTCGAAACTCTGTATATTCGCCACACCTCGGCCTTTTTGACGGCGGATATACTCGCGCAGCTCGGGCGAGGTCATTTTTTCGTGGTCAAGGGCTGATATGAGGAAGTCGCGGGGTTCGAATGCGATAGTGGTATCGAGGCTGCGACCTCTTTCGATATATTCGCGGTTGTCGCGGAAATCGCGCTTGATATAATCTCGCACAGTCCAACTATAAAGTGTGTCCCAGCGGATGCTCTGAGATGTCAGTCGCGACACAAGGCGCTTATTTTCGTCAAATGATTCGAGCGAAAATTTATAGCCCGTCTTGCTCAAGTTGTCGTAACGGTTCATATACGCTATCTGCCCCGGGGCTACCATAAGCATGATATTGGAACCGTAGTCTACTCGCTTGTTCTTTACATACGTATTGGTGTAGTTGATTCGCTTCACATTTGCCGGGGAATAACATAGGCGCTGAGCAAAAAAGTGGCAGCAGCAATAACCGTCGCACCAATGAGATACGGCCTCAAGAGCCTACGGAAACTCATGCCGGTCGACAGCATGGCTATTATCTCGCTATCCTGCGCAAGTTTGGATGTAAAGAATATAACCGCAATGAATGTAAACAGAGGTGAGAACTGGTTGGCGAAATAAGGCAGGAAGTTGAGGAAGTAGTCGAAAATCGTTGCCTTCAGGGGTGCCTTGACAAAGGAGTCGAGTTTCTCATTGATATCGAACATCACAACAATCGCCAGCAACAATATGATAGCGAAAATATACGTTCCGAGGAACTTACGTATGATATATCGATCGAGAATCTTGAACATTTCCCTTATATTTTTACTACAGTCTGCGACTGAGTTTTGCCACCATTTCAGTCTTCCAATCGTGGAAATCGCCGGCAAAGATATGCTTGCGGGCCTCTCCTACGAGCCACAAATAGAACGCAAGGTTATGAATCGAGGCTATCTGCATGGCCAACAGCTCATTGGCAACAAAAAGATGACGCACATAAGCCTTGGTATATACGCGGTCGACATACGACGGACCGTCGGGCCACAGGGGGCTGAAATCATCGGCCCATTTGGCATTGCGCATGTTCATCGTGCCTTCGGGGGTAAATAGCATGCCGTTACGGCCATTGCGAGTAGGCATCACGCAATCCATCATATCAACGCCGCGGTCAATAGCTTCGAGGATATTCACAGGAGTACCCACCCCCATGAGATAACGAGGTTTGTCGGTCGGCAGAACATCATTTACAACCTCTATCATCTCATACATTACCTCGGCGGGCTCGCCCACTGCAAGGCCTCCGATAGCATAGCCGTCGGCATCGAGGCCCTTTACATGTTCGGCAGCCTCGACACGCAAATCGGGATATGTACAACCCTGCACAATAGGGAAATACGATTGATAATGCCCATACAGAGGCTCGGTAGCTTTATAGTGCGCCCAACCACGCTCAAGCCAACGCTTGGTCAGGTCGAGAGATTTGCGGGTATATGCGCGGTCAGAGGTTCCGGGGGCACACTCATCGAGAGCCATCATGATATCCGAACCTATGATGCGCTGTATATCCACCACTCCCTCGGGGGTAAACAGATGCTTCGAGCCGTCGATATGACTGCGGAAGTGCGCACCCTCCTCGGTGAGTTTGCGATTACTGCTGAGCGAAAACACCTGGAAGCCGCCACTATCGGTGAGTATCGGTCGCTCCCAGCCATTGAACTTGTGCAGGCCGCCGGCTTTGCGGATTATATCCATGCCCGGACGCAGATACAGATGATAGGTATTGCCAAGAATTATCTGCGCCTTTACGTCGTCGCGGAGTTCATGCAGGTGCACACCTTTCACTGTGCCGGCTGTGCCGACAGGCATAAATATTGGAGTCTCGATAGTGCCGTGGTCGGTTTCTATCAGGCCTGCTCGGGCCTGGCAACCGGTGGATGTGGCTTCAAGGGTAAATTTCACGTTGATATCTTTACGGTTATCCGAGGCGCGAATGTCTTCCGACACCCGAACCTCGGATTATTAGGATTCAAAAAAACTATTAGAACAGTTTCTCGGGATATACGCCTGCTTCGTGCAGAGCCTTGAGGTTGGCTACTACGGTGGGGCGGTCTTCGGGGTATGTTACTCCAAACCAGCGCGAAGTCGTAGTGAGCACATCTACGGTAGCTTCGCCGCCTTTGACGAGTTTGTCAACTACTGAGGGGATGAAAAACTCGCTCTTGGGCTGGTCGCCGTATTTGGCAAGAAATTTATTGAATTCGCGGGCACTGTATTCGAAGTAATCGGGAGTGAAGCCCCACAGGTTCATCGATACCGGGGTTTCGGCAGCAAGATATGCAGGTGTGCCGTCGGCTTCGGTATAAGTAATCTTGTGGTCGGCATCGAAGCTGATAGCTGTGCGCTCTACCACGTCGGCAAGGCGGCCTGCGGCATCAACAGTGCAAACGCCACGGCTTACAGAACCATTCTCTGTCATAGTGTTGCCGAGCTGGAACGCCACCATGCAGTATTTGCCCTTAGCGTCGTCGGCGAGGGCTGTGAGCTGGCGGGCCATAACCTCGAACGCGTCGCGACCATAGAAATCATCGGCATTGATTACTGCAAATGGCTCTTTGATTACGTTGGCAGCCATGAGGATAGCGTGGTTGGTGCCCCAGGGTTTTGTGCGGCCTTCGGGAACTGTAAAGCCTTCGGGAAGGGCGTCAACAGCCTGGAATACAACCTCGGTAGGGATGTGACCCTCGTACTTGCTCAGGATTTTCTCGCGGAAATCAGCCTCGAAATCGTGGCGGATAACAAATACTACTTTGCCAAATCCGGCCTGGAGGGCATCGTAGATACTGTAGTCCATGATAGTCTGACCCTGAGGCCCTACGCCATCGAGCTGTTTGAGACCGCCGTAGCGGCTGCCCATGCCTGCGGCAAGAACGTATAATGTCGGTTTCATTTCGTTTGTCTTATTTTTGATTAGCGGCCACAAAGTTACGTAATTTTTGCCACATTAACAAAACACGAGTCAGGCGAAACTCAAAAGTACTATTACAACATCAGCCGCCCCGACTGTGACAAGCACAGCCGGGGCGACCTTGCAGAAGTATATAACATTCAACCATAAAAGGCCATTGTCAAGATGTGGCCCGACTGTCTCATGCCGGGCCGGTCGGATGTTTCAATTCTGTTTTCTATGGAGCATAACGTATGAAATAGCGCTTTGGTTTTTGTAAAAAATCTTAATTAAGATATATTATATGTAATAATTAGCACATTTTTACTAATTTTGTGGCATGAGTGACCAAATGCTCATATTTATCACATTTCTTATGTCAACTTTCCTCAAATATTTCTGGGGGCTCGTTCTATTGGTCCTGATTCTATTAGTGTAGTAATCTATGCTCCGTCTTTTACGTATTTTCATCGCCGTGATAGCCTTTGCGGCTGTTACCTCTGTGTTTATCGACTTTACCGGCACTGCTGCCGGTTGGTTCGGTTTTCTACCGAAGTATCAACTCATTCCGGCCTTATTGGCTCTAAATACCGTGGCAATCCTGGTGCTTACAGCCCTTACTTTGCTATTCGGACGCGTGTACTGCTCTGTAATATGCCCGCTTGGCATTTTCCAGGATATTGTCAACCGACTTCGGCTCGCATTCACTCCGGCACGTAAACGCAAGCCCGGAGTGTTCCGTTTCTGCACAGGCAACAATGCCTTGCGCTACGGCTTCCTCAGCTTGTTCGTGGTCCTTTTCGTGGCTGGTATCTTTTCCCTGCTACCACAGTCTATTGCTGGGCTTCTCGACCCATACAGCATTTTCGGTCGAGGTGCAGGGCAATTCCTCGTACCGGCTTGGAGATCGGGCGTTTCGGCAGTAGCTTCTGCCGCAGCAGAGAAAGGCACTTATATCATCGATGCCGAGCCCGCTCCGGCTCCATTCGTGTGGCTTATCGCCGTTGTTGCAGCAGTACAGCTAATTATTGTCGCCGTAATGGCATGGCGGTCGGGGCGAGGCTACTGCAACACCGTGTGCCCCGTAGGCACATTGCTGGGGCTTCTGTCGCGATTCTCGTTGCTAAAACCTATTATCAATCTCGACAAATGCAATTCGTGCGGCTCGTGCGCCCGCCATTGCAAAGCATCATGCATCAACCCTAAAGAGCACAAGATTGATTACTCTCGCTGTGTGGTATGCATGGACTGTCTCGAAAATTGCAGCCAAGGGGCTATTTCCTACTCTCTGAGGCGTAAAGCGGCTCAGCACACCACCGCTCCCGATGCCGGACGACGCAGTTTCATGATCGGAGCTGCTATTGCTGCCGGGTCTGGCGTGGCAATGGCTGCCGACAAAACTACCGACGGAGGTTTCGCGCCTTTAAAAGACAAGAAACGCCACAGTGGCATCACATCACCGGTCCCTGCCGGAGCTATAAGCATCAACCACTTGCGCTCACACTGCACAGCTTGTCAACTTTGCGTGAGCGCATGTCCGTCCGGAGTGCTGAAGCCGAGCATCAGCCCTTCCTCATTCATGCAACCGATAATGACGTTTACCGAAGGGTTCTGTCGTCCTGAATGCACGGCATGTGCCGACATCTGCCCTGCCGGGGCAATTCTGCCTATCGACAAGGCCGAGAAATCCGCAATCAAAATCGGAACCGCAAAGGTCGACATCACACAATGTATATCCGCCGCCTACGGCCAGGCCTGCGGCAACTGCTCGCGTCACTGCCCCGCCCGAGCAATACACATGGTAAAAGCCGACAACGGCAACATGCGCCCGACGGTCGACGAAAGCCGTTGTATCGGATGCGGCTCTTGCGAGTATCACTGCCCCGTAGGCTCTGCCGGCATGATATCATCGAACGAGGCTGCAATATATGTAGAAGGCATCGAACAACACCGAACAATCTGATTATGAGCAAAGACAATATCGATTCGTCGCGCCGACGCTTCCTGCGCAATGCCGGCTTTGCTGCGCTCGGGCTTTCTCTTGCATCGTGTGCATCAAAGGCCGAAGACGATAGCGAAAAGGCAAGAGGGACAATGACATACCGCACAAACCCCAACACCGGCGATACAGTAAGTATACTCGGTTATGGCTGCATGCGATTCCCCACCATTGGAATGGCCAACGGCACCGAAGACCAGACCATCGACCAAGAGACAGTAAACAAGCTGATTGACAAGGCTCTTGAAAACGGTGTAAACTACTTCGATACATCACCTGCCTATTGCAAGGGACACAGCGAGGAAGCCACCGGAATTGCACTCGCCCGTCACCCTCGCGACAAGTATTATATCGCTACAAAGCTTTCAAACTTTGCCCCGCAGACATGGCCTCGAGAGAAGTCGATCGAGATGTTCGAAAACTCGCTTAAATATCTCCGTACCGACTATATCGACTACCTATTGCTACATGCAATCGGCGGCGGAGGCATGGAAAACTTCAACAACCGATACATCAACAACGGCATACTCGACTACCTAAAAGACCTGCGTACCAAAGGCACGATACGCAACCTTGGTTTCTCCTTCCATGGCGACATAGAGGTATTCGAAAATGCCCTTGCCATGCACGACCGCGATGAAGTTCACTGGGACTTTGTGCAGATACAGCTCAACTATCTCGACTGGAACGCATCGAAAGACGAGGCCAAGCGCAATGTCAATGCCGAATACCTATACAACGAGCTGCACCGACGCGGCATACCTGCTGTGATTATGGAACCGCTCTTAGGTGGCAGGCTTGCAAATGTGCCTCTCGCTGTGGTTGACCAAATGAAGGCTCGCCGTCCCGACGACAGTGTGGCTTCGTGGGCTTTCCGCTTTGCGGGCACCCCGGAGGGAATACTTACCGTACTCAGCGGCATGACATATATGGACCACCTCAACGACAACCTGGCCACTTATTCGCCGCTCGAACCTATCAGCGCTGATGAGGATGCCTTCCTCACACGTGCCGCAAACGAGATTCGCAGCAACAACACCATACCATGCAACTACTGCAACTATTGCATGCCATGCCCCTACGGCCTCGACATTCCGGCCATACTGACACACTACAACCGCTGCATCATCGACGGCAACAGGCCTCTGGATGCCACCGACCCTGACTATGCTGCCCAGCGCAGAGCATTCCTATACGGCTACGACAACACAGTGCCCCGCCTGCGACAAGCCGACAGGTGCGTAGCTTGTGGCACTTGCGTTGGTCATTGCCCACAGAGCATCGACATTCCGGCAGAGTTGCTAAAAATCGACCGTTACGTAGAAAATCTGCGACAAACCAAGGCTTAGGCCTCGTTCTTTTTAAATTTACTTCTAAGGCGTTCAATCCCGGCCTTGCCCAATATAAGCAAGGCCGAATATTGACATGCCTTGGCAAGACCGAAAAAGACAAACCATATAGCTCCTTTCAGCCATACCGGTATAGGCAGCAGCATCTGCGCAAACGATATCGCATAGCACACAGCACAGGCCACGGCAACCATTACACCGGTCTGAAACGAAAGCGACTTAAGCCAACTTGTTATTCTCTTGCATGTTGCCATATATTTCTAAACAAGTAGTGGCACCGGCACGGCGATTGTATAAAAATGATTATATGCCGCCGACGGTTTCATTATAAGCTCAAAAGCCTGCTTGAAGGGATTTCTATTGCATTTCCTGAATTCATCGCGACCTACGCGTTCGGGATATATCAGCACGCAGCGCACGATTTCGTCATCACCAACACCAAGGGCCTCGCGTATAATAATGTCTCTCGAATATCCGGCCAACTGCCTCACTATATACGTCTCGGCCTCGTCGTCTCCAAGGTCAGGGATATACTTGGCATCCAAAATCAGCTTTTCGGCAGTATGCAGGAAATCGGGAAAACCGGTTTTACCCTCAAGCTGATATTTAATCGATTCGGGACATGCAGAATACAGCAAACCGAGCACATAGCGCTCGAACAACAAGGGCATATCAATCCAGAATGGCGGTACACACTTTATATGGCTGCCCGATTTCGACAAGGAATAGTCGCGGAAACGCAGTATACATTTAGCCATTTTCAGAGCCTCGGAATAATGGCGAAAGATTTTGTGTGTACGAGGCAAGGCAAACGATACATCGCGGTAGTCATCCGAGACTTCTGACATTTGGTTGAGGCACTTGCTTATTCGCGAACCCACCGTCGGGTCGGCACCGTCTACCATGCGGCTGCATATCACAAGGGCAGATTTGAGCAAACGGTTCTGGGGCGTGTCGACTGTATATTCGCCATAGCGGCACACAAGGCGGTGGTCACGGCCTCGGTTGGCATTGTGGCGCAGATTATCGGCCCACAGAATCTTACCCTTGACTTTCGATAGGCTGTCGGTCTTGCTTACATAATCCTTTTTAAGACCTACGCCAAGGAGATTTTCGAGCAGTCTAAGATAAATCGCAGCAAGCAAGGGAGTAAGCATACTATAGGCCTGAGCCGATTCTATCGGGTCGCCCTTGAAATCGATTGAGAATATTGATGTTATATCCGTATTGTCGAAGCCGAAAAAACAAGCCGAAATCAGCGAGCCAAAATCGAGATTCGTAATCTTAGGCAGCACAATCTTAGGCTCGGGCAAGGCTCCGTCGGACGACGGCACCCACTGCGCCCCCACCATATAATTGGTATAGTAACCAAACGCGCCACCGAAGTTTTCCCAACGGAAGAACCACCGGCGGTAAAAGTCACTGCTTTCCCACGGATTCAGGCACAGACCCTCGCCAACATCTTCGTTCCATTCGCGGTTACGCAGACTGTCGGGATAGGGCGAATGTTCGGTCAGTACATCCGCGCTCATTGCATATAAGCGTTGACAAAGGCTTCCAAATCTGTATCAGGCTTCAAAAGGCCGTCTTTTATATACTCCTCTATAAGTGGTATCACCTCGTGCCTGATTTTCAAATCAAGCTCGTCCAAAGATTTGGCGATAAAATAGCTGTGGCCTACCATTATATCGTCGTAGTCGGTATCAATGGCTTTGTTGCGTGATACGAGGTCGCTGACGGCGGCAAACAGTTTCATGGCACGGTCGGCGACCGCTCCGCTATTGGCTGTCTTCACAACCTCGGCATCGGCTTTTAAGGTATGGAATGCGAACCTGCGTCTGAGGGCATAGTCGAGCACGCCGGTACTACGATCGGTAGTATTCATCGTGCCTATGATAATCAGATTCTTAGGCACAGAGAAAAGCCGGTCGGGGGTATACGATAGTTTCAACGACTGCGGATTGTCGCTACCCATTCGTTTATCTTTCTCTATCAGGGTGATAAGTTCGCCAAATGTACGCGACACATTGCCACGGTTGATTTCGTCGATAACCATTACATAGGTTTTGTCGGAGTCGGCAGCGGCTTTGTCAGCAATAATCTTAAATGCCCCGTCTTTGATTTCATAAGTCACCACTCCGTTTTCAACCCTTGGTCTTATACCTTGTATAAAATCCTCGTAGTCAAACGACTGATGAAAGGTCACAAACGATATACGGCCTTCGTCCGATAATTTGGAATATCGCGCATTCACACTGTTTTCGTCACATGTACCGTCGGCAAGATAAACAGCGAGTCTCTTGGCCACAAAAGTTTTACCGGTGCCGGGTGCGCCTTGCAATATAATATTTTTGAAGTTCTCGGCGAGAACACTTATCTTTTTAAGCATTTTGGTCTGTATTATATCGTGTTGTGAAACCACACTTGTAAATGCTGCCATACCACTCCGGTGGTTGTAAGCCATCTTTCTATAGAATTTGAATCTCGACAGTTCTATAGGCTCGTCGAGCTTCTCGAATTTATCGACTAAGAACACTATCTGTGCGGTATGGCTGCCGTCGTTATGCCCTTTGATATCAGCTTGAAACCACAGGGGCGAACGCTGTGCCCACTCGGCACTCTTTTGAGCATACGACTTCGAAACGGCAAAGTCTATCACATGGGCGCGATAGTAGGCATAGTTATTCCTGACATAATAAAAGTCAAATCCGTCATAGTCTTCGGAGTTTACAAGCATGTCGAGCTGGGCAATAATCTGCCGCTGATTCGAGCTGCTACCGGGCAGACGATGCCACCACAGGCAGCCAAGACCGTCGCCTATATCTCGCAAGAATTCTTCTTTCCAATCATCGCCGGTTTCATGCACGAGCAATCCCAAAATCACCGGATTGCCCTCCCAGTCGCTCCTGTGCTGATAAATATAGTGAGCTATCAGCGCTGTAAGATTCTCAGGATTAGCACAATCGAATTTATCCTTGAATTGGTCAATTATACGGCTGTCAAAGGTTTCATCGCTGTAATCGCCACCAATATAATACTCGTAAATCGACTCTTTATGTGCCGGGCTGATTATAGGCATAATACCGGTCGGATTATGGAGATAATTGACCAAACGCTTGATAGTATCGACATGGAATTTGCCGTCACGTTTGTACAGCAGCAGATTGCGTACCCAGGCATTTTGATAAATACCGGCCTGGGCCGCACAATGTTTATCCGGGTACTCGTTAAGCAGATTCAAATCAGCAGCCTTTGAGTCGAGATAGGCCACCACACGGAACAAGGCCAGCCTCACATACTCGTGTGAGGCATCTTTCTGCCGAAACTCCTCATATGGCATCGCAATGAGCCGGTCGAGCTCGTTGCGTGGAATCGACAACGAATCGAATGCTTTCCATGCATCACGACCCTTCTGTAAACAAAATTCAAGTTGTGTTTCTATCATAATCACCACAAAATTACACAAAAACGCGCCATAAAACAAAGAAAATTTTGTGAGTATCGGGTAAAATCGCTAACTTTGCAGCCGGATTTCGTAATCTCTGGCAGGACACGCAGCCTGCGTATATTGCGACTAATGTTAACATTCTAATTCACACTACAATGGATTTGATTAAGATTGCCGAAGAGGCATTTGCCACCGGCAAGCAGCACCCTGAATTCGGCCCCGGCGACACTATCACCGTGGCTTACCGCATCAAAGAAGGTAACAAAGAGCGTATACAGCAGTACCGCGGCGTTGTTATCCGCATCTCTGGCGAAGGTACAAAAAAACGTTTCACCGTTCGCAAGATGAGCGAAAACATCGGTGTTGAGCGTATCTTCCCCATCGAGTCTCCCTTCATCGACTCGATTACCGTAAACAAATACGGTAAGGTACGTCGCGCTAAACTTTACTACCTCCGCAGCCTCACCGGCAAGAAAGCTCGTATCAAAGAGCGCCGCGTGATCAAAAAATAAGTTTTGCGGTAGTTCCGAAAAAGGGAAATCCTTATCAAGGGGTTTCCTTTTTTGCTTTTATCAATTATTTGGGTTGAACTTATTCAACTTGTTTATGGTTATTTGGTTGATGTCGTTATGGCCGGACAATTGTCGCCTATGACGGTTATTTCCAAACCAACCTTATATAATCCTATATTCCCACTAATGAATATCATTAAAATTCTTGTGCTGATGATAATCATGGCCGTACCCGCGGCCTCGGCACAGGGTATACTCGGTATCGACGGAGAAGAGTCGACGTCGGTTGGCATATATGTCAAAAACCTCGCTACAGGCAAAGTACTAATCAATCACAACGGCCAAATGGCTCTTACTCCGGCATCGGTTATGAAGGCTCTCACAACCGCCTCGGTACTATCTGTTTCAGGAAGCAATGCTCGATTCTCTACCCCGGTCACACTTACCGGTAATCGCGACGGCAGCACTTGGCATGGTAATATAGTAGTCAAAGGCACTGCCGACCCTACACTCGAGAGCGACAACTTCAAATCGCGCCGTGGGTTCTGCGACTCTATCGCTTCGCGACTCCTCCGTATGGGAATAAACAAAATCGAAGGTAGTATCATCGTAGAACAAAATCTGCAAGATGCCGGACCGATAGCTCAGTGGGAAATAGAAGATGTTGCTTGGCCATATGGTGCCGGATTGTATGGCTTCAACTGGCGCGACAATACTGTTGCAATAACCCCGGCAACAGGCGAGGTCGTACCCGAAGCTCCGGGACTGGAAGTTTGTGTGGAAAAAGCCCGTAGCAACGACCTGGTGCGCGGCATCAATTCCAACCACCTGACCATATACACCCGCGACCCGGCCGACAAGCGCTGGACTGTAAATGCCACTGTGCCCGACCCTGCCGCAGTTTTCTGTGCTCAACTACGCCGTACGCTCGAGAATCAAGGAATCGAAATCGGCGACGAAGCTCTGAGCGAGCTCGACGAATCCACGCCTCTCTACACCCACAAATCGGCATCTTACGGTGATATAATGCGCAGCCTCATGGTGCGCAGCGACAATTTGTTTGCCGAAGGCATGTTGCGTACACTCGCCCCCGATTCGGGACGCAAGGCCGCAATCAACCGCGAACGCGAACTATGGGCTACACGCGGCATCAACACCCGCTACACCATTATCAACGACGGCAGCGGACTCACCCGCGCAAACAGGCTGTCGGCCCACTTCATCGGCGACGTTCTCGAATGGATGGCTAAATCGCGTATGGCCGACACTTACACCTCGTTCTTCCCCAGAGCAGGCAAGGACGGCACTATGCGTGGATTCCTCGCAAAATCGAAACTGAAAGGACTTATTGCACTCAAAACCGGCTCTGTTAGCTCGGTACAGTGCTATGCAGGATACAAACTCAATGCCAAGGGCGAGCCGACACATGTTATCGTTATCCTGGTAAATGGATTCTTCTGCCCACGCAAACAGGTACGCGAAGCCTGCGAAAAACTCCTCACCGACACATTCCTGAAATAACAGCATCTGAGATACCCCCTGACGGGCAAAGCCATTTTCTCAAGTAGCACAAGCCTCTTTCGAGTGCCTCCGTTGAGCTTGCCGCTCTTAAAAAAATTTGTTTTTGCCCTCGCTTAATCGTATCTTTGCGCTATAGATATTTCTCTGCCTCTTAAAGATACAACGATATGACTGACATAGACCAGCTTATTCAATTGAATGTAGAGCTCGAAGGACTGCTGCGTGTCGTTCGCGACCGCGACAGCATCGACGCACGCAATATGCTTGCCGACAAAATCGAAGAATACACTTCGGCAATGAATGCCTACCTCAACTCCGACGTCGAATATATGCCACAAGAAGATACTTGGGCCATGACAGACGAACCGATGCAAGAAGCCGATGAACCGGCGACAATGGCTACAGTTGAAGTCAAAGACCAAGAGGCAGAAGAACCCGAAATCAAACCGCAAGCCGAAGCGGCCGAGGAAGCCGTGACAATCGAAACTGCACACATTGCAGAAACAAACACAAAACTACTCAAGGCTTTTACTCTCAACGACCGATTCCGTTTCCGCCGCGAGCTCTTTGCCGGCGATGATGCCGACTTTAGCGAGACACTCAAACTTCTTGCCGACATGGAGTCGTACAGCGAGGCTTGCGATTACCTCTACAACGACATGATGTGGAACCGCACCGACCCCAACGTGGCAGATTTCATGGCCATAGTCGCTGCAAATATGCCTCAATAATGGCCGGCAAGTTATACATCGTTCCTACGCCGGTAGGCAACCTCGGCGACATGACACCTCGCGCCGTTGAGGTGCTAAAAAGTGCCGACCTCATATTAGCCGAAGACACCCGTACTTCGGCAACACTTATGCGGCATTTCGACATCTCCACACCCATGTCGAGCCACCACAAATTCAACGAGCACAAAGACCTCAGCCCTATACTCGACAGAATATCCGCCGGTGAGACGATTGCCTTGATTTCCGATGCAGGCACTCCGGGCATCAGCGATCCCGGCTTTATGCTGTCGCGTGAATGTCGCAGGCGAGACCTACCGGTCGAGACACTTCCCGGAGCTACGGCATTCGTTCCGGCGCTGGTAAACTCCGGCCTACCCTGCGATAAATTTTTCTTCGAAGGCTTTCTGCCGCAGAAGAAAGGACGTGCTACACGCCTGCAGTTCCTGTCCTCGCTGCCTTGCACTTTTATTATATACGAGTCTCCTCTCAGGCTTGCAAGAACTCTCGGCGAACTCGTCGACGCTTGCGGGGAAAACCGCGAAGCTTCGGTTAGCCGAGAAATTTCAAAAATATACGACACCACCGAACGAGGAACACTTTCACAACTTAGAGATTACTATCTGTTGAACCAAGCAAGAGGAGAGATTGTTATAATCGTAGCACCTGAGGCTAAACCCACCGCAGAAGAGCGTAGACATAAAAACAAATACCGCTCCGACGATGCTCAGGACACTGATTGACAGACTTTAAACATTCAACTATTGATTATGAAAAAGATTTTTGCCCTCTGCTGTGCCGCCGCATTGATTTTTACCGGCTGCAGCAACAAAGAGAAAGAAGAACAGTTACGTCAGGCTCAGGCTGTTGCCGAAGCTTCAAGAGAAGAACTTGCCGATGCCGTCAGCGACCGCGACCAACTGCTTGGCCTTGTCAATGAGATTTCATCGAGCATGGACCAGATCAAACAGCTCGAAAACATTCTCACCGTAAGCGGTGGTACTGAGACTCCCGGCCAGAGAGACCGAATCCGCGCCGACATTGCTGCTATACAGGAGACTCTCGTTCAGCGTCGCCACCAACTCGAAGACCTCGAAAAGAAACTTTCGAAATCGAACTTCAACAACAACAAGCTGCAGCAGACAATCACATCGCTACGCACCCAGATCGACAATCAGTCTAAAGAGATTACATCTCTGCGCACAAGCCTCGGCGAAGCACAGAACCGTATCGGCAGCCTCGACGCCAAAGTCGACTCTCTCAACACTACAGTGACCGAAGTAACTGCCGAGCGCGACTCTACCGACAAAGAAAACATCGAGCTCACAAACGAACTCAACACCTGCTTCTATGCTATCGGCAACAAGAACGAACTTAAGCAAAACAACATCATCGAAACAGGCTTCCTTCGCAAAACCAAAATTATGGAAGGCGATTTCGACCGCGCATTCTTCACCAAAGCCGACAAGCGCACACTCACTGCTATCGACCTCAACAGCAACAAGGCCGAAGTTCTAACAAAACAGCCTACCGACAGCTACCGCATCGTAGATGTAAACGGCCACAAGGTACTCCAAATTACCAACCCGGCACTATTCTGGAGCCTATCTAACTACCTTGTAGTCAAGATTGACTGACACATATAGCCCCAAGCATAACAACCCCGCGAGAGCCAAATCCTCGCGGGGTTGCTTTTTATGTGTAGCATGAATAAAAGAGAGGATGCAAGTGCTATCCTGCATCCTCTCCGATATCCAAACAAGTCAATCTTGAGAAACTGTATTACGATGAAACTCCGACCGATGATACCAAGAATGCCCGCAAGGCTTTGTCGGAATCATTTACATACCTGCGTAGTATTCTGCCGTAGCGTCCGAGATCGTCGATCGGGCGCTCGCATACACCGCTATCCATGGCTGCTTTAACTACTGCAGGCGGTACTGTTGAAAGCAAGCGACGGTCAAAAGGTTTTGGCAATATATAATCCGGGCCGAAAACAAGCTTCTCGCCGGGATACAGCTCCTTGACTTGCCTCGACACCGGCTCGCGGGCAAGAGCCGCTATAGCATACGCCGCGGCAACCTTCATATCCTCATTGATTACACTTGCGCGGCAATCGAGCGCTGCTCGGAAGAGATACGGAAATCCAAGCACATTGTTGATTTGATTGGGATAATCCGAACGACCGGTAGCATACACAAGGTCTGTTCTTGTTGCGAGGGCGACATCACGAGCAATTTCAGGATTTGGGTTGGCAAGGGCAAAGACAACCGGACGCTCGGCCATTGAGGCCAACATTTCCGGACTGAGCACGTCTGCAACCGACAAACCTACAAACACGTCCGCGCCTCGAACTGCATCGGCAAGAGACACTATATCAGTCCTCGCGCTTGCAAACTCAGCCTTCTGTGGCGACAGCGACGGCCTTGAAGTAGTGATAGCGCCCTTGCTGTCGCACATAACTACATTTTCAACCCGTACGCCAAGCCTTACCATAAGCCTTGTACAAGCGATTGCCGCAGCTCCGGCTCCGTTGACAACCATGCGGATATCTGATATATTCTTACCCTGCACCTCAAGAGCATTGATAAGAGAAGCCCCGACGATTACCGCTGTACCGTGCTGATCATCGTGCATTACGGGTATGCCGCACTGCCCTACAAGACCTTGTTCTATAGCAAAGCACTCCGGAGCCTTGATATCTTCGAGATTGATACCGCCGAACGAAGGCGACATGGCCTTGACGATAGCGACAAAGCGCTCTGGATCGGCCTCGTCGAGTTCTATATCGTAGGCATCAAGTCCGGCAAAAATCTTGAAAAGCAAAGCCTTGCCTTCCATGACAGGTTTCGAGGCAAGAGCACCTATATTGCCCAGACCAAGTACTGATGTGCCATTCGAAATCACGGCCACAGTATTTCCTCGTCCCGTATATCGGTACACGTTGTCAGGGTCTTTGGCTATTTCAAGACAAGGGAAAGCTACGCCGGGCGAATAAGCCAGCGACAAATCATGAGGTGTGTAAAAAGGCTTGGTAGGCACTATCTCTACCTTGCCCGGACGGGGGTAGCGGTGGTATGCCAACGCCTGCGCCCGCATGTTCTGTGATATTTTTGTTTTCATACAAAAATAACACATACCCAGCAGTATTAGTTTAACTGCCAGGCCTAAACCATATAAATATGGGAAACTCTAAAATATCAGTGTATATTAGCAACTCGATGATGCTGCGAGTTACTCTGTGGCGATTATCGCGCTCTTTCGACCGGCATAAAAACCCGGTCTACAATCTGGGCTATAGCCCCGTCGCCGGTGATATTGCATGCCGTGCCAAAACAGTCCATGGCAATGTATAGCGCTATCATCAAGGCATTATCGGCCTCGGTAAAGCCCAGCATACTCGACAGAAGTCCCAAGGATGCCATGATTGCACCGCCGGGAACTCCGGGCGCCGCGACGATAGTGACACCAAGCATGGCTACAAATCCGGCAAACATCACTGCATCAAAAGGCATACCGCGCACTATCATCAAAGCCACGGCACACGATACAATCTTGAGCGTCGAACCCGACATGTGTATCGTTGCGCACAAAGGTATCACAAATCCGGAAACATCGCGACTTACACCCATTCGGACAGTACGCTCCAGCGTTACCGGAATCGTCGCTGCCGACGACTGTGTGCCGAGGGCGGTTACGTAGGCCGGGAGCATGGTCCACAGCGACTTAAAGGGATTATATCCGCTAAATGCCGATGCTATAAGATATTGAAGCACAAGTACTCCAATATGAAGCACAAATATTACAGCGATGATTTTAACAAAAGTAACCAACACCGGCCCGACAGCGCCCTCTATAGTCATCGACATAAAAATACCGAATATATAAAGGGGTAGCAAAGGCACTATCAGTTTATTGATAACGAGCCTGATAACATTGCGAAAATCGTCTATCACAGCCTTGAGCGTCGCTGCTGCCGGGCCCAATACTGCACATGCAAAACCAAGCAGCATGGCCAATACAAGCGACGAGGTAACACTCATCAATGGTTCGATCGGCAAAGCAAAAAACGGCTGAGGGCTCGCCACGGTCGTCGTTTCGGCAGACAATACCGTATCGCCTATAAGGGTAGGAAAAGTCAGTTCCGCCGTGAAATAAGCAAGCATTCCCGACCCGAAGGTCATAAGGTAAGCAATCGCCACTGTCACTCCGAGCATAGCTCCGGCCCGGCGACCTATATCTGCTATAGCAGGAGCTACAAATCCGACTATCAGAAGTGGTATTGTAAAATTCAGCAAGCCGCTGAACACGCCGTTAAAGGTAGCAAAGATGCGTGAAAGCCACTCTGGAAATACAAAACCGCCGGCAATACCGGCCGCTATTGCGATAAGTATACGGATCAGTAATTTCATATCAGGCCGGTACAAGTCGTGCACTACCCTCCCACAAGGCATAAATAGGAATGAAAACCAGGAAGAGCGAGAAGGGATCGCCCGTAGGTGTTATTACAGCTGCCACTATCAGCAGTACCACTATGGCATGCCGACGGTAAGTCTTAAAGAAATCTCGTGTGAGAAGGCCCATTTTACCAAGGAGCCACGCAAGTAGCGGCAACTCGAACACAACACCCATCATAAGCAAGAGGGTGTAGAAGTTATCCATATACGACGTCAGAGTCACCATAGGCCTGATTGCCGAACTCAACTGATATCCGGCAAGGAACTTGACCGTAAGAGGAAAAACAAGGAAATACCCGGTGGCAACACCAAGGTAAAACATCACATTTCCGAAAAAGAACGCAGTGCGTATGCCTTGCTTTTCATGAGGATACAAAGCCGGAGCCACAAAGCCCCAAAGCAAATATATTATTATAGGAAAGCCGACTATCAACGCCACCCAGCACGACGATGAAAAGTGCATAAACAACTGCGATGCAAGCTCGATACTCACAATATCGATACTCACATCACCACCTATATTTTCGCCCATGAAGGCAGCTATAGAATCAAACAGCTTGGCAGTAGGGAAATCAGGCGAGCATGGCGCCATGATTATATTTTCGAAAATCCACGGCATGGCAAAAAACGCAGCCACACCGAGTACGATCATAACTGCTACGATTTTTATCAGGACACCTCGCAAAATATCAAGGTGGTCCCAAAAAGTGGCATCACTGCCGGTCATTATGCCTTATCTTTGTCGTCGGTATTCTTCTCCGGCTCGTCGAGAGGTCGGTTGATTTCATCGCGGGCATCCTGCATACCTTTGCGGAAAGAATGCACACCCTTGCCCAAACCACGCATTAGTTCGGGTATTTTTTTACCTCCAAAAAGCAATAGGATTACAAGCAGAATTATAACCCACTCCGCACCACGAGGCAAGCCAAACAGAGGTATTATATAAGTGTTGATCATAATATTCAAACTTAATTAACTTTTTAGAAACGCAAATTTACAAATTATTGGGCGAAAATCACTAACTTTGCCGTAATTTTTAAGACTATTTATAAACCAATCGCAAATGAAAGCATATGTTTTCCCCGGCCAGGGTGCGCAATTTGTTGGTATGGGCAAAGACCTGTACGAAAACTGCGCCGAGGCCCGAGAGCTTTTTGAAAAAGCGAACGAGATACTGGGTTTCCGTATCACCGACCTTATGTTTGAAGGCACCGACGAAGATCTGCGCAAAACTGCAGTGACTCAGCCGGCTATTTTTATCCACTCTGTTCTTTTGGCCAAATCTCTTGGAGACGATTTCAAACCCGCAATGGTTGCCGGTCACTCTTTAGGTGAATTCTCTGCGCTTACCGCTGCCGGTGCTCTGTCGTTCGAAGACGGTCTCCGCCTCGTTGCTGCTCGTGCAAACGCAATGCAGAAGGCTTGCGAGATGAAAGAATCTACAATGGCTGCCGTTATCGCTCTTCCCGACGAGAAAGTCGAAGAAATATGCGAAGGCATCGAAGGCGTTGTATGCGCAAACTACAACTGCCCCGGACAGATTGTTATCTCCGGCGAAATCGAAGGTATCGATGCAGCTTGCGAACAGCTCAAAGCTGCCGGTGCTAAGCGTGCACTCAAGCTCAAAGTTGGCGGCGCATTCCACTCGCCCTGCATGGAGCCTGCTCGCGCAGAACTCGCTGCTGCCATCGAAGAAACAGAAATCCACACTCCGATCTGCCCCGTATATCAGAACGTTGACGCTCTACCCCACACAGATCCCGCCGAAATCAAGGCTAACCTTGTAGCTCAGCTCACCGCTCCCGTACGTTGGACTCAGACCGTACGCAACATGGTTGCTGACGGCGCTACCGAATTTGTAGAACTCGGCCCGGGTAAAGTACTCCAGGGTCTTGTAAGCAAAATCGAGCCCTCTGTAAGCGTTAGCGGCATGCAATAAGCTTATTCTAAGCCGGGTACAGGGAACTTTGCTTCCCTGTACCTGACTTTTATCCCCAACTCCCCACTCCTTAAACCTTTACTCTCAACTCTCACTAATGCCTACCCTAACTCCCGGTACCATGATACGGGTCAGCGATGGATCATCGCTGACAGTTGTTGCATACATTGCCGCCGGCGGACAAGGTGAGGTATACAGGGTATTGCGCCAGCCCGATAATACAGAAATGGCCCTGAAATGGTATACCAACGATACCATTCTACGAAATACGCAGTTCCGACAGACACTACAGTACAACTGCAACCACAATGCACCGTCACAGTCTTTCCTGTGGCCTTTAGCCATAACCGAAACTATCAACGGCAGCTACGGCTATGTGATGAAGCTGCGCCCCGAGGGATTCATCGACTTGGGCAAATTTTTCTGCATCGACGAGAATCCGCAGGCATATTTCCGTTCGACCCTCGCCAAACTAACCGCGAGCTTGCAGATATGCGATGCATTCAGCCGCCTGCACCAAAGCGGATTCAGCTACCAGGACATCAACGACGGCAGTTTCCTTATCGACCCTTTAAAAGGGCATGTGAGAATCTGCGACAACGACAACATCGTTTTCGACGGACTTAGCAACGGCATCGCAGGCAAACCTCACTACATGGCTCCTGAGGTGGCCAACGGCAAAATACCCAACACGGCCTCCGACCGATTCAGCCTTGCCATTATACTTTACAGGCTGTTTATGGTTGATCATCCATTCGAAGGATGCCGCACATCGACAGAGCGCCACAACTGCCTTACACCGCACGACGAACTACAACTTTTCGGTAACGATGCCGTATTTTGCCACGACCTCAACGACAGCCGCAACCGTCCGGTCAGAGGCCTTCACGACAATTCCATACATTTCTGGAAATACCTTACCCCGACGCTTCAACGCGCATTCAGGGCTGCATTGAGCCACAATGCAATCACAAATCCGCTCCTAAGAATCAGGGCTTCGTCGTGGAAAGAGATGATGCTTGCCGAACGAGCCAACCTGGCCACATGCCATGCCAACCCCACCGACCCTGTGCACGATTTTCTGTGCGAAGGCCCCATGCCAACGATCTGCCCGCTATGCAACGAGCCCTTAGGGCAGTCGGCAAGGCTCATATTCGACGGAGGCCTGCCGTCGTACAGACTCACCGAATCGAAGCCACTCTTTCTCGGCGACTCCTTTGCGGTCGAAGGCATATGCCGCAAAGTAACGGAATACGGCAGTAAATACCTCGCTCTCGAGAATATATCGCCCACCTCGTGGATAATAGCATCTCCCACGGGGCACCAGGCATGCGTATCTCCAGGTTCGCGATGCCAGCTCATCAACGACATGACCTTGATTATTGGCAATTACAGGGCAAAAGTAATACTCAACGCATAAGCTTTAACCATACTACAGATTCCTCCTCATGGCACTGTCAGATTTTATACCCCGTCCGAGCGCTCGACGCCGTATGAATATGTTCTACCTCCTCGACACCTCCGGGTCGATGCGCTACAAAGACTGCATCGGCAGCGTCAACCGCGCCATGCCCGAGATTGTAGACATATTAAGGGAAATCAGCGAGTCGAACCACGACCAGAGCGACATATACATGTCGTGCATCACATTCGACAACGACGCCCGCCAACTCTACGACACGCCTGTAAATGTAAAAGATTTCAGGTGGGCAAACGTTCAAGCCGAAGGCCTTACCAACCTCAAGGCCGCCCTGTCGATGCTTGAGTCACAGATGCGCGGGCAGCAAAGCTCGATAGCCCCCGGTCTGCAACTACGCCCCGCAGTGCTGCTGCTCAGCGACGGAGACCCCGACGACGGCTGGGAAGAATCGCTCGACAGGTTGCAGCAGAATCCGCTTTTCAGGCAGGCCTACAAAATCGCTATCGCAATCGGCTGCAAACCCGCCAACCAGGAGATGCGCCGAGCCCTCACACGATTCGCCGACCCGCTCGATGCCGGTGGCGAACCGATTATCATATCTATCGAGCAACTCGACAAATTATACCAGGTAATCAAGCTGGTATCGTCGACCGTAAGCCGCATAGGCTCGCAAAACACCGCCAACGGCGACCGCAACACTGCCCGGCAGATACGCGACGCAATACGCAATGAGACCGGCGACATCATCGGTGTCAATGTTCCCTCGATGAATCACGACGGACCGGAATGGTACTGACACACGCATCATATTATCAAGGGGCCTCGCATATCGCCGACAATAAGCCGGTTCAGGACCGCGCCGCAGCCTTGGATATAAGCTACGGCAACGGGCAGCATGCCACCGCGCTGCTGCTTTCCGACGGCCATGGCAACGACATACACTTCCGAAGCGATGTCGGTGCAACTCTGGCTATCGAAGCTGCAGCCGAAGCCCTGCCTTACATCCTCGAAGTACTGCCGTCGCGGATGAACGGCAAGAGCGCGAGCCGGGGCATTGTCGACTCGGCGTGCCTTGTCGATACCGACCGCACCCCGGCCGACCCGGAATGCGAGTCGGCGATGAGAATGTTCTTCACCCGCATCAATGCCCTGTGGGCAAAGAAGGTACTCGGCCACTGGAATTCCAATCCTCAGCCCGACCAAGCCCCAAACCTGTCGGGAGTGGCGAGGGCCTACGGCTGCACACTTATAGGGGCGGTACGTGCCGACGGGTTCTGGTTCGCATTTCAACTCGGCGACGGCGCTTGCACCTGCATCACCTCCGAATCCGACATACTCAGCCCCATTCCCGGCGACAGCCGCTGCGCCATGTCGCGGACAACGTCGATGTGCATTCACGGCGCGGGCGACTTCAGGTACTCCTACGGCACCGACATCCCCCCGGCAATGATGATATGCAGCGATGGGCTCGCCGACTGCTTTGAGAACCACGACGAACTCGCCTCAAAGATTCTGGTACAAATAGTACTCGACAATTCCGCCAACGGCTTCGATAGTGTAGAGGCCGACATCACCAGAAGCATGCCCGAGCTATCGCGCCAATTCACCGGCGACGATATGTCGATAGCCCTGTGGATTGATACAGAAGCCACCGAAGCGATTCTGCCGTCCCTCGACCGGCTCATTACCATGAATTGCGAAAGCGAATTGTCCCAAGCCATACTCAACCTGCAGTCTTGCGAAGAATCTATTGTCGATATCGAAGACCGCATATCATCGCTATCGCCAACGCAAGCCGACGAGGCAGGCGAAATCGAGCGCAAACTGTCGGTATTATCGACACTCAAACGACATCAGCGCGAACTTCTCGACAGAATAGACTCTATCAAATTAAATCTCGACAACAGATTATGAATACTCTCCTCTCCGCACAGCTCCCCACCCAGTTGCCGGAATTGCCCGTAAACGCACGCAATTTCCTACGGATAAGCAAAATACACAATCGTTCGCTCAGCTGTGCCATATGCAACCAACCAATCACCTCTCGATATTACCTTGACCCATACGGCACCACTGTTTGCGGGCACCACAGCCCCGACTACTGCTGCATATGTGAGCGCATCATCACCGGCCCCCGCGTGCAAGTGCCCGGCTACGGTTACTCATGCACCGATTGCGGTATGGCTGTCAGATACGACGAACTCGAAGAAATACGCCTCAAAATCAACGCGTTCTACGAGCAACTACGCATATTCATACCCGGCTATATCCTGTGTCTTCGCCATGCCCAGGAAATGGCCGACGCATACCGCCAATACTTCAACCGCCCGCCACTTGGAGCGGCATGGAAAGACGACGGCAGCGCCCAGCACAGGTATCGCATCGATATCATGAGCCAGCAATCCAAAGTGAGTATCGGCAACACTCTCGCCCATGAGCTTTTGCACCTGTGGCAATACCACCGCGGAATAAAAGCACCTAAAGAATACGCCGAGGGCTTCTGCAACCTCGGGGCATTCCTTTTCACTGCTTCTGTCGACAAAGGCGAAGCCTTGGTACATCTGTCAAAAATGATGGAAAACCGCGACAAGAGCTATGGTGTCGCATTCCGCCAGCTCAAGGTGCTATACGACGTGTACGGGCTCCCGGCTGTAATAGCAGCCATGAAGTCGTTTTCTTAATTAAGATTACGGAAAAAGATTTAAAAAGGGCTGTATCTCACGATAAAGCCCTCTAATAATCTACAATCTATAAAAACATATAATGCGTTTAAACAGACGCATAAAGCGACTGCCAAAATTCTTATTTGCATGCAAAAATAATAATAAATATTCAATTGTGCAAAATTTTGTATAAGCTCACCTTTTTTTCCTACTTAAGCCGCGTTTTTCCCTCATAGCCTGAATAGATTAAAAAAAATCGTCCTTAGCAGCAATAAAACACCCTTATACATATATCATGCTAAGAAAAAAATGACTAACTTTGCAGGCTCAAACATGTAATACCCTCCTCGACCTCTTCCCAATAGGACTTTCAAGTAATTCTTAACAATTAGTTTATATAAAAAATGCAATGTAACTTGATGAAGCTGCGGTGCTATTTGGTTTTATTCGGCGCATTTTGCTTTCATACTCAGTAGTGTAGCTTGCGACACTCCTTCGTATTCAATCAAAAAACACTTGAATAAACCTCTAAAATCACCGGCAGCTATTTTTTTCGAGTTACTTATGACGATATATTACACATCATGAATGAACAATCGCACAGTGAGTGCGGTTATATAACAAAATCTTATTGCCGCCCGGTTTCTGAAAATCGGCATTGAAGGCAAGTCGTTCTAAACCTGATTTAATTTTATGACATCACAAATTATGCGCTACATAAAACGAGGATTGTTGAGTTTGTCCCTTATCATTATCACGCTACTGAGCACCCAAGAGGCACAAGCACAGCGACTGGCACTCAAAACAAACACTATCGATTGGCTTACACTCTCGCCAAACCTCACTGTCGAAGCAAGGCTTAGCACCCGATTATCGCTACAGGTAGGCGTAGCAGCAAACCCGACCCACGTATCTATTGCAAACACCCAGCTGACAAACTACAGGGTAGAGCCCGAACTGAGATACTGGTTCAACCGCCCCATGGCACGTCACTTCGTGGCTTTGTCAACAACGGCAGCGATGTTCAATCTACGTTTCAAAGACCGTCATTTCTCAGGTGACGCTGTCGGTGCAGGTATTTCATACGGTTATGCCCTCGTACTCAGCGACCATTGGAATATGGAAGCCGAAATCGGCTTAGGTCTCGCCCACATCAGCGCCAAAGACTACAAAGGCAACAATGAGCCACCGTCAAAAAACTATACACACATACGACCTGTACCCATTAGGGTCGGACTATCTTTCGCCTACATTTTCAAATAAGGGCTAATAAGCAAAAACGACTTGTAGAACCAAATACCAAGGAATGATCGTGAAAACAACAAACATACATATCACTATCGTATCAGCCCTTATCATGCTTGCGGCAAGCTCGCTATGCGGCTTCGCAGCCGACCTGAATGTGCGAGGCATTGTAGTGCAGAAGGGAACAAACACTCCTATACAGGGCGTAGTTATATTCAACGCCGAAAACGACAAAGTGCTTGGCACAACAAACTCTTTCGGCGAGTATGATGTAACAATCGACGAAAACGGCAGGTTGCTTTTCGCCGTACTCGGCAGCAAAGACCTCGAAGAACCCGTCAAAGGCCGTCTGAAAATCGACGCGGCACTCTTTCCGGATGCACAAAGCCTCCGTGAAGTTGTCGTTACCGGCAAGAATCAGAACAACGGCCTCGTGCTTCCGCCGGCCGACCTTATCCTCGAAGGCAACGAGATTTCGCTGAAGACAATGGCAAAGATTCCTCACCAGTTCTTCTCGTCGAATGTGCGCATGATTATCCAGCCCGCAATCTACAATATCACAACCCGCACCCTCAACTACCTCACCCCGGTTGTATACGACGGCCGCCGCTACGACATCACACAGCGCCGAATGCTCGACTGGGACGCCGACAAAGACCCCCTCAACAAGTATCGACAGGTTAAACGCTCAAGCCGTAATACCGACGATACAGTATATATAGTTGACAAACTCCACGTCGACAATCCCAAAAACGATTTCCTATGCGTAGTTATGTCGTCGATGGAAAACTACAACGGAATCATCTACACCGATACGACCCAGATTGCCCGAGGCACAATCAACCCCCTTCGATTCCTGTCGTACTCGCTCAACGGCCTGCCCCTCACCGACGAAAACTTTATCCCCAAACCCGAGGTACAGCTCCGCGACACAAGTGGCGAGGTAAAACTGGTTTTCAACGTCGGCAAATCTAATCTCGACCTCTCTCTTGGCGACAATGCAGCCGAAATGGAGAAGATGCTCCAGGAATTCCGAGCTATCCAAAACGACCCCGACATGATGCTCAAGAGCTTCGACATCTCAGGTACGGCATCGCCCGAAGGCTCATACGCCGGTAACCAACGACTCGCCCACAACCGTATGCAGTCGGCCCTCAATAGGATACTCGCATCTATACCTGAATCGATGCGTAACAATGCCCAGATACAGTCGAAAGCCTCTGTTGCCACATGGTCTCAGGTAGAAGACCTACTGCGTGCCGACGGTTATAGCGACGAAGCCGATGCCGTTCGCAACATCATCGACAAGAATCCCCGCAGTATCGACCGCCAATCGCAACGCATGCGCTCGCTGCCATTCTACAAATCGCTGATTGCCGAAAAATACCTGCCTCGTCTGCGCAAGGTTGAATACCACATCGTTTCGTCGCGCTACCGACCGCTCAACAACGAAGAAATTGCAGCGCTCTACGAATCAGACTACACGACACTGTCGAAATATCATTTCTGGAAGCACTACACCGAAATGCCCGACACCGCCAAGCGCGAAGAGATAATGCGCCGTGCCCTCGAAGTACACCCCGATTTCATCGCTGTGGCATCCGACCTCACAGCGCTCACAATCGACAAGGGTTGTGCCGACGAGGAATTACTCAAGCCATTCTTCGCCGACTGGAGCAAGATAAAGAAGATGCCCGGCGAGGCCCGCCACAACCTGGCAGTAGCAAGCATGGCAAACAACCACTTCAGCTATGCCGACTCGCTGCTCTACGAAATGCCCGACCTGCCCCAGTACCACAAAGCCAAGATATATTGCTCGGCACTCAACGGCAGGTACGCATCGGTACTGCAGGAAATCGCCGAGGAATCGCCCTTCAACGAAGTACTGATGCTACTTGCATTAAAAGACAACAGCCGTGCATTCGAAAAATCGACAGCCCTCGGCGAAAGTGCCGAAGAAGAATATGTGAAAGCTATCGCCGCAAATCGAATGGCAAATTCAGATATCAGTAACGCCTACCTGTTTGTAGAAGCAAGCACCCACTTGGCAAACGCGATTAATCAGAAGCCCGAGCTGATAGAGATTGCACGAATCGACGGCGATGTATGCGACCTCCTTGACGAAGACGGTAACCTGCCCGACGACAATTACAACGAAGGCACAACAGAAGAATAAGGATCATGAAGACTAACATAAAAACACGCACTATAGCAGCGGTCACATTACTTCTGTGGCTCGTCGCCCCCCTTTCAGCCGAGGCCAAAATGGGCAAGGCCCTCAACGACACCGCATCAGTGGGCATGAATGCGCTCGACTATGTGCTGCAGCGTCCGCTCGGCAATAGTTCGTTCGAGCACAAACGCTTCGGCGACAAGTTCTTTATCACCGCCGGTGGTGGTATTTCTACCTACAACCAAAAGCCAAGCAATGGTTTCCGTCCCGGATTCCGAGGCGAATTATCGTTCGGTGACTGGATTACACCTGTTCACGGCTGGAGAATCGGCTTCAACGCCGGTATTCACTCTAAGAAATCCGGACAGAGCTGGAAAGGTTTCGGCTCTGTATCAGCAGACTACCTGATGAATTTCTCGGCACTGCTGCGAGGCTACAATCCCTCGCGCAGGGTGGAACTAATAGGAGCTCTCGGCGCAGAATACCAGCGTATTCGCTACCGTGGCGCCTGGGGTAACGAAATTGGCCTTAGAGCCGCAATCCAGGCCCGTATCAACATACAGCAGAATCTCTACCTCTACCTCGAACCTCGCATGACCCTGCTCGCAGGCACCCGCTTTGCAGGCGACAGCTACCGCAGGTTCCGCACCGACCTCAGCTTCAACCTCGGTCTCGGCTACCGACTGTTGAGCAAAGCCGAGCGCCTGGCAGGGGCGACAGAGTTCGTCAACTCGGTCGACAATCATCTCTTTTTCGGCGTTGGCGGCGGCGTATGGGCTTTTGCCCGCAAGGCTGCATCGCAGCGAAAGAACCCCTATGGATTCGGCAGTTTCTTCGTAGGCAAATATTTCTCGCCTACTGCAGGTATACGCCTCAAGGCTGAATTCGGCCGCATCGACCAGCTCGGCACCACTGCCAACAGATATCTGGCCACCGGCTCGCTCGACTTTGTATGGAATCTCAACTCGGCATTCGGCGGTTATCGTCCCGATCAGGTGTTCGACCTCTCGCTCAACATAGGCCCTGCTGTGGCTTATTCAGATAAGGCAAAGGCAAAATTCTATCCCGGCGTTGCGGCAGGCATCACAGCCCTATTCCGCCTCTCGGACAACTGGGGTATTTTTATCGAGCCTGAAGTAAAACTGTTTAGCAAGTCTTTCAACCAAGACCTCAACGGTGGCGGCTACGGCCCCTTCCTGTCGATGAACGCCGGCCTCCGCTACACTATCGGCAACTTCAAGCACGACAATCCCCGCAGCTACGAAGATTTCTTCAAGGCAAAGAATAGCTTCCTCACATTTGCCGTCGGCGCAGCCAAACGCTATAAAGGCAACTATGGCAAGGGCGTTGCCGCCCAGGTTGGTTTCGGCAGCAGGTTTACCCCGATTTCAAGCTGGCGCATCAGCGGCGAGGGCGAATTATACAGCGCAACTCCCCACTACCTCAGCCTTACCGTCAATGCCGACTATCTATTAAGTATATCCTCGAGCATGGCAGGCTTCAACCCCTACCGCGTATTCGACCTCTCGGCCCTCGTGGGCCTTACTGCCGGTATCGGCCACCACCGTGGTCCGCTCAAGCCCCTCGTCGGCGGACGTGTCGGCCTGCATGGCGCATTCCGCCTTTCCGATGCCCTCGACCTTTACTTTGAGCCACTGGTCACCGGCAGCCGCATGATCGGCAAGTCATCGCCCGGCTGGAGCCCCGAACTCATGGTTATGGTAGGTCTTAAATACAAGCTCGGCACACCCTCAGGCATCATAGCCAGCTTTGCAGACACACCCCTCGCCGACGGCCGCAATTTCGTATCGATAAGCGGTGGACCCGCATTCTTCAGCAGCACATTTGTGAGCGCTCCGCGAAAGGTAAGCGGCTCGGTTGACGCCTCTGTCGGCCGCTGGTTCTCGAGGGTTTCGGGCGGACGAATCGGCTACACATTCGATATAGTTACGCAGCGTGGCAAGACCAAGCGTCCGTTTATCAACACGATACACGCCGACTACCTGCTCAACATCACATCGCTGATGGATCAAAATCCCGACCGCCGTTTCCATATCATCGGCACAGTCGGCGCCGGCCTCAGCTTCAGCAACCTTCACAATGCCAAGGTTGGTCCAATACTCGAAGGCGGCTTCCAATTCCGCTACAACCTGCCCTCTAACATCGACATCCACATCGAGCCCAACGCCTCGTTCCTGCCCAACCGCATCGTACCGGGCTATCAGTCAGGCTCACGCGTAGTAGTGATGTCGCGCATAATGACCGGTCTCAGCTATCGATTCTAATACTAAGCTCAATTAACGTCATGGGGGTGCACCGAATCCGGCGCACCCCTTGCTGTTTACTGAGGGTGAAGATATGTCTTTTTGACTAACATACAAGTTCACCTCTCGTAGGGTCGCGGCACAATGCTGTTTACTTAAGGGGTGATTATTCAAAAGGAGAGCAACGATAGGAGAGCCAAGCTCCTATCGTTGACACTCTTTCTCCTTATGGGTTAGATGTACGATGTGGGAATCTAAAGAAAGTCGTCGGAGACGACGCAATTATGGTTAACCCCACGATGCTTGCTTCGTGGGGTGCTTAAAAACCCCTACAAGAATGTCCTCGGCGAGGACGCCGTAGCTATCTACAGCGTCCTCGCCGAGGACTGTTTTACCAGGGGGCGGCTCTGTACCCCACGAAGAATCGTGGGGTTAACCACAAACATGTCCTCTCCGAGGACTTTTTTAGACAGCATTGTGCCGAGAGCCTACGGGAGGGCGGTTGGATATGGGGTTGTTAGTATCGCGACTGTTGTTTGTTCCGGAGAGGCAAGTTTCTATCGTTGCCGTCATTTTGCATAATCTAACTTATATTAAGTAAAAAGCAATGAAGTGGCAACAAATAAAATCGGCCGACGGAATGAACCGACGGCCGAGTAAAAGATTGGAGAGCAAGCCGGGGCACACCCGGCGATGCTATGAGTAGGCTTTATTTATTTAGCTTCTTCAACGGGAGCAGCTTCAACAACCTCTTCAGCAACAACTACAGTGTCGTTGGTAAGGGTGTCAACTACTTCTTCAGCTGCAGCTACAGTTTCAACAGCTACAGTGTCAGCAGCAACTTCAGTTTCAGCAGCAGCTTCTTTGTTACCACAAGCGAAGAACGACATGCTGAATACTACAGCAAGCATAAGAACTAACTTTTTCATCTTAGTTACGATTTAGTAATAAAACATATTTTGCTTCAAAAAGTGCTGCAAATTTACGCCACATTTTTTGAATGTGAAAATTTTTAGCATAAAAAATCACTCCGACCCCAAAATTTTAACATTTGAGGTCGGAAAACGAAGACATTTTGCTAACCGTAGTATCGCAGGTATAATTTATCTGTAAAGCCTATAAACTAAAATCAGCAAGCTACTTAGCACACACAAAACTTCCGTTGCCAATTAAAAGCCTATCAATCATAACGCATATCGGCCAGGATAGACTGCAATCTCATGCGTGCCTGGTGTATGCGGCTCTTTACTGTGCCAAGGGGCAAATTCATCTGCTTTGCAATCTCGGCATATCGGTAGCCGGAAACATAGAGTGTAAAGGGCCGACGGTATTCATCAGCAAATGAATTAATTACCGACTGGATTTCTTTTACATTCACTGCGCCCTCGGGTGTTTCGAAGCCTGAATCCTGCGAAAACTCGAGCTGATAGAGATCGTCGCTTTGGTCAAAAACTACTACCGACCGTGAATCCTTGCGGTATTTATTGATAAAAAGATTTCGCATGATTGTAAAAATCCAGCCCTTGAAATTGACATTTTCTACATATTTATCTTCACTGTCGAGAGCTTTCAATGTCGTATCCTGCAGCAAATCGAAAGCATCGTCGCGGTTCGAAGTCAAGGCATAGGCGAAGTTGAGCAGATTGCGCTGCACCGACAAAAGTTTGGTTTGAAAAGTATTTGATCCCATAATCTATAGTCTAAGCGTTAATCATAAGTTACTATTATAACAATATTGATACTGAAGCGTTTTCACTTTTAGTATCTTTTTAGTCTTTTTACAGAGCCGAATGTTAAATAATACTTATGCCCGAACCAATTTATCTCGCGCTTTGTTATGTCATTAAAACTCTAAAATGATATGGAACAGAAAAGTATAAAAGGTACCCGAACCGAACACAATCTTCTCGCCTCATTTGCCGGTGAAAGCCAGGCACGTTCACGCTACACCCTTTTTGCCGAAAAGGCCAAGGAAGAAGGCTACGAACAGATAGCCGCCGTTTTCCTCGAAACAGCCGAGCAGGAACTCAGCCATGCGCGAATGTTCTTCTCGCTTCTCGAAGGCGGCACCGTCGAAATCACCGCAGGTTATCCGGCCGGCGTGGTTGGCGATACAGCCAAGAACCTTGCCGAAGCCGCCGCCGGTGAACGCGAAGAATGGAGCGACCTCTACGAGGATTTCGCAAAAATCGCTCAGGAAGAAGGCTTCCCCCAAATTGCCAATACCTATAAACTGGTGGCCCGTGTAGAGCAGATGCACGAAGCCCGCTACCTCAAGCTACTCGAGAGAATGGAAAATGGCACCCTCTTCGAAGACCCGGAACCGGTAGAGTGGATGTGCCGCCGATGCGGTTTCACTATATCGGCAAAATCAGCGCCTAAACGCTGCCCGGTTTGCGGTATGCCTCAGGGTTGGTTTGAGAGAAAGCCAAACAATTACTAACACCCTTATGCTGAAAAACAAACAGCTCTCTTCGAAAGATTAAACACATAATCTTTCATTATTTGCGGCCTCCTACGCCTCCGGGCAATGGTGACCGCATTTTTTATGAAAGTATTACCAACACTTAACTAATGTTAAAGGCTCGACCCGACGTTAAACCAAGCGACGGCAACTCAGTCAAAGTAATCGAAAGACGTTGAAAAAAAACGCCTCCGGCAATTGCCAAACAGAAAATTAAAATATACAATCATGAAAAAAATTCTTATTGCAACCCTCATCCTCGCTGCAGGTATCGGCAGCTCGTTTGCACAGAAACCCGCCAACTGCAAATCCGCCTGCCCCGACAACAAAGAATGCACCAAGGCAGTCAGCCCCCGCGAACCCAAATGCTGCACAGCAAACCCCTTCGAGGGACTGAACCTCACCCAGGAGCAGCAGACTAAAATCGACGCTCTCAAGGCCGAGTGCAAGACACGCTGCGACAAGGCTAAAGCCGACAAGAAAGAACGACGCGCCGAACGAGCATCACAACAGCGCACCAACCGCGCCGACATGCTCGCCAAACTCAAAGGAATCCTTACCCCGAGCAATATGTCAAGTTTCTCGAAAACAACTTCGTCAACCAGCGCGACAACATGCCCCGTAAGGGCGACCGCCCCGCCGATATCAACCGCAAGCACCGCCGCGAACACCGATAATCTACAAATCTACCGAAATAATACGCACACCACCGAGCCGCAGAATTCTAATGTCTGCGGCTCTTTTTTATTGCCAAAGCGGTCAAAAACATGTTTAAGGGCATATTCTTTGGTTATTCGAACAATTTGTTTTAAATTCGCGAAAATGTTGGAAGAATTCACCACACTACCAACCAATAACGCATAAAACATCAATACCATATATAATAATCCTAAAACCAAAATGAGTTATCTTAAATTTGATAAGAATCTGCTCATCAACTTGGACCAGTCGCTCCCCAAAGAAATGCTCCGCACCAACCAGGCCGGCGCATATCACTGCACGACCCTGGTGGGTTGCAACACCCGCAAGCAACACGGCCTGTTAGTGATACCAATTGAGGAGATGGACAATAAGTCGCATGTGCTACTGTCGAGTCTCGACGAGACCGTCATACAGCACGGTGCGCCTTTCAATCTGGGTATACACCGCTACCAGGGCGGCGTATACAGCCCGGCCGGCCACAAGTATATCCGTGAGTTTGACTGCGAGGAAGTTCCACGCATGACTTACCGCGTGGGCGGCGTTATTCTGACAAAAGAAAAAATCTTCATCAGCCAGGAAAATCGTATTTTAATCCGCTACACGCTTGTCGAGGCACACTCTGCCACCACACTACGTTTCCGCCCCTTCCTTGCATTCCGCGAGGTCAACAGCCTCTGCGTAGCAAACGATGCCATTAACCGTGACATCGAACCGGTACAAAACGGTATCGCTACCTGCCTCTACGAAGGCTATCCCAAGCTCTACATGCAGCTTAACCGCAAACCCACCTGGGTCGACGAGCCCAACTGGTACAACGGCATCGAATATGTAAAAGACCTCGAGCGCGGCGTACCCTACTGCGAAGACCTGTGGGTGCCCGGCTACTTCGAAGTGCCTATCAAAAAAGGCGAATCGATTATCTTCTCGGCAGGTGTAAGCGAGGTCAACACCCGCAACCTCACCAAAATGTACGAGGCTGAAGTAGCAAGCCGCACTCCCCGTACATCGTTCTACAACTGTCTCAAAAACAGCGCCAAGCAATTCTACATCCACCGTGGCGAAGGTTCGTATATCGTATCGGGCTTCCCCTGGGGCGTAGTTTTGGCTCGTAATACATTCATGTCGCTCCCCGGCCTTACACTCGCTATCGACCACCGCGCCGATTTCGAGGCCATTTGCGACACAGCCCTCAAATCGCTCATCAAATTTGCCGATACAGGCCAACTTTCCAAGCACATACAGGGTATCGACCTGCCCGACATCCCTCTGTGGGCTATCTGGGCTATACAGCAGTATGCCAAGACCGCAGGTATGGAAGCAGCCCGCAAGAAATACTTCGAGCAGGTAGCACTTCTTGTCAACGACATCCTGCGCAACTCTTACCCCAACCTCTTCGTATCAGACGAAACCGGCCTGCTCAGCACCGACGGTCATATCCGCCCCGCATCGTGGATGAACTCAGTGCTCAACGGCGCTCCCGTAGTACGCCGCACAGGCATGCTGGTTGAATTCAACGCCCTGTGGTACAACGCCCTGATGTTTGCCGCAAGTATGGCCGAAGGCGACGAAAGCCTCGAAAAACAGCGTCAGAAATGGCTCGAGGCCGCCGAAAAGATGAAGAAACCATTTGTCGACACCTTCCTCAATGCCGGCGGATACCTCTACGACTTTGTCGACGGCACATACGCCGACCCCTCGGTACGCCCCAACATGGCAATCGCAATCGGCCTTGACTACTCGCCCCTCGACCGCCGCCAGCGCAAGAGCGTACTCGACGTAGTCACCCGCGAGCTTCTCACCCCCAAAGGCCTGCGCACACTGTCGCCCAAGAGCTACGGCTACCACCCCAACTACCTCGGCAGCCCCGAGGAGCGCGAATTTGCCATGCACAACGGCCCCGCACGCCCATGGCTGGCAGGATTCTATGCCGACGCCTACCTGCGCGTATTCGGCATGAGCGGCGTAGGCTATCTCGACCGTCTACTTATCGGTTTCGAGGACGAGATGACCGAAGGTTGCGTTGCCTCGCTCAGCCAGCTCTACGACGGCAACCCGCCTTACACCGGCCGTGGAGCAGTCAGCCACGCAACAAACGTGGCCGAGGTACTCCGTGCATACCGTACACTCAAACGTTTTGACCAGAACGCGTAATCCCAATCTTATCAATACCCTATCACAATGAAAGCATTAATGTTCGGTTGGGAGTTTCCCCCTCATATCCTGGGAGGCCTGGGCACTGCCAGCTACGGCCTCACACGAGGCATGTGGGAGTGCGGCGATATGGACATCACATTCGTCATTCCCAAACCCTTTGGCGACGAAGACAAAAGCTTCGCCAATATAATCGGTACTTCTCAAGTGCCCGTGGCATGGCGCGATGTCAGCCGCGACTATGTGGAGTCGCGCATCGGAAAAGTGATGGATCCCGACCTGTACTTCAAACTTCGCGACCATATCTACGCCGATTTCAACTACATGCGTACCAACGACCTGGGATGTATCGAATTCTCAGGACGCTACCCCGACAATATTCTCGAAGAAATCAACAATTACTCTATCACCGCAGGCGTCATTGCCCGCACAATTGATTTCGACATCATCCATAGTCACGACTGGCTCACCTATCCTGCCGGCATCCATGCCAAGCAGGTGACCGGCAAGCCATTGGTGGTTCACGTTCACGCTACCGAGTACGACCGTTCGCGAGGAAAGCCCAACCCCACCGTATACGCTATCGAGCGCGACGGTATGACCCACGCCGACCACGTTATCACCGTGAGCAACCTCACCCGCCAGACAGTAATCGACCACTACGGCATCGACCCGGCCAAGGTGACCACGGTTCACAACGCCGTAGTGCCCCTGAGCCAGGATCTTCTCGACATCGAGATGCCGCGTGCCACAAAAGAAAAAGTGGTAACATTCCTCGGCCGTATTACCATGCAGAAAGGCCCTGAATACTTCGTAGAGGCAGCGGCAAAGGTGCTTCGCAACTGCAACAACGTGCGCTTCGTCATGGCCGGCTCGGGCGATATGATGAACAAGATGATCAACCTCGCCGCCGAGCGAGGCATCGCCGACCGCTTCCACTTCCCCGGCTTCCAGAAAGGCCGACAGGTCTACGAGATGCTCAAGGCCAGCGATGTTTACATCATGCCATCGGTATCCGAACCATTCGGCATCTCGCCCCTCGAGGCTATGCAGATGGGTGTACCGTCGATTATTTCAAAGCAGAGTGGCTGCGCCGAAATCCTCGACAACGTAATCAAGACCGACTACTGGGATATCGACGCTATGGCCGATGCCATACACGCTATCATATCCTACCCCGCCCTCTACCGCCAGATGCGCGAGGACGGACTGGCCGAAGTCGCCCAAATCACATGGGATAAAGCAGGCCAAAAAGTTATAAACATATATAACAAAGTTTTAGGCCGCTAAGCACATCTTGCTTATAGCCGCCATATCAACCTTATCACAAAATGAAAGCAATTTGTTTTAACTTCGAGATACATCAGCCGTTCCGTCTGAAACGTTACCGCTTCTTCGATATCGGCCGCGACCACTACTACTTCGATGATTTCACCAACGACGACATCATCACCCGCATAGCACACAACAGCTACATCCCTGCAGCAGAGACCCTCCTGCGCATGGTAGAGGCCAACCAGGGCCGCTTCCGCTTCTCTATCGCAATCTCAGGCGTCGCTCTCGAACAGCTCGAGCACTACGTACCCGAGTTCCTCGACATCCTCAAGAAACTCGCCGACACCGGTTGCGTTGAATTCGTAGCTCAGCCCTTCGCCTACTCGCTGGCATCGCTCACCGACCCCGACGAATTCCGCCAGCAGGTAGCCGACACTTGCAGCATCCTCCGCAGCCGTTTCGGTGTTACCCCCAAGGTAATCCGCAACACCGAACTCATCTACGACGACGACCTCGCTCCCCAGCTGGTCGACATGGGCTTCAACGGCGTGCTCACCGAGGGCGCTAAGCACATCCTCGGCTGGAAATCGCCCAACTACATCTACAATGCCGCATCGGCTCCCGACCTGCGCCTGCTCCTCCGCAACAGCAAGCTCAGCGACGATATCGCATACCGATTCAGCGACACTTCGTGGAGCGAATTCCCCCTCACTGCCGACAAATACATCGACTGGATTGCATCGACACCGCTCGAAGAGCAGATTGTCAATGTCTACCTCAACATGGAGACATTCGGCGACCTGCACCCTGCAACAACCGGTATCTTCCAGTTCCTCGAGGCTCTGCCCCGCTTCGCTGCCGAGCACGGCATCGACTTCGTTACCCCCAGCGACGCTATCGCCAAGATCAAACCCGTAGGCGAGCTCAGCGTGATGCACTCAATTTCGAGTGCCGACGAAGCACGCGACACTTCGGCATGGCTCGGCAACCGCCTGCAGAACGAAGCATTCGAGAAACTTTACTCAGCTTCCGAGCGTGTACGCCAGTGCCAGAACCGCGCCCTCAAACGCGACTGGCAGTACCTGCAGAGCTGCGACCACTTCTACTACATGAGCAACCGCGCAGCTTTCAGCCCCTACGAGACAAACTTCGCAGCATTCACAAACTACATGAATGTGCTCGCCGACTTCCTGATGCGTGTCGAAGAGGAATTCCCCTCGCAGGTCGACAACGAGGAACTCAACTCGCTGCTGATGACAATCTCGAACCAGGGTGCCGAAATCGAAGCTCTCAACAAAGAACTCAACTCTATGCGTAAAAACGTAGAGCAGTACAATATCGAGCACCGCAACCGCCCCGAAGCAGGCAAAAGCGAGGAACCCGCCGAAGCTCCAAAAGCCAAGGCTAAAAAGACCACTACCAAGGCTAAGGCAGCGCCCAAAAAACGTGCCGCCAAAAAGGCCGAAGAATAATTGAAACCAATCCCCGGCCCGAACAAACATGGCCGGGGATTGTTTTTTTAATACCCTACCACACCCTCTCAATATCGAACCATGCTACCCTCAAAATACGTAATCACAATTGGCCGCAGCTTCGGTAGCGGCGGACGCGCACTCGGCAGAATTATCGCCGACCGATTAGGCATCGCTTTCTACGACAAAATGCTCCTGATCAAAGCCGCCGAAAAAGCCGGCTACAACATCGAATATTTCGAGCAGGCCGACGAACGTGCGCCTAAAATAACGAGTAGCATTATTCCATTCTCTATGGGTTTCTACCCAATGTCGTGGGTTGGAGATACGGCCGGAAGCTCCGACAGGGTATACAAAGCTCAGTGCGACTTCATGCACGAACTCGCTCAAGGCGACCCCTGCGTGATCGTAGGTCGCAGCGCCGACTATGTGCTGCGTGATGTCGACAATGTTATAAACATTTTTATCCATGCGCCTCTCGACGAATGCGCCAAACGCATCGTGAGCCGCAACGACTCGCACACACTCGAAGAAGCTCGCGCACTGGCCGAGCGTACAAACAAACTCCGAGCCAATTTCTACAACTTCTACACCGACAAACGTTGGGGCCACGCCACCAGCTACGACCTTTGCCTCGACTCTTCACTTCTCCCACTCGAAGACCTCGCCGACATAGTTATCAACTACGTACACCGCCGCTTCGACAAATAACGCGGCAGGAAATCTGCCTTCAAGAATTGATTTACATACGTATTAATCGAAACAAACAGTATTACTGACTGCGTAATCGTAATACATTAAAGTTTATCGATATTTGAGCGAGAACATATCATCCCAATTTTAATTATGGCGAATTCGCCATAATACAGGTTAGAAAATTGGTTGACCGCAAAGAGCACAGGATATATTATTCATTGTCCATCAAAAAATTACTCTAAAAATCAACCTTCTTTCTTTAAAACTTGTTTTATTGGTATAAAGTTATTAACTTTGCACTATCTCACCAACCAGGCGTTGAAAGAGAAACGGGAGCGGTCATTGCCGCTCCTTGCTTTTTATATATTCCTCATCATTAGTGTCCACTAAAAAATCATAAGAGGTCTTTGAAATTATTGATATTCTGATTGTTACAGTTGATTTGCGAGCGAACGGATTTCAAATTACTTTTGCGGTCATAATCAGACCGATATGCATAAAGACCCATTCGTTTTTGCTCAATTAGTTCAGTTTATGAACCGAAGCAAGTTCAATCGCATAGTTGCCAAGTATGACGGCGACAAGTATGTCAAGAGCTTTTCGTGTTGGAATCAGTTACTTACGATGATGTTCGGGCAACTTACCAACCGCGAGAGCCTCCGCGATCTGATTGTCGCTACCGAAGCTCACTCGGGAAAACTCTATCATCTCGGCATGGGAAAATCGGTAACTCGCAGCAATCTTAGCAAAGCCAACGAGCAGCGCGACTATCGCATTTTTGAGGAGTTCGCCTACTTCATGATAGCGCAGGCAAGAAGCAAGAGGCAGACCGATATTTTCAAACTCGGCGGGAACGTTTATGCTTTTGATTCGACAACGATAGACCTATGTCTCGCCGTGTTCGACTGGGCAAAATTCAGACGAAACAAAGGCGGCGTCAAGGTGCATACGCTATACGATATCGAAGCACAAGTCCCTGCATTCTTGCATATTACCACAGCTTCGGTTCACGACTCAAAGGCCATGCCGGAGATTCCGCTTGAAGCTGATGCGTACTACATATTCGACCGGGGCTATAACGATTTCGCCAATCTTTTCCGCATACACACCATCGGAGCCAGCTTCGTAGTCCGGGCCAAAAGTAACCTCAAGTACAGGGTTGTCAGCTGGAAAAGAAGGCTGCCAAAGGGCGTCCTATCGGATTCGATTATCGAGTTTACCGTCTATAAAAGTGCCAAGGCATATCCCGAAAAGTTGCGTAGAGTCGTGTTTCAGGATGAGGAGACCGGTGTGATCTACACGTATCTCACCAACGATATGGAGTCATCCGCACTCGTTGTCGCCAACCTATACAAGAACCGATGGAGCGTGGAACTTTTTTTCAAATGGGTCAAGCAGCACCTCAAAATCAAGAAATTCTGGGGAACATCTGAAAATGCGGTACGCATCCAAATATATTGTGCCATAATTACTTATTGCCTCGTGGCGATAATGCAACATGATATGCAGCTGGTGCGAAGCGTTTACGAAGTTCTTCAGATTCTTGGAATCTCGCTTACTGACAAAACCCATATACGGGACTTGTTCGACAAAAAGAATATCAACGATGTCAAAGTTCTCTATGGTTCAAGTGAACCGAATTTATTTAATTTTTAACCCCGTCCATTTTTAGTGGACAGTAGTGATTCCTCATATATATTCCTCATATTCTTTTATAAACTTCTTTCTTCTCCAGTTATGTTCAATAACATAAGCGGTCCAAGGTAATAAATATCCATTCCCTTTGCGAAGAATCACCACATAACTTTCATCTTCGTGCATTATCAGCACATTTGTTTTGGTTCCTCGTGTGTTTTCCCATACTCTCAAATACGGATGTTCACTATTATTTATAATAAAGGAAGGCCATTTAATGCGTTCTAAGCGCCTGAGATCCGGGGTACGGTGTTCTTCATCCTCGCCTTCAGACGTCATATGCCAAAATGTTGCTTCCTTTCCGTCCGTGACAGGATATTTTTTAAGAGCCAGTCTAAATCCTCGAAATTTAGGCTTACGTCGCACAAATTCTTCAACAAATATCTCATATACTGCTTCGAGATACCTGTCAAAATTCCCACCATATTGCGAGAGTTCTATTAGTCCGGGCAATTCAAGATACTGGTCGTCCTCGTCATTTATGTCCATGCCAAACTAAAATATTAAACTTAGGTTCGAGAGGCCATGTATTAGATAGCAACGTATATCCACTTCTTTGCCGGATTAAATTGACAAGAGTTTCCTTTGCGCTGCTTGTAGATAATCCTCTATGGAGATAAGAAAGAGCACCAATCAACAGGTCCGTCAAGCCCATAATCTCAACCTCATGAGAACGTATTTGTTGAACGCGATATATCATTTGTCGATTGAAATCATAATGGCTATTACACAACACATTGTGCAGTTTTTCAACTTTAGCTTGACTCCGAGTATCTTTAATATCTATGTATATAGCATATTCACTGCCCGGAGCAAAAATGCGACTTAACATTAAGAAATACGCGCGATAATAAAATTCATCATGCGTTAGATGAAAATGAGTCAAGTCGAGTTCTCTTTTGTCTACTATTATAGCACGGAATGTCAAGAACTCGCAATCAAAGAAAAAATTGACGAGCGATTTATAATACTCCAGCTTGGAAGGCGAGATTTTATTCCACTTAATCTCGGTATCACGATACACGCCGTATTGTGATTTTATAGCTCTGATTTGGTTTGAAATCTGTTTTTTGAATTGGTCTGGACAAGTAATGCCACCTATGACCATTACATAATCATTGCGTCTGCCATTTTGTAAATGACAACTTTCATCACAGTAGATATTGTATAATGTATTAGCCATATATTAATATCAACCGTCTTGTTTATCTAAAAAATCCGTTGTCTTCGTTGGTGACTGTTTCGGGCGTGGAGGCAGAGGCTGCTGACACATCGATCGGTAGCCACACGGCCATGTTTCCTTCGCCGCGATGAGCCCAGGCGTAATATGGGATAAGCGTCAGCCTGGCGGGGGCGACATTCAACCTGCCGTCAGCGCCATAACTGAGAGCCTGCGCTTCGGTTGTAATCTTAGTCACACCACCGAGTTCGTCGCTATGCTCACTCACAGCATATTGCGGTTTGCGCTTGAGTAGCACCGTGTGTATATTCACATCATTATCAGGCCATTCGGCACAATATACCAATGGACCGCGCTCTACGGCGATACGCCCACGGTCGTCGGCGACTTTGTCGTTGGCCTTGACGGTACGGACAGGCATGTCGAAGGCAATATCTACCACGTCGCCCTTGCGCCACTTGCGAGGAATTACGAGATAGCCGTTTTCGAGTTCGCCTGTTACCTCAGCGCCATTAACGCAAACTTTATAGGCCGGAGCCTCATTGTCGGCGTAGGCATAGAGATCGCCCGGCACAACCTCGTTGCGAACCCAGCCTGGTATGCGAATCTTCATGGCCATATCGGCATTACCCTTGTCAACGGTGATTTTTACGTTACCGTTCCATGGATATGATGTCTGCTGCGAGATTGTCATCTTCTTTCCGCCGACTTCAACCTTTGCCGTATTGGGCATAAACAGGTTTACAAACAGCGAGTTATCTTTTACAGCATAGATATATCCGGGCAGCGAGGGTATGAAACGACTGATATTGCTTGGGCAGCAGGCGCAGCCAAACCAAGGCTTGCGACTATAACCACCCGTCGAGGCAAGCGGGTTTGGATAAAAGAAGCTGCCACCGTCGATCGACACACCCGAAATGAGGCCGTTGTATAGAGTACGCTCCAATACATCGAAATATTTCGAATCGCCGTGAAGCAAGAACAGACGGTAATTGGTGTACACATTGCCTATCGCCGCGCAGGTTTCATTATAGGCGCTGGCATTTGGCAGTTCGTAATTACGCCCGAAAGCCTCGCCCTGATGACGCGCCCCGATACCGCCGGTGATATAGAGTTTCTTGGTTACGATATTGTCCCAGATACGGTCAACGGCCTTGATATAGGCCGAGTCGCCCGAAATGGCCGCAACATCTGCCATACCGGCGTACATATACGTGGCACGAACTGCATGGCCCACAGCCTCGTCTTGCTCAAGCACAGGCTTGTGCGACTGCGAGTAGGCCTGCTTGCGCTCGGTAGTACCTCGGGCGTCGAGGAAGAACTTGGCAAGGTCGAAATAGCGTTTTTCGCCGGTTACATTATACAAGCGCACCAAGGCCATTTCGGCTATCTGGTGGCCCGGCACAAGGCGCAGCTTGCCCTCGCCGTCACCGATATTACGGTCTACGCAATCGGCATAGCGGCATGCAATATCGAGAAATTTTCGCTTGCCGGTAGCCTGATAATACGCCACTGCGCCCTCTATCATATGACCGAGGTTATAGAATTCGTGGCTGAGGTTTTCGACCGACGTCCAACGCTCCTTGCCTGCCCACGGATGAGGATGCGCAGGGTTCTGGGTTCGGGCGGTATAGAGATAGCCGTCGGGCTCTTGAGCGGCGGCCATAACGTCGATTACACTGTCGATATATGCCTCGAGTTTCTTGTCCGGATAATTGTGCAGACGGTACGAAGCGCCTTCGATAGTTTTGTACACATCGGTATCGTCGAACGAAAAGCCCTCTACCTTGTAGCTCTCGCTCGGGTGGGCGGCTCGGTCGAAATTGGCATATCGTTCGTTTTCCTCGCATTTCTCAAAAGCCAGCGGTATTGTCACATTCCGGCTGGCCTCGATACGGTCGCCCCAAAACGGGCCTGAAACATGCACCGAAGTAAACGGCACAGGCGATATCGGATAACCCGGGGCATTGCTCACTGCCAAGGCTCCAAGAGCCATACCCGCAGCAAGAACTGTAATCAGTGTCTTTTTCATTTTACTTCAAGTACATATACAGGTTTAGGTTCGGCATTGGTGACACGTTCGCCGTCACCCTGCGAAGTTGTTTGAACATAGATATTGAGTCGCTTTTTATTGCGCCACAGGTCGTTGTCGAGCGACGGTTCCCATGCATCGACACTGAAATCTGTGAGGTCGGTAACTTTCCACTCCTTCTTGCCGTACTTGCGTGTAGCTGCCGACACACGGCTGCCACGCTCCACATCGCGGAATATATATATCAGCTTCTTGCCGTCGCTCACCACACGCGGACGCGCAATCGGTATCATCTTAGTGCCGCCCCCGGCAAGCGAGAAAGGCATCGTACGTCGGCCTACGGTCTCCATGTGCCAGCCCTTGCCGTCGTGGCTCACGAGGCGGTACTGCGGTATCGAGTCGCCCTGTTCGCGCCAATATGTGGCGATAAGGGGACGTCCGTCGGGGTCGGTCGTCATCGAGGTTTGGTTGATGAGCTCGGATTTCTGCGGTATGGGCCATGCAATTTCTGCAGTCGCCATGGTAATAGGTAAGCGATAGGCGGTACCGTCGCTGCGCTGCCAGGTCTTGCCACCGTCGGTAGAGCGGGCATAGCACATATCGTGGTTTGTCTCTACGAGCCATGTCTCGCGCCACACCCACGACAGGTGTATAGTACCCTTGCTGTCGGTACACATCTGCCAATATGCGTTGCGCTTGCCTTCGCCGTCGATGAGTATGTCGTGTACGCGGCTCCACTTGCCACTCGCCACATCATAGCGGTTCATCACCATATTGCCTCGTCCCGACGCGCCCGAACGGTATACAAACAACAAGTCGCCCGAAGGCAGGGTATGAAACTCTGGATATGTCACATCTTCCTCTCCCGAGCCTACCATTTGCTCCTTTTCGCCCAATTCGAGCGACCCCGGCGCAACTCCACGAGCATAGCGCAAGGGATGTCCGTGGTGGTCGAAAGCCACATGCAGCACGCCATTGCCGTCGACAGCCATGGATATCACATTGTGACCGTCGGTCACCTTGCCCTTATACCGGGTGCGTTTTATGGTCCAGTCATCAGTGCCGAGCTTGCGCGACGCAAGGGTAAGATACCCCTCCGGGTCGTAGTACGATGCATATTGGGTATCACCGTGGGTAGCAAGAGAATTTGCCCTGAAAACCGCGGTATTGACCGACGTGGCACTGTAGCCCTCGCCGATTCGCGACAGGTGCGGCTTGCCGCCAAGTGCATTAAAAGCCAGCATCAAGCCGGCCACCGCTATAAATATTCTAAATTTCATGGTGTTAGGTCTATCGATAAATCACATCACAAAGATAGCAAAAAACCGCACCATATACAAATATGTTAGACAGGATTAGAAAGTGCTGAAAAAATAAGAGAAATATAATACAGACAGATTGCGGCATGCCACGACCGAGCACCCAAAACACACCTCTTGATAATCAGTATATAACACCATATTATCAGCAAAAAGTCGTCGGAGACGACGCAATCATGGTTAACCCCACGATGCTTGCTTCGTGGGGTATGTAGGCGAACGGAATGTGGGCTGTCCTCGGGGAGGACGCTGTAGATATCATACGGCGTCCTCTCTTACCTTTGCGGTGTCTAACAACAATGACAGAATGGGAGTCTGAAACTTTCATTTTGTCAGCTGAATTACTTTTTGTAGTATTGCTAGAGAGGTAGTTCAGTGGAGGTCGAGAACCTGCGTCCCTTGATAAGCTTAGCTATATCGCCTCGGAGATTTCAACCGACCTCCTTTTTTTATCTTTAGAGTCTGGGCAAAGTATGATAGGACGTTAGACGATCCTGAGTGTAAAAGAGAGTAGATGAAGAAGATAAGTTGGACTATTTTCAGCATTACAACAAATTCTTCAAGACAATGAAATCAAAATTTCCTACAGACAGGTATTTCCGGCAATGTGTCGGAATCGACGTCTCCAAGAGTAAATTCACCGCGTGCCTGTGTATGCTCAGCTGGGGCTGTCCGGCACAATTTACCGAATCAATAGAGTTTGCCAATACAAAAACCGGCTTCAACCAGCTGGTCAAATGGGCACGCAGAGAGGCTGAGAAGGGGAAGCCTATACTGTTTCTGATGGAGCCTACGGGAACATACTATGAAGACCTGGCCTACCACCTTCACAAGCTCTCGTTTACGGTCTATGTCATACCTTCAGGCAGAGTGCACGCTTTCTTCAAGGAAGAGGGCATAAAGACAAAAACCGATTCCGTCGATGCCTATGGCCTGGCCCTGATGGGAGGCTGCAAGCCCTATCTCAAGGAGTGGAATCCACCATGCCCCGCATATCGTGAATTGCGCCAGCTCACACGGCTGCAAGTTCATTTCAAGGATATCCGGACAATGCTTACAAACCATAAGGAAGCCCTGTCGCATCAGTATGCGCCGTGTCCCATTGCCCTCAAACAGATAGATGCCATGATTAAGAGTGTCGATCTGAGAATCGGCAGAAATCAGGCAGCTATAGAGGAACTTGCGGGCAACAATCCGGAGATAAAAGAAAAACTGGACTATATACAATCCATAAAAGGCTTGGGCTTTATGGCAGCCATTACGATTCTGGCGGAAACAGACGGATTTGCCAACATTTCAAGCCGTAGCCAGCTGGCTTCATTTGCCGGGCTGGACGTGGTGGCCAAAGATTCAGGTAAAAGCACGCCTGCCAGGCACATATCCAAAGTCGGCAACACCCATTTGCGCCGCATTGTCTATCTGTGTTCGCTGTCGGCTGCGGTGTATAATCCTCAGATGCGTGCGTTATACTCACGCATAAGCCAACGTAATCCGTCTAAGGTAGCACGCGTGGCTGTCATGCGCAAACTGCTTTTGCTGGCCTATACTTTATGTAAGACAAAGCAACTATATGATCCGGGAAAAATAAAATAAGCATATAATACAAAAAGCAGGCCGGCAAAAGCCGAGCCTGCACGGGATAGGTCTTACCCAAAGTGGGGCCTTCCATTGTTATGCGCAAAATTACGCAAAAATCGGCGTATAAGGAATTTATTAATGAAAAAAAATCTCCTCACTCCTTCTGGGAGGGGATGCCAAGCGGCGGGGGCGGCCTAAACCACCCCCAAGAGCGTTTTACCGCAAAACTGTCATTTTGCTAAAATTTTCTCATTAAAAAATTTGCATTTTAACGCAGTATCTCCGAGGACAGCAAGTATGGTGCGTTTCGTCTAACCCCACGAAAAATCGTGGGGTTAACCACAGGCACGTCCTCTCGAGGACTTTTTTTAGATGCTCTGTTTAAGGGTTTAGGTAATAGTTTTTTATGCCCGCATCATGTAAATAGCTCTTAAGAAACAGCAAGTGTCGCGCCCACACGAGAGGCAACTCATTGAAAGCCTTGTATAAAAAATGCGACCCCTAAGATTGCTCAGCATCGCGGGGTCGTATTATGTATTATTAGCCAATAATTATTTCTTAAAATCAATCTCAAGTCGGCGCCAGAGTTGGTCGGGGACGAGCCGCCATAGAGCCGTCACTACAGCCCAACGCGAATCTACAACAGCAACCCTGCGGCCTCGCACTATTGCTCGCTCGATACGGGGGGCTACATAGTCTACACTCATCAGCATGGGGTAGTTCTTATCGCCCGATAGCAGCGCAGTATCTACAAATCCCGGACGGATATCTGTCACCGCCACATTTACATGCTGCTGATGTGCAAGCTGGTCAATTGCCTGTAGATATGCCCATTGATAACGTTTCGACGCGCTATAGGTGGCCGAAACTCCGATACCCTTCACGCCGGCGACCGATGTTATAGCGGCTATATGGCCACGGTGCAGATTGGCTGTATCGCGATAATACTTGTAGGCTGCGTTGATGATACGAGTAAAGCCGAGGACGTTTGTCTCCACCGTCTGAGTGTCGCGGGCTTCGTCGAGGCCGGGATTGTGCCAGCCACAACCGGCGGCATAGAGCAGATAGTCCATGCCGTCAATAAGCTCTATGAGTTTATAGAACCTCTCGGCGGCATCGGGTGCAGCTACATCAATGGCCATATACTCTATACGGTCGGGGTACTGTTCTTTTATAGCTTTGAGGCGGTCTTCTCGACGTGCGGCTATGCCAACACGCCAACCCAGCCGTGCAAAATCGGTTGCGATACGCATACCCATGCCCGACGAGGCGCCGATGATGATAATCTTTTTCATTGGTCCGATGATATTTGTTGTTGTGGCAACGGTGTCGGCACGGCGGTACCGTCGTCAATATTTACAACATCTTCATCCTTGGGCTTGTTCAAATGATTGAGAGGTATCGTGTAGATAATCGAAAACGAACCGCCCACAGCCATTCTTGTGCCATAGCCGGGGATATACCACGGTTTGCCGTAAGGAGCCTTGCTCTCGTGCAATATCTGCTTGTAGCGGAATGTCCACCCGGCAGAAATCGGGCCCCACAACTTCACACGCAAGCCAAGATTAAATTCGAACCACCCCGCCGTAACGCGCTGCGAAGGGATATTGAACGTGGCTGTCTCGCCCCAATACGACGAATTTACCGTCACATCATCGACAGCAAAGCTAAATGGCGCAAAGCCATACCGGACACCAGCAAAGAGCGAGTAATCAGGATTGGAATTGAAAAATAAATTATAGTTTGCACCTATCTTAAAAAACACCCCGAGCGGCGATCGGTATGTAAAGTTCATGCCCGAAGGCTTATCCTTGGCAGTGCCGAGGCCGATCTCGAAAATCGGCTTGTAGCGGTTGTGCAGCGACAGCTCTACCCATGCGTCGGCTATGCCGTGGTGCTGGCCGAAAGCCCGCATCATCGGGTCCCAAACATTCACACCTACACTGAGGGCATGAAACAAAGGATACTCCATTTTAGGCACTCGCGATATCACCGTAGAGTCAATCCATTCGTCGCCGGTAATGGTGTCGACATACACCGTGAAGCCATTGTCGTTGACAAAAGTCATACCGGCAGCGGCGCGGCGCTTGGCATTGATACGCGAGGTATCGTTGGCGGTCTCATTGATTGCCTGAGTCTGCGTAGCCTGCGTTTCTACAGGGCTGATGCGGCGCTTTTCTCGGCCTGATGCCGACACAAGCACAAGCATGGCAAGCACTGTGGCTATTATCACCTTAGCTTTATTCATCGGTTTCAGGGGGTGTGGTAGCGGTGCGGATATAAATCTTTATTCGCAACAGGTCTACATTCGTTATCAGCGAATCGGCAACAACCACCGAATCAATCAGATTATATGTCGTAGTGCAGCGGCGGATGCGGTAGTTGTACATCGCTCCGCAATCAGCCGACGCGAAATATGGCTCGGAATCGTAGTCGAAGGTAACGATATCTTCGATTCCCTCGAGACCCTGCTGCGTGTAGCAGAACCGCCACGATGTACTATGCTTGGTCGAACGCATAGGCAGATACACCTCGCCAACAGTTGTTCCGGCTGTTACAAGTATCGAATCGCCGGGAGCTCCGACGCCGCTTATCTCTATATTATTGAGCGTGATTGCCTTGCCGGTAGACGACGAGAACAGCCCCGCCTTAGGCAGGGCATTTTGGTTGTCGAGACATCCGTCGGTATTGCACGAGGCAAGACCGGCGGCAAGCGGCAATAATAACAGACAATATTTTATCGTACTGCGCTTCACAGTGTCAAATCAGAATGTCGTCGAGGTCCTTGCGCTTCTTTTCGGGAATCTCGCTGCTTGCAGGATAACCCATTGGCAGTATCGCGATAGGCTCTACACCCTCGGGAAACTCGATTTTCTCAGTGAGTACCGCAGGGTCGAAATTGCACACCCAGCAGGTACCGAGGCCGGCAGCTGTGGCGCAAAGACATATGTGCTCGGTAAGGATGGCCACATCCACATCGACGTGACATTTATTGTCGAACGGACGCACCCAGGCCTCCGACGCTACGCCGCATACTATGATATAATATGGTGCTTCGGCAATCCAGGCGCGGTTATACGCCGCGCCGACGGCTTCGCGCCCTTCTGCGTCGTCAGGGCCGATAACCATTATGCGCCATGGCTGGCGGTTGCAGGCCGACGGTGCCATATGGGCCGCATCGAGCACAGCGCGTACTTCGTCGGCTGCGGGAATACGGTCACTATATGAGCGGCAGGAATAACGGTCGTGTGTCAGGAGCTTCATTATCGTCATTTTTGATATGTTTTATTGTGTCACTGTATCTATCTCGGCCTCGATTTCATAGTCGTTGCGACGCGGAGAATTGCGCACTACCAACTCGCCTACAAATCCGGCAAGGAACAGCTGCGACCCGAGAATCATCAGCACAAGAGAGATATAGAAATATGGTGAATCGGTTACGAGGATATAGGGGGCGCCGGTGTGCATATGGTAGAGTTTCAACGCTCCGACTATTACCACCGCTATTATACCGAGTATAAACATCATACTGCCAAGGAGGCCGAAAAAGTGCATCGGTTTCTTGCCGAATTTGCCGGTAAACCAAAGCGTGGCAAGGTCGAGATAGCCGTTGACAAAGCGGTCGAGGCCAAATTTTGTCTTGCCGTATTTTCGAGCCTGGTGATGCACCACCTTCTCGCCGATTTTATCGAAACCTGCCTGCTTGGCAAGGAAGGGTATATAGCGGTGCATATCGCCATAAACCTCGATATGCTTTACCACCCTGCTGCTATAGGCCTTGAGGCCGCAGTTGAAATCATGGAGGTTGTGGATACCGCTCACCCGGCGGGCTGTTGCATTGAACAGCTTTGTCGGTATGGTCTTCGACAAGGGGTCGTAGCGCTTCTTCTTAAAGCCCGATACAAGGTCGTAGCCGTCCTCGCGTATCATGCGGTAAAGCTCGGGTATCTCGTCGGGGCTGTCCTGCAGGTCGGCATCCATGGTTATCACCACCTCGCCGCGCGACATGCGGAAACCGGTATTCAATGCCGGAGACTTGCCGTAGTTGCGACGGAACGACGCGCCGCGCACATGGTCGGGATGCTTTGTCGACAACTCTTTCACCACATCCCACGAGTGGTCGGTAGAGCCGTCATCGACAAATATCACCTCGTAACTGAATCCGTGCTCTTTCATCACGCGTTCTATCCACGCGTACAGTTCGGGCAGTGATTCTTCTTCATTATATAATGGTATAACGACAGATATATCCATTCTCATTTATTGTTGCAGTCGTCGGAGCATCCTTTACATCGGTTACGTATCTTCACAAGAGGCGTTACCAACAGCGACAGCGCTGTACCGACGACAATATTAAACGATATTAGGTTGGCCGCTATGTCTGCTGCCGTAGGGAGGGGGGCCTTTGCGCGGATATCAGTCAACGTTTTGGCCCACTGGTCGCCCTCGGGGGTGCCGAGCGACTTGAATGCCTCTATCGTCGATTCCATTTGGATGGCGATAAAGTCGGGAAAGGCAAACCGTAGCAACAGGTACGCTACTGCGGCCGGGACGAGGCTGCCGAGGAAAAATGAGGCTATTCCCTCGGCCCAAATCTCCGCAAAGCCGAATGTGCAGCGACCCTGGCGGTAACTCCGGGCAAGCAGTCGGTAAATCACTACCGGCATGGCAAGTGTTCCGGCCCATAACAATAGACAGGCCACCGGCTGAACTGTCGCAAGCCCGCAAAATAAGAGCAGCAGACAGATACACCCGCTGATCACAAGGCCGTTTTCGGCGGCTCGCGATGTTATTGCTCGGGGTGGTTGGATAGGCGTGGTAGTCGACATGTGCTGGTGATTCCGTTATTTATCGCGGTCACATGGGGATTCGTCCCATGCTCGCGATGCTGTGATTTGGTTCTTTTATCTTGCAAAATTAAAAAATTTTTCCCGATACTGAGCCAATTTACACTTTTTAATTGTTATAAAGTATAAACCGGCGAGGCTTTAGATATGCCTTGCTCGCACAATACATTAATTATATTACCTCATGAAAGGACGAAATCTTATTTTTACCGGGGCGATAGCTCTCGTTGTCGGCATACTGATGATGATATTCCACTTGCAACTGGCCGACGGTGGCATTGTATACGCGGCCGGCGCTCTGTTTGTTGGCGCGGGAATACTCAACATGACCGTCTTCCTCGGCTCGCGCGACAAGGACGGACGAACGAAAATGGGCGCGTTCGGCACGGCTTTCGGTTGGATCGCAAGTGCTGCAGCTGTCGTGCTCGGCCTGGCCATGCTCATTTTCAGCAAGGCCTTCGTGGCTTTGATTGGGTTTATGTTTGCAATCCTGTTGCTCTTCGCAGCCATTTTCCAGTTGTTTCTGCTCTTTTTTGGGTCCCGGCCCAATCGTCTGTCGAGTTGGTTCTTCCTCGTTCCGATAGTACTTATCGCAGCCGCTGTATATGTGTTTATGCGCAAGCCCGACACTCAGGGCGAGAGCACCGACATGATTTTCGTCGGATGCGCCTTCGCTGTTTTCGGCGTTTTCACTATAATCGAGGGCTCGATGATAGGCAGGGCAAACCACGTCGCTCTCAAGAAAGAGCAAGCACAATCCGACGTACCCGCAACACAAGACAAGCCACAACCCGACCAAGCGGAATAATACACCGAATCACACCTCTTTTGGACCCCAAAAACGCCAAATTGCCACATTTTCACAAGAATATGGCAAAAAAAATGCGTTTTTGGGGTCGATTATTGTGTTAGTTTCGAGAAAAATCACGATATTTGCACCGCAAAAACAGACTACGCCTCTCGGGGTGTGCTTTTTTGCCGCCAAAAATATAATTCATTACCAATCGAATAAAATAAACCTAAAATGACAAAAGCTGACATCGTCAACGAGATTGCCAAGAGCACAGGTCTCGACAAAGCTCTCGTGCTGACCACTGTAGAACGCTTCATGGAAGTTGTTAAGGATTCACTTTCTCATGGCGAAAATGTTTACCTCCGTGGCTTCGGCAGCTTCATTATCAAAACTCGCAGCGAAAAAACAGCTCGCAACATCAGCAAGAAAACCACTATCATCATCCCCGAGCACAAAATCCCCGCGTTCAAACCCGCTCGCGTGTTCATGGATGAGGTAAAAAACGCAAACTAAGCACTCGGCATTCCCGCCTTTGCGTTAGTTAAGTCGACTATAATAAACAACTCTATAATTATTAACCAAATAAAGCGTTACACCAATGCCCAGCGGAAAGAAAAGAAAAGGCCACAAGATGGCTACGCACAAGCGTAAAAAACGTCTGAGAAAGAACCGTCATAAGAAGAAATAAATTTTGGCCGGCAGTGGGCCCGCTGTTTTGCGGGCTCTCCTGTGCCTTAGATGCCGACCGTTAAATATAGGGCAGTGATGCCTTTTATGTGTTTCTTTAGTCGGCGCTTCTTTGGTTACACCCTCGTGACTTACATACGAACAAGAGCAAACTTCACCGCTGCGGAGACCTTAAAGCCGCCGCAGCCGCGAAGATTTGTTCTTTGTCGTTTTTTTGTTTTTCATAATGGCCAATGCTTTCAACCCTCGATTACGGGGGGCGCATAAAGGCCCATATTAATCCCGACTTTGATGAAAAGTGAACTTATTGTCGACGTTCAAGCCGGCGACTTTTCGATTGCCTTGCTCGAGGATGGCCGTCTGGTATCCTTGCAGAAAGAGGCGCGAAACATCGCGTACGCCGTGGGCGACATTTACCTCGCAAAGGTAAAGAAGCTCATGCCCGGACTCAACGCCGCTTTCGTCAACGTGGGGTATGAAAAAGACGCATTCCTACATTATCTCGATTTAGGGCCGCACTTCGCTACCTACAGCGATTTTCTCACTCAGCTCTCGGATGACAAAAAACACATCCCGCAGCTGCCGAAGATGAAAATTCTCCCCGACATCGACAAACACGGCTCTATCGCTCAAACCCTCACTCCCGGCCAGGAACTCCTGGTACAGATCGTTAAAGAGCCGATTTCGTCAAAAGGCCCAAGGCTTACGACCGAGATATCCTTTACCGGCAGGTACCTGGTGCTGACTCCTTTCTGCGACAAGATTTCGATTTCCCAAAAAATCAAATCTTCCGAAGAAAAGTCGCGCCTCCGCCAGCTTATCGAATTTATAAAGCCTAAAAACTTCGGCGTAATAGTACGCACCTCGGCCGAAGGCAAGAAAAGCGCTGAGCTCGATAGCGAACTTCGCGCACTTCTACAGTCCTTCGAAGACGCTTGCTCAAAGGCTCAGCGGTCGTCGGCTCCGGCTCTCGTGTTCGAAGAAGAAAACCGTGTCGTCGGGCTTCTCCGCGACGTGTTCAGCCCCTCGTTCGAGAGCATTTACGTCAACGATGCCGACATCTTCCAGCAGATCCTTAAGTACGTTACTCTCATTGCCCCCGACCGTAAGGACATTGTAAAACTATACTCCAAAGAAACACCGATTTTCGACCAGTTCGGCATCACTCGACAGATCAAATCGTCATTTGGTAAAACAGTTTCCTTCAAATCAGGAGCGTACATAATCATCGAGCACACCGAGGCTCTACACGTTATCGACGTCAACTCAGGCAACCGCGCCAAGGCGACTAACGACCAGGAAAGCAACGCTCTCGAAGTAAACCTACGCGCTGCCGACGAAATCGCAAGGCAACTGAGGCTGCGCGACATGGGCGGCATTATCGTGGTCGACTTCATCGACATGGCTAAGCCCGAACACCGACAGCAGCTCTACGACCACATGCGCGAAATCATGGCTAATGACCGCGCAAGGCACAACATCCTGCCGCTGAGCAAGTTCGGCCTGATGCAGATTACTCGACAGAGAGTTCGACCCGTGCTCGACATTCACGTGTCCGAGAAATGCCCCTCATGCCTCGGCAAAGGTGAAGTTCAGCCCTCGATTCTGTTCACCGACACCCTGCGGGAAAAACTCGAGTACATCGTCGAAAACCTCGGCGTCCGCGACTTCATTATGTACGTACACCCATACGTCGACGCATACATCAAAAAAGGCTTCTTCACCAACCTATACAGCAAATGGCGCCGTGCTCTCGGACGTTCTTTCAAGATTCTTCCCGACGAGTCGCTCGCATATCTACAGTACAGGGTAGTCGACAAAAACCGCAACGAGATTAACTTAATCGATGAAAAAGACAGCGGTGAAAGCTCAAAAACCAAGAAGGACACTAAAGCTCGTAAAAGAGGGGGAGACGACAACGAGACTACTACAGCCGAGCAACCTAAGCCCGAACAGCCTAAAACCGAGCAACCCAAAACCGTAAAGCAGCAAAAGCCTCAGCAGCCCAAGAAAAAAACACAAGAACAGACTGAGAAAAAAACGGAAAGCTCCGAAAAAAACGAAAAGACCGATAAAGTTGCCAAAACGACAAATACCGAAAAGCCGACCAAGCAACAAGACGAACCTATGGCTGAACAGGCTCCGGATGTGGCCGAAACCCCTCAAGACAAGCCTGTTTTACCGGCGATTGCCCCCGATTTGCTCGACATTGTTATCGACTCCGACATCGACCCGGACAGCGATACCGACGACGATATCGACATCGATGCCGACAACGACACTCCCGAAACCGAAGCCAAGACAAAACCTCGACGCCGCCGCCGTCGTAAACCCCGGCCTAAGAGCGACAATCAGTCGCAAAACCAAGAATAGCGTCAATCAAAACCCCACAAGCCCCGCCCCGCGGGGCTTTTTTGTTCCCCTCACCATGCCGCCACCCAATGCTGCTTACTTAAGGGTTTATAATGCAAAAGGACGGCAACGATAGGAGCTTGGCTCTCCGAGACAAGCCTCGATTAGGCGTTGGTATTCAAAACATTAGCGATACTGGCCGAGGCTTGTCTCGGAGAGCCAAGCTCCTATTGCAAGCACACTTTCACCTTAAGCAAAAACTATTATCTAAACTTTAAACCCAAACCTTAAACCGGGGCTCTAACGAAAGACGGCGTCCTCGCCGAGGACATTCTTGTAGGGGTTTTAAGCACCCCACGAAGCAAGCATCGTGGGGTTAACAATAATTGCGTCGTCTCCGACGACTTTTTTAGATTCCCGAATCGTGCTTCTAACGACCCTTAAGTAAACAGCAATATACCGCAATCGGCTAACAAAAACTATTACCCAACCCTTAAACCGGATCCCGAAATAAAACCGTCGGTTACAGCGCCTAAACGATAATTAACAACCTGCAACATGGTCTTTTGACAGATAATGCGTAAATTTGCAAATTAATTTATACAAATGATATCTCCCAAGATAGACCAGAAAAATATCGAACGCGCCAAAGAACTTATCGAAGGCGCCGATCGCATTACAATAATATGCCACACCGGCCCCGACGGCGATGCTATCGGGTCGTCGCTCGCTGCGGCTCACGTCCTATCGGCAATTGGCAAGGACGCAAAGGTCGTTGTGCCCGATTCTTTCATGGCAAACCTCCGCGAGCTTCCCGGTGCAAAAGAAATCGTCGACGCTGCTAAATACTACGACTTCGCAGTAAAACTGCTCAACGACACAGACCTTATCCTGTGCCTCGACTTCAACGCGCCAAACCGCACCGGAAGGCTGTCGCAGGTTCTCGCCGAGTCGCACGCGCCCAAGATTCTGATCGACCACCACCTCGACCCCGACATCGAGGCCGACGTGATTATATCGCACCCCGAGATGCCTGCCACGGCATACCTCCTGTTTAGGTTCATTTGCCGCCTCGAGCTGTTCAACTTTATCGACAAGGCTGCCGCTGAGTGCATTCTCGCAGGTATGATGACCGACACCGGCAACTTCTCATACAATTGCAACGACCCCGAGCTCTACATCGTCGTGGCCGAGCTTCTGCGTAAGGGTGCCGACAAGGAGAAACTCAACATCATGCTCTTCGACACCTTCTCGGCATCGTGCTTGAGGCTTAATGCCTACGCTATTCTGCGTAAAATGGAGCTCCTGCCCGAGGTAAACGGCGCTATTATACCTCTGAGCCGCGAGGAACTCAACCGCTTCCACTACACCCGCGGCGACACCGAAGGGCTCGTCAACAGGCCGCTCGCTATTCCAAACGTAAACTTCAGCGTTTTCATGAGGCAGGAAAGCGACTGCATCAGAGTATCCATGCGGAGCCGTGGCAACTTCCCCGTCAACATCCTATGCGCCGACTACTTCGGCGGTGGCGGACACCTCAACGCTGCAGGGGGTGAATTCTACGGCACGCTCGACGAAGCTGTGGCCCACTTCAAAGAAAAACTCCCCGAAATTCGTAAACGATTTATAGACAATAAATAAACGATGAAAAAACTACACGCCATAAGCTTCGGCGTTGTGATGGCGGCTATGGCCATGACTTCGTGCAGCGACGGCAAATCATACGCCCAGCTTCTCAACGAAGAAGACATGTACACAAACAACTTCCTGGCCGACCAGCATGTCGAACTCGCAATACCCGCCGACACAGTCTTCGAAGTCGGGCCAAACGCCCCATACTACCGACTCGACGACGACGGTATGCTCTACATGCAGGTCCTGAAAGCCGGCACAAAGGACAACCGCGTCGAAGACGACGAGCAGATATACTTCCGATACACCCGCTACCCTCTCGCTCTCTACAGCAACGGCGAACTGCCTACCGGCGAAGGAAACAACATATCGCTCAGTCCCGCATGGTTCAGGTACAATAACTTCCAGATACAGACCTCATACCAGTGGGGACAAGGTGTGCAGATGCCTCTGCGATACCTGCCGGTCGATTGCGAAGTTAACATCGTCATTAAATCGCAGATGGGTATTACCGACGAATCGGCCAACGTACAGCCATACCTCTGGAAACTAACATACGAGCGTCGGCAGTAGTTTTTTCGTTTTTCCTTACAAGTCATTATATTATGAGCCTTATCAAATCAATTTCAGGTATCCGTGGCACTATCGGTGGACCCGCGGGCGATGGTCTCAGCCCTATCGACATCGTTAAATTCACCGCCGCTTTTGCCAAATTTATTGCATCAAACACTACCAAAACTTCACGTACCATTGTCGTAGGCCGCGATGCCCGTCTTTCAGGCGCTATGGTCGACCGTCTCGTCACCGGCACACTTATGGGCATGGGGTTCGACGTTGTCGACATCGACCTCGCTTCTACTCCCACTACCGAGCTGGCCGTTGTATGGGAAAACGCTTGCGGTGGTCTCATCCTCACTGCTTCGCACAACCCACGTCAGTGGAACGCTCTCAAACTCCTCAACGAAAACGGCGAATTCCTTAGCGACCGTGAAGGAAAAGAAGTGCTGCGACTCGCCGAAGACCTTTCTTTCGACTTCGCAGATGTCGACAATCTCGGCAAAGTATACACAAACACAACCTACAACCGCCGACACATCGACGCTGTGCTCGCCCTGCCTCTCGTCGACGTCGACGCTATTCGCAACGCACACTTCACTGTCGCTGTCGATGCCGTAAACTCTGTGGGCGGTGTCATCATTCCTCAGCTCCTTCGCGCACTGGGCGTTGAAAAAGTTATCGAACTCAACTGCACTCCCACTGGCGACTTCGCACACACTCCCGAACCTATTCCCGAAAACCTCACCGGCATTGCCGACCTCATGGCATCCGGCGTAGCCGACGTGGCATTCGTTGTCGACCCCGACGTCGACCGTCTCGCTATCGTCGACGAAAACGGTAAAATGTTCGGCGAAGAATACACCCTCGTATCAGTTGCCGACTACGTGCTGCAGCACACTCCCGGCAACACCGTAAGCAACCTCAGCTCAAGCCGTGCGCTGCGCGATGTTACCATTGCTCGCGGTGGACAATACACCGCTGCTGCGGTCGGCGAGGTCAACGTAACCACAAAGATGAAAGAAACAGGCGCTATCATCGGCGGCGAAGGCAACGGCGGCGTTATCTACCCCGAACTTCACTACGGCCGCGACGCTCTCGTTGGAGTTGCCCTGTTCCTGACTCTTCTCGCCAAATCAGGCAAGACTGTAAGCCGCCTCCGCGCTACATATCCCCCCTACGAAATCGTTAAAATGAAGCTCGTACTCGAGCCCTCTACAAACGTCGACGCGATCCTCGCTGCAGTAAAAGAACAGTACAGCAACGAACAGATCACCGACATCGACGGCGTTAAAATCGACTTCGCCGACGGCTGGGTACACCTCCGCAAATCAAACACCGAACCTATCGTTCGCATCTACGCCGAGGCACAAGACGCACAAAAAGCAACAGACCTCGCTACAGCTGTCGCCGATTTCGCTAAAACAATGATGTAATCCCCCCACCACAACCATAGAAAAGGACAGGCCCCCCTGTCCTTTTTTTATTGCCATATCCAAAACTCAAGACATGCAAAAACCTCATCGATACGAGCTTGGCTCTCCGAGCCAAGCCTCAACCATGCGATACTAACTCACAGACAATCAACATCCTATCTACCACCCACTCGTATAGTCGCGGCATAATGCTATTAACTTGAGGGTCGTTGGATGCACAAAACTGACATGCTGGCTGCTACATCCATCCCCCCACCCTCTCGTAGGGTCGCGGCATGCCGCAATGTCACTAAGTTAAGGGCAAACGCCACCCAGGCCTCTCGTAGGGTCGCGGCATGCCGCAATGTCACTAAGTTAAGGGCAAACGCCACCCGGGCCTCTCGTAGGGTCGCGGCATGCCGCGACCGGGTAGGCGATACTATCTCTTTGATAATCAACTGCAAATGTTTTTGTCACCCGGTCGCGGCATGCCGCGACCCTACGAGAGGGTGTATTGAAAAAAAAGATTTTTATGCTTAACTTAGTGACATTGCGGCATGCCGCGACCGGGTAGGCGATACTATCTCTCTGATAATCAACTACAAATGTTTTTGTCACCCGGTCGCGGCATGCCGCGACCCTACGAGTGGGTGGATTGAGAAAATGATTTTTATGCTTAACTTAGTGACATTGCGGCATGCCGCGACCCTACGAGAGGGTGGGATGGTGTTTACCTAAAGTTGATTATGTAAAGGGGACAGCAACGATAGGAGCTTGGCTCTCCGAGACAAGCCTCGATTAGGCGTTGGTATTCAAAACATTAGCGATACTGACCGAGGCTTGTCTCGGAGAGCCAAGCTCCTATTGCAAGCACACATTCGCCTTAAGCAAAAACCATTACCTAAACCTTAAACCCAAACCTTAAACCAGGGCACTAACGAAAGATAAAGTCCTCGGAGAGGACATGTTTGTGGTTAACCCCACGATTCTTCGTGGGGTACAGAGTCGCCCCCTGGTAAAACAGTCCTCGGCGAGGACGCTGTAGATAGCTACGGCATCCTCACCGAGGACATTCTTGTAGGGGTTTTAAGCACCCCACGAAGCAAGAATCGTTGGGTTAAACATAATTGCGTCGTCTCCGACGACTTTCTTTAGATTCCCACATCGTACATCTAACCCATAAGGAGAAAGAGTGTCAACGATAGGAGCTTGGCTCTCCGAGACAAGCCTCAATCAGGCGATACTAACTTACAGATAGTCAACATCCTATCCCCCACCCTCTCGTAGGGTCGCGGCATGCCGCGACCGGATTTCAAAAGCTATTATTCATTGATACTCAATTCATTGACTAAAGCACCTACCCGGTTGCGGCATGCCGCGACCCTACGAGAGGGCGATTAGGTAAATGGCACTAAGTGTCGAAGGCACTTCCCACACCAGGCTCCGGCCCTCTAACTCATTGCGCATTGCGCATTACGCATTACGCATTACGCATTACGCATTAAAACTACTTTCTCACGGCGCAACCGTCCGCACTGTACGGATAAAGCAGGCATCGGATTCGTTATTATTGGCCCAGCTACGCTCCTCTATTGAACCATTAGAGAAACCCTCAAAGCCCATTGAATAGAAGTTAATATCAAATGAGGCCGACCTCTCGACTCTGAAAACCGGGTTATTATTCCAAAGTATCAAATTGCCGTCTTTATCATACATAAACTTATCCTTTTCATTGGTATAATACATCTTACACCAATACAGCGCACCGGGGCGACGATAAAGATCCGCAAACATAGGGGTCTTCGTAAATGCCGTAGTATATGCACTTCGCGATGAATAACGCATTGTACCGGGAGTATCCATTGGGCTCGGATTCCAGTTTACGATACCTTTGCGTCGACCATGGCCCGATTTTCCCAAAGGCAGGAACACCGTGCGGGCGTTATCCGCATTATACACAAACACACCGAGCATACCCTTGATTGATTCAGCACCCGTCTCGCTGTCGTAGCCATACGCATCAACCACCTTATACGCTGCAGAGTCTGCTCCCTCGCCATAAAGCACGCCGTAGGCCTTCTTGATTGGGAACTCAAGATTACCACTCGGGCTGGTCAGTGTATAGAAGTCATTCTCGCAGTCTGCGATACGCTCATTCTCATTCGCAATTTCCCAGTTCATAAACCTTGCATCACTACGATCCCCACGGCATTCAGACCATTTTTTAGAAGTCTTCGTCTCACTACCGGCCTCTAATACACTAAAATACTGATCATTGCCCGAACTTATATGTACCTTGTTCACCGGGTTATTATCCGGAGTAATTGCCGTAAGGTTACCCCTGCGGAACAGAGATCCCTCCTGAAGCGGCGACTCGGCATAAATAGCAGTACCGTCCGTTTCGAAGCGATACACATTCGTTGGCATCCACCATACATTTTGCTTGGGATCAATCTGCACAGGCTGCTTGCCAACCATACAGAATATATCGTGCTCGCAGGTATAATTATGGTAGCGTACTCGCACTATAGCAAAGCCCGATTGCGCTCCGTTGAAATTTATCGTGAAGTTGATAGGCCTTTCATCCTCGCCCTCTACTCGGCGTACATTGTGCTGAGGCTTGCCGTCGCCACTGCCTTGGGTGGTCGACGATAACGATATAACAGGGTCCGACTGGCTCACAACCTCTGCACTCCATTTGCCTATAGAGTTGAAAGGCTTGAAATTGGCTGCTCCGTCTTCGGGCAGACGAAGCAGAGTAACCTCGAAGGGGTCTGTACTGCCGGCCTTACGCCATACGCCCTTAGGGTTGACAATCCTTCGCACCTGTATTATTTCGAGATCAAACGTTCGAGGCGTATAGTCTCCTACATTCTCATCCCAGATTTCGGCTTTAAATCGCACGGTCATCTTTCGAGGATAAGCCACATAGGGGTTATTGCCGGTAAAGCCTGTTTTGGTCACAAGCTCCTTGGCTCGGGTAAACAGCGGTATGCGGTATAAGCGTTCCACTACCACCTCGCGACCATCTTCGAGCGTCTTCTTTCGGCTCTCCTGCAATGTATAGCGGCCGTTAGCTTCGTCACTCTCAGGCACGGCTGAAGCTTCTATTGCGTATTCTCGCCAACCTTTATCATTACCACCGTAATTCTCTATAAGATAGTCGAGAGCATTGTCTTCTGTTATTTGCCACGACTGCACGCCCGTTGCGTCATCCGGCTCAATACGAAGCACATTGGTCTTACGAAGCGACAGGAACGATGTATGCGCTCCCTTCGCTCGCGAATCAATACCGGTTTTAAAATAAATCGGATGACCGTCGTACGATTTACTATTCGGGTCTGGAAATTCAACATCGCCGACTTCATTTTTCTTGCCATCACCCCAGGGACCCCAGTCTACAAAATTCGGATCGCTATTATTAAGGATATCTGCACGAAGCACTGTGTTTGGCTTAATTTCGCCCACGATTTTCACCGTGGCATACATCGACTTATTGTAAAGGTACGATATATACTGCGGTGTCGTGATATAGATACCGGTTTCTTCCTTATAGTCAATATGCCAGTCGTAATCGTTGCCGAAACCGCGTAGCTTCAGTGTCACCTTATAGTGGGTGTTGCGCAGGGCATCGTAGTTGGTCTTCTCGTCCTGACCGAGCATAAATCGGTACTTGATCCAACCGGAGCTCACGCTGCCGTCGGGGGCAGTATTGCGATAGTAGCCGCGCACCTCGATATAAGTGCCGTACGCCTTGCCGTCCTTCCAGCCCGAATTAAGATCATTCTCTACAGGGTTGGGCTTCCATATATTCACGCCGTCGAGACTCTGCTTCTTATCCTTGCCTTCGCCCTGAAGGTTTTCGTAGAAGTAGAGCGCCTTGGCTGAATGGCTGTGCTTGTGAATATTGATTTGCTCGTCTTCACCGTCGCTGCTGCCTTCGCCGCCATAGATATGCGATGAGTTGCAGATATGATAGTAATTCGAGGGCGTAATGGTAGCAAGATTGCTCGTAGCAATCTTCTGTACCTCATCGATGCCGCCAACGCGGTATACACCATTCTCTACTTCATAGCGTTTGCTCGATTCCAGGCGAGTCTCAGGGTCGCCGGGGTCGGCCTGGCCCGGATAGTTAGGCATGCCGAGAATACACTTCTTGGCCACATCGCAAACCATGATAGTATCGATATAAACCTCTACGTTGTCGTAAAGGTCCGAGCCGTCGAATGCAACTGTCACCTTCGACGCAAGGCGGCGAAGCCAGCAGTGAAGCTGCTGTGCCTTGTCATTGCGCACGGTAACCGCTATGGGGTCGTTGTCGCTCGCGCCGCGGTTCTGACCAATAGAAAAGATGCCGAACATCTCGCTATTATTGGCTATCGACAAGCTGTCCCACTTGCACTCGATATTCTTCAGTCGGTCGCGGGTCGAAATATCCTTGCTGCCAAAGTCTTTCACGTTCGCAACGCCGTAGATATAATAGCGGTCCGACGGTATATTGAGGTCGAATTCCAGGCGACCGGCGGCATTATCACCAAGGTGACCCTCGTCGGGAAGGCGGTTGTCGCTGTCGCCTTTGTACTTGATATTGCTCACCTCGCCCGGATGCTCGTACACATTTGCACCGTTCTCGCGGACATGGAATTTCTTATATAATTTGCCGTCCTTATCGTACAGCACCATCCAAAACGAGTTGATATTCTGTATCGCCAATCCGTCCTGCGCTGTCATGGCGCGGCTCGCTACGTCTACTGCCGACTCCGGCTCGAAACTGACAACTACAGGCAGCGTTGTCATAGAGCCATCAACTACTCCGCCGATGCCCGGGTTGAAATCATCTTCACACGCCCAAAGAACCGTCATTCCCAACACGGCTGCTATACAATATATCGTATGTTTAAATTTCAGTTTCATTTGAGTTCCCTAAGAGACGGTTTTTCTGTTTTCTTATCCGCATCGTAATACTTATCGTTGATCGGGTCATAATACCCTATCACATTGCCATTTTCATCTCGAATAATCTCCCAGCCGGTCGATGCGTCGATATTAAGATATGGCACCTTTTTACGATCCTTATCGTAGTAATCGCCATTTTTGGGGTCGTAGTAACCTATCACGCGGTCGTGGAGGTCGCGGATTATCGTCCAGCCCGTACCGGGGTCGACTGTCAGATATGGGTCATCGATTACTGTTGTCTTGTCCGGGCCATAGTAGAGACCGGTATCGCGGTCATACCAATAGCGTATCGAGCCGTCTTCCTCGTAGATTGGCACAAGGTTACGGTCTATCATCAGGCCGAAGAGAGGGCCGAGGTCTACCTCGTTATAAGGCACTACCTGCACCAATGGCGGCGACTGCTTGTTGACGGTAAATTTATACCATACATTGCGAAGAACATCGAAGTGTTTCACCGGTCGGTTAGGCGACGTATTCAAATCATAGGTCGCAAAGTACAGATTATCGACGTCCGACTCTGCTCCCTTAAATTTTATCCGGATCACCGACTTTTGATTGTCCGGGCGACCTACATTGCGGTACTCGGGCACATAAGCCAGCCAACGGCTGTCGTCGACCTTTATAAATTCCAGATCCTTTGTCACCTCAGCACCGGCAGGTATCGACGGCTCGTGCGTATAGTCCTGGTCATAGTTGTTATAGACATACTGCGACTGCAGGTACACACCCTGCGGAGCGCAATAACCCCGCTCATTGTAGCGGTTGAGCTTGACCCACTCGATTGGGAACACACAATCCGGGTTCAGGTTTACCTCAACCTTCGCATACGCTCGCAGCATATGTATTGTGCCCAAATCGGCTACATTTTCATCATTGTAGCTCAGGGTCTTTACATCAGTCACGCCATACAGCGGCACCGGATTTTCGGCCGACAGCTCCATTTTCGAAGCGTCGAACTTATACTCCTGCCCTACTATGTCCGCTATAGTCGTAACGCCCTTTTCAAGAGTCGACGCATCCGGATAAGCGGGCCAGTTGGCAAGAGCCACAACCTTGATTGGTTGATTGAGAGCCTCGGTCATTCCGAGACTATACACCATATAGGTCTTCGACGAATAGCCCGATTCGCAGCGTAGAAGAAACGCCACCTCGAAGGGCGCTATAAACTTATTATTCTCGTCGAAGAAATATAATCTGAAGTCTTGCGACTCCACATCGATGAAGTTTTCATACCCCTCGCCGCGGTGATAGCCACCCTCGGGGGTAGAGGGTGCTCGCGACCCGGCGGAAGTATCGCTAACGGTTAGTTTCAGTACTATCTGCGCTTCCGGCGATAAAGGCGTCGGTAGCTCGGTTTGGTTGCTACACGACGCAAGTATCGACACCAGCAGCATCGTTACCAAAGGGGTCAATATGTCGTGTAAGTTTTTCATCCTTTATTAAATTCCTCTAAGCTATCGCTTTTTTATATTGTTAAATCCGAGAATAAATTCAGCATTCTACATTCAGCATTATGCATTCAGCATTCTCCATTATGAATTCTCCATTACGCATTGCGCATTATGAAACATGCAAAAGCTATTATCTAAACTCTAAACTATAAACTCTAAACCCGGTTCTAACGCTAAACCCGGTTCTAACGTTAAAGAGCCAACGGTCCCACATCCTGTAATATCAGATGCCAGGAATTGATATAGATTTGCGAACTTACCCAGCGCCCATTTTCATCAAGGAAAAGAACCAGCGAATAATCATCGCGATAGTCAAGATAATCCTCATTGCTCAGGGCCTTATGCTTGCCCTTGGTCATCAGTGCATAATCGGCAAGCGGTATCGACGCTATAAGCGACTTATCGCTCTTGCGGTAAATACGAACCATACAACGCTTCTCCGGTGTGATACGGCTCACCTGGAAATCGGCCACCGCACACCTCACCGCTGTGATTGCGCGGCTCTCGTTGCCCTCGCCGTCACCCTTATAATCGGGCACCTCTACACCTGCCGAACCGCTTGTCACCGTGTGAGCATAGTAAGTCAACGGCTCGTCGGCAAGAATCGTATTATCCCAGTCAAGATAACCGTTCTCCTCCACGATAGTAAAGACGAAATCATCATCATCCACCGCGTCGCCCGACAAGTGCTGCAACACAACATGCACATCATTAGTATCCTTAGTCAGACGTACATCATAGATATGTACGCCCTGTTCATCTGTAAAAGTCACATCCATAAGCTTGCCATGGTAGAGGTCGCGGAAATCGTCGCGCACGGCCGAACCGGCGAAATCCCAGCCCGCTTCGTGCGGTGTGCGCCCTCCAAGGGTTGCTTGTAGATCTGTATGCTTTGTAATGTCGTCAGCGATTGCAAAATCTGTATTATAACCGCTGCCACACCAGGCTATCAACGAATAGGTGCCGGGGGCCAAGCCCTCTACATCCATCAGATAGCTGCCTGTTTTGAGTTCGTCGCCGGCCTCGTGCTTCTGCCACACGATTGTGCCGTCGGTGTCGACGATATAGAGTGTCACCTCATCGACTTCGGCTGCGAATGCATCGGTGTACTTAAGGTTGCGGTCGTAGACGAAACGAACCTTGTAGTGCGGATCGCAATCGCCTTCCTCGTCGTAGATCATGCCGTCGCACGAGGCAAGCATCACAGCCGCCAACACCGGTAGCAGCCGAGAGAGTGCCTTGATTATGTATGAGATGTGTGTCATTTAAATAAATGTAGTATTGTAGTAGTGCGTGGTCCGCTTCGGGACCGGTGAGGAGATTATAAAATTAAGAGTCTCCGGGGCCTCAAGGTCATCTCGACCCCGAAGACTCTTGATTATGATATTCTTATACTGCCACTCGATTCCAATAGGAGCTTGGCTCTCCGAGACAAGCCTCAATCAGGCAAATCGCCTTCTCGTAGAGTCGCGGAACGCTGCAATAGGAGCTTGGCTCTCGAGACAAGCCTCAGCCGGCAAATCGCCCTCTGGTGGGGCAGCGAAACGCTGCAATAGGAGCTTGGCTCTCCGAGACAAGCCTCAATCAGGCAAATCACCCTCTCGTAGGGTTGCGAAACGCTGCGATAGGAGCTTGGCTCTCCGAGACAAGCCTCAATCAGGCAAATCACCCTCTCGTAGGGTTGCGAAACGCTGCGATAGGAGCTTGGCTCTCCGAGACAAGCCTCAATCAGGCGTAGGGTCTCAATAATTTTGCAATTCTGGCCGAGGCTTGTCTCGGAGAGCCAAGCTCCTATCACAAGCTCACCCTCTCGCAGGGCAGATAATCCGCCTTCTCGTAGGGTCGCGGCATGCCGCGACCGGCCAAAAGTGCATTTATCTTTTGAGGCTTAAACTCGACCTAACTCTTCAGGCCGAAAGGAGTAGCAGTATCATTCCGCGGCCCGGCGGGCAATCACACCCGCCAGCCCACGCGGATAGATTAAAGTTCGATGCCGCCCTGGTTGATAACCTTCCAAGAAAGGATATTGATGTTGGCAGCTACGTAGTACTGGGGATCTTCGGGTTCGTCGGGGATGATTTCTTCACCTTTTTCGTTATCACTACCGGGGTTGAAGATACCATGACCTACACGTACGATCTTGCCGATCGAAAGTGTGTACCAGTGGTTACGAACAACGCCATAGTAGCCTTCGTCTTCTATACCGATTTTGTTCTCACCGGCTTTAACATTGCCAGCGAAGTGCTCGATAGGCACATTGTATACCATGCGGCCACCATTGAAGGCAATAGCCTTAGCCATTTCTTTTGTCTGGTATTCAAGAAGACCTTCGTTCATTACTTCAATATCGGTCTTGCCGGCAACGTCAACTTCTACATATTCACCTGCTTCGTTCTTAACGTAGAGAGCTTCTGCGGCATCAGCCTTAGCTGCAATGTAGATAGAACCGGTTCCGTTGTTTGCGGCGAACCAATCAAATGCCTCCAAAGGAAGTTCTTTATAATCTACTTTTGTTGTAATTACAGTCTCGCCAGCCTCATTAGTACCTTCAGTAGTTGTTACTTCCTTTGTATAGTAAAGCAATTTTGCTTCCTGAAGAACAGAGAGGGCATATTCAACATAGTTAGCTTTTGTGAAAAGCACCTTGTTGTACTCTACCAGGTCAAGAGCTTTGCCATTTTTATCGCATACTGTAGCAGCAAGTGTTACGTGTGTGGTGTAAGCAGGCACTACAAGATATTTGTCGCCAACTTTTTTAACTACGTTTAGAGCTTCGTTAGTATTTTCGTTGCAATAGTTGTAGTTCTTTTTACCGGTATAAGCAGTCTTGGTTGCAGTATTGTAATCAATGTAATCAAAGTACTCAAGGTTGTTGTTTGAAGCTTGATCAGCCTGACCATAAACCCAAGATTTAGCCCAGAAAGAGCGGTAGTATTCAGGTTTATCCCAATTTGCAAAAGGTGCTTTTGTGGCCCAATCACCAAACTGTTTCGAGATATAGCTGTTCTTTGCAAGTGCGTTGAGAGTCCAACCTTCGAGACGAACATAAAGTTTGGTGTTGCCTTCAGTGTTACCTGAGTTGGGTTTACCAAATACAGTCGCGTCAATCTCATAGAGATCTGAAGTACCTACAGGGGTAAGAGTATCTTCGAGAGTCACAGTTACCTTACTGGCAAGACGCTCTACATAAACCTCTACAGGATTTACAGGAGTTTCGGGAATGGGCTCGAGCGAGAAGTTAGACTTGTCAAGCTTAGTAAGCATAGGGAATGCTTTATCGTGGTTCTTATCAGAACCATCTCCATAGTAGCTTGAAGTCGACATTACAAAATTGCCACGTGCGCCGAACTTAGTAAGAGCGGCTGTCACTGTTGTGTAGCTGTCACCTGCTGCAGGCGTGTATGTATTGCCGTTTTCGTCAGTGAATGTGGGGAGGTTGAGAACGGTAAGCATGTAGGTAGGATACTCGTTACCCTGGAGGTCTTCGAGTACGATTACGTTCTTGCCGATCCATTCAATGTTTTCACCGTTATTACCATTCCAAGTAGGATTGTTGGGGTTAGTGCGGCCTACGTAGATACCGTTAGCGTCAAAGAAGAAGAAGTGAGCGTTGGCTACTTCGTGCTCCTTTTCATCGCCATACACATAACCGCCGTCTGTGGTCGAACGGCTGTAGCCTGCGCCATAAATGTCGCCTGCGCTCTGGATGTTGACAGTAAGATAAGCCTTTTCACCTGCGGGGATAATGTTATCACCGGGTGCAACAGGCTCGTCGTTCGAGCATGCGGCAAGCATTGCCACTGCTGCGAAACCTGCGAACAGTTTGTTTAGTTTGTTCATTTCTGTTGGTTTACTATGATTTGTTAATAAATATATTTTATTTTCTCGTGTAAGTTTACTTTGCTTATTCCGATTGGTCGGTAGGCTCTATCAGATATTCAACCGTATTGCGGTTAATTATCGCGTCCACTTCGGCTCGCTGCTGCGCTGCCTGCTGGAGGCCCTTGCCAGCTGCGGTATCGAAGAATTTATTGGCACGCTCGAGGTCGCCCGACATTCCGGCAAGCACACCGCGGCTGTATACTGCCTCGGGGCTGTCGCCGGCGCGGTCGAGGTAATCCGACGCCTTGTCGAGTCGGCCGGCAGCCATCATTATATTAGCTGCATTGAGATTGCTCTTGGTGTCGTAGGGATGTATCTCTACCGCTTTGAGCATGATTTCGTTGTACTTGTCGCTTCCAACAGGATAGAGGGCCGCGATGCGCTGGAAATCGACAGGACGCATGCGCTCCGGTGTCACCTTGTACACTTCGAGCAGCTCCTCTACCGTTGCATAAGCCTTGATGCGGTATTTCACCACATAGTCAGAGTGGCGCAGCCAGGGGTACACATTCTTTAATATATAGTCGTACTGCTCGGGGTAGCGGCGGCGTATCTCCTCGTTGCGGGGGTCGGGCTCCATATCCGACTGTGCGATAGCCAGGATTTCGTCGCGGTGCGCGATATCGTTTTCCTTCAGCCAGTCGATCAGGCCCTGCCAGTCCTCGGGCTCGTAGTCGGTATGCATGATATCCGCGTCGAGGGCCATGCGCTTGCGAACCAACTCCTTAAGGGTCTGCGTACGGCCCATCGCCAGGCGCACGTTGTTAGAGTACGAACCCTCGGGCGATGCAAAACCCTTGAACGATACGAAAGTAATCGTCGCGTCGGGGTCGTCCTGCACAAACTTGATAGTCTTGTAAATCTTATCCAGCTCCTCGGGTTCTTCATATAGTTCTCCTTGAGCTCGGTGCGGTTTACCACGAATGTGATAAATGCTCGGCCCTCGGCGGCAAGCTCGATTGCACTGTCGCCGGTCAGCTCTACGAAGCTGAATTTGGGGTCGTAGGCCGGGCGTACATAGTCGAGGCGGGCAAGCGGGGTTTCGGGGCCCACCTTGGCAGTCTCGCAGCAGTTGGCAAGATCCTGGAGCATATCCACCTGGCAGCGGTTCATCCAGTCTTCAAATGGCACCTCGGCGCGATACTCGATGCTCTCTTTCGAGCCGGCATCGTAAATCTTAGTACCTGCGGGCAGGTCATTATTGCGAATGTGGCTGTAGTAGCGGTTACGACCGGCAATCTTTACCGCCGGGAGTATCAACACCCCGTGGCCCTCGGTAGCGCGGACAACAGGCGTAAAGGTCACCTCTTTGTCGCGGCCGGGATTGACGGCGCGGGGGTCGATATTCATCGATACCATAAGCTCGTTGCCTACGCGGGCAACCTTGATTTTCTCTACTTTCAGAAGTGCATCCTGAGTGTCGGCGAAAGCCGGCATGGCGGCAACGGCAAGCATTGCGGCAGCAAGTATGCGGGTAATGGCGTTCGTTTTCATTGTCAGAATGTATATACGAGGTTTATTGCGGCCTTGGTCGGACCTACATAGTTATGAGGGTGATTGGTGTCGACCTTCTGGCCGCAGTCGGCGCACTCAAACATATCATATCGGGTATATACCCAGCCGATGCCGATTTCGGCCTCGATGTTCCAGCGCTTGTCGAGAATCCACGAATAACCATAGGCGATACCCGCTCCGGCCATCCAACCCTGGAATCGGTACTCCTTGAGTTTGCGGAAGTCTGTGCCGAGAAATTTAAACGGCATATCGAGGTTGCCATAGTTATACTGCCCGCCCAACAGATGCGCACCGACGAAATGGCCCGAATATGCCTGGCAAAACCAGTAGCGAGCCTCCGGCTGTACAAGCCAGTGCTTCCAGCGGTGGTCCTTGATGGCCCACGCATTCAGGTTCGCGCTCAGGTCGCCTGTCCATTGTGGAGCGAATTTTACCTCTACACCGCCATTCAACGTGGCTGTCGCATCGTAGAGTAAGTTAGTTTTTATGGCCGCTTTCTGGCCCAGCGCCATCAGTGGCGCAAGAATAGCAAGCAGCAGTACTATTAGTTTAACTTTCATGCCTATGGCGAGAATGATTGGTTATCGTTAATTGATTAAATAATTGTTTGCACGCCTAAAACGTAGCAGTCACAAAAAGTATCCCCTCGTCGCCACCATTATATGTGCTTTGCCGAGGTTACCGCTTGTATACCTACTAAAATAATTTAGGAGAGAGGCGGCGGAGAGAGCTTTGTATTCAAAACAGCCGTTGGGAATCATCTTTCGTCTACGACTGATTTGTAATGCAAAATTACAACATTATTGATTTTTCTAAATTGTCTTAGCATCAAAAAAACGGTTGATTTTTCGTAAAAATGGGCAAATATTATGTCACAATTCTTGGTTTATTTTAATATTATATCACTCAAAACCTCGCCACAGCATCTCTAAAGGCCGATATAGCTATACAACTATTCATATTTTGCCTTAAATAGCCCGCAAGATGTACTTTTTGAGACAAAAGCCCGATCAAAGACAGCAAACACTTGGCAAAAGCCATAATCTCTGTCCCGAGCATCGAGCTTCCGAGAGGCCCGTCAGGTGAGAACAACTCCCCACCCCATTACGCATCAAAAAACCATTATGCATGCTGCATCCTGCACTAAAATCCATTCTGCATTATGCATTATGAATTCTACATTAAAATAGCATTTTGCATTAAAGAATTCCATTGTGCATTAAAAATCCATTTTGCATTATGCATTATGAATTCTACATTAAAATAGCTTTGTGCATTAAAAATGCATTGTGCATTGAAATAAACTTGCTTTTGGTCATATAAGAGAGGTGCGTAAACTGTATACTTTATCACAACAACCGATTCGGATCCTCATTTTCCACATTCTTCTGCCTGTACTCGCGAGGTGTCATTCCCGCAAACTGAACAAACGAACGGTGAAAACTCGAATGACCCGCAAAACCACAACGCTCTGCGATATCGGCTATCGTCATCGTTGGCTCCGCCACAAGCAATCGCTTGGCCTCGGCCATACGTAAATCCCGGATGTAATCATTGAAACTACGGCCTTTGCCTTCGTTGAAAATCCGTGACAGATAAGTGCGGTTGAGGGGCACAACTCGCGCCACATCAATCAGCTTGAACGACTGGTCGAAATATGGATGCTCCGACTCAAGCCACGCCACTATCGTCGAGGCATACTCAGGTATGCGCGACTCAAACGATTTTTCATAGTCCGTCTCCACCTCTGCCTTGTGAGTGTGTCGGCGCAAGTACATCAACACTCCGTACCACAATACGCCAATTAGGCATATCGACAGAAGCGAGCCTATGACAATATTAGCGGTAGTAAGCTCTAAGGTAATCACGGTAATTGTTCAACTGAATGAAGTTATTTATCGGTTAACATTACGCAAAAGTAATGTTTTTTCTCTCAATAAACAAGCGTTTTAGCGCATCCGGGGTAGGCAAAAAAAAAAAAAAAAAACAAAATTTTTGTTAACACAAGCATACACGGCTTAAAATATATCATTTTGCCACCCATTCACCTTTAAAACACCGTACAGCCAAGGCATTTTGCTTACAATTTATTTTCATATTTTTTTTACTATAAAAGCATCTTACTACCACCGACTTACCCAAAAACCATAAGCTACTTAAACTTCCTACCCCCTAAAACCCTACTTGTTAAAATTTCAATTTCACTCCGTTAAATTTTGCAAGTCTCAAAATTTATCATAACTTTGTAAACCCTAAGTAACTCTCGTAAAAGCGGCGCACTATCTATTACTATCTCGCGATAATTAGCCGCGAGTGATTTTTGAAGCACCGCAGCATCTTCGAGTTACATTGCATGTTTTAATTTAAACTAATTTTTAAGAGTTACTTGTCATGAAAAAGAAACTCATCACGGCCTTGATCACTGCTATTGCTTGCTTATTCATCTCGGCCGACATAATCGCTCAAAACGACGCAGGACGCCGGGTACAGGTGGCCGGAATCGCTTTCTACAACTTCGAAAACCTTTTCGACACTATACCTAACAACCCCCTCGGCCGTGACGAGGAATTCACACCCAAAGGTCAGCGCCAATGGGACGGCCGTAAATACTGGTTGAAAGTTCACAACCTCGCTTACGCAATTTCGCAATTCAAAACCAAAACAACTCCTATCGGACCGGCTATTATTGGTGTAAGCGAAATCGAGAACCGTTCTGTTATGGAAGACGTCGTAAACCAGCCCGAACTAAAACCCTGGAACCTCCAGATCGTTCACCACGACTCTCCCGACAAACGCGGTGTCGACGTCGGCCTGATATACAACCCGCGATACTTCAAACTCGAAAACGTAACCAACCACCGACTCACAGCCCTTCCCTTCGCAACACGCGACCAGATGTGCGTCGTCGGACAACTTCTCGGACAGCGCATCGCCGTTATCGTAAACCACTGGCCCTCGCGCATCGGTGGGCAGGAACAGAGCGAACCAAACCGTATAGCGGCTGCCGAGCTTTCCAAGCACATCGCCGACAGCCTTTGGACTGTCGACCCGCAAATGGGAATCATAATAATGGGCGACCTCAACGACGACCCTATGGATAAATCTTGCGCCGTCACTCTCGGTGCCAAGCGCAACCCCGCCGGCGTTGCCGAACACGGATTCTACAACCCCTGGTGGGACATTCTGAACCGTGGCATCGGTACTCTGGCATACAAAAGCTCGTGGAACCTTTTCGACCAGATAATCGTATCGGGCAACCTCGTCAACGCTCCCGAAAACCGCTGGAACTTCTACGAAGCAAAAGTACTCAACTTCGACTTCCTCAAAGACACCGAAGGAAACCGCATCGGATATCCCAAACGAACATACTCTGCCGGCAGCTTCCTCGGTGGCTACTCCGACCACTTCCCAACCGAAATTTTCCTTCGTCGATACGTCGACAAGAAATAAATCCATCATTAATAATAAATCAAGCTTATGAAAAAACTTTTACTCACCCTCGCTATCGGCGCAGCTGTATCTTTGAGTGCCAGCGCCGACACTTACTATGAGTGCCTCTTCGGAGCTTCTTACAACTCTGCATCGATTCAAGATTACACTTCTTCATGGGAAGCTACAAATGAAGGAAGCACATTCGATATCGTCAACTTCAACAACAACAAAAACGGTTGGTCTTTCGTAAAATGTGGTCGTAAAAACAACGCATCAGTTGCTACAATTACCACAGGATTCGCCGCCTCACAAATGATCGACGAAGTTGTGCTCAATGCAGCGTTCAACGAAGCTAACGTAATGAACGACATCAAGCTCGAGACTTCAGCTACCGCTGACTTTGCTACTATTATCAGCTCTGTTAGCGCTGACAACACTGTAATCAACACCAAAAACGCTACTGCGGCAGACATCACTTTCAAACTTGACAATCCTGCTGCCAACCTCTACTATCGACTCACATTCGACTGCAAGAGCGCTAAGGGCAACGGCATTGTTTGGGTTTACTCAGTGAAATATAACGGTAATGCCGGCCAAGCATCTCTTGAAGACCCCGCTCTCGCATTCCCCAGACAAGCTATACTATTAAGTTTGGCGAAGAATTTACCGCTCCCGAGCTGACCAAAACTACCGACGCAACTCCCAAATATACTTCTTCAAACGAAGAGGTTGCAACTGTTGACGCAGCAACCGGTGCTGTTACCGTTTTGGCTATTGGTACAACTACTATCACAGCAACCGTCGATGCAACCGACACATTCAAAGCCGGTAACGCTTCTTATACTCTCGTAGTAGAAGACCCCAGCACCTTCTGGGCTCCCGACTGCAAAGACAAGACAAACCCCGAATTCACATTCGAAGTAATATCTGGTGAACTCGACCCCTGGACCATCGAGGACCGTTACGGCCTCAAGGCTTCTGCTTTCAAAAACAATGCTGCAAACGTTTCTGATGCCGTGGCAGCTTCTCCTGTTCTCGACTTTACAGAATACACCGCCCCGATCACCCTCAACTACCGTCAGGCTCTCAACCAATTCAAAATCAACAACACTCTTATCGATTGCACCGACGAAGCTATCGCTCCTTATGTTTCAATAGTTGCTCAGATCGAAGGCGAAACAGAATGGGCACAAATCGGTAAAGTAAACGCTCCCGCTTCTTTCAGCTGGAACTTCTACGACGGCACCGAAATCGACCTTGCTCAGTTCGCAGGTAAGAAAGTTAAGATTGGCTTCCGCTACACCTCTACTGCCGAATGCGCAGGTACTTGGGAAGTTGACCACGTTGTTGTTAAAGCTCAGCGCATAACCACCGGCATCACAAACATCGAAGCCGACACCAACGCACCTGTTGAATACTTCAACCTCCAGGGCGTACGCGTTGAAAACCCCGAAAACGGCCTCTATATCCGTCGTCAGGGCAACAAAGTAAGCAAAGTTATCATCAAATAACCCAACGCTCCCAAACACCCAAAAAGGCCGCCCCGCGGCCTTTTTTCATACCCCTCCGCCAAGCCCCCATTCTCCGAATGAGCCAACCCCAATAAGCCCAATCAGCCCCATTAGCCCAACCACCCTCCAAAGCAAGAAAGCGAGCGCCAGCGAGCCACACCCCAAGTCAAAAGCCATTATTCCTATCCCACGAAGGCGCTGAGCTTTAGCGAAGCCACCATTAGACCAATCAGCCCCATTAGCCCAACCACCCTCCAAAGCAAACAAGCGAGCGCCAGCGAGCCACCTCCCCCAAATCAAAAGCAATTATCCTTATCCCACAAGGCGCTGAGCTTTAGCGAAGCCCTCATTAGCCCAATCAGCCCCATTAGCCCAACCACCCACCAAAGCAAGCAAGCGAGCGTCAGCGAGCCCCCTCCCACAAATCAAAAGCCATTATTCCTATCCCCGAAGGCGCTGAGCTTTAGCGAAGCCCCCATCTCCCACCACACACCAGTCGAGTGAAACGAGACAAAAAATGCTCGAAGAGCATTCCTTCCCCCCCCGGCATTGCGAAGTTTGCCGGGAACCACCTCTCCCCAGCACCAACAAGTGTCGAAGACACTGCCTATTACACTGAAAAGCTATGACAGGCGGGTTGCTCTCCAAGACAACCCACGTTTAGGCTACTCGCCCTCTCGTAGGGTCGCGGCATGCCGCAATGTCACTAAGTTAAGGGCAAACGCCACCCGGGCCTCTAGTAGGGTCGCGGCATGCCGCGACCGGGTAGGCGATACTATCTCTTTGATAATCAACTACAAATGTTTTTGTCACCCGGTCGGGGCATGCCGCAATGTCACTAAGTTAAGGGCAAACGCCACCCGGGCCTCTCGTAGGGTCGCGGCATGCCGCAATGTCACTAAGTTAAGAAAATAGCCGTCCTGCACCCTCTGGTGTCGGGACGGCTATCCATCTTTTTGTCATAATTGTTATACAAATGAATAACAAGCCTATAAGGCTAAAAATTTTAACAAATATGAAAAAAGAGATTAGTAATATTTTTAACGCTTTCAGAGCCCATATTGTTGATATTTGCCAGGACGCAGCCAAGAGGGCTCCTTATTTGGTATGCGATGACGAGCGCAAGCGTGCCACACTTTTCACCCGTACCAGGGTGTGGACCTTTGCCAATGTGGTTCACGCGGTAATGTGCTGCTTCAAAAGGACTCTGTCGGTGGAGGTGGCCCAGTTTCTTGAAACGGAGAACCTGCCTCAGACAACTCCCGAGGCTTATATAGAGCGCAGGGCATTGATTTCTGACGAGTTGTTCAAGGATTTGAATCTGTGGCTGAACCAGCATCTCTACGAAACCGGCACGGTGCAGCAATGGAAGTGCGGCAAGTACCTTTGCGGTATTGACGGCACAAGGCTGTCGCTGCCTTATACCGAAGAGCTGTATAAAAAGTACCGGCAGCGCGATGACAAAGGCTACAACCTTGCAAGAGGCCTCTTTGTCACGGACCTGGTCAACAGGACTATCGTAATGGCGGATATGTACCCCAACAAGACAGAAGAACGAAAGGCCGCCCTTGAGTCGCTGACATCCGACACATTCCCTTACCCTTTGCTATTCACTGTGTTTGTGATGGATAGGGCTATCCGTCGCTTTACCTGATGAACTGGTTTGCAAAGAATACCGGCGGGTTCATAATACGCGCCCGCCGCGACTCCAACCCGCAGGTTGCCGCCTTTATGGACTCGGACAAATCCTCGGAAACCGTGACTTTAAAGCTCTCGCCCAACCGTCGTGATATCGATTATCCCGACCCCGACCCCCTTGAGGTACGCCTTGTGAAACGCCCGCCGCTTGAGGATGAAGAAGTGCCGACGGTGTATATAACAAATCTCGATGCCGGCCAGTACCCCGACGAGGTTATCAGGAATGCCTACAGGATGCGTTGGAACTCGGAAACCGAGATCGGCACGGCCAAGAACGAGCTGCAGATCGAGATATTCAGCGGGACACGCGAAATATGCATCCGGCAGGACTTCTTCGCCGCGCTCATCCTCTACAACATCGAGTCCGTAATCAGGCTGTTCTGCAATAAGAAACTACAATCCCATACCGGCAAATACAAGGTCCAGGTCAACATGAACAGCACCTGGTTTTTCACCTGCCTGCTGATTATGGCGATGTTCCGCTCGGAGAGAATCCTCGACAGAGAGTTAACATTTAGTGTTAAAATGTTTTTAAGGATGCACTCACTGATAAGGCCCGGCAGAAGCTATCCAAGAAAGAAAAAGAAGATTAAGAGTTCCGGCAAATACATCACCCTGACCAATTATAAAAGAGGACTTTGACCTTAACTTAGTGACATTGCGGCATGCCGCGACCGGGTAGGCGATACTATCTCTTTGATAATCAACTACAAATGTTTTTGTCACCCGGTCGCGGCATGCCGCGACCCTACGAGTGGGTGGATTGAAAAAAAAGATTTTTATGCTTAACTTAGTGACATTGGGGCATGCCGCGACCCTACGAGAGGGTGGATTGAAAAAATGATTCTTATTCTTAACTTAGTGACATTGCGGCATGCCGCGACCCAATGCTATTAACTTAAGGAAAAAGAGTGTCGGCGATAGGAGCTTGGCTCTCCGAGACAAGCCTCGGTCAGTATCGCTAATATCTTGAGTACCAACGCCTAATCGAGGCTTGTCTCGGAGAGCCAAGCTCCTATCGTTGCTGTCCTTTGGAATAATCAACCCTCAAATCAATAGCATTGTGTCGCGACCGTAGAGCTAAAGCTATTATCTAAACCTTAAACAAGGCTTTAACACAAACTTGCTCGAAGAGCATTCCTTTACCTAACCCCGGCATTACGAAGTTTGCCGGGGGAGCACCACTCCCCAGAGCCAACAAGTGTCGAAGACACTACCCATTTCCCCAATCAGCCCCATTAGCCCTATTAGACCAATTAGCCCTACCACCCACCATGCAGCCACAACCAGCGAGCGTCAGCGAGCCACCCCCAAATCAAAAGCAATTATTTTTGTCCACGATGCTGAGCTTCAGCGAAGCACCCATTAGCCCAATCAGCCCTATTAGACCAAACCCCACCCCACAAAGCAAAAAAAGCCCCGAAAGCATTTGCCTTCGGGGCTTGAGAGGGGGCGGTTACCTACTTTTCCACTTTCGCAGTATCATCGGCGTGGTGAGGTTTAACTTCTCTGTTCGGAATGGGAAGAGGTGGAGCCCTCACGCTATGGCCACCTTAGTATCGTCCGGTACTTGTGCACCGTTAAATCTTGGAAAAGCGTTGTCGGAAGCTTGAGCAACTCTGCGTATCTGACATCCAACGCGCGGCGTCTCTGCGCCTCGGACTCGGCCGGCGAAGGCCTGTCCTCGTTTTTGGGGGACTTGCGTCCCGGAAAGGGTTTGGGTGATTAGTATCGCTCGGCTGTAGACGTTACCGCCTCTGCACCTGCGACCTATCGACGTCATCGTCTTTGACGACCCTTATATGGAGATCTTATCTTGAGGGGGCTTCGTGCTTAGATGCTTTCAGCACTTATCCTTACCAGACGCGGCTACCCGGCGGTGCTCCTGGCGGAACAACCGGCACACCGGTGGTCTGTCCAACACGGTCCTCTCGTACTAGTGTCGGGGCCTCGCAAATCTCCCACGCCCACAACAGATAGGGACCGAACTGTCTCACGACGTTCTGAACCCAGCTCGCGTGCCACTTTAATAGGCGAACAGCCTAACCCTTGGGACCTTCTCCAGCCCCGGGATGTGACGAGCCGACATCGAGGTGCCAAACCACTCCGTCGATATGAGCTCTTGGGAGGGATCAGCCTGTTATCCCCGGAGTACCTTTTATCCTTTGAGCGATGGCCCTTCCATGCGGAACCACCGGATCACTATGCTCTAGTTTCCTACCTGATCGACTTGTCGGTCTCCCAGTCAAGCGCGCTTGTGCCATTACACTCTGCGGCCGGTTACCAATCGGCCTGAGCGCACCTTTAGAAGCCTCCGTTACTCTTTTGGAGGCGACCACCCCAGTCAAACTACCCACCAAGCAGTGTCCCCGCATCCGCGGGTTAGAAACCAAATGTGACAAGGTCAGTATTTCAACGTCGACTCCCCGATGACTGGCGTCACCGTTTCGCTGTCTCCTGACTATCCTACACATGTCACACCCGGTGTCAGTGCTAAGCTGCAGTAAAGGTTCACGGGGTCTTTCCGTCCCGTTGCGGGTAATCGGCATCTTCACCGATACTACAATTTCACCGAGCTCACGGTTGAGACAGTGTCCGGATCATTACACCATTCGTGCAGGTCGGAACTTACCCGACAAGGAATTTCGCTACCTTAGGACCGTTATAGTTACGGCCGCCGTTTACCGGGGCTTCAATTCAATGCTTCTCTTGCGATGACATCTCCTCTTAACCTTCCGGCACCGGGCAGGTGTCAGGCTGTATGCTTGGTCTTTCAATTTTGCACAGCCCTGTGTTTTTGTTAAACAGTTGCCTGGACCTATTCTCTGCGCCCTGCCTTGCGACAGGGACCCCTTATCCCGAAGTTACGGGGTCAGTTTGCCTAGTTCCTTAACCGTGAATCTCTCGAGCGCCTTGGTATATTCTACCCGACCACGTGTGTCCGTTTACGGTACGGGCCGACACCAGATATGCTTAGCGGGTTTTCTTGGGAGCTGGATTACCACCTCTGTCGGATTGTCCCGGGGGACGCTCCGTACTGTCACCTTTCATCATCCCGGGGGGATTTGCCTCCCCGGAATATAACTACGGGCTTTAACGTACTATTCCGTCAGTACGCGGGTGTGTCACTTCTCCGTCGCCACATCGCTCTGATGCCGGGTAACGGAATGTTTACCGTTTGTCCATCGACTGTGCCTTGCGGCTGCGTCTTAGGTCCCGACTTACCCTGATCCGATTAGCGTTGATCAGGAACCCTTGGTCTTACGGCGGGAGGGTTTCTCGCCCTCCTTATCGTTACTTATACCTACATTTGCTTTTCCGGGGCCTCCAGCTCGGCTCGCGCCAAACCTTCGACGGCTACCGGAATGCTCCCCTACCAATCATACTCTAAGTATGATTCCACGGCTTCGGCAACGGACTTATGCCCGATTATTATCCATGCGGGATCACTCGACTAGTGAGCTGTTACGCACTCTTTAAATGAATGGCTGCTTCCAAGCCAACATCCTAGCTGTCTATGCAATCCTACCTCGTTATTGGCTTCAACTTAGCCCGTATTTGGGGGCCTTAGCCGGTGGTCTGAGTTGTTCCTCTCTCGGACGCGGACCTTAGCACCCGCGCCCTCACTCCCGGGGACCGTGCCGTGGCATTCGGAGTTTGTCAGGACTTGATAGGCGGTGAAGCCCTCTCATCCAGTCAGTCGCTCTACCTCCACGGTACTGTACCCGAGGCTGCACCTAAATGCATTTCGGGGAGTACGAGCTATCTCCAAGTTTGATTGGCCTTTCACTCCTACCCTCAGGTCATCCGAAAGCTTTTCAACGCTTACCGGTTCGGTCCTCCAGACAGTGTTACCTGTCCTTCAACCTGCCCAAGGGTAGATCACTTGGTTTCGCGTCTGCCCGCCCTGACTATGGCGCCATGTTCTGACTCGCTTTCGCTTCGGCTCCGTGTATAATTACACTTAACCTTGCCGGGACGGGCAACTCGTAGGTTCATTATGCAAAAGGCACGCCGTCACCGCACGGGGCGGCTCCGACCGCTTGTAGGCACATGATTTCAGGGTCTGTTTCACTCCTCTGTTCGAGGTTCTTTTCACCTTTCCTTCACAGTACTGGTTCACTATCGGTCTCTCGGTAGTATTTAGCCTTACGGGATGGTCCCCGCGGGTTCATGCAGAATTTCTCGTGTTCCGCACTACTCAGGTGCCGCCTTGGTGCCGGTCGTTCTTCGCTTACGGGGCTTTCACCCTCTGCGGCGCGGCTTTCCAGCCGCTTCTGCTCGTCTGACCGGGACCGTTGTTGGCGGTCCTACAACCCCGTCGCTGCCGTAACAGCGGCGGTTTGGGCTCTTGCGCGTTCGCTCGCCACTACTTGCGCAATCACTTTTGTTTTCTTTTCCTCCGGCTACTGAGATGTTTCAGTTCGCCGGGTTAGCCTGATACTTGGTATCATACCATACATAATATGGTGGGTTGCCCCATTCGGAAATCCATGCTTGAGCGGGTATTTGCCCCTGGGCATGGCTTATCGCAGCTTGTCACGTCCTTCGTCGCCTCCGAGAGCCAAGGCATCCTTCATGTGCCCTTTTCTCCTTTCCTTATATTTTGGAGTTTTTTTTCGCCTGTTTACGCGGGTTGTCGTATTTCGTGTATACGCGCGTTTTGCGTCGGCATCGATTCGCCTGTCCGGTTGCCCGGACTGCGCTCGTTGTTTGTCTTGATTCTTTGATTTGCTCGTTGTAAATTTCAATTGCTTGATCTTTACTTGCTTCCAACATGTCAATGTTCGCTTTTCCTTGAGTAGTCCCTGGCAGAGTTGAACTGCCGACCTCTACATTATCAGTGTAGCGCTCTAACCAACTGAGCTAAGAGACTGGCGAGGACCGCTCCCTCGCAGCAGCGGCTACGCCGCATCTGCTTGGATGTGTGCGGGTTCGCTAACCCGCCACGGCGGTATATGGTGTGACAACAGTGAGCGTAGCGTGTCGCGGTGTCCGGCTCGTCGTTATATTCAAGCTTTCCGCTCCGGCAGGGGCGCCGTGGCGTCCTGCTCCAGAAAGGAGGTGTTCCAGCCGCACCTTCCGGTACGGCTACCTTGTTACGACTTAGCCCCAGTCACCAGTTTTACCTTAGGGCGCTGCTTTCGCTCACGCACTTCAGGCACTCCCGGCTTCCATGGCTTGACGGGCGGTGTGTACAAGGCCCGGGAACGTATTCACCGCGCCGTGGCTGATGCGCGATTACTAGCGAATCCAGCTTCATGGAGTCGGGTTGCAGACTCCAATCCGAACTGAGACAGGTTTTCGGGTTCTGCTCTATGTCGCCATATGGCCTCCCGCTGTACCTGCCATTGTAACACGTGTGTCGCCCCGGACGTAAGGGCCGTGCTGATTTGACGTCATCCCCGCCTTCCTCTCAGCTTGCGCCGGCAGTCTCGACAGAGTCCTCAACGCTACTTGTTAGCAACTGTCGATAGGGGTTGCGCTCGTTATGGCACTTAAGCCGACACCTCACGGCACGAGCTGACGACAACCATGCAGCACCTCGTAACCAGTCCCGAAGGACTACCGCCTTTCAGCGGTATTCCGGTTACGTTTGAGCCCGGGTAAGGTTCCTCGCGTATCATCGAATTAAACCACATGTTCCTCCGCTTGTGCGGGCCCCCGTCAATTCCTTTGAGTTTCACCGTTGCCGGCGTACTCCCCAGGTGGAATGTTTAACGCTTTCGCTGTGCCACCCAGGACCGAAGTCCCGGACAGCTAACATTCATCGTTTACTGCGTGGACTACCAGGGTATCTAATCCTGTTCGATCCCCACGCTTTCGTGCCTCAGCGTCAGTTGAGCGCCGGTATGCTGCCTTCGCAATCGGAGTTCTGCGTGATATCTATGCATTTCACCGCTACACCACGCATTCCGCATACTTCTCGCTCACTCAAGAAGACCAGTTTCAACGGCAGGCCGGTGTTGAGCACCGACATTTGACCGCTGACTTAACCTTCCGCCTACGCACCCTTTAAACCCAATAAATCCGGATAACGCTCGCATCCTCCGTATTACCGCGGCTGCTGGCACGGAGTTAGCCGATGCTTTTTCTTCGGGTACTCTCCTTCCCGCCACACGTGGCGGGCCTTGCTCCCCGACAAAAGAGGTTTACAATCCATAGGACCGTCATCCCTCACGCGACTTGGCTGGTTCAGGCTTGCGCCCATTGACCAATATTCCTCACTGCTGCCTCCCGTAGGAGTTTGGTCCGTGTCTCAGTACCAATGTGGGGGACCTTCCTCTCAGAACCCCTACGCATCGTCGCTTTGGTGGGCCGTTACCCCGCCAACTGGCTAATGCGCCGCATGCCCATCCCCTGCCGGAATTGCTTCCTTTGACACCCTGTCCATGTGGACAAGGTGTGTTATGCAGTATTAGTCGGGATTTCTCCCGGTTATCCTCCTGCAGGGGGCAGGTTGCATACGTGTTACTCACCCGTGCGCCGGTCGCCGGCAGGCGAGAGCAAGCTCTCGCCTCCGCTGCCCCTCGACTTGCATGTGTTAAGCCTGTCGCTAGCGTTCATCCTGAGCCAGGATCAAACTCTTCGTTGTTGTTTATCTTGTTCTTTTTTCTTCTAAAAAGTAAAGGCAAGACTCTTTAATTGTTGTTTTGCCTGTGACAAAACGCCATTCGAAGCGCCGATTCCCTGACCGGTCGGATTATTGCTTGTATATTTGGAATTTGACAGAGTCGAACTTTTGCTTCCCTCGGGAAGCTCCGTTACACTCTTGTACTACTTCTCATCTATTGTCATACTGTCAATGTTCGCTTGCTTGCCACCGCTTTGCAGCTTGTGGCGGACAGCTCGGCAAAGTTACTACAACTTTTTCATTCCGCCAAGAAATTGTTCATTTCTTAACATCTTTTAGTATTTTACTCGGCCTTTTCAGCCGTCCCGGAGTCTCATCCCCGAAAGCGAGTGCAAAGTTACTGCCTCTTTTTGAATCCTCCAAATATTTTGCCGAAAAAATGTGTTTTTCAGCATGATTTTAACTTTTGTTCACAATTTGGTAATTATGAATGGAGAATGCATAATGCATAATTTTTAGCGTAGAGGACTGTAGAAGAGGCCATTAATATGAAATAATGCCTGACGGTCTCACTAAGGCTCGACGCTTGAGAAAAAAATCATACTTTTTGCTTGGAGACAGGGAGAGGCACTACTACTTATCAGCTTAGGCGCTCACTTGGACCGGGATGCCGGTTGCCGCAGAGATGCGGTCGCCGATTCGGATTAGTTCGTCTTTGGATATCTTTTTAAGATTAACCTCGGGAGTAGGACGGTCGATAGTATATATCATAATCTCTCGTGGAGCAATTCGACGGTATGCTTCGATGAGGGCATCGATTTCGGCATCGGTGGTATTATCGATAATCTGTCCGTCGTGTTCGCCACGGCACATCATAGTCTGAATGATTCCCTGATTGCCAAACGAAGCAAGACATTCGATAGTCTTATCAATATCGTAGCCCGGATTAGGTCGGTCGATAGCCTCGACAGTCTCAGCAATTGCGCTGTCGAGTTTCATAATATTATTATCGACCTTGCGCAGAGCGGCGGCTACAGACGGGCGGGCAATACGAGTGGCATTAGTGAGCACACTAATCTTTACATCGGGGAAATATTTATCGCGCAAGGCGATTGTATCATATATAATATCGTCGAAATCGGGATGCAGGGTTGGCTCGCCGTTACCAGAAAATGTAATAACATCGAGCGGTTGGCCCATGGCTTTCATGTCGGCAAGTTTAGCCTCGAGGTCGGTAAACACTTTTTGTCGCGAGGGCAGCCCGGTAGAGCCGGGACCCTGGGCATTGTATCCGGCCTCGCAATAAAGGCAGTCGAAAGAGCAAATTTTGCCGTCGTTGGGCATGAGGTTAACGCCCAAAGAAGAGCCGAGCCTGCGAGAATGTATCGGCCCGAATATAGTAGAATGAAATAAAACGGTCTGCATAGTGAAAAATTGCGAGTTACTGACGAGGAGTAAATAGTCGTGAGAGGAGTCCGATCAGGAGTCCGGTAACAAGAATGGCAAAGAATACAACAGCGACATCGACCCATTCGAGCCTGACAGGATATACATCAATAGTGAGCGCCGAGGGGTCTGCAGCGAGTTTTACAATGCCGCCGTACTGCTGCAGCAGCGACAAGGCTATGCCAAACACGAGACCCACGAAGCCACCGACAGCCGTGATGAGCCACCCCTCGGCCACGAAAATCGCCCTTGTCATAGACAGAGGCGCACCGAGAGCACGCATCGTGGCCATATCGGAACGTTTTTCGATCACCATAAGGCTGAGAGTCGACACAATATTAAATGCCGCCACGAGCAAAATGAACACGAGCATCAGGAAAGTGACCCATTTTTCGACTGAAATCATCCTGAACGTGTCGGCCTGCTGCTCGATACGGCCTTGCACAAGGTATTGAGGGAAATCGCGGGCAAGAGACTCGGCAAGCTGATCGGGCGAAACCCCGCGAGCCGCCTTGACCTCGACCGCCGACCCCTCCCCTGCCCTGTAATCAAGCAATTGGCGGGCGCAAGAAAGAGGTATAAACACGAAATCGGCATCATACTCAGGCTGGTCAATCTGCACAACGCCGCTCATGGCAACCTGTAGAGAACGATATGCCGCCGCAGGGTTTGCAGGATTGATACGTCCTTTTCGCTTTGGCACATAAATCATCCCGGCAGCATATGGCGAGGGCCTTAGCCCCAGATTAACAGCCACACCTACAGCCGCCTGCATACCGGCAATACTGTCGGGCATACTGTTGAGGTCGGCATAAACACCGTCGATAATTACGGCATCGATATCAGTGACGCGTCTCAGCTTGGCCGGGTCGAGCCCACGGAATACCACAGGCATCTGATAATCACCGGCAAGGAGCAAAGCCCTTTCCTGTAAAATAACAGCAGCAGCCTCTACATCGGGGCGCTGTTCGAGCACCGCAGCCAAAGAATCGGCACAATCAATCACCTTGCCTTGGCGAGGCGAAATCTTTACCTCAGGGTCGATAGCAGCCAAATGACTGTGGGCCAAGTCGGTAAAACCATTAAACACCGACAATACCACTATAATAGCCATAGTCGCCACCGCCACGCCTGCCATAGAAATGACAGCGATAACGTTGACGACACGGTGCGACTTTTTGGCAAAAAGATAGCGCAGGGCTATACGAAGGGCAAGCATCGGCTACTTATCGAGCAGCTTGTCGATATTCTCGATATAATCGAGTGAGTCGTCGAGATAGAACTGCAGTTCGGGCACTTTGCGCAACTGGAATCGCACTTTCTGAGCGAGTTCGTAGCGCACAGTTTTGGCCGAAGCCTCGATATTAACGATCATTTCAGGCGCTTTCTCCGAGGGGAAAATCGACAGGTATGCCTTTGCCACCGACAAATCGGGTGAAACACGCACAGTGCTTACCGATACGATAACGCCATGAGTTTTAGCCGTCTGCTGACGGAATATTTCGCTAAGCTCTTTCTGGAGCAGTCGCGATATTTTTGCTTGACGAGTTGATTCCATGATTTATTTTCAAAAAAACCTTATCTAATTCCTATATAATAAGGTATATATTTATTAAATGCTTTATATATTAACGACCGCGAGAGGTGCAATGTTTAAAAAACATCCCTGCCGCACGGAGGTTGTGATTATTTGAATTCGTCGGCGGCTTGGCGTATTGCCATGTAGAGAGCGCGGTGGGCGTCGGTCAGTTCGACATGGCGGCGTGCCATAACGCGAGCAGCTATCTCGAAGAATTTATCCATCGACACATCGGTATAACCGGCCGTAGACCCTTCGCAGAACGAGGGAACGAAATTGCGCGGGAAGCCGGAGCCGTGGATATTGACACCGACACCGATGACGGTGGCAGTGTTGAACATCGTATTGATACCGGCCTTAGAATGGTCGCCCATAATCAAACCGCAGAACTGCAGGCCTGTGCGTAGGAATCGGCGTTGGGGATAGTTCCAGAGGCGTATGGGAGTGTAGTCGTTTTTGAGGTTGGATGCCACCGCACCTGCGCCGAGGTTGCACCAGGAACCAATAACGGCATTGCCAAGGAAACCGTCGTGAGCCTTGTTCGAATAATCGTGCATCACCACATTGTTGAGTTCGCCGCCGACCTTGCAGAATCGGCCAATGGTAGTGCCTGGGTACATCTTAGTGCCCATATTCACGGTTGCATGTTCGCACAAGGCAATCGGACCGCGCAACATAGAGCCCTCCATTACGGTTGCATCCTTACCTATATATATAGGGCCATCCGAAGTATTTAAGAACACGCCTTCGACCCAAGCGCCTTCTTCGATAAAAATCTTCGACGGGTCACCAATAATAGTATTTGTAGCGCTGACAGGCTGCGACACCCTGCCGGCAGTGATACGGTCGAAATCGGCCACAATAGCCTCGCTATTGAGCAAGAAGATATCATATAGCTGATTTACAGCCTTATAGTCAGCACCATACACCACATCGGTCTCGGCATTGCCACGATATGCAATCGGCATACCCTTTGCATCGACCAATCTCTGACCGGGAGCGAGGGCGCTTACGGCAGCTACTATCTCGCTGCAGGGCAGTACATTGGGGGCAATAACGAGAGCTTCGGCATCGTCGAGGACCTCGCATGGGGGCATGCCATAGAAATCGCAAAGATAATCAACCGAGGGCTTGATATAATAATTGCCGGGCAATGCGGCCTGCCATTTCTCGCCGAGAGTATCCAAACCGAGCCGGATATGGGCCGGGGTACGGGTGTAGGTAAGGGGCAAAAGCTCTTGCTGAACACCCCTGATATCGTGGAGTATAATATTTTGCATAATTATCAATTAAGTAACTATTAAAAATCAGTTTATACAAAAAAAAATGCAATGCAACTCGATGATTCTGCGAGTAAGCTATTAGGGCAAATTTTTGTGCAAAGTTACAATTTTTAGACTAAAAAACGACACACATAGGCAACAAATGCGCCAAAGTAGTCACAATATAGTTAATTTGTGTTAACATCTGCGCAAATTGTCAAAATAATAATTATTTTTGCGACAAGTATACAGGCTAATTCGCAAAAGCATTGACATAAGACTATCAATAGACTATCAATCAATCACAGTTTAATATGAAAAAACTTTTTACTCTACTATTAGTCGCGCTCGTCGGCTTACTACCGGCTGTAGCGGAGACAGCGGTGTTCGACTTCGAAGACCTGACGACCCTCGACCCGACACCTAATCCAAACAAAAACGGCGGTCCCGGCCAACCGACATTCATCAATGCCAACGGCACATACTCTGCAGGTTCTGCAAGCCTTAAAATATTTGAGCAGTGGAACACCGCTAAATTCCAAAAGCAAAGTGGAAAAACCTGGCTGAATGCCTACTCGAACTCTACATACACCTTCACTCCTGCAGAAGGATACAAGATAACCAAAATCACTGCTACCCCCTATAGCGGATATGAGAACTACATCTCTAATGTAACCTTGTCGAACGGAGAGGGAACACTGAGCAATGGTGTCTACACTGCTCCTGAAGGTGGTGTAGAGACAGTAGAACTCAAAATCACAACAACATTCAGATTAGCCAATTTTACCGTTGAACTCAGCAAAGCCGGTGGCGACGTGGTAGTAGAAGAAGTTGAATCGACCTTCAACTTCCAGGATTACGCTTCACTCGACCCGGAACCAAGCACCATGGGTACAGTCAACATCCCCAACGGACGTTTTACAACCCCTCAGTACAAAGCTAATGGTTATTCAAGCACCTACAACGGTGTAACACTTACCTTGTCGGGCAGCTCAGACACACGCCTCTATTTCGACAAAAGCACACCACAACTCTACCTTTTCGCTACCTCGGGCAGCAACACCAGTGATATCAACCTCAAAGCACAGTCCGGCTATAGCATACAGGCGGTAATCTTTACGCTCAATGACAATTTCTCTCGCTCCTACGTACAAACCGGCGACAACTGCAAAGGCACCTACGACTCAAGCACAGGCACCTACACCGCAGCCGAAGGTGGAGAGACTGATATCACATTCAGCGCAAAGAACAACGCTAAATTCTATAACATCTTGATCAAACTGCTCAAGACCAGCGGCGGCGACGAGCCCGAAATCCACACACCTACTGCATTGAGCTACGTACTATCGGGCGCGGAAGCAGTAGCCATGTACAAGTTCGCAGCCAAGAACATCGAAATCACAGCCGGAGCCACCCTGTCGTTTATCGATAGCGACGGCTATGCCTATGGTGCAGCCGAAGCAAACGAGCTTCTTGCCAACAGCACAGCAACCGCCCTTACCGAGTACGCTCCTGCCAACGCAGCCGATGTAAAGGCCTTCAAAATTGCAGAATCAGGCATTTACAACATCACCACATCATTCCGAAACGGCACAAACACAGTCACCCTGGTCAAAGTAGCCGACCCCCTCATCAACGATTTAGGCCAGAGCGTTGCCACCTTTAACTGGTCGCTCCCCGAGAGCCTCAATCCCGCATCGGAGATTGGTACATTCTATAGAAAGACATTTACCGCCAACGGCATCAGCGCAGAGTTTGACCCAGGCATGGCACCATCTGATGCCCGTTTTGTACAGCTATCAAACGGCAAGACCGTACTCCGCGTCTACAGCCAGTATTCAATCACACTTACCGCACCTGCAGGCAAGGTGATATACAATGTAAAAATTAGCGGTGGATCAATAAATTCAAGCAACACAAGCGTAGAAAATGCCTCTATAAACTCGAACGGCGGAGTCTATACTATCATTCCCGACTATGAGACCAATACCTGCGTCATCAAGATTTTGAACCAGGTTGAATACTCATACATGACCGTGACCTATGCAGACGCCTACGTGCCCGAAGAACTGTATTATGTAACCAACAACGGCGATACATTTACAGCTATGACAGTAGACGAAAGCAACAGCAAGATCTTTGTTGCCAAAGAAGCACAAATCGGCGAATGGGGCAAGAAAGGCACCATCAAATTTAGCGAGGCCGGAGCATCATACCTGCTTTCGATGAGGTACTCGTGCGGCGCACCTGCCGAAGGCACTACAGCCGAAGCGGGCAAAGAGATGACCATGGTAGGCGCAGAAGAACTCGACGAATCGGCATGGTACAGCTACTCGGTAGAACCCGGTATCTACACTATCACCGTATCGTTTGTTACCGGCGCACCCGTAATGACTCTTACAAAGACCGGCGACATCAAGCAGCCCAAACCCACCACGATGTATGCAATCGCGAGCGGATTCGAAGAACCCCTCGAGCTGCACCTGATGGGCAACAGCTTCCTTGCCAACGATGTAACCTTAGGCACCGCCATGGGTCAGAGCATCACAATCTACTTTGCCGAGAGCGAAGACATAGCCGACGGTCGCACATACGGCGCAGCAGAGGCTGACGCAGCCTACAATTTCGAAGAATGGTACAATGCCATGACCGAATTTGCCGTAGGAGCAAGCACCAACCGATTCACCATCCCCTCGGGCATCTACAATATCGATATCAACATCGAAAACGACCAGTTTATGCTTCGCATGTCGAAACAAGGCGAACTGATGCCCGCAGCCCTCAGCATCTACAACGGTGAAGAACTCACCACCATGACAGCCGACACCGATGCCAAGACCTTTACCGTTGCCGACTACAACATCGGCGAATGGGGCAAGCCCGGCACTATCAAATTTACAACAGCGTTTATCGACATGATGTTTGGCGACGCCTATGCCTGCGGCGCTGAAACAGAAGGCGCAATCGCCGAGGCCGGCCAGGAATACACCATGACCGGCAAGGACAAGATGCCCATTGACGAATGGTATGCTTACACCGTAGCCGAAGGCATCTACACCGTGACAGTATCATTTGCAACAGGCAAGCCTGTTATGACCCTCACCAAGACTGCCGACTTCGACCAGCCCAAGCCCACAACAATGTATGTTGTAAGCGACGGCCTTGAAGCACCTGTAGAACTTACCCTTATGGGCAACAGCTTCCTCTCGGGCGATGATATCACCCTTGGCGCAACAGCCGACGAGACCGTGACAGTATACTTCGCAGAAAACGCAGATACCGCCACCGGCCGTACCTGGGGCGCAGCAACCGCCGACGAACCCTACGACTTCACCAAGTGGAATGTAGACCTGACCGAGGCAGCAGCCGGAACCGAGGCTAATGTATTTACCCTCCCCGCTGCAATCTACAAGTTCGATGTCAACATCGAAAACGACACCCTCAAGGTTCGCATCAGCAAACAGGGCGAGCTTAGCGGTCTCGAGAATATCGAGGCAGCCGAAGCCGATGTAGAATACTACAATCTGCAGGGCGTACGCGTAGCCAACCCGACCACCGGTATTTACATCCGCGTACAGGGCGGCAAAGCTACCAAGGTTTCGATCCGATAATCACATAGAGTTTCAATAGCAAACGGTGCAGGCCACGGTCTGCACCGTTTTTTTGTGTGCGCCTTGTTGAAAACGCAGGAACAAATCGAGGATAAACAATGTTATAAAGGAGATGCAGAACCGAGCATCGGCAAATAACAAAACGTTTCATCTAAAGTTTTATTTATGGACTGGCTACTCGAAACATTCCGCAACAATCCGTCCATACCTATCTTCCTTACAATAGGCGTAGGCTTCTGGATCGGCAAACTGAAATACAAAACCTTCTCGCTCGGCACGGTAACATCGGTATTGCTCGTGGGCGTGTTTGTAGGCCAAATGAACATACCGATACCCGGACCGGTAAAGTCGGTGTTCTTTTTATTGTTCCTCTTTGCTATTGGCTACAGCGTAGGCCCCCAGTTCTTCAGGGCACTCAAAGGCACCGGCATAAAACAGGTGATTTTCGCGGCGCTGATGTGCGTGCTGTGCTTTGCCGTGACCGTTGGCGTGGCCTTCTGCTTCGGCTATAACGCAGGCGAGGCTGTCGGCCTGTTTGCAGGGTCACAGACAATCTCGGCGGTAATCGGCGTTGGCGACGACACTATCCGCAACCTGTCGGCATCGGCATCGGACAAACAAAACTGGATGGACCTGATACCGGTATGCTACGCCGTGACATATATCTTCGGCACTATCGGCTCGGCTTACATACTTAGTATCATCGGTCCGGCGATGCTCGGCGGTATCAAGAAGGTGAAAGCGCAGACGGCAGAGCTCGAGAAATCGATGAACGACTCGTCCGTCACCACCGACCCGGCGTATATCAATGCGCTTCGCCCTGTGGTATTCCGTGCCTACAAGGCCGACGGCGATTTTTTCGACACTCCTCGCAGCATTGACGAAATACAACAGCATATCAAGGACTTAGGCCGACGCATCTATGTAGATCGCGTACGGCAGAACGGCACCATTATCGACGATCCGGCTGGCAGCGTGACGATTTCGAAAGGCGATGAGATAGTACTGAGCGGACGTCGCGAATTCGTGATTCAGGATGAATCGTGGGTAGGCCCGAAGTGGCCGACAGCGAACTGCTGAGCTTCAATGTAGAGAAGATACCGGTGATGATAGCCAACAAAAAGTGCGACGGCATCACCGTAGACGGGCTCCGCTCCATGCCCGAGATGCGAGGAGTGGCTACCGCCCGCATCACCGCCGCCGGACAGTCGGTGCCCGTCCTGGCCAAGACCAAACTCTACCGAGGCGATATCGTGACCATTGCAGGCCTGCAGCGCGAAGTGGATGCAGCAGCAAAGGCAATAGGCTATGCCGACCGTCCCGGCAAGAGCACCGACCTTGTATTTGTAGGTCTTGGCATCTTTATCGGTGCCCTTATCGGCGCTATCACCATCCACCTTGGCGGCATACCGGTGAGCCTGTCCACCTCGGGCGGAGCACTTATCGCAGGCCTTATATTCGGCTGGCTGCGCTCCAAGCACCCGACATTCGGCGGCATTCCCGATTCATCGGTATGGCTGCTCAATAATCTTGGCCTGAACATGTTTATCGCCGTTATCGGTATTACTTCGGCACCGAGCTTTGTAAGCGGCCTGAAGGAAGTAGGCTGGATGCTCTTCGTTGCAGGTATATTATCTACTACCCTTCCATTGATAATCGGCGTATGGGTCGGCGACAAAATCTTCAAATTCCACCCCGCAGTCAACCTTGGCTGCTGCGCCGGATCGCGCGTGACCACAGCCTCGCTCGGCGCAATCCAGGAATCGCTCAACTCGTCGGTACCGGCATTGGGATATACTATCACCTATGCAATCGGCAACACCTTGCTCATACTAATGGGCGTGGCCATAACGCTGATTTGCTCATAGCCGCCCGAACAATCGACGCCGGAAAACGGTTTTACCTTATAGAATATAAGCAACTTCAATAATACTACTATAAGATCTATTCAAGTATATGAGCCCTTCAGACAATCCCCTCGATCGCGACTACGAGAAACGGCTGAGCCGGATGAGCCCGTTCGAAATCAAGAATGAACTTATCAGTCTCGCCCAGGAAGACGCCCGTACCTCGAGCGCAACATATCTAAACGCCGGTCGCGGCAACCCCAACTGGATTTGCGCCGATGCCCGCGAAGCATTTCTCCACTTAGGCGAGTTTGCCCTGAGTGAATGCCGCCTTGTACACGACGAAGCTCCCGGCATAGCCGGATGCCCCTCGAAAAAGGGCATCGCCGACAGATTCGAAGCCTTCCTTGCCAAACACGATACCGACGAGGGCGGCAAGCTGCTCAACAAGGCCTACCGATATATGGTAGACCAATTAGGCGCTGACCGCGACGAGCTTGCCCTCGAATGGGCCGACGGCTTTATCGGCGACCACTACCCCACCCCGCCGCGCATCCTCAAATATACCGAGATGGCTGTGCGACCATACATCGCTCAGGAAATGGGGCACAGGGCCGAAGGCGGCGGCAAGGACTACGACCTATTTGCCGTGGAAGGCGGCACTGCGGGCATGTGCTATGTTTTCGACTCGCTGCAGGCCAACCACCTGGTAAAGAAGGGTGATAAAATCGCCCTTATGGCTCCTCTGTTTACACCATATATCGAAATTCCGGAACTCGACAGATTCGACTTCGATGTTGTGACCGTGAGCGCCAACAAAGTAGAGTCCGACGGCTACCACTACTGGCAGTACCCCGACTCGGAACTCGATAAACTTCGCGACCCGAAGGTGAAACTGGTATGCCTTATCAACCCGTCGAACCCGCCCAGCTACCGACTGAGCGATCACGATCTCGACCGCTTTGTCGATATCGTGAAAAAAGACAACCCCAACCTGCTGGTTGTCACCGACGATGTTTACGGCACCTTTGCCACCGACTTCAAGTCGTTGCTCTATACCTTGCCTTACAATACGATGTGTGTATATTCGTTCTCGAAATACTTCGGAGCCACCGGTTGGCGACTATCGGTAATTGCGGTGAACAAAAACAACATCATGGACAAGATGATTGCCGACCTTCCGACGGCAGAACGCGCCGACCTCGACAAACGCTACGGTTCGCTGAGCCTCGATGTGAACAAGTTGTCGTTTATCGACCGCATGGTTGCCGACAGCCGCGACGTAGCCCTCAACCACACCGCGGGCCTCTCGACACCTCAGCAGATACAGATGAGCCTCTTTGCCTTGAAGTGCCTGCTCGATCCGGATGATGTGTACAAACGCAAGATGCAGGCCATGATTCACGACCGCCTGCAGGCACTATGGGAAAACACCGGCTTCACGGTTCTTCCCGACCCGCTCCGCGTGGGTTACTATTCGGAAATCGATATGATGGTATGGGCCAAGAAACTCTATGGCGACGACTTCGCCGCCTGGCTGCCAACGGCACACGAACCGCTCGACGTGACCATGCGCCTCGCTGTAGAAAAGGGAATCGTGGTGCTCAACGGCTCGGGTTTCGACGGCCCCGACTGGTCGATTCGCACCTCGGAGGCCAACCTCGACCGCGAGGCATATGTGACTATAGGTCAGAAAATACGCGATATCCTCGAGGAATACCACCAAGAGTATCTGAATACAAATAAATAAATCAACCCAAGTAACTCGCAAAATTAGCTGCAAGTGATTTTTGGGAGGATTATTCAATCTAAAAGCGCCGCAGTCATATCGAGATATAGTGTAAACTGATTTTTAAGAGTTACTTACTAAACTACAAAACTACAATATTATGAATGTGAAACAACAAAAAGCGAATGCCGCTGCCGAGATATCGAAAGATGCCGCCCGTGTGAGCGCAGCAGCAGCACGCGTAGCCGCCAAAGAACAGGTAAAGGCTACCAAGGAAAAGCTGGCCGACGAGGCTGCTGAAGTCAAGGAAAACGCCCAGTCGACATTAGACTCTGTCAAGGAACGCGTGGCAGGTGTTGCCGCAGCAGCAACCGACAAGTACAACGACACTGTGGAAAGTGTGAAGCAGAAAATCGCGGAACAGCAAGAGGACCCCGACTCGGTGCTCAACCAGGCTAAAGAAAAAGCCTCGGGCGTGGCCGACAAGGTAAAGGAAACTACCGGCAACATCGTTGACAAAGCCGGCGACCTCCTCGACAACCTCGCCGACAAAGCCCACGACCTCGCCGATAAAATGGGTAATAAGGATTGACAACAATTAAAACCATAGCACAGAAGCGCACGGACATGAGCCCGGGCGCTTCTGTTTTTTCGCCCAAGCCAAAAAGATGATGCATCAATGTGTTTATTACAGCCCCCCCACGCCAATGCGGTTTGAGAAAGTGGGCTTCAAAAATTATTATCTAAACCATAGACCAAGCATCTAAAAAAGTCCTCGGAGAGGACATGTTTGTGGTTAACCCCACGATGCTTGCTTCGTGGGGAACAGAGTCTCCCTCGGCAAAACAGTCCTCGGGAGGACGCTGTAGATATCATACGGCGTCCTCCCCGAGGACATTAATTAAGAGGTGGTTCAATACCCCACGAAGCAAGCATCGTGGGGTTAACCATGATTGCGTCGTCTCCGACGACTTTTTTAGATTCACACATCGCACATCATATCGCTTCAGCAAACCGCATTGGCCGCGAGCCTATGGGATGCAAAAAACGGAAAAGCACAATATGATTGCGCTTTTCCGTATATAATATTGTCGTATTAAGCTTTAGAGGTAGCTCTTGAGGAGTTTGCTCTTCTGGCCTTTGAGGCGGCGGATTGCCTTCTCTTTGATCTGGCGTACGCGCTCGCGGGTGAGGTCGAACTTGGCGCCGATTTCTTCGAGTGTCATTTCCTGACAACCGATGCCGAAGAACATCTTGAGAATTTCGCGCTCGCGCTCGTTGAGCTGGCGGAGGGCACGCTCTACTTCGTTAGAGAGCGATTCCTGAGTGAGCGAAGCATCAGCCGAGGGGCTGTCGTCGTTGGTAAGCACGTCGAGCAGACTGTTGTCCTCGCCTTCTACGAAGGGGGCATCAACCGAAATGTGTCGACCGCTCACTTTGAGGGTGTCGGCGATTTTCTCAACCGGCACATCAAGGCGTTCAGCGAGTTCTTCGGGCGAGGGACGACGTTCGTTTTCCTGCTCGAATTTAGAGAGTGCTTTGCCGATTTTGTTGAGCGAGCCTACCTGGTTGAGAGGCAGTCGCACGATACGGCTCTGCTCGGCGAGGGCCTGAAGGATGCTCTGACGAATCCACCAAACAGCATATGAAATAAATTTGAAGCCGCGAGTCTCATCGAATTTACGCGCAGCCTTGATCAGACCGAAATTACCCTCGTTGATAAGGTCGGGCAACGACAGGCCCTGATTTTGATATTGCTTAGCCACCGACACAACGAAGCGCAGGTTGGCACGAGTTAGTTTTTCGAGTGCAACCTGGTCGCCCTGGCGTATGCGCTGAGCCAGCTCGACTTCTTCTTCGACAGAAATAAGCTCTTCACGACCAATTTCCTGAAGATATTTATCAAGCGACGCGCTTTCGCGGTTGGTAATCGACTTGGTGATTTTTAGTTGTCTCATTCTCTATAATGTACCTGTTGAGTTACAATTAGCGTGCAAAGTTACGAAATATATTTGATATACGGAAATGTTAATATTTTTACCGTATAAAAGTGGAGAGGAGAGAAAGAAGCTCTACACGCCCCGAGAGCACCTTTCACTGAGGGAATAACGTCGTCGATATATTTATTGATACATCGGAGCTGTTAAATTTATACTTTTTTAACAGCCCGAGTGTATCAAAATATGCATTCTCCGGCAAGTCGGCTTATTTATAGCGAGCCCAGCGAATAATCTCGATGAGAGTAGGCTTCTTGCCGTACATAAATATACCAACCCTGTAGATCTTGGCGCATACCCAAAGCAGGAGTATGAAGCTGATATACAGCACCACGAGCGATAGTACAGTCTCCCACACCGGCACACCGAAGGGCAGGCGGCTCATCATGGTCATCGGCGAGGTAAAGGGTATTATCGACAGCCAGAAGGCCATTGATGATGTGGGATTGTTGATAACTGCCATTGATGCCACGATACCTATAATCACCGGCATGGTAGCTATCGAGGTGAGCTGCGAGGCATCCTGGATATTGTCGACAGCCGATCCGATAGCGGCAAAGATTGCCGAGTAGAAGAGGTAGCCGCCGATAAAGAACAGCAGCATATACACTACCAGCGACACCATAAAGCCTACATCGGTAAGCTGGGCAATGGCACCGGCAATCGCGGGTTCAGAGGCGGCCTCGGGCATGGCTGCGAACATCGGCATGGTGAATACCGAGCAGATGCCTACGATACCGGCCCATATAAGTATCTGGGTAATAGCCACAAGGCCTACGCCGGTAATCTTGCCGAGCATGAGCCACTGGGGCTTGACGGATGACACTACAAGTTCGAGCACGCGGTTGGTTTTTTCTTCGATAATCGAGGTCATAACCATTTGGCCGTAGATGAGGATAAACATATATAGCATCATATCCATCACCAAGGCAAGGATATACGACAGCACCGACGATGTGGCTGTATCTTCGGCCTTGTCGATGTCGATAACGGGCATCGACAGGTCTACCTCGACCTCGCGGAGAATCTTGTCGAGGTTTTCGATGTTGTATGCCTTGAGCCTTACATCTTCGATAGCATCAGACACTTGCGAGCTGATGTACTGGTCTGTTACCATGGTCAACGAACCATGTGAATAGAGCGTTACCGACTCCTGCGGCTTCTCTACGGCTGCACTTTCGACCACAAGAATAGCGTCGTAGCCGTCGTTGGCCCTCGCCTGGTCGATATTCTCGTCGCCAACGACCACGAAGCGGATTTCATCGTTGCTGTGCAGTCGCGGTGCAACAACGCCGCTGTCGTCGAGCACGGCCACAACCTTGCTCTCGCTCTCGCTGAAAAGCATTATCAAGGCAGGGGCGAACATGAGCGCAATCATCAGCAGCGGCACAAGGAGTGTGCTGATGATAAAGCTTTTACGTTTTACGCGTTCGAGATATTCTCGCGCGATAATTATGCTGAGTCCTGATTTCATTGCAATTACGATTCAAGTTGTGACGATTGGTTCGAGGCCTGCACTGCAGATATAAAGATATCGTCCATCGATGGCAGGATACGGCGGAACGAGTTGATATCTACCGCCTGGTTAGCCGCAGCAAGGAATGGACGCACAGCATCGGCCGAAGGCAGGGTGACTGTAGCGGTGGCGAAACCGTCGTTGTTGATATTGCCGAGCTCGACGTCGAAACCTGTATTTGCGAGGGCGTCGGGAGCGCCGACAAAACCTATCTCATAGCGGTTGCTGCAGAAGCGCTCGCGAATCTCGCGCACAGAACCGCTGAGGATATTGTGGCTGCGGTTGATGAGCGATATTTCATCGCACAGTTCTTCGACCGAAGCCATATTATGAGTCGAGAAAATGACGGTTGCACCTTCGTCACGGAGTTTTAGAATCTCGCGCTTGAGGATTCCGGCGTTGATAGGGTCGAAGCCCGAGAAAGGTTCGTCAAAGATAAGGAGCTTGGGCTTGTGGAGCACAGCAACGATAAACTGCACCTTCTGAGCCATACCCTTCGAGAGCTCCTCGACCTTTTTATTCCACCATTCGGAAATCTCGAGGCGTTCGAACCACTGCTTGAGCGCCGCTTCGGCCTGCTTGCGGTCGAGACCCTTGAGGCGGGCAAAGAAAAGCGCTTGTTCGCCGACTTTCATCTTCTTGTACAAGCCTCGCTCCTCGGGCAGGTAGCCGATATTCATCACATCGTCGGCACAGAGTTGGTGGCCGTCGAATGTAACGATGCCGCTGTCGGGCGCTGTGATATGGTTGATAATTCGTATAAGAGTGGTCTTGCCCGCACCGTTGGGGCCAAGCAGACCGTAGACCTTGCCACGAGGCACTGCTATCGACACATCGTCGAGGGCGCGGTGGTTAGTAAAGTCTTTGGTGATATTTTCTGCTGTCAATATATATTCCATACTTGTTAGACGCAGCTTAGTATTGATTTATTACACCTATTAGGAAAATTCTTTGAGTGTCAATCGCTCGCCGTCGAATACGGCATATGTAGACCTATCGATCCAGTTTCCAAGAACCACGAGCCTGCAGTCATCGCCAACAGCCTTGTCAAGAGCCACATGCAGGTGGCCAAGCACTATGTATCTCAATGTACTGTCGGCGCGACTCATACGCCGTGCCTCGGTCTCGACTGACACAATAGCATTGTTCAGCTCCGTATCGCAGCCTTCCGAACCTTTGCGGCTATGACTGCTCCATGCGTGGGCAAAGGGAATGGTCCAACGCGGATGAATCGACGAAAACGCCTTTTGCAACAGGCGATTGTGAAATATAGCCCTGAGACATCGGTAGCCAAATGGCTGAGGTCCGAAAGTGTCGCCATGGCCGAGAAAGAAACGCACGCCGTCGATTTCCCTCACAATACCGCCCGAGGGTACGTCTACAAGTTCGAGGCCGATTTCGTCGCGCAGGTAATCAAAAATCCAGATATCGTGGTTTCCGGTAAACCATACAACCTCAATGCCCATATCAGCCATACGCGCAAGCTGGCCAAGGAAACGCACATACCCCCTCGGCACGACAGTGCGATACTCGAACCAATAATCGAGCACATCGCCGAGCAGGTATACGGCTTTGGCATCGTCCTCGATCGAGCGCAGAAACTCTACCACTCGGCGCTGATGCTCGTGACCGTCGGCAATATACGACGCACCGAGGTGCAGGTCGCTCAAAAAATATGTGCGGCTACGGCTCATAGGAAGCCCAGTTCGAGCTTGGCCTCCTCGCTCATCATGTCCTGGGTCCACTCGGGCTCGAACACAATATTGACATTTACCGATGTCACGCCTTCCACAGCCTCGAGCTTCATGCGCACGTCTTCGAGAATAAAGTCGGCCATGGGGCAGTTGGGGGCTGTAAGGGTCATATCAACATTGAGAGCGCCGTCATCGGCCAAATCAATTTTATACACCAGTCCGAGCGAGTAGATATCGACCGGTATTTCGGGGTCGTAGACTGTGCGGAGTACTTCTACAATCTTCTCCTCTATCTTAAGTTTTTCTTCAGCTGTCATATTATTTTGAAAAGATATGTTCGAGCAAGTCGACCTTGCCAAACCTTTGCTATGTATTTCAGTACAAAATTACTAAAAATCCGCCGAATTAGCACTATCCCAAGCCATAAGTAAGCAAAAACGCCCGTCAAACTGTTGCTCGATAAAGAATTAATGGATACCTTTGCAACACAAGCAACAGAACAACCCCGCAATTGAAAAAGCACACAAAATGTACGCAAGAGATTTATTCAATCGAATTGTATCCGACATAGAGGCGGCCAATATACTGCCTGGGTACAAATTTCGCAAACGAGACTCAAGGTTTATTTTAAAAACCGAATGGGGGCAGTTTTTTGTAGAGTTAGACCATTGGAGTTACTTTGGATACGCACTTACTATTCGTATTATCTTTATGGTGCGTTACAACATTCTACACAAATGGACAGAGACATTCAGCAAATTGTCTAAGATTGACCAGCGAGACAGAGGTACATTCTTTTCAAAGCCAAATTTCGCCTACAAAAAAACATTTGAATTCATTCAAGACTGCAGTAATTATCAGGAAGAGTGTGCGAGCCTTATTAGCACGCTGAAAACCGTTATGGAGTATACGCAACAGGCCTATGCCACTATGGAAAAAGCCTTTGAGAAGGAAATATCACCTATCCTTCAGGGTAAAGCAGAACTGCCTGATATTGCCGCGGAATGGGCATTCCATTATCTGGCAATGTGCCTTCTCTGCGCCCCGGAGAGATATGAAGAATTCAAGGCAATGGTTCTAAAGCGCCTGGAATGGCTCAATAACCGCAACGAGCCCAATGTGATAAAATACTACGCAGACTTAGACAAGATACTGGCATATCTCGAGACCCCGGGAACTCTCAAATAACGCGGCTCCTTGCTCGAAGAGCATTACTTTTTCAGAACCCCAGCATTACGAAGTTTGCTGGGGACGACATCTCTCCTCAGCTGATTAGTGTCGAAGACACTGCCCATTAGAGCGAGAGGCTATGATAGGAGCTTGGCTCTCAAGACAAGCCTCGGTCAGACGATGTGAATTCGATGATTATAAACATCCTACCCAGTCTTCCTCTCGTAGGGTCGTGGCGCAATTCTGTTTACTTAAGGGGTGATTATTCAAAAGGATAGCAACGATAGGAGCTTGGCTCTCCGAGACAAGCCTCGATTAGGCGTTGGTATTCAAAACATTAGCAATACTGACTGAGGCTTGTCTCGGAGAGCCAAGCTCCTATCGCTGACACTTTTTCCCTTAAGTAAACAGCATTGGGTCGCGGCATGCCGCGACCGGATAGAAGTACATTTATTTATTTGATTATCAAGTAGAAAATGCTTTAGACACCCGGTCGCGGCATGCCGCAATGTCACTAAGTTAAGGGCAAACGCCACCCGGGCCTCTAGTAGGGTCGCGGCATGCCGCGACCGGGTAGGCGATACTATCTCTTTGATAATCAACTATAAATGTTTTTGTCACCCGGTCGCGGCATGCCGCGACCCAATGCTGTTTACTTAAGGGGTGATTATGTAAAAAGGACGGCAACGATAGGAGCTTGGCTCTCCGAGACAAGCCTCGATTAGGCGTTGGTATTCAATATATTAGCGATACTGACCGAGGCTTGTCTCGGAGAGCCAAGCTCCTATCGCTGACACTCTTTTTCCTTAAGTAAACAGCATTATGCCGCAATGTCACTAAGTTAAGGGCAAACGCCACCCGGGCCTCTCGTAGGGTCGCGGCATGCCGCGACCGGGTAGGCGATACTATCTCTTTGATAATCAACTACAAATGTTTTTGTCACCCGGTCGCGGCATGCCGCGACCCTACGAGTGGGTGGATTGAAAAAAAAAGATTTTTATGCTTAACTTAGTGACATTGGCATTATGCCGCGACCCTACGAGTGGGTGGATTGAAAAAATGATTTTTATGCTTAACTTAGCGACATTGCGGCATGCCGCGACCGGGTAGGCGATACTATCTCTTTGATAATCAACTACAAATGTTTTTGTCACCCGGTCGCGGCATGCCGCGACCCTACGAGAGGGTGTATTAAAAAAATGATTTTTATGCTTAACTTAGTGACATTGCGGCATGCCGCGACCCTACGAGAGGGCGGGCTTAGAAATTAATCAAGAAGACAAATCTTACCCTTAAGTAATCATTGTGCCGACTACCCCTACGAACTTTTGTTTTTATGTTTTCTATATCCAAACCGCCCCACAAAAGAAGCCCCAAAACACTACTAAACAAAAAATATTGAAAAAAGTTTGCAGAAAATTTGGCAGAATCACAAAAAAGCTGTAACTTTGCACTCGCAAACAACAAAGGATTGGCTCCTTAGCTCAACTGAATAGAGCATCTGACTACGGATCAGAAGGTTACAGGTTTGAATCCTGTAGGAGTCACGAAATTTTTGGTTTCATTTCATAATTAGTAGTAGTTTATTGAAGGCGCATTAGCTCAACTGAATAGAGCATCTGACTACGGATCAGAAGGTTACAGGTTTGAATCCTGTATGCGTCACAAAGAGAGCATCTCGGTCGTCACTGTCCCCGATGCTCTTTTTGTTGCAATATTATTCTGCAAACTACGTTTATTTTATATGCGTATACTAATCTCCCTCATATTATTGATTTCAGCATCGGCGATAGCGCATGCCGCCGACCCGGCCGACATACGCGCCCTGGCAGAGTCAACACCGTCGGTGCAACGAAACCCATACAGAGGCTTCTCGTGGAAAATCGACGACAATGGCGACAGTATGCTCGTAGTACACCTGCGCGAACTGACAGTATACCCGCCGATGAAGTTCAAGAATAAGAAGCAGGAAGAATTTTTCTGGCGCACCGTACGCGATGTAAAGCTTACCCTGCCCTACGCCAAGCTCATAGCCGAAACATTGGTCGAGACATACGAATACCTCGAAACCTTCGAAACCCAAAAGGAGCGCGAGGATTACCTCAAACAAATGGAAAGCGCACTTTTCGAGCAATACAAGCCGGTATTGAAACGCTTTTCAAAACGTCAGGCGAAAATACTGATTAAACTGATACAGCGCGAGACACACCAGTCGAGCTACGACATAGTCAAGGCCTTCCTCGGCTCGTTCAGGGCATCGTTCTGGCAGGGATTCGGCAAGTTATTTGGCGTGAGCCTCAAGAGCAGCTACAGCCCCAAGAAGAACAAGGACGACGCAACGCTCGACCGCATAGCCCGTTGCGTAGAACAAGGCACACTATAGTATAACCGGGCAGCAGAATATACTATGAACCGTGTTTTTGAGTCGGTACTCAAGCATTATCAGGCCTATATACTGCTCGAACGAGGCTTGAGCGACAACACACGCGAGGCTTACCGCTCGGATATAGAGCGCTTTGCCTCCTGGCTAAACCCCGAAGTGACTCCGGCCGACGTCAGCCGCGAGCACCTCGAAAACTTTATATATCAGCTCCACGAAACAGGCATCGCCCCACGGTCGCAAGCCCGCATAATTTCGGGTTTGAAATCCTTTTTCCAGTATCTTACGCTCGACAATTTGCGCACCGACAACCCCATGGCCCTGATCGAGCCCCCGGCAATAGGCCGCCACCTGCCCGAGGTACTGACAATCGACGAAATCGAAGCAATGATAAGTGCCATAGACCTCGACGAGCCCCAAGGCCTACGCAACCGGGCAATCATCGAAACACTATATGGCTCGGGGCTGCGCGTGAGCGAATTATGCACGCTCGAACGCCGCAGGGTGTTCCTCGACGAGGGTTTCCTTACCGTCACCGGCAAGGGCAGCAAGGAGCGAATGGTACCCATGAGCGAAACAGCCATAGAGCAAATAGCACTTTACCTGAAACAGCAGGACAGCACAGGCGCACCTATCAAGCCGGGCGAAGAAGACTATCTATTCCTCAACCGCCGCGGGGCACACCTCACCAGGGTGATGATATTCTATATAGTAAGAGACCTTGCCGAGAAGGCGGGCATACGCAAAACAATCTCGCCGCACACCCTGCGACATTCATTTGCCACACACCTGCTCGAGGGCGGCGCCAACCTTCGAGCCATACAGCAGATGCTCGGCCACGAAAGCATTGCCACCACCGAGATTTACCTGCATCTCGACAACTCGCGCCTACGTGAAGAAATCCTTGCACATCACCCGCGCAACCGGCGCTGAGTGGCTCGCATAAAGAATACGAAGTAAAGCACCGCCGCCAGCATAAGGCACACAGAAAAACTGAGCACTATACCGTAGAGCCCCATACCGGCAGGGAAAGCCATAGCCCACGTAACGGGCAAGCCTACTACAATGTAGCTGAAAAAGGCAATATACAGCATCGGCAACACATGCGATGTACCTCTGAGAGCATTGGCAAAAGTAATCTGCGTGGCATCACCGGCCTGATACAGGGCCATTGGCACAAGCAGTGTAACGGCAAGCGACAACACAGCCCGGTCTTCGGTAAACACTCCCATTATCACATCGCCGCCGAAAAGGAACAGACAGCACACCATTGCCATAGTAACGAGCATGATATGATATCCGGCCCAGGCACAACGGCGCATAGCGGCATTATCCGACCGGCCTGCAGCGTGGCTGATATCGATTGCCATAGCGGCACCGATACTATAATATATGCAGAAACCGAACATGCCGCTGATAACTACAATCTGGAATGCGGCCAGGGATATCGCCCCAAGCCAACCGGCGAAAATCGCAGCTCCCGAAAATGCAGCAGTCTCGAATGTCATCTGCATCGACACCGGGAAGCCTGTGGTTATGATGCGGCTGATATCGCCCTGCTGACGGCGACTGTGATAAAAGCCCGGCAGGTACTTCCGGGCATACTTCGCCTTAAAAAATACAAGGCCGAGAACCACCACGCATACCACACGAGCGCCCAGGGTGCTGAAGCCTGCACCGAGGAGGCCAAGCTCCGGTGCGCCCCAGTTACCATAAATCAAGGCATAGTTTCCAAGTACATTGAGCGCATTGGCACCGAGCACGATCCATGTGGGCAAGCCTGTGCGGCCTATGCCGAAGCTCCATTGCGAAAACACATTGAATACCGACACAAACACCATACCCGACAGCACCGTGAGATAGTAGGGCCTTATCATAGGCAGTAGCTGCTCGGGCTGGCCGAGCCTGTCGATATTGAAATAGAGCAGCAACATCAGCGCCGTCACCAGCACAGTAAACACAAGGTTGACTATAAGGCCGAGCCTCACAGTACGGCCTATGCGGTCGTTGTCGTCACGCACAAACATGGCACCTATCAGCGGCGTAAGGCCGTAAGTAAAGCCGAGAACTGCCATTATTGCGACATTGAAAGTATTATTGACAAACGATGCCGACGCAAGAGCCTCGGTAGAATAGTGGCCCACCATTATATTATCGGCAAAACTCACCGCTATATTTCCCAACTGTCCTAAAAGCAGGGGGAAAGCCAGTTTGAGTATCGACTTATAACAACTTAAATAATCGCGTAAAAATTGTGCCATGACGACATATACAAATACACAAAAGGACATAAATGAATATGCCCTTTTGTTATAGTTAAAGAATCAAGTTTCGCAAGTTCAACCTGTTTTCGGGTTAATGGTGCTGTTCCTCATTTCCGCAGGGTTTAGGAGGTCAACATCACCCCCTCTCGTAGGGTCGCGACCTAATGCTGTTTACTTAAGGAGAAAGAGTGTCAGCGATAGGAGCTTGGCTCTCCGAGACAAGCCTCGGTCAGCATCGCTAATATTTTGAGTACCAACGTCTAATTGAGGCTTGTCTCGGAGAGCCAAGCTCCTATCGTTGCTGTCCTTTTGAATAATCACCCCTTAAGTAAACAGCATTGTGCCGCGACCATACGACAGGGCGATTAGTCAGAGTGTCGAAATGCGAAACTCAAGTTAGAGATAACTTAGTCTCTGCTGCCGAAAATACGGAGCAAATAGAGGAAGAGGTTGATGAAGTCGAGGTAGAGCGACAGCGCACCGATTGTAGCCAGACGGCTAACAGAATCCTGGGGTGCGGCCTGTGCCATAGCCTTGATCTGCTGGGTGTCCCATGCGGTGAGGCCGATAAAGATCAGCACACCGGCTATCGACACAATCCAATCGAGGGTGCTGCTATGCAGGAAGATATTAACCAACGATGCGATAATCAGGCCGATAAGTGCCATGAAGAGGTACGAACCGATTTTCGACAGATCCTGGCTGGTAAAGTAGCCGTAGACACTCATCGCACCGAAAGTACCGGCAGTGATAAAGAAGGTCTTGACAATCGCTGTGGGGCTATAGGCAAGGAAAATTGTGCACAGCATCATACCGTTGACGATAGCGAAGAGATAGAACAGCGCTGAAGCCAAGGTGCTGCTGAGTTTGTTGATGCCCGACGAAATGCCGATTACAAGGCCGAACTCGGCGATGATAAGCACCCACATAAACCAACTGTTGTTGATAAAGAACGACATGTATTCGTAGCTGTTAGAGCAGAATAATGCCGTAAAGGCTGTTACGACGAGGGCGAGCGTCATCTTCAAATAGACGCGCTTCATGGTCGAGCTGACGGTATTCACCAGACTGCGGCCATTGTCGAGGGGAGTGTAACCATATTGGTCCTGACCCTGATACTGGTTGTTGTACATGATTATTGTTTTTTAGATGTTTATATCCTTGATTACATTCTCTCTACCACGTTGATACCCAGCAGACCGAGAGCGGCCTTAATGGTACGTGCGGTTGCTCCCGAAAGCGCCATGCGCAGCGAGCATACCTCGGGGGTATCTTTCAGAATCGAACAGTCGTGGTAGAACTGATTGTACTCCTTGGTAAGGTCGTAGGCATAGTTGGCAATGAGCGCGGGCGAATAGCTGCGACCGGCCTCGGCAACAACACCGGGGAAATCGCCAAGACGCTGAATCAGTGCAATCTCGCGCTCGTTAGGCTCAACATTGCTATAGTCTACTGCCTGCAAGCCGGCTTCGGCTGCCTTGCGGAGCACCGAGCGGATACGGGCGTAGGTATACTGGATAAAGGGACCTGTATTGCCGTTGAAATCAATCGATTCCTTAGGATTGAATGTCATATTCTTGCGAGGGTCGACCTTGAGCAGGAAGTACTTCAGAGCACCCATGCCCACGGTTTCGGCGATATTGTCGATTTCCGCCTCGGTCATACCGTCGGTCTTGCCAAGCTGAGTGGCTACCTCTTTGGCCGAAGCAACCATCTCTGCCATAAGGTCATCGGCGTCGACCACAGTGCCTTCGCGGCTCTTCATCTTGCCCTCGGGCAGCTCTACCATGCCGTAGCTGAAGTGTACCAGGTCTTTGCCCCATTTGAAACCGAGACGGTCGAGGATTATAGCAAGCACCTGGAAGTGGTAGTTCTGTTCGTTGCCAACAACATAGATCATCTTGTCGATGGGATAGTCGTCGAAGCGCTGCTTGGCGGTGCCGATATCCTGGGTCATGTATACCGAAGTGCCGTCGCTACGGAGCAGCAGCTTTTCGTCGAGACCATTCTCGCGCAGGTCAGCCCATACCGAGCCGTCCTCGCGGCGATAGAGAACACCTTTTTCGAGTCCTTCGAGCACCTTTGCCTTGCCGTCGAGATAGGTCTGCGATTCGTAATATATCTTGTCGAAACCTACGCCCATACGCTTGTAAGTCTCGTCGAAACCGGCATATACCCATTCGTTCATTTTCGACCACAGCGCACGCACGTCGGCATCGCCGTCTTCCCATTTACGGAGCATCGCACGGGCGTCGGCCATTACTGTAGAGGCAGCCTCGGCCTCCTCGTCGGTCATACCCTGCTCTTTCAGGGCTTTGAGCTCGGCCTTGTAATTCTTGTCGAAAGCCACATAGCAATCGCCCACAAGGTGGTCGCCCTTAACATTGGCGCTTTCGGGGGTAGCACCGTCGAACCAGCGCTGCCATGCGAGCATTGATTTGCAGATATGGATGCCACGGTCGTTGACAATATTGGTCTTCACCACCTTGTTGCCGCATGCTTCGAGAATCTTCGACAGCGAGCTACCAAGGAGAATATTGCGGAGGTGGCCCAGGTGAAGAGGCTTGTTGGTATTGGGCGATGAATATTCTACCATTACCAAGGGGCTCCGGTCGGTCACCGGACGTATACCCCACGACTCGTCGGCGGCGATATTGGCCAGCACACCGTTCCAGTATGTGGGAGTGATGACAATATTGAGGAACCCCTTAACGACATTAAAACCCGACACTGCGGGCTCGTTTGCCACCAGCCATTCACCAATCTCGGTGCCTACAGCCTCGGGAGCCTTGCGGGCTGCCTTGACCCAGGGAAACACCATGACGGTGAGGTTACCCTCAAACTCCTTGCGGGTAGCCTGGGGAACTATGCTCTCTGCCGGTGTATCGATACCGTAGAGCTCTTTTACAGCTTTGCTGACTGATGCGGATATTACTTTATCAATCGACATATATGTTTTTTCTATTTACGTATTTTCAAAAAAATTTCACCCTATTCAAAGCGGTCGCCAAATTTCACCTTGGCATCGTTGACCATTCGCTTTATTTCCTGCTCGTGGGCTTTGGGGCATATCAGCAACACCCCGTCGGCATCGCTCACAATATAGTCTTCGAGACCGTCGACCACTACGAGCTTCTCGCCACGGATAGCAAAAATATTGCCTCGGCTGTTGTAGGCCAGCACATTGCAGTTCTGAGTCACATTGGCCTCGCTGTTTTTGGGCGAAAGGTCGTAGAGTGCGCTCCAAGTGCCGAGGTCGTTCCAACCGAATGTTACGGTCTCTACATACACATTGTCGGCCTTTTCCATTACCGAGTAGTCTATCGATATGCTCATGCACGAGGGGAAAGCCGTAGCTATAAACGACTTCTCGGCCTCGAAATCGAGATACACATTGGCATCGGCAGCGTCGAATGCCGACGCGATATCGGGCACATAACGACGGATAGCATTGCATATCACATCGGCACGCCAAAGGAAGATGCCCGAATTCCAAAAAAACTCGCCCGAGGCAACGAATACCTTGGCAAGTTCGAGGTCGGGCTTTTCGGTAAAGGTCTTTACCTTGCTTATGTCACCCTCTACAGTATCGCCAATCTGGATATAACCGTAGCCGGTTTCAGGCCTTGTGGGAGTGATGCCGAAGGTAAGCAGGGCATCGTTGTGCTCGATAAAGTCAAAACCGGCCAGCACGCTCGATTCGAACAGCGATTCGCGCGTAATCACATGGTCGGCAGGCGTAACGATCATCGATGCCTTGGGGTCGCGGGCGGCGATATGCCATGCCGCCCATGCTATGCAGGGAGCAGTATTGCGGCGGGCAGGCTCGAAAAGTATCTGATTATCGGGAATCTCGGGCAGCTGCGCCTTCACAAGGTCGGCATAGCGCTCGTTGGTCATTATCAATATATTGGATGCGGGGATAAGGCTGCAAATGCGGTCGTAGCTCATCTGGAGCAGCGTACGCCCTGTACCCAAGAAATCGATAAACTGCTTGGGAAGTCGAGCGCGGCTATAGGGCCAGAATCGACTACCGATTCCGCCGCACATTATCACGCAATAACGGTGTTGCATTTCTTCCATCGTAGTGACTGTATTATCAATCTGCTAAATTACAAAATTTCTGCGACATGGCAAAATCCACACCCCTCAACACGCCACAATCTACAGTCACCGCACCAGTCCACCGACTAATCCCATAACATGAAGTACAACTTTTTCTCCAATCAGGACAAATAAACAATTTGCCGGAACTTCGGGCTAAATCATCATCAAGTGGCATAACTTGCAGAAAATGAGATCATGGCAATTGTCGCGCCACTGGTGCGACAATTTAAAGATTGTGAAAACTACCGCCAACTCCTCTGCCATAATTACAAATCATTATCGATATAGCATCCGATTGTACCTCAAATACTCAAGGCTGGGTTATCGCTCGTTGAGGGCGAAGTCGACTGTGAGTGGATAGTGGTCGGAGTTCTTGAGGCGGCCTTTCCTTATCGACAGAGGCTCTAAATCGCCGCGATAAAGCACATGGTCGATGCAGAAATACAGATACCGCGCATTATAGGTGTTAATCGGGCCGAAGCCGATTTCGGGATATACCGAGCGGAAGCCGACGTCGGCAAAGGTGCGTATGGCATGGCTGCCTTGCACATCGTTGAAATCGCCGCAGATTATCACATCGGGGCCGCCATATAGTCGCAGCCACTGTATCAGTTTGTTAACCTCGCGTGCCCGCCCTTCGGCAGCGGTGCGCAGTTTGTTGAATACGATTCTGCCCTCTCTTACATTCTCGGCGGCTTCTCGCAGCGGAGTGTTGGAGAGGCCGAATGAATACAGGTGAACGTTGAAAACGGCTAGTTTTCTACCCGAAGGCAATGTCACCCGGTAGGCGGCGACATCCCCGCTTGGGAAATCACGCACCTTCACATCGAGGTGGATATTCTCTACCGGGTATTTCGACAAAATGGCCTGGGTGCCCGTCCGGCCTCCGAATACTATGTGGGGATAACGCGCTTTGAGGCTGTCGGCACAACGCTGGGCCTCGGCACTGCGGCGCGGCTGGGCAAGGCGGAATGCCTCTTGCGTGCACACGATATCGGCGTTTTCCTTGAGTATGAATTCAGCCAGACCGGTATCTTTGTTTTTGACCAGGGCTCGCGAATAGGTATTGTATGTCATCAGCGAAAAGCGCTCGGCCCCGTCGGGCGCTTCGGGCGACAGTATATGCAATGGGAAATATGTCAGTACAGGCCTCCGCAGGCCACAAGTCCCAAGGCAAGTAGAAGTGCGCCACGGCGATGCCACAACAACTGCATTAGCAGCAACACTATTACAACCCAAAAACATATCGGGAAAGCGAGGGGGAATGCCCCCCACCACGAACTGTGGCTCAGAGGCGACACGCATCCGGCATAACCGGAAACAAGCAGCGCAGCCACAGCCACAAGGTCGACAATCAGCGCAAAGCCACGCAAGAATCGCTGTAAAAGCGATCGTTTGGGTGCTTTGGGCAAGGAGGTATCTGTTTTACGCTGACCTCGTGGACTCATTTTTCTACAATTTTATTAACCATTGGCCGGACATGCACCTACACGACCCGGCCGGTATATTAAAAGAACCAGTGATTATTGAATACTCCTTTCTTTTTCCAATACAGCAGCAGCAGGAAGCCAAATATCATACCGCCAAGGTGTGCGAAATGGGCCACGCCGTCGGCTGTGCTCGAGATACCCGATACGAGCTCGAGTACAAAGTATCCGATAATAAGCCACTTGGCCTTGACAGGCACGGGGATAAAGAAGATATATACCGGCAGATTTGGGAAAAGGAATCCGAATGCAAGCAGCACGCCGTATATCGCGCCCGAAGCTCCGACCATAGGAGTATTGACAAAAGCATTGAGCTGGGCAAGGTCGGGATCGGAAAAGTTGTAGCCTCGCTGTATCACGTCGAAGCCCTCGTGGATTGCGCGTGTCACCACATCCGGCGGGAGAAGGCTCTCGAGATTATTGATATAGAGAGCAAACACACCCATCTGCACTAAGGCAGCACAGATACCGCAGGTAATATAATAAAACAGGAATCGCGCTGAACCCATGGTCATCTCAATCGTTCGGCCAAACATTACGAGGGCAAACATATTGAAAAAGAGATGCATGAAGTTGCCATGAAGAAACATGTAGGTAAACAGCTGATACGGACGGAACGCCGGCGACGAGAAATAATACAGCGCCAGGTTACGGTCGAAGAAGGCATCGGCTGCCGGGAGCATGGCCATTAACAGCCACACAAGCACATTGATTATCAATAGATTCTTGACAACAGGGGGGATTGTCTGGAAAAAAGGTGGTCTAGAGGAATACATTCTTGTGTTCTATATGTTTATCAAACTGCAAAATTAATCAAAATTACACAAACAACAAATTCAACCGTCCATAGGTTTGGGTATCCGTACAAACAGCGTAGCCGCTGCAGCCGTGGTATGAGTTATAGAATCTGTAAAGGACTAACTTATCGAACCGGCTCTTTCAAAGGGCATTCTGTTGAAAGAAGCTTCATGGAGACTATCGGCATAGGCTAACTGGTTGTAACAAATAAAAACCTGTTCTTTCATTGCCCTGCTGCGAGCGTTAAGATTCCCTATAAGAAGCTTGTAGGGGTAACACCTTATTCAGATGGGCTTGAAGTCCATAAAGAGGAGGCCAAACCTAAGCGTACAGTCTTTCAAGGCTTTGACGCCTGGTTTGTTATGAATGTCCTTAATCAGGTCAATATCTGATTAGTCAAAGAGTGAAGGAGAATCATCTTTTACAGCATTCTTCTTTGCTTTCGATTTTATCCGCGAGTTTTTAGGCTTTTCGTCAGAAGTAGAAATGGCAGAATGAAGAGCAAGCTCTTCTTCCAGATTTAGATGAGGGTAATTCCCTTCAATGTAAAGTTTCACTAATCCGGCATGAGACAGAGGTGTCGAAAGATTACGAAAGTCCAAATTGGTGTTGTAGTCAAGCAGGACTATGTCTGTTTCTTCTGATTTTTTCTTTATCTTATCGACTATATTTCTGACATCAGGAACATTTTCCAATACCCATTTATAAGAAGGGAGATAAATTAGTATTCTTGCTGAAAGATAGTCCAGCAATTCCGACCCATGTATTCCTTTGCGGTGTCCCTTAGGGTAGCCCAGTCGTCTGACTGTACGTTTCAAATTTTTCATGGTATCGTTAGCAAACGAATCCATGCACACATCCTCATGCTCGAATACTTTCAATCCCTGCCAGATGCCTTCTACACTCATTGAGGTTGCCCCGTTTGAGAATGGAATTGGAATATTACCATGAGGATAAAATGGGCTCAACTTCTGAGCGTATGATGATTTAGATGTAATATCAAGAATAATAGCCCCCGGATAATCTCTGAGGATATTTTCTTCTTTTTCTTTTTTTATTAACTACGAAAATCATTTCTCTGTAGTATTACGGTAGAAAATATTGGGATAAGGTTGGATATATTCCCAGATTATGCTTGCAGCTTCTTGAGATAATGTATCAGGATACTCAATACGTATAAGATGCGGACGCCAGCCAGAATCTATGTCGTGGTACATTACACACTTTTCATATATGGGTTTGAAGTTCTTATTTTCATCGAACCCTATTTTAGTGTAGCCATACTTGGATTCCTCAACAGATGTTTTAACATCCTTATTATCCCAACAGTAACCCCACCATGAGTAAATCCCATCCTCTTCGTCATCTACTAAATCTTTCCAACCTCCTTCGAAGCTATCGAGATATATTGTTATACTGGAATCTGGATTGTTCAACCGTAATCCGGCTCCCCAGTAAGTATCTTTATTGTTAGCTTCAAATCCTTCTGGAATTTTGAAAAGCATCTTAGTTGTTGAATCATAATAGTACATTGTATCTCGATAACTATAGATGCCAAGTGTGGAATCACATTCAGTTACTCCATGAATAGTGAGAAAAGTCTCGTTATAGTCAGTATGTGATTCATTCTCCTGAATACAAGATGTCAGGAGAATAGCTAAGATATATAGGAGCAATCTTATGGGTTGCGTCATTGTTTATGGGTCTTTTTATTATAATTTGCAAAGATACAAAAAATCAATGAGCTGATTGGTTCAATATGCTGAGAAACACGCTAAATGCCCCAAATATCTGAAACAGCGTAGCCGCGACCGGCAATCCGGCCACGGCTACGTATGGGGTCAAATGAGATTTGGCTTATTTTGCAGAAGCGGGCTGAGAGGCTGCGAAGCGGGCGTTGAGACCCTCGATAACCTCGGCCGAGATATTGAGTTCGGGTTTGAAATAAACACCGGCCTCGCGAAGAAGGATTGCATCGTAGCCGTGTACGGCGTTGTAATCCTTGATAAAGTTGTTGATCGAGTCATTGAGACGGCGCTGCATCTGCTCACCGGCGATAGCAAGGCGCTGCTGCTGGGTGCCGAAGTAACGCTCGGCCTCCTCGCTCTTTTTCTGCAGGTTGTTTACATCTTCCTGCATCGATGCCTGCGACAGATACACATTGTTCTGCTGTTTCTGGCTTATGGTATTTGCAAGGCCCTGAAGCTCGCGCTGCTTGTTTTCGTGCCACTGCTGCAGTTTGTTGAGTTCGCGCTGCTGCTCGCCCATAAGCTGCTGGGCAAGAGTATACGAACCGATCACAGAGTCGGCATCGATATATCTGATATTGATGGTTGCTGCGGGCTGGTCTTCGGTTGCGGGAGCGGCTTCCGGAGCTACGGCTTCCTTATTGCCACATGAGCAAACGCCAGCCATGATTGCAAGCGCTGCAAATGTCTTTACTGTTACGTACAGTTTTTTCATTATATTGGTTTATTGTAAGGTTTTACGACGGTTTGTTTGCGCTGCATCGTGATGCCCGGAGGCACAGCCGATGCCTTTGTTGCGCAAAGCGGGTATGTCGTGAGCATGCCCCGACGGGAAGCGGCCTCCTTTGACAAAAAGAACCTTCACACCGAGCAATACTACCGACAGTAGCACAAGGATTATGGTTAAAATAACTGTTTCCATTTCGCGAGTACTTCGCTTTGACGCTGCAAATATAGCGAAAATTGCTGCTTTTTTTCGTCATCTCAATTTTATTTTGTAATTTAGAGGGCGATTATGAATGTTTTTAACATTCTTTCTAATTATGAAATTTTTATTTAGAACTTATTCCCGGACTATAAAACGTAATAAGCGATGACTATAAAAGACCTCAAGCCGGCCAACGTATTCTCGATTTTCGACGAGATCAACCATGTGCCACGCCCCTCGAAACACGAAGAGAAAATCCGCCAGTACCTGCTCGACTTTGCTGCAAAGCACGACATCGAAGTTGCCACCGACAAAATCGGCAATGTCGTGATGCGCGTACCTGCAACTCCCGGACACGAAAACGCTCCCGTTGTTGCAATGCAGGCTCATATGGATATGGTATGCGAAAGCAACAATAAGGATTTTGACTTCGCCAACTCTCCCATCACCACAATCGTCGACGGCGAATGGCTTCGCGCCGACGGCACAACACTCGGTGCCGACAACGGCATCGGTATGGCTGCCGCAATGGCCGTGCTCACCGACAAGTCGCTCGTACACGGCCCCCTCGAGGCTCTCTTTACCGTAGACGAAGAAACCGGCCTCACCGGCGCCAACAACCTCGGCGAAGGCATGCTCAACGCCTCGATGCTGCTCAACCTCGACAGCGAAGACGATGCTGAGATTTTCGTAGGCTGCGCAGGCGGCGTTGACACAACCTGCCTGTTTACCTACAACCGCTCTTTCGCCCCAACCGACTTCCACTACTTCAAATTAGACATCTCGGGAGGCCTCGGCGGCCACTCGGGCGGCGACATACACCTGGGCCGTGCCAATGCCAACAAGCTCCTCGCACGCTTCCTCTACAACCTGAGCCTCGAGCACGAAATCGCACTTTGCGAAATCGACGGCGGCAATCTCCGCAACGCAATACCCCGCGCGGCACACGCCGTGTTCGGCATCGACACCTCTCGCAAGGAACAGGTGCGCGTAGCTTTCAACAAATACGTTGCCGACATCGAGAATGAATACGCAGGCCTCGAGACAACTCTCAAACTCGACCTTTCGAGCATCGACCGTCCCGAATACGCTATCGACCACGCCACAACATCGGCTCTGATCAAAGCCCTCTACTGCGCTCCTCACGGTGTGATTTCTATGAGCCGCGACCTCGAAGGCCTCGTAGAGACATCTACCAACCTTGCTTCGGTAAAAATGCAGGGCGAAAACGGCGTACTCGTTACCACCAGCCAGCGCTCGTCGGTTGAATCGCGCAAATGGGACATCGCCCGTCAGGTCGAAGCCCTCTTCACACTTGCCGGCGCAGAAGTAAACCACGGCGACGGATACCCCGGCTGGGCTCCCAACATGAACAGCCGCATAATGCACCTTGCAAGCGAGGCTTACGAAGAACTCTACGGTGTAAAACCCGCTATCAAGGCTATCCACGCAGGCCTCGAGTGTGGTCTCTTCCTACAGAAGTACCCGCACCTCGACATGGTTTCGTTCGGCCCGACACTGCGCGACGTGCACTCGCCCAGCGAACGCATGCATATACCTGCCGTTGAACGCTTCTACGGCCAGCTCACTCGCACTCTCGAAAAGGTTGCCAACCTTTAAACAACAACCTACACCCGGCCGAAGCCATCTAAGGCCCGGCCGGGTGATTCTTTATCTACTATTTTGAGATACTGCTGCGCAATACTATTACTAATCATCGCAGCCCTCGCGGCAGATGCACGCTGGCAGGGAACTCGCTTCCTGCCCGATACTATATATGTATACGACACTATGGGCGTTGAAGTCGACTCGCTCGGCCGCACTTTTATAGTTATCGACAACGACACTCTGCACACCGCATTCCTGCCACAGCCCGAACTCATGCACACCGGACCGCTGCACGAGAGCGACTACGAAGAAATTGCCAAGGATCTCGGCATCGAGACCGCCGCCATACGCGCAGTGGTAGAAATCGAAACAGGAAAGCTCCACAAAGGTTTCAACTCCGACGGCTCGGCGATTATCAACTTCGACCTGCCGGTATTCCGCCGTGCCGCTGCACGGCGAGGCATCAACCTCGCACGCCACTCAGGCAGCGAAGCCCTCAAGCCGGTCAATATATCGAAATACGGCTCGCAACAGGCAGCGCAGCACGCAAGGCTCAACGCCGCTATTGCCATCGACTCAGTGGCAGCGATCGAAAGCACCTTCTGGGGCATGTTCCAGATTGGCGGATTCAACTGGAAGCTTTGCGGAGCCGCTTCCCGCGAAGAATTTGTAGAGCGCATGAAACGGTCGGAATACGACCAACTGAGCCTATTTGCCAACTTCATACGCAACACAGGCTTGCTCAAGCACCTCAAAAGCAAAAACTGGGCAGCATTTGCCCGAATTTACAACGGACCATCCTACGCCAGCCGAGGATACCATACCCGTCTGGCTGCAGCATACCGAAAATATAAAAAATAGACCTATGCAGCACATCACATACACCCCTATGGGCACATGCTCAAGCCAAATCGACTTTGACCTCGACGACGAAGGCAAAATCCGCAACCTTGTATTTACAAAAGGTTGCTCCGGCAACACCCGCGGCGTAGCTCGCCTATGCGAAGGTCGCGACGCAGCCGAGGTTGCATCACTGCTCGAAGGCACACAGTGCGGAGTACGCCCCACATCATGCCCCGACCAGCTCTCGCAAGCAATCCGACAAGCCCTCGGCAAATAAAACACTCATAAATAAGGCATCTCGCCCACCACATTCCCCAAAAGTGACCAAACGACCATTTTTGGGAATATATTTAACTCCACCATTTTAGGCAATGCTGTTTGCTTAAGGGGTTCAGAGTCCCCTCTCTCGCAGGGTCGCGGCACAATGCTGTTTACTTAAGGGTTGATTATTCAAAAGGACGGCAACGATAGGAGCTTGGCTCTCCGAGACAAGCCTCGATTAGGCGTTGGTATTCAAAATATTAGCAATACTGGCCGAGGCTTGGCTCTCGCGACAAAGCCTCGACCGGTATCGCTACCGAAGCTCCTGAATTGGCAGTTTTCAAAATTTTCAAAATAAATATTTGGCCATGTCGCGCAAAAGTAGTAATTTTCCATCTTTGACACTTTGCAGGTTAATGCGCTAAGACACACCACTTTATAGCGGTATACCTTGTAGTATTACTGATAGACCTGTCTAGTTTAACATTATTTTAACATTTTGCGATACATGGCGTTTAGAGCCTTTGTGGTAACTATTTGAGTGTCAACGCAGATGCCGTTTATCTCCTGGAGCCGGTCGGTGACTTCGTTGCGCTCGAACAGAGGTATGTAGCCTGCGCCGCGTATGTAGCCGAGCTTGAAGTCCCTGACGGTGCCGATAAGTCGGTCTATGGACAGGCTGGGCATGTCCAGCTGTTTCTGAAGGATCTTGAGGATGACCATGGAGAGGAAGCATACGAGGAAGTGGGAGCGGATGCGGTCGGCTCGCTGCAGGTAAACGGGGCGGGCGTCGAGGAATGATTTGGTGGTGCGGAAGAGGTGCTCGATTTCGTGGTGGAAGGAGCGGGCACGCAGCACGTCGACGGCGTCGTCGTCGAGCGAGGTGCCGTAGGCATAGAAGCCGTCGAAGCGGGCCTCGTCGTTTATCTCCCTGGTGTTGAGAGACATGGATATGTTCTTGGCTACTTCGCCGCCTTTGGTGACGTATACGGTCGAGACGTATTTGCGTGGGTCCTGCTGTGACTGGCGCGAGTTGGCCTGTTTTCGGCGGATAATCTTCTCTGCGGCGGCGATGCGTTCCGCGCGTTTGTGGCGCAGGTACAGGGCGAAGTCGTGGCAGTAGGTGACGATGACGCGTTCGGGGCGCGATGTGTCCCTGCGTCCGCAGATGCATTTGTCCACGATTATTTCTTTGTAAAATTTTGTGTGACGCTCGGCCTCCAGGTCGATTTCGTCGAGGTTGAAGGTGTCCCTGCCCGGGTCGTCGGGGCATATCGGGCCAAGGCTGCTGTCGCGGAAGGCGACATGCCACCCGTGGGGGTCGAGGGCCATTTTCTGGTCGGCCTCGGGAAGCTTGGGCAGCGACTGCACGGCGATGTATTCGCGTCCCTCGGTCATGTTGTAGCGACGGTTGTCCTCGCTGGAGATGCCGGAGTCGGTGCTGATTACAAACTCGTTGAGTTCAAATTTTTTGGCTATCATCTCCTCTATCTTCTGCAGCGAGGGCTGCTCCGACTCGTTGCCGGGGAAGATGATGAACGACAGGGGGATGCCGTCGGCGTCCATGAGCAGCCCCATCTGCACAATCGGGTTGGGGCGGTGCTCTTTTGATTTGCCGCGGCGGCGTATGCCCTCGGGGCGGCGAGGATGACGCGGGTCGACGCCGCAGGGGTCATTGTCCTCTATCTCAAAGTAATAGTTGGTGCAGTCGTAGAAGATTACGCGCGTGTCGCGCCTGACAACCTTGCGCGAGTTCTCCCACACGGCGGACTGTATGTCGTCGATGTGCGAGGACAGCAGCGACAGTGCGCGGTACACATCCTCGATCGCGCACGTGGTCTTGCGCATGCGCTTTTTGCCCATGCCGTAACTGCCCAGTTTCGACATGGGGCACAGTATGCGCAGCATCACCAGGGTCTCGAGTATCTCGTTGAGGTTGTACTTCACCTTCGTTCTCGCAACTATCCCCTCGCATACGGCCGGCAGTCCGAGCGCGTTGTACAGCGGCAGCAGCAACAGGTCGCCGCAATCGTGGCTTGCCTGCTGTCCCGGGGCGATACGCTCGGTGGGAGAAAACTCCGCCGTCACCCTCTCCCTGCCGAGTTTTTCCTCCTCGTTGAGGCGTGCGACATACCCCTTTGCCCACTCCAGTCCGTCGGGGCATCCGTACTTCTTTTCTATTTCCTCCTCGCTGCCAAGTGTTTCCACCCGCTTGGTGGTGCTCTTTCCTGTTTTGTCGCGGAAAGATTTCAACACGTAAATGGTATGGGGACGCTGTGGCCGGGAAAAACTGAGTCTCATTATCAAAAGTTGGTATTACGTAGTATTACTACAAAGGTACAAAGAAAAAACGAACTGTGCAATAGTTCGTTAGGATATTTTTCAAAAAAAATTGTCAAACTCCAGACCGGTATCGCTACCGAAGCTCCTGAATTGGCAGTTTTCAAAATTTTCAAAATAAATATTTGGCCATGTCGCGCAAAAGTAGTAATTTTGCAGCACCGATTATGTCCAAATCATTGACAGGCAGTCGTAGCAATGCGCTTTTGGCCGAGCGCAGGGTGAGCGACGGCCGAATTATGTAATTATTAATCAACGAATTAAACAGTGGATACCATTAGCTATCGCACCGAATTTCCCAACGCCCAGGAAGTAAAACACGAATGGGTTGTTATCGATGCAACCGACCAAGTTCTTGGCCGTCTTTGCGCCAAAGTGGCAAAATTGCTCCGCGGCAAATACAAACCTTCTTACTCGCCCAACATGGAATGTGGCGACAACGTGATCATCATCAACGCTGACAAAGTGCGCCTCACCGGCAAAAAGATGACCGACCACATCTACCTTACATACTCGGGCTATCCCGGCGGTCAGAAAGAACTCACACCCGAAGTTCTGATGCGCAAATCTTTCAACAAGCACATCAAGCCCGGCATGCACCCCCTCTTCATCCGCGTTATGAAAGGCATGCTTCCCAAAAACCGCATCGGCCGTCGCCTGATTGAAAACATGCACGTGTACAATGGTCCCGAGCACCCCCACGCTGCTCAGAACCCTACCGTAATTGATATTAACAAACTGAAATAATCGCAAGAATGGAAACAGTAAATGCAGTAGGCCGCCGTAAAGCCGCCGTAGCCCGCGTTATCATCAAAGAAGGCACCGGCGTCATTACCATCAACAAGCGCCCCCTCGAGGTATACTTCCCCTCGTCGATTCTTCAGTTCATCGTTAAGCAGCCCCTCACAACTCTCGATTGCGCCGAAAAGTACGACATCCACGTCAACCTCGACGGTGGTGGCTACAAAGGCCAGGCCGAAGCTCTCCGCCTCGGTATCGCCCGCGCTCTCGTGAAAATCAACCCCGACGACAAGGCTGTACTCCGCAAGCAAGGCTTCATGACCCGCGACCCTCGCGCCGTAGAACGCAAGAAACCCGGTCAGCCCAAAGCTCGCAAGCGCTTCCAGTTCTCAAAACGTTAATCGTTTTTTCCCCTATACAGGCCGCCGCTTGACGCGGTTGTCTGACATGTGTTTAGAATCTAAACCGCGGAGATGGACCTGCGTTCCCTACCCCACGGTTGCATAACTCAAAAGAACGTAAACAAACAAAACAAAAAAATGGCAAATCCCACATTTGACCAGCTCCTCGAAGCCGGCTGCCACTTCGGCCACCTCAAACGCAAATGGAACCCCGCAATGGCACCCTACATCTTCATGGAGCGCAACGGTATCCACATAATCGACCTCTATAAGACCGAAGCCAAACTCGCAGAGGCTGCTAACGTTCTCCGCGGCATGGCCAAGGCCGGCAAAAAAGTACTCTTCGTAGCTACTAAAAAACAGGCCAAACAAGTTATCGCTGACCTCGCTTCAAGCGTAGGCATGCCCTACGTTATCGAGCGCTGGCCCGGCGGTATGCTCACAAACTTCCCCACTATCCGCAAGGCTGTTCGCAAGATGACCACCATCGACAAGATGACAAAAGACGGCACTTTCGACAACCTTTCGAAGCGTGAGCGCCTCCAGATCACCCGTCAGCGTGCTAAACTGGAGAAGACTCTCGGCTCTATCGCCGACCTCAACCGTCTTCCCTCTGCACTCTTCGTAGTTGACGTACTCAAAGAGCGTATCGCAGTTGCCGAAGCAAACCGCCTCGGTATCCCCGTATTCGCTATGGTCGACACTAACAGCGATCCCTCGAACATCGACTACATCATCCCCGCCAACGACGACGCTTCGAAATCTATCGAACTCATCGCAGGCGCACTCGTAGCCGCTATGGCCGAAGGTCTCGAAGAGCGCAAAGCTGAGAAACTCGACAACGAAGCTGCCGAAGGCGAAGCTGCTGCCGCTCCCCGTCGCGAACGTCGCCGCGTACGCCGCAACGACGCTCCCGCCGCTGAAGGCGAAGAAGCTGCTGCCGAAGAAGCTCCCGTAGCCGAAGCTCCCGCTGCTGAATAATTCAGTAACAAATATACCCTGCCGCGGACCACTACACCGTGGCCTGCTGCAGGGAAATTTAGCATATCAGTCAAACTAAGAATAATACCACTCCACATATGGCAGTATCAATGGCAGAAATCACCAAGCTGCGCAACCTCACAAGCGCCGGCCTGATGGACTGCAAAAAAGCTCTCGCCGAAACCAACGGCGACATCGACGCCGCCGTCGAACTCCTCCGCCAGAAAGGCAAAGCCGTAGCAGCTAAACGCGAAGACCGTCAGGCTTCGGAAGGCTGCGTTCTCGCTAAAAACGAAGGCGACTTCGCTGCTATCGTAGCTCTCTGCTGCGAAACAGACTTCGTTGCCAAAAACGCCGGTTTCGTTGAACTCACTCAGAAACTCCTCGACGCTGCTATCGCAGCTCGCATCCAGACTCTCGACGAGCTCAAAGAAATGACTATCGACGGCCAGAAAGTTGCCGACCTCATCACCGACGAGAGCGGTAAAACAGGCGAGAAGGTAGAACTCGGCGCATACGAATGCCTCGTTGCTCCCTCTACCACTTCTTACAACCACCTCGGCAACAAGCTCTCTACAATCTGCGGCTTCAACCAGGAAGGCGTTGAATTCCACGTAGGTCGCGACGTTGCTATGCAGGTAGCTTCGATGAACCCCGTCGCTGTTAACCGCGAAAGCGTTGCCAAAGAAGTTGTTGAGTCTGAATACAACATCGCCGTTGAAAAGACAAAAGAAGAGCAGGTTCGCAAGGCTGTAGAAAACGCCCTCAAGAAAGCCGGCCTCAACCCCAACCACTTCGACAGCGAAGAGCACATCGAATCTAACATCTCTAAAGGCTGGATCACAGAAGAAGACGCTGCCCGTGGCCGCGAAATCATGGCTGCTACAGCTGCCGAAAAAGCTGCTAACCTGCCCGAACAGATGATTGCAAACATCGCTAACGGACGTGTTAACAAGTTCTACAAAGAAAACTGCCTCATGGAACAGGAATTCGTTAAAGACGGCAACCTCACCATTGGCCAGTACCTCGAGCAGAACGCTAAAGGCCTCTCTGTAGTAAGCTTCAAGCGCGTAAACCTCAACCAGGACTAAACCTCATACTGCAGAGGCCTCTCCGGCCTCTGCAATTAGGACGGTTCGGTAGCTCAGCTGGATAGAGCAACAGCCTTCTAAGCTGTGGGTCCCGGGTTCGAATCCCGGCCGAATCACAAAGGGTCACAAATTCAACATGAGTTTGTGGCCCTTTTTCGTGTCTTAATGCTTGGTAAAAGCCCTTTCACCGTATCCGTCCGAAAAAAGCCGACTTGATTTTTGTCGGCTTTAGCTTTTGTAGTTGCAAGGGAGGAGTCTGACAAGCTCGTCTTCCTCCATATCGGGTCGGATGCGTTCCAATGTGTCCTTCAGCCATTGATAGGGGTTGATGCCGAGAGTGTCGCAAGAGACCATAAAAGTGTAGAAGATTGCGTTGTCTTCGGCAGCGCGGTCGTTCTGACTGAAGAGATAATTCTTGCGTCCAAGCACCGAGGGCCGTTGACCCTGTTCTACCGGGTTGCTGTCAATAAGGTAATATCCTTCTTCGGTATAACGCATCACGCGCGGCCACAGAGACAAGGCATATTTGATGGCAACAGCAAGCGGCTCCTTTGGGGTACATGTCATATATGCGGTTCTCATCCAAGCCTCGATGCCGTTGAGTATGGGCACGGCAAGCCGTTGGCGTTCCGCACGGATTTTATCCGCGGTAGCGCCGGCGGCCTTGAGGTTTTCCTCAAGAGTATATAATGTGGCGATATATTTGACGGCTTCCGCAGCCAGCGGGTTCGACTTTTGCGCATCGACAAATTTACGGCGTATGTGGGCCATGCACGCCAGGACCGTTATCCCGGGTACGTTCTCAAATTCGCTGTATACCTTATATCCGTCATTCTGTATCACTCCCTGGTATCCCGAAGCTGTGTCCGCGGTATCTCTCCGCCACGACTGCCTTTGTGATAGTAGAAGAAGGTGCCCCGGGAATGCGGACTTACGTCGCGGAACTGCCAGGCGTATCCTTTACGGCTGGCCTGTCCCTTGCGGTCGGCTATGTTCCACGGGACTTCGTCTATCTGGACGTAGCTTCCTGCCATCACCGCCTCGCGCTGGCTTTCGTACAGAGGATAAAGCACGTTGGCCGTGGCGTGCATCCAGTCGTTTACGGTCGAGGTCGGGAGCTTTATACCGAGCTCGGAGAACATCTTGACCTGACGATACTCGGGCAGATGGTGGTTGAACTTGTTGTCAACGAGAGTGGCAAGCAGGTCGGCTCCTACATGTCCGCCTCCGATGATGCTGTGCGGCCGCCCGGCCTGAAGTATCTCGGGATCCGGAGCGCCTTTGTCTCTTTTAAGCCGAAGTATCGGTGTGACGGTTTTCTCCACCCACAGACGCTGAGGTTCCAGATGCAGCACGTTTGTCTCGTCCTGTCCGATAATGTCGTAGTCGTCAATATCGACACCCTCGGGGTAAACAGTCTTTGTCTCTACCGGCAGTCCGTATATATTGTATTTTTCAGGGCGGTTGCCGCGGCCTTGTGACTGGGCCTTGGCTTCGGCGCGACGCTTCTGTGCCGCTTCGTCAACATCTTTGGAAGCCTTCTCGAGTTCCTTTTTCGCGGCAAGCATCGCTTTCTCGTCAACTTCATCAAAGAGCGACGGTCCATCGTATTTAATGGCTCTGTCTTTGAGCGATCCGCCAAAAGCCCGACGCTGCAACTGCTCAATAAGCCGTGCCTGACTGATAATGATTTCATGGCAGGCTTCAATCGTATCGGGTAGTTCCAGCGTCCGTTTCATATCGCTAAATTACTAATATTTAGCGACATTTCCAAGATTTCGACCAACTATTTTTGCTGTTTTTCATATCGGTGCCGCCGGGCAACCTTAGGCGAGATACCCTCCATCAGAAGCACCAATTCCGACCAGCGCATACTGCGGAACCCCACGCCCTGGCGCAGGAAAATGCGAGGATGAAAGCGACCCTCTTCAAGCCGCTTGTAGTAGACCACGTATCCGCCGTGCTCCCAGTGCAGGATTTTCATTACCTTGCGGGATTTGCCCACAAAAATATAAACGTCGCCGTTCGAAGGATCCAGTCCGACCAATCTGACCTGACCACTCAGACAGTTGACGCCCATGCGCATATCGGTCGGATGCTGCGCCATTACAATACGATTGCTCTCATTCAAATTAAACATAGCATTTTTGACTGCAAAGATCGCAACCATAAACACCATGAAAAACCCGGCCTATTTCGGACGGATACCTTTCACCTTCAACTTTGTGCCCACATTCTGTGCAGATTACGTCGAGATACCCGGTACTGGCATGGAGGCTGTGACAAACAATTACACTTACCGCATTCCTGAACAACAGAATCTTTGGGAAGCCAGCCGCGTTATTCTTCGTCGCCTTCGCACACTCGTCAACACTCCGATGGTTGGCATCAACGAACGTGGACAATCGGTTGAGGATTTCTCCGAGTACGACATATTACGCGAGGCAATGGCAAATCAGATGGCGCATGCCGATCATTTCAGCCCTCGACGCAGTTGCATCCATGTATTTGACGATCGCATCGAGCTCCTTAACCCCGGCGGTATGCCAATGCCATTGGATGTAATGGAAAGTTCGTTTGAATCTCAACCTCGTAATCCTGTAATTGCAAAGCTGTTCCGACTTGCGCACCTATCAGAGAATCTCGGCTACGGACTCCGCAAACTCAAACGTTGGAACGAAGTAACAGGTCGATCGATGCACATTGAGACAACAATCAATTCCGTAAAAGTAACCTTCGACCTCCAGACTCGTGAAGTGGAAAAGACTGATGTCGCTAAAAATGTCGCTAAAAATGTCGCTAAAAACTTAACAGAGCGACAACAGCGAATCATAGCAATAATCAGCGAGAATCCGCATACCACAAGAGCAGAGATAGCTTCGGCAATTGGAGTCTCTACCAAAACAGTCGAGCGCGAGCTTGCCGCACTCTCTAACATTGTACGCTATGTCGGGTCAAAGAAAGGTGGTCATTGGGAAATAAATTATATCAAGCAATAGGCTTTTGACGCATAAGAAGTTAAAACAGGAAGACCGGAACCTTGCAATATCTATTCATAAAAGACAGAAAGAATGTAAAGCATTTGATTTTGCATTCTGAAACCCAAATGCTATTAACTTAAGGAGAAGGAGTGTCTGCGATAGGAGCTTGGCTCTCCGAGACAAGCCTCGGTCAGTATCGCTAATATTTTGAGTACCAACGCCTAATCGATACAGGCCACTCCCAGCAACACAACCTCCCGTAGGGTCGCGGCACAATGCTGTTTACTTAAGGAGATGAGTTGTCTTTTTGAGTAATTCCAAAGCCCGCTCTCTCGTAGGGTCGCGGCATGCCGCAATGTCACTAAGTTAAGCATAAAAATCTTTTTTTTCAATCCACCCACTCGTAGGGTCGCGGCATGCCGCAATGTCACTAAGTTAAGGGCAAACGCCACCCGGGCCTCTCGTAGGGTCGCGGCACAATGCTGTTTACTTAAGGGGTGATTATGTAAAAATGACTGCAACGATAGGAGCTTGGCTCTCCGAGACAAGCCTCGATTAGGCGTTGGTACTCAAACTATTAGCAACACTGACCGAGGCTTGTCTAATAGGAGAGCCAAGCTCCTATCGCTGACACTCTTTTTCCTTAAGTAAACAGCATTGTGCCGCGACCCTACGAGAGGGTGTATTGAAAAAATGATTTTTATGCTTAACTTAGTGACATTGCGGCATGCCGCGACCGGGTGACAAAAACATTTGTAGTTGATTATCAAAGAGATAGTATCGCCTACCCGGTCGCGGCATGCCGCAATGTCACTAAGTTAAGCATAAAAATCTTTTTTTTTCAATCCACCCACTCGTAGGGTCGCGGCATGCCGCGACCGGGTGACAAAAACATTTGTAGTTGATTATCAAAGAGATAGTATCGCCTACCCGGTCGCGGCATGCCGCGACCCTACGAGAGGCACGGGTGGCGTTTGCCCTTAACTTAGTGACATTGCGGCATGCCGCGACCCTACGAGAGGCACGGGTGGCGTTTGCCCTTAACTTAGTGACATTGCGGCATGCCGCGACCGGGCAGAAGTACATTTATTTATTTGATTATCAAGGAGAAAATGCTTTTGACACCCGGTCGAAGCATGCCACGACCCAAATGCTATTAACTTAAGGAGAAAGAGTGTCAGCGATAGGAGCTTGGCTCTCCGAGACAAGCCTCGGTCAGCATCGCTAATATTTTGAGTACCAACGCCTAACCGAGGCTTGTCTCGGAGAGCCAAGCTCCTATCGTTGCTGTCCTTTTTACATAATCACCCTTAAGTAAACAGCATTGGGTACGGCTCGCCTCGAGAGCAAAGCTACTACTTATGCTAAAGAGAAGTCAAATCGCAGGTGATTAAAATGTGTTTACGGGCGTTTGTGGCTTCTCTTAAGGTATTTTATCACCACCTAACAAATTCAATGCCACAGGGTGCAAAAAAAGCCCGGCGCTATGCGTCGGGCTTAAGGTATCTTGGAGATATATTATTTTGTCTCTTCGATTGTTACGGCACGGTCGAGTGCTACGCATTTTTCGCCGAGGTCGCTGAGGTTACCGTTGTTGGTGGTAACTGTGAGCTGGCTTTCGGGAACACCGTTGCGTTTGAGGAGTTTGGCAACGCCTTCTGCACGGTTTTTGCGGAGTCGCATGTTAACATTGTCGGTGCCGGTGTAGTTATCAGCCCAACCGGTAACGGTATATTTTTTACCGCTGTTCTGAGTCATCACGTGAGCGATAGCCTTAACTACGCGCTGGTTTTCGCGGCTGAGGCGAGAAACACCGATGGGATAGTAAACTGTAGCGAGGGGGCCGTTGTTCTCTACGACAGTCTCAACAGGACGGCTGAGGCAATCTTTGAGCTGCTGCTCGAGGTCAGCGATGCGAGCGTCAGCAGCTGCAAGGCGGGCACGGAGAGCGTCGCAGTTTTCGGGTTCGGGGATAATAGGCACAACAGGAGCAACCCAGTCACGTTTCTTGAAGTTGTAGGTGAAGCCGAGGTAAGCCTGGAGTGCAAGGCTCTTGTTGTTACCTGCGAGGGCCTGAAGGTCGTTGAGACCGGTGGCACGAAGGTCAAGTGAGAGCTGCATCTGCTCGCTGATGCGGAAAGAGTTGATAAGACCGAGGCGGAGGTTGATCACGTCGTTGTGAGCAGCCTTGAAGCCTTCGCTGTTACCCTGACCGTCATAGTGAGGAGTGAAGGTGAAGTAAGCACCGGCACCACCGTAAAGGGTAGCGTTGTAGATACGACCGGGCTTGTAACCGCACCACCAGTTGGTAAGGTTAACCATAAGGTCGAATACCGGACCGATTTCTGCATATTTGGTCTTGTAGTATCCGTTTACCATTTCGTTCATTGTGCCGATTGCCGAAGGATCAGCGGTAAGGCCTTTGAGTCCGAGATAGTTAACACCGATACGACCACCAAATACGGGCGAGAACCATTTGCCGCCGTAGATTGAAGCTGCAGGCATGAAACGATCTGCAACTGCACGGTGTACGCCTTTGGGTGCGATATAAATGTCTGCACCACCTTCAACGGTGATGAACCAATTGTCTTTCATGCGGTTGAGCAAAACACCCTGAGAAGGATCGGGCTGATATTGCAGCTCCTGAGCAGCCTCCTGGGCATCTGCAGCGATACCCATAAACAGGGCGCATGCGCATGCGATGATAGTAGCTTTTTTCATAGAGTTTTAGCTAATTATTGATGAATGTTATATTTTTCACTACAGTTTTCGGGTGCTAAGTTAGTACTTTTTTTTCATTAAATTACTTAAATTCGTAAAAAATTCACTTTTTTACCAAAAATAATTAACGATTAGGGAAATCTTTACAACATTTATAGGGACTCTTTAGTATGATGTTGATTCACACTTGTGCTGTCGGTTCGATTTTTTTTGCTAAATTTGCATACCAACTAAGCTTTGAATAAGCCATATACCTGTATAACTTAAGTTGCGCAAGCTACACCATTTTTTTGCGAATTACGAACAACAGGGAGAGGCTTTTAACTTACGAAACTTGAACCGTCTAAATCATGAAACTGAAAAATTCGATATCTTCTCTGCTTTTCTTAATGGTTTCGCTATGTGCAAATTGCGCCGAGAGCATCGACTTGAGCGGCGAGTGGCGACTACTGCTCGATTCGCTTTCGACTGCCGGGCCGACATCGCCAATGACCGACCGAATCACTCTGCCCGGCACTACCGACACTGCTCGTAAGGGCATGCCGCTGCAGTACTTTGGCGAAACCACCAGGCTCTCGCGACCGTTTTCGTACAAAGGCAAGGCCTGGTATAGCCGCGACATCGAGATTCCGGCTGAATGGGCCGGAAAGAGCGTATACCTCTCTCTTGAGCGAACCAAACCTACCGATATATATATCGACAATGTGAAAGCAGGCTCGTCTAACGACATTTCCACACCTCAGGAGTTTGACCTTTCGAAGGCTTTGACTCCCGGCAGACATGTGCTGACGATCATGGTAGACAACAGTTCCGGCATACCCGAACAGATTTATTCCAGCAGCCATGCCTACACCGAAGATACACAAACCAACTGGAACGGCATCATAGGCCGGATATGCCTTTCGACCGAACCATTCAGTATCGAGCCTGTAACAAATATCAATCCGGCATTCAAGGATTTCGAAATCCGCGGTCAGCAGTTCTACGCCAACGGTCACCCTGTATATCTGCGAGGGCGTCACGATGCCTGCGTGTGGCCTTTGACCGGCCATGTGCCAATGGATATCGAATCGTGGAGAAAATACTTCAGAGTATGCAGCGACTACGGCCTCAACCACGTGAGGTTTCATTCCTGGTGTCCGCCCGAAGCCGCATTTGCCGCTGCCGACGAGGCCGGAGTCTATCTACAGCCCGAATTACCGTTCTGGGGAGTATTCAATGACAAAGACTCCGTCCTGATGAGTTTCCTACATAAAGAAGGGGTCAACATACTCCGTCGCTATGGCCACCACCCCTCGTTCCGCATGTTCGCCCTTGGCAACGAACTTCGAGGAAGCATTGGCAAAATGAAAGAATTCATCTACGATTTTCGCGCCATTGCACCCGACAAGGTATATACTTTCAGTTCAAACTACTACCTCGGCTATCAGGGCGTCAAACCTGGCATGGATTTCTTCGTCACATGCCGTGTAGGCGGCGAGGGCTGGGGAAATTACGGCACACATACCCGTGGCTCCTTCTCTTTTGCCGACGCTGCCGACGGTGGCATGATAAACCATTTCTACCCCGACACAAAACGCAACTTCGAAGAAGGTTGCTCGCTGACCGACGTGCCCGTAATATCGCACGAAACGGCTCAATTCCAGACATATCCCGACTACCGCGAGATAGACAAATACACCGGTGCACTATATCCATACAATATGGAAGTCTTCCGTGCACGCCTCGACAGCGCCGGTATGGCAGACCAAGCCGAGGCATTCCACAAAGCAAGCGGAAAATGGTCGGTTGAACTATACAAGCAGGATATCGAAATGGACCTGCGCACACCAAACATGGCAGGATTCCAGCTTCTCGACCTGCAGGACTACCCCGGTCAGGGCAGCGCCTACGTCGGCATTCTCGACGCATTCCTCGATTCGAAAGGTCTATGCACAGCCGATGAGTGGCGAGGCTGGTGCTCCGAGGTTGTGCCTTTGTTGATTGCCGACAGATTCTGCCATACTTCTTCGGGAGGTCTCAACGCCAAAGTGAAGATTGCCAATTACAGCGGCAAGTCTCTCGATGGCCGCAGACTCGAATGGACTTTGGGCAACAAGTCCGGCCGGATGCCTATTCCTGCCGGGGAAGGTTTGATTGATGTCGGCGACATCGATATTGACCTTGCCGACATCCATGCCCCGCACAGTTGACCTTGTGGCTTGCTGTATCGGGCACGGATTATCGCAATCGATACCGCCTGTGGGTTTATCCTGATTCGGTAGATATCGACAAACTCAAAAAAGGACTCATCATATCACGAGAATTCGACGACGCGACTGCCGCCAGGCTCGAGGCCGGCGACGACGTACTGCTAATGCCGGGCGAAAGCGATCTTACCGTAGGTGCACTTTTCCAGACCGACTACTGGAATTATCGCATGTTCAAAACCATATCCGAGAAAAATGGCAAACACGTATCACCCGGCACATTAGGCATTCTCACCGACCCGTCGCACCCATTGTTTGCCGCCTTCCCGACCGACATGCACACCGACTGGCAGTGGTTCCCGGTGATAAAGAACAGCCACCCGTTTATCCTCGACAACACCGGCAAGGGCTATCGCCCCATTGTACAGGTAATCGACAATATCGAGCGCAACCACAAACTCGGCCTCGTATTCGAGTTTGCCGTTGGCAAAGGCCGCCTGCTGATTGTGATGTCCGACCTTGAGAAGGCATCCGAATATCCCGAAGGCCGTCAGTTCTACGCTTCTGTACTCGAGTACATGAAATCCGACAAGTTCCGCCCTGCCACACAGATATCGTCCGGCGATTTCCGTCTCCTACTCAACACAAAGGTCGAAGAAGGCAAAATCGGCGAGTTGTACAATATCACGCCATATTGATAACGCATTATCGGTAACTCAGGTTTATTTTATGAGATGATGCCATACTTTCGCGTTTTATATGTAAATTTGCAAAATGGAAACTTATTCGGCTCGGTATTGTTAGATACTTTGGCCATACCGACCGTATTTAATCTATCGTAAGAAAAAATGAATCTAAAATATATCTTCATCGCATCATTGGCGCTGGTATGCATCGAAGCACAAGGCGCAGTAACTCAGCGCAACGCTGCTGTTGGCGAATTAGCTCCATATTACGCTCCGGCTTCGCGCCCGGCTTCGCCTGATATCGAATTCATGCCCGACGGCAAATCGTATGTCGAACGGTCTGACGACGGCAAGAAACTCTTGGTCAAAGACATCAACTCCGGCAAGGAACTATCTGTGCTTTTCGACGTGACCCATACACGCGAGACTGAATTACCCGATTTCGAGGGCTTTATTCTCAGCCCGGATGCCAGCAAGATTATGGTATGGCGCGACTCTAAACCGGTTTACCGCAGATCATCTACAGCACAATACTACGTCTACGAGGTACGCTCGCGCCTGCTACGCCCATTATCTAAAGAGCACAGCCGACAGCAGATTCCTATGTTCTCGCCCGACTCGCGAATGGTGGCTTTTGTGGCCGACAACAATATCTACGCCGCCAAGCTCGACTATCAGACCGAAGTAGCCGTGACAACCGACGGCGTGAAAGACAGCATCATAAACGGCGCTACCGACTGGACATACGAAGAGGAATTCGGCGTTACATCGCTGATGTCGTGGGCGCCCGACAACCTCACACTATGCTATGTTCGCTTCGACGAATCTGCCGTACCATTGTACTCGCTGCCATTATACCAAGGCACATGCGACCCTATGGACCGGTACAGCCTCTATCCCGGCGCATTGAGCTACAAATATCCTGTGGCCGGAGAGGCAAACTCGTCGGTTACCGTACACAGCTATGATGTAGAGACCCGTAAGACCAAGCAAATCGATTTCCCCGGCGGCACACCTTATTATATTCCCCGCCTCGAATACGGCCCCGATGCCTCAAGGCTTATGGTATCGACCCTCAACCGCGACCAAAACCGCTTCGAGCTTTTCTCGGTCAATCCCAAGTCTACCGTGGCACGCTCGATATATACCGACGAGGCAAAAGCATGGATTGAAGAAATCGTATACGACCAGCTTTCCTACGGCGCAAATTCCTTCGTAGTGGCATCATCATCCGAGGGCTACACCCGCTTCTATGAATATTCGTATACCGGCGCTAAAATAGCAAGCATAGGTATCGACGATGCCGACGCCACCGAGTATTATGGCAACGATGCAGCCGGTAATCATTACATTCAGGCTGCAGCTCCGACTCCCAAAGACCGCACTGTATACCGCATCAACAGCAAAGGTGGAATAGTACCCTACGGCAATGGCAAAGGCACTACCAACGCCGTCTTTTCGCCCGGATGCACCGCCGTTCTCCTGACATACAGCGATATCAAAACCCCGCCGGTAACCTCGCTCTGTAAGCCCGACGGAAAAGTAATAAAGGTCCTCGAAGACAATAAGGCATATGCCGACCGCGCTCTGCCTCTACTTGCCAACAAGGAATTTTTCACCATGAAAGCCGACGACGGCACAGATTTGTGCGGATATATCGTACGTCCGGCCAACTTCGACCGTTCGAAAAAATATCCGGTGATAATGAGCCAGTACAGCGGCCCGGGCTCGCAGCAGGTACTCGACCGCTGGAATCTTGACTGGGAAGCTTATTTCGCATCGAAAGGATATGTAATCGTGTGCGTCGACGGTCGCGGCACCGGCGGTCGCGGCTACGCTTTCCTCACATCGGTATACCGCCGTCTCGGCGAACTCGAAACTGCCGACCAGCTCGCGGCAGCACGATATGCGGCATCGCTCCCTTATACCGATTCATCACGTATCGGCATCTACGGCTGGAGCTACGGCGGTTATCAGAGCCTTATGTGTGCTACGTCCGACTCGTGCCCCTACGCAGCGGCTGTAGCAATTGCACCGGTCACCGACTGGAGATACTACGACACAGTATACACCGAGCGCTACATGCTCACCCCGCAGCAAAATGAAACAGGCTACAACAACTCTTCGGTTCTCCGCCGCGCCCTTCATCTTGGCTGCCCTACTTTGATAATGTACGGCACAGCCGACGACAATGTGCATCCCGTCAACTCGCTACAGTTCGTTTCTACACTCCAGAGCCTCGGCATCATGTGCGACATGTTTGTATTCCCCAACATGAACCATTCGATCAACGGCTGCAACGCCCGCCAAGTCGTTTGGGCAAGGATGCTCGACTACTTCAACCAAAACCTTAAATAACATGGCTGCAGGCAGTAAAGAAAACAGCGGCTCCGGAAGGGTTCTAAGCATTCTGTGGCGTAACTGGGCAGTAACCTTCGGGGCTATTACCCTGCCATTACTTTTGGCCTTGTTTATTCCGCGCCTTTGGCTGCCATTCGTATGCCTGGTCGAGGCTTGGGCGCTGGCGGCAATCAGCAAAGCGGTATACAACAAGGTTACAAGCACTTGCTCGCTGATTATGAAGGTTGTTTCGAAAGTAATGGTGCTTTCGGCAATCATAATGTTCGCAATATATATCCTTTGCACCGACTGGGTACTACCAACGGTAATACATTTCAAGTTATACAACAGTGAGATACCCTTTATTACTTCGCTTGTTATTTTCCCAATAACAATTGTGGCATGCTGTCTGTGGCTATACGGCGGATTTGCCGAAAACTACTGCAGGCAATGTCAGAGCCGCAACGGTTATTATGCCGGCGACAGCATCGAGGCTACACTGTATTACCGCGAGACCCGCTATCAGCTGTCTATACTCCTGTTATTGTCGATTGTTATAGGCGCTGTAGAGTATTGGTATTATTTCGAAAGGTATATCAACTCTGACCTGAATACGCCCGACCGTTTCTTTTTCAACTACATACCCATTGCCATGTATCTGCTTTCCTTGTTTTTTATGGGAGGACGCTACACCAGCATGCGCACTCTTTACGAGGCAATCGAAGACAAACATGGCAATCACCGCAACCGCACGGCTGTGCGATTCCTTATTTTTTGCGACGACGAATTACTGCTACACCACAGCGCCGACGAACTGTGGGATACTCCTGCCGAAGCGACAATAAACCGAACTTCGTCTTTAGGGCAGCCCCAGGCCGAACTTCTTTTCAATGAAATTACAGGCCTACAGGCTCCGGCTATGCGCTATTGCTTTACAAACGCAGGTTTTGCCACCGGGTCGAACATGGTACACTATGCCGTTTTCGTAGACCAGGATCAGAAAGAGAAGTTTACTAACGAGGACGTTTGGTTCAACCCATACATGCTCGACAGCGCCATGGCTTCAAGCATGCTCTCGCCTATACTTGCCAACGAGCTTTTCCGAATCCACACCATTACTATGGCTTGGAAAACATACGACCGAGAGGGCAAACGACTATACCCTATTCGCCACTACCGCCCCACTTTCAGGCTGCGCGACCTGCGTCACTGGACCGTCGACTACGACGACGAATCGTGGTTTGATGTAGCAAACAACAACGAAGACCGCAGGTTTTTCAGGTTCAGGGCCTTGGTAAATCGTCTCACCGGTGTTTTCAACCGCAAAGCAAGCGCCGAGCAATGAAAGCGATAGCAGTTGTAGGCCCTACGGCCTGTGGAAAAACACGCAGAGGTGTTGCTGTTGCCTCTGCCTTGGACGGAGAGATACTAAGCGCCGATTCTCGCCAGGTATACCGTGGCATGGACGTTGGTACAGGAAAAGACCTGGCTGATTATCCCGCAGATATGCGATACCACCTTATCGACGTTGCCCCGGCTGGATATAAGTATAACCTCTACGAGTATCTGCGCGATGCCCGAAAGGCTGTCGACGACATCGAAAGCCGTGGTAAAAGGGTCGTGATTGTTGGTGGCACAGGGCTGTACGTCGAGTCTCTGCTCAAGGGTATCATTCTACCCGAAGTTCCTGAGAACAAAGAGCTGCGAGCAAGCCTCGCCGGCAAATCGCTCGACGAACTCGCCTCAATACTTGGCGAAATGAAAACCCTTCACAACGTTACCGACATCGACACGGCACAGCGTGCCATAAGGGCCATAGAGATTGAAAAGTACTATCTCGAGCACCCCGATGCCGCAGCCCTCGCACGCACGCCCAGACCTCTCGATGCTGTAATCGTTGGCGTAGATATTCCTCGCGACGACCGTCGACGGCTGATAACACAACGCCTGCGACGCCGTTTCGACCAAGAAGGAATGCTCGACGAAGTGAAGACCCTTATCGACAGCGGCATCAACCCCGACGACCTGATTTACTACGGTCTTGAATACAAATACCTTACCCTATACGTAACCGGACAAATCGACCGGTCAACAATGGAGCGCGAACTAGAAATCGCCATTCACCAGTTTGCAAAACGACAGATGACATGGTTTCGAGGAATGGAGCGCAGAGGATTCGCTATCAACTGGTTGCCCTACGACATTTCAGACAGTGAGTTTGTCGACCGTGTAAAAGAGCTATGCTGAGGCGCGTACTGTCGGTGATAATGATTGCAGTGTCGGCAATGCGTTTGGCTGCCGACACAGTAATTGCCGACAGCTTGTATATCACCGATACCGCCTCCCCAATGCGCGAGATAATGTATCTCCTGCGTTTCAAGCCCGATAAATACTACGATATCAACGTAGATTTGTACTGGAATTACTCCGACAGCACATTTGTTAAAGCCGAATTCGCCATTCCCCCACTCACCGCAATCGACAATACCGACATGGCATTGTTTGAGTGCCGGATCTACGAGAAATCCGACCGCGGCGAGAATCTGTTGGCAACCTACGACGATGCCGTAAGATACGACCGTGGGCGCGATGCTGCTTTCTCTGCTTTGCTCCGCGCCGATGCCAACGGCGCGACCTTGGCGTTCGGCGACAAGCACGCCCAGACAGCTCACAATGTCAATTTTAACAGATACAACCCCTGCACATTAGCCTTCTCAACCGACCGCAGGGCCGACTTGGTAGCGCACACTCTCATTACTCGACGGGGAGAACTATGTCGGCATTGCGAGGGCGAATTTGACACCAACACCGACAATCCTGTCACAGGTGTATGGTCGTATCTCGACCGCGACACCGACCCGGAGAAAGTTGCCGGAGCTATCGACTACAAAATCGCAGTCGTAGCCGACACCACCGGTGAATACCGTATAATATACCTTGGCAACGACAGCCTTGGCTGGCGAAGAGGCGATGTAAAAGGATACCTCAAAGCAACACCATTCGAAGGGCATTACAACCTTGAATGGCACGACCATTCCGGAAATGTTCACAATGTCGACGCCAGCGCCGACCTGCTCCTCGACGGAAAGGTGCTTAGGCTCAACCTGCCATTGATTGGAACTACGCTGCGATTTGTCAAAGATTGAAAGGCGGCGCGGGCTCATCGCAACAAAAAAAGCTTACCGATTACAATCTTTTTATATCATTTTGATGATTTGATTTGCGGAAGTTAAACTTTTGTTGTAATTTCGGCTTTATTTCACATGGAACACAACTAACCTTAGATAATGGACACAAAGCTTATGACAAAAGCAGCCGACAATATCCGAATTTTGGCTGCTTCGATGGTCGAAAAGGCCAAATCGGGTCACCCCGGCGGTGCTATGGGTGGCGCAGACTTCGTGAATGTTCTGTACTCTTCATTCCTGGTTTCAGACCCCGATGATCCAACTTGGTTCGCTCGCGACCGTTTCTTCCTTGACCCCGGACACATGTCGTCGATGCTATATTCGGCGCTCGCTCTTACCGGTAAATACACTCCCGAAGAACTATCACAGTTCCGTCAGTGGGGTTCTGTTACTCCAGGCCACCCCGAACTCGACCCTGCCCGTGGTGTCGAAAACACTTCCGGACCTCTGGGACAAGGACACACCATGGCTGTTGGATGCGCTATTGCCGAGAGGTTCCTCGAAGCTCGTTTCGGCAACGTGGTTAGTCATAAAACTTATGCCTTTATCAGCGACGGCGGCATACAGGAAGAAATTTCTCAAGGTGCCGGTCGTATTGCCGGTTTCCTTGGTCTGTCGAACCTGATTATGTTCTACGACTGCAACAAGGTACAGCTTTCTACAATGGTCGACGCTGTCGACACCGAGGATTACGCTGCTAAATACCGCGCTTGGCACTGGAATGTTATCGAAATCGACGGTAACGATCCCCTCGCTATCGCCGACGCACTGCTCAAAGCTCAGGCCGAGACCGAGCGCCCCACTATCATCATTGGCCATACCACTATGGGCAAGGGCGCGGTGAAAGCCGACGGCGAATCTTTCGAAGGAAAATGCTCTACCCACGGACAGCCCCTCAGCAGCAGCGGTGCTGACTATGCTTGCACTATCAAGAACCTTGGCGGCGACCCCGAAAATCCCTGGGTTATCTTCGACGACGTGAAAGAAATGTACGCACGCCGTGCCGAAGAACTGCGCAAAATCGTTGCTACACGACGCGCTGATTTCGCTGCTTGGGCAAACGCTAATCCCGAAAAAGCAGAGGAGCTAAAGGCATATCTCGAAGGCGTTCTTCCTCAGATCGACTATACTGCTATCGCTCACAAAGCTAACACTTCTACCCGTCAGGCTTCGGCCGACGTGCTCGGCGTTCTCGCTGAAAAGGTTGGCAACATGATCGTATCTTCGGCCGACCTCGCAAACAGCGACAAGACCGACGGATTCCTCAAGAAAACCCACGCATTCACCAAGGGCGACTTCACCGGCGCATTCCTTCAGGCCGGTGTAAGCGAACTTACCATGGCTTGCATCATGAACGGTATCGCTCTCCACGGCGGCGTATGGTGCGCTTGTGGCACATTCTTCGTATTCTCCGACTACATGAAGCCCGCAGTGCGCATGGCAGCACTCATGGAGCAGCCTGTTAAATACATCTGGACGCACGATGCTTTCCGCGTTGGCGAAGACGGTCCTACCCACGAGCCTATCGAGCAGGAAGCTCAGATTCGACTCATGGAGATGATCAACAACTTCAACGGAGAGCAGGCTATGCTCGTTCTTCGTCCTGCCGACGCTGCCGAGACTTCGGTTGCATACCAGATGGCTATGGAGAACCGCCATGCTCCCACTGCGCTGATTCTTTCGCGCCAGGACATCAAAGACCTCCCCGCTCCCGAAGGCCAGACTCGCGCAGAGGCTGCCAAGGGCGCTTTCAAAGGCGGTTATACAGTTATCGCGCCTGCAGGCACTCCCGACGTCGTTCTCGTAGCCGACGGCTCTGAGGTATCTTTGCTTTGCGAAGTAGCTGTGCTGCTCGAAGCCGACGGTATCAAGGCTTCGGTCGTTTCGATGCCCTCGATCGGTTTGTTCAACCGTCAGGACCGCGCTTACCGCGACCAGGTTCTCCCCGCCGGTGTACCCCACTTCGGCCTCACTGCAGGTCTGCCTATCACAATCCGCATGATCAACGGATTCAACGGCACTGTATACGGCATGGAACGCTTCGGCGCTTCGGCTCCATACAAGGTTCTCGACGAGAAATTCGGTTTCACTGCGGCCAACATCTACACTCAGGTCCGCAACTCTCTCGCTTAATTCACCAATCAAGATATCAGAGCGCGTACCTGCCCGGTACGCGCTCTTTTAATACTATGAAACTACATTTTTTACTCGCTGTAGCTATCGCGGCCACAGGCCTACTCGCTGCTTGTGGTGGCAGCAAGGCCGAAAACAAAGATAATCAAGAACCCTCAAAACCGGTAAAGGAAACAGGCTTCGCCCGTGGCGCTGACGTCAGCTGGGTGACCGAACTCGAAGCAACCGGCCACAAATTCTACACTCCCGATTCGCCGCGTGTCGAAAAAGAACTCATGGAACTGCTACGCGACGACTGCGGTGTCAACTCTATCCGTCTGCGAGTGTGGGTAAACCCCGAGAGCAAATGGAACAGCATCGAAGATGTGGTCGTTAAAGCAAAACGAGCCGAAGGCCTCGGACTGCGTACAATGATTGATTTCCACTTCTCCGACACATGGGCCGACCCGGGTCATCAGGACATGCCCAAGGCTTGGAAGGACCTGCCTTTCGACGAACTGTGCAAGGCCGTCGCAAACCATGTCGACGAGACTCTAAAAGCCCTCAAAGAGGCCGGTGTGACTCCTGAGTGGGTACAGATTGGCAACGAAACTACTCCGGGTATGATGCTCCCTGTAGGCTCTATCGACAACCCGGCACAACTCACGGCCCTAAACAATGCCGGTTACGATGCTGTAAAGGCCGTTTTCCCCGAAGCCAAGGTGATTGTTCACCTCGACGGCGGACATGCCCAAGCTCGCTACGACCGCATGTTCGACGCTCTCGAAGCAAACGGCGGACGATACGATATGATTGGCATGTCGCTTTATCCCTATTGGGCCTCGAAAGACAACGACGAATCTGCATGGCTCGAAGTTGCCGACAATTGCGTGGCAAACATCAATCATCTAAAAGAAAAGTACAATAAGCCCATTATGCTTTGCGAAATAGGCATGCACTGGGACAAAGGCGAGGAATGCAAGGCTCTGATCGAGCATATGATGAATGCAGATATCGAAGGCGTTTTCTATTGGGAACCCGAAGCTCCTGCAAACTACAACGGCGGCTACCAGCTCGGATGCTTTGACAACGACGCTCCTACCGTAGCCCTAATGGCTTTCAAGAAATAATATCAATCCAATATAACATTCGAGCGCCGGGGCAATGTGGCTCCGGCGCTCGTTTTAGTTAATCAGATACATTAAGTTGCTTCAGGGCTTCGATAGAGGTTTCATCTCCTTGCTCGGCTGCCAACTGATACCATTTTATGGCCTCTACGGTATCTCTCCGTACCGCGAGGCCGTTTTCGCATATCCATGCGAGCTGACGCTGTGCGCGGGCATGCCCTTGCTCGGCTGCCTTGCGGTACCATTTTGCAGCGGCTGCATAATTTCGACGTACTCCGGAGCCTTCTTCATACAGCGACCCAAGGTTATATTGTGATTCAGGCTCGCCCTGCTCGGCGGCAGCCTTGGTCCACTTGAAGGCTGCTTTATCATTCTTTTTAGTGCCTATTCCAAAGGTATACAGCATGGCAAGATTCTTTTGGGCCGCAATCTCTCCTTGCTCGGCTGCCGATTTGATCAATTCGAAGCCTTTTATATCGTTTCTCATCACACCAAAGCCTCCACAGTACATGTACCCGAGATTGCACTGCGCATATGCGTTTCCTTGATCGGCAGCCCTTTTATACCACGAGATAGCTTTAGCGTAGTTCTGGGGCACGCCAAGTCCTTCAAAATACATCATACCAAGGTTTGCCTGTGCATCAGAATGTCCATTTTCGGCTGCTTTTCGCAACCATTTCACTGCCTTGATATAATTCTGTTCTACTCCTAAACCGTCTTTATAGAGTGAGCCTACATAGCTTTGTGCATCTATATTGCCTTGTTCGGCTGAGCGCAGACTCCATTTGAAAGCTTCCTCATAGTCTTGCGACACTCCGAGCCCATGAAAATACATCGAGCCGACAATCAGTTGCGCCAATGCATTTCCGTTCTCGGCAGAAACGATGAAACACTGATATGCCTTTTCGTAGTCCTGACCGGGGCCGTCTTCATAGTAGACCTTTCCTTCATTTAATTTTTCGAGCGCGATTTGCTCTGGCGTTTTATTGCACGACAACAGGCACACCGACATTAACGCGACAATAAATATGCGCAGGCAATTGGTATTGAGAGTAAAATGCATCGTGATAACTTAAATATGACAGTGGCCTCGCCCGATGCGAGGCCACTGTTGATTATTCTATCTCTTGTACTTAGAGGCCACGGTAGTCGCGGCTGTAGCGTAGCATCTGGTCGGGATAGTTTTCGCTATAGTCGACCTTGATGTCGGTGATTTTACCCGACTCATCGCGTACGGCTGTGTAAACAGGATTGACAAAGCCCTTATAAGGTGCGATGTTGAGGGTGGCGTAGCGGTCGAGCACCTGCTGGTGAAGTTTGGGGTCAACCTTCACTGCATACTGTTCTACAAGCTCGCAGGCCGCTGCGTAATCGCCGGTCGAGCGTATGTGCTGGATTTCGGCGAGGAGCTGGCCAAAGAGGCCGCGCAGGGCTTCGTAGTCGTTGATTTGTACGTAGGTCTTACCGTCTTTCTCTACGAGTTCGATCACATTGTCGGCCTTGCCATGCTCATATGCCCACTCGGCGATGAGTTTGCGGTTGCGCATGTGTGCTTCTTCTACATCCTTGCCGGGCTCGATGCGCATCAGCTGAGTCATCATACCGTTGAGGATATATTTGTAGTACTCGGCCTTGTAAGCGTCGGGGTTGTCGAGCAGACCGATTTCAAGTAGTTTCGGATCGGCAAGATAATACAGCGCGAAAAGGTCGGCACGAGCCTCCTCGATTGTCGAGCCGTGAGCCTTGAGGGCGTCGGGGTCTACTCCGGGCAGGAGCTTGCCTGAGCCATGGCCGAGACATTCGTGAAGGTCGGTATGGAGGTTGTCGGTGATAAAGAGATACTGGTCGAGCAATTCGCGGGTAGGCTGGTCGATTACGAATTCTTCGTTGAAACCATTGCCATGGCTGGCTGCATCATATGCCTGGGTGATATTCTCGATAGTTACCGATTTTGAGCCGTGGTTGGCACGAATCCAGTTGGCGTTGGGAAGGTTGATACCGATAGGGGTGGCCGGATATGCGTCACCCGCAAGGATTGCGGCGGTGATTACCTTGGCCGAAACTCCTTTTACCTTGTCTTTCTTGAACTGCGCATCTACGGGCGAGTTGTCCTCGAACCACTGTGCGTTGCCCGACAGGATTTCGGTACGCTCGCTGGCTTCGTTGTTCTTGAAGTTGACAATCGACTCCCACGAGCCGGTCATGCCAAGGGGATCGCCGTAGCTTTCGATAAAGCCGTTGATAAAGTCTACCTGCGATGCTGTGTCCTCGGCCCATTCAATCGAGTAGCGGTCGAATGTTGCAAGGTCGCCGGTGGTATAATATTCGATGAGCGATTTGATTGTGGCTCGCTGGGCTTCGTTTTCTGCATAGGCGGCGGCACTGTCGAGGTTTGCTACGATATGCTCGATAGCGTTGCTGTAGAGTCCGCCAATCTTATACTGCTCTTCTACAACCTTGCCGTCAACCTTTTTGAGGCGGGTATTGAGACCGTACGATATAGGAGTAAGGTCGTCGGCCTTCTTGATTGAGTTGTAATAGGCTTCAACCTCGGCCTGCGACAGACCCTTGTCGTAGAAGTTGCATGCCGATGTAGCGATAAGGTCTTCGCCCTGCGCCTGGTTTACACGTTTGGCATCCACGGCAGGGTTGAAGATGATTTCTACCAATTCCTCCGCATTAGCAGGTGCTGTGCCCTCGGGGAGCTTGGCAAGCTGCGCGGTCAGGAAGTCGCGGCTGAATGCAGGGGTGAATTTATCGGTCGAATAATGGTGGTGTATGCCGTTGCCAAACCACACCTGCTTCATGTATGTCTCAAATGCCTTGTAGTCGGCATCGCTCTTATCGCCGTCATAGTTGGTATAGACAGCTTCGAGCATATTACGGATAGGAAGGTTCTGGGCATAGTTCTGGTCCCAGAGGATATCGCGACCCCAGAGGGCGGCCTCCTGTAGGTAATAAACTAAAATCTTCTGGTTTAGGCTCAGCTTCTCGAAATCGGGAACTTTGTAACGAAGCACCTCGATATCGGCGAAGCGGTCGACGGTGTAGTCGAAATCGTCGGCAGGGGCCTTTTCGGCGGTTCGGCTGCACGACGGAGCCATCATAAGCGTGGTCATTGCGGCTGCGATAATGAGTTTTTTCATTCTTATTAGGTTTATTACTATTTTGTTGTCTCTTTTTATCGAGTATTTTACAGTTCTGATTAGTCTACCCACTCGGATTTTTCGCGCTTCGACGCTCCGTACTTTGTCACTGTAGGGTTTTCCTTGCAATAGCTGCAGAAAGGCACAGGACGGTCGCGGAGGCGTTTCAGCTGGCTTACATCGCGAACCGACGACACATCTATCCAATCGCCCGACTGATGCTCGAATCGCGTGCCACAGGCCTTATTAAGGTGTCCGACGCACGCACTGATTGAACACGGGTAAATCTTATCGCCAACCACAGATATGCACCCACGGTTAAAGCATTTGAAATGCGACACTCTACCGTTCTGCTTTTTATCTGGATCGAGTGCGAAACGAAGAAATGCACCGTCCTCGCCACGATCGCCAAAAACCTCGTAGCTCACTCCCTTTGCGCGGCACAGCGCCTCGGCGGCATCGTAGTCAAAGGCTATCGGATAGCGCGTTATTGCAAGCTCTACACCGTTATCTCGGGCCGACACCCAAAACTCATCTGTCATTTTAGGCAACAATATGCCGTTTGTAAACAACTGTATGCGAGTTGTGGGGAAATGCCGCCTCATCAACCCCATTGCCTCAGGCAAATGCGGGTACAACAAAGTCTCCCCTCCGATAAGGTAAACCACGTCGAGCCCGGCACCGACAGCTTTACCAAGATGAGAAGCGGCACATTCAAGCTGTTCAACGCTCTCAAACTCCTTGACAGCAAGCGGGCTATAGTGCGTACAACCCTTACAGTTGAGATTGCAATAATCACTAAGGACAAACTCAAGGCGCAAAGGCTCACGTCGATGAGCTTGCACCGACGCTATGAAGTTGCGGATTTTTTTGAATATTTTCTGCATTTCATCGCAAAAATACAAAAAAACGTGCAATATAGCAAAGAATTTTGTCCCCAAGCACCGCGCCTCATCAAAGCACACCACACAAAAGCTATCATTTTCCGATGAGAAACCTTTATGAAAAGAAAAGCGCCGAAAATCATTTGATTTTCAGCGCACTGTGACCCCGAAGAGGCCGGGGTATATCTTTGTAACTAAGCAGCTATCAAAATATTGTAATGCCGTCACTCCGTTTGTTCAAGAATTGCACACGGCATTAATTCAATGTTCTTACCAATTATTCCATTTGGATAGTACAAGGTTAATGCTTTTTTGCCTATATTCAGGCATCTAAGACGTTAAAAATGCCTTATATGTCAACACTTAGAGCATGGCGGCAATCTGCTTTTCTACGGCAGTACGGATGAACGAGTTTATCGACACTCCCGCTTGTTTGGCGAGGTAGGCAACTCGTGTGTGTATGTCGGGGGTAAGACGCACGTTGAGCGAACCGGAATAGCTCTTGTGGGGCTCAATACCTTCTTCTTCGCAATATGCAAGATAATCGTCTACTGCCTCGTGAAAGGCACTGGTCAGTTCTGCAACGCTTTCGCCTTCAAAGTTCACAAGACCGTCGATACCTTCGATTTTACCAAAAAATACGCCGTCAGCTTCGCTGAAAGCTACCGAACCGATAAAGTCTTTATATTTCAATGTATTCATATCAATCCTTCGTTTTTAAGATAATCATAAACCTGTTTCATTACATATCCTTTGATGATATTGCCAGGATGTGGCTTGTGGAGCATTATAGGCTTCTTGCCTTCGCCTTTGAAGATGACGCGCGAGCCTGAGGTTTTGCCTTTGTTGCCTGGAGTATAACCCAAAGCCACAAGCATACGTCTCATTTCCTCCCATGTAAAATCATTGGGTAGGTTAGTGAATCGGGCTATTAGTTTTTCTTTTGTTCCCATTCATTTTTATTTTGGTACAAAAGTAACTATTTTTTAGTTGCAAAACAAATCTGATAGACATTAAGTTCAAATTCAGTCAGTAATAATTCATAAAACACACCAATGCCTCCGCCGAATCCGTCAATGCCAAAAACAAAGCTTTCAGGGCATCTTCCAGGGATTTAGGATTGATGCTCAGAGTGGCTGCACACCCTTCTACCCACCGGAAATATCCCCTGACCCCCTATTAGACCAATTAGACCAATTAGACCTACCCAAAAATCCGCTGCCACATTACTTTTGTCCCAAGCACCGCGCCTCAGCGAAGCACCCACCACAAATTAGACCAACAAAAAAATCCCCCCGGCAGCACGAATTACTGCAGGGGGATTTTCATCGTAGGCCGGAGCAGAATCGAACTGCTATCTAAAGTTTAGGAAACTTCTATTCTATCCGTTGAACTACCGGCCCATTTAAAAAAGAATGAGAAACGAAATCAAAAAGATCTCAATTTCTCATTCTCCTCTCTCCTCTTGCGGTATGGACGGGGCTCGAACCCGCGACCTTCTGCGTGACAGGCAGACGATCTAACCAGCTGATCTACCACACCGTTTTTCAATCTTCTCGGTTGGAGAGGCATTAGCTTTATCGCTTTTGCACTGCAAAGTTACTACTGTTTTTTATTCTGTGCAAATTTTTTCGCAAAAAAATTTAAGAAAAATGCAATTTTGTCTGTTTTGGAGAATATTTTGGCCATTTAGTCGAAGATTTGACGCAATATTTCGAGACTTTTCAAGCTTTCGAGGCTCGTGAGGTGCATTTCATAGTAGTGTAAAATTACATCAAGTGCACGTCGACGTTCAAATCGCGCGATATTTATTAGCCCGCAACGCCTCAATGGCACTCGAGAAAGTGCAATCGCAGTACGAAAATCTGATCCTGCAAGATAATCTCCATGCAAAGGAACTGAACTTACCACCCTACCCTCGCGAAGATCTATCACTTTATTCGCAACTTCACCCTCAAGCTCCGGCACTATACCGAGAAATCTCGCCAAATGAAAAAAGAAGAATACTATAAAGTTCGCCGCCGAACGACTGTCCGCCTCACCATAAAAAGCAAGCGCATCGAATAGAAAGGCACTGAGCGCAGGGTCGGCCTCACTACGGCGCAGCAACACATCGAGCGCCTCGGCGATAAACGCCGACCCTGCAACGCGCATTGGCGACAGATTCATGCCTGGGGACTTAGGCAAGGGCATAAGATCACGAACAGTAACAACATCCCTGTCGGCACGTACATCTGCCACAGCCTCAAACAGCGACAATGGCGACGTAAGAGCTCGCCGACGTTTTGCCTCGCGACTATTACCCGAAGGCATAACGACACTCATTCGCCCATACTCATCGCTCCATACTGATAGCAGGTTGCGACTATCATTTACCTTTACAGTCCTAAGCGCTATACAATAAATATTCTTAAGCATCTCGACTAACCCCCATCCGGGTACAATATCATTAACAAAAATCTAAACTAACTCTCACAAAAGACAACTATCAAAAGCAACTCAGCACAATGCCGTTTACTTAAGGCATAGATGCACAAAACCGACGTGCTCGTTGCCACAGTCATCCTCCCACTCTCTCGCAGGGTCGCGCCACAATGCTATTAACTTAAGGGGTGATTACTCAAAAGGACAGCAACGATAGGAGCTTGGCTCTCCGAGACAAGCCTCGGTTAGGCGATGCATATTCATTGATTATCAACATCATATCCAATCACCCTCTCGTAGGGTCGCGGCATAATGCTGTTTACTTAAGGGCATCTGCATCCCCCACTCTCGTAGGGTCGCGGCACAATGCTATTAACTTAAGCCAAAAGAGTGTCAGAGATAGGAGCTTGGCTCTCCGAGACAAGCCTCGGTTAGGCGATGCATATTCATTGATTATCAACATCATATCCAATCGTCCACTCGTAGGGTCGCGGCATGCCGCAATGTCACTAAGTTAAGGGCAAACGCCACCCGGGCCTCTCGTAGGGTCGCGGCATGCCGCGACCGGGTAGGCGATACTATCTCTTTGATAATCAACTGCAAATGTTTTTGTCACCCGGTCGCGGCATGCCGCGACCCTACGAGAGGGTGTATTGAAAAAAAAGATTTTTATGCTTAACTTAGTGACATTGCGGCATGCCGCGACCGGGCAGAAGTGCATTTATAAAATTATCGACAGAGAAACACATCCCACGCCCAATCCGCAGCATACCGCAACCCTACGAGAGGGTATTCAGATAGAGCGTTGAGTACATGTCACCTCGCCGTAACCTATCTCGAGAGCCAAGCTACTTGCTCGAAGAGCATTACTTTACCGAACCCCAGCATTACGAAGTTTGCCGGGGACTACATCTCACCTCAGCTGAATAGTGTCGAAGACACTGCCCATTAGACAGTAAAGCATCTATCGCAAGCACATTTTTGCCCTTAACCGCGGCCGTTCCACAAAAGCTATTACCTAAACTCTAAACTATAAACTCTAAACCGGGTCGCAACGAGAAAATAGTGTCGAAGACACTGCCCATTAGACAGTAAAGCATCTATCGCAAGCACCTTTTTTGCCATTAACCGCGGCCGTTCCACAAAAGCTATTACCTAAACTCTAAACTATAAACTCTAAACCGGGTCTCAACGAGAAAATAGTGTCGAACACACTGCCCATTAGACAGTAAAGCATCTATCGCAAGCACATTTTTGCCCTTAACCACTACCGTCCCACAAAAGCTATTACCTAAACTCTAAACTATAAACACTAAACCGGGCTGCATCGAAAAAGCCCGGCGATAGTATCGCCGGGCTTATATATTCAATATCGAATATGATTACTCTGCTGCGGGAGCGTCGGCTGCGGGCAGTTCGGGCTCCTGAGCCTTTGCTTCAGCTACAGGGTTCTCGGCTGCTGCAGTGGTTTTACGACGGCTGCGGCGGGTCTTAGCCTTGGTTTCAGTCTTGTCCTTGAGCATAGCTTCGTTGTAGTCTACCAGCTCAATGAAGCAAGTTTTAGCGTTGTCACCAAGACGGTTGCCGGTCTTAAGGATACGGGTGTATCCGCCGGGACGCTGGGCGATCTTTTCTGCGATCTCCTGGAAGAGGATCTTAACAGCCTCTTTGTTCTGGAGATAACCGAAAACAACGCGGCGGTTGGTCATTGTGTCTTCCTTAGCGCGGTTGATGAGGGGCTCGGCATATACGCGAAGTGCCTTTGCCTTTGCAAGTGTTGTGTAGATGCGCTTGTGCAGGATGAGCGAGATCGTCATGTTAGCCAGCAGTGAGTCGCGGTGACCCTTCTGACGGCTAAGGTGGTTGAATTTTTTATTGTGTCGCATCGGGCTTATTCTTTATCGAGTTTGTATTTGGAGATATCCATGCCGAACGAGAGATTCAGACTCGTAAGGAGGTCTTCGAGTTCGACCAAGGATTTTTTACCGAAGTTGCGGAATTTAAGCAAGTCGGTTTTATTGAATACCACTAGCTCGGCGAGGGTTTCGACCTCGGCGCTCTTAAGGCAGTTGAGGGCACGGACTGAGAGCTGCATATCAACCAGCTTCGATTTGAGAAGTTGGCGCATATGCAATACCTCTTCATCGAATTCCTCGCCCGGATCTGTCTCGGTGGTCTCAAGAGTGATTTTCTCGTCGCTGAACAGCATGAAATGATAAATCAATATCTTTGCTGCTTCTTTGACGGCATCCTTGGGCAATATCGACCCATTGGTGCTTATCTCGAGAGTCAGTTTGTCGTAGTCGGTTTTCTGGTCTACGCGGTAGTTTTCGACGGTGTATTTGACGTTTTTGATCGGGGTGTAGATTGAGTCGATGGCAATTGTGTCGATATCATCCTGTGGGGTGACATTCTCCTCTGCCGGTACCCAGCCTCGACCCTTGTTGATCGTCAGTACGATAGTGAAACCTGCGTCGGGATCCAAATGACAAATCACCAAGTCCGGGTTCATGACCTCGAAGGCCGTGAGCGACTTGGCAATGTCGCCGGCTGTGAACACTTCTTTGCCTGAAACGGTGATGGTGACACGCTCGTAGTCGCTGTCTTCAACCTTCTGCTTGAGGTCGACCTGCTTTAGGTTAAGGATGATATTGGTTACATCTTCCTTAACGCCGGGTACGGCATCGAATTCGTTCTTAACGCCGTCGATTCGTATCGACGATATCGCATAGCCTTCGAGCGACGAAAGCAGCACGCGACGGAGGGCGTTGCCCACGGTGATGCCATAGCCGGGCTCCAAAGGCTTGAACTCGAACTTGCCGTAGAAGTTTGAAGCTTCTACCATTACTACCTCTTCAGGTTTTTGGAATGCTAATATAGCCATGGATCTGAAATATTGTATAAGATTACTTAGAGTAGAGCTCGACAATCAGCTGCTCCTTGATGTTCTCGGGGATGTCTTCGCGGGCGGGGACGTGAAGGAATTTACCGCTACGGGTAGTTTCGTCCCATTCTATCCAGGGATATTTGCTGTGGTTGAATCCTGCAAGGGCATCAGCGATTACCTCAAGTGACTTGCTGCGCTCACGTACACCTACTACGTCACCGGGTTTTACTGAGTAAGATGCGATGTTTACAACTTCTCCGTTTACGATGATGTGACGGTGCAGTACAAGCTGACGAGCTGCCGCACGGGTAGGTGCGATACCTAAACGGTATACTACGTTGTCGAGACGGCTCTCAAGAAGCTGAAGGAGGATCTCACCGGTAATACCTTTGAGGCTCGAAGCTTTCTCGAAGAGGTTGCGGAACTGACGCTCAAGTACACCATAGGTGTATTTAGCTTTCTGTTTCTCGCGAAGCTGTACGCCGTACTCGCTCGTTTTGCGGCGCTTGTTTGCACCGTGCTGACCGGGGGGAAGTTACGACGTGCGAGCACTTTGTCTTCTCCGAAAATCGGTTCGCCGAACTTACGGGCTATTTTGGTCTTGGGACCTGTGTATCTTGCCATTGTATTGAAATCATTTTATCGGGATGAAGCCTTGGTTTCCTGGGGCGCCTGCTCAGCGCTGCTCCGGCGCAGCCGCGACCGTAGAGAGGTGATCTAAAATACGGTCTATTCGCCTGAAGCGCGTTGTGAGAGGTCTGCCGCTTGTCGGATGCCGCTCATGCATTGGCGTGCATGGCTGGCTAAATCCCGCGTGTTGATGTTTGTGGTTTACTAAAAGCGAAAGCAGAGCCATTAACCGGTTTATGCCGGTACCGGGCTCTGAGCCTCAGACTCTACGACGTTTCGGAGGACGGCAACCGTTGTGAGGAAGCGGGGTAACGTCGATGATTTCGGTTACTTTGATACCTGCGCCATCTATTGTGCGGACTGCCGACTCACGGCCGTTGCCCGGACCTTTTAGATAAGCTTTCACTTTGCGGAGACCAAGATCATAAGCTATCTTGGCGCAATCCTGGGCAGCCATCTGGGCAGCATACGGAGTGTTCTTCTTAGAACCACGGAAGCCCATCTTGCCTGCACTCGACCATGAGATTACCTGGCCTTCGCTGTTGGCTAAGCAGACAATGATATTGTTGAAAGACGAGTGAACGTGGAGCTGGCCTTCTGCGCCAACCTTGACGTTACGTTTCTTTGCTGCGACTGTTTTTTTTGCCATGTTAATTCTTATTTAGTAGCTTTCTTCTTGTTAGCAACGGTTTTCTTGCGGCCCTTGCGGGTGCGGGCGTTGTTCTTAGTGCTCTGGCCACGAACGGGCAGACCGTTACGGTGACGGATGCCACGGTAGCAGCCGATATCCATCAGGCGTTTGATGTTGAGCTGAATCTCGCTGCGGAGGTCACCTTCTACTTTGTAGTCTGTGCCGATTACCTCGCGTACGCGTGCGGCTTCGCTGTCAGTCCAATCCTGTACCTTGGTGTTGACGTCGATGCCGGCTTTATTCAGAATTGCGCGGGCAGCGCTGCGGCCGATGCCGAAGATATAGGTCAAGGCGATTTCACCTCTTTTGTTTTGGGGGAGGTCAACTCCCACTATACGTACTGCCATAATACTTTATCCTTGACGTAGTTTGTATTTGGGGTTTTTCTTATTGATGACATAAAGACGTCCCTTGCGGCGGACGATCTTGCTGTCCGGTGTGCGTTTCTTTACAGAAGCTCTTACTTTCATATCTTTTAGTGTTTCGATTATTTATAGCGGAAAGCAATGCGTCCTTTAGACAGGTCATAGGGTGTCATTTCTACTCGCACTTTGTCGCCGGGCAATATCTTGATATAATGCATGCGCATCTTGCCCGATATATGTGCCGTAATCTCATGACCGTTCTCGAGCTCCACGCGGAACATTGCGTTAGACAGAGCCTCGATGATTGTACCGTCCTGTTCGATTGCTGATTGTTTTGCCATAGATAGGTGTTTAAATAAATTTATCTTTTAATACATCCTTGATGTAGTCAAAAGTGGTGAGGATTTCAATCTTGTCATTCACCATGGCAAGCGTGTGCTCATAGTGCGCCGACGGTTTGCGGTCGCGTGTAAGAGCCTCCCAGCCATTGGGCGCGATGACAATATTGCGACTGCCCATATTGATCATGGGCTCGATACAGAAACACATGCCGTTGGCAAGGCGGGGGCCTATACCGCGGCGTCCGTAATTAGCCACCTCGGGGCTCTCGTGCATCTTTCGTCCTATGCCATGACCGGTCATCTCGCGGACAACGCTATAACCGCGGCGTTCGCAATATGTCTGGATAGCATTGGAGATGTCGCCGATACGAGCTCCTATCTTGGCGGCTTCGATGCCCACATAAAGGGCTTCTTTGGTTGTGCGCAGCAGTGCCATCTTCTCCGGCGAAACAGTGCCCACCGCAAAAGTATAGCAGGAGTCTCCGCAAAATCCATCTTTCTCAACCACTGTATCGATACCGATGATATCGCCGTCGAGCAACACTCGGTCACTGGGGAAACCGTGAACCACGGTCTCGTTAACCTCGATACATAGCGTGGCCGGAAATCCTTCGTACCCTAAGCAGGCAGGCTTGCCACCATTGTCAAGGATAAACTCCCTGGCAATGGTGTCGAGCTTGCGTGTGGTTACGCCGGGTTCAATCCAGCGGGCCACCTCGCCCAGAGTCTGGCTCACGAGCGTCGACGAACTCCGCATGGTTTCGACTTCTTCCGGTGTCTTGAGATAAATCATTTAAGCGTAGATATTGGTTGTTGGCTTGCGTCGTGATTAATAAGCCTGCCCTGTTGTGCGACCCTTAATCTTGCCTTCTTTCATAAGGCCGTCATAATGGTGCATCATCAGGTGCGACTCGATCTGCTGCAAGGTGTCCAGAACTACACCCACCATAATCAGCAGCGATGTACCGCCGAAGAACTGGGCAAAATTCTGGCTGATGCCGAAGAATCGTGCGAACGCAGGCAGGATAGCTACCACACCCAGGAAAATCGAACCCGGCAGTGTGATACGCGACATGATGGCATCGAGATACTCAGCCGTCTTCTTTCCGGGTTTAACGCCGGGGATAAATCCATTGTTGCGCTTCATATCCTCGGCCATCTGAGTGGGGCGCACTGTAATGGCGGTATAGAAATATGTAAACGCTACGATGAGTACGAAGAAGACAAAATTGTACCAGAAGCCGTTGATGTCGGTGAAAGCATGCATGAATCCGCTCTCGCCTCCGCGGAAGCCCGCAAGGGTCATGGGGATAAACATGATAGCCTGGGCAAAAATGATAGGCATTACACCGGCGGCATTTACCTTCAAGGGGATGTACTGGCGGGCACCACCGTACTGGCGGTTGCCTACGATACGCTTGGCATACTGCACAGGCACCTTACGTGTACCCTGCACAAGAAGCACTGCGCCTACGGTTACTGCGAAAAGCAGTACAATCTCTACCAAGAACATCACAAGACCACCCTGGCCGGTACCCTGACCGGGAAGACGGTTTGTGAACTCGAAAATAAGAGCCTGCGGCAGACGCGCAATGATACCTACAAGAATGATGAAGGAAATACCATTGCCGATACCGCGGTCGGTGATACGCTCACCAAGCCACATGATAAACATCGAACCGGCAGTGAGAATCAGGGTCAGGTAAACTACCGTCCAGAATCCCAGCTGGAGAGTACTGCCGTTGGCGGCACCATTCACCTGCACCTGAAGGTTGATCAGGTAGACCGGAGCCTGCAGGAAAAGAATGAGCACCGTCAGATAGCGGGTGTACTGGTTCATTTTCTGACGGCCGCTCTCGCCTTCGCGCTGCATCTTCTGGAACGACGGCAAAATCATGCCGCACAGCTGGATAACAATCGAAGCTGTGATATAAGGCATGATACCGAGTGCGAAGATCGACGCTTGCGAGAAAGCACCGCCCGAGAACATATCGACGAGCTGCATGATACCGCTCTTGTTGGTGAAACTCGAGAGCGCGTCGATGTCGCTGGGCGAAATGCCCGGCAACACCACATAGCAGCCTACTCGGTAGATAAACACCAGCAGGAGGGTAATCAGAAGTCGCTGACGCAGCTCCTCGATTGTCCAGATATTCTTAAGTGTCTCGAAAAATCTCATGATTACACTGTTTTGCAAGTACCGCCGGCAGCTTCAATGGCTGCTTTAGCTGCGGCAGAGAAGGCATTCGCTTCAACTGTGAGCGCTTTGTTGACGCTACCGTTGGCCAAAACTTTTACGAGTTGGTCGCGGCGTACGTAACCGGCCTGACGAAGCTCTTCGATGCCTACTGCTGTCAGCTGGCGTGCTTCAGCAAACTGCGAAATGAGATCGAGGTTGATTGCCTTGTATTGTACACGGTTGATATTCTTGAAACCGAATTTGGGAAGACGGCGCTGCAGAGGCATCTGGCCACCTTCGAAACCGATTTTACGCGAGTAACCTGAACGCGATTTTGCGCCCTTGTGACCGCGGGTAGATGTACCGCCCTTGCCTGAGCCTGAGCCGCGGCCGATGCGGGTGCGGCGTTTTACGCTGCCTTTTGCGGGTTGTAAATTACTTAAATCCATTGTCGTATTTGTTTAGGCCTTGGTCACTTCTACCAAGTGGCGTACTTTGTTTACCATACCCATCACACTGGGAGTGTCTTCTTTCACTACAGTGTGATTCATTTTCTTGAGGCCGAGGGCATCAAGGGTCGCTTTCTGCACCTTCGGGCAGTTGATACGGCTCTTTATCTGTTTGATCTTAATCTGTGCCATTGTGGTATGATTTTAACCTTTGAAGACTTTCTCTACAGAAATACCGCGGTTCTGTGCTACGATAGCGGGTGAACGCATCTCGTCAAGAGCAGCGATAGTAGCCTTTACAAGGTTGTGGGGGTTAGACGAACCTTTCGACTTTGCAAGCACGTCGGTGACACCTACACTCTCGAGCACCGCACGCATAGCACCACCGGCCTTAACACCGGTACCGTGGCTGGCGGGCTTGAGGATGATGCGTGAACCACCGAACTTGGCTACCTGCTCGTGGGGGATAGTGCCCTTGTGAACCGGTACGCGGATAAGGTTCTTCTTAGCAGCCTCTACGCCCTTGGCGATAGCTGCCTGTACTTCGTTGGCTTTGCCAAGGCCGTAACCTACTACGCCGTCGCCATTACCTACAACCACAATGGCTGCAAAGGTAAATGTACGACCGCCCTTGGTAACCTTGGTAACGCGGTTGATAGCCACCAGACGGTCCTGAAGCTCAAGATCGCCGGTAGATTTTACTCTATTATTACGTTTTGCCATAATCGATTAGAATTTGAGGCCGGCGCTGCGGGCAGCATCAGCGAGTGATTTAACACGGCCGTGGAAGAGATAGCCGTTGCGGTCGAACACTACTTCGTTAATACCGGCTTCGAGAGCCTTTGCAGCTACGGCGGCGCCTACGAGCGCGGCAATCTCACACTTTGTGCCTTTTGACTCAAGGCCCTTCGATGATGTCGATACCAGGGTACGGCCGGCAAGATCGTCGATGAGCTGCACGTAGATCTGTTTATTGCTGCGGAAGACCGTCATGCGCGGACGCTCGGCAGTGCCGGAGATTTTACCGCGGATACGGGTCTTGATTTTGTTTCGTCTTTGTATCTTAGAAAACATGGTTGCCTACGTATTATATTATTTGGCGCCGGCCTTCTTGCCGGACTTGCGGCGGATAATCTCGCCGACGAACTTGATACCTTTGCCTTTGTAGGGTTCGGGCTTGCGGAGCGAACGAATCTTAGCGCATACCTGGCCAAGGAGCTGCTTGTCCTGGCTCTCGAGGATAATCAGCGGGTTCTTGTTACGCTCGCTCTTTGTCTCTACGCTTACCTCTGCGGGAAGCTTGATATATATTGCGTGGCTATAGCCCAAAGAGAGCTCCAGTACCTGGCCTGTTGCCTGGGCACGGTAGCCTACGCCTACTAATTCCATTTCTTTGCGGTAGCGCTGGTGTACGCCTTCGACCATATTATGGATCAGCGCACGATAAAGACCATGCTGAGCACGGTGTGCGATTTCGTCGCTGGGACGGGTTACCACTACATGGTTACCCTCTACACTTACATGGAGGTCGGGGTTAACGGCCTGACTCAACTCGCCGTATTTACCCTTTACGGTTACGACGTTGGTCTTTTCATCAACCGTAACGGTCACTCCTGCGGGGATTTCGATGGGTGCTTTACCTATTCGTGACATATTGTAAATTTTTACGGTTGATTAATATACGTAACACAGCACTTCGCCGCCGATCTTGAGCTCGGCAGCTGATTTGTTGGTCATCACACCACGCGAGGTGGAAAGGATGGCGATACCGAGACCGTTGAGTACGCGGGGCATGTCTTTGTAGCCTGTGTACTGACGAAGGCCGGGACGAGATACTCGCTTGAGGCCCTTGATAGCGTTGACACGGTCGACGGGATCATACTTAAGGGCGATCTTGATTGTGCCCTGGGGATTATTTTCTCCGTCTTCGAACTTGTAGTTCAGGATATAGCCCTGCTCGAAGAGGATTTTTGTAATCTCTTTTTTCAAGTTTGAGGCCGGGATTTCAACCACGCGGTGGTTGGCTTTGATAGCGTTCCTCAATCTTGTGAGATAATCTGCTATAGGATCTGTCATTGTTGTTGTTTTTAAATTGATTGAGCCGAAATGCCCAACAATATTTAAATCTCTGTTTTGTCAGGCCCTCCGAATGTCGGCCACCGGCCGATAGCGGAGTTGCCCGGAGTAGGTTTGCGGGAACTTACCAGCTTGCTTTCTTAACGCCGGGGATCAGACCTGCCGAAGCCATTTCGCGGAATTGGATACGCGAGATGCCGAAGGCACGCATGTAACCTTTGGGACGGCCGGTGATTGAGCAGCGGTTGTGCATGCGGATAGGCGAGGAATTCTTGGGAAGACGCTGCAGCTCCTGAGCAGCTTCATAGGCTGCGGCACGCTTTTCAGCATCGTCCTCGTGAGCTGCGTTCACGATCTTCTTCAAGGCGGCGCGGCGCTCGGCATACTTGGCTGCCAGGCGGGCACGCTTTACCTCGCGGGCTTTCATTGATTCTTTAGCCATACTTGCTATTAGTTGTTTTTAGCGTTTTTGAAGGGAAGGCCAAATGCTTTAAGCAGGGCGTAACCTTCTTCGTCGCTCTGAGCCGAAGTCACAAATGTGATGTTCATACCCATGAGCTTGTTGATGTTGTCGATGTTGATCTCGGGGAAGATGATCTGCTCGGTGATGCCGAGGGTGTAGTTGCCGCGGCCGTCGAGCTTGCCTTCGATACCCTTGAAGTCGCGGATACGGGGAAGGGCAACTCGGATGAGACGCTCGAGGAACTCATACATCTTCTCGCGACGCAGGGTCACGCGTACGCCCACGGGCATTTTCTTACGGAGCTTGAAGTTCGAGATATCCTTGCGCGAGAGAGTGGCAACTGCTTTCTGGCCTGTAATTGCTGTCAGCTCGGCGATGGCAGTCTCGATGAGTTTCTTGTCCTGAGTGGCGGCGCCGATGCCCTGATTGATAACGATCTTCTCAAGGCGGGGCACCTGCATCACGGTGGAGTAGTTGAACTCACTCTCCAAAGCCGGAACGATACGTTCCTTGTAGTCTTTTTGCAGTGATGTGGTCATTATTAGATTTCCTGATTGGATTTTTTAGAAATGCGTACAACCTTGCCGTCGACACGCTTGATAGCAATGCGGGTGGGCTTGCCGGTCTTGGGGTCTACAAGGTTAAGGTTGGAGATGTGAATGGGGGCTTCTTTCTTCACCAGACCGCCCTGGGGGTACTGCGCGGTGGGCTTGGTGGCCTTGGTCACCATGTTGATGCCCTCTACGATAGCACGGCCCTTGGTGCGCTGCACCTCGAGCACTCGGCCTGTCTTGCCCTTGTCCTCGCCGGCGAGAACGCAGACGGTATCGCCTTTGCGGATATAGATCTTGCTCATTATTCAGTGATTTAGAGCACCTCGGGTGCAAGTGAAACAATCTTCATGTTTTTGGCACGGAGCTCACGGGCTACCGGGCCGAAGATACGTGTGCCGCGGAGCTCACCGTCGTTCTTGAGCAGCACGCAGGCGTTGTCGTCGAAACGGATGTATGATCCGTCGGGACGGCGCACTTCCTTCTTGGTACGCACGATCATGGCGCGAGATACGGTGCCTTTCTTGACGTCGGCGCCGGGGATTGCGCTCTTTACCGTCACCACAATGATGTCACCTACCGATGCATAGCGACGGTCGGTGCCGCCCAGTACGTGAATACACAGTACTTCTTTGGCGCCCGAGTTGTCAGCTACGTTAAGACGTGATTCTGTCTGTATCATTGTTACTTAACTTTTTCGATGATTTCTACTAATCTCCAGCGTTTTGTCTTGCTGAGGGGACGGGTCTCCATCAGGCGTACGGTATCGCCTACGGAGCACTCGTTGTTTTCGTCGTGGGCATGATATTTCTTGCTCTTGTTGACGAATTTACCGTAAATCGGGTGTTTCTCTTTCCAGCGTACGGTGACGGTGATAGTCTTGTCACCTTTGTTGCTCGAAACTACGCCGATGCGCTCTTTGCGCAGATTGCGTTTTTCTTCCATTGTTCGCTGCTTATTTGTTGTTAAGTTCGCGCATGCGGAGCTCGGTCTTAACGCGTGCTATCATGCGGCGGTCGGCGGTGAGCTGGGCGGGGTTGTCCAGAGGGCTCACGGCATGATTCATACGAGCCTGCAGATATTCTTTCTCCATCTGTGCAAGGCGCTCGGTAAGATCAGCCGTAGCCATTTCGCGGATTTCTTCTTTCTTCATAACTTAATTACACGTTTTGGGTGGGGTCGTAGTCGCGGCGAACCACAAATTTGGTTACTACGGGTAGCTTCTGGGCTGCCAGGCGGAGTGCCTCCTTGGCGATATCGTAGCTTACGCCCTCTACCTCGATGATGATGCGGCCGGGGGTTACTGGCGCAACGAATCCTTCGGGGTTACCTTTACCTTTACCCATGCGGACTTCGGCAGGCTTCTTGGTGATAGGTTTGTCGGGGAAGATGCGAATCCAGATCTGACCCTGACGCTGCATATAACGTGTCACCGCGATACGGGCTGCTTCAATCTGGCGACCGGTGATCCACTTAGATTCAAGGGTCTTGATGCCAAACGAGCCAAATGCCAGAGTGTTACCGCGCTGGGCGTTGCCCTTCATGCGGCCTTTTTGTGAGCGGCGAAATTTGGTTTTCTTAGGCTGTAACATTTTTTATTTTGCTTACAGTGGTTTAACGGTTGTTTTTCGACGAGCGGAAACCGCCACGACGCTCACGGCCTTTGCCGGCATTGCTGCGACCTTCGTTCTTGGTTGCGGTGAATGCGGGAGCGAGGTCACGTTTGCCGTAAACCTCACCACGGCAGATCCATACCTTTACACCGATAACACCTACCTTGGTGTGAGCCTCGACCAGCGAATAGTCGATGTCGGCACGAAGAGTGTGCAGGGGTGTGCGGCCTTCTTTGAACATTTCCGAACGTGCCATTTCAGCACCGTTGAGACGGCCTGAAACCTGTACCTTGATGCCTTCGGCACCTGCACGCATCGAAGCGGCAACAGCCTGCTTCACTGCACGGCGGTATGCTACCTTGCCCTCGATCTGGCGAGCGATGTTGGCAGCTACGATTTCGGCATCGAGCTCGGGACGCTTAACCTCGTAGATGTTGATCTGTACGTCCTTGTCGGTGATTTTCTTGAGTTCCTCTTTGAGAGTCTCAACAGCCTGTCCGCCGGGGCCGATAATCTTGCCGGGGCGTGAAGTGCACACGGTGATTGTGATAAGTTTGAGTGTACGCTCGATTACGATACGCGAGACACTGCTGTTGGCCAGGCGTACGTTGAGGTATTCGCGGAGCTTGTAGTCTTCAAGGATGTTGTCGGGGTATTTGCCTTTTTCCGACCAGTTGGAGTCCCAGCCGCGGATAACGCCCAGGCGGTTGCTTATAGGATTAACTTTCTGTCCCATTTTTTATGCCTCGGTATTTTTGTTAGCGATAGTGTCAACAACCACTGTTACATGGTTCGAACGTTTGCGGATACGGTAGCCGCGGCCCTGGGGTGCGGTGCGCAGACGTTTGAGCATGGGAGCGCAGTTGACATAGATAGTGCTGATATATAATTCGCCGGCGTCGGCCTTGCGCTCGTTTTTCTGTTCCCAGTTAGCAACGGCGCTGCGGACGAGTTTTTCAAGGCGCTGCGCAGCCTCCTTGTTGGAGAAGTGCAGGATGCCAAGGGCGCGGCCTACTTCCTGACCGCGAACCATGTCGGCTACCAGGCGCATTTTGCGGGGCGAGGTGGGTACGTTGAGCAACTTTGCGAATGCTACGTTGCGCTGCTCGTCCTTGCGCTGGTTGGCTGATATTCTTTTTCTTTCACCCATTGTATTGTTTCGTCTTTATATTCGATGATTATTGAGTGTCAGTCCCTTATTTTTTCTTGTTGCCTGCGTGGCCGCGGAATGTGCGGGTGGGGGCAAACTCGCCGAGTTTGTGGCCTACCATGTTTTCAGTTACATAAACGGGGATAAATTTGTTACCGTTATGAACTGCGAATGTATGGCCAACGAATTCGGGGGCGATCATAGATGCGCGGCTCCAGGTCTTGATGACATTCTTTTTGCCGGAAGCTTCCATGTCGGCCACTTTCTTCTCGAGCTTAACGCTGATGAAGGGACCTTTTTTTAATGAACGGCTCATATTTGCTTAATTGACAAGATTATTTCTTCTTTCTTCTCTCGATAATGTACTTGTTCGAGGGCTTCTTGGGCGTACGAGTCTTAAGACCTTTGCTGTAGAGACCCTTGCGTGAACGGGGATGACCGCCGGAAGCACGGCCTTCGCCACCGCCCATGGGGTGATCGACAGGGTTCATAACGACACCGCGGTTGTGCGGGCGCTTGCCGAGCCAGCGCGAACGACCGGCCTTGCCGGAACGCTCGAGAGAGTGCTCAGCGTTGCCTACAACGCCGATAGTAGCCTTGCACATAGCAAGCACTTTGCGAGTCTCACCTGAAGGAAGTTTGATAATAGCGTAGTTACCTTCGCGAGATATGAGCTGTGCGAATGTACCGGCCGAACGTGCCATGAAAGCACCCTGACCGGGACGAAGTTCGATACAGTGGATGAGTGTACCTACGGGAATTTTGCTCAGGGGAAGGGCGTTGCCTACCTCGGGAGCGGCTTCGGGGCCGCTCAAAACGGTTGTACCTACTTCGAGGCCGTTGGGGGCGATGATGTAGGCCTTAGCACCGTCTACGTAGTAGAGAAGAGCGATACGTGCAGAGCGGTTAGGATCGTACTCGATGCTCTTTACTACTGCGGGAATGCCGTCGCGATTTCTCTTGAAGTCGATAATACGGTATTTACGCTTGTGACCGCCACCCATGTAGCGGTTGGCCAGGTGACCTTCGTTGTTGCGGCCGCCTGTAGCGCGTTTGCCGACTGTAAGAGATTTTTCCGGTGTGGTGGCAGTTATAACACCTTTAAACACACCGATAACCTTGTGACGCTGCCCAGGAGTTGTGGGCTTGAATTTTCTTACTGCCATTGTTGTTAGATGTTGCTAAAGAATTCGATGGACTGGCCGTCGGCAACTGTGACGTAAGCTTTCTTCCAACGCGCGGTTTTGCCACGGAGAAGACCGCTCTTGGTCCAGCGAGATTTGTTTTTGCCGCGGACTACGGCCGTGTTTACGCTTTCCACCTTAACGCCGTAGAGCTGCTCGACCAGAGATTTGATCTGGTACTTGTTTGCCTCGGGCGACACGCGGAAAGTATAGCAATTGCGCTTTTCAGAAAGCTTGGTTGCCCTTTCGGTGATGATTGGTTTGATTGAGATATCCATATCTTAATGCGGTGGAGCGTTAGAGTTTGTTGATGACTTCAACGCTGGCCTCGGTCAGAAGCAGCGTTTCAGTATTGAGCACGGCATATGTATTGATGTCCGACGCCGTCATGATACGGGCATCGGGCACATTACGCATCGACAAATATACGTTATTATTCTTAGCTGACAAAACGAGAAGGAGCTTTTTGCCGTCAACTTTAAGGTTTTTAGCAAAATTTATGAATTCTTTAGTTTTGGGAGCCTCGAAATTAACATCTTCGACCACTACGATCTGGCCGGCAGCAGCCTTGAGGCTGAGGGCCGAACGGCGGGCGAGCTCTTTGAGCTTGCGGTTGAGTTTGAAGCGGTAGTCACGGGGACGGGGACCGAAAACACGGCCACCACCAACGAGAACGGGTGAGTTGATATCACCGATACGGCTGCCGCCGCCACCTTTCTGTTTGTGGAGCTTGCGGGTAGAACCGCTCACTTCGCTGCGCTCTTTAGATTTGTGTGTGCCCTGGCGCTGGTTGGCAAGATACTGCTTAACGTCGAGATAAAGGGCGTGCTCGTTGGGCTCGATAGCGAAAACCTCGTCATTGAGGGTTACGCGGCGGCCTGTATCCTGGCCTTGCTGGTTGTATACTGCGAGTTCCATATTATTTCTCAATTAAGACGATTGAACCTTTGCTTCCGGGGATCGAGCCTTTGATCATGATGATGTTGTGCTCGGGAATCACTTTGATGATTTGGAGGTTTTGAACAGTCACGCGTTCGTTGCCTGTCTGACCGGCCATACGCATGCCTTTGAACACCTTAGCGGGGTACGAGCAGGCGCCTACCGAACCGGGGGCACGAAGACGGTTGTGCTGGCCGTGAGTGCTTTGGCCTACGCCACCGAAACCGTGACGTTTCACTACGCCCTGATAGCCTTTACCTTTGCTGGTGCCGACAACGTCGACGAAGTCAGCTTCGGTAAATAAGTCGGCGGTGATAGTATCGCCGAGAGCGTAAGTGTTACCAAATCCTTTGAACTCGGCCAAGTGTCGCTTGGGAGCTACGCCGGCTTTGCGGAAGTGGCCGAGCTCGGGCTGAGTGAGGTGTTTCTCCTTCTGGTCTTCAAAACCAAGCTGGAGAGCCTCGTAGCCGTCGGTCTCTACCGTTTTAACCTGAGTAACCACACAAGGACCTACTTCGATAACAGTGCACGGCACGTTGCGGCCGTCGGCACTGAAAACGGATGTCATTCCGATTTTCTTTCCAATTAATCCTGGCATTTCTCTGTTAATTTGATGTTATTTTGATTGATGTGAGGTGCTGTATCAGCATTTAATTTCTACTTCCACGCCGCTGGGGAGCTCGAGTTTCATCAGAGCGTCAACGATTTTGGGAGTTGCATTGTAGATATCGATCAGACGCTTGTAGCAGCTGAGCTCGAACTGTTCGCGGCTCTTCTTGTTGACGAAGGTCGAGCGGTTGACGGTGAAGATGCGTTTGTGCGTGGGCAGGGGGATGGGGCCGCTGATCACCGCGCCGATCGACTTCACGGTCTTTACGATTTTCTCAGCCGATTTGTCAACGAGGCTGTGGTCGTAAGATTTGAGTTTGATACGGATTACGGGGTTCATATATTGTAGTATTATTTTTTATTTGAGTAGATCGACGCGGCCCTGGCACTCGGTCAGTACGTCTTTTGCGATAGAGTTCGAAACCTCGGCATAGTGCGAGAAGGTCATAGTAGAGGTGGCACGACCCGAAGTGATAGTACGGAGGGCAGTCACATAACCGAACATCTCGGCAAGGGGAGCCTTAGCTTTAACAACGCGTGCGCCCGAACGGCTTGTTTCCATGCCTTCTACCTGGCCACGACGTTTGTTAAGGTCGGAGATAACGTCACCCATAGATTCTTCGGGAGTAACAACCTCGATCTTCATGATAGGCTCGAGAAGTACGGGACCTGCTTTTTCGCATGCTTTCTTGAAAGCCTGGATTGCGCAGAGCTCGAACGAGAGCTGATCAGAGTCAACGGGGTGGAACGAACCGTCGATTACAGTAACCTTGAGGTGCTCTACGGGGAAGCCGGCGAGTACACCGTTCTTCATAGCGGTTGTAAAGCCCTTCTGGATCGAGGGGATGAATTCCTTAGGAATGTTACCACCCTTAACCTCGTCAACAAACTGGAGGTTGCCATCGAAGCCTTCGTCAATGGGTTCAACACGAACGATGATGTCGGCGAATTTACCACGACCACCGGTCTGTTTCTTGAATACCTCGCGGAGTTCGACAGGCTTGGTGATAGCTTCTTTGTAGGTAACCTGGGGACGGCCCTGGTTACATTCAACCTTGAATTCGCGGCGGAGACGGTCGATAATGATATCGAGGTGAAGCTCACCCATACCCGAGATAACGGTTTGGCCGGTCTCTTCGTTTGTTTCAACGCGGAATGTGGGGTCTTCTTCAGCAAGCTTCTGCAGGCCGACGCCGAGTTTGTCGAGGTCTTTCTGAGTTTTGGGCTCTACTGCGATACCGATAACGGGATCGGGGAATTCCATAGCCTCAAGAACGATAGGATTGTTCTCGTCGCAGAGGGTGTCACCAGTGCGGATATCTTTGAAGCCTACGCCTGCGCCGATATCACCGCAATCGATGAGTTCTTTGGGGTTCTGCTTGTTTGAGTGCATCTGGAAAAGACGAGATACACGCTCTTTCTTGCCCGAGCGAGAGTTGAGTACATAAGTACCGGCAACAACTTCGCCAGAATATACGCGGAAGAAAGTAAGACGGCCTACATAGGGGTCGGTAGCGATCTTAAACGCGAGGGCGCACATAGGAGCTGTGCTTGAGGGCTCGCGGGTAAGGATCTCGTCGGGATTATCGGGAGTACGGCCTTCGATAGCACCTGAATCGAGGGGGCTGGGCAGGTATGCGCACACAGCATCGAGGAGGCACTGTACACCTTTGTTTTTGAACGACGAACCGCAGATCATGGGCACGAGGTCCATTGACAGGGTAGCTTTGCGGAGCGCACGTTTGATTTCGTCGATTGTAATGGTCGAGGGATCATCGAAGTACTTCGACATGAGGTCGTCGTCGTATTCGGCGATTTTCTCGAGCATTTTGTCGCGCCATTCTTCGGCTTCGTCTTTGAGAGCTGCGGGGATTTCTTCTACAGTGTAGTCAGCACCCATAGTCTCGTCGTGCCAGAAGATAGCCTTCATCTGGATAAGGTCGACAACGCCTTTGAAAGTTTCTTCAGCGCCGATAGGAACCTGGATAGGACAGGGGTTTGCACCGAGCACGTCCTTGAGCTGGCGTACTACTTCGAAGAAGTTAGCACCCGAGCGGTCCATTTTGTTAACGTAGCCGATACGGGGAACGTTATACTTGTCGGCCTGGCGCCATACAGTCTCAGACTGAGGCTCAACACCACCAACAGCACAGAAAGCTGCAACAGCGCCGTCGAGTACGCGGAGCGAACGCTCTACCTCGACAGTGAAGTCCACGTGTCCCGGGGTGTCGATGAGGTTGATTTTGAACTTATCGTCGTTATACTTCCAGAAAGTGGTAGTAGCGGCCGAAGTAATTGTAATACCGCGCTCCTGCTCCTGCTCCATCCAGTCCATAGTAGCGGCACCGTCGTGTACCTCACCGATTTTGTGAGTCAGGCCGGTATAGAAAAGGATACGCTCAGAGGTTGTAGTTTTACCGGCATCGATGTGGGCCATAATGCCGATGTTGCGCGTATATTTAAGATGTTCGTCAGATTTTGCCATTTTGTAGAGTAAGTGATATATTCAACGGAAAATCGCTTAGAAACGGAAGTGAGCGAAGGCGCGGTTAGCCTCGGCCATTTTATGCATATCTTCTTTGCGTTTGAAAGCACCGCCCTGGTTATTGAAGGCATCGACGATTTCGGCTGCGAGTTTGTCGGCCATAGTCTTGCCACCGCGTTTACGGGCGTAGGAGATAAGATTTTTCATTGATATCGACTCTTTACGGTCGGCGCGGATTTCAGTAGGAACCTGGAAGGTAGCACCACCTACGCGGCGGCTCTTAACCTCTACCTGGGGAGTTACGTTTTCGAGAGCCTTTTTCCAGATATCGAGAGCGCCGAGCTCCTCGTTGGGAAGTTTAGACTTCACAGCCTCAAGTGCGGAATAGAAGATTGCAAAAGCAGTGTTCTTCTTGCCGTCGTACATCAGGTGATTGACAAATTTTGTCACACGGACATCGCCGTAAACGGGATCGGGTAGAACGAGCCGTTTTTTAGGTTTTGACTTTCTCATTTTAGAGTGTCTGTGTTGTTGTTTTTGATTGCTTGGTTGCTTGCTTCGTTTATCTTCAGCCGCGTCCGCTGACGCAAGGCTTACTCAACCGGTTATGTTAGCTGCAAGAAATGCAAAAACGAGTTAATAAAATTGTTTACTCGGGTGCTATAAGATTACTTCACCCGTCATACTATGACGGATTACTTCTTGGCAGCACCGGCCTTGGGACGCTTGGCACCGTATTTACTGCGGCGCTGAGTGCGGTCTTTCACACCTGCGGTATCGAGAGTACCACGTACGATGTGATAGCGTACACCGGGGAGGTCTTTAACACGGCCGCCACGTACGAGTACGATTGAGTGCTCCTGCAGGTTGTGACCTTCACCGGGGATGTAAGAGTTGACTTCTTTACCGTTGGTAAGGCGCACACGCGCTACTTTACGCATAGCCGAGTTAGGCTTTTTGGGGGTTGTGGTGTACACACGCACACACACGCCACGGCGCTGGGGGCAGCTATCGAGAGCGGGGCTCTTGCTCTTGTCCTCCAATGCCACGCGTCCTTTGCGTACTAATTGCTGAATAGTTGGCATCTTAGTTTGTTTGTGTTATTAGATATCTTTTGTTCGTTTTTCTCGTTTTCGTCTATCAAAAAGGGCCTGCGCATATACTCACACAGACCGCCCATTGCATTAACTCTCAGCGAATTAGCAATGAGGCGGCGCTTAAGCGCTCTTTTCAACGCCGCAAAGTTAGCAATTATCTGCGTAAATACCAAACTTTTACGCAAATATTTTTCGTCTGCCGCAAGCCGCTGCCGCCACCGCCGCAAGGGCGTGGTGAAAACTAAAAAAAATCGGGAAGCTCCGGCATGGGGCCTCCCGATTTAAGATTATGACGATAGTGGTTTATTACTTCACGAGCACTTTTGCAGTCACACCTGCAACGTTGACGATATACACGCCGGGCTCTACAGCTATGCGTACACTACCCTGCGCGTCGACAGTGCGAAGCACGCGGCCGTCGACACCTGCCACGGTGACAACATCGTTGGCAACGCCGTTGACGATAATAGCGCCGGTGCTTGTACGGATAGTTACATCAGCAGCGCCGGTGAGGCCGATACCGCTCACGAGGCGGATAAGGGCTTCGTTGGAGCGACGCGATTCACCTTTGTCGTAAACAGCTGTTACATAGTAGCTGTGGTCACGCTCGGACGAGGGTTTGGCATCGGTGAATGTCGGCTCGGTCACGAGTTCGTCATTCAGTTTGTTGCCATTGCGATATACGTTGTAGCCAATGAGTTCGGCAGTCATCTTGTCGCCCTCCTCAGGGATAAATGTCACATCGTCGATGAAGAGGAAGAACTTATTTGTCGAGCGGCTGCGGATTGCAAAGAACTTAGCACCGTCGGGGAGCTTGAAGCGGTAGAGGCCCCACGAGTTGGGCACGTCTTTGACAATACCGACACTTACGAAGTCGTCGATATTTGACGAATTTGCCGAGTACAGCACCTCGAAAGTCTCGAGGTATGCCGGATCGAAGCTCTTGGCATAGAGCGACAGAGCCTGCGGGCCGCCGTAGAGACGCGGCGAGATAGCCCAGTCATCACTCTGCACAGGCTGGTTGCCGCGCTGAACGTATTCCGAGCAGATAAATTTGTAACCGGAGTGAGCATCCCAGCGTTCGGGAGTCTCATTGTTTTCAAAACCACCCCACCGACGGTCGGCAACGCTCCACGAGAGAAGGCCGCTGACGGGGAAGTTGGCGATTTGGATACCACCGACAGGGGTTTTATCCATATCAACCAATTTCCAGCCTTCAACAGTCGAGCTCCAGCTTTCGGTATCCTCAAAGCCTTCGGTCTTAGCAGCGGCCGGCATCTTGGCGAGGTCGGGGGCTGTCCATGTAAGCACTACATCCCGGCCTTGCTGCGCCGCAGTGAGAGCAGTAGCAACAGGAACGGCAAGGCTGACAGAACCCACCGCAACTTCTTCGGTAAGGTTATCGTATTCGTACAAATCAGATGCGCTGACCACACGAGCCTGATATACAGCCTCGTCGCCGTCGATTACCGACAGTTTCTGAGTGAAGGTAACGGTCTTGAAAGCTCCGGGCTCGATGCGTTCGCACTCTTTGAAGTCTACCAACTCGCCGTTGCGCATCAGTTCGACGGTATACGAGCTTATCGCACGCTCGCCGGTATTGCTAACCAAGACATCAACTTCGAAATCCTTGTCAACATCAGCGACAGCGGGAGCACGCAGAGATGAGGCCGTGAGGTTGGTTTCGAAGAACGACGAAACGCGCAAATTATCGAGGGTATAGAATGCAAGCGAAGCATCTGTGGGTACGATTCGCAGCACTACGGCTTTGCCTTCATAGTCGGCAAGGGAAACAACCACCTTGTTCCACTGGCCGAAAGGACCAGTCTCGGCAACAACGTCGGACTGAACTTTGACAAATCCGTTGCCGTCGCCACAGTCTACCTGAATTTCAATAGCGTTGGACGGAGTGCCTGAGTTTGCAGCATAATTGAAGGTATGGTATGTGAGGGCCGGATTGTACACACCGTCGAGGTTGATTTTGCCGGTAACAAGTGCTGTATAAGCGCCATAGGCCTCGAAGTATGCAAAACCGCCGTCCTCGTCCTGCGGGGTCATACCCCATTCACACGAGCTTATGAACTGCCATGGCTCGCTTGACTTGATGTAGTTATAGCCGAAAATCGACGATACATTACCGTCGGCAAACGACTCGGCCCATGGGGTATCGTACGGCTTGCCGACCGGCTTGTAGGCTGTAGCGGCAAGTTTCTCCGACTCACCACCTGCGGTTACAGCATAAACGCCGAACTGCGAGAAGGCCTGCTCGCCCTCTTCAACGGCACGGACGGTATATGAAGTGCCTGCGAGGTTCTCGACCACGGTTTCTTTCTTGCGGTCAACGATGCGGTAGGTCACGCACTCGGGCAGGAATGTATTGCCGTCGACATCGGTAGTGACGGGTTCCCATGTAATAGTGACCATACCGGTATTACCGTCTTCAACCATAAGCGCCGAAGCGGGGGCAACAGGGCGGCGTGCGCCTACGAGCACTTCTGCTTCAACAGCATTGCCTTTGCCGTATGCATTGACAGCCAAAGCCGCGTATGTGTGGGTACCGGGCTTAAGGGCTTCGTCCTTATCGGTATATTCCATAACAGCTCCGGGCTTAAGTCCTTCGGTAAGGCTTGCGATGAGCTCACCGTCGCGGAGGATTTCGACAGCAGTGAGAGCAAAGCCTCCTTCGAGGTCGCTGCCTCCGAGGTTTTTGGTCGGGAGTGTAAATGAGACAGTAGCCTCACGAGCGCCGTTGACGGGCGACTCGGCTTTGAAGTCGGTAACAGTGGCTGGCACTGATGTTACGAGGCCTTCACCAATGTTAAACGAAAGAACATATAAGGCATTCGATTTCGACTCGGTCTTGGCATGGATGCCGACATAGATTTTGCTGTCTTTGTCGGCTGTTATCTCGCCCTTGAATTCAGTGGGGCTTGTCGACTTGAGTTTCTGATCTGCCAGGATTACATTTGTCATTGCCTCGACAGTAGGCTCTGTACCCCAGCAGATATCGAATGTTTCTTCGGCATAGCTCGATGTCTTAACCGACAGTGTAATGGGATAGTTAGTACCTGCTTTTGCTATAATGGCAGGCGAGAATGCCCAATCGTCGAAGCCGGCGCTACCGTATGCACGGAGCGCTTTATCGTACGAATAATACGCCCATTTCGATGCTGCGCCATCCTTGCCGGTCATCGACCAACCGGCCATAGATGTCGAAGCTGCAAAATCTTCGCTGAAAGGAGGTTCGATAGGGCCGAACGACAGCGTGGCACTCTTGTAGGCCTCTGATGTAAGACCGCTCGACGACGCTGTCAAGGTGTAATAATAGTCGGTACGCTTCTCGGGTACATCGATATGGTCAACAAATTTGCGAACATTCTCGCCGTCGACCAGTACTTTGGCATCGGGATAGCGGGTAAGGGTATATGTGACCGCGCTTGTATTTACAGAGCCGTTGTTGACACCCGACGACGAAATCGAAGACCACTGCAGAGTAATGTCGCTGCCATTGAGGGTGATGACCATCTGAGTCGGGGCCTTCGGGGTGTCGGGACCGACAAACTTCTTGGCACCGCGCTTGGGCGATGTACCGGCGGCATTTGTAGTGGTGACTACGAAATAATACGAGTCGGGCTCGGTAATTTCTACAGGCACACGCATCGAAGCTCCGGGCAGGGCTTCGCCGGTAGCGATTTCCTTGCCGTTGGCAGTGATTGTATATTTGAGATTCACGTCATCGGCAAGACGCTCCTGCCCTACCGTATAGCGAGGCATCGAGAAATTGACAGTACCGCTGAGGTTCACACCCGAGAACGAGGGGCTTACCGATGAAATCATTGCGGGCACTGCGGCGGCATACTCGGGTTCGGGCAGGTACATGCCGCAAATCTGCTCCTGGTTTTCGAGGTCATAGAGTTTGGTGGCGGTGGCCTTGGCGATGTCTACGCTGTAGAGGCCGAAGTTGCCCTCAGAAGCCACGCACCAGTACATGGTATCGGTAGCCGGGTCGATGATAGCATCGCCGATAAACTCGGACTTAACACCGGTAGAACCCACGAGAGTCATATCACCGGTGCGGGTGTTGACTGTATAAAGGTCGCCGTTGCGCTCTATTGCATAGAGGGTGCCGTTCGATGAATAAGCGCATCCGCTCCATGGGCGTTCGAGGGGGCATACGACCTTCAGTGGCACGTAACGGTCGTAGTTCCACTGCACAAGGTTGTAGCCGTTGCGCTCGGCGTTGATAAAGCAGCCGAAAACCTCGTCGCGGTAGGGGTTGTATGCCATTGTGGTGGCAACGTAGTTGATTTCGCCCTTGAAGTTATCGTACTCGCTCCAGTCCGACATCTTATAGGCGTAGGTGCGGATATCTTCAAAACCCATTATCTCAAGATAGGTATTGCAATAATAATACCCGTTTACAGCAACGCCACCTGCAGTGGCCATGATGCGGTTGTTGCCGATTCGCGCAGGCGCCCATTTGTCGGTGCCGTAGCTCCACATGCCCACAACGTTGTCGGGGAAGACAACCGAGCCGCAGATAGTTACGTTAGCTCCGGCACTCTCGGCCAGAGGTGCAATCGAACGAGATTGAGAAAACACCGGCTTGGCTGCCATTGCGCCGCCCGAAAGCGAAGAAGCAGCCTCGACAAACGTACCGGGCCGCACTCCCAAGAGATCAGACACAGGCTGCACAGGGGCAGTCTCTGCCGAAATCGAGAAAGCAGCTGTCATTGCCGTGGCCGCCACGGCAAGCGATCGTAAAATCGATTTCATAGAAATGACATATGACTGGTTAGACAATTAATAAATGTTAAAGCACAAAATTATATATTGTCGCATTTAGTTTCAAAAACACGAGAGTTAAATATTGTTAAACGATAATTTTATTAACATTTCACCCCTTTAGTTGACAAAATAAAGCAAAGCCCGCCAAACAAACGAACAAATGATACAGACGGCGGATTGGTTAAATTAGTATTGATATAATTTATCATCAACAGATGCTACGGATAGTTGATTAAAAATCAGCTCAGACATAAGTTCGCACACCGAGAGTTTGACGATACTAACCTACAGATAATCAATGCTCTATCTAACCACCCACTCGTAGGGTCGCGGCATGCCGCAATGCTGCTAACTTAAGGAAAAAGCACAAAAAATTACCCACCTCTAGTAGGGTCGCGGCATGCCGCGACCGGGTAGGTGTTTTAGTCAATGAATTGAGTATCAATGAATAATAGCTTTTGAAATCCGGTCGCGGCATGCCGCGACCCTACGAGAGGGCGTGATGCTGAAACCCTTAAGTTAGCAGCATTGCGGCATGCCGCGACCCTACGAGAGGGTGGGCTTTGAAACTAATCAAAAAGACAAATCTTATCCTCAAGTTAACCGCATTGTGCCGACAACAATGCGAGAGGGGTGGTTAGACAGAGGAAACCAACGTAAAAAAGCGTGTCGGCCTTATCTTGTTCAGATAAGCCGACACGCCATTATGGTATAGTGCTGATTATTACTTCACGAGCACTTTTTTACCGTTGATGATGTAGAGGCCGGGGCCGCTGACACGGTCGAGGCGGATGCCCTGGAGGTTGTAGATTACTTCCTCGCCTTCGTTACCGGCTTCGATGTCTTCGATGCTGTCGAAGTCAGCGTCGACATTCTCCTGAAGTGCGCGGTTGGGGTTGCCGGCATATTTTACCGACGGGTCGCACATCAGGTGAGGAGGCTGGTTGTAGCAGCAGTTCTGGTTTACAACCTGCACGCGGTAGTTGAGGTCGTCCATCAGGTGAGGTATGCGGTACTCGGTGGGATAGCTGGTGGCGTTGATAACCAGTTTGTGAGAACCGGCAGTGCCTTCCCAAAGAATGATTTCTTCGCGCCAGTCGCCAAGGAAGTCGCCAAGCACACAGGGGTTATACTTGGTAGAGTTGTTGAGAGTACCAACTGTATAGTTTGTCTTGTTTACCTGTACGCGGTCCCAACCGGCACCGTTCCATTTAGCGAGTACGCTCTTGTCGTAGTGTTCGTCGTAGAGGTCGCCGGTCCAGTAGATACGGTTGTTCATCGAACCGCCGCCACCGGGATTCCAGCCTTCGACATACAAGTCACCGGTTACACAGTCGTGCATGCCGGGTTCGGCGCTGTGCGAGAACTGCGAGTGGGGATAGTTGGCATCGAAGTGAGCAGCGATACCACGGCCGGTGTCGCCACCGGCAGTCTTATAAAGCAGGCGCTTGCCTGTAGCTGCGTCGCGGAGGTCGTAGCCATAAGGCTTTTCTTCGTGTACCATGAATACTTCAAGGCCTTCGCGCTCGGGCAGGAAGTCGCCGAGGTGGAGAGCATCGCCATGACCGAGGCCGGTGCGATAAAGGAGTGAGCCGTCGTGGTCGAGGGCAGCAGAGCCGAATACGATTTCGTGCTTGCCGTCGCCGTCGCAGTCACCCATAGCCACCCAGTGGGCACCTTCTCCCCATAGGCCTTGACCTTTGGTGGTGTTACGGCTTACCCAACGCTCTTTGAGGGTCTTGCCGTCCCAATCGTATGCGCCAACGAATGCGCCTGAATAGTAGCCGCGCGAGAAAATCGGGCTGGGGTTAGCATCGGGGCCGTCGAGGTAAGCAAGGCCTGCGAGGTAGCGCTCCGAACGGTTCTGGTTGCTGTCGCCCCATACGGCCAAGCCTGTGGCATAGTCGGTGTGGTAAGGGATTGTGGCCAGTTCGCCGCCGGTAAGACCGTCGAACACGGTGATATATTCCGAGCCATGATCTTGTTTGCCGCGACCGCTGAGCAGGTTCTCAAAGGGATCGTCATCGCCAAGGAGCACATAGTTGCCTTCGCCGTCGATAGTGCCGGGAGCGGTCTTCATCATGAGTTCGCCGTAGCCGTCACCGTCGAAGTCCCATGCGATAAACTGCATGGTGTGGGCGCTGGTAAAGAAGTTGGGGCCTGCATCGATACGCCACAGCAGTGTGCCGTCCATTTTGATACAGTCGAGATAGATAGGAGATGTAGCGCCCGAGCTGGCAGCGTCTTTTTCGTTAGAGGGCGACCATTTGAGTATGATTTCGTACTCGCCGTCGCCGTCCATGTCGCAGTAGCTTGCGTCGTTGGGGGTGTAGCTTGCGCCACCTCGCGAAGCAGGGGTCTGCAGAGGTATGCGGTATGTCTGGTTAGCCCAGGTCTGACGGCTTACTTCGCTGTCGATGAGTTTGCCGGTCTTGTCGTAGGTTTCGAGACGGTAGAAATGGTCAACAGTACCGGTTTTGTCCTCGTAGTTGGTGCGGTCGATGATGTAGAGGTCTTCGTTGAGCACTTCGGTCTGGGCAGCTTCGTCGCCACGGTAAAGTTTGTACTTCACGCCGTAGCCGTCGGCTTCGCGATGACGCCACGACACGAGGTTGCCTGTACCCATTTTCGCACCGGTAAGGCTGAGCGACATCAGGCCGCGGTTAAGGGGCTTGGCAGGGCCCTTGGGCTGCATGTTGGTAACTTTGAAACGCACGCTGAAAGTCATCACCTTGCGGTCGCCTTTCATCAGGTTTACGTGCACTGCACGGCCTTCGTAGGTGTATTCGGCGCGGTAACCGGCTACTGTTTCGATTTCGAAATCCGAGGGGTCGCCGAATAGCTTGGTTTTGTAGCCTGTGTTCTCACCGTTCTTGAGGTCGCCGACAAGCGAGAGAAGATCGATGCTCTCGGGCGCACCATTCTGCGACATGATACCCTTGCAGGTAAATTTGGTGAAGAAATTCTTTACTACGCACACATCCTCGTCGGTAGCGCCGTCGATGATGATATTGCGCAAGCCCAGAGCTTTCTTGAGGGCAAGGTTCATGATGTAGATGTCGACCTTGAAGGGCTTGCCGTCTACAACAAAGCTGCCAAGCGCGATTTCGTGGTGGCTCCATGCGTCAGGGTTGGTCTTGGTCACCTTGTTGCGAAGGGGAGTCGCCGTACCGGCAAGCACCGGAGCCTCGTCGCCGATAGTATAGTACACTTCGATACCGCCGCCGTCTGTACCGATTTTAACGGCATCAAATGCAATAGTGTTGGGTTTAAAAGTATGACCCTCTTTGGGGGTAACGGTAAAGCTTACATTGAGGCCCTCGGTTTTATCCGAAACTTTTTTCGCCGGTTCAAAGGAGGTGAAGGGCGGAGTGTAAGTCACAGGGTTAAAGCCGGTATCGGCTCCCGAAACTGTGAGTGTACCGATTTTGGCAAACTGATCGCCGATTGCCGACGTAGTTGTCACTGCATCTATCGCAGTCTGGTCGCCGGTGAGCTGCACTTGGTCGAGCTTGAGCGTGTCGCTGAATTCCCATTTAGCGGTCACCGCATCGGCAAAAGCACCGATACTTGTCGCCAGGGCAGCAAGCATTAAGAGTGTTTTTTTCATTATTGGATGTTTTGGTATTAGTTACGAGGTTACTTTTTCCAAGCGCAAAAATAGTAATTATTTTACTTCACAGCAAAATTAAAGCAGGGTCTTGCCCTGCTTTAACACATATATTTTTAGTCAAAATGGTGTTGTTTTCGACCAAGAGCTCGTAGCAAGCCCATATTTCGGCACTTAAGTGTGGAGATACTAACTAATGCTTATCTTTCAACAGATAAGCCGGGAATTTGTAAAATGAGCCGTTATTCAAACGCTTGATGTAAACGCTCGAGCGGCCTTTTACTTCGTCAACAAACTCCTCGCCGACATAAACCGTTATTTTCATCACACCCTCGGGATCTTCGCAATAAGCCGCGAAATCATAGATCATGCCGTTGCCATTGGTCATAAGAGTCTGGGTGTAAGTCGAATCGAGTGCTTGCGTAAACATCGTATACACGTCCTCCTCGTTGAAGCCATAAATACACACCGGCTTTTCACTATCGCACTCTGCAACAACACGGATTTCAACCTGGGGCAACGGTTCTTCATCGCAGGAGCATAGTGCCAGCAAGGGTATAAACAAGAAACTATATCTTACTATCAGTTTTTTAAGTTTGGATTTCATAATTACTGTCTGAATATTGGCTAATCATTATTTGGCTTCATCTATATTGCTACCTTTGTCGGTCAATAAGTGATCCGGACCTTTAATCAAGGTACCGTCGTTAAGTAGCTTGATATAAATCCTCGAGTGGCCTTCTACTTCTCCTGAATATACGCCGTCGACATAAACCGTTATTTTCATCACGGTCTGAGGATCTTCGCAAAATGCCGTAATATCATAAAAAAAGCCTTTATCAAGTTTGTCGGTAATTGTATAATCAAATTTATGATTAAAAACCATACCTCCTTGTTCTAAGCCATAAATATCCACATTTGAATATGCATCACACTCTACCACAACACGAATTTCATGTCGAGGCCTCGGCTCATCCTCACAAGAGCATAACACCAACAAGGGTATAAATAAGAATCCAAGCCTGATTATTAGGCTTTTGAGGTTGTTGTTCATTTTTGCTAACAATATAATAAGTTATAGCACACATATTTTAGCGAGACAGGAACAGTCTCACTAAAATATGCGAATAAATTTATTTCACCATCAGACCGAAAGTAACACCGCCAACACTATAAGAATTAACAACGTACTTATCTCCAACCTTTTCTAAAATAATCGGGTCATAGAAATATACTTTTACAGTGCCTATTTCATCATCGTGCTCAGTTTTGGAAATTGTCACAGACCTTGTTTCTTTCGTTGTAGCGGACGTAGACAATTCAGTTCCGATTTCTCCTGAAGTATTTGTACCAAGTCCTAATTTTAAACTTCCATTCACTTTAGCAGATGTCATTTTAGTTATCTCAAATGAATATGTTTCAGTAGTTGTTGTTTCTTGGTCTTGCTCTGAAATCCTTATATACCTTTCTAACGCCTCCGAAGATAAATCCCATTTACCTAATGTCAAATTTCTTGAACTTAAATCAATTCTCTTTGACGTAAATTTCTTCGGATCTATACTATAAGAGTATCGACTATGCCTGAAAGCTGTACTATGCCTGTAGGTTCGAGCATAATTAAAATTCCATAAATCTTCCGGATAACAAAACAATCTCAATGTAGTCGGCATAGATTGATTAGATGAAATAATATCAAATCTAAAAGTATAGGTACCTTCTGACCACATTAATTTCACAAGTTCTTCCGGAGTAAAATCTGTTTTCTTTCGAGAAACATAGTCGTTTTTAATATATGGATCTGAATTATCTACGCCTGTTCTTTGGTCTGAAATTTCGAAATAAACTTCTGGTTTTACTTCCATAAATGCAAGGTACTCAGTCACTCCATAATTTAATGAGCCATTACCGTTTTCAGGGGTTATTCCGTAGTAAATATAGTCACGTTGCAGAGCCCTTGAATATTTACTACCATTATCTTGATTAAAATAATTGAAAGCCTCAATAGCCTTAGCACCAACTTCATTACCGTTACATTCCACTGACCTCGACATCAACGACGCGCCGTCATCGGGTAATTCATATCCAAGGTACATGCCCACCGAATTTACCTTGACCGTCACTATTGTGTTTTCATTAACGACAAATGTATGATAAGCAGGAAGTTCGCCATTGGGCACAGTGACCTCAAAATTACCGTCGAAATACAAATCCATACCTTTTTGAGTCGAAACTGCAACCGGTATTTCGGCATCAGCGCAATCCATGTTATCGAGCGTTATATCAAATAACGAGATTTCTGGAATAAATATATTGAGGGCCGGCACAGATTTTTCGATGCTTGTAATTTCATTCAGCGATGAGTGTGCTGCCAAAATATTCTTGAACGTTTCTCCATTAATTATCTTATTTTTGATTTCCCCATACAATATATCTGTATTTGAGTCAAAACGCATGGAAGCCTGTTCTTTAAGGAATTCTCTCACATCTTGCCTTTCATAAACGACATCAGAAAGGATACGCGCAAATTGTGCAATTGCCGAATCTTTTTCTATTGTTATCACATCCATGCCGTCTATACCGTAGGCCTTCTGTTCTTGAACATCGTCAAGAACAGGTTCGTCATTGCTACATGCCGTAAGGCCAGCAAGTAGCATAATCACTACAAATAAATTAATGAACTTCATATTGTTGATTAAATTGTATTAGTTACTCATTGTCTACAGACAGCACCCCGCTATATGTATTGCCCTTTTGTGTTGTAAGCTCGATTTCGCAGTCAGACAGTTCGCCGACAAATACTTCGGCTACAAGGTCGGAGGAATCGAAGGTCTCACATACGACATTGGTGTTATCAATGCTGCGCACGGTAAGCACGCACTGCCCCTCCGGCAATACAAAGTCAAATACGAGGTATTCTCCGTCGTAAGTGCAAGTGATACGTTGGAGCGAGGGTGCTTGTGGGCGTTTGTTTACTTTTCCGCCAGTTTTTGTCAATCCTATTGTACTACCTGCATTAGACGGCTGTTTTTGCGCACCTGCAATAAACGAAACAGTACAGGTTGCGATTAATAGTAATAAGACACTACTGTCCACTAAAAATGGACGGGGTTAAAAATTAAATAAATTCGGTTCACTTGAACCATAGAGAACTTTGACATCGTTGATATTCTTTTTGTCGAACAAGTCCCGTATATGGGTTTTGTCAGTAAGCGAGATTCTGAAGAACTTCGTAAACGCTTCGCACCAGCTGCATATCATGTTGCATTATCGCCACGAGGCAATAAGTAATTATGGCACAATATATTTGGATGCGTACCGCATTTTCAGATGTTCCCCAGAATTTCTTGATTTTGAGGTGCTGCTTGACCCATTTGAAAAAAAGTTCCACGCTCCATCGGTTCTTGTATAGGTTGGCGACAACGAGTGCGGATGACTCCATATCGTTGGTGAGATACGTGTAGATCACACCGGTCTCCTCATCCTGAAACACGACTCTACGCAACTTTTCGGGATATGCCTTGGCACTTTTATAGACGGTAAACTCGATAATCGAATCCGATAGGACGCCCTTTGGCAGCCTTCTTTTCCAGCTGACAACCCTGTACTTGAGGTTACTTTTGGCCCGGACTACGAAGCTGGCTCCGATGGTGTGTATGCGGAAAAGATTGGCGAAATCGTTATAGCCCCGGTCGAATATGTAGTACGCATCAGCTTCAAGCGGAATCTCCGGCATGGCCTTTGAGTCGTGAACCGAAGCTGTGGTAATATGCAAGAATGCAGGGACTTGTGCTTCGATATCGTATAGCGTATGCACCTTGACGCCGCCTTTGTTTCGTCTGAATTTTGCCCAGTCGAACACGGCGAGACATAGGTCTATCGTTGTCGAATCAAAAGCATAAACGTTCCCGCCGAGTTTGAAAATATCGGTCTGCCTCTTGCTTCTTGCCTGCGCTATCATGAAGTAGGCGAACTCCTCAAAAATGCGATAGTCGCGCTGCTCGTTGGCTTTGCTAAGATTGCTGCGAGTTACCGATTTTCCCATGCCGAGATGATAGAGTTTTCCCGAGTGAGCTTCGGTAGCGACAATCAGATCGCGGAGGCTCTCGCGGTTGGTAAGTTGCCCGAACATCATCGTAAGTAACTGATTCCAACACGAAAAGCTCTTGACATACTTGTCGCCGTCATACTTGGCAACTATGCGATTGAACTTGCTTCGGTTCATAAACTGAACTAATTGAGCAAAAACGAATGGGTCTTTATGCATATCGGTCTGATTATGACCGCAAAAGTAATTTGAAATCCGTTCGCTCGCAAATCAACTGTAACAATCAGAATATCAATAATTTCAAAGACCTCTTATGATTTTTTAGTGGACACTAATGGTAATAAGAATTTAATTATTTTCATTTTTGAAATAATGATTGGTTTTTCGGGTGCAAAATTAGTCATTTAAACCAACACAAATCATATTTCCAAACGACTATATTTGCCTCATCGACAAGAGTAACAAACTCGAAATCAACATATTAACCATTGAGGCAAATTTAATTTTGCCTCATGTTATAACAGCTTTTCAATCAACGCATTACGCACAAGAGCAACACAACACGTCGCCACACGATTGGCAATCAACTACTTACGCAGCATTTGCAAGAACAATTCTTTATGTTCTGCATCAGAGTTGGTTATACGACGAACAAGTCGCGACTTAATCAGATAGAAATTCTTATACTTTATATCAGTGATCAAGCATATGGCTCTAACTGAGAAACCGGCAAATATTAGGGAAAGAAATACAAATTCACGTTCCTTAAGATCGGGTATTTCAGTTCTCAACTTGGTCATAATACCACCAAGATAAATATCTATTGATTTCTCTAACTCCTCAATCGTTTTAGGCTTACTCAGACTTTTCAGCTCATTTTCTATATCTTTAATAATTTTGTCAGTCTTTATGCCTGATTCTACCATCTCGAAATAGTCGTTGCATAATTTATTAAATGTATTCCATTTGTCACGGAATAATTCCTCGACCATCATCGCATGTTTTACCACATCTTGGGACTTTGTATCGATTTGCTGTTGTAGGTTCATCATCGCGTCTGACGACAACAATATTTCATTTGTCAAACGCCTATTTTCGAGAGTTATACTATCTATATTATTTTTCAAATTCAAAAATTCCGACACCTTACTTTCGATTTCGGCATTTTTAGTCCTAATTTTCAATCTGAATATTATAATAAGGAGCAAAATAATCACTAACACGACAACCGCTGCAACTATCAATCGCATGGTCATAGTTCGTGCCTTTTTCTTTTCCTGTTCAGCTTTTTTATTATAGAAATCACGTTGTACTACTGTTACAGACTCTTTAGCCACTCGCTCTACTATCCTACTTTCATAATAAAGCAATGAATCACAAAGAGATGCAGCAAGACGGTTATCACCAGACCTAACTGCATTACAGTATTTGGTGTATAAAACAAAGCCTTGCTCCTGCTCATTCTGACTATGATTAAATGCCTCATACAGCATATTGATAGACTTTGGCAACTCATCTCTATCTTGGTAAATAGAACTCATATATGCCGAACATACCGCGCTCCCCTCTTTACCATAAAAGTCTATTAAAAAATGCTCATAAGCATAAAGTATATCATCATGTCGGTTTTTCAAAAAGTATAATGGTAGAGCAGAATCCATTATATACCCCATAAGAGCAGAATCTACAGGTGTATCATTTATAACCAAATGTCGCATGCTGTCGATAAGATTAACACCCTTATCCAACAAGTTCTCATTACAATATACCCTTGCAAGATCACATAGGGCATATCTATGATTTAATATTTTACCTGCTTCTTTATATTTTTGTGCTGCCTCCGATGTGTATCTTTCAGCCTGTGGATAGTTGTATGTCTTTGTAAATATATCACCCATAATCTCGGCACTTTTGGCAGTCCAATATGGGTTATGCTCCGACTTAGCGATTTCGTAGGCGTTAAGTATATCGCTCATAGCTGACTGCATATCGCCTCGATTAAATGCTATCTGAGCATTATAGAAATATGCGCGGCGGCGCAGGTCATCGTCGGGGTGGTCGCGAAAGGCGTCGTAAGCCGTGCGAAATAAACTGTCTGAGTCGAGTATGACCCAAGTCTTGATTTGGGCCTGGCTATAGAGCAGGCTGTAGTAGGCCTTGTCGAATTGCGACAGGGCGGCAGTGTCGACATTGGCCAATATCGACATTGCACTATCGGGCGCAGACTCCATAATGTCATCGGCCTGTAAGAGTTCGCTGTTGCCGACTCGGTCACTGCAGGCTACACACAATACTAAAATAGCTAATATAATCCTAAATTGCATCGATGGAATGATACGAAATGAGACATTTGCAAATCGAGTGCAAAATTAGTAAAAAATCACCAATCAGCGACACCCGCCACGGTATCAAAGCCCCCCTCGCCGGGTCGCGGCACAATGCTGTTTACTTAAGGAGAAAGAATGTCTGCGATAGGAGCTTGGCTCTCCGAGACAAGCCTCGCCCAGTATCGCTAATATTCTGAATACCAACGCCTAGCCGATACAAACCACGTCCATCAACACGCCCTCTCGTAGGGTCGCGGCATAATGCTGTTTACTTAAGGAGAAAGAGTGTCAGCGATAGGAGCTTGGCTCTCCGAGACAAGCCTCGGCCAGTATCGCTAATGTTTTGAATACCAACGCCTAATCGAGGCTTGTCTCGGAGAGCCAAGCTCCTATCGTTGCTGTCCTTTTGAATAATCACCCCTTAAGTTAACAGCATTAAGTCGGCGGCATGTCGCTACCGACCATCAAAAACCATTATCTAAACCTTAAACTCAAACCTTAAACCGGGACTCAACGTACTACGAGTTTATCGCCGGAGAGGTCGACCTCGAATAGAACCGGGCGGCGGATATAGCGGCCATGGTCGTTGTAGTGGCTGTGGATCGACAGCAGCCAGCGCCCGCCAAGGTCGCGGAAAAGCATACCGTGGCCGTGGTTGGGAGGGGTGAGTGGTTTGGCTTCTTGAATCCAGGGGCCGGCGAGCTTGCCGCTCTGTGAGTATGCCACGCCCATGGTGTAGACATCGTCGATCCACGATGTCCATATCATGCCGAGGCGGCCGGTGCCAGTGCGGAAAAGCCACGGCCCGTCGGTAACGCGGCTACGTCGTTCCTTGCCGTTCTGCACCTCGTGACTCCAGGGCGAGTCGGAGGCCTTGAAAAGCTCGAAAGGCTCGCCGACCGAAGTCGACATATCGTCGGCAAGGCGCACAGCCTCCATAGTTCCGTCGTCGTTCATAAGCCATTCGCCGCAGAATACCATATACGGCACACCGTCTTCGACCCACAAAGTACCGTCGAGGGTGGCGCGGTCGGCGGGGCAATAATCCTTGTCGGACACCGGCAGGTACGGACCGTCGGGCTTGTCGCTAACGAGCACATGCGATGCGCGGCGCGGTATAGCGCCGTTGGAGTTATTTGCTATGATTATAGAATCGTTGGTAAAGGTGGCGAAATAATAGTACTTGCCATTATAGGGGTGTATTTCGGCAGCCCATATGGCAGGGTGCTTGCCGGTCCACGATGCGGTGTCGGGGTACGCCACCCGGCGAGGGCCGTCCCAACGCTCGAGGTCGCGGCTTGTCCACATCAAGCCCCCGGTGCCGGTCATATAATACATCTGCGTGGCGCTGTCGGCAAGTATACAAGGATCGCTGAGGATGATAGAATCGCGCGGCACATCCTTGCGGGCACCCCACACGCACAGGGGCAGCAGGGCTATTACACAAAGCAAAATATTCTTCATAGTCAATTAAATATCAATGCAGTAAGAATTAAACGCCACCGCCCTGGCACCGTACGATGCTTTCTGGCGTATAAGGCCTTCGTTGAGGTATCGACCGGCGTCCTCGTTGCTTGTGCCGAGGTCGAAGTACCTTATACCCTCGGGCATGGTATCGATAATATGCCTGTAGAGCAGCGGCAGAGAGCGGAGTCTGCGACCGGCCTCGGTGCTGCCTGTATACTGGCTGTGAGCAACTTTATCGGTATAGTAAATCACACTACCGGCCACGATTTCTCCCTCGTATTCGGCAGTGAACAAGCGTATGTTTTCCGGAAAACGACTACGCAGCAGCAATATCTCGTCGAGCGAATGAACAGGCCTTGCACCATGAGCCGTCGCGAGCCTCTCTTCGAGCACTTGCCAGAATCCGGCCCAGTCGTCCGACTCGCGCACTGTCACGCCGCTGCGCATGGCCTTACGCACGCTCTGCCGCGCCGACATATCGAATGACAGCGGCTCCGACACGTCAATCACGCTCGAGACCAAAGTCCTGTCGAGCCGACCACCGGCTCTCCAAAGGGCATATAAATCTTCCTCGGCGGGATATTTGTGATAGATATGAGGCACAGGCCTGTATATCAGCCTCGCGATACCCATGTCGGCCAACAGAGCAGTCATCAGCATCCACACCTCGGTCATCGCAATCATATCGGCCCTCGGTGTCATAAGCCAGCCACCGTAGGTAAGGCCTCCATGACTGGTAACGGTGTCGCCGCAGCGATGAGCGGGCATCACGGCAATGATGCGTCCGGAATCGTCGCGGGCGATGAGCGACATATCCTCGAAGCGGTCGGCATGATAGTCCATGTAGTCGCGACGATGCAGGAATGTGCCGTTGCGGCTCTGCTCCACCACCATGTCCCATTCGGGCTTCAGATGCGGCTGATATGGCTCTACGGTCATTGATTTATCAGTTTTGGGCGTTGAACGAGATATATCTGGCAAGCTGCGCCTCTATTTCGGCATACCTCACAATCAGCGCATTGTGCTCGGCAAGGGTGTCGAGGTAGGTATTGTATTCTGTCAGATACTCGAAGATTGTAAATATGCCCGAATCAAATGCCTTTTTGAGCAGTGCCGGGTAGTCGTTGGCAAGCACCTCGCGCTCGTTGGCGATGCGCTCGTAGAGATGCCGCGCCTCATTGTAATCGGCATTGAGACGAGCCTTGCGCACGATGTCGTAGTCGAGCACGTCGAAGTCGGCGGCAATGGCCTTGGCCTCGGCCATACGTACCGATTTCTTCGGCTGCCACGAGGGCAAGGATATGCCTATGCCGAAGCCGTTGAAATGCTTGCCGTCCTCGTAGTCGTGGGCATACGATAGTTTAAACGACGGCATGGAGCCGCGGCGTGCGACAGAAATATCGTTGCGGGCGGCTTCGAGCTCGGCCTTCTTACCGGCAAGGTCGGGGGAAGAGGCAAGCGATTGCTCGTATTCGGCAATCGGCCTCAGAGGCTCAACATTCAGGCCTGCGAGCGCCTTGAACTCGCCGAGGCAACCGGGTTCGATAGCCTCGATAGCGGCCTCGGCTCGCAGTACCTCGCTCTCGGCATTGGCCAAGGCTGTGAGTATCGACATCAACTGCAATTCCGATTTGCGCATGGCAAGAATGGTAGCCTCGCCTCGATCGTACGATTTGCGAAGGTTATCTACAAGCTGCTCGAAATTGCTGTGAGCCTCGCCGATTACCTTGAGGTTGGCTCGCGCCTGGCCAAGACGTATAGCGGCAAGTTTGAGTTCGAGGGCCTTGTCTACCACATTGCTACGGTGCAACAGTTCGAAGGCATTCGCTCTCAGTTTATTCGACTTACGCCTTGCGGCATATACACCGGGCCAGTCAAAGCCCTGCCCTACCGATACACCCCAGCGGTTGTCGCTGCTTTCGTCGGCAAATTTATAGTCGAAGTCTACATCAGGCCCCGCAAGGCTGTTGTCGACCTCGCCTTGTAGCCGCTCGGCCTGAAGGCGCGAGCCTTCGGCTGCGATAGACGGCGACTTGAGAGCTACAGAATAGCACAGGGCATCGAGGTCTGAGGCCTGTGATGAAATGGATATGAGTATGGCGAAGAGAGGGATTAATCCTTTTTTCATTTGTTTTCGTTGCGGTTTAGAATCCTGTAAAGGGCAGGAACAACATATATGTTTAGCAGCGTCGAACTTAGCAGGCCGCCAAGTATCACTATAGCCATAGGTGCCTGTATCTCGTTGCCGGGGGCGTCGCCGTTGACTGCCAGCGGTATCAGCGCAAGAGCCGAGGTCAGTGCGGTCATAACAATAGGCAGCAGTCGGTCCGACGATCCGAGGCCGATGCGGTCGGCAAGGCTCATGCCCTCGGTTTTGAGGTGGTTGTAGCGGCTCATCAGCAGCATACCGTTGCGGGTACTGATACCCATTAGCGAGATAAAGCCGATGATAGCGGGTATATTGACCTCGTCGCCGCAAATGGCAAGCATAAACACGCCGCCGATAAGCGCAAGGGGCATATTCACAAGAATCACGAGCGACTGCGACACCGACTTGAATTCGCCGTAAAGCAGCATGAAGATTATCAGCAAGGCTCCGAGCGAGGCCCACATAAGGGTGCGCGACGCTGCCTGTTCGCTCTCAAACTGACCGCCGTAGGCTATGTGATATCCCTGCGGCATCTCGATATTTTCCTCTACGCGGCGGCGTATTTCATCGACGGTGCTGCGAAGGTCGCGGCCTTCCACATTGGCCGAAACAAGCAGGCGGCGCTCTACATTCTCGCGGTTGACAGTATTGGGGCCGCTCGTCGACTTGATATCGGCAAGCTCGCCAAGGCTGATTTTACCCGAGGGGCTGTCGACCGTCAGGGCGGCGATATCGTCGAGGGTGCCTCGGTGTTCTTCATCAAGAATCACAGCCACATCATAGGCATAACCGTCGCTATAGACCTGCGATACCACTCGTCCGCCGAGGGCTGTCTCTATGGCGTTTGCAAAATCGCCCATTCTCACGCCACGCGCTGCAAGCACATCGCGACGAGGGCGTATCAGCAGCTGCGGACGCTCGGTCTGCTGCTCGATATTCACATCTACAGTACCTTCTACCGATCCGGCAATTTCCTTCACTTCCTTGCCGATAGCAAAGAGGCGGTTGAGGTCCGGGCCGAAAATCTTGATAGCAATCTGCGATTGTGCGCCCGACAGCATGGCATCGATGCGGTGCGATATAGGCTGGCCGATTTCTACCACTGCGCCCGGTATCTCGCCGAGACGGTGACGCAGGTCGGCGGCAACTTCCGCGCGGCTGCGTTTGTCGAGGGTATAGGGAGCTTCGATTTCCGACACATTCACGCCGAGCGAATGCTCGTCGAGCTCGGCACGGCCCGTCTTGCGGGCTACAGTCTTCACCTCGGGGGTTTCGAGTATAATCTGCTCTGCCCTACGGCCAATGGCATCGCTCTCATCAAGCGATATGCCCGGCAATGTGGACACGTTGATTGTAAACGAGCCTTCGTTGAACCTGGGCAGGAAACCTCGGCCAAGAGTAAAGAAGCATACCAGAGCGGCGACAAACAATACTCCTACGGCTACGAGCATAGCCCGGCTGTGTGCCAACATCCACGACAGCGAGCGGCTGTAGGCATTGCGCATGGCTCGTGTCACTGCCGGTTCGCGACCAAGTTCTTTATTCTCGGCAGAGTTGCCCAGGAGGTAGCTGCACAGCACCGGGGTCAGCGTCAACGCCACTATCGTAGATGCCGCAAGGGCCACGATAAACGCCACGCCGAGGGGTATGAGCATACGGCCTTCCATGCCGGTGAGGAAGAACAGCGGCAGGAATGCGGCGGTGATGATGAGCGTTGAGTTGAAGATAGGCATACGCACCTCGGCTGAGGCATGATATACGCAGTCGAGCACGCTCCGGCGCTGCCCCTCGGGCAGTTGAGAATTCTGCCGCAAGCGTTTGTACACATTCTCTACGTCGACTATCGCATCATCAACAAGGCAGCCGATCGCTATGGCGATACCGCCAAGACTCATGGTATTGATAGTATAACCCAAGAGATTGAGTATCAACACCGACACAATAATCGAAAGTGGCAGCGCTATGACTGAAATAAGGGTCGTGCGGATGTTCATCAGGAAGAAGAACAGCACTATTATCACAAACAGCGCACCCTCGAGCAAACTACGCTGAAGGTTGCTGATAGAGTTGTCGATAAAGTCGCTCTGACGGAAAATATCGGTCGACACATGCACGTCGGAAGGCAGCGTGGTCTTCATCGACTCGAGGGCGCGGTCTATTTCCTCGGTCAACTGTATCGTGCCTGTCGCCGGTTGCTTGGTCACAGTCACAATCACCGCAGGCTCGGCCTCTACAGAGGCTACACCGATACGCGGCAGACGGCCTCCGAGCTCTACCGACGCAACATCGCCAATCGTAACAATACCGCGCTCATCGCTGCGTATCACTGCCTGCGACAGCGCTGTGCAATCCGATGTGTTGATATCGGCCTTGATAATATACTCGTTACCGTACTGGTATACCACACCGCCACCGGCATTGGAGTTCAAGCCGTCGGCAGCCTCAAGGAGTTCGTCGAGACTAACGTCGAGCAGGCGCATACGGTCGGGATTGATTTTGATTTGATACTCGGGCGCATCTCCGCCGATCACCGCCACCTGCGATACTCCGCCGAGGGCAAGAAGGCGTGGGCGGACTACCGTCTCGGCAAGGCGGCGCAGTTCGAGCAAGGAGGTCGAATCCGCCCTCAGACCTACAATCATAATCTCGCCGAGTATCGACGATTGCGGGCCCATAACGGGCTTGTCTACACCTTCGGGCAAGCTTTCGGCTGCGGCATCGAGGCGTTCGCTCACTATCTGGCGGGCAGTATAAATATCCGTGCCCCAGTCAAATTCGACCCACACTACCGAGAAGCCGGTTGTAGATGTCGAGCGCACGCGGCGAACTCCGGTACTGCCGTTGACGGCGGTCTCGATAGGATAGCTCACCACCTTTTCAACCTCCTCGGGGGCGAGGCCGGGGGCTTCGGTCATCACCACCACCGTCGGCGCATTGAGGTCGGGGAAAATATCAATCTCCATGCGCATCAGCGTAACCAGACCGCCGATCAATACAATGGCGGTTAGGATAAGCACTGTGAGCCTGTTGTCGAGAGAAAAACGTATGATTCTGTTCAGCATCTCTTTCGCGCTTTAATGATTGTGGCTATGGCCTTCGGGAATATTGCTGCCGGTTTCGGCAAGGCGAACTGTAGTCACACCCTTGCCTACGATAAGCGTGCCCGGCTCTACACCGCTGCGAATTTCTACGCGCATACCGTCGGATGCGCCGATTTCAACTCTGCGCTTGGCATAGCACTCTTCGTCGAGGCGCTCATATACAAAGTAGTCGCCCTGCTGCTCGGATAGAGCTTCGGCAGGCACGCTCACAACATTGCTGCGTGGCGAACCAAGGAGATATGCTGTAAAGGTCGTTCCGGCAACCAGTCCCGGCGTGCGTCCGGCATTGAAGTACACCGGTATATACGCCGCAGCAGCGCCCGATGCGGCGACAGGGGCTGTTGTAAGCCGTCGGCCGCCAAGTTCGCTCAGTTTCACGGCCTTGTCGCTATAGGGCAGCGACACCACCGCATCGCTAAGTGTCGACGCCATTGAATAATACCGCTGCGGCAGGTCGATTCTCAACACCTGCTCGCCGTCGGCGGCAACGGTGGCAAGAACCGCACCGGCTTCGACATACTGGCCCTGACGCACGTCAAGCGACGTTACAGTTCCGGCTATAGGGCTTGTCGCACGGCCCGACGATGCTGCAGGGCTGTATGCGGCCTTGGCCTGATTGTAAGCGGCCAGCGCGGCATTGCGCTCGCCTATCGTTGCGAGGCGGTCCTTGTACAGCGCCTCTATACGTTCATATTCCGTGCGGGCGGCATCGAGTGCGGCCTTGGCCGACGCATTGGCATCACCGCCGGTAATATTGCGGGCGTCGATTGTTGCCACCAAGGCACCCTTCGACAATGTTCGCCCGGCTTCAATTCCGGGGGCGATTCTCACCACTCCCGCTGTCGGGGCTGACACTACGGCATCAGCACTGCTTGCAGTAAGCACTACACCGGCTGCTCGTACAGTGCTCGAAAAGTCGCCACACTTAACTGTATCGATTTCTACGCCGAATTCATCGGCAACTTCTTTATGCAGCACGATTTCGCCCTTTCCATGAGCATGAGATTCGGCTTCGCCATGGTCATGGTCGTGCTTGTCGTGTTCGTGTTCTTCTACTTCTGCGGAATGATGGTGATGCCCATCATTTTCGTGATGTCCGCCACATGCCGTAAGCACGGCAATCAAAGGTAATATGATAAATTTGCGCATATCAATGTGTTTGTTGGTCAGGCAAAGTTACACATTATTATGCGAACAGACAACTTTGCGCCAAGATATGCAACCGGGTGTCAAAGCTCGCGGGCCTATACAGACCCATATACAAAAGGCACCCGAGCCTTCAAAACTGCCCGGATGCCTTGATGTATGATTTGGAACGTGTATTATTTCTTGAAGTTCAAACCGATTTCGAGTTTGGTTGTGCCGTCGATTACATCAGCGGCAGATGCAAGCATACCGGGAAGAACGTCGGCGATGAATCCCATGTCCTCATCAGCCTTCACTGCCTCAACGAGCTGGTTTACAAGTTCCTCGTTGCGAAGCAGGGGTACTACGTTGGTCTTCAGCAGGGGAAGCAGGGTCTCTGTGCCGAGGTAAACGGTAAGCTGGTCGTTGGCCATTGTGTAGTGCATGGGCACGCCTTCCGACATCATCGGGGCGAGCTGCGCCATTACATTACCGAGCAGGTTGTTGATGTCGATACCGCCGGGTACTGTAGCAGCGGCACGACTGTCGGCTGCGATTACAGCCTGCGGGTTAAGGTAGAAGAGCATGTTGCCGTTGCCTTTGAGTACGTACTGGGCCATGTTCGATGGGCTCTGAAGATATGTAAGAGTCTCCGACTCACTGTTGAGGTCGGCATACGATGCGATGATGTTGCCGTCGGTGCCAAAAGTTACATCACGAAGCATTTCGCACAATACGTCAGGAAGACGTACCGACATATCATCGAGAAGAGGCATAGTCATGAGAAGTTTCAGGAGGTCATTCATTGCCATGGGTGTGCCCATGAAATCGAAATTAGCCGAGCTTTCCCATACTGCATGGATAGGCTGAGTGTAGATTGTGCCATAATCGTCGCTTTCCCAATCTTCTTCCATGTCGAAAGGCTGGGGAACCCATTTGCCTGCTATTGTGAGGTCTTTGAGTGCAAGCTTGGTAATATCGAGCTTCAACTCTTTTTCGCTTACCACACCCGAGTACTCGTAGGTGCAATAATCATTGCTGCCCGCGCCGGCAAAGGTAGTGTTGTCGCCTGTTACAGGGAAGCTGAGCACGGTCTCTGCGCTACCGGGGATAACGCCGGGGCCGGCAATCTTTTTGGCCAGTGCTTCGGGTACTCCGGGAATAGCAGAGAGATCGAAGGTGCTGTTGAGTGTCAGTGTGGCAGCTTCGCCTTCACGGACATAGGTAGCGGTTTTGCCGATTACAGGCTCGCCATTGACAGTAAGGATGAGGCCGGTGGCATCATCATAAGTCTGGCTTGGGGCTTCTTTGGGATCGTCTGAGCACGATGAAAGAGAAAGGACACCGGCCACTAAGGCCATGCCAAGATACATTACTTTTTTCATTTGCTTTAAAAATGTTTTGCGGTTAGTTTTTTTGCAAGCCGCAAAGTTAGCAATTATTATTTGCCGACGTGTTAAATTTTTGTGAAATCTTCACTTTTCGGCCAACATTTTTGCATTTTGGAGAATATAAATGCTGACACTCGTTCTATTTATGGGTTAGATGCACGATGCGGTAATCTAAAGAAAGTCGTCGGAGACGACTTTTTTTTTAAAATTTCCACATGGTGCCTCTAACCCTTAAGCGAAAACACAGTCGGGAGGCCATGCGGCACAGCCTCCCGACTTAATTCTTGATTAAACTCTATCAGATTTCCAAAAGCGACAGCGCGGTTTCGGCAAGGGCTGTCTTCTTGGCGGTATGCTCTTTTACCATAGCCACAAACGGGTCGGCATCGTAGCTGCCTCGTACGCTGATAAAGTCGTCGTCGGCACTGGAGGCGGGATCGTCGATACCAAAACCGGTACGCGATTTGAGGCTGTACTCTTTGCGGGCATCGTCAAGGAGCATTTCGTTGAGCGAGGTCACGCTATAGAGCCAGCGGTTGATAATCGTGCGTACGTCGTCGGCGGTAAAGGCTTCGACCGGCTTGCCATACCACGACTCCATGATATCGGCAACCCAAGTCCATTCCATTTCGTAATAACGGGCATGGAGATCGCGCCATATTTGTTCGAGCTCTTCGATTGTGGCGATTGTGCCATCGGTAATGGCATTACAGATAGCATCAACCTCGCTCTTGGGCGCAAACATGCCGCACACGTCTACCCACTGTCCCGCACCGGCTTTTTCGGTAGGCTTAAGGATACGGCGAAGTTCGGCATCGCTGCAAATGGGTTCTTTGCCAAGTCGGTGTATCACCGAGTTGCCCATGAATTTATCGAGAGCCATGCCGTAGAGCTTGCGACCCTTGCGAAGGGCGCGGGCCTCGATAGTCATGGTCTGGAAAGTGAATCGCTCGGCGGTAAGACCGGCTGTGCGCTCGAGGTCGGTCAGCAGCTTGATACCGTCGAGCATCTTGCCTGCGGTGTAGGGGCTGAGCAGGTTGAAATTGATGCTGTCGAGACGGTGGGGTGTCTTGCGTTTGTCTCGGCGCGGCCACTTCTGCGCATCGCGGATAGTACCTACGCTACGGATATTAATGCCGGGCACCAAGAACGATTCGCCCCTGTTCTCGATAAGGTACGAGAAGGGAAGACGCGAGGTATCGGGGTGGTTGACGTGACGGCCCATTACGAGCGAGAATGCGCCGATTTTGGCAGGCCACAATATATACGAGTCACTGGTGGTCTTAGAACCGCGCTCTACTACGCCCTGGTGGATTGGGCCGAGCTTATACATGTGGTTACTCTGGTTAGAGCCCGAGCCTGCATTGAGGAACGAGAACATACCCGCAATCAGAAGGCTCGATTTGTGCATCGTCACAGTGTATGGTCCGGCAAAAATCGCTGCTGCCTCGCCGTTCTCGCAGGCGCAGTTGGCAAAGAACAGCGAATCGTGCGCCGAGAATAGGTGTGTAAGGTGTGTGGCCTGGCCGATAAAGCAGTGGTGGATTACGGCACCGTCCTCCACCTTGGAGCCTGCGGCGAATACAAAGCCTTCGGCTATGACATCGCGGCCTACGGTAACAGGATCGCTCTTCGACGATGTGATTGTTCCGTCGTCGAGACGCATTGCGCCGTCGACTGTAGCATAATCGCCGATATTAACATCGGTTATCTCGCCGGAGTTGATAACATTGGCCTTGACACCTACGCGGCCACGACGGCCATAGAGTGTACCGGCATGAACCTTAATCATGGTCACAAGGCGCTCTATCATATCGCGGCGGTTGCGGTACATGGCGATAAGATAGGCACTCTGTGCCGACATGGTTTCATAGATTGGAACCTCGCGACCACCGGTCTCGTTGAGTACCGACACCTCGGTACTGATACCGAATGTGCTCTTGAGTGTACCCTCGAGGCGGTCTACATTTTCAATCACAGCATTGTCGGCGATATCATAGTTGGCGATATAGTTCGATACACTGTTGATATACACGTCTTTACCCACGCTCACATTGTGCAGGGTCACGTTACTGATACCGCGCTTGCGCTCGATACCGCAGGGCAGATAAAAACTGCCGGTAGAAACATCGAGCTGTACCTCACCCGAAAATACTACATTGCGAATACGCATCGGATCGAAGCCCTCGGCTACGGTTACACCGGCCCAGTTGCCGCTACATCCGTTCTGTTCAAGAACTTGAATCTCTTCTTTTGTCAGACTGCGAAAAGACATAAAGCTTATTTTTTGAAAGTTGGTTAGTTGCTTATTTGACCGCGAAATTACGCAAAAAGTATGAATTATGAAATAATTTAATTATATTTGCATTACAAAACCTGTCTTTACAATGAAAAAGTTCGCTCTATTCCTTTTTACTTTTCTGATTGTTTTCGCTGCTTTTGGAGAAGACCTTCCCGACAATGTACGCGTCAACGAAGAAATTAACACTTACAGAATCATAGCTCGAGAAGGTAAACCTTGGCAAATAAAGTCGGAGACTAAGCAAGTTTTCGAAGCTATACGCAGCGACGACAATGTTATGGCCACAACTTACTACAACGACAATATAAGTATCGACAAAGCCTCTGCTCCGGGGGCACAACCGATATACAAACAATGGATCAGCGAAAACAACCTATACGACGATTCGCGCATCTGCGCTCTGCCTATAAGTCTGAAAAAAGGTAAGCCGGTCAAAGCAGAATTCAAGTCTACTTGGAAGAATCCGTTTATTTTCAGCACTTTGTTCATGACGCGCAGCTTCTTTACCGCAAACCTGCGCGTCGAAATCATCGTTCCCGCCGAACTTGCAAATCGCATCAGTGTAGAAGCCTACAAGTTTACCGAAGGCATGAAGCTCGAAAAGGCCATCGGTGCCAAAGGCGAAGTGACTTACATCGCTACGGCTACCGACATCAAGCCTTTCGAGACTGAAGACTACAGCCAGCCGATCAGGCTTGCCTCGCCTCGAATTCTCATTAAGGGTATTTTTGAAGACCTTGGCGCATTGTATTCATATTATCACAAGTTCACCCCGGGCTACGACAATCTGTCGCAAGACATTGTCGCATTGGCAAAGAGTGTCACCGCAAATGCGCCAAACAATATCGCAAAAATCGACAGCATCGCCGACTGGGTACACCGAAACATCAGGTACGTGGCTATCGAGCACGGTGACTACGCCCTCAGCCCCGCCGCACCCGACGAAGTGTATCGAAACCGATATGGCGACTGCAAATGCTCGGCATCGCTTATCAAAGGTATGATGAAAGCCGTAGGTATCGACGGACGACTGGTATGGATTGGCACAAACAGTCATTCCGACCTCACATGGGACCGACACCCCGCAATGTCGACCGGCAACCATATGATAGCAGCAGCAATCACCGGCGACAGCATTATTTTTGTCGACGGCACTACTCAATTCGCACCGGCCGGGCATATACCGGCTGGTATTCGCGGGCAGCAGGCTCTGATCGAAGACGGCGACAAGTATATTCTACACACAGTGCCCTCGATTCCTGCTCAGGCTTCGCTTCACCACGTCGATATTAAGGCCGTCATCGACCAAGGCAACTTGTCGGGAAAAATATCTCACACGTATTCAGGAGACTACAAAAATCTCGTAAACAACATTTGCGGCAGCGTTGCTTCCGACCATATGGAAAAGAGCCTGACAAGACTCGCTTCTGTAGGGCGAAACGACATGGAAATATCTGATGCGGTTATAAACGGCGACAGCCTCAACGCTTCTTTCTACGACCGACAGGCTGTCAAGACTATCGGAAAGAACATCTACGTAAAGGTCGCCCCCGTATGGAACTGGCTATGCTCGCCTATAGATAAAGCCGACAAACGACGTCGCCCGGCAGTATTCAATATGCGCGAGAATTCTACATCGAATATCACTCTCGCAATACCACAAGGCATGACCGTAAAATCTGTTCCTAAACCATTCAGCATCGACAACGAATGGTTCAAAGCCGACATACAATACTCGGTCGACGATGAATGCGTCACCTGTACTTCTTCTATACTAATCAAAGAGGATTTCGTTCCGACCGACAAAGTAGCCGCATGGAACGACTCTTTAAAATCTATCATCAAAGCATCTGATTCCAGAATCGTAATCGAAAAATCAATCTAAGCCATGAAACTCATTGCACAAGCTTCTATAATCTTATTATCCCTCGCATTCAGCTCAGGGGTACATGCTATCAGCGTAGATAAAATCAACGAGCGCGGTGCCAAACTCGCTTGGAACACGGAAAATGAGATTTTCGACCCAAACACCCCGATTCCCGACAGTATCGCTGCCAAAAACTCGGCGGTGATTATTGCCCGGTTCCGAAGCATCGACGCGCACCACGAACTAAAACCCTCCATTGTAAAAGAGCAGCTCACAGGCGCGGCAAGCAATACAACAAATGTCAAAGAGTTTACGCGCACCATGATCAAGTTACTCGACAAAAACGCCCTCGAACGATACTCTAAATTCGAATTCGGCGAAAAAGACGAAAACTGGATGCGCAACCTCAAGCTTTCGTCTGAGGAGGAAGGATTCGGCGCTCGAATATTCAAGCCCGACGGCAAAATGATAGTCGTTGACCTATCTCAGGCTCTGCCTATTACTGAAGGAAAAAAGGGTAACAAAAAGAAAAACTACCGCATAGCATTGCCTGGACTTGAAATCGGTGATGTTATCGACTTCTTCTACTATTCCGAGGAAATGCGCGAAGAATTCGACATCGCTGCAAGAAATGTCAATTTCGCAGGGCGATACCCGATTCTGAACTATAAGTTAAAATGCATCACCGACAAGGAACTGACCGTGGAGTTAAGGCCGTTCAACGGTGCGCCGCTGCCTAACAACAGCATCGCAGACGGCAGAAACCTGCTATCGATACATGCTGTGAACCTCAAAGCAATACCGTCGACCAAGTTTGTCAACGAACGCCGACAGGTTCCCTTCTTGCAGATGAGGATTTTGAACAACAACGCCACTCTGCGCTTCAAACCCAAGAACGCCCGTACAGGCGGCGTATTCGTCCTTCCTCCCGAGACATACTATTCCGACATTTCTGAATATCTCCGCAAGTTCAAATACGATTCGGGCATACCCTCGCGTGCCGCGTCGAGAGTCAAGAAATTCATCAAGGCCAATCCCGATGCGAAAGTAAAGAAAATTGCCGACTACACTTTTGTATCGGTGATGTATGAGGCGTTGATCGACAAAACAGGCCACAACCCCACCGAACTCGCATTCATGCTGCGCGATGCCGCCGACAAAGCCAACTTCACAGCTCCGTCGGCTGTTGGTTTCATCAATTCTTTCAACGATGTACCCGCTTCGCAGATTACTTCGCACAATGCCCCCGACTACATGGCTATGATAGGCAAATACCCCTACCATACCGCAACTCCGACCATTTCTGCGCCGGGAGAGTGGATATACCTGTACCATAACGAAGAAGGCGGTTGCTTCAGGAAGCTCACCGAAGAAGGCGACAACTTCCCCGAGATGTTCTCTATTCCTCCGACAAAACCGGCCGCAAACACACGCATGGACGAAATCACCCTGACTATCGACACCGAGAGCACAAAGGCGCAGGCCGATGTGAACATCTCGGCAGTTGGTGCAAGCAAAACTCGTCTGGCAGCACAGTTCAATAACGTCCATTCTTGGATTGAAGAGGCCGAAAGATATCTTGGAATTGACCCCAAAGACCACTATATCGACAACGACTTCGATGCGATGAAGTACGAAAAAGATATATACGAAGCTATGGAAAGCTCTATCGAGATAGCTACCGGCACCAAGCCCGCGAGCGTCGACTCGGTAAGTATCACCTCGCGTGGAATCATGCCCGACGCCAAATCATTCGGATGCTTCTACCGAGCTTCATTCGACGACTTCTCTATCGACGCAGGCGAGGAAATGATTGTAAACATTGGCAAACTCTTCTCCGACAACGATCGCTTGTCAGGCGACGACCGTGAGCGTAGCATCGAAGCCACCGGATTTACGCCATACAATTATATCCGCAAACTTCGCATACCTCTGCCCGAGGGATACAGCATCAGCGACGAGGCTCTTGCCGCACTAAATACGGCTAAATCAAACAATCTCGGCACCTTCACATCCTCTGCCATACTCGACAACAACGAGGTGATAATCGATGTTAACCGCCAGCTGCTTGCATATATAATACCGGCCGAGATGTGGCCGCAATATCTCGAATTATCCGATGCCGCTGCCGATTTTGCTTCGGCGGCATTGGTTATCAAAAAGAATGACTAACACTATATGAAATCGGCGATTACGAGAATAAACGAACTCCGACAGCTGCTCAAAATCGAGTATGAAGCCGAGAAAGAGGCTCTATCTCGTATCGCCGACCGCATTGAGCTGAGCCGACTCTCCGACCGTGGTTGGGCATGGTGGCCGTTGAGGATTGGAAACACATATTACAATTCTCTCAACCAGCGCATTGTCGAAGTCTTCAGGTCGGCCGACATCGACCCGGAAACCGAGCATGAATTCGACTACGGACGCTCGGTCGTTTTCTTCACGGCCTCGGGCACGGCCGGCGATACACCAAAGCGCCTGTTCGGTGGCACGGTAAGTTATGTCGACGGCAACCGCATGGCTATAGCCATACCCGACTCGGCAGTTATAGACCGGCTCGACGGCGACAACCGACAGCCGGGCGTGATGCTGTCGTTCGACGAGACCACATACCGGACGATGTTCGACGCTCTCGACGCTCTCGAATCGGCAAAAGGACGCCTCGGCGAGATTCGCGACATTATTTATTCAACCCAAGCGGTACGCGAGTTGTCGCTCGCCCCGATGACATTCCCATACCTCAACGCATCGCAGCAGCGAGGGGTAAACAAAATCCTTCGTGCTCGCGACGTAGCCGTACTCCACGGACCGCCCGGAACCGGAAAGACCACGACCCTCGTCGAAGCTATCTACGAAACTCTACGACGCGAGAGCCAGGTTATGGTATGCGCCCAAAGCAACAAGGCTGTCGACTGGATATGCGAAAAGCTGGTCGACAGGGGTATAAATGTACTCAGAATCGGCAATCCCTCGCGAGTCGACGACAAGATGCTCGCTTCGACCTACGAACGACGATTCGAGGCACACCCCGACTACCCTACCCTGTGGAGCATACGCCAGGCGATGAGGCAGCTGCATGCCAAACGTGAACGCACCGACAGCTGGCACCAGAAAATCGAACGTCTCAAAGACCGCGCGATAGGTCTCGAACTGCGTATAAACAACGACATTTTCGACTCTGTACAGGTTATAGCCTCCACACTCGTAGGCAGCGCCTCGCGACAGCTTACAGGCATGCACTTCCCTACTGTTTTTATCGACGAGGCAGCTCAGGCGCTCGAAGCCGCATGCTGGATACCAATGCGTCGCTGCGACCGCATGATTCTCGCCGGGGACCACTGCCAGTTACCCCCGACTGTCAAATGCTTTGAGGCAGCTCGCGGAGGCCTCGGCAAGTCGCTTATGGAAAGTATCACCGAGACACACCCCGAATGTGTGACCCTGCTAACAATGCAATACCGTATGCACGCCGACATCATGCGCTTTTCAAGCGATTACTTCTATGGCGGCATGCTCACCGCTGCTCCGGAAGTTTGCGACAGAGGCATACTCGACTTCGACATCCCTATCGAATGGGTAGATACGTCAACAACCTCAGACAGCAGTGACGACAACGATACTCGCGATTTTCGTGAAGCCTTGGCCGGTGAAACATTTGGACGCATCAACCGCGACGAGGCAAGGCTAACTGTCGACACTATCGATGCCTACATCAATCGCATCGGCATAGACAGGATTATCGACGAGCGCATCGACTTCGGCATCATTTCTCCATATCGCGCACAAGTGCGATATCTGCGTTCGCTCATAAAGCACAAACCTTGGGCCAAGCAGCTTAGAAAGCTGATTTCGGTTAATACCGTCGACGGTTTTCAAGGTCAGGAGCGCGACGTTATAGTGATTTCACTCGTTCGAAGCAATGCCAAGGGCGACATCGGATTTCTCCGCGACCTCAGGCGCATAAACGTCGCTATCACACGCGCCCGAATGAAACTCATTATAATAGGCGACAGTGCCACCTTATCAGCAGCACACTCGTTCTACAGACGACTACACAAGTATATCGACAGCATCAACTGACGACTACGAAAAAACCTCGGAGAATGCGCTCTCTGCAAGCATCATTCTCCGAGGTTCTATTTTATCTGCTTTCGCAATCCCAACTTACTTGGGCATGAAAGCTATATGACCGGGGATATCACCGGTTTTAGCACTCCATTTCAGCTTACCGTCTTTATCGTAGCAGAAAATTGCGCCCGACGATGTATAGTTCTTGGCATCGGTGATAAAGAAATCGCCGGTCGATGCATTCACGGTCATGAAGTACGGGGTAGCGATTTTCTCTTTACCCTCGATATCAAAGTGGCTGTCGCCGATATTGTCGAGTTCGGTCGAAGGCCTTATTGCGCCATAGCGGTAAGTCGCATTGTAGTTGGCATCGTAGGTAGTCTGATAGTAATAAATACGGTCGTTATAGAATGTCAGGCCGTTGTAGTTACCAAGCAGGCTCATGCCCTGCTGTGCATAGTGGCCGTCTTCCTGCTTGCGAAGTACAATCAGTTTGGCTGCCACATCAGCATAGTTACCAAGGCTCGAAACCCAAAGCTGACCGAACTGATCTGCTACTATATCCTGAAGGTTCAGGCCGTCGGTAGCAATTGTATAGTCAACCTTCATAGTCGAGGGGTCGAGTACGCTCACTGTATTGTCGTATTTACCTACACCGTAGTTGTAAGAGTTTGCAACAAACAGCTTTCCTTCATGGAGGGTGATAGCCTCGGGATTGTAACCTACTGTGGTAGTACCGTCAACTTTGAGTGAGTTGAGGTCGACACGAACTACTGTGCCAAGGTCATTGTCGCCACCTACATACGAGGTTACATAAGCCTTATCGCCGACAAATGCGATTTCGCGGGGAGAGTTGATATCAACCTGGCCGATACGCACTGCTGTCGCTGCATCGAGCACTTCAACCTTGTGGCTTCCGTTTACAACCACATACAGGCGACCATTGTAAATAGCAAGGTCATTGCCTACATCACCAAGTTCAAGCACCTGGTTGGGGTTGTTCTCTGCATACACGTTGCGGATATAATTACCGGTATTATAGTCGAAATAATCGAGTGTGCACTTGTTAGAGCCCATGTTGCCCTCGTTCAGCACATAGAAACCGCGATAGTCACCGCCGTTACCGGCTTTGTCTGTTCCGATTTCGGTTGATTCAGAACCCGAAATAACAGGACCATTATCATCGCTACATGCGCTTGCTGCCACAGCGATCGATGCAAGGAAGAAATACTGTAGAATCTTCATAGTATAGAAATATGTTCTTATTATAATTATCAATTTTAATTTCTCAAGTCGAAGCTCGTTCGCAGTTTATCGACACACAAACCGCACAGCATCGTCACCACTCTCGTAGGGTCGCGGCACAATGCTGTTTACTTAAGGGGTGATTATGTAAAAAGGACAGCAACGATAGGAGCTTGGCTCTCCGAGACAAGCCTCAGTTAGACGATGCATATTCATTGATTATCAACATCCTATCCAACCGCCCTCTCGTAGGGTCGCGGCATGCCGCGACCGGGTGTCAAAAGCATTTATCGATTATCATGCCTCTAACCCGAAAACGCTCAAACTTACAAAACTTGAGTCATTAACCATTTAAGGTTCAAGAGTTACTTAAAGAGGGCGCACGTCGGTGCGCCCTCTTTATATTTATCTGAAATTCAGATTATTTGTCCAGGTGAGGACCTGCTGCAACGAGTGCCTTGCCGGCTTCGTTGTTCTCGTACTTCTTGAAGTTCTTGATGAAGCGCGATGCGAGGTCTTCGGCTTTGGTGTACCACTCTTCTGCATTTGCGTAGGTATCGCGGGGATCAAGGATCTTAGGATCTACGCCGGGAAGTTCGGTAGGAATCTCGAAGTCGAAGATAGGAAGGGTCTTGGTGGGAGCCTTAAGGATAGCACCGTCGAGGATAGCGTCGATGATACCACGGGTATCTTTGATCGAGATACGTTTGCCGGTACCGTTCCAACCGGTGTTCACGAGGTAAGCCTTGGCACCTGATACTTCCATACGCTTAACGAGTTCCTCTGCGTATTTGGTGGGGTGCAGTTCGAGGAAGGCCTGGCCGAAGCATGCCGAGAAGGTCGGGGTAGGTTCGGTGATACCGCGCTCGGTACCTGCAAGCTTAGCGGTGAAGCCGCTCAGGAAGTAGTACTTGGTCTGCTCGCTGTTCAGAATCGATACGGGAGGAAGAACACCGAATGCGTCAGCCGACAGGAAGATCACGTTCTTTGCGGCAGGACCGTGGCTGATAGGCTTAACGATGTTTTCGATGTAATCGATAGGATAGCTTACGCGGGTGTTTTCGGTAACGCTCTTGTCGGCGAAGTTGATTTTGCCGGCTTCGTCTACGGTTACGTTCTCAAGGAGGGCGCCACGACGGATAGCGTTGTAGATATCGGGCTCGCTTTCTTTGTCGAGGTTGATTACCTTGGCATAGCAGCCGCCTTCGAAGTTGAATACACCGTTGTCGTCCCAACCGTGTTCGTCGTCACCGATAAGGAGACGTTTGGGGTCGGTCGAAAGGGTGGTCTTACCTGTACCGGACAGACCGAAGAAGATTGCGGTGTTCTCGCCGTTCTTGTCGGTGTTGGCCGAGCAGTGCATTGAGGCAATGCCCTGGAGGGGAAGGAAGTAGTTCATCATCGAGAACATACCTTTCTTCATTTCGCCACCGTACCAGGTGTTGATGATTACCTGCTCACGGCTGGTGATGTTGAATACTACGGCTGTTTCGCTGTTGAGACCGAGTTCTTTGTAGTTGGTAAGTTTAGCCTTCGATGCGTTGTATACGATGAAGTTGGGGGTGAAGCTTTCGAGGTCTTCTGCAGTAGGACGGATAAACATGTTGGTCACGAAGTGTGCCTGCCATGCTACTTCCATGATGAAGCGTACGGCCATGCGGGTATCCTTGTTAGCGCCGCAGAAGCAGTCTACTACATAAAGTTTCTTACCTGAAAGTTCGCTGAGTGCAAGAGTCTTGCAAGCTTCCCATGCAGCCTCGCTTGCGGGCTTGTTGTCGTTGGGATATTCGGGGGTAGTCCACCAAACGGTGTCTTTCGATTTTTCGTCGAGGACGATGAATTTGTCCTTAGGCGAACGGCCGGTATATACACCGGTCATCACGTCGACTGCGCCGAGTTCGGTTACGACGCCACGCTCGAATCCTTCGAGAGTAGGAAGGGTTTCCTGCTCGAACAGTTCTTCGTACGAGGGATTGTACACCACTTCGGTGGTGCCATCGATGCCGTATTTTGCCAGATCTGCTTTGATCTCGGCCAGACGGGCCTTCTTGACTTCTTCAATCTTGCTCATTGTAGTTTGCTTGAAAATATTGTAGTTATGTGTTGATTGTTTCCTTGTTATTTGCCGTTTGATTTTGGCCTTGTTTTACAAGTGCAAAGGTAGTCAAAATTTTTCATTCATGACCTAATTAGCGAAAAATTTCTTTATTAATAAAATTTAATTAGGCTTGAATCTACTCTCTTTGCTATTCTTCCTTTCGCAAAAGTGATAACGCTCTAACGAGCTGTATGGTTGTCGATTTAATATTTTTTATCAGGCCGGAGACGAGCGCTCCGGCCTGACTGTTTTTACACGTTGAAACGGAAGTGCATGATATCGCCGTCGCAAACAACATATTCCTTGCCTTCTACCGCCATTTTTCCGGCCTCGCGTACTGCGGTCTCGCCGCCAAGGTTCACGTAGTCGTCATATTTGATAACCTCGGCACGGATAAAGCCTTTCTCGAAGTCGGTATGGATGATTCCGGCGCACTTGGGCGCTTTTGAGCCGCGACGGAAAGTCCACGCGCGAACCTCGTCGGCGCCGGCGGTAAAGTAGGTCTGAAGGTCGAGTAGCGCGTAAGCCGCACGTATCAGGCGAGATACACCCGATTCCTCAAGGCCGATTTCTGCAAGGAATTCCTGGCGTTCTTCCCAGGTGTCGAGTTCGGCAATCTCACTTTCGGTGCGGGCGGCTACAATAAGCATTCCCGCGCCTTCATCTTTAATTGCCTCTCGAACGGCTTCTACATACTTGTTGCCACCGGCTGCGGCCTCGTCATCTACGTTGCACACATAGAGCACTGGCTTAGATGTAAGCAGGAAAAGCTCGCGGGCAAAGCGTTCTTCTTCTTCCGAATCAAACTCTACGGCGCGGGCCGGTTTACCCTTTTCGAGTGTTTCCTTGATTTTTGTAAGCACTCCGGCCTGCATCTTGGCCGATTTGTCCGCTCCGGTCTGGGCGGCCTTGATTGTCTTGGCAAGGCGTGTCTCCACGGTCTCAAGGTCCTTGATCTGAAGCTCCATGTCGATGATTTCCTTGTCGCGGACTGGGTCTACCGATCCGTCTACGTGTGTGATATTCTCATCGTCAAAGCAACGAAGCACATGGATTATGGCATCGGTCTCGCGGATATTGGCAAGGAATTTATTACCAAGGCCCTCGCCTTTTGACGCTCCTTTTACAAGTCCGGCGATATCTACTATTTCTACTGTGGCTGGCACGACCGACCGGGGATTGCACATTTCTACAAGTTTGGTCAATCGGTCGTCAGGCACGGTTATAACGCCCACGTTGGGTTCTATGGTGCAGAAGGGGAAGTTCGCCGACTGCGCTTTTGCATTTGACAGACAATTGAACAGTGTTGATTTGCCGACGTTAGGCAGGCCGACGATGCCGCATTGTAGTGCCATATATCTTTTTATTTCTGCTTATTACACAATTTTGCACGGTAAAGCGCCGCCAATGCGACGTTTTGCCGTGCAAAGTTAGTGATTTTTTGTATATTGTGAAAATATCGCGATAGCTTATCAAACACTCAGTGTCTTAGCGAAGCTTGATACGCTGACCGATACTAAGTTTCGATTTTGTCGACAAGCCGTTGAGGCGGCAAAGACGTGCTACAGTAGTTCCGTTGCGCGATGCTATCTTGCTAAGGGTATCACCCTTGCGCACTCGGTATGTCGAACTCGACGCGTGAGCGCCACTCTGCTTGGTCGAGGTCTGACGCACATAAGGCTTGACAGGGTTCTCTTTCAAGTACTGACGGGCATACTCTGAGTTTGCCGACGGCGAGTAGTTACGCGCATTCTGATATGTACGCTTGTCGAATGTATAGGTATCTGTATGCGTTGTCTGGTTCGCAAAGTCGAAAATCGCACACGGGTTGATTGCATAGCCCATGTAGCGGGTTTCGAAGTGAAGGTGAGGGCCGCTCGAACGGCCGGTATTGCCGCCAAGGGCTATAGGGTCTCCCACCTTGACATACTGGCCTTCCTCTACAAGGAAAGCCGACAGGTGGCCGTAGACAGTCTCAAGATCATTGGTATGACGCAACACTACATAATTGCCGTAGCCGCGACGCTCAAAATTGGTGATACGAACACGACCGTCGAATGCTGCGCGGATTGTATCGCCGATATTTACCTTCAAGTCTACGCCCTTGTGCATGCGGCGGTAACGGCGACGGTAGCCATAGGGCGATGTAATATAGCCGGGATGAGGCATCGAGAACCTCGACACATCAATCTGGGCGCTCGACGGCACTGCCGCATCGCTGTAGCAGTTTACGCGTTTGCTGTCCCAGCCTTCGGTATAGATATCGAATTCGGGTTCTTCTTCCTCGTTGAAGAGCTCTTCGAGATATTTGGTGGTATTTTCCACCGAGATGCCGGCATTGCCCTGGTTGGCAAGAAGGTTGTCATGACTGGCGGCATGACGGTCGGGCAATTGATATGTTTGAGCCGAAATTCCTGCGCAGGCAAGCAGGGCGGCAAAGACTGTGGCTAAAATTCCTTTCATCGGAGAGATTTACTGTTCCGGGTTAGTTAGAAGATTATTGGTGGGTTGCCTTAAATCAAAGTTCGTCTGGAGCGTAGGTTGCCGGCAACGTGATGAGGGTGTAGTCGAAAATCTCTTCCGGTTTAAAGAAGCGTTTGATTTCGATTTCTGCGTTTACAGGGCTGTCGGATGCGTGGATGATATTCTCCTGGCCACTCATTCCAAAGTCGCCGCGGATTGTACCCGGCGCTGCCTTGCGGCAATTGGTCGAGCCGGTCATTGTGCGTACCACTGTCACTGCATCCTTTCCGGAAAGTACGGCTACGATTACCGGCGTGGCCATCATCGAGCGTACAAGGTCGGGGAAGAAATCGCGGTCTACCAAATGTGCATAATGCTCTCGTAGGATTTCCTCATTGAGTTGCATCATTTTGATTCCGGCGATACGCAATCCTTTGCGCTGAAAACGTGTCATCACATCACCTACAAGGCCGCGGGTAATGGTTGACGGCTTGAATATTATAAATGTTTGCTCCATGGCGAGCGGGTTAAGGCTGATTAGTGGGTTTTTATTTTCCCCAAAGTTACTGATTCTTAATGGCTTTGGCAAATTTTCAAGGTATAAAAAGTGTGAACAAAACTTTCTCACCCTCAATTCGCGCCAAACCACCCCTGTAAATCAGCAAGTTAGCCCCTTAAAAAAGTTTTTATAAAAATCTTTAACTGAGCCCGCAGCCGATTTGCATGATCAACCAACTCCGGCTATCGCTCGCGCCGACATTATGCCGTCGATTGCTGCCGAGACTATACCTCCGGCATACCCTGCGCCTTCGCCACACGGATATAGACCGGGCATCGACACATGGGCAAGTGTCTCACGGTCACGAGGTATACGCACCGGCGACGACGTACGGGTCTCATCGCCGATAAGCACTGCTTCGGATGTCAGGAAGCCGCGCTGCTTGCTGTTGAAAACCTTGAAGCCCTCGCGCAAGCGACGCGCAATAGGCTCGGGTAGAAGCTGGTCGATACGGCGGCTCAACAGGCCGGGGGATACGACGAGCGGGGCAGGTCCAAAGACTCGCGACCGTCTACAAAGTCGGTCATACGCTGAGCCGGGGCTTGCTGCGTCCCTTCTGCAGCCTCGAAGAAACGATGCTCGATACTTTCCTGGAAGTACATCATTTTCAGCGCCTTGTCGTCTGCATTTTCGGGATCGGGAATATCATCGGGCAGCACCTCTACCACCATACCGGAGTTCGCCCAACGGGTACCGCGGTTGGCTGGCGACATGCCGTTGACAACAAGCTGCCCGGGGGCGCTGGCCGCAGGGATGATGTAACCGCCGGGGCACATGCAGAATGAGTACACTGCCCTGTCGTCTACGCGAGTAAGCATCGAATATTCGGCTGCAGGCAAGTATTTGCCTCTACCCTGCGACGAATGATACTGCAATTTATCGATCAATTCCTGCGGATGCTCAAGGCGAACACCCACTGCAATACCCTTGGCCTCAAGTTCTATGCCCTGGTTCTTGAGGAAGTGATATACATCTCGCGCCGAATGGCCGGTTGCAAGAAGCACCGGGCCATGCCATTCTTTGCCGTGACGGTCTTTTACTCCAATCACCGACTTGTTATCGCCACTTAAAAGCAACGACTCCACACGTGTGCCGAAATGGACCTCGCCACCCGAGGCTATGATAGTTTCACGCATAGCCTTGATTACCGACGGCAACTTGTCCGTGCCGATATGAGGATGCGCGTCTACAAGGATATCGCGCTGCGCTCCATGCTGATAGAATATCTTTAACACCTTGTCGACCGGGCCGCGCTTCTTGCTTCGGGTATAGAGTTTGCCGTCGGAATATGCTCCCGCGCCACCTTCGCCGAAACAATAGTTCGAATCCGGGTCAACTATGCCCTCTCGGTTGATTGCGGTCATGTCGCGGCGGCGACTGTCTACGTCTTTGCCGCGTTCGAGCACTATGGGTTTCAACCCCGATTCTATCAGCTCGAGGGCGGCAAAAAGACCGGCCGGACCTGCTCCGACTATCACAACGGGCTTGCCGTCAGAGACATTGCCGTACTCTATCGGCTCGATTGCCACCGCCGACTCGTCTATGTCGTCGACATGCACTTTCACGCTGAGGTTAACTGCCACTCGGCGCTGACGCGCATCTATTGACCTGCGGACAATATCTACTCGCTTCACGCGTGCGCGTTCTATATATAGTTGACGGGCACATTCGGCGCTTAGTCTATCGGCCAATGCAGCCGTTGCCGGGTCTACCCGGAGTGTTAGTGTTTCAGTCATGGTTTTGCATAGTATTTAGTTTGCGGGCTATTCGCCGGTTCATTATCACCATAGTCACTGCCGATAGGATAAAGGCTATGAAATCGCTCGAACACATGGCGATCCACACTCCGTCGACACCGTAGTACGGCGGCAGCAGCCACAATAGCGGCACCAGGAGAATAAGCTGGCGAGTCAGCGACAGGAATATCGACAGTTTGGGCATGCCTATCGACTGGAAATAATTCTGTATCACTATCTGCGACCCGACAAACGGATAGAATAAAAAGAAGATTCGGAAGCCGTCGCGGGCGATAGCTATCATTTCGGCATCTGTTGTAAACATGTTGCTTATCACATCGGGGAAGATCTCGGTTAGCAGCCAGCCTACAAGCGATACTATCGTGGCAATCCAGATACCCTTCATCAATGTTTCTTTGATTCGTATCCAGCTCGCCGCGCCATAGTTATACCCCAGGATAGGCTGCATACCCTGTGTGATACCAAAGATTATCATCACGAAAAACATCGACGTACGATTGATGATACCGTAGGCGCCTACGGCCATGTTGCCGTCTGCACCGGCACTGTCGAGCAAGGCCTTGTTGATAAACACCACTACAAGACAGGCGCAGCAGTTCATCAGAAATGGCGACAGGCCGATTGCATATACCTTACGCACTACCGACCAGTCGATACGCCACGACTGCCGTACGAAATGTATCTCGCTCTTACGCGATACGAAATGAATCAACACCCACACGAAGGCCGCCGACTGCCCCACAATGGTTGCAAGCGCAGCTCCGGCAATACCCCAGTCGAAAACGAATATAAATAACGGTGCGGCCACGACATTGACAGCCACAGATAGCAGCGCCGACACCATCGCCTTACGAGGGTAGCCGGTAGCCCTCATCAGGCTGTTGAGGCCAAGAAAAACATAGGCGATAGGAGTGCCCGCAAGGATGATATACATAAATTCGCGAGCATAGCCTATGGTCTGCTCGGTTGCGCCGAAGAAATATAATATCGGGTCGAGCCATACTATACCTATCGTCATTATTACCAAGGCATGTATCAGGCACAGTATAGTCACGTTTCCTACTGCCATCGAAGCTTTCGCCACATTGCGCTGACCAAGAAATATCGATGATATAGTAGCTCCGCCGACGGCTACAAGCACACAGAAGGCAACCACCAGGTTCATTAGAGGGAAGGTAATCGCAAGACCGGTGATAGCCATAGCGCCAACTCCGCGACCGATAAAGATACTGTCGACTATATTGTACAGCGAGGTAGCAAGGCTGGCGATAATTGCCGGCAAAGAATACTGCCATAGCAACTGACCTATGGTACGCTGGCCAAGGACGTCTGTACTCGCAGTTGCTGACTGTTGACTTTTGTTTGCAGACATAAGCTATTGTGTTAAGTAACTCGCAAGTATTCGCTGCGAGTTACATTGTTTTTTCATATAAAATAATTTTTATGAGCTACTTATGAGTCACTTATATTTTCTGTAATTTAGCTTCGCAAGCACGGCTTGCGCTATTTCATTAGTCCCTCACAGGGCAAAGAAACGTCTATTACCGCCGCGCTTCGACACTTTATCCGGTACCTGAATAGCGTCTTAGGCGGGATGTTGAATCCGGAAAAAGAAAAACCGCCTCGACATCATCGGGACGGTTTCTTTGTTGCGGAGGCAGGACTCGAACCTACGACCTTTGGGTTATGAGCCCAACGAGCTACCACTGCTCCACTCCGCGCTGTTTTGATGCTGCAAAATTACTACATATTTCTGAACCTTGCAATAGCTTTAATATATTTTAACTTTACAACCTCTATATTTCATACTTTCACGACTTCTCCGGACTCTCCGGCGCCAAACAAGGCAAAATCGTAGATGATAGGGTCTTCGGGTTAAAACGTCGAAGCGATTCGGTTAGCTCTACAACCGCCCGACGGTCGTTGGCCTTACGCTCAAGCAGCCCGAAAGCTCGCGCCGTATTGCCCGAGTGTACATCAAGCGGTATGTATAGCTGGCTCGGTTTGAGCAGCTTCCAGATACCGATATCTATTATACCGTCATCCCTCACAAGCCAACGCAAAGCCATATTGAGTCGTTTCAACGCCGATGTATCCACTTTGTCGGGCAGGCAGCGGGTAGGACCGCACAAGGGGTCGAGGCTCGCCCGGTCGGCTTCGGATGTGATATTGTTTATTGCCTTGGCGAGCTCCCAGGCGGGCGATTCACTGCGTTCAATGCCTATGCTGCGCCCAAATTCCTCGAGCGATCCATAACCCCGATAGATACTGCGTAGACCGCGAAGGGCATACCGAAGATGGCGCCCGAAAAAGGTGCGGTGGATATTGTCTTCGGGTATCGACTCTATGTCGCCTTCCATAACAAAGCGGTAGGGGCTGTTGCACAGCAACTGGTGCATATGCTCGCCATTGCGCAATATCATGCTTCTGCGGCCCACGAAATAATCGAAATCAAATAGGCCGATATCTCTATATCGCGGGGGTCGTCGTAGCGCTTCGGAAACTGAATAGGGTCGTCTTCGGCGAAACTTGCCACGTTGTAACGCGCGGCAAGTTCGTCGAGTACGGTTTTAAGGTCTTCTGCCATTACTTAAATGCGTTCAAGTACCGTTGCTATTAGGTCTTTTATGCCTGATTTATAGTTGGGGTTGGCCTCGGTATTGAAGCGGTTGGCGATTATTGAGCATACTGTCATGCAGCGGTGACCCATAAGGCGGCCCATACCGGCAAGCGGGGCGCTCTCCATTTCATAGTTGGTGATGCGGCGGCCCTTGTGCTCGAACTGCTCGATAAGCCTGTTGAGGTCGGGGTTGGCAAGTTCGAGGCGCACTTGGCGTCCCTGGGGGCCGTAGAAGCCTACGGCCGAGATTGTATTGCCGCGTACCATATCATCACCGCCGATACGCTTTACCAATTCTTCGTCTGCATCCACCACATACGGACGTGCCCACAGAGGATTCCACTTGGTGTCGCGGCAAAGAGCTTCCTCAAAGTCGAGGTCGGCAACTTCGTTACGTCCGGCATAGTAGTTGAGTACTCCGTCGAAGCCGATAGATTTCTCTGCGATGACTGGTGTGCCAAGGCGAAGCTCGGGCTGCAATGCTCCTGATGTGCCTATACGCACCATTGTGAGACGGCGCAAGGTATCGCGCACCTCCCTGGTATTGAAATCAACATTGGCCAGTGCGTCGAGCTCGGTGATGACAATATCGATATTGTCCGGACCGATACCGTGGCTTATACACATTATGGGCTTGCCTTTGTAGGTGCCGCCTATGGTATGGAACTCGCGAGACGAGACTTCAAATGTCCTCGTGTCAAAAAACGAGGCTACCATATCTACGCGGCCGGGGTCGCCGACAAGGATGATATTGTCTGTGAGCTGTTCGGGATGAAGATGTATGTGAAATACGGTGCCGTCGGGATTAATGATGAGTTCCGACTCGGGGATAATTTTGTTTGCCATGTCTGGTGTGTTTTACTTTAGTATATTGTTTAAACAATAAAAGAGGGTGCAACGTTTTCATCGAGCCTTTACAACCGGCGCAAATCGTCCGCCGGGCAGCGATACTATCATGTCGCTCATCTCAAGGTCGAATAGCAGGGCCGTAAGGTGTTGTACCGGTTTGCCGGTAGCTGCGCACAGGTCATTGACTGTTGCCATTGGGTTGGCGCTTATAAAATCTATAATCGCTGTTTGCTCGTCGGTCAGGAGTGGCAGCTCCTGCTGCATACCGGCACGCGGGCGAACGGCCCAGTTCATTTGCTCAATCAGGTCGTCGGCATCGCGGATAATGGATGCCTCTCGCGAGGCTATCAGGGCGTTGCAGCCGCGACTGTATTTGTCGCTCGCCCTGCCGGGGGCGGCCATGACCTCGCGATTATATGCCCCGGCTATACGAGCAGTCGACATTGCCCCGCCTCGGAGGTCGCTTTCTACAATAACAGTCACATCGGCCAGCCCGGCTACGATGCGGTTACGCTCAAGGAAGTTGCCTCGGTGTATCGCTGCCGAACTCGTATATTCTGTCAACAGGAAGCCCCCTTCGGCTACGATACGGCGGGCGTCGTTGCGGTGGTCAGCAGGGTATATTGTGCTCAATCCGTGTGCAAGGACTGCGCCGGTGGGTACACCGGTCTGCACGGATGCTCGGTGTGCACAGATATCTACGCCATATGCAAGACCGCTCACTATCATCACTTTGTCGAGCTTTTCCGCAAGGTCCGCCACAAGTCGCGATGTAAAGTCTGCTCCGTAGGGCGTGCAGTGGCGCGTTCCTACAACAGATACAACATGCTCGGGAAATGCATCGCAATTTCCCAACACAAAAAGCATGGCCGGGGCATCGTCGCACTCGGCAAGGCGCACAGGGTAGCCCTCGCTTCCGGCCACGAGTACCTTGATATTGTTGTCGTGAACGAAATCGGCTTCACGGCGGGCGGCCTCAAGGGCATCGCGACGGCGCTTACTGTCAAAAAAATTTTCGCGAAGGCCGGTTATTGCCGACAGCCGTCTTGCTTCCTGTTCGAAAAAATCACGAGGGCTCACCCCAAGGTCGCGAAAGCGCCGGGATGTGCCTACGTTGATATTGCGATAGGTGGCAAATGCTATGTCGTATACAAAGCTGTCGTCGTAGAGCATTGCTATTAGTTCTATTTAAGATAGGCGGCAAAGGCTTCGGCCAGACGTTCGCCTCGCGACAGTCGGCCATTTTCGAAGGAGGCTATTTCAACAACGGCGCGTATCACCGGCTGCCCGTCGGGCTTGAAAATATCCTGATGAAACACAAACACCGGTCCGCGGCGCGACAAACTCAGTTTGCTCACCATTGAATCTCCCAGCCCGAGCGGATTGAGGTATTTCACCTCTATTCGCGACACTACAGGGTCGTAGCCATGCGCATGCATCTCTCGGAAACTGAGACCGGCCTGTTCGCAGAATTCATGGCGCGTATGTTCGAGATAATGCAGGTAGTTGGCATTGTTTACAATACCTTCGGCATCGACCTCGTAGTCGCGCACCTTGATTGGCAGTTCGAATATATAGTCCATTATATATCTGTATCAAAGGGTTACACCGCTTGTCATTGACCTATCATACTCAAGAACTCGTCTTCGTTGATAATAGGTATGCCGAGTTTCTGTGCTTTCTCTAGCTTGGAGGGGCCCATATTCTCTCCGGCAAGGATATAGTCGGTTTTCTTGGATATCGAGCCTACGTTCTTTCCGCCGTGAGCCTCGATCATAGCTTTGTACTCGTCGCGCGAGTGGCGGGAAAAAACTCCGCTGATTACAAACGACTTGCCGCCGAGGGCGTCGGATACCGGTCCGGCGGCAATGTCTCCGGATACGGCCATTGTCACCCCGGCGCGGCGCAGGCGCTCTACCATGGCACGGTTGTCGCTGTCGGCAAAGAAAGACTCGATCGTGGCCGCAATCCTGGGGCCGACATCTTCGATTGATGCAAGCTCGGCGGCATTCATTGCCATAAGCCTGTCGATATCTTTTGCGGCGCGGGCGACTTTCTTGGCGGTGGTCTCTCCTACATAGGGGATCGACAGGGCGAATACTACTCGCTCAAAAGGCACGTCGCGGCTCGCTGCTATGCCGTCGACTACGCGGCGGGCACTTTTTTCGGCAAATCCGTCGAGGGTCATCAGGTCTGCTACGCTAAGGTCGTAGAGGTCGGCGGGTGTCGACACAAGGCCGCGGGCGTACAGAGCGGCGGCGGTTTCTTCGCCGATACCGTCGATATTCATCATCCTGCGACCTACGAAATGTTCGATTCTGCCAACTATCTGCGGTACACATCCGTATTTGTTAGGGCAAACCCATGCGGCCTCGCCCTCTACGCGCACCAATTGTGTGCCGCATGCCGGGCAATGGCTCACAAACTGCACTGCCGGCTCTCCCGACATACGCTCCGACAGCTCTACGCCGGTAATCTTGGGTATAATCTCGCCGCCTTTTTCAACATACAGCATATCGTGTTCGTGGATGTCGAGCGTACGCATTATATCCTCGTTGTGCATCGAGGCTCGTTTAACTATTGTTCCGGAGAGCAACACCGGCTCGAGATTGGCTACCGGGGTGATGATGCCCATACGGCCAACATCGAATGATACAAATCGCAATCGCGTGAGCGCTCGCTCGGCGGCAAACTTGTAAGCGACAGCCCAGCGAGGCGACTTGGCGGTAAAGCCCAGATTGAGTTGCTGGCGCAACGAATCGACCTTGAATACCAGGCCGTCGGTAGCCACCGGCAGTTCTTTCCTGGCCTTGTCCCAGTGATTGATAAAGCTGTCGACCTCCTCGATATTATGAAGGCGTGTCATCACATCCGACACTTTGAAACCCCACGAGCGGGCTGCAATCATATTGTCGTAGTGATTGTCGAAAGGCAATTCGGGGCCGAGAAGGTAGTAGAGGTACGCATCGAGACCGCGCCGCCCTACCTCGGCGGGATTGAGCAGTTTCAATGTTCCGGCTGCCGCATTGCGAGGGTTGGCAAACAGGGGTTCGCCTGCGGCCTCGCGCTCGGCATTGAGGCGGTCGAACGCAGCCCACGGCAACACTATTTCGCCTCGGATTTCGAAGAAATCAGGCCAGCCGCTGCCTTGCAGTTTGAGGGGTATCGATTTGATAGTGCGCACATTGTCGGTAACAACATCGCCTTTCTCACCGTCGCCTCGGGTCACCGCACGCACAAGGCAGCCATGCTCATAGATGAGCGAGATGCCTGTGCCGTCGAATTTCATCTCTCCCACGATATCGGCTTTTTGGCCAAGCAGGGCCTCATCGGTACGCCCGAACCAAGCATCTACATCATCGATTGAATATGTATTTGTAAGCGACAGCATCGGGTAGATATGCTGCGCCTGCTCGAAACCGGTGTTGATATCGCTGCCCACACGCTGCGTGGGCGAGTTTTTGTCGTAATGTTCGGGGTGCGCGGCCTCGAGTGCCTCAAGCTCTTTCATCAGCATATCAAAGTCGTGATCGCTGATTTCCGGGGCATTGAGCACGTAGTAATTATAGTTATGTCTGTTCAGTTCGTCGCGCAAGGCGTCGATACGTTCGATTTCTGTCATATTCCTGATACTTTATCGGGGTGATGAGCAATATAGTCTTTCCAGGATTTCGCACCTTTGGCCACTACCGGTTTCTGTGATTCATAGAAGTGGCAAAGGGCGGCGGCAAGGGCGTCGGTGGCATCGAGTTTGGGCAGCAGGTTCTCGCGCGGGATATTCAGAATCCGCACAAGCATCTCGCACACCTGTTCTTTAGACGACGCGCCGTTGCCCGTGATAGCCATTTTTATCTTTCTGGGTTCGTATTCGGTAATTGGCACTTGTCGGCTCAAGGCTGCTGCCATGGCAACACCCTGGGCTCGACCGAGTTTGAGCATCGACTGTACATTCTTGCCGAAAAACGGTGCCTCGATAGCCATTTCGTCGGGGCAATACTGATCCACAAGCATACTCACACGCTCGTAGATACGCCCAAGACGCATGTAGTGGTCGCCGATTTTCGCGAGCTCGATAAGCCCCATGGCAATCATCTTTGGCTTGCGGCCATAGATGCCGAGGATACCGTAGCCCATGATATTCGTACCCGGGTCGATGCCTATTATTATGCGGTCGGCAGCTTTAACCTTTTCGTCCATTGGCGCTCTGGTGGTCATATACAACGTCGAGCTGCGACTCGAACATACACACAGCCATACCCCAACGACGGCCTATCTCGGCATACACCGACGGAAGTACACGCTCGTGGAAGTCGCTCATAATGTCTGCCGAAGGGGCTCGCATCTGGAGCGCGAATGTTCGTATCTGCTGGCCGGTGAGGCTGTTGGTCGTTGCTTCACCATGCATTTCTGTGAGAAGCATGCCGTAGAGTCCCGACTTTTCGGCAGCCGGGATATGGCTGTCGCGGATAAATGCTATGAAGTCTGCAGCATGGTTCGAATCGACTGCAAATGTGGTATTAAAGAGAATCATCGTAGTGTTAAGATTTAGTTTCGGCCCGGTGCTTTCTTTTCCAAGCCCTTGCAAGGAATCCGACATGACGCAGCACTGTGGGTATAAAGCCGTAGTAATACGACATTATCCTGAATCGTTCGCGCAACGAGGCTCGGTGGTTGCGCGTAGTCATGCCCTCGCTAAGGTAGTCTATAAGCACCGTATCTGTAAGGCCTATATTTTTGCGAGAATGTTGAAGGCAGCGTATACACCAGTCGTAATCGGCTGAAAATCGGTAATCAAGATTATAAAAGCCTACAATCCTTCTCAGGGCAACGAAGGCCTGGTGACACACCAGCATGCCGTTGGCAAAGGATTCGAGGGTAAGACTGTCCGGGGCGATTAGATGACGCGGCCCGATATATGCACCGTCATTGTCGACAATATTTGTCTGCCCATATACGATACCGGGGGTATCGTTGCTCTTGATTGCATCAGCTATATGCTGTAAAGTAGCGGTGTCGTGAAACTTGTCGCCGGCATTTAAGAATATCAGATACAGCCCGGTTGTGTACCCTATACCCTTGTTCATGGCATCGTAGAGGCCGCGGTCGGGCTCCGACACTACGCGCCGGCGGTCAGAGCAATGCCGGTCGACAATCTTGAGAGTACTGTCGGTAGACACCCCGTCGACAATAATATGCTCATAGTCGGTAAACGACTGGCTGTCGACACTTTCGAGCGTGCGCTCAATCGTATCGGCAGCATTGTAAGTCACTGTTATTATAGCAAATAGTGGTGTCATCAGGCAGTCGGGTCGCAGTTTTTAAATATTTCATTGAACTTGCTCTCTCTCTGAGGCGCATCCTCGCGTACCCTCATGGTAAACCCGAAGCGCTTCGACCCCATTTTGTCGCTCATACAATCGCTGAAACGGTCGATAGCGCCGCTGTCTACGATGTCGTAGGCCACGGTATGGTCAATCGGCGCGTCGTGAAAACGTCGGGGCATACTGTTGAGGTGCCCCTGCTCTATGGCCGACAGACGTGTTACCCTTCGCCAAGTAGAACCGGTACTGTCGGCGGCGATACACAGCAAGGCATCGTCGCGCTCGGCAATGGCTGCAAATAACACAGGCTCGTCGTCGAAGTGCTTCATAGGGCTGTTCTCGCCCACGGCGTAAATCTCGCTCAGCGGTATCTTTATTGCTTTTTCATTTGCATAGGCCATGACGAGATAACCCTGTGCCAGGTCGAGGGGTATGGTAAGGGCAAGGCGGCAGTCATCGCCACCGTCAAGCCAGAGGTCCTTACGAGAATAGAGCAAGTCGTTTTCGCCTGTAAAATAGAGATAGCCGGAGGGTTCGACATAGCCCGATTCGTGTTCGTGCAATAGGTTCGATCGCCAATGCGATGTATCAATTACCGGCTCGGAAGCACTGCTGCCCGCCTCTACGGCTATTACCTGAACGGGAACGGATGTGTCTTCTTTAGACACTTCAGGCTCGACAGGCTTTTCTTCTTCATACATTGCGATTCTCATCTTGTGCTCGGCACGCAACTCCTCGCGCTCACGCTTGAAGTCCTCGACAGCCTCGCCATGATATTCGCGAGTAGACTGACCGCTCTGACGGACGAACAAACGCCCGTCGAAGAATACCGGCTCGAGCGACTGCTGCACGGTAATGCAAACAACGCCCTTTTCAGCCTCATCGTCGGCGGCAACCTCGATTTTACGGCCTATGCGCTCACCGAAGGCCTGATTGATAATATCTTCGATAAAGACACACAGGCTGTCGATTCCGGTAACTTTATGGCGGTGCGTACCGGCCATTGCCGGATGACGCTGGAAATACTTGAAGTCGTCGTACATTCCGACCTCGAAACCGTCGTTGTTGACACCGATATACAGCTGTCCGCCGTTTGCGTTGAGCATACCTGCAATACGGCTGAGGATATGCTTCTGCTGTTCTTCGGGCGACTCGCGCATCTCCTCGCCGGGGGCTGTAGCCGGGAAGACGATAGATGTCTTGAATTCGAGATATTTAGATTCCGAACCGTAGTACTTGCCACGGCGGGTCTCATTGTTGACATTCAGTTTCTCCTTGATTTTTTCCTTGATATCAGATGCAATACCGTCGGCATCGCCGCCTGACAGATGTATCATATTGTAAGCCAACACCATGCGGGCGATTACACCCTCGAGCTCGTTGGAAGGAGCGTTGACAGTGGCATACAACTCGGGGTTGCGCGACACATCCTCGAGCCACGACACCATTTCGAGTCGGTGGTAAATCATCTTGAGGAACGGATCGGCAAGCGCTACCGGGGCAAGCGCTTCGAGGCGGTCGGCATCGATGCGGCTGTTGGTGGCATAGAACTGGTGCAAGGTAAGCAACGAGGCATGCGCAAGAAGCTTTTCGGCGAGCTTTTCGTCGGCGATAACCAATGCCAACAGCCTGCCGAAACGCAGATAATCGTATGCCTTGATCAAGTCGGTCTCGGCAATGGATTTAAAACGTATAATCTCGATAATCTCGCGTATATTATCTACAGACAGTAATTCATCGAGATCTCTGAAAACGGCCTCCTCGGCCTCGCGAATCTCGATTTCTGCCGCATCGACCTCGCCTATGCCCTCGATAAGGTTGCGGAATGCCTCGTTCTTGCCGAATACCATGTCCGGGTCGTCGGGGTAATCGGTAATATATGCTTTCAACTGGCCCTGCTGGCCGATATTCATAAACCGCACCTTCACAATATCGCCGATACGACATTCGGTATTGTCGGTAGGATGCTCTACATAAAGGCCTATACCCTTGAGAGATATGGCCGAATAGTCGTGGTCGGCAATGCCGGTAATTACAGCCAGATATTCGTCGTCGAAATTGTAGGTATTTTCGATATAGTGGTTGACGGTATCACGCAGTGAGAAAACATACGAGCCGTCGGGTTTGACATCTATCACTGTAGCCAGGAAGCCCCTCACCGCGCCCTCGGGGGTGCGGAACACGTACATCGGCGGCTGCTTGAGGTTATAGCCCACGATTTGATCGCGCTGCAGTACACCCTTACCGCCATCGAATTCGGCATCGTCGATGTGACATATAAAGGCGGGGTTGCCGCTATATGCCTCGCTTACACCGTCGACCACGATGTATACTTCATCGCCAATGCCGGCATGCCTGCGCGGCATCTCATTGGTCACAGAAACGGCGCTCTCCTGGTCGAAGAGGCTCATCTCAATATCATGCCACCACTGGTTGTGCTCACCGAGTTTTCGCAGGCGTGCACCACTCAGGCCACGGATGCCGTTGACCATAATCTGAGGTTTGAGCCATGGCATCAATCCGTCGGGTATGGCACGCTCGGTGATGTCGGAGCGCCCCTCGGGACGCAGCTCTATACCGTCGGCGGTAATCAACACTTCCACCCCGGCACCGATAAAGCGGTGGCTGCTTTCGAGACGATTGAAAATATCATCGGCAGGCAACACAGTGGCCTGGGTCATCAGCATTGTCGGCTGCTTTAGCTGCTCGTAAGTTATGCGTGTATTCACGTCCGCCCCCAAGAGCGATAGGAACGACTTGGTAAGCAGAGCCTCGACATTGAGCGGGCGCATAAGCGAAACATATCGGTAGAAAAGCGTCCACGAGCGACTGTTGTCGGCATTTGTATCGGAAAGCAGCAGCTGCAGGGCTATGGCAGTAAGGATGGCTTCGACCTTCGATTTCTGTTCCCTCGTCTCGGCCACGGGCAGGGCGTCGATTTCGAGACGCGCCTGGCGAACATATATCTCGAACTGCTCAACGAAAGCCTTGCGGAATGGCTCGCGCTTCCAATTGTCGAGGTCGCGGTTGAAAATACTCTCGAAAATACGGTTGAGATAATTGGCCACCTTATCGGGGAATAGCCTGAAAATAAGCATCAAAACTGCAAAGCGACGGGCAGGATGATAGAGGTATCCCGAGCGCTGCAGCCTGTCGAGAAGACGCTCCACGAAACAGTCCTGGCTGTTTGTGTTGATAAGTTCGAGGGTATTTTTGTACGGATCAATGCCGTCGACAATGTCGGTCAGCTGTTGCTGCAAAGCCCTTCGTTGCTCAGCCTGCAAACCATTGAGGAAGCTCGACCCTTCGAGCAAAAACAATAGTATTTCTCGCAAGGCTTCGATCAATGCGCTGAAAGTGCGGTTCTGGCTTCGCAAGTCGGCATGAAGGAACCATTCCGGCAGGTGCTTCATAATCACCTTAGCAGCCGTAACCGCCCACAAACCGTTTCCGGCATCGCGCTCAGCCCTTGCAAGCGCAAGCTCAGGCAGGCCGGCCAACAGCGACTTTATGATTCGCCGTAAAGGCAAAGATATACCGGCCCCTTCGACAAGAGATTCAAAATCATAAAACTGCACCCTTGCGCCTTCGTCGATGCGCATGATGCTGAAAAATTGAGGAGTGAGTTTAGATAATTTGCATCGAACCTTCTGGCCTTTGCTCATCAAACCCTCAGGCTCATAAATTCTGAAAAAAATACCATTGCGGTCAACAACAAAAAAAGGATCTTCGGCCGGGCTGTCCGGAACGGCAGTCACCGTGCACTCAAAAGTTTCGCCTTTGGCATAAATTTTATTGTAAAGATCATAAACATAACGAGCAATATTTGGAGTCAGCACCGGCATCCCAGCCACATCAATGCTTTTTACCCTACAATACAAAACCTGAGGGGCTGCATTGTCACGTTGAAAAGGCAGCTTTCGCATCGGCACTACCGCCGGCCCCACCGGGCCGTCAACCTCAATCAAAAACTCTTTGTCGGAAGCTTCGGTGCCGCCGACAACTTTAAATTCATAGCTTTGGTCTACTTCGTAAGTCATTTCAAATATGTTATTAATAGTTGAATATGCAAAAGTAAGAAAAAAGCATCACAAAAAGTGTGTTTTTTTCAATAATCTCCTTTTTATCCACAGACATCCACCAAGATTAAAGCAAGCAGAGATTGCAGAAATCAATGTGGCATAATATTATCCGACTGGAGTTTGACAATTTTTTTTTGAAAAATATCCTAACGAACTATTGCACAGTTCGTTTTTTCTTTGTACCTTTGTAGTAATACTACGTAATACCAACTTTTGATAATGAGACTCAGTTTTTCCCGGCCACAGCGTCCCCATACCATTTACGTGTTGAAATCTTTCCGCGACAAAACAGGAAAGAGCACCACCAAGCGGGTGGAAACACTTGGCAGCGAGGAGGAAATAGAAAAGAAGTACGGATGCCCCGACGGACTGGAGTGGGCAAAGGGGTATGTCGCACGCCTCAACGAGGAGGAAAAACTCGGCAGGGAGAGGGTGACGGCGGAGTTTTCTCCCACCGAGCGTATCGCCCCGGGACAGCAGGCAAGCCACGATTGCGGCGACCTGTTGCTGCTGCCGCTGTACAACGCGCTCGGACTGCCGGCCGTATGCGAGGGGATAGTTGCGAGAACGAAGGTGAAGTACAACCTCAACGAGATACTCGAGACCCTGGTGATGCTGCGCATACTGTGCCCCATGTCGAAACTGGGCAGTTACGGCATGGGCAAAAAGCGCATGCGCAAGACCACGTGCGCGATCGAGGATGTGTACCGCGCACTGTCGCTGCTGTCCTCGCACATCGACGACATACAGTCCGCCGTGTGGGAGAACTCGCGCAAGGTTGTCAGGCGCGACACGCGCGTAATCTTCTACGACTGCACCAACTATTACTTTGAGATAGAGGACAATGACCCCTGCGGCGTCGACCCGCGTCATCCTCGCCGCCCCGAGGGCATACGCCGCCGCGGCAAATCAAAAGAGCACCGCCCCAACCCGATTGTGCAGATGGGGCTGCTCATGGACGCCGACGGCATCCCCCTGTCGTTCATCATCTTCCCCGGCAACGAGTCGGAGCAGCCCTCGCTGCAGAAGATAGAGGAGATGATAGCCAAAAAATTTGAACTCAACGAGTTTGTAATCAGCACCGACTCCGGCATCTCCAGCGAGGACAACCGTCGCTACAACATGACCGAGGGACGCGAATACATCGCCGTGCAGTCGCTGCCCAAGCTTCCCGAGGCCGACCAGAAAATGGCCCTCGACCCCCACGGGTGGCATGTCGCCTTCCGCGACAGCAGCCTTGGCCCGATATGCCCCGACGACCCGGGCAGGGACACCTTCAACCTCGACGAAATCGACCTGGAGGCCGAGCGTCACACAAAATTTTACAAAGAAATAATCGTGGACAAATGCATCTGCGGACGCAGGGACACATCGCGCCCCGAACGCGTCATCGTCACCTACTGCCACGACTTCGCCCTGTACCTGCGCCACAAACGCGCGGAACGCATCGCCGCCGCAGAGAAGATTATCCGCCGAAAACAGGCCAACTCGCGCCAGTCACAGCAGGACCCACGCAAATACGTCTCGACCGTATACGTCACCAAAGGCGGCGAAGTAGCCAAGAACATATCCATGTCTCTCAACACCAGGGAGATAAACGACGAGGCCCGCTTCGACGGCTTCTATGCCTACGGCACCTCGCTCGACGACGACGCCGTCGACGTGCTGCGTGCCCGCTCCTTCCACCACGAAATCGAGCACCTCTTCCGCACCACCAAATCATTCCTCGACGCCCGCCCCGTTTACCTGCAGCGAGCCGACCGCATCCGCTCCCACTTCCTCGTATGCTTCCTCTCCATGGTCATCCTCAAGATCCTTCAGAAACAGCTGGACATGCCCAGCCTGTCCATAGACCGACTTATCGGCACCGTCAGGGACTTCAAGCTCGGCTACATACGCGGCGCAGGCTACATACCTCTGTTCGAGCGCAACGAAGTCACCGACCGGCTCCAGGAGATAAACGGCATCTGCGTTGACACTCAAATAGTTACCACAAAGGCTCTAAACGCCATGTATCGCAAAATGTTAAAATAATGTTAAACTAGACAGGTCTATCAGTAATACTACAAGGTATACCGCTATAAAGTGGTGTGTCTTAGCGCATTAACCTGCAAAGTGTCAAAGATGGAAAAGTAAGAAAAAAGCATCACAAAAAGTGTGTTTTTTTCAATAATCTCCTTTTTATCCACAGACATCCACCAAGATTAAAGCAAGCAGAGATTGCAGAAATCAATGTGGCATAATATTATCCGACCATTTCGAAGCGTAGTTTTCCGACTCCGCAAGAGAGGCATACCCAATCGACGGGATAATGATCGAAATTCACACCGAGCTGACACAAATTATAAGCATGGTCTATATACGATATGTAAATAATTTTTCCTATCTTTGCACAAAGAAACAAAATCAACAGATATATGAAAAACGTCGCCCACCTCCTTGCGGAGAAACTCCTAAAAATCAACGCACTGAAATTACAACCGGCCAATCCTTTCGTATGGGCTTCGGGCTGGAACTCGCCTATCTATACAGATAACCGCCGCACACTATCGTACCCCGATGTACGCTCGTTCATCAAAATCGAGCTTACCCGTATGATTATGGAGCATTTCCCCGAAGCCGAGGCAATCGCCGGTGTAGCAACCGGAGCAATCGCACAGGGCGCACTCGTAGCCGACCTCCTCAACCTACCCTATGTATACGTGCGTTCGTCACCCAAAAACCATGGTCTTGAGAACCTGATCGAAGGCGATCTACGCCAGGGCCAGAAGGTAGTAGTAGTAGAAGACCTCGTATCTACCGGCATGAGCTCACTTAAAGCCGTAGAGGCCGTACGTAACGCCGGCAGCGAGGTAGTAGGCATGGTAGCACTCTTTACCTACGGCTTCCCCGTAGCCGAAGCAAACTTCGAAGAAGCCGGTGTCAAGCTTGTGACTCTCAGCGACTACAACACCATGCTCGAAGTAGCTCTCCAAACCGACTATATCCGCGAATCCGATCTCGAAACCCTCCGCAGCTGGCGCAATGACCCCGCCAACTGGACTCCCGAAAGATAAGTCAATGGCAACATACAGCTCGAAACCGTCAGTGGTGAGCATACCCGCCGCTGTCCTTGCAGAGAAATTCGGTGACTTCCGCACCATGCAGGAGAAACTGGACAGTATGCCCGAAGCCGAACGCCAGCGAGTAGGTGATGTAGCGTTTACCGAAGATTCTATCGTAATCACTACACCGCAGGTTGGCGCTATCACCCTTCGTGCCACCGAGCGTACCGCCGACCGCGTTGTTATGCAGGCCGAGGGCTCTCCCGTGCCGATGAGTATAACCGTCGATTTCCACCCCCTTAGCGACAACGAAACCGAAGTCGTAGGTACCATGGAAGTCGAAATACCGGCAATGCTCCGTCCTCTCGTAGGCCCGGCCCTGCAAAAGGCTGTCGACCAGTTCGGCAACTTATTTGCAAGCCTTGCATAAACATAATATGCGAAATACAAATATAATGGCAGCAATGGCCATGGCTGTTGCTGCCATTTTCGCCTTTATCAGTAGCGCCTGCCACACTATCGACGACGACCGCATACCGGTAGCGCCGGTGAATATAGTATTCAACACCGTTGCAGACTGGAATATATACGGCGTAGCCGGAGCCATGGACTACCGCTACTTCATCCGAGATTTACGCAAGCCGTCGAACTACCCCTACACAGCAATGACCTACACCGGCTTCGGCGGAGTATTGCTTGTGAGCGATGTAATGGGCAATCCCCAGGCCTACGACCTTGCATGTCCGGTAGAAGCCGATAAAAACGTGCGAGTAGAAATCGACGACGAATTTTTAGCCCACTGCCCCAAATGCGGCAGCACATACAATGTGTTTTCGCTTCTCGGACACCCTGTAAGCGGCAGGGCAACCGAACTCGGCTACGGGCTGCGTCGCTACCATGTAGGGCCTGGTCGCAACGGCGCTGCCTATATGGTAGTATCTTACTAACAATCAGTTGGCAAGCAGAGACTTGCCAACCATACCAGCATCTTGGCTATTGTGCACCAGCACCTTAAAATTAATATAGCACAATAACCGGCAACCAACTAACAAGACCTAAGTTGAAAAGGCATTATGTCGAACTTTGGGCGCTTCTTGCGCTTGCATTCGTCATCTTCGCGGTGGCGTCGGCATTCGACACGCCTTTTAAGTCGGCAGGAATCGTCGACAGCATTTTACCACACAAGACCGAATTAAGCGCATTACCCGACACGACAATCACGCAGGAAGCGAAAACAGCTACGGTTGAATGCGATACCGCCAACCAGGTGATACTGCTCATCGGCGATTCGATGCTCGAAGGCCTCAGCCCTCGACTGGCAGCATATGCCCGGCACAACGGCCACACACTTTATTCGGTGATATGGTACAGCTCGACATCAGAAATCTGGGGACAATCGGACAAACTTCGCCGCTACATAGCCCGCCTCAAGCCCACGTTCATATTCATAAGTCTGGGTGCTAACGAGCTATTCGTAAGGGATATCGCCACTAAACGCAAGAAACATGTAGAGGCCATATTACGCGACATCGGCGATATACCATATGTATGGATAGGGCCTCCTAACTGGGCAGAAGATACCGGTATCAACGAACTGATATCTACATCGACTCCACAAGGAGCATATTTCCGAAGCAAGGGCATGAGCTTCGAGCGCAGTTCCGACGGCGCCCACCCGACCCCTTCGTCGGCAATGGAATGGTTAGACAGCATAGTGCGCTGGATGCCGTCGAACGCACTTCACCCCATACGCCTGGAGATTCCGTCGGATTCCACCGCCCGTCCGCACCGCACATTCGTACACCAACCGCACGAACGCTGATGATAAGCGAGATATGGCATAATATCATAGAACTGCTAAGCTACGACAGCAGCAGGCCCATGCTATTTTCATCGGGCCTGTTTTGGGCGTTGTTCTTAGTGTTTATGCCCCTCTACGGGCTTCTGAAGCGGCGCTGGTGGCAGATGTCGGTTTTCGTAGTGGCATTTAGCTTGTACTTCTACTACAAGAGCAGCGGCATGTTTGTACTGATGCTCACCGGCACCTCGCTTCTCGACTGGCTATTGTCTATCATCATGAGCCAGCCCGAGGCATCACCGGCACAACGACGCACGTGCCTTGCGATATCGCTAACGACCTCTCTCGGCATTCTTGCATATTTCAAATACGCCGATTTTTTCCTATGGAACCTCAATGCCACTATAGGCTCGAATTTTCAACCACTCGACCTGATACTGCCTGTAGGCATATCGTTCTATACCTTCCAATCAGTCAGCTATATAATCGACATATATAAGCGTAGAGTCACCCCCACGGCGACCTGGCTCGAGTATGCTTTTTTCCTGTCCTTTTTCCCGGCCCTCGTAGCCGGCCCCATAGTCCGTGCGGACTACTTCCTGCCCCAGATACGCAGCAACCGCCACGCGAGCCGCAAAGAGGTGTACAGCGGCCTGTGGATGATTATAACCGGCGTTGTCAAAAAAGCGATTATCGCCGATTACATAGCCCAGTACAACGACCTTATATTCGCCAACCCCGGAGGATATTCGGGATTCGAAAGCCTCATGGGTATCATCGGCTATACCATGCAGATATACTGCGACTTCTCGGGGTATTCAGATATGGCTATCGGCATAGCGCTGATAATGGGCTTTAAACTCGCGCCCAATTTCAATTTTCCATACAAGGCACATAATCTTACCGACTTCTGGCACAGGTGGCACATATCGCTGTCGACATGGCTTCGCGATTACATCTACATACCATTGGGCGGAAACCGCAAAGGCACCGCTCGGACATATATCAACAGCTTCACCACCATGCTCATCGGCGGACTATGGCACGGAGCGGCGTGGAAGTTTGTTTTCTGGGGAGCGATGCACGGCGCCGGATTGGCAGTCCACAAAGCAGCACGCCCCCGGCTCAGCAAAATACCTGACACAAGAATCGTTAGCGCGATATCGTGGTTAGCGACCATATGCTTTGTCTCGGTGCTGTGGGTGTTCTTCCGAGCCGACAGTTATGGAGATTCGATAACAATTCTTGGCAAGGTATTCACCGACTTTTCCCCGTCGCACATAGTGCCATTTGTATCTGCAAGAATGCTGTGGCTAATACTCATGATAGTGATAATCGCTGCCCATGCATTGCCCGAAGGCATGCACGGACGCCTTTCCGAAATGTTCATCAAGTCACCATGGATTGTGAAACTCCTGGTTTTCATCGTCGTGGTTCAGCTTGTACTCGAATTGCAGAGCGAGAGCGTTGCGCCCTTTATTTACTTCCGCTTCTGAGAAATTTTGTGATTCTCGCTATTTTGTTGTAATTTTGTGGTATGAAAATGGGGCGTATCATATTATTTCCTTCACTTCTTGCCCCGGTATCACCTGAAGATGTGCTACCGGCAGCTAACATTGCGCAGATACGCGAAGTCAAATTCTTCGTAGTCGAAGAGTTACGAACAGCCCGCCGTTTTCTGAAGTCCTGCGACCGCAGCATCGATATCGACAGTCTGCAATTCAATGTACTCAACGAGCACACCTCGCCTACCGAGGTTGAGGCCATGCTTGCTCCTGCGCTCGCGGGCAACGACATAGGCGTTATAAGCGAAGCCGGGTGCCCGGCAGTAGCCGACCCCGGAGCCGACCTTGTAGCGGCAGCACAGCGCAAAGGCATAGAGGTAGTACCCTTAGTAGGCCCGTCGAGCATCCTACTGGCATTGATGGCATCAGGCTTCAACGGCCAAAGCTTTACCTTCGAGGGCTACCTGCCTATCGACGGCAGTCGCCGCAGCGAAGCTATCAACCGCATCATAGCCGGAGCACGCCGCCACCATACCCATATATTTATTGAAACACCCTACCGCAACAACCGTCTTCTTGGCGAACTTGCAAGCAAGTTACCCGGCGATATGCTGATGTGTGTAGCCGCCGACATCACCGGCCCTACCCAAAGCATCCGCACCATGCCTGCCAAAGCCTGGAAAACAGCGGAATACAACTACGATAAACGTCCGGCCATATTTCTTGTCGGTTCATCGTATATCAGCGAAAAGAAACGATGAGCCGCCGCCGACAGAAACTACGCCAACAAGCCTACTGGAGCGAACAGCCCGGGCTATTCGACATGCCGTCGGATAGCAATGACAGCGACGTACTGCCGGTACCGGCTGAGATTGGCGACACCGTAGAGAAGCTGAGATTTATATCATTCGGCAGTGGCAGCAGCGGTAATTGCGCATATATCGGCACCCCCTCGTGCGGTCTTCTGATCGACGCAGGTGTCGACAACAACTATGTGACTGCACAGCTCGCCGCCAACAGCATAGACAGGGCCTCGATACGCGGCATACTCCTGACCCACGACCATAGCGACCATGTGCGTTATGCCTATGCCATATTGCGCTACAACCGGCACATGAAACTCTATGCCACACCGAAGACACTCAACGGCCTATTGCGCAGGCACAGTATCAGCCGCAGAATCAGCGACTATCACCAGCCTATCTACAAAGAATTCCCCTTTGAAGTCGGCCCGCTAACCGTAACGGCATTCGAAACCAGCCACGACGGCAGCGACAATGTAGGCTACTCGATAGATTTCGGCGAAGTACACTTCGTGGTAACCACCGACACCGGCACTATCACCGCGCGTAGCGATCACTATATGCGCCAGGCACACTACCTGATGATAGAGAGTGACTACGATGCGACAATGCTGAAAAACGGCCCATACCACCCCCATTTAAAAGCGCGTATAGCCGGGACATCGGGACATCTCGACAATGCCGACACCGGCAGATATCTTGCATCGCTCGCCCCGGCCGGGATACTGCGCCGAGTGTTTCTGTGCCACCTTAGCGACACCAACAACACGCCCCACCTGGCCCTTACCACAGTTCAGAACATCATACAGGAAGCCGGCATATCGATTTGCCGCGACAATATGCCCGGCCCCACAGAGACCCGTCTGCACATAGCGGTGCTACCTCGCAGCGAAGCGTCGCCCTTGGTGACCTTAGGTCTCTAAAAACAACACCAAACGGCAAAATACAGCTATAAAAATGAACACCTTACGTCGCATATTCACCTTTTTTACCGTCGTGGCCTGCGCCCTATCCGTCATGGCCCTCGACTTACCTGTAAAGACCCTCAACGGTACGAAATATTACTATTACAAGGTAAAGAAAAACGAATCAGTGTACGGATTGTCGAAGAAGCTCGGGATGTCGCGCGACGAGATAGTACGCCACAATCCAGCCGCCGCCGACGGTATCAAGAAAGGAATGACGCTGTATTTCCCCTATGACGAATATGCCACTAAGTCCGAGCCCAAAGCAGCCGTAGAAGAGCAAATCGATACAGTTGCCGTAGATACAGCATCCGATAAAGCCTCATCGATAGTGCTGATGCTGCCATTCGGTCTGGAAAATAAAGAGCAGAGCCGCCGCAACAAACTCGCGCTGGACTTCTACAAAGGCTTCCTCATGGCCGCCGACACCCTTGCGTCGCGCAACGGCCTTGTAGAGATTCACGCTATCGACATAGATGTAGAAAACTCCCGATTCGATGCCATACTGCGCGACGAGGCCGTGACCAATGCAAGCGTGATTGTAGCCCCCGACAATGGCGCGGCATACCGCAAGATAGCAAAAACGGCACGCGAGAACGGCAATTATGTACTAAATGTATTTTTAGTGGCCGACTCACTCTACACCGAGAATCCCAACGTACTTCAGGCCAACATACCACACCTCGACATGTACCGCCTTGCTGTAGACGCATTTGAGAGCGACTTCAAAGATTACACACCCGTGATACTGAGAAACCGCACCGGTCGCAACGAAAAAGAGGCTTTTGTGTCCTATTTTATGGAGCGTTGCTCGCAGCGCGGCATAGTACCAATCGAGATAAGCTACGAAAACAACCTTGTCAGCGCCGACCTCAAAAACCTTGCCACCAACGCCGGTCAACGCTATGTGTTCGTGCCATCGTCAGGCTCGATGACAGAGTTCAACAAATTCGCCTACGTGATAAAAGCCATACGCGACCGCGCCGCCGTGAGCGGCAATGATGTCTCCGGGGCAGAGTTCGAATTGTTTGGCTACCCCGACTGGACAGCTTACCGCGGCGAAGCCCTCGACACATTACATAAGCTCGGAGCAACAGTGTACTCACGCTTCTTCGACGACTTCAACAGTTTCGACAGCCGTACCCTTCAGTCAAATTTCCGCCGCTGGTACGGCCATTCGATTATCGAAAGTATCCCCTCGCAGGCCGTGCTGGGCTACGACACCGGCTGCTTTCTAATCAAAAACCTTCGGGCGAACGACGGCGCATTCGACCCGGTATCGCCAAGGTCGTACTCAGGCCTACAGTCGACATTTGACTTCGACAAGTCAGAGCAAGGATATTATAACTCAACCCTTTATATAATAAAATATCACACCGACGGCACAATGACGTCGCGCACCCTATGAAGCGCTACCTTTTTATAATATTAATGGTGTTGTCGGTGGCGACAGTCAGCGGCCAGACGCACTATCAACCCCATATCAGCATAGGAGGCCGTGCGGGCATGTCGCTTGGCGAGATGTCGTTTTCACCCTCGGTAAAGCAGAAGTGGAACAAAGGCACCACCGGGGCTGTGACATTCAGATACACAGAGGAAAAGCTTTTCGGCCTCATAGCCGAAATCGGCTGGGTACAGCGCGGCTGGGCCGAGAATTACGAGGAGCTACCATTGAGCTACTCGCGCACCCTCACATATATCGACATCCCATTACTTACACACATCTATTTCGGCTCGAAGAGATTCAAGGCATTCTTCAACCTGGGACCGCAGGTGTCGATACTGGTCGGCTCGTCGATAGATTCCAACTTCGACTATAAAAATCCGGGGTCGGTATCCGGCTACCCCAAAAACCGCCAGACAGAGCAATTATGGGCCGATGTGAAAAACAAATTCGACTACGGCATCTGTGCGTCGGTTGGCTTTGAGTTTTTTGTGCAGCCCCGTCACTCAGTATTAGTCGAGGGCCGCTACTACTACGGCCTCGGCAACATATATCCGGCAGCGAAGGCCGACACCTTCAGCGCATCGCGAAATATGTCGATAGAGGTGTCGCTGGGCTATTTCTTCAAGATTAAATAAGGGCATCAAAGGGCACCGCACGAGCGCAACAGTTCGGCATAATACTCGGCTTTACGCTCCAAAGCAAGAGGATATGCACGGCTGGTAGAGGGCATTCGCCATATCGTCAGCCCGTCGGCTGATACGACTTTAGATCCCATTTTCGGCAAGTCGGTATCGGTAATCTGAGCAACGACTGTGGCAGCTTTCTCGCCCGTAGTGGCCACCGTATGACAATCGGGCATACGAGCCAATAGGCCTCGCAAGTCAACCGGCTCGAGGATTTCGAGATACTTGTCGGAAGCATTGCCTTTAAGTCGTCGAATCTTGTAGCCCGTATCACCCATTGCGATACCGTGCTCGTTGATAAGGCGTTTGATATCGTCGAGCCTGAACACCTTACCGGCAGCATCATAGAGAGCATTCTTATCTCCAAAATAGAGCAGTCCCATGATACGCCAGAAATCATTGATAGGATTAGGATAGAAAAAATCCATGCTCCAACGGTGGCTGCCCGGCGGGAAAGTGCCCATTATCAGCACCTTTGCATGAGGCGGCACAAAGGGCGGCCAAGGATGAGTCTCTATAATTATATTGTCGTTTTCCATAATGTCTTTATAATTAACTGCAAAAAACGGCATATATTGCACCGAAAAGGGTCTAATTTTCGCGATGCAAGTTCCTGAGTGTTTTAAAAATAATTAGTAATTTTGCCATGAAAAAGCTATGAAAATATTATTTGTATGCACCGGCAACGCCAGCCGGTCGGCAGCGGCAGAAGCCGTGCTGCGAAAATTACTTGGCGATGGCAGCACCGACATCGAGATAAGTTCGTGTGGAACCGGGGTACCCAAGGGCCTTGAACGCGAGGCTATAATGGCTAAGATTGCGGCCGAACACGGGTATTACATGGGAGGATATGCCGTGCCCATGACTTCGGAATTGCTCGATAGCGCCGATATAATAATAGTGATGACCGAACGTCACCGCGAAGAAGTGACCCGACTGCTGTCATACGGCCATTGGGACAGGATTGTACGCTTCAACGATTACTGTTTCGGAGAGGCTACCGACCTTCCAGACCCGCATTATCAGACCGAGGCCGTATACCGCACGTGCTTCGACACAATCGAACGCGGCTGCAAAAACATTGCCCAAAAGCTGAAAGCCTGAATCAGGCTCTGAAACAATAAAAACTAATCCGGTATGTTTCAAACGACACGCGACTATCTGGCCTCTTACATCACCTGTACCGGGTCAGCAACCATAATCAACATATTGCTACTGCTTCTCACCGCCGCAATGGCAGTGCTGGGCTACTATATAGTGAAGCGCCTTCTCGAGATAGTAGAGCGAATCATATTGCACAGCCCGACCGACTGGGACGACGACCTGATCGACATGCGGCTGCTCAAGGCTATATCGCAACTCGCCCCGGCCATAATAGTGCGCTGGGTGCTACCCGGCTTTTTCGGCAGCGACCCAACATCGTTCCACTGGCTCTCGGCTGTTACGTCGCTGTATATCGTATGGGCAGTTGTGCGTATCATCACTATCCTCATAGGCAACCTCTACAAGGCATTGGCACACAGGCCACGCTATAAGTTCTATGCTATCAAAGGCATCTTCCAGATGCTAAAGCTCATAATCATCGGCCTGGGAGCAATAGTGGGTATAAGTATACTTATCGGGCGTTCACCTGTAGCTATCATCACCGCTTTGGGTGCATCGGCAGCGATACTTATGTTGGTGTTCAAAGACACTATCCTCGGCCTTGTGGCATCGGTACAGCTGACTGCCAACAATATGCTGCACCGCGGCGACTGGATAGCTACAGAAAAACACGGGGCTAACGGCGTTGTAGTGGATGTATCGCTTACCACTGTCAAGGTGCGCAACTGGGATAACACCATTACTACCGTACCACCCTACTCGCTTGTATCCGAATCGTTTAAGAATTACGAACCGATGCGAGCATCGGGAGGCCGCCGAGTAGAGCGTGCAATCTATATCGATGCCAACACGGTTCGTTTCTGCACCTCCGACGAGCTTGCCGCCCTCAGTAGCGAAGGCTGGCTCGACGGCCTTGATATCGACACTGCCAAACATGTTGTAAACCTTCGTCTGCTACGCCATTACCTCGCCCATTATCTCTCAACAAACGAGCTTGTCAATACCGAGATGACCCACATGGTACGGCAACTCGACCCGACGCCTTCGGGCCTCCCGCTGCAGATGTATTTCTTTACACGCACTACCGCGTGGGAGGAGTATGAGAGCGTGCAGAGCGATATCTTCGATCATATCTATGCAGTCATCGGCCGATTCGGTCTAAGTATTTTCCAGACCCCGGCCGGCATCGACATAAAAGAGCTTCATCGATAAAAAAAGGGTGTTTTTCGACATTTCGAGCGTCAAAGTAGAAACACCTTTGCCGCTTTGAAATATCGTTACTACCTTTGCAATATGAAAATGAGAGAATTGAGACACTTTATTGTTTTGATGGTTTTTGCATTCCTGGGCGTGGCGACCGCGATGGCCGCCACTCTCTTTGGGAGTGTCACCGATACTGCCGGAGAAAGCCTTCCTCAAGCATCGGTGCGCGTGCTTGCCGCCCGCGATTCATCACTTGTCAAAGCAGCCGTGACCAACAACAACGGCAGATTCACTATCAGCGGCATTAAGCAAGGTAAGTATCTAATCGAGGCTTCGTATGTAGGATTCGAAGCACAAACAAGACCCGTTACCGTAGGGGAGAAAGACATACGGCTTAAGCCTTTTGCTCTTTCCGAAGGTTCGATAGCGCTCAAAGAGGCCGTCGTTACCGGTATCAAGACCCCGGTAAAGGTAATGGAAGACACAATCGAGTTTAACGCGGACTCCTACAAGACCCAGCCCAACGCCGTGGTCGAGGACCTTGTGAAACGTCTTCCCGGTGCCGAAGTCGACAGCGAGGGCAAGATTACCGTAAACGGCAAGGAAGTAAAGAAAATCCTTGTCGACGGTAAGGAATTCTTTGCCGACGACCCCACTGTGGCATCGCGCAACCTGCCTGTGGAAATGATCGACAAACTGCAGGTGGTAGACCGCAAGAGCGACCTTGCCCGCATGACCGGCGTTGATGACGGCGAAGACGAAACAGTGATCAACCTCACCGTCAAGAAAGGCATGAACAACGGCTGGATAGGCAATATCGAGGCCGGTTACGGCACCGACGACCGCTATAAAGCCAACTTCAACTTCAACCGCTTCTGGGACGGCAACCAGTTTACCATACTCGGCTCGGCCAACAACATCAACGATCCCGGCGCAGCCGACGGTGCTTCGGGCCGCTTCCGCCGTTTCGGTGGCAGCAACGGCATCAACACCTCGCAGGCCCTGGGTATAAACTTCAATATCGGCAACAAAGAGATATTCCGATTCGGCGGTAATGTGCTTTACAGCCACACCGACCGCAATACTATCACATCGTCGGAGCGTCAGTATCTTTTTACCGACTCTACATCGACACAGCGCAGCAACAAGCACTCTAAAGACCGCGGCCATAACTTCCGTGGCGACTTCCGCATACAATGGAAACCCGACAGTTTCAACACGTTCGAATTCCGCCCCAACTTCTCGCTCAACTACAATGATTCATGGAGCGTGGATTCATCGTCGACATTTGCCGGAGGCAGGGCTGCAGGGCGACAGGTTACCCGAAGCCTCAACCGCAGCAACAGCGACGGCAACTCATTTGAGTTCGGCGGCTCGCTCACATATAACCACAATTTCCGCCAGCGAAAAGGCAGATCGTTCTCTGCATGGGCGCAATACCGCCTGAGCAACGTGCGAGAAAATGCCGAGACTTATTCGTTCAATAAGTTCTTCCTGCTCAACGACTCAGTCGACATCTATGACCAGTTTGCCGACAACCACACATGGAGCAACACCGTATCGGCCCGACTGACATGGACCGAGCCCCTCGGAGACCCGGCAAAAGGCAACTTCCTGACCCTTGCCTACCGCTTCAGCTACCGTTGGAACAACTCCGACAAGATGACCTATGACCACCCTGTCACATTCCCCGATGGTTGGGAAGGCGACCCGATAATAGCAGAGGAACTTGTTTTCAACCAGGAGCTTTCCAACAGCTTCCGCAACGACTACATGAATCAGGATATCCGCCTTGGCTACCGCCACATCAGCAAGCAGGGCAACCTCAATGTAGGTGTGTCGCTCGTACCACAAATGTCGAAATCGATCAACCTTCTCAACCACGACAAGGATATCCCACGCCGCAACGTGTTCAACTTCGCACCGTTCATGCGCTACCGCTATAGGTTTACCAAGACCAAGAGCCTTATCATGAACTACAACGGCCGTTCATCGCAGCCTTCGATGACACAGTTGCAGCCCGTAGCCGACATGTCGGACCCCTTGCGCATCGTTATCGGTAACCCCAACCTGAAACCGACATTCTCGCACAGCGCCAACTTGCGCTACCAGAGCTTCAACAGCGAGGCCCAGCGCTCGATAATGGCGATGTTAGATGCCCAGTTCCAACAGAACTCAATTGTATCAAAGACCAACTTCGACCCCGAAACAGGCGGCCAGACCACCACATATGCCAATGTCAACGGTGTATGGAGCCTCAGGGGCATGAACATGGTATCGTTCCCATTCCGAAACAAAGCCTTTACCTTCAACAACCACCTGATGCTATCGTACAGCAACACAGAGGGTTTCAACAACGGGCAGCGCAATAGCTCGGGCACCTTCTCGGTAGGCGAAAGCTTCGGCATCGCATGGCGACCCGAAAACGTAGAACTCGAACTGCGCCCCAACTATCGCATGTCGACCGTACACAACAGCTTCGCCCGCCAGAGCGACCGCACAACGCACACCTACGGAGGCACGTTCTACGGGTCGTATACCACACCGTTCGGCGTCACCATTGGCAGCGACGTCAACTACTCCGCCACAAGCGGTTACTCGCAGGGATTCGACACCAAGACCTGGATGTGGAACGCGAACCTGTCGTACCAGTTCCTCAAAGGCCGCGCCGCCACAGTGACCGTACGAGCATACGACATACTTGGCCAGCGCAGCAACATACGCCGAAGTGTAACAGCCAACTACATCGACGACAGCCGCTACAACTCGCTCACACGCTATGTGATGGTTTCACTGTCGTACCGCTTCAATACATTCGGCAAGGGTAAAAGACCGGATAGTATGGACGACCGCCAATTTGGGCCTGGCGAAGACGGCCCACGAGGCCCCCGCGGCCCTCGCGGCGGACGACCATTCTGACGCATCCACAGATCACATCGGGCAGGCCTCGCAACAGCGACGCGCCTGCCCTAATTCTCATCTGTGGTATACATGATCAAAACATCATCGCGACAAAGCGTGAAACAAGGTCAAAAATAGTTAAGGCAGAAATTATTTAGTCTAATATTTTGAAAGTTGGTGGAAAAATCATAACTTTGCAAAGTTTTTTCGACACCATACAACAATGGGAAAGTTTTCAGCATACAAATTGCCGCTAAAGAGCCTCGGGATAGGCACTCATGAATTTGAGTATCATCTCGACAAACAGTTCTTTGCGAACATGGAAAGCAGCGATGTCCACGATGCCGACCTGAGCGTGCACTTAACAGTGACTTACAAGGGCGACTTCTACGACCTCGACTTCCATATCACCGGCGAAGTTGTGCTGATTTGCGACCGATGCCTCGACGATCTCCACTTCCCTATCGACGCGACCTACCACATTGTTGTAAAATATGGCGACGACTACAACGACGACAGCTCTGAGGTACTCGAAATACCTCAGAGCGACAGCAGCCTCAATGTAGCGTACATGCTCTACGACACCGTAGAACTTGCGATACCAATCAAGCACGTGCACCCTATGGGCAAGTGCAACCGCCAGATGAGCGCCCTGCTCAAGAAGCACCGCGCAACCACCGGCGACGAGGATGCCGAGCTCGAAAACGAACTTATCGACGAAATAGATTCAATGCCCGACAGCAGCGACGATGCCCCATCGGACCCCAGGTGGGATGCCCTACGCAAACTCTCGGACATGGACGAAAAATAAAAAGAATAAAGTAACCATACAATATCCAAAACAATGGCACATCCTAAACGCAAGCAATCAAAGACCCGCACCGCAAAACGTCGTACCCACGACAAGGCTGTAGCTCCCACACTTGCACTTTGCCCCAACTGCGGCGCCTGGCACATTTACCACACCGTATGCGGCGAATGCGGCTACTATCGCGGCAAACAGGCTATCGTAAAAGACGAAGCCGTCTAAAGAGCACACATCCGCTCACAAACGACTGCCCCGGCAGCCTCGCCAAGCTCCGTCCTTGCGCCGGCGGTTTCTCATTCGAGGTATCCGTCACCGGCGAGGGGACGCTTTTGGTGTAGACATACCGAAGGGTTTCCAGCCGACTGGGTGTCGGCTTTCCTTTAACACTCCACGGCGTATCCTCGCCGTTTCATCGCCGTAGAAAACCACGGCATAAAATTCAAGATAATCAATGAACGCCCGCATATCAGGTATTGCATCTTACGTTCCCGAGGGTATCCTCGACAACGAAATGCTCTCAAAGATGGTCGACACAAACGACGAGTGGATCACCACCCGCGTCGGCATCAAACAGCGCCATATCCTGCGCGACCCGGACAAAGGATCGTCTTATATGGGTATCAAGGCAGTAGAAAAACTTCTTGCAGACACCGGAACCAACCCCGACGACGTAGAAGTAGTAATCTGCGCAACCTCGAACCCCGATCACCGCTTCCCCTCTACCGGCTCGATGATATGCTATGGAGCAGGCCTCAAGAAGGCTTACTCATACGATATGGAGGCCGCATGCGCCGGATTTATCGTTGCGCTGCAGGAAGCAAGGGCTTATATCTGCTCGGGCATTTACCGCAAGGTAGTGGTTGTAGCAACCGAGAAGATGTCGTCGATGGTCAACTATTCGGACCGCTCGACATGCGCCCTCTTCGGCGACGGTGCCGCTGCCGTACTTGTTGAGCCCACAGAGGAGAATACCGGCGTTATCGATGCCGTATTCCATGTTGACGGCGTAGGCCACGACCACCTACTCATGGTAGCCGGCGGCTCAGCCAAGCCCACCACACACGCCACAGTAGATGCCGGAGAGAACTTCCTCTTCCAGGACGGCCGTGCCGTATACAAGCACGCAGTGACCGACATGCTCACATCGTCGCTCGACATCATGGCCCGCAATAATCTCACAGTTGAAAGTGTAGATTATCTGATACCCCACCAGGCCAACCTGCGCATCATCGAAGCAGTAGCTCAGCGAGCCGAATTCCCGATGGACAAGGTACTTGTCAACATCGAGCATACCGGCAATACCTCTGCAGCCTCGATACCCTTGTGCCTCGACGAGTACAAAGGCAAACTCAAGAAAGGCGACCGCCTGGTACTTACCGCTTTCGGCGCCGGTTTCACATGGGGTGCTATGTACCTCATCTGGGATCTTGACTAAGCATCCGCTTTAGCCTTATGATATTTTATATAACAGAAATAGCACTTTTCGGGTGCTATTTTTGTTATACAAGGAGTAACAGTAAGGCCGCCCGGAGCTTGTTAAAGTAAAACAAACAAAGGTCTCAGCGGCCATTAAACCACCGGGAACACCGGTCAAGAAAAACATAACAGACATGGACAACAACACACAAGGCGCCGGCCTTACTCCTGCCGACGAAAAAAATCTACCGGCAACCCATAAATCAGGCTTTGTCAACATCGTAGGTAACCCCAATGTAGGCAAGTCAACACTGATGAACGACCTCGTAGGCGAGCGCGTGAGCATCATCACCCAGAAAGCGCAGACAACCCGTCACCGCATCATGGGTATAGTCAACACACCTGAATACCAGATAGTATTTTCCGACACTCCCGGCGTGCTCAAACCCAAGTACAAGATGCAGGAGAGCATGCTTTCGTTCAGCGAAGAAGCACTGACCGATGCCGACATACTGCTGTATGTGACCGATGTGGTCGAGGACCCGGAAAAGAATGCCGACTTCCTGGCAAAGGTAGCCAAAGAGAAAGTTCCCGTACTACTGGTAATCAACAAAATAGACCTTCTCAAAGGCAATGGCGAGCTCGATGCCATAATCGAAAAATGGCGCAACCGCCTGCCCAATGCCGAAGTCTTCCCCACCTCGGCCAAAGAGCATTTCAATGTATCCAACCTGATGCAGCGTATCGTAGAATTGCTGCCTGAGGGCGAACCTTACTTTGGCAAAGACGCGCTTACCGACAAACCGGCACGATTCTTTGTCACAGAAATCATCCGCGAGAAGATATTGCTCAACTACGACAAAGAAGTGCCTTATTCAACCGAGGTTATCGTAGAAAAGTTCGACGAGAAAGAAGGAGCGATACACATCATGGCCGTTGTATATGTAGAGCGCGACAGCCAGAAAGGTATCCTTATCGGCAAAGGCGGCTCGATGCTCAAGAAAGTCGGCATGCAGGCCCGCGCCGATATCGAGCGCTTCTTCGACAAGAGCGTTTACCTCGAAATATTTGTCAAAGTAGAGCCCAACTGGCGCAACCGCGACAACAAACTCCGTGAATTCGGATATATCGAATAATCCGTAAGTTTACCGATATATCAAGAAAAACCGCACGGCAACAGACATCAAATACCAAACACACTCACAATGGGACAATTAGTAGCAATCGTAGGACGCCCCAATGTAGGCAAATCCACGCTTTTTAACCGACTGACTCAGTCGCGCACAGCCATTACCGACCCCACCGCAGGAACTACCCGCGACCGTCAGTACGGCAAGGTAGACTGGACCGGCCGCGAATTCTCAATCGTCGACACCGGAGGCTGGGTAGTCAACTCTGAAGACGTTTTTGAATCTGAAATAAACAAGCAGGTAGAGCTGGCAATCGACCAGGCCGATGTGATTCTATTTGTTGTCGATGCCATGAACGGTGTCACAGACCTCGACGACCATGTGGCCCAGATACTTCGCCGCTCGCGCAAGCCGGTGATACTTGTAGCCAACAAGGTAGACTCAAATGAGTGGGTTTACAATGTGCCCGAATTCTACAAACTCGGTCTCGGCGATCCATACCCCATTTCGGCAGTCAACGGCTATGGTACCGGCGACCTGCTTGACGAGGTAGTGAAAGACCTGCCGGTACCCGAGCAGGACGAGGACAAGCTCGATGAGATTCCGAAGTTTGCTATCGTAGGCCGCCCCAACGCAGGCAAGTCATCGATAATCAACGCCTTTATCGGAGCTGACCGCCATATCGTAACCGATGTAGCCGGTACTACCCGCGATTCGATCTACACCCGCTACAGCAAATTCGGCTTTGACTTCTACCTGGTAGATACCGCCGGTATTCGCAAGAAAAACAAGGTAAACGAAGACATCGAATACTACTCGGTGATTCGTTCGATTCGTGCAATCGAGGCCAGCGACGTATGTATACTCATGCTCGACGGCACCCGCGGTATCGAGTCGCAGGACGTGAATATCTTCTCTATCATCCAGAAGAATAAAAAAGGCCTTGTGGTAGTTGTAAACAAGTGGGACCTTGTAGAAGACAAGAGCACAGCAGCAATCAAGCACTACGAGGCTTCGATTCGCGAGCGTTTCGCGCCGTTTACCGACTTCCCTATCATCTTCACCTCGGCTATAACCAAACAGCGCATCTACAAGGTGCTCGAAGAGGCCGTAGAGGTGTACGAAAACCGTCGCCGCACAGTGCCTACCTCGCAGCTCAACACCGTGATGCAAGAGGATATCGCCGCTTATCCCCCACCAAGCAACAAGGGCAAGTTCATCAAGATTAAATACATCACCATGCTCAAAGGAGCTACCGTGCCGACATTTATCTTCTTCTGCAACCTGCCCCAATGGGTGAAAGAGCCCTACCGCCGCTATCTCGAAAACAAGATACGCGAGCACTGGAAATTTACCGGCACGCCAATCAACGTATTCATGCGCGAGAAATAATCGCCAGCATCAAAAAACTCGGAAAGGCCACCCTCTCCGAGTTTTTTTGCATATGCTCGCAAGTCGAAGTATGTTAGCAGATTAATGCGGATTACCTAATGGTTAGAAGCACGATGCGTGAATCTAAAAAGTCGTCGGAGACGACGCAATCATGGTTAACCCCACGATGCTTGCTTCGTGGGGAAAGAGAGTCGCTCTCGGTAAAAAAGTCCTCGGAGAGGACGCTGTAGATATCATACGGCGTCCTCTCCGAGGACATTCTTTAAGGGGTGGTTCAGTACCCCACGAATAATCGTGGGGTTAACCATGATTGCGTCGTCTCCGACGACTTTTTAGATTCCCGAATCGTGCTTCTAACGACCCTTAAGTAAACAGCATTGTGCCGCGGCCCTACGAGAGGGCTATTAGGTAGATTGTTGTTAATCAATGGATTTGCATCGCCTAATCGAGGCTTGTCTCGGAGAGCCAAGCTCCTATCGTTGCTGCCCTTTTGAATAATTACTCCTCAAGTTAATAGCATTGTGCCGCGACCCTACGAGAGGTTGTGTTGATGGGCGTGGCTTGTATCGGTTATGCATTGGTATTCACGATATTAACAATACCGACTGAATCTTCGATTTGCTTTGAAAGCAGCAAATCGTATATCGCCAATGCCTGCTCCCGGCGGAGACTTCTGATTGTGAATGAAGAGCCGGAGGTTGAGAGGGAGAGCGATACACGCCCGGTAAAGCGCGTAAACGGTGTGCACATTATTCTCACGACCTCGACATTATCGTACTTCAGGTAGTTTTCTATTTCGGCAAAGCGGCCGTTGCCTATAATCAGATATGATTCGCGCAACGAGATATAGCTATGGCGCACAGCAAGTATACCCTTGGGTATTCCGGCCAAAAGGTAGATGCCGGGGAGTATCAACCATACGTATAGCCCGAAATGCCACAATATCGCAGCGGTCACAAAGGAGATAATCAGATCGGGCAAGAGGGTATGCACGAAAAGCCCATTGCCGGACTTGGCAGAAGCTATTTGGGATTCCGACTGATAATTCTGCCCGAGCCACCAGCCGAGGAAAAAGTCGGAACATTCTCGAGTGTAAATCTTCAGATTATCGTCTTCCTTCCGGGCCGTCGAGTTAAAAGCCTGCCTAAGCGCGATCGAGCACAGGCCGAAGCGTTTCTCCAAGAAATTACATTTTACCCAAACGGTGCATATCTTATCGTTTGCAAAGCGGCTACTCATACGCGAAAACAAGCCATGCCGAAAAGTAAGTATCTTGCTGTCGTAAGTAAGTGAAAGGTCGAAATTGCGCAGCAGCACCCTCCCAAGCCACAATACGAGCGATAATAGATAAGTGAATACCAAGACTATCGCCATACCGGCCAGCGACACCGCGAAATTGCCTAACTGAGATTCGAGATAGCCCGCCACCATATCTATTACGCTATCAGGCAGGTCGGAGAGTGAGTTGAAAACGACAACGAGGAAACCGCCGAGGACCGCCATACCTTTCAGGTGATTCTGGCATAGAGCATCGAGCAAGAGGTCCTTGTTACTGAAGTCAATAACCGAAGAGGGACAGTATACAGGGGGAATATCCGGCGCAAGAGGCTGGGGCTTTTCCTGTATTTCAACTTCGTCGAGTAAACATTGCCAGTCGGCCTCGCTTAGAATCAGTTCGATTTCCTCGCCTTTAGATGCAAGGGTGTCGAAAAGCACACCTCTGAGGTTTAGAAGCCTATATAGTAATCCCTGCCTGGTGCGTAGAGTGTGTATGCGGTCGAGAGGAATGGTAGTAGAAGCCCGACTTATCAGATTGTGGCGATATATCAGACTGCCGTTTTCGACATGAAATTTTATCTGATAGTACGATACACAAGCAAGTACAAATGCCAAAGCCGCCGTCGCAGCAATCATTATCCCAACTTTCAACAGATGATTAAAAAATCCACCGTCGGATTTGAAGATTTCGTATGCAAGAAAGAAAATGATAGCGTTGAATGCGATTCGGAAGTATTTCAGGAAATAGATAACGAACGCACCGAGGCTCATCCTCTGAGGGACTCTGAAATCAGTCATAATCGCGATTGAGCCTTTGAGTCAATAGATTCTTGATCTGCTCTGCCTCTTTCGACGGCAGGCCTTGAATGACAATCGAAGATAATCCTTGTGCACCATTTACCACTTCAACCGCACTGAGGCCAAAAAATTTGGTCACAGGGTTCTGCGAGATACTTACCTGTTGAATCTTGGCGAATGGCACAGTTGTGATTTTATTGAAAATCACCCCGCTTCGGTAAGTAATGTCGTGCTCTCGAATCGCGTAGCCTTTGTAGAGATATGCCTTAGATAGAATTATAATATTGACAATAAAGGATATAACTATCACAATCTCGGCAGCGATGCACCACCATACCGAGCAGGTAAACAACAAGCACAAAGCCAATGCCGCTAAAACAGTGTACGCAATGGCGGCATTTACAATCTGCACCGATTTATACTTGGGGCTGACTGGGCGAAAATCAAGGTGATCAATCGCGCAGGATGTATCGGGCTCTATCCTGAGATTGTCCATACGAATTCCTTTTTATATTATTCAAATCTTGTAAGCAACTTCCTTGAAAGCATACACATTGCCGTCGGAGAGGTGGAGAGTGCCGTCGGTTTCGACATCAGTAATAGCCGCCCGGAATTGAGTTCCGTCGGGGCGCAGGAAGGTGTATTCACGGCCATCGCCACGATAAAGTCGCTGCATGTATCTTTGCTTCAACGCGGCAGCGTCGCCATTGTAGTTGTCGACATAATCGGCAAGACGGCCTGCGAGCGATTCGAGCAATGGTTCTAAAGCAGTCTCCGTGCCAATTATATTAATCAAGGATATCGGATTTGGGGCATCGGAAAGAAACACCCTCTGGTTGACGTTGAGCCCGATACCTGCTATCGAGCGGTCGATGCAAGCGCCCGAGAGTTTATTCTCGATAAGGATGCCCGAAATCTTGTAGTCGTCGATATATATATCGTTGGGCCACTTAATTTTAGCCCGCTTGTCACAGTTTGCCAGCTTGAGCACACTATCGATAGTATCTGCCACAGCAAGTGAAATGAGCATCGATAGTTCGAACTGCTTCGCTGCATGCAGCGACGAGGGTCTGAAAAGCTGCGAAAAGGTAAGATTAGCTCCCGGCTGAGCCTCCCACGAAGCCCCTCGCTGTCCCCTACCGGCAGTCTGTCTGCGAGCTGCAACGACCGTTGCTCCCTCAGCATCAGGCATATCAGACAGCACGGCGTTTGTGCTTCCACAAACGTCGAGCCATGTAATGACAGGAATCATTTATTCCGAAACAGTAAGAGTGCGCGAGTCGTCGTCGTTGACAGCGATTCTCACAGTCACAGTATCCTGGGGCAGGGCTGCAGCAATGCGCTCGGGCCATTCGATGAGGCACACAGCACCCGAATCAAAGTAGTCTTCGATGCCAAGTTCGATAGCCTCGTCGAGATTTTCGATACGGTAGAAATCGAAATGATAAATCAGCTCGGCAGTTGTATCAGAGCGGTACTCGTTGATAAGCGCGAATGTGGGCGATGCGGTTTCTTCGGGGTCAACACCAAGCACACCACAGAGGGCGTTGATAAAGGTAGTCTTACCTGCACCCATGTCACCATAGAATGCGAACACTGTATTGTCGCCCATCAGGGCAGCAAACTCACGAGCAGCGGCCTCAAGAGCGGCCTCGTTGGGTATCTGTATAGTTTTCATTTCGGCGATAATGTGATTAATGGCACAAGCATTTCTTCCATCGAAATACCTCCGTGCTGGAATGTGCCGGTATAGTATTGAACGTAATAATTGTAATTGTTTGGATAGGCAAAGAAATCATCGGGAGCAGCGAATATGTATGTGGTAGACACATTCGGCGCAGGCAAGCCAAATCGCGCCGGCTGCTTGATTTCATATACCTGTTTATTGTTGTAGGCGAGGTTCTTACCCAGCTTGTAGCGCAGGTTGGTATTGGTATTCTTGTCGCCGACAACCTTTACAGCATTGTCGACCCTGATAGTGCCATGGTCGGTAGTGAGCACAATCTTATGCCCGCGCTCGGCAATGCGTCGGAAAATCTCGAGGGCTGCCGAATGCCTGAACCACGACTCGGTAAGCGAGCGATAAGCGGCATTTGTTGCAGCCAGCTCGCGGATCATCTTCGATTCGGTACGCGCATGAGAGAGCATGTCGATGAAATTAAAGACGATAACATTGAGATCGTTTTCCTCGATTTTTCGGAAATCTCTCAACAGGCGGTCACCGGCGGCGTTGTCGTTGATTTTGTTGTAAGAGAACTTGCAACGACGACGATAGCGCTCGAATAAAGTGGCAATCAATGGAGACTCGTTAATATTCTTGCCTTCCTCAGAGTCTTCGTCGACCCACAGTTCGGGAAACATTTTCTCAATCTGTGCAGGCATAAGGCCCGAGAAAATGGCATTCCGCGCATACTGGGTGGCTGTGGGGAGTATAGTTGTATACAGGCTCTCGTCGAATGTGAAATACTCGGCAAGTATAGGCTTGATAGTCCTCCACTGGTCAAGGCGGAAATTGTCGATGAGGATAAAGAATACTTTCTCCCCGGCATCGAGCAATGGGAAAACCTTGCGCGGAATTACTCGGGGACTCATCAGCGGGCCGTCGTCGTCGGTGACCCAGTCCTCGTAATTACGCTTCACCCATTTGTAGAATTCCTTGTCGGCCTCGCGCTTCTGGTCTTCGAGCATTTCGAGCATATTGGTATCAGCAGTAGCCAGTTCCATTTCGCGGTATACGAGGCGACCATACAGGTCGGCCCAATCCTCAAAAGAGTTGGCGCTGTTGATGAGCATACCGAGCTGGCCAAACTCCTCGCGGTAGTCGCGGGTTGCCTTTTCGGAGACAAGTCTTTCGCTATGAAGGTGCTTCTTTATGGCAATGAGAATCTGATTGGGATTTACAGGCTTGATGAGATAGTCGGCAATCTTGCTACCGACAGCCTGGTCCATAATATTCTCTTCCTCGCTTTTGGTAATCATTATAACGGGCGTCTCGGGACGGCGTTGCTTGATTAAGGCGAGGGTTTCGAGTCCGGTGAGACCCGGCATATTCTCGTCGAGGATAATGAGATCGAAAGTCTCGGTATCGGCCATATCGAGAGCATCACGGCCATTGTTGGCAGTGACAACATCATATCCCTTGTTTCGCAGAAACATCAGGTGAGGCTTGAGGAGGTCGATCTCGTCATCGGCCCAAAGAATCCGTTGTTTGTTCATATGGCAAAGTTAGTCTTTTCATCGCTAATAAGCAATAGCGGAGACTCAGGCCCAAGGTTAAATATGAGGTCTAAAATGCTAAGTTTGGGCAAAAAACCATAATTGGCGGCCCTCAACTGCCAGTAAGTCTGCGGCGCCGGAATCTTCGAAAAATCTACCCGGGAGTAATCGTCGAAGGTATCGCCGACATCTTCCCTGCCTATTATTTCGGTATCGATGCCAAGCACATTACGAATAATAGCATCGGCCTCGAGCACCATTGAGCATATGCTCTGCCCCTCGGCCTTGAGCACGGAGGCGAAACGGTCGATGTAGAATTCGAAAAACGGAGTGCGGCCATATGCCGATTCGAGGGCCTGGAGATGCACTTCCCACCAACGGCCATGAGCACTGACAGTAACATCCTGCCAAGTGAGGTTTCCGGCAAGAAAGGCCCCTTCGGGACGGCTGACAGGCACGGTGAGCCTCAGTTCGCCACGGGCATCGGCGATGCTATATCGGTGCACCGACTTGAAGCGTTTGTCGTAGCGCAAAGAAGTATCAACAACGGCCTTGCGATACTGAGCCATAGCCGCATAATACGCCACGCTGCCAAACAATTGCGGAGGCAGCAGAGCCACCTTGTCGGCAGGTTGCGTTGTCAGCGGTGTGCTCATTTCTTATCGGGGTTTGCACTGCGCAGGAAACGGTTGAAGCGTATTTTGCCGTCGAACAGCCCGCGAGTGCGGTCAAACGAGGCAAGCACTATCATAGGCGTGCCGACGACGTGGTCCTCGGGTACGAAGCCCCAGAAACGCGAGTCCTGCGAGTTATCACGATTGTCGCCCATCATGAAGTAGTAATCCATGTCGAAGGTATATGTGTCGGCGACCTTGCCATCGATAATCACCTTGCCCTTGGCCTCGTCGAAATAGGCATCGTTGTGTCCCTCGTAGTTGCGGATGCATCGGTTGTAGATAATCCAAGCATCCTTGTCGAGAATCACAGTCGAGCCTTTCTTGGGTATGTAGAGGCCTTGCTTGCCGCCGTAATTCGAGAGGGTCCAGTCGGCAGATGTACCATAGGGGAACACCATTGAATTCATGGCCGAGTCGAAGAAATAGGGCGCTACATCGTTGAACTTCACATAGTCGGACATCAGGCCGTCGGCAGTCATCGACTCTATCATGCCGCGAGTGAGCGGTGCCATGTAGGCCATTGAGTTTTCGGAAGCCTTGGGCAGGAAGGGAGCGAGGTTGCTGCGCGACGCCGTGCCGGGCTGATAGGCGTAGATATCGTCGGTAATGATATCGAGAGCCTTCAGGTCGTCGTCGGTCAGCGGGCGGGTAGTTGCGAAAATGTAATTGAACTGCACATTCTCGGGGAATTCACGAGCTTCGCCATTGATATACAGAGTGTCGCCCTTGATGCTGATGCGTTGTCCGGGCAGGCCTACGGCGCGTTTTACAAAATTCTGGCGGCGGTCGACGGGACGGTAAATGATGTCGCCGAACACAGCTTTGTTGCTCTTTATTTCATCGCGGCCGTACTGCTCGACGAGCAGGTCGTAATACTGTGGTGTCTCCTCGAATTTAGAAGCTACAGTATCACCTGCGGGGAAATTGAATACCACGATGTCGCCTTCTTCGACTTTGCGCAATCCTTTGAGGCGCTTGTATTTAACCGACGGATTATCGAGATACGATTTCATGCCCATAAAGGAATTGTGGACAAGGGGGAAGTGAACCGGGGTCATAGGAACACGCGGACCGTAGACCATCTTGTTGACCCACAGGTAGTCGCCTGTCAGGAGCGTCTTCTCCAGCGAGCTCGACGGAATCTGGTAGTTCTGCCCCACAAAGGCAAAAACGAAATAAACGAGCACGAGGGCGTAGACTATTGCGTCGACCCAGCTCATTACGGCCTTAGTGGTCTTGGATTTGCTTTTCTTCCACCAAGTGAAGGGTATGTAGCCGGTAATATAGATATCGAAAAGCAGTAATTCGAAAATCGCGAGCCACCAAGTGCCCATCCATGCCACCCAGGCAAAGAAGACAAGGCTAACTATGCCGAAGCGAATCCAACGAGTGGTTTTTATTTCCTTGATACGGCGCTTAAAATCCTCGCCGAAAGTCAGTTTATTTGTTTCAGTAAATTGTTCATTGCTCATAATATGCAAAATTACACAAATTCGCCGAATGTTGCAATTTTTATTTTTAAGATACGTTTAATCAGTATCCGGAAAATTTTTCCTAACTTTGTAATACCAATCTAAACGCATGCTGAGATATATCCTGAAATTTTTGGCCGTCTTTGCCGTTTTTATGATAGCCGGTGTCGTGCAAAAGCCTGTATTCCTGGCTCTTCACGGTGGCGGAGGCTTGGCTGTATCTGATTGGTTCGACGTGATATTGCACGGCCTGCCAATGGATTGCACCGTGGCGGGTTATCTTACCGTCATTCCCGCCTTACTGATGCTTGCCGGCATATGGGTGGGCCATGGTAAGTGGCTGGCTAAAGCCGAACAGATCTACTACTTCATCGTGGCAGCCTTGATATCGATGACTGCCGTGGCCAATATAGGTTTGTACGGTCATTGGGGTTTCCCGCTCGACATGACTCCGGTGTTCTATTTCACATCATCGCCCTCGGCTGCGACTGCAAGTGCCACAATAGGCGAGACAATAGGCGGACTCGCAGGATTCCTTGTCTACGCCGATGTGATATTCATGAGTCTATATCTGATATCCAAGCATTTGCGTGTAGACGTATCAAGCCGCCGCGTTACAGCTACTGTTGTCGGCACAGTGATGACAGCCTTGCTCTTTATACCTATCCGTGGCGGCTTTACGGTATCGACCATGAACCCCGGGCGAGCATACTACAGCAACAAGGCCGTATTGAACCACGCCGCCGTAAACCCGGCATTCAGCCTGCTATATTCAGCCACTCACCAGGCCGATTTCGGCAACCAGTTCAGATATCTCGAGCAAGAAAAATCTGATGGATTATTCCGTGACCTGATGTCGCAGCAGCCAGCCTCGTCCGACACTATTTTTGAAGGCACTCCGGATATCTATCTGATTATCGCAGAAAGCTTTTCGTCGCATCTCTTGCCAAGTCAGGGAGGCGAAGCTATAGCAGTAAAGCTGGATTCGCTGGCTCGTACAGGTGTGCTGTTCGACAACTTCTATGCGTCGAGCTTCCGCACCGACCGCGCTTTGCCCGCAATCCTCGGGGCGATACCCGGTCAGCCCAACACGAGCCTGATGAAGTATATCTCGAAGACCGAAGGCCTGCCGTCGATACCGGCATCGCTGCGCAAAGCGGGTTACGATCTGAGCTATTACTATGGTGGCGACGTGAACTTCACCAATATGAAGTCGTACCTTGTAAACTGCGGATTTGAGAATATCATAAGCGACAGTGATTTTCCACTGTCAGAACGAACCGGCAAATGGGGAGCGCACGACCACCTTGTTTTCGAACGTGTACTTGAAGATGTGAAATCATCGCAAGACATTGCACCGCAATTGCGTGTGATACAGACATCGAGCAGCCACGAACCATACGAAGTGCCGTACACCGGCACGCATGAGAATGCAGCCGCCAATGCATTTGCATACACCGACAGCTGTATCGGGGCGTTTGCCGACAGTATTGCCCGCCTGCCCCGCAAATCGCTTATCATCATCGTGCCCGACCACTACGGGTGCTATCCCACCGGCCTCGAAGGCGAGGAGGAAAGGCATCACGTGCCTCTAATTTTCAGCGGCAACGCTTTGCTTCACAATGGCGTGCGTATTGGCACATACGGCAGTCAGACCGACATTGCCGCGACGCTGCTTGGCCAGCTCGGCCTCGATTCATCGGAATTCCTTTTTAGCCGCGACATGCTCCGAGGCACTACCCCCGGCTTCGCATTTTATTCCTCGCCCAATGCATTCGCTATCAGCGACAGCAGCAATACTACCATTATAGACATCGCCACCGGTAATGTTGACGGAGATGAAACTTCGGCCAACAATGCCAAGGCTTATATTCAAACACTCTTCAATTATCTTGACTCTATCTAATGGAATATCTCATTAACCTCGACACCAGCATATTCCTGTTTTTCAACGGGATGCATTGCGCATTCGCCGACAGGTTCATGCAACTTTTCTCGGAGCGCTTTATCTGGGTGCCGATGTATGCCACACTCCTCTTTGTGCTCATCCGCAACTACGGCTGGCGCAAGACCCTGATTATCATCATCGGCACAACGCTTGCCATAACACTTGCCGACCAGTTGTGCGCCACGCTTATCCGCCCGGCAGTACAACGCCTTCGCCCGGCGAACCTCGATAATCCGCTGAGTGCCATGGTGCATATCGTCAATGGATACCGCGGTGGCAGCTACGGCTTTCCCTCGTGCCATGCGGCCAACACCTTCGCACTTGTAGGGCTGATGCTACCAATCGTCCGCCAGCGCAGATTTGGCATTGTCATGATTGCGTGGGCCTTTACAAACTGCTATTCCCGCATACACCTTGGCGTACACTACCCCGGCGATTTAATCGTAGGAGCCACAATCGGGCTTGCAATCGGGTATTTGTGTTACCGCTTAGTCCGCAAAACAGCCTTCGGCGGCAATGAGCCTCGTGCCGTAAACAGCGAAACGACAGTAATCTACGTGGCCTCGCCCGTATTTTCATATATCCCCATGCTGCGTCTCAGCACGTTCAGCTTCCGTAATACCGATTTCGTAACCATAGCTGCTGCCAGCACAGTGATAGCAATATCATTGGCAGCCATTTAACATACAACACTATGAAAAACCACCTCATTACCACACTCTTACTCCTACTTCTGGCCCCGGCACTCCGTGCCGCCGACAAAGACTATGCCGGCTACCTGTTTGTATACTTTACCGGCAACCCCATGCCAATGGAACAGATATGCTTTGCAGTGAGCGAAGACGGCTATAACTTCGAGACTCTCAATTGCGGCAAACCTATCCTCGACTCCAAGGTGATATCGTCGACCGGCGGTGTTCGCGACCCCCATATCCTGCGTTCGGCCGACGGAAAGAACTTCTACATGGTGGCTACCGACATGGTATCGGCCAACGGCTGGGACTCAAACCGCGCCATGGTATTGCTTAAATCCAAGGACCTTGTGCACTGGAAACACAATGTGGTAAACATACAGAAACGCTACCCCGACCAGGGCCGTCTGAAACGAGTATGGGCTCCGCAGACAATCTACGACCCCAAGGCCGGTAAATACATGGTATACTGGTCGATGAAATATGGTGCTAACGGCCACGACGTAATCTACTACGCCTATGCCAACGATGACTTCACCGACCTTGCCACCGATCCCAAGCCCTTGTTCCTCCCCGCCGACGGCCAGTCGTGCATCGACGGCGACATCATCTATAAAGACGGCGTATTCCACCTCTTCTACAAGACCGAGGAGCACGGCAACGGCATCAAATCGGCCACAACAACCGACCTCACATCTGGCAAATGGGACGAGCAGCCCGACTACAAGCAGGTAACCGACGAACATGTAGAGGGTGCAGGCGTATTCAAACTCAACGATTCGGACAAGTACATTATGATGTACGACGTATACAAGGCGGGCCGCTATGAGTTTGCCGAAACCACCGACCTGATTAAATTCCACCCGGCATCCAAGCCCGTGACCATGAATTTCAAACCCCGCCACGGCACCGTAATGCCCATAACCGCCAAAGAACTCAAGCGCCTCAAAAAGGCATTCAAATGCGAAAAGTAAGCGGCTGGGGGGTTGAGCAACGAATTATATAACGGGATTATTCGTTTGTATAATTTTTATTTAGCAGATTCATCATCTCAGGATCTTCAATAATATCCTGATAGTCACGCTCCCACCACCTTGACTGCTGCAACTTTTGCCTAACCTCGGAAGGCAGTCTCCAACCGATATGCCTTGCAGGTATACCCCCCACGATTTCATACGGTTCGACATCTTTTGTAACGACGGCGCCGGCTCCGACAACGGCGCCGTCGCCTATTTTTACACCGCTGAGTATCACGGCATTTATAGAAATCAACACATCATTACCTATTACTACCGTTTTTCGTTTCTCAGGCATAAGTGACGAAATGATAGGATGTGTGGTTCCGGCATCCAAATGATGCTCAGCCGGACATATCCATACCCCAGAGGAAATTGAACAATAATTCCCTATATGGCATTTCTCAATGCTTGAATTTATATTAACGTAGCTAAAATTACCCATCGAGACATCATCAGTAACAATAGTACCCGAGCCGACCGACACACTCTTGCCATAAGAAGCCCGGAGCGAAGCCCTGACACTGCGGATATTAGTACCATGTTTACGATTAAAGTATAATAGCTTCAAACGCTTGTAGAGATAGGTTGCTATCATTTCTTAGACTTGAAGAAAATTTGCAAATAATTCCTTATGCTAAATATATAAAAGAACATTATAACAAGTATAGCGCACGAGTCAAACACTACACTTTCCACATTATAACAAATAAATATAACAGGGATGTATGCCAACCCGAGCAAAGAAGTAAACTTTATCTTCATGCCGAATTTCGAAGATACTATATACATGCGTATCAACATCAATAAAAGAAAAGCACCAGAAAGCACATATAACGCTCCTTCAATACCATAATAATCGATTGCTTTACTACAACACAAACAATTGACAGCAGCGGCAATCAATGTTGTATACAGAATATGGTGTGTCTTTTTCTCCATCATGAAGAAAGTGCCGAAAAAATCCGATATTGTATTTAAAGATACACCCACTATCGTTATAGGTACCAGATAATATGCCGGCGCGAATTCAGGCCCGACAAAATACGGGAATATCCACTTTACAAAGACACAGACCACTACAGTGCCGAACAATATTGACTTTATGAAAAAATCCGCGCTAAGCTCATACTTAGCCACTCGGGAGTTATCATTAGAAATGATATATGCTAATTCATTCCAAGAAAATTGGAAAACATTCACCAACAGCAATATAGCTGTCGAGAACTTCGCTGTTATCGCATATAGACCATTGGCAGACATGCCGAGTTTGTTTGTAATACACAACTTGGTAAAGCCGGATAAGAGCCAGTACGAGATTGTGGCAAAACAAAGAGGAATCGAGAACTGCAGCATTTTTACACACAGTCTTTTATCCAGGTCGGAAAACGAAAAAGACTTGAGTAAGCCGAGGCGGAATGTTATAAGCAAAATCTGACATATTCCGCCGCAGATCGCCGCAATATAGATAGAAAGGATGTCGAAATGGAAAACAAGAATGAGGATTACATTGATGATTGCCGCTGCAAACGCGTTTACCATGCCGGATAACACGAAAAGCTTATTATCAAGGAATATCCTGGCAGAGAATGTGGTTAGAGACTGTAAACCGATAGTTATACCATAAATAATTATCGCCCAAATATATTCGAACTTAAAATAGTCTGAAACCAGATAAATAGCCGGAAGATACAAGATTATACCGACAGCAAAGACCATTAATGCATTGCTGATCACATAGTATTTATCGTTGGTTTTATCCTTGTCAAAAGAGAACCTGAAAGCGCCATCCCATATTTGAAAAAAAACAATCGGGACTATCAGATTGATAAAAGTATAGGCTAAATCATATTGACCAAACTGTGCAGGAGAGAGATATGAGGTATAAAGGGGGAGAAGTAGAAAAGATACAATTTTTGACATTACACCACCTATAAAATAGATGATAGATGTCTGGAAAAATCTTTTTAAACCGAATAAATTCTTATCAGCCATGAAGCAGATTTTTTAAAACCTTACAGGCTTTGTATGCATAGAAGTTTAGAGCCAACAAAACATGGCTCTCGCCCAGCAGTTTACCCGCCGACCTAAAAGACAAGCCCTTACGTCGGGCAATCTTACAATAAAGTCCCCTGGCTAACATTCGATCTTTCAGGGGATATGACTCAATACGGATTTGTATATAATACGTAAAACCGTTGAAGTTTTCGACAAAGAGCCTGTCGACTTTACTTGTCAGACCATCCTCTAAGTATTCACACCTGTATATAATCTTGTTATACCACCTTACATAATAGCCGTCATTGGCAATTTTATTCCATACAGTACTTTCAGGCAAAAATCTTTCGCCTTCAAATTCTCTAAAAGGATAGCGCCTAAGTATTTCAGTCTTATATACCTCAGCCATGTCACCCTGAAGAAAGCCGTTCGTACGATCAGTATTCTTAGCATCAATATAGTGTCGACCATCCGCAAGCTTAGGAAAACCTCCTATAGCATCCGGACTATTAATATGTCCTTTCAAACCGGAAACGGCCGCAATATGCTCCATTCCCTCGACATCTTTTATCCAGACAGATACGGTTTCGATAGCATCAGGAGTCAGCATATCATCGGAATCCACTATAAAAACAAATTCACCTTTAGCCTTAGCCACTCCGGTATTTACTGCGCAATGCTTTCCCTTGTTTTGCTGCCTGATTATCGTTATAGGAAATTCGACATTCTCGCCAGACATTGACTTAAGTTTGTCATAGGTATCATCCGTCGAGCCATCATCGATTACTATCCACTCGAAGTCATAGCTGGTTTGAGACTTAAGAGAATTAAACAAATTATCTATGATATATCCTCTATTGTAAGTCGGGGTTATTACTGATATCATAAAATTGATAGACCAATTAATATAACAGGTTATGCATACATCGCAAAATTACTTAAATTTCCTCACTTTCACAAATGTTTTAACGCGAATAAAAGATTGCAAGGTGCATAGTACAAAAATGACACATAGCCAACAGAGGCTGTGCCGAATTATGGTTTTGGCACAGCCTCTGTTGTTAGTATCTTGACCTGCAAACTATCGGTTTTCGATGCGGAGTTTGAGGGTGGTGTACATCACTGCGGCGAGGGCGATGAACAGGCCTATGCTGCCGGTGAGGAGGGCGAAGGTCTTGAGACTGAGCAACACAAAGATAAATACGTAGATTACCGTCAACAGGGCACAGATTGCTGCTGCAACCTTGGTTGAGCCCAGCACTCCGCGCATATACAGGGTAATCAGTCCTATTGTCATAAGGGCTGCTATGAGGTAGCTGAGACCGAACGACATATGTTCGCTCATCGACAGCAGCAGCGAGTAGAACAGTATCAATGCCAAACCAACGAGCAGATACTGCAGCAGGTTGATCGGGTGCTTGAGCATGATTTCGGCAAGAAGTATCGAAATAAATGTGAGTAATATCACAACTATCGCATACTTTATGGCGCGGTCGGTCTTCTGATAGCGGTCTACCGGCACGAGAAGGTCTACAATAACCGAGGAGCTCGAGATATCACCGGCCTTGCTGCCGACAAAGGCCTGGGGATAATTGCGGTTTGTGGAATTGAGCGTCCAAGTGGCGCAAAATTCCTTGTCGCCGACATCACGCGTACTGGGCAGAAACATGCCTTTGAACGAGGGATATTTTCCCGTACCCGAAATCTTAATTTCATTTCGATGACCGACCGGAGTAACACCTATCGAGCCCGAGCCACGCAAGCGCATGGTCAACGAATAAGCAATCTTGGTAGTGTCGGCCGAGGGCAACTCCACAATCGCCTGCATACATCCCGAACCAGGAGTATTATCAGAAGAATACGCCCTTTCGTTCGGCTCAGAGTACGCCGTATACACAGCATTATTGTTAGTACCTTCAAGTTCATAAGACTTGGCACCGAGCGTAATAGGCGATATTTCCTCTACGCCTCGCAGATCACCGACACCGATAGTCACATAAGCCTTGTCGAAATGGCAGGCCGACAAAGGAATTCCGAGCTTGGCCAGAGGTTCATAGCTTATCTCGCCGTTCAGGGTAATATCAGAGTTGTATACTACAGCCTCGTAAATACTCCTGTGCAACTGCTGCGATTTCAGTTTGGCATCGAAATCCATACGCGAGGGCAACAGTCTCACTACCCCGCCGTTGTTTCGACGCGAGATACTATCGTATGGAATTGAAATAATCGGGCCGGAAATAAGCTGTCGTCCGCTCCAGGCATCGGAAATCTCGTTGACAGTCGATTCCTCGGTATCCTCGCGGTCGCTCACAAGCGATGAAATAATGAGGCTCGGAATCATCAACACTGCAGAAATCACGGCTATAAGCAATATTTTCTGACCCAGGCTGTCCTTGCGCTTCACCACGGGGATAACTGGTGGAGGCGGTGGCGGCGTCATACGTGGGGGCATGGGCTGCACATCATGTTCTTTGTCATTTTCCATAATTGTAGTTATTAGTTTGTTGCAAATTTACTACTTTTGCAGCGAATTATGCAATTACAATTATGAAAAACGCCATAATAACAATCGTATTACTGGTTATCTCGAATATTTTCATGACCTTTGCGTGGTACGGCCACCTCAAATTACAGGATATGAAAGTAATATCGTCCAACACGCCGCTTTATGCAGTGATACTGCTCTCATGGGGCATCGCGCTGGCCGAGTACACATGCCAGGTACCTGCAAACCGAATCGGCTTCGCAGGTAATGGAGGTTCTTTCTCGCTGATGCAGCTAAAGGTACTGCAAGAATGCATCACACTGGTGATATTCACAGTGTTTACCGTAGTGTTTTTCCGAGGCGAAAGCCTGCACTGGAACCACTTTGCCGCATTCCTGTGCCTGATTGCGGCGGTCTATTTCGTATTTATGAAATAGTCAGGTTATTTCGAAAGCAGTTTGCGGTAGGCCTCAGGGTCGAGGAGCACCGATTTAGCCTTCTGATAGGTTGAATCGCCCGGAAGTATGCGCCGGATGCGACGCCCTTCGTCGTAGTAGCGCATAGCAAGTTCGGTATCGAGTACTTCCTTGATTTCCTCTTTATTGATATCGAGGTCGTGGTTGAGGTCATGTTTGAGCATACCTGCAAGAATCTCGAACTGAGCAGCGACAGAGTCGGTCATATAACCTTCGATTTTCGCTGATTCCTTCAGATAGTCGAGCGCCGATTCGCACTGACGGTCGTATTTGAAACGTTTGGGGTCAATAAAGCCTTTGAATTCCTCGAATACCGCATCGGTAACGAGTGTGTCGGGCGGCGTGGGCTGGCCTGCGAATTTCTTATTGGCGAAATCGAATGCCCACATGTCGGCAATGATATTATAAAGCAGACGGTTAGACTTTGGAGCCTCAACCTTGATATCAGGCGTAATACCGCCACCGTCGCGTACTATACGTCCGGCCTTGGTGCGGAATTCATTTGTCAGGCTGTCGGGCGTACGCATGGGGCTGCCGTCTTCGTTGCGGTGCGAGTAGTCGAGAGCCTGGATAAGGCGGCCCGACGGTATATAATATCGGCCGGTAGTGATTTTCATCAAGTCGTCGTGGGGCAATGCAAGAGGAGTCTGCACAAGGCCTTTGCCATACGAGCGGTCACCTATGATAACGGCACGGTCGAGATCTTGCATCGAACCGGCAACGATTTCCGAAGCCGAGGCAGTGCCACCGTCGGTGAGAATAGCCAGCGGCACCTTTGTATCGAGGGGCTGTGTGGTGGTTTTGAATATCTTGACATCTCTTTTTTCGCGCCCCTTGGTGCGAACGATTTCAGTACCTTTCGGCACAAAGTTAGCAGCAATCTGCACGGCGCCTTCGAGCAAGCCGCCGCCGTTACTGCGCAGGTCGAGCACTATACCTTTTAGGGCGGGATTTTTGAGCATCTCAGCCACAGCCTCGCGCACTCGGCGAGCCGAAGCTTCGTTGAAGGTGGTGAGGCGGATATACCCGATGCCGTCGCTGTCTACACCGAAATATGGCAATGGATTCACTTTGATATTCTCGCGGACAAAGGAGAATGTCAGCAGCGAGTCGTCGACATAGGGGCGGCGCACCTTTATGGTGATGTCCGTACCGGCCTGTCCGCGCAGGCGTTTGCTCACCTGGTCAACAGCCATATCGGGAGTCACTGTATCGTTGTTAATCTTCAATATCACATCGCCGGGGCGCAGACCGGCACGCTTCGAGGGCGATCCGTCCTGGGGCTCGTTGATAATCACAGTGTTGCCACGCTTTGATATAACCGAGCCTATGCCGGCATACTGACCCTGCGAAATCGACAGCAATTCGTCCTGGTCTCCCGAGGGATAATACTCGGTATAGGGGTCGATCTGATAAAGCAATGCATCGATCGTGCGGTTCATAATCTGATCGGCATCGAGGGTGTCGACGTAATGTGTCTGCAACTCCTTGACAATACTGTTGAACGTATTTAGTTTTGCCGCAAAACGGTCTTTGCGTGCAGCAGCAGGGGTATTGGCGCCTAATCCGCCAACGAGTATCGCCACAAGGGCTAATATTGACAATATCCTTTTCATGTAATCTTGATAAACAGTTGGGCCAACGTGAAGGCCTAATTAAAAAACAAAGTTACAAAAAATTTTGTTGTAGCCTATAGCATTAATATTTATTATGTTTAATCAGCGTCAATTAAACTGAGGATTTGCTCCGATAGAGTATATTTCTTATTTTTGCATTTATGGAAATACTGATTCGCAATATGGTGTGCCGACACTGCGTAGCCACAGTGGAGAGGGCGCTAAAGGAAGCCGGTTTCGAAGTAAAGCAGGTCGAACTCGGCAAGGCTGTCGTCGATTGCAGCGAATCAGACATTCCCGCCATAGGTAGAATCCTGGCCGACAATGACTTCGAGCTCATTACCGACCCGGACACTAAACTTGTAGAAGACATACGTCATGCGGTATTAGAGCATGTGAGGAACATCGGCGAGTGTCGCCTCAACCTGTCGGCATGCCTTGCCGACAAACTCCACGTGAGCTACGACCACGCCAGCCGTGTGTTCTCGAGACTCGAAGGTCGTACTATCGAGAAATATCAGATATTGCAAAAAATCGAATATGTGAAAGAACTCATCGACGAGCGCACGCACACCCTCGCCGAGATAGCCGATATTGCCGGGTATTCAAGCGTGGCGCACCTTTCGCGACAGTTCAAGGACACTACGGGCATGACCCCGACACAGTATATAGCGTCGGGAAATTCGATGAGAAAAAGCATAGAGAGTGTCTGACACCCGAATCTTGCAACATTTATCCGAAATGGTGTAATACACATTGAGCCTTGTGGTAGTAACTTTGCGGTGCAATTCAAGATACCACATCTCATGGAATTTATTTATACCTTACTCAATATGCTCAACGAGATGTCACCCTACATCCTCCTGGGCTTTTTAATCGCCGGACTGCTACATGCCTTTGTACCGTCTTCGGCAATGAGCCGTCATTTATCGGGCAAAGATTTCAAATCAGTATTGAAGGGCGCAATGATAGGCGTGCCTTTGCCCCTATGCTCGTGCGGTGTACTGCCTACCGCAGTGGCACTTAGGCGTAGCGGAGCTTCGAAAGCGGCTTCATCTTCATTTCTGATAGCCACACCACAGACAGGTGTCGACAGTATCGCCGCCACATATTCGCTACTCGGCCCGGCATTTGCCGTAATCCGACCTGTAGCGGCATTGGTGACTTCGATAGTAGGCGGCATGGTCGTGGGACGCACTGAAACCGCACCCGACAATACCGTTGGCTCGTGCCCTATACCCGACGACGACAGCCCCCGCCTTAGTTTCGGGCAGAAAGTAAAAGAGACCTTTGTCTACGGTTTCCACACAATGGTTGCAAGCATAGGCAAATGGCTGATAATCGGCCTTGTGATAGCGGCTCTGATTACCATGTTCGTGCCCGAGAACTTCCTTGCAGCCCTCGGCGACCGTCCCTTGTTGGCAATGCTTGCCGTGGTTGCCATAGCAATACCTATGTATGTCTGCGCCACAGGGTCTATACCAATCGCGCTCTCGCTGATACTCAAAGGTTTGTCGCCCGGCGCTGCATTCGTGCTTCTTATGGCCGGACCGGCAGCTAACTTCGCTTCTATCACCATAATATCGCGCACAATGGGGCGTAAGGCTGCAGCCGCCTACCTCGGCTCTATCGTGATTGGGGCGATAGCATTCGGTCTTATGATTGATTATCTGATGCCTCGCGAATGGTTTGCGGCACACATAGCCCCATTGGCCACATCGTGCCACCACGTGTTCCCGTGGTTCCAGACCACTTGCTCGGCCATACTTGTATTACTTCTTGCAGGCGCATTCCTGCCCGGATTATTGAAACGTAAAACTCAAAATACCACAAACAAAATGACAACCGTATACCACATCAAGGGCATGAGCTGCCCCCACTGCAAAGCAACAGTAGAGAAAAACATGTCCAAACTTCCCGGCGTAGAATCAGTAGAAGTAGACCTTTCGTCGGGCACAGCCACCGTCGAAGGCGAGCACGACCACACCGCGGCCTATGAGCTCATAGAGCAGATAGGATTCGAGGTTGTACGTTGAGTCCCGGTTTAAAGTTTATAGTTTAAAGTTTAGACAATTGTTCTTACAACCCGGTTTATGGTTTGGGTTTAAGGTTTAGATAATAGCAACTACAAAAGCTATTATCTAAACTCTAAACTATAAACTCTAAACCGGGCTGCAAACGTTATAAACTTTAAACCGGGTTTCAAAAAAAATTTTGTCCTTTGCCAAGAAAGTTGTAAATTTGTGATTTAATGGCATAGTTTACAAATTTCAGATTATGGACAATGCTCCGCGCCTGACACCGCAGGAAGATGAGAAAATGATACAGGATGCTTTCGACGAACTCCTTGCGGGCTATTTAAGCAGCAACCACCGCAAGAAAGTCGAAATCATCGAACGAGCCTTCAGCTTTGCCAAGGAGGCCCATAAGGGTGTGCGCCGTCGTTCGGGCGAACCCTACATCATGCATCCTATTGCCGTTGCTCGCATAGCGTCGAAAGAAATCGGTCTCGGCTCTACGAGTATCTGCGCAGCATTGCTCCACGATGTTGTAGAAGACACTGACTATACCGTAGAGGACATCGAGCAACATTTCGGCTCGAAGATAGCCCAGCTTGTCGACGGCCTCACCAAGATTTCCGGCGGCATTTTCGGCGACAAGGCATCGGTACAGGCCGAGAACTTCCGCAAGCTACTGCTCACTATGAGCGAGGATATACGTGTGGTGCTAATCAAGATGGCCGACCGCCTGCACAATATGCGTACACTCGGCAGCATGGCGCCAAACAAACGATATAAAATCGCCGGAGAAACCCTCTATATCTATGCCCCATTGGCCCACAGGCTCGGACTATTTGCCATTAAGACAGAACTCGAAGACCTCAGTTTCAAGCACGAGCACCCCGACATCTACCACCAAATCGAGGCCAAAATACAGCAAAGCGAAGCCCGCCGCTCGGAGGTATACTCCGACTTCTCCGAACCCATAAAACAGAAACTCAACGAATTAGGCATCGAATACGATGCCAAGGCTCGTCTGAAGTCGATATACTCCATCTACCGCAAGATGGAAAACAAGCACCTGCCCTTCGAGGAGGTTTACGACCTCTACGCGATGCGCATCATATTCAAATGCGACGACCCGAGCAAGGAAAAGGGCATTTGCTGGAGTATTTACTCAGCCATTACCGACCTTTACCAGCTACATCCGGCCCGCACACGCGACTGGATTGTAACGCCAAAGGCCAACGGCTACCAGGCCCTGCACCTCACCGTAATGGGCCCCGACGGCAACTGGATTGAGGTGCAGATACGCTCGCAGCGCATGGACGAGATTGCCGAAAAGGGATTTGCCGCGCACTGGAAATATAAAATCGGCGAAGGCGACGAGGAATCGGAACTCAACGCATGGCTAAAGACTATCAAGGACATCCTCGATAATCCCGAGCCCAATGCAATGGACTTCCTCAACACCCTAAAGCTCAACCTATTCGCCACCGAAATAGTGGTATTCACCCCTACCGGCGAGCTTATCACCCTGCCTGCCGGGGCAACGGTGCTCGACCTCGCATTCAACCTGCACTCCGAAATCGGCATGCATTGCATTGCCGGAAAGGTAAACCACCGCCTCGTACCGCTGCAGACCGAGCTCAAAAGTGGCGACCAGGTAGAAGTGCTGACATCCAAGACCCAGGTGGCCCTGCCGGACTGGGAGAAATCGTTGGCAACGGCAAAGGCACGAACACGACTCCGCAAGGGCCTACGCGTACTACGGCAGCCTACGATTGTCAAGGGCAGCGAAATCCTGCAGGGCTGGCTTGAAGAAAACCACATCCCCGACAACAACAAGGTTATCACCAAGTTGCAGGGTATATTCCACGTATCCAACCGCGACGACCTCGCCTATGCTCTCGGAGCTGAAGAAATAGTGCTTGGCGACTTCCTGCTCAAGCCCTTGCGCAAAGCTGCCGGAATAGAGGAAAAAGGCATTATATCAAAACTATGGACCATAGGTAAAAAGGTGGTCCCCGGCACCGGCAAGAGCACAACGGCGGCGACTCCCGAACCGGTAAACACAAAACAAATCTATAAACTCCGAGCCACGGCCGAAGGTACAAACTTCCGCGTAGCCGATTGCTGCAGCCCCATACCCGGCGACGATGTAATGGGCTTTGTCAGCGACGACGGCACTATCGAGATTCACAGCCTCGACTGTCCCCGGGCACAGGTGCTCAAGGCTGCCTACGGCTCGCGTATCGTTGCCACAGAGTGGGATACCGACGGCAAACAGCGATTCCTGGCCCACATCCATATCGAGGGCATCGACCGCCACGGCATATTGCAGGAACTGACCCAACTCATATCGAGCCACCTGGGCATAGATATGCGCAAACTCGATATCGAAGCCAGCGACAAGGTATTCCACGCCGACCTGTGGGTACGCGTGAGCGATGCCGACGTGGTCAACGACCTTTGCAACCGCACCAAGGCAATAAATGGTGTAAGATTAGCAACTCGCATTCATTAACGTATGAAGAACAATATTTTAAATAAGATATTAATTGCTCTTGCAGCGCTAATAGTAATAGTATATTTCTATCCGCACCCCGAGGCAAACCGCTTCAACTATGAGCAAGGAAGACCGTGGAACTATAGCAAGCTCATAGCCCCGTTCGACATACCAATACACCCCGACTCGGCAACACTATTGGCCGTGCGCGACACCCTCGACGCGAAGTTTGTGCCTATCTACCAGCTCAACCAGCTGCTGATCGACACCATTATAAGCCGATTGCCACAATCACCCGGCACCAACCTCAACCGCCGCCTCGGTTCAGAACTGCGCAAAGTGTACGCTTCGGGCGTTGTAGACATGCGCACCAAAGACGAAATCGCCTCGCACAGGCTGCCAAAGGTGCGACTGCTTGAAAAGAATGTACTTAGCGAGATGTCGACTTCCGGATTTACCTCGCCCCGCGATGTATATCTCTATCTTGATTCTACGATTACCGACAGCGCACTGCACCAGTATTTCGTACGAGCCAACCTGCAGAACCTGCTACTGCCCAACTATACCCGCAACGAGGAAGAGAGCCGTCGACACTACGAATACGACTACCTCACCCTCACCGCCGACCGAGGCATAATCCTTCAAGGCCAGACGATTATCGACAAAGGTGCGATAATATCATCGCAGGATTTCACCAACCTGCAGACCTACGAGCACATGCTATCGCAGCTCAACACCAACCAGAACCAGAGCAAATGGCTCATGTTCCTCGGCCAGGCGCTGTACGTAGGCCTGTTGCTGACCGCGATGATGATGTACTTCTATTTCTTCACACCCGAGGTCTACAACAATCTACGCAAGTTCACATTCATGTACAGCCTTGTGACGCTGTTCTTCCTTATCGGCGTCGGGCTCAACTATTTCGTGGCCCAGGGCGTATATATCACGCCAATGATGATAGTGCCGATTCTCGTGCTGGTGTTCTTCGACGGCCGCACGGCACTCTTTGTCACCGGCGTGCTCACACTCATCTGTGCCGGTGTCACCGCCTTTGCTCTCGAATTCATATTCCTCCAGTTCTGTGCAGGCACAGCCGCGGTGTTCTCGCTTCGCGAGCTTAGCCGCCGGTCGCAATTGCTTCGCACGTCTGTTATCGTGGCATTGGCATACCTCGGTGCTTACGTTGCCCTCGACCTGCTGATGAATGGCTCGTTCGACGGCTTCACATGGCGCATGGCGGCTTTCCTGGCCGTGAACGCCGCTCTTACATCTATGGCCTACATACTCATGTTTGCCGTCGAACGCCTGTTCGGTTTCATATCAGTTGTAACCCTTGTAGAACTCGCCGATATCAACGCGCCCCTTCTTATGCGCCTTTCGAATGAATGTCCCGGCACATTCCAGCACTCGATAGCAGTAAGCAACCTCGCAAGCGATGCTGCCGTACGCATCGGTGCAGATGTCAAACTCGTCCGCGCAGGCGCCCTCTATCACGACATAGGCAAGCTTGCCAACCCGGCATTCTTCACCGAAAACCAGCACGGCGTGAACCCTCACGATGCCCTGCCACCCGAGCGCAGCGCTGCAATCGTAGTCAACCACGTATCAGACGGTCTTCGCATGGCCGACAAAGCCGGGCTACCCGATGTAATACAGAGCTTTATCCGCGAACATCACGGCGCAGGCATGGCCAAGTACTTCTATATCACCTACTGCCGCCAGCATCCCGACGAGGAAGTTGACAAAGCTCCGTTCTCTTACCCCGGACCTAACCCCCAGAGCCGCGAGACATCGGTACTGATGATGGCCGACGCAGTCGAAGCCGCCTCGCGCTCGCTCAAAGAGCATACCCGCGAAGCCATTACCGAGCTTGTCGACCGTATTATCGACAGCCAGATCGCCGAGGGTCTCCACAACGAGTCGGCCCTCGAATTCCGCGACGTGGCTAAAATCAAAGAGGCATTTATCAAGCGACTGATGACGATATACCACTCAAGAATCGCCTACCCTACAGCGCCGAAACCTGCTGCCACTCCACAATAATTGGCACAAGGGGGCGTTAGTTAATTGATGTACGCCAAAGTATCGAGACTTACAGCCCTGTTTGCGGCAGCCATTATCATGGTTGCCCTTGCGGCGTGTTCTTCCAAAAAGAACAATGCCGCTACCCGCAATTATCAGGCCTTCATCACACGATACAACATATATTACAACGGCGACACGCACTACAAAGAGACCCTTGCCGACATGGAAGGCAAGTACGAGGACGATTTTTCGCGCCGAGTATACATGCACCCCGTCGAGGCCAAAGAAGACAACACCGCGCCCCAGCCCTCGGGCGACTTCAACCGATCAATCGAAAAGGCACAGAAGGCCATACAGCTGAGGTCGATAAAGAAGAAACCAAAGGTAAAAGGCAGCCGAAACAGCCCTAAGAACAAGGAATGGCTACGCCGCGAAGAATACAACCCCTTCCTGCACAACGCATGGATGATGATGGGCCGCGGACAGTACTACAATGGCGACTTCCTCGGCGCGGCATCGACTTTCTTCTATATCAGCAAGCACTTCAAATGGCTCCCGGCCACCGTTACCGAGGCCAGGTTGATGCAGGCTTTGAGCTATATATCAATGGGCTGGCAATACGAGGCCGAGGTAATTCTGACACGTATCAAAAAAGATGAGCTGACCAACAACCGTCTGCGTCGGCTCTACAACTACGTGTACGCCAATTTCTATATCCATGCCGACAATTATGCCGATGCCGAGCCATTCCTCGTCGAGGCTGTGAAAGGCTCGCGTGGCGCACAGAAAACAAGGCTCAACTTCCTTTTGGGACAGGTATACCAACACCTCGGACGGTTTGCCGAAGCATACAAGGCGTTCGACGCTGCAGGCAGTTCGTCGTCGGCCCCTTACCGCACCAAATTCAACGCCCGTATCAAGCAGAGCGAAGTATTCATGGGCAAGGATATAGAGCCTGAAGTAAAGGCCCTGCGCCGTATGACGCGCTACGACCGCAACAAGGAATATCTCGACCAGGTATACTACGCCATAGGCAACCTGTACCTCGCTCATGGCGATACCGCAAAGGCCATTGAAAACTACGAGCTTGCCAACGAAAAATCGACCCGCAACGGTGTTGATAAAGCCGTGAACCAGGTACGTCTCGGCGAACTGTACTTCCTTCGCGGCAACTACGAGAAAGCCCAGCCTAATTATTCCGAAGCAGTGCCCTTGCTGCCCGAATCTTTCCCCGATTACGAGACTATCAAACGCCGAAGCGACGTACTCGACGAACTCGCCGTGTACTCGCAGAATGTGAACCTGCAGGACTCGCTGCTGCGCCTTGCCGCAATGCCCGAGGAGCAGCGCAACAAGGTTATCGACAAGATTATCGCCGACCTCAAGAAAAAAGAAAAGGAAGAAGCCGAAGAGGCCCGCCGCCAGGAATACCTTGCCAACGAGGCAGCCATGGGCAACCAGCTGCAGGACAATTCTACGCAATCGTTTGTAATCAACAGCGACAATTCGTGGTATTTCTACAACACCGCCACCAAGAACGCGGGCAGGACAGAATTCCAGAAGCGTTGGGGTTCGCGTAAGCTCGAGGATGACTGGCGCAGGCGCAACAAGGCCACATTCAATACCGATGACTTTGCCGCCGAAGGCGAAGACAGCGAAAACGAAAACAGCGAAGCATCATCGGCCGACGACAGCAACGAAGCACCGGTAGACACTGCTGCCGCCGCTCGTGCTAACGACCCGCATTTCCCGGAGTACTACCTCGCACAGATTCCTCAGACCGAAGAAGAAAAAGCGACATCGCACGATGTGATACAGGAAGGTCTGTACAATATGGGCGTGATACTCAAGGACAAACTCGACGATTTCGGCGCATCGCACCGCGAATTTGACCGACTCCTTGCCGACTATCCCGACAATATATATAGGCTCGACACATACTACAACCTCTACCTGATGTGTCTCCGCCAAGGAAAAACCGCCGAAGCCGAGCGCTGGAGGCAATTGATACTCAGCGACTTTGCCGACTCAAAATACGGCATTGCCATGAAAGACCCGGCATATATCGAAAAGCTGCGCAACATGGACCGCGTACAGCAGGAACTCTACGAGGCTACCTACCAGGCGTATCTCGACAACCGCAACGCCGACGTGCATGAAGCCAACAAGCGTATGCAGACCGAGTACCCTCTGAGCAAAATCATGCCCAAATTCATGTTCCTCGATGCACTTGCGTATGTAACTGAAAAGGATACGGAATCGTTCAACAGCACACTGCGCGACCTGCTTGAGCGCTATCCCGACACCGATATAACCCCGATAGCGTCGGCTTGGCTCAAGGGCATGGCACAGGGCAGGGAGCTGCATGCCGGCACAGGCGGCAACCTCAGAGGCATGCTGTGGGATATGAAGCTATCTAACGACACCACCGGAATCGATGCAGAAGGCCCGGCTCAATTTGAACTGAACCCCGATTCGAGGCAGACAATCGTATTCACCTTCCCTACCGACAAGGTGTCGTCGAACGCCCTGCTCTACGAAATCGCCCGTCACAACTTCAAATCTTTCGTGGTAAAGGATTTCGACATCGAGCCGATGAACTTCGGCCGCCTCGGCATGATTATCGTGCGCGGATTCGAAAACCTGGAAGAACTCAACCACTACCGAAGCGTAATGGCAGCATCGACCGACTTCAAGCTTCCGGCAGGCGTGCGCCCTATCGCGATCAGCGAAGCCAACCTGCAGTTATTGTTCGATCAGGGAAGGTCGTTCGAGGAGTATTTCAGGTATCTCGAGGAGCAGAACTATATCGATGCGCAGGCCGACCTGCTCGCTCCTGAAGAAATCGAAACCCTCGAAGAAGCCGAAGAAGCGCCCGTGCCCGAAGAAATAATCGAAGCAGAGACACCCGAAGCAAGCGATACATCCGCAACTCCCACCGCTCCGGTTGCACCTGCCGCACCGACTGCGCCGACACCAACACCTCAACCCGAGAAGCCGACACCCGCCCCGATATTACCCGGCAGCGAGGGCGACGACCCTCTATTCGACGACTGATTATCTTATGTGTCCCACTTGTCCCAAGTGTCCCACTTTTCTAAACGTGGGACACTTGGGACAGTTGGGACATCAAACATGCGATAAAAAAATCGAGGGTGTTGAAAAAAGGCGGATAATTGGGTTTCGAGTCATTGTAACTTTGCATCGTAGCATTCGAATCAAAGTGAGGTACACAGTATCACACAGGGTAGACATATTCATTTTTTAATAAAAAAATTCATATTATTATGATTAGCGATGCTACCCGCCTCATTACCGCAGCAAACGCCCCGACACAAACCTTGCTCGTCGACTCTAACCGATATTTCGTGGGTCGATGCACATTGCAGTTTACTTAAGGGGTGATTATGTAAAAATGGCTGCAACGATAGGAGCTTGGCTCTCCTAGCCTCGATTAGGCGTTGGTACTCAAACTATTAGCAACACTGACCGAGGCTTGTCTCGGAGAGCCAAGCTCCTATCGCTGACACTCTTTCTCCTTAAGTAAACAGCATTGGGTCGCGGCATGCCCCAATGTCACTAAGTTAAGGGCAAACGCCACCCGGGCCTCTCGTAGGGTCGCGGCACAATGCTGTTTACTTAAGGGGTGATTATGTAAAAAGGACAGCAACGATAGGAGCTTGGCTCTCCGAGACAAGCCTCGATTAGGCGTTGGTACTCAAACTATTAGCAACACTGGCCGAGGCTTGTCTCGGAGAGCCAAGCTCCTATCGCTGACACTCTTTCTCCTTAAGTAAACAGCATTGGGTCGCGGCATGCCCCAATGTCACTAAGTTAAGGGCAAACGCCACCCGGGCCTCTCGTAGGGTCGCGGCACAATGCTGTTTACTTAAGGGGTGATTATGTAAAAATGACTGCAACGATAGGAGCTTGGCTCTCCGAGACAAGCCTCGATTAGGCGTTGGTACTCAAACTATTAGCAACACTGACCGAGGCTTGTCTAATAGGAGAGCCAAGCTCCTATCGCTGACACTCTTTTTCCTTAAGTAAACAGCATTGTGCCGCGACCCTACGAGAGGGTGTATTGAAAAAATGATTTTTATGCTTAACTTAGTGACATTGCGGCATGCCGCGACCCTACGAGAAGGCGGTTAGATAGAGCGTTGACAATCTGCGAATCAGTGTCGCCTTAATCCTTGCCGTTATGTTGTCGGGGCATTCGTGTGTGTCCCGCTGTCCCACATGTCCCACGTTGAGAAAAGTGGGACAGTTGGGACACTTGGGACAGTACTGTAAGAGCTGTCACTCCAGGCCGGGAATCGTCGGCTGGGCGAGCAAGCGGAACGACATGCGGTGGAGTGGTGTCGTACCGTAAAGTTCAATAGCATGGCGGTGAGCAGCAGTTGGATAGCCCTTATTATCGGCCCAGCCATATTGAGGATACTGCTCGGCGGCGGCGGTCATATAGAGGTCGCGCTCGGTCTTGGCAAGCACCGAAGCTGCCGCGATATTGGCAAAGCGACCGTCGCCCTTGACATATGTGTTAAATGGAATAGATCCGTACGGCTTGAATCGGTTTCCGTCGACGGCCACAGCCCCGGGTTGCGGGGACAACTGAGCCAAAGCACGGTGCATGGCCGTAATCGACGCCCGGAGTATGTTGATTTCGTCAATCTCCTCGGGCGACACCATTGCAATGGCCCAAGCCACAGCCTCGGCCTTGATAAGGTCGCGAAGCTCCATACGGCGATGCTCGGTCAGCTGTTTTGAATCATTTAGGTAAGGATGCGTAAAATCATCGGGCAATATCACTGCCGCTGCCACCACCGGCCCGGCAAGGCAGCCACGCCCGGCCTCGTCTGTACCGGCTTCCAACAGGCCGGGGATTGAGCACGCAGGCAGGGGATTATGTAAGCGAGGCATGGTTGATAACGTGTTTTACAAGATACAATGCCTCGATATCCTTGCGTGGCACTTCCACATCCTCATAATCGGGATTTGCACTGTGGAGCGTCACAAGCTCGGGATCGGCATTGCGACGTACATATTTGACCAATCGGAAATCGGGCAGCACTACCACATATATATTTCCCCACATAATCGGCGCATCGAGCGACACCGGCTGAATGGAGATATAGCAGCCCGGCAACAGCTTGGGCACCATTGAATTACCCGACACATGCACAATAGGGTTGTCGGGATTAAGCCCCGGCAATACCATGCGGCCAATCATATGCTCCTCGGTGAGCATACGCTCGAGCTTGGTAGTACCGGCTGTAACATCAATATCGTAGATCGGGGCGCCCTGGGCGGCTTTCTTGGCGTTATCTTTTGGGAAAGGCACATTCGAGCCACTTACAAGCCATTCTTTCGACACGCCTGTATTGGCCACAATGCGCGATATCAAGCCCTCGCCCGGTACAATCTTGCCGGTAAGCACCCTCGAAAGATTGCCCGGGTCGAGCCCGATAAGTTTACTGAATTCTGCCTGGCTCTTGCGCGATAGCTTTATGAGCCACTTGATGCGGTCGACCACTGTGGCCGACTGCGATGGCATATCTATGTCTGCGATATTCTTAGCCATTGTACATATGCTTTCTAATCCGTTGCAAATATACAATATAAATTGCTAATCAGCAAATAAAAATGAATCAGCCGTATAGGGGTCAGTCCTCGTCCTTAGGATAGATATCATCCTTGTTGAGCGGACGGCGCTCTTCGTACCACTTGAACTTGGGCAGATAGTAGAGGCTCTTTCGTGCCAGGAACAGCGGTGTGGCAGTGCCTGTAGTCTCGGGCCACATCTTCACCGACTCGGTCGCACGGCCCTTGAAATAGGCTGTGAGGAAGCTGCTCTGGGCGTTTACAATCTTGTTTATGGTCGAGTCGTTCTCTTCGGGGTACATTATGATTTCTACATTGCCGTTGATATCGAGACGCCTCAACTCGCCGCCGACAAAATTTGCCACCATTTCCTTGCCGCTCAACTGCTGGAAATGCGGTCCCTCGATATGCTCGGCAGCAAAGGCCTGGTCGGGCAGTACGGCACGTTCTATGGTACTGTCGTTGAGCAACATCTCAATCACATTGCCGAAAATCTGACGTTCCTCGCTCCATACTACCGGGTTGATAAACATGCGCAGGGTTGAATCGCGCTCGGTAAAGCGCAATGAATCGCATACGCCTTGCAGGTCGGCACGGTAAAACCTCACCCCCGGATGCACTACAGCCACATGCGATGTGTCGACGCGCACCGATGCCTTTATGCCCTTGATAGTGTCTTCGGCAATCTTGACGGTATCGTAGAGGGCTGCCGTGCGTATATAACGCCCATGCAGATATAGGGTATCGGGGCCGTTGTAATGCTTGATCAGCGCCTTGCCGGTGACAAAGGCTGTGTCGGCAATCTCGTCATAAAATCCATAGTTGCCACAAACCTGGGCATCGTGCACGCTGTCGGTCAGCACCATGCCGCCCCAAGCTTCGCCATATCCTCGCGTACGGTCGTAGAAAATCGTATCGGCAGTAAGGGTGTGGTGCTGGGCTGTGACGATTGTAGAGCGGTCGTAGAGGGTCGTACGGTTACTGTCGGTATCGTAAACGCCGAGGGTGGTATATATGGTGCCGCGCTGATTTACAACCTCGCTTGGCGAGAACAGCTGCGCTATATGCGTGCCGGTGTTATAATACAGCGTGTCGGTATATATGTCGAGAGTATCGCTTTGGTTACGCGAATTGAGGTGTACGTTAGTGTAGAAGTTGGCCTCTTTGGTCGAGGGCACGTACTCGCCGTAGAGCGATGTAAGGGTGTTTGAGGGGTCGGTAAGTTTGCCGCCAACCTCGTAGTAGCCCAAGTCGATAGCGAGATCGTAGATAAACACATCGGTCTCGAGCATCACATCGCGGTTGATGAGCTTTACCTTCTTGCCGGGGTCGGCATAGAGGGTGGCAATCTCGGAAACGCCGTCGTAGTCGAGTTCGTCGGCATAGACAAAGAGCGTGTCGCCCTGCTCCATGCTCACATTACCGAAAGCCTGCAAAGACTCCGACGCCTCGAAAAAGTGCGCACTGTCGCACTTCATGGTCATCGGCCCTTTGGTAAATACCACATTGTCGATAACCGTCAGGAAGGAATCGAAAGGCTCTTTGCGCAAAAGCTCGGCATGCTCCAGAAACACCCGGTTTCCGGCAGAGCGGTCGGCATGGGGAATCTGTGGCCGTATCGGCGGTGTGGGACGGTCGTGGGGGGCCAACGCCATAAGCGCCGGCAATGCAAGCAGTAAAAAAGCTATAAAGAATGACTTACGGCTCATCTTATCAAGTTGTCGGGCTCTAAGGCAAGCACACCGGCTGTCTTATTTAACCCAGCCTTTGTGGCGGAAATCGCAGCCGCGCCAACCGTCTTCGATACGCACGTAGGTATCTTTAATCTTTTTGGCAATCCACTTGTCTACGATTTCCTGACTGCGGGCCTGCTCATACATATTCTTGATTGTCTGGTAATCATCGGCAAGGTTTGCCTGGTGGGCATCGATACGCGATGTGAGACGCACAACGGCAATGACCTCGCGGGCACTCTTGGGGTTGCGCATGATGAACGGCTTGGAAATCTCGCCGGGCTGGAGTTTCGACACAGCCATGGCGACTTCCTGGGGCAGCTCCGACATCTCGAAGCGTGTGGTGTTTGTCTCGGCATTGACCATTACACCGTTGCTCATACGTGTGTCTTTATCCTGCGACACGAGCTTCACAGCCTCTTCGAAAGTCATGGTTTTCTTCTCTACGATATCATTGCGTACAGAGTCGAGACGTGCCATAGCCTCGTCCTTGTCTTTCTGCGACACCTTCGGACGCAAAAGGATGTGGCGCGAATTGATACGGTCGCCGCGCTTCTCGATTAGCTGTATGATATGGAAACCATACTCGGTTTCAACGATTTTCGACACCTTCTTGGGGTCGTTGAGGTTGAATGCCACGGCAGCGTATTCGGGCACAAGCTCAGCACGGCCCTTGAAGCCGATCTCGCCGCCACGAACAGACTCCGGAGCTTCGGAATACAGAATCGCCAGAGTCGAGAACTCGCTTTCACCCTTGGTGACACGGTCGGAATAATCGCGCAGACGAGCCTTCACGTCATCGATTTCCTGACGAGGAATCACAGGGTTGAGGGTCAGCAGCTGCACCTCGACCTGCAGTGGTATGAATGGTATGCTATCTTTGGGCAGGCCGTCGAAGTAACGGCGCACATCGCCGGGGGTAACCTTGATATCCTTGGTCAAGCCCGAGCGCACCTGCTGCACACGCATACGGTTGCGCATGTTGGTGGCATAGTATTCGCGGATATCGGGGAATGCCTTGCGGAAATACTGCTCTACCTTTTCGCGGCTGCCGAGGTTGGTAATCAGGAAGTTCATCTGGGCATCGACCTGCATCTGCACCATCGATTCCTGCACTTCTATGGTATCGATATCAGCCTGATGCAAGAACAGGCGGTCGATAGCAATCTGCTCCGGAATGACACAGTAGGGATCGCCGGGAATGCTCATACGCTCATTCTGAAGATCCATGTAGGCCTGCTCTATCTCCGATTTATATATAGGCTCATCGCCAATCATCCAGGCAACCTCATCAATAACGTTGTCGCCCGAAGCGGCGAAAAGGCCGGCGGCAACCATAAGGGTGAGGCCGCTCAGTAGTGATTTCTTATTCATTAGTAAGCACTTCAATTAGATGCAACTGCAAAGTTAAACCATTTTTGCGACTTTACCCTACTCTTTAATAATTTTTATCTATTCAAGCCCCGCACAGGGATAAAAAACAGGGCATACGCAAAAAAATCGCAATAAGTGTGTAACGTTTTCACCCTTGCTGTGTCTTATAGGTGTATGACATCCGGAGAATTCGAAATATTGGCCCGCGGTCTTACGCCCCGCCTACGCACGGAAGCACGCCGTATCGTCGCCGACGATATGGATGCCGACGACGTGGTGCAGGACATCATGCTCCGACTGTGGAGTATGCGCGACAGGCTCGATGCCCTGCAGTCGGTAGAGGCTTTCGCCCTCATTGCCACCCGACGGCAGGCTATCAACACCCTGCGTCGCATTCATCCCGAGCGGCACATGGCGCTGGACGAGAGCATTGAAGGCGATACATCGCCCGAGGAGCAGATGATCGAATCGCAACGACGCGATACCGCCGACGCCGTGATGTCGCAATTGCCCGACAGCCAGCAGACCCTGCTAAAGCTAAGGCATATCGAAGGCTACGACAATGCCACAATCGCAGCCTTACTGGGTACAAGCGAGGGCGCAGTACGTACCGCCCTTTCACGAGCCCGCCGACATGTGGCGACAATCTTTCAAAAACAATATACGCTATGAAGATACCTCACCTCACACGCGGCCACGATGCCGATTCGATACGCAACCTGGTAGGGCGTTTTCTCGACGGCGATACCACCCCGGCCCAGGAACAGGCCATATACACATACTACGCCAGCCACAGCGAGCTGCCCGGCGACCTCGAAAGCTACAGGCCGATGTTTGGCTGGTATGCGGCAATTACACCGCAGCGCCGCAAGCGCAACCGCTCCAAAATCGCAGGCATTGCGGCAGCTATCGCCGTACTCGTTGTTGCAGGGGTAGCCTTGATAGGGCAGAATAATTCGAGCACCGACAGGCTGTATGCCTCATATAAAGGCAGCTATATAATACGCGACGGTCAGAAAATCGACGACATATCCCTGATCTACGCCAACCTCGCATGTGCCGAACTTATGGCCGACAGCATTATCGACCAGGCCGACCAAATGGCCAAGCGCATCGAGCAAAGCGACGATATCCTTATCGAAAACGTCTTGTCGAACATCGACGACCCGCAGCTTGCCAAAGAAATCAAAGAGGCATTTTACGAATAAAACATATACCTTTATAAATATTATAATTCACTGCTATGAAACAGTTTATCATATTAGCCATCGCATTATTCTTCGTTCTGCCCGCCTCGGCACAGGGTAAAATCGACCGCGTGATTGCCGACATCGAGAACAAACCCGATGTAGAGACAACCTACTCAGAGCGCCGCACAACCAAGGACCACAAACTCTACCGCATCACCACGGTAATCAATTTCCGCAACGAGGCCTACTACAAACGCCTTGTAAAGGCATTTGAAGACGAACGCGGCAACACTATCAGCGCGGTCAAGACCATTGGCTCGCGCACATATAAATTTGCCGACGACAAAGGCACAAGCACTTACACCCTCTCCATACGCTCCGTAGTAAAGACCTGGAGAAGAAACGATGACAAAGGAGGCGATGACGAGAGCCTGATCGAAACCAACATCGACCCAAAAGGCGACACTTTCGTAACCAGTACAAAGTGCAACAGCAAAGAAATAGCCAAAATACAGCGCGAAATTTCGCGCAAACAGGCCGCTATCGAACGCGAACACGCCAAGATGCAGCGCGATTTTGCCCGCAAGCAGGCCGCTATCGAGCGCGAGCAAGCCAAGATGCAGCGCGACATCGCTCGCCGACAGGCTGAAATCGAGCGCGAGCATGCCAAGATGCAGCGCGAGTTCGCTCGCAATCAAAGCAAGCGCAACGCAAAAAACGATGAATACGCACTAAACAAATAGAGCTTTCACTGCATCCTGTGCAGACCTTCCCAGCGCACATTCCAGCCGTCGGGGAAGCCGGGATTATTGACTTTGGAGCAGCCGTCCCAACCGGCGCACATCATTGCCACGGCAGCCAAAAGGCTGCCGTTTCCAGGCATATAGAGGCGTAGGCGTTTGTCTTGATAATTATGGCCGTTGGGCAGGTAGGTATTCTTCTGTGTATCAGTCAGCAGTGCATCGACCGCAATATCAGCACACCCGAGTCGGGCTGCAGCCATGGCTATCATACCATAATCCCAGCCCCATGTTGTGGCGAAGTTCCAGTCGGATAGTACACGGCGCAGGGTCTTGCGCATCGTTTCGGCATCGTATACACATGTATCGGGCAGCATAGCCACACCGAGAACCGCAGGGTGATCGCTGCGCGACTTGAGGTCGAAACTCTCTTTTGAAATCTTAGCCGAACCTTTCATCGAAGCCGACACGTAGGGGTCGAAGGCCTTGCCATGCGCCTTCTTGTCGAAAGGTTTCAGCGGCAAGCCCGACACATAGGTACCGTCGCTGCCGACAACGGGCGATGCAAGTCGGCTTATCACTTCATCCCATTCACTGTTTCGCTCCAAGCCACGGCGTTGGCGCCATTCCTGAGCCTTGGCAAGGCCGTACTTCCAATACGCCTGTTCGAATGGGTGGCAATAGCTAAAGTCCTTCGACATAGATTCCTGCATGGCAGTTTGCCCGAACAGTCTTATATCGCCTTTACCCTTGTCGCAAGCCTTGGCATAGTCGGCCATGAACTGCGCCGTTGCCTCTACAGCCTCGGCATAGCGGTCGAGCGCCGAGGGGTCGTTGCGTAGCACTTCCTCGGCAAGATAGATGAAATGAGGCTGTTGCCATATCAGAAAGGAGCCTGTATTCGAGGGCGCTTCACCGGCATCGGGGTCGGTCATTTTCATCCACCTCGCGCCGCCGAATCCCTGTCGGGCAGCGATAGCCTTGGCCGGTTCGAAAGCCTTGGCCATATACCAGTCGAGAAACCTGCGCGTGATGTCGGCCCGACCCCATAAGGAATGGTCTACGGTATGCCACCAAGCCATTTCGAGGTGCGGACGGCCAAACCATGAGTTATACGTTAGCCCGGTTTCCTGCGGCGGCATTTTACCAGAGGCATTGATAGCGGTAAGGTACTGCGACAGCACCACCCGGCGCTCGAGTTCGGCAGCACTCGGGTCGCTGCATGCGCTGAAATCAACGGCTGCGCCTTCGCGCCAGAACTTCTGCCAATGCTTCATCACAGCTTTGTGCGACTGGTCAAACTCAAACGATGCTGTATTATCCTTTCCCAAAGTCGGGGTATATTCTACCGCAAGGCCGATTACGTCGTCGTGCGGCGTAAGGGTAAAGGAATTCTTACCCGAAGCTGCAAACGACGCTTTGCCCTCCCAGCGCACAATGGTATAATAATGAGTAGAATCCATATTGCGCTCTATCACAGCATAATTATCGCCCTGCGCTGTGATTTTTGAGGTATGCGGTGCAAAGTCGGACCAATCGGCAGCATCGTCGGCATGAAGGCCGGTAGGATAAGGAAAGCGCAGCGCAACCGAGGCATACCCGGCTGCAAAAGCCTTGCTCTTAAGGCGGTAGAACACGCAGTCGCGACCGGGCATACATGCTGTGATAATATCGTAGTGGTTTCCGCCTGCATCGAAGCTGCTTTCAATCTCGCCGTCATATAGTTTGAGTTCCTGGCGTATGTCGGTCAGCCCGGCAGCAGTAATCTGCCGTCCGTCTTTATCCTTGATATTCAGCCCGACAAGGCCGAGATTGACGCGGTGGGGATTGACGCGGTAGTACTGAGTAGCCCTCTGATTGCGGCTGCCGTCCTTGTATTCTACCGCGTAGACCTCTTTGTGGCCGTGGCCGAGGTCCATTTGCCGCAGGGTCTCGCCATGTTCAAGCTTCTCGGTATTCGGGAATGAATGCCAGCCCCATTCGCTCATGGTAGTCAGGGGTATACCGTTTTTATACTCAGCCGCGAAAGTCTGCATACCGGTCGCATCGACCGTGACGGCAAAGTTGCCGTTGCCGACAGTCAGCGAGGCCAAGGTGTCGACGGCAGTAAGCACCGGATTGTGACGCGAGACAAGGGCGACACGGTCGATTGGCTTCGCCACATTGCCGCTATCGTAGCCAAGGCGCTCTATTTCGAGCGAAGCCCAAATAAACGGACCTATGCCCTTGGCATCGTTGTCGCGCACTTTCTCCTTAATATAATAATCAAACGACCCGTCGCGACGTCGGTTTTCCTTGACCTTGGGTGCTGCAGCCTTTACCTTGTCGCTCACACCCGGGCCAAGCCCCGCTACCGAGCAACAGTTTGTAAGCGAAATAGTTGTATCGGGATTAACCTTGATAAACCTATCAAGAATGCCTCGATAAGCCTTGATACCTGCGTCGCGGTATTTTGCCCCTACGTAGCCCTTGCGGTATGCCTTGAGCAATGAATAGGCGAACATCGACGAGCATGTAGCCTCGAGATAATTACCTTCGCGGCCGGGCGAGTCCATTACCTGATACCACACCCCGCTCGATGGGTCCTGCCATTTTACAACAGCGTCAAGGTCCTTTTTAAGTATGTCGATAACTTCTTGACGGCGAGGATGATTTTGGGGCAGACGGTCGAGAATCTCCACAAGTGCCATAGTAAACCAGCCCTGCGCCCTGCCCCAGCAATGCTTCGACAGGCCTGTGATGCTGTCGGCCCAAAACATCTCGCAAGTCTCGTCCCATGCGTGGCGGTTGAGACCGGTAGCCTTGTCGAGCGTACGCTGATATGTCTTTATCACCTGGTCGGCGGCATCATCGTATACAGCCGAAGCCTTGGAGGGTTCCAAGAAGGCATCGGCAGTCTGCACCGAGAACGGAAGGCCCATAAATATGCCGTCGAGCCACACCTGCCATGCATAAATAGCTTTGTGCCAGAATACTCCCTCGGCAGTACGTGGTTGCGCCGACATCTGCTTTATAAGAGTGCGTATGGCCGCGCCGGTCTTTTCGGTCGGATAGAGTTCGTGCATGCGGGCCACAAAATGACCGGTACGCACCTGGTCGAGATTGTAGTCTTCGAGGCGGTAGCCGGTGATTCTGCCGTCGGCCGATATCACCGAGTCGGTATACATCTTGCAATAATCGAGTATATCATCGCCTCCATAGGCAAGGTAGGTGTCGAGCATCGATTCGAGTTCGATACCCATTACATAACTCCACTTCGGTTTTTTCGAGAAATCAAGCAAGTAGCTCTTGGGTACGCGCTTCATTTCCGAGCGGGTCATCCATTCGCTGTAGTGGCTGTAGGGAGCTTTCGTTATGGCCAAAGAGCCATTGACATATAGATTGTCGAAATTGATGTCGCGAGTCTTACCGCTTATATAGTTACCTTTCGCCACATTGTCGAAGCGGCAGTTGCTCACATTTATATCGCTGACACATACGCCCTTGTCGAGGGCGATAATCTGCACGCCGTACATACTGCGGCCACATGTCACGCTGTCGAGATTGATGTTGCGCACCTTGGGCACGAAGTTGCGACAGCATATTTCGTTGCGCTCATAGTCGAGGTTGATTTTGAGTACCGACTCGCGGCACCGGCCAACTTCTACGTTGCGCACATACACATTCTCGATTACTCCGCCGCGGCAGGTATTGGTTTTGATGCGTATCACGCGGTCGAGATTGGGGCTGTCCATGAGGTTGTTTTCTACAAACACGTTTCTACAACCGCCGGAAATCTCGCTGCCTATTACCACACCGCCGTGACCGTTTTTCATCTCGCAGTTTCGCACGATGATATTCTCGCTCGGCCTGTTCCATAGCCTTCCGTCGGCGTTACGACCGCTTTTAATCGCGATACAGTCGTCGCCTGTGTTGAAAAAGCAATCCTCTATCAACACTCCCTTGCACGACTCGGGGTCGCAGCCATCGCCGTTAGGGCCGTTGTTGTTGATTTTCACACGGCGGACAGTCACGTTTTCGGAAAGCAGCGGATGAATGACCCAGAACGGCGAGCGCAACAAAGTTACGTCCTCAATCAATATACCGTTGCAGCTGTGGAAATTAATCAGTTGCGGTCTCAACCCGTCTTCCGGCCCGAACCGGCGCTCATCGGCCTTTACACCGTCTTCAGCCATTCTCAACAGGCGTGCACGAGCACCGTTGCGTTGGCTCACAGTACCTTCTTTCCAACCGTATTTGGCTGCACCGCACCACTTCCACCAGGTATCATTGGTACCGCCGCCGTCGATAGTGCCTTCGCCGGTGACAGCGATGTCTTTGGCACCATATGCATATATACACGGTTGCAGATTATAACAGTCAATGCCTTCCCAGCGGGTTTTGACAATCGGATAAAGCTCCGGATCAAATACAAATTCGATTACCGCGCCCTTCGATACCACCAGGTTCACACCGCTTTGCAGGCTTATCGCGCCGGTATAATAATGCCCGGCAGGCACCACAACCCTGCCCCCGCCTTTCTTCGAGACATCCGCAATGGCGCGGTTGATAGCGTCGCGGTTGACACGCGGCGAGGCATCGGGCCGCGCCCCATAGCGGGTTACATCGGTGCTGCGACTTGGGAATACCGGCTGCCGGATAGACTTTTCTATCGAGATATAATCTTCAGTCCAGGCATCAGTGGAGTCGGCTTTGGCCGAAAATATCGAGAGTAGCACAAGAAATGCTGCGGTAAAAAATATTTTATGTTTCATAGGTAAGCGATTAAGGCTGTACAAAATTACAAAATATTCCCCAATGCCCGAAACACCGCTAAAAGGACATTTGTGTCCAAAAAGATGTTAAAATCGCAATTTGGCGATAGTTTAATGTTAAGAACGCATACTAAATGGCACTTAAAATTGGTTTAATCGGAATAATTGCTTAAATTTGCCACCAAAGATTTATCAATATGACCAACAAATACTTTCTTGCAACCGTAATGTTGCTGGCGGCAGGATACGTCAACGCTCAGAACAAACTGTCGCATAGTGCAATAAATTTGCTCAACGAATACAAAGAGGCTCCCGCAAGCCGCGGCGAGACTCCTGAAGTTTTTGCTATTGTTTCGCTTACCGCCCCGGAAAGACTTCCTGAATTCGAGGCCCTCGGTCTTGAAATCAGCGACAGCACCGGCGGTATCCTGCTCGTACACATCCCTGTTGACAGGGTCGAAGAGGTTGCCGCTCTCGAGTGTGTGAAAAGCATCTCGTTCGGCGAGTTGGCTCATCCTCTCATGGATAAGGCCCGCGTAGCATCTTCTGTAGACAAGATACATCTTGGCGAAGGTCTCGACAAAGCATTTACAGGCGCCGGCGTTGTTACCGGCCTTTACGATACCGGCATCGACGCAGATCATATCAATTTCACCAACGCTAACGGTGAGACAAGGATTATCGCCGCTGCAAAGATTTCTAACGGTCGTCCGTCGTCGGGTGGTTTCTCTACCGACGACCGCAACCAAACTCATGGCACACACGTTCTCGGCATTATGTCGGGCAGCTACAACGGCCCGGGCGAGTATGCAGGCAGCACAGGCAACATCCCTTACTATGGTATCGCAACCAACTCCGACATCGTTGCCACCGGTGGCGAACTATACGACGCTAACATCCTGCGTGGCGTACAATACTGTATCGACAATGCTAAAGAAGTAGGCAAGCCGGCTGTAGTGAACCTGTCGATCGGTACAAACACCGGTCCTCACGACGGTTCGACAGACTACTGCCAAAAACTCGACCAGTATGGCAACGACGCAATCATCGTTATCTCTGCCGGCAATGAAGGCGATATAAAAATGGGTGTAGGCAAAACATTCACAGCTACCGACAAAACCCTTACCACATCGATTTACCCAATCAACGCCCAGACCGGTGCCAAGGTAAACAATGTTTCAAAATGGAGCGGTAATGTTCAATTCTATGCAAGCGACGCGCGTCCATTCAAGCTCCATATCGCAGTAATGGACCTTGACAAGCCCGCTAATCCACAGATTATCGACGAATATGTTATTTCCGAATCTACTTCAGGCAAACAGACTTACGTAGGCGGCCGTCCTAACTCGATGACTTCATTCGAGCCCCTCATAGATTTCGACTATGCATTCGACTCTAACAGCTGGATGCGTGTATCGACCAACGTCAACCAGTTCAACAACAGCTACTCGGCATACATCGATTTCAATGTTAGCATGGCTCGCGAGAACGACGGCTGCGTTGTAGCATTTATCATCGACGGCAACGAAGGCCAGACCGTACGAGGCTATGTGAATTCGTCAGGCTCATCTATACAAACATATACCGGCCAGTTCAGCAACCGTGGCATAAGCCTCTGGAGCACCGGCGACTGCAACGGTACTATCAACGATATGGCTTGCGGTAAAAACGTTATCGTAGTAGGTTCGTATACCTCGCGTAACAGCTGGCCCACAGTTACAAGCAACCGCGAGAACCTCGGCTTTGCAAGCGCATTCCCCCTCAACGACATCAGCTACTTCTCGTCGTACGGTACTCTTGCCGACGGCCGCAACCTTCCCCACGTATGTGCTCCCGGCGCATTTATCGTATCGTCGTTCAGCAGCTATTACATCGAGGCCAAGAATCCAAGTTCGCAGGATCTCGTAGCTAAAGTATACGACGACGACCTCGGCATCGACCACTACTGGGGACGTATGCAGGGCACATCGATGTCGTCGCCCTATGTGGCAGGCACTATCGCCCTGTGGCTCGAAGCAAACCCCAACCTCGATGTCAACGCTGTGAAAGACATCATCGCCAAAACATCGAAGAAAGACAGCTACGTAAACCGTGGCGACGCCGTTCAATGGGGTGCCGGTAAACTTGATGCCTACGAAGGCCTCAAAATGGCTATCGGCTACAATAGCTCGGTCAACGATGTTGTCGTAGACAAGAACATTATCTTCAATGAGGTTTCGAATGGTGTTTACGACATCTTCGCCCAGGGTGCAAAGACTGTCAACGCTGCCCTCTACGCACTCAACGGCACTCAGGCTGCTGCAGTAAGTGCTACAGGCGAGAATGCAACTATCAGCACAGAGGGTCTTGCTGCAGGTGTGTATATCCTCCGCATTACTGCCGACGGCAACACCGAGACACACAAAGTAATAGTGAAATAATCAGATCTACTTTCATACACAAAGACAGGGCCGGGAAAATTCCCGGCCCTGTCTTTGTGTATGGGGTTTAATCAAATTTCAACTAAGCCCTATCTTGAGAACTATGAGATAGGCTGCAACCACGACAAGCAACACCGTAGAGGCAATAATGGCCGTAATGGCCAGTCGCTTCATCGCCAAGGAAGAGTGCCGCACACCCACAAAACCGGCAATTATACCGGTAGCGGCAATAGCCATTGCCACATAACCGTTGGCCCAGGCCAAAACGGCCCACGCTATCAACGCAAGCATCACTGCACACCACACCCATGCCGGATGCGTGCCTGTTCGAGGGGCTTGCGCCTGATCTTCTACCTTTTTTTCTTCTATATCATTCATATTCGTAAGCTCAATTGAAAACCATGGCAAAGATATAAAAAATACCGATGCCATGTATAAATAATACAATTATTGTAAAAAATAGTTTACAACAGCGGTGCTTTTCACCTACTTCGTGAGCTTATTCCTTACTTTGATAGTATGTACCTGAATACTCGGTCACAGCGGGGCCGGTCATCATTATATGCCCGTCGGCAGCCATATCCAAGCCGAGGTTACCGCCTATGAGCCTCATAGTCACAGGCCATTTGGCTCGTCCGGTAGCTACAGCTGCGGCAGCGGCGGCACATGCGCCCGTACCACAGGCCATGGTTTCTCCGGCTCCGCGCTCCCACGCACGCATTGATAGATTGTGAGGGTCGTCGACTCGCACAAATTCTATATTCGCTTTCTCCGGCCATATTTCATGCTCTTCGAGCTTGGGGCCGATAGTGGTTACGATGTCGCCGTCGAAGCTGTCCACAAAGACCACTCCATGAGGATTGCCCATCGACACAGCAGTTACTCGTACGGTGTCATCTCCAACTGCCACCGGCGCGTCTATCATCTTTTCTCCAGCGAATGCCACAGGTATGGCGGCCGGCTCGAACTGAGGCATGCCCATATCTACGGTCACAGTATCGGTAAGGCCGTCTAATCCGGGATGTACCTCTACGGTCTTGATACCGCTCATAGTCTCGATGCGCACATGGGTATCGCCTACAAGTTTATTATCGTAGATATACTTGGCAACGCATCGTATACCGTTGCCGCACATCTGTGCTTCAGATCCGTCGGCATTGAAGATACGCATACGGCAGTCGGCGTTCTCGCTCGGGAGTATTGCGATTATACCATCACTGCCTACGCCGGTATGGCGGCGGCTGATGCGGCGGGCAAGGTCCGATAGATTGTCGATCGGGCGGTCTATGCAATCCACATACACGAAATCATTGCCAAGACCGTTCATCTTCACAAACGGTATGTCGGTCAGGGTTGAGGCCGACACCGACGGTTTGCCGCTATCGAGCGAGCGCACGGCCATGGCGAGGTGTTCAAGGCCCTCGTCGAGTATGGCGCGGGGCACACCGATATTCATGCGCATAAAGCCAGACCCCTCGTTGCCGAAGGTACTGCCTTCGCTCAAAGCAAGGTGGCCGCGCTCTACAAGGAGTTTTACCAATTCCTCGCGACTAAGGCCGAGACCGTGGAAATCGAGCCATACAGTAAACGAGGCCTCCGGCTTATATAATTTTATCTCGGGAAGGTTTTTATCGAAATACTCTACGGCATGGTCAACATTGGCTTGAAGGTACTCAAGAGCCTGGTCGAGCCAAGGGCCACCGTGCTCGTATGCAGCCTGTGTGGCAACCATCGCTGCTATCGGCGGTGCATTAAACTCGCTTGCCGACAGCCAGTTGAAGAACGGTTCGCGTACACGAGGCGATTTCACCACCGTCCACGCACTCACTATGCCGGGAATATTGAATGTTTTAGAGGGCGCTCCAAGGGTCACTGTTATTTCCTCGGCCTCGGGCGATACCGACGCTGTTGGGATATGGCGGCGGCCGCCGAGCATCATATCGCCATAAATCTCGTCGGATACGAGCACAACACCGTTGTCGCGGCAGATTTCAGCCACACGGCGTAGGGTTTCGGCATCCCATTGCAAACCGATAGGATTGTGAGGATTACATACAATCATCATCGACGGGCGCTCGGTATGTATCACCTTTACAAGGCCGTCGAAATCCATTACATAGCGACCGTCGTCGGTACGGCGCAAGGGGTTGTTTGCCACTCGGCGACCATTACCCTCGATTACGGAATGAAAGGAATGATAAACCGGCGGCTGTATAACAACGGCATCGCCGGGCTCGGTAAAGTAGTTGATACACAAGCTCAAACCTTTTTTGAGGCCGGGCATAAAAGTCACCTCGTCGTTTGCCACATCCCAGCCATGGCGCGTACGCAACCATGTAGTAATGCTGCCCCAGAATTCCTGAGGCGGTGTAGTATATCCTAAAACAGTATGATTGAGGCGGTTGCGCAATGCCTCGATAATAGCCGGACAGGCCTGGAAATCCATGTCGGCAATCCAGAATGGCAGCAGGTCGTGGCGACCGAACTTGCGGTCCATTTCCTCGAATTTTGTTGCACAGGTATCGTGGCGATCGACCACGCAGTCGAAATTGTACTTTTCTTCACTCATCATGTCGACAAAGTTAGCAAAAATCCCCGATATGCCAAATCTCATCACTCAACACCGGTGCAATTAAACAAAACCATTATTCATCTGGCAATCTTAAACAATAAAACAATTACCTACCTAAAGTCCAATGTGAATAATAGTTAAAACACTCTACCAAAACATTAATTGTTAGCAGACAAGAACTTTTAAATTGTTAATTTTGTGGCACAAGCGCAGATTTACGCGACAATCAACAGCATTATACAGCTATGATTTTATCATCTTTCAGATACAGCACAGCAAGTTGGGAACTTACAGAAATGGGGGCTTTAAAACAAGCCAACCTAATTGTAGGCAAAAACGCATCAGGCAAGACCCGCACTATAAACGCCTTAAAAAGCGTCACTTCGTTTCTCCAAATGAAGCCGAAGAGCTTTCTCTTCGACAACGAGTTTCGCGCTGAGCTTAGCTTTACCGACCCCGACAACGAGACTTGGAAGATGACTTATACTTTTGAGATTACCGAGTCCGGCATCAACTACGAAGAGCTTTCCGTAAACGGCGAGACAATCGTGAAACGTGACCCCGACTCTTCTATCATCAAAGGCCAATCGATCAATCCACCCACCGACAAGCTCGTAGTGCAAGTTCGCCGTGACCGCGACGCGTACCCCGAGATAGAAGACCTCATGGAGTGGGCCGAAGGAGTAGTAGCAATTTCTTGCTCGAATCTCAATCCGTTTACATTATTCAATGGCCCATCCGGTGTCATTAACCCAATGCCGTTGAGCGAGTTGGTCGACTCGTTAGGAAGCGACGACAAGGAAAAGGTCATAGAGCAGGCCCAATCCTTAGGTTACGACCTTAAAAGCATTAATATACTGCAGCCCGGCGGCGACCTCAAGCTTGTCGTTATCGAGGAAAACGACATCAACAGCCCGATATTAGATTTTCAGCTGTCAAGCGGCATGCTGAGGGTGCTTTATATGCTATTCTTCCTCGCGAACATGCATCGTGGAAAAAAATACTCCATGATTCTTGTCGACGATCTCGGCGAAGGCCTTGACTATAAAAGGGCTACACTGCTCGGGAAGATTATTTTTGATTCCTGCCGGACAAACAAGGTACAGCTTATCGCAAGCTCTAACGACTCCTTCCTTATGGACGTCATAGACCTGTCGATGTGGCAGATACTACGTAGGCACAAAAGCAGAGTCAGCACTATCAACAATACAAATACCCCCGAACTTTTCGACGAGTTTAGCATGACCGGTCTAAGCAACTTCGACCTTTTCTCTTCTGATTTTATCGACAACTTCCTTTGCTCCCATAACAAATGAAATACGCAGTCTATGTCGAAGGACAGTCGGAGATGCTGTTTGTAGCGGACGTATTGCAGAAATACTCTAACTACGACCCTGCAAAGGTAGGTTTTAAATGCATAAACCTCACTGCCGACATCTACGAGGCCGTAAGCTATCCGGTTCAGGGCGATTTGAATTCCGACAACTATTATCAAATTGTCAATGTCAACAACGACAATCTTGTTGTCAGCAAGCTGAAGAAAGACATTCAGGGACTGGTAGCAAATGGTTTCTACACCATTTTAGGGTTGAAAGACGCATACAGCGAAAGCTATCAAAAACTGGTGTCGAACCAAGCAATTGTCGACCGCGACATGATTGAAAAGCTCCACAGCATACAGCACAATACAATAAATGCCGGAGACATCGACTGCCGCCTTCATTTTGCCATTATGGAATATGAGACATGGATGCTCGCATTGATCGACAATTACATTACGTCGCATCATCTTGATACTGCCGACATTTTATCGCAATTCGGCCTCGATATAGAGTGTAAATTAGAGGACGCTGTGTATCATCCTTTTCCCTTAGTTCAGAAAATATATCAAGTCTGTGGCGAGAGCTATCACAAACATGGCAAGGAATCGCTTTCATACCTTTCTACCCTCGCTGTCGATGACTATGAAAGACTGCGAAAGTCGGGCCGATGTCCTTCTTTCTCAAAATTTATCGACAGTCTTTTTGGAGACGCTTGCCCCGATTTGCCCTGATTACATTTTATAACTCATATTTGAGACTCCTGGAAAAGTTGGTTTTTTCGTTAAAAGACCAACTTTTTTCATTTTCTGTGTAACTTTTTTGGAATCGCTGCGTCATATAGTTATAAATTCAATTCTCACATTTGATATGCAGCGATATATTTATTCCATATTTATGCTTGTTATCGGCTTCACGGCCTTTGCATCGTTACCTGTTACCGAAGCCAATTACCTGTACGAGGACAGCATGATATGGGTCCGTCTCGACAGTGTCAGCGCCCGCATATGGAAAGAAATCGACATTAACCCCACTCGAGAAGACAGCCTCATGAGTATATACCGCAACGCTTTTCAGAAGTCCTTGGAAGAGAACAGATCTACGGCTATCAGATATGCAGCCGTGCCGAGCGGTATAAATCGTGTATATATGGTGAGAGGCGAAATCGCAAAAGACACACTCGCTACATTGCTGTCCGGGCTGCCCGACTCTATTCGTGATTCGTATTACGGAAAACTTATCGACCGACACATCAACACCCATCAGCTCGAAATAGGCGACAGTATTGTACCTTTCCCTTGCCAACTTGCCGACGGGTCTCAATTCGACTGGAAGTCGCTCAATGGCAAGAATGTACTGGTAGTATATAGCGGTTATCGCTGCATGGGAAAAGAAGGTCGTGAAGCGCTCAAAGAGCTATACCGAACCACGTCAAGAGACTCATTCGAAATCGTACACTACTGGATAGAGCCCGGCAATTTGGCAACTCTTAAGAAAGAAGCCGGGAAATACGCCTTTAACTACCCGATAGTAAGTGATTTTCTCGGAGACGCAACCCCAATAAAGATAATATACGGCTGTCAGAGCATGCCTACATATTATTTCTTTGACAGCGGGCACCGCCTATTGTATAAAGGTCCGGGCGAAGAATTTCCATGGGACGCGATGGAAGCCCACCTCGGCATTAAGGATAAATGAGCATAAGTAACTCGCAGCCTCATTGTGCTACATTGATTTTTTCTTAAGAGTTACCTAAGAAAACCACCAAAGCAAAAACCAGATTTAAAACTTAAAACATAAATAACTCGCAGCTTCATCGAGTTACATTGCATTTTAATATAAACTTTAATAGTTACATATAATCTAACATTCTATAAAAATGATTATCTCATTACGCGATGTAAACAAGACCTACCCCGGCGTGGTACCTTTGCATGTGCTCAAAGACATCAACCTCGAGATTGCTCGTGGCGAACTGGTGTCGATTATGGGCGCATCCGGTTCGGGCAAGTCGACCTTGCTCAACATCCTCGGCATCCTCGACAACTACGACAGTGGCGAGTACCTGCTCGACGGGGTGCAGATACGCGACCTGAGCGAGAACCGTGCAGCAGAGCTACGCAACCGTTTGATTGGTTTTGTGTTCCAGTCTTTCAACCTCATCAGTTACAAAAACGCCCTCGAGAATGTGGCCCTGCCGCTCTACTATCAGGGCATAGGCCGCAAGAAACGCAACGCCATGGCCATGGAACAACTCGAGCGCCTCGGCCTGGCCGACCGTGCGACACACCTGCCGGGCGAACTTTCAGGCGGTCAGAAACAGCGCGTGGCTATTGCAAGGGCTATTGTGACCAATCCATCGATAATCCTTGCCGACGAACCCACAGGAGCGCTCGACTCGCACACATCGAAAGAGGTAATGGAAATCTTCCGCCAGCTCAATGCCGACGGAATGACAATCGTAATCGTAACCCACGACCCCGGCGTCGGAGCGGCCACTAACCGCATCATCCGCATCGTCGACGGCGAAATCGTAAACACCGATGCTTGACCTGCTGCATGAAATAGGCCAGACGCTGCGCAACAACAAACTGCGCACAGCCTTGACGGGCATTGCTGTGGCATGGGGTATTTTCATGCTCATAATACTGCTCGGTGCGGCTCGTGGAGTCACAAACTATTTCGACGACTCAATGGGCAGCAGGGCTACAAATGTGATATCAATATGGGGTGGACGAACATCCAAGCCTTACAAAGGCTACAAGGACGGTCGTTGGATAAACCTAAAGGGCAGCGACGCCATCGCTATCGAGAACGACAACCCGAAGACAATAAGCAAGGTAACGCCTTTTGCATCGGTTGACACGGCAAAAATCAAAACCTCGCGCGACGCTATTTCCGGTTTCGAGGCCGTTTTCCCAGAGGCTATACGTACCGAACGACTGGAGATGAAATATGGCCGGTTTATCAACGACCTCGACATCAGCGAGAGCCGACGAGTAATGGTGCTACGCGACAATCAGGCCGCACTGCTTTTCGGCGACGATGAAAAAGCTCTTGGTAAGACCGTTAGCTCAATGGGCTTGGCTTGGACAGTGGTGGGCATATACTCTCACCGCTGGAACAAAAGCACCTATGCACCCTACACTGCCTTTAAGGCCGTAACCGGCAACAACGACGATGCCAACCAGCTCGACGTGACGGTAGAAGGCCTCAAAACCGAGGCCGACGGAGAAGCGGTAGAAGACAATATCCGCGCAAGCATTGCCCGAACACACGAGTTCGCGCCCGACGATGCAAATGCTATTTGGACATGGAACCGATTCAACGACTACCTCCGAGGCTTGGCAGCCAACAATATGCTGCGTCTTGCCGTATGGATAATCGGCCTGCTGACTCTGCTCACAGGCATTGTGGGAGTGAGCAACATCATGTTTGTGTCGGTGCGCGAACGCACTCACGAGATAGGCATACGCCGTGCTATCGGTGCCAAGCCGAGATCGATCGTGATGCAGGTCATCACCGAGAGCGTTGCCGTGACTGCTATTTTCGGATACATTGGTATATTCTTAGGTATCATCGTATTGCAGGTCATCAACCACTTTGTAGGTGACGACACTGAAGGTTTCAAGAACCCGACAGTCGATATATCAATGGCCGTACAAGTCACTCTCGCACTTATAGTTTCCGGTGCCATTGCGGGCCTATTCCCGGCCCTAAAGGCTACCAAAGTCAAACCAGTAGAAGCCTTGCGCGACGAATAAACCATGCGACTGACAATATTTCAACCCGAAAACTGGCGCGAGATAGCAGCTACACTGTCGCGCAACAAGACCCGTACATTCCTCACCGCCTTCGGTATCTTCTGGGGCACCGCCATGCTCGCCATGCTCGTGGGCGGAGCCGACGGTTTCAAAGGCATGATGAGCCGTAACTTTGCCGGTTTCGCCACAAACATGGGCGGCATGGGCTCGAACTCCCGTTCTATTTCGTATATGGGCTTCAACAAGGGCAGTTACTGGGACCTTACCACCGAGGACATAGAGGATATACGCCGCATAGCTCCGGCTATCGAATATTCGTCGGCGATGAATGGTCGCTCGGTCACAGGTGTGTACTCTACGCGCTCCAAGGCTGCACAAGCCATGGGCATAGAGCCCGACTATGCCAAAATAATGCTGCCTCGAATATATGAAGGCCGTTTTATCAACGCCCGCGACTGCTCCGAAAACCGCAAGGTGGTAGTGCTTGGCCGCAACATCGCCACCGAACTGTTCGGCAACGAGTCGCCAATAGGCAAGCGCGTGAGCCTCAACGGCGTATATTTCACCTGCATAGGCGTGGCCGGGCAGCTGGGCGAAGCGAGCATCATGGGACGTATCGACGACAGCTACACCATACCGGGCACTACTCTGCGACAGGCTTTCAACCAGGGCAATGTAGTAGGTTTCTTTATCTACACAGCACCGGAAGGGCACAAGCCCAGTGAAAACGAAATACCTATACGCCGATTCATGTCGGGACGGCACGCCATTCACCCCGACGACAGCCGCGCTTTCTGGTTTATGGATATGTCGGAGATGTTCGAAATGGTCAACGGACTCTTCTTGGGCATCGCCATTCTCGCCGGTTTTGTGGGCGCAGGCTCGCTAATGGCCGGTGTTATAGGCGTGGGAAATATCATGTGGATCATCGTCAAGGAGCGAACACACGAGTTTGGCGTTCGCCGCGCAATCGGTGCCAAACCGCTCGACATCACCGTACAGGTGCTCAGCGAGAGCGTGCTGCTCACACTTGTTGCGGGCACCGCCGGTGTATGCTTTGCAACAATTGTGCTCGGCATCGCCGACTATTTCACCGCCGACCCGGTACTCGGCAAGGCAGGATTCGAAATAAGCTTCGGCGGTGCGCTCGCTATCGTTGCCACATTCTTCGTACTCGGCAGCGCCGCCGGCACATTGCCCGCCGTAAAAGCAATGCGCATCAAACCTATCGAGGCCCTGCGCGACAAATAAATTTACCTAAACCGAAAAATATAATCTACAACATAAATGAAAAAAGTATTCAAAATCATCCTGTGGGTGCTGGTAGCAGCAGTATTTGTCGGCACCTTTGTCTTTCTCTACAACAACGGCAAGAAGAAAGAAGATGTCTATGCCACTGCGCAGCCGCAACGACTGTCGATCGAACGCAACACAGTGTTAACCGGTAAAATCGAACCGCGCGACGAAATCGAAATCAAGCCACAGATTTCGGGCATTATCAGCGAAATTAACGTCGAGGCCGGCGACCTCGTAAAGGAAGGCGATGTGATTGCCAAAATCAAAGTTATACCCGAGGCATCGCAGCTGTCAAATGCTCAGAGCCGCGTCACTAACGCCGAAATCGATCTCGCCGACGCTACTTCGAAGTTCAAACGCGACAAGGAGCTTTTCAGCAAAGACGTAATCTCGCGCGAAGAATTCGAAACTTCCGAGAAAAACTACAATAAAGCGGTCGAAGAACTCGCTACCGCCCGCGACGCATACAATATCGTGCGCGAAGGTGTGAGCCGACTCAATGCCAAGGAGAGCAACACCCTCGTTCGTGCCACTATCACAGGACTCGTGCTCGATGTGCCTGTCAAGGTCGGCAGCTCGGTTATCCAGGCCAACACCATGAACGACGGTACTACCGTGGCCAAAATCGCCGACATGAACAAGCTCATCTTCAAGGGCAAAGTCGACGAGACCGAGGTCGGCAAGCTCCGCGTAGGCATGCCTATGGACATCACTATCGGCGCGATGCCCGACATACACCCACTTGCAACTATCGAATATATCTCGCCCAAGGGCGACGACAGCGGCGGCGCCAACACATTCGAAATCAAGGCAGCGCTCGTTCTCGACGATGTGACCGGGCTGCGTTCGGGGTATTCGGCCAACGCCAAGGTTGCCCTCGAGAGTGCCAACAATGTGCTCACAGTGCCCGAATCGGTTGTGACTTTCGAGGGCGACAGCACATTTGTATTCGTGATGACCGACAGCCTGCCAAAGCCCGAGTATAAGCGTACACCGGTTAAGACTGGCCTGAGCGACGGCATCAACATCGAGGTAAAAGAAGGTATTGATTCTACAGCGGTTCTCCGTGCAGCTAAAATCGAAGAGAAATGAAAAAATTAACACTTCTGCTGCTGGCACTTATTCCGCTCGCTGCCGGTGCCAAGACTTGGACACTCGACGAATGCGTCACCTATGCTATCGACCATAATATCGACGTACTCAACCGCCGCGTAAGCGTGCAGGAAAGCGAATTGGCTGTAACCGAAGCCAAAGACCGGTTCCTGCCTCAGCTACAGGCATACGGCTCGCAGAGCTTCAACTTCGGCCGTGGCCTTACTGCCGACAACACCTACGCCAACCGCAACACATCGTCGTTTTCGGTCGGCGCCAACCTGAGCCTGCCGATTTTTCAAGGCCTACGCGCCGTGCGTCAGCTTTCATACTCGCGCACTGCCCTCAAAGCCCAGCTCGAGCAGGTAGAGGCTGCCAAGGACGACGTAACCCTCAATGTGATTAGCCAGTACCTGCAAGCGCTCTACGCTTCCGAGATGCTGCAGGTGGCCAAGAATAATTTGGCGATTTCGCAGTCCGAACTCAGCCGCAGGCAGGCTTTGCTCGACGCAGGCCGTCTGCCCGGGCTCGACATACACGAGGCCCGCGCACAGGTCGCCCAGGATGAATTATCGGTGACAAATGCCGTCAACGACAGCATACTCGCACGCCTCGACCTTGCTCAGTTGCTCAACCTGCCCGATGCCGACGATTTCGAAATCGCACCCCTTGGCGACGAAGACATACTGTTGCCAAATCCCGAACAGATTTTCGAAAACGCACTTCAGTACAACCACACAATGCGTGCCGGACGACTGCAGCAGGAAGCCGCCGAGAAAAACGTTTCGCTGGCAAAATCGGGCTATATCCCCACCCTTTCGTTCAGCGCCGGTCTCGGTACAAACTACTACAAGACCTCTGGCTATCAAAACGAGAACTTCGGAGCACAGATGCGCCACAACTTCGCCAAGAGTATCGGCTTCTCGCTCAGTGTGCCTATATTCGATGCCTTTTCAACCCGCAACAACGTGCGCCGTGCCCGCATACAGCAGGAAAGTCTGCGCCTGCAGCTCGACGATTCGCGCAACCGCCTATACAAAGCTATCATGCAGGCACATACCCAGGCTATCGGCGCTGTCAAGAAGCAAGAATCGGCTCGTATAGCCGTTGAGAGCAGCCTTGCCGCCTTCGAGGCAATGAAAGTAAAGTACGACAATGGCCGTGCCAACGCCACCGAGTTCCAAAAAGCCCAGAGCAACTATATCAACTCGCAGGCCCAGGCCGTACAAGCCAAATACGAGCGCATACTCCGCGCCCGCATCCTCGACTTCTACAACACCCGGCACCTATAACCGCAACCGCATCATTCACCCTCCCCTCTCTCGCAGGGTAACAACCTCAATAGGAGCTTGGCTCACCATAGCCAAGCTCCTGTCATATTCCGCCGCCACCCAATGCTGTTTACTTAAGCGAAAAAGAGCTTGCAATAGGAGCTTGGCTCTCCGAGCCAAGCCTCGATTAGGCGTTGGTATTCAAAACATTAGCGATATTGGCCGAGGCTTGTCTCGGAGAGCCAAGCTCCTATCGCTGACACTCTTTCTCCTTAAGTAAACAGCATTGTGCCGCGACCCTACGAGAGGGCGTGATTGTTGGACACAATTAGTCGGTATGCATCGTGCATCTCACAACCCCTTAAGTAAACATCCTTAAACTTATCGCTACCGACCAGCAAAAACCATTACCTAAACCTTAAACACAAACCTTAAACCGGGTCTCAACGAAAAAAACCGGGTCTCAACACAAACATGCTCGAAGAGCATGCCTTTATCGAACCCCGGCATTACGAAGTTTGCCGGGGTGTGTGCCGCCCCGGAGCCAATTAGTGTCGAAGACACTACCCAGTCATCTGAATATCTACCAAAACGAGCCTGACCGATGAAAGTCAGGCTCGTTTTATAGAGAGTCAGCATAAATCTGTTAGTCATTTACATCCCAATAAGCATTGAGGTCGAAATCACCGTCGTCCGAGTCATCATCGATATCCAGATTCCACTTTTTGCACACAGCTTCAACATCTGACTCTATCCAATCCCAGTCCCATTCTTCGTTTATCGACACTGAGAAATATGCGCATTGCGCATTATAACCATGTCCTGTTCTTTTATGATATGTAACATCTATATCATAGTCTGACAATACGTCATATATGTCAGAAACAATTTTTCTCCAGTTTCTCATATTAATTCTTTTTTATTTTAGTTTCGCCTTAATAATCCATGTACAATGCAAATAAGAGACAAAACTTGCAAGTCCAAGGCAAAAGGTGATATTGGATTTCTTACAATGAAATTTCAAAATTAATTAGATGATTTAACTGCTTTAGCAGTTTCTATTATGGGGTCAGCGGATTTTTCCGGTGGGCGATGGATGAGATCTCAAGTGTATGTCGTATCTTTGCGCAATGAAACCAGACAAACTGCTCAGAGCCATCCTGCCCGAAGTGTTGATAGACAACTTCGATATTGATCGATTTGAAAAAAGCGATACACGCTTCGATATATGGCTTGACGAGAAGAAGGAGCAACTTCGCGAAGACAAGTACAATAAAAACATCATCGCCCACGGTTTTGGAGATTACCACACCATACAGGATTATCCTATACGTGGACGTGCAACATACCTCCATGTGCGGAAGCGCAAGTGGCTGGACAAATCTACAGGCGAGATATTCAGTTATGAGTGGGACATATCCGAGTTCGACGGCACGAGGCTTAACGCCGAGTTCGTCGCTTTTTTAAAAGAGGGAGATTGAAAGCACTCCCGTGAGCATATCCACTCTTGCCGCACGCAACGGGCTTAACGGTCAGACTCTGCGCAAGCAATACAAGGAAGTAATCAGTGGCTACCGGTTATGGAACCAGCTTGCCCATGCCGATGAATACATACTGTTTCCTGAAAATTTCGGCGCGGACATGAGTCTCGACGAGACCTGCCTGAGCAATGGCGATGTCTATACCATACTGACCAACAAGGAAGCGCATGGAGACAAAGGCGCCCTGGCGGCGATGATTCGCGGAGTGGCAAGCGACACAGTGTCGGCAATACTGCGAAAAATCCCTTTGAAACAGCGCCTTAAGGTAAAAACGGTTACGACAGACCTTTCATCGTCCATGATGCTGACTGTCAGGAACGTGTTTCCCGGCGCATCGCTTGTCAATGACCGGTTCCATGTCCAGCAGCTCGTTTCCGAAGCTGTTGACCAACTGAGGATACGGCACCGCTGGGAGGTTCTTGACACAGAGAACAAGGCAATAAGGGAGCATCGCCAAAAGCGAAAGAAAGCAGCCTCAAAAGAAGAACGCGACCGAATCGGACAATGGGAACCCGTGAGGATGGAAAACGGCGAGACCATGCCGCAGATCATGGCACGCAGCCGGCATATCATTCTCAAGCACAAATCAAAATGGAACGACCAGCAGAAAATACGCGCCCGGATATTGTTCGGGAAGTTCCCCGATCTGGAAAAGGCATACGGACTGTTCCTAAAGCTTGTTGACATATTCAACCAGAAAACCTCAGCCGGAGTTGCCAGGCTGAATCTTGCCAGGTGGTACAACGAAGTGTCGGCCTTTGGAAATAACGAATTCGACAAGGTCCTTGAGACATTCGAGAACCACAACACCACTATCATCAACTATTTCGAACGAAGGCTCACCAATGCCTCGGCAGAATCCTTCAATGCCAAGATCAAGGCCTTCAGAACCCAGTTCCGTGGAGTCGGAGACATCAAGTTCTTCATGTTCAGACTGGCCACACTATATTCCTGACAACTCCACCGCCCACCGGAAAAATCCGCTGACCCCTATTATGACAAATCAAAAGTTTCTTTCTTGTGCATGAGGTTTTGTTTGCTCGTCAATTCCAGGCGATGAATATATGGTTAATAAAAATAGAAAAGTGGGGAATTTTCTCTTTTGGGTGTCAGGAGGGCATCGCCAAACGCCGTTACAGGACAAAACAATAGAATAAACTGCCCTACTGAGCCGGGTATCAATACACGGCGTGTTAAGCCGCGGATAGGTACGACGAGTCAGAAGAACGTTTACCCTTTCTTGCCTCCTGTTATAAAAATTGGCGATTTTTCCTAACAGACCAGAAAGCGAACGCTTTTCTATACCGCCCCGGGATTTCTCCCCCCGTGACGGTTTACTTCGACAAAGTAAGACAATTGTGACCAATTATCCAAATGCCAGGGACAATTTATTCTATGATGCGTCTCTCGCTTCAATTTGTTGGTGTAAAATTAGGCACAATTATCCGCTTGCCAAAACAATAGGGCCGAATCGTAGTCGATTACCATGCGTTTGTACCAGCCTTGTACAATCATGGTACAGAATATGCCTCAGCCGCAATTTAGCGGCTTACGGCGTGATAATATAAGGTGTAATGTGTATCATTGCACCGATATGAAGACAATCGACGAGATATTACGCGAAATAGTGCTCTGCGGCCTTATTGCTCCTACGCCGTCGCAGGCGGCGGCAACATAAGCCTTGACCACAGCCTGCGCAGATTTATGGCCGAAATCACCCCCGACATGGATGTAGCCAAATACCGCGACACCCTCGACAACGTCGTCTACGCCGAATGGCCTACCCTTTGCAACCGCATCCCCCTCGACCCCAAAGACATAAGCAACCCATACCCCACCGGCCATAGGCCCCGGGCAGGGAATAATATACTGATTACAGACACCCTACGAGAGGGCGTGATACTGAAACGAACCCTTAAGTTAACAGCAGAAAATCGTCTTATGTCGCTACCGACCAGCAAAAACCATTACCTAAACCTTAAACTCAAACCTTAAACCGGACCTCAACGAAAAAATAAAAACGCGCAAAAAAAAATCGACGGGCGTGCCATCAAGGCATGCCCGTCGGGAGGCTTAAGATCTATCAATAAAAGTGAATCAAGCCTTAGATTGCACCTTTGTTTATATCGCTTGTGCAAGACTATGCTTGCACAAGCAGCCAAATCATATATCGTCTGCTACGAAACCTGTGCGGCGATAACCCTTTAAGGTGTAAATCGTACCGGGGTCGTCGCTATATTCGAGATTAAGCTCGATAGCGTCGGCCGGCATCTCCGACGGAGTGAGGGCTGCGCCAAACACAACCTTGCCACCGGTAACGGTGACCAGCATGTCGGTACCGTCGTCGAAGGGTATCTCGTTGACCATAGGAGTGGTCGAACCGAAAGTCAGCGAAGCGACATCACAAGGCACTTCCACCTTGGTTACAGGGCTCCAGAAGTTGCCAAGGTCATCGACCCAGAGTGTTTTGCCGTCGTCGGCATTGCCGTTGTAAGTGATGATCATAAACTGCGATGTAATCTGCTCTTCGCCGATATATGCGCAGACCATCCATTCTCCGGCAAGGTTGACCGTCGAGGTCATGGGAATCTCGTCTTTGCTGCACGAGCTTACTACCACGGCAAGCATCAGAGCGAGGATGTATGTGATATATTTCTTCATATCCGTTGATTATTTTGCGATGGTAACATTGAAGAGATAGTTATACTCGGTATAGTCGCAAGTCCACGACATGGTGCCGGCTTCTGCATCGAGCTTACCGTTGGTAAGAGCGTTTGCCGAGTCACCCCATCCTGCCAGAAAGCTGTCGAGGAGTGTGATATTGCCGTCGGCATCGATTTCTACTTCGCCTTCGAGGGCATATGCGCTGCCGTAGCCGCGAACCTGGGCGTAGAAACCGCCGAGAAGGTCGGAGATATGGTAAGTACCGTCGCCATTACCATATACGGTTATCGAGCACGCATTCACGCCGAAGAAATTCGAACCATTGAGGTTGGTATCGCCGGTAGTGGTGTAGAATCCCGATGCCTTGTCGTCGGCATCGGCAACGAGCACATAGCGCTGCGAACTTGCCGAGAATCCGTCGGGGTTGACTGCCGAGTAAACAATCGAGTAGTAGCCGGGCTTGGGGTTCTGGGTGTCCATATTGGTCGACACCTTCACCTGGGAGGTAATATCCTCGCCCTGCATCGTTGCGCTGTAGCCGGGGTCTACGAATGGGGTTCCGGCCGGTGCAATCATGTAGGTGGGACCTTCGAGCTCGATCACGGCATAATATGTGATACCGGTCAGGCCATTGGTGTCCTCGCTGCAAGATGTGCTCAGCAAGCCCAGCGCGAGGGCTATGATTGATATATATTTTTTCATCTTGTTGCTTGTTTGATGTTTGGATTATTCGGCCCAGAAAATGGGTTTGCCGTAATCTGTGTTTAAGAACTCAGGGGCGTTCTCGTTACGGTTGGACGAAGCTTCGGGATAGGGCCAGCGCTGCAGTACCTTGTTGCTGCCAAGATCGGCATTGACAAACAAGGGGGTATAGAGGGTGCCGGGCACCAGCAGCGAGGGGTTGAAGGTATCGTTGAGCTCGTTGTAGATCTGCTCACTGGTCACGCTGCCGAATGTAGGATAACCCAGACGGCGCATCTCGCAGTATGCCTCGAAGGGGTTGATACCGGCAAGGGCAACCCATTTCTGGATACCGATGCACTCGGCATATTTGGCGTTGTCGTAGGGGTAAACCTCGAGCACTTTTTCCGCGCCGCTCACGCCTGCGCCTTCAAACGATGCCTCGATAGCTGCCTCATAGTATTCCTGAGCCTTTGCTGCGCTGCCGTAGCGAGCCTCATACTCCGAAAGGAAGAATTTGATTTCTGCCACAGAGATGAGCACTACGGGGTCGTCGTACTTCACATTGGGGCGGCACCAGTAACCTGCCTTGTAGCTCTTGGTGGTGGCGAAGTTAGTGCCCGATACACCGCCGGTATATTCCTTCTTGTCGGTGTTGGGGTTGAACCACGCTTTCAGGCGGGCATCGTCGGCAACGTTCATTGCGGCGAAGAGCGACAGGTTGAGAACCACGTTGCTCTGGGTAGAACCGAAATAGGTAGCGAACTCTTCCTGATAGAAGGGGTTGGCATGGCCGCTTTCGTTAGCCCAGCAACCGGCCCAAGCCACATCTTCGGTGGGGAAGTTGTCCTCGGCGATGAGGGCGTCGAGCTGAGCCTTTACATCTACAGCCTTGCTTTCGCGCATAAGGAGTCGGAGTTTGAGAGCGTTCGCAACCTGAATCCACTTGTCGGCACGTGCGCCGGGGAGCAGGAAGTTGGTGCATACTTTCTCTGTACCGAGGCATTTGGCCTTGGCGTCGTCGAGTTCCTTGATCAGGCCGGCATATATATCCTTGCCGTCGTCATACTTGGGGGTGATATTGTCGGGGTTGAGGGCCTCGCTGTAGGGTATCGCGCCATAGACATCTACCAGCGCCTGGTAGCTTGCTGCTCGAAGCACTGTAGCCGCGAGGATATTGCCGTTGCTGCCGCTGGCCTCTGATTTGGCAATCACTGTCGACAGGTTCTGGAGCGTTCCGGTCGAAAGAGTGGTATACATACGGCTCGATAGCGCCGCGCTCTGTTTGAAGCGGCTATAGTCAAGGTAGTTCGATGTGCCGAACATCTGGGCGTATTGCTGAGCGAAATATCCTGAAGGAATACGCAGGAAGTCGCTGTAGCAGGTGGCTAAGCACATCTCTGTACCGGGGAAGATAAGGTCCTCGGAGACATTGCTGCCACTGGGTGAGTTGGGGCTGTCGTTGATGTCGAGGTAATCACCGCACGAAGACAGTGCAAGCGACATTGCGACAAGGCCCGATACTAATATTTTTTTCATTTCTGAATGTGCGGTTAGAAGTTAACTTTTAAGTTCACGCCGAAGCTGCGGCACGAGGGGTTTGAGTAGAGTTCGCCGAAACCGTAGGCAAGGTCGGTGCTGCCGGTTACTGTGGTTGTCTCGGGGTCGACATAACGGTTGTCCTTGCCGGTCCACAGGAAGGGGTTGTTGCAGTATGCTGTCAGCACTACATCGCTCAGGTATATGCTCTTGAGCCACTTGGCGGGCAGGTTCCATGTGAGCGAGATATTGCGAATCTTGCAATATGTGCGGTCGGTGAGGTATGCCAGGCCGCCTTGTCCCCAGCCTTTCTCGCTGAAGTAGTTCTGGAAGCTGCTGTTGGCAACGTAGATAGGCTGTGTGTTGGGGGCGAAAGAAGTCGGGTTGCCTTTTTCGTCGTAGCTTGTTGCCACTACCGAACCGGGGATGATGAAGGGTCGGCGTTCGTTCTGCTCGGTTACAACACCGTTGCCGGTAAACTGCATCAAGTTCTTGGTACGCGAGAACATCTTGCCACCGTAGCGGATATCGAATGCGGCGCTGAGTGTTACGTCGAAGATACGGATCGAGGTAGTGATACCGCCTGTCCAGTCGTGGTTCATGTCGAAACCTGTAGCCTCAAGCGTAGATCCAATCACTGGCTGGCCGTCGGTGCCTACAATAGGAGCGCCATAATAGGGGCTATCTTTTTGGGTTACGAACTGGGGCAAGTATGTATAGTACTGACCCAGGGGCTTGCCCTGCTCGGCGTACATGTATACGGCATCGTTACCGGCTGAGAACGAGTAAATGGTCACCTTGCCACCTTCGAGACTTTCGGGCATCGAGAGCACCTTGTTGTAGTTCTTGGTGAAGTTGAAGCCGAGTTCCCATGTAAAGTTCTTGGTCTGGATAGGAACGGTATTGATCATAAGCTCGACACCGCGGTTGCGAACCTTACCGAAGTTTGTCACCTGGGCCGAGAAACCGGTTGAGGGGTCTACAGGAAGGGTGAAAATCTGGTCGTTTGTATCGCGGTTATAGTAGCTGGCATCGATATCGATACGGCCGTTGAAGAACTTGAGGTTTGCACCGACTTCGAATTCCGATGTCATTTCAGGGCGAAGACTCGACGAGCCCGAGGTGGTAGAAGCGCGGAATGCATTGACCGAATTCATCGGGAAAGAGATGATGTCTCTTGCATATGTACCGTCGGCATAGGCCTGAATATAGTTTGTGGCTGTGTAGTAGGGGCTGGCATCGTTACCGGTCTTACCGTAGGCCACACGAACCTTACCGAAGGTGAGCACGCTGTTCGACGGAATCCACTTGGTGAAGATACCGCTCAGGGTTACACCGGGATAGAAGAACGAGTTATTGCCTTTGGGCAGTGTCGACGACCAGTCGTTGCGGGCTGTGATATCGAGGTATACCCACTCATCCCATCCGAGCATCACATCGCCGAATACACCTACGAGGCGGCGTTTCTGTTCCGATTCGTTGAGCACCGAGCGCGAAGCGCCGTTGCTGAGCATCCAAAAGTCGGTGTAGATAGCGAGGTTGTCGGTCTGACCCTGCATCCAGCGGTAACCGCGTTCGTTGATATTCATACCTACTGTAGCAGAGAGGTCGAAGCGGCTGTCGAAGAACTTACGCTGATAGTTTGCCAGGAAGTCGTGGTTGAGCTCGTGCTGGCGGCGATACTGTGCATAAACGCTACCGGCCTGGTTCATCGAGGATGGTGGGTAACCCATGTCATCGGTGATAAGGGCATCGTCGAGGGCGATTTCGGGTGTACCGATCTTGAGGTCATAGTCCGAATAATCGAAACCGAAGCGGTATGTGAGAGTCATACCCTTGATAGGGAAGAGGTCGAGCTGCATCTTGCCGAAGGTCTGTTTGCCTTCGAGCACGTTGTAGTTGTTTGCCAGCGCCCAGTAGGGGTTGGTGATACCGTAGGGGGTGAAGTAAGCCTCGGGAGTATTGAAGGGGCTCGAGAGGTCTTTCATATCTACGATCGAGATGTCGCGCGGCATTTCGAGAATACCGTCGATAGCAAATGCGCCTTGGTCCGATGCTACGGTCTTGGTTTTCCAGTTGGCAAAGTTCATGTTTGCCGACACCTTGATCCATTTCTCGGGCTGATAGCTTGCGCGGGCTGAGATTGTATTGCGGCGGTAGCTGTCAGCATCGGTAGGCATTACACCGTTGTTGTCGGTATATGAGTACGATGCATAGAAGGTCATCTTTTCGTCCTTGCTCACACCGCTGATCGATACATTGTGATTCTGCGAGAAGCCGGTGTCGTAGAAGTCGCGCACGTTGTTTTTCTTCGCGTCATATTTGTGTATGAGCTGCGAGTTGTTCCAAATCGGGCCGTAGACCTGGGTGCTGCCGTCGAGGGCGGGACCCCACGAGCCGTTTTCGATAAATGTCTGATTGCCTTGCCAGCCCTGGCCCCACTTGTTCTGCATTTCGGGGATGAGGCTCACGTTGTTCCATTCAAGACCGCCGCTGTAGGTAACGCTGTAGTGCTTGCCGTCGGTTTTGCGACCGGTCTTGGTTGTGATGATAATCACACCGTTGCTGGCACGGCTGCCGTAGAGAGCAGTTGCCGCAGCGCCTTTGAGTACTGTGAGCGATGCAATGTCGTCGGGTGCGATATTGCTCACACCACCGGCGGCAACAGCATGGCCCTGTACGCCACGCGACGAAGACTCCAAGGGCACACCGTCGACTACATAGAGGGGCTGGTTGGAACCGTTGATCGAACCAAGGCCGCGGATAGTGACGTTATTGGCCGAACCTGGGTCCGACGAAGTTGTCTGAATCTGAAGACCGGCCACTTTGCCTTGCAGAGCCTGCATCACATTGGTTGTGCGTGCCTTTTCTATTTCGGCACCATCGACCTGTGTGGCGGCAAAGCCGAGGCTCTTCTCGCTTCGTGTGATACCGAGGGCGGTAACCACTACTTCGTCGAGCAGCTCGGAGCTCAGACCAAGCACAATCTTGATCTCCCCTTTGGTGATTGGAACTTCCTGCCCGGTCATACCTACATACGACACTGTCAGGGTTTTTGCAGATGAGGGTACACCTTTGATTACGAACTTACCGTCGACATCTGTAACGGTAGCGAGCTGTGTACCTGTCACCTTTACGGAGGCGCCGACAACGGGCTCGTTGTCCTCGCCTGACATAACGATACCGTGGATATCGCTCGTCTGGGACCATGCCCCGACGGCGATACCAAGTATCATCACGAGTAACAGTAATAGCTTTTTCATACTCTGGAATTAATTAGACCTAAAAAACTGTTTTCTTGACCTTGTTTGTTAATAATAATAAATTAAATTTTTCGCCACCATTTAGGCGCTACATTCATCGATAGAAATTTGACAAGCTTATTGCTTTTTAAATAGCAAAAAATCTGGAATATTAAATTTTGATAGACTTTTGAAATGATTGACTCCGCAAAGGTAACACACAGGCTCTATTTAATTACACTATTTTTTAGTTAATATTATTTAATTTAATCTTAATTTATGTTGCATCTTGGCTTTTGAACAATTTACCGCCCCTAAATGTCTTAATTATATCACTTGGGAACAAGGGTAAAACTGCGATAATTTCTGAAATTGTCTTATCAATTTAACTCATAAGCATTATGCCGCTACACCTCACACCATTGTTATTGTCAGCAATCTCTCCGTCGGTGGTTGACATACGACACTTCATCGGCGACAATAACGGAGCCTCCTATGCCATAGCCGAGCAGATAATGAGAGTCGTTGACTGGATTCTCGGTTTCTTCGGACTCGAGCACAACCAAAACATTGTGACATTCCTCTATGCCGCCGTCGTATTAGGCATCGCCCTGATTGCGGGCTGGATTACGCAGTGGATAGTGCTAAACCTGGTAAGAATAATCACAAAAAGGTGGAGCTCGGATATGTACGAAGCTCTCAAGAGCGTGAACTTCTTCCACAAGATTTGCCGCATAATCCCCGGACTCGTATTCCTGATTCTGATACAATTCACCCTCTCGAACCACACATCGCTCTCCGGCATTCTTACCAAGCTGACACTCGTGTATGTGGTATTTATCACCGCCATGGCTTTCTCGGCGCTTATCATCGCAATATGGCAGCAAATCGACAAACGAGCCAACAAGCGCAAACTACCCCTCAAGGGCCTGGCGCAGTTAGCCAAGGGTATAGTGTGGATAATCGCCACTATTATTATAGTATGCATCATCATCGACCAGTCGCCGGCCAAGCTCCTCGCCGGACTCGGCGCTTTCGCGGCTGTACTGATGTTGATATTCAAGGATAGCATCCTCGGCATCGTGGCAGGCGTTCAGCTTTCGGAAAACGACAGTCTGCACGTAGGTGACTGGATTTCAGTACCGGGCACAAATGCCAACGGCACGGTATCCGAAGTTGGACTGACAGCCGTCAAAGTAGTCAACTGGGACAAGACAACAACTACCCTGCCCCCCTACAGCCTCATCTCCGGAGGATTTACCAACTACCGCAGCATGCAGGTGAGCAACACCCGGCGCATATGCCGGTGCTACATGATTGATGCCGACAGTATATTGCCGACAACGCCAGAAATGATCGAAAGCATACGAAAACTCCCCTACATGGACGAGTGGATTACCAAGAAGCAAGCGCAGGCAGCTGCAGGCAAGGATGCCGATGTCGACAATCCCGAAGGCCTCGCCGACGGCACGCTCGATACCAACCTGGGCATGTTCAGGGCATACTTCAAGATGTGGCTCGACAACAACAAGTATATCAGCCACGACAGCGACTGCTTCGTTTCCACACTCCCGCAGACATCGGCCGGCATTCCATTCCAAGTATACTGTTTCACTTCCACATCGAAGTGGTTCCCCTACGAGGGCATACAGGACCTTGTATTCGAGCACCTCGCCGCAATGCTGGCTTCGTTCCGGCTCTACGCCTTCGAGAATCCGTCGGGACGCGACACCATTATCGACGGCTACCTCAGCCCGGGAAAGGACATCAACGGAGTATTCGGTATACCCTACCCCTTCTTCCGGGACCCCTCGGCACCCGACAGCCGGACATCGCCTAACCCGGCCACAAAAAAATGAGGGTGCGCCGAAACTGAACCGGTTTCGGCACACCCTGCACAATGCGGGTTTATTACCCTTTAGTATTTCACTACCTTATCGACAGTCTTGCCTTGGCGGCGGATATACACGCCTGCCGGGGCATTGCTGTAGTTTACGCGAACACCTTGCAGGTTATAATACTCTACAGGGGCATCGGCGCCTGTGGCTTCTACATTTTCTACACCGCTATAACTGATGACTTTGAATTTCGTTTCATTGCCATAGTTGATGGCTGCATACGAATTACCCATGCCAAAAGCAAGAGCGATATAATATGTCTGGCCTATCTCGGCTGACTTGAAATTGTAGGTATGTATAAACTCGAAAACTTCGTCGGGGTCTTCGAGGAAGAGGTTCTCGCCAACGGTATCAAGCACAGGTGCTGAGCCGTTCTCGTCTGTCTGGCCGAGAATAAGTGCATAAATCGGATATGCAATATATCCGCTCACGAGGCGCAAGGCTGCATAAAGCTCCATGTTGGCAGGGTCGGTGACCTCATAACAGTTGTTACGAGCATCATATTCGGCATTTTCGATATCAACCTTGTACACTATATCAACCTTAGGCATACCGGGATTTGCATGCATAGTCACCTCGGTGAGCACCTGGTCAGCCATAATGCGGTTCGAGGTTTCATCGAGCAGGGTGAGATAAAGCCTGGTATCGTTCTGAACCTGTCCGGCACCCATCGACAAGATTTCGGTCACGATGTCACCTTCGGCTGTTTCGCCGGGCTTGAGCGACAGCATCTTGCTATTGCCGACAAAGGCCGGCTGACCTTCAACTGAATAGAATATAGGCGCGATACCGCGGCTGATTTCTAAATCGGTATTGTTTGTCACTTTGTAGTGCAACTTGGCAAGACAGCCATAGTAAAGTTCTGAGTCAAGGTATGCTTCGTCGACAGTATAGAACCTTCCGGCCTCCGACTTGACGGTATAGTTGTTTCCGTCCTTGGTGAGCATCAGCGAATTAGAATATCCGTGGTTGATCTGAACAGGCTGCCAAACACGCTCTGTCTCCGGCTTGTTGTTTTTAGCGGTTACAAGCGTCGACATGGTAATCTTGTATGTACCGTTGTCTGTAATACCGGCAGAAGCCAGGTCGAGAGTTTTGCATACTTTGGTCGAAGCACCAAAACCTACAGGCAAGGTTATAGGCGATGAAAGGGGCACCATGGTTGTGTCGGCGGCAAGCTTGCCTGCCTCGAATTTTTCCACGCAGACACCAAATATGACCTTAAGGTCGATCGGGGTATAATTGATCCACATCGGCTGGCCGTCTTCTACAAGTTCGAGCGTGAGCTGGCCGTCTTCAACCTCTCCGCCGAGCGAGCCTGTCTGGGTAATCTTCACGGGTTTTGTTACTGCAGGGGCACCTGTGGGGGGCTGTATGCCGAATACACCGTCTTGTGTAAAATTATAGCCGCCACCGGCGCCACCGCCTGTTCCAAGCGACGACGGGTTGAGGGCATCAAGGGCATAATAGCCGTCGCTGAGCTCACTCCAGCCCCAGTTGAAGTGGTATAGACCGGTCTCTGCCTGATAGCCGTCGACGATAAACGAGTGACCACCGCCAACCATCGACGCGCCGCCATAGAGCACGGGGCCTACATTGGCAAGGTTGTCATACACCATCTCGTCCCAACGCGATGCCGACACATAGCTACGCACTACATAATTGATGTTGGGGTCATATTTGAAATTGTCGACCAAGGCTTTTGCTGTAAGCATCGACAAGGCACCCGACGCATCGGCTCCATAGCTCATACGCACAGCGGCACCTACCGACTTCATAAGCTCGGCTACGGCATAGCCCTGGTTTTCATCATATGTACCGGGACGGTAGTTTGTCTTCATGTTTTCCCATTCAAAGGGGTGGTCGTCAAGTTTCCATGTGAGACGTTTGCCACAACCGTCTTCATCATTATAGCTTATGTTGCCGACTCCGACTTCGGGATATTTGAAATAATACATTATCTGCGACATGGCTGTTGCCACACAGCCGGTATACGTGCGGCCTCCGTTTATAACCGGGCACAGCATGTTGTACGGCTCGCCCTGGTCCCAAGAGGTACGCAGCATCGCCGGCACATCATGACGGCCGGACTTGGGCTGGGGCGCCGACTTAGTTTCGATACCACGCTCTCTTGCCCACGCAATCTGACGGGCGTATTCGTCGAGCCACCAACGCATGGCAGGTGCCATGTTGTCGATGTCGAGCTTGCCGCTGTCTGAAAATCCGAGCACGGGATAGGCTATATCATCGGCAGAAAGCACCATATAGCCGTTGTCTTTGTGTGCAAAAACATAAACAGCCGGTTCGCCGACAGATGTCGAGGCCGTATACACAAGCTGTGGATTATGCTTGGCCTTGGCCGCAATGCGATGCGAGCCATTGTCTGATGCCGCACGAGAGAGCGCTTCCGACGGTGTCAGCGTCTTTGCAGACGACGACAGACTAAGCGCAAGCACAAGTGCGAGAGTAAAGTAATGTTTTGTCATTGTATTTCGATAGTGCGTTATATGATTTGGTCAAAAAAATACTTTTCTATTACCTGAAATAATTAGAGAAGATAATCATGATATAAAGTTAAAAAGGCAGCGGGGATGCGTATTCACCCCCGCTGCCGGGGTTTTAATTATTTATGGTCAATAGTCGACCGATCTTTACTTGAGGGCTACCTTCTTGCCGTTTACGATATAGATACCGGCAGGGAGGGCTTTGAGCTCTTCGGCTGCCGCATCGCGGAGCACGAGGATGCCCTGGAGGTTATAGACGGTAAAGAGACCGCTCTCGGCGTCAACGCCTTCGATTCCGCTGTAGTTGGGATCTACTACATACTTGGCCTCGATAAAGTCTGAGCCCTGGGCATTGTCTAAGTAGAATGTCTGCATCGAGAAGGTGATTCGATAGTTACCGGCCTCGGTTATAGGATCAATCATAACCTTGAATGTCGGATGCTCTGCACCTGCAACAGCTTCTACACTTGTAGCGCTGGCCACCATGCTGTAACCCTTCCATACGCCGATCCAGCCATTCACGAAGCTGTCGTGGAGAACGGCTGTCGTGGCATTGGTAAACTCGATTGTAAGAGAGCTGAGCTCTTTAACTGTGCTGTCGGGTGCGGGTGTGATGACGTAAGTAAAGTCTTTCTTTGCTACGACAGTCCAGGTATAGTTGATAGCCTCGGGATTAGGCTCGCCCGAGATGAGAAGTGCTCCGGCAGGTATCGATACCGAGAGTTTGCCCTCGGCCTTTTCGTCACCGCCATATACGTTGATAAGCAGTACATTGTAACCTTCGGTCACGACTTCCTTGCCCATAACGTCTTCATTTTCCCAATCATAAGAGGGCAGAACGGCATCGTTGAACTTAACAACGATATCGCGGAAGTTGTCGCCCAATTTCACGGTCTCCGACTCGTCAAAGCCGATAGCGGCATATATGCCGTAACCCTCGTTGACGATATTGCCGGTCGGATCGGGGTTCCATTCGAAGTTGACAGGTGTTGTACGCTTGAGAGTCCACGAACTTGAGATTTCAGGTGAGCGGTTAACGCCGTCAATGATAAAGGTACCTTCGCCGATTCTAAAGGTCAGTGCGCCGGCCTTGGGTGCCGAGCTGCTCACCGGCTTGAGGGTAACAGTGTTGCCGTTGGTTGTAACATCTACATCCATAGTGCCCCACGAATAGCCCTGCATAAATACGAAGTAGGCGTTGGCCTCATCTACTGTAACAGTCTTTGCTTCAGGGAAGGTGAGCGTAAACTCTGTCCAGTCGGTGATTTCTGTATTGGCAGCCGGTGTGAATTCATATGTATATTCTACGGTTTTGCCAAATTTTGCCGAGTAGTTGAGTTCCGGAGATGCCTCGCTGCCGTTAACGGTAAAGGCTCCCTCGTCGGCTGTGATGACGAGTTCTCCGGCAAGTTTGAATATTTCCTTGCTGATTGCGATAGCTATAGCAGGTTTGCCATAGGTAGCCATGGTCATGGTATAATCCCAGCCCGGTTTGGTGTAGAAATCTTCGCTGCGTGCGATGCTTTCGCCGTTATATGTAAGCCAAGGACCGTTTCCGGCTTCGAAGGCCTCGCTGCTGAGGGTCTTCACCTGGGGCAGGCTAAGTGTGATTATCACATCGTCTTCGGGCATATCGTTCTCGCTGCCGGCGGCAGGGGCGATTGTCCACTGGTATACCATATTGGGGTCTACTGTTATAGTGACTTCCATGTCGGGGTTTACACGCGACTGGGCTGTACGGTCATACGACGACCAGTCTGCACTCGGAATGGTCTCGTAAGCCACACCGGCCGGGATAGTAAGCGTGTATGTTCCGGCTGTTGTCACAGGTTTTGCCAATGTAATGGCTACGGGCACACCGGCCTCGGTGGGTTCGCCGGCTTCAACAGACTTAAGGGCCAAATTGGCGGTGCCGTTGCTTAGGCTAATCCATGTTGCGGCATCGTTGACAAGCATTACACTGCTGCCCTGTTCGAAGTTCGACATTTCGAGCACGAAATCTATCGATTCGAGAGTCTTTACAGTAGAACCGCTTGCAGGTTCGGTTGAGCATGCAAGAGTACCAAATCCTTCTTTTACAAGCTGTATCTTGGTAGTCGAGCCGCCCTGGGCTGTAAAGGTATATTTGCCTGAAGCTACTTCCTTTCCGTTGACCAACACTTTAGTACCGGCCTCGGGGGTGAGGGTATACTCCATATCTCCATAACCAACTATTGGCTTAGAGAAATCGGTAAAGGTGACACCGCCATTCGAGAGGCTTGCTTTGGCATCGCCTGCGGTAAGGAAGGTAATGGTGTGTGCCTTAGGGGTTTCTTCCTGGAAGAAGACATAGATTATCGAATTATCTTTAAATACGATATTCTGGTATACGCCGGGGGCATCGGCTTCGTCGCTGTTGGGAACCAGCACTTTACCGTCGAGACATGCAAAACGCTCGTATTTTGCAGTTGCACCCTCTTTAGGCATAGAAAGTTCGAAGAAGCTGTCATACTCGGGGTCTATCTTGATTTCAGACCAGCCCTGCGACAGGCTTCCGTCGGCATTGGCGCCTTCATAGGTAACGGTATACAGATCGCCGCCACCTGAGTATTTGGCACGGAGACGCGCGGTATTAGCAGGTCCCTGATAGTAGATTTTAACAGGGGTGTCAAAGTTTATCTTGCCGATGTTGAGATATACGGGGGCCTGGTCGACACTGAATGCCGAAGCTCCGGCAAAGTATATCATATCGGGTTCTTCGGGGCGTGCATACACGCCTTCTTTGAGCCAGTAACCTTCTTTTATATCAAAGAATACGTTTCGTGTCTTGCCGGAGATATCGCCAAGAGTATACTCTGTTGTAGGTACTTTGACATTATAGCTGCCAAGGCTAACGGTGTTGGCAGCTCTGTCGGCTACTTTGGTAACAGTGATTTCCTTAGCAGAGGCGTCGTACTGACTGTTTGAGAAGGTCACACCTTCGATATCGGTGATATAAGCTGTGGTCGAGAGCGACGGATATACCTTTGTAGTTGCATCGATCACAAATTCCGTGTTCTCTTCTATTGTGATTTTCTCGTTAAAATTGGCCTCTTTGCCGTTGGCTGTAAAGGAGTTGAAGGTATAGTCACCGTTATCTTCCTTGTTTACCTGCAGGATTGTACCGGAAACAACTTCGAAGCCGGCTGCGAAATCTTCTACAAATTTACCTGATGTCCAGTTACGAACACTTTTTATACAACCGGGGTTGTTGTTGGCAAACTTGAATGTAACATTATACTTGGTAGATACCAAGGCGGGGTCTGTGCCGGCAATATACACAACACAGTCTTTTGTGATAGGCACTATATATTTTAATGAAGCCCATGCGATTACCTCGTCGCCTAACTTAACCTCGTATATAGCCTTGTAGGAAGATGTCTTAATCCATAGGGTTGTTTCGCCCTTGATCAATGGCACAGTTGTTTTGCCATCTTTCGGCGTAATAGTGCGGGTCGCATCTCCGTTGGCGTCATACATAGTCAGGCTAACCATATCGGCACCGTTGGCGATGTCGAGGGTAAAATTGCCGTCATACTCCACCAGCCCGGTTGTAAGGCTAATGGTGAGGCCGTTGAGGTCTTTCCACTTGCTATAGGTAGGGTCGAGCTTGTAGTAGGTATCGGTACCCACCTTGAGTATGCTCGATTTGTTCCTCTCGTTGTAAGATGCATCTTCGAGAGTGTAGCCTTCGGTTGGTTTGAACCAATAAGCCGCGTCTGTTTCCGTGACAGTAAACGAGGTCTGACCGGGGGCCAGAGTCTGCTTAACTGCCGACGACAATGTCGGATTGCCGCCCTTGATGACTTCGATCGAGCCGGGCACGGTCCACGTTACTGTCACCGAGAAGTCCTGGGCAGTGGCCGTAAAGCCTCCGAGAACCACCAGCAACAGCGGCAGAAATGTTAGTAAGAGCTTTTTCATAATAAAAATATTGAGAATTGTGTGAATAGACATAATGTACACCCCGGCCGGAAAATATGGCAAGGCCAATATTTCCGGCTAAATGGGGGTATAACAGAAGGATGGATATGTCAGGCTGTTACTTTACCGCAATCTTCACGGCCGATGTGGCTGTGCGTGCGATATAAATGCCTGATGCAAGGCCCGAGAGGTCGATGCTGTCGTGACCGGTTGCCACTCGGATGCCACACGAATTGTATATCTCGATTGCTCCGGCTGCGTTTACGATGCTACCCGAAACTGTGATATCGCCGTCGTTTGCACCTGCAACACTCTCGATTCCTGACACTACGTCGAGCGGGAGGTTGTAGTAATATGTGGTGAGTTTTTCACTGCCTACATATGTAACGGCAAGGCGGTTCTGGCTACCAAGCTGGGGCACGATACTCTTAAGCACGCCGGCCTCGCTATTACCCAACAGCAACAGGTCTTTGCCTGCAGGATTCTGCTTGTCGGCCGCCTGGGCTACGAGGAGCTGCTCTTCGGTGGTGCCGTCGGTGTGGGCACGCTTGATGAGCATCATATACTCCTGCTTGCTATCGCTGAGGAAGAAGTCGGGGCGCAACACGATAGAGTTGAGATACAGTGTAGCATAGTTGACATTGCTGCCCATATTTATATTGTCCATGTGGTTGAACGAGCCATCACGGTTGAGCCATACGACACGCATATAGTTGATATCGTTGATGTCGTCGTAACCGGGGGCACGCATCTCGGCAACGTAGTAGAACGATTTTCCGTCGGCGGTGAGCGCACGGTCGAGATTGGCCATCATATAATCGGGCTCGCCGTCATCGCCTTCGAGCATCAAGCCGTAGTCGAGCGACAGCTCGGTCTCAAAGGTGCGCATGTTGACAAAATTAAAGATATAGCTGTCGTCGGACTTGCTGATAAAGAGCTCCATGGGGTCGAATCCGTCGAGGTTCGACAACGGTGTGTGGCTGTCTGTGTTTGCGAATATATCGCGCTTGAGAGTTCCGTCGGCGTTGTAGGCAAAGAAGCTCTGACGCTCGTTGTCGCCGGCAAGATAGTCGCGACGGGTCACAAAAAAGTCTGCTTTGTCGCCGTTAAAGACAACATCGTCGCGATAGCGGAACGAGCCTATTGCATAATAAGAGTATACAACATCCGACTCTGTTCCTTTTACAACCGGTATACGAGTGGTTTGTTTGAGCACAAACTTCTCACCTACGGCAGGCTGCTCGTAAACTTCTACCACAAGGTTGTTGGGCTGACGCTGCACCATGTCTTCGGTCTGAGAGTAGAACGGTTCGTACACAAGGTCTTCGTAATAAGGATATACGATAACCGGCTTGCCGTTGTGCACCATTGTGATTGACAGCAGGTCGTCTTGCTGGTTGCCCTGTGCCTGATAGAGCCTGGTTGTTTTAGTAAAGACTTCGGTAAATTCGCCTTTGTCGTCAACGCGGGCATACGAGGTCATACCGATTTTGTTGCCGAGGTTGTAATTCCAGAAATTCTCGCGAAAGATTGGATCGCCGGTATTCTCAGAGTCATAGATATCCTCTTCAGTGAGGCCGGAGTCGTTATACTCGTGCATAAAGGTCATGATCACATTCTCACCGTTGGCATCTGACGCATCAAGCACGTCGCTGACCATACCGTTGATAACACGTACCGGTACATCGTCGCCGTTGGCGTCTTTTTCATTGTCGATCGAATACACATATGTATACGGACGAACGCCATAGGGCTTGGGATTGACAATCACTGTCATTGCAATTTCCAATCGGTCATCCTGGTTGAAGTATTTCCTGGTAACGATAGGAAGCAAGTCGGCAAGGCGTACGCGGGCCTCGTCGTCTTTCAACTCGAATGTGTCTTTGATAACGCCTTGCAACTGCATGCGTCCGTCGTATATCGATACCTCGAACGATTTGGGCAGGGCCTCGGTCCAATAATCATTATGCTTCACATAATCATAATGGATCTCACCATGATAATACCACAAATCTCCGTCAGGGCCATCGAGGTCGCCATAGAGGTCGCGGCTTTCTACGATCAAGTCCGGTTCATAAGTCCCATCAGGATTTACCGCCTGCAGCTCGCCTGCAAAACGAGGAGTGCGACCCGACTCCATACGGGCAACAGCTGATTCGACAAGCTGGCGGCGTTCTCCGCCAAAGACGGCGCTCTGGGCAGACTGGTGATTGCCGCGCCAAAGGTAGCGGGTTATATCCTGCCCTGGAATAGACGTAGCCGATGCTGCCGCACTACAGAGTAAAAGTGCTGCGACAGCTGCTGAAGAAGTAAAGGTTTTCAAGACAATAATATTTAATTGTGAATAATAAACAAATCGGATAAAATAATCTGGACTAAGCGAAATCCAAGAATAGATCTTTGCGAGTGCAAAGATAGAGCATTTTTTACACTTTGCAAAATCTTTTGACACCTATCGGAACAATTTTGCTGTCATAACGCTACCGATTTAACATCCGTTAACTCATTTTATTCATCCAATCCTATTAGACAAACGAATTTGAGCCGTCGGATATAGCAATACACATGTCGCCGCCCTTATGGTCTGCACCGGCTATAATCAACCTTGACACAATGCGATTAACTTGAGGGATAAGATGCACAAAACTGACGTGCTGATTCCCACAGTCATCCCCCACTATCGTAGGGTCGCGGCACAATGCTGTTTACTTAAGGGTTTATAATGCAAAAGGACGGCAACGATAGGAGCTTGGCTCTCCGAGACAAGCCTCGATTAGGCGTTGGCATTCAAAATATTAGCAATACTGGCCGAGGCTTGTCTCAGAGAGCCAAGCTCCTATCGCAGACACTCTTTCGTCCTAAAGTTAACAACATTGCCTCTTCAGCTTACAATACCGACTACCAACACGCTGTATATCTGAGTATTATCCACGATTATGCTTTAGCTTATTTTCTAATACTATCACACATTTTTTGATAATATTTTTCATATTTAAAAAACTTTTTGTAACTTTGCACCGTTTTTAATAGGTAACCAAACATTTAAGGTATGTCTAAATTGTTGAAAAAAGCAGTACACATGTATTTATCAGCAAGTTACTGCATGGCTCGAGCCGAAGTATATCTTTACGAGGCACAACACAGCAAATAAACGAGCCTGTCTTATTACGCGATACGTTCCTTCATCTGAAAGGAGCGTTTTTTGTTTTATATGGTTGCTTATTTAAAATAATTGCCCTAATTTTACCCCATGACACAGCTTGAACCCATATATATAGAAGGTATCACCGACACTCGCCCTATCATCATCGCCGGGCCGTGCAGCGCCGAAACAGAGGAGCAAGTAATCGACACCGCCCGTAAACTCGCCGACGCCGGGGTGAAGATATTCCGTGCCGGTATTTGGAAACCGCGCACAAAGCCCGGAGGATTCGAAGGCATTGGAGCTCAGGGCTTTCCATGGCTCAAAAGGGTCAAAAAGGAGACCGGTATGCTCACCGCTACAGAGGTCGCAAACCGCTCGCACGTAATAGAAGCCCTCGATGCCGATACAGATATTTTATGGATAGGCACACGCACTTCGGCCAACCCTTTTGCAATCCAGGAAATAGCCGATGCGCTCGAAGCGTATGGACGCGATGTGCCAATACTGGTCAAAAACCCGGTAAGCCCCGACCTCGAACTTTGGATAGGGGCTATCGAGCGCCTATACAATGCCGGAATGCACAATATAGGAGCGATACACCGTGGCTTTGGAGCCTATGGCAAACACATATACCGCAACATGCCCCAGTGGCACATCCCTATAGAACTGCGCCGACGATTCCCGCGGATGACTCTGATATGCGACCCAAGCCACATCGGCGGAAAGCGAGAATATATAGCGCCACTGTCGCAACAGGCTCTCGACATGGGCTTTGACGGCCTCATTATCGAAAGCCATTGCAACCCCGAATGCGCCTGGAGCGATAAAGACCAGCAGGTTAGCCCGGCTGCCCTCAAGGAGATTATCGACTCATTAGTGCTGCGCGACTCGTGTGTATCTACCGAAAGCCTCGCTCTGCTCCGACAGCAAATCGACGAGCTTGACAACGAACTGCTCGAAATACTAAACAAACGCATGGCCGTATCAAGGCAGATAGGCATCTATAAAAAGGAACACCGCATGCCGGTGCTGCAAATCGGTCGTCACGACGAGATTATGAACCGCCGACTCGCAGCAGCCACCGAAATGGGTATGTCGGCCGATTTCATGCGCACTATCCTGTCGGCAATACACGAAGAATCCGTGCGACAGCAGATCGAGTCGTAAAATCAACCCTCGCCCCCGCCAAGAATCGGGCTAATACGAAAAAAAAGTATTAACTTTGTATTTGCTATGCAAGTTAAAAACAACACACCCGCAAGTCCGCAAGTATTACAGGCCAAGCAGCGCTTCGGCATAATTGGCAACGCCCCGGCGCTAAGTGCCGCCGTTGAGCGTGCCATTAGGGTAGCGCCTATCGACCTGTCGGTACTCGTAACGGGCGAAAGCGGCGCCGGCAAAGAATTCTTCCCTCAGATTATACATGCTTACAGCGCACGTAAGCATGCCAAATATATTGCCGTAAACTGCGGCGCAATACCCGAAGGAACTATCGACTCCGAGCTTTTCGGACATGAGAAAGGTGCCTTTACCGGCGCTGTAGACTCTCGCAAAGGATACTTCGAGGAAGCCGACGGAGGCACAATTTTCCTCGACGAGGTTGCCGAACTGCCCCTTACCACCCAGGCCCGACTATTGCGTGTGCTCGAAAGCGGCGAATACCTCAAGGTTGGTTCGTCTACGGTGCAGCGCACAAGTGTGCGTATTGTCGCAGCTACAAACGTCGACCTGCAGGCTGCCGTAGCACAAGGCAAATTCCGCGAGGACCTCTATTACCGTCTATCTACCGTACAGATACACATCCCGCCCCTGCGCGACCGCGGAGTCGACATCAGGCTGCTGTCGAGGAAATTTGCCTCCGACTTTGCCGAGCGCTACCGCATGCCGCCTATCACCATGAGCACCGAGGCCGAAGATGTGATGCGCCATTACCGCTGGCCGGGCAACGTGCGCCAGCTCAAAAACGTAGTCGAGCAGCTCGCTTTGTTCGAGGCCGGCAAGGAAGTTACGCCGCACACCCTCGAGCAGTACCTGCCCTCGATTTCAACATCGTATATGCCTGCCGTGGGCGTGGAAAGCCACTCGTACCAACGTGAACGCGAGATGCTTTTCGGCATGATATTCAATCTCCAAAGCCGCATCGACGAGCTACAGAGCCGACTCGACAACACCGGCGTACACATCAGCAAAGGCGCCCTCATCGAGCCTGAACGCGACAAAAAAGACGACTCCTTCCCCACTTCGCTCGTGGTTCACTGCCCCGATGCCGGCAGCAAGGTACCACCGTGCTCCGAAGTGCCTTATGCCGAGGTTATCAACACCCCGGAAACCCTCGAAGACAACGAACGCGAAACAATACGCCGTGCATTGCTGCGCAACGACGGTCGCCGAAAGGCCGCTGCCGACGAATTGCAGATTTCTGAGCGTACTTTATATAGAAAAATTAAGGAATATGGCCTTGAATAAGTTCCACGCGTGCCTCGCACCCATACTGTTTGTAATCTTCGCCCTGATTCCTTTCGGGTGCAAGATTAGCGTCAGCATGAACGGTTCGGCTCTCGATTACAATGTATACCACACCATTCATGTGTCGGAATTCCCCATTCGAGCCGCATTGGTATACCCGCCGCTGCAGCCGATGTTCGAAAACACTCTACTCGACTACATCGGCAAAAACACCCGACTGCAGACCACCGACGGTGCATCCGACCTACAGCTCGAAGGCGAAATCACAGGCTACGCACTCAGCCCTCAGGCCGTAACTGAAAACGCCTATGCGTCGATGACTCGACTCACTATCACTGTGAGGGTCAAATATATCGACAATAAAGAAGAGGGCAAAGACATCGACCAGACGTTTAGCGCCTACCGCGACTTCCCCTCTACAGAGATGCTGACCGATGTTCAAGACCAGCTCTGCGAGGAAATATGCAAGGAACTCGTGGAATTAATTTTTAACGCAACATTAGGCAACTGGTAATGAACACTATAAGCGATACCATACGGCGTATTTCAGCCCTTCCCGACAACGCTGAGATTTCCGATGCCGACGCAAAGATACTGCTCGACGCAGCCGAGGCGCAGCCGTTTTTTGCTGCTGCCGCCGTGGTGCTCCTGCGCCACTGGAGCGGCAGTAACGACAGCGAACGACTTGCCGACATACGCCACCGCCTCGCACTCGCCGCGGCCGACCGCCGCACACTCCTTACGGCTCAGCACGGCGACGCCTGGACCAAGTTCTATCCCGAGGCTGCCGACGAGATGCCGCCACAGACCGTTGATGTAATCGACACATTCCTGCGCACATACGGCTCGTGTACCCCCGAGGAGGAGGCTCAGCTCGAACGGCTCATATTCAACCCCACCCCCGACTACGCCGAACTCCTTGCCCGTCAGGAACAAGAAGAACTCCCCGGCGAGGACGACGGAGCCCCCGGTTCGCAGGACGCACTAATCAACGCTTTCATTCGCAGCCAGCACCCAAAATCATCGACATTCGAAAGCGACGAACCGGCGCAGCCCGACGAAGAAGACAACACCCCTGTCGCCCGCCCCGAACACACCGACGACAGCCTGTTGAGTGAGAGTTTGGCTAAAATTTTCATAAAACAAGGCAGATATGAGCGTGCTTACGAAATTATATCGGGGTTAAATTTGAAATTTCCAAAAAAAAGTGCTTACTTTGCAGACCAATTGCGTTTCCTGCAAAAATTGATAATAAACCAGCGCCGTTTCGCAGAGTTAAATCATGCGGACGACGCCGACAAAAACTAAAATAACTATGCACGTTGTCATAATTGTATTGACCGTAATCGTTGCCGTTCTGCTGATCGGCATTGTACTCATCCAGAAATCTAAAGGCGGTGGCCTGTCGTCGCAGTTTGGCGGCGCCGGTTCTGTTATGGGCGTTCGCCAGACAAACAGCTTCCTCGAGAAAGCAACTTGGACCCTCGTTGGATGCCTTGTTGTTCTCTCCATTGCTTCGGCATTCACAATGCCCAAAGCTAACGACGGTTCGGAACTTCGCACCCGTCCTGCCGCTGCTCCCGCTCCCGCTGCAGCTCCCGCCGGTCAGTTCGACACTCCTGCTGCCGCTCCTGCTGTTGAAGTTGAAGAGACTGCAGTTGAGGTAGAGACCCCCGCCGAACAGCAATAATACTTCACTATCAAATATAGTCATCTCCCGCCACCGGTAGGAGATGATTTGTCGTATTCGTCGGATTGCAAAAAACTGGAATCCATAAAAAACAAAAGTTTTGAAAAGGAAAGATTTTGAGATAATGGCTCCGGTGGGGAGCTACGAGTCGCTGGCGGCGGCTATCGAAGCCGGGGCGGATGCCGTATACTTCGGAGTCGAAGGCCTCAACATGAGGTCGCGCTCGAGCGCCAACTTCACACTCGACGACCTGGCCGAGATTGTACGTCGATGCCACGATGCCGAGGTAAAAACATACCTCACCGTCAACACTGTAATATACGACGCCGACCTCGAATACCTCGACAGCATCGTTGCTGCAGCCAAAAAAGCAGGGATATCTGCAATCATTGCCTCCGACCTGGCTGTATTCAACGCCTGCCGCAGGCACGATGTGGAAGTTCACATTTCCACACAGTGCAACATCACAAATATCGAAGCCGTGCGCTTCTATGCCGGAATTGCCGACGTAATGGTTCTCGCTCGCGAGCTGAACCTCGACCAGGTAAAGGCTATCTACGACAAAATCGAAGCCGAAGACATCCGCGGCCCGCACGGCGAACGTGTACGCCTCGAGATGTTCTGCCACGGCGCTTTGTGCATGGCCGTATCGGGCAAATGCTACCTAAGCCTGCACCAGATGAACTCGAGCGCCAACCGTGGGGCATGCACTCAGATATGCCGAAGGGGATACGAGGTCACTGACCTCGAGACCGGCGACAAACTCGATGTTGAAAACCAGTACATCATGTCGCCCAAAGACCTCAAGACCATACACTTCCTCGACCGTCTTGTCGATGCCGGTGTGCGCGTGCTCAAAATCGAAGGCCGCGCCCGTGGTCCTGAGTATGTATACACAGCCGTCCGCTGCTATTCCGAAGCAATCGAGGCAATCTGCAACGGCACCTTCGGCGCCGAGGCTGTGGCTCGCTGGGACGACGAACTCGCCAAGATTTTCAACCGTGGTTTTTGGAACGGCTACTATCTCGGCCAGCGATTGGGCGAATGGTCGGGCAAATACGGCTCGTCGGCAACACGCACCAAACAGTACGTGGCCAAAGGTGTCAAATGGTTCTCGAAACTCGGCGTAGGCGAATTCCTAATGGAAGGTGCCGACCTGTGCGTAGGCGACGAAGTCGTAATCACAGGCCCCACCACCGGCGCACTTATCATTACCGTAGAAGACATACGCGTAGACGGCCACAGCGTGGACCGCGCGGTCAAAGGCGACAGTTTTTCTATCGCCGTACCCGCCAAGATCCGCCCTGCCGACCGTCTCTACAAATGGGTCAAGAACGAATAATCATTCGCGGCCGAAAACGCCGTGGAATGCATCATACAGCGCACCCGCCTTGTCAAGCACTGCAAAGCTGACAAGGCGGAATTTGTTTTTAAACTCCGGCTCGTCGAAGACTTCGCGGAAAAGTGAAGCCATTTGCCGCGGCGGATTTCTGAAAGCACCACAGCCGAAAGCACCGAGCACCAGCGAATCATGCCCGGCCCGCAGGGCAAGGCGAAGCATGGTGCGTATCTTGTTGAGAGTACCTTTCACACACTGCTCGGTCATATGATCGCGGTCGGCCATATCGGGCCGGTTGATAGCCGCTACTGTTACAAGACCTACCTTGAAAGGCTCGGCCAATAGCTCAAAGCCCTTCTCCTCATTTGCCCTGAATACCGTAATACCCGGGGTATACACACCGCCATAATTGCGATCGAGAGGATAGCGCTCGGGGCGTGCACCTACTATATCCTCCTGCTGGGTCTGGGCAAGAAGCGAACGCAGTGTATTATTGTCAATAAACTGATACAACGACTTATACGCATTAGTGCGCCGGAATATGCTCTCTTCCTGCGCTCCCGAGCCGGTCACGACTCCGCCGCCGGGCATGCTGCGGCTGGCAAAATTATGGACACAAGGCAGATATCCCTCGCGCACATGCTTGGCTGCCACATCAAGGCAGTCTTCATTTACCACATTGAAGCAAGTAGGCATAGAGCGGGCAGGCACAGCCTCGGCCGAAATCGGCTTGCTTACAAATACCGTTTCAGCCCTCATGGCCGCATCATCAGGAAGGCGCACAGGGCAGGTATTGGGATGCTCACCGCCGACATAGCGCCCACGCGCTACAATAGCAAGCGTATTGCGGTACACTTCCTCGCGTATAGACCTTGCAAAATCGTATGCCTCGCTTTGACCAAAATTCATACCGTAATAGCAGTGGGCCAGGCGGTTGCGGCATGACTGCGCATCCCATGTAGGCATAGGCGAATTTACAGCGCTAAGAATCTCAACAAACGCCTTAGGCAGCAGCACATTGGGCATATTCAAGGCCTTGCGAAAGAAAGGCGCAATATCCGAGGGGCGCCACCCGGCTATGCCACACCCTATCGGTGTGACTAAGAAAGTAAAATCGCTGTTGGCTGCGGCAAATTCCAAGAACTTATCGACATAGGGCTTTATGTCTGCCGCATCGGCAAACATTGTCGGAATGGCGTAGCTCTGCCCTCTCAGGCCCTCGCCCACACCCCATACGGCACCGAAATGCCTATGCGCGAAATGCGCCGCGCCACCGCCATGGTGACCGGCCAAATTGCTGCCGAACACGAAAATCTCGCCCGGATTCAGCACTGTTATATTATCGGGCGTATATTGTAGTTTGTCCATTTATAGTTCAGTAAGTATATAATTATGATTTACCAATATACGCAGATAATCCGTTTTTTCTTAAAACATCAATATTTTTTAACATCCCGTGCAGTATAATAGTGAATGTTAATCGTTAATTTTGTCGGATAAACACAACCGCTATGTCAGAAGCTATCCAACGCAGCGATGCTGCCGTAATAATACCTATGTACAACGAGTGCGAGAATGCCGCGGCAATCATCGATGCCGTGCTCGCTCTCCCGGTCCGATTCGACGTACTTGTCATCGACGACAATTCGCCCGATGGTACCGCAGCGATAGTCAAGGAAAAAATCGCACAATACCCCGGACGCGTAGAGATTATCGAGCGCACCGGCAAATTGGGCCTGGGCACTGCATACATCGAAGGCTTCAAGCATTGCCTTGCAAATAATTACGAGTTTATCTGCGAAATGGATGCCGATTTCTCGCACAATCCCCAAGATTTGGTCCGCCTGCGCCAGACTGCTATCGACGACAATGCCGACGTAGTAATCGGCTCACGCTACGTAACAGGCGTAAATGTGGTCAACTGGCCAATGGGGCGCGTGCTGATGTCGTTCTATGCGTCTAAATATGTGAGACTTATCACTCGCATGCCGGTACACGACACCACTGCCGGATTCGTATGCTACCGCCGCAAGGTGCTCGAAACAATGCAGCTCGACAAAGTCAAATTCAAGGGCTACGCATTCCAGATTGAGATGAAATTTACCGCCTACAAGTACGGTTTCAAGGTGGTGGAAGTGCCTATTATCTTTGTCAACCGCGTACTCGGTACCAGCAAAATGAGCAGCGGTATTTTCGGCGAGGCTGTCTTTGGCGTCATAAGGCTCAAATGGAACAGCTTCTTCAAAAAATACAAGCGAAATTAACCCAAGCTTCGCCATGCTAATAAAAAACGCCATACTACTCGACCGCAAAGGCCGTCGCAACGGCTGGATTCAGACCGACGGCAGCACTATCATCGCCACCGGCGAGGGAGAACCTGATGAAAACATTGTTGCATCAGACAACGAAATCATCGATGCCTGCGGCGCATATGTCTGCCCGGGACTTATCGACTCGCATGTGCATTTCCGCGAGCCTGGACTCGAATACAAGGCCACGATAGCAGGCGAAAGCCGTGCCGCACTCGCAGGCGGCATTACTACGGTTTACGATATGCCCAACACCAAACCGGCAACAACGACAGCCGAGGCATTGTGGGCAAAGAACCGACTTGGCCAGGAAACCGCATCGACGCACTACCGCGCCTTTTTCGGAGCCACACCGGGTTGCATGGCAGAACTGAACAAGCTCCGCCCCGGCGACACTCCTGGCATCAAGATATTTTTGGGCACCTCTACCGGCGCAATGTCTGCCCCGGCCGGACGCGAACTCGAAGATATACTACGCTGGTGCGCCGACCATGGGCTACCGGCAGTAGTTCATGCCGAAGACAACGATATAATAGCCGCCAACACCGCCGCCGCAATCAACCGCTACGGCAGCCGCGAGGCCGTGCCGGTGAGCGAACACCACCGCATACGCAGTGCCGAGGCATGCCTGCGCTCCGCCGCTGCAGCTGTCGAACTGGCCCACCGCACCGGCGCACACCTGCATATCGCCCATATCAGTACCGCCGCCGAGGCTCGCGAACTCCTCGACCGAGGCGCTACGGCAGGTAAGCTTGTCACCGCCGAGACCACACCGATGTACCTCGACCCATGGCTTGCCGACGAGAATCACCGCAGCGGCCTGCACAAGATAAATCCGGCTATAAAAACGATTGCCGATGCCGAGGAGCTGCGTGCCGCCTTGGCCGATGGCCGTATCGACACTATCGCAACCGACCATGCGCCCCACCTGCTGAGCGAAAAAGAAGGCGGCGCCCTCACGGCAGCCTCAGGCGCACCGTCGATACAATTCGCCGTACCACTCATGCTCACCTATCTACCCATAGACCTGATAGTTGCCAAGATGAGCGCGGGTGTTGCCGATGTTTTCGGCCTCGGTGATTACGGCACACTTACCCCCGGCCAAGCCGCAGACCTAAGCATCATTACCCCCACCGACGATTACATTATCAGCGAGCAGGACATCATCAGCAGCTGCGCCTGGTCGCCATTTACCGGTCGCAAGCTGTCATTCCGTACCGACGCAATGGTGAGCCGATAAGCATTGCAAACGAACCTAAAGCGCCTTATAATCGTTAAACTATCATATCCGAGCAATCCGAGACTTCCTATTTTTTTTAGTCAAAGATTGGGATATACGAAAAAAAACACTAATTTTGCATTAACAAACAAACATAGAAATTTTCCAACCCAAAACAAACAATTATGGCATACGTAATTACTGACAAATGCGTAGCATGCGGCACCTGTCTGCCCGAATGCCCCGTAGGCGCTATCTCTGAAGGCGAAATCTACCACATCGATCCGGATACCTGCATCGACTGCGGCACTTGCGCAAGTGTTTGCCCCAGCGAGGCTATCATCCCCGGCGAATAAGCCGTATCGCAAACCTCATAATCAACACCGTCGGCAACCCCGGCGGTGTTGATTGTTTTTATGGCGGAGAGAATACAAAAACTCAGATGCCAAAAACACAGCCCTGCATCCGGCATTATACCGGGTACAGGGCTTGATATTTTTTATGCGTAAGAGAGAGGATTATTCCTCGTCGTCTTCCTCGCGCATGTTGTGGAATACGTTCTGAACGTCTTCGTCGTCTTCGAGCTTTTCGAGAAGCTTGTTGATGCCTTCGCGCTGCTCCGGAGTAACGTCCTTAACATCGTTGGGGATGCGTACGAACTCCGACGAGATGATTTCATAGCCGTTTTCCTCGAGGTGCTTCTGGATGTTTGAGTATTCCTCGAAAGCGCCGTAGAGAACAATCTGCTCGTTGCCTTCTTCGTCTTCGTCGTGACCGAGTTCGTCTACACCGTAGTCGATGAGTTCGAGTTCGAGATCATCGAGACTAACACCGTCAACAGGCTTGATTTTGAAAGAGCACTTGTGTTCGAAAAGGAATGTGAGCGAGCCCTGGGTACCAAGGTTGCCGCCGTGTTTGTTGAAGTACGAACGAACATTGGCAACAGTACGGGTATTGTTGTCGGTAGCAGCTTCTACGAAGATAGCGATACCGTAGGGGCCGTATCCTTCGTAAGTAATTTCCTTGTAATCGCCGGAGTCTTTGTCGGTAGCTTTCTTGATAGCGCGTTCTACAGTATCCTTAGGCATGTTTGCAGCCTTGGCATTCTGCATAAGAGCGCGGAGACGGGGGTTTGTGTCGGGATCGGGTCCACCGGCTTTGGCTGCGATTGTGATTTCTTTGCCTATGCGGGTGAATGTACGCGACATATTGCCCCAGCGTTTGAGCTTACGTGCTTTGCGGTATTCAAATGCTCTTCCCATTGGTATGGTGTATTATTAGTTTATATATATCTGATTATGATTTATTTATCGTAGTTCAGCGCCAAGTTTGTGGGTAAGGTCGTTGATTATCTTGCCCATTACACGCTCGATATACTTATCCTGCAAGGTCTTTTCATCGTCCTGCAGGGTGATTGTGATTGCATACGATTTCTTGCCTGCAGGCAGTTTGTCGCCTTCGTATACATCGAATAGCTCTACCGAGCGCAGGATACGCTTGTCGGCAGCACGCACCACGGCTTCGATATCGGCCATTGTCACAGCCTTGTCGATAAGCAGCGAGAGGTCGCGGATTACGGGCTGAGTCTTGGGCAGAGGGGCGTAGAGGGCATTGCGGCCTGCGGCGATATGGGCGATTGCGGCCCAGTCGAGTTCGGCATAATATACGCTGTTCTTGCAGTCGGTACGACGCAAAGGCTCGGCAGCAACAACACCTACATGGCCGAGAAGCTTGCCATTGACTGTTGTCACGGCAAGAGCCTGGCTGAACATCGAATCGGCAGGACAATTCTCTACAGCATATACAGCATCGGCAATACCGCAGCGCACGAGTATAGCGTTGACAGCGGCACGAAGATCGTAGAACGAAGCCTCTTCTTCCTTGCGCAGCCAGTTGCCTGTGCGGGTCTTGCCGGCCATCCAAAGGCCGAGACGGCTCTTTTCGGTATACGGCGCAAGAGGCGACTCCTGTGTGTGAGCCTTGGCCGGGTCGAGGAAGTAAACATTACCAAACTCGTATACTGCAGCATCGGGGCTACGACGGTTGGTATTGTGAGCGATAGTCTCAAGACCGCCATAAAGCAGAGTCTGGCGCATCACGCAGAGGTCGTTGCTGAGCGGGTTGAGCAGGCGTACGCAATTCTTGACAGCAAGCTCGCTCGGTTCGGCATAATAAGCCTCGGCTGTAAGCGAGTTGTTGAGAATCTCGCTCCAACCTGCACCGCTGAGCATGTCGCTGACAGTACGACGCAAGTCGTCGGCTGCATCGACAGTGGTTTTATACGACAGAGTGGCGTGCAGGCGCGAGTCCATCGGTATCTTATTGTAGTCGTAGATACGGAGGAAGTCCTCGATTACGTCGCATGGGCGGCGCACGTCTACGCGGTATGTCGGCACACCGAGAAGCAAATTCTCTCCGTCGCAACGATGCTCAATTTCGAGGGCATCGAGTATGGTATCGATAGTTTCGTGGCTGAATTCGGCACCGATAAGGCGGCTGAAATCACCATACTGCATCTCTACAGGGTAGGGAGCGACAGGATTGGGATAGAAATCGGTAACAGGGCCAACGATCTTACCACCGGCGAGGCTGCAGATCAGACCGGCGGCATAGCGCATGGCATATTCGCAGCCGTTGGGATCGACACCGCGCTCGAAGCGGAACGATGAATCGGTAGATATACCGTGGCGGCGAGCTGTACGGCGCACGCTGGTAGAGTTGAAACATGCGCTCTCGAGGAATACCCTTGTAGTGGTATCGGTCACACCGGCATCAAGACCACCGAAAACGCCGGCCATAGTCTTGGGCTCGGTAGCATCGCATATCATCAGGTCGGCGGCATCGAGAGTGCGCTCTACGCCGTCGAGGGTTGTAAACTTACTGCCCTGCTCGGCACGACGAACTACGATGCGGTTACCGGACAGACGGTTGGCATCGAAAGCGTGGAGGGGTTGACCGATAGCATGAAGCACATAGTTGGTGATATCAACCACATTGTTGATCGGGTGCAGGCCAATCACCTTGAGGCGGTCGGCAAGCCACTCGGGACTCGGACCGATTTTCACACCCTCGATAGTCACGCCGCAGTAGCGGGTCACACCGTCGGCATCTTCAACACTCACAGTAACACCACCTTCGGCATCTGAAAGCACGAGTTCCTCTGCCAGGGGTAAATTAGCCTTAACGGCAGCAATGCCACGGCCGGTGAGAGCTGCAGCGATATCGCGGGCTACGCCATAGTGGCTGGCGGCATCGATGCGGTTGGGAGTGAGGTCGACTTCGAGAATGAAATCGTCTTCGATATTATAATACTCTGCGGCAGGACGGCCAACCATGGCCTCGGCAGCGGCAGGCAGCACGATGATACCGTTGTGCGAATTGCCAACACCGATTTCGTCTTCAGCACATATCATGCCGAACGACTCAACGCCGCGGATTTTAGATTTCTTGATTTTAAACTCGCTGCCGTCGGGGGCATAGAGTGTTGTTCCGACTGTAGCTACGACTACGGTCTGTCCGGCATCGACATTGGGTGCGCCGCAAACAATCTGAGTGGGCGTACCGGTGCCGTCGAGGTCGACTGTCGTAATGTGCAAATGGTCGCTGTCGGGGTGTGGGATACATGTTAGAACCTTACCCACAACTATACCGGCAAGTCCGCCGCGGATGCTCTCCACGCGCTCTATGGTTCCGGTTTCAAGGCCGATCGAAGTCAACAGATCGCCCAGTGCTTCGGGGCTCATGTCGAAGTCGACATAATCTTTAAGCCATTTATATGATATGTTCATCGTGATGTGATGTTGATCGATTTCTATTTAATGTGCAAAGTTAATGATTTTTGGCGAAAAAGCATAAATCTGCAAGCGACAAACTCACAATTCTTGTGCACGAATCAGATACGGCGGCGGCATATATAGCAATCACCGGGTGCGAGGTGATAATTTTTTTTAAAATTTCGCATATTTTGCCAGCCGAGGCAGAATAATCATTACCTTTGCCGACAAGTACATAGCACCATTTTTACCTCCGCATCACATGAGGGCCTTATTGTATATAATTATCGTATTTATTGCTTCCGGTTGTGCTTTTACAAGCCAACGCACCGGCGACCTCGACGAGGCCCGCCGACTTTTGGCGAGCAATCCGGCCGAGGCTTTGTCGAAACTCAACGGCATGGATGTATCGGAATTTAAGGATTCCGCCACAGTGGCCCGCTGGGCTCTTTTATACAGCGAGGCAATGGTCGAAAACAGGCTGACAGCACCTACAGACACCATAATAAATATCGCCATAGACTATTACGGCAGGCGCAACCAAGCGACAGAGTTTCAAAAAGCCCTACATATCAAAACTTTAATACACTCCACGGCCGGCAGCGATGCCCTTGCCACAGCTCGTTACCTACAAAAGGAAAAGGAATTTCTGCTCTACAAGGAACGCTCTATGCGCGATCTTTACATATCTGCAGCCATTATCATGCTCCTCATCGCAGTCGGCACCATAGTATGGATGCGGCAGCGCTTAAAGATAGAGACGGCCCGCAACGATGCCCTTATGGCCGAGGCTTCGGGGCTGAAATGCAGAATCGACGAGAGCCACGGCGACGTGGCACGACTCGAATCAAAACTGCAGGGTTTGCTTTCAAACCGTTTTGCCCTTATCGATTCGCTGTGCCAGACATACTACGAGTCGCAAGGAACCAAGGCAGAGCGCAAAGCTATCGTCGACAAGGTGAAAAGCGAGATAGAATCGGTGCGCTCCGACGCATTCCCCAAAATGGAGCAGGCCGTCAACGACTGCCGCGACAACCTGCTCGCAAAAGTTCGCGACACATATCCCGCCATCAAAAGCGACGATTACCAACTGCTGGTTTATATTTCAGCAGGCCTGTCTACGCGCACCATAAGCCTGCTTATCGGCGAGTCGGTCGATGTGATATACAAGCGCAAGTCAAGGCTCAAATCGCGAATGAAAGAGTCGGTAGCGCCCTCTTGCCCGGGCATTATGGAGGTGTTCTGACCCACGGTCAGACTTTCCCAAAACCGCACCGCATACATCACTGAATTTCAAATAGTTCTAACTCGCCGTGTCAGACTAATTTTTTGGCACGGCGTGGCATTTGTGAGTAATTTTGCGTCAAAAATTTCACTCACATGTATGCCAGAATATTCATCACTTCATTGTCCTTGGCTTTCGCCGCCACCACCGGCCTGGCTCAGAACAACGAGACTACCGACAGCCTCGCTCGCGAGCTGAACGAGGTCGTAGTAACCGCCAAACAACCCGCGACAAAACTAAACGGCACAACCTTGGTTTCGACAATCGCCGGGTCGAATCTTGCAGACCTCGGCAATGCCCTCGACGTACTCGCCCAGCTACCAATGATCAAGGTGCAGGACAACACCGTCAGCGTAATCGGCAAGAGCAATATCGAAATCTACATCGACGGCAGGCCGATGCGCGACAATATGGAGTTGCAGCAGATTCTTTCGTCGAACCTCAAGAAGGTTGAATTGCTTATGGCGCCCGGAGCTGCATACGCCTCCACCACAGGCGCAGTGCTGAAAATCACTACCAAGCGAAATTTCGTGCAGGGGCTGTCGCTCACCGACCAACTCCAACTGCAACGCCACCGCAAATGGTCGGCAATGGATTATCTCGCTTTGAGTTACAGGTCAGGTCGTTGGGAGTTCTTTGCAAACGGCACGATAAATCACAACAATTCGCTCATCAAAGGCTCTACCACAAACTCGCTCGTATACCAGGCCAAAGAAACCGTGATCGGCAGCAGCCAGCACAACTCATACCCCACTACAGTTGGCGTTGTCAAGGCCGGATTCAACTATTCGAAAGGCGCACAATCGTTTGGAGCATACTACCGCTACAATCCCGAGCGCGGAGACTTCAAAAACACCGGCAGCGAATGGCTTAACGCCAGCCCGGCAATCAGCAATAATATCGACAAGCATACCAGGGCCCACAGCCACCTCGCTTCTCTCTATTATGAAAACACTTTTGCCGAGAAATATCTTCTTCACTTCGACGGCGATTTTCGCCGGTCGAATGAGAGCAATTCCGTGGCCACGACCTATCCCGCATCGTCTAATCCGGCAGTGAACTCTACCGATGAAAGGGCATCGACTCTCTGGGCAGGGAAGCTATATCTGGATTTCCCTCTCGCAAAAGGAAATTTCACTGTCGGGACACAAGACAGTTATACCCATACCTCACTCGATTACCGTATGCTGAACAATGCTGTCAGTGAATATATCCCCTCATCACTAACCGATGCAAGGCAGACATCCGCCGCCTTGTTTGCATCATGGTCGCGTATGTTCGGCAAGTTCTCCCTTTCGGCAGGGGCAAGATATGAATATGTCGATTATGACTTTAAGGTCAACGGTATACGCGACAAAGACGTAAGCCGCCGCAACCATCTGCTCACGCCCGACATTTCGCTTGCATATGCCTTCATCGATGATTCGCAACTAAGCCTTAGTTACAAAATGGCCACCGTAAAACCGCCGTATTCGCAGCTTACAGGCTCGCTAAACTATGTCGGGATGCACCAAATCGAAGGCGGCAACCCGGGCCTTCGCGATGAAAAGATGCACAACATCCAGCTTTTCGGCATGTGGAAGGGCTTCATACTTCAGGCCGATTTCGCCCGCAGCCTCGACACATACGCCTATGTCAAAGAGCTTTACCCGGCCGACAACCTGCAGCTCATCATGCACCCTGTCAACATCGACGTGTCGGCCTTGAGCCTCTATCTTGTTTGGTCTCAGCCTGTTCGCCGCTGGACACCCAATGCCACCGTTGGCGTATACCGCCAGTGGCTCGACATTGCCGGCACGCGCTACGACAAACCAATTTTTTCCTATTATTTCGACAACACCTTTGCCCTACCCCACGGCTGGACGATAACGGCAAATATCAGCGGTCGTTCGCAGGGCGACATGCACACCAACCGCTTCAGCGCCACATGGTTTACCATGGACGCATCGATAGGCAAGTCGTTTATCAACAAGTCCTTGGCCGTAAAGCTCACCGCAACCGACATTTTCAACACTGCCAACAACGACTGGAGCATGAACACCTACGGCATTTACGTAGACAAGCGCCAGAGCTACGATCACCGCGGCATCTCGCTCAATATCACCTACAATTTCCAGCCACGAAAGAGCCGCTACAAAGGCTCGTCGGCATCCGAAGCCGAGATGAACAGGCTATAACAATCCACATCCATTCGCAAGGCAGTGGCAAAATGCCGGTTGCTTAAGGGGTGGATGCACGATTCGGGAATCTAAAAAGTCGTCGGAGACGACGCAATCATGGTTAACCCCACGATTATTCGTGGGGTACTGAACCACCCCTTAAAGAATGTCCTCGGAGAGGACGCTGTAGATATCATACGGCGTCCTCTCCGAGGACATTAAGAATGGTGCGCGTTGTCTAACCCACGAAAAATCGTGGGGTTAACCACAATCACGTCCTCTCCGAGGACTTTTTTTTAAAATTCCCACATGGTACATCTAACCCTTAAGTAAACAGCATTGTGCCGCAATGTCACTAAGTTAAGGGCAAACGCCACCCAGGCCTCTCGTAGGGTCGCGGCATGCCGCAATGTCACTAAGTTAAGAAAATAGCCGTCCTGCACCCTCTGGTGTCGGGACGGCTATCCATCTTTTTGTCATAATTGTTATACAAATGAATAACAAGCCTATAAGGCTAAAAATTTTAACAAATATGAAAAAAGAGATTAGTAATATTTTTAACGCTTTCAGAGCCCATATTGTTGATATTTGCCAGGACGCAGCCAAGAGGGCTCCTTATTTGGTATGCGATGACGAGCGCAAGCGTGCCACACTTTTCACCCGTACCAGGGTGTGGACCTTTGCCAATGTGGTTCACGCGGTAATGTGCTGCTTCAAAAGGACTCTGTCGGTGGAGGTGGCCCAGTTTCTTGAAACGGAGAACCTGCCTCAGACAACTCCCGAGGCTTATATAGAGCGCAGGGCATTGATTTCTGACGAGTTGTTCAAGGATTTGAATCTGTGGCTGAACCAGCATCTCTACGAAACCGGCACGGTGCAGCAATGGAAGTGCGGCAAGTACCTTTGCGGTATTGACGGCACAAGGCTGTCGCTGCCTTATACCGAAGAGCTGTATAAAAAGTACCGGCAGCGCGATGACAAAGGCTACAACCTTGCAAGAGGCCTCTTTGTCACGGACCTGGTCAACAGGACTATCGTAATGGCGGATATGTACCCCAACAAGACAGAAGAACGAAAGGCCGCCCTTGAGTCGCTGACATCCGACACATTCCCTTACCCTTTGCTATTCACTGTGTTTGTGATGGATAGGGGCTATCCGTCGCTTTACCTGATGAACTGGTTTGCAAAGAATACCGGCGGGTTCATAATACGCGCCCGCCGCGACTCCAACCCGCAGGTTGCCGCCTTTATGGACTCGGACAAATCCTCGGAAACCGTGACTTTAAAGCTCTCGCCCAACCGTCGTGATATCGATTATCCCGACCCCGACCCCCTTGAGGTACGCCTTGTGAAACGCCCGCCGCTTGAGGATGAAGAAGTGCCGACGGTGTATATAACAAATCTCGATGCCGGCCAGTACCCCGACGAGGTTATCAGGAATGCCTACAGGATGCGTTGGAACTCGGAAACCGAGATCGGCACGGCCAAGAACGAGCTGCAGATCGAGATATTCAGCGGGACACGCGAAATATGCATCCGGCAGGACTTCTTCGCCGCGCTCATCCTCTACAACATCGAGTCCGTAATCAGGCTGTTCTGCAATAAGAAACTACAATCCCATACCGGCAAATACAAGGTCCAGGTCAACATGAACAGCACCTGGTTTTTCACCTGCCTGCTGATTATGGCGATGTTCCGCTCGGAGAGAATCCTCGACAGAGAGTTAACATTTAGTGTTAAAATGTTTTTAAGGATGCACTCACTGATAAGGCCCGGCAGAAGCTATCCAAGAAAGAAAAAGAAGATTAAGAGTTCCGGCAAATACATCACCCTGACCAATTATAAAAGAGGACTTTGACCTTAACTTAGTGACATTGGCATTGTGCCGCGACCCTACGAGAGTGTGGATGGGTAAAAGACCTTAAGCAAACAAATTGTGTCGCAAAAACATTTATCTAAACCTTAAACCCAAACCCTAAACCGGGCCTCACCGCCCGAATGTGCCGAGGTTGCGTCGGCTGTCGCGGGCGTTGGGCTCTCCGAAGGGGTCGTAGTAGTAGTCATCCTCTTCGGTTTTTTCTTCCTCGGGTGCTTTCTCGCCGCGCTTCAGCTTGGGTCGGTTTTTCTTAATGGCATAGGGCTTCTGGCGGTCGAGAGGCAACTCGGTGATATCCCAGTCCTGATCTACATCCCAGTTCTTTTTCAGGTCGAGTTTCTTGGCAAAATAATACACTTCCTCGGGCTGCAGGCTATCCACAGGGTTGCCTGTATCCCATTTGCCATTTTGGTTTTCATCGATAAACAAGCGCATATAATATGTGCCCGGAGCAAGGAGTTTAAACCGCACAACAGACTCTCCTACAGGCTTTATTGCCCTATATTGAGGAGCATCGCTCGAATTGAGCAATTCTACAACCGCCGGCACTGAGTCAAGGTCGACAAGGGTAACATTGAGATTGGCATAGTCCTCGAGTTGCTTTACCGTAATTTCTTGACTCATCGGCTTGTTAAAAGGACCATAGATACTGCGCATGGCCATGGTGTCGACGCTTATGCGGTATTTCTCACCCGGCTTCCAATTGACATCTATACACGATCGTAGCAAGGGATTGAGGCTGTCGGGGCGCAACTTGAACTCCAACGGCTGCCATATTGTGTCTACCTTGATATCGAAGTGCACACCGGCGGTATCAACATCGGCAAGTGGCAGGTTGGTCTCAAGCATCAGAGGCTGGCCGAGCTGCTGAGTAGTGCCGCTTTTGAGCATCAGCTGCAGGTATTCGAAATCTGCCGGCGGCAAGAATGTAGTGTCGCCGCTGATACTGTCTACCACAAAACGAGGTTTGTCTTCGTCTTTTTTCTTATCCTTTTTCTTTTTATTCTTTGCCGGGTCTTTGAAGTAGAAGCGCAGGGTGTCGGTCGTCCATATCCGGCGTTCGAGGCTGTCGAGCTTCTGATATTTCACGGCGAGCCTGAGCGAGTCGGAATGTGCCACCATAGCTGTATCGGCAATCCAATAGGTAAGCGAGTCGCCGGTGGCATTGGGGTGCATCAAGGCCCATTCGCGGTCGCTTCGCCCCGGCACCGGTGCGCCGTCAACTATTGTCAGTTCGGGCAGGCTGTCCTGCGGGGCTCCGAACGTAAGGCTTATTCGACGCCGGTCAAGACGCTTGTAGTCGGCGAGATAGGGTTGTTTGTAATTTACATTAAACCATGTAAGCAGTACATCATTGGGCAGATAGCGTATACCCTGGCGATGTACGAGCGAGTCCTCACCGGTCGATGAGTACAGAGTGTCGGTCACCTCGATCGGCTCTACCGTCGGCACTATCAGATCGTCGTAGAAAGCAATATCTTCCGAGCGGTCCCAATGGTAGTCGCGGTTGATATCGTTGATTGCAAATATACGATAGGTGCCCTCAGGCAAGTTGCGAATGGTAAACTGGCCCAACTGATTTGTGCGGGCTATACGGTCGAGCGGCAGGGTTGTCAGCGTAGTATCGGTAAAATCGGAATAAACGCCCACCAGCATACCCTGTGCAGGTTCGAGATTCTCGGCCTGAAGCACCATTCCCGATATCCTGAGGGTGTCGATATTGTCGCCGGTCGAAAAGTCGAGCGCAAAGCCGTCGAGGATATTGCCTTCGTTCAAGTCCTTGATTGCGTCGGCAAAGTCGATTGTGTATGTTGTATTGGGGCGGAGAGTGTCGCGGAAATCCACGGTCAGGTTCTTACCGTTGGAGCTAACCTGCGGCGGTGTTTTCTGGGCCGGAGACACAACTACCTTGTTGAAAGCGTCTTCGAGCTGTATATTCTCGTCGAAAGTCACAGTCATCCTGGTGCGCGATACGTTTCTTGCACCGGGGGCGGGGTTCGATCGCACGAACTTGGGCGGGGTTTCATCGCGCATACCGCCTTCGGGGCGACCCATATTGGCGCATGCAGCCAGCAAACTCGCAGCCACAGCCCATAGCAGCAGTCGCATGGTATCGCCGGCGTTTCTCATCAGTACTGCCTTTCTATCACAAAGTCAAACAGTTCGGCGAGCTGCCTGCACACCTCGCACTGCGGCAGGGTGTCGAGCAGTTGGCGGGCACGGTCGCGCAGGTCGGTCATTACCTGGTAGGCCGCATCTATACCGCCGTTGTCGCGGGCGAAGGCCATTATACGCTCTATCTGGCTGTCGGTCAAGTCGTCGCAGGCGAGCATAGCGGCGATTTCGTCGTGCTCGGGGCCGGTGGTGTGTTCGAGTGCAAGTAGCAGAGGAAGCGATATTTTGCCCTCGCGGAGATCGTTGCCGGTAGGCTTGCCTACAAGGGTCGAGGGATAGTAGTCGAAAACATCGTCGCGCAGCTGGAAGCAACGTCCAAACAGCAACGCATACTCGGCCAAGGCCCGGGTGGCATCGTCGGGGGCATCGACGGCAAGACAACCCATACGCGCACTGGCAACAAAAAGCGATGCCGTCTTATAATCTACAATCCTGAAATATGCTTCGGGGGTAAGAGTGTGCTCTCGGGCATTGTTGATCTGGTCGATTTCGCCAAGCGACAGGTCTCGACCAAGGTGACACAACGCATCGATAATGCGGATGTCGCCTGTCGATATAGCCTCTTGCATCGCCGAGGATGTAAAAAAATCGCCTACCAACACTGCTATATGATTATCCCATATAGCATTGACGGTCGGACGGTTGCGCCGGGTCATGGAATTATCCACCACATCATCGTGGATTAGCGACGCATTATGCAATAACTCTACAGCCGATGCCGCGGCAAGGACTTTTTCGCTTACCTGCCCGAAAATCTTGGCGCACATTATCAGCATCAGCGGGCGCAATTGTTTGCCCTTGGTGCGCAATAGCGACATGACTATGTGGCTCATCAAGGGGTTGGCGCTGTCTAAGCGCCTGGATATGCGCTCGTTGAGGCTGTCGATATCGGCCTGATGCGAGTGTGTGGTCGTTTCAAGTGTTGTCATCATTGCTCAATGATTTGCAAAGGTACAAAAAATTATCTACACACCAAAATCGATTGAAACACCCCGGGCGGTCGAGGCTTGCCTACGGATTGCCCTTTTCCTTTATGGGTTCAATTGTGGAAGCTTGGGCATATCCAGGCCATATGCCGGCTGTTTAATATGCTATTTTTGCGTCTATTAACTATTTATTTCCGAACTGCACTCGCTTTAGCTTGTTTTAATTATGTAACTCGCAAAAATTAGCTGCAAGGGATTTTTGAAAAATACCAAAAAGCTCCGCAGCCACATCGTGAGACATTGAATCTTAATGATATAAACTAATTTTTAAGAGTTACTTATAAATTATCCCAGTTTACAACACCCTAATTTACCGCATTATGAAACGCTTCCTATCTCTTGCTTTACTTTTTTTATCTCTATCCGTTTTAGGCCAGAAAATAGAAAAGCTGCCCTATGGCGACATGAACCAGTGGGTTACCCGCAATATTAAAGAATCGCATATCATAGGTGGCGAAACAAAGCAATGCTACGCCGTAGGCCCGACAACGACTATCGACGGCGACAAGCCATACAGCAATATGGGCAATTCGCCATGGGCGACTTCTAATGTAATGGCCAAGGTGATGGGCATCACAAAGGTGAGCAACGCCGTTTTTCCTCACAACAGGGCCGCAGGGAACAAATGCGCCAGGCTGTCAACTATTATGGAGCATTGCAAGGCTATGGGTTTGATTGATGTTGATGTGGTTGTGGCCGGAACTATGTTCTTAGGCAAGATGCTCGAACCTGTAAAAGGCACTTCTGACCCCTATAAAAAAATGGAAATGGGTATACCCTACACCAAAAGGCCCAAGGCTCTGCGCTACGACTACAATCTTTCTATCCCGGCCAATGCTCAGAAGACTTATTCAAGCGGCTTTGGCAAGAAAAAAACAATACCGGGGTCGGACAAGGCCGAAGTTTTCGTGATACTGCAGCGCCGCTGGGAAGATGAGGACGGCAACATTCACGCCACACGCGTAGGCACCGGTCGCGAGCTCCTCGGGCGCTCAACCGGCAGGTGGGTCAATGGCCACAGGCTCAAAATATACTACGGCGACATCTCGGGCCAACCATATTATAAACCATACATGGGCCTGATACCTAAGGAAAAGAGCTACTACGCCCGCAACAGCAAGGGCGAAATGGTACCGGTGATTGAAGAAGCATGGGACTCCGCCACTGCATCTCCAACACACCTTTTGGTGATGTTCTCGGCCGGCAGCGGAGAGCCATACGTAGGCACAATAGGCACTGATTTCCTTGTCGACAACGTTGCATTAGTTTTCTAAACTACTACCTTTTATCTGTTTTTATATTTTTCTGTCCCCAACCGTACCGTATACTGCACTCCACGTATATCGGGCCTGTTTCACCGACGTTCTGTAGCGCCGAACTGTTAAAATACGAACCAAAAGTAAATTTTCTACCAAAAAATTTTGCACTTTGCAAAAGAGTATTTAACTTTGCCCTACACAAAGCATAATTCCAAAGTGCAAAATCTTATTCTCCGCTCTTCTTCAGGCTTAAGAACAGTCTAAAAATTAGACAACCAAAAACATAAACAGAAAAATATGAAAAAACTCTACACATTGCTTCTTGCTGCTGCTGTTGCTTTAAGCGCTACTGCAGCAACTCCGTTCCAGCACAAAAAAGCTGCCATGAAGACAGATATCCAATTCACGGAAGCCGGAACCATGGCACCAACAAGCATCGACCTTAAGAAACTCGGTCTTTCTCGTGAAGATGTTGCTACTGCAGTTTCCAGAGCTGAGCTACCCACTCTTCCAGAGAAATTCATGCTTGTTTCAAGCCCCGACACCCTATACACCACATTCGATGCTGCTCCTTGTAAAATTTACGAGGATCCAACTGCTCTTGGCACCGGCTCATACTTGATTGATAATTTCATCATGTCGGATACAAAAACCATCGAAGCAGAAATCAACATGGAAACAATTGGAGAAGGGGCGAGCGCCTTTGAAATTCCCATCCTCACTATAAAAGCAAACACTGTTTTATTTGAAGAAAATGGCGTAAAATATAGCCTGCGTCTTTTCGGATATGCCGAAGACGAGAAAGGTAATATAGTTCCTTCGATCTATAAGAACAACATAGAATTCATTGTTTTAGATGATGGCTCTTTGACATTCGCATATGACGGCAACATGGGCATCGCGTATGTATCTCCTCAAATGAGTGGTTCATGGATTTTAAAACCTGATTTATACCCCGTCAACGGCTCTATGACCGGAGTTGAAGGAGCACCCAATGCACAAAATGAGGTGGAATATTTCCAGTATTCTAACGACGTATATGCTGATTATTATGAAGAATACAGATTAATGTCTTTAGCCAACTTTGGCGATTATCGCAAACTCATGCACCTGTTTGTAGATACTGCAAACGGTACAGCGATTGCACAGGATCAGCAAGTGGTAGATCTTTACACAAAAACCGGAAGTTTCCCCGGATACCTTAGCAGTACCAGTACATCTCATACCCCTGTGACATTCTCTATCACAACAGAAAATGGCAAAACGATAGTTGCTCAGAATCCTGAAGAAGCTGCATTTGTAGTTGTAGATCAACAAGGCTCTACACTATGTTGGCATGCACTTTTAGAATCTAAAATAACCCTCGATTTCGTAATTCCCGGCCTAAGCGGTATCAGCAATGTAACCGTAGCCGACGAGAACGCTCCTGTTGAATACTACAACCTCCAGGGCGTACGTGTAGAAAACCCCGCAAACGGTCTCTACATCAAACGTCAGGGCAAAACTGCCACCAAAGTTTTCGTGAAATAAATTCACCGAAGACCAACCATATCGAGGATGTGCCACCCGGCGCATCCTCTTTTTTTATGACACAACGAACATTCTCTCCGAGACAAGCCACGACCAGCAACCCGCCCTCTCGTAGGGTCGCGGCACAATGCTGTTTACTTAAGGAAAAAAAGTGTCAGCGATAGGAGCTTGGCTCTCCGAGACAAGCCTCGGCCAGTATCGCTAATGTTTTGAATACCAACGCCTAATCGAGGCTTGTCTCGGAGAGCAAAGCTCCTATCGTTGCTGTCATTTTGAATAATCACTCCTTAGGCAAACAGCATTGCGTCACAAAAGCATTTATCTAAACCTTAAACCCAAACCATAAACCGGGCATCAACGAAAAAAACCACGCCTCTAAAGAAAAATTTTAGTTAACGATTTTCACAAAATATTATTATCTTTGCAATCATAACTGACCTAAGCAATTGCACAGCTTGCTAAACTATAATAAAACATCACCACGGATTATGCTCACAATCACACCCGACATACACTTTGTAGGTGTAGAAGACGACAACATCGACCTTTTCGAAGGACAATACCCACTCACCCAAGGCATTTCTTACAACTCATACCTGATTAGCGATGAGTGCGTTGCCGTTGTCGACACCGTAGACCGCCGCCGCTGCATTGAATGGCTCGAAGCTGTAGAACACGCCCTCGACGGTCGCAAGCCGGATTATCTGATTGTGCAACACGTAGAGCCTGATCACTCGGGTAGTATCGACATGTTTGTTCAGCGCTATCCCGAGGCCAAAATAGTTGCAACAACAAAGGCTATCGACATGATTGCCAACTTCTTCGAATCGGTAGATTTGAGTGGCCGCACCGTCGCAGTCGGCGACAACGACACCCTCTGTCTTGGCAAGCATACCCTCAACTTCATCACAGCACCTATGGTTCACTGGCCCGAGGTGATGATGACCCTCGACACCACCGACGGTGTCCTATTCTCAGCCGACGCATTCGGTTCGTTTGCAACGTACTCATCACCCGAGGCATGGAACGACGAGGCTCGACGCTATTACTGCAATATCGTAGGCAAATACGGCGCGAATGTTCAGTCTGTGATGAAAAAGCTTACCGGCAGGATATTTCGCATCGTAGCACCGCTCCACGGCCCTGTGCTGAGCGAAAACCTTGCCCACTATTGGAAACTCTACGACCACTGGAGCCGCTACGAGCCCGAAACACGCGGCGTACTCGTTGCCTACGCATCGATCTACGGCGGCACCGCACAGGCAGCCCGCCGATTGGCCGCCATGCTCGAAGAAGAAAACGCCGGAGAGGTAGTACAGCTCGACCTTTGCCGCCACGACGTGTCATATGCCGTAGCCCAGGCCTTCAGACTCAGCCATATGGTACTATGCTCAGTCACTTACGACGGCGATGTATTCCCGGCAATGCACACTTTCCTGCATCACATCGCCGCAAAAAACCTGCGCAACCGCGCCGTAGCGATAGTTGAAAATGGATCATGGGCCCCTCTAGCAGCAAAACGCATGACCGAGGCTGTAAGTGCGATGCGCAATATGACCATAGTATCGCCCACAGTGACGCTCCACAGCCGCCTGCACCACGATGACATAGCCGGGCTTCGCACTCTGGCACACAACCTGGCCACAACCATCCACGAGGCCTGATCAAGCGACCCTGAGCATACTTAAGGGGAAAGAGCGCTTCTGATATGCCGCGCCCTCTCGTAGGGTCGCGGCAAAATGTTGTTTACTTAAGGGGAAAGAGTGTCAGCGATAGGAGCTTGGCTCTCCGAGACAAGCCTCGGCCAGTATCGCTAATATTTTGAATACCAACGCCTAATCGAGGCTTGTCTCGGAGAGCCAAGCTCCTATCGTTGCCGACCTTTTACTTAAGACTCTTTACATGATACAGACGTCGTCTCCGACGACTTTTTTAGATTCTTGCATCGAGCTTCTAACCCTCAAGCAATCAGCATTGCCCTGAGTCTGTAGACAGCATAAGCAGCCACCGGCACAAAGAATATCAGCGGTGCTACAAAGCCAAATATACTATCGAGCCACAAGGCCGTAGCCGACACCGCCAAGGCCACTACCGCCAAGGCTGCGACACCACCGCGCAACCTCAGGCCATAGCGTTTGCGGTATACGCCGTAGCATACCGCCGTATATATGGCAAACCATGCGATATAAGCCACACCGAGCCCGGCATAGCCATAGCAAGAATATAGAGGTATGTTGAGAGCAAGGTAGACAACCGCGCTCGCAAGCTCTGTAAACACATATATACGCCCGTCGCCACGTGCAAGGATAGCATATGCCATACACCACGACAGACCGCGAAAAATCACGCCTACGATAGCTAACGACACATAAGGCAAGGCGGCATAGAAATCGGGGCTGTAGAGCAGATATATCACAGCTTCCTTGCATGCCACGAAGAGCACAATAACCGGCATCAGCACCAAGAGGGCAATCTTGATTTCGTGCGACACAACAAGCTCGGTACGCATCCGACTCTTTGCCACCGCAGCAAGGCGCGGATAATACTCCATGGCTATAGCGGTGAAAATCATGCCTACATACGAATTGACCAAGGTATAGCCCGACTGGTAGATACCCACGGCCTTATCGCCGCCTTGATGAAAGAGCCACACGGCAAAGACATACGAAGCCAAAAGGGTAAGAGCCATGCTCACAGTCATATAGAAGCCAAGGGCAAGCATACCGCGGCCACTTTGCCATGACTGACGTAGGGAAAGGCGTATTTGCGGCACATCGCGCACACGCAGCACAAAGGCATAGAGGCAGTTGCTTGTGGCAAATATTATCAGCACCGGCACAATACCGTCAATCCTGAAAAAATAAAACAATGGTATCGCCGCAGCGGTTGCCGTCAGCGACGACAGCAAAGTGCTGCAGGCAAGCAATTTCAAGCGCTCCAAGCCCTGCATCACCGCCCATTCGCCCGACGCAACAGCCGACAGCAACATCATCACCGACAAGGCCGCAAAAGCCACTGTATGTGCTGTATCGCCAAAGGTAAAGATACTCAATAATGGCGAGGCGGCAAGGGTGAGCAACATGCCGGCAAAGCCGAGGACAAAGGCTATTTTCCGGGTCACGGCGATGACCTTTGCCTTGTCGGCTTCGGTAGATATATCGCGTACGGCGCTTTGACGCAGATTGAGCTGCGTAGTATTTGAAATGAGGTCGACCGTCGAATTATAAAGTGTAATCAGCCCGACACCCGCCGGGCCTATCCACAAGGCCACAAGCTTTGTTCGGATGACCGAACACAGAATCGTCACCACCTGCACACTGCCAAAGACCCCGAGGGCCTTGAGCACCTTAGATGTTGCCGATGATGTCGATTTCACGGTTTGAGCCATTTAGAGGGATCGAGTTTTGTCTTTTCGTGCCGCACTTCGAAATGCAGCTTGGTACGGTTACCGTCGGCAGGATCAGAGAAGACATCGCCCAACAGCTGTCCGGCCTTAACCTTGTCGCCCTTTCGCACACGCAGGTTGTTTAACCCGGCATACACGGTCAGATACTCGCCATGGCGCAGTAGCACCACATTCTGGTAGCCTTCCATTACGATTATCATCGACACAGTGCCGTCGTATACCGCCCGCGCCGATGCCCCGGGACTTGTCTCGAAGTCTATGCCGTTGTTCTGCACAGTTACGCGCTCAAGACTCTCATGTGTATGTCGGCCGAAGGTCGACGTAATAGTAGCCTTGCGGTCGAGAGGCCACGGCAGACGACCCTTGCATTGCTCGAAAGGAGCTGTCAGACGGTCGACTCTCTCAGCCGGTTCGGCCTGCACCGGGGCATTGGGTTGACTCTTTTTCTTTTGCTGCGCGGCCTGCTGCGCCTTGCGCTTAGCCTCGGCGGCTGCACGAGCCTCAGCCTCGATTATACGGTTGAGTTCGTCGTCGAGTTTCTTGACAAGACGCTGCTGCTCAGATATTACGCGTTTGAGGTTGCGGCTCTGTCGTTTGAGCGAGCCAACTACGGCATCAGCCTTATGCTTGCGCTCGCCCAGTTCCCGGCGCACATGGCCGAGACTGTCGAGACTCATACCGAGGCGCAAGCGCAAGGTATCGAGTCGCTCCCGGCGCTGTTGCAGCAAGGTTGTCTCCTTGCCGATTTCCACAGTCTTACCTGTCTGCCAGTCGCTTAGCTCTTTGAGATAGCGCATACGGCTCCTCGCCTGTGCAAATGAGTTTGAGCTGAATATAAACGAAGCATCCCCGGCAGCCTGACGCTGACGCCGCATTGTGCGCAAAGCCTTGGCATACGATTCGCGCAATACAGCGAGGCGTTTCTCATTGGCTTCAACACTGTCGGCAAGCGATTTACTGCGCCGTTGCAAGGCAGCAGCCTCTGCCGACAGGCGCGATGCCTCGGTTTCGCGCTCGCGTATCTCGCCTTCGAGCGCCTGCAGGTTCAGTAGCTCGCGTCGGGTTTCCTGCTCGTTTTTCGTCAGATTTTTACGAGCCTGCTCTATCTTTTGCGTTGCCGCTCGGCGTTCGCTCTGTACCGATTTTTGCGTACGCTGGCGAGCCTCGGTCATAAAACCGGGGCACAGCAACATAGCAATAAAAACATACAAGAAACGAATCATTACACTGAAGTGGCTTAAAAACAATGCGCCACCACCCCTTAGGGCAGAGCGCAAACTTTGCTAACTATTTCTTCAGTATCTCAAGCACCTTGGATACCGGTATAAGGCGTGCACCCGAGGGTATGCGGGGCTTGCCGATTTCTATACCGGCGTCCCATTTAGCCTTATCAAGGTCCCAAGTGAGTGTGGCGTCGATTTTGCGGCCCTTGAGAGTCGTGTTGAGGTTGACCCACGGTGCTGCCATACCGGCACCTGAAGCCTTGGCTGTTCCATAAGCCGCAACCACAGGCTCGTGACCGTCGGCGTTCACAGTAAGGGTGCGAAGCGACGGTGCGGCTGTGCTGCTAAGAGCGGCTGCAAATGTCCACGACAACCCTTTTGGCAGCTTTTTAGGTGTAAGACTGATCGAACTTTCGCCAAGTACCACCTTGTACTGCTTGATATCTTTGGCATCGAGCCTGCCGTTGCCGGGGGTAAATACCTGACCCAGAAGCACGGCCTGAATATCGGCAAGGGTGAGGCCATACGTCCGGGTGATGTACGACATCGACTCCTTGCAGTACATATTATTAAACTTTGCCACAACGATCACTGAATCATTGTCGGCATATAAAGAACCGACCTCGATACCGAAAACACGCAGCGAAACCGCCAGGGCCTTGCCATGAACCATCTTGGCAGTTGCCGACACATTGAGCCTCTTGGGCTGGTTGATCTGCACCTTGAGGGGCATCGAAACAGAGTTCCAATCGGTATACGACTGTGCGAGGGCTGCAAATTCGCCTTCTACGGTATTGCGGTGTTCTTCGGTGGGCGCTCCGGCATGCTGGTAGCCTTCGCCTTTCGATGTTTTCTTGGTAGTGCTGCATGCCGTAGCGAGCAAAAGGCCCACGGCTGCTACTGCCAATAATAGATATGCTGATTTACGAGTCATAGTCATCTGCAGATTGATTGTTTAACAATAAGCCAAATCGAGGCCGAATCATTCGTAGAAGTAGGTTTTATGCTTAACTTTCCTCTGAATCAATTCATTATCCGGGTCGAGTTCGAGAGCTTTCTCCCAGAATTTCACAGCCTCTTTAGGCTCTCCGTTCATAAAGTATATATCACCGGCATGGTCATAGATTTCGGCTGATGGCTCGATTGCCACCTTGCCCGAGCCGTCGTCTTCGGCAGCCTTGAAAGCCTTGTCGATAATATCCTTGGCCTTGGCATAATCTTTCTTCTTGAAATACACCCACGCATAGGTGTCAAGATAGGTTATATTATCGGGCTCGGCAGTAGTGGCTATCGATGCATAGAGCTGAGCGGCGCCGAGTTCGGTGCCTTCACAGGCGTTGAAATAGGCGAAGTTGTTCATTGCCATATAGTTCTCGGGATTGAGAAGTATTGCCTCGCGATATGCCGCCGAAGCCTCCTCGGCCTTGCCCAGACGCCAAAGGATGTCGCCTTTGGTAGAAAGTATGGCCGATGATACGAGATCGTTGCCATAGGAGCGCAAATCGAGGGTATCGATCATCGCCAGCGCCGCCGTATCGCGGCCTTCCATAGCCATTACCGATGATATTGCCAGGGGGAAATAACCGTTTTCGGGAAAGAGTGCCATGGCCCGCTCTGCCGTACTTCCGGCACGGGCAGTGTCGTTCATACTGAAATACAGCTGCACGAGGTCGCTCCAGCGACGGCTTTCCGAGGGATCAAGGTCAATGCTGTAGGATAGCTGTTCGGCGGCCTCGGCAGTCTTGCCGGTAACGCTCTTGTAACTTGCCAGGAGCTCGTGGAGCATTGCCTCGCCGGGATTCTGCTCCTGCATCACCACAAACATGCGGTCGATACGCGGCCACTGCGCACTATCCTGATAGAGCTTGGCCACATAGTCGGTAAGCAGCTGAAACTTAGGCGCAAAGTCGAGTGTAGGTGATTCAAGAGCACGGAAAACCTCGGTATCGTAGCGAACACTGTCGCCTTGTTCCCTAAAGAAGCTTGCCCGGGTCAGGTACACACTGCCATTGTCCGGATCGATAGCCGCGGCACGTTCGAAACGCGACAAAGCCGAATCCGGCATGCCGAGGTGGTCGTAGAGCGTGGCTGCAAAGAGTTTGGTATCAATATCGCGGGGTGCATCATGCTCGAGCATACTGATTTCAGACAGCACCGACGCCGTATCTTTCAAGGCAAGGAATATGTTGATTTTACGCCCCGACACCGGCAATGTATGCCCGAGACCTTTTTCGAGGCGCGAATATATAGCAAGGGCCTCGTCGAGGTCGGCGGTATCGCCGTTGAGTCCGAACCGCGCTGTCAGCGATGCCGCAAGGTTGAAGGCCGGGTCGCTGCGGTCGGGACGCAGGCTATCCTGCATGCGCCAGATATCCACAATATCGTCGATACGGCGGGCCTGCTGCGCAAGATTACTGAATACTGCGGCATAGCGCTGGTTGGTTGGCTCGAGGCGGAAACGCTCGGCGATTGCATCGTATGCCCGTTCGAGGCCTATCGAATCCGTTCCGGGCACTGCCAGCTCAACCTCGGCAAGCGACGCACGGATATAGGGGTCGTCGGGCGCAAGGCGGTTGGCATGCCGCAAGAGCATGTAATAATCGTCGATATTCTCGTTGGCTCGCGCATTTGCAGCCTCGAGAAAGATGTATTCGGCTTTAAGCGACGAGCTCTGGTCGGAGGCCGGTTTTCGTGCCGACATAGCCCCGGCACAGATGAGCGCCAGAGCCACAAAAGGCAGCAGGTGTAGCAGTTTATTGTATTTCACTTCGATGTGGTGTTAAACTCCGGTGTGCCCGAAGCCGCCGCTACCTCGGTCGGTATCGGATAGTTGAGCCACTTCTTCCCATTCCAACTGGGGTACGCGGTTGAGAACCATCTGGCATATACGGTCGCCGGGGTTGACGGTAAAAGGCTCTCCGGAGAGGTTTATTATTATAACACCTATCTCGCCCCGATAGTCAGAATCGATTGTGCCGGGTGTGTTTACCAGGCTGATACCGCTCTTGAGGGCAAGGCCGCTACGCGGACGCATCTGCAATTCGTAGCCCTGCGGAATGGCCACATATAAACCGGTGGGAATCAAGCGTCTGCACAAGGGTTCGATTACAATCGGCGCCTCAAGATCGGCTCGCACGTCCATTCCGGCAGAGCCGTCGGTCTGATACGTGGGCAAAGGGTTGCGCGAAGTATTTACAATTTTAACTTTTATTTTATTTTCCATCGGAGTTTTTACAAAAGCTTAACAAAGCCGCACAGCGACTAAAGATTGATGCGCTTGGTAATTGTACCGGCCTTGAGGATATATACACCTTTCTGCTTGAGATTGAGGCGAACGGTACCTTCGGGTACTCGCTTTGAAGCAATCAACTGTCCCAAAATCGAGAACACCTCTATTTTTACCGGATGTGAAGTAGTGATATACACAGCACCGTCATGCACCACTACCTCAACAGCGTCCTGTTGCTGCGCCAACTCCTTTTCCGAAGCCGGACGTCGCGACACTTCTTCCCACACCGGGACATCCCCGCCACCGTAAACAGCAACAGGTATCAACAGGCTTATGGCCACGAGAAGCGATGCTATGATATATTTCATTTTGATGTAGAGATTGTTAGTTCACCGGCGATCGGTATTGCCATGCGGCGTCCGACCTCCTCGGCATCGAGACCAAGACCGAAAAGAAACATCATCTTGGTTATAGCGGCCTCGAAAGTAAGATCATGCCCCGGAATCACACCGGTCGCCGCAAGCACGTCGCCTGCGACATAGCGGTTGGGGTGTACGCCGCCGTTGACACACTGTGTGACATTGACTATCACCACGCCTCGGTCTATGGTGCGGCGAATGGCATTGAGGAACCAGGGCCATGTAGGGCCATTACCGGCGCCATACGTACGCAGCACTATACCCTTGATACCGGGTGTATTGAGCATGTGGTTGAGAACCTGGTAGTTGAGACCCGGGAAAAGGTCTATCGCCATAACGTTGCTGTCGAGCTCATAGCGAGGCTGCAGGGGGCAGGCCTGGTGGTGATGCGCAAGGGCCTCGCGGTCGTACTGAATACCAAGGCCGATTTTTGCCAGATAGGGGTAATTATTGCTCTTAAAAGCGTTGAAATTATCGGCACTACGCTTGGTAGAGCGGTTACCGCGCCATAGATAGTTTTCAAACAGAATCGCCACTTCGCGCACTGTCGGCCTACCGTCGGCCTCGCGGCTTGCCGCAATCTGAAGGGCTGTTATCAGGTTTTCCTCGCCATCAGTACGCACCTCGCCGATAGGGAGCTGCGAACCGGTAATAATCACCGGCTTAACCAGATTGCCGAGCATAAACGACAGTGCCGACGCAGTATATGCCATGGTGTCGGTTCCGTGCAGCACGACAAAGCCGTCGTACGCATCATAATTATCGGCTATACTGCGTGTTATCTGCTGCCAGTACGAAATATTCATATCCGACGAATCAATCGGCGGATGAAACTGAATATTGTCGATTTCATACTCAAGCATCTTAATCTTAGGCACATTTTCCATAAGATGTGAAAAGTCGAAAGGCTTCAGGGCTTTTGTCCTGGCGTCTTCTATCATTCCAATCGTACCTCCGGTATAAATGATGAGTATGCGTGGCTTCATGCTATGCTTTGGTTAGGTTGATGTTAGAGGTCCTTATTATTTATTGGTGTCAGAGGCTTTGGTGCGGCCTCTGACACCAAAGCTCGAACAATTATTTCACCTGAGCGCCGTTTGAAGTCTTAGCTGAAGGTGCTGCGACTACAAGCTTGCCGTCGGCATTCATCGCCGACAAAATCATGCCTTGCGATACTATGCCGCGGATTTTTGCCGGTGCAAGGTTTGCGATAAAGAGCACCTGTTTACCTACAAGCTGCTCGGGACGGTAACTCTGCGCGATACCCGATACTATAGTGCGGGGCTGGCCTGTGCCGTCGTCGATTTTGAAACAGAGCAGTTTGTCGGCCTTCTTAACCCTCTCGCATTCGAGAACTGTGCCTACGCGGATATCGAGTTTTTCGAAATCTTCGATCTTGCATTCGGCCTGCACCGGAGCCGGTTCCCAGGCCTTGACGGCATTCTCTTTCTTGATAGCCTCGAGGCGGTCGGTCTGTGCCTTGATAGCCTCGTCGTCGATTTTTTCGAAAAGCAACTCAGGCTGGCCGATAGTACGTCCTGCCGGTATAAGGTCGCGACGGGCGATATCGCTCCATTCGTAGTCGCCCATGCCGAGGATGCGGGCCAATTTCTCGCTCATAAAGGGCATAAACGGCTCCATGGCCACAACAAGACTACCGCAAATCTGCAAGCACACATTCATTACCGTGGCTACGCGCTCGGGGTCGGTCTTGATTGTTTTCCACGGCTCGCAATCCTGAAGGTATTTATTACCCATGCGGGCGATACCCATGGCATCCTTGAGAGCCTCGCGGAAATGGAAGGTCTCGATGTTGTCGGTGAGCGACACTTTCAGGCGCTCCATTTCGGCAAACGCCTCATTGTCGATATCGAGATACTCGCCCGCAGCGGGGGTTACGCCTTCATAATATTTATGAGTAAGCACGGTCACACGGTTGACGAAGTTGCCAAGGATAGCGGCAAGCTCGTTGTTGTTGCGTGCCTGGAAGTCGGCCCATGTAAAGTCGTTATCCTTGGTTTCGGGAGCGTTGGCTGTGAGTACGTAGCGAAGCACATCCTGCTTGCCGGGGAAATCGACCAGGTATTCGTTGAGCCACACCGCCCAGTTGCGCGAAGTCGAGATTTTGTCACCCTCGAGGTTGAGGAACTCGTTGGCGGGCACATTGTCGGGAAGCTGGAAACCGTCGCCGTAAGCCATCATCATGGCAGGGAACACGATGCAGTGGAACACTATATTATCCTTGCCGATAAAGTTGATGATGCGGCTTTCGGGGTCTTTCCACCACTTCTCCCATGTATCGGGCAGCAGTTCTTTTGTATTTGAGATATAACCGATAGGTGCGTCAAACCATACGTATAGCACCTTGCCTTCAGCACCCTCTACAGGCACGGGTACGCCCCACGAGAGGTCGCGCGATACCGCACGAGGCTGCAGGCCCATATCAAGCCACGATTTGCACTGGCCGTAGACATTGCTCTTCCACTCCTTGTGACCTTCGAGAATCCATTCGCGGAGCTTCGGTTCCCATTTGTCGAGGGGGAGATACCAGTGGCGGGTTGTGCGCAACTCGGGCACTGCGCCGCTGATAGCGCTGCGTGGATTGATTAGGTCGGTGGCATTGAGCGATGTTCCACAAGCCTCGCACTGGTCGCCGTAAGCCTTGGGGTTGTGGCAGTGGGGGCACTCGCCGGTCACATAGCGGTCGGCAAGGAACTGCTGGGCTTCGGGGTCGTAGAGCTGTTCGGATGTCTGCTCTATAAATTCACCCTTGTCGTAAAGGTGGCGGAAGAACTCCGACGCCGTCTCGTGATGAATATCCGAGGTGGTGCGCGAATAAATATCGAAAGAGATACCCAGACCCTCGAATGACTCCTTAATCAGTTTGTGATAACGGTCTACAATATCCTGCGGTGTCACACCCTCGGCGCGTGCCTTAAGAGTGATAGGCACTCCATGCTCGTCGCTACCGCCGACAAGAAGCACTTCGCGGCCATTGCGGCGCAGATAACGGGCGTAAATGTCGGCGGGAATATACACTCCGGCAAGGTGGCCGATATGCACCGGACCGTTGGTATACGGTAGCGCGGTGGTGATGAGGGTACGTTTATATTCTTTATTCATTTCGTTCTGTATGATTGGCTTTATGGTTATGCACCTGTTTCAAACGGCAAATATAGTGAAAAAGTGGCATATCATACATAGCATCACCCGTTTTTTCATTTTTAATGCGTATTTTTGTGCTTTAAATCGATTATATATGGACCATTTGAGCGCAACATTATCTCAATACCACATCCTCGGGCTTGTGGTGGGCCTTGCCACTTTTCTGATTATTGGTATTTTTCACCCCCTGGTAATCAAGGGCGAATACCACTTCGGCGTTAAGTGCTGGTGGGCATTCCTCGTACTCGGTATCGCCGGGTGCGCTTTGTCGGTTTTTGTGACCAACTCTATCCTCTCGATACTATGCGGTGTGATTGCTTTTTCTTCCTTCTGGAGCATCGGAGAGGTATTCCAGCAAAGAGAACGGGTGCGCAAGGGCTGGTTTCCCAAGAAACCGGGAAGAGACTGACCACTTTGCTATTTGCCTATTTTAGCACCTTTTATCTGCGGATTTAACAATTTTATCAGAAAATTGTTATAACTTTGTAGACACCAACACGCCTCCTCTATGGAAAAGGAATCCGCCCCCAAACTTTTCATCATTGCCGGATGCAACGGCGCCGGCAAGACAACCGCTGCGATGACCCTGCTGCCCGAACTCCTGGGCTGCAACCAGTTTGTCAATGCCGACGAAATCGCCCACGGCCTTTCGCCTTTCGACCCTGCCGGCGTCGCTTTCGCTGCAGGTCGTATAATGCTGGCCCGAGTTGCAATCCTCATGGCGGCAAAGGCAACATTTGCGATTGAGACTACATTGGCCACTCGATCGTACGCACAACTGGTTAAAGCGGCTCAAAAAGCCGGATATACGGTAGAACTGATGTTTGTTTGGCTTGCAAGCCCCCAGGCTGCAAAAGTGCGCGTGGCAAGGCGTGTGGCTGAAGGAGGCCACGACATTCCCGACAATATAATTGAGCGCAGATACGCCGCCGGCCTGGCAAACCTTTTCGACGTATTCATGCCTATTGTCGACTTCTGGACCATTGTCGACAACTCTCAGGGGCTTTACGAAATCGTAGCCTCATCTCTCAAAATTGAAAACCCAACGACCTATTCGCAAATTAAAGCAACATATGACCGTAACCGAAATGGAGAATCGGCTGTCGCAACTGAGGACAGGCTTTGACATAGCGATTGAGCGTACACTTCGTGAAAAGGCCGCCAAAGGCAGGCCCATTGTTGTGGTCGCTCCGGATGGCAGCCCCGTCATACGGAGCGCCGAACATGCCCTCGCCGATTTCTACACCAAACGACGCGCAAAAGAAGTCCCGGCTCAGTGAGGTATTTACTCCTCCCCACCTCAATGCCTTTTTGACCAATCTAACTTAACCAACATTGAGGAGCTTGGATTTCCGAGCCAAGTCACGTTTAGGCAATTCGAATTCTCTTTTTATCAATACTCTATCCACCCACCCTCTCGTAGGGTCGTCGGCATGCCGCGACCGGATGGCAAAAACTATTACCTAAACCTTAACCCCGGCCTCTAAAATAGCTGTCGAGATTTTGTCGGTTAAACTTCCGGTATAGAATACAAGCCGTTGATAAAAATCCTCATTAAGGGGTCGGTAAGGCTATAGCCTTTCTCCGATTTATATACAAGGCCCAGTCTGATTAGTTTTAACAATGCACTCTGCACCGAGCTCGCCGATGGCAGCGAATGCCTTTTTATAAATTCGGCCGACATCGGCCTTTCTACAAGTTTATCTTTAGCCAAAGCATATAGCGTCGATTTTTGCCTTACACTTACATTCGACAGCATTTCGCGATATATCACCTCGTTAGCTGCCAACATGGCATTTACGGCGCGACGAACTGTCTCCAGACCACACCTTGTCCCTTTTGCCGTTTCTGCAAAAGCACCATTCATGCTTCGCTGCATATAAAATGTGTTGCCTTCAAAAAGGCGGAAAGCCCAACGAACAGGCTCTGCATCGATAGCTCTATCCCTTTGAGAGAAAAGCTCTTGAGCAAATGCCACATACACATCCTCGCAAATTGGATCGAGGTGCATAATCTCAGAGCTATTATAGAACGGACGCTTGGACGACACAAACATTTCCTGTAATATCGTTTGCTCACTACCGGCAAAAACAAAAGAGGCGTTGCCAAGGCGTTGCATATGGCTTCGCAGTATAGCCTCAGTATTCTTTTCGGGATATTTCGTAATCTGCTGAAACTCGTCAATCACAACTATAACAGGCTTTTCGCTATGCTCTATGAAGTTAAAAATTTCTTCGAGCGTATATTCCGGATGCTTAATGTCGCCCAACTGTATGTCAAAAGTCGGGAATCCGCTCACCGGGTCAAAACCAAATGTTCCCTTGAGCGATTTAAGTGCAGCAAGGAAGCCTCTCACCCTCGCCTCGCCCTTTGATTTGAGGGCCTCAAATATCGACTTGCCAAGTAAATAGGTAAATTCGCCCAATGAGTTGGTCTGAAGAATATCGAAAAAGAACGTAAGATACTCGTCTGCAATCTCTTTAGAATCTTGCAAGGTTACATAAACAAGCGACGTCTTACCCATACGACGCGGAGAGATCAACACTACGTTTCGACCGTTTATAAGCGCCGAAGTTAGTCTTTGCTGCTCTATTTCGCGGTCACAAAAATATGGCCGCTCTATTCGATGACCAAGAATGAAGGGATTACGAGGCTTTTCCATAAATCAAATTTTTGCAAATATAACAACTATCCCCCAATTATGCAAATCACATAATGCAAATCGCATAATTAAAAAACTCGGATATACCACAGTAAATTGTGGAGATATCCGAGCCTGGTGATTACAATAAAAAAGTACTAAATAATTTCTACTCTCACAACCTCGTATCGCAGATATCCCGCAATACGATTAATATTCAAAATACGAGTTCTCCGTACCAAAATTTTCATCTGACGGCATCTGTATTCCTATACTACCATCAGCTCTTTCGGTTAAGGTAAATTTGAACACGAAATTAGTACATAGCTTACGCTGAAGCTGTTTCGTTGCGAGTAGGAACTTCTCTCCCTTTCCATTTGTATAAAACATTTCAAGACTTTCTTCCCCGGCAATATACGGAATTTGCATCCTTTTGGTCATTTCATCGCCCGGCTTAACCACCCACGTGGCCCTTTCTGCATCCATATACATATAGTTTCTGAAACACAACGAAAGTTCACCCTCTGTAAAATTATCCGGCTGAAGTGTAATTGACATCATACAAAGCTCAAGCTTTATGGTAATTGTAGTGTTCTCGTCGACAGTAAAGTAGTCTGTGGTGCCCGAATAACGAGGTGTATCACCACGATAGAAAGACTGGACTAAACGATCGGCTGTCGGCTGATAAATATCATCAAGAAGCCAAGGTAATATTGGACCTTGGTCGCCAGACCAACCACCCGCTACGCCACTATAATATACAGGCTCGTTAAGATTATAGGCTTGAAGTCCATAGATATATGAGAATGGCGAACCAAAGGTGCCATCAGGATAATTGTATACTATATCTTTGGCATTTGGATAATAACACATTCTGATTGAATATGACCCGCCTTTTACAAATTTAAATACGATGTTATCGATATTATCGAAAACACCGCTTGAGTATACCACCGTAGTTGGGGCTCCTGCATTCGATTCACTACTAGCTATTTTCCTTGATATTTCAACACCTATCAAATCCCTACTGTTTCCCGAACGAGTTTCGAAAGGGCTTTCTAAAAGCTCAACGTTTGGTGTAATCTTGATAGATACTGTATCACTCTTTTCATCCACCGAAGGAACTTCAATGATAGGCTCGTCGAGGATCGTTGAATTCTTGGAGCAAGAACTCATACTTATAGCCACCATTATAGTAGCTAAAGTCAGCACCAATTTAAAAATTTTCATTTCATTAAGCAGTTGTCTCACCCATTCCCGATTTGACATTTTAAAATATGCAAAAAAAGCGTGGAATGATGTTCTTGTTTATCTTAAAGGAGGCATCGCCAAACGCCTAACACAGAAATAAACAGTCCACTCCCACGCCATACCGGATATCTCGGTCCCGCTGTCGGGAGTGGATATACGACAAGCATGAGCGCTTTTTAACTGCTTCGTCCTTCTGTGTTTGAAATTGGCGATTTCCTTTAAAGGATAAAGCATGAAACGCTTCGTAATATGTCTGCGCATTTTACTGCGCACGGCAAAGATACTAAATTTTTTCTTAATTCAACTACCTTCGCGATTTTTTGAAAAATTTTCCAGTAGGCATAGCTACCAGGTCGTCTTTTTGGATAATTCTTCGCACCTTAGACCTTGTCTTAGACACTCTCGCTATGCAAATTCAAAATAAATTTTGATTTGCTATCGCTTATTCGTATCTTTGTAATAGTTATTCAACTTTTGCAAGCGAAAACTTGATGTTTAAAGTCAATACAGCTAAAGTAATGGCGTTTATTCATTTATCCGCGTTGGGTCACGGCATGTCGACTCCACGAGAGAATCATCTGGATGTTTGAATAACCCATACTGCATCCTGAATCATAGACTTTTAAACTTGGCGAGCAAAGCCTAAATGTCATTTGATGAAACACGAAAAAAGTCAGGAATTAAAAGAAAAGATTGCCATTTTGCCCGATACCCCGGGAGTATATATGTACTTCGACAAAGAGGGCACGGTGATTTATGTCGGCAAAGCAAAAAACCTGAAGCGACGTGTTTCGTCATACTTCAACCGCACCCACGATGTACTGCGTACCAACCTGCTTGTGCGCAACATCGCCGATATGAAGTATATCGTCGTGCCAACCGAGCAGGACGCCCTCAACCTCGAGAACTCAATGATTAAGGAGTACAAGCCTCGGTATAATGTGCTCCTTAAAGACGATAAATCATACCCCTGGATAGTCGTTACCAACGAACTTTATCCCCGAGTATACCTCACTCGTCAGCACATTCGCGATGGCTCGAAATATTACGGTCCTTACACCAACACCGCCGTTGTCCGAACAGTGCTCGACCTTGTTTCCGAACTCTACCCTATTCGCACTTGCCGCACCCCTATCACACCCGACTACCTTGCCCGAGGCAAAGGCCGCCTGTGCCTGCAATACCATATAAAAAGATGCAAAGGCTGCTGCACCGGCGAAATAGATGCCAAGACTTACAATGGCTATATCGACAGGATTCGACAGATTCTTCGCGGTGAAACACAGGAGCTTATGACATATCTCCGCGACGAGATGCAACGACTGAGCATGGAACTCCGATTCGAAGAAGCCCAGGAGTTGAAGCAAAGCTACAAGCTGCTCGAAAATTACCGCTCCAAGAGCGTGATTGTGAGCCAGACAATAGGCGACATCGACGTATTCGGTTTCGACGACGACGGCAGCAACGACGTGTATGTCAACTACATGCACGTGCGACGCGGCGCTGTCGTTCGCAGCGTGACACTGAGATATAAACGTAGCCTCGAAGAATCCAAAGCACAGATTCTCGGCTATGCCATGGAAGAAATACGCCAAAGCCTTGGCGTAGAATACGATGAAATCATCGTTGCCGAAGCCCCGGAAATCGAAATGACCGGCATCACGTTCACCATTCCGCGACGCGGCGACAAGGCCAAGTTGCTCGAGGTCAGCGAGCGTAATGCCCGACAGAACCGTATCGACGACCTCAAACACATGGAGCGCCACAACCCGGAAGAACGCGTAGACCGACTCATGGAGCGCATGAAGGCCGACTTCCGCCTCAACGAGCTACCCAGGCACATCGAATGTTTCGACAACTCCAACATCCAAGGCACAAACCCGGTGGCATCGTGCGTAGTCTTTCGCAACGGCAGGCCGTCGAAAAAAGACTACCGACACTTCAACATACGCACCGTCGAAGGCCCCGACGACTTCGCCTCGATGAAAGAAGTCCTCACCCGCCGATACACCCGCCTTGTCGAAGAAGGCCAAGGCCTGCCGCAGCTCATCGTGGTCGACGGTGGCAAAGGACAGCTAAGCAGCGCCGTCGAAGCTCTCGACGAAATGGGGCTGCGAGGTCAGATTGCCGCGGTCGGCATTGCTAAGCGACTCGAAGAGATATACTTCCCCGGCGACAGCATTCCGCTCTACATCGACAAGAATTCGGAAACCCTGCGCGTGGTACAGCATCTTCGCGACGAAGCCCACCGATTCGGCATCACACACCACCGCAACCGACGCAGCAAAAGCGCACTCGTCGGAGAGCTCGACGGCATCAAAGGCATTGGGCCAAAAACTGCCGAAGCTCTGCTACAGCATTTCAAGAGCGTAAAAAGAATTCGCGAAGCCTCCGAGGGCGACATCGCCGCCATTATTGGCCCGGCAAAAGCCCGCATCGTAAAGTCGAGCCTAAGCGCAACGGGTAATGCGTAATGAAGAATGTAGAATGCATAATGGATAATGCCGAATGCTAAATCAAAATTAATCTTTTGTTTGCCAATCTTGATTTTTATTCCTATTTTTGCCAAACTTTGTCAAAATAGCGAATAACAATAAATGTATACGATCGGGTTAATTCTTAAAGACTTACGCGAAGATAGAGGTATCTCCGTAAACTCTGTGCAGGAGAAATCGGGCATCGACGCCACTCTTTTGAGCAGAATCGAGAATGGCCGGAGACTTCCTACATTGCAGCAGATAAGCCAATTGTCGCAAATTTACAATGTTGACGAGCAACAGCTTATCGTGCAGAGAGAAAGCGACCGCATCGTAAAGTCGATCGAATACCCTGAAATTGCCGAAGAAACCCTTCAGGCCGCAGAAGCTAAAGTTCGCTACGGCGAACAATACATGTCTTTGTTTCAAGAAATTATATACCCCAGCACGATTAAGCTCGAAAGCCGCCGCTACATCGGCAGCAAAGCCAAACTTACCGACTGGATTTTGACAACCATTTTAAGCGAGACCGAAGATGTAAAATCTTTTTGCGATATTTTCGCCGGTACGGGTACGGTGTCTAACAAAGCCGTTAGATTATTCGACAAAGTGATAATGAACGACTTCCTATTCTCCAACAATGTGATATATAAGGCTTTTTTCGCACCCGGAGAATGGAGCCAGTCGAAATTATACGACATCATATACTCGTACAACCGCCTCGACCCGCGCGATTTAGACGACAATTATTTCTCTATCAACTTCGGCGGCAAATTCTACGAATACGGTCTTTCAAAACTGATAGGCTATATCCGACAAGACATCGAAGACCTCAAGCCCACCCTGACAGAGAAAGAGTACAATATACTCCTCGCTTCGCTGATATACAATATCGACAAGCTTGCCAACACCGTAGGGCACTTCGATGCATATATCAAAAAACCGATAAAGGAACGCCCATTCCGAATGAGGCTGATCGATGCCAAGTCAATACCTAATGTAGAGATATACCGGGGCGACGCCAACGAACTCGCCCGCGCCATAGATGTAGATGTAGTATACATCGACCCGCCCTACAATTCGCGACAATACTGCCGATTCTACCACCTATACGAAACACTCGTAAAGTGGGACATGCCGCAGCTTTTCGGCACCGCTCTAAAACCGGCGCCCGAGAATATGAGCCGCTACTGCACAAACCGAGCGGCAGAATCGTTTATGGACCTCGTGGCAAATATAAATGCGCGATACCTTGTCGTTTCTTACAACAACACCTACAACTCCAAAAGCAAGTCGTCGGAAAACAAAATCAAACTCGAAGACATCAAGCGCATTCTCGAAATGTGCGGCGAAACACGTGTTTACGAGCATAGCCACTCTGCTTTCAACACCGGCAAGACCGAGTTTAAAGACCACAAAGAATTACTATTTATTACCAAAGTAGATGAAACAAAAAAACGTGAATCGTTCGCCACTATTCTACGTAGGTGAGAATGTGGCTGACGATACAGTTTTAACTGTCCGGTAATTACCATGTCAACAGAGTTAGTGACGCTCAGTGCATATTCATCGCGCCATCTCTTTTCAGCGACACCATAGACCAAATCGACTGGGTAAACGACACCAAAAACCTGACAATACGAGCCTACAAGATAGCCGATTTCATCAACTATCTCGCATCTGCAAAGAAACTGTACAAGTAAATATTACCAGCCGCCCGAAGCGCCGCCGCCTCCGGTCATACCACCGCCAAAGCCGCCTCCGCCGCCGTGACCGCCACGACCACCGCCACTAATTATGATAGGGGCAACAAGCGTAGGGATGACATAGTATACAGAGTTGACATGACCGCAATTGAGACAAGTGTACTCCTTGACGCCCTGGCCTTTACGAGCCGTTGTGGCCGGATATAGTATTCGGTCGCGAGTGAGTCGGCAGGCTCGCGAATGGCAAAGCTCGCAAACGCGGTAACCCGAATTTGCCTTTACATACGGCTCGATATCGGTCTCGCCGCATTTAGGACACAGCCACACATCATAATCCACCGAGCCTATACGCTCCTCAGTGTCCTGGGCCTGGTTTAGATAATCATTGTCGTGAACTTCGTCAACCTTGTTCATCTTTGTTCCGCAACGAGGGCATTTGCGTGCGCTGTTGCGGTAGCGCTGCATGGCAAGAAGCAGCGGCACCGACGCCACAGCCGGTACGCCAAGGCCAAAGAAAGTCATCGCAAGATACACCGGTTTCAGACCATTGAGCGCCAGATATTTGTCGTGGCGCGACTTGCTGCGGTTGTTGTACATTGTCAGCAGCAGCAAACCAAGCATTATCAATGCAATAACTACAGCTATACCGAAATACATGCCGAAAAACGAGCCGAGGTCAATCTCCTCGCGACGCGAGGCAAAATCCGCATCTTGCTCACGCGACAAGATTTCGGCGGCTGCATCGGGGTCGGAAAGAATGCCCCTTATGGTTTCTGAGGCATCCACAATACCCTTGCCGTAATCACCTTTGCGGAATGCAGGGAACATCTGGTTGCGCAAAATGCCCGCGCAAACAACATCAGGCAGCACGCCTTCGAGGCCGTAGCCAGGCCTTATAGCTGCTCTACGGAGGTCTTTTGCCACGAGTATCAGCAGACCGTTGTCAACATCGCTTTTGCCAAGCCCCCACTTTGTAAACAATTCTGTCGCAAAACTGTCTATATCGCCGCCTTCGATATCATCGACCACCACAACAACAGCCTCGGCACTCGTAGAGCGGCGTATATCGCGCATAATGGCATCGGCCTGAGCCAAAGCCTCTGGCGAAAGTATATTATCAGGATCGGATACAAAACGCGTACTGTCGGCCAGATGTACATTCGGTATCCGGTCGACAGTATATGTTGCTGCAAACGCTGCCAGCGTGAGCAGTATGAGATTAAGTACTACAAATATACGTTTCATTTCTTACGTCGGAACAGTGGCGCTGCCATTCTGAATAGGCGGAAAGCTAAAAATGCATATTCGGCAACCGAGAAAGCCCCGGCGACACGCGACAGCAGCGACGAACGACCGCCTACGAGAGGCATCTTCTGCTTGTAGGAGCTGATTTCGGCGCTGAGTTTGAACTTTTGTATTTCCATTCGCGCCTGCACAAGTGCTCGACGCATACGTATCTGGTCGAGAGTAAGTCCCGACCATTGTACGTCCTCTTCCTTAGGATACGGGGGTAGATTGATCATGGTTACTTTCGGTTGTTGCGGGAGGGTCAAGTAATATGGTACTGAGGAATCTTGCAATCGGATTGACAATCAAAGCTTTGCGACATGCCACAAGCACAATCAGCAAGATGATGTAGAATCCTGCCACTATGATAAATGACCAAAGCGGGCTCAGCGACGCAGCGAGCGCAATGCCGATAGCAATCGACACAAAAACCATTACCACAGTCAATATTATAGTCAGCAGCGAGGCAAGCGCTATGGCCGACAACAGCCGCGTGAGCTTCTCGGTCACATTCAAGCGGGCATCCTCGATCAGGAGCTTTACATACTTGCTCACTATCCGGCTGATGCCCGAAAAGCCGGTTGGGGTCTCAGTAGGTTCCATAATGTGAATAGCGGTTATGGTTCGAAGTATATAGCGAAACTCCAAACCCCGGATTACATATTCTACCTCAAGGCGTTATGACCAATCCTGCCACAACCGCCCGAGGATATTCTTTTGATTCCCGGTATAAACCGGGATACTCCGGCTCTTGCCGGAGTATCTTGTTATTTCTTAGCTTCCTCTACCTCCGAGGCAATCATCTCTACCAGTTCGTCAACATCTTCAACTGCGATGATACCTTTCTTTTGGAGGATGAGTTTGATGCGCTCGCGCAGTTCCTCTCCGGTGGTGGGGGTAAGCAGGGCGGTAACGGCTGCGCCGACAGCTGCGCCGAGCACAAATGTCATTAATCCTTTCATAGTAGTGTGTTGTATGCTTTAGGGTTATGCCTATAGGGTTCTCGATCGAGGAAAACAGCCCGCTTGCATACGATGTCTATCTTCCGCGGCCTCAAACCCTTACCAGGCAGTTTGGCAAGTCACAACTTGCTATACTTAATAGATTTATTTTACTTCTTTGATCTCTTCAGCGATCTGGTCGGCCAAGCTCTCGAGGTCTCCCTCTTTGATGCCGGGCACATGGCTGCGGATATATGAGCGAATTGCGGCACGTGTGTCGCTACCTTTCTGGGGGGCAAGAAGCAGGGCGGTTGCTGCGCCTACGAGGGCGCCACCGATTGCGGCGATGATAACGGGTAATCCTTTCATTGTTGTTATATTTTTGGTTTGTTAGTAGTTTTCTTTCTTAAAACATACAAAGGTAACAAAAAGTTTCGGACTCCGGCAAACAAATTTGCCGTTATCGTGGATTTTCCTTATTTTTGCAATTGATATGACTCATACAGACACCGACATAGGGCTGCGTCAGGCGCAGGCTGTCGTAGACCGCTGGATCACTTCGGTCGGGGTACGATATTTCTCGCCGTTGACAAACATGGCAATCCTTGCCGAAGAAACCGGCGAGGTTGCGCGTGTTATTGCTCGTACCGACGGAGAGCAATCGCCTAAAGAGGGCGAAAAGCTCGACTTGGCCGACGAACTCGCCGACCTGCTGTGGGTTACAATGGCGATTGCAAACCAGCACGGAATAGACCTCGCGGATGCTTTTGCCAACAATATCAATAAGAAAAACGTTAGAGACTTCGAGAGGCATCTCCTCAACCCGAAACTCAAACATAACTAACTAAACATCTTACAACTATGGCAGACACACCATTCGAAGACAAATACACCCAGGTTATCAGCGCCAGCAAAGTAGGCGAAGACGATGCTGCAGTTGACACAGCCGTAAAAAAAATACTCGACGAGCATTTCGACGAGAACAATAATAAGGAGGTATACAAATTCCTGTTCAACACTATCGACCTCACCACCCTCAAAGCAACCGATACCCCCAGCTCTGTGGCCCGCTTCACCGAGGCGGTCAACGACTTCGAGGAGCAGTTCCCCTCGCTGCCAAATGTTGCAGCAATATGCGTATACCCCAACTTCGCATCTGTAGTTCGCACCGTGCTCGAGGTTACAGGCGTGCGTATCGCATGCGTTTCGGGAGCATTCCCCTCGTGCCAGTCGTTCCAAGAAGTCAAGATTGCCGAGACAGCGCTCGCTGTGGCTAACGGTGCCGACGAAATCGACATCGTGCTCAATGTAGGCGACTTCCTCGACGCTGACTACGAAAGTGTATGCGACGAAATCGAAGAGCAGAAAGAAGTCACTCGCGACGGCCGACTCAAAGTCATCCTCGAAACAGGAGCTCTCAAGACCGCTCGCAATATCAAGAAAGCATCAATACTGAGCCTCTACAGCGGTGCCGACTTCCTTAAGACTTCGACCGGCAAGGAATTCCCCGGTGCAAGCCTCGAGGCAGCATACACTATGATGCTATGTATCAAGGAATACTACGAAAAGACCGGCCGAATGGTTGGTTTCAAGGCTGCCGGAGGTGTTTCTACCGCCGAAGATGCTGTTAAATACTACACCCTTGCTAAAGAAATCCTTGGCGAGCAGTGGCTCAACAACGATTACTTCCGCCTCGGGGCATCACGCCTGGCAAACAACCTGCTATCGGCTATCGTAGGTTACGAAGTAAACCACTTTTAATTAATACGATGCCGTAGGGGACAGTCCCCTACGGCATCGATTTAAATATTATAAAACCACACCTCACTCCAATTTTTTATCGCAGCAATGAAAGTATGGATTTATCTCGACGGGCGTCAGCAAGGGCCTTTCGAAATGGAAGACCTGGTTTCGAAAGCCGGTTTTGACCAAAACACCCGCGTATGGTTCGAAGGACTCCCCAAATGGTATCCTGCAGGAAGCCTTGAGCAACTCGCCCCTCTGTTCGACGGAACTATCAAACCTACCGACAGCGAGAATGCTCCACAAGCCGTAGAGGAAAATACCGAAGAACGCCACAGCGAGACCGATACCGACGATCAGACCGCACAGACCGTGCAAGAGGCCAACGAGCAGGAAGAACCTTCCCTCCAACAAAGTGAATACCCGGCCCAAGACAATCAGCCCAGGTGGGCGCCCGGACGGGTATATCGCCCCGCACAGCAACTTGCCGAGCCTTGTCCGCCCTCATATCTGGGTTGGTCGATATTCCTTATGATTTGCTGCTGCTCTCCCCTGAGCCTCGGCGCACTTGTTGCTTCAATCCTCGTTTCAAGTTACTATAGCTCAGGCAATCTCGACAAATCGAAGAAGGCTTCGGAATGGGCCGCATGGCTTATTATGCTATCATTCGCCCTCGGCATGATACCTTCGATGTTTGTCAGCGCCTTAATGGGCTGATGAAGGCTCCCGGTGCACACCACCGCTTGGCAACGATAGCGGCAGCTGCGGCCGTTATCGCCATTATAGTAGCGGGCATATGGTATTACTACACCACTGACCCCTCTACCGGTGGACTGAAATGCACATTCAAACTCCTTACCGGCTACGACTGCCCCGGTTGCGGAAGCCAGAGGGCTCTCCACGCATTGCTCCATGGCGAATTTGCCAAAGCCTGGAACTTCAACCCCATGGTGTTTTTCGCCGTGCCTTTGGCTTTATATTACCTTATCGTCGAGGCCGGTCGCAAGCGCTGGCCAAGGCTGCATGCCGCATCGATAAGGCCGCTTATTATTGTTGCGATATTTATAGGTATCGTGGCTTATTGGATAATACGCAATCTGTAACAACGCTCTAACTTTTAAACCACGGACGGCAGCCAACATCAGTAAATGCCGGACGACTACGATATTATGGAAGAGAAAAAATTGTTTTTGCTCGATGCCTATGCACTGATATACAGGGCATACTATGCCCTGCTGCGATCTCCGAGAGTAAACTCGGCAGGCTTCAACACTTCGGCGATTTTCGGATTTGTGAATACTCTCGACGATTTGCTCAAAAAAGAGAATCCCGGCTATATCGCCGTGTGCTTCGACCCTGCTCACGGGCATACCTTCCGCCACGAAAAATATCCCGAATACAAGGCCGGGCGCGACAAGCAACCCGAAGACATTACCCTGGCAATTCCATATATCAAATCAATTCTTAAAGCATACCGTATACCGGTAGTGGAAATCGACGGCTACGAGGCCGACGACGTTATAGGCACTCTTTCGAGAAAAGCCGACAACGAGGGTTTCACAACCTACATGATGACTCCCGACAAAGACTACGGGCAGTTGGTATCAGACTCCGTGTTTATGTACCGCCCCGCAATAAAAGGCCAGGGATTCGAAATTCGCGGGCCGCAACAGGTTTGCGAGCGCTACGGTATCTCATCCCCTCGACAGGTAATCGACCTGCTTGCCCTCGAGGGCGACACGTCCGACAATGTGCCCGGATGCCCCGGCGTAGGCGAAAAGACCGCGGCAAAACTGATTGCCGAATTCGGGTCGGTAGAAAACCTGCTCGAGAACACCGACAAACTCAAGGGTGCGTTGCAAAAGAAAATTATTGAAAACGCCGATATGATACGCATGTCGAAAGACCTTGTAACTATCATCACCGACGTTCCAACCGACATCACACCGGAGTCGCTACGCCGTTGCGAGCCCGATACCAACGCTCTGATTGCCATTTACAAAGAGCTTGAATTCAAATCATTCATAGCCAAACTCACCCCACAGCCCGAGCCCAAGGTGAGCGAGGGCGGATTATTCGACCTCATCGAGGACGAAGCCACTGAAAGCCCGGCACAAACCGTAGCCAAATCGCCGACTTTCGATGCCCGCGAAATCACCGACCCCACAGAACTGAGCTCATTCCTCGAGGCTGCAATCCTCGCCGGAGAAGTCGGCATATCTATCAACAGCGTAGGCAACGAAGCCATGACTGCAACTGCCTACGGCATGGCTTTCGCATACTTTGTCAACGGAGCTGACACGGTTCAGACAGCTTATGTCGATTTTGCCACCGTACCAATGGCCGCAGAGTTGATAGAGCCGTTGCTGACATCGTCGGCTGTCACCATATGCGGAGCAGACATCAAGCGCGATATGCTCATTTTAAAACGGCTCGGAATGCCGTTCGGCGGCGCAGACTGGTTCGACACAGCCGTTGCTCACTATCTATGCCAGCCCGAGCAAAAGCACGATCTTGCGACCTTGGCAATGAATTATCTCGGCACCAGGACATACGACTACGACAAACCCGGCGACCGCTCGTCGGCCCCGCTCGACCCGGTAGGAGCAATGTGCCAGACCGCGACACTATGCCTGCAGCTCAAACCTCTGCTTATCAAGGATGTAGACGAACGCGGACAAATGTCTTTGCTCGAAAATGTAGAGATGCCTCTCGTGGCCGTGCTTGCCGATATGGAATGGCAAGGCGCTCGAATCGACGTGGCCGAATTGAACAAACTCTCGCAACAGCTAACAGCTCGACTGCAAAAGCTTGAAAACCAAGCCTACGAACTTGCCGGACGCAAGTTTAATGTCAGCTCACCCTCGCAGGTAGGACAAATTCTCTTCGATGAAATGCAGATCGACCCCAAGGCCCGCAAAACCAAAGGCGGAGCTTGGTCTACTGCAGAAGATGTTCTCGAGAAATACGCGCCTTCGGTGCCTTTGGTGCAGATTATTCTCGATATCAGGGGGCTTAAGAAACTCCTTGCCACATATATCGATGCACTACCCAAGCTCATCAACCCTGCTACAGGCAAGCTGCATACAACTTATAATCAGACCGTAACTGCCACCGGCCGCCTATCATCAACCAACCCCAACCTGCAGAATATACCAATCCGCAGCGCCGACGGCCGCGACATTCGCCGCGCTTTCATCGCCGACCCCGGATGCCTGTTGCTCAGCGCCGACTACTCGCAAATCGAGCTGCGACTCATGGCCGACCTCAGCGGCGACAGCGGTATGATCGAGGCCTTTATATCGGGTGCCGACATCCACAGGGCTACGGCTGCCAAGATTTATCACGAAAATATCGACGACGTTACCGACACCCAGCGCAGAAACGCCAAGACCGCCAATTTCGGCATCATATACGGCATTTCGGCATTCGGTCTCAGCGAACGCCTCGGCATACCCCGAAGCGAGGCTAAAGAACTTATCGAGGGCTACCTCGCCACCTATCCGCGCGTGGCCGAATACATGCAGGAATCTATCGAAAGAGCTCGTAAAGACGGATTTGTAACAACCATAATGGGACGTCGCAGATACCTGCCCGACATCAATTCGCGCAGCAACACCGTGCGTTCATATGCCGAACGAAACGCTATCAACGCCCCCTTGCAAGGGTCGGCTGCAGATATTATAAAGGTAGCAATGGTGAGAATCGACAGCGAGATTCGGAAACTCAACCTCAAATCGAGGATGATACTCCAGGTACACGACGAATTGATATTCAATGTCGTAGAGGGCGAGTTAGCACAGATGCAGACGCTCGTAGTAAAATGTATGGAAGATGCCTACCATGGCCGCGTACCACTCACCGCCGCCGCCGGCACCGCCACCAACTGGCTCGACGCCCACTGACCCCCACCGTTTTACCGGCTAAACTTTATTTGTCGCATACAACATTTTATCGTAACTTTGTAGCACACCATACCATTACTTATGATTGTAAGTTTTAAATTCAAAAACTATCGTTCATACCGCGACGAGGCAGAATTTTCCCTGCTGGCACAGCCGTCAGAATATAGCCAAGGCGCTGTCACTACTATAAAGTTACACGACGGCAGCTCTCTACGCCTGCTTAATTCGGCTGCTATATTTGGCGCTAATGCATCAGGCAAAAGCAGTGTCATTTATGCCTTAAGTGCATTGTCCGATATGGTCAGGGAGTCCCTATCTTACAATCAGGCCCACAATATACCATTGCGTATCCCCTATGGTTTAGACAACAAAGGGCATGAGCTATCGACCGATGCGTCTATTGATTTCATCGTCAATGACAAACGATACGAATATTCGCTCTCAATTGACAACAGAGGTATTATCAACGAAGAATTGTCTTTGTTCAACAACAATCAATTCGACCTTGTATTTCAGAAATACTTAATCAAAGACGGTGAATTTGGGCTTAAATTAGGCCCGGGGTGGCTATCTTCCACTATCGAAATCAACGATTTGATGCTTCTCAACAATCAGCTGATTTTATCGTGGATGGCTACCAAAGAAGCTAATGGGCTGCAGGATGTTTCTCTCTATCTGGCAAACCTGATGATTCAGACACCCGAAAACATGCTGTATGGCGGGGCGCAGTTGAGCAAGATAGCCGAGGAATTTTTCGACGGATGTAAGTCCCCGCTTTACCGACGATTCACCAAACTGATGCAGATTGCCGACCTTGGTATTTCCGACGCCCTTTTCCGCCGCCACGACGACAGCGACTTCAGCTTCCCCTCATCGGTTCCGCCCGAAACTCAAAAATCTTTTATAGAGGAAAATCGCTGGGAATTCAACCTTATCCATAAAATGGACAACAACAAAGACCGGTGTCTATTACCGCTTTCACTTGAATCGGAAGGCACCAAAGCCTTGTTCAAGATTGCCCCATATATATTGTATGCATTGGATAACGGTAAATTCCTTGCTTACGATGAAATAAGCACGGCAATACACCCTTCGCTTTTCAGGTTTTTAGTAAACCTATTTCACAATCCAAAATCCAATCCAAAAGGGGCGCAGCTGGTATTTACTACTCACGATGCATCGGTTGCCGACCACAACACTATGCGTGCCGACCAGATTTGGTTTGCCGAAAAGACCAACGGCAACTCCGAACTTTTTTCCGCACAGGATTTCGAAGATGTTTCTATCAACGTTCCCTTCGAAAAATGGTATCGTTCGGGGCGTTTCGGTGCCCTGCCGAAATTCGGTTCTATTGATTATATCTTTGACTAAATGGCAAGGAAAAGTAGAACCACAAACAGCAACAGCATAGTTATTGTTTGTGAGGGCACAGAAACCGAAGTAAGGTATCTGACGGATCTCAAGGATTTTGTTGTTCAGAATTTTCCCGACAGGTTTTCCGACATAAGGATTGTGCCTACTGCTCAGGAACTTGTTGTGTGCACGACACGAAATAAGAATAAGAAATTGAAGGATGCTTGGCCTTGGGCTTATTATGTTCAAGATGAATACGACCAAGTAGAATTCGATAAATATAGGCCACAACCTACACGCTATGTACGCGAAGCTGAGTTATTTATCCTAAATGACGGATATAACGAAGCTTGGGCGGTATACGATCACGACAATTTTACAGACCACCAATTTGCAAAAGAACATGCCAATCAAGTTAATGTGAATATCGCTTTTTCCTCAATTAGCTTCGAGGAGTGGATTCTGTTACACTTTGAGCGCAATGAAAAGGCTTTCTGCAAATCGGTATGCAAACAGAAAAAGCAAGACATAATGTGCGGAACAGGTGCGCATGACGATGATTGTCATGGCGAAGTCTGTGTCGGTGGCCATATTAGAGAGCAGAAGCACATTCCTCTGTATGGGAAAAACATGGACGGGCTATTCGCTCATTTATTCGACAAACACAATCTTGCCATTGCAAATGCCGCCTGGACAAGAGGTCTGCACGATAATCCTGATTCTTTCTGGGAATACAATCCTCTGACAACAGTCGACAGACTTATTGCCCGCCTTTTAGATTATAATCAGGAATATTCTTGGATTCGCGATACCGATAACTTCGCTCTTGACCGTACGACTCTAAAACTCGAGGAGCAAGAGATAAGCAATACCGGTGACAACCCTATTGCCTTCCGCTACAGAACTTATAATGACCTTATGACCTTTATAAGTGAGTGTAACACTGGCATTATAGAGCCGGGCACGACTATGCGCTTGGATATCCCTGCCAATGCGAAATACATTGGCTTCATCAGCAATAGGGATATCAAATTGACGGCAATCAGCTAAGCGTAGTCTGAAAAAACTCGCAGACTACGCTATTGTGGTTTCCCCACGATGCTTGTGGAGATATTACTCCTCGAATTCCTCTTTGCGGTAGTTATAGCCCTCGGCATCGTAGGTCTTGCGAAGGCGCGACAGGCGTTGCTTGAAGGCCTTGAAATCCTTGGGCGACGAGGTCCATTGCAGTTCTGCAAGTGCGCCGAAGCGTGGTAAAGTCATATACTGGGCGTGACGGAACGAGGGGATATACTCGCACCAGGTATTACCCTGAACACCAAGAATATGCTCGGCCTGTTCGGGAGTAAATTCTTCCGGTATAGGTTCGTAGCTATATACCTGCTCGAGCAGCAGAGGCTTCGCATAGTATGCGCCCGGCTCACCTTCGTCGTAGCTTTGTTTATAGTCGAAGTAAAGATACTTTGCCGGGGTCATTATAGCATCGTGACCGGCCTTTGCAGCCTTGATGCCGCCCTCAACACCGCGCCACGACATAATAACGGTCGATGTGTCGCATCCGCCTTCGAGTATTTCGTCCCAGCCGATAGCCTTGCGGCCCTTGGTGGCAAGATAGTCGGCCACATGTTTCATCACATGGCTCTGCAGCTTCTGCTCCGCGCTGCTGTGACGGTCGCTCTTGAGACCGAGAGCACGGATTTTAGCCTGACACTTAGCACATTCTTTCCACCTTGCCTTAGGACATTCGTCACCACCGATGTGTATATATTCCGACGGAAACAGGTCGGTGAGTTCATCCATTACCTTGTCGAGGAAAACATACATGCTGTCGTTTCCTGCGCAAAGGACATCCTGACTCACACCCCAGCGTCGCCACACCTCGTATGGGCCTCCGGTACATCCGAGTTCGGGATATGCCGCAAGCGCCGCCTGCATATGGCCGGGAAGGTCGATTTCGGGGATAATGGTGATATGGCGGTCGGCGGCATAGGCGATAATATCGCTCACTTCGGCCTGAGTATAATAGCCGTCGACAGGTATGCTGTCGTAGTCGGCTGTGTTCCAACCTATAACCGTATTTGGGCGTTTGGCTCCGACTTCGGTCAGACGAGGCAGACTCTTGATTTCGAGTCGCCAGCCCTGGTCGTCGGTGATATGCCAGTGGAAGCGGTTCATATTGTGCATCGCCATCATGTCGATAAAAATCTTCACCGAATCGGGAGAGAAATAGTGTCGCGAAGTATCGAAATGCGCCCCTCGGTATGCAAACAGCGGGGCATCGCTTACCGTGCCCGCAGGGTAAAGCACATCGTAATCCCCCGCCCCGGGCACAGCCTTACGAAGTGTCTGAAGACCATAGAATGTACCCGAATCGCTTGCGCCGTTCACCACTATACTGTCGGTCGCTACCGTCAGCGTATACGCATCGGCATTCTCTCCGCCAAGTGTCGAGCACAGGCGGATATAATTCTTATCGGGAGCCTCGTCGCTAATCTGAGGGGTAAACCCGGTGAGGGTTTCGACATATTCCGCAAACAGCCTTGCATTGACCAATTGCTCGCTATCGGCAACGATGCGGGTCTTGGGGTTGAGTCTGAAAGGCTCAGCATCTGCTCTAAGGCTTATTTCCCCGGGCAGGGGCACTACTTCGTAATCGGCCTCAACAGCCGGGCGCGGGGTGCAAGCCATGGCACAAGTGGCCAAAATGGCGACATAGGCTAACTCTTTTTTCATGGTCTAAGGTTTTGAATCATCGCAAAGTTACAAAAAACGACAGATTATTCATCGTTTGCCTTAAAAAATCATTACTTTTGCACATATTAAACCGATACAGCAGCTATTAAGGCTGAGTAACTTCCGAAGATTTATCTTGCTAATAACTTTTCCCATTTTCAAGTGTTGTAATTGTACAGTGGTGTCCGCACCACAAATTTTCAACAACATTGAAAAGAAACTGAGTTTCTAATTGGCAAATTTTTCGTAACTTTGCCATGATTTTACGTCTAAGTCTATGATCGAACGAATAGTTATTATCGACAATGTCGATCCGCTGTGTTTCTATGGCGTTAACAACGCCAATATGCAGCTGATTAAGAATCTGTATCCCAAGTTGCGAATTTCAGCCCGCGGCTCGGTGATACGTGTAATCGGCGAAGAGCGCGAGACATCTGACTTCGAGGCTAAAATCAAGGAACTGAGCGCGTATGCCGAGCATTACAACACCCTTACAGAAGAGGCAATCCTCGATATCGTTAAGGGCGAGGCCCCCAAGGAGCTAAAACGCGACGGCGTGATTATTTACGGCATCAACGGCAAGCCTATCAGCGCACGAAATGCCAATCAGCAGCTCATGGTCGACAGTTTTGCAAAAAACGACCTCACCTTTGCACTCGGCCCCGCCGGTACGGGCAAAACATACATCGCCATAGCCCTGGCAGTGCGAGCCCTCAAGAACCGCGAGGTGCGCAAAATCATCCTCTCGCGCCCTGCCGTGGAGGCCGGTGAGAAACTCGGCTTCCTGCCCGGCGATATGAAAGACAAAATCGACCCGTACCTGCAGCCGCTCTACGATGCCCTCGAGGATATGATACCCTCGCTCAAGCTCAAGGAGTATATGGAGAGCAACGTGATACAGATCGCGCCGCTTGCATTTATGCGTGGCCGTACGCTCAACGATGCCGTGATAGTGCTCGACGAGGCGCAGAACACCACCGTGCACCAGATCAAAATGTTCCTCACCCGCCTGGGCATGAACGCCAAGATGATAATCACCGGCGACGTGACCCAGATCGACCTGCCCCGGTCGGTACAGTCGGGCCTTGTGCATGCCCTCAGGGTGCTCGACGGCGTACCCGGCATTGGACGCGTGGAGTATGCAAAGAAAGACATCGTGCGCCACTCGCTGGTGCAGCGCATAGTCGAGGCCTACGAGCGCCACGATGCCATGGCCAAAGACAACGCCGAAATCAACGAAACGAAAGATAATTAACACACATATTATAACCCATTCATTATCATAATCATGGCCCTTACAAGCACTGACTTCCATTTTCCGAATCAAGACGCACCCGTATACCACGGCAAGGTGCGCGATGTATATTCTATCGCCGGCGACCTGCTGGTGATGGTCGCAACCGACCGTATCTCGGCTTTCGATGTTGTGCTACCCAAGGGTATTCCCTATAAAGGCCAGGTGCTCAACCAGATCGCCAACTACTTCCTCGATGCCACCTCGGCCGAGATTCCCAACTGGAAGCTCGCCGAAGTCGACCCCATGGTCACCGCCGGTGTACGCGCCGAGGGTTTCCGCGTAGAGATGATTATCCGCGGCTACCTCGCAGGTAGCGCATGGCGCGAATACGCAGCCGGTGCCCGCGAGCTCTGCGGTGTGAAACTGCCCGAAGGTCTGCGCGAGAACGAGCGCCTGCCCGAGCCTATCATCACCCCCACCACCAAGGCTGATGCCGGTCACGACGAGAATATCTCGCGCGAAGAAATCATCGCCCAGGGTCTCGTGAGCGAAGAAGACTACAAGGCTATGGAGGAATATACCCGCCGCCTATTCGCTATCGGCACTAAAATGGCCAACGACAAGGGCCTTATCCTTGTCGACACCAAATATGAGTTCGGCAAGCACAACGGCAAGGTAATCCTCATCGACGAGGTTCACACCCCCGACTCGTCGCGCTACTTCTACGCCGACACCTATCAGGAGCTTTTCGAGGCAGGCAAACCCCAGCGCCAGCTCTCTAAGGAGTTTGTGCGCCAATGGCTTATGGAAAACGGCTTTATGGGCCGTCCCGGCGAGGTCGTTCCCGAAATGACTCCCGAGGTATGCCGCAGCATCTCGGACCGCTACATCGAGCTGTTCGAGCACCTTACAGGCGAGAAATTTGTTCCTGCCGACGAGACCGATGCCGAAAAACGCATCGAGGCCGGCGTGCTCGAATTCCTCAACAATCGTAAATAATTCTGATACAGCACGGAGTCTGAGGCAGAGACTATCCGCCTCAGACTCTGCGCTATATATCTCTAAATCACAAGACTGTCTTGAACGTAGAACGTGTCAACCCCTACGGCGACGACCGAGCCAAAACCGAACAGGTAGAGGCAATGTTCGATGTAATTGCCCCGGCGTATGATTTTATGAACCGTGCCATGACCTTCGGCCTCGACCGACTGTGGCTCAGGGCGCTTGTCAAAGCCGTGCGCAATAGCGGCGCCCGCGAAATCGTAGATATGGCCACCGGCACGGGCGATGTAGCCCTGGCCTTGGCAAGGCGCATACCGGGAGTGTCGGTAACAGGTCTCGACCTGAGCGAAGGCATGCTCGCCAAGGCCCGCGAGAAGGCTCACGGCGAGGCTGTGACTTTCCGGCAAGCCGACTGTCTGCATACCGGACTGCCCGATGCGAGTGCCGATGCCGTGACTGTGGCCTACGGCGTGCGCAACTATGCCGATATCGCAGCCGGGTATCGCGAAATGGCACGTATACTTAGGCCCGGGGGCATGGTGGCCGTACTCGAGTTGTCGACGCCGGTATCGCCGATTACCCGCCCGCTCTACAAATTGTATACCCGCATGTTGATTCCCATGGTCGGGAGGTTCGTATCGGGCGACAGCAGGGCTTATTCTTACCTTCCCGAGAGTATCGCGGCAGCTCCGCAGCGCGAAAGCATGACAGCCATTATGAATGCTGCCGGCTTCGACAAAGCCTCGTTTAAATCTCTCACTTTTGGCGTATGTACGCTATATATAGCTAAAAAAGCATAAAACATGAAACTGACTTTACGCATCATCGCAGCCGCTGTAATGGTGGCATTGGGTATAGAGGCCTCGGCGCAGGCCCAATATTTCGAAAATGCACGTGTAGCCGGTGAAGGGCAGGCACAGAGCGAGTCGGCGATTGCCGACAGCTTAGCGCGTGCCGCAAGCCGTGCAAGCAAGGCCAGCAAAGCAAGCCGTGCAAGCAAAGCAAGCAAGGCCAGCCGTGCAAGTAAAGCCAGCAAGGCCCACAAAGATAGCATGGTGACAAACCGTGTGCGCTCAATCGAGGAGCTGAACGCATATCTCGATACCCTCGACATGAGCAGGTACGACAATCTGATTTCTACTCGCCAGCTACCGAATACCGTGTTTTTGCCTTCGGTATTCACCGGTTATGAGTACCCCGACACGACTCCGGTTTTTGCCCCTGAGTTGAGCGGCAAGCCATATATGGCATGGATAGAGGAAGAAATGGCAATGCAGCGCAAGATCAAGAACCTCAACTATGCGCTGTATCTCAATAATCCTGAAAACGTTAGCTACAACATAAACCTACTACCTGAAGCACCGAAGGTGTTTCATGCCGTTGTCGACCCTGTAAAGCATACAATCAAGATTGAGGAAATCATCGACAAGGCCGATGCCGTAAACACTATCGACCTCGCCCCGGGCAAGAAGCGCCACTGGATACGCAGTTTTTCGGCTTCACTGCAGTTCTCGCAGGCATATGTGTCGCCCAACTGGTATCAGGGCGGCAACAACAACCTCAATGCCCTCGGACAGCTTTACTACAACGTGAAGCTCAACACCCAGTATCACCCCGACCTGCTCTTCGAAACCACGGCTCAGTATAAGCTCGGCATCAACAGCGCTCCCGACGATTCGATACACAGCTACAATATCACCGACGATATTTTCCAGGTTAACACCACATTCGGTATCCGCGCTCACAAACGCTGGTACTACTCTTTTACCGGCCAGTTCAAGACCCAGCTGCTCAATTCGTACCAGTCGAATACTCGCAACCTGCGGTCGTCGTTCCTCTCACCGGGCGAGCTGACAGCCGGTATCGGTATGACCTACAACTACGCCAACGCCAAGAAGACCTTTACATTCGACGCGTCACTGGCACCGGTTTCATATGCCTTGCGCACCTGCATCAGCAACCGCATCGACCCGACGAAGTATAATATTGAAGCGGGCCGCAAGACCTCGCACCATTTCGGTTCGACAGCCGAGTTCAAAATCTTCTGGCGCCTTAGCTATAACATCACTTTCGCCTCGCGAATCTTCGCCTTTACCGACTATGAGACCGCGCAGGCCGATTGGGAGAACACTCTGGCATTTGAAATCAATCAATTCCTGACCACGCAGATCTACTGCCACGCCCGCTACGACTCGAGCACGCCGCGATGCGACGACCCGTCGTGGAAGAAACTACAGATCAAGGAAATTCTGTCGGTAGGTTTTGCATATAAATTCAGTACTATCTGATGACGAGGCTTTTATCCGCAGTGCTGCTTATGCTCCTTGCCCTTGTGGCAAAGGGTGAGCCGCTGTGGATAAAGCTCGATACCATTATCTCCGGGCAAGGCACTCCCGAAGGGGTGTGGCGACTGCCCTCGGGCACGATTTTTGAAATCAAGGCCCGTGGCGGACAGCCGGGAATCTACGACCTCACCCTGCTGCACAGCAATGACTTGTCGGTGGAAGCCGGTACGGGCTTCGGCACGATGACTGCCGGGGCCGACAGGCGCACTTTCGATGCCTCGCTGCTCTCCGACCCCAAGGCTCGAGGCTCGGCAGGCAAAGGTCGGCGTCGCGATTTTGTGATTACTTTCAACGATGACTTCACTCATCTGTCGCTACGGCATTACCGCAAAGGGATATCGATCAACTTTGTGCGGTTGGTGCCGTATCTTTTTCGTGTAGGTATCGAGCGCAACGATGAGCGGCCGCATGGCATTGTGGGCGCATGGCGATGCGACGGCACATCGATAGATTATCCTATAAAACTATGAAAACAAAACTCTTTACCCTCATTTGCGGCATCCTGACCCTGGCCACGACCGCCCAAAACACTACCCGCCGCGGGCTCAAGCCTGCCGCGGAGCCAAGTGCCATGGCTGCGGACAAAAAAGCGGCATTAACCGATACCGTAGTATCGCCCAAGGCGCATACAATCGATATCAATGGCTACGACAAGCCGCTGCGTTCGCGCCGTGAAACATTCTTTGCCACCAACAACAGCAAGCGCACCACCGAGGCTATCGCAGTGACTATCACCTACTTCGACAAATCGCACCGCCAGCTCCACGAGCGCAAGGCATCGCTGCCGCTGGTGATACCGGCAGGTGAAACCCGTCAGGCTTCGCTCAAGTCGTGGGACCCGCAGCTGTCGTTTTACTATATCCGGTCATCGGTACCGTCAAGGGCCGAGCAGGCTACGCCATATGAGGTAAAAATAACTGTCGACACTATATTTTTTGCACGATGAGAATAGTAGTACAACGAGTAAGCGAGGCTTCGGTGACAATCGACAATCAGCTTGTGAGCAGTATCGGCAAAGGCATGATGATACTGGTAGGTGTGGAGAATGGCGATACCGACGAAGATTGCCTGTGGCTTGCCTCCAAGGCTGCCAATCTGCGTATTTTCGACGACGAGGCAGGGGTGATGAACCGCTCGGTAGTTGATGTGGGCGGCGAGGTAATGGCTGTGAGCCAGTTTACTCTCACGGCATCGACGCGCAAGGGCAACAGGCCGAGCTATATCCGCGCTGCCGGCCACGAGCTTGCCACGCGCCTTTACGAGTTGTTCAAGGCTGAAATGGCCCGGCTCACCGGTAAAGCGGTAGCTGCAGGTGTATTCGGAGCCGACATGCAGGTGGCTCTCACCAATTCGGGCCCTGTGACAATAATTATCGACTCGCGGCTGAAGGAGTAAGCACCCGAGGATAAGAAACTCAAAACATTAGTTGCAGCCCGCAAAACCGAAGTAAAATGAGATATATGCGCATATTTTTATTGTTCGTATCCATTGCGCTGCCTTTGTTGCTCAATTCAGCCGAGCCCGAGGCCCTTGCCCGCAAGGCTGCGAGAGCATTTGAATCGGAGGAATGGGCGAGCGCCCAGGCCCTCTACGGCCTTGTGACGGATGATTCGCCAACAGATGTCGATGCCCATGCCCGACTTATAACAGCGGCCCTGATGCGCGGAGATAGCACATCGGTGCCGGGCGCTGTAGAGCGGGCTCTTGCTGCCGGCGTGCCGTTGAGGGCATTGTTCGAAAATCTTAGGGCAGACCTCAGGAGTGCAAGCGGTTATGGACTCTACGCCGACGCGCTCGAAAGGATTGCCAAAGACAAGCCCTATCTCCGGCGCCCAATAAGCGACTGTCTGCTTGACTATTATCTCGAACGACGCGACGGTACGAAGATCGAACGTTGTGCGCTGTACTTGCTGGCAGGGCTGCCTGATTCGCCGAAGTATCTCGAATCTCTGGGCTGGGGACTTCTCTACCAGGGCAAAACTGACGAAGCAGAATCGGCATGGCGCAAGGCCCTCAAGTCCGATGCCTGCAACACCGGGGTAATAATAGCCCTTGCCACACTTTTGGGCGATACGCCCGAGGCTGTCGAACTCCTGCACCGTGCCGACAGCATTTGCCCCTCCCCGGCAATAAAATCCCGCCTCTCCAAGCATAGCAAGTGAGAAGAAATGTTTGGTCTTTAACCAATCTAACACACGTTTGTTGGGTGGGAATAGTTCGGATTCAGTAATAGTTGATGAATATGTATTCAACAAAGAACATGGCTTAATCAGATATACACTCAATAATGGCGAAATATACACTCAAGTTGGGCTGGAAGACAACATCCGCCACTAATTTAGGATAAGGTTAAACCAGCACTCCAACGATTTTACTCCAATCGAACAAACACTACAGGAAGCAGATGAACTGGGTATTGAAATTTATCAATAAGTTGGCTGATAATCTTTATTACGCCGTTTATGTCTTTTTAGAAGGAGTCTTTCACACAAGCAAGTCATGGCCGACGATAATTAGTGTGGCTGGGGTAATTGCTTTGATTATAAATTTCTTTTTAATCAGTTCAGTTTATGACTTTTGTCATAACTACAACATGCCTGAAAATACTTTTATCATATTGGATGGTTTGTTGTGTTTATCGCTAGACTATGGAGTATACAAATATTATTTGCGAAAGCATTTAAGGATTGAACAGAGATATAAATCCGATAGCATAATAGTAAAAATAATTTATGGGGTCATCGCTGTTGCCTTAATATGCTTTTCCATGGCGTTTAGTACGCGATAATTAGTGACATAAGTCAAACTCGTCCACCAGCGACTTTACTCCAATCGAACAAACACTACAAGAATAGACATTGAACCATATTTACGCCCATGAAAGCTTTGTTTTGTAGCTTAAAAGCAATAATCATAATCAGCTTGATTGTTGTTTTTGTAACTTTAGGCTTTTATGAGTCTGGACCACTTGGCCTTTTTCAGCTTATTATCTTATTGGTTGCTACTGCATTTATTGTTGCAAAACACGCTAAATACAAATCATTTAACAATATAATATCTGATAAGGTAATGATATGTGCGGTTATAGCAATTGTATTTGTTTATCTAAATCAAATTGAATTTGATAAAAGGTCTCACAAGAATCTCGATGATTTATTAGGAACTGAGATAAAGGCAAAAATAGTCAAGGCCAATGTGTCAAGCTCTTTCGTTGATTTACAATTGTCAAATCATAAGCCTATTTCGTTTGGTACATCAAGGTCCCTGTGGTTTTCGAATAATGAGGCTGTGGGCGATTCTGTATTTAAAGCCTCGGGGTCCGATACAATAAGCGTTAAGCATAACGGAGTTATAATAGATTTTGAAATATACAAGCCCGGCCATTAAAATAGCCTCATATTTTGCATACTTCTAAAATTTGGAAAATTAGAATATTAACCCTATTTTTGCAAAAGGAATATTAAGCAATTTATAGTGAATACGACCCGGATATCAAACTATATTAGGCCATTTATTTTAGCCTTTTTCATTATAGTACCTTCAATCACTTCAGCCGGAAATGATAAGATTGAAGTAAGTATTCCTGCGGTAACGATTACTAATCAAAATCTTCTGAATTATCTGAAACAATATATTATACCGTTAGCCAAGGCTAATAATTATAATAAAAACAATGACTTGCTCTATCTGCAGTGCCGCGTTGGAGCGAATCCGTATACCAAGAGAAAAAGACATTATATAAATCTGACAATCATCGCCCATTGCTATAATATAAGAGAAAATGATCTATCCAACGAAGATAAGAGTTTGGCGGAGACAACTGTCGATGGGGTAACTTTTATTATTGAAAATGCCAATAGTAATTTATTCAAGCAGAAGGGTATGAGGACGTATCGCATTTCCTCGGAAAAGAACCTGATTTTATGTGAGGCAAGTGCCACATGGTATTTCGTTTTAGATGATAAAACTTTTCGCTTATATAATTTTCAAGACGTTAATCTTTCTTGGCTAAAGAATAATGATCTAAAAACATTTCAAGAACAATTACAATATCCATACAAGCTGAAACGGCCTCAACTACCACCTGTAATCTTGAACAAAGACTATAAGAGTCAACTACCTACTCAAATCAAATAATGCTCACACCCGCAAATACTCAAGGGTACAAACGCCTGAGCCTTAGGCGGCCGCGTCATCTACGACGACTTTTTTCAGACTTGCGTTAGGAGCTTGACTCTCAGACAAGCCACGGTTAGGCAATACTAAATCACAGATTATCAACACCATATCAAACCGCCCTCTCGTAGGGTCGCGGCACAATCGTGTTTACTTAAGGCCTTTTACCCGTCCACACTCTCGTAGGGTCGCGACCCAATTCTGTTTACTTAAGGGGTGATTATTCAAAAGGATAGCAACGATAGGAGCTTGGCTCTCCGAGACAAGCCTCGATTAGGCGTTGGTATTCAAAATATTAGCGATACTGACCGAGGCTTGTCTCGGAGAGCCAAGCTCCTATCGCTGACACGCTTTCGCCTTAAGTAAACACCATTGTGCCGCGGCCCAATGCGATTTACTTAAGCGGGCATCAAAACTATTATCTAAACCTTAAACCAAGCATCTAAAAAAGTCCTCGGAGAGGACGTAATTGTGGTTAACCCCACGATTTTTCGTGGGGTTAGACAACGCGCAACATGCTTGATGTCCTCGGAGAGGACGCCGTATGATATCTAAGGCGTCCTCTCTTACCTTTGCGGTGTCTAACAACAATGACAGAATGGGAGTCTGAAACTTTCATTTTGTCAGCTGAATTACTTTTTGTAGTATTGCTAGAGAGGTAGTTCAGTGGAGGTCGAGAACCTGCGTCCCTTGATAAGCTTAGCTATATCGCCTCGGAGATTTCAACCGACCTCCTTTTTTATCTTTAGAGTCTGGGCAAAGTATGATAGGACGTTAGACGATCCTGAGTGTAAAAGAGAGTAGATGAAGAAGATAAGTTGGACTATTTTCAGCATTACAACAAATTCTTCAAGACAATGAAATCAAAATTTCCTACAGACAGGTATTTCCGGCAATGTGTCGGAATCGACGTCTCCAAGAGTAAATTCACCGCGTGCCTGTGTATGCTCAGCTGGGGCTGTCCGGCACAATTTACCGAATCAATAGAGTTTGCCAATACAAAAACCGGCTTCAACCAGCTGGTCAAATGGGCACGCAGAGAGGCTGAGAAGGGGAAGCCTATACTGTTTCTGATGGAGCCTACGGGAACATACTATGAAGACCTGGCCTACCACCTTCACAAGCTCTCGTTTACGGTCTATGTCATACCTTCAGGCAGAGTGCACGCTTTCTTCAAGGAAGAGGGCATAAAGACAAAAACCGATTCCGTCGATGCCTATGGCCTGGCCCTGATGGGAGGCTGCAAGCCCTATCTCAAGGAGTGGAATCCACCATGCCCCGCATATCGTGAATTGCGCCAGCTCACACGGCTGCAAGTTCATTTCAAGGATATCCGGACAATGCTTACAAACCATAAGGAAGCCCTGTCGCATCAGTATGCGCCGTGTCCCATTGCCCTCAAACAGATAGATGCCATGATTAAGAGTGTCGATCTGAGAATCGGCAGAAATCAGGCAGCTATAGAGGAACTTGCGGGCAACAATCCGGAGATAAAAGAAAAACTGGACTATATACAATCCATAAAAGGCTTGGGCTTTATGGCAGCCATTACGATTCTGGCGGAAACAGACGGATTTGCCAACATTTCAAGCCGTAGCCAGCTGGCTTCATTTGCCGGGCTGGACGTGGTGGCCAAAGATTCAGGTAAAAGCACGCCTGCCAGGCACATATCCAAAGTCGGCAACACCCATTTGCGCCGCATTGTCTATCTGTGTTCGCTGTCGGCTGCGGTGTATAATCCTCAGATGCGTGCGTTATACTCACGCATAAGCCAACGTAATCCGTCTAAGGTAGCACGCGTGGCTGTCATGCGCAAACTGCTTTTGCTGGCCTATACTTTATGTAAGACAAAGCAACTATATGATCCGGGAAAAATAAAATAAGCATATAATACAAAAAGCAGGCCGGCAAAAGCCGAGCCTGCACGGGATAGGTCTTACCCAAAGTGGGGCCTTCCATTGTTATGCGCAAAATTACGCAAAAATCGGCGTATAAGGAATTTATTAATGAAAAAAAATCTCCTCACTCCTTCTGGGAGGGGATGCCAAGCGGCGGGGGCGGCCTAAACCGCCCCCAAGAGCGTTTTACCGCAAAACTGTCATTTTGCTAAAATTTTCTCATTAAAATATTTGCATTTTAACGCAGTATCTCCGAGGACATTCTTTAAGGGGTGGTTCAATACCCCACGAAGCAAGCATCGTGGGGTTAACCATGATTGCGTCGTCTCCGACGACTTTTTTAGATTCCCGCACCGTGCATCTAACGACCCTTAAGCAAACAGCATCGTACATCTGCCCCTACGAAAGAGTGCGTTAACAACGCTGCGGATTAGCAATACTAACCAAGGCCTGGCTCACCGCCAGGCCTTGGTGTTATTTTTCTTTGTTTTGTTTAGTCTTCGAGGTAGTAGGTGATGTAGGTTACTACGCGTACGGTTTTGATTTGGGGGGTGTACTGGTCGCGGTTGTCGATAGAGAACTGGCCCTGCGATGCAGTCTTGATTTTGCCCAATTCGCTGTCGCTGTCCTGTGCGAATTTGTCGGCAGCCTGGCGGGCGTTAGATGTTGCCTCGGCTATCATCTCAGGTTTGATGCTGTTGAGGTCGGTGTACTCGTATGTTGTCTGGTAATTATAGTCACCGGCGACAATGGCAATGCCTTGGCGGAGCAGGTCGGTCTGCTTGTTGATAAGTTTACGCACCTGGTCGACCTTGTCGCTTGTTACAACGACTACGTTTGTCACCTGGTAGCGGTATCTCACATCCTGGTTGCCGTAGCGCTCAGCCGCCTGGTCGTAGACTTGGGGCGGGTTTACAGTGATATCGGTAGAGGCAAGACCATTGGAAGTGAGGAAGTTGATGATAGCCTTGTTGTTTGATTCTATTTTAGAGTAGATCGACGTCAGGTCGTTGCCAACTTCCTTGGTCACGATAGGCCAAGTCACTTTGTTGGCCTGTACTTCTTTTTCGCATAGACCGCGCACAGTGACCACACGGTCGCGGTCGCTGAATCGGTCGATACCGCTCTTTAGGGCAAGGCCCAGGATTACGATTCCGACAGCAACAATCGCCGAGGAGATAATAAGTGATTTTTTCATATCGATTTGCTTTTTAAGTAACTCGCAAAAATTAGCTGCGAGTTACATTGATTTTTTGTATAGACTAATTTTTAAGAGTTACTTTTATAGGCAAAGTTAAAGAAAAAACGCATATGCAGCAAAAAAAGTTTAAGGTAAAGATGCAAGGTAATTTAATTGACTGCATTGATGCAGAATAAGCGAGTATTTCACAGCAGAGTGAGTTTTTTTTGCAGCAATCAAAATTTTTGTTAATTTTGCGCTTGGAATACGCAAAAGTAAATCCGCATCACCGATATCCACATCAATGGACTACAGTATACTTGACTTTTTATGCCTCCTCGGCGCCGTAGGTCTTTTCCTCTACGGCATGAAAGTAATGAGCGAGGGGCTCCAGAAAGCCGCCGGCGACCGCCTGCGCAACATTCTCTCAGCTATGACGCGCAACCGCTTTGCGGGCCTGCTCACGGGTTGTGCGATAACCGCCCTGATTCAAAGTTCGTCGGCCTCGACGGTAATGGTGGTCAGCTTTGTAAATGCCGGCCTGATGTCGCTGTCGCAGTCTATGGCTGTAATATTCGGCGCCAACGTCGGTACTACATTCACCGCATGGATCATAGCCTTATTCGGCTTCAAGGTCAGCATCTCGGCATTCGTATTGCCTATTATCGGCCTCGCGGTAGTACTGCTGTTAATGAATAAGAGCAAGACCAAGAATATCGGCGAGTTCCTTATCGGCTTCTCGTTCTTGTTTATGGGTCTTGATATGATCAGCGCCTATGTTCCTGACCTACAGAGCAATCCCGAGATGTTTGCCTACCTGAGGGAATATGCCTCAATGGGCTTCCGCTCGGTGCTGATTTTCTGCCTTGTGGGCCTTGTGCTTACCATGATTATCCAGTCGTCGGCAGCCACCTTCGCTATTGTGCTGATTATGTGCAGCAAAGGCTGGATTACCTTCGACCTTGCCTGTGCGCTGGTACTCGGCAGCAATATCGGTACGACCATTACCCCTATCCTTGCCTCGTTGAGCGGTAATGTTGCCGCCAAGCGAGCCTCGATGGGCCACCTGCTATTCAACCTCCTCGGCACGATATGGTGCGTATGTATCTTTATCCCCTTTGCCGATTTCAACGCATGGCTCACCGAAGCCATTGGCCAGGGCGACCCCAATGCGCTGTATAAATATGTGACAAATCTCGAGGCTACAGCCCCCGAAATCTACAATCACCTGTTCGACAACTCGCTGCCCGCGGGTCACGATGCACTCAAGAATATCGCCACAATGCAGATGAGTGTGTCGTTCGGCCTTTCGATTTTCCACACCACATTTAATATCGTCAACGTATTGGTGATGATATGGCTTACCAATGTATATGTGAAAATCGTTGAATGGATCGTACCTGCAAAGAACCGCGACGACGAGGAATTCACTCTCAAATTTATCTCCGGCGGTATGCTTTCGGCAGCCGAGCTCAACATCGCCCAGGCCGAGAAAGAAATCGCAGTCTATGCCGAGCGCGTCGGCCGCATGATCGATATGGCACAGACCCTGATCCACACCAAGGAAAAGAGCGAAGAGTACAACACCCTGCTCTCGCGTGTTGAAAAATACGAGGATATTTCCGACCGCATGGAGCTGGAGATTGCCAACTACCTGAACCGATGCGCCGAAGGCCGTCTGTCGAACGAAGGCAAGCTGCGCATCGCCGCCATGCTCAATATCATCAGCGAAATCGAGAGTATCGCCGACAGCTGCCTTGGCATCGGCAAAATCCTTAACCGCAAGATACAGAGCGGCGTAGAATTCAACGAGGAGATATACAAGAATATCGATGCGATGTACGTGTATGTCAAAGACGCTATGTCGATGATGACATCGCAGCTCGAGCATATCGAAAACGTAAGCGCCAAGTCGCTGCTCGACAGCTACAACAAAGAGCGCGAAATCAACAACTTCCGCAATGCCATTCGCGGTGGTAACGTAGAGAATATCAACAACAAGCACTACGAATACCAGGCCGGTATCTACTATATGGATATCATCGGCGACCTCGAGCGCACCGGTGACTACATCATCAATGTAATCGACACACTCCGCGACACCTTCGGCAAGCAGCCCAAGTAAGGCGCAGACACCAAACAGGCAGTAGACTATGAGCCTCATCGAGTACAAAGGAGTAGAAATTCTACGCAACGAGCACGTAGCCCTCAAAGACGTGGACTGGCGTGTAGAGGCAGGCGAATTCATGTACCTTTTGGGCCGAGTTGGATCGGGCAAAACATCGCTGCTAAAAACCGTTTACGGCGAAGTTCCCGTCGCAAAAGGCGAGGCCAGGGTATTCGACTACGACCTTGTAAACCTTCGCCGCAGCGACATCCCCTATCTGCGCAGGCGCATCGGCATCGTTTTCCAGGATTTCCAGTTGCTGACCGACCGCACGGCGTGGGATAATCTCGACTTCGTGCTTGCCGCCACCGGTTGGCGCGACAAGGATGAGCGCGATGCCCGCATCGACGAGGTGCTGCGCCGGGTAGGCATGCAGACCAAGGCCTTCAAGATGCCCCACCAGCTCAGTGGCGGCGAACAGCAGCGCATTGCCATAGCCCGAGCTCTGCTCAATAATCCGGGGCTTATCATCGCCGACGAGCCAACAGGAAACCTCGACCCCGACACCGGCACGCAGATTATGACCCACCTGCATCAGATTTCCGACACGGGCACAGCGGTAATCGTAGCCACACACAACCTGTCGTTTACCCGCTCCTTCCCCGGCAGGGTGCTTCGATGCGAGCGCAAACACCTGATGACACTTTAGGCCCCTGATATAACACAAAAGAGCAAGCCGGCCGGCTTGCTCTTTTGTGTTACTATGTGCTTTATGTATTGTAAGTATATATATCTTGAAACTTGAATCTTTGGCTTAGGCCAACTTGAAATATCGGTTGTGGGGGAGGTACTTATCTTTCCCTATGGCAAATATCACACCTTAACGGTAGTCGGCGAAGCGCTCCTGGAGGCGTTTTGCGAGCCATGAAAATGCGGCTCTTTACAGTGCCGAGGGGAAGACCCATGTGGTCGGCGATTTCATTGTACTTGTAACCGGCAACGTGCATCGAGAACGGGATGCGGTATTCGTCGGAGAAAGAGTTGATAGCATCGGTGATTTCGCTTGCGCTGTAGCTATCTTCCGGCGAATCGATACCACTGTCCTGGCTGAGGTTGAGGTGGTAGAGATTGTCGGTAGTATCAACAACAGTGGCAGTGCGAACACCACGGCGGTAGTTGTTGATAAAGATATTGCGCATGATTGTAAATACCCAGCCTTTGAAGTTTGTTCCTTCTGAGTACTTTTCTTCGTTGTCGAGGGCCTTGAGGGTTGTGTCCTGGAGAAGATCGTATGCATCATCGCGATTAGAAGTCAGCATGTATGCAAAATTAAGGAGATTACCCTGAAGGTTCATTAAGTTGCTCTGAAATTTAACGCTTGCCATAGTGGTGAAGTTTTATGGGTTTAGATACTTTGTTTTTGTTTGATGACTCAAAATTACACCCAAATTCACACATTGCAAGTATTTTAATGTTAACAAATGTGAATTTCACAAATTCAACACTCAACACTTTGTAACGAATTTATTTTCAGTCATTTAAAGCCATTGAAAATTGTTACACATTTGTTACATAGCTTTCAATGTTACCATTTTGTAACAGAAATGTGCTTTATTTGATTCCTTCAGGCGGTAGGAGCGATACAGCCCGGCACAGTGCTGTGACCGCTTATGTTCGACAATGCCTCGAGGCTCATTTCGAAAGCCTTGCTATATCGTCGGTGCATAGGGCTTTCACTTCCACTCCACGCCCGGGCGAGGACGCCCGACGCCACGGCAGTTTCGATTGCAGCGCGTAGCAGCCCCTCCGACACGGTATCGGGCACCTTGACTTCGAGCGTAATAACCTCGGGTATGGGTTTCTCGGCGATGTTAGAGTCGGTTACGATCGGCATCATCGCATATGCCAGGGCCGCGATAGTGTCGCGGGTTATCACTTTCAGCATCTCCTCGTGGCTGCGACCGAGGATTTCGGGGCGCTCTACGCCTGTAGATACAATTTCAGCGGCGCTGTGCGCATATACGCTTTCGAGGATTCTTGAGATTGAGAGAGATATCATAATAAGTAAGTATTAAAAGTTAGTTTTTCAAATTCAGGATTGCCATTGTCAGCTTCTCACGGCCACGCTTGTCAGCCGTATGTGAGGCCTGATGATTCGATAGGCGGCATTTACGCCGAGGCAGAAGCTCGACGGGCGGCGGAAATGGAGTACGAACGTCAGAGCCTGCACGAAATTGAGCTTTCGTCGAGTCGCCATTGCCTCGGCCACCTGCTGCTGCAGTTCTGCCCACTTGCGGCGTGCTTGAGGCTTACGCACCGCAGCCTCGAGGCCCATGCGCTCGATACGGTGCAATTGCTTCGATGCGGTATCGAAGTCGATGTAGTGACTCCTTGGCTGCCGTGCCAGGGCGGCCCTGACCAAGGCAAGCATAGTGAGAGACTCTCCGCGGCTCGAGGCTGCGGCAAGGGCTTGTTTTGCAGCGGCGACAAGGTCGGCATCGCGCATTTTGGTTAGATTCTTCATAAAGGTGATATAAATTTCGCTTGCAAATATACAATATTAATTGTATTATGTCAATAGTTCTTGCTATTAAAATTTATCGACATTCAAAAAAAATTCGTAACTTTGCAAGATAAAGACACATATATGCGTATCGATATAATCACAGTATTACCCCAGATGCTTGAGTCTCCGCTAAACTGCTCCATACTCAAGCGAGCTCAAGATAAAGGCCTGTGTACCATTGCGGTGCATGACCTGCGCGACTATACCACCAACCGCTACCGCAAGGTCGACGACTACCCCTTCGGCGGCGACGCGGGCATGGTGATACAGATTGAGCCTGTAGACCGTTGCATCAGCGCCCTCAAGGCCGAGCGCGACTACGACGAGGTGATATTCACCGCCCCCGACGGCGAAATCCTCAGCCAGCCCATGGCCAACTCGTTGTCGCTGCTCAACAATATCATCATACTCTGCGGCCACTACAAAGGCATCGACTACCGTATACGCGAGCACCTGATTACCAAGGAAATATCGATTGGCGACTATGTTCTCACCGGCGGCGAGATGCCCGCGGCGATTATTACCGACGCCATAGTGCGCCTGATACCCGGAGCGATAGGCGACGAGCAGAGCGCACTCACCGACTCCTTTCAGGACAATCTGCTCGAACCACCGATCTACACCCGCCCGGCAACCTACAACGGCTGGTCGGTGCCACCGATACTCCTGTCGGGACACGAGGCTAAAATAGACGAATGGAAGCACGAGCAATCGCTGGAGCGCACTGCCCGACTCCGCCCCGACCTGTTGAAATAGCATTCCTACGGTTTAAACCAAGCTCTCCTTACTATATATGAACGAACAACTCCAATCCGCCTGGGCCTGGCTACGCAAATTTATGCCGATATCCACAATCGTATGCCTTGTGGTGGTGGCGTATATTATATTTTCGGGCGACAGCACGGTATTTCGCAGCATCGACTACGACCGCAAGATCGACAGCCTCGAGCACGCCCTCAATGCCGAGCGCGACACAATGCTCTACTACCAGAACCTCAACAACCGCCTTGCCAGCGATGCAGAGCTAATGGAGCAAGTGGTACGCGAGCAGTACGGCATGAAACGCGCCAGCGAAGACGTATACCTATTTGAGTAATGTCGCCGCCCACGCGGATACGACACGAAAACAATGACAATATGAAAAATTCAATCGCACCCATAGGGTTGCTCCTTATATTACTGGCCACAATAGCGCCGTTTTTCCTGCGCGATTTCGAGTGGGCCGTGGCATCATATAAATATGTATACTGCGCAGGCGCGGTGATATTGCTTATCGCCCGCCTGATGCAAAAGCGCACAGCCAAAGACCTTCGCCTTCGCCGCCTCTACCGCCTCGACGTGTGGGTGGCTGTGATATTCTGCGTAGGCGGCTTCTTCCTATTCTATCCCGACGCTCAGCTGCGTGACTGGATAGCCTTTACCCTTGCCGGGGCGGCTTTGCAAGCTTATACATCAATAGCGATACCCTCGCGAGAGAAGTCTAATTCTTAAGCACCACTCACGGATATGGCCAAAAAGATTGTCGAAACACCGCTTATGAAGCAGTACGCCGAGATGAAGGCAAAGCATCCCGACGCTATATTGCTCTTCAGGGTCGGCGACTTCTATGAGACATTCAGCGATGATGCCATTGAGGCGTCTGAAATCCTCGGCATCACCCTCACCCGGCGTGCCAACGGCTCGGCTCAGTACGTAGAGCTTGCCGGATTTCCGCACCATGCCCTCGACAGCTACCTGCCCAAGCTCGTAAGGGCCGGTAAACGTGTGGCCATATGCGAGCAGCTCGAAGACCCCAAGCTGACCAAAAAAACTCGTCAAGCGTGGCATAACCGAGTTGGTCACTCCCGGTGTGGCGCTCAACGACAACGTGCTTTCGCGACGCGAAAACAACTTCCTCGCCGCCGTCCATTTCGGCAAATCGCTCACAGGCCTCGCCCTGCTCGACATATCTACCGGCGAATTCCTTGCCACCGAAGGACCTGTCGACTATATCGACAAGACTCTCACGTCTATGGCGCCCAAGGAGCTGTTAGTGCAGCGCGGAGGCAAGGCCAGGGTTGCCACCGAGTTTGCCCACCAGTGCCCCGTGTTCGAGCTCGAAGACTGGTTGTTTACATCCACAGCAGCCGACGAGCGCCTGCGCAAGCAGTTTGCCACCGCGTCGCTTAAAGGATTCGGCATCGACCGCATGCCGTCGGCTATTATTGCCGCCGGCGCGGTACTCCACTACCTCGACCTTACGCAGCACACCCGCATACAACACATTACCTCAATCAGCCGCATCGAAGCAGGCAAGTATGTACGCCTCGACCGCTTCACGATGCGCAACCTCGAATTATTCGAGCCCCTCGATCCCGACGGCAAAAGCCTGCTCGGGGTAATCGACCGCACCGTTACCCCATGGGCGCCCGACTACTGCGCCGCTGGCTGCAGATGCCCCTCAAAGACCCCAAGGCTATCAACGAACGCCTCGATATCGTGGAGCATTTCTTCCGCCATCCCGACCGCCGCGAAGACGTGCTCGAACACCTCAAGACCATTGGCGACCTCGAACGCCTGGTGAGCAAGGTGGCATGCGAGCGCATCGCCCCTCGAGAGCTTTTGCAGGTGCGAAACGCCCTTACAGCCATAGTGCCGCTCAAGCGCCAATGTATGAGTTCGGGGCAATCACAGCTGGCTGCCATAGGCGAACAGCTCAACCCCTGCGAGCAAATATGCGCACGTATAGCCCGCGAAATCAACGATGAAGTCGGAAGCGCCAACTCCCGCAACGAAATTATAGCAAAAGGTGTTGACGACGAGCTCGACAAACTCCGCGCCATGGCATACGAAGGCAAGGACTTCCTTGCCCGCCTGCAGGCCCGCGAAATCGAAGCCACCGGCATAACATCGCTAAAAATAGGCTACAACAATATTTTCGGCTATTACATCGAGGTCACAAACACCCATAAGACCAAAGTGCCGGGCGAATGGATTCGCAAGCAGACCCTCGTCAACGCCGAACGATACATCACCCCCGAGCTCAAGGAGTACGAAGAAAAGATACTCGGCGCCCAGGAAAAAATCGAAGCCCTCGAGGCAAGACTATATTCGGAATTAGTGTCGGCAGTGGCTCAATACATCCCCGCCCTGCAGCTCAATGCCTCGATGCTTGCCAAGCTCGACGTACTCAACGCTTTCACCCGTGTATCAATCGAAAACCGCTACAACCGCCCTGTCGTAGACGACTCTCTCGACCTTCGCCTCATCGAAGCCCGCCACCCGGTGATCGAGAAACAGCTGCCTCCGGGCGAGCCGTACATCACCAACAGCGTAGAACTCAACAACGCCACTACGCAGGTGATGATGATTACAGGCCCCAACATGTCGGGTAAGTCGGCACTCCTACGCCAGACCGCGCTCAATGTGCTCATGGCCCAGATTGGATGCTTCATAGCCGCAGAGAGCGCAAAAATCGGCGTGGTCGACAAAATCTTTACCCGCGTGGGCGCAAGCGACAACATATCGCTGGGCGAATCCACATTTATGGTAGAAATGAACGAGGCCGCCTCGATACTCAATAATATGAGTGAACGCTCGCTGATACTGTTCGACGAACTTGGCCGAGGCACATCGACCTACGATGGCATCTCAATCGCATGGGCCATAGTCGAATATATCCACGAATTCGGCGACATGCACCCCAAAACCCTCTTTGCCACCCACTACCACGAGCTCAACGACATGGAGAAATCGTATGGCCGCATCGTGAACTACAACGTATCGGTCAAAGAAATCGACGGCAAGGTGGTATTCCTGCGCAAACTCGCCCGCGGCGGCAGCGAGCACAGCTTCGGCATACACGTGGCCAAACTCGCCGGCATGCCTGCCAGCATCATCAAACGAGCCGACAAAGTGCTCGAACAACTCGAACAGGCAGCCGCTACCGGCGGCAAACCCCAGGTAGAAGTACAGACACCCGAGACCGTCGGCGGCATGCAGCTGTCGTTCTTCCAGCTCGACGACCCGGTATTGAGCCAGGTGCGCGACGAACTTCTCGGCGTAGACATCAACAACCTCACTCCCCTTGAAGCATTAACCAAACTCCACGACATCCGTGGCATACTCACAGGTAAATGATACAACTGCGCAACCTCGACACCGCCGACATCAATGCTGCCGAAGCATTATACCTCGCCTCATTCCCGCCCGAAGAACGCAGGCCATGGGAGCAGATTGCCGATGCCGACACTGAGCCTCAAGCCTACGGCATATATGATGCCGACAACCTGTTTGCAGGGTTCATCACCGTGTGGAACTTCGGCGGGTATGTCTACGTGGAGCATTTCGCAGTAGACACCACGCGCCGCGGCTCCGGCATAGGCGCCGCCGCCATGGCCTCGCTGCGCGGACTTGCCGGAGTGCCCGTAGTGCTCGAGGTAGAACCTCCCGGGCACCCCGACCCAATGGCCCCGAGGCGCATCGCATTCTACGAGCGTTGCGGCTTCGCCCTGCTCGACTACGACTACGTCCAGCCACCCTACGCCCCCGGTCTGCCGTCGGTTCCCCTATGCCTTATGAGCACCGACAGCGCGATCGAAGCCTCGGAAATCGAACGCACATTGCACACGAAAGTGTACGGACAAGGCGGTTAATTGTGAAATTTTCTTAAAAATCACATTTATACACATAAATATTTGCCCGTCTAAGAAATAATCTCTAAATTTGCACTCGCAAAAAGCGCATGGCCCATTCGTCTATCGGTTAGGACGCAAGATTTTCATTCTTGAAAGAGGAGTTCGACTCTCCTATGGGCTACAACAATAAAATCGAAAATAAAAGAATTACCGCATACAAAATGGCAAACCACGATTCATCTAAAAAGCGTATCCGTCAGACAGCTGCCCGCCGTCTGCGTAACCGCTACTATGCCAAAACTGTCCGCAACGCTGTCCGCGCACTTCGTAAAATGACCGACAAAGCACAGGCCGAAGCCCGCTACCGCGAGGTAACCGCTATGCTTGATCGTCTGGCTTCTAAGAATACTATTTCAAAGAACAAAGCCGCCAACCTCAAGAGCAAGCTCGCTAAGCACATCGCTAAGCTTGCTGCCTGATAGCGTAGCCTATAAACTTATTTCTCCATAACGGAGATTTTGCCGGCCCATTCGTCTATCGGTTAGGACGCAAGATTTTCATTCTTGAAAGAGGAGTTCGACTCTCCTATGGGCTACAGGTTTGGCTCTAATCGATTCTACGGTTAGAGCCTTAACTTTTATTAGTCCCGTGTGCTGCCGCGCCCTACGAAAGCGGCACAACATACACGGTAATGTCCGATAAGCATGTCGGGCTTGTGCAACCTTACCATTTATTCGTATGATTAAAAACCTTCTCTTTGACCTCGGCGGTGTAATTATTGATATAGAGCGGCAGCACTGTGTGGACGCATTTGCCGCCCTCGGCCTTAAAAATCCGGACTCGTACTTCGGCCTCTACGGCCAAAGCGGCATTTTCAAGGCTATCGAAGAAGGTTCGATAAACACCGATACTTTCCACGCCGAGCTGCACAAGGCATTGCCCGACAATGTAAGCGACTACCAGATTGACACAGCCTTCCAGAAATTTATCGTCGGCATACCGGTACACCGCCTCGAAGCCTTGCGCAAACTCCGCTGCGAAGGCTACGGCATATATGTGCTCAGCAACACCAACCCTATCATGTGGCGAGGCGTTATCGCGAGCGAATTCGGCAAAGAAGGCCTTCGCCGCGAAGACTACTTCGACGGCATTGTCACATCTTTCGAGGCCAAGGCACTCAAGCCCGACCCCGCAATCTTCAAGTATACAATAGAAAGCCTCGGCATCGACCCTACCGAAACCCTCTTCTTCGACGATTCGGCCACCAATGTCGAAATCGCCAAGTCGCTTGGCTTCAACGCCGTTGAGGTCAAGCCTGGTACTGAGTTTATCGACTATTTGCCCGCAAAATAATGGCTGCAATTGCTGCGGTCGGCATGTTCGACGGTGTCCACCTCGGGCACCGCGCGATACTCGACACTCTCAAAGAGAAGGCGCTCGAGACCGGCCGCGATCCAATAGTATTCACTTTCGACACCCACCCACGCGAGCTTATTAGCGGCGAGGCAGTGCCATTGATAACACCTATCGAGGTCAAGCGCGAACTCATAAGCCAACACCTCGGAGTGCCTGTAGATGTGCAGCTTCTCGACCGCAGCGTGTTCGGCATGTACGCCGGGCCATTCCTCAACGCACTCCGTATGCGCTTCGGCGTCGACAGCATTGTCATGGGCTTCAACAACCGTATAGGCCACGACCGCCTCAATGCCGCCGACATCGCATATTGCTGCAATACAGAGGTATTTAGCGTCGATGCCCGCTACTGCGGCAAGGAACTGCCGAGCAGCACACTCATTCGCGAAGCCATATCCCGCGGCGACATAAATGCAGCGAGGGCGATGCTCGGCCACGGCTTCACAGTACGAGGCACAGTGGTCGAAGGCAATCACATAGGCCGCACAATAGGATTCCCCACAGCCAACATCATCACAGACTCCCGACAGATACTTCCGGCCGACAGGTCCTATATCGTAGACGTGCACGTAGACGGCCTACAATACCGCGGCATGGCCAATATAGGCACACGCCCGACCCTCAACGACGGCAGAGGCAAAACCATCGAAGTCAACATTTTTGACTTTGCCAAAGACATATACGGCGACACGATAGAAGTCGATTTCCTCGCCCCCTTGCGCCAAGAACGCACATTCAAAAACCTCGAAGACCTCAAGGCCCAGCTCGACACAGACAGATGTAACGCCAAAAAATTCGTTAAATAACTTTGGCATTGCGCATTTTTTGCTATCTTTGCGGATATCTACTGCATAAAACTCAATCCGCAATATGGCAACCAAACCCTTCCACTATCAGGAGATGTTCCCCCTCGGACCGGATACCACCGAGTACTATCATCTCACATCCGACTACGTACACACAGAGAACTGGGGCGGCCACGAATTCCTCGTGGTAGACCCTGAGGCTCTTACCGTACTTGCCCGTCAGGCAACACACGACAACGCCTTCATGCTGCGCCGCGAGCACAACATGATGGTAGCAAAAATCCTTTCAGACCCTGAAGCAAGCCAGAACGACAAGTTTGTCGCCCTGACCATGCTGCGCAATGCCGAGGTGGCCGCCAAAGGCCAACTGCCTTTCTGCCAGGACACCGGCACTGCTATCTGCCACGCCTCGAAAGGCCAGAACGTATACACCGGCTGCAACGATGAAGAGAAAATCTCGCACGGCGTATACCTCACCTATACCACCGACAACCTGCGCTACAGCCAGAACGCACCCCTTACCATGTACGAAGAGGTGAACACCGGCTGCAACCTGCCCGCACAGATCGACATCCACGCTACCGAAGGCGGCGAGTACCACTTCCTCTTCGTAGCCAAGGGCGGTGGCTCGGCCAACAAGACATACCTCTACCAGGAGACCAAGGCCCGCATCAACCCCGACAAGCTCGTGCCCTTCCTTGTAGAAAAGATGCGTTCGCTCGGCACAGCCGCATGTCCTCCCTACCACATCGCATTCGTAATCGGCGGTACATCAGCCGAGAAGAACCTCGAGGTAGTGAAGAAAGCATCGGTAAAATATCTCGACAACCTGCCAACCCACGGCAATGAATACGGCCACGCATTCCGCGACATCGAGCTTGAGGCTACCCTTAAGAAGGCAGCCGAAGAACTCGGCCTCGGCGCACAGTTCGGCGGCAAGTATTTCGCCCACGACATCCGCGTAATCCGTCTGCCCCGCCACGGCGCATCGTGCCCCATCGGTATGGGCGTAAGCTGCTCGGCTGACCGCAACGTGAAAGCCAAAATCGACCGTAATGGTCTTTGGATCGAAAAACTCGATGCCAACCCCGGTGAACTCATCCCCGAAGAATACCGCAAACAGGGCGAGGGCGATGTAGTGAAAATCGACCTCAACCGTCCTATGGCCGAGGTACTTGCCGAGCTGACCAAATACCCCGTATCTACCCGTCTGTCTCTGTCGGGCACTATCATCGTAGGCCGCGACATCGCCCACGCCAAGATTAAAGAACGCCTTGACCGCGGCGAAGAAATGCCCCAGTACCTCAAGGATCATCCTATCTACTACGCAGGCCCTGCCAAGACCCCTGCCGGTATGCCTTCAGGCTCATTCGGCCCGACAACAGCAGGCCGTATGGACCCCTATGTCGACCAGTTCCAAAGCGCCGGCGGCTCGATGATCATGATCGCCAAGGGCAACCGCAGCCAGGCCGTAACTGATGCCTGCAAGAAGCATGGCGGTTTCTACCTCGGCTCGATCGGCGGCCCTGCAGCCGTACTGGCACAGAATTCAATCAAGAACGTAGAGCTCCTCGAGTATCCCGAACTCGGCATGGAAGCTATCTGGAAAATCGAAGTTGAAGACTTCCCCGCATTCATCCTCGTTGATGACAAGGGCAATGACTTCTTCACCCAGATTGCCAACAAGTGCAGCGCCTGCGGTCTGAATAAGTAATTATACAAGAGGAGCATGCCCCCTTCGCCGGGTCATGCTCCTTTTTTATATGCAAACGACTTAGATTTCGCAAGTTAAGCGTTTTTTCGAAGAAATGACGTTTAACTAAATTGGATAATCCATTTGCTCATTCAACTTGCGAAATTCAAATTAATTACGTTTCAATCTACTTAAGTCTATGAAAGCGTATATCTTATCTATTCTCCTCATTATGGCGACATTATTTAATGCAAATGGTGCGGCGCCCAAATTCAGTACGCCTGATTTTGCATATCCGCAAAAGGTGATCAAATCGGCACAGAAAAACCTTGATGCCGGTCTCGACCCCTTGCGCTGTATGCTCGAAATCGCTACCGCCGAGCGTGCTATCGACCCCGACACCATATTCACCCTGCCTGCGAGCATCGAAAAACAGATTGCCAAGGCCAAGACAGATGCCGACCGCGCTATGTTGACAGCCTTCGAGGCCGAGGTATATTCCACAATATATCGAGAAAGCAAGTGGAAATACAACCGCGTCGACGCTCCGCTTATGCCCCTGCCCGAAGATATTTCGAAATGGAGCGCTCAGCAGTTTGCCCACAAACTCAACGAGCTATACGACTCGGCCCTCAAATTTGCCAAGGCCGACAACAAGCCATTGGCCGACTATAAGGATGCTATAGAGTTCGGCAAAGAATCGCTCGACTTTATCCCTGATATCTACGGCTTTATCCAGGCCCGCAAATTCGACAATTTCGAGGAGTTCTACGACGCCAAGTGGAACAATACTGCCGTCCTCGCCACCCTGTGCGACGAAATGGAAGCGAGCTACGACAAAGGCTCTTGCCCGGCCATATATTGGGCTTGCAACAAAGTGTCGCTCGAAAACTATCGCGAGCGCTACGGCTCATACATGGCCATATACAAGGCCAATAGCGGCAAACCGGGAGCACCCTATGCCTTAGTAGAAGCTATGTATTCGACCAATACTATTGTTGAATACGAGGACGAAGACGATGCCGACGAAGACGATTTAGCCAAAAAGATTGCCAAGCGCGACGAGATGATAAAAATCCTCCGCACAGCACTCACCACCTATCCCGATTTCTATCGCAAGGCAGTATTCGAAAACAGCCTCAAAGAACTTACCCAGCCCAAGCTTACCTTCTCGGTACAGAGCATGGCCGCCCCGGGCTCGGAGGTAAAGGTCAATGTACACTATGCTTTTGCCAAAAGCGTGGCGATCGGCCTCTACAAGCTCCCTATGGGCGAGAACAACTACACTTGCGAGAAGATTGCCAAGCTGATGCCTTGCCTTGCCAAGAAGACTGTGGGAGTTACAGGAACCGACGGTCAAGGCACTGTTGCCTTTGCATTGACCGAACCGGGCAAATATGCAATCGTGCCGATTCTCGACGGCAAGGTGCAGAAAAACGCATCGTCGTCGACGATACTTTGCACACCCTTTATCCCTGTAAATGTCAACGAATGCAGCTCAAATGCAGTCGTGACAGTCGATTACACCACCGGCGCACCCTTTGCAGATGTCGCTGTCGACTATATGAAAGCCGGACGGAGCAACAGCTTTACCAAGACCTATCTCGGCAAGACCGGTAAATCGGGCATGCTCGCTTATACCGCGCCCAAGCGGGATGGCTACTGGGGCAGCTATGTGCAGTTTACACACAAGGGCCAGGTCTACAACTTCAACCGCAACATCCGGGCTTATGTATTTACCCCGCGCAAGGAAAATGAAGAGCGCTTCAGTGTGAACATCTTTACCGACCGCAATATTTACCACCCCGGCGACACTATCGCGTGGGCTGTAGGCGTGGTCGGAAAGCAGCCGGGCGAGAAACCTGCAATATATGCCGACCGGAAGTTGCGCGTAGTCCTCTACAACACAAACAATACCGAAGTCGGCGAAGTCGCTGTCAGCACTGATGCCCTTGGCCGTGCTTCGGGCACTTTTGCCACAGAAAAGGGTACTCTTACAGGCTCGTACCGCATACAGGTAAAGGCTGCCGACAACAACAAGAATCTCGGCTCATCGTATGTAATGGTGAGCGATTTCAAACTGCCCACATTCGAGGCCGAGTTTACAAGTGTTGAGCGCGATGTGCCCGCTGCCGGTGATATACGCCTCACCGGCAAGGCCCGCACTTACTCGGGTATGCCCGTTGCCGATGCCACCGTGAGCGTAAAAGTAAGGGGTGCAGAGCGCTGGCGCTGGTTTATCCCCAATGGCGAAATCATCGGCACATACGATGCCAAAACCGACGCTGCCGGTATGTTTACAGTCGTTATTCCTGCCGCTGACCTCAAAAAAGAGAATTACAGCGGTGATACTTACGATAACTTCCAGGCGAGCGCCGTGGTTACATCGACTACCGCCGAGATTGCCGAGTGCAACAAGAACTTCAGCACCGGTAAACCATATGTACTCTCTGCCGAAATTGCAAATTCAAATGTCGACACAAGCCTGCCATTGGCTGTTACATTTAAGGCTTACAATGCCGACGGCGAAAACAAGCCTATCGGCATCAAGTGGCAGCTGCTCGACGACGACAAAAAAACAGTGCTGAGCGGTGAAGCCAAGGGCGGCGAACGCCTCGACATCGACGTTTCAAGCCTTGCGGCCAACGATTATGTACTCCGCCTGGCACCTGCCGACAAGGCTCTTGCCGACACAGTGGCCGAGGCTGCGGAGTTGGTACTCTACAATGTTAAGCGCAACCGCGTACCCGCAGGTCGCTCACTTTTCCTACCCAAGACCGAATACACCGTAACCGGCCACAAGGTTGAGGTGATAGTAGGTACCGACTGCGATGCAGCCTACGTGTACCCGATGATGCAGCTTGGCGAAGACCTGGTTACATTCGAACCTCGCAAAATCAGCCGTGGCTTCGACAAGCTCAAATTCGAGCTGCCCGAAACTCACAAAGAGGCTAAAGTGATTGTATTCACCGTAAAGAACGGCCTTGTTCTCTACGAGACCGTCGTTCTTTCTCGCCCCAAAGAGAAGGCCGTGGAAATCGTAGCCGAAAGCTTCCGCGACCGCCTCGTGCCCGGAGCTCCTGAAACATGGCGTTTCCGCCTTGTCGACGGCAAAGGCAAGGGCTTGGCCGACGCGGCATTTGTAGCCACAATGTACAACAAGGCTCTCGACCGCTTGCAGAATGGCTCGTTCGGCTCTGCCTTCAACTTCTATACTCCCAAGGCAACTCTGACGCTCGGCTATCGGAACAGAGAATCTCTCTCCGGATCGACATCAATATCGTTCATCAACAACAAGGTGCCCTCGTATGAATGGCCTGTATACCTCTACTGGGACGAACGTTCGTACTTCAACAGCCTGCACATACGCGGTACCCGACCCTTGATGAAAATGGCAACTAACGCTACTGCCGATCTTGCAGGCAAAGCAGAAGGTGTTGCATATGATACCGAGGAAGAAGTTGTATTGAAAGAATCAGTAGTTGCTTCGTATGGTGTTGCCGTGTCGGAGGACAGCGGTGCAGCCGCTCCGACTGCCAAACAGTTCGAATACCGTTTGACTGAGGTATTCCAGGCCCTTTGGCGCCCCGGACTTGTAACTGATGCCAACGGCAATGTCGACATCGTATTTACCGTACCCAACGCCAACACCACATGGCAGTTCAAGGCCGCCGCGTGGACCAAGGACCTCGCATGGGCAACGCATGCCGCCGAGGCTCTGGCCAACAAGCCGGTAATGGTGCAGCCCAACCTGCCCCGCTTCCTCCGCCAGGGCGACAAGGCTACCGTGCTCGCAACGGTATTCAACAACACAACCGATACAGCATCGGTTGTGACCACTGTCGAAATCTTCGACATCAATACCAACAAGGTTGTTGAAAGCCGCGAATTTACCGATATCGTAGCACCCGACGCTTCGGCCATTGTGGCAATGCCGCTCACCGCAGCCGTCGATGCCACAGCGGTAGGCTACCGCGTGCGCTCTGTTTCCGGCTCGTTTGCCGACGGCGAACAGGCTGTAATCCCGGTACTCTCGGCAGCTTCGACAGTAATCGAAAGCACCGAGTTCTACCTCAATCCCAAGGAAGAGAAACCATTTGCACTCACCGTCAAGGCCTCGGCTGATGCTTCGGTTACACTGCAGTACTGCCAGAACCCTGTATGGACTGTTGTCAAAGCCATGCGCGGCATCGCCGGAAGGAACGAAACCACCTCGACCGGCCTTGTAGGCCGCCTCTTCTCGGCCTGGGCTGCAAAATATATCGTAGAGCAGAACCCCTCGATTGCCAAAGCTATCAAGCAGTGGAGCGACAATCCGTCGGAAGAAGCCCTTGTGTCGATGCTCGAAAAGAACGAAGACCTCAAGCGCCTCATGCTCGACCAGACTCCCTGGGTACAGGCCGCAGCCACTAACAGTCAGCGTATGGCCGCTCTTGCCGACCTTCTCGACCCGGCCAAGGCCGACGCCGCTATCAATGCTGCCACTACAGCTTTGGCCAAGCTCCAGAATCCCGACGGCGGATTCCAGTGGGGCGGCTGGAGCAAGGAATCATCGGAATGGGCAACACGCGGCGTGCTGACAACTATCGGTATTGCCAAGTCGCTCAATCTTATTCCCGCTTCGAGCAATATCGAGCCGATGCTTCAGTCGGCATTCAGCTACGTAGAAAAAGAGGCAACCAAGCCCCAGCGCAGCAAAACCGACAATGAGTTTGCCCTCATCGCCACATTCCTGCCCTCGCTCAAGCATAGCGTGGCAGGCGACCGCCTCATCCGCAACACCGTGAGCGAGACGGCCCGCAACTGGCGTACCGACGGCACCCTCGGCAAGGCATACGATGTGCTGCTGCTTGCCGGAAACGGTCGCGCAGCCGAAGCCCGCAAGGTATACGAATCGATTCGCGAGTTCGGCGTTGTCAAGGGTGGCATGGGACTTTGCTTCCCCTCGGTTGACGACATCCGCGCCTATGCCACACTTATCCAGGCATATACGACAATGAAGGCTGCCGACACCGAAATCGATGCCATGCGCCAGTGGGTAATCGTACAGGCTCAGGCCAACGACGACCTCGGTGCTTACAACCCCGACTACGTGATTGCCGCCGTGCTGATGACCGGCAGCAACTGGACCGACGTTGCCGTGAAACAGAATGTTACCGTCAACGGCCAGCCTCTTGAAATCAACAGCATAGAGAGCGCCACCGGCTACTTCGCACAGCGCATCGACCGTACAGGCAAAATCAAGATTGTCGTTACCCCCAACGGCGTAACCCCCTCGTATGGCTCAGTTGTAACTATCGACCGCCGCCCCATGGAGAGTGTAAAGGCTCGTCCGGGCAAGGACCTCGCTATCGAAAAACGAGTACTCGTAGAGCACGACGGCCAGTGGGTTGAGACCAACGACTTCGCACTGGGCGAACGTGTTCGCGTGCAGCTTACTATCGTTGCCAAGCGCAACCTCGAATATGTGAGCATCGACGACGAACGTCCGGCATGCTTCGAACCTGTAGACCAGCTTCCCGGCTACGTCCGCAACGGCGGTCTCAGCTTCTATCGCGAGAACCTCGACGCATCGACCCGCCTGTTTATCAGCTACATGCCCCAGGGCACCTACCATGTGACCTACGACATGACTGCCGCCCTCGCCGGTAGCTTCATTTCGGGCATCGCCACACTGCAGAGCCAGTACGCCCCCGAGCTAACAGCTCATTCGGGTGCAGCCCGCATTGCGGTAAAATAATCGCCAACCCCTAAAAACAATCCCTGCCAGGCAGTCCGGAATCACCGGCCCCCGGCAGGGATTTTTATTTGGTATACCTAACAAAAACCCGAAATTTCCATTTTTATTTGGTATACCAAACAAAAATGGCATAAGACGTTCATTCCATGGGTTGAGATCCAATGGTGTTTACGTAAGGGGTGATTATGTAAAAAATGACAGCAACGATAGGAGCTTGGCTCCCCGAGACAAGCCTCGGTTAGGTGAAACTAATTCACAGATTATCAACCCTATATATAATCACTCTCTCGTAGGGTCGCGGCATGCCGCAATGTCACTAAGTTAAGCATAAAAATCTTTTTTTTCAATCCACCCACTCGTAGGGTCGCGGCATGCCGCGACCGGGTGACAAAAACATTTGTAGTTGATTATCAAAGAGATAGTATCGCCTACCCGGTCGCGGCATGCCGCGACCCTACGAGAGGCCCGGGTGGCGTTTGCCCTTAACTTAGTGACATTGCGGCATGCCGCAATGTCACTAAGTTAAGGTCAAAGTCCTCTTTTATAATTGGTCAGGGTGATGTATTTGCCGGAACTCTTAATCTTCTTTTTCTTTCTTGGATAGCTTCTGCCGGGCCTTATCAGTGAGTGCATCCTTAAAAACATTTTAACACTAAATGTTAACTCTCTGTCGAGGATTCTCTCCGAGCGGAACATCGCCATAATCAGCAGGCAGGTGAAAAACCAGGTGCTGTTCATGTTGACCTGGACCTTGTATTTGCCGGTATGGGATTGTAGTTTCTTATTGCAGAACAGCCTGATTACGGACTCGATGTTGTAGAGGATGAGCGCGGCGAAGAAGTCCTGCCGGATGCATATTTCGCGTGTCCCGCTGAATATCTCGATCTGCAGCTCGTTCTTGGCCGTGCCGATCTCGGTTTCCGAGTTCCAACGCATCCTGTAGGCATTCCTGATAACCTCGTCGGGGTACTGGCCGGCATCGAGATTTGTTATATACACCGTCGGCACTTCTTCATCCTCAAGCGGCGGGCGTTTCACAAGGCGTACCTCAAGGGGGTCGGGGTCGGGATAATCGATATCACGACGGTTGGGCGAGAGCTTTAAAGTCACGGTTTCCGAGGATTTGTCCGAGTCCATAAAGGCGGCAACCTGCGGGTTGGAGTCGCGGCGGGCGCGTATTATGAACCCGCCGGTATTCTTTGCAAACCAGTTCATCAGGTAAAGCGACGGATAGCCCCTATCCATCACAAACACAGTGAATAGCAAAGGGTAAGGGAATGTGTCGGATGTCAGCGACTCAAGGGCGGCCTTTCGTTCTTCTGTCTTGTTGGGGTACATATCCGCCATTACGATAGTCCTGTTGACCAGGTCCGTGACAAAGAGGCCTCTTGCAAGGTTGTAGCCTTTGTCATCGCGCTGCCGGTACTTTTTATACAGCTCTTCGGTATAAGGCAGCGACAGCCTTGTGCCGTCAATACCGCAAAGGTACTTGCCGCACTTCCATTGCTGCACCGTGCCGGTTTCGTAGAGATGCTGGTTCAGCCACAGATTCAAATCCTTGAACAACTCGTCAGAAATCAATGCCCTGCGCTCTATATAAGCCTCGGGAGTTGTCTGAGGCAGGTTCTCCGTTTCAAGAAACTGGGCCACCTCCACCGACAGAGTCCTTTTGAAGCAGCACATTACCGCGTGAACCACATTGGCAAAGGTCCACACCCTGGTACGGGTGAAAAGTGTGGCACGCTTGCGCTCGTCATCGCATACCAAATAAGGAGCCCTCTTGGCTGCGTCCTGGCAAATATCAACAATATGGGCTCTGAAAGCGTTAAAAATATTACTAATCTCTTTTTTCATATTTGTTAAAATTTTTAGCCTTATAGGCTTGTTATTCATTTGTATAACAATTATGACAAAAAGATGGATAGCCGTCCCGACACCAGAGGGTGCAGGACGGCTATTTTCTTAACTTAGTGACATTGCGGCATGCCGCGACCGGACAGAAGTACATTTATTCATTGAATATCAACATGTTATCAAATCACAATAGATTCAAATAATATCTTGTTTCACATATTTTGCGACATGTAATACACTGATTATCTATAACAATACTTCCGACACCCGGTCGCGGCATGCCGAGGGCACTGAAAAAGTAAAATTGGGTGTCATTTTGCTATCGCCAAATTTGTAACTCGCTGTAAAAACACTCTAAATAGAGGTAATTCACAATTTTAAACCGTTACCATATGTTAAACTGAGTAATATATATAGCAAAATGAAACGTTGTTCCGAAAATTGCACACTTTTCCAGTGCCCTCGGCATGCCGCGACCCTACGAGCGGGTGGTTAGATAGAGTATTGACTATCTGCAAGTTAGCATCGTCAAACCGTGGCTTGTCTCGGAGAGCCAAGCTCCTATCGTTGACACTCTTTCTCCTTAAGTAAACAGCATTGAATCGCGACCCTACGAGAGTGGAGACGATGATGCCACTAAGTAAACAGCATAATGCTAAAGTGCTTCGACCGGCAAAGATAAAAAAATTAAACCGTTGAGAATGTGGAGGTTCTCAACGGCTTGAAGAATGAATATTATCGAATGTTCTCAAAACATCCTTGTTGACTGAAAGCTTTATTTGCTGCCGGTGATTTCTTTGGTCTTGTCGACTACGGCATCTTTCACCTCTTTAGCCTTGTCGGCGGTTTTACCGGCGATTTCCTTGGTCTTGTCTACCGTGGCGTCTTTGATTTCGGTAGCCTTGTCGGCAGTCTTACCGGCGATTTCCTTAGTCTTGTCTACTGTGGCATCTTTGATTTCGGTGGCCTTGTCGCCTGTAGCCTCGGCAACGTCTTCGATTTTGTCACCTGTAGCCTCGGCGGCATCTTTTACTGCATCAGAGGCGGTGTCAGTACCCTTCTTTACAGCATCAACTGCCTTATCGATGATAGCGCTTGCTGCAGTGAGCGTCGATGCCATTGCAGGAGATTTCTCCTTTACCACAGGCTCAATCTTGTCAAGGAAATCCTTGGCCTGCTGGGCCTTGCCGTCCTTTACAAGCTGTTCGGCATATTGCTTGGCCTGGGCCACATAGAGCTGCAGGCTGTCGGTGTTGGTACAATTTTCAATTTTAGATGTGAGCACCGAGGCATCTACTGTTTCGGTCTTGCTCGTACATGATGTGCCGCCTATTGCCAGAACAGAGCCGACGGCGATTGCTAAGACTAACTTTTTCATTTCATTATGTGTTTATTGTAAATAATCTACAAACAACGGCACTCTCGAAATAGTTCAAGACTGACAATAAAAACATGTCATTAGTCAAAACCGAGGGGCATCCTTAAGCGTTATCACCTTTGGATTGACAAAATGGCAGTCGCATCTGCCATTTTTATCTTTGGCTCAGTTTTTGCAATAACATTGAAAAACGAAAAAACAACAAAAATATATACCAACATGAAACTCAAACCACTTGCCGACCGTGTGCTTATCCAGCCCACAGCAGCAGAAGAAGTTACAGCCCATGGCATCATCATCCCCGATGCCGCTAAAGAAAAACCCCTCCGTGGCACAGTTATCGCAGTAGGCCAAGGCACTAAAGACGAGCCTATGGTACTCAAAGAAGGCGACGAAGTGCTCTATGGCAAATATGCCGGTACCGAGGTTGACCTTGGCGACGAAAAGGCGCTGATAATGCGTCAGAACGAAGTTCTTGCTGTAATCGAAAAATAAAATACTACTACAATGGCTAAAGAAATAAAATTCAATATCGAGGCTCGCGACGAGCTCAAAAAAGGCGTTGACGCTCTTGCCGACGCTGTAAAAGTTACCCTTGGCCCTAAAGGCCGCAACGTGATTATCTCGCGTCAGTTTGGTGCTCCCCACATCACCAAAGACGGTGTTACCGTTGCCCGCGAGGTTGAACTCGAAGACGAATTCCAGAACATGGGCGCTCAGCTCGTGAAGGAAGTTGCATCGAAAACCGGCGACGATGCCGGCGACGGTACAACAACCGCTACCGTTCTTGCCCAGGCTATCGTAGCCGTAGGCCTCAAGAACGTTACTGCCGGTGCCAACCCCATGGACCTCAAACGCGGTATCGACAAAGCCGTTGCCGAGGTTGTAGCAGGCATCCGTGAGATGAGCGAAGAAGTTGGCGACGATTTCAAGAAAATCGAAGACGTTGCCCGCATCTCGGCAAACAACGACGAAACAATTGGCCATCTCATCGCCGAGGCTATGCAGAAGGTTAAAAAAGAAGGCGTTATCACCGTTGACGAAGCCAAAGGCACCGAGACCAACATCGAGGTGGTAGAAGGCATGCAGTTCGACCGCGGCTTTATCTCGCCCTACTTTATCACCGATACCGAGAAAATGGAGTGCGTATACGACAACCCCTTCATCCTTCTCTACGACAAGAAAGTATCTAACCTCAAGGATATCCTTCCTATCCTCGAAGGCACCGCACAGAGCGGCCGCGGCCTGCTCATCATCGCTGAGGACGTTGATCAGGACGCTCTCGCAGGCCTGGTTGTCAACCGTCTCCGCGGCAGCCTCAAGGTTTGCGCTGTCAAAGCTCCCGGCTTCGGCGACCGCCGCAAAGAAATGCTCGAGGATATCGCTATCCTCACCGGCGGCACTGTGATTTCTGAGGACAAGGGCATGAGCCTTGCAACTGCAACTATGCAGGACCTCGGCCACGCCAACAAGGTGACTGTCAACAAAGAAAACACCACTATCGTTAACCGCGACACCAACAAGGAACTCCTCGACGCACGCGTTGCCCAGATCAAGGCTCAGATTGCCCAGACCAAGAGCGACTACGACCGCGAGAAACTGCAGGAACGCCTTGCCAAACTCGCAGGCGGTGTGGCTGTGCTCCACGTAGGCGCACCCTCTGAGGTTGAAATGAAAGAAAAGAAAGACCGTGTCGACGACGCCCTCAGCGCTACCCGCGCTGCTATCGCCGAAGGTATCGTTCCCGGCGGTGGCGTGGCATACATCCGTTGCCTCGACCGTCTGCGTGACCTCAAGGGCGCTAACGACGACGAGCAGACCGGTATCGCTATCGTAGAACGCGCTATCGAAGAACCCCTCCGCCAGATTGCTACCAACGCCGGTGTTGAAGGCGCAGTGGTTGTTCAGAAAGTACGCGAAGGCAAAGGTGACTACGGCTACAATGCCCGCACCGATGTATACGAGAACCTCCTCGCCGCAGGTGTCATCGACCCTGCCAAGGTTACCCGCGTAGCCCTCGAGAATGCAGCCTCTATCGCAGGCATGTTCCTCACCACCGAGTGTGTCATCGCACAGAAGAAAGAAGAAACTCCCGCCGCACCCGCCGCAGGCATGGGCGGTATGGGCGGCATGATGTAAGCCTCTCGATAATATAAACTAAAAGCTGTGTTTGATTTAACCATTAATCACAGCTTTACACAAAAATCGCCCTCGGTTGGGGGCGATTTTTGTATTATATAATCGCCTCCAAAGTTTCCTTATATGGAAACTTTTTATATCTTTGTATTTGCATTTAGACTTTATCGAGCAAAAGCAATACGAACTGAATATTTCAAACAAAAATAATATGGCGATGAAGTTTTATACACTGGAAGAAATGACCGATAAGCATATCGGTAAACGTGGCACTCCGGAAAGAGAAAGTTTCGAGGCTGAGCTTGAGGCTGCTTTGATTGGCGCTTCTATCAAAGAAGCCCGAAAATCCATGAACCTCACGCAAAAGGAACTCGGCGAGAGAGTCGGCGTTCAAACCGCCCAAATTTCAAAGATTGAGAGTGGCAGGAATTTGACTATATCGACTATAGTAAGGATTCTTAATGCACTCGGACTATCAGCCGACTTTGCAATCCAAGGTCTTACCCCTGTACGCTTGGGAATAGGCTCTAAAGCCTGTCAGTCTTGATTTAACTGATTTTATTTTGCAAACTCCAGATAGCACATATTCAAAGTTTATCGATTCAGTAGGCACATCTCACCGGGTGTGCCTTTATTGTATCCTTGCCCCTTTTGATTTTGGCTGTTATTAATTTTCTTATCTTGGCATAAATTTGTAATTTTGCATGTTGAACTATGACAGCTATCGACTTGATATTATTGGCGATTATCGCCATAGCACTTATAACAGGCTGGATGCGCGGGCTCGTGCGTCAGGTAGGCACTGTTGCCGGTATTATTCTCGGCATAATAGTATGCCGTGTCTTCGGAGCTGAGATTGCCGACTATTTCGTCAGCCGCGGTGCCGACCATGCATCTATCGCGAGGGCTTGCGTCTACGCGGTTCTGTTTGTAATAGTGTTTTTAAGCTGCAACCTGTTGGCAAGGCTCCTTAGCTCGATTCTCAAGGCCGTAAAACTCGGCATGCTCGACAGAGCCGGCGGCGCTGTGATGCGGACATTCCTGTGGCTGCTATTTACATCGCTGGCCATTAACATATATCTGGGAATATGCCCCTCCGACAAGGCGCGATTCAATCGTGCCGACAAGCCATGGCGTAATATCACAGTGCAGATTGCTCCTAAACTTTTAGGCTATTTAGCAAACTGACCGAACGCATTTTTTGTTATCTCTATTGCATAACTTACAAGCAATGAACGAAACACCCCAAAAGCCCGAAAGCAACGACGACGTACTGTCGCAGGCTACAACGGGCGAATACAAATACGGTTTTACTTCCGACATCGACACCGAAATCATACCTGCCGGCCTGTCGGAGGAAGTGATACGCCTCATCTCGGCCAAAAAGGGCGAGCCCGAGTGGCTGCTCGATTTCCGCCTCAAGGCCTACCGCCACTGGCTTACCCTTGAGCCGCCGACTTGGGCTCACCTCACAATACCGCCAATCGATTTCCAGGCCATAAGCTACTACGCAGCCCCCAAGGATGCAGAGCGCCCAAAGAGCCTCGACGAAGTTGACCCTGCCCTGATTGATACTTTCAACCGCCTCGGCATACCACTCGAAGAACAGAAACAGCTGTCGGGCATGGCTGTCGACGCGGTTATGGACTCGGTTTCGGTGCGTACCACTCACCGCGAGCGTCTTGCCGAAATGGGCATTATTTTCTGCTCGTTCTCCGAGGCCGTGCGCGAGTACCCCGACCTGGTACGCAAGTACCTGGGCAAGGTGGTGAGCTACCGCGACAACTTCTATGCCGCGCTCAACTCGGCGGTATTCTCCGACGGCTCATTTGTATACATCCCCAAGGGCGTACGCTGCCCCATGGAGCTGTCGACATACTTCCGCATCAATGCCTCGGGCACAGGCCAGTTTGAACGCACACTTATCGTTGCCGACGACGATGCCTACGTAAGCTATCTCGAAGGCTGCACAGCACCTATGCGCGACGAAAACCAGCTCCACGCGGCTATCGTAGAGATTATTGTCGAAGACCGTGCAGAGGTAAAATATTCTACCGTGCAGAACTGGTATGCCGGTGATGCCGAAGGCCGTGGCGGTGTATACAATTTTGTCACCAAGCGAGGCCTCTGTCGTGGCGACTATTCCAAATTATCGTGGACGCAGGTCGAGACCGGTTCGGCAATCACTTGGAAATACCCTTCGTGCGTGCTTGCAGGCGAAGGCTCGGTAGGCGAATTCTACAGCGTAGCCGTTACCAACAAGATGCAGCAGGCCGATACCGGCACCAAGATGATACATATCGGCTCGAATTCGCGAAGCACCATTGTGAGCAAGGGCATCTCGGCAGGCAACAGCCAAAACAGCTACCGCGGCCTCGTCAAGGTCGCACCTCAGGCCGAGGGCGTGCGCAATTACACCCAATGCGACTCGCTGCTGCTCAGCTCTACCTGCGGCGCTCACACATTCCCCGTTATCGAGGTCGCCAACAACTCGGCTATTGTAGAGCACGAGGCCACCACTTCCAAAATTTCCGAAGACCAGATTTTCTACTGCAACCAGCGCGGCATACCCACCGAGGAAGCCGTCGGCCTGATTGTCAACGGATATGCCAAGGAAGTGATGAACAAACTGCCAATGGAGTTTGCCGTCGAAGCACAGAAGCTCCTCGAAATCACCCTCGAAGGCAGCGTAGGATAATATTTAATCGAAGTTACATTGACAAACATATACAGCTATGGCTGAAGAATTATTGAAAGTAAGCAATCTGCATGCCGGCATCGATGGCAAGGAAATCCTCCGCGGTGTCGACCTCACCATACGTCCCGGCGAAGTTCACGCTATTATGGGTCCTAACGGTTCGGGCAAGAGTACCCTCTCGGGTGTGCTTGCCGGTGATCCGAGATATACCGTCACTGCCGGTACGGCCATGTTCCACGGCGTAGACCTGCTGGCACTTTCTCCCGAAGACCGCTCGCACGAAGGTCTATTCCTGTCCTTCCAGTACCCGGTCGAGATTCCGGGCGTGACAATGGTCAACTTCATGCGTGCTGCCGTCAATGCCAAGCGCAAATACCTCGGCGAAGAGCCTATGAGCGCCGCCGACTTCCTAAAGATGATGCGCCAGAAACGTGCAATTGTAGAGCTTGACAACAAGCTCGCATCGCGCTCGGTAAACGAAGGTTTCTCGGGCGGTGAAAAGAAGCGAAACGAGATTTTCCAAATGGCCGTACTCGAGCCCCGTCTGTCGATTCTCGACGAGACTGACTCGGGCCTCGACATCGATGCACTGCGCATCGTGGCCGGTGGTGTTAACAAACTGCGCAACGACCGCAACGCCACAATCGTGATTACTCACTATCAGCGTCTGCTCGACTATATCAAGCCCGACGTGGTTCATATCCTCTACAAAGGCCGAATCGTACATACCGGAGGCCCCGAGCTGGCGCTCGACCTCGAGGAACGCGGATACGACTGGATCAAACAAGAAGCCGACAAACTATGAATGCAGCTGAAGCTTTCGGGCAATATCTCGCGCTGATACAGGACAATATCGGACTCTTCGACAAAGAGCCCGACCTGCTCGCCGCCTTGCGCGATGATGCCATTGGCTCGCTGCCCGACCTGATAGAACAATACCGCAGCGACAAGAACCTGCCGCTGCAATGCCGCCCCGACACCCTATTTGCTCCCGACTACGGTATCAACCTGCAGCATCTCGAGATGACTGCCGACGTAGCTGCGGCTTTTCACTGCGGGGTGCCGAATCTCAACTGCTATCTTGCCGTTGTTGTAGGCGATGTAGTGCACATGACCGATTCGGTATCACGCCTGCCCGAAGGGCTCGAGGTATACAGCCTGCGCAATATCCCCGAAAAATACATCGACGATGCCAAGGCTGCGGCTGCGAAAGGCAGCAAGCTCAATTCGCTCCTGCTCACCGACGGCATATATATCCGTGTGGCTCAGGGCTGCAGGGTAGAAAAGCCTGTGCAGATAGTCAACCTCTTCAATTCCGAGACCGCCATGCTCACTCCGCGACGTGTGATCGTGGATGCACGCCCCGATTCGAGTCTGCGCCTGTTGCTGTGCGACCACAGCCAGAGCCCGGCGACACCACACCTCAATACCGAGGTAGTAAACGTATCGGTTGGCGAAGGTGCCCGCGTGGAAGTATACGACATCGAGGAGTCAGCCCCGGCAACACGCCGATACTGGCAGTTGTTTGCAAGCCAGGCACAAAACTCCGAGCTTGTGGTCAACACCACATACCTTCACGGCGGTGTGACATATAATGAATACAACATCGATGTCGATGGCGACGGATGCTACACCAATCTTAGCGGCCTCGCTATCTGCACCGGCGAGCAGACCGCGGCCAACAAGGTGACTTTGCGTCATCGTGGCCGTCACTGCACCAGCCGACAACTGTTCAAGACAGCCGTATTCGACCGCGCCCACGGTTGGTTTGGTGGTCGTGTGGTAGTAGAAACAGATGCATTCTTTACCGATGCTGCGCAGACCAACCGCAATATCCTCGCGTCGCCCGAGGCGAAGATGAATGCTTCGCCACAGCTCGAAATTTATTGCGACGAAGTAAAGGCAAGTCACGGCGCCACCACCGGCCAGCTCGACGAACGCGCCCTCTTCTACATGCAAAGCCGAGGCATCCCCGGCGACGAGGCTCGCAGAATGCTCACACAGGCATTTATGACCGACGTAATCGACAATATCGGCTACGAGGTACTGCGTCAGCGCCTGCATGTGCTCGTAGAGAAGCGTCTCAACGGCGATTCGGCATCATGCAGCAGCTGTGCCTCTGCATGCCATTCTAACAATACAGAGATATGACACCAGATTTCGAAGCCCTGCGAAAAGATTTCCCTATCCTCGACCGTAAAGTCAACGGCCGCGACCTGATATATCTCGACAACTCCGCCACCAGCCAGACTCCGCGCGTGGTTGTCGATGCCGTAGACAATGCATACTACAACCGCCGTGCCAACGTACACCGAGGCGTGCACACCCTGTCGCAGGAAGCCACAGCGGCAATGGAATCTACAAGGGCGCGAATCAGGGAGTATATCAATGCTGCTTCGTCCGACGAGATTATTTTCACCCGAGGCACTACTGAGGCTATCAACCTTGTGGCATCAAGCTACGGCGAACTGTTGCAGGCCGGCGACGAAATTATTCTCACCATTATGGAGCACCACTCCAATATCGTGCCTTGGCAACTCTTGCAGGGTCGCAAAGGCATAGTAATCAAGGTGGTGCCTATTCATGCCGACGGCACTCTCGACCTCGAGGTATACCGCAGTCTGTTTACCGACCGTACACGGCTCGTATCGGTATGCCATGTATCCAATGTACTCGGCACTATCAACCCTGTGGCCGAGATGATATCATATGCCCATGCCAAAGGCGCATTGGTATGTATCGACGGAGCACAGGCAAGTGCCCATGAACGTATCGACGTACAGGCTCTCGGCGCTGATTTCTATGCCTTTTCATCCCATAAAATGTATGGCCCCTCCGGTATAGGCATCCTATATGGCCGCCGCGAACTCCTCGAGGCAATGCCCCCCTATCAAGGTGGCGGCGAGATGATAGGGCACGTAAGTTTTCAGGGCACCACATGGGCCGACCTGCCATATAAATTCGAAGCCGGCACGCCCGACTATATCGGAGCGGCGGCATTCAAGACCGCTATTGACTATATCGACGGCATAGGCATAGAGAATATCGCGGCTCACGAGCACGAATTATTAGTACATGCCACCGATGCGATGCTTGGCATTCCCGGCCTTCGCATCTTCGGCACAGCCCCCGACAAGGCCGCCGTGATATCATTCCTCATCGGCGAAGCCCACCACTACGATACCGGAGTGTTGCTCGACCAGCTCGGCATAGCTGTGCGCACCGGTCATCATTGCGCCCAACCGCTAATGGAGGCCTATGGTATCGAAGGCACGGTCCGTGCATCGTTCGCACTCTACAACACCCACGCCGAAGTCGACACATTCGTCGCCGCCCTCAAGCGCGTCGCTGCTATGCTTTGCTAAAGCAAATCGTCGATTTTGTGTGCTTTTCACCAAATTGAATCATCGATTTTGTGTAACTTTTGCTTGATTTAATCATCGATTTTGTGTAACTTTGCCCAAAATCAGCAAGTTAACCACATATGTATCGAAAAGCATACCAACGGCTCTTAGAGTGGAAACATAAAACCGACCGCAAGCCCCTATTACTATTAGGGGCTCGTCAGGTTGGCAAGACTTGGCTTATGAAAGAGTTCGGAGCCAATGAGTATGCCAATGTGGTATATATCAACTGCGATGCAGAGCCACTTGCCAAAGAGTTGTTTCAAAACGACTACGACATACGCCGGCTCCTTCTTGGCTTCCAAGCAATCAGCGGACAGACAATAGAAGAGGGCAACACTCTCATTATCCTCGACGAACTTCAAGAAGCTCCCCGGGGGTTGCATAGCCTCAAGTATTTTTGCGAAAATGCCCCCGGATATCATGTTATAGCAGCTGGTTCTTTACTCGGCGTGACTTTGGCGCATAGCGAGTCATTCCCGGTTGGGAAAGTCGACATGCTCAAAATCTACCCTATGGATTTCGAGGAATTTCTCGAGGGCATAGGACAAAAACAGCTTTGCGATGTACTGGCAAGTCACGACGAAATATTAGTCGATACATTTGCCGCAAAAATTACCGACTACCTATTTCAATATTACTTTGTCGGAGGCATGCCCGAAGTTGTTGCTTCGTTTGCGCAAAAGAACGATTTGAATTTAGTACGCAGCCTACAATCAGCCATTATTGACGCATACCGCCGCGACATCACAAAACACTCGTCGAAAACGGAATCTATTCGTATCGGGCAGGTTTTACAAAGCCTGCCTTCGCAACTGGCCAAAGAAAACAAGCGATTCATATACAGCGCCGTAAAGAAAGGCTCGCGTGCGGCTGAATTTGAAATCGCGATTCAGTGGCTTGTCGATGCCGGGTTAGTGTACAAGGTGAGCAGGGTCAACAAAGTGGCAGTACCTCTGCGCTTCTATGAGGACATCGAAGCTTTCAAATTGTTCTTCCTCGACATTGGCCTGCTATGCTGTATGGCCGGTGTTCCGGCCTCAGCAATGCTGATAAATACCGATGCCCTAACCGAGTACAAAGGCATGGTTTCAGAACAATACGTGGCGCAACAATTATCGTCGGCCGATATCGATCTTTTTTATTGGAGCAACTCACGAACTCCGGCTGAACTTGATTTTGTAGTGCAACTTAACGGACGAGTCTACCCTGTCGAAGTGAAGGCAGGAGCAAACGTACGGGGCAAATCGCTGTCGCAATTTCTAAAAGAAAACGACACAGCAGAAGGCCTACGCTACTCACTGCTCCCTTACAAGCAGCAAGACCGACTCACCAATATACCTCTCTACGAATTGTCATTCAGGATATAGCATTTCAGCCCTACCCTATCAAAATATGCAGACAAAGGAGAATCCGTCGCGGCCCTGCGCCGCGTGGCTGCGATGCAGACATAGCCCTCGTCTGATATTTTGCCTGATATAAGGAGACATAAAGACATAAGGTCGAAAAGTCTCAAAAGGATTATTTCTTTTGTGTTTTTTTTATAATTACACTTAGCCCCCGGCAATGGCCAAATTGGGTAATAAAAATCAGCCAAATTAGGTAATGAAAATCGTCCAAATTTGGTAATTCAACTCACCAATAAATAGAATTAATCTTGTTTCAGAGGGTGGCACAAGCCATACTTGGGTCTATGAGCGTAAAGACCCCTCAGAGATTATAAGCGCTCCGACCACAATGTACTAATAACCTATATTCAAAAGATGCAGACAAAGGAGAATCCGTCGCGGCCGAAACCAATGGTCAGGAAATGTTAAAATCCCGGGGTGTCCGGTTGCTGGCTTTTGATTTTCTTAAGTTCGCAATTAAAATCTCTGAGAAATCGGACTCGTGCTTTTTCAAACACAGAATTCATCGATGTTTTCGGGATAGAACCATTAGTGACAATCCTTGCACGGCGGTCGATAACATCATCTTTACATTTACCAAAATGATTTAGAGTTGCCTCCAACTGTTCTATGGCGTGTGTTATATCTCCGCCTTTCAGTTCAATAAAACATTCTCCCGACATGATAATCTCTCCTTCATTATTCTTACCTATGAGGAGTAGATAATCGCACTTATTGCAGCCCTGTCCAAGGATGACTCCGTCTACATGGTATATGCAGCATTGAGTATTACTCGAAGTAGACACTATATATTTCTTACCTTTTTCGCTTATCGAAACGATAGGTCGATGACTCCACGGTTGGACTGGAACAAATCCCGCCTCAGTTAATCTGGAATATAAGTTTCTAACCATAGATTATATTGTTCAACGAGCCAATGAGATTGTCTGCAGCTTCTGAAACACCATCAAGTTTATCTCCAAAAATCATAGACAAATCAGAATCAATAATCGTCTCGAGTTTCCCATTATTTATATACCAGCCACGGAAAGAGTCCTCAGGGAGTATAAGTTCTTTTTCCACTACCTCGACTGTAGCAGTCGGATTTATGGCAAAAGCTTTAGATGCTAACAAAAGAATACTCAGTGCCGTAAGAACATAGGGACTATGGGTTGTTAGCACCGCCATCGAATCGTTAAATTCTTCTTTACCTCTGGCTTTGCCGATTTTACGCACTATTTTTTGCACCAATTCCCACTGAGAGTCCGGGAAAAGATTTTGTTCCGGCTCTTCTATAAAAAGTTTTGCTGCACGATAAGTCTTTAGGTTTGAAATAATCACCTTCTGTGCTTCCGAATCGCCTTTAGCCAAAGAGTTCGCTATCTTTTCAATATTCTCATTGTCAACGATACTTACAGGAGCCTGGGTGCCTAATGAATCACATTTATATGTCAGCAAAGCTTCAACCGGTAGTGCTGACTGAAGTCCGCTCGAGGCATAGAAAGTGCTGAAAGTTTTATCGGATGAGGCAAGATGGATTATATCACTGCCCGTCTTAGAATCATAAAAATATGAGACGTCTTTGATTGAGCTTAGAAGAAGTGGTGCAGACTTGGTGAAACTATTGCGTGTTTTGCCCCATTCATATATGAAATCATACAACACATCGAAGTCTGATACACGATAGGTTCTCTCTACATTTTTGACTGCAGAAACAAGGTTGCGCTCAGACGGAATAAAAGCAATGGCAGAGTTATGGCGATGATTTATGTTGCCCTGTTTGATTACTATGGCGGCATTTCGACGCGCTCCGATCTGCTTTATAGATATAAAATCAGAATCGTAGATTATCTCCGTATTTTCAGAAAAATAATTATCATTAAGCCGATAATAGTTTTTTAGCTCTTTGACAAAGCGATTGTAATGCGTATAATCGTAATGCGCATTAGGACGACCACTCATAATAATTTTTTCCAACCATGTACAGAGAGAAAGCACTTTGAGCACAGAGCTTTTTCCCGACCCTTGCGGGCCAATCAATAGATTGATGGTAGAAAGAGAGAGTATTCCGGAATCTACAATAGGACCGAAATTTTTAAGATGCAAAGTGGTCATTCTTAATAAAAGCTATTAGTCGACACAAATTTACTAATTTAGTTTCAAACCGACAAGATTTAATTCGTTCACAGCTTTTAAAATAAATCTTGCAGTGTATTTATTACAACAATAAGCACACCCGACCGGGATGTATTGATATCCCCTATCAAAATATACATACAAACGTGAATCCGGCGCGGCCGTTGCCTACGGTGGGGATGAGCGACGAGGTGACTTTGGGGCTCTTTTTGCCCAAGTGCAATGAGCGGGTGTCGCTGCCTCGGAAGAGGTTGACTACCTCGTTGACAGGGTCGGCGATAAATACTACGATATTGCCGATAATCCTCGATCCAAACAAGGTATAGTCGTGGCTCACGATGTGGCGTTTGAGCTTATAGAACAATTCGCCCATTACGCTGCCTACCAGCGGGGTAATGAATAAATCCTGAATCGAAGGGCGTTCCATACACGCCTCGATGCCATATTCCCAGCCTATGGTAGAGATACATGCCGAGTATAGCAGCGACTGGTAGAAGTTGAAGCCGCACGATCTTGCCGCCATGAAGTATGCCGCTCCGGCGTAGGGGTGAAGCACATAGTTGAAAATCGGGTTGTCGTGGTCCCATTCCGGGCCTCGCTTGAATACATTCTTATACCAACGGTTGTAGAACGGGTCTTTTTGCAGCTCGGCACGATTCCAAGAGGTCGCATCCTCGGGCAGGCATTCGAGTACCAAAAGCGTGGAAACGAATGCTCCCGACAGTACAGCGGTGTTGATCCACATACGGTGCCAGTTGGGCGAACTGCCTGTGAGTGAGTACGGCAGGCCATAAATCGACGGCGGATTTTTCTTTAATTCTATTTCCCGGCAATAGCTAAGAGCCGTGGTATCGAGCTCAGCCTGAGATACATCGGGCATTTCGCCGACGAGCTGAACACTTTCGAACTCCTCGATAACAGCGATGCTGTCGGTAGTCCGGGCTTGTGCTGAAAACACGCTGAGCAGCAGACTTAATATGATTGAGAGAGGTAAAGGTTTCATAATGTCGTGAATCTTTTTTGCGTAATGTTGAAGCATTGACTTGCTTCGCATCTACACTGCTAAGCTCATCAATGATATATAATTAAAACAACTATTAGGTCGTTTTGTCGCAGTCAAATTACTAAAGAATTGAAAAAAGGCCAATAAGAGCTTGGTCGACAAGTATAATTTTGTGGTCTCATACCAAAATTATAGACATTATGAAAGCTTTTGTTATCATCGACAACGGCCATGGCTGCGATACTGCCGGAAAGTGCAGTCCCGATGGCCGTTACCGCGAGTGGTTGCGGACGAGGGAACTCGCCCGGGCCATAAAGTATGAATTGGAGCGAGTTCGAATCGAGGCGCATCTACTTGTTCCGGAAGACGAGGATATCGATCTTGCCACGCGATGCAGGCGTGCCAACGCCTTGTGTACTGCCGGGCGCAATGCGGTGTTGGTATCGCTGCACAGCAATGCCGCAGGCTCCGGAGACAAATGGCATACAGCTTCGGGCTGGAGTGTTTTCGTCGCCCCTAATGCATCGGCGCAGTCGCGGCGCTTGGCCACACTACTCTACGGTCAGGCCATGGCGAGGGGGCTGAGGGGCAACCGGGCAATACCTAAGGATTCGTACCTGACAGCCAACCTGGCAATCTGCCGCGATACGATATGTCCGGCGGTGCTGACTGAAAATATGTTTCACGACAACAGGCAGGATGTTGATTTTCTAATGTCCGAGCAGGGATTCCGAGCGATTGCAGACCTGCATGTTGCAGCAATACGCGAGTATTATGGCATTTAGTCGTTACCTTATAGTGGCATTGCTGATGTTTTCGGCCGGATTTATGCTTGGGCGGATGAGCATAAGATCGAAGACCGAGCTCAAGGTCGAGCGCCTGACCGATACGGTGGTCATACGCCAGCCCGAAATCATGGTGGTACACACGCTTGCGCCCGACACTGTGAGGCTTGCCGTGGTCGACACCTTGCACGACACAACACATGTGCTGGTAGAAGTGCCGCGACAGCAACACCGGTACGAGGGCGAGGGCTATCAGGCATGGGTGAGCGGATTTCGCCCCTCGCTCGACAGTATTGTAATCGAGCGGCAGATACTGCTGCCACAAGCCAAGCCCCGCCGCTGGTCGGTAGGGCTTCAGGCTGGAATCGGAGCAACGCCGAGGGGCATACAGCCCTACATCGGCGTCGGGATAAGTTTTAAATTATACTGAGATAAGGACGGCATGTCGGCAGATTAAAAATCTCGCCGACATTTCTTTTGCTGAAAACCAAAGAGGTGAAGGTCTCGATGCTCACCTCGAGGTCGGCACGGGTGTCGCAGCAGTCGTATTTCTCACAATCGCCGTCGGCGACGAGGTAGAAGCCGGTGTTTTCGGATAGAAGACCGTCGGTAATCTTGATGATATGGTGCAGACCTTTGTGCTTGGCTGCCATGGCCTTGAGCATGGGCAGCGGATCTACAATCCTTGCCATGCCACGGCTTCTCAAGAAATTTTTATCACCCGACAACGGCGGGGTATCTACCACGAATGTCTTGTGAGGTTCGAGGCGGCGCAGTTCCGACAATACCTTCATCGCCAGAGGCTCGGTGTCGGCGAGGAGCAGATGCACAGCTACATTGTCGTCGGATGTAGTGGCAACGAGGATTGCGTCGCCCACACCGTCGGTAGCGCCGAGTATACGGCTGTTCGGAATGGTCGACAGTTCGTCGCGGATGCGGGCAAAATCGGCGGCGCTGTGCACGATGCCGCAGCCGAATTTCTTTTCAAGGGATGCAAGCATCTGTGCCGTAGGCTCGATGATGTCGCCGCAGCTGCCGTCGAAAACATGCGAGGCGGTATACCGGAGTTCGTCGGCGTAGAAAACCGTGGCAAAGGAAAACCTGTCGAAATAAAAGAACAGATGCCTCCGGGGCGGAACAAGTACGCAGAGGGTCTTCCCCCTGCTTCGCGCCGCCGCCAGGGTATCCACAATAAGATGTGATGCCGCACCACGGGCACGAGCTTCCGGTCGTGTGCTTAGGTATTTTATCGCCACAGCATCGAGCATAGCATCTTGATAGGCAAATTGATACGGCAGAGCCATGAGCGATGCCACAGGTTTGCCCGAACCGTCGAGACAGACCATGATATCTTGGTCGCATACGTCAGCGGCATCGGTGAGCCACTTTGAGTGCGCGTCGCTGCGATTGGCAGCCATATATACCTGATTGAATATTTCGCGGGTAGTCATTCGTTCCAGTAATTACGGAGTGGGTATCGCTGGGGCCTCATGAGCAGTCGCAGGCCGGTAGAAAATGTCCAGTAATTCCACATCCAGTTGATTAAAACTACGGCACGGTTTCGCATGCCGAGAATCGACATAAGGTGAACCAAGAGCCAAGCCCACCAAGCTGTGCGCCCCGACAGGTGCATCTTCCCGATGTCGACCACGGCACGGTTGCGGCCTATTGTTGCCATCGAGCCTTTGTCGTGGTATGTAAACGGCGCAGGGTGGCGCTCGGGATGATTGAGGTTGCGGGCAAGGTTTGCGCCTTGCTGCAAAGCGGCCTGGGCTACCTGTGGATGACCGTGGGGATATTCGGCAGTAGGCATCAAAGCGATGTCGCCGATTGCGTAAATACCGTTTGTGCCCACTACGCGGTGGTATTCGTCTACAACCCAGCGGTTGCCGTGTCCCGGGGCGACATCGGTGCCTTTGATGTCGAAAGTAACCCCGGTAACCCCGGCAGTCCATATTACGGTGTCTGTGTGTATTTCTGAGCCGTCGGTAAAAGTGAGCACGCGGTCGGTGTAGCTTTTCATCGTCTTGTTGAGCTGAACGTCCACACAGAGTTGTCCGAGCCCCTTGAGGGCATCGGCGCTTGATTTGGGACCCATTGCTCGCAACAGTGCATCGGAGCCCTCTACCAGGATTACTCTAACCTCGTCGGGGTCGATCGACGGATATTCGCGCTTGATTATGAAGCGTTTCATTTCGCCCAAAGCCCCGGCAATTTCGACACCGGCAGGACCACCGCCAACAACCACAAAGGTGAGCAGGCTGCGGCGACGGATAGCATCGTTGCAGAGCGAAGCACGCTCGAGGCGGTCGAGAACTTCGTTGCGGCATCGAATCGCCTCGGGGGTGCTTTTGAGGGTAAAAACGTGCTTTTCGAGGTCAGCAATACCGAAGAAATTATTTGTGGTACCGGCAGCGATCACAAGTGCGTCGTAGGGCAAGGTTTCGAACTGTGTCGACACAGTGTGCGCCCCGGCATCGATAGTGCTTACCGAGCCCATATGGTATTCGGCCCCATGGTAACGGCGACCGATGAGTTCGCGGCGCAGAGGGAAGCATATACTCGCCGGTTCGAGACCCGACGAAGCCACTTGGTAGAACAGCGGCGGGAAGGAGTGGTAGTTGTTTCGATCGATGATCACAACATCCCAAATCTTCTTGTCAACTTTCTTGACCAGGTTCAGCCCGGCGAAACCGCCGCCTATTATGATGAGTTTTTTCTTTGCCATGATTACAGACTTACAATATTGAAACAAATCGAATCGCGATAGAGTTTTGGTATAATGAAACGGTGATAACGTTGAGGCCCGGTGTAAGGTTTGAGTTTAGGGTTTAGGTAATGGCTTTTGGTCGCGGCTGCTTTTTGACCAATCAATCTCAACCTACATTTAGGCGAGTGGTTGTGGATGCACTGGTGATTTCGTTGTCGTTGTCACATTTATTTTTTGCATATTCGGCAATTATTATTAACTTTGAGAGCAGCTAAATCATTGAGTCACTACATTTACGCCCATGAAAGCTAAATTACTAATAATATCGCTTATCTTAATCGTGCTTCAGGGCTGTATAGTTTTCTATTCCAAAATGTCTCATTTGAGTGAGGCTGATTTGGAGTGGCTCAAACCATACGAAAATAATGATACGCTTAGGTTTAAGTCCAAAACTGGCAAGGAATCGATCCTTGTTGTGGCGTCGTTAGTTATTAATAACTCGACTGATAGGATAGCTATTACTGATAACCCACCCCTGCCATGTGAGTACACGGCAAATGCAGACGTACTTTTTCATATATGTGGAGACAGCATGACAATTCAAGGATTGTTTCTTATAAAGAAACCTATATCGAAGGATTCACTCATGGTTTCGGCCCGTATCGGAAATCGTACTACAAATGTTGAAAAGAATAAATATGGCCAAATTTTAAAATCACGTAAGTTTGAATTAAACGATAAAATAATGGATGATTGTTTGGTTTTCAACCAATCTAACACACGTTTGTTGGGTGGCAATAGTTCGAATTCAGTAACAGTTGATGAATTTGTATTCAACAAAGAACATGGCTTAATCAGATATAACCTCAATTTTAGCTTTGGGTATATTTGTGTTGATTATCAATGCTATAACTATGTGCCATTGTACTAAATTTGTACTATTTAGACAGTTGGCTGAAAACAAATAGAAACGATTTATAGATAATTTGCGGTAGTTAACTTTATTTATTTGCCTTATTTTTCTTCTTTCGGTGGTAAGGTTGGTGTCGGGATATGGGCTGGTGAAAAGAAAAACTGATACGGACATTTCTCTTTTGCCCAGCACATATATAGGTTTGGTTCGGTATAGATGTATATATCTAAGGCTAAACCAAACCTATTTTCTCATAAGCTATTGACACGAGCCATAAAAAGTTGTAACTTTGCAGTTGAAAATAACGGAGGCAGAGGCTTCTGATAACATAATTAATAGCGTTTGCTATTTGTTCCAATCAGAATGAAACGTCGGAAATTTCATTGTGTTATGAATGAGGAACAAGTCGCGAACGTCCGTGCATTGCATGGGCGTGACTTGCCGTTCATAACACCAATCCGACGGGTGCATTCTGGGCAGTCATTGCCCATGCTTTTGCATTCGTCGAATTTGATTTATGAGCATTGGCATTCGCACAAACGATATGCCAATGAACAAAAATGGATTGGTAGGAGGTCTGATAACATTGGGGCTTCTTACCTCACAAGTCTCTGGGTACGCCCAAACATCCAATTTTGAAGAATCATCAGATATGATTTTTCAAGATACACAGCGGACTGTCAACACCTTGTCGATTGACAGTACATTAGTTTTCAATCAGTACAAACCTGAATGTTCTAAATTCAATGCTAAACAACTAATTTTACCAGGAGTTCTTATAGCTGTTGGTACTTTTGGAGTATACAATGGAGCATTCAAAAAGTTAGACACAAACATCAAAAATGGAATGGATAATCTGCGTGGAAATCATTTCTTCCGTGCCGATGATTATGTCCAATATCTTCCTGCCATAACGTATCTGACATTTGGATCAATCGGTATCAAATCAAAACATAGTTTTAAAGAGCGTGTCGTGGTGGAAGCTACCGCCTACTTAACCATGACGGCGTTTACAAATATCGGTAAATATTCATTCAAAGAAAAAAGACCGGATTCCAATGCAAGGAATTCGTTTCCCTCAGGACATACTGCCACCGTGTTTACCGGAGCAGAATTAATGAGAGAAGAATATGGGCTTGGTATGGGAATAGGGGCTTATAGCGTTGCTGTTGGTGTTGCTTTCCTGCGCCTTTATAACGGTCGCCATTGGCTAAACGATGTTATTGCGGGAGCAGGTGTAGGCATCCTATCTGCAAGGATAGGCTATTGGATGCTTCCGTTATATCAAAGATGGTTTAAATGGGACAGTCCATGTTCAGATATCATGGTCATATCACCAGTCTATAATCCTGCCGAGCATTCTTTCTCAATTAACTTGGCATACACCTTCTAATAATCATGCCAACGGTTTCCAAAGGTTAACCTTTGGCTCATTCGGGATATTTTCAGCGTTGACTTGTCAATGCGGCTCGGAAAATTCCCTAATGAGCTAAGGAATTTCCTGTCGGTGTAATTTCCACGACGGTGTTGTGGTTGTATTTTGCATTGGTTTTGATATTGATTTACGGAATGACTGAATGATTAAATGACTGAATGATTAGATGATTAGTCACTCAGTCATTTTGTCATCTAAATGATTAATCATTCAGTCATCAATTCATCGAATCATTTAATCATCCGGATGATTGGTCACTTTGTCATTCAGTCATTTCATCATTGATGTTAGAGGGCATTATTGGGTGATGAGGTTGTGGAGCGTTTTGGGATTACAGGTAATACCTAAACATAAACTCGCTCCACCCTAAAACGACCTCCTATGGCAATGAGAAAAACAAAGAGCGGTCACGGCAGTGACTGCGGTTTCGGCGGTGGCTTTTCGGAGAAAAAGGAATCCCGAAACATATCCTTGCACTCCTTTTTTCTCATCGTCATAATGACGATAGTCAGTGTAATGACAGTATTCGTTTAAGTCAACACATCCACTGCAATGACTGTAGCAATTTAGTGATTATATCCGACCGTCGGGAGAGAGCCTTTTGAGGTAGTTAGACGGTATCTTGCCGATTACGAAAATCCGATTTTTCTCATTGTCCCCCTTGCATTCTTTGCACTTTTGCACAATCAAGGGTCAGCTTCATCAAGGAATAAGGGTGTGTGGTATCTGTGTTATTTCAATATTACCCCGTGGCATTTTTGACACTTTGGCATTTTCAAAGTGTGCAAGAATGCAAGGTGTGCAATGGAATAATTCCTAAAAAAATGTTGACTGACACCGCCACACTATCTGCATTTCCTGCATTTTCAAGTTCCAAAATGCGGATAATGCAGAAAATGCGAGCGTTTTTCATCGTTTTTTCTTTTCTCTGCCCTCATATATTGTCTTGGTTCGGATTTACCCTATATATACCCCCCGTACTGAACCAAACCAAAATTCATAGATGATGACCGCCGGAAAAAAGAAGAACCCTCCGATGTCGGTCGGAGAGTTCCAAAAGTGCCAAAGTGTCAAAAATGCCACGGGGTAAAATCTACATGCTGACCGCCTCGCAGTCATAGTCAAGGTCGCCGAGGCTGTTGATTGCGTCCTGCTTCTGCTGGTCAATGACGTGGAGATATTTCTCGGTCATCTTGATACTTGAATGTCCCATTAGAGAGGCAACGGTCTTGATGTTCGCTCCTGCACCAAGCACATTTACAGCGAAACTGTGGCGGGCGCAATGCCATGTGATAGTCTTGTTGATTCCTGCTGCCTTTACCCATTTCTGCAAGCGTGTGATTGCGGTTGTGCGGTAGCAGGTGATATTGAATATTTTTTCGGAAGTGTGTTGTATAGGATTCCCGATGAGTTTCAGCAACGTTGGACTTAATGGGATTGTGACACCGCTGTGTGCGCTACGCCCCTCGGTCTTTTGTTGGTTGAATCGGAGTATCTTTGCCGAGAAATCGACATTGGCGTGTGTGAGGCTCACGGTGTCACACCAGCGTATGCCGGTGAAGCAGCAAAAGAGAAATGCTCGTTGCAGTGCCGTGTCCTCACCCTCGTAATGAGTGGCGGCAAGGCGTTTGATTTCATCCATTGTCAGTATCTCTTTTTTCAGCGTGTTCACGTCACGGTGGATTACGATTCCTTTGCACGGATTCTTTTTCATCAGTCCTTCTTCTATCGCATGGAGAATTACGGTTCGGAACATATAGTATGACTTATGCGCTCCCTCTCCTTTGGCGACTTTCTTCAGATAGTCTGTGAAACTCGTCACCATTTCGGGTGTAATCAATTCCATGCGCAGAAACGATGTGTAACGTTGGAAGCGTGGTGTAGCCTCAAGGAATCTCATAAAGCGGTTGTAAGAGGTCTTGTAGGTAGTTCTCACTGGCTTTGAATACAACTCGTTCTCCCAATGTTTGCGGAAGTATTTGATAAAGTCGTTCTCACCGTCCTTTTTCAGTCGGTATCCCTCACGGTCTTCGAGAAATTCCTGCTCACGCTCAAACCGTATCTTCTCGGCGAGTGCGAGAGTATTCTTGTTTTGGGTGCGTTCCTGCTGGTTGCGAGGGTGTAGCCATATATAGAGGTTCAGCACCTCTCGTTTGCGGATATGCTTGATTCTATATTTCGGTTTTCCTTTCATCGCCCCCTCGGTATAGAGGACATGGTTGCCGTTTTCATCAAGCACCGGGGTTTCGTTGCGTCCGAGATAATACTCCAACGCAAGGCTTGCCCGACCGTCCTGCAATTCGGACTGCACGAGTTTCGGGTTCTGTTTGTTCTTGCTTTCTACTTTAGCCATAGGTGATTATCTTTGTTTGATGCAAAGGTAATGAGGCGTAATCAAACGTGAAAACGGCTCACAACAGATATTAACAATCTAATCGTACTAATTGTGTACTAAATGCGAAAATAAGGGCAAATTAAGGCAAAAGCATAGAAATACTTTGCGATATAACTATTTGAAAATGAATGGCAATGAATGTATTTGAATATCAGTGAATATATGGCAAAATACTACACTCGATAATGGCGAAATATACACTCAAGTTGGGGTTGAGTGAAATTTTGCGGTTTAGTCAATGTCTCAACAGCAAGTTTGATCTACCGCAACAACGTTTGCATAAAATCTCAGGAATAAGCAGCGGTGTTTATAACACGGTAATTATTAATGATTTATCTAAATAAGGACAATCAGGGCGAAAATACAAATAGTTGAGATAGTATTAATAATAATGCTATACACAGTATTATTAATATTATCTTATTGCTTGGATATAACTATAATTGGAATAGGGGTATTGCTTGTGGTTACAGTTGGAAGTATAGCCAAGAATTATCATTCATTATCATTTGAAAAAGTTTTGATAGACCGCTTCATGCTTTTCGGAATTGTAGCCTTGGCTTTCTTTTGTTACAATATCTATAGTTATAGGGCGAAAACGAATGATGATTATGTCTCTGTTTATAATTGCAGTTTGAAGTCAATTATAATAGGAAAAGAATGTTACCAGACAGCGATTGTACTTGATTTATCAAATAGTAAGCCTATAACATTCAGAGCCGCCGGGTATTCATGGTTTCATAATAACGATGTATTAGGTGATTCGATATTTAAAAAGGCATATTCGGATAGTATCAAGATTTGTCATAACGGTGAGATAATAGCATTTAAAATTACAAAGCTCAATCTTGATTGATAATCATGGATTTTACATACTCCTAAAATTTGGAGTATTAGAATATTAAGCTTATATTTGCAAAAGGAATATCGAGCAATTAATAATGAATACTACCCAAATATCAAACTATATTAGGGCTTTTATTTTTAGTCACAATTAATCAGCATTATTTATGAAACATCTTATTATTACATTTATATTGGCAATGATAGCTGCGATGTCGGTGAAAGCCGAGATTGAGACTCTCAATGTGGATGTAGAAGAAGCAGCAATTACAGATTCTAAACTTGTAGAGTTTCTAAGTGGTAGGATAGTGCCATTTCTAAAAGCCAACGATATACATCCTATCTACAACGAAGTACATGTGTCAAAATCAGATGATTCGGTTTTCACCATTACTGCAATTAATGGTACAACCGGATTGCCGTCGATTCTCGCTTGTGTGAGGAACAATAAATGCTATATGACTTGCATCGACGGTGTGCGATTCTTTATTTTATCAAGAGAAGAAAGCCCCACATGGTTTAAGCCAACTCATACCAAGGTTCACTTGGGTCAATTCCAACAGGAAAAAGACGATCTATTGCGTATAGTTCCGAATGATGATGAATGCAACTGGACAGTAGAACGAGACGGCGAGAATGGTTATCATATAACAAATTTTGTCGGAGAATGGAGTTCGTGGTTTAAGAATGAAAAAGCCAAAGCTTTATTTCCAAAGTAAATTTAGTAATGCATAGTGGAGACTTCGGAAAGCGTGTAATATCAATCCTCGGAGAAGTAAACGGCTGTGTCGGCGGTTTCCTCTCCGAGGACAATTTGCCTTTCGATCTAATGGGAAGTGTCTTCGACACTAATCAGCTGAGGAGAGGCGCAGTCCCCGGCAAACTTCGTAATGCCGGGGTTCGGCAAAGTAATGCTCTTCGAGCATATGTACGTTGAGGCCCGGTGTAAGGTTTGGGTTTAAGGTTTAGACAATGGCTTTTGCCGGCACCAGCATTGCTAATACTTTGAATACCATGCCTAACTGTGGCTTGTTTCAGTCGTACAGCCCCAACTTATCGGTGCTGCTCGATGACGGCTCGATTAATAAGGGCTCCGTTTCTCAGACATCACATCATTCGGTGGATTCGAGAGGCCGGGCATAGACAGGTTTCCGATAATTGACACCTACGGCACATACGGTTCCTACGAATACGAGAACGGAAACTACATATTTTACATATTTAATGAAAGAATACCTTAGGGCAAATAATTCGGCCCGAATAAACAATCTCGGACGATTTGGCTACATTATTCAAGAAACAGCCTGAATATTTCTTAAATTTTTTGGCATAAAACTATTGGAGCTATAGGATATTCATATTAACTTTGTGTAACAAACTCAATTTTATCAACCAATCAAATTTAATTACAATGGGATTATTTGATAAAGTGTTCTCGCAAGCTCCAAAAACAGAACCACTTAACGCACAAGAAGCCTTTGCCGGTATTGCAGTAGCTATGGCCGGTGCCGACGGCAGCATCGCCGAATCGGAATGGGCAGGTATCGTAAACTACATCCGTCGTCTTCGTCTGTACGAAAACTACTCCGGTCCCGCCTTCGACAAAATGTTCGACAAGGTATTCCGCATCCTTCGCAACGAAGGCCCCGCAGCTCTCGTTGAAGCCTCTGTAAAGGGTCTTCCCGAAGACCTCAAACTCACCTCTTTCGCTTGCGCTGTCGACATCGCACTCGCCGACGGTGTTGTGGAAGACGAAGAAAAGGAAATCATCAACCAGCTTGCCGAAGCTCTCGAAATCTCCGAGCAGATTGCTCTTCAGATTATCGAAGTGCTCATCATCAAAAACAAAGCTTAATCCACACGGTTCAAGCCTAAGTAAAAACTTTACGCCGGCCTCCGTGGTCGGCGTAAAGTTTTTTTTCTCACAATGACTCATTATTATATATTGTTTATAACAATGCTTGTGTCATTATCAGCATTTGCTAATAATGGCACTGATTATGAGGGGTTTGACGACTTGGCAGATCCTTCGGAATATGTCTATGGCGATTGCATATGGTGTCCGTCGCAAGATTTCGTCTCTCCGGTGGATTCAAATTATTGCGTCGAAATAACATTGAGCAATATTATAAACTCTACAATCCGAGTCGCAGTAACTGACAAGCAATCGTATATCTATAATTATGAGGTGCGTTTCCCATTCTCGGGAAGTCTGCTTGGTAAGTATCTGAAAGAGATTGTACACTCAGAAGACGTGCCATATCGTGTCGGTACTAAAAAGCTCGAAGAGTATCTCGCCGGGGAGTCTTTTACCGACAAAATTCAGATTTATAAAGACCGGCACTTGTATCGGAATTTTGAGTGTGTTCCCTACGACAGGGCCAAGGGGATAGAGTATATTTATTCGGAAGATTACTATAAATTTTGGAATACAATCGACCGACTCGGTTTCATAAATACAGTGATTTCGAAGTATGTAGGGTTGGAGGGTATCTACGACGGCAGCTACTTGCAGGGGAGTTTCTCCGCGCACCAAATCGACAGTGTTTCTGTGACTTATCGTGAGAAGAAAAAGAATGTGCCATTTCGGTTCCATTTCACCACCTCAGGCGGACGAATGGAATGCGACTCTGTGCCGGGCAATATTGTGCATATCGGCAATTATATGGGCGTAATCGCCATAAAAGGACTGTGCAACAATCCACCGAGATTTTTCAAACTGGAAAAAGTTGTGCCGGGAAAGAATAGCCCGATCGGCGACGACATCGAAATCATAGAATTCGATATGTATTCCAATGGGAAGTTAATAAAGCGCGAAACCCTTACGCCCAGTCCCCATATAGGAGACAGGTACATAAGGTATAACGAATTGTACTATGACTTCCTGAAGCTGATACGAACCTATGTGGCTTTATTTAGAGACCCGGTTTAGGGTTTGGGTTTAAGGTTTAGGTAATGGCCTTTGCTAATACTTTGAATACTACGCCTAATCGGTGCTTGTCGCGGAGAGACAAGTTACCAATGCTGTTTACTTGAGGAGAAAGAGTGTCAGCGATAGGAGCTTGGCTCTCCGAGACAAGCCTCGGCCAGTATCGCTAATATGTTGAATACCAACGCCTAATCGAGGCTTGTCTCGGAGAGCCAAGCTCCTATCGTTGCTGTCCTTTTGAATAATCAACCCTCAAGTTAACAGCATTGTGCCGCGACCCTACGAGAGGGCGATTGGGTAAATTGTTGTTAATCAATGAATTTGCATCGCCTAACCGAGGCTTGTCTCGGAGAGCCAAGCTCCTATCGCCGACACTCTTTCGTCTTAAGTAAACAGCATTGTGCCGCGACCCTACGAGTGGGCGTGTTAGTTGGACACAATTAGTCGGTCTGCATCGTGCATCTTACGCTTATGTTAACCGCATTGGACAAGGTTCCTATCGCAAACGCGTCTTTGTATTCAATCAAAAAACGCTCGAATAATCCTATAAAAACACTTGCAGCTGATTTTTGCGAGTTGCAAAAATTTGCGGATTGCGGAAATTATCGTAAATTTGCCAAAAAAGGATAATTATGAAAGCACAATACCAAAGAATACTCCTGAAACTCAGCGGCGAGTCGCTGATGGGCCACCAGGGCTACGGCATCGATTCGGAACGCCTCGGTGACTATGCCCGCCAGATTGCCGAGCTGCGCGAAAGCGGCGTGGAAGTAGGCATCGTAATCGGCGGCGGCAATATCTTCCGCGGTCTTTCGGGCGCGGCTAAGGGTTTTGACCGCGTAAAAGGCGACCAAATGGGCATGCTTGCCACCGTTATCAATTCGCTTGCACTCAGCTCTGCACTCGAGAGTATCGGCTGCCCGGCGCGAGTGCTGACATCGATCGGCATGTTCCCTATCGGCGAGCCTTACAGCCCCTCACGAGCAATCGAGACCCTGACCTCGGGCACAGTAACCATAATCGCCGGCGGCACCGGTAACCCCTTCTTTACCACCGATACAGCCTCGGCGCTTCGTGCGGTAGAAATCAAGGCCCAGGTGATGCTCAAGGGCACACGCGTCGACGGCATCTATACCGCCGACCCCGAGAAAGACCCCACAGCCACCAAGTTCGACAAGATCAGCTACGACGAAATCTACAACCGCGGTCTCCGTATCATGGACCTCACCGCCACCACCCTCTGCCGCGAAAACGGCATGAAGATAATCGTGTTCGACATGGACACCCCCGGCAACCTTGCCAAGGTACTTAGCGGCGAGAATATCGGTACTCTGGTTTATTGACCATACGTCAAAGGAATCGTATAGCCGACTTGCGAAATTTGACTAACAGAAATTATAAACACTTACAATATGACAGACCCGCAGACTTATATCGCTCCGGCCGAAGAGAAAATGGAACTGGCCGTAGCCTATCTCGATGAAACCCTGGCCCGCATCCGCGCAGGCAAAGCCAATCCCAAAATTCTCGAAGCCGTAAGGGTAGAATACTACGGCTCTTTGGCCCCGATATCTAATGTAGCCAACATCAGCGTACCCGATGCCCGCACAATCGTAATCACTCCTTGGGAGAAGGCAATGTTCAAGCCAATCGAAAAGGCAATCATCAACTCAGAAGTAGGCATCACCCCCGAAAACAACGGCGAGGTAATCCGTCTGTCGATACCGCCACTGACCGAAGACCGCCGCAAGGCCCTCGTAAAGCAGTGCAAGGCCGAAGCCGAGACAGCCAAGGTATCGGTGCGCAATGCCCGCCGCGACGCTATCGACGGCCTCAAGAAGGCTATCAAGCAGGGTATGCCCGAAGACGTAGAGAAAGATGCCGAAGCTTCGGTACAGAAACTCCACGACAAATACCTCAAGAAAATCGACGATATCTTTGCAGCTAAAGAGCGCGAAATCCTCACTGTATAACAGATAGCGAACTTTAGCACCGGTATTATTGTTAATAAAGTTGAAGACGTGCGGATGCGGCGCTCGAGATTGTAATCTCCCCCGCAACAAGCGGCTGAAATTGCCGCTGACGTCCGCTATTCTCTCTCCACGCCTTCAAATATAATACACATGAGCATCGAACCCCGGTTAGTGCCGGGGTTTGTTATATCTCTCCTCAGTCGATTAGTGGGAATTTACGCTCGTGTAAACAAAATGAGCAGTATATTTGTTATTACAATACATCGGAAATTTCGCAAGCCGACGACTTACAACATCTTGATTAATAACTAAATAAACATATAACGCAATGAGCGACTTCAAAAAAATCATCAGTGAAGACAAGCCCGTGCTTGTCGACTTCTTCGCAACCTGGTGCGGCCCCTGCCGTTTGCAAGGACCGATTCTCGAGCAGGTAAAATCACGCATAGGCGACAGTGCAAGTATTCTAAAAATCGATATAGACCAGAACGGTCCTCTTGCCGCCGAGTACAATGTACGCTCGGTGCCTACGCTCATCCTTTTTAAGAACGGCGAGGCAGTATGGCGTGCAGTAGGCCTGCAGCAGGCCGATGTTCTTGAGCAGAAACTGCGCGAGCACATGTAATTTTATACATCAAACCTAAATAGACAAGCAGCAAGCCTGCAAGCACCTGATAATAGGGTGTTTGCAGGCTTCGTTTCATTTAAATGAATAGTGTTGTTTAAAGTTCGGCAAGTCTCTATCTGCAATTTTTTTAAAAAAACCTATTAAAAAATTTGTATTATATCATCAAAAAGCAGTAATTTCGCGCCTTGTTTTTTAACACAAGATACAATGAGGAATCCATATAGGTTTTCTTTAAATTATATGCTTTGGAGCCTGTCCGACATTTTTTGCCGGTCAGGCTCCAAACCCTTTATTGCAAACTTGTCAAATTATTTCCAATATGTCAACACTAAGATTTAAAGTCGTCGAAGAAGCCTTCGACCGAAAAGCTGTTGCCGTTAAAGCACCCGAGGAGCGCCCGGAAGCATATTACGGCAGCTTGGTATTCAACAACCGTCAGATGTATGAATACCTGCCCAAGAAAACATATGACGCGCTTGTACGCGCCATAGAGAACAAAGAGCCAATAAGCCGTGAGATCGCCGACTCAGTAGCCGACGGCATGAAGAGGTGGGCAATCGATAACGGTGCACGTCATTACACCCACTGGTTTCACCCACTCACCGACGGCACCGCCGAGAAACACGATTCCTTCATCGAGCACGATGGCGAAGGAGGGGTGTTAGAGTCATTTACCGGTAAATTGCTGGTGCAGCAAGAGCCGGATGCATCATCGTTTCCCAACGGTGGCATCCGCAACACATTTGAGGCCCGCGGATATTCCGCCTGGGATATTTCATCGCCTGCATTTATACTTGGCGAGACCCTTTGTATCCCGACAATCTTTATAAGCTATACTGGGGAATCACTGGACTACAAGACACCCCTCCTACGAGCCCTCAACAGTGTCGACAGTGCCGCCACATCTGTAGCACGTCTCTTTGACCCCCACGTGAATCATGTACACAGCTATCTTGGCTGGGAGCAGGAGTATTTTTTGGTCGACGAAGCACTCTACTCCGCCCGCCCCGACCTTGTCATGACCGGACGCACACTCATAGGTCACGAGAGCGCCAAGAACCAACAGCTTGAGGACCACTATTTCGGAGCTATACCGTCGCGAGTCGAAGCTTTCATGCTTGACCTCGAGATAGAGTGCCACAAACTTGGCATCCCGGCAAAGACACGACATAACGAAGTTGCGCCTAACCAGTTCGAGCTTGCACCGGTATTCGAAGAGACCAACCTTGCCAATGACCACAATCTGCTACTGATGTCTGTAATGAGCAAAGTAGCATCGCGCCACAACTTTCGCGTACTACTGCATGAAAAGCCATTTGCCGGCATCAACGGCTCCGGCAAACACAACAACTGGAGTCTTGGCACAGACACAGGCGTACTGCTATTCGCCCCGGGAAAAAATTTCCGTGAAAACCTGCAATTCATCACCTTCGTTGTGAATGTAATGGCAGCAGTGCATCGCCATAACGCCTTGCTCAAAGCATCTATCATATCAGCGACAAACGCCCACCGCTTAGGCGCAAACGAGGCTCCCCCTGCAATCATTTCAATATTTACCGGCAGTCAGTTGGCGACCATACTCGAATTCTTGGAGAAATCATCAAAAGAGCAGCTTGCCAATCTTTCGACGAAAGAAGCCATATCAGTGGGAGTGGCCCAAATACCGGAAATACTCATCGACAATACAGACCGCAACCGCACATCACCATTTGCGTTCACCGGAAACAGGTTCGAATTCCGAGCAGTCGGCTCATCGGCCAATTGCGCATCGGCAATGATTGCACTAAATGCCGCCGTCGCCGACCAGCTCAACAGTTTCCGCCGATCCATAGACGAGCGCACAGAAGCCGGGGAATCACTCGAAGACGCTATCATCGCCGAAGTTCGCAAACTAATCATAGAGTCAAAAAACATACACTTCGACGGAAACGGCTATTCCGACGAATGGAAGGCCGAAGCCGCCCGTCGCGGCCTCGACTGCGAGACATCAGCCCCGCGCATGTTCGACGCCTATCTCAGCAAGCAGACAGAGGAAATGTTTGCCCGTACCGGCGTATTCTCACGAGTCGAACTCGAAGCCCGCAACGAAGTGAAATGGGAAATCTATACCAAAAAGGTACAGATTGAGTCGCGTGTGCTCGGCGACCTTGCCATCAATCATATCATACCGGTGGCAACACGTTATCAGTCTATAATTGTAGATAACGTGACCAAACTAAAAGCTCTATTCGGAGCAGAAGAAGAGGAGATTGTAGAGCAAGATATTGATACAATCAAACGCATTAGCCGCCACATGCGTGTGATAAAGTCGGAGACCTACCGTATGATAGCCGCCCGCAAAGCCGCCAATGCTATCGAAAACGAGCGCGAAAAGGCAATCGCCTACCATGACACCGTGCTGCCATGCATGGAGACAATCAGATACCACATCGACAAACTCGAGCTCATGGTAGATAACGAAATGTGGCCACTGCCCAAATATCGCGAACTGCTATTTATCAGATAAACCCTAAAATAACAAAGTTGTCTGCATCTACTAATGGATGCAGACAACGTATAAAATAATTAACCTTGGATACAAAATACATTTTCGTTACAGGAGGAGTAGTTTCATCGCTTGGAAAGGGCATAATATCCTCATCTCTTGCACGTCTGCTACAGTCAAGAGGCTTCAGGGTCACTATACAAAAATTTGACCCCTATCTGAATATCGACCCCGGCACACTCAACCCATACGAACATGGCGAGTGCTATGTCACCGACGACGGCTTCGAAACCGACCTCGACCTCGGCCACTATGAACGCTTCACCGACATCCACACAACCCGGGCCAACAGCATAACCACCGGACGCATCTATCAAGCCGTAATAAACAAAGAACGCAGAGGCGACTATCTCGGAAAGACCGTACAGATTATCCCCCATATCACCGACGAAATAAAACGCAATATCGTCAATTTAGGTGAAACGGGGGATTTTGATTTTATAATCACCGAGATCGGAGGTACTGTAGGCGATATCGAGTCAACCCCCTTTCTTGAGGCAGAGAGACAGCTGAAATGGGAACTTGGCAAGAGGGTATTGAGTCTGCACCTTACCTATGTGCCATATCTCAAGGCCGCCAAGGAACTGAAAACCAAGCCCACGCAGCACTCTGTAAAACAGCTCCAATCAATAGGTATCCAACCCGACATATTGATTCTTCGCACAGAAATGCCAATTCCGCAGGCTATGAGGGAAAAGGTTGCACGATTCTGTAACGTATCGGCAGAGGCTGTGATTCAAAGTCTTGACGCGTCATCAATATATCATGTTCCGGGCATGATGCACGAACAGCACCTTGACAGATTAGTTCTCGATATGACCGGTACCGAGCATCGCAGCGAGCCGGACCACTCAGCGTGGAACCTGTTCCTTCAAAAACTTGAAAACGCCCATAAAAATGTGAGGATAGGCCTTGTAGGAAAATACGTTGACCTGCAGGATGCCTACAAATCAATCAGCGAGTCTCTTATACATGCCGCCACGTACTTTGACCACAAGTTGGATCTCGTTTACATCAATGCGGAGAATGTAAGTGATGAAAATGTGGAGCAAACATTATCCGGGCTTGACGGTGTAATCATTGCCCCGGGCTTCGGCAGCCGAGGTATCGACGGCAAACTGACAGCTATCAAATGGTGCCGAGAAAATGATATCCCGACATTCGGAATATGCCTTGGAATGCAGTGCATCGTCATCGAGTATGCGCGAAATGTTCTTGGCCTGAAAGCGGCAAACTCAACAGAGATGGATTCCTCGACCCCCTATAAGGTCATCGACATAATGGAAAGTCAAAAGAATGTTACCGAAAAGGGAGGCAGCATGCGTCTTGGCGCCTATAATTGCCGACTTGCCGACGCCAGCGTAGCCAAAAGTGCCTATCAGGCAGATATTATAAGGGAGCGTCATCGCCACAGATATGAGTTCAACAATGAATACCGCACCCGATTTGAGGATGCAGGGCTGAAATGCACCGGAGAGAATCCGGAAACAGGATTGGTGGAGATTGTAGAACTCCCCAAACTAAGGTGGTTTGTCGGAACACAGTATCATCCCGAGTATCGCTCAACAGTACTTCATCCGAATCCTCTATTCATGTCATTCATGAATGCGGCAGTAGAGTATTCCAAGCAAAAGTAAACAATGGAACTAATAAAGCATGAGTGTGGTGTGGCAATGATTCGCCTGCTAAAGCCAATATCATACTATAAAGAAAAATACGGCACCGAACTCTATGGGCTCGACCGGCTTTATCTCATCATGGAGAAAGAGCATAATCGCGGACAGGAAGCAGCAGGCATCGGATGTGTCAAACTAAACGTAGAGCCCGGCAATGAGTATATCTTCAGAGAGCGGGCCCAAGGCTCCGGAGCTATTTCTGAAATATTCTCCACCGTGCACGACCGGCTTAAAAAGGAACTCGAAGATGGCATAAGTATCGAGGATGCATCGTTTGTAGGCGAGGTATATATGGGGCATCTTCGCTATAGCACCACCGGCAGGTCGGGAATAAACTATGTACATCCATTTATGCGGCGCAACAACTGGAGTTCGCGCAATATGTTGCTTTGCGGCAATTTCAACATGACCAACGTGGGCGAGATTTTCAATGAGATAGTATCCAAGGGTCAACATCCTCGACTCTATGCCGATACCTTCATACTTCTTGAACAGCTTGGCCATGCACTCGACAGAGAGAACGAACGTCTGTATCAGCAATTTCACGACGAGGGCTTATCGGCAATGGAACTATCAGAAGCAATATCCCGCGATCTGAATGTAGCGAATATTCTCAAGCGTTGTTCGCCGATATGGGACGGCGGCTATGTAATATGCGGCATTGTCGGCAACGGCGACATGTGGACGATGCGCGACCCTAACGGAATACGCCCGGCATTCTATTATATCGATGACGAGATTGTTGTGGTGGCAAGCGAAAGGCCTGTCATACAGACTGCCTTTAATATCGAGACAGACAAGGTGAAGGAGCTAAAGCCCGGTGCTGCGCTTATTGTAGACCGCAACGGTACTTCTCGAATTGAGACGATACTGCCACAGAGAAACAACTCGGCCTGCAGTTTCGAGCGTATATATTTTTCACGCGGCTCGGACTGCGACATTTATCGTGAGCGCAAGCTACTTGGGGAAATGCTTGTAGAGCCAATATTGAAAGCCGTTGACTACGACTTGGACAACACCGTGTTTTCTTTCATACCCAACACAGCCGAAGTTGCCTTTTATGGCCTGGTAAACGGAATAGAGAAGTGGCTTATAAAACAGAAAACAGAAGGACTCAAGGCCCTGGCAAAGAACGGCATCCTCACCGACGAGAATATCAGTGCGATTCTGAATCGGCGCGTACGCAGGGAAAAAGTAGCAATCAAAGATATAAAATTGCGAACATTTATTGCCGAGAGTGACATCCGCAATGATCTTGCCTCGCATGTTTATGACGTTACATACGGATCGATAAACCGAGGTGACACTCTCGTTATCATTGACGACAGCATAGTACGAGGCACCACACTTCGCAGCTCCATACTTGGCATACTCGACCGTCTGCACCCCGGCAGAATCGTTATCGTGTCGAGTTCTCCCCAGGTCAGATACCCTGACTGCTACGGAATCGATATGTCACGAATGGGAGAATTTATCGCCTTCAAGGCGGCAATGTCGTTACTTGAAGAGCGAGGCATGCAACATGTTGCCGAAGAAGTGTATGAAAAATGCCGCAATCAGGACTCGGTTGAATCAGGCCGGATTGAGAACTATGTCAAAGCTATTTATGCTCCATTCTCTGAAGATGAAATAGCCGACAAAATCTCGGAAATGCTTACACCTTCGTTTGTAAAAGCCGAGGTAAAGATTGTGTTTCAGACTGTAAACGACCTGCACAGTGCTATACCTGCCCATAGTGGCGACTGGTATTTTTCCGGCAATTATCCCACTCCCGGAGGGACACGTCTTGTCAACAAAGCCTTTGTAAATTACTATGAAGGCAGAACTACTGCCCGCGACTAAAATATTAAGCTGCCTTAGTCGCGGGCAGCAATTTTACTATATACGGTAATCTGTGCCCAAGCCGAAATCAGTAATCCAATACTATGGGGCATTGGTTCTCGGTTGCGAATTTTACGGCCTGGTATAGCATGGAGTAAGCGCACTTGGCAAGTTCTTCGGTGCGGAATTTATCGTTCTTTTTAAATTGCTGTATAAACCCAAAGGCAGGCTTGGACGTCTTTCGATTTGCAGGGACATAAAATTTATCGTTTCGCCAAGACAGAATGGTGGCTTCGTCGGCATTCCACAACTGCTTGTTAAGGTCTTCTAATTCATATTTTAGAAGTAAAACTGTAGATATTCTGCCTTCGTTGCCTGTAGGTAGTTTTGTAATAAAAATAGCTTCGTTAGGAATTGGCAGCCACAAGGTTGTGCCCATGAGCAAAGAGTTTGGAATCCTTTGCTCCATAGCTTGCTTGACGATGGGTTCGTCGTAAAAATTCCAGCCGTTCCGGACAAATTCGGGCAATGGCTTTTTCAACTCTATACATGCTTGGAGCATAACGAGAGCCCCGAAAGCTACCCAGTCGGGTTTGTCGGTGAAATACCCACAATCGCTTTTTTCGTCCCAAAGCGGTGGCGTGAGGGGCGGCTTGATACTTACGGCAAAAGTATCGGCCCAATGGCTTACTATATCACGTATGTTTTCGATTTCGGCCTGGTCTTCAACCGGTTTCATTTCGTTGCCGGAGGCATCACGCATGACGCAATTTTGGCCATTCTCTTCAGCGAGCAGCTGTACGAGGTTTTTCCAGTTGCTACTGTAATAGCGGGTCAATTTACCGGCATAGATGTCTAATCCCATATTCGAGGGGGTGTTAAAATTAGCAGGTCCGGGGCGGTCAGCTGCCTCTCAGGAGTGTGGCGTAGCGCTCGGGGTCGTTGATTAGGTCGAGGGCGGCTTTGAAGTCTTTCGACAGGTGCGAGATTGCCCTGTAGTACGATCCGTCCTCATATAGGTCGCGGGCTATCAAGCCTGTCATAATCGCCTGTATCATCGGCTTGGAGATGTCGTAGTGCTCGGGCTTGAATTCAATTTCTTTTGCCTTGCCGTCTTCGATAAGGCGCTCGAGGAGCGATTCGGGCACCACATAGTCGCGGCCGAAATCATCGGCTGTAGGGTACTGTTTGAGCAGTTCCTTGCGGTTGGCATCGACATAGTTGATGACGGTACGGTTGATAATACCCTTGGCAACGAGGTCGCGGTAGTAGGTAGAATAATAGCTTGTATCAGCCGGGACGAAAACATCGGGGATGATGCCGCCGCCACCGTATACCGGTCGGCGGTTACGCAGGGTTTCGTACTTGAGCGAGTCGGGACGCGCAATGCTGTCGGCGCTCCAAAGTTCGCCCGATTTGTAGCGATTGAGCATATCGAGGTAGTATTCGTCGCCATGACCTTTTTCGTAGGGGCGCTGTATGCAACGTCCCGAGGGTGTGTAATAGCGCGATACGGTAAGGCGTATCATCGAGCCGTCGGGGAATGGGAACGGACGCTGTACGAGACCTTTGCCGAATGTGCGACGGCCCACCACGAGGGCGCGGTCGTTATCCTGCAATGCACCGGCGAGAATCTCGGACGCCGAAGCCGACGACTGGTCGACAATCACCACCAGGCGACCGTCGAGGAATGAGCCTTGGCCTTCTGTGACATATTTGTATGGCTGTGTGCGGCGTCCGGCGGTGCTAACTACCGGGGTGCCAAATGGCAGGAACTCCGAAGCAAGCTCGAATGCCGCGCCGAGGTAGCCGCCACCGTTGCCGGAAACGTCGAGGATAAGGTTTTTCATGCCCTTTCGGCGTAGTTTCTTCATCGCTTCCTGCACTTCCTTGGCCGTTTCTTCAGCAAAGCGGGTGATGCGGATATATCCGGTAACGGAATCGGCCATAAAGGTTTCATCGACAGAATAGAGGGGAATATCGTCGCGCACGACATCGAAATCGACGTATTCACTGCCGCGTTTTACCTGTAGTCGTACGGTAGTGCCTTTTGGTCCTCGCAGGGTTTTCATCACATCGCGGTTGGCGAGCTTTTTGCCCGCAATCACAGTATCGTTGGCGCTGACAATACGGTCACCGGCCAGTATACCCACCTTTTCCGACGGGCCGCCGGCTATTGTCTGTATCACATACACGGTGTCTTCAAGCATATTGAACTGAATACCGATGCCGCTGAATTTACCTTCGAGAGGCTCGGTAAACTCCTTTGTTTCCTGTGGAGTGGAATAAGCCGAATGCGGGTCGAGCGTCTTGAGCATCGCCACTATAGCCTCGTTGACGATAGTGTCGGAATTGACATCCTCGACATAGAAATTCTCGATAATGGCCTCGGCCGCACGCAATTTCTGGTCGGGGGTAAACTGTTCGTTCTGACGCTGGCTGTATGCTACCGCAGCCACACAAAGGGTCAGTAATGTGATGTATATCTTTTTCATAACTTTAGTTGGGTATCTCAGGGCAGGAATGGTGTTACATCTTCGCCATACGCAGCCAGCTCGCGTACCATCGACGATGATACCGCCGACAACTCGGGGCGACTAAATAATATAACACTTTCGATGCCCGAAAGTTGCATATTCACCATAGCCATATCGCGCTCGTACTCGAAATCCTTGACCGAACGCACAGCACGCAGAATAAAACCGGCACCGACTTCGCGAGCCAGCTGCGTGGTGAGGCAGGAGTAGACTCGTACCTCGATTTCGGGACGGTCGGCATAGAGGCGGCGTATGGCCTCGGCGGAAGCCTCGGCATCCGACGACGGTTTGTTGATATTGTAGCCTACGGCGATAATGATGCGGTCGAAAAGTCGCAGGCCACGCTCTACGATGTCGGCGTGGCCTCGTGTGAAGGGATTGAACGAGCCGGGGAATATCGCCGTCCTAATGGCTGTCGATGTTGGTGTCATCCTCTACTACAAGGTTGTCGATGATAAAATTCTGACGCTCCATGGTATTCTTGCCCATATAGAACTCGAGTACTTCGGCTACGCCGTCTTCTTTGCGCAGGCTCACGCGGTCGATACGCATATCCTCGCCGATAAAACCTCGGAACTCGTCGGGCGAAATCTCACCGAGACCTTTGAATCGCGTGATTTCGGCGTTGGAACCAAAACGCTCAATGGCGTTGATGCGCTCCTCGTCGGTATAGCAGTATACGGTATCATCGGCGGCATCGGCGCTGCGTACCTTGCCCGAGCGCTTGGCGGTTTTCTTATTGCGCACACGGAAGAGGGGCGTCTGCAGCACGTAGACATGACCTTTCTTGATCAGGTCGGGGAAGTACTGCAAGAAGAACGTGAGCATGAGCAGGCGGATGTGCATACCGTCGACATCGGCATCGGTAGCGATAATCACCTTGTTGTAGCGCAGGCCGTCGAGGCCGTCCTGGATATTAAGTGCCGCCTGCAAAAGGCTGAATTCCTCGTTGGTATACAGCTCTTTCTGCGTAGCACCGTAGGTGTTGAGGGGCTTTCCTCGGAGTTTGAACACCGCCTGGGTCTCTACGTCGCGCACCTTTTCGATCGAACCGCCTGCCGAGTCACCCTCGGTGATGAAAATCGAGGTTGCATTCTTGCGCTCCTCGTTGCCACGGCTGTCGTTGAGGTGCACGCGGCAGTCGTTGAGCTTGCGGTTGTATAGGCTCACTTTCTTTGCTGTCTCGCGGGCTTTCTTTGCTACACCGGCCATGGCCTTGCGGTCGCGCTCGCTCGCCTGTACTTTCTTGAGAATGATATCGGCCACCTCGAGCTCGCGGTGCAAGTAGTTATCGAGTTCCTTGCGGATGAAATCGCCTATATACTTGGCAATTGTCGGGCCGTCGGGCTTCATGTCGCGCGAGCCGAGGCGGGTCTTGGTCTGGCTCTCGAACACCGGGTCGACGACATTGACCGCTATCGCGGCCACCATGCCGTTGCGGATGTCGGAATACTCGAAGTTGCGGCCGAAGTAATCTTTCATCGTGCGGCTCACAGCCTCTTTGAATGCAGTGAGGTGTGTGCCGCCCTGGGTGGTATGCTGGCTGTTGACAAAGCTGTAATACTCCTCGCCGTACTGGTTGACATGGGTAATCGCAACCTCGATATCGGGGCCTTTGAAGTGGATAATCGGGTACAGGGGCTCTTGGGTCAAATTTTCCTTGAGCAAATCTTCGAGACCGTGGCGCGAGATGTACGACTTGCCGTTGAATACAATCTTGAGGCCGGTATTGAGGAATGTGTAGTTCTTGAGCAGGGGCACGATAAATTCGTCGCGGAATACATAGCCGCGGAAAATATCGGCCGAGGGGGTGAATGTTACCAGTGTGCCGTTGGGCTCGTCGGTGGCTTCGACAGGACTCGACTCTACAAGCTGGCCGAGCGAGAAACGCGCACTGACGCACTCGCCGTCGCGGTACGATGTAATTTCGAAATTCGTCGACAGAGCGTTTACCGCCTTGATACCCACGCCGTTGAGGCCTACAGTCTGTGTAAATGCGCCCTCTTTGAACTTGCCGCCGGTATTCATCTTCGAGGCTACATCGATTACCGAACCTAATGGAATGCCTCGGCCATAGTCGCGCACGGTAGCCGTGTGCTCGTCGACATTGACGATAATCTGGTGGCCGTAGCCCATCATGAACTCATCGATAGAGTTGTCAATCACTTCTTTGAGCAGCACATATATGCCGTCGTCGCTGTTGGTACCGTCGCCGAGCTTGCCGATATACATACCGGGGCGCTGCTGTATATGCTCGAACCACGACAGCGATAAAATGGCATCGTCGTCGTAGTTGGCGGTTGTCTTGGGCCGACGCTGGTCGGCATCGGCGGGAAGATTGAAAATATCTTGTTCGTTATCCATTTACAGCGTATTAGAGTGATTGGGTGAATAAGCCAGCACCTGCTCAGCAGGCTTCTAACTACAAAGTTAGCGATTTTGTCTGAGAAACAATAATCTAAAAACTTGAAATTTATTAACAACTCTAAATTTGTATAGCCTAACAAGACAACCCTAATGTGACAACGGCAAAAGCAATATCAGGGCAGGTCTGATTTTTACGGCTTTATATCCGGCAGGGTTGGCGCCGGGGTGTCGGGGAACCATTCGGAGAGTTGGCGTTTGGCTTTGTCGAGGGTCTCTTGCGAGAGGTTGTTCCAGATGTGTTTGAGTATAAATACCAGCGCAGCCGTATCGTCGGCGAAACCGCCGGGAAGGGCATCGGGTATCAGGTCGATGGGCACGATAAAGTAGCCCAAGGCGGCTATGACCAAGGCGCGGTCTTTCAATGGCAGGCGTTTGTCCAAGGTGGCATAGTATAGTATCAGCACTGTATGCACGGCCTTGACACCCACCTTTTTAGCCACTTTGCCGATTTTCGCAAATAGAGAAGCCGGATTATAATAAGCCGAATATTTAGAGAGCCTTTCGGAGAGATTTTTGATGCCCATAATAGATGTTTTACGATGTGGTAACGATATTAAAACACATTTACAGCGCCCTTTGTGCGCCAACGGCCTCATCAACCGCAAAAATCACACAAAAGGGCGCTGAATGGTGGCGTCACGTCGCCGGGGGGGGATTATTCTTTATCCTTTTCCTTGTCTTTTTCTACATGTTGGCGGCGGAGGGGATGACGGTAGGCGTAGTCGTAGCTGCGGCGGTTGCGGTAGATGTCGATTGCGGCGTATATGGCGCTGCGCATGCTGTCGGGCGATGCTTCGTTTTTACCTGCGATGTCGTAGCCGGTGCCGTGGTCGGGCGATGTGCGCACAAAGGGCAATCCTGCCGTGAAGTTGACACCGCTATCCATAGCGAGGGTCTTGAAGGGAGTGAGACCCTGGTCGTGGTACATGGCGAGGATGCCGTCGAAGTGACTGTAAGCACCGCTGCCGAAGAAGCCGTCGGAGGCATAGGGGCCGAAGGCAAGAATCTTCTTCTCGCGCACGGCTGCGAGGGCGGGATTGATAATGGTTTCTTCTTCCTTGCCCAGCAAGCCGTCTTCTCCGGCGTGGGGGTTGAGCGACAGCACAGCGATACGCGGCGACTGGATGCCGAAATCGCGACGCAGAGAACGGTCGAAGCGCTCGAGTTTCTGCTCTATCAATTCGGGCGTAAGGGCCTCGGGCACGCTTGCAAGGGGCATGTGGGCTGTTGCCAGGGCGATGCGCATGCTGTCGTTGCACATAATCATCAAGGCCTGGTCGCCCTCCTCGCCAAGGCGGGCCTCAAGATACTCGGTGTGTCCGGGGAAGCTGAACTCGGCGTTCTGGATAGTTTTCTTGTTGATTGGAGCAGTGACGAGCACGTCGATATCGCCTGCCACAAGGTCGGCCACTGCGGCCTCGAGGGCAGCAAATGCGGCCTGTCCGGCAGCTTCGGCAGCAACTCCCGGGTCGATTTTGAGGTCCTCGCCCACTACGTTGATGATATTGAACTGTCCCTCGCGGGCGTCTGCGGCACTGTCGATGCGGTTGAGCTGCACCAGGGCAAGCTCCATAGCCTTGCGGTAAAACGCCGCCGCCTTGCCCGAGCCGTATACGATTATCGTGCACAGGTCGGCCATGCGCTCATCTTCGAGCACCTTGAGTATCACTTCGTAGCCGATACCGTTGGTGTCTCCGTGGGTGATACCCACTCGTATCTTATCCATGATTATTTCGATTATTTATGGATTAAACTATTTCTTAGCCCCGGCGAGCATACCGCAGGCGGCCATTATATCCTCGCCTCGCGAGGCTCGTATTGTGGCGATGATACCTGCGGCGTTGAGGGTGTCGCGAAAACGCTCCATGGTACCCTGCGACGACGGACGACCCTCGAAACCGGGTGTGCGGTGAAAGCGAATCAGGTTGACCCTTGCATCGGTACCGCGCAGCAAGCGGGCCAACGCCTCGGCATGGCGGGCATCATCGTTGAGGCCCTCAAACATCGTATACTCTATCGACAAGCGCCGCTGGTGGGCGAAATCGTGCTGCCGCAGAGTGGCCAGAATGTCGGCCATAGGGTATGCCCGCTGCACAGGCATGATCGACAGTCGCTCGTCGGCAAAAGGCGAGTGAAGGCTCACCGCGATATGGGCCTGAGTGCGATTGAGGAGCAGGTCGAGACCGGGCTGTTTGCCAATAGTCGACACAGTTATGCGCCTCGGGCTCCATGCCATGCCCCATTGCGAGGTAAGGATGTCGACAGTACGCAACACGGCATCGATGTTGTCGGCAGGTTCGCCCATGCCCATAAATACGATATTGGTGAGGCTTTCGCTCTCGGGTATCGACAGCACCTGGTTGATAATCGCCCCGGCATCGAGGTCGCCCTGCCAACCACCCTGCCCTGTCATGCAGAATCGGCAATTCATCTTGCAACCGGCCTGGCTCGATATACACAGGGTTGCGCGGTCGCGGTCGGGGATATACACGGCTTCGACGTCGCGGCCACCGACACCCTTGAAAAGGTACTTTGCCGTGCCGTCTTTGCTACGTGCCTCGGCAATAGGGGCTTCGCGCCCTACCTCGTAGCCGTTGTCGCGCAGCCAAGCGCGGGCCGACTTTGGCAGGTCGGTCATCGCATCGATATCAGTGACTCCACGTTTATAAAGCCACGCCGCCATTTGCTTTGCGGCAAATTTGCGCAGCCCGGCCTCGGCGGCAACCGCCTCCAGCCCGCCAAGATCGAGTCCTAAGAGCTTTGGCATATTCTGTATTATAATGTTTTAAAGTTTATATCTTCGGCTACACCGTCAGGAATATTAATCGGTAAAAGGAAAAACATAAAGACAGTATATTCTGCATATTACGAATCTGTCTTTATGTTTTATCCAATGCTTTATAATAACCTGTCAGGAGATGACTTCAGTTTAATTAAATGTCTGGGCCATTGAGCGGAATGCCCGCGAGGCCGATACGCCGCGATATAGTATCGAGTATACCGCGTTGAGTATAGGCATGTCGATGCCGTGGCGCTGGTTGATATCCCAGATACATTTTGCACCGTAGTAGCCTTCGGCGGTCTGCTCCATTTCCATGCGGGCGGCCTTGACCGAATAGCCCTTGCCTATCATCGAACCGAAGTTGTGGTTACGCGAAAAGCGCGAGTAGGCCGTTACCAGCAGGTCGCCAAGATAAACCGAGTCGCAGATATGGCGCTGGCGCGGCGACACTGCGGCCACGAAGCGCTCCATTTCGCGGATTGCATTACTGATGAGTACGGCGCAGAAATTGTCGCCGGTCTTCATGCCGTGCACGATACCGGCTGCTATCGCATACACATTCTTGAGCACCGAGGCATACTCTATGCCCTCTACATCGCTCGATGTGATTGCCCGCGTATTATTGCCGCGAAGGCAGTTGGCAAAAATCTCGGCGAGGTCGAGGTCGTTGCAGCCAATGGTAAGATAACTGGGACGGTCGAGCGCCACTTCCTCGGCATGGCAGGGGCCCGACACAACCAAGGTACGGTCGAGCGAGGTGCCGAACACGCGGGCCATGTAGTCGGTGATAAGCTCGTTGGTATCAGGCACAATGCCCTTTACCGCCGATACTATATTCTTGCGCGAAATATCGGCCGTGATCTTATCTACGTGGTCTTTGAAGTACGGCGACGGCATCACCATCAGCAGCGTGTCGGCCTTGTTGCAAACATAGTTTATGTCGCTCGAAAAGTCGATACGGCTGATGTCGAAGTCTACATCGGTCAGGTAGGCCGGGTTGTGGCCCAGGCGCTTGAAATCCTCGATGCGGTCATCGCGCCGCATATACCAGGTTATCGTCGGACAACTTTGCAGCACAAGCTTGGCAAGGGCCGTAGCCCAACTGCCACCGCCCATTACCGCGATATGCCCCGGGAAATTAGTGTCCATATCGATTGTTTTTATTCTCCGGCTGCGGCCACCCACGCTTTGACATCGTCGTTGGTAGGATTGGCAAGGCCGAGCTTGTTCTTTTTATTAAAACCGCAGAGTTCCTGGAAAAGTTTATTAGGATTCATCGGAGCCAGAGCGGCAACGGTGGTGACACCGAGCTTCTGCAGCGGTGCAACCCACTCCTCGGGGATGCCGATAGCAGTGTAAGCCTCTACGGCATCGCGTTTTTCTACCTTTTCGGGGCGCATTTGGGGGAACAGCAGCACTTCCTGGATAGTAGTCTGGCCGGTCATAAGCATCACCAGGCGGTCCATACCGATACCCATGCCCGATGTGGGGGGCATACCATACTCGAGGGCGCGGATAAAGTCGGCGTCGATAATCATTGCCTCGTCATCGCCCTTCTCGCCAAGGCGCATCTGCTCTACAAAGCGCTCGTACTGGTCGATAGGGTCGTTGAGCTCTGAGTAGGCATTGGCAAGCTCCTTGCCGTTGACCATAAGCTCGAATCGCTCGGTAAGCTCCGGATTGTTGCGATGGCGCTTGGTAAGCGGCGACATCTCGATAGGATAGTCGGTGATAAATGTGGGCTGGATGTACGAACCTTCGCATTTTTCACCGAAGATTTCGTCGATAAGTTTACCCTTGCCCATAGTCTCGTCGACTTCGATACCCATTTCGCGGGCAGCGGCGCGGAGTTCGTCCTCGCTCTTACCCTCGATGTCGTAGCCGGTGTGGTCCTTGATAGCCTGAGCCATGGTCACGCGGGGGAACGGTGCCTTGAAGCTGATCACGTTGTCGCCTACCTTGACATCGGTTGTACCGTTGACATCCAGACAAATCTTCTCGAGCATCTTCTCGGTGAAGCTCATCATCCAGTTATAGTCCTTGTACGAAACATAGATTTCCATACAGGTAAACTCGGGGTTGTGGGTGCGGTCCATACCCTCGTTGCGGAAGTTCTTAGAGAACTCGTATACGCCTTCGAAGCCGCCCACAATCAGACGCTTGAGATACAATTCGTCGGCAATACGCAGGTACAAAGGTATATCGAGGGCGTTGTGGTGGGTGATAAAGGGTCGAGCGGCAGCTCCACCGGGTATCGACTGAAGGATAGGAGTTTCCACCTCGATATAGCCCGCATTGTTGAAATACTCGCGCATCGAGCTGTAAACGCGTGTGCGCTTGAGGAATATCTGCTTTACACCGTCGTTGACAACAAGGTCAACATAGCGGCGGCGGTAACGAAGCTCGGGATCATCGAAAGCATCGTAGCGAACACCGTCTTTCTCCTTTACGATAGGCAGCGGACGGAGCGACTTGCTAAGCACAGTCAGCGACTGGGCATGTACCGAAATCTCGCCTGTCTGGGTGCGGAACACATAGCCGGTGATACCGACAAAGTCGCCGATATCAAGAAGCTTCTTGAATACGATATTGTATAGGTCCTTGTCCTCGGTAGGGCAGATATCATCACGCGAGATGTATACCTGTATGCGGCCTCGCGAATCCTGAAGCTCCATAAACGAAGCTTTACCCATGATACGACGGCTCATGATACGTCCGGCGATGCTTACCTCGCGCACCGGGGCATCATCATCAAAGTGTGTTTTTATCTCATCGCTGTAACCTGTCACTACATATTCTGCTGCAGGATAAGGCTCTATGCCCATCGCTCGCAGCGACGCCATACTGTTGCGGCGTATCTGTTCCTGTTCGCTTAGTTCGCTTACGTTCATTATTGTAGTCTTTTATTTAAGCCCCGCAAGCCCTAACTTGCAAAACTTAAGTTCTTTATATATTCAATTCAGCGAGGGCGTAAACCCCCAATTAAAGTGCAAATATAGCAAAAACGCGCGAAACAGACAAATCGTGGCAAAAAGGGCGCTGCGACAAATTAAGACTACCGCCAATGCAAGTTCAATTTTATTCTTCGTAGAAGCAATCACTCGCCCAATTGGCCACATTATTGTCAATGTAGTTCATGATATTGTCAAAAGACCTTTGATTACGTATTATATGTTCATAATACCGAGATTGCCAAACCGGTAGGGACGCGATTAATCGCGTCCGCGCAGACCGTGTCACACCAGCCTTAAATGCTCCTATTATTGTTGCCAGACTGCTATTGTGATGAAAATCCTTAACGGGTTCGGCATGTCTTGGACCTTTAAGGCAACCCATGTTTGTGGCGGTTACTTTGTTCGCATTGATTACTTCCGCCTCGGCGGACGCGATTAATCGCGTCCCTACTGAGATAACCAAATGAATGTGGTTGGGCATGACCACATAATTCCACACCTCAACATTATGATAATGAGAGGACAAGGATTTAATGTGCTCCTCGGCAATTTTGCCAAGTTCGGTTGGATAGAATGAAGAACAAGAGATTCGTCCAAATAGAGGCTGCCTTAGAGCAGTACATATCGTAATGAAATATATACCTCCATTATAATCATGCCATTCAGCTCGGAAACGGTGCCTTTCACTCATTTAGTATTTTGCCAAAAAGTAGGAGCCGGGGGCGATGATGATGAGGCGAGAGGGGTCGTCGGTAGTGGTAGTGCCATCGGGGTTGTAGCAGTGTAGACCTTTGCGGCGTTTGGCCTTGACGGTCTGGGCGTGGTCAATGTCGGCATTGACGAGCATGATGTAGCGATTATTGCCGTTGTGAAACTGCGATACGAGTAACGTCTCCCCGTCGGTGGCGATGCTCTCAAACCCCTCTGGCAGTGCTTCAAGGGCTTTCGTGCCCTTGGGAACACGGCCTATGAACGAAACATCGTCGATTTCCGCCCCGAGGAAAACCGGCGCAATGGCCTGGATTTCGCGGTTGAGATTTTTAACCATATAATACACATCGGTGCGTTTACCGGTCTCATCTATCGGTGCATGATGAAAATCCCAGCGTTTCGACGCCGGCTGCCAATAGGTGAAATACTGTATTCCTTGCGCTCCGTAGGCAAGGGCTGTAAAGGCCTCGAAGCGCATGTGTGAATCGCCGGGTACCGGGTAGGGATGATGCGCCGTCGAAAGGCAGAAGGCCCAGAAGGGCATATTATGGCGGCGTGCTACCCTGCTCACGATTTCAAGATTCTCGAAATGCGGTTCGCGCCAGTACACCTGCCCTGTAGAATCGTCGCGGACTATCGGATAAAAGTCGTAGGAAATCAGCGGCAGGCGAACACGCTCTACAAATCGCTCAACATAATCCTCGTAATCTACCGTGCCGAGTTCTTCGGCAGGCACCATTACAGGCAGCAGGTTGAGATACATCAGGCGACTTGAGTCGGCATCGTAAATGCGGTCGCGAAACTTGCCGAGGTCATCGAAGCCGGCTGCTACGGGTTCGTCGCGCAGAAACCATCCGGCCACTACGTCGTTGTCGCGGAAAAGGTCGACCGTCGCCTTGGTATCGCTATAGAGAGGAGCCGAGCCTACTATCAGTTTCACACCGCTGCCTTCGGCTGCGGCAAGAGCTCGCTCTATCTGCTCGTTGCCGGTAAATGTAGAATACGAGATATTGAACCCGGCCTCGCGCAATTCGTCGTAGCGCTCGCGGGTCTGAGCCGAATCGGGCAATATCGAGTACCACGCAAGTATCGGAAACTCGGGGCTTACCGGGTTGCGGTATACAGGAATGGATGAATAAGCGGCAGTTGCAACAAGCAGAGAGAGAATAAATAGAAGTTTCTTTAGATTCACGGTATTATTGAGAGAAGATTAGTGTTTTTCGAGCAGCGCATCAGGCGGAGCTATCAGATATAGCGTACGCTTCGCCCTGGTAACAGCTGTATACAGCCAGCGGTATAGTCCCAGATTGAGGGCATCCTCGGGGATATAACTCAGGTCTACATACACATCGCTCCATTGTCCGCCCTGGGCCTTGTGGCAGGTTACCGCATAGGCATATTTCACATGCAGGGCCGTCCAGTAGGGGTCGGTGCGCAAAGCCCGCAGGCGGGCATCTACGGCGCGGTCGGCGTAAGGGCCGTTGTCACCCATTAGACCGTAGTAGAGGGCGTTCCACGCTTCCTGCGATATGCCGGCTTCGGGCGAGGCAAGGCTGTCGAGCAATATCTTGATGTCGAATTCCACAGCCTGCGACCCAGGCACAGGCAGCGAGAGCCTTACATCGGCAAAACGTAGGCCGTAGGCAACTTCGGTGCCATATACGGCTTCGACAGTAAGGATATCGCCGTTGGCCACAAAGTCTATGCCGCCGACTTTTTTGCCGAAATAGTGGTTGCGCGACACGATAAGCATATCGTCGCGCATGATTTCTTCTTCGCGATATAGAACTTCGGTGCGGATTGCTGCATTGTAATCAGCCGCCCTGCGGTTACTAAGGGTTATAAGTATGGTATCGGAAATATCGTCGCCGTACGATGATGTCAGCATCTCGGGCAAGTCTTCGTGCCCTACTATCACCACATCGTCGGCCGGTCGCAGCTTCGGCACAGGCATAGTGCCTACCACACCCTCGGCCTGACGTTTGTTGATAGCCGCCATGGTCTTGCGCAATCGCGTGGCATTGAACAATATGCCCGAGTCGGCAGCCTGGCGGGCCGTCTCGGTCAATGTGGCATGTGTCACCTTGAGGCCGAGGCGTCGAAGCACATCAGGGTTCATGGCCGGGCTGCGGTCGGAACCCACAGGTGGCAGCTGGGCGGTATCGCCGATAAGAATCAGACGACAGCCTTCTCCGGCGTAGACAAAGGTCACAAGGTCGTCGAGCAGGTTGTCGCCCTTGCCGTCGCCCACTCCGATCATCGATGCTTCGTCAACGATAAACACCGCGTCGCGGAGTTTATTCTCGGCCGGCATATGCACGTCCCAGCCGCGTGTTGCACCGTTGGGATCGTGACGGTATATTTTGCGGTGAATGGTATAGGCAGGGAAGCCTCCGGCATTAGCGCTGAAAACCTTGGCAGCACGCCCTGTCGGGGCAAGCAGCATCACCGGCCGCTTGTGCGCGGTTAGTGTCTTGACCAGGGCGCCGGTTAGCGAGGTCTTACCGGTACCGGCATAACCGTTGAGCACAAACACCCCGTCGGGCCTCGCCCCTACCGCACAGAATCGCGACAAGGCGGCCACTACGGCCACCTGTTGGTCATTGGCTCGGTACGGCAGTGCAAGCAGCACCTCGGCGGCAAATTCCTTAGCGTCCATCACTCACGTTCAAATGGGTCGTATAGTGGCTCGATACCGGCTTCGCGTCCGAGTTTGAGCAGATATTCGAAAGCTGCATGGCGATTATCCTCGATTTCGCAATCTTTGATTGCCTGCTTCAGGTTCTTGGCAAAATATCCTACCTGAGGACACTGGGGAAGACCGAAAAGAGCCATAATCTCCGTACCGTCGACAGGGTTCTTGCGGTTGCGCTCACGGTCTTTGGCATCGGTGTCGCGGAATTTCTGTTCTACTAAATCGAAATTGGCAAGGTAGCGAGCCTTGCGGGCCTCATCCTTGCTCGTTATATCGGCACGGGCCAGAATCATCAGGTCGGCAAGGTCTTCCTCTGCATAATTGGCAAGGCGGCGCACGGCGCTATCGGTAACTTCGTCTTCAACAAGGGCGATAGGCCGCATGTGCAGCTCTACAAGCTTGGCGACATAGCTCATCTCCGTGCCAAGAGGAAACTTCATGCGGCGGAAAATTGTCTTTACCATTTTCGCTCCGATGAAATTATGGTTGTGGAACGTCCAGCCGCGCTCGGGGTCGAAATGCTTGGTCGCCGGCTTGCCTATATCGTGGAACAAGGCCGCCCAGCGCAGATACACATTGTCGGATGCCGCTGCCACAGCATCGAGAACCGCCATGGTATGGTAGAAATTATCTTTGTGCGCACGACCTTTTACTACCTCTACGCCCTTCATTCGGGCAAGTTCGGGTAAAATCAAAGCTAATAGTCCGCTCTCAAGCAGGTATGTCCAGCCAATCGAAGGCTTGGGCGACGCCATGATTTTGAATAGCTCATCCTTGATGCGTTCGGCAGTGATGATTTCGATTCGAGGGGCATTACGGCGCAAGGCGGCAAAGGTCACCGGGTCGATATCGAAATCGAGCTGCGTAGCAAAGCGTATACAACGCAACATACGCAGTGGGTCGTCCGAAAATGTTATATCGGGGTCGAGAGGCGTACGGATAATACGTCGCTCTATATCGCCGAGGCCGTCGTAGCGGTCTATAACCTCGCCGTAATTGGAGGCGTTGACCGATATGGCCATGGCGTTGATTGTGAAATCGCGGCGGGCAAGGTCGTCGTCGAGAGTGCCGTCTTCAACTATCGGGTTGCGCGACGAACGATTGTACGATTCGCGGCGGGCACCGACAAATTCGAGTTCGGTCTTGCCACGATGCACCTGTGCCGTGCCATAATTGCGGTATACTGCAAGTGTGGTTTTGGGGCCAAGAGCCTCGGCAACTTTCTGCGCCAGCTCTATGCCCGAGCCCACTGTTACAAAGTCTATATCTTTCGAAGGACGGCCGATAATAAGGTCGCGGACATAACCACCTACGACATAGCATTCGCGCTCCATCGCATCGGCAACCTCTCCTACCGTGTGAAACACCTTCGACTTCAGTTTAGCCTTTAGATTCATAGTGTGCAAAGTTAGCACATTTTTTTGAAACCTTGCCCCACCACGCACGAAAATAAAGTCATGCCTCACACCTGATGCCGGCATCGACTATATGCTTATAAGCCGCTATAGTATATTGTTTATCAGAGAACAAATTGTTTTTTCGAGGAGACCATGCCCGTAATTTGTCATATATTTCATCAACTGAAGCTGACGGGTTTTCAGTCATTAGATAATCGATCGACGATAGTAGTTCCAGGCTAAAGTCGTCCCAGTTGTCTTTAAGAAACTCACACGTGCGATATACTATGTCGCTGAGCATAATATTCTGTTCGACATAGCGACGCACTTCATCCATTCTTTCATGCATGATGTCGAAAGGCTCAAACGGCTTTTTAGTCATGTCGGCAAAACCTCGTACATAGGCACCATCGATGTGATGCAACATATGACGCACCGAATCGCAATAAGGACCGTATATGTAAGGTATAAATCTCAAATTAAAGATATTGACAGCTCCGAACCTTTGTAGAAAATACACCGATTTGACTGCAGTGAAAGCTGTTGCATCATATCCTTCTTGTTGCATACGGTCAAGCATATATACCAGCAGAGCCCTTGCCGGGGTCAGCTTTACATCTTTATCCTGAGTTTCGGCTACATGGCCGGGCTCGAACACGTATATCATGCAGTCGACATTGCTCAATTTCTCAACAATCAGCTGCCTGACTTTCGGCCATTCAAGACCGCCATTTCCGGCACCAAGTGGAGGAATTGCAATGCTCTTTATTCCATAATGACGGATAATCTCTACCAGATTGTCAAGTCCCTTTTCGATAAATACATATTGCGACGGATAACGCCAATGTTTCTTTGTCGGAAAATTAATAACCAGCATATCCTGACCTCTCCATTTCTCATGTACAACCAGGGAATTACCAATGTCGATAGTTTTATTACGACACGCCTGCTGATAAATGATGAAATTATTGCTGAATCGTTCCTTGAACTGCAACGCAATGCCTTTACCCATCACCCCCATAAGGTTGACGGTATTAACAATGGCATCGACCTGCGCATTAAATATGTCGCCTGTAACAAAACGAATCATAATAATATCACCTTATCCTGTTTAGGACAAACAATAATATGCTTTGCAAAGTTAAATATTTTTGAATGACAAAACCACAAAAACATATTAAGACTTATTAAGCCTTGTTAAGTATTGTTAAAAATATGCATTAGGCGCTACTCTAATCTCACATTGAACGCCATAGCTAATCAACTTTGTCTTTGCGATTTCATTATAGCAACCCAACATGACTATATGTTCCGCTGGGATGTCAGAGCCAACTAAAAACTCAGCTTGTTTACGTTCTCGTGTTATATAATCATAGCCCCAAGCATTATTTCGTATTGCATCTATATCAAGTATATTATCTATCCTGTCTATCGAATCTTTACCATAAAACCGAGCCTGCTTATTAACCGCATGCCTGTCAGAAAAGAAAAACTCGTACTTATCGTCTTTTATAATCGAATCAAGTTTAACTACCAGATAAACAATATTTTCTGCTGCCACTTTTTCTACATTATATCCATGCTGTATATTGTAAAGCATCGGCATCCTCACATAAAAATAGAATGGGATGTAATCACCTGGAGTAAATTCTTCTCCTTCGACCGTACGTACAACTTTCAACGATCGTTTCTGTATGATTGTAGGATCACCTATTGATTTATAGTTAGCATTAGCGTTATCAGATAAACGATGAGTTATACCATACTTCAAAATATGTGGTATATTATCGATATGAGTCATTCTATATATGTAGTTCATAACTATTTAAACTTGTTTGTGATTTAATTTTATAAATATCTAAAAAATAAAAACTATTATCTAAACCTTAAAGCGGACCTCTAAAGAGCCTTCTCCCAGGTGGCTCGTTTCCAGGCGTATTCGAGGGGGGCCGCGTTATAACGTTTGGTTAGAAATGCAAACAAAACTCTAAATACAAAAATTATATATTCAAGTTGTTGATAGAAATCTAATCACCTACAAAGGTAGCAAAAATATGTCACAAAATACCGGCTTCGTGCCAGTTCGACATATCATATACCTTGGCATCTGTCGGCACCGTGGACACTGTCACACCTCGGGCCTTGGCCTTCAAGGCTATGAGCGCTCCTATGCTTATCTTTTCGGCAAGACGTTTCTGCAGGGCCTCGATTAACGCAAGGTCGAGGCCGGCAAGGGTGCGGTTGTTGTTGGCAGCCTCGAGCCACAGTATTTTACGCGCATGTAGATCGAGGATTCCGAATACCATGCCGCGGCTGAGCGACATTGCGCCGACCGTAACCATATGGTCTACGTCGGCAGAATTATAGGCCACACCGGTTTCATTGTCTACCTTCATCGGATGCTCGCTGCTCATCCACCCCACAATCACGTCGGGAGAAAGTTTGGGTACAGAGTAGGCATTGGTGGTAAACACCGCATAGTCCAAACCATTACTTAGCAGCTCTGGAATATCAAGCTCGATATATTCGGCCGCGCCTACCTTGTCGGGGATGCGCTGTATATCGCCGCTATGAATTGCACCATACCCGTCAAGGTTGTAATAGGCAATATCTACCTTCTTGTCCTTGCCTACGAGCAGGCAGCTCAAGTCCATATCGAAGTGCATGGCGGGCATGCCGACTCCCCAGTGCATAAACACACGCACCTTGTCGCCTTTGACATCGAATTTCTGACCAGGAATAGCCGACCCACTTACGGCAACCGAATTTCCACGGTCGCCAACAGGTACCGGACATTCATATAGTTCTCGATCTATATACACCTTATCGCCCGGCAGAGGCTCCTGAGTGCTATAGATATCATAGAGAGCCGTCAATACTACTTGCTGTAACTCCAGTGCGATATCGCGTCGCTCTGACTCCGACAGGCGTGAGATACCGGGATTATAAGGCAGGGCCTTGACAAGCCCGCTTGGTAGCACCACATGGCGCTCGGGCATCGTGGGCAGGAAATAGCCCGGCACCGCATTATAGAGCGACACGAGCAGACGTACCGGCAATTTCGTCGCTACTTGAGCAAACGCCTTGCTTACAGGCTCCATACCGAAATCGAGAACGGTATCGAACAGACATCGCGCAAAAGCCCCGGGGCGTTGGCGCAGCAGCGTAAGCAACCGGTCGAGGTTGCCGCTCATACGTGCCTTGTAGACTTCGGCGCTCCACACGCAGTAATCCTGGCGATAGAATCGGTCGAGCACCTCGCTTAGCTTTTCGAGGCCGCAACGACGTGCCTGATCATTGAGACGCAAAGCCCTGATGAAGCGCACCCACATCTGGCGATAGGGATGCATATTCACGCAGATTTCCTCGGCGCTCATATCGAACGACTCGAAGCGGCGGGCCACAGCGCGACCGGTGGTGCGGTTGTAATGAAGTTTGAGCTTCATCTCGGCTGCATTGTCGGCAAGGGTAATGAGCCCACTGCTATAATAATTATGATATTTTTCTAAAATTTTTTTCTCATCTGCCGGACGAGTGATGCGCAGGCGGCCTGTTTTCATCGACCACAGCAGTCGCAACATATCGGCCGGAGTCTTGGCAAAATCGGCAAACCGCATGTCGCCACGCTCAAGAAATTCCGCACCGACAAGGGCTCGAGTCTCGGCGCAAGGTATCTCGTCGAAGTTGACGAACAAATCCGCCTGGAGGCCCTTGACAAGTTTTTTCAAATGATCGGCCATTGTCGCGTCGAGCGGTGTCGGCATGGCCAGCAGCTTGGCGGCCTCTTTCTCGGCATCTTCCTGCGTCCAGCGGTGCAGCTCTGTCAGCGTGGCGGCATCACGAATCTCGAGATTGACCTTTGCCAAGATAAACGGTGTGCCGCAGAAGGGGCAACCGGTATAGCGCGAAAGGTCAAAAACTCCGTCGGGGATAAAGTGTCCGCACGGCAGCGTGGTGCCATGACCGCGAAATTCCGGGTCGACATTGGCCAGGGCCGTGACAAAGAAGTTTATAAATGACACACCGGTAGGCCTTGTATTCCATTCGCGTGTGAGCGCGGCCCAGTTGGCATCGGTTCGGTACACCTCGCGGATGAGCGCGTCGATAGCCGAAATATCATCATCGCCGAGGGCATTGAGATGATGCAGGGCATCCTCGTCTACGCAAAGACCGTGTTTATTGAGCACTACAAGCAAGGCTGCTGCGGCGGGGCTAAGCTCCGACGACACGGCATCACCGGGCAGGTAGAGGGCATTGTTGGCAAAGGCAACTGATAGGAGAGCGGTGTTCATATTTATTCAAAAAAAATAGGGCAATCGAACGACTGAAGAATCCATGATAAATCGAGGAGTAAGCCGTTCTTGGCCCTAATTAATAATATTTTCTAAGCTGTGACTTCCGAAAAAACCGTATCGAAAGCCCGGCTTCTATATGCTATACGCGGTATTCATATTTTTTCGGCAAAAAAATGCATCGAAAAAGAATTTTTTTGATTTTTGCGCGATAATCAGTCCATTCTCACCGGCTGCTCAGGCGCGGTAGTAATCTTCCGTCCGCCGGTAGCTGTGACGATATAGGTGTTTTCTATACCGGCAGCACCGATATTCGGTATCACGAATTTTGGCTCAAGGGCGATAACGTTGCCTACCTCGAGTATATCGCGCGACCTTGGCGCTATCACCGGCAGTTCGTTGATTTCGATACCTACGCCGTGGCCGACAAATCCGGCCTGGCTGCGGTGACCCATAAAGTTCTCGCCCAACCCGGCTTCCTCGGCCATAGAGCGGGCCTTGGCATAGAGGTCGCAAGCCTTTGCGCCGGGCAGCATCATCGCCGCGAGGGTATCGCAGATTTCAGCCGACAGGCGACAGGCTCGGGCCGCTTCGTCGTCGAGTTTGTCGATATAGAACATTCGGGTCATATCGGTCATATAGCCGGTAAAGTTGCCGTTGACATCCACCATAACCGGTATTCCGGGCTTAATCAGTGTGCCGTCGGCTCCGACCGGCAGCGACGGATTCAGTCCGCGTCCCCCCATGGCAAAGTCGTAGGGCGAAGGCTCGTCGGAATTATGCCCGGTGAGTACGTTGCCCATAAAAATCTCCATGGCATCACCGGCGATTCTAAATATACCAAGGCAGCCTTCGCGTCGCGACAAGGCCTCGATTGCAATCTGCAGGTCGATATCGGTCATACCTTCCTGATAGAGGTGGGGTATGTGCTCGTAGACATACGAATGCTTCTGACCCGAGCGGATTATCATTTCAAGCTCGACATCAGTCTTTACCGACCGCGCACTACGTATTATCGGCGACACATTGGCCTTGGGGCTGTCCATTCCGAAAGACTTGGCAAGGCGGCAGGCATCGCCAAAACTGAGGCTGTCGAGTTCGAGACCGACCTCTGCGGGCACGTCAATACCGGCCTTGGCAAGGTACCCGGCAATCTCCTCGGGTTTGCGGATATGGAAAAGCACTCCGGGTTCGTCGCTGCGGAGTGTCGACGGCTGGCGAACGAAATAAAGCACACGGCCACTTTCGGCTGAAATATATACATAACCGCGAAAGACCCGCCCTGTGAGATAATAGAGGTTGGCATTGTTGTGCACCAGGGCCGAGGGTATACCTTTTTGGCGCATGGCTTCGACAATACGGCTCACACGCAGGTTCTGTTCGTGCATGCCGAGCAAATTGATCTGTAAATAATCTACGGGTTCTTTCATCGTCTATTAATATTTTTGGTCAGCCGGGATGTGCCATTTTTCCAGCTTCCTTAAAAACAACGTTTAACGGGGCAGAAAAGTTATACCTACCTGCTCGATTCCTTCGATAGTATCGAGGCGCATGATATGGCGCACCTGTATCCTTTGCCCGAGATGCAGGGGTATTCCGGTAGCAATGGTATCTACAACCTGCAACGACGGGCCTGTGCCGCTGCCTCGCCAGTGACCGTACATGTCGGCAAGAATCACATTCAGCGTATCAGGGCGCGAAAGGCTGTCGGCAAGGTCATAGTTTATCTCGAGCCACAGGTTGCGATATTCATAGCCATGGGTGTGACGCACGGTAAGCAACATATCGCCGCGGGGCGCTACACTGTCGCGAAGCGTGTCTACGGCAAAGGTCAGCGGCGAGGCATAGTCCCAACGTGTTCCGGGCATCGAGGCAAACGATGAGAAATAATTATCGTCGCCGTTGCCATAATATCCGTCGATACTACACGAAGCCAACAATGCAATCACACATACGCTAAGACTGCGGAGTATTGTCAGTGCCTTTGTCATTGCCGGGTTTCTTTTTGGGCTTATGGCGTGGTTTGCGCTGTTGCTGTCCCTGCGGACGCGGTTCTTTGGGCTGCTGCTGTTTGGGGTCGGCAGCCTCGTCCTGTGCGGCAGCCTTTTTAGCCGGTTTGCGACGCTTTTTCTTTTTACGGTCGAAGCGCGACAGGTCGTCCTCGTCGCTGAGAACGTCGCCGAAATCGCTGCGGGGCTTGCCTTTTTTCTCGCCCTGGTCTGCGGCAAGGCTCAGTGGCTTCTCGCCCGATTTGTTAAGCTCTATTACCTCGAAAACCCTCTGTGCAGGTATCGTAACGAGGTTCACAGCCATATTCTTGTCGGTCGAATAAGTAACCAGGCGGTTGAAGATGTCGCTCTTGAAGTGGAAATACGTAGCATCGGCAGTCTCGAGCCTTACATCACGCGGAGGCATACGGCGCGAGGCTTCGACGTAGGCATCGACCTCGAAGTTGAGACAACATTTCAGCTTGGCGCATTGTCCGGCGAGCTTCTGAGGGTTGAGCGAAATATCCTGATAGCGAGCAGCGCTGGTGGCTACCGATACAAAATTGGTCATCCACTGCGAGCAGCACAATGGCCGTCCGCAAGGGCCGATACCGCCTATGCGACCGGCCTCCTGGCGGGCACCGATCTGCTTCATCTCGATACGCACCTTGAAGGTTTCGGCCAAAATCTTGATAAGCTGGCGGAAGTCTACACGCTCGTCGGCGATATAGTAGAAAATAGCCTTATTGCCGTCGCCCTGGTACTCTACGTCGCCAATCTTCATGTTGAGGCCGAGGCTTTCGGCTATCTTGCGGGCGCGTATCATGGTATCGTCCTCTCGAGCCTTTGCCTCCTCGAATTTCTCGATGTCGGCAGGCTTGGCGAGGCGGAATACCCTCTTGGGCTCGGGTGTATTGCGCCCTGCCGAGCGCTTCATTCGCAACTCGGCAAGAGCTCCGGTAAGGGTAACGGTGCCTATATCATGGCCGGGCACAGCCTCTACGGCCACAAGGTCGCCGGTACCCAGCGGCAGGTTGGTGGTATTGCGGTAATAGCCTTTGCGCGTATTCTTGAACTGCACCTCTACAATGTCGCTCGCAGCCTTGTCGCCGGGGATATCGGCAAGCCAGTCGAAGCTGTGCAGTTTGCCGCGACGGCAGTCATTGTTGCTACGCGACGAATCCTTAGCCGCTTCCGGTGTTTCAGATTCGGAGGGCTGAACATTGTCCCGGGCGGTAGTGTCCTCGGGCTGATCCCGGTATTCGGAATCGCTCCTGTTTTTGTCCTTGGCCATGGCTTATTTGGCAAAGCTTACCGAACGAGTCTCGCGGATTACGGTAATCTTCACCTGGCCGGGATATGTCATCTCGTCCTGTATGCGGCGGGCTATTTCGGCAGAGAGTTTTTCGGTTTCGGCATCGTCAATCTTATCGGCACCGACAATTACGCGCAACTCGCGACCGGCCTGAATGGCATAGGTCTTAAGTACGCCGGGATACGACATTGCCAGTTGCTCGAGGTCGTTGAGGCGCTTGATATATGCCTCTACAATCTCGCGGCGGGCACCGGGACGGGCACCGGAAATGGCATCGCACACTTGTACGATAGGGGCAAGGAGCGAGGTCTGCTCTACCTCGTCGTGGTGGGCGCCGATAGCATTGCAGATTTCGGGTTTCTCCTTATACTTCTCGGCAAGTTTCATACCAAGCAGTGCGTGGGGTAGTTCGGGCTCTTCATCGGGTACTTTGCCGATATCGTGGAGCAGGCCGGCGCGGCGGGCTTTCTTGGGGTTGAGGCCAAGTTCCGAAGCCATAACGGCACAGAGGTTGGCTGTCTCGCGAGAGTGCTGCAGTAGGTTCTGGCCGTAGCTCGAGCGGTATTTCATCTTGCCTACAAGGCGTATGAGTTCGGGATGTAGACCGTGTATGCCGAGATCGATAGCTGTGCGCTGGCCGGTCTCGATAATTTCCTGTTCGATCTGCTTGCGCACCTTTGCCACAACCTCCTCGATGCGTGCAGGGTGTATGCGGCCGTCGGCCACAAGCTGGTGCAAGGCAAGGCGGGCAATCTCGCGGCGTACGGGGTCGAAGCCCGACAGCACAATAGCCTCGGGGGTGTCGTCTACGATGATTTCAATGCCGGTAGCGGCCTCGAGGGCACGGATATTGCGGCCTTCGCGACCGATGATGCGGCCTTTGATTTCGTCGCTGTCGATATGGAACACTGTCACCGAGTTCTCAATAGCAGTCTCGGTGGCCACTCGCTGTATCGACTGTACCACGATGCGGCGGGCCTCCTTGTTGGCGGTCAGCTTGGCATCGTCCATTATATCGTTGATATACGATGCCGCGGCTGTCTTGGCCTCGTCTTTGAGGCTTTCGATAAGTTTTTCCTTCGCTTCTGCCGACGACAAACCCGATATATGCTCGAGCAGGTCCTGAGCCTGGCGCTGCATCTCATCGAGCTGTGCCTGGCGGTTGTTTACCACCACCTGCTGAGCTTCGATATTCTGGCGCAAGCCGTCGAGTTCGTTGCGCGTGCGCTGGTTTTCGCTCTGCTGCTGGTTGAGTTGCAGCTCGCGCTGTTTCATTTTGGCCTCAACCGACTGCAGTTTCGACATTTTCTGAGATGCTTGTTTCTCCGCATCCGAGGTAATCTTCAGCGCTTCCTCGCGTCCTTCGAGCACCTTGTCGCGTTTCAGGTCTTCGGCCTGGCGCTCAGCCTCGGCCACTATCTGCTTAGCCCTTGTGTCGGCCATGCGGCGTTGCATTATCAAGGTCACCACGGCACCTACGGCGGCGGCAACGATAGCAACGGCGATGTAATACAATATCATTTATCTGTGTATCAAATGAATGTAAATAAAAAGCGCACATCCCCTAACATTCGACCGTAATAGCCGAAACAACAAGGAAGGTGCGGCAAAAAATAATCTCGGCGTGTGAGCCATAGAGGCTTGCGCAGCCGATAAAGGCGGTTGGGCAGCGGGGCCCGAGGAAACGCCGGCTAATCGGTGCCGGCCAGTAGGGTGTCGATACGTTCTTCGAATGACTGCAGTAGGCTACGCTGCTCCTGTACCTGACGTGTCTGACGGTACAGCATATCGGCATAATACAATGCAACCTTGGCAAGCGCCACATTGGGCGTATCGCCTGAGCTGCCATATATCAGGTTCTTGCAGTTTTCGTTGATGCGCTCTATTATCGAGCGGTAGAACGACTCTTCGTTCTCCTTGACGGGTAGCTTGAACGGTTCTACTCCGACTATGTTTACTGTTATTCTGTGTATTTTCGACTGTTCCATCGGGGTCAGGTCGCTGGGCTAAACATCCTTCATCAGGTCGGCGACGCAGGCGTCGATTTCCCGCACTAAATCCGACAACATGGCGCGGGCGCGGACGGCGCTTTCGGTATCTGGGGCGATGGCCGACGACAACCGGAGAGATTCTAATTCTATCTCCAATTTCTCTATTCGTGCACGGGACGCGGTGAGTTGCGCCTGCAACTCTAACACTTCTTCCCGCAATCGATCGTTGTCGGCGCGTAAGGTGGAATACCGCGTTACAAGCAGTTCGGCCTTATGTCCCAGACGGGTCAGTTGCTCCGAGAGTTCCGTTGCCATTTTGTCAAATTTTTACAAAAGTACACCTTTTTTCTTAATGTGCAAAATTTGACATTATTTTTTAGTCATTTATTTTGCCCCAAGAAGACACCCCCTACAAATAGCCCGTATGTTTTATGTCCTTATGCCCAAACCACCGCAAAAGCATTATACATTATGCATTCTACATTCTACATTCTCCACTCTACATTCTACATTCTCCACTCTACATTCTCCACTCTCCACTCCTCCTTGCGCATTGCGCATTAAAAAAGCGGCCCGAAGGGACACCTCCCCTCAGGCCGCTATATCTTAGTAGTAACTACTCAACCTACTTGCACGGCTCGAGCTGCACTGTAAAGTGGCGCATGAGCGGAGCTTCCCAAGTAATACGAACACCGCGTGTAATATCGTGACGGCGGTCAAATACATTCTTGAGCGCTACTGCCACCACATCCATATGGTTGTCGGTATAGGTGCGGCGAGGTATGGCAAGACGCAGAAGGTCGAGGCCTCCAAATCGGTTTTCGCGGGTCACAGGGTCGCGGTCGGCAAGGATATAGCCGATTTCACAGCCTCGGATACCGGCCTCGAGGTACAGCTCTACGGTCAGCGTCTGAGCAGGGAACTCCTCTTTGGGGACTTCGGTAAGAATCTTCGACGCGTCTACAAATATCGCATGGCCTCCGGCAGGGCGCTGATAGGGAATGCCGAACTCATCGAGACGTTTGGCAAGGTACTCTACCTGATGTATGCGGGTATGCAGGTTGTCGAATTCTGTATTCTCATCCAGACCAACAGCAAGGGCCTCCATATCGCGGCCGTTCATACCGCCATAGGTCAAGTAGCCCTCGAAGGGTATCGAGAACTTATGCGCTGCATCCGCCCAGTCGGCATGGCGTGTTGCGATAAAGCCGCCCATGTTGACGATAGCGTCTTTCTTGGCCGACATGGTCATGCCGTCGGCAAGGTCAAACATCTCGCGCACGATTTCTTTGATAGTCTTGTCGGCATAGCCTTCCTCGCGGGTCTTGATGAAGTAGGCATTCTCGGCAAAGCGGGCCGAATCAAATATCACTCGCAGGCCGTGGCGGTCGGCAAGCTCGCGCACTGCTCGCAGGTTGGCCATCGACACCGGCTGGCCTCCGGCGGTATTATTGGTAATGGTAACTATGATAAAGGGCACTTTGCCGTCGGCTTCGACAACGGCTTTTTCGAGCTTGGCAATATCTACATTGCCCTTAAAGGGATATTCGAGCTGGGTATCGCGGGCCTCGTCGATAGTGCAGTCTACTGCAAACGCGCCTCGGCTCTCGATATGGCCTTTGGTAGTATCGAAATGCGAGTTACCGGGTACTACGTCGCCTTTCTTGACAAGGGCGCTAAAGAGAACGTTCTCGGCAGCACGGCCCTGGTGGGTCGGTATCACATGTTCGAAACCGGTAAGGCGGCGGATTGTGTCGCGCATGGTAAAATACGACCGGGCGCCGGCATAGCTCTCGTCGCCCATCATCATAGCCGACCATTGACGGTCGCTCATTGCGCCCGTTCCGGAGTCGGTAAGCAGGTCGATATAAACCTGATCGGCAGGGAGTTGGAATACATTGTAGTGGGCAGCCTTGATCCATGCCTCGCGCTCTTCGCGAGTACTCTTGCGGATAGGCTCTACCATTTTAATACGCCAGGATTCGGCAAAGGGCAGTTCCATAATATAGATTTAAGGGTTTCGGGAGCAAAGATAATAATTTTTTTGCTTTTCCCAAGCTACTTATTCGTTTCTTTAACTTCGTATTAGACTCTATCCCTCTACAATGCCAAATTTAATTTGGCATTGCTCTCTACTTATTCGTATATTTGCACTCATGAAAACAAATGAGATACCCGAAGCTATGAGCCGAACCGCCCTCCTCGCAGGCGACGAAATGATGCAACGCCTTGCCGACACAAGGCTGACTGTCTTCGGCGTTGGAGGCGTTGGCTCCTGGTGCGTCGAAGCCCTCGCTCGCTCCGGTATTGGAAACATTAGGATTGTCGACTCCGACGTGGTGGCCGAATCAAATATCAACCGACAGATGCCGGCACTGTACTCTACCCTCGGGAAGCCAAAAGTCGAAGTCGTGGCACAACGGATAGCCGACATCAACCCGGCGGCAAATGTCACAGCCATGCAGGCTCGCTACACTCCCGAAAATGGAGAATCATTCCACCTCGAAAACGACGATTTCGTAATCGACGCTATCGACTCGTTGCCCGACAAAGCCGACCTGATACTGCGTTGTACGGCTAAAGACACAGCACCTCGCATGGCGTTTTTCTCATCAATGGGCGCAGCTCGAAAACTCGACCCCGCAAAAATACGCACCGCCGAATTTTGGAAAGTCGACGGCTGCCCTCTCGCACGAGCTTTGCGCACACGATTCCGCCGCTCGGGCATATTCCCGCAGCACAAATTCACCTGCGTATACAGCCCCGAAACCCTGCCACACCGCCTCGAAGGCCCTGCAGGTGTCAACGGCACCTTCGCCCACACCACAGCTATCTTCGGCCTCACCCTCGCCAACCTCGTAATCACCCGGCTCTACAATTCGCACGACTAACGCAGCCGCCCCAAAATAATACTTTTACAAAAGTAAACTAAATTATAAAACAATATACCAGATTAAATCATAGATGAACAAGAATTTACTGCTGCTATTCTGCCTTTTAGCTTGTGGAATAGGATTATATGTAGGATGCACCAAGTTAAACGAATATCTCGACGAAGAGGAACGCTGGGGTGCCTATCACGATTTGTTTCCGGGTAAAAAAGGGAAACCACATTCGCCAAATCCCGAAAGAGATTCGATTTATGGATATGGCATTGATTTATCGCACCATAACGCAGAACCGGAATGGGGTAAGTTAAATATCGATTTTGTTATTCTAAAAGCTACAGAAGGTACCGACTGGATTGATCCGGAATATGCTATACGTTTGGTAAAATGCAAAGAAAATAATATACCTGTCGGTGCATATCATTTTTTTATCGGCAAAAAAGACCCCCGGAAAGAGTTTGAGAATTATCTGAGAATCGCAGGGCCATTTATTGATATTATTCCTATTGTCGATGCGGAACGGAGACCTCGGGGTGTGTCAAAAAAGGATTACCAAAATAATCTTTGGTCATTTATGGAGCATGTTCATGATGCTTATGGAGTTTATCCGATAATTTATACCGGAGAAGACTTTTATTACAGTACTATCAAGGAAATGCTGGATAAGAGATATTCGCATTATGCTGGAATTGATATTCCGGAAGGTGGTAAAAATTACCCCGAATATATTTGGTTTGGAGATGTTGGGAAAAAATATTCGAAATATTCAATATGTCCTGTTATCCACCAGGCCTCTATAAAACAAGTGCCGGGAACTAAGTCCAAGGTCGATTTTAATGAATTGCATATACCATTAGATAAAATCAAATGGAAACAAAAGCCTGAAAACACTTTATAAATAACGAGAGTTCAGGATAAAAATTAGCCCAACCACTTGGCAAAAAGTAATATTTTTGGCTCTTGCGTTGAGCTTTAGCGCCCCCCAAGTGCGATAATTAAATTATGCATTATGCATTATGCATCATTAGTGGTGAAATAAATTCAGATTTAGTTAAAAACTTAACAATTCAGATTTTTTTAATGAGTAATAATGGTTTTAAGAGGCTAATTTATCTTTATAAACCTTTACTTGTGTTAAGTTTCACCACTAATGATTATGCATTCTAAATTCTAAATTCCAACCGCCTTTAACCCGGGCCTCTAAAAAAACATCGCCCCGAGAGTGAGACTCTCGGGGCGACGATATTATAGTCTTGGTTTAATCTTCTTTAGGACGGCGGTCACCTTCGCGGCGGGGACGGTCGCCTTCACGACGAGGTGCACGGCGGTCACCTTCGCGGCGCGGACGGTCGCCTTCACGACGAGGACCACGTTCGCCACGAGGTTTGCGTTCGGGCTCTACCCAGCCTTCGGGCTTGGGAAGAAGTGCACGCATCGACAGGCGGTATTTGCCGGTCTTGGGGTCGATTTCGATGAGTTTTACCTGCACCTTGTCGCCCTCTTTGAGGCCGCTGGCAGCCATATCTTCGAGGCGCTCCCAAGCGATTTCGCTGATGTGGAGCAGGCCGTCGCGGTGAGGCATAAACTCTACGAATGCACCGAAGTCCATGATAGAGCGCACTGTACCGTCGTATACCTTGCCTTCTTCAGGAAGCTCTACGATAGCGTTGATCATTGCGATAGCCTTGTCGATAGCAGCCTTGTTGGCAGCAGCAACTTCGATATATCCGCCTTCGGGGATTTCGTCGATCGATACTGTTGCGCCGCTCTCCTCCTGAATACCCTGGATGATCTTTCCGCCCGGGCCGATTACGGCACCGATAAGCTCCTTGGGAATTGTCATGGTGACAATGCGGGGTACGTGGGGCTTGTAATCTTCGCGAGGTCCGGGGATAGTCTGCTCGATGATGTCGAGGATGTGCATACGGCCTTCGCGAGCCTGGTTGAGGGCACGCTCGAGGATTTCGTAGCTCAAGCCGTCGCACTTGATGTCCATCTGGGTAGCGGTGATACCGTCGCGGGTACCGGTTACCTTGAAGTCCATGTCGCCGAGGTGGTCTTCGTCGCCGAGGATATCGCTAAGTACTGCATATTTGGTACCGTCGCTGATGAGGCCCATGGCCACACCGCTGACAGGTTTCTTCATCTTGACACCTGCATCGAGAAGGGCAAGGGTACCGGCGCATACTGTCGCCATTGACGATGAACCGTTTGACTCCAGGATGTCGCTGACAATGCGGCATACATAGGGGAAATCATCGGGGAACATGCGTTTGAGCGCACGGTGTGCAAGGTTGCCGTGACCGATTTCGCGACGGCCTACGCCGCGCTGAGCCTTAGCCTCGCCGGTTGAGAAGGGTGGGAAGTTGTAGTGAAGAAGGAAACGCTCCGACTCCTGGTTGAGTACTTCGTCAACCATCTTCTCGTCGAGCTTGGTACCGAGAGTAGCGGTAGCAAGGGCCTGGGTTTCACCACGGGTGAACACTGCTGAGCCGTGAGGGCCGGGCAGGTAATCAACCTCGCACCAGATAGGACGGATCTCGGTGGTCTTACGGCCGTCGAGACGGATACCCTCGTCGAGTACGCAGCGGCGCATAGCCTCTTTCTCTACATCGTGGTAGTAGCGTTTTACGAGCGGGGCTTTTTCTTCGCGTTCTTCTTCGGGCAGCGATTCGATATACTCGTCGCAGATAGCATCGAAGCTCTCCATACGCCAGTGCTTGTCGGCGCAACCGGCCTTGGCGATTGCATAAGCGCGGTCGTAGCATTTTGCTTTCACGTCGGCGCGGAGTTCTTCGTCGTTTACTTCGTGGCAGTAATCGCGCTTCACGGTCTTACCGGCTTCCTCGGCCAGCTCGATCTGAGCCTTGCAGAGTACCTTGATAGCGTCGTGAGCGGTGCGGAGTGCCTCCAGGAGATCGGCCTCGCTGGCCTCGTCCATTTCGCCTTCTACCATCATGATGTTGTCGTAGGTAGCACCTACCATCAACTCCATGTCGGCATTCTTGAGCTGCTCGAATGTAGGATCAATTACAAACTTACCGTCTACACGTGCTACGCGCACTTCGCCGATAGGTCCGTTGAAGGGGATGTCGCTGACTGCGATTGCCGCCGATGCTGCAAGACCTGCAAGACAGTCGGGTGCGTCTACGCCGTCGGCTGAGTATAGGGTGATGTTGACAAATGTGTCTGCGTGATAATTATCGGGGAAAAGAGGACGCAATACGCGGTCGACAAGACGTGCGGTGAGCACTTCGTAATCGCTTGCGCGACCTTCGCGTTTGAGGAAACCGCCGGGAAAACGTCCGGCAGCCGAGAATTTCTCTTTGTATTCTACCTGCAGGGGCATAAAGTCTACACCCTCTCCTGCTTCCTTGGCCGAGACTACCGTGGCCAGGAGCATGGTGTTGCCCATGCGCACTTCGACCGCTCCATCAGCTTGCTTGGCCAGCTTGCCGGTCTCGATGGTAATTTCCCGGCCGTCAGGCAGCGTGATGGTTTTCTTAAAGATATTCATAAATTTCTGTTATATTTGTTTTTTCTCGAATATTCGTGCAAAGATAAGAAAAAAAACATTAGTTGCCAAATTAATATTCCAACCGGCAATTTTCACCACTCTCAAGGCAAAAATCCTCACACCATTATGCATTAATCAAATCTCGATTTCGTCGAGAATCACGCCAGGAGTAAGGGCGGTAATGGTGATTGTATTGTCCTTGCCCTTGGTGACCGGGAAAGTAAAGGTGCGCGTAGCACGGTTGTTGAGCATATTCTCTTTCCATTCCTCGCTACGGCCCTGAGTGCTGTAGTCGGCTGTCTGAGCCTTGCCGCCATTGCAGCTGACACTCACCTTGAGGCCTCCGCCATCAATCATCGGATGATTCGGAAGGAACGAAAGTGTAATACTCAACGATTCAGCGCCGTCGGCTGGTATGGTGTAGCTAACCGACTTGCCCTCGGGTATGCCGATAGCACGACCGCTACGACCAAGACCTGGATGCTTGACCGCTTCGCCACGATAGGTGTCGACGTCGATACTGCGAGGCTCCGAAGCCACTGGTGCTTCGCAACTTGCGCCGGGTGTAAGGGGGTCGAACACTGCGAGTTTTCGCGGGCGCATATCCATAATTCCGCGCCACTTGCCACCATTGGCTATACCCTGGTTATAGATTTTGGTGAGAGCCACAATGCTGTCGTATGCTGCCTGGCTCTTGTTCCAGTCGGCTTTGCCATGGCGGGCGAGCTGGCCGTAGAGCATCTTGTTGTTCATCTGCGCTGCGGCCTGTACCGGGTATTTAACGAGCTGGAAATACTCGTCGCGACGCTCGGGGGCAATAGTGTTGCCTGTCGATTCTACAGCATCCGACAAGCGGGCATAATCGGCAAGGCGGCGGCTTACATAGCTGTCGCTCCAAGGCAGATCGGTTACTGTGTTCCAGCGTTTGCGATCGCGTTCCTCGGTGCGGGTATTACCCATAAACTCAGGGCGGCGGATAAAGGCAAGGCGGTAGTGAGCGTCCATTATCGGCTGTATCTCCGCCGCTGTTTCCCGTCCGAATTCGCGGGCGAGGAACGACTGCATATGCTTCTGTACGCCCTCTTTTGCTACCGCGTCGAAATCCCATGCCATATCCATGAAAAGCTCGGTCTGGTACTCGGCGGGCTTGATATCGCCCACATTGAGTATCCACATCTTCTTGATGCCGTGGCGGTAGGCCTCGCTCATCTGCTGGTAAAGCAGGTAGGGGCTGAATGTGCCAAGCCAAAGGTAGTCGTGGGGGCGACCCCAGTACGACACGTGGTAGTAGATGCCGTTGCCGCCGCGACGAGCCTGTTCTTCGGCGGTGGGGAAGTGGCGGATGTAGCCGTAGTTGTCGTCGCACCACATCAGGGTCACGTCGTCGGGAACTTCGAGCCCGGCATGATATACGTCGAGCACTTCCTTATAGGGGATAAACACCTGTGGCACTGAGCGTACGTCCTCATTCACATACTTGGCGATAAGCTCTCGCTGGTCGGCTAATACCTTTTCGAGGGCTTTTTTCTGATCTTCTACTGTCTTTGCTCCGAGCATGGCGCTGTCGTGCACACCGCGCATACCGAGGGTGTATACAATCTCCTGACCGGCAACATCACGTACACGGTCCTCCCAGAACTGAAGCACGCTGTCGCGGTTGTTTACATAGTCGTATGTGCCTTTGCCGCGACGTTTCCATTCCACCGCTGTGCTCGATGCCATAGGCTCGCAGTGGCTGCCGCCGATGTAGATACCGTATTTCTCGGCCATTTCGCGGTTGCCGGGCGTTAGGAAGAAGGGCTCGGTAACCTCGTGCATGGCGGGCCAATAGTAGTTGGCTCGCAGGCGGAGAAGTAGCTGGAATATCTTCTCGTTGGTCTTAGGGCCGATAATGCCGCGCTTGTTGCCGGGCTCCATTGTCTGCGAGCTCCATGGCATCAGGCCCCAGTCTTCGTCGTTGATAAAGATACCGCGATAGTCGACCGAAGGGGCTTGGCTGTCGCTATAATCGGCAGGCAGTACAAACGAATCCTTATGCTGCGGCGTCGCATCGGCCCACCATTCCCATGGCGACACGCCAAGGAGTCGTGACAGCTCGAGCAAGCCGTAGGCGGTGCCGTGGCTGTCGCTACCGGTTATGAGCAGGCGGTTGTCGCTAAGAACCTTCATCACAAAGCCTTCGCGGGCCCCGAAAATAAATTCGCGCTCGGCATCGGTGAGGTGTTTGTCAATCGCAGGGGTATATGTCGACGCTATAATACGTGGCGCATTCTCTTCGGCTACAAGGGTGTCGGAAAGAACTGCGAGCATATCGCCCGATAGCATTTCGAGAGCCGACAATACCACCGGGGCTTTGTCGTCGCACGAAATGCCTACAGTCTTTCCGCTACCGAGATAAAACGGGGTCTGCATAGCAAAGCCACACAGACTCACCGTCAATACAATGCTTAGAATAAGTGATCTCATAGTTTGGTGTTATGTTTAAGTTTCACAAGCCCAACGAACTTATAGCCACGCTTATAGTCTTGAAAAAACAACCAAAGGTAACTCCTAAACTCTAAACTAAGCTCTAAGTTCTAAAACCAAAGCCCTAAATCCTATTGAGCCAAGAAATAACTTCAGCTTGCCACTGAGGCTTGAAATAAACACGGTCGCGCATACCCCAGCCGTGGCCGCCGACAGGGTAAATGTGCATCTCTACGGGCACATTGTTGGCCTTGAGGGCTTTAAACATACGCAGACTGTTTTCGGGGGTACGGCGTTGTCATCTGCCGACAGTACAATAATTGCAGGCGGAGTGGTAGGGCTCACCTGACGATCGGCTGAGAAACGGTCGATCATTATCTGCGAGGGATTCTTGCCGATAAGGTTACGGCGCGATCCGGCGTGGGTCACACCCTCGTCCATACTGATTACAGGGTAGATAAGCACCTGGAAGTCGGGGCGGCTCAGGCTGTCGCTGAGTGTAGATGTGCTTGCGGCAAGATGACCACCGGCCGAAAAGCCCATGATACCTACTTTATGCGCATCGATGCCAAGACTGTCGGCATGCGCACGCAGGTAGCGGATAGCCGCACGGCTGTCGTCTGTGGGGATATTGCTCTTGCCTCCGGGCAGGCGGTAGTTGAGAACAGCACAGGTGTAACCCTCGCCCGAGAGCCATTCGCCTACTCGAGTTCCTTCATGCTCCATTGCATGGTGATCGTAGCCGCCTCCGGGGCATACCACGAGCGCCTTGCCGTTGGGCTGGGCGGGGCGATAGATTGTCAGCTGACCCGCAATATCACTCACGGGTGCGGGCTTGTCTACACTCACCCTCTCAGCCGACACAAGGCCAAGGTCTACGAGCTTGTTGAACATCTGCTTGCCAACGTACTCAGTCCATTCGCCATTGAAATGCAACTGGTCTTCGCCAAAGCCTGCATCGCTGAGGTCGATTACATATACATTGGGCAACTCCGAAGCCACCTTGAATTGCGCAGCCTCTACGACAGGGCTGTACTGCTTCGATGTATGAGGTACTGTACCGAAAATAAACGGCAAAGTCTTGTCTTTTTCATCACCGGTAACGGCATAGATCTGATCGCGCATATAGGTAATCAAATCTTTGAAGTTGTCATAATAAGCCTCGGGTATCTTGCGGTCGCTTTCGCCCTGGTGCCACATGATAGCCTTCACGTCATAGCCGTCTTTGAGCTTGCTGAGTGTGGTCTCTGCACACTTGGCAAAACCCTCGGTAAGCGACTTTGCCAGCGACATGCCGCCGTCCTTCTTATTATACGACTTATTCTGCGCCAACCACTCAGCATTGGCATACCACACCGGCTTTCCTTCCTTTGTCTGACCGGGAGTTATAGCCGTTCCGCCGTAGGTACACTTTATGGCATAAAAATCCTTATCCGACGCCTTATCGATCAGATAATTCACCACATCACAATAGGCAAAGGTCTTACCAAACTTGAACTTGCCGAAACGACCGTCCTGAGCCGGACGCACATCGGCATATTTCAAATGTTTGTAACCACGATTGAGATACGACGGTTTCTCAGAAACCAAAGCACGGCCTTCAGAATTAGATTGTCCGGCTGTAATAAAAACACTGGCAGGTTCACCTGCAAAGGAAATAAATGGCATAGCAGCAACAGCTGCCAACATAACAAACTTTTTCATGCTGCAAATATACAAATAATTTCCTAACTACAATACCAAACAATCCACTACCCGCGAGCGCCAGCGAGCCCCCACACCACAAAGCAAAAAAAGCCCCGAAAGCATTTGCCTTCGGGGCTTGAGAGGGGGCGGTTACCTACTTTTCCACTTTCGCAGTATCATCGGCGTGGTGAGGTTTAACTTCTCTGTTCGGAATGGGAAGAGGTGGAGCCCTCACGCTATGGCCACCTTAGTATCGTCCGGTACTTATGCACCGTTAAATCTTGGAAAAGCGTTGTCGGAAGCTTGAGCTTGTCTTTTGAACCTGACATCCAACGCGCGGCGTCTCTGCGCCTCGGACTCGGCCGGCGAAGGCCTGTCCTCGTTTTGGGGGACTTGCGTCCCGGAAAGGGTTTGGGTGATTAGTATCGCTCGGCTGTAGACGTTACCGCCTCTGCACCTGCGACCTATCGACGTCATCGTCTTTGACGACCCTTATATGGAGATCTTATCTTGAGGGGGGCTTCGTGCTTAGATGCTTTCAGCACTTATCCTTACCAGACGCGGCTACCCGGCGGTGCTCCTGGCGGAACAACCGGCACACCGGTGGTCTGTCCAACACGGTCCTCTCGTACTAGTGTCGGGGCCTCGCAAATCTCCCACGCCCACAACAGATAGGGACCGAACTGTCTCACGACGTTCTGAACCCAGCTCGCGTGCCACTTTAATAGGCGAACAGCCTAACCCTTGGGACCTTCTCCAGCCCCGGGATGTGACGAGCCGACATCGAGGTGCCAAACCACTCCGTCGATATGAGCTCTTGGGAGGGATCAGCCTGTTATCCCCGGAGTACCTTTTATCCTTTGAGCGATGGCCCTTCCATGCGGAACCACCGGATCACTATGCTCTAGTTTCCTACCTGATCGACTTGTCGGTCTCCCAGTCAAGCGCGCTTGTGCCATTACACTCTCCGGCCGGTTACCAATCGGCCTGAGCGCACCTTTAGAAGCCTCCGTTACTCTTTTGGAGGCGACCACCCCAGTCAAACTACCCACCAAGCAGTGTCCCCGCATCCGCGGGTTAGAAACCAAATGTGACAAGGTCAGTATTTCAACGTCGACTCCGCGATGACTGGCGTCACCGTTTCACAGTCTCCTGACTATCCTACACATGTCACACCCGGTGTCAGTGCTAAGCTGCAGTAAAGGTTCACGGGGTCTTTCCGTCCCGTTGCGGGTAATCGGCATCTTCACCGATACTACAATTTCACCGAGCTCACGGTTGAGACAGTGTCCGGATCATTACACCATTCGTGCAGGTCGGAACTTACCCGACAAGGAATTTCGCTACCTTAGGACCGTTATAGTTACGGCCGCCGTTTACCGGGGCTTCAATTCAATGCTTCTCTTGCGATGACATCTCCTCTTAACCTTCCGGCACCGGGCAGGTGTCAGGCTGTATGCTTGGTCTTTCAATTTTGCACAGCCCTGTGTTTTTGTTAAACAGTTGCCTGGACCTATTCTCTGCGCCCTGCCTTGCGACAGGGACCCCTTATCCCGAAGTTACGGGGTCAGTTTGCCTAGTTCCTTAACCGTGAATCTCTCGAGCGCCTTGGTATATTCTACCCGACCACGTGTGTCCGTTTACGGTACGGGCCGACACCAGATATGCTTAGCGGGTTTTCTTGGGAGCTGGATTACCACCGCTGTCGGATTGTCCCGGGGGACGCTCCGTACTGTCGCCTTTCATCATGCCGGGGGGATTTGCCTCCCCGGCATATAACTACGGGCTTTAACGTACTATTCCGTCAGTACGCGGGTGTGTCACTTCTCCGTCGCCACATCGCTCTGATGCCGGGTAACGGAATGTTTACCGTTTGTCCATCGACTGTGCCTTGCGGCTGCGTCTTAGGTCCCGACTTACCCTGATCCGATTAGCGTTGATCAGGAACCCTTGGTCTTACGGCGGGAGGGTTTCTCGCCCTCCTTATCGTTACTTATACCTACATTTGCTTTTCCGGGGCCTCCAGCTCGGCTCGCGCCAAACCTTCGACGGCTACCGGAATGCTCCCCTACCAATCATACACTAAGTATGATTCCACGGCTTCGGCAACGGACTTATGCCCGATTATTATCCATGCGGGATCACTCGACTAGTGAGCTGTTACGCACTCTTTAAATGAATGGCTGCTTCCAAGCCAACATCCTAGCTGTCTATGCAATCCTACCTCGTTATTGGCTTCAACTTAGCCCGTATTTGGGGGCCTTAGCCGGTGGTCTGAGTTGTTCCTCTCTCGGACGCGGACCTTAGCACCCGCGCCCTCACTCCCGGGGACCGTGCCGTGGCATTCGGAGTTTGTCAGGACTTGATAGGCGGTGAAGCCCTCTCATCCAGTCAGTCGCTCTACCTCCACGGTACTGTGCCCGAGGCTGCACCTAAATGCATTTCGGGGAGTACGAGCTATCTCCAAGTTTGATTGGCCTTTCACTCCTACCCTCAGGTCATCCGAAAGCTTTTCAACGCTTACCGGTTCGGTCCTCCAGACAGTGTTACCTGTCCTTCAACCTGCCCAAGGGTAGATCACTTGGTTTCGCGTCTGCCCGCCCTGACTATGGCGCCATGTTCTGACTCGCTTTCGCTTCGGCTCCGTGTATAATTACACTTAACCTTGCCGGGACGGGCAACTCGTAGGTTCATTATGCAAAAGGCACGCCGTCACCGCACGGGGCGGCTCCGACCGCTTGTAGGCACATGATTTCAGGGTCTGTTTCACTCCTCTGTTCGAGGTTCTTTTCACCTTTCCTTCACAGTACTGGTTCACTATCGGTCTCTCGGTAGTATTTAGCCTTACGGGATGGTCCCCGCGGGTTCATGCAGAATTTCTCGTGTTCCGCACTACTCAGGTGCCGCCTTGGTGCCGGTCGTTCTTCGCTTACGGGGCTTTCACCCTCTGCGGCGCGGCTTTCCAGCCGCTTCTGCTCGTCTGACCGGGACCGTTGTTGGCGGTCCTACAACCCCGTCGCTGCCGTAACAGCGGCGGTTTGGGCTCTTGCGCGTTCGCTCGCCACTACTTGCGCAATCACTTTTGTTTTCTTTTCCTCCGGCTACTGAGATGTTTCAGTTCGCCGGGTTAGCCTGATACTTGGTATCATACCATACGTAATATGGTGGGTTGCCCCATTCGGAAATCCATGCTTGAGCGGGTATTTGCCCCTGGGCATGGCTTATCGCAGCTTGTCACGTCCTTCGTCGCCTCCGAGAGCCAAGGCATCCTTCATGTGCCCTTTTCTCCTTTCCTTATATTTTGGAGTTTTTTCGCCTGTTTACGCGGGTTGTCGTATTTCGTATATACGCGCGATTTGCGTCGGCATCGATTCGCCTGTCCGGTTGCCCGGACTGCGCTCGTTGTTTGTCTTGATTCTTTGATTTGCTCGTTGTAAATTTCAATTGCTTGATCTTTACTTGCTTCCAACATGTCAATGTTCACTTTTCCTTGAGTGGAGAATAACGGATTCGAACCGTTGACCCCCTGCTTGCAAAGCAGGTGCTCTAGCCAGCTGAGCTAATCCCCCGAATGCAATAGAGTGCGAGTAGCAAGAACCGAAAGCCCCGTGTCGGATAACCCAAGGTCCGTGGACACCGTGGCGTCCTGCTCCAGAAAGGAGGTGTTCCAGCCGCACCTTCCGGTACGGCTACCTTGTTACGACTTAGCCCCAGTCACCAGTTTTACCTTAGGGCGCTGCTTTCGCTCACGCACTTCAGGCACTCCCGGCTTCCATGGCTTGACGGGCGGTGTGTACAAGGCCCGGGAACGTATTCACCGCGCCGTGGCTGATGCGCGATTACTAGCGAATCCAGCTTCATGGAGTCGGGTTGCAGACTCCAATCCGAACTGAGACAGGTTTTCGGGTTCTGCTCTATGTCGCCATATGGCCTCCCGCTGTACCTGCCATTGTAACACGTGTGTCGCCCCGGACGTAAGGGCCGTGCTGATTTGACGTCATCCCCGCCTTCCTCTCAGCTTGCGCCGGCAGTCTCGACAGAGTCCTCAACGCTACTTGTTAGCAACTGTCGATAGGGGTTGCGCTCGTTATGGCACTTAAGCCGACACCTCACGGCACGAGCTGACGACAACCATGCAGCACCTCGTAACCAGTCCCGAAGGACTACCGCCTTTCAGCGGTATTCCGGTTACGTTTGAGCCCGGGTAAGGTTCCTCGCGTATCATCGAATTAAACCACATGTTCCTCCGCTTGTGCGGGCCCCCGTCAATTCCTTTGAGTTTCACCGTTGCCGGCGTACTCCCCAGGTGGAATGTTTAACGCTTTCGCTGTGCCACCCAGGACCGAAGTCCCGGACAGCTAACATTCATCGTTTACTGCGTGGACTACCAGGGTATCTAATCCTGTTCGATCCCCACGCTTTCGTGCCTCAGCGTCAGTTGAGCGCCGGTATGCTGCCTTCGCAATCGGAGTTCTGCGTGATATCTATGCATTTCACCGCTACACCACGCATTCCGCATACTTCTCGCTCACTCAAGAAGACCAGTTTCAACGGCAGGCCGGTGTTGAGCACCGACATTTGACCGCTGACTTAACCTTCCGCCTACGCACCCTTTAAACCCAATAAATCCGGATAACGCTCGCATCCTCCGTATTACCGCGGCTGCTGGCACGGAGTTAGCCGATGCTTTTTCTTCGGGTACTCTCCTTCCCGCCACACGTGGCGGGCCTTGCTCCCCGACAAAAGAGGTTTACAATCCATAGGACCGTCATCCCTCACGCGACTTGGCTGGTTCAGGCTTGCGCCCATTGACCAATATTCCTCACTGCTGCCTCCCGTAGGAGTTTGGTCCGTGTCTCAGTACCAATGTGGGGGACCTTCCTCTCAGAACCCCTACGCATCGTCGCTTTGGTGGGCCGTTACCCCGCCAACTGGCTAATGCGCCGCATGCCCATCCCCTGCCGGAATTGCTTCCTTTGACCCCGAAGCCATGTGGCCCCAGGGTGTTATGCAGTATTAGTCGGGATTTCTCCCGGTTATCCTCCTGCAGGGGGCAGGTTGCATACGTGTTACTCACCCGTGCGCCGGTCGCCGGCAGGCGAGAGCAAGCTCTCGCCTCCGCTGCCCCTCGACTTGCATGTGTTAAGCCTGTCGCTAGCGTTCATCCTGAGCCAGGATCAAACTCTTCGTTGTTGTTTATCTTGTTCTTTTTTCTTCTAAAAAGTAAAGGCAAGACTTTTTAATTGTTGTTTTGCCTGTGACAAGACGCCTGAATTGTTCGTGTCCGACCCGGACGCTATTGAGCTATCTTTGAATTGACTCGAGACTTCCGCGCGGTCTTCTCTAATGAGTGACCTGCGAATGCTCTTGTACTACTCTTAGTCTATTGTAATCGTTTCAATGTTCTCTTGTTGTGTCTCGGGTCATCCCCGAAAGCGAGTGCAAAATTACAGCCTCTTTTTGAATCTGCCAAATTTTATCGCGATTTTAACACTTATTTAACACTTCGAAGTGAACTCTTGCACCCCCGCACGTGTTTTAATCACTTGCGGACTACAAAGATATGCCCTTTTTATCGATTTTGCAAGTTTTTCAGCCCATTTCAAGCAAAAAAATGAGGCAGGGCGAAAAATTTATTCTTTGTACACCGAGGGTGTTTCGATAAAACTCAACATCGGGGACAAAAATTATCGCTTTTGCCTTTTTGGAGGTTGGGCTAATTAGTCTAATAGGTGGCGAGGGCGCGTACATCTAATGGGATTTGCTTATCGAAGAAATATTTTTTATTTTTGCGGTAAAATAATCTCATATTATGAAAAGACTCATTTTGGCAATCTGCGTTGGGATTTTAGCCCTCATCCCGACGTCTGCAGCCGTAAAGGCAAAACCGGTACTATCAATCCTGGGCGATTCCTATTCCACATTCGATGGCTATATCCCCGAAGGCAACGCAAGCTGGTATTTCACAAATACACAAAACGGGCGCACCGATGTGACCGACGTGCGTCAGACCTGGTGGTGGCAGCTTATAAATGAAGGAGGCTTTATATTAGGAAGCAATGAAAGCTACAGCGGAGCGACCGTATCTTACACCGGCTATCGAGGCGAGGACTATGCCGACCGCTCGTTTATCACCCGCCTGCCGAGGATTGCCCCGTCGGATATCTTGCTGATTTTCGGCGCGACTAACGACAGCTGGGTCGGCGGCCCCCTTGGCGAGTATACCTACAAGCGCCTTACCCGCGGTCATTATTATGAATTCCGCCCCGCTATGGGCAAACTTCTATGCGAGGCTCAGAACCGCTATCCCGGCACCCGCATTGTATTTATTATAAATAGTGAGTTGCGCAAGGAGATTGTAGAATCGATAAAGGAAATCTGCAAGCATTATAATGTAGAGTGCCTTGAGTTACACGATATCGATAAGAGCCACAGCCACCCTACGGCTAAGGGAATGACACAAATCAAAGATCAAGTATTACAATTCCTGAGCAAGTGATGCGCAATGCGTAATGAGCAATGCAGAATGCATAATGCATAATGCGTAATGAGTAACGCGTAGTGGATGCTCTACAGGATTGTAATGTTGAGTATTCCGCCACGCTGTGCGCCGTAGTAGGCCGGGATGTGCAGGTCGCCGCGCTCTATGTCGCTGATATAAAACGGGTGGCCGACGCATATGGTGGTGAGGTTGAAAGTATCGCCGGGTTCGAGTTTGATATTATTAGACTTGTTAATCCTGAAACGCATTTTGCCTATACATTCAATTTCGCATGATTTTTCGTCGTTCCACTGCAGGAACAGACGCTCACCAACTTTAATGCTGCATGTATTGACCAATTCTTTTGCGAGGAAACCCGATTGTCCGTCCTGACTGCTTCCTGATATGGTTATTCTGAAAGTCTCCCAATCGCTATATCCATTATATCGGGCGAGAGTATTTAGAGTAGTAACCGAAGGCAGACCGTCGTATTTAACATAGCCCCATAGACGTTTGATCGAAGACAGGCTCAGCGAACGACCGGTCTTGGCATATATTACACGTGAAAGTTCATTGAATTCAGCCGGAGAAGAGGGAATATATCCAAAATTTGAATTAGTTATATTAACGAGTGCTTCAATAATAGATTTCTTTTCCCATTAGTGTCCACTAAAAAATCATAAGAGCACTTTGAAATTATTGACATTCAATTTGTTAGGAGAGATTTGGTAGCGAACGGATTTCAATTTACATTTGCGGTCATATTCAGACCGTTATGCATAAAGACACATTCGTTTTTGCTCAATTAGTCCAGTTCTTGAACAGAAGTAAATTCAATCGCATCGTATCTAAGTATGATGGCGACAAGTATGTAAAGAGTTATACCTGTTGGAATCAATTACTTACGTTGATGTTCGGGCAGCTGTCAAATCGTGAAAGTCTACGTGATCTCATAGTGGCGATGGAAGCACATGCGGGAAAACTCTATCATCTCGGCATCGGCAAATCCGTGACGCGGAGCAATCTTAGCAAAGCTAATGAGCAACGCGATTACCACATTTTCGAGGAGTTCGCCCTCTACATGATTGCGGAAGCCCGCAAGCGTAGGATACAGAAAATCTTCGAGCTTGACGGTCATGTATATGCCTTCGACTCCACAACCATAGACCTCTGTCTGTCGGTGTTCGAGTGGGCTAAGTTTCGCAAGCACAAGGGCGGAATCAAGATGCATACGCTTTACGACGTAGAGGCTCAAGTCCCTGCATTCGTGCATATTACCGAAGCGAAAGTCCATGATTCAAAGGCCATGCCGGAAATTCCGTATGAGAAGGGCGCTCACTATATCTTCGACCGTGGCTACAACGATTTCGGCAATCTTTACACGATTAACCGCATCGAGGCGTTCTTTGTCGTCAGGGCAAAGACCAATGTCAGATTCAAGCCCGAAACGTGGAAACGGAGGCTTCCGGTGAACGTGATTTCAGACGCAATCGGCTACTTCACGGTTTATAAAAGCTCGAAGGAATACCCGGAGAAACTCCGTAAAGTGGTCTGCATAGACCCCGAGGACGGCACCAGATATATATTCCTGACCAATAATCTGACGGCATCGGCAGAGACAATAGCCGAGCTATACCGCAACCGATGGAGCGTGGAACTGTTCTTCAAATGGATCAAGCAGCATCTGCGTATCAAGAAGTTCTGGGGGACATCGGAGAATGCTGTCCGCATCCAAATCTACTGTGCCATAATTACTTACTGCCTCGTGGCAATCGTACAGCACGATATGAAGCTGGAGCGGAGCATCTATGAAGTGCTTCAGATTCTTGGTATCTCGCTGACTGACAAGACTCATCTGAGAGACCTCTTCGACAAATCGAATTTCAAAAATGTCAATGTTCTCTATGGTTCAAGTGAACCGAATTTATTTAACTTTTAACCCCGTCCATTTTTAGTGGACAGTAGTGTTCTTTTCCATTTAAATAACTCTCAAAAGTTAGTTGAAAATAAATAGACTACGTAGGCCGTCAGCGCGAGAGAAATAGCAACGAGGATGTAGGTAAGCAGCTTTGAAGATAAAAATCTCGACAGGATGCCACCAAACGAATTATCGGAAGACAGGAATTTGATGGCAGAAAGCGATTTAGGTCGCTTGTCGGGATTTTGACACATAAATTTCTTAGCAATATATGCCATATCATCATCCCCTGTAACAGCGGCTATGTCCTTCATTATCACGCCCAGAGAATATATGTCGGTTGCAGGCGAGGGCGCACCTTGCATACCGCATTGCTCCGGGGCCATATACTTCATAGACCCTGCAGGATTTTTCAGGACAATAGAATCGTCACTGTCCGAGAGGCTGAAATCAATGATCTTTACCGCCGCGCTCCCCCTCGTAACAAGTATATTGGACGGCTTGAGGTCGCGGTGGAAAATCTGCTTGTCGTGCATATAATCGAGCGCCTGCGCTATCTGAGCGAGCAAATCACGCGCGGCAAGGAACTCGAGCTTCCCCGAATCGATCAGTTCTTTGAGAGTAGAACCGTCGATATACTCCATAACAATCACCTTGCCCAATCCTTCGACGCTCTCAAGGCCCAAAGTGCGTCGGATGTGCGGGTGCTCGAGAGCTATACCAATTTCAAACTCCTTGACCAGGGCGAGTGCATATACCGGGTCGTTGCGGTATTCACTCTTCAAGCCTTTTAGTATATATCGGCGACCGTATCTGGTTGCGGTATACAATTCGGCCACACCACCGGGCGTACTGCACAGCAGTCGCACGTTGGTAAACGGGTATGAGAACAAGCCGTTGAAGTCAAGCCTCGATTTATCATCGTCGATGCCGACATAAAAAGAATTCTCGTCGGCATCTTCTTGTCTGTTATTATTATCGGTCATTTCGTGAATCCTTACAGTTCAACGATATTATCAAAGAGTCCCCATTGGCGGTGGTTTCGATAGATTGCCTTGCTCGAAGCGGGCACGTGCAGTGTACATTCCTTAAATAAGGAAAAAGCACGATTATAGAAAGCCTCGGAGTTAGTGTACGGCGGTATTGAGGCGGACAGATACAAATCCTTGAGCTTGGTGCCGTCGAAGGCGTAATTGCCGATAAACTCCGTGCCACGGCCCAAATGCACCGTAGTGAGGGAATTACAATTCTGGAACATAGCCTCAGATATATTAGTCAGATTATCAGGCAGGATGATGTCGACCAGCGAAGAACCGGCAAAAGCGCCCCTGCTTATTTTGACAACCGAGGGCGGAATGTTGAGCGAAGTAATCGAAGTGCCGTAGAATGCATTCTCACCGATAACAGAAACAGTTGCCGGAAGGACGTATTCTCCGGTTTTGCCGAGGGGAAACCATAGAATCTCTGTCACATCAGAATTGAATAGTACACCGTCGAGCGAGGCATATGCAGTATTTGCAGGAGACACGTCGATAGATTCGAGGCTGCTGCAACCGGCCGAGGGGAGCAACTTTTGCACGGCCGCAGGTACTGTGAGCGATGTCAATGCGTTGCATCGGGCAAGGGCATCACGCTCCAAGCTTATCGCCGAAGCAGGCAACACTATCGTTTTCAAGGCTTTGCAATCAGCAAACAGGCCGGTAGAAATGACATTGTCCTGAAGGTATCGCTGGCCGTCGAAACTGCCGCCACCGCTGATAATATTAACACCCGACAAATCGACCTCGGGTATCGTGCTTATCGGAGACTGCGCCCCAACGGCAAGCGGAGCTCCAAGCATAAGCCTGAGAAAACGGAAGTCATCGCCATTCATATCGCCCGCAATGCTTATCTTCTCCAAACCGAAAGGTTTGTTGATATCAAACAGAGAAGCGAGCGAGCCGGGGCTTTTCAGTACGATACTATTGGTAGTGGTAATCTCCAGCGGGTCACCGTTGACCTCACCTATTGAGTTGGCTGCAAAAGATGTAATTGAGTATGAAGTATTTACACTCAATCCGACAATATTGAGCCTATGCTTACCGACAGCAAGGCTTTCGCGATTCAGTTCTACTCGCGTAGTAGTAGCAGCTGAATGGTCGGTGACATCGCAGCCAGCAGCCAGGATTTGCTCGCCACCATCCTCAAGGATTTCGAACTCCACAATCACGCCCATAGGACCGGTCGACAGGGCCGACGCATGAGACACCGTGGGCACAACATTAGGCAGCGTTGAAAACTGCACTTTGCGCGACGTAATTGTAGCTGAAGCCGTTCCACCGAGCACGTAGCACTCATATGTACGCCCTGCACTGAGCCCTACAATATCCAATACATAGACCTCACGGTCGAGATCGGTTAGCGGCAGGCTTTCCATGGTTTTACCCGGCTCGCCATAGTACAGGCTCAAATAACTCAACTTGGCCGAGCCATATTTTTGGACTCTGAAAGACACTGTCGCCCGGGTGCGGGTGATGTCGTAGACATCAAGGATATCCATATCGGGCTCGAGGTTATCCGGCTCTACCGAGCAAGCGGCAAGAAACGATACCAGCAAGAGTATGGAAATCCGATATATTATATGGAATTCATTTACCAACGCCATTAAAAGAACTATATCTTAATTATTTTACCAAATCTAATACCAATGCCAATAGACCCGTACCACTCGCGGCCATTTATTGACGATACCGATGCCATAATGGCTATACGCTTAAACGTAAGCATAGTACCAATCTCAAATGAAATACCACGGCAGCTATAGCCATCGTTTCTGACATATCCCCGGCCTTCCGACTGAGCCAGTTCCCAAGCAAGGACGCTGTCGGCATAGCCGATGCCTTCGAAAATTGCAACTCGGCGCGACAGCCTGTGCATGGCTCCGGCATTGACCATATAGAATGAGCGTCGCGTGCGGCCTGAGTAATAGGGCGAATGCAGCCCGATACTGCCGTCTTTGTCGCAGACACCAACAGTCTTGCCAATACTGCCGAAATTGGTCGATACGTGTACAAAGCCACCATGGCGTTTTAAGGCAAACAACATCAGGCCGGCAGTAGGAGTAATAGATTTGCCTCCCACACCGGCGGAAACAACCGGGCCAAAGGCAAAGGGTACCGGCTTTTTCATAGGACGCACGACTACAGTATCAACCCGCGTAACCACCAGGGTATCGGTGACAGTGGTTATCAACGGCTCGAGATGCTCGACGACGGCCTCCGACGACATCGGCAGCCCGATTGTAAGCTCGTAGGTCATGTGGCTGTCGAGGCGCGAAGGGAAGGCATAGTCGCGGAGTACACCCAACTGCGGGTGTTTTATGGTAATCTTTCTAGTACCCCTTGGCACATAAAGCCATATTTCACCAACCTTGTCGATTCGTTTTACAATGCCCAAGGGCGTAGAAAAGGCGAAATCATCGGGCGCCAACACTTTTACCAAGCCGCAGTCGTCGCCATTTAGGTCTCGGACCGGGCTGATAAATGCAGACACATCGCTTGGCAACTGCCTGAACGATACCACCTTGAAATTTTGCGCCCCTGCCGGCACGGCAAAAGTTAGAAACAAGGTCGCCAGCACAATCCATTTTATATAATCGCCACGAGAACAGATCATAGTTATTCAAGATTAAAATCGCCAATATCAATCAAATCATCGTCACCAAGGTTGATAGAAAGAGTGGGCTGCCAAGTACGCACATGTATCATAGGCATCGACCTATCGCGGAAATCCCATAACAAGAAAAGGTAACCGTCGTCGCTATATGTGCCGCATTGGTATTTTTGACGCAGTGTCACGCCATAGATGCCATCCATTGTCGGATGCCGCATTATCTTAAAGTCGGAGAATTGGACATCGATTTTCTTACCCGACTTGAAAATCTTGTCGAGTTTTTCAACATACGCCTTCTTAGACCTGACGATGTACTCCACCTTCGCCCGGTCGGGAAGCATACCGTTCGACTTGGCGGCAGTCTGCACTACCTGCCCCACGATAATGAGGGCATTATCGCTGAAAACCTGCTTGATGAAGTCGATATCGCGAGTTGTATATGAAGCACGCAGATGCTCGCAATAATTCAAGATTCTGTGGCGTGAAAGAGAGTCGTTTTCTTCGAGCGAGCCGCTGAGCACCTTTGCAGCCTCGAGCCTGAACGGATTCCCGACACTGACAGTGCGCAGTTCGATATCGGCAATGCGGGTATCTTCGTGTCGCTGCACAGGGGTGTCTTTCACGCCACGGTCGGCAATTTCGACCACAGGCATCTCAGGAGCTTGTGTCACAAGGGTTTCGGGCACGTTGGCCATAGCCGCCGAGTCGGCAATAGGCTGCGAATTCTCGTCGTGAACAAGCTCAGGTACAATAACAAGAGGAGGCCGCCTGGAAAGCCAGACCGCCAATCCTCCGATAGTTATCGTTATTATGATTAGTAATATATTAAGACTCTTTCTTCTCAAACTAAATTATAAGATTATTAATTCCAGTCAGTTATCTCACCGCCGACTTCGATCTTGACCTGTTCGGGGTTCTTGTCGACCACGAGGTTGACAATATGGTGTATGCCGGGCTTGAAAAGGAACTTGCTCTCATATAGGAATGAAACTCCGTTCATTTCAATCTCGATCAGAGGGAGTCGGTTTTCAAGTCGCTGAGGCACTATGATTGCCGAATAAGTAGTTGGGCCGTCCTGATGTGCGATAATGGTTTTGCGAGTACCGCGCATATCCCTTGTGGCCACACCCGACACGAGGTCGACAGTTGCCTGAGTGAAGGTATTGTGGATAGAAACTTTTGCAGTCCGAGGTATATCACCTTCGTAATCTTCGCCTTTGACAATCCTGATGGAAAGCTTGCTCATGATGTGATTGAATTTGAGCTCTACAGGCGATGCCGATGCCACCACGCCGAGGCTCTTGGCAAAGAGGAAGTCGGAAGCCTCGTAACCGTCCATAGTACCGTCGGCAACGGCACGCTGGTCGGTGCTGACCTCAATAGGCAGGTCGCTTATCGACGACACCTCGGCGAGGCGGGGATAGTAGGCGTAGACATTGTATGTACCGGCAGCCCAGTACAGTTTGTGTGCAGCCGACCACGACGAGCCGGTGAAGGTGAGGGCCTCGTTGTTGACCGTATTACCACCGATTTCAAGAATCTTATCCGCCTCGGCAACGAATACACCGACCTCGTCGCCCGACTCGAAGGCGGTCTCAGTGGCACGAGATTGCGACGGATGTGAGATATTGAAATTCATAGCGATTTTTCCGGTGAGAATATTGTCGGGTTCCGTTGGCAGATCGGCAGTACAGGATAGCAGGCTGCCGGCCAATAGAAAAACGCTCAAGTTTTTATATATATTGTGTTTCATCGTTGAATGTCTTGAATTATTTTTTAGATTTTCTTGACGACAGCGGGCTACCCTTATGTATAACCGGGGGATAAGAATACTCGGTGATTCTATTGTGGCCTACCTCCTCGGTGCTGCGTGAAGCCGCTTCGGCCTGGCCACGCTTGTCGAGAGCGACGAATTCTTCGAAATCGAATGATTCACCGGCATATTCCTTGATGCGTTTTACGATACTCTGACGGCTGATAGTGCTGTAATAGGGTATGTCGTTGTTCATACAGCTGTTGTGCTCGGAGCGGAAAACGCCACGTGTGTGCATGAAACCGCCTTCGTATATATCTACGATGTCGCTGTAGCGCGGGTCGAAAATGAGGTGGCTCCAGCCTACCTGGTGCATCTTGCCGGTGAGTTCGAGGTTGTCGTACCAGCCGAGGGATTTTGCATAATTGAATTCATCGACATGACCGCAGCAGTTGCAACCGCAGAAATCGATAAAGGCATTGTGGTAGATGTACTCGTCGCCGAGCTTGCCGAAACCATGACCACCGGCCTCGTGCTGCATCACACCGCGTGAATCGAGGGGATAGCCGTAGTCGCTCTTGGGGCAGAATGCAATCGCCGCGCCCGAGTCCCACATCTGGCATATACCGCCGTAGTCGGTGCTGTTGGGGATGATGATAATGAGGGTCTGGTCGATATTCTGAGCCGACACTGTAGGAGCAGCCATTACATAATCGAATACAGCGTCGTAGTCGCATCGCAGACCTACACCACCGGTATAGGTGGTATTGAAGCGGTTGTAGCGGATAGTGTTGATCGAACCCACGCCGGTCTCTGTAGAAAGCGGGAATGCGGTGTACACATTGAAGTAGTCGCGGTAGGTGGTATAAGGCTCGATGCCGAAGAAGTGCTCAACACCTTCTTTGATATCCTTGAGGTATGTGCCTGCAGCAATCTCTTTGGCATCATAACCGTCGCCTATGATTACGATGTTGATACCGCCGTTGTTGCCCTTGGTGGCTTTCTGCAATGTGAGGATTTCGTCCTCGCCATATTCGTAGCCGTACTGGGTGACATGGCAGGTGTGGGTATAGTCTTTGCCCTTGAGGCGGAATACCACGTCGCCTTCGCGGATTTCGGTGGGAGATGAGGAGTGTATGGTAAGGGTAATTTCGGATTTCTTGCTGCCCGAAGTTTGCGAGAGGCTGCACCATTCGGGTTTGGAGTCGAGTACCCATTCGCCTTCGGCATCGATGACGAGGGTCTGCTTATGCTCGGTGCTCAATGCGCAGGCAACCGCGGGACGGCATACCAGCTCGTGGTGGGCCGAAATACGCTTGAAGTCGCGCCAGCCCGGGGCTACCTGATACTGCCCTACTGCCGGTTCGGGAACTTCGACAGTAAAATTATCTTTGGCAACGCCGTTGAAAGCGCCGTCTTGGACATAGGGGGGAATCTCGCCCTTGCAGATTATTTTGCCCATGCTAAAGCAGCCCTGGAATGCACCGCCGTCTTCATTGTACGAGGCTTCGTAGCTGATACTTTCGAGAGATTCGGGTAAAATCACACCCTCGAGACTACGGCAGTGAGCAAATGCACCCGCGCCGATATTGATCACGTTTTCAGGAATTTCTATCGTGCCCATGAGTCGCCAGTTGTAGGCAAAGCACCTGTCGCCAATGGTTTTCAATCCCTTGGGTAGCACCAGTTCGCCCGAGAAATCATCATTGAAGAATACATTGTGGCTTATTACCTCGAGGTCTCGGGGCAGATTGAGCTCGCCTTTGAAGCCGTTGTTTGCAAACGCGCCTTCATCGATAGTGACAATGCCGTCGTGCAGCTTGAGTGTACCGCCAAGCCAGCAACCGTCGAAGCAGTTGTGAGGAATCGCGGTCACGCCCTGCGGAATTTCAAGCGAGCCGGTAAGATTGAGACAGCCCAAAAAAGCACTTTCGCCAATAGCCTTTAGTTTTTCGGGCAGACGCAGAGCGCCGTACAGATTGCGGCAATCATGGAACGCACCGAGGCCGATTACTTCGATACCATCGGGAAGGACGAGTTCGCAAGTGAAGCGGCAACCGGAAAAAACACCGTCATAAATGCCCATATAACCTTGTTCGGTACCTAAGCGCTTAAGTGTTGAGGGCAAGGATAATGTACCGGTAAGACTGGTACAACCATTAAACGCTCCATTTTCGATAACTTCTACGCCTTCGGGTATAATCAGTGAACCCGATAGGCTGCGGCAGCCATTGAAAGCTCCGGATCTGATAGTCTTAAGCTTATCAGGCAATACTAAAGTGACAAGTGTTTCCCTTCTCCATAATGCATCAACCGGTATCATATCGTCGGCATTATCCGAGTAACCCTGCTCGGGTTCGTCGATATATCCGCCTTCAGGATTAGCCACAATTTCTACCTCTTTGAGATTAAGTGCGGCAAGTTTCTTCATCAAATAACGCATCACGGCAAAGTCGCGCGAATTGATTTTGCCGGTAAGCTTGAGGTTTCTAAGCTCGGCAATGTTTTTTCCGGCGGCCTCGATACAGCGGTCAAGCGTGCCCGCTTCGGGAACATCCACTACCACATATTCTTTCGATGTGGCGTCGTGGCTGACGAGGTCATTTTCCCATGGTGTAATACTTTCGGTTATGAGGGTAAGTGCGTAATCTCCGGAATGTTCTTTTTTGTCGACCTTAATGGCAAAATTGCTCATTTTGCCTGATATATACTCGAATTGTTCGTTTTTGGTAAATTTATAAGGAATGCCGTCGAGGGTGATGCTGAAGAGCGTAGTTCCTGCGGCTATGGTCTGCGGTACGACAATTGCACGCCATTCGTCGCCACGCTTGGTGGGGATAATGGAGTTTTTAGCGACAGGGCCGTCGGGTTTTACCTCGCCGGTGGTCATGTCGATATTGGCATCCTGAATTGTATTGGTGACGAGGACCTGCTTTGAAAGGTCGGCCCAGGCACCTTCGGCAAAGCCCGAGCCTTCGACCAGCGTCACGCGGGCATTGGCCATGCGGTGGGCGAGGGGCAGCTGAATCACATTGGTGGTAGGTTCTACCCCGGCAACCTTGCCCCAGAGGAAGTCGGAAGCCTCGTAGTTGCCCATGGTGCCGTCGTTGTAGGTGCGGGCCTGGTCTACCTGGACTGTGAATTTGTAGTTTTTGACATCTTCGGGAGAGCCAAAGGGATAATAACCGTATACATCGATGCGGGTGTGCTTATCCTTCCAATATAGGTCGTAGGCCGACGACCAGCTGTAGGCCGCCTCGTTGAATGTGTGGCGCACATTATCGCCACGGTTGCCTGAGTTTTTGAGTGTTCCCGGCTCTGTGCCTTCGTAGTCAACAATATACACGCCCATTACATCGCCGTCGGCAAAGCCGTTGTCGTTGACACGACTCACACACTCCTGCGAAATCTGTCCGGCAAGGGAGATTCGATCCTGTCCGCCGTCGACCATACCGGGTACGTCATATTCAATGTCGCTGCACGATGCCAGCATCATCGTGGCAAGGACTCCGATACTATAAAGATTCTTTTTCATAATTCTTGATTCAAGAGTGATTTTTCATGGTTATTCTGCAGTGCCGCCGTTGTCCACGTCATCTTCGTTCCACGGATTGATATTGACGTTGACGCCATTAGAAGTCTTGTTAAGCACGACGGTGAATTTGTGGCTCTTGGCACTCTCGAAGGTAAAGCTTTTTTTGAGACTGAATTCGCGGCCGTCGACGGTAACGGTAATCAGCTTGCCCTCGTCTACGGTCTGGGGCACGATGATAGCCTTGTAAGTATCGCCGTCGCGCCAGGGCGACACAGAAGTGGCATCACCGGAGGGTGTAGCCGTACCTTTGGCTATATCGATCACCGAGCCGCATTTTACACCATTGATTTTTACCGAGATAGCGGAAGATGCGATGGATTGCTTGGTAAAGCCGTTGCCGGGTTCGAGTTTAACAACTATGCGGCTCAAGGTGTGGCTTGCGGGTATTACAGTAGCGATTGCCGTGGGCGAGACATTAGTTGTCTTTCCTACCATGAAGTCGGAAGCCTTGTAGGCAGTCTCGGTCGACTGGTCCTTGTTGACTGCAAAATTATACGCACTCACAGAATTTACATCTGCATACGGATAATATAGGTAGAAATCGGCGTGGGTTTCGTTGTCGAGCCAGTATACCGGGGTATCGGGCGTCCACTGTCCATTGTATGTGAAGCGCATATTGTCGACATGGTTGCCACGGTCGGCGAGGCTTCCGGCAGTGCCTCCGGTGTAGTTTACCACATACAGACCTATGCAGTCGCCTTTTTCGAAGCCGTAGTCGGTGGCACGCGAATCTTGTACCGACGGGCTTATTTTTATTTCGAGTTTTTTAGCCACCGGCACATCCGGCACAGGGGGCGTAATGGTGCCGTCGGAGTCTTTGCTACAGCTTGACACAAGACCTGCAACGATAATACTGAGCGCGGCAAATGATAGAAGTGATACTGATTTCATAAGGTTTAAGGTTGTTACCACGCAAAAGTATACAAAAAACAAAACACTCCAAAAATATCTGAAGTTCAAGTTGGTTCACGGAGTGAAGATATTTCAAAATCGCTGTTTTGGGCCTCAAAAAGCAGGTTTTTTAACTCATTTTTTTCAGAATCGGCCGGAAAATCCGCCCGGTTAGAGTGGAACTACAACAGTGTCGTTTCCACCGTATCAACCTACAGGCTTAACCGTGGCGATGTTGCAAGCTCTGATGTTGCAAGCTCCGATGTTGCAAGCTCCAGAGCTACTCATTCAGATGAGGAGACTGTAATCACGATGATTAGAGAAGTTTGCAGGCATAAATGGCTATCAGCAAAGGAAATATCATTAAAAATAGGAAGACATCCCACTCACATCAGGCGTGTAATTAAGAAAATGTTAGACAAAGGAGAACTTAAACAGGAATTCCCTAACCAGCCGACCCATCCCGCTCAAAGGTATCACACTGTTTAATGAGTGCATGAAATAAGAGATTACAGGAATCTACTTTAATAAAGAATATACGACCTCTGATATATGCGCAACGTATTGAGACGCTTGAGCTTCATTACCATTGAAATCCTTGACAAATACCGCCAAGGTATAGCATACGTTATTCGGCAGGGTTATGTATGCAACATCATTGTGAGCCGCAAGAACGCCTTTTTCGTTGACATAACCGGAACCTGTCTTATGAGCTATAACGACTCCTTCTTTATCAAGAAGCGGAGCTACTATCCTATCCACACCTGTTTTACATTCCATTAATGCATTCTTAATGAAATTTTGTTTCTCATCGCTGATAAGACTATCTGTAAACAAACGATTCATCAACATTGCAGCACCAAGAGGAGATGTATAATTAGAATAAGCTTTGTGATGGTCAGCCGACATCTCCTCTTCTGTATAAGCTATCTGAAAGTTCGAACGCGGGATTAGTGTTTCTATAAACTTATCTGTTTGAGCAACATTGACCATATCATTAAACATAAGATTGCTTGCATTATTGTCGCTCTGTATAAGAGTATAGCGCAACAAATCTCCTACAGTCAATGATATCACGGACGCTGAATAATCTTTCATCATAGGGCTCCACGTCTTTGGATCAAGTTTTTCCCTATTTATATTTACCAAAGTATCAAGGGAGATACCTTTTTTGTCGAAGTCATTACAAAGAGCTAATGCCTGATGAACCTTAAATACGCTCATCATAGGATAAATGCTCTTATTATTGACCATAACCGTATCAGTGTTATTTATAATAAGCGCCACACCAATTTCACCGGGACAAGCCGAGACAATTTGAGAAATGCTATCTGCCAAAACTTCTGTCAATGAAGGATTCACACTATCTTTTGTAGTCGATTTATGGAACAATGAAATCACCAATATAAAGCTACAAATCAAAGCTATACACCAAACTACGATTTGTTTGTTCTGTTTTTTACCCATATTTATATTTTATTGACAAGTATATTTATATACAAAGGTACATAAATTTACCCAAAATTATGTTTCTAAATAGATATAAGCATGTCTCTGCGGGGCGAACCGATGAAAAACAGCCAAACAGAAAAAGACCAAGCAATTAATAATTAATCACTTGGTCTTTTTCAGTACCCGGACCCGGGCTCGAACCGGGATGGGTCGCCCCAACGGTGTTTGAGACCGTCGCGTCTACCGATTCCGCCATCCGGGCGTTTTGCGTTGCAAAGGTAGTGTTTTTTTCTTTACCGCGCAAATTTTTTTCATTTTGAAGCGCTTGTGCGGTTTAATCATCGTGGTGGTGATGATGTTTGTGGTGCTTTTTATGATGTTTTTTGTGTTTCTTATGCTTTTTATGATGCTTGTAGTAGCCGTGGCCGTCGAAGTCGTAGCGCGATTCGTGTTCGATACCGCCGTAAGTACGAATTGTGCCACACGATACGAGTGTGGGGGCAGCAATGGCAAGTATCAGCAGCCAAAGCAATATGCGGGTGTTGTGGATGAGCTTTTTCATAAGTGACGTTTTTATATATTACGCTCATCGGGCGCACATTGTTCAGTCTATCATTCTACTTTGTTTTTTGGCATGTGACGGAACTGCGAAATTACAAGTATCGTGGTCACTACGGTGGCAACAAGGTCGGAAATCGGGAACGACAGCCACACGCCGTCGATGCCTATCTCGCGTGGCAGGAATATCAACAGCGGAATCAGGAACACCACCTGACGCAGCAACCCGACGAGGATGGATTTGGTAGCCTGCCCTACGCTTTGGAACAAAGCCGTGGAGATAATCTGATATCCGACCACCGGGAATGCAAGCAGACACAGTCGTAATGCCCTCTCGGTGGCATCAAGAAGCACATTGTCGGTAGTAAAGGCCATGCCGACCTCGCGCGGGAATGCGAGGCCGAAGATTGCACCACCGGCCGTAACAACCGATGCGGCCACGACGGCGAGCAGATAGGTACGGCGCAACCTGTGGTGCAAGCCTGCACCATAATTATAACCGATAATCGGCTGCATGCCCTGGCACAATCCAAGCACTATGGTAACGAGCAGCGAGGTAAATGTGACCATGATACCTGCCGCGCCGATATCCCTGTCGCTGCCATAGTGCAGCAAAGAGTTGTTTACCAATGCGTTGATAATACACGACGCAGCATTTACAATCGCCGGGGCAGCACCGATAGCTATAATGCCGGCAATCAGTCGCCACTGCAGTCGCCATACTCCCGCGGTGAATCTCACGGTTGCGTCGCCACGCATAAAATGCACACCGACAAACAAAGCCGACACCGCCATGGCTATATCCGTTGCCCATGCGGCGCCCTCTATGCCCCATTCGAACACATAGATAAACAAGGGGTCGAGCGCCACATTTACCGCAGCGCCGATGAGCATGGTGGCCATGGCTCGCTGCGGATATCCCGAGGCTCGCATGATATTATTCAGGCCGTAGGCAAGGTTTGTCATCAGACAGCCCGGCAGCAGCACGAGCATATAATCGCGTGCATACGGCAGGGTGACTTCGCTTGCGCCGAAAAGCCTCAACAGCGGGTCGATATACACTGCGAACAGAGCGATATATATGGCAGCATTTATAAATGTGAGCACGAGCGAGTTGCCCAATATCACGTTTGCGATATCCGGCTTTCCCGCACCGAGCATAATCGACACCTTTGCCGACGCACCCACGCCGATGAGCACGCCTATTGCCGTTGTGAGGTTCATAATGGGGAATGTCACCGTAAGGCCGGCGATAGCGTCGGGGCCTACCCATTGACCTATAAATATACGGTCAACCACATTGTATAGAGCCATGACGAGCATGCCAACCACAGCGGGCAGGCTATATTCCCACAACAACCGCCCTACCGGACGTGTTGCCAATTGGTCCAATCGATCGTTCATCGTAGCATTGGTTGAGCTTTCGCAACTATATTAAAAAGGCCTGCTATCCGGCAGGCCTGTATTGTAATATCGCAATCAGCTATTATTTCGAAGCGAGAGCGCGTTCGTAGTATTTGCGGATGTCGATACGTGTGCTTGAGGTGTAAGAAGGATATTCGTCGATGATTTCCTTGTAGGCCTTGGCTTCGGCTTCGAAGTTGCCCTGGGCACGGTAGATGTTTGCCATCTTGATGAGTACGAAGGGTACGATTTCGGGGTTTTCATCGGCCTCGCTGATAGCGCTCTTATAAGCACCGAGGGCTTTGTCGAGCTGGTCGAGGTTTACATAGCAGTCACCTTTGAGGGTCTCAACACCGGCTTCGGCGATTTCGTCGTCGAGGCTGCAGTCATTGAGGTATTCGAGAGCTTCCTGATATTTGCCATCGTTGTAGAGACGTATACCCATTTCGGCTTTAGCGCGGTTGCCGCTCTTGTAACCGGCATCTGCGGCCTTGGCATAGAGATTGAGAGCGATGCTGTCGTTCTGCTCGGCGTCGGCTTTAGCAATAAGCTCGTCGGCTTTGCGGCTACCGTTCTGGGCAACGAGGATATAGGCCAACATGCCTACCACGCACACAGCGGCAATGATCAAGCACCACATGATAGTTTTCTTGTTGGCGCGGGCCTTGGCCAGGATCTCTTCTGATTTGTCGACCTCCTGGGTGGTCTGGTTGGTATTTTCCATTACTATGTTTGGTGTTTTCGTTTTTCTAATTGTCGTTTTCGAACTGCAAAAATAGTGTTTATTTGACAATTATGAAAATTTTAAAGGCCATATTTTTTTGATTTAGCTTACAATTCATTAAATTTGCACAATCAAAACCCCATAATCAACATGAAAGAGATAGAAATCGTGACACCGGTCACATCAAAGTCTTATACGGAGCTCAGCGACGACGAGCGCCGTCTTGTAGATGCAGCCCGAAAGGCTGTAGATGGAGCATATGCTCCGTATAGCCACTTCCATGTAGGGGCAGCAATACTATTAGACAACGGTGTGATAGTCACCGGCGCCAATCAGGAAAACGCCGCCTTCCCCTCGGGGACATGTGCCGAGCGCTCGGCATGCTATTATGCCGGGGCAAACTATCCCGAGGCCAAATTCGAGATGATAGCCGTTACGGCCAAGGACAAAGATATGGTAGAGCCCGCCGAGCCCACCGCACCGTGCGGCGCTTGCCGACAGGCTCTGCTCGAATACGAGAACCGCGCCGGACACAATGTGCCCGTACTACTCGTGAGCGCCGACAAGATATACCGTCTGCCGTCGGTTAAATCTCTGCTACCGCTCGCATTTACAAGTTTTTAATTTTGACCCGGGTACTCACCGGATACAAGCTATATAAAAATGGATTTCATAGAAGAACTCACCTGGCGCGGCATGATACATACCGTGATGCCGGGTACTGACGAAGAACTCAAAAAAGGCATGACCGTAGGCTACCTGGGTATCGACCCCACTGCCGACAGCCTGCATATAGGCCACCTGGTAGGCGTGATGATGCTCAAGCACTTCCAGCGCTGCGGCCACAAACCAATCGCCCTCGTCGGAGGCGCTACCGGCATGATCGGCGACCCCTCGATGAAGAGCCAGGAGCGCAAGCTTCTCGACGAGCCCACCCTGCGCCACAACCAGGACGGCATCAAGCGTCAGTTGGCTCACTTCCTCGACTTCGACTCCGACGCGCCCAACGCCGCCGTGCTGGTCAACAACTACGATTGGATGAAAGACTTTACCTTCCTCGACTTTATCCGCGACGTAGGCAAACTAATCACCGTAAACTACATGATGGCCAAGGACTCGGTAAAGAAACGCCTCTCGGGTGAAAACCAGCAGGGTATGTCGTTTACCGAATTCAGCTATCAGCTCGTGCAGGGCTACGACTTCCTCACCCTCTACCGCGACCGTGGCTGCAAACTGCAGATTGGCGGCAGCGACCAGTGGGGCAACATGACCACCGGCACCGAGCTCATCCGCCGCACCCTCGACGGCGAAGCGTATGCACTCACCTGCAACCTCATCACCAAGGCCGACGGCACCAAATTCGGCAAGACCGAAGGCGGCAACGTATGGCTCGACCGCAAGCGCACATCGCCCTACAAGTTCTACCAGTTCTGGCTCAATGTCGCCGACGACGATGCCGAGAAATACATCAAAATCTTCACCACCCTCACCCGCGAGGAAATCGAAGCCCTCATCGCCGAGCACCGTCAGGATCCCGGCCGCCGAGTACTGCAGCGCCGCCTGGCCCAGGAAATCACCACCATGGTACACAGCGCCGAAGACCTCCGTGCAGCCGAAGAAGCATCGCAGATACTATTTAGCAACAACACCGCCGACGCACTCCACCGCCTCGACGAGGCTACCCTGCTCGATGTATTCGACGGCGTACCTCAATTCGAAGTAGAGCGTGCCGATATCGAAGCCGGCATACGCCTGGCCGACCTGCTCACCGACAAGGCGGCTGTATTCCCCTCGAAGGGCGAGATGCGCAAGCTCGTGCAAGGCGGTGGCGTGTCGATCAACAAGGAAAAAATCACCGATCCGCAGGCTATAGCTTCGGCCGACATGCTACTTGCCGACCGCTACATCCTGGTGCAGAAAGGCAAGAAAAACTACTTCCTGCTCATCGTAAAGTAACAATCTCAACTCCCTGACAAAACCATGAAAATCGTACCGGCTGCAGAATACAGCGACGAAATAAGCGCCAACATAGCCCGCGGAATGCTCGAAGCCAACGGAATACCGGCGTTTGTAGAGGGGTCCAACATGGTCCGGCTCTACTTTGGCGCTCAAATCTGGAACCCCGTACGACTTATGGTACGCCAAGACGACCTCGAGCAAGCCACAAAGCTTCTCCACGAACACGGCGATATTTAGGGCGAAAAAAAACAAAAGTGCCGTAATATAGGCATGAACTACTACTACGACATAGGCTGACAGCAGTCAGATAAGTCAATCCGATATATTTTCAGACCACCGCTGTATTATGCGGTAAGGCCTGAAGTATGTCGGATTTTTTGCGTTCCGACGTGAGATTATTGACTTATTGACAAACCTTTAATTGCAACAACAATGAGTAACTTTGCAATCAAGGTGCTGAGCTGTCGCCATGGCCGCATCAGCTACCTGTCGGCAGAAACACTGCAGACCCTCATCGAGAATCTCGACAAGGAAAACCTCAACCCCAACCGCCGAGCAGCCCGCCTGGTCGAACTCGGGTTCATGGCCCTCGCCAACGACTACCACGCCACCGCCCTCGAGCTATTCCGCCGCATGCTCAACAATGCCATACCGGCAGATGCCGACATGTCGCGCACACGCATCACCCCCTATCAACGCCGCCTCATACTCCGCGCCGCCGCCGGTATCGACATTATATGGCGTAAAAAGGGCATCAGCGACTCAAATGTCCGCCGCAACATTGTAGAGCTCTTGAGCGAAATACACTACCTTCGCCTTGGCATCGACTACGACGAGGTTCTCTCAGAAATGAAAGACTTCTACAACTCCTAACGTACCGGGAGGCAGACCGGAGACACAGGCCAAAAACCTAAACCGGCCTGCCTCATTTTTATTTTTACCCGTCAATAGCTAATGCATATCCCTACCGCTATTTCAATGATGATTACTTAAGTGGTTAGATGCACGATGCAGACCAGCTAATTGTGTTCAACAAACACGCCCCCTCGTAGGGTCGCAGCACAATACTGTTTACTAAAGGGTTAGATACACCATGTAGATATTAAAAAAAGTCCTCGGAGAGGACATAATTGTGGTTAACCCCACGATTTTTCGTGGGGTTAGATAACGTGCACCATGCTTGATGTCCTCGGAGATACTGCGTTAAAATGCAAATATTTTAATGAGAAAATTTTAGCAAAATGACAGTTTTGCGGTAAAACGCTCTTGGGGGCGGTTTAGGCCGCCCCCGCCGCTTGGCATCCCCTCCCAGAAGGAGTGAGGAGATTTTTTTTCATTAATAAATTCCTTATACGCCGATTTTTGCGTAATTTTGCGCATAACAATGGAAGGCCCCACTTTGGGTAAGACCTATCCCGTGCAGGCTCGGCTTTTGCCGGCCTGCTTTTTGTATTATATGCTTATTTTATTTTTCCCGGATCATATAGTTGCTTTGTCTTACATAAAGTATAGGCCAGCAAAAGCAGTTTGCGCATGACAGCCACGCGTGCTACCTTAGACGGATTACGTTGGCTTATGCGTGAGTATAACGCACGCATCTGAGGATTATACACCGCAGCCGACAGCGAACACAGATAGACAATGCGGCGCAAATGGGTGTTGCCGACTTTGGATATGTGCCTGGCAGGCGTGCTTTTACCTGAATCTTTGGCCACCACGTCCAGCCCGGCAAATGAAGCCAGCTGGCTACGGCTTGAAATGTTGGCAAATCCGTCTGTTTCCGCCAGAATCGTAATGGCTGCCATAAAGCCCAAGCCTTTTATGGATTGTATATAGTCCAGTTTTTCTTTTATCTCCGGATTGTTGCCCGCAAGTTCCTCTATAGCTGCCTGATTTCTGCCGATTCTCAGATCGACACTCTTAATCATGGCATCTATCTGTTTGAGGGCAATGGGACACGGCGCATACTGATGCGACAGGGCTTCCTTATGGTTTGTAAGCATTGTCCGGATATCCTTGAAATGAACTTGCAGCCGTGTGAGCTGGCGCAATTCACGATATGCGGGGCATGGTGGATTCCACTCCTTGAGATAGGGCTTGCAGCCTCCCATCAGGGCCAGGCCATAGGCATCGACGGAATCGGTTTTTGTCTTTATGCCCTCTTCCTTGAAGAAAGCGTGCACTCTGCCTGAAGGTATGACATAGACCGTAAACGAGAGCTTGTGAAGGTGGTAGGCCAGGTCTTCATAGTATGTTCCCGTAGGCTCCATCAGAAACAGTATAGGCTTCCCCTTCTCAGCCTCTCTGCGTGCCCATTTGACCAGCTGGTTGAAGCCGGTTTTTGTATTGGCAAACTCTATTGATTCGGTAAATTGTGCCGGACAGCCCCAGCTGAGCATACACAGGCACGCGGTGAATTTACTCTTGGAGACGTCGATTCCGACACATTGCCGGAAATACCTGTCTGTAGGAAATTTTGATTTCATTGTCTTGAAGAATTTGTTGTAATGCTGAAAATAGTCCAACTTATCTTCTTCATCTACTCTCTTTTACACTCAGGATCGTCTAACGTCCTATCATACTTTGCCCAGACTCTAAAGATAAAAAAAGGAGGTCGGTTGAAATCTCCGAGGCGATATAGCTAAGCTTATCAAGGGACGCAGGTTCTCGACCTCCACTGAACTACCTCTCTAGCAATACTACAAAAAGTAATTCAGCTGACAAAATGAAAGTTTCAGACTCCCATTCTGTCATTGTTGTTAGACACCGCAAAGGTAAGAGAGGACGCCGTAGATATCATACGGTGTCCTCTCCGAGGACTGTTTTACCAGGGGCAACTTTGCACCCCACGAAGCAAGCATCGTGGGGCTAACCACAATAGCGTCGTCTCCGACGACTTTTTTGACGCCCACATCATGTAAAGACAACAAGCTTAAACCCCTCAAATTCTTTTTGATTTTATGTCTTTATGTCTATTCATATCAGCATCGGTCATTAAGGCTTAAACTTTAACTTTCACCCTATAATAATTATCGGCAACTTTTTATTATCTTTGCACTCGACATGGAACAATATATCGTATCGGCACGAAAATACCGCCCGACGACATTCGACAGCGTAGTAGGCCAGCAGGCACTGGCCGGGACGCTCAAAAATGCCATCGCAAGCGGCCGACTGGCTCATGCCTATCTCTTCTGCGGTTCGCGCGGGGTAGGCAAGACGTCGTGTGCGCGTATTTTTGCCAAAACTATCAACTGCACCAACCGCACCGCCGCCGGCGAAGCGTGCAACGAGTGTGATTCGTGTCGGCAATTCAACGAAAACCGCAGCCTCAATATCATCGAGCTCGACGCGGCAAGCAACAACGGTGTCGACGACATCCGCGCCCTCATCGAGCAGGTGTCCGTGCCCCCGACGCAGGGACGCTACCGCGTGTTTATCATCGACGAGGTGCATATGCTCTCTAACGCGGCCTTCAATTCATTCCTGAAGACCCTCGAGGAGCCACCGGGCTATGTGATTTTCATTCTTGCCACCACCGAAAAACACAAGATTATACCTACTATCCTTTCGCGCTGTCAGATCTACGACTTCAACCGTATATCAATCAACGATATGGTGCACCATATGCAGCACGTGGCAGCAAGCGAAGGCATCAGCGCCGAACCCGAAGCGCTCAATGTGATAGCCCGCAAGGCCGACGGCGCCATGCGCGATGCCTTGTCGATTTTCGACCAGGTGGCGGCCTCCACGCAGGGCAATATCACATACGCGGCCACAATCGAGAACCTCAACGTGCTCGACCAAAGCTACTACAACCGCCTGCTCGATGCATTCGTAGCCCAGGACATAGCCCAAGCGCTGCTGATATACAAGGAGATACGCAACCAGGGATTCGACTCGCAATTTTTTGTCAACGGCCTTGCCTCGTATCTTCGCGACCTCGCCGTGGCGCAGAATCCCGACACGCTGCCGCTGCTCGAAGCCACCGACGAGGTTAGGGCGCAGATGGCCGAACGTGCCTCGAAGCTGCACCCGACATTCCTCTACAAGGCCATGGACCTTTGCAACGATGCCGACTTCAACTTCCGCGCCGCAAGCAACAAACAGTTTTTAGTAGAGCTTACGCTCATCAAACTGTGCCAACTACTAAGCCCCTCGTCCGATGATGCCGGAGCCGGCGGGGGGCAGTTACAACCGCTCGAAGCCTATGCTACGAGCGTAGCTCCGCAAGAGGCGGCTATTGTCGCCGAACCGGTGGCGGCGATGAATCCCGTCACCGAAATCAAGACTGCACCGGCCATACCCAAGCCCCAACGACAGTATACTATCGGGGGCATGTCGCTGTCCGGTGCGGTTCAAAAAGCCCGAATCACGCATAGCCAGCCGGTAAAGACCGCAGAGGCAGCCCCACACGAAAAACGCAGCGAGGCTTACTCCGAGGCCGATATCGAGCGAGCATGGTCTTCGGCAACAAAAACATTTGCCGACGACCGCGTGCTGTCGTCGGTACTGGGCAACATAACACCGCACCCAATAGGCAGCGACCGCTACCGGCTGCGATGTGCCTCTACGCTTGTTGCCGAGAAAGTAAACCGCGTGCTCGAGCAGCTGACACTGCATGTTCGAAATGTGGTGGCAAACGACAATGTGGCTTTCGATATCGAAATCAGTGATGCCGACATACCGAAATCCATGTGGACCGACGACCGGGTGCTCGAAGACCTTATCAGCCAGCACCCGGCAATCGAAGAAATGATAAAAAAATTCCAATTACGCAGAATCTAAGCAAAATCATGTCGAACCTACGTTCACTCGTTCTTTTACTCATCTTTCTACCCTTCTGTTGGGCTTCAACATCCGCAAAAGCGCCTACAGGGTATTACAACAAAGCCGAAAACAAATGTGGCAAAGCTCTGCTCGAAGCGCTTTGCGACATCACTAACAACCATATATCACTGACCTACAAAGAAGTATGGTCAGCATATCAGAAAACCGACCTCGACAGCAACGGCAAGATATGGGATATGTACTCTACCAAGCGCTGGGTATATGGCAAGGAACAGTGCGGTAATTACACGTCGATCGGCAGCTGCTACAACCGCGAGCACTCGTTCCCCAAGAGCTGGTTCGACGACCAGTACCCCATGTACTCCGACCTTTTCCACCTCTATCCTACCGACGGAGCCGTGAACGGCCAGCGCAGCAACTACCCCTTCGGCGAGTGTGAAAACGGCTCTTACGTAGCGTCGAGCGGCTCGGTGAAGCCCCTCGGCCGCAAGGGGTCGAGCACCTTTGCCGGATATTCGGGCATCGTATTCGAGCCCGACGACCAGTACAAGGGCGATTTTGCCCGCTCGTATTTCTACATGGCGGCGTGCTACAACGATATCAATTCGTCGTGGCACAGCGACATGCTCGCCGGTAACAGTTATCCATTCTTCAGCACATGGGCGGTAAACCTGCTGCTCAAATGGCATCGACAGGACCCTGTGAGCGACAAGGAGCTTGCCCGCAACGAGGCTGTATACGGGCTACAGAAAAACCGCAACCCATTTATCGATCATCCCGACCTTGCCGAGCACATTTGGGGCAATAAGAAAAGCGATAAGTGGACTGCCGACGGCCAGGCGGCCACAAGCATCATCCAGCCCGCCGACGGCTCTACGGTCGATTTCGGTGTCACAGCCAAGCTCATGCCTGTATTACGCAGCATAAGCCTCAAAACCAATGGAGCGACCGAGAATGTGACGGTCACCGCCACAGCGCCATTTTCTGTCAATGGCGGCACCTATAGTGCAAGCGAGGCCAATGCCGGCACTACCGTGCAGGTGCAGTATCACCCAACGACTACCGGCAACCACAGCGCCACACTCACAATATCGACCGGCACAACCAAATCTACCGTTACCCTCAAAGGATCGGCAGTCGACGGCCTGCCCATAAACAAGGCGACTTACATTAGCGCCGAATCGTTCCGTGCCAACTGGACATATATCGGCGATGATTTCGACGGCAAATACGAACTTACCGTTGCCGACAGCGAAGGCACACTCGACGGCTATCCTGTCATGGTGGATGCAGCCAAGGGCTACTACGATGTCCGCGACCTTCAGCCCGAGACTGTATACTTCGTAACCGTTCGCAGCCGCAGCAAAACCAGCGACAGCCTGATTGTAACGACAGCCGCCCTGATGCCTATCGTTGATTTCCTTTTCGACGGCGACCTATATTTCTCTACCATAGCCGGAGAGCCCAGCGAGGTTGCCGAGATACTGGTGCACATAGAGAATATCGACACCGATGTCAATATCAGCATCAACAAGCCTTTTGAGCTATCGCTCGACCGTTCGTCGTGGCAGCAGTCTATCACAATCACCCCCGACGAAAGCCGCATATATATGCGACTCAACAGTGCCACTGCCGGAACATTCGAAAGCACCCTCACCGCCAAAGCCGGAGATTATATAAACGACAACAACACCGTGAGCGGTATCGCCGCCTCAGAGGCCGGATTCATCGAGGACTTCGAGGCCACCCCGGCACCGGCATCTTCATATAGCACAAGCACATATAATGGTACTGCCGCAGTTTGGAATCTCTACAATGTAGGCCACTGGCCCGATCAGGACAAAGGACACGACTCCTCGGTGGCACTGCGCTATGGCAAGGCAAGCGACAAGTTATGCGCCGTAGAAATGGCCGAGGCCAAGAAAGGCGGCGCAGGCATCATCAGCTTCTGGGCCAAGAAATGGAGCGCCAATGAGGCCGATTGCAATATTGCAGTCGAGGTAAGCACCGACAACGGCGCAAACTGGCGCGAAGTCGGCAATACCGACATCAAAGATGCCAACTGGAAAGAATACACCTTTACAGCCAACATCGCCGGAGACGTACGTATACGTCTGCGCCGCACCTCGGGCGCACGCATGCACCTCGACGACGTAGCAGTAAGCAACTACAGCACAGGCGTTAGCGACCCCGCCGCCGAGCGCCACCAATGGGATGCGTTCTCGAATCAGGGAGTGCTTACCGTGACTGTGAGCAATCCCGACGGCATCAGCGCGGGTATATATACCGTTGCCGGTGTGACTGTATTCGAAGGTCATCTCGGCGAAGGCAGTCATCAGTTCGACAATATCGCAGCCGGGCAATTTGTACTTGTCAGCAGCGGCGACTTCACACGTACAGTGTTAATACGCTAAACCACCCGTCAATGGAAAAGAAAACTATCTGGGACATGGGTCGTCTGTCGGTCGACCAGTACCGCGAAGCCGAAAAGATGCCCGTGGTCGTGGTTCTCGACAATGTACGCAGCCTCAACAACATAGGCTCGCTCTTCCGCACCGCCGACTGTTTTGCGGCCTCGGGGCTTGCACTATGCGGTATCTCGGCCACACCGCCGTCGGTCGAGATACACAAAACAGCCCTTGGTGCCGAAGACTCCGTGGCATGGCGCTACTACCCCACCACAGCCGAGGCTATCGAAGACCTGCGCTCGCGAGGATTCAAAATAGTATGCCTCGAACAGGTCAATGGCAGCGTGGCGCTACAAGAATTTGAGCCCGACCCGACGGCTGCCTATGCCCTTGTGGTGGGAAACGAAGTCGACGGCGTAGCCCCCGATATAGTAAACAGCGCCGACCATTGGCTGGAAATACCACAGAGTGGCACCAAACACTCGCTCAACGTGACCATTTCGGCCTCGATAGCCCTGTGGCATTTCTATGAACACTCTACCGTGCTCGGCAAGGTATGACGCAAACCTCTACTCCACTCAACATGATACCGACAATATTTCCCAAGCCCCTGAAACGAGGCGATAAAATAGCAATCTGCTCACCGGCAGGCAAAATAAAACCTGATATCGTAAACGATGCTGCAAGAGTACTTCGCAACCAAGGCTACCGCGTAGAAATAATGCCGCACGCATTTGGTAAATGGGGTCAATACAGCGGTACTCCCGACGAGCGCTACAGCGACCTCAAGGCAGCATTTACCGACCCCGAGGTAAGGCTGATACTCTGTAGCCGCGGCGGTTACGGAGTGGTACATATCATCGACCGCCTGAACGAGCTACCCCTGACCGACGACCCCAAATGGGTCGCCGGATTCAGCGACATCTCGGCCCTGCACGCCCTAATGGCCACCAAGGGCATTGCAAGCATACACTCGCTGATGTGCGCCGGCATAAAACGCGGTGCCGACGACCCGGATATAGCGTCGTTTCTGGGCATACTGCAGGGAGAGCGCCCGGTACACATATTCGACGGCCACGACTACGACAGGCCCGGCCTTGCCACCGGCACACTGTACGGCGGCAACGTGGCAGTGTTGGCCGAACTTATCAACACACCTTTCGACATCATCAAGGCCGGCACGATACTCTTTATCGAAGATGTAGCCGAACCGATATACAAAATCGAGCGCATACTCTACCAGCTCAAACTCAGCGGAGTACTGGCCAATCTCAGCGGCCTTATCGTAGGACAGTTTACCGATTACAAGCCCGATGCCAACTACGAGAACATGGAAAGCATGATTCGCGACATGACATCGGCCTACAACTACCCGGTGGCGTTCAACGCCCCGATCGGGCACGTCGACCATAATGTGCCAATGATTGAGTCGGCCAAGGTTACACTCAAAGTCAATCCGGAGGGTCGCAACAGTATAATCTTCCACCGTTGAGAACCAAAGCAGCGGCCAATGTGTTGTTATTATCAGACCATAACAAAAAAGCACTACGACCATGCTAAAGAAACTCCTACTTTGTTTTGCTGTCGCAACCGTATCGCTCTGCACATACGCGGATGACTATACCCACGACAGCTCCGTACTGCCCCAGGCAGCACGCGATGTGATACACAATAACTTCAAGGCCCGGATAAGCGTTGTAAAAATCGACAAGGACTTCGGCCGTATCAGCGAATACGAAGTAGTGCTGACCGACGGCTCCGAAATACAGTTCGACAGCAAGGGCAACTGGAAAGACATCGAGGCTTCGCGCGGAAATGCAGTCCCCAAGGCCTTCGTACCGTCGGCAATACAGTCGTATGTCGACCGCAACCAGAAAGGCACCAAGATAGTAGGTATCGAACGCAAACGCAGCGGCTATGAAATAGAGCTTAGCAACGGCATCGATATGAAATTTGACAAAAACGGCAACTTCAAACGTTACGATTAATCCCCGGCCGCTATGAAGAATTATATCAAAAACGCCTTCTATATCCTACTTGCCATAGCACTTTTCGCAGCTTGGGGCTGTAGCAACGACGACGGCCACTACAAGGAACAGGAAATCGCCCTCAACCAGCTCCCCTCCATTGCCCGGGCTTTTGTAGGCCGGCATTTTAACGGCGACGAACCGGTAAGGGTAGTACACGACCTTACAGACACACCCGCCGACTACGAAGTGTATCTCGAGTCGGGCACAAAAATAGAATTTGACAATTCCGGCAACTGGACCGATGTGGAAGTGCCGGTCGGTATGAGTGTTCCGGCATCGATAATCCCCGAAGCCATAAGCTTGTACCTTGACCGGAACTACCACGGCATCGGCATCCACGAAATCAGTGTTGACGCCCTCGGCTACGATGTAGAGCTGAACAACGGCCTCGAGCTGCTCTTCGACCCCGCCGGCACATTTATACGTATCGACAGATGAAAGTTTACACGCGCACCGGCGACAATGGCACTACCTCGCTTGTAGGAGGCACACGCATCGCCAAAGACGACCCGAGGCTCGAAGCCTACGGCACCGTCGACGAACTCAATTCATGGCTCGGACTCTTAGAGTCGTCGCACGCTATCCCCCGGGCAGCACACGAGACCCTTTCGGCAGCAATGAACAGGTTATTCGATATCGGTTCGGCCCTGGCAACCGAGGCCGCATCGTCGTGGCAGCCCGCGGCATTCCCGGCCGAAGCCACCAAGGCGCTCGAAGATGCTATCGACCAGCTCGAAAGCACCCTGCCCCGCCACAACAAGTTTATCCTTCCCGGAGGTCACCCCGATGCCGCCCGCGCCAATGTGGCACGCACGGTAGCCCGACGAGCCGAGCGACGTATCATCACCCTTGCCGGATTGGTAGATGTTGATACTGAGATTGTGAGATACGTCAACCGCCTGAGCGACTATCTCTTTGTCCTCTCCCGAGCAATAAACAACAATAACCAGGTACCCGAACGCTTCTGGGGCGACTAAGGCTCCGTAAGTACCCTGCAGATTGCCGCCATGCCTTAAGTATCGCACTTAAAGCATGGCGGCAATCTGCTTTTCAACAGCAGTTCGGATAAACGAGTTTATCGACACTCCGGCTTGTTTGTCTGGCAACCGTTGATTATGCAAAAGGACGGCGACGATAGGAGCTTGGCTCTCCGAGCCAAGCTCCTATCGCTGACACTCTTTCTCCCTAAGTAAACAGCATTGTGCCGCTACGAGAGGGTGGCTGAGGCAAAGTGTATGTTACAATGTGCGGCCGGGGTATGCTTCGAGGGCTTTGCGGAGGACTACCATTGCCTTTGCAAGTTCCTCGCGCTTGAGAATATAGGCCAGGCGCACTTCGTTGCGTCCGTGACCTTCGTTTGTATAGAAACCCGAAGCCGGGGCCATGAAGATTGTCTGCCCTTCGTATTCAAATTCTTCGAGACACCAGTGGCAGAAGCGGTCGGCATCGTCGACCGGCAGGCGCACAACGGTATAAAACGCGCCCATGGGTATAGGCGAATAGCAACCGGGGATTTTATTGAGCTGGTCGATGAGGAATTTACGACGCTCTACATACTCGTTGTATGTTTCGAGCATGTACTCGGGCGTGGTATCAATCGAAGCCTCTGCAACAATCTGGCCTATCAGAGGTGGACTCAGGCGAGCCTGGCAGAACTTCATCACGTTTGCCTTGAGTTCCTTGTGCTTTGTAATCAGCGCACCGATGCGTATGCCGCACTCATTGTATCGCTTTGATACGGAGTCGATAAGAACTACCTTATCTTCAATATCCGGCAGGTGGAATGCCGAGATGTATGGCGCTCCGGTGTAGCAAAATTCGCGGTATACCTCGTCGGAGAAAAGGAATAAGTCGTGCTTAAGAACGAGGTCGCGAATCTGCAGCATCTCCTTCATCGTATACAGGTATCCTGTAGGGTTGTTTGGATTGCATATCAGGATGCCCTTTGTTCGAGGCGTAATCAGCTCCTCGAATTTCTCGACGGGCGGCAATTCGAAACCGTCGTCGATCGACGAGGGTATTGTCACAATCTTGGCGCCGGCCGATATAGCGAATGCCATATAGTTTGCGTATGCCGGTTCGGGCACAATAATTTCGTCGCCCGGGTCGAGACAAGCCATAAAGGCGAAAAGCACAGCCTCAGAGCCGCCGGTAGTAACGATTATATCGTCGACATCAACATCGATATTGAATCGCTTGTAATACTGCTGTAATTTAACACGTAGCGACAGCAATCCGTCCGAAGGGCTGTACTCGAGCACTTTTCGGTCGATATGCTTAAGGGCTTCGAGTCCCTCCGGGGCAGTCGGCACGTCGGGCTGGCCAATATTGAGGCGATATACCTTAACGCCCCTCTCTTGAGCGGCATTCGCCAGCGGGTTAAGACGTCGGATAGGGGATGCGGGCATTATACGACCGCGCTGAGATACTTCTGGCATATAAATTACTGTTTCGTTTACGACACAAAGATAAGCAATAAACTCTATTCCCGCAACCCCGGCCCGAGGAAATGCCGATTGCGGGGCGAGTAATCAAAAAAAAGACACCTCCCGGCAAAAGGGGAGATGTCTCTATTCTTTCTTCGCGAGGCCGCAAAGCTGTCTTTATCCGTTTGAGCGGTCTTTAATAGACTTGCGGAAGAACAGTTTGTGGTCGATGTACTCCTGTGTAGCAATCAGGGTAGGCTTCGGGAGACGTTCGTAGTAGCGCGAAATCTCGATTTGTTCGCGGTTCTCACTCACTTCCTCGAGGTTGTCGTTGTAGGGAGCGAATTCCTGCAGTTTCTTTTCGAGCTCACTTTTCATCTCGGCAGCAATCTGGTTGGCACGTTTGGCGATGATGCATACGGTTTCGTATACATTGCCGGTCTGCTCAGAGAGTTCAATCATGTCACGGGTGACAGTGGTCACCGGGGTGTTGCTTTTCTTGAAATCCATCTTATATTTCGGCGAATTGTTTTTAGCGATTTAACGATAGGAGAAGAGTTTGGCAGCAGGGCGATCAGTCTTTGACATATCGCTGAGCAATCTTGAGGATATTTTCGGCTTCCTCGCGGTTGCGGCTGTCGGGGTAGTTGTTGATAAACGAATAATACTCGTCGACAACGTCGCGGAAACGGTCGGCTTTACGCTCCTCGATAGAATTTGCTGCTTCCTGATAGCGTGATTTGAGGATGAGGAGTTCAAGATCCTCTTTATACTTCGAGTAAGGATAATCCTTGACGGCGTTTCGGGCAACGATAATAGCACTTTCGTAGTTATTGCCCATGTAGTTGCCAAGGTTGTAATATAGCTGAGCGTTCTGCAGTTGCTTTAGAGTCAGCTTGTCCTGCAGTTCGAAAATTGCGTTCTGGGCAATCGACACTTTTTCACTCCTGGGGAAGAAATCGAGAAAAGCCTGCAGCTCCTCGATAGCCTTGAGAGTACCGGTCTGGTCGAGCTGAGGGTCGGGCGAATCGAGATAATAGCCGTATCCCGAGAAGAAGCGGGCAGCTTCGGTGTATTTGCCCTTGGGATAGCGGGTATAGTAGCTCTTGAAATATACACCCGAAGTGGCATAGTCTTTGTTCTCGTAGTGGCTCATAGCGAGCAGGTAGAGAGATTCCTCGGCCTTATCAGAACCCTTAAAAACGGAAATACAGTCTTTGAGAAGAGTTGCAGCCTGTACGTATTTTTTCTGCTCGAATGCGCGTTTGGCGTAATCGAACTTGTAATTGACGTCGTCGCTCTTGTATACACGCTGGTATTCACCACAGCTACAGAGCATTAACGCTGCAACAAGTAATATTATATATTGACGTAAGTGCATAGTTGACATGTTCTGAAAGGCAAAGGTACAAAAAAAAAGCAAAAGGGGCAATTTTGCATGTCCCTTTTGCTCTAATTTTTTAATTATTAACTAAAGTTGCACAGAGTCAACACTCAACACTTAGCAGCCTTGCGGCGGGCATCGGCGGCAATGAGGTTGGCCATGCGCACAGCCTTGGTGATATCGGAGCATATATTATCGGCGCCGATGAGGGTGTCGATACCGGCATGTTCGAGCGACGCCTTCACATTTTCTTTAACACCGGAGAGCACCACGCTGATGCCCTCTTTTTTCGACGAGCGGATGAGTACTTCGAGGTTGTGGAGGCCTGTAGCGTCGATAAACGACACCTTACGCATACGAATGATTCGCACTGACGGTTTGTCGGCAAGTGCCGAGCGCATCATTTCGTCGAATTTGGTAGCCACGCCGAAGAAGAACGGGCCGTCGATTTCGTATACGCTCACACCGGGGGCTACATCGAGCATTTCGTGGTGGCCCAAGTCGGTACCCTCGGCAACGTCGAGCTGCTCGGAGTATACTTTGATTTCGGTATTCTCGGTAACACGGCGCAGGAACAATACCACAGCCAGCAGCAGACCGATTTCGATAGCGATAGTGAGGTCGAATATAACTGTGAGAATGAATGTGACAAGGAGCACCGAGATATCGCTCTTAGGCGACTTGCACACAGACACTACTGTTCGCCAGCCGCTCATATTGTAGGCCACTACCATAAGGACTGCTGCAAGTGTCGCCATGGGCACGAAGTTGATCAGCGGCATGGCGAAAAGGAAAATCAGCAGCAATACGAGGGCATGGACGATACCGGCCACAGGCGTACGTCCGCCATTGGTGATATTGGTCATCGTACGTGCAATTGCGCCGGTAACGGGTATACCGCCGAAGAATGGCACTGTGATATTGGCAATACCCTGGCCTATCAGCTCGGTGTTGCTGTTGTTGCGCGAACCGGTAACACCGTCGGCCACTGTAGCCGACAGCAGGCTCTCGATAGCACCCAGCACGGCAATTGTAAATGCCGAGGGAAGCAACATATTGATAGTTGCCATATTGAGTGTAAAGCCATGGGGTGTAGGAATATCCGTAGCCATAGTGCCGAAGCGGTCGCCGATAGTTTCGACATGATACCAGCCGAAGGTCCTCGACAGTATATATGCAGCCGTAGTAACGACGATAATCGCAATCAGCGCACCGGGAAGTCGCTTGGAAATGCGCGGTGTAAGGACGATTATAAACAGCGACACCAGGGCTGTAACGAGAGTGCATAAGTCGATATTTGCCAACGAACGCAGATAGAGACCCCATTTAGGAATGAACTGTCCGGGGATATCGCGCAGGCCCAAACCAAGGAAGTCGTTGACCTGGGTAGAGAAAATTGTAAGCGCAATACCGGCGGTAAAGCCTACCACGATAGGATAAGGGATGAATTTGATAACCGTACCGAGGCGGAAAAGTCCGAGCAACACGAGTATGACACCGGCCATAAATGTGGCAACGGCAAGCCCGTGGAGGCCGAACTGACCTATAATATTGTATACGATTATGATAAAGGCACCGGTAGGGCCGCCAATCTGAACCGAGTTGCCGCCAAAGAACGACACCATGAAACCACCGATTATGGCAGTAACCAGACCGATTGTAGGGCTTACACCGGAAGCAATACCGAATGCTATAGCGAGAGGAAGAGCGACAATACCAACAACAATACCGGCTATAATATCGGCCTTGAGCCTTGACACGGTATAGTGACGGAGTGAATGAAAGAGTTTTGGGTGGAAATCCACGGCCTTGCGGACTGCACGACCGGCAATTTCACTGCCCATTACCGGACTCATTGACATAAGTGATTGAATTTGTACCTATTAAATAAATTAAAACAGGCGCACGATAGAGATGCGCCTCAATTTTTTTGCAAAATTAGCAATTTTCCGCGAAACTGCAAAAAAATGTTTAAAACAAGTCTTTAACAACTATCGCTTGAAATAGCTCACGTGATTTACTTCGCAATTTTGTATATTACTTACTTTTTATGTAATTTTGTCTTTACTTAGTACCGAATACCACAAAAGACCGATATGATTCGCCTATTTTTCTTTTTTATAGCCACAATATGTAGCCTATTTATGAGTGCGGCCACATCTCGTATTTATCTCTCCGGAACCGGCAGCGATGATACACGCCAATGGGATTTTAAATGTTCGGGGGCCGCAACTCGGGCAAATGGACCAAGATTGCCGTACCGTCGTGTTGGGAGCTACAAGGCTTCGGCAACTACACATATGGCCGTTTCTATACTACCGCCGGGCTTAAACCCAGCGATGAAGTGGGTATATATCGCACTCGATTCACCGTACCGGCATCGTGGGCAGGGAAAAAGATACGATTGATATTCGAAGGCTCAATGACCGATACCAAAGTGTGTATCAACCAACGACAAGTGGGCGACATACACCAAGGAGGCTTTACCGAGTTTTCCTACGATATAACTGAATTTGTCACACCCGGCAAGAAGCACACCCTCGAAGTAACAGTAAGCAAAGAGTCGTCTAACGCCAGTGTCAATTCAGCCGAGCGCCGAGCCGATTGGTGGCTTTTTGGCGGCATCTACCGCCCGGTCTACATCGAGGCCCTACCTCAACACCATATTGAAAACCTGGCCATAGACGCACGTATGAACGGCGACTTATATGTTAACCAACAGGGGCTTACCCTCATCCTCGACGGCAGAGACATACCATACGACAGCGTGGCAGGATGTTTTCGCTGCGGCAATGTCAGCCCTTGGGACCCCGAGCACCCCAATCTATATACGGCCACTTTCACGCAAAAAGACGGCACACATAGCCTCACCCACAAAGTTGGTTTTCGAACCTTGGAATTCCGCCCTCACGACGGCATATACCTCAACGGTACAAAACTTGTTGTAAAGGGTACTAATCGGCATTGTTTCCACCCCGAAACCGGACGTACGACAAACAGGGCACTTAGCGTAACAGATGCCAAGATTATCAAGGGTATGAACATGAACGCCGTTCGCTGCCATTATCCGAGCGACAAACATTTTCTCGAAGTATGCGATTCGATAGGACTCCTATATCTCGACGAATTCCCCGGGTGGCAGACAGCCTACGATGATTCGACCGCACGTAAGCTCTTGCCCGAGTTTGTATATCGGGATGTCAACCACCCGTGCGTGTTCCTATGGAGTAATGGCAACGAAGATGGTTGGAACACGACTATCGACAGCCTCTTTACGACCTATGACCCTCAACACCGCAAAGTAATACACCCGTGGTGCGACTTCGACGGTCTCGACACACACCACTACCCTGCATATCAGACAGGTACATATCGCCTCCACAATGGCGACAACGTGTTTATGCCAACCGAGTTTCTACATAGCAAATACGACCGTGGCGGTGGTGCCTCGCTCGAGGATATGTGGGAGCATTGGACTCGTTCACCGCTTTTTGCCGGTGGTTTTATATGGGCTTATATCGACGAGGCTGTGCGTAGGAGCGACATGGGTTGGATACTCGACAGCGACGGAGGAAACGGTCCTGACGGTGTTCTCGACCCCTATCGCAAGCCCGAAGCGAGTTATTTTACTATCAGGGAAATATGGAGCCCTGTGTATATCGACAAGCTATTCGTGACCGGATCGTTTGACGGGCGTGTGGCTGTAGAAAACCGTTCGTTGTTCTCTCGTCTGGGCGAGTATTCGATGCGCTATGCCGTCTATACCGAAGAGGGTGACACTATCGAGGGTGGTAATGTAACCCTGCCCGATATCGGCCCGGGAGAGAGGGCCTTTGTCAAAGTCCCTGTCAGTCAGCAGTTCCGCAACGGCGACATTTTTAAACTTGCCGCATACAAGCGCAGCACCGGCGACGAAGTGTGCTCGTGGAGCACGCCGATAAACCGAGCCTCAAAGCAAGCTGAAAAGACAAAGCCCACCCAGGGTAGCATAACTGATGTGACTTTCACCGACAATGGAATGATAGCAAGCATAAAACGCGACGGCAAGGAATACAAGCTCAAAGGCGGCCCGCTGCCAACCGGAATACTTGCCGAGTGCTACAGGCATACGACGAACCGCACGCCCGACGGCGAAATAATAAACACATTTTGGTATCGCGGAGGTATCGACAGCATACAGTGGCGTCAGACTCCCGACGGCCTCCTGCATATGGATGCCGTACTTCTCAATGATTTCCGGGGTCATGGGTTGCGCGATTTCATCACACCCGAAGGCAAGTGGCAAATCGGGTTGTCGTTTGAATACCCTGAAGAAATCTTTGCCACCCCCGGCGCGGGTATTACTTATCTGGGCAATGGGCCTTACCGAGTGTGGCGCAACAGGCTTAAAGGCACTCAGTTCGGTGTCTGGACAAAAGAATATAACAATACAGTAACGGGACAGTACAACTCTATAGACCCACCCACTTATCCGGAGTTCAAAGGTTATCACTCAAATGTAAGGTGGATGCAATTCCCTGATTTCAAAGTCACTTCGCTCACCGAAGGACTCTATGTACGTCTCTACACCCCGGCCGAAGCCATCGACCGGACTCCCGGAGAAATGGGGGCCGGCGTAGAGCCTACGCGCCGTCAGGAGTCATCGATGCTCCCATTCCCCAAGGGTGACATATCTTTCCTACTATCAATACCTCCTATGCGGAGCTACAAACCCCTCGAGCAATTAGGGCCGTCGGCACAACCCGACAACATAAGGCTCAAGCCTGGAGACGATGGTTTCCGCATCAGCCTGATATTCGACTTCTCCGAACCGAAAGAAGCGGACAGGCCGTAATGCTACCCCTTCATGTCTCTTATGTAGTGCGGCAGGGTGTCGGGGATAATCATTGATATTTCTACCAGACCGGCGATTTTACCGTCGCGGCGCCATGGAGTCTGGTATATCATCTTGTGAACACCTTTTTTCTCAATCGTATAGGAATTGCTCTCCCCGGTGTCGAGCATATGGCGTATTATGCCCTGCGAGCGCTCGTTGTGGCACGGAATCAGGTTCTTGCCAACGAGGTTGCCGTGAGCAGCGTAGAGCTCTCGTGCCGGTTTGTTCTGATATACTATCACGCCGTCGTTGTCGCATACGGTGACGGCGCAGTTCATCTCTTCAGCCCAGTCGAATTCGTTCATAATCTTTCTTTTACAGCATATCTCGGCCTTGCTTTGACCTCGACAAAAATTTTACCTATATACTCTCCGGCGATGCCTATCGATATAAGTATCAAACTACCCAGGCCCCACACCGACAGCATCAGCGAAGCCCAGCCCGGATTTATGAAGTCGGAACAGAAGTACGATACCAACACGTATACCGACACTAAAAGCGTGAGGATAAACGAAACAAGCCCTGTAAAGAATATCCAGCGCATAGGCTTAGCGGAGAAAGAGGTTATTCCGTCGATCGACAGCGCCAGCATCTTGCTCAGAGGGTATTTCGATTCACCGGCCACACGGGCAGCACGCTCGTAGGTAACAACCGATGTTTCAAGCCCTATCTGCGGCACGATTCCGCGCAAGAAGATATTGCTTTCCTTGTACTGCCCCAGAAGTTCGAGGGCGAAGTTGCTCATCAGACGGTAATCGGCATGGTCGTATACAGTCTCAAGCCCCATAACCTGCTGAAATTTATAGAATGCGTGCGCCGTTGTGCGCTTGAAGAAAGTATCGGTGGCGCGGCTCGACCTCACGCCGTATACGACATCGCTACCGGCGCGGTACAGACGCACCATTTCGATAATCGCTTTGGGGTCGTCCTGCAGGTCGGCATCGATACTCACCGCAGCATCGCAATTGCCTGTAACCTCGGCCAAACCGGCCAGCAAAGCATACTGATGTCCACGGTTGTGGGCGAGCGAAATGGCACGTACACGCTTGTCGGTCTGATGATACTGATGCAGAAGCTGCCATGTCTTATCCTTGCTGCCATCGTTGCTGCACAAGATATAGCTCTGCGGGCTTATAAGCTCCGACGCGGTCATTTCATCAAGCAAGCCCAGAAGCACGGGAAGAGAGATAGGCAAAGCTTCCTGCTCGTTGTAGCATGGAATAACTATCGCCAACACCGGTGCCGGACGTAGATTTGAGATATTTTCTATCATAATTGCCACAAAGATAAACTATTTTTAACTAACTTCAAAAAATTTGTTGGCCATAAATTGTTACTTTTGCAAATTAAACATCATAGTTTCTATCTACGATAGAGCATTTGCCGTCGATGCCGTTTGTCAACGGCATCGACGGCAACCGAATCAAACATAAAGCATGGAAGAATCCGAACAAAATATAAGCTATACCGACGCACTCTCCGAACTCGAGAGCATACTTGCCACACTGCGCTCGGAGCAATGTGATGTCGACACCCTTGCCGAACGCACACGCCGTGCGGCAACGCTGCTTGCCCTATGCCGCAGCCGACTCACCCGCACCGAAGACGAACTCGCCAAGGTACTTGAATCTATAAACAACGAAGACCTGTGAGTATCGATTTTACCCCTATCGCCCGGCTATTCTTCCGCCACACACACACGAGTCGTGCGCGTTGGGCTGTGCCGTCGGGGGCCGAATCCACTCAACGCAGGCTTTTGGCAGCGCTACTCGACAAGGGAGCAAAAACACGCTACGGTGCCAAATACGGTTTCGCTCATTTTTCGTGCTACGAAGACTTTGCCCGCCGTGTGCCGGTTATTGAATACGAAGACATACGCAGCGAAGCCGAGCGCATGGTATTCGGCGAACGCGACATACTATGGCCCGGCGTATGCCGCCGCTTCGCCCAATCGTCGGGCACATCGGGCGGCAAGAGTAAATACATCCCGGTAACCGACGACAGTCTTCGCCAAAACCACTACCACGGTGCTGCCGAGGCTGTGGCTTCGTATCTTAGTCTCTACCCCGACAGCCGTTTGTTTTCGGGTAAAGGATTTATCCTCGGCGGCAGTTTTGCTAACGAAATAGTATCTCTTCCAAAAGGCGTAAACGTAGGCGACCTGTCGGCAAACCTAATCGACGCCATAAACCCGGTGGCCAACTTATACCGCGTGCCCGACAAACGCACGGCATTGATGAGCAATTGGCGCGAGAAACTGCCGGCGCTTATCAACGCCTCGATAAATCAGAATATTACCAACATCTCGGGCGTACCGTCGTGGTTTCTCACGGTACTGCGCGGAGTTATCGCCGAAGCCGGGGCGAGCACAATCCACGATGTGTGGCCCGGGCTCGAAGTCTTCTTCCACGGCGGCATAGCATTCGGGCCTTATCGCGAGCAATACCGCGCTATCACCGACCCGGCAAAGATGAGGTATATCGAAAACTACAATGCCTCGGAAGGCTTTTTCGCCGTACAAGATACTGCAGACGGCTCCAACGGTATGCTCCTGCTGCTCGACCACGGGGTATTCTATGAATTCCGCGAACTCGACGGCAGCGACATCGTACCGGCATGGAAGGTTGAGCAGGGCAAGACCTATGCCTTGATAATCAGTGCATGCAACGGTCTGTGGCGATACTTGCCCGGCGACACCGTGAGAATCGAAAGCACCGAGCCTCTGCGCATAAGCATTGCCGGGCGTACGAGCTGCTTTATCAATGCCTTCGGTGAAGAACTGATGGTTTGGAATGCCGACGCGGCTATTACAAAAGCATGCGAAACGACCGGGGCAAAGGTGGCCGATTACACCGCAGCACCGGTATACACATCGGGCCGCGACAAGGGGCATCACCAGTGGCTTATCGAATGGGCCACGCCACCGTCATGCGGCAGCAATGCTTTTGCCGAGATTCTCGACAAAGAACTGCAGAACGTCAACTCTGATTATCAGGCAAAACGCAGCGGCGACATCTTCCTCGCCCGCCTCGAAATCACCGATGTACCGCCCGGCACATTCAACCGCTGGCTTGCCTCGAACGGCAAACTCGGCGGCCAACACAAGATACCGCGCCTCGCCAACGACAGGCGCATAGTCGACCAAATACTCGAAATACTAAATCTTAACAACTAATATTATGAAGCTCCGTAAATTAGCAGCAAGTCTCTGCCTGGCGGCATGTATGAGCGCCGGCGCACAGTCGCCCAAGTATATATTTTATTACATCGGCGACGGTATGGGCATGGGCCCGGTAGTTGCTGCCGAAACATACAACCGCGTCGTTCTCAACAGCGACAAACCATTGACTATGATGCAGATGCCTGTGGTAGGCTGGTGTATGACCTACTCGGCATCGTCAACAATCACCGACAGTGCCGCAGCAGGCACAGCCCTTTCGACCGGCAACAAGACCAACAACGGCATGCTCGGTGTGACACCCGACACCACCGATGTGGTCTCTATCGCCAAGAAACTGCAGGCCTTGGGCTACGGTATCGGCATCACCACCTCGGTAGCCCCCGACGATGCCACACCGGGCGCATTCTACGCCCATGTGCCCTCGCGTGCGATGTTCTACGAAATCGGTGTGCAAATGGCCGGGTCGGGATATGAATTCTTAGCAGGCGCAGGCTTGCGCGGCACAATGAAAGACGGCAAGGAGACCGACCTGCTCAAACATTTTGCCGACAACAAAGTGCAGATTGTACGCGGCCCCAAAGAAATCGCCAATATAAAGAGCGAAAAAGTGCTTCTGCTCAACCCCGAAGGCACTGCCGACTACGATATCGGCTATACCGTCGATTCTATCCCCGGTGTACTTTCACTTCCCGTGATTGCCGAGACCTGCCTCAAACACCTTGAGAAGACATCGCCCGACAAATTCTTTATGATGGTCGAGGGCGGCAACATCGACCACGCCCTTCATGCCAACGACGGCGGCGCTGCGGTAAAAGAAATCCTCAACTTCGACCAGGCCCTCGCGGTGGCATTCGACTTCTATCAGAAACATCCCGACGAGACTCTGATCGTAGTTACCGCCGACCACGATACCGGCGGCATGGCACTGGTAAAGAACGGCGGCCTTGCAAATATCGACTACCAGCGAGTATCGAAAGAATCGTTCAATGAATACTGCCGCGCCATGCTCAAAAGCCGTATGGTATACACCTGGCAGGATATGCGCGATTATCTGACCGACCACTTCGGATTCTTCAAGCATATCAAAGTGAGTGCCGAGCAGGAAGAAGAACTCAAGGACATGTTCGACGACATCTTTGAGAAACGCAATGAAATGGCCGACCAGCAGACCCTCTACGCCAACTTCAATGCCTTTGCCGTGAAAGTATTCTCGATATTCAACAAAGCAGTAGGCTTCGGCTTTACCACTACAAGCCACTCGGGCAACCCCGTACCGGTATTTGCCGTGGGCGTCGGTGCCGATAAGTTCAAAGGCTTCAACAACAACACCGATATTCCCCTCGCTATCTACGATACCGTAACCGAAAAATAAGCACGGCATCGAAGCGCCTACGATATTCTTTTTTCAACCTTACAATGATTACGAAAGTCTCTGAATTACTAAAGAAACCTCAAGTCTGGGGATTCCTGGTGTCGGTAGCTATACTAGCCCTTATATCTCTGGCATTTTTCTATCCCGACAACTTCGAGGGCAACAGCCTTCGCCAGCCCGATATGCAGCAAGGCGCTGCCAACGGCCACGAAGGCGCCGTATACGAAGCCGAAACCGGCGAGAAAGCCTTGTGGACAAACTCGCTTTTTGGAGGTATGCCGACATTCCAGATTTCACCGTCGTATCCCTCAAACAGCCTGTTTACATGGCTCAACACCGTGTACGGCCTCGGCCTTCCGGCTCCGTCTAACCTGCTGTTCATGATGATGTTCGGCTTCCTCATACTCCTTTTCTCGCTCAAGATGCGGTGGTATTACGCCCTCATCGGAGCTGTTGCATGGGGATTCTCTACATATTTCATCATCATCATCGGCGCAGGACATATATGGAAGTTTGTAGCCCTCAGCTACGTACCGCCCACGATTGCCGGATTTCTACTCTTATATCGCGGCCACCGCATAGCCGGTACGGCGATGTTGGCCCTGTTTGCAATGCTGCAGCTCAACGCCAACCACCCGCAGATGACCTACTACTTCGGCCTCGTTATGGGCATACTCGCCATTTGCTACCTCATCGATGCCGTTCGCAGCAAGCAGATTCGCAACTGGCTTGTTTCCAGTGCTCTCGTACTTGGAGCCGGGGCACTTGCCATAGGGGCAAACGCACCGTCGCTCTATAATACATATGAATACTCCAAAGAGACCAAACGGTCGCAGTCGGAACTGACACCTGTCGCAACCGAAGAGTTTGCAGGCAAGCCGACAGAGCGTCCTACCGGGGGTATGCCTAAAGACCAGATTGTAGGCTGGAGCTATGGCCGCAGCGAGATGTTCAGCCTCCTTGTACCGAATATCAAGGGTGGCGCTTCAGCACGTCCCGAAGGCGGTCAAATGGTAGCCATGAGCCTCGCCGGGCTCGAAGATGCCGCAAATTATACCCAAAGCGCCCCCTTGCTGGAGTATATGAGCCAGTATTTCAATGACTCCGAAGGCACTAACGGTCCGGTATACGTTGGTATCATAATATTTGCCCTCTTCCTTGCCGGATGCTTTATTATCAAAGGCCCGCTCAAATGGGGACTCGTGGCGGCAACGATACTGTCGGTAATCCTCGCCCTTGGTCGCAATGCCGAAGGCATCACCGACTTTATGATTTACAACTTCCCGCTCTACAATAAATTCCGAGCAGTAGAGAGTATACTCGTAATCGCCGAATTCACCATGCCCTTGCTGGCGATTCTCGCCCTTGAGCGCATAGTCACAGCCGGCAAGGAAGCCTGGTCACGCTACCGCTTAGGTATCAGCGCAGGCCTGGGTATACCGGCATTCGTATGCCTGCTTGCGCTTGTTGCCCCGGGGGCTTTCGGCGACACTATCACAGAAAGCGACCGCGCAACTGCCGAACAGATACAGCAGCAACTATATAATATGGGCAAGCAACAGGGTGCGCCCGACGAGCAGATATCGCAGTATATGTATATGTACTCGCTGTCGAACCCGGCCAACAACAGTGCTATATCGAGCCTTCGCAAAGGCATGGTTCGCAACGACGGCCTGCGGTCGCTCATGCTGCTCCTTGCCGCGGCAGGTGCTTTGCTGCTCTTGTGCAGGGGCAAGCTCAAACCGGGCTACGCGATAGCTTTTATCGGCGTGCTGATACTTTGCGACCTGTACACAGTCGACAAACGCTATGTAAGCCACAGCTCCTTCGGCCCGGCCGACAGCGAGGGCGGCCAGATAGTATTCACCCCCGACGCTATCGACAATCTGATATTGGCTGATACCACACAGCATTACCGCGTGCTCGACATACCGGGCTTCTACCGCGCCGACCGTTCGTATTTCCACAAGACCCTTGGCGGATATCATGCGGCCAAACTCAACCGCTACGAAGATATGATACAGCGTCATCTGTCGGCCGTGGTTGGTGTCGGCGACTGGTTCGACGGCGACAGCATACTCGACGACCCGGAGACAGGCGAAATCGGTGGCCGACTCAAATCAGGCTATCAGATTGCCAACATGCTCAATGCCAAGTATGTAATCACTTCTAATCAGCAACGACCGGTAATCAAGAACGACAACGCATTTGGCAACGCATGGCTCATCGACGATATCCGCTGGGTCGACAATGCCGACGCCGAAATGGCGGCCTTGGACGCATCGAAAATCGATCTGCGCCACCAGGCCGTAGCCGATGCTCGTTTCAAAGAAGCATTGCCTCAGGCACCGACACTCGCACCCGGCGATACAATATATCTCACCGACTATACACCCAACCGCATCACATATCATGCCTCGACGGCACATGGCGGCATTGGCGTATTCTCGGAGGTGTATTTCCCTTGGGGCTGGCGAGCCGAAGTCGATGGCAAGGAAGTTGCCTTGGCACGAGTCAACTACCTGCTACGCGCAGTAGCCTTGCCTGCCGGAAGCCATACCGTGACCATGACTTTCGAACCGGCATCGATACGCACATCGTCGAACGTAGCATATGCCTGTGTTTCGCTAATTTATCTGCTTGTTCTTGGCGGATTATTTGTAGAAGCAAACCGATGTCGTTTATTCTGAATCTAAAATCATCGCTACAACTTTGGCGCCACGGGCGCGGGTTTGGCATACATTCGCCTTTTGCCTTCAGGTTCATTACCGAAGTACTGAGGCAGGAGTACGGATACTATGCCTACCTGCACCTACCCGGCGACAGAACCACGCTCGCAATCTTCCGAGTGGTTCTCGACCTGCGCCCGGACAGCGTGGCCATGATAGGCAGCGACACCTACCGGCGAGCCGTAGTCGAAGCCGTGCCAAATTCCACTATCACCACAGCCGACAAGGCCGACCTCATCATAGTGGATGCCGACGCGGCGCCCGATTTCGACCTCGCGGCCTACGCAGACAAGCACGTGATAGTAACTGATTACCTACATCTCGTATCCTGGCCTCGCTATAAGGCGGCTATGGATACGGGCATGACATTTGCAAACAACGGCAGCATGGCTGTAGGCGTAGCCCTCGCTCATCTGCCACGGCAGGATTTTGATGTTAAATTTTAAATCCGAAGTCCGAATTTTTCTAATTCTACCGTAACTTTATATCACCAAAAATACTATTATGGAAAACGACAACCTCTTCAAGCGCCTCGGAGAATTAATAGGCAACACCCCTATCAGCATGGACGACGCCGAACAGCGATTTGCTGCCGGCGACCTCGACACCGGCTACGACTGTCTCAGCGACCTATTGTGCGACCTTCCCGAATTGCTCGTTGTCGACGAGGAAACCGGTATGGTATCATCGAAATACCGCGCCAAGGTAAAGCCACCCAAACCCACCTGGCCCGAAGGCGCACTATCCGACGAAAGCCTCGAACAGTTGCGCGAATTATTTTTCGCCAAAATCTTACCCAATACAATTAAAGAAGGTCGCGCACGAATCACCGACAAGACCGCCGAGCAGATACTCGACATCATAGGCGCTGCCGAACGCCTCGGCGAATGGGGCTACAACGACAGCCGCGCCTTTGTACTAAGCATAATGGCCCCCCACAAGGCACATATCGCCACAATCGACACCCCCAAAGGCCAGGCAGAGCGAATTATCATCAACATGCCCGGCACCGACGATGTGCAGCCCGAGCCAAAACCGAAGAATCCTAAACCCACACCGAAGCCAAGCGAACACACCCCTGCACCGGAAGCTGCACCTGCAGCCAAACCACAGAAGATAAGCCGCTACTTCTTCGGCCATTTCGCTTTCTTCCCCAACGAATACAAAAATTTTGCCGCCGAAATCGCCGACCGCGCCGTTGGCGACGACTGGTTTGTAATCGACGAACCCGGCGACCGCCCCATGCGACTTATAGAAAGCAAACTGAACACCAACTTTGCCCTTGCCGTACGCGAAATCCTGGCATGTCGCGAATCAGCCCTTAGAATCGAGTTCGACAGCGCTCGTTTCGACACCGGCTTCGTAACCGCCGACGGCAAACACCTGATAGCCCATTTCACCACAAATACCGAGCGCGACAGCCGTCGCTTCCAATCGTGGATGTATATCGGCATCACTGAAGAATGAAAACAGGGCTGCGACAGAAAAACACAGGACCGGCCTACCGGCTCGACGACGGCACAGTGCTGCTGCTACGCTCCAATATGGGCGAGGGCGGCGAGGGGCTTGTATACGATACAAACCTCCCCAACATGGTGGCCAAAATATATCTGCCCGACAGCCCCGCCAACGAGGAGAAGCTAAAGCAGCTCATCGACATTTTTCACCGCAGCACAGGGTCGTATAATTTCCTTGCCAATTTCTGCCTGCCGCAAAAACTGATTTACGATTCCAACGGCAGATGCGCCGGATACCTGATGCGAAAATTCAAGGGTAAGACCCTTGCCGACGTTCTGCTGCAGGACAATCTCACGGCCCGCGGGTGGACACGTATGCAACTTGCCTCGCTTGCCCTCGGCATAATCAGGTCGCTACGCTACCTGAGGCTGTTCAACATGCTCATGGGCGACATCAACCTGCGAAATATATTAGTATCCGACGACGGCGACTATGCAATCATCGATACCGACAGTTTCCAGATCGGCAACAGATACAAGTGCGGGCTCGGGCGGCCCGAATTTACAAGTCCGCGCTATCTGGCAGCATCGGCCCGGGGTGAATTCTTCCGCAAGGAAAGCGACGAGAACTACGCCATAAGCACTCTCATATTCCATATCCTGATGCCCGAAAAGAGCCCCTTTATGAGCGTGACAGGGCGCAACAGGGCACAGGCATTGAAGTTGAGGGAGTTTGTATTTCCCGAAGGATACGGCAATGTCAACACTCTCGCTATGGGTACGGAACGTATGTGGTACGACCTACCGCAGCCTATCCGTGCGGCATTTTGCAGCGTTTACAACGACGGCATCGACATCAGTCCCGAAAAGTGGGAGAAGCTACTCGAAGACTACAACGCCGACATGGCCAACCTCGGGGTTACAAGCACCATTTTCCCCCGCACCCACGCCGAAATGCCACGGCTGCTGAGCCTTCGCGAACGCAGTGGTTTCGACAGTACGCCGGGCATGTACGCTCTGCCGAGAACAAACGACAGCGACAAATCGGATTTCGCTATCGTATATCTCGACAGCGACAACATACTCGGCCTCTACAACAACAGCTGGCCACGGGCACAGTTGCGCACCCCCAAATTCCACCTGAGAAATTTCCTGCGCAAAAAAGTATTCGACCGTATCGATGCTTGCGGAAGAATCGACGCATCCGAGCTCGCCAAAGACCTATCCTACAGCCCGACGCTGCACAACTGGTATAAATCGCTTGCACCGCACAGGCCCATGGTGACACGTATCTATGCCTTGGCTGGGTCGCTGCTACGCAATATCGAAAATGGAGATGAAGTAGCCGAGGCTATCGAAAAGGCCACCGGCTGGCACTTCAACATTCCCTCGCTTGACCAGGACAACGACTTAATAGCACGCGCCGTAATAGAGGAAATGGAAATCGACAGGCGCGTAGGCAAGTACATAGTCTATGTCGACGACAAGTTGTCGAGCCGCCTGCTGTTCTGCCGCCCGGACGGCACAGTGAAATGCGTGATTCTTCACGACTGCGGACGGCGTATCATGCGCAACAGGTTTATCTACACCGCCGGCCTCGAGCGTACACCCGAGGCTGCATGGGATGAGCACGACAGCGCCTGCGGCCTGTTGGTCAACGAGCTCACCGTACCGAGCGGTTTCGAAGGCGCCGAGCTTGTTGTAGTGGGCCTGCCAAGACTGGGTAACATCTCCGGAATGGAAGAACTGCAAAAGAGGCGCAGCGAATTCGATGCCGACATACTGGTCAACCGCCACCGCGTAGGCGACTACCTCGATGATTTCAAGATGTCGGACGACATGGCCGACGAATTCGAACACCGGCTCGCCATACCCCTGATATCGTCGCTATCACAGCGCATGAAATGCTGCGGCCTCAAAGTGATGCCCCTCGAAATATATCAGATAAAGACAATAATGACCCTCAAAAAAATATTATCATGACACCGGCTTACCAATCCGACAAACGCCAGGCCAAGCCCTTTTCAGCCGGCGTATACCTCACCGAACTCAAACGCAGCCTTAGCGCCGAGCATATATTACAACGATATCTCACTATCAACAAGTTTCTATACCACATCCGCGAACTCCGCACCGATGAGGATAAAAACGATTTTCAAGCACTCAACAAGCATATCCGCCAGAAAGGCATACCTTATGGACGCACCGAAGTCTTGTTTTCGGCATTCAAGACCATTATCAGTTTTCACAAACTGAGAGTAGCAGCCAAATCCGAGGACCGACGGCTGGTCGACGACGATGTGACAGCCGCCGGCTTCGACGAAGAAACATACCTGCGAACAATGCGCGAGGTAGCCATATATCTTGCTTGGAAAGAAGACCTTACCGTACCCGAAGAAATCAGCAGCGCCTGCGAGCATTTCGAAGACGACGATATCGACATTGATGAAATATCGCGCGTCACCATAAGCGACATGGCCGACAACCAGAGCGAACGCTCGCCGATAATATTTATCATCGACACCTCGATGCCCATGTCGCGCTATCTCGGTGCCGTAAGCGACGGTTTCAACGAGCTCTTCGACCTTATCGACCGCACCCCACAGTTGCGCAGGGGCGCAGAAGTGTGCGTAATCACCACCGGCGGCGGAGCAGAGCTGCTTGTAGATTTCACAAGTGCCGAAAATGCGCACCGCAAGGTATTCAGCCACGAATTCAATGGCCACGGCCCCTCGCATATGGACGAGGCCATAGACATGGCACTAAAGAGCCTCGACCGCTATGTAGATCAGCTCAAGCAAGCCCGCCAGGCATTTACCGCTCCTTGGGTCATATTCTTTACCGGTGGTCGCTGGCTGCGCAACGGCAAGGTGAACAAAGACCTCGATGACAAACTGGCCGTACTCGCCCACAAATGCGACCCCGATATCCACGACCTCGAGGTGCACACGGTGATACCTTCGCCAGAAATTACCGAAAACGAGACCCTGATGGCCAACATCAACTCCCTGCCGGGATGGAAATACAACAAGGCCGACGGTCTTGCGAGCATATTCAGGGATATATTCAAGAGTATCAAGATAATGCGCAGCGAAGCGCCTGTTGCCGACCTGCCTCTTAAAATATCAGGTTCACTATGACTGCAAAGATAAGCCCCGAACAGGGTCAGGATATTTTCGGACGACTGGTCAAGATACTTTGCAATGGCGACACTTGGCGAGGCAGGGCTTTTGAAATGCGTGTGGTTTTCGACCTGATGCTCAATTACGCAAACAAGGGCGAGGTTGCTACAAACGGTGGTTTCTGGGAAGCGGCTATCAACAATATGTTTGCCGACGACAAAGACCGCGACAACCTCGAGGAGCTCAACGAGATACGCCTGTGGTTCAACGAGCTGCAGCATCCTCTTAAAGGCTCCGACCGCAAGCGTCGCTATCGCGGCTACAACCGTCGCACGGTGCTCGATGTGATGAAATCGCTTGCCGAATGTACCAACAGTCTGTCGGGCGTGCCTATCGACCCGCGCATCATCGGTGCTTGCAAGCAGGCAAGCTCTGCCGATAGCTACGAGCCTGTGACCGTGGTATTTCTATGCGAGCTATACTCGAGCCCTGGGGCAATGGCCGAAGGCGCTCGCCTGCTCGATGCTCTTGCCGACCTGCCAAAGGAAAAGAAACTGCGCGGCATGGGTAAAGAGGTAGAGCTGCACTCGATAGTATACAGCCCTGCTCTACTTCAATTCCGCGATAACGAAGACCCCGACGACAGCGACAGCATCATAATCGACGAACCGGCCGACCGAGCCTTGGGACGTGCCCTCGGCATACTCAAAACATCGAAAAATCGTCGTCGATGGCTCGTGTGGCGCACCGCAAACCCCTTGGCCGTATCGCAAGAAGGACTCGAAGCCCTCGACAATGCCGTAGAAACATTCGGTATAGCCGTCTTCCCTATGGCCACTAACGCCAAGGCTGTAGAGGACTTCAGAGAGCAGTGGCCCAAAAGGCAGATTTACCAGGTCAACCCCATGCTGCCCGACAATGCCGTGGCATCGGTATTACAAACCATAGTAAGCCAGAACGTATGAAATGGAAAATCAGTAGCTCGATAGTGCGCGGCTCGATTCACGGCAGCGAGAATTGCCAGGACAACAACAGCCGTATCATCACCGACGATTACTCTATGATTGTAGCCTGCGACGGCGCAAGCAGCGTAAGCCATGCCTACGAGGCGTCGAGAATTGCCGCAGATACATTCGAGATACTTGTCAAGAACTGCAACACGCGCCTGTTCGACATGAGCGACGACGAGCTTAAGTCATTGATATGCGGCACTGTGCGCTCGGCACTTATCGACGCTGCAACTGCAGCCGGATGCGATATCGACCAGTTCCACACCACCCTTGCAGCAATAATCTGCACACCGGAGTCATACTTGGCAGTAAATATCGGCGACGGTCTTGTTGGCTTCATTCCCGATGATAAAAACCTCGGCGGCGAGGCCCTGTTGTCGCCTGTAACAGGCGAATATGCCAATACCTGCCACTTCATCAGCGAGAACGATTCGGAGCGGCATCTGGCAATCGCCCGAGGCAAATTCTGCACCGAGGCAAGCTACTTCCTACTCACCGACGGCAGCGTGCACTGCCTCTACAACCGTCAGCACCACACATTTGCCAATGCTCTGTCGATTTACTCCGGCTGGCTGCGCGACTACGACTTCAACAAAGCCCAACGCGCCGTGTCGCGCTCGATACAGACCCTATTCCCCCAGCTCACCGCCGACGACTGCACCCTGGTCCTCCTCCGAGGCGAGAGATAATCCGCCACGAACCCACAATCTGCGTCATGGAACTGATTTTGACCGATTATTTCAGCAGTTTTGTGCCGTTATCACCACTTTCAAGAACGCTCATCTGATGAATGGCAATTGCGTTTGTAAGCTCTATCCACCGACTTGGACTCATCGTAAAGGAATTGGATCCGGCATCTCTCATAATGGGGTCGAATTCGACCCCATTAAAATCGGGATTGTTCAGGCTTTCCCATAAACCAAGATATTCAAGGGTATTCTTCACCCTCATCCAATTCTTTACTACATCTTTTGGCTCTGCCGGATTTTTCTGCTTTGCAATATCGGTGATACAGATATAATCAATGCCGTTTTTTTGATACGGAATTCGAGTTACATCCATATAAAGTCAATAAAAAACTCCGAAAAAGGTTGTATTCGTATAACCTTTTTCGCAATTTTGTGGGATTTATATATGGATATAAGGTAACATGAGTATACCACTAACATCAAAAACTACCACCTAAGAAGTGGTACATTATTTCAGTCCGTATTTTTCTTCATTGCCCATAGTCTCTTTCGAAAATGCCGAGCAATTTGGCGGCATGCGCCATATTACTGCCTATATGGGCTATCGCGGAGGACTGCTATGCTCAGTTTTTCTCGGCTGATTTGTCGGCGATTTCTTGGTTGAAGGTGTTTATTTCGTCGGTGATTAGTTGTTTCAGTTCTTTTTGAGGGACGATAAGTTTGTATTCGGCAACGCCTATAGGTTTGGTAAACCCTTCGAGAGCCAGCTCTACTTCCACGTTGTCTTTCTCTGCGCATAGGATTATGCCGATTGACGGATTTTCGTCTTTGCCACGTTCAAGCCTGTCGAGCAACGATAGGTATAGGTTCATTTTGCCAATATATTCAGGCATGAACTCTGAGATTTTCAAATCGACAGCGACAAGTGACCTGAGTCCGCGATGAAAGAAAAGCATATCTACCTTGTAATCTTTGCCGTTGTAGGATAGAACATGCTGATTACCGATGTAAGTGAATCCCTGTCCGAGTTCAAGAAGGAACTGTTTTACCTTTTCGACCAATCTCCGTTCAAGTTCCAGTTCAAGAAGTGGCTCGGTCACGCCAAGAAATCCCATGCAATATGAATCCTTGAAAACCTCGTTGGCAAAAGCTGCCTGCTCCTCGGGGAGAGCGACAGTGAAATTATTTGATACGTTGTTTTCCGGCTGATGCTTGTGCATCTCCAGTTTTATGGCGTTGATCAACAAATCACAATTCCATCCTTTTTCAATAGCTCTTTCGGCATAGTATTGTATGGCATCATCATCATCTTTCAGTTTGGTAATCAACTGATTTATGTGCCGCCATGGCAAAACTCCAACGCTGCGTTGGAGTTTTGGGTCGGAGAGATGAAACCGTATGTAATATTTCTTCATTGCCCACAAGTTGCTCACCGACATACCCATTTTGGGATACATCGATTTTAAGTCTACAGACAACCGCTTAACGACACTATCTCCATGTGCGCTGTCGAGTTTGCGCTCATATAGTAACTGTCCTATTCGCCAGTGCATTTCATTTTGACACAGCCTCAATTATTGTGTCAAGAATACTCGCCAGCTTCCTTCTTTCTCGCCTCTTTCCACATATTTTTTTGAAATAAGCTGGTCAAGTAGTTTTTGGATTGCTGTGACGCTGATTCCTGTTTCTTCTTTCATGTCGGCAAGTGTCAGTGTCGGTTGGGTGCGCATAGCGTTCAATATTTTGGTATAGTTGGGAGTGCGGAAAGCAATACGCTCTCCGTCATACCACCATACATTTTCATTTTTCTCGCTTACAAACAATACATCGTTATACACCTCGGTCGCTACCAGTTCGTTGAAATATTTTAGAAATGGGCGTATTTCCTTGATGTCTGCGTGTGCACCGTCGCTTGGCACCGGACCAACTTCGAGATCTGCCTGATGAAGCGCTTCGAGATATTCGCTTTTCTTACGGCTACGGACTACAATCATCGGATAATTGTGCTGAGTAAGAATATAGTTCACCATCAGTCGGGCAATACGTCCGTTGCCGTCTTCAAAAGGATGTATACGGATATAGCGGTAGTGGAACAACGCGGCCAACTCAACCGGCGATAGTTTTCCCTCCTGTTCAGCGGTATTGTACCAGTCAACCAAGTCAGCCATAAGTCCGGGCGTTTCCTCCGGTGAAGCGTACTCGAATCTGTCACCATATCTTGTGATTACGCTATTGGGGCGTGTCTTATATTGCCCTGCGTGTATAACATAGCTCGTCTGTACACCACCCGGCAAATTACGATAGACTGTGTAATCTTCGCGTAAAAGGGTCTTATGCAGTGTCCGTATAAAATTCTGCGTCAACGGTATATCCTTAACGGCGGCTTCTTCCGTCATCATACGCAGACCGACATTACTTGCTGTCATCTCTTCAACGTCGCGCACATCGGCCTCGCCGATTACCTTGCCGAACAACAATAGTATTTCCGTCTGCCCATAAGTCAAGGTGTTACCCTCGATATGGTTGCTATTGTAGTTAAAATCAACAGTAAAACGACGGCTAAGCCTCTCCCTGTCTTTCTCAGATAGAGGTTGTATGTTCTGCCAAGCAGCAAGTGCTTTTTTGATATTGAGATACTTCATACGGAATTCGTGTTATATCCGTGCAAAGTTAACAATAAAATCGCGAAAAAGGTTGTATTAGTATAACCTTTTTCGCAATTTTGTTCGATTCATAGTTCTTATATGAATATACCCCTAACATCAAAATAGTTATTGCAACTCTGTTGCGACATGCCTACGTGAGGCTTAATCGAGGCTTGTCTCGGCAATCCAAGCTCCTATCGTTGCCGTCTTTCGGTCTAATCAGCCAACCGGGAACGAAATTTATTTTGCAATATTAATTTTTTCTTTTAATTTTGCAGCAGCCTGCGGATTTTGCGGGCATGACATATTCTATAAAGGGGTGTCTTCATTCTTTGAAGGCTGAGATCAAACCCTATGAACTTGATGCGGGTAATGCCGACGAAAGGAGTATTTATGCGTGTTTTTATAAATCAAAAAGAGTTCTCGACTGATTCGGACCGTCTGACGGTTGCCGAACTTTTGAGCATGAATCAGCTTCCGACCATAGGAGTTGCGGTAGCGGTAAACAACAAAGTTGTAAGAAAATCGGACTGGGATAGCGCCGAACTTGCCCAAGACGATAATGTTACCGTTATCACCGCAGTCTGCGGAGGTTGATGAAACTGATAGCTATCACCACACCGTTTTTTAGAGCCGGAGAGGCCGCGGAAATCTGCCGTCGAATCGACAGCGGGTGGTTTCGTGTGCATATACGCAAACCCGGGTCAAGCCCCGATGAGCTTGTCACGCTGCTTCAGAGTATACCTCGCCGCTACTATCCGGCGCTGTCGCTCCACGACCATTTTTCCCTTGCCGAGGAATTTTCGATAGGCGGTATTCATCTCAATGGCCGCAATCCGCTGTGTCCGCAAGGCTGGCGAGGCATCGTGAGCCGCAGTTGCCACTCTATCGAGGAGTTATCACAAAGCGCCAACCTCGACTACCGTTTTCTCAGCCCTGTTTACGACAGCTTATCCAAACCGGGCTACACAGGCCGATTCTCCCCCGAAGAACTCTCAGGCTCAAATATAAACCTTAGCAACGTATTCGCCCTCGGAGGCGTTACCCGGCAAAGGCTGCCCGAACTCATTCGGGCAGGATTCGGCGGGGCAGCTATGCTTTCCGAGGCATGGAAAAACTATTCAGAAATGCTGCAATTCATCACCAACACCGACCGCGGCCTCGAAGAAGTGCTACGCGGAGGCTGCCGCTGGGTACAACTGAGAATGAAAGACGCGAGTGACCGCGAATTTACCGAAACCGCCCAACGCCTCATACCCCTATGCCGACAATATAATGCCACTGTAATATTCGACGACAGGGTAGAACTCGTGTCATCGCTCGGTGCCGACGGCGTACACCTTGGCAAAAAAGATATGCCGGTACCAACGGCACGAAAGATATTAGGCCCGGCAAAGATAATCGGAGCAACAGCCAATACCATTGAGGATGTAATGGCTGCATTCGAATCCGGAGCAGACTATATCGGCATAGGCCCATATCGATTTACCACTACCAAGAAAGGTCTTGCCCCAATATTGGGCCTCGAGGGCTACCAACGCATCATGAGCACCTGCCGCAATCTCGGTATGACTCTGCCCGTGGTGGCTATAGGGGGGATACAGATTCCCGACCTGCCGCTTCTGAAAGCTACCGGCGTAGACGGTGTTGCCGTATCCGGCCTGATATTAAATGCCACAAACCCCGAAACAACAACTAAAGAAATATTAGATATATGGAAAAACTGATTATCGGCGGACACGAATTTTCGAGCCGGCTGTTTGTTGGAACAGGCAAATTCAGTTCTAACGCCATTATGGGCGAAGCAATCACAGCCTCAGGCTCGCAAATGGTGACAGCCGCGCTCAAACGTATCGACACCGAAAACCGCGAGGACGATATGCTCAAACATATCATCCGTCCCGGCATACACCTACTACCCAATACTTCCGGAGTACGCAATGCCGCAGAGGCTGTATTGGCCGCGCAGCTTGCCCGCGAGGCATTCGAGACAAACTTCATCAAACTCGAGATACATCCCGACCCCAAATACCTGCTACCCGACCCTATCGAAACCCTCAAGGCAACCGAAGAACTTGCCCGCCTCGGCTTTATAGTCCTACCCTACATCCAGGCCGACCCGGTGCTGTGCAAACGGCTCGAAGAGGTAGGCACAGCGGCTGTGATGCCCCTTGGTGCGCCTATCGGAACTAACAAAGGCATCGTGGTAAAAGACATGCTCGAAATAATAATCGAAGAAAGCAATGTGCCGGTAGTGATCGACGCCGGGCTGGGCGCTCCGTCGCACGCTGCAGAGGCTATGGAAATGGGCGCTGACGCTGTGTTGGTCAATACTGCCATTGCCGTTGCCGGAGACCCGGTGGCTATGGCCCGTGCCTTTGCCAAAGCCGTAGAAGCCGGTCGCGAAGCCTACGAAGCCGGCCTGGGCGGTCGCTCGAAAATCGCCATTGCAAGTAGCCCGTTAACTTCATTTCTCGACTGATGTTTTCCGACCTATTACAGACCTACGACTGGGATGCCACAACGGCGCGTATCATGGCCAAGACTGCGGCGGATGTCGAACGCGCCCTTGCCAAAAGCCGTCTCGACCTCGACGACTTCATGGCATTAGTGTCGCCTGCGGCAGCGCCGTATCTTGAACAAATGGCAGCACTCAGCCGACATTATACACAAGAGCGATTCGGCAAGACAATATCGATGTACATACCCATGTATATCACAAACTCGTGCACGAATTCGTGCGTATACTGCGGTTTCAACCGCCACAACAAATTCGACCGCGTAGTGCTTACCATGCCCCAGATCGAAGACGAGTGCCGGGCCATACGCAGCCTTGCCCCATTCGAAAACCTGCTTTTGGTCACCGGCGAAAACCCGCGAGTGGCAGGTGTGGAATACCTCGAAGAAGCATTGCGCACCGTAAGGCCTTACTTCAGCAATCTCACCATGGAAGTGATGCCGATGTCGGCCGAAGACTACGAAAGGCTCACTCATGCAGGATTGAACGGCGTGGTGTGCTTTCAGGAAACCTATCACCGCGAGCGCTACAAAGTATATCATCCGGCAGGCATGAAATCGAAATTCGAATGGCGAGTAAACGGCTTCGACCGCATGGGCATGGCCGGATTACACAAAATCGGCATGGGTGTGCTTATCGGCCTTGAAGACTGGCGCACCGATGTGACCATGATGGCGCTGCACCTGCGGTATCTGCGCAAACATTACTGGCGCACACGATATAGCGTCAACTTCCCGCGCATGAGACCGGCCGCAGGCGGATTTCAGCCAAATGTAGTGATGAGCGACCGCGAGCTGGCACAGCTCACATTCGCTTTCCGACTCTTTGACCACGATGTAGATATATCCTTTTCGACCCGCGAGACCCCTACGTTTCGCAACAACATGCTCACCCTCGGCGTGACCTCGATGAGCGCAGGCTCCAAAACAGACCCGGGTGGCTACCATACATATCCGCAGTCATTGGAGCAGTTTGCCGTAAGCGACGAGCGCACGCCCCAAGAGGTGGCTCTTGCCATAGCCAAAGCCGGATACGAAGTGGTGTGGAAAGACTGGGACAAGGTTTTCGATTGACATATGCAACGATATTCACGACAGATAATGCTCGATGAAATCGGCATCGAGGGGCAACGGCGACTCTCCGAAGCATCCGTGCTGATAGTAGGTCTCGGTGGTCTTGGTTGCCCTGTGGCACTATATCTTGCCGGGGCCGGTGTAGGCCGCATAGGTCTTTGCGATGACGACACCGTGGATTTGAGCAACCTTCACCGGCAGCTATTATACGACCAATCTTCGATCGGTCAGGCCAAAGCCTTTGCAGCCCATAAGCGCTTGGCAGCAATATCTCACGACACTGAATACGATATCATCGACCAGCGACTCGATATATCGAACGCAGCCGATATCATAGGCAGGTACGATATTGTGATTGACTGCTGCGACAATTATGCCACCCGATATATGCTCGACGATGTTTGCACCGCCCTCGGCAAGACATGGATTTACGGCTCTATAGGCGAGTTCGACGGCTGTGTAAGCACCTTTATGCCGGGAGCAATCCGCTACAGCGACATCTTCCCGGACAGAGAGGCCTTGTGTGCCCGCCCAAAATCATCGACAGGAGTCGTTGGTGCTGTTGCCGGTATCATAGGTTCGGTCGAAGCAGCCGAGGCTATAAAGCTGATATGCGGTTTCGGCGACACATTATCGGGAAAGATTTTATCAGCAAATATTAAAACAATGACATTCAACACTATAGAAATATGAAACAGAGTTTCGACGAGTATGCAGAAAAATATGACAGCTGGTTTCTCGAAAACCCCAACGTACTGCTGTCCGAGGCGCGTCTTGTAGCCCGCACTTTAGAGGGGGCAAAAAATATATTATCAGTAGGCTGCGGAAGCGGACTATTCGAAAAAATATTGCGCGAAGATTTCGGTATCGATATCCGTCAAGGCATAGAGCCTGCCGAAGGAATGGCCACCATTGCCCGAAAACGAGGCATGGAAGTAACAATCGCCACAGCCGAAGACGCAGACTTTGGCAACGGAGTATACGACACCATTCTTTTCAACGGTTCGCCGAGTTATATTACAGACCTCGAAAGTGTATTAGACAAAGTTTTCCGCAGCCTTCCCGCCGGGGGGCGCGTAGTATTGATTGATGTGCCTAAGGAGAGTGGTTACGGTGTGATGTATAATCTCGCCAAGGCCGTGGGCTCGTGGGAGCATCCTTTGCTACAAGGCGTTTTTCCACCCAATCCATACCCTATAGAGCTTGTATGCGCGGCCAACTGGCGCACAACAGCCGAAAAGAGCAAGCTCATGGCCAATGCCGGATTTAAAGACCTTGAATATCACCAGACTCTGACCACGCATCCACTCATGTCGGACCACAAGGCCGAAGAACCCATTGACGGCTGCGACAAAGGCGACTATGTGGCCGTGACAGGTTATAAACATGAAATGGAGTGAGCATACATGGCTCGCTGCCGAGCCTATCTACAAGGCAATACTCGACTTACCCTTCGTACGCGAACTCGCAGCAGGCACTCTTAGCCGCGAACGGTTTATGTTCTATATAGCCCAGGACTCGATTTATATCGACAACTACAGCCGCGTCCTGGCCCATATCGCCTCGCGCCTGCCGCATAAAGCCCAGACCGAAGATTTCCTGAAATTCGCAACCGACGGTATTTTGGTCGAAAAGGCCTTGCACGAGTCTTACCTCGGCAGTGACTTGCCTCAGGCCGAGGCAAGTCCCACATGCCTGCTCTACACTTCGTTTGAATCATCAAAGGCCCTTGAGCCGGTAGAGATTGAGGCGGCATCGATATTGCCCTGTTTCTGGGTATATCAGCGCGTGGGCGAGGCTATTTTAAAAGACTGCCGACCCGGCAACCCTTATGCCAAATGGATTGAAACATATGGCGACGAGGCTTTTGCTAAGTCGAATATAAGGGCTATCGAAATTTGCGACGAACTTGCCGATGCCTCTACTGCCGACATCCGCCGACGCATGACCGAGGCTTTTATGATGAGTACTCGAATGGAATGGATGTTTTGGCACAGCGCATACCAACTCGAAAAATGGAAAATATGAAATATACACGTGTAATGACTATCGCCGGCAGCGATCCCAGCGGAGGCGCCGGTATTCAGGCTGATATCAAAACTATCTCGGCGTGCGGATGCTTCGCAACCTCGGCTATCGTTGCCGTCGTTGATGAAAATACTATCGGCGTAAGCGGAGTACACCCGATACCGTCGGAGTTCGTCGTCGGACAGATACACTCTATCCTCGATGACATCGGCACTGACGCGGTAAAAATCGGCATGCTGCATTCGTCGGAGCTGATAAAGGCTGTGCGACAAACCCTCGACGAATACCCCGAAATAAAAAATATCGTTCTCGACCCGGTAATGGTAGCCACCTCGGGCGATGCGCTATTGCAGTCTGAGGCCGTAGCCACTCTGCGCGACGTGCTGATACCGAGAGCCAGAGTAATAACTCCGAATATCCCCGAGGCAGAGCTACTGTTAGGACGCAAAATCCACAGTTCACGCGACCTTGCCGATGCCGCCCGCGCCCTCGCCCGCCCCGGTGTATCGGTGCTCCTCAAAGCCGGACATCTTAACGACGAGCAGCTATGCGACATCCTTTTTGATGCAGAGCTCGACGAAATATCAGAGCTGCAATCCAAGCGCGTAGACACCAACAACACCCATGGCACAGGCTGCACACTGTCGTCGGCATTGGCATCATTCCTTGCAAAGGGGCTGTCACTCAAAGAGGCGGCCAAGGCTGCGAAAGATTATATCAGCGAGGCTATTGCACGCGGTGCGGAATATTCAATCGGCCACGGCCACGGCCCGGTACACCATTTCCACAATTTCTGGAAGTAAAGATTTTGGTGAGTGGGTGAAAAGTATTAGCTTTGCAGTAGTAAGTCAAAGATAAAATGAAGTTACTCAGATTACTACTGTCAGCTATTGTATGTTTGCCGGTTGTGGCAATGGGCTACCAAGTGAGGGAGGGGCAGGTCGACGATTCGGCTTATTATCCCTCGACTGTACACCGTTATACCGTCACTATCCCCGAAGGGTATGACCCTTTGCAAGGTGCTGCTCTGTATGTGGGGCTCGACGGCATACTCTGCAATGCGCCCGAGCGTATCGACAGCCTCATTGCCACCGGCGATATACCGCCTATGATTGGTGTATTTATCGAGCCGGGAATTGTATATGACGACAATGGCGAGGTATTGCGCTACAACCGCAGTTGCGAATTCGATGCCCCCGACGGCCGATTCGCGCGTTTCCTCGAGCAGGAGTTGCTGCCCGAGGCGCTAAAAGACATCAACATATTGCCCGGAGGCGAAAACGCGATGATATTCGGACTTAGCAGCGGTGGTATAGCGGCTTTCAATGCTGCATGGCAGAGGCCCGATTTATTCGGAAGGGTATACAGCGGATGTGGTACTTTCGTGCCTATGCGCGGTGCCGACGAACTCCAATCATGGGTGCGAAAAGCCGAGCCTCGTGATATAAAAGTATTCCTTCAAGACGGTTTTTCAGACACCTGGAACCCGCTTTTTGGCAGTTGGTACGAAGCAAACCGCCTGCTTGGCTCCGCCCTCGAATTTGCCGGTTATGACTGCGCATTCGACTGGGCCGAGGGCGGTCACAGTGTCCGCCGCTCGTCGCAGATTTTTCCGGAGGTGATGAAGTGGTTGTGGGGCAAACACGACGCAAAAACGACAGGCAACAGCACCTTGGCGCCATATCTCGAAGAAGCCGGTGAATGGATTTCTACACCCACCACAGGTAATTTCGAGGCTCGCACAGGAGCGGTATATCCCGGAGGGGCGCATGTTGCCGAGGCTGTCGACGGCTCAAACTATCTGTGGCAGTATCTCCTTCGAGCCGACGGTTCGCGCTATGCCGGACAGCCGTTCTACTGGCTTCATTCCATGGAGAACCGCACCCTACGCTTGGGCGGCATAAGTTTTGATAACAACGGCAACCTATGGGTCGTAACCGATGTCGGCATACAGGTGTGCGATCAAAACGGCAGGGTGCGTGCGATATTACGGCTGCCTCTCGAGCTCGAAAAAGCCTTGATCGACAATCGCGGGGCCAACCCTCTGCGAGGCAGCCTGCTCGATATCGCCGAGGGCGAGATACGCATCACAACCCAACTCACCACCTACGCCCGAAAACTCAATATACACCCGGCCACAACGCGCCCCAAATCGCAAGGCCAAGGTTAAATCACAAAAGGCGTGCCATTTCGACACGCCCTTAATTGCATTAATAAATAAAGGTCGATAATTTATTCGTAATTAGTCTCTACTTCTACAAACGTATCAACAGTAGGTGTACCGAACTCTATCGCGCCCATTTCTTCGTTTGAATTGATTACGATATTGTATATGTAGTGTACACCGGGCTGCCATTCAGAGAATTTGCTTGTCGAAAGGGCGAACTTGAGAAGGCCGTCGCCGAAAGTCGAACCGGGTACGAGATTCTCTTCCGGGGTATTATCGTTAGGCCAGAGTTTTGTATTGGTCTTGGCATCGTAAATCGAACACATCACAGTGATGTAATTATCCATACCGTTGCCATTGCTACGATAAGTTAGTGGCTGAGGTATCAGGAACAATGTGCTGCCAAGACTCATGCCCTGTGCAGGTATAGTGGTCGGAGTAGTAGTAAGTACTAAATAATCGGAATAGACCTGGCACCAATTCATTACAAATGCCATGGGAGTATTGTGGTCTGTCCAAGTACCTATGGTTTCGGCTGTCGGATTACCGGATGTCGACGCTGTGGGGTAGTTGAAGTTGGCCTTACCGGCTACATTTGCAAGAGCTACATTTCCAACACAGACTTTCAGATTTTCATTCGACGAACTCAACTTCACAGTAACTTTCGACAGTGCATGACGGAAGTTGAAAACGACCTGGGCATTAGGCAGCCCCTCATTACCGCGCATATTCATATTTGTGGCATATACCAGGTCGGTTTGACCAGGATATGAATCATAAGGAATAGGGCGCCGAGGATCTTGGCTACCTACCCACGACTCGGGGGCATAGGCATAGAAGTCAAGCGACTTTTTCGCAGGCCAATACTTTACCGGAGAATATGTCCACACGTTGCCGGATGTTTTGGTGACTGTTACGTTGTCCATAAACAAGCCTGTCGAGTCAGATGGATCTATGTAGGCATACACATTGAATTCACTCAGATTGTTTGTCGTAACATCACCTGCACGAGAGAACTCGGTATTAGCCGCAAATCGGATTTCTCCGTTTTCACTTTCGGGAAACTGTGGCATGTCAGACTCATTGGAACATGCGATAAAGCCAAATGTCACAATACCGGCAGCAAATGTCGCAATGGCAAAGCTTAACTTCTTCATATTTATTTAAGGTATTTATATTATGTCATTTATACTTGAATATCGGTAGATAAATCTATCTCAACTACGTCCCAACCGTCAACATCAACATCAATACCGCCAACATTGTCTCCGGGATTATCGGGTAAATCGATATCGGGAATATTTAGTCCCTCGATTATTATTACAACATTTCTCAGATAGCGTAAGTTCATAACTTGGTCGGAAACATCAAAACTGCGCGAGAAAACCTTGCCGTCGGTTCGGGTGATTAACAGGTCAAGGATATATTTCTGATTATCATCCTCAGGCGAAAAAGCTCCGGCTGTAGACTTCAATAGCTTGGCGCTACGATCAATGGCCAGACTAAATGATATTTCCGAGGGATATAGGGCGGCAGTAGCCGTGCCGAGCTTCATCTCTGCGGCGATGCCGTTGAGCCTTGCCACACTCGATTTCACCCGGTCGATACCGTCTACGTTTTTCACGATTACAGTATACAGTGTGGACATTGAATCCGGATAACACCTTACCAGGCCTTTAGGACAATTCTTTACCGCACCGTCAGCCGATACATAAGTCACGCCGCAAGGCGACACCTCGATATAATCAACCACCGCACTGTAGAGCATGCCGCAGGGTTTATAATAGGTCTTACCTTCCGGTTTGCGAAGCGAGGCACTGAGAGAACCAAAAGATTCTGACCCCGAGATATTTATAGTTGGCAAATCGTTGTTATACGCTATCATACTGTATTCACCCATCGGCAATTCTACAGCACCGCCATTTCGGCCACTGATATCAAAGCGCCATACTCGCCCACCTTGCCCCTGAGAAAAAAAATAGAGTGTCATCCCGTCGGGATCGGCTTCGCGGGCTTTGTCCCACTCAAAACATACCTCTATCTGATTAGACATATTACCGGGGCACATGATATCCTTGTGCTCGCACGAAGAGAGCACTATCAATGACAGCATAAGCACTGCAAAGGATATATGCGCCGGGATTATATTCATAGGAAATAATCAGGGTTGTTTTTCTTCTTGTGCCCCGGAAACCATACGAGTGTCACTTCAAGACCGGTAAGACCTATGCTTTTACGGAACGTGTAACCGGTGCAGACATATATACCACACTGTGGTTTATACTTTATCACATGCCCGGCAGAATATCCCACCTTAAGACCGAAGTCGAGGTTCAATCGGTCATTAAGGCGTAAAGAATAGCCATAGCCAACGCCGATGCCGTAGGTAAGCTTGGGGCTTTGCCAGCCACGACCGCCAAATTCGAAATCATAGTCATACATCGAACCGTATATCCCTATATGATGTCCTGTGAGAGCACGATGCTTAGGCTTTTCGCCCGGCCACAGTCGCATCTCGGCCACACCGCCGCGTATACGCCAGTATCGATGCTTTGAATCATTGCTCCACCAAGCATACTGCCCTGCCACACTTATCGAGAATCTTCGTGCTATCGACAATTCCACTCCAAGATCGGGGGTAAGTACGGCATCATGCAACAGGTTTGTTTTCAATGCCACTCGCGGACAGCAATCATCGCACTGACAAACCTCGGCCTTTAGAGCCAAAGCATGTGCAAACAGCAGATAAATAGCTATAAGCAGGGGTTTAGATATGAATGTCGTTTCTGTCAAGGATTTATACTTTAATGCAATGATGCCGGATAAAATATCCAATCGCTATTAAAGTTAACAATTTAAGAATCGACAGAGTTCAACGACAAGCAAGGTCAGTTTTGCAACTCCTTATTTTTCACGAAACGGAAATTTTTGGGTCGTTTCAGGCCGGAAATGACTGCAAAATCGAGCATTTTCGCCTTCTGACGGAATTTTTCGGGTCGTTTCAGCTCATTTTAGCGTTTTCAAGAGCCTCGATAAAAACGCCCATATTCGACGACGGATTATCAGGCCACCGCAACTTAGCGGCCCGCTCGGCAGCAAAACCCCGGTTCTCTATCAAATGACGCATTTGCTCGTTGCTAAGCCGCCCTTTGAGGTAGGATTTCCAAATATTGTGAGAAGCCGAAAAAACTTTTAGCATATTGGCTGAATCCAATGGCCTGCGGCATTCCGCATGGTGCAACATATACCATAATTCTATACACGGATTCGACAACACACAGATTCCGGGTAAAGCTCTCACCTTCTCTACAACACAATCTATATCCGAATCATAAATATAGAAAACCTGATAGTCGTCATCCTTTGCCAGTCCAAGCTCCTTGATATATTGGGCAACTAACCTTGCATTTATTTTATTTCCACTTACCTTTGTCTTGATTGCAATCGGAAGTCTAAAATGCTGTTTAAGAGCCTCTACATATGTTTCCTCTGTATCGCCTTCACAAATCACAAGGAATACGCGCCGTGGCATGCGCTTTTTTGAAAATCTCCGTTCCCTCATTTTGTGATAAGCAATTCAGAGAGGATTTCAAAATTATTGCAGATATAAGGTACTGCATCGAAGCGCCCCTGTAAATAGGCTTTACGTATATCTGTCGACTTACTCAAGCCCTCATAATCAGACAGTGGCACAAACTCCGAATTACCATTGTCAAGTTTGTTTACAAATACAATCTGCTCTCTACGCAGCTTGTCGGTATCTATCAGCATGGCATTATGACTTGTAAATACAAATTGTGCGCCACGCGATGCCCTAATGACATCAAGTAGAAATTCGGCCAGACGCAGATGCAATTTAAGGTCGAACTCGTCGAGGAAAATCGTCATTCCGGCCAGCGACTTTTGTAAAATCGTCAACAGTATGAAAAGCAGTCTCTTGGTACCGTCGGATTCTTCTCGCTCAAAGTCAAATGCGATATTAGGATTTTCTCGATGAAAACTTTGCAATACAAGCTGACCGGGAATCACCTCTGTCAACTTTATATCAACGATATCACTGTCGCTTATCTCAAAAGCCTTAAGTAATAAATCCTTGTTCGCTTCGAGTTTATCGCGGGATAGTTTGGAAAAATCAAGAGCTCCGATTCCAACCGTTACCTCATTGAGGAAGAAGCGATATATAAGTTGGGCTATCGGACGGTTCATCGAACTTGCCCGGCTCAAAAACAAGGTTTTAGAGCCCGTATTGGATTCTATCTCAACAGGCCGCGACATCGCCCCTTTTCCATGTATAAATGAATATGTATTCTCTCGCGAAAAAATACGGGCTCGACGTTTATTGGGGTAATGATATAGATTCTCTGAAATGATTTTTTCGCTATCGAGCACAAATGAATACTCGTACTCTTTTCCTTCGGTGACAAAATTGATATAAAATTCCGATGGCTGATCCGGCAGGAATTTGAATGCCTCGAAATCAAACACATCGCCTTCGTTGTTAAGATGCGACGTGAGTATCAGTTTCCGGCAGAAATCTATTGCCTTTATGATATTTGACTTTCCGGCGGCATTGCTTCCAAAGAGACCTATAATATTCACAAACTTATCTCCGGAAAACTCAATAAGGTTCTCGGGCAGATAATCTTGTGTTTTGCGGGCGCTTCTATCGGCTGTGAAGTCAAGCACTGCTTCATCTCTCAGGGAGAAAAAATTCTTTAACCGGAGGCTTAATATCATAACTTAACGTTTTGTGCAAAGATAATACTAATTATCGAGCAAACGAAGTTTTGCAACTCCTAATTTTTCACGAAACGGAAATTTTTGGGTCGTTTCAGGCCGGAAATGGCTGCAAAATCGAGCATTTTCGCCTTCTGACGGAAATTTTCGGGTCGTTTCAGCTCATTTTAGCGTTTTTTGCAAAAGGCAAAACTGACTATGATTTCACCATATTCACACCCGGGGAAAACGGATTGTGAAGCGGGTGAGAGTGTCGGGGTCGGTGGAGAGCGAGAAGGCGCATTTGTGTTTGTGCAAGACTTCGCTGATAAACATCAGGCCGATGCCGTGGCCGTCGGGCTTGGTGGAAAAGAAGGGGCTGAAAAGCTTATCGGCAGCTTCGGCGCTGATGCCGTCGCCATTGTCGCATACCGTCAATCCCGGGGGCGAGGCCTGGGTGGTAATCCTTATCTCGCCTTTGCGGTCACCTATGCTTTCTACCGAGTTTTTAACTATATTAATCAACACCTGTTCGAAAAGCACCGGGTCGAAATCCACTGGCACCTCACCGTCGCAAAGGCGTATTTCGAGGTTTATATCCCTGCCAACGCACAGGCTCTCGAGCATCACTCGCCAGCGGTCTACAGCCTCGTTGAGGTCGGCATGGCAAAGTACCACCTCGGGAATCTTGACCACGTCGGCATACGATGTGATGAAGCGGCTCAAGGCGCGGCAGCGCTCTTCGCATACCGCCATGAGTTCGACAAGATCTATATCGGCCGGAGAACGTTCGCCGACAACCTGCGAGGCCACCGACAGCAGCGAATTCACTCCGGCCATGGAATTGTTGACCTCATGGGCTATGACACGTATCACCTTTTCGTAGCTCTTTTTCTCGGCGAGAATTATATCTTCGGTCAGTTTCTCGATGAGTATAAAGGGATGATTATAACCCTTGTCTATAAACTGCAGCCTCGAGCAGCGGTATATCATCGAGTCGTTGAGTCGCACTGTTGCCGACTGATTCCGCGGCATCGCTATAATCGATTGCCCCAGCTGTGAATCGAGGGCGGCCAAGGGGGTATTTTCCAATTCTCCGGCACTATCCTTGCCAAGAAAGAGGGCGGCGGCATCGTTGGCGCTCACTATATTGTCGCGCTCATCGAGCATCATGATACCCATAGGCGACACTGCTATGAGGAGATCGAGCAGGTGGTTTTGCTCGCGCATGGCAAGCCGTTCCTCGCGCAGGGCCGACATCATGCCATTGAACATGTCGATAATCTTGTCGGCCTCGCATTGGTTTACATGAGCCAGGCGGCTGCTGAAATCCTGAGCCTTGAGCAAGTCGGCACCATTGGTTATGCTGCGTATGGGTTTCATAACCGACCGGTAAAATACCACCAACAATATGATAGCGAGCGCCGAGAGGCCTATACCGATATAGTAAACCGCCGGAGCGACACCGGCCGACAGCTGCAATGTAATATACAGTGAGGCTGCAAGCAATAAGATAATGAGACCGAATATCAGGTTGATTCTCATGTAGTAATGCCGTATTTTTCCATTCGACGGTATAGAGCCTGGCGGCTTATGCCGAGTATCGCGGCTGTTCGCGACATGTTCCCTCCCGACTGAGCAAGAGCCGTCTCGATAGCACGGCGCTCCTTGGACTCAAGGCTCGATGCCGAAGACACCGGTCCCGGTTCCGGGCCATTGTATTGTGCACGGAAATCGGCGGCGGTAAGGGTATCGCCGACAGTGACAAGCATGGTGCGCTCGACCAAGTTCTTGAGCTCGCGGATATTGCCCGGATACGGCAGCGTCTTGAGAAAATCCATAGCATCGGCTGTGATTGCAGGCGGAGTCTTGCCGTTGGCCTCGCCATGCAGTCGGGCAAAATGCTCTACAAGCAGAGGTATATCGTCGGTTCGTTCGCGCAGTGGAGGAAGGGTGACAGTTATCAGATTGATGCGGTAGAAAAGGTCCTCGCGGAAGGTCTTTGCCGCCACCATTGCGGGCAGGTCGGCATTTGTGGCACAAATGGCGCGTATATCGCTGTGGAGTGGTTTCGAATCACCAAGCATCTCGTAGGTATGCTCCTGCAATACCCTCAGCAGCTTGACCTGACAGTTGAGGTCGAGCTCGCCGATTTCATCGAGGAATATCGTGCCGCCGTCGGCAATGGCAAAACGCCCCTTGCGGTCGGCTACAGCCCCGGTAAAAGCACCCTTGCGGTGGCCGAACATCTCGCTCTCGAACAGCGACGACGAAATGCCGCCGAGGTTCACCTTGACCATTTGCTTATCCTTGCGCTGCGAATTTCGGTGTATCGCCTCGGCTATGAGCTCCTTGCCGGTGCCGTTCTCGCCCATGATAAGCACCGGGGCATCGGTAGCGGCGATACGGCGAACAGTATCGAGTACATTGAGCAATGCCGGTGACCGGCCGATTATAAACGATGCATCAAAACCGTCCTTGTCCTGTTCTACAGCCGGAGTGCTGAGGTCGAGGGCGACATTTACGCGCTGCAGCAAGGCCTGGTTATCCCAAGGTTTGGTGATAAAGTCGAAAGCACCGGCACGCACACCCTCGACGGCGAGAGGTATGCTGCCCCAGGCTGTGATAAGTATCACCGGCACCGTTGGATGAAAAATCTTGATTTGCCGCAAGAGCACCAAGCCTTCCTCGCCGGTAGTAGTACGCGAGAAGTTCATATCGAGGATAACGAGCCGCGGGGTGGTAGTGCGCACCACAGTCATGGCTTCCTTGGGAGAGGAGGCCTCGCATGTCTCGAACCCATTGCGCGAGAGCAGCAGTTTTAACGATAGGCGCACAGCAGCGTCGTCATCAACAATGAGAATCATAATACAAAGATAACTATTTTTTTTGAGTGGCCCTACACTTTCAACGCTTTACTATTTTTTCTATGTCGGCATCAATGCCCGTATTGGTCGAAAAGTCCCACAGGGCGAGGCTGCGTAGCTGGTAGTAGTAATTCCAGTAGAGATAGAGCTGGTTGATATACTCCTGTCGGCTCTGGTCCTTGCTCACCTGCGAGTCGTTGAGGTCGAGGGTCGAGATCTTGCCGATCATGAATGTCTCCACATTGGTATCGTAGCGGCGCTGTGCAATCGTATCGGCACGTACCGATATGGCAAGCTGGCGCTGCTGGTTGTTGAAGCGTTCGCAAAGGATAAAAATATTCTGGTCAAACTCCATTTGCTCTTTCTTCAGACGGCTCTCTACCACCTCGCGGTTGCTCTCGCTCACCTTTACCTGCCCGCGACGCTTACCCCAGTCGAGGATAGGGATTTTGAAACCGATTTCCACTACCTGGTTATCCTTGAGGCGGTCGTAGGCCGGACCGAAGCGGTCGGCGGTACCGGTAAAACCCACCTGCGCAAATAGCATGATCTGTCGTTGGTTGCCCTTTGCCTTGGCCACGGCATAGTCGGCCTCGAGCTGGCGGCGGCGTATGTTTTTGGCAAAGCTATTGTTGGCATGAGCTTTTTCGAGCACGTCGGGATAGCTCACAAAGGCCTGCGGTATCGTCGACGGCACAACCGGGTCGAGGGTCACTTCTTCTTCGATATTGAGGAAGCTCTGCAGCCTGAACATCGATGCACGGTAGTTGCTCTCGCTGTCGGTAAGCGACGATTCGGCATTGAGCAGGTTGAGTTCGAGCTGCAGCAGGTCGTTCTTGCTTATCTGGCCCATTTCGCGCTTGGCCTTGGCAACCTCGTAGAGCTTGGAGGCGTTGGCAAGGTTCTGCGCAGCTATACTCACATTTTCCTTGGCCAAGAGCAGGTTGAAAAAATACTGTATGGCCGTAAGGGCAACATTCTCGGTCGCGCTGATAAACGAAGCTTTAGCCTCGGCGTAGCGTACCGGCTCGATGCGACGGTTCCACTTGATGTTGTTGACTCCGAAAATAGGCTGCGAAAGTGTCAAGGCCACAGGAACCGACATAAAGCGGTTGTAGCGCGGATTCTCGAGTTGCTTGAGGAAGTCTATCGAGGTATTGAGCGACAGTTTACCGCCCGTAAACCATATATTTTGGTCTATCGAAATCTCGCCCGTCATCTGCATCACATTGTTGCGCACAAACGAGTACGAGCCATCCTCGTGCTGGTAGGTGCTGTAGCTCTTGCGATAGCTCGGCACTGTGGCATTGAGGTTTACCTCCGGCAAGAGGTCGGCTCGATACGTGCGGTAGCTCCAGTAGGCTTTTCGCAACTCGTTGAGTGCCACGGCGGCGTCAACGCTGTTAGCCCTCGCCATGAGTATCGCCTCGTCGAGAGTAATATTTCGCACCAGGCCCTCAAATGCGCTTGCGGCCAAGGTGGTCGCAAGCGCAAAGATGAGCCCAATCAATCGTAAACACCTCATCTTATTCTTCTTTAAGAGCCGCAGCGGGCTGTAGTTTCATCGCACGGTAAGCCGGTATGACCGTACCGAGGAATATCATAAATGCCATAAGGGCATAGGAGATTAGCACACAAATCGCAAAGCGCCCGGGCGAAAAGAAGCCATTATAATAGTCGTTGTATCCAAAGAATGTCAATGCCCATTCAATAGCAATGGCAATAGGCATTATCAGCAACAACAGCAACTCGCCCTCGCCTATAAAGCGCCGGAATATATCGCCTCGGGTAGCTCCGTTTGCCATGCGTATGGCAATCTCGGGAACCCGGGTCTGTGTACGGAACCAGAACGTGCCCAAAAGACCGAGAAAGATATTGACAGCAAGGAATAGTATAATGGTATACAGATTGCGCTTGCCATTCTCGGAGTTTAATTGGAATCTGTTCCTTATATCATCGAAAGACTTTACATTAGCGATATAAAAATTGCCGAAACGCAGGTCTTTTGCAGCATCCTTCATCAGGTTTTCGATGAAGTCGTGATCCATATTGTCTTTCACTCGGAGAAACATTTCGTTCATCATTCCGCAGTAGTGCTCTCGGGGAACAGAGCGCATAATCGAACGAGAAGCTACAGCAGGAAAGTAATCGCCATATCGGACAGTTTTATAAGTAGCCGACAAGGGAATTGTATCGCCAAAATTATACTCAAAGAAATCGCGGCCTATATATTCATCCATATTAGTTTTGCCATATTCCTGAAATACATTTTCAGAGCAAAGCAGTGCTAAAGGCTTGGTACGCAGTATCTCGGCGAGCTGCTCGGGTGTTTCGCCATTAGAACCATGCACCCGGAAAATAATAGGGAATTCTGGCGACACAACTCGGCGCAGCACCCAGCCGGTAGTAGATATACTATCGATTGTCAACGCAGTACCACCATTCGAGCCATTATATATATATGAATTTTGTCCCACGCCAACGGCCACTACCTCGGGGCGTGCCGCCAGTCGGTCGAACAGACGAAGGAAATCATCGGATTTCTCCTCCCGTGTTGCATACTCCTTGTAGTCGGGTGAGCGGTCGGATAATTCAGCAAATTGTATCAGATAGCAGTGTTCGGTATCAAAGCCACGTGGTTCGTTCAAAATGGCATAAAAAGTGTACATCGAATCAACAACGAACCATAATACCACACTTACAATGAGTAATTCGAGGGCAAGCCATATATTGCTCTTCCACTCATTGGATATCTGGCGAAATAATTTTCGTTTCATATTCAGTTATTTCTTGGTTTTAGGTGCATCAGTGTTTACCCGATATTGCATTAACAATATTTACCCGCGAGGCATTGATCGACGGCAAGGCGGCACTGAGCAGATTGAGAATAAAGCAGAAGAGCATGGCCCAGGCAAAGGTCGACCAGTGGAACAGCTGAACCAACGATACACTCGTCACCTTGTAATTATCAGACCAGCTGAAAGGATCAAAAATCGAATCGCCAAAGCACAAACCGCATATCAGGCTCATCAACAATCCTATCAAGCCGGAGACAATGGTAATAATAAGGCTCTCGAAGAACAGATTGGCAATAATCTCGGAGCGCTTTGCCCCGAAAGCCCTGCGCACGCCTATTTCTTCGCGCCTACGCACCATGCGGCTATGGGTCATGGAGCTGAGATTTACAGCCGGAACTATCAGCAGAATAAGAAAAACGATAAACTTGCGACGGTAAACCGAGTCCATATCCGGGCCTTGACTGGCATCCCTTGTTTTTGCCATTACAAACTGAGTGTAGGGGCGCTCGAGATGAAGAAACTTCCAACCCTTAGCGGCGGCTTCCTTGTTGAGTTCATCAAATAGTCGATGACATTCTTCGCGCATCGCGGGCATATCTGAGGGGTCTTTGGCAAGCATTATCATACTCAGACCACCCATATATTCGCACCAGCGAAAATCAGCCACCGTGGTCGAGGTAAAGGGAACCCATATATCTGCATAGGAAAACGATGCAAGGTTCGACACATCTTCAACCACGCCGCAAATATTGTAGGGCGTATGATTTATAAGCATTTCGCGACCTACGACATCGGTAGTTCCAAATAACCTTTTTGATGTAGATTCTGATACTACAGCCTTCGTAAGTCCCGAATCAAAATCATCTTTGGTAAAAGGTTTACCATCTACGAAAGTAAAGTCGAAAACCTTCCAGAAGCCGTCGTCAACATCAAGTAGTTGTTGGCCGAAGGCCGGCTCATTGGGCAGGGAGATAGATGCCGTAGAAGGATTGACAGAAAATGCCGTCACTGCCTCGGGGACTTCCATACGGTAGAGCACCTGCTTGACTGTTTTAAAGCCTATTGGGCCGTTTGATCTGTTTTCACCCCACTTCTCATTGACAATGGTACCTGTGCGGTATATCAGCCAGCGGTCGCGGTTGCTCTCGGGGGCAAAAGGTTCATACTGCACCTGGTCGATCATCACTACGAGCATAATCAGGAATATAGCCAGAGCGGTACCGGCTACGCTGACAATGCTCACCACCGGCTGCTGCCGTAGCGATGTCCAGGCCTGTTTGATATAGTTTGTTTTCATATGGGCTTTTCTTTTTTACATCACCTGACGACCGTCGAAGAAACGTATGATACGGTCGGTCTGCATAGCTTGCTGCTCATTGTGCGTAACCATTACAATGGTACGGCCGTCTTCCTTGTTGAGAGAGTGGAGAAGTTCCATTACCTCGGCACCCATTTTAGAGTCGAGGTTACCGGTCGGTTCGTCGGCAAGGATAATCTCGGGGTTGCCGACAATAGCGCGGGCAATAGCAACGCGCTGGCACTGACCGCCCGAGAGTTGCGAGGGCATGTGGCGCATGCGGTGGCTCAGCCCTACTCGCTCGAGGACCTCGCGCACTCGCTTGGCTCGGTCCGACGCCGACATTGAGCGATATATCAGAGGCAGCTCTACATTGTCGGTGACATTGAGCGAGTTGATTAGGTGGAAACTCTGGAATACGAAACCGAGTTTGTGGTTGCGGAACGCGGCCAGGCGGCTGTCGCTCATCTTGCCGATAGTGGTGCCGTCGATAGTGACTGTGCCCGATGTGGGGGTGTCGAGCAAGCCGATGATATTGAGCAGGGTGGATTTACCACAGCCCGACGGGCCCATGACGCTGATAAATTCGCCCTTGTTTACTTCGATATTTACATTCTCGAGTGCGATTGTCTCGATTTCGTCTGTACGGTATGTCTTGTTGAGACCTTCAAGTTTGATTATTGACATATCTATGTAGTTTTGAGTTTATTATTTTATTTCACAAATGGTGTTGGTTGTGGCATTACCTTACTCCTCTCTCAATGCTTCGACCGGATTAACCCGGCTTATACGCCTTGCCGGGATGTATATTCCCAGCATGACGATGATTAGCATAATCACGTATATCAGCACCGATATTACGGCGAAATGGGTTGTAAAATCATCCCACCACATCGGCATCACCTCGCGCAGAGCCGCCGAGTTTTCCCAGCCGGTAGCTTTTGCAAGGCCGTCATCCTTAATGATAAAAATGCGGTATATCGTAAAACCGACAATGCAAGCCAATGAGACCAATATCAAGCCCTCGGCGAGCATGCCGCGAACTATTCCGGCGGATGTCGCGCCAAAGGAGCGCATCACTCCGGCCTCCTCGCTGCGGCGGCGTGTCTGAAGGTAGAATGTGCCCGTAATGCCAAGGAAAACATTGATAAAGAAAAACACTGCTATGGCAACGGTGATAAACACCCGCTTGTCGATATCGCCGGAGTTGCGAGCCGCCACTGCGGTATACGCTGTGGGCGAATGGGGATAGAGCTGACCCGACCTCATACTGCGAGAAAGCGTGGGAGTGATATCGCGGATATAATCTTCGGCGGAGACTCCGGGCTTGAGTCGAACCACGATTGACGGCGTACCGGTGAACTCTGTGGGGCGATACTGGTATATCAACGGTGTACGCGCATATCCGGCTCGGTATATGGCATCGCTTACAACGCCGATTATGCGTCGTGCGCGGCCGGGATTGTCGGCATCAAAATTGGATTGATGTTCTTCAAGATAATGGCCGATAGGGTTTTCGCCGGGGAAAAGGAAATCGGCAACAGACTTGGAAACGAATATGTCCCTGTCGCTCGAGGGTATTGCCTCGGGGGTTGACCCTGTAGTCACATCCACAATACCGAATGTGGCAAAGAATGTCTTCACATCTGCTATGTCGACACACATATGAAATAAATCATCGGGGTCTTTGCCTCGTGTCAGTCCATTGAGGCTAAGGCCGCTGCTTTCAAATACCATATTATTGGCAATAGCCGCAGTCTCTACACGATTGTCTGCCAAAAAACGCGAATAAATCCTGGAAATATCATCGCTGTTGTCGCTGCCGGGCTCGCCGCCGGGTTCCTTGGCAAGGCTGATGCGCACGAGGCGGTCGCGATCGTAGCCGGGCGACTGCGACAATGATGCGATACCTACAACTGCCGGGTCGAGTACGAGCCATGCTATAATGCTGACTATCACAAGTTCAAGCAAAATCCAGAAATATCGGCGACGGTGCGCGTACAGATTTTTGATTATCAATTTATTCATGGCGGTCAGCGTTTTTGATTGATTGAAGATACCACAGGACGGCGCAGGCTTAATGTTACCGGGATATACGCCGACAAGAGATTGAGCACAAGGCAGATAAAAAGCATTACTATGAAAATTGCCGGGGCAAAGAGCATTTCACCTGTAAGCTCGATATCGGTGGCGACGCCGATATTATCGACAACCCAAGTGCTCATTATCAGATAGAGTATCCACTGGCGGCACGATACCACTATAAGCCATGCAACCACGAGGCCTATGATACCGCCGACGAGGGTTAGCACGAAGTTTTCGAACATTACCTGGCGGGTAAGTTCGCGGCGCGTAGCACCGAAGCTGCGCCTGATTCCTATCTCGGCCAGGCGGCGCTCCATTTGGCTGCCTATCATGCCGCTGATGTTTATCGACGGTATGATCAGCAGAACCAGGGCCATGAGCAAGAGCATCTTGATTCCCGACTCCATACCGTCTTTTTCGGCATCTCTATTGATTATTTTCTCGGCATGGCTCTGCAATTTCATGCTTAGCTTGTAGCCCGAGGTATCGGCAACCGTGGCACGGCGCATCAGTTCGTCGACATCGGCCTTGAATAAGTCTGCCTGTGCCTTATCCTTGAATTTGAGCGACAAGCTGTAGCTGCCCAAATAATTGCGGTATGGCTCGCTGCCGGGTGGGGATACCGGGATTAACGACAATGGCATTACCACTTGCGTATAGGAGTCAAGACATAATGGCGACCCCTCGCGGAAGACGCCAACAACCGTAGCCGGGGCGTAATCAACAAGTACCTCGCGCCCTACGGCATCGTCGACATTTCCGAATATACGCTTTGCCACCTTGTCGCTGATTACGGCCTTGTGCAGGCCGGATTCTATATCGGCTTCGCTGAGTGCGTGACCCGCAAGGAACTCATAACCGTAGAGCTTGAAAAAAGCCGCATCGGTATAGCGTATGTTCGCGCGGATTTCATCGCCGCCGGGAACGCTGAAGAATACCGTCACAGGGCCTTGGTTGAGGGTATAGAACTCGTAATTATCCGACTTGTCGACGAAATCCTCTACAAAGTCTTGGCTGATAGCGCTCATCATCATCATCTTGGAATTGCGTATCTCTACATGCGTGCAATACGATGTTGTGGGGCGGTAGTACTCGGGATATACCGGTGCGATATGCACATAGTATATCATGGTGATAATCATGGCAAAGGCTACCGTAAAGGCCACGCCGCCTACATAAAGTACCGTGAAACCCGGGCGAGCCTTCGACTCTGCCAGTAGCTGCCGTAGTGATGATTTTATATTCATTTTACCTTCAAGCTGGTGTAGTTGTTGTAATGCTTCATATCGTTGATTGCCACCCTGTCGCCGGGTACGAGGCCGTCGAGTACTTCTACGTATTCATAGTTGCTGTCGCCAAGGCGCACGGTACGCTTGACCATGCGGTCGTCGCCGTCGAACACGAACATCTCGTACGAGCCCGGCCCGGTGTAGTACGACCCGTTTTTGATTCGAACCGCGTCTTCTATCACATCGCAAAGAATGTAGACCTCGCTCTTGATGCCCGAGCGTAGGCGTGGATTGGAATTATCGTCGAGGCGTACCGAAAACGATATCACGCCGTTGCGCGACAAGGGGGTAACGTTTATCACCGTGCCGGACATTCGCTCGCGACCAATCTTTACCACGGCCTTAGAGCCTATGCCGATTTTATCGCCAAAGGCATCGGCTATCTCGCCGTCGATCTTGAAATGGCTCAGGTCGGATATAATGGCTATGCGCTCGCCCTCGCTCACTTTCTGGCCTATCTGGTCGTTGACATAGGTAAGGGTCGCCTTGCGCGGTGCCCGGATGCGGGCATCGTCGAGGGTACGGCTGAGCTCGCCGAGGTTCTTTCCGGCTATGTTGATATCGAGGCTCTTGACACTCAGGCCTGCATCGGCAACCTTGATTTCGTTTTCGTATTTCTGGCGTAGTTGCTCCAGCTCGAGGCGCCCGGTATTGTAGGCGAGTTCGGCCTGGCGAACACGGTCGCCGGTGCCCGAGCCAAGGCTGTCGAGATAGCGCTCGTTGCGTAGCTCTACTTCGAGGCGGTTCACGGCCATTTCCTTGACCTTGACCTGCATCTCGAGGTCGCTCATGCGGGTGGAATTGTTCACTCGCTGCTGCTCGAGTTCGTAGCGCTTCATTTCGATTTGGTCTTTTATCTTGTTTAGCTCGGTCTCGGTGCTTTGCAGGTCGAGCCTCAGCAGCGGTGTACCGGCATCTACACTGTCGCCGGCCTTGCAATAGACCTCGATAATGCGGCTGTTGATAGGTGAGTTTATGATTTCCTCAAAGGCGGGCACTATGCTTCCCGATGCCGACACCGAGGTCTCGATTACGCCGGTATCGACAGTAGCCACAAGCAGGTTGTCGCGTTTGACACTCTGACGAAGCAGAAACATCAGAAACACAACAAGACCCGCGAAAGCCACAATGCCGATAACATAGGGCATAAGTTTCTTGCGCCGAAGCGAGTTACGTTCTTCTTTCGATAATTCTCTATCCATGGGTATAAAAACTATTTCTTTTCGATGCCATTATTGTATCACATATCGTGCCAAAACACTAAAACGCTACAAATCAACGCAATGCCAAACCACACACTGTCCGATATCGGACAACTTTGTCCGCTACTGTCCTCAACTCCCGACACAATGAATCCATATTTTGCAGATTGGGAGTTTTTTTCGTAATTTTGCAATAAATATACTCGAATGAAAAGAATACGCAATTTCTGCATAATAGCACACATCGACCACGGCAAATCCACCCTGGCCGACCGTCTGCTCGAATATACCAACACCGTTTCCGCCAAGGACATGGAGGCCCAGGTGCTCGACGATATGGACCTCGAGCGCGAACGCGGCATCACTATCAAGAGTCACGCCATTCAGATGAACTATAATCTCGACGGCGAAGACTATACACTCAACCTCATCGACACCCCGGGACACGTCGACTTCTCCTATGAGGTATCGCGCTCTATTGCTGCTTGCGAGGGTGCGCTGCTGATTGTCGACGCTTCGCAGGGCGTACAGGCACAGACAATCTCGAACCTCTACATGGCTATCGACAATAATCTCGAGATTATTCCGGTGCTCAACAAGTGCGACCTGCCCTCGGCGAATCCCGAAGAGGTAGAAGACGAAATCATCGATCTGCTCGGTTGCAAACGCGAGGAGATTATTCGTGCCAGCGGCAAGACCGGCTTGGGCGTGCAGGATATTCTGCGTGCAATAATTGAGCGCGTACCGGCTCCTCAAGGTGACCCGTCCGCCCCTCTCCAAGCTTTGATTTTCGACTCGGTTTTCAACCCCTTCCGAGGCATCATAGCTTATTACAAAATCGTCAACGGCACTATCCGCACCAACGATTTCGTAAAATTCGTTTCGACAGGCAAGGAATACCACGCCGACGAAATAGGTATCCTCAAGCTCGACATGCAACCTCGCAAGGAGCTGTCGGCAGGCAACGTAGGATACATTATCTCGGGCATCAAGACCAGCCGCGAGGTTCGCGTGGGCGATACTATTACCCATGTGGGCCGCCCGTGCAGCGAGGCTATCGACGGTTTCGAGGAAGTTAAACCAATGGTATTCGCCGGTGTATACCCGATCGAGACCGAGGACTTCGAAAACCTGCGTGCATCGCTCGAAAAGCTGCAGCTCAACGATGCGTCGCTAACCTTCTCGCCCGAATCATCGCAAGCACTCGGATTCGGTTTCCGTTGCGGTTTCTTAGGTCTGCTCCATATGGAAATCATACAGGAACGCCTCGGACGCGAATTCGATATGGACGTGATTACCACCGTGCCAAACGTTAGCTACCACGTATACGACAAGCGCGGCGAAATGCTCGAGGTACATAACCCCTCCGGCTTACCCGACCCCACCCTCATCGACCACATCGAAGAGCCGTATATACGCGCATCGGTGATTACGACAAGCGACTTCATCGGCCCCATTATGACCCTGTGTCTGGGCAAACGAGGCGAGTTGGTGAAGCAGGAATATATATCGGGTAACCGCATGGAGCTGATTTTCGACATGCCTCTGGGCGAAATCGTGATTGACTTCTACGACAAACTCAAAAGTATCTCGAAGGGATACGCGTCGTTCGACTACCATATCCACGACTTCCGCGAGAGCAAGCTCGTCAAACTCGACATCCTGCTAAACGGCGAAAGCGTCGACGCTCTCTCTACCCTCACCCACATGGACAACGCCGTAAGCTTCGGTCGTCGAATGTGCGAAAAACTCAAGGAACTAATTCCGCGACAGCAGTTCGACATTGCCGTGCAAGCTGCTATCGGTGCCAAAATCGTTGCCCGCGAAACTATCAAGGCCGTCCGCAAGGATGTGACTGCCAAGTGCTACGGCGGTGATATATCGCGTAAACGCAAACTCCTCGAAAAACAGAAGAAAGGCAAGAAGCGCATGAAGCAGATCGGCTCGGTAGAAGTGCCCCAAAAGGCATTCCTCGCTGTGCTGAAACTCGACTAAGCTCTCGAACTTTCAAGCGCTTAACTTTGTTATTCCTTAGTAATTATAACTATAATCAGGAAATACTACTAACGAAACTAAAATAACTGATATAAAACATGGACAAGAAAGAATTTGACCGCCTGAGCTATGCTCTCGGTCTGAGCATGGGCAACAACTTCCGTAGCTCGGGTATCGAATCAATACAGGTACAGGATTTCGCCGACGGCGTTGCCGCCGTTTTCTATGGCGAACAACCCAAAATGACTTACGACGAAGCTAAAGCCACAATACAGGAGTTCTTTACCGAACTTCAGAAGAAACAGGAAGCCGAAGCTGCCGCTATGGCCGAAGTTAACGAAAAAGCAGGAAAAGAATTCCTCGATGCCAACGGAAAACGTGCCGAAGTCAACACCCTTCCCTCTGGCCTTCAGTACGAAGTAATCGAAGCAGGCGAGGGCGAATGCCCCAAAGAAAGCGATACCGTAAAGGTACACTACACCGGCAAGCTCATCGACGGCACTGTATTTGACTCGTCGGTTGACCGTGGCCAGCCCGCTACTTTCGGCGTTACCCAGGTTATCCCCGGCTGGGTTGAGGCTCTGCAGCTTATGAAACCCGGTGCTAAATGGCGCCTGTTCATCCCCTCGCAGCTCGCATACGGTCCCCAGGGTGCAGGTGGCGTTATCGGCCCGAACCAGACTCTGATTTTCGACGTCGAACTACTCGAAGTCAATCCCAAGGCCTGATGCGTCGCTTCTGCCTTCTGTTAGTGCTCGTTGCCGCCGTGCAGGGTCTTTATGCCCGTACGGCGACAGCCGATTCGCTCGACAGGGCCGTTGCGGTGTTCTTTGCCTCGCAATTCAAAATGGCCTTTGCAAACGGGCTCGGAGACATCCGCTCGACAGGGCTCGAAGTTGACTCCGCCAAGGTCATGCAGCTGATTGCACAAGAAATGACTCTGCCCTACGACCCCGCCGCGCAAGACCGGGCCTTCGCTATTATCGATGCCGCAGCAAACGCCGTGATAATCGAGGAGAGCGCCCTCTTGCTTGCAAACGCTGCCAAAGCCCCGGGCGCTTTGCTACTGCCGTCGGGTGTGGTTGTAGAGACTGTCTCTGCCGGTAATGGCCCCGAACTCACTCGCAACGACCGCGTGAAAATGCGATATACCGGCAAGCTGCCCGACGGTACGGTTTTCGACTCTATGAGCGACGACGACGAGCCTATCGACAGCCCCGTCAGCCAGTTTGTTGCCGGTATGACAGAAGGGCTGACTCACATGCAGCGAGGCGGAAGATACATTCTCACATTGCCTGCGGCGGCGGCCTATGGCGAACATGGCGTACAAGGCGTGATACCGCCAAACTGCGCTCTGCAATTTGATATAACATTATACTAAAAAAGATATGAAAAAGATTTTAATGGGCGTTGCCGCTGTCAGCATGGCTGCTGCATTCACCGCCTGCGACAAATGCGCCGACAACTCTTGCAAGACTGCAACCGACTCTGTCTCGACTGCGTACGGCGACTATGTAGGCTCGATGATCAACGCTGACTTCGCTCGTTTCCAAGACAACGAAAAATCAGATAAAGAGGCATTCCTCCGCGGCATGCAGATCGTTTTCGGTGCCGACAACAGCCAGAACTCTCAAATGGGTATGCAGGTTGCTCTCAAGATGTCGGCAGAGCTCGCTCAAATGGAAGAGCAAGGCATAAAGATCGACCGTGTGGCCGTGATGAACGCTTTCAAAAGCGCTTTCCTCAACGACTCTGTAAACTTCGGCACTCTCTCTACTAAGAGCGACAACTTCCGCGTGCTCTATCAGCGTGCAATTGACCAGGCTCAGGCCGAGCTCGACGCTGCTCACGAACGTTCGAAAGCTGACAACGACAACGTTAAGGCCGGTAAGGAATACGTAGAGAAATTCAAGGCTGAAAACGCCGAGGCAAACACCACTGCAACAGGTCTCACATACCTTATCGAGAACGCCGGCGAAGCTCCTACTCCCGCCGAGAACGCTACCGTAGTTGTCAACTACACCGGCAAGCACATCAACGGCGAAGTATTCGACAGCAGCGAAGGCCGCGGCCCTGCAACCTTCAACCTCCAGGGTGTCGTTCCCGGTTTCCGCGAAGGTCTCATGCTGCTCGGTAAGGGTGGCAAGGCTACTCTCGTTATGCCCGCCGACCTCGCTTATGGCGCTAACGGAACACCCGACGGAAGCATCCAGCCCAACGAAACTCTAATTTTCGAGGTTGAACTGCTCGACATCCAATAATAACACATAAAGCCCACATGTTAATTGAGTCCGCTTTCCGAAGCGGACTCAATTAATTACTAAATATTCGCAAGTTCGACCTGTTTATTTAAGGGCATCAACTTGCGAAACTCAATTAATTATAACACCTTAATCCATGGCAAAACAGTCGCTGACCCTGTCGCCCACATCATGCCCCGAAGGTGTATCGCTGTCGCAGTGGCAGATACGTCTTCGCGAACAAGCCGCCAAGAAGGGGGGCTTTGTAATTGCAGATATTCCCGACAAGAACGTGCCGGGGTGTTTCTCAGTTAACAATGCCAAGACAAGACGCAACTACCGCGTGATATACCACGGCATTGCGAGCAGCTGGAACAGTTGCGACTGCATGGACTTCCGCACAAACGGCCTCGGCACCTGCAAACATATCGAGGCCGTGGCGCAATGGCTCAACAGCAAAGGACGCACACCCGACGCCAAGATGCCTCGAAACTCGAGCATCGACGTTTGCTACATCGGTGGCCGAAGGCTGCGCTTCAGGCCCGGAAATACAAATACCGAGGCTCTGAGCATGGTAGCGATGCGATACTTCGACGACGATTTCTTCGCTGTGCCGGGCATGGTGTCCGAGCTGCCTTCGTTTATCGAGCAGGCAAAGAGATTCGACCCCAGGCTATATGTCAGCAGCGATGCCCTGAGCCTTATCCTCGACGAACGCGACAGCCGTCGTCGCCGTCAGCTCGTGGCACAGATGAGCGACGACGAGATTGGCTCTGTTGTCAAGACCACGCTTTATCCATATCAAATCGACGGCATACGCTTCGCTTTCGGCGCTGGCCGAAGCCTTATTGCCGATGAAATGGGCCTCGGCAAGACTCTCCAGGCCATAGGAACTGCCGAATTGCTCAAAGCACGCAGCATGGTATCTTCGGCCCTTATCGTTTGCCCGACATCGCTAAAATACCAGTGGAAACGCGAAATAGAACGTTTTACCGACAGCGACGTTACTGTAGTTGAGGGAATCCACACTCACAGGCGCGAACTATACAAAGCCGACACGTTCTATAAAATCGTTTCGTACCACACCCTCGCCAACGATATCAAGGCCCTCGGCTCGCTACATGCCGACATCCTCATCATGGACGAAGTGCAGCGACTCAAAAACTGGAATACTCAGATTGCACAGGCCGCTCGGCGAATCGACAGCGAATACGCGGTAATCCTATCCGGCACCCCGCTCGAAAACAAACTCGACGAGCTCTACTCTATCATGCAGTTTGTCGACCAGTACGCACTCGGCCCGTACCACGAATTTGTCAACAGCACCGTAGTATCTACCCCTTCAGGCAAAGTAACCGGCTACCGAAATCTCAACATGGTAGGCGATCGGCTCAAAAACTGCATGATACGCCGCCGCAAAGCCGATGTCGCCCTGCAGCTCCCCGCTCGCTCCGACCAGATGCTCTACGTGCCCATGACCAAAGAGCAGCAGGCCATACACGACGAATGCCGCAGCACTGTCGCTCAGTTGGCTATGAAGTGGCAGCGTCACAGATTCCTGTCCGAGAAAGACCGCAAGCGGCTCCTACTGACCTTGGGACAGATGCGCATGGTATGCGACAGCACATACATCCTCGACCAGCGTTCGCGCTACGACACAAAGGTGGCCGAGGCGGTGCAGCTCGTAAAGGACGCTATCGACAACGGAAACGAAAAGGTGGTGATTTTCAGCCAGTGGGAACGCATGACACGTATCGTGGGTGAGGAGTTGGAGCGCGAAGGCATTGGCTACGAGTACCTCCACGGCGGTGTACCCTCGGCAAAACGTGGCGTCATGACCGAGCGATTCGCCAACGACAGCGACACTCATGTGTTCCTCTCGACCGATGCAGGCAGCACCGGCCTAAACCTGCAGAGCGCGTCGGTGATAATCAACCTCGACCTGCCGTGGAATCCGGCCGTGCTCGAGCAGCGCATTGCTCGTATATTCCGCATCGGACAGCGACGCCGAGTGCAGGTTATCAACCTCATCGCAGCCGGCACAATCGAGGAGCGGATGCTTTCGACTCTAAACTTCAAGTCAAACCTCTTTGCAGGCGTCCTCGACGGCGGCGACGATCAGATAACCCTCGACGACGCACGCCTCACACGCGTGACAGAGGCCCTTGCCGAAGTATTGGACGAAAAGGCCGACGCACCCGCCCCGGTAGTAGAAACAGAGCCTGAGACTCAAGAGCAACCAAGTACGCACAATACTGAATCTCCGGCAGCCAAAGAACTGATAGAAAGCGGCATGGCCTTCTTGGGAAAGCTTGCAAAGACCCTCTCGACTCCCGAAGGCACAGAAGCGCTCCTCGACAGCCTTGTCAAGACCGATGCCCGCACAGGCCGCACGACAATCGAAATACCTGTCGACAGCCGCGACACGGTCAAGACCGTTTTCTCAGCCTTGGGGCAGTTGTTTGCTAAGAAATAGACATCCTCTGCGAGTCGATTGAATCTGATTCAGTATTGCTGTTTCCTGTTCGCTCTCGCTGAATACATCCGAAAGCCCAAGCATATCCAGGAAATAACTGCTCCGAGTACGTGTTGACCAGTGCTCTATTCGGCACATTTCCATGTAGAACTGACGCGCAAGTGAGTTCGGTACAGCCATTAAGGATCTTAAATGTGTCCAACTTAATTGTGTACGCACCGCGTACATTATCTCGTCCTCACTGAAAGAGACTGTCTAACAACCAAAGTTAGACAGTCTCTTTGATTTTAACAGACTCAGAAGGTATAACATCCCAATGCTGTTTACTAAAGGGGTGATTATGTAAAAAGGACAGCAACGATAGGAGCTTGGCTCTCCGAGACAAGCCTCGATTAGGCGTTGGCACTCAGGATATTAGCGATACTGACCGAGGCTTGTCTCGGAGAGCCAAGCTCCTATCGCTGACACTCTTTCTCCTTAAGTAAACAGCAATGTATAACATCCTTGCAATTCCGCTACTTCATCAGCCTGAGCCATTTGCGGTAGCCGAAGACTGCGATTACTGTATATATGCCATAAAGAATGGGGTAGAACAACAAACCCTTATAGGCATACAACCCCACACATACAGCATCTACCACTATCCACGCAAGCCACTGCTCGGCAAATTTGCGTGCCAGCATCCATGTGGCTACGATAGAGAGCGAGGTGGTAAAGGCATCGGTCACCGGCACTGTCGAGTCGGTATAAGTGGAAAGCACCCATGCCAACAGCGCCCACAACGATGCCGTAGCCGCCGCCACTACGCACCAGGCCCAAAGCGGAGTATGAGTAATAGCCAATGGCTTTTTATCCTTCTTTTCGCCGCCGCTGCGCCATACCACGTAGCCGTAGACTGCCATGATTAGATAGTAGATATTGATAGCGAAATCCGCATAGATTCCTTTCGAGAAATATATCCACATAGATATCGCCGGCATAACCATCGAGGCAAGCCATACGCGGGCATCGGCGTGATACTCCCACCAGAGATATAGCAGGCCGACTGTAAAACCAAGGATTTCAAGCAACATAGCTATCAGAATCTTACTGAGATATTAGCCGTTACATGTGTCGGGGCCTGCGCGGCATATCCGGCGTAACGGTAGATTTCGGGCTTGCCGTCGACCATGGTGTATCCGGCTCCGCAGTAACCGTTGTTGTAATACTTCTCGTTGAAAATATTATATATCGAGAAACCTACATGCAGGCGCTCGCAACCCCGCAGTTTCTTGAAGGTATATCCAAGGTGCAGGTCGGTCACAAAATAGGCATCGAGAGTGGTTTCCTCGGTGCGGGCATTGTTCATATACTGCTTGCTCACATAGTGGCTTGCAAGCTGAGCTTCGAAGCCCGAAGCCCTGAAACTGAATGCATTGTTGAGGATGAAATCAGGCGAAAAGGCTATAGGTGTATCGCCTCGGTCAAATGAAATCGGGTTGGTCCATTCGTCCTCGTAGATATACTCGGTGAAATTCTTGATTCGGTTTCGCGACAAGGTGGCATTGATATCCCAGTCAAACCACTTGCACGGGCGCAGTGAGCCTTGCAACTCTACGCCCATACGGTACGAATCGGGCGTATTCACACTCAGAGCATTGCCGGTATCGGAAAGCTGGCCGGTAACAACAAGCTGGTCCTTATAATCCATATAATAAAGGTTAGCCCCTATGCTCCAAAGCTTGGTATCGTACACATAGCCGAGCTCGTAGTCGAAAAGGCGCTCGGCCTCGGGGCGGTGATTGGGATCGCCGTCGGTAAAGTTATCGCGGACAGGCTCTTTGTGGGCAACGCTCCACGACGCATAAACTCGGTGGCCGCCGCGACGGTAATTGACACCGACCTTTGGGTTGAAAAAGTCCCAGCGGCGGTTGATATCGAGTGCCATTGGGGCTTCGGTATTCCAGTCATAATTGTCGCTCGCACCATCGATTGTATAGTGTATGTGGCGGTACTGCAGGTCGGCAAAGGCCGAGAACTCGCGGCTGATGTCGTAGTTGGCGCGGGCATAGATATTCGAATCAAATTTCTTGCCGGTATTGCGATAATACTCCTGCAGAGGGTCGATAGGCCCAACATAGTTGCGAACCCATGCCACCTGGCCGTAGTGTTTGCCGTGGAAGTAGTTGGCTGCGCCGCCGAGGGTCACGTTCCAGCTACCATGCTCGTAATTGAATGTTGCCATACCACCGCCGAAGCCGTTATCGTTTTTCTTCAGGCGGATTAAATCCGATTTCTTCACCTTCTCTCCGTCGGCATTCACGAAGTTTTCGAGGCCGTACTCCACAAGGGTGCGCTTTGTCTTATACTGGTTGTAATAGCCGAAATCATCGGTATAATGCAAGGCCGCATGCATGCGCCAGCGGTCGTTGAGAACCTGCGACAGGTGTATCTGGAAATGATGCTGGGTATAGTTGTCCTTCTGGTCCTTATAGTATGCTCGCTTGCCTTCGCTGTCGGTATATTCGCCGCAAGGGTTGTAGCGTCGGCCATATTTGGCCATGTCCTCTTTCGAGGCATAGTCCCACGCCATGTAAGTTTCTTCCTTGCCGCCGAATACAATGAAACGCAGCATTGTACCCTTGTTCTGATAGGCGGCTTGTGTAAAGTAGCTCCACAGTTTCGACGAGGCTCGCTCGATATAACCGTCCGAACCCATATGGCTTATGCGGGCATCGAAGCTCCAATGACCGCCGAGCATACCAGAACCGAGGCGAAGGGTCTGGCGATTGGTATTATACATACCGTACGAAGCCGATATTTCTGCATAAGCGTCCTGCGAGGGCGCATCGGTGAGCATGTTGATACTTGCACCGAACGCTCCGGCACCGTTCACACTCGTTCCGGCGCCACGCTGTATCTGCATATCGCGGAGCGACGAGGCAAGGTCGGGCATATTGACCCAATATACATTATGACTCTCGGAATTGTTGATAGGCACACCGTTGGCTGTGATGTTGATACGCGAGCCGTCGGTGCCGCGAACCCTCATCGAGGTATATCCCATACCCGCGCCGGCATCCGATGTCGAAATCACCGACGGCGTCATACGAAGCAGATAAGGTATGTCGCGACCGTCGTTATAATTCTCGAACTGCGCCTTTGATACATTAGTAAAAGCCACGGGGGTCTTGTCGGTGGCGCGGTTAGCTACCACCTCGATTTGTTTCAACACTACAGCAGTGTCGGTCTGTGCGGATACAGACTCGGCGGCAAATACAGCAACGGCTGTAATGCCGACCGCAAGAAGCACTTTCTTCATTGCAATTTTTCTCTACGCCGGTATTACCCGGATCAGGTTCAAAGGGTATAATCTCAGCCTTGGCTTTAATACCAGGGGGCACCCCTAAATAATGTGAATTAACTCTTGAGACCGCAAAGATACGAAATTATTGACAGACTATCCGCATGCTATCCGTAATTTTAGAACTTAGAGCTTAGTTTAGAGTTTAGAGTTTAGTTGAGAGTTTAGAGTTTAGATAATGGTTTCGGCTGCCCCAACATCTAACGGCCAACAGAAGCTAACTGCTAAACTCTAAACTAAGCTCTAACACATAAACTCTAAACTAAGCTCTAAACTCTAAACTCTCAACTAAAACCTAAAATCTCAACAATCACCGGCGTAAGTATTGCTGTCAGCAAGCCGTTGAGTGTCAGGCCGAGCGACGAAAACGCACCATAGCGGTCGCTGCGCTCCATTGCTGCCGACGTTCCCAAGGCATGAGCAGCCGTACCCATCGACAAGCCTCCGGCGATGGGGCTGCTTACATGGCTGTAGCGGATGATGCGAAAACCTGCCATACCGCCGAAAATACCCGTACAAACTACCACTGCCGCCGTAAGGGCAGGTATACCGCCAAGCGCCGACGAAACTTCCATTGCAATAGGCGTGGTCACTGCCTTGGGTGCCAACGACATCAACACCTGCTGCGAAGCGCCGAGCAACCGTGCCACAAGCACTACCGATATTATTCCCGCCACGCAGCCGGCCATTTCGGCTATCAACAATGGCAACATCTGCTTGCGAATCGTGCTCAACTGGCGATAGAGCGGCACACCAAGGGCTACGACCGCAGGTTTAAGCCATATATCTATATAGTCGCCGCTCTCTCGGTAGGTGGCATAGTCGATTCCCGACAACATCAGGATACCTATCAACGCGGCTATCGACACAAGGATAGGATTGAGAAAGCTCAGTCCTGTTTTGCGCTGAAGGTATTGTGCCATTACAAATACTATAAATGTCAGCGCGATAAGGAATATTTTATTGCTCAGAAATTCCATCTCATTCTACTGTTTGATTCGACAATGCCCTACGGCGAGCACGTGCCCGAAGCCGACGACGCACATACTGATGCACATGGCCGGTCACAGCCATTATCACAGCAGTACTTACCACCACTGAGCCTACAATCGGAATCCATTCGGCGGCAAGCAAATCAAGGCAACCCATTAGCCCCACTCCGGCAGGAACAAAGAAAAAACCGAGATTATGAACCAGGAAATCGGCCACTTTTTCTACATGTCCAAGTTTTAAAAAGCCCAATTTCAGCGAAAGGGTAAGCAACAGCATCCCTATGATGCTCGATGGCACTGTAATACCTGTGAGCCATACGATAAGCTCCCCTAAAGCGAGGAACACAAACAAGACCCCGCATTGTACTATCATATTCATATAAAAACAAAAAAGACCACACCCCGTAAATTTCCATGGCGCAGTCGTTAGATTTCGCCGCAAAGATACACATTCTTTTTCACACCACAAGCAGAATATCGCTCCGAAGCGTTAAAAATTTGTGCGTTATAGCGGAATTTACTAATTTTGCAATCTCAAAACCGATTATATCACAACAATACATATATGATTAACGCACAAGACATCAAGAACGGCACCTGCATCCGCATGGACGGGAGTCTGTACTTCTGCGTGGAATTCCTCCACGTAAAGCCCGGCAAAGGCAACACTTTCATGCGCACTAAGCTCAAAAACGTAGTTGACGGTCGAGTACTTGAGCGTCGATTCAACATCGGCGAAAAACTCGAAGACGTTCGCGTTGAGCGTCGTCCTTACCAGTATCTTTATGCTGACGGCGGCGACGATATCTTCATGAATCAGGAAACCTTCGAGCAGATTCCTATCAGCAAATCACTCGTTACCGGTAGCGACTTCATGAAAGAAGGCGACATGGTAGAGGTGGTAAGCGATGCATCAACCGACACCGTACTTTATGCCGAAATGCCGGTTAAGACCGTGCTCGAAATCACTTACACCGAGCCCGGTATCAAAGGCGATACTGCCACTAACACCCTCAAGCCCGCTACTGTAGAAACCGGCGCAGAAGTTCGCGTTCCCCTTTTCTGCAACATCGGCGACAAGATCCGTATCGACACTCGCGACGGTTCGTACCTTGAGCGCGTAAAAGAGTAAGCCTCCCCTTCTCCTTCATCACACAGCCTGGATTATTTCCGGGCTGTTCTTTTTTTATCAGCATATTATTTACCCTTTACAACCTATTTTTTCGTAAATATTTGCTATCATATTTGATGTTGTGGCAAAAAAACAGTATCTTTGTGCGCTTTTTAGCATCTTATCTGCAAAATAATAAAAACCACTTATCATACAATGGCAACCTTAGAGAAAATCAGAAACAAGTCGGCGCTGCTGTTTATTGTTATCATCGTAGCCCTTCTTGCCTTCATCCTGGGTGACTTCCTTACCTCCGGACGCACTTACTTCGGCCACCCAAGCACTATTGCTCAGGCCGGTGACGCTTCCGTAGATTACCAGGATTACCAGAACCGTGTCACAATGGCCGGCGACCAGCTACGTCAGCAGGGTCGTGAAATGAGCAACGACATTCTCAGCAAGCAGGTCCTCGAAGGACTCGTTACTGAGCAGCTGCTCAACAACGAATACAAAGACCTTGGCATTACTGTTACCGACAACGAACTTACAGAAGCTCTAACCGGTCAGAATCCTCACCCTCAGGCTGCTCAGATGATACAATATCTGGCTATGCAGCTCGGTCTGCCCGAAGCTACCGGCGCTACAGTGTTCGACGCCATGCAGAACCCTGCTAAATACAACCTCCCCTCTCAGGCCGGTGATGAACTTCGCCGTATCTGGGCAAACCAGGAGAAAGAGCTCGAACAGATGATGATGAACCAGAAATTCATGAGCCTTATCTCGGGCCTGTTCACTTACAACAAACTCGACGCCAAGAGCTTCTACGACGACAACGCTACAACTCACCAGGTAGCATATGTCATGAAAGACGCAAGCTCTATCAGCGACGACGATATCGAACTCTCTGAGGCTGATGTAAAAGCCCTTTGGGAATCTGAAAAGCAGATCTACAGCCTCAACGAGCCCTTGACCGAAATCAACTACATCTACGTGGCTATCGAGCCCTCGCGCGATGACCTCATGGCTGCTCAGCAGGCTGTTGAGAACGCTATCCACGGCCTTCGCACAACACCCGGTACCGACGCTGTAGCTTCAGACAACCGCTTCGTGGTAAGCACCGTAAAAGCTCCGATGTCGGGCATCAACAACGCTCGTCTGCGCGACTCTATCGCTGCTAACGAACCCGGTTATGCATTCCTCCTCAACCGCAACGGCAACAACTACACACTCGCTAAATACCTCGACTCTACAACAGGTATCGACTCAATCAACGTATCTGTGCTCCGTGCTGCCGAAGGTATCGACCTCAACGAACTCGCTACCCGCATCAACGGAGGCGCTACTTTCGCTTCGCTCAACAACGACAGCATCCAGAGCCAGGACAGCATCTGGACTTCGCTCGAAGGAATCGGCCTCGACGACAAGACCCGCGATGCTCTTGCTCAGGCAGTAGTTGGAAAAGCATTCGTGCTCAACGACACAATCCAGGGCCAGCCTGTAAGCGCTCTATATCGCGTCAACCGTCGTCACGCTCCTGTGAAATACTACGAAATCGCAACTATCGACTACACCGTAGACCCCTCGCAGCAGACTATCACCGACCTCAGCTCGGCTCTTCGCTCATACGTAAGCAACAACTCGTCGGCAGAAGAATTCACCAAAAACGCTACCGAAGCAGGTTACTCTGTTCTCTCTGACCAGGTAGGCGCTTCGTCTATTGGCATCGGCAACGCCCGCGACAGCCGCAAGTTTGTGAAATGGGCGCTCGAAAACAAAAAAGGCAAAGTTTCGCCAATGCTTCAGGACGACCGTCAGACATACCTCATTGCAATCGCTGTAATGGATAAGTACGACAACTACCTGCCTTGGACAAGCCCTGCTATCAATACTCAGCTCGCTGCCCGCGCTCGCAGCCTCAAAAAGACCGATAAACTCATGGCCGAATATGCCGGCAAGGCAAACGACCTGCAGGGATATGCAAGCGCTATGGGTGCCGACGTTCAGCACGGCAACGTGAACATCACAACTCCCCTGCTCCTCAACATCGGCATGGGCGAAAACGAACTTCAGGGTGCTATCGCCGCTGCCAAGAAGGGTGATTTCGCAGGTCCTGTCAAAGGCAGCCGATGCATCATGGTTTTCGAAGTTGAAAACGTTGATACAGAGAGCCGTCCGTTCAACGAAGCCGACTACGGTACTCGTTTCGCTCAGACATTCGGTCTCTCTCGCAACCAGTCGCCGATGCCTCTGCTCCTCGGCAAAGAGAAAATCGACAACCGCTCGCTCAACTTTATCCAGTCGGTAGGCGAATAATCCTCCGACAACCCAATCATACCGGCGGCCACGCATCAGCGCGGCCGCCGTTTTTATATAATCACCCCTTTGCCTACCCCCGGCCTTACGAAGTTGGCCGAGGTGCATCCTCTCCTCAAATAATTACACATTACGCATTACGCATTACACATTGCGCATTACACATTACACATTACACATTACGCATTACACATTACGCATTACACATTACACATTACACATTACGCATTACACATTACGCATTATACAATTTTTTGTGCAACCGAACGTTAAATGGTTATGAACCGATTGATTTTGCTCTCCCTTATCATATTTTCCACTGCTATTACCTTTGCCAAAGGTCCGGTGAAAATCTCGGGACTCGTAACCGACCAGAACAACGAGCCACTTGAGTTTGTCACCGTCAAGGTACAAGGCAAGCCCCTGGGTACAACTTCGGGCCTCGACGGTCGCTATACCCTTTCATGCCCCGAAACCGACACTCTCAGGATTGTCTTTTCGTGCATCGGTTTCGAGGAATCCAAGCGCAAGCTTATCGACCCCTCGGGCGAAGTCACCATGAATGTGAAAATGAGCTCGGCTACATACGCCCTTGGCGGAATCGAAGTAACAGATTATCAGAAGCAGACCTCGGGTATGCAGAAAATCGACCGCAACGACTATAAACTCGCACCCGATGTGTCGGGAGGCAGCGTGGAATCTTTGCTAACCACTATGGCGGGCGTAAACAGCACCAACGAAATGTCGAGCCAATATAGCGTTCGTGGCGGTTCTTACGACGAAAACAGCGTGTATATCAACGGAATCGAGGTATACCGTCCACAGCTCGTAACCTCCGGACAGCAAGAGGGCCTATCGATTGTCAACCCCGATATGGTAGGCGCTATAGGCTTCTCTACAGGCGGCTTCTCGGCTCAGTACGGCGACAAAATGAGCTCCGTTCTCGACATCACATACCGCGAACCCGAGGCCTTCGAAGGATCGGTGACAGCTTCGCTAATGGGCGCGTCGGTGGCTATCGGATCGAGTTCGAAACGATTCACCCAGCTCCACGGAATACGATACAAACAGAATAGCTCGCTGCTGTCTTCGCTCGACGAGAAAGGCGAATACGACCCGCGGTTCTTCGACTATCAGACAAGCATGACCTATAGTTTCTCGCCGAAATGGAAAGCCTCGTTCCTGGGCAACATCGCGATAAACAACTACAAGTTCATACCTCACAACCGCACCACAAAATTCGGCACTTCGACAGATGCAAAAGAATTTACAGTATATTTCGACGGTCAGGAAAAAGACAAGTTCGAAACATACTTCGGCGCTCTGTCGCTCGACTTCAAGCCCAACAAAGCCAATACATTCACATTTCAGGCATCAGGATTCCTTACCAACGAGCTTGTATCTTACGATATCTCGGGCGAATACTGGCTCGACCAGGCCGGAACAGGATCGTCCGAGGGTGATAACATTGGCGGAGAGTTAGGTGTGGGACGATACCACGAGCACGCCCGAAACCGATTCAAGGCAAGCGTATTTGCCCTCGGCATTAAAGGTGAAACCGGCATCAAGCGCCACAACCTCTCATACGGCCTGACATTCAAGCACGAAGCTATCTACGACCGTCAGCGCGAATGGGAGCTTCGCGACTCCGCAGGCTACTCGCTGCCTTTCGACCCCGACGCTCTTAAAGTAATCTACAACCTTTCGAGCAATCACGACCTCTCGAGCAACCGCGTGGAATTCTACGCCATGGATACCTACCGCCTGCAGACCTCGGCCGGATACCTCAACCTCAACGGCGGCTTAAGATTCTCGTACTGGGACTATAACAAGGAATTCCTCGTCAGCCCCCGCGTGAGCATTGGCTTCGTTCCCGACCGCAACCCGAGGCTGTCGATGCGCTTCTCTACCGGCCTATACTATCAGGCTCCGTTTTACAAGGAATTCCGAGAGCAGGTAGCCGACGCTGCCGGCAATATCTCCGTAAACCTCAATCCCGATATCAAGAGCCAGCGCTCATTCCAGCTAATCGCAGGAGCCGACTATACTTTCAGAGCTTTCGGACGCCCGTTTAAACTATCAGGCGAGGCCTACTACAAGCTCCTTGGCAACCTCATACCCTACGAAATCAACAACCTCAAGATAGTATACGCAGGTCAGAATCTCACTAAAGGTTTCACCACCGGCCTCGACCTAAAGCTCTTCGGCCAGTTCGTGCCCGGCACAGACTCTTGGGTAAGTTTCTCGCTGATGAAGACTCAGGAAGAACTCAACGGCGTAAAAGTGCCCCGTCCTACCGACCAGCGCTATTCCTTCGCCCTCTTCTTTACCGACTATTTCCCCAAGTTCCCCAAGCTGAAATTCAATCTTCGCGGCATATTCTCCGACGGCCTACCCATGACCGCGCCACGAGGCAGCCGCGACAAAGGTTACTTCAGGGCCCCGGCATACAAGCGTGTCGACATCGGCCTGGCATACGCCCTGCTCTCTCCGCTCGACGACGGGCAGAAACGTACCGGATTTTGGGGCAACTTCAAGAATATATGGCTCGGCGTAGATATATTCAACCTACTCGATATCAGCAATGTAAACAGCTATTATTGGGTAACCGACGTCAACCGCCTGCAATATGCCGTGCCCAACTATCTCACCCGCCGACAGTTCAACGTGCGCCTTTCGGTAGAATTCTGATGTCATTCCGGCGCTCTCTTTCCGCAATCCTTGCCATGGCCGCCGACCTTGTCGGCGTGCGTTCGTGCGCCGTCTGTGGCGAGGAGTTATTACCCGGAGAGAAAGGGCTGTGTATCAGATGTCTTAGCACCATGCCTCGCACTTCAAGACAGATGTCGGCGGTCCGATATGCCGATATTTTCGCAAACGCCGTCGCTCCGCAGGGGCTGACCGAGGCCTGGTTCGACTACGACCCCTCGGCAGCCTGGGCCAAGATGATATGGCAGGCAAAATACTACGATTCTCCACGCCTCGCAAACGAATTGGGATATGCCTTCGGCAAGGAACTGACACACATCTACGGCGCTGTTCCTGTCGACTTACTGCTGCCGGTACCTATGCATTGGCGAAAGCGCATGAGCCGTGGCTATAATCAGAGCGTGGAGATTGCCATAGGCATCAGCGAAGCCACAGGAATCGCCATAGGCGACAACCTCGTAGCCATTTCCCCTCACAAGACACAGACTCACAAGGGCAACGAGGCGCGAAAGGAAAACGTAAAAGGCATAATAGCCGTAGAGCACCCGGCCGAACTCGACGGCCTGCGCCTGGCAATTGTCGACGACATCATCACCACCGGCGCAACAATGGCCGAATGCGTGGCAGAGATATCTACAGGCGGAGCAAGGCCCGCGTCGATAGGTTTCATCACTCTCGGCGCCACAATAAGAAAAAGCTAAGGCAGCAGAACCTTAGCGCCGTGGAATGTGTTATTTTTTCACAAACATAATCTACGGAAAGTCATGAACGATTACACCTCACTTATCAATTCGGCACCCTTGGTAATGGTAGAATTCTATGCCACATGGTGCTCACACTGCATGCACATGATGCCTGTAGTAGCCCGGCTTCGCGAACTGATAGGCGACAATGCCCGGATATACCAACTCGATATCGACAAAAACGAAGAAACAGCCTCCGAGGCCGGTGTCGAAGCAACTCCTACATTTATAATCTATCGCGACGGCATTCCTGTATGGCGACATGCCGGAGAACTCGCCGGCAACATAATGCTGCAGAAACTCCAGGAATTCATGAACTAACGAAGTAAGATAAACAATCTTAGCTCCACAACACATCGCTATTAGAGAGTAAAACAAATGCAACTACCCGTCGCGGGCAATTGCATCCTAACCTATGATTCACTTATAAATTTGGGTTGTTTTGCTATTGCGTTGATTTATCGATAAAGTGTAATAAAAACTAATCTTTCTCTCTGTTTGCTTCGCAAAGATAATCCGAATTTCCTATATATCAAACATTTTCTAATTAGTTTTTAGAAACTTTAACAATTGCAAGATTTATTAATTTACATTTTTTCAAAAAATATTTATCTATCAGTTCGTGCTACGAATCCGAAGCCTTGCTCATGCGCTCGTCGGCAAATGATATGAAGGTCTCAAAAATATCAGCCAAGGCTATCGTGGCGTTTCTGAGCTGCGAGTCGAGCATCTCGGCACCCTTTGCCGTATTAGTCGACCGCCCTAACAGCGCGTCGCCGACACCGGCGATATCATCGAAGAGCTTCATCTGCAACTGCAGGAACTGATATGCGCCCGACGCGCCCGGATTTGTCATCACCTGCTGCGGCAGGTGGTCGCCTCGGCCTGTGATAGGTATCACACCGTCGGCCTGAGCCCAACGCTCAGTAATCTGATCCCAGGTCATATTATCGACCATTTGGTCGGCCGGGAAAAGCAACACTCCCTTTGCCGAAGTGGCCATTATCTTGTCGATGAGCACTATCAGGCGGTTGATAGAGCGCTGCTGGTCGATTACATCTTCTACAAACGAGTGCACCTCGCCGTCGGTAAGCGGATAAAACTTGATTGCAAACGGATGAGAACCATGCTTGTAAGGCGAATCATATTCGCTCAGCAGAGTACCGTCAGGGGCCATCCAACGACAATGCCAGCGCATGTCGACACTCAGTTTGTCGGGCGACTTTTTGTCTGCAACGGCGCAACTATCGAGAGTCCACACCTCTACCACGCGGCACATACCGGCCTCAGACGGACAGAAAAAATCTACATCCCCGCCGGGCTCGCCAATAGCCTCGGCTGCAAAAGACCCGCCGCTGTCGATCGATGCGAAAAGCTTGCGCAGACGCTCGGCCTTTGCCCTCGACCCGGCGGCAAAGCGCCGCGCCACTTCCGGGAAAGTCATATCGTGCAAAAGACCGACGAGCCTTATATCCCAGCCGCGAGGGTCGCGAAAACGGTTTACAAAAAACCGGCGCATATCCACATTGTCGACCCATACGCCGTCGACTCCGAAGCGCTTCTCGCGCACGATACGCTGCACCGCCGTACCCGAAATGAGGAATTCCTCGAGCAAACGGCTGTCGAGCTCTGCAAGGCAGTTGCGCACCGCGATTTCGCCCTTATAGGTGCCGTCTTCAATCGCCCGGGTACGGTAACGGCCAACTACCGTCTTGACGAGCTGACGAATGAGATTGTTGATCATCGGTCGCTTGCCGCTCTCGATAAGGGCGTCTTCCTCAGACACATAATTGCCGCGCCTACCCCGTACCGGATCACACCACTGGTCGCCATATGTATATCGCTTGTACCTGTTGCGGCGCACACGCATATCGCCTCCGGCGCTCCAGGCTCGGTATGCCTGCTTCAAAATCTCTTTTTCCATATCATATCGGGTCTTCGGGATTCAACAAAAATTTGAGGCCGCTTTCGTCGAGCACATAGGTATCTTCTCCAGGGTCTGTTATACCCCTTAGGCTTACAACTTTACCGCCGGGCCAGGCTAATATGTCGCCGTCGGGCGAAAATACGGCCACAGGGCTTAGTTCGGTAGCCGCACGGTAATCATTGTACTGCCACGATGTGATTGCATTGTACATGCTTAAAGGCTGTATCCGAACCGGGCGGTGCCATGTATCAAGCTCGATGTCGAAAACGCGACGACACGAATCAGGCAGTTTTACACGAATGCCGCCACAATGATTATTGCCGGTCTTGGCCGGTTCGATATTCTCAACGACAAGATAAGCCGGGTTCGCATGGTCGAGCATCTCGACATATCTTGCCCGAAGGTCGGCAAGAAGCATTTTATCTACATCAACACCGTCGGTGTATTCAATTGCGCAGTCTACTCGTAAAGGCTCGAGGCCGCCGGCGAGGCGGCGGCGCTCGAGCATCTGCGCCTTGTCAAGGCTTATTTTCATAATTTCAATCGCTTACGGTGGTGGTAGTCGCAGCTTTGCCAATTACCTTGAGGTGAGCCTGCGGATAGCGTAGTACGAGGCAAGAGGCTTCGGTTAGCACCACCGCATCGGTATTTCGCTGTCCCGACTTGCGCAGGTCGAGCTTCTCGGCCTGGAACGGCACATGGACGTACTTGGTCATGTAGTTCGGATCGACGATGAAGCCGTCGTTTTCGTGACCGCACTGGTCGAACACCTCGCTGTGGAGCACGTAGAGACTGCCAAAGTTCGACACGAACTCTTTGAACTCGATACCCCACTTCACGCGGGTCTCGCCCGAGCGTATTGTCTTGGAGTATTCGAGCTGGCTTAGAGCCTCCATAAGGGCGCTACCGGCGAGCAGAATCTTTCTCTTAGAGCCATTATTGCCGGTAAACGCGGCACGGCAAAGGCGCACAAGGTGACTTTCGGTGAGGCCTTCGACAGGCAGCTCGAAGCTGCGGTCGGTCTGCCCCCATATACCACCGGTGAAGTATACATGCTCGTTCTTGTCGGGATCGAATAGCTTGGCACGGCTGCCAAAGATAAAGTTCTTCTCCATGCCGAGGCGCATATCGATAATGGCGGCCTCTTCCTGGTCGGAGAAATTCCAGCCCACTTCTTTGTCGGCAATTTTGGCGAGAGTACTCTGCTCTACCTGCATTTTGAAAATTTGGCAATTATTTTTCGCCTTTCGTGGCAACGCCGAGAACTGTGGCGACTGAACGTCCAGCTCTGTCGCAGCACGACCCATTCGAATCAGTCGATAACCGACCGAAAGCGCAGGCATGTGAATTTTGGTTACGCCCATAGAGCTAACCACTTTGCCGTTGACCGGAGCAACTTCGACACCGCCGCCGTCGGGCTTGCCGATAACGTATAGTACCAGCGGCCCGGCCTCTTTGCCGTCGTCATCGAAGCCCTTCGCGTCGGGCACGAGCACGGTCTCGCTGATATCGAAGATATTGTCGGCACCGGTCTTGATTACATGCGTCCACACGTTTTCGGATCTCTGACGCCCCGCGCCACCGGCAGCGTCCTCGGTTACAGTGGTCTCGGTCTGTTTGGTATCGACCGAGTAGTATTCCACGGTCATAGCACCGGCACGGCGGCTCATGCCGCATCGGCTCAGCTGGTCGATAGGGGTAGACATAGGTCGGATTTTAACGATGCGCTCGTCGATGCTGTTGCGAAGCAATGATGGTGCGGCGTTGCTGATGTTGCCGGTGGTAAGAGGTGTGTTGGCGATGTGAACGCCGCCGGCGGTGCCGGGTACTTGATTGTTACTCATGATTTTTTACTTGATTAGAGATTAGTTTTGGTTATGTATATTGCCGATTGAAGCAATGTAGATTCATGCAATATCATCCCAGAAATCGGGTCGGATATCGGCGAGGAAAATGTGGCTTATCACCGGTATACCGGCATCCATTTCCTCACCTTTGTCGGGGTCTTGGTTTTGTTCGTTTTCTTCCATAAAATTTAGTTTTGTTTGACAATGCAAAATTACCACGGCCCCGGGCGCATGTTTCCGCCAATTTTCAATACCATTGATTTTTGTATTCCGCCGAAAATGGTTAATTTTACGGCATGAAACACATCCTCGCACTCATAGCGCTAACACTCGTCAGCCTGTCGTTATCGGCCCGCACGTCGGTCGACTGGCTTGAAACACGACATAATTTCGGAGCTTTCGACGAAGACTTAGGCCCTGTTTCGGCGGTATTTAAATTCGTCAACAACGGCGACGAAGCCGTATCTATCCTCGCCGCCCGTGCATCGTGCGGATGCACCGTGCCAAAATATTCGCGCGACCCGATAGCCCCAGGCGATACAGCCTACATATCAGTAACCTACGACCCGGCAGGACGCCCGGGACGATTTACCAAATATGTCGGTGTAGAGATTTCAGGCGACGTACCCAAGGTAAAGCTCTATGTGTCGGGCACGGTGGTAGGCAACCGGCGCAGTATCGAGGGGCGATTCCCGGTCAAAGTCGACAAGAAGATGTCGCTTGCTCGCGGAGCTGTGATGTTCGGCCCGATAAACAAAGGCAGCCTGCGCACCTACAATCTGCAGGGCTACAATCACTCAACCGACACCATATACCCCGAAATCGCCAATCTGCCCGGCTACATCAAGGTCGACGTCGTACCCAAGGCCGTGCCCGCCGGGAGCAAATGACCTTTATCCTCTACTTCAACACAGCCAAGACACCTCTCTATGGCCTCGTTGACAATACATTACAAGTAAAATCAGGAGCATCGGCAAGGGCCTTTGACCTTCCGGTGACAGCGCTCATCGAAGAAGACTTCACCAAAATGACGCCGAAACAACTCGATAAAGCAGCGATAGCCGAACTATCGGAAAGCAGCATCGATTTTGGTCGTATCAAAGGCCAAAAGACCCTTTCGGGCGAAGTTGAAATCACTAACAAAGGCAAATCGGAGCTAATAATCCGCCGAGTTTACTCCTCCGACCACGGGGTAAGCGTGAGTGTGAGCACGGACAAGCTCAAACCGGGCAAATCAGCGGTAATCAAGGTAACAGTAGACACCGGAGAAATCCCCGGCGACATCCTCAACGCCCGCGTGGCAGTGATCTGCAACGACCCCGCCAACCCTACACAGATTATCCGCCTGGTGGGCGAGTAACAGGCCGGCAAAAGCGTCCAGGTTAAGGCTAAAAACACCTCAGGCATTAAGTTTAATAAGCAATATTACCCATTTTTCGAAAATTCTTGCTAATTTAGCAAATCAAATCTTAAACCTTTAATAATTCTATGTTTGCAAATCACCCCAAAGGCCTTGTGCCGGCAGCATTGAGCAACATGGGCGAACGCTTCGGATACTATATCATGAATGCCGTCCTTGTGCTTTTCCTATGCTCCAAATTCGGCCTCAGCGGCGATGAGTCCGCTCTTATCTATTCGTTCTTTTATGCCGGAATCTACATCCTCAGCCTTGTGGGTGGTTATATAGCCGACAAAACCAACAATTTCAAGGGTACCATCATCGCCGGCCTTATCGTGATGACCGCAGGCTACGCAGTACTCGCAATACCAATCATGGCCGAATCGGGCAATACCGGCTGGCTTCTGACCATGACCTGCTGTGCACTTTTCCTTATCGCATTTGGCAACGGCCTCTTCAAGGGCAATCTGCAAGCAATTGTAGGCCAGCTATATGACAATCCCCGCTATAGTTCACAGCGCGACTCCGGCTTCCAGATTTTCTATGTATTCATCAACATCGGCGGCCTTATCGCACCCTTCGTAGCCCCGATGCTTCGCAGCTGGTGGCTCGATGCCAACGGCATGGTATACAATGCCGATTTCCCCGAAATGTGCCACCAGTTCCTCGGTGCTACAACATCGGCTATCGACATGAATATGGAAAACCTCTATGCCGTAGCCACATCTGCCGGTCTTCCCGCAGGCGCTGAGCTGTCGCAGTTCTGCACCAAATACCTCGAGGTATTCAACACCGGCATCCACTACTCGTTTATCGCCTCAGTGGCAGCTATGCTGATATCTCTGACCATATTCCTTGTTACCAAGAACCAGCTTCCTTCTCCCGCCGCACGCGAAAAAGCCCAGGCTCAGACCTATACCGCCGAAGAGCGCCGCGCCATGGCTAAGGAAATCAAGCAGCGCATGGTTGCCCTCTTTGCAGTGCTCGGTATAGTGATTTTCTTCTGGTTCTCGTTCCACCAGAACGGAACATCGCTGTCGCTCTTTGCCCGCGACTTCGTAGAAACCGACACCATCGCCCCTGAAATCTGGCAGGCAGTCAATCCGTTCTTCGTGATTGTACTTACCCCTCTTATCATGATGTTCTTCTCGGCCCTTTCACGCCGCGGCCGCGAAATCTCCACCCCAAGAAAATCGCAATCGGCATGGGTCTTGCAGGCCTTGCCTACCTCTTCCTGTGCCTCTACAGCCTCTACATGGGCTATCCTTCGGGCGACGTATTCCGTGCCGAAGCCGCTGATGTAAAAGCTGCCATGAAGGCCGGCCCGTGGGTACTGATCGCTCTCTACTTCTTCCTCACCGTAGCCGAGCTATTTATCTCGCCCTTAGGTCTTTCGTTCGTATCAAAAGTAGCGCCCAAGCATCTGCAGGGTCTCTGCCAGGGTCTCTGGCTCGGCGCAACCGCAGTCGGCAACCTCCTGCTATGGATCGGCCCGCTGATGTACAACAAATGGCCTATCTGGCAGGCATGGGGTGTATTCCTCGCCGTATGTCTTGTTTCGATGGTAGTAATGTTCGGTATGGTAAGCTGGCTCGAGCGCGTAACCACCGACGCACCCGCCCCTCAGCCCAAGGCTGACCCTATCAAATCAGACGAAAAAGACGTAATCTAATTTAAGAGCCAAAATATATGAGGTTTGAAGTCTTTTTTGTGCAGACTTCAAACCTCATACATATAAAAAGCGAAAATTTTGAAGCGATTCATACTCATATTACTCGGAGTTTTAGCGGCCTTTGCGACAGAGGCCCAGATACTCATTACAGGCGGCGGCGAGCCCATGCTCGAAGACAGCGTGAAGCAAGACTTCTCCAACCAGCCATATTTCGGTATATACAAAGACAATTACTTTATCTTCGGCCCTTCGGTAGGCCCTAAGGCTAACAGAACAAACACAAACGTAAAATTCCAGATATCAATAGCACAGCGCCTTACCAAAGGCACACTACCCTGGGGAACTTACCTCTACCTCTTCTATTCACAGAAGTGTTTCTGGAATATACTTGAGAATTCCATGCCGATGACCGACCTGAACTTCAATCCCGGTATCGGCATCACCAAGCCACTTTTTGTAAAGAACCGCTACATCGGCAAAATGACCTTCCTTGTAGAGCATGAAAGCAATGGCCGCGACAGCATACAGTCGAGATCATGGAACCGCGTAGCCCTCGCTGCCAATGTATTCGTAACCAAAAACCTAATGGTACACGCTAAAGTGTGGGTACCTATCGTCGACGGCGAAAACAACCGCGACATCGTAGACTACTGCGGCTGGAACCAATTCGGCATACAGGTGGTGAGCGACAACAAACGATTTACCGGCGGTATCTCAATTGTACCCCGCCACAGGATAGGCAGTTGCAATGTTGTAGTAGATTTCGCCGTGAGGCTGTTCAAGCGAGAAAACCAATACCTGTTTTTCCAGTTCTACAACGGCTATGGAGAGGGATTGCTTGATTACAATAAATTCCACTCGCAGTTGCGTGTAGGACTCTTGATCAGGCCCAAGCTATTCAGTGACTTCTAAATTGCGAAAGATGAGATATATACTATTGTTTGCGCTTGCCCTTGTGCTGACTTGTTGTACCGACAACGAGCAGTTTCGCGTCAATGGCGTAATCGAAGGCAACCCGACAATAAACCTTCGTGTGGCATATTATGCCGACGGAGCCTATCAGACACAGATTACAGCAGCCCGCGAGGGCAAATTCGAGTTCTACGGCTCGTCGAAGCAGCCGACCTTGGTCGAAGTACTCGACTACGACTACCGCCCGTTATTCAGGCTCTATGCCTCCAACGGCGAAACATTCGAAATCAATATCGACCGCAACAACCTCCTCGGCGCAACAATCTCGGGCAACGATGTATCCGAACGCTGGTCGGCGTTTCTTCGCGAGAACCAACAGGCCCTGAGCTCAACACCCGCCGCTGCCAACGAAGCAATAGCCCGCTACGTATCGTCGCATCCGTCCGACATCGTATCGACGCTGCTTATGGTAACGGCTTACAACGCCAAAAGCAACGCTGTAGCCGCCGATTCGATACTCGGACTCATTTCTCCCCAGGCAAGGCCGTCGATGCTCACAGAGAGCTTTAATTTCATGATACAGCGCCTTATTACCAACGAAACCGGCGACACAATACACCGGCTAAGATATGCCGACCGAAACGACAGCGTGAAAGTTTTCGACACCTCAGCCAAAGACTACAGCCTGATAGCGCTCAGCCGAAATGGCTCGCTGCGCGACGACTCTATAATACCGGTACTGTCGAAGCTGTTGAAATACAAGAATGTACAGACAATCGAGCTTGACCTCGAGCCCTATGCCAATAGCTTGCGCGGGCGCTCCGACACCTTGAAGTGGAAAATCGGCCGAATACCCGGAGGTCTTGCCGGAGACGGTATAGAGCAACTCGGCATACCGAGCGAGCCCTATTTCATCGTCACCGACAGCGCCGGCGCACAGTTGATGCGCACCCCCTCGCCCGGCAAGGCCTATAATTTCATAAAAAAAGCGCTTAAGGATTAAACATTTGCAAATAAGCCTGTGTTGTAATTTTGGAGCCTGTAGAGTGGTGATATGAGAGTATTACCCTTTACGAGCTCATAAAGCCTACAATCCCCTCCCCCCCCCACAGCATACAATGAAGAAGATATTGCTCTTAATACCACTCATGACCATGCTTCTTGCCGGATGCGGCAAGGCATCGAGACTTTTTCCTAAAGGCTATGATGCCGAGACCTGCGCTGCCCTGTCGACCAAAATCGAACGCCACGACAGCTTATCGCAAGAGGATTATTCGCATATGATAGCCCAGAACGAGGCTATACTGCAGTATCTTATCGACCGCACATCCGCAATCAGCGAGTTGCCCGATTCGTGCCGCTACCCGGCATGGCGCACCCTCACAGCCGAGCCGGAGTATCTGGAGCGATTCGGATATATGTTTACCCTCGGGTCGGCTCTGTATCAGGCAGATATCAACGGCAAACTCGACAAAGACAACGCCGAAGCCTACGAAGCCCTCGACGAATACAACAGCAAGTTAGCAGACTATACAGACAGATTTTAAGCAGCTGACAATGAGGCAATTTCTGCACTGCGACAACGGATACAAGGAATGCACCGAGTGGCAGGACGGCTGCTGGGTGAATATGGTGTGTCCGGATGATGCAGATATCCGCTTCCTTATCGACGAACTCGGTGTACCCGAGGCATTTATCGAAGACCTGAAGGATATCGACGAGCGACCGCGTGTAGATCTCGACGGCGAATGGGTATTGTCGATACTGCGCATACCGATGCCCGAGAAAGACGATACCATGCCCTATACAACCGTGCCGCTCGGGGTGATGACAAATGCCGACGTAATGGTGTCGCTGTGTTTTTTCGACACTCAACTGGTAGAGGATTTCATAGATTACTCGTGCCGTAAAAGCCTGTCGGTAAGCCGACAGACAGACTTTACACTGCATATGCTATTCAGCGCCACATACTGGTATCTGACCTACCTGAAACTAATGAACGAAAAGGTGACAGGAACAGTGCACTCGCTCGAGCAGAACATCGAAAACAGCGACCTGTTGAACCTGATGAGGCTCCAGAAATCGCTGGTGCTGTTCAATACCTCGCTCAAAGGCAACCAGGTGCTACTCGAACGCCTCTACAGAATCTACGATACGGATTTCGACACAGACCTGTACGAAGACCTTAAAATCGAGATGAAACAGGCCGACAACACTGTAACAATCTATTCCGACATACTCAAGAGCACCATGGATGCTTACGGCTCCATTATCTCGAACAATGTGAACCTGATAATGAAGCGTATGACCAGCATAACAATCATACTGATGGTACCTACGCTTATTGCAAGCTTCTATGGCATGAACGTCAAAGGCCCGGCCTTGGCCAATCTGCCGCTGTCGTTTTATATCATAACGTTTATAGCGGCGGTCTTCACAGTATTAGCATACCTGTGGCTCAGGCATATGCGATGGTTCTGAAGCCTTGCGCAAACGTGGCATTATACGCCTCATAGCAATCCACATCATCACATCAGTAGCTGCCCACGAAACCGGGTATATCATCAGTAGCTGCCCGAAAGTGCCGTCGGCAGGGAATAAACCTACCCATAAAAGGCGTAGAACACACGTGCCGAAAATGGTAATCAAAGCCGGAGTCATAGAATAGCCCACGCCTCGCATGGTAGCACCGGCGATTTCATAGTAGGTGGCTATAAACTGCCATGTAAGCACCACAAGCATACGCTCACATCCAAATGCGAGCACCTCGGCATTGTCGGTAAAGGGCAGCATGAAGATATCGCGGAAGTACGACAGACCGATATTCAGCACCGCAGAAGATACGAAGCACATAAGCAGGCTCAGGCGCAACACCCTGCGTATACGCTCGATATTGCCCGCGCCATAGTTCTGGCCGACAAAGGCTGTAGCTGTCTGCGTAAAAGCCGTCATCACGAAGTAGCAGTAAATCTCATACGTGAGGGCTCCGGCAGAACCGGCCGAGGCCGACGCTCCGAAACTATTGATAGCACTGAGTATGAATATATTTGATATCGAGAATACCGTGGTCTGCAAACCGGCAGGCAAACCAATGCGGCACACCTTGCTTATCTCTGCAATATTGAAGCGCATAGTCGACAAATCGAGGTGCACATCCGATTTTTCGCGAATCAGTATCACCGTGACAATAAGCGCATTAATAGCATTTGACAATACCGTGCCCCAAGCCACGCCACTTACACCCATATCCATGCCGACGACAAACAGGATGTTGAATCCAACATTTGCAAATCCGGAAATGACAAGGCTGTAGAAAGGCCTGCGGGTGTCGCCTATGCTACGCAGAATCGCCGACCCGAAGTTGTAGATAAGCATAAAAGGCATACCGAACGAGAATATGCGCAAGTAGTCAATGGCATCGTCGAGCACCTCGGCGGGCGTATCGAGAAAACGCAGCATAGAGTCGCAACACATCTGCGTAATCATCACCATAAGGAAACCACAAATAATAGAAAGCATCATAGACGCACCGGTGGCCGACGACACCCCCTTGCTGTTGCGCTGGCCCATATAGTTGGCAATGACCACATTGACACCGACAGCGAGGCCCATAAACATATTGATCATCAAACCGATCACCGGGCCGTTGCTGCCAACAGCGGCCAAGGCATGCGCACCGGCAAATCGGCCGGCGATCATAATGTCAACAGCGTTGAACGACTGTTGGAGTATACCGCTGGCAATAAGTGGGATAGCAAATGCAATCATAGGCCGCACCAACGGCCCCGACGTCATATTTATCTTATCTGTCATAGCATATATTAACGTCGGGCGACCTTGATTTATTGCATAAGCTCCGCCAAGTTCCTACCGCTCGGCATACTGCCTGACAGCAGGCGACTCAACGTCGACCCCCAAGTCGGCGGCGCGGGCAAGAATTGCGCGTGCGAGGCGAGGCTTAAGCTTCTCGGGACAGTAGCGGAAATAAGCCTCGGCAGCACGAACATGCGCTGCATCGGGCATAGGGTATTCCCTGCGCTCGGGTAAACCAAATATCGAATCGGGCAGTTCTTTTTTCTCTTCGTAACTTAATCGTTCATTCATAATTCATGACAATAATATTGTTCGCTTTTTAATAACAATTTTGAGTTTCGCATGGTTTTTGTTAACAATCATAACTCTTATTTAATTAATAATAAAGATATTGACACATGCTAAAATTGGTATTATTTTTGCATACACATTTCTGAAATTCTACAATCTGACACTAACTAATATGAACAAATTCATCATCACCTCAGCCGTATCGGCAATGATATTTGCCTCGTGCACCGCACAGGACAATTCGCGCATGATTTCGCAAGACGATTTCATCAAGGCTTCCGAACAGACAGTCAACGGCGTTGTTTCAGTGAAGAGCTATGCCACACCTCAGGTGCGCCAGCAGAATTACGGAAATCAGTATTCCGACCCCTTGTTGGAGTTCTTTTTCGGGCAGCCACAGAGGCGTCAGGCCCCGCAAGGGCGACAGAGACCACAGCAGCAACAGAGCGGTCTCGGGTCGGGCGTGATTATAAGCGAGGACGGCTACATTGTGACCAACAACCACGTAATCGCCAATGCCGAACGCCTGGAAGTAACACTCAACGACAACCGCAATTTCCCCGCCACGGTAATCGGCAGCGACCCCACTACCGACCTTGCCCTGATTAAAATAGAAGCACCCAACCTGCATGTAATACCTATGGGCAACAGCGAAGACCTGCGCCTGGGCGAATGGGTACTTGCGGTTGGCAATCCATTTGGATTCACTTCTACAGTGACATCGGGTATTGTGAGCGCCAAAGCTCGTAATATATCTACATCTACCGGCATGCCGTCGTCGGGGGGTATCGAATCGTATATCCAAACCGATGCGGCAGTAAACCAGGGCAACTCGGGGGGCGCTCTGGTCAACCTCAAGGGCGAACTTGTTGGCATCAATACTGCAATATATTCGTCGACAGGCACATATGCCGGATGCTCATTTGCAATACCGACATCTATCGTGCAAAAGGTTGTTGGCGATATACGCAGCTACGGTACTGTGCAGCGGGCCTACCTCGGTATTCAGTTCATAGAGCTTTCACCCGAACTGATAAGCGAAAAGGAACTTACCGGACCTACAGCAGGCATATATGTAAACAATGTAGAGGAGCGCTCGGCAGCTATGGCGGCCGGTCTTGCCCAAGGCGACATCATTACCGCTATCAACGGTAAGCCTACACGCTCGACAGCTGAATTGCAGGAGGTTATCACACACTTCAGCCCCGGCGACACGGTAAATATCGAGTATTACCGCGACGGTCGCGCATACAGCGTAGAGACTACTCTGCGCAACAACCGCGGCGGCGTTGCCCTTACAAAGGCTAACAACAGCGGAAACCTCGGCGCCAAAATGACAGCTATCGACGAGGCCACAGCCCGCCGACTGCAAATACGCAACGGTGTGGAACTGAGCGACATCGACAGCAATGGCCTTTTCGCTAAGGCTGGCATCCGCGACGGGTTTATTATCCTCGGTGTCAACGGGCAGCGAGTTGCCAAGCCCGAGCAAATCAGTTCTATGGCCAAATCGATAATACAGGCTCAAGGCGGCGACAAGGTGCTGTTTATAAGCGGTATATATCCAAGCGGCAAAGCAGCTTACTATGCCGTAGAGCTCGAAGAGTAATCATTAGCTCATATACACAAAAAAACAGGAATCCGGCGTGGTTCCTGTTTTTTTGTATATCCGGCTTGGTCTTACCTTGGCTGTGCGGCTAATAGGCGGATAAATGCCAGGCCGTAAGGCAGAACCAGATTATGACCGGCATCGGTGAGATGCGCGGTATCGCGTACGCCGCGGTTTTGGAAATATTTTGCACGGAATTCGTCGTCGTTTACGCGGATTCCTGCTGTATATGCCATGTCGAGAACCGGAATGCCATGGCGGCCACCGGCAGCCTTAAGCTCGCCAATCACCTCGGCAAACATCGGGCGATCTACAGCCCAGGGGGTTACGATACCTATACGGGCCTTGGGACAACGCTCTTTGATAGCCGTACAGAGATAGTCGAGGCTATCGGTAAATTGCTTCCACATAGCATCGTCTTTTATCTTGTCAGCGTCATTATGACCGGCAATAATGAGTATGTAGTCGGCATCGGGCGATATCTGGCGGTAGCGCACAGTCATCTGTTCGCCAAAGCCTTCTTTTGTGCGGTCGAAGGCGATGCAATTGCCGTTGCGACCAAGATTGTGGTACTCCATACCGAGTTTGGCAGCAGCCTTGGCATGCCAAGTTTCTTCCTGGGGACAGCGGTGATTGCGCACATAGCTATCACCAATCACCCACAGCGACTTACCGGTCAAAAGGCTATCGGAAACACACTGGGCATCGGCTCCGAAACCACATACAGCCACCATAAGGGCGAAAAAAAAGTTTACAATGAGTTTCATATTATGTAGTTTTTCATTCGATTCAGAGGCGCAAAGTTAACCAACTTGGCAAAAAAAACAAAATCCCGAGGGATGAAATACAATTCTGTTTTCTTAAGGGCTTCTCCCCCCCGACTCTCGTAGGGTCGCGGCATGCCGCAATGTCACTAAGTTAAGGGCAAACGCCACCCGGGCCTATCGTAGGGTCGCGGCATGCCGCAATGTCACTAAGTTAAGCATAAAAATCATTTTCTCAATCCACCCACTCGTAGGGTCGCGGCATGCCGCGACCGGGTGACAAAAACATTTGTAGTTGATTATCAGAGAGATAGTATCGCCTACCCGGTCGCGGCATGCCGCAATGTCACTAAGTTAAGGTCAAAGTCCTCTTTTATAATTGGTCAGGGTGATGTATTTGCCGGAACTCTTAATCTTCTTTTTCTTTCTTGGATAGCTTCTGCCGGGCCTTATCAGTGAGTGCATCCTTAAAAACATTTTAACACTAAATGTTAACTCTCTGTCGAGGATTCTCTCCGAGCGGAACATCGCCATAATCAGCAGGCAGGTGAAAAACCAGGTGCTGTTCATGTTGACCTGGACCTTGTATTTGCCGGTATGGGATTGTAGTTTCTTATTGCAGAACAGCCTGATTACGGACTCGATGTTGTAGAGGATGAGCGCGGCGAAGAAGTCCTGCCGGATGCATATTTCGCGTGTCCCGCTGAATATCTCGATCTGCAGCTCGTTCTTGGCCGTGCCGATCTCGGTTTCCGAGTTCCAACGCATCCTGTAGGCATTCCTGATAACCTCGTCGGGGTACTGGCCGGCATCGAGATTTGTTATATACACCGTCGGCACTTCTTCATCCTCAAGCGGCGGGCGTTTCACAAGGCGTACCTCAAGGGGGTCGGGGTCGGGATAATCGATATCACGACGGTTGGGCGAGAGCTTTAAAGTCACGGTTTCCGAGGATTTGTCCGAGTCCATAAAGGCGGCAACCTGCGGGTTGGAGTCGCGGCGGGCGCGTATTATGAACCCGCCGGTATTCTTTGCAAACCAGTTCATCAGGTAAAGCGACGGATAGCCCCTATCCATCACAAACACAGTGAATAGCAAAGGGTAAGGGAATGTGTCGGATGTCAGCGACTCAAGGGCGGCCTTTCGTTCTTCTGTCTTGTTGGGGTACATATCCGCCATTACGATAGTCCTGTTGACCAGGTCCGTGACAAAGAGGCCTCTTGCAAGGTTGTAGCCTTTGTCATCGCGCTGCCGGTACTTTTTATACAGCTCTTCGGTATAAGGCAGCGACAGCCTTGTGCCGTCAATACCGCAAAGGTACTTGCCGCACTTCCATTGCTGCACCGTGCCGGTTTCGTAGAGATGCTGGTTCAGCCACAGATTCAAATCCTTGAACAACTCGTCAGAAATCAATGCCCTGCGCTCTATATAAGCCTCGGGAGTTGTCTGAGGCAGGTTCTCCGTTTCAAGAAACTGGGCCACCTCCACCGACAGAGTCCTTTTGAAGCAGCACATTACCGCGTGAACCACATTGGCAAAGGTCCACACCCTGGTACGGGTGAAAAGTGTGGCACGCTTGCGCTCGTCATCGCATACCAAATAAGGAGCCCTCTTGGCTGCGTCCTGGCAAATATCAACAATATGGGCTCTGAAAGCGTTAAAAATATTACTAATCTCTTTTTTCATATTTGTTAAAATTTTTAGCCTTATAGGCTTGTTATTCATTTGTATAACAATTATGACAAAAAGATGGATAGCCGTCCCGACACCAGAGGGTGCAGGACGGCTATTTTCTTAACTTAGTGACATTGCGGCATGCCGCAATGTCACTAAGTTAAGGGCAAACGCCACCCGGGCCTCTCGTAGGGTCGCGGCATGCCGCGACCGGGTAGGCGATACTATCTCTTTGATAATCAACTGCAAATGTTTTTGTCACCCGGTCGCGGCATGCCGCGACCCTACGAGAGGGTGTATTGAAAAAAAAGATTTTTATGCTTAACTTAGTGACATTGCGGCATGCCGCGACCCTACGAGAGGCCTGGGTGGCGTTTGCCCTTAACTTAGTGACATTGCGGCATGCCGCGACCGGGTAGGCGATACTATCTCTTTGATAATCAACTACAAATGTTTTTGTCACCCGGTCGCGGCATGCCGCGACCCTACGAGCGGGTGGTTAGATAGAGTATTGACTATCTGTAAGTTAACATCGTCAAACTGAGGCTTGTCTCGGAGAGCCAAGCTCCTATCGTTGCATCCATTTTTGCATAATAAACCCTTAAATAAACATTGGGTCAAACCGAAATATAGGTGCGTAAGAAAATATGCTCGAAGAGCTTTACTTTGCAGTAACCACAGCCTTACGAAGTTGGCTGGGGAAGATATCCCTCCTCATACGAAAAGTATCGAAGATACTTACTGATTCTGTCAACGCTACAGAAAAATCACAGAGAGTTGCGAAACGAAAAAAGAAAAAGCGCCCCCGTTATCTCAAGATTCGCCTTGAGAGGACTCGAGAAGCATAGAAACTTCAGCCTTTAACATTGGGATATGATTTATCACAATCTCCCATAAAAAGTCGGGCTTTATCGAATCGTATTCTTTTATGACGTAATTGCCTGCTTCTGCAATCTTTCTGGCGGACATAATTTTGACATCAGGCTGAATCTTCAAAGTACGATTTATAGCCTCACCTAAAATTTCGAAATTGCGTTCAACAAATCTTCGAAAAATCACATCTTTTTCAAAAATATCATATTGTCGTCCAAATCGATTTACGCCCATTTCTATTTCAGAAATAGCTTGGAGCATATCTTCAAGATGCATCTGTATCGATTTAGCCATATACCAATTGCTTAGTATTATCGAGTTCTTCTCGGAAGTATTTGTTTTTCACCGCCGTTTCATCCACAAGGTCTACCTTGCGGCCCAGGAGGGCTTGCAGTTCATCTATAAAATCAAAGAAAGTGATGAATAAATCCTGAATTTGGTCGTAGTGAAAAATCACCGAAAAATCTACATCGCTGTCGTCGTTGAAGCGGGGGGTGAGGATTGAACCGAAGACCCATAACTTGGCCACCTTGTACTTCTTGCACAAGGCGACAATCTTGTCCATATTCATCTCTATCAGCTTCATACACCGCAAATATAATCATTTATAATGATATAAATCGAGTAGGTCGGGAAACGAAAGTTTTCTGGCCTACTTTCGTTTCCTTTCCTCTCACACCACCGTACGTGCCGTTCGGCATACGGCGGTTTAATTTGTTTTCAAAGAGTGTCTAATCATATAATAGTCAAGGCAACTGACTAAGCCCCTGCGTGTCAGTATCTCTTTGGAGATTGCACGCGCCACACAGGTTCTTCTTACCACCCATTCGTAGCGGTCGCCACAATATGATGTAAGTTTGGCTAAATCGTTGTTTATCCCGAGCTTGCGAAGCCCCCATGCGCGTTTGCGTGGAGTTTTCCACTGCTTCCATATCACTTTACGCAACATTGTGCGCAGATGTTCGTCTATCTTTTCCATCTTGCCTTTCATGGCTCCGATAGCAAAATAGTTTATCCAGCCGCGTGTCACGGAGTTGAGCATGGCGATACGGTCGGTCATGGATATGCTCCACGAACGTTTGCACAACTTTTTGAGCTTGCGTTGGAACTTCTCAACCGAAGTTTCGTGGGGTCGTGCCGTCCATTGCTCTGTCTGCGGTGACTTGTAGAAGCCAAAACCGAGGTATTTGAGTTTATTCGGTCGGCAGACATGTGTCTTGGTGGCATTGACCTTTAAGCCGAGTTTGTGCTCTATCCATTTGGTTATGGTGTGCATCACTCGGTTGGCGCTCGCGCTGCTGCCTACTGCGATAACGCAGTCATCGGCATAGCGCACGTAGCGCAGTCCTCTGTTGACAAGCTCCTTATCAAGCTCGTTGAGCATCACGTTGCTCAGCAAGGGCGAGAGATTGCCACCCTGCGGTGTGCCGAGTTCCGTAGCTTCATACATTCCATTTTCCATAACGCCCGATTTGAGATACTTGCGTATCAGACTTTCGGTGTCGGGGTCGTGGATTACGCGACCTACGTAACTCATCAGCTTGTCTTGCGGCACATTGTCGAAGAACTTCTCCAAATCGATGTCCACTATCCACTCGTAGCCCTCGTTGAGGTATTCCATGAGTTTAAGCACGGCCTGCTCACAGCTTCTGCCGGGACGGAAGCCGTAGCTGTTTTCCTGGAACTCCGCTTCAAAGACAGGCGTTAGGATTTGGACGATGGATTGTTGGAGTGTTCGGTCAACTACCGTTGGGATACCAAGCTTGCGCACGCCTCCGTTGGGTTTGGGTATCTCTACCCTCCTGACAGGCGCGGGCATATAGCTTCGCTCGAGGATTGACTGTTTGATACTCATCCAGTTGGCGTTCATGTAGTCGCGCAGGTCTTCGACTTTCATGCCGTCTATGCCTGCCGCGCCATTGTTGGATATGACCCTTTCAAGGGCTGCCCGAACGTTGTTCTTGTCGAGTATCTGTTCGATTAGTTTCATCTTCCGTCTTTCTTAATTTCCGCTTCCGACAGATAGTGCGTATCTCCTTGTGTGGGTATCGGCTCATTGACGTTTCGCTTCCACCTACTCGTCGGCTATTCTATCGGAACATACATTCTTGATTAACGTTACAAATTATTCGGCCCTTCACCTTGACCGTCTCGCGGTCGGCTACTTCGGCCTCTGCTGACTCCTCGGCATTCGTTGTTACTATCCTTGCGGACTGCCGAGGCCTCGCGGGATAAGCCATACATCTTTCCTCGTTTACCCGCCTAATTTACGCATCAAGGTTACGGTTGCCTTTGGGAACTTCACTGCCTTTGGCCAGCTTGTCCGCTTGATACGCCTTGGTATTAGGTTTCTGTCCGTCAGGCCACGAGTTCGCTATTGCTTCTTCTCGCCCAAGCGTCACCACTTGAACCTTGCAAGTCGCTATGGGGTTCGTCGACAACTACGCCCCGTGTGGACTCTCACCATAGATGTATGACATGCCCGCCATACCAAAAAAGCGAACCGATATTATCGATTCGCCTAACGAGTGGAGCACAGCGGACTCGAACCGCTCACCTCGACACTGCCAGTGTCGCGCTCTAGCCAGATGAGCTAGTGCCCCGTTTGTAGTGCAAAGTTATAGCCTTTGGTTGACTTGTCAAAATAATTCTTTCCTTTTTAAGACTTGTTAACTATTTAGGCCGAAAACCTTTGCACTAAGTAATCAGTCGCCCATGGTTCGCAACAGCTCGTCGTTGTCGAGGGTGCGCTCCATGCGGTCGCGGATAAATTCCATAGCCTCGATAGAGTTGCGGTCGCTGAGATAGCGGCGGAGAATCCACATGCGGTTGAGAGTTTCGCTACGCAGCAACAGGTCGTCGCGACGTGTGCTCGATGCCATAATATCCACGGCAGGGAAGATGCGTTTGTTCGACAATTTGCGGTCGAGCTGCAGCTCCATATTGCCTGTACCCTTGAATTCTTCGAAGATAACCTCGTCCATTTTCGAGCTTGTCTCGGTGAGGGCTGTGGCTATAATTGTAAGCGAGCCACCGCCTTCGATATTACGAGCAGCGCCGAAGAATCGTTTGGGTTTCTGCAATGCGTTGGCATCGACACCACCCGAAAGAATCTTGCCCGAAGCCGGGGCGCAGGTATTGTAGGCACGAGCCAGACGTGTAATTGAGTCGAGGAGTATCACAACGTCGTGGCCACACTCTACCATACGTTTGGCTTTTTCGAGCACTATGCCGGCGATTTTGACATGTCGGTCGGCGGGCTCGTCGAAGGTCGATGCAATAACCTCGGCATTGACGCTGCGCTGCATATCGGTCACCTCTTCGGGGCGTTCGTCGATAAGCAGAATCATGATGTATGTTTCGGGGTGATTCTCGGCAATAGCATTGGCGATATCTTTGAGCAGCAATGTCTTACCGGTCTTAGGCGGTGCCACGATAAGGCCGCGCTGGCCTTTGCCTATCGGTGCGAACATATCGACTACGCGGGTCGACATTGTGCACGAACGACCCGAGGTAAGGTCGAATTTCTCGTCGGGGAAAAGGGGAGTAAGATGCTCGAAAGCAACACGGTCGCGGATAAATTCGAGGCTGCGGCCATTGACACGCAATACGTTGGTGAGGGGGAAGTATTTCTCGCCTTCGCGGGGAGCACGGATAGTAGCCTCTACCACATCGCCCTGGCGCAGGCCGAAGGCCTTGATCTGGGGCATGGTCACGTATACATCGTCGGGCGAGGCAAGATAGTTGAAGTCGGCAGAGCGCAGGAATCCAAACCCTTCGGGAACTATTTCGAGAACGCCTGTAGCCTCGAGTATGCCGTCGAAGTCATACCTTGGCTGCTGCTGTTGCTGGCGGCGCTCCATGCGCTCTTGCTGGCGCTGGCGTTTGCTCTTTTTGCCGTTCTGCTGCTGTCCCTGCTGGTTGGGTTCGCCAAGGGTGATAGGGTTGTTGTTATTATTGTTGTTATTCTGCTCCTGACGATCGCGCTGGTTGCGAGGAACGAATTTACGACCTTCCGAACGAGGGAAAAACTCGCTCAATGCAGAATTGTTTCCGGGGGCAAATCGAGAGCGTTGAGGTTCTACAGCCTCCTCGGGAGCAGATTCTACAACTTCGGCGGGAGCATCTTCGCCTGATGTAGATTCTTCAGCCTCAGGCTCTTTTTCAGTGCTTGTCGGTATTTGGTCTGGAGTATGCTCAGGCTCGGGAGTATTGGCAAACGCAGGCTCATCGGCAGAGGCATCGCCTTGTACGGCTGCATCTTCTACGATATCGGCCAGCTCGGGCTGCTCGTCAGCAGGCTTTACCTTTTTGGGACGTCCACGGCGTTTACGCTCCGCAAACGGAGCTTCGGCCTGGACTTCGGCTTCAACAGGTTCTTCTACCGGAGTTTCAGCCGGTTTATCTTCTTTCTTCTTACGACCCCGTTTTTTGGGTGTCTTATCAGCATCGGCCTGAGCTTTTTTCGAAGCACGTGTTGCCGCTCCTTCTTCGGCCTGACGGTCGATAATGCGGTAGACTAACTCGTCTTTCTTGCTAAGGTCGATTTTTTTGAGTCCCAGGTTTTCAGCCAACGCCTTGAGGTCGGCGTCCGGCATTTCTTCTAATTGGGTTTTATTGTACATTGTATCTATATAAAGCCACCGAAAACGTGAAGCGGGGCTAATGAAAACGTGTATAGTATTTTATGGGGGGGAGGTGAGCTATAAAATGCACCGCACAATGGAAACCGCACAATATCGCAGCGGCGGTTATGATTTCGATGCAAAAAAAGCTGGATTGTCGCTGACGCACCGGCCACAGTACGCTTTGACACTGCAAAGTTACTATTTTTTATTGTATAAACAAAAAAATAATGACCAGGTTCATTTTATTGGCAAAATATCGGGAAAGTGAATACCAAACCTGAATAAATAATTTATTTTATGGTCGTATGCACTATTTATAATTTTAATTGTTGTATATTTGTAGTTCATTTAAAAATCAAAACTAACATATGACATTTGAGGAATTAGGCGTACGCGAAGATTTGCTACGCGGAATAACGGATATGGGCTTCGAGACACCAATGCCCGTACAGGAAAAAGTGATACCGGTGTTGCTCAACGGTGATCGCGATTTGGTGGCTCTCGCACAGACCGGCACAGGCAAGACGGCGGCCTTCGGCCTGCCGGTTCTTCAGCGCGTCGATCCTCTAAGGCACGTACCTCAGGCCCTGATACTTGCCCCCACTCGCGAATTGTGCCTCCAGATAGCGGGCGACTTGGCGGATTTCTCCAAATATATGGACGATGTGACCGTGCTGCCTGTATACGGCGGCAGCAGTATCGAAAGCCAGATTCGCGCACTCAAGCAGGGAGTGCAGATTATCGTAGCTACCCCCGGTCGACTTATCGACCTTATCAACCGCGGCGTTGTAAAACTCGCCGACGTGCACACAGTGGTACTCGACGAGGCCGACGAGATGCTCAACATGGGCTTCGTTGATTCTATCAACGACATCCTGACCCATGTACCCGACGACCGCAAAATGCTCCTTTTCTCGGCAACAATGCCGGCAGAGGTGGCTAAAATCGCAAAAAGGTTCATGCACGAGCCGGAAGAAATTGTGATAGGCACCCGCAACGAGGGCGCAAAGAATGTGCGTCATGTATACTACATGGTAAATGCCAAGGATAAATACCTGGCACTGAAGCGTATCGCCGACAATAACCCCAGCATCTACGCTATCATATTCTGCCGCACACGCCGCGACACCCAGGAAATTGCCGACAAGCTTATCAGCGACGGTTACAACGCCGACGCTCTGCACGGCGACCTGAGCCAGCAGCAGCGCGATATTGTGATGAGGAAATTCCGCGACCGCGTAATCACTCTCTTGGTAGCTACCGACGTTGCCGCGCGAGGCCTCGATGTCGACGACCTCACCCACGTAATCAACTACGGTCTGCCCGACGATACGGCTGTATACACCCACCGCTCGGGCCGCACAGGCCGTGCCGGAAAGACAGGTGTGTCGATTGCAATTATACACTCGCGCGAAAAAGGCAAACTACGCGAAATAGAGCGCATTATAGGCAAGAAGTTCGAACGCAAGGAAGTGCCGACACCCCAGCACATCATCGAAAAGCAGCTCTACAACCTCGCCGACCGCCTCGAACGCGTAGAGGTAAACGAAGACGAAATCACGAAATACCTGCCCGGCGTACTCAAAAAAACTATCGTGGCTATCGACCGAGGACCTGCTCAAGCGCGTGTTGTCGCTCGAATTCAACCGCCTGCTCACATACTACCAGGACGCGCCAAACATCGATATAATCGACGAAAAGCCGACCAAAGAACGCAAAGAGAAAGACAAGGACCGAGCTCCACGAAGCGACAAAGACAAGGACCGCCGCACAGCCGAGCGAGGAATGGCCCGTATATATGTCAATGTGGGTAAGGCCGACGGATTCTTCGCCGGAAACCTTATCGATTTGCTCAATAAAAACATCACCGGCCACCGCGTAGATGTCGGCCGTATCGACCTGCTGCCGTCTTACTCGCTATTCGATGTCCGCAAGGGCGATGCAAACAAGGTGGTAGCGGCTCTCAAAGGCCTCGATTTCTTCGGCAAACGCCTCTATAGCGAAATCGCCGACCCCGAGCGCGACTATGCTCGTTCGTCGGGACGCAAGGATAAATCAGGCAAAGAAAAATCGGCCAAAGAGAACGGTTTTAAACCACGCAGGGGCAAGAAAAAGTAAGCCGTCTGCCCTGAGGTAAAATCTAAAACGATAAAATGATTATGAAAATAGCCGGTCTGATATTAGCGCTTCTCACCGCCTTGCCAATCACAGCCCGCACAGCAGCGGATTTCTTTGCCAAGGCACCCCTCGAGGCTGTACCCGTGCTCACTCCGAACGCACGCCTCGATATGCTCGACTATTTCCATAGCGGCGTGGAAACCGCTACAGCCAACACCCTCGGTGGTAAATCGCGCATAATCGCCGAAGAACCGATGAAACTCAGAGCCGAAATTTCGAAATCGTCGGAACTGCAAGTCGCTGTATTGCCCAACAAGGGCGATACAATCGTGGCCTTCATCGAAACTGTTGCCTCGCCGGTAAAGGACAGTTACGTCACCTTTTACCGCGCTTCAGACTGGAAACGGCTCCCCGACCCGAAACTCCCCGACCTCAACAGCTTCATCCCCGCCAAAAACCGCGCGGCAACCGGCACTACCGAGATGCCGGCTATATTCTTCATCACTATCGACTACGATCCCACCCAAGAGCTATTTTTAATCTACAACACCAGTTTCGACAACCTGCCGAAGGGCGAACACCCCGAGGCTGCCAAGCTGACCGATTCCTTGCAGGCATACCGCTACAACGGCAGCAAACTGGTGAGGGTAAAGGATTTCAAAGAAACAATAGAGATACCCGGTAGCAATGTCGAATGAGCCTATATCGCTGCTCGAACTCAACCGCCGCATAACCGGGGCTATCAATGCCGCCGACGGCCTCAACGGCGTGTGGGTGGTGGGCGAGACTTCCGACCTGCGCGTAAGCGGTGGCCACTGCTACATGGAACTCATTCAGAAGAATGAGTCCGGCGTGCCTGTAGCCAAGGCCCGTGCCGTGGCATGGGCCTCGACATATGCCGTGCTTGCCGCCCGATTCGAGGCTGCTACCGGCGAACGACTACGCTCCGACCTCAAGATTATGGTCAGAGTAAATGTCAATTTCCATGCGGTATACGGTTTCAGCCTTATCATCAACGATATCGACCCCGACTATACCGTGGGCGACCTCGCAAGGCGGAGAAATGAGATAATAGCGCAGCTACGGCGCGACGGCGTCTACAACCTCAACCGCGACTTGGCATGGGCCGACGTGCCATACCGAGTGGCTGTGATATCGGCCCGCGGAGCTGCCGGATACGGCGACTTTGTAAAGCATCTGCACCTCAATCCCCTCAACCTACGCTTCAATACCACCCTCTACGAGGCAGCCCTGCAGGGCGAACGCACTGCACCGAGTGTAGTTGCAGCTCTCGAGGCAATAATGGAGCGTATCGACGACTACGACTGCGTGGTAATCATCCGCGGCGGTGGTGCAGTGGCCGACCTGGCATGGTTCGACAATTACGAACTCGCCTTAAATGTTGCATCATTCCCCTTGCCGGTCGTAGTAGGCATAGGCCACGAACGCGATATCACCGTGCTCAACTATGTGGCCAACACACGCGTCAAAACCCCTACAGCAGCTGCCGAGCTCCTCATCGGCAAGGTGAGCGAGGCATATTATGCCATAGCCAATATAGGCCGTGATATCCTCGATACCGTGCGCGGCAACATCAGCTCGCAACGGCAGCAACTTGCCTACTACAGCGGCCTACTGCCGGCACTCGCCCTCAATGTGATAGAGCGCCACCGCCAGCGAACCGGCCCTCAGGCATCGCAGATGATAGCCACGGCAGCAACAAACATACTGCAGCATTCGCGCCAACGTCTCAACGCCCTTGGCGACCTTCTCGACGCCCTCTCGCCCGAAGCCACACTGCGTCGCGGCTACAGCATAACGCGCATCAACGGCCACGCCATAACCGACAGCTCCACAATAAAACCCGGCGACACTATCGAAACAATCCTCGCCCACGGCGAAGCCCTTATTTCACAGGTAAAATGACAAATCTAACCACAGCGCAGGTTGATGATGTTTAGTTAAGGCCGCGATAGGAGAGACTGCGCCAAAACCTTTATTTTGAACTGCACCCCAAAAGTTTTTTGTCTAACTTTTGGGGTGCAGTTCATTTTGATACAGCCTCGTATAACCTATGGCTCATTATCTTGTAATCGATATACCTTTTTCCTTACTTTCGAGAACTCTGTCGAGTTTGATCTTACGATCGGAGTTTTTGCGGAATGTATAGCGCAATATAAACCATGCATTAAGACTCAGGTCCTTGCGGTGCGATTTCAATACCTCGCGGAAGGAGTCCGACTCGGTATATGATGTGGCATGGTGCGAACCGGCAAAGTTCTGCAGGCACACGCCTATGTAGAAGTCGGGAGTGAAATTATAATTGACCTGGGCCTCGGCATTGGACGGGCTGTGATAGCGATACCAGCTTATGGAACTGTTAATACTCTGATTCTGATAACCGAAGCTGAGGGCAAAATAGAATTTCTTGTACGTATAATTTGAATATAGATTTACCATGAAGGCACGGTGCCTGTCCTGGCCCGGGAAGTAGTTCGAATAGGATATGCCTTGCAGCATTATTCGTCCGTTTTTCAAACTATAGTTGACCGATAGCGACGCAAAGGTTTGCTGAAAATGTCCGAGATTGGCATAGGTAGATACAAACACACCCTCATCGTTGGTATAACCGGCAGGCGAAAACATCTTATCGATACGCTTGTAATAGACCATAGGTGTTATATACCAGTTACCGGAATAGAATGTGTAGGTCAGCGGTATATAGTGCATGTGTTGAGGGCCGAGGTTTGGATTACCTACTGTTTCGACGGCCTGATCTGTTGAAGTATTGTAGGGTATAAGCTGGTTTATTCCCGGAGCATCGTTGGTATACTGATAGGAAAAATTGAGCGAGTTGTGACTATCGATTGCCCAATTGATACCGGTGGCTACACGCGGGAAAACGAAACTGCGCGAGAAGTCGTCGGCCCCGAGCCACAAGCCTTGCACGCCGCACGAGGCATTGAACCATACCTTGCCGAAAAATTTATTTACCCATCCGGCATAGGCATATGCACCGGTCTGATTGTGGCGGAACATAGAGTAAGGCTGCAGGGCATGAACTATCTTATCGCGGTTAAAGTCGACACTTGCTCCGACACTGAAACTGCTCGTCGGCCGGTATTCATTGACATAGTCGAGACTGAAACCACCGGAATGACGCTTGTTGCGAAACAAATGCTCGTTGACAATCGGCTCTGGAGTACCCAAATAGAAGTCGGAGCGGTAATCGCTGACTCGGCTATTATTGAAGTTGTAGGCAAGCCTCGACTCGATTTGACTCTTGGTATCGAATATGTGCTTGTAGTAAGCACTGCCTGTCACTATCAGGCTATTCTCCCTGTTAGCCGTTTCGTATGTGTAGGGCTGAGCATCTCGACCGACGACATCGATAGTACCCTTGCCGTCTAAATCAGAATCATCTTTCTTCTTTATGGCAAAACTGTGTATGGCAAAATAGTCGTCTTTGGTCGGGTTACCCTTGAATAGCAGATCGCCCTCGATAGATTTGCCTCCGTAACGACCAAAATCTTCGTACTGCTGGCTATAGCCGGTATTCGACCTGTCTACAGATGTCTCCACGTCGAGTTTGTGCCTATAATTACCTGATAATCTGCCATAAAGACTATATTTAGGGTTGCCGATTTCAAAGTAACCGACGCCAAATCCCCTGGCAATTGGCACCTCGTGGCGCGTGGCAAGTTCGAACCATGTGTAAGTACGCTCTTTGCGCTTGAGTTTGATGTTGATAATGGCTTTTACGCCTTCCTTCATATATCGGGCCGAGGGGCTTGTGATAACTTCGACCGACTCTATTTCTTCGGGCAATAAGGGCGCGATGCCCGAGTTGATGCGGTTGCCGTCAATAAGTATGAGCGGCGATTCACCCGAAATCAATGATACTGACCCGGTTGTAATATTGGATATCAGCAGCGGTATCTCCTGTAGAGCCTTGAATGGGTTGCGCTCCTTTTTTGCGTTGGGCGAGAGGTAGAATAACAAACCTCCCGAGGTGACATTGAGTGTCTTGCTCCTGTCGCCTTCTACCACAAGTTCGTTGAGCTGAGTCACCTTGCGCGGCTTCATGTAGAGCATCAGTGGCGACACTCCGTCTTTAACGTCGATAGGAGCGGAATAATCTTCATAGCCAAGGGCGTCGGCCTCTAATATATACTTGCCGTCGGTCACATTCCTGATAAAGAAACCGCCGTCGACCTCGGCCACAACGGTATGCACGATTGAATCGCCTTGCAACAACGAGATGTTGCAGTTGCCGAGTCCGACCGAGTCGGGCAAGGAAACAACCGCACCGAAAACATTGGTCTGCGCTCCGGCACAAAGTGTGATGAAAAGGAAAATAAGAGATACTATACTACGCATAGGATACTTATGGTTTTTGATACGACAATTCCCTGAGCAACAGGTTATATTTAAACAAATACATTAAATACTCTGCCTCTGTAAGGTTAAACGCATCAAAGGTACAAATTTTTTCTTGATTATGAGCAATAATTTGTCGATTACATGGCCCCAGGCAAGAAGGAAACCATTTGCAATCCTTACAATATTGCGGTTGCATATCTGCAAACCAATCGCTTATCTTTTCTTTATTCGACTGTTTGTATATCGTCGTTGTAAACAACTTCTAAAGGCAGATGTAAAGGTGCGCGTTGTGGTTTCTTCGACGAATCATCACCCTTTTGAGTTACAATTATGGGCTGATTATCCGCAAGTACATATTGAGATGCGGCTAAGCTAAAAAGAATAATTAGCGAAGTAACGATTTTTTTCATTTCTCGGGTAGTTAGTTTTGATGCAAAATTAGGGCTCAAAACTTTCATCTCAAAATATAAACTTTCATATTTTGCAAATTTTGAAATTTACAAAACACTGTATATCAATAATATAAGAATTTGAGCCGAGAAAATTTTGGCGCAACGGCATCAAAACTTTCATATTGCGCTCTACAGCTCCTTGAGTAGGCGGCGAACGTATATGCCGATATTGGTTTCGTGTTTGTCGATTCCTAATTTTTTACGAATGGCACTACTTATATTTACATGGCTTCTTTTCTTCATGTATGCACCCACATCCTTGCCACGAAGCCCAATGGCGTAGAGGCATACATAATTGATTTCATCGTCGGTCAGGCCATGATCAACAAAGTACTGAATGAATTGCGGGTGCGAAGCTTTGAAAGCGAGGCGGGTTGTATTCATAAAAGCCGACGTATCGCCAAGCATCTCTTTTACGGCTGTCGCGTAAGTGCTTTCGGTTTTTTGCTCGGCAACAATATGGTATGCGAGAATGGAGTTGAGCATCTCAATACGTGTCTTGACGGCATTATTGACCTCGTCGGGAAGTTCGGCGTTTTTCTCCATTATAATCGCCAGTTCGTCGCGCTCGTTTTCGATTAGTCCTATTTTGTGCAGCAGGTTTTCGTTTTCCAGTTTGGCCGCAATCTCTTTCTGTATAGCCAGTCCCTTGGCTATCTTGTTTTTACGGATAAATAATAGCAATACTACGATGATAAGTCCGAGGATGCAACCGCCGGATATGCTTGCGAATAGTATATCGTCTTTTTTCTTTGCCTCTTTTTGTGCCTGTAGCTCCAATTTGTGCTTTTCTTCACTAAAATGGAGCTTGTTTTCGAACATGTCTAAGATTCTCTTAGAAATCACCGTGTGTAAAGATTTATAACAATCCAGACAACTCCTGCTGTCTCCAAGTTTGTCGTATGCGAGTAATTTGAGTGAGACATAAGTAACACTGTCACTATCAAGGGTTGAAGTGTCAATTTGGGCCAATACATCCAAGGCCTTTTGAGGCTCGCCTATTTCTTGATAAGTGTCGGCAATAGTTAGTTTACTATCTAAGGTTTGAGGGCTGATTTGCTCAAGCTGGTTCAATCGGGCCAGCAGTTCTTCGCGGCTACCATGCTTTTGGAGATACGTCAGCCTGTAGGCCATATACATTTCAAATGGTATATATTCTTTCTCAGCCTCACATACTTGCATTATGCTGTCGGCCTGCAAATCATCGTTGCATACCCAACCATTGAGTATACAGGCATTCAACGCACGAAGCAATGCGTCGGCCCGTAGTTCTGGTCTGCCGATTTTGCCATGCAGGTTAGCTGCTTCGAGGTTGCCCTGCACTGCGTCGGTAAAGTTATACGCGTTATTGAAAATAATTGCCTGTGCTATCAAAGCCCGGGCTATTGTGAGAGTGTCGGTAGCTTGCGATTTCAAGTCGAGGGCCGATACGAATGCTTTCATGGCATCGTTGTTCTGACCGGCATTCTGATATATGCGTCCTTGGTAATAAAAAGTGCGCAATTTGTCGTTTGCCGTGCCGTGGTCGGCATAGTAGTCGATAGCCGGCTGTAGTACGTCGAAGGTTGTAGTGTCTATGTAGTTCTTATCGAGAGCCATCGACATAATCAGGGCATACTTGGCCCGCTCATAGTCGTTGACAAGTTCGTCATATTTCACATTAGACAATATTGTCAGACTTGAATCCGGGCGGGTTTCAATCAGCTCATCCGCACGACTTATTTCTTGCCATGCAGAGCTATGTCTGCTGCAAGAGGACAGAGTTATAATTATAATGTATAGGAATATATAAATCAAATATTTAGTAGATAATCTTGACATAGGGTATATTTAGTAGAGAACTCTCTAAAATAACTAAGTTTGGGACTATATATTTTTACAAAGTTAGATATAATAAACTATATTATATGTAATAACGACGTATAAAAAAGTGTTGCCAATCGCTGTCGGCGCGGTGGCAGCCTACAGCGAGGAGCAGGACGAGGATAATAGGTATGAGATATACGCGGGTCATTGGTTCGATGGTAATTTTATGCAAATATAGCTCAAATTCCCGAGTCGCAAAAAACAGCCGAGGGGCTGCAATAAGCACATGGGCTCGAAAATTATGCATTATGCATTCTCAATCACAATTTCCCAAACCTTAACCCGGGGCATCAAGTATATAATGGTTGATAAAGGGCAAAGACATGACATAATGCGCGATTTTCACACTTTATTACGTTTTTTTGGTTTATTATTTGTGTAAATTTGCTCAATTTGTAGAATTTTGCTAATTTTGCAGAAAAATAAAAGCCTCAAAAATATGAGTGAAAAAATCGATAACCTCGACCGACGAATACTCCAGATTGTAATGCACAATGCCCGTATACCCTCGAAAGATGTAGCAGTGGTATGCGGCGTATCACGTGCAGCTATCCACCAGCGCCTGCAGCGCCTAATCGACCTCAATGTGATAACCGGTTCCGGCTACCATGTCAACCAGAAAATCATGGGTTATGCCACATGCACCTACATAGGCGTAAACCTCGAACGCGGCGCAATGTACAACGACGTAGTGCCCGAGCTCGAGAAGATACCCGAAATCGTAGAATGCCACTTTACCACCGGTCCGTATACGATGCTTATCAAGCTCTATGCCCGCGACAACGAACACCTGATGGAACTTCTCAACAAGAAGATACAGATGATTCCGGGCGTAACCGGCACAGAGACCCTGATATCTCTCGACCAGTCAATCGCACGCGAGATACCTATCAACCTCGATCCGGAAGAAGATTAATTATGGTTGAGCCTGCCACCGCGCCAAGGCTCAACTCATTTTTACATATTTAAGTTTTCAAACCAACAGAGTATGGCAGACAGTCAGCCAAGGTGGACAGAAATCGAACACCTGCCCGAATGGGACGAAGAATTTTATCATATCTATACGGCAAAGAAATTCGGCAAATGGGTAATGATGAAGACACTACGGCCCGAACTTGCCGATGATCCGCGCTATCAGGCCATGATAGAGCAGGAATTCGACGTGCGCTACAGCCTGGCGCATCCAAATATCGTGATGATAAACGACTTTGAGGATGTACCCGGGGTAGGGCGCTGTATCGTAACCGACGATGTTTACGGCGACAGTCTGCGCAAGCTTATTGATCAAAAGAAAGTAACACGGGCGCACATCGAGCAGTTGCGCCACCAGCTTGTCAACGCGCTCGATTATATCCAGCACAAGCATATAGTGCACCCGCCGCTTACGCCCGATAATATCATCTTTACCGAGAATATCGGCAACCTCAAGCTCATCGATGTAGGCTATGAGCAGCGCCCCTCGCTATCGCACCAGTCAACAGCCGACGATATCTACAACTACGGCAAGGTGCTCGACGAAGCGATGAAGGCAGCCAAGGTCAGCGACCCTGTGCTAAGGCGCGTAGTACGTCGCTGTACCGACGAAGACCCCAAGCGCCGTTTCAGCGATATGCAGCAGGTACACCTTGCCCTCGAAGGCCGCAAATCATCGCTGATCAACCTGATTGTGTTCATCTTCCTTATTCTGATGTTTGTACTTGTGATATGGCTCATATCGCCCTACAGACCCATACCGCCCGAGGCTAATACTTCAATGGTTTTCGACCAGATAAGGAATATACCCTTTGTTTAGAATCTTTCTTATGTTATATAATATTTCGAGTTTATATTATTAATATTTTAAACCAACTATTACTACGGTTTTAATATTTATAATATAAATCGAAGCACGTCTCAAAATTTTAAATTTTCAGTTTGCGAAACCTGAATCATCTACCTAAACAATGTCAATCTACGTACACCCTATAGCCACCGACCGCGACCAGCTGAGCCAGTATGTTCAATTTCCTATCGATCTTTACCGCGACAATTCGTGCTATGTGCCGCCGCTGATTATCGACCAGATAGCCACCCTTGACCCGGACAGCAACCCGGCCTCGGATTTCTGCGAATCGCAGTCGTTTATGGCCTTTGACAACGGCGAACCTGTCGGCACTATCACTGCCATTATCAACCGCGCCTCAAACGCTAAAACAGGCCTGAAACAGATGCGTTTCGGCTTCATGGATTTTATCGACAATGCCGAGGTGGTAGATGCACTTTTCGATGCCGTGACAGAGTGGGGCAAAGAGAGAGGTATGACTGAAATGGTAGGACCGGTTGGCTTTACCGACCTCGACCCGGAAGGCATGCTCATCGAAGGCTTCGATGAAATGGGAACCATGGCCACAATCTACAACTATCCGTACTATGTAGACCACATGAAGCGTCTCGGTTTTGAGAAAGAGGTAGACTGGATAGAATTCCGCATCGCCGTCCCCGACAGCATACCCGAGAAATTCCAGCGCATCGGCGAAATCGTAGCAAAAAAATATAATCTGAGAGTGCTTAAATTTACCTCTCGCGACAAGATACGCAAAGAATACGGCCATGCTATTTTCGATCTTGTCAACGAGGCTTATGCCGACCTCTACGGATTCGTGTCGCTCACCGACCGACAGATCGAGCATTACATCAACGTATACATCGGCGTGCTCCGCCTCGACGACGTGACACTGGTAGTAGACCAGGACGATAAATTAGTAGCCCTCGGCATAGCGATGCCTTCGATGTCCGAAGCCCTTCGCAAGAGCCGCGGCAAACTTTTCCCCTTCGGCTGGTACCACCTGTTACGCGCAATCAAGGGTCACACCGACGTGGTAGACCTGCTCCTTGTGGCCGTAAAACCCGAATACCAGAGCAAGGGTGTAAACGCTATTATCTTCAACGACCTCATACCTCGCTTCAACGCCAACGGCTACAAATTTGCCGAAAGCAACGTAGAGCTCGAAGGCAACGAATCGGTGCAGAAGCAATGGGAATATTATGAGCACCGCCAGCACCGCCGTCGCCGTGCCTGGAAGAAAGAACTCTGATGCTTGTATCTATTTTTCAGACCATCGAATTTTATGTGGTGATGATATTTATCGCGGCAGCCGTTATCGGTCTTGCCGCGATGCCGTCTCGTCGCGGTGCTGCACGTCAACAACTCGTTGCCGGCAGCCTCGATTTCGATGCCGCGCCGTCGAGCCCGGGCATCGTAGTAATCGTCAACGACGACAATTCAATCACCATATATCGTTTCGGCCTCGAAAACGTGTCTGAGAGCGGCGCTTACTCGCTTGCGGTAACATTTATCGGATTCGACGTCACAATCGACGAGAGGCTCGTTTATGGTCGTCAGGGAGGCCTCGCAGCTACGGCGGCACAAGCTACGATGACAGGGTTCGCACCGGAGCGCTATCACTTCCTTTACCGCAGCGAGGACACCGGGCGCAACGCCGCCTTCAACCTCAACATCCGCCCCGGAAACAGAATCGACCGCAGACTCGAATAATACAGTCGAAATATAGTTATCTTCATTACGACGAAAACACAGTCGAAGACTGTTACTTTGTGTAACCCCACCCCAATGCTGTTTACTTAAGGCCTTTTACCCATCCACACCCTCGTAGGGTCGCGGCACAATGCTGTCTAAAAAAGTCCTCGGAGATACTGCGTTAAAATGCAAATATTTTAATGAGAAAATTTTAGCAAAATGACAGTTTTGCGGTAAAACGCTCTTGGGGCGGTTTAGGCCGCCCCCGCCGCTTGGCATCCCCTCCCAGAAGGAGTGAGGAGATTTTTTTTCATTAATAAATTCCTTATACGCCGATTTTTGCGTAATTTTGCGCATAACAATGGAAGGCCCCACTTTGGGTAAGACCTATCCCGTGCAGGCTCGGCTTTTGCCGGCCTGCTTTTTGTATTATATGCTTATTTTATTTTTCCCGGATCATATAGTTGCTTTGTCTTACATAAAGTATAGGCCAGCAAAAGCAGTTTGCGCATGACAGCCACGCGTGCTACCTTAGACGGATTACGTTGGCTTATGCGTGAGTATAACGCACGCATCTGAGGATTATACACCGCAGCCGACAGCGAACACAGATAGACAATGCGGCGCAAATGGGTGTTGCCGACTTTGGATATGTGCCTGGCAGGCGTGCTTTTACCTGAATCTTTGGCCACCACGTCCAGCCCGGCAAATGAAGCCAGCTGGCTACGGCTTGAAATGTTGGCAAATCCGTCTGTTTCCGCCAGAATCGTAATGGCTGCCATAAAGCCCAAGCCTTTTATGGATTGTATATAGTCCAGTTTTTCTTTTATCTCCGGATTGTTGCCCGCAAGTTCCTCTATAGCTGCCTGATTTCTGCCGATTCTCAGATCGACACTCTTAATCATGGCATCTATCTGTTTGAGGGCAATGGGACACGGCGCATACTGATGCGACAGGGCTTCCTTATGGTTTGTAAGCATTGTCCGGATATCCTTGAAATGAACTTGCAGCCGTGTGAGCTGGCGCAATTCACGATATGCGGGGCATGGTGGATTCCACTCCTTGAGATAGGGCTTGCAGCCTCCCATCAGGGCCAGGCCATAGGCATCGACGGAATCGGTTTTTGTCTTTATGCCCTCTTCCTTGAAGAAAGCGTGCACTCTGCCTGAAGGTATGACATAGACCGTAAACGAGAGCTTGTGAAGGTGGTAGGCCAGGTCTTCATAGTATGTTCCCGTAGGCTCCATCAGAAACAGTATAGGCTTCCCCTTCTCAGCCTCTCTGCGTGCCCATTTGACCAGCTGGTTGAAGCCGGTTTTTGTATTGGCAAACTCTATTGATTCGGTAAATTGTGCCGGACAGCCCCAGCTGAGCATACACAGGCACGCGGTGAATTTACTCTTGGAGACGTCGATTCCGACACATTGCCGGAAATACCTGTCTGTAGGAAATTTTGATTTCATTGTCTTGAAGAATTTGTTGTAATGCTGAAAATAGTCCAACTTATCTTCTTCATCTACTCTCTTTTACACTCAGGATCGTCTAACGTCCTATCATACTTTGCCCAGACTCTAAAGATAAAAAAAGGAGGTCGGTTGAAATCTCCGAGGCGATATAGCTAAGCTTATCAAGGGACGCAGGTTCTCGACCTCCACTGAACTACCTCTCTAGCAATACTACAAAAAGTAATTCAGCTGACAAAATGAAAGTTTCAGACTCCCATTCTGTCATTGTTGTTAGACACCGCAAAGGTAAGAGAGGACGTGTTTGTGGTTAACCCCACGAAGCAAGCATCGTGGGGAAAGAGAGTCGCCCTCTGTAAAACAGTCCTCGGAGATACTGCGTTAAAATGCAAATATTTTAATGAGAAAATTTTAGCAAAATGACAGTTTTGCGGTAAAACGCTCTTGGGGGCGGTTTAGGCCGCCCCCGCCGCTTGGCATCCCCTCCCAGAAGGAGTGAGGAGATTTTTTTTCATTAATAAATTCCTTATACGCCGATTTTTGCGTAATTTTGCGCATAACAATGGAAGGCCCCACTTTGGGTAAGACCTATCCCGTGCAGGCTCGGCTTTTGCCGGCCTGCTTTTTGTATTATATGCTTATTTTATTTTTCCCGGATCATATAGTTGCTTTGTCTTACATAAAGTATAGGCCAGCAAAAGCAGTTTGCGCATGACAGCCACGCGTGCTACCTTAGACGGATTACGTTGGCTTATGCGTGAGTATAACGCACGCATCTGAGGATTATACACCGCAGCCGACAGCGAACACAGATAGACAATGCGGCGCAAATGGGTGTTGCCGACTTTGGATATGTGCCTGGCAGGCGTGCTTTTACCTGAATCTTTGGCCACCACGTCCAGCCCGGCAAATGAAGCCAGCTGGCTACGGCTTGAAATGTTGGCAAATCCGTCTGTTTCCGCCAGAATCGTAATGGCTGCCATAAAGCCCAAGCCTTTTATGGATTGTATATAGTCCAGTTTTTCTTTTATCTCCGGATTGTTGCCCGCAAGTTCCTCTATAGCTGCCTGATTTCTGCCGATTCTCAGATCGACACTCTTAATCATGGCATCTATCTGTTTGAGGGCAATGGGACACGGCGCATACTGATGCGACAGGGCTTCCTTATGGTTTGTAAGCATTGTCCGGATATCCTTGAAATGAACTTGCAGCCGTGTGAGCTGGCGCAATTCACGATATGCGGGGCATGGTGGATTCCACTCCTTGAGATAGGGCTTGCAGCCTCCCATCAGGGCCAGGCCATAGGCATCGACGGAATCGGTTTTTGTCTTTATGCCCTCTTCCTTGAAGAAAGCGTGCACTCTGCCTGAAGGTATGACATAGACCGTAAACGAGAGCTTGTGAAGGTGGTAGGCCAGGTCTTCATAGTATGTTCCCGTAGGCTCCATCAGAAACAGTATAGGCTTCCCCTTCTCAGCCTCTCTGCGTGCCCATTTGACCAGCTGGTTGAAGCCGGTTTTTGTATTGGCAAACTCTATTGATTCGGTAAATTGTGCCGGACAGCCCCAGCTGAGCATACACAGGCACGCGGTGAATTTACTCTTGGAGACGTCGATTCCGACACATTGCCGGAAATACCTGTCTGTAGGAAATTTTGATTTCATTGTCTTGAAGAATTTGTTGTAATGCTGAAAATAGTCCAACTTATCTTCTTCATCTACTCTCTTTTACACTCAGGATCGTCTAACGTCCTATCATACTTTGCCCAGACTCTAAAGATAAAAAAAGGAGGTCGGTTGAAATCTCCGAGGCGATATAGCTAAGCTTATCAAGGGACGCAGGTTCTCGACCTCCACTGAACTACCTCTCTAGCAATACTACAAAAAGTAATTCAGCTGACAAAATGAAAGTTTCAGACTCCCATTCTGTCATTGTTGTTAGACACCGCAAAGGTAAGAGAGGACATTCTTTAAGGGGTGGTTCAGTACCCCACGAATAATCGTGGGGTTAACCATGATTGCGTCGTCTCCGACGACTTTTTAGATTCCCGAATCGTGCTTCTAACGACCCTTAAGTAGACAGCATTGTGCCGCGACCCTACGAGAGGGCGTGTTAGTTGGATACAATCAGTCGGTCTGCATCGTGCATCTTAGCCTTAAGGAAACAGCATATAACCCCACCCTTACGAAGTTGGGTGGGGGGCCGAAGACCTTCCCCCAATCTCAGCAAACGAATATACGATAAAAACAACAGGCACCGCACGGTTCGATTCTGTGCGGTGCCTGTTGTTTTTAGATGCTTTCGCTATATCAGTAAGATATCAGCGAGGTCACCTCTACGTCGTCGGGCAGAGCCGCGCGGCCGTTGAGCGAGGTAAGCTCTATGATAAAGTTGACATAGATTTTTTTAGGGTTGAGGCTTTTCACGAGTTTGATAGCAGCAGCCATTGTACCGCCTGTAGCGAGCACGTCGTCGTGGATAACCACGATATCATCCGAAGTAATGGCATCACGATGTATCTCGATAACATCAGTGCCATATTCTTTGGCATACTCCTGGCGGATTGTATCAGCAGGCAGCTTGCCGGGTTTGCGGCAAGGCACGAAGCCGGCACCGAGTTCGAAGGCAAGAATAGAGCCACCGATAAAGCCACGGCTCTCGATACCTACAACCTTGGTCACGCCTTTATCGCGGTAAATCTGAGAAAGGTCCCAGCCGATGATGTGAAGGGCTCGGGGATCTTTGAACGCTGTAGTAAGGTCCTTGAACAAGACTCCCTTCGAGGGAAAATCTTGTACGTCGCGGATTTTTGATTTGATGTATTCCATGATAATTAAACTATTGATATTCTAAAAAGTGAAGCAAAATTGTTCCACGTGGAACAGGGTTTACCGGTTCATCAGCAGCAGTAATATATTAACATCGCTGGGAGAAATACCGGGTATTCTCGAGGCCTGACCGACCGTTTCGGGCTGGTGGCGCTGTAGTTTCTGTCGGCCTTCGGTAGATATTGCGGTAATCGATGCATAGTCGATATCGGCAGGCAGGCGCACATCTTCGAGGCGGCGGAGTTTGTCGGCAATCAGCTGTTCGCGGGCGATGTAGCCTCGGTATTTTATAAGCACTTCTGCAGCCTCTACAATTTCCTCGCGGCGGTCGTCGGGCAGTTCGTGGATGAGTTTATTCAAAGGTTTCACGACCTTTGCGAGCATCATCACATCGAGCTGCGGACGCTGTACGAGGTCGGCAAGTTTGGTGCCTTGTCGAAGCGGCGTAGTACCGGCCTCGATGAGCAAATCTTCTACCTCGGCAGGATGTACTGTGAGGTGGTCGGCGAGCTCGATTATCTTGTCGCGCAATGTGCGTTTTTCCACCACCAGGTCATAGCGGCGCTGATCGGCCAGGCCGAGTTCGTAGGCCATTGGGGTAAGGCGCATATCGGCATCATCCTGTCGCAGCAGTATGCGGTATTCGGCCCTTGAAGTAAACATGCGGTAGGGTTCGTCGACGCCTTTTGTAACGAGGTCATCAATCAAAACACCTATATACGCCTGGTCTCTGCCGAGCGTAAACTGCGGTTTTCCCAGGGCTGCAAGAGCGGCATTCGCACCGGCAACAAGACCTTGTCCGGCGGCCTCCTCATAGCCTGTTGTGCCATTAATCTGCCCGGCGAAATACAGGCCCGGCACGAGTCGTGTTTCGAGGGTATGACGCAGCTGTGTGGGGTCGAAGAAGTCGTATTCTATCGCGTAACCGGCACGGTAAATCTGCACATTGGCAAGCGCCGGAACAGTAGCGAGAGCGGCAAACTGAATATCCATGGGCATGGACGAAGAGAAGCCGTTGACATAAAATTCTACCGTCGTCTCACCCTCGGGTTCGAGGAAAAGCTGGTGCTCGGTTTTGTCGGCAAAGGTAACAATCTTGGTCTCGATAGATGGGCAGTAACGCGGACCGATACTCTGTATCTGCCCATTGTAGAGTGGCGAATCCGGCAGACCTTTACGCAATATTTCGCAGGTTTCCGGATTAGTGTACACTATATAGCAATCGCGCTGCGTGAGGGTAGAACGCACTTCGGGAAGGTAGGAAAAATGATGAAAATCACTCTCGCCACCCTGCACCTTTGTCTGCGAGAAATCTATGGTGCGACCATCGATTCGAACCGGAGTGCCGGTCTTCATTCGCTCGGCCCTGAAGCCCATATCGCGCAATTGCTCAGTCAAACCATATGCTGCAGGTTCAGCCGTACGGCCGCCGGGCAGCGACACTCGGCCGATATGCATAAGACCGTTGAGGAAAGTGCCATTTGTGAGCACAACATACCGCGCATAAAACGAGGCACCCTCTACCACATGAATACCGGCCAGCTTACCGTCGTCGTCGAAAAGAAGTCGGTCAACCGATCCCTGCCACATCGACAGTCCGTCGGTATGCTCGAGTATATTGCGCCACTTAGCCGAAAACTTATTACGGTCGGCCTGCGAACGCGGACTCCACATAGCCGGGCCTTTCGAACGGTTGAGCATACGGAATTGTATCGACGTAAGGTCGGTCACAATTCCCATCATACCTCCCAAAGCATCAATCTCACGTACAATCTGTCCTTTCGCAATACCGCCGACAGCAGGGTTGCAACTCATCTGGGCAATCTTGTTCATATCCATAGTCACCAGAAGAGTCCTTGCACCGAGGCGTGCCGCGGCATGAGCAGCCTCGCAACCGGCATGGCCGGCGCCTACTACTATTACGTCGAAATCAAATCGCATAATTGTATCAGGAATTAAAACTGTCGAGCATAGCGAGAGCCTGGTTCTCGGCCTGCTCCATAATCTCGCGTTCACCCGGGCCTTTATCATTGATACCGCACAGGTGAAGCACACCGTGAATGATTACACGGTGAAGCTCGCGAATATAATCCACACCAAGACCTTCGGCATTGCTTGCCACAGTGTCGAGCGATATAAACATATCGCCACGCAGCAGCCTGCCTACGCAGTCATCAAAAGTAATAATATCTGTAAAATAATGATGATCAAGGTATTGCGCATTTACTTCGAATATCTTCTCATCGTCACAGAAGATATAATTGAGCGAGCGCACCATACGGTTGTGCGCTATAGCAACCTGTTCGATCCATCGCTCAAGTTGCTGATAATCAAGCTCGGGAAGGGCAACACCTGAGGTTAACCATTGATATGTGGGCGTCATAGTGTTTTTATTGAATCGCAAAGTTACGAAATTTTTAAGACTTTAGCCGTATTACATCTATTATTTATTTCGCCATTGACAGAAAACTTTTAAAAATTAACATATATTACTATATACCAACTATTTAAACAAAAATTTAAGCTTGTGAGATTTCGATATTTATTATTTTCTTTACAGCAGTAGGCAAAAAAGAGAATCTTGCGCCACTTTTAATTCCTCCTCAACGCAATCGAAAAAACACATTGTTTCATTGTTGCTACAATTTTAGTAAAATTCTGTCAACATATTGCAAAGTCCCCTACCCTACCCTAACTTTGCCGTCCCTAAAAAAAATATAGTCTACCCGATGCGCCGAATCTTTTACGCTACCATAGCCGCTCTGTCGATCACGGCAGCTTGCAATAAAACCAACAACGACTATTGCGCTGACCATGGAATACCGGCTTGTGAATATACATCAAAACTCGACAGCCTGTTCACACCAATGTTTCCCGACAACGAGCCGGGCGCTATCGTTACCGTCATGCGCAACGATACCATAATATATAATCATGCCTTCGGCCTTGCGTCTCTCGAAACTTCACACCCTATTACCGACAGTACACTTTTCAACATGGCGTCGGCAAGCAAAATATTTTGCGCCGCTGCCCTACTCCGCTTATCCGAGCAAGGTGCTATTTCTCTCGACGATCCATTGTCGAAGTACTTTCCAGAATTCAATCCTAAATTTTTCAACCGCATTCAGATTCGCGACATCCTTACCCACTCGTCGGGCCTGCCCGATCTTCGACCTCAAGATCCAAGCCAATGGAACAACTATCTGAAAAAACACAAATCGATTTTCAGCAGTATGCCCGACTATCGCCTCTACGGTTCGGAGAAAGAATACATACAGATTTTTCAGGATCTCGACACAATCGATTTCACCCCGAGCACCCACTACCGGGGCACCGACCCTGCGTTTATTCTCGTAGTACCGTTGATCGAACGTATTACTATGAAAGAATTCGACACGTGGATGCACGACAATATCTTCAAGCCCGCAGGCATGACCGATACATATTATTATAATGCCGGCATCAAACTACCGCGCATGGCTCACGCCTACCGTCGCGCAGGCAATACCACACGTGCCGGCGTATTCCGCAGCGAAGACGGCAAATGGGAAGAATACGACTATGGCGAAGCTGAGTTCTTCCTCACCAAGGCCGACCGCGGAGCATACTCATCCGCCCGTGATTTCATGCGCTGGAACCGCGCCCTATACTCAGGTAAAATTGTATCGCTCGAATCTCTCGACAGCATCAACACCGGCTATATTCCTACCGACATTCCATATGTCACTTACGGATACTGTAACGCTATAGACAACACACCCGGCAAAGAACCAAAGGTTTTTCACATGAATACAAACGGCGGGTTCTCGATTATTGAAGCTTCAATTCCCGGCCTTAAATTAAACTATGTGATACTTGCAAACCGTGCCGACTGGAACCGACACGATATATGCGCCAAAGTCGATTCGATACTGATGAAACTATAAAGTTTATAAGTCGACAAAGCGGCCTGATATGACAGACATATCAGGCCGCTTCGTATTTAGTACCCTACCCTTTTTTCTGAAATTCAGTAGGGCTGAGTCCGGTGAGATGTTTGAAGTACTTACCGAAACTCGACTGATTCGAAAAGTTGAGGGCATAGGCCACCTGCTGCACATTCTTTCCTGAATAACGGAGCAAGTTCTTTGCCTCCATAATCACAAAGTGGTCAATCCAACTTGCCGCCGACCTGCCGGTTGCTTCCTTGACAAGAAGCGACAGATACTTGGGCGATATAAACAGTTGCGAGGCATAGAACGAAACAGATCTCTCTACCGTATAATTTAGGTGTACGAGTTTGAGAAAATCTTGTACATAACTATTCCTGCGCGGACCGGATTGCACACTGCTGCTTGTATCAATTCTTCGATACAGAAACAGCATCATCTGGTAGAACAAAGCCGAAGTGAGCGACGATATGATGTGGCGGTTGAGTTGTATATTGAACCTGTCGCCCATCACCTGATGCATAATCGACACATACCTCAACAACATATGCATCTCGCGCTCGCGAAGAACCATAACCGGGCTTTCGTGACTCACCAAGGCATCTACCGAAATACTCGAAAATGATATGTTGATATCATGTAGAAAAGTCGGAGAATAAATAAGAATGTGGGCATCGATTTCATCATTATCGCCTGTTCGCATATTGACAAGCGTACCATGATTGAGACTCACCGCAGCCGGGCCCTCAATATCTATGGTCTTGGTGTTAAGGTCAACATGCATAGTGCCCTTTACAAGAATCAGCAAAACACTGCCGGTAACCTTGAAGAGATTCTTGTTACACTCTCCAAGCATACCGGATATATCGGTTGTGAGATGACTATAATAGCACGAACCCGATATCATGCTGAACTCGGTCGACATATTCTCAAGAAAAGAAATCGATGAAGGGCTCACATCTTTATCATCATCAATAAGTGGTGTTTCCATTGCATTCACTTTATATTCGACAAAATTACTAATATTTTGGCATACTTCCTTACCTCCATACCTTTTGTACCAACAATCAGGCTTTTTTTACAAAATAGTAACTCTATTTGGAGCTCGATATTACTATACAATAATTATTTGGCCTCTACGTTATACAAATATGCGAAAATTGATTCTCCTCATACCATTTATAAGTATTATGACCGGATGTATCGAAGATGGATTCACTACTTCGCCATCCGATCAGCCCCTTTTCTCTGTCGATACATTAAAAATCGGAACGGTATTTACCGACCAGGTAACACCTACCCACAGGTTCACCGTCCGCAATCCGCACTCTAAACAATTGTCAATATCGGATATCAACTTATCCGGTCCGGCTGCCGATTGTTTCAGGCTAAATGTCGACGGAATCGCCGGGAAGAGATTCAATGCTGTCGATATTCGTGGCAAGGATTCTATATTTGTATTTGTAGAAGCAACTTTTCCCGAAGGTGCAAAGCCAATGACCGACTACGAAGCCAAAGTAGATTTCACCACCAACGGAATAACAAAAAGCGTTGTCATTACTGCCGAAGGCCAAAATGTACGACGTCTATCCGGCATAACGATTACCGAAGACACACACTTCGACACCACCCTGCCCTACCAGATTTTCGACAGTCTTGTAGTAGCACCCGGGGCTACACTAACTATCGAACCGGGGGCAAATCTTTACTTCCACGATAAATCAATGCTGGTCGTACGAGGCCGACTTATAGCCGAAGGAAGTGTGGAAAAACCTATCAACATGACCGGCGACCGCACCGGAAATGTGGTGGGCGATATATCTTTCGACCTCATGTCGCGACAGTGGACCGGAGCATTTTTTACACCTACCTCCACCGGAAACCGCATGAGCCATGTGTCGCTTCGCAACACAAGCCAAGGTATCATGCTCGAAGGAAATCCACAACTTATCGACACGCAACTTACACTTATCAACACCCGTGTCCGTAACTCCGGCGGACTTATCATCGAAGCTTATCATAGCAGTATTGATGCCACCGGATGCGAATTTGCCGAAGGGTCCGAAGGACTTGTTTACCTTCAGGGAGGACGGCATACTTTCAATCACTGTACATTTGCCAACTACTATCTTTTTTCGGCAATCAGCGGCCCGGCTGTTCAATTTGCACACATAAGTGCAGATGAAAAAACAGGCCTCGACGACGGTTCTCAACTTCCCTACACTACGGCCTCGTTTGTCAACAGTATTATCTACGGCAACGGCACCGACCTGAGCCACGGCGACCTCAAAGATACCGATATCACACTGCACCGCTGCCTGCTTAAAAGCGACGGAACCGACGACGATAATTTCACAGAATGTATATGGAACAGCGACCCATTATACTATACCGTCCGCTCTGAATATTTGTTCGACTACCGAGTAAAAGAGGAGTCACCGGCAATTGGCGCCGGCATAGAAACTGATGCTCCTGCCGACTGGTACGGAATCACACGAAAAGCAACTCTCGGGGCATACGAATATACTCCTGTAGAGAAGTAAAAAGTATGTCGAAAAACATGTAGATAAAGCTCAATAAGTTTTCAATATCTTTATTTTGACATTGCCCGATTTTGTATATACCACATCAAATGTGGAAATTGCAAATTTCGGGCATATCTTTTTATAATCGCTTTATCGAAGCGTTACCTACACTTATTTACTATGTTATCAACGTAAATATAGCCCTAAAAGTTATCAAATTATCTACCAAACAAGTTATCAACATGGTGTTGATAACTATGTAATAAAACTCAAAATCAAACACTTACACTGTCAATAAACTGTAAACGGCACATACTTATACTTCAATAAGTGACAAAAGCAAGAAAAGTACCAAAAAGTTATCACAGCTTTCAACACCACTTATTATTACTCCTCTTTTTTTTGTTTTTAAAAAATTTTTTTCAAATAAAGAGATAAATAAAAATAAAGGATTGTCGAAAGTGTCAATAAGTTCGTTTTTTGTGCAGGTGTTTTGTGGCTAAGGCAAAAAATTAGTACTTTTGTAACAAATAAGAGATATATGTTAAAACGTGCAATTACCATAATATATATAGCCGTTGCCGCCGTGTATGTCCAGGCACAGACAGCTGTGCGATTTGGCAATGAGGCATCAGATACAACTGTTATCAACGGCTTGCTCGACAGCCATGGTGCTTCTCAAAATTTTGTCAATCCCGAAGCGAGGATTTCGTTCTTCGCCCGCAGTTTTATTGGCACTCCTTATGGCGCCCACACTCTCGAAGAAACGCCCGAGATGCTCACTGTGCGAATCGACAGCCTCGACTGCACAACCTTTGTCGAAACTGCGATGGCCCTCGCATATACTTCGATGGAAAACCGCAGTTCTTGGCGTGATTTTGTATACAATCTACAGCGTATGCGTTACCGTGGCGGAAATGTAAACGGCTATCCCTCGCGTCTACATTATATATCCGACTGGATTGTTGACAACCGTCACCGTGGTATATTCACCGATGTTACCGATCAGTTCCCGCGTGTTTTTCATATAATGCGCACAATAGACTTTATGACCAACAACAGGCAGCTCTACCCTGCCCTCGCCGATTCGGCCAACTATGTGCGCATGCGAGACCTCGAGAATGGTTACAGGCAGCATCGTTTTCCTTATATAAAATCAGGAGACCTTGCTTTGAAACAGACCAAGGCCGAGCTTCACGACGGTGACGTGGTAGCTCTGGTGTCGAATCTCAAGAATCTTGATGTAACGCATATGGGCATCATTGTAAAAGAGACTCCTACCTCCGATCCATATCTGCTGCATGCTTCTTACACCAATGGCAAGGTTGAGATTACATCTCAGCCCCTCGACCAGTTTATGAAGAAAAACCGACAGTGGCTGGGTATAAGGGTTATCCGCTTTATCAAAAACTAAACACATCAACAGGTGGTATACGCTTTCGATTTAGACGACACATTATATACCGAGTTCGACTTTGTACACTCGGGATACATGGCTGTGTCGCGTATACTCGAAAGCAGCAGCGACCTGCCCGCATCGGTATATTTCGAGGGTATATGCCGTTACCGTCCTCGCGGTTTCGAATGGGCTTTAGAACAATACTACAGCCACAACGGCAGCGATAGCGATATGAGTGTCGACGCTATGATTGAGATATATCGAGGACATAAGCCCGAGATATACCTCAGACCAGGTGCAAGAGAAGCACTCGAACGTCTGCGCCGAGCCGGACACACTCTGATATTGATTACCGACGGGTCTACTCGTCATCAGCGTTCAAAAATTCGTGCTCTCGACATTGAGAAATACTTCGACGATATACTTATCAGCGAAGAAACTGGTGGTGATAAGACTACCGAAGTACCATGGACGATTGTAGAGCGTAAATACGGTCGCCCCGGACAACGATTCGTATATATAGGCGATAACATGAGCAAGGATTTCAAGATTCCCGGAATGCGTGGCTGGCATACTGTGATGATGCTCGATACCGAAGGTGTGAATGTTTTTCCTCAAAATATACTGTCAATGCCGGCTATCAACAGGCCGAAGACAGTTTTTACTGATTTTTTAAGCCTTTAAGAATAACTAAAATATAATATAATGCCAACAGCACTTATTACCGGTATCACAGGGCAGGACGGATCGTATCTTGCCGAATTCCTCCTTTCTAAAGGATATGAAGTACACGGTATAATCCGCCGCAGTTCGAGTTTCAACACCGGTCGTATCGAGCACCTGTATCTCGACGAGTGGGTGCGCGATATGCACCGCAAAAGGCTCGTACACCTGCATTATGGCGATATGACTGACTCGTCGTCTCTGATACGTATTATAAATCTTGTCAATCCCGACGAAATATATAACCTTGCCGCTCAGAGCCATGTAAAAGTATCGTTTGATGTGCCCGAATATACTGCCGATGCCGATGCGCTCGGTGTGCTGCGCCTGCTCGAAGCTGTGTGTATTCTCGGCAAGCAAAAGTCGATACGCATATACCAGGCATCTACATCCGAACTCTTCGGCAAGGTACAGGAGATACCTCAGCGCGAAACAACGCCGTTTTATCCGCGTTCGCCTTACGCTGTAGCAAAATTATATGCTTACTGGATTATAAAGAATTATCGCGAAAGCTATGGCATATATGCTGTCAACGGTATTCTTTTCAACCACGAATCAGAGCGTAGGGGCGAAAATTTCGTTACCCGAAAGATTTCGCTTGCTGCCGCCCGTATAGCCGCAGGTATGCAGGATAAACTATACCTTGGCAATCTCGATGCTCGTCGAGACTGGGGATATGCCCCTGATTATGTGGAGTGTATGTGGTTGATTCTACAACAGGAAACCCCCGACGACTATGTTATCGCTACCGGCGAGTATCATACCGTGCGCGAGTTTGCAACCCTCGCTTTCCGACGTGCCGGAATTGAGCTCAAATGGCAGGGCGAAGGATTAGATGAAAAAGGTATAGACTGCGCTACAGGGCGAGTGATAGTTGAGGTAGATCCGCGTTTCTTCAGGCCGGCTGAGGTGGAGCAACTGCTCGGTGATCCCACTAAGGCTCGTGAAACTTTGGGCTGGAATCCTCGCAAAACTTCCTTCGAGGAGCTTGTCAACCGCATGGTAGACCATGATATAAATCTTGTCGGCAATGATAAATAAAGACGATAAAATATATGTTGCCGGCCATAAGGGGCTTGTGGGCTCGGCTATAATGGCCAATTTAAAGAAAAGAGGCTTTACAAACCTTATAGGCCGCTCTCATGCCGAGCTCGATCTTCTCGACCCTGTTGCTGTTGCTAAGTTTTTCGACCAAGAGCGCCCGGTAGCCGTTATACTTGCTGCCGCACATGTTGGCGGCATTATGGCTAACTCTAAATACAGGGCTGATTTTATATACCAAAACCTTGGTATACAGCAAAATGTGATAGGAAATGCCTACCGTACAGGTGTAAAGCATCTACTTTTCCTCGGTTCTACGTGTATTTACCCCCGCGAGGCTCCTCAGCCTATACCTGAGGATGCTTTGCTGACTTCGCCTCTCGAATACACAAACGAGCCTTATGCTATTGCCAAGATTGCCGGGCTAAAGATGTGCGAATCGTTCAATCTTCAATATGGTACTGATTATGTGGCTGTGATGCCTACAAATCTTTACGGGCCAAACGATAATTTCCACCTCGAAAACAGCCATGTGCTACCGGCGATGATACGCAAAGTACATCTTGCAAAGCTATTGGGTGAAGGCCGCATGGATATGGTTCGCGCCGACCTTGCTCTGCGACCCGTGTCGGGGCTGCAGTCTGATGCTGATGACCATGCAATCGAGGCTCGACTTGCTGAATTCGGCATATATCCCGGACGGGTAAAACTATGGGGTAGCGGCACGCCGTTGCGCGAATTTCTTTGGAGTGAGGACATGGCAGATGCTTGTGTCCATATTTTGCTTAATGTAAGCTTTAATGATATTATAAAAGACCGAAAGGGAGAAATCAGAAACACCCATATCAACATAGGCACCGGAAAGGAACTCTCTATTGCCGAGCTTGCAAGTCTTGTCGCTGATGCTGTGGGCTTCGAGGGTACTATCGAATGGGACGCTTCAAAACCCGACGGTACAATGCGCAAACTATGCTCGGTTGAGCGTCTGCACAGACTTGGCTGGCATCATAGTGTAGAACTTCCCGATGGCATAAAACGTTTATATTCTTGGTATAAAGAACATTAACAACACATAAAATACTATGAAAGTACATAATTTTGCCGATCATCCCTCGCTTGTAAGCCAGTATCTGGCCGAAATGCGTGATATAAATATACAGGGCGACCGTCTCCGTTTTCGTCGCAACCTCGAGCGCCTTGGCGAGATTTTTGCATATGAGATTAGCAAAACACTATCCTTCAAAAGCAAATCGGTAATAACTCCTCTCGGAGTCGAAGCTACCTGTCAGGTAATCGACGAACCTATAGTGCTTGCTACCATTTTCCGTGCAGGCGTACCTTTTCATTCAGGTTTTCTGCGCTATCTCGACAATGCCGAAAACGCCTTTGTATCAGCTTATCGCAAATATAAAGAGAAAGAAAACTTCGATATCTGCATAGAATACCTTGCCTCTCCCCTGCTCGACAACAAGACCCTTGTACTCGTCGACCCCATGCTTGCGACCGGTGCGTCGATGGAACTTAGCTACCGTGCTCTGCTCACCAAGGGAAAACCGGCAAAGTTGCATATAGCATCTGTTATAGCTTCTAAAAAAGCGGTTGACTACCTCAACACCGTCCTTCCCGAAGATGCCGAATTGTGGGTTGGTGTGATAGATGATAAAATCAACGCTCACAGCTATATAGTACCCGGCCTCGGCGACGCAGGCGACCTCGCATACGGTACGAAGGAATAATCAGAAATATAAACAATTGGAGTTTCGCAAGTAGAAGAATATTCGCCGCGACCCAATGATGTTAACTTAAGGAGAAAGAGTGTCAGCGATAGGAGCTTGGCTCTCCGAGACAAGCCTCGATTAGGCGTTGGTATTCAAAATATTAGCGATACTGGCCGAGGCTTGTCTCAGAGAGCCAAGCTCCTATCGTTGCCGTCCTTTTGCATAATCACCCCTCAAGTTAATAGCATTGTGCCGCGACCCTACGAGAGAGCGGGCTTTGAAATTACTCAAAAAGACAACTCACATCCTTAAGTAAACACCATTGGAGTTGAGGTTTATACCATTACCTTAAAAACGAGTTGAACTTGCGAAACTTAAAAATAACAGCCGTCTTGGAAAATATTCTCCGAGACGGCTCTTTTTTTGATAGTAAACTTTAATTAATTTGTTAATTTTTATGCTTCCTATGTGAAAAAATCAAAATAAAGTTGTAATTTTGTAACGTCTCTCCGTGTTGCAATCAAAAACCACATTATCATCAATATTTTATACTTCATGAGACGACTTTTATCAGTATTCTTAGTGCTGTGGCTCGCGACTGCTGTTGCTTTCGCTGCCGGCGGCACCATCAACTGCAAAGGTACGGTAGTAGACGAAGAAGGCGAACCTATCATCGGTGCCAGCATCGTCATAACAAAAGGTAAAGCGTTAGGAGTCACCGATTTCAACGGTGAGTTCAATGTCAAAGTACCTACCGACACCCGTACTATCACTATTAGCTACGTAGGCTATGAAAGTGCTAATCTTGCTGTTAAAGCAAATATGGGTAAGATTGAACTCAAACCCTCGTCGGAGCTTCTCAACGACGTCGTTGTAACTCAGTCTTTGGCTCGTACTCGACAGACTCCTGTCGCTGTTTCTCAAGTAAGCCGTGCCGAGATCGATACTAAGCTCGGTAACCAGGAACTTCCCGAAGTTCTCAACACCACTCCCGGTGTATGGGCTACAAAGGACGGCGGTGGTTTCGGCGATGCCAAAATCAACATGCGCGGTTTCAAGAGCGAGAACCTTGCCGTTATGGTCAACGGTATTCCCGTCAACGATATGGAAGGCGGCTGGGTATATTGGTCGAACTGGGCCGGACTCAGCGACGTGGCTTCTAACATCCAGACTCAGCGCGGTCTTGGTGCTGCTGTGCTTTCTGCTCCCTCGGTAGGCGGTACTATCAATATCACAACTCAGACTCTCGATGTTGAAAAAGGCGGACGTGTATGGTACGGTTTCGGCAACGACGGTCTCAACGACATGGGTATCAAGCTGTCTACAGGCGTTATGAAAGGCGGTTGGGCTGTAACTATCCTCGGCAGCCACAAATGGGGCGACGGATACATCCAGGGCACTCCCTTTAAATCTTACAACTACTTCGTAAACATCTCGAAGCGTATCAACGAAAACCACCAGCTGTCTCTTACCGCTTTCGGCGCTCCACAGCAGCACGACAAACGTGGTAACAAAGACGGCCTGTCAATCATTGAATATCAGACATATGGCAAGCGCGTAATGGGCAACGAAAGCCCCTACCGCTACAATGCTACCTTCGGTTACGACATGCACGGAAAGGTACGCAGCTCTAACAAGAACACATACCACAAACCTCAGATTTCTCTCGCACACATCTGGAAAATCGACAAGAAATCGAGCCTTTCTACAACCGTATATGTATCTCTTGCCAAAGGCGGTGGTTACTCAGGCCAGGGCCGTGGTACATACAATGGTCAAAGCCTCTCTAACACAAGCTGGTATGGCGCTACCGACGGTGTTGCAAACACTCTCTTCCGTTGCGAAGACGGTACATTTGACTACGCTGCTATCCAGGAAATGAACATTGCCTCGAATACCGGTTCAAACATGGTTATGTCGCAGTCTAACAACTCGCACAACTGGTACGGACTTGTATCTACATATCAGAACAGCTTCTTCGACAAGAAGCTCAACTTCCTGGCCGGTATCGACCTCCGCTACTATGTTGGCTACCACGATAATAAGATTATCGACCTCTACGACGGTGAATACTACATCGACGACAGTTCTCGTAAGAACGTGAAGGTTGAAAACAACTCGGCTGCAGCCAACCCCGGATGGGTATATGAAAAACTCGGTATTGGCGACTATGTATACCGTCACTACACCGGTTATACTCAGCAGGAAGGCGGTTATGTACAGGGCGAGCTCAACCTCCTCGACAAAAAACTCAACCTCGTACTCTCCGGCTCGCTCAACCACGTAGGTTACAAGCGTCAGGACCTCTTCTACTATGACAAAGAGCATGGCACAACTCCTTGGTACAGCTTTATCGGCGGTACTGCCAAGTTCGGTGTAAACTACAATATCGACCGTCACAACAACGTATTCGGTAACGTAGGCTACATCAGCCGCGCACCCTACTTCGCCAACGGCGTATTCCTGTCGCAGGCTACTTCGAACGCAACAAACCCCAATCCTATCAATGAGAAAGTTTTCTCTGCTGAAATCGGTTACAACTTCCGTTCGAAAATCTTCTCGGCTACAGTCAATGCATACTATACCAAGTGGATGGACAAGACTTCGGTAAGAAGTGGTACATTCAAAGGCGGTGCGCATGCCGACGAACGCTACGTAATGAACCTTGCCGGTGTAGACGCTCGCCACATGGGTGTTGAAGTCAATGCTACTTTCGCTCCTGTTCGCTGGTTCGAACTCACTGGTATGCTGTCGTTGGGCAACTACGAGTGGGCATCGAATGCCAAGGGTTACTTCTACAACCTTCAGGGACAGCCTATCAAGACCAACGGTGACCTCGCTTCGGGTATCATGAGCGAAGACCACGCTTGGGGTGTACTCAACCAGAAGGGTATCAAAGTTGGTGGTTCTGCACAGACTACAGCTGCTATCGGCGCTACATTCCGTCCTTGGAAGGGTTTCCGCATCGGTGCTGACTGGAAAGCTAATGCACGCAACTACTCTGACTACTCTCTCAGCGTTCCCGACCTTGGTAAGGAAATCAGCCTTGCTAAGCCTTGGCAAATTCCATGGGGCAACCAGTTCGACCTGCATGCTTCGTGGAACTTCAACATCGGCGGTGTAGACGCTACCCTCTATGGCAACGTTCACAACCTATTCAACTACAACTACGTTGTTGACGCATGGAGTAACTCGTCGGTCGACGGAGCTTGGAATACTATCTACGGTACTTTCTACTCGTTCGGTCGTACATACTCAATGAAACTGCGAGTAAACTTCTAACCTATCAAGCATCGATAAAATGAAAGCAATAACATATATCCGCACAATTGCCCTTGCCGGTCTGGCTATTGCAGCTACCGCTTGCGACGAAAATTCGTGGAATGACCATCTCGATGGTTTCAAAGATTTTGAGGATCAGCCGTTTTCTCAGGTTGAGACTGTTGAGTATACGCTCACTGAGCTTGACTACGGTACTATTGCAGGCCTGGCTGATAATAAAACTATCGCCGGTACTGACGGCGCTGCCGCGCTAAAAGCCATTGGCGACCTGAAACGGTTCTCTGCCGAAGCTCCGGCCGACAAGTATGTGCCCGCATTCCTCAGCACTACAAGCTTCCCCTACTTCACTCTTACCGACGGCTCGGCTGTAAAACTTACTTACAACCAGGCTGTTGACGAACCCGAAGGGTTTGCTGCCGCTGCTGCCGCTAAGACTTATAAAATAACCGACGACCAGTATCAGAACGAAGTTTGGGACGGCGAGAACTACATCCTTGGTTTCGCTCCTTCGCAGACTGCTGCCGACTTCATCCCCACCTTCCTTGCCGACGGTGTTGCTGACGCTGCAGAAGGCGACTTCGTTATCGTTAACTACAACCAGGCCACTCAGGAACCCGTTTTCGGCGGTGACGTTCCTGCTGTACCCGAAGTTGTTTATAGCGAGTCACTTACAACCGAAGAAGGCTTCAAATCATTTACTGTCGACAACGTGTCGATTCCTGCCGAACTCTCATATGTTTGGAGCTTCGGTGGCGAAAACTACGGTGCAAAGGCTTCGGCTTTTGCAGGTGGTACAAACTACGCTTCTGAGTCTTGGCTTATTTCGCCTGTAGTAGACCTCACAGGCTATGCTGATCCTTTCTTCAGCTTCGAACAGGCTACCAACTTCTTCTCTAATATCGACGCTATCAAAACCGAAGCTACCGTATGGGTACGCGAAGAAGGCGGCGCTTGGAACCAGATTAAAGATTATGTTCTGCCCGAAAAACTCTCGTGGTCTTTCGTTGGTTCTGGCGACATCGACCTCGCTGCCTACGCTGGCAAGAAGATGCAGATCGGTTTCAAATTCGTTTCTGTAGAAAAATCAGGTACTTGGGAAGTTAAGAACATTACCGTTACCGCTACTCCCGCTTCGCGCAGCGCTGCTTCGCGTGCTCGTGTTGAGGTGCCTATGGTTAGCAAAAATGTTCTTTACACATACACCGGTACTGCATGGACCCCCGCACCTGTACTCTACGCAGTGCTCTCCCCTGCCGACTATACTGCTATGGGTCAGAGCCACCCCAACCTGCCTGCTGCCGAGCCCTTCCTCACAAAATGGCTCAACATGAACTATGCTTATGCTGAATCCGGCGATAGGAAGTTCATCGTTTGGACTAAATACGACGGCAAGGCTACAAACCAGTGCTCTGCTTTCACATTCAACGGCACCGAATGGGTATCATTCAAGTTTGTTGAAGAAGTGACAAGCCAGTTTGTTCGCACAGGTGGCAAGTGGATGTACGATCCCAACGTCACAATCACCCTCCCTGCAGGTAAGAACATCGAAATCAGCGCTAAATACTATCAGGCATGCGTTGACTGGGTATACGAGAACAAGTGCGTACCCCTGGGCGACACAAGCATCAAGAGCGGTCAGTTCTGGGTTACCAAATATGGCAACAACGAATACTACTCAGGTACATCTGCTTATCAGGGCAATGTTGACCTTCGTGCCGATGCTGCTCGCACTCAGTATGCTGCCGGTTTCGAAGGTATGAACGATGCTGCGGTAATCAAATTCATGAAAGACAACTTCATGAACGAGGTTATGCCTGCTGCCCTCTCTACTCTCCACACCGATGCTGACGTGGTTGCCGGATTCGATGTACTCTACACTGTCAATTTCTATGCTTACGAGTATAATGAGACTGAGAAAAAGTACGAAACAAACCCCTATACAGCTGTCTTCAAAGTAGTTGGTAAAGGTAAATTCGAGCCCGTAAGCTGCACTTGGTATCCAAAAGAAAAATAAGGATTACTAATCAATACTCTTAAAAACAGGGCCGGATTCAATTTCCGGCCCTGTTTTTTAGAAAAAAACTGTAACTTTGCAATTCAATTTCTAAGATACGATTTACCAACAGGATGGAATGGTTAGAAAGCATACTGTTTGAGCACACTCCCCTACAGGCTCTCATAGTGCTATCACTGATTATATCGGTCGGTCTCGGCCTTGGCAAAATACACCTTTGGGGTGTATCGCTGGGCGTTACTTGGGTGTTCTTTGCCGGTATCATTGCCGGGCATTTTGGGCTCTCGATAAACCCCGATATGCTTGGATATGCCGAGAGCTTCGGGCTTGTTTTGTTTGTTTATGAGCTTGGTTTGAAGGTCGGACCGGGTTTCTTCAGCTCATTCCGCACGGGTGGGGTTAAATTGAATATAATCAGCCTTGCTACAGTTCTAACAGGCACTGCCATAGCAGTACTACTCTGCTTCGCATTGGGCATAGATATGAGCATAATGGTTGGCATACTTAGTGGTGCCACAACCAACACCCCCGCACTTGGTGCCGCCCAACAAGCTCTTTCTCAGATCGGTGTATCGGCAAGCGGGGCCGCATTGAGCTGCGCAGTCACATATCCACTGGGTGTGATAGGTGTAATCATCGCTTTTATTGTCATAAGCAAGCTATTCGTGCGTAAATCAGATATTTCCGACGGCAACCACGACGACGACAACCACACATTTATCGCCGCTTTCGGCGTGAAAAACCCTGCTATATTCGGCACGACGGTGCGACAAGCCGCTGCTTTGATTAAGCCAAAATTCGTAATCTCACGACTTTGGCGCAATGGCGAGGTGAGCATACCTAACTCGGAAACATGCCTTATCGAAGGCGACAGACTGCTCGTCATCACTACCGAAAAAGACCTGCCGGCCCTGACTGTACTTTTCGGCTGCCAGGAACAAGAAGACTGGAATAAAGATGATATCGACTGGAATGCTATCGACAGCTCGCTGATAAGCCGTCATATCATTGTCAGCCGTCCCGAGTTAAACGGCCGTAAATTAGGCTCTCTCAAGCTTCGAAACAGCTATGGTATAAATATTAGCCGAGTATTGCGTAGCGGCGTCAAACTGCTCGCTACACCGGGGCTCGTGCTTCAGCTTGGCGACCGGCTCACAGTCGTTGGCGAAGCTAAATCTATCGAGAACGTAGAGAAGGTGCTCGGCAACTCCTCTACCACCCTCAAAGACCCGAATATGGCCGCCATATTTATCGGTATCGTGCTCGGTCTGCTCTTGGGGTCGGTGCCTATCATGATACCCGGTATATCGTTTCCGGTGCGCCTCGGCCTTGCAGGTGGCCCGATAATCGTAGGTATACTCATTGGCCGTTTCGGCCCGCAGTTTCACATCGTTACCTACACCACCCTCAGTGCCAACCTCATGCTCAGGGGTATTGGTCTGTCTTTATTCCTTGCCTGTCTCGGTCTTGATGCCGGAGCGCAGTTCCTCGATACCATATTGCGTGCCGACGGACTACTGTGGATAGCTGCCGGATTCATTATAACCATGCTGTCGGTGTTGATAATGACTCCCATAGCCATGCGTCTGGCCGGCCTCGATTTTGGTCTGGCTTGCGGTGTGATTAGCGGAGCTATGGCTAACCCAATGGCTCTGAATTATGCTAACGATACCCTGCCGGGCGACAACCCTGCTGTAGGTTATGCTACTGTATATCCCCTTGCAATGTTCTCAAGGGTTATTATTGCTCAGATATTGGTGCTGCTTTTCGTTTAAATTGGTCTGAGGGGCTAAATTTTTTGTTTTTTAATAATTAATACGTAAATTTGGAGCCAGAAAAACACCCTAAAACCAAAATACTATGATTAGTCCCTTAGCTTATGTTGATCCTAAAGCCAATATCGGCAAGGATGTTACAATACACCCTTTTGCTTATGTAGATGCTGATACTGTGATTGGCGACGGTTGCGTTATTATGCCTTATGCGTCTGTTATTCACGGCACTACGCTCGGTAAGAATGTCAAAGTATATCAGGGGGCTATTATTGGTGCCGACCCTCAGGACTTCAGGTGGAAAGGAAATCCCTCGTTTTGCACCGTTGGCGACAACACCGTTATCCGCGAGCACGTTATAATCAACAGGGGCATATATTCGCAGGGAGGCACCGTTATCGGAGGTGACAGCTTCATTATGGCCGACAGCCATATCGGGCATGATACTCATGTGGCTCCTAAGTGCGTGATAGGCAACAGCGTTACTATTGCCGGTGATGTCGAAATCGACACCGGGTCTATTCTATCGTCGAGCGTCGTTGTGCACGAAAAGAGCCGAATTGGTAAGTTCTCACTAATCAAAGGCGGAACCCGTATCAGTGGCAACGTGCCTCCGTTTGTGATTATGGCGCACAACCCTGTTACTTATTATGGCGTAAACTCTGTTGTAATGGGCAAGCACGCCGGTTTTACCGACGATATTATCGACGACGTTGCAAAGGCTTACCGACAGATATATCAGAGCCAGACATCGGTATTCAACGCTCTCAAACGTATCGAAGCCGATATTGCCGACACTCCTGTTCGTGCCGAGATTATCAACTTCATCCGCGCTGTCAACCTCAAGCTCGTAGGCGACCGCTTCGAAGAATAAACCGCTCTATAACCCCTTGATTATTGATTCCAAGGCTTTTGTCACTGTAGCAGGATCATACTGGCTCAGATTATCGGTTGAATGTTGCTGCAGTGATTCTCGTAGCTGTTCGTCGGATATAAGTTTGTCGATTTTATGCGAAAGTGCATCAACGTCGTCCGGAGGGCAAATAAGGCCGTCTACGCCGTCACTGATGATTTCCGACTGTCGTCCTTTGTAATCGCATGCTATGCAGGCACACCGTTGCGACATGGCCTCTACCAGCACAAGACCCCAGCCTTCATAGCGCGATGACAGGCAGAATATCGATGATTTGCGATATTCGTCGACGATATTGGTGGTATAGCCGCTGAATTCGATGTTAGTGCAAGCACCCGATAGGCTGTGCATATACTTCATCGACCGTTCGTCGCTGTTGCCTACTATGCGAAGGCGCCATTCGGGATGTTTGTCGGCAATTTTGCACCAGGCCTTAACCAATACATCAAAACCCTTCACATGCCATTCGTTGACACGACCTACGGCAAGTACAACCTTCTCTTTTTCAGGAATATAATCGAGAGGTGTTGCAAATAGCGGATTATGAAGCACATGCACATTGCCCACACCTGCCGCTTCGGCGAGGGCCTTGTCGGGCGCGGTGAGTACTGTCAGGCCGTCGTAGCGCTGGTTGAGTTTAAACTTCTTGTAGTGATCATAGCTCGTAAACGGTGCCGATTCGGGCCGCTCGAAACTACTGTGTTCGGTTGAGAGAAACTTGAATTTAGGCAATAGCGGGCGTATGAGCAACAATTCGGGTGTAAAGGAGTGCATCACGCTTACCACTACGTCGGGTTTGAAATCGTGCAGGGTAGTGTAAAGCGATTTCATGGTGCTGAAGCTGCGGATAAGCTTGCGCACGCGCGAATGAGCCCGCCATTTGGGCGATGAATATTTGCGTACCGAGGCATCGAGGTTATAGGTCTGTGGCTCAGTAAAATCGCAACATACCGCAACATCATGACCTGCGGCCGCAAGCCCGTTGGCCCACGTGGCAGCCACTCGTTCAGCCCCGCCGGTATGCATAAAAAAACACAATATTAACACTCTCATATCGTCATAACGAAAATTCTTTAATATAAGTATATCATATTTTTAGTTTTTTGCCTTTGATACCAAAATAAGGATCTAAAAAAGGCTGTTACACCAAATATATAAGATTTTTACAATATTTAGGTATTGGTTTTCGTTTAATAAAAAATAAGAGTATCAATTATAGAAAATGGATAACATCGGAATATTTGTCAAGACTCTATCCAGTGGTGGGGCAGAGAAACAAGCCACTTTACTTGCCAAGGTCTTGACAAGTAATCATACAGTCCATATGATATTATGGTCTGATGTCAATTATGAAGATAAATATACCAAAATTCTCGAACAATCTAATGTAAAGATACACAAGCTTAAAGGTTCTTTTTATGAAAAGTTCTCTAAACTTAGGCATTTACTCTCTACTGCTAATATAAGCATATTGTTTTCGTATCTTACTTTTGCAAATGCTGTAGGCGCTCTAAGTGCTTTAAGGTTAAGGACAAAGGTGGTGCCGGGTCTTAGATCTTCGAAACTGTCCTTTCCTAAGTTGTTGAGCGATATGGCTGTTTGTAATTTTTTGACTCCGGTTACTGTTGCAAACTCCTATTGTGGAAAGCGTGAGTTTGTTCGCCGGGGCTTTTCTGAATCTCATATAGAGGTTATTCCAAACATGTTAGACTCCATACCGACGTTTAAACCTCGTCAAGTCTCTGCCGATGGTAATGTTAATGTGATTTCTGTAGGAAGATTTGTCGATGCAAAGGATTATCCGACTGCTATACGGGCAGTTGCCGAGGCTCGTAAGTCTGTACCTAATCTTCGGTATAAGATAGTAGGATATGGAGAATTAGAGCAAAATATAAGAACATGGGTTAAGGAATATGGTATAGATGATATAACCGATATATTCATTAATCCACCCCATATAGATGAATTATTATCACAGAGTGATATATTTTTGATGTCATCTGTCTTCGAAGGTACAAGTAATGCTCTTTTAGAGGCTATTGGATATGGTGTGCCTACTATAGTTACCGATGTTGGCGATAATGCATATATCATTTCTTCGTCAAATAATGGTATGGTTTTTATGCCTGGTGATTATCTGGGTATGGCAGATGGTATAATTAAGTATGCTTCAGAACCCGAACTCCGTAACAGTACCGCAGAAAATGCTTACAAATGTCTGAAAAGTAATTTTTCGGAGTCTGTTTTTAAGGATGCTTATGAAAAACTAATACTGAGATTATCGGAATAATGAAAATCGTTGTTATTGGTACTCGTGGTTTTCCTGGAATTCAGGGTGGGGTGGAGACGCACTGCCAGGAACTTTATACCCGTTTGGTTTCCAAGGGGTATGACGTTACTGTGTTTAGGCGTAAACCTTATATTAACTATGGCAATAAAAGTAATACATATAAAGGTGTAAATTTTGTAGACATAGCTGCCCCTCATAACAAGTATTTTGAAGCTATAGTACATACGCTATATGCTTTGTTTCGTTCTCGTAAACTAAAGCCGGATATTCTACATATCCATAATATAGGACCTGCAATCGTAGCGCCATTAGCTCGGTTGATGGGTATGAAGGTGGTTTTGACTATACACAGTTTTAATTATACACATTCTAAATGGGGTAGATTTGCTAAATTTATGCTTAAGTTAGGCGAACGATTGGGCGTTACTTTTTCTAATTGTTCGATAGCGATTTCTGATGTTAATTATAAGAGTCTGAATCAGAGATATCCTAATATTAAGTGTAATCTTATATATAATGGCGTTTCTATTCTCGGTTATACAGATAGTCGTGATAGACTGGCAAAATGGGGTGTAGGTGGGCGACCTTATATCGTTGCTGTAGGAAGACTTACACCCGAAAAAGGTTTTCACGATTTGGTAAAAGCTTATGTTGACTCTAAGCTTATAGCTACCTGTGACTTGGTCATTGCTGGAAGTGCTGATAATGAAGATGATTATTCAAGATCGTTGGTGAAAACAGCTGCCGAAAATGGTGTGAAGCTTACCGGTTTTATTAATGGCGAGGATTTGCGTCAGCTTATGTCTCATGCTTCTTTATTTGCAATTACTTCATATAATGAAGGTCTGCCGTTATCTTTACTTGAAGCAATGGCATATGGTCTCGATGTTGTAGCAAGTAATATTGAGCCTTGTAAAATTTCATGTTTGAATGAAGATGATTTTTACCCGGTGGGCGACACCGATGCTCTTGCTAAGAAACTTTCCGAAAAGATTTCTGCCGCTAACAGGCGCAGAGAATACGACCTCACTCCATACGACTGGGATAATATTGCATGCCGGACCGTAGAGGTATACAAATCATTGTAGAAATTATACACATTATCGCCGATGCTTGTCAAGACTTATGCCGCTGCCGTACAGGGTATTGATGCCAGGGTTATAACTATTGAGACCGCTGTTTCAAAGGGTATGCAGTATTGCATCGTGGGGCTCCCCGACACTGCTGTCAAGGAGAGTCACGAGCGTGTCCGTGCTGCCCTGACCCATTCCGGCTACAAGATGCCTCGCACTGCGGCTGTCATCAACATGGCGCCGGCTGATATTCGCAAGGAAGGCGCTGCCTACGACCTGCCGATTGCAATTTCGCTTTTGGTTGGTACCGAGATGATTAAGGCCGAACAACTGCATCGCTATATGATTATGGGCGAACTGTCGCTCGACGGTTCCGTGCAGCCTATCCGTGGTGCATTGCCAATGGCTATCGAGGCGAGGGCTCGTGGATTTAAAGGCATGATTCTGCCTGCTGCAAACGCCACCGAGGCGGCCGTGGTTAATAATCTCGAAGTATACGGCGTGGATAATCTGCGTAAGGTTGCCGATTTTTTGAGCGGCAACACCGTTCTCGAGCCTACGGTCGTTGATACACGTGCCGAATTTGCTCGCGAATCGGGGCACTACGATATCGATTTCAGCGATGTAAAAGGGCAGGAGAGTGTCAAGAGGGCATTCGAAGTGGCTTGTGCCGGAGGGCATAATATACTCCTTATAGGCCCTCCCGGTTCGGGCAAATCTATGATGGCCAAGCGCTTGCCCTCTATTATGCCGCCGCTGACTCTCGGCGAAGCGCTCGAAACCACCAAGATACATTCTGTGGCCGGTAAACTCCGTCGTGGCTCGCGCCTGATGTCTATGCGTCCCTTCCGAGCTCCTCACCATACCATATCGCCGGTTGCCATGGTCGGTGGTGGTTCTAACCCCATGCCGGGAGAGATTTCCCTGGCTCATAACGGCATACTATTCCTCGACGAATTTCCAGAGTTTCCACGCACTGTCCTCGAGGTACTGCGACAGCCCCTCGAAGACCGTCATATCAGCGTATCGCGAGCACGCTACCAGCTCGACTATCCGGCTTCATTTATGCTTGTGGCATCGATGAACCCCTGTCCATGTGGCTATTATACACATCCCACCAAGCAATGCACATGTATGCCCGGCGCTGTATCCAAGTATCTTGGACGCATTTCAGGCCCATTGCTCGACCGTATCGACATACAGTGCGAGATAATGCCTGTGCCATTCGACGAGCTTCATACCAAGGCGCAAGGGGAGAGTAGTGCCGACATTCGCGCACGAGTGATTGCTGCACGCAAAATACAGGCCGAGCGCTTTGCATCAGAGCCTTCGGTGCACTGCAATGCCCAGATGACTCCTCGCCTCATGCAGCAGTACTGCGCACTTAGCGACGAAAGCACCGCCATACTCAAGCGTGTAATGACCAAATACGACATGTCGGCCCGCGCCTACGACCGCATCCTCAAAGTAGCCCGCACCATAGCCGACCTTGCCTCCAGCCCCGACATCCAGCCTGTCCACATCAGCGAAGCCGTCGGCTACCGCAACCTCGACCGCAGCAGCTGGGGCGCAAGCACCGACACCCCGACACCCTTCTGATCAATACGCTTGCAAGCAAGCGGACTAAAACAAATTTGTTCAAGTGAAAACAGCTTGCTGTTTTTTCTACTTCTTCTGACTTTCCCCGTTCATTATGGCCCGCGCTTTTTTTCACGACTATACCTCCCGCTGCATATATCATATTACTATGACCAAAGCCCCCGGCGTGCCTTCTTTCGGACACTTGACCGGCGCCTTGCCTGATGTGCATATAGAGCTCTCTCCTTTGGGCAAAATTATAGCTGCCAATATAAATAATATACCCTCACTCAATCCTTCTATAAGAGTGTTAAAGTATATAGTGATGCCCGATCACATACATATGCTTTTATTCGTCACCTACTCTCTTGAGCGCCCTTTAGGCAGATATATGGGTATGTTCAAGGTAAAGACAGGTCAACAATTCCGCGAAAGATACCACCTCGACAAGCCTGTATTTAAGGAGGATTTCTACGATTGCATTCTTCATCGTAGACGCTCACTCGACGCAATCTTTAAATATATCAGTGACAACCCGCGGAGACTGGCGGTGCGGCGCGAGCGTCATGAATACTTCAGGCGTATAAATGAACTGAAAATAGGAGAAAAGACTTATCAAGCCTACGGAAATTTCCAGTTACTCGATTGTCCATTCAAAGAGCAAGTGGTGGTTCATAGAGCTGACTCAGCTGAGGAAAGAGATAGAAAGCTACAGGAATGGCTTTACACAGCCTCTAACGGCGGTGTACTCGTATCTCCCTTTATCTCTAAAGCCGAAAGGGAAGTCCGTAACGAGGCCGAAAAAGGTGGCGGTCGTTTTATACTTATAGTAAACGAACCGTTTGAAAAACGCTATAAACCTACCGGTCACGACTTTGAGCTATGCGAATCAGGAAGACTCCTAATTATCTCAGCCAATCTTCCGGGAGAAATCTCACGTCAATCATGTCTTACAATGAACACCCTTGCAGAAACAATTGCCAAGGGGTAATATTTATAACTCAATGCGTTGTGCCTTCGGGGGCTTCGTGGCGCAGGGGGTAGCTGTTGCGTATGCTTTCGAAATCTTCGGGGTGCTTTTTTAGTGCCGAGACCTCGGGCATGGGGTCGTAGCTGTCGAGTATCCCCTTGATATTCACCGACTGGGCCGGTGCGGGCGGCAGGGGCATGTCTACTGTCACTCGCGGCGTCATAAAGAAGGTCGTAATGGCATCGAGAGCTATCTGCGATGCTCGCACCTTGCCCTCTTGCGAATATCCGGCAATGTGCGGAGTGGCAACATCGGCCATAGCCAACAGTTCGCGGTCGATGTCAGGCTCATTTTCCCAGCAATCTATTATCATGCCGCCGACCTTACCGGCCTTGCGAGCCTCGATAAGGGCAGGGGTATCTACGATTTCACCTCGTGCGCTGTTGATGATTATCGGCGAACGGCGCAGCTTGGCAAAGAACGCCTCATCAGCCATATGATAGGTGGCATGCTCGCCTTCGCGGGTGAGGGGAGTGTGGAAGGTAATAATGTCGGCTTTGCGGGCAATAGTATCTAAATCAACCCATTGGTCACCGCCTTCAGCTTCCTGTCGCAGGGGGTCGCAAACAAGCACATTCATATCAAGAGCCTTTGCCCAACGCTCTACTATACTACCAACATGACCCACGCCGACTATTCCCAAAGTATACGACCGCAACGGGCGGTTGATTACCTGCATGATAGTGGCAAATACATACTGAGCAACTGCCGGGGCGTTGCAACCGGGTGCATTGATTACAGTAATCGACCTCGATTTGCAGTAATCTAAATCGATATGATCCATGCCGATAGTGGCAGTGGCAATCATCTTGACTTCCGACTTTTTCAGCAGCTCTTCGTTGCACTTGGTACGTGTGCGGATGATCATGCCGTCGGTCTCACGCACAGCCTTGGGGGTGATTTCCTCCGGGGCAAGGTAGCGTACGGTAGCGTAGTCGTCGAGTAGACCGGCGACATAGGGGATATTGCGCTCGATTATGAGCCTTATATTACTGTTTGGCATACGAAGAGTGCCGCATATACGGCTATGGTTGATAGTATTAGTATGTATGATTTATCCGCCCTGTGTGTCGAGAAATAGTGTGTCACCTCCATGGCGGCGCAATAGTTGAGCATCGGTATGTAGCTTACTATATTGCGGTAGTCGAGGCACAAGCCTAAGAATGTCGTAAGCATCACTACCGTAAAACAGCCGTTTACGGCGCGGGCGCGGGCATTATAGGCTATTGTCTTAAGAACGGTGAGTATGTAGCTCAGAAGCGTTAAAAACACCGTTACTCCTATCGTTATGGCAAGCAACAGAGTTTCGTCCAGGTCGATTTCTGAGAAGATGCTGGTAAAGCGAGGCCACTGCAGGCTGTCGATATCTATGATGCCGAAGCCGATGATGATAATCCAAGGTGTGGCGATGCCCATTAGAGCCGCAAGTATGGTACGGCGGTGGAATATCCCCATCTGCCCGCATCCTATCAGGAATGGCAGCAGGTACAGCGTATAGCAATACTGCGTGGTCGTAAAAGCCGAGAGCAAAAGGGCGATGAGGTATACCGGACGTGTTGCTTCAGGCTGGCGGTAGCAGCTGAATAGCAGCAACATACATACCGGTACTACAACGGCAAGCATATTGCCGGTGCAGAATTGTGTCATCAGGTCGGGGGTGGCAAGCTGCATCATGGCAAAGAATGCTATAAACAGCGAGGTCATCGACCTGAAGACATTGAATATCTTGTTGAGCAACAGCATCACCACTACGGTGATGCCGTTGGCAAGAAGTGCAAGAACAAAACTAAGCGCAGGGCTGTGGGCAAACCACTCGTTGGCCGAAGGTAGCCCAAGCCCGGTATCGCCCGTCAATGCCACTGTATGGCCGCTAAAGAAGTATACTGCGGCCATTGTAGCGGCCAGGAAGGCTACTACAAGGCCAAAGCCACGTGAATGGCATATACGGGTGATTATCGAATTGTTCATTGCAATCGGAATACTTGGCTGTGATAGCTCTTACACGAGGTCCTTGCCGATGTCGCGGCGGTTGTATTTGCCCTCGAAGCTGATCTTGTCGAGCATTGCATATGATGATGATGCGGCTGAGGGGATGTCCTCGCCGAATGCTACTGTAGCCAATACTCGGCCGCCGGCGGTAACTACGCGACCTTCGGCGTCACATGCTGTACCTGCGTGGAATACTATGCCGTCTACGGTGTCGAGGCCTTCGATAAGCTTGCCTTTGGCATAAGAGCCGGGATAGCCGCCCGATACAGCCATTACGGCAACTGCTGTGCGCGGGTCGTGCTCGATTTCGATGTCGCCAAGATTGCCATTTGCTACTGCTACAAGTGCAGGGAGCAGGTCGCTGGCTATGCGAGGCATCACAACCTCGGTCTCGGGGTCGCCCATGCGTACGTTGTACTCGATCACCATTGGTTCGTTATCTACATTGATAAGGCCAAGGAAGATAAAGCCGCGGTAATCGATACCCTCGGCACGGAGGCCGTCGACAGTGGGGCGCACGATGCGCTCCTCCACCTTGGCCATAAAGGCTTCATCGGCAAAGGGTACGGGCGATACCGAACCCATGCCGCCGGTATTGAGGCCTGTGTCGCCCTCGCCTACACGTTTGTAGTCCTTCGCTACCGGCAGTATGCGGTATGCGCCGGTTCCGTCGGTAAGCACGAATACAGAGCATTCTATGCCCTTGAGGAATTCCTCGATTACAACCTTTGCCGAAGCTGCGCCAAACTGGCCGTCGAGCATCTCGTCGAGCGAACGGATAGCTTCGTCAAGGTCATTGATGATAAGCACGCCCTTGCCTGCTGCCAGACCGTCGGCTTTGAGCACATAGGGGGCTTTGAGGCTGCGAAGGAATTCGCGGGCCTCGTCGATATTGGCCTTGGTGGCGGTGAGGTGGCGGGCTGTGGGGATATTGTGACGACCCATGAAATCTTTGGCAAAGTCTTTCGAGCCTTCAAGCGCTGCGCCGTCTGCGCCGGGGCCTACCATTGGTACACCGGGGCATGATACGGCGAGGGCTTCGCGAAGACCGCATACCAGCGGGTCTTCGTTACCGGCTATTACAAGGTCGATGGCATTGTCTTTTACTGCCTTGGCCACTGCATCGAAGTCGGTGGGTTTGAGCGATATATTGGTTCCGCAGGCGCTTGTGCCGGCATTGCCGGGGGCGATATAGAGTTTGCCAAGCAGGGGGCTTTGGCTCAGTTTCCATGCTATTGCGGCTTCGCGGCCTCCGCTGCCGAGAAGGAGTACGTTGAGTTTTTCGGACATTATTCGTTGGTTTTATCGGTTTCCGGATTATTTTTCTTGCGTGTACGCCACATCGGACGGTTTATCACTATCTCTTTGTCTGCGCCAATCGAGGGCTGACGGCCCAACGATATCGGACGGCGGCCTTCGGGCTTAGGTGTCGACGCATCGCGACGGCCTTCGGGGCGCTCGCTGCGGCGGCCGGGGCGTTCGTCTTTCGGGCCGCGTTTGTCGCGCTTGGCTTTGAAATCTCTCGGACCTTTGTCGCCTTTGAAGTCGCGGCGGCCTTTGGGCGCTGCCTCGCGTGGCTTATCCTTGATACTGCCGCCTGATTTGCGGAATTCGCTCTTCTTGCCGGCAAAAATCTTATACTCGCGCAACTCGCATTCCAGGCCGCCGTTGTAGAGCTGCACCTTAACCGACGGCGCAAGGCCGATTTCGTTGAAATACTCGTCGGTATAGCCTATAATCCAGGCATCCCAGCCGGTAAATACATGCTTTAGCGTAGCTCCGATTGATTTATATAGGGCGTTCATATCATCGACAGATATGCGTTTGCCATAAGGGGGATTGGTTACCATTACACCCTCTTTTCCGCATGCTGCAGTCCACCTGGGTATCGATTCATTGCCTGTGTCGTAGGCTATCGAACGGTGTTCGAAGTTGATATAGCGGTCAACTCCGGCGCTCTTGGCATTGTCGAGGGCTATGGCAAGGGCTCGCTTGTCGATGTCGCAGGCGGTGATTGTGCAGGTCACATCGCGCTCGGCACTGTCGTCGTTGTAGATTGATTCAAGTAGCTCGGCATCGAAGTCTGCCCAGTTCTCGAATGCGAAATGCTTGCGGTAGATGCCGGGATAAATGCCGGCGGCAATCATCGCCGCTTCGATAGCAAATGTACCCGAACCGCACATAGGATCGACAAAAGGCTTGTCGCCCTGCCAGCCGGTCATGAGTATGATACCTGCTGCAAGTACTTCGTTGATAGGCGCTTCGGTCTGTGCAACACGCCAGCCGCGTTTGTGTAGCGACTCGCCCGACGAATCGAGCGAAAGGGTAACATGCGTTCCGGCTATGTGCACATTAATCATGATGTCAGCTCCGTCGAGGCGCACGCTCGGGCGCTCTTCTTTGTCGCTGTGATCGCGGAACCAGTCTACTACGGCATCTTTGATACGGTAGGTTACAAACTGGCTGTTGCGGAAATCGTCGCTGAATACCACGGTGTCGATAGCGAATGTCTGCTTTACATTCATTATTGAACTCCAGTCAAACTGCTTGGCTCCGGCATAGAGGCTGTCGGTATCCGTGGCTTCGAAACTATAAAACGGTTTAAGTATGCGCAGCGCCGTGCGACAGCAGAAATTGGCTCTGTACAATGTCTCCAAATCGCCCTTGAAGGCTACCATGCGCTTGCCGGGTGATACCTCGGTGGCTCCGATAGTGCGGAGTTCGCCGGCCAGGACCTCCTCAAGGCCTTGGAAGGTCTTGGCGACCATATCGAATGTGGTGTTCATATCTGTCAATGTTTATCGTTGCAAAATTAGCAAAAAAGAGGCAAATTAGCAAAATACGCCGCAGCAGAGTGAAAAACAAAATATAACTGCGCATTTCTATATTTTAGGTAAAAATGCATAGGTATACTTTACATTTGTGCAAAAATCGTTGTTTTGTAAAGTATGAATGATTATTTTTGCAAAAAATAATATATTATGAAACTAATACCGCGTCCACACTACGTAAACCGAATTGTCAAGCTTATCGACAAAGGGGTAATGCTATTCCTTATAGGGCAGCGCAGGGTAGGTAAAAGTTATCTCTTATGTCTTTTGAGAGAATGGCTTAGTGAGAATGTTGAAAACTCTAACGTAGTCTATATCAACAAAGAGTTTGAAATATCAAACGAGATAAAGAATTCACACCAGCTTTACTCATATGCTTTAGAAAGATTTGTCGAAGGTTGCAGGAATTATTTACTGATAGATGAAGTACAGGACATTGAGAATTATGAAAATGCACTTCGCAGTCTTCATGCAGAAAATAGGTGCCAGATTGTGGCAACCGGTTCAAATGCCCATGTTTTTTCGACAGAGCTGGGTACACGTTTAGCCGGGCGGTATATCGAGGTGCAGGTCTATAGCCTATCCTATGGTGAGTTTCTTGATTTCCGCGGAGTTAGTGATTCAGATGCCAGCCTTCTTGATTATCTTAAAGTAGGCGGATTGCCTGGTCTTATACATTTCGATATATCAGACCAGGAGCAAGTAATGGATTACTTGTCGGGTATTTACAATACCGTGATGTTACAGGACGTGATTGCACGAGAGAGTATCAGGAATGTGAACTTTATTAAGAATTTATGTGTGTATACAGCCGATAATATAGGCAAGATTTTTTCTATACGTAATATAGGCAATGTGATGAGGTCGCAAGGTGAGAATGTCAGTGTCGCCTTGACCGGCTCGTATATGAGTTTTTTACGTAATGCTTTTCTAATCAAGGAAGTACCAAGATTCGACATACATGGTAAAAAACTGTTTGAAAACATTTGTAAGTATTACTTTACCGATCATGGATTAAGAAACTATCTCAGTGGCTTCGATCTCCGTGGCAGCATCGAGAAAGTAATCGAAAATGTCATATACCTGCATCTGCTGCGTCGCGGCTACGAAGTGTCGGTCGGTATAATGAGGGCTGGCGAGATAGATTTCGTGGCAGCAAAATCAGGCAACATTATCTATGTACAGGCTACATATCTTCTTGCTTCGGACCAGACTATCGAGCGCGAATTTGGCAACCTTGCCGCTATAAAAGACAATTATCCGAAATATGTAGTGTCGATGGAACCCGTAGTAGGAACGTTTAAAAATTACCCCGGCATCAAGCATATACATCTTCGCGACTTCCTGCTTTCTGATATCTGACTTATTGCCATGATACGCTGCGGCCCGACTCTCAGAGCCGGGCCGCGTTGATTGATGAGTCAGGGTTAAAGATTGTCAGGCTTTACTTCATCAGTTCGACTGAGCGGTTGATAAATGTGCTCAGAGCCTCGCCTCGCAGCAGGCCGTTGCCAAGTAGGGCAAGGTCTACAAGCTGGCTGATTTCGGGATTGCCGGGAGCGTAGGCATCGATAGCCTCGTCCATTGTCTTGCGGCTGTCGGTCACGGTCTTCTCGGCCTCGTCTACGATAGCGCGGGCTTCGGCGCTGAGTTCTTCGTTTCCGGCTGCTTTGCGGGTCTCCTCGGCCTTGGCATTGGCTTCGTCGATTGTTTTGAGCAGGGGCTCTACGGTGCTGTCGAGGGCGCCCTCAGCCTTGCTGATGATAGTTTTTACCAGCGGATGCTCGGTATTTACGACCACGGTGTAGCTGTCGGGTAGCTCGCCGTAGAAGTTCATGCCGGGCTGCATGGCGGCCATTTCTTTCATTCGGCGCATGTACTCGTTCTGTGTCAGCACTACAGGCTGAGAGCTTGGTGCAAGTGCCTCGAACTGTACCATAAAGCTGGTCTTCTCTACCTTGCGGGTAGGAAGCTCGAACAGGCGGGTCATGATAGCGCGTGCCGCAGGGGTGAGTTCGGCTACCTTGCGGTCGTTTTTGCGGATGAGGTTGTCGGTCACATCTGAGTCAACGCGCACCAGGCCGGTATTCTCGAGCTTACGCTCAAGCAAGCCTACGAAGTGGTTGTCGAGCTGGCCGTCGAGCAGCAGCACGTTGTAGCCTTTGTCGTTGGCGGCTTTGATATAGTCGTACTGAGCTGTGGCATCGGTGGCATAGAGATAGATTATGCGGCCTTCGGCATCGGTCTGAGAGGCTTCGACGAGGGTCTTGTACTCATCAAGTGTATAGTAATGTCCCTCGGTATCCTTGAGGAGCATAAATTTCATGGCAGCGTCGCAGAATTTCTCGTCGGTAAGCATACCGTAGACGATAAATATGCGGATGTCGTCCCATTTCTTTTCAAATTCGGCGCGGTCGGCGCGGAAAAGCTCGTCGAGACGGCCGGCTACCTTCTTGGTAATGTAGCTCGATATCTTCTTGACAGCGGTATCTGCCTGAAGGTAAGAGCGCGACACGTTGAGAGGGATGTCGGGAGAGTCGATTACTCCCTGGAGCAGCTGCATGAACTCAGGCACTACGCCTTCTACCGAATCGGTAACGAATACCTGGTTGCAGTAGAGCTGTATGCGGTTGCGGTTGATGTCGAAGTTGTTTTTGATTTTTGGGAAATAGAGGATACCTGTCAGGTGGAAGGGGTAGTCCACATTGAGGTGAATCCAGAAGAGAGGTTCTTCCTGGCCGGGATAAAGCTCCTGGTAGAAAGCAAGATAATCGGCATCGGTAAGCTCGCTGGGTTTCTTCATCCACTGGGGCTCGGTGCTGTTGATTATAAGGTCGCGGTCGGTATCGGTCCATGCACCGTCTTTCCATTCGCGCTCCTTGCCACTGATTACAGGCACGGGCAGGAAGCGGCAATATTTGCGAAGCAGGGTGTCGACGCGCTGCTGGTCAAGGAATTCCTTGCTGTCGTCGTCGATGTAGAGTATGATGTCGGTACCGCGGGTCGTACGCGAGCCTGCACCCATAGAGTACTCGGGCGAACCGTCGCACTCCCAGCGCACAGCCTCGGCACCGTCCTTGTACGACAGTGATTCGATTACTACCTTTTTCGACACCATGAATGCCGAATAGAAACCAAGGCCGAAGTGACCGATGATGCTGGCGGCGGTGTCCTTGTATTTGTTGAGGAATTCCTCTGCACCTGAAAAAGCTATCTGGTTGATATAGCGGTCAACATCCTCGGCTGTCATGCCGATACCGCAGTCGCTCACAGTGAGGGTGCCGGCTTCTTTGTCGATGCTTACCTTTACATCGAGAGTGCCGAGTTCGCCTTTGAATTCGCCGAATGATGCCAATGCGCGTAACTTTTGGCTGGCGTCGACTGCGTTAGATACAAGTTCGCGGAGAAAAATCTCGTGGTCGCTGTAGAGAAATTTTTTGATAACGGGGAAGATATTCTCTGTCGTTACCCCGATAGTGCCTTTTTGCATATATAGTGTAGTTTTTTAATTCCAATAGTATAAACAATCAAATACAAAAAAAGTGCCAAACCCATGACTGACATAATGTCATAAAAATAAAACTTTGAAAAAAGTGGCATATCTTTCGTGGTTCACGGCGCAATGCTGTTTAGTTAAGCGCTTCAAGGTGTGTCTATATTATTGCCAAATTCTGCATCTGTATGTGACCATATAACCCCTCTCTCGTAGGGTCGCGGCATGCCGCGACCGGGTGTCAAAAGCATTTTCTCCTTGATAATCAAATAAATAAATGTTCTTCTGCCCGGTCGCAACATGCCGCGACCCAATGCTGTTTACTTAAGGAGAAAGAGTGTCAGCGATAGGAGCTTGGCTCTCGAGACAAGCCACGGCCAGTATCGCTAATGTTTTGAATACCAACGCCTAATCGAGGCTTGTCTCGGAGACCCAAGCTCCTATCGTTGCTGTCCTTTTGAATAATCAACCCTTAAGTAAACAGCATTGTGCCGCGACCCTACGAGAGTGGGGGATGCTGATGACCTTAATCAAACTCCATTGAGTCTTTAGTGCTCCTGATAAAGTATCTGGTGGAAATTGATGTTTTTCATCTTTTTTCGCTAATTTTGCATTTAGTTTTCAAGGCTTTATCATGTTGCTGCAAAGAATATATAATCTGGTCAATCGCAAAGACCTTTTGTCAAGCAGGATTTACGACTATTTCATGCTCCTGATGATTATCACGAGCGTAGTACCTCTGATGTTTGTCGATGATTATCCGATATTCCGAATCATCGAGATAGTGACAGTGCTTGTGTTCATTATCGATTATCTACTGAGGTGGATCACGTCGGGCATGCTGCTCAAAAAAGGCTGGCTGTCGTATATCATCTATCCCTTTATGCCAATGGCCATTATCGACTTGCTGTCGATTCTGCCGGGATTGAATTTGATTGACACATCATTCAAGCTGTTGCGTCTGACAAGGCTTCTCAAGATAGTGCGCCTGTTGAAGGTTTTCCGTTATTCGGGCAAGATTACTATGTTCTTTACCGTGCTTGTCAAGGAGCGCCAGGTGCTTTTGTCGGTGCTTATGCTGGCCTTGTTCTACATCTTCATCACGGCCTTGGTGATGTTTAATGCCGAGCCGCACATCAACCCCAATACCGGGGCGGCAACTTTTCGTTCCTTTTTCGATGCTCTCTACTGGGCTACAGTCACCCTCACCACTGTAGGCTACGGCGACCTGTGCCCGGTAACCAACATAGGGCGGGTGGTGTCGATGCTCTCGTCGCTTTTTGGCGTTGCTATCATCGCCCTGCCTTCGGGCGTTATCACTGCGAGCTATCTCGAAGAACTACGCAAAAACCGCAAGCGTGGTTTGCGCAAAGACTGAAGCACCCACGAAATATAATGCTAAAACTCGCAGATTTTTAAAATTTTAGTTCTAAATATTTTGCCGTTACAGAAAAAAGATATAAATTTGCACACATAATCGGCAGAGCAACTGCTCTTGCGGATAAGTGGACAGATTTGGCTGCTTGCAACCACTCGAAAAAATGCTAAAATCACGCCCTTGGTAGTCGTAACATAGTTGCGTAACCCACTGGGTCGCTTTTTTAAGGTTTCAGGTTTTTTCGTGGCCATGCCACCCGATTTGTCTGCTGCTGAAGCAGAGTTTCCGAGGGTGCGATGCCGCGATTTTTTTGTGTCTTTTTATAATCTCTCCGTATAATAAATTTTTCTAAAGATGAATTATCTCTTCACTTCCGAATCTGTTTCCGAGGGTCATCCCGACAAAGTCGCCGACCAGATCAGCGATGCCGTTCTCGACGAGTTTCTTGCCCGCGACCCGCAATCGAAGGTTGCTTGCGAAACCCTCGTGACAACCGGCCAGGTAGTTATCGCAGGCGAAATAAAGAGCGACGCATATATCGATATGCAGGAAACTGCCCGTAAGGTTATCAATCAAATCGGCTACGACCGCAGTGAACTGCGCTTCGACGGTAACTCGTGCGGTGTGTTGCTGGCCGTGCACGAGCAGAGCGCCGATATCAACCGTGGTGTTGAGCGCAGCGAAGCTCTCAACCAGGGCGCCGGTGACCAGGGTATGATGTTTGGCTACGCCACAAACGAGACTCCGCTTTTTATTCCCTTGTCGCTTGCCCTGAGCCACTCGCTTATGATGACCTTGGCCGAGATTCGACGCGAAGGTGTAGACATGACATATCTGCGCCCCGACTCTAAGAGCCAGGTGACTGTAGAGTACGATGAAAACCACCACCCGGTGCGCGTCGACACAATCGTGGTATCGACCCAGCACGACGAGTTTATCACCCCTGCCGAGTCGGGTCTGACACAGGAAGAGGCCGACCGCCGTATGCTCGATGCTATTCATCGCGATGTAGAGACAATCCTCATTCCGCGCACACGTGCCAAATTGCCTGCCGAGCTGCAGCATATGCTCGACGGCGGTTTCAAGCTCTACGTCAATCCTACCGGTAAATTCGTTATTGGCGGCCCCCACGGCGATACCGGTCTTACAGGCCGTAAGATCATCGTCGACACCTACGGCGGCCATGGTGCACACGGTGGTGGTGCTTTCTCGGGCAAAGACCCAGCAAGGTAGACCGTTCGGCTGCATACGCTTCGCGCCACATTGCCAAGAACCTCGTCGCTGCCGGTATCGCCGACCGCGTATTGGTGCAGGTGGCATACGCTATCGGCAAGGCCGAGCCTGTAAATATTTTTATCGACACCTATGGCACATCGCACGTGGCTCTCTCTGATACCGATATCGCAGCGCGAGTAGAGAAGTTGTTCGACATGCGCCCCTACGCTATCGAGCAGCGCCTCAAACTCCGCAACCCGATTTATCGCGAGACTGCCGCCTATGGCCACGTGGGCCGCATACCACGCACTGTTACCAAGACTTTCACCAGCCACTACGAAGCACCCTTTACCCGCGAGGTAGAGCTGTTTACCTGGGAGAAACTCGATGCTGTAGACGCTATCCGCGAGGCATTTGCCGACGTGCTGAAATAAGCTCGCTATAAGAGCCCATATCAAAGCCCGGAGCTCACCGCCCCGGGCTTTTTTGTGATAGTATATATAGAAAAACAGGGCGTCATCGCGACGTCCTGTTTCTAATACACAATTATCTATAAAACAACTATTTAATGTCCATGATGTTTTAAAAAATCATTCACTATTTATCTTTTCGGCGAAGTATCATCGCCTGTATTTGCTTTCTTGTCTTTGCGACCAATCAGTACTGAGTACCTATATTTGGCCGTATTACGATTGCAAAATTATATAATTTTTTATAACTTTCAAAATATAATTATGTTAAAATACCCAAAAGCATCTGCTATAGTATCATTACTCCGCCATTTATTTACAGATTCTTCTGTTGCTCGTGTGGCGGGTAATCGATAGTATAGTGCAGGCCGCGTGATTCCCGGCGCTCTTTTGCTTGGCGCATAATCAGGTAGCCCACATTGATGATATTGCGAAGCTCGCAGATTTCGCGCGATGCTTTCGAGCTTTTAAACAAGCGCTCGGTCTCTTCGTAGAGGATGTCGAGACGGTTCCAAGCGCGGTCGAGGCGAAGGTTCGATCGAACGATACCCACATATACACCCATAATCTGGTTTACCTCGCGGATACTCTGGGTTATCAGCACCATTTCTTCGTTGTGGCTCGTGCCTTCGTCGTTCCATGCCGGTACGTCGGTACGCAGATTGATATGCGGCAGCTCTTTTGCGGCATGTTTTGCTGCCGAGTCGGCATATACCACAGCTTCTATCAAGGAGTTGGATGCCAGACGGTTACCGCCGTGAAGACCGGTGCACGAACACTCACCCAGTGCGTAGAGGTGACGTATCGACGACTCGCCGTTGAGGTCGACGCGTATACCGCCGCAAAGATAGTGGGCTGCCGGGGCCACGGGTATATAGTCTTTGGTGATATCTATGCCCAGTGTCAGGCACTTGGCATAGATGTTGGGGAAGTGCTTTTTGGTTTCCTCGGGGTCTTTGTGAGTCACATCGAGGTACACATGGTCGTCGCCGTTGAGCTTCATCTCCGAGTCGATAGCCCTTGCCACGATATCGCGCGGCGCAAGCGACAGGCGCGGGTCGTACTTATGCATAAACTCCTCGCCCTTGAGATTGCGCAATACCGCTCCGTAGCCGCGCATGGCCTCGGTGATAAGAAACGACGGACGGTCGCCCGGGTGGAATAGGGCTGTCGGGTGGAACTGGATAAACTCCATATCGCTCACAGTACCCTTGGCGCGGTATACCATGGCGATGCCGTCGCCGGTAGCAACGAGGGGGTTGGTAGTGGTCTGATATACAGCTCCAACGCCGCCGGTGGCCATGACTGTGATTTTCGACAGGAAAGTATCTACATTGCCCGAGGCTACATCAAGCACATACGCGCCGTAGCAGGTGATGTCCGGAGTGCGGCGGGTCACTATCTTGCCAAGGTGGTGCTGGGTGATGATCTCGATAGCAAAGCGGTTCTCGTAGATATCGATATTGGGGTTCGACCTCACAGCTTCGTTGAGGCTCTGCTGTATTTCAAAGCCGGTGTTGTCGGCATGGTGAAGTATGCGGAATTCGCTGTGACCGCCCTCGCGGTGCAGGTCGTAGTCGCCGTTTTCTTTCTTGTCGAAGTTGACGCCCCAGCCTACAAGCTGGCGTATTTGTTCCGGAGCACCCTTTACCACGGTTTCTACCGCCTTGGGGTCGCTGAGCCAGTCGCCGGCGACCATGGTGTCGTGGATATGTTTGTCGAAATCGTCTACTTCGAGATTTGTTACCGACGCCACGCCGCCTTGGGCGAGGGCCGTATTTGCCTCGTCGAGAGTCGTTTTGCATATCAATGCCACACGCGACCCCTTGCCGGCTACCTTTAGGGCAAAACTCATGCCGGCAATACCTGATCCTATCACAAGATAGTCGTATTCAAATGTCATTTTTTCCTCGTTTTAAGGTCGCTGCAAATTTATATAAAATTTTGCTAAATCCAAAATTTATCAACGACACCGCGTCATCTCACCCGATGAGCGATTGCAGCAGGTGGGCGAGAATCGACTCGCCGCCCGAGTAAGGGTAGGGGATAAGGCACAATGCGGCTGCCAGGGCGGCAAAGATGCCTATAATCACCCCTATGCCCCAGCGCACAAGCGCCGGAGGTATCTCGCCGATAAGTTTTCGCACCTTTTCCGAGCGGAGCTCTATGCGGTCGGGCCGCTCGGTATAGTCGTTGTGATTTTGGTTATTGAATAGTGTTAATTTGGTGGTCGTATTTTTTCACGCTTTTGCCACCCTGGAAGCGATACGTTATATTTATTCGAAAGTAGTTGTTGGCCCTCTTGTTATAGTCCATCCATCTGGTAATGTTCAGACCCTGCGACTCTAATTTTGACCATTTCACGCCATTGGTTATATGCACGGGTATTACGTAATACCCCGAAATCTGCAAACGCTTCGAAAAGAAGTTTTTCAAAAAGCCAATATTGAGTTCGTCTTCATACCCCCAGCCATATTCCTGGGGGGTTAGCAACACATTGCCGCTCAAAGCCGACGTGAGCTGTATTATGAAATCATGACGAGGGTTCTTGTATTGGACGAAGCAACTGTATTCGGGGTAGGTGTGGTGGACACTTTTAGAACCGTAGGATGCCCTAAGGTGCCTGAGTGATGCCTCGGCCGAAAGCGCCCAGTGCTTGCCAAATTCTTTTTCGAAATTGATGTTTGCCGACCAGATATCCCTCTTTCCGTTTGCGTAGCTGTAGGTGACGTAGGGGCCTGCGACATTGTCGGGGCGTGGGCCGTATGCTGCGTCTGCAAAATCGAAGATGTAGTTGTGCTGGGTCGTGTATTCGCCTTTGAGGGTGAGGCTTTTGAACAGTGACAGGGTCAGGGATACGTTATGGTTTACCGACGGCTTGAGCCAGGGGTTGCCGCCACGGTAGACGAGCGAGTCCTGGAATTGGCCGTAAGATTGCAACTGGCCGAGCAGTGGCGATATTGACCATGTGATGTAATTTAGCCTGGCCACAATCTTGTCCGACGGGTAGTATGCAGCCCACGCCGCTATGCGTGGCGACACGTGGGTCTCAGACTGTCCCATCGTAGAGTTCTTGTCGATGCTGAAACCGACGTTGACTCCCATTGAAAGCTTGGGTGATGCGTAGTATTGGGCTGAACTTATAACAAGGGCGTTCAACACTTTGTTATTACTCAAAAGTTCACCTGAGCCGATGCGATGCATGGAGATATTGATGACAGAAGTGTAGCCCGACAGGCCGAAATGCCATTTCTGATTGCTTGTCGACCTCGATATGTTTGCCCCGCCCCAAAAATATTCTGACTTGTTGTGCCGGTTGTCTGTCATCGAATAGCCAGACGAGCGCGAAAGGCTCGAAAACATGTCGTTTGTGGTTATGTTGTATGTCGCGGTGGCATTTATTCTCCACAGTCCGAACGAGCCTCGGTAATACAGGCCGATGTTATTGGAGAGGTAGTTACTGCACCTGGTATCGCTCGAATATCTTACCGTATCGGGTCGCTGGCCGTTCACCGAGCGGAGCAGGGTCTGGTCTTCGGTACCGTTGGTCGCCTGTGGGCTTATTCTCCACAGTAGTGAAACCGAGTTGTGCTCGTCGATGTCGTAGTCGCCCGACAGGTCGACAGTGCCGGAGTGGGCACTATTCTGATTCGCAGGTGAGCGCAGGGGCCGTTCGAGCGTGGTTTCGGTCACGCCGTTGAGCTTGTAGTCTTTAGTGTAATAATAGGAAAAACCGTCGTGAGTCCATTGATAGTTGGCTATCGCCGCTAATGTGAGTTTGTTGTGCGTGTATGTGAAGTCAGCCTCGCTGCTGGACTTCGATATATCTTTTCCCTTGCCGTTGCGACCGCCCGGTTTGACACCGATTGTCGACCATACGTTGCCCTCGTAGCCCTCGTATTTCGGCCTGGTGTGCAGGTTGATTAGAGCGTCGTACCCGGCATACTCCCCCGAGGGGTTATTCACGATGGTGATGTGGTCGAAGCGGTATGGGCGGAGGCGCTTAATATATTCTTCATCCTTAGGAATGCTGTCGACCAATATAATAATATTCTTGGATGACAGATATTTCAGTTCGCCGCTGAGCGGGTTGAAAGTTACGCCGTTCAGTTTGCCCAACAGTTCGCCGGCATCTGAGACACCTTCGCGCATGGCTTTGGTGACTTGATATGTATCCTGCTGCCCGTAATGTCGCACGGTGCTTCCAGTGACCAGGACTTCCTTAAGTCTGACTTGCGACGTGTCGCTTGCAAGCGTATCGGAGTCTGCCACGCCAATAGCATGGGTGTTTAGAGCGATGCCCAAAAATGTCAATAATATTACTGTCAGACTTAAAAAACTTTTCATATGGTTTGCATTACACTTTTTCTGATGTTGGAAAGGATGTCCGCCATCTCGGTATCCTTATTGAGATACATACATTTTATCTTTCCTTCGGCTTGTAACATAGGTTCTCGTTTAGCAACACATGGCCCCCAGGCATAATTTCTTTCAAGTCGTTTATAACGGCTTCCGGCTTCAGGTTTTAGTGAGTATAGTTGAAGCGAAGTGTACAATGTGTGTGATGCGCTATAGCATCTACGTTGGCAAGTGACTTGTCATAGGCATACTTGTGAGCAAGCACCTTTATCAAGTAATGTGTTGCCCGGTCTCCGTCGATGGTAATTTAACTATAGTTTCGTATGTGGAGGTTCGTTCTTTTGGCACACAAAAAAAGGCCTCGGTAATGCCATTGAAGAACATTGTATGTTCTCCAAAAGGTACGATGTAATTGTATCGACTTGAGTGCATAATATTAAGTTTTTTTATGCAAACAAATCATGCAAACATTTAGTTTAATTAATCTAAATTTTTATGTGATTTTGTAAATATGTGCTTGGGGCAGGCTGGTATAAAAGGTAAGTTCTGTAAAGATGAATATTAGTACAGAGAGTAGTCGGTCTTTTTAAGCACGGATGGGCATATGCCCGATTGTTGCCCGAGGGTTTCGAGCGAAATAGGGCTGTCGTAATAGCCACAAATCATAGCCAGACACGCCACACCGCACTGCATCGAATCGTGCTGCCGCACGACTTGTAGTCGGTGTTTATTTCGCTTGAAAAGATTTTTCATCGAATAATGTGATTTATCTTTAGCAATCCCAACCGTTTTGCGGGTAAAAGATGTTGGCTTACTTAAGGTAAAAGAATGCTTGCAATAGGAGCTTGGCTCTCCTCGAGACAAGTCTCGATTAGACGTTGGTATTCAAAACATTAGCGATGCTGGCCGAGGCTTGTCTCGGAGAGCCAAGCTCCTATCGCTGACATTAAGTTAACAGCATTGTGCCAAGGCTCTACGAGGGTGCATTTACAGTTTCAGCAGCGACGAGCCGTTGTCGGAATTGTTGAGGCTTCGGCGTGCCGAGCGGAATATCGAGCCGAAATCGGCGGTATATACTGCCGACAGTACTACACCGTTACCCATATCTTTTATATACCTGTTACTATACATGGGATTGACCGGCGAATAACACCATGTCTGATATCTCGTCGCTTTGGGATTGAACATATACATCCAGCTGGCGCCGAGAACCCAATGTTTGTTCGGCCTATACTGCACTTGCAGGGCATCGTTGTTCTCTTCGGAACTCACAGTATAACCGTTTAAGAATTTTCCAGGAATTGTGCGCCAATAACTGATGGTAAACGGACCTTTGTTCCACCATAATGATATATTTGCCGAAAACGATGTCAGGTTGTGCGACCAATTCGCTACGGCAGCCTCGTAATGATTCAGCTCCAAGTTCAAGCTTGCTCCAAAACCGGCAACATCATTCAACTGAAGCGCTAAACGACCTGCGTAATTATGGTAATAACGCGTGTTTACCGACTGCGACAGGAACATGTGATTGCCGATATATGTTACATCATTTATCACGCTATTCTTGCTGTTAATGTACATGGCAACAAACGATGCGTTAAATTTTTTGTATCTGAACATGGCTGCAAGCTGATAGTTGAACGACTCCGACACTTTCAAATCCGGATTACCATTCGACACCAGATAGGGTGATACCTGCTGGGGGTAGTCAGTAAGGGCACTGAGCGATGGTATCGACGGTGTATATATAAATGCACCGGCAAGCGTCCATTTTTGATTGATATTCCAGTGCAGTTGCGCTCGCGAAAGGTTGCGCACAAAATTGCGTTTGTTGAGGTCGTTTTTGATCCAGTACATTTTTATGCCGGTAGAAGCCAACAAGTAAAACTTGCCAAAGCTCTGACCGAGAGAGGTATAGAGGTAGTTGTTGTTTTCGGTCAGCACTGGTTTGTAGTCAGTGTTGATATAGTTGTTGGTATTGTGTGATACGGTGTTTTGAAAACCGCCTGACAGTTGTGTCTTTTCACTGAATGTATGTATATAGTTCACTTCCGAAATCAGCGAGCGGCGGCGGCTGTCGGCGTTTATCGAATATGATTCCTCTCGGCCGTCAGGGTAGATGTATATATTGTCGCGGAAATAGTCCGACGAATTCAGTGTGCCAACAACCTGGGCTTCGAGGGCGTTACGTTTATTGAAATTACGTCGGAAAAATATATCGAGCGACGGCGAGAAACTCTTATCCTTGCTTAGATTATTGTTGTCGTATTCGCCCAGCTCGGAGTCAATTGTGTGTGCTCGAATCCTGTGTTTCTGACGAAATGGCGAGGCCGAAAAAGTGGCCGATAATAGAGTGTTCAGGCTTGGACTGTAATCATATTTAAATTGCATCGGATGGGTGTCATAATGGAACGGAGCACTATCGTGGCTCTTAAGATTGGTTCGGAAATCAGTGCCTATATAACTCGACTCTTTGTAGTCATATGTTTCTTTTGTATTGCGCCACGACGGGTTGTAGATCAATGAGAACTGCGACGGCCCCTGGTGGTATGAACCGCGAATATTGCCGTCGACAAAGGCAGGTGTATTGATTGCAGCGCGTCCGTAGGCATAGATGTTGCCACCGTCGTCGCGCTTTTTAAGTGTGATGTCGATAAATCCGTTGCTGCCCTTGTTGGCATAGCGGGCCGGGGTGAAGCGTGAATACTCTATCTTTTCAATATCCTTTGGAGCAAGGGTATTTACTTCGTTCATCGATGCGGGCCTGCCGTTGATGAGGATATACGGCGTTCCGCCGTCGACCGATATGCTCTGGTGTATCGGATTGACTGTCAGCCCGGCCAATGGTAGCTTTTGAAACATATCAATTGAGGTTGCCGATGCTTTGACCGTTGCTGCCGACGGATAGACTATTGTTCGTCCTTTTGAATGCACAATCTCGTTGGCGGTTACAGATACCTCTTTTAACTCCACACTCTTTTCGAGGAATACAGGGCCGAGGTTTACGTTGTTAGACCCGCCTTTGATCAAAATTTCTGTAGTCGAAAACCCAATCTTCACTACTTCGAGCTTGAGCGTGCCCTTGTCGTCGCTTGCAACAGCAAAAGTACCGTCGACATTCGACCGCCATGAATTCAACAACTTATCGCCCGACATCAACCTGCAATCCGCCCCCTCGACAACGGTCGTGTCAACAGCCGAAAACACACGTCCCTGTATAACCCTTGCATTTATCGGCTGAATGGCAAGCGACAAGATAAACAATAGGAATAGAGATAAATTCTTCATAGTAGTGCTTTATTTGGTTTCTGCATATATTTGGTAAAATCGTGCCAAAAACGCAACTGGCTATAAATCAGATAGATGTAAAATTATCAATTGTCCGAAAGCGGACAACGTTGTCCGCTGTCCGCTTTTTAGTATTGACAATGTTATGAATTTTTTCATTTTGGAATTATTTGTTTTGATGCAAAATTAGGGCTCAAAACTTTCATCTCAAAATATAAACTTTCATATTTTGCAAATTTTGAAATTTACAAAACACTGTATATCAATAATATAAGAATTTGAGCCGAGAAAATTTTGGCGCAACGGCATCAAAACTTTCATAATGCGCTCTACAGCTCCTTGAGTAGGCGGCGAACGTATATGCCGATATTGGTTTCGTGTTTGTCGATTCCTAATTTTTTACGAATGGCACTACTTATATTTACATGGCTTCTTTTCTTCATGTATGCACCCACATCCTTACCACGAAGCCCAATGGCGTAGAGGCATACATAATTGATTTCATCGTCGGTCAGGCCATGATAAACAAAGTACTGAATGAATTGCGGGTGCGAAGCTTTGAAAGCGAGGCGGGTTGTATTCATAAAAGCCGACGTATCGCCAAGCATCTCTTTTACAGCTGTAGCGTAAGTGCTTTCGGGTTGTTGCTCGGCTACAATATGGTATGCGAGAATGGAGTTGAGCATCTCAATACGTGTCTTGACGGCATTATTGACTTCGTCGGGAAGTTCGGCGTTTTTCTCCATTATAATCGCCAGTTCGTCGCGCTCGTTTTCGATTAGTCCTATTTTGTGCAGTAGGTTTTCGTTTTCCAGTTTGGCCGCAATCTCTTTCTGTATAGCCAGACCCTTGGCTATCTTGTTTTTACGGATAAATAATAGCAATACTACGATGATAAGTCCGAGGATGCAGCCGCCTGATACGCTGGTGAATAGTATATCGTCTTTTTTCTTTGCCTCTTTTTGTGCCTGTAGCTCCAATTTGTGCTTTTCTTCACTAAAATGGAGCTTGTTTTCGAACATGTCTAAGATTTCTTTAGAAATCAGTGTGTAGAATGTTTTATAATTATCCAGACAATTCTTGCTATCCCCGAGTTTATCGTAAGCCTGTATCTTGATACTTATGTATCTGGCACTGTCGATATCAAGGGAAGATGCGTCAATTTTGTCTAATACATCCAATGCCTTTTGTGGTTCGTCTATTCTCTGGTAAGTATTTGCAAGCATCAGTTTGCTATCTAAGGTTAGAGGGCTGATTTGTTCTAACTGGCTCAATTGGGTCAGCAGTTCTTCGCGGCTACCATGTTTTTGGAGATACGACAGTCTGTAGGCCGTATAAATTTCAAATGGTATATAATCTTTCTCGGCTTCGCAGATTTGCATTATACTGTCGGCATTCAAATTGTTGCTACACAAGCCCTCGTTCAGCAATGCAGCATTCAACGCACGAAGCAATGCGTCGGCCCGCAGTTCGTGTCTGCCGATTCTTCCATGCAGGTTAGCTGCTTCGAGGTTGCCCTGCACTGCGTCGGTAAAGTTATACGCGTTATTGAAAATAATTGCCTGCGCTATCAAAGCCCGGGCTATTGTGAGAGTGTCGGTAGCTTGCGATTTCAAGTCGAGGGCCGATACGAATGCTTTCATGGCATCGTTGTTCTGACCGGCATTCTGATATATGCGTCCTTGGTAATAAAAAGTGCGCAATTTGTCGTTTGCCGTGCCGTGGTCGGCATAGTAGTCGATAGCCGGCTGTAGTACGTCGAAGGTTGTAGTGTCTATGTAGTTCTTATCGAGAGCCATCGACATAATCAGGGCATACTTGGCCCGCTCATCGTCGTTGACAAGTTCGTCATATTTCACATTAGACAATATTGTCAGACTTGAATCCGGGCGGGTTTCAATCAGCTCATCCGCACGACTTATTTCTTGCCATGCAGAGCTATGTCTGCCGCAGGCAGCCAAGGCGATAATTGCAATGAATAAGTAGGCGCTGATGAAATATCTTGGGAATAATTTTAACATTCTGATGTTGTTTGAGCTTATTTCAACATCAAAGTTAATGCTTTTTATTAAGTACCGCAAGATTGGAGCTTGGTTGTCTTAGGGCTTAGAGCTTAGTTGAGAGTTTAGCAGTTAGCTTTTTTTAGAGCTTAGTTTAGAGTTTAGAGTTTAGATAATGGCTTCGGCTGACCTAACTGCTGTCCCCCAACTCTAAAAGGGTCTCTAATTGGTAACTGCTAAACTCTAAACTCTCAACTAAGCTCTAAGCTATGCTCTAAGCTAAGCACATCACGCTGACGGCAGGGTCAATATCGTATCGAGGGTGGCTACTGCATCCGACACGCTGCCGATGCCCGAGAATATAAAGCTGCGTCGGCCATTGCGCTCGCGTATGTTTACACGCCGTGAATTGATTTGCAGATAGGTGAGCATGCGCCCGAACATTGGCGACTGGTAGTATGCCTTGTTGTCGTCGCTTACAAAGTAGGTATACATCTGCCCCTGCTTAAGCACAAGTTTCTCGATACCGAGCTTTCGAGCCAGCGACCGCAGCCGAGGCACCCGCAGTAGCTCCCCGGCAACCTCGGGAATACGGCCAAAGCGGTCGCGCAGCCGCTCCTCGAAGGCCTCGAGCTGGTCGGCACGCTCTATGCTGTCGAGTTCCTGGTACAGCGCTATTCGCTCGCTTGCCTGAGGCACATAGTCGACCGGCAGCATCAGTTCGAGGTCGCTCTCTATCACGCAGTCGGCCACATAGTCGGTCTGCTGTCCGGCGCTGTTGTCGCCGTCGAGGTCGGGGAACTCCTCGGTTCGCAGCTCGGTCACAGCCTCGCGCAAAATCTTCTGATATGTTTCATAGCCCAGGTCGGCGATAAATCCGCTTTGCTCGGCGCCGAGCAGATTGCCCGCTCCGCGAATGTCGAGGTCCTGCATGGCAATGTGTATGCCCGAGCCGAGGTCGCTGAAACTCTCGATAGCCTGCAGGCGTCGGCGGGCATCGGGGGTGAGGGGATTGCCCGGAGGCACCATAAGGTAGCAGAATGCTTTGCGCGAGCTGCGGCCTACGCGCCCGCGTAGCTGGTGTAGCTCGCTGAGGCCGAACTTCTGGGCGTCGTTGATGATGATAGTATTCACATTGGGCATGTCGATACCGCTCTCGATAATCGATGTGGCAAGGAGTATGTCGTAGTCGTGGGCCGAGAATTCGTTGATAATCTCCTCGAGTTTGTCGGGCGGCATCTGTCCGTGAGCCACCACGGTGCGTGCGTCGGGCACAAGGCGCTTTATCATGGCCTCGAGCTGGTAGAGGCCCTCGATACGCGGGTTGACAAAGAATACCTGGCCGCTGCGAGCCAGCTCGAAGTTGATAGCCTCGGCCACAACGTCGTCGCTGATAGCGTCGACCGATGTGATGATAGGGTAGCGGTTTGGCGGCGGGGTGGCGATAGTGGATATCTCGCGGGCACCCATGAGCGAGAATTGCAGGGTGCGGGGTATGGGCGTGGCGCTCATGGTGAGGGTGTCGATATTGACCTTCATCTGGCGCAGTTTTTCCTTTACCCCAACGCCGAATTTCTGCTCCTCGTCGACAATCAGCAGGCCGAGGTCCTTGAATTTCACCGTCTTGCCTATGAGCTTGTGTGTGCCTATTAGTATGTCGATTTTACCGGCCTCGAGGTCGGCGAGTATCTGTTTGGTTTCCTTTGCCGAGCGTGCACGCGACAGGTATTCTACCCTTACGGGGAATTCGGCAAGGCGGTCCTTGAAAGTGTGGTAGTGCTGGTAGGCAAGCACGGTAGTCGGCACCAACACCGCCACCTGCTTGCTGTCGCTGGCAGCCTTGAAAGCGGCGCGGACGGCGATTTCGGTCTTGCCGAAGCCTACGTCGCCGCAAATGAGGCGGTCCATGGGCTGCTCGCTTTCCATATCGGCCTTTACGGCCTGTGTGGCAGTGAGCTGGTCGGGGGTGTCCTCGTAGATAAACGATGCCTCCAGCTCGTGCTGCATATATGTGTCGGGCGAGAATGCGAAGCCCTTTTCCTCGCGGCGGGCGGCGTAGAGGCGTATCAGGTCGCGGGCGATGTCCTTGAGTTTGCTCTTGGTGCGGTCTTTGATTTTCTGCCACTGGCCGCCGCCGATGCGGTTGATTTTGGGTGGCACGCCCTCTTTGCCGCGGTATTTGGCGAGCTTGTGGAGAGAGTGAATCGATACGAACAGTATGTCGTTGTTGCCGTATACGAGCTTTATCACCTCTTGCATCTTGCCGTTGACATTGGTGCGCAACAGGCCCGCAAAGCGCCCTACGCCGTGGTCGAGGTGCACGATATAGTCGCCGACCTCTATTTGCCCCAACTCCTTGAGCGACAACGCCAATTTGCCTGATCGGGCGCGGTCGCTCTTGAGGGTGTACTTGTGGAAGCGGTCGAAAATCTGGTGGTCGGTAAATACGCATATGCGGGTCTCGTGGTCTACGAAACCCTCGTGCAATGTGCCGTCTACGGCCTCGAAGTTGATTTGGTCGCCTCGGTCGGCGAAAATCTCGCGCAGGCGGTCGAATTGCTTTGCATTGTCCGACAGTATCAGCAGCCTGTAACCCTCGCTCTGGAAGCGTGTAAACGAATCGGCTATGAGGTCGAAATTCTTATGGTAAATCCCTTGTGGCGAGCAGTCGAAGTCGATTACCGCCGCCCCGCGCCGCCTCTTGGCCGGGGTGTTGCTGTCGTCGGAGGCCTTTGCGGCGGTAAAGCCCACGCGTACGAATGATTCGAGCTTGCGGGCGAATACATCGGCGTCGACAACGGTGTCGAGTGCGTCGGCATCGCCCTCCTCGGTAAGGAGCGTAAAGGCCGATATGCCGGTATCGGCTATCGCTTTGATACGCTCGATGGTATAGCCCTCGTTGCGCATGGCCAAGAGCGAATCGGTCGGCAGGAAATCGAGCAGGCTCTGGCGGTTGGCGCGGCTGTCGACCTTGGCTGTGATGTCTACAGCATCGAGGCGGTGGTCGGAGAGCTGTGTTTCTACGTTGAATGCACGTATCGAGTCTATTTCGTCGCCGAAAAAGTCGAGGCGCAACGGCAACTCGGCCGAATAGGCATAGATATCGAAGATAGAGCCGCGTATCGAGTATTGCCCCGGCTCGTATACATAGTCAACCTCTTTGAAGCCGTTGTCGCGCAGCCAGTGCGCAAGCTCGGTCATGTCTATTTCTTCGCCCTTTACGATGTGCCTGGTATGGCTGTTGAGCTCGTCTTTCGAAGCCACAGTCTCGGCAAGCGCCTCCGGGAAGGTGACCACATAGTCGGTCTCCGCGGCGGCGATACGGCGCAGTGTTTCGGTGCGCAATATCTGGTTGGGGGCATCGGCCTGGCCGTATTTGATGTCGCGTTTGAACCCCGAGGGTAGGAACGACACCCTCTCCTCGCCAATGATGCGGGTGAGGTCGTAAAACAGGTAGCCCGCATCGTCGAGGTTATCACCTACCACAACAACCGGCGCAGCCTTGGGGCGTGGCAGTGAGGCTATCATAATGGCTGCAGACGAGCCTGCCAGGCCGGTAACAATGGCCCCGGCTTTGCCTGTAAGGGCTTTGAGCGCTTTCTTGCGTCCCGCTCCTACGAGCAGGCTCTCGAGTTCGGTGATATGCATGATACGGGGGGGGTGTTTTAGAACTTAGTTGTTATTAGAGCTTAGTTGTTATTAGAGCTTAGAGCTTAGTTTAGAGTTTAGCAGTTTAGCTTTTTTATTAGAGCTTAGAACTTAGTTTAGAGTTTAGCAGTTACCAATTAGAGGTTCATTTAGGGTTGGGTTAGATGAAACTATTATCTAAACTCTAAACTCTCAACTAAGCTCTAATCTCAAACTCTCAACTAAGCTCTAAAAACAACTAATCTCTAATCAAACTTCCAAACAAAAAAACATAAATCACATAGCATGCAATTTATGTTTTTTTGATATAGCGATGTTAAGGTTTATAGCCAAAAATTCAATGCTGTTTACTTAAGCCAAAAGAGTGCTTGCAATAGGAGCTTGGCTCTCCGAGACAAGCCTCGGCCAGTATTGCTAATATTTTGAGTGCCAGCGCCTAATCGAGGCTTGTCTCGGAGAGCCAAGCTCCTATCGTTGCTGTCCTTTTGAATAATCAACCCTCAAGTTAATAGCATTGTGCCGCGACCCTACGAGAGTGTTGGTAAGTAAACTGCTGTTGCTCTACCTCTGTTGGCTTATTCGAACGAACCCATTTTGAGGTAGTTGACTTCTTCCTGTGTCAGGTAGCGCCAACGTCCGCGGGGCAGGTTCTTCTTGGTCAAACCGGCAAAGTATACACGGTCGAGTTTGGTCACGTGGTATCCAAGCGACTCGAATATACGGCGTACGATACGGTTGCGGCCCGAGTGAATCTCGATGCCGGCCTGGTTGCGGTCGGTTTCGGTAGCGTAGCTGATAGCGTCGGCGTGGATAGGGCCGTCTTCAAGCTCAATGCCGTCGGCGATGCGCTGCATATCGTCTTCGCTGATATCACGGTCACACCATACGTGATAGATTTTTTTCTTCACGAATTTGGGGTGTGTGAGCTTCGAGGCGAGGTCGCCGTCGTTGGTTAGAAGCAGCACGCCGGTAGTGTTGCGGTCGAGGCGGCCTACGGGGTAGATACGCTCGGTGCAAGCTCCCTTCACAAGGTCCATTACTGTCATGCGGCCGTTGGGGTCGTCGCTGGTGGTAACGCAATCCTTGGGTTTGTTGAGCAGGATGTAGCACTTGCTTTCGGGTGTCACTACCTTTTCGTCGTATTCTACCACATCGTTGTGGGTAATCTTTGTGCCGAGCTCGGTAACAACAACTCCGTTGACCTTCACAAGTCCCTGCTGGATATATTCATCAGCTTCGCGACGCGAGCATATGCCGGCGTTGCTCATATATTTGTTGAGGCGGATCTGCTCGTTAGGATCGGGCAGAGGCATTTCGTACTCGATACGTTTGGGGCGCGGAGTAAAGCTCTTGCCACGTCCGGGGAAACCGGTGCCGTTGTCCTGGTGGTTGCGGTTGCCGTAGGGGCGCTGGTTGGGACGTCCCTGGTTGTTATATTGGCGCTGACCACCCTGGTTGTTGCCGTAGGGGCGCTGGCCGCGGTTGTTATACTGGCGCTGACCGCCCTGGTTGTTGCCGTAGGGGCGCTGGCCCTGGTTGTTGTACTGGCGCTGACCACCCTGGTTGTTGCCATAGGGGCGCTGCTGGCGCTGCTGATAGCCGCCCTGGTTGTTGCCATAGGGGCGTTGCTGACGCGGCTGGTAACCGCCTTGGCCCTGGTTGTTGTACTGGCGGGGCTGACGGGGCTGATAGCCACCCTGACCCTGGTTTTCAGAGCCTTCTACGCCTTCGCCGTTGTCGTAGCGACGGGGCTGGTACGGACGGTTGTAATTGTTATATCCACCCTGACGCTGCTGATAGCCACCCTGACGAGGCTGGTAGGGACGCTGGCTGCGATAGCCTTCGTTGTCGGATGAGCCTTCGCCTTCGGCGCGGGGGGTAGGATTGTAGGGACGGTCGTAGCGAGGACGATCGGTATTGTCTTCGGCTGAGTGGAATGTCTGACCGATGCGTGGTCGTTTAGGTTTCTTCTCCGGTGTATTGGAATCCATCTCTTTGCTGGTTTTTGTTTGTTCTGTGAATTTGTTAGAATTATAATTTGTGGCTGCCTCGCGGCTTGCTGTGTAGATTATTTAGTTTAGAATCAATAAATGGTAGGATATTAATAGTTTAATAAATAATTCCGCGAGAGTACGGAGTGTGAATGTGCTTTTCAATAAGTCACTGCAAAGATAACAATTTTAATACGCTCAAAGCTGTTAAAAAATATTAAATCAATACGGTGCCTCAGTAATATTACTTCAATCTTGGCTCATTGACTCATTAAATCGTGATAACTCCGAGGCTTTTAATGGTTTTTTTGTACCTTTGTGTGGAAAAATTTTTTCTCGTATCGTATTACAGATACGACAACGCTAATATCTATAAAGATGATTACAAAAGAATTTCTTGTTGAGTGTCTTGATATTCTCGACCTTAAATATACCGAACTCGACAACGGCCAGATAGCAGTTAGTTTCTACGACGAAGAGACCTTCCCATATCAGATTGTCACATTTATCAGTATCACCGACGATACGATGATATCGTTCAGCAGCCGAGCTTTCGACTATCATCCCGAAGGCGACCTTCTCATGATGGCCAACCGTCACAACTGCCGCAGCCATACACCGGCATGCTTTATCGACAGCGACGGCGATGTGGTTATGGACCGCACATTTATCATCGATGCCGAGGTGTCGCCACACTACCTGCTCGAAAATGTGATTAAGCCCTCGATTTTCCTTCCTCTCGACAGTTTCATTTATTTCGAACTTACCGACGAGGAAATAGAAGCTCGCCGTAACCAGGAATAAGTTCTGACTCACAGTTGCTTTTTGCATCACTTTAACACACCATTCACCATGACACGAGACCAAATACGAACATATATCGACCAACTCGGGGTATCATCGAGAATCGACGACGAAGGCGACCTCTGCATCACTCTCGAGGCCGACAACGACTTCGGCTACAATGTCAACATATGGATAGTCGTTTCCGACCCCAACCGCCTGGCTTTCATCGCAAATGCTGATGGATATAATCCCGGTGGCGACCTGCTATACCTGGCCAACCGCAGCAATAGCCGTCGCAACTTCCCCACAGCAGTGGTGCGCGGCCAGGAAGTGAGATTCGAATACTCGTTCTATATCTCCGAGGAAGTGTCCGACGATTATCTTCGCAACTGCCTCCGCTCGGTTATGTCGTCGGTATGGTCGGGATACCGCGACCTTGAAAAGGAAACGATAGAATAAGGCGGGTTAATTGATGTTAAATCCGCGTAATCCTTTTGGCGTATTTCCTTTTTATCTTTACTTTTGACATATAAACTAAACAACTATATTATGACAGTTGACAAAAAACTTATTCGCGAGTATCTCGACGAACTCCACATCTCTACCCGTATCGACGAAGATGGCGACATGGTAATCGTACAGTCTGCCGATGAAGACTTCGGCCATGATGTCGTAATCTTCGTTATCGTCAACAACAACCGCCTCAGCTACGCCGCCGGCGCTCCCGGTTACGAGCCCGTGCAAGATCCTTATTTTTTGGCCAACCGCCACAACTGCCGCTGCAACATGCCGACTGCAGTCGTTCGCGATGGAAACGTGAGAATGGAATGCTCATTCCTTCTCGACGAAGAGGTTTCTAAGGCTTACATCGTAGAAAACTGCATCAAGATGGTTCTCGGATCTATCTGGCAGAGCTACGTAGGTCTCGAGAAAGAGGACTAATCACACCACCATATACAAGCGGAGAGGACGCAGTATAACCTGCATCCTCTCCGTTTTTTACGTCCTCCACCGGGGTATGTAGTCAGTTTTTACAGTAGGCCGTTGATAAATATTAGGGCTATGGCGGCGGGTGCCACGAAGCGGAGACAGAATACTATGATATTGATAAGTACGCGGGGTGCGGGCGCTAATTCGTGGTTGATAATGCTGCGCTTGAGCACCCAGCCGGTGAATATTGCTATCAACATGCCGCTGAGGGGCATGAATATATTGCTGGTGATATAGTCGAAGAGGTCGAACGTGTTCATGCCAAATATTTTCATACCCGCCAAAGGGCCGAATGAGAGTGCGCATACACTGCCTAAGGCCATGGCTACTACGGCGTTGACGGCTACAGCGACGGGGCGCTTCATGCCCCATTGTTCGCATAGGAAGGCCACGCATATTTCGCTCATTGATATCGTGGATGTTATCGAGGCGAGGGCGAGTAGCAAGAAGAATGCCGAGGCCCAGATGCTGCCGCCGGGCATCATCGCGAATATGTCGGGAAGGACTTCGAATACGAGTTTTGGACCGGCTGCCGGGCTGCCGCCAAATGAGAATACGGCAGGGAATATGAGTATGCCCGCCATTATGGCTACCAAGGTGTCAAGACCTGCGGTTGTAGCGGCGCTGCGTACGATAGGGGTGCGCTCGTCGAAGTAGCTGCCGTAGATCATCATAGTGCCCACGCCGAGCGAAAGCGAGAAAAATGCCTGGCCGAGTGCGCTGATTACCACGCCGCTGTCGATTGCGCCGAAGTCGGGTGCAAAGAGGAAGTGCAGGCCCTCGGCGGCATTGGGCAGAAGGAGAGAGTTGACACACAAAATGATAAGTATGGCAAAGAGGATGGGCATCAGTATGTTGCTTGCCCGTTCGATGCCTTTTCGTACGCCGCCGAGCAATACAAATGCGTTGATAGCGAGCACCACCAAAGTCCAGCCTACGCATCCCCACCCGGCGGTAAAGGTATCGAAAGCTGTCTGTCGCGACACACCGCCCATGTTGTCGATCTTACCTGCGAGAGATTCGTAGAGGTATTCGAGTGTCCAACCGGCCACAACAGAGTAAAACGACAGAATGAGTATCGACGACAGTATGCCCAGGCACCCGACAACGACCCACGCCTTGCCGCTGCGAGGAGCGAGCGAACGGAATGCGCCGAAGATATTGAGCCTCGACGATCGTCCCATAATGAACTCTGCACACACTACCGGCACACCTATTGCCGCCACAAATATGATATATAGCAGCAGGAATGCCCCGCCACCGTTTGCGCCTGCCTCGTAGGGAAAGCGCCATATGTTGCCAAGGCCGACAGCAGAGCCTACTGTGGTGGCTATCACGCCGAAACGTGTGGCAAATCGCGGTCGTTCATTTTGATTCATACTTGATATGTTTTTAGTTTTTTAGAGCTTAGTTGTTATTAGAGCTTAGTTGAGAGTTTGAGATTAGAACTTAGTTGAGAGTTGAGAGTTTAGATAATAGCTTCATCTAACCCAACCCTAAATGAACTTCTAATTGGTAACTGCTAAACTCTAAACTAAGTTCTAAGTTCTAATATCAACTAAGTTCTAAACATCCCCCGCAAAGGTAACGATATTTTTATCTTTAGCATGTATTTTGAACATTCATATGATGCATATTGTTGTGAATAGTGAAGCGCCGCTTGAAAAGCTCCGCTTGCGACACGTTTCAAATATTAAAACACGAAAAAACATTTCATATTATGAAGAAGACATTCATTGCAGCGATCGCCCTTGCATCGCTGACCACAGCCGCCAATGCGCAAGTGGTAGAGTCACCCTCATTCTTTGACAACGTAACAATCGGTCTCGACGGCGGTGTTACCACCCCGATGAGCCATAACGCATTCTTCGGCTCGATGCGCGGCGCTGCAGGCTTGCATATCGGCAAGCAGATTACTCCGGTATTCGGTGCCGGTGTTGAAGGTCTATTCGCCGTGAATACCTCGTCGTGGAAAGGCCACGCTCACTCGAGCACGGCGTTCGATAACTCCTATGTGGGCGTATATGGTACTGCCGACCTCTTCAATCTATTCGGTGGATACCCCTGTGGCATACGTCCGTTTACAATCGAAGCCCTTGTGGGTGCCGGTTGGGGACATGACTACTATGCCAAGAGCGACGGTCTTGACGACTGGAACTACTTCGCAACGAAGGTTGGCCTCAATTTCAACTTCAATGTCAGCGAGCATGTTACCTTCGCGCTTAAACCTTCAATCATATGGAATATGAACGGAGACTTCAAGCAGAGTGTAACCGGCTATAACATCAACCAGGCAAGTTTCAATCTCCTTGCCAGCGTAAACTACCGCTTTGGCGACGGTTTCCCCTGCGTACGTCCGTATGATGCAGCCCAGGTCGATGCCCTCAACTCACAGATCAACGAGCTTCGAGGCTCACTCGACGCAAGCGTAGCAAATGCCAACCAGTGGCAGGCAAAGGCCGACGCTCTCGCTACTCAGCTTGATTCGTGCCGCAACCAGGCTCCGAAGGTTGTAAAGGAAGTCAACAACGAGTACAATTCCGTACGATTCGTATTCTTCCGCATCGGTTCGTATAAGATCACTGCCGACCAGATGCCTAATATAACCATGATTGCCGATTACATGAAGAATCATCCCGATTCGAAGGTTGTAATCAAGGGTTACGCTTCGCAGGACGGTAATCTCGACTTCAACATCCGCCTGGCCAAGAACCGTGCCGAGGCTGTGAAAGAGGCCCTTATCAAGAAATATAAGATTTCAGCCGACCGCATCCAGGCCGAAGGTCAGGGTATCGGACACATGTTCGAAGAAGAAAGCTGGAACCGTGTAAGCATCTGCACCCTCGAATCTGCCAACAAATAATTTCTTTCATAATCGCTAAAAATGCGGGCAAGGTCAACCCCTTGCCCGCATTTTTGCGTATGTGTTTATCTAACCGACAGATTATGTTACAGTTTCAGCAGCGACGAGCCGTTGTCTGAATTGTTGAGGCTTCGGCGTGCCGAGCGGAATATCGAGCCGAAATCGGCGGTATATACTGCCGACAGTACTACCATGTTGCCGTTGTCTTTGATATAGCGTTCGCGGTAGTTCGGGCTGACAAGAGAGTAGTCCCATGCCGGGTATTGCGTGCCTTTTGTTTCGAACATATACATCCAGCTTGCCCCCAAGGTCCAATGCTTGTTTGGTTTGTACTGCACCTGAATTGCATCGCCGTTTTCGCCTTTGCCGGCTGTGTGCCCGCTGAGATATTTGCCGGGAATCGTGCGCCAATACGAAATGGTAACCGGTCCCTTGTTCCACCACACCGAGAAGTTGGCGTCGAAAGATGTGAGGTGGTGCGACCAGCCGTTGCCCGCGGTATGATAGCTGTCGAGATTCAGGTTCAGATTGGCGCCAAAGCCGTATATACCATTGATTTGAAATGACATCCTATTGGCAAATGTCCTGTTGTAACGTGCATTTACCATCTGTGATAAAAACAAGTGGTCGCCCATATAGGTTATATCACTGATTACACTGTTTTTATTGTCGACATATGCTGCAAAGTACGATGCATTGAATTTTTTGTATCTGTAGGTGACACCGATGTTGTAAGTGAAATTTTCTGACACTTTCAGGTCGGGATTACCATTAGATATGAAATAGGGAGATATCTGTTGCGGATAATCGGTAAGCGCCGAAAGCGAGGGTATCGAAGGTGTGTAGACAAAAGCGCCCATCATCACCCATTTCTGATTGATGTACCACGTTAGCTGCGCCCTCGAGAGGTTGCGGATAAAATGACGCTTGTTATTGTCGTTTTCGATCCAATACATTTTCAGGCCTGTAGAAAGCGACAGATATAGCTTGCTGCCGATAGATTGGCCAAGGTTGGCAAAGATATAGTTGTTGTTTTCGGTCAGAATCGGCTTATAATTCGAGTCAATGTAGGTGTTCTTGCTGTGCGAGATTGTATTTTGGAATCCGCCCGACAACTGTGTCTTGTCACTGAAGGTGTGAGTATAGTTAATCTCTGAAATCAGCGAGCGGCGGTGGCTGTCGGCGTTGGTCGAGTATGTCTGCTCCGTGCCGTCGGGATATAGGTAGTCGTTGTCGCGGATGTAGTTGCTCGAGTTCAATGTACCCACAAGCTGTATTTCGATAGAGTTTTTATCGTTGAAATTGCGACGGAAGAATAAATCGAGCGAGGGGCTGAAGTCTTTGCTCTTAGTCTTGCTATAACTGTCGTATTCGCCAAGGTAGGAATCGGAATAATCGGCTATCGAACGGCTTTTGTTGCTGCTCGGAGAGGCTGAGAATGTGGCCGAGAACAGTGTGTTCAGGCTCGGGCTGTAGTCATATTTAAAGTTTATGTTATTGAAGAAGTAGTTGAAGGGGTTGCGGTCGTGGCTCTCGAGATCTATCTTAAAATCGGGGGCAATGAGACTTCTTGTTTCATTGTCATATACCCTTTGATAATTTCTCCACGAAGGCACGTAGAATAAAGAGAATTGCGAGGGTCCCTGGTGGTACGAAGCTCTCAAATTTGCATCGACAAAAGCCGTGTTGACCGCGCTACGGCCATAGGCGTAGATGCTGCCGCCGTCATCGCGTTTTTTCAGTATGATGTCGATAAATCCGCGGCAGCCCTTGTCGGCATAGCGGGCTGGAGTAATACGCGAGAATTCTATTTTCTCAATGTCCTTGGGCGAGAGGCTGTTTACCTCGCTCATCGATGCGGGCCTGCCGTTGATGAGGATATACGGCGCACCGCCGTCGATCGACATGGTCTGGTGTATCGGATTGATGACAAGTCCGGGCATAGGGAGCTTTTGAAACAGTTCTATCGAGGTCGACGAGGCCTTTACTTCCGAGGCCGAGGGGTATACGATTGTGCGCCCTCGCGATTGTACCACCTGGTTGGCGGTTACGGATACCTCTTTTAGCTCCACACTCTTTTCGAGGAATACCTGGCCGAGGTTTACATCGTTAGAGCCGCCTTTGATCAAAATCTCAGTAGTCGAAAACCCAATCTTCACTACTTCGAGTTTGAGCGTGCCCTTGTCGTCGCTTGCAACGGCAAAAGTGCCGTCGACATTCGACCGCCATGAATTCACCAGCTTATCGCCCGACAACAACCTGCAGTCCGCCCCCTCGACAACGGTAGTGTCGACAGCAGAAAAAACTCGTCCCTTTATAACCCTTGCATTTACCGTGTGAATTGCAAGCGACAGGATGAACAATAGGAATAGAGATAAATGCTTCATTGTAGTACTTTATTTGGTTTCTGTATATATTAAGTAATAATCGTGCCAAAAACGCAAGCACCTGCAAATCAGGTGGGAGCAAAGATGCCGATTGTCCGAAAACGGACAACCTTGTCCGCTGTCCGCTTTTTAGAGTGACAAAATAGAGAGGCTCTTCGAAAACAATAAAGCGCCACGGCAATCCGTGGCGCTTTGTCGTTTTTACTGTATTGGAGTTTAGAATTCTGCGTTGTTGGGGGTGCGGGGGAAGGGGATTACGTCGCGGATGTTTGCCATGCCGGTAACGAAGAGCATCAGACGCTCGAATCCGAGGCCGAAGCCCGAGTGGGGCACAGTGCCGAAGCGGCGGGTGTCGAGGTACCACCACATATCTTTCATCGGTATATTGAGTTCTTCGATACGAGCGAGGAGTTTGTTGTAGTCGGCTTCGCGCTCGCTACCGCCGATGATTTCACCGATTTTGGGGAAGAGTACGTCCATGGCGCGAACGGTGCGGCCGTCGTCGTTTTGCTTCATATAGAAGGCCTTGATATCCTTGGGATAGTCGGTGAGGATAACGGGCTTGCGGAAGTGCTGCTCTACCAGGTAGCGCTCGTGCTCGCTCTGGAGGTCGATGCCCCATTCAACGGGAACTTCGAATTTCTGGCCCGAAGCTTTCAGGATTTCGATGCCCTCGGTGTAGGTGAGGCGCACGAAATCGTTGTGGAGTACAAACTCCATTCGCTCTACAAGTTCGTGGTCGAAGTGCTCAGATAGGAAGTCGATATCGTCGCGGCAGTGGTCGAGTACATACTGTATGCAGTATTTTACGAATTCCTCGGCCAGGTCCATATTGTCGGTGATATCGTAGAAAGCCATTTCAGGCTCGATCATCCAGAACTCTGAAAGGTGGCGCGGGGTAAACGAACGCTCTGCGCGGAATGTGGGGCCGAAGGTGTAGATTGCTCCAAGGGCTGTTGCGCCGAGCTCGCCTTCGAGCTGACCGCTCACAGTGAGGGCGGTTGGGCGGCCGAAGAAGTCTTCGCTATAGTCGATAGCGCCGTCTTCGGTGCGGGGAAGGTCGTTGAGTGGCAGGGTTGTTACCTGGAACATAGCGCCGGCACCTTCGCAGTCACTGCCGGTGATGAGAGGAGTGTGCAGATAGAAGAAACCTTTGTCGTTGAAGAACTTGTGGATAGCGAAAGCGAGGGCGCTACGGATGCGCAGGATAGCGCCGAAAGTAGCGGTACGAGGACGCAGGTGAGCCTTTTCGCGCAGGAACTCCATTGTATGTCCTTTCTTCTGCAGGGGGTAGGTCTCGGGGTCGGCAGTGCCGTATATTTCGAGAGTATCGGCCTGTACCTCGCATGTCTGGCCTTTACCCATAGACTCAACGAGTTGTCCGGTCACATGTATCGAAGAGCCGGTGGTAACGGCTTTGAGTTCCTCGTCGCTGAAACGCGAGAGGTCGAATACAATCTGCAGATTGCGCACCGTCGAACCATCGTTGAGAGCCACGAACTGTACGTTTTTGTTGCCTCGGCGGGTGCGAACCCAGCCTTTCACGTCTACCTCGGAGCCAATCAGCGCCGGGTCGAAGATATCGCTTATCTTTGTTCTTTTCATCGTTGTTAGTGTCGTTTTTCTTTTCGAACCGCAAATATAGTCAAAAAATTAAAGTTTCGCAAACTCAACTTGTTTTTTGCTAATGTGTTATCGGGCTTTAAAAAGCAGTTTAGGGCCTATACATCGGGATTATTGCGGCTCTTGTATGTCTGTCGCAGTGCCACACGGCGTATTTTGCCGCTAATGGTCTTTGGCAGTTCGTCGACAAACTCTACGATTCGCGGGTATTTGTATGGAGCGGTTGCCTGCTTTACAAAATCCTGTATCTCCTTTGCCAGAGCGTCGCGGTCCTTGTCGCGGTATTCCTCAGCCAGTACTATCGTGGCCTTGATAATCTGGCCGCGTATTTGGTCGGGAACACCTGTTATCGCACATTCTACCACCGCCGGATGCTTCATCAATGCACTTTCGACCTCGAATGGGCCGATGCGGTAGCCCGATGATTTGATTACGTCGTCGGTGCGTCCTACGAACCAGTAATATCCGTCGTGGTCGCGAATCGCAACGTCGCCGGTGTGGTATAGTCCGTCGTGCATTGCTTGGGCTGTAGTCTTGGGGTCGTCGAGGTATTCGCGGAATAGTCCGGTGGGGCGCTTGTGGTCGATGTGTATCACAATTTCGCCCTCGTGGCCGTCGGGCACGGGATTTCCTTCGAGGTCTACCAGGTCGATATCGTACAGCGGCCCCTTCTTGCCCATTGAACCGGGTCGAGGCTCTACCCATGGGTAGGTGCCTATGGTAAGGGTGGTTTCGGTCTGACCGAAGCCTTCCATAAGGCTTAGACCTGTGAGCCATTTCCATTCTTCGAATACCGAGGGGTTGAGAGCCTCGCCCGCTATTGTGCAGTGGCGCAAGGCCTTTAGGTCGTAGCGGCTCACGTCCTCGCGGATGAGGAATCGAAATACCGTCGGTGGTGCGCAAAATGTAGTTATATGGTTGTCGGATAGAATGCGCAGAATGTCGGCCGGCACGAATTTATCGTAGTCGTAAACGAAAACATCCGCCCCGGCAATCCACTGTCCGTATAGTTTGCCCCATACCGCCTTGCCCCAGCCGGTGTCGGCAATGGTGAGGTGTCGGTCGGTCTCGCGCAGGTCGTGCCAGCACGAAGCTGTGATAATGTGTCCGAGCGGATAAGTGAAATCGTGAGCCACCATTTTGGGCTCGCCGGTAGTGCCCGAGGTGAAGTAGAGCAGCGAAATGTCGGTATTTGTATTTACAATTTCGGGGCGTACAAATGGCGCTGCGGCCTCGATACCGCTGTCGAAGTCGAGCCAGCCTTCGGGTAGGCTCGGGCCGGTAGAAATGCGTGCTTCAACCGTGGGACATTGTGGCATGGCGGCATCGATGTGTGCCGTTATCTGCTCTTCTCCGGCAGCGATTATGGCTTTGATGTGGGCTTTGTTGCAGCGATATGCTATGTCGTGGGGCATCAGCAGGTGTGTGGCAGGTATGGCTACAGCCCCCAGTTTGTGGAGGGCGATAATTGCAAACCAGAACTGGTAGCGCCGTTTTAGCATCAGCATCACCCTGTCGCCTCGTCCAATACCCAATGATGCGAAAAATGAAGCTGTATAGTCGGTTTCGGCTTTGATGTCGGCAAAGGTAAAACTGCGCTTGTCGCCGTGTTCGTTGGCCCAGGTAAGGCATACTTTATCGGGAGCCTGCTCAGCCCACACATCGACGACATCATAGCCGAAATTGAAATTTTCGGGCACTTTCAGTTCGAAATGTTCCATGAAGTCGTCGTAAGAAACAAATCCGGTTTGCTTTAAGAAACGTTCAAGCATAATGTATTCTAAGTCAGTTTGTAAAATGCTTCCGTATGGGAGCAAAATTCCAAGTATACATGTGTAATTGCTGCAAATGTAGCACAAATACACCACATAGGCAAACAATCTGTTGGCTTAATATGTTTTTGCTCGAAATAAAATTTATGTAGTTACAAAAAGCACCCGCTCGGCGGACTACTGCCAAGCGGGTGCTATATCTTGGATTTGGGATGTCTTTTTAGATGAGTGCTAATATCTAAACTCTCACCTCTCAACTAAACTTAGAAAAAGTAAGCCACGCGAACAGCCCACTGGCGGTTGCGAGCGCTCAGGTTGTCGAGTTTTCGTGTTTTAAGCAGATAGGTCATACCCCATGTGTACTGTAGCGACACCTGCCAGCGTTTCCATAATTCGAAACCGCCGCCGGCAGTAAGGCCGAGGTCGCCTCCGGAATACCTATAAGGGTTTTTCACATCGTCATTTCCTTTGATGCGGCTGTGGCCAACGAGAATACCGAAGTCAGGACCGCCGTATACGAAAGGTGCGATATAGTCTTCGAGGCCGTTCATACGAGTCCATTTGAAACGGACATGTACAGGAATCTGAAGAGAGTGTAGGGTTACTCGTTCGTTTCCGAATCCGTCGACAGCCCATACGGGGCGGCTGCCGATGTTTGTTTTAGCACCCATTTGATTGTACAGCAGAGCAAAGTCCATACCGAATCCGATACCCGGGAACATGAGTTCGCCCTGAACACCGAGCTGGAATCCCACCAACTGCTTTACGGCGAAAAGGTCTTGCTTGAATTTAAGGTCGCTGATATTCACACCGACTACCGGCGCGTATCTGAACTGTGCCGCGGCGGGCAAAATAGCGATTGTGGTGAGGAGTGCGAGCAACAGTGCGCGGAAGCGTTTCATATTGAGATTTTTGTAATTTCGGGTTTAACAGGGCAAAGATAGCTTAAAAAAACGAAACACACAGGCTATTAACTGTTTTTAATAGTCTGCCGCCCCTGTCTGAGATTGCAAAAGAAAGGTGCTGAAGGGTGTCGGCCCCAGCACCTGCCGGGCTTTTCGAGCCCGCTGAAGTTGTCATGGTTTAAGTGATATCTTGGTCTTTTCAAATATGAAAAGTGGGTATATACGTCACCGAGCCGCTGCGGTTGACCGAGCGACTATAATGCGGGAAAAATAGAAGAAGTGTTGTGATTAATAAGTTCATATAACTGCATAAATATGCCCGGCACTTTGGATGCCGACGATATTTACTGCAGACGGGACACAGTTATATGATTGTCGAAATGGATAAAGAGCCGTCCCATTGCTTTTGACATCCGCGCGATGCGAGGCTGTCAAATTGCCAAGGCAATGTAATTATCCTACACAATAATAGTGTTTTGCGCTTACAAAGTTATTCTAAAAAGGCGTGAAATGTAAATATTTCAATGTCTTTAACATATGTTAAAATCAGAGCCCCAGCATATCGCTATAGCATGGTATCTCTCGCAGAAATGTGTAGCCACTTTCCGAATAGCGGCAGCAATAGTGGTGCATGCCGTTGCTGACAATCAGGTACGGGGCCTCGATTACGCTGTTGTAGCGGGCAATCTGGTCGAAAACATTCTGAGTCAGTACTATGTCGGGGGCTTTGTATTCTATAACACACAGAGGCTTCAACGAGCGGGTGTAGACCAGCGTGTCGGCTCGCCGTGCGGTGTTGTTGAGCTTCAGCGCCACCTCGTTTGCCATAAGTTCGCCGGGAAAGGCGCGGTGGGTGATTAGGAAATTGACAAAATGCTGCCGCACCCATTCCTCCGGGGTCAACGCTATCCATTTCCTGCGCAGACGGTCGTATATCTCCAGCCCTCCACGCCGCGAATCTTCATCGCGACGAAGTTCTACATCGTAAGCCGGTAAATTTAATTGCGTCTTTGCAGCCATGTCGAAAAATTTTTGTAAATTTACGAATAATTTCGCAAACAATTAAGACCCCACATGGCCGCAGCCCCTGCAACAAGTTTCGAAGACATCCGCAAGTCGCTCAAAAAAGGCGAGATAGCGCCTGTATATATACTCCATGGCGAAGAAGGCTACTTTATCGATGCCCTCGCCAAAGACTTCGAAAACCTGCTGCCCGAGGCCGACAAGGAATTCAACCAATACGTAGTCTACGCCCCCGAGACCGAGCCCGAGACTATAATCAATCTGTGCCGAGGAGTGCCTATGATGGCCGACCGACAGGTGGTGATAGTAAAAGAAGCCCAGTCTGCACGTGCCGACAAGCTTGCAAAACTCAAAAATTACCTTGCCGCCCCTGTATCGACTACCGTGCTGGTTATCTGCAGCCGAGGTGCTGTCCTTAAAGGAAAAGAACTCTTTGACGCAGCCAAAAAAGGCGGTGCAGTGATTTTCGACTCAAAGAAAATTGCCGACTGGAACATTGCCGCTTATATCAGCGAATATATACGTAAAAAAGGCCTCAATGCCGATCAAAAGGCAGTAGAGATGCTCCACGACTTTGTCGGCACGGATTTGAGCCGACTATTCAACGAGGTCGATAAGCTGGCATCCTTGCTGCCGCCTAATGCGTCGATTACCCCCGAGGCCATAGAGCGCAACATCGGAGTCAGCCGCGAATACAATAGTTTCGAACTCGTAGATGCCATTGCCGCCCGCGACCCGCGGCGTGTATTCCGCATACTTGCATATTTCAAGAGCAACCCAAAGGCAGTGCCACTCGTAATGGCCACAGCATCGATATTCAACTTCTTTACCGACCTGTTGGTAGCATACTACACCCCCGACCGAAGCGATGCCGGCTTAATGGCCGCGCTCGGTTGCAAACCATTCGCGCTAAAGCGTATAAAACTCGGCATGAGCCGCTACAATGCCCTGCAGATAGTAGAAATAATCGGTGCAATACGCGACTTCGACGTGAAGAGCAAAGGTGTAGGCTCGCGCCAGAACGAACACGAACTCTTCCACCAACTCGCCTATCACATCCTCTCAGCCCCGGGCCGTGTGTGACAGGTGGCTTGTCTCGGATAGCCGGGCTCTTGTCGAGCCAAATCCCCGTACGTTTTTTTGATAATTTGCGGTAATAAAGTCGAAAGTTATTTTGCAGAGATATAAAAAAAGCATTATCTTTGCCTCAAACCGATTAAACGCCTTATAAAAATGAAATTCGCAGAAAAAGCTTACGCAATTTTCGAGCAGAGTGTTGCAGACTACCATATAGACGATGATGTAGACGCAACCAGCCGCCAGCCCTACGAGCCGACGAGCATAGAGGGCGTACTATATGCCAAAAACCGTATCGATGCCGTGCAGTGGCATCTCGAAGATATTATCCGTGACCCAGATATCGACTCGTTGGCAGCGTTGGCGCTCAAACGCCGTATCGATAAGTCGAATCAGGATCGTACCGACATGGTCGAGGAGCTTGATTCATACTTCCGCGACACATACAAGGACGTGGCAGTGGCCGCCGACGCGACAATCAACACCGAAAGCCCGGCATGGGCTCTCGACCGCCTGTCGATTCTCGCTCTCAAGATTTATCATATGCAGGCTGAAGTCGATCGTACCGATGCCTCGGCAGAGCACCGCAACCGCTGTGCATCGAAACTTGCAGTACTCACCGAGCAGCGAGCCGACCTTACCGAGGCTATCGACACCCTTCTCGACGATATTGCTGCCGGACGCAAGTATATGAAGGTGTACCGACAGATGAAGATGTACAACGATACCGATACCAATCCGGTACTGTATAAGAAGTGATATGGAAGGTCGCACGGTGCTGTTGACGCGCTTCTCGGCTTTGGGCGACGTGGCCATGACAGTGCCGGTAGTGTATAGCGCATGCCGTTGTTATCCACAGACTCGCTTTGTGTTTGTAACACGCCCGGCAATGACATCGATATTTGTCGATGCCCCGGCCAATCTTACCGTGCTCGGCGCTGATGTTAAGAAAGACTACAATGGCATTGCGGGCTTGAGCCGACTTGCTTCGGAGCTTGTAGACCGTTGTCATCCTGATATTTATGTGGACCTCCACAATGTGCTTCGCACCAAGATGCTGGCGGTGTTGCTCAAGCTTCGTGGCGTGCCCTCGGCACGTATATTCAAGCCACGTGCCAAGCGGCGTGCCCTCACGCGCCGACACAACAAGGTGATGTTGCCCTTGATTTCGCAGAGGGCCCGTTACCGCGAGGCTTTCTTTAAGGCAGGCCTGCCCCTGACCGACCAATTCAACGGCCTCTACAATGGCCGTAGCAAGGCCGACCCGGCGGTTTTTGCCGCAATCACACCACCAAAACCGGAGGGTGAGATGTGGATAGGAATAGCTCCGTTTGCCGCTCATGAGGGCAAGGTGTATCCGCCCGAAATGATGGAGAAGGTATTGGCGCGAATTCAGCAGGATGTCGACGGCGGTAAACGCATCAGGGTATTTCTGTTCGGCGGCGGAGAGTCGGAGCAGGCTGTCCTTGGCCGCTGGGCCGCAGAATATAGCTGTGCGGTGTCGTTGGCGGGGAAACGCTACGGTTTTGCCGTTGAGTTGGCCCTGCTCAATCACCTCGACATTGTAGTGACCATGGATTCGGCCAATATGCATCTTGCTGCCATAGCCGGTGCGCCGGTGCTTAGCATTTGGGGTGCGACACATCCCTATTGCGGTTTCAAAGGCTGGCGACAGACCGATGCCGATACCGTACAGTTGCCTCTCGACTGCAGGCCGTGTTCGGTTTTTGGCAACAAGCCTTGCCACCGTGGCGACCACTTGTGTATGACTGCAATAAATCCTGAATTGATATACAAGAAGATTTTTAAGGTTTAGGTTTAAACCCTCGGCGCAATAATTCTAAAATCTAAACTCTACATTCTCAATTTCCGGAAAACTCTCCCCTAAAAAAAGGAATAAAATAATTGGAAGAAGAAGAATTCGACATACGTCGCCAGGCTGTAGGCAGCTCTGAGTCTGATTTCGAGAAAGCGCTCCGTCCGGGGCGCTTTGAGTCGTTCAACGGACAGGAGAAGATTATCGAAAACCTGCGAGTGTTTGTAAAAGCCGCCACGCTTCGTCGCGAGGCTCTCGATCATATCCTGCTTTTCGGCCCTCCCGGCCTTGGCAAAACCACCCTTGCCGGTATCGTTGCCAACGAGCTTGGTGTAGGCCTTAAGATAACATCCGGCCCGGTACTCGACAAGCCCGGCGACCTCGCCGGCATATTGACCTCGCTTGAGGAAAACGATGTGCTGTTTATCGACGAGATACACCGCCTGAGCCCTGTGGTAGAGGAGTACCTTTACTCTGCCATGGAAGACTACCGTATCGATATTATGATCGACAAAGGTCCCGGAGCCAGGAGCGTGCAACTTTCGCTCAGTCCGTTTACCCTCGTTGGTGCGACTACACGGTCGGGCTTGCTGACTTCGCCGCTGCGTGCCCGCTTCGGCATCAAATGTCACCTTGAGTATTATGACCACGCGGTACTGCGTCGTATCATATTGCGTTCGGCATCGCTGCTCGGCGTTGCCTGCAGCGATGATGCCGCCGACGAAATCGCTATGCGTAGCCGAGGCACGCCCCGTATTGCCAACGCTCTCTTGCGCCGAGTGCGTGATTTCGCCCAGGTCAAGGGCAACGGCTCTATCGACCTTGGTATTGCACGCTATGCGCTCGAGGCACTCAATATCGACCGCTACGGCCTCGATGAAATCGACAATAAGATACTTCATACTATTATACGCAAGTTCAAAGGCGGTCCGGTGGGCCTTACCACTATTGCGACTGCTCTTGGCGAGGACCCGGGCACGATAGAAGAAGTATATGAGCCATATCTTATCAAAGAGGGTTTTATCAAGCGTACACCGCGAGGCCGCGAGGTGACTCAGCTGGCTTACGAACACCTCGGCGCTAAGAGAGACGATGATTTTGGCTTGTTTGGATGATTCTTTTAGTTTAGAGCTTAGAACTTAGTTTAGAGCTTAGTTGAGAGTTTAGAGTTGAGAGTTTAGATAATAGCTTCAGTTGACCCAACTCTAAATGAACCTGTAGTTGGTAACTGCTAAACTCTAAACTAAGTTCTAAGTTCTAAGTTCTAAGTTCTAAGCTCTAAACCAAGCTCTAAGCTCTAAAACCATAGACTAAAAGCAATGAAAAATACGATATTTATCACCGGCGGAAGTACCGGTATCGGGGCTGCCGCTGTGAGGCGCTTTGTAGCCGAGGGCTGGCAGGTGGCATTTGCCGATATAAACGATGAGGCGGGGCAGGCCCTTGCCGCTGAAACCGGCGCTCTATACCGCCATGCCGATACCCGCGATGCCGCCGAGGTGCAGGCTGCTGTAGATGCCGCTGTAGATGCTTTCGGCGGTCTGACGAGTGTATTCTGCAACGCCGGTATTCATCGTCGAAATACAATGCTCGATACGCCCGAAGAAGAATTCGACCTCGTGGTAAAGACAAATCTTTACGGCACATTCCATACCCTCAAGGCCGCAGTTCCGGCAATTATAGCATCGGGCGGCGGCACGGTGGTAATCAATGCCTCGGACCAGTCGATGACCGGCAAAAAGGCCAGCTTCGCCTACGGTATGACCAAGGGTGCGTTAGGCCAGATTGTGAAAAGCCTCACCCTCGACCTTCTGCCGAAGGGAGTGCGAGTCAATGCCGTATGCCCCGGTACGGTGCGTACACCGCTCGTCGACAGGCTCTTCAACGAGGTTTCTGAGCGCACCGGCGAGAGCGTTGAATCGATGTGGGCTGCCGAAAATGCCGATTATGCCCGAGGCCGTGCCGGAGAACCCGACGAAGTTGCCGAGCTTGTGCACTTCCTTGCCTCCGACCGTTCGAGCTTCTGCTCCGGCGGCCTCTACCTCATCGACGGCGGCCTCTCGGCAGGATAGCATCAGGAGTGAAGTTAGGACAAAAATAAAGCCATACAAACAATTTATGTCTTGTATGGTTTTTATTCTTAGATACTTATCTGAAACTCTGCAATCATGATACTTCTAATAACATTACTATTGGGGGTAGGTTTGGCTATAATACCCTTAGGGCGGGTATATATTTCACTTAGCCGCCGGAAGCCCGACAGCAAGATGCACGATAAAGCGTACTACAACAAATTTCGTGCGATTGTATATATCGTGAGTATATCGATGTGCCTGCTATCCTTGCTCACACTGTATCTGTTTGGTAAATATCATGGAGCTTGGTAAGGAGCATAAACGACAATAATTAAGGGCTAACGAGATTTGAGTCTCGTTAGCCCTTAAAATTCTTCTTATTTTTTTTACTTTTCGCGCTTCTTAAACATCTGGCAGGGGTGGCAGCTGCTGCCGTCGAAGCAGTGGGTGCAGATGCGTTCTTTGGGTAGGCCTATCGATGCGATAAGGTCTTCCATTTTATTGAACTGCAGAGTGCTGAGGCCGAGCTGGCGGGCTATTTCTTTTACCATGTTTTCGTACTCGGGAGTACCTGCTGTGGCATAGCGGTCGAGCTTGGCTGTATGGTCGCCTTCGAAGTCCTGTATGATTCGGCGAGTGATGAGCTCGAGGTCGCTTTTCGACGATGTGAAGCCAATAAAGGGGCAACCGTAGATGAGTGGCGGGCACGAAATGCGGGCATGTACCTCGGTGGCGCCGGCTTCGAAGAATGTCTGCACGTTGTCGCGGAGCTGGGTGCCGCGCACAATAGAGTCGTCGCAGAATACTACCCTCTGGTTTTTAAGCAGAGCGGCGTTGGGTATTAGTTTCATACGGGCTACCAGGTCGCGACGCGACTGATTTCCAGGGGTAAAGCTACGAGGCCATGTGGGTGTATATTTTAGCACGGCCCTGCGGTAAGGTATGCCGTGTCCTTCGGCGTAGCCGAGAGCACATCCAACGCCCGAATCGGGGATGCCGCATACGCTATCGGCTTCGGTATCGTCTTTTTTACCCATAGCCTTGCCAACGGCCTCGCGCATGGCCTCGACATTGATGCCGTCGTATGTGCTGGTGGGGAAGCCGTAGTAAACCCATAGGAACGAGCATATTTGCTCGTGCTTTGCAGGCTCTTGCAGCACTTCCATTCCGTCGGGGCGGAGTCGCACAATTTCGCCGGGGCCAAGGTCGCGCTCGATAGTGTAACCGAGGTTTTCAAATGCGCCGCTCTCGCCGGTCACGGCATATCCGTCGTCGTTGCGACCGATAACCACCGGTGTTCGTCCGAGATAGTCGCGGGCAGCGATAATACCGTCCTCGGTAAGTATCAGCATCGAGCAAGAGCCTTCGATTTTGCTGTACACAAGGTTGATACCATCTACGAAGTCCGAGCCCATATTGATCATCAGCGCTACGACTTCGGTCTGGTTGATATTGTTTGCCGATAATTCGCTAAGGTGCATTTTCTGAGCCAGCAGTTCGTCGGCAAGTGCGCGAAGATTGCCGATTTTAGCCACAGTTACCACCGCATAGCGTCCCAAGTGCGAGTTGACCAGGATCGGCTGGGGGTCGGTATCGCTGATTACACCGATACCGGCATTGCCGGTAAAGCTGTCGAGTTCGTCTTCGAACTTCGAGCGGAAATAGTCACGCTCTATACTGTGAATCTTACGGTTAAAACCCCATTCCCGGTCAAACGTGACCATTCCGGCACGTTTAGTGCCAAGATGCGAGTTATAGTCTGTACCGTAGAAAACCTCATTTACACAAGGCTTGCGCGAAATTGCGCCGAAAAAACCTCCCATAGGATTGTTCCTTTGAATTAAAGTGCAAAATTACAAAATTTCTATGAACATTGCCTATCTTTGCTATAATTTCTCTGAAAAAATCTACGGGAGCCATGTTAAACCGAGCGGTTATTATAGAGGATACAATTGTAGGATAAGCTACAGGTGCTGCTCCCAACGAAATGAAAAAAGTACGGCGATAGTGGTGTGTCAGAGTACGTTTTTGTATTTCCAATTGCGCAGCACATTGTCAGCCTTGGAGCTGAATGAGCCATGCCTGTACGATGATTCTTGCATCAGTCTGACGCCTTTGCGCCTATCGGGAGTGCAGCCTTTACCATAATATGTCATCAGGGCCAGCCTGTATAAGGGCTCTGAATCATGCCTGTCGAGTTCGATTATTCTTTGAAAAATCTTATAGGCATCATTATATCGTTTTTCCTGATAAGCCTGTGCTGCTCTGACTTTTAACAACTCCGGATTGTTGTCGCCACCGTCAGCGCCCATGCCATTGACAATGACACTTATCTTGTTTTGTATCACATGTGTATAGACGGTATCTGTAAATTCTTTATGTACAGTTCCTGATACGGTGTTATAGGAAAACTTCTTCCTTACGATAGTCTCGACGTAGGCGTCTTCGGCACTCCTTTTTTTGTCGAAAGTCGGCAGGGTACCTGTTTTTCTGCTATACGAACTTATCTTGACATATGGCTTCAGACTCTTGTCGGTATATATGTACTTACTCAGTTTGTTGATATAGTTGTTAGATGTGAGCATGTCGTTTTGATGCGACGGTGACCCGGCGTCGATATCTATGTGCTTGAAATCATTCGGCAGGTTCATGCCGCTGTTTTCATGCCCGAAAAAACACTTGTTCATAATCATTTCGAGTTCGCAAATTTCGGCAGACGAATTACACGCCACCATCCGCTCCATACCATTGTAAAATTGTTCCACCGCAGCAGGTACAGGTATTTGACCAAATGACAGTTGGACAATTGCTACAGATATCGCTAAGCACAGTGTTTTTCTTAGTTCCATGGCATTATGGTGTATGTTATTCCGAATGTGAAAGGACGGAACGAAAAACCAGGACATATATCATTTACCTTAACCAAATTATATAATGGTATTTCGGCAAATAAACCGAATCCTTGTAGCACGCCGAAACCGCCGAAACGGATTGAATAGTGGTTGGTAATACCCTTGTTCAAAACCGATGCGGCATCATTGCCCCACGCCCCACGGTATCTTACTGGTATATTGTAGCGTATACCGGCCTCAATTACGGCTTTTGCCGCACTGTCGATTGAGCCAAAAGACAGTAATACGCCACCTCCCAGTTGCAGTCGGTGGATATCCTGCGGCATCAACATTTCCGAGTATTCCATTTTTAACCTGTTGATTTTATAATGTGCAGATCCGTATATACCCCAGTTGAATACTCCTGGATAGAAGCTTTGGTAACCAAGTTTTACACCGTACGAACTATCAGCAATCAAATCACGCATGGTAATGCCTACGCGATTGTAGTCTTTCATCTTGACGGAGCCATAATCGCAGGAACTGCTGTACACCGAATACCCAAAAGAAGTGTCGAGCAGGCGGTCTTGTGAGAGGTAGTTCAAGCCTGCTGATAGCAGGTTTGATGCAACGAATGAATAAAGATTACCGGTCATTATGTCTACACGGTGGTAGAAGACCTGCGCCTTAGACTGCAGCATCGTAGTCAAGGCAAGTATCAGTACAATGAGTAGCTTTTTCATATTTATTGTCCTAAGCCGAAAAGTTGGTTGATATATTCTAATTTATTGAAATCACCGGCCCTGTCGATATGGTCAATCATCCAAGCTCCCATGTCTGATTCTTTGAGCGATTGACTTATAGAGAACACATATCCTGGGACGTCGAGAAAATGAATCCGCAGCCTGCGAACTGCTACGAACTTGAAATCGTGACTTTGAGAAAGCCCGAGGAACAGTGACAGCTCATCTGTGCCACGGTTGTGACTCATTACATTCGGTATGAGCTTTTTGTTGGTGTTGAATAGGTCGGCGAAGCCGACAAACTCCATTTCGTGGTCAACAGGACTTATGCCGGTAAACCGACTGGAATAGAAACCAGCTTTGCGCAACCCCTTGACCCCTGCAATAGCCCACCTCGATGAGCCTCGTTGCGTAGTCTCTCGGCGTAAAAGTAATGTGGCTTCGAATGGACGGTTTGCAAATTTGAAGTCGCAAGGCACCTCGACGAATATATTATCACTGGCGATGTCGAGACGCCCGGGCCAATTTTCGACATCTGTAGCGAATTCTATCACAATGTGTTTGAACTCATCTTTGGTCAACTCTCCGGTGTCTATGTCAGGATTGAATAGGGCGAGTATGTTATTTCTACGGCTTAGTGAATCTTGCGCAATGTCGGGGTGAGATTCAGTGCCGTTGAACCGGTTGATAAGTTCATCAATACTCTTGACGTTGCGGGCAAAAAGGAAATTGAGTGAGTTTTTTGATGTTACCACTTGCCCATATGACGAAGTTACGCATAACAAGAATAAAAGGCATAAGGACGTGAATTTTGCCATAATAATCAGTAGATAGGTTGCGTGGATACCACAGTAATGTCGGCAAGTTTAGCATCGAAGACTTTGCCGAGACCGGGTACGTCGATAGGGTTTATGTAGCACTTAATTCTCTTGCACGTACGGTCTTTGTAAACCACCCTGCCGTCACGTATACCGTAGAAATCTTGATAAAAGTAGGCTACGCATACGTAATGGTCTCCTTCACGAGTGATATTATCAACACGGACGGCATCGGCCGACTCTATTTTTATCTTCGTGTAATTCATTTTCGACCTTCCGGTCTCGGGATTGTATAACCTCTTGATATAATTACGCAGCAGCATGCTGTTCTTTACCGAAGAGTTTATGCTTGATGTCCACATCTTTACTCCTGTAGATTCTTCAATCTCGTTGTCTTCGTTGGTTATACTGTAAGGCCCGCCTTTGCCCATAAATAGGTTTAATAATTGGCTTTGGTGATATGACCGTGTATTTTGTGTAAGAGTATTGTCGACCATCTTGCTCAACGAACTGAAGAATTCTTCAGTTTTTTGTATTACTCGTTCGCGCAAGATTTCTTTTTGGCTTTCTGTAAGTTCTTTGCCGTTGTCGGATGCATATGTTTTTATGCCGGAGATAATAACAATAAGCAAGAACGAAAATATTATTTTTATTTTCATCAGGTGTTGTATTTATCTGAGTTCGTGTACTTTTAAGTTTTGTTTATCGTCGTTCAGTAGTGATATGCCTGAAATATACGGCGAGAGGCATATACGGTGCAAGAAGTCTGAAGCATCCTCGTAATCAACCATGGTAGACATATCAGAGGCAACAGTTATAACTTTGGATGAACTGTTGAAAAATTTTGACAATATGTCAGGAATCAATGCCAGTCGTGTATCTTGTGCTACGGATTTGTCTAAAAGACGTGCCAGCATGTCAGACAATGAGTTGTCATGTGGTCTGTTGTTGTCCCTTCGGGCATTGCCGCCGCCATTACCAGATTGAATATTGATTTTGTAATAAGGGGTTTGTGGTACTACACCACGGTCGGTATTTACAGATATTTCTTTTCCGGCAGATGTCATAAGCGAGTTCCAGTCAGGATTTATATTGCCCCTGCCTATTTTGTCCATAGATGCCCAGAATTGGTTGGTAAACATGCCGCCGTATGGATTGCACCATGAATATTGGCCAAGTTTACTCGAAGTAACCATTACGCTTCCTTTGTATCCGAATAGTTTGCGAAATGCTGCCGCATCGTAACCATCGAGTTTTGTAGCCCTGCTGTCGTTTGCCCACATAGGTTTTATAGTCACGCCTTCTTGTGCGACATTGCAACAATTAGCCATAGTGATGCGCAAACGTGGATTTTTTTGTGCTACCCATTTGTCGACAAGTGCCATCGGTAGCCACTTGCTTTGGTCGCCGGTATTCATGCAATACTGAGGCCAGGGGTCGTTGGCGTTATTGGGGGCATGAGAACCATGGCCGCCATAAAAGGTAAAGACTACGTCGTCGGGGCCGACATTCATTTCATTGATTATCGACTGTATGTTCGACGCTGTACATCGGTTACCGTCGATGGTGGTTATTATGAATAGATAGTCGTCGTCAAGAAGATTTTGAAGAACTCCAAAGTGTCGAGACACATTAGCCAGCTCCACACTCATACTTTGCCCGATACTGCGGTCTATTGTGTTACAAAACACTATTGCATGGAACGTTTGTGCCCCTGCAAAAATATAGGTTGCTAATACAGCAAAGAGTAATATTAGTCGTTTCATATTTTGTTTTATACGTTTTTCATCTTGTCAGACTATGACAAAACCTGTTGAGTATTGAAGGATTGGCAACATTGTACCAGAACATGTCTCGACCGTCATATCTGATACCCCACGTGAAATCCCCTGGGGAGTACCATATAAGGGCAGTGTCTTTTTTATTAATGTAATTAAATGCATATGCAGGGCGGTGGGGTATCATAGGCACAGCGAGTGTGTCAACCATGTAGTTGGCACTGTCGGCAACCAACATGAAATTGAGGGTAGAAACCTGTTCTTTGGATAATTTGCAAATCATACTGTCAAGTACGAAGTCCGGCTCGACTAATATGTTGTTTCTGTGGGCTGTGTCTCGATATATTACGGTGTACATCACTACCTTTTTAGGGTTGGATACGAGTTCTGACAAACGGTTACCCATTATCGAACGAGCAACTGAATCAGGTGCATCCCAGCGATTTGAGAAGGCTGTGCCACTGTGTCTCCTGCGTGAGTCAGCGCATGCCAGGAATGCACTCGCAAACATAGCCGCAAGCATAATGGTTGTAGTTAAATTTCTGATGGTCATTGTGTTAAAATTCTTTCATGATTTTTAGGAACACCGAGTAATTGCGAGCCTTGATATTGGCATAAGGTTTGTATCCGTTGGAGAGCTCGAAATCACGGTTGAAATAGTCGTATTGAGGAAAAGTGAATGCGATAGAGATATTTATGCCGTCATCATTGTCGTAGCTTTCGTTTATCAGTCGGACGCCAAGACCTACAGAAGTTGACATACCCTTGCCAAATTGGTCAAGATTATTGTCAAACGGGCTCTTTGCCGAAAAAATGGCATTATAGCTTGTGCCAAAGTCGACAAACGGACTCCAGTTATGTTCTTCTAAAAGGCCTTTGAAAGGAGTCAGTCGTACTCCTACACCGATATACCAGGCATTGAGTTTATAGCGCTCGGTCAATTGGTCTGGAATATCAAGGTTCATACCGAACTGACGGTATTTATAACCGCCGGTAACCCATGCTCCGAAGATTGAATATGTCGGTTGATAGCCTATTTGCAAACCGCCGCCGAAATTGTTGAACAGATCCCTGGCTTTGAAACCGAAGTAATTGCCGTTATCGACATCGATAGATGTGCCGTCGTCATTCTTTATTGATACCCAGTCATATCCCAACATTGACGAGCCACCCATGTGAGTCACATTGTTTATCATGTATAAACTCGCAGTAATAGGAGAAAACCAAAGATTGGAACCATAGCCGGTCAGTCCGAAAAAGAAGTCGCTGGCCTTGACAGTGCCTGTCGATAACGACAATAACATCACTGCCATGAGGAGTTTGTTTCTCATAACGAGGTTTTCGAAGCGTCCGCACGCTCCCGGCTGAGTTCCCGGTCCGGGTATTGAAAATGTGATAATGAAAAAAGCGCAGGAACTGTATCTTTGCTCGTTCCTACTTGCAGAGGCCTTCGCATTGCCCATCATCGTCGGAACGAGCAACGCAGAAGCCCACGCTTATATGATATAGGGCGACGCATACCTATGCGCCGACTATAGTCATATCCATGAACATCTATTGTTGCCTTGTTCTTGACGATGATTGTTGAAAGTTGCGAAGTTCCTACAAGTCAAGATGCAAGCGCCAATAAACGCTTTCCCAAATGTTTATCATATCCCGCATTGCCTCGGAGGCTTCTGCTAAGATATCGACAGCAAATTTACATAAATTTTCCAACAGTTCAAATATTTAAGTAATTTTTTGTGAACTATGCCAATAAAAATCGTGCTGCCGGGCATATTCTTTATTAAATGATTTTTGGGGGGCTAAACTTGTTTTATCGTTATTATGTTATAGTTGATAATTTGGTTATTAAGGGCATAAGCAACTCTTAAGTGCTGCGGGTGCTTTGGGCATTACTCGCAGCTAATTATTGCGGGTTGCTTATTGGCCAAAAACGGATGATAAGCGACAAGTTTAACTATCGAAACATAAGTTAGATAGTAAATATTTTGTGGGGCGCGATTTTTTTAATAAATTTGCGAATATATCAAATTTAGTTCTTTAGAGGCTAAATTTGTTTTTGGCACTTACATAAACCTAAGTGGCTTGGTATTATAAACAATAGAAACAGATAGTAAATATGAAGAATTTCCTCAAAGAGTTCAAGGAATTTGCCATGAAGGGCAATGTTGTCGACATGGCAGTCGGCGTTATCATCGGTGCCGCTTTCGGCAAAATCGTAACGTCGCTTGTCAATGATGTCATCATGCCTGCTATCGGTATGCTTACCGGCGGCATTAATTTCACAGACTACAAGTGGGTTATACAGCAGGGTGTGAAAAACGGCGAGGAAGTGATTACTCCCGAGGTCGCTATCACATGGGGCGCTTTTGTGCAGACCGTGTTCGACTTCCTTATTATCGCATTCTGTATTTTTGTAGCAATCAAGTTTATCAACAAACTTAAACGCGAACCCGAAGCAGCGCCCCAAGAACCGGCAGCCCCTGCCGAACCCTCTGAGGAGGTTAAGCTGCTTACCGAAATCCGCGACCTGCTCAGCAAGAAATAATGCAATCCGGCCAGCCTCTCTATCTTATCGGTTTTATGGCCTCGGGGAAAACCACCCTTGGCCGTGCCCTGGCTCTGCGATTGCCGGGGTACGAGTTTGTGGATCTCGACGAGGCCATAGAATGTATAGCTAAGAAGTCCATACCCGATATTTTCGCATCGGAAGGCGAGGCTGTTTTCAGAGAACTCGAAGCCCGGGCCCTGAGGCAATATTCTGTGCCCGGCTCGATTATCGCATGTGGCGGCGGCACGCCGTGTTATGCTGCCAATATGGATTATATGTTGGCTAATGGCAGGGTAGTGTGGCTTGTAGCCGACGACGAAGTGACACGGCGACGCTTGCGGCTTGCTCGCGGCCTTCGCCCCCTTGTCGACTCCCTTCTTGACGACGATGATGCCCTGCAGGCATATATCACGAAACTCAAAGAATCGCGCAGCCCATATTACAGCCGGGCAAACGTGGTATTCGATTCCAACCTGCTCGAAGACGCAGCGCAAATCAAAGACAGCTGCGATAGATTTATAGAACTAATGAAGGCTCTTGACTGAGCGCGACTTTCCTACAATTTCCAACCCTTCAAACCCTACGACATTGGACGCCCCTATACCATTAGAAGAAGTACTCAAAGCGACTACTGTTACCCGCCAGGCGGTAGTAGGCCTGCCGGCCTCGCGAGGAATGCTCGACCACCGCTTCCCCCTTACGCCCGAGGGTGCCGGTATGCTTGTCGCCCGTGGATTCCGGGTGAAAATGGAGCGTGGAGCCGCCGAGCATATCCACTATAGCGACGAAGCCTATACACGTTGCGGAGTCGAGATTGTAGAGCGGTCCGAAACCTTTGCCGCCGACATCATCGTATACCTTCCGGCCCTCGATATTGCTGATGCACGTATGATTAAACGCGGGTCGTTGTTGCTTACCTTCCTCCATGTCGGCGAGGGTGATGCCGAGGTGCTTCGTACCCTGCTGAGGCGCCATGTGATAGCGTTGGCTCTTGAATTACTCACCGACGATGCCGGTCGTTTCCCCTTTGCCGACATATTGCAGGAAATCGACGGTCGTGCAGCTATTGCCATTGCTTCGTCGCTGCTTGCCGATGCCGTGCATGGCAAGGGTATACTCCTTGGCGGCGTTGCCGGTGTTGTGCCATGCGAGGTGATGATAATCGGCGCTGATATGGCGGCCATATCCTCGGCCCAGACGGCTATTGGGCTTGGTGCAATTGTAAAAATCTTCGACAATAATATTTATCGTCTGCGCGAGGCCTTGCGGCTTCTCGGGCCGGGCGTTACAGGCTCGGCTCTGCACCCGAGGGTATTCGAAAACGCCCTCCGCAGCGCCGATATCGTTGTTGCCACCGATGCCGCCGGTAGTGTCGGTATCGTCGACGCGCAGCTCACCGGCATCATGAAGCGCGGTGTGATATGTTTCGACCTCACCTCTGCCCCCGGGTCGGCGTTTCCTTCGTTGCAGGTGATAGATCTTGACCTTGCCTCGCCGAGCGACAATACGTCGGGGCCCACGCGCCTGTGCTATGTCAATGCGGGCAATGCCGTGCCTCGAACAGTGGCTATGGCGCTGAGCAATACCTTTGTCACCATGCTCGACGATATACTCGTGTGCGATGGTGTGGCTAATGCACTCAAAATCAATTCCGGCCTCAGGTCGGCAGCCTTTACCTTTCTCGGCAAGTGTGTCAACCGCCGTGTGGCGCGGCTGCTGGGTATCAGGGCTGTGGATATCAATCTTTTCTTGCAGTTTTCATGAGTTCGAAACGCAAATTCTATGTGGTATGGGTCGGGCATAACCCCGGCATCTATGACACCTGGGCCGATGCCCAGGAGCAGGTGACCCATTTCCCCGGCGCGAAATACAAATCGTTCGACGATATCGACGAGGCTACTGCGGCATATCGCGGCGACCCGCGCGAGCAGCTCGGGCTGATGCGAGCCATACTGCATCATAAACCTGATTTCAACCCCTCGGCCCAAGAGCCTCGCGACTATAGCACCATACCCGGCATACGTCTCGATGCCATTGCCGTAGACGGAGCCTGTGCAGGCAACCCCGGGCGTATGGAATACAGGGCCGTGAGGGTGTGCGACGGCAGCGAGGTTTTCCGTATCGGCGACAAGATGCCGCTCACCGGCACAAACAACATAGCCGAATATCTGGCGATGATACACCTTGCGGCGTTGCTGGCAAAGGCCGGCGACTTCACAACTCCTATATATACAGACTCTCGCAATACCCTTGCGTGGCTTCGTCGCGGCCACTCTAAGACTACCCTTGCCTCTACTCCGGCTACCGCCCGAACGCTCGAGCTCCTTGCCCGAGCAGACGCGTGGCTTGCCGCCAACGGCCCTATACGCAACCCGATATTAAAATGGCCAACAGACCAGTGGGGGGAAATCCCTGCCGACTTCGGGCGCAAATGATACACTGATTATCGAACCGGACTACCAAATTCATTCAAACTAACTAACCCTACAAGCAAATACATTACAACCCTGACATGAAACTACTTAATATTCTAAAAAATGATCCCTGGCTGGCCCCTTATGCCTCGGCAATCGAAGGTCGTCACCAGGATGTGCAGCGCAAGCTCAAAGAGCTCACCGCGGCATCGGGCACACTGAGCGACTTTGCCAACGCACACAAGTATTTCGGCCTGCACCGTACCAAAGAGGGATGGGTCTTCCGCGAATGGGCGCCCAATGCCTCGGCCATAACCCTTATCGGTGATTTCTCGGGTTGGAAAACTTTGCCGGAATTTAGGCTGCGTCGTGTCGGCGGTGGTCTGTCGGGCGTATGGGAGGGTACTTTCCCTGCCGATGCTATCGCCGACGGCCAATTGTACAAAATGCTTGTAGAATGGCCCGGCGGAAGCGGCGAGCGCATACCGGCCTATGCCAACCGAGTTCTCCAGGACCCCAATACATATATATTCTCGGCCCAGGTGCATGCCCCCAAGCGAGCATTTGCGTGGCACGACAAGGGTTTCGAGCCTGACACCGCCCCATTGTTGATCTACGAGTGCCATATCGGTATGGCCGAGGAGAAAGAAGGTGTAGGCACATACGAGGAATTCCGCAAAAATGTGCTTCCCCGCATAGAGAAGGACGGCTATAACGCTATCCAGATTATGGCAATACAGGAGCATCCCTACTATGGCTCTTTCGGTTACCATGTGTCGAATTTCTATGCTGCGTCGAGCCGATTCGGTACTCCCGAAGATCTCAAAAGGCTTATCGATGATGCCCACAAACGCGGTATCGCCGTGATCATGGATATCGTGCACAGCCATGCGGTGAAGAACGAAAACGAGGGCATCGGCCGCCTCGACGGTTCTGTCGACCAGTACTTCCACTCCAACCAGAGCCGCCGCGAGCACCCGGCATGGGACTCGCTGTGCTTCGACTATGGCAAGGACGAAGTGATCCACTTCCTGCTTTCGAACTGCAAATACTGGCTCGAGGAATATCACTTCGACGGCTTCCGCTTCGACGGCGTAACCTCGATGCTCTATTACGACCACGGCCTTGGTAAAGCCTTTGGCAGCTATGCCGACTACTACGACGGCGGACAGGATGTAGATGCTATCGTATACCTGACCCTTGCCAATATGCTCATCCACGAAGTGCGCCCCAAGGCAATCACTATCGCCGAGGAAATGAGCGGTATGCCCGGCCTTGCCATACCTTTCAAGGACGGCGGTATAGGCTTCGACTATCGTATGGCAATGGGTATTCCGGATTATTGGATCAAGACCCTCAAGGAAAAGAAGGATGAGGACTGGCATCCGACATCGATTTTCTGGGAGCTTACCAACCGTCGTGCCGATGAGAAAACGATATCGTATGTGGAGAGTCACGACCAGGCCCTCGTGGGTGATAAGACTGTGATTTTCCGCCTTATCGACTCTAAGATGTACTGGCATATGATGGTTGGCGACAATGATGCCGACGTAGCCCGCGGCATGGCGCTGCACAAGATGATACGCCTGGTTACACTATCGACTATCAATGGCGGTTACCTCAACTTCATGGGCAACGAATTCGGTCACCCCGAATGGATCGACTTCCCCCGCGAGGGCAATGGCTGGAGCTATAAGTATGCACGCCGCCAATGGGACCTCGTGGACCGTCAGGACCTGCAGTACCGTTTCCTCAATGCGTTTGATAACGCAATGGTCGAGCTGGTGTCGCATATCCATAATTTTCAGTCGAAATCTATCCAAAAGTTGTGGGAGAAAGACGACGACCAGATACTCGCCTTTATGCGCGGCGAATACATCTTCGTGTTCAACTTCAACCCATTCAAGAGCTTCAGCGATTACGGCATCCTTGCCCCTGCCGGTTCGTATACCACAGTGCTGTCGAGCGATAATCCGGCTTTCGGCGGATTCGGCAATGTCGACGAGACCGTGACACACTTCACTGTGCCTGATCCCCTTTACGAACCCGCCGGTCTTGGCCGACTGATGCTGTACCTGCCGGCCCGCACGGCTATAGTGCTTCGCAAGCGCCGTACGAGAAAATAAATTTTAGTCTTATAGATATTAGCTTAAGCTAAATACTTGAAAAAATACTCATCGGCGGTAGGAGTCCTGCTCCTGTCGCCGATGATTATTTCTGTGTGTAAGAGATGCCGCAGTGATTTTTGCGAGTTACTTATCTATAATTGACAAGGTATAAACGTTAAAAAAAATTATGCCATTCGACATATTATTGCTAACTTTGCGGAAAATTCGGCGAAAACCAGTCTTATCCGCCGAAAAGGAGTAACTTATAGGTATTTTTCATGGATTTCATTAGCGATTTATTAATGCCCGGCAATATGAGCATCGCATCTACCTTGGTGCTGTACTCATTTGTCATCGCTGCGGGTATCTACATCGGCAAGCTCCGTATCTTCGGTGTCTCGCTCGGTGTGACATTCGTGCTTTTTGTCGGAATCCTGATGGGACACTTCGGATACATCGTTGATAACGACGTGCTGAAGTTCGTCAGGGAATTCGGCCTTATTCTATTTATTTTCTCTATTGGCTTGCAGGTCGGCCCAGGCTTCTTCTCGTCGTTTAAAAAAGGCGGTATGAGGCTCAACTTCCTTGCCGTGCTTGTGATAGCGCTCAACGTGGCTATTGTGCTGTGTATCTACTTCTTCGGCAATATCCACGACATCTCGGCCCTGGTAGGCGTGATGAGCGGCGCGGTAACCAACACCCCCGGTCTTGCCGCAGCCCAGCAGACTGTAAGCCAAATGGCCGGCGGCCCCGAACAGGCCAACATTATGGCATCGGGCTATGCTGCAGCGTACCCCCTCGGCGTTGTTGGTATCATCCTGTCGATGTTTATCGTAAAATGGGTGTTCCGCATACGTATCGAAGACGAAATCAAGCAGATAGAGACCGAGCAGGAGGATTCACACCTCAAGCCGTTTATGATGACCGCCGAGGTTGCCAACAAGCTCGTCGACGGCAAGACAATGCTCGAGCTTCACGATATCGTAAACACCAACTTCGTGGTTTCACGATTGATGACCACCGACGGCTCGCTTGTCATACCCAAATCATCGACAACAATCCACACCGGCGACAAACTTAAAATCGTATGCTCGGCACAGGATGCCGACCGATTCAAAGCCGTTATCGGCCCCGAAATCGACATGGACTGGGAATCGACCCCCACACCTGTATATTCGCGCCGTATCGTTATCACCAAGAGTGAATACAATGGCGTTGCCCTCGGTTCGCTGCGTCTCCACAACGGCTACCAGGTAAACTGCACACGGGTCAACCGTGCCGGTGTCGACCTTCTCGCCGCTCCCAACCTTCGTCTGCAAATGGGCGACCGCATCACCGTGGTAGGCAACCTCGAAGATATCGAGCGCCTCGCCGACCGCCTCGGAAACTCGATGAAGCGCCTCAACCAGCCCAATCTTATCACAATTTTCGTTGGTATCATCCTCGGTATCATCCTGGGCTCTATCAATATCGGCTTCGGCATGAAACTCGGTCTCGCCGGTGGTCCCCTCGTGGTGGCTATCCTGTTGAGCCGCTTCGGTTACAAGGCCAAGCTTGTCACCTACACCTCGACCTCGGCCTCGATGATGCTCCGCGAATTGGGTATCTGCCTCTTCCTTGCGTCGGTAGGTATCGCTGCAGGTAAGGACTTCGCCGCATCGGTATTCAACGAAACCGGTATGTGGTGGGTAATCTGGGGCTTTGTAATCACATTGCTGCCGCTTATAATTGTAGGCTGCATCGCCCGCGGCCACGACCGCATCAACCTGCTCACTATCATGGGTCTTGTGTCGGGTTCGAACACCGACCCTCCAGCCCTTGCATATGCCAATAACTCTACCGGCAACGACCAGCCCGCCGTAGCCTACTCTACAGTATATCCTCTCACGATGTTCCTTCGAGTAGTTGCTGCCCAGGTGCTGATACTCTGTCTGGCATAGTCATAAAGCATTATATACTATAATCCCCCTGCTGACACTTCGGTTGGGGGATTTGTTTTATTATAGTTAATTATCCGGTGGTAATGTGAGCTTGTCCCGGCAAACCAAGTATCGGGTATACACCGACACAATGGTGTTTACTTAAGGCGAAAGCGTGTCAGCGATAGGAGCTTGGCTCTCCGAGACAAGCCTCGGTTAGTGTCGCTAATATGTTGAATACCAACGCCTAGTCGAGGCTTGTCTCGGAGAGCCAAGCTCCTATCGTTGCTGTCCTTTTGAATAATCAACCCTTATGTAAACAGCATCGTACACCGACAGTACACTGATTATCACACTGTCGTAGGGTGGTTTTGCAAGTTTGGCTTATCGGGCCGTCACGGCAATGCGGCGCGATGCCGTCTCATAGGTTTTGCCGTCGGCTGTGATAGTGGCGCGGTATAGGTAGATGCCCCTGCCAACGCGTCGGCCGGCATTGTCGGTGAGGTCCCAGCTGACAGGAACAGACAGGAACATATCGCTTCGACCACTCGACGAGCCGCTCCACACCGGTCTGCCGATGAGGTTGTATACGGTGATTGTGACGGTAACATTGCCGTCGGGCTGGTTGTGGCTCAGATAGAAATTGGCAGTTGTCGAAGCCGGGTTTGCATCAGAGTATACATCGTAGATTTTCGGCGCCATGCCTTCTACAACGGCGAATTCGATAGTCTTTTCGGCGGCATTTCCCGATGTGTCCCATACCTGTAGTGTAAGGGTGTGCTTGCCGGGCGTTAGACCGCTCATGGGGTAATTGAGCACGCCCGAGGGGCTGCCGTCGGCCGAGGGGGTATAATAATCCGATAGGCCGGTAAAGGTCTTGATACCGTCGACAACAGCCGTAAGCTGGTGGCCTATGCCGGCGGTAGATACATTGATACCTACATCGTCGCGTAGCTGGGCAATGAGCATCGGGGTGTCGTTGACGGCATCGCCGCTGCGGAAGTCGCTATGATTGAGCACCATGCTCTCGATAACCGGGGCCTTGTCGTCGGGTGTGACGCTATCGTCGTAGCCATAGACATAGAAGTTGCGGAATAAGCCTACAGCCTCGGTATCGTCGGTTGTAGAGTACGCATAGAGCGACATTGCCGCAGGCCTGAAATTCTGAGCTACCTCTGCGGGCATCGCTACCTCGAGGGTAAAGTGTCCGTTTTTCACCGGCGCAGAGCCTGTGTATATCCTTCCGCCGATGTCTTCGAAATTCTCTACCGTGCCTTCACCGCGCCCATTGGTGGAGACGGTGCGTTCGGAGTCGAAAATATCTACAAGCAGTACACCCTCGAAATCAGATAGCTCGGTGCCGTCGTTGCTCATTACAGAGCCCGAGATAGTAGCCCTTTCGAGTGCAGCAAGAGTCGGCTGCACGTCGGTATCGGCAATCGAGATGCCTTTGATAGTGTCGATGCGCACATTGTTGACAGGCATCGCCAGTGGCAGGGCCGGGTCGCCGACAAAGATGTATCGCAAGCGGTTGTCGTCGCTCATCTGAGAGTTGTTGTCATCGGTTCGAATATCGTTTTTCGCCCGACGGTAAATCTCACCGGGTGTGAGTATAGCGCTGTCTTTGCCGATTTCAGCCAAGGCTCGGCCAATAGCTGCCGTAAGTTTGCCGTTGTCGGAGATATACACCGGCCTTACGGCACTGATCATGCCTATTGCACCACCGTAGCGCTCGAGATACATCAGTTCGCCACCACTGACACGGCGCGAGTCGAGACGAAGGAAATCGCAGGTTGCTGCATATATGAAAGGCCAGTGACGGAGATAGAGGCTGTTGAGGTCGCTGTACGATAGCATTCCTTCTTTCGTCCAGCCGGTGGGGCTTGCGTGGCCTACGAAGTTCCACCACACCACACCCTCGTCGAGCATGCGGTACATGGCATTTCGGGCTTCGGGATACGTGCTGCCAACATAATCGTAGGCATCGATGTATACCTTTCGAGGGAGCATGATAGAGCCTCCGCTAACATCGTACTGCTTTAGCATAGTCTCGGTCTGCTTGAGGTGTATACTGCCGTCCTCATCGTCTGCAAGGAAGAGGAAGCGGTGCTTCCATGCTGTCTTTTTAGATTTATTTGCGTAGTCAATGGTTTTATCTACAACGTCGCGAGCCTCGCGCACCGATGTTACCGGCATTCGCCCAATGGCTATCGACAGTTTGTCGGACCCCAGTCGGCTTCCCGAGCCGTCTTCGAGCATCGCCGTGATATCGTCGGAGCAATATCCGGTGTTGTCGCTCAGCGACGATGCCGCGCCACGAGGCATCCACGACGGCAGCGTGGGATAGTTGGGGGCATAGGCGGTGAGGCCGCGGTTGTCGAGAGTGGTGCGGCCAAACAATATGGCATAGCGCAAGCCGCCACGGTCGTAAAGCATCTTGAAGAAGCGGCGTATACCGCCAATGTCGGTGGTTCCACTCGAAAACTCGTTGTATATTTCGTCGGGAGTGACTACGGTAACCGATAGCTTGTCGGGCGATTTGGCATGGAAATCGGCAAGGCGCATAGCCTGTTCGCGGAATTGTGCCGGAGATACAATTACCATGTCTAAATCGCGCAGTGCATGTAGATTTTGGTTCGAAACCGTTGCTACGACCTTCGGTGTGGGTATCTTCGCCACATCGGTAAAGGCTGCGAAATCACGCATGCCGACCTTGGCAAGGCTCCAGTTGTAAGCTCCGTTGTCGGCGCTGCCTTTCACCGCCTTGATGTTGAGAGGGTCGGTGACATCCCACAGGGTAAGCTCTGTCGGGTTGGCGCATGCAAGGCTGTTGGCATGGCTGTCGGTGTTGAATACCAAATAATTGGACAAGGGCAGTTTCAGCATACGCTGATAGTTGATGCTCAGGTAGTTGATGTTGGCTGCGGTGACATTGCCCGAGCCGTTGTAGCTGATTTCGAACTCAGCCGAGGCCGGGTTGCCCTGGATGCGTGCGCCTGCCGTGACGATAGTCTCGGTGCCGTGTACATATGAGCTCGAAGATGTGGCCTCGACCTTGCTTGACTTTGTGTTTCCGTTGCAGTTTATCTGTACTGTGCCTGCCCCGCTTGCTGCTGTCACCAGCGACAGACGGTAGAAAATGTAGTCTTCTTCGACAGCGTCGGGTATGGGGAACGAAATCTTGCGTTTGTTTGTAAATCTGAGGTCTTCGCCCAGCAGCAGGGGGCCTGCCTCGCCTTGCACCTGTGTCAGCTCCTGCTCATGGTGCAGGCGGCAGCTGTATGTGTCGTCGAGGGGCGCACCGGCCGCAGGCACGGCATCGACAGTGTCGATAGTGCGTGGCTCGTCGCCGTCGGCTCGGAGACCAACGAAATAATAACCGGCTGAGGAGTAATCGTTTTGCTCAAAATAGTAGTTATCTTTATTGTATGCAGTCCACTCCCCGGCTCCGATACCGTAGAACACGATACCCTTGTCGGATACAAGAGTCTGCACTTCGGGGAGATCGTCGATATAATTTTCGAGCGAAAGGATATCATCTTGACGGTGCCCACCGTAACCACGAATCACCACTTGCTTGGGGTCGCTGAAGCCCCACGAGCGTAGTTGGCTCGCCGGTATATGGTACAAGCCGTCCTCGTCGATCCGGATTTTGACCCAGCGGCCTTCGGAGAGCACTGACTTTTCGGAATAAACGCTTGTGTCGAAAGCACAGACACCGGCAGGCATCAGCAACGACAGAAAGGCTATGATGAGGTATGCGATATATCTTGGCTTGATCATGGAGAGGCTGTTGTTTATTTCGGCCTTATTTAACTGGTTAAAATTTCGCAAATTGCGATACTTAATTAACTTAGATATTAACGGCGCACGGGGCGTTTTATTGTATGACTGAGCGAATCGAGCCACCTGAGCCACTGGTCGCGGTCGCCGTTGAAGGTATTGAGGTCGACCTTGCCTTTCACCCCCGGTACACGTCCGATATGACTGTGCTGCCATAGTTTCCATGGCCGTCGGCGCAATGGCGGGTCGGTAAATGAGCATATCCACAACTCCGGGTCGCTTCCGTCGAGACGGTCGTAATTGTGCCTCACGAAGCGGGCATCACCGTTTTTGTTTGTATATATGGCTGTCGGTCCGCGTCGCAGGCCGAGAATCGTTATCATGGTCGATATTCGCTCGTTGATAATCTCGGTGCCTATCCCTGCCGGATTGCCCCACTCCTCAATGTCGAGGGCAAGAGGCAGCTGCAGGTCGCAATCCTTGGTGGCTGCGAGGAAGTTGGCGGCCTGGCGCGTGCCGTCGCAATCGAAACGGAAGAAGTGATATGCGCCCACAGCCATGCCTGCACGGCGGGCGGCGAGATAATTGTGCATAAACGAAGGGTCGCGGTGCGATACACCTTCGCTGGCTTTGAGGTATACAAAATCGATTCCTGCCGCGGCTATGGAATCGAAGTCGGGCGCACCGTTGTGGGCCGACAGGTCAATTCCTCGCACCGGGTATATGCTGCGGTCAAGCTCGACATGCGGCCTGCGGGGCTTGAGAGCCCTCCACGATGCAACGCCCACGGCGAGGATAGCCGTGAGCACTACAAGCCCTATTGCTATCGCCCGGGCGCTACTGTCGGTGAGTCGCTTCACACTACAAATTTAAGCAATAATTTCTACCCCGACAACAACCCCACTGCGCAATAAGCATATAAGAAGCGTAAAAGTAGCCTGTGAAAATAAACTACGACTATACTCTGCCGCCGGTGAAGGGGGCGAGGAGGCGGGGGGTGAAACGGCGCATAAGGGCGTAGGTGACGAGGAGTATGCCTATGATGAGTACGTAAATTATGATGTAGGCGGTGGCGGCGGTGAGGTCGGTCTGCGGCGAGATGATACCGAACACTAGACGCGCTATCGGGTCGAGGATTATGAAATGTCCGCAGTAGATAAAGAATGATGCCGAGGCGAGGAAGGGGCTGGCCTTTAGGTGTTTGTGACTAACGAGCCATGCCGACAGATTGTAGAAAAAGAAAAGCCCCACTATGATATTTATGCTCTTGACATACATCATTGCTTCGGGCCGGTGAGGGCTGAGTATCATCACTGCCGTGGCCAGCAGGGGATAGAGAATCATCGAAGGCACGAAGCAGCGCTTGAATTCGAGCATCATATCGCGCCGGTGGTAGCTCATAAATCCACCCCAGGCGAAGAATACGAATGCTTCGAGGAGCTGGGCGAGGTGGCCGAGGCCGGGTATATGCGCCGTCCATACGAGTGTAGCCGCCGCAAGGACTGCCATGGCCGTACGAGAGGGTTGGCGGTAGAGGGTGTAGATAGCCGGTGATATCAGGGCCATTATCATCAGGTCGCGCACGAACCAGAGGGGTTTGTCGATAGGGAATGTGCCGTCGGTATAGCCTATGTCGTAGGGCGCGATGCCGAATCGGTCGTCCCAAAAGCTTTCGATAAATGCCGACAGCGACAGGTCCAAGCCCCCCGAACCGGCAAATTCAGAAACCGAACTAATACCGGGCAGGAAGACCTTGAGCATATAGAGTATAGCCACTGTATTCCATACTAAATAGGGCATTAGCAGTGAGTTACAGCGTCGGCGCAACTTGCCCGCGTAGGCATCGATACTCATATTGACACCGAGGAAGAATACGTATCCGGCGATGAAGAAATAAACCGGCACGCTTTGATCTTTGATAAAGGCTGCGACGAATCGAAAAATCGCGTCGGTTACCGGCATATCGGCCGTATCGATGTATGGAAATGGAGAAAACACGTGCACCGCCACCACGAACAGCGCCAAGGGGAACCTCAACAGGTCGAGGCTCTGCGAACGTAGGTCGGTGCGCGGGCTTGGTTTCATATCGCTGCAAAGTTACGCCAAGTTTTACAAGTCTGCAACACCTTACTTGCAATATGATCTTTTACAAGCTCTACAACTTGTTTTGTTCGAAAACAAGCTGAGGCACTTGCAATAACTTATTTTATTGAGATTGTGGCTAAATACACAGCCAAAAATGAAAAAATAGCGTGAATGCATGTTTTACAACAAAATAGTATTTGAATCTTCGGAATTATTACTAACTTTGCGGTCGCAGACCGCCTCGCAGACCACGCCAGTTGGGAGAGGTTCATCCGAGCCAGCTTCCGGTCTGGGGTTAGAGCGGAGCGGGATGTGTAAACATACATAAGAAAGCGTTTATCCGCGCTGATTCTTGACGAACTGAAATTTCTCGCAAACTTTTCTATCTAAGTCAAGGGTTGAGCAACGGTAGATGCCCGTGGATATGTGATTATCTTGCTTTCGGCACGATATTTCGGGAGAAATATAGCCGGACGCATTGATTGCATATACTGGCGTGGGCTTCTGCGTTGCCGTCCGACTTAGATAGGGCAATGCGAGAAGCCTCAGTTCGTAGGACGGTAACAGATACAGATTCCTACGCTTTTTTTTTGTGCAATAACAAACGCCAACGAGGGGAAGACCGCGGCAATCATGCAATCAGTGACTAAATATCGAATTACATTTATTTATGGCACATGGCACTTATGGGTTGATATAGAACGTCCTCGAATAGCCAAAAATGACCGCCTAGGTTATGCTGATTTATCACAGCTAGCAGTTAGTAATGCGCTTGAACTTATGCCTTCAATTGAGAGAAAGCATATGGCACATGACTATGCAATCTTCGAATTATCAACTTCATCATCAGGGGAGTGCTACGCAACCTTCGTATATGGGTTTGACACTCTTGCGAACGACTAAAAATGAAATCCAGTATGATACACATCAAATCAGTTCGAATTGCCATATTTTATATAGTGGCATTTATATGTTGTACTCCATTTGCAAATGCACAGTGGAAACAATCTTTTAATTATCGTGGCGACTGGTCGCCATGGCAATCAGAACAAGGAAAAATCTCACATTACGTAGATGAGTCAGGAATCATCTTAAAAACCCCCGGAGGACAAACATATTTTAGGTTTCAAATCACCAATTACGTAGCACCCACTAAAAAGCAACTTAAAGAGCACCTAAAATCTGGCGAATGGTTTGAATATACAGGCATTGTCGAGTATAGCGTAAACGACACATACCCCAATGCTGAAGCTTTGGCAAGAGCCAGTAGGTTTGTAATACCTAATCCTCGTACAGATCAAACCCCATCCGTCTTACGTAAGACGACATGCATAATAAAAATTCAGCCTTACAAGAAACTTCCAGCAGGTTATAATGTATTTTTTGACAATGTAGGTGTTGCTATTGATATTAGTGGCATGTATTTTAAAGGACAAAAGAAGCATACAAATGGTGGCAGAGTTGTAGCAAATATTGCTCAAAGTTTATTTCTTTTTCCAATAGGAATTGGCTCTTGGTGGTGGAACCCAGTAAGGACATACGATAATCGATGAAAAGACTTTTATTCTTCTTGATTATAATGGCTGGCATATTTTCAATAGAAAGTGTTACAGCCCAACATGCATGTTTTAACTATCGAGGTGAATGAGTTCTTGGAGTTCTACTCCAGGAAAAGTTTCTACAAACCCACTTTACTCCGCTATTACATTAAAAACAACTGGGGGATTAGTATATTTTTCTTTTTGGATTTCTAATTATGAAGAACCCTCCAAAGAAGACCGCAAATATCATGAGAAGAATAATGAGTGGTATGAATATTCAGGTTGGGTAGAATATATAGTGAATGACACATACCCAACTGCACTCGATTTCTCAAAGGCTTCACATTTCGTTGTTCCAAATCCACGTTTTGATGAGACTCCCACGGTTACAAGAAAGGCAAGTTGCACAATTAAAATAGCTCCTTACAAGAAGCACCCCGAAGTCTATAACGTTTGGTTTGACAACATTGGAGTAGGAATCTCTATTAGAGGGCTTAAATTCAATTTCAAATGAAAGAAGGTAAACATAGTAGACGCGAGTTTTTTAAAGAGGTGGCAAAAAGAGCGTTGCCTATATTGGGCGCTTTGATTGTGCCTTCGATTCCATTTACTGCTTCCGCCACCAACAGTGAGGCACCAGATTATTGTCCTGGCAGCTGTACTGGTCTATGTGTAAATACTTGTACTGGTAGTTGCAAAGGTGAATGTAAAGGAAGTTGCCAAGGTGATTGTGCTGGTGGATGCCAGTCTTCATGTGTCACAACATGTAAGCAACAATGTGCAAGTAATTGTGGTCAAGGTTGCCAAGGTCGTTGTGAACAATTGTGTGCGTCTGACTGTATGACGGAATGCAAAAATCAATGTATTACCTCTTGTGGAGGTACTTGCTCTTTGGGTTGCCAAGGTTCTTGTGGCAGGGGATGTAGCGGTAGCTGCAGTTATTCCTGTGGTAGTGGTTGCAGTACGGATTGTCATGGGACATGCAAGGGCACTTGTGGTTATGGATGTTCTGCGTCTTTTTCTGGATACTTTAGTAATTAACTAATCTAATATGGGAAATGTTAAGGAGATGACCGAGCTTTGGGCAGGAGGTGTTGCAAAATCTATAACCTTCATTGTTACCAAAGATTGTCAACTCGCTTGTAAATATTGTTATCTTATAGGTAAGAATGAAAAAGAAAGAATGACATGGGAAGTTGCAAAAAAGGCAATAGATTATATTCTTTCTCATGAATCCGATTTTAAGGAAAAATCCGTTATATGGGATTTTATCGGAGGGGAACCATTTCTTGAAATTGATTTAATTGATAAGATTTGTGATTATTTGAAAACCGAAATGTTCCGATTAGGGCATCATTGGTTTAATTCTTATCGATTTTCAATCTCCACTAATGGCATCAACTATGACAGCTCAAAGGTTCAACAGTTTATATTGAAAAATAGAAATCATCTCTCTATTGGCATAACTATTGATGGTACTAAAAGGAAGCACGATTTAAATCGGATATGGAAGGGAAATGGTCCAGAAAGGGGAAGTTATGAAGATGTAGTCAAAAACATACCTCTATGGCTAAGCCAATTTCCTAATGGAGCAACAAAAGTAACTATTAGTAGGCCTGATTTACCATATATAAAAGAAAGTGTCCTTCATCTATACTCATTAGGCATTTCTGACGTAGCCATAAATGCTGTCTTTGAAGATGTGTGGAAAGAAGGGGATGATATATTGTTTGAGCAACAGCTTATGGAACTTGCAGATGAAATCATCAATAAGGGGTACTATAAGGAATACTCTTGCTCATTCTTTGCGGAATTCATCGGTAAACCAATGGATCCGGAGGCTGACAATCAAAACTGGTGTGGAGCTGGAAAGATGTTAGCAGTAGATGCTGCCGGAAATTTTTATCCATGTACTCGTTTTGCTGCTTATTCACTTCGTGATAAAAAACCTATAATAATAGGCAATGTACATGATGGAATTGATAAGAACCTATTACGTCCATTTTTAACTCTTGACCGAACCACTCAATCGCCACAAAAATGTATTGATTGTGAAGTCGCAAGTGGATGTGCCTGGTGTCAAGGTGAAAATTACGATGCAGCAGAGACTGATACGATTTATCAACGTTCAACAGCAATCTGCAAAATGCACAAAGCTCGAGTACGTGCCAATAACTACTATTGGAACAAACTCTATCGCAAACTTGAGCAAGAAAAAGAGGAGAAGTCATGCTGAAATATCTTATCATATTACTAAGTGACGATGCAGTGTCATATTGCCATTATGAGACTAAAAAAGAATGTGGCGAAACAATAGCCCCCGAAGTCCTGAAGAAGGCGATAATTTGGGCGATGAAGGAAAATCTATCTATTCAATTTGTTCACTCTAAGAATATTGTCACAGAAGGAATAATGACTTTGATGAACAGCATAGATCATGTAGACATTGTTCCATCATTTTATGCAGGCATAGGATTCCTTTCAGAGGCAGATATCGTTGTATATGATAGTTGGGATGAATTAAAACCAAGGAAAGGTCAATCTCAAGTTATACGCACATCACTCAACAATTTTTTGAGCAATAAAAATTCTCTAATAGAATTACTAAAGCATAGCGACAGAATTAACATTGTGGTTACTGATGTTGAGACCTTTGATGATAGCCAGGCTGAAGATTATCAGAATTTTCTTGAGAGCGTAATCCCCCCGATTGTCAATGAATATATGATTGATCATCAAGTTCAATTTAATCTTCTAACAGACCGCATGATGCTAAAGGAGATGAATAATTGTAACGCTGGGTATGAGTCAATAACTCTGGCTCCAGATGGTAATTTATATATCTGCCCAGCTTTCTATCTTAATGGCGAAAAAAGCGTCGGGGATATTGAAAATGGCCTCGACATCAAGAATCCTCAGTTATACAAGCTAAATCATGCGCCGATATGCCGTATATGTGATGCCTACCAATGCAGACGATGTATTTGGCTAAATAAAAAGATGTGTCGCGAAGTAAACACACCAAGTCACCAACAATGTGTCATGGCTCATGTCGAGCGTATAGCTTCAAAAAAACTGCTTGAAGAGTTCAGAAAAATAGACAGTTCTTTCATGAGAGAAATCGATATACCAGAATTGGAATATCTAGACCCCTTTGATAAAGTAACAAAATAAAAACAGATAATTATGAAAAAAGAAGTAGGTCGCGTCACAGAACAGGAGCGCGATGAAATACAAATGCTCTTTGAGCGTCGCAATGGGCTTACAGAATTGGCTAAGATACTTACTGCCGACAATGCTGAATTATATGAGCGACTCATCAAGGATATGGGCGAAACCTCTACAAAATTTCAACATTGGTGGAATCGCATGGGCGATAAATATCAGTGGGAAAGCGCAGAGAACGGCAACTGGGAGATAGATTTTAATGAATGTAAAATCTTCTTAGTAACACCGGGATAACTTATCAGGCATAAATAATAATGAAATTGGGTGTATTTGGCTGAGGGCGAGAAAAAAAGATTTGGAAGTGTTGTATCTTTTTTGTAACTTTGTCGTCACCAAAATGCATCACAATGAAAAAATGGACCGTCTTTATCGCCGGGGCGTTGGCTATCAGCAGTATAGCCTTTGCCTGCAGTAAGAGTAAGCCTACAGCGCAGGCCGAAGAATCTTCACTGCAAAATCCTTCGACCTTGCTTTTGGGTGAGTTCAGCGCCGACAGCGCCTACAAATTTATTGCCGAGCAGGTAGCTTTCGGCCCCCGAGTGCCGGGTACTACGCCTCACCGTGAATGTCGCCGATACCTTATCAACCGCCTGCGCGGATTCAATCCCGACTCAATCTTCGTACAGGACGGCGAAGTGACCGCTTTCAACGGCGACCGCCTGCCTATCACCAACATCATCGCCCGTTACAACACCTCTACCCCTCGCCGTATACTCCTTGTAGCACACTGGGACACACGCCCTTGGGCCGACAAAGAAGATAATATTGACGAGCGCCACCAGCCTTTTGACGGTGCCAACGACGGCGGTTCCGGCGTGGGCGTATTGCTTGAGATTGCACGCAATTTATCGATCAAAGCCCCCAACATAGGTGTCGATATCATGTTTGTCGACGCAGAAGACTATGGCGATACATCGGGTTTTGACCAGAAAGAAGACACCTGGTGCCTGGGAACTCAGTACTGGATCAACCATGGCATGAAGCCCTACAGCAGCGACGATCTGCCCGTCTACGGCATATTGCTCGATATGGTAGGTGGCCGTAATGCCCGATTCCACTATGAGTATTTTTCGCAAGAAAACGCAACCAAACCGACTATCAAGGTATGGAGCGAGGCCGAACGCCTGGGACATAACGACAAATTCATACGCAGTATCGGCGGTGCTGTTACCGACGACCATGTGTTCCTCACCCGCAACGGCATCCCTACAACCGATATAATAGAGACCCTAAATAGCGAGACATCGTCGTTCCCGCCGACATGGCACACCCTCGACGACAACCTGACCAACATCGACAAAAACACTCTCAAAGCCGTAGGCGAGACAGTGCTCAATGTCGTATATAAAGAGAAACAATACGAATGACAATCGAAGAAAAAGAGCAGGAACTCATCGACGAGTTCAGCGATATAGATGATTGGATGGACCGTTATGCCTATATCATAGATATGGGTAACAGCCTACCCGCCCTTCCCGACAAACTCAAGACTCCCGACCGCCTGATCGAAGGGTGCCAGAGCCGCGTATGGCTCGATGCCGAGCTTGCCGAAGACGGTACTGTGGGCTTCAGAGCCGATTCCGACGCAATAATAGTAAAAGGCATCATTTCGATGCTGGTAGATGTGCTTTCGGGTCATACGCCCGACGAAATCCTCGATGCCGACCTGCACTTCATCAAGGATATCGGCCTTGCCGAGCACCTGTCGCCCACTCGCAGCAACGGACTGGTTGCCATGCTGAAACAGATGAGGGCCTATGCCGCCGCATTCAAGGCAAAAGCAAACTAACAGATTCCGACATACAAACGCCCCCGGATATCGACACCAATATCCGGGGGCATTTGTATAAAAATAGAATATAATCTTTAGCAAAAATGTCTTTTTAACACAAAAATCTTGGATGTATGCAAGACTTTTTCTATTTTTGTGGCAAAAGTCTACATTTAAATGAAAAAACAGGCCAAGATACTATCACTCCTCGCTTTTTTACTGACACCTTCTATAACAATGGCCGTACCGGCGCATCCCGGCACGCGCACCGTCAGCAACCCCGACGGTACTACAATCACACTGCGCCTCCTCGGCGATGAATACGGACATGTGACTGTAGACGAAAACGGCAATCCGGTAGAGCAGGATTCCGACGGCTACTGGCGCCGGTCGACCACCACGATAGCACAGGCGCAGGCTCGTCGATCGAGAGCAAAAGCTCGTCAGGTCAACCGCACATCGTTTCCGCGTACGGGCAAGGTGAGGTCGCTGATAGTGCTTGTAGACTTCCCCGATGTAGAATTCGCCACCCCTGACATACGGCGCGAAGTCGACGAGATGCTCAACCTGCCCGGCTTCGACCGTCGCGAGCATATAGGCTGTGCCGCCGACTATTTCCGCACTCAGTCGTTAGGGCAGTTCGACCCGTCGTTTGATGTCTACGGACCTGTACGCGCATCGCATCCGGCCACATATTATGGTGAAAACGACAGCAACGGCGACGACAAACGCGCCTACGAACTCGCCATAGAACTTTGCGCCAAACTCGACGGCGAAATCGACTTCAGTCGCTACGACCTCGACGACGACGGTCTCATCGACAACCTCTACTTTTTCTATGCCGGTTACGGCGAGAACTTTGCGGGTAACAAAGCATCGTGGATATGGCCTCATGCAGCACATATCGACGATTACGGTATTCCGGCTTCGGCCCGCACCTTCGACGGCAAGGTTCTCAACAGCTACGGCTGCTGTGCCGAACTGTATGGCTCTACCGGCACCGACGTAGCCTCGATAGGCACTTTCTGCCACGAATTCGGCCATATACTCGGTCTACCGGATACATACGATGTGAACTACTCGGACGACGGCACCGGCAACCACCCCGACAAATGGGACATCATGGCATCGGGCTCGTACCTCCCCGCTACGCGCAACTGCGGCGCTGTTCCGGCAGGATATACTGCTGTAGAGCGTTGGATTTTAGGTTGGGCCGAACCGTCGGAAATCTCGGCGGCACAGAGCGTGAGCCTCGCACCCCTGCAAAGCACGGCACAATCGGCACGCATATCGACTGCCGACCCCGATGAATTCTTTATACTCGAAAACCGCCAGCAGAGCGGCTACGACCGCTACATCCCCTATCACGGCATGCTGATATGGCATGTCGACCGTCGCAAAGACGCATATATTAATGTGACTATTGCAGGCGAAAACAAAACTATATCGTGTGCTGATGCTTGGGACCTCGAATATAACGCCGTCAACAGCAATGCCACCCACCAGTGCCTCGAGATTGAAAAGGCCTCGGGCAACGACGGCAGTAAATCGAGCCAGGACACACCATTCCCGGGACGACAGATGCGCACATCGTTTACCGACGACACCAACCCTGCCATGAAATCATGGAGCGGCAAAGCCACCGGCAAACCGGTGAGCAATATTACCGAGCGCGACGGCATGATAAACTTCGACTTCATGGGCGGCGGCCCGGCAGTATGCGTCGAAGCCCTCGAAGCCACTGCCATAAGCAGCGACGGCTTCACGGCACAGTGGGCTATTGCGCCTTTGGCTACCGAGGGGTATATAGTGACCCTCTATGCAGTAAGCCGCAGCATTGATGCCGATGCCAAGACTATCGACAGCTCATTTGCCGGCCTTCCCGAGGGCTGGAGCATCGAGGGCGAGGCAAGCTACAGCGGCAACACCGTCACCCTCGGGGCAAGCAAGGCTTCGAAACTCACCACCTCGCAACTCGACCTCGGCAAGGGAGCCACTCTTACCGTACGTGCCTCGCAGAGCGGGTCTTCGGCGGCGACACTAAAAATTTATGCAGGAGACGAACTAATCGACCAATACATACCAACCGAAGTGGCTTCTGACTATATTGTAGATATTCCGGCAGGCGAGGCCAATACGCTTTCATTTGCCGTTGACCGCCGCAAGAGCGTTGCCATAGAGCATATTACACTACAGCAGGAAGTTGAGAATATAGCCCTTACACAGCTACAACGCGAAATCGAGCCCGGCACAAGCCACCGTTTCGACGGCCTTGCCACCGACAGCGAATATGCCTACCGTGTTGCAGCGCGTGGCTATGCTTCGGGCGACTCGCAAGCGGTGTATGTACGCCTCGGAGATGTTTCGGGCATCGAAGAAATAAACAATACAGACAGCGCCGTAGAGTACTACAATCTGCAAGGCATGAAAGTATCTAATCCTATCGAAGGAAATATATACATAGTAAAAAAAGGAAACAAAACATATAAGTTAAGACAATGAAAAAACTCTACATCGCACTTGGTCTGGCACTTGCCACACTCTCTCCACAGGTGATGGCCCAGACAACGGAACTGCCGTATGAAATCAGTTTCAATGCCGAAAACCACACTACGTGGACCGCAGTCGACGACGGTAAATATCCTAACGAACTCAATTGGAAAAACCTCGCTTGGATATGGAATGATAACAGCTGGTGGTACAGTGTTACCAGCGCGGGCAAAGAAGCATCTAACGACTGGGTGGTTTCGCCCTCATTCGCTATTGCCGAAGGCACTCAATATGAGATCACATATCTCATCGATCGCTATACCGGTAATGACGCCACTGTAACTATCGAACTTACCGACGGCATCGAGAATCCCCAAAGCCTCCAGCTCATCGACACATGGACAATGGCTGCGGACAAAGGCACTAACAAAACTGTCACTTTCACAGCTGCCAAAGGCGGAGACCTGCGTATTGGCGCTCATATGACCATGGTATACTCGGGTAGCGCCGCTAAAATTAAGTTCAAATCATTCTCAATCAAAGCTCTGTCTAAGGCCACAGCACCTGCGGCGGTGACCGACCTCAAGGTTGTTCCCGGCGAAAAAGGTGCAGCCACAGCCACAATCAGCTTCAAAGCCCCCACAAGCGATGCCGAAGGTAATGCCCTCAGCGGTACTGTGAAGGTAAACCTCTACCGCGAGGACGACACCACACCCTTCTATACAAGCGACGACCTTGCCGCCGGTGCTGAGGCTTCTACCGTTGACACCGAGGCTCTTACCGGTGAAACATGGTATATTGCCAAGGCTGTGAGCAATGGTGGCGAGGGCGTAGAAACACGTGCCGACGCCTGGATCGGTGAAGACGAACCTCTGGCCGTTACAGACCTCAAAGTCAATGCTTCAGCAACCCCCGCTCTTACTTGGACAGCACCCACAGGCGGTGTGCACGGCGGATATGTAAATGTTGAAGCTCTGAAATATACCGTAAGCCGCGTAGTCGACGGCAAACTCACCAAAGCCGGTGATGCCACCACTACAAGCTTTACCGACAGCAGCCTCGACGACAGCCGTCAGGCTAATGTATCGTACCAGGTAGTGGCAGTGAGCAGCGCCGGCCTTGGTGCAGCAGCGCAGACCAAGGCTGTGAACGTAGGTCCGCAGCTATCGCTTCCATTTGCCGAGTCTTTCGCCAACAAGGCCTATACCACCTCGCCTTGGATGCAAGAAACCGTTAAAAACGCCGAAGGCGCTACTCGCGAACCGGTTTGGGAGCTTATTTCGAGCAAAACAATGGCTGTCAATGCCACCGACGACAACCCCGACGGCGAAACTGTGACCATTTCGTCGCAAGACACCGACCAGGGCATGATACAGTTCCTCTCTACCGGCCAATGGACCAACTATTGCGAGAGCCGCCTGGTGATGCCCGCAATCGATATGAGCGCGATGCAGAACCCCGTGCTCACATTCTACCTCTTCCGCGAGAACTGGAACTCTAAAGACCCCGCCACACAGAATGGCCGCAACGACGACTACATCACCGTGGCCGCACGCAGCGAAAACGGTGAATTCATAGCTGCCGACGGCGAGTTCCACCGCTATGGCAACAATAACGCATGGGAACTCTGCGAGGTGCCCCTCTACGCCTTTGCCGGAAAGGGCCGCGTGCAGGTAGCCCTCGTAGGCCATGGCGTAGGACTGCCGATGTATATCGACAATATCCACATCATCGAGCGCACTGCCCACGACCTTGCTCTTACTTCATTCTCTACTCCTTCGCGAGTTCGCGTTGGCGAAGCTTCGGGTATCAGCGTTTCAATCAAGAACAACGGCGGCAGCAATGCCTCGGACTATACCGCCGAGCTCTATAAGAACGGCAGCAAAGTAGCCACCGCTACCGGCAGCGCTATCGTCCCCGGCAAGACCGCTGTGCTTCGTTTCGACTACAGCCCTGTAAACGGCGACGAGGATAACGAAGCTGTATTCACAGCAAAAGTGGTTTATGCACAAGACCAGGACTTGACCAACAATGAATCGCAGGCAGCAACAGTTGCCATTACCGCAGCCCTTCTTCCCGCAGTCGATGACCTCAAAGCCTCGGTAGCCGACGGCAAGGTTAAGCTCAGCTGGACCAAGGCCGACTACCTGCCCGCCGAAACCCTTGTAGAAAACGACGGTTTCGAGACCTACGAACCCTTCGTCATCAATACATTCGGCGACTTCACAAGCTATGACCTCGACGGCAAAATCACAGCCGGAATCAACGGTATCAACTATCCCAATGCCGGAGAGAAAATGGCATGCCAGATCATGAGCCCCGCCATGACAAGCATAGAGCCCGAAGAACTCCATATCTGGGCCACACACAGCGGCAACAGTATGGTAGTATTCCCACAGGCAACCACCGCCACCGGTGATGTAAGCTCAAACGACTGGCTCGTGTTCCCGGCACTTAGCGGCAATGCCCAGACTATCAAGATGTGGGTACGCAGTGTCAATGCCGAGACCTATCCCGAATATGTGCTCGGTTACTACGCCACCACCGCTAACCCGACCGATGCCGACGACTTCCTTCCCTGCCCCGGCTCAGAAGCAGCCTACGCAGTACCCTCTACATGGAATGAGATAGACTATACCGTTCCTGCCGGAGCCAAGTATTTCGCCCTCCGCCACATATCGCAAATGGGCTATATGCTTATGCTCGACGATGTAACCTACCAGCGCTCGATACCGGCAATCACCCCCGACGGATACAATGTATACTGCAATGGCGAAAAGGTGAACGAAGCCCCTGTAACCGAGCTTACATTCGAGCACATTCCTGTCGACGGTACTGCAAAATATGCTGTTACAGCCGTTTACGACAATGCCGAATCAACATCAAGCAACATTGCCGAGGTTGCCTTCTCGGGCATAGAGGGTGTAGCAGCCGATGAGGCAGAGGTTGAATACTACAACCTGCAGGGTATCCGCGTCGATAATCCCTCGAACGGTATCTTTATCCGCCGCCAAGGCAAATCGGTAAGCAAAGTTATATTGTAAGTATCGCAACAATGAAATATATCCTATCAATAGCATTGTTGGCAGCCTCGCTGTCGGTGCATGGCAGCGATATGGGAAGTCTCAAACCCGGGGCACGACCTGCCCCGGCTGAGGCAGCCTTATCGCAAAGCCCCCTGCAGGCACCGGCTAAGGCTGCGGGCAAAGCAAACTTCTACACTATCACAGCCGATACCCAAGGCACATACCTCAGCTCCTTTACAGCCGGGTACTCCTCGGTATTGAGTAATGTGATGGATATCGAATATGCTGCCGGTTTCTCGGGCACTTCAATCGACAACGACTTCTATTACTGCGACTATACTACCAACGCATCGGGCGGCATTACCGCCGTAAACTGGAAGCGTGTGGATGTTGCGGGCAAGAAGGTTGAGTTTTCGAAATCGCAGGCCACAGCCAATGCCGTGTGCATGGATATGACATATGATGTCACAACATCTACAATCTACGGCATGTCGGCCATGGCAGATGTGATAGTCACCATCGACCCGGCGACAGGCAATGCTGAATTTGCATTCGAGACCCTGCCTTTCTATACCCTTGCCGCTGACGGTGCAGGTCAGCTCTACGGCATACTGCTCGAAGATAATGGCGAGGCTGCTCTTTACTCTATCAACAAGGTTACAGGCAATGCGCTCAAAATCGGCAATACCGGTGTCAAGATGCTCTCGTCGGGCGGTCTTGCATATTTCCAGACCGCGGCTTTCAGCCGTGTCGACGGCCGTCTTTACTGGCTCACGCCGTCGCAGACAGGTACAGACCTGTATCGTGTAGATGTGGCAAGTGGCAGGGCATCGAACCTGTGCACGCTCAATACCATGGAGGCTCTCTGCCTGTTCGACCTACCCGGCGAAAGTGCGTCGGACAGTCCCGCGCAGGTAGCGAATCTCAAGGCTAAGGCCGACGGCATGACGGTTCACCTCAGTTTCGACGCTCCGTCGACAACTGTCGACAACAAGCCCCTCAGCTCGTTGTCGAGTATCGACATCTATCGTGGTAATGCCACCGAGGCAGCCCACAGCATCAGTGCCCCCACACCGGGCACTTCGTACAACTGGAGCGACACCGAGGCCAAATCAGGTTTCAACACCTACCGCCTCGTTGCTGTCAACGACAAGGGCGAGAGCCTTCCGGTATATGCGAGTGTGTTCTGTGGAGTGGATTATCCTAACGCGCCCACATCGGTAGTAACCACTATCGAAACGGACGGTTATCCCACCTTGACATGGACAGCACCGACCAAGGGAATCAATGGCCTCGACATCGACCCCTCGCTACTGAGTTACAATATCTACCGCGATGCGGCCGGAACAGAGGAACTGATTGCGAAGAATATCAAAGCAACCTCGTACCACGACACAGGTCTCGACCTTAGCCGTCAGGCATATTCATATTACTATGTGAGTGCCGTCAGCGAAGCCGGAGAAGGACGCAAGTCTGCCCCCGCAGGTGCGCATACCGGCCCTGCATACAAGTTGCCATTTGAGGAAGCTTTTGTAGAGGGTACACCGTCTACATCGCCTTGGACCATGCAATCTATCGCCCTTGGCGGTGCATGGGAAATAGGAATTGTAAGCAATGCCCCCGGCACAGGACCTCATGTCGGCAGCGGCATGCTTATCTTCAAAGGTTTCACCGGAGTTGCCGAGGGTGCAGAAGCGCGTATCGTGTCGCCTATACTCAGCTTCGAAGGCGTTAGCGCCGAATTGCGCTTCCACTTCTTCCATGCCGACTTTGGCGAAGACATGCACTTCGACGACCACTTAGTAGTTGAGGTTTCTGTCGACGGTGGCGACTTCGAACCTATACCGGGAGCTGATTTGTATCAGTATACCGCCAATACACGTTGGACCGAATATACCTTTGCCCTCGATAAATATGCGGGACAGAAGAATGTACGTATCGGTTTCCACGGCATCTCTGCCGCCGGTATGGACCTTGTTGTCGACAATATCCGCGTGCTTGCCAAAGCCGCAGGTATTGAAGATATCGATGCCGATGCGCAGTCGCCTGCCGAGTACTACAACCTGCAGGGCATACGTGTCGATAATCCCGGCCGGGGAATCTATATCCGCCGTCAGGGAAATACCACAAGCAAAGTAATCGTACGCTAATACCGGCTTCGATAATACAAAAATCCCGGCCTCGCATGAGTGCCGGGATTTTTGCTTTTTGGTTATGAGAGAGGGCTTATTGTGCTGCCTTGAGAGTATAATTCATGCCGGGAGTCTCGGTGGGAGTGAGGTCTTCGCCCGTCATTATAAGTGCATTGTCGCCGTCGACGAGGAAGTACATATATCCGGCGCCGTCGCCCGAAAGTTTGAGGTATTTCTGTCCGGAAGGAGCAGTACCTACGCTAAAGTCGCCTTCGGTGGCAAATGATGCCACATCCTGTACTACGCCTGTAGAATCAGTGTTGAAGTAAGTCTGTACCAGATCATAGTCGCCGCCGTTGGTATCGTCGTCATAGTCGAGAAGCACGGTGTAGCGCACGCCCTCGGCATCGGCTGCAGGAAGGACACCGGTATAAACCTTGTCGGTATTACCGGCAGGGTTTGTAGCTGTATCAGCTGTTGTGGCCTGCTTGCCTGTACATGCACCTAATGCGAGAAGTGCGACTGCAGCTGTGATAGGAAATAGTTTACGTTTCATGATGTATTGTTTTAGTACTATTGAATAACGCCCGGGCGGAAAGAAAGTTTAAAATACTGCTTATCGCCCTCAAAGACATTAATATTGTACAATCACACAGAACGTATAATTATGGCTTACGAGATTCAAGAAATCAGCGATGACCGTAACTTCAGCAACGGTGTTCCCGCTCTGAGCGAGATACAGCGAATAATCAATCAAGCCAAAGAACTCGTCCCGGTAATGACTTAATAAAAAAGTATGGGCAAGGCGTTTTTCAACCCCTGCCCATACATATTCAACTTATCACGAATCTTATATACCGTGTTCACCCTTCAGGAACACACCCGAGGCTGTTAACTCAAGGGGTAGATGCACGATGCTGACAGACCAATTGAGTCCAACTAACACGCCCTCTCGTAGGGTCGCGGCACGCCGCGACCTAATGCTGTTTACTTAAGGAAAAAGAGTGTCAGCGATAGGAGCTTGGCTCTCCGAGACAAGCCTCGGTCAGCATCGCTAATATATTGGATACCAACGTCTAACCGAGGCTTGTCTCGGAGAGCCAAGCTCCTATCGTTGCTGTCCTTTTGAATAATCAATGACCCTTAAGTAAACAGCATTGTGCCGCGACCCTACGAGAGTGGGGGCTTTGAAATTACTCAAAAAGACACCTCATCTCCTTGCGTAAACAACAATGGGAAAACACCCTATTATTTATAGATGAATTTGCGGGTGGGGGTGATGTAGAGCTGTCCGGGGATTGGGTTTGTGACTTTGATACCCTGAAGGTTGTAGAGGGTTTCTTCGGGTTGTGGTGTGGGTGTTATTTCATCGATACCGGAGTACATCATGTCGCTTACCGCAAGGAAGTGGGCCGGGTTGATGTATACTTTGTGTTCGCCAAGTTTCTCTCCTTCGGGCGACCACTGAATGAGGCTTCCTGCACCTGTATACGATCCGGCGTCGGTGGCGTAGATATATCCGCTATAGGGGTTCACGTATATGCCGTAGGGCATGCCAATTTTTTTAATGTCTTCGAGCATCGTGCCGGGGAAGCCTTCTTCGTCGATGCCATCGGCACCTTGCGACTGCATCACAAGTTCGGGGTCGATAACGATGTAGTTAAATTCATACCCTGATGTAATGTAAGAATAGTGCGAGCCGATTGCATAGAATTTGTCGTCATGAGTTGTGCAGCTATATGTGGCGGCATAGTCGAGCGATACGAAACATTCTTCGTCGGGAGCGTCCTGCAACACTTTCTCGCAGTCAAGGATAATAGTTGCTGCCATTACTTCGTAGTAGTCGCCGGGAGAATTGATACACAGATATTTGCCGCTTTGCGACATCTTGCCGTAGAGGTTGATTTGTCCGGTATCGACAGAGCGAACGACCTGCATTGATTCGGCGTCGATTACGCTTACTGTTGTTTCATATTCGTGGTCTTCCTGAAAGGCATAGCCGCCGGTGTTTGCCACAAACAAGTGTCCGTCGTACCATGCTATACCTTCGGGCTCGTAGCCGACTTCTACGGCTGCCACAACCTTGAAAGTATTGACATCGATTTTTGCCACATAGCCCTTCTCGAAGGTCTCGAAGCTGCCGTTGATGCCACATTCGTGACCGTAGGACGATACGTATACGTAATTGCCGTCCGAGGCGAGTTTGCGGCAATTGGGGATATCTTCGGTTGCAGCCACTGCCACTCCGCGGGGGGTGATAAATTGCACGATATTAGACCAGTTGACAGCTATGGCTATCAGGTTGTCGTTGACACGAATGATGTCGTTGGGCGTATCGCCGAGTTTGTTGCCGTTGACATCCATGAACCACTGGTTGCTTACGATATGGCCGTCTTCGAAGTAGGAAATACGGCCGTTGTCTGATTGCCACAAGCCTTCGTTGAGCAGTATTATGCGCTCATTGGCAAAGCCTTGACTGGTTGTGGCCGATAGCAGCAAGGCTGCAAGGGCCGCTTTGATTGAAGTTCTCATTATTACACTATTATTTAAATGTTGAATATTAGCGAGAAACGATACGTGCGTCCCGGCATGGGATAACGCGGTATGTGTTCGTACTGCTCGTCGAGCAGGTCGTTGATTTCAAGCGACGCTCCCCACCCACGCCACGAGCCGGTGATTTTGAGATCGACATTGTTGTAGGGGCTTAGCACATCGTTGGGGTCGGCATACGACCACATGCGTTCGCCTACATGGAGATTCGACACGGTCAGCGACAAGGTGCGCCAACCCACGATTCCGGTAAGGCCGTAAGATAAGGTCGGGGAATAACAAATAGGCCTGTTGTAAGTATCCTCGTCTTCGGGGTCGGTGCGGTTAAGGTCGCGCTGCCATGTGAGCGAGCACAGTAAGGATAAGTACCACGACTTGTCGATGGCCCAGCGGCATGAAGCGGTGGCATTGAGTCCTCGGCAAAAGGTCTCGCCATAATTGAGCATTGTCCATGAATATGTGCCTTTGAGCGGCAGGCATACTATGCGGTCGGTAATCGAATTGCGGTAGATATCGGCCTGTACCGACGCTGTAACCGAGCGCCATGCGCGATTATATTCCACTCCGATATTAAACTGGCGTGTGTATTCCGGCTTGAGGTTGCGGTTGCCGACCTGGGTATAGTACAGATCGTTGAGTGTAGGTACGCGGAATATTGTTTTGTACCAACCTCTCAATGTAAGAGGCCCTGCCGAGTAACCCAGTGAGATTGCCGGGGTGAATTTATGCAAGGGGTCTGCTGCGCCGGAATGCGTAAATGTATGGTCGCGATAGTGCTGGAACAGAACCGACGACGCCAGTTGAAAGCCCCTGTAGCGCAGCTGCAGAGCGGCTACAGCCTTTTGGTCGAAGCGGCGTATGGTGCTGAAACGCTTGAGGTCGGCGTCGAGCCAGCTCATGCGGGCATCGTAGCCAAGGTTGAGCGACAACCACTTGGCAGGTACGAAAGCATATGCCGCCGAAAGGTAGCCGTCGTTCATGCGATAATGGTTGTTGACGCGGGCTGTATTTTGGTTGTCGGGATAGTCGGTACAGTAACGCAAGTATTCGTTGGAGTACTTGGCGATGAAATTCAGTTGATTATGAGGGTTGATATGCCACCGGTACGAGGCTTGCGCGAAGAGGTCGCGGTCCCATTCACGACCGACATTGTTGTACTTGTCGGACAGTCGTCTAACTATTCCGCCGGGGCATCCGCGCTCGGAGTCGTAGTAGTAAAGATGCGAAGAAAAGCCACCGTTGAATACAGCCGCCTCAACACGTGTATAGCGGATATCTGAGTTTCGCCTAACGCCAACAGTATCTTCGTAGCGCGATTTGTAACGGAACTTGTAGTCGCCTCGAGAGTTAAGGTACTCGGCATCAACAAATGCCTGCCAGCCGCGACGGTTCATCTGCAGATTTACTCGTCCGGAGTATGTATGGAACGAGCCTATACGAGCAAGCACCGACAACGAATCGCTCGTAGGACGGCGCGTGCGCAAATATACCGTCGCCCCCGAAGCATACTCCGAGGCCGACTGTGCATTTTCCAGACGGTTGGCATTGTAAAGTGATACCGACTCAAGGGTCGACAGGGAAAATTTGCCCAGGTCTACTGTGCCGTTTTGGGCATTGGTCACGCGCACGCCGTCGATGTAGATACCCACATGCTGTGCCCCGAGCGAACGGACGTTGATAGTCTTGAGGCCGCCAAGGCCGCCATAATCCTTGATTTGGACACCGGCAAAATACTTGAGCGCGTCGGCTATTGAAGTTGACGACAATGATTGTAATTCAGCTCCCGAGAGGCTTTGCACGGTAGCAAGAGGCTTGCGCCTGCCCGACACCATTACCTCTCGCAAGGCAATAGCGGTATCGACAGGTGTATGGTCAGGCTCTACTCGAGCGCCATAACATGATAAACAACCTACCAGTAGCGAAGCAGCTATAAATAGCCACTTGCATCGCTGCAACGATGTTAGTATCATTGTCTCAACAACATTTTTATTCGCGACGCTATTACCACGAGCGCCATAAATGCGAAATTAATACTATTGGCAGGTCTTCTGACTTATCCCAGCGGGCAACTGCCTTCCCGACGTCTGCACTCTTGCTCGGTCAGTGGCATTGATGTTGTCCGGTTTATGGGGAATCACAGCAGCGGGTCTGTCAGGGATTCTCACCCTATTCCCTTTTCATCACCCTTTATAGGGGTGAACCAACTATTATCTAAATCGAGCGCAAAGATAATGCAAAATTTTAACATAACGCTAAAACACCTGTAATTTTTATAGCATTACTGTAAATGCCGGGTCGGCATGCTATTGTTTTGACTTCTATTTTTGATTATTTTTGCGCTTGCTATGAATGCTGACTCTGTAATGCGTAGCCGGGTGGCGGTGTTGTTTGTCCATGGTATCGTGGGCAACAGCCGTTTTTTCGACTTCCTGCAGCCGTCGCTGCCGCAAGGGGTTGTATCGGAGTGTATTACCCTGGCCGGACATGGCGGCGATGCCCTCGATTTCTCGAAAGCGTCGATGGGGCAATGGCGCAGGCAGGTGACAGAGATTGCAGCCCGATTGCGTGCCGACTACGATAGAGTTGTCATCGTGGCTCACTCTATGGGCACGCTTTTCGCAATAAACGAGGCGGTAGAGGGACGGGCCGACGCATTGTTCCTGTTAAACACTCCGCTTCGCATACGCCTGACTCGTAGGCTTTTTACTAACCCGGTCAGGGTGATGCTCGGCCTTACCGGTAATCCTCTTGCTGCCACCGCCCGCGATGCTTACGGAGTGGCAATAGACTACAATCCGCTGCACTATTACGGCTGGCCCGCTCGGTATATCGAACTCTTTGCCGAGATTCGAAGGGTGCGAAAGATTGTGCACCGGCTGGCGTGCCCGACAAGGGTGTTTCTATCCGGCAAGGATGAAATGGTATCGCCCTCGTCGGCAAGTTTTTTCGAGTCGCCGGATTGCTGCGAACTGACAGTCTTGCCGAAATCGGGTCATTATTATTACACCCCGGGCGACCGTAGGTATATAGTCGACGAGTTCGATAAGTTTTTATCGCAGTTTATTTAAAGAACTTACTCGGTCATAGCACCGCCTTACTTAAAAAAACAATATACGCGCTGTGGTTGTTGTAAACTTAAGTTCTGTATATTGTAACTTATGGCAAACAGCACAGTTTCATCACATTCGCGTCTCCACAAACTTTCACTCGCAGGTATGTTGGTGACAGTCGGTATCGTATTCGGCGATATCGGCACATCGCCGTTATATGTAATGAAGGCCATAGTAGGAGCATCGCCCGATTATCAGCCCGACTATATTATAGGGGCTGTGTCGTGCGTGATATGGACACTGACTCTTCAGACGACTGTCAAGTACGTACTCCTTGCGCTTCGGGCCGATAACCGCGGTGAAGGTGGCATCCTTGCTCTCTTTGCGCTTTTGCGACGCCTGCCCCGCAAGTGGTTGCCTGTCGTTGCTGCCATAGGGGCGGCTGCGCTCGTTGCCGACGGCATGATTACCCCCGCGATTACAGTTTCGTCAGCTGTCGAGGGTCTGTCGCTCGTTGTGAGCGATGTGCCGGTGCTGATGATAGTGGTGGTGATTATTATTACGGTTTTTGTGATGCAGCAGGCCGGGACAAGCCGTATAGGCCGTTTCTTCGGGCCGTTCATGCTGTTATGGTTTCTTTCACTGGGCGTGTTGGGTGCATTGAGTATCAAGCTCAGCCCCGATATCCTCAAGGCATTCAACCCATGGTATGCCGTCAAGCTGCTTATATCGTCGCCACAATGGTTTCTAATCCTTGGCGCTGTATTCCTGTGTACTACCGGTGCCGAGGCTCTGTATTCCGACCTAGGCCACTGCGGGCGCAAAAATATTACTGTCAGCTGGCTGTTTGTAAAGGCAATGCTCATTCTCAACTACCTCGGGCAAGGGGCATGGCTAATATCTACAGGCATGGGCGAGAGTGTGAATCCGTTCTACGCCATAGTGCCGCACGGCCTTGAAATACCTGCTGTGATAATGGCCACACTCGCGGCTGTAATTGCCAGCCAGGCGCTGCTGAGTGGGTCGTTTACGATTTTCTCCGAGGCTGTAGGTCTTGACTTCTGGCCCTCGCTCAAAGTGAAATATCCTTCGGCAGAGCGAGGGCAGTTGTATATCCCTGCGGTAAATTGGAGTCTCCTTGCCGGATGCTTGCTCACCGTGGCAATCTTCCGTGATTCATCGCATATGGAGGCTGCCTACGGATTGTCGATTACGATAGCCATGATTATGACCACGGTTTTGCTGGCGATTTGGCTGCGGGTAAGGCGCGTTGCGGCTGTTTGGTGCATCTTGTTTTTCGGATTCTTTACTGCGCTCGAAGGCTTGTTCTTTGTGGCAAACCTTGCCAAGTTTACCCACGGTGGTTGGTACAGCATTCTTATTGGCGGTGTTATTGCCGCCATTATGATAGTGTGGCTGAAATCTACCGCACTGAGGTCGAAGTATATCGATTATAAGCCCCTTGGCGAGAGCATAGCGCTGATATCCGACATAAGCGAGGATTGCTCGATACCAAAATATGCCTCCAACCTCGTATATCTGAGCCGCTCGTCAAATCCGGCGATGATAGAGTCGAAAGTGCTATACTCCATTATCAACCGTCAGCCCAAACGAGCCGACCATTATTGGTTTATACACATCTCTCACGACGATGCTCCGGATACTCTCGGGTATAGTGTAGTCACCATTGAGCCTCGCAAGGTGTTTGTCATCACCATGCATTTAGGTTTCAAGGTCACATCGAGAATCAATGTATATCTCCGTCAGGTAGTCGAGGACCTTGTGGCCCAAGGTAATGTCGACCTTGTGAGCACATATCCTTCGCTTCGTCGTCGGGGTATACCGGGCGACTTCCGCTTTATCATCCTGCACCGCGTCTTTTCACCTTCGAGCAGCTGTAGCCGAAGAGAGGCAAGTCTTTTGCGGCTTCACGACCGCCTGAGGCATCTCGGTATATCCGATACCGAAGCCCTCGGCCTCGACACAAGTGTCGTAACCCTCGAATCTGTACCATTGATACTCACCACAACCCCCACGCGGCGCATTATGCCGATTTAGTCTATTGCTGTTTTTCGAGGAACTCCTTTACAAAGCGGTTCGACACAGCCCTTTCGTCGGGTTTGAATCCGTGCCCCGCGCCGGGTATCACGCCTATATGGGCATTGTGGTATTTCTTCATGGCTTCCTCGGAATACTCTACAGGCACCACAGGGTCTTTCGAGCCGTGGATAATCTGCACAGGTCCGCGGTAGTCGGTGATTTTGCCATACACATCGATGTCGCGTAATTCCTTGAAAAAGCGTTGGCCAATAGGCACATTCCATACCTTGGTGGTATCGGGAATCTCAGCCTCGGTTTTGTAGCGCGAATTCCAGTTGTCGGGGATGCACAGCGCCGGGTAAATGAGTACAAGGCTGCTTATGGTATCGCCAAGCTCGGCTGCTGCCATTGCCGACACAAATCCGCCTTGACTCTCGCCGATTAGTACCATGCGAGCGGGGTCGGTATCGGCTTGGGCCCTGAAATATCGTACTATCGCTTTCAGGTCGTTTTTCTCATCAATTACCGACATATTCATGGTATTGTTGTCGCTCTTGCTGCCAAGGCCTCCGCAGGGGAAATCGAACGTATATACCGCATAGCCGAGCTTATTGAGAGTGTCGAAATAGTCGCGCCCGAAATGGTGCGTGCCGTTGAATCCGTGGCTTACAATTGCAACGCCGTGCTTATTGCCGGTCGAAGGTACGGATTCGATACCGTAGATACGGCGGCTGCCGTTTTCGATCCAACGTTCTTTGACTGTAGGTGCATCATCCCGGCCGAAAGCCGGTTGAAACACTCCCATTTGCATCAATATGCACAAGCATATAGTCGATAATTTTTTCTTCATGAGGTTTTAGATGTGGGTTTGTATTGGAAGTGCATTTACAGTTCTTTTTTAAGCGATAAGTTTACGAGCAACACTGCATGTTCTTTTTCGTCTTTAGGGGCATCTTTTGGTCGCCATGCCACTATAAATCTAATCGACGCAGAAACTACGCTGTAGCCTTTTTCTGACCACTGCAATAGCTCGCCTTGCATCTTTTGCGACAATTGGCCGACTGCCTTATTTGTACGACATTCAAATAGATAGTTATTGTCGAACCGAAGTGTCTGACCTGCTCGTAGAGTGAGAATATCGGCCTTACGCTCTTTGAAAAAACCGAGATTTACATCTTTATGAGATAACTGTAGTATTATCTCATCAGGCATATCGTACTGCTGCAGACATACATGATGTTCGTCGGCAGGCATCCGGTCGAAAATTGAAGCATCAGTATGAATGAACAAACGTTCTTTTGCCCGGGTAGCTCCTACGTAATACCGGCGAAGCACTTCATTTTGGATGCTTTGTGGTTTGGTGATGAGCATGTATACATCGTCGAACTCTCGCCCCTTCGACTTGTGGATAGTAGATACTACTATATCCGTGCCGGAAATATCGCAAAAATCTTCAATCGAGGATTCGAATAAAAACTCCCTGAAGTCTGTATGATACTTTACCTTATTCGTCTGTTCGAACAAAGAGAGACATCGTTGCAGGTAATGAAGGCTTGATGAATCGGCATACATGGCAAAAGTTTTTTGTTTAGCCTTCTCCCATATCTCATTCGGAATAACCGGCGTAGTCGTACCGCTATTGATTAGCTTAAGAAACATACGTACCTCGGCCAGATTCCAAAAGCGTAATCCGTCCATACTCTGCACTAATTTGCTATTCAATCCATTCTTGCGCAACAAAGCAACAAGTATCGCGGCCTCCTCATTGGTCTGGGTCAATATGCAAGTAGATCCCTCTCGGCGATGAGTCAATAAGTCTTCGACAAGAGGCTGGTACATTATGTGGGACCGGTGATGATGTATGCTTACAAAACCGTCTTTGTGATTCATTGATATAATCGGGTCTGACTTCAATCGTCCCCTTATGCTGCGCACAAAAGCGTTAGCAAAATCGATTACATGCTGTGAACTGCGATAGTTCTCGGTCATTTCGATGAATCTGGCATCTGATTTATTTAGCAGCTCTGTCATGTATCGGGAGTCCGAGCCTCGGAATTCAAATATATTCTGGTCATCGTCCCCGACTGCAATCACGCGCATCTCCTCGTTGAATGTCATCAAGGCATGTACCAAGTTATATTCTTCATCGCTCATGTCCTGAGCTTCATCAATGACCAGTACGGTCTTTGCAATACGGTTTGGCTCCACTTCTCCATTACCGATCATCTGCGCCGCCCGAGCCACAACATCCTTGGCGTCGTTGAGATTGCCGATTCTGCCAAGCAGGTCAAAGCAATATGAGTGGAAAGTCTTTATCTCTACAAAGTGTGCGGCATTGCCTATCAGGCCGAGTAATCGCTGCTTGAATTCTGTAGCTGCCGCTCGCGAGAATGTGAGCATCAACAGCTGTTCATGCTTTACATCTTCGAGCAAGAGCAATGATGCGAGCTTATGAACCAACACCCTCGTCTTGCCACTGCCCGGACCGGCTGCGACCACGATACAGCGAGAGTCCTTGTCGGAGATAATCTGCATCTGTTTTTCCGACAAGGTGCCAAAGATATGTCTGTACTTCTCCGGTGTGACATTTCGTTCGATTTCGTGCAAACGATCTCCCTTGAAGTATTTCGATACAAAACGCTTATAGTCTATTTGGAAGTAATCTTGCACATACTGCAATGCGGCATTATAGTCGCGGACCATAAGGTTGGCATATTCGCCCACGATATGTACTTGCTGAATCTTTTGCTTGTAGAACTCGCTGAGCATGCGGTAGTCTTCCTGCTTATAGCGCAGTCGGCTATCTTTGATGCGGCGGATATCCATGGCGTTGTAGAGCACCAGGAAACCGCCTTCAAGTTTCAGAGCTCCAATCTTCGACAGATATAGCAATGCTTCTTCTACATCTCCTAACTCCACATCATCCATTGAACACAGCAATGTGTTTCCTTGGGCCTTCAAATCATTGAGCAGTTCTACTACAGAGAACTGTACTCCATTCTTTCGATTACTTTCTTCTGCCGTTTGCGATGTAAGTTTGTACAACCACCCGATTGTAAACCGGCAAATCTCCATACGCTTCTCAAAGCGTTTCAGGGTAGATGTCATATCTGCCAGGCAAGTCAACTCAACACTGTGTACGCCGTCGTCTTTCTTATGCGTATAGCCTTTAATCGTCAGGAAATACAGCAATGTACGTATATCCTTTTCTGTCGCGGTATCTACACCTTCCTTTTGAGCATTGTCGTTTAGCTGCTTGTATGATATGCGGAATGTGTCAGAGGATAAATGATCGAGTATATAACGTTCGAGTTTGGTGAAGCGGTCCAACAGGCGTTTGGATTTATGCTCAGATTCCCCGGCATCGTTGAGATAGGCGGAAATATCCTTCGAATCAGCAAGAATGCCTTCTTGACGCATACGCTCTACGCTTGATACTACCTCGCTCTTGCTCAGACCGAGAATATCGGCCAGATAATCTACTCGTGATTCCGCTTCGGCATCTTGAGCCTTGGAGATATACTTCTGCGATATCAGCGACTTTATGATGCGTACGGCTTTCTCCACTTCTTCCTCTTTTTCAAAAAGCAAGGATTCAGTGATGCGCCGGCGGGCTTCGTCCATATTCTTGACGGTTATACCTGTGGCATAGACGTGTGGAACATTATTCCCTCGTTCAATGTAGCCTGCCTGCTCAAGTGCCGACAATGCAGTCCGCACTCGCGTCTCTATATCGGATACCGAGTCGTCCCAACCGGCCTGACGGGCTATCTCCAGTGCCGAGCAACATGCACGCATACGCTGCTTGGTTAAATCCTTGACAGCTTTCCATACCTGCTGTATCTCGCTGATACTTAGTTTTGTCTGATTAAGCAGTACAAAATGCTTATCGAGGTCGGCATCGCAATATAGCACGTAGCAGCGAGCTTCGAGATGCGGGTCACGACCGGCTCGACCGGCTTCCTGGACGTAATTCTCTAACGAATCAGAAATATCGTAGTGTATCACCAGGCCTACATCTTTTTTGTCAACGCCCATTCCAAAGGCCGAGGTTGCCACAATTACACGTACCTGATCGGTCATGAATGCTTCCTGATTGGCAATCTTGTCCTCTGAATTCATCTTGCCATTGAATGGCAGGGCCTTAAAGCCGTCTCGTGTGAGTTTTTCAGCCAATAGCCTTGTACGTCGGGTGCGGGAAACGTAAACAATCGTAGGGCAGGCTGACTCGGCAATCAACGACCGTAGCTTTATATACTTGTCCTCATCCGTATCGGAGTGGATTACAGAATAGCGCAAGTTGGTGCGTGCTGCTGAAGACGCAAAAATCTGAAGGTCGATATTAAGGGTTGCCTTGAAGTAGTCGCAGATATCCTGTATTACCTTTTGCTTCGCTGTGGCGGTGAAACAGGATATGGGTATTGCCTCACGACAGTTTTTTTTCTGTTGGTATTGGCTTATAAATTTGCCGATATATAGATAGTCGACCCTGAAGTCCTGCCCCCACGATGAGAAACAATGTGCTTCGTCGATTACAATACGTGTAATATGACGAGCCAGCAATATTCGTTCTATCGTATTTGACCGCAGCATTTCCGGTGCAATGTAAAGCAGTGACGCGTCTCCGTACAATACTCGTTGAATAGCCTCGGATCGGCTGATTGGATCAAGCAAACCGTTGATTGTAACGGCATCGGTAATACCGCGCTCCTCGAGGTTGTCTACCTGGTCTTTCATCAAAGACTGCAATGGCGAGATGACGACAGTGAGACCGTGTACCGAACGTCCTTCCATTAATGCCGGTAACTGGAAAGTCAATGATTTGCCGCCTCCGGTGGGGAAGATAGCCAAAAGCGATTTATGCTCTATGGCTGCGCGGGCGGCGTTTTCTTGCAGCGGTTCTCCGTCGTAAGTGCGGAACTCATCAAAACCAAAATACTGTTTCAGCCCCAAATGTACATCAAGGGCTTTGTTGCAATACGAACAGCCCTCGGCGCATTTAGTATGTCGCAGAAGTCGCACCAGGTTTTCGACATTCGGATAATGATGCAACACCCATGGCGGAGTAATGGAGCGATGATCTGTGGTGTTTATCAATGCAAGCGCATATGCCAGTTCGCATGGGTTTTGATTTATTGCACTCTCTATATCTGCATGTTCGCAAATTCTGCCTCGATACTCCGACCGGATAGTTTCTGCCAACGAATCTTTACTGCCTACTTTGGCATCGACAAACGCAAAGAATCCCTTGAATTCGTCGAAATCTTGCAGTAGCGTCGAAAAAATTATCTGCGAAGAGACCGAAAGGCTTTGCCAACGTGCAACTTCGTCCATCAATAAGTCTCGGGCTTTCTCACAGTCGTTGACCGGGTTGTTAAGCTGCTCGCTTATCAACTTGTCGTCCTTAAGCAATTTATGATAGGGGCGCTCGGGAAAAAGCAGGGGAGACAAATAAAGTGTATCTACCAACAGAAAACCGGGATTCGTATCAGCAAACAGATACTTGGCATCATGATTGACAATGTTATGTCCGCACACAAAGTCAACTCCATTCAAAAAAGCCAACAGCTCTCGCTTGTCTGCCGAATGGAATACCGCGCCGTCCCACCGAATGGCTCCTATATCATGAATCTTATAATCCCTTATCCCTACCTCTGCATCCACAAAACCATAGCGAGAGGCATCGTGTGATACTTCCTGTGAAACGGTCGGTTTATTATCTGCTCCGCTTATTGTTGATATGATTTTATTCCAAAAGGACATCTGCTTTGGTGGTATTAAACAGGTATACAACACTCTGTCTTTCGGCTTACCTTGCAGTTGTTTGGCAGAGCATTCCATGTGCAAAAATAATAATTATTTATGATAATTTCTAATCCGGAGTATTTATACCTTGCCTATCAGTATTGGAGGGGGATTGTGATTGGGTTGAAAAGTAGGGCTATGACAGATACATAAAAAAAGCACAGCATTGGCTGCGACACCGGTCGCCTCAATGCTGTGCTATGGAAGTTGATTAGGTTAGAGTGCTACTTTACTTACTTTGCCGTCGGGGCTTACGCGAATGTAGATGTTGCCCTTGGCCGGATTCTCTACCTTGCGGCCAAAAGTGTCGTAGTAAACGGCTTCTGTGCTGTCGTCTACAGCCACATTTTCAACACCCGAGAATGTCTGGGCTACGAGTACCGAAATCGGGTATACTGACAGCGGAGTCCATTCATCGTTGACTTTATACATCAGGTGTGCGAAGTATAGTTCGCCGGCCTCAACATTGTCGAGAATGCCTGTAAATGAGACTTGTTTTTCGTCTCCGGCAATGAAGTGCATCGGCTCGCTCTCTGTGTAGCGAATGGCCTCAAACGGGTTTTTCTTAAGTGAGTAACCTATTGCAAACGGGCCTTCGTACTCTCCTGCCACAACCTTGATGTTGAATTTCACATTTACGTTTTGCGGGTCGAGATAGTTTGAACCGCTTATGCCGAAATTGTAGGTCGACATAGATAGTTTGCCGTATCGGTTGCCCACTGCGATTTTATAAATCGGACTCACAAGTTCGCCGGTATTGGCATTGCCGATTACGATGCCATAGTCGTCTCCGTCGGTTAGTTTGCTCTGGGTTTTGGGGAACGAGGTGTATTCGAAATCGATGGTCTTGCCATGCTCTACGTCATAGCGGACAGCCTCGCCTTGATCTACGATCTGTAAGTCGCCGTTCTTGTCGAGGGTTACGAATACGGCGCAGATAAGACCGGAGAAATCGGCCGTGCCGACCGACGACATCGAGCCTTTTATAGTGAATTCCCCGGCAGTGGTAAAGAAGTCCGGGGCTTCTGTTATTTTAGCCTCGATACGTCCGTCCGCTTCTCCCAGGCCGAAGTAAATCTTGTTGCCGGTAACGGTTGCCGGTATATAATTACGTGTCTGAGGCGACATACGCATTTCGCGCCACGAATCTTTTTCGCCGCTGCGCCATAGCGGTGTAATTATATATTCACCCTCGGCAAGGGTCGTGGGGACTGTGTAGCGAATGATGTTGGTCTTATTGTACGGGTTAAAATCATAAGTGCCGTTCTGGCTCAAAATATCGAGGGTCTCTTTGCTTGTTTCATGGTAGAATCGCACGCCGAATTCGAGATTGGGAATGGGTACAACAGAGTAGTTGTTGAATCCGTCTTCAGTTTCATAGCCTTTAATGGTTACGGATTGCCCAAGTTCGGCTTCTATCCAAGGTGTCATCACGCCCTTGCGAGGACCAACGATGTAAGTGTAATTCTCAGTTACGCCTTCAGGGGCTTTTTTGAGACCTTTTATAATGTCTTGACTGTAATTATAGCCGAGAGAGTTGCCTCCGGTGCCTTGTGCTGTAGGATTGAGAGCCGAAAGTCGGTAGTAGCCGTTGCCTTTGCCGCTCCAACCCCAGTTGAAGTGGAAAAATCCGGTTTTTGAATCGTAGCCGTCGCAAACAAAAGCGTGGCCGCCGCCGTCGCCGGTACCTTCGTAGTATACAGGGCCGTTTTCTGTAAGTTCGGCATATACAAGGTCGTCCCACTCCTCGATTTCGTACCATTCGCGACACTCAAGGCTCATGGCTTTGCTGTATCCGAGATGAGTCATCAACCCTCGGGCGGCATTGTAGCCCATGGCGCCTGATGATTTCTGGTGGTAGCTCATCTCCGAAGCATAGCCTGCGGCAAGCATCAGCGTTCCTACTGCATCGATATTCTCCGAGGGGCTGTACTGATAGTAGCGGTCGAGCATCTTGTCCCAGTCGAATTTGATTTTTTCAAAGTCCAGCGACAGTGTGCCGATATAATACGATGTATATGATTTCTGTCCGGTTCCTTGTTCTGGCCATTTGTGCCAGTTCATGATCTGGGCTATAGCCGTGGCAACACAGCCTGTGGGGCAGGGCAGTGCATTGTGGGTCGGGGTTAAGGTGTTGAAAGGCTCGGTCTGGTCCCACAGTGTAGTCAGTTTGGGGGCTACATCCGGGCGCTGCTTGATTTGAGGTTCGTCGGTGGCGGTTTCTTGGGTGGAGGCATATGCAACCTGGCGGGCGTACTCGTCGAGCCAGTAACGCATATTGTCGGGAATGTTGTCGAAATCGAACTCGTCAGTATCAGAATACGCGAGCAATGCCGGGGTGCTGTCGTCGGCACTAAGTACCATAAAGCCTTTGTTGGCGGCGTTGCCAAATACATACACCCTTTCGAGGTCTGCGGTTTTGGCAGAATAAACCAGGCGAGGGGCTTTGCGTACAGAGGCCGGGGCTCGCATGGCGTCGGATGAAGATGAAAGGCGGCCAAGAGCTTCCTCGGGGCTAAGATGTCGTGCTGTCATACCTATTGTTGCCAGCACGGCCAACGTTGAAAGTAGGTATCTTTTCATTGATCGATCTTAATCTTGGGGTGGTTACGGATAGTATTGTATGAGGATTAACCTCGCCTGCTATCGCGATTGTTAATTATAATGTGAAAGACAGTGGGCACACGTGTGCCCACTGTCGGTTTGTCAGCGTACTTTCGCGGTGAGACTCTTGGTAGAGGTAGTTGCTGTGAAACGAGCCGGAGCTTTTGCTTTGGTTGTTTCTGCTGCTGCCTTCCGCTCAAGGGTGTAAGGTCCGTGCTGGTAGAGTGTGTACTCTTTACCGTTGTGTTGGAATCTGCACTCGGGACGTACAACCTGTACCGGGGTCCATATTTGCGATGTGCTCATCGAACCCATGCCGAGTGTGGCTTCAAGACCGCTCCAGTATACATCGCCATATTCAGGTGTACTGTTGTAGTTGCTCTTTTGACCGATAAGCATGATTCGGTCGAGAGACTGCATGTAGTTACCTGCGAGAATGCATTCGATGCTGCTGCCCGACGACCAGTAGCTGTACTGGAATGTATGGGGATCTTCGATGATACCGCAGTATGCCACGTTGTATACGCTGAAGATTGCATCGGGGTTGTCATTCTTGCTGAATTCGAAGTTTGGCATTACCGACACATTGCCTTTTGATCCATTGTAGAATTCGATAGCCTTGGTCTCGGGGTTGAGATAAGCGTGGAGTTCCGAAATGTCGGCAAACTGGGTGTAACCCCAACCTGATACTGTGTATGCCGAGTCGGTGCGCAAGGGCTTGATAGTAATATCGAATGTGGGAACCGGGGTGTCGAGAACATACTGATTGCCATTCTCGTCGACACCGGAAACATCGGTAACGGTACCGGCCGGTTTCACTGTCCATGTGCCGCAGTAAGCTTCGAATTCACTGCTGCCTTCGGGAATCGGGGCTGTAGTGGCCTTGAAGTAGCATACCTTGTGGCCTTTTGAATTCTCGACGAGTACAATCATACCGTATTCGGTTTCGGGGTCTGCAGAATCGTAGATGAGGCCGCCTCCGACTTCGCTGTTGAGCTGGGCGTAGAAATGGCTCTGGTAATCGTCGGGGTAGATGCGTGTGCCGTTGGTACGTACCATCTGCTCGAGCGAGTTGCCGTAGCGGGGGAGATATTTCTTGATATCTTCGGCTTTTCCGAGGTAGTAAACGAAGTTAGTGACCTGTTTGCCGAAGAAGTCGAATACGATAGTATAGTATTCCCTCTTTTCGGGATGTGTGATTTTCACTTCGAGGTCGGGCGCAGCTGTGATGCCGTCGTCGCCACCACCCCATGATGCCGGTATTGTTGACCAGTCGGGTATTTTCTCACTACCGGTAGCAAAGTCTGAACCGCTGACGTTGGTACGGGTGCCAAACACAGCTGCCGCGGCTGCTTTGATTGCCGCATTTGAGTGGCCCGAGTAGCTGCCTCGTTCCCAAGGATAAACCTTATATGTCTCCTCGCCCACTACAAGTTCGTAGGCCGGGATAGCTGTTGTAAGAGCCGGGCAGTTGGCTAAGGCGCTTGTGAAACTTGATGCCTGAAGGCCGCCGGGGCTGTTGAATAGCTCGGCAAGGGGCAGTGTCTTAAGCTTTGTGCATCCGCTGAATGTCATGTTGAAATTCGAGATTGCAATAGGCTTGTTGCTTTTGATGCCTTGGCCAAAGCCGGTGAAGAAACCTTCGGGGAATGATTCGAGGCTCTTGCAGTTCTGGAACATATTTACGGCTGTGTCGAATCGCTTCATTGTTTCCTCGTTAAACATAAGAGGAATGTTTGTGAGGCTTTCGCAGTCGCGGAACATGGCATTGGGGCCGAATGTGCTCGTGCCGGTATATCCGTTCTTGAAGTTGTTGACAAAGCCTGAGCCGATAGTACGAAGACTACTACATCCGTCGAAAAGGTTCATAAAGCCTATAACCTCATGTGCGAAATCGAAGAAGCCTGCAGGTATCTCCTCAAGGGCGCTGCATCCTGTGAATGTGCTCTTGACACTGGTGATTTTGGTACAGCCGTCAAAAAGGTTGGCCGGAACGGTTTTGAGTGAGGTACACTTTTTGAACAGACCGTCAATATTGGTGACGCTGCCTTTCATCGGCTGGAATAGCTCGGCAGGTACGCTGGTGAGGCTGTAGCAGTTTTCGAATACATTGCTTACTGATTTTGTACTCGTAAACGAAGCGAAGAGAGTGCCGGGCACTGTGGTAAGAGATTCGCAGCCCCTGAAAACACCACCGAGGGTCATATTGGCGGGCATGCCTTTGAATAAACCGGCGGGTAAACTTTCGAGGCTTTTACAGCCGTCGAAGGCATTCGCAATGGTTGTAATCTTGCTGAGGCCGTCGAAAAGTCCGTCGGGCAAGTCGCTGAGGCTGTAGCAGTATTTGAATACGCTGCTGAAGTTGGTGACTGCTTTCTGGTCTTTGAACATGCCTGAGGGTACATTGGGAAGGGCGGTACAGTTGTTGAAACAGCTGCTCAAGGTCTTTACGCTTGTTGCTCCTTTGAAGAGGTCGGGGCTGAGGTTGACAAGTTTGGTGTTGCTGGCAAAGTCGAATGCGGTTACTTTGGCAAACTCATTGCCTTTTGTTCCGGGTAGGTATGTGATAGCCGAGCTTTTGATTTTAACAATGGTGTATACATTTGCTGTACCCCACTGTGCGATTTCGGTCACGCCTGCTACATACGATGCGCTTGTGCCCTGAAGGTTGGTAACGTTACCCTTTACTACAACATTGTACTGGCGGCCTGTATCTTCGTATTTGTGTGCCGGATAGCGGGTCGATGTCGTAAGGGCTGCGGTGAGTTCGGTCTTTTCGCCGTCTCCCCAGTCGATAGTCACGGGTGCTGTGATTGCATAGATAGGAAGTACTACACCCTTGCTGTTGGTCGAAATTGCAGGGTCTACTCGGAATACGAGGTCGCTTTCGTCGAAACTTACGGGGCGCTGAACTACCAGTATGGTCTCAACCACTGTGCCGTCGGATGATTTGAGCGAGAGGAGTGCCGAGCGGGGCGACGGGGCCTCGGAGGGTTCTACTTTAATCTGGAATGTTTCGGTGTGGGTTGCGTCGGCGCGAGATGTTTCTACCAGGCTTACCCAGTCTTTTGCATCATCGGCTACGCTGACTGTGAAGTCGATGTTTGTCTCTACGCTCAGGGTCTGTGTGCCGCCTGCACGGTCAACCTCTACGGAGCTTGTAGAAGCCTTGACTGTACCGGCGAGAATGGTGAGGGTGCGCATGATAGTGCGATCGCCGCCGTCGGTGAGCAGCACGATAACTTTGCCGTAGCCGGTTTTGTCGGGGGCGGTGACGGTGAGTGTGCCTTTGCCGTCGCTGCCGAGCTCGGCGTCGGCTTCCCAACCGTTTTTGCCGATTGCCTCAATCTGGGTTTCGGGAGTCATGCCGGTAACGGTGAATTTTATTTCACGACTTTGGCCTTCTTGTACGATAGTCTTGGACAGATCGAATGAAATGCCGAATTGTTTATATATCTCGAAAGTGAGTACTGTGCCGTCGACGAGAGTGAGGTATGCATATTTGCCGTCGGCACTTGTCTGTGCGTCCTGGAAGAATGCGTCACCGTCCTTGCCTGTGGCCTGGCCTACTTCCAGCCAAGTGAGGCCCTGGTCGAGCGACATTTCCCAGTTGCCCTTGGCGTTGATGCGGAATGCGGGAGCGATAGCATCTTCGCCATCCTTGCCGTCGGCGCCATCCTTGCCATCCTTGCCATCCTTGCCGTCGGCGCCGTCTTTACCGTCCTGTCCGTCCTTGCCGTCAGTACCATTGATGCCGTCTTTACCGTCGGCGCCGTCTTTGCCATCCTGACCGTCCTTGCCGTCAGCACCGTTGATGCCGTCGATGCCGTTTGCGCGGATTTTGTTGCCGCTCTGGTCGAGGATATAGTCGCCATTGACAGTCCAGTACCAGTGGCCGTCGGAATCCTGGCGAACAGAAACCACCGGGGTTTGTCCGTCTTTACCGTCCTTGCCGTCGGCGCCGTCTTTGCCGTCAGTGCCATTTACACCGTCTTTGCCGTCGGCTCCGTTCTGGCCGTCTTTGCCGTCGCGTATTTCCATAGTCGACTGTTCGCCGGCGGCGTTGATAAAGTGTATCACGCGCACGCCGTTGCCCTTATCTTCGATGCTCTCTATAAAGAGTTTGCCGTTCATAAGGTCCGACAGTGTTTTTACATTGCTGTTGAGATTCTGAACTGCTTCCTCGAGCTTTTCAACTCTGTTGTCGAGGTCATTTACGGAGTTCCAAAGATCCGTGTCGTCATATTTACAGCTGAACGGTATCAGCAACGCTGCAAGCATGACAAGTGTCAAAATTTTCTTACCCATGTAACAAGAAGTTTTGTGAATGATTGTTAATTTGATTGATTTTCAGTCTTAAGCCGTAAAAGCAAAAAGGTTGTAATTGTAGGTTTGTTGTCGAAAGTTAATAGGGTTGTTGCAGAATGATTGACAAAATGTCATTAAAAAGATTTGGTATTACGCTGCAAATATATGTCAATAATTTAAAAAATGCAAAATAAATTAGCCTTTTAATAGGGTAAGTTGTAAAAAAGTGCCAAAATTAATCGTTTTGAGGCTTAAAAGAATACTTTTGCCGATTTTGTGTTGTCGAGCGCTTGGCGGATGTCTTGTATTTAAGATACATTAACTTTGTTTATGGGCGATTTTGCATTACCTTTGACCAAACCTTTGTAAATACCGAGAAACATGCACAGACATCTTTTTTTGATTCTCCTCATATCTATCGTATCGCTATGCTCGCATGCCGAAGTGACAGTAGGCGCGGCGCAGACATCGAAGTATTTTCCCCTGCTCGAGGGCAAGCGAGTGGCGCTGTTTTCAAATCACACAGGCATGGTGGGTAACCGCCACACTGTCGACCTGATGCTCGACGGCGGTGTCAAAGTGGCAACTCTCTTTTCGCCCGAACACGGATTCAGAGGCACTGCCGACGCGGGCGAACATGTGGCCAGCGGCATCGACGGCCCTACCGGCTTGCCGATAGCTTCGCTCTACGAGGGCAAGGGTAAGCGTATGCCCGCAAAAGAAGTAATGGATATGTTTGACGTGCTGGTGGTGGATATCCAGGATGTTGGGCTAAGGTATTATACTTATTATTGTACGATGATCGACCTGATGAATGCTGCGTCGGTCTACGGCAAGGAAGTTGTCGTGCTCGACCGTCCGAATCCAAACGGCATGACCGTAGACGGCCCTATTCTCGATATGAAATACTCCTCGGGCGTAGGACGCCTGCCCATTCCTGTTGTGCACGGTATGACCCTCGGCGAACTTGCTCTTATGGCCAATGGCGAGGGCTGGCTCAAGGACGGCGCTAAGGTGCCCCTGACAGTGATACCTTGCACCGGATATACGCATCAGACGCGCTACCGCCTGCCTGTAGCGCCGTCGCCCAACCTGCGTTCGATGCTCGCCATATACCTCTATCCTTCCACATGCTATTTCGAGGCAACACCTGTGAGCCTCGGGCGTGGTACCGACAAACCATTTGAAATCTACGGCCACCCCGATATGAAGGGCCGCAGCTACAACTTCACCCCACGCAGTGTTGCCGGGGCTAAGAATCCGCCACAGAAAGACCGCCTGTGTCGCGGCGTAGACCTGAGCGGTATGAGCGAGGAAGATGCGATAGCACAGGGCATAAACCTTGAGTACCTGATCGATGCCTACCGCGATCTTGGCTTGGGCGACAAGTTCTTCCGCAGCTTTTTCGAACTACTCATTGGCCGCGGCGATATCCGCAAGATGATAGAAGACGGCAAGAGCGCCGACGAAATCAAGGCAACGTGGGCCGGTGATGTTGCACGCTTCAAGACCCGGCGCCGCCCGTACCTGTTGTACAAAGAGTGAACTTACGCAGTCGATAACCCTCAAACTTATAATCGTGTCACAGCCGATAATTGTAATTATAGTAATAGTGGCGTATTTCGCCTTGCTAATGGGAGTGTCGTATTTTGCCGGGCGTGGCAGCGACAATTCAACCTTCTTTACGGGCCGTCGGCAGGCTCCGTGGCCGCTCGTGGCATTTGCCATGATAGGTGCGGCGATATCGGGCGTTACCTTTATCAGCGTGCCCGGTATGGTAGTCGGAAAAGGCTATGCCTACCTGCAAATGGTTCTTGGCTTTATTGTAGGCTACTTTGCCATAGCCTTTGTGCTGGTGCCGCTGTTCTACAGGCGCAAGCTCATATCGATCTACGGCTATCTTGAAGAGCGCTTCGGCACATCGACCTATCGCGCCGGGGCATGGTTTTTCTTCATCTCCAAGATGCTCGGCGCGGCAGTGCGCTTCTTTGTGGTATGCGCTGTGTTGCAGCTCTTGGTATTCGCACCGCTTCATATACCGTTTGAGTTCAACGTGATTGTGACAATTGCGCTGATATGGCTCTATACAGCTCAAGGAGGTGTGAAAACGTTGATATGGACAGATACTATCAAGAGTTTCTGTCTTATCATGTCGGTGATACTGTGTATCTATTTTGTGGCAACCAATATGGGCTACAGCTTCAGCGAGTTGTCGTCGGCAATTGCCGACCACCCAACGTCGCGAATGTTCTTTTTCGACAATCCCAAGGAAGGCACATATTTCTGGAAGCAATTCCTCGCCGGTGTGTTTATGGCTATCGCAACAAACGGCCTTGACCAGGACATGATGCAGCGCAACCTTGCCTGCCGCGACAGCCGCCAGAGCCAGAAAAACATGATTGTAAGCGGCGTGACTCAGTTCTTTGTAATAGCGCTCTTCCTATTGTTGGGTACTGTGCTGGTGATGTTTATAACCGACAAGGGTATCGCTGTCCCCGAAAAGACCGACGAGCTTTTCGGCATGGTGGCACGTCATCCCGACGTTCCTGTGGTGGTGCTTGTCCTATTTGTGCTGGGCCTTATCTCGGCAGCATACTCTGCAGCCGGTTCGGCGCTGACATCGCTCACAACATCGTATACCGTCGATATCCTCGGGGCCCACAAGAAAAAAGACGAAAAGGCTCTGACTCGCACCCGCAAGGCCGTGCATCTGGCTATGTCAGCCGCTATGGGCTTGGTTATCATTGCGTTCTATTATCTCAGCAATCAGGATGCCATATCGGCGGTGTATACCCTTGCATCGTACACCTACGGCCCGATACTCGGCTTGTTTGTATATGGCATGTTCTGCCGCCGTCCGGTCTACGACCGCCTTGTGCCTGTGGTGTGCATAGCCGCCCCGGCTCTGTCGTGGTGTCTACAGTGGGCGCTCAAGCACCTGTGGGGCTACGAGACGAGTTTCGAATTGCTCATCATCAACGCGCTGATAACCGTCCTTGGCCTGCACCTGCTCTCTTTGGGCAAGAAGGCTGCCTGAACTAATATCCTGTTATTATGGCTCACGATTTGTTTAACCGCTACTTATGGCTCGTAGATACCATACGTCGCTATGGGCGAATCACCCGTGCCGATATCGACGAGCTGTGGCGCCGGTCGCAGTTTTCGAACGGCAACCCGCTGCCGCGCCGCACATTCTGCAACTACCGCGAGGCTGCGCAGGAACTGTTTAAGATTGAGATACACTGCGACCCTGTAACATTCGAATACTATATCGACGAAGACGGCGGCGAGGCCGTGACCGAATGGCTGCTCAATGCGGCTGCTACCCACGAGGTGATAAGCCAGTCGCGCGATATGTCGGACCGTATATTTGTAGAAGACGTGCCATCGGCCCGTGAATTCCTTGCGCCGGTAATCGATGCGCTGCGCAATCATCGCCGGGTGCAGTTTACCTACCTGCCGTTTTACCGCACCGTACCAACGACCGGTATCGTGCTCGAGCCGTATTTTGTGAAGCTTTTCCGACAGCGCTGGTATGTCGTTGGCCGCCACGTGGAGCAAAAGCGTATCAAGACCTACGCCCTCGACCGAATCACCGGCCTGCGACTCTTGCCCGAGACTTTCCGACCCGACCCGGCTTTTGATGCAGCCGAGTATATAGCCAATTCTTTCGGCATCGTGGTAAGCGCCACGCCGGTGCGCAATGTTGCTCTAAAGGTCGACGCACGCCTGGCAAAATACTTCAGGGCCTTGCCTCTGCATGTGACACAGGAAGAGTTTATCCACGATGATTATTCTATTTTCCACTACCGCCTCAGGGTGAGCCTCGACCTGGTAGAGGAGATATTGAAATATGGCTCGCGTATAGAGGTGATGTCACCGCCCGAGTTGAGGGCTATGGTAGCAGACGAACTCACCCGGGCTGCCGACTTGTACAAGTAGCAGCCCGGGTGAGGGGGTAAGTGCTTGTTTATCGTACCACTACCTTGACCGGGCGTGAGTGCTGGTCGGTGGTGATAAGGTAAATGCCGGTGGGCATGTCGATGTCGAGGTTGAAATCGATTGTGTCGATATAGCGTATTTCGCGGCCGCTCATGTCGAAAATCCTGCAACCGGTCTGCGGGGCGGCAACATCGATGCGGATGAAACCGTCGTAGCCGCGTACAATCAGAGGCTCGTCGGCTTCGACTCCGGTTATGCCTGTGTGGTCTACGAATACCACATTAGACTTGGGCGAATATGTTTCGAGGCGTACCGATTCTACGTAGTATGCTTCCGAGTCTGATTCGTCGAAACCGGTGATTTCGAGTGAATTGTATTCTGCCGGCAGCTTTTCTTCGTATGAATTGCCCCCGGCATAGCGGGTGCGTGTCACCATGTAGTAGTCTATCACCTCGTTTTCGGGCGATGTCCAGTTGGCGGTGTATCTGTCGGGCTGTATGTCGGTCGGAGCGGTTGCCGTACATGCCGTCAGAGTAGGCACGGGCAGGCATTCGCCGTGCAGGGCAAGGCCACGCGAACCTTCGCCGAAATCGATGAGAAGGCGCGATGTGTGAGTGCCCAATGCTGTCGGGCGGTAGGTGATATTTAGCCAGTAACCTTCTTCAGAGTTGGTGAGTGTTGCCGGTATGCTGCTTGCCGACGATACGAACATATCCTTGTCGCCGGAGTAGATAGATACATAGAGGCTTTTCTGTACGTTTTTCGATTTGATAAATACCTTCGATGTCAGCGATTTGCCCTCGGCAACCTGGCCGAACTGCAGCTCCATGCCTGCTGAGGGGGCAACAAGCTCGGGGTCGCCTACCGGTTCGATGATGACACCGCCGGGGGTGAATTTATCGCCTTTTTTTGAACCCCATATATACTCGGCAAGCTCGGGCATGTCGATAAATGGGTTACGGTTGCCCTGAATCTTGTATACCTCCTCGTTGCGGTCTGTTTCCTTCTGACTGACGGGGTCGTCGCGATGCCATTTCAGCAGCAGGTTTACAGCCCAGGGGGTGAGGGTGGGGTACAGGTTCTGGTCGACCATGTATTTATATTTCCATGTAAGGTTCTGGTAGCAGGTCGCCATGTAAAAGTATGTGCGTGCAAAGTCGCCCTTGTACTCCTCGTTGGGTTCGAATACATATCCGGCGCCGCCGCCCTGGCCGCGGGCAGGGTAACCTACATAGCATACGCCGTTCTGAAATTTGATTGCCTTGTCTTGGTCGACTTCGCCAAGCGGATAATTGCTCTTGGCTGTATTGGCCTTCATCTCGGAGGGATAAAGGTGGTTGAGGTCGACGTATGCACCTACAGTCTGACTGCCGCCCCACCAGCTTTTAGGAAAAGAGTGCTCGCGGTTCAGACCCGAGAACGACGGTGCATATAATGGTATGTCGGAATACATGTCCCACCAGCGTTTTGAATCGGGGTACACGTCGGTACGCTGGAAGTAGCGGGGAAGGTCGGAGTACGACGATACTTTGGTGAAATTATGTATCAGGTTGTAGACTGCAGTCTTAAGTTCACCTTCGCTTTTGCCGTTAAGGCTGCTATAATACCCCGCCGGGGCTTCGGCGGCTGCGTAGTTATAGCTTGTCAGTGCCAGTGCTAGGGCACAAATACGTGTGATGAATTTCATAAGTGTACGATAAACTTTAAGGTCAGACAAAGTTACGGAAAAAAATCGCAATATTGCAACATTTGTCTGCCTCGCTTTGTTCACCCCCTTCACAAAATATCCCCTTTCTCTGGTTTGATAACCACATTGAATAATAGATTTACAAACTTTTTTAGTCTATTGGATGTTAAGATTTTGCAGAGTTAGAAAAAAACGCTAACTTTGCAGAGTCATCGATCGAAGAACGAAAGACTTGGTTGGCCGCATTACCGCAAATGCGGTTTTTTTATGCCTTGTTCTGAAGCTTACGCATATAGTATGCCTGATTGGTTTGGTCTACGCAGAAACCGGTGATTAACGCAAAATTGGGATTTATATACTCTAAGACAACCATATATCCTTTTGCGCGATACCAAAAGTATTCGCGTTCCCGACCTGAATTTTCAATATATCTGAACCGCGTGATACGTTTGTCGGAGGCGTTTTCCAGGATAGGCTTAATCCAATGAATACGCACAGCACGCTCAGAGCGAAACTCTCTCACCTTTTTTGATGTTTTACGCTTATCCTCTTTGGTTTCCCTTGTTATGACATGGACGAACTTTTCAAGCAATCCGTCAAACCAATCAGGCAAACCATCCTTATGAGAGCGATTATATGGATAGGGTTTTACTATCAATTTGGCTCCATCAAGGTTAACTTTCTGTATTAATAGATCATCCTTGAATCTTTCGTGCAGCTTCAATATTTTATCTTTATCTTCAACAGATAATTCGCAATTAAAATATGGCTGCAACTTTCCAAGTATATCGTTATCAGCCATTTCTTTTCTTCGGTTGAAAATCGTAAATTGCAAATTTGTCATCTCCGGGCTCAGTGCCTTCATCAAGACTGTAGCCCGACAAATTTTCAATAAGTTCTACAATGTGTGATTTTGCCTCACTTCCATTCAGGCCTCTTGCCCTATATGTTATAGCTCCAATAATAATATCTGCAAGTTGTATAAACTGCGATTCATGCGAGCGGATATTCTGCAATGATTGTATTTTGTCATTGGTACCTATCATGCTTGTCAGTTCTTTGTGTATTGAGGCAAGTTTGATTTTACCATTATTGTCTTTAAGGTCAAGGAAAATTCGGTAAGAATTGGCGCTGTCGGAATTATGTCGAATAGAGAAGCGGATAAGACGTTCTATAACCGAATAATAGAATCTATTATACTCATCACGTCCCAAAGAATGAGCCTGAATATTCGACTTGTTCTTAATAAGCACACTGCGGAATACCATTGATGATTCAAAAAAGAAACGCAGAATCTCGTCATACATTGCAAGATGCGTACGGCTGGCAGTATTCCATTTCAATTCATGGAGAATGCCATATTTGCGTTTTATGCGTTTAAGCTCAAACTTATAATTATCAAGGTCTGCATCGGGCACAACTATTGCCCCAATGCACATAATGTCGCTGTTATCAAATTGTAGATAACAACTTTCATCACAGAATATTGAATAAACTTTTTGCTGTTGATCCATAATGCGAAGTTAATACAAATCTATGAAATATGGAAGTCATTCCCAACGCAATGTATACAAAAGTATATAATAGCTGATATTTACTCACTTTAAGGTCTCACTATTTATTTGCTCAACTATCTGTTTGTGAAATACACGTGTATCTTTCAATACGCCATACGACACTTGGAACAACAATTGCTTGGAATAATAGTATACTGATTTGAACTTTTATGTCCTGATTTTTTTATATTTGGTGAATTGTTTTTAATTTTGCACATTGCACCATAAAGTTTATTCATGGCAGAAAAGAAAGGTGCCGGCGCGATAGTCGGCAACATATTGAAGTTTGTCATCCCCCTGGTCATCAGTGTGGGGCTGTGCTACCTGCTGTTTACCGGCATCGATTTCCACGAGATGACAGCTATCATCCGCGACCAGTGCGATTTCAGGTGGATAGCTCTCGGCTTTGTGTTTTCCATTATGGCACAGGTTTTCCGTGGCTATCGCTGGGGTATACAGTTAAAGGCTTTGGGCGTTGCTACGCCGACGAAGGTGCTGGTGTTCAGTATCTTCGGCACATATGCCGTCAACCTCGTATTTCCGCGACTGGGCGAGGTGTGGCGAAGCGGATATATCGCCCAGCGCCAGCATGCCCCATTTACCACTGTGTTCGGCTCGATGGTTGCCGACAGGCTTTCGGATACTGTGGCTGTGCTGCTGATTACCCTTTTGGCCTTTTTGGTAGCCTCGAAGGCCATACTCGGATTCCTTGATGAGAATGGCGAGAGCTATGCCATGATAGGACGTATGTTGGCTTCTCCGTGGCTGTGGTGTGCGATTGTGCTGTGCGTGGCAGCGCTGATATTCCTTTTAAAAATCAAGACCGCCAACCGCGTGCTGCTCAAGATTCAGAAAGCGCTCATCGAACTGTGGCAGGGCTTTGTAGTGATATTGCGTATGCCCGGACAGGGGCGCTGGTTGCTCTATACACTCGGTATATGGGCCAGCTATTTCTTGCAGACATATGTATGCTTCTATGCCTTCCCCTTTACTTCGCAACTGCTTGCCGACTACGGCATTCAGGTTGCGCTGGTAACATTTGTCCTCGGCAGTATCTCTATGGGCGTGCCTTCTAACGGCGGTATCGGCCCGTGGCAGTGGGCGGTGATGTTTGCTCTCGGTATATATGGCTTGCCTATGGCGCAGGCCGGTGCGTGGGCAAACCTTGTGCTCGGCACAACCACATTGCTTACAATCGTATTGGGCATATTCACATTTATATCAATAGCACTCGATAAGAAAAAAACTAAAAATGTAATGGAACCCGACCGCCGGGGTTAGACCTTATCCCTGTCGGCAGTTCCCCTTGTTTTTAAATTCATAGAAATGTCAAAAGTCATTATCATCGGCGTCGGAGGTGTGGGCACTGTTGTGGCTCACAAGTGCGCCCAACATCCGGAAGTTTTCACCGACATAGTCCTTGCATCTCGCACCAAGGCTAAATGCGATGCCCTCGCCAAGGCCATAGGCGCATCCAACATCACCACCGATACTGTCGATGCCGACAGCGTAGACCAGCTGGTAGCGCTGTTCGAGCGTCACCGCCCCGATATGGTAATCAACGTTGCGCTGCCCTACCAGGACCTCGCTATCATGGAGGCTTGTCTGCGCACGGGTGTCAACTATCTCGATACCGCCAACTACGAGCCTAAAGACGAAGCTCACTTCGAATACTCATGGCAGTGGGCATTCCGCGAACGATTCGAGAAAGCCGGCCTCACTGCGATTCTCGGTTGCGGTTTCGACCCCGGTGTATCGGGCGTATTCACTGCTTATGCTGCAAAGCACTGGTTCTCGGAAATGGAGTACCTCGATATCGTAGACTGCAACGCCGGCAACCACGGCAAAGCTTTCGCTACAAACTTCAACCCCGAAATCAATATCCGCGAAATTACCCAGAACGGCCGTTACTACGAAGACGGCAAATGGGTGGTGACCAAGCCCCTCGAGATTCACAAATCTCTCACATATCCCAATATCGGCCCGCGCGATTCATACCTGCTCTATCACGAGGAGCTGGAATCTCTGGTAATCAATTTCCCCACAATCAAGCGTGCCCGTTTCTGGATGACATTCGGTCAGGAATACCTTACCCACCTGCGCGTGATTCAGGATATCGGCATGGCCCGTATCGATGAAATCGACTACAACGGCACCAAAATCGTGCCCCTGCAGTTCCTCAAGGCTGTGCTCCCCAACCCCCAGGACCTGGGCGAGAACTACCACGGCGAAACCTCGATCGGTTGCCGTATCTCAGGCCTCGACAAAGAGGGTAAGCCGCTCACATATTACATCTACAACAACTGCTCGCACGAAGAAGCATACCGCGAAACCGGCATGCAGGCCGTAAGCTATACCACAGGTGTTCCGGCAATGTGCGGCGCTATGATGTTCCTTACCGGCAAGTGGGCAAAACCGGGTGTACACAACGTCGAGGAGTTTGATCCCGATCCATTCCTCGAAGCTGTGGCTGCCAACGGTCTGCCCTGGCACGAGATTGTAAATCAGGACCTCGAGGTATAAATACCCGGTAAGTCTGCCTTGGCAGACAAAAATCCATCATTGCATTATAATAGCTGCATGAATATCATTCATTTGGTATCAAACAAAGTATGGGGCGGAGGCGAGCAATATGTGCTCGACCTCTGCTGCCGTCTTGAAGCTGACGGTAACAGCGTAGCGGTGATTACGCGTGGTATCGACGCTGTCGACAAGCCATTTGCCAAAGCCGGTTTTACTCCGGGGCATCTCCCCCTCGGCGGCGTGTTCGATTTTATATCGGCCTCAAGGCTTAGCCGCGTACTCGATTCGATGCCCGATGCGGTGGTACATGTGCATAATTTCAAGGATGCCCGCACCGCTGTCCGCGCCAGGCGGATGATGCGCCGGCCCGACAAGGTACGCATCGTTGTGACACGACACCTTGTCAAGCCCGGCAAGGCCGATTCATCCTCGACTGCCCTCTATGCCGCCGTCGACGGCATTGCATTTGTGTCGCAGACGGCCCTCGATGCCTTCCTCGAAGGCAATCCTAAAGTCGACAGGTCAAAGCTGTGCGTGATTCACAATGCGGTGACTGTGCGCACCTGCGATACAGCTATAGAGAAACCCGACGGCGAGATACGGCTCGTATATGCCGGACGCCTCGCCACAGAGAAAGGTATCGAAAAACTTATCGAGGCCATGCCGCTGATGCCGAGTGTCACCCTGCATGTGGCCGGTACGGGCAAGGCAAATTTCGAGGTGGCCCTGCGTAGGTACGCATCATCGGTCGGGGTTGCCGACCGCATTGTATGGCATGGCCATATGCCCGACCCGCTCCCCCTTATGGCTTCGGCTGATATCGGCGTTGTTCCCACAATAGCCCGAGAGGCCTTCGGCCTTACCGTGGTGGAGTTCATGCAGCAGGGTGTGCCGGTTGTCGCTACGGGCAACGGCGGACCTCGCGAAATCATAAGCAACGGTGTCGACGGGCTGTTGATACCTCCGGGCGATGCCGAGGCTATTGCTAATGCCGTGTCGAGTCTTGTCGACGACGAATCCCTGCGGAGCAGGCTCGGTAATGCTGCAAAGACAACAGCTGCTGCCCGATTCGGTTATGACGATTTCTACAAAAAAATATTGAGCCTCTATGATAGTCACAAATGAAGCCTTTGATTGCGGAAACCTGCTCGCCGACTTGTCGGCACACGGCTTGCCTGCAGATGCAAAAGTAATCTACCGCGGTCGCAATGTCGTTGCCGAGGTGCGCGGCCTGTGCGTCAAGGCATTCGCCGTGCCCGGTGCCGTCAAAGGATTTATTTATGCTGCGATGCGCGAGCCCAAGGCGAGGCGGGCCTATGAAAACGCGCTGCGCCTGATCGAACTCGGCATTGCCACGCCGCGCCCTGCCGGGTATGCGATCAACACCTCAGGAGTCATGCTCAAAGAATCGTACTATGTGTGCGCCATGCTCGAAGGCTATAGCGAACTACGCGGTATCGAATCGCGTAGTGATTTTGATGCAATAGCCAAGGCCCTGGCGGCCTTTATGCTCGAGTTGCACAAAAAAGGCGTTTTCTTCAAGGATTTTACCCAGGGTAATGTACTATTCCGCCGCCACGGCGACGGCTACCAATTCGCCCTTGTAGATATCAACCGAATGGAATTCGGCGTTACCGACCGTCACCGCCTGTATGCCAATTTCGGCTCTACCCTCGATACCGAGGACGGGCAGCGATGCCTTGTACGGCACTATGCCGCGCTCGCCGGTGACACATCGCTGGCCGACGAACTTATGGACATATTTCGCCGCCGACAAGCTAAACTATGGCGCAAGCGCCGCATCAAAGAACGATTGATAGGAAAGAAATGAGCAGACCTAAGATTACTGCCATTGTGCAGACCTACAATGCCGCCGAGCACCTCGACATATGTCTGACCGCGCTCAAGCGATTCGACGAAATACTTGTCGTGGACATGGAGAGTACCGATGATACTGTCGCTATTGCCGAGCGCCACGGTGCTCGTGTGATTGTAAAGGAGCGCGGACCGCACCGCATTGTCGAGGCATACCGCGACTTCGCAATAAAGGCTGCAACCAACGACTGGGTATTGGTGGTCGATGCCGACGAAATAGTAACGCCCGCCCTTGCCGCATTCCTATATACCCAAATCGAGCGCGACAACTCGCCAAGGGCATTCCTCATTCCTATCAAGAATTACTTTATGGGCACGTGGATGCGCTGCTACTACCCCGACTATATACTGCGCTTCTTCAACCGCGTAGGTGCTCACTGGCCCTACGAGATTCACTCGCGCCCCTCGCATAAGGGGCCGGTGGTAAAGGTGCCAAAGAAACGAACCGATCTCGCATTCATACATCTGGCCAACGAAAGTGTTGCAACATCGGTGCGCAAGATGAACCAGTATACCGACCGCGAGTCGATGCGCCGCCGCGAGCGCTACCGGCCATGGCGGCTGGTGTTCGAACCACCGTTCCGATTCTTCAGCTCTTACGTGCTAAAAGGTGGTTTCCGCATGGGTATGCCCGGATTTATACACTCGGTGCACGATGCTGTTTACCGTTTCTATGCCCTTGCGAAAATCGAAGAAAGTATACAGGCCGACAAACCTTCACACGATATCGACCGCGATGTCGAAAATGCCTCTATAAAATGAAAATTACAGTTTACTGCAAAAATATCGAGCGCAAACTCGAAGTCGATGCCGGTTGCACACTCGCCCAAATCGCATCGTCGATAGCCGACCAACTGCCTTTCGACCCTATCTGCTGCCGTGTTAACAATAAGACCGAGGCCCTCGACTTCGCCCTGTATCAGCCCAAGCTTATAGAATTTCAGGCTTGCACCGCAGGCTCCGGCCCGCGTGTGTACACCCGCTCTTTGTGCATGATGCTCTATCGAGCCGTGTCCGAGCTACTGCCGGGCGTACAGCTTACAATCGAGCATTCGATTGCCCACGGCTACTACTGCCGCCTCGACGGCTATACCGAGGTCAGCGACAAAACCGTGGCGGAACTCAAAGAGTATATGCACCGACTTGCCGACCGCGACCTGCCTTTCGAGCGACATGAAGACCTTACCGCCGAGGTATGCGCTATTTTCGAGCGTCAAGGGCTGGTGTCGAAGGCCCGACTGCTGCGTACCATTCGCGAGTTATATACAACCTATTATACCCTCGACGGCGTATCCGACAGCTACTACGGCGCCCTCGCTCCCTCTACATCGCACATTAGCGTATTCGACCTGCTGCCATATAAAGAAGGCTTCCTGCTGATGCCTTTCGATCCGGCAGACCCCTCGAAGCCCGCCAAGCCTATCGAGCAGGAAAAAATGTATAAGGCATTTACCGATTACCTGCACTTCAACCATATAGTCGGAGTAAGCGACGTGGGCGAACTTAATACATACGTGCAGCATCACCGGGCCGCCGACCTTATAAATGTGTCGGAAGCCCTGCACGAAAAAGCTCTCGCTCGCATCAGCGACGATATCACCGCACGCTATCGCAATGGCGGCGCAAGGATAGTGCTTATATCCGGCCCCTCGTCATCGGGAAAGACCACCACCACCAAACGCCTGGCGATACAACTGATGACCAACCTGCTCAAGCCGCAGATGATATCGCTCGACGACTACTTCGTCGACCGCGACCGCACCCCACGCGACCATACCGGCGACTACGACTACGAGTCGCTCTACGCCCTCGACCTGGCGCAGTTCAACGCCGACCTCACTGCGATTCTTGCCGGAGAGGAAGTAGAGTTGCCGACCTACAACTTCGAGAGCGGCAAGCGCGAATACCGCGGCAAACGCATACGCCTCGACAACAACTCGATACTCCTTATCGAAGGCATCCACGGCCTCAACCCCGAGCTGACAAGCCATGTGCCCGAGAAGATGAAATACCGCGTGTACGTGTCGGCGCTGACAACCCTCTCGATCGACGACCACAACTGGGTGCCTACTACCGACAACCGACTGCTGCGCCGCATAATCCGCGACCACAAGTATCGTGGCACATCGGCCGAAGAGACCATACGCCGCTGGCCAAGCGTACGACGTGGCGAAGAAAAATGGATTTTCCCGTATCAGGAAAACGCCGACGCGATGTTCAACTCATCACTTCTTTTCGAACTCGGCGTGATGAAAGACGAGGCTGAGACTGTGCTACGCTCCGTACCCTACGACGTAACCGAATATGCCGAGGCCTACCGCCTGCGCAAATTCCTCAGCTACTTCCTCCCTATCAACACCGCCCTGATTCCCTCTACCAGCGTCCTCCGCGAATTCCTCGGCGGCAGCTCATTCAAGTACTGATTAATTGTGACTTAGAATTAAAGCCATTATGGAAATTATCGAAAATAAAGAATATGGCGGTGAACGGCCTTTGTTTGCTGCACACGATGTGAAACTTGTCGGGGTTACTTTCAATGTTGGAGAGTCGGCCCTTAAGCGTTGCCGTAATGTTGATGCCGAGAATTGTGTCTTCAAGGGTAAATATCCTTTCTGGCATGTGCAGGGCTTTAAGATTGATCATTGTATTTTCGAACCCGGCGCTCGTGCTGCTCTTTGGTATTCCTCGGATTGCGAGATGCGAAACTCTATCGTTAATGCTCCGAAGATGTTCCGCGAAATCGACGGCGTAATCCTCGACCGCGTGGTAATTCCCGATGCGCAGGAGACCATGTGGCATTGTAAGAACATCGATATGAAAGATGTTACTACCGACAATGCCGACTATATCTTCATGCACTGCGAGAACATACGTATCAACGACTATCGCCAGAATGGCAATTATTCATTCCAGTATGCCCGCAATGTGGAAATAAGCAATGCCGTAATACATTCGAAAGACGCTTTCTGGCAGACTGAAAACGTGACAGTGCGCGATAGCGAGTTGCATGGCGAATACCTCGGTTGGCATTCTAAACACCTGCATCTGATTAACTGCCATATCTCGGGCACACAGCCTCTATGCTATTGCTCCGGCTTGATTTTGGAGAACTGTACATTCGATGCCGATTGCGACCTTGCCTTCGAGGAGTCGGATGTGAGGGCCGTAGTGAAGTCGCATATTACCAGCGTCAAGAATCCTACCACAGGCTATATCAAGGCTCCCTCGATTGGCGAAATCATAATCGACGACAATATCCTTGCACCGGCAGACTGCAAAATCGAAACCGATGATTGATTATACCGAATTTTTCGACAGTGGTGTAGAGCGCCGCGACACCGGAAGTTACAAATGGGACTCTCAGCCCGGCGTGCTGCCGCTGTGGGTGGCCGATATGGACTTTGCCACCGCGCCGCCAATTCTCAAGGCCCTGCATCACAGGGTTGACCAAGGCGCGTTTGGCTATACCCTCGTAGGCGAGGACTATTACAAGGCTGTTGCCGACTGGTTTGCCCGCCGCCACGGCTGGACGATCGAGCGCGAGTGTATGATGTATACCAGCGGAGTCGTGCCTGCATTGTCGGCCATTATCAAGGCCTTGACCGTACCCGGCGACAAGGTGATAGTGCAGACTCCGGTCTATAACTGCTTTTTCTCGTCGATTCGCAACAACGGCTGCGAGGTGCTCGAAAATCCGCTTACATATACCGGCGACAGCTATCAGATGAATTTTGACGACCTCGCCGCAAAAGCCTCCGACCCCCGGGCGAAGATGTTGCTCCTGTGCAACCCCGCCAACCCCGCCGGGCGCGTGTGGAGCCGCGACGAACTACTGACCCTCGCCCGCATATGCCGCGACAACGGCGTGATAGTGGTCAGCGACGAGATTCATTGCGAGCTGGTATACCCCGGCTATCAGTACACACCCTACGGTACACTGCCCGATGAGTTCACCGCCCATTCGGTTACGTGCGTTTCTCCGAGCAAGGCCTTCAATACTGCAGGGCTGCAGATCGCGACGATTATAAGCCGCGATGCCGATTTCCGCGCACGCATCGACCGCGCAATAAATATCAACGAGGTATGCGATGTAAATCCCTTCGGAGTAATCGGCACAATCGCCGCCTATACCGAAGGCGAGGAATGGCTCGAACAGTTGATTTCGTACCTCAAAGGCAATTACGACATGCTTGCCGACTACTGTCGCCGCAACTTGCCGCAGCTGCCTATTTGCCGCCTCGAAGGCACATACCTGGTGTGGATGAATATCGAAGCACTCGGCCTGAGCGCCTCGGAATTGGAGGAACTTCTGCTGCGCGACCACAAACTGTGGCTCAATGCCGGTGCAATGTACGGCAACGACCGCTTTATCCGCTGGAACATCGCCTGCCCCCGTAGCCGCCTCGCCGAAGCCCTCGAACGTTTCTCGAATTTTGTTTTACGGAACGATAAGAACTGAAATATAATTATGGGCAAATCAGTGGGCATACTGGATAAGGATTACGTTTTATGGGTTAAGGATCTTGTAAAGCGTTACCGTAGTAGCCAGATTAAGGCGGCTATTAAGGTTAATAGAGAACTTCTTCGTTTCTATTGGGAGCTTGGTAAGGATATTGCCGAAAAGCAGGCTGACAATAGGTATGGTAGTAAGTTCTATGCCACGCTAAGCCGCGATTTACGCCAAGAAATGCCCGATGTCGAAGGTTTGTCGGAAACTTCAATCCGCTACGCAAAGCGTTTTTATATCCTTTATTGTCACCAAATTGACATTCTTCCACAACTTGTGGAAGAATCTGAAAAGGAAAATCTTCCACAACTTGTGGAAAAATTGTATTCCGATTTATTTTCAATTCCCTGGGGACACCACCGCTATATAATAGACAAGTGCTCAAATGATTCCGACAAGGCGCTGTTCTATGTTCGTCAAACATTAGAAAATGGGTGGAGTCGGGATATGTTGCTGAATATGTTGGGTACAAATTTGTATGAACGCAGTGGAAAGGCACTGACAAATTTCAAAAATACATTACTTGATGTAGACAGCGATTTAGCTCAGGAAATGACACGCGACCCTTACGACTTCTCTTTTACTGGGTTACGTGGAAAATATAATGAACGCATATTAAAAGACACGTTACTTACCAACATAACTAACTTCTTATTGGCACTTGGCACCGGGTTTGCCTATGTCGGTAAAGAGTATCGTCTGCAAATAGCTGAAAAGGAAAAGTTCATAGACCTCCTTTTCTATAATCTAAAATTATCTTGCTATGTTGTAGTAGAGGTGAAAATTGGTGAATTTGATTTTGCAGATGTTGGTCAATTAGGCGGTTATGTTGTAGCTTGTAATCATCTTCTCCGTAAGGAGGGCCGCGATAATCCAACAATCGGCTTGCTTATTTGTAAGCAGAAAAACAATACCTTGGCTCAATATGCGTTGGAATCAAGTAATCAACCCCTTGGAATTTCCGAATATGAGCTTGAAAAGCTATATCCGGAAAAGATTGAAGGAACAATGCCATCCATCAAAGAGATAGAAACTAAATTAGAAGGACAAACCGACTGCTAATTTTTAACGAACACCCTTGATAATATGAAATGTCCGCATTGCCATAACGACGAAATACCTGCCAGGGCAGCGTACTGCCCTTACTGCGGCCATAAGATTGAAGCAGGCAAGCCCGCCCCGACCCTGAGGCTGATAGTGACTACATCCGGCCCGGCGGCGGTACGACATGCCTATTGGTTATTTGATAAAATAGCCCTCAATGCCGGTGTCAACGAGTTGCCTCTGTCGCTCGCAGCCCATTGCCCTTCAACCCAGATTATAAGATGAGTGCAACAATCATACGAAATACCGGGTCGAGTTACGTGGCCCGTAAAGACGACGGCGAGGAAGTGAAATGCCTCGTCAAAGGAAACTTCCGCATCAAGGGAATCCGCACCACCAACCCTGTGGCTGTCGGCGACCATGTGGAGCTGAGCGCCCCCGGGCCTGACGGTGTGGCTTTTATCACTAAGGTGCTCGATCGCCGCAACTACATCATCCGTCGCGCAAGCAACCTCTCGAAGGCTGCCCATATCATCGCTGCGAATGTTGATTGTGCCGTGCTCGTAGCCACGCTTGCGCACCCCACAACATCATTTACTTTTATCGACCGTTTCCTTGCAACTGCCGAAGCATACAATGTGCCGGCGGTGCTGGTGTTTAATAAAGTGGACCTGCTTTCCGACCCCGAAGACGAAGGCCTGCTCGATGCCGTAGAGTACCTCTACCGCTCGATTGGGTATACCACATTCGGAGTATCGGCAGCAACCGGGCAAGGGCTCGACAAACTCGCCGAGTACCTTCGCGACAAGGTGTCGCTGCTGTCGGGCAATTCCGGCGTAGGCAAGACAACACTTATCAACGCCCTCGTGCCGGGGCTCGACCTGCGCACTGCCGAGATTTCGGTTGCGCACGACACCGGCATGCACACCACCACATTCTCCGAGATGTACGACCTGCCCGGGGGAGGCGAAATAATCGACACTCCAGGCGTGCGTGGATTCGGTGTTTTCGATTTCAAAAAAGAAGAAGTAGGGCACTATTTCCCCGAGATTTTCAAGGCGTCGGCCAATTGCCGCTTCGACAATTGCACCCACACTCACGAGCCGGGTTGTGCCGTCCGCGATGCTGTCGACGATCACCGTATCAGCGAATCGCGCTACAACTCATACCTGAGCATCCTCGAGGAAGCTTCCGACCCCGGCAGCGACAAATACCGCAAAGGCTACTGATTTACCAAATCTTGCCCTCGGGGGTGGGATCATTTACTATTACAGGGCGCTTGTAGATTGCCGTAAGCATCGACGTGAGGTTGCTCACAGCCTCGGCGCGGGCGCGGCGTACATAGCCCTTGGCGTAGATGCGGCGGGCAAACTGGTCGCGAACCTTCGATTTTACCGCGTTTTCCTCGGCATTGGTAAATTTCGACGAACCCATAAACGAGTCGTTCCAAGTATCTATCACGCGGTACGAGTCGGGCTCGGTCGATTCCATTACGGTCACAATCTCATGCGGAAGGGTAACAACGAGTGTATCGCCACGCTCTGAGATGTCGGCGCTGTCGAGGTCGAATGAAATCGACCCGGTGAGCGCCACGCGGGCAAAGATGTGCTTCGTTCCGATATTGCCGCGCATGGGGAAATCCTCGTAGAAATCAACGGTGCAGAGCCTTGCCATTGACTTAATCTCGCTAACCTTGCCCTTGTATACCGACGTGCGCTCCACCTCGGGCGAATTGCGGTACTCGAAGAAGACCCATATCGCCGCAACTGCAACTATCACTATTAAAGCCGTAATCAGTCGTGCATAAATCTTCATAATCTGTCTCCTTTACCGGGTTTGAAATCTACGATTACGGTGTAGCCCTCGTTGTCGGCAAGAGCCTCGAAGTAAGCCCTTGCCTTGGCCTGAGCCTCGCGGATTAGCCTGCGGCGGAATTCGGGGTTGGATTCCACTTCGTTTTTGAGCGAGGCATTCATCATTTCCTTCATTTCGGCACGCTCGTACTGGTCGATGTTGGATCGAAGACCGGTCACGCGGTAGTGGTCTTCCTTGACGGTGATGTCGCGACCCTCGAACTCGGTCTCAATCGGGGGTAGGGTGATAGAGACAGTGCGGGCGTCGTGGTCTACGCGCACATCGTCGGGGCTCAGTTGCGACATGTCGACATATGCCCGCAGGTAGGTATCGTATGAGTATGCAGCCTTGCGGTTGCCGATTTTTATTATATCGAGCATTGCCGCTGCTGTCTGTTTTATACCCCGGGCATCGTCGAGCGGCAGGTCGTCGATAGTTGCCATTTTAGATACAGTCATCTGGGCCAGGACGAGTTTGTTGACGCTGCGAAGTTCGTCTACATAGTTGTAATCAGCCCGGGTCTGCTTGGTGCAGGCCGAGAGCATCAATACTAATGCGATACTTAGATACTTGTATATTCCGGGCATTGCTGTGATTAAAAAACAGGAAACTTAAAAGCCTTTACTTCGGCGCGGTATTGCTCTTCCTTGCCGTCGCAATAACTGTCGCAAACTTCGTGGAAGGCTGCCGAATGATTCATCTCGCTCAGATGTGCCAACTCGTGGTATATGATATAGTCGGCAAGATGCGTCGGCAGGAATATCAGCCGGGGGCTAAGTGTGATAATTCCTCTCGACGAGCAGCATCCAAGGCGGGTACGGGAATCTTTGATATCCCATCCTAAAGGAAAACGCTCGATATGCGACGCAAGTTCACGGGCATGTGGTATAAGGAAGTCGGCGCAGGCCTTGGCGGCACAGTGCTTGAGCATGGTGTTGACTATGTTTTCGAGCCGGGGAGTGTCGAAACTGTAGTCCGGCGCAAGGCGACGGCTGATATTGATGATATAATTGCGTTTTTTGCCTCGTAGCGGATGATCGTCTTCCTGTGTTATAAAGTAGTCCGGAGTAACGCCGCTGTTGCACACGCGCACTTCGAAATCGGCGAAATTACCTTCGATTATTTGTCCGTTGTAATACCTCGAACGGGGCTTGTTTGCCTTGATGCGGAGCCCGAATTCGTCGATAAATCGATTGTATTCATCCACCGGCAGGTTCTGTGGTATTGTGATTTGCACTTCAGGCCCTACCCAGCGTGCGCGAATACTGCGGCTCTGCGCGTTCACCTTCACGTGTATAGGTCCGATGTCGGGATGTGTATACTTACAGGTTTTTACTATCATTGCAGAAAGAGAGATTATACATTTGCTCTGGCTTATTCTGCCCAGTGCAGTTTGCGGCGCAAAGTGTCGGAGAAAGTATGGTCTCTGAATTGAAGTACGGCCAGCTTGAATGGCGCTTCCGACAGGCGGATTTCTGTGCCGGTGTCGATGCTCACGCTCCGGCCGTCGACCGCGAGCCTCACATGCGGAGTACGACCCCTCGGGACTATGCTGATTTTTGCTCGCGAATCCACCACCATAGGGCGCATCGACAATGAGTGGGCGGCGACGGGCGACAGAACCCACACCGGAACGGTGGGCTGCACTATGGGGCCGCCAACCGAGAGGTTGTAGGCCGTAGAGCCGGTTGAGGTTGCCACCAACAGGCCGTCGGCCTTGTACTCGGCAAGGGCTTCGCCGTCGAGGCTTACCGAGGCATAAATCATCGATGCCGATTCTTCTTTCGACAAGGCTACCTCGTTGAGGGCATAGCGGCCTACCGAGGCCGGGAGTTCGGGGCTGTCTACGCTAAGTACCGTGCGGTATTCGACTACAAAAGCGTCTTCGGCAATAAGCTCGGACAATTGTGGCAGACGGTCGATCGACAGTGCTGCCAAGTATCCCAAATGCCCGGTATTTACACCCACGATAGGAATGCCCAGCGGGCCGACCCATTGAGCGCTGCGCAGGAATGTGCCGTCGCCGCCAAGACTCACGGCAAGGTCGGCGCTGATTGTGTCGGCGCTGCTGCGACGCTCTACGCCCTCGATAGCATTTGGTATGATTTCTGCAAGGTGGTCGTAGAGTTTGCCATGCATGATGATGTGAATGCCCTTCGACCGCACATTGCTAAGAAAAGCCTCGATCTGGCCTGTGAATGAATGCTGTCGCCGACTGCCGAATACAGCTATAGTGCTCATTGGTGGTACGGTACTTAGATATGTTACAATGGGTTATAGGTAGTTGCCGCCGTGTGTGACAGCTTAAATTTCGAGGTATCTGAAAAACTCGTTGATTCGTTGACGCAAGGTCGATTCGTCGGGCTTTTCGCTTGTCGTAGCTTCAAGGACGGTATAGCCGTACCGTTCGAGCGACCGCGATATATGCTCGGCATTGCGGTGGTTTACGCGGATGTCGCATACTACAGGGTATTTGCCATCGCTGATTCCGTCGCCGTCGATATCGTAGTCTTTGTCGTTGTCCATGGATGTCACGTTGAGATTGAGCAGGTGGGCATTGCAATCCTCTACGGCATGGGCTATGCGCGATGCGCTGTAGTCCTCGCGACGACAGCCCACCAGAAGTCGTGAACTTTCGGCTACGGCGGGGAAGAGATAATCGTTTTCGGGAAACATTGGCGGTTTTATACTCAAAATCTTTCGTGGTTTGTTATTTTCTGAGTACTTTTGCAGTGTCGAATCACTCGGGCTTGCCGTCCGATGTGCAAAAGTGACTACAAAAATACGAAATATTCAGCAAATTATGACAAACCTAAGCGTTAATATAAATAAAATCGCGACCTTGCGTAATGCCAGGGGTGAGAATAGGCCCGATGTCGAGGCTGTAGCTCTCGATATAGAAGGTTTCGGTGCCGACGGTATCACCGTACACCCAAGGCCCGATGAGCGCCATATACGTCGTAGCGATGTATACAAGCTCAGGCCCCTGCTGAAATGCGAGTTTAATATCGAAGGATATCCCTCCGATGACTTCGTCGACCTTGTTTTGAAGGTGCGCCCCACCCAAGTGACTCTCGTGCCCGATGCTGCCGATGCTCTCACATCGAGCGCCGGCTGGGATGTGAAAGCTAACTCCGAATTCCTTTGCTCGCTGGTAGAGCGATTCAAAGAGGCCGGGGTGCGCACTTCGATATTTGTAGATGCCGACGTTGACCAGATCAAAGCGGCTGCCGCAACAGGTGCCGACCGCATTGAGCTGTATACCAAGCCCTATGCCGACCGTTACCCCACCGACCCCGAAGCTGCCATAGCTCCTTTTGCCGAGGCTGCTCAGGCTGCCCGCAAGTGTGGCCTCGGTGTGAATGCCGGTCACGACCTCAGCCTCGAAAACCTTGCATTCTTCCACAAGCGCATACCCTTCCTCAACGAAGTCTCGATTGGCCATGCACTTATTTGCGATGCGCTATACCTGGGCCTCAAAGAGACTGTGGCTCAATACAAAAAATGCCTTGTATAAGGTAGTGCAAGCCTCGGTTCGTTAAACCAATAAAAATCTACGTGTTATGACACTATGGGATCTTTGCCTCCAGGGAGGCTGGACTATGATACCTCTTGCTTTGCTGCTATTGCTGTGTGTATACATCACTACCGAGCGCAGCATCGTTATCGAACGTGCTTCGAAAGAGGACTCTAATTTCATGCAGCGCATCAAAGGCTATATCCACGAAGGCGAAATAGAGAGCGCCCTCAACCTTTGCCGCAATACCGATACACCCTTTGCCCGCCTTATCGAAAAAGGCATATCGCGAATCGGGCGCCCAATGAACGATGTGCTGGTAACAATCGAAAATACCGGCAACCTCGAGGTCGCCGGGCTGAGCCGTGGGCTGCCTTGGCTGGCAACTATTGCCGCCGGTGCGCCGATGATAGGTTTCCTCGGAACGGTAATCGGCATGGTCGAAGCGTTTTATGCTATTGCTCAGTCGGGTAGCTCGGCTACAATCGACTCGTTTGCTTCGGGCATATATGCCGCGCTGGTAACCACTGTCGCCGGTCTAATTGTAGGTATTATAGCACTTTTCGCCTACAACTGGCTTGTGGCTCGTATCAATAAGATTATGAACCTTATGGAGGCGCGTACCATGGATTTCATGGACCTCCTTAATGAACCGGTAGCATAATGGCTCTGAAGCGACAGCAGCAGATGCTGGCAACTTTTTCGATGGCGTCGATGACCGACATCGTTTTCCTGCTGCTGGTATTTTTTATGGTCACAAGCTCTTTTGTTTTCCCCACGGCTCTCGAAATCGACCTGCCGCAGAGCAGTCAGCAGACACCTCTCAAGCCCTCTACGCGCGTCTTTGTTGATGCCGCAGGCGAGTATTATGTCGCTGCTCCCGATGCCGACCCGGTGGCTGTGCCGCGCGATTCACTCACTTTGTTTTTTGCCGAAATAGCGCCTCTCGATTCGCTTGGTGCGGTTGCTGTATATGCCGATACGGCTACGGCATACGGCAAGATTGTGGAATTGCTCAACCTCGGAGCGGAAAACTCTATTAAAATGGTGCTCGCAACAAAGCCGTCGGCACCTCAAAACGCTGATACGCAGCAATGAATCGCACGCGCCTGATTGCCATTGGCATTACTGTCGCCACAGCTCTTGTTGTGGTGATACTGCTGTTGATGTGCCGTCTGGTTTTCGACCCCTCTACACTTCGTCAGCCGCCACGCCCGATGACAGAGCTGGTGGAGCTTGACGAGGAGTTTGTTGAACTTCTCGACCAGGCAACGGTAAAGTCTGACCCGGCTCCGGCCTATGCCGAGAATAAGGCTAAGAATGATTCTCATGCTGCCGAGGCTTCGGGCAGCGACCTTGTTGATGCAGGTAGCGCTGCTGCGCCCGACCCCGACGTGGTGACAGATAGGCCGTCGCCGATACAGCGTAAGGAAAAAGACAAACCCGTCAAAACTGGGCCTTCGAAAGAGGAACTGGAAGAAGAAGCTCGCCGACGCGCTCGTAAGGGTGTGAGCGATGCCTTTGCATCGGCTCCCGACAACGAGGACAATACCGACAGCAAAGGTCGAGAAACCGGCGACAGCGGCAAGCCCGAGGGACAGAGTAGCGCTCTCGACGGCACCGGTACCGGTAGCGTTGGCGGTGGCTGGATTATGCCTCGATATGCAAAGGTTAATTCGGCTGTTACCGGCAGGATTGAGCTGCGTGCGGTTGTTGGAAAGGACGGTAACGTTGTATCTGTTGAGCAGACCGGCGGAAAGGCTCCGGCTGCTGCCGACAGGGCTTTGGTGAAAAAGTGCATTGCCGAAGTGCGTTCGCGACGATTCACCCGCAACGACGACGATGCCCCGGAGCAGGCGATTGCAAGGATTATCTATACTTTCAAATAACTCAATTTTCGCAAGTTAGATCCGTTTTTTGGTTTATGCCATAATCCTATAATCCTATGCTGTTTACTTAAGGAGAAAGAGTGTCAGCGATAGGAGCTTGGCTCTCCGAGACAAGCCTCGGCCAGTATCGCTAATATTTTGAATGCCAATGCCTAACGAGGCTAATAGGAGAGCCAAGCTCCTATCGTTGCTGTCATTTTTTGCATAATCAGCCTTAAGTAAACAGCATTGTGACGCGACCCTACGAGAGTGGGGCTGAAACTAAAATCAAATAACTTTAACTGCGATTGATTGCCTTGTGGGCGAGGAAACGGTGCCCGAAACGGCAGTACAGGCATTTGCGAGGCTCGCAATAGCTGCGACGTAGCTCGATAAGTGCCTGGCCCGTAAACGCATCCGGGCATGATATGCCTCCGGCCTCGAATAGGCGTATCACCGAATTTTGCTCGGCGGGTAGTGACTGTAGTATGTCTACGGCCTTTTCTTGCATGTCGCTATTGCCGTATACACGTCCGTAAGCGTAGAGAATAGGCACTACTACGTTGATGATAAGTGTGTTTATAGAGTTGCGGCCAAGGGCACTGTTGACACGGCTGTCCGAGGGGTCGAATGTGTAGTGTGATGTCCAGAACTCGCTCAGCCTTACATTGAACAGCGCCGCTGCCTCGTCGGCATTGCGCACCGCCAGAATCTTGCGGGCGATGTCGAAGCCGTCGGCGACCATGGCGGCCAATACAGCTATGCGGCGGTGCGGGAAATTCTGTGGACGCATTCGTGCCATTTTCCATAGAAGGCTTTTTGGACGCGCAAGGCCGTATTTTGCAGCCAGAAAATTGTATTCTGCTATCAGGCGAGAGGCATAATCGCCTTCTGTGCTGCCGATTGGCAGCTCGGGTATCAGCCCGGCCTGCCCGAAAAGTGCACCTTCGATAGACAGACTCTGCCCTTGATGATGCAGCAGCCGCGACAAGGGCGTGGCGAGGGCAAGGCGTTCGAGCGCGTCGCTGTTGGTATGGAAGCCGAGTGCCCGCGCAAGTGTTACGTAAATAGCTTCGCGCCAGTCGCCGTTGAGTCTTTCGGCAAGTGCTTCGATGCGGTCGGCCTTGGCATATAGGCGCTCGAAGGCGAGTGCGGTAATCCAGTCGGTGAGGTATATCCGGGGCAGGGTGGATATTTCGTCGGCACAGGCCAGCCCCGAGCCGGGTTTATTTACCATTTCATCGTACGACCGGCTGAAATTTCGGGCACACGACATCACTGCCTGCGGTATGGCCTCGCCTCCGGGACGTGTGATACGGCAGTCGTCGGTGTCGACAACGTGTAGTACAACCGTATCGTACGCACGGTCGGCATCGTGGCCGTGTCGGTGCCAGTCGGATGCCCGCACGTGTATTTCTATGTTACCTGCCCACAGGTGGCCGTTGATACGCACCTTGGCGTTGAAGAAATCGGGCCCGGAATCGGTATTGAGCATCCCGGGGTCGAGAACCTCGAGGGCCTGCCCGTCGACTGTGCGCATATCGTCCGGCAGCCACAATCGGTGCTGCCAGACGTATTGCATCAGTTTCTCTTCCGGGGGCTTGCCGCTCATTGTCGTGGTGTCAGAGACCTCTTACTTCATTGAGGCGGGCAAGGTATTTGCCGATGATGTCGAATTCGATATTCACACGTGTGCCCACGGCGATTTCGTGGAAGTTGGTGTGTTCGAAGGTGTAGGGGATGATTGCCACGCGGAACGATGATAGCTCGCTGTCGCATACTGTGAGGCTCACTCCGTTGACGGTTACTGACCCTTTTTCTACTGTCATATAGCCTTTTGCAGCCATTTCGGGGCTGACTTCGTATTCGAATTTGAAGTAGCGGCTGCCGTCGGCCTCCTCGATGTCGGTGCATACGGCGGTGGTATCTACATGGCCTTGTACGATATGTCCGTCGAGGCGGCCGTTCATCTGCATCGAACGCTCAAGGTTCACCCTGTCGCCGGCTTTCAAAAGACCAAGGTTGGAGCGGTCGAGTGTCTCGCGTATCGCGGTGACGGTGTAGGTGTTGTCGGGGTTGAGGGCTACTACTGTGAGGCATACTCCGTTGTGTGCCACTGACTGATCGATATGAAGTTCGTCGGTAAAGGCGCATTTAAGCGTCAGGTCGACATTTGATTCATTCTGTTTTACTGCCACTACGGTGGCGGCATCTTCTACTATACCGGAAAACATGGTTGTTTTGATTTTATATGTTTGGGGTTTGAAGTTCTATTTTTGTGTGCCGGTGGTTTCAGGGGTCAATCCAGTAGGTATACGACAGCCAGTTGATTGCCGTGCTGTCGGCTTTGTATACCGGGTTGTGGTCTGCCCTGCGAGGGTCGCGTTTCGTTGGAGCACCGGCTACGGCTCGCATTACCGCATCGAAATTTTTTGAACCTTCGATGCGCTTGCTCCAAGTGCTCGACAGCTGCTCGAAGTTGTATGAATTGAGGTCATCAAAAAGGCCCTCCAACCCTGGTATTTCTTCCATTTCAGCGCGTCGCCATACTTGGTTTTCGTCAAGATATTTAACTGCGTCCACGCCGCTTGGCTTGGGTTTGGGTGTCGGTATTTCGACAGTCTCGGCCACAGGCTCCGCTGCCTTTTCAACCGTCCGAGGTGCAGGGGATTCGACTGTCGGATTCTCTGCGGAGGCTGTTGCGATATCTTCTGCGTCCTTGCTGCTGAAACACAAGAATCCTATCAGTACACCTGCAATAATACCGACAACAATACCTGCTACAGCAACGGCAATGATATGAGTATACGGCCTGCCTGTGTTGCTGCCGTTGAACTCAAGCTTGTTGCTCACTCCCGAGCCGTCGATAATCTGCCCGCCCGCAACTTCGTAGCCTTCTATAGGGCTTCGATGCAATGCCTTTTTAGTCTTGATGCAGATATGTGCCGGTTCCGACGGTTCCGGGGTCTTGAGCGGCAGCTCGAAGCGGTAGGTCTTGTGGAGCGAGTGCATCTGTACCAACACAAGAGAGGTCGACGCAAGGTCGTAATTGCCCGAAAATGTTACGTAGCCGGGGGCGCTGATTTCTACGCGGGCATTCTTGAGGTCGGAAAATGTAAATGCTTTCGGCCCGTCGATTTCTATGCCGTTGACCTTTATGGTAAAGTTGCTTGATGCCTGCTGCTGGTTGCGCTCCTCGGTGATATGAAACGACGACGGAGTAATGATTCGGCGGGCCGACGATGTATTGGGCGCCGGGGGTGTCTCGTTGTCTTTTTCTACGATAAATGGCGTGGAGAGTGTTTCGAATCCGCCCTTTTGCCACATGATGTCGAGGCTACACCCCTCTCCGGCAAGGATAGGCGAGGCAAACTGCCTGCGGCCGAGGTAGGCGACAAAGCCCTGCGGCGATTTCAACGGGGGATTGACTCGTAGAAGACGGGTGAGGTGCGGCTTGGTAAGATCGGCGGCATGAATGTCGGCACTGACTAATAACTGCGAATCGAGTAGAAATACGCCTGCGTAGTCCGAAAATTTAGGCTGATAAAATTCGCTGTCTGCGTAGTCGGATAGCGAGGGCTTGTCGGTTCCGTTATAGAGGGCGTAGGCATAAAGGTTGCCCGACGACTGTTGCCGGTGGGGGTGCTTACGTTCTATAGGGTAGTCTTTCGACAGAAACCTGCGCATATCGGCAATGTCGGCCGAGGACGGGTCTTTGCCGTTTAAAAATTCTTTGACAGTGCTTATGGTGTTTAAAATATCCTCGGTTGCAATCTGCATACCGTTGGGGATGTACAGTGTGGCCGCATAATTATCGTGCTCGTCGCCGATTATTGGCCGAAGTACCGTCAGGAGAAGGCCCGAGTCGATGTACCTGAGAAGTAGAAAGTACTGTTTCTCTGCCGGGTTGTAGTGCAGAATCCTGAGCGCGGAGCTGTAATCGTGGATATATCGCATCACGTCTTCCGACGGATTGATATTCACCAGCGTGGCAAATCCGCGCCTGGTCTTGGTTGTGTAGAGCTGTAATTGTGCCATTCGATTCTGCGTTTGAATTGCAAATATAATGCAAATGAGCCGTATACGCAAATCGAAATAAACTCGCTACCCGATATCGGTCTTTGTCAGCGCAGTGTGGCGGTGGTGCGGATAAGTTCGTCGGGGCTGCAGTCTTTAAGTATCACTTTGCCGTCCTTGCCGATGAGGTAAAGCGAGGGGTACGACCCGAAACTATACAGCTCCTTTTCGTCGATTACACCGTTGTCGCAACCGTCGGTCCATTGCGACGGCAGCCATGCGCCGTGCTCTTGCCATTGCTCCTTGTCGCCGGGGCTTATGGCGAGTATCTTTATGAAGCCGCCGATGAGTTTCGATTTCAGCACCGGGTCGTCGGCCATGGCTCCGGCTAAGGCGTGGCAGTTATGGCAATCGGGATCGTAGAAAAATACTATTGTCGGTTTGTCTACGAATTGCAATAGTGAATAAGCCTTACCGTCGCGGGTAACGAATTCGAAGTCTGCGGCTTGTGTGCCGGGCATGTTTTTGCGGGTCATCTCGAGCATGTATTCCGTCCGGATGCTGTCGGGAAACCCGGCAGCAAGCATACGCTGTAAAAATAGGGTATACAGTTGCTCGTTGCGCTGGGGCGACCCGCTGCCGAAAAGGCAGTCTTCGATTGCCTGTGACGCGGCCAAGGCTCGGCTGTCTCCGGCTCGAAGGGCGCGGGTCAAAAATGTGTCGGCGGCGGCGGACCTGGCGCTGTCGCCGCTCATTACCGGGAATACCGATAGATAATTGGCAACATTCTGCGACACCTGCATGGGGTCTACTGCCATAGTATCGGCCCAGTCGATTGAATCCCAGAAATGTGTTGCAATATAGTCTGCTCTCATTGAGGGTACTCGCAGGCTTGCCGGTACGGTGGGAAGGGCGAGTTCTTTTGCTCCGGCACACAATACTATCGCGGCGCTTATAATGAGTATGATACGTTTCATCCTTTTGGCTGTTCTGGTTTAGTCTATCAGTTCGATATATTTTTTTGCGACTGCCGATGCCGAGAATCGTTCGGCTACGGTGTGGCGCAATGCGTTGCGGTCGTGATCGGTGGCAAGTACTTCGTCGAGGGCTGTTGCCATGCCATCGGTATCGCCAAATGGTATAAGGCGGCCGTCGGCGTTGCTCCTTATTATATCCGACTGTCCGCCACGGTCGAAGCTCACCGGCATAGCCCCCGAGGCCTGACCTTCGATTAGCGTGCCGGGCAATGTTTCATAGAGTGACGTCGATATCACCGCATGGGCGCCGGAATATAGTTCTCGCACCTTTGCTGCGTCGTGTATCGGCCCGAGGTATTCGTACTTGATTCGTAACCCGTCGAGTGCATGAGGGTCGCGGAGTGCTCCGAAAAACCGTACCAAGGTGTTGTCGCTGTTTTTGAGTTTGTTGAGCATCTCCACAGCCAGGGGCAGGCCCTTTACAGGGTCGTCGAGGCGTGCAGCTCCCATAAGTACAACCCTCGTGCCGTCGTTTGTGGGGGCAGAGTAAAATTCTTCTACCGGGAATGCGTTGGGAATAACCGACACCCGCGATGAGTCCATAAGCCGGCTTTCGCGGCAACGATTGCCGAGCCAGTTGCTGGCGGCCACGAAATCGATGTCGGCAGTGCCGTAGAGGCGCTGTTTGTTTCGCCACACACGGCTCGACGCATCATTGTCGGATGACCGTGTATGGAGTAGCGGACATCGGTGGCAGCCCTGAGGCTCGGTATAACGGCGGCATTGACCTGCATGATGACATAGCGAAGTTAGATTCCACATATCGTGCATGGTCCATATCACGCGCTTGCCCGATGCGATTCGGCCTATCTCTTTGAGCGAGAGCATGCCTTGGTTAACCCATGCGAGCATCACAACATCGGCCTGACGTACGAGCGGATGTCGGCTCAGGGGCAGGCCGTCGCTGCCGAGCGATACCTTGAATAGGTCGTCGCGGTTGAAGCCGTTGTCGATAAATATACGCGCTGCCTCGGCATAGAAGGGTATGCGGGCCTTGAAATGCGATGCCGCGAGCACAACAGTGGGGTCGTCGCTTGTCTTATGCACCACGAGCATCGAGGCATCCACGCCCTCGGCTTGAAGGGCCTTGAGCAGGCGGTAAGTCACCACTGATGCCCCGCCGAGGCTGTCGCTGTGATTGATGAGTACGACTTTCATCGGCGGCGGATGAATTTGACAATCGGTTCGGCGGCTTGCGCAAGGGTTATACCTTGAATCTTGGCGAATATAACCACAAAGGCGGCAAGGAGCACGAAGCGGATGCCGCCGTTGACCCAGGCGTGCAGACCGGCCATGGGAAGTAGATATACTCCTACTATATAAAAGACTCCGGCGATAGCGAAGAACGACAGTATACGCCCTACAGGATAGCCTATCGGATACTTCTTCAGACCTACAAAGTAACTCGCCAGCATCATCACCAGGTAGCAGCTGAATGCCGCGATTGCACACCCCATATATCCTATGCGTGGCACAAGGATTATGTTGAGCGCGAGGGTCACGCCGAGGCCAAGGAGCGAGAACCACATGCCCCACTGGGTGCGGTCGGTGAGCTTGTACCATACTGACAGGTTGTAGAAGATACCGAAAAATAGCTCGCCAAGCATGATAAGGGGCACGATTTTCAGTCCGCTGAAATAGTTGGGGGAGATGAGGTATTTCACTATGTCGAGATAATACATCACTCCTAAGAAGATGAGCAGGGCAAAGGCTACAAAATATGTCATCGCATCGCGGTAAGCCTGGAGTTTCTGTTCGCCATTGTTTTTGTCGCGGGCAAAAATGAATGGCTCGTAGGCAAAGCGAAATGCCTGAAGGAACACCAGCAGCAGTACCGCAATCTTATAGTTGGCGCCATAAATACCCAGTCCGTACATCGCATCGGCATGGTCGCTTACAAGGTGTGGATACAGCAGCTTGTCGATTGTCTGGTTCATGATTCCGGCAATTCCGAGTACCAGCAAGGGCAGCGAATAGCGCATTATGTCGGCCCACAGTTTTCGGTTGAAGTGCCATTTGAAACCGCTCACGTCGGGCACAAGCATCAGCATCGTTATCGCCGAGGCAAGCAGGTTGGCAAGGAAGATATAGCCGATACCGAAGTCCGGACGGTAGAACCAGCTCACTGTCCCCGGGGCTGTTGTGGCAAGCCATGGGCATAATAGGATAAAGAACAGATTGAGGCCGATATTAAGTCCGATGTTGATAAGTTTGAGCATCGCGAAGCGTATCGGGCGCTTGCGGTAGCGCAAATAGCAGAATGGTATTGCCGAGAAGGCATCTATCGCAACGCACCAGCCCATGATTACGACATACGACGGGTGACCGTCGCACTCCATGGCATGCGACAACGGTGCTGAAAACAATGTGACGAGTATCGCGAATACGCTCGACGATACCGCAAGCGATGTCAGGCACGTTCCGTAGACCTCCGTTGGGTTATTCCAGCGCTCATGGTTGGTGAAGCGGAAAAATCCGGTCTCCATGCCGTAGATGAGGATAACCATCACAAGGGCTACAACTGAGTATGCAAATGTAACTACGCCGTATTCCTCAACCGGGAACATCACCGTATAAAGTGGTACAAGGAGCCAGTTGAGGAATCGTCCTACGATAGAGCTGACTCCGTAGATTGCCGTATCTTTTGCTAAACTTTTTATTCCGGCCATTTGATTGATTTACTTAAGTTTTGCCTGCTCATCTATCGTTTGAGTGTGAGCGGCTTATGGTCAATTACCTGCACTCGCGGTCTTGCTGCGTGGCTCGATGATGCTCGTTACCCATATTGCAAACACCATGTATACCGCCGAGAGAATCCACATGGCGCTGAACGCCGTGCCTACCTCGTGGAGCGTGGCCGAGTTGGAGTTGATGCGGATAAAGCCTTCAACACCCCATACCGCCGGGATCGTATTGCCGACCCACAGCCACAAGTCGCTCATGGCGTAGCGTGGCCAGGTCAGGCCCGACAGGAACAGGAACAGAACCGATGAGAACACTATGAATATAAAGCAGCTCTCGCGCTCTTTCATAAAGTAATTGAGGGCCTGGCCAAGGAACGCGGTCGACAGGAGCATCGGCAATATGAAGAGCAGATAGTCTACCGGGTTGCCATAGTGTGGCAGGTTGAAGATGTCGGGGATGATGCGAAGGATATATATCGTCATCGGGAAATAGAACACCGTATAGGCCAGCGCTCGGCCCCATACCTTGGCTGTGACAGGGGCGTCGACCGTCTGAGGGTCGAGACCGCCGTTGCGGCGGCGACGTTCGCGGGCGGTACCGCCAAGCATTCCGATGCCCAGTAGCATCGACTGCTGGAGTATAAGTATCACGATACCGGGTATCACGAAGCTTGCAAAGCCCTGTTCGGTGTCGCCCAGAATCTGCGACTCGCTCGCGATAGGTGATTTCATGTCGCCCGCAAGAGACTCAAGTCCCAGCGAGGATATTCGCTCGCCGGTGATATCCTGAATCATGTCGATCTGAAGGTCGGTCAGGGCCGATACAAATGTGCGGTAGCGGAGCAGTAGGCTCATGTCGGAGTAGAACGACACATTGGCTACTTCGCCGTTGCCTATATTGCGGGCATAGTCGCCGGGAATGTACATCACGCCATATACCTTTTTCTCGGCCATTAGCCTCTTGGCCTCTCCCATATCGTTGCAATAGGCGTAGATGTCGAGCGAGGGCGATGCCGATGCTCTACGAACCAGTTCGCGGGAATCGGCGGTGCGACTGTTGTCGACAACGGCTATCGGGAGGTGGCGCACTACTTCGGGGTTGTATATCAGCGTATAAACTACAGGGTAGAGCAGTGGCAGGGCCACGAAGAAGAGCAGCAGGCCCATGTCGTGTACAATAAGCCGCAGCTCGTTGCGGAAGACTCGGCCCATTGCAACGGCCCATTGCGATATTTTGCTAAAAATATTCATATCAAGGCACGTAGACAGGTCTCTGGCAGGCGCGACGCAAGCGGGGCAGGAGTACGCATGCCACAAGAGGTAAGACAATCAGCGCCACAAAGTAGTAACGCGAGTAATAAAGCCCTACGCCGTTGAGGGCCTCGTTGATATAAATAAGGAACCAGTAGCGGATAGGGGCGAAGTAGCTGAAGATGCCAAGCCACCCGTACATGCTCTCGACCGGGAAGGAAAATCCCGTAAATGAGAACGATAGGATGCCGAAAAGCGCTGTCAGCGAGAAACCGAGGCGTGGGTTGGGCACTATCGAGGAGATAAACAGACCTACTCCCTGGCTTGCTATCACGGTCAGTATCGTTGCGATAATCATCCACATGGCAGAGCCGTTGAGTGGGAAATGTGAAAGTCCGAAAAGAAGCCACTGTATAAAGATGCCGACTGCAGCAAAGATTATCGTCTGGGGAAGAAGTTTCGATGCCACGGCAACGATTATGCTGCCTCGGGCAGTGGTGAGCCAATTTTCTGATGTGCCGTTTTTGATTTCCATGGTGATAGAAAATACTGTCATGAGCATTATCATCAGCACGAAGGTTGCCATCGAAAACGACGGGCAGAGGTATATGGCATAGTTCATCCACGGATTGTTGAGCCCGTGAATGTCGAGATTGAGAGGCTGTATTAGGGGCGCTATCTGCTCGGGGGTAGCGCCAAGGCTGACAAGGGTCTGGCGAACTACGCCTCCCGAAGTGGCTACGGCCACGGTCTTGAAGCCTTTGAAGGCCAGGGTGCCGGGCACAAAGTAGGTCATGTTGGAATAGTACTCCAGTGTGGGCGAATTTCCCGAAAGGGCGTCTTTCTCAAAATTTATCGGTATTACGAAAAAGCCGAAAATCTTGCCTTGCCGCACTCGGTCGAGGGCTTCGTCGTAGCTCTCGCATCGTTCGCAAACATCGAGCACCTGCAGTGCCTCAAGCGACCGCGTGACTGTGCGCGACATCGGCGAGTGGTCGAGGTCTACCACTGCGGTTGGCACTTGGTTGGGCAAGCCGGGCCTGAGCAGGTCAAGGAAAAAGAAAGCCATGAATATAGGCACGATTATCATGCCGAAGATGTACATTCTCCGGCTGACAAGTTGCCGTATCTCGCGCTTCACTCCTTCTTTAAATCCGAGTTTTGCCATTGTGTGCAGCTTGTGATTTGTAATTTGCGTTTGCCCGGGTGGGCTCGTTTTTATTCATATACTACCGTCATACCGGGACGGAGACCTTCTATACGTTCGGTGGGGCGGGCTTTGATCTGGAAGGTGCGGCTGTCGTAGCTGCCGGTTGCCTTGGTGCTTCGCCAGGTGGCGTAGCTGCCCATGTCGCGGATGTAGTAGATTGTTACGTCGATCTCTTTTTTGTTGAGGGCGGGTATCATTACCTTGATTGTCTTGCCCATGGTGAGGTCATTGAGGAGTTCCTCGCGCACGTTGAATACAACATGGCGGTTGTCGTCCTTGAGAAGGCTCATTACCGGAGCTCCGATCGATACCAGCTCGCCAACCTGGGGATATACCTGGTCGATAGTGCCGTCGGCAGGCGCTGTGAGATAGCTGTCTTCGAGAAGGGCCTCTACTTCGTTGACACTCCCTTCGGCTGCGTTCGCCAATGCCTCGGCCGACACCTTGTCCTCGCTCTGCGCTCCGGCTTTGGCAAGCGACAACTGGTTTGCGGCGGCATCGCGGGCGGCTAAGGCTGCATCGTAGGCGGCTTTTGCCTCATCGCGCTTTTGCTCGGAGACAACGCCCTCGCGATAGAGGTTCTCCATTCGGTTGTAGGTCTTTTCGGTGATTGTCAGTGCGGCCTCGGCCTGGAGAAGCAGGTTGGCGGCGGCGTTGATAATCTGGCTGCGGGTGCCGGCATCTATTTTTTTATTCTGTGCCTGCGCTGCGCGATGCATGGCCTCGGCCTGGCCGAGTTTGGCCTCGACTATCGACGAGTGGATATGGGCCAAGGTGTCGCCGGCATGAACGGTGTCGCCCTCGTGGGCATAGAATTCTACTACGCGTCCGGGGAGCTTGCCTGAAATTCTGATTGTAGTGCCTTCTACCTGGCCTTCGATATATTCGTCGGGGCGATTCATAAACAGGAAGCCGATAATGGCAACAAGGGCAACGGCCACTACCACTACGGCCATCGTTACCAGCAGGGCGCGGTTGGCGCGTTTTTCCTGATTGTTAGTCTCTTGCATAATATGTGGGATGTTATGTTTTTTGCTTATGGTTTATTGGTAAAGTGTGCCGAGGGCTTTAGAGAGGTAGGTCTGGCAGAGTTGTACGTCGATCATGGCGTCGATCTGCTCGGAGTGTGCCTTGAGCCATGCTGTCTGCGCGGCCATTACATTATCGGTTGTGGCAACGCCCTCGCGGAAGGCCAGAGCGGCGGTGCGCAGGTTTTCGTCGGCCTTGCTAAGGTTTGTCATTGTCATATGATAGGTCTTGTACGCCTCCTCGGTCTTGTAGGATGCCTGGCTTACCTGTAGACTTACAAGCTCGCGGGCGTCTTCGAGTTGAAGACGGCGTATCACTTCGTCGCTCTCGGCGGCGCGGTATTTATTGTAATCGCCGCCCCAGTGCCACAGCGGTATGGATATCATTGCGCCTACTGAGAACGCGCCTTTGAATTTCTTCTTGAATCCGTCGTACATATTGGGGTTCGAAAACTCATACGAGCCGATAAGCGCCACTGTAGGCAGCATGGTCGACAAGGCAACACGCTTCTGCTGCTTCGCTACCTCGATGCCTTGCTCGAGTGCACGCAGGTCGGGACGGTTGCTGTATACCTGCTCCATGTCGTAGCCGCCTTCGGGTGCTATGCCGGGTTCGGGCATGGGGGTGTCGATGTCCTCGTCAGCAAGGGTGAACTGCGCATGTACGGGCAAGCCGCAAACCTGCGCAAGGGCCATTCGTGCGAGCACAAGGCCGTTGTCTACCTTTACCATGTCTACCTGGGCGGCGTTGAGTTTCACATCTACACTCAGCACGTCGCTGCGTGTGGCAACACCCTGATCGAGCATCAGATGCACATCGCGCGAAAGTGACTCGAGGAGGCTCACATAGCTTTGGGCAAGTTTTTGCTTTGCCTTGAGCGATACCACCATCCAGTATGCTGCGTCTACGGCATATATCACATTTTCTGCCTCGCTGATATGCAATTCGCGGGCGGCATTCTCGGCGGCCTTGGTGATTGCGTTCATGGCAACGATTTTGCCGCCCATATAGATAGGCTGGGTCAGCGTGATAGCGCCGAAAAATACATTGTGGATATCGTAGGTCATTGCCTCTTTGGGTATCAACGCAACTTCCGACGGTATGTACTGGCCGTTAGGGCCTTTCACCGGCTCGCCGGTAACGGGGTTCTTGACGATATTGAACTGATAGCTCTGTGTGGCAAGGTCGAAACTTTTGACCGGCAGCAACTGGTCGCTGTCGAATATCGATAGCTCGCGCTGGTTGTAGAGATATCCGCCGTTAAAATCTATGCCCGGCAGGTAGGCCGCAAATGCTTCTTTTTTCTGATATCCGGCTTTTTTGATACGTTCGCGCGACATCATCAGCTGCTTGTTGTTGGCAAGCGCCATTTGGCGGAATTCCTGCAGGGGCGTGCGACCGGGCAATACGGTCACGGTGTCGCTCTGTGCCATGCACAACGGGGCGACAATTCCGGATACGAGTGCCAGTACCAGCAGGCGGAGACCGCGACTGTTGAAATATGATGTAAGATTCATAGTGGTGATAGTTGAATCGTGTGATGAACGGATGTGCTAAGGCAAACATCCATAGTTATTAACTATACAGACTTGCCAAATGTTCAATTTCCGCTACGGAATGGCAAATTTAAGAAAAATTTTTATGCTGTTGTTAAAACACAACTGCCGAATCTGTAAAAATTGTAACTTTGTATCGTTTTTTAACTTACTCGTTATGAATCCTAAAATCAAGGGCTATGTACTCGGGGCTATCGCTGCTGCCACATACGGCACCAATCCCTTGTTTACTCTGCCGCTATATGCCGAAGGCATGAATGCCGACAATGTGTTGTTTTTCCGCTATTTGTTTGCCTTGCCAATGGTGGCTGCCATGCTGTTATGGCGTAAGCGCAACTTCCGCATATCCGGGCGCAGCATTGTGCCTCTTGCGGTGATGGGTATCATGGTTTCGCTGTCGTCTTTGCTGCTTTTTGTAAGCTATAATTATATGGATGCCGGCATTGCCTCGACTCTGCTTTTTGTATACCCGTTAATGGTGGCGGTGATAATGGCGATATTCTTCCACGAACGCCTGTCGCTGACAACGATGCTCTGCATCCTCATGGCTCTTGTGGGCATAGGTTTGCTCTTCAAAGGGGCTGACGGAGCTACGCTAAGCGTCACCGGCACCGTATTTGTAATGCTGTCGTCGCTGAGCTATGCGGCATATATTATAGGCGTAAACCGCCCGGGGCTAAAGCAGATAGCCACTCTCAAAGTAATTTTCTATGTCCTGCTCACCGGGGTTGTGCTTTTTGCGTGCAAGATTCTTTGTTCGCCCGGCTCGCTCTTTATTCTCCCTCACAAATGGTACATGTGGGGCAATATAGTGGCATTGGCATTGTTGCCGACTGTGATATCTTTTATATGTACCACAAAGGCAATTCAATACATCGGCCCTACGCCCACTGCCATACTCGGCGCTCTCGAACCCGTAACCGCCGTGGTGATAGGCATCACCATTTTTGGCGAAGTCCTTACTATGCGCGATGTTACCGGCTTGATACTCATTGTGCTGTCTGTGAGCCTCGTCGTCGCCGGTGGTAAAATCACAGCGCCCTTGGTGCGCTTCCGCCACCTATTTCCCAGCCTCAGGAAAAAGCATTAGCCAAGCCTCGGTCGGGTGGTGCCGACTAACTGTCACGACACAACCTCGGCCAGGTTGGCGCAGGCGTCTTGGAGTAGGTCGAGGACGAGCTCGAAGCCTTCGGCTCCTTCATAATATGGGTCGGGGATATAGTCATACCTTGTTGCCATGGTGATGAAGTCGGCCATAGGCACTATTTTATTGTCGTCGGCCAATGTACGGGCTATGGAATGAAGATTTTGCTCGTTATCATTGTCCATGGCCACGATGAGGTCGAAATCGTCGAAATCGCTTTCGTGCACCTGTCGGCAATGGTGGTCGAGGTTGAGACCGCGCCTAAGGGCATGCACCCTCATGCGCTTGTCGGGCAGTTGGCCGATATGCCAACGTCCTGTCCCGGCCGAGTCGATGTGCCATTGCTCGCTTTGGCCTTTGGCGGCGACGATGGACTTCATCACCCCCTCGGCTGCGGGAGAACGACAGATATTGCCAAGACATACAAAAAGGATGCGTTTATTATCTTTGCCCTGCAATAATAGGCGGGCTTTGTCTACTGTGCTTTGCTTCATTCCACAAAGTTCGCAATTTTATTTAAGTTGCGCAATACCAAGCAGTGCCAATGCCAAGCGCCTATGCCGGCCTTGTTGACGGTTAAAAACACCAAAAAGGACAATTAATTGTGGTAAAAACAGCTTTTTTTTAATCGCGATTGCAAGATTTTTGAAAATTATTTGTAGATAATGCGGAAATTCTTTACATTTGCGGGGTGAAGCAAGCTCTATGCAGCCTCTCTGTTTTTAACTTCGTTTTTTCAGAAATTATTTAAACTATTTAATGTGATGAATGTCTATCGTAATACACCTATCGAACATTTTGCCGGAAGCCGTGGGATTTCGGTAAGAGCGCTCAATGTGTGTCGGTCGAATGGCATTCTTACTCTCGGCGACCTCCTCAACTGCGATCCCGACGCCCTCCACAGTCTTCGCAACTGTGGTGCTAAAAGTGCTGCCGAGCTCAATGCTTTGCGTCAAAAATACCTCTCGGCCCCTGCCGATTTGTTTACCGATATCATCCGTCGCGGCCTGCACCAATCATTCTTGCGGGCGAAAGGTCGTCTTAATGATGAAGAGGCCTTGATTATCGAACACGCCATGGGTACCTTCGGGGTCGACGCAAAGGCAACAGGACGGTTTTTAGAGACCCCCTATCGCTTTATCGACAAAGTATGTAATGCCGACGAAAATATGCGCAGCAGCATATTGACCGCCATGGCTCATCTGTTTACATTCTGGAAAGAGGAAACCGGCGGCGACCCTGAAAGCGTAGCGTTGCTCGATGCAAACTATGCCTATGTAGAGCAGCTACGCGCCCGCTACGAAGCCGAAGATATATACAATTCCCTGCCTGATACGGTGCGAAACCTGCTTGCGCGTAGCTACTTGGCTGAATTTAAGAGGCTGTCGGTGCGCACCGTCAACTCGCTTTCGCTGCTTTCTGACCTCAAGACTGCCCTGCCGTACATATTCGGCTCAAAGACCCTCGACCCTCACAGGCTAAAGAATGCCGGTACAAGGACCTTGATGGAGATGAGGGCTTTTCTCAACTCTATAAAAGACGAGTTGCTGGAACTATTGACATTGGCGAAGTCTTCAAACGAGGAGTGGAGAAATAGGGTAGCGGCAATATTTGCTGCCGACATAGCATCGCGCTTCCCGTTCCTTAGCTCCGACGATGTGCTATATGCCGCCCGGCTCGAGCTTGACGGCGGCAGGGTGCACCCGCTGTACCTGCTTGAGCGCTACATCGCTCACAGCGACTCGCGCCCGGCTCGAATATATGCCATGCGCTACGGTATCGGTAGTGGCGGCACAAGAATGCACTGTGCCGACATCGGTAGTCAGCTGGGGCTTTCGGGCGAGCGTGTGCGACAGCTCACAGCCACACGGCTGCCGCTGCCCGACGAACTGTCGCAATTGACTGCCGATTCTTTCTCGTGGATTCAAGATACAGTGATTTCGCAGCAAAATCCCAGGTGGCATCACGACATCGAGGCTGCGGGGCTGTCGGTATCGTGCCCCGAGCTAATGGCTATTGCCACGGCCTTGAAGCCCGAATATATGACGGTGCAGCTGTCGCCGGGAGCCAATACATGGCTCGTGCGCCGCGACATCCTTGCCGGTGTAAACCTGATGACCACTCTCAGGCTTCTGTCTCAGACCATTGAGATGAGGCGCACCAAGAGCGAGACCTTTGCCATTGCACCTTACATATATATGGGGCGCAGCCGCAGCGAGTTCCACGATTCGGTGCTCGATCTTTGCTGCATATATCTCGATTGTATCACGCGTATCGACGGCGTAGAGGCCGTAGACAGCACAAGCTTCAGGGTCGGGCCCAATAAACTCGACGTGATTTCGGCGCTTGAGGCGGTTCTCGACGACCTTGGCCGCGCGGTATCGTACAGCGAACTGTGCGAGGCATTCGACAAGGCCAACCCCGGCCAGCTCTCCGATACGGAGCGCCAGCTGCGTCCATATATCTTCCGCAGCAAGCGCATAGCCTCGGTAGGGCGCTCGGGCCGCTATGTGATGAACGATTGGGAGGGCGCTTTCTCCGGCACCGTGACCCAGTGCATGGCAATGGAACTCGAAAATGCAGGCGAACCGCTGTCGGCAAGCGAGTTGCACCGGCGTGTTAGCAAACATTTCCCCACCACGAGCCTCAACAGCATCAATGTATTTGCCTATCTCGACAAGGGGCGCACGATAATAATGCTCCCCGACCGCCGCTACGCCCTTGCAGGGCAAGGTTACGAAGACCAAGAGTACCAGAGCCGGCGCAGTGTGTCGTTCGACAAGCGCGTGGATGCCCTTCGCAAATTCGTGGGGCTTCACCGCCGCATGCCGCTGCTATCCGACAGCGGCTACACATCACTCCGCCGCTGGCTCGACAATATACGCCAGGGGGTGATAATCCTCCCGCCCGACCAACGTGCGGTGCTCGATGATTTCTTGCGCCGCCACAGCGACCTGCCGGCGACGAGCTCGCAGGTGTCGTTCAGGCAGCACGTACACAGCGTAATGCGCCATGTGTGTCGCTACGGGGCGCTTCCGACACCTACAAACGGACGATCCGATTATCATTGGCTGCAACGAATACGCCTGGCCAAAGGCCCCTACGGCGACCTGCGCGACCGCGACCTCGAGCACCTGCGTACGTTTATGACCTGTTTCGGATATTCTATCTGATTATTATTATTCCGCAAGCTGCGACTTGCGGAATTGCCATTATTTATAGGCCTAAACAGTAGCCTGTGGCAACAAAAAACGGTACTTAAAAACGAGTTATCGAATAATTTCGTAAATTTGCACAGCGAAAGCTCCAAACCAGCATAAGATGAAAGAACTCAAAGAACTCGCAGTGACCGTATATTGCGGCTCGTCGGCGAAACTTGCACCCATATATCTTGAAAGCGCTACCCGGCTTGGCAAAGCCCTTGCCGAGCGCGGGGCAACAGTCGTATCCGGCGCGGGCCGTAGCGGCCTTATGGCTGCCGTTGCCGACGGTGCCATTGCTGCCGGTGGACGCAATCACGGCGTTATACCTCAGTTCATGATCGACCGGGGCTGGGGGCATCCCAATATGGATACCCTCGACGTTGTGCCCGACATGCACAGTAGAAAGGCGCGAATGGCCGAGCTTGCCTATGGCTGCATCGCCATGCCCGGGGGTATAGGAACTTTCGAAGAGCTAATGGAAATCATCACCTGGCGCCAGCTCGGGCTATTCTGCGGCAACATAGTGATACTCAATATCAACAACTACTACGCGCCGCTGCTATCTCTCTTCGACCGGAGCATACAGGAAGGCTTTATGCCCTCTGACCACTACAAGCTTTTCCGGGTGGCATCGTCGGTAGAAGAGGCTGTGGACTTTGCCCTTGCGCCACGAAAAGACATCATAGTATCGCCCAAGTTCTGAAATGCCAGCCGACAGTACCAGCATACAACAGGTGCATATTGCCCCATTGCCCGCGACGACCTTCGAGCCGCCGGGGCATGTGAGCCAGATCTATGCCGACGGTATCACCACTGTCCTTGTTGACAGTATCGCCGCCGACACCGTAGAGGGGCGCATACCGCATTTTATACCCGTTGACGAGGCCGACAGCCTGCGCAATGAGGCATTGGCTGATTCGATGTCGCAGGCGCGTATGCCCATGATTCCGTCGGGCCTGAGCGAAGGCATTGCCCCTATGGGTATGCCTCCGACGTATGTCAACTCCACGCCTTTGGCTGCCTTGCTTATGGGGTCGCTGGTGCTTGCGGCAGTCAATTCTTCCTCGGTTGCCCGGGCACTCAAGACCTATCGTGCCGAGCTTTGGAGTGTTCGCCGCCGTCCCAACGTGTTCGACGACGAGCAGAGTGTGCCAAGCTATATAGCTGCTATCCTTGCCTTGATATTCATAGTATTCGGCGGGGTCGTGCTCTACAATCTCCACGGCGTGCCCTCGCCGCCTACCTTTGCCGGAGCCGCTGCCTCTATGGGGCTGCTGGGGACATATTATCTGTTTCAGCAATGTGCGTACCGTACGGTAGGCTATACCTTCACTACCGCCGATGGCCGTCGTCGCTGGCTGGGCGGCTTTGCCGCCACACAGGCTTATGCCGGTCTCGGCATGGTAATACCGGCCTTGCTTATGGTATTTCAGCCCCAATGGCATGCTGCGCTGTTAACTATTTCATTGTCAATCTATTTTGCAGCGCGATTGATGTTTATTATTAAAAGTTTTAGGATTTTTTACCAAAAAATTTGGTCTTTGCTTTATTTTATTTTGTATCTTTGCACCTTAGAAATTTTGCCGCTGCTTGCAATCTACCGTATATCGGCCATTCTGACCACGGTAATTTAAGCTTATCGGCAACGATGCAGCAACCACTTTTTTTGTACCGATTTTATAGCACCGAGTAGTGAATATCAAGAAGATACTTGTATCACAGCCCAAGCCAACGACCGAAAAGTCGCCTTACTTCGACATAGCTCAGAAGCACGACGTAGAGTTGGTATTCCGTCCGTTTATCAAGGTCGAGGGACTTTCTGCCAAGGAATTTCGTCAGCAGAAAGTGAATATCGCTGAATTTACAGCCATAGTATTTACGGCTCGTACAGCCGTAGACCATTTCTTCCGCCTGTGCGAGGAAATGCGCATATCAATACCTATGACAATGAAGTATTTCTGCACCAGCGAGACTATCGCCAACTACCTGCAGAAATATATCGTATACCGAAAACGAAAGATTTTCGCATCTCCCACAGGCAAGCTCGCCGACTTGATACCTGCAATGCAGAAGCACAAGACGGAGAATTTCCTTCTTGCCGTGAGCGATGTCAACAATGGTTCTGACTCCGCCCTTCTTGCGGCCAACAAGCTCAATGTTACACAGGCGGCTATGTACCGCACTGTCAGCAATGACTTCGGCCCGGACGAGGCTTTTGACTACGACATGCTCGTATTTTTCAGCCCCCAGGGAATCGAGTCTCTGCTCAAGAATTTCCCCGACTTCCGGCAGGGCGATATCCGCATAGCCGCTTTTGGCCCTGCCACAGTCAAGGCCGTGCAGGATGCCGGGCTCCGTCTCGACATCGAGGCTCCCACACCCAAGGCTCCGTCAATGACTTCGGCCCTGGATCTCTATCTTAGCGAACAGGCTGACTAACAGTCTAAATAGTTGTATAGGCCTCGTATCGAACGCCTATCTGCCGGCATGAAACAATTCGGACTATACAAGAAACAGAAACTATGCTCCGCCACTGCCATTGACCAGCTCTTTGGCAGCGGCGAAGTTGAGTTTTCGCGGCTTGCCTATCCGCTTCGAGTAGTAGCCCGCCGCAACGACAACCGCCGGTCTGATGCTCCGATAGCATTTTTGATATCGGTTCCTAAAAAACGTCTGCACCATGCCGTAGACCGCGTGCAGATGCGCCGCCGCATCCGCGAGGCATTCAGGCTCAATCATGCCTGCTACGACCTCGGAGAAGGGGTGCGAGTGGATGTGGCTTTTATATATGTCGGCAACAAGCTTATGCACTACCCTGCGGTAGAGCGTGCGATGTGCCGCATCCTCGATGCCCTAAAGCAGCACTATGCGGCAGATAATCAGATGTCTTAGGGCCGCAATGGTGTGGCTGCTGTGCCTCCCGATAGTATTTTACCGCTCATGTATCTCGCCGTTCACACCGCCGAGCTGTCGCTTTACGCCCACATGTAGCCAATATGCCCTCGAGGCCTTGCGCAAGCACGGGCCGATTAAAGGTATGTGGCTTGCTATCAGGCGGATATTACGATGTCATCCGTGGGGAGGGACCGGCTACGACCCTGTTCCCTGACGCGATGAAGCTCGAAGATTTCGATGATATACACACTCATGGCCGCCGGGGGCCGACGATGATAACAAATATCAGTCCCGACGACACTGTCGATACCGCGCCCGGCGAGGCCTGGTATAGCGTGGGTGTGCATCCGTGGGATAGCGAAGGCGTTGATTCTGAGGTCTTTGCTCGTCTGCGTGCACTTGCTTCCGACCCCAGGGTGGTGGCAATAGGTGAGGCCGGGCTCGATTCGAAGCGCGGAGCTTCCTTGCAGGAGCAGGAAAGAGTGTTTATAGAGCAGGCTCGCATCGCCGAGGAAGTGCGTAAACCGCTGATTATTCATTGTGTAGGCTGCTTCAATCGTATGATGCAGCTACGCCGAGAGCTAAAGCCCGGGCAACGGTGGGTGATTCACGGATTCCGTCGAAAGCCCGAGCTCGCCCGTCAGCTCATTGATGCCGGTTTCGATATCAGCATAGGTACTAAATACAACATCGGAGTACCGGCAGTAGTGCCGGCGGGTCGGCTGTTCCATGAAACAGACTGCGACGTACCCGAAGAAGGGCCCGCCGCGGTCTGAACAAACAATCCGTAAAACTTTTCCACTACAAAATTAGCAAGTAGAATATCGCATGGCAATACCCAAAAATGAGTATTGTGGATTTATTCATATCTTTATCTTCTGATTCGTACTTTGTCGCGTTCAATCGATTGGCACAGCATCTGCCTGCAGCTTATTAAAGCTATGACTTATCCAATTGTTTTCTATTTCATATATGCATTCAAATCAAGCCAAAGTATGAACATATATACCCAATTCCTATAATAATAAGCAAAATGGATAATCCAAACTTATCAATTGTCCAATCAAAACCATAAGTAAATAATTTATATTTATTTCTTGTTTTGATAGCATACAGCAGCAATAGGCCCCCACCTATTGTTAGAAGCAAGCCTACAAACATATCTGATTCAAACAGAGTTTTTATCATATCTATCGAAATATCTCAGAATATCACATCAAATCAAAAGTAGCAGATAACAGACAAAAGGCAGCTAAAAGGAGTAAAAAAGATTGTCCAAATTTTAAAACTAATAATTTACCATAACCTATTGCATCTTTTGATTCATCAATTGTCTTAATACTATGTATAAAAATCAGTATCCCCCATATCAAGAGGTCTATACCAGCGAGTAGCCTTAAAATTATATATAGCATAATTATCTTATTTCTTATCTTGTTCGGCCTCTGTAGTCTGGGCCGGGGTTTCATCATTTGACGGTCTTTTTAACAAGTCGCACTACTGCGTTGTTGGTATATGTGTGGCTGTCGGTATGGTCTCCGGTCGGGTGCATAAGTTTATTGTGAAAATATTACACCTTTAAGGCTCTGAGAGATATTCTTCGGGGTAAGGGTAGTTATATATTTTTACATAATCAGATCCGATTATAGAGCCACAATATATGTCCCAATCCGAGCCTGTTTTATTTAAACGGCATCTAAAATTGACAGAGTCTTTAGTATATGTCATAGATAAGCAGTTTGTTACATCAAACTCCTCAATAATATCACTATCCAATCCGATAGTATTATTCAACATGTCGCGAGTGATGTATATATTCCTGACATTATCCTCTTTTTTTCTCTTGTCAGTTATTGTTATATGTATCCTATATAGCGGAGTATAAGCATACAATGTTGAATCGGAAGGACCATAAGGTTCTCTTACAGTCAAATCGTAATCTTTTTCCAAGGCTAAATCCACAATCCAATAATCACATTCAGTCCTGGAATTAAATTTATTTGAGTAAAGAGCAACTTCTGCCTGTGGAGAAAACTCAAATGTATCCTCAACAACCTTTGAAATAGAAGATGCGGTATCTATTGCCAACGGATTGGCAATCAAGGAAATCTCTTTGTCGTTTTCAAGTGCGCTATGATTAGTGTTTTCCTTTGTCTGTTTACCGCCACATGCCCCAAGCAGACATATAACAGCAATAATGTAAAATAATCTCATAACGTTAATATTTCACAGTGTTGGTATTTCATTGGGACAATCTGGTTTTGGCAGTTTTGTGGGTATTTGCGGTTTAATTGGCTGTCCCTGCGCTGTTACCTCGACAGGGGTCAATTCTCCACCAGAATAGCTATCAGATTTTGCAGCTAAAGTAATAGCTTTTTTCCTATTTTCAAAACTATTTTCGCCTAAAAAGCGGATTTTATCAAATAATATCATATCTATGCCAACGATGCACTAAGGGGCTGACTCAATGCCGTTCAATCAGTCATTTCCGGTGAGTCTATATTCTTGCGCATGTGAGCATGATTGCGGTGTGATTTGTTAATTAAACATAAAAATGGGTGTATGAGTTGGCAAGATATGTTAAAGCTACGTCACTTTTGCAAGCCATTTTGTTAATTATGAAAGACAAAGGCAGTATCTTTGCACAAATTACAGAAGTATAAGACAATGACGAATATACTTACCACCCTGACCGGAGCCCAAGTGAAGCGTTATGGCGCCGACCGCGTAGCCTATAGTACAATAGATTACGACAGTCGCAAACTTGTCGCCACCACTTGGGGAGAATTCGCCGACACAGTAGGAAATGTGGCCTGCGCACTCGAAGTCCTGGGAATCGAGCCCGGCGATATGGTTGCAATCTTTGCTCCTAACTGCCAAGAAATTATCCAGACAGATTTCGCTTGTTACCGCAACCGCGCCGTGCCAGTGTCGATCTACGCTACCAGCAGCCCGGAGCAAGTGAAATATATCGTCAACGATGCCGGTGCCAAACTGATATTCGTTGGCCAGCAGAGTCATTATCGTGCTGCCCGCATGGTATTTGACGAGTGCCCCAATCTTGCCAAAATCATAGCAATCGACCCCTCGATACAATTTGATGATAACGATAGCAATAGCTTGCGATTCAGCGAACTGATAGAGCTTGGCTCTATGGCATCAGACAAATGTCGCGCAGCCGTAGACCTTCGCTCAGCCGAAGCCCGCCCCGACGATATTGCAACGTTGATATACACATCGGGTACTACCGGAGAACCCAAGGGCGCAATCCTGCCTCACAGCTGCTTTAACGCCGCTATCGAGTACCACCATGCACGTCTCGACATGATTTCGGACAATGATACTTCGGTATGCTTCTTGCCCCTTAGCCATATTTTCGAGAAAGCGTGGACCTATTTCTGCCTCACTGAGGGTATCAAGGTGGCTATCAACACCGATCCCAAGCGCATACAAGAGGGTATCAAGATTGCCCGACCGACATGTATGTGCAGTGTTCCTCGATTCTGGGAAAAGGTCTATACCGCTGTGCAAGAGAAGATTGCCTCGATGAAGGGTATATCTAAAATCATGGTAGAGAGGGCCCTCAAGGTTGGCGCAAAGCGCAATCTCGAATATGTTCGCCTTGGTCTGAAAGTGCCTGCATTGCTCGAGATGCAGTATAATTTCTTCGACCGTCAGATTTTCAGCAAGTTGCGTCGTGCAATAGGTGTTGAGAACGGCAATATATTCCCTACCGCCGGAGCACCGCTATCGGCTACAATTACCGAATTTCTCCACACCTGCGGCATCAATATCGTGATAGGCTACGGCCTGAGCGAAACAACTGCTACAGTAAGCTGCTACCCGACAGTGGGTTATGAAATCGGCAGCGTAGGTACAACCCTGCCCGGTGTTGCCGTGAAAATCGGTGAAAACAATGAAATCCTCGTCAAAGGCCCAACAGTGATGCGCGGCTACTATGGTCGTCCGGAAGAAGATGCGAAGGCATTTACCGAAGACGGTTGGTTCCGCACCGGCGACGCGGGTTTGTTTGACCAAAGCGGCGCGTTGGTGCTTACCGAGCGCATCAAAGACCTCTTCAAGACCTCCAACGGCAAGTATATCGCACCCCAGGCAATCGAAAGCCGTCTTGGCGAAGACCGCTATATCGAGCAGGTAGCGGTGATTGGAGACCAGCGTAAGTATGTTACTGCTATTATCATACCCGCATTCGAGGCCTTGAAGGAATATGCAATCAGCAAGGGCATAAGCTTCGATTCGCTCGAAGACCTTGTGGAAAACAATGAGATACGCAAGTTTATCGCCGAGCGCATAGAGCGCCTGCAGAAGGGCCTTGCCGGATTTGAAAAGATAAAGCGTTTTACCCTGTTGCCCAAGGAGTTCACAATCGAAAACGGAGAATTGACGAATACCCTCAAGATCCGTCGCCCTGCAATCAACAGCCACTATGCCAACGAGATAGAGGCAATGTACTGCTGATAGAAACATATCGACAAAAGTTTTTCCCTTACAATGAAACAGACAATAAATATAGCACAACAGGCCGAACCCGAAAAGGCGGTACTTGTGGGTCTGGTAACACCGCAACAGGACGAGGTAAAGTCGACTGAATATCTGGCCGAGCTGGCATTTCTGGCCGATACTGCCGGTGCTGAGACAGTGCGCACATTTACGCAGCGTCTCGACTACCCCAATCCTCGCACGTTTGTAGGAAAAGGCAAACTCGAAGAAATAAAGCAATATATCGAGGATTGCGGCGACATAAGCATGGCAATCTTCGACGACGACCTCACCAGCAAGCAGGTACTCAATATCGAGCGAGAGCTCGGGGTTAAAATCCTCGACCGCACGTCGCTGATTCTCGACATTTTTGCCAACCGCGCACAGACAGCAAATGCAAAGACGCAGGTCGAACTGGCACAGTATCAGTACCTTCTGCCACGTCTTACGCGCATGTGGACGCACCTCGAACGCCAGCGAGGCGGTATCGGTATGCGCGGCCCCGGTGAGACACAGATCGAGACCGACCGCCGTATCATCCTCAACCGCATATCGCTTCTTAAACAGGAACTTGCGGCTATCGACCGACAGAAAGCGGTGCAGCGCAAGAACCGAGGCAAGCTCACTCGAGTGGCTCTTGTCGGATATACCAACGTTGGCAAATCGACCTTGATGAACTTGCTGAGCAAGAGCGATGTATTTGCAGAAAACAAACTATTTGCGACCCTTGATACCACAGTGCGCAAGGTGGTTATCGACAACCTGCCTTTCTTGCTTACCGATACAGTAGGTTTTATCCGCAAATTGCCGACGCACCTTGTAGATTCGTTCAAATCGACTCTCGACGAGGTTCGCGAGGCCGACATCCTGGTGCATGTGGTGGATATCTCGCATCCTAATTTCGAAGAACAAATCGAGGTTGTGGACCGTACTCTCCGCGAGGTATGCAACGGTGCAGACAAGCCTATGCTGCTTGTTTTCAATAAGATTGATGCGTATACCTATAGCCCTAAGGATGATGATGACCTGACCCCGCGCCAGAAGTGCAATATCACACTGGACGAGCTTAAGTCATCGTGGATGGCCAAGATGAAGGATAACTGCGTGTTTATCAGCGCACGAAAAGGCACCAACATCGACGAACTCAAGGCCAAGCTTTATACTATGGCCCGCGAAATCCACCTCGCCCGCTTCCCCTACAACGATCTTCTGTATCAGCACTACGACGAGTAGTGGTGTTAAAACCCGGTTTTTCGTTGAAACCCGGTTTAAGGTTTGGGTTTAAGGTTTAGGTAAATGCTTTTGCAACCCAATGCTGTTTACTTAAGGGTCGTTGATTATGCAAAAGAACGGCAACGATAGGAGCTTGGCTCTCCGAGACAAGCCTCGATTAGGCATTGGTATTCAAAACATTAGCGATACTGGCCGAGGCTTGTCTCGGAGAGCCAAGCTCCTATCGCTGACACTCTTTCTCCTTAAGTAAACAGCATTGTGCCGCAATGTCACTAAGTTAAGCATAAAAATCTTTTTTTTCAATCCACCCACTCGTAGGGTCGCGGCATGCCGCAATGTCACTAAGTTAAGCATAAAAATCTTTTTTTTCAATACACCCTCTCGTAGGGTCGCGGCATGCCGCGACCGGGTGACAAAAACATTTGCAGTTGATTATCAAAGAGATAGTATCGCCTACCCGGTCGCGGCATGCCGCGACCCTACGAGAGGCCCGGGTGGCGTTTGCCCTTAACTTAGTGACATTGCGGCATGCCGCGACCGGGTGACAAAAACATTTGTAGTTGATTATCAAAGAGATAGTATCGCCTACCCGGTCGCGGCATGCCGCAATGTCACTAAGTTAAGCATAAAAATCATTTTCTCAATCCACCCACTCGTAGGGTCGCGGCATGCCGCGACCGGGTGACAAAAACATTTGTAGTTGATTATCAGAGAGATAGTATCGCCTACCCGGTCGCGGCATGCCGCAATGTCACTAAGTTAAGCATAAAAATCTTTTTTTTCAATACACCCTCTCGTAGGGTCGCGGCATGCCGCGACCGGGTGACAAAAACATTTGCAGTTGATTATCAAAGAGATAGTATCGCCTACCCGGTCGCGGCATGCCGCAATGTCACTAAGTTAAGGTCAAAGTCCTCTTTTATAATTGGTCAGGGTGATGTATTTGCCGGAACTCTTAATCTTCTTTTTCTTTCTTGGATAGCTTCTGCCGGGCCTTATCAGTGAGTGCATCCTTAAAAACATTTTAACACTAAATGTTAACTCTCTGTCGAGGATTCTCTCCGAGCGGAACATCGCCATAATCAGCAGGCAGGTGAAAAACCAGGTGCTGTTCATGTTGACCTGGACCTTGTATTTGCCGGTATGGGATTGTAGTTTCTTATTGCAGAACAGCCTGATTACGGACTCGATGTTGTAGAGGATGAGCGCGGCGAAGAAGTCCTGCCGGATGCATATTTCGCGTGTCCCGCTGAATATCTCGATCTGCAGCTCGTTCTTGGCCGTGCCGATCTCGGTTTCCGAGTTCCAACGCATCCTGTAGGCATTCCTGATAACCTCGTCGGGGTACTGGCCGGCATCGAGATTTGTTATATACACCGTCGGCACTTCTTCATCCTCAAGCGGCGGGCGTTTCACAAGGCGTACCTCAAGGGGGTCGGGGTCGGGATAATCGATATCACGACGGTTGGGCGAGAGCTTTAAAGTCACGGTTTCCGAGGATTTGTCCGAGTCCATAAAGGCGGCAACCTGCGGGTTGGAGTCGCGGCGGGCGCGTATTATGAACCCGCCGGTATTCTTTGCAAACCAGTTCATCAGGTAAAGCGACGGATAGCCCCTATCCATCACAAACACAGTGAATAGCAAAGGGTAAGGGAATGTGTCGGATGTCAGCGACTCAAGGGCGGCCTTTCGTTCTTCTGTCTTGTTGGGGTACATATCCGCCATTACGATAGTCCTGTTGACCAGGTCCGTGACAAAGAGGCCTCTTGCAAGGTTGTAGCCTTTGTCATCGCGCTGCCGGTACTTTTTATACAGCTCTTCGGTATAAGGCAGCGACAGCCTTGTGCCGTCAATACCGCAAAGGTACTTGCCGCACTTCCATTGCTGCACCGTGCCGGTTTCGTAGAGATGCTGGTTCAGCCACAGATTCAAATCCTTGAACAACTCGTCAGAAATCAATGCCCTGCGCTCTATATAAGCCTCGGGAGTTGTCTGAGGCAGGTTCTCCGTTTCAAGAAACTGGGCCACCTCCACCGACAGAGTCCTTTTGAAGCAGCACATTACCGCGTGAACCACATTGGCAAAGGTCCACACCCTGGTACGGGTGAAAAGTGTGGCACGCTTGCGCTCGTCATCGCATACCAAATAAGGAGCCCTCTTGGCTGCGTCCTGGCAAATATCAACAATATGGGCTCTGAAAGCGTTAAAAATATTACTAATCTCTTTTTTCATATTTGTTAAAATTTTTAGCCTTATAGGCTTGTTATTCATTTGTATAACAATTATGACAAAAAGATGGATAGCCGTCCCGACACCAGAGGGTGCAGGACGGCTATTTTCTTAACTTAGTGACATTGCGGCATGCCGCGACCCTACGAGAGGCCCGGGTGGCGTTTGCCCTTAACTTAGTGACATTGCGGCATGCCGCGACCCTACGAGAGGCCCGGGTGGCGTTTGCCCTTAACTTAGTGACATTGCGGCATGCCGCGACCCTACGAGAGGCCCGGGTGGCGTTTGCCCTTAACTTAGTGACATTGGCATTGTGCCGCGACCCTACGAGAGTGTGGTGGATAGGATGTTGACTATCTGTAAGTTAGTATCGCCTAACTGAGGCTTGGCTCGGAGAGCCAAGCTCCTATTATAGCCTCGCGGTTTAATGGGTAGTGTCTTCGACACTAATCGACTTAGGAGAGATATACCTCGGCAAACTTCGTAATGCCGGGAACGGAAATATTACTTTCTGCCAAACGATTAGTTTAATTTACTGATATTCATAGCCTCGGGCGCTTGATTTGAGTCGGGTGCCCGAGGCTTTTTTTCATGGTTTTGAAATTTGGATGATACTGCGTATTGGCGCGGGGCTAATTTTGCAGTGTCGAATAATGCTACTACTATGAAAAAGAAGGAATATGAATTGCGCCTTGGCGCGAGCCTTGTAGATAATGAAAGGGGAGCACTCGCGGTGGTGGGGCTGCGGCCTGATAGAGATGCGTCGGGAACTGTGGTTCTGAAGCCTGTGCAGATGCCGTCGTCGTCGGTATTGCCTCTTGGGTGGTCTCCTCAGCTCAAACTTGACGGCCGACTGCTTGTGTCGAAAGGCTCGTCGTTGGCAGAGTACAGCGACGGCATGCTTATGGCATCTGAAAATGAGTTGCCTGGCAAGGCCCGGTGCTCGTTGCCGCTTGCTGCCAATGGGCTCGTGATGTGCGAGCAAGGGGCGGCGCTTGTCGAGATTGACGAGGGCAAGCCCAAGGTGACGGTTGCCGCAAAAGATTATCCACCGATAAGTATCTATGGTGTGGATGATGTGGAGTTGACGGTCGGTGTAGACCGGCGTACTCTGTCGCACTCGTACAGTACGGGGTTGTTTGATAAAAAGGACCGCGAGTCCCTTGTCGGGGACCTAAGCGCGGCGTACCTTCGGCTATGTGCGGATGCTTCGGCCTCCGGGGTGCTTTTGCAACCGGCATTGGCTCGTTACCGTCTGCTCGATGCGAGCGGTAATGTGCTTTTCGAATCCGCGCCGGTGCTTGTGTCGCATAGCGGCGGAGCGCAGTGTTGCGACAGTGTGGCGCTCGGTTCGTCGGACCGAACGACTGTCGATGCCTACAATCTCAAGGCCGGGACGTACCATGTGGAACTTGCTTTGCCGTCAATGGCAGATAGCGGCGTAGCGCAGGCCGAGATATTGATGACGCCTTTGTTTCACCCCTACGACCCGGCGGGCGAGGGTATGGCACAGCTTGGCAGGGCCGACTCGTCGTCGTCGGTTTTTGCGCGAGTGGGCCTGCCGGGTAGGCATCGAGGCCTTGGCACGGTGTACAGGAATAATGCCCGGAGTATAATCCTCAAGGCGATTTCGCGTATCGAGATGCTCGAGGAGCGCGTATGCGTGATCCAGGACCCGTTCGGTGGCGAGGCCCGAAGTATCGTACCCGAGATATCGTGCCGTGTCGACCCCGAGGACTGCACAGCGCGTATAAAGGCAGTGTTTGCCAAGGGGGTGTCGCCGAGAGCTTATAAGCGAGTGATGCTTGAGCGCCCGCACCGCTTTAGCGCGGCAGCAGTTGCCGAATGTTCGGGAGCTGTGGCATGGGGCAATGTGAGGTCCTTGCGCTACCCGGGCTATCCCTTGGCGACGTTTGCCTCGGCAGTGTCGTCGGGTAGTTGGCGAGCGGTGTCGGCGGTTTATTTCAAGGGCGACAAGGGTGTGGTACGCAAGGAAGAATATGCCGGTCTTGCACCTGTTAAGCTCGGCCCGGTGCTGTGCTATCCGGCACCCGATGCCCGCGAGATGACGGTTGTTTACTATCACGAAGGCCGTAACCATAAGCAAACATTTGCGCTAAGCCCCGAAGCCTCGGGTCGGTTTGCAGTGTACGTCGACCCATCGATGAAGCCTATTTCGCTGCCCGAATGCTCGCCGACGGTGACCGTTGCTGCAACTGAAGAAAGTGTTGAATTCAGCGATACGGTAGCTTATGCCCGTGTAGGGAGGCCGCTTGATATCATAGCCACAGCCGATGCCGGAAGTGAGGTTGTGGCGATAGCCGGGCGGAGCGGGTCGGAACAGGCTTGGGATTTCGGTCGAGCGAGGTTTACAATCGGCTGCCGCCATGCAATCTACAGCGCCGGGATAAGCCTTGGCAGCAAGGCAACAGGCTTGCGAACCTTGCTTGCAAGCGGAATCTCTCGGCCCGACGCACTTGCCGTTGGAAAAGACGGCGAAGTGTATGTGGCCGGAAACGGTATAAGCTGTCTGTCGCGCAACGGTGCTGTACGCCGATTGTCGTACAGCGATGAGTATGTAGCAGTGGGCTACGACGGTGTTCGCGACGAATTGTGGGCATTGCGCCGGGAGGGAAAGGCCGATGTTTACTGCCGCCGCTTCGATTACGGACGATTTGAATATCCGTCCCTGTCGGCTGAAAGTTTTATGCACCTCGGTAGTCTGTACCTGCTTGCCGGTCGAAAAATCTATGACACGGCAGTTGAGATGCCCGGTGCTGTAGATGTGAGGTTGCGGCTGATCGCTAAGCCGTCGGACAGATATGGCATGGTAAGGGCGCATAGGGTGCACATGGCCGCGCAGGGGAGCACGATAGAAGGCTCGTTGTCGGTGCAAGGGCGCAGCGTTACGGGGTTGAGGCCTTGGCTCATTAGGCGGGCACAGCTCAGGGGCGTACTTGCCGGGCCGGTAGTGATGAACCTGGTGTCGCGAGAAGTGAGGTCGGTGGAAATCAGCCTCGATGCCAGAGTGAGCGATGATTTTGTGTTTGACTCATTTACGTTGTTATATGGATGAAGATGTAGCTGTAAAGCTGATAGTTAATGATTTGCGCCAGCGGTTTCGCGATACTATTTACGACCCGGTAGCGGGTATCGGGTGTATTGGCCGAAGGGTTGAGGTTTTCGGTGGCCACGACGGCAGGAAGCGGGTGTATGTGCCAAAGGCTATGATTGAAGACCCCGACTATCGAATCAGCGGCATGACCAAGGCCCAATGGCAGCGATTGCGTTGCCGCCACGACTTCGAATATTGGTGCGCAACCTGTGCGGTAGTTAAAATCAAGACAAGCGAGCACGACGGACCTTTTATCCTCAACCCACCGCAGCGCCGAGTGGCGGCGGTGCTGGAGCGCGACCGAGTTGCGGGCCTGCCGATAAGGCTGATACTTCTCAAGGCGAGGCAATGGGGCGGCTCGACGCTGATACAGATGTATATGGGTTGGATTCAATCGTGCCGCCGCCGTAACTGGAACTCCTTGATTTGCGCCCATGTTAAAGATGCCGCATCGGGTATACGAGGAATGTATACAAAGTTGCTCGACAATTATCCCAAGAGTTGTGGGAGGGCGACGAACAGCCGCAGTTCAAGCCCTATGAACGATCGACTAACGTTCGGCAGATAGCGGGCCGCGGCTGTAGGGTGACGATAGGGTCGAGCGAGAACCAGGATGCAGTCCGCGGAGCCGACTACGCCATGGCCCACCTGAGCGAGACGGCATTCTGGCCCAGTACTCCTCAGCGGTCGCCCCAGGGTTTTATACGAGCAATCTGCGGAGCGATAGCACTGATGCCCGAGACCCTGATAGCGATAGAGTCAACGGCCAACGGTGTCGGTAATTACTTCCACAGCGAGTGGCTGCGCTGCAAGGAAGGCCGCGGCGACAAGCATGCGGTGTTTGTGCCCTGGTATGAGATAGATATCTACCGCCTTGAGCCACGTAAGCCTGCGGCATTCGTGGCGAGCTTTACCGAATATGAGAAGCGCCTGTGGAATTTGGGCCTTTCGCTTGACCAGTTGTGGTGGTATAGGCGAAAATCGGCGGAATACGGCTCGGAAGACCAAATGCATGCGGAGTATCCGACCGATGATGTAGAGGCCTTCCTCAACAGTGGCAATGGAGTGTTTGGCATAGAGGGCGTAGAGCGGCTGCGCAAGGCTTGCCGGAATCCGGGTGCAGTAGGCGATGTCGATGACCGTGGCGGTGGGTTTATCGCCGGGGCAGGGCAGTTTGCCGTATGGGAATTGCCGTTGAAGCGTATGCGCTATGTTGTTGCGGTGGACGTAGGAGGGCGTTCGGTGAAATCGGATTATTCGGTTATAGCGGTTTTTAAAGCCCCGCGTGGGGCACTTCCGGAGCTTGTAGGGCAGTGGCGCGGACATATCGACCATGATATGCTTGCCCGCAAGAGTGCAGCCGTGGCGCGGTTCTACAACAAGGCGTTGCTGATAATAGAGAGCAACACCTTTGAGACCGAGGATTACGGGGGCGGGGCGGACTCAAATCTGTTTGTTCTCAACAGGCTTGCCGAGCAGTACCCCAACGTTTACCGCCGTCGAACATTTGACCGAAGCACCAACCGGTATACGTCGAATATCGGATTTCATACCAACCGCTCTACCAAGGCATTGCTCATCGGCGGGTTGATAGAGTATGTGCGTGAGGGCGGCTATATAGAGCGCGACAACGAGGCATGCAATGAGTATGCGGTATACGAGCAAAGGCCGAATGGGTCGTTCGGGGCCAAGGCCGGTTATCATGATGATATATTAATGACCCGCGCAATCGCCCTGCACGTGATATCAACCGATGTTGTGACGCGCCTTCCCGAAGAAATAACTCAGCGCCAGTCGTGGTAGGAGGATTTTTTTGTCTTTGAGTTGATCGGTGCGGATTGCTTGAGGAAAAATATTGTGATAAAAATTTGGACTTGTCGAAAATTTGCCTTAACTTTGCACCGCAAAACCCATGGTACCATGGCCGAGTGGTTAGGCATCGGTCTGCAAAACCGAGCACAGCAGTTCGATTCTGCTTGGTACCTCACAAAGCCTCGTCGTGAATTACACGGCGAGGCTTTTTTGTGTTAATAATTATTAACATGCTGTGTGTTTGGTGGTACGAATTAAATTGCCTACCTTTGCCGGAGACAGGTGTCGTGACACCTGTAGACATATGATAAAAGCGTTTATTGCGCTTTGTCCGCGGTTCGCAGAAATCTGGCAGTTTCGAGCAGCTATGGTCCGGGCAGAGCAAGATAGAGGCTACGTGTAATGCGCGAACACCGCAGTCCCAGCACCTTGTGGTCGTATACCTACGTCGACAAGGTGCGGAGTGCGGGTTTGAATATAAGCGTAGGTCTATTCTTGCCCGTTTCACTATAGCGGTTAGCCAGATGCCATGCGAGCGGAACGAGCATCAATGGGCCTTCGCTATATTTTTTCTAATCATCTATTAATTCTCCGGATAGTCGACGTATTTGATACACCCCTTGACGGTAGGTTTTTAAATACCGTATACATAGCAGTATCACGCCGATTGAGCCAAGGCCTTGAGGCCGCATATGGATTTTGTTAGGGTTGATTAGGGCTATAGAGACAGATTGGCTCCAAAATGGTTCACCCTAATAAAAGCAATATATGAAAGTAAATTTACGTAAGATTCTCGCCGCCGGGGTAATGATGTACTCCATGGCAGTCACCGCCCAAACAGTCGAAGTCGATGGCGTGTACTATGAGTTGTCGGGGTCGACAGCAACAGCCGTAAAACCTCAGTCGGGCGAGTACACAGGGGCTTTTACCCTTGTTCCGCAAATCACATTAGATAATGTTGTCTATTCTGTGCGCTTATCCTCTAATTTTTTGCAGGGAAGCGAAATCAGCGAATTTACACTTGCCGACGGCTGGCAGAACGCCAGATTAAACACTCCCATTTATCTAAGAGATGTCGAGAAGCTCGAGCGCATTAATCTGATGTGTGGCATCGAGGCTGCAGAGAGTAATTATTACTCCTCGACAATCAGCCTTGACGGCCGGGGAGCCTGTGTAGACTTAATAGTGAACAAAGGAATCGACAGTAGTTCAATACGTCTGTCGAAATTCAATGTCTATGGTCCCGACGGCAATCGTCTGACACCCTTCCTCCTTACAGCGGATTCGGAACCCGAACGGATTACCCCCGATGCGGACGGTACATTTAAGCTCGGCAAGGATTTCTTTACAACAGATGGGCTTCATTGTGGCGTGACAGAACTCAACGCCGGTTATTTGGCCGTGATGATGTATGTGGAAATCAACGGCTATGTGGTGGGTATGCGATTAAGTCCGTTGGTAGGCCAAGGCTCGGATTTTTATACCGTAGGCGGTTTCAACTATGTAGTTTGGGGAGGCCGAGCCATGCTTTCGAGCCAGAATCCAGCCACCACGTCGGGCGATATCGTCATACCCGAAAAGGTTGTGATTAATGATACAGATATGGCTGTAGAATTGATTTCAGAGGAAGCGTTCAAGGGTTGCCTTGTTACGTCGGTCACATTTCCGTCGTCGCTGACTGCGACCTATGGTACAGTCGGTCTTGACAATTGCGAGACACTGACCTCGGTAGATCTTTCGGCTGTATCAGTACCCGGTTTAAGGTTGTCGTTTGACAACTGCCCGGAACTTGTCGAAGTCAAATTCCCCGAGAATCTAAGTCAGCTTAACTATACATTTGCAGATTGCACTTCGCTTGAAAATGTAGTGTTGCCGTCGAATCTGGAGGCACTCGGCGTAAGGGCATTCAAGGGCTGTAAATCGCTAAGTTCTATCGAACTGCCTTCGACACTTCGGAATATTGGAATGTCGGCGTTTGAAGATTGCTCGCTGTCGAATGTAGATATTCCTGCCGGTTGCTTGGTTTCGTGCGCGTTTACCAATAATAATCAGGACAATAAGCTTTATGACATAGAGGTGCTCGAGTGTTTGGAGCAGGCGGTCCGACTAAAACTGAACTGGTCGAATATTACGGGCGGTCATGGGGCGCCACTGCCTCTGTGCGTTGTTCCTGATAAGAGTCCGGTGTCGATGATAATATATCCTGACGAGAATGATGCATTCATTATACCGCGCTACGACTCGAATAATCGTTTGATATCCAGTGTCTATTTCTCGTATAACTCCAGTGCCGGAGACTATATGCCCGGATTGCAGGTTGGTGATACCCTTCCGCAAAATCGCTCGCTCTTTAAGTATACACTTCCGCAGTACAGCGGTGTCGAGGAAATCGAAGCTTCCGGCAACGACTGCCCGGCTGAGTACTTCGACCTGCAGGGACGGCCGGTAAACTGCGAAAATGCCGCCCCCGGTATATATATCCGCCGCCAGGGCTCGACATCGAGCAAGGTCGTGATACGGTGAGGATATGACTCCCATGTTGCGATGCTTAAGTACATGAGAGCAAAAAGGACAAAGAGGATAACTCAATTCCGCTAAAATGCACTTATAGGAGCTCGGTGCTCCGCGATGAGCCGTTTTACGAGCATTGGTAATGAGTTCGCTAATCAATGGCTTTTCACGGAGTCTCGAGCACCTACTTAGAACATTGGCTTGTGCCATAGCTACAGATATGGCTTAGTCGGTATTATCTTAAGCATTACATCTAATTTCAAATCTAACCATAAAAACTTATGCAATTATCCTTTGTATTGTTATCTGCGGCAAATAACACATGGTTGTTGTTATTTGTGCCCACAATCATCATGCTTGCCTCACTGCCCCTGTGGTTTGTAAGGAAAGTATCAAACACCATACTCTCATTGATATCGTGGGTAGCTGTATTTGGCTACGTGGCATTAATATTTTTTGCTTGTGCCAGTAGCGACGATATTACATCTCCCGGCATTGTAGGCGGCATCTTCATCTGCCTGGGCATACTCTTTCTAAACGCCTTCCAGCTCATAATCTACAGGCGCATGCTCAACCATCATCGTTGCTCACAGTGCGGTTCGCTAAGTCTCAAGATAGTAGGCAAAAACGTCGAAGGCTACAAGAAAACATGCACAACACACTATATCAACAATCAGACAAATGATGAATACCACAAGTCGCACACCCACATACACACCAAGACCACCTTCCTTGCCTATTGCCCCGATTGCAACTCGCTGCTGGAGTGGGTTGAAGAGGACGACGACCATGGCGAAGACTCGTCGTCGGACAACAACCAGCCTTATGACTATCCGCCGTCGAGGTCGTGTAGCTCGTCGTCGGAGGACTGCGAGGAGCGTCAACGCCAACGGCAGTCAGAAGAAAACCGCGCCAGCTACGAGCGTCAGGCCGACGAGGCATACAGCCATTACCAGTCGTATATCTCTCAGGCCGAAAGCGAGGAGAGCCAGGCCGAAACTGAACTCCGCTATGCCGAAGATTACGAATACCGCGCCCGCGAGTATGGCGACGACTCGGCACGCAGCCAGGCCTCGTCGTGCCGCTCTAATGCGCGTTACAACCAGTCGCGTGCCCGCGAATACCGCAGTAAGGCCGACTACTACTATGGCTTATACCAGGAATATAAAGACCGTGCCCGGTCGTGCTGAATCTTTGTAAGTTCAACTTGCCGGTTTCAGGGCATTAGAACACTTATGGTCGCGGCAGAATGCTGTTTACATAAGTGAAAGAGTGTATGCGATAGGAGCTTTTCGGGTCTAATGGGTAGTGTCTTCGACACTAATCAGCTGAGGAGATGCGCAGTCCCCGGCAAACTTCGTAATGCCGGGGTTCGATATAGTAATGCTCTTCGAGCAAGTCGCTGTTGGATGATGCTAACTATCGGATAGTTAATGTGATATTAGCTGTGAAATGCGCGGCATGGGATGTTGTTTATGACTGTTGTGGTTTGGTAATGAGTTGATAATCAAATCGTAATATTCGTGAATAACGTCTTATATCGTGTATTTTTTTAGTCGGTAATGCGTTGATTGTCAGTGGGTAAATGCTTTTGATGCCCGGTCGCGGCATGCCGCGACCCTACGAGTGGGCGATTAGATAGGGCGTTGGCTATCTGTAAGTTAGTATCGTCTAACCGAGGCTTGGCTCAGAGGAACAGTCCTCGGAGGGCGCTGTAGATATTATACGGCGTCCTCTTCGAGGACATTTTTTTAGGGGGTGATTTAATACCCCACGAAGCAAGAATCGTGGGGTTAACCACAAATACGTCGTCTCCGACGACTTTTTTGATGCTCGCTTCGTGTATTTACCCTTTAGCAAACACCATTATAATAAATCAGCCCTATACCCTTCTCACACTATCTCCGGGTCGAGGGCTTTGAGGCGGGCAACGGCATCCGCAGCGATATCGAGGGCCATTGTTGCCTCGATTGGTTTGCCGCCAAAACTCAGTTCCGACGGAGCGAGCGACGACAAATCCTCGCGGATAGCGGCATCTGTTTCGATAAAATTCCGTGGCAGGCCGTAGTGCTCCATTGCCTTTACAGTGGCCGTAGCCAGTGCACCGAGCATCGCTGCGATTCGCGCAAGATGACCGTCGGTATCGACGGCAAGAATGCGGTGGTCATTGGCAAGCGCAGTAGCCAATACAAACAGATTTTGCAGATACGCCACATACCCCACAGGCATCTCCTCGGGGTTGGCCTTAGACAACAGGCACGTCATCAGCACCATTAGCGACGTTGCAAGGGCATCGACAGGCATATCGGCATCATAAAGGCACGATATATGCGGTCGGGCAACATACATCACATATAGCGCCAGCGCAGTTCGGTCGCCTTCGGGGGCGTTGCGCAGCTCCTCGGCAGCTACGGCAAGCTGTTCGCCGGTCCACGCCAGCAGGTCGCGGCCGTCGCCCTCCGACGCAAGGCGCTGCATTTCGGCATTGAACTCGCTTATGCGCGAGTTTATCAGCGTTGCATCCATTACTCTACCTGGTGCAGGTCGTGACCCATACGCTCTTTCTTAGTGTGCATATAGCGCAGGTTGTAGCGGTTGGGGGCGACCTCGATAGGCACGTTTTCTACAACTTCGAGACCATAGCCTTCGAGACCGATGCGCTTGATAGGGTTGTTGGTCATAAGGCGCATCTTGCGTATACCGAGCAGGTTGAGAATCTGCGCACCCACGCCGTAGTCGCGCTCGTCGGCATCATGGCCAAGGTGGATATTAGCCTCTACGGTATCGAGGCCCTCTTCCTGCAGTTTGTATGCCTTGATTTTATCCATAAGGCCGATTCCGCGACCTTCCTGATTGAGGTATATCACGGCTCCGCGACCTTCGGCCTCGATCATTTCCATAGCCTTGTGCAGCTGTTCGCCACAGTCGCAACGCTTCGATGCAAAAATATCGCCGGTAGCGCACGACGAATGTACGCGCACCAGTACCGGTTCGCCGTCGGCTACATCGCCTTTGATTATGGCGATATGCTCAAGGCCGTTGTTCTTCTGGCGGAAAGGTATCAGGCGGAAATGGCCGTAAGCGGTAGGCATATCTACCTCTACGCCCTGCTCTACAAGCTGCTCGGCTGCAAGGCGGTAGCTGATAAGGTCACGTATCGACACCAGCTTCATATCCCACTTGTCGGCAAGTTCTCTCAGCTCGGGCAGGCGGGCCATTGTGCCGTCGTCGCTCATGATTTCCATAAGCGCGGCTGCCGGCTGCAGACCGGCAAGGCGGGCAAGGTCTACGGCGGCCTCGGTATGACCCGAACGGCGCAGTACTCCGGCATCCTGGGCATAGAGTGGATTGATATGCCCCGGGCGGCCGAATGTCTCGGGGGTCGACTCGGGGTCGGCAAGTGCTCGGATTGTTGCGCAGCGGTCCTCGGCGCTAACGCCGGTTGTGCAACCTTCGAGCTTGTCGACAGTTACGGTAAAGGGTGTTCCGAGTACCGAGGTATTCTGCTCTACCTGGTGTGGCAGTTCGAGTTCGCGGCAACGCGACAGTGTGATAGGGGCACACAGCACGCCTCGTGCATTCTTAAGCATGAAATTTACCTGCTCGGGAGTTATTTTCTCCGCTGCGACTATAAGGTCGCCTTCGTTCTCGCGATCTTCGTCGTCGACGACTATCACCATTTTGCCCTGGCGGAAATCGTCGATAGCATCCTGTATGTTGTCAAGTTTTATCATTGCTGTATATGTTTTTCACTCGGCTCGGGGGACGCGGCCTGTTATTCTATTTTCTTTATCAGGGCCTCGGTCGTCGCGATTATATTGTCAAGACGCCCGGGCGTTGGCTTAAATGGATATTGATTGAGGTAATTGATTACATAGATATCGGGGCTGTTGCTCAGATAGTCGACCAATATTCCCAACGGCTGTCTCAGGTCGGCTATGCCGCTGCCTGTTATGCGTCGATAGAGTTTCATATATATCGGGGCATTGCCCAAGCGGGTTTTGGCGGCTTTGGCTTGCGCAAGGAAATCGCCAAGCATCTCGAGCGCACGGTCGCGCTCTACCTCGGTCATGCGCACCTCCTTGAGGGTGAGCGAACGCTCCATACCCTTGCCCCTCAGACGCATAAAGAAGTTGCGGTAGGCATCGAAGTTGAATACCGCCGAATCGCCCACGGCCTTGTAGGTAAAGAACACGCCCAATGGCATAAGAACTGCCGTACTGAGCCAGATGCCCTGCCATACCTCGAGTTTGCCGTCGCGGGCAGCCTTATAGCCCGCATTATCAATAATAAAGTATACGATAAAGAGCAACACCGATATAATCAGCGGTGTGCCGATACCGCCCTTCTTGATAATCGCGCCCAGTGGTGCACCGATAAAGAAGAAGATAATACATGCAAACGACAGTGTAAATTTCTTCTGCATTTCGATATCGTGGCGACGCATCATCTTGGCCTGTTCTTCAAGCATAAGGCTGCGGTATACATACTCCTGGCGCTGGCGTTTTGCCCTTGCAAGGGCCTGCGAGATATACGATTTGGCCGATGCCGGAGTGGGCGCGGCAAACAATGAGTCGAGGTCACAGGGCTTGTCTACGGCAACATCTCCTACAGCCTCTAACACTGTATTACCGCCTTGCAGCACTGTACGGGTAGGCTTGATTCCGAACGACCCGGCCTCGAGAAGTTCGCGGGCATATACGTTACCTATCGAGTCTACCTGGTGGCCGATTGAGTCTATCGAATGGCGCAGCTGCGATATATTCTGGCCAACATACAAGGCTCGCACGCCCCCCTCGTCGATTCGGTTGAAGTTGGCATCGAAGGGGAAGTATATTTCCTTGCGGGTGAAGTGTTCGCGACGGAACGGAAGGTAGCGAGAATTGCCCGAGCCCATGGAGTTGTCGCGCATATTCTCGAACATCTCGCCCGAATGAAGGTCGAGGAAAAGGCGCGTCTTGTCCTCGGTGAAATTGAACTGTCCCGAGTCGGCAAGGATTACGCGGGTATTGTCGAGTCCGCGCGACAGGTCGTAGATTATCATGCCGTAGAGCATACCGGTCTCGGTATTTTTACGCTCTACATAGAGGTTCATATTCGGTATCTGGTCGTAAAATGACCGCTCGGGAATCTCGACTTCGGGTGATTTCTGGCGCACCGAGAACATCAGCGTCCACATCTTGGTCTGCGCCACCGGCAGCACGTTGTTCTGGAAGAAAAACGCCCCCACGGCAACAAAACCCATTAGCCATATCAGCGGCCTCATGATGCGGAATAGCGATATGCCCGACGCCTTCATGGCGGTTAGCTCGAATTTCTCGCCAAGATTACCGAATACCATAAGGCTCGCAAGCAGCACCGCCAAGGGCAATGCCGTTGGCACCATGGTCAACGCGGCATAGAAAAACAGCTCTGCGATTACGCTGACCGACAGGCCCTTGCCTACAAGGTCGTCGACAAAGCGCCACAAGAATTGCATCAGTACGATAAAGAGGCAGATAAAAAACGTCATCGCAAGCAACGGTAAAAACCGCTGCAGCATATAAGAGTATAAACGCTTCATTATCATTTCCTTTTTATCTTTCGCTATCAGGCTGTATGCCTGTCGGCATTAACAGCATGCAAAGATAATGATTTTTAGCGAAACAGCCTACAAAAGGGCTTCGCTAATGCTGCCGCACCCCTCAGTCCGTGGCGCGTATGCTCGTAGGCAAAGCGGAGCAAGAGCCCTCGCAGGCCGCCGTATCGGCCAAGAAGCGAGCTCATCAGCTCGGCCCCTCGCCCATTTCCGGCGCGTGTAGTGAGCCCGTATTCTATAGCCCGCTTGATGTCGGTCCAATATGCGTTGCCGGTTGTTGCGGCGATTGATTGCAACGCCGGTTCTATCCTGGCGGGGTCGGCACAATACGTACCGGTAATCGACCCGGCATGCTCTCGCACCTCTACGCCCGACATTCCGCGATAATAAACCGTTGCGCCGTCGGCAAGCATACGCGCTCCAAGTTCGATATCATCCCAGTAGCCTACATTCTCATTCCACCCCCCTACCTTACGCACCAACTCTGTGCGGGCACACCAGCGTTCAGTTGCCATTGCTCCATGGAAAAGATTGTTCCACTGCATATCGCGCCCATAGAAGCGGTTTACACGGCTGCCCGTGCCGTCGCTGCTCGTATAGTCCCAGCCTATTATGTCGGCCTCGCGATGCGCCGATATCGCGGCCAAGGCTTCGGCAACATGCGTCGGTGGCATGGTATCGTCGGAGTCGAAAAACATCACCCTGTCGCTCTTCACCAGCGACAGGCCGCAATTACGAGCTGCTGATGCCCCGGGGGTGGAGCAACGGGCTACTATGATATCAAGCCCCTTGCGGCTTGTCCGGCTTTGCCATTCCGTCAAAAGCTCGTAGCTGCCGTCGGTCGAGTTATTATCCACCATGATAATCTCGATATCGCGAGCCGTCTGTGCGGCAAGCGATTCAAGTGTAGGACCCATTATCGAGGCTCGGTTGTACACTGGCACAACCACACTAATCTGAGGATATTCCGACGGCTTCATTGAGCAAAAGTAAGCAAAAAAAACTACTTCAACAAATATACCGACTTGACCCTAAATATGAATCTTAACTAATTTGGTTAAAATATATCAAGACTATCAACGCTTTTGTCAATAATTTGTTATACCTTTACAGTTGCATCCTGCAACCGGCATAAACACTAATTACTAAACTCTAAACTATAAAGCCTAACTAACATGGAATTTCTTAGCAACGACAAACTGCTTATCGTCGGCGCCGCCGGCATGATAGGCTCAAACATGGCTCAGACCGCCATGATGATGCACCTTACTCCTAATATTACTATCTACGACCCATATGCACCCGCTCTCGAAGGCGTGGCCGAAGAGCTTTACGCATGCGCATTCGAGGGTGTAAACCTCAAATTCACTTCCGATGTAAAAGAGGCTTTCACCGGTGCTAAATATATAGTTTCGTCAGGTGGCGCTGCCCGTAAGGCCGGCATGACCCGCGAAGACCTACTCAAAGGCAACGCTGCTATCGCCGAAGAATTTGGCAAAAACGTTCGCACATACTGCCCCGATGTAAAGCACGTGGTGGTTATCTTCAACCCCGCCGACATCACCGGCCTTATCACACTGCTGTATTCGGGTCTTAAGCCTTCGCAGGTTTCTACCCTGGCCGCCCTCGACAGCACTCGTCTGCGCTACGAACTCTCGAAGCACTTCAACATTTGCCCCGACAAGGTGGTTAACGCCCGCACATACGGCGGTCACGGCGAACAAATGGCAGTTTTCGCATCCACCACAACTGTCGACGGTCGCGCTCTGACCGACATTATCGGCACCGAAGAACTACCCGACGGCGAATGGGAAGAACTAAAAGGCCGTGTAATACAAGGAGGCAAACACATCATCGAACTCCGCGGTCGTTCTTCTTTCCAGAGCCCGGCATACCTATCTATCGAGATGATTGCGGCTGCTATGGGTGGCAAGCCTTTCCGCTGGCCGGTTGGAACATACGTTAACAACGGTCACTTCGACCACATAATGATGGCCATGGAGACCACTGTCGACGCCACCGGCACACATTACCACGAAGTCGAAGGAACACCCAAAGAACGTCAGGAACTCGAAGACAGCTACAAACACCTCTGCAAGCTCCGCGACGAAGTAATCGAAATGGGTGTCCTGCCACCCATTAGCGAATGGAAAAACCTCAACCCCAACGTATAAGACAACAAGAGCTTGGCCCAAAAAGCCAAGCTCTTTTTTATTAAGTGAACAGCAAAAAGCAAAGCCATAATTTTTGTCCAAAGCGCTGAGCTTTAGCGAAGCACCCCCTATCAGACCAATAAGACCAATTAGCCCAACCAACCCCACGCACCCACCAAAACAAGCGAGCGTCAGCGAGCCTCCCAAGCAAAAGCCATTATTTTTGTCCCAAGCGCTGAGCTTCAGCGAAGCACCCCCTATAACAACAAAAGCGCCGGATCGTAAGACCCGGCGTTTGCGCTTCAAGATGGACTCGAACCAACGACCCTCTGATTAACAGTCAGATGCTCTAACCGACTGAGCTATTGAAGCTTATGTGCTTTGTGATAATGATTTTGCGCTTCAAGATGGACTCGAACCAACGACCCTCTGATTAACAGTCAGATGCTCTAACCGACTGAGCTATTGAAGCGAAAAGCGCTGCCCTCTTGGGCTTTGCGATGCAAAGTTACGCTAAATTTTTAAACTGACAAAATTTTTTCTTACTTTTTTACTCAGAAAGTTTCAACTTCCTCCAATTTCACTCCTCGTTTGTCTTTTTCTGACAAAACCATCTCCTCATCTGCGACCGGCCAAACGATACCAAGAGCCGGGTCTGACAGCAGCAACGTGCGTTCGCTCGACGGATCGTAGTAATTATCCACCTTATAGAGAAAGCGGGCTGTGTCGCTAACCACGGCAAAGCCATGGGCAAATCCTCGTGGCACAAATAACTGACGGCCGTTCTCATCGCTCAACTCTACGGCCAAATGACGGCCAAAGGTCGGAGAAGTCTTGCGCAAATCAACCACTACATCGACTATAGCGCCTCTACATACCCTCACCAACTTGGCCTGGGCCGACGAGCCCGCCTGAAAATGTAGACCGCGAACCGTACCCCGAACCGACTCCGACTCATTTTCCTGCACAAAGTCTACGTCCAATCCTGTAGCTTCGGCAAAAGAGTCCGCACGGAAAGTCTCGCTGAAATAACCTCGCGCATCTCGATGACGAACAGGTTCTATTAGCCACACGCCGGGCAATTCCAAGGCTGTGTATTTCATATTTCTTATAATTATCGCTTTATCAGCTTATTAAGTTTATATTAGTCAATTCGCCCAACGGCACAGTTACAAAATCGCGCATATGTGCTCGCGGATGAGGCAACTCCAGTCGGTCGGTAGCAAAGTGCCGGCCGTCAATACCGATAATATCTATATCGATTTCGCGGTCGCGATACGTGCCGTCGGCATTACGATGCGGCATCGACGATATTTCCCGCTCTATCTCCTGCAAGCTATCGAGCAACGCCTCGGCCTCGCCGACACTCCATGCCCCGCTTCGCTCATAGCGCAATGCCACTACGATATTGAGAAAATCATTTTCCGACTCAAAGCCCCAAGGCTCGCTGCGATAGAACGACGACGTTCGCACCGCCAACACCGGCAGGCGCATAGCTATCAACGCTACCGCTCGCCCTATCAGCGCTGCGCGGTCTCCGCTGTTTGAGCCTATGCCGAGATAAACTGTCGAAATCATAACAGGGAAATATCGAAGGAGCGCGTCACCGACCTTCGGCACGCGCTCCTGTCTTTTATTATCGCTGCACCTTAGTCAATGCTCGTACGTGCAACTTCTTTTTCCTCGAATGCTTCGAGCATATCGCCCACCTTGATATCATTGTATCCGGCGATCGAAATACCGCAGTCGAAGCCCGATGATACTTCCTTAACATCGTCCTTGAAGCGCTTGAGGCTGCCAAGGTCGCCGGTGTAGCGCACAATACCGTCGCGGATGAGGCGCAGCTTGCAGCCGCGGCGTATCTTGCCTTCGCGAACCATCGCTCCCGCAATTGTGCCGACCTTCGACACGTGGAAGGTCTCCAGAACCTCGGCGGTACCGGTAACTTCTTCCTTAATTTCAGGAGCAAGCATACCCGCCATCGCATCCTTCACTTCTTCGATTGCCTGATAGATTACAGAATACAGACGTATCTGCACACCGTCGCGCTCGGCGGCACGGCGAGCTGCCACACTCGGACGCACCTGGAAGCCGATGATAATCGCATTCGATGCGGCGGCAAGGGTTACATCGCTCTCCGAGATTTCGCCTACGGCCTTGTGGAGTACATTGATCTGGATTTCGTCGGTCGAAAGTTTGATGAGCGAATCCGACAGCGCCTCGATAGAGCCGTCAACGTCGCCCTTGACAATGATATTGAGTTCCTGGAAGTTACCGATAGCGCGGCGGCGACCGATATCCTCAAGGGTAAGGAGCTTGGTTGTACGCAGACCCTGCTCGCGGGCAAGCTGCTCGCGCTTGTTGGCGATTTCGCGGGCTTCCTGCTCGGTTTCGAGAACGTTGAAGGTATCGCCGGCGGCAGGAGCGCCATTAAGACCGAGTATCAGCGCAGGCATAGCGGGACCGGCCTCTTTGATGCGCTGGTTACGCTCGTTGAACATCGCCTTGATACGGCCGAAGTTGTTACCGGCAAGCACGATATCACCAACGTGCAGTGTACCGTTCTGCACCAGTACGTTGGCTACATAGCCGCGACCCTTGTCGAGGGTCGACTCGATAATCGTTCCTACGGCGCGGCGGTGAGGATTAGCCTTAAGGTCAAGCATTTCTGCCTCAAGGAGTACCTTCTCCATAAGCTCGTCTACACCGAGACCATGCTTGGCCGAGATATCCTGGCTCTGATACTTTCCGCCCCAGTCTTCTACAAGGTAGTTCATTGCCGCAAGTTCTTCCTTGATCTTGTCGGGGTTGGCATGAGGCTTATCTACCTTATTGATTGCAAACACGATAGGCACACCGGCTGCCGATGCGTGGTTGATTGCCTCTACGGTCTGAGGCATCACAGCGTCGTCAGCGGCAACGATGATGATTACAAGGTCGGTAACCTTTGCACCGCGGGCACGCATAGCCGTAAATGCTTCGTGACCGGGAGTATCAAGGAAGGTGATATGGCGGCCATCGGATAGCGTAACGTTATACGAACCGATATGCTGGGTAATACCACCGGCCTCGCCCGCGATTACATTCGCCTTGCGGATATAGTCGAGCAGTGATGTCTTACCATGGTCTACGTGACCCATTACGGTAACTACCGGCGGACGGCCTACGAGGTCTTCCTCGCGGTCCTCTTCCTGCTGGATAGCGTCGCTAACCTCGGCTGACACATACTCCGTGGTAAAGCCGAATTCCTCGGCTACGATATTGATTGTCTCGGCATCAAGGCGCTGGTTGATAGATACCATCATGCCGATGTTCATACATGTTGCGATTACATTGTTTACAGGCACATCCATCATCGCGGCAAGCTCGTTGGCTGTCACGAATTCGGTGATTTTCAACACCTTGCTTTCTGCCAATTCGGCCTGCTGCAATTCGCGTTCGTGAGCGGCGTTAGCCTCGCGTTTTTCTTTACGCCATTTGGCGCCGCGTTTCAGGCCCTTGTCCTTCGATGTCAGACGTGCAAGGGTCTCGCGTACCTGCTTCTGTACATCTTCTTCGCTAACCTCGGGCTGTACAGGACGGGCGGGCTGCTTGTTGCCTCGGCGGTTGTCGCGGCGGTTGTCGTTGTTGCGGCCACCACCGTTATTATTATTGCCACCGCCGTTGTTGTTACCGCCGCCGTTATTGCCGCCTCGGCGGCCTTCGCCTCGGTTATCGGCGGCCTGACGACCTGCCTTCTCGATATCTACCTTCTCCTTGCCGGTGATGCGGCGGCGTTTCTTACGGTCGCCTTCGGCATTACCGCCCTGGGCAGGCTGGCCGTTTTTGCCGCGACGTTCGTCTTTGCCGCGCTTCTTGGGGCGTGTGTTAAGGTTCATCGCCGAAAGGTCGATAGAGCCTACAATCTTGAGGGCCGGAGCCGGGGTCGAACGCTCGAGAGTAAACACTTCAGGCTCTTGCGAGGTGCTTTCGCCTGACGCTTCGGCTGCTTTCTTTTCTACAACAGGGGTGGCGGCTTTAGGGGTAGCCTCCTGTTTCTTTGCTGCTTCGCTTGTGCGAGCTTCAGGCGCGGCCTGTTTCTTTTCTGCTGCCGGTGCCGGTTTTTCTACCATGGCTGCGGGCTTGGGGGTTTCGGGCTTTTTCTCTGCCACTGGTGTTGGTTTGGGTGCTTCTGGTTTGGGTTCCACCGGTTTTGCCGGTGCTGGTGCCGGGGTTTCCGGCTTCTTAACTTCAACAGCCGCGGGTTTGGGGGCTACAGGATTACCTTTGGCATCAAGGTTGATTTTGCCCAATATCCGAGGTTTCTGAACGGTGGTAAGCTTCGGTTCTTCTGCCGATGCCGGGGCCGCCTTCGGTTCGGGACGCTGCTGTCGGGTCTCCTTGCGCTCGGTCGCGATCTGCTCTGAGCGGTTTTTGAGATCTTTGTCGCTGGCAAAAGCTGCCGTGAGCATGTCTACAACGTTGTCCTCAATGCGGGTATTGGGGTTTTCATCTACTGTGATGTTCTTTTTTCGCAAGAAGTCGATGATCGTCGGCAAGGACACATTCAGCTCCTTTGCGATTTTGTTGAGTTTCTTAGGCATATATTGTTTTGTTCCTTTTTCTTATTTATTAATAGCTCACGGTTATAGTCGGGGGTACGGATTACCCCCGTGCTGCGACATTAATCGGCGCTTTCTTCGCTTTCGCTGCTCTCTTCTTCGTCGTCCTCGTATTCTTTGCGTAGCACTTCGATAACTTCGTCGATTGTGCCTTCTTCGAGGTCCGATTTCTCGATCAGGGTCAGGCGCGGGGTATTTAGCACGCTCTTGGCGGTTACGCAACCGATATTCTTCAGTGCGTCGATTACCCAGCCGTCGAGTTCGTCGCGGAAATCATCAAGGAAGATATCATCCTCGTAGATCATTTCGGTATCGCGGTATACATCGATTTCATAACCGGTAAGCATGGTCGCAAGCTTGATATTGTGGCCGTTTTTGCCGATTGCAAGCGAAACCTCCTCGGGGCGAAGGAATACCTCGGCCTTCTTGGCTTCCTCATCAAGACGGATTGTCGAGATTTTTGCAGGCGAAAGTGCTCGCTGGATAAACAGCGACGGGTTGTTGGTATAGCAGATCACGTCGATGTTCTCGTTGCGTAGCTCGCGCACGATGCCGTGTATACGCGAACCCTTCACGCCTACGCATGCGCCTACCGGGTCGATACGGTCGTCGTAGCTCTCTACTGCGATTTTAGCTCGCTCGCCCGGGATACGGGCCACGGCGCGGATATTGATCAGGCCGTCGTGGATTTCGGGCACCTCAAGCTCGAACAAGCGGATTAGGAAAAGGTTGCTTGTTCGGCTTACTGTGATTTTGGGATTGTTGTTCTTATTGTCAACATTCGATATCACAGCACGCACGGTCTCTCCCTTGCGGAAGAAGTCGCCGGGTATCGACTCGCTCTTGGGTAGCAGTAGTTCGTTTTTCTCATCATCGAGCAGGAGTATCTCGCGACTCCAGGTCTGATATACCTCGCCCGTTACGAGCTGGCCTTCCAGCTCTTTGAATTTATTGAATACAGCCTCTTTCTGCAGGTCGAGGATACGGCTCTGCAGGGTCTGGCGAAGGTTTAGGATAGCTCGGCGGCCGAATTTCTCGAAGATTATCTCGCGTGTATGCTCCTCGCCTACCTCTGCGGCGGGGTCGTCATCGGCACGGGCATCGCTCAGCGAAATCTGCAGGTTGGGTTTCTCGACGGCGCCGTCGGGCACTACCAGTAGGTTCTGGAAGATCTGAACGTCGCCTTTGTCGGGGTTGAGGATTACGTCGAAGTTTGCGTCGCTTTCAAACATCTTGGCCAGTACGTTGCGGAAGGACTCCTCCAACACGCTGATCATAGTGGTCTTGTCTATATTTTTCAGCTCCTTAAACTCGGCGAACTGTTCGACCATATTCGGGATTTCCTCTTTTTTTGCCATTGCTGTTAGAATTTCAAATCGTATTTTACGTATTTACAATCATTGGAATTGAGCCGTATTGGCTCTACTTTGGTCACCGGACGCTTCGCGCCGGGCTCTTTCACCTTGACTATTGTCTCGATAGTGAACTCGACTTCGGTATCGGATATTTCTCCGGGGGCCACTTCTACAAGGGTGCCGCGAAGTTTTCGACCGTCGCGCGTCAGGATTTCTACATCATTCCCTACATTCTTGTCATACTGGCCTCGTACTCGCATCGGCGATGTCAGGCCGGCGGAACCAACCTCCAGAGAATAGTCTTCGACTTCGCGGTCAAATACCGACTCGATTGCTCGGGTGATTGCGGCGCAGGAGTCGATATCTACGCCGCTGGCGCTATCTACTTCTACTGTAATATCATTGCCGGGGCTTACTACAATATCGACCAAAAATAGGTCTGTGCCGTTCATGGCCTCGTCGACTGTCTGTCGGAGTTTTGCTTTATCTATCATATGCTCAAATAAAGAGGAGGAAGCTCTCGGCCCCTCCTCTGTGAAGATGTTTTGCAAAATTAATAAAAATATGCCGAATAATCAAGTGATTCCGCCCGCCTTTCTCAACTTGTTCCTTCTCAATCTGTTATCGGCTCTTGTATTATTATCGGTTTTTTACATGGGCTATTATTTCTCCACAATCTCGACCGGGTACCAAAACACATAACAATGAGCAAGTTAAATCTTTACACCAAAATATACACTTCCCTTGCCCTTAATTTTTAACGCATTAAAAAGCATTCTCACAAGATTAACAATTATTATATATAATTAACAAATGGGGGGGTTATTTTTTGCTGCAACCGATTAAAGTACATAATTTTGCACAACATACAAACCAAACCAACCATTATGAAACTTTCACACTTACTGACTATTGCAGCCTTGATGCCTGCCCTATATTCAGGAGCGGCTATCAACAACACCGGCAAAGTACTCGGCAGAACACCCGGATTCCTGTCCGCAAAGTACACCTTCGACAAAAAGACTCAGCTCATATCGGTAGATTACGACTACAACTACGACGGAGAAGTGCCCTCTGAAACCAAAGTCAACATCCTCGACTACAAATTCAACCAAATCAAAACCATCACTATCCAGCCCGGCGCTGCAGTGACCGCCACAACCACGCGAAAAGCTGCCCTACGAGGCCCAAAAGACATCTTCGAAGATTCGCGCTACGAAGACGAATACCACACGCTCACCACCGGCACCCAAGAAGAATTCGAAGACTTCTGTCGCCAAAATGGCTTTGACCGTTTCGACACTCTCGACGGCGCACCGGTTGCTTACTCTTCCGATCCAATCCATTACTATAACTTCAACAATTACGAATACAAGTATCCCGAAGACTACTACGTATGGCGTAAGGCTGAAAACAAAATTTATAGTGTTAGAATATCCTACCAGGCCCGCGACTATGGCTTCATCGGCTATGGAGACCCACAAACCGAGACAAGAACATATTACCCCGAAATTGTAGAGCTATACCCCCGCTCCGAGAAAAGCAATGATATCGACGATATCGTAGTGAGCCAAACCCTTTTCAACTCCGATGCCGCATACGAATGGATTATGCCCATCTTCGAAGCTGTCGAAGTTTCATACTCAACCGAATACGAGCAAGTATCCGGCACTGAAGTTAAATGCACCGGCATAAGTGTTGTCTCTGAGAATGGAGCAACTGTCGCTTCTGCGAAATTCCCCGCCGGATACTACGCCTACAGCACCGCGCCCGACATCTACCTCTACGACCTCGATGATACAGCGTTTTTAGTTGTATCTCTTCGAGAAGACGATAATAGTGCAAAAGACGACTGCTACGTAGTATACGAACTCACCGACGGTGGAAGCTCTCTCAAAATGGTCGGCACACCTATGAGCGTAGGAGTTAGCCCTCGTGCACCTCGCATCGGCGAGAACGTCACCGTATCACTCGGCGAACCCGCTGGCAAAGACTGCTTCGTTGAAGTTGTTTCCTCTACAGGCCGCACCGTTCTTCGTCGCAAAATGACTGCGGGCGACACAAGCACATCAATCAACACCGCCGACTTCAACAAAGGCATCTACATCGTTACAGTAAACGGACAAGGCAACGCTCGCGAAGCCGCAAAAATAATCGTCCGATAAAACAACCCACTAACCATTATTCTTTACAAAAATCCGGGCCTCACCAAAGAGTCCCGGATTTTTTTGCTCAGCCAAAAGCCACATCACAACACCCCCATTACTGTCCTTCCACCCAATGCAGTCTATAAAGTATAAAATGCACGATGCAAGAATCTAAAAAAGTCGTCGGAGACGACTTTTTTTAGAGTACTTCTAACCCTTCAGGAAACAGCATCGTGCTGAAATATACTAAAAGGAGCGGGGCCGGGTGGTCGCGCTCCTTTTTGTTGAGTGGTTATGCTTTTAGCAACCTCTGTGGATTACTTGCTTAATCCATGGTTCGGTGTATGCGTAGGGGATGTAGTCGAGGTCGGGGAGTGGTCGGGTGATAATCAATGAGGCGTCGCGGCCTACGGATATTGCGCCGCATTGTTCGCCCAGACCCATTGCGGCTGCACCGTTGATAGTGACGGCTGCGAGTGCTTCGGCCGGTAAGAGGCGTTGCTGTATACATCCGAGCGCCCATACGAAGCGCATGTCGCCCGAGGGTGATGAACCGGGATTGTAGTCGCTTGCAAGAGCTACGGTGCATCCTGTATCGACAGCCTTTCGGGCGGGGCCGTAGGGCAGACGGCTGAAGAAGGATGCCCCGGGCAACATTGTGGCCACGGTGTCAGATGCCGCCAAGAGTGCTATTTCGTCGTCACCTGCTTGCTCGAGGTGATCGACCGAAAGCGCACCGTGAGCAACTCCGACCTGCACGCCGCCGGAATTACCCAGCTCGTTGGCGTGGATTTTGGGTTTCATGCCGTAACGGGCTCCAGCCTCCATGATACGCGCCGTTTCGTCGGGAGTGAAGAAGCCGGTGTCGCAGAATACATCTACATACTCGGCAATGCCTTCGGCTGCTACCGCGGGCATCATCTCGTTTATCACCATGTCGACGTAATCGGCCTGTCGACCTGCATATTCGCGAGCCACAGCATGAGCTCCTAAAAATGTGATGCGTACCCGAGCAGAAAGTTCGTCGCGTAAACGAGCGGCAACGCGGAGCATCTTGAGTTCGGTGGCGGTGGAGAGCCCGTAGCCTGTTTTGACTTCGAAAGCCCCGGTGCCTTTCGACATCATGTCGGAGGCACGGAACTTGGCCGCCTCGAAAAGTTCTTGCTCCGATGTGTGGGCGAGAACATCGGCCGAGTTAAGGATGCCACCTCCACGGCGAGCCACTTCCTCGTAGCTTAGGCCGCGAATCTTGTCGACAAACTCGCCCTGTCTGCTTCCGGCATAGATGATATGTGTGTGCGAGTCGCAGAAGGCGGGCAGCACCATACCGCCGTCGGCATCGATTACCTTGTCGTTGCCTCCGGGGAAGTCGCTCATCAGGCCGAATCCTGTGATTAGGCCGTTGTCAAAGCTCAACCAGGCATTGTTGACCGAAGTCATGCCCGAGGCCATGTCGGCACCGCGCAAACGGTCGACATGGCCGGGCAGTATGCCATGGAGTGTAGATATATTTACGATATACATGCCGATACAAATTGTATAGACTTGTCGAGCAACGGAGCCATGAAGGTGTCATTGTCGACAAATGGTACGGCTACGCGGTACGCTTTGAATAACTCTTCGACCTCGTCGGAAGATTTGAGCGGGCGACGGAATTCGAGAGCCTGCGCGGCAACCATAAGCTCGATAGCGAGGACGCGGGTAGTGTTTTCGAGCACCTTGACGAGCTTTGTGGCTGCATTAGCACCCATTGACACGTGGTCTTCCTGGCCTTGCGACGAGGGAATGCTGTCGCAGCTTGTAGGCCAGCACAGGCCTTTGCTCTGGTTTACTATCGAAGCGGCTGTGTACTGGGTAATCATGAAGCCGCTGTTGAGGCCGGGCTTTGCCACCAGGAACGAGGGCAGATTGCGAGTGCCGCCGATAAGTTTGTAGATACGTCGCTCCGAAATGCTCGAAAGCTCGGTGAGGGCAAGGGCGAGATAATCCATTGGCATGGCTATTGGTTCGCCGTGGAAGTTGCCCGCCGACACGATTATATCCTCGTCGGGGAAAATAGTGGGATTGTCGGTGGGAGCGTTTATTTCTTCTTCGAGACGCGCCTCTACGAAGTCTATAGCGTCGAAAACCGCGCCGTGTACCTGGGGTATGCAGCGGAATGAGTAGGGGTCTTGTACGTGCTTCTTGGGCTGAGCTGCAATCTCGCTGCCTTGGAGCAGACGGCGCATTGTTTCGGCAACCTTGATCTGACCGGCATGACGGCGCACACGGTTTACTTCGTCGCCGAAAGGCTCGAGACGGCCATCGAAGGCATCGAGGCTCATTGCTGCAATCAGTTGTGCCATTTCGGCAAGTCGTTTGGCACGAGTAATCGCCCATACACCATGGGCCGACATGAACTGAGTGCCGTTGAGCAGGGCGAGGCCCTCTTTCGACTGCATGTGTACAGGTTCCCAGCCGAGCTCGTCAAGGACTTCGGCTGCAGGTCGAATGCGACCGTTGTATTCAACGGTGCCCATGCCAATCAAAGGCAGGCTTAGGTGCGCAAGGGGAGCCAGGTCGCCTGAAGCACCGAGAGAGCCTTGGCTGTAGACCACCGGTGTGATGCCTTCGTTGTAGAAATCGATAAGGCGTTTTACGGTTGCTACCTGCACGCCCGAGTTGCCGTAGCTTAGCGACTGGGCTTTGAGCAGAAGCATGAGACGCACGATATTGCGAGGCACACGGTCGCCCATTCCGCAGGCGTGGCTCATCATCAGATTGCACTGCAGTTTCTCGAGGTCTTCGGGCGAAATGGAGATATCGCAAAGCGAACCGAAGCCGGTAGTGATGCCGTAGAGCGGACGGTCGATATTGGCGATTTTGTCGTCGAGGAATTTGCGGCAAGCCGCAACGCGATGCTCTGATTCTTCGGAGAGGGCGATTGGTTCTGAATTGGCAACAATGTCGTAAGCCTTTTCGCAGCTTATAATTTCAGGACTAATATGGTGCATTACTGATTGTTTAAGGCAGAGTTAATGATAGATTCGTCGGCAAAATTAGGCAGGGTGACTGTAAGGCCCGGGGTTCGGTCCATTTCACGACGGATTGCATCGATAGCGCCTTTGTTACGCGCCCACGAGCGACGAGCGATGCCGTTGTTGACGTCCCACAGGAGCATAGAGCTGATGCGTCGTGCGGCTTCATCGCTGCCGTCGATTACCATGCCGAAGCCACCGTTTACGACTTCGCCCCAGCCAACACCGCCGCCATTGTGGAGTGATACCCATGTGGCACCGCGGAATGAGTCGCCGATTACATTGTGTACGGCCATGTCGGCGCAATAGCGCGAGCCGTCGTAGATATTCGATGTTTCACGGAATGGGGAGTCTGTGCCGCTCACATCGTGGTGGTCGCGGCCCAGAACCACCGGGGCCGACAGTTCGCCACGTGCGATTGCATCGTTGAAAGCAAGTGCAATCTTTGCGCGGCCTTCGGCATCGGCGTAGAGTATGCGGGCCTGTGAACCCACCACGAGGTGGTTGGGGCCGGCCTCTTTAATCCAGTGGATGTTGTCGTCGAGCTGTCCGCATATGTCGGTGGGAGCGGTACGGCGTATTTCCTCGAGTACCTCGGCAGCGATACGGTCGGTAACGGCGAGGTCTTCGGGCTTGCCCGATGTCACTACCCAGCGGAACGGGCCGAAGCCGTAGTCGAAGAAGAGCGGGCCCATGATATCCTGGACGTACGAGGGGTATCGGAATGTGCCGTCGGGGTTGAGAACGTCGGCACCGGCACGCGAACTTTCGAGCAGGAATGCGTTGCCGTAGTCGAAGAAATACATGCCACGGGCGGTGAGCTTGTTGATCGCGGTCACCTGGCGGCGGAGCGACTCCTGTACACGACGACGGAACTCGTCGGGGTCTTCGGCCATCATAGTCTTGGCTTCTTCGAACGAAAGACCTACGGGGTAGTATCCGCCTGCCCAAGGGTTGTGGAGCGAAGTCTGGTCGCTGCCGAGTTCGACGGTGATATCCTCGTCGGCGAGTCGTTCCCAGAGGTCAACGACATTGCCCTGATATGCGAGCGAAACTGTTTCTTTGGCTTCTCGGGCCTTGGCGACACGAGCGATCAGGCTGTCGAGGTCGGTATAAACTTCGTCGACCCAGCCTTGTGCGTGGCGTTTTTCTACGGCCTTCGGGTTGATTTCGGCAGTTATGCTTATCACACCGGCGATGTTACCGGCCTTTGGCTGAGCGCCCGACATGCCGCCGAGACCTGCCGTTACGAACAGCATACCGGCCAGGTTGCCGTCTTTGCTATGTCGTCGACCGGCATTGAGTACAGTGATAGTTGTGCCGTGTACGATGCCTTGCGGCCCGATATACATGTACGAACCGGCAGTCATCTGTCCGTACTGGCTTACACCGAGGGCATTGAAGCGCTCCCAGTCGTCGGGCTTGGAGTAATTGGGTATTACCATGCCGTTTGTCACGACTACACGCGGAGCGTTGGCCGATGAGGGGAATAGGCCTAATGGATGACCGGAGTACATGACGAGAGTCTGCTCGTCGGTCATCTCGCTTAGGTATTTCATCACCAGTCGGTACTGCGCCCAGTTCTGGAAAACAGCACCGTTTCCTCCGTAGGTAATCAGTTCGTGGGGATGCTGAGCCACAGCCGGGTCGAGGTTGTTCTGAATCATCATCATGATTGCAGCAGCCTGACGCGAACGAGCGGGGTACTCGTCGATAGGTCGTGCGTACATGTCGTAATCGGGCCTGTATCGGTACATGTAGATGCGACCAAAGCGACGCAGCTCGTCGGCAAACTCGGGCGCGAGGTCCTTGTGAAGCTCAGCCGGGAAATACCTCAAGGCATTGTGAAGGGCGAGTCGTTCTTCGTCGTCGGTGAGAATTTTCTTTCGCTTGGGAGCGTGGTTAACTTCGGTATCATATGGTTTTGCCGGTGGCAGAGTGGCTGGTATGCCCTCTGCTACGGCAATTTTAAACTCTTCTGAGGTCATTTCGAGGCTATTTTATCGTTTACTATAGCTAAGATTTCAGATTCAAACCTGTCGGCGTCGCTTACCATTGAAGCAGCTTTGTTGATGAGTTCGTTGACATTCTCATCATCGATGTCGGCTGCATTGATTTTCATGTTTAGGTATGCGCCATGCACGGCAGCGCGTGCTGCAAGAGCACCAACACCGGCATCGCTCGCCGAGGCAGGATTGCCGTTGAGTGCAACTTCGCGCAGTACGCTGAAAGTAGCCAAGGCTTCGCGCAATGTTGCATAAGGCACTTCGACGGCATTTACGGTGGCATTGTGTATAGCCCGGCTGCGAGCAGCCTTCTCTGCATCGGTTGCTTTTGGCATGCCGAATGCGGCCATAATTCCGTTGAAAGCCTCGGTATCGCGGTCTACGAGTGTTAGCAGGGTATTCATGTGCTTTTGACCGCGTACGGCCATGTCGCTGAATTCTTCCCAGCGGTCATCCCAGCCGGCTTTGTGCGCGGCAAGGTTTGCTACCATTGTAGCAAGAGCGGCGGCGAGAGCGCCCATATATGCCGCAACCGAACCACCGCCGGGCGCAGGAGCCTCGGAGGCAGTTGTTTCGGCGAATGTTTTGGCGCTCATGTCGATTAATTGCGGAGTGTGAGGCTCGCGAGCGGCAAGCACATCTTCTACGATTTTTTCTTCGGCAACGAAGGGCTTGAGTTCGTCGAGCCCCATAGATTTGATAGCGATGCGTATTTTCTCGCTGTCGGGAATGCCGAGCGAACGCTGCTGCTTGCGAAGGAAGTACTCGCCTGCATCGATAAGGGCCTTTCGAGGCACGAGTCCTACAATCTCGGTGCCGGTAACTCGGATGCCTCGAGCATCGGCCTTGGCCGCCACTTCGTCGAAAGCCTTGTGGAGCGGTGTGGCCGAGGTGTCGGTGATGTTCATCGATACCTGGGCGATGCCGTATTCGTCGATAAACCAGCCGATAGCTTTGGTACCTTTTAGAGTTCCTGGCTGCATGAGAGGTTTGCCGTCGGCATCTTTGAGAGGCTTGCCGGTAATTTTACCGCCTTCGCGCATGGGGCGGCCTTTTTCGCGCACGTCGAATGCTATTGCGTTGGCGCGACGTGTGGAAGTAGTGTTGAGGTTGAAGTTTACGGCAATCAGGAAGTCGCGGGCACCGATTGCTGTAGCACCGGTGCGTGCCATTTTCTCGTCGAACTTCCTGTCGCCGAAGTCAGCCCCGTCGCCTGCACCCATACGTGCTGCGAGGCCCTCGTATTCGCCCTTACGGCATATGGCAAGGTTTTTGCGCTCGGGAGTAAATGCTGCAGCCTCGTAGGCATAGACCGGAATTCCGAGTTCGTCGGCAACACGACGGCCAAGCTTGCGGGCCAATTCGGCACATTCCTCGAGAGTTACACCGCTGACGGGGACAAATGGGCACACGTCGGTAGCACCCATTCGAGGGTGAGCGCCGTGGTGTTTGCTCATGTCGATAAGCTCGGCCGCCTTGCAGATACCCCTGAAAGCCGCCTCGGCGACGGCCTCCGGTTCACCGGCAAAAGTGACCACGGTGCGGTTGGTAGCCTCGCCCGGGTCAACATCGAGCAGCGCAACGCCCTCGACAGTAGTGATAGCGTCGGTAATGTTTTTGATAATCTCTTTGTCGCGGCCCTCGCTGAAATTGGGCACACATTCAATTATTCTTTTATCCATAAGGGCAGTATACATGTCTGCCACAAAGATACAAAAAAATAACTAACTCCAAAAAAATAACTCGGCAGTAAAAAAATTACCGGCCGAGTTATACTGAGTTTTATGCCATGAGTGCTATGCCAGGCAGGCGTCGAGGTGGGCGGTTATTGCTTCGCGGTCGAGGTGCTGGCCTATGAATACGAGCTTGATCATACGGTCGCCGTATTCGGGATCCCAGTCGCGGGCAAGGCCGGGCTCGTTCTGCATGAATTGCACGAGTTCTTCTTCGGGTGCGCTGGCAAACCAGAATCCGGCTTCGGTGAGCTTTTTCTGTACGCCGGCCTGTTCGAAGAGATACGACATGTCGGGGTTGTGCTTGAAGTAGATGACGCCTTTGGCGCGGATTACATTCGACGGCCAGTGTCGGTTGATGAAGAAGTCGAATTTGTTGATGTCGAATCCTTTGCGACGATAGTATACGAATGTCTGTATGCCGTATTCTTCAGCTTCGCCTTCGTCGTGGTGGTGATGATGGTGGCAGCTGTGACATTCTTCATGCTCGTGGTGGTGCTCGTGTTCGTGGTGCTCATGCTCGTGGTGGTGCTCGTGCTCATGTTCGTGGTGATGATGCTCGTGATGACCGCGGGCTTGAGCTTCTTCTTCGTCGGTAGGCGCTTTTTCGATTTCATGCACCCATGCCGCCGATGTGGCTACGTCTTCGAAGTCGAAAAGGCCGGTGTTGAGAAGGTCGGCAAGGTCTACGTCGCAGTAGTCGCATTCGATTATGCGAGCTTTAGGCTGGATAGCACGTATGATAGCGCGTATTCGTCCGGCCTCGTCGGGTGTTACTTCGGAAATCTTGTTGAGGAGTATGATATTGCAGAATTCGATTTGTTCGATGATAAGGTTCTCGATGTCTTCTTCGCCTAAATCTTTCTTTGTGAGGTCGTCGCCGCAAGCAAATTCGCTCTGCATTCTCAGGGCATCGACAACAGTGACGATGCAGTCGAGAGTGGGTACGCCATGGCTGTTGAATTTGGCTTCAAGCGATGGAATGGAGCAGATAGTCTGTGCAATGGGCGCAGGTTCGCATATGCCGCTTGCTTCGATTACGATATAGTCAAATTTCTGAGTAGCGACGATTTCGGATAGTTGCTCTATCAGGTCCATTTTGAGGGTGCAGCATATGCATCCGTTCTGCAACGCCACGAGGTCGCCCGAATCTTTACCTCCAACGATTCCTCCTTTCTGAATCAACGAAGCGTCGATGTTGACTTCGCCTATGTCGTTGACAATAACGGCAAAGCGTATGCCGCGTTCGTTTGATAATATACGGTTGAGAAGTGTGGTCTTGCCGCTACCGAGGTAGCCGGTAAGCAGAAGTACGGGTATGTCGCGTTTCATATATTGTCTGCTTGAAATATTATGATACAAAGATAATAAAAAACACTGAAAGCGGAACAAAAAATGCCCTGTGATTGTTTCACCTACACTGACAACCATAAACTACAAACGTCATGGCTACTACTAAAAAAAGAAAAAAAAGCATTAAAGGAACCCGGACTGAGAAAAATCTGGTAATATCTTACATGGCCGAGTCGGCAGCCTATAGCCGATATATGTTCTATGCCTCGCAGGCGACAAAAGAGGAGTATTTCCCTATCGCCGAAGTCTTTGCCGAGACTGCCGAAAATGAGTTGCGCCATGCGAAAGTATACTTCAAATTCCTCGAAGGCGGAACGTTGCCTGTAGACCTCAATGTAGATGCCGGAGTAATCGGCACAACCAGCGAGAACCTCGGTGTTGCCGCCGCCGAAGAAATTACCGAAGGCCGCGATATGTATATGGCATTTGCGGAGACCGCCGACAAAGAAGGCTTCACCGATATTGCCGAGCACTTCCGGGCTATCGCTTCGATCGAGGAGCGCCACCACGAGAGATTCCTGCACTATAAGGAGCAGGTAGATGCCGGCACGGTATGGAAACGCGAGAAACCTATCGTTTGGAAGTGCCTTGTATGCGGATATGAGTATACCGGTACCGAGCCTCCAAAAGAATGCCCGGCCTGCGATCACCCCTATCAGCACTATATGGGTATGGATTACGAATAAATAGCTGACAAATAGATAAATATCTGCCACGGCGGCGTTTCTGCACTCTACGCAGAAACGTCGCCGTGTCGTTCTGCTATGAGCGGGGTTGAAAAATTTTTTACTATTTTTGTTACACTTTACGTGAGTCTGCGTTATTATAGCAAACGACAATAGAATTATAAACCGTATTTCATCATAGCCGAGAATTGAAAAACGACACACTCATATCAGCCTTTGTCAATTTCAGGACACGACTGCGCAGCTTTGCTGCCGGTATTGTCGGCAATGATGACGCAGACGACATACTCCACGATGCCTTCTGCCGACTGTGGTCGAGCCACCCGCAACTCGACAGCGAGACCGAGGCCCTCAAGCTTAGTTATCGCGTTGTACGCAATTCGGCAATCGACGCCCTTCGCAGGAGCAAGTCGCACCCCACGGTGCCTATTGAGGAAAACGGCCTTAGCTGTGGCTCGATAGAAGAGCCGGAGAACGATAGCGCAGACGAGGATACCTATCGGGCCGTTGTGTCGTTGAGCCGGCGGGTGCTCGGCGAGCGCCAGTTCGAGGTCTTCCGGCTCCACGATATCGAGGGGCAGACTTACGAGGAAATCGCCGTGTCGCTAAACCTGAACGTCCAGAACGTGCGCGTAATTCTAAGCCGTGCGCGAAAAACTATAAGAGATATTTACCGAAAAAACAACCCCGACAGTATATGAACGACCGTATCGACTTGCCAACCCTGCTCGCCTTACTCGAGCGCTACTATGAGTGTTCGCTGTCAGAAGAAGACGAACACCGCCTGCGCGGTATTATCGCCACAACGTCGCTACGCCACCCGGCTATCGATGAGGCAAGGGCCGTAATGGGCTTTCGCCGCACACACCGTGTAGCAAAAGGAAGTTTTGCGGCCGGGTTGAAGGTGTATGGCGCTGTCGCCGCCGGACTGGCCATGCTGGTCGCTGTCGGAATAACAGTGCAGGACTCCTATCGTCAGTGCGACCCCGGGCTTTCGTGCATCGCCTATGTCAACGGCTCAGAAGTTACCGACGAGGATGTGATACTCCGCATCATCTCCGAAGATATACGCGAGTTTAACGACGGCGTGGCCGCCGACAACGAATCGATGCTCGACGACCTCGACGATATCGTACCGATTATCGACTTCTATGAATCTGAATCCTTTCCAAAACTATAAGCTATGAAACGTATAATCTTAATCTTAATGGCGATAGCCACCGTCGCGGCGGCATACGCGCAGGCCGGACTGCAGATAAACAGTATTTTCGGAGGAAAATACTGTGCCGACTCTACCGTGACAGAGACTATGATGACCGGCAACCAGCGCTTCCTCAAGAAGCACGGCCTATCGACCTTTGCCACATTCAAAGGTCCGGCGGCAAAATTTGCCTCTGTCATACAGCCGCTCGTTCTCGCCGACGGAGCCCATGCTACCGGGCGCAATATCCGCTATAGCGACGGCAAGTTGCGCTATGCATTTTTCATACTTCCGTCGGTCGAAAGAGACGGCCATAGAATAAACCGATATCTATATTATATAAACAGTGAGGGCGTCCGCAAGCCGTCGGTTATTGTGATTTATTTCGAAGGCAGGATAACTCCCGACAAAGCCTCTGCTCTAATCAACACTATGCCAAGTAACCTTAAGAAATAATACTATGACACGATACATTCTTCTTTCTATCTTATTCCTCCTCTCCTTAGTAGCACACGCGACGACCAATGCCGCCTGCGACACCCTGCTCAATGTCGCCACGGCCGGTAGTATAAGTATCGTTTCGAGCGAACGGTCGGCCTCGATAACTGTCAATAAACTCAATGGCGGCACCGATAACTTCTATTATCAGAGTGGCAATATTGACAAGAACAACCGCTTCTACCGCACCAATATCTCGTGTCAGAACGTAACGTCGGTGCTCGTGTGCGAGAGTCCTACCGGTGTCAGGGTCGACTTTGTAAATGAGAGCGGGTATCCGCAGAGCTATATTTTTACTTTCAGCGACCCGGACAACCGCAATGTCAAATCGTATATCGGGTCTCGTGGTACCGACTTCGGCTTCACCATATCGCGCTCGAAGACTACCGAGTGGAAAGTCATTTCGCAGGGTCTGGGCTTGGGCTGGGTAAGCCCTCTCAACGAGGCCACAGCGCTCAACTCGTCGATGTGGAGAAGTACAGAGCTTTCGTGGCTGATGATTATCGGTGTGAGGATGAAGCATCGCGCACAGTCGCTGTCGATGGGTCTCGGCATCAATTGGCAGAATATCGTGATAAAGGGCGACCGCTATTTTCACAAGAACCCCGACTGTACCATTACTCTCGACCCCTATGACCCGGGCACGACCGACTGCCGTTCGCGACTGAAGATTTTCAGCCTGCAGGTGCCGGTACTCTACGGCCTGAACTTCGGACACAAGCGCTACCTGGGCGTGCAAATCGGCCCCATTGTCAACTTCAATACCGGCGGCAGCATAAAGACGCAATACAAATATGACAACAGCAATTATTCGGTCAAAACAACCGGTATCGGCCAGCGACCGGTCACTGTCGACCTCTTTGCATCGTTCAATTACCGTTCGATCGGTTGGTATGTGCGCTACTCGCCCATGAAAAAGCTGCGCGACAGGGCCGATCTCGGCTTCAACACCATATCTACCGGCATAATGCTCGGCTTCTAAATCGGGGCATAAGTCAGAGTGTCACATGTAATTAAGATTATTTAACGCCGAAAAAGCGATAGTGTGCGAAATAAGTAGCAATAATTGCAGTTAAAATATAGAAAATTGCTATATTTGCGCACCTTTTTAAAAACGATTTAAATAAACTACACAAATATGTATTGGACACTTGAATTGGCCTCGAAGCTCGAAGACGCCCCCTGGCCCGCAACAAAAGACGAACTCATCGACTACGCCATGCGCAGCGGTGCCCCAATGGAAGTGATTGAAAACCTTCAGGAGATCGAAGACGAAGGCGACACCTACGAATCAATCGAAGACATCTGGCCCGACTATCCCTCAAAAGAAGACTTCCTGTTTAATGAGGATGAATACTAAGACCCTCCAAACAATATAAACCACTGATAACCAGCCATATAAACTACAATAATTTGTTTGTATGGCTGGTGTTTTATTGCCCTAAATTGCCTTATTTGTTTGTATAAAATGCAATATTTACCCCGATTTTTCCGTTTTGTTTGTATATAATTCACTACCTTTGCAGACATGTGGGAATATCGTAAAAATACAAACAAATAAAGGCCTATGGGAAGGACAAAGAGATTATACCCATTAGGGAAATATCGTCTGAGGACGCCAAAAAATCCGGATAAGAACAAAGCTTATCCGGTAGACATAGAATATACTTGGAACCGTAAGGTAATCCGGCGCACCACCAATATTTTCGTGAAGATTGCGGACTGGAACCAAAACCTTCATGCAGGACGCGGCGGTGTCCGCCCCTCCTATGGCTCGGAGTCCAAGCGCATCAACAGTGTATTACTGGCAAGGGTTGAAAGGACGGACTCACTTCTGGCGGAATTTGCTCAGAACAATCCACATCAGATAACCGATGAGGTTATAGATGGTTTCCTTCTTGAGAAGCCGGTGGCCGTAAGAAAGGACAACGGCAAGGACTTCGTTGAGTTCGTGACAGACAGGTTGGATTCCGAATACTCGCGTAACCGAATCGGGCGCAGCCGTTACGAGAATGGCAAAAGCGGCATGAATATGTTTAAGGAGTTCCTGCGCTCAACCGGAAAAGGTACATATAAATCGGATGGCATATACCTTGGAGAAATCTCCATCGAGCTTCTTGAAGAATATATCGAATGGCGTCGTGAAATAAAACAGAATAGCGACCACACCATAAACCATGCACTCACCCCCATCCTTAAAGCCTGTGCTTACGCTGCCGAACTTCAGATTATAGACGTGGCGTTAAATGCGAGAATACAGGATATGCGCATTGCCGTCAAACCAAATCTTTCAGGAGATGAGTCTTCTTATGACGGAAAGAGTCTTTCGCAGGAGGAAATAGCAAAACTGATAGATTATTATCATCATTGCAAAGAACCTCGCCGCAAGGAATACATTGAAATGTTCCTTTTCGCCTTTCATGCCTGTGGACTCCGTGTGGTAGATATTATGACCCTCCAATGGTCTAATGTTGATTTGAACAAAAGGGAGTTGAGAAAAGTCATGATTAAGACCGGGAAACGGCATATAATACCTTTGTCAGATCCCGCCGTTGAATTACTCGAAACATGGAAAGAAAAAAACGGTAAGTCGAAATTCGTATTCAATCTTGTAAAAGAGAGTCTGGATATAGATGATGATGAAGCCTTATATAAGGTAAGAAATACGGCTACAAGGAGCATTAACCAGTCGCTGACAGTAGTAGGGGAAGAATTAGGATTCAGTTTTCCTCTAACGATGCACGTAGCTCGTCATTCATTCGCTGTATATGCTCTTAATGAAGGGCTTTCAATGTCGGTTGTCAGCCGGCTTCTCGGTCATGGAAGCACTGACATTACCGAAAAAGTGTATGCACGGTTCCTCCCAGAGACCCTTTCCTCCGAGCTTGGCCGCCTTTCAGGGCTATCATCATTCAAATTATAGTAGTTTATAAAGTGCGCAAAAGCAGTTGACCCATTTTGAGTCAACTGCTTTTGCATTTATATAGGTGGCAATTCAGACGATGTTGAGAAAGCATCGTAATGGAAACGGCTGAGAAACAGGTCAACATCCGCCTGTGAATACCAATATTTGTCTCCGCAGCGGGAATAGCCTATATAGCCTTTGTCTCGAAGCATCATGAGATATTTGTATTTGATATTCAGAAGTTCCATTAGCCCCTTGTTGTCATATACTCTTTGGTTGTGGATGTTTCTTGCCACATTTTTACCCTGAGATTCCATGAGAGAAAGAATCTTATTGAGTATATCTCTGTCGCTTACGTCTTTCTTGCTTTTCATGGCGAAAGATTATATGTTGATCCGACATGGGTATTGAAGAAAGGATGAGAGGCTGTATAGAGCGAATCCCTTCTTATTTTATGCGTATGTTTCATATTCGTGGAGTTTAGTGGGTGAATGGGCATAGCGATAGGATGACAATTCATATTCCGGACTGTGAATGTTTTCCTGTGCTATTGCCTTGGGGTTGTCAGAAGATTGCCGTTATTGTCTGGCAGATGTTCCGATTTTATCAGCCCAACACGCTGTTTGCGAAAATAGTTTGCTGTATTACAGTGGTTTCCCAATATTCCCCACAGTTTCCCCAACATTCCCCAACTTGGAAAATTGGCGGAAACAAAATGGGTGGGTGGCGGTGTTTCTATGTCGGAAGAGGCACTTGTATGTGACATTCCGGCACTGCCGACGGCGGTGTCTGCAATCCCTGGAATTTAGGATTACAATGAGATTATCCCGGAGCTGCGCTCTTGTCGGGACAGTGACAGTCATGTCAATTTTATCCCTCGTCCCAGAATCTTAACAAATGCTAAAATTTCAGGGTACTACCCGGGATAGTATCTGAATTACCTTCCGGGGAATGGCGAACTTCGCACCATAAACACTAAACTCCACGAAAGATGAAAACAAAATCCACCCGGACACTCACATCGGCAGAGTTCGACATTCTCAGCCGTATGCTCCGTGAAATCCAGACTGAAATGCGGGAGCTGAAGGACGGAGTTCATAAACGTATCGACAGCGCTGTGCGCAACGTAAAGGATGCCTTCCAAGGCTTCGGGATTCTTGACCCGGAAGAAGATATGTGGACCGAAAAGCAGGTATGCGAACGGTACAATGTCGATAGGAAGACCATGTACACGCATCGCAAGAGCGGCCGCATCACCGGCTACAAGACCGGCACCGGAAGGAACTGCAAGACATATTACCGGAAGGCGGATGTCATGGAGCTGTTCTCCACCGTGAACAAATGACACACACTATCACACACAATAATTATCGTGCCTGCAACGGCACAAGTTTCTAACCCCAAACACTTTTTATTTTATGGCAAAAGACCAGAATTTGGAAAATGCAGAAGTGCTTATCGCCCGCAACAACGATACCGGGCAGGTAGGCGCGGTGACCGGACTCAACGAGGACGGCACACCCAAGATGACCGATGTAAAGTCGGCGAAACTCTCTGACCTTGTGAAATTTCAGAAGGGTCAGAACCCCATCGAGGCATTCCTGTCGAACTTCGTTCGTCAGTGCCAGAACCCCACGACATTCGGATTCTTCCGTGTCCCGGCTGACCGCTACGACACCGTAGGCACCGTAATCGGCGACCTTGCCAAAGACCCGGAAGCCAATGCCGAGATGCTCAAAAACAACAAGGTCGAGCAACCCTCGGCGGAGCAGAAAGTCGAGCAACCGCAACAGTCCGCAGCACAGACGGAGCAGCCCGCTCAGGCGGCAGGCTCCGAGAACGCTCAGGCTCCCGAAAAGGAGGTGAAGCACTCCGCAATCGACGAAAGCAAAATCGACTGGGCGAGCCTCAAAGAGAAATGGGGCATCGACCGCGACGCGCTGGAGAAGAGCGGAGACCTGAAGGAGATGCTCTACAACCGCAAATCGAAGCTCGTCACCGTGACGCCGACTTTCGCCGGGGAGAAGTTTCCCATCGACGCGCGTCTCTCATTCCGCACGGATCCCGACGGCAATGTGAAAGTGGTTCCCCACTTCATCCATAAGGAGCCGAAGCTCGATCAGGAGTTTCAAGGCTACCGGTTCTCGAAAGAGGACAAGGCCGCTCTCCGCGAGACAGGCAATCTCGGCAAGGTCGTTGAGCTTGCCGACAGGAACGGCAACAAAGTCCCGTCATTCGTAAGCATCGACCGCCTGACCAACGAGATAGTCTCCGTCCCGGTCAAGGATGTGTTCATCCGCGACACCATAGGCAACACCAAACTGACCACCGCCGAAATCATGCAGCTCAAGGATGGCAAGGCGCTTCCTCCGAAGGAAATATCCGACAGGAACGGCAAGACCTACAATGTCGTGCTTCAGGTGTCGGCAGACCGCAAGGGTGTCGAGTTTGTGCCCGGCGGCGCCAGACGGCAGGAGCAGAAGGAACAGCAGGCCAACGGACAGCAGCAGTCGTCGTGGCTCACCAAGGACGGCAGGATCAAGCCCATCTCGAAATGGGCGGGCGTACCCTTCACCGAACAGCAGCAGAAGGATTACACCGAGGGAAAGGTCGTCGTCATGACCAACATGATTGACAAGAAGGGCCAGCCCTGCACGGTCTATCTCCAGTTCAATCCCGAAAAGCAGCGCCCGACCACCTCGCTCAACGATCCCCGTGTGAAGGTCGCCAATGAGTCCAAGACCCAGAAGGCGGTCAACAACGACGGCCTGACCAACGAGGCTACAAAGCACGTCGCCGAGCCGCTCCAGAAATATCAGACCGAGCCTAAGAACAAGGCCCAGCAGGAGCAGCAGCGCAAGCCCAGAGGTCCGAAACTCTGACACCGCCCCACTGAATCCACCTGAGAAATGAAACAGCCGAGGGAGGTCCGGAACTCCCGACGCTTTTCTCTCAGAACCACTAATATCCACCATTTAATAACGAAAAAAATGAAACATAAAAATCTCATAACAGTCGTGACCGACCATCAGCTCACGGCTGACACAATCGCCAAGGCCATTGGCGCAAATGAAAAGCACGACGGCTATTATCTCGGCAACGGCTACGCCGTCACATGGACCAACGGCCGCGTAATCGAGGCAACATTCTCCCCCTGCGAGAGCTTCGTTCTCTCCACCACGATGGACTGCCGCCTCGTCTATGCCCACAACTTCAAGTTCGCCATGCGCGACTACGACAATCTTGTCGGTTACAAGAAATCGGAGCAGGACAAGAAACAGCTCGCCACAATCAAAGCTCTCTGGAAAATGAGCAATGTTGTGGTCAACGCCATGATCCCCGACATAACCGGCGACCTCGACTTCCTCAGTCTCTACTACTTCCTCGCCATGCCGGTGGAAGTACGCCGCTCATGGCTTCCCATCCTTACCAAAGGAGCAATCCTCCACGGCGTGAAGCACGGCCCGTCAGACCGCAAGGAGTATGAGGCGTGGCTGGAGGAGTCAATCTACAACCACCTCGTGAAAGCTACTCAGGAAAGCCTTCCGCTTGAAGGAGCGCCCGTAGTAGAGGAAATCTCCACAGATGAAGCGGCGAAGACAGCCGAGGCTCTGGGTGTCGAACCTCCCAAAGAGGGAGACTACGGAGTGGCGGACAAGTATGTGGCAATATTCACCGACCACAAGCCCCTCTACAACCTCAGCGGTCTGTTGGTGGATACCGTCACCGAGCTGGACTTCGACCATGAGAAAGCAATGCAGACAGCCTACACTCTCTACGCCAAAAAGCTCATATCCTACCCTATGGTGCTTCAGAACACCATTCCCGCCGGAGTGTGGCGGCTCATGCGCCGGAACAAGGAGATACTGCGCTATAACGGCAAATGGGGAAAGACCGTCTGCAAAGGCAGACCCTCCCGCCGTCACAACTTCCGCATGGGCGAGAATCTCTACAACGGCCACGGCATAGTCACCACCGGAATACATCCCACCGACCTGAACCGTGACGAGGAGAAGCTCTACAACCTCATAGTCAGGCGTGTCATCGAGGCGCTCGCGCCCACGGCCGCCGAAAAGAAGGCGGAGAGAAAGAAATCCCGCAAAAACAGACCGGCAAAGGTTAAAACAGCCTGAGCCAACGCAATAAAATCCATTATCCCGGCCCGTATGTCCCGAAGATTTTGTATCTTTGCACTTGATTCAACGTCATAATGTTTTTGTTTCATTTTTGACGTGGATTTAGTGGTTGGACATCGGGAGGGATACCCGGTGTCCTTTTTTCACACACACTGTCACACATCGAGGATGCCGGCAAACCACTAATCCCGAATCCCCGATGAAACAAAATGTTGAATCAAGGGAGATGGACGGCTATCGCGTCTATCTCCAAGGTCATCTGCGTGACCATCATTTCCCACAACGTAATAACAGGAAGTTCATAGAGCAGCGTGTCGAAGATGCCTATGACCGGTTCGTAACCCTGCGACTGGACGGCAGATCAGTCCCATACGCCGAAGAAATGGCTATGCGCACTCTCCTTGACGGTCTTTATGTTTCCCGATATGACATTATATATAATGTGGTGGAGGAAAACTCCGTGATAGGTATGCGTCTGCCCGAAGAATACTGGCCGGACTTCACCGTGCATCTTCTCGGACTGCAACCTGTCCGGGAAATACTCGACCGTTACGAGGTCAATGGCGATTTTCTGAGCCGGGAGACACACCAGCCTATGCTGATTGAATTGCTGGGTACAATCTCTGAAATACTTGACGGCTATGAGTTATAACCGTCTTCAGGTAATGCGCGACAACATCGAGGCTATACGGATGGCGTTTAGCCTCGGTGTCAAGGGGCGCGGGGCGCAGACTGCCGAGGAGATTGCAGTGCTGCGCAAGTATGCCGGGTTTGGCGGGTTGAAGTGTATTCTCAATGATGCCAATGAGCTGGCGGATGCAGCCAAGTGGAGCAAATCAGATATTGAACTGTTTGCGCCGACGGTTGAACTATGTCGCCTTATCCACGATTATTCCCATGACGACAAGGAGTTTAACCGCTATATGGAGTCGCTCAAAGCGTCAACACTGACTGCGTTCTATACCGACAACCGTATTGTTGATGCTATCTCCGATGCGCTTAAATTTCAGGGTATCGAAATAAAGCGTTTTCTTGAACCCTCTGCCGGTCAGGGTGCTTTCATTGATTCTTTTCTGCGTAATGTCAGGTACCCCGATGCCGAAGTCCTTGCATACGAAAAGGATTTGCTGACAGGCAAAATCCTGTCAGCCCTGCATCCGTCTATTCTTACCCGCATTGAGGGCTTCGAGAAGATTGAACGTGATTTCAACGGATATTTCGATGTCGCCGCTTCCAACGTTCCTTTCGGCGACTTCGCGGTTGCGGATCCGGCTTATGCCGTGAGTAAGGAGATTGGCTACCGTCAGACGGCAAAGTCGTTGCACAATTACTTCTTTCTCAAAGGTCTTGACCAAGTGAGAGAGGGCGGTCTGATTGCCTTTATCACATCGCAAGGTGTGATGAACGCCGCATCTCCCTTTATCAGAATGACTCTTGTTAAGCAGGCTGACCTTGTGGCGGCTCTGCGTCTGCCCAACAACACTTTCAGCGAAAACGCCGGAACTGATGTAGGCTCTGACCTGATTATTTTCCAGAAGCATACTGAAAAGAAGTCTTTGTCGGCTGATGAAGAGTTCTTTATCCAGTCGGTTGTTGACCGAGGCACAAAGGTACCGGGCAACAAATTCTTTCAGGCTTTTCCGCAAAATGTGATATGCACTGATGCCAAAGTTAGCACTGACCAGTATGGCAAACCCGCAATCGTGTACCACCATGACGGGGGTATAGACGGCATTGCCGGAGATCTTCGCAAGGCACTTGATGAATCGCTGCACCTGCGTCTGAATCTGGATTTGTATAATTCCAACGGTATCAAGCCGCCTACGCCTGACCCGGTTACTCCAACTCCCACTCCTACACAAAAGCAGGAGGCAAAGGAAACACCGAAGGTTGAAAAGAAGTCGAGCCTTACCAATACGCCTCTGATGCAACAGTATCAGGAGATGAAAAAGAAACATCCCGACGCTGTGCTTCTTTTCCGTGTAGGTGATTTCTATGAGATTTTCGGCAAGGATGCCGTTACTGCCTCCGAAATTTTGGGTATAACCCTGACCCGTCGCCAGACCGGCATTGACAGCCGAATAGAATTGGCAGGCTTTCCCCATCATGCCCTCGATACTTACTTGCCCAAACTCGTGCGGGCCGGTAAACGTGTGGCAATCTGCGAACAGTTGGAAGACCCGAAGCTGAAAAAGACTCCCAAGCAAAAGGTGGTCGAGACGGTTACACCCAATCAGCCGCAAAAAGTAGAGCCTAAGCCGGAACCAAAGCCTGAATCTCCGAAAGTAGAACCCACCAAAGAGATAGAGACCGACGGCAGTCCCGATTACACCGATAATCCCGATCCACGCCTGTATGCCTACAATCTTTTTGGAGAGTTGGAGCCTATCGGAAAGCTGCGCCGTCAGCCGAAACCGGCTGAGGATGCCCCCAAGCCGAAGCCGAGTGTCGAAGTCAAGGACATTCCGGTAAAGAAATTCCGTCCGCTCAGTGAGAAAGAGTTGGAATTTTATGGCTCTCTGAACTGGGAGGACAATCCGCCGATCAACGGGTTTTACGAAACCATGATGTCTATTGCACACCGTCAACTCGAAGAAATGCGTCTGGAGCGTGAGGCGGAAGAAGCCGCCAAACAAGCCGCAGCAAATGGCGAGACTATCCATGAAGGTGGTACCACAATCCAGCGTACCGAAGGCGACTTTGTTCCCGGTCAACGCTCTACCATCAAGGCAGAACCTGTCGAGGTCGATATGTCGCCACGCCCTTTCTCAGAGGACATTCAATTCTTCCACCACAACGGCAGTATGGTCGTTCAGGACGGCCTTGTCGGTTTTCTCTCGGAAGTCCGCAAGAATGGAGCTACATTCAACCCTCTGGAGTTGAAGCCCGAACAGGCTAAACGTGCCATACTGTATGTCACTCTGTCGGAGACATATCAGCAGCTCTACAACTACGAGGCTGAGACACATGAGCCGTCGGAACATCTGCGCGAACACCTCAATCAGTATTATGATGAGTTTGTGGAGAAATACGGTAATCTCAACGAGAAACAGAATGTGAAATTTATCCTGATGGATGCCAATGGCAGGGACGCTCTTGCATTAGAGCGCGGCGAGAACGGCAGGTTTGTCAAGGCTGATATTTTCGATCATCCTGTTTCTTTTGCCATAGACGAGGTAACATCGATGGAGACCCCGATGGAAGCTCTGACCGCATCGCTCAACAAATACGGTGAGGTCAATCTTGAATATATGTCATCGCTTGTGGATATGGACGAGGACACTCTTACCCAAAATCTGGAAGGACACATATATTATAATCCGCTTGTGGAGAACTACGAGATTAAAGACCGCTTCATCGCCGGCAATGTCGTGGCGAAAGCCGAAGCAGTCCGCTCATGGATTGACCGAGAGGAGGAACGTATTAAAGATTTTCCCGGCTACGATGGTGTAGAGCCGTTCATCGCCATGTCAAAGGACTCCCTCAAAGCGTTGGAGGAGGCCCGGCCCCGCCGTATCGAGTTCGACGAGCTGGACTTCAACTTCGGTGAACGATGGATCCCTACAGGCATCTACTCCGCCTATATGTCGTATCTTTATGAAACCGACATAAAGATTGCCTATTCATCCTCTATGGACGAGTATTCGGCAACCAACAGCCGTGGCAACATGAAGATATGGGAGGAGTTCTGTGTCCGTGGCTATTACCGCACATACGACGGCATGAGCCTTCTGAAACACGCCCTGCACAACACCGTGCCCGACATAAAGAAGTCAATTGGCAAGGATGACGAGGGACGCGACATAAAGGTGCCTGACAGCGAGGCGATTCAGCTTGCCAATGCAAAGATTGACGAGATACGAAACGGTTTCTCTGAATGGCTTGAAGCCCAGTCGCCGGAGTTCAAGGAAAAACTCGTTGACCTCTATAACGACAAATTCAACTGCTTCGTAAGACCCAAGTATGACGGCAGCCACCAGACTTTCCCTGACCTCAATATGAAATTATTGGGTGACAGGTATGGAATCAGTTCCATATATCAAAGTCAGAAGGACTGTATCTGGATGCTGAAACAAAACGGCGGGGGGATCTGCGACCACGAGGTCGGGACGGGTAAAACGCTGATAATGTGCATTACAGCGCATGAGATGAAACGTCTCGGACTCGCCCACAAGCCGATGATTATCGGTCTTAAAGCCAATGTCGCGGAGATTGCCATGACCTATCAGTCGGCATATCCTAACGCCCGGATACTGTTCGCCGATGAAAAGAGTTTCAAGGCTGACAACCGCGTTAATTTCTTCAACCAGATCAAGAACAACGACTATGACTGCGTGATAATGTCGCACGACCAGTTCGGCAAGATACCGCAGTCGCCGGAGATGCAACAGCAAATCCTGCAGGCGGAGCTTGACACGGTTGAGGAAAACCTCGAAGTGCTGAAACAGCAGGGGCATGACGTAAGCCGTGGTATGCTCAAAGGTCTTATCAAGCGTAAGGAGAACCTGACCGCGAAAATAGCCACCATTCAGTACCAGATGGATCAGAATCGGGATAATGTTGTGGATTTCAAGCAGATGGGTATCGACCATATCTTCGTGGACGAGAGTCACCAGTTCAAGAACCTTATGTTCAACACCCGGCATGACCGAGTGGCGGGATTGGGCAACTCGGAAGGCTCTCAGCGTGCGCTGAACCTTCTCTATGCAATCCGTACCATTCAGGAGCGAACGGGCAAGGATTTGGGAGCGACATTCCTGTCGGGTACTACAATCAGCAATTCGCTTACGGAATTGTACCTGCTGTTCAAGTATCTACGCCCCAATGAGCTTGAAAGGCAGGACATTCGTTGTTTCGACGCATGGGCGGCTATCTTTGCAAAGAAGACCACCGACTTCGAGTTCAATGTCACCAATAGTATAGTCGCAAAGGAGCGTTTCCGCTATTTTATCAAGGTGCCGGAACTGGCGGCATTCTATAATGAGATAACGGATTACCGCACAGCCGAGGATGTCGGTGTTGACCGTCCGATGAAGAACGAGATTCTTCACAATATTCCGCCGACACCACAGCAGGAGCAGTTCATCGAGAAGCTGATGAAGTTTGCCGAGAGTGGCGACGCCACTATACTTGGTCGTGCGCCGTTGTCGGAGACCGAGGAAAAGGCGAAGATGCTCATCGCAACGGACTATGCTCGCAAGATGGCTCTTGATATGCGTATGATTGACCCCTCCTATGAGGATGATCCGAACAATAAAGCGAGCCATTGTGCCAAGATGATTGCAGAATACTACCGTAAGTATGACGTCCATAAAGGCACACAGTTTGTTTTCAGTGACCTCGGGACTTTCAAGCCCGGCGAATGGAATGTCTATTCCGAAATCAAGCGCAAGCTGATAGAGGATTATGGTATTCCGGCTCATGAAATACGCTTCATTCAGGAGTGTAAGACAGAGCGTAGCCGCAAGGCTGTCATCGAGGCTATGAACAGCGGCGATGTGAGAGTTTTATTCGGCTCAACGTCGATGCTCGGAACAGGTGTAAATGCCCAACAGAGAGCGGTTTGCATCCATCATTTGGATACGCCGTGGCGTCCCTCTGACCTGACTCAGAGGGATGGCAGAGCCATACGAGCCGGCAACGAGATTGCCAAGTTATATGCTGATAACAAGGTGGATGTAATCATCTATGCGGTTGAGAAATCTCTGGACTCCTACAAGTTCAATCTTCTTCACTGTAAGGCGACATTCATCGACCAGCTCAAATCAGGCGCACTCGGAGCTCGTACAATCGACGAGGGTGCAATGGACGAGAAGAACGGCATGAACTTCTCGGAGTACATGGCTATCCTCAGTGGCAACACCGACCTTCTCGACAAGGCGAAACTTGAAAAGCGTATCGCGGCACTGGAGTCAGAGCGTAAAGCCCACAACAAGGGCATTTCCGATTCCCGGTTCAGGCTCCAGACCATCAGCCACGACATTGCCAACAACGAGGCTGCCATCAGTCGAATGAAGGAGGATGCCACCCGCTATGCGGCAGTAGTTCAGCGAGACAAAGACGGCAACCCCGTCAACAATCTCACTCTTGACACCTGCAACCTCCGTGACGAGCAGAACATGGGTAGCCACCTGCAAGGTCTGGCGTTGAAAACCGACACCCACGGTCAGTACAAGCGTATCGGTGAGGTCTATGGCTTCCCCATCAGCATTATCTCCGAGCGTAATCTTGTTGACGGCAAGGAGACCGTTCAGAACCGATTTGTGGTCGAAGGCAACTACAAATATAAGTTCAACAACGGCTTCATAGCCATGAGCGACACCCATGCTGCCTGCATGAACTTTGTCAACGCACTGGAGAAGATACCCGGTATCATCGCCCAATACGAGGAACGCACCGCCAAACTCAAAGCCGACGTTCCCCAGCTCGAAGCCATAGTCGCCAAGCAGTGGGGCAAAGAGGACGAGTTGAAGCAACTCAAATCCGACCTCGCCGCCCTCGACCGCAAGATCACCGCTGAACTTGCCCCTAAGCACGATGAAAAGGACGGTGTTGAGAACAATCAGCACTCCGACAGCCATAGGGTCGAAGTAAGAGATAACCAGTCTCAATCAACCGAATCAAAGGAAACGATGGTGGCAGAACCATATCAGAATTACCGCCATGTAGCGGCCGGTCCTTCGATGTATGGTACCCACACAGGGTTTAAGCTATGATGGATGCTACTGATAATCTGCAAAGACAGACATCCCCGACAATCACTGCCGGGGATGTCTGTCTTTGTCTATGTATGATTAAGCTGTTTTTATTTCAATATTGCGCTTTCCGCAGATCCTGACCCACTCACTTCATTGCTGCGGTCAACCTTCTTACCGTATCCAAAAGTATATGTGGCAGAAATTGAAAACCGCATGTGTCTCTCAGGGCTGTAAACATATTTATTCATAGAGTAATACTCTCCTGATAGTGTCTGACGGGCTGATTCCCAACTGGAACGAAGGAAATTATTCGCAGTCGCAGAAAGGTTCCATTTCCCGTTTCCCCAACCAATCTCAATGTTATATTGTGATGGTTCGTAAACCTCCATACCGCTTTGTTCTTCAAGATTATGACTCGGTGTTTTATAGAATCCAGTGATATAGAAGTTCTTAAAATAATATGAGAGTTGAAGACTGCAAGTGAATTCATTTCGGGAAAGAGCATATTCACCGGTGGTTTTCTTAAACCAAATCTGAGGGCTTGCCTTTGCAACCAGATTGCCGTTAAGAAATCTGGCAGTGGCACTTATCATGATGGCTCCGTCCCTATGACTGCCGTTGTTGATATATTGTCTCAACATTGTTCCGTCAGGACCTGACGGTGAATAATAAGAAACCCTGCGATTATTAAGCCATGCGTATATGCCCCCTGCTGCAATCTGCCATTTGTTTGAAATAAGCCACAAGTATTGAAAGTTTGCATTCTGGTTAAGTGTGTTTTTTCAGTTCCGGATTGCCTTGATACCATAGAAGTTCATCCTGTTGCAGCCTGTTAGGGCTTTTTTCCATCGCACTCGGCACATCTTCATTGATATTGTATGCGAGAGTCAGCTGCATTTTTTCTGCTGGATTGTATGAGGCGTATACTGAGGCATTAGGATATGAATTATTCAATCTATTCCCCGATATGTTATTCCGCTCCCAGTTCCAGCCTAAATCCATACCTGCCTGCCATTTATCGTAATAAATGTCATAATGAGTTCCAAGACGATAATTCGATACAACGTATTTTTGTCTGGATTGAGAGTCTCCGAAATAATCAATATTGTCTTTCATCCAGTTGCCGCCTCCGAAAAAGGATAGTGAATTATGTCCGTTTATATTCCATGCCAGTGTCGGCGAGAATATCCCGTTGTAGGATTTTTCAGCGGCATTGTTTACTATTTCCAAACCGTCATATATCGAGTAATCAGAATTAGATTTATTATTCCCGTATCTGAACATTCCATATATAGACAGGGATAAATTCCGAGGCAGGACGAAAAAATAATCGCCTGTATATGTGAAAGTCATATTGTTTCCCCACGTGTTGGCTCTGGATTTAGAACCGTCGAATAAGTCAGATGAATAGTTTAGACTGTTGAATTGCTCGTTTACAGGCACTTTGGAGTAATTAACCCCTATAACATTGGATAACTGTACTTTGTCTTTATTATATAAAGCCCTGAATGAAACATCATTGATGTTGTTGCGAAATCTTGACGCATCTGTGGCAGTTGTCCTCTCTACATTCATAGGGCCGTTCCCGAACAGGTCTATAAAACGAAATGTCTCAGTTGTGGAAATACCGTTGTGTCTGTTTGTCATGTAATACTCCCGGGCATATATATCGAATGTCATCGCCTTGTATGTCATTTTTGAATATAAATACGCTTCTGTCCGGTTTACACCGAGACTCTTGTCAGCATTGATTTTGGTATATCCGCCCCATTCATATTTCTGCATGATGAAATTGATGGCATATCGGGCGTTTTGAAAACGGGGGTCTTTGGGGTAATGGTAATACTCCACTTTTTTGACATCTGTAGTCTTCATCCCCTGCAAATCTTCTTTAGTTGCCGGAATAAAGTCTATGAAGATAGAAACATTATCCCCGGCCGCAGTCTTAACGGCATTGGAAACAGGGTCAATTTCAATTTCGGGAATTGACATCAAACCGAGTAGGGAAACGGCATTCTTCGCGGCATTCTTTTGATTTTTACCGGGGAGATAAGTTGATGACTTTGCAGAGGTTCTCTGCATCTGAGCCTCTACTACTATTTCATTCAGAGAATGTGTTGAGGCTATTGTGTCCTCGTCGATAGTCTGACCCCAGACCATAAATGGTAATAGAGTCAGAATGAAAAATACAATAACTGTTCTCATATCTGATGTTTTTGTTTTCAGATGCAAAGTTACAGCCGTGGAAAATTCCTTGCCATATCCAAAAGTATATGATTGCATCCTGCGGCGGCTGTGGGGCGTAGATATATACTTTTGGATATGGTGCAGTCCTGTGGCTATGCCTAATTTTGCGGTGGATTAAATAATTCTGATATGACTGACGAAGAAAGATATATAATTAAGGAGTGCCGCGTGATGGTTATCGGTACACAGGATTTCACCGGATATGTGTTGCCTGAACTTGAGCGGATCGGATTCCGGAATATTCAGACCGGCTGTGACCCCGCCTCACTTGCTGAACTATCTCATGTCAATATCATTGCCGAATATGGCGATAACGGAGAATCATGCCTGAAGCATCTCAAAGAGCTGAAGACACCGATAATCTGTCCTTTCGATTTTGTCATGGGCGCGGGGGCAATGGTGATAATGCCCGGAGATGATATGGAACCTCTTGCACAGCCTGACTTACGACTGTGGGCGGCGGAATATATGTCGGGCTACTGCGCTTTCTGGAATATGGAGGGATGCGACTGGCTCGGTGAAGCATTGCCGGAGATAAGAGCCGGAGTAATCAACGAATCCGCTCAACGACTTGCTGCCCATATCTGCGCTCGTATAGCCGCCAATATCGCAGTCGGTCGGGAAGTGAAACATTTTCCGCGTTTCTATTTAGCGGAGAGTGAATAGTGGAGTGCGGAGAGTCAGCACATAACAGTTTGTTGTTGGTTGCCGCCACAATCGCCTCGGAGATATTGCGCACATCAAGTTTATCGAAGATGCGCTGACGGTATTTCTTGACTGTCACCGGCGAGAGGCAGATGCGGTCGGCAATCTCGGTCATTGTGTAGCCTTGAATGGAGAGGGCAAGCACTGACTTCTCTCCGTCAGAAAGCACAGGCATCTGCCGTTTATCCCAACGGCGCGTAGTCAGATTGTACTCAAAGAAATCGGACGAGCCGACGCGGTGCATCTCTATATGTCCGGCATCGGTATGGGTTGATGCCGACACCACGCAGAGGGCGAGCCATATCCGCCCGTCCGAGGTGAGGGCGAGCGGAGTCAGCTTATGGTTGACAAGAATCCTTCGTCCGTCATTGAGGATATGGAAATCGTAGGAGATATACCAGTCCTTGCGCTCATTGACAGGAATATTGTTGTAGAACGAGAAGCCGGTCCTGTTAAGCTCAATGAGCATCGGCTGTTCTTCCTCCGGCACATAACTGGAATAAAAACGGTAGCCGAGTTCCGTCATCCGCTCCGGCGACAGTCCGCACAGGAACATCGGATTGGGCGACACATACAGGAAATTCTGCCTGAAATAGTCGATGATATAGACGCTCTGATAGGTCGAGCGGGAGAACGCCTCCGCCGAGCGGATATATTCATCCACACGGCTGTAATCAAGCTCCTCCGGGAGCCTGATCTCGTTATCTGGTATGAAGAAATCGTCTGTCCTGTCCATATATATGCTTTCTTACGGGGAGTAGCAAGTTACGGTCACTCCGCAATAATTCAGGCAAAGTTACAACCAAAAAATGGCTTCGGTCTTAACAAATGTATAGACCCAAGAGAAAAAGCTGTTGAAATACGGGCACCAAAGACGTTTTTAAGAGCTACAACGCCATAGTAAATAATGATAATTCCAAAGTTTTCTGCCCCTAAAGCCTCTAATGTCGAGAATTTTAGCTAACTTTGCATTAAATATGGCACAGTTCAACTCATATATTGATTATCTTGATCTCTCGGCGGCAACGGAATACTGCCGGGAGAACGGAGAGGTGTGCCGTCTGAAGAAGAACGAGCGGTTTGTGCAACAGGGAACCACGGCCCGTTATGCCGCCCTCGTCGTTTCCGGATATTTCAAGATTACCACTCTAAATACCAGCGGCGAGGAAGCGGTGTTGAACTTCGCATTTCCGGGCCAGTTCATTACCGACTTTCATTCCTCGCTACACGGCGAGCCGTCGGAAATGTCTGTGATAGCCGGAGAGGACAGCGAGATTATGAGAGTGCCTTTGGCGAGATTCAAGGAGTATCTTTCACCCTCTTTCACCAACGAATACCGCGCCCTGTTCGACATGGTATTCAACCGTTATCTCGGCATCCACCGTAAATCTCCCAGAGAAAGGTATCTGGAATTATGCAAAGAGTATCCGCGCATCGTGGAAACGGTGTCGCTCAAAGACCTGTCATCATATCTGCTGATCACACCCAACCATCTGAGCCGCATCAGGCACCAATTGGCTGACGAAGCCAAAAATAATCAGGAAAAATAGCCCGGTCTATACATTTGTTAAGACCGGATCGGATTTTAATGCCCATGAAAATAAACAATAAACACCTTATAATAACCGCTCTTAGCTGCTGGCTGTTTACGGCTTGCAGCGATGACAACACGGTTTTCAACGAGCCGCCCCAAATAAGGGCTTATGAAACTGATGCCGAGGTGCTTTCACAGTTTGTCGAGGTAGATAGCCGGACCGGGCTGTTCTCTATAAATCCCGACAAGAAGGTTACTGCGACTGATTATGTCGTCAACCGCTCAAGAGAACAACTCTTGACGGTAAGCCCGATAAACCGCTCCCGCTTTGAGCGCGAAATGAATGAGGCGAATAACCTCATATCATCATATAAAAAGGCTCCTAATGTCAGTGTGATATACACTACCGCAACATCGGGGATTGCAAGAAACAATGACGAAGGCTCAATCCATCTGACAAAACTTTCATCGGAAAATGCAACTGGGAGAAGTGTCGGCGCACGTCTGTCGGTTGCAGGTGAGTATGTTTGTCGGACGGGGCTATATTCTACCGGAACAATGAGAATTTCAGTAAGCTCCGGAAACACCTCCACGTTCTATGTGGCGCAGATTTCTTTCATAGCCCCTGACCGCTCAGACAAAGGTGCAATACTGCTGGCCGGGGTAGGAAAAAATTCATTGCCATACTTTTATGCCCTCACATTGCCGGAAAGCATGGGCGAATATCTTACCATTCAAGGCAAATCATTCATCGGGAACGGCACCGTGACAGCCGAATTTCAGGAATGAAACAGATACAGCTTTTCATAATTATACTGGTCAGTGTGTTCCTCGCCTCCTGTGAGGAACGCACCGGCTATTATGACACAGACCAAAAGGAAATTATCGCACTTCTCACCGGGGTTGAGTGGAGACAGACATACGAAGCCATGCCGAATTTTGAGCCAACGGAATTTGACAAGGAAGGCTGGGTCTATAAATTCAATGCCAACGGAACCGGTTCCTACAAATGGGTGAAGTGGAATGACGGGGCAATCATTGGAGAACCTGTATATTTTCGATGGACTTTCACAACCGATAATTTCTCGGTCATCTACATTGACAAGTCTGAACGATTCTGGCTGATTGACAAGCTGACAACCTCGGAATTATCGGTGACAAGCGCAATGCAGGATCCCGTACTTTATCCCAATACAGATAAAACCGTTTGTAAATTCATAGTAATGGACTAATGATTATGCGAATCCGAATTATCACACTTATAGTGTTAGTATTCATGGTAGCTTCGGGAGCTTTCGCCAAGAAGAAACCTGAATATCCCCGTGCCGAGATTAAGGTGAGCTACAAATACCACGAGAAGCTACTACGCGGCAATACGGAACTTTTTGAACACGACATTCCAATGCTGCTGCTCATCAATGCACAGCAGTCAAAGTTTTATAGCCCTCATACAGAGTATCTGGACTCGTTGGAATCAACCCCGTCAGGCAGAGCCAAATCAAAGCAAATGATGGATATTGCCGTAAAAAAATATATTGATTCAAAGGACGAGAGTGCGATGAATTCTGTGACATATAGGACATTCATGTATATTTTCAAGGACAATGCAAATGAATGTATCACTGTCTATGATAAAGCCGGCATGATGGAAAGCGGTGTCTATTCAGAGCCTTTTTCTGAATTGACATGGGAAGTCGGAGATTCAATAAAAACTGTTCTCGGTTATGAGTGCGTAAAGGCAACGGCTGACTATCACGGGCGAAGGTGGACCGCATGGTTCGCGCCCGAAATACCTGTTCAGGACGGACCTTGGAAACTCCGGGGACTGCCGGGGCTGATACTCGAAGTCACGGAAGCAAAGGGTCATCACAGCTTTGTGGCAGACGGCATCGAGGAATCGAATATGCCAATCTATCCGATATACTACAATCGCAATTACGACAAGATGAACCGGATCGATATGCTGAAAAGCCTGCGAAATTACAGAGACAACAGCAACTCCATGATCAAGGCATCTATCGGACTTGACCTTGGCAATGACGCACTGCCCCAGACCGAATATGATTTTCTTGAAACCGATTATCACTGATTATGAAAATAATATTTGTTATCATGCTTATGGCTATTGGTGCCTTCACAGCCAATGCCGACAACTGGGTTAGGGATGCAGAACCTGCAATCCTTGAGGTATACTATACACGTACGGAGGTGACCGACACCACCAAGCGTGAGACTAATTTCTTCAATGAGGAGACAATGCTCAGGATTGGGAAGAATATGTCGCGGTATTGTTCGGTTCCTAAGTTCTACAGGGATTCTCTAAGGCATTTCAATTCTGCATTATATTGGGAAACAGAAAAAATTGCCCTTGTGAATGCAAAAGATCCTGTCGAACGCGATATGGCCACTTTAACTCGTAATGGCCAATACTGGGACGTGATTTATAAAAATTATCCGGCAGGCAAAGTTACGCAGACTTCATATTTCGATATGACCGATTGGCGCTATGAGGAAGATTGGGAAAAACCGGAATGGGAGATTATAGATGAAACGAAGGAAATTATGGGCTTCCAGTGTTTTAAGGCAACGGCTGATTATCGCGGGCGCAGATGGACTGCATGGTTCACGCCTGAAATTCCTGTTCAAGACGGACCGTGGAAATTATGCGGTCTGCCGGGACTTATTCTTGAGGCAGTGGACAGCGGGAATGTATATCACTTTGTAGCCAGCGGTCTAAAACAGAATGGCATCGCCAATGTCGGATTTCTCTGCTACCGTGAAAAAAGAGGTGTTACCAGGGTGACGCGTGACAAATTTTTCAACAGCTGGTGGAAATTCAATAATTCCAATTTCGCCGCGAAAATGTCGGCGATGTTCGGTAAAGGGCCCAAACCTGGCGAAGTGGAAGAAAAGCATGTGCCTCAATACGATGCGGAAGAAACCGACTATCCCCATGATTTATGAAATTGATCGTTCTATATTTGGTATTAACTTTTAGTTTCATTTTCTCAGTCGCTCAAGTCAATGTGACCGGAACAGTTATTGACAAGGAGGCGAATGAGCCTGTTGCCGGCGCTTCGGTCATTGTCAAGGGTGCTGACGGCAAGATAAAGAAGTTTGCTTCATCGAAAGCTGACGGCAAGTTTACGATGTATGTGCCGTCTGTAGCCGGTTGTCGGTTGGAGGTGTCGATAATGAGTTTCGCCAAGCAGTCAATACCGCTTGACAGCGTGACTTTTCCGCTTACCGTGTATCTTGAACCGGGAAGCATACAGCTCAAGGAAGTGGCTGTCAAGGCCGACCGAATACGAGAACAGGGTGACACGATAACATATAATGTAGGCAGTTTCGCCCAGCAGCAAGACCGCTCCATCGGAGATGTGCTGAAACGTATGCCCGGCATTGATGTGGCGAAGAGCGGCAAGATACAGTATCAGGGCGAGGACATAAACAAGTTTTATATCGAAGGTTCCGACCTGCTCGGCGGCAAATACGGCATTGCCACCAACGGCATAAGCCATGAGGATGTGGGCGCGGTCGAGGTCATGGAGAACCATCAGCCGATGCAGGTACTGTCGGGTATCTCATTCTCCGACAAGGCTGCTATCAACCTCAAACTGAAGAACAAAGCAAAGGCGACATGGACTTTCCACGGCGATGCCGGAGGCGGATACTCATGGTATCCTGACGGCGCATTATGGGACGGCGAGATGTTCGCAATGGCTGTAATGCCGGGATTTCAAAATATCACCACATTCCGCACAAACAACACCGGTGAGGACCTATCATCGTCAAGCACAGACTTTTTCGCCGACCGCCGCCAGACAGGACTGAGCCGATATGTAGGCGTGGGGCTTCCCGGTGTCCCGTCGCTCAGCGACAAACGGACGCTGTTCAACCGCTCCTTCCTCGTATCAACCAACAGTCTGTGGAAACTTAAAAACGGCGAGTTCAAGGCAAACATAGATTATTCTTTCAACCGAGTGACCGCAGATGCCTCGAATATTACGACATATTTTCTCGACGAAGGGAACCGCATAATCACCGAGAACCGAAGCGGTTCGGATCATACCCATTCGCTGAGCGGCAAGTTCATCTACGAGCTAAACCAAAAGACCGCCTTCATCAACAATACCCTCCATACCAATATCGACTGGGACGATGTGAGCCTCTCGACCACGGGTTCAATTCCCAACATACAGTCGGCTAAGCTCCCTGATTATTATGTCACCAACAAATTCAAGATCATCAAGCGTTTCAAAGGCTCGCACCTTGTCACATTCCAGAGCGTGAACGAATGGGAATCGCTGCCGCAGACGCTCAATCTTGACATAAACGGAGAAGGATTCCGCCAGCATATCTCCGACCATGCGTTCTATACCCATGAAAGCGCGGCATACGCCTTCAATATAAAGGGCGTGACACTGAGTCTCGAAGGGGGTATAAAGGGGTATCTGCGTTCTATGGACTCGCAGTTGCCGGACTTACCGGAGGAACTACCCGGTCTGACTGAAAACGTGGTCAACACAAACTATCTCACTGTTTATGCGACACCGAAGTTCGAATACTGGGTGCGCCGGATGAACCTTTCGCTCAACCTGCCCGTAAGTTATGCCCATTATAACTTCGACAAGGCGATTGCAAACCGTGATGAGGTCTATTTCTCCCCGTCGCTCAGCTTCAACTGGAAGCCCAACAACCGCTTTTCGGGTACATTGCGCGGAGGTCTGGGCCGATCGCCTATGAATCTCAACCTTATCCATCCCGGACTTATAATGACAAATTACCGGACTCTGAAATCGGGAGTGGACAATTTCTATAATTTGTCATCTCAGAACGTATCGGCAAGCGTCAGCTACAAGCACACCCGCCACGGACTGTTTGCCAACGGAATGGTGATGCACTCGTGGACTCATGTGCCATATACTATGGCACAGCAGCTTTATGGCGATTATGTGGTTTACAGCTATGCCGATGCCAAGAATGATGGCAAGATGCTCATGGTGATTGGTAACGTTGGCAAGACCCTCGACTTCATGCGCGGAAGCTGCAACGTGAACGGCTCATTCAGCCGCAATGAGTCGCATCTGCTTTCACAGCAGCAATCCGTCAACTCGGTCAGCACCGGCTGGAGTGTCGGCGGCAAAATCAACGGGAATCCATGCCGTTGGTTCAGTTTCGATTACCGCATAGACTATTCCGACAGCCACCTGACGATGAACGGACAGAGCGAATCATGGCTCTCGACGATGGAGAACGAGCTGAGCCTGACATTCATTCCCCACCGTAAATGGCAGTGGACTGTCAGCGGAGAGCATTACCGCAATGAGCTGACCGAGAACAACTACAAAAATATAGTCCTGCTCGACACGAAACTGACCTACCAATTCAATAAGAAGATAGAGTTTGCCGCCAGCCTGACTAATATCCTCGATAAGCGCAGCTACAACTACACCACATACTCCGAGCTTTCATCTTTCGAGAGCCAAAGGCAACTCCAAGGCCGTCAGCTCTTATTCTCTATAACACTAAGAAAATAAACAGACTAATCACATCAATCATGTTCCTCGGACTTCGGGAAATAAGGCACTCTATACATTTGTTAAGACCGTTGCCGTTTTTTATTCCGAACTTTGCCAAAATAAATAATGAGCATGAACTATTTAGCACAGAAGAATAAGACCAATCTATTCAACCGATTGACTACCTGCTTATTGCTGTCAATCCTCGCAATAGGCCAATCGGGTGCGTCTAACCAGTTGACTCCCACTCAAAAGGCTTCCATCGTTACCAAGTTTGGCATGGAAGTAAAGTATAATTTCGCGCACATGGACAAACTGCCGTGCAACTGGGATAGCCTCTATATGGCACGTATGCCCCAAATAGTAGATACTCCTACCGATGAGGCTTTTCTCGACAGTCTGAAACTCCTGTGCGCTACTCTTAAAGACGGACACACTGCCGTCTGGTGTAATACACCGTCTGTCAGGGATTGGACGCTCCCATTCTTCACAAAAAGGTTCGGCAACCGCGTTTTTGTTACAGATGTCATTACTGATAAAATGATAGCGGTAGGATTAAAACCCGGTACCGAAATACTCGAGATGGACGATATGCCGGTAATTGAATACGGCGAAAAGAACGTTATTCCATATTTCCCTTCATCTACTCCCCAATGGTCGCAGTCTGCCGCTTTCTTCGGCGGTCAGTTGACAAATGGTCCTGCTGACAAATCGGTGAAAGTCAAGTTCAGAAACGCTCCCGACAGTGTTTTCACCTTGAACGTGGAGCGCGATATGAATTGGCAATACAATCCTTATAACAAACGGGTTGTTTCACACAAAAAATTACCCGGCAATGTCGGATATATTAAAATACCCTCTTTCCAGCAGGGGCTGTTCGATCACGAAAAATTTGTAGAAGTGTTTGATTCACTTGAAAATGTATCATCTTTAGTGATAGATATTCGTGATAATGGAGGAGGTAACTCTACCTATGGTGATTTTATTCTTAGACTTATTTGTCCTGATACAATCCCGGCTCTCTATTGGTCTTCTCCTAAATATATCCCCGTGATGAAAGCATGGGGCAAAACCGTTGAGCCGTATATCGAGAAAGGGAATCCGCTTATTCCATTCTCGGCCCAACACATAGAAATTCCCAAATTTGAAATTCCCGTCGTGCTTCTGGTAAACAGCAATACATTCTCCGCGTCAGAAGATTTTGCGGCTACATTTAGAGCTGCAAAACGTGGTAAAATTATAGGTACACCGACAGGAGGCAGTACCGGCCAACCAATTATGATAGATCTCGGTTATGGCTATATGGCAAGGATATGCGCCCGTGATGAATGGTTGCCTGACGGCACCGAGTTTATCGGTGTAGGAATAATACCTGATATTATTGTGGAGGAATCCGAAGAAATGATAGATGGGAAGGACGTTGTGCTTGACCGGGCGTTGAAATACTTACTAAAGAAATAACTTGAGAAAAGATTGATAACCAAAAATAAATAATAATGAAGAAATTTTTCGTAACTCTATTTCTTGGAGCGCTTTGCATCGGCATAGTCAATGCAGCCTCCAAAACAACAGACTGCGACGATGCCGAAGGTACATCCACAGTGCTGTCTATGCGGGAGCATTTACCAATCGAAACCCCGGCCACGGGCAAAATCATTTCCATAGAGGCTCCTGATGCACCTCTGAAAGTCACAACGGATATGGGAAATGTCCCCGAACAAAACATGAAGGCATTCGCAGAAAAGCCGGAACTGTTCAAAAGCGCAATCATGGGGAACTTTCCTGTGATGGGAGATCGACTTCTACGTCTGGCCGTAGCTGCGTACAATGCAGGAATCCCATTCTCGATACATATCGTATCTACATCCTTTCCAAAAGGTTTTACCATAACTTTCTCAGTTGAAGAACTCAAAGAAGGGCTAACTGAGAAAAAATAAGACTCGAAGTAACTGTCAATTTGGCTGAGTTAATAACCGTTTCAAATGATTGCGGTTTAATAACACTGAAAAAGAATAGCACGTATTTGCGTTAAGATACGCTGCTTACTATCCATAATTTGGCCCTCGGCAATCCTTGCCGGGGGCTATTGATGAAATAGAAATTGAAATGAACATAATGTTTAACCAATCAACAAAGGACATGAATAAAGTACTCATTGTTGATGCCTCCGAATCCGACCGTCGGCTTATGTCGGGCTTGCTTGTCAAGTCCGGCTATGAGCCGATTGCCGTCGATAAGATGGAGGCTGCAAAAGACGAGGTGGCGAAGCTGCCACCGGGAGCGGTCGTTGTCGCGGATTACAAACTTCCCGACGGCTCTGCCAAAGAGTTAATCAACTGGCAAAAGGATGAGGGATTCTCTTTCCCTGTCATTGCCATAGTAAACAACCTTAACGGCCCTGATTTGCTGGAAGTCATGAGCGACGGCGGTGCGGTCAATGTGATCCAACGCCCTGCTATTGACAAGCAGCTTGTAGAGACGGTGAAGAAATACATCAAGGACGTAGGATCTATATCCTCTGACAAAGAACTAATCCACCGACCGAGCAAGGAGTTCCAACGCATCGAGCGTGAAATCACACGTATTGCTGCGGCAGATGCCAACGTGATCATCTTCGGAGAAAGCGGCATGGGCAAGGAACAGATTGCGCGGGAAATTTTCCGACAGAGCAACCGTACCGACAAACCGCTCATCGTAATTGAGGCAGGCGGAGCCGCCCTTGTCGGAGAGCATAAGCCCGGCTCTGAAAAGAGCGAGATGTATAACCGCATCGGAGGCTACTTCAAGAAGGCGGCCGGAGGTACGATAATTCTCAAGAACGTGCATCTGCTCAACTTCGACAAGCAATCGGTAGTACTACACATTCTGAGCGAAGACCACCCTGATGTCCGAGTAATCTGCACCGCAGAGCCGGAGCTGTTAGAGATGGTAAGCGACAAGACCTTCCGTTCAAATCTTTTCTTCAATCTGCGGGAGATGGACATAACTGTCAAACCGCTAAGAAAGGTCACGGAGGACATTCAACCGGTTGCCGAGTTTTATCTCGCGCAGTATGCCAAGGAACACAATGAACCGCCGAAGCATCTCGACCAATCAGCGGTAAAGGCACTGAAGAAGCATGACTGGCCGGGCAATATCCGTGAGCTGAAGAACGTGATTCTGCTTGCTGTCGGCAATGTGGACAGTAATCTGATAACATCGTCAGACCTCTCAATCAGCCGCTCCTCGCCGGACATTCCCGAGACCATGCGCCTCCGTGACCCCAAAGTCGAAAAGCAAAGAATTGCTGACGCACTGACCCAGACCAGCGGCAATATCACACAGGCCGCCAAACTGTTGGGAATAAGCCGTACTACATAGACTTACAAGATAAAACAGTCCGGGCTGAAATCCGACCTTAAATAAAAAAATCAGTGTAAAAGACTGTTAATTCGCCAAAAATTATTAATTTTGTGGTGAAATTAGAATAACTGGCGGTTGGAGAGCCGACCGCATCGAACTGATACATAACATAAGACCGCTTATAGGTTAACTGAAAATCTGGACAATTTTCTTTTACTCAATACTTATAGGCCGATGCTTATGCTATGCACTTGCATAGCGTACATCTGCCATATTGAGTATCGCTCCGTCCAGAAGCGTCAGTTAGTGGTGGATGTGCGCTTTTTTATTGCCCATAACTGACAAAATATTTAACACACCGTCAAAGTTTATACAATATCTGTCATTAACATTTGTAAAATCGCATATCGATTCAAACCTTTAATCTATTGAATACCATATTACTTCCATTTTAACATTTTATTCTGTAATCCAATTGTAACAGGAGCTGGTTTTATCCATCGAGAAATAAATAACGCGATGTTGAACTATAAAAACCACGCCCCGATATGGACATTTTCGCCCTTACCGAGACAGAGTTCTTCCGAAAGCTGACCGACGGAGAGAACGACAATCTGCACGTAGCCTACAAAGACTTTGTGCTTCAGGTCAGCGAGTTGTGCAACTCTTCAAAATGCAAAGGCAATGTGATAACCGCCCTCCTGCTTGTCGAGGTGGAGATAAGCCACCTTCAGACCGAGGAAGGACGCCTGTCGGTAAACAACACCCTGTCCTCTTTCATCAGCAAGGCCCTCACCTTCGTGCGCCAGACGCTCAGCCACTATAAGGAGGTTGACTTCTCAATGGTAGATGAGGATGACATGATAGAGAGTATCGGACTCAACTGGACGGCGAAGAAGACAGCCCTTATCGAAATCGGTTATGCCTTCAAGGTTGCCAAGTGTTTCGGTGAAAATGTCTCCGCAAGGGAGATAATCCAGAAACTGGCAAAGATATTCCACGTGGATATGACCGACGGATATATCTACAACAAATATGCCGAGATGCGCACCCGCGCCCGCAACAGCCGTACCTACTTCATCAACACGCTTGTTGACTCGCTCAACAGATTTATGTCAAAACAGGATGCAGAGGACTGATAAAGCCCCGATGTCCAGCCACTAAACCACGTTTATCCAATACAGCCCGGCCACTCGCGAGAATGGTCGGGCTTGCTGTCGTTATTGGGGTCCGGGATCACTTGATACGGAGTAGATGGCGGAGAGCCGGGTCGCGGCGGATGCGGTCGAGTTCTTTTGCCACAATATCTTTCACATCCTGCTTGACCTGATTATAGTTGAACTGGATAGCCGCCTTCATCTTCGATTTGTCGGGAGTGTCATCCTTGAAGTCGGTAATAAGAGGGATAGGCTCGTAGGCGGCGGTTTCCTCCTCCACCTTGTCGGTATCGACCACTATCTCGGCATGGAATATCTTCTGCTCGATGCGCTCACCGAAGTTGTCGCTGACAGCCCCGACGAACATTCCCTGCGTCAGAGTCGAGATCTTGCTGGCGGGTATAAGCGCGTCGAGCTGCGTGTTGAAGGTGCGGTTAACATCCTGCATGGTGTAGGTAATGGAGCGCCGCTCCTGAACTACCTTTCCGAAACGCTCCGAGAGATTTTTGGCTGTCTCGCCCACAACCTGACCGGAGAAGATATTGCCGACGGTGTTCATCACGACGGCGGCTTCTTTGTCGCCATAGTCGCGCTTCAACTGCGAGAAGTCCTGAAAGCCGAGGCAGACGGCAACCTTGTTGCTTCGCGCCGTGGCAATGAGATTGTCGAGTCCCTTGAAGTAAATCGTTGGCAGCTCGTCAATTATAACGCCAGACTTCAACATTCCCTTCTTGTTTATCAGTTTCACGATACGGGAGTTGTAAAGACCGAGTGCCGCGCCATAGATGTTCTGACGGTCCGGGTTATTGCCGACACAGAGTATTTTCGGTTCCTGCGGATTGTTGATGTCGAGGGTGAAGTCGTTGCCTGTCATTATCCAGTATAGCTGGGGAGAAATCATACGGGAGAGCGGGATTTTAGCCGAGGCAATCTGTCCGGCCAACTGTTCCGCCGCTCCTCCCTGCCATGCGTCGATGAATGGCGACAGGTAATTCTCCAGCTCAGGATACGATGTCAGTATCGGGAAAATATCCTCATACCGGCGGCAAAGCAATTCTATCGCATGGGGGAAAGTGCAATACTTTCCGTCCTCGTAGATACGGAGATACCAGATGATTGCCGCGAACAGCACAATCGGGGACTCAACGAAGAAATCACCCTGTTTCTGGATCCATGTGCGGTTCAGATTCATCATGATAGTGTATGCCGATTCATAAGCGTCAGCGATGTCGGTCATGAATTTGGGATGGATGGGATTGCACCGGTGAGAGTGTTCAGGGTCATCGAAATTTATGACATAGAACGATGGTTTCGCCCCCTTGTAACCCGACTTATGACGGTTCATGTGGTTATACGCAATCAGCGATAAATCAGGGAATTTGTAGTCGTAGATATAGAGTCCGAAGCCCTTCTCTATCTGCTGTTTAATGAAATTGTTGACCACGGCGAACGACTTTCCGGAGCCGGGTGTGCCAAGCACGATGGAGGCGCGGAAGGGGTTCACCACGTTGATCCAGCCGTTGCGCCACTTCTTTTTGAAGAAGAAGCGTGTCGGCAGGTTCACGGAGTATTCGTTTTCCAGCAAGCGGGTCTCCTGCATGAAGGATTCGTTTTCATTGTTGAAGCGGTCGTCCATCGTGGTGTTCTTTATCAGTCGTCCCATATAGATACCCCCGACCATCATCATGATGTATCCGACGGCAGTCGTAAGGATATAGGCGAAAGTCCAGCCTTTGGCCGGCATCCACCAGTTGAGAAAGAACAGGCCCGCTCCGACTGACAGGCAGATCCAGATGTGTGACCAACGGATGCGCTCGTTCTTCAGCCCCTTAGTGCCGAAGCACGATAGGGCAAGTAAAAGCAGGGACCACCATTTGGCGTTCCATATATTGTTGAACAATCCCCCGGCGTCGTTGAGGTTGCCGAGGACTTTCATTGTTTCGGGGTGGAATCTCCATCCCCCTACGAGGTTCTGCGAGAACCAGTAGATATTTGCGACCACCAGCACAATGCTTACGCCACGGAGCATATCCATGATTTTGGCCAATGCCCGGAGGTCATCTTCCTGTTGAGACATAATATTAATGTGTTAGAGTTAATGAATCAGAGGCGCGGGCCCCGTTTCTTCTTTTTCCGGCGGCGCTGCATCTCGCGATAAAATGCTTCCTCCTGCGGGTCGTAGGCCGGTCCGACACTGAACAGGCCGCCCAGACCGTCGAACATCGAGGAATCGTCATAGTCTTTGGACTGATGGTTCTGGCTCTCCTGATGAACGGGCTGATGTTCCTGACGCGGATTGTCAGTTTCCGGGGACTGATGAAAACCGCCCGAAGGTTGATGCTGACGGACTTCGCTTTCAAGAGGCACAGGCTGTATGACCGGTTTCTCAACCGGATTGTCGAACCACCTGTCGAGGGCGTTTGCGGAGAACTCCTTGCCGAGTCTGGAGCCGTTGAGGACGGTCTTTGTATTGTGGTCGATATAGGTCGCTCCATAAATGCGTCCGTCTTCGGTATGGCGCAAAACAAGGTCGATGTTCTTCTCTTTGAGTCCGGCAATGAAATCATCCTTGTCTGATGATTGAGCCATGACTTCGGCAACCGTTCTTTTCGTCGGCCTTACATCAATCTTGTCCGCCGCTTTCTCAAACCGGCTGTCAATGGCGGTACGGCTGGCGAACTTTCCGAGGCGTGAAGCCTTGAACGGCGAAGCTATGACCTTGCCGCTGTCGTCGGTGGCGAAATATACCAGACCGTGATATTCGCGTCCGTTGACCTTGCCGTCGGTCTGCTCGCACTTCACGTTGTAGAGCCCGAGAATGGCGTTGAACTCTCCCATAGTCTGGAATCTGTAGCGCATACCAACCATCTTGACCGTGTTGGCGACCTGTCGCTTGATGTCGCCTGTCGGGTCAACCTTCTTTATCGGCATATCCGGGGTGATCTTCTGACGCTCGGCGGGATGAAGTCCATACTTCTTTTCAAGCTCACGGCAGATGTCCTTGCTCTTGTAGAAGTTGTTCTTGTCGGAGATAACCGAGCCGTCAGGTCTGACCCTGAGTGCTACAATATGGATATGGTGGCGGTCGATGTCTTCGTGCTTCACTATAAGATAAGGCATATCACCGAAGCCCATCTTCTCCATATACTCGCGGGCGAGCTGGGCATACTGCCCCTCGCTCAGCCTATCGTCGGGATGAGGGTTGAGGGATATGTGCATCATGGTTTTCTCGGCCCGTGTTGACTGCGGCATCCACAGTTTGAAATCCTCGAAAGCCCGGTGTATGTCTATGTTGCCGGAACCGTCATTGAAGATTTTGTTGGTGTCGAGGACACGCCCCTTCTCCTTGTTTATCTTTTCGCCGTTATACGAAAGTGCGCCGTAAAGGGAGCTGCCTACTGAGATTTTTGCGACCATCGGGCATCGAACTCTTTGGCGAGGGCGACAATCTCGCGGTTTACCCTGACCATCTCGATGGCTGTCTGCTCCAGCTTATAGAGAAGTGCCAACGCTCTCTTTTCAGTGAAATGCTGCCGGAGCATATCCACGAAACGGTCGTAGTCTATTACGAAGGTACGGTACTGGGCGTTCAGCGCAGCCAGCCTGTCAATGAACACGCGGGTGTTCTCGTCAACAGTGAACACCTTGAACGGTTTGCCGAGAAGCACACTCTTTATAAAAGCGGCTTTGTTGGTCGCTCCTGATTTCTCAAAGAGCGACAGGAACACGTTGTTCTCTGCGGCATCAAACCGCACGACGTAGCGGTAGGCCGCCGGATTGAGCTTGGGAGGCCGGCCTCCCTGATTGAATTTCTGTTTCATAAAAAAACGGGGATTAAGTGGTTTTTGAAAAATGGTGTATGACTGCACCGCAGGTTTTCTTTGGCGATTACGACTTTGGAGTAATCGCAGGCTCCATGCACATGGCAAGGGTTTCGGGGCACAATCTCGGTTACGAGTGCCCCGGAACATACCTTGCTATGTTCTGGAGAACATCACTATGATATTGGGGGAACAGTCGGAAGATAATCCGGAATGTCATTAAGGATTCCGGTAATGACCGGCGCCGATCCATGCCGATTATTATGATATAAGGTAGTCCGAGGGGATTTCTAATGTAATAAAACCTATCTGGGACTGTCTTTCTTCCTGCCATAATAACAAAGTCTGCCCCCGGTTGAGTTTTTTTCCTGAAAAAAAGTTGGGGAATGTTGGGGAAACTGTGTGGAGTATTGGGGAAGTGGTTGATTAATAGAAAACTATTTATGAATGGATGAGGTTTTACTTGCACAGAGGCTCGACTGACAATGCCGATGATTCAGCGTACACCGCTTCCGTAATCAAAGCATTCATCACAGTGAGCCGACGGTCACAGGCAGTATAACTCCTTCATGCGTGGTGACACCTGATTGCAGGTGTGTATGTGTGACAAGGTGAGTTCGTTACTTGATGTGTGATAGTGTGATAGTGTGAAATTGTGATTAAGTGACAACACACTCCTGCACGCAACGCCATGAATGAGGGTAGATATTGCCGACCATCCATTCCATTGCACCACTGACGGTATTACAGCAAGATCGATCCATAACGTCAGTGAAGGTGCCGTCCGCCCGGACATGGCTATCAGGCCGGGGGACACGATGCGCAACGTGCGCACCATATATCCCAGTTACAAACAATTTAATTTCAAGAATTATGAGCGAACCAGTTTTCGTAGCCTTCGCCACCCAGAAAGGTGGCGCGGGCAAGTCAACCCTGACCGCACTCACGGCGAGCTACCTTCACTATATCGAGGGGATAGACGTGATGGTGATGGACTGCGACGACAGGCAGCACTCTTTCAAGGACTACCGCGACAATGACTTTCTTGTGACCAACGAGAATCCATATCTCAAACGGGCCGTCATGAATTTCTACCGGAATTTCGGAAAGAAGGCTTACGAGATTATTCTCACCAATCCCGAGGATGCCGTCGGGGTCGCCCTTGACAGACTTGAGGAGGGAGCCTCGCCGCAGGTGGTGTTCTTCGACATCACAGGAACAGTCAACGACCTCAGCATTGTGAAGCTGCTGTCGAGAATGGATTATCTTTTCGTGCCGATCACCACCGACACGGCTGACATGAAAAGTTCCATCCGTTTTGCAAGCCATGTGGTGAACAATATGCTGACCACCGGCAAGACAAAAATCAAGGGTGTAAACCTTGTGTGGAACCGCATACCGTCAAAATCCAAGACACGGCTTTGCGAAATGATAGACGGATATGTCGAGGAGCTGGGACTCCAGTCGCTTGACACCGTTCTCAGCAACAGCTCGCGCTTCTTCAAGGATGGGGCCACCACAGGCCGGACCGGTCTGTTCCGCTCCACGATGATGCCGCCCGACAAACGGCTGCTGAAAGGGAGCAACCTGCCGGAGCTTGTGGCCGAGATTCGTAAAATAATCAATATCTGACAGTCATGGCAAAAAAAGAAGTGGCCGAGGGGTTTGACAATCAGGAGGCGCAGGAGTTTCTTGACATCTATGGCAGCAGCGCCAAGCCCCTGTATCGCGAACCCAAGAGAGAACCGCCGCCCGACGCTCCCCCTGAAATATCCGTAAAGGAGGAACTGGCAAGAATACCCGTGTCGCCCGACCGCACAAAAGAAGAGGATGACTATCTCCGGACTTTTGTGGAGACGTGTCCGGTGGATGCCTTCAACAAAAAAGGGCGTCAGGTTATGGTGGTGAACGAGTTTCGCCGGAAAATCCTGAAAATTCAGGCTCTGTTCAACGAGGACCTCTCGATTGCCCAGTATGTGCATAATGTATTGGAGCAGCATTTCAAGGAGGTTGACCCTATTTTGCAGAGCCTCTATCAAAAAAGTAAGCAATTCTAAAACGTAAATTGACCAGAAATGAATAATCCCAAATTCTGCGACCTGCGCGTCTGCGCAAAAGCTACCGGGGAAGTCAACACAGGCTTCCCCGATGAGGAAGCCGTGAAGGAATACCGGACGGAGTTCCTCGCTCCCTATACCGTCGGTGCCCGAAAGGGCATATTCGTACCGCGTGAGCTTGTCAACAAACTCGCCAAGACAGTGGCGTTGTTCGACAACCGCGACCTGACCATAGGGGCATACGTGACCAATATCATAATAGCCCATCTCGTAGCCAACCGGGATGTCATCAACGAGCTGACTGACCGAGGCTCCAAAACCGTGACTTTATGATGGCGGATGCTTTCTTCAACTATGTCATTCCGGTTATCATAATCGTGAATGTGATTGCGGTCATAAGTCTCGGTGTCGATTATTTCAGAAGCCGAAAGTCGAATTTGAAAAAGAACTTGGACGAGTTCAAGACCGCCAGTCTGGAACTATCTGAAAATCTGGAAAGATTTCATTATGACACAAAGAAAATCCCAGCTGAGATTTTTGAAGCTGTCAGCTCCAGAATCGACGGATATGTCAGGGAGAGGGTCGGACATTACATCAGGGAGTATCTAACCCATCCGAATCCTGAACAGACTCCCGCCCAGGATGATTCCGCAGCTTACCGCAAGGATTTCCTGCATGAGCCACACAACCGGTTTCGGACCCGTGTCGGGAAACAGGTAGCTATCCGGGATACTTATCATCAGCTTCTGTCCCATATTGTTGACAGAGGCGGAGGAAACTGTAAAAGCATCTTCGGACTCATCGACAATATCCTGACCGACCACTTTATGAAAAACGGCAATACGGTAAAGGACATACTCACCAATAACACCGATGGCGTATGACGGGCGTTGAGATATTTATCGGAGGGGGACTCCTCCTGTGTTGCGCCACAATGACCGCATGGCTTATATTCGATGCCCGGCAACGGACGGCGAAACCGTCATCGCCCAAGCATGACAAGCCGGAACAGCCGAAGGATGCTGACGGTGGGCAATGCGGTGTCGGGAAAAGTACGTTTGACATTGATTATCTTGAACGTATGATGGCAAAAGTGGCGGAGGATACTATAAAGACAATGCTCCCTGCCGCTGTCAGTGACCTGATGGGCGATGTCGAAACCGCACAGGTAGAGTTCGCCCCCATGAGTTCGGAAGAATCCGGTTCCGGGAAGAAGTTTGCACCGATGTCAAGTGATGAAATCTCTGATGCCTTCAATACGGACATTCGTGATGTCGATGACATGGGTCCGTCGGCGCCATTGGCGAGCGGTGCGTCACTTGATGAAATCGAGGATGCTGTAAACACCGCCATGAATGACAAGGCGACCGCCGGACAACAGGCTGAGGCAGGAAGGATTCTGGCAGAGGTAAAGGATTCGCAACTGTTCGAGCGTCTGGTCGCCGAGAACGATGAGATTGACCGTCGGGTCAACCTGTGCATCAAAATGAGTGTCCGCGCCGAGATTGAGGCCAAAGGCTTTACCCCGAAAACAAAGATTGTCAGGAAGTCAGTATCGGTTGATGTGCCTCTTGACAACGCCGACAACTTTAATCTCGCCGACCTGCTGCCGTAATCGGCAAAACCACTGATCCACGTCCGAAAGGGCAAAAAAATCCAACCCAATTTTCTAAACCCGAAGTGTGGGCTGCTCCCGATTGCGGAGCGGTCGGGGGCTGCCCGTGCTTCACAAACTGAAACAAAAACATGAAAAAGACTTTTAAGAATCTCAAAAACAAGTATGCAATCATCAAGTGCCGCCTCATGGTGGCTCTCATCGCCGGACTTCTCGGCGGTCTCCGTGCCGCTGCCGCCGGCAACGGTCTGAGTGGCATCAACGAGGCTACCTCTATGGTAACCAGCTACTTCGACCCGGGCACCAAGCTCATCTACGCTATCGGCGCTGTTGTCGGTCTCATCGGCGGCGTCAAGGTCTATTCCAAGTGGTCGAGCGGTGATCCCGATACCACAAAGACTGCCGCCTCGTGGTTCGGAGCGTGTATCTTCCTGATTGTGGCCGCTACAATTCTCCGCTCGTTCTTCCTCTAATCATCTGAGCCAATGGCCGAATATGCTATCAACAAGGGCATAGGACGGTCGGTAGAGTACAAGGGTCTGAAGGCGCAGTATCTGTTCATCTTTGCCGGGGGCTTGCTCGCCCTGTTCGTGGTGTTCGTCATCATGTATATCGCCGGCTTGTCCCAATGGATCTGCATAGGGTTTGGCGTTACTGCCGCCTCAGTCCTTGTCTGGCTCACCTTCCACCTCAATGCCAAGTACGGTCAGTACGGTCTGATGAAACTTGCCGCTGTGAAATATCATCCGCGCTACATCATCAACCGCCTCCGCCTTAACCGAATGATTAAAGGAAGAAAACGATGAGAAATACACTTAAAGCCACAACACTGGAGTCCAAGCTGCCGCTGCTTGCCGTGGAACACGGCTGTATAATCAGCAAAGACGCTGACATTACGGTCGCGTTTGAGGTCAGCCTGCCGGAGCTTTTTACAGTGACATCCGCCGAATATGAAGCCATGCATGGAGCATGGTGCAAAGCAATCAAGGTGTTGCCTCACTATTCGGTGGTCCACAAGCAGGACTGGTTTTGCTCTGAGAAATATCAGCCGGAACTCCAGAAGGATGATTTATCCTTTTTGGATAGGAGTTTTGAACGCCACTTCAATGAGCGTCCTTATCTTGCCCACAGGTGTTATCTGTTCCTGACAAAGACCACGAAAGAACGCGCGCGTCAGCAGAGCAACTTCTCAACTCTCTGCCGTGGGCGAATCACCCCGAAAGAACTCAATCACGAGATGGTGGTAAAGTTCATGGAGAGTGTGGAACAGTTCGAGCGCATCATCAATGACACCGGCTATATCAGGCTGCGTCGCCTCTCGGATGATGAACTGGTGGGAACAGAGCATACTTCCGGACTTATCGAGAAGTATATGTCGCTGACGATGGACGATGTAACCTGTCTGGAGGACATTGACCTCGATGCCCGCCAGATGCGGATTGGAGACAAAATGCTCTGTCTGCACACCCTGTCTGACACCGACGATCTTCCTGCAAAAGTCAGCACCGATAACCGTTATGAGCGGTTATCGACTGACCGGAGTGACTGCCGCCTCTCGTTTGCAAGTCCAATCGGGTTGCTGTTGCCATGCAACCACATAGTCAATCAGTATGTGCTGATTGATGATCACGATGAGAACTTGGCAAGATTTGAGAAGACTGCACGCAATATGAACTCGTTGAGCCGCTACTCACGCTCAAACGCAATTAACAAAGAGTGGATTGACCGCTATCTCAACGAGGCACATTCATACGGACTGACCTCCGTCCGCTGCCATGTCAATATCATGGCATGGAGCGATGACACCGAGGAACTGCGTCGCATCAAGAATGATGTCGGAGGTCAGCTGGCGACAATGGGTTGTATGCCACGGCATAACACCATTGACTGCCCGACACTGTTCTGGTCGGCAATGCCCGGCAACGAGGCTGACTTCCCAGCCGAGGAAAGTTTCTATACTTTCATCGAACCTGCCGTCTGCTTCTTCACTGCCGAGACCAACTACCGCAGTAGCCTGTCGCCTTTCGGTATCAAAATGGTTGACCGCCTTACAGGTAAGCCTATCCATTTGGATATTAGCGATGAGCCGATGAAACGAGGTATCACCACCAACAGAAACAAGTTCATTCTCGGACCGTATGGTAGCGGAAAGTCCTTCTTTACCAACCATTTCGTTCGACAATATTATGAGCAGGGAGCGCATATCCTCCTGATAGACACCGGCAACTCTTACGAGGGTCTTTGCAATCTGATTCATAATAAGACGCATGGCGAAGATGGTGTCTATTACACCTACACCGAGGACAGCCCGATTTCGTTCAATCCTTTCTATACCGATGACGGGGTCTTCGATGTGGAGAAGAAGGACTCCATCAAGACGCTGCTCCTGACGCTCTGGAAGTCAGAGGACGACAGAGTTACAAAGACCGAGAGCGGCGAGTTAGGCTCTGCGTTGTCGATGTTCCTCGATAAGATGAACAAGGATAAGGACATAGTTCCGTGCTTCAACTCTTTCTATGAGTTTATGCGTGACGAGTATCGCGCTGAAATGGCACAGCGTCCTATCCCCATCTACAAACAGGATTTCGACATCGACAACTTCCTGACCACACTGCGTCAGTATTACTGCGGAGGCAGGTATGATTTCCTGCTCAACTCCAAGGACAACATCGACCTGTTGAACAAGCGGTTTGTGGTCTTTGAAGTGGATGCCGTGAAGGACAACAAGGAGCTGTTCCCAGTGGTGACAATCATCATCATGGAAGCCTTCATCAACAAAATGAGACGCTTGAAAGGCATCCGCAAATTATTGGTGGTCGAAGAGGCGTGGAAAGCACTGTCAACTACCAACATGAGTGAGTATCTCAAGTATATGTTCAAGACCGTCCGTAAGTATTTCGGCGAGGCAGTAGTGGTAACGCAGGAGGTTGACGACATCATATCATCACCGATTGTCAAGGAGACTATCATCAACAACTCCGATTGTAAAATCCTGCTCGACCAGCGTAAGTATATGAACCGCTTCGACCAGATACAGGAGCTGCTCGGTCTGACCGACAAGGAGAAAAGCCAGATACTCAGTATCAATATGGCAAACAATCCCAATCGACTCTATAAAGAGGTGTGGATTGGTCTCGGCGGCACACAGTCAGCGGTCTATGCCACGGAAGTGTCAATGGAGGAATATCTCTGCTACACCACCGAGGAAACGGAGAAGATTCAGGTACTCAACAAGGCAAAGCAATTAGGCGGCGACACCGAAGCTGCCATCAAGATGCTCGCCAACGAGAGGAAGGAGGGTGCGACATGAAAATTCCCAAAGCGTTCCATCCGATTCTCGGAGTGCTGACAGGATTTATCCTGTTTCTCGCCGGGATTGCAGTCCTCTCCGCAGTCTTCGTGGCGACATACAAGGCTATTCAGTATGCAAAGCCATTTGTCTATGACGTGATTACAACCATTGTCAACCACCTCTCACAATGGCTGCCGCTATGAAAGTCCTCTATGTGCTGTGGGCAATACTTTTTGGTCTGCTGATCGGACTGCTTGCCTTGATAACCTTCCCTCTGCTCCTGCTTTTCGTGGGAGTGAAAATAATCGGAGGCATGGCCTCCAAAATTCGATAACCACAAAATCCAACGTAAAAAATGAGACAATTAAAATTTCTATTTCCTCTCATTGCCCTGTGCCTCATGTTAGGCACGGGCAGGGCTTTCGCCCAGTGGACGGTCATTGACCCGTCCAATATCGCCCAGAGTATCGTAAACTCTTCAAAGTCACTCGTTCAGGAGTCAACGACCGCGACGAATATGGTCAATAACTTTAAGGAGACGGTAAAGATTTACCAGCAGGCGAAGAAGTATTATGACGCTCTCCAGCAGGTGAATAACCTCGTCCGCGACGCCCGCAAAGTGCAGCAGACCGTCCTGATGCTCGGCGACATCTCCGGCTACTACGTCAACAACTTCAAGAAGATGCTGACCGACCCCAATTTCACAAGTGCGGAGTTATCGGCTATAGCCTCCGGCTACACCCGTATCCTCGAAGAAGCCAACGGCGTACTCGGTGATCTGAAACAAGTGGTCAACATCACCACATTAAGCATGACTGACAAAGACCGCATGGATGTTGTCGATGACTGCTACAAGGAGATGAAGCGTCTGAAGAACCTTACGGCATACTTCACCAATAAGAATATCAGTGTGTCATACCTCAGAGCCAAGAAGAAGGCGGACACCCAGAGGGTTGTCAATCTCTATGGCGACGGCTCTGAAAAATACTGGTAATACCTATGCTGTGCGCGATTGATTTCTCAAATCTCCACTCCATACTCCGCTCGCTCTACGACGAGATGATGCCTCTGTGCAGCGACATGGCTGGAGTGGCCCAGGGCATAGCCGGACTCGGCGCCCTGTTCTATGTCGCCTACCGTATATGGCAGGCGTTGTCAAGAGCCGAACCGGTGGACGTCTTCCCGCTCCTGCGTCCCTTTGCAATCGGTTTCTGCATCATGTTCTTCCCGACGGTGGTGCTCGGCACCATCAACTCGGTAATGTCGCCGATTGTGCAAGGCACGGCGTCGATGCTCGAAGGGCAGACGCTCGACATGAAGAAATACCGGGAGGAGAAAGACCGTCTGGAATATGAACAGATGATGCGTGACCCCTCGACCGCCTACCTTGTCGATGATGCCGAGTTTGACAGACAGATTGACGAACTCGGAGTGACTGAGGTAGGAACCGCCGCCGGGATGTATATCGAGCGTGGAATGTATAAGGTCAAGAAGGCTATCCAGAACTTTTTCAGGGAGTTGCTTGAAATGCTGTTCCAAGCCGCATCGCTGACGATAGACACGATAAGGACATTCTTTCTCGTCGTGCTGGCGATACTCGGGCCGATAGCCTTTGCAATATCGGTGTGGGACGGATTCCAGAACACCCTCGTCCAGTGGATTTGTCGATACATACAGACCTACCTATGGCTGCCTGTGGCTGACCTTTTTTCAACCATACTGGCGAAAATACAGGTGCTCATGCTTCAAAACGATATTTCGGAACTGACTAATAATCCGAATGTTGACCTTGACGGAAGTAACACAGCTTATGTCATTTTCATGATCATCGGCATAATCGGATACTTCACAATCCCGACCGTCGCGGGCTGGATCATTCAGGCTGGAGGCATGGGCAGCTACAACCGCTCCATCAACAACACCGCCATGACCGGAGGCTCATGGGCCGGCAGTATTGCCGGTGGTGTCGCGGGCAACGTAGCGGGCAGAGCCGGCAAACTCTTAAAATAAAATCATTATGGAATTTAAGTCATTAAAAAACATCGAAACATCTTTTCGGCAGATAAGGCTGTTCGGCATCGTCATGGTATCGCTGTGTGCCTTCATCGCCATCGGCTCCGTGGTGCTGTCGCTGAACTTTGCCGAAAAGCAGCGGGAGAAAATCTATGTCCTCGACAACGGTAAGAGTCTGATGCTCGCGCTGTCGCAGGACATGGAGCAGAACCGCCCGGCGGAGGCACGTGAACACGTCCGACGCTTCCATGAACTGTTCTTCACCCTGTCGCCCGACAAGTCGGCGATTGAACACAACATCAACCGCGCCATGTCACTGGCCGACAAGAGTGCCTATAACTACTACTCCGATTATGTCGAGAAGGGTTACTACAACCGCATCATCGCCGGAAACATCACTCAGGTCTTGCAGGTGGACAGCATCATAGCCGATTTCAACGGCTACCCCTACAATGTCCGTACCTATGCCCGACAGATGATTATCCGTCAGAGCAATGTGACGGAGCGCAGCCTGATTACCCAATGTCGGCTGGTGAACACCTCACGTTCTGATGACAACCCCAACGGTTTCATGATCGAGGGTCTGACGATTCTTGAAAACAAAGATTTGATAACCACAAAACGTACTTTATCCCAATGAGTATAAAACAGAAAATTCAAAACCTTGTGTCACCCTTATATAATAAGGTGTGGCACGGCCCTAAGGGGAAAATCAGAGAACGGCTGAAAAGGGCCTGTGACGATATGCCCCACAAACAACGCCTCACGGTAGTGACCGTGCTTCTCACGGCTTTCATCCTGATTGCCTTCTTCGTATTCGGTCATGCCTGCTACAAGATGGGGGCCGGCCATGCCCGGCAGACAATCGAGGTGGAGCATATCCGTCAACTGGAACTCCCCAATAACGACAATCCCGAAGTATCACCTAAAATAATTGAATATGAAGCTCCTCGATGACCTCAAAGCGAAGCTCACGCCCAAGACCCCGGCTGAGCGTGAGCGACTGAAAAGATTGGCGGTCTATACGCTGCTGACACTCTCGTGCCTCGTATGCCTTTGGCTCATATTCGCCCCAAGTGGCGAGGAGGAAACAGTCAAAGGTAAGGCAAACATGGAGTTGCCGGAACAGACATCGGAGGGTCTCCCCGAAACGAAAATGGATGCCTACGAACAGGAGAAGCTGCGGAAAGAGAAGGCGCAGAATGACAGCTCAATAAATGCAGTCAGCACACAGCTTGATACCGTAACCGCCCCGACAGAACCCTGTGTTCCCGACGAAATCCAGAACTCGGCTAACGCCTACCAGCAGGCTCAGGCTTCATTGCAGGATTTTTATGTTCCCGATTACAGCCAGACCGAACAGGTGGCGGAACTTCAAGCCCGTATCGACGAACTGGAGATGCAGAACGCGATGGCACAGCAGCAGACTCAGCAGCCCGATGAGATGGAACTTCTCGAAAGGTCTTATCAGCTTGCCGCTCAGTATATGGGCAATGGCAACGGCAATTATCAGGCTCCGACTCAGCCCGATGAGAAAGGTAAACGCAATGTGCAGCCGGTTCAGAATGTGACCCACAATGTGGTATCGACATTGAGTGCCGCCACAAACGAGCGAGGCTTCAACACCTCGGTGGGCATTAAACGGTCTGTCGGCAAAAATACGATTGCCGCCGTCATAGCCGGAAACCAGTCCGTCACCAACGGGCAGTCGGTAAAACTGAGAACCACCGAACCTATGTGGATAGGCAACAGGCTTATTCCCCGGAATACTACCATTGTGGGGGCTGCCCGATTGCAGGACGAGCGGTTGGAGATTGAGATTACATCAGTCGAGACAAACGGCTCGATCTATGAGGTGGAACTGAAAGTCTATGACTCCGACGGTCAGGAGGGTATCAACATCCCCAACTCTATGGAGAGCGACGCGCTTCACGAAATCGGCGCCAACATGGGCAGTACAATGGGCAGCTCAATCAACATCTCCACCGATGCCGGTGCGCAGATTGCCTCCGACGTGGGTCGCGGTCTTATCAACGGCGTAAGCCAGTATCTCACCAAGAAGATGCGCACTGTCAAGGTGCATCTTAAATCCGGGTATAAGGTAATGCTTTACCAGCCCGAAAGCAATTAACAAACCACAAAAATCCAACGTAAATTTTTATGAAACTGAAAACATTTATTCTCTCAGCCATCGCCGTCATCGGCATGGCAACCCCGGCTTTTGCCAAGACAAACAAAGTCAATAACACCGATGTTAATGTGTCGCCTGACACAGAACAGACTACCTCACAGGTGACAGAACACGACATGAACGTGTATGGTGCCAACTACACCGACGGCGACAAGTTCGACGGTCTGACCCGAAAGGTCGGTTTTGACCGCATGATTCCGCCTCACGCACTGGAGGTCTGCTACGAAAAAACGACACATATTATCTTCCCTTCAGAGATAATTTATGTGGACCTCGGCAACGAAAATCTTGTGGCTGGTCTCGCTGATGGAGCGAAGAACGTACTTCGCGTTAAATCAGCGTTTAAGCGTTTCAAAACCGAAACCAATCTCTCGGTAATCACCGATGATGGAAGCTACTACACATTTAATGTCAAATTTGCGAAAGAGCCTCTGCTTCTGAGCATTGAAATGACCGATTTCCTCCATGACGGCGAGGCTGTCAACCGTCCCAACAACGCCCAAGAGGTATATCTCGAAAAATTGGGGAGCGAGTCACCGATGCTTGTCAAACTGATTATGAAGAGCATCTACAAGCAGAACAAGCGTGAGATAAAGCATATCGGCTCAAAGCGTTTCGGGGTGCAGTTTCTTCTGAAATCCATCTATACAAACAATGGGCTTCTCTATTTCCACACCGAAATCAAGAATACAAGCAATATCGCCTTTGATATTGATTATGTCAGCTTTAAGATTGTGGATAAGAAGGTTATAAAGCGAACCGCCATGCAGGAGCAGGTACTCGAACCGCTCCGCGCCCAGAACTATGTGACGGTGGTACATGGCAAGCAGTCGGAGCGCACAGTGTTCGCTCTGGAGAAATTCACCATCCCCGATGACAAGCAGCTCGTTATCGAAATCGCCGAGAAAGAAGGTGGTCGTCATCAGTCCTTCGTAGTCGATAACGAGGACATTGTGAGAGCCAACGTAATTGACGAGTTATCAATCCAGTAAAACGTAAACTATGAAAAAAGCGATAATGATAATCGCTGCCATCATGCTCACCCACCTCATGGGTTTCCTTGGGGTCGGGCGGGCAATGGCCCAGCGATGCCTCCCCGGAATGTCAGCCGTGGAAATCAAGGCGAATATGGCAGACGGTTTTTATACCGGTAAGTCCCGCAACTGCGGCTATGACTTCGGGGTGTTCTACTCCGTATTTACAGGGAACCACGGCAACACATGGTCTTTCGGTGGCGAGTATCTCCAGACATATAAGCCATACGGCGAGAAGGGTCGTATCCCGGTGGCACAGTTCACAGGCGAGGCTGGATATAATCTCCATATCCTCAGCGACTACTCGATGACATTCCACCTCTACGGCGGCATATCCGCACTTGCCGGATATGAGACGGTAAACTGGGGAAAGAAAACACTGTCCGACGGCTCGACTTTGCATGACGGCGACAATTTCATCTACGGTGGTGCGCTCAACTTGCAGGCTGAGTTCTATCTGTCAGACAAAATTGCCCTGACCGCCAATGTAAAAGGCCGGTTCACTTTCGGAAGCGATGTTCAGATATACCATACAACCTATGGTGTCGGTGTCAAATTCATAATCGAATAGAGTATGCGGTACACGAAGAATGACATCAGGAATATCCCGCTGACGGAGTTCATGGCGGCTCTTTGTCAAAAGCCAGTCAAGACATTTGGAGACTGGGCACTATATTATGCACCGCAGCGCGACGACCCTGAACCGATGCTGTTGGTGGATACCAAAACAAACCGATGGCATGACAATGAGACTGGCTGGAGCGGTGACATTATCGACCTCGCCAGACTGAAAATGAATCCTGCCGTTTATAAAGACCCGCGTGATTTCATACTAAAATACATGAACGAGTATGAGATTGGCAAGGAAATGTCGGCAATGGCACGTCGGCCGCAGGAGCCTATAATCATAAAACTTGACATAAAGAATCTGAAACTCACAGACTTTATGAAGGCTCTCGGACAGGAACGCCCGGTGGCAGCCGACGGCAATCTCCGCATCTACAATGCTCCATACGATGCCAACCCCGGCCCGACTATGGTAATCAACACCGAGACAAACCTATGGCGTGATACCAAGTCCGGTGCATACGGTGGAATCTATGATCTCGCCTATGAGCTGACAGGTTCATGCAGTATGTCTGATTTGAATCTTTACATCGCAGGACAGATGGGAGAATTTGACAGAAAGGCGGCGAAACCAGAACAAAAACAGGAGTCTCCAAAGCCAGAGCCGTCCAAACCTGAACCAGTGACGCCCAAACGCAAAATGCGGTTTTAGTCTATGGATATAGACGCCATCAAAAGAATATCCCTCGTGGATTTCCTGCACCATCTCGGTTATGACCCTACAGGGCACGACAGCAAGGGTCTATGGTTCTATTCTCCATATCGTAGTGAGAGAAAACCATCGTTCCATGTTAATCCCCGCAAAGGAGTCTGGTTCGATTTTGGGACAGGAGCCGGAGGCGACATCTTCACTCTTGCCGGAGAATTATGCAACTCCACCGACTTCATCAGACAGGCGGAGTTTATCGCCGAAAAGATGCGGATACCTGTCGCAAAGGCTTACAAACCTGAGCCTTTCATCGAACAGCCGACCTTTGAGGACGTGAAAGTCTCAAAACTGGAATCGCCGGCATTGCTGAAATATCTCGCAGACAGAGGTATTCCCCGGAACATCGCCCAGCGGTGGTGTGTGCAGGTCGATTACAAACTTCACGGCAAAGACTACTATGCCATCGGCTTCGAGAACAAAGCATATGGATTTGAGTTGCGTTCGTCTTTCTTCAAAGGCTCGTACCCGCCCAAACACATAACTCACATTGCAGAGGGTAACACCCGATGCAACATATTTGAAGGCTTCATCGACTTCATTTCGGCGGAACGCCTCGGTCTCAATGACGGCTTCGATTCGGTGGTTCTCAACTCTGTTGCCAATGTGGGCAAAGCCCTGACAATCCTACCGGACTATTCCGTAATCGCCTGTTACCTCGACAACGATGAGGCAGGGCGAGCAGCTCTCGCCAGACTCCGCAGGGAGTTGGGCGACAAGGTAATGGATAAATCCGCTCTCTATCCCGACCACAAGGACCTCAACGAGTTCCTTGTGGCTACCCAACCCAAAATTTCCAACATTCCAAAATTAAAACTCTGAAAAACAATGAATACAATACTGAATAAAATCGGCGCAATCCGCGTCACTCCCGCCCGTTTCTTCGGTTTCTGGGCAATCCTCTTCACTCTTGTCCTCGCTCTGACTTCATGCTCCGACGACCTCGACGTGCAGCAGTCCTATCCCTTCACCGTGGAAGTCATGCCCTACGGCGACAAAATCGCCAAAGGCGAGACCGTCGAGCTGCGCTTCGAGATAAAGCCCGAAGGCAACTACGCCAACACCCTCTACACAATCCGCTACTTCCAGTATGACGGCGAGGGTACTCTCAAACTCGTTGACGGTCCCGTACTGGTCAACAACGACCGAGTCCTTCTCGAAAGCAAGACCTTCCGGCTCAACTACACGGCACGTTCAGCCGACGCTCATAAATTCCTCGTGGTTGTAGAAGACAACTTCGGCTCTACCCCGTGGGAACAGACCTTCGAGTTCAACGGCAAGGACAGCGGCGACGATGGCGGCAAAACTCCCGGAATCGTCAATCCTGTCAATCCCGGAACGATAACACCGATTGTCCGATGAGAAAGCTACTGATGTTCTTCATGGCGTTGCTGACCCTTGCGGCAGCAACGCCGACATCGGCAAAAAGGTCGATAATGGAATTGCCCCCGTTTGAGCGAGCGGTGTTGATTATAAAGAAGTTTGAAACTCTGCATAAACCGAAGCATTGGCCCTATGTGGGCTACGGCCATCAAGTCCAGCCGGGTGAGCCATACCGCAGAGGCTGTCAGCTAACCGAGGCACAAGCCGATGCACTACTTCGCAAGGATCTCCGAAAATTCGTATCGCTCTACAAGGCATACGGCAAAGACGCATTGTTGTTGGGCGTGTTAGCCTACAACTGCGGCCCCGGAGTAGTCAACAAATCATCCGTCCTGAAAAAACTGAAATCAGGCGACCGCAACATCTTCAAGTCCTACACCTCCCACTGCCGCTACAAAGGAAAATTCCATGCCCAGTTGCACCAACGCAGGCTGACAGAGTTTGCTGCCTTATTCCAGAAATAACAAATTTGCACCGGCAATCCCCATGCACCAACGCCGCCTTTTGGCGGCCGAAATTTTTGGCAAAATGAGCGAAGCGACTTCATCACGAGGTCGCTCCGCTCTGTCTATATTACGACTTGGCTAATGTTATTTCTTCTTGTTCAGCCACTCGTCACGGCGGCGTCTGCACTCTTTGAGGGTGGAACATACACAGGAGAATAATTCTCCGTCCGTGTGGCGGTAATCATATTGATAATGTTTCTTGTGACGTGTGCGATAGCCGGTGTAAAACACCTCGTATTGTTCAGTGCTGGGAGTGGTGGTAGTGCTTACTCCATTGGCGGTCATTTTCGTTGCCATAATATTATGTTTTAGTATTCCACAATCAGTATCCGATATTCAAATGTCATATTGGGGTTGGTTATCTTCCTTTGTTTCAGCCATAGGTGGTGACTGCCGTAGCCATAGACGAAGTATCGGTCAAGGTCGTACTTGTCGGCAAAATCGGCTACTATCTGCCGTAGCGTTGCCTCGCTGTCAGCATAGAGAATGTGGTTTACAAATTCTATGATGATTTCCGCTATCTTATCATCAAAAATGATGGTAGGGTGTTCAAATGTCACGTTCATAATCAGTGGGGATTTATGACCTGCGCCATTGCTGACGCAGGTCGTGTTAGACATTATGCGGTCATTCTCGCCTTGATTTCCTTTCGGTGGCTTGCGATAGCCTTTTCTATGCGCTCTTGATACGCACATTCCTTGTTGCAGGCAGCACGGCACTGTATCACTTTGAGCGTCTTGAGGTCTATCTCAACGGTAGCCACAATTCTTCCGTCTATCCGTGCGGAGAACACAAGGCTCTCGGCTTTGAGATAGTATTGGCTACTCCCGACACAGATATGCTGTGTCCTGCCTTCCGTATAGTATTCATCAATGCTGTCAAGGGTCTTTATTTCCAACTCGTTGTCTGTAAACACAAGTCCGATGAAACGACCTTTGAGTTCCTTGAATTTTGTTTCGTTCTCCATAGCCTTTATGCGGTCAGCCTCCCTGCGCTCCCTCTCCCTTTGGAGATTGACTTTCCGCACATATTCATCGTGTGCGTCAAAGAGATTGGCGGGGGCAATCAGTTTCGGAGAGTGGGTATCACGTCCGAAGCGCTCCAGCATACGCAGATAGTCATACCACGTTGAGAGATTGGGGATTTCATATCCGTGACGCCTGGCGATGATGTACGATGCCCAAAAGTGCTTTACCTCTGCGATATGGTAAGCCATATATTTAAGCATTTCAATGTTCCCTTCCTTAATCAGTGTCTCGGCTTGTGGAGCGGAAAGCAACATCGAAAAGAGATTGACGGGGTGAATATCGCATAAATTCCCGTTAAATCCGTTTCGTTTGAGTTCCGGAATGACCTTATAGTCGGGATAAAGGTATTGGTCGGAAAGGTGTCGGAAGGTGTCGTTGTCTTTTCGTATCTCCATAGGAGAGCCGAAAGCGAAGCTGTCAAGATACCAGCCCATTGTACGCTGTTTTGCCACAAGAGCGGTCTTTCCGTTTGGGGCAATCCAATACTGACCGATTTCCAGAAAGGCGGGGGATGCCTTGAACCCCTTGCGCATTTCCACTATCATAAGGAACATCCGCAGTAACTGATACTCTCCGCAGGTGTCTATGACATTGAGGTATGATTTCTGCTGACATTTGCGCACATAAGTTACCTTGACCTCAAGTTTCGCCTTGCAGTTGGGGCAGATACACTTTTCCGCATTATCCGACATAAGCCACGAATGTCCGCAGTCCATACACGTTGTACGACCTTTCGGCAAGCGGTAGGCGTAGTGGTTAATTGTATTTCTGAACGCCCAACGGCGGGGAGCTGTGGCGAGTGGGCGAAGATGCCCACTCTGTGCGATTACCGCCTTTTCAAATTTAGTTCTCGGTTTCATAGTCGTAATATGTTAGAGGTCAAACAGACTGGGTTGAACATCCTGTTCTTTCTTCTCGGAGGTCTTGGGTCGGCGCATTTTAGCCATTTCCTCGTCACGGAGTTTGTTGATGGCGTCCTGCCGTGCCTTCTCCTTTTCTTCCTCGGTGAGTTCAACAACGTGGTTCACCACCACTTGGCAGTTGGGTATGCTGTCGCTGACCTCGATTTCCGGCTCATCCCAAAAGTGCATAGCCCAGCCGAAGATTTCATCGTCGGTAAAACCGCAGCAACCGCTTTTCTTAACCTCTCCGATGATATAGGCACAACACTGAGCCATTGTCTTAGAGGGATTTGCAAGTTTGACCGCTACCATAGGGTCTTTCTCCGCCCTTGCCATAAGGTATTGGGCGATTGTGTCTTGGAACGCCTGTGTTCCCTTCATTGTGTTCGTTGCCATAGTCGTAAATGTTTAGAGTGTCATTAACCAATAGATTGCTCCGATTGCGGTCAGGATTGATATGAGCCATCCTATTCCCCTCAATATGGGTTTCGCTATCGCCCATAACGCTATCCCTATGACCGCTCCGATGATGACTGCCACCGCCTTGACCGCCTTGCTTATGCGGTATTGATAGGAGGATTGGCGAGCTTGCCTTGACCTATTATCTTTATGTTTTCTTGTGGCTTTCATATCGGCTGGAGCTTTTTTTTAACCTCATGCGTCCAAAGACAGTGTGGTTGTATGAGTTGCTTGACACCTGAAAGGCGTGTGGCGGGAAAAGAGGGATGTTCGGGCCTTGACATAAAAAATACAAGCTGACCACCGGGAGGTCTGGAGATTTTTTATGGCAAAGCCAAAAGAATATCCCCTCGCCACACGTTTGGTTATGGCAAGCAACTTATACATGACCCACTTGGTATCTGTACGCATTGATTGAAATGGCTCCCCCGGATGAAAGCCCGTGAAAACATAAATCCTTGCCGACCTTTTGTGGCGGCAATGGTTTCTAAAGGCTGATTATATAATGCGTGTCCAGCCCCGACAGGAAAGAAGTGTGTCGCAATACCGGAAACAATCAAGTCCCGATATTGCGACACTGTTCTTTCAGGTGGCTGCAGACAAGCGGTGAGTGGCGGAGCGGTCGTAAAAGTCTTTCTACGCTTCGCTCCGAAAGCGTCAAAGACGATAACCTTGCCGGGCAATGCGTCCCGGAACACGGACGAACGCCAATACAGTCTTATGGTATCAGGCAGCGTCCCCGATGCCCACCATAAGGCGATGGCGGTTATCGGTGTTCAGCATTGCCCATAGGCGTGATGCGGTCAAGGAGTGTCAGTGGCCCGCCTCCGTCACCCATTGACGGCATATCGCCGAAAGCACGGAAGACCGTTCCGCCTCTCATCGCTTTCTCCAATGCGTAATTGTATTCAAGAAATAAGTTAATTTTCTTGGAATAGCCAAAAATTATCCCTAATTTTGTAGCTCACTTACGAAAGTAGGGCAAATTTTAGAAAAACAGCCAAATGATACGAGAGTTTTGGACAGAAAATTATCTTTCCATCCGTGATCGACAATGCCTGAACTTTGAGGCGGATGGGGAGAGTCGCGACTGGCTCGGGACAGAGGTTGCCCAAGGTGTGTCGCTTAACAAAGTCGGGGTTATATTCGGAGCCAACGCTTCGGGAAAATCCAATATGCTGAAAGCATTAAAGAATGTTTTCAACCTACTTTTCATTTCTGCCGACAACAGAAACAAGCCGGTCTGTTCCGAGGCCCCATTCGCTCTGACCGCTGATGACCCGACAAGGATGTATGTGTCGTTTTATGCCGATGGTATAAGATATGACTATACAATAGTCTATACAAGCGACCATATTTTACGGGAGGAGCTGCTGTATTATCCCAGAAAAAGCAAGTCTCTGTTTTATGAAAGGGATTTCACCGGAGCGGACACCCAGAGCCGAATTAAATTCGGATCCAGCGTAGGAGTCAAGGGGCGCACGTTGGATACGCTCTCGGAGAATACCCTCAATAATCATTCAGTGCTCTCGACTTACGGGAAAGTGGCATTGGCAGAGGATGCAGTGAAACTTGCTACCCTTTACAACTGGGTAAGAACCCATATTCACGGACTCACCACCGAAGATCAGGAACTCCCACAGCTTTTGAAAGAGGTTGAGGCCGACCCTCGCAAAAAAAGATTTTTCCTTGAGATGTTGAAAAAAGCGGATTTCAATATTACGGGATTCTCGGTTGTACCGAACGGAGATTCAGACAAAGTGGAGTTCGTCAGCTCCACGAGTGACGGAATTTTCAGCCTTACTGAAGCCACACAGTCGTCCGGCACCATCAAATATCTGCAAGACCTTCGTTATCTTTATGATGCGATTTCTGGCGACCACATTTATATACTCGATGAGCTTGGCGAGGATCTTCATTACGACCTTCTTTTCTACTATGTACAGGTCTTCATCGCCAATTCAAAAAAGTCACAGTTATTCTTCACTTCTCAGGAGATGACACTGCTTTCAGAGGAACTTTTCAATGATAACCGCCAGACTATATGGTTTGTTGAGAAATCAGTCGAAACGGCATCATCGGAATATACACGCGCTGATAAACTCGGATTGCACAAGAACAATTCTCTCTATAATGCCTACCGTATAGGAAAATTCGGAGCGAAACCTGTTCTGGGTTCTCCGTTTATTAATCTTGATTGAGCCATGCCGAAAGTAAGACGGATTACCACCATCATAATTGGAGAAGGCCCCACAGAATATTTCTACCTCAATTCCTTGAAAGATGAGTTCAGGGAGTTGCAGCATATTAAGCCTGATTCTCCAAAGAATACGAGTCTTCGAGAATTGGAAAGGGCGATAGAGGATGCCGTGACAATGGGTTATGACAGAATATTCTGTCTCATAGACATGGATAATAAGCGGAAGGATGCGAAAAGCCTTTCGGATTATCAAAGGCTGAAGAACAAGTATCACGGCAAGAAGGTCTCCAAACCGTCAAAGGGTATATCTTATGAGATAACCTTCATTGAGACTGACAGGTGTACTGAATTGTTTTTCCTATACTATTTCCGTTATACAGGTCAGCCTTATGTCGAATCAAAAGACATCGAGTCCGAACTTGCCCGAATCTGCGGTTATGAGAAATCAAAACAATTTTTCACGACCCATCCTTTGCATCAATACTTCCAGAAACAGGGCGGAAGCCTTGCCGATGCTATCTCCAACTCAAATAAATCCATTGAAAGCGTCAGGCGTGGAGAGAGGGACTATACATATTCAGAAATCGGAAAGATGTTCAAGGAACTGGGATTGCTCCCATGATTCATATCACGAAATCTATCATTCGCAATCATCTGGCATTTTCCATAAAGGAAGCAATATGCTTAATGAAATCAGGACACTCATCTTTCCCAAGGAATATTACCACTCATCTTCCGTCGGGAATATTTTTACCCCTGGAATATATGTTTGTATTTTGTTTGTATGCTCCGATTTGTTTGTACGGGAATATTCCGGACTTGCGTTTTATTGCCTCAGATGGCGAAATATGTTTGTGTTTAAGTCATAAAGGAATGGTTAAATAACTGTAATTCAGTACTAAAACCATTCTTTAATGAGGATGAATACTAACTGAAAATCAGTTAGTTAACTAATTGAAAATAAGGAACTTACAATAGAGACCACCTCAATCTTGGGGTGGTTTTCTTTGCTTGGGCAAAGCGACTTCGTCGATGATTCTTGTCTATTTACCCCCAAATGTATCATTTTAACCTTTTATAAAGTGATACACGCTACCCATTCGCTACCCCAAGACTTCAAAAAATCCTCCACAAAAAAAGAGTAGTAAGTAAGGTTAAGAACTGCGAGATTTTTTCGCAGAACATTTTGATAACAAAACACTTACTTCAAAATTGTATAACCCTATTTCAGACCTCAAAATCCTCAAATTTTACACTCCTTAACAACTGCAAAACGCGTTTTGGGATAGCGAGGGGTTAACTTGTTGTAATTCAATAATATCACTAAAAATTAACTGCAAAATTAATACCCATACAATCGTGGGGTAGCGGAATGGATAGCTGGACAATTCTTGGGATAAAACCACTGCTATCTGGAATATTTTTCATAAATTTGTATTGCTCAACCAAATAGCACATTCATTTTGGAAATCTTCTATCACGGCTCATCAGTCCTGTTCGACAGATTTGACCTCCCCCACGTTATTGAAAGGGAGACCAAGTTCGAATATGCTTCATTTCTGACTATAATTGTATACTATGAAACGATTTATCCCTACAATTATCAGTATTATTTTATTTGCTTTACTGTTTTCCTCTGTTGGATGTAACCGAGGAAAGATACCAAATGAAAAGAGTCTGAATGAAAAGATGTATAATGAGCAGATTGAACAAACTCTTTCTAATTACATCAAATATATGAGATTCGACGATGTCGAAAAACATGAATTTTTGAACCAGCTTTGTGATACTATAAATAGTCTTTATTATCCGGTGTTCTTTAGATACCCCAAAAGATTAATGGGTATGATGTTGAAGGTGTATTTTATATTGGTAAAGAAGGGTCAGATGAATATTATGATATGGTTTTAGCGAAGCTTTATTTCAGCTCTAATTACCATCAATTTAGTATGTCGCATTGCTCTTTTAGGCCTTATACCGACAGTATCCCAACTGATATTAACGCATTTGATTGTGAGGAACTCACTTACAAGACACCGAATATCCCTAATCCGAATAGAATCTTGTTAGATTCGATAAGAAATCTTCCATTTTATTTTATGGATATTGATTTTGATGGAAGTAAGGAACTGCTATTAAGCATACCTGGGAATGGTCAAAAATCTATTTGCACATATGCGGCTTTCAAATATCCTTTCGATAAAGAAATTAATCCTTTCAAGGGTTATGACTGGAATTGCTTAGACGAATGGACTGAGTTTGATTATGAGAATAAAGTTGTCATATCCTCATTATGGGGAGGTTATGAAGGCTGCGAAAAATGGTATTTTAAGTATAATGGAGATAAACTAAAGCCATTTCTGAAAGAAGAATATACTCACTGGTTTGACTCTCTAAAGGTTTCAACGCCAATCCAACCATAGAATTCTTCATAGATAGATAACTTTCCACTTCAGCCATACGGTTTTAGATAGTTTTAATCCGTTATGAACATTGCTATCCGCTTGCTAATCACAAGAGCAAACAACGCAGTTAAATCAGTGTATATCAATACATACAGCCACCAACAAGGCAATTTCAATGAGGCTGAGTATTGATTGAAAATCAATTAGTTAACTAATAAAAGCCTTACAATAAAACCACCTCGATTTTGGGGTGGTTTTATTGCTCCTATTCAATAGGCTATTGGCAGTATATTACGCTTGCATTGGTCTGTTGAGAATTGTTGCTTTTTCTCGAGTGTGCATGCTGAGCGATAAACCTTTCTATAATTAGAAAGAAGGGCAATGCTGATTATAAAAAGCCGGTTGAAGAAATTGCTTCAAAGTGAGACTCTCAAACGACTTATTGCTGCTTTTCGTCGGATTTTGATGTGCTTGCCTTTGCAGGGGGATGATGACGTCGACTTTGTCGTTGTCTGTAATCCAAATGCAGTTGTAATCGGCTGCAGTGTTTGCAACAATCGAGTCGAGACGTGACCGGGCATTCGGAGTGTCGGCGATTGCAAAGCGGAAAAGTTCGAGGTCTTTAGGATAGCCGAGAGCACGCAACGCAGCGCTTCCTTGGTCGAAAGCTTTGTATGGGCTTTTGTTGAAATCACCCCGGCCGGTGATGTCCGGTCGGGGTGTAGGGGTTGGTATCAAGGGGGCTTAGCGGCCGCCGCCGAGGGCTTGGTAGAGGTTGATGACGGCGCGGGCGCGGGCGAGCTCGGTGTTGATCTGGCTGATCTGTGCCGAGAGGAGGCCCTGCTGTGCTGTGAGTACTTCGAGGTAGTTGGTTGTACCGGTAGAGTAGAGCATAAGGTCTTTGGTGTACTGTACCGATTTCTCGAGATTTGCCACCTGCTCTACGAGGAACGCTGATTTCTCTTGGCTTTTCTCATATACGGTGAGAGCGTCGCTCACTTCGGCAGAGGCGCTCAGAAGTGCGTACTCAAAGTTATTGAGTGCCTGTTTCTGCTGTGCCTTTGTGGCTTCGAGGCGTGCGATGTTCTGTCCGCGCGAGAATATGGGGGCAACGAGCGAGCCTGCGAGCTGGTAGAACCATTCACCGGGGTTCTTGACCATCGAGCCGAGGAGGTTGGTAAAACCGCCGTTGGCAGTGATGTTAAGCCCGGGGTAGAATGCGGCGCGGGCGCTGTTTGTGGCGTAGTATGCAACCGCAAGGTCCTGCTCGGCGGCCTGTACGTCGGGACGGGCTGCGAGCTCGGCCATGGGCACGCCGGCACGAAGAATCTGAGGCACGTCGAGGTTTACGCGGTCGGTCACGGCCCATTCCTGCGGCAGGGTGTTGAGGAGCAGGCTCATGGTGTTGTTGAGCTGGTCGAGGCTTACTTCGAGGTCGGTGATTGAAGCAAGGATGCTGTAATAGTTGGCATTAGACTGCACTACGGCTGCTTCGGTAACGCCACGTCCGGCTTCCTTGAGGTCGCGCATTGTCTGCACTGTTTCTTTCCATAGGGCTGCGGTATTGCGCGAGAGGTTGAGTTGGTTGCGGACGGCTGCAATCGAGTAGTATGTGGTTGCGACAGCCGAAATAATCTGGCTGCGAACGGCCTGGGCGTATGCCTCGGATTTCATGAATGAAGCCTGGGCGCCGCGTTTGCTATTGAGCAGCTTGCCGAATATGTCGATTTCCCAGCTAAGCTGAGCCGGTATTGTGTAGCTCCAGCTGAGGTCGCTTCCGGCGAATGATGCACCGGCACCGTTGGGGGCGATTGTGAGCGATGGAAGGTAGGCCAGGCGTGCACCCTTGAGGTTGGCATGAGCTACCTCTACGTTGAGCTGTGCGTTGCGCAGGTTGGTGTTGTTTGCGAGGGCCTGGTTGATGAGTGTGGCCAGCTGCGGGTCGGTAAATATGTCTTCCCACAGAAGATTGCCGAATGCCGCGCTGTCGGCGGGCTGTTGACGGGCCTCTACATACGCCTTTGTGAGAGCCGTGTCGGTCGGCGTCTCGTATTTTTTGTATATGTGGCAGCTCGACATCGTCGCTACGGCTACGACTGCTATGAGGATGCGGGCTATTTTGTTGATTTTCATATAAGGAAATTTAATGATTGGAGCAGGAGTGGGGCGGATAGCGCACTCCTGTCTCCAAGAGTCATATTCTTATTGACTTAAGTCTGGCAAGAAAAATCTTGCCAAACTTAAATTATTGAGCGTATTGTTCGATTTCGCTTTCGATTGTGCCGCCTTTTTCTTCGTTCTGCCACTGGATAGGACGGAACTTCTCCTGAATGAGCTGGAATACGCAGAACAGTGCCGGAACGACGAAAATCTGGCAAATCATACCGATGAGCATACCGCCAACCGATCCGGCACCGAGGGCGCGGTTACCGTTTGCACCTACACCGTGGGCAAACATCATAGGCAGAAGGCCGATAACCATAGCGAGCGATGTCATAAGGATAGGACGCAGACGGGCGCCGGCACCTGCGATAGCGGCGTTGACCACGCTCATGCCGGTCATACGGCGTTCGAGTGCGAACTCAACGATAAGGATAGCGTTCTTGGCCAACAGACCGATAAGCATGATGAGCGCAATCTGCAGGTAGATGTTGTTTGAGATGCCGAACATACGTGCGAATATAAACGAACCGGCCAGACCGAAGGGAATCGAAAGAATAACGGCAAACGGGAGCAGGTAGCTTTCGTACTGAGCCGAAAGGAGCAGGTATACGAAGAGCAGACACAGACCGAAAATCATGGTGGTAGCGTTGCCCGACGAGTTGCCGGCCTCTTCACGGGTCATAGCGGCGAACTCATAGCCGTAGCCCTGGGGCAGGGTTTCGGCTGCAACGCGCTGGATAGCCGCGATAGCGTCGCCCGACGAGTAGCCGGGGTTAGGTGTACCGGTAACCGATATTGATGTGAACATGTTGAATCGGTTCATAAGGTCGGGACCGTATACACGGGTGAGCTTCACGAAGTTCGAAATAGGAGCCATTTCGGCACCGTTGCGAATCTTGACGCTGTTGAGGGTCTCGGTGTTGATACGAGACTCGGGGGCTGCCTGCATCATAACGCGGTAGATCTTGCCGAAACGGTTGAAGTTTGACACATACATACCGCCGTAGTAGCCCTGAAGGGTCGAGAGAATCGTCGCAGGGCTGATACCGGCTTTCTTTGCCTTGGCCGCATCGATGTCGATCATATACTGCGGGAAGGTGGGGTTGAAGGTGGTGTATGCCGCCTGGATTTCGGGCTGCTGGTTGAGCTGTGCCAGGAAGCCTTGAACCACTCCGAAGAACTGGTTGATGTCGCCGCCGGTGCGGTCCTGCATCTTCATTTCAAAACCGTTGGTTGTAGAGTAACCGGAAATCATAGGCGGCGCGAAAATCATGACGCGACCGTCGCGAATCTGCTGTCCTACAAGGCCGTAAAGCTGCTGTATCACTTTGTCGGCGCTTTCTTCCGAGCTACGTTCGCTCCAGTTTTTGAGCTTGATAATGAATGCACCGTAGGTCGGGCCCTGACCGGCGATGAAGCTATAGCCGTTGATCATCTGTCGCATCTCGATAGCAGGTATGGTGGCGCAGATGCTGTCGAGCTTGTCGAGTACTTGGCCGGTGCGTTCCTGCGATGTACCTGCGGGCATGTCGACCATGGCGAAGATTGTACCGGTATCCTCGTTGGGTACGAGGGCTGTAGGTGTTGTGGCCATGAGCCAAACAAGAATAATTACCGAAACAACAACGGTGATGAACGATGTGACTTTGTGGTGCGAGAACCAAGCTGCACCTTTCTTGTATTTAGTGAGCAGTTTGTCGAAGTTCTTTTCGAACGAGCGGTGGAAACGCTTGCCGAACAGACCGAGGACGGCTACGATAGCCACAGCCCAAGCTATACAGCTGAGAAGCACATTGTTGAAACTGTACCAGCCGAGTACCATGAATGTAATGGTGGCAACGAGGAGCACAAATGTGATGAGGGGGTGGATATCGAGTGCGAAAGTGCGTTTGTAGCGCTGAGCCACAGCCTCACCGGCAGCCTTGTAGGCATCGCCCATACGCTGTCCGAGCGACGAGTTGGGGTGGCCTTCGATGTGCTTGGGCTTGAGGAATATGGCGCAAAGGGCGGGCGAAAGGGTCAAGGCGTTGACAGCCGAGAAGCCGATCGCGATAGCCATGGTGAGACCAAACTGGCGGTAGAATACACCTGCGGTACCGGGCATGAACGACACAGGTATGAACACGAGCATCATAACCAGTGTAATCGAGATAAGAGCGCCGGCGATTTCGCTCATCGCGTCGATCGATGCCCTTCGTGCAGAAGAGTAGCCTTGGTCGAGCTTGGCGTGGACGGCCTCGACGACCACAATGGCGTCGTCGACCACAATCGCAATCGCAAGCACGAGTGCCGACAGGGTGATAAGGTTGATCGAGAAGCCGATGAGGTTGAGGACGAAGAATGTACCGATAAGGGCCACAGGAATTGCGATTGCCGGGATGAGGGTAGAGCGCATATCCTGCAGGAACACGTATACCACGAAGAACACAAGGATAAATGCCTCGATAAGGGTGTGGATCACAGTGTTGATCGAGGCGTAGAGGAAGTCGTTGTTGTTCATAGGTATCTCAAAGGCGCAGCCCTGGGGCAAATCGGCCTTGAGTTTGTCGACCAGTGCGATACAGTCGTTGATAATCTTTGTGGCGTTAGATCCGGGTGTCTGGAACACTATTGCCATAGATGCGAGCTTGCCGTTGTATTTATTGCCAAAGCCGTATGTTACACGGCCAAGTTCGATTTCGGCTACGTCTTTGAGGTAGAGGACCTCGCCGTTTTCGCCGGTACGAACTACGATGTTGCCGAATTCTTCAGGCTTGGACAAGCGGCCGCGGTAGCGCATGATATATTGGAACGACTGGTTGCCCTGCTCGCCGAATGCACCGGGAGCTGCCTCTACGTTCTGCTCGGCGAGTGCTGCCGAAATGTCGGAAGGCATGAGGTGGTACTGGGCCATAACCTCGGGCTTGAGCCATATACGCATAGAGTAGTCTGCGCCGAACGACATTACGTCGCCTACGCCGTTTACACGCTGGATTTCTGGCACAACGTTGATTTTCATGTAGTTGTCGAGAAACTCCTGAGAGTACTCTGCATTTGCGGTGGTATCTACCACGGCCACACCGATGAGCATCGAAGTCTGGCGTTTGCGTGTCTGTACGCCGACCTGGTTAACCTCGGAAGGAAGCAGGTTTGCGGCTGCCGAAACACGGTTCTGCACGTCGACCGCTGCCATGTTGGGGTCGAAGCCCTGCTCGAAATAAACGTTGATAGTAGCCGAGCCGGTGTTGGTTGCGGTCGACTCCATGTATGTCATACCTTCGGCACCGTTGATCGATTCCTCCAGAGGTGCAATCACGGAGTTGAGCACGGCGGCGGCGTTGGCACCGTTATATGTCGTAGACACCGAGATTGTAGGAGGCGCGATGTCGGGGTACTGGGTGATCGGCAGCGATGTAAGGCCGATCAGACCCAGCAGCACGATAAAGATCGAAATTACCGTCGACAGCACCGGGCGGTTGATAAATCTATCGAGTTTCATTGTTTTTTACTTGTCTTATTGTCTGATTAGACCGTGTGGCCTAATGTTTTCTACTTAAGTCTCGCGTAGGGTACGCAGGTTATAATCTGTCCGGAGGGGAGACTGGCCTTGCGAAACTTGGTTGTTTTATTGTTTGGGGGTAACGGGCATGTTTGCACGAACAACAGTACCAACGCCTTCGGTGACGATACGGTCGCCGGCTTTGAGGCCTGATGTTACTACGAATGTCTGGCCGTCGTTGTAGGGCTGTACGGTAATCTGTGTCGGTACAGTGATATTGCTGTCGTTGAGGGTGTAAACATATCGCAGGTCCTGTACTTCGTAGGTCGCTTTCTGGGGAATTACGAGCACGTCCTCGCTGTTGCGGGGAATTACGATTTGTCCGGTGTTGCCGCTGCGAAGCATACCGTTGGGGTTGTCGAATAGTGCACGCGACGATGCTGCGCCGGTAGTGTTGTCGATAACGCCCGATACAGTTACAACAGAGCCTTCGAGGGGATACATTGAGCCGTCGGCAAGCTGCAGCTTCACTTTTGGCATCGATTTCACACCTGCGTCAACGCTTGATTTACCGCCTTCTGTGAGGTTTAGAAGGTCTTTCTCAGAGAGCGAGAAGTATGCGTAAACCTGCGAGTTGTCGCTGATAGTAGTGAGTGCTGTCGAAGGTGATGCGAGCGAGCCTTCACGGTTGGGTATTGTACCTACAACACCGTCGCTGGGGGCGGTGATTGTGGTGTAAGCGAGGTTCTTGCGGGCGTTTACGAGGGCGGCGTTGGCCTGGGCCAGTGATGCCTTTGCCTGCGCGAGCTGGTTGGCTGCCATTTGCCATTCGGTTTCGCTGATGATGTTTTTGTCGAGGAGCATGCGTTTGTTCTGCTCGGTAATCTGAGCGGTGCTGACTGCGCTCTGTGCCGAATTCACATTGGCCTGAGCCTGGTCAACAGCAGCCTGGTACTGTACCTGGTCGATGGTGAATAGTACCTGTCCGCGGTGAACACGTTGACCTTCGTCTACGTGTACCTTGGTGATGAAACCGGTTACTTGTGGGCGGATTGCGATGTCTGTCTTGCCTTTGATAGTCGCGGGATAGGAGTTTTGATACTCAGCCGAAGAGGGTTCGACTTTGAGTACGGCAATCTGTGGAGCTCCGGCTTGCTGCTGAGCTTGTTGTTTGTTGCCGCACGAACTCATAAGGCCACAAATAGAAGCAGCGGCGATTACAAGGGTTAATGCTTGTTTTTTCATATTATAATTATATCGTTATTGTCGGATTTTGGTTGGAAAAGTATGTTTTAAAACATATTTTCACGGCTGCAAAGATACAAAATTATTCAATGTCAAAAAATGCCATATATAACACTATATTGGCCAAAAAGTCGAATTAGAAGTTAATTTGTGTAAACACATTTGCTAATGTACAGATAACATATATATGAGAGTAAAAGTTGGTTTATAAATAAATGATATTCGTAAATGATTAAGTATCAAAAGTTTCGTATTCTGTTATTATATATTAATATTTATTAGCAAACTTTTAGTAACAAAATATGAAAATAAATAATAACTTTGTAGCGTCAAGTTATGACTTGAATGAGATGATAACGTTTTGTTAGACTCACAATATACTTGAATTTTGGTTATGAGGGAGGTGCGTTACTGTGAAGTAGCGCACTTTCATTTTACCCTCCACCCGGTTGGCCTTGTAAGGGCTAAAGGTATATGATTAAGTAAAAAGTCGTCAACGATAGGAGCTTGGCTCGGAGAGACAAGTCTCGGTTAGGTGAAACTAATTCACAGATTATCCCCCCATATCTAATCACCCTCTCGTAGGGTCGCGGCATGCCGAGGGCACTGGAAAAGTGTGCATTTTTCGGAACAAGGTTTCATTTTGCTATATATATTACTCAGTTTAACATATGGTAACGGTTTAAAATTGTGAATTACCTCTATTTCGAGTGTTTTTACAGCGAGTTACAAATTTGGCGATAGCAAAATGACACCCAATTTTACTTTTTCAGTGCCCTCGGCATGCCGCAATGTCATTAAGTTAAGCATAAAAATCATTTTTTCAATCCACCCACTCGTAGGGTCGCGGCACAATGCTGTTTATTTAAGGGTCGTTGATTATGCAAAAGAACGGCAACGATAGGAGCTTGGCTCTCCGAGACAAGCTTCGGTTAGGCGTTGGTATTCAAAACATTAGCGATACTGGCCGAGGCTTGTCTCGGAGAGCCAAGCTCCTATCGCTGACACTCTTTCTCCTTAAGTAAACAGCATTGTGCCGCGACCCTACGAGAGTGGGGATGCTTAAACCCTTACACAATCATCATTTGCCTTCGGGCGGGGTTAAACTATCGGCTTTGGGGAGTGTTTATATATAAATACTAAACCTCAATCGCGATATGTCTGCTTCATCACGACCTTTTACATTTGACCGCGTAGTGCGCATCGTTGCGGGCTTGCTGCTGCTGTTGTTGGCGGTGTGGCTCGTAAATCAGTTGCGTAATGTGCTGTTGCCATTTGCGTTGGCGTGCCTGATTGCGTATCTGTTGGAACCTATTGTAGAGTTTAACAAGCGCCTCTACAAGCTCAAAGGCCGAGGCCTGGCGAGTATGCTCACGCTGCTCGAGGTGACGATAGTGATTGCGGTCTTGGCTTATTTCTTTGTGCCGTCGGTGATTAAGGAAATCAACCAGCTCGACGAAATCATGCGTCGCACCACGGAGGGGTCTTCGATACCTTTTGTGCCGGCCGATATTGCCGCTACGATTCATAAGTGGGTAGATGATTTCAATGTGGCAAATTTTGTAAAGAGTTCGCACTTTATGAACCTCATCAACTCGGGCACGTCGTTTCTTGCCGCAACTGTCGATTTCCTATTACATACGCTCGAATGGCTGTTGACATTTATCTATGTGATATTCATAATGATAGATTATCCTACGCTGATGCGTGGTTTCCGTATGCTTGTGCCGAAGAAGTACCGTCACACGGTATATAAGGTAGAAGACGATATCAAGGATAATATGAACCGCTACTTCCGCAGCCAGGCCCTCATAGCCCTTTGCGCGGCAGTATTCTACTGTATCGGTTTTTCGATTGTTGGCATACCTATGGCTATCGTGCTCGGTATTACGGTGGGGGTGCTGTATATGATACCATATTTTCAGTACGTTACCCTCATCCCGGTGGCGATAGTTTGCCTTGTGAATTCTTCGACGGGTGCGGCGCAATTCTGGCCGCAGCTTGGCGAGTGTATAATAGTGTATATCGTGAGCCAGTGTATCTGCGATTACGTGCTTACACCCAAAATCATGGGCAAGACCATGGGGTTGAATCCGGCGGTGATATTGCTGTCGCTGTCGATATGGGGCACACTGTTGGGTTTGCTCGGCATGATTATAGCCCTGCCGGCAACGGCTTTGTTGCTATCGTATTACCAAAAGTACGTGGTAAATGCCGGTCTGCCCGATAATGAAGATGAGGCTGATTCAGAGCCTGCAGACCAATGATATGTAGGCTGAATACTGCTCGAGCCACTCTGATTTGAGAATCTTGAATGCTACCGGCTGTGGAGTGAGAACAGTGGCGGTGTCGCTGCCGTCGACAGGCAGCTGTATATCGCGACGGAAGTCCAGCCCGGGTGTTTTTGCCGCTTTGTATAATGCTTCTTTCAGTGTCCAGGCTTCTACGAGGCGTTGGCTGTAGACATCGAGCTCGGCCGGAGACAGTACGCGCGGGGCGACCCTTGCTAATTGCGCTCTGTCGGTTTCTACATCTACACCCAGAGGGTTGCGGCCTGTGGCTAAAACGGCGCATGTGCGGCAATGGCTTATAGAAATTTCGATGTCGGGGATGTCTACGTAGGGGCTGCCGTCGTCGTTGTGCTCGAGGCGGGTGTCGGGGCCGAATATTTCGGAAATCATCTGTGCGACGGCCGATTTTTCGGCTTCGCGTCCAGGCGAGGGCAAGGGCTTTATGTGTATGTCGACGGCGTTCATTTGAGGTTTGTCAGCATATTTACGGCATCGCGGGCGAGGGCGTTGACAATAGGGCGGATAGAGTCGGCCGGGGTGCTCGGCCCGTCGATGTTGGCCGTGGCGCTCACCACTATGCCGCGGCGCGATACTGCAAGCATCTGCACGGGCGTGGTGCCGGCATCAATGCTCTCTACAACCATGCACTCGAAGTCGCCGGTACTGAATACGCGGGTATCGGCCTGCGCACCGCCCAAGTTGAGGCTTATGCGCTGGCGGCGGTTTCTGACGGCCTCGTCGATATCGTCGGTACGTGTTGCACTAAGGAAAATAGTAGCGCCGTAGCGCGGGTACGAAATATTGAGCCAACCCTCTTTGGGCGAATCGATAATTGCATCGGCATTGACATCGAGACTTACCGGGCCTACGTCGACGCGCTTATATACCGTGTCGTAGGCCTCGAGCCTCGGGTAGGCGTATCTGCGAGGCACAGCATCGTTGCCTTCCCTGTGGCACGAAAGGCAAACGAGGGCGAACAAAAATATGAAGGAGAGAATTTTCATGCCTCCACTTCGGCGGGCATCACCTTGACGCGTACCTCGGTAATACGGTGATCGGTGACATCGAGAATGAGGAATCGGCAGCGGCCGTAAACCAGGGGCTCTTTGTCCTTGGGGAAGTCGCCCTTGATAGCCAGGAGCATACCTGCAAGGGTTTCAACGTCCTCGGTTACTTCTTCGTAGTCGTCGGGGGCGAGGCCTGTGATGCGGAAGAAGTCGGTGAGCGGGGTGCGGCCTTCGAATATGTAGGTATCGTCGCGAAGGCGCTTGAAGGTGGTGTCGGGTTCGTCGTACTCATCATCGATATCGCCGACAATTTCTTCGAGCACGTCTTCGAGTGTGACAACACCCTGAGTGCCGCCGAATTCGTCGACCACGACGGCCATGTGCAGCTTGAGTTTGCGGAAGTCTTCGAGCAGGTCGTCGATCTGCCTCGATTCGGGCACGAAGTATGCCGGGCGAAGAAGGGTTTTCCAGTCGAGGTCGGCGGCCTCGGGCTTGCCGATGTACGGCAGCAGGTCGCGCGAGTAGAGTATACCCTTGATATTGTCCTGATTGTCCTCGTAGGCTGGCATACGCGAGTAGCCGCTTTCGAGCACGATCTGCATCACCTTGTCGAAACTCAGATTGATGTCGAGGTCGGTGATTTCGACGCGGGGAGTCATGATTTCCCCGGCTGTGGTGTCGCCGAATTTAAGGATTCCGGCAAGCATTTCCTTGTCGTCGGTGCCTTCGGTTATTTCGAGCGCTCGCGAGAGCTCGTCGGCGGTGAGGTCGTTGGTCTGCTTGGTTACCACCTTGCGCACGAGGGTGCCCGATTTTACAAGCACTTTCGACATCGGGCTCATAATCTTGTAAATAGCCATGAGCGCCGGTTGCGCAAACTTTGCCCAGGCCGCATTGTAGTTGCTCGAGTAGAGTTTCGGTATGATTTCGCCGAAAAGCAGGATAAGGAATGTGAGGAGCACCGTCTGCAAGATGAAGCTCCACACGGCGCTCATGCCTGCGAAAACCGGGCCGAGGGCGTAGTTACACAGCACTACAATGGTAACGTTGACGAGGTTGTTGGCAATAAGTATCGTTGCCAGCAATCTCTGCGGGTCGGTCATCAGCCGTCGTATGCCGGGGCCTCGGGAATCTTTGTCGAGTTCGTCGAGCTGAGCCTCGGTGAGCGAGAAATAAGCCATTTCGCTACCGCTTACAAAACCCGACATGACGAGGCATCCCAGGGCGAGCAGGAGCGCAATCACCTGTCCGGACCCGAAATCCGGAGTGTTAAGACTGATAAGAGAGGTAATATTTAGAAGTAAACTAAGCGGCTCTGTAGCCGGCAATGGGTCAATATCCATGTGCTATTTTAATAGTGAGATGCAAAGATACTAATAATTTTGCATACAGCGAGCCGAAAGTCGCAAATAATTGTTATTGCGGGCTGGTGGAGAGCATGTAGCCGTGTCCCGAGCGGTTGATGAGGTTGTTGCCGAGGTCGCCGAGTTTTTTACGCAGGCGCGAGATGTTGGTATCTACGATTCGCTCGTTGGCCCCGGCGGCGGTATCGGGCCATACTTTGTGGTGAAGTTCTATGCGCGATACGTAGGTGTCGATATTCTTGATCAGCAGGTGAAGAATTGCGTACTCAGTACGTGTAAGGGCCAGAGGGGTGCCGTCGATTTTTACAGTCTGCGAAGTCGGTTCGAGGGTGAGGTTGAGAAATGATAGCTGGGTGGCCTTGCGGGTATTGCGGCTGTGGCGGCGCAGTACCGATTTTACCCTGGCAAGCAACTCCCTGAGCGAGAATGGTTTGACGATGTAGTCGTCGGCTCCTGCATCGAGGGCGTCGATTACCATGCGCTCGCTTTTGATAGGTGAATATAGTATAATCGCAATATGCTCTGTTGCGGGGTCGTCTTTGAAGTCGTAGATTAGGTCCATGCCGCTGTAAGGCTGGTTCATGGCATCGACAATCACAAGGCTTGTGGAATCCTGGGCCGTGCGGTCTACGCTTTCGGCGTTGTCTACGACATCTACGCTGTATCCCTCGCTGAGCAGATTGACCTGCAGCAACGAGGTGATGTTGCTGTCGTCGTCAACCAAAAGAATATGCCCCAGCGAAGGTGATAAATTCATAATAGCGATAATTTTTAGAGCGCAAATTAACAAAATGTGGTGCAAATTTCCAACTCAGTAACAAGATTGTATTAGCTTTGTTTTGAAAAATTATTAACACTATTTGCGGATAATAATTCAGATAATAAATATTAATCTTGTGTGAATCAAAAAATAAGTTCTATTTGCGAAACTAAATTTTATAAGGACGGATGTCGAAAAGGTATGTCAATACCGTTCGCCGAAAATGGCTGTTCCTACGCGGACGAGGTTTGCGCCGGCGGCAATTGCGAGGGGGTAGTCGTGGCTCATGCCCATCGACAGGATGTCGAATCCGGTGAGGTCGGGGGCGGCGGCAAGTATGTCGGTGCGCAGTCGGGCGAGGGCTTCGAAGTCGGCACGTACGCGCGATTCGTCGTCGGTATTGCTTGCCATACCCATGATGCCGCAGATGTGGGTGGCCTTGAGGTCGCGATAGCCGCCTCGGGCGAAAAATTCGAGCAGCTCATCGGGTAGGAAGCCGAATTTCGTTTCCTCTTGTGCCACATGTGCCTGAACGAGTACGCGCGACACTATGCCTGCACGTTCGGATTCGGCGTCGACGAGCCGTAGGAGTCGTTCGCTGTCGATGCTTTCAATGAGGCTGACACACTTGGCGCCTACCAGGGCGCGTACTTTGTTGGTCTGCAGGTGTCCGATAAAATGCCAGCGAATGTCGGCCGGCAGGCGCTTTGCCTTGTCGAGAAGTTCCTGTACGCGGCTTTCGCCGAAAGCTCGTTGGCCTGCGGAGTATGCCTCGGCCACAGCCTCGGCGGGGTGAAATTTTGAAACCGCCACAAGATCGACACCTTCAGGGAGTGTCGACCGTATGGCGGCAAGTGATTGTGATATCGTTGTCATCAGATGGTGACTTTCATCTTGTAAACGTCCATGTAGGGGGTCTCGGTCATCTGCACGATTTCGAAATCGGCCAAGGTGTCTTTCATGCCTTCCATGAAAGTGTCGTATGCGTTTTTGAAATCGGAAGCTTGAACGAGGATAAGTGAGTTCGATCGTTTTTCGGCTGCGGTTTTTTCATCGATAGTGATGAAAGCGCATTTTACCAGGTAGTATTTGTCGCCGGCTTCATTCCAGAAGATTTCGGCTATTTTGGTGCGCTTAACAGCCGATACCGAGAATTCACCGGAGATAAACGGGGTTTCTTCTTCGATGATTCGGGCTTCGGCTTCGGTAAACGACAGGGCGTCGACAAGATATGCTTCCGTTACTTTTTTTGCAGCTCCGTTTTCCTGGAGTTTGTCGTAGCGGACTCTACATTCAAACCAGTTTGCCATTTTTTAAATTAAATAATTAAAGATTAGCGGTTTATTTATCTGCAACATGCACATGTCAATTCGACTCTTTGCTAAAGTCGTACCGTAGATGCGATGTCGCTAATAAAAAATTATTCTCTCAATTTTTTCAGATATTCGGCAGCCCGCAAGCTCAGTGCGTTCTTGAGGTCGGAATATCGGTTGTATACCGTCGAGGGGTTGATACCAAGCTGTTGGCTCAATGCCTCGCGTATTTTCAGCGGCTTAGCGCCGCCTCCGCGGTATCGTTCGCCAAGCAGGAAGGTGACAAGGATATATCGCTCGCGAGGGTTCAGGTCGCCAAGGCTCTCGAGGGCTTCGAATATTGCCTCGATCTGCAGCTCCTTCTGGGTCATGGGGTGCAGGTCGTCGTAATCGTCGTCGATTGGCTCGGGGGCGTGGCCGAGGTAGCGGTTCCCGTCTTCGTCGCCGGTGCGGTTTTCGTCGGGCGAGGTCTCTACAATATCGATTTTTTCCTTGCGGAATTCGTCGCGGAGATAGTTTTTGAAGCTCCTGATTACATATCCCAGCGGGTTGTGGTCGGCCGACAGTCCTCGCAGCCTCCAATTGCCGTTGCTGTCGGGCTTGAGGTTGCGCTCGGAGAAATTCTGGAGCGCGTCCTCGATGTCGTCGTTGCTCAGGCGGGCATTGACGCTCCTTGCCGACGATACCAGCTGCTCGCGGTATCGCACCATAAGGAGTTCGGCTACGGCGTCTTTATCGCCATTGGCAGCGAGCGGCACGAGTTGGGTTTCCTTATAATATCTGTAGTTCATTGTAGTAGCCGGGATATATGAAGCTTGAGTGTTAGTCCTTGTTTGCCTGATTGCCGTATTTCTCGATGAGAATCCTCTCGAGCTCTGCCATGCCTTCGGTAGCGGGCTTGCGGATTACGGTAACGCCTGCAGGTACTTGCGACGGCCTCGGGTCGATGTAGTAGACCGGAACGCCGCGGCGAACGTAGTGGAGCAAGCCTGCGGCGGGGTAAACAACCAGCGATGTGCCGATGATGACAAAGATATCGGCCTGTGCGGCGAGCTCGGTGGCGGGTTCGAACATGGGCACGGCTTCTTGGAAGAACACTATATGCGGCCGCACTTTGTGCCCTTCAATAAGGGTGTCGGGGCTTGTGCGGTCGTTGTAGCCGATACTGAATACCTTGTCCTCGTCGTCAACGGCGCGTACCTTGGTCAGCTCGCCGTGGAGGTGTAGAATCTTGCTCGACCCGGCGCGTTCGTGGAGGTCGTCGACGTTCTGGGTAATCACATATACGTCGAAATATTCCTCAAGGTCGCGCAGTATCTTGTGGGCAGCGTTAGGCTCTACGGTGGCGAGGGAGGCACGGCGGTCGTTGTAGAAGTTGTGTACCAGCGCGGGATTGCGTAGATAGCCGTCGTGGCTGGCCACTTCCATTACATCGTGGTTTTCCCACAGTCCGTCGGCATCGCGAAAGGTGCTGATGCCGCTTTCGGCACTGATGCCTGCGCCTGTAGAAACGACAAGTTTAAGTTTATTCTGTGTCATCGAGGGAGAAGGATATATTATTGTTGGCCGGTCGGCTGTTTTGAGTGTTGAGGGCCGTGTTTCCGGCGATAGTGTTCGAGGCGGGGGCGGCGCTGCGTCCTACAGCCTGGGCCGCTTTGCGCTTGTCGCGTTTGTAGGCGGGGGTGCGTTCTACCATAGCGATAGCGTCGTCGCTGTCGAGCTGGTCGGGTGTGAGGATGTAATAGCTCTGTGTCTCCTGGCTACGCAGCAGGTCCTCGACCTTTTCGTGGCCGTAGGCATCGGCGATAGCGGCGATTGTGTTCACATCGTCCACATCATCGGGGCGGTCGTTGTCCTTTCCCTCGATAATCTCGATAGTGGTACCGTCGGTATCGACAGATACATCGAAGCCCGAGGCAAGGACGGTGAATTTGATTTTGTTACCGAGGGTGTCGTCGAAGCCCCAGCCGAATTTAATGTGTACCGACTTGTTGATTTCGCGCACGAGGTTGTTGGCCTGGGCGGCCTCGGAAACCTTGAGGCGCGGTTCGAGGTCGTGGCTGTAGTAGAAAGCAAAGAGCAACTCCTTGGCCGACATGATGTTGGTGTCGCAGAGCAATGGCGAGTGCAGGGCCGACTGAATGGCCTGGCTCATACGGTTTTCGCCTTCGCCGTAGCCTACTGATATCAGCGCTGTGCGGCCGTCGCGCAGACAGGTGTCGACGTCGCGCATATCGATATTGATATTGGCGAGGGTTGTCACCATGTCCGAAATAGTGCGGGCTGCAGTGGTGAGGATGTCATCGGCCTTAGAGAAAGCCTCGTCCCATGCCATGTCGGGGTAGATGCTTGCCAGGCGGTCGTTGTTGATAATCAGCATAGCGTCGACATTCTTCTGCAGTCGGGCAGCGCCTTCGATAGCGCTTTTGATTTTGTTCATACCCTCGAAGAAGAAGGGAATGGTGACGATGCCCACAGTCAGTACGCCTCGGCTTTTTGCGACTCCGGCTACAATCGGGGCTGCACCGGTGCCTGTGCCACCACCCATGCCGGCGGTGACAAATACCATTTTGACATCGGGAGTAAGCAGCTTTTCAATTTCGGGCACGCTTTCCTCTGCCGCTGCCTGGCCAACTTCAGGCTTACCGCCGGCTCCGTAGCCGCCACAAGTCTTGGGGCCCAGTAGCACCTTTGTGGCTACGGGCATAGGCAGCAGTGCCTGCTGGTCGGTATTGAGAACAACGAAATCTACGCCCTTGACCCCCTGGGTGGTCATATAGGCAACTGCGTTACAGCCGCCACCGCCAACGCCGAGAGCGAGGATAGTGGGTGGGTTGGTCTGACCGGCAAGGTCAGCGTTTTTATAGCTTGCCAAGAGGGCGGGATCTTCTGCGTTTTCCATCTGTCTTGCTTGTGTTTTTGTCGGAATATAGGTCCGTTAATAGTCGTCTGCGTCGGCGTTTTCTTCTTCTTCTGCGTTTGCCGAAGAGAAAAGCTTGCAGAATTTGTCGCGGAGATTGTTTATGGCATCGCCGGCACGCTCTGTGCGGTTGCGGTTGTTGTCTTCGTATTCTTCGTAAGGGTCTTCCTCCGATGCTCCGAAGGGGTCTTCGCCCTCGGGGTCGTTGTATATCGGCTCACTGTTGCGGCGCTGGTGGTGTTCGGCCCTCGGCTGCTCTTTTTTGCGGCGTCCGAAGATCGAGAATGTGCGTTTGGGGCGCTCTTCTGCCCGTATTTCTTCGTCGGGGTCGTCGTCGAATATGTCGGGGTCGTTCTCGTTGACTACGCGTCGGCCTCCGGTGCCGGGTGTGTAGATTTCCGTCACGTTTTCCTGCACGTTTTCTACCCTTGCTTCGGGTTCGTCGTCGACCTGTTCGGGCTCGGCTGCGTCGGGTTTCTGTTCTTCCTCGAATACTGTAACCGGGGGAGCCGGGGGGGCGAGTGGTGTCAGGCAGCTTTCTTCGATTTTACGCACACCTGCCATGAGGAGCGCGATGATGTCGATATTGTCGGGGGTATTGCGACCGGCTACGCGGAATGCTATATCGCGCGGCATCTCGGCAAAGCGGGTCGGCATCTTGCCCTGGGCGGTAAGCTGTGCGGCGAAGGCCGGTATGTGCGAACCACCGCCGGTGAGTACGATTTTATTGAGTGTCTGCGCGTTATATCCGGCAGTGTTGAGCTGTGCGAGTACGTTGGCCGCAATTTCTCCGGCGCGTGAGTTGACATATGCCGCTACGTGTTCGGCATCGTTGACCTCGGCTTTGGCGGCATAGGCAATCTTCATGGCCTCGGCTGCTTCCTCGGTGATGTTGAATCCCGAAGTGAGGTCGAAGGTAATCAGACGCGCACCCATGGGTATGGTGCATACAAAGGCGAGAGTTCCCTCTTTGTATACAGCTACTGTGGTTGTTTCGGCGCCGATATCTACGAGCGCGGTGCCGAGTTCCTTTTCGTCGGGGGTGAGTACAAGGTCGGCAACGGCGGTGGGGCGTATGATATATGTTACCTTGCCGGGGTCGATAGTATCGTATTTGATGCGGTCGAGGTTCTGGCGTGTCTCCTTACCGCAGGTAATCATGACAAATTCGCCACGGAAACTTTCGCCGAAAGTGCCTACAGGCCTGCGTACGGCGGCATTGTTGACATAGAAAATTCGAGGCACGGTGGCTTCGATATTCTTGTCGCCCATGAAGTCGTGAGTAGCCTCAAATGCGAGGCGTTCGACCTGGCGCTCGGTAATTTCGCATTCCTTTGGAAATTTTTGTGCCGCCTGTGCCGGAGCGCCTGATAGCGAACGTCCTCCGAGCGAAACAGCGAGAGCGCGTACCTTGCGGGGCTTGATGCCGGGGGCATTTTCGAGGCGGCGTATGATTTCGTTGACCGCCGCCGATACTTCGCGTATATTCTGCACACGGCCATAGCGCACGTTGTTGAGCCCGGCGATTTCTTCGACAGCCAGGACCGTAATCCGGCCGTCGGGGCCGACGTTGCCTGCTGCGCCTTTGATTTTCGACGAGGCTATTTCGATTGCTACTATTGTCTTGGGTTCCATAGCTGTGGATGATTAATTGTTAGAGTGAGAGATGCTGTCGCCCGGTAGTGGCTCGTTGTTGTCGATATCGAGCTCGCCGGTGGTTTCCTCTACGGTGGGTATCGGTGGTGGCGTGAGGGCTTTGTTGCGCCTTGTGGCCACAACTCGTCCTCGCCATTTGACGGCGATTGTGTCGTAGGCTTCCCACCCCCTTGTGGGGGAAACGTGGCGGTAGAACCGGCGTAGACGGTCGAATTTGTCTTCGACCATTGAGGTGTCGCCGAAATTGATTACATGGCCGACGATTGTGGGGATGAGTATGATGTTGCCGTCGGGCTCTTGTGTAACTGTCGCTACCATTGAGCCTATGCCGGCATCGTTTGCTATCTTGTCGAGCAAGGGTAGAAGGCGTTTGGCCGGGTGAACGCTGTCAAATCTGCCTACAAGCACCGGTACGTCGATATGGTAGCGCAGTTCGGCCTTAATACGCTTGCCGGTGGAATTGATGTAGTAAGATGCTTCCTTGGGGTCGAAAACCCTTGCTACGGGTACCATCGGCGTAACATCGACGTATATGCGGCCGTCGCTACGGAGCGTGACGTTGGCATCCTGGAGCTTGTCGCTCGACAAAAGACGGTTCTCGAGGGCGTTGAGGTCGAAAGTGCACCGGATACTGTCGGTTAGCTGCGACGGGTCGAGCCCGCACTCGGCTATGACATCGGCGGTGTTGACAAATCGCGAGTTGGGGTCGCTGAGCTTTACTGTCATTCCTGTGATATGGTCGGCATGTGCCATTCGCGCTGTCAGTGGCAGCGCAAAGCAGATATAGGCAACCATAACGATTGTCAGCACACACATTATCACAGACTTCTTGCTCATCGTCGAATTGGGCTATTGTTGGGCTTTGACTTCGTTTGCCAGCTTAGCGGTGAAGAGATTGAGGTCGCCGGCACCGACGGTCAAAAGGATTTCAAAGTTACGATTTTTCATTGTATTGACAAAATCTTCTTTTGAAATCAACGATTTTTTTTCGCATTTGACTTTGTCGAATATTGTTTTGGAGCTGATGCCGGGTATGGGTTTCTCGCGAGCCGGGTACAGGTCTACAAGCATCACTTCGTCGGCTGCCGAAAGGGCCTGGGCAAATTCGTCGGCAAAGTCGCGGGTGCGGCTGTAGAGATGAGGCTGGAATGCAACAGTGAGGGTCTTGCCGGGGTACAACGCGCGTACCGAGGCGATGCTGCGGCTCAGTTCGTCGGGGTGGTGCGCATAGTCGTCGATTATTGCCCGGCCCTCTTCCTTGAGGTGGAATTCGAATCGGCGTTCTACTCCGGGATAGCTCTTCATGGCGCTGCGGGCGAGTTCGTCGCTTAGTGTGCCGGTGAGCCATACTGCGCCGAGAGCCGATACGGCATTGTCGATATTGATGTCGACAGGCACACCCAATTCAATATCGGTAATAACTCCTTCGGGGTGAACGAAGTCGAATATGATAGTGCCGTAGCCGGTGCGTACGTTGGCGGCATGGAAATCACCGTCGTTGCGGCCGAAGGTATATGTTTTTACTCCTGCCGGTGTGCGTGGCTTGAGTTTGAGACCTGTGCGCATGAGCAGGTAGCCGTCGGGGCGTATCAGTTCTGTGAAATGGGCAAAGCTCTCGAGGTATGCCTCTTCGGTGCCGTAGATGTCGAGGTGGTCGGGATCGGTGGCGTTGACGATTGCTATGTAGGGGGTGAGCTGGTGGAACGAACGGTCGTACTCGTCGGCTTCGACAACGCTGTAGGGCGAAGTGGCGCTCAGGATGAGGTTGCTGTTGTAGCCCTTGAGTATGCCGCCCAGGAAGGCGTTGCACCCTACCGGGCCGCAATGCATGATGTGCGCTGCCATCGACGAGGTCGTGGTCTTGCCATGTGTGCCCGAGAAGCAGAGGCTTTTGCTGTCGCGTGTGACGCTGCCGAGCACGCGGGCTCGTTTGTAAAGCTCGAATCCGCCCTCGCGGAAGAAACTTAGGGCTACATTCTCGGCGGGAATGGCAGGGGTGTATACCACCAGGGTATCTTGGGGGTCGCGGTACTCCTGTGGCACGGCATCCATGCTGTCGGCATAGCTCACGGTGATACCTTCGGCTACGAGTTCGTCGGTAAGGGCGCTTTCGGTGCGGTCGTAACCGGCCACCGGCAGCCCCTTGGATTTATAATATCGGGCAAGTGCGGCCATACCTATGCCGCCTATGCCTACAAAATATACTCTTTTCACTTTCTGAGGTTTAGCTAATGATTGGATTGCGCTGTACAGCCCCGGTAGAGAATCGGCGACCGGGGCCGGCACTTATTTATTTTTGCCTTGAGGCAACGATTTCGAAAACCTTGTCTACGATCTTGTCATCGGCGTCGGGCAAAGCCATTTTCAGTATGTTTTCGCTGAGCAGACGCAGGGTCTCGGGGTTTTCGACAGTAACTGCAGCCTGTCGCCACAGGTCTTCAAGGGCATCGGCATCGAGTACCATGCCTGCCGCACCGCGCAGTGCGAGGGCTTCGGCATTGTGCCTCTGGTGGTCTTCGGCAACATTGGGCGAGGGAACAAGGATCGAGGGCTTGCCAAGGAGTTCGAGCTCGCTGATAGTACCGGCTCCGGCTCGTGCTACAACAAGGTCGGCGGCGCGATAGGCCTCGGCCATGTCGCTGATAAACTCTATGCAGCGTATGTTGGTCGGATTGTATTTATGGAATTGGTCGAGGCTGTCGAGATAGCCCGACTTACCCGTCTGCCACAGTACGTTAAACGGTGCTCGGGCTGCGCGACCGTCGGCCATAGCCTGTATCACGGTGCGGTTGAGGGTGCGTGCGCCGAGGCTGCCGCCTACGATAAGCACGAGAGGCTTGTCGCTGTCGAAACCGAGAGCTTTTTTAGCCTCTTGCTGCGATAGGGGGCACTCGAAAAGAGCCTTGCGAACAGGGTTGCCGGTCATCACGATTTTGTCGGCAGGGAAGAATTTTTCCATGCCCGGGTATGCCACACATATTGCTTCGGCTCCGGCTGTGAGAAGTTTGTTTGTAACTCCGGCATAAGAATTCTGTTCTTGCAGCAGGGTCGGTACGCCTGCTCGCTGCGCTGCCTTGAGGGTGGGGCCGGAGGCGTACCCGCCGACACCGATTGCGATGTCGGGTTTGAACTCGCGTACGACCTTTCGGGCAAGGCGTATGCTCTTCCAAAGTCGGATAAGCACTCCAACGTTGCGCCAAAGCTTTTTGCGGTCGAAACCACTCACCGGCAGGCCTACGATTTCGTAGCCCGCGGCAGGTACGCGCTCCATTTCCATACGGTCCTGTGCGCCTACAAATAATATTTCTGCATTGGGGTCGCGACGCTTGATTGCGTCGGCTATCGATAGCGCCGGAAAGATGTGGCCTCCGGTGCCACCGCCACTTATCAGTACTTTCATCTTATGCGGTTTTACGTTTCTTACAATAACGCTTGGTCGGTGTTTTATGTTTAAGATCGTCAGTCTCGCAGCGCCGGGTTGATGCTTTGTGCGCTTTCAGGCAGTAGGTCGTGCTCGATGCGTTGTGCCTGCTTGCTGTCGGTGACGTGTACGGCGTGCCTTGCCACACTGAGCATCACGCCAAAGGTCAGCGATGTGGCAATCACCGATATGCCACCCTTGGAAATCAGCGGCAAGGGCTGGCCGGATACCGGTATCACGCCCGACACAATTGCCATGTGGTAAAGCGCTTGGAACACAATCACAAAGGCACAGCCCATAACTAACACGCCGGGCATGGTATGCTTGAACTGAAGCGTCAGTTTGGCGCTACGGCCAAGAATCCACACATATATGAGCAGTATGAACAGGCCGCCGATAAGGCCGAGCTCCTCGACGATGATTGCAAATACATAGTCAGAGTAGGCCAGTGGCAGGCGGGCTGCCTCGCGCGATTTGCCGGGGCCGACGCCGAATATGTGGCCGTGGGCCTGGGCGATATAGCTCAGCTGCTCCTGCTGGTTGTCGATGCTGAATTTTTCGAGGTGTTTGTTGGGCCGGTAGAAATTATCTACGCGTTTGTTCCACACCTTGCCGCGGCCCGAGCCGCCTACGGTGTCCATTTCGGCATGGTTGAGCTTGTTGACAAGTTCCTGGCGGGCCGACAGTTCGGTGTTTTCTTCGGCTGTGGTCTTATACTTGTAGCCGCACAGCCCGAGGATGCACACGATGCCGACGGCGATGCCGAATTTCTTCCAGCCCATGCCGCCGACAAACATCATTGCCATGCCTATGGCAACGGTGATAATCGTATTTGACAGACCCTGCGAGAACAGCAGCCCGGCGCACCCGAGCAAGAAGCCGAGGCATATCCACAATCCGAGCCACGAAACATCGCGCTTGCCGCGTATCTGGGTTTTGGCAAGGATATAAGCCATGCCGAGGGCTACAGCCAGTTTCATAAATTCCGACGGCAGCACAGGTGTGCCCATGATTGTGATAGAGCGTACTGCGCCGTTGATGTCCTCGCCTCCGCCGCGCACTGCCACCATCATACCTACAGAGAAAATGACATACAGAGGTATGAACTTGAAAATGAAGCGGTAGTGTATATATTGCAGCGCAAGCATCACTGCCAGGCCGGCAACGATGAAGCGCCCGTGGCGGATTAGCGGGCTGAAAATATCGTCGGCTCGTATTTCCTGTACCGATGCCGAGAACAGTTCGATAAGCGCAATCATTACCAGCAGAAGGTAAGTACCCCACAGGTGGTGGTCGATGCGTTTCTTGGGTTTCACTGCCGCCTGTTGCTGGCGACGGTCATCGCCGACGGGGCTTTCGGGGCGGTCGGCTGATGAATCTGTTGCTCCGAGAGCTGTTTCAACGGCTTGAGAGAGGCTGTCCATAGTTAGTGGATTATTTGAGTGGAAACTATTTGTTTTCTAATGCTTTGACGGCTGCTTTGAACTGGCGGCCGCGGTCTTCGTAGCTTGAGAAGAGGTCGAAGCTGGCGCAGCAAGGCGACAGGAGCACGGTATCGCCCGCCGATGACAGTTTGGCGCATTCGCTTATCGCGTCGGCAAGATTGTTGGTATCGACAACCTTGACATAGGGGCTGAAGAACTCTACGATTTTCTCGTTGTGCAGACCCATGGCTACGATAGCTTTTACCTTCCGCTGTACCAGGGGCAGAATTTCTGAATAATCGTTACCCTTGTCTTTGCCGCCGAGAATCAGCACCGTGGGGCGTTCCATTGCTTCGAGGGCATACCAGCACGAGTTGACATTCGTGGCCTTTGAGTCGTTGATCCAGCGCACGCCATCGATGTCGGCAACGAACTCGAGGCGGTGTTCTACGCCGTTGAAATCAGCCAGGGCGGCGCGAATATCGTCTTTCTTAAGTTGCAGTACGCAAGCCGACAGGCCTGCCGCCATGGAGTTGAATACATTGTGGAGGCCGTTAAGGGCAAGGTCGGCCCGAGGCATCGTCATCGATGTGCCAGGGGTGTTGAACACGAGTTCGTTCTCGGCATCGATGTAGGCGGCGGTATCTTCCTCGCGGTGCTCGGCAAAGGACAGCATATGGGCCTCGGTGGCGATATGGCGAAGCTGCTCGGTAATCACAGGGTCGTCCTGCCAGAAAATGAACACATCCTTTGCGGTCATGTTCTGAAGGATGCGGAATTTGGCATTGACGTAATTCTGCATCTTGAAGTCGTAGCGGTCGAGGTGGTCGGGGGTGATATTCAGCATCACGGCAATGTTTGCCTTGAAGTCGTACATGTTGTCGAGCTGGAAGCTGCTCAGTTCTACCACGTATACCTTATGAGGGTCGCGGGCCACCTGCCAGGCCAGGCTGTTGCCGATATTTCCGGCCAGGCTGGCATCGATACCGGCATGGCGCAGTATATGGTGTATGAGCATGGTGGTAGTGGTTTTGCCGTTCGAGCCGGTGATGCATACCATTTTGGCATCGGTGTACCGACCGGCAAACTCGATTTCGCTGATGATAGGAATATGCTTGGCGAGAACTTCCTTTATTATAGGAGCCTCGAACGGAATGCCGGGGCTTTTTACGATTTCGTCGGCGCTGAGGATGCGCTCTTTAGTGTGTCCGCCTTCTTCGAACTCGATGCCTTCGGCTTCGAGCACGGCGCGGTATTTGGGCGATATTTTGCCAAAGTCGCTCAAAAAGACATCCATGCCTTTATCCTTGGCGAGAATTGCCGCGCCGGTGCCGCTTTCGCCTGCACCGAGTACTACAAGGCGTTTGCTTGTCTTTTCCATGTTAGCGTATTTTTAGAGTTACGAAAGTTATTACAGCAAGAATAATGCCTACGATCCAGAATCGGGTCACGATTTTCTGCTCTGCAATGGCTCGCATGGGGCGTTTGATAAGCACCCTCGCCATTGGGTCGGCATCTTTTTGATAGTGGTGGTGCAGGGGGGTCATCTTGAAGATGCGTCCGCCGCCGGTGCGCTTGAAATAAGCAACCTGGAGTATTACCGACAGGTCCTCGATATAGAACAGCGCACAGAGAATAGGCAGAAGCAGCTCCTTGTGGATGAGGATTGCGAATACGCATATCACGCCGCCGAGGGTGAGGCTGCCAGTATCGCCCATGAATACTTGGGCGGGTGAGGCATTGTACCATAGGAAGCCGATGAGCGCCCCGATAAATGCGGCCATGTACACTACCAACTCCTCGCTCCCCGGCACATACATTATATTAAGGTACGAGGAGTATATGATATTGCCGCCGAGGTAGGCCATCAGGAGCAGGGCTACGCCTGCTATTGCCGATAGTCCCGCGGTCATGCCGTCGAGGCCGTCGTTGAGGTTGGCACCGTTGCTCGTGGCTGATACAAGGAATATGGTTATAAGTACGAATACGATCCACCCTCCGGTTTCGGCATGGCGTCCCATCCAGCCGGTGAGCCACGAGTAGTTGAAGTTGTTGTTTTTGACAAAGGGGATAGTAGTCTGGGGCGACTTGATAGTCTCCTGCTCATAAATCACCTCTTCTACACGGTTAGTTTCCTCGCTCACGATTTCGCGGTTCTCTACAATAGTCATCGAGGGATTGAGGTACATCGTTACGCCCACGATGAGTGCGATGCCTATCTGCCCTACGATTTTGTACTTTCCCTTCATGCCGTCCTTGTTGTGCTTGGTCAGCTTGAGGTAGTCGTCGAGAAATCCGATAGTGCCGAGCCACAGGGTCGTTAGAAGCATCAGTAGCATATATACGTTGGTAAGGTTGCCAACGATGAGGCAGGGCATAACAATCGAGAAAATAATGATGATACCACCCATGGTAGGGGTACCGGTCTTTGCCATTTGGCCTGCAAGGTCGAGGTCGCGTATGATTTCGCCTATCTGCATCTTTTGCAGGCGTTGTATCACAGTTCGGCCAACGAAAATAGCCAGAAGCAGCGCGAGTACGAACGCTGCTCCTGAGCGGAAGGTGATGTAGTTCATCAGCCTTGCGCCGGGAAATTCAGAGTCTTGAAGGAGAGAGAATAGCGAGTAAAGCATATTCTTTTATCTGTTAGGTTGTTGCGGTTCTGGTTCAGTCTTTTGTGTTGCGCATGGCGAGGGCTTCGGCTGCTTCCTGCCGGTCGTCGAAGTGTAGCACGCGGTCGCCGATAATCTGTTCGGTTTCGTGTCCCTTGCCCGCGATGAGGATGATGTCGCCGGGGCGGGCTATCTCGGCTGCTCTGCGGATTGCTTCGCGTCGATCGACCACGGTTACGGTGCGCAGGCGCTGGGCGGTGTCGAGACCGGCGAGCATATCGTCGAGAATATCCTCGGGCACTTCGTTGCGGGGATTATCGCTGGTGAGGATAAGGGTATCCGAGCGGTCGGCGGCTGCCTGGGCCATGAGGGGGCGCTTGCCCTTGTCGCGATTGCCGCCACAGCCGCAGACGGTGATAATCTCTGCGCCCTCGGGTGCAACTTCGGCAATGGTGTCGAGCACGTTGATAAGGGCGTCGGGCGTGTGGGCGTAATCTACAATGGCGGTAACGCCGTCGGTAGAGCGGAAGGGCTGGAAGCGTCCCGCAACCGGGCGAAGACTGCTAAGCAACACGAGGGCTTCGTCGGCCGGTATGCCGAGCATGAGGCATGCGCCGTAGACTGCGGCGAGGTTCGAGGCGTTGAACCGGCCTACAAACATAGTCTCTACCTGCCGTCCGTCGATTTCGAGCAACATCCCGTCGAGACGGTCTTCTACCACCTTGACGCTGAAGTCGGCAACATCGCGGGTAGAGTACATGGCTTTGCGGGCTGAGGTATTCTGCAGCATCACGGCGCCGTTGCGGTCGTCGGCATTGCTGAGGGCGAATGCCGTGGCGGGGAGGCCGTCGAAAAATGATTTCTTGGCCTTGAGGTATGCCTCGAAAGTCTTGTGGTAGTCGAGGTGGTCGCGGGTAAGGTTGGTAAAAATGCCTCCGGCAAATGTGAGTCCGGCGATGCGGTGCTGGTCGCAGGCGTGGCTGCTAACTTCCATAGCTGCGAACGTACACCCTGCATCCACCATTTGGCGCAGAAGCGAATTGAGTTGCACCGGGTCGGGCGTGGTATGCTCGGCCGGTACGCTGTCGCCGTTGATGATGTTGGCGACTGTGGATATGAGTCCGGCTTTTTGGCCACGCAACCTTGCCACTTCGTAGAGAAGCGTTGCGATAGTGGTCTTGCCGTTAGTGCCGGTTACTCCTACGAGGGTGAGCTCGTCGGCAGGGTCGCCGTAAAACCTCGATGCGAGGCGCCCAAGGGCTTCGCGGGCATCGCCGACCTTGACGTAGGCCACGCTGTCGCATGTCTCTGAGGGGATTCCCTCGCATACTACCGTCGTTGCGCCGTTTTCAATGGCCTTGCTTATGAATTTGTGGCCGTCTACAGCAACGCCTCTTACGGCCACAAACATGTAGCCCGGCTTGACCTCGCGGCTGTCGGCTGTGATGCCCGAGACTTCGCGATTGGGGGCCGATTCTGTTTCAAAGTTGTCGAGTGCGTCGAGCATGACATCGAGTGTCGTGTGGCGCTTGTATGATTCGTTGATATCAGTCATGTCGGAGTGATAGGTTAATACGTGTACCCGGACCGGCCTTTGTTCCGGCTTCGGGGCTTTGGGCGTAGACATATCCAACGCCTTCGAATTTTACCGAATATCCCATGCTTTCGAGCAGTGTAAGGGCTTCGCGTATGCTCACACCCTTTACATCGGGCACTTCGCCCGCCGAGTTGCATGGTGCCGGTCGCCGTATGGCCTGGGTCTTGCCGAGCTCGAGCTCGCTGTGGAGTTTGGCGTTTCGCTTGTTGTCGAAGCTGGCGTAGACTGTCGGGCCTTTGGTGTCGGCGGTTTTGGGTGTTTCTTTAAACTCGGGGTTGTCGTTGAGCATCGACCTCGCGTACAGCTTCAGCGCCATATTCTTGAGTACTACGCCCGAGCTGACAGCCGGGCCTCGGTAAGGCAGCTTGGGGTCGTTGATTACGACTATGCATGTATATTTGGGATTGTCGTAGGGGAAGAATCCGCAGAATGTAACGCGGTAGTGTCCTTCGCGATAACCGCCTTTCCACGGCGTTTTGGGGTCGATGCTGTCGCCGTTAGCGTCGACTTTCGGGCGCTCGAGGGCTATTTTGCAAGTTCCGGTCTTGCCTGCGATTTCAACCGCTTCGTTGCGCAGAATCTTGGCTGTGCCGCCCTCGCCCCATACCACGCCTCGCATCATCTCGCGCAAGACGGCTGCATTTTGGGGCGACATCATGCGTTGGCGCACGTAGCTGACCGCGAGCATCGAGTCGCGGCCATCGGGGGTGCGCAGACCCTTGACGAGCCTTGGCCGTACGAATTCTCCGTTATTGGCAACCGCATTGTAGAATGCGCAGGTATAGAGTGGGGGAATGGCTGTTGTGTAGCCGAAAACCATGCGCGATAGGTCGATGAGCTTCGGGTCGCGAGGTACCAGGGGCGGACGTTCGCCGGCGATGCCGGTGTTGAAGGTGTCGAAGAAGCCGAGTTCGGCAAGGTCGCGGCGGAATTGTGCCGGGTCGCTGCTATAGTGGGGCATAGTCATCTTGACCATGCCGATATTCGATGAATACTCGATAAACCGGCTCACCGGCAGGCTGCCGGGCGAGTGTGTGTCGCGAATGGGGCGGTTGTTGAGAAATGCGTAGCTGTGTCCGATCGAAAAAACGTCGTTGGGGCGGGCAAATCCTTTTTCGAGGGCTACGGCCATGGTCATCACCTTCATAACCGAGCCGGGCTCGTAGGGCTGTACGCAACGGTTCAGGGCCTCGATATACCTCGGTGTCTTCGACGAGGGGTCGAGCTCGAGGTTCGAGATTGCCTTGATATCACCGGTCTTCACCTCCATGAGCATCGCTGCGCCCCACTCGGCTTGCGAGTTGTGGAGCATCGTATTTAGTTCGCTCTCAAGTATATCCTGCATGGTGATATCGATTGTGGTGTATACGTCGAAGCCTTTGACGGCGGCGGTATCCTCGATATATTTAGTTCCGCGAGTCGAAAGGCTGCGTACCTTTACACCGGCCTTGCCGTAGAGCAGCGTGTCGAGGGCAAACTCAAGACCCGAACGGCCATGAATCTCGCTGCATTCCTTGGTCATGCCCACGCGGCCTATACTGCGGCGTGCCATTGAGCCGAAGGGGTATGAGCGCTTGAGCCGACGCTCTTTCTTGAGGCCGGTATGGCGGCTCTTGTTAAAGTCGCGGAAGAAGGGAAATGTGGTGCGTATCCGGTCGTAGACTTGCTGTGGCACGTCGCGAACCAGCACGAAATTGCGGGTGCGCTTGCCTTTGGGCTTGTCGAGCTGGGCCTTGATGCGTTTTTCCCATTTCTTGCTGCTGTGGGGCTCGAAATACTTGGCAAGGGAGTCGCAAAGTTCGGGCACGGCGTTGGTAAATTCGATGATTTTAAACGACTCCGTGCGCATGTCCATCATCACCGTGTAGTAGTAGAGGTTGGTAGCGAGGATGCTGCCGTCGGATGCTAAAATCTCGCCACGGGTGGGGTGGATAGGCTTGGCCGAAGTGAGGGTGGAGTCGCCCATGCGGTTCCAGTCTTCTGCGTGTATGACGGTGGTTTTGAATAGGTTGACGGCAATAGCAATCGCCACAGCCACACAGGCTATGAAGATTAGTGTAAAGCGCCCTACGGTGTATTGCTGTTTGGTGCCTGATTTGGGTTGAGGAGATTTTTTGGCTGGCATCTTGCTGGTTTTGTTGATGTTGTGAGTGTTATATACTGTTTTGATATCGTGGTGGGTTATCTGCGTATTACCTCGGGGTGCTTGTCGGGCACGGTAAGGCCGAGATTTAGCGAGTCTACCAGGTGCATCATAGCCATTTCGCGGGTCATGGTCATGTAGAGCGAGCGCTGGCGTTGCTTCTCGGTCTGCATTACTTCAATCTGGTTTTTAAGGCTCTCGATTGTATTGTCGCTTGTGAGACAGTCGAATCGCATAGCAATCATAAGCACACATGCGAGCAGCACAAAGCAGGTGACGAACAAGTGCCTTCTGAAAAAATGGCTCGAAACGCCGTCGCCTTGTATCACTACGCGGATGTAGTACCAGATTTTTTCGATAGCTGTGACGAATATGTTAGACATTGATTGATTTTTTTTGAGGTTAGAGCATTATAATTTTACAGCCGTTCTCAGTTTGGCGCTTCGGCTGCGGGGGTTGCGCTCGATTTCTTCGTCGGTCGGCACGACAGGCTTGCTGCTCAATGGCTTGATTGGCGAGGATGACCGTCCGAACAGGTCTTTTTCCTCGTGTCCGTCGATATTGCCGGTGCGCATGAAGTTTTTGACCATGCGGTCCTCGAGGCTGTGGTATGTTATTATCGCGAGCCTGCCCCCGGGCTTGAGAGCCTCTACGCTTTGGGCGAGGAAGCTTTCGAGTGCTTCCATTTCGCCGTTTACTGCGATTCTCAATGCCTGGAAAACCTGTGCGAGTTCTTTCTTTTCCTTGGCCCTGTTGATAAGGGGCGATATCACCTCGACCAACCTTCCGGTGGTGTCGATAGGGCTGCTGTTGCGGCTTTTTATGATAGCGTCGGCGATGCGTCGGGCCTGGGGCAGCTCGCCGTAAAGCTTAAAGAGCCTCGTGAGCTGGGCGGAATCGGCCTCGGCTACGATGTCGGCGGCGCTGCGTTCGGCCTTGCTGTTCATTCGCATGTCCAAAGGTCCGTCGGCGCGGAATGAAAAGCCACGGCCGGCATCGTCGAAATGGTGGCTCGAAACTCCAAGGTCGGCAAGTATGCCGTCTACTTTGCCGAGCACGCCGTAGTAGTCGAGGTAATTGGCCAAAAATCTGAAGTTTCCGTGTATCGGGGTAAACCTGGGGTCGGTAAACGCTCGGTTTATCGCATCGGAGTCCTGGTCGAATGAGTAGAGGTGCCCGTTGCTGTCGAGGCGCTCTACTATGGCACGGCTGTGGCCGCCGCCGCCGAGGGTGGCGTCAACATAAATTCCGTCGGGCCGAATTGAGAGTCCGTCGAGGCTTTCGGGCAAAAGTGCCGGTATGTGGTAAACTTCTTGATTCATAATCTATTAGAGGCCGCAGTGGCGCATTCGGTGCGCCACTGCGGCTTTGAGACTTCAAAATTACAGCTTTTTTGTGATAGTTTACAAATTAAAACTCATAAAGTTATCAACAATTTTTAGTCGTTTTGGCTTGCCTTTTTGCACCCGCATGTAGTCTTGTCGCCAAGAGGTTGTGCCGCTTGGGTTTTGCCGCGTGCCGACGATTGCCCGGACTCCCTTGGCGGCAGAGGCTGGATAATGTGCCGGGCATGTCTGTTTGCAAATGTAAATTTTGTTGCTTGCTCGGATTTTTGTACTTTTGTACTCTTAAAGTAAAACCAACCCGAAAATGGCAGGAGTACGACCTAAAAAAGCCCTTGGGCAGCATTTTCTTACCGATATGGGAGTGGCCGAGCGTATTGCTTCGACACTTGATGATTTCCGTGGTCTCCCCTTGTTGGAGATTGGCCCCGGTACGGGTGTCCTCACTCAGTTCTTACTCCACAAGCATGGCCCTGACAATCTGGTGCTTGCCGAGATTGATACGGAGTCGGTTGCTTGGCTGAAGTCGCACCTTCCCGAGCCGCAGCCGCGTATTATTGAAGGCGATTTCTTGCAGATGTCGGAAGAGGATATTTTTCCCGGCGACGGACAGTTTTGCGTCATTGGCAACTATCCCTACAATATCTCGAGTCAGATTTTTTTCAAGGTTCTCGACTGGCGCGAACGAGTGACTTGCTGCTCGGGTATGCTCCAACGCGAAGTTGCTCAACGTCTTGCCGCCCCTCCCGGTACTAAGGACAGGGGTATCTTGAGCGTGCTGCTGCAGGCTTGGTATGATGTGGAATATCTCTTTACCGTGTCGGAGCATGTGTTCAATCCGCCGCCAAAGGTCAAATCGGGCGTGATACGAATGCGCCGCAACGGCGTTACCGACCTCGGGGTCGACGAGCGGCTGTTCCGCACGGTGGTGAAGACCACATTCGGTATGCGACGCAAGACCTTGCGAAATTCGGTGAAGTCTCTTTTGCCCGCAGGCGCTGTGGCGGACTGGCCCGACTTGCTGAACCTGCGCCCCGAGCAGCTGTCGGTTGAGCAGTTTATCGAACTTACAAAGAGAATAGAGGAGCTACGTAAGTCATGAAGGAATTTATACAGGAAGATATAGACCGCATAGTTGGTATAATCAAGGCCGACGATAGCGAGGCAGCTCGTGCCGAACTTTCCGACCTGCACCCGGCTGATGTCGCCGAGCTGTTGCAACAGCTTGATACTGAGGAGTCCGAATACCTATTCAAACTTCTCGACGAAGATACAGCCGCCGATGTGCTTATGGAACTCGATGAGGACGAGCGACTGAAACTCATCGAGGACATGCCTGCCGAGGAGATTGCCAAGCAGATCAATCACCTTGATACTGACGATGCTGTAGACCTTATTCAGCAACTCGACGAAGAAGAGCGCGACGAGATTATTTCGCATATCGACGACGTTGAGCAGGCCGGCGATATTATCGACCTTCTCAAATACGACGAAGACACAGCCGGTGGTCTTATGGGCACCGAGATGATTGTTGTCAACGAAAACTGGTCTATGCCCGAGTGCATCAAGCAGATGCGCCTTCAGGCCGAGGATATGGACGAGATATACTACGTATATGTTGTCGACAACGACTACCGCCTGCGTGGCACGCTGCCCCTGAAGATGATGCTGACCCACCCTTCGGTGTCGAAAATAAAACATGTAATGGAGGCCGACCCGGTGAGCGTAAAGGCCGACATGCCTATCGACGAGCTTGCCCTCGACTTCGAGAAATACGACCTTGTGGCAATGCCCGTAGTCGATTCGATTGGTCGTCTGCTGGGACGAATCACTGTCGACGACGTTATGGACCAGGTGCGCGAATCGAGCGAACGCGACTATCAGTTGGCGTCAGGTATTTCGAGCGATGTCGATGCCGACGACTCTGTGATTGCGCAGACCAAGGCGCGTATTCCATGGCTTTTGGTCGGAATTGCGTCGGGTATCCTTGCTTCGGTTATCCTCGGGGCTTTCGAGGCCCAGCTACAGGCCGTTACGGCGCTGGCTCTGTTTATCCCTATCATCGGTGGTACCGGTGGTAATGTTGGCGTGCAGGCTTCGGCTATCGTGGTACAGGGTCTTGCCAACGGCTCTCTCGAAATCAAAGAGTTCGCCTCGCAGCTGGGTAAGGAAACTCTGATAGGCTTGCTGAATGCCACGATTATCACCGCCGTGGTGCTGGTCTACAACCTTATAGCCATGCCCGGCGAACTGGCCGTTACTCTTTCTGTGGCCGTGTCGCTTTTCGTGGTGGTGATGTTTGCGTCGATTCTGGGAACTATAATCCCGCTATCGCTTGAGAAAATTCATATCAACCCGGCGCTCGCTACAGGCCCGTTTATACAGATTATGAACGACCTTTTCGGCATCATCATATACGTGCAGGTGGCCACGTTCTTCCTGCGGCGTATGACTGATATCGCTATATAAATCAATATTTTACCTTATTACTTTACCGCAAACGAAGTTGTACAAGTCGATTCGCATAGTCCGCATCATTATCTCGCTTGTCGCTATGGCTGTGCCTACGTGGGCATTGCTGGCGGGCTATGAGAGCGTGTTTGTGCGCATGCAGATTCTGACGGCCTTGATGTCAGGTGTCGCCCTATGCCTCGTGTTCTGGGCTGTCGTGACGCTTGTCTATGGACGCATATATTGCTCTACGGTATGTCCGCTCGGCACGCTGATGGATTGTGTTTCGGCAACGAGCCGGGCGGTGCGACGCAGCAGGCATCAGTATCGCTACTGTGTGCCGTCGACGCGCACAAGGGCCGTTTTCGTTTTTATATGCCTCATCACTCTTGTCAGCGGTTCGGTGTTCCTGCCAACTGTGCTTGATCCCTACAGCGCATATGCGCGTATGGTCGAGGAGCTGTTGGCCCGGCCTCTCGGGCGGGCTTGGGGCGCGGTGGCGTTTACATTTTCGGCGCTGTCGGTAGCTATCGCCACGGCTTTGGGCGTGGTGGCGGTTGCCTGGAAGAGGGGACGACTCATATGCAATTCGGTATGTCCCATAGGCACAATTCTCGGAATGGGTAGCCGTCGGTCTTATTTCCATATCGAAATAGACCCTGACCGATGCATAGGCTGCGGCGAGTGTGAGCGGGTTTGCAAGGCGCAGTGTATCAAGCTGCCTGAAAAGACTGTCGATACTTCGCGATGCGTGGTTTGCTTTAATTGTACAAGTGTATGCCCTAACCAGGCTATAAGTTATAAATCTGGTCGATACCGCATTGATATGCCTATGCTCGAAAGCCTTCAGAGCGGTACTACGGCCGAATCTACTACATCAGAATGAAACAATATCTTGACCTGCTGCAACATATCCTCGATCATGGCGTGGTGAAGCACGACCGCACCGGTACAGGTACTATTTCGACCTTCGGCTACCAGATGAGGTTCGACCTCAGCGAGGGCTTTCCTCTGCTTACGACCAAAAAGCTGCACCTCAAGTCGATAATTCACGAATTGCTGTGGTTCCTCGCCGGTGATACCAATGTGAAATACCTGCAGGATAACGGTGTGAGAATTTGGAATGAATGGGCCGATGAAAATGGCGAGCTCGGTCATATATACGGATACCAGTGGCGTTCGTGGCCCGACTATAACGGCGGCCATATCGACCAGATAAAGGAAGCCGTAGAGACGATAAAACACAATCCTGATTCTCGACGTATCATCGTGAGCGCGTGGAATGTAGCCGATCTGCCTACTATGAAGCTGCCACCGTGCCATGCCATGTTTCAGTTCTATGTCGCCGACGGTCGTTTGAGCCTCCAACTGTATCAGCGAAGTGCCGACTGCTTCCTCGGGGTGCCATTCAATATTGCCTCGTATGCACTTTTGCTGCGGATGATGGCGCAGGTTACAGGGCTTCGTCCCGGCGACTTCGTGCATACCCTCGGCGACGCCCACCTCTACTTAAACCATATCGAGCAGGCTAAGTTGCAGCTCGAACGAGACACGCGTCAATTGCCGAAAATGGTCATCAATCCCGATGTTGACGACCTTTTCGGATTCAAATACGAAGATTTCAAACTTGAGGGTTACGACCCGCATCCACATATAAAAGCCGAAGTGTCTGTATGATACATGTTATAGTTGCAATCGACGAAAACCGTGGCATTGGATATGGTGGCGACATGCTTTTCCATATCCGTGAGGACCTGCGCCGCTTCAAGGCTTTGACCATGGGACACGCGCTGATAATGGGTCGCAAGACATTCGACTCGCTGCCGAACGGCGCTCTGCCGGGTCGCCGAAATATAGTGATTACGAGAAATCCGGATTGGTCTGCGCCCGGAGCGGAGCGTGCCCGGTCGCTTGATGATGCTATTGCAATGGCCGGGGGCGACGATATTTATGTTATCGGCGGTGGACAGATATACGCCGAGGCGCTGCCGATAGCCGATGTGCTCGACCTCACATTAATACACAAAGCTGCCGAAAAGGTCGACACGTATTTCCCGCCTTACAAACAGCTATTTACCGAGGTAGACCGCATCGACATGCCTGATTATAGCTTCGTCACCCTCAAACGCCGGTAACAGCATTGCACGCCTCCCCAATTAGCCCACCCGCAATAAAAAGCCATAATTTTTGTCCCAGGCGTTGAGCTTTAGCGAAGCACCCGGCTACATCCCTCTCCGGATAATCAGTGTCGAAGACACTGCCCATTACCCCGAAAAGCACTTATCGGAGCCGGCTCCTTCCGGCGCTCGAAATCAGTACTTTTCGGGCTTAAATTGTGTTTTTTAAGCGTTTTTTATCTTAGGATAAGTCGCCTGCTTGTAATTGTGCGAAATATTCATTATCTTTGTCGCGTTGACATAATACCAATCATTATAAGTTTAAAAAACAGGTTGCCCGGATTGATAATAAAGAATAGTCTGTAACCACGAAATGGTTTCAGGCTGTAATTGGTTTATAGCTCTCCGTGTCGGCCTTCAGGCATTGGATTTGCCTGTTATTGACGAGTATGGCTATGAAGCTTAATATAAAGCCTGACGATTTCCTGAAAGCGACAGTGATAACTGTCCTTGCTTTCAGCCTGTCGCTTGTGCTCATGCAGCCGTTTTCGTTGTCGATAGCTACTTTGATTTCTTCGAACGACCGTCATGACTTCAATATTACCGACTTTTATAATATCATCGCCGACGGTCGCGCAGTCCGCACTCTCGACCGCGACATTGTGATTGTCGATATCAAAGATGCTACTCGCGAGGATGTGGCCGTGGTGCTCGACTTCCTGCCTGCTTTAGAGCCGCGTGCAGTGGGGCTGGATGTGATGTTTGATGTGCCTCGCGACAACGACAGCTTACTGCTTTCCGCAGTTGCTAATATGCCCGAAATGGTGATGATTGTCGATGTGGAAGGAGATTCGGAGCGTGGGGCCGAGACATTCCATATGGCTCAGACTTCTTTTTTCCACGATAGCTTGGGCGTACGCAGATTCGGGGCGTCGAACCTGCCTACCAAATATGAAGGGGGCGTGGTGCGGGAGTTCTCGGTTGATTTTCCTGTAAAGGGCGGCAAGGCGGTAAGTTCATTCCCGGTGGCTTTGGCTGAGACCGTTGACAGCTCTGCTGTTGCTGAGCTGCGTGCTCGTGGACTAAGGCTTGAGAACATCAACTACCCCTCGAGAACATTTAAGTGCATACCTTGGTACGACATTGCTTCTTATGCCGAGGATATCAATAATCACATAGTACTCCTTGGCGCTGTCGGTGTGCCCGAAGATATGCATGCCACTCCGACTCAGAAGCAAATGTCGGGCATCGAGATTCATGCCCACGCTTTAAGTACGATTCTAAATCGAAATTATCTTGATACGGTCGGTACATTTGGCAATCTTGCCATTGCATTTGCCTTTTGCTTCATACTGGCTATGATACATCTGCGCCTTCCTGCAGAGTTTAAATCGCTCGCCTTGCGCCTGATACAGCTTATTTTGCTGTACTTTATAATTCGAATCGGTTATTATTTCTTTATCGACCGAAGTATAATCGTAAATTTCTCTTACACATTGTTGATGATGACCTTCGTGTTGTTTGCTTGCGACATATGGTTTGGCGTCAACGGTACTATTAAATTTTTCAAGAAAAAGTTGCAAAGCCACAAGCAGGCTACTAACCAATAATGATATGAAAAAAAGTGAACCCATAACCAATTTCATGCGCTACTTCTCTGTGGTGCTGATGCTCGTACTCTGTAGTCTTGTCGTTCAAGCCAACTATAGCCTGTCGTCAGTTCGCGGCAAGGTGGAAGTCAAGCACGGCGGCAAGGTAGTACTCGCTGAGCCGGGTATGAAAGTCGGTTCTGCCGACATCATAATCCTGGGCCAGGACGGTAGTGTCGAAGTGCTCGATAAGCGCGACTCAAAGCTGTACCGACGCGACCAAAAAGGCGAAATAAGTGTCTTGTCTTTGATTTTCGAGGCTAAGAAAGAGGCCGGTTCAAATGCCGGCGCTGTGCATCGTAAAGTGTCGTTCGGAAAATCGTCTGAAGAAGAAGGCAAGATGTATGTCGAAAAAGGCAAAATCACACTTGCACTCGAGGAGTATGACCCTGCCGGTGAGAACTTTATGATCGATGCCAAGGTAATGGCCCGCTATATAGCCGATGTGCTGTGCTCTGGTGCGCCCGATAGCCTGCAGACCTTCCCTACAACTCTTATCCACAAGGCAAATGCAGAGGAGGGCCTGATGTTCCGGGTCGATAACAATGTGTCGGAACCCCTCTATATCAATGTGATAAAAATCAGGGTAGTGGATAATAAAATACAGCTGCGTATTTCCGAACTTGGCCAGCCGATAGGATGCTACGTGCTTCTGCCCTGCCAGTCTATAATGCGAAGTCAGTGCAAAGGCGGTAATTCAGACGAAGCCCACATACTTGTTGCAACCCATTATTACTTCTCAATCGACGAGCTCATAGAGGAGCTCGGTATAATGCTGACCATGCAGCCCGAACAGGGCGCTTCTGTTGCTAACCTGCCAATATATATTCAGAAACTCTAAACCATTACTTCGATTTCCCCCATTAACCAAGAATTTTAATAGCTAAACCATTAATATGAAACTAAATTCGACATTGCTGCGAGGCTTCGCGGTAATAGCACTCACCGCAGGCTTCACTATGCCTTCGATCGGTGAAGAAGTTGCTAAAAACAGTGATCTTACCAAGTCCTTTACTCATTTCAAGACCACTCCCGAGGCCCTGATTTCATCTGGCCCAGGTATCTACACCCGTACTCTGAACACCCTTCGTTCGCTTTCTGGTGTAGAACTTGTCAAGCTTGGCGACCAGCTAATCGATGCCGATGCAAACCCCTATGGAACAAACTTCTTCCTTATTTCTAATAAAGGTAAGAAAAACCAGGCCGAGATTGTGCTCAACAATCAGTTTGCAAGCACACTCTTCAAGGTGAATAATAAAAAACTCGGCAACCCGTGGGCTGCTGCCTATACCAAGGATGCCCTTCGCATCCTCCTTGCCACCGATTCGGGCTTGATTATGCTAAATGCCCCCGACCGTGCAGTGGTAGACCGCATGCCATTACCTTACAAAAAGATTGACATCCTGCAGCCCAGCGACAATGGCTACTACCTCGTTGTTGGCGAAGGTTCTAAACTGTCGGTATACAATCTCGAGGAGAAAACCCTGCGTAAGGAATGGGATTTCGAGGCTAAGATTAATGATATCGCCTTCAACGACAACTGCACCGAACTCGCCGTGGCCACCAACGACGGTGTGCTGAGCATTTTCGATACACGAAACTTCTTGATTAAGAAGACTATCGAAGACCTCGACGAGGTACTCGCTTGCTGCTACAATTTCGACGGCAAGTATATCGCTGTTGCCGAGGCTCCCAATAAAATCACAGTGATAAACCTGCTCAACACTTCTGACCGTGAGATAATCGATGTTCCAGCCGGTTCGATGAGCACTCTGCGTTTTATACCTGACAGCAACGACAAGACACTCCTTGTATACAACAGTCTGAACGCTGTGAACGTAAGGCCCATGGGGCACCTCACTCCCTACTTTGCCCGCCTCATCAGCGATGAAGCAAACGAGAAACTCAACGAATGGCTCAAGATGATGCCCGGTGAAACAATGGAAGAGTACAAAGCCCGTGTGAACGATGAGAGCCGCGAACGTCAGCGCCGCCTTTTCGAGGACGAGATTTCTACTCGCCTTGCTCCCGACATGCTTTCGATGAGCGAAGTGTCGCTCGGCAAATATAACCGCGCAAACGGTGTTCTCGAGGTGGACTTCTCGAACATGCCTTCGATTTTCCTCCCGGTGCCCGAGGCTGATCTCGCCGCTTTCAACGGTAACAGCGACCTGCAGTTCCGAAATCCCAAATACGGTGTAATGGCCGATGATAATTTCGAACTTATCTATGCCGAGGTATACAACAGCACCAACGGCAAGACTTATATCTACAACAACATTGAGCGTGCTCCCCTCAATTTCATGGCCGACTCCGACAACGTTGTGTCGCTCGAGCTCATCCTGCAGCAGCAAATGGAAGAGCAGCGCCTCGAAGAAATGCGCCAGCGTGTTATAGAGGAAGCAAAGAAACGTAATGTAATCTCCGACCACACAAATATCACTGTCGATTCTCGTATCGAGCCCGACTATGATGCAAGCGGTAAGAAGATTCTCAACTACCATGTGAATTTCTCCTATGAGGTAGACCCCGGCTTCACCGCCGTAGAAGACTTTGCCCCCGGTAAATACCATGCCGAGCAGTCCGGTGCCGCAAGTGCAATGCTTTCTCTTGTCAAGGAAGCTCTCGAAGGCGATTTCGCTCAGTATGTAGCGCCCGGCAAGAAACTCAATATTACCCTTTCGGGTACTGCGGATGCTACTCCTATCGTGAGCAGAATACCCTATGACGGTTCTTACGGAGATATCGTAGAAGTTCCTGTATATCAGAACGGCAAAATCATGCCTATGACCCTGCGCGAAAAAGACCTGGTGACTGAGAACGAGCAGCTCGCTTTCCTGCGTGCATACAGCGTGAAGAATTATCTCAACGATAACATCAAGGCGCTCAACGATATGAATACAAACTATCGCTACGATATCGATGTTGCCAAGGACAAAGGCAGCGAATTCCGCCGCATTACTATTGAATTCAATTTTATTGACGCTCTATAAATAAAGCTTTTAATCACGATTGATGAAAAAATTATTTTTCTCAACGATACTCCTGATAGCCACAGTGCTGGTCTGTCCCCTGACATGGGGTCAGACCGACACTGTGGGCTTTGGCGATGATCTCGGCGAAAACGTAGCCGATACCACTGCCGTAACTCCCGATTCTCTTTTGTCGCGCTCGCTCGAGACTTTCAAGGTGTTGAAATTCAAGAAATTCGACGGTGCCCCTCTTGATACGATAAGCCCTCTTGCATATGAATGTTTCGAGCAGGGATGCGAGGCCCTCGAAGCCCAGACTCACGATTCGAAGGAGTGGCATCAGGCCAAGGAAGTGCTTCGCGATGTGACTCGCGACTTGCTTGCCGGTGCTTTCTTCTATTCGAAAAATGGCGACAAGGACAAGATGACCGAGTTTGCCCGCGCCTACCTCGACATTTCCTTGCTCGATGCCTTTACCGGCGATGCAATCGAGCTTGACCCCGAAACCCTGTCGATGATTGCTTATATAGCAGCATCGGGAGCTTACAACGGCAAGGAATACGGCAAGGCTATCGATTACTTCAAAATCTACCTTGCCACCGGCGACAACAAGCAGCGAGAGCATGTATACATCTTCATGACTCAGTCGTGCCTTCAGGACCGGCAGTGGGACCTCGGCATAGCAACGGCTGAGGAAGCCCTCAAGATTTATCCGGGACAGAAGCACATACTACTGGTAGCCATGCAGATATGTATCGACGGCGGCAGGGGTGAACACCTGCAGAAGTTCCTCACCCAGGCTCTTGAGGCCAATCCTGCCGACGAGCGTCTGCTCGATATCCAAGGCAAACTGTATGAGGATGCCGGCGATTTCGAACAGGCTATAAATGTGTACAATAACCTCGACCAGCTACGCCCGAACTCTTTGTCAACAGCCAAGCACATAGGTCTTTGCTATTACAACCTCGCCGTGGGATTCTTCAATCAGGCCATCACTGAGTCGGACAGCAAAGCGGCTACCCGTCTCCGCCGTAAGGCCAAGAATTACTTTGCCTCGGCAGCCGACAAATTCCGCGAGGTGCTGGTTAGCGCCCCTACGGCAGTGCCTTACCTGCGCAGTCTCGGTGTGTGCTACCTCTGCATGGAAGACAAATACAACTTCGACAAAATCAACGAGCGTCTGAAACTGCTCAAAGAGGACCCTCTCGCAGATGTATTTATGCCGCCACCAATGACTTACAGCGGCAACGGCGACCTCAACTTTGCACAGTCGCAAGGCTCGGCTCTCAAAGACGCTCCTTCTTATAGCAGCTACGCCCGCGAGTATATAACCTCGCGCCTGGGTTCGTGGGCTAAAAAAGGAGAATTTGAAAAAATGGATGATTACTCGGGTCGTGTGAATCAGACAACCATACGCGAGGAATACGAGAAACTGAATAAAGAAGCTTCTGCCAATTATCTTAAGGAATACTCCAAGCGTCTGCGCATCAACGATCTTCATCTCGAACCATACGATGCCACCAACGAGGTGTTTAAGATTACTTCGTCGTTTGGCCCGGTATACGTCCGTGTTCCGCTGAAGAATGGCGAGGCTGAGTCGTTCAAGAAAAACTGGAAAAGCATACGCTTCCAGAACCCCGAATTCTTTATCGACAACGACAGCGTGCGTATCGCCGAGATAACATTTATGACAGCTACCGGCAAAAGGTACGAATTCAAGAACTCTAACGCGCTGAACTACAGTGTGCCCGATGTTTATATCGATTTCGCATCGATTCTCGGACCTACCGGCAAGCACGACACGCCCAAGGGTGATAGCGGCAAGGTATACATCGCCGGTACGTCGGACGTAGACAAGGATATACCCGAAACCGGTCGCAGGGCCAACAACACCCTCGCCCTGGTTATTGCCAACGAGAACTACAAGAACGTGGCCAAGGTGCCGTCTGCCTTCGCCGACGGTTATACATTCTCGGAGTATTGCAAGAAAATCCTCGGCGTGCCGGCGGCCAACATGTCGTTCTGCAAAGACGCCTCTCTTGCCGAAATATACGATGCTATGAGCGACCTTCAGCGCAAGGCGTCGGTACTGGGCTCGGATGCCGAAGTCATTGTTTACTATGCCGGTCACGGTCTTCCCGATGAAAAATCGAGCGAGGCCTATCTGCTTGCATCTGATGCAAACCCCACCAACTCAAGGACATGGTATAAACTGTCTGATTTTTATTCTACCCTTGCCGATCTCAATGCCAAGTCGGTTATGGTATTCCTCGATGCCTGCTTCAGCGGCGCAGAGCGTAGCACCGGCAACAGCACCATTATGGGTAAAGAAGGTGCTCGTGGCGCGGTAATCAAAGCCAAAGAGGCTGCTCCCAAGGGCAATATGTTTGTACTTACGGCAGCTTCGGGTAATGAGACGGCTCTCCCTTATGTAGAGAAAAATCACGGCCTTTTCACATACTTCCTGCTCAAGAAAATTCGCGACACCAAAGGTAATGTGACCCTCAAGGACCTGTCGGACTACGTGATTCAGGAAGTTACACACCAGTCTAACTTTGTGAACCAAAAGCCTCAGACCCCGACGGTGGTAACATCGGGCAGCATGAAAGACCAGTGGAAATCTAAAAAACTTGCACGATGATTAATTCGCGTATATTTGTTCTGCTCCTGTTTTTAATGGCATGCCTTGCGGGTGTGGCACAGGAAACTCGTACCGTAGAGGGTGAATATACCTACTACGGCGACGATAATACCACGCCCAAAGAGGCTCGTAGCCGTGCGCTCGAAGGCGCCCGTCTGGCGGCGCTTGCCAAAGAGTTCGGCACTACCGTAACCCAGTCGGTGGTGAGCGATGAAAGCCTGAGAAGCGGGGTGGAGGACAATTACTTCAGATCTTTGAGCGAAACCGAGGTCAAAGGCGAGTGGATAAGCGATATAGGGGAGCCGGTGTATAAGATGTCGTACGACGACGACGGCCACCCTGTAGTGTACTGCAAGGTCAAAGGTACGGCGAGGGCTTTGTCGAACAAGGCTGCCGACTTTGATGTGGCAGTGCTTCGCAATGGTGCCGAGCTGCGCAATGCCGACACCCGATTCCGTTCGGGCGACGACATGAGGCTTTATTTCAAAGCTCCCCAGGACGGCTACCTTGCCGTGTACCTCATCGGCGACGACCGCATGGCGTATACCTTGTTGCCTTATACAGGCAGCTCCGACGGCTGTGTAAAGGTGAAGCATGGTGTAGAGTATATATTCTTCGATGCCAAGAAAGGCCTGCCCGAGCACGGCGAGGTCGACGAAATGCAGCTTGCCACAGACAAGATTGCCGAGCACGACAGATTCTATATCCTATTCTCGCCCAAGCCATTTGTAAAGGCAAACGACTCTTATACAGGAGAAAACCTGCCACGGTCGCTGCCATTCAACGACTTCCACAAGTGGCTCAACCGCATCCGTCGCAACGACCCCTATCTGGGATGTCGTACAATCGATGTAGTAATTAACGGTAACAATTGACATTACAAATCATTATCACTTTTAATAATTTCAGATTATGAAAAAACTACTAATTCTCATTATGGCAATTTGCCTGATGATTCCCGTAGCCGACGCAGCCGGGAACAAACAGCTTGAAAAAGCTCACAAGAAAGAAATGAAAGCCAAGATGAAAGAGTACAAAAAAGAGGGCTGGAAGCTCTTCGGCAGCACCCGTACCCTCGAGGTAGCTCTTCTCACTCACTACGACAAACTCAACAACCTCGGCGACGACGGATTCGAAGTAGCCGGTGTTGCTACAAACTTCAAATCGAAGAACGTAGGCAAGCAGATGGCATCGAACAGCGCCGCGGTAACCTATGCCCAAATGGCAGGCAGCACCCTCAAGGGCCGTGTAGTAAGCGATATGGCCGCCAACGGCACCGACGGTACTGAGGAATTCGAGCACTTCTATGCAGCTTACGAGCGTCTTGTAGAGCGTGAAATCAAAAACGAAATGTCGGAAAGCTTCTCTGTGATCAAGAGCAACCCCGACGGCACTTACGAGATGCAGACTTTTTATATCGTAAACGAAAGCGCAGCTGCAAAGGCTCGTCTGCGTGCCCTCGAGCAGGCTCGTAAAGAAACAGCTCTTGCACAGGCTAATGCCGACAAGATTTCTGACTTCGTACGCCAGGGTCTCGAGCGCCAGTAATCATATTCTATCCGATTGTCCGACCCTCGGCTGTCGAGGGTCGGGCGATTGATAAATCTTTTTTCCGATGTATTCAGGACGTATGCTAAAAAAAATCTCCATTCTACTTTTTGTTGCCTTTGCCGGCTCTACTTGTGCGTCGGCTCAACAATCTGATAACTCTGCCAAAAGTTCTTTCGACGAATTCCGCAAGGGGCTGTTGAAAGACTATAGTTCTTTTCGAGACGGAATCCTGGCCGACTACGCCAAGTTTCTTGACGGCGTATGGGTTGAATACAACGGTTTTCGAGGCGAGAGTCGTGACGATAATCCCAAGCCCGACGTACCGCCCACAGCCCCGGTGTCAATCCCCGACACCCCCAAACCGGTAGTACTGCCCGAGCCCGAGCCGGTAGTGACACCTGCTCCCGAGCCTCGTCAAGAGCCTGTGGCAACAACTCCTAAACCGGTGCAGCGACCGGTAGAAACCAAGCCGTTTGTATTCCAATACTGTGGTATCGATATGGAAATGCCGCAGATCGACCTAAGGTTGATGGAACGTGTATCAGCCCCTGCAGACTTCGCATCGCAGTGGCGCATGCTTGATGCCTCGTCGTCGGCCTCGACGCTTATCAGTGCGATTTCCGACCTGTCCAAAAAGCTCAATTTCAACGGCTATCTGACCTATGATCTCGCAACAGCTTACTGCAATGCCTATTTCCCCGGCGTGAGTGCGTCGTCGCGTACATCGCTTGTTCACTATATCATGACGCATCTTGGCTATGATGCACGAATCGGCGTGAATACCCGCGGCCAGGCACTGATTATGTTCCCCTCGGTACAGACTATCTATGGCCGTATGTATTTTAGATTCGGCAATGAAAAATATTACGTATTCACCGATCCCTCGGTGACCTTGTCGGCAGAAGATATGAGTGTCGCCACTTGCGAGTTGCCGGCGGCTGCAGCCAAGGCGGCCAAGCTCGACCTGCGTCTTGGTACACTTAATATCCCCTACGAGCCGCATCCCTTCAAGGTAAGTTATGGAGGCCTTGAAATAACCGGAGAGACAAATGCAAAACTGTTCCCCATACTGTTTAAGTATCCGCAAATGCCTATCGGCGATTATGCCGAGTCGAATCTGATGCCCGAACTGCGTCGCAGCATTGTGGACCAGTTGAAGGGCCAACTCGAGGGCAAATCGCGTGTCGACGCGGTGAATACCCTGCTGCAATTTGTGCAGAGTGGTTTTGAATATGCTACCGACCATGAGTACCACGGCTTCGAGAAGCCTTACTTCTTTGAGGAAATACTGTATTATCCCAAGTGCGATTGCGAGGACCGTGTGATTTTCTATACCTATCTATTGTGGAATGTACTTGGTGTTGAGAATCACCTGATTGCCTATCCGGGCCATGAGAGTGCGTCGGTCAAGCTTGCAGACATCGACAAGGGGGATGCCTACACCTACAACGGCGGCAAGTTCTATATCTCCGACCCAACATACATCGGATCGAAAACCGGTATGTGCATGCCCAGTTACCGCACCACATCGCCTGAAATCGACCATATCTATAAGTGATTTAGCAACAATCCAAAATTATAAACGAGCTCCGGGCGATGTCCGGAGCTCGTTGCTTATATAAAACTACTGCGGCGACGCTGTCACAGTGTCGCCGCAATAGATAATAAACCAATCATTATCACATTTCTTGCAATGGAAAAAGTAATTTTGCTATGTACTTATAAAACGCATGTCGGTAAATATAGTTCACAGCAAAATGATTTTTTTTGAAAAAAAAGTGACTTTTTTGAGGGGTCGGTTTGTAAGTGGTTGGTATATAGGGTGTGACACGGCGCAGTTAGTCACTGTTTTTTTGTAAAAAATCAGCCAAGGTTAAATCTCAGTACGTCAATGTCCGCTTTGACGACGGTTTGGCTTTGGGCCGCGGAGTCGACTACCGCTTGGGTTGGTTAGGGGAATCGCTCTCTGTGGGGAGGATGATCTCCGGCGTGGGGCCGTCGCGAGGGGGGATTATCATTAGTGCGATTTGCCCGGCGGGGTTTTGGACAGAAAGACATAAAGACAGATTTTTGCCGGGGGGTCTTCGCTGAGGCTCGACGCTGGGGACAAAAATTATGGTTTTTGCCGGGGGGGACAGAAAGACATAAAGACAGATTTTTGCCGGTGGTCTTCGCTGAAGCTCGACGCTGGGGACAAAAATTAAAGTTTTTGCCGGGGGGGACAGAAAGACATAAAGACAGATTTTTTGCTGTGGTGGAGTGGGGTTTAAAGTTTATTTAACGTGTGTGTGCCATTGAGATGCACAACCTGTGTGCTAATTTTGCATCAGAAAACAAAAACACTGCATAATTATGGCAACCAAAGCTAAAAAAACAAAGAGCGAAGAGCTCGACCCCAAGGCAGCACGCCTTGAAGCATTGGCTCAGGCAATGGGCCGCATCGAAAAGGCATATGGCCGTGGCGCTATCATGAAGATGGGCGACGAGGTTGTAGAGAAGGTAGATGTTATCCCTTCGGGCTCGGTAGCACTCAACTCGGCACTCGGCGTGGGCGGTTATCCGCGTGGCCGTATTATCGAAATTTTCGGCCCTGAGTCGTCGGGTAAAACAACTCTTGCTATCCATGCAATCGCTGAAGCGCAGAAACTTGGCGGTATCGCCGCAATTATCGATGCCGAGCATGCCTTCGACCGTTTTTATGCCGAAAAACTCGGTGTAGATATCAATAACCTTCTTATCTCTCAGCCCGATAACGGCGAGCAGGCTCTCGAAATCGTAGAGCAGCTGATTCGTTCGGCCGCGGTAGATATCATCGTAGTCGACTCAGTAGCAGCGCTCACCCCCAAGAGCGAAATCGAAGGCGAAATGGGCGACCGCAATATGGGTCTGCAGGCCCGCCTGATGTCGCAGGCCATGCGCAAACTCACCGGTACGATAGCACGCACCAATACTACATGTATATTTATCAACCAGTTGCGCGAGAAAATCGGCCAGATGTTCGGCCCGACCGAAACAACCACAGGCGGTAACGCGCTTAAATTCTATTCGTCGGTGCGTCTCGACATCCGTTCGCGCTCGACACTCAAAGAAGGCGAGAATGTGCTTGGTCGCCACACCTTGGTAAAAGTTGTTAAGAACAAGGTTGCGCCCCCCTTCCGCCGTGCCGAATTCGATATCATGTTCGGCGAGGGTATCTCGCGCTCGAGCGAGCTTATCGACCTTGGTGTAGAGCTCAATATCATAGCCAAGAGCGGTTCGTGGTTCAGCTACAACGGCACCAAACTTGCACAGGGACGCGAGGCCGCCAAGCGTGTGCTTGAGGATAACCCCGAATTGGCTGACGAAATAGAAAAACTTATCAGCGAGGCACTTGCCGAACCAGAAACCGGCGGCAAGAAGAAAGTATCGGCAAGCAAGTCTGACAACGTGTCGGAAGCCGATGAGAGCATTGCCGAAGACAGCCTTGATGATGATGCCGAGAACTTCGACGACCTGCCCGAAGAATTCTCAATCGAAGAAGACTTATAATCGACTCAGACATATGAAAACGCAGCCCGGTAAATCGTTGCCGGGCTGTGTTTTTTTAGTATTTCATAAAGGTTTCGTATTTTGGTTTTTATGTGGAAATTCGTATTTTTGCAAAAATATCTGATAATCATGAGAAAGTTACTTGCATTACTCTTCGCCGGAGCGGCGCTGACATCTTCAGCCGAAACGGCAGTCCTCGAAGCCGGCAAACCCGGAGCCGAGGTTTCGCCAACGATGTACGGCGTATTCTTTGAAGACATCAACTATGGAGCCGACGGCGGCCTCTATGCAGAAATGGTGAAAAACCGTTCGTTCGAATTTCAGCAGCCCCTGACCGGCTGGACTGCATTCGGCGATGTGAAAGTATTGGACCAGGACGGCCCATTTGACCGCAATCCCCATTATGTGCGACTGTCGACATCAGGCCACAGCGACAAATATACCGGACTTCAGAACGAAGGCTTCTTCGGTGTGACAGTCCATAAAGATTCCACCTACCTTTTCTCTGCATGGCTTCGTGCTCCGCAGGGCCCGGCTAAAATCCGCGTAGAACTTGCCGATCCGTCGTCGATGGGCGAGACCCAGGTGTATGCCAAGGCCAACATCGAAGTAACATCGAAAGGGTGGCAGAAATATACCGCCGAGCTCAAACCCAACCAATCGGTCAACAAAGGCCTCTTGCGTATCTTCCTTACCCACCCCGACAAGAACTATGTAGAAGCCGACCATATCTCGCTCTTCCCCGAGAATAACTGGAACGGCCTTCGCACAGACCTCGTACAGGCCCTCGAAGACCTCAAACCGGGCGTATTCCGCTTCCCCGGCGGATGTATTGTAGAGGGTACCGAAGTCGGCGACCGCTATCAGTGGAAAAATACCGTGGGCCAGCCTGAAAACCGCCCCACCAACCTCAACCGCTGGCACTATACCTTCCCTCACCGCTTCTATCCCGACTACTATCAGTCGTACGGTCTTGGTTTCTACGAGTACTTCCTTCTGAGTGAGAAAATCGGCGCAGCCCCCCTTCCCGTGCTCAACGTAGGCCTTGTATGCCAGTTCCAAAACCGCGACCCGAAAGCCCACGTGCCTATGGACGAACTGGAGCCCTATATCCAGGATGCCGTAGACCTGATCGAATTTGCCAACGGCGACACCACCACCGTATGGGGCAAGCTCCGCGCCGACATGGGTCATCCCGCGCCATTCAACCTCAAGTATCTCGGTATCGGCAACGAACAGTGGGGCCCCGAATATGTAGAGCACCTTGCGCCCTTTATCAAGGTACTGCGCGAGAAACATCCCGAAATCAAGATAATCGGTTCGTCGGGCCCTGACAGCGAAGGCAAGAAATTCGACTACCTCTGGCCGGAAATGAAACGCCTCAAAGTAGACCTTGTAGACGAGCACTTCTACCGTCCCGAAAAATGGTTCCTGGAGCAGGGCGCCCGCTACGACAGCTACGACCGCAAAGGCCCGAAAGTATTTGCCGGCGAATATGCATGCCACGGCAAGGGCAAGAAATGGAATCACTTCAACGCCGCCCTTCTCGAAGGTGCGTTTATGACCGGCCTTGAGCGCAATGCCGACATCGTGGAAATGGCTACTTATGCGCCACTCTTTGCCCACGTAGAGGGCTGGCAGTGGCGTCCCGACATGATTTGGTTTGACAACTCACGCTCGATGCGCACCTCGAGCTACTATATCCAGCAGCTCTATATGCACAACCACGGCAGCCGCGTACTGCCCTTGCTTGCCGACGGCAAACCCCTTACCGGTCAGAACGGAATCTTTGCATCGGCAGTTGTAGACGAACCTTCGGGCGACATCATCATCAAGGTAGCCAATACCTCAGACAAAGAGCAGCCTTTTGCAGTAGATTTCAAGGGCCTCAAGCGCAAACAGGTTTATACCAAGATAGTAAAAACCCGCCTCGAAGCACCCTCTGAAACCGCAGAGAACACCCTCGACAATCCCGAACTCATCGCGCCTGTAACCACAACCGAAGGCGCTGACATCAAAGGCCGCACCCACTGGAGCACCTTCCTGCCCGCGAAGACCTTTACCGTGTATCGATTCACCAAATGAGAAAGATACTTGCAAGCATGCTGCTGTGCCTGGCAGGGTTAGTCCCTGCCATGGCCACAGAGCCGGCTGCCGGTAGTTTCGAGGCAGGCAAAGGTACATTTCTGCTCAATGGCGAGCCTTATGTAGTAAAGGCCGCCGAGCTGCATTATCCTCGAATCCCCGAGCCATATTGGGATCAGCGTATCAAGCAGTGCAAGGCATTGGGTATGAATACTATATGCCTGTACGTGTTCTGGAACAGTCACGAGCCTCGTGAGGATAAGTTTGACTTTACCGGCCAGAACGACCTGCGTAAATTCGTAGAACTGTGCCGCGACAACGGCATGAACGTGATACTCCGCCCCGGCCCGTATGTATGTGCCGAGTGGGAAATGGGCGGTCTGCCCTGGTGGCTGCTCAAGAAAAAGGATATCCGCCTTCGCGAGAACGACCCTTACTTCCTCGAGCGAGTTGACAAATTCCAAAAGGCAGTTGCTGAGCAGGTAGGCGACCTTACCGTTGCCAACGGCGGACCTATCATCATGGTGCAGGTAGAGAACGAGTACGGCTCGTACGGCACAGATAAAGAGTATGTCGGCAACATCCGCGACATGCTACGCCGTAACTTCGGCGACAAGGTGACACTATTCCAGTGCGACTGGTCGTCGAACTTCCTCAATAACGGCCTCGACGACCTTATCTGGACGATGAACTTCGGCACAGGCGCAAACATCGACCAGCAATTTGCAAAGCTGAAGAAAGTACGTCCGGACAGCCCTCTGATGTGCTCGGAATTCTGGAGCGGCTGGTTCGACAAATGGGGCGCCAACCACGAAACACGTCCGGCCGAAAAGATGATAGAGGGTATAGACGAGATGCTGTCGAAGGGCATTTCATTCAGCCTCTACATGACCCATGGCGGAACCAACTGGGGACACTGGGCCGGAGCCAATTCTCCCGGTTTTGCCCCCGATGTAACCAGCTACGACTACGATGCACCTATATCGGAGTCGGGTCAGATTACGCCAAAGTACCATGCCTTGCGCAAGACCCTCGGCAAGTACTACAATGGCAAGAAACTGCCCGCTATACCCGCGTCGATCAAGACAGTGTCAGTGCCCGAGTTTGAGCTCAAGGAAGTCGCACCGCTGTTTTCGAATCTCCCCGAAGCGAAAGAAGATGCCGAAATCAGGACCATGGAAGAATATGACCAGGGATTTGGCTCGATACTTTACCGCACCACACTCCCCGGGCTCGAAGCCGGTAGCATACTTACAGTAAACGACCCCCACGATTTCGCCCAGATATTTATCGACGGCAAATACATAGGCAAACTTGACCGCAGGCTAAGCGAAAAGAGTATCGCCCTGCCCAAGGTAAAGGCCGGTGCGCAGCTCGATATCCTCGTAGAGGCTATGGGGCGTATCAATTTCGGACGCGCTATCAAGGACTTCAAGGGCATTACCGACAAGGTGACTGTGACCGAACGCCGTGATAACCACGATTTTGTATGCAAACTCCGCAATTGGAAAGTCTACAATATCGAAGATGCCTACGAAACCTATACCGGCATAGGCGAGTACATGCCTATCGGTGCATTTACGCCCGACTCGGCCGGCCGTATGCCCCGTGGTGTATACCGCGGTACATTCAATCTCAACAAAGTCGGCGACACCTTCCTCGACTTCTCTACATGGGGTAAAGGATTAGTGTATGTCAACGGTCACCCTATGGGACGCATATGGGAAATCGGCCCCCAGCAGACCCTCTATATGCCCGGCTGCTGGCTCAAAAAAGGTGAGAACGAGATACTTGTATTCGATATCATCGGACCAAAAGCGGCCAAGGTGCAGGGCCTGAAAGAGCCCCTGCTCGACAACCTGCAGGTACAGAAACAGCTGTCGCACCGCATCGAAGGCCAGAGCCTCGACCTCAGTGCCGAGACACCGGTGCTGAGTGGTAGCTTCAAGCCCGGCAACGGTTGGCAGGAAGTGTCGCTCGACAAGCCTGTGCGAGGCCGATATATCGCTATCGAAGCCCTCGATGCAATAAACGGCGGCGAAAGAGCGGCGATTGCCGAGTTCTATGTTGTCGACGACAAGGGCAAACGCCTCGTGCGCGAGCCTTGGACAGTAGTCTATGCCGACAGCGAGGATATGAAAGGCAACCGCTCGGCCGACAAGATGTTCGACCTTCAGGAATCGACATACTGGAGCACAGCCAAAGGCTCGGCATTCCCCCACGTGGTAGTGATTGACCTCGGGGCAGAGCATTCGGTAGGCGCTATCCAGTATTTGCCCCGAATGGAGGCGGATGTGCCCGGAGCGATACGCAACTATCGTGTGTTTGTGAGCGATAAACCGTTTACAATCAAGTAATATAAGTTTAGAGTTTATAGTTTAGAGTTTAGGTAATAGTACTCTAAGCTATAAACTCTATTATTCATTTGTCCCACAGTTTGCGGGACATCACTCGCAGCTAATTCTTGCGAGTTACTTATCTAAACAAGCTTTTAATCTAATCTTATCTCTGTCTATAAACATGAAAACCAATCTGCGTGTCAAATTATTCACGCTTGCGCTATTTACATTGTTGTTTGCTTTTCAAGCCTTGTCAGGAGAGCGTCGCGCGGTGTGGATTGCACCCGAAACTGCACAGGGACAGCCTAATACATGGTTGATTTACCGTAAAGACGTAAAACTCGACGCTGTGCCGACTGAAATGTTTGCCGATATCGCCGCCGATACAAAATACTGGCTTTGGATCAATGGCGAGCCGGTGGTATTCGAAGGCGGTCTCAAGCGCGGCCCTGCCCCCAATTCTATTTATTTCGACCGAGTAGACATCGCACCCTATCTCAAGGCGGGCGACAACACTATAGCTGTGCTGGTGTGGCACTTTGGCAAGAATGGTTTCTCGCACGTAGACAGCGGCTCGGCAGGTCTTTTTTTCGAAGCTATTTCCCCCGAGGCCGAGATTGTATCCGACAACAGCTGGCAGAGCGATGTATACGATGCCTATGGAGATACCGAGGCTCCGTATCCCAACTTCCGCCTGCCCGAGAGCAACATACGTTTCGATGCCCGCAAGGAGCGCCGAGGCTGGAATATGCCCGGATGTAAAAAGAAACTCCCCGGAGCTTTCTATATTGCCGATGCGTCGAATTCGCCTTTTGGCAAGCTCGTAGAGCGCCCCATACCTATGTGGAAAGACTACGGACTCAAGGCATACGAGAGCACTCGCCGTTCGGGCGACACTATTATCTGCCGTTTGCCCTACAACTGCCAGATGACTCCCTACCTCAAGGTCAAAGCCCCTGCAGGCAAGACAATAGGCATGCAGACCGACAACTATATGGGCGGCTCGACCCATAACATGCGAGCCGAATATGTGACCCGCGACGGCGAGCAGGAATACGAAAGCCTTGGCTGGCTCAACGGTCACGAAATGATGTATATCGTGCCCGAAGGCGTAGAAGTGCTCGACCTCAAATATAGGGAAACGGGATACGATACCGAATTCAGCGGTTCGTTTACCTGCAGCGACCCCTTCCTCAACGAACTCTACAAGCGCTCTGCCCGCACGCTCTATATCACCATGCGCGATACATATATGGATTGCCCCGATCGTGAACGTGCGCAATGGTGGGGCGACGAAGTCAACGAGCTTGGAGAGACATTCTATGCCCTGTCGCCGTCGTCTCACAAGTTAGCTGTCAAGGGTATACGCGAGCTTATGAACTGGCAGCGCAACGACGGCGTAATCTACAGCCCTGTGCCTTCGGGCAACTGGCACCGCGAACTGCCGTTGCAGATGCTTGCTTCGGTGGGCCTCTACGGTTTCTACACACAGTATTTCTATAGCGCCGACAGCTCGTTTGTGGCCGATATTTACGAGCCCTTGCACCGCTATCTCCACGAAGTATGGCAGCCCGGCGAAAACGGCCTCATGAGCAACCGCGCCGGAGACTGGACCTGGGGCGACTGGGGCGAGAATATCGACCTTGATGTGCTTACCAACTGTTGGTACTACCTTGCCCTCGAGGGCGAACGCGAATTTGCACGCATGCTCGGTAAAACCGATGATATTGCTATGATTGACAAGAAAATGGCAGCGATAAAGGATAACTTCGACCGCACCTACTGGACCGGAAGCGAGTATCGCTCGCCTTCGTATAAGAATCCTACCGACGACCGCAGTCTGGCTATGGCGGTGGTTTCGGGCCTCGCACCCGAAAGCCGCTATCCGGATATTATCAAGCTGCTTGATACCGAATATAACGCCAGCCCGTATATGGAGAAATACGTGCTCGAGGCGCTCTTTATCATGGGCGAACCGCAGCGGGCAATCGAGCGTATGCATAAACGCTATGCCAAGATGCTGGGTTACAAGGATTATACAACCCTCTTCGAGGGCTGGGGCATCGGTGCCGAAGGCTTTGGCGGCGGTACTATGAACCATGCTTGGAGCGGCGGCCCTCTCACCCTTATGTGCCAGAAAATATGCGGTGTCGAGCCTACCAGCCCCGGCTTCAAGACATTTAAAGTTGCTCCACAAATGGGCGACCTCAAGGAAGCTTCCACAACAATCGATACCGTCAACGGAGTTATCAATGTGGCCTTGGTGAAAAAAGGCCGTCGTATATCTGCCACAATCACCGTGCCCGACGGCACGACAGCCGAGGTAATGGTCAAGGGCAAGCCCCGCCGCCTCGCCCCCGGCACGCACAAGGTGACGATATGATACACCCCCACCCACAAAAAAGGAGCTTGTAATCCCACTGCAGGCTCCTTTTTTTGAATTTAGAGTGGAGGATGAAGAATGCATAATTATCGCGCCCGGGGGTGTTTCGCTAAAGCTCAACGCCTGGGACAAAAATATTACTTTTTGCCAAGTGGTAGGACTAATTGGGCTAATAAGACTAATTTGGTTGGCGTTGTCGGAGACGAGTTTTTTGAGGGGGCGGTTTTGTGTTTTTGGATAGGGGTTTTGGTATTTTGAGTGGGTGGTTAAACTTAAATTGATGATTATTTGTCTCTTTGGCAATTTGTGTGTAATTTTGTAGAGTTATAACCAATCACGTGATATGAAATATTTACTTTATGCCGCTTGTGCAGTAGCTCTGGCCGGAGCATGCACCAGCAACACGCGTCAAAATCCATTTCTGACGGCGTATACCACGCCCTATGAGATACCGCCATTCGACAGTATCGCCTACACCGATTATCTGCCGGCTCTTGATGCCGGTATCGAGCAGAAGAAGGCACAGATCGATTCGATCGTCAACAACCCCGAAGCTGCTACTTTCGAAAACACTATCATGCCCCTTGAGCGTTCGGGCGAAATCCTCGACCGCGTGGCTATGGTATTCTTTGCCCTCGACGAGTCGAATTCGTCGCCCGAAATGGTAGAGATTGCCGAGACATTCTATCCCAAATATTCGCAGTTCAGCGACGAAATGACCATGAACGATGCCCTCTTTGAGCGCATCAAGACTGTCTACGATAATCGCGAAAGCCTCGAATCCGACCAGAAGCGAGCTGTAGAAAACTACTATAAGAGCTTCGTTCGCAACGGCGCATTGCTCGATGCCGAGAAGAAAGAAGAACTCAAGGCTGTAAATACCGAGCTTGCCAACCTGTACCTGACATTCAACAAGAATCTTCTCAACGCTACCAACGCATTCGAGATTGTAGTCGAAGATTCGACCCGCCTTTCGGGCCTGCCCCAGTCGAGCATCGCACAGGCAGCCGAAGAGGCCAATAGCCGCGGCATGGAAGGCAAATGGGTGTTTACACTCCATGCTCCCAGCCGTCTGCCCCTGCTTCAGTTTGCCGACGACCGCGACCTGCGCCAGCAGATGTACCAGGGCTATACCACTCTTGCTTTCGAGGGTGAGAACAGCAACCAGCCCGTTATCAACAAGATTCTCCAGGCCCGCACCCGCAAGGCTGCCCTGCTTGGCTTCAAGGACTACGGTTCGTATATGACCGACAATGTAATGGCCAAGACTGTCGACAATGCCGAAAACCTGCTGATGCAGATTTGGCGCCCGGCTGTGAAACGAGTACACCAGGAAGTGGCTGAAATGCAGAACTATGCAACCAAGCATGGCGACAACATTACAATCGCGCCCTGGGACTACTACTACTATGCCGAGAAGGTCCGCAAGGAGAAATATGACCTCGACGAAAACGAGGTGCGCCAGTACTTCGCCCTCGACTCTGTACGCAACGGTATCTTCTCGATGGCCGAACGCCTCTATGGTGTCAAATTCACCGAGATGCCCGATGCACCCAAGTATTATCCCGAAGTGACCGTATACGATGTTACCGATGCCGCTACCGGCGAGCATGTGGCAGTATTCATGACCGACTATTATCCCCGCGCTTCTAAGCGTCAGGGTGCATGGATGAGCGAATTCAAGGGATCATGGCAGGACGAGGACGGCACATCGTCGCGCCCCGTAATCTACAATGTGGGCAACTTCTCTCGTCCGACCGGCGACACCCCCGCACTCCTGACTATCGACGAAGTAGAGACAATGTTCCATGAGTTTGGTCATGGCCTCCACGGCATGCTTAGCCGTGCCCGCCTCAAGAGCCAGGCCGGTACCAACGTTGACCGCGACTTCGTAGAACTTCCCTCACAGATTCATGAGCACTGGGCATTCGAGCCCGAGATGCTGCGTACCTACGCTCACCACTGGCAGACCGGCGACACTATCCCTGCTGAGCTTATTGCCAAAATCGAGGCTGCCGCAACACACAACCAGGGCTTTACAACAGCCGAGCTCGTTGGCGCAGCACTCCTCGACCTCCAGTACGGCAAATTTAATACCGACAAGGATATCGACATCGCCGAATTCGAGCAGCAGGTAAGTGAAAAACTCGGTATGCCTGCCGAACTCACATACCGCTATCGTTCGCCCTACTTCAAACATGTATTTGGCAGCGACGGCTATGCTTCGGGCTACTACACATACCTCTGGGCCGAGGTTCTCGATGCCGACGGCTTCGAACTCTTCAAGGAAAAAGGTATCTTCGACCCCGAAACCGCCAAGAAATTCAAAGAGAATGTGCTTGAAAAAGGTGGTTCTGTAGACCCCATGGAGCTTTATGTCAATTTCCGCGGCCACGAGCCTTCGGTCGACGCCCTTCTGCGCAACCGCGGCCTTGCTCCCGAGGCGATAGTCAATCTCTCATCTAAATCCGGCAAATAAGCTAAAATTATAATAGTAACTTAAGTTTCGCAAGCTTGTCTTGCGAAACTTAAATATTTTGAGCATAAATGTATAGAAGTAATACCTGCGGCGAGCTGCGCCTCAGCGACCAGGGCAAGGAAGTAACCCTTGCAGGCTGGGTGCAGCGAGCCCGTAAAATGGGAGGTATGACTTTCGTCGACCTCCGCGACCGCTACGGCATCACACAGATTGTTTTCGAAACCGAAGACAGCCCCGAACTCACCGAGGCTGCCAACCACCTCGGCCGCGAGTTTGTGGTGCAGGTTAAAGGCAAGGTTGCCGAGCGCACATCGAAGAATCCTCAGCTCCCTACCGGCGATATCGAGATTATCGCCACCGAGCTAAATATATTGAACCCCAGCGAGGTGCCGCCGTTTACAATCGAAGATGAAAGCAACGGTGGCGATGACCTTCGTATGCGCTACCGCTACCTCGACATTCGCCGTACACCGGTTCGCCGCAACCTCGAGCTGCGTCATCAAATGACCATGGAAGTACGCCGCTACCTCGATAGCAAGGGCTTCCTCGAAATCGAGACCCCCATGCTGGTAGGTTCTACACCCGAAGGTGCCCGCGACTTCGTAGTACCCTCGCGAATGAATCCCGGCCAGTTCTATGCCCTTCCCCAGTCGCCCCAGACACTCAAACAGCTCCTTATGGTGAGTGGTGTCGACCGTTACTTCCAGATTGTGAAGTGCTTCCGCGACGAGGACCTGCGTGCCGACCGCCAGCCCGAGTTTACTCAGATCGACTGCGAGATGAGTTTCGTAGAACAAAACGATATCATCGAGCTTTTCGAGGGCATGGCCAAGCACCTCTTCAAGGTAATCCGTGGCGTGGAACTCACCGAGCCCTTCCAGCGTATGCCCTGGGCCGACGCTATGAAGTACTATGGTAGCGACAAACCCGACCTGCGCTTCGGTATGCGCTTTGTAGAACTTATGGATGTACTCAAAGGCCACGGCTTCAGTGTATTTGACAATGCAGCCTACATCGGCGGTATCTGCGCTACCGGCGCGGCTCACTATACCCGCAAGCAGCTCGACGCCCTCACAGAGTATGTGAAGCGTCCGCAGATTGGCGCCAAAGGTATGGTATATGCCCGCGTAGAAGAAAACGGTAACGTAAAATCGAGCGTCGACAAATTCTACACACAGGAGACTCTGCAGGAAATGGCCAAGGCTATGGATGCCAAGCCCGGCGACCTGATTCTGATTCTCAGCGGCGACGACGTGATGAAGACTCGCAAACAGCTCTGCGAGCTTCGTCTCGAAATGGGTCGCCAGCTCGGTCTGCGCGACAAAGACAAATTTGCATGCCTCTGGGTTGTCGACTTCCCCATGTTTGAGTGGAGCGACGAGGAGCAGCGCCTCATGGCCATGCACCACCCCTTTACACACCCCAAGGAAGAAGATATCCCCATGCTCGACACCGACCCCGCAGCAGTGCGTGCCGATGCCTACGACATGGTAATCAACGGCGTAGAGGTCGGCGGTGGTTCGATTCGTATCCACGACAGCGAGCTTCAGGCCAAGATGTTCGAAATCCTCGGCTTTACCCCCGAGAAGGCTCAGGAGCAGTTCGGCTTCCTGATGAACGCCTTCAAGTACGGAGCGCCCCCTCACGGCGGCCTTGCCTATGGTCTTGACCGTTGGGTAAGCCTTTTTGCCGGTCTCGACAGCATCCGCGACTGCATCGCATTCCCCAAGAACAACTCGGGTCGTGATGTTATGCTCGACGCTCCCGCTTGCCTTGACCAGAAACAGCTCGACGAGCTTAACCTTGCCCTGGTAGAGCCTAAAAAGAAATGAAACTTAGCGCAGTAATAGAAGCCATTGAGAGCTTTGCCCCGCTTGCCTTGCAGGAGAAGTGGGACAACAGCGGCTTGCAGATCGGTCTTCCCGACGGCAATGGCGAGGTGACCGGCGTGATGATTTGCCTCGATACCACCGAGGAGATTGTCGCCGAGGCAGCTTCGCGTGGATGTAATCTTATCGTGAGTCATCATCCGCTGATTTTCAAGGGCTTCAAGCATCTCACCGACAGCACGCCGCAAGAGCGTGCTGCCGCTGCGGCCATACGCGCCGGTATTGCCGTGTACTCATCGCATACGAGCCTCGATTCTACAATCGGCGGCGTGTCGTATGCCATGGCCGAGCGCCTTGGCGCTACCGTTGGCAGTGTCATCTCGGCAGCAGAGGTAGAGTACTACAATGTCCACGTGATTTGCCCCCGCGAGGTGTCGTCGGATGTGCGTCTGGTGCTCCTCGACAGCGAACCTAAGTGCTCTTATTCCGATGTAGAGGGTGAGAGCATGGCGCAGCAAGGCGATTTCGACCCTGTTGCAGGTATCGCATTGCAGCATCAGCCGCTGACAGCTGTCAATGTCGAAGTCGACAGCCTCCGCCTTGGCTCAGTGCTACGCTCGCTTGCCGGAATGCCCGACTACGGCCGAATGGATGTGGCTGTTACGCCCCTGCGACGCAAGGCTGATGCTTACGGCCTCGGAGTATATGCCACCCTTCCCGACAGTGGCATGACCGGCGCTGAGTTTGTCGAAGCCCTGCGTAAAGCCTTCGGTACAGCGTCGATCAAAGCCTCGGCAGCGTATAATCCCAACATGAAGATTCGCCGTATCGCCCTTTGCGGCGGTTCTGCGCCCGACTTCATATCGCGTGCCGCAGCAGCCGGTGTCGATGCTTATGTCACCGCCGATGTCCGCTATCACGATTTCGCCAACGCTGCCGAGATGCCAATGGCTGTGTTCGATGTGGGGCATTTTGAGAGCGAAACTTGCGCAAAAGACATTTTTTATCACGTTATTACAAAAAAAATTGCTAACTTTGCAGTCTATAAATCGGAAAAAGAAACAAATCCGGTAAAGTACCTGTAATCATCTATGGCAACAGATAAGAAACCCGAAGCTCCGCGCCCCGTCGAAGAGCGCCTCAAGACCCTGTTTGAGCTCCAGACAATCCTGACGGAAATCGACCGCATTCGCAATGTCCGCGGCGAGCTTCCCAAGGAAGTGCAGGATCTCGAATACACTATCACAGGTCTGCACTCACGTATCAAACGCTTTGAAGACGAAATCGAAGAACTCAAGGCGAAACGTGTCGCTGAGCTCAACAAGATAGAAAACAAAAAGTTACTCATCGAGCGCTATCGTCAGCAGCTCGACAATGTTCGTAACAATCACGAATTCGACAACCTGACCAAGGAAATCGAATACGAGACCCTCGAAATCGAACTTGGCGAGAAGAACGTAGGCGAAATCGAGCGTTCGATCGACAACCGCTTTGCCGACATCGAGAATACCAACCAGCAGATTGCCGACCAGACTCATATCCTCAACGAGAAGAAAGACGATCTCGACAACATCGTGAGCGAGACTCGTAGCGAAGAGGAGAATCTGATAGCCCGTGCCAAGGGTCTCGAACCCCTTGTAGACGAGCGCACTCTCGCAGCGTTCAAGCGCATCCGCAAGAATGCCCGCAATGGTCTCGGTATCGTAGTGGTTGACCGTAATGCCTGCGGCGGCTGCTTCAACCGCATCCCGCCACAAAAGCAGATTGATATCCGCACACACAAGAAAGTGATTGTGTGCGAATACTGCGGACGCATCATGATTGACCCCGAACTCGCAGCAGATGCAAAATCTCTGCTCCCCAAGGAATAAAAATCTAATCCGATAATTCAATCGCCCTGCTTCGAATCACATCGAAGCAGGGCGATTTGTGTTGTGGGGGCGGTGGTGAAATCACGCACAAATCAGTTGACAAAGGTGGGGATGAACTGGATGCCGAGGACGGCGGCGATGCGGAAGAAGCTCGACAGTTGGATGTCGGCTTTGCCGTTCTCGACACGGGCAATGTAGCTCTGCTCTCGGCCGAGCATTTCGGCGAGCTGCTTTTGTGTGAGGTTTAGTTCCTTGCGGCGTTCGCGGAGCATATTGCCATAGAACCACGCGAGAGATTCCTCGTTGAACTGCTCGCGTGAGGGTGAGCCGTGTACACCGTATTTCTCGTCAAGCGTAGAGTTGGCGGTTGCGAGTTTGGCTAACTTTTTGTGGTCTATCATTGTCCGTTGAGGTTCTCTGAATCCATGGCGCAAATATAACTAATTAGTAATAATTGGACAAATAATTTGAGTGAAAAGTTCTCTATAAGCGATTTATACAACTGTGGTACTTATACATTAATCGCCCTGCCCTGATGTGATTCGAAGCAGGGCGATGGTATAAATATGCAGTCTACTAAAGGGCTTCAGGCACGCCCCTTTCGTAGGGGGTGAAAGAATGCTTGCGATAGGAGTTTGGATCTCTGAGACAAGCCTCGGTTAGACGATGCAAATCTCTTGATTAACAACAATTTACCTAATTGCCCTCTCGTAGGGTCGCGGCACAATGCTATTTACTTAAGGGGTGATTATGTAAAAAGGACAGCAACGATAGGAGCTTGGCTCTCCGAGACAAGCCTCGATTAGGCGTTGGTATTCAAGCTATTAGCGATACTGGGCGAGGCTTGTCTCGGAGAGCCAAGCTCCTATCGCTGACACTCTTTCTCCTTAAGTAAACAGCATTGGGTCGCGGCATGCCGCGACCGGATAGAAGTACATTTATTTATTTGATTATCAAGGATAAAACGCTTTTGACACCCGGTCGCGGCATGCCGCGACCCTACGAGTGGGTGGTTAGATAGAGTATTGACTATCTGTAAGTTAGTATCGTCAAACTGAGGCTTGTCTCGGAGAGCCAAGCTCCTATCGTTGTCGTCATTTTGTATAATCAGCTAAAGGTGAAATTTAATTGGTTATCAATGTGTTATATTTGCCTTTCAGACTAATGGGTAGTGTCTTCGACACTGATTGGCTTAGGTGTGATATATCCCCAGCCAACTTCGTAAGGCTGGGGTTATGAAAAGTAATGCTCTTCGAGCATTTTTCTTTTGAGGCCCGGGGTATGGTTTGGGTAAATGCGCAATGAGGAGTGGAGAATGCATAATGCATAATTATCGTGCCTGGTGTGTTTTGCTAAAGCTCAACGCCAGAGACAAAAATATTACTTTCTGCCAAATGGTAGGTATTTATTTTGAGGCTCGGTTTAGGTAATGGTTTTACAATGCGAAAGGAGCTTGGCTCCACGAGCCAAGCTCCTTTGAAGTCCTTTTTAAGGATGTAGCATTATGGTATCACTACTCCGCGGAGGCGGAGGGATACCTCTTCGGACTTGCCTGCGCCGTTGCGGAATTTCACGCGGATATCCTTGTCGGCCTCGCCACGCTGTCCTGCAGGGTTAAAGGTAACCTTGATTTTGGCGCTCTCGCCCGGGAGGAGCGGTTTGCGCGGATAGTCGGATGCGGTGCAGCCGCATTTAGGCTTTACCCATACAATTGCAATGGCGGTCTTGCCGTTGTTGCTTATTTCAAATTCGTGAACGATCTGTGGCGCCGACTCCTTGACAGTGCCGAAATCGTAGGCCAATTCGGGTATTGACACGCCTACTTTCTCGCCGGGAGTGCGTCGGCCATATGCAGCGATGCTCACAAGGGCCATTATTGCGATAAGCAGTATGCGGAAATATTTCATATCAATTTTGATTTTTCGCTGAAATAAGTTGCTAATACCTGGCTTGCTGCGGCAAAGGAGCTGCGCTTGTTGGCGTAGACATCTGCCTCGCACGATTCGAGCTGGCGCTGTATCTCAGGGTTGTCGTAGAAATGCTTGCGCAGCTGTTCGTCGATAGTCTCGTACATCCAGTAGCGAGCCTGTTCGCGGCGTTTGGCATCGAAGTATCCGTTGTCTTTGACGAAGGCAAAATAGCGGTCGATCATGTCCCAAACCTCGGGAATGCCAAGCTCGTAGTAGCCAGAGTAGGTGAGTACTTCGGGAGACCAGCCTGATGCCGTAGGCGGAAAGAGGTGCAGGGCCGAGCGATACTGTGCCTGGGCTAACTGCGCCGGGCCTACGTTGTCGCCGTCGGCCTTATTGATAACGATGCCGTCGGCCATTTCCATGATGCCGCGTTTGATACCTTGTAACTCGTCGCCGGCACCGGCAATTTGAATCAGCAGGAAGAAATCTACCATCGAATGTACGGCAGTCTCGCTCTGTCCTACGCCTACGGTTTCGACAAAGATATTGTCGTAGCCGGCAGCCTCGCACAGAACAATTGTCTCGCGTGTCTTGCGTGCGACACCGCCGAGCGACCCTGCCGAGGGGCTGGGACGTATGAATGCATTAGGGTGCTGTGAAAGCTTCTCCATGCGGGTCTTGTCGCCGAGGATAGAGCCCTTGGTGCGTTCGCTCGAGGGGTCGATTGCGAGCACGGCAAGCTTACCGCCGTCCTTGAGTACGTGCAGGCCGAATACGTCGATACTCGTACTCTTGCCTGCGCCGGGAACGCCGGTAATGCCTATGCGGCGTGAATTGCCGGAGTGGGGCAGGCATTTTTCGATGACTTCCTGAGCCAGGGCATAGTGCTCCGGCGCAAGGCTCTCGACCAGTGTGACGGCTCGGCTGAGTGTGGTTACATCGCCACGGAGGATGCCCTCTACAAGTTCGGATGCAGGGGGCAACGGTCGGCGGCGACGCGCTACGCGGTAGGGGTTGACTATCGGCGGCTGGGCCACACCGCTGTTAACGGTAAGACCGCTGTACTGACTGTCGTTTTCGGGATGGTCCATTTCTTAATCAGAGTTATGTTAATGGCTCAGACGCTCCATTCCACGCCGTCCTTGGTATCTTTTACCGAGAAGCCGATAGCGGCGAGGCGGTCGCGGATAAGGTCGCTGGTGGCCCAGTCTTTGTTCTTCTTCGCGTTGGCGCGGATATCGAGCAGCAGGTCTACGGCCTCGCGGTAGGGTCGGAGGCTGTCGCCGCTCTCTCCTGCTTCGTCAACACGGATGCCGAGGATTTCCACAAGGAAGGTATCCATGAATTTGCGCAGGACATCGATGTCGGCCTGTGTCGCTGTGGCTGTATGGTCTTTGACCTGATTGATCAAGCGCACGGCATCGAAAAGCACGCCGATGAGCACGGGGGTGTTGAGGTCGTCGTCCATTGCCTCGTAGGCGCGTTTCTCAAGGTCTGACACGTCGATTGTCGAGGTCTCGGATGCTTTGAGTTCCTGTAGGCGGCGGTATCCGTCGAGCATGCGTCCGAGTGCAGTCTCGGCCGATTTGAGGGCTTCGTTGCTGAAGTCTACCGTGCCGCGGTAGTGAGCCTGTAGGATGAAGAAACGTATGGTCATCGGCGAATAGGCCTGCTCCAGCAGCTTGTGCGAGCCGGTGAAGAACTCGTCGAGGGTGATGAAGTTGCCCAGCGACTTGCCCATTTTTTTGCCGTTGATAGTGATCATGTTGTTGTGCATCCAGTATTTGACGGCGGGGTGTCCGCTGTGTGCCACGCTCTGTGCGATTTCACACTCGTGGTGTGGGAACTTGAGGTCCATGCCGCCGCCGTGGATGTCGAATGTCTCGCCGAGGTATTTCTCGCTCATAGTGGAGCACTCGAGGTGCCAGCCGGGGAAGCCTTCGCTCCAGGGCGATGGCCAGTGCATAATGTGCTCGGGTGCAGCCTTTTTCCACAAAGCGAAGTCGGCGGGGTTGCGTTTCTCGCTCTGTCCGTCGAGCTCTCGTGTAGTGGCGAGAAGTTCGTCGATATTGCGGCCCGACAGCTTGCCGTAGCCGTAGTCTTTGTTGAATTTGGGAACGTCGAAATACACCGAGCCTTCGCTTACATAAGCGTAGCCTGCATCGAGGATAGTCTTGATGTACTCGATTTGTTCGATGATATGTCCCGAAGCGTGAGGCTCAATCGAAGGCGGCAGTACATTGAGAGCTTCCATAGCCTTGTGATAGCGGCCCATGTAGTACTGAACCACTTCCATAGGTTCGAGCTGTTCGAGACGGGCTTTCTTTGCGATTTTGTCCTCGCCTTCGTCGGCATCATGTTCGAGGTGTCCGACATCGGTAATATTACGCACGTAACGCACCTTGTAGCCAAGATGCGTAAGATAGCGGAAAACGATGTCGAATGTGATTGCAGGGCGTGCGTGGCCGAGGTGGCCGTCGCCATATACTGTCGGCCCGCAGACATACATGCCCACCATGTTTTCATGAAGGGGCTTGAAGGCCTCTTTCTGGCGGGTCATGGAATTGTAGATGGTAAGCATAGTCGATTGATTTTGCTAAGATTTGGAATCAGAAGCCCGACAGAGATGTCGGCTCCTGATTCCTTAAAAACTATTAAGCCTCGAAGGGGTTGGGTATGCCGCCTTTAGTGGGGGCGTTTTTGGGCATTTTGCGCTCGATAGTGCCGAATGTGGCTTCGTAGCGCTGTACATTTTCGCTCAGTGCCGACAGGAGGGTTTTGGCGTTCTCCGGGGTCATGATGATGCGGCTCTGTACTTTGGCCTGAGGCATATTGGGGGCAACGGCGATGAAGTCGAGGAAGAACTCGTTGGGTCCGTGCGAGATTACTGCGAGGTTGGCATAGTGGCCTGCTGCCACTTCGGGTGTGAGTTCAATTTTGAGCTCTTGCTGTTTGGGTTTATTTTCCATATTTCAGTATTATTTTATTCTTTGTTGAAATCAATATAGTGGTCTCCGAGGGTTACGTCTTTGTAGTTGAGGCGTATGCCTTTCACGTTGGGGTCGTTCCAGGTATCGCTCACGCTGTAAGAGCAGTAGAAGTAGTACTGGTTGACAGCGCTTTCGGTGTTGGGTTTGAAGATGAGGTGGTACTGGGGTATTTCGTCGTACTGAGTGGTTTCGTCGAGAACCATTTCAATGGTTTTGCCTTTGAGCGATGTCGACGCAACGAAGGTAAAGTCGATATAATCACCCGAGCGGTTGATTGTTTTGATCGATACCGGATCGGTAGCCCAGTTGTCGGTTTCCTCGGCAGTTGCGGTTTCGGCCTGATAGCCAAGGCCGTCGGTAGTGATAGCTTCCTGAATAGTCACCGGTCCACTCACATACTGAAGTCCGTTTGCGGGGATGTAGCTGATAACTATACGAGTGCCGGCCTTGAAGGTGGTGGCGGGGAACTTCTGGTTGCTCGTAAGTGTAATCAGAGGTGAATCGTCTTTTTGGCGGAATGTCATTGTTGCGCCTGCATCGCTGAATGTTTCGAGGGTTACAAAGTCGACGAAAGTCTTTTCGTATTCGTAATCTTTGTTGCAGCTGCTGAATACCGCTGCGGCACCTACACAGGCACAGATGAGTAAACTTTTGATTTTCATTGTAGATTAAATATGTTTTGATTTGGTTTCTATGCCGACAATGCGACCGTCGGCCATACGAACAATAGTATCTGAATCGGCTGCAAGGCCTTCATCGTGGGTCACGATTACAAAGGTTGCGCCAAGTTCGTCGCGTAGATTGAAAAACAACCGGTGGAGTGACGCCCGGTTGGCCGAGTCGAGGCTGCCCGAAGGCTCGTCGGCAAGTACCACACGGGGGTTGTTGATGAGTGCCCTCGCCACTGCTGCTCGCTGGCACTCGCCGCCCGACAGTTCCGACGGCCTGTGAGTAGCACGGTCGGCAAGCCCGAGACGGTCGAGTAGTTTTGCTGCCTGCTCGAGCGCCGATTTGTGGTTTGTGCCCCCGATTAGGGCCGGCATGGCCACGTTTTCGGCGAGGCTAAACTCCGGCAGCAACTGGTGGAACTGAAAAACGAAGCCGATGTTGTGGTTGCGAAAAGCCGACAACTTGCGGTCGTTCATTGCGGTTACGTCCACACCGTCGTATAGCACCTTGCCGCCGTTTTCGGGCGCAGAAAGCGTGCCGATAATCTGCAGCAGGGTTGTTTTGCCGGCGCCGCTGGGGCCTACAATCGTGGTAACTTTGCCTTGCTCGATATCAAGGTTGATGCCCTTGAGTACTTCAAGGGCACCAAAGCGTTTGTATATGTTGCTTACGCTCAACATCCGCCGCAGCATCCTCCTTCACCGCACGAGTGGTCGCCGCAGTCGCCGCTGCCGCAGTCACCACCGCCACAGCAACAGCCGTGTTTGGGGTGGAGTTCGTCGTCGGTCGGGTCGCGCACTACGAGTACTTCGCCTTCGAAACGTACCTTGTCCTGTGCCAGTGGGTGGTTGAGGTCGATTACAACATCTTCGGGAGTTAGTTCGAGCACCACGCCGTCGATGCGGAAACCGTCGGGGGTACGGAGAGGAACTATTTCGCCGGGTGCGAACATCTCTTCGTCGAATTTACCGTCGACAGTCATGCGCTCGCGAGGAATGCGGTAGATTTCGTCCTGTGAGTAGGGGCCGAAAGCTTCCTCGGGCATGGCGGTGAGGTTGAATTTGTAACCTGCTTCCTTGCCTGCGAGGTCTTTGTCGAGGGCTTCTACGAGGCCGATAGTCACGCCGTCGATTACACGGTCGGGGTCGTCGGCGGTAACTTCGTGTACCAGTTCTTCGCTACCGTCTTGGTTGATTCGGTAGAGTTTATATGCTATTTCGAAATATTTTCCGGGTTCGATTTTCATATCTTGTGAATTAGAGTGTTTGACAATAGATTATTTTGCAATCTCGCGAACCTTGAGACGTTCGCCTGCGTCGTTAACGATCGAGCGGAAGTAGCGTTCGTTGTAGCCGCCGAAGGTGGGCTGCACGGGCATGCCGTCGGCACTGCGCTCGAATTTGCCGTCTTTCTCTTTCTTGATGTTGCCGTCGAGGAACTTCACAAAGAGATAGTCGCCAAGGTCTTTGTAGCGCTTGGTCACGTTTTCGGCAGCACGGTCGGTGAGGCTGTTGAGCTGTTCCGAAGCCGAGGCAAAGTCTTTGCCGATAAGTTCTACGCTCATACGGGCTACATCGGTGGCAAGACCGTCCTCGAGCTCGCCCTGTACACGGCGGATGTCGGGAATCATCTGGCTATAGCGGTTGTATGCCTGGTTTGCAACATAATTGTTGACCCAGAACATCGAATCCCACGAGAGTGTGAGCAGGTCGGCGGTTTTCTCGTCGAGTGATTTGGGCACGGTGGTATTGGCACAGAATACGGGCACGTATACGCATGTGTTTGCATCATCGACTCCGAACCACAGTATGCCTTTCATGGCATCGTGGCGGTCGTTGTTCATGTCGGCAACGAATGAGAAACCGGTTTGCTGAGTGGCAATGGCGCGTTCGTGGGTGTAGGCCTGGCCGTCGACGATGTATTCCATGGGTCGCCAGCGGTATGGGCAGTCGAAGGGGCCCGCGCCGATATCGTTGTTCATGTCCAGGTGGGTGCCTTCGAAGTGGTCGCGCATCATATCCTTGAGGTCTTTGGCTGCAAGGGGTTTGGCGGGTTTTACCCACAGAGGCATGGGCTCGCCGCGACCTTCCATAATCCAAGGAATGTACTGGTCCATAGAGCCTTTGTCGGCATATCGGTTGAAGTATGCCCATACGCGGGCATCACAGCCACGCAGAGCACCGGCATCGGTAACAGCATAGGCACGAGAGAAATCGAAGTCTTCGTCCTTGCCGCTGAAGTAGCCTTGTTTGCGGGCGAAATCAATCACGTCGGGCGAGTAGATTGTCTCTTTGTCCTTGAGGGGGAATTTGTGTATGCGGGCATGGTTGGCATGGCCTGAGATGTATCCGTCGGGAACGCGTCGGGCAACCCATACCGCGCCTTTATCGGCTTTGCCTTTGCCGATAAGTTCCATTACCCATACCTCGTTGGGGTCAGCGATAGAGAATGACTCGCCCGATGAGGCATAGCCGTAGTTTTTGACAAGGTCGGTCATTACTTTTACGGCCTCGCGGGCAGTCTTGGCACGCTGCAGGGTGATGTAGATAAGCGAACCGTAGTCGATAAGGCCCGAGCCTTCGAGTTCGGGACGGCCGCCCCATGTGCTCTCGGCGATAGTGAGGCCGTGTTCGTTCATATTTCCCATGGTCGAGTAAGTGTGTGCGACTTCGGGGATACTGCCGAGGTGTCGGCCGGTATCCCATTCCACAACTTCCCTCATTGCGCCTTTGGCATGGTCGGCGGCGGGCTGGTGGTAGAGCGCTCCGTACAGAGTGTGGCTGTCGGCAGCGTATGTTATCATTGACGAGCCGCTGTCGGTAGCACCGGGGGCGGCGATAAGGCTTGTGCAAGCCATTGCGGTGGCGCCGGCAGAAAGGAGCGCCAGGGTGGCAAGTGTTCGTAATTTCATATTATTCTAACGCCAATTTTATACTTTTATTATTTGTTTGAGTGCCGGATACCAAATATAACCTTCTACCGAGGGCCTTCCGAGCTTGTGCAGTAGCTCTACATAGTGGCTTACCTGCACTCTGTGACTCTCGCGGATGCCACGGGTGAATTTGTAGTCAACAACGACCACAGAGCCGTCGGGACGTACCACCACGCGGTCGGGACGGAACGATTCGTCGGCATCGGGTACGTATATCGAGCGCTCGGCATATACCTTGCAACCGGGGTCGAACCACTCGGCTACTGTATCCCCTCCGGCGGAAATGGCTTCGGATAGGATAGTATGATATTCGGCGGCTTCCCCGTCGGGAACATCCTCGCGGGCGCATTGCCATGCGAGTGATTTCTGCAGGTCGCCCACTGTGCGCATTGTGGCAAGGATGGCATGCATGTTTGTGCCGCGCCGGGCAGCCTCTCGCATCTCAGGTGTGCCCTCGAAGGGTTTTACCGAATCTACGATTTCTTTGTCCTCTTCATCGCCGATGTCAAGGTCCATTGCCAGTGCGTCGTCGATGCTCACCAGCTCGCGTGTGTCGCTGCGGTATATTATCGAATATTCACCGGCCTCGATTTGTCCGCCCTTGGGTTTCTTTTCCTCTTCAGGCTTGGTGGGGTGGCCAAGGGTGTATGTTTCGGTCAGGGAATCATAACCTTGGCTCAGGTCGACGGTGAGGTCGGTTGCCGAGCCGGGTACCGACATGAGGTCGTGGATGTATTTGCCGATGTTCTTGGTATTGGTGTGTATGATAAGTTCTCGCGAGGCGCGGGTAAACGCCACGTAGGTCGCATTGAGATTGTCGATTATCTCGGCCTGGCGGTCTTGGTCGATGATGTCGGCCACCGGAGATAGCGACTTGTCGCACAAAGGAGATTGTGCCTCTACGGTAAGCCTCAGTATCGGCGGTTTGATATCGGCGGAAAACCGTGTGAATTGCTCCATCGGTATCCAAAGGGTGCTTGACGAATGGTTCAACTCCCAGTCGCCGAAGGGTATGTGCACACAGGCTCGCTCGAGACCCTTCGATTTGTGAATGGTCATCACTTCTACGGCGTCGAGGTCCGACGATGCTTTGATAGCCCATTTGTCTTCGTTGCGGTCGTAGGCTTCGATAAAGTCGGCCAGGGATGGCTCGGCGCTTTCGGCCTGTTTTATAGCTAAGTCCTGTAGGGCGGCAATGTATGCGTATTCTTTTGTGCGCTGTTCGGGGCTTAGCTTGTGAGATATGATAGCCTCGACCAGTGCTACAAGGTTTGCCGGATTTTCGGCGCGTATGCTTTCTATCTGGTCGGCAAGAGCCCCTGCGGCTTCCGCTCCTTCCTGAAGGGCGAATTCGAGTGCGTCTTCGGGCGAATAACCTTCAGATTCGTAGTGGCTGTAGCGAGTGATCATGAGCACTACGTCGGCTCGCGACACGTAGTAGGATTCGTCGTTGGGGCGGGTAAGCCAGCGGCTCTGGTAAGATCTCGATATCAGTTTGAGCATGCTCATCACCGAGCGCACGGCAGCACTGTTGCTCAGCAGTAGCGCCTCGGACGATAGGACCTGGATGCCGGGATAGTTGGAGGTGAGATGCTTCACTACCTCGGAAGCCTCGGTACGTTCGCGGCAAAGAACCATGATGTCGGCCCAGCGGTAGCCTGCATCGTGCTGGCGTATTATATCTTCGGCGAGCTTGTTGAGTATGTATTCATTGTCGGGCGTGTTGGGGTCGGTGTGGAAGTGGATACGTACGTAGCCTTGTTGCCCTGCGTATTTTTTCGACGGAGTCTGCTTTACATTGGCATAGTACTTGGCATTGAAGACATTCCTGAGGCAGTCGAATACCGTGTTGTTGAATCTCACAATATCGCCCGAGCTGCGCCAGTTGGTGTTTTCTTCAGGCTTGCTGCCACGAATAACGCTCTCGGCAGGAAAGTCGTCGGTCTGTACCTGGTGTCCGAGCAGTTCGCTGTCGGAGTTGCGGAAGCGGTAGATTGATTGTTTCTCATCGCCGATGATGAGGTTGTCGAAACTCTGAGAGAGGCTGTTGCCTACGAGGGGCTTGAGGTTGTGCCACTGAACTCTTGATGTGTCCTGAAACTCGTCGATGAGTAGTGTTTCGAGCTTCATGCCGAGTCGCTCGTAGATAAATGGCATCTCGGCATCTGAAATAATGCGTTTGAGTAGTTCGCCGGTGTCGCTCAGGAGTACGGTGTTGCTGTCGCGGAGATACTTTTCGAGAGTCTTCATTGCCATGCCGATAAATTCGAGCGTGCCAAGCGAACTGCGGAGCTTATCGTAGATTTTCTTCAGTTTGTATGCCCTCGGTAATTCATCGCAAAATTCCTGTGCCAAGGCGAGTATGCGCGGCATGCCCGGGGCTGAGCCGTATTTCTTTTCCATGCCCCTGCCGAAAATCTCAGAGTCCGCCCTGCCTGGGGCGAGAGCTTTGATTTTGAAGTCCTTCGAGCCTATTTCAGCGCTACAGTTTATGACTGTGTCGAACCTGTCGTGCAGGCTGCCGAAAACCTTGTCGGTTATACCTGCGGTAGAAAGAAGATTGACTATTTCGGTAGCGAGGGCTGCGCTGCGCTCGTATACATTTTGCGCCGCATTGCGCAATTCTTTGTCGAAAGCGTTGATGCGAGAAGGGTCTTCGAGATATTCGCGCAGAGCCTTGGAATATTTGCCGAAAGTCTCGTCCATCGACTTGTGCATGTCTTTGGCCAGATTGCGAATAAGCGAGCCGTCGCGCTGGAAGAAGTTGAACGACTTGCCGGAGCGGACACGTTCGAGGGTGTAGTTGCTTATCCACTCGATTAGTCGGTCTGCATTTTTTGGTGCGTCGTAGTTTATCTCGTCGAGCATCAGCGATATGCTCTGTGTGATTGCGTCGGATGCATCGATAGCAAGACCATAGTCGCCCTGCTGGTCAACCTCGCGAGAAAAAGTGCGCAGCACGCTCTGGAAAAATGAGTCGATAGTGCTGACGTTGAAGTTGGTGTAGTCGTAGAGTAACTCGCTGAGCGCAGTTGTAGCAGCCTGCTGCAATTCGGCGGCAGTGCAGCCGTACTCTTTGATTAGTCTGGCTGCATAGTCCGATTTATCGACAGCATCGTCTTCGGTGAGGCTGTTGATTTGCTTTACGATACGTCGCTTCATCTCGTCGGTGGCGGCGTTGGTAAATGTCAGGGCAAGAATTGCCCTGTGCCTCCTTGGCCTTCGGTGGCCGCCGGGGGCATACTTGTCGCTGTTGAGCCTGTAGTCGCCGTTTTCGACTTTGACGCCCAGCAGTGTCTTGATATATTCATAGGCCAGGGTAAAAGTTTTGCCCGAGCCCGCCGAAGCTTTGTATATAGTCAGCATGTCAGAAAGCGTTTTTCTCGCCAACAATGGCGTTGATGACTGTGCGGACCATTATTTTGAGGTCGAGGAAGAACGTCCAGTTTTCGATGTACCATACATCATGCTCTACGCGCCGCTCCATTTTCCACAATTCGTCGGTTATACCACGATAACCGTTGACCTGAGCCCAGCCTGTGATGCCCGGTTTTACGGCATGGCGCACCATATATCTGTCGACAAGCCTTGTGTATTCTTCGGTATGCTTGAGCATATGCGGGCGCGGTCCTACTATCGACATTTCTCCCTTCCATACATTTATGAACTGAGGAAGTTCGTCGAGCGATGACCTGCGCAGGAAATCGCCGAAGCGGGTCTTGCGAGGGTCGTTTGCTGTTGCCTGGCACGAATCGGCCTTGGCATTGACGCGCATTGTGCGGAACTTGAGGCATTTGAATGGCCTTCCGAGATATCCGGTGCGTTCTTGCTTGAAATATACGGGTCCCTTGGAGCCGGTTTTGATAGCTATGGCTATGGGAATGTAGATAAGCGGGTATACACACAGGAATGCCGAAGACACCACGATATCAAATGCTCGCTTGATACTGCGGTTGATGATGTTCTTGAGCGGGTTGCGGCGTATTGCCATTACAGGCAGAGAGCCGATGTTGTGTAGCTCGAAACCACGGGTGAGTGTGTGCGGAATCTGTGGCACATAGTAGAAGTCAATGCAGTTGTCGTCGGCTATCTTGATTACTTTCGATAATGCCTTGTGCTGTCCGGAGAGCGTAAAGTATATCTGTCGTATATCGTTTTCGCGGACAAAGGATTCGAGACGGTCGAGCGGCAAGGTCATGTCGGGTTTATAGTCCTTGTTGGCATTGTCGTCGAAGTACGCGAGAATCCTGAATCCGAAGCCCGGGTCGCAGTCCATGTTGGCTGTAAGTCGCTGGGCTGTAGGCCCTGAGCCTATCACTGCCACTCGGGTGAAGTTATAGCCGTAGCGGCGGTATGTCTTGAGAGCGAATTTGCCTAATATCTGGAAGGTTGGCAGGCATATAGCCATTAATCCGAAGAAAAAGATATAGGCCTTGACAGGTACTGTGTTGATACTAAGGAACTCGCACAGCGACAGAAACAACAAGGCGTACACACCAACCTCGAGAAGGCTCGTGCGTAGCTCATGGTCGAGATGAATGGCACGGTTTTCGTGCCTGTGACTCCATGCAACTACTACAATCGGTATGCAACATACCTCGACCAGCAGCCATAATTCCTTGAAGTATTGCGAATGTGCTTTAATCTCATGGAAAACGGATACTGTGAGCAAGAATAGCAGGTTGATAACAGCTATGCCGCCCAGAATGAAAAGTGAAGGTATATATCGTCCGCGACCTGTACTGCGTTCGGTTCCGGTCATTATCAGATTTATAGAGTGAAGAGGGGTGTTGATAGCAAGAAGTCAGGATGCAGTGGTTGGCATGGGCGCAAACCCGTCAACACCTGCGTCCTAACTTCTTACTCAATTATAGTTTCTCGTCGAGGATTTTGATTTTGTCTTCAATATCCTTGATGTCGGCCTTGAGGCGTTCGATGCGGCGCTCTAAATCGTGGAGCAGCGAGCTGCCGTTTTTCGATTTTGCCGAAAGGAAGCCGAGGTTGTTCTCGTAAGTGCGCAGGTCGTTGCGGCGGTTTTCGAGTGCGCGTACCAGGCGTTCGCGTTCGTGGTACAGCTTGTCGTTGTCGCCTTGGAGCGAGTTGACGTTGGCAACGAAGCGCTCGCGGTTTGCGCGTTTTTCGGCCATATCGAATTGGTGGCGCACAGCATCAACAGCCGAGCGGTAGGCCTGATATAGTTTGTCTTTTTCGCGGAAAGGCACGTGGCCGGTTTCGTTCCAGCGCTGCTGCAATGCTTTGAGCTGTTCGATAGCTGTGGCCTTGTCCTGTGTCTCTTCGATAAGGGCTGAAAGCTGGCCGATGATTTCACGCTTGATTTTGAGGTTGTTGGCCTCGATAGCGCGTGTGCCGCAGCCGGCTTTTTTCTTCTGGTCGAAGAAGTAGTCGCAAGCTTCGGTGAAGCGGGCCCATAGAGCGTCGCTGTATTTCTTGGGTATTGCGCCGATTGATTTCCATTCTTTCTGCATAGCGATGAATTCGTCGGCTGCAGCACGCCAGTCGGTGCTGTCCTTGAGAGCTTCGGCGCGTTCGACGAGCTGTTGCTTGTGGGCGAGGTTGGCGCTGAGTTCTTCGCGGGTTGAGCGGTAGAACTCGGCTTTTGCCGCGAAGAAAGCATCGCAAGCGCGACGGAAACGTGCAAAGAGGCTGCGGTTGGCCTTTTTAGATGCGAAGCCCAATTTGCGCCAGTCTTCCTGTAGTGCTACGATTGAGCGAGTGGTTTCTTCCCAAGCAGCAAAAGTCTTGAGGGTGGTGAGGTCGATAGCCTCGATTTTCTGGCACAGCTCGGTCTTGGCAGCCTCGTTTTCGGCCTCGCGAGCCTTTCGGGCTTCGAAGAATGCCTGATAGCGCTTGTTGATTTCGGTAGAAGCTTCGCGGAAGCGGCCCCAAATATCCTCGCGCAGTTCTTTGGCTACCGGGCCTATCTGGCGCCACTTGTTGTGGAGGTCCTGAAGGCGGCGGTATGCGGCGATAACATCTTCGTCGGCAAGCAGGGCAGTAGCCTCGGCGAGCAGGGCTTCTTTGTCTTCGAGGTTCTTCTTGAAGTCATAGTCGCGAAGTTCCTTGTTGATTTTGAGGTTGTCGGAGTAGTGCTCGCGAGCTTCCTGGAAACGCTTCCAAACCGAAGTTTCCTGCATGGGGTCAACATCGCCGATAGCGTTGAACTCGTCCTGCAGTTCGCGATAGCGAGCGAAAGTGCGGTTTACGTTGTCGGTGTCTTCGGCCAATGCGTTGATTTCGTCGATGATAGCGTTTTTGCGTTCGAGGTTTGCAGCCTTGATAGCTTCCTGCTCGGCCACCCATGCAGCCTTTTTCGATTTCAGTCGCTCGATGATGAGGGTGAATTCGTTGTTCTCGGGCATGGGCTCTGCAGCTTGCTCGCCCTCGGCAGCGGGGGCCGGTTTATGGAGCATGCTGTAGTGCTGGCGCAGTCGGCGAATGTCGTCCGTGCTGATTTCCGATGCGTCTTTTGCTAAAAGCGCAAGCGCTTGAGCCATAAGGCTTTCGTCGGTGTCGGGCTGGCGCTCAGCCTCGAGCTCGGCATCGGCTTCACCTTGAGCCATAATCTCCTCGACCTCTACGGCGGCTTCCGGGTCGGGGGTGACAGTCACAGCCTCGGCCATTGTGGCCGCAGCTTCGTTGAGAGTTTGATCTTTGGTCTCTCCGCCGGGAACCAAAGAGGGATCTTGCATGTCCATAAACGTGTTTTAAAAAAGGTTAGTCGGCGTCAGAATCTAACGCCGCCCCAAAAATACAAAAATTTATTTAAATGTGCAATGAAAGTTCCGGAGTTAAAATATCAAATTGTCAAGCTTGTGCTATTTTGGGAGCGCGGTATACCCTTGTAACGTAATGCTGTTTGTTAAAGCGAAATGTTGATGTCTTTTGCGTTTCAGACGATTGGGCAGTGTCTTCGACACTAATCCATAGAGGAGAGACGCTCTCCCCAGCCAACTTCGTAAGGCTGGGGTTCGGAAAAGTAATGCTCTTCGAGCAAGCCTCGGGTGGCATTGCTAATGCTTTGAATACCAATGTTTAAATGGGTGCGTAGAATCAAGTATCTGTCGTTGCGATCCTTTTTAAGCAAACGGAATAGGGTGGTGTGGCAATGCTGTTTACATAAGAGGTGTCAGCATCCCCCACTCTCGTAGGGTCGCGGCATGCCGCAATGTCACTAAGTTAAGGGCAAACGCCACCCAGGCCTCTCGTAGGGTCGCGGCATGCCGCAATGTCACTAAGTTAAGAAAATAGCCGTCCTGCACCCTCTGGTGTCGGGACGGCTATCCATCTTTTTGTCATAATTGTTATACAAATGAATAACAAGCCTATAAGGCTAAAAATTTTAACAAATATGAAAAAAGAGATTAGTAATATTTTTAACGCTTTCAGAGCCCATATTGTTGATATTTGCCAGGACGCAGCCAAGAGGGCTCCTTATTTGGTATGCGATGACGAGCGCAAGCGTGCCACACTTTTCACCCGTACCAGGGTGTGGACCTTTGCCAATGTGGTTCACGCGGTAATGTGCTGCTTCAAAAGGACTCTGTCGGTGGAGGTGGCCCAGTTTCTTGAAACGGAGAACCTGCCTCAGACAACTCCCGAGGCTTATATAGAGCGCAGGGCATTGATTTCTGACGAGTTGTTCAAGGATTTGAATCTGTGGCTGAACCAGCATCTCTACGAAACCGGCACGGTGCAGCAATGGAAGTGCGGCAAGTACCTTTGCGGTATTGACGGCACAAGGCTGTCGCTGCCTTATACCGAAGAGCTGTATAAAAAGTACCGGCAGCGCGATGACAAAGGCTACAACCTTGCAAGAGGCCTCTTTGTCACGGACCTGGTCAACAGGACTATCGTAATGGCGGATATGTACCCCAACAAGACAGAAGAACGAAAGGCCGCCCTTGAGTCGCTGACATCCGACACATTCCCTTACCCTTTGCTATTCACTGTGTTTGTGATGGATAGGGGCTATCCGTCGCTTTACCTGATGAACTGGTTTGCAAAGAATACCGGCGGGTTCATAATACGCGCCCGCCGCGACTCCAACCCGCAGGTTGCCGCCTTTATGGACTCGGACAAATCCTCGGAAACCGTGACTTTAAAGCTCTCGCCCAACCGTCGTGATATCGATTATCCCGACCCCGACCCCCTTGAGGTACGCCTTGTGAAACGCCCGCCGCTTGAGGATGAAGAAGTGCCGACGGTGTATATAACAAATCTCGATGCCGGCCAGTACCCCGACGAGGTTATCAGGAATGCCTACAGGATGCGTTGGAACTCGGAAACCGAGATCGGCACGGCCAAGAACGAGCTGCAGATCGAGATATTCAGCGGGACACGCGAAATATGCATCCGGCAGGACTTCTTCGCCGCGCTCATCCTCTACAACATCGAGTCCGTAATCAGGCTGTTCTGCAATAAGAAACTACAATCCCATACCGGCAAATACAAGGTCCAGGTCAACATGAACAGCACCTGGTTTTTCACCTGCCTGCTGATTATGGCGATGTTCCGCTCGGAGAGAATCCTCGACAGAGAGTTAACATTTAGTGTTAAAATGTTTTTAAGGATGCACTCACTGATAAGGCCCGGCAGAAGCTATCCAAGAAAGAAAAAGAAGATTAAGAGTTCCGGCAAATACATCACCCTGACCAATTATAAAAGAGGACTTTGACCTTAACTTAGTGACATTGCGGCATGCCGCGACCGGACAGAAGTACATTTATTCATTGAATATCACCTCGTTACCAAATCGCAATGGTCGCAAATATTATCTTGTATCGCATATTTTGCGACATGTAATACGCTGATTATCAATAATAATACTTCCGACACCCGGTCGCGGCATGCCGCGACCCTACGAGCGGGTGGTTAGATAGAGTATTGACTATCTGTAAGTTAGTATCGTCAAACTGAGGCTTGTCTCGGAGAGCCAAGCTCCTATCGCTGACACTCTTTCTCCTTAAGTAAACAGCATTATGCCGCGACCCTACGAGAGGGCGGGTTAGATTACCATGGCAACCGCACATTAGTTTTGTGCATCTAACCCTTAAGTAAAAATTTATAAGTTAATAGTTGTTAGTGGGTACTATGATTGCGACGGCTTGGGCGGCTATGCCTTCGCCGCGGCCGGTGAAGCCGAGGTGTTCGGTGGTGGTGGCTTTTACGCCTACGCAGTCGATGTCGATGCCGAGGTCTGCGGCAATGTTTGCCCGCATGGCATCGATGTGGGGACGCATCTTGGGTGCTTGCGCTATAATCGTCACGTCGACGTTGCCGGGCCGGAAACCTTTGTCGGCGAGTAGTGTGACCACATGCCGTAACAACATTCGTGAGTCAGCCCCACGCCAGCGTTCGTCGGTGTCGGGGAAGTGAAGCCCTATGTCGCCAAGGGCTGCCGCGCCGAGGAGTGCGTCGCTAAGCGCGTGTAGTGCCACGTCGGCATCACTATGGCCGAGGAGGCCTTTTTCGTATGGGATATCAACACCGCAAACAATGCACCGTCGGCCTTCAACAAGGCGGTGAACGTCAAATCCGTTTCCGATTCTAATAAATTTCGCGTCCATGAGCAGGGATTAATCGGTGGTTAGCGGCGCTTGCCGAGGAGATCGCGGAGACCGTCCATGTCGAAAGTGAGTGAGAAGCGCAGTGTCTGGTCGAGAGGCGATGTCTGTGCGGTTGCCATCATGTAGGATGCATCGAGGCGTACAACATTGAGCGAGAAGCCTGCGCCGAGGCCGAAGTACTGGCGGTTGCCTTTGTACTGGCTTTCGTAGTAGTAGCCTGCGCGGAGGAAGAACTGGTTGTTGTAGGAGTACTCTGCACCGAGCGACCAAGTGATTTCGCGGAGCTCCTCTTTCATGCCGCCGGGGGCGTCGTTGAATGATTTGAATATGCCTGTGATGGGCGACATATTGCGCCAGTCTTCGAGTTTGGTGATGTATTCTTCTTCGCCCTCGATGCCGTCGGCAAAGTCGCTGCGGCGGGGTTTGGCCGGCACGAGCAGCTTGTTGAGGTCAAGGCCAATGGCAAGGGTGTGGTAGTCGGCAAGGGGGAACATGAATGAAGTGCCTATCTTGAGGTTGGTAGGCAGGAATGCGGGGTTTTCGCCACCGTCGTACGATACTTTTGTACCGATGTTCGAGATGTTCCAGCCCCATGACCACTGACATTCGTTGCGGCCGATGATAGGGTAGGTGGTGTAGTAACCGGCGATGTCGGCGGCAAATGCCGATGCACCTGTGTTCTGGTCGCCTGCATATGAATCACTGAATCCCAGGGCAGAATAGATGTAGCGGAAAACTACGCCCATTGAGAATTTCTCGGAAAGTTTACGCGAGTAACCGACGTCGAACGACATTTCATAGGGGTTGAGTGTCTGTCCTACTATGCCTTGTTCCTCGGATGTGTTCACCTCGCCGAGCGAGAAGTAGCGTAGCGAAGCCGATACAGCCTGGTTGTCGCCTGAGCCTACTTTATAGTAGCCCGATAGGTCGGCAAGGAAGATGTCGTTGACAAGTTTGCGCAGCCACGGTGTGTAGTTGAGCGATACGGCAGCCTGGCTCCACGCGAATGCGTACTTCGAGGGGTTCCAGAACTGTGAGTTGGCATCGGGGTCGGTAGCCGCGCCAAGGTCGCCCATCGAAGCGCCACGTGCGTCGGGAGCGATGCTCAGCGAGGTAACGCCGGTTTCGATAGGGTTGAATTCGTTTTTACCATCACCTGCGGCATAAGTGCCAAGTGCGAGGTTGACAGCTAATAAGGAGAGTATGAGTCGGTAGATCGGTTTCATCTGATAGCAAAAGCGCTTGTTTGTAGGGGCGCTAATGGTATAACTCTTTTTTTGGCAGTTTATTGCCCTGCAATAGAATTTTATTGTCTATTCAGTGTATACTACTCTTCTGAGTTGAGAAACAGTCGGGTGTATTCTTTTTCGAAGTTAGGGGTTAGGATGTCGCGGCCTATGGCATTGAGGATTTCTGCTTGAGTCCAAAAGCGGCCTCCGTCGAGTTCGTCGGTGGGGCAGGGTATGTCGTCGATTACGGTCTTGAAAGCATTGACGAGTTCTCGCTCGCGGTCGGACCGGAATATGTAGCATGTGAGGGGCTCGGCGATAAAGTCTTGGATGCCAAGTTCTTCACGAGCTTCTCGGCGTAGGGCGGCTTCGATAGTTTCGTCCGGATCAACGTGGCCACCTACAGCTGTGTCCCAGCGGCCCGGTTGTATGTCTTTCCACATTGGGCGCTTCTGCAGGTAGAGTTCGCCACGACTGTTGAATACGTGGAGGTGTACTACGGGGTGGAGCAGCATCGACCCGCCGTGACATTCGCCGCGTGTGGCTGTGCCTATACGTCGGCCTGCCTCGTCGACAATCGGTAATAACTCTTGTGCGTTGTCCTTCATTGATTGTGAGTGATTTGCGTTAGACTTGGGGTTCTGAGAGGCTTATCATAAAGTGTCCGCCTTGATAGTCGAATTTTACCAATTCCATGGCGGCAAGGCTCGCGATGGCATCCTCGGCAGTCGCTACGGCTATGTGCAAGTCGAGTGCGATTCGGCGGGTGTCGTCAATCCCCGGGTGTGAGGCGATGTAGTCGAGAACCGCTGTGTGAGGGCCCTGGAGGGTGAATGTGGACGAACTGTCGTCGTTGCGCATCTGCCATGCACGTACCATGAGTGGGTGTGCATGGATGTTCTCGTCGGCGATGCGGTAGTATGCCCTGCTGCTGCCGTCGGGTTCGATTGCATATACCGGTTTTTCGGGGCTGGCATCGATAGATGCGACTATCACGTGGATATTACCCTCTATGCGGTATGCTTTGAAGCTTACTTGCTGTGCCGGGCGGCAATATCGCTCGGCGGCCTGCTCGACCACGTAGATGTCTTCTTCGTTTCTTACGCCGGCGATAACGCCATTGTCCTTGACGCCAATGAGTAATCGGCCTCCGTCGCGATTGGCAAAAGCCGACAGCGAGCGTGCTATCTTGCGGGCGTCGCTGATAGCGAATTTAAAATCCTGGGTCTGATGTTCGCCCTGCGCAATCCATTCTCGCAGGAGTCGGGCACCGCGTATGGCTTGCAGGTCTTTCATTTACAAGATTTCGAGAAGGTGTTCGAGAGCGTGGAATGTGGCCTTGGGGGCTGCAGTCCAGAAGTCGTTGTATGCGGCAGCATTGCCACCTTCGCCGGGAGTGTCGCTGATTACGCGTAGGCATACAAATGGCACCTCGCGCATGTGGCATGTCTGTGCAATGGCGGCAGATTCCATATCTACGGCTATCGCGTCGGGGTAGAGGGCTAGTATGCGGTCGAGGTCTTCGCGCCTGTCGACAAAGATGTCGCCCGAGGCAAGGAGGCCTTCTTTAGCGCCGAGAGCCTTGCGTGTGTCCTGCGAGAGAGGGCATTTGAAGCGGGCGGGGCATCCTGCCGCGGTGCCCGGTTCGGTGCCCGGTCCGCACCATACATCGTGATACGCCACTTCGTCGGCCAGTACTACGTCGAGAACTCGGGCCGGATGCTCGGTAGCGCCTGTTCCGCCAGCTACACCGGTGTTTATAACCATGTCGGGAGCATAGGTGTCGATCAGCGCGGCAGCGCCGAGGGCGGCGTTTACCTTGCCGATACCGCATTTTGTGGCGATGATTTTGTGGCCGGCCATTGTGCCGGTGTAGTATTTGCCGCCTTCGATTTCTTGGCGGTCGTTGAGCATCGGCAGCAGGAGTTGCAGCTCCTTGTCCATGGCTACTATAATGGCGATTGTCATTTTTGTCGGTATATATTGTCATGGGCCTAAGCCCATTCGTCGAATATTATAATCAAGCAACCGGCTTAACGCCACGCCAAATGGCGCCGAGCGTTAAGCCGGTCGTTTTGTACTGGAGTATTATTATTTCTCGAACTTCTTGACGATAACGGTAGCGTTGTGTCCGCCGAAACCGAAAGCATTTGAGAGGGCTGCACGTACGGTGCGCTTCTGTGCTTTGTTGAAGGTGAAGTTGAGAGAATAGTCGATATTTTCGTCCTGGTCCTCGGGGTCGTGGTTGATTGTGGGAGGCACGATGTCTTCCTCTACGGCCTTGATCGAGAACATGGCTTCGAGAGCGCCTGTAGCGCCAAGGAGGTGGCCGGTCATCGATTTTGTCGACGAGATATTGAGTTTCTTGGCAGCGTCGCCGAAGAGCTCAACGATAGCTTTAACCTCGCTGACGTCGCCCACGGGGGTCGAAGTGCCGTGTACGTTGATGTAGTCGATGTCTTCGGGAGTCATGCCTGCATCTTCGAGGGCAGCCGACATGGCCAGCTTAGCACCGAGGCCTTCGGGGTGGGTTGCTGTGAGGTGGTGAGCGTCGGCCGACATGCCGCCGCCTGCGATTTCGCAGTAGATGTGTGCGCCACGTGCGATAGCGTGCTCAAGTTCCTCGAGTACGAGTACTGCCGAGCCTTCGCCCATAACGAAGCCGTCGCGGCTCTTGCTGAAGGGGCGCGAAGCAGTTGTGGGGCTATCGTTGCGTGTCGAAAGTGCGTGCATAGAGTTGAAACCGCCTACGCCTGCAGGGTAGATAGCGGCTTCTGCACCACCGGTTACGAAGATGTCGGCTTTGCCGAGACGGATGAGGTTGAAGGCGTCGATGATTGCGTTGTTAGATGAAGCGCAAGCCGAAACGACACCGAAGTTAGGACCGTGATAACCATACTCCATCGAGATGTGTCCGCTTGCAATATCGGCAATCATCTTGGGGATGAAGAAGGGGTTGTATTTAGGGCCTTTGTCGGCGTTGAGGGCGTAGTATCCGGCTTCTTCTTCGAAAGTGTGAAGACCGCCGATACCTGCGGCAACGATAACTCCGACACGGTTTTTGTTTATAGTGCCTTCGGGCGCATCTTCGAGGCCGGCGTCTTTGACGGCCTGACGGGCAGCCACAAGGGCATATTGAGCGTACAGGTCGAGCTGGCGCATTTTCTTGCGGTCAAAGTGCTCTTCGGGTTTGAAGTCTTTGACCTCGCATGCGAATTGAGTCTTGAAAAGACTTGCATCAAAGTGTGTGATAGGTCCGGCGCCGCTGACGCCGGCTTTGGCGTTCTCCCAAGTTGTTGCAACGTCGTTGCCCAGAGGAGTAATGGCGCCAAGGCCGGTAACTACTACTCGTTTGAGTTCCATATATACTGATGTGGCTAAATAAGGAGGCTACAAAAGAAAAACCGCCGCTGTTTTCATGATAGAAAATCCGCGGCGGCTTAAATGTTTTTAGGTGTGCTGACGCGGTAAGCCGCTTAAGCAGCGTGAGCTTCAACGAAAGCGATAGCGTCGCCTACAGTTTTGATTTTCTCAGCTTCTTCGTCGGGAATGGTGATACCGAATTCTTTTTCGAAGTCCATGATGAGCTCTACGGTGTCGAGGCTGTCGGCGCCGAGGTCGGTGATGAATGCTGCTTCTTCTGTTACTTTTTCGGGCTCTACACCGAGTTTGTCAACTACGATGCTTTTCACGCGATCTGCAATTTCAGACATGGTTGTTTAAATATTTGAGATTAATAAAATTCACTTTTTGCGGTGCAAAGTTACAAATTATTCCAAATATACGGAAATTTTTATCGATTGAGCTGGTGCTCTAAGTGCCTCTTTGGTATGTAAATCGCCTCTACAGAGGTGTGTAAGGCGATTATGCCGAATAGTGAAATATTGTTAATTAGGCCACTTTGCGTGCTCTAAACCGCTTTTTTGTTCTTTGTGAGCGAGCGTAGGCCCTTGAGTATCCTGGCTATGAAAGGATAGCGGTAGCCTTTTGCGTCGACAACGATAAGGTAGCCGCAGACGTTGAAGGTGTGGAAGCCGAGCCCGAGCCTTGCCGAAGGTGATTTGTACACAGCCACTTCGCTAAACGACAGCTTGCCGTCGCCGTCGCTGTCGATGCGCTGCAGCGAAATGGCGGCGCCGTATTCGTCGCCGATTCTTTCCTGCGCCGGGCGGTAATATGTGTCGCCGACTTTGAATATGTCGCCGGCGTTGCGTCCGGTGTTGCGCTCAAAAACCACGGTCTGTAAGTGCTCGGGATGCCCATGCTCCATGGTCAGTACCTCGAGTTCGGCGCCGTTTGGCTCGGGCAGCGATGTGGTGAGCATGTACTTGCGCCCATGGATTTCGCAGATGATTGCGTCTGCAAGAGGGCGGTCTGAAATCTTTTCTACCTTGGTGCAACGGTCTGTTGCGGGGTCGTAGTGGTAGAGGGTCAGATTGTCGGCAGTGCCGTTTTCGGGATAGATGTATATTTCGTTGCCCTTGCGCATAATAGCCGGGAAGCTGAGGTGGCTGTCGAGCTCGAGTATCGGGCGTATTTCTTTGAGCTGCATGGTCTTGCGGTCGGCGATAAGCCTCGATATGCGCCCGAGTTTTGTGCTGTATACGAATTCTTCGACAAGAAACTCTACTACCTCATCGTCGGCCCGAAGAATGAACGGGTCGGCAAACCAGCTCTCTTTGTGCTTGTGTTTCAACCACCTCAGACGTAGCTCTTTGCCTTTGATAGTGTCATCGACCGGGGTGTCGCATAGGGCTATGTTCCAGCAGTTTGCCGTAAGCCCGCGGTATGTCTTGATAATTTTGGATAGCATTTTATTTTTTCCTGATTACGGTAAGTCCGTCGCGAATGGGCAGGATGATTTTGTTTACAGCCGTGTTTGCTGCAATAGCATCGTTGAAGGCACGTATGCCGTCGGTCTGAGGGTCATGCGCGTCTTTGTCGAGCACCTTGTCGCCCCATAGGGTATTGTCGGCGAGGATATAGGCCCCCGAAGGCATGGCGGATATGAGAAGGTCGAAATATTCGGTGTAGTGTCGCTTGTTGGCATCGACAAATGCCATGTCGTAGGTATTCGTCGCCAATAGTTGTGGCAGTACTTCGAGGGCATCGCCGATATGGAGTGTGATGTCGTCGGAGTGTCCGGCCTCGGCGAATGTGTCGCGTATGTCGTCGGCATATTCGGGGTCTACCTCAACTGTGTCGATGTGGCATGCTGCGGGCATGGCTTCGGCCATGCAAAGTGTTGAGTAACCGGTAAATGTGCCTAACTCTACTATCCGTGTAGGGCGAATCATGGCAGTGAGCATAGCGAGTATACGTCCCTGGGTGTGGTCGGTGCACATGCGAGGATACAGGCGCTCGAGGTGTGTGCGGCGGTAGAGCGCTCGCAGATGCGGCGGCTCGGCGTCGATATGGCGTTCGATATATTCGTCGATAGTCATTTGTCTGTTAGTACTTGTGGGTGTTTTGGTCAAAGCAACCATACAGCTGCGTGGGTGAGGGCGATAACGGCTATAAGTATCCAGAATACTTCGGGCCTGTCGGGCATGGATTTCCATGCGCAGTATGCACCGCAAATGACCGCAAAGGGGTATGCCCAAAGCAGTTTCTCATTGAAGCTGTCGGGCTGGCATTGGGCTATCAGCCAAGGCATTGATATGATAGGCAGGCATATGATTACGGCTATTGCCGTAGCCCATTTCGGTGCGTTCATTTCGATGTCTTGGCGGCTGCCTTGTCAGCCAGGTATGCCTTGACGGTCTCTTCGATGCCGCGTTCGAGCGGGAATTCGGATTTGAAGCCGAAATCGGCCACGGCATCGGCCACCGAGCAGTTCCAGTTGCGCTGGCGCATGATTTTGAACTTGTCGCGGTTGAGTGTCGAGGGTTTCAGGCTGATGTGGCTCCATTTCTCGGCTGCATACGATGCCACATAAGCGGCCCACAGCGGAAGTTTGACGGGTATCACGGCCTTGCGTCCGAGGGCTTTGGCTACAATCTGCCTGAATTCGGTCTGTGTGTAGGCTCGTGGCTCGCTGATGATGTATTTTTTATGGAGGGTATTGTCGGTTGCGAGGGCATCGAACATGGCGCCCACGAGGTCGTCGACATATATAAATGTCAGCAATTGCTTGCGGTAGCCCACGCCGAAGTCGAAGTGGCGGTCGATGCACTGTATCATCATCAGGTAGTCCTTCTCGTGCGGGCCGTATACGCCTGTGGGCCTGAAAATGGTCCAGGGAATTTCGGGATGTGTCTCGAGATACATCTCGGCTTTGATTTTCGACAGGCCGTAGCGGGTGTTGGGGTGAGGCACAGTCGACGAGTCGATGGGGGTATAGTTTTTCTCGTCGGCCAAGCCGAGTGCGCTCAGCGAACTCATGAAGAGGAATTTGCGTGGCATGAGCTTGTTGCGTTCCAGAGCCTCTGTGAAATTGCGCAGGTACTCGAAGTTGATGCGGTTGAAATCGCCGAAATTCAGAGCCTTGGTGGCTCCGAGATTGTAGATAATCATATCCCAGCCGCCTTCGGGAGCTGCTTCGCGAAGTTGTCGGCCAAGTTCTGATGGGCTGTCGTAGTCAAAGTCTACGATGTGTAGAGCAGGGTCGGTGAGATAATGCCGGCTTGTGGATTCACGCACGCCGGCATAGGTGTCGAAGCCCCGGCGAATGCCTTCGCTGCATATGAAGCCGCCTATAAATCCGCCGGCACCGACTACGAGGAGTGTTTTATTTGTCATATCAATTCGCTGATTATAGCCTTTTTATAAGTTGCCATTGTGGCCTTTGCGAAAGCATCGGCCGAGAAACGGCGCACATGCTGCTTGCCGAGCCGCACAGTCTTGTCGTAGAATACGCGGTCGTCGAGCAGGTGCTCTGCAGCCTCTACGTAAGCATCTACATCGTCGGGGGCTATGTATATGCCTCCATCACCACCGGCTTCTTCGAGGCACGAGCCTGTGCATGCTATTACCGGAGTGCCGACGGTGAGCGACTCTACCACGGGCAAGCCGAAACCTTCGTAGCGCGAGGTGTACGACGAGATAGCCGCGTCGGCATACAGTGCCGGAAGGTCGCTGAAAGGCACATCGGGGTGTAGCACCCTGTCGGCGAGACCGTGCGACGAGATATATCGCTCTACTTCGTTGGCATAACTGCCCGACATACGTCCTACGATAACGAGTTTCACAGTCTTGGGAAGGTGCTCGAGGGCCTTGACGGCAAGCAGCTGGTTTTTGCGTGGCTGCACAGTGCCTACGGCGAGGATATAGCGCTCGGGAAGATTGTATTTCTGCCTTACTTCCATGCGCTTGGCCGTGTCGATATTGAGGGTGAATATGGGGTCGATTCCCTGATATATTACATCGATTTTTTCGGGGTCGATGTCGTAGTCGGCTATCAGGTCGGCTTTTGTGCGTTCGCTGATAGCTATCACCCTTGTGGCAATGCGGGCCGAGCGGCTGTACTTGAAGTCGTAGAGCCTTCGGTCTATCGCGCTGTAGTCAGCCTTGACGCGCCTGTAGATGAGGTCGTGGATAGTGACTACGGTAGGGCATACACCCTTGATAGTGAGGGGCAGTTCGTTGCTGAGTCCGTGATAGATGCTTATTTCGTCGTTTCGCAGCTGCAGGGGCATGTCGATAGTGCGCCACCACGAGCGCATCAAAGGCATGCTCAGCTTCGGTACGAATAAATCGATATTGGCTCTGTCGAGCAGAGGCTTGAGCCTGTCGTTCTCTTTATCGACAGGAGAGTATAGTCTGAACTTTGTCGACGGATATGCCATCGACATTATATTAAGGAAGTATCGACTATAGTTGCCAAGGCCTGTGGCATTGAGCACTGCCCTTTTGCCGTCGACACCGACAGTCATGCTGTTTTCGCCTATACTTTTCTTATTTGCCATATACGATTTTCTTAAGTTTCCCAAACACAGCTTGGTTTTGCCTCTCCAAGTCGTTGCGATAGATTGTCGTTTAATTATTCAGATGCTCTGTCAGAGCCTTTAGAGCGAGAGTGTAGCTTTGCCAGCCGAAACCGGCTATGGTGCCGATGCAGTGCTTGGCGATTACCGATTTGCAGCGGAAGTCCTCGCGGGAAAGAATATTGGATATGTGTACTTCTACCACGGGCTTTGTTATGGCCTCTACCGCATCGGCGATGGCATATGAGTAGTGGGTATATGCCCCGGCGTTGAGCACTATACCTGCGCATTCGTTGTCGAAGTGCGCACGGTGCAGAGCGTCGATAATCTGTCCCTCGGCATTGTACTGCTCTACGACGATGCGGCATGGGGCATTTGCCTCGATCCATGCCGTCATGTCGCTGTAGCTGCCGCTTCCGTAGATGTCGGTGCGGCGTATGCCGGTGAGGTTGATATTGGGGCCGTTGACGATTAGTATGTACTTATCGCTGTTCATCAGTGGAGTTCAACTTTGTGAGTCGGGGGTAAATCGTTGTTGCGACGTTCTACAGCCTCGATTACCTCGTGGGTGAGATGTACGAATGCGAGAGCCGAAGTGGTGTTTTCGAGCACGATAGGCTTGCCGCTGTCGGAATGTTCGCCTACCGCTGCAACAAGGGGTATACGGGCGAGAACCGGTACGTCGAAATCTGCTGCAAGAGCATCAACATCTTCGTCATGGCCAAAGAGGAAGTATCGTTCGTCGGGATGCTTCTCGGGGTGAACCATGCCATGTTGTCGACAAGTCCGAGTACAGGCACGTTGATTTTCGGGTCGCGGAACATCGCTATGCCTTTGCGGGCATCGGCAAGGGCAACCTGCTGGGGTGTTGTCACAACTACAGTACCGGTGAGCCCGAGTGTCTGTACGAGAGTGAGGTGGATATCGCTTGTGCCGGGGGGCATGTCGATGAGGAAGTAGTCGAGTTCTCCCCAGTCGGCCTGCTCGATAAGCTGTTTAAGCGCGTTCGATGCCATTGCTCCACGCCATACGGCGGCATTGCCCGGATCGATAAGGAATCCAATCGACAGCATCTTCACGCCATAGGCTTCGGCGGGGATGATGAGATTGCGGCCGTCGACCTCGTGCATATACAGTTCGGCGCCCTCGAGGCCAAACATCTTAGGCAGCGACGGGCCGAAAATATCTGCATCGAGGATGCCGACTTTGTAGCCTTCGGCAGCAAGAGCCACGGCAAGGTTGGCAGCGACAGTACTCTTGCCTACGCCGCCTTTGCCCGATGAAACGGCTACTATATTTTTAACACCCGGCAATACCGGGGGCTTTGGTGCGGCCTCTTGTCCCTGACGGACGGCGGTGTTGATAGTTACCTCGGCTTCGGGTTCGCGAAACTTGATAGCGGCTTCGGCGGATTTGAGTACCGATGCACGGAAGGGATCGGTGGGTTTGTCGAAGATGAGCGTGAAGCTCACTTTGTTGCCGTCGATGCGGATGTCGTCGGCTATCATGTCGAGCTCGGTCAGCGATTTTCCGCTACCGGGGTAGCGCACTGTTGACAGGGCTTCGGTTATAAGTGCTGGGTATAGCATATTGAGTGTGGAGATTTGATGAGAGTAGGTTGTTGGTTTAGTCTTTTTCTTCGAATTGCCCGGGCATCTGTATGTAGCCACGTGAATAGCTGCGGTAGGTGTCGGGTTCGATTGAGTCGGCTTCGGGGGCTCGGCAAGGCTGTCGGCATTGTCGAGTTTGAATGCCAGGTATTTGATAGTGAGGCCGCGGTCGAGCCACTGCTGTTCGTAGTGTGTGCGGATGTCGACCAAGGGATGACCGGCCTGATATTCGGAATATATGTCGGCCGACGAGGCGAGGATATCAAGTTTGTTGAACTCGGCCATCATCTTGGTGTAGGCATACAGGAACGGGCTGTCTGATTTGAGGTGTATAGTGCCGCCGGGAACGAGGATGCTGCGGTATAGAGCCAGCATACGTGTACCGGTGAGGCGTTTGTTGACCTTGCGCATTTGCGGGTCGGGGAAGGTGATCCAAATTTCGTCGACCTCGCCGGGTGCGAAGAACGAAGCGAGCAACTCGATCGAAGTTCGCAGGAAGGCGACATTTGTCATTCCGTCGCGCATGGCCTCTGTGGCCCCGGTCCACATTCGAGCGCCCTTGATATCGATGCCGATGAAGTTGCGGTCGGGATATCTACGAGCGAGCCCGACTGTGTATTCTCCTTTGCCACAGCCTAATTCGAGCACTATAGGTTTGTCGTTGTGGAAGAACTCAGCTCGCCAGCGACCTTTGAGGGGGAATGGCGTTACCGCGAGTTGTCCGAAAGGATATTGCAGTACGAGTGGATTGCTTTCAAGTTCTTTGAATTTGCGTAGTTTATTCTTTCCCATCAGCGTGAGATTTTTAGATTTGCCACAGTGGAGTCGGCAAGGATGATATGGATTATCAATATACGGGCAGATTGCCCCGAAAGGTTTAAGGTACACATTCTGTTGCTCGGCCTGGCCGATATCGCCGTTTTGCCCTCGGGGCTGTAAACCGACACTTCGGAGATTGGTCTCTCCGGCGATTCGATTGCGAGTATATCGTCGTGCAAGGTGTAGCTCAGCTCCTTGGTCACGTCGGTGTCTTTGATGCTGCTTTGCGCCTCGTCCAATATCATAAAATCCTGCCATTGGGGGCTTTGGCGGAATTGTGGTGCCATATCCTTTGCGGTAAGGAGTAGTACGGCGGGCCGGTCTATCCCTGCCCAGACATCGTTGCCGATACTTGGTACTGATTTCAGCGCAGTAGCTTCGATAGATGTCAGCCCGGTCATGCCTTCCATTGCATTGTTGCCGATTCGCTCGAGGGTGGCCGGAAGTGTGATTGTCGATAGAGACGAGTTGCCTTTGAGAGAGTACGCCCCGATTTCGACGAGATTGCCTAAAGATATGTAACCAACGCCGGTATCTTTGAGGGCATAGTCGGGCAGCGATGTGCATGTCGGCGGTATGCTGACCTCTCTGAGTGCGTGGCAGTCGGAAAGCAAACCTTCGCCAAGGGTTTTAACGCTTTGAGGCAGTAATATGTTTTCGAGACTTGTGTTTTGTGCAAATGCCCGGTTGCCTATGGTGTTTACTATTGTATTTTCGAGGTTGATGCTCTTGAGCCTGCATCCTTCGAAAGATGATGCTCCGATGACCGAGATATCCTTGCCGAATACAGCGGTATGCAATTGCGTACAGGCAGCAAATGCCTTTACACCTATTTCAATCGCTCCTGTCAGGTCTGCTGTCGAGAGTGATTTACAGCTCCTGAAGGCGTATTCGCCGATAATTGCCCGGCCTGTTATTCGAACCTCGCCAAGCGATTCACATGAGGCAAAAGCCCCGGTACCAATTGTGACATTGCATCCGATATTGAGCGATTTCAAGCCGGACGATATGAATGCAGCATCGCCGATATGCAATGTGCCGTCGGTAGGGAAATGGATAGTTTCGATATGCGAAGCGGCAAAAGTACCGCCGGGAATTGTCGCTGCGTCGTAATGAGCCCGGCCGTGAACCGGGATGCCACGGTAAGCCTCGATTGTGCAGCCCGACAAGTCGAGCTCTTTCAGATTCTCCAGTTCGTCGGCAATGAAGAATAAGTCGGATGCATCGACAGAGCCTTTTATGCAAAGTCGGTCTATTGTCTTGTCGTTCAATGTCGACGCAAGTCTCCCTGCCACACAGTTAATCTCTATAGCTGTGGCTGCAAACGCTGTGAAGCACAATGTCAATAATATTGCGATATACTTTTTCATGCGTTTACTTGATTACAGTTACGTCGACAGCCGGGGTGGAGCCTCGGGCAAGGTCGGATTCGAGAATAACCCATGCGCGATAGAGTCCGTCGTCAACAGTCTTGCCGTTGAGGTCTTTGAGATTCCAGGTGTATGGGAATGAGGGAGCGCATACCGATGCAACAGTCTCGCCGTCGGCACTTGTTATTATCAGTCTTCGGGCTTGAGAGTTTGTGTCGATGTCGAAGACGGCCTTGTCGCGAACCGGGCCGTCACTGTCGAGGATGAGCTGCCCGGTAAGAGCCTGGTTGCAGACATTGAAGTTGAGGTAGTCGATGCTTACTTCTCCGGCATTGTTTGGTACAATCAGTTGTAGTGAGTGCGGCCCGAATGCCAGGTTGGTGAGCTCGAGCTGTATGTGTGCAATGCCGGTGCTGTCGTAGCTGATACTGTTTTGTAATGCCGGGTATGACGTGCGTCCGTCGAGAATGATGTTGAGTTTGTTGCGCACACCGGTGTTTCCCATTGCGATACCCGACGGAGAGGGGGCTATCGACGCCCTTACCATGATATTGGGTGCGACGGTCTCGGGGCTTGAATATGCTTCGGGTTCGATATAAAAGTCAATAATTTGTGGCGGTGTGCGGTCTATTGTCATATCGTCGGAGTCCGGGGACTTGATTGCCGGACCTTTGCTTATACCGGCTGCATATTCTTTGCGTTTCGGGTCTGAGGCCGAGATTACGATTCGGTATCCGGCATCGCAAAAGTACGCGTCGGGGAGAACTATGTCGGTATCGATGATTCCGCCCCTAACCACGGCGTGGTATTCGGCCATAAGGTTGTCGTCGAATACCTCGGAGATTGTGTAATCTATCTTTGTGGTAGGCTTGCGTGTGATAGTGCCGTCGAAAACTTCGATAATGGCATCGCCATCGAAGGTGTCGACTGTCCGGCCGCCGTCGTCTATGATGCGGGCTTTGATATTAAGTGTGCTGTGCGATGTGATAGCCGTCTGTGCAGGGCTGTCTACAACGATTCCGTATCGCGCGAATGGCAGGGCCACTGCCGGGTCGCCGGTGTAGTTGAAGCAGAGGGTATTATATCCGCAGTCGCCTTTCATGCGCCCCTCGTCGATAAGCTTGTTGCGGGCACTGCGAAGGATGTCGGCACCGGTACAACCGGCCTTCGCGCCTGCATAAGCGAGGCCGACGCTTTCACTTAATATGCGGTTGTAGTTCATGTAGACCGAGCGGCAAGAGGCTATACAGCCGATAGCGCCCCCCTCAGCCGACAGGGACGCGGCTTCGGCGATATTGTTTTTATTAGAGTCGAAAACATTAGTGCTGCACGACGAGAACATCATCAATACCGGGTCGCGATATTTTGATGTGCGGGCATCGCTGATACTGTAAATACGTTCGCCTGCCAGTGCATTTTCGCTGCTGTGTCCGTTGTAGTGGAAGAATCCGGCTCCTCGGCTGAAGCTATTTGACAGCAAATCGCGCACAGCATTGCATGAGCCGCCACTTACAGGATAATATAGTATGTCGGCACGTACGACGTTTATGCGGTCGTTGACGGTGAGCATGGTGTCGGTCATTTCCTTGGCATGAAGGAGGTGGATGCCGTTGTTGTCGTTGTCGCTGCATCGTACAAAACGCAACATTGAGGCCGGTGACGGAGGCGACTGGATATACCGCCGGATTTTATCATTTACTTCGCGAGCCTGCAGCATGTCGGCCGGGGCAAGTCGGCCTACTGAAATCATAGTAGGCATCTCGCCAATCTGCTCGGGATTATAGTCGTCGCCGAGCATGCCGTAATACATGTCGCTTGCATAATTGGCACCGCTGTCGCGACATACTGCCGCAATAGCACATTCGTGAGTGAGCAGGTAGTCGCCGGGGGCATGGTTGATAAAACGAGGGTCGGCGGTGGCTCTGCCGTAGAGCAAGAGGTATTTTAGCTTGTCGTGGCCTCGGTCGTAGAGCATCTTGACAAAGCGTCGCAAGGCCGCCGGCGATGATGTGCCGCAACCGAATTCGTTGATTATATCATTTTGGCTCGCAACAAGGACGTCAAGACCGTCGGCACGGTGAATGTCGGCGAGCTCGTTGGCGGCCTGTAGCAAGCTTTCTACGGTGATTATCAGCATGTCGGGAGTCGTTACGGCATGAAGGTCGGTGTTGCGGACTGTCCCGGCGTACGAAACGTGGCGGTGCGGGGCCGAGGGGTTGAAAGCCACCATACACACAGCGCCGTCGGTGGCTGCTAAGTACCGATTATCGGCGGTAGACTTTGCTGTGGCAAGAATCCTGATATTGCCCGGGTTGCTTACATCCCATACTTGGATGTCTTTGTCGGCTCCGTCGATTTCTACCAGTCTGTGATTCTGCTGGCTGTGATATGTGAGCATAAGTTCCGACCGGTCTGGGTCAAGTATATTGAGCCGGGGATATACGATATATGACCTGTCGACTGCCGCATACGATGGCATAGCCGATGACGGGATGCTCACTTCAGCGCGTATTTCACAGTCGGTTGATGAAGGTGTTAGCATCGCACGACCTTCGCCACGAGTGTACAGGATTGCAGGCAAGGTGTTTGCTGTGTGCGTGGGATAGCGGCGGTTCGATGCTGTAACGTTGTCCGAAAAATTCAAGCCTAATGTGGTCGGGGTGGGGGCGTTGACAGCCGTTTCTACCCAATATGCCACTTTTGGTTGTTGCTCTTTGTCCCGGCCGAGATTGCGGATTGAAAAAGTATGGCTGTCGCTTTCTCCCTGAGCAAGGGCTTTGCCATGAAAAACCGTGCCGCCGTTGAATCCACTGACTTCGTTTTCGACAAGGTCGATGCAGTAATGCCAGGTGCAAGCTTCGCCGGTGAGGTCGATGTCGGCAACAGATGTGTTTGCTGTGCTCAAAGCCTTGTCGGTAAGGTAGTAATATGCTTTGGTGGCATAGGCGTTGCGCTGAATGTCGAGAGCGTAGGTCGATAGGTTCTTGATTGTGGCCCTTACCGTGCCTTCGGCATAGAAAACAAGCCTGCCGTCGGCTGTGCGTACCGAGGGTGTAGGCGGTATGTCGTCGGGAATGTTGCTGTCGAAACGCTGATAATCAGCCATAAGACCTCCGTAGCCGTAGACCTTGACAAGCTCGGGCTTTTCGAAGCCCCATTCGCGCAACTGCTCAGTCGAAATCTCGTATACACCTGTAGTGTCGACGGCAATCTTGACCCAGTGGCCGTCGGCAAGGGCCGAAGACTGAGCGTAATATGCGGCATCATACGCCCACGCCCCTATTGCCGTAAGGATAGCGAAAACCAGCGTGAGGTATCGTAGGTGCCGTAGGTGCATAGCGATGATTCGGCTTACTTGAATTTGATGTCGAGCGAAGGCATACCCATAATTTCGGCGTTGAGCATGGTGTCGAGCGATGGTGCCCCCAAGTCGAGAGCATTGTCGCCGAAAACTATCATGTCGCCGGTTTTTAGGGTCATATAGCGAGATACGAAGTGCACGGCCTCGTCGGCTTTGAGGTCGCTGAAACACAAGGGCATGCTGAAGGTGACGGTATTGTCGTCGTCGAAAGTCGCAATAGAAGCATTGAAACTCTTACCGGAGAGTGAATCGATGTCGAACCATTTGCCCGGAGCAATGGCTCGATCGCAGAAAAGCGGAGGTATAGGACCGACGGTGCGCGGCATCAGCAGATGCACGGCTGCGATTTCGTGATAATGCTGCCGTGCGAAAGCGGGCTTTATGTTCATGCCCAGGCGGCTGATACGTATCGCCGGTGCGACAATTGATTGCCATTGCTCTACCGGATCGGGCACGAAAACCGGTTCGCCGGGCCTCAGCACAGCCGAGTCAGCCCCGCCGATAGCTTCAGTTTTTCCGTTGAGGGTGCGAAGCAGTATGGTTTTCATTCCAGGTTGAGTAGCGACAGACGGTTGTACATCACAGCCAAGTGCGAGTAAATCGAGGTATTGGAGATTACCACGCCCTCGGGAACACGAATTCGCGAGGGTGTGAAATTCCATATCGCCTTGATTCCGGCTTGTGCGAGTTCGTCGCTCACTGCCTGGGCACATGTTACGGGGACTGCGATAATGCCTATAATGGCGTTGAATTCCTTTACGATAGATGAAATGGCATCCGGCGCAAAAATCTCAACTCCATTGATATGAGTGCCTATAATCCGTGGATTTATATCGATTCCGGCCACGATATTGAGGCCGTAGCGTTGTAAGCCAGAGTCGGCTATAAGTGCCGCGCCAAGGCTGCCTACACCCATGATTATGGCGTTGTGGCAGTGCCCGAATCCAAGGAAGTCGCGTAGCTTTATTTCGAGGGCCTCGATCTGATAGCCGATGCGTGTTTTGCCTCGAATGCCCAAAAATGATAGGTCTTTGGCAATCTGCGAGGGGTCGACATCAAGTGCCTCGGCAATACGTGTTGTCGATATGTATTCAGTGTCGTTTTTGTTAACAGTCGACAGATAAGCCAGATACCAAGGAAGCCGCCTGAGCGTTGGCTCGGGCAGCTGTATTGTGGATGGTGTTGTCTTTTCAGTCATAGCGACCGCAAATATACGAAAAATTCGCCAAAGTTGGTATATACTGTTTATTCCGGGGTGTTCTGTGGCTGCCTAATTGACTTTTGGGCTGTTATTCTGCTGTACTACTCTCGTAGTCGTTGATGCGTTTGCGCCAGAGGTCGCTGACTGTGACGGGGCGGGTGGTGGAGAGGTCGATGTTGACCATGATTGTGCGGGCCGAGCATTTCACGCGCCCTGTGCTGCTGACGATGCGCTGGTCGAGTACCATTGAGCTGTCGGCGATGTTGGTTATGGCTGTGAGTACTTCGAGGCGTTCGTCGATTTTTGTCGGCTCGATGAAATCGCAATTGATGTTGGCCACTACGGGGGCGGTTGGTTCGCTGCCGAATGTGTCGGTCATAAACTGCCTGAAATAGGCGTACTTGCCCATGTCGAGGAACTGCAGGTATATGCTGTTGTTGAGGTGGCCGAACATGTCGATGTCGTTGAAACGTATCTGTACAGGCAGGCGGTGGCGAAAGTTGATTTCGGGTAGTTTGTTATCTTTCATTGCGTTATTTCGTGTGGTATCAGTGTATTATGATATTGTCAACGGCATGTCGGGCTGCAAGGCGGTTGATTTGCTCTATCAGAGTTTCGCGCAGGTAGCCGAGTTCTTCTTTGAGTGGTGCCGAATCGATATATACGTGTAGCTTCTTGCCGTCGAGGACGACGCGGCGGGTGTAAGAGGCAATATGACGGCCTACAATCTCGGGCCACATGGCTTCGACCGAGCGGCGTTCCATAGCCGGTCGCAGGCCGGTGTCGGTAATCATCTTTTCGATGATCTCGCCTATCTGCAGTGGTTTCGCACGTCTCATGCTTCGATTTGTGAGAATGTGCCGTGCTCAACCTGCCACAGACGGTAGTCGCCTGATGCCCCGAGGCTTGCAACAGTTTCGTCGAGGTGGCGGCGGTTGGTGTCGGTAATGAATATCTGACCGAAGGTGTCTGAGCTGCCAACGAGTGCTATGATGCGTTCTACTCGCCCGGCATCGAGCTTGTCGAAGATGTCGTCGAGTAGTAGCAATGGCTTGATGCCGAGGCTTTCGCGCAGTAGTTCGTACTGGGCGAAGCGGAGAGCGGTGGTAAATGTTTTCGACTGTCCCTGCGAGGCTGTGCGGCGCACCGGCATGGCATCGACAGTCATTGCGATATCATCGCGGTGGGGGCCCGAGGCAGTGTAGTGCAATGCGCGGTCGCGGTTGCGGAGTTTGGCAAGGTGCGCCGCCAGACCGTCGGGATAGTCGGCGGTGACATATTCAAGCCCTGCTTCCTCGTTGCCGTCGGCAATAGACTGATAATAAGGTCTGAAGATTGCTTCGAGTTCGGCGATATTTGCTTTGCGACGGGCTATGATGTACTCGCCCGCGACTTCGAGCTGGGCCTCGAGAGCTTCGTACAGGCCGTCGTCGGTCACTTCGTCGCGAAGGAGGCGGTTACGTTGTTCGAGTGCGCCGTTGTAGCGTAGCAGAGCCTCGAAGTAGCGCCCCTCGCGCTGCGATATTATCTGGTCGATGAAGCGTCGGCGTTCGGACGGCTCTCCGCCGGTGAGTTCCATGTCGGCCGGAGACAGCAGCACGGCCGGAAATGCACCAAGGTGCTCGGCAATACGCTGGTAAGCCTTGCCGTTGCGGCGGAAAATCTTGCGTTGGCCGGGACGAATGGCCACCTGCAGTTCCTCGTCGAGTCCGCGGCGCTCGTAGATTGCCCTCAAGGTGGCGAATTGCGCACCGCGATGTACCAGCATTGGGTCGGTGGCACCTGTAAAGCTGCGGCAGTTGCCGAGGTAGTAAACGGCATCGAGAAGGTTGCTCTTGCCCATGCCGTTATTGCCCAAGAAGCAGTTGATCTTGGGCGACATGTCGAGCAGGGCACTCTCGATGTTCTTGAAGTCGGTAAGTGCGAGTTGGCGTAATTGCATTATGGTTATCCTCTACAGGTTTCGGGCTTATTTCTCTCGGGTAAACTTGGTATCGAAGAAGTGTAGGATATATGGCAGCGAATTATTCCAGTATTGCCACGAATGCTTGCCGGGTCGGCTGGTGTAGTCGTGAGGTATCCCGGCTTCGAGCATTGCCCGGTGAAGGTCGTCGTTTACTTTGGCAAAGAAGTCATCGCATCCGCAGTCGAATGTATAGTTTACCCCGGCGGTCTTCATCTGCGGAATCAGTGCGGCTACCGAGCTGGCCTTCCATTTGGCGGGGTTGGCCTGGTAGGAGGTGCCGAGAAGTTTGGCCATACCCCAACGGTCTGCAAACTTGGTTATGTCCATGCCGCCGCTCATCGAGCCGGCGCTGCTCCATATACCGGGGTGCAGGGTCGCGAGCCTGAATGCGCCGTGGCCACCCATGCTGAGACCCATGATTGCGCGGTTGGCGCGGTTGGCAATTGTGGGGAATCGCTTGTCGGTATCGGCTACAAGGTCGATGGTGATGAAGCTCTCCATTTTCATCGAGTCGGTGTCCCAGTACCAGCTGTTGCGGCCGTCGGGCATCACGAAAATCATCTTGAAGCGGTCAGCCATTTTACCGAGGTCTTTGACACGGGTAATATAGTCGGTATGGTTTCCGGAATAGCCGTTGAGAATGTAAACGGTGGGGAAACATTCGTCGCCAACGCGGTCGGGCACTACGGCAGTCACGCTTTCGTCGCTGTCGAGGAAGTCGGTCTTGACAGAGTATTCGAGTGTAGTGAAGGCTTGCGCTCCGAGCCATGCCAAAGCCGCGATAAAGGATAAAAATATTCTATTCATGTGTGGTAGGATTAACCGTTATTGCAAAGTTACGAAATTTTGTCAAAAAATCGTTGCATAGTTTGGAGTTACTGAATTTTTTCTTACTTTTGCCATTGAGAAGTCCGGTTCTGAGCCGGAATATTCCTTAAATCACCCCTAAACCTACTGAAAATATGGCAAAAGTTTACGGAGCGGTAACCATCGAGAGCCAGCGATGCAAGGGCTGCGACCTTTGTGTGATAGCGTGCCCGGCCGATGTGCTCCTGCTTCAACCGAAAGAGGTCAACGACCGCGGCTATCACTACGCCTTCGCCGCAAACCCCGAGAAATGTATAGGTTGCGCTGCTTGCGCCACGGTATGCCCTGATGCGTGCATTGAGGTTTATCGTGTCGTAGACCGCGATGCCAAGTGATCTAACCCCGTAAAATCCTCACCGATATATGGAAGAAGTAAAATTGATGAAGGGCAACGAAGCTATAGCCCACGCCGCTATACGCTACGGTGCCGACGGCTACTTCGGCTACCCCATCACTCCGCAGAGCGAAGTACTTGAAACCCTTACCGAACTGCGCCCCTGGGAGACTACCGGCATGGTTGTGCTGCAGGCCGAGAGCGAGGTTGCCGCTATTAATATGGTTTATGGCGGTGCTGCCACCGGTCGTGCCGTGATGACTTCGTCGTCGTCGCCCGGCGTGAGCCTCAAGCAGGAAGGTATCAGCTATCTCGCTGCATCTGAGCTGCCTGCCCTTATACTCAATGTGATGCGTGGCGGCCCGGGCCTTGGCACCATTCAGCCTTCGCAGGCCGACTATTTCCAGGCTGTAAAAGGCGGCGGCCATGGCGACTATCACCTGATAGTGCTGGCTCCTGCAACTGTGCAGGAAATGGCCGACTTTGTAGGGCTCGGCTTCGACCTTGCATTCAAATATCGTACTCCGGCCATGATTCTTGCCGACGGTATCGTTGGTCAGATGATGGAGAAAGTGGTACTGCCCGAGCAGCGTCCGCGCCGCACCGACGAAGAAATGCGTCGCCAGTGCCCGTGGGCAGCTTGCGGACGTGGCGACCGTGACCACCGCAACGTGGTGACTTCGCTCGAACTCGACTCTGCCAAAATGGAGGTCAACAACCACCGTTTCCAGGAAACCTATCGCCGCATCGCCGAAAACGAGGTGCGCTATCAGGAATATTTTACCGAAGATGCCGAATATCTGATTGTAGCCTTCGGTTCTATCGCCCGTATCTGCCTCAAGGCTATCGAGGATGCCCGTGCTAAAGGCATCAATATCGGCCTTATCCGCCCGATAACACTTTGGCCTTTCCCGACTGCCGAGATTGCTCGTCTGGCAGGCCGTGTAAAAGGTATACTCACAGTAGAGCTCAATGCCGGACAGATGGTAGAGGATGTGCGCCTTGCAGTAGAAGGTGCAGTGCCTGTATATCACTTCGGCCGTATGGGCGGTATGATTCCCAACCCCGGCGAAGTGCTCGATGCCATGGCCGGCCATTTTGAAGATCTTAAATTCTAAGGCGCTATGACACAAGAAGAAATAATTCGCCCCGAGAATAAAGTGTACAGCCGTCCCGATCTGCTGTGCGACGTCCACACCCACTATTGCCCCGGTTGCTCTCACGGTGTGGTTCATAAACTCATTGCCCAGATTCTCGAAGAAATGGGCGTGGCCGACCGTGCCATAGGTATCGCTCCGGTAGGTTGCGCGGTTTTTGCTTATAACTATATCGATATCGACTGGATCGAGGCTGCCCATGGCCGTGCGCCCGCTTTGGCCACCGCTGCCAACCGCCTCAATCCCGGTACTCTGGTATTCACTTATCAGGGCGACGGTGACCTGTCGGCTATCGGTACGGCAGAGACTATACATGCCTGCAACCGTGGCGAGAATATCGCTATCATCTTTATCAACAATGCCATTTACGGTATGACCGGCGGTCAAATGGCTCCGACAACCCTGCTCGGCATGAAGACTGCCACCACCCCCTATGGCCGTGATGCCGAACTCAACGGCTATCCCCTGGCCATAACCCCGCTTTTGGCTCAGCTCGACGGTACATGCTTCGTAACCCGTCAGGCTGTTCATACCCCTGCTGCCGTAAATAAGACCAAACGTGCTATCCGCAAGGCCTTCGAGAATGCACTTGCCGGTAAGGGTACGTCGGTAGTGGAGGTTGTTGCAACCTGCAACTCGGGCTGGAAACTCACCCCCGGACAGTCTAACCAGTGGATGGTAGAGCATATGTTTGAAAAATATCCCCTCGGCGACCTCAAAGACGTCGAAAGCAAAACCAAGTAAGCTATGAAAGAAGAAATAGTAATAGCCGGTTTCGGCGGACAAGGCGTGCTGTCGATGGGCAAAATCCTGGCCTATGCCGGTCTTATGGATAATCTCGAAGTTACATGGATGCCCTCGTACGGCCCCGAACAACGTGGCGGTACTGCAAACGTAACTGTAATCCTGTCGGATGCGCCTATCAGCTCGCCCGTACTCGATAGTTATGATACCGCAGTGGTGCTCAACCAGCAGAGTCTCGATAAATTCGAGAGCAAGGTAAAACCCGGAGGAACTCTGATTTATGACCCCTCGGGTATTCACCACCTGCCCACACGCACCGACATTACCATAGTGCCTGTAGATGCAATGACGGCGGCAATAGAATTGCAGAACTCGAAGACCTACAATATGATACTTCTGGGTTCGCTGCTGGCTTGCCGACCGATCGTAGGCATCGATGCAGTGCTTCGAGGCCTCAAAAAGACCTTGCCCGAGCGTCATCACCATCTGATTCCGCTCAACGAGCAAGCACTACGTAAAGGCATGACTCTGGCAAAATAATGCCGGTACCAACATGATTTTTTTACTCACACAATAAAAAAAATTTGTGTGAGTAAAAAAATATCACTAACTTTGCATCGCTTTAGCCCCGTTAGGGGTTGGGCATAAGGATAGTCTTATGGTGTAATGGTAGCACTACAGTTTTTGGTACTGTCTGTCTTGGTTCGAATCCAGGTAAGACTACACTTAAAGAGTCGGAATTAACTCCCCGGCTCTTTTTTTTGCCCCTTAAGCAGCCAGCGGAACTATATGCGGCTGCGATTTGTTAATAATTTGAGCGTTGTAAGTTATTACTTGTTTCTTGATTATTGCTTTTGGCTTTAAATAATAAGTTGGCTTGCGATAAGCTTATTTCTGCAATATTGCATCACTTATCCTTAAAAACCTTTATCATTATGTCTGAACTTTGGATAAATATTATAGGCTACACAGCCAGTATATGCATGATTCTCGGCTATATGCCCCAGGCTATTGCCACAATACGCACGCGTAATACCGACGGAATAGCAATGCCGACATTCTGTATGCTCGGATTGGGCTCGATATTCTTTGTTATTCAGGGTATAGCTTTGGATAACTGGCCTCTGGTAATCACCAATGTCATCGCATCGGTATGCTCAATAATCACATTCGGTATCAAAATCCACAACGACTATTTCAAAAAAGGCCGCAAGTGAGGGGGGGATTCTGCTTGTCCTCTGGTCGCTGAGGAGTTTATAAGTCAATAATGATTTACGGTTATGCGAAACTAACTTGCAGATAGCCAGCACTCTATCTAACCGCCTGCTCGTAGGGTCGCGGCATGCCACAATGTCACTAAGTTAAGAAAATAGCCGTCCTGCACCCTCTGGTGTCGGGACGGCTATCCATCTTTTTGTCATAATTGTTATACAAATGAATAACAAGCCTATAAGGCTAAAAATTTTAACAAATATGAAAAAAGAGATTAGTAATATTTTTAACGCTTTCAGAGCCCATATTGTTGATATTTGCCAGGACGCAGCCAAGAGGGCTCCTTATTTGGTATGCGATGACGAGCGCAAGCGTGCCACACTTTTCACCCGTACCAGGGTGTGGACCTTTGCCAATGTGGTTCACGCGGTAATGTGCTGCTTCAAAAGGACTCTGTCGGTGGAGGTGGCCCAGTTTCTTGAAACGGAGAACCTGCCTCAGACAACTCCCGAGGCTTATATAGAGCGCAGGGCATTGATTTCTGACGAGTTGTTCAAGGATTTGAATCTGTGGCTGAACCAGCATCTCTACGAAACCGGCACGGTGCAGCAATGGAAGTGCGGCAAGTACCTTTGCGGTATTGACGGCACAAGGCTGTCGCTGCCTTATACCGAAGAGCTGTATAAAAAGTACCGGCAGCGCGATGACAAAGGCTACAACCTTGCAAGAGGCCTCTTTGTCACGGACCTGGTCAACAGGACTATCGTAATGGCGGATATGTACCCCAACAAGACAGAAGAACGAAAGGCCGCCCTTGAGTCGCTGACATCCGACACATTCCCTTACCCTTTGCTATTCACTGTGTTTGTGATGGATAGGGGCTATCCGTCGCTTTACCTGATGAACTGGTTTGCAAAGAATACCGGCGGGTTCATAATACGCGCCCGCCGCGACTCCAACCCGCAGGTTGCCGCCTTTATGGACTCGGACAAATCCTCGGAAACCGTGACTTTAAAGCTCTCGCCCAACCGTCGTGATATCGATTATCCCGACCCCGACCCCCTTGAGGTACGCCTTGTGAAACGCCCGCCGCTTGAGGATGAAGAAGTGCCGACGGTGTATATAACAAATCTCGATGCCGGCCAGTACCCCGACGAGGTTATCAGGAATGCCTACAGGATGCGTTGGAACTCGGAAACCGAGATCGGCACGGCCAAGAACGAGCTGCAGATCGAGATATTCAGCGGGACACGCGAAATATGCATCCGGCAGGACTTCTTCGCCGCGCTCATCCTCTACAACATCGAGTCCGTAATCAGGCTGTTCTGCAATAAGAAACTACAATCCCATACCGGCAAATACAAGGTCCAGGTCAACATGAACAGCACCTGGTTTTTCACCTGCCTGCTGATTATGGCGATGTTCCGCTCGGAGAGAATCCTCGACAGAGAGTTAACATTTAGTGTTAAAATGTTTTTAAGGATGCACTCACTGATAAGGCCCGGCAGAAGCTATCCAAGAAAGAAAAAGAAGATTAAGAGTTCCGGCAAATACATCACCCTGACCAATTATAAAAGAGGACTTTGACCTTAACTTAGTGACATTGCGGCATGCCACGACCCAATGCTGTTTACTTAAGGAGAAAGAGTGTCAGCAATAGGAGCTTGGCTCTCCGAGACAAGCCTCGGCCAGTATTGCTAATGTTTTGAATACCAACGCCTAATCGAGGCTTGTCTCGGAGAGCCAAGCTCCTATCGTTGCCGTCCTTTTGCATTATAAACCCTTAAGTAAACAGCATTGTGCCGCGACCCTACGAGAGTGGGGGATTAGACAGGGTGTTGACAATCTGTGAGTTAGTGTCGCCTAACCGAGGCTTGTCTTGGAGAGCCAAGCTCCTATCGTTGCCGACCTTTTGCATAATCATTCTTAATTCAACATCATTGTGCCGTGACCCTGTGAGAGGCGGTGTGGGTAAAGGCTGTTAAGCACGCATCGTTACCCACAAATACGTCCGAGGACTTTTCTTTACGCATTTAGTTGTTGCATTTCGACCAAACGGCGGTAGAAACCTTTGGCTTCGGGGGCTATGAGTTGTTCGTGTGTTCCGCGTTCGACGATGCGTCCCTGATTGAGCACGCATATCATGTCGGCTCGACGAATGGTCGAAAGTCGGTGGGCTATAACAAGGGTTGTACGGCCTTTCATCAGGCGGTCGAGAGCTTGTTGTACCAAGGTTTCGCTTTCGCTGTCGAGGGCTGATGTTGCCTCGTCGAGGATGAGTACGGACGGGTTTTTGAGTACTGCGCGTGCTATTGATATGCGCTGTCGCTGACCGCCCGATAAACGGCAGCCGCGGTCGCCAATGGGTGTGTCGTAACCGTTTTCTGTTGCCATGATGAAATCGTCGGCATTCGCGATTCGTGCTGCGGCTCGTACCTGGTCGAGAGTTGCGTGTTCGACTCCGAAGGCTATGTTGTTGAATATAGTATCGTTGAAGAGTATTGCTTCCTGGTTTACATTGCCCATGATAGAGCGCAGGTCGGCCACCCGCAGATCGCGAACATCGATGCCGTCGACGGCCACACATCCTTTGGTGGGGTCGTAGAAGCGTGGTATCAGGTCGGCGAGTGTAGATTTGCCGGAGCCTGACTGTCCGACAAGTGCCACAGTGCTACCGGCAGGTATGTCGAGGTTGATATCTTTGAGCACTTCCACCTCGCCGTCGTAGCTGAAGCTCACATTTTCGAGCGATATGCTTGCCGCTGTTGCTTCGGGCAGGCGACGTGCGTTGGCCGGGTCGGCAATGGGGTTAACGGCATTGAGAATCACGTCTACACGCTGCATTGATGCAAGGCCTTTCTGAATCTGATACATTGCCTTGGAGAGGTCTTTGGCAGGGGGGATGACATTATAGAATATCACCATGTAGTAGATAAACGCGGCTGCATTCATATTGGAGTGTCCCGACAGGATGAGGCTGCCGCCGAACCAGAGTATTATCGCCACCGCTATAGTTCCCAAAAATTCGCTCATAGGGTGTGCGAGGGCCTGACGGCGGGCAACGATATTCGACAATCGGTAAAATTCCTGGTTCTCGGCATGAAAGCGTGTGCGTACCTTGTCCTCGGCATTAAATGCCTTGATGATTCGCAGTCCGCCGAGAGTTTCTTCAATTGTTGACATTAGCACGCCCCATTGTGTCTGTCCTTCGAATGAGGTGCGTTTCAGTCGCTTGCCTACGCGGCCCATGACAACGCCGACAATGGGTAGCAGGATAAAGACAAATACCGTCATCTGCCACGAGATGGCTATCATCATGCCGAGGCAGGCAATTATCATTACCGGATTTTTGAAAATCATATCGAGCGAGGCCATGATCGAATTCTCGATTTCGGCAACGTCGCCACTCATTCTGGCCATGATGTCGCCTTTGCGCTCGACGGTGAAAAAGCCGATTGGCAGGGCTGTAATCTTATTGTAAACGTAATTGCGGATGTCGCGCACGACTCCGGATCTCATGGGTATGATGAAGTACGAACTAAGGAATGCCGCCCCTGTCTTGAGGGCTGTCATTATCACCAACGCGAATGCTAAGATTGCCAGGGTTGTCACGGCGCCCCATTGATTCATGGCCTCTTGTACGTAGTAGTAGAAGTTGTTGACAACCACGTCTTTGAACGACGCCTCGCCAATGTGCATCATGGAGTAGGTAGCTTCGTTGATGCGGAATAGCATCTCGAGTATAGGCACTACCAACGCGAATGAAAACAAGGTGAGCAGGGCAGTGAGGATATTGAAGAATATATTCAGTGCCAGATACTTCTTGTATGGCGGTACGAAACGACGTAATATGGCGATGAAATCTTTCATATATTATCAGGGTTTTACAATGCTAAGGTAATTGTTGTCGATGCCTTTGGCCGGGTCGAGGCGTAGGCGCAGGGCGTCGGGGTAAAGATTATTGGCCCGTCGCCCGATATTCTTGATAAAGCCTAACGGACGCCCGCAATATGTAGCGGTTGCGATGCCTTTGGGTAGGTCGTCGGGCACTGAGGCGAGGCTTTCTCCATGCAGGTAGCGCAATGCCTCGGAGCGGTCGAGCGGAAGGGTGGGCAAGGCTGTGATGTCGAAATGCTCGTTGAGGGCGAGTTGCCATGCCGGTATCAGGTCCTTGCCCTTGCGGGTGCAAATGGGCAATCCGCATGATATCAGTCTGAGCTTGTCGGCGACAAGGTCGAAAAAGGCGCTGTCCTTGGCCGGAATGGCATAATAAAGCCCCGATTTGTCTTGGCGCAGCGAGTATTCTTCGTTGCCCTTGATAAGCCGGTGTGTCAAGGCTTCGACATCAGGGGCTTTGACTGCTGCTGTCTTCTTGGCTTTTACTGTCGATGCCGGTCCGTCGGCCTTGCGTACGGCTGCAATGAAAAGTCCCTCGCCGCGAACATGTCCCGGCATAAACCGATAGCAATGCGAGCCGGTGTCGAGGCCGCAGATTACACCCGGGTACTTGGCGAGCGACAGGTCTACAGACTCGCCGCCGAGCTCGTTGATTATGAAATCGAGGTTGGATTCGTCTTCCGATTTGTTGAATGTGCAGGTGCTGTAGATCATTACACCGCCGGGTCGAAGGGCTTTCCAACAGTTTGTAAGAATCTCGCGTTGTAGCCTTGCGCAGCTTTCGATAAGTCCCGGCGACCACTGGGCAATAGCATCGGGCTCTTTTCGCATCATACCCTCACCGGAGCATGGCGCATCTACAGCCACGATGTCGAAAACCTCGCCCAATCGAGCCGGGGCCGAAGTGTCGCCTTGGCTTACGGCTGTATTTGCCATACCGTATTTGGCAATGTTTTCAGCGAGTATCGAAGCCCTTTTGGGGTCATACTCGTTGCTAAGTATGCACGACCCGGCTGGCAGCGCTTCGGCTGCCGCTATGCTTTTGCCGCCGGGTGCGGCGCAGGCATCGAGATAGCGAAGGGGCTTGTTGTCGAAAAATCTTTCTACCACCTCCCGAACTGCTGCAGTCATTGCCATTGACGAAGCATCCTGCACGTAGTACAAGCCCTGATGCCATGCCGGGTCAAGGGCAAAATTCGGCCTTGTGTCGAGGTACATACCGCTGTCGGCAAGCCATGGCACGCACTCGCCGTCGATTGCAAATGTAATACTTTTGCGGCGGTTGAGACGAACAGAAATGCTGGCCTCGGTATCGCTGAGGGCACTGAGCAGCGGTTCGGTCAAATCCGGACGACCATAGCTTGATAGCAGGTCGATGAATCCTTGTGGCAGTTGGCGGCTCATAATCGTCGGTTCAATATGGTGATTACCTCGTCTTCGAGATAGGGTACTTCGACGAGATGCCAGCTTGTCATATCGGGATGAAAAACGCCGAGGCGGCAAGCGTCGACATTGATGCCGTATTCAGTTGCAAGGATATATCTGTAGAAACTCAACTGCAGCGCATAGTGGTGGAATGTAGTGTCGGGTACATGCGAAATAGGGTCGAATGCATGTCGCCCGTAGCACGACAGCAGTGGACGACCGAAGTTGTCGCATACTTTTGTAGACCGTTTCCAGTCGTAAATTTCGAAACTCTTACCGTCGAAAGCAAGAAAGTCGATAGTGCCTGCAATGCGGAAACGGCGGCTGAATACCGGCCATTCGCTGCGGTATGGCGTGAGGGTGTAGCGCGATGTGAAATCGAGGAAATGCCTATAGCCTTGCTCTTTTTCTGCATCTTTATCGGCTTTGTGGCCTAAATAATACTCTTCGATTCGGTGGTGTAGCAGTGTGCCGAGATTACGGGCTTCCTCGCCTTTGGCCGCCCACATGGCCTTGAGTTGTTCGGCCGGGCATTCGGGGGTGGCTTTGCGGGCTGCCCAATAGTCGGCATTGAATTGCTCGAAGTGCGACGATACCACCTGAGTTACCGAGTCGCACACTATTTCGTTGTCGACGATATATTTGTGCTCTACCGGCTCGAATACGATGCGGCGGTCGAGTTCGTGAGCATGTTGCTCGTTATAGTCAAATTTGAATTGAAGCTGGGCCATAGCAAAATTCTGCGTCTGAAGGTGCGGGCATTGTAGAGCCTCATTGTTTAGTCACAGTCTGCAAAGATACGGAATTTTGGCCGTATTGAGGCCCGGTATGGGTATTTTTCGCCAATTATGAAAAAAAATCACCGAAAAGTTTGGTAGTTTTGAAATTATTACTAACTTTGTAATCGTTACAAGAATGTTAAAGCAATGACACGAGAAGAAATACCGGTTAGTCGTATTATCGACATGATACACCGCAGCGGTATCAGGCCCTCGGCACAGCGCATAGCGGTACTGTCGTATGTTGCCAATACCGACACACATCCGTCGGCCGATGCGGTTTATGAAGCCGTGACACCTCTGTATCCGGGAATGTCGAGGACGACAGTATACAACTCTTTGCATGTGCTTGTAGATGCAGGGCTTGTGAAAGAGCTCGATATCGAGAGCGGTACCCGACGCTACGAACTCGCACCGCAGCCAAGGCACAGTCATTTTGCATGTCGCAAGTGCGGGCGGATTATTGATATGTCGATGCCCGAGCATATAGACCGACACGGTTTTGTAGGCTTCGAGGTCGACTCTGTAGAGGTGGTGTACCGGGGTCTGTGTCCGGATTGCTGCAAACAAACAGACGATATTAAATAACTGATTAACAACACAAACTAATTATGAAAGATTTGAAAGGAACAAAAACCGAACGCAACCTTCAGGAAGCCTTCGCAGGCGAGTCTCAGGCTCGAAACAAGTATACATACTTTGCTTCGAAAGCGCGTAAAGAAGGTTACGAGCAGATTGCCGCAATTTTTGAGGAGACTGCAAACAACGAGAAAGAACACGCTAAACTATGGTACAAACTCCTCAATGGCGGCGAGGTGTCAGACACTATGACTAATCTCCATGAGGCTGCCGAAGGCGAGAACTTCGAGTGGACAAATATGTACGACCGTATGGCGAACGAGGCCGAAGAAGAGGGCTTCACCGAAATCGCTTCCCGATTCCGTGCCGTAGCTGCCATTGAGCGTCATCACGAAGAGCGTTACCGCCGTCTGCTCAAGAATATCGAGGAAGGCATCGTATTCTCTCGCGAAGGCGACACTGTGTGGATCTGCCGTAACTGCGGCCACATCGTTATCGGCAAGAAAGCTCCCGAAGTTTGCCCTGTTTGTAACCACGCCAAGAGTTTCTTCGAAATCGAGGCTAAAAACTATTAAAATATTATGAATCTCTCCGTGCTTTATAAGCTTTCCTACGGTCTGTATATCGTAGGGGCATTTAAGGAGGGCCGTCCCGTGGGCTGCGTAATCAACACGTGTTTCCAGATTACGAGCGAGAACCCGCTGCTGGCCATATCGTTGAACAAGGGTAATTATACCCTCGATGCCATAAACGAGAACCGCCGCTTTTCGCTGTCGATTCTTGCCGAAGATAGCGATACATCGCTGATTGGGCGATTCGGTTTCAAGTCGAGTCGCGATACCGATAAATACGAGGGCTACGGCTACGATGTTGTAGATTATGTGCCATGCGTAAAGGGCCGCTTTGCCGGGCGGCTGATTCTTGAGGCCGAGCAGACTGTTGACTGCGATACGCATGTGCTCGTGATTGCCCGCCTTATCGATACTATAGAGGGCGAGGGTGTGCCGATGACCTATGCTTATTATCACAGTGTGGTTAAAGGTAAAGCACCCAAGAGCGCTCCCACTTATCAGGCCGATGATACCAAACAGGAGGCTCCGGAAAAGCGCCGTTTTGAGTGCGATGTTTGTCTCTACGTGGCCGAAACCGATGGCGAAGACCTGCCTGACGACTACGTTTGCCCGATATGCGGCGTAGACCGAAGTCACTTCAAAGAACTGAAATAGGCGTTACTGCCTATTCCTTGAAAATTACAAACTCTGTGACAGCTATTACAACATGCGCTGTTACAGAGTTTTTTTCTATGCTCCCGGATTGCCTATATCGAACGCTCCTCGAGTTTTGATAATCTTTTGAGAATGTTCTTTCTGATTGATACTAATCCGGGCGATAACTCTCCATAACTCATCAGCTCGATTTCGCGTGTTAGCTCTGTTGTAAGTTCGGGGTAGAATTGGCATATGGTAAAGGCCTGCTTGAGGCATAAGGTCCTGATGCTGCAAGGGCGGTTGGAGTTGATAGCCGTCATACAGAAATCGAGATAATCGGTCCGAACATCTTCTTTTGAAATCGAGAATCGATCAAGCACGGTAAGGAGTAGGCGCTGCTTGCCCACATGCCCGGTGGACAGCACATAGTCAACGAGGGTGTGATACTTTGGTCGCAGCCATATTAAGTCATCCTTCGAGAAATATGAGAATACCCAAAGTGCATTGTACGCAACCCTGTCGTCGGGGTGATTGATAAAAGAAAGCAAATCGGCCTTTGCTACATCATGGCTCAATCTTTCGATTTCGTGGCGGCTTAATTGTTTGCCAAGGATTTCTTCGAGGTTCATGGCATGGGTGTGGTGGCTAAATGGAGTATCGGGAAAGGCCGACCGGCATCGTCGGTTGCATCTCTGCCGATGATTTTGAACCCTTTTGCCTGGTAAAAAGCGAGAGCCGACGGGTTCTGCTCGTTCACATCTACCCTTGTCGCTCCTTTCTCGAAAGCAAAAGCAATCAGAGCAGAGCCATAACCGTGCCCGCGAGCCTCGCTGTCGATAAAAAGCATCTCGATCATGTTGCCGTGCAGCCCTATGAAACCAACGAGGGAATCATTGTCGGACAAAGCATATAACTCTACATTTGGGAAATAATCAGGTATCAGGGCATCCTTAATCTCCTCGATAGAATCATCATCTAAAAAGTCGTGAGAGGCCCTCACCGAGCGCTCCCAAATAGCAACCAGCGCCGGATAATCCTCGCGCATACATCGTCTAATCACCTTCATACCGCAAAAGTACGGAAATATATCCTTACAGCAAAGTGTATTATTTGATGAAATCGCCGCGCTATCCTGCTTTATGGTTGAATATTTTACTCGATAGGGTGTAATTATTTTTCGGAAAATGCGTCTGATTAGTAAAACTATATAATCGTTGAGTTATGACATTAAGCAATTTGCCTTGGTATTATTTCCTCTTGTTCGCAATTGGGGGATGCTTTGTCCTTTGGATTCTTGATAAGTTCCGGATTATAAAGTCGAAACCGTTGCGTTACTTTATCGGAATCGGTGTCTATTCCCTCGCTTTCTGGATAATCTACGACCTCTTCCTCGCATCGAATTAGGAGTTCGCGTTATTCTGATATTAACCGCAATAGCAGTTACGGATTCATCTCGAATTATACCATATGTGGTGTAATTTAACTATCTTTGCGTAATAAAATTTAGAAAATGAAGCATAACTCATTCACACTTGCTACTCTTGCCATGCTGTTGTTCTTCTTCGGACAGCCGATTATAACTGTTGGCTAATAACTTTGCTGCTTGAAAAGTCTTTGTAATGCCCCGACATTGGATATGGTTATAAAGAAATTATTATGTAGGTGCCCAATATTGCTTATGTTTGTCGCGGTTTTCGTGGCATGTATCGGGGTGTCGTGTTCTCATTCTCAGCAACATGCTCAAATTATTTCTGACGCTGAAAGAATAGCAGATGAGCAGCCCGACAGTGCATTGGCTTTACTAAACAATATTGATGTTTCTGAAATAGATGCGGATTCATTAAAAGCATTTTACTATATGGTAAAGGCTTCAGCGCATAAAGCTAATGAGAGCTCTATGGTGTCGGACTCGCTTATCAGGTTTTCATTTGAATATTATAAAAACCGTGATTACATCCGATTTCTTAGAAGCAGTGACCTATATGCTCTGCATCTCTTTTGGTCGGGTAGCGGTAAAAAGTCATTGGCCTTGCTTGATTCATTGATTTCACTTCCTGATATACCTGACAGCAATATGATCGAATTGCTCCAAACAAGGATAGGAGTGGGAGGCGCAGAATTTGATTGCAAGAATAATATCGGATATATCAGACATTTGCAGGAGTTAGATAAGGATTCTGTGAATCGAATTGAATATTTATATCAATTATGTGAGAATTACCAGTTTGCCAATAACAGTGATTCCGCATTGATTATAATCAACGATTTGATTGATTACGCATACGCCAATCACCTTGGTGATGACCAGTTCAAATATACCTATGAGAAAATCGGTATTTTGGAAGAGCTCGGAAGATATGACGAAAGTAACCGTGTGGCAGATTATGTATTGGAAAACGCACCGCATAATTCAGCTTTACCGTATTTATACTTTTGGAAAGCATTGAATTACTTCAATATGGGAAGTTATGATTGTGCTTCACGAGAACTGGCGATAGCTGACAGTTGTGCTCTTGGCAGAACGGATGTAGGCCATAATTATTATGAAAGTTTTGCCGGGCCACTTAGGGAGTTCCTTGCATACAGGCAAAATGGCAAGATTAGGCTAAGTCAACTGGCGACGCTTAATAATAGCCAGCGAGATCTTTTCAATCGACTTGAGTACACTCGGTTGGAGTCCGAGCAAAACGCGCTTAAACAAGAAAACAAAGCGTTGACGTTAAAAGCACAGAATGAAAGAAAGACAGCTATCTTGATTATTTGTTTGTTGGGAGCCGTTATCATCGGATTAGCCGCTATATGGAATATCCAAAAACGAAAACGAAAGACTATTGAAGCCGAGGAAAGGGCTGAAGCTCTGCAAAAGATGGTAGATGATTTGAGTGCTTCAAAAACGCTGTCTTCCGAACATGAATCTTTACGTCGCGCCATGCTTCAACAGCTTGGTATAATCAAGATGGTGGCAGAGACACCGACGGAACAGAATAGGGATATGCTACGCAAAATATCCTCGGTCGAAAATGGCTCAGACGGTTCTCTTGTAAACTGGGAAAATGTATATGACATGATTGATAATCTATATTCCGGTTTCTATTCCCGCTTACACAATTGTCATGGAAATGTCCTTGCTGAAAAAGAAGAACAAATCATTGCGCTTATGGTAGCCGGATTCTCCACTAAAGAAATCAGTGTCATCACGGGACAGTCTGCTGCCACTATCTATGTCCGTAAATCATCGGTAAGGAAGAAACTCGGTGTTCCTGAAAAAGAAGATATTGTGGCTTTTTTAAGGCTGGAAGCCGAGGATTAAGACGAATTTGGAGTCGAGTATGCGCCATTAAGACTTTTATCGTTGACCGGTATTGATTACCAGTACATTAGAATGAGGCTATTAAGACTTTTACCTTTGGCGTTAAGATTGGTTTAGTAATAATTTTGCGATGTGAAATTAATAAAACATATCACAATATGAGAACAACAATCTACAGAAAAATCATGACAGCGGTATTCGCGCTTCTGCTTCCTGCTGCCGCTCCCGCGCAGGAAAGTGCCGATACAATCGCAACGCAGGAACTTGACGAAATCGTCATTCAGGCTCCAAAAGTAATCCGTAAAGCCGACATGGATGTCCTCTATCCATCGGAAAGTGCTGTCGAAAATTCTAAAAACGGTATGCAGTTGCTCAACAACCTGATGATACCCACACTCACGGTAAATGATGTGATGAGTTCTATTTCTGCAAGCGGCCAGTCTGTGCAGGTACGCATAAACGGTAGAGAGGCGACTGTTGAGCAGGTTCGTTCGCTCTTACCTGAGTCAATAAAGAGAGTGGAATGGATTGACAATCCCGGACTGCGTTACAACGGAGCCGCTTATGTCCTTAATGTCATTACATCCAACCCCTCCGCCGGAGGCTCGTTGATGCTCAGCGCTCGACCCGCTCTGACTACCCGGTTCGGCAATTATTTTGCCGATGTGAAGCTAAATAATGGCAAATCACAGTGGAGTGTGGGTGCTTCTTACAAAATGACTGACGATATCAAAGCCCATCGTGACTATAACGAAACCTTTAAATATCCTGATGGACATTCGCTGACACGCACAGAACAGCCGCTCGGAGGCTCCGTTGATGACAACCGTGCTTCCGCATGGATCACCTACAGCTACATCAAACCCGACACAACAGTGTTTTATGCCTCATTACAGGGTTTCAGAAATATCTCGGCAAAAGAAATATATCAAGGGTTACTCAAACTCAGCGACAACAGAAGCGACATCTACCTTGACAACGGAAACGGCTCGCAAGGCACCACGCCGTCCTTCTCAGCTTATTTCGAGCATCATTTCCCACATAAGCAGACACTTGTGGTCGATTTTGGAGCGTCACTCTACAACGGCCATTCGTTTTCAAACTATAAGGAGCTCATGCCGGAAACCGGGAATGTATTGTCCGATGTCTCCACCTGCATAACCGACCGCAATCAGGCTTATGCGGTCGAAGCTGATTATATCAAGCAATGGAACATGAAACGTCTCACAGTCGGAGCTTCCTACAATGCCAACCGTAACCGTTCCACCTATCGCAACCTTGACAACAGCGTATTTCATCAGAAGCAGGACAAAGCCTATTTCTTTGCCGAATACTATCAGCGCATCAATAATTTTACATTCACTGCCGGCGCGGGGGCGCAATATACCTCATTCCATTTTCGCGAATCCGGCCAGGGCAATCATTCATGGAACTTTCGTCCACAAGCAACGGTCACATATTCAATCAGCTCAAATCATCGCTTGCGCTTAGGCTTCTCTTCATGGCAGACAGCTCCTTCGCTGTCTGAAACAAACATAGCGCCACAACAGCTCGACGGCTTCCAGTGGCAAATCGGTAACCCGAATCTGAAAACATCTAATTCATATATGCTCAGTTTCCGCTATAGTTTCAGTCTTCCACGAGTTGACGGCACATTCGGCATCCGTGCATTTTCATCACCCGACGCCATAGCGCCACGTCTCTATTGGGAAGGCGACCGACTGATTACCACGTTTGAGAACAGCCGCGGATTTCAGAACATAGTATTTAATCTCTCGCCGCAGGTGGAAATCATACCTGAATGGCTCACTGCCGCAGGAAGCATCGAGTACCGTGCCGAACGCATGAAATGTTCCGGCTACAGCCTGTATAACCACAATTGGAGCGGAAACGCCCAACTGATGCTGAGCCATTATGGATTTGTGCTTGCCGCTCAATACATCAAGTCCGCACGGACATTATACGGAGAAAAAATCTCATGGCGCGAAGATTTATCTATTATCGACCTGTCATATAATTGGAATAAATGGCAGTTTGGAGTCGGTATGCTGATGCCATTCGGTAAATATGACCAAGGTTCCAAGCAGCTCAATCACTACAACTCGAATGTAAAGCACATGCGTGTTGACCTTCGCATTCCTTATATTTCTGTATCCTATAACCTGCAATGGGGACGTCAGAAACGCGGGGCTCAGAAACTTATAGACGTTGATGCCAACGCCGACCGTTCAACAGTCGGTGGACGATAGAAGACAGATAAATATAACAGCAATTCATACTAATACTCAAGTCCTCGGCAGTGATGTCGGGGACTTGGGTTATGGCATTTTCTGTCAGGCCAGCGAAAACTCAAAACTGAAAGAACTCGAATGGCTCTATCGCCGGAGTCGCATCGTAAAGGCTGACATCGGGCGAATCGTTAGCTCACTCTTCAATGGAGTATTGATGTTGAAATATTCTTTTCGCCACTAAGTTCTCCGTATCGACTGACTTTCTTTCCATAATTGAAAGTGTAAGTCACGGTCAGAGATATACGACGGTGGTAGTCAGAACCAAACTGTGTCATCTTGTTGTCGTACCGGCGCGTAGCCAACGTGTCTTCGCTGAGTTTCCATGAAGACTGGAGGGGATTGACTAATGACAGTTGAATATTCCAGCCAAGTGAAGCCCAGCCGGCACTTACAGAATAGCCCATAGGCATTTTTCGCAGAAAGGCATTCTCACCATCTACATAACTGCTCCCGGTGTCGTAATATCCATTGAAGAAGAAACTACCAAGGAAATAGTTAACATTGAGGCTTGCTGTAAACGGATAGTGCGATATACTGTTGCTTCCGGTAGTTTTATAAAGCAACATCCGGGGAGAAACAGAAAGGGACAGTTTCCCGTCCAGGAACTTTCCGGTAAGGTTGGCTCCAATCTGCCCGTGATTGTAATCGCCGTCATTCTGATATTTCTTCAACATCATCCCGTCGGGTCCGTCAGGAGTATAGACCGCTATCTGACGGTTGGCGATGCGAAACATTGTGACATATGCCGACAGCTGCCACATATTGCTTGGTAGCCATGTGTAACTGATATTTGCAGAGGTATTTCTCGAGCACTTCAGGTCTGGATTGCCGGAAATATACATCAGCTCTGATTGCTGAATGATATTGGGGTTCTTCATTGTGGCGTCGGGCGAGAAAGTGGCATACTGAAACCAAAGGTTGATTGAATTTTTCTGATTCGGAGCATATTGTACATTTATATGGGTAAAGGGATAGCGGTCATCCATAGTCTTGCCGTTGATGTAATTGGACTCAAATGCATAACCGCCGTCGATGCTTCCCGATACTTTCTGCCAATTCATCGCCACGCCGACTGTTATGCCGGTGAATGTCTGACGGAATCGGTTGACTGCGTTGCTTGATCCGGCGTAGTCAATATTTGTGTGTCCACCGCCGGATAAAACATTTGAGAATAATGTAAATTTATCTGACAATGATTTATTGACCTGTATTGAACCCCGCAAAAACCAAGAATCTTCATCTGCAATATTTTCGATAGATTCGGCTCCTGCGGAATAATTTGAGGTTGTGTTGTTCTTGGCAAATTCTGCCTGACAGTTTCCGTTGATAGACCAGCCTCTGCCCGGCGCCGCATACAGTTCGCTATCCCAGCCGATGGCATTATTAGTAGAAGGAGATTCGGTATGATATGTTTCAGACGGGAACAGACTCGAAAAATTGACATAGCCGGATGTGTGGTTTATCGGAGTGTTGATTCTACGGTATGAAACGAGATTGCGGAATGTGAAATTCTCACTCTTATTCCACGAAGCCCGTAATGCAGAGTATAAGCCACGCTGATGTTTTTTCCCTGTCTCTGTACCGCTCTCGCGTCTGATAGTGCCGGAGTCCAGTCGGTAGGTCTCGTCTGAAACTGAGCCGAAATGCGGATTGTAGTCATAGTCGCCTGAAAACATAAGGTCGTATTCCATTTCCCTGTATGCAAACTTTGAATATACGGAGGCCTCCCCGCTACGAACCATAAAACGTTCTTTGCCGCTCAGTTTCGTATATCCGCCATAGGTATATGAATGTGTTATGAAGTTAACTACATGCTGAGCTCGCTGAAATCGAGGGTCAACCGGAAAATCAAGATACTCTATGCGTTTTACGTCGTTGGGATTCAGACCGCTTACATCCTCGTCGGATGCGGGATGAAAGTTGATAAACAGACTCACCCCCTGATTGTCGGCTGTCGTTACAGTCTCGGCAATCGGATTTACACTCAACTGCGGGATGTTCATCTTTGATAGTAAGGAAACTCCGTCGGAGGCAGTGGATTTCTGATTTCCGGAAGGAATATATACTGTCTTGGTCGCACTTGTTCGTTGAGCATCTGCTACCACGGTTATCTCACCGAGTTCTTTCACAGAGGCGGTGTCCGGCTCTGTTGCCTGCCCATACATAGACAGAGGAAATATAATCAACGGTAGTATATAATGTTTCATGTTGCAATATTAGAGAGAGTTGTCTTATTCAATCCTTATTCTCCCTTATTTAGTCTTAGTCTTGCGTTTCAGGTATCCTATGATTGGCGTACATTTATTAACTTTGCATTGATATGAAACACTTTAAGCTGATTCTTACCTTGATGCGCATCATAGTCTCATTGCTGTTTGTGGCAAATGTGGTTTTTATGGTGCAGCTGTATAATTCGATAAAAGAGCGATATATAAGTGATGTGGAGCAATGCCTCAGTCGTGCCGACCAGATTGAAATGGTCGACCGCATAATTGACGCCGGGCTTGGCGGAGATGATGATGTGGTATGGGTTTCGATCGGTTTGCAAAAATCGGATGTCGGTTCGACAATGGATGCTGAGGAATTACGGAAATTAGATTACTCTCAAGGCTTTCGTCGAGTTGACAAACAGATTTTGTCAATAATTGCTCAGCACCTTCATGACAACAATTATGCCGCCATGATTGGGCAGCCGAACGTTGCCAACATGGAAGAGGCATTTCGCCGCGACCTTAATTTCTCGGGCTATTATCCCGATGAAGTATATATAGTAACTCCCGGCGGGACACTGGAGTATTCGTCGGACTTATGGGAGATAGAATATCGTGTAAATGGTGACATTACATATTATGCCTATATATCTCCGTTGACAAACAATATATTAAGGGAAATGGGAGGCATAATTATAACTTCGGCTCTTATTGCGCTGGTACTGACATTCGGATTTTGGTATCTTCTTCATGTCATTGCTCGGCAACGAACCATCGAGGAGATGAAGGATGATTTTACCAACAACATGACCCACGAACTGAAAACGCCCATTGCAATTGCATATGCGGCTAATGATTCGCTACTTCAGTTCCCCGACCCGAAAGACGAAGAACGTACAAAAAAATATCTTACAGCAGCTCTCGACCAACTGTCAAAGCTTTCAGGTCTGGTCGAAAGTATTCTTGCCATGAGTATGGAACGACGGAAAAATCTGACTATGGCAAAAGAGAAGTTAGATGTCAAAGAGTTTCTGATCAATATTATAGAACAACAAAAGCTGAAAGCAGACAAACCATGTGAGATTGTGTTGGAATGTCAAGAAGATACCACCGTCGAAGCCGACCCCACACATTTCTCAAATGTAATCGGGAACCTTATAGACAACAGCATCAAATACTCCGGTGACTCGGTTTACATTATAATCAAGGCCGATGACAAAGAAGTATCAATAGCTGATAACGGAATCGGAATCCCTGAAAAATCCTTGCCCGACATCTGGAGTAAGTTTTATCGTGTGCCTCACGGCAACAGAAGCGATGTGCGGGGATACGGTATAGGTCTTTTCTATGTAAAATCCATTATTGACAAACATGGTTGGTCAATAGGCGTAGAAAGCAAACCCGGCAAGGGTAGCAAATTCACTATTAAATTCAGTAATAAATGAAAGACAAGATATTATTGGTAGAAGACGATTCTACATTGTCGATGATTGTTTCAGAAACTTTGCAACGCGACGGTTTCGAAGTTCTTACTGCCGAGGACGGTGAGGATGGGCTAAGAAAGTTTACCCGGCATGGAGCCGACCTGATTATCGCAGATGTGATGATGCCTCGCATGGACGGCTTTGAGATGGGGCGGCGAATCAGACAGATAAACCGAAATGTTCCGTTGCTTTTCCTGACTGCTAAATCCGAGATCGAAGACATTGTGGAGGGGTTTGAACTTGGCGGTAACGACTACCTTAAAAAGCCGTTCAAGATGCTCGAACTGATAGTACGTATCAAGGCTTTACTCCGCAGAAATGTCAGAGTGGTGGATAATTTATTTGAAATCGGTGACTATACTCTTGATCTTTCGACTCAAATACTTTCGCATAAAGACAAAGGAGGCATCGAACTGTCGCTGATTGAAGCTAAATTATTGAAGGAACTGATTGTAAATGTAGGCAACACTGTTGAAGCTTCCACATTGATGCAGCTTATATGGCAGCGCGATGACCCCTACAGTCGTAATTCTCTGCATGGATTTATCCACAAACTTCGCCATTACCTACGTTTTGACCCGTCAATATCTTTGATTAATCAACGAGGTATAGGCTATATGCTCACTATTAGATACTAAATTTATTCTAACCGTTTTAGCTAAGAATACATATAAACACCCAACGTTGACTGTTTTGGGCGCAAAATTGGGTGCTAATACAACAAAAGCCTGATTATCAGGCTTTATTGTAGAGAAGATGTTGATGAGCCTTGTGATTATACATTTTCAAACGCCATACAGACGACTCGACATCGACTCGATTTGCGTCCGATATGCCACCTTATGTCTTTAGATAATCGGAATCATATCTGAACTCATAGCCCAAATCGTCCTCGGTAAGGACACCCACGAATTTATCGCCTACATAAACTCCTGCCTGTTTCATGATTCAGAAATTTTTCCGGGTGTCATTACAGCCCCAAAGAGCGCCAGCACCTGATTTACCTTGTCAAGACGGAGAGTTTCTTTTCCCTGTTCAAGTTCACGCACAAAACGTAATCCCACCCCGGCATTCTGGGACAGGTCAACTTGCGTAAGTCCGAACTGCTTGCGCTTCTCCTTTACATATTTTGCTAACTGAGTCATGTGAATATACCCTTTTGGGTACAAAGATAATGAATTTATCTCAAATTACACCATATAGGGTATAAATATTCCATTAAGTCTGATAATTATACCCTTTGAGGTGTAAATTAATTCGCTCCGAAAGCACTGCGCGATTACGAACCCTCAGTTTCTTATCCCTCTCTCATAACGCAAAAAAAGCAGCCTTGTGAGCTGCTTTTTGAAGAGAGGAGTGTGAAACTGCGGTAAATTACGATTTCATATTGATAATATGTGTCACTCTAATAAATAGTATATCAGACTAATATAAAGTGATAAAGATCTTTCTCAACTGGGCTACGATGAAAGGATATAACCGTAACCTCAAGTATAAGAGTTATCAGCAGCGGTTCCATGATGAAACCACCTCTGAACAGCCTTACTGTTTACTGTATCCGGCGGCCTTTGCCATAGCTACGAACTCCATGAGGTCAGCCGAAACGAGGGCCGTGTTGCTGTCGGATGTTAGAACCGAAGTTGTTACGACTCGTGCCTGTGGACCGCAGACCCCAATGGCTACAATATGGTTGATCGGTAGAGCCAATAGGTCGTCGGCCGATGCCTCTTTATAGTCTATGAGTATAATGGAGCATTTTGAAGTAAGCGACTTAATTACAGATTTGTGCCATGTATAGACGGCGTTGATGTGGGGAAGGCGAAAGCCTTGATACGTGCTCTCTGGCTGCCCTGCGGTGGGCAGATCGGCTAAATTGATCCACTTAGTTGTGTTGAGTTCTGGTATGGCATCGATGTCGGGCAGAAAAATAGGCACAATCCATTCCGACGGACCAGAGGCGGGCTGTGGTGGCTCTGCTTGTGCGGTAGTGGGAAATAAAGCAGTCACGATGGCTGCCAAAATGGAAACTACGACGAGGCTGATACGGTTTGTTTTCATAGTACTGGATAGAAATAATTAGTTGTCATTCGCGAAGTTACGTATTTTAAGTGGAATATAAAAGAAATACTTCGTATTATTTTTCTCAAAAAATGCAGCAGTCGCGGATTCTGCTGCTTTCTCCGTGGAATTACGTTGTTAGTCTTGTGCCGATTTCATGCATGCTTCTCATCCCTCTCTCATAACGCAAAAAAAAGCAGCCTTGTGAGCTGCTTTTCTTTGGCGGAGAGAGGGATTCTTTCTCCGCTTCGCTCCGAAAGCGCTACGCGATAACGAACCCGGGTTCTCATCCCTCTCTCATAACGCAAAAAAAGCAGCCTTGTGAGCTGCTTTTCTTTTGCGGAGAGAGAGGGATTCTTTCTCCGCTTCGCTCCGAAAGCGCTTCGCGATAACGAACCCTCAGGTTCTCATCCCTCTCTCATAACGCAAAAAAAGCAGCCTTGTGAGCTGCTTTTCTTTTGCGGAGAGAGAGGGATTCGAACCCCCGGAGGTGTGACCCTCAACGGTTTTCAAGACCGCCGCAATCGACCACTCTGCCATCTCTCCTTGGTTTGCGTGTGCAAAGTTAATCCTTTTTTATCAATTGTGCAAATATTAGCGGTGTTTTTTCGCAGATATTAAATCTTTTGTTATCGCATTTGCCGATGTGGCGGCGGCATTGGTGGTGCCGAGGATATGTCTTATGCGTTGATAACCTGCGATTTGGGTATTTCTGGCATCACTGTCGAGTCGTAGCAGGGGAGCGAGTTGTTCGGCTACAAGTTCGGGCGTACAAGTGTGTAAAAGCATTTCGGGTACAATCATCTCGCCTGCAATAAGGTTGGGCAGCGACACGTAGTCGATATCGAGTATGCGTTTCATCAGGTCGTAGGATATTTTCGATCCGTTGGCACGGTAGCATACTACCTGAGGCACGCCGGCAAGGGCGGTTTCGAGTGTCGCAGTTCCGGATGTGACGAGTGCCGCGCGGCAATGTGCGAGGATTGCCGATGCATTGTCTTCGCGTATCACGGGTATGTTTTTTGCTCCGAATTCGGCATATAGGCTGTCGTCTATGCCGGGTGCGCCAACTATTATGCCCCGGTATTGCGGGAAGGTGTCGGCTGCGGCTATCATAATGGGCAGGTTGTTGCGGATTTCGCCTCGGCGGCTACCGGGCATCAGGGCTATCAACGCCCTGTCGCGCAACTTGTGGCGTGTCAGAAAGTCCAGCCGGGGCAAGGCGTTGCGGAGGTCGGTGTCGATTTCGGCTACAGACGGATTGCCTACGTATACAGCCCTGTTGTAGTCGTTGTCCTTATAGAAGTCCGGTTCGAATGGCAGTATGCAGAAAACCCTGCGGATGAGTTTGCGAATATCGCGCACCCGCCATTTTTTCCATGCCCAAATCTTTGGAGATATGTAATAGTATACCGGTATGCCGAGTTTCGCGGCCTTGGCGGCGACTTTGAGATTAAACGACGGATAGTCGATGAGTATCAGCGCGTCGGGCATTGCCATTTCGAGGGCATTCTTGGCCTTCGACAGGTTTCCGGTGACCTTGCCGAGGTTGCGCAATACTTCGCTAAAGCCCATAAAGGCCATGTCGCGGTAGTGGATAATAGGCTGTTCGCCAGCTGCGGCCGACATTAAGTCTCCGCCAAGGAAGGTGACTACGGCTTCGTGGTCGTAGTGTTTGAGGGCCTTGATCAGGTGTGATCCGTGAAGGTCGCCCGATGCTTCTCCGGCTATTAAAAAGTAGTGCACGGTCTATTTCCTTTTAGCTTTAAAAAAATCCTGTATCAGACTGCGGCAACTATCCTCGCACACGCCGGTAACAACCTCGGCGCGAGGGTGAAAAGGCGAGGTGCCGGGGCGTACAATACGGCTATATCCCCGCTTGGGGTCGGGAGTGCCTATGACTATACGGCTCAACTGGCTCCAGCCGATAGCTCCGGCGCACATGGGGCAAGGCTCTACTGTCACATATAATGTGCATCCGGCCAGGTACTTGCCTCCGATAGTCTGGGCTGCCGCGCTTATGGCGAGCATTTCTGCGTGGGCGGTTACGTCGTTGAGTCGTTCGGTAAGGTTGTGCCCACGGCCGATGATACGGCCGTTTGGCGCTATCACCACGGCCCCAATAGGTATTTCGCCTTTGTCGGCTGCTGCCTTGGCTTCGGCTATGGCAAGCCCCATATAATACTCGTCGGCAAATGTCATGCAAGGTCTATTTTGAGGCCTTCGTCGGCCGGTATGATATTGCCTTCAAAAACTTCGGCAGCTTCGCGTACCAGTTGCCAGTGGTCTTGTATACTTTGCGAATAATGGCCGATTACCAAGGTCTTGGCCTCGGCGGCTTTAGCTATCTGCGCGGCCTGTCGGGCGGTAGAGTGGCCTCGTGGAGCAGCCTTTGCCTGGCCCTCGTCGCCGTAGGTAGCTTCGTGGTATAGGGTGTTGATGCCTCGTACTGATTCGGCTACGCGCATATCCATGGCCGTATCCGAGCAGTAGGCATAACTTGCCGCAGGCGTTGGCGCGGTAGTGAGCCTGTCGTTGGGAACGGTGGTGCCGTCGGGAAGTACAAGGTCGGCTCCGTCCTTGAGGTCGTTCATCAGGTAGTGGGGCACTCCGTAGAAATCACAACTTGCGCGGTCGATGTGGCGTCGTTTGTTAACCTCGTCGAAGCGGAATCCTACGCATGGTACGCGGTGGTAGAGCGGAAACGATGTTACTCGCAGCGACCCATCGTCGAAAATCACCGATGTTGTGTCGGGCTCTATTATATTCCAGTGTAATTTGTAAGTGCGTTCGCGGCATACTGCGTTTACCATTTGTCTGAGGATATCTACGCCTTCGGCAAATGTATGCACGGTAACATCACCCTCTACGCTGTGAAGGGCGAGGGTCGACAGCAAGCCGGGCAGACCCAGAAAATGGTCGCCGTGGAGATGAGAGAGAAATATATGGTCGAGGCGGGCAAACGAGATTCCGTAGCGGCGCATCTGCAGCTGCGTCCCTTCGCCACAGTCCACGAGCATGTGGTGACGTCGGTATGTCACCATTTGGGCACTTGGGTTATGCCGTGTCGTGGGAGTGGCCGAGCCACAGCCAAGGATAGTTACATTGAAATAAGACATAGTGCAAACTTACGCAAAATTTTGCAAAAATCGAGTATCCATTGCAAAAAAGCTATAAAAATCGTGCTTCTGAGCATGTCTGGGGCAACATTTGGCTTTGCTTTTACGTATTATCTATAGCAACAGCAGAAAGAAGTAAAGTATTGAATTAGTTTTTTCATAGGATTAGATTTTTTAAGGTTTAGACACTGCGGGCCTGTCGTGATGACAGGCCCGCGGATTTTTTTGTTCGTACCCGGTAATGTGTCTTATTTCTCTACAAGGTCTATGATTTGTGACGGTGTAGATATTATATGGTCGGCGTACGCCTGCTGAAGTTCCACGATAGGCCTGAAACCCCACGTTACTCCGCACGATTCGACGCAGGCTCTGCGGGCGGTTTCCATGTCTACGCCCGAGTCGCCGACATACAATACTTCGGCTTTGGGGGTGGGGCACATCGACAAGGCTTTGAACACTATCGACGGGTCGGGCTTGCGGGGGATACCGTCGATGTTGCCAAGTATTGCCCTGAAATTGGCATCGGGGAAATAATGGGCTACAATCTTGGTCACGGCCTCCTCGTATTTGTTTGATGTCACGGCAAGGTTGATACCCCGCGCTGTGAGTTCTTCGAGAAGCTCCGGAATACCCGGATAGGGGGTTGTGGCATCGCAGCAGTGTTCGCCGTAGTATTCTTTGAAATGGGCGAGGGTGTCGTTGACTACTTTTTCAGAATGCTGGTCGTCGGGTAATGCTCGCTCTATAAGCTTGCGCACGCCGTTGCCTACCATGTTGGGGTATACCCACAGGCCGTGCTGAGGATAGCCCATAGCCTTCAGGGCGTAGTTGGTAGCCGCGGCAAGGTCGTCGATGGTATTGAGCAGCGTGCCGTCTAAATCAAAGATTACATATGACTTCATGTTGGATGTTTGTTGTTTTGTTTATGATTGTTGCAACCGCTATACCCATGTCAGAACGGATATCCGACAGCGAAGTGGAAGTTGGCATCGCGACTCCAGCGCGGGTGTATCAGCGGCCAGCGTTCCTGGTTCATCGCCGGGTTGTAGGCCTTGAAGCCAAGGTCGAGGCGCAGCAGGAAGTATGTGAAATCGAGGCGGATGCCAAGGCCGTAGGCGGCTGCGATTTCCTTGTAGAATTTGTTGAATTTAAATTGCCCGCCGGGTTGGTTGGGGTAGTCCTTTATGGTCCATATGTTGCCGGCATCGACAAATAATGCTCCTTCGAGCACCCAGAATAGTTTGGCGCGGTATTCGATGCTCAGGTCGAGGCGTATGTCACCGCATTGATTGATGAAGTCGGTAACCGAATTTTTGGCATCGTACGAGCCCGGACCGAGGGTGCGCACGCCCCAGCCGCGAACTCCGTTTGCTCCACCGGCGTAGAATCGTTTTTCGAAAGGCACCATCGACGAGTTGCCATAAGGGTATGCGATTCCCAGGCCGCAGTGCATCGCCAACGAGTTGCGGCTGTTGAAATTGCGGGTGTATGTAAAGTCTGCCTCGCCTTTGACGTATTGGGCATACTGTATGCCGAAAATCTTATATACCCCCGACGATTTCTTCTGGCCTATCATATTCGAGATACCATAGAGCAGGTTGCCCGCCATTTCGGCCGACAGGCGTATACTGGTCACATGCGGCTGCACGCTAAGGGCGTTTACCGTAGCCGACGGCAAACGTCTGTTGGTACGCGAGAAGGTGTAGCCCATGCGCATGATGAAGTGGTCTTCGTAACTGTATCGAAGCAAAGGGTTGCTCGGGGCGATTTCGTCTATAAAATTGATAGTGGAGCGGGGCAGGCGCACGTAGTTGATGTCGATAAGGTCGAACGTCTGGCGGCGCAGGTAGTCGGCTCTTTGCTGTTGCCATTTCCATTTCCATGCCGTGCCAAGGATGATACGCGTATATTCGGGTCGCTCCTGATAGTTGGCCGAGAAGGTAAACTCGGTCGAGGCCAGTCGTCGCTGTTTGAACGACTTCGACAGAAAGGGGCATTCGAACCTGGGCAATGTGATACCAACCTCGCCGGCAAACTCGGTGTAGCGGTTGTTGATAAGTCCGTCGAGATTGCCCGACAGGCTTTCGTACGATCCGCGTAGCTTTGTAGTGAGCAGCTCCGAGCCATGGGCAAGGTTGCGGTGCTGGTAAGTGAGTCCGAGGCCGAAACCGAAGTCGCCTTCCGAGTTGGTGCCTTCAACCTCGATCGAGGCTGTCATCTTCTTGTTTCGGGCCAGATAAATATTGGCGTCCAGTAGCCCGACATCATCGCGAGCCCCGGCGGGAACCATTTCGATATTTATATACTTGATGATGCTCAGTCGCCCAAGAGCCTCGTAGGTGCGTTCTACATCGGCGGCACTATATGGCTTGCCGGGCGTAATGTAGCACATCTCGTCGAGGACTTTGGGCCGTATGTAGCGGTCGCTGCTGTATATGAACCCCGTACCGTTGTAAACAATGGTGTCGCGGATTGCGCCGGAGCCTACGCTGTCCGACGGATTGGCCAATATGAATGTAACATTGCGTATATCATAGCGGTGGTGGTGCTTGCCGCTAAGTCCGAGGCTGTCGGCAAGCGATGCCAGGGCGGTATGGCCGCCGGGTTTGTCGGCTGGAGTGTGAAGGTTGAGCGTTAGCCCTACGAGCTTGCTGCCCGCAATGGTGTCGGCGGTATAATTGATATATTCGCGGTTGAAATCGTAATATCCGGCATTCCTAAGCAGTTTTGTTATTCGTCCGCGTTCTTCGTCGAGGGCGTTGCGGTCAAGCAGCATGCCGGGCCGTATGGTAGCCTCCGTGGTGTCGTACATCACAATGTGCCTTACTGCGCGGTCGCTGATATTATAGTTCATCGCCGCTATGCGGTGAGGCTCGCCGGCAACTATGCGGTACTTCACGTCCATTCGTTTCTTGCCGTCGTGGCGTACGATGTCGGCTTCTACGCGGGCATCGAGGTAGCCGCTGTTGATAAGTGCCAGCTGCAGCTGTCGGCTTGATGCCTCGGTGAACGCCTGGTCATAGATTACCGGGGCTTGACCTACGCGGCGAAGCCAGCGGTTGTACCATTTGGTGCTGTCGCGGCCCGATAGGCTGTAGGTGGCCAGCTGAAGCTTGGCGAAGCCAAGTACCTTGTGGTTGGGCGTTTGGCGCAGGAAGTTGTAGAGCTCGACTTCGCTGATGTCGTTGCGGTCGGTAACGTCTACAGATACCTTGTCGAGCAGGTATTCGCCATCGGGCACATGCTTGGTGGCGCTACATGCCGCCAGCAGCAATATCGACGCTATGGCCGTAAGTATGATATGTAATCGCTTGGCGTGCATGGGGCATTATCCTTTTACCGGAATTGTAAAGATAAAGCGCGAACCGCCGTGGTATTCTGTGTCGAGTTTCAGCTCGCCGCCGAGAAGTCGGGCGAGAAGTCGCGAGATATACAGGCCAAGGCCGCAGCCGGTGACGGTGTTGTCGAGTTGGCGGAAGCGCGAGAATATGTTTTCGGCCTGGCTCTGCGGTATGCCTATGCCGGTGTCTGAAACACTGAATTCTACCTGCGATGTCTCGGCGAGATATTTGAACTCGAGGTCGATGCGTCCCTTGTCGGTAAACTTATCGGCATTGCTGAGAAGGTTGAGCAATACCTGGCCTACTCGCTGGGGGTCGGTATCGATAACCATATCCGGTGTCTGCGCGGTATTGAATTCGATTTGTACTCCCTTCGATGTGTGGCTTGAATCTTCAAAAAGGCTGTCGATGGCATAAGTGCATATTTCGTAGATGCTCGACGGCTTACGCTCTATGCTCATGGTGCCGTGTTCGAGGGCGGCTATATCAAGCACATCGTTGAGAAGGGTAGTGATCAGCTTCGAATTTAGCTCTATAATATTTGCAAAACGATGAAGATAACTGCTCTTATCTTCGGGTACGCAATCTACAATAAGCTTCGAATACTCAACAATGGCCGCGAGCGGTATCTTGATTTCGTGGCTCATGTTGTTTACGAAGTCTGTTTTTAGTTTGTCGGCGTTTTTGGCATTGTCGCGGGCGGCAATCAGCTCTTGCTGGGCTTGTTGCAGTTCGTTGCGTTCGTCGCGAAGACGTTCGGCAATGCTCGCTTCAAGTTCCGCCATACGTTTTACCTTGCGGTTTTGGCGGTATAGTATGAGCAACAGGGCGGCCAGGATTACAACTGCAAACAACAGGCCGATGGCAAATATTCGTTCCGACCGCGCACGGCTTTCTTTATGCGCTGTCATTTCGGCTATATTGGCCTCCTTGAGGGTGTTGACATCGTATATAATCTCAAGTTCGCGCAGGCGCTGGTCGGTTTTGCGCTGCATCTCTTTGCGCAGCAGCACATTGAGGTCTACTGCGGCATCGAGCTGTGTTTGCGTGTCGCCGATTTTTTCGGCAGCTTCTACAAGTGCGTTGAGATAGTAGAATCGGTATGATTCGTTTTCAGGGTTGTTGATCTGGCGCTTGATTGCGTCGATAGCCTTGCGGTACTGTTTGGTGGCAAGGAAATAGAAGATATCCGTCCTCTCGTAAGCCTTCATTTCCTTGGCTATGGTCGTGTCCTTTTGGGCAAGTTCGTTTATTTTATTGTAAACGCCCTCGATTTCAGGTTTTGTCAGGCCCTTATAGTTTCCTAAAAGGCGTTGATAGCTTGCAAAGCGCAAACGGCTCAGGTCGCGGAAGGGGCGGCCATGGCTATGGTAGGCATCTGAGAGGGAGTCGATTACGTTTATGAGTTTTTTGTCGAGTTCTACGGCTTTGGCGTAGTTCTGATTGACGGTGAACACCGGTGCTGCCCGCGAGTATACATGGTTACGTATCGAGCCTGTTGACAACGGCAGTTGGTCTAATACATCCTCAAGTCGTTGTACGTATTGCTCGAGCAATTCGCCGTTGGTAGTCTTGGCAAGGCGCGAGCAGAGCGTATACAGCATCAGGGCGCGGTCATAGGGGTCAGCAGGGGTGTTGAGGTTTTCTCGTTTGAACAGGTCTTCGAGGTGGCTAAGGTCGTTGCCTGTGTCCTTGCGGGTCTCGATATCGGTGCGCATCATGGCAGCGTAGAGCATCACCTCGCGCTGACGGTTGGTTTCGAGAAACGAGCTTAGCTCATGCTCTATATTGCTCAGTGCGCTGTCATTATCACGCAGTTCGTATACCATGCGCGACATTGCATCGAGCTGCACCTCGGCCCGGTTTGATGATTCGGCAACATGGTATAACCTGTTCAGGGCATCCATGCGGTCTTCGTGGTCAAGCGAAAGGTCGTAGAGGTTGTAGAGTGTCGATATTTTGTTGGCGGTATGTGTTTCTTCCTTTAGCGACTGCTCCAGGCTGTCGCGGAGAAATGTAATACGTGCATGGCTTGCAATAGTGAATAGCAGTGTCAGCGCGAGGATAATATAGCGATGTGTCCCTGACATATTGGCATGTCTTGTTCGTTTGTTTTCTAATAAAGCCTCGTTTTAGTTTTTGGTGCTAATGACAAAGCCGTTAGATTTTATCAATGATATAGAACTCAACCCGTTCTTGCGAAAAGTTGAATTGGCTTAAGTTGCGCTATCTCAACTTACCTCAGCTTTATAGTTCGGCGTTTCTGGCTCTTATCGTTCTTGGGGCGATTGAGTAGCGTCAGCTGTAACCTAAAAGCTGAAAAACAGTGAGCAAGTTAGGGAGTGTGCGAAACTTGTATTGAATTGATTTACCTACAAAATTACTAAATTTTATGAAGATACAAAAAAAAAGTCCCAAACTCGTTTCTTCAACGCGTCAGGACCTAAGCCAAAGGGCATGTTTGTGATTCAAGTGTGTTGCTCCATAGACTTGTGCATAGAGATTATATCATACTTACTTATCCTTTATAGTCTTTTAGCATGGCTGTCGACTGTCGTCGCGACGTTGACGGCGCCCTGCTTTTGCCTTGACTTAGATCTTGATTGGGGAATGCGTAAATAATTATAGGTCTAAGCGTATGGCAATCGGACTTATAAAATTCGTTGCAAAGGTAATAATTTTTTGGCTCTGTAGCAAATAATTTGCCATAAATAAAAATCATTGTCGGATATTGTGTTGAATGTACTTGCCTTAGAGACATAATGCCGGTTGTTGCTGCTCGGAGAGATAAATGTGCGTAAGTTTCGATAAATTAGGCTTTTTTAGCAGTTTGGCTAATATAATCTTATGCTTAGCTGTTTATCTTTTTATTTATGACTGTGTTGTTTGCTATCTGTCAAAAAACATGTCTTATAACATATTATCGCGGATGTGTTTTTTCGCAAATATTTATTACCTTTGCGCGACACGCTAACCTATCGAACATGAAAAATACACAGCTACTCCTCGGCGATGAGGCTTTCGCCTTAGGAGCGATAAATGCAGGTCTGTCGGGTGCTTATGCATACCCTGGTACTCCGTCGACTGAGATTTTGGAATATATTCAGGAGAATCCCGTTGCGAGGCAACGGTCGATTCACTCTCATTGGTCGTCGAACGAAAAAACAGCGCTCGAAGAAGCGCTCGGTATGTCGTTCTGCGGCAAGAGGGCTATTGTATCGATGAAGCACGTTGGACTAAATGTTGCTGCCGACCCGTTTGTAAACTCGGCTATGACTGGCGCAAATGGCGGTATGCTCGTCGTTGCTGCCGATGACCCCTCGATGCATTCGTCGCAAAATGAGCAGGATAGCCGTTTTTACGGCGCGTTTGCCCTTCTGCCGGTACTCGAGCCTTCCGACCAACAGGAGGCATACGATATGGCATCGTACGGTTTCGAACTTTCTGAGAAATTCAAAGTTCCTGTGCTTGTGCGACTTGTGACTCGTCTGTCGCATAGCCGCGCTGTTGTGGAGACTCATGCCGTGCCTTCGCCCGAGAATAATCTTCATTACCCCGAAGACCGCCCGCAGTGGGTGCTCATGCCGGTAAATTCGCGCCGTCGATACCCGGTGCTTATCGACACCTATGCCAAGTTGGCCGAAGATTCCGAGGTGTCGCCGTTCAACAGATATATCGATGCCCCCGACCACTCCGTCGGCATCATTGCTTCGGGTATAGCTTTCAATTATGTAATGGAGGCATTCGCCGGCAATCCCGTGCATCCGATTGTCAAGATTTCGCAATATCCTCTGCCAAAGGCGATGATCGAGCGCCTTGCCCGTGAGTGCGACAAGATTGTCGTTATCGAAGAAGGCCAGCCTGTTATCGAAGAGCGTCTTCGCGGCCTGCTTGGGGCTCCAATCGAGATTATCGGCAAGCTTTCGGGGCAGCTTCCCCGCACTGGCGAGCTTAATGTTGAGGCCGTAGAACGCGCCCTCGGCATAGAGCCTAAAGATTGTCTCGCGCCCTCGCAGACAGTCGTTCCGCGTCCGCCGGCATTGTGTCAGGGTTGCGGCCACCGCGATGTGTACAATGCCCTCAACCGAGCCCTTGCCGATTACGAGTCGCCCAAGGTTTTCGGCGATATCGGTTGCTACACGCTCGGTTATCTTGCCCCGTTCAAGGCCCTCGACACCGTTGTTGACATGGGCGCCTCGATTACTATGGCAAAAGGCGCGGCTGATGCCGGCCAGCACCCGGCTGTGGCAATAATAGGTGACTCTACTTTCACTCACAGCGGCATGACCGGCTTGCTCGACGCTATCAACGAGAACTCGCCTATTACCGTCATTATCAGCGACAACCTTACTACCGGCATGACCGGTGGCCAGGATAGCCAGGGCACAGGCAAACTGCGCGAGATATGCTTAGGCCTCGGGGCCGACCCCGAGCATGTGTGCACTATCGACTCGCTGCCAAAGAATGTCGACGACATGTATGCCCTATTCCGTCGTGAGATTGACTATAAAGGGCTGTCGGTGATTATTTCTGTCCGCGAGTGCATACAGACTGCTCGCCGCCATAAAAGCTAAGGTACAACTTAAAATGAAAGAATCATGAAAAAAGACATCATATTAGCCGGTGTTGGCGGTCAGGGTATACTCACTATTGCCAAGGTTATCGGTATCGCCGCCCTCGATATGGGCCTATATCTCAAACAGGCCGAAGTACACGGCATGAGCCAGCGAGGTGGCGACGTTCAGAGCGGTTTGCGACTGAGCAGCAATCCTATATATTCCGATCTTATTCCACTCGGATGCGCCGACCTGATTATTTCTATGGAGCCTATGGAGGCTCTGCGCTATCTGCCGTGGCTTGCTCCGGACGGTCAGATTATATCAAACTCTGTGCCTCTGGTCAATATCGGCAATTATCCTGAGGATGAGGCGCTCGAGGCTGAGTACGATGCCCTCGGCGACCGTATCACTGTATTCGACAGCGAGGAGCTTGCTCGTCAGGCCGGTAGCCCGCGCTCGGCAAATATCGTTCTGCTCGGAGCTGCTGCTCCTTTCCTCGATATCGACCCGGGTGTGCTGCGCGACTGTGTTCGACGCCGATTTGCCGGCAAGAGCGACGCCATAATCGAGGCAAACGTCAATGCTTTCGATGCCGGTCTTAAAATCACTCTTTAATAGATAAAACCTTCACACCCACCAGACGAATGTTACCACTCAGTAATGAGCAACTTGCGGGCATTATGGCCCGGCTCAACATATCTACACTCACCACTGCGACAATACGCCAGATAGTAGCTCTGACATCAGTGGCCGAGGAAGTGGCGGGCGATAAATTCCTGCATCTCGAACTCGGCAATCCCGGTCTGCCCTCGCAGCAAATCGGTGTCGACGCCGAGTGTGCCGCCTTACGCGACGGTATTGCCAACAAATATCCACCGGTAATGGGTACTGCTGCCCTCAAAAATGCCGGAAGCAGGTTTGTCAAGGCCTTCCTCGACCTCGACATTCCCGCCGATTGCATCGTGCCCTCGGTAGGCTCGATGCAGGGCAGTTTCTCGCTTATGCTGCTCCTGAGCAAGCGCGACCCGGCCAAAGATACAATGCTATATCTCGACCCCGGCTTTGCTCCGCAGCATTTGCAGGCAAAGGTTCTCGGTCTGAAGCAGCAGAGCTTCGATATATATAATTATCGTGGTCAGGCGCTTGCCGATAAGTTAGAAAGCATCCTCGCGCAGGGCAACATCACCGGAATACTATACTCGAATCCCAACAACCCGGCATGGACTAACTTTACCCCTGCCGAGCTTGAAATCATAGGCCGACTTGCTACGAAATACGATGCTATCGTGCTCGAAGACCTCGCATACATGGGTATGGATTTCCGTCAGGATTTCGGAGAACCATTCCGTGAACCCTTCATCCCTTCGGTTGCTAATTACACCGATAATTATGTACTCTTGATTTCGGCGTCCAAGATTTTCAGCTACGCAGGCGAGCGTATCGCCCTCGTATGCATGAGCCCGACAGTCGCTGAGCGTACCGACCCCGGATTGATGCCCGTATTCGGTATGCGCACATTTGCCGATGCCTTTGTATTCGGAGTTGTATACTGTGTGTCGTCCGGCGTTACTCATTCTGTGCAATGCGCAATGGCGGCAATGCTCGATGCTGCTGCCGATGGTCGTATCAACTTCGTACACGAATGCGAGGAATACCACAGCCGTTGTGCAAGGGCTAAAGAAATATTCGCCGAGGCCGGGTTCAAGCTCGTTTATGCCGACGACGACGGCACTCCTGTGTCCGACGGTTTCTTCTTCACTGCAACATACAAAGATATGGACAGCGAGACCCTGCAGCGCGAGCTTATGCGACACGGTATTTCTACAATTTCGCTTCCCGGAACAGGCAGTACGATGCACGGACTGCGTATATGCGTGTCGAAACTTACCGACGACGATCACTTCGATTCTCTAAGACAACGACTTAATGCTTTCTGCTATGAGCAACATTAATTATATGTCGGCTGCCGAGGCCGTAAAATTGATTAAGAGCGGCGACCATGTCGTGATACAGGGTAGTACCTCTATTCCCGAAACACTCGTTGCTGCCATGGCTGACCGTGGCGACGAGCTGCGAGGCGTGGTTCTGTATACCGGTTTCGCTGTTGCAAAAGGCCCTGCGCCATACTGCCGTCCCGAGTATAAAGATTCGTTCCTTGTAGAGAGTATTTTCGTCTCCAATTCTGTACGTCGTTGGCTTGCCGAGGGCTACGGTACCATGATACCTCGATTCCTGGGCGAGGTCCCGGCCCTTTTCCGCGACGGTACATGCCCGGTCGACGTGGCGCTGATAAACTGCTCTCTGCCAAACGAAGAAGGATACGTGAGCTTCGGTGTATCGGCCGACATTGCAACCTCGGGCGTTGAATGTGCCAAAACGATTATCGCGCAGATCAATCCCCACATGCCCTTTAGCTACGGCGACCCGGTGATTCATGTGTCGCGCCTTGCTGCGGCTGTTGCCGTCGACGACCCATTGGTCGAAGTGCCAACTGCCGAGCCTACAGCCGACGAAATCGCTATAGGCAACTATATCGCTGAGCGCATACCCGACGGTGCTACATTGCAGATTGGTGTCGGTGGTATCCCAAACGCCGTACTGCGTGCCCTGCACAATCATAAGCACCTCGGCCTGCATACCGAGGCTATGACCGACGGCGTGCTGCCGCTCATCGAGGCCGGAATCATCGACAATTCGCTCAAAACCGTCTTGCCGGGCAAGAGCGTTGCTTCGCTCGCTTTAGGCTCAAGGAAGCTCTACGATGTAATGGACTACAACGAGGATATGATTTTCAAGGATGTAGCTTGGACCAACGATCCCTTCCGCATAGCCCAGAATCCGCGCGTAGCTTCGATCAACTCATGCCTCGAAATCGACCTCACCGGCCAAGTCTGCGCCGACAGTATCGGCACACAGATTTATAGCGGCGTTGGCGGGCAGCACGATTTTGTCTACGGTGCATCGCGCAGCGAAGGCGGACAGTCATTCCTCGCCATGCTGTCGACAAGCAAGAAGGGCATCAACAAAATCAAACCGGTGCTCACCGAGGGCGCCGGCGTGGTGACTACGCGTTTCCAGACTCACTATGTGGTTACTGAAAACGGTATTGCCGACCTGCGCGGACGTACATTGCCCGAGCGTGCAAAATTGCTCATTGGCCTTGCCGCACCACAGTTCCGAGAAGAACTCGACCGTGCCGCTGCCGAGCGATTCGGATACTCATACCTGAGGCTGAAATAACATTTAGCATCCAATAATAAAAAAACAGGCTGCCCGGACGGGTGGCCTGTTTCAGGTTGAATGTGTATTATGTTATCGGAGAGTAATCTCTTTGATGCCGCAAAATTACACAAATTTTGACCGGTAACAAAACATTTTAGCCAAAATTTATTAACCGGCATTGGCGTAATGCCGCGACCCAATGCTGTTTACTTAAGGAGAAAGAGTGTCAGCGATAGGAGCTTGGCTCTTCGAGACAAGCCTCAGTTTAACGATGCTAACTTACAGATAGTCAATGCTTTATATAGCTACACTCTCGTAGGGTCGCCGCCGCAATACTGTCTAAAAAAGTCCTCGGAGAGGACATGTTTGTGGTTAACCCCACGATGCTTGCTTCGTGGGGAAAGAGAGTCGCCCTCGGTAAAACAGTCCTCGGAGAGGACACTGTAGATAGCATACGGCGTCCTCCCCGAGGACATTCTTTGAGGGGTGGTTCAGTACCCCACGAATAATCGTGGGGTTAACCATGATTGCGTCGTCTCCGACGACTTTTTAGATTTCCGAATCGTGCTTCTAACGACCCTTAAGTAAATATCATTGTGCCGCCGCCCCTACGAGAGAACGCTTAGATTGTGTGTTGACAATCGGTGAGTTAGTCTCTTCTAACCGTGACATGCTCGAAGAGCATGTCTTTACCGAACCCCAGCATTACGAAGTTTGCTGGGGACTATTCAAATACACTTGTATCGGTGCTGTATATCAGCATAGGTTTTTTAGACCTCGTCTTTATATTTGCTATTTTCTTAAAAGTATTGGAGCTTACAGTAAAGCATCCTTGGCTTATAGGCAGGCATGGTAATCCGATAATCTTAACGTTTGGTAATCCGTCATGTATCAGTATTCCTCTTGCATAAGCATTTGAATTAGTAGAATCCAAGCCTCGTAGTTCTATTGCATTAAGATTATACTTACTTGTCTTTCGTATTGTTCCCAACTTGAAATGTCCGAGACTTGAGTAATTGCTTCCAGTCACATTACTGAATTTGGGCTTGACAATACAGTCATAATTCTTACCGATACCATGACCGCATAGCGACGAATAAACAATCTTATTGTTTTCTAAATCAACGATAAACAACCTGTCTTTACCCGAATAGATTGAATAATCAACCACAATACAATACCTTTCGCTTAGGCCGTTATTCTTGCAGTATTCAATGAGCTCTGTTCTTAAATCCGGCCTAATGCTGCTTTTGAAACTTCGCCCCCATAAATAAGAGATGATAAAGAAGATAGTGAGACCTAATATTACGATGATAAGTCGTCTTGCAATTTTTTTCATTGAATTGAATGCATGAAGTTATATACTCTTACCGCTATGAGGCTCTGGCAAAGATAATGCTTATGGCGCTGATAGACAAATATTTGCGCGGTAATTTTATCTGCTGTTTAATTCGGCTCGATACGCTTGAATATAACAATCGCCTGCAAGTCATTGACCTGTAGGCGATTAATCTGTCGGGGTGAGAAGACTCGAACTTCCGACCTCCACGTCCCGAACGTGGCGCGCTGCCAACTGTGCTACACCCCGATTGGCTAAGCGACTGCAAAGTTAACGACTATTTTTCAAGTCTGCAAATTTTGCTTTTGAAAATTTTGATTTTCTGTATTTTATTGTGTGTTTTTGTTGCTGCGCAGCTGTGTGATATAGAAGCGCTGTCGCACCACAACCACATCGATTTAGCGAAACACCCAATCAGTGAGCATTTATCTAAACCATAAACTCAACCCATAAACCGGGCATCTAACGCACTTACGATTTACCGTAATTTAGTCTTGCCATTAGAGCTGTCAGGTCGATAATTGGCAGCGGACGGTGGCGAAGTGCTGTGCCTTGGGTGTGTACCGACACTATGCCGCGCAGTGCGCCAACGGCTATGCCGAGCATGGTCATCATCAATTGTCCTGCCACTACCACCTCGTTACCATTCATCACTATGTTCTGAGTCAGGTTCTCAACCTCGAAAGTTGCAATTACAGAGCTTACAAGCAGCCTTTGTCTAACCATACCTATCGGCGCGATGTACGAGCATGACACTACCAGGCTGATTAGGTTGCGGGCGGTGTCGGGTATTACGCGAACATTCATGTCTACGCTCACTGTTTCATGGCCGAGACGGCGAAGGGCGCTTCGGTTGATTACGGTTGCCCCGGGCACTTCGCTTACCGAGACAAGGCTCACATTTACTTGGGTTTCTTTCATTGTTTGTTGCTTCCGAGGGTGTAGGTTACTGATTATTAACATTCCGCAGTAGACTGCGGTTTGTTTGATTATGGCAAATATAGTGAATTTTTTTTGATGTTTGTGTGTTTTTATCAAAAAAATCAGCGCGGAGACCGATTGGTCTTCGCGCTGTATGTTGATAGTGGGCTTTAGGCTTATTCAGCTACAACCTCGAAAGGAATCTCCACTGATACTTCTTTGTGAAGTTTGATAGTGGCTACATATTCGCCTACTTCTTTCACGGGCTGCTTGATCTCGATAAGCTTGCGGTCTACGTTGTGGCCGAGTTTTTCGAGAGCTTCGGCAATCTGGATGTTGTTTACAGAACCGAAGATAGTGCCGGCTGCCGATGTTTTGGCACCGATAGTAAGTTTAAGACCCTGGAGCTGAGCTGCGAGTGCTTCTGCGTCTGCTTTGATTTTGGCGAGCTTGTGAGCGCGTTGACGCTGGTTTTCTGCCAGAACCTTAAGAGCCGAGTCGCTGGCGATGACAGCTTTGCCGGTAGGGATGAGGTAGTTGCGGCCGTATCCGTCTTTGACGGTAACGACGTCGTCCTTGTATCCGAGGCCGCTGACGTCTTCTTTGAGAATTAATTTCATAGTTGAGTCGGCTGTTAAGGGTTATTTCATCAAGTCGGTTACGTAGGGCAGGAGCGCAAGGTGACGGGCACGCTTTACGGCCTGGGCTACTCGACGCTGGAATTTGAGCGAAGTGCCGGTGATGCGGCGGGGGAGGATTTTACCCTGCTCGTTGAGGAATTTTTTGAGGAATTCCGGATCTTTGTAGTCTACGAAGTTGATGCCGAAACGTTTGAAACGGCAGTATTTTTTCTTCTTGACGTCTACCGACATCGGGGTGAGGTAGCGGATTTCTGATTGAGCTTGTGCCATTGTTTAGTCCTCCTTGTTTTCTACGGGTTGTGCTTGGGGTTGTGCGGCGCGGCGGGCACGGCGTTTTGCGGCGTACTGTGCTGCGTATTTGTCCTGACGGAAGGTGAGCCAGCGGAGTACACGCTCGTCGCGACGGAATTCGGTCTCGAGCTTGCGGATAAGCTGGGGATCAGCGTTGAATTCAATCAGGCTATAGAAGCCGGTGGACTTTTTCTGGATGGGATAAGCGAGCTTGCGCAGACCCCAATCTTCGCTGTTCACGATTTCTGCGCCGTTGTCGGTGAGAACTTTGGTGAACTTTTCTACCGCTTCCTTCATCTGGGCATCAGACAAAACGGGAGTTAAAATGAAAACGGTTTCGTACTGCATTGTTTGGTTGATAATTAATTGTTTAGCTGGAATCTTCAAATTCCGGCTGCAAAGTTACAACTTTTTTGCGTAATGGCAAAACTTTTTTCGCTATAAATCTGATGTATAACATAAAATCAGCTTTTTAGCCTCTGCTGACCAAGCTTTGGCTTTATTTCGATTTTTATTTGTTAAATTTGCATTGCATTTGCTGTTGATTAAGTAACTCGAAGCTATATCGCGATACAAAGGATATTTTAGTATAAACTATTTTTTAAGACTTGCTTGAAGAATATGTCGTGTACGCTTCGGTTTTATGAATAATTCTGAGAGATAATGACAATAACGAGTGAAAATATATTGCTGGTGAGCTCTATCCTGTTGTTGACCGGCGTGCTTATCGGTAAATCAAGTTATCGTACCGGCCTCCCTTTGCTTCTTGTGTTTATGCTTGTGGGCATGATGTTTGGTGTCGACGGCCTCGGCTTGCACTTCAATAATATGCACACGGCGCAGTTCGCCGGTATGGTGGCTCTGTGTGTAATCTTGTTTAGCGGCGGCCTCAATACGTCCGTCAAAGCTATAAGGCCGGTTATTCTGCCGGGCCTTACTCTCGCAACTGTAGGGGTGATGCTCACGGCCTTGCTCACAGGTGTGTTTATTTTCATACTTTCCGGAGCGGCGTGGACAAATATCCATTTTGCACTCTTGCCTTCGCTTTTGCTTGCTGCGACAATGTCGTCGACCGACTCAGCTTCGGTTTTCGGCATCCTTGGCGGGCACAATGTGAAATTACGCCACAACCTCAGGCCGATGCTCGAACTCGAAAGTGGCTCAAACGACCCAATGGCCTACATGCTCACGATTATCCTCATTCAGTGTACTTCGCTTACCGATTCTGTATCGGTGTCCGATGTCCTGATTCAGCTTGTGCTGCAATTCGGTGTTGGTGCAGCTCTCGGTATTGCAATGGGGCGGCTCGGGGTAAAACTCGCTTTATTCTACCGCAAGATAGGCACAGGTGAGGACGGTGGACAGGCCACGGCGATGATTTCGATTCTGATGCTTGCAACGGTTTTCCTCACATTCTCGATTACAACACTTCTCGAAGGCAACGGCTACCTCGCCGTATACCTTTGCGGCATCGTGATTGGCAATTCTAAGATTCCGTTCAAAACCGGTGTTACCAAGTTTATGGATTGCATCACATGGCTTGCACAGATTGTGGTGTTCATTATGCTGGGCTTGCTCGTCAATCCCCACGAAATGGTAACCGTTGCACCGGTGTCGATACTCATTGGTGCGTTTATGATTTTGATCGGGCGCCCTGTGAGCGTCTTCTTATGCCTTGCTCCATTCCGCAAAATTTCGCTCAAGTCTAAGGCCTTTATCTCTTGGGTGGGGCTGCGTGGCGCTGTTCCTATTATATTCGCTACATATCCCGTGGTGGCCGATGTGCCCGGTGCATCACAAATTTTCAACATCGTATTCTTTGTCACCATTATATCGCTGATTGTGCAGGGCACGACGGTGTTGTATTCGGCCCGTAAGTTCGGGCTCGTTGATCATACAGCCGACAACGACGAACCCTTCGGTGTCGAACTCGTCGACGAGCACCCGGTGGCCTTGCAGAGAAAAGTCCTTACCGCAAAGGACCTCGAGGGTGTAAGTACTCTGCGCGATATGCAGTTGCCGGCCGGTGAGCTGGTGATGATGATACGCCGCAACGGCAAATACATCGTGCCCAACGGTAAGGTAAAACTTCAACCCGGCGACGCACTCCTGCTTGTTAAAGAAACTAACGAAAACCAATAACCATAAAACCTATGCGCTTATTCACATTTACTCTTGCTTTGGCCTTCTTAGGCACGCTGCTGTCGACTGCTACTCCAAAAAGAGTTATCGCAAGCGGCATTCCTTTGTTTGATGACAACAATCATATAATCAATGCTCACGGGGCATCGATTATCGAGGATGGGGGCCGCTATTATATGTTCGGAGAATGGAAATCTGATACAACGAATGCCTTTCCGGGCTTTTCGTGTTATTCATCTCCCGACCTTGCTAACTGGAAATTCGAAGGCGTTGCCTTGCAGATGCAGCCCGACGGCATACTCGGTCCCAATAGGGTGGGGGAGCGTGTTAAGGTGATGAAATGCCCCGCTACCGGCGAGTATGTTATGTATATGCACGCCGACAACATGCAATACAAAGACCCCTATACAGCCTACGCTACAGCAAAGAATATCACCGGTCCTTATACCATGCAAGGCCCGCTGCTATTCAATGGCAAGCCTCTCAAACATTGGGATATGGGTGCTTTTCAAGATTCCGACGGATCGGGCTATATCCTCATTCATCACGGGCCGATTTATAAGCTCTCCGACGATTATAAATCGGTAGCCGAAAAGGTCGCTCATGTCGAAGGCTGTGGCGAGTCTCCGGCTGTGTTCAAAAAGAACGGACGCTACTATCACCTGTCGTCAAAACTAACAAGCTGGGAGCGAAACGACAACTATTATTATACTGCTCCGTCGATTCGGGGGCCATGGAAGCGTCAAGGATTATTCTGTCCCGAAGGTTCGCTGACTTGGAATTCTCAAACAACTTTTGTCTTTCCTCTGATTGTCGACGGCGACACTATACCTATGTATATGGGCGACAGGTGGTCATACCCTCACCAGGCCTCGGCTGCGACATATGTATGGCAACCAATCAATGTCAATGGCGACAAATTATCGATACCCGACTATATGCAGTTCTGGGATGCCTCGACAGCCAAGCCGGTCGATATCCTTTCGGGTACTCGCCGTGATCATAGGGGCTTGGTCGAACCTTCGGGCCGTGCCGTAGGCTCTCAGCTGTTCAATTCCGACAAGCCCGGCGAAAAACTCGTTTATAAGTTTATTGGCTCTAAAGTAGCCATTGCCGGTCGCACAGCCCCCGACGGCGGATATGCAAAGGTGAGCATGCTCAATAATAGCGGAGATACTGTATATTCGTCGCTTGTAGATTTTTATTCGCTCAAACCTGCTGCTGATATCCGCCTCATCACCCCGGTAATGCCTGTGGCTGCATATACCCTTGTCGTCGAGGTTACCGGCGATCACCCTGTGTGGTACAATAAACGTGGCGATCGATTCGGCAGCGTTGGTTACCGTGTCGCTGTCGACGATGTCTATATCTACGATATCGAAGTTCCAGAACCTGTTTTTGCCGACCGCCAATTCTCGATTTCAGATTACGGCGCAGTTGCAGATACCGATACTCCCAAGGCGGTAAAAACCAATACCAAGGCTTTTGCTAAGGCCATGAAGGCTTGCAGTGAGGCCGGTGGCGGTCGTGTGGTAGTTCCCGCAGGGCGCTGGCACACCGGTCCGGTACATTTCTGCAGCAATGTGAATCTTTACCTCGCGCAAGGTGCCGAACTTGTATTTTCCGACAATCCTAAAGACTACCTGCCTGCTGTGCCGACCTCGTGGGAAGGCATGGAATGCTACAACTATTCACCCTTGGTATACGCATACGACTGTGAAAATGTTGCTATTACCGGCCCGGGCAAGCTTGCCCCGAAAATGGATCTGTGGCGCAAGTGGTTCAAACGTCCGGCCCCTCATATGAAAGCCCTCAAGGAACTGTACACCATGATGTCGGAGAATGTGCCGGTAGAAAAGCGCCAAATGGCTAAAGGTGAAAATAATATGCGCCCCCACCTCGTTCAGTTCAACAGGTGCAAGAATGTTCTGCTCGATAGCTTTTCGATATATCAGAGCCCATTCTGGACCATTCATCTTTATCTGTGCGAGAACGCCATTGCCCGAAACCTCGATGTATACGCTCACGGTCACAACAACGACGGCATTGACTTGGAGATGACTCGAAATGTCCTTATCGAGAATTGTAATTTCGATCAGGGCGACGACGGTGTGGTAATTAAATCGGGTCGAAATCAGGATGCGTGGCGTATCGGCAGACCGACCGAAAATGTGGTGGCGCGTAACTGCAATATCGCCAATGCACACTGTCTCATGGGTATAGGCAGTGAGATTTCAGGTGGTATTCGAAATATCTACATGCACCATTGCACAGTGCCTAAGTCTGTCTTCCGCCTTTTCTTTGTCAAAACCAACCACCGCCGTGGCGCTTTTGTCGAGGACGTGTATATGGAAGATGTCGAGGCTGACCATGCCGATACCGTATTCGAAATCGATACCGACGTGCTCTACCAATGGCGCGATTTAGTGCCGACATACGAAACAAAGCTTACGAGAATCAATGGCGTATACCTGCGCAATGCCGTGCTTAATTCGGCAAAAATGATGTATCGTTTTATTGGTGACTCTCGCGAGCCCATACACAATGTAGGCATGGAAAACGTACATGTAAAGACCCTCCGCGACAAAGCCGGTGTTGCCGAAAATGTTGTGGATTTGAACATCGTCCGAACTTCTTCGGGCTCAAAGGAGTAGTTGTCGAAAATCCCTTGGCGGTGAAATGCTTAAATTTTTGTTAAAATGCTCGCCGTTTGATGCGGATTGACTATTTTTGTGGAATCTAATCTAACTGAAGCCATATGACACAGTATAATTTCGATGATGTGATAAATCGCCAAGGCACTCTGGCGAAGAAAATCGACGGCCTCGACCAGATGTTTGGACGTCATGATCTCACTCCTCTTTGGATTGCCGATCTCGATTTCGCTGTATGCCCCGAGATTACCGAGGCGCTGGCTCACCGCTTGCAGCATCCGGTCCTGGGCTATTCTGAAGCCGCCGACAGCTATTGGCAGTCAATCATCGATTGGGAACTGCGACGACATAATTTCGCTATTGCTCGCGATGAACTGAGCTTTATCCCGGGTGTTGTTAAGGGTATAGCTCTGGCGGTTAACTATTTCTCAGAGCGTGGCGATGCTGTTGTTATTCAGTCGCCGGTTTATACTCCGTTCCGTACTGTTGTCGAAGGCAATGGCCGAAGGGTAGTGGAGAATCCTTTGCTCCCGACTGACGATAGCTATTGCATGGACCTGGACGGTCTCAGGAGAATTGTCGAAGTCGAAAAGCCAAAGATGCTCATTCTCTGCAACCCCCACAACCCTATTGGTTTGCAGTGGGATTACGATACCATGGCCGAACTTGCTTCTATTTGCCGTGCTGCAGGCGTGGTTGTGGTGAGCGACGAGATACATGGCGACTTACTGCTGTATGGTCGCAAGCACATCCCGTTCCTCGCATGTGGCGAAGACGCTCGCGCCGTTGGCATTATGCTCGGAGCTCCGTCAAAAACTTTCAACATACCCGGTCTTGTCAGCTCGTGGATGGTAATAAAGAACGAAGAACTGCGCACTCCTTTCTATAAATGGATGGAAGCCAACGAATTCAACTCGCCGGTGCTGTTCTCTACTATTGGTGCAGAGGCTGCATATAATAATGGTGAGCAGTGGCTCGACCAGATGCTGCGATATGTCGAAAGCAATGTCGAATTCGTATGCGACTATGTAGCTAAATATATTCCCGGGCTAAGGGTCGTGCGTCCTCAGGCCTCGTTCCTGCTTTGGCTCGACTTCCGCTCGCTGCACCTGTGCCACCGCGAGGTTATGGACCTCCTGCTCGACAAGGCGCACCTTGCTCTAAACGACGGTGCAATGTTCGGTTGTCAGGGTGAAGGCTTTGCCCGACTCAATATAGGCACTCCGCGTTGTGTCCTTGCCAACGCCCTCGAAAGCCTGCGCACTGCCGTATGCAGTGTTTGCTCTCAAAATGCTTGATAGAATGGATTACCGCATATTCCCCCCGGAAGAAATATTAGAGACCACCGTAGCCCTGCCTTTGAGCAAGAGCATGGCTATGCGTGCAATTGCAATGCAGTGGCTTGCCGATGCTACTGTGCCCGAAGATCTTTTGTCGCTTTGCGCCGACACGGCCATACTTGGTAAGAATCTCAATGACTTTACGCCTAATACTCCGCTTGTGATAGACTGCGGAGCGTCGGGTGCCGCTCTGAGATTCCTGATTGCCATTTTGAGTGCCACTCCGGGTGCATGTTATTCTATTGGCGGGTGCGAACGCCTCAATAAGCGGCCAATTAAACCCCTTGTCGATGCGCTAAGGGCCTTGGGCGCTTCCGTTGAATATCAAGGCGAAGAGGGTTTTGCTCCTGTCAAAGTCGAGGGTCGTCGCCTGCAAGGCCATGCCTCGATTGATGTCGATGCATCTGTAAGTTCTCAGATTATCTCAGCTTTGATGCTTATTGCCCCTAAACTCGACGGTGGGCTCTCAATATGCTTTAAAGGCACGGTCCAGTCGGCGCCATATATCAAGATGACTGCCGATATGATGTCGGAATGCGGTATATCTGTCGACCTCGACCGAGAGTCGGTAAAAATTGCCCCGGGTGCATACTCCAAGGTCTTCTCTGGGGTCGAACCCGATTGGAGCGCAGCTTCGTACTGGTATGAGATTGCAGCTCTCACCGCAGGCTGGGTAACTCTCGAAGGCTTGAAAGACCTATCTATGCAAGGCGATAGGGGCATAGTAGCCCTGTTCGAACGCCTCGGTGTTATTACCGAGTTTGGCGACGAAGGTGCTGAGCTTTCGGCAACCCCCGACCTTTACAACAGCCTCGATGTCGATCTTACCGACATGCCCGATGCCGTTCCGGCCCTGGCGATTACTGCTGCAATGGCAGGTATACCCTTCAAGCTTTCGGGCGTAGGCGCTCTACATCACAAGGAAAGTGACCGTATCGAAGCTCTTGCGGCCTCGCTATTGAAGCTTGGAATTGTCACCGAAACCACACACTACGGTACTGTATTCGAATGGGACGGCCGCAGGGTGCCTATTACCGAAATGCCCGTGTTCGATACCTTTGGAGACCACCGCATTGCAATGGCGCTCGCTCCTGTTTCGGTATTCGTGCCTGGTATAGTGATCAAGAATGCCGAAGTGGTAGATAAATCTTATCCCGGTTTTTGGGATGACTTGCGTAATGCCGGATTCGTTCTGCGCGACCCCGACGAGAATTTGGAGGAAGCATGACTGTAGCGCTCATTTTACTTGCGCTTCTTTTAGGAGTTGGAGTGCTGTTGTGGCTTCACGACCGTATGACACGTTCCGATGCCGACAAACAGTCGCCCGCGCAGCAACAGCAACCCGAGGAGTGTTGTGGCATGCACATTACTTGCGAACGCGACTCCTTGCTGGCTTCGGTGTCTCCACAGATTGAATATTACGACGACGAGGAACTCGACGCATTCAAGGGTTACGACCCCGAGGAGTATACCGATGTCGAGATTGAGCTTTTCCGCGACGTGTTGCTCTCTATGCGGCCCGACGACATTGCCGGTTGGGCTCGTAGTCTTCAGCTTCGAAATGTGCCTTTGCCTCCGGTCGTTCGTGATGAATTGTTAATGATCGTGGCCGAGGCGCGTAGTCAACACTCTGTTCACAATGTTTAGATTCCTTGATTATAGTTTCTTTTGCAACGCCCTCGTTGGCGTTGTCCTCATAAGTATATGTGCCGCAGTTATCGGCACATATATTATCACAAGGCGTATGGCTGCCATAAGCGGCGGCGTCACACACGCTTGCTTTGGTGGTCTCGGGCTGGGCTATTATTTGGGTATAAACCCTGTGATATCCGCCGGTGTTTTTGCCATTGCTTCGTCGATAGGTGTCGAGGTGCTGTCGAGGCGCATGAGCCTGCGCGAGGATTCGGCGATTGCTGTGATTTGGGCCTTGGGAATGGCTCTCGGCGTGCTGTTTGTATTTCTTACGCCGGGATATGTGCCCGAGCTGAATGCGTTCCTGTTTGGCAATATACTCACAATATCAACCGGCGATCTACGGGCGATTGCAATATTCACTATTATTCTTGGCGCATTCTTCATTTGGCAGTATCGCAATATCATTGCTGTGGCTTTCGACCGCGATTTTGCCACTGTCGCAGGGCTGCCGGTCAACTTCGTGTCGTATTCCATGACAGTGCTGGTTGCCGTTTGTATAGTGCTTACAATCAGGCTCGCGGGAATAATGATGCTCATGTCGATGCTGTCACTTCCTATTATTACTGCCGAGGTTTTCTGGCGGAGGTATCTGCCGGTAATGTTAGGCTCGGTGGCATTCTCGCTCGTTGCTTCCGTCTGCGGGCTGTTTGTGTCTACTGTCGTTGATGTGCCGTGTTCGGCAATTATTGTCCTCATCATGGTTGGCATGTTTATAGCCGCCCGTGCGGTAGGACTGATTATTTCTAATCGGAATAAAATATGAAACCATATATTTTGCTGCTTGCCGCTCTTGGCATTAGTGCGCATGCTCAGATTACAAACCCGGGGTCGGCCGGTGACTACGAGAGGGCAAGGCTGCTCTTCGATGCCGGCAATTATCGTGCGGCCCTGGCGCAATTGAATGATTGCTCTCTATTTGCGCCGGATATCGAGCCTCAGGCTTGCCTGTTGAAAGCAAAAACATTATTCGCCCTCGCTGATTACGACGGGGCTGCGATAGAATATAAAAGAATACTGGCCGATGCTCCTCTGTGCGACGATGCCTTGTTTGCTCGCCTCGGTATTGCCGACTGCCTGTATGCTCAAAGGAACTTCAGCGAAGCTTTGGCTGCCTATCAGGCGCTCGATTGTGAGCGCTTGGCTTCTGTGTATGCCGCTAATGTTAATTACAATTGCGCTGTGTGCGCTTACAAAACCGGCGACAAGGCCTTGGCTGAAACGTGCTTCGCGCTTGCTGCTAAATCTAAAAATACACGCTCGGCTGCAAACTTCTACCTGGGTGTGCTGGCTTTCGAAAACAAGGATTTTGCAAAAGCGAAGTCTTATTTTGCCTTGTCAAACCATTATACCGAACCCGGTAATCGTGCGCCCTACTACCTTGCATGCATCGATTTTGCTCAGGGGCAGTGGGTTAAGGCCCTGGCGCAGGCTAAGCAGGTGCTAAAGGCCTGCCCGGCCGATCAAAGGCCCGAATTGCTGCGTGTCGCAGGTGAATCTATGATAAGGCTGGGACAGAAATCCGAAGGTGTAAGCTACCTCCGAAAGTATCTGGCCGAGAATGTCGAGCACGAAAAATCTGCTCTTTACCTTGTTGGTATTGCTGATTTTGAAGACGGAAATTACGACTCTGCGGTCGAAATTCTCAGGCCTGTTACCGACAGCGACGACTCCAAACTCGCCCAATCGGCATACCTATTTATCGGCCAAGCCCTAATGCACAATGGCGACCACGACGCTGCTCTGATGTCTTTCGACAAGGCCATGTCGGTCTCCGGTGGGGACCCGGCGGTCGAAGAAGCCGCTTTCTACAATTATGCCGTGGCTAAATTCCAAGGCGCTGCCATTCCTTTCAAATCTTCCGCCGCGACATTTGAGAAATTTTTACAGCGTTATCCTTCCGGACCTTATAGCGAACGTGTAGCCGAATATCTGGCCGGCGGATACCTCGCCGACAAGGATTATGCCCTTGCGGTAGAACGTATCGACCGCGTGGCCCGCCCCTCGGATGCTTTGTTGAAAACCAAGCTGCAGGCGCTTTACGCACTCGCATGGTCCGATTGGCAGGCGGGCGATTACAAGTCTGCCCTTGCTAATCTCGACAAGGCAGGGGAGTACTCTCGCCTCGACCCGGCTACTGCGGCCGAGGTCAACCTTCTCAAAGCAATGGTGCTGTCGCGCCAAGGCAAGGATAAAGATGCCGTACGCCTATACCGTGCATACCTCGAAAAAGCTCCGCGACAGGCTGCTAACCGTGCAATTGCCTCTTACGGCCTGGGTTATGCGCTATATGCTCAGAAAGAGATTTCCCCGGCGCGAAGGGCCTTTACCGATGCCCTTGCAGGGCTGTCAGGTAAGACTAAAGCCGATGCATACAACCGCCTCGGAGACCTCGCTCAGGCTACAGGCGATTTCGAATCGGCGGCTAAATATTACGACAAATCGCTACAAGGCAATGGCGGTAGCTTTGACTATGCTGCCTTGCAGGTTGCGAAAATGAAGGGCTATCAGCGCGACTATAACGGCAAACTCAGCGCTCTCGATGTTTTCATGCGCGACTATGCTACATCGCCTCTTATTCCCGATGCTCTGCTCGAAACAACTCAGGCCCAGATCAGTCTCGGGCGTAATGCTGATGCGGTTGAAACATACAAGAAACTAATAGCCGAATATCCCTCGACATCGCAAGGCCGTCGGGGATATCTCGAAATGGCCATGACGCTGCTCGATATGGAGCGCCGTGCCGATGCTCTCGATGCGTATCGCAGCGTGATTTCTCTATATCCGAGTTCCGAAGAGGCGGCCCAGGCGGCATCGCTCCTCAAAAATCTATATGCCGACGAAGGTCGTGCTGCCGAATATATCAATTTTATTAACTCGGTCGACAATGCGCCGAAAGTCGACGCTGCCGAAGCCGAGACACTCAATTATACTTCAGCAGTCAATGCCTTCAGGCAGACCGGCGATATCGCGCAGATCAAGGCTTTCATTAACAAATATCCCGACTCGAAGCATCAGGCCGAACTCCACGGTATTTTATTGGCCGATGCTGTCCAAAAAGGCAACGATGCCGAAGCTATTGCCTTGGCGGAGACTATAATAACTAATTATCCCGACAGCCGCCTTGCCGAGCAAGCACTCGACATCAAGGCCTCGAATCTATATGCTCAAGGTGCTATCCCCGATGCTCTTACGCTCTATCAACAGCTCAAGGACCGGGCTTCCGATCAGCAGATGACCACAAAGGCGCGTCTTGGCATCATGAGGGCGGCTCGCGACATGGGCGACAACAAGCTTGCTGCTGCTGAGGCCGACGCGCTTCTCGATAATTCTACATCTCAGGCCGACGACTACAGCGTAGCCGAAGCTCTGTTCACCAAGGCTTGCGCCCTCGAAGCCGACGGAAAGGTCGACGAGGCAATCGAATTGTGGCAGGCCGGTGCTGCAAACACTTCTGATATATTCGGTGCCAAGAGCGCATACAGGGCTGCTGAGGCTCTGTTCGAAAGCGGAAAAAGCAAGCAGGCTCTTGCGGCTGCCCAAAAGTTTGTAAAGTCAGGCTCTAAGCAAAAATACTGGCTCGCTCGTGGCTTTATTCTATTGAGTGATATATATAAGGCTCAGGGTAATAAGTTCGAGGCAAGGCAGTATCTCGAAGCTCTGCGCGACAATTATCCCGGCAATGAGACCGATATTAAAATGATGATCGAAAGCCGTCTGGCCGATAAATGATGTTGATATGAAAAAGCTTTTTCTGCTATCTATATTATTACCCTTTGGCGCTTTCGCCCAGGACCTTAGCACCGAGGTGGTGGTCGACCGCACTGTTGCCGTCGAGCTCCCCGAGGCTTCGCCGCTTGCAGGCGTAGGACCGGCCTTGTCGCTGCCGATGCGCAGTGATGCCGCTTTGCGTATTTCCGACTATACAATGTCTACCGATTTCGCACCGTCGGTGGCTCGAAATTCGCCCTTTGTCTACACAGGTATCCCGGCCGCAACTCCGTATCGCGGTTTTGCTTGGCTCGGTTATTTCCCCGCATACAACCTCGACGCCGGCGTCGGCTATCAGATTCTCGACTCCGATGCTGATAAACTCGGGGTGGCCGCGTCTTTCGAAGGCGCATCATGGCACGGCTTTGGTAGCAAGGATGTAAAACCTTCTGTGAGTTATAATACATTTAAGCTGATTGCTGACTACAGGCATACTTTCAATAATAATGCAACTGTCTATGCCAAAGCCGACTATGCTCACGATGCTTTGCGTATGCCATATTTCAGCCCGCATTATGATGCCGATGCGCCACAAGCTTTCAACCATGGTAATTTTGCCGCCGGAATCATGCGCGACGGTAAGATAAACTATGCGGCTCAACTGTACTACCGATTTTTCGATGTCGCCGATGATGTCATCGTTGGCGCTCCCGATAGCCCTGTGCCGGGTACGGTGGCTTTCGACGGTGCTTCCGACAATTATTTCGGAGCTAACGGACATATCGGCGCTTGGATCAGCGATAAGTCCGCCGTTAAGATAGGTGTCGATATCGCTCATCAGAATGCTTCCGGTATCCGTCACGATATGTTTTCGCCAATACGTGTCAACAATAGCCGCTGGATTATTGGCCTTAACCCAACCTTCACATTCTCAATCAAGAATTTCGACGTGCGCCTGGGTATTCATGCCGATTATTGCAGCAGTACTTCCAAGGCATTATTCCTTGTTGCTCCTGATGTCGGCATAGTTTGGAATGCTGCAAAATGGGCCGAGGTATACTTCGATGCCGACGGCGGAGAACGTTTCAACTCCCTCTCCGATCTCTACAACTACTCCGTTTTCGCTCCCGGATTCTCTGTTTTCGACACCATGTGGAATAAGGTTGATGCCAAAGCCGGAATCAGACTTGGCTCATTTAGAGGTTTCAGCGCTGGAGTACATGCTGCTTATGCCGCCACCTCTGATGCTCCAATGCCTGATATTCTCAGCTTCGACAGTGGTCGTACTGCTGCGGCTTTTGTGTCAAGATCTGTCTCCGGCTGGAGATTCGGCGTCGATTTCTCATACAGGTATTCCGATATCCTTTCGGCATCGATTGGTGGCGAAGTATTTTCACATGGCTTTGGCAAAGGCTACTGGCTCAACATCGACAATGCTCGGGCAACACTCGATGCTAAGATGTCCGTCAAGGCTTCGGAGAGGCTGACCATTGCTGCAAAATACAAGCTGAGGGCTTGCCGATTCGCATATTATAATATTGCCGGTACTTATGGCGAGTACAGTCTTGGCAACATTTCAGACCTCGGTTTGGAGGCGGTATACCGCATGTCCGACAGACTCAGCTTCTTTGCAGACATCGACAATATGCTGTGCCGTCGATATCAGATTTTGCCGGGAATTACAAGCCGCAGGCTGCATGGCCTGATTGGTGCTGCATATCAGTTCTAAGTAACCAAATAGCGCCGCAGCCACATCGAGATAATATAAACTAATTTATAAAAGGTACTTAATAAAAAACGAAAAATCTTTAACCAAATAATATTATGAAATTCAAAGTATTGGCGGCGATGTCGTTTGCCATAGCCATCGCATCGGGGGCTGTAGCGCAGACTGTGCAGACTTTTTGCTATTCTACCCCCGACGGTAAATCGGGTCTGCGACTTGCTTGGCGTAATGATTCTACCGAACAGTGGCAACTCATCAACCGCGACCTCGTAAAGGGCGATTTCGGTTCGTGGGCAAGCGGTAAGAAAATGTATAACCCGCGTCTGTTCATCAACGCTGCCGACAGCCTGTGGACTGTTGTCTTCGAGTGTACTCCCACCGGCTCGGTTACAGGCATTGCCACAAGCCGCAATCTTACTCAATGGCAACCCCAGCGTTATGTCGAATCGGTAATGGATATTCCCGCCGACATGCGCCCCCTCGTGCAGCTCAAGGCCGATTCTGCTGTCGTAAAGGGAAAGCGATATGCCGGATATACTCAGCCGATGCAAAAGGCTGTTATTGATGCAATTATAGCATACGACAATGCCGACCGCGAGCGCTATTCGCGTTTCCATGAAAAGACGCGCGACGACTCAGCGCGGTTTGCCGGTCTCGCGCCCGTGAGCGTTAATATAAAGCCTCTGCCTCAACAGGCTAAACCTATTTCCGACAAGTTGATTGGTATTTTCTTCGAGGACATCAACTATGGTGCCGACGGTGGTCTATATGCCGAACTCGTGCAGAACCGCGATTTCGAATACTCTGCTGCCGACCATAAAGGTTGGGACAGCAAGACCGCTTGGTCCGGCGATTTCGACATCCTCGTTGACAATCCAATACATGTTAACAATCCTCACTATGCCCGCCTCGCTGAAGGTAAAGCAATGATAAACATCGGTTTCGATAGCATTGCTGTCGTAAAAGGCGACAACTACCGCTTCAGCATCAAGGCGCGTGCCCCGAAAGCTTTGAACCTTAAGGTCGAACTTATCGGGAAAAACGACAAAGTGCTTGCCGCTAAATCTATTAAAGTTAAAGCCGGAGACTGGAGCGACTACAAAGTCTCTCTCAAACCGGCGGCTACAACCGGCAATGCTCGCCTTAGACTAACGGCTACAAACGGATGCGTTGACCTCGACATGGTTTCACTCTTCCCGGCAAAGACTTTTAAAGGTCGTGAGAACGGCCTACGTATCGACCTTGCGCAGACTCTCGCCGACCTCAAGCCGCAATTCGTCCGCTTCCCCGGCGGTTGTGTGGCTCATGGCAAAGGCATCGACAATATCTACGATTGGAAAGGCTCTATAGGCCCGCTCGAAGCTCGAAAACCGCTATTCAACCTCTGGGGCTATCACCAGACAAGGGGTCTCGGCTACCACGAGTATTTCTTGTTCTGCGAGGATATTGGCGCTGAGCCTCTGCCTGTTGTCGCTGCCGGTGTTCCTTGCCAGAATTCGCATATCAACGCCCACCATACCCACAGCGACATCACCGCTATGGGACAGCAGTGCGGTGTGCCTTGGGAAGAAATGGAGCAATATACTCAGGATATTCTCGACCTTATCGAATACGCTAACGGTGGTGTTGATACCGAATGGGGCGCTAAACGTGCTGCCGCAGGACATCCCGAACCTTTCAACCTGAAATATATCGGTATCGGCAACGAAGACCTCGTAAGCGAGGTGTTCATCCCGCGCTTCAAGATGATCTACGATGCCGTGCAGGCAAAATATCCCGACGTGACGGTAATCGGCACTGCAGGTCCTTTCTGGGAAGGCGCTGACTACGAGGCCGGTTGGGAGCTGGCTCGCGAACTCGATATACCCATGATCGACGAGCATTACTATGTTGCTCCGGGTTGGTATCTCTACAACCGTGACTTCTACGACAAATACCCCCGCGACGGCTCTAAGGTATACCTTGGCGAGTATGCAGCTCATGCTCCCGAGCGCCCCTCTACTATCGAGACAGCTCTTTCTATTGCTCTGTATCTTACCGATATCGAGCGAAATGGCGATGTCGTAACCATGACTTCTTACGCTCCTCTGTTGGCTAAGAACGGCCATACTCAATGGCGTCCCGACCTGATATACTTCGACAACACCGATGTTTATCCAACTGTCGATTACCAGGTGCAGAAGCTCTACGGAAACAACAGCGGCACAACATATGTCCCTGCCGATATGGCTATCGCTTCCGACAACGACAAGGTAAAGGTTCGTATCGGTAGCTCGATTGTCAAGGATGACGCTACCGGCGACTACATCCTGAAGCTTGTCAATATGCTGCCTGTCGAAGTAAACGCCGATATCGACCTCGCGCCACTGGGTATTAATGTTAATAAAGTCCTGGCCGAACAACTTTCCGACAGGCACGATTCTAAAGACGCAAAAATCAAAAAGGTAGAGATTTCGCTCCCTAAAGCTGTTTTGCCGCCTTATTCTTTCACTGTGCTAAGACTAAAGGCTCGCAAGTAATAACTTTTTGTAAAAAACATTTGCCTTTTCAGTTATTGTGCTTATCTTTGCACCTATATTTTAGTTCTAAACCTACCATGAACAAACAGTACCGCAAGACAATCCCTTGCGGTACTTTAAAACAAACATTGCTATGTTGGAGAATACCAATGTAAAAACTCTCGACAAGGTTGTTGTCCGATTCTCTGGCGATTCCGGCGACGGCATGCAGCTGGCGGGCAACATCTTTACTAATGTGTCGGCTGGCCTCGGTAATCAGGTGTCGACTTTCCATGACTATCCGGCCGAAATTCGTGCTCCTCAGGGCTCGCTCGGTGGTGTGTCGGGTTTCCAGGTTAGCGTCGGTAAGGGTGTGCACACCCCCGGTGACAGTTGCGACGTTCTAATTTCTATGAACGCCGCTGCTCTAAAGCAGAACCACCACTTCCTGAAACCCGGCGGTGTCATTATCGTGGATATCGATTCTTTCCGCGAGAGCGACCTCAAAAAAGCTCTGTATAAAACCGACAATCCTTTCGAAGAACTCGGTATTAAGGCCCAGATTGTTGAAGTTCCGGTCACTACTATGACCAAGGCTGCCCTCGCTGAAAGCGGGCTCGACAATAAGAGCGTGCTTAAATGCCGTAATATCTTCGCTCTCGGCCTCGTTTGCTGGCTTTTCGACCGTCCTCTCGAAGCTGCGGAGCACTTCTTGCAAAAGAAGTTTGCTAAGAAGCCTGCTGTTTTCGAAGCTAACGCAAAAGTCCTCCAAGCAGGATACGACTACGGTCACAATATACATGCGTCGGTTTCTACATACCGCGTGGAAACTGAAGACCCGAAACCGGGTATTTATACCGACATCAACGGAAACACTGCTACTGCCTGGGGCCTGATTATGGCTTCTGAAAAGTGTGGCCGTCCTTTGTTCCTCGGTTCATATCCCATTACTCCGGCTACCGATATTCTCCACGAGCTTGCCAAGCGCAAAGACCTCGGAGTTAAGGCGTGCCAAATGGAAGACGAAATCGCCGGCGTATGCTCGGCTATCGGTGCTTCCTTCGCCGGTAACCTCGCTGTTACTTCTACTTCCGGCCCCGGTCTTGCTCTCAAGAGCGAGGCTATTGGTCTGGCGGTTATGGCCGAGCTTCCTCTCGTTATTATCGATGTGCAGCGTGGCGGCCCTTCTACCGGTCTTCCTACGAAAACCGAACAGACCGACCTTATGCAGGCGCTATACGGTCGCAATGGCGAATCTCCGCTGGCCGTGGTTGCTCCTGCTTCGCCTACTGATTGCTTCACAATGGCTTTCGAGGCTTGCCGTATAGCCGTAGAGCACATGACTCCGGTTATCTTGCTAAGCGATGCGTTTATAGGAAACGGTTCCTCGGCTTGGCGTGTTCCCGAAGCTGATGAATTCCCTCTGATCAAGACTCCCGATGTTCCTGCTGAGAAACTCGCTGACAAGAGCTGGAAACCTTACGACCGACGCGAAAACCTCGGACGTTTCTGGCCGGTAGGTGGTACTGAAGGTGCTACTCACCGTCTCGGTGGCCTCGAGAAAGATGCTGTCACAGGTGCGATTTCTAACGACCCTGTTAACCACGAGAAGATGGTTTGCCTGCGTCGTGAGAAAATCGAACGCATTGCCGACGATATTCCTCTGCTCGAAGTATTGGGCAACACCGAAGCCGATACCCTCCTCCTTGGTTGGGGCGGTACTTACGGCCACCTGCGCAGCGCTGCCGACGAACTCAACGCAGCCGGTAAGCCTGTCGCTATGACGCACTTCCGCTACATCAGCCCCATGCCTAAGAATACTGCCGAAGTTCTTGCCAAGTACAAGCGTATTATCGTAGCCGAATTGAATACTGGCATGTTTGCCGACTATCTACAGTGCCGTTATCCCGACGCTCATATTCTCAGAATTAACAAGATTCAGGGTCAGCCGTTCTCGGTTTCTGAAATCGTAGAACGCGTAACTAAATTTATGGAGGAAGACTAAGCTATGGAACAGACAACATTCACCCCCGCCGATTTCAAAAGCGACCAGGCAGTTCGTTGGTGTCCCGGTTGTGGCGACCATGCCATTCTCAACACCCTCCAGAAGGCTATGGCTACCCTCGGTATCGCGCCCTACAAAACCGCTGTGATTTCTGGTATCGGTTGTAGCTCGCGACTGCCGTACTATATGAATACTTTCGGTTTCCACACCATTCATGGCCGTGCCGCGGCTGTGGCTACCGGTTACAAGGTGGCTAATCCTGAGATGACTGTATGGCAGATTTCAGGCGACGGCGACGGGCTCGCTATCGGTGGCAACCACTTCATTCACGCGGTGCGTCGCAATGTAGATATCAATATCATTCTTTTCAACAACAAAATCTACGGCTTGACAAAGGGTCAGTACTCGCCCACAAGCTCGCGTGGTTTTGTTTCGAAATCAAGCCCTTACGGAACTGTCGAAGATCCATTCATCCCGGCTGAACTCGTTTTCGGTGCGCGTGGTAATTTCTTCGCCCGTTCTATCGATGTCGAACTGGCCACTTCGCAAGAGGTTATGGTTGCGGCTGCTAAGCACAAAGGTACTTCGGTGGTCGAGATTTTGCAGAACTGTGTAATCTTTAACAACGGCATTCATAATCCTATAACCGACCGAGAGGTTCGTGCCGAGCGCACTATCACTCTGCGACATGGCGAGAAGATGCTTTTCGGTCCTAACAAGGAGCGTGGACTCGTGCGCGACGGTTTCCTGCTAAAAGCTGTTACTTTAGGCGAAGACGGATACACGATCGACGATGTGCTCGTGCACGACGCTCATACACCTTCTAACTTCCTGCACCAGCAGTTGGCTATGATGGACGGTTTGAACGACCTGCCCCTTGCTCTCGGTGTGATTCGCGATGTAGAAGCTCCCACCTACGAAACCGGAGTGAGCGAGCAAGTCGACGAAGTAAAAGCTAAAAAAGGCTTCGACTCTCTGCGCCAGATGATTCTCGCAGGCGAAACCTGGGAGGTAAAATAAGTCAACTTTTATTCTACAATTTGAAATTTAATAGGTTAAAGAGCATAGGGTACAATTCCTTGCCTCTTTAACCTTTTTTTAATACTTAAATGAAGCTATTCCTTTTTGTTGTTCTGTCGCTTTTTGTGACTGCGACGTCGGCTCGGTCGGTAAGCTATGACATATCTGCTAATGTCGATGGCCTTGATGGCAAGACGGTTTATATAAAAGATTATTTTAAGAATAATGTGCTTATCGACTCTGCAATCGTTAGAGACGGCAAACTGCATTTCTGCGGTAATTACGAACGCAGGGCCTTTGTGAGGGTCGAATGTGGTCGTGTTTTTGCAAACTGCGTGTTGGAGGATACTCCTATCGAGCTCGACTTTGATAAGCATTATGTCAAAGCTGGCGGACCTTTGTCGGCAATGCATCGAGACTACTTGCTTGCAAGGGAAGAAAAATTTGGCCGTATCGACAGTGCTGTGAAAGTGCTGCGAGGCAAATTTGCTGATTCTGAGCAGTTCCGTGTCGAGTTTGAAAAATATTATGATGCTAATTTTGCCCCTTACGATGCCGCGATAATCGACAGCCTTAAGGCTCATGCTTCCGATGGTTTTGGCGAATGCCTGTTTATGTCTGAGCACAGGGGAATAGAGCTGTCTGAGTGGCCCGCCTTGTTTGATTCCCTGCCGGCAAACTTTACAGCGTTGCCGCTGGCTCAGAAGGTCAACAATGATAAGATGAAGGCCTTGATGACTGCGGTTGGTGGGATGTTTGTCGATTTTGAAGCTAAAAACGTCGATGGCTCATCGGCCAAGTTTTCCGACTATGTTGGCCGGGGCAAGTATGTGCTTGTCGATTTCTGGGCAAGTTGGTGCGGCCCTTGCCGCGAAGAAGGGCGTACCACTCTAAAGCCTCTTTATGATTTGTATAAAGAGGACGCCCGACTGATAATACTTGGTGTTGATGTGTGGGACGAAGACTCGGCTGCGCTCAAAGCTATCGAGGCCGAGGACTACGCTTGGCCGCAACTTATTGGTGCCGGTAAAACGCCGATGAAAGCGTATGGTTTCGACGGTATACCTATGCTGATGCTGTTCGGACCCGACGGCTCTATCTTGGCCCGTGATATAAGGGGTGAAGAGGTCCTTAAGGCTGTGAAACAAGCCATTGGCGAACCTCTTCACTCTCGATTGAATTAGAACGAGAAATCTTCGTCGGATGCCTGGGCGCTTTCCAGGCTGTCGGCATTGCTGGCTAAATTGCAGACGCGGCTGTAGAAATTACGGCGCGAATTGTTCTGGTGCTCGAACATTGCTCGCGTACTTTCTTCATCGGCTGTAAATGCCAGCGTGTGGTTTATCGATAGTTCTTCGGCCACCTTTTCCAAGTCCTGGTTTGCTCCGATGTAGCTGAAAACCCAGCCGCTGCCGCGTTTGGCTTCGATGAGGGCTTTTATGGAGCGGGCAGTGAAATCTGTAGAGCTGTTTTCTTCGCCGTCGGTGATGATAGTCACAAGCACCGAATCTCCTGCATTTTTTACGGTGTCGATTATGCCGATACCTTTGCCTATGGCATCGTAGAGAGGTGTGCAACCCGATACCACGTATTCGTTGCGTGTAATGTCGATGGTCGACGCTGCAGGGCTGTTGCGGTAGATTTCATTGAACCACTGCGACGAGAACGAAAGTACGGTGATTTGCTGTTTGAGTTCGGGGTTCTCGATTGCTGCGTGGCGGATGGTTTGAAGGGTTTCGTTGAGGCCGTTCAGGGCCTGGCTGTAGATCAGCTCCATCGACCCGCTGGCGTCGAGGATGATGAGGTTGTGTACTGTAGGGCTTACTTTTGCGTCTTCTGAGGCTGTGTTGTCGTGGGCAAGAGTTGAACTCTTGCCGGTGAGGAGATCGATAAATTTCATCTAATCTGTTGAATTTGTTATGTTTATTAAATCTGTTTTATGGGTTCTAAATTAGTCTGTCTCCAGCCTCTTCACAGTATCCACGCCCTCGATAGCCGAGATATGCGAGATGATAGACTGAAGTTCTTCAAACGAATGCACTCCAAGGGTTATTGTGCAGGTAACTATCGAGTCCTTGGTCGAGGTGTTGAAACTCTCCATGGCAAGATGTAGCTGGTTGGTGATAGAGTCTACAAGGTCGATAAAGAGGTGGTAGCGATCTACTGCCGTGATGACTATCGTCTGGGAGTAGAGTGTCGAATCCGGCTCATAGTCTACAGCTCGGATGCTCTCGCCCCACTGAGAGGCAAGGCTCACGGCCTCTTTACAGTCGCGCTTGTGAAGGGTGATATGTCCGTCGCTGTCTGCAAAGCCGATAACCTCGTCGCCGGGGATAGGCATGCATATCGGGCAGCGCTTGTAGGTCGGGCGGGGGAGGTTGTCGAGATAGTTGCTGATTGCATAGCGGGCCTTGTATGTCACAACATTGTCGAGCCAGTCGGGCTGTGGGCGAACTTCGGGGTCGGTAAAGATTTCAACTACGTCGCCGCGGCGTAAACGTGCCTTGATTGATGATAGAAAGCCGTTTACTCGCGCATACTTGGCTCGCTCGCCAATCTTGGTGCCAACCTCGTAGGCAAAGTCCAGTACTGTTGATTTCTGCGGTAGTACAACCGGCTTACCCTTGGGAGTAAAGGTCATGATATCATCATTGTAGAATGCCGTTACCACCTTCTCGATAAACTCAGTGCCGCCGGTGTTCGACGATTCGCGAAGCACGGTGCGGAATTTTTCGATCCAACGCAGTATGTTGTCATCGTCGCGGTCGGCGATACATCCAAGGCGAGAATTCATAACCATTCTGCGGCTGCTGATATGCACTTCCTGCCAGCGTCCGAAATCGGCAAGAAGCTTCACATGGAAACTCTGGTAGCCGTTTTCCTTCGGTGAATCGATATAGTTGGAGATTCCTCCGGGTTTTTCCTTGAAATGGTCGGTGAGCACAGAATATATCTTTAGTGCCATTGCCTTTTCGCTCATTCCCTCGGGAGTGTCGTATACAATTTCGGTGAAATGCCTGTACTTGAGGTGGTTGAAGTCGTCGCCGTATTTGTGCATCTTGCGCCATATGCTGTATGGTTCGCGATACTCTACTGTCACCTCTGTTTCGATTCCGGCTTTCAGCAGGGTTTCAATTATTTGACGGCGGAAACGTCCGAGGCGCTCGGCCTGGGCTGCCTCGTCCTGGTCGGTCAGACGCTTGATTTCATCATATTCATGTGGGCAGCGGTAGCGGAAACTCAGATTTTCGAGCTCTGTCTTGATATGGTAAAGACCGAGTCTGTTGGCCAACGGCGCATAGAAATAGTCGGTCTCGCCCGCTATCTTCATCTGCTTGTCGGCTCGCATTGCCGCCAATGTGCGCATATTATGGAGGCGGTCGGCGAGCTTGATGAGCAACGGTCGGACATCGCTCTGAATCGATGCAAGCATCTGGCGGAAGTTGTCTACCTGCAGCGACGCATCGTAGTGCTCTTTTTTCTGCTTGGTCACAACTCCTACAAGGAAAGCTACATCATCGCCGAAGCGCTCGCGTATTTCTTCTATAGTATGAGGCGTGTCTTCTACCACATCGTGCAGGAAGGCGGCGATTACCGGGTTGACATCAAGGTGCATGTCGTCGGCGGCGATCGTGGCTACGGCGATAGGGTGGAGGATATACGGTTCACCTCCCTTGCGGCGCTGAGGTGCATGGGCCTCACGGGCAAGGGCAAATGCATCACGCAGACGAGCCATGTCGTCTGCGCTGCAGCGGTCCGACATGAGCGCAAATACATGTTCGGCCCGTTCGTCTATTAGCTTGTTGTAATCCGTAGTATTCTCCATGGTGTGTCCTTTTTTATTCAATACGCAAAAATACAAAAAAATCTTCCTTTTTGAAAAAATATTTTAAAATGACCGTCAATAATATCACCTTCTTAATAATTTGTCTATATGTCTTTATGCCCAAAACAACGACCAACAAAATATGGTGAAAATTTTTCAATGCTTAATATATTGAAAATCAGTGGTTAGATAAAATGGCCGTCAAAAATGTCAAAAAAAATCGCAAGAAAATTTTGGAGAATGAAAAAATGTGTGTAACTTTGCAACCGCAAACGGGAAAAGACGCCGCTCTTTCTACCCCGCCGCAGAGAAAATTGACAATGCCTCTTTAGCTCAGTTGGCCAGAGCACGTGATTTGTAATCTCGGGGTCGTTGGTTCGAATCCGACAAGAGGCTCAAAATGAGATTGCGGCAGCTCAGCCGGGCTATCGCAAACAGAGACACCCAAGTCTCGCACTCGACACGGGCGTGTTCCAGAGTGGCCAAATGGGGCAGACTGTAAATCTGCTGACTTTCGTCTTCGGTGGTTCGAATCCATCCGCGCCCACAATCATTTTCTCTTATGCGGAAGTAGCTCAGTTGATAGAGCATCAGCCTTCCAAGCTGAGGGTCGCGAGTTTGAGCCTCGTCTTCCGCTCAAATTTTATTTGCCTATGTAGCTCAGGGGTAGAGCACTTCCTTGGTAAGGAAGAGGTCGCGGGTTCAAATCCCGCCATCGGCTCTATAGACGAAGCCCCGGTAGTGCTTTCTGCATTATCGTGGCTGATTGTTAAGAAATTAAATATTTATAATTATACAGCACAGTTATGGCTAAAGAGAAATTCGAAAGAACGAAGCCTCACGTTAACATCGGCACTATCGGCCACGTTGACCACGGCAAAACTACCCTGACCGCTGCCATTACTACCGTACTGGCTAAAGCAGGTCTTTCTGAAGTGAAGTCGTTCGACCAGATCGACAACGCTCCCGAAGAAAAAGAGCGTGGTATTACTATCAATACTGCACACGTAGAATACGAAACCGCTAACCGCCACTACGCTCACGTTGACTGCCCCGGCCACGCTGACTATGTGAAGAACATGGTAACAGGTGCCGCTCAGATGGACGGCGCTATCATCGTAGTTGCTGGTACTGACGGTCCTATGCCCCAGACCCGCGAGCACATCCTTCTCGCTCGTCAGGTAAACGTGCCCCGTATCGTTGTTTTCCTCAACAAGTGCGACCTCGTTGACGACGAGGAAATCCTCGACCTCGTTGAAATGGAAATGCGCGAACTTCTCTCGGCTTACGAATATGACGGCGACGCTACTCCTATCATCCGTGGCTCTGCTCTCGGCGCCCTCAACGGCGAACCCGAATGGGAAGCTAAGGTTATGGAGCTCATGGCAGCAGTTGACGAATGGATTCCCCTGCCTCCCCGCGCTGTTGACAAACCCTTCCTGATGCCTGTTGAAGACGTATTCTCTATCACCGGTCGTGGTACCGTTGCTACTGGTCGTATCGAAGCTGGTATCGTTAAAGTTGGCGACGAAGTTCAGATCATGGGTCTTGGCGCTAACCTCAAATCAACCGTTACCGGTGTTGAGATGTTCCGCAAACTTCTCGACGAAGGTGAAGCTGGTGATAACGTAGGTCTCCTCCTCCGCGGTATCGACAAGAAAGATATCAAACGCGGTATGGTTATCTGCCACCCCGGTGTTGTTAAGCCCCACAGCAAGTTCAAAGCTTCTGTCTACATCCTCAAGAAAGAGGAAGGTGGCCGTCACACTCCGTTCCACAACCACTATCGTCCCCAGTTCTACATCCGTACACTCGACGTTACCGGTGAGATCACTCTTCCCGAAGGTGTAGAAATGGTAATGCCCGGTGACCACGTAGAAATCATCGTTGAGCTCATCAACCCCGTAGCTTGCGATCAGGGTCTTCGTTTCGCTATCCGCGAAGGTGGCCGCACCGTTGGTTCGGGCCAGATCACCGAAATCCTCGACTAATATCAGTCGGCCCCTCGGGGCAATGATATAACCCCATAACGCCGGCGCTGTGTGCGCCAAGGCAATCCGGCCCGGCGTTATCTATACACAGGTTTAGCTCAGTCGGTAGAGCACTGGTCTCCAAAACCAGGTGTCGGGAGTTCGAGCCTCTCAACCTGTGCCAAAAGAAAAACCAATGAAGAATTTAAAACTACTCACGAATATTCAAGAGGCCTATGACGAACTTCGTTATAAGACCTCTTGGCCCTCTAAAAAGCAGCTGGTTAAATCGGCTATTATCGTGATGATTGCTTCCGTGATTATCGCCTTGATAATTTTCGTCATGGATCAATTAGTCGATTATGTGATGCACTTTATTTACAACCTGTAAGCTTTAACTACACTCGCAGTGGAAAAAGATACCAAAAAAGAACTGACTAAGGGTTGGTACGTTTTGCGTGCCATTTCCGGCAAAGAAGCCCAGGTCAAAGAGATCATCGAAGGTGCGATGAAAAACTCTGACCTTGGCAAGTACGTTTTTCAGGTGCTCATCCCCACCGAGCGTGTGATGACACTTCGCAACGGTAAAAAGGTTATCAAAGAAAAGAACCTTTATTCCGGATATGTGTTCATCGAAGCTATTCTTACCGGTGAAGTGGAATACGAACTGAGCAATACTACCAACGTGATTGATTTCCTCCGCGGACGCCAGAAAGGCAGCCCCGCAGAGCGTCTTCGCGAATCTGAGGTACTGCGTATGCTCGGTGCGGCCGACGAAATTTCCGAGCCCGAAGCCGACTTTATTGTTGGCGAGCAGGTCAAGGTTATCGAAGGCCCGTTCAAAGATTTCCACGGCGTTATCGAGGAGGTGAACCACGAGAAACGCAAACTTAAGGTTAGCATCAAGATCTTTGATCGCAAGACACCACTCGAGTTGGAGAATTCGCAAGTAGAGCGTGAATGATTTTACCCCGACGCCTTTTGTTACGAAGGCACGAAGGGTTTTTCTTTGCGCAATGTAATCAATAATTAAGTTAAAAACCATGGCTAAAGAAATTGCTGGACAAATCAAATTGCAGATTAAAGGTGGTGCTGCAAATCCTTCGCCTCCTGTAGGCCCCGCGCTGGGTTCGAAGGGTATCAACATCATGGAATTTTGCAAGCAATTCAATGCCCGCACCCAGGACAAAGCCGGTAAGATTCTTCCTGTTGTAATCACCTATTACACTGATAAATCTTTCGACTTTATCGTTAAGACTCCTCCTGTTGCAGTACAGCTCAAGGAAGCAGCAAAAATCAAAACTGCCTCTAAAGAGCCTAACCGCACCAAGGTAGCAGAGATTACCTGGGACCAGGTACGTGAGATTGCCACCGACAAAATGCCCGACCTCAACTGCTTTACCATAGAATCCGCTATGCGAATGGTTGCCGGTACGGCCAGAAGTATGGGTATCACCGTCAAAGGTCAATTCCCCTCTAACAACTAAAACTTCACCAAGATGAGCAAACTTACAAAAAATCAAAAAGTAGCCTTATCGAAGCTTGAAGCTGGGAGGAGCTATACCTTGGCAGAAGCTTGCGAGCTGGTAAAGGAAATGACCTTCACCAAATTCGACGCTTCGCTTGATATCGACGTCCGTCTGGGCGTTGACCCCCGTAAGGCCAATCAGATGGTACGTGGTGTGGTAACACTGCCCCACGGCACAGGTAAACAAATCCGTGTACTTGTGCTTTGTGCCCCCGACGCCGAAGCTGCCGCCAAAGCCGCCGGTGCTGACTACGTAGGTCTCGACGAGTATATCGAGAAGATCAAAGGTGGTTGGACCGACGTCGACGTTATCATAACTCAGCCCGCTATCATGGGTAAGATCGGTGCTCTGGGCCGTATCCTCGGTCCCCGCGGTCTGATGCCTAACCCCAAGAGCGGTACTGTGACCGTAGATGTTGCTAAGGCTGTAGAAGAAGTTAAGAAAGGTAAGATCGACTTCAAGGTTGACAAGAACGGTATCGTTCACACCTCGATCGGTAAAGTTTCTTTCGCAACCGACGCTATGCAGGACAATGCACGTGAGTTTATCAATACCCTGATCAAGCTCAAACCTGCTACCGCTAAAGGCACATATATCAAGAGCATTTATCTTTCCAGCACAATGAGTCCGGGTGTCAAGATCGACCCCAAATCTGTTGATGCTTAACCCCACAACTACACGACAACATGAAAAAGGAAGATAAAGCCCTCGTCATTAATAAAATCGCCGAAACCCTGCGTCAGTACAGTGGTTTCTACCTGGTAGAGACCGCCGGACTTGATGCTGAGAAAACTTCGGCTCTGCGCCGCGCATGCTTCAACGCCGACATCAAACTCGTCGTTGTAAAGAATACCCTTCTTCACAAAGCCCTCGAGACCCTCGACGGTGATTTCAGCGAACTCTACCCCGCACTGAAGGAGTCAACCTCACTGATGTGCACCAACGTAGGTAACGCACCCGCCAAGCTTCTCAAAGACTTCGTAAAGAAAGGCGACACACTGCCCCTGCTCAAAGGCGCATACGTAGAAGAAACCGTTTACCTCGGTGCCGACCAGCTCGACGCACTGGCTTCTATCAAGAGCAAACACGAACTTATCGCCGACGTTATTGCACTTCTGCAGTCGCCCGCCAAGAACGTTGTCAGCGCTCTTCAGTCAGGTGCCACAACTATCCACGGTGTCCTGGAAACCCTTTCGAAAAAAGAAAATTAATAAGAATAAAAACCAACAAAAATCCATACAAAAATGGCAGATTTAAAAGCTTTTGCTGAACAACTCGTAAACCTCACTGTCAAGGAAGTAAACGAACTTGCCCAGATCCTCAAGGAAGAATACGGCATCGAACCCGCCGCTGCTGCTGTTGCTGTTGCAGCAGGCCCCGCCGCTGCCGGTGCAGCTGCCGAAGAGAAAACCAGCTTCGACGTAGTACTCGCTGAGGCAGGTGGTGAGAAACTCAAAGTCGTTAAGCTCGTTAAAGAACTTACCGGTCTTGGTCTGAAAGAAGCTAAAGAGCTCGTAGACGGTGCTCCTAACACCCTCAAAGAAGGTCTTGCTAAGGCTGAAGCTGAAGCTATGAAGGCTCAGCTCGAAGAGGTAGGCGCTAAAGTCGAACTCAAATAATATAGTCTGACTATCAGACACTTGGGTTAAGAATCCCCTTGCCGGGTGATTCTTAACCTTTTGTGTCGTTAGACCCCTCTCCTTCAACCCCTTTACGCACGGTCGACTCCTGCGACGTCTTACCGCCGACTCGTTTGCCCCCGGGCAGCAGTCTTTCAACCGATTGGCACTTTTATCCGTGGTGCCGGCGGGCAGTACGGCAACTGCCGTCATGACGATTTCGCATCGATTATCATTTCCCGGTTTTGTTAGCGCACGCGGCGCCACCGGGCTGCCTTAGAGACGACCGCCTGCTATCTGCATAGCCCGCTATGCAACATTTGTCAATAATGCGGACAGCAGCTGCTACGTTGCAGCGGTGTTAAAGTCTGCATGATACTTTTGATAACGGCAAAATTTTTTTCTTAAATGTCATCTAAAAACGACAAACCCCGCGTTAACTTTGCCACTGTAAAGAGCCCGTTCCCTTATCCTGACTTTCTGGAGGTACAGCTCAAGTCGTTCCGCGACTTTTTCCAGCTCGACACTCCGCCTGAAAAGCGTACCAACGAGGGCCTCTACAGGGTTTTCTCCGAAAACTTCCCTATTTCGGATACCCGCAACAACTTCCAACTCGAATTCCTCGATTACTACATCGATCCCCCGCGCTATACAATCGCAGAATGTCTTGAGCGCGGATATTCGTACAGCGTGCCCCTGAAGGCCAAACTGAAGCTGTCGTGTACCGACCCCGAGCATGAGGATTTCGCAACAGAGATCCAGGATGTATACCTGGGCCAGATTCCCTATATGACTGAGAAAGGCACCTTTGTTATCAATGGTGCCGAGCGCGTAGTAGTATCGCAGCTCCACCGTTCGCCCGGTGTTTTCTTCGGCCAGAGCACCCATGCCAACGGTACAAAACTTTATTCGGCGCGTATCATCCCCTTCCGCGGCTCATGGATTGAGTTTGCCACGGATATCAACAATGTGATGTACGCCTACATCGACCGAAAGAAAAAATTACCCGTTACCACACTTCTGCGTGCCATCGGTCTGGAAACCGATAAGGACATCATCGAGATTTTCGGCCTTGCCGAGGAAATCAAGGTCAATAAGACCAATCTCAAGAAGATGATCGGCCGCCGTCTTGCCGGTAGCGTGCTTAAATCTTGGGTCGAGGACTTCGTAGACCAGGATACCGGTGAGGTTACAACCCTCGAGCGTAACGATATGATCGTAGAGCGCGAGGAAGAAATCAATGCCGAAAATATAGAGAAGATTATCGAGTCGGGTGTTCCCTACATCCTCGTGCATAAAGAAGATGTCAACACCAGCGATTACTCGATTATCTTCAATACCCTCCAGAAAGACCCTTCGAACTCAGAGAAAGAGGCTATCGAGTACATCTATCGTCAGCTCCGCAATGCCGAAGCCCCCGACGAGGTAAGTGCCCGCGAGGTAATTTTCAACCTCTTCTTCTCGGAGAAGCGTTATGACCTTGGCAATGTAGGCCGCTACCGCATCAACCGCAAGCTCGGCCTCACAACCAGCATGGACGTGAAGGTGCTGACCAAGGAGGATATCATTGCCATTATCAAATATCTGATCGAGCTTATCAACAGCCACGCAGACGTGGACGATATCGACCACCTGTCGAACCGCCGCGTACGCACTGTCGGCGAGCAGCTTTCGAATCAGTTCGGCGTGGGCCTCAACCGTATGTCGCGCACAATCCGCGAGCGTATGAACGTACGTGACAACGAGGTGTTTACCCCGACCGATCTTATCAACGCCAAGACAATCTCGTCGGTAATCAATACATTCTTCGGCACCAACGCACTGTCGCAGTTCATGGACCAGACCAACCCTCTGGCCGAGATTACCCACAAGCGCCGTATGTCGGCCCTCGGCCCCGGCGGTCTTTCGCGTGAACGCGCCGGTTTCGAGGTACGAGACGTACACTATACCCACTATGGCCGTCTGTGTCCTATCGAGACCCCTGAAGGTCCTAACATCGGTCTTATTTCGTCGCTTTGCGTGTATGCAAAAATCAACGACCTTGGCTTTATCGAGACCCCTTACCGCAAGGTAGAGGATTCGAAGGTAAACCTGGCCAACGACGAAGTGGTATACCTTACCGCAGAAATCGAGGAAGGCAAGACCATTGCGCAGGGTAATGCACCTCTCAACGACGACGGTTCATTCATCCGTAAGACCGTAAAGGCTCGTCGCGACGCCGACTTCCCTGTCGTGCCCCCAAGCCAGATCGAACTTATGGACGTATCGCCCGCCCAGATTGCATCGATTGCGGCATCACTTATTCCCTTCCTTGAGCACGACGATGCTAACCGTGCGCTCATGGGATCGAACATGATGCGCCAGGCCGTGCCTCTGATGCGAAGCGAAGCACCTATCGTAGGTACCGGTATCGAGGCACAGCTTGCCCGCGACAGCCGTACACAGATTGCAGCCGAAGGCGAAGGCGTGGTAGAATTTGTAGATGCAACCTCTATCCGCATCCGCTACGACCGCACCGACGAAGAACAGTTCGTAGCATTTGACGAACCTGTCAAGACATACCGTATACCCAAGTGGCGCAAGACCAACCAGAGTACCACAATCGACCTCCGTCCGATCTGCAACAAGGGTCAGCGCGTACACAAAGGCGACATTCTCACCGAGGGCTACGCAACCGAAAATGGCGAGCTCGCTCTTGGCCGTAACCTCAAGGTGGCATTCATGCCCTGGAAGGGTTACAACTACGAGGATGCTATCGTGCTCAACGAGCGTGTAGTACGTGATGATATCCTTACATCGGTTCACGTAGACGAGTACGCACTCGAAGTACGTGAGACCAAGCGCGGTATGGAAGAACTTACCAACGATATCCCCAACGTGAGCGAGGATGCCACCAAGGACCTCGACGAACGCGGTATCATCCGTGTTGGTGCCCACGTAGTGCCCGGCGATATCATGATCGGTAAGATTACACCTAAGGGCGAGTCAGATCCCACCCCCGAAGAAAAACTTCTTCGTGCAATCTTCGGTGACAAGGCCGGAGACGTGAAGGACGCCTCACTCAAGGCATCACCTTCGCTCAAGGGTGTGGTAATCGGTACCAACCTGTTCTCACGCGCAGCTAAAAAGAAGAAGAGCAAGACCACAAACGCGCTCCTTCCGAAGCTCGACGAAGAATATGAAGCCAAGCTCGACGCACTTCTCAATGTGCTTGTAGACAAACTTCTTGTCCTCACCGACGGTCTCACCAGCAATGGTGTTCACGACTTCCTCGGCAGCGAAACCCTGCCCAAGGGTGCAAAGTTCACTGCATCAGTACTCCGTGGCATCAACTACGATACCCTGAGCCTAAGCAACTGGACCACCGACGAGCATAAGAACGAGCTGATCCGCCAGACTATCATCAACTACCTGCAGAAATACAAGGAAATCGACGCCGAGCTCCGTCGTAAGAAATTCGACATCTCTATCGGCGACGAACTCCCCTCGGGTATCATGCAGATAGCCAAAGTATATATCGCCAAGAAACGTAAAATCAGCGTAGGTGACAAGATGGCAGGCCGCCACGGTAACAAAGGTATCGTGTCGCGTATCGTACGCCAGGAAGACATGCCCTTCCTTGCCGACGGTACCCCTGTCGACATCGTGCTCAACCCTCTGGGTGTGCCTTCGCGAATGAACCTTGGCCAGGTATTCGAGACCGTGCTCGGCTGGGCCGGCCGCGAACTTGGCGAGAAATTCGCAACGCCGATTTTCGACGGTGCATCAATGGACGATATCAACTCATGGACAGACAAAGCCGGCCTTCCCCGCTACGGTAAGACCTACCTCTACGACGGTGGCACCGGTGAACGTTTCGACCAGCCAGCGACCGTAGGTGTTATCTACATGCTCAAGCTCGGTCACATGGTCGAGGATAAGATGCATGCCCGCTCAATCGGCCCGTACTCACTTATTACCCAGCAGCCACTTGGTGGTAAAGCACAGTTTGGTGGCCAGCGATTCGGTGAAATGGAGGTTTGGGCGCTCGAAGCATTCGGCGCATCGCACATCCTCCAGGAGATCCTCACCATCAAGAGTGACGACGTGAACGGCCGCAGCAAGGCCTACGAGGCTATAGTAAAAGGCGAGGCCATGCCGGTACCGGGCATTCCCGAATCGCTCAACGTTCTACTCCATGAGCTCCAGGGTCTCGGCCTGAGCATTAATTTGGAGAATTGATCTCTCCCAACACCAAATCTCTAAAGACACAAACACCAGTATATGGCTTTTAGAAAAGAAAATAAAGCAAAGAACGTCTTCTCCAAAATCTCAATCGGCCTTGCATCGCCGGAGGAGATTTTCGAGAAGTCGAGCGGTGAAGTCCTCAAGCCCGAAACTATCAACTACCGCACCTATAAGCCCGAGCGCGACGGCCTGTTCTGTGAGCGCATATTCGGTCCTGTCAAGGACTACGAATGCCATTGCGGAAAGTACAAACGCATCCGCTATAAAGGCATCGTGTGCGACCGCTGCTCGGTAGAGGTAACAGAAAAGAAAGTACGCCGCGAGCGTATGGGTCACATCCGTCTGGTTGTGCCTGTAGCTCACATCTGGTACTTCCGTTCGCTCCCCAACAAAATCGGTTACCTTCTCAACCTTGCGTCGAAGAAGCTTGATTCGATTATCTACTACGAGCGCTATATCGTAATCAATGCCGGTGCAGCGCAGGGTATTAAAATCGGAACCTCTCCGGAGCGCGAAATCGCCAAGATGGAGCTTCTCACCGAAGAAGAATATTTCGAAGTACTCGACCGTCTTCCCCGCGAGAACCAGTTTCTCGAAGACGGCGACCCCGATAAATTCGTTGCAAAAATGGGCGCCGAGGCTATCTACGACCTGCTCAAAGAGCTTGATCTCGATACCCTCGCTAACCAACTCCGCACCCAGAGCAACAACGAAGGCTCGCAGCAGCGCAAGACCGAGGCCCTCAAACGCCTACAGGTAGTAGAGGCCTTCCGCGCATCGCGCCACCGCAACAAACCCGAGTGGATGATTCTCCACGCAGTGCCTGTCACTCCTCCGGAACTCCGTCCCCTCGTGCCCCTCGACGGCGGCCGCTTCGCGACCTCCGACCTCAACGACCTCTATCGTCGCGTAATCATCCGCAACAACCGTCTCAAACGCCTTATCGAAATCAAGGCACCCGAGGTGATTCTGCGCAATGAGAAACGTATGCTTCAGGAGGCCGTAGACTCGCTGCTTGATAACTCTCGCAAGTCGTCGGCAGTTAAGAGCGATGCCAACCGTCCGCTGAAGTCACTCTCTGACTCACTCAAAGGTAAGCAGGGCCGTTTCCGTCAGAACCTTCTCGGTAAACGTGTCGACTACTCAGCCCGTTCGGTAATCGTTGTAGGTCCCGAACTTAAGATGCACGAGTGCGGTCTTCCCAAGAACATGGCGGCCGAGCTTTACAAGCCCTTCATTATCCGCAAGCTCATCGAGCGCGGCATGGTGAAGACCGTAAAGAGCGCCAAAAAGATTGTAGACCGCAAGGATCCGGAAGTATGGGATATCCTCGAATATGTGATGAAGGGTCATCCGGTGTTGCTCAACCGAGCCCCGACACTTCACCGTCTTGGTATCCAGGCATTCCAGCCCAAGCTAATCGAAGGTAAGGCAATCCAGCTTCACCCGCTTGCATGTACGGCGTTCAATGCCGACTTCGACGGTGACCAGATGGCTGTGCATCTTCCCCTTGGCAACGAGGCTATCCTTGAGGCACAGATGCTAATGCTTGGCTCTCACAATATCCTCAACCCTGCCAACGGCGCACCTATTACCGTGCCTTCGCAGGATATGGTACTCGGTCTTTACTACATCACCAAGCTCCGTCCCGGCGACAAGGGCGAAGGTCACATCTTCTACGGTCCGGAAGAGGCACAGATAGCCTACAACGAAGGCCGTGTGACCCTGCACGCACCTATCACCATAATGGTAGACGATGTAGACGACAACGGCAACAAGATCCGTCACCTGGTAGAAAATACCTCGGTGGGCCGAGTGCTCGTGAACCAGTATGTACCCGAAGAAATCGGTTATATCAATACCATCCTTTCAAAGAAGTCGCTTCGCGATATCATTGCCCGTGTAATCAAGAAATGTGGTATTCCCCGTTCGGCCAAGTTCCTTGACGATATCAAGAACCTTGGTTACTACATGGCGTTCAAGGGCGGTCTGTCGTTCAACCTCGGTGACGTGCTTATCCCTGCCGAGAAGGAAGAAATCGTTGCCGAAGGTTACCGTCAGGTAGACGAGGTAATGCAGAACTTCCAGATGGGCTTTATCTCGGATAAGGAACGTTACCAGCAGATCATCGATATCTGGACACAGGTAAATACCCGCCTGACCGGTATCCTGATGAAGCAGATGAGCGAGGCCAACCAGGGCTTCAACGCAATCTACATGATGCTTGACTCCGGTGCCCGTGGTTCTAAGGACCAGATTCGCCAGCTTGCCGGTATGCGTGGTCTTATGGCCAAGCCCCAGAAAGCCGGTGCCGAAGGCGGTCAGATTATCGAGAACCCGATTTTGGCGAACTTCAAGGAAGGTCTGTCAGTGCTCGAGTACTTTATCTCAACACACGGTGCGCGTAAGGGTCTTGCGGATACCGCGCTAAAGACCGCGGACGCGGGTTATCTGACCCGTCGTCTGGTAGACGTGGCACACGACGTTATTATCAACGAGGAAGACTGCGGTACCCTGCGCGGCCTCGTATGCACCGCAATCAAGAAGAGCGACGAAGTAGTAGCATCGCTTGGTGAGCGTATTCTCGGCCGAGTATCGGTACACGATATCGTTCATCCTATCACCGGCGAACTCATCGTAGCAGCCGGCGAGGAAATCAAGGACGATGCTGCCGACATCATCGATGCATCACCTATCGAAAGCGTAGAAATCCGCTCGGTACTTACCTGCGAAAGCAAGCGCGGTGTCTGCGCCAAGTGCTATGGCCGCAACCTCTCGAACCTGCGAATGGTTCAGAAGGGCGAGGCAGTAGGTGTGATTGCCGCCCAGTCTATCGGCGAGCCCGGTACCCAGCTTACCCTCCGAACATTCCACGTCGGTGGTGTGGCAACCAATACCTCAGCCGCCAATAAACTTGTGTCGAAGTACGACGGTAAACTCGAACTCGAAGAAATCCGCACAGTCAAGACCGACAAGGGCTACGAAGTAGTAATCGGACGTCTTGCCGAAATGCGTATCTACGATAAGAATACCGGCCTTCAGCTGATGAGCGCCCAGATACCTTATGGTTCGAAGCTCTACTTCGGCAACGGCTCAGAACTCAAACCGGGCGATGTGGTTTGCGAATGGGACCCCTTCAACAACGTAATTATTTCGGAGTTTGCGGGTAAGGTTCACTACATCGACCTGATCGAGAACGTAACATTCCGCAACGACTCGGAAGGCCACGCCGCCACCGAGGACCGCGTAATTATCGAGTCGCGTGACCGTCAGCATGTACCGTCAGTCGAGATTCTTGACTCAATCGGCAATATCCTTGCAACATATTCACTGCCTGTAGGCGCTCACCTCATTTACCGAGAGGGCGAAGAAATCGAGGCAGGTGATACCTTTGCGAAGATTACCCGCACCACCGAAGGTGCCGGTGATATTACCGGTGGTCTCCCTCGAGTAACCGAGCTGTTCGAGGCCCGCAACCCGTCGAACCCTGCAATCGTAGCGGAGGTAGACGGCCAGGTTTCATTCGGCAAAATCAAACGCGGTAACCGCGAGATCACCATTACACCGAAGTTCGGCGACCCGAAGAAGTACCTTGTACCTCTGTCGAAGCAGCTGCTTGTACAGGAGAACGACGTAGTTCGTGCCGGTACCAAGATTTCGGACGGTGCAATCACCCCTGCCGACATCCTGAATATCATGGGCCCGACAGCCGTACAGGAATACATCGTGAACGAAGTACAGGATGTATACCGTATGCAGGGTGTGAAGATCAACGACAAGCACTTCGAAGTAATCGTGCGTCAGATGATGCGCAAGGTTCGAATCCTCGATGCAGGCGATACCAACTTCCTGCCCGAGCAGGTTGTAGACAAGCGCGACTTTATCGACGAAAACGACCGTATCTGGGGCAAGAAATATGTGGTAGATCCGGGCGATAGCGAGACGCTTCAGGAAGGCCAGATCATCACCGCCCGCAAGCTCCGCGACGAGAACTCGCTGCTCAAACAGCGCGACCTCAAGCTTGTAGTAGTACGCGAAGCACAGCCTGCTACATCCGAGCAGATTCTCCAGGGTATTACCCGTAGTGCCCTCCAGACATCGAGCTTCATCTCGGCAGCATCGTTCCAGGAGACCACCAAGGTCCTCAACGAGGCCGCTATCCAGGGTAAGGTCGATCCTCTTGAAGGTATGAAGGAGAATGTGATTTGCGGTCACCTGATACCTGCCGGTACCGGTATGCGCGAATACGACAATCTGGTTGTAACCAGCAGCGACAATGCCGACATGATCGAAGAGTATACCCGTACTCAGGTTAATGCCGATGCTTTGGAACTTCACAACGACTAATCATCCCCACAAGGCATAAAAGCCTGAACTAAATAGAATACCGGAGACCCCTGTTGCGGATCTCCGGTATTTTTTTTATCTTTGTATATATGGATAAGGAACAAATCAATCAACTATACGATAGCAACCGCCTCGACGAGGCCGAGGCGCTACTTGGCAGTCGCGAGGATGCCTGGTCGCTCTATATGCTCGGGCGTATAGAGTGGAAGCGCGGCCACCGCGGCGCGGCAATCAGTCTCTATGTACGGTCGTCGGCCTTAGAACCGTCCGGCCCGGCATCGACGGCCCTCGAGCAGGCCCGAGAGATAATGGATTTCTTTAACAAGGATCTTTACAATCCATGAAACGCATAGGTATATTAAGCGATACGCACGGTCTTTGGGATGATCGCTATATGATACATTTTGCGGAGTGCGACGAGGTGTGGCACGCCGGAGATGTTGGTGATTATGCGATATTGGAGCGTATTGCGCAGAGCGGTGTAACCGTGCGAGCCGTGGCCGGGAATGTAGATACCGGCATGGTGCGTCGCAAATGCCCTGAGCTGGATATATTTACGGTAGAGGGTGTGAAGGTGTTGCTGACACATGTTGGCGGCTATCCCGGTCGTTGGTCGCCGGGGATGAAAACCTTGCTGCGAGAGAATGGGATACAGCTCATGGTCGACGGGCATTCGCACATACTCAAGGTGATGTATGACAGAGAGCTTGGTCTTCTTCACGTCAATCCCGGAGCGGCCGGAAACCAGGGCTGGCAGAAAGTGCGCACGCTGATACGCCTTGTGTTGGACGAGGGCAATATCAGCGATTGCGAGGTAATAGAACTTGCCAAGGAGGTGAAGCGTTAGCAGCTGATGCTGTGTGCATAAGGAGAAAGAGTGTCAGCGATAGGAGCTTGGCTCTCCGAGACAAGCCTCGGTCAGTGTTGCTAATATCTTGAATGCCAATGCCTAATCGAGGCTTGTCTCGGAGAGCCAAGCTCCTATCGTTGCTGTCCTTTTGAATAATCACCCCTTAAGTTAATAGCATTGGGTCGCGGCATGCCGCGACCGGGTGTTAAAAGTATTTTTCTCCTTGATAATCAAATAAATAAATGCGCTTCTATCCGGTCGCGGCATGCCGCGACCCTACGAGAGTGGGGGGAGAGAAGCACTTAAGTAAACAGCATTGGGTCGCGACCCTACGAGAGGGTGGTTGGATATGGTGCTGATAATCTGTGTGTTAGCGCTGTGAGCCGTGGTCCTCGCACTAATGGGCAGTGTCTTCGACACTAATCAGCAGAGGGGAGATATAGCCCCCAGCAAACTTCGTAATGCCGGGGTTCGATAAAGTAATGCTCTTCGAGCAAGTCTCCGTGGCTTGGAGAGCCAAGCTCCTATCGTTGCTGTCCTTTTGAATTATTACGCATTTGCAGCTCGGCGGACTGATGTCAGATTTTTTCTTCGCGGGTTTCGATTAGCTGCTTGATTTCGTTTATGGCCTCGGCGTCGGTGCGTTGGGCGCGTTTGTTGATTATCATGCCTATTGCGCCGCCAATCAGGCCTCCGATCAGAGCGCCTATCCAAATGCCTTCGAAGTGTTCGTAGCCATGACATTCGAAGATGTACCATGCAATCCACAGCAAGCCTGCCGGAGCACTAATGAGCATCTGGAGGCGGCGTTGGCGGCGACGTTTCTCCAATGAAAGCATGAGCTCGGTCAGCGGCATGGAGGCATAGTCGTTGTGGTTGAGCCTGACAATATATATGTCTGCGAGCACTGATACGGTGCATAAAATGACTGTAGAGGCGTAGAATAACCACGAGGTGCCGATGAAGATTTTGATTAAGATGAAGGATATGTAGATAAACGGCAGAACACAAAAGAGTTCGAATGACTTGTATTGCCTTATCCAAGCCGATTTGTATGCCATGACCTGCCGCATGAGTTTTTCGTTAATCATATTGTGGCGGTTAATGTCCTGTTTCAGCTCGTGCATTTGCGCACGCATCATATCGAGTTCGTTGTTTTCAGTCATGATTGTAGGTTTTTAAGTTTTTCACGAATACGGATTAATTTAACTCCGACGGCCTTTGCAGAAATGCCTACAATAGCGCCTATTTCGTCGTATGAGAGGTCTTCGAGCCACAGGAGTACAATTGCACGGTCGAAGGGCTCGAGCTTCTTTATACGGTCGTGTAGCTGTCGGTTTCGCGGGTTTCGCTCGATTTCATCGTAAGCTGATTCGGCCCCTGCCATTTCGAGCGGCGATGTAGAAATCGATTTCTTGCGTTTGTAGCTGATGCAGGTGTTGAGGCTGACCCTGTAGACCCACGTTGCGGGGTTGCTCTGGTTTCGGAATTTGTCGAAACCTTTCCAGATGTTTATAAGGACTTCCTGAAAGAGGTCGTCGGCTTCGGGCTTTGATGTGGCGAACATGTAGCAGACGGAGTATATTGTGGCAGTCTGCTGTCGCACTAATTTTTCGAAGTCTTTAGCGTTGTTGCACATATTAATGATTATTTCTGCATGTTAGACGCAGGGATGGTGTGAAAAGCTACAGGGTGAAGGGTGTTTTTTTCAAAAAAATACCCGGAATGATACTTGAAGAAGTATTTCCGGGTATTTATAGAGCTTAGCGTCGGCTTACTTATCGCCGAAGAGAATTCCTTTGCGAATCTTTCGTCGGTAATTGTTGAAGCTTTCGAAGCAGAAATATGTGAGAAGCGTTATGCCGGCAAGCTTGATCCATGCTGTTGCTGAATCAGGACTTGAGACTACCTGACACAGCCGGGCAAGTATGATCAAGCACCCAAGTATCATCATGGAAAATGATACATTACGTTTGACACGGTTGCTGATTCTCATTGCCTAAGTATTTACAGACCTTTGCCGTGGCAGTTTTTGTATTTTTTGCCTGAACCGCAGGGGCAAGGGTCGTTGCGACCTACACGAGGACCGGCCTTGGCGGGCATGGGTTTCTCTTTTTCACCCTGAGGAGCAGATGCAGCCTGACGCTGTGCGTCTGCGCCGGGAATATCGGCTTTAGTAGCACGGTAGTTTGGCTGGATACGGCGCTGCTCGGTGTGGGTCTCCTTGATATCGGGCTGCTTGGGTGCGGGTTTTTCCATTTGCGAAGCGGGGTCTTCGTGCACGGGCTGGGGAGCGGGCTGGCGCATGAAAATCTGTCCGCGCATGAGGGCGGCAACGGCTTTCGAATTCAGGCTCGCAAGCATTGTCTCGAAGAGGTGGAACGACTCAACCTTGTAGATAACGAGGGGGTCTTTCTGCTCGTAAGCGGCATTTTGAACGCTCTGGCGCAGCTGGTCGAGCTCGCGGAGATGCTCTTTCCAGAGTTCGTCGATAGTGACGAGCATGAGCGCTTTGTGCCATTCCTTGACGATTGAGCGTCCTTCGGTTGCGATTGCAGTGCGGAGGTCGCAACGGAGGTTGAAAATGCGTTTGCCGTCGGTGAGGGGCACGAGTACGGGGCCGTCGTAGTCGGGGTTTGCGGCGCTCATCTGCTGGAGCACCGGCAGGGCAACCTCGCGGATGCGGTCGCTCTTTCGGCCGAGGCCTTGTACGGCGGCTTCGTGGAGAGTTTCGATTTTGTCTTCGCGCTGCATGTTGGCGTACTCTTCTTCGGTGAAGGGAGTCTCGATAGCAAGCACGCGGAAGATTTCGGTGCAGAGGTCGGGGTAATCGGCGGGGGCTTCGTTGTTGACGATTAGGTTTTCGACAGTGTCGTAGAGCATGTTGATAACGTCAACACCGATTCGTTCGCCGAGAACGGCGTGGCGGCGGCGCTCGTAGATGTAGGTACGCTGCTTGTTCATCACGTCGTCGAACTCGAGGAGGCGCTTACGGATGCCGAAGTTGTTTTCTTCGACGCGTTTCTGGGCTTTTTCGATAGCGTTGTTTACGATCTTGTGTTCGATCATCTCGTCTTCCTGAAGTCCGAGTCGGTCGAGCATCTTGACAACGTTGTCGGTAGCGAATAGTCGCATCAGCTGGTCTTCGAACGAAACGAAGAATACCGAAGAACCCGGGTCGCCCTGACGACCTGCACGACCACGGAGCTGACGGTCGACGCGGCGGCTTTCGTGGCGCTCGGTACCGATGATTGCCAGACCGCCGGCATCGCGCACCTCGGGTGTGAGCTTGATGTCGGTACCACGACCTGCCATGTTGGTGGCGATAGTGACGCATCCTTTGCGACCGGCGAGGGCTACGACCTCGGCCTCGCGCTGGTGTAGCTTGGCGTTGAGTACCTGGTGCTCGATTTTCTGCATGGTGAGCATGCGGCTGAGCAACTCGGAGATTTCAACCGATGTAGTACCAACCAGTACGGGACGGCCAGCCTCGACCATTTTTACGATTTCGGCGATAACGGCTTTGTACTTTTCTTTCTTGGTACGGTATACGCGGTCGTTCATGTCGATACGCGCAATCGGACGGTTGGTGGGTATGGTTACGACGTCGAGTTTGTAGATATCCCACAATTCACCGGCCTCGGTCTCGGCGGTACCTGTCATACCGGAGAGTTTGTGGTACATGCGGAAGTAGTTCTGCAGTGTGATAGTGGCGAATGTCTGGGTTGCAGCTTCAACTTTCACACCTTCCTTGGCCTCGATCGCCTGGTGGAGTCCGTCGGAATAGCGTCGGCCTTCCATGATACGGCCTGTCTGCTCATCGACGATCTTTACTTTGTTGTCGTCGACCACATATTCCTGGTCGCGCATGAAGAGGGTGTAGGCTTTGAGGAGCTGTGTCACGGTGTGTACGCGCTCGCTCTTGACGGCGTAGTTTGCCATGAGTTCGTCTTTCTTCTCCTGACGCTCGGCGGGGTCGCTGATGTGCTCGAGTTCGCTGAGCTGGCTTGCGATGTCGGGGAGAACGAAGAACTGGGGGTCCTGCGAGGTGCCGGTGAGTTCGTCGATGCCTTTGTCGGTTAGTTCGACCGAGCGGTTTTTCTCATCGATAACGAAGTATAGCGGGTCGGTGACGACGGGCATTTCGCGGGCGTTGTCCTGCAGGTAATGTGCTTCGGTTTCGAGCAGGACATTCTTCATGCCGTCCTGGCTGAGGAAGCGAATGAGTGCGCTGTTTTTGGGCAGGCCTTTGAATGCGCGGAAAAGCAGGAGAGCGCCTTCTTTCTTGACTTCCTTGTCGTCGCTGGCGAGTTTGGTCTTGGCGTCGGCGAGGATTCCGGTAACGAGTCGCTGCTGAGCGCGGACTACTTTCTCTACGTTAGCCTTGTACTGGTCGAAGAGCTGGTCGTCGCCACGAGGTACAGGACCGGAGATGATAAGAGGTGTACGGGCATCGTCGATAAGCACCGAGTCGACCTCATCGACAATAGCGTAGTAGTGCTTGCGCTGCACGAGGTCGTCGGGGTCCATGGCCATATTGTCGCGCAGGTAGTCGAAGCCAAATTCGTTGTTGGTGCCGTATGTGATGTCGCACTCGTAAGCGCGACGGCGTTGTGGAGTGTTGGGCTGGTGTTTGTCGATGCAGTCGACCGAAGCACCGTGGAACATGTAGAGCGGGCCCATCCACTCGGAGTCACGTTTGGATAGGTAGTCGTTGACGGTTACCACGTGTACGCCACGGCCTGATAGCGAACGGAGGAATACGGGCAGGGTTGCCACGAGGGTCTTACCTTCGCCGGTTGCCATTTCGGCAATCTTGCCCTGGTGCAGTACGATACCGCCGATGAGCTGTACGTCGTAGTGGGTCATGTCCCATACAACTTCGTTGCCACCTGCGATCCAGTGGTTTTTCCAGATTGCCTTGTCGCCTTCGATTGATACGAATTCGCGTCCCTGACCGGCGAGGTCGCGGTCGAACTGGGTTGCAGTTACTTCGATAGTGGGGTTTTTGGCGAATCGTTTGGCAGTTTCGCGTACAGTGGCGAAGACTACAGGCAGGTTCTCGTTGAGTTTGTCTTCGATAATATCGAGTATTTTTTTCTCATGGGCATCGATCTGGTCCCAGAGAGGCTGTCGCTGGTCGAAAGGCAGGCCTTCGACTTCGTTGCGCAGCTTGGCTATAGCCTGGTTGTCGGCTTCGGTGGCGTTTGCGATGTCGCGGCGCACCTGGTTTATGCGGTCGCGGAGGCCGTCGTTGTCGAGCTTCTCAATCTCGGGAATCTGCTCCTTAATTTTAGCAAGGATGGGCTGTATTGCCTTGAGGTCGCGAGTCGACTTGTCGCCGAAAAGTTTTTTTAGTACGGTTACAAATGACATTATGTTGGGTTTTATATATGCTGTTTATCGCCGCGTCCGCGAGGACGTGGCTGTAGATATGCAAAGTTACGAATTATTAGGGAAATAATATTGTCCGGTGCTCACTTTTTTGTGAGGACGAGGGCAGGAGCGGCAGCACCGTTTGGCGAGCGAATGCGCAATATCCGTGCGACGGTCGGAGCAATCGAGCGGGCGTCGACGGGGGTGCCTATAGTCTGTGCTGCTACATTTGGCGCGAGGATGAATACGGGGGCCGTAGCGGCAGCCGTACATTGCACCATACCGGTATGTCCGGCGGTGGGCGAAGATTCGTTGAAGTCTTCGATAATTTCAAAACCGGGAGCGACCTCTACGAGCAGGTCGCCGGCAGCGCTGACAACAGTGTTGCGGCGCAGAGCTTCGGCATTTTCACCGGCTCGTCCTGCGATTATGTCGTCGAGGGTGTGTACGCGGTCAACGCCGGTCATGCTTGCAAGGAGCTTGGCAGCCTCGGCGCGGACGGCTGAGATGTCGAGTTTCATCTCCTCGAGCAACTTGTGGTTGAGGTATATGTTGCCGTTTGTGAAGTGGCTTACATATGCTCCGTTGCCGTGGAGGGCGATGAGGTATAGGTTGAGCAGCGATGCTGCTTTTTTTGCAGAAAATTCGCCGTAGGGCAGGTTGAAACGCTCGTCGTCGCGGCGGCGGTTGGGTCGCGGCGGCGTAGATGCGAGCATTATCACGGCATGGTCGAGGCCTACGTGGCGGCTGATTGTAGAGAATAGCTGTTCGAGGTTGCGGTCGAGTTTGATGTAGGCATCCTGTAGCTCTACTCGCTTGTCGGTCGATTTGCCGTAGTTGAAGGGCTGTAGGTTGAAGGCTATGTTTATAACGTCGGTAACGCCTTCGTTTTTGCCGAGTTTATGGTTTACAATCAGTTCGCCTGCCAGAGAGCTTACTTCGCGGTTGTACATAGGCGAGGCAGCGAACATGTCGAGGCGTTCGCTGTTTGCTCGCGGGAATACGTAGCGGAACGGGTAGCGGGTGAGGTGGTCGGGCAGGGCGGGGTAGTCGGCCGGAGCGAGGCTGGGAGTCCAGCTCATCGTGTCGAGGCGGGTGTTGAGCGGCACGGCTCTGTTGCGAGTGGCCACGGCAATAGGCATCTCGGGATATGCTGTAGACGATGCCCAGTTGCCTGTCTTGTGGTCGAGCCACAGGGCGCTTGTGGCGTTGTGCCCGGCCATGCTAATCGCCAGGCCCGGTGTGGCGGCTATAGAGTATATATTGTTTGTTCCTCCGGATGCTATGCGGGCTTCGTCGGCGAGGTTGCTCACCCTGAGTGATTTGGGCGAATAACCGGTCGAGGAGAAGTTGCCTAAAACGTCCTTGTCGGCGTATGCGGGCGATTTGCGAAGTGTTCGCCTGTCGAAATTAGTGTCGCTGCCGATTCCGGATGTCGAGGGAGCCGCACCGGTGAAAATCGTAGCTGTAGAGGCTGTCGGGTCGAGGTATGTGCCGTAATCGGCGGTTAGCGAAACGCCTTGCTGCTCGAGTAGCTTGAAGCCGCCTTGTCCGAAACGTTCGCGCAGCAGGTCGAGCTGGTCGGCATCGAGTCCGTCGACCATGATGCCGACTAACAGGCGTGCCTGTTCTGGCGAGGCGGCACCGGCAGAAATTGTTGCCATTGAGGCAACCAGGGCCAGGAGCAGTCTCGACATGGCAGCGTCGAATTTGTATCGTTTGAGGTGTTTCACTTTTTGCGGTAGATGAATATATAGTTTGCCGCGCGTAGCATATCGGCCAGTACGAGAGGCAGAAAGGCGGCGTTGGCGCTCTGCGGAAGTACGGGCCAGGTGGCGAGCAGCAGCAAAAGCACTGCAAAATTAACAATTTGGTAGCAAAAAAGTGCGGTCTTGCAATTTTTTTTCCATATAAAAATTGCAGGAATGAGGCAGAAGGGGTTGAGCCACGCGAAAAGATAGTTGGGCGATGTGGCTTCGTGAACCGATATGAAGATGAGGAATGTCAGCAGGCATCCGGCGAGGCCGAGCACGGCGAAGTATGCGCAGTCGAACCAGCGAGAGACCCTGCGGCGGCGTATGTCGCGCACTGTAATGGCAAGCGTTATGCCGAAGAACAGCCAGCATACGAATATCGGTGAGAGATACCATGGCGTGGGGGCTTCGAGGGCATTATCGGCAGGGGTGTCGATTATGGCTGTAGGGCCAAGGGTGAGCTTGCGGCCTGAGTATGTGGCGTTGGAGAGCATGCCGTCGAGTTCGGCGGGGGCAAAGGCTGCCTCGCGGCGGCTGATTTCGTAGTCGATGCCTGAGCCGAGTGCGAGGTCGATGCCGAACTGGTACCATGGGTATCGGGCATGGTAATGGCGCATGATATTGCGAAATGTCATGCGTGGATATGAGTTTGCCTCGTAGGGGGCGGCGGAGAGTATGATGCTGTCGCCGAGGGCTTTCTCGACTGCTGCGAGAGGGCGCGTGGCGCAGTTGTCTTTGACGTAGTTGTAGCGGTAGGTGCGGTTTTCGGGCAATGCCTGCCATTCGAGGAGGCTTACGAGGCGTTGTTTTGCTGCCGGGTCGAGGTTGAGCTCGTGTGCTACGGCGCGGCGACCTTCGCTATAGTACTCAGCCATAAAGGGGTCGTAGGGCCATGCTACGGTGACATAGTCGGTCCGGCCCATGACGAAGCGGCCGATGAAGTTGGGCGAGTTGAAGTCGAAAACGCCGTAGTTGTAGGCTTTTACGGGCTTGCCGGGAATCTGAACCGCAATCGCCGAGTGACCTTCGAGCTGGAATATCTCTGCACCGGGGTATATGTTGACAAACCATATGGCAGTGTCGGGCCGCTCGGGCAATGACCACGGGAAGGCTGTCGCCGCTATGGCGCTGAGAAGTACGGTAAGTATGACAGCGAGTCGCCTCATCTTATGTCGAGGAGTTTGTGGGTCTGTAGCGAAAGCCTCCAGGTGGGGTGCTCGAGGATGTAAGCTATAGTTTCGCTGATATTCAGTCCTGAGCATGGCTGCAAGAATCGGCGCGGGGTGTCGAATGCCGACGCTGTCTGCTCTACGTTTTGGCCTTGGTATACGATTTTGAGTTCGTCGACGCGGTCGATTCCCCAAGGCGCGTCCTTTGGCGAGCATGTCACCCAGTCTACTTCGGGAGGTGCAGGCAGGCTGCCGTTTGTCTCGATTTGTACGTAGAATCCCTTGGCTTTGAGGAGCCTGAGAAGGTCGCTGTCGAGTTGGAGCAGTGGCTCGCCGCCGGTGGCAACAAGGTGGCGGGTAGGGTATTCTGCACAGGTGTCGGCGATTTCGGCAGCGGTCATAGCCCGGCCATGGTTGTGGTCGGTGTCGCAGAAGCTGCAATTGCGGTTGCATCCGGCAAAACGGAGAAATACTGCCGGTGTGCCGGTGTAATATCCCTCGCCCTGAAGGGAATAGAATATCTCGTTGACGATATAAAGCTTAGTCTCGCTCATAAGATGCAGTGTTGCCTTCGCTTTCTTGTACGTCGACACGGAAGCAGTTATCGACATTGTCGCAAATCCAGCGTGCTATATTCTCGGCAGTTGGGTTGAAGGGGAGAACGTCGTTGAGGACTTTGTGGTCCATTTTTTCTTCGAGCATGCGCTTTACATGCGTGAAATCAGTGACCATGCCGGCATCGTTGAGTGCCTTGGCACGGCAATGCACGGTAATAATCCAATTATGACCGTGTATGGCGCTGCACTTGCTCTGATAAGGCAGATCCAGCCTGTGTGCAGCCGAAATCTCTATGCGTTTGGTGATATAGTACATACAAGTGCAAAGATACAAAAAATTCTTGACACTTCGATGCAGCGACCGAAGCGTGGTACTTACTTTTGGATGATTATGAAGTGAGATGCAATGATAGGAGCTTGGCTCGGAGATATAAGCTACAGTTTGTATCGCCTAACTGAGGCTTGTCTCGGAGAGCCAAGCTCCTATCATTGCTGTCCTTTTGAATAATCACTCCTTAAGTTAACAGCATTGTGCCGCAATGTCACTAACTTAAGGGTTTCAGCATCACGCCCTCTCGTAGGGTCGCGGCATGCCGCGACCGTATTTCAAAAGCTATTATTCATTGATACTCAATCCATTGACTAAAACACCTACCCGGTCGCGGCATGCCGCAATGTCACTTACTTAAGGATAAAGAGTGTCTGCGATAGGAGCTTGGCTCGGAGAGCCATGCCTCGGCCAGTATCGCTAATATCTTGAATACCAACTCCTAATCGAGGCTTGTCTCGGAGAGCCAAGCTCCTGTCGTTGCAGGTCTTTTTGCATAATCAACGACCTTTAAGTTAACAGCATTGTGCCGCAATGTCACTAACTTAAGGGTTTCAGCATCACGCCCTCTCGTAGGGTCGCGGCATGCCGCGACCGGATTTCAAAAGCTATTATTCATTGATACTCAATTCATTGACTAAAACACCTACCCGGTCGCGGCATGCCGCGACCCTACTAGAGGTGGGTAATTTTTTGTGCTTTTTCCTTAAGTTAGCAGCATTGCGGCATGCCGCGACCGGATTTCAAAAGCTATTATTCATTGATACTCAATCCGTTGACTAAAACACCTACCCGGTCGCGGCATGCCGCAATGTCACTAAGTTAAGGTCAAAGTCCTCTTTTATAATTGGTCAGGGTGATGTACTTTCCGGAACTCTTAATCTTCTTTTTCTTTCTTGGATAGCTTCTGCCGGGCCTTATCAGTGAGCGCATCCTTAAAAACATTTTAACACTAAATGTTAACTCTCTGTCGAGGATTCTGTCCGAGCGGAACATCGCCATAATCAGCAGGCAGGTGAAAAACCAGGTGCTGTTCATGTTGACCTGGATCTTGTATTTGCCGGTATGGGATTGTAGTTTCTTATTGCAGAACAGCCTGATTATGGACTCGATATTGTAGAGGATGAGCGCGGCGAAGAAGTCCTGCCGGATGCATATTTCGCGTGTGCCGCTGAATATCTCGATCTGCAGTTCGTTCTTGGCCGTGCCGATCTCGGTTTCCGAGTTCCAACGCATCCTGTAGGCATTCCTGATGACCTCGTCGGGGTACTGGCCGGCATCGAGATTCGTTATATACACCGTCGGCACTTCTTCATCCTCAAGCGGCGGGCGTTTCACAAGGCGTACCTCAATGGGGTCGGGGTCGGGATAATCGATATCACGACGGTTGCGCGAGAGCTTTAAAGTCACGGTTTCCGAGGATTTGTCCGAGTCCATAAAGGCGGCAACCTGCGGGTTGGAGTCGCGGCGGGCGCGTATTATGAACCCGCCGGTATTCTTTGCAAACCAGTTCATCAGGTAAAGCGACGGATAGCCCCTATCCATCACAAACACAGTGAATTGCAAAGGGTAAGGGAATGTGTCAGATGTCAGCGACTCAAGTGCGGCCTTTCGTTCTTCTGTCTTGTTGGGATACATATCCGCCATTACGATAGTCCTGTTGACCAGGTCCGTGACAAAGAGGCCTCTTGCAAGGTTGTAGCCTTTGTCATCGCGCTGCCGGTACTTCTTATACAGCTCTTCGGTATAAGGCAGCGACAGCCTTGTGCCGTCAATACCGCAAAGGTACTTGCCACACTTCCATTGCTGCACCGTGCCGGTTTCGTAGAGATGCTGGTTCAGCCACAGATTCAAATCCTTGAACAACTCGTCAGAAATCAATGCCCTACGCTCTATATAAGCCTCGGGAGTTGTCTGCGGCAGGTTCTCCGTTTCAAGAAACTGAGCCACCTCCACCGACAGGGTCCTTTTGAAGCAACACATTACCGCGTGAACCACATTGGCAAAGGTCCACACACGGGTACGGGTGAAAAGTGTGGCACGCTTGCGCTCGTCATCGCATACCAAATAAGGAGCCCTCTTGGCTGCGTCCTGGCAAATATCAACAATATGGGCTCTGAAAGCGTTAAAAATATTACTAATCTCTTTTTTCATAAATGTTAAATTTTTTAGCCTCACAGGCTTGTTAATCATTTGTATAACAATTATGACAAAAAGATGGATAGCCGTCCCGACGCCAGAGGGTGCAGGACGGCTATTTTCCTTAACTTAGTGACATTGCGGCATGCCGCGACCCTACGAGAGGTGGGTAATTTTTTGTGCTTTTTCCTTAAGTTAGCAGCATTGGCATTGTGCCGCGACCCTATGAAAGGAAGGTTTTATAGGGCGTTGAATATCTGTAAGTTAGTATCGCCTAACTGAGGCTTGTCTCGGAGAGCCAAGCTCCTGTCGTTGTCGGTCTTTTGAATTATCAACCTTAGGCTAATAGCATTGTTATGGACTCTCCGAGGACATTCTTTGAGGGGTGGTTTAATTAAGCGGTTGCATTATTTTTTTAGAGTTTCAAAAGTGTGCATGGAAGGAGTATATATAAAAAAACGCCTCGGCGAGAGGCCGAGGCGTTATATATAGGAGATTAGAGATTTTGCTTAGTTAGCAGGACGTTCCATGCTTGATACATAGAAATAATCTGCAACTGTGTTTCCAAATATAAATGCCCATAAGGGGTAGGTACCTGTTTGATCGCTGGGCTGTACTGTCATAGCGGTAAAGGTGTCGTTGTAATCAAACACTGTTCCTCCTTTGTCGTTAATATAGAATTTGCCATTTTCTAAGATACCTTCATAGAAGGTGAAGGATTGAACGCCAGAGTTACCGCCAAGTTCGACTTCGCCCATGGCCCAACCATAAGGGAAGGTTACAGTACCAGTCTTAGTCTCCTCGTCGTATGTAAAGTAAGCACGCAGCGACAGACCGTCACCTACACGATTGGAGAGGAAGTTGTTAACAACATAATAATTCTTATAACCACCGTGACCTTCGTCAAATGAAGTGAGGTTGATCAACATCTTCGATGCTGCACCCTCTTCATCGATAACGTTAAGGTACCAATCACCGGCGCAGCGGTCGTAAGGTTCAGAGTCATTGTCCTTGATTTCAACCTTTGTGAAATTTTGCGAGCCAACGGTTGCACCTTCAGCCGATACGATTGTTACATCGCAGTAGCGAGCTTCGTTCATGTCCTTGTCGTCAACAATTGTCAGTTCGAGGTTGTAGGTGTTGTCCTCGGGGAAAATGACAATAGTGTTGGTTGTCATGTAAATATTCTGCTCATTGACTGCGGGGTTTTCGTAGTCAGACTTAATGGCAAAAGTAACTTCTACGTTGCCATTACGTTCACCATTAACGTTAACAGGAATTTTTACTATACCGCGACCTTCTTTGGTAGAGAATTCTCCCTGACCCATCTCAACGGTCACGTCCCCCATGGTGTTGAAATCGGGGTCGTTGTTGTCGGAGCATGCGGTTACCGAAAGAGCGGCAACTGCTATGGCGAATATTTTGAGATATTTCATAATTCGGAATTTTACTTTATTCGTTAACTACCGTATTAATAGCCGGGGTTCTGCTGGCCTGCCATCTGGGGGTTAACCTCCATTTCGCTCTGAGGTATGGGCCATGTGAACTTGTAGCTGTTTGCGGGATAGCTCATGTTGATAGTTGAACCCCAAAGGAAAGGAGCAACATCTTCCTGAGGATTAGAACGATTCATGCCAAGATGCCAACGACGGAGGTCGCCCATGCGGAAGCCTTCACCGATAAGCTCTTTTGTACGCTCGAGACGGATTTCGTCGCGAAGTTCCTCACCGGTGTAAGTTACACTCTTATAGTTGCGGATACGTGCTGTACGGACTGCTTCGAGGGCTTTGAGAGCATCGCCTTCTTTCTGAAGTTCGAAAGATGCTTCTGCAACAATAAGATAAAGCTCGCTGCTGCGGAAGGGTTTGGGCATGTTCATTACATTGTTCTCAGAAGAAACTTTGAGGTCAACGTTGCCGGGGAATTTGTTGAAGCAGTATGTTGTAGCATATTCGCCTTCGAAATTGAGGTCGCGTGTGTCAAAGAATGCACCATAGCGTGCGTCGGTACGACGGCTGTACATGTCAAGACATGTCTGAGTGGGTACGTAGTCAGATTTGTCGTCGTACATCGACAGCCAACGGAGACCGATAGAACCTGAAAGTTCGCTTGGAGCAGACATGAAGGGACGGAATATGATTTCAGTGCCTTCGTCCTGTGTCCACATTTTAGAATAGTTGGCATACGAAACAAGTGCGTATTTACCAGTTCCGATAACCTCATTTGCCTTGGTTACAGCAGTCTGATAGTCTTTTGTCCACAGAGCGAGACGAGCCTGAAGAGCTTTAACTACATTAGAGTTAACGTAGGCAGACATCGATACTACTGTTTTGGGGTTGGCTTTCTCATATTCGATCAAGGTTGCGAGAGCATTATCAAGGTCTTTGTTGATAAATGCAAGGCTCTCGTTCATTGTCGAACGGCCAACGTATGTAGTGCGGTCTGCTGTGGGGTTGTATGTTTCAAATACAGGTATACCAAGAGCAGGAGCGTCGGCATTAGCTTCGGTATATTCGGGGCAGAAACGATCGAAGAGAAGGGTGTTGTAGTATGCACGAGTGAACTGTGCTTCTGCAATGAATCGTTTGTACTCAGCGATAGTAGCTTCGTCGTCAGTAGACTCCAGCAGCGGTTGCATCTTGCTGATGAAGTAGTTGACAGAGCCAACTTGCAGAATTAATGAACCAAAGTAGGAGGTAATTTCGCCAGAAGTCGGAAGCACGTCGCCGCTTGCGTATAGTATGCCACGGTTACCAACCTGGTTGGTAGCCTGGAACATATCCATTTGAATTTCAGGATCGGTAAAGTAGCCGCTTGTTGTAACCGAACGCAGGTTTGCATAGATGTAGTTGCGATAGCGGCTTGCATCGTTCATGCCTGCAAAAGGCTCTTCACCATTTAGGGTGCCTACAGGATCCTTTTGCATATCGCAAGAGGAGAGGATGCCTGCAGCAAGAAGAAGTGAAAATATAATTTTTTTCATTGTTGTAGCTCTTTTTTAGAATGTCACACCAAGACCAAACTCATACTGACGTGTATTGGGGTAGTAGAAGAATACAGTCTGTGTTTCGGGTTCGGGATCGTAACCGGTGAAGTCTGTGAAAGTAAGGAGGTTGCGGCCGGTGAAATGTACGCTAAGACCGCTGAGGCCTGCTTTGCTTACGATTTCCTGAGGGAAATTATAGGCAAGAGTAAGGTTTTTCAGACGAACATAAGAAGCGTCTTCAAGCCAACGAGTATCGCCCTGCTGGATAGTTTCGCCAACTTTGGGGATGTCGGTAATCTGACCGGGAGTTGTCCAAACATTCAACATGCAAGTGCGCTGGTTGCTTGATGTAGCGTTGTTGTTATCGGTAAGGAAGAAGAGGTCGGCATTGCGCATCCATTTGTTAGCAGCCCAGTTGAAGTCAACGCGGAGAGAGAGGCCTTTCCAGCGGAGGTCGGTGCCGAAACCGCCGTGTACAGGCGACATGGGAGTCTTGCCTTCGATACGAACAGCGTCGCGGTCGCGGTTGTACTCTTTGGTGAGGTTGCCTTCTTTGGTGTACCACATCTGCTTACCGTCGCGGGGGTCAACACCTGCATAGCGTACCATATAGTATTCGTATGCGGGACGGCCAATCTCGAGTTTCGAAAGACCGAGGGTGAGCTCGTCGAGACCGTCGTAGAGACCTGTGATGGTATTCTTGTTATAGTTGAGGTTGCAGCGGAGCGCCCAGTACCAGTCTTTTGTCTTGATAAGATCGGCGCGGAAATCGAGGTCAACACCAAGGTTGCGCATCGAACCTACGTTGCCCCAGCCGCTTGAGCTACCAGATGTGTAGCTGTAAGGTATGCTCATAAGCATATCGTGGGTATTCTTGACGTAGAAGTCGAAGTCAACATTGAACATATTTAGGAATCCGGCGTTGAAACCAACGTCGAACGAGTGTACGGTTTCCCAAGAAAGGGTGGGGTTGGCAGCCTGAGAGATACCGATAGAAGAACCACCGTTGTAGATAGGACCTGAACCAAGAAGTGACTGGTATGCGTAATTGTCGAACGACGAGTTACCGGTAGTACCGTAGCTTATGCGCACTTTGGCATTGTCAATCCAGGCGATATTCTGAAGGAATGATTCGTTCTTTACATTCCACATGCCGCCGACAGAGAAGAAGTTCGACCAGCGGTGACCGGGTGCAAAACGAGAGCTACCGTCACGACGGAAGTTGAAGTCGAAGAAGTAGCGGTTGTCGAAGCTGTAGTTGAGGTTGGCAAACCAAGAGTTCATTACGAGTTCGCCAATGCTTTCTGTTATATTATCAATAGATACGGTGGTACCCTGTGAAAGAAGCAATTGACGAACATCAGTGAAGCCGTCTACGAAAAGACCGAATGAGTGGCTCTTCGAAAGAATTGTTTCCTGACCAAGCAGTACGCTGAAATCATGGATATCCTTGAGGCTGAATTTGTATTCAGCAGTATTGGTGTAAGTAAATTGATAGTAACGACCGAAAGACTGCTGAGCATAGCCTTCAGAAAGAGTGCCGGGACGTGTGCCGTGAGCGTAAACGTCACCCATGGGTGTGTAGAGAGTTTCCTGGGGGAAGCCCTGGTTGCTAACTCGCTGATCGTAAGCGTCAACAGACTGCTGAGCACGGAGTGTGAGGCCCTTGATAGGACGAATCATCTCGTACATTGCAGCATTGGCAGTTATGCGGTTGCGGATAACCTTACGGTTTTCATTGATGTAAGCAGGAGTGGGCATCTGTGAGTAGTGCAGATACTGTGCTTTGCCAAGCCAGTTTGCTGTGCCATCTTCATTGATAGTATAGTAGTAAGGCGAATCGTAAGGCAGTGTGCTAAGTGCGAAGGCCATGGGGTTGGTAGAATAATATCGTGAGTTGCCAGAGTCATACTGGTTGCCTGATTCGTTGTTGGTCTGATACTTGGTGTAACCGAGGTTGGCCTGAAGACCGAAGTAGAACCATTTGTTGGCGCGGGTATCGAGGCTGAAGCGCAGAGTTTCGCGACGCATGCCAGACTGGTCGATGATACCTTCCTGATCGAGGTGGTTGAGCGATACATAGTATTTGGTATGCTCGGTACCGCCACTGATTGAACCCTCGAGAGAGTATGTGGGTGCGTGGTTGTTGTAGATTTCTTTTTTCCAGTCGGTGTTGATGCCGAGTGTTTCTACAGCGTAACGGGCGGCATCAGAAACAGGGCTGCCAATCATATCGCGGTATTTGATGTACTGATAAGAGTCCATCATCTCGATATTGTCGGTTGCCATTTGTGACCAGCCGTATTTTGCACGGATATTAACCTTGGCCTGCTCGCCGAATTTACTCTTCTTCGAGGTAATAACGATAACGCCGTTAGCAGCACGTGAACCGTAGAGAGCAACAGAAGCAGCGTCTTTGAGCACGGTGATGCTTTCGATATCGTTGGGGTTGAGGGTAGAGAACACGGTCTGGGTTACAGGAGCGCCGTCGAGGATAAACAGAGGAGTTGTCGACGAGTTGAGCGAGTTGAGACCGCGGATACGGATATCGTTTTCGGTCGACGAGGGGTCACCCGAAGCAGAAGCGATCGAAAGACCTGATACCTGGCCCTGGAGAGCATCCACAAACGAAGGAGTGGTGATGTTCTCGAGCTGCTTCTCTCCAACAACGGCCACCGAACCAACGACAGAGCCGAGTTTTTTGGCCGAGCCGTAACCGGTAACGATAACCTGGTCGAGCATAGTAGAAGAGGTAGAGAGAAGAACAGTCATTTTATCGGAAACCGGAACTTTCTTGGTTTCCATGCCGACATAAGAGAATTCAAGTTCTTTAACAGAGGTCGGAATCGAGATTGTGAATCGTCCATTGACATCGGTAGCGACTCCGGCACCACCTCCCACAGGTTTGACTGATGCGCCAATCAGCGGCTCATCAGTGTCGGCATCGAGTACGACTCCGCTGATAGTGCGGTTCTGAGCGATCGCGCCCAGCGTTGTCGAAACAATCACCGCCAGTAAAAATAACAGCTTTTTCATACTTTAATTTAATAAGACATAAAATTTTTGTTTGATTGATTGATTCTTAAGCGAATTATATCATGCACCCCGGTTAGCCGCCAAGACGGCATAAGGGTGTTTGTTTTGCAAAGTTAATACATTTTTTCAATTTACTAAACAATTGGCAAGAAAAAATTTTGAATTTTAACATAAAGGATACGAACAAAGTGTAAATATGCATCCGAATGAACAATTACGGGTGTTTTGGGGGCTGAAATTTGTGGAGAAACAAGATGAAAGTAGCACTTTGCATGAAAAACGCGCATCCGTCAGAGCCGAATGCGCGTAGAGTGTGGTTGTTTGTGTGCGTTTTGCTTAGAAACTTCGAGCGTCGTCGGTGTTGGCGGGGTCGAAGATTGCATTGAGGATGCGGGCGAGGCGCAGGCCGCCACGTAGTGTTTGCATCTCGATTACCGGAGTCCATTTTGCCACTTGGTTGTAGCTGACTTTTGTACCCTTGGGGAAGTGGTTGTAGACGCGTGTGGCGATTTGGTGTGTTTGCTTGGCCCAGTCGTCGATGTTGCCTGCGGTTTCGGAGGGTTGGTCTTCGTCGTTGAGCCGGTCGAGTTGGTTTGCCCATTCGGTGTAGCTCCACGCGTGGCCCGAGTTCATGATGCTGCCGTCCCATATGGCGTGGAGGTTGGCGTCGCGGCCAAAGAATTGTACGGGGACCCTGTTGCCGCCAAGGTCGGAGAGGTGCCCCATGTGCATTGGCTGGTGCATGTCGCCGACGGTGTGGATGAGTATTTTTAGGGCGAGTACTTTCTGGTTGCGAGTGGCGAGAGAGTCGGATAAGATGTGTATTTGCTCTCGAATCGCTGTCACAACGTCGCCTTTGGGGTTGAGGGGAGCGCGGTCGTAGTCGACTCCGTCGTCGATGTTTTTGTAGTGCCAAGTCTTTGTGTATTCGTATTCGGGTGTGTGGCTGGCGTTGTCGAGCCAGTTGGCCCAGTATACAGGCGAGCGACCGTCGAGGAGTGCCGCTACGGAATCGGCTGTAGCGGGAGTGAGGTGGTTCTCGGCGATGAATGCCACGGTGTCGTGTCCTTTTTGGCTCCAGGCCAATGCCTGAAGTGCCGTGAGCATGGCGTATATTATTAAGGTGTATTTTTTCATATTGTGTTAATTGAGAATGTGGAATGCATGATTATTTGCTGTGAGGGTCGAATGGGCAGTGTCTTCGACACTAATCGGCTTTGGAGAGGTGCTCTCCGGCAAACTTCGTAATTTACGTTAAAACCCGGTTTAAGGTTTGGGTTTAGGGTTTAGGTAATGGCTTTTGAGAGCCGAGTGGTGGCGCACTATCTAATCGTACTCTCGTAGGGCCGCGGCATGATGCTGTCTACTTAGGGAGAGAGTGTGTCAAGCTCCTATCGTTGCTGTCCTTTTGGATAATCACCCCTTAAGTAAACAGCATAGTGCCGCGACCCTACGAGATGGTGGTCGGATAGAGTGTTGATTATCTGTAAATTAGTATAGCCTAATCGAGGCTTGGCTCGGAGAGCCAAGCTCCTATCGTTGCTGTCTTTTTGGATAATCGACCCCTCAGGTTAATAGCATTGTGCCAATGTGTGCTATCAAATGACGCAGCGGCGAAGCGCCGGGTATGGCGCGACGCCGCTGTCGCTAATGAGTTTGGTGAAGCTTAAGCTTCTGCTACGGGAACAATGTTGATGAACTTACGGCCGTTGCGACCCTCGGTGAATTCAACAGTGCCGTTGACAAGAGCATAGAGGGTGTGATCCTTGCCGATGCCAACGTTAAGACCGGGGTGATGCACGGTGCCGCGCTGACGTTTGATGATGTTGCCGGCTTTGGCGAACTGGCCGCCAAAAATCTTCACGCCGAGTCGTTTGCTTTCTGACTCACGGCCGTTCTTCGAACTACCGACGCCTTTTTTATGTGCCATAGTGTAAAGTCTTGATTATTGGACGCTAATGCGTAAGGTGGAACGAATAGTTAGGCAATGATGTCTTTGATGACAACTTTGGTGAAGTACTGGCGGTGGCCGTTTTTACGGCGGTAGCCTTTGCGACGTTTTTTCTTGAACACGATAACTTTGTCGCCTTTAACGAGCGATTTTTCAACTTCGCAAACGACTTTAGCGCCTTCTACAGTGGGAGCTCCCACTTTGATGTTGCCGTCGTTGTCGGCGAGAAGAACGCGGTCGAATTCAACGCTGTCGCCTTCTTTTACATTTTCACCAAGGTAGTGTACATACAGGAAACGGTCTTTTTCGGCCTTGAACTGCTGTCCCTGGATTTCTACGATTACGTACATTTATACGATAATATATAAGTTAACCCGCTGAGGCGAATCGATTTACAGCTAAATACGATTACTTAACCGAGCCTATTGCGGAAATTCAGCCCACAAAAGTAGTAATTTTTTTGCACCCGGCAAAATTTTCTACAGACTATTTTAAAAATAAGTATATTGACATTGGCAAAGTTAAGTGTTTGATTTGCACGGTTTGTGTTTTATGATTATTTTTGTGGAATGGAACAGGAATTTTCATCATCCTTGCTGGAGAATGCGGTTTCGGCGCTGTCTCGTCTGCCCGGTGTAGGGCGAAAGACAGCGCTGCGCTTTGCGCTGCATCTATTGCGACGCGACCCTGCCGAGGCAATCACCATTGCCGATGCAATTGCGAACATGCGCAAGGGCATCAGGTACTGCTCGGTTTGCCACAATATCAGCGAGACCGATATCTGCCCTATCTGCGCGTCGCCCAAGCGCCAGGCCGACACGGTTTGTGTTGTTGAAAGTGTGAGGGATGTGATGATTATCGAAAATACCCGCCAGTACTATGGGCTGTACCATGTGCTCGGCGGTCTGATATCGCCTATCGACGGCGTAGGGCCTGATATGTTGCAGATTTCATCGCTTGTAAGCCGTGTGGCAGCAGGTGGAATCAACGAGGTAATCCTTGCTACCGGCGCGACAGTCGAGGCCGATACGACCAATTTCTATATCTACCGCCTGTTGCAGCGCAACGCTCCCTCGGTCAAGGTGACGCAGATAGCCCGCGGAGTATCAGTGGGTAACGAACTCGAATATACCGACGAGGCAACCCTGGCCCGTTCGCTGTCGGGGCGAATACCGTTTGAACTATGAATGATGCAATATCACTGCGAGGCGACAAGGTGTACCTGCGAGCCGTCGAACCCGCCGACCTCGACCTCTTGTTTATGCTCGAGAACGACCCCGACCGCCGACAGAGCGCATTTACCACAGCCCCGGCAAGCAGGCAGATGTTGTGGAGGTATATCGAAGAATATCAGGCTGATATCTTTGCCGAGAAACAGTTGCGCCTGATGATAGCCGACCTGCAAAGCGGCGAGGCCGTAGGGGCGATAGACATAAGCGACTTCGATGCCCGCGACCGTCGCGGTTTCGTGGGTATATCGATAGCCGAATGTCACCGCGGCAAGGGGTATGGCAGCGAGGCCCTTGCGTTGCTTTGCGACTTTGCGCGGACCACCCTGGGCATGCACCAGCTTGCCGCCGTGGTGGCTGTAGACAATGCCGCCTCGCGCTCGCTGTTCGATAGCGCGGGCTTTGCCACGGCGGGTCGCCTGCGCTCGTGGATACGTACGGCACAGCACTATACCGATGTGCTGCTGTATCAGAGGCTTTTCACTTGAAAAATACTGAACAATAGTCCGCTCCTGTTGTTTTTAAAGATAAAAAATTCACCTCATTATGGAAAATTTCAGCTACTATTCCCCGACATTGTTTGAATTTGGCCGTGGCGCCGAGGAAAAAGTGGGTATGCTCACCTTTCTCACCGGAGCTACCAAGGTAATGATTGTCTACGGAAAGAGCTACGCGAAAAAATGTGGACTGATAGGCCGTATCGAAAACTCATTGCAGACAATCGGCATCGACTATATAGAACTTGGCGGCGTAGAGCCCAATCCTGTTGACACGCTTGTATACGAAGGAATCAAAAAAGGCCGTGCGGCACATATCGACGGCCTCCTTGCCGTAGGCGGCGGCAGTGTGATAGATACAGCCAAGTCAATCGCGGCCGGAATAGGCTACAAGGGCGATTTTTGGGATTTCTTTACCGGTAAAGCCAAGGTGACCGAGGCGCTGCCCGTAGGCGTGGTTCTTACCGTTCCCGGCGCCGGTAGCGAGGGCTCGGGCAACGCTGTGATTACCCGAACCGAAACCGGCCAGAAACTGAGCCTGCGCACCGACAGCATACTCAAGCCTCGCTTTGCGATAATGAATCCGGAGATGACATTTACCCTCAATGCTTATCAGACAGCGGTAGGCATCACCGATATGATGATCCACATCCTGGAGCGCTATTTTTCGCCGTCGACCCGCGTAGAGATTACCGACCGCCTTGCCGAGGGGCTTCTTATGGGCCTTATAGCCGAGGCACCGCGCGTGCTCGCCGATCCGGGCGACTTCCATGCCCGCGCCAATATCGAGTGGGCCGGAACTCTGGCTCATAACGGCTTGTGCGGTTGTGGACGTAGCGAAGACTGGGCTTCCCATTTTATGGAGCACGAGATTTCGGCGCTGTACCCCAATGTTGCACACGGTGCGGGATTGGCCGTTGTAGTGCCAGCGTGGATGGCCTTTATGGCGCACCACAAACCGTCGAAAGTTGCTCAGCTGGGCAGGCGTATCTTTGCCGTAGATGAGAAGGACGACCGCACGGCGGCTATAGAGACCGTGGCCAATTTCCGAGCATTCCTAAGCACAGTGCTGCGAATGCCTACTACATTCAAAGAACTCGGAATCGATAACCCCGACATCGAAACAATGGTAGAGCACCTCCATGCCAACAAGGGCGAGGAAATCGGCGGCTACTATCGCCTTACGGCCAAAGATACCCGCCAGATTTACGAACTCATGCTCGACGAAAGCCAGCGCAGCGAACCGGTAGGCGGCGCAGAGCCGGGTGACGGGCAATGACCCCGGTTTGACCTCCGGGCTTGTCTGCCCGGGAATTGTGTGAAATACAGGCGTTTGCCGCGATAGTGTTGGAGCTGTGCGGTAAACGCCTGCTTTGTTATAACGGTTTCGCAAAAGACACATTACCGCGGATGAATTTTTATTTTGCTGTTCTGTGGTTTTTTTGTTAATTTTGGGCTTACGTTTAACCAATCTAATACCTATAAAAGTAATGACAAATCCAGTATTTTGGCTTGTACCTGTTTCGGCGGTCCTTGCGTTGCTCCTGGCATGGTATTTCTATAGAGAGATGCTCAAGCAGAGCGAGGGCACAGACACTATGAAACGCATAGCGTCGCACGTGCGCAAAGGTGCGATGTCATATCTGAAACAGCAGTATAAAATAGTAGGCTGGGTGTTTGCCGGCCTTGTAGTGCTGTTCTCCATTATGGCTTACGGCTTCCAGCTCCAGAACCCCTGGGTGCCTGTAGCCTTCCTTACCGGAGGTTTCTTCTCGGGCCTTTCGGGCTTCCTGGGCATGAAGACCGCTACCTATGCGTCGGCCCGAACAGCCAATGCCGCCCGCACATCGCTCAACAGCGGCCTGCGCGTAGCTTTCCGCTCGGGCGCTGTAATGGGTCTCGTAGTTGTAGGCCTCGGTTTGATAGATATTTCATTCTGGTATCTGCTTCTCGACTGGCTTGTGCCTCTTGAGGGTACGGCCAAGCTTGCCATGATTACCACTACTATGCTTACCTTCGGCATGGGTGCGTCGACACAGGCCCTTTTTGCACGTGTAGGCGGCGGTATTTATACCAAGGCTGCCGACGTTGGTGCCGACCTTGTAGGCAAAGTCGAAGCCGGTATTCCCGAGGACGACCCCCGCAACCCTGCCACGATTGCCGATAATGTAGGTGACAACGTAGGCGATGTTGCCGGTATGGGTGCCGACCTCTACGAATCGTATTGCGGTTCTATCCTTGCAACTTCGGCTCTTGGCGCTGCTGCCTACCTGCTTTCGGGCGACGAGGTGATGCAGTACAAGGCTGTGATTGCTCCGATGCTTATCGCCGCAGTAGGTATACTGCTGTCGATACTCGGTATATTCTGTGTGCGTACAAAAGAGGATGCCAATATCAAGGAACTGCTTGGCTCGCTTTCGCTCGGAACCAACCTCAGCTCGGTGCTGATAGTAGGCGCTACATTCCTTATTCTCTGGCTTCTCGGTCTCGATAATTGGGCATTGATCAGCTGCTCGGTTGTGGTAGGCCTTCTTGTAGGTGTGATTATTGGCCGTTCGACCGAGTATTATACCTCGCAGTCGTATAAACCGACCAAGAAACTTGCTGAGAGCGGCACCACCGGTCCTGCGACAGTTATCATATCGGGCGTAGGCCTCGGCATGGTATCGACAGCCGTTCCTGTAATTGCTGTTGTGGCCGGTATCATTCTTAGCTATTGGTTTGCGTCGGGCTTCGATTTCGGCAATGTTGCCATGGGTCTCTACGGTATCGGCATCGCCGCCGTGGGTATGCTTTCTACCCTCGGTATCACACTTGCCACCGATGCTTACGGCCCGATTGCCGACAATGCCGGTGGTAATGCCGAGATGAGCGGCCTTGGCGAGGACGTGCGCCGTCGTACCGATGCCCTCGACTCGCTCGGAAATACCACGGCTGCTACCGGTAAGGGCTTTGCTATCGGCTCGGCCGCATTGACCGGTCTTGCCCTTTTGGCATCGTATATCGAGGAAATTCGTATCGGCCTCGAGCGTCTTGGCGAGACATTTATCCAGGTCGGCGACCGCACCGTGCATATCCACGAGATGTCGTTCCTCGACTTTATGACCCTCTACGAGGTTAACCTGATGAGTCCCAAGGTGCTTTCGGGCATGTTTATCGGCTCGATGATGGCCTTCCTGTTCTGCGGTCTTACAATGAATGCCGTAGGCCGTGCCGCACAGCATATGGTAGAGGAAGTGCGCCGTCAGTTCCGTGAAATCAAAGGCATCCTTGAAGGCAAGGCTGAGCCGGATTACGCACGTTGCGTACAGATTTCGACCAAGGGCGCACAGCGCGAGATGATTTTCCCCTCGCTGCTCGCTATCATTGTGCCTATCGTTACCGGCCTTATCTTTGGTGTTCCCGGTGTGCTCGGTCTGTTGGTTGGCGGCCTCAGCGCCGGTTTCGTTCTCGCTATCTTTATGGCCAACTCGGGTGGTGCATGGGATAATGCCAAGAAATATATCGAAGAAGGCAACTTCGGCGGCAAGGGCAGCGAGGTGCACAAGGCTACTGTTGTTGGCGATACTGTAGGTGACCCGTTCAAAGACACATCCGGTCCGTCGCTCAATATCCTTATCAAGCTCATGTCGATGGTATCGATTGTAATGGCTGGTCTGACAGTTAGCTGGAGCTTGTTCTAAGCTGTACCTTATTATAATATATAAAAGGCAGGAAGGGCTTTTCCTTCTTGCCTTTTATGTTTCTTTGCCGTATTCTGTGGCGGGGTCTGCTGCAAGATGCTCTTCTTGGTAGAAATCGCTTGGCAGGTATTGCGGAATGTCGAGATGCATGTATTGGCACATGTACTCGAGCACTTGTCGCAGGCATATGCCGGGATGTCGGTAAATATCTGATTCCCAGAATCGGAATACTGCCCAGCCTGCGGCTTGGAGGGTTTGCGTCACTTTGCGGTCGCGATCGATGTTGCGTTCGATTTTCGCTATCCAGAATTCGCGGTTGCCCTTGAGAGTCTTCTTCTTGCTTTCCCAGTTCCGTCCGTGCCAGAACTCGCCGTCAACAAAAATGGCAAGCCTGTATTTCTTGATGCAGAAATCGGGCTTGCCAATAATATTTTTGGGGTGTTTGCGATATCTTATACCACAAGACCATAACAGACGTGCCAGCACGAGCTCGGGCTTGGTGCCTTTGCTCTTGTTGCTTTGCATACACCGGCGTCGCTGCTGCGGAGTGAGCACATCCATGCCCTCGGGGGTCAGCGCCGCTTGATAATGGCGTTTTTGTCGGCCACTACGTAGTCGACCGGTATATCGAATTCGTCGGTGTCGAATTCGTCGAATAGCTGGAAATCGTAGCAGATGCCTATCGTAGTAGCCTTCGAACGGCTTAGCAGACGGTCGTAGTACCCTTTGCCGCGGCCTACGCGGTTGCCTCGACGGTCGTAGGCTACCGCAGGAACGATCACCAGGTCGATGTCGTTGATGTCTACTGTGTCGTCGCCGTCGGGTTCTTCGATGCGGAATGCCCCTAAGTGCATTCTCGAACGCTCGTAAGGCAGTATTTCGAGGTCGAGGCCGTTGACTCTCGGCAGATAGTAGGTCTTGTCGGCCGGAGAATTCTCGAAGAAAAGATGAGTCGACAATTCATCGGGCAACGAGTGGTATAGCAGAACGCGCTTGGCTACCATATAAGCCGCCATAGAGCGTACTGTGTCGAAAATCCGTTGTGCCGCTTCGAGCCTTTCTTGGCTGTCGAGCATCTGTTTCCTTGCGCGGACTATGCGCCTGATTTCATCTTTGTCCATTATCTTTGTCGGTTGTTTTGTCGGTCAGGGGGAAGTCTGCACCGCCGTTTTCGAGCTGGTGCAGGGCTTCGTTGACCACAGGGTCAGTTGCGTTGACTACCTGGAAGTAACCGTCCATTCCGACGATGTCGCGGGCTATCAGCGCTTTAATCTGATTAACAATCAACTTGGCAGAAATGTTGATGTAATACCACCGAGGAGCTATGCCGCCTTTGTTATTGGCATAATTTACAAATGATTGCAGCAGTACATTGTCGGACGGCAGTTTAGTCAGCAGTTCGTTTGCGTCGCGGCTTTCATTGAGGCTCTCGCGGTTGAGGTCGGCGTACTCGTAGGCAAATTTTCGCAGCAGTCCGGCGTTGGCAACCTTGATGTAGTAAGATGTTACACCGGTAGTGTCGGACGGAACGAAGATGTCGGGAATAATGCCTCCGCCGCCATATACGGGGCGGCCTGTTGTGGTTTTGAATATGAGGGTGCTGTCGACTTTTACACTGTCGGCGGTGAAAATCTCGCCACGGTCGTAGCGGTCGAAAATCTCGGTTTCGTATTCGCCGTTGTGTCCGGCTTTGTAGTCTTTCTGTATACAGCGTCCCGACGGGGTGTAGTAGCGCTGTACCGTGAGACGGAACTCGCTTGAGTCCGGAAGTTCGAAGGGGCTCTGTACGAGGCCTTTGCCGAATGAGCGGCGACCTATCACGAGGCCGCGGTCGTTGTCCTGTATAGCGCCGGTAAGAATTTCGCTCGAACTTGCTGTGAACTCGTCGATGAGGACCACGATTCTTTCGTTGTTGAACGCGCCCATGCCGTCCGACATCACCACGCTATGGTCGGATAGGTTGCGGCCTTTGGTCATCACGATTATTTTGTCGCGGTCGAGGAATTCGTTTGCCACGAGTACAGCCGGGTTCATATAGCCGCCACCGTTGCCACGAAGGTCGATTACATAGTTTTTGGCACCGTCGTAGCGTAGCTGCCCGAGCACGGTGAGGAATTCGCCATAGGTGTTTTCAGAGAATTTACCCAGCCTAATGTAGCCAACCGTGTCGTTGAGCATATATGACGCATCGATTGGTGATACCGGCACTTCGGCACGTACGATGTCGAGGTTTACGAGCCCCGGGGTGTTGTGGCGTTTTACACCGAGTTTTACGTGGGTGTCTTTCTCGCCCCTGAGGATGCTGAACAGGTGTTCCTCGCCGGCATTTACGCCTGCTATGTTCTCACCGTCGACAGTGATGATTCGGTCACCGGGCTGCATGCCGGCTTCGTCGGCGCCGCCGCCGTTGATTACTTCGAGCACGTAGAGGGTGTCGTTGATCATCTGGAACTGGATGCCGATGCCGTAGAACGAGCCTTCGAGGTCGCGGCTTGCGGCAACACGCTTGTCGACAGGTATATAGGCCGAGTGCGGGTCGAGATTATGGAGTAACTCGGGAATAGTGAGTTCTACAAGGCTGTCGAAGTCAACAGGGTCGACATATCTTGATTCGATAATGTCGAAAACCTCGTTGAGTTTTTGCCTTGCCTCGCTGTCGGGATGCCTTCCGTCGAGGGCACGTCCGAGCCATAAGCCTAAAATTAGAAACAAGGCTGCCACAACCGGCAGCCAAAGCATATATTTGCGGTTGTCCATTAGTTTAAATCTTTAATATGCACACACTCGATACCGGCCCTGCGCAGGAGGTCGATACCGTCGCTGAGTCGGTAGAGGTCGTTGAATACCACGCGGCGTATACCGGCTTGAATTATCAGTTTGGAGCATTCAAGGCAAGGCGACGCGGTTACATAGAGAGTAGACTCTTCCGATGAATTATTGCTGCGGGCAACCTTCGATATTGCATTTGCCTCGGCATGGAGAACGTAGGGCTTGGTTACGCCGTCGGTGTCTTCGCATACGTTTTCAAAGCCTGCCGGGGTGCCGTTGTAGCCGTCGGAAATTATCATTTTGTCCTTGACAAGGATTGCACCGACTTTGCGACGCTGGCAGTATGAGTTTTCTGCCCATATGGTAGCCATACGCAGGTATCGGCGGTCGAGAACTTCTTGTTTATCGTTGTTGATGTTGTTCATACTGAGCAAAGTTACATATTTTATGCCGGATTACAAAAATAAAAAATGTCAAAGCAGCCCGGCGCGTTTGTCGAGGTCCGTTAAATACCGGTTTGTGCATCCTCGTGCAATGAGGTGCTGACATCTATCAATGCTATTAACTTAAGACGAAAGAGTGTCAGCGATAGGAGCTTGGCTCTCCGAGACAAGCCTCGGTCAGTGTCGCTAATAGTTTGAGTACCAACGCCTAATTGAGGCTTGTCTCGGAGAGCCAAGCTCCTATCGTTGCTGTCCTTTTGAATAATCACCCCTTAAGTTAATAGCATTGAGCCGTGGCATGCCGCGACCGGGTGTTAAAAGCATTTTCTTTCCTGATAATCAGTGCGCGATTGGTCATAAAATACGCTGTATAAGACGTTGTTTATGAATATTATGATTTGATAATGAGTTGAGAGTTAATGATATGGTTGTCAGATTAGAAGGGCTATATGGTATGTGGCGAAGGCGAGCAGCCATGCTATCGCGGTATTGTAGATTACCGAGAATGCCGCGTAGCGCCACGAGCCGGTTTCGCGGGCTATGGCCGTGATTGTGGCGATGCAGGGGCAGTAGAGCAATATGAATACCATGAATGCGAGTGCAACAGCCGGGGTGAAGTCGGGCTTGCCGCTGATCGGCGATATCGCCTGCAGCCTCACGCCTAAGCGAGAGTCGGACACTTCTTCGTCGTTTGTATACAGTACTCCGAGAGTAGACACAACAATCTCCTTGGCCGGAACACCTGCCATAGCTGCAACGGTTGCTCGCCAATTGAAGCCGAGAGGCTTCATGACAGGATTTACCATCTTGCCTGTCATTTCGAGGTAGGAGTCGCGCTCGGGGTCGATAGTGTCTGAGGTTGAGTGGATTTCTGTTGAGGGCACGCCGTTGTGGAGGGGGAAATAGTTGAGCGCCCATACTATTACACTTGCAAACAGGATGATACCGCCCATCTTTTTGAGGTACTGCTTGCCTTTGCTCCAAGTGTGGTTCATCGAAGCCTTGAATGTCGGCAGGCGGTAGGGCGGCAGCTCCATTACAAATGGTGTTTCGTCTTTTTTGAAGAGGAAGCGTCGAAGGAGTCGTGCAGTAATAATGGCTATTATAATGCCGCCGAAATACAATCCGGCCATGACCAGCCCTCCGTGTCCGGCGAAGAATGTGCCGCACATTAGCACGTAGATCGGCAGTCGGGCAGAGCACGACATGAAGGGGTTGATAAGTACGGTAATAATGCGGCTCGACTTGCTCTCGATGCTTCGCGAGGCAAGCACTGCGGGCACGTTGCAGCCGAAGCCCATTACCAGGGGGATAAACGATTTGCCATGCAGGCCTATGCGGTGCATGAGCTTGTCCATGATAAAGGCTGCACGTGCCATGTAGCCCGAGTCTTCCATAAATGAGATACAGAAGAAGAGTATCAATATGTTTGGTAAGAATACGATAACGCCACCAACACCGCCTATGATTCCGTCGCTCACGAGGTCCTTGAGCGGCCCGTCTGGCATGAGTTTCTGCACTGTCGACGCTAACCATGCAACGCCGTTTTCGATCCATTCCATAGGATAGCTGCCGATAGCGAATGTGGCCCAGAAGATAAAGATCATAATGGCCAGGAAAATCGGGAATCCGAGCCAACGGTTGGTTGCCAGTTTGTCGAGTACAGCCGATGCTTTACCTTTCTGCCTGTTGCCTGATTTGTATGTTTCGGCCAGTGCGCCCGCAACGAAGCCGTACTTTTCGGCGGCCACAATCGATGATATGTCCTGGTCGTGAAGGTTTTCGATTTTCGCCCTCAGTTTGTCGCGCAGGAGCATGATAGGGTCGTTTGCACCAATGCGAAGGTGCTGCCGCCAGCGAGGCTCGCGCTTGTTGGGTTTGCCTATAAGTTTCTGCCAGAAGCCGGGTTTGCGGCCTTTGTTGTCGCTACGGTTTGCGGCCGGTATCTCGTCTTCGATTTCGTGGTCGCCTTCGAGCAACTTGATAGCGAGGTATCGCGGCGAGAAGTGTTTGCGCATCGATGGCGACGCTTTGATTTCATCGACGAGTTTGCGGACAGCGCCCTCGATGTCGGGCCCGAGGTTGACGTGGATGTGGCGCACGGTTTTGTCGCGGCCTTCGTATACAGCGATTACTCTCTCGAGCAAGTCGCCTATGCCTTCTCCGGTCTTCGATACCACCGGCACCATTGGCACGCCTATCATCTTGCCAAGCTCTTCGTAGTTGAGTCTTGCGCCGCTTGCCCTGAGCTCGTCGTACATATTGAGTGCGATGACCATGGGGCAGTCCATGTCGATGAGCTCGGTCGTGAGGTAGAGGTTGCGCTCGAGATTCGACGAGTCCACCACGTTGATAATCACGTCGGGGGTGTTCTCGCGCAGGTACTGTCGCACATATAGCTCCTCGGGCGAGTAGCATGTGAGAGAATATGTGCCGGGCAGGTCTACGAAATTGAATGTATAGTCTTCGAATTTAAATTGTATGTCCTTGGCATCGACGGTTACGCCGGAGTAGTTGCCCACGTGCTCGCGGGCACCTGATGCAGCGTTGAAGATGCTGGTTTTGCCGCAGTTGGGGTTGCCAATAAGGGCCACGTTGATGATGTGGCGCTGCTTGTTGAATGTATGGTGGGCGCGAGTGTGTGCGGCTTCGGGTGGTGTAGTCAGCACCTGTGAGCCTATAACGGCAGCCTCGGCGTCGTCGACAGCCACTACTTCGATAAGGTCGGCCTCGGCACGGCGGAGCGAAATCTCGTATCCTAATATGCTGTAGTTGATAGGGTCTTTGAGCGGGGCGTGGAGCAGCACCTTTACTGCATGGCCCTTTACAAAGCCCATTTCAATTACACGCTTCCGGAATGCACCGTGGCCGTGTATTTTGAGTACTATGCCGGTTTGGTTGGTCTGTAGTTCGGATAACTTCATAGACCTGATTTTTTGATGTTGCCTACAGTTTCGGCGACTGTTTGTGAGATGTTTCGACGAAAAATCTCAGTGCCGATTTCTGTGTCGCCTATCAGTGCGCTGAGTTGGTCGAGGGCCGCAGCGAGCATGCCGGCCTTGTTTGCCCATACTATGTAGTCACTGACGAGGCGGTATGTGCCATTGAAAAGTGATGCCGGGTAATAGATATATCTCTCGGCGCTGACGAGCAAGGAAATAGCCCCCATCATCAGTTTGTCGATATAGTCGGGCGTCAGGCCGTAGGCCATGCCCTGCTTGATCATCTGCCTGATGACACTGATTCGCCCTTTCGAAACGCCTCCGCGCTTGGTGCGCTTGAGTTCCTTGAGTATGGCCTCGAACTTTTCTTTGAGGAAGGCGTCGGGGTCGGGGTTGAGGAAGAATTCGAGATATGCCTTGGCCTCTTTGGACGAATCGTATACATTGAGTATCACCTCGGTAAGCTGTTCCGGGGTGAATGACTTGAGTTCCTTTTTAAGTGCGGCCTTGCTCATTTGGTAGAATAGTAAGTTGCCCCATTCGCCTGTCGGAGAGGCGAATGGGGTGTGGGGTTCTTATTTAAGCCATTTGTCGAACCAGCGGAAGAAAAGTCGCTGCCACAGAACGGCATTCTGTGGTTTGAGAATCCAGTGGTTTTCGTCGGGGTAAATCACCATTTCGGCAGGAATGCCGCGGAGTTTGGCAGCGTTGAATGCCGCCATGCCCTGGCTGGCGAGGATACGGTAGTCGTATTCGCCGTGTGATACCATGATAGGTGTGTCCCAGCGGTCTACAAAACGGTGGGGTGAGTTGGCAAATGTGCGCTGTGCCACGGCATTGTCTTTCTCCCAGTATGCGCCGCCCATATCCCAGTTGGCAAACCACATTTCTTCGGTTTCGAGGTACTGTTGTTCCATGTTGAAGATACCTGCGTGGGCGAGGAATGCAGCGAAGCGTCCTTCGTGGTGTCCGGCGAGGAAGTAGATTGAGAAGCCGCCGTAGCTTGCGCCGGTAGCGCCGATGCGTTTTGCGTCGATCCAGGGTTCGGTCTTAAGGTTGTCGACTGCCGAGAGGTAGTCGCGCATGTTCTGGCCGGGATAGTCTTTTGATATCTGCTCGTTCCACTCGGTGCCGAAGCCGGGCAGGCCGCGGCGGTTGGGGGCGATGACCACGTAGCCGTTGGCTGCCATGAGTGCGAGATTCCAGCGGTAGCTCCAGAACTGGCTCACGGGTGACTGCGGGCCGCCCTGGCAGTAGAGTATGGCGGGATATTTGGCGTTGGTGTCGAATTTGGGCGGTTTTACTACCCATACGAGCATTTCCTTGCCGTCGGTGGTGGGTACCATGCGACGCTCTACGGTGGGCATGGTGAGCTGAGCGAAAATGTAGTCGTTGACAGCTGTGAGGCGGGTCTCATCGTTCTTTTTCTTGCCTGCAGCCACGAGCATCAGCTCGTTGGGGCGCAGCATCGAGTGGCTCATAGTTACCACGCGGCCTTTGCCCAGGGGCTGCAGCGAGGTGTAGTCGGCCTGCTCGGTAGTGAGCTGGTCGATTTTCGAGTCCTTAAGAGCGATGCGGAACAAGGGTACGATGCCGTCTTTGGGGGCGATGAAGAAGATTTCGTTGCCTTCGGGAGCCCATGCGAATTCATCGATAGTATAGTCCCAGTTGGTTGTAAGGTCGCGCTTTTCGGCGGTTGCGCAGTCGAGAATAAAGAGCCTGTTCTTGTCGCTTTCATAGCCGTCGTGCTCCATGCTGAGCCAAGCGAGGTATTTGCCGTCGGGCGAGAATGCCGGCATGGTGTCGTAGCCCATCATGCCCTCGGTGAGGTTTTTAGTCACGCCGCTCTCGAGGTTGTAGATATACAGGTCGGAATTTGTAGACAGGGCATAGTCTATACCTGTCTTCTTGCGCGATACGTATACGAGCATCTTGCCGTCGGGGTGCCATGCAAATGATTCAACGCCGCCAAAGGGCTTCATGGGCGCTTCGAAGGGTTCGTCGGCCATTATGTCTTTGAGGTCGGATACCTTGCCGTCTTTGAAGTTGCCGACAAAGGGGTGGGGTATTTCTGTTACCCATTCATCCCAATGTTTGTACATCAGGTCGTCGATAACGCGACCGGTAGCCTTTGGCAGGTCGGGGTAGAGGTCTTCGGCCTTGCGGGCGTATTTCACATTGCCGATAACTACGATTTTGCTTTCGTCGGGCGAAAGGAGGAATCCAGCGATGCCGCCTTCGTGGCTCGAAGCCTGCACGCGGTCGCTACCGTCGGCAGCCATGGTCCACATCTGGGCGTTGCCGTCGGCATCGGGGTACATAAATGCTATACGTTTTCCACCGGCAATCCACACAGCCGAGTTTTCGCTCTTAGGGGTGTCGGTGATGCGTACGGGAGCTGCGCCTTTTTCGGTAAGCGACAGCAGGTATAGGTCGTTGTTCGAGTTGTTTTCGGCGAGGTTTTCGTATGCTATGCCGAACATTACTGTTTTGCCGTCGGGCGAAACTGCCGGGGCGGTGACGCGTCCCAGAGCTTCGAGGGCATCGATGCTGAAGTTTCCGTCGGGGCTCTTGTAGCTTTCGGCGGCGCCGGCAACTCCGGCTATGAGCAGGGCGCTGGCTGTCATTGCAAGTTTGTGCATATTGGTTTGGTTTTTAATTTTTTTATCAGATTTCAACGCGTGCATAAGGCGCGATGTCGTAGGGGCAGAAGATTTTGTCGAGGTATTTGAAATATCCTGCTATGGCTACCATGGCGGCATTGTCGGTGGTAAATTTGCGCTCCGGTATGAATGCTTCTACGCCCTTGGCTGCGCAAAGGTCGGCCACGGCGGCACGTACGCCCGAGTTTGCCGACACGCCACCGCCTATGGCCACGGTGCGCACGCCGGTGGAGTCGATTGCCTTGGCGAGTTTGTCGATGAGTATATCGATGATAGTGCGCTGGAGCGATGCTGCAAGGTCGGCGAGGTTGTGCTCGATGAAGTCGGGGTCGGCCTTGATGCCGTCGCGCAGGGTGTAGAGAAACGAAGTCTTAAGTCCCGAAAACGAGTAGTCGAAGCCGGGAATATGCGGTTTTGCAAACTTAAACTTCGAAGCGTCGCCCTCGGCGGCGAGACGGTCGATGTGCGGTCCGCCGGGGTAGGGCAGGCCCATTACTTTGGCGCATTTGTCGAATGCTTCGCCTGCGGCGTCGTCGATGGTGCGGCCGAGAATCTCCATGTCGTTGTAGCCTCGTACGAGGATTATCTGCGAGTTGCCACCGGATACAAGCAGGCACAGGTAAGGGAACTCGGGCACACGGTCGTCGGCGTTCTGCCTTACGAATTGTGCCAGCACGTGGCCGTGGAGGTGGTTGACGTCGATAATAGGTATGCGCAGACCGAGCGACATGCCCTTGGCGAAGCTCGTACCCACCAACAGCGAGCCTATCAGGCCCGGTCCGCGGGTGAATGCGATTGCCGAAAGATCTTTTTTGTCGATACCGGCTCTACGTAGGGCAGCGTCGACCACCGGCACTATATTCTGCTGGTGCGCACGCGATGCGAGCTCGGGAACAACGCCTCCGTACTCCTCGTGTACGGCTTGCGAGGCGATGACGTTGCTCATAAGTATGCCGTCGCGTACTACAGCAGCCGATGTGTCATCGCATGATGATTCAATGCCGAGGATTGTTATCACTTTTTCGTTGGTTTGAAGATTGATAAATGCTTATGCGGCCTTGTCGAGGGCCTTGTCCTAAAACACGTATGCTATTCTTGCTAAGAATTGGCCGTTGGGATTGTGGCGCACCAGGGTGTACTTTGCCTCGATGCCTACGCGCAATGCCGATGTCAGGCGTATTTCCCAGCCTGCACCGGCGTTGAGGCCGAATGAATTCTGATGCGTTGTCACGTCGTCGTGCGACTCGGGCTTGATGCCGTGGCGCGACCACGAGTTGTAAGTCACACCGGCCAGAGGGTAGAAATCGGCCTTGGCCGAAGTAGATATTGGGAAGTGCATGTCGATGTCGATCAGCAGGGCGTCGCGGTCCTTGTTGCGGAAAGCGATGCCTATCGAGGGTGCGATGCGCACGTGGCTGCTGAAGGCGTAATCGAATGTCAGACCGGCGATTGCCGAGCTGTTGCGGGTGTTGAATCCGGCCTTTGGACCGAATGATTTCTGCCCTCGCTCTACCTGTGCCGTTGCTTCGAATCCCAGCATTAGCACCATGGCCACCAATGCTGTGCGGAGCAATGTGATAAAGGTACGTGTCATTTATGTGTTGTGTTGTTATTTCGTGAGCGTTGCGCCGGGCTTGTGTCCGTCGCATTTTAATCATGCAAAGATACACACTTTTTGCTAATATGTTGCTCTTAAGTAACTCTTAAAAGTTAGTCTATATGAAAAATTTCAATGTAACTCGATGATGCGGCGACGTTTTTTGCTTTTATATTCAATACTGTAGCCTCGTGTCGGGACGATGCGGCCCGGTTTAAGGTTTGGATTAAAAATAAACAAATGTGAATTTTGTTAAAAAGTCAACAAATCAGGTCGTATGAATGTTTTTTAAGTGTATGTGAAAATTGGAGATAAAAGATTAAATTATGTTAATATGATATGATAATCGTATATATTTTAAAAACTTTATTTAAATTTGACCTCGGCTAATAGCGCGTATTGCGCATTGGTTTAAAACTTTTTTAACTAAAAAGGTGATTAGACGTAACTTAATAACCCAAAAATATCCACTTAACCTTTAATCTGCCTGGCAAAAACACAGACATCCCCCCTAAAACTCCCCTCGTAATCATAAATCACGTATATAACTAAAACAATAACCCGCCCCGACGGCCCACCCGGGCAGCACGGCGGCATAAAACCGAGAATTAATCACTATCATCAAACTTCTATGAGAAAGCATCTTTATCTGACAATGCTTCTTCTGGCCGGATCGCCCGCGCTTGGTTCATTCCAGGCATTGGCAAACCCCGAGCCGCAGATGCAAGGTCAAGCGGCGACCACTATCAATGGTACCGTGCTTGATGAGAACAACGAGCCCGTTATCGGTGCATCAGTAGTTCAGAAGGGCGTAAGTGGCAATGCTGTTGCTACCGACGCTTTCGGACACTTTAAAATGAATGTGCCTCTCGGAGCTCCACTTATGGTTAGCTACGTAGGTTACAAAACAATCGAAGTCAAAGCTGCCAAAGACCTCACAGTCTATCTCGAACCCACATCAGAGATGCTCAACGAACTCGTGGCTATCGGCTACGGTTCGCAAAAACGTGCCAACCTTACCGGTGCTGTAGCAACTGTTGATGTTGCCCGCACAATGGACAGCCGTCCTGCAACCGACGTTGCCAAGGCTCTCCAGGGTGCTGTCCCCGGTCTTACAATTACTTCGGCTAACGGTGCACTCGACGGTACTCCCACTATCAATATCCGTGGCGTCGGTACACTCTCTAACAGCCACACATCTTCACCGCTTATCGTAGTCGACGGTGTGCCAGTCGACGACATGAGCTTCCTCAACCCCGAAGATATCGAAGAAATCTCAGTTCTTAAGGACGCTGCTTCTTCGGCAATCTACGGTACACGTGCTGCATTCGGTGTGATCCTTATTACAACCAAGGAAGCATCGAGCAAAGACCGCGTGTCTGTTAAATATGTCAACAACTTCGGTTGGAACTCTGCTACCGTACTTCCTGAATTCGCAAGCACTGTCGACAACCTTAAGATGGCTATTGCCGATACCAACCCCGGCGCGGATGAAGAAATCTTCGGTATGTACTATACCGACCTTCTCCCCTTTGCCGAAGCTTGGAGCCAGCAGCATGGTGGTAAACCTTATTCATCGCTTGTTGAGCTACATCCTTTCCAGGATTGGAATAATGTCGGAGACTATTATATCCCTGACAACAACTACCAATTCCCTGCAGGAAATCCTGCCGCTGTTGGTAATTTGAAATCTGCTCGTTGGATTAGCTATGCTGACTGGAATATTCGCGAAACAATGTTCCGTGCTGCTCCTTCAAGCAAGCATAATCTCAGCGTCGAAGGTCAGAGTGGTCGTACAAACTACCGTCTTTCTTTCGGTTACGACTCTCGCGAGGGTATGCTCAAATATGCACCCGAGAAGATGAACCGCTATATGGCCAATGCAAGCGTAAGCACTCAGATTTTCAAATGGTGGAAAGCCGGTGCTCGCTTCAACTTCTCTAACCGCGAGTTTACCAATCCTAATGAAGCTCGTAACGCATACCAGTATATGTGGCGTTTCCCGGGTCAGTTTGAGAACTATGGCTACATTTTAGACGAAGAAGGAAAACCTCGCAATTTCCGTAATGCCATTGGTATCAGGGATAGTGCCTTTAGGGATAAGACTGCAACCACACAGACACGTATGCAGGCATTTACCATTTTTAATCCCTTCAAGGGCTTTACCCTTCAGGCCGACTTTACATACTCGCTTCGCAACATGAATAGCGAGTCATCTTCAGTTCCCTATACTTTGTGGGACAACTGGGGAGCAGGTGCCAATAATGGTTTTCGTACTTATGAACAGGCTACACAGAAAACTTCGTATGCAGCACAGAGCAACTACAAAGACACTATGTGGACTGCCAACGTATTCGGTACATACGACATTTCTTTCAACGAAGCACACAACCTGAAAGTAATGCTCGGTTGGACCGCAGAGCAGGAAGAGTATCGCCAGTTCTATGTTAAACGTACCGGACTTGTTGACTATAATCTTCCCAATCTTAACCTTACCGACGGTACCAATTATACCGTTAATGCAGAGCATACTCACCGAGCAACCACCGGTTTCTTCGGCCGTATCAACTACGACTACAAGGGTATTTACCTCTTGGAATTCAATGGTCGCTACGACGGCTCGAGCCGCTTCCCCGCCAATGACCAGTGGGCATTCTTCCCCTCGGGTTCGGTAGGTTATCGCTTCAGCGAAGAAAACTACTTCCAGCCCCTTAAATCATGGTGGAACAACGGTAAACTCCGTGCATCTTACGGTCATATAGGTAACGAGGCTGTAGGTAACAATATGTTCCTTTCTACTGTATCTCCTGTTAAGGCTACAGACGTACACTGGCTTGCAGGTGACCAAAAAATAGTTGAATACGGTATGCCTACCCTCGTATCGTCTACCCTTACATGGGAGCGTATCGTAACTACCGACGTAGGTCTTGACCTCGGCTTCTTGGATAATAGCCTCAATGTAAGCTTCGACTGGTATCAGCGCGATACCAAAGATATGCTCGGCCCGACAGCAAAACTTCCCTCTGTCCTTGGTACCAGTGCTCCTTATGGCAATGCCGGATCACTCCGCACACGTGGTTGGGAACTTTCTGTTAACTGGAACCATAGCTTCGGTGACTGGGATGTTTATGCAACAGCCAGCATCGGCGACGCACGTACTAAGATTACAAAATGGAACAGTGCTGACCAGTTGATTTATTCGTTCCTTCCCTCAAGTGGCGACTATACAGAAGGTCAATACTTCGGTGATATCTGGGGCTTCGAAACTGACGGTTATTTCACATTGGATGACTATCATTTTGTACCCGGATCGGTAATAACCGACGATAACGGTCAGCCTATCCTTAACAACGAGGGCAAACCGACCTATAATCGTGGTACATATGTGCGTAACGACGGCGTTGTAGACCAGAGCTTCCTCGAAAGTGGCAGCTTTACTTACGGTCCTGGCGATATCCGCTTTAAGGATTTGAATGGTGATGGTATTATCAATGATGGTGATCCAAACATGGTAGATGCCAACGGCGACAAAGTAGCAGTTCGTTCGATTAATAATCATGGTGACCTTAAGGTTATCGGTAACGCGCTTCCCCGCTATGAGTACTCATTCCGTGTAGGTGGCGCATGGAAAGGATTTGATATCGATATGTTCTTCCAGGGTGTAGGCAAACGCGACATGTGGGCTACCGGCTCTACTATTATACCTATGGCCCAGAGCGCTTATGGCACATTTACCAACCTTGTAGGCAACTACAACGAGATTTCTTACAACGAAGATCCTACCAGTCCTGAATATGGACAGATTACTACTGCTAACATCACTCTCGATAATCTTTATCCTCGTCTCTATGCTAAGAGCGGTGGTCTCGGTCGTGTAGGCGGTATTGGTAATGGTAAGGATAACTTCTATCCTCAGAGCCGTTATCTGATGAATATGGCTTATCTGCGCTTTAAGAACCTGACCTTCGGTTATACCCTTCCCTACGATATCACCAAGAAGGCTCTTATCCAGAAAGCACGTATCTACTTCTCGGCTGATAACCTTTGCTTCCTCTACAACGGTGCTAAGAAATATCAGCTTGATCCCGAAATGACAACTGCTGCAGGATCGTCAGTACAAGGCTATAATGACGGTAATGCAACATTCGGACGTACAATTCCTATTCCCCGTACATTCTCTTTCGGTATTCAGGTTACTCTCTAACGCTTAAAACTGACTTAAATGAAAAAAATATATTTAATTGGCGCATTGCTTTCGGTTGGCGCAGCGTTGAGCGGATGTAACGACTTCCTCAACGACAACCGTTTCCCGATGTCCCAGCAAACCGTTAACTCTGCTTTCTGGAGTAATACAACTAATGTCCAGAATCAGATTAACTACTTCTATGAAGACTTTAATGGCTATGGTAATGGAATTTCTACCAACGGTACTTTCTATTACAAATGGCTGTCGGATGACCAGTGTGGCAGAAATACCTTTGCAGACTGGACTTTCACCGCTGTTCCCTCGGAATCGAGTTCATGGAATGCTCCATATACCGAAATACGCAGGGCCAACCTTGTTATAGAAGGTGTTAGCGGAAGCTCACTTTCAGAATCAGAAAAGGAGAATTTCATAGGTATTGCTCGTATGTATCGTGCACGCGGTTACTACGATTTGGTGCGTCGTTACGGTGATGTTCCATTGGTTAAGACTCCGCTCGATCCTGCAGACGAGGCAGGGCTTTTCGGTCCGCGTACTCCTCGTAACGAGGTTATGGACTTCGTTCTCGAAGATATCAACTATGCTATTGAGAATATAAGCGCAGCAAGCGGAAAGACGGTTTTCTCTAAAGACCTTGCGCTTGCTATGAAAACTGAAATGTGTCTCTTCGAAGGTGCTTATGCAACCTATCACCTCAATGATAAGGAGCGTGCTAAAAAGTATTTTGAAGAAGCTGTTAAAGCCGGTGAGGATGTGTTTGCTCGCTATCCCATAGGCGATAATTATGAGGCTCTGTACCGCTCACTGTCTGTTGCAAACAGCGGTTACCCTGCTATTACAGCAAATCCTGAGATTATTTTTGCAAAGGTGTATATAAAAGGTACATTCATGCATTCGCTACAGGATTATTCAAATGCTTCCGATGGTGTTGCCGGTATTACAAAAGATGCTTTTGACAGCTATCTGTTCCGCGACGGTCGTCCTGCTGCTTCAACTACTTTTGACAATACAGACAAAGGTGTTGCAGAAGGCACAAATGCACTAAGTATTGCAAATCTTCTTTCAGTTCGAGACAAACGTCTTGCTATGACCACATATGAGTATGTACTCATGCCCGGTATGCCCTATAAGGCAGTAAATACTGCGGCTATGTGGTCGAAGACCGGTTATGGTGTAAGTAAATACAACAACCTGTCTGTGGAAGAAACTGATGTGAATCAGGCAAACAAAAACTATACATGTGCTCCTCTATTCTGGGGTGCTCGTGTAGCTCTTGCAATCGCTGAGGCTAAGGCTGAGCTCGGTACTCTTTCTAATGCTGACGTAACTAAGTACATTAAACCTCTGTGGGATCGTGCTGAGATTGAAACTTCAAATCTCAACAAAGCATGGCTTGAAAACATGAACGATCCTAAGAATAATATGGGTGTAAGCTCTCTTATCTGGGAGATTCGTCGTTGCCGTCGTTGCGAGTTGATTATGGACGATGATATCCGTTATTGGGATCTTGTTCGTTGGCATCAGCTCGACAAACTGGATACAACAACCAACCCCGCGATTATTCAAGGTGCTAATGTTTCGAATTCGCCTGTTGCTGCCGAGTCAACTCTTGGAGATTATCTCAACTGCTCTTACGGCAACACTCGTAAATTCGATAACAAATATTACTTCTATCCTGTGCCTTCTGAACAGCTGGCATTGAACGAGAACCTCACTCAGAACCCCGGTTGGTAATCTGAGTTACAAATAAAGAAATGCGCGGCCATTGCGGTCGCGCATTTTTTTGTACCTTTGTAATCGATAGCCATATCAAATAGCATATCCCCCACCGATGAGAATACATACTCAGCATATTAGTATAATTCCCGCCCTCTCGTAGGGTCGTGGCACAATGCTATTAACTTAAGAGGTGATTATTCAAAAGGACAGCAACGATAGGAGCTTGGCTCTCCGAGACAAGCCTCAATTAGGCGTTGGTACTCAAGATGTTAGCGATACTGGCTGAGGCTTGTCTCAGAGAGCCAAGCTCCTATCGCTGACACTCTTTCTCCTTAAGTTATTAGCATTCGGTCGCGACCCTACGAGAGTGGGAGGGGCAATGTCATTACCCTACGATAGGTGGATAAGCTGATGCTGCACTACGAGATATACGAATGAATTTAAATTCAACAAATAGAATACATTAAACAAAATATATGGCAAAGAATAAGAAAAAAAGTCAACCGCAACAGAAGGCGCCGTTGTCGCCCGATGCATATATGCGTAAGGTTATGCGCACCCTTCCTGTCGACAAATGCTATGTCAATCCCGATTGGGAGCATCAGGGCATGGGTCATGTGATAGTTGTACGCCGTCGACCCGACAATAAATTTGCCTTTACCTGCTATCTTGTCGATACTTTCTGTCTTGGCGTGAAAGACGCTTTCTATAGGACGCGCGTCGAAGAATTTGAACTCGGCGATATAATTGATAATTTCAAGCAGCGCATCGGACTGGAAGAATGTAGCTATGCCGTGGCCCACAACCTGGTTCTCGGCGCGGTAGAGTTTGCCGAGGAAGGTGGTATCGAGCCATGCCGAGAATGGGATTTGGCGCAATACGGTCTCGACGAGGATTCGGAAGATATAGAGCTGATAGAGTACGATTACGGCCGCGACGGAAAGCACTTCCTCCATACATATACCCGCTCAGAAGGCGCCATGTACCTGCCCATACTCCGCCAGCACCTCGGCGATAACTTCGATTTCGAATTCGAGGTTGATAAAGAGTCGCAGACTGAGGATTGGGAACGCTCGGATTGGGAATGCAGCGAGAGATATATCCGTCCCGACTATCAGGATTACCCGACCAAACTGCAACTTAAGCATCCTGAAGTTTGGGAGATACTTTGCAATATCGACTACGAGGAAACAGTGCCGGTAGACGAAATGGAATGTATCGCAGCCATTGAGCGAGGCGAGTTGATAGCCGACCTGTCGCAGCTTGCCCGCTATACCCTGAGGGGACACTACACTGATGATGACGACGACTATCCGGTACGGAGTCTATTCCATATAGTGACTATCCTCAATACCTTGGCCGATTCGCGCGGTCTCGACACATTATTTGATATAATTCGTGTGGACCACTATGCCCTCGACGATTCATTTGGAGATATGGCTCCCCGGGTGATTTGCTCGGCTTTGGTTGCGTGCTCCGAAGGCCGTCTTGCCGACCTCGAGGCTATGCTTTTCGAACCCGGCATCACATGGTATAACCGCACTTTCATACTTGATGCATTAGAACTGATGTATGCAAATGGCGATGATGCAACGAAAGAGCAGATTGTGGGTATAGTTCGTCGCCAGCTCGAGACATTGCCCGAGCGAGTCAATGAACTCCAAAATGCTGATCCGGAATACGGTGGTTTCGTTTGTTCGTTGGCAATTAGTATCGGCGACCGCTCCTTGCTGCCCCTTGTTAAAAGGCTGTATGATGAAGATTTGATAGATACCGGTGTCTGCGGAAAATATAGCGAGGTCGAAGAGCACTATGGCGAATCACGAGAACTGACACAGCAGCTTACAATGACCGAGATATACTGCTGGGCCAAGCATTTTCAAGAGCCTTGCAGTACTGACGCCGCCAGATATGGTGAGCCCGATTACGAATATATGTGGGGATAATCCGCCACATCGCCCCCAGGAAACCTCCGGGCGGGCATAAGAGTCCTCGGAGAGGACGAGATTGTGGTTAACCCCACGATTATTCGTGGGGTAGGTAGCAGAAAAATGAGTATATGTCCTCGGAGAGGACGCCTTGTATATCTTTTGCGTCCTCTCCGAGGACTGTTTGACAGACGGTCATGCCAATCCCCCACGAATAATCGTGGGGTTAACCACGATAACGTCGTCTCCGACGACTTCTTGTCAATCCGGGTCTCCTCATCTAAACCCTAAACTCTAAACTCTCAACTAAAAACAAATGATTGAATATATCAAAGGCAGTGTTGCGTCGCTTAGCCCGACCGCGGTTGTTGTAGAGAACGGCAGCGGAATCGGCTTCCGTCTCAATATCACCCTGCCGACCTTTAGTGCCCTCGAAGGCAGCAACGAGGCTATGCTCTACGTTCACGAGGCTATCCGCGATGATGCCTGGACGCTATACGGCTTTGCTACCGAACTCGAACGCGAGCATTTCCGCTCACTGATAGGCGTTTCGGGCGTAGGAGCGTCGACGGCGGTGATAATATTGTCGTCGCTTCAGGGCGACGAACTTGCCGCTGTGATAGCCACAGGCGATGTAAAACGCCTCAAGAGCATCAAAGGTATAGGCGCAAAAACAGCCGAACGCATAATTGTTGACCTGCGTGATAAAATAAAAGGCGTATCCGACACGTTATTTACTCAGGTCGCTGCCCGATCGGAAGCTTACGACGAAGCCCTCGGAGCCCTGCAGATGCTCGGCTTCGATCGAAAGCAGAGCGAGAAGGTGCTCACGGCGCTATTCGACAAAGAACCCGGCCTGAAGGTCGAAGCCGCTATCAAGCGTGCTTTGTCGATGATGTAGGCGTAGAGCGGCGGCGTTTGGCATAAATGGAAAAAGGACAACGCCGACATATAATATTATTGGCGCTGCTGGCAGTTTTGTCGGCAGTGTTTGCTGTGTCTGCCGTCGGGCAGTATTATCAGTCTGAAATGCGTCCGCCCGCGCCGGCATCTGTGTCGGGCCCTTCAGCTCCCGGCGACTCTGTGCCACTGCCGATGCCTATTGCTCCCCTTGTGCCACGCAGCTACGAGGACCTGATGCGCGACGAAATGGCATTTGACCTCGAGTCGCCGTCGAATATCACCACCAGCGCAGACTTCGACCCCGCAACAGGCTGCTACATAGTGCATACCCGCCTTGGCGATATCGATATCGCCACGCCGTTTATGCTCACTGTAGAGCAGTATAACAACTGGCAGTTCCGCCGCTCGATGCAGCGATACTACCGCGAGCGCAATACCGCCCTTGTGACCGATAAGGAAAAGCAGCCGTTCAATATCTTCGATATGAACTTTGCGCTCGGTCCGCTTGAAAAAATCTTCGGCCCCGGCGGTGTATCGCTCAAGACCCAAGGCTCGGTGCAGGTGAAAATGGGCGTAAAGAGCAACAAGACCGACAATCCGTCGCTGTCGCTCTCGGCGCGACGCAAAACCTACTTCGACTTCGAGCAGAAAATCCAGGCCACGATTCAGGCCGGTGTCGGCGACCGCATGAAGTTCAATATGACTTACAATACCGATGCAACCTTCGACTTCGACTCAAAGAACCTCAAACTTGCGTATGAAGGCAAGGAAGACGATATTGTCAAGAATATCGAGGCCGGTAATGTGTCGATGACCACCGGGTCGTCGCTCATACGAGGCTCGACGGCGCTATTCGGTATCAAATCGAAGTTGCAGTTTGGCAAGCTGACTGCAACGGCCCTCGTGTCGCAGCAAAATTCAGAATCCAAGACCGTCAACACCCGAGGCGGAGCGCAGACTACAGAGTTCAGCGTCAATGCCGACGAGTACGATCAGAACCGCCATTACTTCCTTGCACATTTCTTCCGCGACAATTACGACCGTTTTGCCTCGCGCCTGCCCTTTGTATCATCGGGCATCAAGATTACACGCATCGAGGTTTGGATAACGAACAAAAACGGCAAATTCGACCAGTCGCGCAACTTCGTTGGCTTTATGGACCTTGGCGAGGACAGCCACCTCGCCAGCGATTACTGGACTCCGAATCACTCGCTGCCAAATCCTGCAAATGCCTCCAACAACCTTTTGCAGACAATCAAGACCGACTACCCCGGCGCCCGAAATATCAATCAGGTAACCCAGGAGCTCGAGCCGTTGGCCGCCTACGGCATCACCGGTGGACGCGACTACGAGAAGGTTGAGAGCGCCCGACTGCTGTCGAGCAACGAGTATATACTCAATTCCACCCTCGGCTATATCTCGATAAAAAGTGCGCTCGGTGCCGACGAGGTACTCGCCGTAGCGTACGAGTATACCTACAACGGCCAGGTATACCAGGTGGGCGAGTTCTCGGGCGACATCACATCTACCGACCAGAGCCTCTACCTCAAGATGCTCAAGAGCACCACAAACTCTCCCTACCTGCCCATGTGGCACCTGATGATGAAAAACGTATATTCGCTCGGCGGATATCAGATACAGAAGTCGAAGTTTAAGCTTAATATCAAGTACTTGTCGGATACGACCGGTACGCAGATCAACTACCTGCCGGTGCCCGGCCTCAGCAACCAGTCGCTGCTGCAGGTGATGAACCTCGACCGCATCGACAGCAACGAAGAAAGCAACCCCGACGGCTTCTTCGACTTTATCGACGGCTATACTATCATGCCACAGACCGGCAAGGTGATATTCCCTGTAGTAGAGCCCTTTGGCTCACATCTCGCCGACAAAATCGGAAACCCTGCCATTGCCGAGAAATATGTGTACCAGGAACTCTACGACTCTACGCTCGTGGTGGCGCGTCAGTATGCCGACAAGAACAAATTTATACTCACCGGCGAATACATGGCCTCGGCCGGTTCGCAGATACGCCTCAACGCCATGAATGTGCCGCGAGGGTCGGTAATCGTTACCGCCGGTGGTGTGCAGCTGACCGAAAACTCCGACTATACCGTTGACTACGCCATGGGTATAGTCACGATTACCAACCAGAGTATCATAGACTCGGGGCAGAATATCAGTGTCACGCTCGAAAACCAATCCTTGTTTTCGATGCAGCGAAAGACCCTGCTCGGCCTCGACCTGCAATACCAGCTCAACAAGAACCTCAATCTCGGTGCCACCATTCTGCATTTTTCCGAAAAGGCACTGCTCGAGAAAGTTAACATCGGCGACGAAACTGTCAATAACTCGATGTTTGGCCTCAACCTTGCCTACAACGGCGAGTTCATGTGGCTTACCAACCTTCTCAACAAGATACCGACAGTCAATGCCACGCAGCCCTCGCGCCTGAGCCTTACCGCCGAGTATGCCCGCATCATGCCCCATGCGCAGAAATCGGGTTCGAACAAGGGCTCGTCGTATATCGATGATTTCGAGAGCACGCAGACCGGCATCGACCTGCGCTCGCCGTATTCGTGGTTCCTGGCATCGACACCCTACGACCCCTCGGCCGACGCGCTTTTCCCCGAGGCTGCATTGAGCAATGACCCCGCCTACGGCAAGAACCGCGCCCTTATCAACTGGTACTATATCGACCGCCTTTTCACTCAGCGCAATTCGTCGATGTGTCCCGGCTATATCAAGAGCGACCTCAAGCAGCTCTCCAACCCCTATGTGCGCGAGGTGAAGACCTACGAAATCTTCCCCGGTCGAGAAGTGGGCTATGCCGAAACCGACTATATACAGACTCTCAATATTTCGTATTACCCCGACGAACGCGGCCCGTATAACCTTGATAGCGAGAATATAAGCGATGACGGCTCCTTGCTCAATCCCGAACGTCGCTGGGGCGGTATCATGCGCAGAATGGACAACCCCAACTTCGAGCAGTCGAATATCGAGTATGTGCAGTTCTGGCTTATGAACCCCTTCCTCGATCCCGAGAACCCCAACTACGAAGGCGGCGACCTCTATATCAACTTCGGCGAAATCAGCGAGGATATCCTCAAGGACGGTCTCAAAAGCTACGAGAACGGCATTCCTTACGACGGCAACGACCAGTATCTGACCGAAACCGTGTGGGGTCGTGTGTCGAAGCAGAATTCGCTCACTTACTCTTTTGACAACAACTCCGGTTCGCGCCTTGCTCAGGACGTGGGCCTCGACGGTCTGCACAACGACCAGGAGTTCGTATTCCCTACATATCAGGATTATCTCGAAAAGTATACCCGCAAGCTGTCGGCTGCAAGCCTCGAGGCCCAGCAGACCAACCTGTTCTCGCCGCTCAACGACCCCGCCGGTGATAATTACCACTTCTACCGCGGCTATGACTACGACGAGCAGCGCCTCGGCATCCTTGAGCGTTACAAACGCTACAACGGCGTGGAAGGCAACTCGCTTTCGCCCGAGGATGCCCCCGATCCACTGTATCAGTCGTCGCGCTCTGTGCCCGATGTAGAGGATATCAACCAGGACAATACGCTCAACGAGTACGAGCGCTATTTCCAGTACCGTATTTCTATCCGCCCCGAAGACCTCGTGGTGGGTAAGAACTTCATCACCGACAAGCAGGTGTCGATCGTGCCTGTGCGCGACGGCTCGAAGCAAGAGGTCGAATGGTATCAGTTCAAAGTGCCTCTGAGCGAGTATGAGAAGGTTGTAGGCAACATCACCGACTTTTCTACAATCCGCTTTGCTCGTATCTTTATGACCGGATTCAAGAAGACTACCCACCTGCGTTTCGGTAGTCTCGAGCTCGTACGCGGCGAGTGGCGCACTTACGACTTTAACCTCAACACCCGCGGCGACGCCCCTGCGTCGGGACAAATCGACGTGAGCGTTGTCAACATCGAGGAGAACGCCGAGCGTACGCCTGTCAACTACGTGCTTCCTCCCGGCGTGACTCGTATTACCGACCCCGGCCAAAGCCAGATAACACAGCTCAACGAGCAGTCAATGTCGATGAAACTCACCGGCCTCACAGCAGGCGATGCCCGCGGCGTATATCGCAATACCCAGCTCGACCTGCGCAACTACAAGCGCATGCAGATGTGGGTACACGCCGAGGCTCTCATCGATGATGCAACCAATCTCAAGTCGGGGCAGATGTCGGTATTCGTGCGCCTTGGTTCGGATGTTAAGAACAACTTCTACGAGTACGAAGTGCCTCTCGAACTTACCGCGCCCGGCGTTTACAACCGCTACCTCGCTTCCGACCAGTATATCGTGTGGCCGCGCTCCAACTACCTTGATTTCAACCTGCAAAGCCTTATCGAGCTTAAAAAAGAGCGCAACCGAGCCAAACGAAACGAAGAAAGCGGCGTAGGTTTTGGTACGCTTTTCACCGGCCGCGACCCCGACAACGAGCGCAACCGCATGGCCGTGATGGGTAATCCGTCGCTGAGCGATGTGCGCGTTATCCTCATCGGTGTGCGCAACAACGCCGCCACGACAAAGGACGGTATCGTGTGGGTCAACGAACTCAAAGTCACCGACTTCAACGAGGCCGGAGGTTGGGCTGCAAAGGCTAATGCAACCCTGAATATGAGTGATATAGCCACGCTCAACCTCGGTGCGCATATCGAGACCGCCGGTTTCGGCAGCGTGGACCAGTCGCTCAACGAGCGCCGCCTCGATGACTACGAGCAGTACAATGTCGCCATTCAGGCCGACCTTGGCCGATTCCTGCCCGAAAAGGCCAAGCTCCGTGCGCCGATCTACTACTCAATGACCAAGGAGAAGACCTCGCCTAAGTATAATCCCCTCGACCAGGACGTGCTGCTCAAAGACGCCCTCGACGACTGCGCCAACGACCACGAGCGCGACTCGATCAGCGCCTTTGCTATCGAACGCTCCACGATACAGAACTTCTCGATATCGGGCCTCAAATTCGATGTCAAGAGCAAGAACCCCATGCCGTGGGACCCTGCGAACTTCACCGTAAACTTCTCATTTACAAAACAGAGCAAAAACGACCCGACAACCGAGTACGAGAATACAAACGATTACCGAGGCTCGCTGGCCTACTCTTACTCGCCATTTATCAAGCCGTTCAAGCCCTTCGGAAAAGTGAAAGGCAAGGGCAAGAATGCACGCTTCCTGCGCGATTGGGAATTGCAATGGCTGCCTAATAATATATCGTTCCTCACCACGATGAGCCGCTACTATTACGAGCAACAGACTCGCAGTGAGGCCGATGTGATGTTCCAGCTGCCTGTGTCGGTGAGCAAAAACTGGCTGTGGGACCGCCAGCTGTCGCTGTCGTGGAATATCACCAAAAGCCTCCAACTGTCGTTTAACTCTAATACTTCGGCTCGAATCGAGGAAACTGTTGGCGCTGTCAACAAAAAGCTTTTCCCCGACAAGTACCGCGATTGGAAAGACACTATATGGCAGAGCCTCAAGTCAATGGGTACGCCGTGGAGCTACAACCAGACCTTTACCGGCTCGTACAAAGCGCCATTCTCGCGCATCGCCTTCCTCGACTTCCTCACCGGCAACGTGAGCTACAATGCCACATACCGCTGGGATCGCGGCGCTACTATCGACGGCGTGCGCATGGGCAACAGCATCGCTAACCAGGCTGCGTGGAGTGCCGACGGGCGTATCAATTTCGAGACATTCTATAATAAATTCACAATTACCAAGGAGATAAACAAGCGATTTGCCAACAAACGTACTCCCACGCAGAATCGAAAGGCTCGAAAGTTCGAACGCACGATGCAGCTCAAACCCGACACCACTCTGACTATCAAGCATAACCTGCGCTCGAAAAAAATTAAGATAACCGCTGTCGATGCCAAGGACAACAAGCCTGTGCGCGTCGAAACTAAGATTATCGACAACAACAGTATCGAGGTGTTGACCCGAGGCGAGCAGAATCTCAAATTTCAGATTACTGAAGTCTTGAAGGAGGAGAAGAACCTTGCCCGCGAAATAGGCGAATACGCATTGCGATTTGTCATGTCGCCGCGCTCTGTTTCGGTGCGCTATCGCAATACCCGATCGATGTCGATACCTCTTTTCCGTCCCGACATAGGCAATATTTTCGGACAGTCGCAGCACTACGGTCCCATGTCGCCTGGTCTTGATTTTGCTTTCGGCTTCACCGACGAACGCTATATCAACAAGGCCCTCGAACGCGGCTGGCTGATTACCGACGACGGCCAGACCTCGCCCGCCGTATGGTCGAAATCAAACGAACTCAATATCGAAGGTGTTGTAGAGCCGGTAAAGGGCTTGAAGATTACCCTCACATTCAACCGCACCGACAACCGCAACTCGCAGATGCAGTTTATGTACGAAGGAATGCCAACCACATATTCCGGTTCGTACACCAAGACCCATTGCGCCATATTGACGGCCCTTAAATCGTCAAGCGCCAAGAATGGTTACTACTCTGATGCATTCGAGCAGTTCCTCGCCAATATCCCCGAAATTCGTGGCCGTGTGGAAGCGCAGTATTATGGCACCACATATCCCGAATCGGGCTTTATGAACGGCAATCCCCTCGGCGGCAAACCATTCTCGCCCGAAACTGGTTCGGTGAGCGAGACCTCTTCCGACGTGCTTATACCGGCCTTTGTTGCTGCCTATACCAAGACCGGGGCTTCCAAGCAGACTCTCAATCCATTCCCCGATTTCTCGTCGGTTCTGCCCAACTGGCGCATCACTTACGACGGCCTTATCAACCTCGGCAACATGCGCAATATATTCAAGAGCTTCTCGCTCACGCATGCTTACCAGTGCACATATTCTGTAGGCTCGTTCAGCTCATACCTCAATTGGGTTGGTGTCGACGGCAAGGCAAACCTCGGCTTCACCCTCGACGAGCTCTCCGGGCAGCCGATACCCTCGTCGCCCTTCAATATATCATCTGTGGCTATTACCGAGCGTTTCGCACCCCTTTTAGGTGTTAATGCCACATTGAAAAACGACCTGCAATTCAATCTCGAATACCGCGACCAGCGCACCCTCACCCTCAATAGTTCCGCCGGTCAGGTTGTCGAGGCTTCGTCGCGAGGAATTACGATTGGTGCCGGATATAAGATTGTAGGCTTCAACACCGTGCTTAAAATGAAGAAATCGCAGACAGGCGTAAGCAACGACCTCACCCTCAATGCTGATTTCTCATTCCAGAATAATCAGGCCCTGATTCGACGCATCGAGAGCAACTACACACAGCCTACAAGCGGTACGAACACAATCAACATCAACTTCACCGCCTCGTACATCCTGAGCAAGCGCCTCACTTTGTCGGCATATTTCGATCACCAGGTCAACAGCCCGATTGTGACAACAAGCGCCTACCCGACAACTAACTCGTCCTACGGTATATCGCTCAACCTCAATCTGGCTCGATAATATATTCAATCATGAAACTATCTATCATCATCATCGGCGACGAGATTCTTCTCGGCCGAGTCACAGACACCAATTCCGGCCTCATTGCACGGGCTTTCAGCGAAATGGGCTGGCAGGTGGCTGCTGTGCGCACCGTAGGCGACAATGCTGCCGATATACGCGCTGCCATTGAGGTGTCGATGAGCGAGAGCGATCTCGTTGTATCTACTGGCGGACTCGGCCCTACACGCGATGATATCACCAAGGGTGTGCTTATGGATATTTTCGGCGGCACTCTTGCCGAAGATCCTGCGGTGACACAAAATGTAGAACGTATCTTTGCCGAACGAGGACTTACTCTCAATGCCCTCACCCGCAGTCAGGCATGGGTGCCAACGTCGTGCAGGGTGATAATGAACCGCCTCGGCACGGCGCCGATTATGTGGTTCGAGCACCGCGCTCATGTTTTTGTTGCCATGCCCGGTGTGCCTTTCGAGACCCGTGGCATGCTCGACGAAGTCCGCCGGCATGTGACTGAGCATTTCGGCTCGGCCGGATTGATTATGCATAGGGAATTTACGGTTACAGGTATTTCCGAGTCTGATTTGGCCGAGCGCCTCGCACCCTTTGAAGACGCGCTTCCCGACGGCTTTAAACTTGCCTACCTGCCTTCGCCGGGCGAGATAATACTGCGTCTCGACGGTTCGCCTTGTGCACCGAAGGATGTGTTTGAGTCTTGTGCCTCGGCTTTGACTGTCGCTCTTGGTGCCAACTTGGCCGGTCAAGGCAAGCTTTCTCCTGCCGAAATCGCACTCCACAAGCTCAGATCGCGAGGTATGATACTTGCAACTGCCGAAAGCTGTACCGGCGGTAATATCGCGCATCTGTTCACAGCAGTTGCCGGATGTTCCGACGTGTATGCCGGAGGCGTAGTATCGTATGCCAACGATGTTAAAATGGGGCTTCTCGGCGTCAGTGGCGAGGTTCTCGAGCGTCATGGGGCGGTAAGTGAAGAAACTGTACGCCAAATGGCCGAAGGCGTTGCCAAGGCTTGCTGTGCCGACTGTTCGGTAGCTACTTCGGGTATCGCCGGTCCGGGCGGCGGAACTGTCGACAAGCCGGTAGGCACAGTGTGGATTGCAGCCCACACTCCAAACGGCACGGTGGCACGCCTGTTCAAGTTTGCCGGTGATAGGGCAGCGGTGATTGACCGCGCTTCGGCTGCCGCGATTTCGCTACTCTGCCAACAACTCTGATTTCACGTCAATACAAAAAAATACCACTCCTCACGGGGTGGTTTTTTTATACTAACATTAAATACCTAAAACCATTTAATCCTTTTTACTTTTATTCTTTTAGGTCATTTTAATAATCCTGAAAACCATGAATCTTAGACCGTAATAATGATTTACACTGCAAATTTACACCAGTAGATGCAACTTGTAAAGTATATATAGTGGCAATATAAATAATTTAAAGCCAAATCAAACTTTAAAACATTGAACAACAATAAGGTATAAAAATTGAGTCAATGATTAATATAAAGATTTATTTAGGAATCAAAGGCTATTGACTGCACGTCTCGGTCGAAATTCTTGCGGTCGATAGCTCGTCCTTTCAGGCGGTTTCGATAAGTGTAGATAGTATTTATCGACAAGCCGAGTACCTGCGATAGCTTGGCGCTGTCGTTGATACCGAGTCGCATGAATGCCGCGATGCGCAGTTCGGGCGACATGCGCCTGCCGGGCAGAAGCGTGAGCTCGCGGCCGGCCGAGAATAGCGAGTTGAGTTTGTCGATAAATCCGGGGAAACTGTCCAGAAAAGATTCGTCGAATTTGGCAAAGAATTTTTCGCTAAGCGACTGGATGTATTCGCCTGATTGTACTTCCATAAATAGGTCTTTTGCCTGGCCTGCTTTGAGTTTGCGGTGTACAAATAGATTGTACTCCTTGAGCTGTTCGTCTGTAAACAAGGCCATTGAGAGCAGGCTTGCACTTACTTTGTGCATGTCTTTCACTTCGTTGATATGCCTGCGTTCTTCTTCGGCGGCAAATGTCTGTATCGATTTCAGCATTTTCTTGTGGCGGTGCGATTTCATAATCGCTATCGACAGCAAAATCACAAGCACCAGTATTACTGCCATGGTCCAAAGCTGTGTCTTTACCGTGCCATTATATAGGTGGTTGATGTAGGCCGAGTGGTTGAGGTGTGCGTACGGGCCGAGCTTGTTTTCGCTGGTCTGTAATGCCAATAACATCAGTTTGCTGCCAAGAGTCACATAACCTTCGTCGCATAGCGCCTCGCCTGTTTCGCCTATTATCTGCGGATTGGCGTTGCCGTTGCGAAGGCCGTTTATTGCGCTTTTATACAGGTTGTTGAGATACATCGACCGGTATTCGGGCCTGTCGCGATAGAAGTCTACCACGTTCATAATGGCGTGGCTGTAGAGCTCCGGCCGGTTTTTAAGCGAGGGCAGTATTTCGAGAAAACTTGCTGCTGCAAGGTTGTTTTCGTCGCGCAGCTGGTGTAAGTACGAACTTACAAAGCCCGATACCGGCGAATTCGGCGGGTAAAATTTTGTCAATGAGTCGAGTGCGGTCGCTGCCTTCTGCCGGTAATAGGTTTTGAGCTTGCTGTTAGGGTAGGGGCGTTGTATATTATAGTATATTTCCGAATTGTTCAGCCAGTAGATATGCTTCATCTCGTTCGAAAAGCCGGTGGTGTCGATTTTTTCGAAATCACGTAAGGCTTCGATCGACATGCCCTGCAGAGGCATTACTGCAAGGATATTCATTTTGAGCCTCTTTTCAAGCTCGCAGTTGCCGATTTCTTTTGCCTCCCTGCGTGCCAAACGCCAGTACATCAGTGCCGAGTCGATGTTCTGGGTGAGATATCGCCGTCCCAGGCTTTCTCCAAGTTGGATTCTTTGCTCGCCTGGTGCCATTTTCTGGCGTAGTGATTTGAGGCTGTCGAGTACGGCGGTCTTGTGCTCCAACAAATATGGATATTTGTCGGTCAGTTCGGCGATTGTATCGACTAAAGCTTTGTTTTCGTTTTCTACCGATGCCTTTACAAGCATGAAAGATAGAACGAAAAACAGTGAAAAACATAGGGTCTTCTTCATCTTGGATCGGTTTTTATCACTGCAAAATTACTATTTATTATCGATATAAACAATATTTGTTTATATTATTGTTGAGATTGCTCTTTTGCTAACTCGTGATAGATTAGTAATTTGCTTTTGAAAAGTATTAATATTGACGATAAATCAATTATATCGCTGCTCTTTTATCATAATCATGTATTAATTTTGTATTTAAGTTATAATGGTTAGTAAAAATTAAACGAGCAATTTCTAAGGAGATTGTAAAGGTTAAAACCGGATCGTTCCAAGTCCGGTGCAATGAAAAGAGAGTTCAGTCGGGAGACTGGGCTCTTTTTCATTATATGGTTATGAGTATCACATACTCTCCCTTGCCCTGGCTGCGAACCAATGCTATTAACTTGAGGAGAAAGAGTGTCAGCGATAGGAGCTTGGCTCTCCGAGACAAGCCTCAGTTAGGCGATGCTAACTTGCAGATAGTCAACATTCTATCTATCCTCCCTCTCGTAGGGTCGCGGCACAATGATGTTTACTTAAGGAGAAAGAGTGTCAGCGATAGGAGCTTGGCTCTCCGAGACAAGCCTCGGCCAGTATCGCTAATATTCTGAATACCAACGCCTAACCGAGGCTTGTCTCGGAGAGCCAAGCTCCTATCGTTGCTGTCCTTTTGAATAATCAACCCTTAAGTAAACAGCATTATGCCGCGACCCTACGAGTGGGTGGATTGAAAAAATGATTTTTATGCTTAACTTAGTGACATTGCGGCATGCCGCGACCGGGTAGGCGATACTATCTCTTTGATAATCAACTATAAATGTTTTTGTCACCCGGTCGCGGCATGCCGCAATGTCACTAAGTTAAGAAAATAGCCGTCCTGCACCCTCTGGTGTCGGGACGGCTATCCATCTTTTTGTCATAATTGTTATACAAATGAATAACAAGCCTATAAGGCTAAAAATTTTAACAAATATGAAAAAAGAGATTAGTAATATTTTTAACGCTTTCAGAGCCCATATTGTTGATATTTGCCAGGACGCAGCCAAGAGGGCTCCTTATTTGGTATGCGATGACGAGCGCAAGCGTGCCACACTTTTCACCCGTACCAGGGTGTGGACCTTTGCCAATGTGGTTCACGCGGTAATGTGCTGCTTCAAAAGGACTCTGTCGGTGGAGGTGGCCCAGTTTCTTGAAACGGAGAACCTGCCTCAGACAACTCCCGAGGCTTATATAGAGCGCAGGGCATTGATTTCTGACGAGTTGTTCAAGGATTTGAATCTGTGGCTGAACCAGCATCTCTACGAAACCGGCACGGTGCAGCAATGGAAGTGCGGCAAGTACCTTTGCGGTATTGACGGCACAAGGCTGTCGCTGCCTTATACCGAAGAGCTGTATAAAAAGTACCGGCAGCGCGATGACAAAGGCTACAACCTTGCAAGAGGCCTCTTTGTCACGGACCTGGTCAACAGGACTATCGTAATGGCGGATATGTACCCCAACAAGACAGAAGAACGAAAGGCCGCCCTTGAGTCGCTGACATCCGACACATTCCCTTACCCTTTGCTATTCACTGTGTTTGTGATGGATAGGGGCTATCCGTCGCTTTACCTGATGAACTGGTTTGCAAAGAATACCGGCGGGTTCATAATACGCGCCCGCCGCGACTCCAACCCGCAGGTTGCCGCCTTTATGGACTCGGACAAATCCTCGGAAACCGTGACTTTAAAGCTCTCGCCCAACCGTCGTGATATCGATTATCCCGACCCCGACCCCCTTGAGGTACGCCTTGTGAAACGCCCGCCGCTTGAGGATGAAGAAGTGCCGACGGTGTATATAACAAATCTCGATGCCGGCCAGTACCCCGACGAGGTTATCAGGAATGCCTACAGGATGCGTTGGAACTCGGAAACCGAGATCGGCACGGCCAAGAACGAGCTGCAGATCGAGATATTCAGCGGGACACGCGAAATATGCATCCGGCAGGACTTCTTCGCCGCGCTCATCCTCTACAACATCGAGTCCGTAATCAGGCTGTTCTGCAATAAGAAACTACAATCCCATACCGGCAAATACAAGGTCCAGGTCAACATGAACAGCACCTGGTTTTTCACCTGCCTGCTGATTATGGCGATGTTCCGCTCGGAGAGAATCCTCGACAGAGAGTTAACATTTAGTGTTAAAATGTTTTTAAGGATGCACTCACTGATAAGGCCCGGCAGAAGCTATCCAAGAAAGAAAAAGAAGATTAAGAGTTCCGGCAAATACATCACCCTGACCAATTATAAAAGAGGACTTTGACCTTAACTTAGTGACATTGCGGCATGCCGCGACCCTACGAGAGGGTGTATTGAAAAAAATGATTTTTATGCTTAACTTAGTGACATTGCGGCATGCCGCGACCCAATGCTGTTTACTTAAGGAGAAAGAGTGTCAGCGATAGGAGCTTGGCTCTCCGAGACAAGCCTCGGCCAGTATCGCTAATGTTTTGAATACCAACGCCTAATCGAGGCTTATCTCGGAGAGCCAAGCTCCTATCGTTGCCGTCCTTTTGCATTATCAACCCTTAAGTAAACAGCATTGTGCCGCGACCCTACGAGAGAACGTGTTAGTTGTTCTCAATTAGTCGGTCTGCATCGTGCATCTAACCCCTTAAGTAAACAGCATTGTGCCGCGACCCTACAAGAGGGCGGCTGATTATAGAGAGTTAGCATCGCTTAACTGCGACTTGCTCGAAGAGCATTACTTTTCTGAACCCCGGCATTACGAAGTTTGCCGGGGACTACATCTCTCCTCGGCTGATTAGTGTCGAAGACACTGCCCATTAGACTTAAAGCCCCTCTCGCACCAACGTGACAAAGGGCATGAAAAAAGCCCGGATCACTCCGGGCTTTTATGTTAAGTGTGATGAGTATCAATAAACGAGTTTGAAGTCGTCGACGTACAATGTAGAGCCTTTGCCACCACAATAGTAATCGCCGTACTGGCTTGCAGAGCATACCACGAGGATATTTGTCGGGGTTACGCCTTCGCGTTTAGTTTCGATAGGAATTGTTATTTCTATCATATCACTACCCGGAGTTGCTTCTGCAAGAATGTGTTCGCCATATGCAATTACATTTGAGGCGTTCTTCTTAAAGCTATAGTTCTCCAGGTCGGCTGTGCGTACGATAGTGGGCCATGAATAGTCCTTATACGTTGTCTTGCTGTCGTCGAGCAATGCGATATATATGATACCTTTGTCCATGTCTCCGACATTGAAGTCACTGCCTTTATAATCACCTTTCTTTGAAATAGCCGCAGGTGAATATTTTACCCATACCTTCAATTCCTTAGGCGAGCCTTGCGAGAAGTCAAATGGACGACCCCAACCAAGTATGCCTTTTGTAAGGTTTTCTGTGCCAAGGAAATTGCCGATAAACATGTTGCCTGCAGCCATAACTCCAAAGAACTGGTTGGTCTCTAATTTCGCAGAGTATTTGCCGCTATGCTTGATACTTGCATCAGGGGTAGTGATATCCGAGCCTGCAGTTTTAGAGCCATGGTTGCCCGAGTCCCAGAACATCTCACCGCCGTCGGCGAAGATCAGTCGAGGCTTTGTTGCGGTACTCCATTCTTCCATACCCGAGTTGGGTAGCTGAGGGCCGTCCTGGGTGGTGAACTTCATTACTGCGCCTACGAATTCGCTACCGTTTACAAGTGTTGTTCTTGCAGCATATTCATATTCTGTGCCGGGGGTGAGGTCGTTGACAACAGCTGTAAACTCCGTATCAGCGGCTATCGAACGGCTTGCGCTTGCTTCTACCGATATCCATTCGGCAGCGCCTAAAGCGCGGTATTTGAAGCCTACAGACTCTACTTCTTTGCTTGTGCGGCCGCGGAGAGTGGCACTGCGCATTGCAAGGGTTGTGTTGTCAACTTCGAGGGTCTGCACGGGTGCGTCGCTGATAATGATATTGAGTGTAGCTGTCGATACGTTACCTTCGATATCGGTTGCAGTAATAAGTATAGGATACTCGCCGTCGGTAAGGCTGTTGGTGAATTTCTCGTCAAATACGAGCTTAAGGAGATGTTTGCCCTCAGCCTTGTCGGCATCGTTGGTCTTGTCGATAACCGAGATACCGGCTTCGTTTACAGCTGCTTCACCCTCGGCATTTTGATTCAGGATGTCGAAATCATCACCGCCAAGAATTGCTATGCTCTCAAATGCTTTGCTTTTGAGAACGATGCTCTTAATCTGTGTCGCAGAAGCTACGTGCACCGACCGCTGGCCCACAGTACCCTGAGCAGCCATAATGGGCTGGGCGATATCGAAGCCATAGCCCTCGATTTTGGGTGCTGCCACGATATCTACTTGCTCTTGAACCAGGATTTCTGTTTCGTCAACGATAATCGAGAATACAGCTCCGCCGATTTCGTTGGCTGTAGCGCTATATTTCACGTTGAGCACATATTCTGTGGCCGGTTTGGCATTTTCGATTGTGCCGGTGTGGGTAAATTCCTTGCCGTCCAACTGCGTGCCTTTCAGAGTATATGTCAGGTTTTTGTCGGTCGAAGGCATCATGAAGTAGCCTTTGAGCTCGCTGCGGCCTTCGAATGTAAGGCTGCCACGGTCATGGCCGATTGTCATAGTGAAATCGGTGAGGACATCTTCGAGGCCCTCGGCATATTTTACCGATGTTACAACGTTGGCAACCTTGCAGTTGATTTCAACAGGTGTGTTCTGGCCTCGGGTGACATCAAATTCTGTACGGCCCTTGAACCAGCGCTTGTCGAACGATGCCGATACCGAGTCGCCTGCCCATGCCTCGGCAATATAGTGGCCGGTGACAAGGTTGATGCGGTCGGGTACATTGTCTATGCCATTATATTCGCGTACAAGGCCTTTTGAGTTTGAAATCCAAATAAGGCAGTTTGATGCGAGGTCGGCACTTTCGTTGGCGCGAGATACTACCTCTACATCGGTGCTTACCGATGTGCGTACGGATATCGAGCCTTCGCCCTCGCCGAGGAGGGTGTCTTCTTGCGAACAACTTGCCGCAAGTGCCAGCACCATAAGGCCGGCGAGACTGTAATATATCTTTTTCATTGTGGCAAATTATTATTTAACGATGAATTTGAGGCTGAATGCCTTTTCGTTGCCTTCTGAGTCGACTGCGGTAACCGAAAATTCGTGGTTTGCAACTGCATCGTCGCCTGTGCCGAGTGCGCTAAGCATGGGAAGGAATTTAGATATTTCGAATTTTACATCGGTTTTATCGACAACGTCTTCTCCGTAGGGGAATTCAAGCGATGATATTCCTTCTTCAAGTGCTCCGGGTTCTGCGAGGTCGAATGAAGTAGCCAAGCCGATACCTTCGAGTGCGCTTTCATCAAGTATTTTAGAAATAATCTTGACATAAAGGTGCTTGAGACCCTTGTCTGCATGGATGTCTACCACGGCAGAACCGGCAGAACCGTCGAAGTTGCCTGCATCATTTACATTCTCGAGGTCGAGTGTCGCGCTCGTGAAGGTAATAGGTTCTTCAGTCCCGGGAGGTGTGGGGTCGTCGGGATTTTCGGGTGTCTCAGGGTCCTTGGGTGTTTCCTGGCCGGGACGCTGACCTGTGATGTTTTCTTCTTCGTAGCTGATGTTGCCGTCAATATCCTTGTCGCTATATGACAAGTCGATGTTTATACCACCGATTTCGGCATCGCCGCTGGGTTGATCGGGTGTCGGAGCCTCTGTTGCACCGAAAGTTACCTCGCGGTGCTGACCGGCTGCGATGTCGACAAAATCTGAGAATGTTTTCTCAAACACTTTGCCGTTGAGTGTGCCTTTGAAATCGATTACCATTGTGGTTGAGCCTTCTACGGCTTCGAAGTAGCCCGCACGGGTTTCATTGACGCCGTATACCAGTTCGCCGGAGTCGTTCACATGTACTGTAAAGGTGGCGTCGTCGCCTACGATAGCGCGGAAGTCGTCGGTGAGTTTGATTGTCACTTTAACCGATGCAAATTTGCAGGTAACTGTCTCGACTTGAGTAATCTTGCCGGCCTCGATTGTGAATGTTTGTTCTCCTTTGTAGTATGGCTTTTCCCATTCAGCTTTTTGCACCTTGTGCGACTCTACGAATATGCGGTAGTCGCCGGTGGGGAGCGATACAACCTCGGGCATGGTAGCTACGGTCCACGATTTCTCGGGTGCATCTTCTCCTGCCTTGTAAATCTCTACCAAATAGGGATTTGTGTCGACTGCGGCACGGCTCTGTTCGTTTTTAATCAGTTTTGCGGCATCATCGTTGACGATGTTTATGGCACTGAGGTCGAGCTGGCCGTCATCGCCTACGGGCGGTGTCCAGGTGTCGTCGCACGATGTCGCCAGCATGGCAGCTAAAACTACTGCGCTTGTTAATATCTTGGTTTTCATCTGTGTTTTCTTAGTAAATTAATTCGATATCGTCGATGTAGAGGTGTGAGCCTACGTACGCGCTCGCTGTTTTATAACTGAAATTGTTGTCGTTTTTTTCAAGGAATGAAGCGCTGTTTGTCGACTGGAAGCGAACGTAGATTTTTACACCTTTTTTAGAGCCGAAGGGATAATCGAGCTGTACGGTAGCCATAGTCCACTCTGAAGCAGCTGCAAGATCGGCGGTTTTTCTTGCCACAATATTGCGCTCTGCATCTTTTACCCAAATCTCTGCAAAGCCACGGTCTGCAGAATTCTTGGGTGTATATTTATAATAGAACGATAATGCCTTGGGGCGAGAAGTAAATGCGATACCGCAGTCAAGATCATCTGTGTTCAGACAGCCTGAACGGTCGCCGTAGCCCGAAGGACGTTCTGTGCGCGATGCTCCAAGATGCAGTAGTCCTGCATCGATATATTTAACTTTTTGACCAAAGATTGTGATTGCATTTCCGCTACCCCAACCGCATGTGCGTAGCTCTACGCCTTTACCTGTGCGGCCATTCGTACTTGCTGTACCCGAATAGCGGGTGTAGTCCGAATTGATACCCTGGCTGGTGGTCATTGGGTTGTTTGTGCCCCAGCAGGTAAAAGTCTGCTCGTTGTAGTTGGAACCCTTACCCGATTCTTCAAGTTCGGAGTTCGGTATCTGTACTCTTTCCTCGGTCTTGATTGTTATCGAGCGGCTTTTATCGTTGCCGATAGCCAAGCGGACTTTGCTTTCTGCATTAGGAGTGAGGCCTTCGATATCGAAGTATGAGCCTTTGTCTGTGGCTGTTACCTCTTTGTATGTCTCATCTTCCGGGCCCTTTACCAAGAACTTGGCGCTGCTCAGGTCGAGTGTCGAACCGTCGTTGCTGGATACGGTCACATAGGCATGGGTGGCGTAAGTGTCATTGGCAGTGCAGGCTACATTGAAGTTTGCGAAATCAATTACGCACTTGCTTGCGTTGCCGCCACAGCTTGCTTCAAGTTCCAGAGGATCGTCGAGTACAGGTGTTTCGATTGTTACTATGTAACTGTTCATTGCTCGGCTTGCAGCCTCTACGTCAACGATTTTTATAGGGCGTATCATGCCGCTCGAGCCATGAGTATAATTGAATTTCACGTTGTTGCGCACCTGCTCGGCAGTGCCGTTAAACTCGAGGTTGACGCGAAGGTTTTCGCCCGGGTCATAGTTGTCGATCTTGCTGAGGTTCAGGAGCGGGCCCTCGGCATAGACCGAAAGTGTAAGTGGTTCGCTCACGCGGTTGAGAGCGTCGGTTACTGTTACTGTAAATGTGTTTACAGGGTTATCTGCGTCGATTCCGATGTCGTTGAGCACATTGCTGAAATCGATAATGGCCATTTTGTCGGGGTTGTGCCACAGGCCGATGGCGTTGAGGCCGAGTTCGATTACTTTCGCATCCTTATTATTAAGGAGTTCGATTTCTTCCGGCCAGCCCTTTTTGATAAGTGTAGTCGATTTGGTTGATAGCGTCACGCTCTTGAGTCCGGCCATTGCTATGATGTCCATGGTCGGTTTGGCGTCGCTTCCCAGTCCGGTAACGATTGCTATATTGTTTGCGGGGTCAAAGCCTTTGGCTGCTATTGTAGGAGGTTCTGCCGAAAGGAGCTCGTCGCTAATGTCGATTATAACCTCTTCGGTTTCAAGATTTTCGTCGAATGTCACCTTGAGCGACGCACTGCCTGTCTCGCCACCGTTGATGTCGACATGTACGATGTAGTTGTACCCGGCCTCGGCGGTAAGTTTTGCCACATTGAATTTGGCTTCTTTGCCGGTAGGGGTTGTTGCTGCTACGTGTAGATTAACATCGCCGGGAGCTACGTATACCGGGCGTAGTTCGTCGGCTGCAACGGCAATGGTATTGTTAGCAGTCACAAATTCAGCGCTGTAGGCCTGCATGTAGGTTTTGAATGCCTCGGAGTAGTCGAGGGTAAACATGGCGTTGGCCGGGCTTGCTGTCAGGGCTACCTGGGTGGTACGGCCGTCGGCAACTGTTATGGTCTGTGTGCCCGAAAATGCCGGTTTTTCGAAACCTTCTTCCTGTGGGTTGCCATAGAAAGCCTCTACGGTATATTCGCCGACAGTAAAGGTCTGTTTGCCGTTGTAGTCAGCGAGTTTGTCCCATGTTTTTGTAAATGAGCCGTCTTTTTTCTCGATTCGGATAGAGAGGTCTTCTTTGGTTATGTCAGTGACCTCGGCCCTGGATTTCGGTGTCTTCGACGACGAGCTGATGCACTCTGTGTCGATTTTCACCGTGGGCATAATACGACCCTCGCCACTGCCAAAACTTCCGGCTTCTTCTGAGCAGGAAGAAAAAAGAACAGCAAACGAAAGCATACTAAGCCCGATAATGGCCTTTTGTTGTTTCATTTGATTGGTTTATTTAGTTATTATATATCTCTTTCGTAGACGTAAAATCGACCGTAAAAGTACGCAAAATTTCGTTCTTGGACAAAATTTTAACTAAAAGTGTCAAAATTTTGGTGTAAAGAGCGAATTTTGTGCTATAATGGCGAATCATATCTTTTGTCTAAATGGCGTTTTTTCCGTATTTTTGTGTTTCTCTTGTCATATTGTTTAACCTTAATATTATAATACTATGAAAGCAAAATGGCTACTGGTTGTGGTGGCGATGCTCCTGCTCGTTTTCGTAATGACCCAAAAAAAGTCGACGCAGGTTGAATATGTACCAATGAGTATCGATTCCCTTATGACTATTGCGCCTGAGATTGTGGGCGATACGGTCGAGTTCGAAGGGTTGTGCTCGCATTTGTGTAAACATGGTGGCACAAAGGCTTTTCTTGTCGGCGCCGACACCTCGCTGGTGCTTCGCTGTCAGGCTACACCTGAAATCGGCGGCGCATTTGCTCCCGATTGTGTTGGCAAAAAGCTGTTGGTTAAAGGTATAGTGTGTGAAACCCGCATCGGCGAGGCCGAAGTTGCAGCCATGGAAGCTCGCCAGGCTGCTGCTGATAGCGCACGTCGCGCTCAGCATGCTTGCGATACCGACAAAAAGGCTCAGGGCCAGGGCGATATTGATTCTTTTGAGGCCCAAATGGCTGACTACAGGGCCAAAATCGAGGCTCGCTCACAGGCCGAAGGCAAGGATTATCTGTCGTTCTATTATATCGATGCTATCGGATATATAAAACAACGTACTGAATAGCATAGCGTTAGCTTGTATTATCCTCTGCATTTTTTTCAACAGCTGTGAAAAAATACCGACAGGAGCGTTTGCTCCAACAGTATTTTTGTGCTAAAAAATGCAAGAGTCAGATAATAGGAATCAGCGGCCCCTGCAATTATGGTGTGCAGTGGCCATGTGTATAGTCGGTGCCGGCCTGCTGGTTGCCGGATTTGTTGTAGCTCCAACCGGAGTAATAGATTCGTCGGTATTGGTGGCTTTTGGCGAGATTCTCACCTTTGCCGGGGCTTTGTTCGGCATCGACTATAAATATAAAAATTGAGCGGGTGGCATATTCGCAGACTGCACCAAATGCAGCCTGTGAATAACTTTTTTTTGGTACATTTGAAAATTTGGCTATATTTGCAAATCCAATCATAATAATCACCATGTCAAAACATTCCCCCTCTCCAAAGTCGGAGGTGGTGTACGTCGACGAGTTCCATGTCGATGAGCACCGCCCGGCTCCGCTTGCCATAATATATCGTAGCGAATTTGACTATATTTCGCGTTGCATCCTTGACTATCCCGACATCGAGACCGGCGGCCAGCTATTCGGTTTCTGGACCGGTACCGGCATACCCGTCGTGCTCTATGCTATCGGCCCGGGACGCGATGCCAACCACCAGGTTACTTTTTTCAACCAGGATGTTGATTACCTCAAGCGGGTAGGGCAGCAGCTCATCGATACCTATGCACTGCAGCATATCGGCGAGTGGCACTCGCACCACCAGTTGGGGCTGGCGCATCCGAGTGGTCACGATGCTTCGACTATGATCAACAGCATTCGCGACGTGGGCCTGCGGCGTTTTTTGCTTTGTATTGGCAACTGCACCCGCTCGGCGTCGACGCTCAATGCGTTTAATTTCCACGAGGAGGACCTGCGCAACTATGTGCAGGCCGCATGGATTATTAATGAGATGGAGAGCCCGTTCCGCCCGCTGGTCGATCGTCAGTTGGCATCGATGCTCGAACACCCGTACACCCGCGTTGCCCGCCACGGCGACAATTATATAGCAGTTAACCGCCCGGCACATTCAGCCCCGGCATATTCTCGCGACTATTGGCTGCGCGACAAAAGCAATAACTTGCAACTTAAGAAGATAGTCGACTTTTTGATATCGTTTATCGGCGGTTCGCCCTCGGTGCAGCTCGACGACAGTGGCAGAGTGACGGTGAGCATGCCCCTGCCGTGGAGTGAAAGCGAGGTTTTCGAGGCTTATTTCCCTGATGCCTTCCCCGACGAAGCGCCCGAAATCTATGTGCCCGAGGCCCTGTGCGCCACACCTGTAGCCCTTCCCGACAATCTCAAGGCTTCGGCGCCCCTTGCTCGCGATGTTTGGCCCGCGGAAGGTGAGATTGCCGACCGCTTTATCACCTGTGTGCGCCGTCTTTGTGGCCAGCTGCCACCGCCAATCGACGATGATGTTCTCAATGAGGATGCAGGCGCGGTAAACGCCGAGACTATTGTAAAAATGTCGGTATCGGTCGACACAGTGAAGAAGCACCTGATGCCGGTTTGCGACAAGGACTGATTTTTTCTTCGTCAAAAAAGAAAAAATGTGAAAAACAACGTATAAATATAAAAACGACATAACATGCTCGATCAACAACGATTCCAGATGGAGAACGAGGTGCTGAAAACATACCTCCCCTCTACAGCATTCCGGTTTATGGACATGCACACAGCCAATCCCTACCTTGTTATGGGCTTGATGACCAATCATGGCAAAGCCTATACCATTCGTATCGACCTGGCCAACTACCCACAGAATGTCCCGGAAGTATATATCACCAAGATGCTTCGCACCAAGGACGGCGCGGTAATGGACTCGCCCTCGGCCTCGATGCACACCCTGAGCAGCAAGTACGGCTTTACCCGCATATGCCACTACGGCTCAGCCTCGTGGTCCTACAGGGTTTCGCTTTACAAGATATATATCAAATGCCGCCTGTGGCTCGAAATCTACGAGCTGCATCTCAAGACCGGCAAACCTATGGACTATTACCTCAATCATCAGGCATAAATTCAAAATCAAGTAAAAAACTATAAAACCCTACGATATGAACGACATCGAATTTGGCGAAGAAGTACGCCGCCAGGGCCGTCCCGAAGTTGCAGGCCGCAGTATGAAAGACCTCGTTTACAATCCCGTTACCGGTGAATTCGAGCAGGTTGCACGTGGTGAGAACAGCGAAAACCGCGGCACTGTGGTAACAGAAATGACCGAAGGCGGTTTTGCGTGAATCTCAGCCGCTTACTGTAAATCAGAATTATCATAACCGTGGGCAGGCAATTGCTTGCCCACTAAATTAAGACAGCAATGGAAACTCCCGTCGAAGGCTCGCTGCCACTGGCACCCGATGCGCTGAGCCTACCTATATTATACCTTGACAACGAAGAGTTGCAATCTTTTCTTTCCTCCGACTCTGCCACGGCCATGGGCATTGCCTACGAATGGGAGGGCGAAAAAGTGGTGCACCTGCACCTCAATCCGGTAGACCATGCTTTCGGTACACAGCATAAGGTGCTGTTTGTCAAGAGCGAAGTTGCCGATAAAGGCGATGCCGACTATGTGGTAATCGTCAGTGCCGATGCCGAGCCTCGCGTGCTTATGTCCGACGGCGACGGCTTTAAAGAGCATCCCGCCAGCCTGATACCCGCCCGCAGCGAACTGTTTTCGCGCAGTAAGGGCATACTCGAGGTCGGCGCTCTCGCCGGTAAACGCGTGATGATTGTCGGTTTGGGCAGCTTCGGCAGCCAGATTGCCATAGAGCTTGCCAAGGCAGGTGTAGGCAGTTTTGCACTTATGGACTTCGACCGAGTGGAGCTGCACAACCTCATGCGCCATTCCTGCGTGCTCAACGAGCTTGGCCGCCTCAAGACTGATGCTATCCGCGATGCCATACTCGGCAAGAATCCCTATGCCGAGGTCGACCGCTTCCCAATCAATATCAACCGTCATCTCGACCTTATGGCCTCGGAGGTGCGCAAGGCCGATATTGTGATATGTGCGACCGATAATAACGAGAGCCGCTTCAACCTGTCGCGCACGCTCGTTGAGGAGGGGCGTATAGGTATCTTTGGCCGTGCTGTTACCAGGGCCGAGGGCGGCGACGTGTTTATATACCGTCCGGGCGAGGCTTGCTATTGTTGCCTGATTGGCAATGGCTGGTTCGGCCAGGCTGACGAAGAAATAACCGACGAGGCATCGGCCCGTCGTGATGGCCGCATCGCCTCGTATGTGTCGGCCAAAGATGCCGACGCAGTAGTGCAGGTGGGCTTGTCGAGCGATATCGAGCCTATCTGCAATATGATGGTCAAACTCACACTGCTCGAGCTTTCGAGAGGTATCGACACCGGTATTTCGTCGCTTGAAAACGAGCTTGTATACAACTATTACATGTGGGCTAATCGTCGCGAACGCCGCCATGCCAACTGGTCTCCGCTGCCGAGTGCCGGAGCTATGCCTACAATCATGCGCTGGTACGGCGCCCATATCAAACGCGACGAAGACTGCGCCCTGTGCGCCCTCGATATGCGCCTCGATGTCACAGCCCCCGACGAAGACCTGGCCCTGCTCGATAAGATAATCGGCATGAGTGAGGAACAATAAATAGCGAAAAACATATAAACCTTCTTGATATGAACGTCGATTTTAATAAGTTTACTGAAAATTCCCGACAGGCAATCAGCGGAGCGCATCGCCTGGCGCGTCAGTGTTCGTATTCCTCACTCGAGCCTGCAGTGCTTGTTGTGGCTATTATGCAGACCGATCGCGACATGGTGCCCTTCCTGTTGGGTCAGATGAATATCGAGAAGGTGCCTTTCTTTACGGCGCTCAGCGATACCATGCAGCAACTGCCGCATAATGGCAGCGAGGGAGCGCCGATAGCATTTTCTCCTGCAACGGATCAGGTGCTTGCCACTGCTCAGCGGCTGGCACAGCGTAACGGCAGTCAGGTTGTGGCGCTCGAACACTTGTTTTGGGCGCTCTACGAAGTGCCGGGCCCTGTCAAGGAGGTGATGAAGCGCTTCGGCATCACATCGTCGAAACTCGAGACGGCTGTGTCGACATTCCGCAACGGCAATGCCGATGCGCCTGTAGGTGGCAGCACCGGCGACAGCGGTCTATCCAACCTTCGCCGCTATGCAACCGACCTTGTGCGAGCAGCAGCCGAGGGGCAGATCGAGCCGGTGATAGGCCGCGATACCGAGGTGCGCAGGGTGCTGCAGATTATATCGCGCAAGACCAAGAACAATCCTATACTTGTCGGCGAGCCCGGTACGGGTAAAACCGCTATAGTAGAGGGCCTTGCTCACCGATTGCAGCAAGGCGACGTGCCCGAGGAGCTGCGAGGTATCAAGCTTTTCAGCCTTGATTTTACAGCCATGGTTGCCGGAGCAGGCGCCCAGGGCGAACTCGAGGAGCGTCTCAAGAAGGTGGTTGAAGAAGTGAAAAGCGACCCTTCGGTGGTGCTTTTTATCGACGAGATACACCTGCTCATAGGTGGTGGTGGCGGCATGGATGCCGCCAATATCCTCAAGCCCGAAATGGCTCGCGGGCTTATCAAAATCATAGGCGCAACCACCCTCGATGAGTACCGCAAGTATATTGAAAAAGATAAGGCATTCGAACGCCGATTCCAGAAAGTGCTTGTAGAAGAGCCCGATCCGGATACCGCCATAACTATCATGCGAGGTATAAAGAAACGCTTCGAGGGTCATCATCATATCAAGATTCTCGATGAGGCTATTGTTGCTGCCGTGAATCTGTCGCACCGCTATATCTCGGACCGCTTTTTGCCGGACAAGGCTATCGACCTTCTCGACGAGGCCGCATCGAGCATGAGGCTCGATATATCCTCGGCTCCTGTGGAACTCGACCTGCTTAAACGCAAAATTCGCGATAAAGAAATTGAGCGCGAGGCTATTAAGCAGGAGAACCCCGACGAGGTAGCCCTCGAGTCCCTCGACCAAGAAATTGCAGATTTGCGCGAGCAAGAAAATACTATGAATGCCCGCTGGCGTAATGCCCGTGCTCGTATGCAGCGCATACACGAACTGCGCCAGGAACTCGAGCGTACCGAAACCAACCGCCGGGCGGCTGAAGACCAGGGCCGTTATTCCGAGGCGCTGCAACTGCAGCGCACAGCCGAAAGTCTGCGCGAGAATATCGAGGCGATGTCGCTCGAACTCTCCGGCGAAGGCAGCATACTGAAAAACGCCCTCGACGAAGGCGACATCATGCGTGTCGTGACGGCGTGGACCGGAATACCGATGACCAATCTCGACCGCGAGGAGACTGAGAAACTGCGCAATATCGAGGAATCGCTCCATGGCTCTGTAGTAGGTCAGGACAAGGCCGTGAAGGCTGTAGCCAATGTTATACGCCGCAACCGCATGGGTCTCGGCGATGCGGGCAAGCCTATAGGGTCGTTCCTTTTCCTTGGCACTACCGGCGTAGGCAAGACTGAATTGTGCAAGGCCTTGGCCGAATATCTATTCGACAGCAAAGATATGATGGTGCGTATAGATATGAGCGAGTACCAGCAGGAACATTCTGTTGCCCGCTTGTTTGGAGCGCCTCCGGGCTATGTAGGCTATGACCAAGGCGGACAGCTAACCGAGGCCGTGCGCCGCAAACCATACTCGGTGGTGTTGTTCGACGAAATCGAGAAAGCTAATCCCAAGGTTTTTGAGACCTTGCTCCAGGTTCTTGACGACGGACGTATGACCGACGGCCAGGGCAGGGTAGTGGATTTCAAGAATACAATCATCATCATGACATCGAATATGGGTCAGGATGTGATAATGAATGCCCTTGTTGGTCGCGAGGTGGACCAAAACGAGGTAGACCGTGTTTCGGAGCAGGTTGTCAACCAGCTCAAGCACCGCGTAGCCCCCGAGTTCCTCAACCGTATCGACGAGACTGTTATGTTCCTGCCCTTGTCGCGGCAGGATATAGCCAAGATTGCCGAAATGCAGCTCAAGCGCATGATAGAGAAGCTGCGAAAGAATGATATCGAGTTGTCGTTCGACCCCAACGTGGTCAATGCCATTGCCGCAGCCGGTTACCAGCCCGAATATGGAGGCCGCCCGGTTAAACGAGCTATCAATGAATTGATTGTCAATGCTCTCAGCCTTGCCCTTGTAGAGGGTGAAGTAGACCGTACGCTGCCGATTCGCGCGGTGACTACCGAGGAGGGCATAAAATTCGTGAATGCCTAATGGCGCTGAAATTCAATCCCAAGACCGGCGAATGGGACGAGGTGGCAGATGCCCCCTCGGACCCTGTGTCGCGTATAGGCGTGTATTTCAAAGGGTTTTACAGCTCTAAACTGGATGATACGGCGTCGTGGCTGGTGTTTGTGGGCTATGCTATTGTGCTGCTTGCTGTTTTTTCGTTCAGTACAATCCTTGGCATAGTGCTTTTGATAGGGTTGTTTTTTTGAAAAAACACGCAACTGGGAAATGGTCGTCGGCTGGATTGTCGGCTTCCCGATTGCGTATTTGCTATCCTGGGTTTTCTACAATAAATGGACGCTGATCTGCAGCGCTGTGCTCGCTATAGGGTTTATGCTTTAGATGCCCGGTTTAAGGTTTATGCTTTAGAGGCCCGGTTTAAGGTTTGGGTTTAAGGTTTAGGTAATGGTTTTTGATGCCCGGGGGCAGAAGATAATTTGTTGTGTTGAAAAAAGAAAGGCTTCGGAGAGGCGTGCGCTCCGAAGCCTTTTGACATGTTGGTTTGTGATGTGGTTAGCGGACTATCAGCTTGGTTGTAGATCCGTTGACTTGTACGAGGTATATGCCGGCGGTTACCGGAATGCGGGTTGTTGCGTCGGCTTTGAGCGATGCAACGTTGCGTCCGTCGGGGATGAATACGTTGACAGTCATGCCGTTTGCGCCGCTAATGACAATCGAGTTCTCATCGGCACTGATGCTGATTGCAGAGCCGAGTTCGGCTATCGAAGACAATTCAAGGCTCACGGTATTTGACGCAGCCGATTCGCCTGCAGTGTAGACCGCTGTTGCAACATATGAGTTGAGCTTTTCGGTAGCAGTGTTATCGGTAAAATCGAAGTCTTCAACCGGCTTGTCGTTGACTTTCTGACCGTTGCGGTAGATGTTGAAACCGGCGAGAGTGAGACGATCGTCCTTGCCAAGGGCATTGTATCTGATATCGTCGATCATCAGCATCATAGCATCGTCGGCGCAGTATCGTATGGCAAAGTGCTTAGTTCCGGCGGGGAGCAGGTACTCGTAAGCCGTCCAAGCACACGGTACAGCAGGTACTTTTCCAACGATGCTGAAGTCTTCGACAGCAATTCCGTTTGAAGAAGCAAGTACTTCGAATTCCTCGGAAGCGCTTGAGCTGTAGCTCTTGGCGAAGAAAGAAATGTACTGCATTTCGCCGGAAAGTTCAGGCGAAATCGCCCAGTCGTCGTTGCGTCCGCCTTTGGCATACATAGCAACGAGGTATTTCGACCCTGACACAGCCGAGAAACTTGTGTGGAATCGCGAAGGAATTACCTCTGACTTTCCATCGACAATCCAGAACGACTGCAACGACCCGTCAGCGATGCCCGGCATAGCGAAATCCTTGAAAGTACCGGTAGGCAGTTTGTCGCCGTCGATAAAAGTCCAGCCGTCGAGCGAAGTGGCGAAAGCATCGGCATTCTCCAGATCTTCGGTCATGGCAATAGGCACAGCGAAATCATTGTATTCGGGCTCGCTCCATTGCAGGGCCGGTTTGCCGTTTGCATCGATGCTGCCCGAGAGGTCGGTCACGGCAGGGAAGCCGGAAACCACAGGTTTCACCATTATAACCTCACCGGCATTGTTGTTCATATTGCCGTCGGACTCGAGGATAGCACGAGCTTGCAGGGCCATATCTTCGGTCCGGAGCGGATGCATCGATATTGAGAATTGGCGAGCCACAGTGGCGCCGGGAGCGATGCTGCCGCAGGGCAGGCTCTTGATTTCCTTGCCGTCGGCAAAGAGAGCGAGGTTGAAGCTCTCGACAGTCTCGGTGCCAAGGTTGCTATATAGTACAGAAACCTTGAAGTCCTCGCCGGCCTTGACATGGGCCGGAGCCGAAATGGCCTTCAACTCGATGTCGTGAGCAATGCTGCTGCCCACACGGATATTGTCGATAGGAGTATACGAGAAGTTGACAACCTCGGCTGCGATACGGAAAATGACTGTTTTTCCGGCATACTTCGACAGAGGCACAGAAACCAAGTGCCAACCTGCCGACGAGCCTATCGAGCTTACATTGGTTGCGAGTTCGGTGGTGAAATCCTTGCCCGGTTCGGCAATAGCGACCTCGATTTTATTTCTTGAGGCATTGCCGGTATTGGGGTCGGTAAGGGTGTAAGTGTAGAAGGTTAGAGCAGGGTCTACCATGTCGGAAAGGTTAATCTTACCGCTTTCGATAGCCGCTTTTGCGCCTTCAGAGCTACCTGTTATTGCGATATAGCCATTGTCGCCGTCCTGTGCAATCACGCCGTCGGCATCAGTGTGCATGCCGCAACCGCCATTGTTGATGCGCTTGATAGCAAGGGGAGTCAGACACATGCCGCCGCGGAAAGATTCGCGGTAGCCATTCGAGGGTGTGCCGATAATCATTTGGTCGGACATTGCCGGTTCGCCCTCTATTTCACCGAAGATATCATCGATAATGGGGAATACTACAAACTGCATATAATCCTGCGAACCCTTTGCAATAGCACGGAATGTGACGCTTGTGTCGCTGAGGTACATTGCGTTCAGGTCCATATCGCCGTTGATATATGTAGCGACATCGTATGTCACGAGGTCGGGGTTGATCGGTCCGCCGTGAACGCCGGTGGTGACACGGTCCCAGCTGACAGAAACAACGCCGTCTTCAATCTCGGTGATTTTGAGATTCTGCGGTTGGGCAGGTCTGTCGAGCCCGACAAATGCAGTGGCCTTTGCACTCTCGCTTGCACCTGCCGAGTTGTAAGAAACAACAGAGTACTCGTTTACGCCTGCTGAGGGCGAATTGTCGGTCCAAGCAAGGGCTTCGCCGGGTCGAGGAGAATCGAACGTATGCACCGGCTCTGTACCACGCATAATATCGATGCGGTCGATGCTCTCGAGCTGTTCGCCGGTGAAAGTCTTGTCGGGCGCTGTAAAGCTGATGTTGACCTTCCTCAAGCCGTCGGCATCGCCGTGAGCCTTGAAGTCGGTGATTACTGCCGGAATACTGTTGCTCATCGGAGCTTCGACAGAGATATTGTCGACAAACAAACCCCAAGAATCGACACCAAGATTGTGTATGCCGATGTAATAGAGCCCGTCGGCATCGGGTGTGATATATGCGCTGAGGTTTTCGTAGTCGTTGCCCTTGAGGTCGTAGGGTTCAACGAGAGTATATGTCATGCCCTGAGCTGAGGGAGACGAGCCGTATTTTACCTCGAGTTTTTCGGGGTAGAAGCTGCCCCAGTCGGCTTTGGCATCGAAAGAAAGTCTGTAGGTTTTGCCTCCTGCGAGTTTTATAGCGGGAGTAATGAGCCAGTCGTCGCCGTCGGTGTATGAAGCGTACATGTAGCCGGACTTGTTGTATTTCCACCTACCGATAATAGTGAATTGGTCGAGTGCGCTGTCCGACGCGAAATCTTCGATGTAAGGCGGCTCGATAGTGCCAACACTGAAAGAGTTCGATCGTACCTCCTTAGACTCCGCCGACCCCATGATAGCAGTCACGATGAAATTGTAGACAGTATATCCGTCGGGTTCGGGCAACTTGCAAGAGTATGAAGTCTTGTCGGTAGAGTCGAAAACGACATTGTTGCCGGGATTCTGAACGAGTCGGTATCGCACCTCGTCGGCATCAAAATAACCTTCGGTTGCCGCAGCTGTAACGGCATCCCAAGAGACGGTGGCGTTGTAGTCTGCGTCGATAGTCATGACCACGTTGGCCGGGTCTTTAGGCTTTGCAAAGCCTGCGGTAAACGAAGCTTTGAGAGCCGAAGATTTGCCGCTGTCGTTGCTGACTGTGACACTGAAATCGTGTTTGCCGCTATTTTTGAGAGTTACCGGAACTGTTACTATTTCGCCCGGGTTGCAGTTAGCGGCAGGCATAGCCTCGCTATCGATAACCAGGGTATACGACAGAGTGCCCGAAATCGGAGAACCGTCCGACATAGTAGCGGGAGCTTTAAATCCAACAGTACCCTCGAGAGCTCCTCGCGGGAAATCGAATGTCATGTCGGTCGGGGCCGCCGGGGTGTTTTCCGCAGCGCCACCTGCGGGCAAGTACATACCCATAATCTCCTCGTTGCCCGGGAGATTGTAGAGCAGTGTTGCAACACCGGTTGTTACGCTGAGGTCGTAGATAGCGCCGGTGTTGTCGGCGGGGCATACATTCCATATCATTCTGTCGGCAGCGGCATCGTAGGTCATCGACGACTGATAGTAAGGCTGTTGGCCGGTTTCTCCGATTTTAGCCACCTGCCCCTGCTCAATGTCGACAAACAGGTAAAGAGCCGACGACTTGACGGCCCCGCCCTCGATTTCGCGTCGTATGCCATATAAGTTACCGGCATTGTCGGCAGCCAGAGCGCACCAGTCGCCCGGCAGGTCGATAATCTTGGAAACCTTTGGCGTGCTCGACTGATAACTTATTGTGGCCAGCATATAGCCCGACATGTTGTCGTCTTTCCAGAAAATGCCGTATACCTTGCCCGAGACCGGGTCGACAGTCATGTCGACGGCAGCACGGTTGGCAAAAAAAGCATCGCCCTCGTATACCTTTTCGGCAGATTCGATGTCGTAGCCGTTGACATATACGGTGATGCCGAATAAATCATCGTCTTCGAGCTCATGAGCGTAGAAAATGTTGTCTTTCAACACACCACCGTCGGTTGCCTTTGCCTTGTCGACAATCAGACGGCTCTCGGAGGACGATAGGGAATATACGCCATATTTTTTAGCGCCGCTCCACGAGTCGGAGCTTATGACTCCGCCGGCAACAACAGGCATTGCCGCCGAAGCATTCTTCGCAACGGGAGCTTTGAGCCTTGGAACAGCGGGCAGTATTTCCGACGGGATATTTCTGTTGCCACGTACTCGTGGTGCGAGCACCTGCTCAGAGGCAGCTTTGCTGTCGGAGAGCTCGGTGGTCATAGGAGATTGTTTCGGATGCAGACGTTGAGCCTCCCGGGCTGCAGCAGGTACACTTAGCGCAAGCCCTATGGCGATAATCGCTGTCCGGAATATGTTGTGGTTCATAGTTATTTATGATTTAGCGGAGAACAACTTTGATTGCATCCGTGGTCGCACGGTTGCCGATAATCAATATATATACACCCGGAGTGCTTACAGACAGGCTGCAGTTGCCTTTGCCGTAAGCCGACAAACGACCGGCAGAGTCATAAAGCCTTACGGCAGAGTTGCTGTCGTTGCCGTTGATGCAGACCGACAGACCGTTGGTGTTGATAGAAACAGATTCTAAAACAGGCTTCGAAATACCGCTGACAGTCTTCACTTCGATTTCGCGTGACTGCAGAGACTCACCGTCGAAGCCGCGGGCGGATACGGTGTAAAAATAAGTCTTGCCTGAATCGAGTCCGCCAACCTTTTGTGATGTGGCATTTTCGACTACGCAAGGGTCGAAACCGCTGACTGCGATGTGTTTTACGGCCTTGCCGTGTCCTACAGTTATGTCGTCGATAGCCACATAGCCGTCGGAGCAAATAGCAGTAATGCGGATAGCGTCGGCATCATCGGGAATAGAGTTGAAATCGCTTGTCTTTCCGCCTTTGTCGGTAACAACCGGAATCTCGTCGACCTTTATCCAGGTGCCTGAGCAACGCGCCTCGATGAGTATGCGGTCGCTATCGGTGGTGCTGCTGCCACGATGCCATATCGACAGGCTCGAAATGCCGTCGGAGAATTGCGGCGAAGTGATAGAATTTGCCTTAGCCCCCAAGCGTAGCGACGGAGCAGAGGCGCCTGCCATACCGGCCATATTGTATATCATTGACGAAGTAGAAGACCAGCCGAACTCAGCGATGTCGTCGATGCCATTGTCGAAGGCGAGTATATCGAAAACCGGCCCGGCCTCGTCCTTGCAGTATACGCGCAGGTCGTACTCGTAAGCGCCCTCGGCAGCAATCCAGCGGGCGGTGAAGCCGTTGGCCGAAACTTCGTCGGCCTCGAGAGCCTCGACTATGCGCTCGGTGAGAGGAGTAGAGGCAGTGGTGACATCTACCTTGGCCGACGGCAAGCTCATCTGCAGGCCCACGATGCTGCGCAAGGTGTAGGAATATTCAGTATCAGGGTCGAGACCGGTAACTATATGAGAAGCCGCCGCCCCAACGTACTTGAGATTGTAGTCGGCGACCGGACCGTCGGGCCCGTCTACAGAGAGAATGTACTCAGTGCCCTCAGAGGCCTGCCAGTTGGCTTTGAAAGAGTATGCCCCGACCTCGCTTGCCGGTAAAACATTTGTTGCAGCAGGCAAAGAGCTGCCGGCATCGGCCCTGAAAGATATCAGGCCGTTGAATTCGTTGATGTCGAAGATTGGCAGGATAGATGAGTTGCTGTCCCATGCCTTGAAATCAAAGCTGCGAACATCAGAAACGCCGGGGAACGCATCGCCACCGCGGCTTGAGTCGGAAGTGGAGCCGTCGGCCTCGATGAGGTCAACCCGCTGATGACTCGGGTCGTTGTTTACCGAGTTTGTAGCCCACACCCCGCTGTCGAAGTCGATATGCCATATAAGCATGCCGTGGCCCGGTATATATGAGTCCCAGCCTTGCTGCTGGCGGTTCTCGATGAGGAAATACTCGTTAGGGTCGGAAGTCTTGACCACTGCCGCCATGCCGGTGCTCAAAGGCAATAGCGTGGCAGAGCAAGGGCCGGACAATTCGGTTGGCTCAAGCCAGCCGAGAGCAGTTCGTTCGAACGACGAATACAATGGAGGAGTGCAACCGTTGTTGTTGTAAGGCCCTGTATCGAGAGCAGACCACGCCCCCGGGGTGAACGCGTCGGAATCGATAGTGGAATATAGGTCGGGAAGACCGAGAACGTGCGAAAACTCATGAATGAAAGTGCCAACGCCGTCGGGCCGCCCTTCCTGCCATTCGTTTGAGCAAGCGTAGTAATCAAGTTGTTTGCCGTCGAAGACATAGTTTCCGAGTAGTGCGATGTTTGACGAATGCGGCCAAATGGTGTCGTCGCCGCCACCAGCCGCCTCGCTCTGTCCGGCGTAGAAAACGAATACATTGTCGATAACCCCGTCGCCGTCGGTATCGTACTTTGTGAAATCGATTTCGTCGTCGATCAGCTGGCAAGCCTCGATAATCATATCTTCAGGGTGTCGGTCGCCGTAGGCTGCATTAGCACCGTAATATTCTCGAGGCCGCGAGAGTGTGACCGGTCCAACGACATCGAATTGCGGAGTGAAGCGTCCGCCGGAGTTTTCTTTGAAGTAGTCGTAGGCAGAGCCGGTAGCGCCATAGTCGGAAAAACCGGGCTCATTGAGCATGCGGTTGAAATAGTCGTGCGAATTCGGCAGAGTCATTTTGATGTCGGAATATTCAACCAGAATCACCAGAGCCCTTGGCGAGCCGGACAGTGGGAATGCCGCATCGGTGTAAAGACCGGGGAATTTTGCAGCTTTTGCAATTTTACGCTTGTATGCGTTGTTTTTCAAAGCAAACTTGGTGTCGAACTTCGGCAGCGATTTCTCGACTTCGGCATCGCCCATGTATCGAATGCCGCTGCTAACGATTTTCGAACCTTCGAGCCCGGCGTAAAAGAAAGAGCCTTTAGCGCTTACGAGAGGATAACCTTGAGGAGTGGTGTAGAGATGAGCGTGCTCATCACCCACGAGTCGCACGGAAACCTTAGAGCCGTCGGGTTGCTGCATTGTGAGCAAGCCCGGTTTGGCCGGTATTGCGTGCATGGTAAGAAGGGCGCCCGACAACACCATTGCCGATGTCGCTCTTCGAATCATAGTAGTGATCATGATCAGTTATAATTAAAAAACTCGGATTATACGTAACTCTTAAAATTTAGTTTGTATTATTAAGATTCTACTTAGGAGCGTTACATAAGAGAAAAATGAATTTCGGAGCCAAAGTTATATAAAAAAAGTCAGAAATCAATCAAAATGCTTTGCGTAAACGGAAAATAATGTCGAGAGCGCAGTATGGGGAGCATCGAAGGCTGATTTGCATTTTTGGTAAAAAATCATTAAATTTGTCGGAAATTGCCCATAAACCGCGATGACAGAAGATCAAGAACCAATCGAAGACGAAACAACAGACTTAGACAAGGATACCATAGAAAGCACCGCCGAAGAAGAAGATATCACACCGGCCCACGGCCCGACGAGGCCGTACACATCGCCGGAAGATGTAGTGAGGCATCACCTCCGCGGCATGTACCAGACATGGTTTTTAGAGTATGCGTCGTACGTCATACTCGAGCGAGCCGTGCCTAATATCGAGGACGGGCTCAAGCCTGTTCAGAGGCGTATACTGTATGCGATGAAGACGATTGACGACGGCCATTTCAACAAGGTTGCCAATATCGTAGGAACGGCGATGCAGTATCATCCCCACGGCGATGCTTCGATTAAAGATGCGCTTGTGCAGCTCGGCCAGAAAGACTTGCTGGTAGAGACGCAGGGTAACTGGGGCAATATCCTCACCGGCTCGAAGGCTGCCGCCGCCCGATATATCGAGGCTCGACTGTCGCTGTTTGCCTCGGAGGTTCTGTACAACGATAAAGTTACCGATTGGACCCGCAGCTACGATGGCCGTAAGCCCGAGCCTGTGACCCTTCCGACGAAGTTCCCGCTGCTGCTTGCACAGGGCGCGGAGGGTATTGCCGTTGGCCTGTCGTCGAAGATTCTGCCTCATAATTTCAATGAGTTGCTTGATGCGTCGATAGCATGTGTCCGCGGAGAGGAATTCAGCCTTTATCCGGACTTTATAACCGGCGGCTCGATCGATGTAGGTCGCTACAACGACGGCCGTCGCGGCGGCGCTGTGAAAGTAAGGGCCAAGATAGAAAAAATAGATTCGCGCACGCTCAATATCACCGAGCTGCCTTTCGGCCAGACATCCGAGGACCTGATCGAATCGATACTTAAGGCATTTGAGCGCGGACAAATCAAAATACGCAAGGTAGAAAACAATACAGCTGCCGAGGCGTCGATTCTGGTGCACCTGATACCGGGCACGTCGTCGGACAAGACTATCGACGCGCTGTATGCCTTTACCAACTGCGAGGTCAATATCTCGCCCAACTGCTGCGTGATTCGCGACAAGAAGCCGGTGTTCCTTGGCGTGAGTGATGTGCTTCGCCACAGTGTTGGCAATACCAAAAACATTATCGAGTCGGAGCTAAATGTTATTCTTGGCGAAGACCGCGAGAAACTGCTTAAGGCGACGCTCGAGAAGATATTTATCGAGGAGCGCATATATAAGGACAAGGAATACGAGCAAGCAGCAAATGTAGATGCGGCTATCGAGCATATCGACCGCCGACTTGACCCCTTCAAGCCCGAATTCATACGCGAGGTGACCCGCGAGGATATCCTTGCCCTGTTGGAAATCAAGATGAAGCGCATATTGCGATTCAACAGCGAGGATGCCGATAACGCGATTGCCAATCTGAAGGCAAAAATCGAGGATTCGCTCGACCGCCTCAACCGCCTCGACGAGGTGACAATAGAATGGTACGAGTACATCAAGAAAAAATACGGGGCAGCGTATCCGCGTAAGACTCAGATACGAAGCTTTGATAATATCCAGGCGGCGAATGTGGCCGAGGCCAACGAAAAACTGTATTTCAACCGCGAAGAAGGCTTTGTGGGTACGAGCTTGAAGAAGGACGAGTTTATCTGCAACTGCTCGTCGATCGACGATATCATCATCTTCTATCGCGACGGCCGCTACAAGATAACCAAGGTGCAGGACAAACTCTTTGTCGGCAAGGGCGTGATATATATAAATGTATATAAACGCAACGACCAGCGCACTATCTATAATGTAATATATCAGAATGGCCGCGGCGGAGTGTACTATATGAAGCGCTTTGCCGCCACAGGCATGAGCCGCGACAAGGAGTACAGCCTCATCCCCGGCGACCCTGTCGCCCCCGGTGCAAGGATAGTGTGGTTCTCGGCCAATCCAAATGGCGAGGCTGAGGTGGTGAAGATTACACTCAAGCCCAAACTTCGTCTTAAGAATCTGACCTTCGATGTAGATTTTGCCAAACTCGCAATCAAGGGCCGTGCCGCGCAGGGCAACCTTGTGACCAAGAACGAGGTTGCTCGATTCTCGCTCAAAGAGCGCGGCGTGTCGACTTTGGGCGGACGCAAGGTGTGGTTCGATACCGATGTGCTGCGCCTGAATTACGATGGCCGTGGCAATTATTTAGGAGAGTTCGGCGGCACAGACCGCATACTTGTTGTTTACGAGAATGGCGAGTTCCAGACCACCGGTTTTGAAACGACAAACCACTACGACGACGGAATAATGCGAATCGAGAAGTTCAATCCCAAGACCGTTTGGACTGCTGTACTCGATGATGCCCGCCAGGGTTATCCGTATATCAAACGTTTCAGTTTCGAGGATTCGGCCCGCCGCCAGCGCTTTGTTGGAGATGATGCCAATTCTCGCCTGATACTTCTTACCGACCAGGTACAGCCTAAATTCGTGCTTCATTTTGCAGATGAAAACCGTGTAGACCAGGAACTTGACGGTGCGGAATATATCGGTGTGAAATCGTTTACGGCAAGGGGCAAGCGCCTGACAACCTTTGACCTTGCGTCAGTGGAATTGCTTCCCGCGCCCGAACCCGAGGCCGAAGAACCCGAACAGGACTCAATCATTACGGCCGAGCCGGTAGAAGAATCGTCGGCAGCGATTTATACCGACGACCAGTCGGATGTGCCTGAAACACCTTCGTTATTTTCAGATGAAGAGAATATTTAGCCTTTTGCTTGCAGCCGTCATAGGCTCGGTAGCCGTATGTGCCTCAGATGACAGAGAGGCTATTGAGCGCCCTGTAGTGTCGGCATATACACTCGAGGCTGGTACGGCACATATTGCGCAGACCTATCTGTCGCCTTTGCGTTATTCGGGCCCCATGCTTGCCTTGAGTTACGAACGTATGCAGGCAATGCGCTTCGACCCCGAGCGTTGGGTTATGCGACTATCGGGGCGCCTCGACGGAGCCCGCACGCGCAATAACCCTGCACGCAATGCCTTGATGTGGAATCTCAATCTCAATTTGGGTTGGAGCATGATGCGGCGGTGGAATATGGGGCCATGGAGTCTCTATGGCGGTGGTTATACCTCGGTGGAAGGCGGCCTGCTGTATGTGCCTCGCAATAGCAACAACCCTGTGGCTGCCAAGGCGGCGTGGAATGTCGGCATTACTGCCTCGGCAGTATACCATACTTCGCTTTTCGGTAAGAAGTTGACCTTGAGGTATCTTGGCGAACTGCCACTTACCGGTGTCTTTTTCTCGCCCGAATATGGCGAATTGTATTACGAAATATACCTCGGAAACCATAAAGGTATAGTGCGAGGTGCGTGGCCCGGCAATTATTTCAAGCTCAACAATCTTGTAAGTGCCGATATAGCCCTTGGGCGCACGATATTGCGCCTTGGCTACCGATGCAATATCGCGTCGACGAAGACAAATAATATTGTGTGCCGTCATATCGAGCATAGTGCCGTGGTCGGCGTTGCCTCGGAGTGGATATCGCTGAGCCCAACGCGCAAGCCCGACCCCGATGCCCGATATATTAGTGCGATGTATTGAATATGAAGATAGTACAAAGAATTATAGCCGCTGTATTGTTGATGCTTCCACTGTCGCTCGGCTTGCCGGGTTGTCATAGTCTTGAATCTTTCGACAACGACTATTACGGAAACTTCGATGCCTTGTGGACCATACTCGACGAGCATTATTGCTTTTTCGAGCAAAAAGAAATAGACTGGGATGCCATAAGGGAAGAATACCGAGGACGCATCAAAGAAGATATGGAGTTGAAGGAATTCTTCGCCTTATGCTCTGAAATGCTTGCCGAGTTGAAAGACGGCCATACCAACCTGATAAGCTGGTTTGATGTGTCGTACTATCGCAAATGGTGGTCTGATTATCCGCAGAATTTCAATTGGCGCCTAATTCAGGAGCATTATCTGGGCTTTGACTATGCCACATCGGGTGGCATGTCGTATAAGCTTCTCGAAGGTCCCAACGTGGCATATGTGCGCTATTCGTCGTTTTCGTATGGCATAAATCACAGCTTTGTGAATGATATGATGCTGTCGATGCGAGAAGCCGACGGAATGATAATAGATATCCGCGACAATGGCGGCGGCGAAATGACCTCGGTCGAGGACCTTGCCTCGCACTTCATCGACGAGCGTACGCTTGCCGGATATATACAGCATAAGACCGGCCCGGGTCATGATGATTTCTCCGAGCCTTATGCATATTATTATGATGCGGTAGTGGGAGTTCGCTGGCTCAAGCCTGTGATTATCCTTACAAACAGGTCGACATTTAGCGCAGCAAATAACTTTGTGCAATTCATGAAGCCGCTCCGCCATGTGCTCGTAATTGGAGATACGACAGGCGGCGGCTCCGGTATGCCATTCTCATCGGAGATACCTGTCGGTTGGAGTGTGCGGTTCTCGGCATCTCCGGTTTATGATGCTCAGATGCAACTTACCGAGGCCGGTATTGAGCCAAGTGAAAACGGCGAGATGAATATGGACCCCGAGGCTGCCCTCAAAGGCCACGATACGATACTTGATTTTGCGATATCAGTTATCGTGAAATATGCCGAAGAAAACAAGGATAAGCAGCGGTCGGCTTTGAGCGAAATGCTTATTCGTGGTTATTGAGCAATAGGTTGAGCATAGCTGTGCGGTCTACGACAAACAGTTCGTTGTTGTCGTAGTCAATCAGTCCGCGCTCTTTCATTGACTCGAGGCCGGCGTTGAACATCCCTCTTGGAGCGCCGAAAAGAGAGCAAAGGTCGCGTTTTCGGCACGAAAGCTTTATGTCGATGCTGCCGGGTTGGGTGAGGGCTATAATCCAGAAAGCTATTCGTTCGTCGATTTCGCCGGTAGTAAGTGATAATATTCCTTCTACAGATTTCTGAGCGTTGACCGACAGCGTGTTGAGATAGTTAATCATAAATACAGGGTCGGTATTCAGAATGCGGGCGTAGTCGGCTTTAGAAATTTTGAGAATCGAAACATCGTCGATTGCCGTTACCGAGCACGGGTACGATGTAATACGTCCGTACAGGAAGTCCGGCGCAATGACTGCAGGCGCCTTTAGAGTCTGGCTGATAGCGAATCGCCCGTTTGCGTTGACCGTATTTAGTCGCACACTTCCGGCAATAACAAAAGTGATATGGGTGCAGTTCTCCCTTTCGCGTATTATAGTTTCACCGGCAGGGTATTTAAGGAAATGAAACTTAGTTTCACCAACGACCTGCGAAAGCGTAGCAAGCGATACGCCCTTGAAAAGCGGCAGATCCATCAAAAGCTCGAACATGCTTGTTGTCATACCTTTATTCTTGAATTTGTTTGGTTCTTAAAAACTTATAACGCGAGGAAAACCTCTGTATTGAGTTAACACGAGGGCGCGGTATTTGTTCGACTTTCGCCACCTTATTGAGAGAGTAAAGCTTAAGAAACCGAAGGGATTTGAAAGTGCAAAGTTAGTAATAAAAGGCTAAAGTATCGACGTGTCGAAAAGATTTTGTTTAAAAGCCAATGGAATAAAACAAGACAGAGCGTCATCTCACGAGGACGCTCTGCTGCGTTTTAAATAACTTAAAACAATTACATAACTAACATAAAACACATTTTTCCTCTTTCTATTGACAAATAAAGCTTCCCCAACCGGGCAGTGCCGGCTTAGAAAGCTTCACCGAAAAATTTAGAAGTTTACATTAAGTACTAACAATCTATACTAACCCTAAAACTGAAAATAATCGTGTATCTTTCTTCGATGCAAAATTACGACAAAAAATCGATAAAAGTTGCACAATATAAAAGGAATATAAACAAATATAAGGGGATGTGATATTTATGGGTCTGATTTACAGATAATTGTATTTTTGAAAAAGATGACAAATATAAAAGCCAATTATAATCATATCGGCTTGTATTGGAGGTGGTTAAAATGTATACCAAGTGCTGAAAAGCGCTTTTCAAGGCAAAGGTAGTTGTTTTCTGTCGTATTTTTACTACTTTTGCGAAATAAAATTTGCCAGGGAAAAACATATCATACTTATTATACAACATTACTACTGGTGCGATAAAATCGCGTTAGTTTAAAAATCATCAAATAAAGAGAGTTCTTTGACATTTTGGTTTGAATTGATTGTTGAGTCCTGTTTGGTTATGAGTTGTCGTAACTCGACACGCTCCAAAGCCGAGATTCTAATCAGGGTTGCCACTTCGGTGATGGAATAGCAGCTTCCTTTGTCAGCCTTAATCCGTGCTATTGTCAGATAGGATATTATAGCGGTCCAAAGGTGAATTTTAACAGCATTTTCTGAAAATCCCCAAAGGGTTTTAACAACAATGTTCTGTTTTATCCACTTGAAGAAAACTTCTATATCCCAACGGTGACGGTAAAGATTGGAAATCTCCAATGCGCTGACTTCAAGATTGTTGGATATGAAGTCTACAATCGTGTCATTTTCCGGATCATAAACCCGCACAAATCTCATGTCCTCTGGATAAAGTTTACGTGACTTGTATCCGGTAACACGGATTAGCGAGTCTTCTATAATACCGGATTTTTCATCGGGTATTCCCATCTGCCTGACGGTTGTGAATTTCATGTTCTCCTTTGGCCTGGATACCCAGAAAGCTTGCGACAGATGGAATCTGAACAGTGCCTTGAAGTCAACATACGCCTTGTCCATTACATAGAATGCGAATGGTTCGGGTGTAAGATTGTCAAGTTCATTACTGTCATGCCATTTTCCATCGGTAATGTGGATATTGGCCGGAATGCTTCCTCGCAAATCAAGCAATGTGTGCATCTTGACTGCGCCTTTGCTGTATTTGCCCAATGCCCACGCTGCAAGTTTTATACTGGTGGATATTGTTGTGGAGTCCAATGCATAAATCACATTGTCAATGCTTATATCTGACAGTTTGGCCTTTGAATACATTGGCCTGACCAATCCGATGAGGTACATTCCAAGACCTTCAAAAATACGATAGTCCCTGCTTTCGTTGGCTCGTGACAACGATGTGTGGTTCACAGTGTTGCGAAAACCGAGATGATATAGAATTTTTGAGTGAGCTTCCAAGCATAAACAGATGTCTCTAAGAGAATCACATCCTGTCAACTGCCCAAAAAGCAGATGAAGAAGGTGGTTGTAACTGTTGAGATTCTTTGCATGCCAGTCTCCTTTATATTGCTTTACAAGTTTATCGAACTGGTAACGCGGTATAAACTCGACAACTTGGGAGAACACAAATTTACCCTGATTCATAATCTTGATGCTTCTAAACAACAAGACTAATAAATCAAATTCAAATCAAAAAATCAATGTACCCTCGTATTTAACTAAATATTAATACTTTAACAACAGTGGCTAGATTTTTATCGCACCACTACTAATACAACATCTACACTTAAATTAGTAATGAAAATAGCCTTAATTCTGCCGGCCCTTGCATTAGGACTTAGCATGCATGCGGCTGAACATGTGACTTCACCCGACGGACGGCTTGTGGTTGATTTCGACCTTGCAAGCGGAGGTATACCTACCTACAGCGTATCGTTTGCCGGAGAACAGATTGTAAAACCGTCGCATATGGGTTTTCTGCTTGCCGACTCTACCAGGCTTGACCGCAATTTCAGCGTTGTCAATGTAGCACGAGGCTCGGAAGACGAAACCTGGACCCCTGTATGGGGCGAAAATGCCACAATCCGCAACCACTACAACAGTCTGACTGTAGACATGACCCAGCCGGGGCATGGCATAAAGATGAATGTCGAATTTCGAGTATTCGACGACGGTATGGCATTTCGCTACATATTTCCCAAACAGACCCGAGAATACCTTGTGATAGATGCCGAAAAGAGCCAGTTTGCCATGGGCTCGGATGATACCGCATGGTGGCAACCCGGCGATTACGATACACAGGAACGCGAATATATCAAATGCAAACTCAGCGAGATACCTTCGCACTCCAATGATGAGTTTATGGGAAATGCCTCATCGACAATCTTCTCGCCCACCGGCGTTCAGACATCGCTGATGCTCAAGACCCCCTCGGGAAAATATCTCAATATCCACGAGGCCGCACTGATCGATTTCCCGGCCATGCACCTCGACCTCGATGCCGCCACGCTGACATTTACCTCGGCCCTGACTCCCGGTATCGACGGCCATATGGCTACAATAAAAACGCCCTTCTCGACCCCTTGGCGCGTGGTGATAGCTTCGGAGAAATCAACCGGAATCCTCGCTACAAATGTCATCTACAACCTTAATGACCCCTGCGCTATCGAAGATACATCGTGGATTCACCCGACCAAATTTATGGGTATCTGGTGGAAAATGATTACAGGCGGAGCGTCGTGGTCGTATACCGATGCCGAAAACTTCGACCTTGCCACATTTGACTATAGCAAGGCCAAACCCAATGGCCGCCACCTTGCCAATAACGAGGATGTGCGCCGTTATATCGATTTCGCAGCCGACAACAATATGGACCAACTCCTGGTAGAAGGCTGGAACATAGGCTGGGAAGACTGGTTTGGCAAAGAGAAGGATTATGTATTCGACTTTACAACCCCTTACCCCGATTTTGATATCAAGGCCCTCAATGAATATGCTCACAGCAAGGGTATCAAACTGATGATGCACCATGAGACATCGGGAGCAATCGGCAACTACGAGCGCCATATGGATGCGGCATACGAACTTATGAATCAGTATGGCTACGACGCTGTGAAGAGCGGCTATGTAGGCAATATCCTGCCCAAAGGCAGCTATCACTACGACCAGCGAGCAGTGCGCCACTACCTCGACGCGGTGAAGCGAGCCGCCGACTACCATATTATGGTCGATGCCCACGAGGCCGTACGTCCTACCGGCTGGGCTCGAACCTATCCCAACCTTATGGCTAACGAGGCAGCCCTCGGCCAGGAATACCAGAATATGTCGGTACGCCACTGCACGATTCTTCCCTTTACGCGCTTGCTCGGCGGCCCGATGGACTTTACTCCCGGTATCTTCGAAATGGACCTCGAAAAAACCGCACCCGGCAATACAACCAAGAAGCTTGCGACTATCGCCAACCAGCTCGGCCTGTACATGACCATGTACTCGCCCCTGCAAATGGCAGCCGATACCCCTGAGAACTATTACAAGCGCATGGACGCATTCCAGTTTATCAAAGATGTGCCCCTCGACTGGAGCAAGAGCCGCTATATCGATGCCGAACCGGGCGAATTTATCATCGTTGCCCGCAAGGACAAGAACAGCGAGAACTGGTATGCAGGCGGCGTAAATGCCGAGACACCCGCGACGTAGCCCTGCAGCTCGACTTCCTCGAGCCCGGCGTGAAATATGAGGCAACTATCTATGCCGACGGCAAAAAAGCCGATGCGGTGACCAACCCCCACGACTATAAAATCAGCAAACGCAAGGTGACTGCCAAGGATGTGATCAAACTCCGTATGGCTCACGGTGGCGGTTTTGCTATCAAGTTTGCAAAACTCTGATAGATACTTCACTTCATATATCGAGGTCGGCGCATGCGTCGGCCTCGTTTTTATTTATTCGCGTTTGCGAAACTAAAAATAATAAATATTGAAAATAAACATAGGGAAAAATTAAATTTTTGCTTACCTTTGTCGTATGGAAAAAACAAAGTACAATATCGCGGTTGCCGGAACGGGCTATGTTGGTATGTCGATAGCTACCTTATTGGCACAGCATCACCACGTTACGGCCGTTGATGTGATACCTGAAAAGGTAGAAAAAATCAACAACAGGATATCGCCGATACAAGACGACTATATCGAAAAGTATCTTTCGGAAAAAGCTCTCGACTTGCGTGCGACGCTCGACGGTGCCGAGGCTTACCGCGATGCTGACTTTGTGGTGATTGCCGCGCCGACAAATTACGACCCGCTGCGCAACTACTTCGATACAAGCCATGTGGAAGAGGTGATAGACCTCGTGCTCGAATCCAACCCCGAGGCCACTATGGTGATAAAATCAACTATACCTGTGGGTTACTGCCGGTCGCTGTATGTGAAATATGCACGCATATTCAAAGAGCGCGGCTGGGACAAAACCCGTAAATTCAGGCTTCTTTTCTCTCCCGAATTCCTCCGCGAGAGCCGTGCGCTCTACGACAACCTTTACCCCTCGCGTATTATCGTTGGCTACCCTAAGCTGATAAGCGACCTCGATGAGGAAAACGAGGCAATCAAGGCCGTTGCCGGAAACCATATGCGTGAGTCGGCCGAAGTCTTCGCTTCCTTGCTGCAGCAGGGGGCAATCGAAGAGGATATACCGACCTTGTTTATGGGGCTCAAAGAGGCCGAGGCGGTGAAACTTTTCGCAAACACCTATCTCGCCCTCAGGGTAAGCTTCTTTAATGAGCTTGATACATACGCCGAACTCAAGGGCCTTGATTCCCAGGCGATAATCAGTGGTGTCGGCCTCGACCCCCGCATCGGCAGTCACTACAACAATCCGTCGTTTGGCTACGGCGGCTACTGCCTGCCCAAAGATACCAAGCAGCTGCTTGCCAACTATGCCGATGTGCCCCAGAATATGATGACAGCCATTGTGGAGAGCAACCGCACCCGCAAGGACTTTATCGCCGACCAGGTGCTGCGCAAGGCTGGTTACTATATAGGGTCGAGCGAGTGGGACGTAGACCGCGAGAAAGAGACGGTGATAGGCGTATACAGGCTGACGATGAAATCGAACTCCGACAACTTCCGTCACTCGTCGATACAGGGTGTGATGAAGCGCATCAAGGCCAAGGGGGCTAAGGTGATAATCTACGAGCCGAGCCTTGCCGACGGCACCACCTTCTTCGGCAGCGAGGTCATCAACGACCTTGACAAATTTAAATCAATGTCACAAACCATTATAGCCAATCGTTACGACGATATTCTCGACGATGTAGCCGACAAGGTATACACGCGGGATATTTTCAGACACGATTAGTGTATTTTTGACACACTTAAAAAAATTACTATATTTGCAGAAAAATATATAGCTATCATGCAAGATAAACAACTGCTCATAACCGGAGGCGCCGGTTTTATCGGCTCCAATTTGTGTGAATACTTTCTCGAAGCCGGTTACCGTGTAAGATGTCTCGACAACTTTGCCACCGGTCATCCCGAAAATATACTTCACCTCATACCCAATTCAAGATTTGAACTTGTAGTAGGAGATATCCGTAATTTAGAAGACTGTCGAAAGGCTGTAGAGGGCGTGGACTATGTACTCCATGAAGCCGCTCTCGGTTCAGTACCACGATCAATAAAAGACCCTATAACCACCAATGCTGTCAATATCGGAGGATTCCTGAATATGCTTGTGGCAGCCCGCGATGCCGGTGTTAAACGCTTTGTTTATGCCGCCAGCTCCTCGACTTATGGCGATTCGAAAACCTTGCCGAAGGTTGAGGATAAGATAGGAAAACCCTTGTCGCCCTATGCGATAACCAAATATGTTGACGAATTGTATGCCGACGTATTCGCACGTACATACGGAATGGAGTGCATCGGCCTGAGGTATTTTAATGTGTTTGGCCGCCGACAGGATCCGCATGGCGCATATGCCGCTGTGATACCCCTCTTTGTCAAGAAGTTCATGGCTCATGAGAGCCCCGTGATAAATGGTAGCGGCGATTATTCTCGAGATTTCACATATGTTGAAAATGTGATTGAGATGAACCGTCTGGCAATAGAAAGCGAAAATCCGGCAGCAGTAAATCAGGTTTATAACACAGCATGCGGAGAGCGTACGTGCCTTAATGATCTTGCCGAGACTCTTCGTACGCTGTTAAGCAAGTATGACCCGGCAATCAGCGAGGTTGAAATCTTGCATGGTCCTGAGCGCCTTGGCGATATTCCTCATTCCTTGGCATCAATTGACAAGGCTAAGGAACTATTGGGTTACCAGCCCCTGTATATGTTCTCGCAAGGTCTTGAGAAAGCAGTTGATTGGTATTGGAACAATTTAAAATAGAAAAATGCGTTAAAAGAATATCGGTGCATGTAAAATGCATCAATATTCTCAGACACTATATATAACGATGATACTCGACCTTAAGGAAGTAAAAATAGGAGTTATCGGCCTTGGTTATGTAGGTCTTCCCTTGGCAAGACTCTTCGCCACACGGTTCCCGGTAGTTGGTTTTGACCTGAAAAAGAATCGCATAGAAGAGCTTATGTCGGGTCACGACTCGACACTCGAGGTAGACTCCGACATACTGAGGGCTGCATTGGCAACAAGCTCGCCTGCAATAGGTAGTGCCGGTCTGTATTGCACCGACGACGCCTCATTGCTTGCGGATTGTAATTTCTATGTAGTTACCGTACCTACACCTGTAGACAAGCACAATACCCCTGATCTGACACCTCTATACGGAGCCAGTTCGACAGTAGGTAAGTATATATCGCCCGGAGATATTGTGGTTTATGAATCAACAGTCTATCCCGGCGTAACTGAAGATGAGTGCATACCGGTGATAGAGCGAGAATCGGGTCTGAAGCTGAATGTAGACTTCTTTGCCGGTTATTCGCCGGAGCGCATCAATCCGGGCGACAAGCTGCATACAGTAGAAAAAATACGAAAAATTACTTCCGGGTCTACCCCCGAAGCCGCCGAACTGATAGATAAAGTATACAGTTCGGTCATTATTGCCGGAACATTCCAAGCGTCGTGCATCAAGGTCGCAGAGACAGCAAAAGTGATTGAGAATTCACAGCGCGACATCAATATAGCATTTATGAATGAGCTTGCCAAGATTTGCGCACTCGTAGGTATCGATACCCATGATGTGCTTGAGGCAGCATCTACTAAATGGAATTTCTTGCCATTCAAACCGGGGCTTGTAGGTGGTCACTGTATAGGAGTAGACCCCTATTACCTTGCGCAGCTTGCCCAAGACAAGGGTTATCATCCGGAGGTTATCCTGGCCGGTCGCCGCATCAACGACGGTATGGGCGAATATGTAGCCCAGCAGATTGTAAAGTGCATGATACGCAAGGATATACCTATCAATAAGTCAAAAGTCCTTGTGCTTGGTTTTACGTTCAAGGAAAATTGCCCCGATGTCCGCAATACCAAAGTGAGCCAGGTTGTAGAAAGCCTTGCGGATTTCGGTGTCGGGGTTACTGTATATGACCCTTGGGCCAAACCGGCAGAATGCATGCACGAATATGGAATAGAAGTCGCAAACGAATTGCCCGACGGGCGCTTTGATGCGGTTGTTTTATGCGTGGCACACGACGTATTCCGAGAACTTGATATCGATAGTCTTCGCAAAGAAGTGTCGGTAGTTTACGATATCAAAGGCTTCTTGCCCGAAGGTGTTGCAGACAAACGACTTTGACAACAAGTATGAAAATTGCTATTGTCAACTATAGGTATTTTTTAGAGGGTGTTCGAAAGCCTGGTTAAATGATTTTGTTGTTCAGGCAAAAATATGTATTTTTGCTCCTATGAACGATGTGATAAAATTGCTGCCGGATTCGGTGGCAAACCAGATAGCTGCCGGCGAGGTGATACAGCGCCCTGCGTCGGTGATAAAGGAGTTGGTAGAGAATGCCGTCGATGCAGGTGCAACTGCAGTATCGATAATACTCAAGGATGCCGGCCGCACGCTTATACAGGTGGTCGACAATGGTTGCGGCATGTCGCCGACCGATGCACGTATGGCATTTGAGCGGCATGCGACGAGCAAGATATCGTCGGCATCGGACCTTTATACATTACATACCATGGGCTTCCGCGGCGAGGCCCTCCCGTCGATTGCGGCTGTAGCGCAGATCGACCTGCGCACCATGCGCCACGGCGATACTGTTGGCACGCGCCTGCTGATATCCGAATCGAAATTCGAAGGCCAGGAACCGGCATCGTGTGTACCCGGTACTAACCTTATGGTGAAGAATATATTCTTCCATATGCCTGCACGCCGCAAGTTTCTCAAGAAGGACAGCGTAGAGCTGAACCATATCCTTCGCGAGTTCGAGCGCCTTGCCCTGGTGAATACCGATATCGATTTCACCCTGATACACAATGATGTGACCCTGCATCAATTTCTCCGCGGCAGCTTGAAGCAGCGCGTGTCGGACCTCTTTGGCAAGAACATGGAGAGTTCGCTCGCGCATATCTCGACAGAGACCTCGCTGGTGAAAATAGAAGGCTTTATCGGCTTGCCCCGGTCGGCCAAGAAGCGCGGCTATCAGCAGTTTCTCTTTGTCAACGGCCGCTTCATGCGTCATCCGTTCTTCCACAAGGCCGTACTGTCGTGCTACGAGCAGCTTATCGCCCCCGATTCGCAACCGTCTTATTTCATCAACTTCACCGTCGACCCTCGACGATAGATGTGAATATACATCCACAGAAGTACGAGATAAAATTCGAACACGAGCAGGCCATATGGCAGATACTTGTAGCGGCAATCCGCGAGACCTTGGGCAAGACCCAGGCGGCCGGGGCGCTCGATTTCGAAAGCGACAGCCCGGATATACCGCTCTTTAACCCCGATAGCGACACGGCTACCCCGTCGACCGAATTCGACGCGGCTTATAATCCATTCTCGACGCCCGATTCCAGCCCGACGACCTATGGCTCGCGGCGCTTCAGTGCCGAGAGCAGTCGCGACCGCGTGCCGGATGACTGGGAGAAGCTGTACGAGAGTTTCAACCGCAAGCGCGACGATGCCTTTGCAGCCGTGCAGATTCCCGAGGATAGCGACGACAGCATATTCGCCCCTGAGGAAATCGAGAAAGAAGCATCGACCTGTTTCCAATTGCAGGGCCGCTATATAGTGGCTGCATCGCCCAACGGCATAATGCTCATATCGCAGCACCGCGCCCATGTGCGTATACTTTTCGAGCGTTATATGGCCCAACTTGCCGACGGAGAGATAGCGTCGCAGCAGGTGCTTTTTGCCGAGGATTTCGAGCTGTCACCGGCGCAGAACGCAACCCTGCTTGCCAATATGAAGCATTTCGGCGACCTCGGTTTTGCATTGAGGGAAAACGGCAAACTCCGCTGGAGTGTTACTGCCATTCCGGCGCCCTTGTCGGGTGTGAGCCCTGTAGAGGCGATACTCACCGTGCTCGACCGTCTGGAACAGGAAGGCGATGCCGACCCGGCTGCGTTCAAGGCTCCGCTTGCCCTTGCAATGGCTCGAGCCGGTGCTGTGAAATCGCAGCAGACCTTGTCGCAGGCCGATATGGATGCGATTATAGCCGACCTATTCCGCTGTGCCGAGCCCGACTATACGCCCGACGGGCTTGCGGTGATATCGCTATTGAGTAACGACGACATAGCGCGTAGGTTTGAAATCTGAATAAGCGACTCATGCGCCGGATTGTACTGATAATCTTTGCCTTGCTGCCTTTGTGGCTAATGGCTGTCGACAACGTCAAAGTAGCCGAAGCCTTGTTGCGCCTCGACAGGTCGCTTGAAGAGCGCTACAGTTTCAATTCTCGGCGTCAGGAGTATATCGACAGCCTCTGCGGGCTGTACCATGCCGATTCCACGCGGCATGATCTTATAATGCAAATAGGCGAAGCTTATACGGGTTTCAACAACGATTCGGCGCTGGTGTATTTTCGCCGAGGAGTCAGCTTGCCGAGTCCTCACGACCTGCCATATCGCTGGAAACTTGCGTCGTTGATGCCCTTGGGCGGGTTTTTCGATACGGCTGTATCGACCTACGACTCTGTCGACAAGGGCGAAGTGCCCGATTCCCTTTTAGCGTCGTATTTTGATGCCGGGCGACAGGTGCACAGTTATATAGCAGCGTTTTTCAAGAGTTATCCGGATGTTTCGGTGCCACATATGCAGGCAGCTCTCGATTTGCAGTCGAAACTGCTGCTTGTATTACCCAAGGATAGCCCTGATTACCGCTTCAACGAGGCCGAGTACAATTTTCTGCGAGGCCGCAATGAGGTTGCGCGAGTGCTGCTCGAGGAATTTGTGAATACAGACCCAAACGCAAAATTGCGAGCGAGGGCGGCCCATCATCTGTCGTCGATTGCCAAGAGCAATGGTGATAACGAGGCTCATACCTATTATCTTGCCATATCGGCCGATGCCGACGTGGTGTCGGCTACCCGCGAGGTTGCGTCGCTCCAGGAACTCGGTTCTACGGTATATGCCTCGGGCGATATCAACAGGGCTTACCTTTACTTGTCGTCGGCGCTCGAAAATGCCGTGGAGTGCGGAGCCCCGCTGCGTATGATAGAATCGTCGCGAGCATTGCCTATAATCGAGCGAGCACACAATAGCAATATGGCCAAAAGCCGCCGTATTATATATATTATCCTTGTAGCGATGTCGGTGCTGCTTATAGTGCTTGTGGTGGTGATGCTGCTGTTGCGCCACGAGATGAAGCGAATGGCCTCGCTGCAAGAGAATCTCAGGGCGGCAAATAATGCAAAGGAAGTGTATATCAGTCAGTTCTTGCAGCTGTGCTCGATATATATGGATAAACTCAACCAGTTATGTAAGATAGCGTCGCGAAAACTTGCGGCCGGTCAGGCGGATGAATTGTACCGCATGACGAAATCGGGAAAATTTATTGAAGAACAGAGCCGCGAATTCTATGATGTGTTCGACAATGCCTTCCTGCATATCTATCCCAACTTTGTGGCGCAGGTCAACTCCCTCTTGCGGCCCGACTCGCGTATACACCTTGCCCCGGGCGAAGTTCTCAATACCGATTTGCGTATCCTGGCCTTTATGCGATTGGGCATAGAGGAGAGTTCCCGCATCGCGCAAATCCTCAATTATTCGCTCAATACTATTTATTCGTACCGCAATCGGTTGAAATCGCGAGCGATAGACCGCGAGAACTTCGAAAGTAATGTGATGAAAATCGATTCGGGAGGTTATTGATAATGCGTAATGAGCAATGCGCAATGCGTAATGAGCAATGAGTAATGCGTAATGCGTAATGCGTAATGCGCAATGCGTAATGCGTAATGCGTAATGCGTAATGCGCAATGCGCAATGGTTGATTGGGCTAATAGGGGGCTGGGCGAGATGTTGCAAAAGATTTGATGATAAATATTTTGCTATGTTGCAGAAAATTAGTATCTTTGCGGCGCAAAGGGAGCGTGCGCGTGCGCACGTTGGGCCAATGCACGTATAATTAACCTCATTATTAACTAATTAAATGAACGAATTACACAATTCGCCTATCGCAGATTTCGACTGGGAAGCTTACGAGCATGGCGACACCAAAGGTGAGCGTTCGCACGAAGAGCTCGAGCACGCCTACGAAGAATCTCTCAATTCTGTAAAAGACAAAGAAGTAATCGAAGGTACCATTATCGCCCTCAACAAGCGTGAGGCAGTGGTTAACATCGACTACAAATCGGACGGTATCATCCCCATGAGCGAGTTCCGCTACAATCCCGACATCAAAGTCGGCGACAAAGTGGAAGTATTTATCGAGAATCAGGAAGACCGCAAGGGCCAGCTGATTCTTTCGCACAAGAAAGCACGTGCCAGCCGTTCTTGGGAGCGCATCAATGCCGCCCTCGAAAACAACGAAATCATCAAGGGTTACATCAAATGCCGTACCAAAGGCGGCATGATCGTAGACGTGTTCGGTATCGAGGCCTTCCTCCCCGGCTCGCAGATCGATGTTAAGCCCATTCGTGACTACGATATCTTCGTTGGCAAGACTATGGAGTTCCGCGTTGTTAAAATCAACGAAGAGTTCCGCAATGTTGTTGTATCTCACAAGGCTCTTATCGAGGCCGAGCTCGAGCAGCAGAAGCGCGAAATCATCTCGAAACTCGAAAAAGGCCAGGTACTCGAAGGCACAGTCAAGAACATCACTTCTTACGGTGTGTTCATCGACCTCGGCGGCGTGGACGGTCTTATCCACATTACCGACCTCTCTTGGGGCCGCGTAAACCACCCCAGCGAAGTTGTTGCCCTCGACCAGAAGCTCAACGTTGTTATCCTTGACTTCGACAACGACAAAAAACGTATCGCCCTCGGTCTTAAGCAGCTTCATCCCCACCCATGGGATGCTCTTGACGCAAACCTCAAGGTTGGTGACAAGGTTAAAGGCAAAGTTGTCGTTATGGCAGACTACGGCGCATTCCTCGAAGTTGCTCCCGGCGTAGAAGGCCTGATCCACGTAAGCGAAATGTCGTGGAGCCAGCACCTGCGCAGCGCACAGGAATTCCTTAAAATCGGCGACGAGGTAGAAGCAGTTATCCTGACCCTCGACCGCAACGAGCGCAAGATGAGCCTCGGTATCAAACAGCTCAAGAAAGATCCTTGGGAAGATATCGAAGTACGCTATCCTATCGGCAGCCGCCACACTGCTAAAGTACGCAACTTCACCAACTTCGGCGTATTCGTTGAAATTGAAGAAGGCGTTGACGGCCTGATCCACATCAGCGACCTGAGCTGGACCAAGAAAATCAAACACCCCAGCGAATTCACACAAGTTGGTGCTGACATCGAGGTTGAAGTACTCCAGATCGACAAGGACAACCGTCGTCTGAGCCTTGGCCACAAACAGCTCGAAGAAAACCCCTGGGATGTATTCGAAACAATCTTCACAGTTGGTTCAGTACACGAAGGTACTATCATCGAGATGCTTGAGAAGGGCGCAGTAGTAGCACTTCCCTACGGTGTAGAAGGCTTCGCAACTCCCAAACACCTCGTTAAGGAAGACGGTACCCAGGCTAAGGTTGACGAAAAACTCAACTTCAAGGTTATCGAATTCAACAAGGACAGCAAGCGTATCATCCTGTCGCACAGCCGCATCTTCGAAGATGAAGCACGTGCAGAGAAGCAGGCAGAGCGCAAGGCAAAACGCCAGGCACCCCGCAAGGCCGAAGAAGCAGCTCCCGCAGCTACAACTCCGCTCGAGCGTACAACTCTTGGCGATATCGATGCTCTCGCAGCTCTCAAAGAGAAGCTTTCGAAGTAATCCGAATCCACTTCATATCAAGCCCGGTGCACATGCGCCGGGCTTTTTGTTTAGGGGTATGGCGGGTTTGCGCGGTGAGCTTGTTTTGTTGTGTTTTGGCCTGTTGATCGGCGAAACGCTGTATTAAACTATCTTAACACATATGGGCTTTATAAGGGTGGTATTTAACAAAAGTATTGAAGTTAGGCGAAACTTTATGTATTGTTAACTATTCTTTACTAAAATTGTAGTAAAAACATTTTTGCAAAAGCAAAATAGTTACTACTTTTGAGCCGTCAAACTTATCGAAGCGATTCGAACCCCATAGTAATGGGGCGTTTTGGCGTCTTGCAATAGAAAAAATATTGAGAATAATAACCTAACTAAATCATTGTAAAATGAGCGAAACTAAAGCAAAGCCGGCAACAGGTAAACTTGGCGTAATGGTCGTAGGCCTCGGCGCTGTATCTACTACCTTTATTACCGGTGTTCTGATGACTCGCAAAGGTCTTGCCAAGCCCGTTGGCAGCATGACTCAGTACGACCGCATCCGTGTGGGCGAAGGTGCTGAGAAAAAATACCTCAAATACAACGAAATCGCACCCATTACCGATCTGAACGATATCGTATTCGCATCGTGGGACGTTTATCCCGCCAACGCATACGAGGCAGCAATGCACGCAGAGGTGCTGAAAGAAAAAGATATCGAACCCGTACGCGACGAACTTGAAAAAATCGTACCCCTCAAGGCCGCTTTCGACCACAACTATGCAAAGCGTCTTGACGGCGAGAACATCATGCGCGACATGACCCGCTGGGAAATGGTAGAGCAGCTTCGCAAGGACATCCGCGACTTCAAGGCCGCTGAAGGTCTCGACCGCGTAGTAGTACTCTGGGCTGCATCGACCGAAGTATACGTTCCCATCGACGAAAAATGCCACTACACCCTTGCCGCTCTCGAAGAGGCAATGAAGGCTGACGACAAAGAGCATATCGCACCTTCGATGTGCTATGCTTACGCAGCACTCGTAGAAGGCGCACCCTTCATCATGGGCGCACCCAACACCACTGTCGATATCCCCGCTATGTGGGAGCTCGCCGAGAAGACCAAAATGCCTATCGCAGGTAAGGACTTCAAGACCGGCCAGACCCTCGTTAAATCGGGCTTCGCTCCTATCATCGGTACTCGTTGCCTCGGTCTTAACGGCTGGTTCTCGACCAACATCCTCGGTAACCGCGACGGTCTCGTACTTGACGAACCCGCTAACTTCCGCACAAAAGAGGTATCGAAACTTTCGACCCTCGAGTCAATCCTCGTACCCGAAGCACAGCCCGATCTCTACGGTGTGAACTGCGGTGGCGAAGGCAACGACCACAATGGTTACTACCACAAGGTGCGTATCAACTACTATCCCCCGCGCAACGATAACAAAGAGGGCTGGGACAACATCGACATCTTCGGCTGGATGGGCTATCCCATGCAGATCAAGATCAACTTCCTCTGCCGCGACTCTATCCTTGCCGCACCTCTGTGCCTCGACCTCGTGCTCCTGAGCGACCTCGCAGCCCGCGCCGGCCGCTACGGCATCCAGCGCTTCCTGAGCTTCTTCCTCAAGAGCCCGATGCACGACTACACCAAAGACGAAGTACCCGTAAACCACCTCTTCCAGCAGTACGTAATGCTGAAAAACGCTATCCGCGAAATGGGTGGTTACAAAGCCGACGAACTTATCGACTAAAGGATACCTATACAATCAAGAAAAGCCGTCCCGAATCAAGCGGGATGGCTTTTTTTGCTTTTTTAGTGCGAAAGTAAGCCTTTGATTTTGTGGGTTTGAGGGAATTGTGTAATTTTGCATTCTGAAATTTATTGACATTGTCATTAATGACGTGAGCAAGTATAACTTGCTTCAACACGGAGAGCTATTAAAAAAGAAATGGAAATAATCCGTACAGTCAGCCGTCTTTCGCGGGTCGTAGACGAAGCCCGTCGCGACGGCAAGACCATAGGCCTGGTACCCACCATGGGTGCCCTCCATGCCGGACACAAATCGCTGGTCGACCGCGCCCGCCGCGAAAACGACGTGGTGGTGGTGAGCGTATTTGTAAATCCCACACAATTCAACAATGCCGACGACCTGCGTACCTATCCGCGTACTGAGGAGGCCGACTGCGCCATGCTCGAGGGCTGCGGCGTGGATTTTGCCTTTGTGCCGTCGCCGGCAGAGGTTTATCCCGAACCCGATACAAGAGTGTTTGACCTCGGGCCGGTAGCCGAAGTAATGGAAGGCGCTATGCGTCCGGGCCATTTCAACGGCGTAGCCCAGATCGTGAGCAAGCTTTTTGCGTGGGCCAAACCTACACGCGCTTATTTCGGCGAGAAAGACTTCCAGCAGATAGCTGTAATCCGCCGCATGGTAGAGCTTGAGGGCTTTGAGCTCGAAATCGTGCCATGTGCGATAGTTCGCGAAGCCGACGGCCTTGCCATGAGCTCGCGCAATGTGCGCCTCGACGAGCAAGCCAGGGCAATCGCACCGCAGATTCACCGCATACTTGCCGAAAGTGTAGAGCTGCGCCGCAGTGGCTGCGAGGCCGCAGAAGTGGAGCGTCTGACCCTTGAAGCAATCAACAATGTCGACGGCCTCGAAGCCGAATATTACCAGATCGTCGATGCCAAGACCATGCAGCCGATATCGAAGTGGTCGGAAGCCGGCGAGCTTGGTGCCGCCGGATGCGCCACGGTATTTTGCGGCGGTGTACGACTGATCGACAATATACGATACTAAGATGTTTATTGAAGTACTGAAATCGAAAATCCACCGTGTCACCGTAACCGAGGCACGGCTCGATTATATAGGCAGCATCACTATTGACGAGGACTTGCTCGATGCTGCCGGTATCCTACCCGGCGAACGTGTTTATATTGTCAACAACAATAACGGCGCCCGCCTCGATACCTATACGATAGCCGGCCCTCGCGGCTCGGGAGTAATCTGTCTCAATGGAGCTGCGGCCCGTCTTGTGCAGCCCGGCGACATTGTGATTATCATGAGCTATGCCACGATGACCCCCGACGAGGCGCGTGAGTTCACCCCCACAGTGATTTTCCCAGACACGGCTACCAACCGTCTCCTCAACTAAAAAGTCCCAAGAGTCATTAACGACCTTAAAGACCCCAAAACCCTACCACATGTTCGAAAAACTTAGCGATAGACTTGAGCGTAGTTTCAAGCTCCTCAAAGGCCAAGGCCGTATTACCGAAATCAACGTTGCCGAGACGCTCAAAGACGTGCGTCGCGCTCTTATCGATGCCGACGTCAACTATAAGGTGGCGAAAACATTTACCGATACCGTAAAGCAGAAGGCTCTGGGCCAGAATGTGATAAACGCTATCGAGCCCGGTCAGCTGATGGTAAAGATTGTGCACGACGAACTTGCCACACTCATGGGCGGCCAGGAAACACCGCTTCGCATCGAGGGCAAACCGGCCATTATCCTTATGTCGGGTCTTCAGGGCTCGGGTAAGACCACCTTTACCGGTAAGCTTGCCAAGAAGCTCAAGAGCGAGAAGGCTATGCGCCCGCTGCTTGTGGCGTGCGACGTTTATCGTCCGGCGGCTATCGACCAGCTCAAGGTGCTTGCCGACAGCATCGGTGTAGAAGTGTATACCGAAGACGGTGTGAAAGACCCCGTTGCTATCGCAAAACGCGCAATCGAACATGCCAAAGCCAACCATAACGACCTCGTAATTGTCGATACCGCCGGCCGCCTTGCCGTTGACGAGGAGATGATGAACGAAATCGAGGCTATCAAAAAGGCTGTCAATCCCGGCGAAATCCTCTTTGTAGTCGACGCTATGACCGGTCAGGACGCTGTGAATACGGCCAAGACCTTCAACGAGCGCCTTGACTTCGGCGGCGTAGTACTTACCAAGCTCGACGGTGATACCCGCGGCGGTGCAGCCCTGTCGATACGCAGCGTTGTCGACAAGCCTATCAAGTTTATCGGTACAGGCGAGAGCCTCGACGGCATCGATATCTTCTATCCCGCCCGTATGGCCGACCGTATCCTCGGCATGGGTGATATCGTGTCGCTCGTAGAGCGTGCCCAGCAGCAGTTCGACGAAAAAGAGGCTGAGGAACTTGCCAAGAAACTCAAGCGCAATCAGTTTACCTTCAACGATTTCCTCAAGCAAATCCAGCAGGTGAAGCGTATGGGTAATATCAAGGACCTTGCTGCCATGATACCCGGTATGGGCAAGGCTATCAAGGATATCGATATCGACAACAATGCTTTCAAGGGAATCGAAGCTATCATCTCGTCGATGACTCCCTACGAACGCGAGCACCCCGAAGTAATCCGTGGCACACGTGTGGCGCGTATTGCCAAAGGCTCGGGCACTCAGATTCAAGATGTCAGCCGCCTGCTCAAGCAATTCGACCAAATCCGCAAGATGATGCATACAATGACCAATATGGGCCCGAACCCTGCAGCCATGATGCGTCAGATGCGCCAAATGCGCCGTCGCCGCTAATTTTTGCGATTTCGGCCTAAACTAAAAGCTAAAAAATACCGGTGAGCAAGTTGTGACTTGCAAAACTTAAATAAACACACTGATATAATGCAGATAATCGACGGAAAGGCTACGGCCGCACAAATCAAACAAGAAATCGCCGCCGAGGTTGCCGACCGCCTCGCCCGCGGGCTGCACCAGCCTCATCTTGCCGCTATACTCGTGGGTCACGACGGCGGCAGCGAGACCTATGTTGCCAACAAAGTTAAGGCCTGCGAAGTGTGCGGGTTTAAATCGACCCTCATCAGGCTTGAGGATACAGTGAGCCAGGATGAGCTCCTGCGCCATGTGGAAGCCCTCAACAATGATGCGGATGTAGACGGTTTCATAGTGCAACTTCCCTTGCCCAAGCATATCGACGAGCAGGCCGTTATCGAGGCTATCAACCCGGCCAAGGATGTGGATGGTTTTCATCCCGTCAATGTGGGCCGTCAGTCGGTTGGTCTGCCATGCTTCCATTCTGCCACCCCTGCCGGTATAGTAGAGTTGTTGCGCCGCTACGACATCGCCACACGCGGCAAGCGTGTAGTGATTGTAGGCCGCAGCAATATCGTAGGCAAGCCCCTTGCCGCCATGCTGATGCAGAAGGGCGCTCAGGGCGATGCCACGGTCACAGTGTGCCATAGCGCCACTCCCGGCCTTGCCGAAATTACCCGCAATGCCGATATCGTGGTTGCTGCCATGGGCCGTCCCGGCTTTATTACCGAAGATATGATTGCCGACGGGGCCGTGGTAATCGACGTAGGCACAACCCGCGTTCCTGACGCGAGCCGCAAATCGGGCTTCAGACTCAGTGGTGACGTTGATTATGAAAATGTTGCGCCCAAATGCTCTGCTATAACCCCCGTGCCCGGCGGTGTTGGCCCGATGACTATCGTGTCGCTGATGCTTAATACATTGGAAGCGGCCCGTCGTCGCGATTGATATACAGCATTATGGCACATCCCCTGTTGCCTGTGTGTACGACTTTAGCCTCGTTGCTCTTTGCCGGCAGCGAGGCTGACCTCGTTTTTGTGGGCGATGCCATGCAGCACAAGGCCCAGCTCGAAGCGGCACGGAGCGGTGGCAGGTATGACTACTCGCCATGCTTTGCCGGTATAGATTCGATAGTTTCGGCGGCAGATTATGCCGTGGTCAACCTCGAAACGCCGGTGGGCAAAGGGCCTTACTCCGGTTATCCTTGTTTCAACGCCCCAACGGAATTTGCCGACGCACTCGCCGATGCCGGATTCGATATGATGCTGACCGCCAATAACCATACCCTCGACCATGGCCCTAAGGGCCTGAGGTCGACAATAAAGCATCTCGACAGCATAGGCATTGACCATATCGGTACATATGCCGACGATTCGGCGAGAATCAAGGCCTTGCCCAAGGTGGTGAATGTGAAGGATTTCAAGATCGGCTTCCTCAACTATACCTACGGCACCAACGGTATCGAACCGCGCCAGGGGGTGGTGGTTGACTATATCGACAAGGAAAAGATAAAGAACGATATCGAAGCCACGCGCCTCGCCGGTGCCGAGTTGCTGGCGGTGTGCATGCACTGGGGCGACGAGTACCGTCTTTTGCCCAATGCGATGCAGAAGCAGCTTGCCGATTTTCTTGAATCGCAGGGTGTTGACATGATAATCGGTGCGCATCCGCATGTGATACAGCCCATGGAATTTCGTGAGAACAAATATTTCCCGGGTCGCGAGCTATTCCTGATATATTCGCTTGGTAACTTCGTGTCGAACATGAAGACTGCCGATACGCGGGGTGGGGCAATGGCGCACTTGAAAATATACAGGGACGACGACGGCAAGGCGCGGCTCAAAGAAGCATCGTACCGCCTCTTGTTTACCATTCCGGGTAAGTACGAAGTTGTAGAGGCCGACAGTGTGAAAGCACCCATGTGGCAGGGAAAGGCTAAAAACTTTGCCGACAGGGCGCGTAATATTTTCGACAAGCACAATATCTCGGTACCTGAGAGCAAATAGGTTATGGGTGTATTTCATTTCAAGCGTTTTGATATCGACGACCACGGTTGTGGCATGAAAATCTGCTCTGACAGTGTGCTGCTTGCTGCGTGGTTCCTGCCTCCATATCGCGATGCCCGCTCTGTTGCCGATGTCGGAGCAGGGTCGGGTATACTTGCCATGTTGGCCGCGGATATAATGCCCAAGGCTGAAATCGTGGCGATAGAGAAGAATGATGCCGCTGCAAAAGCTGCCGAACGCAACTTTAATGACTCGCCATGGCCCGACCGCCTAAGCGTTGTGAACGAGGATTTTATCGACTACGCCGTCGGCAGTGGTGACGAACGTTTCGATATTGTAATCTGCAACCCGCCATATTTTGCCAACGGTGCCCATGCGGCAGACCCTGCTCGCGCCCAGGCTCGACATCAGGATTCGCTGTCCTACAGCACCGTCATGACTTTCAACAGGCTTAAATTCGGAGGCCACCTTGGGCTTGTCTCTCCTGCCGAATACGAGCACGACATCATCTATGAGGCCGAACTGCTCAAACTGAAACTGCGCCGAATCTGCCGCGTGGTCACGGCTCCGGGTAAAGCTCCCTCGAGGCTGCTATGGGATTTCTCAACAGCCGACGGCCCTCTGAGCGACACTACGCTTGAGTTGCGCGACAATAATAACAAATATACCGACGCCTATCGCAGTCTTGTCGAACCATTTTATATGAAACTATGAAACGCACCGACCTCGTCCTTACCCTTGGCCAGCGCCTGTTGCTGCTGCTGTGCTTCTTTTTGATATGTTATATCGCAACGACCGTGCTGTCGGTGGTGCTTGGCCACGTTCTTGCCAGACGTGGTGCTGCAGCGCTGCGTATATGCGCCTTGCTGCAGGATATACTTGCCTTTATCGTGCCCGCGGTGGGTACGGCAGTGATTGTGAGCCGTAGGCCTGCCGAGTTGCTGTGCCTCACAAAGAGGCCCGGGCTGCTGATGCTCGCGCTCGTTGCCGTGGTGCTGATTGTATCGGTGCCGGTGCAGGAAGCGGTGATATATTGGAATTATAATATATCCCTGCCGGAGCAGTTCGACGGTCTCTTGCAAATGTGCAAACAGCTTGAGACATTGGCGTTTGAAACACTCAAGACCATGCTTGGCGACACCGGTGTGGCATCGTTGGTGGTGAACATACTGATTGTGGGCGTAGCTGCCGGTGTGTCGGAGGAACTTCTATTCCGCGGATGCTTCCAGCGACTGCTGGTCACAGGCGGGGTAAATGTTCATGTGGCCATATGGGCTGTTGCATTCTGCTTCAGCGCCATGCATATGCAGTTTCTCGGCTTTGTGCCCCGTATGCTCCTCGGGGCGTATTTCGGCTATCTGCTGCTGTGGACCGGTTCGGTATGGGTGCCGATTACGGCCCATGTGCTCAACAATACAATTTATGTGCTCACCTCGTGGTGGCAGGTTAGCCACGAAGGCATTGGCTCGCTGACAAGTGAGCCGACGATGTGGAGCCTCTGGCCCACGCTCGGTAGCGCTGTGCTGACAGCTGCAAGCCTGTATCTTATCTATCGGACGGCAAAAAGAAATGATAATTAACAGGTTAAGTCTTAAATCGCAAGAAGGAAATTTCAGAGATTAATTGTACCTGCATTGGATTACTAAACGAATTTAATTAGGCGCTTTTATATTTTTGTAGAGAAATATTTTTTAGTATAAGTTAGAGCTTGATTTGTTGCGATTAACAAATATTAATAAATATTAATATTTGTTTGCTGGAAATTTTGATATATTTGCAAAAGTCTATTACAGTATCATTTTCCTTCTTGCCAAATGAAAACATCTATTTTTTATTTAATCTTAGTGTTACTCTTATTTTCAGGGGTTCAAGTATATGCAGATAAACCTGCCAAAACTTGTATTAGCTTTAAAGAAAAGGTTATATCAGGTAAAGCAAAATCTACATATGCTAAAATGCCGGCTAAGGTCAATCGCAACTCAAGTCACAAAGGCATCATTCTTCTTGAATTTGATGAATCAGTGCCCGATTCCATCCAGGTTGCTGTGGTCGCAGCTAAAAATGCTTGGGAAGCAACATTAACATCACAAATACCTATATTTATAAATGTGGTTTACGCTCCTCTTGAGAATGATTTGGCGTTAATAACTGATGTGTATTATGTCGAAGATGGGCCGTATCAGGGGTTCCCTAGCGCTTTGGTCTCTCAAATTCAGGGGGGCGACGTAGGATTCCAAGATAGTCCAGACGCCATAATTAATTTAAATTCGGAGTTGCAATGGAATTGCAGCTTTTCTAATTGTGTAACACCTGGTTATAATGTGTTTACAATGGGGTTGAGAAGCATTGCTATAGCTTTGGGTTTTGGGTCTAGTGTAATCCAGGAATCCATAAACAAATATAATTATACCAATCTTTTCCCTACATGTTTTGATAATTTAATAATTGATAAGGATCATCGTCGTTTAACATCGTTGTTCGCTGGTGCTAAAGAATTTGCAGATTTTGTCACTTCAGATAATCTCATGGTTAATACGTATCCGTTGTACTCACCTAAGCAATATGATCCATTTCGCTCGCTGGTATATCTTAAAACTGATAACTCTATAATGTCAGAATCTATCGGCATGGGAGATAAAATGTTTAAGATTGATAATTGCACCCTTGAAATATTAAATAGTTTGGGGTGGAATTTGCCTATGGAAACATCCGTTTTCAAAATTCGATGTAATGACATCGGAGAAGATGGGTTGGGTTCAGCTTATAATTCTCATTCATTCTATTTGGACGCTGAAAGAAATTCTATATCGGAGATAAATTGGAATTTTTACTTAAAAAATAAAGGTGGCGAATATATTTCTGTTTCAACTGGAAACAATTTTGATTTTACAATCAATGAAATTTCAAATCCGCGTGAATATTTTGTAAATCTTGACGGCGATTTAGAGGGTAAAGTAGAATGTGAATATATGTTGAGTGGAAATATTTTCAAAGCAGCTCCGTTTAGTATATCGCTGGAACTCAAACCGGAGATCCTATCAATAGACGACGTGGTAGTTATAAGTAACGATGATTATAGCTTTAACTTGTTGTTCAATGTGCGCTACACTGGTGCAGATTATATAAATGTGGAAGTTGAAGAAGAATATAATACAACAGTAAGACTGTATACATTTGAAGAGCCTTTTATAGCACACGTAAAAACTGGGAATATCACATCATTGTATTATAGTTGGGTTACAATTGAGGCAAAGAATAAATATGGTTCGAGATCAATGACATTGGAATACGAGCCTCAATATTTTACTGATGCTGCAAAATCTGCATCTAATCAGTTTGTACTTTCTGGTTTTGAAGATTCGGTTGAGCTGTATACAGTTACAGGCAATTTAGTATTTCGTGGGTGTCAATCCGAACTAAGGAAATTTCTCATAGATAAAGGAGTCTATATTCTTAAAAAAACTTCAGGCGACAGAATTGTTACAGTTGAAAAAATTTTGATAAAATGAAACGAGTATTACTTATAATAACAACATTTTTCGTTTTTTTCTTTGCCGTATCGCAAAGTGTAGAGAATGAAGTTATAGTCCTCTCAGTTACATATGATTATGAACTTTTCTACGACCCAGGTGGAGATCTCGACTGCAAAGGTACCTTGATCTTGGACGTTCAACATCCCGCAAATACAAAAAAGATTATTGTTGAAAAAACTAAACCTCATCTAAAGGATACGGATAGACAGCATTTTTCGGCTCGGAGTCTATATGACACGGATTTGACTTCTACAAGAACATTGATAACAATGAGAAATCCTGCGATTTGGGGGTGTAGATTCAAAGTTAGAGCGTATATTGATAGCGAAAAGAATTATTACTCAGCTGTTTATGATATTAACGACTATATATCTCCCGAAGATTTGGCACTTCTCCTTGACTCACAAACGGCCTCAATAGACAGACCTCAAAGTAGCAAACCGGAGCTAACTTTCGCCGATGGGATTCTTCGAGTTAAGAATGTTGAAATAGCCACTTTGTCGATATTTGATTTACAGGGTCGTTGCCTTTTGACACGGGAAATAAACGGCGACGAGTCTGTGCTGTTAAAAAATTTTGGCACAGGTTTGTACGTTGTTAAATTACAATCTTTATATAACCCAATCATATCAAAACTCGTGAAAATATGAAAAAGCTAATTGTTTTTCTTGGATTAATTTTCCTCACTCTTAGAGTAGCTGCTTCTGATTATATCGAAAGCTACAACGTTATCACTGATCAATATTCTGAAGTGTTACAAGACATTCAGATTGTAAGAAATATTAATGGAGGAACCATTATAATTCCGTCATTCGATAATAGTTGCCCTGAAGAAATGAAGGGCCCATTCGCGTACGCTTGTAAAATTGTAGAAGAATATTTGCCACCGTGCTTGCCACTGCGTGTACATGTTACATGTGGGCGTGTTAACAGTGCTTCAGGTATTGCTATGTCTAAGGTTCGTGCATTTGGTAGAGAGAATTTCGGTAAGAATTATTTATGCACATCCCTTATGTCTGGCATTAAGGGCGTTGTGCTTGCAGAGTTGGCTAGAGGGGTAAGTGTTACGTATCTAGACTCTATACCAAACATTGACTTTTTAGTAGGGTCTCCAGATATAGAGATAACGTACAATTCACAAAAGCTGGATGAATTTTCTTATTCGCTAGAATCTGATGTCTGTCAGAATTATGATTTTGTGTCATTGGCAATTAGGGATTTGTTGATAGGTTTGGGCTTGTCAAGTAGTTATCGATATAATCCCATCACGAAAGAGTTGTCAAATCCTACTCACGGAATGACTCCGTTTGAGCAATTTGTAGATAAAGTGTTAGGCAATTATGGGGATAATTCTACAAGATTTATTGAAGCTACTAAAGGGGAGCTTGCTTTGACGTTTGATTTGAATCATTCGTTAAAGTTGTATGCGCCAAGTCAATGGCAGAATGGTGTGTCTTTGAATTATTTTATTCCTCAAGCAGACAATAGCATTTCAAATATATTGGCATATAATTGGGGTCGAGGCTCTGTGACACGCTCTTTGAATGATGATTATAGCGGACTGGTATTTGGCGATTTATTGGGTTGGAAAGCTAATTTTTCTGTTGGTACTAATTCCCCAACACCAGTGGTTGGTGGGAGTACTTCGGTATTGATGCCATATCAAGGATCTATAGAAATTAGCTATGCATCTTATGGTTATAAATCTAGTCTAAAACAAAGTAATCCTGTTGAATATTCACGAAGTTCAAATGAGGCTAAGAATGAAGTTTATGAATATGTAAATTCTTTTCATCCTATGCAGTATGGATCTCCTTATTATGGCGGAGAGGCCACAAGTATTTCTGTATTGAGAAAGGATGGATCTTGGGACCTCGTTAAGTTTTATAATAATTATTTTAGAGATGCCCCTTTGTCGTTGACTATGTCAGACTTGGAATTCCATTGTCCAATGGATGACTATGCTCGTTCTCCTGATGGTTATCTGAAAGCAAGAATGACTGTTAAAGCGAGAAATAACGGTGAAGGGTATGATTTGATGTCAACGTTCTTTGTAATAGACTATCTGCCTCAAAAAGTTACTCTTAATTATTCTATTACAACACCGCAATCGACAATAATCAGGGCTGGCAATACACAAAATGTAAGATTATTTTTTACAGGTTTAGAAGGTGTGAATAAACTTGTCATAGAAAAACATAGACAAGGTGCGCGAGTCCCAACTAAAATTATTGTTACTGACTTTAAATGTGGCTATTATGATACCACTATAGATAGAGTGACTACATTTACTGCGGTCGCCTATAATGATAACGGTGCTACGAAAGGTGTTCCTGTTACGGTTGCTCCTATTTCGCCGCCAGCTTTAGACATTGATTTTACATATAATACAAATAGTATCAAACTTCAGTCTAAATGTAGTTTAAATCTTGATTTTAAATATAAGATTTCGAGTGTTGATAATTGTGAGTTTGATGTGATGTATGGCGAAACTACTGGAATAGTCGATGTTTCAAATCTAAAATCAGGAATATACATATTGTCTATATTCGATAGTGATTTTAACTCCTTAAAAGAATTTAAATTCAAAAAGTGATGTTAAATTAATGATTGACTATTCTTGTATGATATATTGCGCTTGCGCTTACACATTAAAAAAACAATAAGTATGCGAAAATATTTTGCCGGGTGGGAAAAATTTTGTATCTTTGCAGCCGGTATGCTTCGAGCATGCTATAATACGCTTTATTAACTATCTAAATTTCCCAAGAATGCACTTAAGTTCTGAAGAAAAAGTTGAGATCTTCGAGAAATACGGTAAGGGTAAGACTGACACTGGCTCGCCTGAAGCACAGATTGCATTATTCTCGGTTCGTATCGCTCATTTGACTAAACACCTGAAGTCAAATCACAAAGATCATACCACAGAACGCGCACTTAAAATGCTTGTAGGTAAGCGCCGTCGTCTCCTTGACTATCTCATGCGCAAGGACATCAACCGCTACCGTGCCGTTATCGCTCAGAAAGAGCTTGGTATCCGCAAGTAATCCGCGCGAGCTTAAAAAGCTACAGTCCCGACCGCAAGGCCGGGATTTTTTTTTGTTTTATGGCCCGGTTTAAGATTTGGGTTTGAGGTTTAGGTAATGGTTTCCAATGCTGTTTAGTTAAGGCGAAAGAGTGCTTGCGATAGGAGCCTCACAATATTAACCGCTTTAGGAAACTGCACCTGGCGTGAAGATTTTTTTGGCCGAACGGTAATTTTTTTGTATTTTTGCACGAATTTAGGATTATTACGGCCATGCGGCTGGAAAATCTTGGTTAATAGCTTATGAGTAAACGCCGTAGCAAACGAATTTCGACCCTTGGCGCGAGGCTGACATCTATGGTCAGTGTCGCGTTGGTTTTGGTTTTGCTCGGCCTTGCTGCGATGATAGGCCTTGCCGGAGCCACGATACAGGACGAGGTAAAGCGCAATATCGGTTTTGTGGCGGTTATGGATAAGGAATGTACCGCCGAGCAACTCAATGCGATGAAGACCTGCCTGCTATCACAACCGGCAGTAAAGAGCTTTGCATTCTCGTCGGCCGAAGATATTCTTGCCAGCGAGAGTGAATATATGGGTCAGGATATTGCAGCTATTGCCGACGGCAACCCCTATAGTTCGGAATTTGATGTCAAGGTGCGTCCGGCTTATGCCTCAGCCGACAGTATTGCGTCATTTGCAGCTTTTATAGCCGACATGCCGGGGGTGCAGGAAGTCAACAGCGAAAGCACAGTAATTGAGGGCATCGATACCACTGTGCGCCGTGTTACGATGGTTCTCTCGGTTATGGCCCTTGTGCTATTGGTGGTAGCTGTGGCTTTGATAGGTAATACAGTGAGCCTTTCGGTCTACGGCCGCAGGTTTATCATACATACCATGAAGCTCGTAGGTGCTACGCCGGGCTTTATACGCCGTCCATTTGTAGTTGCCGGACTGCGCGACGGATTTATTGCCGGGCTTCTTGCATCGGCTGTAATTGTGGCATTCAGATACTATGCACCCCGTGTCGACCCGATAGCCCACGAACTTGTGTCGTGGCAGCTTGTGGCAATAGTCTGCGCCGCAATGGTATTGGCCGGGGCTATCATAAGCTCACTCACAGCCCTTGTGGCGGCTAACCGCTACCTGAGGGCATCGTACGATGAAATGTTTTTAAAGTAAAAAAATAATGGCAAGCACAAAACGCAACAATCCTGCCGAACAATTCGAGCAGTCGCCCTCGGGTATGCCACTCGAACGCGGCAACTTTATCGCCATGGCAATAGCCGGAGCGATGATAGTGCTCGGTTTTATATTGATGCTTGGCGGCAGCTCTTCGGTAGAAGAATTCAACCCCGACATATTCAGCACACGCCGTATCGTGGTCGGTCCGGCAATCGCCTTCTTGGGCTTCGTGGCCATGGGTGCCGCGATAATAATCGATCCCCGACGTCTACCTTTTGGCAAAAAGAAATAAACAATGGAAATAATCGACGCACTTATATTGGGCATCGTGCAGGGCCTTGCCGAATACCTGCCTATCAGTTCTTCGGGACACCTTGAGATATTCCGCGAAATCCTCGGCCTCGACCTTGGCAGCGCCCAGAGCCTGCAGTTCGACGTGATGCTCCACGTGGCCACAGTGCTGAGTACTATCGTTATATTATGGCGCGAGTTCTGGCCATTGGTGGTATCGTTTTTTACCTTCAAGCGCGATGACCGCTTCTGGTATGTGTGCAAGATTCTGGTTTCATGCATCCCTATCGGTATAGTAGGCATCTGCTTTAAAGAAACTATCGAGACATTCTTCGGTCAGGAGCTGACGCTCGTCGGTGTATGTCTGTGCGTGACTGCAGCCTTGCTGTCGTTTTCGTACTTCTTCCGTACCCGTCCCTACGATACCGACCGTCTGACAGGTCGAGTATACAAACCCCGCGACATCACATTTGTAGACGCATTTGTTATCGGGTGCGCCCAGTCGATAGCCGTGCTGCCCGGCCTTTCGCGTTCCGGTACTACGATAGCTACCGGTATCCTGATTGGCGACAAGCGCGAGCAGGTGGCTCAGTTTTCGTTCCTAATGGTAATCATACCTATCCTTGGCGAAGCCCTGCTTGATATCAAGGATATTTTCGGTGTTGAAGCCGTAGATGCCGCCGCCGGAGCCCCCACTCCCGAAATCGGCCTTGTGGCCTTGCTGACAGGCTTTTTTGCCTCGTTTATAGTAGGTTGCATCGCTTGTAAGTGGATGCTTGCAATCGTAAAGAAAGGTAAACTCATCTGGTTTGCCGTTTACTGTCTAATCGTTGGCGCTATCTGTATCGCCAAAGGCCTTGGTGTATTCTGATGAACTTCGTTGACGGAGAAATACTATATATTGACAAGCCTCTGGGTTGGACCTCGTTTGATGCCGTCAAGCGCGTTCGCGGAGCTTTGCTTCGCCGCCTGGGCATAAAGAAGTTTAAGGTCGGCCACGCCGGCACGCTCGATCCGCTTGCCACAGGTGTGATGATAGTGTGCACCGGTCGTGCCACAAAGCGAATTGACGAGCTGCAGGCCGGTGTGAAAGAATATATCGCCGCCATGCGCCTTGGTGCGACTACACCTTCGTTTGACCTTGAAACAGAGGTGGATGCAACATTTCCTACCGAGCATATCACTCAGGAGTCGATAATCGAAGTCCTCGGACGTTTCACAGGCCGTATCGAACAAGTGCCACCGGCGTTTTCGGCCTGCAAAGTCGACGGCAAACGAGCCTACGACCTCGCCCGCAAAGGCAAAGAGGTAGACCTCAAGCCCAAAATCCTTGTTATCGACGAGATTGAAATGCTCGGTTATGACAAAGAAAAAGAGGAACTTACTATTCGCGTAGTATGCAGCAAAGGCACATATATCAGGGCGCTTGCGCGAGACATCGGTGCGGCCCTTGGCAGCGGCGCTCACCTGACGGCCCTGCGCCGAACAAGGGTAGGTGATGCCACCGTTGACCGCTGTCTGACCGTTGACCAAGCTGTAGAGCTTATCAAGACGGTAGAGCTTGAAATGCCCGAACAAGCATGATATAATAATATAAAGAATTACATAATAATAAGTTAATTGCAGGCAATATGCCGATATAGAAGTCGGATTCTATGTGGTAGCCTGTCAAGCGCTCCTCATCATCCCAATCGACCTCAGTATATGAAACTGTCACAATTTAAATTTAATCTTCCCGACGAGCTTATTGCCAGCCATCCTCTGGCAGAGCGCGACCAGGCTCGTCTGATGGTCGTAAACCGCCGTACAGGCGAAATTTCTCATCATATTTTCAAAGACATCCTCGATTTTTTCAACGATGGCGATGTGATGGTATTCAACAACACCCGCGTATTCCCTGCCTTGCTTTATGGCAACAAGGAAAAGACCGGGGCGCGTATCGAAGTGTTCTTGCTGCGCGAGTTGAATGCCGAGAATAAATTCTGGGATGTACTCGTAGAGCCGGCTCGCAAGATTCGTATCGGCAACAAACTATACTTCGGCGACGATGATTCAATGGTAGCCGAGGTTATCGACAATACCACCTCGCGAGGCCGCACTCTCCGATTCCTCTACGACGGTCCGCACGATGAATTCAAACAGGCGCTTTACTCGCTTGGCATGACCCCGCTGCCTCCATATATCAAGCGCACCCCCGAACCCTGCGATATCGAAGACTATCAGTGCATTTTCGCAGAGAAAGAGGGCGCTGTTGTAGCTCCGGCTGCAGGCTTGCACTTCTCGCGCAGCCTTATTACCCGCCTTAAAATCAAGGGCGTAAAAGAGGCTTTTGTGACTATTCACAGCGGCCTTGGCGCATTCCGCGAAATCGACGTGGAAGACTTGACAAAGCACCGCATGGACTCCGAGCAAATGGATGCCGACCAGCAATTGGTAGATACCGTCAATGCGGCAAAGGATGCAGGGCATCAGGTATGTGCTGTGGGTACTTCGGTGCTGCGTGCTATCGCAACTGCCGACAGCATGGGTGGACATATGAAGACCTATACCGGCTGGACCAACAAGTTTATCTTCCCGCCGTACGACTTTTCGGTGGCTTCGAGCCTGGTAACCAACTTCCATATGCCTTACTCGACCATGCTGATGATGGTTGCTGCATTCGGCGGCTACGAGCTGGTGATGAAGGCTTATAACGAGGCTGTAAAAGAAGGCTATCGCTTCGGATGCTACGGCGATGCAATGTTAATTCTTTGATATAATGATACTCAAAGTAGGACTCATACAGCAGGCTTGTAGCGAAGTCAAGGCCGAGAACCGTGCTCGCATTGCTGCCAAGGTGGCAAAGCTGGCTCACGACGGCGCTCAGCTTGTGGTGCTGCAAGAGCTTCACGATACGCATTATTTCTGCCAGCACGAGAATATTGATTTTTGCTCTCTTGCCGAGCCTATTCCCGGCGAGGCTACGGAATTCTATTCCAAGGTGGCAAGCGACAACAAGGTAGTGCTTGTAGCAAGTCTGTTTGAGCGTCGTGCGCCGGGTTTGTATCACAATACAGCCGTGGTTTTCGAAACCGACGGTACTATTGCCGGAAAATACCGCAAGATGCATATCCCCGACGACCCTGCGTATTACGAGAAATTCTACTTCACCCCGGGCGATATGGGTTTCAACCCTATCCATACTTCGCTTGGTAAGCTTGGAGTGCTTGTGTGCTGGGATCAATGGTATCCCGAAGCTGCGCGTATGATGGCGCTCGCGGGTGCGGAGATACTGATTTATCCTACTGCAATAGGCTGGGAAAGCAGCGATGCCGACGACGAAAAGGCTCGCCAGCACGAGGCTTGGGTGACAGTGCAACGCGGCCATGCGATAGCCAACGGTTTGCCTGTAGTGGCTGTCAACCGCGTGGGCTTCGAGGACGACCCTACAGGCCTGACAAAGGGCATACAGTTCTGGGGTACAAGTTTTGTTGCCGGTCCGCAGGGCGAGTTCCTGTATCAGGCCGGAGACGAAGAAACAACAGCTATAGTCGACGTAGACCTTACCCGTAGCGAGCATGTGCGTCGCTGGTGGCCATTTCTTCGCGACCGCCGCATCGATGCCTATGGCGAACTAACTCAGCGCTACCGCGATTGAAATTTCGTTAGCCCGGTTTAAGGTTTGGGTTTAAAGTTTAGATAATACCATTAATATAAATCCTCGGGAAGCCGCTGTAGACATCATACAGCGTCCTCCCCGAGGATTTTTTTGAGGCCCGGTTTAGATACTTTAGAGGCCCGGTTTAAGGTTTGGGTTTAAGGTTTAGATAATACCATTAATATAAATCCTCGGGAAGCCGCTGTAGACATCATACGGCGTCCTCCCCGAGGATTTTTTTGTAATGCGATAGGAGCTTGTCTCTCCGAGACAAGCCTCGGCCAGTATCGCTAACGCATTGACTACCAAGTCTAATCGAGGCTTGTCTCGGAGAGCCAAGCTCCTATCGTTGCCGTTCAATTTAATGGGAAGTGTCTTCGACACTAATTGCCTTGGGAGAGATATGCGCCCCAGCAAACTTCGTAATGCTGGGGTTCGGAAAAGTAATGCTCTTCGAGCATATTTGTGTAGAGGCCGGGTTTAGAGTTTACATAATAGCATAAGGCAATAAAAAATCCCGGCGCAGAGCGTCGGGATTCTTTTATCGATAGCTATGGATTAGCCGTTGATGCGTACCATGGTAGCGATGAGGTCGAGCACTTTGTTAGAGTAGCCGATCTCGTTGTCGTACCAAGAAACAACTTTAACGAAGTTGTCGGTGAGGTATACACCTGCGTTAGCGTCGAAGATAGAAGTGCGAACGTCGCCGAGGAAGTCGCTTGAAACAACTGCATCTTCGGTGTAGCCGAGTACGCCTTTGAGTTCGCCTTCTGCAGCTTCTTTCATAGCAGCGCAGATAGCTTCTTTGGTAGCGGGTTTAGCGAGGTTAACGGTGAGGTCAACTACAGATACGTCGAGGGTGGGGACACGCATCGAGATACCGGTAAGTTTGCCGTTGAGTTCGGGGATTACTTTGCCTACAGCCTTAGCAGCACCTGTAGAAGAGGGGATGATGTTGCCGGAAGCAGCGCGGCCACCACGCCAGTCTTTCATTGAAGGACCGTCTACAGTCTTCTGAGTAGCGGTGGTAGAGTGAACGGTGGTCATAAGACCGTTAACGATGCCGAATTTGTCGTTGAGAACCTTTGCGATAGGAGCAAGGCAGTTGGTGGTGCAAGATGCGTTAGAAACGAACTGAGTACCCTTAACGTAGGTGTCAGCGTTTACGCCGCAAACGAACATGGGGGTGTCGTCCTTAGAGGGAGCAGACATAACCACGTATTTAGCGCCGGCTTCGATGTGAGCCTGTGCTTTTTCTTTTGTGAGGAAGAGGCCGGTAGATTCAACTACGTACTCTGCGCCTACAGCTGCCCAGTTGATTTCTGCGGGGTTTTTGCATGCGGTTACGCGGATGTGCTTGCCGTTAACAATCAGTTCGCTCTTCTCGAGGTCGTAGTCTACGGTGCCTTCGAACTGGCCGTGCATTGTGTCATACTTGAGCATGTAGGCCATGTAGTCTACGGGGAGAAGGTCGTTGATAGCGACTACTTCGATGTCTTCACGCTTTGTAGAAGCACGGAAGACGAAGCGACCGATACGACCAAAGCCATTGATACCTATTTTAGTCATAATTTGGTAATTGAATATTGGGTTGTTTAATGTTTCATGTAGTTTGACCGGTGTTACCGGATTTGCAAGCGCAAAATTAATGAAAAATTTCGGTATTTCAATTTCTTGAGGTGATTTTTTTTGCCTCGACAACTTTTTTTTATTATAGTTGCTCCGTGTTAATTAACCCGAAAAAATTAGTCGGGAGTGATTATTGAGGCTTATTCGGGTGATTTTTCATTTAATACAAGGGGGCGAGGCGAGCTACACGACTGAGTATGAACGCAAAAAGCGCCTCGGTCTCCTCGACTGCATCGTATTTTTAAATATGCCGGTCTTTAAGAGTTGCTCAAAGCTCTGAGTCTGTGGTTACTTCGCCATTGTTATGGCAATGGTGTTGAGTCGGTGCTCGAGCTCGGTGCTGCTAAGCCTGGTGGCGAGTTTGCCTCTGTGGGCTATCGATATGTTGCCGGTTTCCTCGCTTACGACTATGGCCAGTGCGTCGGTGGCCTGAGCGATGCCAAGGGCGGAGCGGTGACGCAGACCGAGCGTGCGTGGCACGTCGCTGTCGTGGCTTACGGGAAGGATGCAGCCGGCGGCTTCGATGCGGCCATGGGCGATAATCATGGCACCGTCGTGGAGTGGTGAATTCTTGAAGAAGATGTTTTCGATCAAGCGGGTATTTATCTGCGAGTCAATGCGGTCGCCCGACCCTGCGTAGTTGTCGAGCGGGACGGATTGCTCTACTACGATGAGTGCGCCGGTCTTGCTTTTGCTCATGCTCATGCAGGCGTATACGATAGGCATGACCCAGGCGAGGGCCTTGTTGTCGATTTCTTCTTTATGGTGGTGGAATAGTTTGCTCAGGAAGCGCCAGCGCCGTTGACTGCCAAGCTCGACAAGAAAGCGCTTGATAGGCTCTTGAAAGAGTATGACCAAGATTATCAACCCGATAGCCATAAACTTGTCGAGTATCGTGCCGATAAGGCGCATGTCGAATATCTCGGACGCCAGTATCCATACTACGATAAACGCAAGCACGCCATAGAAAATATTGATTGTACCCGATTCTTTCATGAACCGGTAGATGTAGTAGAGCAGTACTGCGAAAACCAGTATGTCTATAGCGTCTTTGATACCGAAGTCGAGCATCGTATGGTATGGTTAGGTGTTTTGCGATAATCTCGCCACTATGGATATTGTCTGTGCAGCTTCGAGGGGGTCGTGTACGCGTAATATCGCCGCGCCGCGCTCGATAGCGAGAGCGCCGACAATTGCCGTGGCGGCAAGGGCATCGGCGGCTTCGATGCCGAGCAGCTTGGTGAGCATTGATTTGCGCGACATACCGGCAAGTATGGGGCGGCCAAGTATTTTGAAGTCATCGAGGTGTGCAAGCAGGCGGTAATTCTGGTCGAGAGTCTTGGCAAAGCCGAAGCCGGGTCGATAATGATGTCGGCAACTCCGGCTTCTTCGAGGCTGTAAAGTTGGTGCGACATTTCGGCTATAACATCAGCCACTACGTCGTTGTATTCGGTCATCGACTGCATTGTGGCCGGGGTGCCGCGCATGTGCATGAGGATGTAGGGCACTTGCAATGAGGCTACAGTCTCGGCCATGGCCGGGTCGGCGCTGCCGCCTGAGATGTCGTTGATGATATCAGCGCCCCATTCAATAGCCTTGCGGGCCACCTCGGCGCGGAATGTGTCGACAGATAGCGGTATGTCGTGACCGACGGCTTCTCGGACTGCCTTGATGCCTTGTTCTATGCGACGCAACTCCTCGGCTGCGGGCACATCGTCGGCCCCGGGCGCGAAGAATAAGCGCCGATATCAATCATGTCGGCACCATTGGCAACAAGGCCTTTGGCTGCGGCTGATATATCGGCGCAGGTTTGTGCCCGCGACCCGCTGTAAAATGAGTCGGGGGTAACATTGAGTATGCCCATTACGGCCGGCCGGTCGTATTCGACCAGTCGGCCGCGCAGGTTGAGAGAGAAGCGTTGCGTCATAATAGCTGTGATTAAGAGCGGTTGGCGCGTTTGCGTTCGATTTCGTCAAGGATAATCTTGCGCAGGCGTATGTGGTGGGGTGTTACTTCCACATATTCGTCTTCCTTGATGTACTCGAGGGCTTCTTCGAGGCTGAAAACCACCGGGGGCACGATGCGGGCTTTATCGTCGGCTCCGCTTGCTCGCATGTTGGTGAGTTTCTTGCTCTTGGTCACATTTACGGGTATGTCGTTGTCTTTAGCGTTTTCGCCAACTACCTGACCGGCGTATACTTCTTCCTGGGGGAAGATGAAGAATCGGCCGCGGTCCTGCAGCTTGTCGATTGCGTATGCGTATGCTGTGCCCGATTCTATGGCGATGAGGCTGCCGTTGGTGCGGCGTTCGATATCGCCTTTCCAGGGCTGGAAATCGAGGAAACGATGTGCCATGATAGCTTCGCCGCCCGATGCGGTGAGCACGTTGCTGCGAAGACCGATGATGCCTCGCGAGGGTATCTGGAACTCCATTTGCACACGGTCGTTTTTGGTCATCATCGACACCAGCTCGCCCTTGCGGCGGGTAACCATGTCGATCATTTTCGACGCTGATTCCTCGGTGACGTTGATAGTGAGCAGCTCTACCGGCTCGCATTTAACACCGTCGATTTCTTTGATGATAACCTGAGGCTGGCCTACCTGGAGTTCGTAGCCTTCGCGACGCATAGTCTCGATAAGTACCGACAGGTGGAGAACGCCACGGCCAAAGACAGTCCATACGTCTTCTTTAATGCCTTTTTCCACGCGAAGGGCGAGGTTGCGGTCGAGTTCGGCATTGAGGCGGTCGCCGATGTGGCGCGATGTAACATACTTGCCGTCTTTACCGAAGAAGGGGCTGTCGTTGATAGTAAAGGTCATCGACATGGTGGGCTCGTCGATAGCGATTCGCGGCAGGGGTTCGGGGTTTTCGGGAATCGAGATTGTGTCGCCGATTTCAAAGCCCTCGATGCCTACAACTGCGCAGATGTCGCCGTTCTGTACGCTTTCTACACGCTTGCGGCCCATACCTTCGAAGGTGTGGAGCTCTTTGATTCGCTGCTTCGATATGCTGCCGTCCTTGCGGCAGAGCGCTATTTCTTGTCCCTCGCGAATCTCGCCACGGTGTACACGGCCGATTGCGATACGGCCAACGTACTTCGAGTAATCGAGCGATGTGATGAGCATCTGGGTCTCGCCGGGGTTGTCTTCCGGGCCGGGTATAATGTCGATGATAGTGTCGAGCAGGGGTAATATGTTGTCGGTGGGTTTGTCGACATCGGTGCTCATCCAGCCCTGTTTGGCCGAGCCGTAGAGGGTGGGGAAGTCGAGCTGTTCTTCGGTAGCGTCGAGGCTGAACATGAGGTCGAAAACCATTTCCTGCACTTCTTCGGGACGGCAGTTTGGCTTGTCGACTTTGTTGATTACCACGATTGGTTTGAGGCCGATTTCGATAGCTTTCTGCAGTACGAATCGTGTCTGGGGCATAGGGCCTTCGAAGGCATCGACGAGCAGCAGGCAGCCGTCGGCCATGTTGAGCACGCGCTCAACTTCGCCGCCGAAGTCGGCGTGTCCCGGGGTGTCGATGATATTGATTTTGTATCCTTTGTAGTTGATAGATACGTTTTTCGACAAGATTGTTATACCGCGTTCGCGTTCGAGATCGTTGTTGTCAAGGATGAGTTCTCCGGCGTTCTGGTTCTCGCGAAAGAGGTTGCCGGCGAGAAGCATTTTATCCACTATTGTAGTCTTGCCATGGTCGACATGGGCAATAATGGCGATGTTGCGTATATTCTGCATACTCTATTGGGTTGTTTCAAGTTGCAAAATTACGCAAAAACCACGAAATACAGTGAATGTAGGAGCAAAAAAATATAATGAGCCGCTAAATATGGCCTGTCAGGTCGTTGGAATGTAGCCAAGACGCGGAATAAGAAAGCCCAGATACAGCGGCAGAGTGAGGATTCCGCCCGAGTATCCTATGTTGTAGTCCCCAAGTTTTATGGCGTGCTCTACGTGATACTTCTCAGGGTGGTTGAGTACGGTGCGTGTGCTTTTGGTATTGCCTGTTGTCGCCTTGCATTCCAATAGCACGCATTCGCTGCCTATGCGGGTTACAAAGTCGATTTCGAGTCCTGACTCTTTGCGGAAGTAATATAGTTTGCGTCCTGCCTTGGATAGGAAATCTGCGGTGAAGTTTTCGAATATGGCGCCTTTGTAGCCTAAGAGGTTGCCTTGCAGGATGTCGCTTTGAGTGCCGTCTTCCAACATGCTGACCAACAAACCGATGTCGGCCATGTATACTTTGAATGAGCCGTCTTCCGCATTGCCGTCGAGTGGCAGCTCGGTTATGGTGAGGTTGTTGCAGCGGCATATTATACCTGCATCGTCGAGCCATTGCAGGCTGCCGTTGAATTGCTTTGCCGAGCCTCTTGGCGTTATTTTTGAGTATTGGAATTTTTTGTTTTCCTTGCTCAGCTGGCGAGGTATGGAGTCAAAACATTCTCGTATTCGAGACTTGTCGGCTGTTGGTGCGTATTTTACCATGTCGTCGCGATAACCGTTAATGATGTCGCGCTGCATTTGGAGTATTACGTTCATGCGGTGGGAGGAGACAAACTCTGAAACCACAGCCGGCATGCCTCCGACTGTCACGTATTGCACGAGTAAGTCTCTCATTCGAGTGTGTATTGCGTCGCTGACCGGCTTTACTTTGGCTATACATTCGTAGAGGTAGTCGATTATGCTGTTGTTGATGCCGTTGGCCCATAGAAATTCCTCGAAATCAATCGGGTACATTCTTATAACGGTTTCGTAGCCTACCGGGATTGAAATGTTTTGGTCTTTGTAGCCTGAAATGCCAAGAAGCGAGCCGGTGGCTATAATGTCGAATCGTCCATCCAGCTTGAAAAACTTGAGCGCCATTCTTGCTCGAGGGCATTCTTGTATTTCGTCAAGTATGATGCAGGTGTCTCCGGTTTCAAAGTTGGCCAGGCCGCCCAAGACGGCAGTCATATTCATTATTATTGTGTCTACATCCAGTGGCCCATCGAATATTCTGGCATAATCAGGATTCTCGAAAAAGTTGATGTATATGACTCGTTTGTAATTGTTTTTTGCAAACTTGATTACAGAATACGTCTTACCGCACTGACGACAACCTTTCACGATAAGAGGGTTGTGGTTGTGCGTGTTTTTCCATGTCAAAAATTCGTGTTCGATTTTGCGCTTTAGTGTCATCTGAATGCAAATGGTCTGTTTTGACTGCAAATATAGTGTTTTTCAGCGAGTTTTTATATTGGTGTGCGATTTTTTCAAGGGAGTTTTGTGGTCGAAGTGCGATTTTTCCAAGGGAGTTTTGTGGTCGATGTGCGATTTTTCCAAGGGAGTTTTTACAGTTTTATGGGCTTTTGTTGGGTCTGATATATGGCAAAAAGTCTTAAAAACGGATTGTGCGACATCTATTTATTTGGATGCATCGCGATTTATTGTTACTTTTGCGCTCCTGTAAAAAACAATCTTTTGCAAAAACATGAAGAAGTATCTACATTATCTTACCTCGTTGTTGCTTGCCTGTGTTTTGGCTACATCGTGCGAGAAGACTACCTCAAATGAGACCATTACCGAGCAGACCCTTACCAATTGCTTCGCATATGTAAGTGATTTCGCCGACGGTCCTGCTGCATATTATAGTAATATGGGCTTTAAGGTGCGCCTCAATTATACAAAGCCTTCGGCTGATATAACTATTTCGGGCCTTAAACTTACCGATGGTACCGCTTATCCTACATTTACCATTACAGACCTCAAATTTGCCATTGACAAGGACGGTTGGATCGTTCTTACCGGCGAGGATATCACACCCTCGATTCCCGGTGTGGCAGTGTCTCCGGCGATTGGTAAATTCTCTATGCGTCTGTATCAGCGAATTGTGGGCGATAGATACAATCCTGCATTCTGTGTGGAAATGACCCTCGACCGCCGCTATACTGTGGTGTCGGCTCAGTCGTCGCAGATCTGCTTTGGCACCACAAAGAGTATTGCCGATACCATGGCTCCCTTTGAAACTAAAGAAACAGAGTATAGTTTGTCGTTTAATATCGATACCCGCTGTGTCAATATTGCCGTGCACAAGGCTCAGTTCATGTCGAAGATGCCCGCAATGGATATCGTGCTGAAGAACATACCTTTTATAATGCAGGGCTCAAAGGCAATATTTAGCATCGACAATATCGTGCCCGAGAGCAACAATACTCCATATCCGGCCTTCCCGATCAGCAATCTTAAGGGTGAATTTGATTTCGGCAGCGGCTTCGATTTTGAGTTTGACTGTGCTCCTACAATGTTCCACGGCACAGTATTCCATGTGGCTGCCGACTGCGGCTATGTGCCTGAATGAACAATGAAATATGGCGCGATCTGAATCGTAATATTATTTGTTAAGCATACGAAATCCTGCATAGCTGTCGGTGAACGGCGATGCAGGATTTTTTTTGTTGTCTATGCTCGGTGACGAAAGTTGTAATTTTTGGCTTGAAAAATGTAAAAAATGTAAAAAATATTTCTTTTTAGATTTCATTTAATGGGATAAAAATTGTATCTTTGCAGCAAAAATCAGGCGTTTAGCCGACGCTTGTATGCCGTGTTGCGGTGTAATCCTTTGTCTGTCAATGTGTTCTCTCCTAAACTCTCGGCATTGCAGGCGAAGGGGCTACCTTATTAGACCACTGAAAATAAACTCAATCAAAATATGATCACAACAGCCATCTTCGGAATAGAGAACAACGGGCTCTTGGGTATCACAGCGCTCCTAACCGGTATAGCGCTGGTGGCCTTGGCACTTTGGATTGCCAAGCTCATCTCGCCGAGTTCCTTCAACCCTCAGAAGGGTGAAGCCTATGAATGCGGTATCCCCACCCGCGGCGAGTCTATGTCGCAGTTCAAAGTGGGTTATTATCTCTTTGCTATTCTATTCCTTATGTTCGACGTCGAGACCGTCTTCCTCTTCCCCTGGGCAGTGAGGATGCGCGAGCTGGGCGCCGATGGTTTATTATGCATCGCCGTATTCTTCGGCATCTTGGTGCTGGGCCTCGTTTATGCCTGGCGGAAAGGAGCTCTTGAATGGAAGTAACGACCAAAAGCATGCCTTATGACGCATGGAAAGATAACGAGTATATCGAAAGTCTCGTAAAAGAGCTGCAGGAAAGCGGCACAAATGTGATTGTCGGTTCGCTCGACAAACTTATCAACTGGGGCCGTTCCAACTCTATCTGGCCTCTTACATTCGCCACAAGCTGCTGCGGTATCGAGTTCGTAAGTCTCGGTGCTGCACGTTTCGATATGGCGCGTTTTGGTTGGGAAGTGGCGCGTTCGTCGCCCCGTCAGGCCGACTTTATGATGGTTGCCGGTACAATCGTTCACCGTATGGTGCCGGTATTCCGCCGTCTATACGATCAGCTCGCAGAGCCCAAGTATGTGATTGCTTGCGGTAGCTGCGCTATCTCCGGCGGCCCGTTCCGCAATAGCTACCACGTGGCAAAAGGCATCGAGGATATCGTGCCTGTCGATGTGTTTGTGCCCGGTTGTCCTCCCCGTCCCGAGGCGATGATCTACGGCATCATGCAGTTGTCGCGTAAGATTAAGGTTGAACGCTTCTTCGGTGGCGTAAACCGCAAGGAAAAACAGCAAGAATTTCTCGCCCAGCACCCCGTGGAGGGCGTCGAAGATTAACCCCGGTCATTAATTTCTGTTATGGCTAATTTCATCCAAAAGATACAGACCCTCTTCCCCGCCGCTACAGTCGAAGGCGATGCCACCCCTCTGGTGACTATCCCCGAAGAGCAGTGGCATGATATGGCTCTCGCCCTCCGCGACGACGCCGATCTCAAATTCGACTACTGCGTTACCGTGGTAGGCATGGACTGGACCGAAAACCTCGGCGCTATATACTATCTGATGTCGACAAAGACAAACGATATTGTCGGTGTGAAGGTTATTGCCAAGGGCGACCGCGAGAAACCCTGGATACACTCGGTGGAAGACGTGTGGCATGTGGCCGGTCTCTACGAACGCGAAGTATACGATTTCTTCGGTATCATCTTCGTGGGCCACAGCGATATGCGCCGCCTGTTCCTCAACCTCGACTGGGTAGGCTATCCCATGCGTAAGGACTACGATGCCAATCCTGAAATCAACCCCGTGTCGATTGAAAACGAGCGCCAGACCGACTTTACCGACGTTTACAGCCTCGACGACAAAGGCCAGCTCGTTAAGGGCCAGCGCCGCATCTTCGAGAAAGACGATTTCGTAGTGAATATCGGTCCGCAGCACCCCGCTACCCACGGCGTGCTTCGTTTCCGCACAGCTGTCAACGGCGAGGAAATCCAGAAAATCGATATCTATCTGGGCTATATCCACCGCGGTATCGAAAAATTGTGCGAATCGCTCACTTATCCCCAGACGCTCCATTTTATGGACCGAATGGACTACTTCTCGGCACACAACTACCACCATGCCCTGTGTATGATTATCGAGAAGGCTGCCGGTATCGAAATCAGCCGTCGCGCACAGGTGATCCGTGTGATGATGGACGAGCTGTCGCGTATCGCATCTCACTGCCTCTTTATCGGTACATACTGCATGGACCTTGGTGCAACGACAATGCTCTTCTACACACTGCGTGTGCGTGAGCAGATTCTCGACATTATGGAGAAGACCTGCGGTGCCCGCATGACATTCAACTACGATTGCATCGGTGGTGTGATGCAGGACCTCGCTCCCGACTTTGTCGACGACGTGAAAGCCCTGCTCGCCGTGCTGCCCAAGAATATCAAGGAATACAACGAAATCTTTACCGGCAACGTTATCGCCAAGAACCGTATGGAAGGCGTTGGCGTGCTTTCGCGTGAGGATGCTATCGCTTACGGCGTAACCGGTCCTTCGGGCCGCGCCTCGGGCTGGGCTTGCGACATGCGTAAGCTTCAACCCTACAGCATCTATTCAGAACTCGACTTCGAAGAAGTTGTTGCTACCGAAGGCGACTCTATGGCACGTTTCAAATGCCGTATGCGCGAAATGGAAGAATCGGCCAAGATTCTCGAGCAGCTTGTCGACAATATCCCCGACGGCGAATATTGCGTAAAAGTACCCAAGGTAATCAAACTCCCCGTAGGCAAATGGTTCCAGCTCACCGAGGGCTGCCGTGGCGCATTCGGTATCTATCTCGAAAGCGACGGCTCTACAAAGCCTTACCGTATCAAGCTTGCTACACCCTGTCTGCCCCAGGCAGCGGTGGTAGACCATATCACCCGCGGTCAGAAGATTGCCGACCTTATCACAATCGGCGGCTCGCTCGACTATATCGTGCCTGATATCGACCGTTGATCAATGCGACGTAACACAATAGCTAATCAGTAATATCACAGCATAATGCAAGATTTTTCTTTCATCACCACGTGGATCGACAACTCGCTGCGTTCGCTCATGCCGGGATGGCTTGCCGTCACAACCGAGTGCCTTCTTGTAGGCGTAGGTCTGCTGTTGGTCTATGCCTTGCTCGCCCTTTTCTACATCTACTACGAGCGTAAACTCTGCGCCGCATTTCAGTGCCGTCTCGGCCCGAACCGTGTAGGCCCTATGGGCTTGTGCCAGAGCTTCGCCGATATGTTCAAGATGCTCATTAAAGAGATTATTCATCTCAACCATATCGACCGCTTCCTTTTCGCCCTCGCGCCTTACCTGGTAATCATCGCTTCGATGCTTGCTTTCGCGGTGCTTCCGTGGGGCAACGGTCTGCAGGTTATCAACTTCAATATCGGCATTTTCTTCCTTATCGCCGTTTCGTCGATAGGTGTGCTCGGTATTCTGTTGGCCGGTTGGTCTTCGAACAATAAGTTTACCCTCATCGGCTCGCTCCGTTCGGGCGCCCAGATGGTGAGCTACGAGCTTTCGATCGGCCTGTCGGTAATCACTATGGTATGTCTTGCCGGTACTATGTCGGTAGAAGGCATCGTAGCTGAGCAGCAGGACCTCTGGTTTATCTTCAAGGGCCATATCCCCGCTCTTATTGCATTTGTAATCTATATGATTGCCGGTACCGCCGAGACCAACCGCGGTCCGTTCGACCTTCCCGAGGCCGAGAGTGAGCTTACCGCCGGTTATCATACCGAATATTCGGGTATGCACTTCGGCTTCTTCTACCTTGCCGAGTACCTCAACCTGTTTATCGTGTCGGGCGTTGCAGCGCTGCTCTTCTTCGGCGGCTGGATGCCTCTCCACTTCCCCGGCTGGGATGGCTTCAACGCTATCATGGACTATATCCCCGGCGTTGTATGGTTTATCCTCAAGGCTTTCGCCCTTTCATTTGTCATCATCTGGTTCAAGTGGACCTTCCCCCGTCTGCGTATCGACCAGCTGCTGTCGCTCGAATGGAAGTACCTCCTTCCTATCAACCTTTTCAACCTTGTGTTGATGGTTATCGTCATTATCACAAACTTTCACTTTTAAATAACAAGCACTCCATATAAGCCATGAGCGAGAAACAAGGCAAAATAGCCCAGGTCATAGGCCCGGTAGTCGACGTTGTTTTCGACGACAACGTGATACCGCCCATCTATACCGCTCTTAAAATCGACCGTCCCGAAGGCGGCGAAACTATCCTCGAAGTGGAGCAGCACATCGGCGAAGACACCGTGCGCTGCGTTGCCATGGAGAGTACCGACGGTCTGCGTCGCGGAATGCCCGTGGTCAACCTCGAACGTCCAATCGCTGTTCCTACCGGTGACCAGGTAAAGGGCCGTCTGCTCAACGTTGTCGGCGAGGCTATCGACAAGCTTCCTGCTCTCAAACGCGAGAACATGCGCTCGATTCACCAGCCCGCTCCCGAGTTTGAAGACCTTACTACCAGTACAGAGATTCTGGCTACCGGTATCAAGGTTATCGACCTTCTCGAACCTTACAGCAAAGGTGGTAAGATCGGTCTGTTCGGTGGTGCAGGTGTAGGCAAGACCGTGCTTATCATGGAGCTTATCAACAATATTGCCAAGGGTCACGACGGTTTCTCGGTATTTACCGGTGTAGGCGAGCGTACCCGCGAGGGTAATGACCTGCTGCGCGAGATGATCGAGAGCGGTGTTATGCGCTATGGCAAGAAGTTTGAAGAAGGCATGGAACGCGGCGAGTGGAACCTTGCCGACGTTGACCACGAGGAACTCAAGAACTCGCAGGCAACACTCGTTTTCGGTCAGATGAACGAACCGCCGGGCGCACGTCTTCGTGTGGCTCTGTCGGGCCTTACCGTAGCCGAGCAGTTCCGCGACCAGGGTGCCGGTGGTAAGGACGTGCTTCTCTTTATCGACAACATCTTCCGTTTCACCCAGGCAGGTTCTGAGGTTTCGGCCCTTCTCGGCCGTATGCCTTCGGCCGTAGGTTACCAGCCTACTCTTGCATCGGAAATGGGTGCTCTGCAGGAGCGAATCACATCGACCAAGAACGGTTCTATTACCTCGGTTCAGGCTATCTATGTGCCTGCCGACGACTTGACCGACCCCGCTCCCGCTACTACCTTCAACTTCCTCGATGCAACTACCGTGTTGAGCCGTAAGATTACCGAGCTTGGTATCTACCCGGCTGTAGACCCTCTGGAATCAACATCGCGTATTCTCGACCCGAATATCATCGGTGAGGAACACTATACCACAGCTCAGGCCGTAAAGCAGCTGCTGCAGAAGTACAACGAGCTCCAGGATATCATCGCCATTCTTGGTGTTGATGAGCTTAGCGACGACGACAAACTCGTTGTAGCCCGTGCCCGCCGTGCACAGCGCTTCCTGTCGCAGCCCTTCCATGTTGCCGAGCAGTTCACCGGTCTTCCCGGCGTAATGGTGCCTCTGAGCGAGACTATCCGTGGCTTCAAGATGATTCTCTCGGGCGAAATGGACGAATATCCCGAACAGGCATTCCTCAATGTCGGTACTATCGACGATGCCATTGAGAAGGGTAAACGCCTGTTGGCCGAGGTGAAATAAAATTTGACCGCGCAAAATATTGTTTATGGCAGCCGGCTTGCGTAAGTAATGACCGTAAGCCGGAAACCAAAAACATAAATTAGAAAAACCAATTATATGACACTGAAAATTATATCTGCAGATGCTGTGCTTTATACAGGAGAGGTAGTCGCCGTAACCCTACCGGGTACTATGGGCGAGTTTACCGTTCTGCGCAACCATGCCTCGCTGTTAGCAACGATGTCGGCCGGTACCATACGCTATACCGACGAGAGCGGGGCAGAGCAGTCTACTCCGGTAACAGGCGGTATTGTGGATGTGGATAATAATATAGTGTCTGTTTGCGTCTATTGATATGATAAGCCGCTTCAAACATATTATAGTACTGATGTTGCTGGCTGTACTGTCGGTCGGCGCATCGGCATCGGAGGCCGCAGATTCGGCAGAGTCAAAGATCAATCCCAAGGATATAATCTTTGATCACCTGCTCGACGGCTATGGCTGGGAAGTACCCTTCGATCATCATCACCGCATACCCCTGCCTGTGATGTGCTTTGCATCTGACGGTTTCCACTGTTTTTCGTCGAGCCACCTCGACCACGGCGCAGTTTATACCGACGGCGGATGCACATTTACTATCGGCGGACCGGAGAGCAAGTATAAAGGCAAACTGGTAGAAATCGTAGATGGTAAAGAGGTACGTCCCTGGGATATCTCGATCACCAAGAATGTGTGCGCACTCTTTATCTGCATACTTCTTGTTGGCGGCGTGATGCTATGGTTGGCTGCTTTCCTTAAAAAGCACCCCTATAAAGCTCCGCGCAAGGGCCTTGGCGCTGTTGAGGCCGTTGTCACATTTGTGTACGACGGTGTCGTGAAGCCTATTCTCGGCCCGCAGGCCCGCCGCTTTGCGCCCTATCTGATGACAGTGTTCTTCTTCATTTTGGTGATGAACCTGTTGGGTTTGGTTGTAATCTTCCCCGGCGGCGCTAACCTTACCGGCAATATCGCCGTTACGCTGGTGCTGTCGGTATGCACATTTATCGCCACCAACTGCTTTGCCAACAAGCACTATTGGAAGGAAATCTTCTGGCCCGATGTACCTTGGTGGCTCAAGGTGCCACTGCCTATTATGCCGGTGATTGAAATCTTTGGTATGTTTACCAAGCCTGCGGCACTTACAGTCCGTCTGTTTGCCAACATGATGGGCGGCCACATGATTGTAATCACCCTTACACTGCTGATATTTATCTTCTCGGCCATAAACCCCGTAGCGGGCGGTGCCTCGACGGTAGTATCGCTTATATTCTCGATTTTCATGTTGCTTATCGATGTACTGGTAAGTTTTATCCAGGCATATGTGTTCACGATGCTATCGACAATCTTCATCGGTCTTGCCCAAGAGCAGGAGCATGAGAAGGAAGAGGCCGAAGCTGACCACAAAGTAGGCAAGGAAATGGTAGACACCCTCGTATAAAAATATAATAATCCATAAATAAACACACACAACAATGTTTGGACTTTTAGCAGCAATTGCTCCCGTACTGGGACTCGGCGCCAGCATAGGCGCTGCCATCGCCGCCATCGGCGCAGGTATCGGCATCGGTAAAATCGGCGCAGCCGCTATGGAAGCGATCGCCCGTCAGCCTGAAGCTGCCGGCGATATCCGAAGCAATATGATCGTAATCGCAGCGCTTGTCGAAGGTGTGGCACTTTTCGCCGTCATCGTCTGCGCCCTGTGCCTGTTCATGTAATCCACGCCCCAATACATCGCTAAATGGAACTATTCACGCCCGATTTCGGCCTCGTCTTCTGGATGTTCATCGCCTTTGGCATCCTCTTCCTCGCATTGTGGAAGTTTGCCTGGCCGGTGATACTTCGCAGCGTCGACAGCCGTGCCGACCTTATCGACAAGGGGGTGGAATACGCCCAGGACGCTAAGGCACAACTTGACAACGCCCGCACCGAAGCCGAGAGCTATCTCAACGAAGCCCGTCGTCAGCAGGCCGACATCCTGCGCGAAGCCGACAAGATGAAAACACAAATCATCGAGCAGGCCCGCAGCGCAGCCCAGGTCGAGGCCCAGAAGGTAATGGACAATGCAAAGCTCCAGATTGCCCAGCAGCAGAAGGAAGCTCAGCAGCAGTTCCGTAACCAGGTGAGCCAGTTTGCCCTCGACATCGCCGGCAAGATTGTACACAATCAAATGCAGCAGGACGCCGCCCAGGAGAAGCTTGTCGACAGCCTGCTTGATCAGATTGACCCTGCAAAATAAATCCACATGGATCAAGGTCTAATTCCCCGCCGCTATGCCAAAGCGCTCTATGCCGTAGGTGTCGAGCGCTCTGACACAGCCAAGCTCTACCAGTTGATGCTGGCCTTGGGCAAGGCATTTGCCGAAACCCCGGGCTTGTCAGCTACTGTCGCTAATCCGTTTGTGAGCGAATCCGACAAGACGACGCTGCTCATAACAGCGGTTTGCGGCAAGGACGGCAAGCCTGAAGCGACCTTCGTCGATTTCCTTCGCCTGCTGGAGAAGAAAAAGCGTACGGACATGATAGGAGACATCGCCCGGGCATACGTAGACCTGTATAGGCAGGAAAATGCCATATACCGAGTCGATATCAGCTCAGCCGCTCCTATGGGTGACCGCGAACGCAAGCGCCTCGAAGGCATTATCGGAAAACATATCGGAGAGGGTACTTTCGAGTACAACTATACGGTTGACCCGTCGTTGATCGGCGGATTTACAGTAACGGTAAATTCCGAGCGTCTCGACGCCTCAGTAAGTACCCAACTCAAACAACTCCGTCTGAAGCTTATCAACTGATAGCGGAGTCATACTTTTTCTAACAACACAACAGCAAGTTATCCGCATACAATGATTAATCCCAGCGAGATATCTCAAGTATTGAAACAAGAGCTCGAAAACATCAACTCCAAGATAACTTTCGAGGAAGTAGGCACCGTGCTCGACGTGGGCGACGGTGTGGCACACGTCTATGGCCTCGATAATGTGGGTGCCAACGAGCTTGTAGAATTCGAAAACGGCGTCAAAGGCGTCGCCATGAACCTCGAGGAGAGCAACGTGGGCGTCATCCTACTCAACAACGTCAATGAGGTAGCCGAGAACATGACAGTGCGCCGCACCGGCCAAATCGCTTCGATTCCCGTAGGCGAGGGCTTGCTGGGACGTGTGATCAACATCCTTGGCGAGCCTATCGACGGTAACGGCCCTATCAGCGGCGACCTTATCCGTCTGCCCCTTGAGCGCAAGGCCCCCGGTGTAATCTACCGCCAGCCTGTGAAGCAGCCACTGCAGACCGGTCTCAAGGCTATCGACTCTATGGTGCCCATAGGTCGCGGCCAGCGCGAGCTTATCATCGGTGACCGCCAGATCGGCAAGACCGCTATCGCCATCGATACCATTATCAACCAGCGCAAAAGCTACGAAGAAGGCAAGCCCGTATATTGCATCTATGTAGCTATCGGCCAGAAGGCATCGTCGATTGCCTCGATTGTTAACACGCTCAAAGAGCACGGCGCACTCGAGTATACCGTCGTAGTAGCCGCAACAGCGTCAGAGTCGGCCGCAATGCGCTATTTCGCCCCCTTTGCAGGCGTTGCTATCGGCGAGTATTTCCGTGATACCGGCCGCGACGCCCTTATCGTATACGATGACCTGTCGAAACAGGCCGTTGCTTACCGCGAGGTATCGCTGATCCTCAAGCGTCCTTCGGGCCGCGAAGCTTATCCCGGCGATATCTTCTATCTCCATTCACGTCTACTCGAGCGTGCCGCCAAGATTATCGACAATCAGGAAGTGGCCTCGCAGATGAATGACCTTCCCGAGGCACTCAAGCCTATCATGAAGGCCGGTGGTTCGCTTACCGCGCTACCTATCATCGAGACCCAGGCCGGTGACGTATCAGCATATATCCCGACTAACGTAATTTCGATTACCGACGGTCAGATCTTCCTTGAGACAGCACTCTTCAACCGTGGTATCCGCCCGGCTATCAACGTAGGTATCTCTGTATCGCGTGTAGGTGGTTCGGCACAGGTGAAATCGATGAAGAAGGTTGCCGGTACATTGAAGATTGACCAGGCCCAGTTCCGCGAACTCGAAGCCTTTACAAAATTTGGCGGCGATATGGATGCAGTGACAGCCCGTGTGATCGACAAGGGCCGCAAGAACGAGCGCCTGCTCATCCAGCCTCAGTACCGCCCGATGCCTGTAGAGGACGAAATCGCAGTAATCTACTGCGGCGTTAACGGCCTTCTCGAGGCAGTGCCTATCGACCAGGTTGCAGAATTCGAAAAGCAGTTCTTGCAGCTTATGCATGCCAAGTATCCTGAAGAAATGGCATCTCTCGGTAAAGGATCGCTGACCGACGAAATCGCCGAGAAACTGAAACTTGCCGCACACGACGTGGCAGCACGTTTCCAGAGTTAAGCGTTTTAAAGATTGAAATCAACAGAACCAGGCAAATCAAACCGATAATAAACCAATGGCAACATTACGTGAATTAAAAGGCCGCATCGGGTCGGTAGGCTCTTCGGAGAAGATAACCGGCGCAATGAAAATGATATCTTCGGCCAAGATGCACAAGGCCGAGGGTATACTTCGCCGACTGTCGCCCTTCCGCGACTGCGTGCAAAGCATTATCGGCAATTTGCTCAGCAGCGACGCCGCCGTAAGCTCGCCGCTGACAGTAGAGCGCGGAGTGGTTAAGCATGCCACAGTAGTGCTCCTTGGCAGCGACGACGGCCTTTGCGGCGCATATAATGTCAATATATTCAAAGGTGTAATAGCCACAATCGCGCAATTGCGTCAGGAATGCGGCAATGAAGTAGAGATAGAGCTGATACCTTTAGGCAAAAAACTACAGCAGCCTATCGAAAAGCTTGCCAGCTCGGACCCCAAACTGCACTATACCCCTGCAGCCGGAGTAGACTCCAAGAGCGAGGGAGATGCGGTTAAGATATTTGCCCAGGGCCTTGAGCAACGTTTCCTCAGCGGCGAAACCGACCGTGTAGAATTGATGTATGTGCACTTTATATCGGCAGGCCGCCAGCGTCTTGTGAGCGACGGCTACCTGCCAATAAGCGCAGGCAAGCTCAGCAGTGAAGGCAATGCCTCGGGCAGGCCTTATCTATTCGAGCCGGATGCCGATACCATTTTCCGCACGGTGCTTCCGATGTTCCTTCTGTCGCAGATGCAGGAAGCATTTGCCCAAAACCGGGCGAGTGAACAGGCCGCGCGAGTAATGGCAATGCAGAGCGCCAACGACAATGCTCAGAAACTGCTTGAGCAGCTACAGCTTGAATATAACAAATTACGACAGCAAAGCATTACGACCGAGCTACTCGACATTGTCGGAGGACAAAGGCGCGATTAGGCGGGCGTGATAAGGCACAGCAGTTTTTGAAAAAAAGAATATATAGTAAACCAACAAGACCTCATATCAATGGGTAGTGTATCAGAATACTTTTCATCGTTAGGCTCCGGCATTCTGAGCCTGCTTAAAGGCATGAAGGTGACCGGCAAAGAGTTCGTGACGCCGAAAATCACCGAGTGCTATCCCGAGAACCGCACCGAGCATCATTGGCCGGAGCGCTTCCGTGCTCAACTGAAATTTGTCTACGACGCCGAAGGCAACCACAAATGTATCGCATGTCAGAACTGCGAACGCAACTGCCCCAACGGCACCATTTCGATCGAGACAAAAATGGTAACCACCATGCAGGGAACCAAGAAGAAAAAGCTTGTCAAGTATCATTACGACCTTGGCAGCTGTACCTTCTGCCAGCTGTGTGTGACCAGCTGCCCCACGGGCGCAATCGAGTTTGACAACGATTTCGAACAGGCCGTTTTTACGCGTTCGAAGCTTGTCAAGCAACTCAACTATCTCCCCGAAAAAGAAGAGCCGGAACCCACGCCCGAGCAGCTTGCCAAGATCGAGGCCGAACGTCAGGCCAAGATAGCCGAGGCTAAGGCCAAAGCCGCCGCAGCCGCAGCAGCGAAAGCCGCCGGACAGGAGAGCGCAGGCAAAGCCGCTCCCGACACAAAAGAGGAAAATAAATAAACCGATATGGAATCAGTAGGAAGTATAATCTTGTATTTTATCGTCGCTCTGGCGATGATAGTCTTCTCAGTGATGGCCGTTACAACACGCAAGATATTGCGTGCAGCGACCTACCTGCTGTTCACCCTATTTGCCGCCGCCGTAGTTTACTTCATGCTAGACTATGAGTTCCTCGGTGCAGTGCAGATCGCGGTGTATGCCGGAGGTATCGTTGTGCTATTTGTATTTGCCATCCTTCTTACGAGCAAACCGGGAGACAATACCGAACGCCTGACCTCGAAATCACGATTTCTTGGTGCGATTGGCGCGATAGCTACCCTGCTTCTCGCAGGCTATGCTCTTGTAAGCCGATGCAGCGTTGCTTTTGCCTCCAAGCCCGATATGGACGCCCCCGACATGCAACAAGTCGGCGAGGCACTCCTTGGCTCCGGCCACGGACAGTACCTGTTGCCCTTCGAGGCCGTGAGTGTGCTGTTGCTCGCATGTATAATCGGCGGCGTAGTCGTTGCCCGCAAACGTTGATACTATGGAAATAACAGCTATATATTACCTCGTACCCGCACTGGTGATGTTCTGCTGCGGCGTTTATGGCTTTATCACACGTAAAAACATGATCGCCATGCTCATCTCACTGGAGCTGATGCTCAATGCCGTTGATATCAACTTTGTGGTTTTCAACCGCTTTCTCTATCCCGAACAGATGGAGGGCATGTTCTTCACGCTGTTCGCAATCGCAATAGCTGCGGCAGAGACAGCGCTTGCAATCGCTATCATCATCAACATTTTCCGAGCCGCCAAGAATATTGACGTACGCTCGCTTAACGAAATGAAATTCTAAAGCACTATGGACGTAACGATTCCTATCCTAATCCTGGCCATACCGCTGTTCATGTTCATCTTCCTTGGCCTCACCGGCATGAAGATGACACATAAACTTGCGGGCATCCTTGGCACATGCGGCATGGGCACCGTCCTGGTGCTTGCCTACTATACTGCTTTCCAGTATTTCTTCTCCGGCGCAGATATTTTTATCAACGAAGCCGGCGAACGTCTGCAATACCTCGTATTCGACCAGACCTGGTTGCAGTTTACCGACAGACTTGTAATTAAACTGGGCTTCCTTCTCGACCCGATTTCGGCGATGATGCTTGTAGTCATCACTACCATATCATTTATGGTACACCTCTACAGCATGGGCTATATGCGCGATCACCACGGAGTCTTCGAGCACGGTTTCCAGCGATTCTACGCCTTCCTGTCGCTCTTTAGTTTCTCGATGCTCGGACTTGTCGTAGCCCCGAACATTTTCCAGATGTATATTTTCTGGGAGCTTGTGGGTGCATCGTCATACCTGCTGATCGGTTTCTACTATACCAAACCGAGCGCAGTATCTGCATCAAAGAAAGCATTTATCGTAACCCGATTTGCCGACCTTGGCTTCTTGATCGGTATTCTTACCCTTTCGTGGTATACCGGCACCTTCAATTTCACCGAGCTGACCTCTATCCCTGTAGAGGGCATTGCCGGCGTAAGCCAGGTAAATCTTGGCACAGCTGAATATATCCGTGGAATCTTTGCCAACAGCGCAGCTCCCACCTTTATGGGTGCATCTGTTCTGACCTGGGCGCTCGTACTGATTTATATGGGCGGCATGGGTAAATCGGCAATGATGCCTCTGCATATCTGGCTTCCTGACGCAATGGAAGGTCCTACCCCTGTGTCGGCGCTCATCCACGCAGCAACCATGGTTGTAGCCGGTGTATACCTTGTAGCCCGTCTTTTCCCCTTGTACCTAATGGAGGAGGCCGCGCTCAATATCATCGTAGTAGTCGGCGCTGTTACCGCCCTGTATGCTGCAATCGTGGCATGTACCCAGCTTGATATCAAGCGCGTTCTGGCGTTCTCTACTATCTCTCAGATAGCATTTATGATGGTATCGCTTGGTGTAGCCCGTCCCGAGTTCCACCACGGTCTCGGCTACATGGCCTCGATGTTCCACCTGTTTACCCACGCGATGTTCAAGGCGTTGCTCTTCCTTTGCGCCGGTGCTATCATCCACGCAATCGGATCGAACAACTACACCGAGATGCACGGTCTGCGCAAACATATGCCTATTACCCATATAGCGTTCCTGATCGGCTGTCTCGCAATCGCAGGTATCATACCGTTTGCTGGTTTCTTCTCAAAAGACGAAATCCTGACAGCATGCTTCGGTCAGTCGACTCTGTGGTATGTATGGATGTCGTTTGTAGCCGGTCTTACCGCGTTCTACATGTTCCGTCTCTACTACCTGATATTCTGGTGGAAAGAGCATGAGACTCCCAAGGGACATCACGAGCCTCACGACCAGGCCTGGACTATGACCCTGCCGCTGGTAATCCTTTCAGTAGTATCTTGCTTCGCAGGTTTTGTACCCTTCGGCAATCTTGTAACATGGAACGGTCATCCGATGTTTGAGGAAGTAAGCTTCTTTACTAACCTCAAGGCGCTTGACTGGAGTGTTGCTTCTATCAGCCTTTTGGTAGCAATCGCAGCAATCGGTCTTGCCACCGTAATGTACCGCAAGGAAAACAGCCTTCCGTCGAAGATGCGCAACGCGCTGCCCGCACTGTGGACATGGAGCTACCACCGCTTCTACTTCGATGAACTTTATATGTTTATCACCCACCGCATCATCTTCGGCTGTGTTTGCCGTCCTCTTGCCTGGTTTGACCGCCATATCATCGACGGCACCATGGATTCGTTCGCGACAATCACCAACAAGGCTTCTGATGCAATCAAACCGCTGCAGTCGGGCCAGATACAGATGTATGTATGGTACTATCTGATTGGCGCTCTTGCTCTTGGCGGAATCACAGCCCTTTGCTTAATCTAACCAGACGGTGCAAACACATAAAAATCAGTAAATACGATGTTTTCCAATATATTAATCTACTTTGTAGTCATACCGGTGATTATGCTTATCGGTCTGGGTCTATGCCAGAATATCAAGCAGATTCGTGCGGTAGCAGTAACAGGATCGATCGCACTGCTGGCACTGTCGGTTTATGTGCTGGTCGAGTACCTTGCAATCCGAGCCACCGGTAATACCGAGCCGATGTTGTTTACCGGCTCATGGTCGTGGTTCGCTCCCCTTCATATCAACCTTGCCGTAGGTGTCGACGGTATTTCGATAGCGATGCTTATCCTGTCGTCGATAATAGTTTTCGCAGGCTCCTTTGCCTCATGGACAATTCCTCAGCCCAAAGAGTTCTTCCTGTGGCTTATACTCCTTTCGACCGGTGTATTCGGCTTCTTTATCTCGGTAGACCTCTTTACGATGTTTATGTTCTATGAGGTTGCTCTTATCCCGATGTACCTTCTCATCGGCGTATGGGGCTCGGGCCGCAAGAACTATTCGGCAATGAAGCTTACCCTGATGCTTATGGGCGGCTCTGCATTCCTGATGCTCGGCCTCATCGGTATCTACTATCATTCAGCTCCCGAAGGAAGCCAGCTGACCTGGAATATCCTCGAGATTGCCAAATACGATGCTATCCCCCACGGCTGGCAGCAGTTCCTCTTCCCGATGACCTTTGTAGGTTTCGGTGTCCTTGGAGCAATGTTCCCCTTCCACACCTGGAGTCCTGACGGTCACGCCTCGGCCCCCACAGCAGTGTCGATGCTCCATGCGGGCGTACTGATGAAGCTTGGTGGTTACGGCTGCTTCCGCGTGGCTATCTACCTGATGCCTTTCGCAGCAAAAGAGCTTTCGTTCATCTTCTTGATACTTACCGGTATCTCGGTAGTATACGGTGCTTTCTGTGCATGCGTCAAGACCGACCTCAAGTATATCAACGCTTACTCGTCGGTATCACACTGCGGTCTTGTGCTTTTCGCAATCCTGATGCTTAACTCAACCGCTATGACCGGTGCTATCATGCAGATGCTCTCACACGGTCTGATGACAGCCTTGTTCTTCGCACTTATCGGTATGATTTACGGTCGTACACACACCCGCGAAATCACCGAAATGGGCGGTATGATGCAGATAATGCCTTACTTGTCGGTATGCTATGTAATTGCCGGTATGGCATCGCTCGGTCTTCCCGGTTTGAGCGGTTTCGTGGCAGAAATGACAATATTCGTAGGTTCGTTCCAGGCCGGTATGGCAGATTATCTCAGCGGCGCCGGATCGCTCAAGTTAGTGTTCACAATCATCGCATGCTGCTCGATTGTCATCACAGCTGTTTACATCCTTCGCGTAGTAGGCAAGCTTCTCTTCGGCCCGGTTTACGATGACCACCACCGTACTCTGACAGACGCCACCTGGTGGGAACGCTTCTCGACAGTTACACTTATCCTCTGTGTAGCCGCTATCGGTTGCTTCCCGAACTTCTTCAATAATCTGATCAATACAACCTTCACTCCGGAAATCTTCCGCGTGCTTGGAATGTAAACCCCTCAGTATAAATTGCAATGGATTACTCACAATTTTTAGCTATGAAGCAAGAAATCGGCCTGCTGGTCGTTTTCCTGCTGGTGTTCCTCTACGACACCTTCATGCCACGAGGGGCTCAGAAAAGTCTGCCCGTCTTTAGCACAGTACTGATGCTGCTTGTTACCCTCGGTGGTTTCTGCAGCAGCTGTCTTGCACCGTGCTGCGATACATCGGCATTTGCGGGCATGTATGTAACCTCTCCGGTAATTGCCGCTATCAAGAATATCCTGAATGTAGGTGTTGTGATAGTGCTTATACAGTCAATCAAATGGACAAACAGCGAAGCGATGACCATGCGTCGCGGCGAGTTCTACGAGCTACTGCTTGTAACACTCTTCGGCATGTACCTGATGATTTCGGGCCGTCACTTCCTGCTGTTTATCATCGGCCTCGAAAGTGCCTCACTTCCGCTTGCAGCCATGGTAGCACTCGACAAGAACCGCTACGAGAGCCACGAAGCCGCAGTGAAATATATCCTCACCGCAGTGTTCTCGTCGGCAATCTTTATGATGGGTCTGTCGTTTGTCTATGGTCTGACCGGCTCGATGTACTTCAACGACATCTATTTTGCACTCACCTCTCAGCAGAGCCTGCTGCTGATTATGGCAATCGCATTTGTGATCGCCGGTATCGGCTTCAAGCTATCGCTTGTACCCTTCCACCTCTGGACCGCCGATGTATATCAGGGTGCCCCCACCTCGGTTACATCGTATTTGTCGGTAATCTCGAAGGGCGCCACCGCTTTTGCGTTCCTGGTAGTTCTTAGCCAGGTTTTCGGCGCACTTTACTCACAGGTATGGGAGTGGATGCTCTATGCGCTCATCATCCTTACAATCACCATAGGTAACCTCTTCGCAATCCGCCAGCGCAATATGAAGCGTTTCCTGGCGTTCTCGTCGATTTCGCAGGCCGGTTATATCATGCTTGGTGTAATCGCTTATAATGCCATGGGTGTTGCCGCGCTGATGTACTACGTGCTTGTATACATCTTCTCGAACCTTGCCGCCTTCGGTGTGATTGGCGCAATCGAGAATGCAAGCGGCAAAGTATCGATGGACGACTACAAGGGTCTTTACAAGACCAATCCGCGTCTGTCGGTAGCTATGATGCTCGCAATGTTCTCACTCGCCGGTATTCCCCCGTTTGCAGGCTTCTTCTCGAAGTTCTTCATCTTCACCGGAGCTATCAACCAGGGTTCGGTTGCAATCTACGTGCTTGTGCTTATCGCGTTGATCAATACTATCGTGTCGCTCTACTACTACCTTCTTGTAGTAAAAGCGATGTTTATCAGCGAGGATGAATGCAAGATTGCCAACTTCCGTTCGGCATTCAGCGAGCGTCTCGGACTTTGGATTACCGTAGGCGGTATCCTCGTACTGGGTATTGTAAGCTACTTCTATAGCTCGTTGCTCGATCTCACAGCCACCAGCCAGATGAATGCATTCTTTATCGGTTGATTGGCTTTGAATCAATGATAATTTAAGGGGCGTCCCGAACCTCGGAACGCCCCTTTCTAATACCAAATACTTATGAGAAAGCTTATAATTTTTACAGCATTGTTTTTGTCGGCGCTGATGCCGGTATCTGCAGCCGAGTACTATGTATCCCCTACCGGCAGCGACAGCAACAACGGCCAGCAGGCCACCCCTTACGGCACAATCCGCAAGGCAATCGAATCGGCCCGCGCCGGTGATACCATTTGGCTTCTTGGCGGAACTCACAAGCCTGCACAGAATGATATTATGCGCGAAGGCGCTGAGGGAGCCTACGACTGTGTGTACAACCTCGCCACCAGCGGCGCAGCAGGTAAGCCAATAACTATCAGCGGTGTGCCCGGCGAGAAGGTAACTATCGACCTATCGGAAGTTAAGCGCGAAGCCCGCGTGTGCGGTTTCTATCTTAAGGGCAACTACTGGCACCTTCGCGATTTCGATATCGTAGGCATACAGGTGACACAGACCGGTCATACACAGAGTATAAACGTGGGTCTTTTCGGCGGTTCGAACTGTATAATCGAGCGAGTGAACATGCACGACGGTATGGGTATCGGCGTATATGCTACCCGAGGCTCTAACAACCTGGTGAAGAATTGCGATGCATACAATAACTACGACCCTGTATCAGAAGGCGGCGCAGGCGGTAACTGCGACGGATTCGGTTTCCACCTCAATAATACCAACTATACAGGCAATAGGATTTACGGATGCCGCGCATGGCGCAATAGCGATGACGGCTACGACTTGATCAACAACCACGCGGCGGTGACAATAGAGAACTGCTGGGCATGGGAAAACGGCTACGATGCCGACCGCGTATCACGAGGCGACGGTACAGGTTTCAAATCAGGCGGTTTTGGTATGAAATCAACAGTAAAAGCCGGAACAATCGCACCTCGCAACGTGGTTACAAACTGCCTAGCGTGGTCAAACAAGCAGGCCGGATTCTATGCTAACCACCACCTCGGCGGTCTCGATTTCAGCAATAATACCTCGTACCGCAACAAGCGTAACTTCAACATGGTCAACCGTAAGTCGATAGAAGAGGCTGTGGATGTTGATGGCTATGAGCACCACCTGCGCAACAATCTGTCGTACAAACCGACTCTTGCTGATGCCAATTGTGTTAATATCAATATGGATTTGTGCATATTGGAGAATAATACGTTCCTGCCTTCGGTATCGGTTTCAGATTCAGATTTCGAGAGCCTTGATTCAAGCCAGTTGCTCCGTCCGCGCAAAGCAGATGGTTCTCTGCCCGAAATCACATTCCTCAAACTTCGCGAGACATCGCCCCTCAAAGCTATGGGCGTTGGCTACAAGTTTGATACATCAGCCGGCCTCGACGACCTTGAGGCTTCGGTAGGGGGGGAGGGTCACTACTATACCCTCAGCGGAGTGCCTGTAGAGAATCCTTCACAAGGTATCTATGTGCGTGGTTCTAAGAAGGTTTATGTACGCTAACTGACCGGTCGGTCTATAGATAAGTACAAGTCCTCGGAGAGGTTGTGCCTTCTCCGGGGGCTTTTTATATTGGGATTGGGCTTATAGGTCTAATAGGGGCTTTGCTGGGCTTTCTTGAGAGAAGCTTCGCTAAATCTCAGCGCATGGGACAAAAATTATGGTTTTAGCTTGGGCTTTGTAAACGGAGCAATTTGGGAGAAAAATGGCGATAGTTCTAACTTTTTAGTATTATTTTTACGTCAACTATAGCTTTGGAATGAAATATTAGCTATTTTTGCGATGATTTAATCATTTAGAACCTGTAGCTTAAGACTATGATGAAACAATTACTTCGCGCAGCCCTTGTGGGACTTGCGGCTTTTACCGGAATCGGCACCGTAGCCCAGACAGTGACAATGACCACCGATGCCCCGGCCGGCACCAGATTGCGTATCTATCCTTCGTTTGTAGATGATGTTACTGTCGAAGGAGCCGACTGGACCGGCGAGTATGGCATATATTTGTCTAAGGCAGCCGGCTCTACTATCACAGTGAAAGGTAATCTGACACAGCTTGAGGTTTACGGCAATCAGCTGACCTCTCTTAAAATCGAGGGAGAAAAGGATTTGTTTATACTCAAGTGCTATAACAACAAGTTGTCGGCTATCGATCTGAGTACATGCCCCGAGCTGGTCAACCTCGATGCCCACGGCAATAATTTAGAGGCAATCAACCTTGCCTCAAATACAAAGCTTGAGCGAGTGCTTCTGTCGGACAACAAGCTCCACACCGTAGTGGTCGGCGTTCAGCCCGTGCTCGAAGAACTCGACCTTAGCCACAATCTGTTGAGCGAAATCGAGCTCGATGGTTGTGCCGGTCTCAAAACGTTGAAACTCAATAATAATAGATTTGAGTTTGTAGACCTGTCGGTCAACGATAAAATAGATTGGCTGCAAATTTTCGGCAACAATATCGCCGGAGCAGATATGGATGCTTTTTGTGAGACTATCGCCAAGCCAACAGGCTCGACGTTTTATGCTCTCTATATAGTCAACACACTTGACCCGGCCGACGGTAACCGTTGCTCAGCCGCTAATGTAGCCTTGCTTCACGACCGCAAGGACTGGGGCGTGCTCGACTGGTATGACGGCGAGGTAGGCAACGGTATGATAGGTAAGGTATACTATGGTTACGATGTGGAGCCCACAGTGAACGAAAAGCATCAGATAAGCCTTAAAACTACGCGCAATGTAGGCGACAAGATTTCGCTTCAGCTTAAATCGTCGGGTGATATCCGCGTAGAAGGCCTTAACGAGCCGGTCAAGGTAGGAACAGACAAAGCTATCGAATATACAATCGCATCGCAGACAGTGACTATAGTAGGCGATGTAACCGAGCTTGGTTGCGACGGTAACGACCTTTCTTCAATCAGCTTTTTCGGCACTCCTGTACTTACCAAACTCAGCTGCTCAGATAATAATATTGAATATTTGAGTGTAGTTAACTGCACCACACTGACCACTCTCAACGCACATAAGAATAATCTTAAGACTGCAACAGTTCAAGGCTGTACATCCCTTAGTCAGATTAATATTTACGACAATGCCCTTTTGGGGAGTGCTATGACAAACTTCATGCGGTCATTGCCAAGCTCTAAGGATGGAATTCTCCGCATCATCGATACCGAATCAACAACGGAGCATAACGTTGCTACCACTACCGATGTTGCAATAGCTAAAGAAAAAGGCTGGGGTGTATGGGATTACTTCGGTGGAGGTAACTACGGCATGGGCAAGAAGTATGAAGGCAGCGAACCCGGCGGCGACGAAGTTACACCTTATTTCGCCGGTACTACAGTTACTGCAACGCAGGTACAGATAGAATTTGCCGGAGCTAATGTGTCGGAAAGCCAGATGCCGGTGGTTGAAGGAGCCGAGATTCAGCAATGGACAGGTCGTGCGCTCCAGCTGTCTGTGACACCCGGCAAGGAATTTCGTGTGTATGGCGACTTTACCGAAATCCAGGGCGCTCTCTGCGATCTTGCTACAGTCGATATCACCAAGCTACCCCACCTTACATACTTTATGATGGTGGCATGCGAACTTACCAGCCTTGACCTGTCGTATAGTATCAATCTTAAGACCCTCAATATCTATGGCAACAACCTTGCCTCACTCGACTTCTCGTCGTGCCCGCAGTTGCGCCATGTGCAATGCTATGGCAATAATATCACCGGAGCCAATATGACAGCGATGATTAACTCGCTTGTAAGTCTTACAGAGGCAGACTATGGTCAGATTATCATCTATGACAGTAGCTATGAGCGAGAGCACAACCATTGCCTTTCAAGCGACGTAAGCATTGCCCTTGGCAAGTACTGGGCTGTATATGAACTTAAGAATAGGGTAGCCGTACAGTACTTTGGCGAGACAAGCGGTATCGAAGATGTAGATATAGAAATGGCATCACCATTATATTACAACCTTCAGGGTGTACGCGTAGATAAACCCGGCAAAGGCATCTATATCGAGCGCCGAGGCAAGCGCACAGCAAAGGTTATGTTGTATTGAAAATGAGAATATAGACTCAGTCCCAAATCAGGTAGTCTACTGAATTAAATAACTTAAAAAATGCCAAAAAGAGTGTAAAGTCTCGCTCTTTTTGGCGTTTTTTCATTAAATTTGTGAGTTATGAATTTAAGTTTACTTGAAATAATTGCGTTAGTGCTTGCCGGCATCGGCGTTGGCGGTGCTTTCGTACCTCGCTTTCCGGCAGTGGTTTGTGCCTTTGCCTCAATATTGAGCATGCACTTTGCCGGAATTCCTTACTTCGAATCGAAAGTTTTAATATTCTGGTGCGTGGCTACGTTGATTGTACTCGGCCTTGGCTTCTTGCAGCCCAAGGCTTTGACCGGAGTGCGCCAGGGACATTCATATGTAGCAGGCGGAACAGTGGTAGGTGTTGTACTTGGTTATCTCGTAGCACCGGTAGCCTCGGCAATTATTCTTGGAGGCGCCGTTGGCGCATTTCTGGGAACGTTTGCGTTTATGCGCACGCCCAAAGGCCCGCGTATTGCCGTATCATCGTCAGCATTTGTTCAATATCTGTGCGCCAAAGGGCTGCCTTCAGTGGTGGCAGTGTCGATGGCGGCATTAACAATCGCATCGGTCCTATGAAACGTATCATTATCGCAGCCATAGGTCTTGCAATGAGTATTTGTGCAAGTGCCAAGTCCAATGCCCGCGCCGAGCTCGGGCCGCCCGATATGGATGCCATAGCCAAGGCTAGTATAGACGAGAATTCGCGATATTATTATCCGAAATTGCTCAAGGCCTTCAATGCCAACGACACTACCATGACAGATACCGACTTCCAGTACTTCTATTATGGAACGATGTTTCAGGAAGACTATGACCCCTACCGCGAAGCCCCCAATGCGGCCTTGCTTCAGGAGCTAATGCCTATCTACGCCAAGGAAAAGCGCACACGCGCCGACCGCGGCAAGATGCTTGACTATGCATTGCAGGTTCTTGACGACAACCCTGTAGACCTGCGCCAGCTAACCAACCGCATATATGTATACGAGCAGAACGGCAAATACGACCTTGCCAAAATATGGCAGTATAAGCTCAATCACCTCTTGCTTGTAATTGCCGCGTCGGGTACCGGGGTTGATGCCGCCAACGCCTTTATCGTGGTTTATCCGCAACATGAGTACGACTTCCTGAATCTGTCGAAGCATATAGCAACCAGTCAACGATTCGAGCCACCACACTACGATTACATAGAGGTGAAGACGGCAGATTCGCAAAGTCCGAAAGGATACTATTTTAATATCAGCGAGTTACTTCGCCAATATTTTGAGAAGCATCCCGGCGAGATTGCCGAAAGCGCACAGTGAAAACATAGACCAACAACTGCAGGCAACTGCCTGCAGACCTAAAAATAAAGACCATGAGAAAACTACTGACTATTGCTGCAGTTGTGCTTATGGGAGTGATGACGGCCACCGCCATTCCCGCCAAACGAGTCTATCGTACTTATACCCAGGCCGACGGCACAACAGTGACTGCCATGAAAGTTGGCGACGAGTTTGGACATTACTATGTAAACGCCGACGGAAGGACTATGCTCCGCAATGCCGACGGCAAACTCAGAGTTGCCGATGACGATGCAATCAAGGCTGTGAAGAAACAGGCATATCAACGTCGCCGGCAGCTTAGCCGTAGCAATAATGTATCGCCGGTAACCGGTTCGAAGTATCATGGAATCGGACATTTCTCAGCTCCGTTTCCCCGTACAGGCAAGAGCAAGGGACTTGTGTTTCTGGTAGAATTTACCGATGTCAAGTTCCGTCTTTCCGACCCTAAAGAATATTTTACCCGCCAGCTCAACGAACCCGGTTTCAACGAGGACGGGGCACGAGGTTCTGCTCGCGATTATTTCCTGGAGCAGTCGCAAGGCTTGTACGATCCCACCTTTGAAGTCTACGGCCCAATAACGCTCAAGAACAGGATGTCGTACTACGGCGGAAACAATGATGCCCGCGCAGGCGAAATGATTCTTGAGGCTGTTCAGGCATTCGACGACGAAATCGATTATTCGCAGTACGACCTCGACAATAACGGCAATATCGATAATGTATTCGTAATATACGCAGGCTACGGCGAGGCCGACTACGACGACCCCAATACCGTGTGGCCTCATGCTTTCGAATTCTACAACGAGTATTATGAATTCGACGGCAAACGCCTCTACGGCTATGCGTGTGCCAACGAGATAACACCTCCGTCGCCTACCAAGCCCACAGATACAACCAACGGTATCGCAACATTCTGCCACGAATTTTCGCATGTACTTGGTCTCCCCGACCTTTACAATACAGATGATCCCTATGACCTAAGCACTCCAAGTTCATGGGACCTCATGGACTATGGCACGTATAATGACGACGGTCGTACGCCCCCGAACTACTCGGCAGTAGAGCGCAATGCAATGGGCTGGATGTTCCCCGAAGAGTTTGTAGGCCCGGAGAGTATATCGCTCGAATCACTCACCAAAAGCAACAAGGCTTATATCATACCTACCAATCTCGATAATGAGTTCTTTGTAGTCGAGAACCGTCAGAAAGACGGCTGGGACAGCTATCTTCCCGGCCACGGCTTGTTGGTATGGCATATTAGTTTCAACCAGACAATCTGGGACAACAACGAGCCCAATGTGCCACGTCGCGGCTTTAATATCGGCGTGGATATTGTAGAGGCCGGAGGTTATGCAGACGCTTCGGTGGATGATAATTACAATCCCATTCACCTTGATACTTATTCGTTTCCCGGCCGCAAGAATGTGACATCGCTCACAGCCGATACATATCCGGCCCTTCGTACTTGGGCAGGAGTCGCAATCGATTACCCGATTACCGATATTTCAGAGTCGAACGGTATAGTCAGCTTCAATGTTTGTGGCGGACATATCGATTTCGAAACGCCTGCCGCCCCGGTGCTTGAAGCCCGCAACGACGGTACTATTCGCATATCGTGGAAGGCCGTGCCTCAGGCCATTGACTATGAACTCGCCGTAAGCTGCGAAGGCGAGCCTTTCGGTGCCTATACCGACTTTGCAGTCGGCAATGTGACAGAATACCTGCTCACCGGTGTTGCCGGAGAACGCGATTATGCGGTAAAAGTGAGGGCGGTAAATGGCCGTCAGCATTCGGAATATTCTCCTGAAGCTACAATTACAACTCCCACTATAGATTTCATATACCTTCGTCCGGTAGCGCTCAGTGCAGTGCGCCGGGGAGACAAGGCCGTGCTAAGTTGGGAATCTCTCTCGGGCGCTCGCAAGTATGCCCTTACTGTTGAAAGCGAGACAGCAGGTGGTACAAAGACTGAAACGCATGACTTCGGTAGCGACGATAAGCTCGCAATCCCTGCAAACTGGCAGTGGTCGGGTCGTGCAACCGATATCTACAAATCTACTACTACCCCTGTAGCACTTATCGCATCCGGTGCCCCCGTGCTTAAATTTGCCAAGGACAAGGCTACACTAACTTCGGAAGTGTATGCAAGCGAGATAACTCATGTGTCGTTCTGGCTCGTAGGTAACAGCACCTCGGCCGGTATCAAGTCGGTATTTACAGTTGAGGCGCGTGAAAATGCCGATGCTGAATGGACTCAGATTCTCGTTGAAAACAATGTGAATAAATACGAAGGCAAGGGAGCGACACTCAGTGTAGATGTTCCTGAGGGTATGCATCAGATTCAATTTGTGTATACCAAGCCGGCCGGAGGCGGCAATGTAGGCCTTGACAATGTTGCGGTAAGCACCATTGCACGTACATTTACACCGATTCTCACCCGTCAAGATGTTGGCGAGGCCCTGACATATACAGTCGACGTTCCAGCCGAGTCTATAGCCCTCAGATTCTTTGTAGAAGGTATCGATGCTGACAGCCGTTATTCGAAGCCGTCGAACACCGTGGCTCTCGATTTCACATCGGGCGTAGGCGAGACTATTGTTTCGGGTGGCAATATCAGCGTGGCCGGTCGCAGCGTGATATATCGCGGAGCCGCCGGGCAGAATGTAAGCGTGGTATCTCTTGCCGGTATTACGATTGCAAATGCCCTTACCGATGCCGCAGGTGTTGCCGAAATCGAATTGCCCTCAGCCGGACTATTCATTATCGTAAGCCCCGAAGGATCGCGCAAGGTATCGATTAGATAAACGAATTCACCCCCCATAATAACACAGAGAGGATGCGAAGCAAGGCCGTGCATCCTCTCTGTGTTTTATGCTATGTTGCTTTTATCTCGACAGTTCTTTGTAGCGGTGTACCATGTAGAATAAAGCCGAGGCGGCGATAATAGCGCCTGGAATACCGACTAAGGCCGGAGATGCCAGGCCGAGGCCGTGGTTTATGGCCATGCCGCCAATGACAGCCGCAACGGCATTTGATACGTTGAAAGCAATCTGTATGCCTGCGCCTCCAAGCATCTCGCCGCCTTTGGCGAATCGGACTATGAGGTATTGCAGCGGTCCGCCGATGCCGAACAGACATGCCGTGGCGATGAAGAGCAATGCCAGCGATACTATTTTGTCGTTGACAAAGAAGTAGATACACGGCATTATCACGAGAATCACTACCGCTATACTTGCCGAAATCTTAGCTGCACCGAATTTGTCGGCGAGTTTGCCCGCGAGGATGTTGCCTGTAACCATACCTGTACCGGCAAGCACCATAATCCAAGTCATATCCGACATTGTGAATCCTGTGAGCTCGGTCATGACAGGCTCTACATAGCTGAAATAGCAATACACGCTCATCTGACCGAAGAATACCCGGCGTATATTAGCCACGGTGCGAGGCTCTTGAGGAAGCGGAATTGCCCTTTGAGGCCGGTATCGGGCAGTGGCTGCAGATATGGCATCCATACACGTATGCCGGCAAAAGCCGTGAGGCCGAAGAAGGCGACAATAGCAAATGCAATTCGCCACGACAAAGCCGTAGTTACGTACGTGGCTGCCGGTACGCCTATTACATTTGCCACAGTCATACCGCCCACCATTACTGCTACAGCCTCGGCTCCGCGTCCCTGCCCGGCGAGTTTTGAACAAACGATAGCTCCTGTACCGAAGAAAGCACCATGAGGCAGCCCGGAAACAAATCGAGCAATTAGCAGCATAGCGTAGCCCGGAGACAGAGCAGCAGCGGTATTTCCGACAACGATAAGAGCTGCCAGAAGAAGCAATACGCGTTTGAGCGGCCATTTACGAAGGAATATCAGCATCGGAGCGCCGATAGCCACGCCGAGGGCATAGGCCGAGATGAGATGTCCGGCCTTGGCGATGCTTATGTCGAGGTTTGAGGCTACATCGCCAAGTATGCCCATCATAGTAAACTCGGCTATACCGAGTGTAAAAGTGCCCAAGGCAAGCGATACAAGTGATTTGGTCATGTTTATGTCAGTTTTATTACCTTGTAAGAGGTTTGCAAACTATAAATAAGACCTCCGACAGGTAGAAATTGTTGAAACCCAAGATATTTGGTTCCTCAGGCCGAAGTCTGCGAAACGAATATTGTACCTATAAATTTCAGGGCCACCAAGGCTTTACAGCCTGATGACCCTGTGATATTGTAGTACGACTGTCAGCGACGGCGGCGTACCGAACGGGCAGCGTTAGAAGACGATGAACTTTTGATTTCTTTCGGTTTGCTTTCTTTTACCTTCTTTTCTTTAGGAGCTTTTGCCGAGCGCTTTGCCGAACGACGAGTGGCACGTGTATTCGAAGTCTTTTCTGTAGCTTTGGCAACTTCAGTGCTGTCGGCACCGGCCTCGAGAGCTTCACGAGCTTCGCGAGCAGCGATAACCTCTTCGCGTGTCGGAACCCATAGCTTCGATTCGAAGTTGTCGAGACGGCTCTGTATGCTGTCCTGAGCGCGTTTTAGAGCGTCGGGGTCAGGATACTGCTGCACCATCGATTTGTTTTTGAGGTTGCGGGTCTTGTAGATGTCGCCGTCGTACATGTTGAGGGTGAAGAAGTCGTCGTAGCTGCATGTAGGCAGGTTGTTGTCGTCGTCGACAAAAATTGCCTGAGCAGCAAGATATGGCCTCAGGTCGGAGAACTTGACCCAGAACATGGGGTATTTTAGCGCGTCTCCGCCAAAATCGCCGGAACGATGCAATACCGGGCAAATGGCTTCGACTACAGGCCTCAGACGGTTGTGGCGGGTATCGAACTCCCAACGCTCGACCACGTAGTACGACAGGACCTCGTTAGTAGGAACGTCGCTTGGGTCGATAGTGAAGCGCGGATTCTTTTCGGTAGAACCCTTGGCCTCGGTGTAGGGTATGTAGAACCTGTCGAGCACGTCGCGGGTCTTGATGCGGTACTGGTCGGTGAAGATTTCGCGGCCGTCGAGATATTCGTATGCCGGTATGGTATTGTTGGCCAGCAGGCGCATGATGATGCGGAACAGGTTTTCCTGTCCTTCTATCGGTTCTTCGGGGAAATAAAGCGCGGCGTTTTTATCCTTGTCGAGGTCAATGGAACGGTAAATCACACGCATCCACTGCCTGTCGGCATCGCTAATCGACTCGTCCTTGTCGGAGTAGAAGCTCTGCATGCGCTGTGTAACCTGCGAACCGTCCTGCTGCTCGGTTTTTCGTTCGCGTCCGCCACGGCGTACTACGCTGCCCTGGCTTTGTTCCTGGGCGCAAAGTTCGCTGCCAAGTAGTAACAGGGCAATGGCCGCAAGGCTTATTCTCAATATCTTGTGCATCGTATTATTATTAATTACCTTAAGATAAATCTTAGTTGATTATGACCTCCATTGGCGAAAGGTCGCGGGTAAGTCCGTCGGGGCCTTTGGCACGAATTCTGGAAATGTAGAATCGTTTGCCACGTCCAAGACGCTGGAACTGCTGTTTCTGTCGCTGCGAGAACTGCGATCCGTTGCTTACTTCCGGCATCGCGTTGCCCGACGAATCGAAGAATACGGTTTCGAAGCTCTCTACTGTAAACGGAGTATCGAGCAAACCGTCGTCGATAGCAGCCTCGAGGCCGGGAGAGGCAAGGAGCAGAGCTTTTTTGAATGGTTTGCCGCCACGGTAGTGGTCGGTATTACCTGATGCGTCTTTGAATGCTATAAACGGAGTCGGGTCGGGGAGCTTGCGAACACGGAATTTTGTCTGAGCCATTTGAACCGGTTTGCCGTCCATGTTGGCAGTTACGGTGACAGTGGCGTCGCTGCCAACCTGCCCCGGGCGTGCTATCCAATGGTCGCCCTGACGAGTGAGTGAGCCGTTTGTCATCGAGGCTGATATATCGCCCATTGCAACGCCCGGAACTGAAATGCTCACGGGGTTGTCGATACCGGCGTAGAGAACATTCATCATCGTAGCCGATACAGTGGCCATAGGCTCGATTACAGTGTACGATGAAGTGAAGTCGCGTCGTGTAGTGCTGCCGTCGGGGTTGGGGACCTCGAGCCAGCCCTTGTAGGTGAAGTCGCCTGTGGAGCCTGTGGCTACTTCGTAGAGTCCGCGGTCGTTTGCGAGTTGTTTGCCCTCAATGAAGACCTGCGGGCGCTGGGTGGTATCTACAGCCGCAAGCACGATATTTGCCGAGTATTTGCTGCCACGCATCACCAGTCGCGACTGGGGCATCACATAGGCTGATAGTTCGTTTACCCTTACGTCGCCGGCGTCGACCTGGCTAAGGAGCGAGTTCAGAGCCTCGCCCTCGGCATATAGTATGTCGCTCTGCAGCTTAGCGAGGATCGTCACGGCAGCAACGACAGGCTGCTGGTCGAATTTAGCTTCTTCCCAAGCCTGAGGTGCGAGAGTGCCGCGACGTGTTACCGAAGCGGTAGAAAGGGCCTCAGCGATAGTGGCTCGCTTGGTCGTGTCGGGTATGAATGCTGTGACGAAAGCGCAGTAGTCGTCGATTTTGTTGCGAAGGAGAGCCCCTCGGGGATTGCCCGGGGCAAGCATCACAACGGCGGCAGATTCGAGGTCGTCGCGGTTTTTGATGTCGAAAACATTTGCATCATCGCCGTCGGCTTTTTCTACAATCGCCTGCTTGAGAGTATCGACGTAGTTGTATAGCTCGGCAGTTCGGTTGCGGACAGCGTTGGCCTTTTCGAGCCACGCAGTCGCCTTGTCGGGGTTTTTTGCTGCCAGCGATTCGAGTTCGCCGTAAATAGCGTTGTTTCGCTGGCCATAGTTGGTGTTGGAGCGGTTTAGGCCCTCGTGCACCTGCGTAAAGCCGTCGAGCACGTCGCTCGAAACGTTGAGCGCCAGCATAGCCGTCAGAACGATGTACATAAGGTTGATCATCTTCTGACGAGGCGAAAGCCTGTTTGTATTAGCTCCCATTTATCTGACTCTTACATTTAAGATTAGACGTTTGCCTGCTGCTGTACCGGCGCCTGGTGCGAAACACCGTTGTGGATGTCGCTGTTTATATCGATACCACCGAGGTCGGGCATATTTGCCGGACGGTACATGTTTACGGTCATTGCTTGAATCATACGCTCGTAGATGCTGTTGAGCTGCTGCATGTAGCGAGCCATTTTTTCTGTTTCCTCGCAGTAGCGGGCGCTCTGGTTGGCGCTCTTTTCGTACATGTCGCGGATATCCTTGATGCCGCGGTTCACGCGGTCGATAGCGTCGATTTGCGAAGAAACGCTGCGTAGCTGTAGCTCGTAGATAGTGTTGAGGCCTCCGAGGTTCTGGTGCAGTGCCGACATCTGCTCTACATATCCTGCCGAGCTGCGGCTGATGCCTTCGGAGTTCTCGGTAATAGCGCGATAACTGTCGAGCAGGGTTGCCGATACTTGGTTGAGGGCGGCAGTTGTGGAGTGGAGTTGCTGCATCTCTACGGCAAGTGCAGCCATTTGGTCGAGGCATTGCTGTGTGGTCGAGGCAAAGGATTGAACCTGTGACGCGTTGATGTCGACAGGCCCGGCTTGAGCGCTACCTGCCTGAACAGGGCCTGCAGAAGCACCGGCTACGCCGCTGATGCCTCCGCGAACCTCGGCATCTTCTTCGCCGCGCAGAGCAGGGAACACGTCTTCCCATTTATATTCTTTAGGAGGACGGTCGAAAGCTGTTAGTACGAACATGAGTACCTCGGTACCCATACCGATTGAAAGTAGAGCATTGCCTCCGGGGAGGTGCAATATCTTGAACAGCGCACCCCATATAACGATGGCGGCACCGATAGAGTAGGCAAAGTTGAAAAAGCGCTGGCCGTTCTCGCTACTGATAAAGGTGCCGATAACGCTTTTGTATGTCTTGATTTTTCCCATTGTGTACTATAATTTCTTTAGTTCGGCCGGGCCCGGTGATGTACCGATCCGGTTTTACCGCATGTCGTCGTTATTTTTTATTTTGTTTCTGTCCTTTAGCGAATCCAATCTGCGAACGCACGCAGCGGAATCCGATATAAGATCGTTGTTCGTTTTGATACTCCCACATACGCAGGTCGGAGCGCACATTGTGAGCCACGTCTTTCCACGAGCCGCCACGAATGATTTTACGTTTCATCTTGTAGGGGTCTTCTTCGGCAGCGTTGTATCGGTATTCGGGGTTTAGGTCGCTTGTAAGTCGGCCTACACTTTCGGTAAATGCGGTAGAGGTCCATTCGCTCACGTTACCCGCCATATCGTAGAGGCCGAAATCGTTTGGCGCGTATGTGCCAACCCGAGAGGTTATCACATGTCCGTCGCGAACGTAGTTACCCTCAGCGGGTTTGAAGTTTGCGTAGAAGCATCCTTTGTCCTCGCTCATAGTCAGGTCTCCGTCCCAGGGGTACATATTCTCGTTTACACCGGCTCGGGCAGCATATTCCCATTCGGCCTCGGTGGGCAGACGGTATGGCTCTACATATACGCCTTCTTTGCCGAGCGAACGGCGAAGGAATTCGGTGCGCCAGTTTGCAAATGCGTTTGCCTGTTCCCAGCTCACGCCTACCACTGGATAGTCGTTGTAGCCGCCGTGAGCGAAGTACATGCGTACATATGGCTCGTTGTATGCGTTTTCGAAGTCGTTGACCCAGGCTGTTGTGTCGGGGTAAACATTCACGATATATGTATTGAGGAAGTCGTATGGGCCGGTTAGCTGTCGCTGTATTGTCTGGCGTCGGATTTGGCCTTCTTCGTCAATCCATGCTGTATCTTTCGAGATTGTGGGCTCAACGCGCTGCACGTTGCGACGGTCGGTGTTGTAGTCGCGACGTTCGGGCTCGAGGCGGTTGCGTCGGCGTGCAGCCTCGGTGTGGTTGTATACCTCGTATCGGTAGTTGAGCTGGTTGGGGTCGAGTTCGCGTACACCTGTAATTGGGTTTGTGCGATATACGCTTTCGATTGCACGCTGCTCATCCTCGTTCGGGTTGCGCCAAGGAATAGCCTTGTTCCAGTTGAGGTGAGGTGTCACAGGGTTTCCTTCGCGGTCTTCCTCGATTTTGAAATCTTCGTTACCACCGTATGCAGGGTCGGCAAGACGCTCGCGTATGATGCTGTCGCGAACCCAGAATACAAATTGCTTGTACTTGCCGTTTGTAATCTCGGTCTCGTCCATCCAGAAACCGTCGACACTGATTCCTCTTGCATCAGCCTGCAGGTTCCATAACGAGTCGGCCTTGTTTACACCGACTTTCATCGAACCCCTGTCGACGAGCACCATTCCGTAAGGCGTAGGCTCGGCCCACGATGTAGCACCCACACCGGTTACCTCACCTCCGGCAGAACCGCGAGAGCCTCCGGTAGCGCAAGATGCAATCATCACCGCTATGGTCAATGGTATTAATATGTTACTAATCTTTTTCATATATATTCTTACACAAGGTGGAGCCGAGGCCCCGAGATTGGTTTATCTAATTAGCTATATAATTGCTTACATAATCCTCACGCTCTTGTGGCGGTTGCGGTTTTTCTCGCCCATGTCGAGTTTAAGGCTGTAGCCCACGAATAGTTCGTGGCTTCCCATCGAAGCACTGCGAATAGCACTTGTAGCGTAGTCGTAGCTGTAGCCGATGTAGAAATTTTTGATTTCGGCGGCAACTGTAGCTATCACGGCATCGTCCCAGCGGTAGCCAATGCCGAAGCTGAGGAACTTGCGGTAGCGTGCGCGGGCGGTGATTTCGCCGGTGCTGAAGGTAAAGTCGCTCTTTACCAATATTGATGGCATTATTTCAAATAACGTATTTTTTATTGGAATATTGCACCCGGCGGTGAAATAAAGTGTGCGCCGTGTTTTGAATTCGTATCGCCTGGCGCTGTTTGTTTCCGAGCCCCCCGAGGCGCTTTCGGCATTCATTGTTATAGTTGGCGACATGAGGTGCGTACACGAGAGTCCCGCGTAGAATTTGGAGTGATCGTACCATAGGCCGAGAGCGCCGTCGAATGCTGTGCCGTGAATGTCGCTTGTCGGTATGGCGTCGTCGGTGCCCTGGTGATATTCGTCGCCGTCGGGCAGATATACTTCCGATCCTTTGAAACTCTGGTCGCGAAAACCTATCTGCAGGCCGATGCTCCAAACGCCACCCCATTTGCGGAGTTTGTAAGATGCCTGTACGCCCAGGTCGAGACCCGAAAAGAGGCCGATGCTCTCCTGGTTTATCACCGCACCCACGCCCACGCGGCTGTTGCCCAGCTTGAATGGCATGTCGGCAGCGCCGATAAATGTGCGTGGTGCATTGTCGATTCCTACCCATTGCAGCCTTGCTCCGCCGCGAATGCGTACGAAGTCGGTCTGGCCTGTCGCGGCAGGGTTAAACAGTGTAGGCACAGCGTAATACTGCGAGATGTTTGCCTCGCTCTGAGCAAATAACTGCTGCGATACCAGGACGATGAGTGTGATAAGTATGAGTTTGAGGCGCATCATTCGAAGTAGAAAGTTAGAACAATCATCTTGGATGTCGCCTTGGCGATCGATTGTGTGTATTTAAACTTGTTTGGGTCGTCGAAGAGGTCGGGACGGTCGTGTACGAGCACATCGCTAAGACCGAAGCAGAATTTCAGCTCGGGAATCAGCTTGAAATAAGGCAGGTAGAAATCGCAGCCGAAGCCAATCGAGATGTAGAAATCGCCGGTGTTGAGCTGCAGGAAGTCGCTTCGCTTCTTTGTCACATCGAATGCCGGCATCACACCGCCTACCACGTAGGGGCGTGCATTGCGATAGCGCTGGGCGGCAAATTTGATGTCGACGGGCAGGACTACGAATGTCGATTTGATGTTCTGTCGCTCCTCTGCGCCGCTGTTGAGTTCGCGCATGGTGATGTCGCGGCTGCCGAAATACATACCCGGTGACACACGTAGCGAGAAGTAATTGTTCAAACGCCAGTCAAACAGGCCGTTGACGCAAAACCCCGGCTGGTAATTAGGCTGGTCGATACGCCACTGTTCACCCGATTCGGTGGTGAAACCATTGTGAGTGAAGTGCAGGTCGCTGCTGTATGCTCCAATCGAGAAACCGAGGTGCCATTTTCGCTGGTCGGCATATGGTCGGTTCTGAAGCTTATCGTTGAATGCGCGAGCCGCCGCCGGAGCGCAAGCCACAGCGACAGTCAGTGCAATCAAAATCAATCTTAAATACTTCATCACTACACTAACGCCCCCCACCGCCGATTATTGCCCCGCCTTACGCATTTTAAATAAAAACACAAGAAAAAGGCATGGCACTCAAAAACAATTAATCCAACCAACCTTCGGCTTAGGGGAAATGATTCCGCCAGCCTTCAAACTATAGAGATACCCTTCCTCGATTGCCAGTCATTTACATCATTAGTAATACAAATGGCTATGCATGGTTAAATTGTTACACTTTAGAGGATATGCATCATTTAGCCTTTACTAATTACCATATTGCGCTTCTTGTTCAAAAAGGCATCCTTGACGGCCCTCATAACGAGGAAATGCATATTGAGGCGATGCCTTCTTAGAATATGTGTCGTATTCTCCATCAGAAACCTCAAGAGCACGTTGAATGGCATTGGCTATATGCCACATCATTACTGGTGGCACTGCATTTCCGATTGCTTTGTATTGTCGTATAGGTGATACTATGTCAAGAATAAATGAATCAGGAAAACTCTGAATTCGCGCAGCCTCTCGGCAGGAGAATCTTCGGTAGCGATTCCCTATCATTAGTACTGGGTCTGTTGAGTTCAAACTAACCTTAGCTAGATGAGCACTTATAGTATTGCATGGTTGTGTTAGGTCTTGGGCTCGTCCTTTGTTCATTTTGTTGCGAACGGCCAGCATACCGGCAACGGCTCTATCGCTGAAAAAAAGAGCTTCGTTTTCGTTCTCGAGTTCATCAATGACATCGCCAAGTACTGACAAGTTAGGAATATAATGGGAAAAAACGAAGTTCTTTTTATCTTTTTTTTCACGGAAGCCTATAATTATGACGCGTTCACGTTTTTGGGGAACACCAAACTTGGACGCGTTTACCAAATAATATTGAACATCATAGCCCGCCTCGGAAAACTCTTTTAGAATCATCGGGAAAGCCTGCTTATGATTAGCTGACAACAGGCCTTTGACATTCTCTGCGATGAAGACGCGAGGTTTCTTTTCTTTGAGTATTTTTACCATTTCGAAGAAAAGCATGCCTCTTTCGTCTTTGAAACCAAGACGAGGTGGATTCTGTGCTGAGATAGAAAAAGATTGGCATGGGAATCCTCCTACCAATACATCAAAATCAGGGATTTGTTCTGGTTTGATTTCTCTTACGTCTTTAATAATACACTTATGCTCAAAGTTGGCATTATATAATTTTGTGCAATATTCATCGTTGTCTACGGCATAAACTATATCAAATGCAGATCGGGATAATCTGTGTCAAGGAATGAGAAACCTCCAACGATTCCTAAATCCATGCCACCACAACCACAGAATAGTGAAGCTACTTTTATCCTTGCCATACCAATAATTCTTCAGGTTTAAATTTTGATGAATCAAATGAGATTTCCATGCCATTGCGCGGTAGAGCTTCTATCTCGTCTCTTTTATACAGTGCAACAGGATTACGAAGTATATATAGTGTTTTCTCAGTGGCACTAAGCATAAGACGATAGATACAATAATGCTCGCGGTTTGTTTCTGCTACTGCCCATTCATTGGGAGACATATGGAAGCTAAACAGATTAATTTTTTTGCGGCTGACTGTAGTCTTGACCTCTATGTATCTATGATGATTTGTTCCGTCTCCTTCAAGACTGTCGATATCGAAGCCTGGATGATATGCAGGGCTGTCTACAATAGTAATCAGATGAAGAAAATCTTCGTAGCCTGCGAGTTTAAGACGTTGTTTCTCATGTGAATAAATAATAGATTCGCCAATATTGCCGATGTCTTTGGTCGTGCGGTTGTCACTTTCTATTATTTCTGCAATGCGTGTGTCAAAAACAACTTCAATTTCTGTACTTTCAATGAGAGAACGTATATCTGTTCTAAATTTATTAGGGTCAACAAGATTATTCACATATGAGAACCATTTTGATTCTATCGGTGTGAGCATACTCGGCTTTAGCTCTGAAATTCCATAGAACTGCTCATAGCCATCAAAGTACGTTTTATCGCTTATAAACGCTTTAATGTCTGCAACAGAGTTGGGTTTTAAGCGGTAATAGCCATCCAATCGACGTTCCAAAAGAGATGCTATTTCCATATAGTCCATAATATCACCTGCGTACCTTACAACATCACTCTTGCTCCTTGGCTTTCCCTTAGAGTTAAAATTTCGAGGGTCTCTTTTGTCGTAGTAACCAAGTTTATTGCGCCTATTTGATAATATTATTTCTGCAACTTCTTGTGCTGGACGTTTACCGGTTGTCACCTGTAGGTCGTTAAGTATACAGTAAGTGGCTTCTTCTGCCGAAATACTCATCTCTTTTTCTGAATTCTCTGCAGCAAGGAGTGCGTTTCCACTCATTAAAACCTGGATAATAAAGTGAGCTGGTTTAAATCGAACACCTTTATTTATAAGTTCAATATTGTCAGCAGGTTTAATATGACCGCCAGGGAATTGAAAAGATAGCATCAGGAATTTAAAGAACTGAGTTAAATCCTGATGCTCATTTAAGAAAAAAGAGAGTCTTGAAGTTTCTGTAATATTTGAAACGATATCTTCATTATAAAAAGCGCATAAAGCAGAAATTTCAGTGCGCCAGTTTTCAATAGTCTTCTGAGTGGAACCAATATTGCCTGGGAATAGTCGTATTGCATTATTGATTATATCAGCGTATTCTCTGCATGGGCATGGCTCAATCTTACAGCATTCGTTAGCCATGTAAAGCAACACATTCTCGATGTTGTTTTTAAATCTCGGGCGTACGAAGTGTATTCTTAAGTAATCTCTGTCGGGTATGCGATAAAGTTTCTTCATAATTGGTCAAGGAGTGAGTTTGCAATCGCTTGACCTAATAATGGAGGTACAGCATTGCCTATTTGTTTTAACTGGCTGGTACGACTGCAAGTGAAAATGAAATGGTCGGGAAATGACTGTATTCTGGCACTTTCGCGAGCAGTTGGAATTCGATTATATGAATAATGAAAGTGATGGCGATGTCCGGTATCAATTGTAAAACTCGGTTTTTTACTGTTTAGTCGAGTCCATGCTATATGGACTTTTCGAGTCCCCTGCAATTCTATGGGCAGATCCTTATAGTTCCCACCGTCAGGAACATGTGATATTATCTCGATAGTTTTTTCATTATGCACAGTGGCTTGATGATTAAAAAGACTAGTAGAGTTTCGTCTCATGAGTTCTTGATAAGCAGATTTCGGACTGCAAGGATAAGCGTTTCCGTCGACTACTGATTGTTCTGGTAAATCCGAAATTGCTTCTTCTGCTGTTACTTTGTTTGTTGTGAATCGCTCTGGAAAAACAAAATGATGACCATTAAGGAATCCAACAAATATCGCTCGCCTACGATTTTGAGGAACTCCATAATCAGATGCCATGAGAATACGATACTCTATAGTATACCCCAGTTCTGAAAAATCTTTCAGGATAGAATCTCGCACAGCCCCACCACCTATTGAAAGAATGTTTGGGACGTTTTCCATAACAAAGGCTTTTGGTTTATAGTATGCAACAAAATTTACGAAGCTTTTATAAAGCTTGTTCCTTATGTCATCAACAATACGTTTCCCTGCTACAGAAAAGCCTTGGCATGGAGGCCCGCCAATAATGATGTCAATCGATTTCCCATTTAGGAAGAATCGTGTATCTGAAGGGTCTAAATTGGAGAGGTCGGCCTGTAAAACTTGGCTTGTTTTATGGTTGTGCTTGAAGGTGCATATGGCATCCTTCCATACATCTATTCCTAATAATACATTGAAGCCAGCCCTCTCGAATCCAAGAGAGAAACCTCCGCAGCCACAAAAAAGGTCGATAACGTTTGGAGCCGGTTTTGTCATTAAAGTAAAAAATATCTCCTGGTGTTGTAGGCAAGTGCCAAAATTTTTATTGCAGCCACCGGGAAGATTATTCAATAAGGTATTACTTACACAAATTGGTCATTGCCAACTCTTGTACTGATATGATTGCAAAGTTACAAAAACTTTTTGACACTCTAATGTCTGATTGCTGAGTTATTCTGTGTATTAGTAAATTTTGGTCGAAGGCTAGACAGCCGTCAATGCGAAGGTTAACATCTACCTTAGCATTGCGAGGCCTTGGAGGTAGTAGGCGGCGCGGGCATCGGCAGGGCGCATTATTGTGCCGTTCCATTCTACGATGTCGATGTCGATGTTGACAAGTGGGGCGTAGGGGTTGTTGGCTCGTATTTCGGCCTGGTAGCGCTTGGTGCGCTCTGCCAGTTCGTCGTGGCTCAACTGTGTGGCCAGTATTGCAATCTGATTTAGATACGGTGCAGTTTCGCCTACATATTCGGGCGCAGTAGGGTAGGGGGGCGTTGCGTTGACGATTGCACCGAGTACTGTGAGCACGCTGTATGCCCTTGCAAGGCGCTCGGCAGCGTCGGGGGTGTTGGCTCCTAAACAGATTGTGGCTATGTTGGTACTCATTGCTTCAGGCTCAGGGATATGCGGTGGCGTTTGAGGTCGATGTCGATAACTCGGGCATGGACTTTCTGGTGAATCTTGAGTACTTCGCCCACGCTGTTGACGCGGCGGTTGGCGAGCTGCGAAATATGTATTAGTCCTTTGTCCTTGATACCGAGGTCGATAAATGCGCCGAATGCTGTGATATTGTCGACAATGCCGTCGACCATCATGCCTACTGTAAGCTCGTTGATGTCGCTGACGGTTGGTGTGAAAGCCTCGGTGTCGGTGTCTGTTCGAGGGTCACGCCCCGGTTTGCGCAGTTCGGCAATGATGTCGGTGATAGTTTCTTTACCGCCGATGCCCTCATTTGCAAGGGTTTCCGGGTCGAGACGGTCGAGCAGCTCGTTGTTTGCCGGCATGTCTCCCACCTTTACGCCGAGTCGTTTGGCCATTGTTTCGACAAGAGCATAGCTTTCGGGGTGTATGCCGGTGTTGTCGAGTGGATTGTTGCCGCCTGTAATTCTGAGGAATCCGGCAGATTGCTCGAATGCCTTGTCGCCGAGGCGTTTAACTTTTTTGAGTTGAGCTCGGCTGCAGAAGTCGCCGTTTGCGGCGCGGTATGCTACGATGTTTGCCGCCAATTGCGGCCCTATGCCCGAAACGTAGCTCAGCAAACGCTCCGAGGCTGTGTTGAGGTTCACACCGACGGCATTTACGCAGCTAAGCACGGTGAAGTCGAGGGCATCTTTGAGCCTCGCCTGGTCTACATCGTGCTGGTATTGCCCAACTCCAATGGATTTAGGGTCGATTTTAATTAGCTCGGCCAATGGATCAATAAGCCTTCGTCCAATCGAAACCGTGCCACGTACGGTGATGTCTTTGTCGGGCAACTCCTTGGCAGCCAATTCGCTTGCGGAGTAAACAGAGGCACCGCTCTCGCTGACAATAAATACTTTGGCAGGGTCGAAAAGCTCGTTGTTCTTGATGAATGCTTCGGTTTCGCGCGATGCCGTGCCGTTGCCTATTGCTATGACATCGGGTTTGCAGCGGCGTATGATTACAGAAACTGTAGCCGCCGATTCCTCTGCGGCCTTTTGTGGCGGGTGAGGGTATATTACACAGTCGTGGAGTAAGTTGCCTTGTGCATCGAGAGCCGCCACTTTGCAACCCGATCTGAAACCGGGGTCGAAAGCGAGCACTCGCTTGCCGAGCAGAGGCGGGGCGAGCAGCAGCTGCCGCAGGGTGTCGGCAAAAATATCGATAGCGACAGTGTCGGCTTTTTCCTTTAGTTCGGCAGAGATATCAGTCTCGGCTGCGGGTAGGAGCAGTCGTTTGTAGGCATCTTCGACGGCCATTGTGATGCATTTCGCACAGTCGCTGTTGGCCTTTTCGGAAACAAACATGTCGGCAATAGCCTCGGCAGTGTTATCGTCCTGAGGCAGAACGAATTTTACTTTGAGCAAGCCCTGGCTTTCGGCTCGCCTAATGGCAAGGTACTGGTGTGAAGAACACCTTTGTACCGGCGTAGAGAAGGCAGCATAACCGGCAAATGGAGACTCCTCGAGAGCGCTTTCCTGTCCTTTGACCGTCGAGCATTTGATTACGGCCTTACGCCTGAGAGCCCGCCTGACTGCATTTCGCAGTCGTGCAGACTCCGAAGCCCATTCGGCAATAATATCTCTTGCACCCTGCAGGGCATCGTCGACCGAATCGACAGTGCCGGGCTTTACAAAGCGCTCGGCTGTTTTATGAGGCTCGGTGCGGCCGGCCATAATCATTTTAGCCAGTGGCTCGAGGCCCTTTTCGCGAGCGGCAGTGGCACGTGTGCGGCGCTTTGGTTTGAACGGCGCATAGATGTCCTCGACGGCGGTCATAGTATCGGCCTCGTCAAGGCGGCGCGATAGCTCGTCGGTCATCGCTCCTGCATCGGTAATGGCTTGACGCACAAAATCTTTGCGGGCCTCGAGTGCACGTACTGCAGCGAGCGCACTCTCGATAGCACGTACGTCGACTTCGTTGAGCGAACCGGTGCGGTCTTTGCGATAACGGCTAATGAATGGCACAGTGGCACCGTCGTCGAGCAACTCGATAACGGCCCGGACACCATATTCGGGGAGGTTGACGCGCTTGGCGACACTATGGGCTAAAATGTTGTCAGTTACCACGTCGTAGTGTGATTATCGTGATTTCTGGAGTTGCGCCGATACGTGCCGGTATACCTACCTCGCCGAGGCCAATGTTGACATATAGCCTGTGGGCCGAGTCGGCATCAGCATACATTCCACCCCAGGTATCGTAGCGAAAGGCTGCCGGGGATATGCCGAAGAATTCCAGCTGCATGGCATGTGTATGTCCGGAGAGAGTAAGTGCGATATTTTTGTCAGGCGAATCCTTGATATCTTCTACCCAGTGGGCCGGGTTGTGGCTCATAAGAATCTTGAAAGCCGGGTCGGCAAGGTCGCCTTGATAAGCTTTGTCGAGGTCGCCGTAGACAGGGAATGGCGGGTCGCCGATATTCTCCACACCTATTAATACTATGGAGTCGTTGCCTTGTCGCAGGGTGCGGCTGTCGTTGTTGAGCAGTTGCCAGCCCATGGCTTTTTGCAGGTCGAAAAGCTTGCGGTGGTTGGCTTGCTTTGCGGCGGCATCGGGCCAGTGGTAGTAATCGCCGTAATCATGGTTGCCGAGTACGGAGTATACCGGTGCTTCGAAACGCGACAAGGTAGATACGAATGGTTCGAGCTCGTCGCTGTGGCGGTTTACGATGTCGCCGGTAAATAATACTATGTCGGGATTGAGTGAATTGATATGGTCAACGACCTCCGAGAGGTATGTCGTGTCGTTGCCGTAAGAGCCTGTGTGTATGTCGGATAGCTGAGCAATCTTATATCCGTCGAACGCTGCCGGTACGCCGGGGTCGGTAAAATCGACCTCGCGCACGTCGATGTTCCAGCGGTTTACAAGTGCGCCCCACCACATCGTTACGAAGCAGAGTACTGCTATACATACTCCGGTGGTGGACAGCGCTTTAATGCGTTTTCGGCCAAAAAGTTGCGGTATTTTGGCAATCAGGTCGAAAACGACAAAGAAATACTTGGCTATATAGACCGAGAAATAGGCGTACAGCCCCCACATAAGGTTGGTAAGGTCGCCGTCGGAACTCGACTTCTTAGGCCATGCGATGATTACAACGAAGAATAATGCCAACAGTATCGACGACCATAGCGCCGACTTGCGCCAAAAGGAAGCGTGTCGGGTACAACGACGCCATACCGACCGGCATATATACCAGTCGATCAGGGCATCGATTATAAGAAAGGGAATTATAAGGAGGAGAGGAAGTCGCATTTTACGAGCATGTAGAGCAGTCTTTGGCTGCAAGTTGGTTGCGAAGCGGATTAGCGTACATCGACAGCATGGTTTCCCTCATAAATAGGTGTTCGTCGTCGGTGATGTCGGGCACATCGACTTTTTCGAGCTGTCGGGCTATATATGCGTCGAAAGCATCCATGTCGTCACGGCTGTACTTCGACGCATAAGTCTTGGTGCCTGTAACTTCATCGTAAGCGATGTAGTTGCAGGGGAAAATACGGTAACCGCAATGAATTGACCTGTCGAGGATTTCGCAGGCTTTATGAACGATTTCGCTGCGCCCTGTGGCAGGGTCTTCCGACAGTTGCGCATTGATGCACTCACCGAGGTGGAAGTGAACGCGACCTTTGTGCGAAAGCAGGCCGGTCTCCATACTGAAAAGGTCGTCGCGCTGGGTCTTTTTGAAGTCGGGGTTGCGGCGGCGCAGCAGGAATTCGCGAACTTTCAGATAGTCGTTGGGATCGTACTCATAGCTTATTGAAACCGGCATAAGGTTGAGCTCCAGGAGATTATCCTTAGGCTCTTTGCCTCCGGCAAGCGAAAGCATCTTTACAACGCTTTCCTGGGTGATGTCGTTTGAGTCTTTTGCACGACCCTGTCGCTGAGCTATCCATACCGACTCCTTGCTCTTTGTGAGTGTATGGTGTATGTAAGCCGACAGGTGCTGGGCTGCAGCAAGGGCCTCTTTGATTCCGGTGTCGCGTTTCACGATGAAGCTTCGGTTGAGTTTCACCAGGTCGGTAATCCACTCGAAAATAAGCAGGTTGTTGCCGATAGCTACTTGTGTGATAGGTAGTTGCTTGCGAATGAAACACAGGTTTAGGAACGAGGCATCGAGCACGATGTCGCGGTGGTTGGTGATGAAAACGTGGGGATTCCCCGGTATATAGTTTTCGTAGCCGTCCATTGTCAGCCCGTTAGTTGTGCGGGCAACCAGCATCTCGAGGAATGGCCCCATGATTTTAACCTGGAAGTCCATCTGACTCTCGATAGTGATAAGCTTGGATACGAAGTCATTATAATCGACATCGGGCATTACATACCTTACGGCGTGCTCAAAGGCCGGTTCGCGTACGAGAGAAGCAATTTTCTCGCGGAATTGGTGGTCGTCGTAGGGGCGTATATCGTCGAATTGCTCGATTGAAGTGTCGTTATGTTGAGTTAAGTCTGTCATAATATGCAAGTTTTACGTTGCAGCGGGGGTAAATTCTCTGCAAAGATATTAATATCTTATCAAAAAGACAAACAAAACGCCGCGCAATTTGGTTTTACATCATTTCAGAGCACCTTAATAATATGCGTACAGCGGCAGCGCCGAGTTGCATTTGTCGCATGCTTTTTGTAATTTTGCCATATAAAATTCTATTGTAATGACAAAGAATGAAGAATTAGCACTCGTTGTACAAGCCGGCAATATAGTTGCCCAAGGCGGTACTCTCGACGAGGATACATTATATAAGCTTACAGAAGTAGAAACTCCAGAAGCAATCGAAGCGCTTTATAATGAAGCTGCCAAGCTTACACGCCTGTGCGGCAATCAATTCGATACCTGTTCGATAGTGAATGCCCGTTCGGGCCGATGCTCTGAAGACTGCAAATGGTGTGCCCAGTCGGCCCGATTCCATACCGGTTGCCAGACCTATGATATTGTAGACCGCGAGGAGGCCCTTGCTCTTGCGGCGCATAATAAGAGTCGCGGAGTAAGGCGTTTTTCGCTCGTGGCAAGTGGCCGCTCGGTCAAGGGCCGTGCGCTTGACCAAGTTTGCGATATAGTTAAAGAGGCCGGGGAGTCGTGCGGTATCGAGACCTGTGCGTCGCTGGGCTTGCTCAATCGCGAGGAGCTGCAGCAGTTGTTTGCCGCCGGTGCACGCCGCTATCATTGCAATCTCGAAACAGCGCCCTCGTATTTCCCTCAACTGTGTAGCTCGCATACCACCGAAGATAAACTTGCAACCATTGCCGCGGCTCGCGAAGCGGGCTTCAAGATATGTTCGGGCGGCATCATCGGAATGGGTGAAACACGCCGCCAGCGTATGGAGTTGGCTATAACTTTGCGAAAGGCAGAGCCGGTGTCGATACCTATCAATATATTGTGCCCCATACCCGGAACACCGCTTGAGAATACCCCTCTGATAAGCGAAGAAGAAATAATCCGTACGGTTGCATTGTTCCGCATGGCCCACCCCAAGGTGCAGTTGCGCTTTGCCGGAGGCCGCGAGCGATTGTCGAAAAAATGCCTGCTCGAGTGTCTTCGCATAGGCATTAACGGAGCTATTACCGGCGACCTGCTCACCACCACCGGGGCCACGATTGCATCGGATAAGGCGTTGGTCGAAGAGGCCGGGTATGTATTTTAGTTACTTGAGAGCAAAATAAAAGAAGATATGTTTCAGCTGACAAACAGGATGCTAAAGGAATTTGGCTCGCTTGACGATGCCAAAGGTCGCCGCCGTAGCGGTCTTTTCGTGGCCGAGGGCACCAAGTGCGTAGGCGAATTGCTGCGTGTGTTTCATGCCCGCTACCTATTCGCATTGCCGTCGTGGCTTGCCGACAACAAGGCCGAAGCCGACGAGGTAGTCGAGGCAAGCCCTGCTATGCTGAGACAACTTACCAGGCTTCAGGCAACGCCGCCTGTCATAGCATATTTCGAGCATCCCGAGGCCGGAGAATTGCCTGCCTTAGATGGCCTTACTGTAGCTCTTGACCGAGTACAAGACCCCGGCAACATGGGCACTATACTGCGTTGCTGCGACTGGATGGGTGTGCATACGGTGTTGGCATCGATTGATACCGTAGATTGCTTCAATCCCAAAGCCGTGCAGGCCTCGATGGGCGCTTTGGCTAATGTAAAGGTTTATTATACCGACCTTTGCGAGTATCTCGCCGGAGTTGATGTGCCTGTGTACGGCACATTCCTCGACGGAGAGAATATATACCGCGAGCCTTTGTCGGCCGACGGTGTGATTGTAATGGGCAACGAGGGCAAAGGTATATCGCCCGAGGTAGAGAGGTTTGTGACTCGCAGACTGTACATACCGCCGTTCCCTGCCGACAGTGTGCATGTAGAAAGTCTTAATGTTGGAATGGCGACAGCTATAACCCTTTCGCAGTTCCGCAGCAGATTGTAATATACCATGGCAAAGAAAGCGATGAAGACGATGTGGTTCTGTACCTCGTGCGGAGCCGATTCTCCCAAATGGGTTGGCAAATGCCCTGCCTGCGGTGCATGGAACACTATGGTCGAAGAAAAGGTCGGGCCTGCGTCGCCCACGTCGGCAGTGCCTCTGTCCTCTAAAGGCAGGTCGAAGCCTCAGCCTGTCAATCAGATAGAGGCCGTTGACGAGCCCCGCATCCATATGCCGTCAGAAGAACTCAACCGAGTGCTGGGTGGCGGCCTCGTGCGCGGATCGATAGTCTTGCTCGGCGGCGAACCCGGCATAGGTAAATCTACCCTGGTGCTTCAGAACCTTCTTGCTATTCGCAACCGCCGTATATTGTATGTCTCGGGCGAGGAAAGTTCTACCCAGCTCAAACTCAGAGCCGACCGTATAGGGCGCGGCAGCGACAATGTGTTTATTGTTTGCGAGACATCGCTCGAAAATATTTTCAAGCACATAGAGGACGTTGAGCCTGAGATACTTGTAGTGGATTCGATACAGACTATTGCCACCGAGACCCTTGACTCGTCGGCAGGAAGTGTGGGGCAGGTGCGGGAATGCGCCGCCTCGCTGTTGAAGTTTGCCAAAGAATCAGGCGTGCCGGTGCTTCTTATCGGACATATAAATAAAGAGGGCACGCTCGCCGGCCCCAAGGTACTGGAACATATAGTAGACGCAGTGCTGCAGTTCGAAGGCGACCGCCAGTATATGTACCGCCTGTTGAGGGCGATTAAGAACCGATTTGGCAGCACATCGGAAATAGGTATCTACGAAATGGTGCAACGCGGCCTCCGCGAGGTGTCGAATCCCTCGGAAATGCTTATGAGCCATGGCGGCGAAGAACTGTCGGGCGTAGCTGTCGGTGTTACTCTCGAAGGGATAAGGCCCTTCTTAATGGAGATTCAGGCCCTTGTGAGCACGGCGGCATACGGCACCCCGCAACGGTCTGTTACCGGCTATGATGCCAAGCGCGTCAACATGCTCCTCGCCGTGCTCGAAAAGCGCGTTGGCTTCAAACTCGGAGCCAAGGACGTGTTTCTCAACATTGCAGGCGGTATCAAAGTGAACGACCCGGCCCTTGACCTTGCCGTAATAGCCGCGATACTGTCGAGCAACGTCGACATGGTAATACCTCGAGGCTGGTGCATGACCGGCGAGGTGGGCCTTACCGGCGAAATACGCCCGGTGACGCGCATAGAGCAGCGCATCAGCGAGGCGCAGAAACTTGGCATGACCGATATCATAATACCTCAGGGCAATATTAAAGGCTTCGACACCTCGAAGCTCACCATTCGCATTCACGAGGTGGCCAAGGTTGCCGACGCCTTCAGAGAACTGTTCGGGTAACTTATTCGTCCTTTTTGCTGAAATGTATCATCAGGGTTCCTGTAATCCACATCATGATACCGGCAGAGAATGCCGCGGCAAGTATCGAGATGAGGAACAGCTGCATGGGCGTATTGCCTAAAAACTGTGTCGACAGATAGCCGCCGAGCACTGCCGCGACCGTTGCTATGATGATGTCGAATAGCAGCGACCGCCGTCCTGTTATCCTTGATGCGACAAGAGCACAAAATACGCCTATCAGTGCCCATAAGAGCCATACGAAAAAGCCGATATATTCAGAACTTACCGATAGCATTGAATCCATAACTATAGTTTTTGTCTGTTGGTAATTAGAAAAGAGCGGAAATGCAGGCCGTATTGTCAACCTACAGGGGCTTTGACGATGTACGGCGCGATAAATGCAGCCACGTCAGTATTGCCGGTAAGGTCGGCAAAGGTGAGCCAGATTATAAGCAATATAATGAGAAATATAGCAGCTATCGCTACCCATACAGAGGTGCGGTTTGTTTTGCGTGTGCGATGATTCGACATGGGTGAAAAATTTTTGTGTTAGTTGAAACAATTTAATCGACATTGCCCGGAGCGGGATGCTAAAAGCCGTTGAGCTCCTGCCAAATTCAGTCTTTTGTATTCAAACATTTTAAAAAGGTATATAGTTTACCCCCAAGTACACAAAATTGCACCAAAAAAGAGTGAAAAGATAGACCGCTTTTCGAGCATATTCATTATCTTTGCAGATGAAAAACACAGGTGTTGGCTCGAAAAGAAGAGGCGATGCCGCTGAAACCGCAATCTAACTAACTTATCACATAATGGATCTGATAGAATATTTAACCGCGAATGCGCGAGCCAATCGCCAGCGCATCGTCCTGCCCGAGGGTCTCGAACCTCGCACCCTTACTGCCGCCGACCGCATCATTGCCGACGGCCTCGCCGAAATCATCCTTATCGGCAACCCCACCGACGTGCTCAATATGGGTAAAGAGCTTGGTCTAAAGAATCTTGACCGTGCCACAATTGTAGACCCCGCCGACGAGGCCGTGATCGACAAGTATGCGCCCCTCTTCTACGACCTCCGCAAGTCGAAAGGTATCACAATGGACGAAGCCCGCCTTACTACAGCCAACCCCCTCTATCTCGGCTGCCTTATGGTAAAGGCCGGAGATGCCGACGGCCAGGTTGCAGGTGCTATGAACACCACCGGCAATGTGCTCCGTGCCGCATTCCAGGTTATTAAGACCATGCCCGGTATCAGTGTTGTATCGGGTGCATTCGTGATGCTCCTTCCCAAGGGCTCGAAATACGGTACAAACGACATCCTTATCTTTGCCGACTGCGCCGTTGTTCCTGATCCTACCGCACCCGAATTGGCCCAGATTGCCGTTTCGTCGGCAAAGACAGCCCGCGACATCGCCGGTATCGAGCCCCGTGTGGCTATCTTGTCGTTCTCGACCAAGGGTTCGGCAAAGAGCGAGAAAGTCGACAAGGTTATCGAGGCCACAGAGCTTGCACATCAGCTTGATCCCAATCTGATTCTCGACGGCGAACTCCAGGCCGACGCAGCTATCGTTCCTTCGGTGGCAACAGCCAAAGCACCCAACAGCCCTCTGAGCGGCCGGGCCAACGTACTCGTATTCCCCAACCTCGAAGTTGGTAATATCGCCTACAAGCTGGTGCAGCGTCTCGGCGGCGTGCAGGCCGTAGGTCCCGTACTTCAGGGTCTTGCCGCTCCTGTCAACGACCTCAGCCGCGGATGCTTCCCGAAGACATCTACAAGACTATCATCATCACTTGTAACCAGGCTATCGGTCTTAAAAAGAAATAAAAAGCTATGAAAATCCTTGTACTTAACTCGGGCAGTAGCTCGGTAAAATATAAGCTCATCGACCTCGACGGCTCGAATGATGCAACTCTTGCCGAAGGCGGTGTAGAAAAAATCGGTCTCGCCGGCGGTTTCCTCAAATATAAAAAAGCCGACGGCAGCAAGGCTATCGACGAGCTCGGCCTTATCGATCACCTGCAGGCTATCAAGGCTATCCTTGCCAAACTTACCGATCCTACCGACGGCTGCATCAAATCGTATGACGAAATCGAGGCTGTAGGTCACCGCGTAGTACATGGCGGCGAGAAGTTCAGCGAAAGCGTGCTTATCGACGACGCAGTAAAAGAAAAAATCCGCGAGTGCTACGATATCGCGCCCCTGCACAACCCTGCCAACATGACCGGTATCGACGCTATCACCGAGCTGATGCCCAATGTACCCCAGGTTGGTGTGTTTGATACCGCTTTCCACCAGACTATGCCCGCCAAGGCATTTATGTATGCTCTTCCGTATAAATATTATACCGAAGACGGCGTTCGTCGTTACGGCTTCCACGGCACAAGCCACCGCTATGTGAGTGGTCGTGTGTGCGAATTCCTCGGCGTAGACCCCGCCAAGCAGCGTATCATCACCTGCCACATCGGCAACGGTGCTTCGATGGCAGCTGTTGACGGTGGCAAGTGCGTAGACACATCTATGGGCCTAACTCCTGTAGAAGGCCTTATGATGGGTACTCGTGTTGGCGACGTAGACCCCGGTGCGCTTACATTCCTGATGACAAAGCACGGCCTTAATGCCGAGCAGATGCAGACTATCATCAACAAAGAGAGCGGTGTTCTCGGTGTGAGCGGTGTCAGCAGCGACATGCGCGAAATCGACGCAGCTATCGAAGCCGGTAACAAGCGTGCACGCCTCGCCCTCGATATGTATATGCTCCGCATTACCAAATATATCGGTGCTTATGCAGCTGAAATGGGCGGTGTAGACATTATCGTGTTTACCGGTGGCGTTGGCGAAAACCAGGCTATGCTCCGTGCAGATGTTTGCTCTACCCTCGGATTTATGGGCGTTGAAATCGACAAGGAAGTCAATGCCGTTACCCGTGGTACAGAGACTGTGATATCGTCGGCAGCTTCGAAGGTTAAGGTATGTGTTATCCCCACCGACGAAGAGCTTACTATCGCTCGCGATACCCGTGCACTTGTGAAGTAAACATAGGATATACAATAATAAAAAAACGGCATCAGGATGCGTCCCGGTGCCGTTTTTTGTGACTGTAAATGGTGTTGGCCTATTCGAATTGGCCGAGGCCTTGGCGGATGATGACGGGGTCGGTACTGTCGGAGAGGTCAACGACAGTGGAGCCGATGCTCTGTCCTCGGCCTCCGTCTACGGTTAGGTCGAGGTCGGGGTAGCCGTCGTATTTCAGCGCAAGTGCTTCGGGGTCGGTGATGTCGTCGTCCTCGTCGACGTTGACCGACGATGTCATAATCGGACGGCCAAGTTCGGCTACGAGTGCGAGGGCAAAGGCATTGTCGGGGATGCGTATACCTACGCTTTTGCGTCCTTTGAATACCTTTGGCAGCTTGAGCGATGCCGGTAGGATGAAAGTATACGGCCCCGGCAGGTAGTGGCGCATGGTGCGGTATGCGGCATTGTCGATACGTGCATATTCGGCAGCTTCGGAAATATCGGAGCATACGATCGACAGCAGGTTTTTCGAAGCCTCGATGCCTTTGAGTCGGCACAAGCGTTCGATAGCGCGGTTGTTGAGTCCGTCACAGCCGAAGGCGTAGAGTGTGTCGGTAGGGTAAATGATAATCTGTCCTTGCCGGATTGCTTCGGCTGCCTCGCTTATAGTGCGAGAGTCGGGCGTGTTGCCATAGCTTTTGAATATCCTCATTGCGATACCCTCCTGTAAGTCATTTTTATGTTTTCGGCCATGGCATATTCGGTGAGCAGCCGTTGAGTCAGGGCTTCGATTTCTTCGTTGCTATGCTCGCCCGGTCCGTAGAGGTTGATAGTCATGGTGATGTGCCTTGTCTCGGGCGATAGTTTTGTGCGCTCGTTGTCGGATGTCGGAGTTCCTACCCCGCCGACGGCATCGCGATATACCGGCATGCCGGCGATATTAAGTTCGCCACGGCCAATGGCCTCGTATGGTTCGCCTTCAGCCCCGATACCGAGGGTGAGGGTGGTACCGGCAAAATGGTCGGTATCGAAACCTCCGATAGAGTGTCCTGTGACTAATGACAGCAGGTTGATGAGGTCGATAAGGGTTAGTGACCTATATAGCTCGAGGCCCTTTACGGCTCTACGGCAAAGGGCTTCGGCACTCGGCCGGTAGCGGTTTGGCTCTTTGCCGCAGGCTTTGTAAGCCGTCCGGGTAGCATCGATAGCAGGCCTGTGGCGAATGTCTTCGATAGCGTATTTGTCTCTGATATTAGCGCAGGCATTGTCAATCTCTGCCCAAAGGGTGTCGGGCGTGGGGGGATTGACAACATCGGCCTCGACCAGCAGTACCTCGAAGCCGGGTACGGCCCGGCATATATTATTGTCGAATTGAATATCCATAGGCACAAAATTACGCAAAAAAGAATTATAAAACCAATACAAAAAACTCTTTTTTAGTGCGTTTGGATAAATGGCTTGACGAAAAAATTTGGTTAAGTCGCATAAAATGCTTAACTTTGCAGGCCATTACGATGAAGCGCCTTACCAGCGCCAATCACAACAACTTGATTAATACGTATTAAAGAGTTTATAAAATGAAAAAAGACATTCACCCCGAGAACTATCGCGAAGTGGTATTCAAGGATATGTCGAACGAAGAAATCTTCATCACCCGTTCGACCATTGCCACTCGTGAAACAATTGAGGTTGATGGTGTGACCTATCCTCTGGTAAAGCTTGAAATCACCAGCGCTTCACACCCCTTCTTCACCGGCAAACAGAAACTTGTAGATACCGCAGGTCGCGTAGACAAGTTCATGAGCCGCTACTCTGTTCGCAAGAAATAATCCGATACGGAGCATTGTCGCGCCCCATGCGCAAGGACGTGACACACTGAGGACGCTATGGCGCCCTCTTTTTTTTGTATATGGGTCTACGGTGCCGATAGGCTCAAGTCATTTTATAAAAATTGTAAAGGGCGGCGGAATGTTAAATTTTTTTTGTAATTTTGACCGAGAAACATAAACCAAGTCACAATGTCTGCACGTAAACCGGAAGAAAATATAGATCTGATTGCGCGTCTGCGCAGTCCGGATACGGTGCGTGCGGCATTCGACGAGGCAATGCGCATATATGCCGAGCCACTCTACTGGCAGATAAGGCGTCTTGTTCAAGATCACAATGATGCTGACGACATACTCCAGAATACATTTATGAAGGCATGGATGTCGCTCGAAAACTTTCGCGGAGATGCCAAATTGAGCACCTGGCTCTACAAAATCGCAATCAACGAGAGCATAAGTTTCCTCGAGCGCGAGCGCAAACGCCGCCACCTGTCGATCGATGACCAGGAAGCCGAGATGGTGTCGCATATCGCCGCCGATCACCAGTTTGACGGCGACGAGCTTGCCCGCAAGTTGCAAGAGGCAGTGGCTACTTTGCCCGAGAAACAGCGCATTGTGTTCAATATGAAGTATTTTGATGATATGAAGTACGAAGACATGTCGGAAATACTCGGCACGACAGTAGGTGCGTTGAAAGCCTCGTATCATCTTGCAACAAAAAAAATAGAGCAATTCTTCGAAGATAATAATTAAACCTTTTAGCCCAAACAGAGTCAAAGAAAGAAAAGCGTATTTCTCATGGCAAAAAACAACGAAAACATATTAGACAAGGCCCGAACTGCCGGACTTGCCCGTCCGGAGGCCGGTATGCGTGTGCCCGAGGGCTATTTCGAGGCTTTTGCCGAGCGAATGTCGTCTGTTTTGCCTCCGCGTCCGGAACTTGAGGAAAGCGAAGCCACCGCGCCAAAAGGCCTTTGGGCAACTGTGAGGCCCTACGTTTATATGGCTGCAATGTTTGCCGGTGTATGGTGTATGCTTCATGTGTTTCATTCAATCACAGGCAAAGGCGAGCTTGCGCCAATGGATCGCAACCCTGTCCTTGCCAGCGCCTTGGCTACCGACGACTTTGTCTACGACTATGTGTTGCCCGAAGTATCGGCACGAGATGTGGTAGATCAGTTCGTTGACGAGGGGCTATTCGACGAAAGTTTCGACATGAGCGATTTCTCCGAAGATTTGACAGCTGTATCAGATTCTAATCAAATACTACCCCAATAGTCAGCAGATATGTACTCAGGAATTTCTCGTATATTGCTATTGCCGGTGTTGCTGGTTTTTGCGACGCCGCTATTGGCTCAGCCTCAGGAACAGCAAGGCCGCGATCGTGATAAATTCATGGAGCAGCTCAGGCCCTATCAGCACGAGTTTTTAACCAAGGAGTTGAAGCTAAGCCGCGATCAGGCTCGCGAATTCTTTGCAGTCTACGACAAAATGGATGAAGAACTGCAGCAAATAGCCGATGAGACCCGTGAACTCGAGCGTCAGGCACTCGATAACGCCGATGCCAGTGATACAGAGCTCGAGGCAGCCTCGCAGGCAGTGTTTGCCCAAAAACAGAAAGAGGGCAAGATAGAAATGGAGTACTATGAGAAGTTTAAGGAAATACTGACTCCGCGGCAGCTTTTGCAGCTCAAGGGTGCAGAGCGCCAGTTTACACAGCGACTATTGCGTCAACACCGAAAACTAAAACGCGGGCGCGAAGCCGGCATGGAAGACAGACAGTAATATGCCGGTTCGCACTCCTTCAGAAACATTGCATGCTGCCGTAGGTGCAGGATGCAATAAAGCCGCCGCCACATCTCGCAGCGGCTTTTCGCGTTTGATATTGGGAAGTATTCTTGCCGGAGCGTATATTGCCTTGGGCGGTGCTTTGTCGCTTGCCGTAGGCTCGGGTTTCCCCGGTCTGGCTGCCGATAACCCCGGATTGCAGAAGATGCTTTCGGGCCTCGTTTTCCCTATAGGCCTGATGCTTGTTGTTGTTCTTGGCGCAGATTTGTTTACCGGCAACAATGCCTTGCTGATGCCGCCCTTGTTTGAGCGCAGGCTTACTTTTTCAAAGATAGTAATCAACTGGGCCACTGTATGGTGCTTCAACTTTGTCGGGGCGCTCGCTGTGGCATATTTTCTTATATATCTGCCCGGTACGCTATCTGCGGGTCCATATCCCGAGGCGATAGCAAAGCTTGCGTCGGCCAAGACCGGTATGAGCTTTGGCGCAGTGCTGCTCAAGGGCATCGGTGCGAACTGGTGTGTATGTCTGGCTGTATGGCTTGCGCTTAGCGGCCGCCGTCTGGGCGAGAAACTTATGGCTTGCGAGATACCTGTATTCGCCTTTGTAGCCCTTGGATTCGAACACTGCATAGCGAATATGTTCTTTATACCGCTGGCGATGATGCAGGGTGCGGATATCAGTGTTTACGACTTGTTCGTGTCGAATCTCTTGCCTGCTACGATAGGCAATATCCTTGGCGGTGCGCTGTTTGTGGGTGCCGTTCAGTGGTATATGTGCCGCCAGAAGGCTTAGTTTCCGACTAAAGTTACTGTCGTTGTGACGGGGACTTAAATAGAATCAGTATTTTATGGCAAATGTGCTCAATATAGAGAATCTTACCAAAAGTTATGGCGACCGCCTGCTCTTCGGCGATATTACCTTCGGAGTAGAGCAGGGCGATAAAATCGGTATTGTCGCCCGCAACGGAACAGGCAAGACCACACTCCTGCGTATAATTGCCGGAGTGGAAGACGCGGATAGCGGCAAGGTGACTTTTCGGAGCGATATGCGTATAGGCTATCTGCCGCAAGAGCCTCAGTTTAACGGTTCTACAGTTTACGAAGCCGCCCTCGACAATGCTTGTGACCCACGAGCCGCCGCCGTACTCGAATACCGTAACGCCTTGCTCTCGGATGATGAGGTTTGCACTCACGAGGCGTATAATAAAATGGATAAGCTCGGCGCATGGGATTATGAAGACCGTTTGCGCCAACTGCTTACACGCCTTGGCTTTACCGACCTCGACGCGCAGGTCGACAAGCTGTCGGGCGGACAGCGCAAACGCCTTGCCATTACGCGTCTTGTGATGGCCGAGCCCGACTTCCTGATTCTCGACGAGCCCACCAACCACCTCGATATAAGCACTATCGAATGGCTTGAGGCGTATCTCAAGCGATCGAAAGCCACGCTAATGATGGTTACCCACGATCGTTATTTTCTCGACCGTGTATGTTCAAAAATCTTGGAACTCGACGATTGCGAGGCGTTTATGGTCGAAGGCAACTTCGATATGTACCTACGCCGCCGCGCCGAGCGCATCGAGGCCATGGCCACCGAGCTTGCCCGAGTGCGCAATACACTTCGCCGCGAGCAGGAATGGATGAGCCGTCAACCACAGGCGCGTGCCGGTAAGGCAAAGTTCCGCATCGATAATTTCTATGATCTCAAAGAGCGAGCCAGCCGCAGGCATGTAGAAAAAGATGTAAGGCTCGAGAATGGCTCGTCGCGCATAGGCTCAAAGATTTTCGAGGCCGAAGGCGTGTGCAAACGCTTTGGCGACAAGGTTATACTCGACGATTTTACATATACATTTGCGCGAGGCGAGAAGCTTGGTATAGTGGGCGTGAACGGTGTTGGCAAATCAACCTTTATCAAGCTGTTGCAAGGAATTATACCGCTCGACTCAGGGCGTTGGGATCTCGGCGAGACGCTGCGATTCGGTTATTACAGTCAGGACGGAATACAGTTTGACCGCAATAAAAAGGTGGTAGATGCAGTGACCGAACTTGCAGAAGATATCGAGCTTAAGGAAGGCATACATCTGTCGCCCATGCAGTATCTTCAGCGCTTCCTTTTCAGCCCGGCCGACCAACAGAAGTACATACACACCCTCAGTGGCGGCGAGCGTTGCCGTCTCCACCTTGCGACGGTGCTGATGCGCCAGCCCAACTTTCTGATTCTCGACGAGCCTACCAACGACCTTGATATCGTTACCCTCGGCATTCTCGAGGAATACCTTTCGGACTTCAAGGGCTGCGTGATAGTGATAAGCCATGACCGATATTTCCTCGATAATATCGTTGACCATATCTTTGTAATGGAAGGCAATGGCGTGATACGCGATTTCCCCGGAAATTACAGCGACTACCGGGCGTATCTTGATACACAACGCCCTGAGCCGAAGGCTGCCGCGCCGGAGAAGAAAGATACGCGTGTGCGCAGCGAACGCCCCGCTAAGATGACATTCAAGGAGCGCAAGGAGTTCGAGGCACTCGAAGTGGAAATAGCGGCGCTCAATGATGAGAAAGCTGAAATAGAAGCCTTCTTTGCCAGCGGTCAGGATGCAGGTGGCGACGAGTTCAACCGCCTTTCGCAACGATATTCCGAAATCGGCCCATTGCTTGACGAAAAGGAACTGCGTTGGCTCGAACTATCTGAAAAACAATGAGAAAACTATTAGTGGGCTTACTCTTGCCCTTGAGCTTATCGGCTATTGCCGACGACAGTATACGTGCGCACCACCTGAAACCGCTTGAGGTAATGGGTGTAAAACAGATGCCCGACGGTGGTACTACAGTCGAGGCTGTCACGTCGATCAGCGGAGCAGAAGCAAGGCGGCTCGGTATCGAGGCTCCGAAGGGAATCAGCCTCGTTGCTCCGAATTTCTATATGCCTGATTACGGGTCGCGCATGACTTCGTCGATTTATGTGCGTGGTCTCGGTGCGCGTATCGACCAACCGATAGTCGGCCTTACGATTGATAATATTCCTTATCTGAATAAAGATAACTACGACTTCGATGTTGTAGATATAGAAAATATCGAGGTGTTGCGCGGAGCCCAGTCGGTGCTCAATGGCCGTAATACTATGGGCGGCCAGATAAATATACGGACCTTGAATCCATTGAAAGTCTCCGGCCTTAGGGCTTCGGCAGAATATGGAACAGGGAATACTGTAAAGGCGTCGGCTTCGTACTATGGCAAGTTCAATGACGCCTTGGGCATGAGTATCGCAGGACAGTTTAAACATACCGACGGATATTACCGCAACAAGGCCGACAATTCTCTTACGGGTCAGGAAAACAGCGGCTCGTTGAGGTGGAAGACTGCCTGGAGGCCGTCCGACCGGCTGTCGCTGAGCAACACTGCGGTGGCTACCGTAGGCCGTCAAAAAGGTTATCCATACGCTTCACTCGAAACCGGGGATATCAATTATACCGATACATGCGCCTACCGCCGCACATCATTTGCCGATGCACTCACTGTGGCGTGGGCCGGAAAGCGTGTGGTTGTGACCTCTATAACATCGGTGCAATACCTCGATGACTGTATGAACCTCGATCAGGACTTCCTGCCTCTCGATTATTTCACACTTGAGCAATCGCGCAAAGAATGGGCTGTGACCGAAGACCTTTTTACTCGAGGCGCACGAGGTGCATATAGCTGGCTTGGCGGTGTCTACGCATTCTACAAGTCTACGCACATGAAGGCTCCGGTGACATTCAAAAATATCGGTATAGAGCGCCTTATCGAAGACCACCGTAACAGTATCAACCCTGATTATCCTATCCGCTGGGAAAGTCGGAATTTTGTGCTTGGCAGCGATTTCAAGATGCACAGCGGCGGTTTTGCCTTGTATCATGAGAGTGCATACAGCCTCGATGACTGGCGCGTGGAGCTGGGTTTGCGATTGGATATAGAGAAAACATCGCTGGAGTATCACAGCTTTACGAATACCGGTTTTACCACCATGCACAGGTTGCCCGACGGCAGTGAACAGGTGTATTCGCATACGCCGGTAGATATCGACGACCGTGGCGAGGTGTCGAATACCTACGTGGAGTTGTTGCCCAAATTTACCATATCGCGTACCGGAGATTTCGAACCTTACTTTACATTTGCCAAAGGATATAAGGCCGGAGGATATAATACTCAGATGTTCAGCGACGTGCTGCAACAAAGAGTAATGAGTATAATGGGCCTTAGCGAGCTGTATACCTTCGACCAGGTAGTGTCGTACAAGCCGGAGTGGAGTCTCAACTACGAGCTTGGCGCACACTGGCGTATAGCCGATGCGGCTCTCAATGTAGATGCTGCATTATTCTTTATAGATTGTAGAAATCAGCAGCTTACGGTGTTCCCCCCGGGAACCACTACCGGCAGAATGATGACCAATGCCGGACGCACTCGTAGTCTGGGAGCGGAGATTTCGGCTAAGTGGCGTCCGCTCGACGACGTGACGGTCAATGCTTCTTACGGATATACAAACGCCACTTTCCGCCACTATAACGACGGACACTATGATTATCGAGGGAAACGAATACCCTATGCGCCTTCGCATACGCTTTTCGGCGAGCTTAACTGGCGCATTTCGCCATTGGCATTCAAGGGCGTAACACCGTCGGTGTCGGCTACTGCACGATGTGTTGGCGATATATATTGGAATGAGGCCAATACTGTGTCGCAGCCGTTTTATTGTCTGCCGTCGCTTGCTGTAACTTTAAATTCCGATCATTGGAGCCTTCGCCTGTGGGCTGACAATATCACCGCGACCCGATATGATGTGTTTTATTTCGTGTCGATAGGCAATGCCTTTGTGCAGCGCGGCCTGCCACGTCTGTTTGGTGCAACTCTGAGAGTGAGGATTTAAACCCCTTAAGTCGGAATAAGGACGAAGGTGTTTTCGGCTCTCCCTTTCTATATACATGTAACAGGAGGTGTCTTTAACTTAAGGGTGATTATTCAAAAGGATAGCAACGATAGGAGCTTGGCTCTCCGAGACAAGCCTCGATTAGGCGTTGGTATTCAAAATATTAGCGATACTGACCGAGGCTTGTCTCGGAGAGCCAAGCTCCTATCGCTGACACTCTTTCTCCTCAAGTTAACAGCATTGTGCTGCGACCCTACGAGAGGGTGGTTGGATAAGATGTTGATTATCTGAAAGATAACATTGCCTGACTGAGGCTTGGCTCGGAGAGCCAAGCTCCGATCGTTGCTGTCCTTTTTTTCATAATCAACCCTTAAGTAAAAATCAGTGGGTCGTTCGGTAGAGTGATGCTCTTCGAGTATATTTTTGCTTATGACCTTATATTTCGACTTGACAAAAATAGCGGGCGTCGATTACGAGCCCGCTATTTTTTATTCCTTATATTTTATTGGCTTACTCTTGCATCTTGAGTTTGAAGCCCATGTATATGCCTTCGTAGCTATCAAGAATTGAAGATACGGCTTTTAGAGTCTGTATGTTCAACTTCGAAGATATCTTGGTCAGAATCTGAATGAGGCGAGTGGCGTCGAAAGTCAGATTAAGAGTCTTGCCGGCCTTTGTGGCGTTGGCGTTGACCTTGCCGAGAGATATTTTGCCGAAAGCGTTGAAGTTGAATACCAGGCTGTTGTCGGTATCGTCTTTTGTAACAGTGCCTTTGAGTATTAGCACACCCATTTTGAGGGTGAAATTGTGGTCTTTGTCGACTGTGAGGACTGTCTTGTTGAAGCCTAAGCGCTCGTAGTATGGCGAAAGCTGATTCTCAACGGCTGTGGCTGCTCCTACGCCACCGATTTTCATCAAGGCGTTTTCGCTCTGGAAGCTTACCGCAGGCGAGGTGTAGTTCCAAGTGCCTACAAGGTCGTCGACAGTAAACTTTTTATTTGCAACAGCGTTGCTAATAAGGCCACCGAGAGCACCAAGGACACCGCCACCGCTATTGTCAGAGGTAGCTGTAGTATCGTTATTCTCGCCTTTGAGCTTGCCTAAGAGGTCTTTGGGATCGAAAGCCGAGGCAGAAACCGCGATAGCCAGTGCAAGGGCCGATAATACTATTTTTTTCATTTTGAAGGTTGGGCTAATGGAGATACACCGACCTCAATTTCGTGCATGTCGGTAGCTCCGTCGTGTTTAATTTCAGCATCTACCTCCTGCCAACGAGAGTTGTTAGATTTGAACTCGGGCACGATGTGCTTCATTTCAACCACGATATCGTGAGCAAAACCTCTGTCGAGGGCCTGTCGCAGAAGCTCGAGGTGGCTTGCCACATCGTTGTAGTCGTAGGTGCGTACACGAGCGATCATAATCTTCTTGTGGTGTGTAGGCAGGGTGAGCTCTTTTTCGTTGAGTAGTTCTTCGTAGAGTTTTTCACCCGGGCGCAGGCCAGTTTCGACGATTTCGATGTCTTCGCCTACGCGCAGGCCCGACAGGTTGACCATACGTATTGCGAGATCCCATATTTTGACGGGCTGGCCCATGTCGAAAATAAATATTTCGCCACCGTGACCCATGCATCCTGCTTCGAGCACGAGTGAGCAAGCCTCGGGGATTGTCATGAAGTAACGTATAATCTCGCGGTGTGTAATGGTGATAGGACCGCCTTGCTCGATCTGTTTGCGGAACAATGGGATTACAGAGCCGTTGCTACCGAGCACGTTGCCGAAGCGAGTGGTGATAAACTGTGTGATAGGTCCGTCGGTCTGTTTGCGCTGGTGGAAGAAGAGCGACTGCACGTAGATTTCGGCAATGCGCTTCGACGCACCCATTACGTTGGTGGGGTTTACGGCCTTGTCGGTCGATACCATAACGAATTTCTCGACACCGTATTTAACCGATAGGTCGGCTATGTTCTTGGTGCCGAAAACATTGGTGAGAATTGCTTCCTGCGGGTTACGCTCCATCATAGGCACGTGCTTGTATGCTGCGGCATGGAATACATATCGCGGATGATATTTCTGGAAAGCATGGTCCATGCGGTCGCGGTTGGCGACGTCGCCTATGAAGAGGTGTATTTTGATGTCGGGGTATTTTTGCTCCATTTCCAGCTGCATGTCGTGCATAGGGGTCTCGGCCTGGTCGAGAAGCACGATATGTCCGGCTTTCATAGCTGCTACCTGGCGCACGATTTCGCTACCGATCGAACCGGCAGCACCGGTAATCATCACCACCTGTCCGCGGATAACGCTGCGGATAGCGGGGTCTTCGGTGCGGATAGGTTCGCGACCGAGGAGGTCTTCGATGCGGATGTCGTGTACGTGTGTCGAAATCGCGGGCATAGATTTGCTGTTGATGTCGAATTCCTCCACCTGGTTGAGCATGAGCAGGTGGATGTGGTTTTTGAGGAAGATGTCGGCAGTACCGGAGCGCATCAGTTCGAGCTGAGTCGAAAGGAAGAGCAGGGTGTCGCACTTGTAATATTCGAAAATCTCGGCTACGGTGTCGGGGTTATACGGCAGCACGGGTATGCCGTTGACGCTGCTGTCGGGAGTCTTTGATGCAAGGCTCAACAGTGCTACGGGGTCGAAACGGCCTTCGAACTCGCTCTTGAGAGCCGATGCAAGGAAGAAAGAGTTGATAGCCGAGCCGAGCACGATAACGCGTTTTTTGCTTTGGGTAGCGCCCGAAACGAGGAGATAGAAATACTTTATCGAGAGTCGCATTATTAGCATCAGGGCAAATGCCATGAGGCCTACGATAATGATATTCCAGATGCTGAAATATAGATATCCGAAAGCGAAATATGTGCCGAGTGATACTGTAGACAGTACTAATGATGCTGATACAATGAGAAGCACGAGTCGGTAGGCATCTTCGATCACCGAAAGACGGATGATGTATTTGCTTGAACCGAGGACATATGCCAATACTGCATAAGTGATGAATTCAAAAAGCGCTCTGGCGAGGGGAGTGTAGATAAATGATGTGCCGTAGGTCTGGTGTGTTCCAAACGCAAAAGTAAGTAGACAACTGAATGCAATCAGTACCAGATCGGCAAGATAAACCATCCATTTGGGAGTAGGTTTTGCGATGAATGCCTGAATGATACTTGAATTGGCAAGTGCTTTAAGCAATTTTTTTTTCATCAGAAAGCAAAATAGTTATTTTTCGTAAAACGCAGATTTGAAGCCTAATGTTTTGGTTTTAAAAACTACCTCGCAAAATTACTAAAATTAAAGCGAATATGCAAGCCATGCCTTGATAAAGTCATAGCCGAAAAGCGAAATTAGTAAAAATTTCAGTTAGTCTGTATTTTGCACCCCGGCCGCATATTTCTCTGTTATTTGAGTTTGTAGCGCATGAGATTTTTGCAATTGTCGGCGACCTCCTCGATTATCCTGCGACATACTGTTTCGGACATTCTTATCCCCGTCCCAACGGCTATAAAATCTGCTATCGTCGGATGCCCGGTGCCATTGACCGATGTGGCGTGTTCTCCATTGTAGCCTTCAGCGCATAGTGTAAGGTCGTATGCCGGAGCTATGTGCCAACGCCATTTGCCATCGGAGTCGCTATATACGATGAAGCTGAAATTTTTGCAGTGATCATCCTTGTTGTCGGTCAGATAATTGAACACCATTCGACGATACATCTCCTCTACGTCCTTGTGATTCTGAGTAAGGAAACCTGTAAGGGCAAGCAGATTACTGTAGTCGAGAACAGGGTTCCCAAGTGATATGCGGAGAAGTGCTCCGGCTGTCGCAGTATGCAGCCTCTCGCCGGAATCGGTAAGGTCGAAACGACGCGAGGCAAAATATTTGCCGTTAACGAGTTTAAAATCAGGAACTGTAATGCCACACTTTCGTGCAGTTTCGTTGTAGATGTATTCTTGAGTCCCTATGTCTTTAGAATCATAGGTGTGCCGAAATTTGACAAGCCAGTGTCCCTCGTTGTCGGAAAAAATTGCCTTTGGTCTTGCTCCGCCGCTGTTGCCACTGTTGAAAAGCAGAAGCTCTGCATCGTCGTCTTGTCGTTCGCTAAGCACCTCTAAAGCTTTTTGCTGGAGTAAGTCGAAGTCATCGAATTCACCGGTTTCATCGGTCAAAAGGTTTGAAACCGGGGCGTATATTAATGCACCCATGCCGCCGCTTCCGACTATGCTGAGTCTGTCGAGAGCCGACAAGTCTGAATCGTTGATGCCTTCACGCAACAAGGCTTTGTGGAGAAGGTAACGCCCATAGCCATCGGGAAGGCTGTCTTCAAAGATTCCGAAATTGCCATTAAACGGAGTCGGCTTGGCGATGAACATGCCGGATTCTAATGGGAGCTCCAATGGAGAGATGCTAAAACCGTTGACCAGCCACTCTCGGTCGTATTCGAAGACACAAAGACGGTTGTCGGGAGTTAGCGACATTATGCCGACTTTGCGGTCATGGTATTTTACAGAGAGACTGTTAATCTTCTTCATTGTGGCGGGGTTTACGGTGGTATGCTTTTTTCTTTCCCATGTTTTTGCGGATACGCGAGAGTTCCTCCATGGTTGAATATTTAGGCGAGGCGAATATGTCGCGGATTTCATGCAGGTAATCCAGCGCGATTGCGAGAAGAACCAGGTTTTGGAGTGAAATGAGGGCCTTCTGCTCAAAGCGTGTAATGTTGGCGAGTGCAACGCCTGATTTCTCAGCGACATCTTCCCTTGTCAAGCCACGTTCCACACGCCTGTTGCGGAAATCATTGGCAATCTTGCGAGCCACGTCATCGGCATTAGGTAAAAAATAGCTATCTAATACTGATAACATATTATCTGAATCACTCATATTTGCTTTGATACTGATTAAATATTATCATTTACAAAGATAGTGAATCTGTTGGATATGCGCAAGAGTTGCAGCAGAAAGATGTTGATAAAGTTGGCGATTCCGGCCTTATCTTTCTTTGGGGCATCGGGCATTACGCTGTAGCCCGGCGAGTTTTGCGCGTTTGACTGCGCTGTGTGTGAACGTAGAGGAGAATTCAGTCTGGGTCAATTCAATTATTTTACTGCGAGTCAGAGCCTTGACAGACTGTCTCGGGCGAAATTCGGCTAAAGGCTCGACGTTGTGGCTATTGTGCGGACATACATCCTGGCATATGTCGCAGCCGTATATACGGTGGGGCAGAGTCAGATTGTCGGGCAGTTCACCCCGGTGTTCGATTGTGAGATACGAAAGGCACGACCTGCAGTCGATACTGCCGTTGCCGTCGAGTGCGCCGCCCGGGCATGCTTTTACGCATCTGCCGCAATGTGCGCAGCCGTTGGCGACAGGGCTTCCGTATTCTGCCTCGGCTGTCCACAAAATCTCGGCCAAAAAAACTTTAGAGCCGATACCCGGTACTATGAGCTGGTTGTTGATTCCTATAAAACCTACCCCTGCACGCATGGTCCAGTATCGTTCGCGTAAAGGGGCGGTGTCGATGCAAATGCGTGTGTTCGAGCCGGGTGCGATTTGCTGCATAAGAGTGGCAACAGGTTCGAGTCGGCGTCTCAAAACCTCGTGATAGTCGTCGCCTACGGCGTAGTCGCTAAATAATTCGCAACGGTCTTCGGCACTTTGTCCGTAGGGGAATGCGCAACACAGCATAGACATTGCACCCTCAAGGAGTAGCCTCGGGTCGTTGCGGATATCACGGTAGCGATCCATGTAGTCCATACCGGCGTTTGCTCCGCGTGCCAACCAATCGTCGTATATATCGGCGAAACGAGGCTCTATCGGGCCGCATTGCGCAAATGCAGCAGCCACAGCCCCGGCTTCGATAGCACATTGTATTACGGCATCGCTCATCACATGGGAATAGGTTGTATGTCGAAACCTTGTTCGAGCAGCCATTCGATAGCTCTCGGCAGTGCCTGACGCATGTTTTGGCCCGCTTTGATTGAGTCGTGGAATACTATGATTGAACCGTTGCGTGCGTATTTGCGCACATTCTCGAATACTTCGTCGGGATTGAGTTTTTTCGAGTAATCACGAGTCACAAGGTCGTACATGATAATGTTGAAATGCTCTTTCAGGGCCTTGGCTTGTTTCCAGCGAATGAGCCCGTGCGGCGGACGGAATAGCGGACTTTCGATAAGTTTGTCAGCCTCGGCCACATCACGCAGATATTGTATAGCCTTTACTTTCATGCCTTGGAGGTGGTGCATGGTATGGTTTCCGTAGCTGTGCCCACGGCGGCGCACTTCTTCGAATAGTTCGGGATGTCGGCGAACATTGTCACCTACCATAAAGAAAGTAGCTTTGATGTTGTAGCGGTCAAGCAGGTCGAGCACCCATGGTGTTTGCTCGGGTATAGGCCCGTCGTCGAAAGTAAGATATACCACAGGTTTACCTCTGCGGCGTTTGATGCGCCATATGGCTTCGGGAAACAGCAGACGGTAGAGTAGTGGTGGCTGTTCGATCAACATTTTGTAGAAGAAAAATAGTTAGGGCCTTCGTACCCCGCGGCGCGGATGTAGCGAAGGCCCTATATTGTTTTAATTCAGTACATACATCCACTGCTGAGGTGTAAACCCGTAGGTCTGCATCAGCTCGTTGCTGTATGTCATTGGGTTGATATCGAGTTCTTTGTTCAGTCGCAGAATATCGAGAGCCGTCTGTACAATACCACGCTGGCTTTCGGGATATGCTGCAATCTCGGATTCGAGAGTAGCGAGGTCATAGCCTTCGATATATAGTATCGAGGCAAGGCGCAGGTCGCTTTCGGGCGATGTCGATGCTACCACGGCCTTGACTTCGTCGAGTTTCTCGGGCGATGCCTTGCGTAGCATGTCGACGTAGTTTTTGATCGATACTGCTTCGCCGAGGTATTGCATGCCGTAGGATTCATCGCTACCTATCAATGCGAGGTCTTCGGGTGCAAGAGTGGTTGCATACTTCACCAGCTGTGCATAGCGGTCGGCCTCTACTGCAGCCTCAGCTTCGGCAGCATCGAGGTCGGCGGTGTTGCCGGTGGCAAGGTACAACTCAAGGTATGCACGCGAGATATACAGGCCGAGCATGCTGTCGTAGGGGCTAACCGACGACGGCATCTTTGTGCGAAGGATGTCGAGCAGCTGGCGGGCCATGTCGTAGCGGTTTGCAGGGGCCTGCATGCCATGGTCTTCGGCTACTTTGCGAGCCTCGGCCGAAGCGGGCAGGTCGCCGGTGGCGAGGAGGTCTTCGACTACGCTGTATACGCCCGAACGTACCGACGATACCATGCGGCGTACAGTTTCGTCGAGATATAGTTTCTCAGCACCGGGTTGGTCGAGTCCGCCCCAACGATAGTCGCTTACAATCTTGCGGTAAGATTTATCGGCAGTTACACTGTAAACACTGTTTTTGAACGGTGTAACCTCGTAAGCCAGACCCGATGCACCGAGGTAGGGGGTGAGGCCGAGGTAGTAGCTGTTGGGTACGGTGGTTGCAAAATATGTCGGGCGGTTCCAGTTGCTCGCAACTGAGTTTGCTATCATGTCGAGCGAGAGCACGCGGCTCTGGTTTACGCCCGAAGATGCCGACATGTCTGTGAAGATATCAGTGATATATGGCGCTATATATGCGCTGTCGATAGCCGTGTCGCCCGACGAATAGCGCTCGAGGGCTGCCTTTCGGTCGACTGGCATCACAATCTTGGTATCGGCAAGGTAGTGGGTCTTGGGATAACCGTAGATTCCGGCATCGCTGCTGTAGAGATTCTTCAGGGCTTCGATTGCCGCTACAGAATCGCTGTTTGCAGGCACGATGAAGTTGTAGGCCAGGCGCTCGTAGGCATAGTCGCGAGGTGTGGCTGTCATCGGTATAGCCTCGGCGCCGAGGGTGGGATGGTTCATCTGGTTGGCGTACCAGTCGGTTGTGAGGTACGACAGGTTGACTACTCGCACGTCGGGACGGAAATTCTCAACTTCCTGGGCGTACCACAAGGGGAAGGTGTCGTTGTCGCCGTTTGTAAAGATTATAGCGTTGTCATCGAGCGAGCTGAGGTAGTTGAAGCCGAAATCGCGGGTTGTATAGCGTCCCGAGCGGTCGTGGTCGTCCCATGTCTGCGATACCATTTGCAGTGGTACGATGAGGCCGATAACGCATGCCACGGCAGCCGACATCATCAATACGCCCTTTGAGCACTGAGGTTCGTCGGCAGAGTCGCTATTGTCGGTCTTTGCGGTCTGTTTTTTAGATTTGAACAGGTCGCGCAGCATGATGCCGATAGCGGGAACGCCTATACCAATCCAAATAGCAAAGGCATAGAACGAGCCGGCGAAGGCATAGTCGCGTTCGCGTGGCTGCCCCGGGGTCTGGTTGAGGTAGAGCACGATAGCTATACCTGTCATGAAGAAGAGGAAGAATACTACCCAGAACTGCTGTATGCCTCGCATTGGGTTGCTGCGATGCTGGTATAGAGCCTGATATAGCAAGCCGATAATGCCAAGGAGCAAGGGTAGCATGTAGAATACGTTGTGACCCTTGTTGCCTTTGCCGAACTCGTCGGGCAATGCAGATTGGTCGCCAAGGCGGGCGTTGTCGATTACGGGTATGCCCGAAATCCAGTTGCCGCGCTGCGGTTCGCCATTACCCTGCAGGTCGTTCTGTCGTCCGGCGAAATTCCACATGAAATATCGCCAGTACATATGATTGAGCTGGTAGTTAATGAAATAGCGCAGGTTGACGTCGAAGCCGGGTTTCCATACTGCAGTCTGTCCTGCCGGTTCGCCGGAAGCTGCGTATACAGCCGATGTTACCGGCTGGAGCGATGTTAGATAGGGCATCAGCTCATATTTGGGGGCATAGCCCTGGTCGGCCCATTTCTGACGCAACTGGCGCGGTATCTCGTTGATATCCGGGGTCATGTATCCGGCCCATGCCTTATAACCTGCGACATGGCGCTCGTCGGCAGAGTATATGCGAGTCATCAGCATGTGCAAGTCGCTCATGGTGGTGTAGTCGGGCCTTTCTACTTCGGTCACATACTCGTCGTGCTGCGATGGGTGGTCTTTTACAACCTTGGTGTAGATTTGCTCGGGGGAGTTGAATGCCGCCCCGTTTTCGTCGCGCATATAGCCGTCGATAATGCGGGTCTGAGGACGACCATAATCATCGACAGGCACGAAATAGTTGCCCGATCCGGCGGGATATTCTTGCTCTACGATAGTCTCGGCGAATACCGGACCGTTGAAAAGCGGACGGTCGCCGTACTGCTCGCGGTTGAGGTATGAAGCGAGGGCAAATACGTTGTCGGGAGCATTCTGGTTCATGGGGGTGTTGGCGCTCGCGCGAATAAGCAGAAGCGCGTACGACGAATAACCGATGAAGATAACCAGTATGCTAAGTACGATAAGCGAGAAAATGCGTGTCGGAATCTTGGAGCAGAATCCCCATAGCCATACTGCGAGGGCCACAAGGATAAGCATGCCTACCCAGATTGTATGGCCGATGAATGGCATGCCCGACATTGCAATGGCGAGGAAGAACCACAGGCGAGCCGCTCCGGGATTTTTGGCCGAGTAGAGGGTTTTGATCGACATGATGAACACGGCAACCAGAAGCACTGCGTAGATAAATGCGCCCATGTTGTAGCTCATGTGCAAGCCGTTGACAAATAGCAGTTCGAACCACTGTGCCACTTCGATAAAGCCCGGTACGAGACCATAGAGGATAGCGCCTACAATCACGCACGAAACGGCCAGCGCGATGAGCGATCCTTTGGCATTGACATCGCGCCATTTGCGATAGTAGAAAATGAGTCCGAGCGCGGGTATACACAGCAGGTTGAGCAAGTGTACGGCAATCGAAACGCCTATCACATAGGCAATAAGCACAAGGTAACGGTCGGAGTGTGGCTGGTCGGCACGGTTTTCCCATTTAAACATCAGCCATACCACCAAGGCTGTACAGAACGAGGAGAACGCATATACTTCGCCCTCGACAGCCGAGAACCAGAACGTGTCGCTCCATGTGTAGGCCAACGCGCCACATACACCGCCACCCATGATTAGCAACATCTGCCACCAATTGATTTCGGTGGCGTCGTCGCGCACGATGAGTCGGCGAATAAGGTGTGTTATTGACCAGAATAGCAATAATATAGTAGCGGCGCTAAGCAGGGCCGACATGCAGTTGACCGCCAGCGCGGCTTTTGCTGCCGTGCCACCGAAAAGAGTGATGAAGAATCTGGCCGCCAACATAAATATCGGGTTCCCCGGCGGGTGGCCTACTTCGAGTTTGAATCCTTGGAGAATGAATTCCGGGCAGTCCCAGAAACTTGCCGTAGGCTCGATTGTGAGCAGGTATGTCACAGCGGCTATCAGGAAGCATAGCCAGCCCATGGCATTGTTGATTATATTATATCGTTTCATACGTATGATTGGTGCCGTTGAGCGGCGGTTTCTTTCAATCTGCAAAATTAATAATAAAATTCCACACTGCAAAAACCGATTTTTTGCGGTATGGAATTGTATAGGTTGAGTGCCTTCGGGCCGGTTAGATGTCGGCCTCTATGGCTAAAGCCATAATGTCGGTAGCAGAGGCTGTAGACCGAGCTTTGTTGAGCAACAGGCATAGGGCATCGGTGTCGAATAGTCGGTCGCTTATGACCATGATTATCTTTGCCCCTTCGGATAGTACCAGTTGACATTCTGGTACTGTATAGCTGCTTGCAGCCGGTAGCTCTATTACGCCGGGCTTGGCAAAGTCGCCTGAGATATTTAAGGGTGTGTACCTGCCATTGTCTACAACTATTGCAGCTGCGGCGACCGCGGCTTTCCCATTGTTGGTAAGAATGATTCCTTTCAGACCATCGCCGATGTTAGTGGCTGAGATGCAATAATCGTCGGATTTCGAGGGGGTTGTGACTGCGGATGCAATGGTGGCAATAGCTCCGTCGTCGGCAGGCGAGCGGTAGCCAACGCCCGATGGTATGGTCTTGTCGTGGGCGCTCCCACTCGCGATAGGGGCGATTACTCGGGTGCGCCTGTTGGTAGCTTCCTTTGCAGCCTCTTTTGCGGCGCGGCGTAGCCGGTGCTCGCCCGTGGTATTGATTCTGAGAATCTGGGGAGACTTTTTTGAATATATTTTGAGTTCGCCGCCTTGGCCGATACGTATATTCGATGACGACGATAACCGGTCGAGATGCCCGACTTTGTCCCAGCCTCCGGAATTGTTGCTTACCGCGACATCTCCTTTGGCCGAATACACGATATATTCACTCTGAGCCCGAGTAATGAGGGCAGATGCAATTATGATGAAAAACAGTATGACGTGTTTCATTTTTTTAGGCGTTTTTTAGAATTCGGTCTTTAATAAAATGCTTAAATGGAAACCAGAAATCACATACTACCATGCTGAAAAACAGCAAGGCTATCGATCCTGTGAAGTCGGCGCGATAGGCAAAGTGGGTATAGAGCCAGTAGCCACCTACCAATATTACGATGATAAATAATAATTTCAGGCCGAGTAAGGCGAAATTTTTTGTAAGGTCGGCGTTTTCGTCGAACTTTGCGCTTATAGTTGCGGCTGCAACAATAAATATGAAGCTGATTATCAGCATCCATGTCGGAGATAGTTCCTTGACGTGTTTTTCGCTCAGCAATGTTGCCGTGGCAGCGGCATGAACCATGATGCCGGGCATGTGGTCGGAAATCGATGTCTCGAGTTCGTCGTATATATTGTTTATGTCGCCCAATAAAACCACTTTCCCCTCGATCAGGTGTCGGACAATATCGTGATTGCCGTGATTGATGAGCTCGGTCATGGAAAGACACTCGGGTGTGGAAATGTTGAAGTTAATCATAAGTGTAGGCGTTCCAGGAATTTGCAGTTCGGGATTTTTGAGGCGGCTCAAAGCTACAGCGAATGATTCGATGTTGTCGCCAGCGGCAAGTTCGGTATTTATGCAAAAACTTCTTAGCGTGGCATGTCTTTCTTGTGGTGGGAAAGATATAGAGGCATAGTGCTTGTCGGGCAATTCAAAGTCGATGAGTGATTGCGGTCCGCGGTGTATTGTACCGCTGTTGTTGTCGTATTCGAGTTCGACAGGCAGAACGATATTGGGTATTGAATCAATTATGTCGATGAGGTCATCGCTTAAGCTGCCTTGTGTTCTGAAAATAAGGTCGAGGCCTATTGCAGCCGGTTTGAATGAGGCAACAAGTCGCAGCGTTTCGGTGATTTCCGAGGCTTTCAGATTGTCGGTGGCCACAACCACGATGTTTGTATCTACCGGCAGGTCTACGTTGCGGTGGTAAATACGGTCGTAATAGTCTCCGCTGCTGAAATCACCGTCGGGCTCGAGAATAGAATACGGATCGAGATTCATCAAACCCAAAAGAGAGAATGTGCACACGGTGATAATAGCGACATCAATGGCCACGGTAGGCCAAGTGACGTCTTTCAAATACCATATGAGCCATTTGCGTATCATGGTGCAAAGATACGGTTTTTCAGTCATTTACAAAAATTCTTGCACAGCACGCCGATAATTGCTAATTTTGCAGTGTAAAACAAATGAGTCCACTTGGCAAGAGTGGATTTTTGGTGAATATGAAGGAGAAAGAGCGCTATCAGATTGTATTGAACCGCTTTGAGGTCGAGATGCCGTCGCCTCAGACCGAGTTGCACTACGCCAACCCTTATCAGTTGTTGGTGGCAGTAATACTTTCGGCGCAGTGTACTGATAAACGCGTGAATATCATCACTCCTCCACTGTTCGCAGCTTTTCCGACCCCGGCCGACCTTGCCGCAGCTACGCCCGAGCAGGTTTTCGAACTTATAAAGTCGTGCTCCTATCCCAACAACAAGACCAAGTCGCTTATAGGCATGGCCAAACGGCTTGTAGACGAGTACGACGGGAACGTGCCCGATGATATCGACAGCCTTCTCACCATCCCCGGCGTAGGTCGTAAGACGGCAAATGTGATACTGTCGGTTATCTACAACAAACCTACAATGGCTGTAGATACGCATGTATTCCGTGTGGCCGAGCGCATAGGCCTAACGACACGCAGCCGTACACCCCGGGCTACCGAAGAGAAACTTACCGATAATATCCCGGCCGATCAAATACCGCGAGCCCACCATTGGCTGATACTGCATGGGCGCTACGTATGCAAAGCGCGTAAGCCGATGTGCGGCGAGTGCTTCCTGGCCGATGTATGCCGTTATCGCGAGAAAGAAATCGCGCAGGAAGCCCGCATAGAGGCTAAAATCAAAGCCGATGCCCTTCGGCACGGCGTTAAAACGAGCGACAAATGACAGAGGATAACTTATTTATATTCATCATCGAGGTCGTAGGTACGATTGCCTTTGCCATATCCGGCATACGCCTTGCGGCAGCAAAGAATTTCGACTGGTTCGGAGCTTATGTTGTCGGTCTTGTTACGGCTATCGGCGGCGGTACCTTGCGCGATCTGTTGCTGGGTATACCTGTATTTTGGATGCAGTCGGGCATGTACCTATCGGTAACATTCCTGTCGCTGGTGATTGTGATAATCTTCCGCCGCTTTTTAGTGGGTGGGATGCGCACGCTGTTTCTGTTCGACGCTATCGGCCTGGCGCTGTTTGTGGTGGTAGGCATCGAGAAGAGTTTCGGAGCAGGCTATCCGGCCTGGGTGGCTATAGTGATGGGCATTATAACCGGCTCGTTCGGCGGCGTGACCCGCGACATCCTTATCAACGAAGAACCGCTCTTTTTCCGCAAAGACATCTATGCCACCGCCTGCCTCGCCGGCGGTCTGGTATACTGGTTTGTGACATTTATACATACGGCTACCCCTATTGTGGCGCAGATTTCATGTGCTGTTACAGTAATAGGCCTGCGAATGGCCGCCGTTCACTATAACTGGTCGTTACCGATACTCAAGGTCGACCCCAAGGATTTACCGCAAAATAACAAGCTATGATCGAACACCGCCGAACCAGGCATTATCGCGAGATTGCCAGGCAACACGAAAAAATAACACAGTTTATAAAGTACTGCCTTGTGGGCGTGCTCAATACCCTTGTTACATTGGGTGTAATCTATATGTGCAAGTCGCTGCTGGACTGGAACTTGTATGTAAGCAACGCTCTTGGCTATATATGCGGTGTAACCAACTCGTTTCTATGCAACCGCCAGTGGGTATTTCACAGCCACGGCCACTATGGCCGTGAGGCACTGAAGTTTATCGGCGGCTTCCTGTTATGCTACGCATTGCAGTTCTGGGTTGTGTGGATGCTTACCGGTACCTACGGCGACTATAACTTCAGCATCATGGGTATAGTGCTTTCGGGCTACGGCATCGCCACGCTTCTTGGAAATGTGGTATATACACTTGCCAACTTCGTATACAACCGAATGGTCACATTTTCGGCCCGATAATGGAAACTCAGGTAATCGATAATCCACGACTGTGGCGTCTTGTGCTGGGCGTGTGCCCCGGCGTACTTCATGCCGTGATGACATCTACGGTGGCAGACTCTTCGTTGATATACAAGCGATTGCCACTCGATGCTACCTTGCCGTTGCATAGGGCACTCGAGGAGGCTGTATATGCCAATCCCGACCTGTTGTCCGACTTCGGAAGTACCACCGTGCTTGTTGATACAGAGGCATATACCATTGTGCCCGAGGATATTGACCTGAGTGCCGACGAACTTGCCGAAATCACACATATCGGTCAAGACACCGATGCCGGTCTTGCTGCTTTTGCCGACACCCCGGCTTCGGGTGCGCGAGTAGTGTGGACCATGCATTCGGATGCGTCTAATTTCCTTGCACGCACTTTTCGCAATGCCCCGATGCTTCACTCTATGACGATGCTGCTCCGATACTTTGGCCGTCAAGACTGTATGAGCAACCGGGCCAAGGTGTTCGTACATCTGTCGGAAGGCACTCCCCGCCGAATCGACGTAGTGGCCTACGATGCCGTAGGCAGGCTGGTAATGGCTACATCGAAGCCATGGGAAGCCGATACCGATGTGCTGTACTATACCCTTGCATCGGCACGACTTGCAGGATTCGATGCCGAATCCGATGAAATGCTGCTTTGCGGCGACGGGTCGTTGCGCCACGCCGTCACCCCTCTGCTGTCGCGTTATGTGCGCCATGTGATGCCTCTGATTTTCCCCTCGGCGGCATTGCGGGCAGGCAAGGAGGCATTTAAGGCACCGTTCCCACTTATAATATTACCACTATGCGAATAATACGAGGCAAATATGGCCGTCGTCGTTTCGATGTGCCGACTAATATCAGCGCGAGGCCTACAACTGATTTTGCGCGAGAGAATATATTTAATGTAATAGAGAACTATGTGGACCTCGAGGGCCTGCATGCGCTCGATCTCTTTGCCGGAACCGGAGCCGTAAGCTTTGAGTTCCTGTCGCGAGAATGTGCTACCGTGACCGCCGTGGAGAAAGCCGCCACTCAGCAGCGCTTTATCCAGAAAGTCGCCCGCGAGCTTGGCGATACAAACCTGCAGCTCGTACGCGGCGATGCCCTCCGCTTCATAGCCTCGTCTCCGAGGGCATACGATGTTGTATGGGCCGACCCCCCATATGATATGCCCGGCTTCGGTGAAATACCCGGAGCGATATTATCGTCGGGCCTTGTCAAACCGGGCTCTCTCGTGATAATAGAGCACAACAAGAGCCATGATTTTTCGTCGCTCCCCGGCTTCCGCGAGCACCGTGCCTACGGCTCGGTCAACTTCTCAATCTTCGTGGTTGAGTGATACTTGCTTTGAGCCTTAGCCGAGATTGAGTCCATGTATAGGTGGATCTACATATTCCTGATGCTTGTGGCATTGCTCATGCCTGCCGATATTTATGCAGGTCGAAAGATGCGTGTGCCGACTTGCGACCAAATCCCCCTCGTAGGGGTTAATGCAATGATGCAGGATAGCGAAGGATATGTGTGGTATGCCACTACTGAGGGCGGTATTTGTAGAGATAACGGCTATCAGGTAGATGTATTCCGCAATGACCGCGAAAATCCATTGAGACTGGGTCACAGTAACGGCGTGCTAAGCTTGTGCGAGACTTCCAACGGTGATATTTGTTTTGGCACACGCGAGAATATCTACTTGCTCAGAAAAAGCGACTATTCTATAGTACCTTTTGATACAGCCGTCGTTTTTGGTAAAGTAAAGCTGATTCATACCACGGCAAATGGCGGATTGGTAGCCTATACCGGCAGTGGTATCTGTAGGTACGACAAATCATATCGGCGTATATCTGTAGAGCCGTCACCGGGTGACAGTGTGATAGATCAGGAAGCTGCCGCACTATACACATCTTTTGTCGATCGGCATGGCAATAAATGGGAATTGATTGACGAAGAACCATATATAAGCGTTTCCTCGGACTCTTTTATAAACAGGTTAGACCAAGACGGTAAGAGCGGCAAAGTAGATCTGAGACGCTGCGTCGGACGAAACGGAACCTTATTCAAAAGTGACTACGACGGCATCGAGGTCGGTGGAAAATATATCTCCGGATTAAGCAATGTGAGGCAAATGGCCGCCGCCCCCGACGGAGGCATCTACTTTATAACTGCATTTTCGGCTTTGTCGTATATGTCGGAAAGCGGGCTTGTGATACCCCTTGTTGCCGGTACGGAGAGTAAGACTTTGTGCGTTACCCCCGACGGCGATGTGTGGCTTGGAGGTTGGCAAGGCCAGATATGGAAGTATAATCGGGATACAGGTACCTTGGATCTTGATGAAATTGCGAGTACGTATAATTCCGACCCAGTGAATGGTATAGTCTCTGATATGCTGGGCATATTGTGGATTCTTACCGACAAGAGAATAAAGAGCTACAATCCATCGACAGGCCAATATCGTATCATTACAAACAATAATTACCTGGCGGAGGAAAGAAAATTCGGTACTATCAAGTTTGCAGACGACAGTGTTGTAGTTGATGGAAAGGATGCAATATTAAAAATCGGCCAAGGTATCAGGACTAAGAAAGAGCAGGTAGTGCTGTCGACTGTTGTTGTCGACGGCAAGAGCGAGTATGTGCGAATCGATAAGGATGAACTTGTACTGCCTGCAAACGCAGTTAATGTAGAGTTGGCTTTTACTACCTTCGATTACCTGAATGCACCTTATATCGAGATGTCGTACCGCATCAATGACGGCGAATGGGTCAATCTGCCTGTCGGGCAGAATATCGTACGCCTGACATCGCTGTCGAAAGGAGAGTACAAACTCGATGTCAAGGCTCGTAATTCCGAAAGTTGGGATGTGTCGGAGGGGTCGTTGACTATTCACCGCCTGCCGGCCTGGTGGGAATCGTGGTGGGCTTATACGATATATGCTATCGTACTTATCGTGATTGTTGTGCTTGGGGATCGTTTCTGGCAGCGATTCAAGGCAACGCAGAATAAACTTGCCGAACTGCAAAGCCGACTCGACAGTTATCTGCTGAAGGACGATACTTCGCTCGAAAGCGTTGCCGAGAATATAACAGACAACAACGCCGACAAGGATTTTATAGACCGGGTAATATCTCTGATTGAAGATAATATCGGCAACACAGATTTTGATATAGATTTTTTGTGCAGGGAAATGGCGATGAGCCGTTCGACCCTGTATCGGAAATTTCCGGAGATTACCGGTCAGAAACCTACGGAATTTATTCGTAGTATAAGGCTAAAGAAAGCCGCAATTATGATAAAGGAAAGCCGGTATAGTATTTCAGAAATTGCGAATATGTGCGGCTTTGCGTCGCCGAGTTATTTCAACCGGAGATTTAAGGAGATGTTTGGCGTCGCTCCGACTGATTATAGGTAATTCCTTAGTACTCAATGGAAAATCTCAAAGATTGGGACTATAGTTCAATCTAATCGGACAAAAGTTCAAGTACTTGGGATTATACAGCAATACGCCGTGGTGGTTTGTGCCTAACTTTGCAGTGTCACAATTCATAACAAATCACCATGAGAATCCTACGAAAAACAGTCATGGGTTTAGCCCTGACTTCAGTACTCGGTGCAGCCGGTGGAAACGTGCCCGGCGCCGAATTCAAAGATCGCATATTGCCAATGGAGGGCACCTATAGTGATAAGCCGCTATGGGGCGATGAAGCCTTGCGTAACCGTTATGCCGACAATGGCGCGGAACCCGAAACTAACAGCCAGGGCAAACCGGTTCATTATTTCTGGGGTGGTAATATATTAAAAGGAGACGACGGTCAATATCACCTCTATGTAGCCGGTTGGGATGGTACAAGGGCTTTTTCATACTGGTCTAATTCGGACGTGTATCACCTTACATCAGACACAGCTCATGGTCCGTTCAAACTTACATCGGGCTTTAATGTCGGAGGTGGCCACAACCCGACAGTGTTCAAAGCCAAGGACGGCACATATGTGCTCTACGTACTTATCGGCAACAAGGCTGCATATCGCTATACATCGAAGACCCTCGGTGACGACTGGGGCACAAGAGAGCTTATGCCTACAAATCTGCGAGGACGTGCATTGTCGACCGGCAGCACCAATACCTACTCAAACTGGACTTTTCAGGAACGTAGCGACGGATCGGTATATTGTATGGACCGAGGCGGAGCGTTGTGGGTAAGCGAAGACGGCTTGCAGACTTTCGAAAATATCAGCGATGTAAGCAGCTACCCCGGTGTATATCAGCGATATTACGAAGACCCCGTGGTGTGGCGCGATGAATTCCAATACCATATGATTGTGAATCATTGGAATGACAAAGTGGCATTCTACAGCCGTTCGAAAGACGGTTATCACTGGGTGGCTGAAAGCGGTACGGCCTACGACCCGACAGTGGCTCTGCATGCCGACGGTACAAGAGAACCTTGGGTTAAATTCGAACGCCCCCGCGTTGTACAGGACAACTATGGCCGTGCAATCTATCTCAACATGGCTGTTATAGATGTTGAAAAGTCGGATGTTCTTGCCGATGATATACACTCATCTAAGAATATCGTCATGCCCCTCAACCCCGGTATGAGGATGGAAGTGCTCAATGAGGCAAAGATAAGCCCGTCGACATCAGAGATAAAAGTAAGAATCTTTGCCGAGCCCGGATTTAAGCCTGCTACAGATCTTGATATGGGTACACTGCGATTCGGATCGCACGAAACTGTGAATCTCGGCGGCGGCGCTCACTGCATATCAAATACGGCAGAAGCCGACGGTAGTGTGGTGCTTGTGTTCAATGGCAAAGACACCGGCCTTACCGACGATGAATTCGCTCCCAAACTTATAGGCCGCTATGCTGCAGGCTATACACCTGTATTCCCCAATTCCAAAGCCGGGGATATGTGCTATGGTTATGCCCGCCTGAAGTATATCGACTACGAACCGGCATATCTTTCTCCTGCCGACCCTGTGGTAGACAGCAATAATAAAGTATGCAGCATCGATGTGAAGAATTATGGGTTGAAGGCTTCGGAAAATGGAGTGGCGATACTTATTATGTCGGATAAAAATGAGATTCTGTCCAAAGGTGTTGTGTCATCCTTGTCTCCTTACGCCCAGACTACACTCTCGTTGGAGCCGGTGGCAGAAATTCCTGCTGATACAAAGAGCCTCAAGGTACAGATAACTCTTGGCGGCGATACAGATATACATACACTGCAGTTGACTGATATTTTAGCTGTCCGCGACAAGTTGAGCCAGGCGATATCTGAAGCAAACGCCCTTCTTGGTAATTCTGCATATAATAAAGGTAAAGAGCAACTGAGCGAGGAGATTAAAAAGGTAGAGGCAGCTTTGTCGAGTTTCTATATTCCTTGTATTGAAGAATCTTACGAAGCATTGACCAAGGCTATCAACAATTTCAAGTTTGCAAACGCTTCTGCAAACAGGCCTATCGCTATCAATATTGAGAACGGTGATATGAACAGTCTCGACGGCTGGGATATCCTAAAAGCCGGTGACGGTGGTGATTTTCATCTCAACACCAAGAATAATCATAACTATAATAAACTGGGTATGACTCCCTTTGTCGAGGCTTACAACGTGAATACCGTGACGTCTCCCAACAGTATAAGTCAAACCTTGCGCGATATGCCTGTAGGTAAGTATATTTTCGAGGCCGACGTTATAGCCCAGAGCAAAACCGGTGATTGCAGCGGAGTGTCTCTGTTTATTAATGACCGGTCGCTTGCTTGTGCCAGTATTACTCCCAATTGGTCAGAACACTATTCAGTAGAATATACCCTTACTGAGATTGCCGACATTACTGTAGGCCTGCGCGTTGCCGAAGGCAGCAATGCGGTGTGGGTCGCTATGGATAATGCTACTCTCAAATTTTGTGGAAATGGCGATAATGACGATGCAATAGTATTCAACGCAAGTATCGAGAGCATTTATATCAAGGGTAGCAAACAGTCGGCCAACCATTATGTGACTGTGGAGCACGATTATGAGAACTATCTGAATCGTATTACCGAGCCCGACAAATACTGCGTTTGGTCTAAAATCTCAGATGTCGAAACCGGAGATGTATGGCTTTATAATGTTGAAACGAAATCGTTTATACTTCCCGAGGGTAATTATTGGAAAACCTGTGAGGATAAGGCGACAAAAGTACTGAGTCTTGAAGCAAGCGGTAATGGCTACAGCATACGTCTTTCGGCCGACAAAAACGGTTATATGAACGCTTTTGGCGGTTTTGCAACCAGCAGGGTGATTGTGTCTGATCTGCGTGGCTTCCCTGTCGGGGGGTATTCTTCGGGTGTGTGGGAGTTCGAGCAGACAGGAGATGACAGTATGCCGGAGTTTGAACTGTCGAATATAACAGAGGGTCTCGAACCTCTTAAAGATGCTATCAAGAAATTGCCCCGGGTGGCGATGATAGACCTTGACGAAAGCGGTATCACCACCTATTGTGCTCATTTTGACGTTGAAATACCCGCCGGGGTCAAGGCATATACGACGGGTTTCAATAAGAACTTTGATACAGTGCTACTTACCGAAATAACATCGGTCATACCTGCCAATACTCCTGTAATACTTGAGTCGCAAGGCGCAACCGAGCCTCATATCATGACTGCGGCTACAGATGCGAGCGTTGTAACTTGTAATAGCGGGGCACTTAACGGAGCGCTGTCGGCAATGCAATCGGCCAAGCCCGGTTGTTATGTGCTTAATCCTCAAAATCGTAGATTTGAAAAAGTGACATCCGACACTCCTGTTGCCAAAAACAAATGCTATGTCACACTGCCGGAAGGAATTGAAAAACCGGAAGTCCTGAAAATCGCCTATGAAGATCAGACCCAGACCGGAATAGGGTCATTAGAATCTGGCAAAGACATGGAAGACCTCGTTTTGTACAATCTGAAAGGCCGGGTAGTAGATGCAGGCGCAAAGGGAGTCGTAATCGCCAAAGGCCGCAAGATGCTAAAGTGAGCTTCAAGGCCTAAATCTTCATGTTTGAGAGAGGTTAGACTGTAAGGTGTAAAAGTATAATATGCCAAACTCCGGTCCGTTGTATAGCGGGCCGGAGTTTGGCATTATGTTTTTGGTGGCTATATTGGATTTTGACCGGTTGCCTCGAAATATCGTTGTAGTGTGAGGAGTGATGTGATTTTCTCGCGTTCGGGGTCGCGGAATTGGTCTACATATTCATGCGCATGGGCAATAATTTCTTCAGCTTCCCACGGGTGTTCGATGTAATATCTGATTTTCTGTTCGAGGTCGGAAAGGTCGGGCAGTACCTCGATATAGTGGTATCCGCCAATGAGTCTGCCTTCCATAAACCATGTTTCATACTTCGGTTTGGGCATGACCGCAACGGAGTTCGACGACATAATCCATTTGAGGTTACTTGCCACATCGTTGCCCTCGAGGGCGATTATGAACTTGTATTTCAGTTGCTCGGGAATGGTGAGTTTGAGTACACGCCATTCTTCGGGTATTCTGCCTGGTTTATCAACATCGCCTACGTCGATCAGGCTGCTGTTGATGTAGTCTTCCATTAGCTTTGTCCTAAGCGCATTGCCCCTTGTACGCCCTCGGAAAAGAGCCTTGTCGATTTTCTGAGCGAAAGGAATCTTGTCTTTTAGAAGAATGAAATGCCTTACCGCGTCGAGGCAGAGTAGTATTGAATTGGCGTTGTTATCGCCAATCGGGCGGCTTTTGACTATCGACGGCTCTTGAGGGATATGTATGATATCGCCGGGAAGCAATGATATCTTGTTGCTTAAATCGAACCAGCGGGCAAAGCGCAGAGTGTCGAGCGGGTATACTTTCTGCCCTTTGATTTTGACATCAGCGATAGGTGTGGCGTCGGAGGGTATTGCCGTGGCCGGGCCGAGTTTGCAATAATAATTGCGACGCTCTAAAATATCGGCATAATCGCTTCGGTATGTAGCCTTTGCGAGCGTTGACCTAAGTTTACGCCTCAGATACCACGCAGGTATGCGCAGTCTTATATAGCTGTAGAGGTAGTATTTCCACTTCGGGTTTTTACCATTGAAAATTGTGGCATACAAGCGCCGAAGCAGGGTGTTTTGAGATTCTTGGTCGGAGTCTTTCATTATGTGCTAATGCTGTTGGGTTTTGATAGCCCGGACTAAATGTGTGATTGGTTATCAGACCTCGCAAAGTTATAAATATTTTTGGTACTGCACAATAATAAAAACTGAATCGATGCGAGGAGGCCGGAAACACAATATTCCGCACTCACTTGAAGCTGAAATGAAAATATTTGGGCCGAAAAATTGACGGTTAGGAATATTTAAGCTAATTTTGCAATCGAAAAGAGCTCTAATAGGCTGTGTCTTTTTAGAAATATGACGTTAAAGGCTAATACAGAGAATGTTGAGCAGTGCCCTTATCAATTGGGCGTGGCACTCAGCGGTGGCGGTGCACGAGGCTTTGCCCATGTGGGCGCCTTGATGGCTATCGAGGAGGCCGGTTTGCGACCAGATGCCATTGCCGGGGTCAGTGCAGGCTCGGTAATAGCCGTCTTGTATGCCGCAGGTGTCAAGCCTATAGACATGGCCGATATTTTCGGCGGCCAGAGTTTCCGCAACCTCGCCGAGCTGAGCTGGGGCAAGGGCGGGCTTTTCAAAATCGATAAATTCATTAAGCTCGTCAAGGATGCTATCGGCGATAAACAGAATATCGAAGACCTCGATATCCCTACCTTTATCATCGCATCTGACCTTGACAATGCCCGGCCTCATATTTTCGACAGTGGCGAGATAATGCCGCGTATGCTTGCTTCGTGCTCGATACCTATTATCTTTCCGCCGGTAGAAATCGACGGCGTGCACTACGTTGACGGTGGTGTACTGCGCAATATGCCCGCCTGGGCGCTGCGCGACAAATGCCGTACACTGATAGGCATAAATGTCAGCCCGCTGCGCAAAAAAGATAAATACAGCTCGATAATCGAAGTTGCATATCGCACTTATAATCTGATGGCCAAGGCCAATCAGGCTCAGGATATGGAGATGTGCGACCTGTCGGTGCAGACACCCGAAATCGCAGATTACGCCGTGTTTGACCTGAGCCAAATTAAAGAACTGGTTGTCAGCGGTTACATGCATACCCGCAAGGCACTCAAAAACGCCGGTATGTGGCACCCAACAACAAGCAAGGATAAACAATGACCTACGTAAAGCCAATCATCTATCAATTACTCCCGCGACTGTTTGCAAATTATTGCGACGCACCTGTCGTCAACGGTACGTTAGCCGAAAACGGCTCGGGCAAGCTCAACGACATCACCCCCACGGTGCTTGATTCTATCAAGGGCCTTGGCGCTACCCACGTGTGGTATACCGGCGTGATAGAGCATGCGCACGATGCCGACTACACGGCCTACGGTATACCAAAGCACAACCCCTATGTAATCAAAGGACATGCCGGTAGCCCGTATGCTATTACCGATTACTACGATATCGACCCGGACCTGGCCGTAGACGTGCCCCGCAGGATGAATGAATTCGAAGCATTGGTAAAGCGCACACACGATGCCGGTCTGAAAGTGATTATCGACTTTGTACCCAACCACGTAGGCCGCCAGTATGCATCAGATGCAAAGCCTGCCGGTATCGAGGATTTCGGCAACGGCGACAACCACGAGATGTTCTTTGCCCGTGATAATAATTTCTACTATATCACCTGGCAACAGTTTGCTCCGCATATCGATCTTGGCTGCGGGCCGGACGCATATGTCGAATTCCCGGCAAAGGCTTCGGGCAACGACTGCTTTACCGCATTTCCCGGCGTCAACGACTGGTACGATACCGTGAAACTGAATTACGGCGTCGATTACGGCAACGGCAGCCGCCATTTCGACCCTATACCCGACACATGGCTCAAAATGCTGCATATTTTGCGCTATTGGGCTTCAAAGGGTATCGACGGCTTCCGTTGCGATATGGTACACATGGTACCTCTCGAGTTTTGGCATTGGGCCATACCTCAGGTCAAACAGCACTATCCGCATATAATATTTATCGCCGAAATCTATGATATCGGCCTATACCGTCCGTTTATCGATTACGGCGGTTTCGACTACCTCTACGACAAGGTCAATCTCTACGATACTCTTCGAGCTATCGAGACCCAGAATCATTCGGCAGCGAGAATCACCGGATGCTGGCAGGCAGTAGAAGGTATCGGCCAACATATGCTCAACTTCCTCGAGAACCACGACGAACAGCGCTTCGCATCGCCATTCTATGCCGGCGACGCCCGCCGTGCCATACCCTCGATGGCAGTAAGCACCTTTATCAACAAGGGCCCGATGATGATTTACTTCGGTCAGGAACTTGGCGAGCCCGGCACCGACAGCGAAGGCTACAGCGGTCACGATGGCCGTACCACCATATTCGATTACTGGAGTGTGGCATCGGTGCGTCGTTGGCTCGACCGTGGCAGCTGCAAAGGCAAGCTTACGCCCGAAGAGGAAGAACTACGCCGCAAGTATACCGATATACTCTCACTTGCCAATTCCGAACAGGCTATCGCCGACGGTGATTTCTTCGACCTGATGTATGTCAATCTCGAAAATCCGGGCCTCAACCCCCACCGTCATTTCGCGTTCCTGCGCCACAAAGACGACGACTTGCTTGTGATTGTGGCAAACTTTGGCGACAGCGACAGCGACATATCGCTAAATATCCCCATGCATGCCTTCCTGTCGCTCGATCTGCCCCAGGGTACTGATACCGAGGCTCGCGAATTGCTCAGCGGTATTACCGAGGCCAAGACCCTCAGTGCTACCGAGCCAATGAAGATCAGCGTACCTGCCCATGGAGCAGTGGTTTGGAAGCTTTCGCGCAATCGCATCGAACCGCTCCGCGGTGCTGCACCCCGACGTTCCACACCCAAAGTCGCAAAGCAGGTAAATGCCTCCAAGAGTGAGAAAGAGCCCAAGAAACCGGCTCCCGACATGACATACAAAAAGAATAAAAAATAGACCTGAAACAACATCATATTCTATCCAATGGATTCCCTTCACCCCTTTAAGATTTTTGCCGGCACAAAATCACAGTATATGGCCGAAGAAATCTGCAAAGAACTCGGCGTAGAGCTGGGCAAGATGAAAATCGAACATTTCGCCGACGGCGAATTCGAAGTTTGCTACGAGGAAACCGTACGTGGCTGCGATGTGTACATCGTACAGAGTACATTCCCCAACTGCGACAATCTGATGGAACTGCTGCTAATGATCGATGCGGCTAAGCGTGCTTCGGCCCATTCTGTCATTGCGGTTATGCCATATTTCGGCTGGGCGCGTCAGGATCGCAAGGATAAACCCCGTGTGTCGATTGCCGCCAAACTGGTTTCTGACCTGCTGGTTACTGCCGGTGCAAACCGCGTGATTACTATGGACCTGCATGCCGACCAGATACAGGGATTCTTCAATATCCCTCTCGACCACCTATATGCCTCGTCGGTATTTATCCCGTACATCCAGAGTCTCAACCTTGAGGATATGGTGATCGCCACACCCGATGTGGGCGGTGCTAAGCGTGCCAACAACTATGCCAAATACCTCGATGTACCCCTGGTGCTGTGCCACAAGCAGCGTGCCAAGGCCAACGTGGTGGCTAAGATGACCGTTATCGGAGATGTTAAGGACAAGAACGTAATCCTTGTCGACGATATGGTCGATACCGCAGGCACTATCACCAAGGCTGCCGACCTGATGATGGAGAATGGCGCAAAGAGCGTACGCGCACTCGCTTCGCACGCCATTATGAGCGACCCCGCATCGCAGCGTGTAGAAGATTCGGCCCTCACCGAGATGATATTTACAAACTCGATACCCTACACAAAGGGGTGCAAGAAGTGTACAATACTATCGGTGGCTCACTTGTTTGCCGACACTATCCACCGAGTGCTCTGCAACGAATCGATATCTTCGCAATATCTTATTAAATAATAAGATTTAGTTTTTAATCATAAGGTTTAAAGTTTAAGGCCGGATAATAGACTCGACAATTAGACTATTATCCGGTCCTTTGATTTATTATAAGCCGGAATTGTTTCAATCCGTAATTGACCGACAATGATCATAGAAGAACCTGACCTCAGTGTGCTCGATGCTGCTACAGTATTCGACATCGACGACCCTCGCTGGGCTAAGATAGGCAAGCTTGTAGACTGTATCTCGTGTTATACAGAAACACCGGCTCGTAAGATTGTAGACCATGCCGTTTCTCATAACATGGTGCTAACAAATAAAGTACCCTTGACGGCAAAGCATATCGCCGCGCTTCCCGACCTGAAGTATATTGGGGTGCTTGCCACCGGCTACAATATCATCGACCTTGCGGCAGCAACCGAGGCCGGTATCGTTGTTACCAATATCCCGGCTTACAGCACCGCCTCTGTCGCCCAACATGCCATTTCGCTCTTGCTTGCCATTACAAACAGGGTTGAGTCTTATTCTACCGAGGTTCATGGTGGCCGTTGGACTGCGTCGTCGGCCTTTACATTCCTTATCGAAGACTGGCACGAACTCGACGGTAAGACATTCGGCGTGGTCGGCTTTGGCAATACAGGCCGGGCTACTGCCGCTATAGCCAAGGCTTTAGGTATGAAGATTGCGGTATATACATCGAAGTCGCAGCAGGAACTGCCGGAGGGATATGTGAAAGTAGGCCTCGACGAACTATTTGCGAACTCCGACGTGGTGAGTCTTCATTGCCCCTTGACACCTGATACGCAGGGGCTTGTAAACAGTCGCCGACTTCGCATGATGAAGCGCTCGGCAATACTTATCAATACCTCGCGAGGCCCGGTGGTCAATGCCACAGACCTTGCAAAAGCGCTTGTCGAAGGGCGTATCTATGCCGCCGGTATCGATGTGCTCGATAATGAGCCCCCGCGCCCCGGCAACCCCCTTCTTGCCGCCCCTCGCTGCTATATCACGCCCCATATTGCATGGGAAAGTGTTGAGGCAAGGGAGCGTCTGCTCGATATTGCCGCTGAAAATGTGAAAGCATTTATCGACGGCAATCCTATTAATGTTGTAAACAAGGAGGTCCTTGGACATATAGGCTTTGAGTGACACGATAAAGATTTATTTGTCAACTAATATAATTTCTAAATGAAAAAGATTGCAATTGCCGCTTTGATGTCGGCAACAGTTTTCGGCATGTCGGCCGAAGGCTACCAAGTCAACACGCTGAGTGCCCGCCAGAACGGTATGGGACATACCGGTACGGCTCTCAAACTCGGCGCCGAAAGTATGATATTCAATCCCGCAGGCCTTGCCTTTGAAGAGCATACTATTGATTTCCAAGGCTCTGTGACCGGAATCTTCGCTCATGCTACAGCCAAGGTCGACGGTGTGGATTATAATACCTCCAACCCCGCGTCTACTCCGATGGCTTTCAACCTCGGTATGAAGGTCTACGATAACTTTGCCGCCGGTGTAAGTTTTTACACACCCTACGGCAGTGGTATCAAATGGGGTGACAATTGGCCCGGTGCAGTACTCAACCAGAGCGTCAACCTCAAGGCGTTCACTCTCCAGCCCACTGTAGCTTGGGAAATCATACCAGGTCTCTCGGTAGGTGCCGGTGCAATGATTACATGGGGTAATGTCAACCTCGATAAAGGCCTCGTAACCCCGGCATCGCTCAATGGGCTTCTATCGCTAATGGGCAACGACTACAGGTTTACCGACACTCCGGCATCGATCAACCTCACCGGTCGTGCGGCTACCACGGTTGGTTTCAACGTCGGCGCTATGTGGGATATCACCAAGCAGGTTACAGTGGGCGTTTCGTATCGCTCAAAGATGAACCTCAAGGTGAAATCGGGCGATGCCTCGCTCAGATATGCCAATGAAATGGCTCACAAACTGCTACAGGAGAAACTCAACGTGCTCGATAAAGCAAACTTTGCCGCCGAAATGCCGGCCCCGGCAGTGCTCAATTTCGGTGTGGCATACAAGCCTATCGAAAAACTTCAGCTTGCCGCCGATGCTCAGCTTACATTTTGGAATGTATACAAGAACCTCGAAATCGATTTCCTTAGCGAAACCCTCAAGCCCTACAACCAGAATCTCGAAAAGAACTACCGCAATTCGTGGACATTCCGCGTAGGCGCACAGTACTCGCTCACAAACCGACTCGACCTTCGCGCAGGTGTGATGATCGACACCACGCCTGTCAACGACGCCCACTACAACCCCGAGACCCCGGGTATGACCAAGGTCGAACCGTCTGTAGGCTTCTCGTTCTCGCCAATCAAATATTTCACTATCGATGCATCGTTGCTCTATGTGGCCGGTCTTGGCAAAGACAACGCATCGTGCAGCTATGCCGACCTGCTTGCAGGCAAAATGGCTACATTTACCGCCGACTACCGCGTGCATTCATGGTGCCCCGCAATCGGCTTCAGAGTGAATTTCTGATAAACGGCAGGGCTTGATATGCCCTGTGTCATTGAATTTATTGGGTGGCATATCCGTGCAATAGGCGCCGGATATGCCACTTTTTTATATCTAATACAATGTTGTAACAATTTGGTGAAAATAATAGGAAGATATGATGATACGCTTGCGTATTCTCGGGATTTTGTATAAGTTTGCGGCCAAATGAAAAGAAAAGGCATAGTATTTGTTTCTGTCATCACATTCTTTTTTATGTGCGGCGTCGTTTTCTCTTGTAAAACAGGAGATAACAAGGCTGTTGCCGATTGTGAAATTACCGCGCCTTTCGATTCGTTGTTTTCGACTATCTTTACAGACCCGGGTGCTCCCGGCGGTGTTGTGATTGTGTGTCGTGGCGATTCGGTTGTGTATAACCGTAGCTTCGGCATGGCCGACCTTGATAAAAACATACCGATGAGCGACAGTACTATGTTCAATGTCGCCTCTGCGTCGAAGACATATATCACCTCGGCTGTTATCAAGCTGCGCGATAATGGCTTGCTGAGCCTTGACGACAGCTTGAGTAGGTTCTTCCCTGAATTTAATCGCGAAGTATTCGACAAGGTGAAGTTGCGCCACGTGCTGTCGCATACCACCGGCCTGCCCGATTTGCGGCCTCGTAACGCCGACCAATGGAATGAGTATGTCAAAGAACATCAGTCACCTTTTGGCTATGGGCCTGATTATCTGCTCTATGGCCGCGAGGAAGAACTGCGCGAGTTTTTCAAGACCCTGAAGCGTCTCGATTTTTCGCCCGGGTCGGAATTTGATTGCCAGGATGCCCCTTATCTATTGCTGCCTTTGGTGATAGAGCAGGTGGGTGGAAAGAACTTTGAGGTATGGATGCGCAAGAATATCTTTGAACCCGCAGGGCTTGCCGAGACTGAATATTACGATCCGTCGCATCCTCACGAGCGTATGGCTCATGCCTATCGACCGGCAACCGGCAACCCTGCCCCGGGGCGATTCAGAAGCCGCGACGGGCGCTGGGACGAACAAGACTATGGCGAAACAGAGTTCTTCCTCACTCGTGCCGACCATGGTATATGTACCACTCCGCGCGAATTTATCCGCTGGATTAATTCTCTCTATCATGGCCGTGTGATTGCCGAGTCGTCGCTCCGCGAAGTCAACCGCCCGGTGGTAGGAACTGATGTCGACAGTGTGCAGTACGGCCTTGGGCTATTCGTGCAGGACATCAATTCCAAGCCCTTCAAGGTATTTCACAGCCGCAATAATGGTGGATTCGGAATTTACGAAGGAGTATTTCCGCGTCAACACCTATATTATCTAATATTTGCCAACCGCGCAGACTGGAATCGTCTGGAAACGGCTGAAAAGGTCGACAGTATCTTTAAGTCGCATAAGTGGTTGTTGCCCAAACAAGCGATTCAGGAATGAAATTTCATGCTTCGATGCGTATAATCTTGCTGGCATGTCTCTTTGTCGGTATCCTCTCTTCGTGTAGCCATAACCGTGCTGTTTCCGCTTTGGATTCATCGCTCGACTCTCTATTTACATCAATATTTCCCGATCCGGAGGCTCCCGGTGCTATCGTTCTTGTAGCCAAAGGAGATACCATATTGTTCGACCGCGGTTACGGTATGGCCGATCTCAAAAATGGCAAGGCGATTTGCGATACTACATTGTTTAATATATGCTCGATTTCTAAGCAGTTCGCAGCTGTTGCCCTTCTCAAACTCGAAGAACAGGGCAAACTCGATCTCGACGACCATGTGGGCAAATTTATACCTGCGCTTCGTTTGCCGCAATTTTCCGAGGTGACCCTTTTTCACCTCTTGTCGCATACCTCGGGTATTCCCGACTGCCGTCCGCGCACCGACGAAGAATGGGCCGAGTATGTCAAGCACCATGAGACAAGTTTCGGTTCGTGCCGCGACTATAAGCTTTATTCGCTTACTGCCGAATCGGTAAGGTATATGGCCGATGTTGATACACTGGTCTTTGAGCCCGGTACCGGCTATGAATATCAGAATCCCACCTACCAGCTTGTACTCCCTATAATAGAAGATGTAACACGCGAACGCTTCAACCCTTGGATGAAAGCCAACATATTCGATGTCGCAGGCCTTAAGCATACCGTATATTTCGACCCGGTCGACGATCTGCGGGCTTTGTCGCACGGATATATCCCTGCCGAAGGCGAAAATACCTATAAATTATGGCGTTCGCCCGACGGCAAATGGGAGGAATGTGACTATGGCGAGGCATTCTTCTTCCCCACCAAGACCGACGGTGGCATATATACCTCGGCCCTCGATTTTCTAAAGTGGAAGAAGGCTTTGTACAGTGGCAAGGTGATAGGTGACAGTGCTTTGCATAAAGCCATTACCCCGGTTATCGAAACCGACATACCGATGACTTCTTACGGTCTCGGGCTTTTTATTGAGCAGGTACCCGGCAAAGCCCGCAAGATTTTCCATACCGGTGATAATGGCGGTTATCTGACTGTCGAGGCATATTTCCCCGAGCATGATGTGTACTACCTTATATTTGCAAACCGTCCCGACTGGCCGAGAGAGAAAACTTACGAGCAGGTCGACAGTATCCTGCACGCATATAAATTCATATGACAATGGCCTGTCCGAAGCTACAGGTTCTCATCGTTACTTACGGCCGGCGGATCGATGCCATAGATCTTGCCGGCCTGCCGATTGTCGGCGGGGTAGAGTATATCGTATCATGTCAGAACCCCGACAGGCTCGACCTTGACACATCGCGATTCGACGGACGCGATGATATAAAGGTGTATTTTTTCGCTGACAGAGGTGTGTCGCGCAATCGCAACCACTGTCTTGATATTGCAACGGCCGATTATGTGCAGATTTCCGACGACGACATCGCATACAATGCCGATGCACTTGTCAAACTTATCGAGACATTTGATGCCGACAATGACATAGATATAGTGACAACACGCTCTGTCATCCCTGAGCACCACGAATATCCCCTCGATCGCCACGACCTCGCCAAGCCTTGGCGATTCTATTCGCCTATTGCATTTGAAATTGCCTTAAGGCGCTCTGCTGTAGTGAAATATCATCTCCGTTTTGCCGAAAGGATAAGTATCGGTACAGATTATATCACCGCCGGCGAGGAAAACTTCTTTTTCCTGCGTTGCATGCGTTGCGGGCTTTACGGTGTGTTTAGGAATATTACCCTCTCGGAGCACCGAGGTCCTACCACCTGCAGCCATAGCGCACAGCAGCCGGGAGTGGTGCGTGCCAAGGGCGCAATACTGCCATGTGCCCGCGGATATTTTGGAGGCTTAATCCGCCTGCCGGTAGAGGCATGGCGCTCGCAACTGCCTTTTTTCAAGGCTTTGACATATCTGATACAAGGCTATTTGTATTATCTAAAGTACCATAAAGAGCTATGAGAATACTGTTTATGGGCGACGGCAGTGCCTATCATGCCAATCTTGCCACGGCTCTGAGGGCTATGGGGCATGAAGTGACAGTGGCGTCTGACGGCACTCGCTGGATGCAGACCGAGCGTAATATCGACCTTTCGAGGCGTCACGGAAAACTTGGTGGCGCCCTGCTGTGGTTCCGGCTTTCACAAATCGATGCAGCCAAGCTCAAAGGCTACGACGTGGTACAGCTTTCGTCGCCCGGCTTCGCTCCACTGCGACCAAAGCGCCTTCGCAAACTGCTCGAACGGCTTCGCGCCGACAATGGCATCGTATGCCTCACCGCACTCGGTACCGACTCCAACTACGTAGACCACTGCCTCAATTCGCCCGAGCCTGTGCTGAAATATTCGGAGTGGCGTGTCGCTGGCAAGCCCACGCCATGGAGCTCAACCGATGCTTCCGAAGTGAAGGAATGGCTTTCGCAAGAGCTTATAGACTATACCAATGAGTTTTATACCCGTATCGACGGAGCTGTATCGGCCCTCTACGAGTATCACCGTGTGCTCGAAGTTACAAGGCCCGAACTGCCAATAGCTTATGGCGGCATTCCTATTTTGCGTGACCGCTTGCCTATGCATCCTCTTGCCGACGGGCCTGTAAAGATTCTCCATGCCGTGCACCGTGGTCGAGAGGCCGAAAAAGGTGCCGACCACCTGATAGGTTTGCTTCGCCGACTCGAATCCGAGATGCCGGGGCGGGTGATTGTAGATACCCCCGACAATGTGCCATATAACCGGTTCTTGCCGCGCCTTGCAGGGTACGATATAGTTTCCGACCAGCTTTATTCCTATACCCCGGCCACGACGGCACTGCTTGCTATGGCTATGGGTGTGGTGCCTCTGAGCGGGGCCGAAGAAGACTTCTATGACTATATAGGCGAATCTTCGCTCAGACCGATTATCAATGCCGACCCTACCGACCTCGAAGGCACTTACAACAGATTGAAATCATTGGTCGCCGACCGCGAAGCCCTGGCCGCATTGTCGATGCAAGGCCCGCAATTTGTTGCGAAACATAACGATGCAGATGTCGTTGCTTCGCGATTTATTGATTTTTGGAAATCGATTTTGTAAATTTTAACAATTGTTTTGTAAGTAAATACCTAATTTTGCGTCTAAATAACAGAAACAAACTTTACAACATATTCGTTCCTATGAAGAAAATTCTGATGCGCTGTATGGCCATGCTGGTAGCTCTTACCGGCATGTCGCTGTCGTTAAATGCGCAAATGGCACCGCAGCCACTGCCTATGGACAGTGCTGTAGTTTACGGAGTACTCGACAATGGCTTGACCTATTACATCCGTCATAACGAAAAACCCAAAGGACAGGCTGATTTCTATATTGCCCAGAAAGTTGGCTCTATACTTGAAGATGACAACCAGCGTGGTCTGGCTCACTTCCTCGAGCACATGTGCTTCAACGGCACTACAAACTTCCCCGACAAAGGCATTATCAACTGGCTCGAAAGCAAGGGTGTGAAATTTGGTGTAAACCTCAACGCCTATACTTCGATAGACGAGACAGTGTACAATATCTCGAATGTCCCCGTGGCTTCGAAGGCTGTGCAGGACTCGTGTCTGCTCATTCTCCACGACTGGGCTTGCGACCTCACTCTCGACCCCAAGGAAATCGATGCTGAGCGTCCTGTTATCCACAACGAATGGTCGCAGTCGATGGTTGGCGAGATGCGCCTCTACGAGAAGCTGCTCCCCGTCATCTATCCCGACAATAAGTACGGCTACCGTCTGCCTATCGGCACAATGGACGTTGTCGACAACTTCCCGCCCCAGGCTCTGATCGATTACTATCACAAATGGTATCGTCCGGATCAGCAGGGTATCATCGTTGTCGGCGATATCGATCCGCAGTATATCGAAAGCAAGATTAAAGAAATGTTCGGCGGTATCAAGATGCCCGAGAATCCCGCTCCCCGCGAATACGTGAGCGTTGAAGACACCCCCGGCACTATCTATGCTATCGGCGCCGATCCCGAAGTAAAGGCTGCTAACGTGGGTCTTCTGTTCAAGGCTCCCGGCCTCGAACTGCCCCGCGAGCACCGCAATACCAACTTCTACTTCATGGTCAACTATCCCAAGGTGATGATTACCATGATGATGAACAACCGTCTTGCCGATATCGCCAACACTCCCGAATCAGAGTTTGCAAACGCACGCCTCTATGCCGGCAACTTCTTCATTTCGAAGACCATGCCCGCACTGACACTCGACGTAGACCCCAAGGGCAGTGATGTTATCCCCGCATTCACACAGGCTTACCGCGAGCTCCTTCGTGCCGTACGCGGCGGTTTCACTATCGGTGAGTACGAGCGTGCCAAGGCCGAGTTCCTTTCGCGTATCGAGCGTGCTTACGAAGGCCGCAACGACGTGGAAAACGGCTCGTACGTAAAAGAGTATGTAGACCTCTTCCTCGACAATGTGCCTGCTCCCGGCATCGAACTCGAGAAGCAATACTACGACCAGCTCGCCGCTGCATTCCCTGTAGAGCAGATCAACGCTATCTTGCCCGCAGTCATTACTGAGGACAACCGCGTGCTCGTGGCTCTCCTTCCCGAAAAAGAAGGCTTCCCCATCCCCACTGAAGAGCAGTTTGCAAATGCTATCGCAGCTGTTGATGCAGAAACTATCGAACCCTACAAGGATGAAATGCGCGAAGACCCCCTCATCCCCTCACTTCCCAAGGCAGGCAAGATCAAAGCTGTCAAGGAACTCAAGGAATGGGGCGCAAAAGAATATACCCTTTCCAACGGCGTGAAAGTAGTAGTGAAACCTACCGATTTCAAAGCTAACGAAATCATATTCGAGGCCATGGCTAAAGGCAACGCAGGCAGCACACTCGACCAGAGCAAGGCTTCTTCGATCAAATACGCCCCCATGGCTATCTCAAACATGAGCCTCAACGACTACAGCAACAGCGATATCCGCAAGTACCTCCAGGGCAAGCAGGCCGGTGTTGCTTTCAGCTTCAGCGACTATACCCGCAACCTCAGCGGTAATGCAACTCCCAAGGACCTGAAGACACTCATGGAGATGATCTACAGCTACTTCACAGGTTTCGGCCTGCGCGAGGACGAGTTCAATGCAGGTCGCGACGGCCTTATCGCACAGCTCGCCAACCAGGAGAACGTGCCCAACTTCATCTTCTCGAAAGACCTCATGGCAAGCCTCTACAGCGCTCCTGCCAAGCAGATGATCAGTGTTGACGACCTCAAGGCCGCCGACCGTCAGGCTATTGTTGATATGGTTCGCGGTATGCTCAGCAATGCAGCTGACTATACCTTCTACTTTGTCGGCAATGTCGACGAGGCAAGCTTCGAGCCCCTGATGCTCCAGTACCTCGCAACCCTGCCCGCCAACGCAAAGAAGGCATCGAAGAAGTTCATCCACAACCCCGCATTCGAAATCGCTGCCGGCAGCAAGACCGACACATTCACTACCAAGATGCAGACACCCCAGTCGTTTGTCTTCATCGGTATGTTTGCCAAGATGCCCTACACCCAGAAAAACAAAGTGCTGGCAAGCATCGCCGGTCAGGTGGCTTCGAAACGACTGCTCAACAAAGTCCGCGAGGAAATGGGCGCCGTTTACTCTATCAGCGCAAATGGCGACATGACACGTACCGACCAGCTCAACGTAGTATTCCAGAGCGCATTCCCCACCAACAAGGTAGATATGAAAGACGAAACCCTCAAGGCTATCAAAGACATCTTCTACGCCGTAGGTGAGAAAGTAAGCGAAGACGAACTCAAACCCGTTATCGAATACATGCTCAAGACTAACGAGGAAAGCCTCAAGAGCAATGACGAATGGGCAGGCTCGATGTCGGCTACCGGCCTCAACGGAGTAAATGTATTCCTTGGTAAGGAAGAGCTCCTCAAGAGCATCACAACCAAGGATGTAGAAGACTTCATGAGCCAGGTAATCGCTCAGGACAACTACCGCGTGGTAGTGCTTGATCCCGAAGGCGTGGCCGAAGAAGCAAGCAAATAATCAGATCCCCCTATACCCCCTACAGCACACCCCGGAGACACTAAAGTCTCTTGGGTGTGTTTTTATTTTGTGGCGTTGAAAAATTATTCGTAACTTTGCATGGTCTTCCTAATGCGGGGGCCACAGTTTATGACACCCCATAATCCACACACTTATGCAGGCGAGTACCGACGCTGTTCTCATACTTGAGGACGGCACGATTTTCCGCGGCCGTAGTTTTGGCTACGAGGGTTCCGCGGCCGGTGAGGTTGTATTCAATACAGCCATGACCGGCTATCCAGAGAGTCTTACCGACCCTTCTTACGAGGGTCAGATCTTAGTTACCACATTTCCTCAGTTAGGCAATTACGGTGTTCCACCGGCAGCCGGCGACGATGCCCTCAAAGATTACTTCGAGGGTTCGCGTATCCATTGCCGTGCAATTATCGCTCAGGACTATGCTTTCCACCACAGCCACTGGCTGGCCGACCGCAGTCTCGGCCAATGGCTCAAGGATGAGAAGATTCCCGGCCTATATGGTATCGATACAAGGGCGCTTACCAAGCATTTGCGCGAACATGGCTCGATGCTGGGTAAGATTATTGTCGGTGATTGCGCCGATATCGATTTCTATGATCCCAATGCCGAGAACCTGATCGCTATAGCTTCGTGCAAGGAGCCTATGGTATTCGACGGCCTCGGCTGCGATCCACGCCCGCTTACCGGCGAGCTCGAGCCCGATGCCGAAGGACGCCCCACAGTGGCATTGGTAGATTGTGGTATAAAGCACAATATCATCCGTTGCCTTCTCCGCCGTGGTGTGAGAGTGGTGCGTGTGCCTTGGAATTACGATTTCAATACCTTTGCTTGGGACGGATTGTTTATAAGCAACGGCCCGGGTAACCCCGACTTTGCCGAGGCTACCGTCGAAAATATCCGCAAGGCCATGGAAATCGGCAAGCCCATTTGCGGCATCTGCATGGGCAATCAGCTCCTTGCCAAGGCAGCCGGTGCAAAGACCTACAAACTTAAGTACGGTCACCGCAGCCACAATCAGCCGGTACGCCGTCTGGGCACTAACCAGTGCTTCGTCACATCGCAGAACCACGGTTTCGCGGTCGACAATGCCACCCTGCCCGCCGACTGGGAACCGCTGTTTATCAACATGAACGACGGCACAAACGAAGGCATACGCCATACAAGCAAACCCTTCTTCTCGGCCCAGTTCCACCCCGAGGCATCAAGCGGACCTCGCGATACAGAATTCCTTTTTGACGAATTTATAGCTTTGCTGAAAAAATGATGACCAACGAAAGCAAGCCGTGCAAAGTCCTGCTTTTGGGCAGCGGCGCCCTCAAAATCGGCGAAGCCGGTGAATTTGACTACTCCGGTGCACAGGCACTGAAAGCTCTGCGCCAAGAAGGCATAGAGACTGTGCTCGTCAACCCGAATATTGCAACCGTGCAGACTTCGGAAGGTATGGCCGACAAGATTTATTTCTTGCCTGTCACTCCTTATTTCGTAGAGCGTGTAATAGATAAGGAACGCCCCGACGGCGTGCTGCTCGCATTTGGCGGACAGACTGCCCTAAACTGCGGTGTCGAACTGTGGAAAAAAGGCGTTTTCGAAAAATATAATGTTGAAGTTCTCGGTACTCCGGTGCAGACTATTATGGATACCGAAGACCGCGAACTATTCGTGGAGAAACTTCGCGAAATCGATGTTAAGACTATCAGCAGCGAGGCTGTAGATACCGTTGATGATGCCCTGCGCGTGGCCAACCGCCTCGGATACCCCGTGATTGTGCGTGCTGCATATGCTCTCGGCGGCCTCGGCAGCGGTTTCTGCGACAACGACGACGAACTTGTTTCGTTGGTAGAAAAAGCTCTCTCGTTCTCGCCCCAGGTGCTCGTTGAGAAATCGCTCAAGGGCTGGAAGGAAGTTGAGTACGAAGTTGTGCGCGACCGCTACGACAACTGTATCACCGTCTGCAACATGGAGAACTTCGACCCTCTCGGCATCCACACCGGCGAGAGTATCGTTGTAGCACCCTCGCAGACCCTCAGCAACGACGACTATCATTACCTGCGTTCGCTCGCTATCAAGATTATCCGCCACGTCGGTATCGTTGGCGAGTGCAACGTGCAGTATGCCTACGACCCCGCGTCGATGGATTACCGCGTAATCGAGGTCAACGCACGTCTGAGCCGTTCGTCGGCCCTTGCGTCGAAGGCTACCGGTTATCCCCTTGCTTTCGTGGCAGCGAAGCTTGCCCTCGGATACGGACTGTTTGACCTCAAGAACAGCGTCACCCAGTGTACATCGGCATTCTTCGAGCCCGCGCTCGACTACGTAGTAGTGAAGATACCCCGCTGGGACCTCGGCAAGTTCCATGGCGTTGACCGCCATATCGGCTCGTCGATGAAATCTGTGGGCGAGGTTATGGCCATTGGCCGCACATTCGAAGAAGCGATTCAGAAAGGCCTGCGAATGATCGGCCAGGGTATGCACGGTTTCACCGAAAACCGCGAGATAAACATTCCCGATGTCGAGGCTGCGCTTAAAGAGCCTACCGACCGCCGTATCTTCGTTATTGCGAAAGCTCTCAAAGAGGGTTACACCGTAGACCGTATCCACGACCTTACCAAAATCGACAAGTGGTTCCTCTATAAACTTCGCAATATCCTCGATACCAGCGAGGAACTCGAGGGTTTCAACGACCTTGAAGCAGTTCCCGAAATGTTGTTGCGTATTGCCAAGGAGCAAGGCTTCAGCGACTTCCAGATAGCACGCTCAGTATTCAAAGAAGCCTTTACCGCCGATACCGACACCTATATGGCTCAGGTGCGAGCTCACCGTAAATCGCTCGGCATTGTACCTGTTGTAAAACAAATCGATACCCTTGCCGCAGAGTATCCTGCTGCTACAAACTATCTCTACCTTACATATAATGGTACGGAGAATGATGTAGAATATGCCGGCGACGGACGCTCGGTTGTCGTGCTCGGTTCGGGCGCATACCGTATCGGTTCGTCGGTAGAATTCGACTGGTGCTCGGTCAACGCCCTGCTTACTGCTCGTCGCGAGGGCTGGCGATCGGTAATGATTAACTACAACCCCGAGACAGTATCGACCGACTACGACATCTGCGACCGCCTCTACTTCGACGAACTCACTTACGAACGTGTAATGGATATCCTCGAAATGGAGAATCCCCACGGTGTTATTCTTTCGGTGGGCGGCCAGATTCCAAATAACCTCGCTACCCGACTCGACGGTGCCGGAGTGCATATACTCGGTACCACGGCCGAAAGCATCGACCGCGCCGAAGACCGCAACAAGTTCTCGGCTATGCTCGACAGCCTCGGTATCGACCAGCCCCGCTGGCGCGAACTTACCGACTTTGCCGATATCGAGGAGTTTGTAGAAGAGGTAGGCTATCCCGTGCTTGTCCGTCCCAGCTATGTGCTCTCGGGCGCGGCAATGAACGTATGCTCTAATCCCGACGAACTTAAGCGCTTCCTCAAACTCGCTGCCAATGTGTCGAAAAAGCACCCGGTAGTTGTAACAGAGTTTGTGCAGTACGCCAAGGAAATAGAAATGGATGCCGTTGCCGACCATGGCGAAATAAAGGCTTATGCTATTTCCGAGCATATTGAGTTTGCCGGTGTGCACAGTGGTGACGCTACTATCCAGTTCCCGCCGCAAAAACTCTATGTAGAGACAATGCGCCGCATCAAGAAGGTGTCGGCTGCGATTGCTAAAGCTCTCAATATTTCCGGTCCGTTCAACATCCAGTTCCTTGCCAAGAATAATGATATCAAGGTGATTGAGTGCAACCTCCGAGCATCGCGAAGCTTCCCCTTCGTGTCGAAGGTGCTCAAAATCAACTTTATCGACCTTGCCACTCGTATCATGCTCGGCTTGCCGGTTGAGAAGCCTGCCAAGAGTGCCTTCGACCTCGACTACGTAGGTATCAAGGCTTCGCAGTTCTCTTTCTCGCGTCTCGGCGGTGCCGACCCTGTGCTCGGCGTTGATATGGCGTCGACAGGCGAAGTTGGCTGTCTTGGCGATGATACCGACGAGGCTGTGCTCAAGTCGTTGCTCGCCGTTGGATTGCGAGTGCCGCACAAGGCTGTGCTGATGAGTACCGGTTCGCCCAAGCAAAAGACCGATATGCTCGAGGCTGCGCACCAGCTGCATCGTGCAGGGCTTACGATTTATGCTACCGGTGGTACCTGCCAGTTCCTCAACGAAAACGGTATTCCCGCCGTGCGAGTTTACTGGCCTTCAACCCCCGACCAGCAGCCCCAGGCACTCGACTTGCTGCACGAACGCAAGATCGACCTTGTGGTAAATATGCCCAAGAACTTTACCGGTACAGAGCTCAGCAACGGCCGCAAGATTCGTCGTGCCGCGATAGACCTCAATATCCCATTGCTTACCAATTCTCGTCTCGCTTCGGCGTTTATACGTGCGTTTACCACCATACCTCTGGAGCAGATCGAGATAAAGAGCTGGGATGAATATTAATAACAAAAGTTTAACTGATAATAACAATTTGTTACTATTAAACTGACTTTAACTTTATTTAAAAATTAATGATGCTTTTTTAGATATAAGGCTTTGGTGAGTTTAATAGGCTGGTAGATAAGAATATAGCTACAAAGGAGTATAGGCTGATTTACGAGATGTCAAAAAAGTATGTTGCAAAACATATAAAAAGATTTGGTCAATCCATAAATAGTCACGACCTTTGTATCGCAAACCTAAAACAATCTTTTTTACCTTAGAAATTGTACCTATTGGAAACCCATAAAAATGAACTGCGTGAGCAGTTCATTTTTATTTTAATACCATTTTTGGTAAAATAGTGGTATCAGCGCTTTCTAAATATTTCATATAGGCAGTGTCTTCGACACTAATCAGCTCAGGAGAGATGTAGTCCCCGGCAAACTTTGTAATGCTGAGTAAAAGAATGCTCTTCGAGCAAGCCACGGTTGGGCGATACCGATTGACAGATGATCGATTTCGTAGGGTAACGATTAAATGATGTTTACTTACGGAGATGAATGGTCTTTTTGTGTAATTTCAAAGCCGCCCTCTCGTAGGGTCGCGGCACGCCGCAATGTCACTAAGTTAAGCATAAAAATCTTTTTTTTTCAATCCACCCACTCGTAGGGTCGCGGCATGCCGCGACCGGGTGACAAAAACATTTGTAGTTGATTATCAAAGAGATAGTATCGCCTACCCGGTCGCGGCATGCCGCAATGTCACTAAGTTAAGCATAAAAATCTTTTTTTTCAATCCACCCACTCGTAGGGTCGCGGCATGCCGCAATGTCACTAAGTTAAGGGCAAACGCCACCCGGGCCTATCGTAGGGTCGCGGCATGCCGCAATGTCACTAAGTTAAGCATAAAAATCATTTTCTCAATCCACCCACTCGTAGGGTCGCGGCATGCCGCGACCGGGTGACAAAAACATTTGTAGTTGATTATCAGAGAGATAGTATCGCCTACCCGGTCGCGGCATGCCGCAATGTCACTAAGTTAAGGTCAAAGTCCTCTTTTATAATTGGTCAGGGTGATGTATTTGCCGGAACTCTTAATCTTCTTTTTCTTTCTTGGATAGCTTCTGCCGGGCCTTATCAGTGAGTGCATCCTTAAAAACATTTTAACACTAAATGTTAACTCTCTGTCGAGGATTCTCTCCGAGCGGAACATCGCCATAATCAGCAGGCAGGTGAAAAACCAGGTGCTGTTCATGTTGACCTGGACCTTGTATTTGCCGGTATGGGATTGTAGTTTCTTATTGCAGAACAGCCTGATTACGGACTCGATGTTGTAGAGGATGAGCGCGGCGAAGAAGTCCTGCCGGATGCATATTTCGCGTGTCCCGCTGAATATCTCGATCTGCAGCTCGTTCTTGGCCGTGCCGATCTCGGTTTCCGAGTTCCAACGCATCCTGTAGGCATTCCTGATAACCTCGTCGGGGTACTGGCCGGCATCGAGATTTGTTATATACACCGTCGGCACTTCTTCATCCTCAAGCGGCGGGCGTTTCACAAGGCGTACCTCAAGGGGGTCGGGGTCGGGATAATCGATATCACGACGGTTGGGCGAGAGCTTTAAAGTCACGGTTTCCGAGGATTTGTCCGAGTCCATAAAGGCGGCAACCTGCGGGTTGGAGTCGCGGCGGGCGCGTATTATGAACCCGCCGGTATTCTTTGCAAACCAGTTCATCAGGTAAAGCGACGGATAGCCCCTATCCATCACAAACACAGTGAATAGCAAAGGGTAAGGGAATGTGTCGGATGTCAGCGACTCAAGGGCGGCCTTTCGTTCTTCTGTCTTGTTGGGGTACATATCCGCCATTACGATAGTCCTGTTGACCAGGTCCGTGACAAAGAGGCCTCTTGCAAGGTTGTAGCCTTTGTCATCGCGCTGCCGGTACTTTTTATACAGCTCTTCGGTATAAGGCAGCGACAGCCTTGTGCCGTCAATACCGCAAAGGTACTTGCCGCACTTCCATTGCTGCACCGTGCCGGTTTCGTAGAGATGCTGGTTCAGCCACAGATTCAAATCCTTGAACAACTCGTCAGAAATCAATGCCCTGCGCTCTATATAAGCCTCGGGAGTTGTCTGAGGCAGGTTCTCCGTTTCAAGAAACTGGGCCACCTCCACCGACAGAGTCCTTTTGAAGCAGCACATTACCGCGTGAACCACATTGGCAAAGGTCCACACCCTGGTACGGGTGAAAAGTGTGGCACGCTTGCGCTCGTCATCGCATACCAAATAAGGAGCCCTCTTGGCTGCGTCCTGGCAAATATCAACAATATGGGCTCTGAAAGCGTTAAAAATATTACTAATCTCTTTTTTCATATTTGTTAAAATTTTTAGCCTTATAGGCTTGTTATTCATTTGTATAACAATTATGACAAAAAGATGGATAGCCGTCCCGACACCAGAGGGTGCAGGACGGCTATTTTCTTAACTTAGTGACATTGCGGCATGCCGCGACCCTACGAGAGGCCTGGGTGGCGTTTGCCCTTAACTTAGTGACATTGCGGCATGCCGCGACCGGGTGACAAAAACATTTGTAGTTGATTATCAAAGAGATAGTATCGCCTACCCGGTCGCGGCATGCCGCGACCCTACGAGAGGCCCGGGTGGCGTTTGCCCTTAACTTAGTGACATTGCGGCATGCCGCGACCCTACGAGAGGCCCGGGTGGCGTTTGCCCTTAACTTAGTGACATTGCGGCATGCCGCGGCACAATACTGTTTACTTAAGGAGAAAGAGTGTCAGCGATAGGAGCTTGGCTCTCCGAGACAAGCCTCGGCCAGTATTGCTAATATTTTGAATACCAACGCCTAATCGAGGCTTGTCTCGGAGAGCCAAGCTCCTATCGTTGCTGTCCCTTTGCATAATCAAACTTAAGTAAACAGCATTGTGCCGCGACCCTACGAGAGGACGGCTGGATGTAATACTGCTAATACATTGAATACCCTTACCCAAGTTCCTATCGTGCATCTCGGCTTGACGCACGGAAAGTCGATTTTGGTAGCGCTGCTGCCTCAAAATATACATTTATACAACAAGGGCTTTCCGGCGACCCGGAAAGCCCTTGTAATGCTTGATATACTGTGACTCTTATTTGATGAGTACTTTCGATGCAGTGTTGCCCTGGCGGCGGATAAATACGCCGTTCGACGGGTTGCTGACACGTATGCCCTGAAGGTTGAAGTATTCTACGGGAGCATTGTTGTCGGCGTTGATATTTTCGATGCCGCTCATGAAGGGGTTGAAAGGCATGAAAATCACAGACTCAACAAAGAACTGGTCGTAGGATGTAGTTGTCGGGGGGAAGGTGCTGGTATAATTCTCATTGAGGATGCCAATGGTGCCACCGGCGGTTAATGACCACCAGCCGTCCTGGCCTTCTACTGCAGCGCCAACAAAGCCTACGCTCTTTTCATCGAGTGCGCCGTCGGCCGAGCCCCACAGGTCATATTTGATGCCGTCAATCTCGGTTACCACCTGGTCGTTGGCATAGGCAAATTTGTTGGTCTTGTCGATAGTCAGAGTGATTGGATATGACCAGAAGCCTTTGCCTGCGAAATTGTCTACAATCAGGTTGCCGTCTTTCATTTCAACCCAGATAGGATATGCCGAGCTTGTGCCTTGGTTGTACTGCTCCTGTGTACGTGTCTGCATCTGGCTGTTGGTATACCATATGTATGCAGATGCGATTGCAGAAGTAATGCTTGAGGTAGCGCCGGGCATGCCGAGAGCTATCACATTGTTGACTCTGCCATTAGCGGTGCCATCGTACCTGATTACTCGGTGTTCGGTGTCGATAGACAGTACTACCGGAGTTTTTTTACGGGTGTCGTAGTTGTAATTATATACGGTCAGGCTTGTCTCGGTTGTGCTGGTCGAAACCTGGTCGAGGGGGATTGTGATAGTCTGTGCCGTGGCGTCGAATTCGATTTCGTAGCTCAGGCCGCGATAGTAGAAGTTGTTGATAGTGAGCTTGTCGTTGTCAGAGAGCGATATGGTCAGAGTGCCTACGTTGCGCTGAGCCCAGCCCATATTCTGTTCGTTGACGATGCCCTCCATGTAGTAGATGCCTGTGATTTCTTCCGGAGTGCTTGGTTTTTCGAGTGCTGTGCTGCTGAGGGCTATTCCCATTGCTGCAAGCATTATTGAGATGCGTTTCATCTGTGTTTTTTCTTTTTGTAGGATTAAAGTATTACTTTGCGAGAGATATTGCCTTGGCGCATTATATACATGCCTTTGCCCGGCTTATCGACGCGTATGCCTTGAAGGTTGAAATATTCGGCGGGGGCTGTGCTGTCAGCCTCGATATCAGTGATGCCGGTGCTGAAGGGGTCGAATGGCATCAATATCTGCACGTCGGCAAACAAGTATCCCTGAGAGGCAGATTCGTCGACAGCGCCAACCTGCGGGTTCATAATCGCCAACTTCTTTTGCGCGTTGATTTCATCATAACCTTCGGCGTTGAATGTGCCTGATTCGAATGTTACCACGGTTGACGATGGCACGTTGTTTACGTCGAGTTGCCACAGGTATAGTACCGGGTCTCCAAACGCAACCACTGAGTTGTCGGCGGTGGCAGTCCTGTTCACCTGGTCGATTTCGAGCGTTAGGGGGGCAAGTGTGCCGAGGTCGCAGAAGTTCGATACAGAAATCTTGCCATCGGTTGTGGGTTCTATCCATAGCAAGCTATCGTACGGTCCTTCCAGACCATAGCGTGTTATGTCGTAGCTTACCATCATAGTGTTGGCGTAGTCAAAGTATATGCCCATAAGAGATGCGGCAGGAACATCCTTGCCTACCTGGCATACTTCGACAATCGAAGAAACCGATTCCCAGCTGATGATATGGTTGGCAGCATCAATCAGCATGGTGATATCGCCTTTCTCGCCGTAGTCTACATTGTGGTCGTAGATTGTTAAAACTGTGTTTGTCGGTGTTCCGTTTGAGCTCAGAATGGGCTGTTCCTGTCCGTTTTTAATCGTGAGGGTATGAGTTGTCGCGTCGAATTCGGCATCGAAATATACATTCCAGATAAACGGACCTATTTTCACATTGTTGTTGTCGGTAGCAATTAGATTGATATAGCCGGGATTGTGGTGGCTAAGGTTTACATCGCTGCCAAGATAACCCATATAGTGGAATATATATTCTCCGCTTAGCTCTCGTGCAGTGGTAGGGTCGGGTAGCTGTACTTTGCTTTGTGCCCGTTTGGGTTTGTTGTTGACAGCTGTTACTATTCGGTGAGTCTGGCCCTCGCCCGTGAATTCGAGCGGTTGGTTGCGGGTTTGCAATCTTTTGCCTGAATCAAAAGCCATGGCACTAAATGCAACTGCCGCAGCCACAAGCGTTAGGTAGAGTTTTTTCATATAAAATGATTTGTATTAGTTTCTCCGCAAAGATAGTTACACTTTCGTAAAGTTCCAAATTTTTAAGAAAAAGCGGGGGTAAAGACACATAAATATCATAGCTTTTTTGTAATTTTGCATATAAAATTAAATCCAAGACAATGAAAAAGGTATTATTTGCAGTTTTCTGTGTTCTGGCTGTGCTGCCCGTTTCTGCGCAGTTCAACCTCTCTAAGGCCGTTGGCGGTGCCGCAAAGGCAGCCAAGGCTCTCACTCTTAGCGATGCCGACATGGCAGCTTATGTAAAAGAATCTGTTGATTGGATGGACGCTCACAACCCTGTATTGCCCGAGGATAATCCCTATACAGTGCGTCTGCGCAAACTTACCGAAGGTGTAACCGATGCAGACGGTATACCATTGAATTTCAAAGTATACGATGTGATTGATATAAATGCGTTTGCATGTCCCGACGGCAGTGTGCGCGTATTCTCGTCGCTTATGGATATTATGAGCGACGAAGAACTGATGGGCATTATCGGCCACGAAATCGGCCATGTGATGAAACGCCACTCGAAAAATGCCTTCCGCAACGAACTGCTCACCGGCGCGGCAAGAGATGCTATTTCGTCGGCAGGCGGTGTTGCTGCCAAGCTCAGCGATTCACAGCTTGGCGCTCTCGGTCAGGGCCTTCTCAATGCCAAGTATTCTCAGAAGCAGGAAAAGGAAGCCGACAACTGCGGCTATGATTTCCTCGTGGCTAAAGGCAGGAATCCGTGGGGCATGGTTATGGCATTCGAAAAATTCCTGAAAATGGAGCAGGAAGCCGGCGGTCAGTCGAGCTATGTGCAGAAGATGTTCTCTTCTCACCCCGAGACAAAAGCTCGTATCGAGGCTATGTCGAAACGCTGCCAGAAAGACGGTATCGCGCGTCCTGAATAATACAGACCCCAAACGATAGAAAATATTTAGCCGGGAATCGGAGTGGTAACACTCTCTGATTCCCGGCTTTGTTTTGTAGAAGGTCAAAGGCCGCGCAGTCGCTTCTCGAGAGCTGTGTTTCTCGACCGTATCTGCATGTTGCCTACGGCATAACTCAGAGCGCGGGTATCGCCCACGAGCACGCATATCTGCTTGGCTCGGGTTATGGCGGTGTAGATGAGGTTGCGCTGCAGCATCACAAAGTGCTTCATGCTCACCGGTATGACCACGATTGGGAACTCCGATCCTTGGCTCTTGTGAATGGTAACGGCGTAGGCCGGCATTAGTTCGTCGAGGTCTGAATGCTCGTATTCTACTTCGCGGCCGTCGTATTTAACCCTGATGATGTCGTCGGTGTCGCTCAGGTGGGAGATATACCCTATGTCGCCGTTGAATATGTTCTTGTCGTAATTATTCTTGACCTGCATCACCTTGTCGCCGATGCGGTATATAACCTCTCCTCGCCTCACATACTCACCGTGTGGGTTCAGCACCTGCTGCAGGCGTGCGTTGAGGGCCGCGGCGCCAATCTCGCCTTTGTGCATTGGGGTAAGTACTTGTATTTCCGACGCTTTTATGTTGTATGTCTTGGCAAGTCGACGGCTCACAAGCTCTGCTATTGTATCGGGTATGGCCTCGTCGGGCGTATTTATAAAGAAAAAGTCGCTCTTAAGGCCGTTGGAGATGTCGGGGTTGTGCCCGGCGTTGATAGCGTGCGCATTGGTGACGATGCGGCTCTCCAAGGCTTGACGGAAGATGTGGGTAAGTCGCACCACAGGTACTACGCCCGAGGCAATGATATCGTGGAGCACGTTGCCTGCGCCTACGCTGGGTAGCTGGTCGGTATCGCCCACAAGTATTAGGCGCATGCCTTCGGGCATGGCTTTGACGAGGCTGTTGAAGAGCAGTATGTCGATCATCGAGCATTCGTCGATGATAAGGGCATCGCCCGACAGCGGATTGTCATCGTTGCGGTTGAAGCCGCCGTAGGGGTTGTATTCGAGGAGGCGGTGTATTGTCTTGGCTTCCATTCCGGTGGCTTCGCTCATGCGTTTTGCAGCCCTGCCTGTGGGGGCGGCGAGCAATATTCTCATTTTGCGAGCCTTGAGGGCGGCAATGATGCCTTTGACGGTAGTGGTCTTGCCGGTTCCGGGGCCGCCGGTCAGCACCATTACTTTTGATTTGACTGCCCGGTCGATAGCTTCAATCTGCACTTTGTCGTACACCATGCCGACAGGGGCGCGTTCGGGTGCTGTTTCTTTCGGGCAGGTACCCCCGGCCTTGATGAGCTTGAGCAGCCTGCGGGCGGCACCGTGTTCGGCGTGATAGTACATTGGCAGGTACACGGCTTCATTGTCGAGGATAACTCGCTTGTCGGCAGCAAGGCATGAAATAGCCTCTTCAACCTCGTATGCACCGGTTTCGAGCATGGCGGATGCGAGGTGGCTCAAGTCGTCGTATTTGGCAAAGACGTGGCCGTCTTCGGCGGCTTTTGCCAATGCAAACAATACACCGGCAGCAATGCGGCGAGGGTCGGTATGCGAATACCCCATTGCCGATGCTATGTCGTCGGCAATCTTGAAGCCTATGCCACTGATGTCCTCGGCAAGGCGGTACGGGTTGCTGCGCACGTTCTCGAGGGTGTCGGCACCGTATTCCTTGTATATCTTTGCTGCATACGCCGATGATATGCCGTAGCCCTGCAGGCCTATCAGCGCCTGCCTCATGTCGGAGTGGCGCTTCCAGCCCTCTTTGATTTGTGCGATGCGCTTTTTCCCAAGGCCCGGAACTTCGCTTAGGCGGTCGATATCGTTGTCGAGAATCTCGATAGTATCCTTGCCGAAACACTTGACAATGGCCTTGGCCGAAGCCTTGCCGATGCCCCTGATACGGCCCGAGCCGAGGTAGCGCTCGATACCCTTGACGCTGACCGGCATCATCTCGCGCCAGGTCTCGACGGCGAACTGCATGCCGTACTTGGGGTCGTTGCGATAGCTGCCTTCGAGTTCGAGGCATACCCCCGGGGTAATTTCGCCCATGACGCCGGTGGCGATAAAGGGCTTGCTGCCCGGGTCTGATTTTACCCTGGCAACAACCCAGCCGTTTTCCTGATTGTAAAAAGTGACACCTTCTACGGTGCAGCGTATCTTTTCCATTGTAATGCAAAGGTAGTAAAAAATCCTGTTTTTAGCTCTCGGGTAAGACTTGTGGTAAAGGCTATTGGCTGATTTGTGCATATTTGTGATTAGTTAACAGCACTTATTAAAATGAAAAGTACATAAATATAAAGTGTTTTGGCCTTGCGTTATTGGGGAAAATTGAGTAAATTTGCAATGTTGATATTATGATACCTGAAATCCGGCGGCAGGCATATGTCTGCCAATGCCGGTAGAAAACTATATATAGTAATGGAAAACCAATTTCAAACAGCCGGCGCAAAACCCGTTACAATGCGCGAGGCTATTGCCGAGGCAAAGCGGTGCCTGCACTGCAAAGTGCCCCAATGCAAAAAGGGCTGCCCGGTAAGTAATGATATTCCTGACTGGATTCACGAGCTCTCATTGGGCAATCTGGGCAATGCTATGGCTATTATCAATGGTCGAAGCAATCTGCCTGCCGTCTGTGGCCGTGTGTGTGCACACGAGCGTCAGTGCGAGGGTAACTGCATCATGAACAAGAAGGGTGAACCACCGATTCGTATCGGCGAACTCGAGCGCTTTGTTGCTGATTTCGACGGCGATATGGACCTTACACACCCCGAATTGCTGCCAAAGACCCGTGGCCGTGTGGCCGTTATCGGTAGTGGCCCTGCAGGCCTTACTGTTGCCGGTGAGCTGGCTCGCAAGGGCTTCGATATCGAAATCTTTGAAATGGAGCCGGAACCCGGTGGTGTGCTGATGTTCGGTATTCCCGAATATCGCCTGCCCAAGGCTGTGGTACGTCGCGAGATACGACATATTTGCGAACTTGGTGTAAACATTCACTGCAATGTGACTATCGGTCCTGACTGCAATATCGACCAGCTCTTCGAACAAGGCTTCGATGCGATTTTCATGGGTACAGGTGTGGGCAAACCCCGCAAACTTCCTATCCCCGGTGCAGATTACGAGGCCGTGCGTCAGGCTATTTGGTTTCTCCGCCGCGTAAGCCTCTACAACTCGGGTCTGATTACCCGCGATGAGGTGCCTATCCGTCAGGGCGACCGCGTGTTTGTGATCGGCTGCGGTAACACAGCTATCGATGCGGCCCGCACCGCCCTGCGTCTCGAAGCTTCGGAGGTGACAATCATCTACCACCGTACAATCGAGCAAATGAGTGCTTTGAAGGCCGAATATAACGATGCTGTAGAAGAAGGCGTTAAATTCCGCTGGGAAACTTCGGTAAAAGAAATCCTCGCCGACGACAAAGGCAAGGTTAACGGTATCGTGGTTACAGATCCGACAGGCGAGTACCCCCTCCCCGCCGAAAAGGTAATCTTCGCAGTAGGTTCGTCGCCCGCAAGCCGTATCGTGTCGACAACCACCGGTATCGAGGTTGATGAGAAACGCTACGTTATAACCCGCGAAGTACCCTACGGTATGACTACCCGCAAAGGCGTATTCGCAGGCGGCGACGTAACAGCTCGTCCTGCAACTGTAGTTCATGCCATGCAGGATGCCCGCCGAGTGGCCGAAGGTATCGAGCAGTATGTCGATGCTGTGAAACTCATGAAGAAAATAGAAGAACATAACTAAATAATCACTAATATTTCAAGTTAATATCATGGTAAACTTTTCACTTGAGGGTAAAGTTGCCCTCGTTACCGGTGGCGTTTATGGCATCGGTTTCGCAATCGCCAAAGCATTCCACGAAGCAGGCGCTAAGATCGTCTTCAACTGCAACACTCAGGCATCCATGGACCTGGGCGTGGCTAACTACAAGGAAGCCGGCATCGACGCTAAAGGTTACATGTGCGACGTAACCGATGAAGCTGCCGTTAAGGCCATGATTGCTGATATCGAAGAGACCATTGGCGGCGTTGATATCCTCGTTAACAACGCAGGTATCATCAAACGTATCCCCATGGAAGAAATGGATGTAGAAGACTTCCGCAAGGTTGTCGACATCGACCTCGTAGCTCCGTTCATCTGCGCTAAGGCCGTTATCCCCGGCATGATCAAGAAAGGTCACGGCAAGATCATCAACATCTGCTCGATGATGAGCGAGCTCGGCCGTGAGACAGTAAGTGCTTATGCTGCTGCTAAGGGCGGTCTTAAGATGCTTACCCGCAACATTTGCTCGGAGTACGGCGAACACAACATCCAGTGCAACGGTATCGGCCCGGGTTACATTGCTACCCCCCAGACTGCACCTCTTCGCGAGCGTCAGGCCGACGGTAGCCGTCACCCCTTCGATCAGTTCATCATCGCCAAGACTCCCGCAGGCCGTTGGGGCACACCCGAAGACCTTATGGGCCCGGCAGTATTCCTCGCATCTGATGCGTCGAACTTCGTGAACGGTCACGTACTCTACGTTGACGGAGGTATCCTTGCTTACATCGGCAAACAGCCTAAATAAGTAAGAGCCCTGCAGGCTTTAAAGTCTGGGTCCGTCGGAGTGGACTAAGCCCGCTCCTGCCGGTCGTCAGGCTTTAGGGCCGCTTTTGGTGAAAAGACCTTTTACCATTTATATTTCGAAACTTTAGTAAGATAAACTATTTGACACTACTCCTCACGTAATTAATGGAAGAAGTTTTTAAATATATCATAGGCCTTGGTGCAGCGGTGATGATGCCTATCATCTTCACTATCCTCGGTGTATGTATCGGCATCAAACTTGGCGATGCCCTCAAGGCCGGCCTCAAGGTGGGTGTCGGCTTTATAGGCCTGTCGATTGTAACGGCACTGCTTACTTCGGCTCTCGGCCCGGCTCTCAACACCGTTGTGGATATCTATGATCTCCAGCTCAAGGTCTTCGATATGGGTTGGCCCGCTGCAGCCTCTGTGGCTTACAACACTGCTGTTGGAGCGTTCATTATTCCGGTATGCCTTGGTGTGAACCTGCTTATGCTGCTCACCAAGACCACTCGCACTGTCAACATCGACTTGTGGAACTACTGGCACTTCGCTTTTATCGGAGCTGTAATCTATTTTGCCACAGATTCTCTTGCATGGGGCTTCTTCGGCGCTATCATCCTCTATATCGTTACTCTTATCCTTGCCGACATCACAGCGAAGAAATTCCAGGGATTCTACAAGGATATGGACGGAATCTCTATCCCTCAGCCTTTCTGCGCCGGTTTCATGCCTTTTGCATGGGCCATCAACAAAGGTCTCGATAAGATTCCCGGTGTGCGCGATATCGAAATCGATGCTGAAGGCATGAAGAAGAAATTCGGCCTTCTCGGCGAACCCCTTTTCCTCGGTGTTATCGTTGGCGTGGGTATCGGCTGCCTCACTTGCAAGTCAGGTGCTGAAATTATCGACAAGATTCCATACATCCTCGGCCTCGGCATCAAGATGGGTGCTGTTATGGAACTCATCCCGCGCGTGACCGTACTCTTCATCGAGGGTCTTAAGCCTATTTCAGATGCAACTCGTGCGCTCATCGCTCGCAAGTTTAAAGGAGCCGACGGTCTCAACATCGGTATGAGCCCTGCGCTTGTTATCGGCCATCCTACCACTCTTGTGGTATCGCTCCTTCTCATACCTGTCACCCTCGGCCTGGCCGTACTGCTGCCGGGTAATGAGTTCCTGCCCCTGGCTTCGCTGGCCGGTATGTTCTATGTATTCCCCCTCGTACTTCCCTATACCAAGGGCAACGTACTCAAAACATTTATCGTAGGTCTTGTTGTAATCGTGCTCGGCTTGTTCCTCGTGACCAACATCGCACCTTACTTCACAAAGGCTGCCCAGGATGTATACCTTGCAACCGGTGACGCTGCCGTACATATCCCCGAAGGATTCCAAGGCGGTGCGCTTGACTTCGCTGCAAGTCCTCTGGGCTGGATTATCTTCGAGGCTTGTGAAAACCTCAAGTGGATTGGCGCCGGTATCCTCGTAGTCATCACCATGGGTATGATGTGGTGGAACCGCGTACAGATTATCCGCAATCAGAAATTAATGATCGAACGTAACTCAACAGAAATACAATCAGAAGAATGAAAGTCATAACACTCGGCGAGATTATGCTCCGCCTTTCGCCTGCAGGCTGCAAGCGTTTCGTGCAGGTTGATAACTTTGATGTAATTTGGGGTGGCGGTGAAGCCAACGTAGCAGTAAGCTGCGCTAACTATGGTCACGATGCATACTTCGTGAGCAAACTCCCTACTCACGAAATCGGCCAGGCCGCTGTAAACGCTCTTCGTCGTTACGGTGTGCATACAGAGCATATCGCTCGTGGCGGTGACCGCGTAGGTATCTACTATTGCGAGACCGGTGCTTCGATGCGCCCCTCGAAGGTAATCTACGACCGTGCCGGTTCGTCTATCGCAGAGGCTAAGCCCGAAGATTTCGACTTCGACGCTATCATGGAAGGTGCCGACTGGTTCCACTGGAGCGGTATTACCCCGGCTATCAGCGACGAAGCTGCCGAACTCACACGCCTCGCTTGCGAAGCTGCCAAGCGCCACGGTGTAACTGTATCGGTTGACCTCAACTTCCGCAAAAAACTCTGGACAAAAGAAAAAGCTCAGAGCATCATGCGTCCCCTCATGAAATATGTTGACGTATGTATCGGTAACGAAGAAGATGCCGAGCTCTGCCTTGGTTTCAAACCCGACGCAGATGTTGAAGCCGGCAACACCGATGCCGAAGGATACAAGGGCATTTTCGAAGCTATGATGAAAGAATTCGGCTTCAAATATGTAGTGTCGACACTCCGCGAATCTTTCTCGGCTACACACAACGGCTGGAAAGCTATGATCTACAACGGTAAGGAATTCTATCAGAGCAAACGCTACGATATCAATCCCATTATCGACCGCGTTGGTGGCGGCGACAGCTTCTCGGGCGGCCTTATCCACGGCCTTCTCACCAAACCCAACCAGGGCGAGGCTCTCGAGTTCGCAGTAGCTGCTTCGGCTCTCAAGCACACTATCAACGGTGACTTCAACCTCGTTACTGTAGCTGAAGTAGAAGCCCTCGCCGGCGGTAGCGCAAACGGCCGAGTACAGCGTTAATATCTCTTTAAAATCCCGGTTTAAGGTTCTTTATTTACTTTAGAATCCCGGTTTAAGGTTTAGGTTTAAGGTTTAGTTAATACCTTTTGATAGACTGTTATAGTAGCTGATAATATCTCTATGGAGTTCAGTTTTGAGAAGCTTGTTATTTGGCAGAATGCTCGTTGCCTTGTGAAAGAGGTATATGAGGTCGTTGCCAATTTTCCACCCCATGAGCGATACGGCTTGACAGACCAGCTGCGAAGAGCGGTTGTATCAATAGCTTCAAATATCGCTGAGGGTTCAGGCCGATACTCCGTCAAAGAAAAAGTTCACTTCACAGAGATTGCCTACGGTTCTCTTATGGAAGTGATTTGCCAGCTCACTTTGGCAGTAGACTTAGGGTTAACTAAGGATAGCGAATTGATTTCGATTCGCAACATTGCAGAGGGGTTAGGCAGACAACTGTCTGCCTACCGCAGGTCAATGTTAGCGAAAATCAGCTAAACGATAAAACCGGAGGCTTGGCCTCTGGTTTTTATCAAGGCTCACTTAAGCTATTATCTAAACTTTAAACCCAAACCTTAAACCCGTAACATACGATTATATGGCAAAATTTGATAAAGTGGCCGTGTTGGCCAAGATGGCAGAAGCACCTATGGTGCCTGTCTTCTATCACAAAGACCTCGAGGTTGCTAAAGCCGTAGTTAAAGCTTGCTACGACGGTGGTGTTCGTGCTTTCGAATTCACCAACCGTGGTGACTTCGCTCACGAAATCTTCGGCGAACTCGTTAAGTATGCAGCCGTAGAGTGCCCCGAGCTCGCCCTCGGTGTTGGCTCTGTAGTTGACCCTGCTACTGCAGCTCTCTACATCCAGCTCGGTGCTTGCTTCGTTGTAGGCCCGCTCTTCAACCCCGAAATCTCACCCATTTGCAACCGCCGTCTCGTACCCTATACCCCCGGTTGCGGTACTATCAGCGAAGTCGGTGCAGCCCAGCAGTCGGGTTGCGATCTCTGCAAGGTATTCCCCGGCGATGTTCTCGGCCCGAAATTCGTAAAGGGTCTTCTCGCCCCCATGCCCTGGTCGAAACTCATGGTTACCGGTGGTGTAGAACCAACCGAAGAAAACCTCACAGCCTGGTTCAAAGCCGGCGTATTCTGCGTTGGTATGGGTAGCAAACTTTTCCCCAAAGACAAGGTTGCTGCTAAAGATTGGGCGTACATTACTGAAAAATGTCGTGAGGCATTCACAATAATTGCACGTGTAAAATAGTTATATAATGTGGAAAGGCTTCTTTGCCTTTTCCACATTTCGTAACCTCTATTCAATAAAAAAATGAAGAAAACAATTCTCGCACTTGCTTTCGGTGTTATGACACTCGTAGCCGGTGCACAAACAAGCTACTCCATCCTTCGTGCCGTACACCCCGATGATTTCAAAAAGTACGACACCGAACAGCTCCGTAAGCATTTCCTGATGCCTACTGTTATGGAGGAAAATAAAATCAACCTTACCTACTCGATGTACGACCGTATCATCTACGGTGGCGTGATTCCCGTAGGCAAGACTATCACCCTCGAGACTATCGATCCTCTCAAGGCCGAGTACTTCCTCGAGCGCCGCGAGCTCGGTGTTATCAACACCGGTGGCGACGGTATCATCACCGTTGACGGCAAGCAGTACGAGCTTCACTTCAAAGACGCTCTCTATGTAGGCCAGGGCAACAAGGTTATTACCTTCGCTTCGAAAGACGCTACCAAGCCCGCTAAATTCTATATCAACTCTACACCCGCTTACAAGGCTTACAAGACCCAGCTCATCACTATCGATGGCCGTAAAGGTTCTATCAAAGCCAACGTAATCAAAGCCGGTAAAATGGAAGAGAGCAATGACCGCGTAATCAACCAGCTTATCGTAAGCAACGTGCTCGAAGAAGGTCCCTGCCAGCTGCAGATGGGTCTTACAGAGCTGATGCCCGGCTCGGTATGGAACACCATGCCTGCTCACACTCACGACCGTCGCGTAGAGGTTTACTACTACTTCAACCTCCCCGAAGGCAATGCGATCTGCCACCTTTGCGGCGAACCTCAGGAGAACCGTCTCATCTGGCTCCACGAAGGCCAGGCTGTGATGAGCCCCGAATGGTCGATCCACGCTGCTGCAGGTACTTCTAACTACATGTTCATCTGGGGCATGGGTGGTGAAAACCTCAACTATGGCGATATGGACAAGGTGACATACCTCGAAATGCGCTAAAAAGCAAATCCACTACAATAAAAAAGGAGCCGATGAGGCTCCTTTTTTATTGGCATATGTTGCTTATTACTTTGTGAAAAGCGGGGTGGGGTATTCGCCGTCGCGGTGCAGTTCGGCAAACTTCTCTACCACTGCAGGGCGGTCCTGGGCGTATGTGACGCCGAACCAGCGGCTGTCGGTATCGAGTACCTTTATAGTGGCCTCGCCCGATTTGATCAGAGCGTCAGCCACATCGGGTATAACCTGCTCCGACTTGGGCACGTTGATTTTCTCGCTGAGGAATTTCTCAAATTCGCGGTTGGCGAGGTCGAAGTAGTCGGGAGTGAAGCCCCACATATTCATCGACACGGGCACATTGGGCGCCAGTGTGTGTGTTTCACCGTTCTCGTCCTTGTATACGATGTTGTGGTCGGCATCGTAGCATATATCCTTGCACTCTACCACTGATGTCAGTTCGCCGTTTTCGGTCTGGCATACGCCACGGTTTACGCCGCCGTTTTCCGACATCGTGTTGGCTACGCGGAAGCCTACCATGCAGTAGTCGCCTTTGCGATTACGTTCGCGCATGAGTTCCTTGGCAAGTACAGCGAAGCTGTCGCGACCGTAGAAGTCGTCGGAATTGATGACTGCGAAAGGTTCGTTGATAGTTCCTGCGCCCATAAGCACTGCATGTGCCGGGCCCCAGGGTTTGGTACGATCGGCAGGGCATGTGAAGCCTTCGGGAAGCTTGTCGATAGCCTGGAAGACAACTTCTACAGGTACCGAGCCTTCATACTTCGAAAGCACTTTTTCGCGGAAGTCAGCTTCGAAATCCTTGCGGATAACAAATACAATTTTACCGAATCCGGCGCGAAGAGCATCGAATACAGAGTAGTCCATGATTGTCTCGCCGTTGGGGCCGAGACCGTCGAGCTGTTTGAGGCCGCCGTAACGGCTGCCCATACCGGCAGCAAGAATAAATAAGGTGGGTTTCATTATTGGTTATTGTGATTGTTAGTACTTCAGTGTAATAGTATCAGGGGCTCGAGGCCCCTGATACATTATAATTCCTGTGTTGTTATTTGAATTGGAAATTGATGTGGCGTTTGTATTTCTCTCCGGGTCGCAGCACTGTCGAGGGGAAAGCCTCTACATTGGGAGCGTCGGGGAAATCCTGACATTCTATTGCCACACCGTCATAGTCGTCGTAGCTGCGGCCTGCCTTGTTGATCGGGCTGCCGGCAAGCCAGCAACCTGCATATACCTGCACGCCGGGCATGTCTGTGCTGACTTCGAGCACGCGTCCGGATTGGCGGTCGGTAAGCACTGCCACTATTTGAGTACGGCCGGGCTTGAACTCGTCGATTACCCAGCAGTTGTCGTAGCCTTTGCCAAATTCAAGGGCGGGGAAGGGCAGCTTGATATCGCGGCCAATCTTTTTTGCAGCGGTAAAATCCATCGGGGTGCCCTCTACATCAACAGCTACGCCCTCGGGAATAAGGGTAGAGTCGGTGGGAAGGTAGGTCGACGACTTGAGCTGAAGCTCGTGATCGAAGATGCAGCCTGCATTGTGCCCCGAGAGGTTCCAGTAGGCGTGGTTGGTCAGATTGACGATAGTAGCCTTGTCGGTTGTAGCCTCGAGTTTAAGGCGAAGCTCATTACCTTCGGTCCACTCATATGTGGCGGTGGCTGTAAGGGTACCGGGATAACCCATTTCGCCGTCAACCGATACGTATTCGAATACAACAGTCGAGTCGTTGTGCTCCTTGAGTGTCCATACTTGGTTCTGGAAACCTTCGGGGCCGCCGTGGAGGCTGTTCGGACCATTGTTGATAGGCAGTTGATACTCTACGCCGTCGAGGGTGAAATGCCCTTTGGCGATGCGGTTGGCATAGCGACCGGGCACTTTGCCTGCGCAAGGTCCGTCGGAGAAGTAGTCGAGTGGATTGGCATAGCCGAGTACAACGTCGGCCATTTCGCCCTTTTTATCGGGTACCCATACTTCTACTATACCGGCGCCGAGCGAGCTGAGTACTACCTTGGCGCCTTTGTTATTAGTCAGAGTGACAAGGGCAATTTTGCCCTTGTCACTTTCTACGTATTTAACTTCAGCAGGTTTCATTCGATATTGCGTAGATGTTTTTCCCAAGCCCAAGCGGCACGGAGTGTGTCGTCGAGGTCGCGCTCGGCTTTCCAGCCAAGTACGTTGTTAGCAAGAGCTGTGTCGGCCCATACTGCGGGAACGTCGCCGGGACGGCGGCCTACGATTTTGTAGGGGAGTTTGAGGTTGTTGGCGCTCTCGAAGCGGGTGAGCAGTTCGAGCACCGATACAGGACGTCCTGTGCCGATATTGAAGATTTCGTATTTTTCTTCCATTTTGCCTTCGGTCATGCGGTCAACGGCGGCAACGTGAGCCTTTGCAAGGTCGACAACATCGATATAGTCGCGAAGGCATGTGCCGTCGGGAGTCTCGTAGTCATTGCCGAATACCGACAGACATTCGCGCAGTCCGGCAGCTGTCTGAGTAACGAAGGGCAGAAGGTTGTTGGGTACACCACGGGGAAGTTCGCCAATGAGTGCAGAAGGATGAGCACCGATAGGGTTGAAGTAGCGTAGGGCTATACCATAGAAACCTTCGTAAGCGGCACAGCAGTCGCGAAGTATATCCTCTGCAATCTGCTTGGTGTTGCCGTAGGGCGAGGTCGCCGGCTGGCGAGGTGTTTCCTCGGTCACGGGCAGGTGCTCGGCATCGCCGTATACAGTTGCTGACGAAGAGAACAGGATATTGGGACGGCCGAATTCTTTCATCAGCTGAAGGATGTTCATATACGATACCAGGTTGTTCTGATAGTATTTGAGAGGTTCAGCCATTGATTCTCCTACAGCCTTGTAAGCTGCGAAGTGGATGACGGTGCTGAATTCGTGGCGTTCGAAAACTGCGCGGAGTGCCTTGATGTCGCAGGTGTCGCATTCCTCGAATGTAACTTTGCGGCCAAGGATTTTTTCTACACCCTCTACAGCCGAAGGCTCTGAATTAGAGAAGTTGTCGATCATCACTACATCGTAGCCTGCTTCGATGAGGGCTACTGTAGTGTGAGTACCGATGTAGCCGGCACCGCCGGAAACGAGTACGGTATCTTTCTTTTTGCTCATTGGTGTAATTGTGGTTAAGAGTTTTGAGGTGAGAGGTGGGATATAAAGTTCCCAGCTTTCGCGCAAGAGCGAAAGCTGAGATATGATAGAGTTATTCTTCTACTTTGTGAGCGCCGTCGCTGATGATAACCTCGTATACCTTTGGTTCGTGGCCGTATTTCTCGTTGAAGAGTTCTTTGGCCTTGGCGATGAAGCCGGGCAGGAGTTCGTTTTTAACAAGGTTGATAGTGCAACCGCCGAAGCCGCCGCCCATGATACGCGAACCGGTTACACCGCATTCCTTGGCAATGTCGTTGAGGTAGTCGAGTTCTTCGCATGATACTTCGTAGTCTTTCGACAGACCGTGGTGAGTTTCGTACATGCAGCGACCTACGGTTTCGAAGTCGTTCTTTACCAGCGCGTCGCATACTGCAAGCACACGGTCTTTCTCTTCGATAACGAATTTGGCGCGGAAGTAGTCTTCGGCTGTGATGTCGCTCTTGATGTTGTCGAGCATTTCCTTGTCGGCGTCGCGAAGGGTCTCGATACCGAGGCGTTTTGCCACGCGCTCGCATGATGCGCGACGTTTGTTATAGGGCGAGTCGGCAAGTTCGTGTTTAACTACAGAGTCGAGAAGTACGAGGGTGTATCCGTCGGCTTTGAAGGGGAAGTATTCAAATTCCATCGAGCGGCAGTCAAGACGCATCAGGTGGTCTTGCTTGCCGAATACGCTGGCAAACTGGTCCATGATACCGCAGTTAACGCCGCAGTAGTTGTGTTCGGTCGACTGGCCGATGCGGGCAAGCTCGAACTTGTCGATTGAGTTGCCGTTGAACATATCGTTGAGAGCGAACGCGAAGCAAGATTCGAGCGCAGCCGACGAGCTCAGACCTGCGCCAAGGGGTACGTTGCCTGCGAATACGGCATCGAAACCTTCAACCTTACCACCGCGTTTGATGATTTCGCGGCATACGCCAAAGATGTATCGAGCCCAAGACTGCTGGGGAGCATCGGCTTCGTTGAGGCCGAACTCTGCGTAATCGTCGATATCGATTGAGTATACGCGTACAGTGTCTGTGCCGTTGGCGCGTATTTCGGCCATAATCACTTTGTCGATTGCGCCGGGGAATACGAATCCGCCGTTATAGTCGGTATGCTCGCCGATGAGGTTGATGCGGCCGGCTGAGGCATAAACTGTACCTTTGCCACCGAAGCGGCTCTCGAAAGTACTTGCAATTTTTTCTTTCAGTTCCATGGTTTTATGGTGTAAATTGTTTGTTAGTCACGTATGTGTAGGCCCGCTCGTGGGGCGCTTGCGTTTTGTAGCTTCAAAGTTAGTGATATTTTGCTGAAAAGTAACCTAAAAAACAGCCAAATTTGACAACAGATGCGTCAAATTTGGCCAAAAATAGTTAATGAGCGAATATATGCCTTGTCATAGGGCTGTAAGTTCGCCTGTTGTTGAGTCCATGATATAGCCTGCAACCCTTACATCGGAGGGCATCAGCGGATGATTGCGCACAAGGTCGACAGTTTCGCATACTGCAGCCGGAGTCTCGTCGAAGCCGTGCAGCCAGCTGTCGAGGTCGATGCCGCAGTGACGCATTAATGATATGTGTTCTTCGTCGATTCCGCGCTCGCGCATCAGGTGCAGCATTTCTTGCGAGTCCATGCCTTGCACGCCGCATCCGGTGTGACCGATGATCATCACTTCGTTTACCCCGAGTTCGTAGACTGCTACCAGGAGCGAACGCATGGTTGAGTCGAAGGGGTTGGTAATCGTACCTCCGGCATTTTTGATTAGTTTCACATCGCCGTTGCGGATGCCTAATGCGGCCGGCAGTAGCTCTACAAGGCGGGTGTCCATACATGTTACTATGGCAATGCGCTTGTCGGGATACTTCGATGTGGTATATCGCTCGTAGCCTTTCGAGGCTACGAATTCACGGTTGTATGCAAGGATTTCGTCGATCATAGTTTGCTGATTTCTTCAGGAGTGAAGTCAAATACTATAGGCTCATATCCTTCGGCTTCAAACGAATAGCTTACACCTACGCCGAGTTTTTTCATCAGTTCGAGCTGTGCCTGGTTTCCGGGAGCTTTGAGCTCGGCCTGAAGTTCGGGCTCGAGGGTAGCCTTGAGGTCTTCGATATCGGCGTTGGCGAAGTCGTACACTTCGGGGTTGTAGGTGTAGCTGAATTCGATGTTGGCATCGCCGAGTGCCACACCGGTCATTACCAGGTTGTCGCCATCCATCTGCATGGGGCACTGGGCATTGCTGATAGCGATAATGTCGGCAAGGCGGGTGCGGTCGTCGACTTCGCCTTCCTGTTTGTTCTGAAGCTCTTTGATTTCGTTTGAATAGAAGTCGAGGCTGACTTTGTCGCCGCTCTTACGGCCGGTGTATTCCAGGCGGATGTTGGCATCGGCATCGGTAAGGAGCTTGGTAAATTCATTGCCCTGCTGGCTCGAAAGATAGTTCTGCAGGAATCGGCGCTGTGCTTCGCGGGCATTGCGCAGGTTCTTGATAGTCTGTATTTCTTCGCTGATAGAGTAGTGGAATACGATTGTATTGTCGTCGGTGTCGTACGACAGGCTGTCCATGCTGATTCCGTTGCCAAGGTCCATGGGCAGTTCTTTGTTGATTTGGTCGGCGGTGGCGTGCAGTTTTGCCTGATATGTTTTGGCGCACGATGTCATCAGTGCTATAAGACTGACGATGCAGAAGATGTTGATAAGTTTTTTCATATGCTTGGTTTATAAATTAAGTGTGCAGGTTTGATTAGTCTTGACGCTCGCTGCCTGATTTCTTCGGCTGTTATTGCTTCTATCCGTTCAGTTGTTTCGATGTCGGTAGTGTTATGCCCGGTGTACAGCACTTCGCGAGCCAAGCCCATGATTCTGTTTTCGCGGTTCTCCGATGCTATCGCGAGCTGCCCGAGCCACTGGCGTTTTGCCTGGCGAAGACGGCTCTCGAGCCGGGCTGTCGGCATGTCGGCAAGTTTCTGTGCTGTGCGTCGGCAAAGGGCGATACAACGGGCGGTGTCTTCGGCATCGCAGCCGAAATATATGGTCATCAGGCCTCCGGAGGTAAACCTCGTGACCGATGATTCCACGGTGTAGACAAGTCCGCGGCGCTCGCGTAGTTCTACATTGAGAAGCGAGTTCATGCCCGGGCCGCCGATCAAGTTGGAGAAAAGACCGTCGGCATATCGCCCTGCGCCGTAGAGGCTGTCGATTTCCATGCCTAATATCACGTGGGATTGGTGCAGGCCGTCGATTATTTCCTCGCGGTTCTCGTAGCGGAAACCGTACGACTTTGTGCAAGTCTTTTTAGTACCGGCGGGCAAGGCGGCAAAATGCCGTGCGACCAAGGCCGCGATATGCTCGGGTGCCTGGGGGCCGGAGTAGAAGACTACCGAGTTTGCCACTGTATAGTGTCGGCGCAGAAACTCGCGGCAATCATCGCTGCCGAGAGCGGCTACCGAATCTGCCGAACCAAGGATGTTGTGCCCCGCGGGAGTGCCTGCGTACACCATATCTTCGAAATCGTCGTAAACAGCCTCGGACGGAGTATCGCGGTATGAATTGATTTCGTCGATTACGACCTCGCGTTCCTTGTCGAGCTCGTTGGCCGGGAATTGCGAATTAATAGCCAGGTCGGCCACCAATTCGATAGCCCTTGCGGCATTGCCTTGGGGAAATATGGTGTATACCGTTGTTTCTTCCTTGGTGGTAAAGGCGTTGAGTTCGCCCCCGACAGCCTCCATGCGGTTGATGATATGCCATGGACGGCGACGAAGTGTACCTTTGAATATGGTATGCTCTACCAAGTGCGCAAGACCGTAGTGTCCCGGGCCTTCGTCGGCACTGCCTGCGCCGACGGTGATGCCGAATACTCCGGCTCCAACACCATGGTATTGCAGGCATACCAGCCGAAGGCCGTTGGGCAATGTGGTCAGATGTGCTTGTGGCAGTTTCATGCGTCGATCCAGTTGCCGTCTTCGCGGATTAGTTGCTCGAGTGCGTCGGGAGCTTCGCTCTGGGGCAGGTTCTTGCGGACACATTCGATACCACGGTAAAGGCTTACCATACCTTTGGCACCGCCTACATATCCGTAGTCAGCGCCTGCCATTTCGCCCGGGCCGTTGACGATACATCCCATTACGGCGATTTTGAGGTGGCTCAGGTGTTGGAAGCGGGGTTTGATAGTGGCAAGCACTTCCTCAAGGTTATAGAGCGTGCGGCCACAGCCGGGACATGCAACGATGTCGGCCTTGTAGCGGGCAAGGCCGCAGGCCTGTATGATCATGCGGCAGGTCTCGATACACTCTTCTTCGCTGAGAAGGTTGCTCTTTAGGCCGATTGCATCGCGATAGCCGTCGAGAAGCACTGTGCCGAGGTCGATTGCCGCGGCTGTGAAGACTTCTTCTTTGGTTTTGAGATTGTTGTACTCGGCAATGAAGGCTACCGGCACTTCCCGGTTGTCGGTTTTGACAAGCTCGTCCATAACACCGCGCATACGGCTGATTTTATCGTCGTCGTCGACAAGCATTATCTCTACGCCTTCGGCATTGGATGCCACAAGGGTGTCGCCATATATTGCGGTGGCATTGTTTCCGCCGATGCCGTGCTGTGTGGCCTTCGATTTGCGACGGCCCTTGGTGCGGTATTGGCGCCGGCAACCTGCCTCAAAGTTTGTTATGGCGTTGCGTCCTGCATATTTGGCAATAAATTCGGCTACAGGTATCTCGTTGCAAGGGTCTTCGCTGAGCGATACCCTGATAGTGTCGCCGATGCCGTCGCTCAGCAGCGAGCCGATGCCTACTGCTGATTTGATACGGCCTTCGAGTGCATTACCGGCTTCGGTCACACCTAAGTGCAGAGGGTAGTCGAGGTCTTCGGCTGCCATACGTTCTACAAGCAGGCGCACTGTGTCGGTCATCAAGGCTACATCGCTGGCCTTGATAGATATTACAACGTTGTCGAAGTTATCCTTGCGGCAAACCCTCATGAATTCGAGGGCCGACTCTACCATGCCTTCCGCACCGTCGCCAAAGCGGCTCATGATACGGTCGGAGAGCGAGCCGTGGTTGACACCGATTCGTATGGCAGTGCCATGTTCGCGGCACAGGGCAAGGAATGATGAGAATTTTTCGCTCAGTTTCTCTATTTCGGCGGCATATTCCTCGTCGGTAAATTCCATTTTGCGGAATGTGCGCCCCGGGTCGTAGAAATTGCCCGGATTGATGCGTACTTTTTCTACATGCTTGGCAGCTTCCATTGCCACAGCCGGCACAAAATGGATGTCGGCAACCAATGGCACATCGCATCCGCGTGCTTTCAGCGCGGCCTCGATATTTGCCAGGTTGGCCGCATGCGCTACCGACTGAGCAGTGAGGCGCACGAGCTTTGCCCCGGCCTTTGCGAGAGCTTCGGCCTGAGCTGCCGATGCCTCGGTGTCGAGTGTCTGGGTAGTGGTCATAGACTGAGGTACGATGTCGACCTCGGAGCCTATGGTTATATTGCCTACACGTACTTGGCGGGTGCGTCGGCGATAAGGCGTATTTGCCATATCAGTTAGTCTTGAATTTGTAATCGTTGATAGCGGCGAGTTCGGCGTCGGCCTTTTCTACCTTTGCCGAAAGCGTAGCCCGGTATTCATTGTAGCGTTTAGCCAGTTCTTTGTCGCTGAGCGACATAATGCGCACTGCGAGTACGGCGGCATTGAGAGCGCCGTTGATGCCAACGGTTGCTACGGGGATTGCCGGCGGCATCTGTACGATAGAGTAGAGAGCGTCGATGCCGTCGAGTGTCGATGCCACAGGCACACCGATAACGGGGAGCGGGGTCGATGCGGCAATCACGCCCGGAAGGGCTGCGGCCATACCTGCTGCCGCGATGATTACTTCGATGCCGCGGCTTTCGGCTTCGTGGGCAAAGCGTTCTACTGCGTCGGGGGTGCGGTGTGCGCTGAGGGCACGGAGCTCGAAGGGTACTTCCATTTGTTCAAGGAAATCGGCGGCTTTACGAAGTACGGGCAGGTCGGATGTGCTGCCCATTATAATGCTTACTCTGCAATTCATGATTGATCGATTGTATTTTTACCCTATAGGGGTGGTTTATAGTAGTGAAAGTGCTAAAAATACGATGATAAATGACATTGAGGCACCGGCAAGCACCTGTAAGGGAGTGTGGTGATTGAGGTATAGTCTTGCCCATGATACCGCTCCAACTATGGCTATCGTTATCGACACCCATAGCATTGGCGCTGCGAGAAGTCCGTGTAGTGCAAGCCAATAGCATGCGGCTGCCATACCTCCTACGGCTCCGGCATGTGCGCTGATTTTCCACAAACGAGTGATTATAAGTGATAAGACCGACACGGCTGCCGCGCCATAAAAGAACGCTACAAGCCACGACGGTGCCTGCATGGAGTGCATGAAGTAACCGGCGCCAAGATAACATAGCATCGATGTGCAATAGGGTATTGTGCGCTGGCTCTTGTCGCTGATGCTCATATCCGACACCTTGCCTGTGCGGTATAGCGCGATAATCACAAGGGCAGGTGCTATCGCGGTGATAATGAATACTCCACCGAGCGCCCATAGTTTTACTCCTAAGGGCAAGTAGCGCAGCATGGTGAACCATAGCGCGATTGCTGTGGCATAGGAGGGCACCAGCAAGGGACTGAAGATATCGCTCAAGATATGCGATATTCGTTGGGCCGATATATTTGTGTTATTGTTAGTCATAAAAATTTAACGCATACTGACAGTTTATAGTTCTTTTCTCAGTCGTGCGACAGCCTGGCCGAGACGTTCGCGGTATTTTGCAACAGTGCGACGCGCTATATCGTAGCCTTGAGCCTGCAGTGCCTCGGTAAGTGCCTGGTCCGACAGGGGGTTGTGCTTGTCCTCATTATCTATCAGCTCGCCGAGAGCCTTGAGTATCCGGTGGGTAGATACGTCTGCATCTGCGTCGGGACGCTCGTTGAAGAGCATTTTGAGCGGATACAAGCCGTGAGGGGTGAGGATGTACTTGCCTGATGTGGCGCGTGATATCACTGATAGGTCGAGTCCGGTCAGCGACGCCACGTCGCGAAGTATCATGGGCCGTATGTCGGCATTGTCGCCCGAGATGAAAAAGTCGTGCTGTAGCTTGACAATGGCCTTTGCTATCGACATGAGGGTTTCGGCTCGCAGGTTGACAAGTTTGATAAACGCCGCGGCTGCATTGCGCTTGTCCTTGATGAATGTAAATGCCTGTTTCTCGCGCTGGTTGGCATCGGGCTTAAGTTCCTCTACTCGGAACGATGATTCTATCGCAAGCTCGGGAATATTGCCCTGCAGGCTTACAGTGAAGGTGTCGGTGCCTGCGTCGTAGTCGAGTATGAAATCGGGCACCACGTGTTGTGCCTTGTCTATTGTCCTTGAGCCTTCGAGTGCCGACGCGGGCTTGGGATTAAGGCTCTGGATGAGCGATATCGCATTTACCATGCCCTCGCGTGGTATATCGAGCTGGGCCTGAAGCCTGTCGAAATGACGTTTGGAAAACAAGTCGAAATGGTGGGCGACAATCTCGCGGGCAGTCACCGATTCTACTGTCTGTGGCAGGCGGTTGAGCTGCAGCAACAGGCAGTCGCGAAGGTCTACAGCGCCTATGCCTGCCGGGTCGAGGCCGCGAATGGCATCGAATACGTAGCGTACGTCACTGTCGTCAACATAGAAGCCTTCGGCAATGGCGATGTCGTCGCTTATTTCGCGCAGGGGGCGTGTGAGGTATCCGTTATCGTCGAGGTTGCCGATGATATGTGCCGCGATGCGCATGTCGGTATCGTCGAGGTTGCTCTCGGCGGCAAGGCGGCGCATCAGTATCTCGCCCATACCTTCTTCATCGTCGGCAGTGTAACTGGCCACTTCAACGTGGCGGTCGTCGCGGCTGCGGTTGTTGCTCAGATATGCCGGTGCGTCGTCGGCATCGGCATAGTCGGCCATTTGTAGCTGCTCGGCACTTTCGCCGAATTCTTCGGGAGGCTCTTTGTCGGTGTCTACAATTTCCAGGGCAGGATTATCGTCGAGCTCGCGGCGTACTTCGTCTTCGAACTCCGGTACGGACATGCCGAGTACGCGTCCCAATGCCACGTTTTGAGGGTTGAGACGCTGCTGCAAAGTCTGCTGCTGTTCTAATCGAAGACTTTCGTTAGACATATCTTTTACTTGGTAATGCAAAGTTAATAAATTTTCGCGACATTGTAATCTTAAAGCGGCATGGTGCTGACAAAAAAAGGTTTGCCGGATACGTATTTTCAATTTAGTCAAACCCTACTTTGAAATCCTCGATAAAAACACACAACATGCCAAACTGAGAAATATGATTTTTTGAGAAACATATGTGTAATTTATATTGTTATTGTAATACATTTGCATTGACTTTGCAGTATAAAATAATATTGTTATGGATATAGCACTTAAAAAGAACCAGAGTTTCCGTCTTCCGATTGAACTTATAGAAAGGATGAAGTTGCTTGCCAAGCGACAGAACCGTAGTCTGAACAACTATGTTGAGACTGTTTTGCTCGATGCTGCTTATCACGAACCAAATGCCACGACTCTCGCCGCAATGAAAGAGGTTGAAAGCGGTGCGTTACGCGATGAGCCTGCTCTTGACCTGTCTTCCATTGAAGCAATGGAAAAATCTATGGGATTATGAAAAAACTGAAAGCGTCGTCACAGTAGTAAGAAAGACTACAAGCGATTCAGAAACAATCCCGGAAAGGTTGAGGCTCTTAAAGTAATTCTTCAAAAGCTTGCAAACGAGGAGCCTATTCCGGAGAAGAATAACCCTCATAAACTGACAGGTGTTTACAAGGGGTATATGGAATGTCATATCGAGAGTGATTTTTTGCTTATATGGTTTGATCCTGAGTCAGACCAAATAGACCTTGTTCGTCTCGGCTCTCATTCTGAATTATTCGGATAGGTGTCAAATCAAAAAGAGGATAAGTGAAACTGTATTCCCGTTATTCATCACTGCCTTAAATCGGCGGGTATATTGCGAAAAATGAGCCTTGGGGTTTATTGCCCGTTTTAAAAAAAATCCGTACTTTTGCACCGAAATAATAAGCTTATGAAATGTAGCAAATGCGAGTCAGACGCGGGACGCCGTGAGCTGACTGATGAAATTCTACGACTTAAACGAGACAAGAATGCTGTAATTCTTGCTCATTATTATGTCGACGGTGCTATCCAAGACCTCGCAGACCATGTAGGCGATTCGCTTGCCCTTGCTCAGAAAGCAGCGGCCACGGCGGCTGATGCCGATATTGTGGTTATGTGCGGTGTCGATTTTATGGCCGAAACTGTCAAGGTGTTATGTCCTGATAAAAAGGTGCTTGTGCCCGACCACAATGCAGGCTGTTCGCTGGCCGACAGCTGCCCGGCCGATGAGTTCGCTGCCTTTATCGAGGCCCACCCCGGATATACAGTTATATCATATGTAAATACCTCGGTCGAGGTAAAGGCTCTCAGCGATGTGCTCGTTACCTCGGGTAATGCGCGTAAGATTGTGGAGTCGTTTCCTGCCGATGCCAAACTGATATTCGGCCCCGACCGCAACCTCGGCTCTTATATCAATTCGGTTACGGGCCGCGACATGTTGCTATGGGACGGCGCTTGCCATGTTCACGAACGTTTCTCGGTCGAAGGCATCGCTGCCTTGAAAGAGAAGTATCCAGGGGCGCCGGTGTTAGTACATCCTGAGTGCAAACGCCCGGTAGTGCTTATGGCCGACAAGGTTGGCTCGACCGCCGTATTGCTCGACTACGCCCTCGCAAGCGACTGCGACACATTCATCGTGGCAACCGAAAGCGGTATCCTGCACCAGATGCGCAAGGCCGCGCCGCACAAGACCTTTGTACCCGCGCCGCCGGTCGACAGCACTTGTGGCTGTAACGACTGCAACTATATGAAACTCAACACCCTCGAGAAACTGCGCGATTGCCTGCGCGATGAAACCAACGAGGTGAACGTTGACCCCCAATTGGCTGCAAAGGCTATTAAACCGATTGAAAGAATGCTTGAGCTAAGCAAATAATATGGAATATAATCACAAAGAAATAGAGCCGCGTGTGCGGCAATACTGGAAGGATATCGACCTCTATCGTGTTGATATCGATAAGAATCGTCCTAAGTTTTATGTCCTCGACATGTTCCCCTATCCCTCGGGTGCAGGTTTGCATGTCGGCCACCCGTTAGGATATATTTCGAGCGATATTTATTCGCGCTACAAACGTCTGCAAGGTTTCAACGCGCTACACCCCATGGGCTTCGATGCTTACGGTCTCCCCGCAGAGCAGTACGCTATCCAGACCGGCCAGCACCCCGAAATCACTACCAATAAAAATATAGCCCGCTACATCGAACAGCTCGAAAACATCGGTCTGTCGTTCGACTGGAGCCGCCAGATACGCACTTGTGACCCTTCATATTATAAGTGGACGCAGTGGGCATTCCTCAAGATGTTCGGCTCGTACTACGACCGTAAGCTCGACCGAGCTATGCCTATCGAAGAACTCGAGAAGCATTTTGCCGAGCAGGGTACTGAGGGCGTAGATGCAGCTTGCACCAAGGAACTTACATTTACAGCTGCCGACTGGGCTGCTATGTCGAAAAAAGAAAAGTCCGATGCACTGATGAACTACCGCCTTGCCTTCCTCGGCTACAGCGTGGTTAACTGGTGCCCCGCACTCGGCACTGTGCTTGCCAACGACGAGGTTGTCGACGGCGTGAGCGAACGCGGTGGTCATCCGGTAGAGCAGAAAAAAATGTGGCAGTGGTTCCTGCGTGTTTCTGCTTATAGCCAGCGACTGCTCGACGGTCTTGAAAAGGTTGACTGGAGCGATTCTATCAAGGAAACCCAGCGCAACTGGATCGGCCGCAGCGAAGGTGCGGAAATGCACTTCAAGGTTGACGGCCGTCCCGAGCTCGACCTCGAGATTTTCACTACACGTCCCGATACCGTATTCGGTGTCACATTTATGGTGCTTGCCCCTGAAAGCAAGCTCGTAGATGTACTCACAACTCCCGAACAGTGTGGTGCTGTCGACGAGTACCTCGCTTCGATTCGTCACCGCACCGAGCGCGAGCGTATGATCGACCGTCGCGTCACCGGCGTATTCTCGGGCAGCTATGCTATCAATCCTCTTTCGGGCAAGAAAGTGCCTGTATGGATAAGCGACTATGTGCTTGCCGGTTATGGTACAGGCGCTATTATGGCCGTGCCTGCTCACGATAGCCGCGACTACGCATTTGCCCGTCACTTCGATTTGCCCATTATCCCATTGATAGAGGGTGCCGATGTAAGCGAGGCTTCATTTGATGCCAAAGAGGGCAAGATGATCAACAGCTGCGGCCCCGAACTCGACCTCAACGGCCTCGACGTGAAAGACGCTATCAAGAAAGCAAAACAATATATCGAAGAAGCCGGCATCGGCCGCGTGAAAGTCAACTACCGCTTGCGCGATGCTATCTTCAGCCGTCAGCGCTACTGGGGCGAGCCTATTCCAATCTGCTACGTCGACGGTATCGCTACCGCATACGATAATCTGCCCCTCGAACTCCCCGAGGTAGATAAGTACCTGCCTACCGAGACCGGTGAGCCTCCTCTGGGACGTGCCAAAAACTGGGCAACTCCCGAAGGCTGTCCTCTCGAACTCAATACAATGCCCGGCTTTGCCGGTTCGTCGGCATACTACCTGCGCTATATGGACCCCCACAACGACCAGGCACTTGTTTCGAAAGAAGCAAACGACTACTGGCGCAGTGTCGACCTCTATGTCGGCGGCAGCGAACATGCCACAGGCCACCTGATTTATAGCCGTTTCTGGGATAAGTTCCTCTATGACTACGGCTATATCTGCGACGACGAGCCTTTCCGCAAGCTTATCAACCAGGGTATGATTCAGGGTCGCTCGAACTTTGTATACCGTATCAAAGATACAAATACATTTGTATCGCTCGGCCTCAAGGATCAGTACGATACCACACCGCTGCTTGTAGATGTCAACATCGTATCGAACGATGTGCTTGATATCGACGCATTCCGTAAATGGCGTCCTGAGTTCGCCGATGCCGAATTCATCACCGAGGACAACGGCAAGTATGTATGCGGCTGGGCTATCGAAAAGATGTCGAAGTCGAAGCACAATGTTGTCAACCCCGACGACATCGTGGCCCGCTACGGTGCCGATACTCTCCGTCTTTACGAAATGTTCCTCGGCCCGATTGAGCAGAGCAAGCCTTGGGATACCAACGGTATCGACGGCGTATACCGCTTCATCAAGAAACTATGGGCCCTGTACTGGGCCGGCGACAAGTGCCTTGTTGATGATAGCGAGCCTACAGCCGAGAATCTCAAGACCCTCCACAAGCTTATCAAGAAAGTTTCCGGCGATATCGAATCGTTCTCGTTCAATACCTCGGTTTCGGCTTTCATGATTTGTGTCAACGAGCTTGCTTCGCAGAAATGCCACTCTCGCGACATCCTGAGCCAGCTGCTTCTTGTGCTCGCGCCCTTCGCACCCCACATCGCCGAAGAACTTTGGCGCACAGCCCTGGGCAACGAGGGTTCGGTGTTCAATGCTTCGTGGCCCGAGTTCAACGAGGAATATCTCAAGGAAAATTCGGTCACTATGGCTGTATCGTTCAATGGCAAACCCCGATTCAACATCTCGGCTGCCGTTGATGCCACATCCGACGAACTCCAGGCTATGGCCCTTGCCGATCCTGCCGCTGCAAAATGGCTCGAAGGCAAGACCGTGCGTAAAGTGATTGTCGTTCCCGGCAAGATTGTAAACATCGTTGTCGGTTAAGCACAATATTCGAATCTGCAATACGTTAAGTTTATAGGTTTATGAGTTCTTATCTATTTAGGACACTCGTAAACCTATAAATTCATAACCCCCTACAACTCATACGTAAAAATGACCCGTATTGTCTTTGCTACCAATAATGCTCATAAACTCGGAGAACTGCGCCGCATGTTAGCCGGGCGCTTCGACGTTGTAGGCCTCGCCGACATCGGCTGCCACGACGATATTCCCGAGAATGCCGATACTTTCGAAGGCAATGCCCTTGCAAAGGCGCAATGGGTGCTCGACCGTTACGGCTACGATTGCATTGCTGATGATTCCGGCCTCGAGGTCGACGCCCTCGGCGGCGAACCGGGCATACACAGTGCCCGATATGCCGGTCAAGGCCATGACGATGCTGCAAACAATGCCAAGCTGCTGAGCTGTCTCGAAGGCAAAGAGGACAGGCGGGCACGTTTCCGCACCGTGATAGCTTATGTGCGCAAGGACCGCGAGCCATTGTACTTCCATGGTGCTGTAGAGGGGCGTATTAACGAATCTCCAAGAGGTAGCGAAGGCTTTGGCTACGATCCCTTGTTTGTTCCCGAAGGCTGGAGCAAGACCTTTGCCGAGGCTACAGGCGACGAAAAAAATGCCGTTAGCCACCGCGGACAGGCCGTGCGCGAGCTGTGCCGTTACCTCTTCCGCTCTCCCAACCTATAAAAGTATTAAATGATAAAGAATTCACTTGTCGTACTGACCCTTGTGCTTTGCTGTGTTTTCAATATCTCGGCACAGCAGAAAGAAGGGCGCTGGACTCTGTTCCCGGCTGTCGGTGATAATTTTTCGGAGGTTATAGAAACTCCCGAAAGGACATATCTGTTGTCGGGTACGACTCTGTTTTCGTTGTCGGATGACGACAACGAAAGCTATGCCTATAATGTTTTCAACAAGCTCACAGAGCGTGCAAGGATTAGTAAAATCGCATATAATGAGCAGAACAAATATCTCTTTATCGCTTATGATAACGGAAATATCGACCTGCTCTACGACAACGGTCGTACGGTGAATATGCCACAGATTAAAGACGCTACTCTCACTCTGAGCCGTGGCGTTCTCGATGTGGCATTCGGTCATGACAGGATTTTTGTCGGTACTGAATTCGGCCTTGTTGTATTCGACGACCAGAACCACAGGGTTATCGAATCGGGTATCTACAATAAGCCTGTCGATCACCTGTTTGTTATGGGCGACCACCTGCTCATTCTAACTGCCGAGCATGTATATGCCTCGCGTTTCGACGACCGTCATCTCGAGCTTGCTTCGCAGCGCCCATGTCGCAATATGTGGAAGACCGACGTGGCAAAGCTCAATGACAATGTGCTGATATATAACTATGTGGGTGATACAAACCTACGATCAGTAACATTTGACTTCGAGGCCAAGACGGAGAAAGATACGATTCTCGGTGCATTGTCGGCTCGCAACGACCTCAAATCGTCGTCCGACGGTGTATACCTTGTCGATAACGGCAAGATTGTCAGCGTTGGCCAGGATATGAAACTTTCATATGCCAACCTGCCTGCCGAGTATGCCAAAAGCAGTGTTTTCTTCGATAACCTGTCGTCGGTGTGGGTGAATACCCCCTCGGGTATAACTCGTCTGAATCTTGAAAAGGAAACCCCGGAGGTGCTGATGCAGCCTTACAAGCCCGAGGCGCTAACGACTACAAGGCCGTTTAAAATGCTCTTTAGCCACGACGGACAAAAACTCTATGTGGGTAATATAGCATATTCATTTCTCTATGACGTAGGCCTCAGCGACAATCCTGCATATCCTACTTCGACTATGCATTTCCTTGCGCGTACATGCGTGATTGACAATAATGGTATCGTAGATGTGCAGCCTTCGGACCTCAATCCGCCCTCGACTGTCAACCCTACATATTTCAAACTTCTCAAGCAGGGTAATACTACTAAGATGACCGGCGGGCCTATGGCTTATGCAATAGACCCCGATGACCCCGATATGTACTATGTCACCAATTTTATCGCAGGTATTTTTGTGATAAAAGACGGTGAACTGTACCACGTAATCGATACCAACAACTGCCCTTATTACGTAAACGGCCGCCAGGGTGACGACCGTATTATGCACGTCGATATCGACAACGAGGGCAATCTGTGGATTGTGCAGGGTCTTGATGATAAAAACGCCGCACCGTATGTAATGATACTTCCGGCTGCAAAGCGTAAAAACTTACGCGATATCAAGAAAAGCGACTGGATCGCAGTGCCTCTGCATAGCGACTTTGTCACTTCGCGCGACATATTTACAACATTCTTAAAGCAGACTCCGATCAATATCTTTACCCGGGGCGGCTGGGAACCGCTGTTGGTTTTCCAGGCTCACAATAATACACCTCTGAATATGGCCGACGACCGTCTGTCGTATTTCCAGGGTTATACCGACCAGAACGGCAATACCATAAGTCCCCGCCATGTGTCGTGTGCGGTCGAAGACCACGACGGCAAGGTGTGGTTCGGTTTGCATACCGGTACTTTTGTTGTCGACAACCCGGGTGAATGTATCGGCGCTTCCGCTCTTCGTGTACGCAGGCCCATTGTGGCGCGTAACGACGGTACAGGCCTCGGCGACTACCTCCTTGAATCGCAGGTGGTATACGATATCGCTGTCGATGCCGCCAACCGCAAATGGTATGCCACCAACTCGGGCGCATACCTTGTCAGCGCCGACGGCACCGAGATACTTGCCCATTACGACACCGACAACTCGCCACTGCCCTCGAATGTGGTTGGCGCGGTAGAGTGCGACCCTAATGGCAACAAGGTTTACTTTGGCACCGACAACGGCCTCGTATGCTATGACAGCGATGCCGCCCCGGCTGCCGAGGATTATTCCGAAGTGTATACATACCCCAATCCCGTTCGCCCCGATTACACCGGTTGGATAACCGTTGCCGGGCTTATGGATAATTCGCTTGTCAAAATCGCCGATGCCGCAGGCAACGTCTTCTTCCAAGGCCGTAGTGAAGGTGGCATGGTGTCGTGGGACGGTTGTGATTCAGCCGGTCGACGTGTCAAGTCGGGCGTGTATTATGTTTTTGCTTCTCGTAGCAGCGACGGCTCTTCAAAAGGTGCTGTCGCAAAGATTTTGGTTATAAATTGATTCCTATTCTTTATGACTGCCAATACTCTGCAATATATCAGCGACCGCGACAAGGCCTATGGCGTTGCCGGTATGACTATAACTCTTGTCGCCCTCGACGGCGAAGATTACTTCAGCGGCATTGACCTTGATGCCCCGGCTGGCGAACATGTCATCATGAGCCACGAATACGGCTTCAGGGGCAACCCGAGGATGTCGGCCAAAATCATTTGGAAGCAGACCATGCAGGAGCTCAAACTTACTGCATCGCTCGCCCTCGGTAACCTTACCTGCCGCCGATATCTTCTTGATCATAAGAGGGTTTCCGACAGTGAACTCATGGCTCTTCGCGAGGCTTTGCGCTACGATGCCGGCGAACACCTCGGTATGGATAGCGACGAGGCCGACCGTATGTTCGAAAACTGCCGTCAATATGCCGACAGGCTTTTCAGGCATCAAGGCGTGGCGGGAATCGCGCACAGCTTTGCCGGTCGTCTTGCCGATCAGCACCGTATGTCGGCGGCTGAGGCTTTGGAAATTCTCGCTTCTTTAGGATTGCAATAATCTAAACCTGCTATATATTATCCGTTATGGGTGGCCTTTCGGAGGCTACCCATTAATTTAAGAACTTAACTATGTCGACAAACACTGTAGACAAAGAGCGCAAAGTGACAACTTCGCGCTTGATAGAAATGAAACGTCGTGGCGAGAAAATCGCCATGCTTACAGCCTATGACTACTCTATGGCCCAGCTCATCGACCAGGCCGGTATTGACGTGATACTTGTTGGTGACTCTGCATCGAATGTTATGGCCGGTAATATGACCACTCTGCCGATGACTCTCGACCAGATGATTTACCATGCCAAGAGCGTTATCAAGGGTACTAACCGTGCGCTGGTGGTATGCGATATGCCTTTCGGTACATATCAGGGCAACCCCATGGAGGCCCTCGCTTCGGCTATCCGAATCATGAAGGAGAGCCACGCCGAGGCTGTGAAAATGGAAGGTGGCAGCGAGATTCGCGAATCGATTGAGCGAATCCTTTCTGCCGGTATACCCGTTATGGGTCACCTCGGCCTGACTCCTCAGTCAATCAATAAATTCGGTACATATGCCGTGCGTGCCAAGGAAGAAGCCGAGGCTCAGAAACTCATCGACGACGCTCATATGCTCGAAGAAATTGGCTGCTTCGCCCTCGTGCTCGAGAAAATCCCTGCCAAGCTTGCCGCACGTGTAGCTCAGGAAGTCTCAATACCCGTTATCGGTATCGGCGCCGGTGGTGGCGTAGACGGTCAGGTACTCGTGATGCACGACATGCTCGGTATCAACAAAGGCTTCTCGCCCAAGTTCCTGCGTCGCTACGCCGACTTGTCGACTGTCATCAACCAGGCAGTTGGCAACTACATCGACGACGTAAAAACCGGCGACTTCCCCAACGAAAACGAACAGTACTAATCGTACATTAATGCTGTTTACTTAGGGGGTGATTATTCAAAAGGATAGCAACGATAGGAGCTTGGCTCTCCGAGACAAGCCTCGATTAGACGTTGGTATTCAAAATATTAGCGATACTGGCAGAGGCTTGTCTCGGAGAGCCAAGCTCCTATCGCTGACACTCTTTCTCCTTAACTAAACAGCATTGAATCATACCCTAATAAATATGAAAAGGCCCGGCAATAAAGCCGGGCCTTTTCATATAATGGAGAATTTAGAATTCTTTTGCAGGGGGAGACATAAACACACGTCGAAACAACTCAATTACGACAAAAAATGTCTTTATGTTATGTCTAAAACAGACGTTTACTCTTCTTCGATAGAGTAGTTGAGGAAGTCGTTCATGGGGCGGAGCAGGGCGAGGATTTCGGCTGCTTTTTCGGGCCACGAGGGGTTGTCGAAAAATGCGCGAGTCAGTGCGTGGCAGCGACCATATTCTGTCAGGCGGAGCAGGTCGATGTCGGGGTGGTTGCGGTCGTAGCCCTTGGGAGCTGTTTTTAGTTGCGGACCCCACCACGATGGATAGGCGGCGAGGACCTCGGGAGTCTCTACGATGCCACGGAATTCCTCTACATTATCTATTATGGCCTTACGAACCTTCTTGAGCACTTTGGGCTCGGGGCACCACAGGCCGGCATAGAGGGCAATTTCATCGACGCCGAAATGCACATAGTAGCAAGCACCGTCGTAGTGACGGCCTCGCGGTGAAATAAGTGCCGAGAAGTATTGCTTGTAGGGAGTCTTGTCGTGCGAAAAACGTGTGTCGCGGTATATGCGGTAGGCACAGTCTTTGGCCTCGACATGGCGGAGCGAAGGCTCGTCGACGGCGAGTGCATCAATTATGCGCTGTACTTGCGAGAGCCAGTAGGCTCGTACCTGGTCGAACTCGGCTTTATGCTCGGCAAACCATGGGCGGTTGTTGTTTGCGGCGAGGCGCTCGATGAAGTTGAAAACATCGTTCATTGTCATGGCAGATCCTCCCATTCTATATCACTGACCTGGTTCTCGACCGGGCCGTTTGGCTTCGCGGCGGTATTTACCACAGAGCCTTCGATTTCGGTAAATTCGATATATTCGCCCACCGAGGGGTCGATTTTTTTCTTATGGTTCTGTCGTTGGTTACGCTGCCGGTTGTAGCGAGGCTCGTTGTTGTTTCCGGGCATGCCACCGGGGAATGCACCATTCATAAACTTGCGTGTCTGTCGGCGCAAAAACCAGCGAAGAAGCCAAGGGAAAGTACGCTGTACTATCCACGGCAGTACGAAAAATATAATAATGAGGATGAGGAGTATTTCCATTTCAGGGGAATATTATAAGCTTATAGGGGTAGATTATACAATAAGAATATCGGCATGCGCCAAATGACACAGCCCGAAATATAAAACAACGCGGCACTACATTCTGTTGCGCCTCATCAACGAAAGCAGCAGATAAAGTAGTATGGTCCACATCAGGCCTGCAAGGCCGTACATGACCAGGAATACAATCGCAGCGACGATGATGATGTAGCGGCAGAAGTTTTCGGCAAAGTCAAGGTTCTTGAATTTGAGCGAAAACATCTTGAACCTCGCTGTCATTGCCAGCGACACAGCTACAATCAGTATCGCTATTACAGGCCAGCCGGGGTAGTAATATGTGTTGATCCAGCCATATGCGCCAATCCAGAAAATAGCGTTTGCCGGTATTGGCAGGCCTCGGAATACGGTAGTCTGTTCGGTGTCGTTGTTGAACTTGGCCAGGCGCAGAGCACCGCATACCGGAATCATCAGGGTGATGAAGCAGGCCCAGATAGGGCTACCGGCATCGGCCATAGTGTTGAGCATGAGCATAGCCGGTGCCACGCCGAAGCTCACCATATCGCTGAGTGAGTCGAGGTCCTTGCCAAGGTCGGAATATGCATGCAGAGCGCGAGCCATTGCGCCGTCGAAGAAGTCGAATACGGCAGCTGCGGCAATAGCGATCATGCACCAAGTGGCACCCTCGAAGGGGCCGAAGACGGTGCGGAGATTAAAGGCCATGAAGATGGCAACGCAACCGCTCATGAGGTTCATGGCCGTGATTGCGTCGGGTATGTATCGTTTTATGTTAGGCATTTCTGTTTGGTTGCAGGCGGGCTACCTCGGTGATGCCGCCGGTTGTTTTGTCACCGATTTTCACATATATCTCGGTGCCAAGAGGCAGGAACAGGTCGACTCGCGAACCGAATTTAATAAAACCCATATGGTCTTCGATCGAGGCCTCGTCGCCTTTCTGCGCGTATGTCACGATTCTTCGAGCCATAGCACCGGCAATCTGCCTCATCACGATTGTCTGACCGTCGGGAGTTTCGATAGCCACAGTCGATCGTTCGTTTTCGGTGCTCGACTTTGGCAAGTATGCCGCCATGAAGCGGCCATTGTGGTGCTTGACATATGTCACCTTGCCGTCGACCGGAAACCAGTTGGCATGAACGTTGAGCACGCTCATAAATACCGAAAGCTGAATGCATCGGCCGTGAAGGACTTCGTTTTCAACAGTTTCTTCGAGGGCAACCACAGTGCCGTCGGCCGAAGAAACCACAACATCCTTGCGGTCGCCCCGGAAAATACGGCGAGGCGATCTGAAGAAATTTACTACCAGAAGATAAAAAACAGCGCATATGGCTGTAACGGCGATAGCCCAGGCCATAGGCCTAACCCATAACCAAAATGGTAGGCAGATAACCGACAATGCCGCAAAGAGCATTATCAGCAGTCCTGTGCCTTCATGATGGATTTTTACGCGCATGTTCATTTAATGGAGTTTTCAACGTTTCGCAAAATTACTAAATATTTTTCATACCCGCGAAGAATGTCGAAAAAAATTGCTAAAAAGACAAAAAGGATAAAGAAAAAATAAGGAGAGCAAAAAAATCCGCCTTTTGATGTTTTCAGATTGGCCAAAAATTCGTAACTTTGCGTGCAATTTACAACAATCGTTTTAATCTATGTCGTTTATTGCTGATAGAGTGAAGATGGACGGTCTTACGTTCGACGATGTACTCCTTATCCCCGCTTTTTCTGATGTACTTCCACGCGAAGTAAACCTTAGCACGCGCTTTTCGCGCAACATAACGCTCAACGTTCCTATCGTTTCGGCGGCTATGGATACTGTCACAGAGAGCCAGCTTGCCATTGCCATTGCCCGCGAAGGTGGTTTGGGCGTTATCCATAAAAATATGTCGATTGAGGAGCAGGCGCGTCAGGTGCATGCTGTCAAGCGTGCCGAAAACGGCATGATTTACGATCCTGTCACCATCCTCGAAGGCTCTACTGTGGCCGATGCGCTGCGCATGATGAGCGAATACCACATCGGCGGTATTCCTGTAGTAGACAAGGCCGGTAAGTTGGTAGGTATCGTAACCAACCGTGACCTGCGTTTCGAGCGCGACAAGAGCCGACGCATCGATGATGTGATGACCCGCGACAACCTTGTTACAGCATCGTTCGGCACTACCCTCGAGCAGGCTGCCGACATCCTCCAGAACCATAAAATCGAGAAGCTGCCCGTTGTAGATAACGACGGCAAGCTCATCGGCCTTATTACCTATAAAGATATAACCAAAGCGAAGGACAAACCCGCAGCCTGCAAGGATTCGCGCGGCCGCCTGCGTGTTGCTGCCGGTATCGGCGTAACTCCCGATTCTATGCTCCGTGCCGAGGCTCTCGTTGGAGCCGGTGTTGACGCTATCGTTATCGACACTGCCCACGGTCACTCGAAAGGCGTAGTAGGCATTCTCCGCGAGGTTAAGAAAGCATTCCCCCATATTGATGTAGTCGTTGGTAATATCGCTACCGGCGATGCTGCCCGTTACCTTGCCGATAACGGCGCCGACGGTGTCAAGGTTGGTATCGGCCCGGGCTCGATTTGCACCACCCGCGTGATTGCCGGTGTTGGCGTGCCTCAGCTCTCTGCCGTATATGATGTAGCCAAGGCCCTCGAAAGCTACGATATACCCCTCATCGCCGACGGCGGTATCCGCTACTCGGGTGATATTGTCAAGGCTCTTGCTGCCGGTGGTCACTCAGTGATGCTTGGCGGTATGCTTGCCGGTGTAGAGGAGTCTCCCGGCGACACCATTATCTTCAATGGCCGTAAGTACAAGACCTATCGTGGCATGGGCTCGCTCGAAGCCATGGAGCGCGGCTCGAAAGACCGCTACTTCCAGGGCAACGAGACCGATGTGAAAAAACTCGTTCCCGAAGGCATCGCTGCCCGCGTGCCCTACAAGGGTTCGCTCTACGAGGTTGTATACCAGATGCTTGGCGGTCTTCGCTCGGGTATGGGCTACTGCGGCGCACACAATATCGATGAACTGCATCAGGCCAAGTTTACCCGCATCACCAATGCCGGTGTAGCCGAGAGCCATCCCCACGATGTAGCTATCACTGCCGAGGCTCCCAACTACAGCCAGAGCATGTGATCGATGAACTGTATTCTATGAATTTCTCTTTAGATAATAGCGGTGGTGCATCTGCATCACCGCTTTTTTTTAACTGATACACAATAATACTATATTATCGGCGTTTAAAATAAGTATGCATATGCATATTGAATAAGTCTACACCATGTAGAAACCAATAAAGAATATTTCAAATAATCGATAAAGCAAAGATGAAAAGACATCTGATAGCCCTTGCCCTCGCATCGGCCATTTTGCCGGTTTCGGCGCAGCTCAACCCTGACGACGTGCTGATGACTGTCGACGGTCGTCCGGTAACGGTGGGTGAATTCGAGTATCTCTACAACAAGAATAAATCGCAGCAGACCACGCCTCAGAGTTTCGACCAGTATCTCAAAATGTTTGAGAACTACAAACTCAAAGTCGTAGATGCCGAGCATATGGGCCTTGACAAGACCCCGGCCTTCGAGAGCGAGTTTACAAAATTCCGCGATGATTTGGCCAGCCCATATCTTCGCGACCAGGCTACCGAGGATGCCCTTGTACAGGAAGCTTACAACCACCGCAAAAGCGATGTGTTGGTAAGCCACGTCATGCTTTACAACGAACCTCAAAACGAGGCGAAACTCGACTCAATCCGCACCGATATCCTCAGTGGCAAAATTACATTCGAGGCTGCTGCTAATGAATACTCGATCGACCGTGGTTCCAACACCAAGGGTGGCCGCATGGGCTATGTGGTGCCCGACCGTTTCCCCTGGGCATTTGAAAAAGTTGCCTACGAAACCAAGGTAGGCGAGATTTCGCCCGTTATCAATTCCGGCATGGGTTATCACATCATCCGAGTAGAGAGTGTGACCCCGGCACAGGGCGATGTTGATGCAAGCCACATCCTCTTGATGACCCGCGACCTCGACGATAATGCAAAGGCTGCCGCCAAGGAGCGTATCGACTCAATCTATACAGCCCTTTTGGCAGGTGCTGACTTTGCAGAACTTGCCAAAAAATTATCTCAGGACCCCGGTTCGGCAAGCCGTGGTGGTTCGCTCGGACGTTTCAGCCACGGTATGATGGTGGCAGAGTTCGACAGTGCCGCTTACGCTACGCCCGAAGGTCAGATTTCGAAGCCCTTTGCCACCGCATTCGGCTACCATATCGTAAAGACCAACAAGCACTTCGGTATCAACCCTCTCGATGATGAACTGCGCAAAGCTATCATCAACCGCATGAGCGGTGACGAACGCGCACGCCAGCCCGAGCTTGCCACGCTTGAAAAACTTAAAGTGGAGTATGGCGCAAAATTCGACAATAACACATTCGACAAGGTTAAATCGATGATTGCCGCGAACGCCGGTGTATGCGACTCGGCTGTAGAGGCTCGTCTTATTGCGATGAACGATGTGGTGGCATCGTTCAATCACGGAAAAGTGACAGTTCGCGATGCTATGGCTTACGTGCCTATGCCCCTTGGCATGTCGGCCGATGCTTTTGTTGTAAACCTCCGCGAAGCTGCCACCAATGCACTCAATGCCGCAGTGCTCAACTATGCCCGCGAGGAACTTGCCAAGACAACCCCCGAATATAGGAACCTTGTAAACGAATATCGCGACGGTATACTTCTCTATGAGATTTCAAACCAGAAAGTATGGGACAAGGCTGCAAAAGACAAGGCCGGTCTCGATGCTTACTTCGAAGCCAACAAGTCGAAATATACTTGGGATAAACCCAAGTTCAAGAGCTATGTCTTCTTTGCCAAGAACGACTCTGTGCTGAATCTTGCATTGCCCTATGCAGAAACTCTCGACACTACCGACCCTGCAAAGTTTACACAGGAAATGCGCAAGCGTTTTGGCCGTGATGTCAAGGTAGAGCGCGTAATCGCTGCCGAAGGTGAGAATGCCGTGACCGATTACCTCGGATTCAACGGTAGCAAGGAAGCTGCAGACAAACAGTCGAAGTGGAATTCATATGCCGCATGGCGTGGCCGCGTGCTGTCGCAGCCCGAAGAAGCATCTGATGTTCGCGGTGCGGCTGTCACCGACTATCAGGCATATCTCGAATCGCAGTGGCTCAAGGAACTTCACAAGAAATACAAAGTGAAGATTAATAAGAAAGTGCTCAAAAAACTTCAGAAACAAGAAGCTGAATAAAACCGGCGGAGACCGGTAAGATACCAAGCCCTTCCGACAGGCCAACCTTAAAACGGGTTGGGTCGGAAGGGCTTCGATTATTTGCTGTTACAGCTTTTTTTTGTATCTTCGCGATATGAAACGGGTTTTGTATGCAATGCTGCTGTCTGCCGTAGCCGTGAGCGGCTGTGGGGGCGGAGAAGAAAAAATACCTAAAAATGCACTTGCTCGAGTAGGCGACGAAGCCCTTGTCGCCGACGAGTTGCGGGCAGCCATGCCCTCGGGTCTTAGCCCTGAGGACAGCACAATTTTTGCCAAGGCGTATATACGCAACTGGATAAATACACGCCTTGTAGAGCGTGTTGCGGCAAGCGAGGTAGATATGGCCCAGATCGACCGTCTTACGCGGGAGTATCGCGACGAGTTGATAATGAGTCAGTACCGTCGTGCTATGGCCCGTCAGGCTCAGGACGGCGAATTTGCCGAAGATTCCCTGAGGGCGTACTACGAAGAGCATAAAGACGATTTCAAACTTGAGCGTCCTATGGTCAAGGGTGTATACCTCAAGCTGCCTGATGATGCGCCCAAGTTAAAGCAGATACGCCGTCTCTACCGTTCGGACAGTCCGGGCGATATCGATAAACTTGAGAAAGCGGCAATCGGAACGGCGATACATTACGATTACTTCCGAGATTCGTGGATTGACTGGGAGCAGATTGAAAACCGTATACCGGTGGAGTTTTCTCAGGGCGATGCCGCCGAGATAGCCCGGCGCCATTATCTCGAAGCCGAGGCCCAGGGATTTGTATATCTGCTGTGTGTGAGCGAGTTCTTGCCAGCCGGGGCGGTGATGCCCTACGAGGCAGCGCGTAGCATAGTTCGCGACCGTCTGCTCAACCAGCGGCGGCGTACGTATGACGTGCGTCTGCTCAACGACCTATATCAGCGTGCGCTTGACGACGGTACTCTTGTGATTGACAGTAAGAATTAGCCTTCAATATGTTACCTATCAATATACCATATACGCAGAGTCTTAAGCTGCGTGATATTATTGCCGACAACAGCCTGCTGCTAATGGCAATAAGCCGCTTCGGATTGCCTTTGCGACTTGCCAATCAGTCGGTTGGCGAGGTGTGCAGTTCGGCAGGTGTTGATACAGCCACTTTTCTTGCCGTGGCAAATATGATCAGTGGCAAGCCTTTCGACGGCGATGCCGTGAGGCTCGACAGTCTGGTGGCATATCTGAGGCGGGCACACAGTTATTTCCTCGATTTCTTCCTGCCATCGATTCGGCGAAAATTCATTATAGCGGTTGATTTCTCGAAATCCAATGATGTGGCCCAGAGTATATTGCGTTTCTTCGACGAATATGTCGGCGAGGTGCGAAGGCATATGGACTATGAAAATGAAACGCTCTTTGAGTACATTGACTGCCTCTTGTCGGGCCGCCCGGTTTCAGCTGATTACAATATCGAGGTCTTCGCGTCGCACCACAATGCCATATCCGACCGCCTCGACCGCCTCAAAGATGTGTTGATACGCTATTGTCCTGAAGGAAACGCCGATATCATCAACTCGGTGCTTTTCGATATCATCAGTTGCGAGGCCGATCTCGAGAGCCACTGCCAGGTCGAGGACCGCTTGCTCGTTCCCGCCGTGGCTCGTGCGGAAGTGTCGGCAATACGCACATCGACAGCATCAGCCGGTCGCCAGAGCACGCTCGCTTCGGGCGTAGAACTTGGCAAACGCGAAAAAGAAATCGTGGCATTTATAGCTCAAGGCTTGAGCAACAAGGAAATAGCGTCGCGGTTGTGCATATCGGTGCATACAGTTACCACTCACCGCCGCAATATCTGCCAGAAACTCGAGATACACTCGCCGGCGGGGCTTACTGTATACGCTATCCTCAACAATATTATCGATCCTTCCGAAGTCGAGCTTTGAGGCAACGGGCTATTGCCGGTGGAGCGGCAAAATAGGCCACAAGCGCCCCGACGGCATCGGCAAGGAAATCGAACCAGTCGGCACCTCGCCCAAGCTGCATGGCATCCTGAAGCAATTCGATGCCGCCACCGACGAGGGTCGACGCTATTGCAAACGCGGCCATTGTGCGAGGCGACGGTTTGGGGATATTGTGCGACCGCGAGTAGTCGAAAGCCAAAGCTCCGGCAAGTCCGCCAAACATTATGGCATGTATCAGTTTGTCGATATGGGGTATAAGTGGCAGGTCGTCGACTCCGGCAGGGTCAGGGAATAATGTGGCATATAATATCACGGCCACAACTATCATCGTAGGCCAGTAAGAGAAGAAAAATCGCTTCATGTCGCTGTGTGTTTGACTAAGTTGTGTGCGGAAATTTAGATGTTGATATAGTCTTCGGGGTTGAGCTGCGAGCCTTTGTGCCATAATTCGAAACTTGCCTTGCCGTTGAAAGCATGGCCGAGGCGTTGGCCCGGTTCGACCTTGTTGCCGCGTTCGACAAACACATCTCCCACGCCCATATACACGCTCACGAAATCGTTGGGGTGCTGTATTATAATGGTGCTTGAGCCGTTTGCCGAAATAGTCAGCCCTACTATGGTGCCTCTGTAAATCGCCGACAGTGGCACAGTGCCGCTGCCGCTGATTTGCAGGTTTTTGGTGGGTGATGTTTCCGTTGTGGCGGTCGCCGCGGCAGGTGAAGTGAATATCATGCCTTCGGCTGCAATAGGGGCGAGCACGCTCAGATTGAAACGCTCCTGGGCCTCGTAGCTTCGAACGAACTGACGCTCGGCCTCGCTGGCTGCAAGGAGCGAGTCTTCAATGGCAACTGCGTTGATTGTAGCGCTGTCCGGGCGCATTTCGTCGCCCTGAAGCAGCGCGGCTATGTTGGCAATGTAGGCCGCATTGCGAGCCGATGCCTGCTCGAGCGAGTCGAGTTTGATAGCCGCTGTGATGTAGTCGGTGCGCAGGTCGCCCTTAAGCGTGCCCGGCAGCAGGCGGCGCACAGGGGTATAGGCAATTATGACCCATAGCAAAGCGGCGCCACCGGCAATGATAGCAGCAGTGACGAGGAAAACTCGCGTACGGGTCATACGCAAGCTCCAAACGCGGTTGAAAGTATTTTCTTTAATAAAATCGAGGCGGTAACGGGCCGGATTCTTATAGTCCGGGTTACTACGCCTAACAGTATCTTTTAGTTTCACAAATGCAAATTTAATGCTTTTCTGCGAAACCAACATAAATCACCCCAATTCTTTCAGTCAAAAAGGCTTAATTAAGCTTTGTCCGCGTTGGGGTTCGAGCTTATCGACAGAGTGTGGCGGTTGGGCTTTTTGAGTGGGTCGAAGCCGTTGCCGTAGACGCTGCGGGCCTCGGATTGGATGATATAGGCCTCTGCATCGATGTGGCGCACGATTTCGTAGATTCGTTCGGCATCGTACTGTCGGCACCATACCACGAGCATTGTGCGGCTTTCGCCTGTCCAGAATCCGCGGCCGTCGAAGGTGGTGACGCCTCGGCCCGATTTGTGGGTGATGTTGTCGGCAATCTCGTGCCACTTGGGAGATAAGATGAGGAACTGTATGGTCTGCTTGTCGGCATTGACAATGTAGTTTGCAAGGAAAGAGTATATTACAATCGATGTCCAGCCGTAGATAATAGTCTGCACGCGGCTCTGTATGCGGGCGTCGAGGTCGCCGTCGAAGGGCAGAAAGAATGAGCATGTGACGATAGCCACATCGATAATCATCATGGTGCGTCCGATGCTTATGTTCGATTTCTTCTCGAATACCGCCGCCACAATGTCGGTGCCTCCTGCCGAGCCCTTGTTTACATAATATAGGCCTATGCCGAAACCGCATATTGCCGAGCCCATGAGTACGCTCATGGTGGTATCGGTGACTATTGGCGGGTGCGAAGTGAAGTAGCTTTCGATAGAGCCGATGATTGCCGACAGCATTGTTGCGCCGAAAACGGTGCGTACCACAAACTGCCGCCCGAGGGTCTTGTACCAGCATGCAAGCATCAGTATATTGACGGCGTACATTGTCACCGCCACCGGTAGTACACCTCCGCTTGCAAAGTAGACAAGCGTACTGAAACCTGCCATGCCGCCCACAACGATTTCGTGAGGAAGGATGAACACGGTAAATCCTATCGCGTAGATTGCCATTCCGGCAATAATCATCAGGTACGCTTTGAGGTCATGCTTGTTATAAACCGGCCATTGCATAGTATAGAAGATATCAGATTTAGACTCTGCAAAGATATGTATAAAAAGTGAATCGACATATGGTTTGCAGGGTATAAAAAGCATAGAAAGGGAAGGGAGTGTAAAAAGTGGCTTGTTTTTGACAGTGCGCCTACGGGTGTGTGGAAAATTGCGTTTTTTTTTGTAACTTTGGGGTGCTTTTCGCCAAATTGAGCGGGGGCTTTTTTCAATCTCCTCAAATACAGTAATATGCGTAAATTTGTTCATCTCCACGTTCATTCACAGTATTCGGTGCTCGACGGACTGTCGACTATCGGCGGTCTGATTAAGAAGGCCGTCGCCGACGGTATGCCCGCTCTTGCTTTGACAGACCATGGCAACATGTTCGGTGCTAAAGAGTTTTTCAATTCTGTGAAGAAGCACAACGGCAAGGTAAAAGATGCTGTCAAAAAAGCCCAAGCGGCTCTCGACGAGGCTATTGCCGGTGGTGATGAATCTGCTATCGAGGCTGCAAAGGCTGCTCTCGAAAAGGAAAAAGCCAAATATCTCAAGCCTATTCTCGGTTGCGAGATGTATGTCGCCAAGGGCGACCTTCACGACCAGTCGGACTCTAAGGACAAGGGCTATCACCTGATAGTGCTCGCTAAAAACCAGAAGGGCTACAAGAACCTGATCAAACTGGTCTCGAAGGCGTGGACCGAAGGTCATTACTATCATCCGCGTACCGACCGCAAGGAATTGTACGAGCACCGCGAGGGTCTGATAATATGTTCGGCCTGTCTCGGTGGCGAGATTCCGCGCCTTATACGCGCCGGGAATCCCGAAGCAGCCGATCAGGCGGTGGCATGGTACAAGGAAACATTCGGCGACGATTATTATATCGAGCTCCAGCGGCATAAGGCAACCGTGCCGCGTGCCAACCACGAGACCTACGAGATTCAGAAGCAGGTAGAGCCGCATCTGTTGGCCCTCGCCGAAAAATATGGCATCAAGGTTATTGCAAGCAACGACTCTCACTTCATCAACGAAGAAGATGCCGAGGCTCACGACCGACTGATCTGCCTGTCGACCAACCGTAATGTCAACGACGAGACACGCATGCTCTATTCGAAGCAGGAGTGGTTCAAGACCTGCGCCGAAATGGAAGCTGTTTTCGGCGATATGCCTCAGGCGTTGGAAAATACACTTGAAATCGCCGATAAGGTAGAGGAGTATGATATCGACCATGCGCCGATTATGCCCAACTATGCCATTCCCGAGGATTTTGGCACCGAAGAAGAATACCGGAGCCGTATTACCGAGCAGGAACTTTTCGATGAATTTACCCGCGACGAGAACGGCAACGAGATAATGAGCCCCGAAGAGGGTCGTAAAAAAATAGAGAAACTCGGTGGTTACCAGAAACTCTACCGTATAAAATTCGAGGCCGACTACCTGCGCAAGATTACCTACGAGGGCGCGGCTCGCCGCTATGGCACTCCGCTTTCCGACGAGGTCGACGAGCGCATACGGTTCGAATTGCATATTATGAAGACCATGGGTTTCCCCGGTTACTTTCTTATAGTAGAAGATTTTATACGTGTAGGTCGCTCATTGGGCGTAAGTATCGGCCCCGGCCGTGGTTCGGCTGCAGGATCGGTGGTGGCATATTGCCTCGGTATTACGCAGATCGACCCTCTGAAGTACGACCTGCTGTTCGAACGTTTCCTCAACCCCGACCGTATATCGCTCCCTGATATCGATGTCGATTTTGATGACGATGGCCGTGAGACCGTGCTCAACTATGTGACTGAGCGCTACGGAGCGCCCAATGTGGCACATATCATCACTTATGGTACAATGGCGGCGAAATCGTCGATTAAGGACGTGGCGCGAGTAATGAGCCTGCCGATTCCATTGTCGAATGCCCTTACCAAACTAATACCCAAGCACATGCCTATCGATCCTGAAAAGGACAAGGAAATGGATGCCACTGTGGGCAACTGTATCAAGTATGTGCCTGAGTTCAAGGAGGAAATGGACAAGGACCCCAACGTACGCGAACTGATGAACTTCGCCGACAAGCTCGAAGGCACAGTGCGCAACGTAGGTGTGCACGCCTGTGGCGTAATCATATGCCGCGATGATGTGACCGACTGGGTGCCTGTGAGTACGGCGGCTGACAAGAACGGCGACCGAATACTCGTGACACAGTACGAGGGACGAGTTATCGAGGATACGGGCCTGATTAAAATGGACTTCCTGGGTCTTAAGACCCTGTCGATTATACGCGACGCTGTAGAGAATATACGGCGGTCGCAGGGTGTGGAGGTGGATATCGACAATATTCCTATCGACGACCCCAAGACCTACGAGCTATATTCGCGAGGCGCTACGGTAGGCACGTTCCAGTTCGAGTCGCCGGGTATGCAGCGCTACCTGCGTCAACTGCAACCTTCGGTTTTCGAGGACCTTATTGCCATGAACGCCCTGTACCGACCGGGCCCTATGGACAATATACCCGAATTCATCGCCCGAAAGCAGGGCCAGCATAAAATCGAATACGATATACCCGAGATGGAAACCTATCTCAAAGATACTTACGGTATTACGGTATATCAGGAACAGGTGATGTTGCTGTCGCGTCTGTTGGCAGGCTTTACACGTGGCCAGAGCGATACCTTGCGCAAGGCTATGGGTAAGAAGATGATCAGCAAGATGAACGAGCTCAAGGAAAAATTTATTGACGGAGGCTCGGCCCGAGGCCATAAAAAAGACGTGCTCGAAAAAATATGGTCGGAATGGGAGAAGTTTGCATCGTACGCATTCAATAAGAGTCATGCCACGTGCTACTCGTGGGTGGCTTTTCAGACCGGCTACCTCAAAGCCAACTATCCTGCAGAGTACATGGCTGCTGTATTGACCCGAAACCTCAACGATATCGCCAAACTACGCTTCTACATGGACGAATGCCGTGCCATGGGTATAGAAGTTAAGGGCCCCGATATCAATGAGTCGTTCGGCAATTTCAACGTAAGCTCGCCGGGTGTGATACGCTTCGGCCTGACAGCAATCAAGGGCATCGGCCCCGATGTTGTTAAGGTGATTCTCGAAACTCGCGACTCGGGAGGACCGTTCAATGACATCTACGATTTTGTAGAGCGAGTGCCGGCATCGAGCATCAACCGCCGAGTTTTCGATAACCTCGTATTGGCCGGTGCGTTCGATTGTTTCACAACAATCAAGCGCGAGGACCTCAGTGCCGAGGTAGGCAAGCGAGGCGAAACTATCGCCGAGTTGCTCCTTCGCTACGGCGCGTCGCACCAGAACGAGGCCCGTCAGGCCGAATACTCGCTATTCGCTTTCGACGACGAGGAAATCCGCGAATCGAGCCGTCCCAAGATACCGGCTATGCCGGCATGGGATAACCTGAGCCGCCTCAACAAGGAGAGGGAGCTCGTGGGTATGTACCTGTCGGCCAATCCTCTCGACCCATACTGGCTCGAGGTGCGCTACGGCGTAGGGTATACTGCTGCCGAAAAGAATGAAATCGAGACTCCGACTCAGACCGTTACTTTTGCCGGAATGATAAACGCGGTAGAAGAACGCACCCTGCAGAGCGGCAGCAAGATGACAATCATCAAAATCGAGGACTATTCGGGAACGACCGAAATAACCTTCTTCGACAAGCAGCGTGCCGAGTTCGAACGACTATGCAAAGTCGGTCAGGCGGTGTATGTTATAGGCGCATTCCGCGAGATTCGCAACCGCAATACCGGGGCAGTGTCTGTTCGCTTCAATGTAGACCGAATGCTCGACCTCAACGACCTGGTCGGCAAACTTGTAGACAGTATCACCATTACCGTAGACCCCGACCAGATTATGCCCTTGAGTGATATCCTCGACGAAGAAGACCTCGCATTCAAAGCATATAAAAAGAAATACGACAAATCGCCGGGAAATACCGTGCCTGTAAATATCGATGTTTACTCGTCGGAGCATAACCGCAAGATACATTTTTCGAGTGCCTTGCACCTGCCCCTTTCGCGCAAATTTCTCGACGATCTCGACAAACAAGGAATAATATTCAACATCAACCGCAAACCTTTAAGCTAAAGAACGAATATGGAAATTACAGATTCAAATGTAAACGAACTCATTGCCAGCGGTCAGCCTGTAGTAGTAGATTTCTGGGCCACTTGGTGTGGTCCCTGCATGGCTATGGCTCCAATTGTAGAGGAAATTGCCAAGGAATACGAAGGCCGTGCGGTAGTAGGCAAGTATAACTGCGACGACAACAGCGACTTTGCTACTGAATGTGGCATTCGCAGCCTTCCGACCCTGCTTTTCTTCAAGAACGGTCAGAAGACCGACATCCGTCTTGTTGGCGGACAGAAGGCCGAGGCTATCCGCGAGAAAATAGAGCAGCTCCTGGCTCTCTGATAAAAGATTTTGATGAGTGCCGGCCAATTGCCGATGCCGGTGAATGCTCATCTCTTACGACATTGGCAAGGCATTCATAAAGTATTTGTAAAAAGACTGCGGGTTTACGGCTGATTCCCGGGTCAAAAAGCGAGAAATGAAAAATATCTACACACCGGCTGATATAGATCGAATCACCGAGGCTACCATTGGAAGTCTCGATGATATTGCGCAGATGTCGCCGCCTCAACAGGCTCGTGCTTACGAACGTCGTGCGGCATTTATTGCCACTGTTGGAGAGCAGGCTGCAATCGAAATACTCGAAATCCGCTCTGACAAGCGGGTCCTTGTTTTTGCCGGTGACGGCATCTGTGGTGCATATGCTATAGAGGCTGCCATAGAGCTGCATCGCAGAGAGTGCCCTGTCAAGGTTGTGCTGTTTAATATCGGCGGTAATCTGCTTACTGCTGATACTGTTGCCGCACGCGACAGGTTTATCGCCGAAGTAGGACGCAATGATCTCGAAGAGGTGATAAATCCGGGGCCCGGATGCTTCGAGATGCCTTCTATGTCGGCTTCAACACTGGTTATCGATGGTATTTTCGGTAGCGAGCACCGCAAACCGCTGCGAGGCGGTTATCAGGCTGTGGCACGCGGTATCAACGAAAGCGGGGCTATGGTTGTGTCGATTGACCTGCCTTCGGGTATGACAACCGATCTTGCCGTTGGCATGGTGAATCGCAACATCATCCATGCCGATGTGACTTTGACGCTCATAGGCCCGACTCTCGCTTTCTTTATGCCTGAAAATGCCGAACTCATAGGCCGTTGGAAGGTGCTCGCAGTACCTTTCGACGAAGAAGCCATGCGCCACACCCGCTGTACGTCGCGTGTGCTCGATGCCAGGGGCGTTCGCTCTGTGTTGCCGATGCGCTCGTCGGTAGTATCGAAGGCCGACCTCGGCGATGCGCTGATTTTTGCAGGTAGCTACGGTATGCTCGGTGCTGCCGTGCTCGCAACGAGGGCTGCCACACGCTCCGGATGTGGCAAGGTAACATGCCATGGTCCAAGGTGTGCCTTCTTCGTGATGCAGACTGCTGTCCCCTCGGCTATGTTTACAACCGACGGGGCGGATGTGGATATACAGTTCTTTGAGAATCCTCGCGATTGCGACGGTGTGGCAATAGGGCCGGGCATAGGCTGCTCTGAACCTACTGCAAGGGCCTTGGGGTCGTTTCTCAAAAGCTGCTATGCCGCTAAGAAGCCCCTGGTGCTCGATGCCGATGCCTTGAACATTATTTCCGAGCATCCCGATTTGCTTGATTTTATACCGGCACGCTCGATCATCACGCCGCATGCAGGTGAGTTCGACCGACTTTTCGGAGCACAGAACAGCCACGGCACACGCACCCTTATGGCTCTCGAAATGGCTCAACGCTATAATATCGTAATATTGCTCAAAGGTCCCAAGACCCTCACTATATGGCCCGACGGTTCGATTCTGGTAAATTCCTCGGGCACAGAGGCGCTTGCCACCGCCGGTAGCGGTGACGTCCTTACGGGGCTGCTCGCAGGACTTTTGGCGCAGAAGATAATGCCCGAAATCGCTGCCGCCGTGGGTGCATATGTGCATGGTGTAGCCGGACGAATTGCCGCGCGGACTTGTGGAATCCGGGGCACGACAGCCGAGGATGTTGCCGATGCCATAGGTCCGGCTTTTGACACAATCCTTAACCCGCGCCGTACCGGCGCAAAATCATGAAAGCTATGAAACGACGCCACATATTATTTGCTGCCATATTGGCATCGACAGCGTTGACTATGCCGGCACAGACTTCGCAGAAGATTACAGCCGGAAAGGCCAATGAATACGGTCTTATTTACTCGCTGCCGGTAACTGCGCTCGACATCTATATCGAGGCCGAAGTAACAGAATGCCACCCCGGAGAGTTTTATAACTATGCGCGTAGGTATCTTGGTATCAAGGATGCCATAACCGCCGTAAGTCGCTCGGCTCGTGTGACCGATGTGGTAATTATACCTCGAGGTATGGCCGATCCCGACCGTAGGTATGTGGCGCAGTTCAAACCCGGTTCGACGGCGTATATCACCCTTACCGACAGTGATATACCTGTGGCTATAAATGCCGATGCCGGTGCTGAAATGACCAACCCTGCAATTCCTGCGGCTAAGCCTGCGGCCCCGTCGCCTCTCGAAAGCGATGCCGCCCGTCAGGCTGTGACTGCCGATATGGCACGCAGTGCGTCGGTATCTAAGAAAGCCGAACTTGCCGCCCAGCGCATTTTCGAACTTCGCGAGACTCGCAGCGATATTATTTCGGGCCAGGCCGACAACCCGCCGGCCGACGGCAATGCCATGAAGCTCGTTCTTGATAACCTCGCAGCGCAGGAAGCTGCATTAACGGCAATGTTTGCCGGTACGACCTCTACCCGTACCGAGGTGAAAAAGTATACCCTCGTTCCGGACAGCTCCGATATATCGGGCAAGGTAATTGCTCGCTTATCGGCAGTCGACGGCCTTTTAGATGCCGACAACCTTGCGGGTGCCCCGGTGACAGTAGATGTAAAGGTGATAGAGCAGGGCGCTATGCCAGTGAATGAAAAAGGCGAAGTTAAGACATTCCCCAAGGGTGGTGTGGCATATGCCGTGCCGGGTACCGCCTTGGTGTCGATAAACTACGAAGGGCAGCAGATTGCTTCCGAGCAAATTTCGCTGGCTCAGTTAGGTATAGTTTTCGGCCTCAATCCGTCCTTGTTCACCGACAAGAAAGCGCCGTACAAGGTTATATTCGACCCCACAACAGGTGCCGTAGTCGAATTGTCGCCCGTTACTGAATAAATAAGAATATTATCAAAGAGGGTGCAGACGCTCATTCACGAGCATCTGCACCCTCGGTGTATTGTACCGTTTAAAAAAAGAAGTGGTGCAGGTGTTTGCGGAAAAGTCGCTGATTATGCTTCCTAAATTGTAAAATCGGGGTGTCAAAGTGCGATTTTTGCGTAAATTCTGCAAAAATCGGTATTTAATTTATTTTTACTCAAATCGAGATGCTCTCAGCCCGGCATCTGTGGATTAAAAAAATATTAAACATTTTACTGCCTGCTTCGCGTTGTGTTTTTTATCACTATATTTGCAGTATGGATGCAAAGAAGAGAATACTTGTTGTAGATGATGAGGAAACTCTCTGCGAAGCATTGAGTTTCAATCTTGAGTCTGAAGGTTACCATGTAGATACGGCCTATAGTGCCGAGGAAGCGTTGTCGCTCACCCTATCGGACTATGACCTTGTGCTTCTTGATATCATGCTTGGTGAAATATCGGGTTTGCAACTTGCCCGGATTATGAAATCGAATCCGTCGACCTCGCATGTGCCTATAATATTCTGTACCGCAAAGGATTCGGAAGACGACATGATAACCGGACTTGATTCCGGCGGCGATGATTATATCGTGAAACCCTATTCGCTGCGGGCCGTACTTGCGAGGATCCGCACTGTGCTCCGCCGCACATCGATATCACAGACAGGTATTGCCTTCGGTGTTTCCTATAAGGGCCTGACCCTGATGCCTGAGAAGAAGTGCTGCCTGGTCGATGGTATTGAGGTGAAAATGCCGCGAAAGGAATTTGAAATCCTGCTGCACCTTCTCACCTATCGCGGCCGGGTTTTTTCGCGTGCTGAACTGCTCGGCGAGATTTGGCCCGATGAAGTAGTGGTGGTGGATCGCGTTGTCGACGTGAACATCACGCGTATCAGGCAAAAAATCGGCCAGTACGGCAAGAATATTGTAACGAAGTCGGGGTATGGCTATGTTTTCGTTGAGTAAACTGTCGTATCCGCGAAGGTTGTTTTTATGGCTGCTTACATATTCAGTATTACTTGTTGGCAGTTTTGTCGGATTCCAATATCACAGGGAGAAAGAATTCAAGGCCGATGAGATAAATTCGCAGCTGCAGCTTGCAAACATGTATATCCTGAAAGAGCTGTCGCGAGGCTGCGATGTGTCGCAGGTGAGTCTCAAAGATTTCCACCCTTTCGATGATATAAGGGTAAGCGTGATATCTGACAAAGGCGAGATAATATATGATAATGCCCTCGATTCGCTGCCGCATACCAATCATCTCGACCGCGAGGAAATCAAGAAAGCTATAGCCCACGGGTCGGGATATGCCGTGCGCCGTCATAGCCAGAGTACTGGCGATTCGTATTTCTACTCTGCCCGAAAGGATGACAATGGTCATATCGTACGAACAGCCGTGCCATATTCGGTGTCGCTGAGTTCTTTGCTCCAGGCTGACTATACATTCCTGTGGATCATGGGCTTGATTTCGGCAATAATGTGTTTTCTCGGTTTCCTTGCAACGAGGCGGGTCGGGCAACATATAACGAGGCTCAAGGATTTTGCCCGGAATGTAGAATCCGGAATCAAGATTTCTGACACCGAACCTTTCCCCCACGACGAACTCGGCGAAATATCTAACCATATCGTACGTCTTTATGCTCGTCTTCAGCAGGCCAATGCTGACCGCGACAACGAGCACCGGGCTGCAATTCATTCGCAGCAAGAAAAAGAACGAATTAAAAAACAGCTCACAAACAATATAAACCATGAGCTTAAGACCCCTGTGGCATCAATACAGTTGTGTGTGGAAACCATGCTGGCTCACAGGGATATGAGCGAGGAAAAGCAGCAGCAGTTCTTACAAAGATGTCTGTCGCATACCGAACGGCTGAAGAGGCTTCTTGCCGATGTGTCACAGATAACGCGAATGGACGAAGGCGGACGGGCTATTGTAAAAGAGCATCTTGACCTTGGAGAGATTGTGCGTGATGTCCTGGCCGACAAGGAACTAACGGCCAAACACAAGGGTATGGCGATTGTGAATGAAATAGTCGAGAATCTTGAGATTACAGGTAACCGCCCTCTACTCGAATCGATATTCGGCAATCTTCTTGACAATTCCATAGCCTACAGCGGTGGCTCGCGCATATGGATAAAGCTTGTCGGGGCTGACGACGAAAAGATAGCAATATCATTTGCCGACGACGGCGCAGGGGTTTCAGAGGAGCATCTTACGCGAATTTTCGAGCGCTTTTACCGAATCGACAAAGGTCGCTCGCGAGCTGCCGGAGGCACCGGCCTGGGACTGTCAATTGTCAAAAATGCCGTGCTATTCCATGGCGGTGTAATCAGCGCTGAGAATCTTGACTCCGGCGGACTCGCGTTCAGGATTGAATTGCCCCGAAGAGGAGGTATTTCACAATAGCTTAAGTTTTATGCAATAATTATGCAATGTTTTGTCTGTTATTTTGCACACAGCGGTTGCGATGTGGCCGCAGTATGCAAAATAATAGATAAAACATGGAAATAGCATTCCTTATAGTAGTGATTTTCTTGTTCCTGCTGGCGGTATTCGACTTGTCGGTAGGCGTAGGCAACGATGCCGTAAACTTCCTCAACTCCGCTATAGGCTCTAAGGCGGCATCGTTCAAGCGAGTTCTTTTGGTGGCTTCAGCAGGTGTATTCATAGGCGCTGCGATGAGCAACGGTATGATGGATATCGCGAGGCACGGTATTTTCAGACCCGAGCATTTCTCGTTCTACGAGCTCATGTGTATATTTATGGCGGTAATGGTTACCGATATCATTTTGCTCGATATTTTCAACTCGCTCGGTATGCCGACATCGACAACGGTATCAATGGTGTTCGAACTCCTTGGTGCCTCGTTTATAGTTGCACTGTTTAAAATGTCGGGTGGTATCGACCTTGGGTTAAACGACCTGCTAAATACCGAGAAAGCTTTGTCTGTGATTCTTGGTATTTTTCTTTCAGTGGCTATCGCCTTTGTATTCGGCACATTGGTGCAGTTTCTGACCAGAGTGATTTTCACATTCGAATACCGCAGCCACTTGAAATGGAAAATCGGTATCTTCGGGGGCTTATGTTCTACGGCGATTGTATATTTCCTGTTGATCAAGGGAACGGTAAACCTCACCTTTATGACCGACGCAGTGAAAGCATGGATTTCCGACAATACGGCGCTAATCGTGCTGTCGTGCTTCGTTTTCTTTGCACTTTTGATGCAGCTTTTACACCTACTCAAGATAAATGTGTTGAAGGTGATAGTGTTGCTCGGAACATTCTCGCTCGCAATGGCTTTTGCCGGTAATGACCTTGTGAATTTTGTCGGCGTACCGCTGAGCGGTCTCGCTTCTTTTCAAGATTATATAGCCAATGGCGGCGGCGACGCTCATGGCTTTACCATGGGCTCGCTGGCGGCTCCATCGGAAACACCGGTGTATTATCTCATTAGTGCCGGGCTTATCATGGTGGTGTCGTTAACTACCTCGGGCAAGGTGCGTAATGTGACAAATACGGCCATAGGGCTGAGTTCGCAGCAGGCTGGTGACGAGATGTTTGGCTCGTCGCGTATCGCCCGACGGCTTGTGCGGTGGTCGATGTCGGCTTTGGCGTTTGTGCGCAAGCACACCCCGATGCCGCTGCGGCGGTGGTTCAATTCGCGCTTCGATACCGACAAAAGCATTATCGAGCAAGGTGCGGCATTCGACCTGCTAAGGGCGTCGGTCAACCTTGTCCTTGCCGGAGTGCTCATTGCTATCGGAACGTCGCTCAAACTGCCTTTGTCAACCACCTTTGTTACCTTTATGGTTGCCATGGGCACTTCGCTTGCCGACAGGGCTTGGGGCCGGGAAAGCGCAGTATTCAGAGTCACCGGCGTGATATCGGTAATCGGCGGCTGGTTTATTACAGCCGGGGCGGCATTTATTGGCGCAGGGTTGATAGTGGCATTGATGTATGTGGGCGGTCAATGGGCGATGCTGGCATTGGCTGTGCTGACACTCGGACTCATAATAAGGAATAACCGCCGCTTCAACAAACGCAAGAAAGCCGAGGACGGCGATGTGTTGTTCCAGACTATTCTGACAACTAATGACAAAGACAAGCTGTGGTCGCTTATGTTGTTGTATATCAATGAGCAGCAAGGCCAGTTCATGCAATTTGCCCGAGGCCGTTTCTCCGAGATTAGCAATGCTTTTGCCACCGACAATGCCGCAATGCTGGCAAAAAATGAGTCGGCCCTGCTCAGAAACAAGGCTGTACTCAAGAATGCCAGTCGCAAGGAGACGATATGCCTGCGGATGCTGCCAAAAGATACGGCAATCGAAAAGAGTACATGGTTTTATCTGTCGAATAACTGCTGCATGGGTATGCTCTACAATCTGCTGCGAATAAACGAAGTTTGCAAGGAGCATGTAGATAATAATTTCTTACCTCTGCCATCGAAGTTTCTCAGCCGCTACGAGTCGCTTCGCCGCAGTGTAGTTGCGGTGTTCGATTCTACGCTGGTCTTGCTCGAGAGCGGCGATACCGACGTGGCTGCACCGCTGCGATGTGAGTGCGATAAGCTCAAAGATCAGATTTCGGCCACCTATCACAGTGCACAACGGCAGTTGAGAGACTGCGATCAATCGGAGATGTCGGTGCTATATGTGTATATCAATGTGCTGCAGGAGATGCAGGAATTGGTGTCGGGTATTCGCAAGTATGCCCGGGCCTATGCCAAGCTTATCAATCCGGGCTTTACTTCGCGTGGTTAAGAAAAAAAGGCCCGGCAAGGTATTGTCCTCGTCGGGCCTCTATGACGGTTGTCAGTGGTTTCAGAAATACTTTGCCACTTTGCTTGAAAGCTCGGAGGGGTCTTCGATGCGTTCGATAAGGTCGCCTTTGTTATCGATGATGTAGAATAGGGGCAGAACGCCTACATTATAGTTCACTAGAACGGTGTTGCCGTCGGAGGGTGCGTTCCATACCGATACCCATGGCAGGTTGCGAGCTGCTTCGCGCCATGTTACTTCGTTGGCATCGAATGCTATCTGATAGATTTCGAGGCCTTTGGAGTGGTGTTTGGTGTATACCTCATTGAGTATCGAATTGACGGCCGGTGAATTGGGGTGCTCGAAGGTGGTGAAGTTGAGCACCACGGTTTTGCCCTTGGCCAATTCGGTAAGTGATTGTTTCTGACCGCGAGAGTCGTAGCGTTCGATTTCAAAGAAACTCGTTTCGGGCACCTCTATTATAGGCTGGAACTCCTCGGGGAGTTTGCCGAGTGCGCGGCGGCCTTCGAAATATGCCTTGTTTACCACCTGGCCGCGTGGGTCCTGGGGGCGGTACATAGAGTAGAGCTGAGCCACGGCGCCGTATGCCCTGTTGCCAAGGTTATCGTTGGGGTCGAAAAGGGCTTTACCGGCAAGCGATTTGCCCAGGGTGTAGTAGGCTACGATGCCGGTTGTATCGGTGGTGATGATATTGATGAGTTGGCGGCGCAGGTCGTCGGCATCGGCGGTGTTGGCAACTATGCTGTCGATGTGACCAACGCGCTCGGCGATGTATGTGCCCGAAAGCTTGTGGCCTGTGCCGAAATTGTTGGCCGAGGCCGACAAGGCTACGTGGTCCACGCTGTCGATAGGGAAATATACGCTGCCTTTGCCGGGGATAGTGAGCCTGAGTATGTCCTGGCCGCTGTAGGGTGCTTCGGCATTGTATTCGAAGTCGCCGTTGGAGGCCACTTCGAGCGAGTCGATTAGGTACCAATGGCCTGCGTTGTTGGCTTCAATAGCCATTTTAGTGCCTTGGGCGGCATCGGCGATATTGCCTTTGATGCCCCAGCCTTTGTGGTTGGAGCAGCTGCAGCAGAGCATCATGCCGAGGCCTGCGACGATGATTGATTGTAATTTCATGCCTGTTCGAATTTTTCTGAAATGGCTTTGGCAATCTCGGCCATACGCTCGGGGCTGAGGCTGAGTTTTTTATGGAAGTCTACGTCGGCCTCGCTGTTGATCGGAATCAGGTGTATGTGGGCATGCGGTACCTCGAGACCAAGCACTACCTCGGCGATGCGCTTGCAGGGCATTGCCTGGCGCAGTGCCACGGCAACGCGGCGGGCGAAAAGCTCCAAGGATACATATTCATTCTCGGGAAGGTCGAAAAGGTAGTCGACCTCGTGCTTGGGCACTACCAGCACATGGCCTTCGCCTACAGGGTTGATGTCGAGGAAGGCGTAGTTGTTTTCGTCTTCGGCAACGCGGTACGAAGGTATCTCGCCGGCTATTATGCGCGAAAAGATTGATGCCATATCAAAGACCGATTTCGAGGATTTCGAAACGCATCACGCCGGCGGGAACGGTGATGTCGACAATATCGCCGAGCTTGTGACCGAGGAGGCCGCGAGCAATGGGGGTGCTGATAGCGATTTTCTTGGCGCGGGTGTCGGCTTCGCTGTCGGCTACGATTGTGTATTCCATTTCGCTGCCGGTGTCTACATTGCGCATGCGTACACGGCTGAGAAGCTGTATTTCGTCGGTGGTAAGCTTGCTTTCGTCGATGATGCGTGCGTTGGCAACGAGTTCTTTGAGCTGGGCTATCTTCATTTCGAGCAGACCCTGAGCCTCTTTGGCGGCATCATATTCGGCGTTTTCGCTCAAGTCGCCCTTGTCGCGGGCTTCGGCGATTGCGCGGCTGATTTCGGGGCGCTTCACGGTTTCCATGTAGTTGAGCTCTTCCATTTTGCGGTCGTAGCCCTCTTTGGTCATATAGGTTATAGCCATAGTTGTCAGTTTTTTTATGCAGTAAAAAAGAAAGAAGCCCGTACATCGCCTTGCGGCGGTCGAGTCCTCTTTTATATTAATGTGTCATTTGTTTTACGGATGCAAAGTTAGCCACTTTTTTATTGCAAACGTTTATTGTTTCCTTAATAAAGGTTAAAAAATAGTTATTCGACAGAAAACAACGGTCTGATTGGACGCATGTAGCGACAATCAGACCGGATGTTGTGCCCCAAGCGGGACTCGAACCCGCACAGCCGTAATGGCCAAGGGATTTTAAGTCCCTCGTGTCTACCATTCCACCATCAGGGCAGCCTTGGTGCTGCAAAGTTAGCAATTTTTGTTGATATGACAAAAAATGATTAATTTTGTCATAAATTTTTTTTCGGAACAATGACTTCTAATACTCAAGATACTGTCCGTCGGGCCCGAAAACCATGGGTCGGGAGTGCTATAAAGTGGCTGTGGATTTGCTTTGTGGCGTTTGTGCTGCTTTCCGCTGCGTTTTTCGTGATGGTATACAATGGCGTAATCGGATATATGCCGCCTATCGAGGAACTGAAGAATCCCCAGGATAAATTTGCTTCGGTAATATATACTTCCGACGGCGAGGAGCTTGGACGCTATTTCCGCAATACCGGTAACCGCGTCTACGCCGATTTCGATGAGATTTCGCCAAATGTGGTCGATGCCCTGATTGCTACTGAGGATGCCCGCTTCAACGATCATTCCGGTATCGATGTCAAGGCTGTGGCGCGTGCGATTCTCAAGACTGTGGTGCTGAGGCAAAAGAACGCCGGCGGTGGTTCGACAATCACACAGCAGCTTGCCAAGCAGTTGTATACACCGCCAAGCCGAGGATTTATGTCGCGTGCTGTGCAGAAGCCTATCGAATGGATGATCGCCATCAAGCTTGAGCGTTTTTATTCGAAGGAGGAGATACTCAAGATGTACCTCAACCAGTTCGACTTCCTCTATAATGCCGTGGGTATCAAATCGGCTGCGAAAGTATATTTCAACAAGGATGCCGCCGATCTCGACACTCTCGAGGCTGCGACTCTGGTGGGAATGGTGAAAAACCCGTCCTATTTCAACCCTGTGCGACATCCCGAACGTACTCGCGACAGGCGAAATGTGGTGCTCGACCAGATGTATAAGGCCGGCATGCTGTCGGAGCCGGAACGAAATGAATTGCAGTCGCGTCCGCTGGTACTTGACTTCCAGAGGGTTGACCATAAGGAAGGTCTTGCCCCGTATTTCCGCGAGGAACTTCGCCGCATACTTACGGCAAAGCGCCCGGAGCGCTCGGCATATCCTTCGTGGGATACACAGCGATTCCTCGACGACTCGGTGGCATGGGCTTTGAACCCGCTTTACGGCTGGATTGAAAAGACTCGCAAGCCCGACGGTACTAAGTACGATTTATACAACGACGGATTAAAGATATATACAGCAATCGATTCGCGTATGCAGCGTTATGCCGAGGAGGCGGTTGTGGAGCATCTTGCTTCGTTGCAGAAGCAGTTCTTCCGCGAAAAACGAGGCTCGAACGCCGCACCGTATACCTCGAACCGTGGCGAACTTTCCGATGATATGCGCAAACGGCTTATTCGCAATGCTATGAAGCAGAGCGAACGTGGCCGTGTCGCTCGAATGGCCGGATTGTCGGAGGCGGAACTGAAAAGGCAGTTCGACACTCCGACCGAGATGACAGTATTCAGCTACGAGGGGCCCATTGATACTGTGATGACTCCGATGGACTCAATGCTGTATACAAAATCGTTCCTTAGGGCCGGGTTTATGTCAATGGAGCCGACTACCGGTTTTGTCAAGGCGTATGTCGGAGGTCCCGATTTCCATTTCTTCCAGTATGATATGGTATCGACAGGCCGCCGCCAGATTGGTTCGACTATCAAGCCATTCCTTTATACTTATGCCTTTGAAACCGATGAGTTCACGCCTTGCTCTGAACTTCTCAACGAGCAGCCTACACTCTACGACGAAAGTGGCCGTATATGGCAGCCGCGCAACTCGGGCAAGGCTCGTGTCGGCGAAATGGTCGACCTCAGGTGGGCGTTGACAAACTCTAACAACTGGATTTCGGCCCGTATCATGGACCGCCTCAGCCCGGCAGAGCTTGTAAAGAGGATGCATAGCTACGGCATTAATGCCAAGTTGCCCGCGGTGAAGTCGCTCTGTCTCGGCCCTGCTGAGGTGTCGGTCAAAGAAATGGTGACTGCATACAGCGCATTTGCAAACAAAGGTATGCGTTCTGACCCGATTTTTGTAACGGCTATTGCCGATGCAAACGGAAATGTGATCAGCGATTTTGCTCCATCGCAAATGGAAGTTATCACCCTTAAGGGCTACTACCGTATATTATCTGTGCTTCTCAATGTTGTCGACAGCGGTACCGGCAACCGTCTGCGCCGCGCTCCGTTTAACATTACCGCGCAAATGGGAGGCAAGACCGGTACTACCAACGACAATGCCGACGGCTGGTTTATGGCATTTACGCCCGACCTTGTCAGCGGCACATGGGTAGGCGGCGAGGAACGATATATTCACTTTAATAATATGGCACAGGGTCAGGGTGCGTCGATGGCATTACCTATATATGGTAAATATATATCGAAAGTCTATGCAGACCCCGAGCTGCATTATTCGCAGCAGAGCAGATTCGAATTCCCCGCTGGACTGAATCTGTGCGAAGGTGAAGTTGGCGCCTCCGAGGAAGAAGAAACCATAGAGGAGACTATCTCGGGTGCATTCGATTGATGTAAACAGTACCAAATTTCGTATGGCCGTCGGATTCCGACGGCCATACGCTGTTTATATACGAATACTAAAACAAGAAAGTCGGTAGGGGTTTGGCTCTCCGTGGCAAGCACGATTATCCAATTAGTCCATCCACAAAAGGCAAAAGCGATAATTTTTGTCCCCGATGTTGAGCTTTCGCGAAACACCCTCGGTGTGCAAAGAATTAATTTTTCGCCCTGCTTCATTTTTTTCCTGAATTGGGCTGAAAAACTTGCAAAATCGATAAAAAGGGCATATCTTTGTAGTCCGCAAGTGATTAAAACACGTGCGGGGGTGCAAGAGTTCACTTCGAAGTGTTAAATAAGTGTTAAAATCGCGATAAAATTTGGCAGATTCAAAAAGAGGCTGTAATTTTGCACTCGCTTTCGGGGATGACCCGAGACACAACAAGAGAACATTGAAACGATTACAATAGACTAAGAGTAGTACAAGAGCATTCGCAGGTCACTCATTAGAGAAGACCGCGCGGAAGTCTCGAGTCAATTCAAAGATAGCTCAATAGCGTCCGGGTCGGACACAAACAATTTAGGCGTCTTGTCACAGGCAAAACAACAATTAAAGAGTCTTGCCTTTACTTTTTAGAAGAAAAAAGAACAAGATAAACAACAACGAAGAGTTTGATCCTGGCTCAGGATGAACGCTAGCGACAGGCTTAACACATGCAAGTCGAGGGGCAGCGGAGGCGAGAGCTTGCTCTCGCCTGCCGGCGACCGGCGCACGGGTGAGTAACACGTATGCAACCTGCCCCCTGCAGGAGGATAACCGGGAGAAATCCCGACTAATACTGCATAACACACCTTGTCCACATGGATTGGGTGTCAAAGGAAGCAATTCCGGCAGGGGATGGGCATGCGGCGCATTAGCCAGTTGGCGGGGTAACGGCCCACCAAAGCGACGATGCGTAGGGGTTCTGAGAGGAAGGTCCCCCACATTGGTACTGAGACACGGACCAAACTCCTACGGGAGGCAGCAGTGAGGAATATTGGTCAATGGGCGCAAGCCTGAACCAGCCAAGTCGCGTGAGGGATGACGGTCCTATGGATTGTAAACCTCTTTTGTCGGGGAGCAAGGCCCGCCACGTGTGGCGGGAAGGAGAGTACCCGAAGAAAAAGCATCGGCTAACTCCGTGCCAGCAGCCGCGGTAATACGGAGGATGCGAGCGTTATCCGGATTTATTGGGTTTAAAGGGTGCGTAGGCGGAAGGTTAAGTCAGCGGTCAAATGTCGGTGCTCAACACCGGCCTGCCGTTGAAACTGGTCTTCTTGAGTGAGCGAGAAGTATGCGGAATGCGTGGTGTAGCGGTGAAATGCATAGATATCACGCAGAACTCCGATTGCGAAGGCAGCATACCGGCGCTCAACTGACGCTGAGGCACGAAAGCGTGGGGATCGAACAGGATTAGATACCCTGGTAGTCCACGCAGTAAACGATGAATGTTAGCTGTCCGGGACTTCGGTCCTGGGTGGCACAGCGAAAGCGTTAAACATTCCACCTGGGGAGTACGCCGGCAACGGTGAAACTCAAAGGAATTGACGGGGGCCCGCACAAGCGGAGGAACATGTGGTTTAATTCGATGATACGCGAGGAACCTTACCCGGGCTCAAACGTAACCGGAATACCGCTGAAAGGCGGTAGTCCTTCGGGACTGGTTACGAGGTGCTGCATGGTTGTCGTCAGCTCGTGCCGTGAGGTGTCGGCTTAAGTGCCATAACGAGCGCAACCCCTATCGACAGTTGCTAACAAGTAGCGTTGAGGACTCTGTCGAGACTGCCGGCGCAAGCTGAGAGGAAGGCGGGGATGACGTCAAATCAGCACGGCCCTTACGTCCGGGGCGACACACGTGTTACAATGGCAGGTACAGCGGGAGGCCATATGGCGACATAGAGCAGAACCCGAAAACCTGTCTCAGTTCGGATTGGAGTCTGCAACCCGACTCCATGAAGCTGGATTCGCTAGTAATCGCGCATCAGCCACGGCGCGGTGAATACGTTCCCGGGCCTTGTACACACCGCCCGTCAAGCCATGGAAGCCGGGAGTGCCTGAAGTGCGTGAGCGAAAGCAGCGCCCTAAGGTAAAACTGGTGACTGGGGCTAAGTCGTAACAAGGTAGCCGTACCGGAAGGTGCGGCTGGAACACCTCCTTTCTGGAGCAGGACGCCACGGTGTCCACGGACCTTGGGTTATCCGGCACGGGGCTTTCGGTTCTTGCTACTCGCACTCTATTGCATTCGGGGGATTAGCTCAGCTGGCTAGAGCACCTGCTTTGCAAGCAGGGGGTCAACGGTTCGAATCCGTTATTCTCCACTCAAGGAAAAGTGAACATTGACATGTTGGAAGCAAGTAAAGATCAAGCAATTGAAATTTACAACGAGCAAATCAAAGAATCAAGACAAACAACGAGCGCAGTCCGGGCAACCGGACAGGCGAATCGATGCCGACGCAAAACGCGCGTATACACGAAATACGACAACCCGCGTAAACAGGCGAAAAAACTCCAAAATATAAGGAAAGGAGAAAAGGGCACATGAAGGATGCCTTGGCTCTCGGAGGCGAAGAAGGACGTGACAAGCTGCGATAAGCCATGCCCAGGGGCAAATACCCGCTCAAGCATGGATTTCCGAATGGGGCAACCCACCATATTACGTATGGTATGATACCAAGTATCAGGCTAACCCGGCGAACTGAAACATCTCAGTAGCCGGAGGAAAAGAAAACAAAAGTGATTGCGCAAGTAGTGGCGAGCGAACGCGCAAGAGCCCAAACCGCCGCTGTTACGGCAGCGACGGGGTTGTAGGACCGCCAACAACGGTCCCGGTCAGACGAGCAGAAGCGGCTGGAAAGCCGCGCCGCAGAGGGTGAAAGCCCCGTAAGCGAAGAACGACCGGCACCAAGGCGGCACCTGAGTAGTGCGGAACACGAGAAATTCTGCATGAACCCGCGGGGACCATCCCGTAAGGCTAAATACTACCGAGAGACCGATAGTGAACCAGTACTGTGAAGGAAAGGTGAAAAGAACCTCGAACAGAGGAGTGAAACAGACCCTGAAATCATGTGCCTACAAGCGGTCGGAGCCGCCCCGTGCGGTGACGGCGTGCCTTTTGCATAATGAACCTACGAGTTGCCCGTCCCGGCAAGGTTAAGTGTAAGGATACACGGAGCCGAAGCGAAAGCGAGTCAGAACATGGCGCCATAGTCAGGGCGGGCAGACGCGAAACCAAGTGATCTACCCTTGGGCAGGTTGAAGGACAGGTAACACTGTTTGGAGGACCGAACCGGTAAGCGTTGAAAAGCTTTCGGATGACCTGAGGGTAGGAGTGAAAGGCCAATCAAACTTGGAGATAGCTCGTACTCCCCGAAATGCATTTAGGTGCAGCCTCGGGTACAGTACCGTGGAGGTAGAGCGACTGACTGGATGAGAGGGCTTCACCGCCTATCAAGTCCTGACAAACTCCGAATGCCACGGCACGGTCCCCGGGAGTGAGGGCGCGGGTGCTAAGGTCCGCGTCCGAGAGAGGAACAACTCAGACCACCGGCTAAGGCCCCCAAATACGGGCTAAGTTGAAGCCAATAACGAGGTAGGATTGCATAGACAGCTAGGATGTTGGCTTGGAAGCAGCCATTCATTTAAAGAGTGCGTAACAGCTCACTAGTCGAGTGATCCCGCATGGATAATAATCGGGCATAAGTCCGTTGCCGAAGCCGTGGAATCATGCTTAGAGTATGATTGGTAGGGGAGCATTCCGGTAGCCGTCGAAGGTTTGGCGCGAGCCGAGCTGGAGGCCCCGGAAAAGCAAATGTAGGTATAAGTAACGATAAGGAGGGCGAGAAACCCTCCCGCCGTAAGACCAAGGGTTCCTGATCAACGCTAATCGGATCAGGGTAAGTCGGGACCTAAGACGCAGCCGCAAGGCACAGTTGATGGACAAACGGTAAACATTCCGTTACCCGGCATCAGAGCGATGTGGCGACGGAGAAGTGACACACCCGCGTACTGACGGAATAGTACGTTAAAGCCCGTAGTTATATGTTGGGGAGGCAAATCCCCCCGGCATGATGAAAGGCGACAGTACGGAGCGTCCCCCGGGACAATCCGACAGCGGTGGTAATCCAGCTCCCAAGAAAACCCGCTAAGCATATCTGGTGTCGGCCCGTACCGTAAACGGACACACGTGGTCGGGTAGAATATACCAAGGCGCTCGAGAGATTCACGGTTAAGGAACTAGGCAAACTGACCCCGTAACTTCGGGATAAGGGGTCCCTGTCGCAAGGCAGGGCGCAGAGAATAGGTCCAGGCAACTGTTTAACAAAAACACAGGGCTGTGCAAAATTGAAAGACCAAGCATACAGCCTGACACCTGCCCGGTGCCGGAAGGTTAAGAGGAGATGTCATCGCAAGAGAAGCATTGAATTGAAGCCCCGGTAAACGGCGGCCGTAACTATAACGGTCCTAAGGTAGCGAAATTCCTTGTCGGGTAAGTTCCGACCTGCACGAATGGTGTAATGATCCGGACACTGTCTCAACCGTGAGCTCGGTGAAATTGTAGTATCGGTGAAGATGCCGATTACCCGCAACGGGACGGAAAGACCCCGTGAACCTTTACTGCAGCTTAGCACTGACACCGGGTGTGACATGTGTAGGATAGTCAGGAGACTGTGAAACGGTGACGCCAGTCATCGCGGAGTCGACGTTGAAATACTGACCTTGTCACATTTGGTTTCTAACCCGCGTATGCGGGGACACTGCTTGGTGGGTAGTTTGACTGGGGTGGTCGCCTCCAAAAGAGTAACGGAGGCTTCTAAAGGTGCGCTCAGGCCGATTGGTAACCGGCCGGAGAGTGTAATGGCACAAGCGCGCTTGACTGGGAGACCGACAAGTCGATCAGGTAGGAAACTAGAGCATAGTGATCCGGTGGTTCCGCATGGAAGGGCCATCGCTCAAAGGATAAAAGGTACTCCGGGGATAACAGGCTGATCCCTCCCAAGAGCTCATATCGACGGAGTGGTTTGGCACCTCGATGTCGGCTCGTCACATCCCGGGGCTGGAGAAGGTCCCAAGGGTTAGGCTGTTCGCCTATTAAAGTGGCACGCGAGCTGGGTTCAGAACGTCGTGAGACAGTTCGGTCCCTATCTGTTGTGGGCGTGGGAGATTTGCGAGGCCCCGACACTAGTACGAGAGGACCGTGTTGGACAGACCACCGGTGTGCCGGTTGTTCCGCCAGGAGCACCGCCGGGTAGCCGCGTCTGGTAAGGATAAGTGCTGAAAGCATCTAAGCACGAAGCCCCCCTCAAGATAAGATCTCCATATAAGGGTCGTCAAAGACGATGACGTCGATAGGTCGCAGGTGCAGAGGCGGTAACGTCTACAGCCGAGCGATACTAATCACCCAAACCCTTTCCGGGACGCAAGTCCCCCCAAAAACGAGGACAGGCCTTCGCCGGCCGAGTCCGAGGCGCAGAGACGCCGCGCGTTGGATGTCAGATACGCAGAGTTGCTCAAGCTTCCGACAACGCTTTTCCAAGATATAACGGTGCAAAAGTACCGGACGACACTAAGGTGGCCATAGCGTGAGGGCTCCACCTCTTCCCATTCCGAACAGAGAAGTTAAACCTCACCACGCCGATGATACTGCGAAAGTGGAAAAGTAGGTAACCGCCCCCTCTCAAGCCCCGAAGGCAAATGCTTTCGGGGCTTTTTTTGCTTTGTGGTGTGGGGGCTCGCTGGGTATCCGTCCGAAATAGGCCGGGTTTTTCATGGTGTTTATGGTTGCGATCTTTGCAGTCAAAAATGCTATGTTTAATTTGAATGAGAGCAATCGTATTGTAATGGCGCAGCATCCGACCGATATGCGCATGGGCGTCAACTGTCTGAGTGGTCAGGTCAGATTGGTCGGACTGGATCCTTCGAACGGCGACGTTTATATTTTTGTGGGCAAATCCCGCAAGGTAATGAAAATCCTGCACTGGGAGCACGGCGGATACGTGGTCTACTACAAGCGGCTTGAAGAGGGTCGCTTTCACCCTCGCATTTTCCTGCGCCAGGGCGTGGGGTTCCGCAGTATGCGCTGGTCGGAACTGGTGCTTCTGATGGAGGGTATCTCGCCTAAGGTTGCCCGGCGGCACCGATATGAAAAACAGCAAAAATAGTTGGCCGAAATCTTGGAAATATCGCTAAATATTAGTAATTTAGCGATATGAAACGGACGCTGGAACTACCCGATACGATTGAAGCCTGCCATGAAATCATTATCAGTCAGGCACGGCTTATCGAGCAGTTGCAGCGTCGAGCTTTTGGCGGATCGCTCAAAGACAGAGCCATTAAATACGATGGACCGTCGCTCTTTGATGAAGTTGACGAGAACGCGACGCTTGCCGCGAAAAAGGAACTCGAGAAGGCTTCCAAAGATGTTGACGAAGCGGCACAGAAGCGTCGCGCCGAAGCCAAGGCCCAGTCACAAGGCCGCGGCAACCGCCCTGAAAAATACAATATATACGGACTGCCGGTAGAGACAAAGACTGTTTACCCCGAGGGTGTCGATATTGACGACTACGACATTATCGGACAGGACGAGACAAACGTGCTGCATCTGGAACCTCAGCGTCTGTGGGTGGAGAAAACCGTCACACCGATACTTCGGCTTAAAAGAGACAAAGGCGCTCCGGATCCCGAGATACTTCAGGCCGGGCGGCCGCACAGCATCATCGGAGGCGGACATGTAGGAGCCGACCTGCTTGCCACTCTCGTTGACAACAAGTTCAACCACCATCTGCCCGAGTATCGTCAGGTCAAGATGTTCTCTGAGCTCGGTATAAAGCTCCCGACCTCGACCGTAAACGACTGGATGCACGCCACGGCCAACGTGCTTTATCCTCTGTACGAAAGCCAGCGCGAGGCGGTGATGGCAGGAAGCTACGTCCAGATAGACGAAGTCCCGTGGAACATAGCCGACCGCAAGGGACAGGCCAGCCGCAAAGGATACGCCTGGCAGTTCCGCGACGTAAGTCCGCATTCCCGGGGCACCTTCTTCTACTATCACAAAGGCAGTCGTGGCGGAGAGATACCGCGGACACAGCTTCGGGGATATCAGGGAGTGATACAGAATGACGGATATAAGGTATACAGCGAATTTGAGAATGTACCCGGGATAACGGTCCTGGCGTGCATGGCCCACATACGCCGTAAATTTGTCGATGCGCAAAAGTCGAACCCGCTGGCTGCGGAAGCCGTCAAATATATCGCCACATTATATACTCTTGAGGAAAACCTCAAGGCCGCCGGCGCTACCGCGGATGAAATCCGAGCGGAACGCCAACGGCTTGCCGTGCCCATACTCAACGGCATCGAGGCTTGGATGAGAACCGCATATATGACATGTACCCCAAAGGAGCCGCTTGCTGTTGCCATCAAATATGCCTTGTCTCTGTGGCCGCGCGTGATGCGTTATACCGAAGAAGGATATTACCTTATTGACAGCAACCCGGTAGAACAGGGTCAACGGCCCTCGGTGCTTGGACGCAAGAATTATCTCTTCAGTCAGAACGACCGCGGTGCCGAAGACAACGCAATCTTCTACACTTTTATGGTCTCTTGCGACACTCTCGGCATCAACCCCTATCAATGGCTGAAGGACACATTGGAACGCATCCGACCCGATATGGAGGAAGACGAGCTTGTCAGACTCCTCCCTTGCAACTACAAAAGCTAAAGCCGACAAAAATCAAGTCGGCTTTTTTCGGACGGATACGCTCCCACAGCAAACTTCGTAATGCCGGGGTTAGGTGAAGGAATGCTCTTCGAGCATTTTGTCTCGTTTCACTCGACTTGTGTCGGGTGGGAGTTGGTTGGGCTAATTAGACTAATTGGTCCAATAGGGCCTGGCTCATTCAGAGAATGGGGGCTGATTTGTCTAATAGGGGATTGGCTTTTGACTGGTGCTTCGCTAAAGCTCAGCGCAGGAGACAAAAATAATTGCTTTTGATTTGTGGGAGGTGGCTCGCTGGCGCTCGCTTGCTTTGGTGGGTTGGGCTAATGGGGCTGATTGGTCTTATTGGACTAATTGGGGGGCTTCGCTGATGCTTAGCGATGGGGACAGAAATAGTTGCTTTTGATTTGTGGGGGGGGGCTTGCTTGCTTTTGTGGGTGGTTGGGCTAATAGTGGCTATTAGCCCAACTGATGTGCTTAGGAGAGGGTGTGGTTGCGGAGTTGGCGGGTGAGGCGCTTGCAGAGCGATTCGTGGCAGGATATCATGTAGATCAGAATCGCGTTGAGTACGACGAGTTCGAATATGAAGTATAGCCACGGCATGCCTATGAGTACTGATGTGAATAGGGCTATGGAGCGCCAGTTGAATGATAGGATGTTTGTGTATTTCATCAGAGGGAGGCTTCCTTTGCGGAATTCGGCTCTGAATTTGTTGCTTGGCATGCGTCCGTTGTATACTTTGGCAAGCTCGGCTCTCAAGGTCTGCATGGCCGGAGAGAGGCGCTCCTGACTCGATGTGTAGTTGGTGTAGAAGAAGAGTATGATCTTGGCCCAGAAGTTTCCTTTCCATGGCATGGAATCGAATTTCTGACGTAGTAGTTTGCTTGATTCGAGTTCGCTGCCTTCTTCGCCTTTTAGGAAGTATAGGTGGAACTGGCGGTAGTAGTCGGCCGTGGCTGCTTGTTTGGCATGGAATATGCCGGCCGTAACAGCAATGACCCATATAACCCATGGGTGGTCGTGAAAGAAGGGTGCTGTGGCGTTTTCTCGCAGGCAAATGGACAAATATATGGTGAAGAACCAGATGTCGCCGGAGAGGCCGTCGAGAATGCGTCCGATGCGCGAGTATTGCTTCGTCATGCGAGCAAGCTGTCCGTCGGCGCTGTCGAAGCTGTTAGCCCATATTAGAAGGACGATGCCAATTATGTTTATCCAGATATTGTTGAAGTAGAAAGCAACACCGGCTCCAATTCCCAAGAAAATTGATGCGATTGTAATGGCGTTTGGAGTGATGCCTATTTTACGGGCAAGGCATGCCCATGCATATCCGATAGGTCGGTAGAACCAGAGGTCGATGTTTTCTTCGGTATCAAGTGATTTTAGTGATTCCTGATAGCTTGAGTCTTTTTCGGACATTTAATAACTCTTAAAAATAAGTTTATACTAAAGAATGCAATGTAACTCGCAGTTAATTTTTGCGAGTTACTTATTTGTATTTCTTGAGTTCGTAGGTTTTTTGTCGTAGGAATGCTCCAAGCTGTTCCGGGTCTTTGAACTGGGCTTGTTGCTCTACTGTGATAGGTTCGCCTATAGAGATGTGCAAAGTTTTACCGCGTTTTCTGAAAACTTCGGCAGGGAGTCGTAGCGATCTTGCAGGCCAGCAGGCGTGCCCGAGGAAGTCGCACCACCAGCTGTTGCCGTCGTGGAAGTATATTGGAATAACGGGCACTTTAGCTCGTGCAATAATCTGTAGAATCGAGGGCTGCCAAGGGCGGTCCTGCAAGCCGTTGCGCAGTGTGGATTTGCTCATAGCGCCAGCGGGGAAGAATCCTACGGGGTTTCCGTCGCGCAGCTGTTTGATAGCCTGTCTGATGCCGTTGACAGATACGGCTCGTTTCTCGGGGTCGTTGCTTGCCCAAGCGTCGACGGCTATGAAGTTGGGCCGCATGGCGCTGATTTTGTTGAGAATCATGTTGACCATGACTTTGTATTCGGGCCTGTAGCGTGTGACCATGTAGATAAGTGCGATACCGTCGAGAGCTCCGAGAGGGTGGTTGCTGACGGTGATGAAGGGCCCTTCTTTGAATCGCGAGAGTATTTCCTCGTTGTCGATACGGAGTTTGATTTTGAAGTCATCGATAAGCATTCGCTTAACGAATTCGGGTCCGGGAGTGTCGCAGCTTCGACGGTGTACGGCATTTACTTCGTCGACAGAGAGAAAGTGGAGCAGCCAGTTTACGAGTTTTTCGTGACCGTCGAGTTTGGGTACCATTTTGCGGATGTCGTCGTAATTGAGGACATCGGGTTTGATATCGTATTGGCTGAAATCTTCGTTGTTGGTCATATTATTTCGGAATGTCGACGTATTTTACATATTTATCGATAAAGCGAGCGAAAGGCTTTAGGCGCATGAGCAAGCACTCGAACAGAGCAATGCCAAGTAGCGCGGTAGCTATACCGAGCAGAACGTCGATTATATAGTGGTGTGAAGAGTAAACGGCGGTGAACCAAATGCCTAAAGTGACAATAGCGAGTGTAATCGTCCACCCCTTTGGCGCATGGCATAGCAGAGCGTAAACGAAAGCAATCAGGGTGTATGCGCTGTGGAGTGAGGGAACTGCAGCGAAAACGTTGCTATTTCGGGCGTATAGGGCATTGAATATGCCGAGTCCGGTCATATCGTCGAACCTTCCCAGGCCAGCAACATCGCCCGGAGTACCTTCGATAGCTTCGAACCCGTGTAGAGCCACGTACCATGGCGGTGCTGCGGGGTGGATATAGTATATTGCGAATCCGAGAAGATTGACGAGCAGGAATACTATTGCAAAATGTATATACCCCGATGTGCGTCGGCTGAAGTAGAGATACAGGCCGAAGACGATTGGCAGCGGTACCCAGCAAAGATAGAAACAACCGGCCAGGAAATCCATAATCTTGCAATTGTGAATGCCGAAGAACTCGTTGGGGGTGAGAATGCCGTTCTGAGTGGCAATTCCAAATAGTGCTTTTTCGGTTTCGTATAGCCCTGCAACGTCAACGGGGTTGACTTTGTAGTTCGGCACAATATTCATCCAATCGTAGGAAATACCGAACAGGAAGAATGGAATAAGGGCAATAACAGTGCGTCGCGATGCGGCATTGAGGAAGAATAGAGAGAAAATAAGCAAAGCCATAACGACGTGCTCCGGCCTAAAGCCAATAAATAGCGCAGTCACAGCCAGCCACAGAATCAGGGCGCCGGCACACCATACCGACTCACGCACGGCAGGTAATGATAATTTCATTTAAGTAACTCTTGATAAATAGTTTGTATTAAGATAAGCTATTAACTCGACGAGGCTGTGGCGATTAATTGCACTCTTGCACAAGAATCCCCGCTCAGCAAATTATTGCGAGTTACTTACGGCCAGATTTAATAAGTTCGCGACGGCTGTGGGTAAGACGAGCGAAAGCTGTAAGGTTTGCGAAAACGGCAATGACACCCATGGCGAAGGTGAGAATGATATTGGGGTCGAAGTACGAAGCGGGGTCGATATTCATGCCGGTAATGCCTGTAGCAATCGTAGCCGCAGCAGTAACGACAACACGCTCGGGTCGCTGCATGAAACCGATTTTGCATTCGATGTCGAGCCCTTCGGCACGAGCCCTTACGTAGCTAACCATTATACTGCCCACCAAAGCGAGGAATGTGATAATCGCCCCCCATATATTACCGCAGGCAATCAGGAATGCCGCAATTCCGCCGAGAGTGAACAGCTCGCAGTAGCGGTCGAGAACAGAGTCGTACATGGCCCCGTATATCGAGCTCATGTTGCCGAGCCTTGCAACCTGACCGTCGAGCATGTCGAAAAGCGAGAAAGCAATTATCAGAACCCCTGCCCAAGTGACAAGCCCGAAGTCGGGAGCCTGATTATACTGGCTGACCTTAATCGCCGCCCATACCATTACCGCCGCTGCCGCCAAGTTGCCCAGCATACCGATAGTAGTGACCATATTTGGCGTCACCCCCATGCGTATGAGTAAACGTACAAAAGGATTGATTATGGCGTAAATGCCTTGCTGAAGGCCGTCACGCGCCGTTTTTGCAGATTGTTTAATATCCATTGTAGCCATTATTTATCAGATTTTTTAAGACCAACAGTATCCATAGCGTTAACGATGTGCTTATCGAGCCATATGCTACGGTATACGAAATAACGCTGAAGGACGAAGTTCCAGAACCAAGAAACCATAAGAGCCGTAAACAGTCGAGCGGCGGCATAGTATCCGTCGGGTTTGAATCCGATATCTTGCAGCCATTGCCACCCGCTTATCAGGCTATATATAGCTTGAGTTCCGTAAGAGTTGAGGAGCATTGAACCGGCCCAAACGAAGGTGTATTTTACAATAACAGCCCTCCAATCGACACCTTGTGCCCTGAAAGTAAAACGATAGTTTATGATACAGTTAATGATACCACCGCACAAAGCGCCTATCATAGTGGCGATGAGTGGGCTAAGCCCGAGCCACGAGAAAAGGATGAATCCGATAAGCATATCGGTCCACCCGGCACATTGAGAAGAAACGATAGAGCGAAGGTATGTGAAAATGAGCGAATTGCTTTTGAGCAATTTGTTGCCGAGCTTCGCCCACATAGATTCTTCTGTCCTAATATCAGACATAATAATAAAAAACGTTTATAAGCAAAATGATAATTGCACCGTAAATACCGGCAACGATATCATCGGCCATCATGCCCCATCCGCCGGGCAACTTTTCAGTGCTCCTGATACCGAGGGGTTTGAAAATGTCGAAAAAACGGAAAAGCGCCAGAGCGAGCACAATCTGCCACCAAGGGCAGAAAGGTGCAATCGGGAGAAGAGTAATCCATTGTCCGACAGTTTCGTCGGCGCATGCCACTACGGGGTCATGCCCCCAGTATCGTTCGGCAACGTTGCTTGCCCATGTTCCTGCAATTGTGAAAAAGATCACAGCAGCGAGAGTAAGGCACAGCGTGAGCGCAGCCGACGCCCAAAGATATAGCGGCAGCCATAAAATAATAGCGACCAAAGCTCCCCAAGTGCCCGGGCAAACAGGCAGGAAGCCGGCACCGAACGAAGTGGCAATCAAGCGAGGCACGATCGGGAATCGCTTAGTGCTTCCTTCGGGTAATTTAGTAGACTTTCGATATGGATTTGCCATGATAAACTCAACTGTTGTGCTCTTTAATAGCCGACATAACATACTTGGCGATAGCCGGAGCAGCGTCCTGTCGGCAGGGCGCGAAACTTGGCCAGTCGTTAATGTCGATTAGGCTTAGACTTCCGTCGTCGGATAAAATGCAGTCGCCGCCATATACCTTGACATCAAGCTCCTTAGCGGCTTTTTCGCACATTTCGCGCATCTTCTCGGGGTCAGCCTGCGGCTTGCCCGGGTCGGTCGCTTTTCCGTGTTGCTGTCGGAACGGGTAGAAAGTATAGAAGAACGGAGAACCTTCGACGCCGTAGAACTTGACGAGTTCACCGTCGAGGTGACGGTTGATAACAGCCTTTTTGATACCTCTGAGGAAAAACTCCTGCAGAAGTTCCTGAGCTTCTTCGGCATGACGGGCATAGCAAACGTCTTCGTGATGCAGCGAATGCGATTCACCGCGTTTGATCCAGCATCGGTCGATTTTCATTTTCTTCAGCCTTGCAATCACAGCCTCGTCGGTGTTGACAATAATGCTTTCAGGGTATTCGATACCCGACCCGAGCAGAATCCTTGTCATTCTTTCGCGAATGCAGTTTTCGATACCGTATCCGGAGTTGATGACGAGGTCTCCTGCATCCTCACGGCGTTGCAAAAGTTCAATCGACCTCATTTCGCGGCACATGTTAAGAATAATGTGTTCGTCGACAGCGCCGGCAATGAACTGCTCCTCGCTGTATACGTTGACTTCGCAGCCGCGTTTGCGTAGCTGTTCGGCAACAAAATTGAAAATAGCGGCATCGTTGCCAATGTGGTTGGGCGAGAATATGCCAGCGCGCATAATGCCCGCAATTTTGATTAATGCCATAATGATTGGAGTCAATTGCAGCCCCAAAATTACAAAAAAATATCTAAATACGGGCTATAATTGCGATTGAATTGCCTTATGTCGGCAAATTTTGCTACTTTTGTGCCCGGATAAGTAAAATCATCATCAGCTGTGTAGTACGCTACGCACTTAAAGGAAAAAGTAATGGAATATGCAGTGTTAGCTGCCGGACAAGGCTCAAGACTATTGAGAGAGGGAGAAAAATCGTCGAAACCGATGATTTCGATACTTGGTAAGCCGATGATTGAAAGGCTGATCCGCCTGCTTGTGGACTGCGGGGCCGAGCGAGTGCATATCGTTACCAATCCTGCGATGGAAGATTTGAACACGCATCTTGCCTATCTGCGCGATACCGAGGGGCTGCCAATAAACTTCAGGCCTATAGTATCGGATAATTCGTTTTACAGCCTTAGCGAGGCAGCCCGTGATATCAAGGGCAAATTTATCGCAATGACAGTTGATGCCATTTTTCCGACAGCTGAATTCAAGGAATACGTAAAGGTCGTAGAGTCAATACCGGAAGGCGAGGCCATAATGGCGCTGACAAGGTATGTAGATGATGAAAGCCCTCTCTATGCGCGACTCAACGAGGCCGGAGACGAGGTGATAGATTATCGCTATGGCGGCGAGCCATTCCCGGGAGAGCCGATAGTGTCGGCCGGTATATACGGAATAAGCGATGAAATAATGAAAATAGCCCAAGAGGAACAATACCCGGCTTCGACAAGTGATTTCCAGCGAATACTTGCAGTTGGCGACAGGGTAAAGGTAGTGCCGTTTGAGTTTAGCAAGGCATTCGACGTAGACCATGTGAGCGACCGCATCGCCGCCGAGGAGTTCCTTGCAAAAGTCAACAAGTAAACTTATTTTTCGATAACGAATACCGCTTTAGAGCCGATGTAGATTACGTCGGCTTTTTCGTTGTGCTGCAACTGTCCGAGGCCGGATACTGTAATCGGGGCTATGTCGGGGTTGGAGAACTGATTTGAGTCAGGCGCAATCGTGACGGCCTCGGGGTCGGTGGCGTCAATGAGAAGCACGGTGCCGGCCGGGGTGTCGTTGTACATCATCAGCGGGCAGTCGCCTCGGTATAGGTCGATTACGCGGTACATACCCGGCTTGGTTGTTGATTGCTGCAACCATACTCGCCATGGGTGTCGGTCGGGGTCGAGGAGCTCGGCGTTGAGCGACACTACAGGTAATACCCATGGGTCGGTAAATGTGGTGATGCCGCAGTCGGCCCATTCGCTATCGCTTTGTGTGATAAGGTATTCGATTGAAGGTGTGAGATTGTTGTCGGCAACGATGATGTTGAAGCGACCTTCGCCGGAAACGTATGTTGACGCGGCATTGTAGATGTATGGTATCCAGCTTTGAGCGGCTATCAATCTGTCGCGAGCATCTGTGATGTCGCAGAAGTCACCGTCGCTAATGATATGTGGGGTGTTGTCGGCGAGGGAGATTGTTCGGTTGAAGTCATCGCCCGATACAATGTAGGTGTCGCCTGCGCGGGTGATGCTGACCGGTAATCGCTCAAAATTGCGGATGTACGTAGCCTTGGAGCTTTCGCCTGCGACCCTTGTGACTATTATTTCCTTGTTGATTTTACCGGCAGAAATAGATATGAAGTCGTTGTCGCCGGCCGACAGAGAGGGGCCGTAGTACTCGATAGAGAAGCTGATTTCGGCAAGTCCGGCTTTGAAATCGACAGATTCAGGTGCGCTTACCAAGCCTTTGCGAGCGCTTGCCTTGATGCCGACAGTTTCGTCGGGGGCAGACGCCGGGTTTTCCCTAATGAGTGTCAGGGATGCCGATGCACGATCGCCGGGAGTGAAGATTTGGTTGGTAGATGTTGGAGCGAAGCTTATGGTATGGCTTACGGGTTCGGGCTCGGGTGGTAGCGGGCGTTGGGCCGGATTGCTGCTGCATGCAGCCGAGCAAGCCGCAACGCCGCGAAAAAGCATCTACGCAGTATAGTCAACGCAGACACGGCCGGCGAGGAGGGGTTTGATAATGGCAACGCAGACAATGTGCTCGGGATGTGCGGCATATGTTGCGAGGTCGGCATAGTCATTGCAAGTGGCAGTGAGCACGATGTCCCAATTGCCGTTGTCGGGGCCGTCGTTAATACCAACTTCGGCGGTGAGGAGTTGGTCGATTTTTTCAGGTAGAGCTTCGATTGCAGCTTTGAACTCACGAGCTGCGCAGTCCTTGCCTTCGCCTTCGAGGCGGAACATTACAATATGTTTGACCATTGGTGAATGTGTTTTTTGAAATGTTGAAATGATTTGGCACAAAGATACAATAAACTTGAATAAGTTCCTACCGTTCGGGGGTGGAAAAATATGTGGAGAAGTGTCAAGTTGTTTTTTTTGTTACGGCTATTCGTTGTTGGTTGTTTTAGGGGGTGAAGTTTAAATTTATTCAAGAAACCAATTTCCATATTCACAAAGGTTTCTTGTAGATTAAGCGAAAATTTTCTTACTTTTGCAAAATGAATGAATTGGAATTGACATCATTACTAAATAGGCTTGTTTCTCAGCATAAAGAGAACGAATGGCTTGAGTTCAAGCGAAATTTTCACTCCAACGAGGAAATTGGAGAACGAATATCCGCATTGGCTAATAGCGCAGCATTGCTTAATTTGCCATACGCATACCTCGTATTTGGCGTTGAGGATGGCTCACATGAAGTTTTAGGTACAAGTTTTAAATGTCGACACCATAAAGTTGGTAACGAGGAACTTGAAATGTGGCTTGTAAATCGTCTCAACCCAAGGTTGGATTTGGAATGTATCGAGTTTGACTACAATGGAAATCCAGACCAGCATATCTCAATGTATCGAATTCCTGCAGCAACAGGTCGGCCTGTAACATTTCTTAATATCGCTTATATACGCATTGGTTCTCTGACAAAGAAGCTTGTTGGCTACGACGAGAAAGAATCGAAATTGTGGAGTCGAAATAATAATTTACCACTTAATGCAGTGGTCGTAAAGGAATGTAAGACTGCAAATGAGATAGTAAGCCTGTTGAGTGTGGAGACTTATTTTGATCGTCTCGGAATTCCCATGCAAAGTACCCTCGAAGGCATCCTTGATAAATTCATGTCAGAGAAGTTTGTTATCCCCACTGAATTTGGATATGGTATCACCCAACTCGGTGCTCTATTGTTTGCCAAGAATCTTCGATCTTTTGATAATCTCCACAGAAAGGCTGTACGTGTAATAGTGTATCGTGGCAAGAATAAAATTGAGACTGTAAGGGAGCAATCATTTGAGCAAGGCTACGCGGTTGGGTTTGTGCAGTTGTTGGATTGGATAAATGGACAGCTTCCCGCCAATGAAGAGATTGGAATGGCATTGCGCGAAAATGTCAGAATGTATCCAGAAAAAGCGATTCGCGAAATTGTTGCCAATATGATAATCCATCAAAATTTCAAAGTTCAAGGTTTCCCTATGGTCGAAATTTATTCAGACCGAGTGGAGATTTCCTCGCCCGGACAACCGTTGATAAGTACAGATCGTTTTATTGACGAGTATCAATCGCGTAATGATGAATTCGCGGATATAATGCGCCGCATGGGTTTTTGCGAGGAGAAAGGCAGTGGCATAGATAAGGCGTTGGCAGGAATAGAACAATATCAATTGCCGCCTATAAAATATCGAGTCTCAGACATTCGGACGACTGTAATACTTTCGGAATATAAGTGTTGGGCTGATACAACAAAAGAAGAACGAATATTGGCCTGCTACCAACATGCCTGTCTTAAATACATGTCAAATGAAATGATGACAAATAAATCATTTCGAGAGCGCATGGGTGTGGAAGAAAAGAATTATACTGCTATTTCTAATATCATTAAAGAAACTATAGAACGAGGTCTGATTAAAATCGGCACGCCAGAAGGAACTAATCGTCGTGATATCGCGTATATACCTTCTTGGGGTTAAATTCATGTTATGTCATGTCAAAAAAATACCACTGTGATAATCTTTTATGTTATAGTGTGTTGCTTTTTGATTGATTTTCAGTTTGGTAGGTGCGTGCTTTTCATGTGTCGGTCATGTCACTAAAAATAAAACCGGAGAGGGCGGTGATTGGGGCCCTCTCCGGTTAATGTTTTTGGGGAAGTGTTTATTTGTAGAGCTTTTCGCGGAGCTCGGCTACGCGAGGATCTACGATATAGTCGTCGTACTCGGTGAGTTTGTCGATTATACCCCCCGGTGTAAGCTCGATAATTCGGTTGCATACCGTCTGGATGAATTCGTGGTCGTGCGAAGCCATGAGTATCACGCCTTTGAATCCTCGCAGGGTGTTGTTGAAAGCCTGGATAGACTCAAGGTCGAGGTGGTTGGTAGGCGAGTCGAGTACCATTGTGTTGGCGTTTCGTAGCATCATACGCGCAATCATGCAGCGCATTTTTTCGCCACCAGAGAGAACCGAAGCTTTTTTGAGCACATCCTCGCCGGAGAATAGCATCTTGCCGAGGAATCCCTTGAGGTATATTTCTGACGAGTCGTCGCTGAACTGCGATAGCCAGTCGACAAGGTTGTAGTCGGTGTTGAAGTATTCGGAGTTGTCGAGTGGCAGGTATGCAGTTGTGATTGTCTGTCCCCACTCGAAAGTGCCGGCGTCGGCTTTGCGTTTGCCGTTGATTATTTCGAAAAGTGCGGTCATTGCGCGAGGGTCGCGGCTTAGGAATGCCACCTTGTCGCCTTTTTCGATTTGGAAGTTGACGTCGTTGAACAGAATTTCACCGTCGACCGAAGCCGATAGTCCTTTTACTTCGAGAATCTTGTTTCCTACCTCTCGCTCGGGAGTGAAAATAATGCCCGGGTAGCGTCGCATCGAGGGCTGGATTTCCTCGATATTGAGTTTTTCGAGCATTTTCTTGCGCGAAGTAGTCTGCTTGCTCTTTGCCACATTTGCGCTGAAACGGCGAATGAACTCGAGAAGCTCGGCGCGTTTTTCCTCGGCTTTTTTATTGGCTTGCTGCTGCTGACGAAGTGCGAGCTGGGAGCTTTCGTACCAATATGAGTAGTTGCCGGCGAAAAGTTGCAGGCGGTTGTAGTCGATGTCGAGGGTATGGGTACATACCGAATCGAGGAAGTGTCGGTCGTGCGAAACGACGAGGACAGTGTTTTCGAAATTTGAGAGGTAATTTTCGAGCCAAGCCACAGTGTCGAGGTCAAGGTCGTTGGTAGGCTCGTCGAGGAGGAGGTTGTCGGGGTTACCGAAAAGGGCTTTGGCAAGGAGAACACGCACTTTTTCGTTAGCGCTGACGTCGCGCATCAGCATGCCGTGACGGTCTTCTTTGATGCCGAGACCGCTAAGAAGTGCAGCGGCATCGCTCTCGGCATTCCAGCCTTCGAGCTCGGCAAAACGCTCTTCGAGTTCGGCGGCACGCACACCGTCGGCGTCGCTGAAATCAGGTTTGGCATAAAGAGCGTCTTTTTCTTGCATAATATCCCAGAGCACAGTGTGACCGCGTAGGACGGTTTCGATCACGGTGCAATCGTCGAATTTGAAGTGGTCCTGTTCGAGCACACTCATGCGCTCGCCCGGGCCTTGAGCGATAGTTCCGGCTGTTGGAGCCAATTGACCAGACAGCATGCGCATCAGTGTAGATTTTCCGGCGCCGTTCGCGCCGATGATGCCATAGCAGTTGCCGGGTGTGAATTTGAGGTTGACATCCTGGAAAAGGGGCTTTTTGCCGAACTGGATGCCAAGGTTGCTTACTGTAATCATTTTGTATATTGGAAATCGGTTGCAAAATTACGAAAAAATTTGCTATGAGCGAAAAGTTTTGTATTTTTGTCAGTTCAAGCACGAAGAGAAACCATTATTTACCCAGTGGCACGATTCAATCCTCAAACCGGCGAATGGGAGGGCCTCGAACCCCCAAGCCTACCGCGAAATACAACAGCAAATACCCCGCTAACAACAAGCTACCAAGGTGATTGCCGCTCGGCAAACGCGGTGATAGACCGCGGCCTGCCGCACGGTCGGCGCGGACGTTCGCTATGGGTAGGATTAATGACGCAGTGGCATCAGTCGGCAATGGTATCGCCGATATTGCCGATACCATGCGCAATGCACTGCGCAAGTCGCTTACGTGGCTATTTTGGATTGTAGGTGCTGTGATATTGATCGCTATTGCATTCAAAGGCCAATGGATTGTGGCTGTCATTGTCGGCCTTGTGTGCGGGGCGCTTTATGCATGTGCCTCGATGATTGTGGCAGCCTTGGTGTCGTGGATTGTCTTTATCCCGGTGGCCTTGCTGCGCTTCGTGTTCTATAATATATGGACTCTGTTGATAGCGATTGGCATAGCTTTGGGAGCTTGGTATAATGCCACGCAAGTATTGCCCGACTATACATATAATGACGATAGCATAGAGCTTGCCGAAGCGTATCCTATATATTATTGTGAGGCGTGGGTGCTCAATGTGCGCGACCAGCCCGATAGGAGCGGCAATGTAATCGGAGTGTTGCAACGTGGCGAAGCCGTGACTGTAACCGACCTTTATGCGGGCGAGGACTTTGCCGCTATCGACTTCGGCGGAGTTACTGCTTATGTGTCACGTAAATTTATAACGACAGATGAACCTCAATAAAATGTTGATAATCGTAGCTGTGGCTGCGATTAGTATAAATGCCCGGCCTTGTACGTCGCTTATCGCGTCGGGGTCGGCGACTGCATCGGGGCGCCCTTTGCTTTGGAAGCACCGCGACACCTCGGCGGAGAGCAATTTTATACACCGAGTCGACGAACCCGGCAAGATAGGGTATGTGGGCCTGTTCAATGGTGGCGACAGCCTCGAACTCGACGAGGCGTGGATGGGTATGAACGATGCCGGATTCGCGATAATGAATACAGTGGCGTATAATCTGCCCCCAAATGACCCCGATTGGATAGACCGCGAGGGGTTTGTTATGGCGCGAGCCTTGCAGACCTGCCGCACGGTCGACGACTTCGAACGTATGTTGTGCGAGATGCCCAAGCCTATGGGCGTGCGGACCAACTTCGGCGTGATAGATGCAGCCGGTAACGGCGCTTATTTTGAAACCGATGATTATAAATATGTTCGCTACGATTTGCGCGACGCGCACGACGGTGTAATGGTGCGCACGAATTATGCCTATAGCGGAGCCTCCAACGAGGGTATGGGCTATATACGTCATCAGAATGTAGTAGACCTGCTCAAGGCGCAGATTGCTACCGGTAGCCTTACGCCGGCATCGCTGACCGAGGGTGTGAGTCGTTCGTTCTATAATTCGCTTACCGGCTTCGACCTCAACGAGAGTAGCGACAGTTGGGCCGTGGACCAGGATTTTGTTCCGCGCTATTCGTCGACATCGTCGATAGTTGTAGAGGGTATATTGCCGGGAGAGTCCGCCGATAGCCAGGTGATGTGGGCCAATATAGCTTATCCGCCCTGTAGTTATGTGGTCGGGGTGAGCAATACGGAAGTGCCGGCGTGTGTAGACGCAACGGCCGCCGACGGCACCGCGAGAGCGCCAATGGCTATTGAGGCCGCCGAACTTAAGGCGCTTGTGTTTCCGGTGACACGCGGCAGCGGGTCGAAATATATCAATCTGGACGTTTTAAGGCCGATAAATGAAGAAAATTATCAAAAATCGCTCGAATCCTTTTCGAATTTTCGCCGAAAGGTCGATAAAACTCGTCATTGATATTGGCAAAATTGATTGTGCGAGTGTCATTTTGTCAAAATGGACATATAAAAATGCGGTCGTAAACAATGTTAACAGGCATAACGTTACGATATGTTTGGTATTTAACATATTTTAATGTTGTATATAAAATTTCACATAAATAGCGTTTAAGTTGATATTATTTATTTAAACTAAATAGCCGATGTAAAAATGCCATTAAAAAAGGAGAAACGGTTGCAGCTCAAAAAATGGTTATAAAAAACGGTGTTTTGAGAATTTTGTAACTAAAAAAACTATTATTAATTTTGCATCGGAAATGATACGACAAGCATTGCAGGATGCTTTTTCATATTAAACAAATCTGGAATAGACATATAAATCTAACATTAAGTACTATGTGTAAGAACGCAAGGACCGTCCGCGAGGATAGTCCTTGTTTCGTTATATGCGCAATTTTAGATGGAGAATGCATAATGCATAATTCATAATGCGCAATGCATTTGCCGATGGTTTTGGACATAAAGACATAAAAACATATAATATTGCGTAATGCGCAATTCATAATCTGTGATGTGGGTGGGGTAGAATTGTGTTAAAAAAGTTTGCAGAAGATGAAAAAATTGTTACTTTTGCACTCAGAATAAGATATTAACCATAACTCCAATCCTATTATGAAACGATTCTTATGTGCTATTGCTATTATGGTGATAGGCATATGTGCTGTTTTTGCAGCTTCAGGCGGAGCCGGCAAGAAAGTGAAATGGGAACTGAAAGACGGAACCCTGACTTTTAGCGGAACAGGCCCAATGAAGAACTTTGGCAAAGACCGCCCTTGGCGTACAGATATGGTACGTGCGATAGTTGTATGCGATGGCGTGACATCGCTTGGTAATAATGTGGCCCGCGATTGCGACAGGCTGTTGACAGTAGAACTGCCCTCGTCGCTGACTTCGATTGGCGAGAATGCGTTTCTCAATTGTGTGAACCTGTCGGAAATCCGCCTCCCTTATGGCGTAGAGACGATTGGCAGGCGAGCATTTGCAAACTGCAAGACTTTTATTGAATTTGAGTTGCCTATCAGTATGCGCACTGTAGGCGAGGAGGCTTTTGCCGGTTGCGACAATATAATCAAGGGCCGCATCAATCAGTCGTTGGAATCGATTGGCGCTAATGCCTTCAAGGGCTGCAAGCTTCTTGCCGAACTAATCGAACTTCCGGCCTTTGTGACCACAACTACATTTGTGGAATACGGTCTTAGCCGCTCGGCAATCAAAAACTATTGGGACAAGAAAGATGCTTTGGCGGCGAAATTCGGTAACGCATCGGGCTCGAACATTATAGAACAGGTAGCGGTGGCTGAGGTTGTGCCTTCGGATGTAGACCTCGAGATACCCTTTACCGGCCTTACGAACGATAATACCTTTGCCGTGATTATCGCCAACGAGAACTATGGCAAATTGGCCAATGTGCCTTTTGCACTCAACGACGGCAACACCATGGCACTTTACTGCCACCGCACACTCGGAATTCCCGAAAAGAATATCCTCAAGTATACCGATGCCAGCTATGGTGCTATGCGCGAGGCATTCAGCGACCTTCGTCTGATCAACGATGTGGTAGGCGACCAGATGAAGGTGATATTCTACTACGCCGGTCATGGAGCGCCCGACGATGCTACGCTCGAGCCGTACCTAATACCCGTTGATGCTGCGCGAGTTAATGCCCAGGTGTGCGTGCCCCTGAAGTCGATTTATGCCGAGCTGGCCAGTATGAAGCTGTCGTCGTGCACGGTATTCCTTGATGCATGCTTCAGCGGCGCTACCCGCGACGACAATATGCTTGCATCGGCCCGCGGTATCGCCCGTGTACCCAAGGCCCAAAGCCTTGGCGGCAATATCGCCGTGCTGTCGGCAACATCCGACAAACAGACCGCGCTACCCTATAACGAAAAGAGCCATGGCATGTTTACTTACTTCCTGCTCAAACGCCTACAGGAAACCAAGGGAGAGGTGACGCTGCAGGATCTGAAAGAATATGTGTCGGAGCAGGTTGCACGCAACTCGTCGATTATCAACCGTAAAGATCAGAATCCCACATTTACAGTGTCGTCCGGTGCATCGTCGGCATGGGACCAGTGGAAACTCAACAAATAAAATGGGTATAGCAAGTTTGCGCTTGCTATACCATTTTATGTGCCATTATAAACTTTGGCGAATATAAGTAACTCTTAAAAATTAGGTTATATTATTAAAATTCACTGTATCTCGATGTGGCTGCGGCGCCTTTTGGTATTATTCGGCGCTTTTTACTTTCATACTCAGCCGTGTAGCTCGCTACACTCCTTCGTATTCAATCAAAAAACACTCGAATAATCGTCAAAAATCGCTCGCAGCTAATTTTTGCGAGTTACTTATCGCATAGAAATAGAAAAGAAATCAACCAATCATAAACGATGAAAAAAGTATTATTAATTTTTGCAGCCATTATAATAGCGATTGGGGTACAAGCGCAGAATGCCAATCGAGGTGGCTTCTTCCTGGAGCTTGGTATCGGCAGTACAGTGGGCGATATGCCCCGAATCGGCTTCCAGCTCGATAAAAACAACACACTCTATGCTGTGCATACCGCCGGCGCAAAGTTCGATGTAGCCCTCGGTGCCCGAGCAGCGATGAAAAACCGCCACTGGGCCTACGAACTCCGCTTAGAGTTCGAGTCGACCACCGAGCATGCATTTCAGAACCTTGCCGGTAAGCTATTCCCAATCACGTTCCGCTATACATCGGGAGAGCTTTTCGGCAATATGAGCCTCTATGCCACCTTTGGCCTCGGTGCGGCAGTATCGAGCAGTGGCAAGAGCATAGATGAATATTGTGAGGAAGATTTAGTTTGGAAACCGGGTGTAGACAATGAGGCCGGTATCGTAAAGTATCCTCTTGGATCAGGCGTGAGCGTAGGCCCGGCCTATACAGTAGGTGTTGGTTTGAACATCACCAACCACCTTTATGCCGGTTTTGCGTGGGATGCGCAGATGATGATCAATTCCTACCGAGCCAAAGAGGCTGAGACATTGCACTACGGATCATGTGGATTTCGTCTCGGTTATCGTTTCTAACTCTCAAATAAAGTACTACAATGAAGATATTTAAATATATATTTGTGCTTGCCGTGGCCGCTATGGCAACGGCATGCGGTGATAACGATCCATCGGTAGTTGTAAAAGATTACTCGGTGAGCGGAAGGGTGATAAATGTGACTTTTGTCTCTGCTACAGTTGAGATAAATGCGCCACGTCCTGAGGGGTACGCCGGTGGCGATTACTGGCAAAAACCGTTTTATACTACTCTTAAAAAAGTAGGTACCGGAACAGAGGTTTATTCTTCTTATGATAATAGAACGGACGAAGTGGTTGGAGACAGGCTTGTAAGTACCATAACCTACAAAGGGCTCGAACCCGGATGTGAGTATCAATTATTATATGAAGGCGGTACTCTCGATGATGAGGAATACGCAAGTTATAGCGCATCAGAGCTTCCCCCTATCGAAGTTTTGACCTTTAAGACTCCGACAATGAGCTCGGCCGGTCTGTTAGGTGCCAAAGTCACCAAAAGCTATACCGAAGATAATGGAGCGATATTGATTCTGAACTTCCCTTATTCGGTTAGAATCTCCAATTATTCATATCTTTATGCTACCAAAGAAGATATGAGTGATGCGAAGGAAATCAATACGAATTCAGACTACCATATTTCTGAATTGGGTGATGGTTCGTCGCTGGTAGGCGTAGCTCTCGGTGGTTTCCTGAAACCGAACACTACCTATTATTTTCAAATCAAAGGTGATTATATGGTTTACATGGTTGACGGTGTTGAGGAAGTGTCATTCTCTAATGCCGTTTGTACACCTGTGAAATTCCGCACCAGCGACAAGCATACCGGCCTGTTGGGTGATGCTGCGGTCAACACCGTTTATGGCGAGCCGAGTGCAACTATGAATGATTACTCGTCGTCGGGATTGACTGTTAGCTTTGATTTCCCCTATTTAGTGTTGTTTGACACGCCCGCTTATACCACTGTAGTCACAGAGTTCGTGAAGGGTAAGACTTATTACCCCTTGTGTACTTTTGATTGTTATGTTGGTTCGTCGCGTAAAGATTATCATGTACGTGGGGTAAGTATGCCGACTCCCAATACAATAACATTTTAATAGATGAGAATCCGGCAAATATTCCCGGCTCTATTGGCAGCCGTGGCCTTCTTGGCTTCGGCTGTTGACAGTTCGGCTAAAGATAAGGAGGTAGAGGGTAGCTACCGCTACTATATACCGCGCAATGTGGCTCGCGACCGAGCAGAGCAGACCGCTCTCGAACGCGCCATGGTTGCAGCAATGGCCAAGGAGTTCGGTACTGTTGTGCAGCAAGATACGCGCATGGATATCCGGTCGTCGCACGACGGCTACGGCGAGGACTTCTGGAGTTCCGCGTCGTCGCTTGTCAAGGGTGAATGGGTGCAGACCATAGGCGTGCCACACTTTGAAGTGGAGATTGAGGACGGCGATTTCGTGATTTCGTGCAAGGTAAAAGGTCTTGCGAGAGAAATACAAGGCGTCCGAGCCGACCTGATAGCGCGTATCCTTCGCAACGGTACCGCCGACAGCGATGAGAGCAGTACCTTTGTGAGCGGTGATAAGTGTTTCCTTAGCTTTACTACGCCTGTCGACGGTTATATGGCGGTTTATCTTGAGGGTGCCGACGGTATGGTTTACCGTATGTTGCCTTTCTATGCCGAGCGTCATCCTGCTCAGCCGGTCAAGGCGGGTCAGCGCTATCTTTTCTTTGCCTCTACCGAAGGAGATGCTGAGCAGTATCAGATGACAACCGACAAGGATTTCGAGCGCAATACTATATATATTGTGTTTTCGCCCAATACATTCGTGAAGCCTATCGACCGAACACCCGAAGAGGAACTTGCCCTACGCGAACTGTCGTCGGACGATTTCCGCAAATGGGTGACCAAGGCCCGCATGATCGACCATGACCTGCAGCTGCTCGTGCGCCCGATTACAATTACTGCGCCGGTGGAGTGAGGTTTTTTTTTTAATGCGCAATGCGTAATGCGTAATGCGTAATGCGTGATGTGTAATGCGTAATGTGTAATGTGCAATGCGTAATGCGTAATGTGTAATGCGTAATGTGCAATGCGTAATGTGTAATGCGTAATGTGCAATGCGTGATGCGTAATGTGCAATGCGTAATGTGTAATGCGTGATGCGTAATGTGCAATGCGTAATGTGTAATGCGTGATGCGTAATGTGCAATGCGTAATGTGTAATGCGTGATGCGCAATGCGTAATGTGTGATGCGTAATGCGTAAAGACATTTTTTGACCCCGGTGCTGAGCTTTTGCGAGCTTGCCGGGGTCAAATTTTATTGCTTTTTGTGTGAGAGCGGAGCGGGCTTTTGGGTGAAGTTTGCTAATGTGCCTATATTTTAGTAATTTTGTGGCAGATATGGGACGAATATTATCAATCGATTTCGGCCGTCGGCGCTGTGGTATCGCAGTCACCGACCCATTGCGCATCGTTGCATCCGGGCTAACTACCGTTGCAACGGCTCAGTTGAATGAATTTGTGGGTAACTATGTGCGTAGCGAAGGTGTTGACCTGATTGTAGTCGGGGAGCCGCGCGATATGCATGGCAACCCGTCGGAGTCGGTCCGCTATCTGAAACCTGCGATAGCTCGTCTGCGCAAAGCGCTGCCGGATATCGAGATAATATCGTTCGACGAGCGTTTTACATCCGTGCTGGCCCACCGAGCGATGATCGACGGCGGCCTTGGCAAGATGTCGCGCCGCGACAAAGCGCTTGTCGACGAGATTTCGGCTACCATTATCCTCAACGACTACCTTGAGAGTCGCGCGTACCAAGAAAGAAACTAACACGAAAATATGAAACTACCTGTATATCTTTACGGACATCCGGTACTCCGCGCCGAGAACGAAGCGCTCGAGAAAGATACCGAGGGCCTCAAAGACCTTGTTGCCAAGATGTTCGACGCAATGTATGAGTCGGAAGGCGTCGGCCTTGCCGCGCCCCAGATCGGCCGCAATATCCGCCTGGTTGTTATCGATGCCGACCCTGTTAGCGATAGCTTCCCCGAATGCGCAGGCCGCAAACTGACACTTGTTAACCCTGAAATCGAGATTCTCGACGGCGATATGGTGTCGCGTCCCGAAGGCTGCCTTAGCCTGCCCGGTATCAGCGAGAATGTGTCGCGAGTAGAGCATATACGTCTGACATGGCTCGACGAGGATTTCAACGAACACAGCGAAGAAATCAGCGGTTTCCTTGCCCGCATTGTGCAGCACGAATGCGACCACCTCGAGGGCATGCTCTTTATCGACCACCTTTCGGGCATCCGCAAACAGTTGATCAAGGGCAAACTCAACCGCATCCTCACCGGTACAGTGCCTGTAGACTATCCCGTGAAATTCGGTCCCGGAGCCAAGCGCCGCCGATAAATCCACACAACACTGCAAAAATATCCAACACAAATGGCTGACGATAAAAAAGTAATATTCTCAATGGTGGGTGTAAGCAAGATTTACCCGCCTCAGAAACAAGTTCTTAAAGATATTTACCTGTCGTTTTTCTACGGGGCCAAGATCGGTATCATCGGTCTTAACGGCTCGGGTAAATCATCTCTTCTTAAAATCATCGCCGGTATCGACAAGGATTACCGTGGCGAGGTGGTGTTCTCGCCCGGCTACTCGGTAGGCTATCTCGAGCAGGAACCGCACCTCGACCCCGAAAAGACTGTAATCGAAGTGGTTCGCGAGGGTGTGCAGCCCATTATGGACCTGCTTGCCGAGTTCGAAAAAGTAAACGAGGCATTCGGCGACCCCGACGTGCTCGAAGATCCCGACAAGATGGATGCACTCATCGCCCGTCAGGCCGAGTTGCAGGACGCCCTCGATGCCGCCGACGCGTGGAATATTGATTCACGCCTCGAACGTGCCATGGATGCCTTGCAGTGTCCGCCCGACGATCAGCCTGTGACCACCCTCTCGGGAGGTGAACGTCGCCGAGTAGCGCTGTGCCGTCTGTTGCTTCAGCAGCCCGACGTGTTGCTCCTCGACGAACCTACCAACCACCTCGATGCCGAGTCGATCGACTGGCTCGAGCAGCACCTCAACCAGTACCCGGGTACTGTAATCGCCATTACCCACGACCGCTACTTCCTCGACCATGTGGCAGGCTGGATTCTCGAACTCGACCGTGGCGAGGGTATACCATGGAAGGGCAACTACTCGTCGTGGCTCGACCAGAAGACCAAACGCATGGCCCAGGAAGAGAAGCAGGCCTCGAAGCGCCGCAAAACCCTTGAGCGCGAGCTCGAGTGGGTGCGCATGGCACCTAAGGCTCGACAGGCCAAAGGTAAAGCCCGCCTCAACAGCTACGACAAATTGCTCAACGAAGACCAGCGCCAGCGCGAAGAACGCCTCGAGATATTTATCCCCAACGGCCCCCGCCTTGGCAACAAGGTAATCGAGGCCAACCACCTCGCTAAGGCCTTTGGCCAGAAGGTGCTGTTCAACGACCTGTCCTTTGCCCTGCCGCACAACGGTATAGTAGGTGTTATCGGTCCTAACGGAGCCGGTAAGACTACGCTCTTCCGTCTGATTATGGGTCAGGAGAAGCCTGATAACGGCTCGTTTGAAGTCGGCGAAACCGTGAAAGTGGCTTATGTAGACCAGAGCCACCACGATCTCTTGCCTGAGCGCAGTGTCTACGAGGTAATCTCGCAGGGTGTTGAAAGCTTCCGCATGGGCGGCCGCGACGTGAATGCCCGCGCGTATTTGTCGCGTTTCAACTTTACCGGAGCCGACCAGGAAAAGAAAATCGGAGTGCTGTCGGGTGGCGAACGCAACCGCCTGCACCTCGCCATGGCTCTTAAAGAAGAGGGTAATGTGCTCCTTCTCGACGAACCTACCAATGATATCGACGTGAACACTCTACGCGCCCTCGAGGAAGGTCTCGACGACTTTGCCGGTTGCGCAGTAGTAGTGAGCCACGACCGCTGGTTCCTCGACCGTATCTGTACACACATCCTGTCGTTTGAAGGCGACGGCAATGTGGTATTCTACGAAGGTTCTTACTCAGACTACGAAGAATACAAGAAGATGCAGAACGGCGGCAAAGAACCACCCCGTCGCCGCTACCGCAAGCTGATGGAGTAGTGTAGAGGCCCGGTTGTCCCCGGCAAACTTCGTAATGCCGGGGGGGGCGGTAAAGTAATGCTCTTCGAGCAAGTCGCCCGGTTTGGCTCTCTGAGACGAGCCCGAGTGGGTGATGCTGATAATCAACTAAAAAGTTGTTTCCGACAACGCGATCGTGGTTAACCCCACAATTTTTCGTGGGGTTATATAACGTGCACCATACTTGATGTCCTCGGAGAGGACGCTGTAGATATCATACGGCGTCCTCTCCGAGGACTGTTTTACCATGGGGCGACTCTGTACCCCACGAAGCAAGCATCGTGGGGCTAACCACGATTGCGTCGTCTCCGACGACTTTTTGATGCCCATATCATGTAAAGAGTCCCTAAGTAAATTGCATTGTGCCGCGCTTTGATGCTGCTTACCTAAGTGAAAGAGTGCAAGCTCCTATCGTTGATTTGCAGATTGCCCCCCGGAGGTTTTTTTACGCGGTATGATATAGGGCCTAAATTAAAATACGAAGTGCGAAAACTCAGTCGCTGAAATTCTCCTCACTCCTCTCGGGAGGGGATGCCCAGCGGCGGGGGCGGCCGAGACCGCCCCCAAGAGCGATCGCAAGCAGAACAAACAAGCAATACAAAAAAAGGAGACCGAAGTCTCCCTAAGATTTAGTAATTTTGTATTGCTAATGTACAATCACTTAACCTCACAGCAAAGGTCGCAAATTTTTGCGTATAAACAATGCGATAAGAGTCCTAAATTTATCGCAGAAGCACTAAATGTGCATATTTCAACCATATATCGAGAACTTGCCCGCAACCAAAATAAACGTGGCGGTTATGCTCATAACGCTCACGAGATGGCGATGGAACGACAGGAGCGCGTCGTAAAAAACGCAACCATCTCAAAGAAGACCAAGTTTGAGTGTCTGCAACATATAAGAGTTGACGACTGGTCGCCGGAACAGATTTCCGGAGTAATGAAGACCAAAGGCATAGGCGTAAGTCACACAACCATATACGAATGGGTGAAAGAGGACAAGCTGGCCGGCGGCACTTTGTTTGAGCACCTTCGTCATAAGGGACACCGTAGAAAAAAAATACATACAAAGGTGCCTCTGCACGCAACATACCTAACCGCACATCTATCAAGGAACGTCCGGCAGAAGCTGACGGGAAGCGCTTTGGGGATTGGGAAATGGATTTGATCATCGGCAAGAACGGCTATCAGGCTATCCTTACTCTCGTGGAACGTTCCACCGGATATGTCATCATCCATCGCCTTAAACACGGGAAGAAAGCCAAGGAACTTGCAAAAGAGGTCATACGGTTACTATATGCCTACAAAGCTGAAGGAGTATTGACCATAACGACCGATAACGGTTCAGAGTTCTCTCAGCACATGCTTATCTCAAAGGCTCTGAAAGGTGTTAAGGTGTACTTTGCAGACCCTTATGCATCATGGCAAAAGGGACTTGTAGAGTATACCAACAAGCTCATACGTCAGTATATCCCAAAAGGTTCTGACTTTGATGAATTCAGCCCGCCCCAGCTCATGGCTATTCAGAAAAAGCTGAATGACAGGCCTCGCAAAAAACTTGGTTATTCAACACCTAAAATAGAATTTTTCAAACATTTCAATTAATATACAATAAGTTATGACAGCAGAACAATATCGTCTAATGGTGCGGTATGCATCGGATTTACGCAGCGCCATGTGTGCGTATGAAGATAAATATGGAGTAATTGATCTTGCCGATGACAATATCTCTGAAATCGTTGCAGCTGGTGCGGACCTCATACATCTGGTCGATTCTCTTGAGCCGATTCTTTCGCCTCTGGTGGAAGAACCTTTCTGAAAATATAACCTTTTTGACGAAGGGTCTCGTAATATTTTGTAAATTCGCACTTGCTTGTTTAATCTGCAGGGTTGGATGAAATGCTCAAATATTTTCATAATTGCTGGAAAATTGTTAATTTTGCAGCCAAATTTTAGGTTAAAGAATGAAAATAGCAATTGTGGGCGCCTCTGGCGCTGTAGGTCAGGAATTTATCGATGTATTGAATGCCTCGTCGATGCCTGTCGACGAGCTCAGACTATTCGGGTCGGAGCGCAGTGCCGGCCGCAAATTTCAATTTCGCGGTAGTGAGACACAGCCGGTAAGGGTGCTTGGAGCAAACCCTGAGGATTTTGAAGGTATTGATTTTGCATTTGTTTCGGCAGGTGGCGATGTTTCCAAGCAATTTGCTTCGGAGATTACCAAGTTTGGTGCTATAATGATTGATAACAGCAGCGCATTCCGCATGGACGAGGATGTGCCACTGGTAGTACCCGAGGTCAATGGTGCCGATGCACTCAATGCCCCGCGAAATATCATCGCCAACCCCAATTGCACCACTATACAAATGGTGGTAGCCCTCAAGCCTATCAACGACCTTTCGCCTATCCGCCGAGTGCATGTGGCCACTTATCAGGCTGCAAGCGGCGCCGGTGCTTCGGGTATGGCAGAGCTGCGCCAGCAGACACGTCAGTTCGTGGCCGGTGAGGAAGTGACAAACAGCAAGTTTGTGAGCCAGCTTGCCATGAACCTCATCCCACATATCGACACCTTTACCGACAATGGTTATACCCGCGAGGAGATGAAGATGCACAACGAGACCAAGAAGATAATGCATGCTCCCGGTCTCGATGTTAGCGCAACGTGCGTCCGTGTACCCGTAGAACGTGCCCACAGCGAGGCTATATGGGTAGAAACCACTGAGCCTGTGAGCGTTGCCGCTGCCCGCGAGGCATTTGCCGCAGCCGAAGGCGTAGTGCTTGTAGACAGTCTCGAACCCCTCGGCTATCCTATGCCCCTCTTTGTCGCCGGTAGCGACCCGGTGTATGTTGGCCGCGTGCGTAGCGACTTGGCCAATCCCAACGGCTTGTCGTTCTGGGCTGTAGCCGACCAAATCCGCAAAGGTGCGGCACTCAATGCCGTGCAGATAGCCCAATACATACTCGAGCACCGATGATTCCTCTTGCGCAAGCCCTGGTGACGCAGCCGGTACAGATATTCTTTATCGTACTGGCTATCATCCTGTTTGCGCCTTTGTTGCTCAATAAACTCAAGATACCCCATATTATAGGTATGATCGTGGCCGGTGTAGTCATCGGCCCGTATGGCTTTAATATACTCGACAACGACTCGTCGTTTGCGATTTTCGGCCAGGTAGGACTGCTTTACTTAATGTTCCTCGCCGGTCTCGAAATCGATATGTACCACTTGCGTCTCAACCTGAGGCGCGGACTGGTCTTTGGCGTGCTTACGCTTTTTATACCCTTGGCGATGGGTGTGCTGTCGAGTGTGTATCTGCTTGACCTTGACTGGACAACCTCGTTCTTGCTTGGCGCAATGTATGCCTCACACACACTGTTGGCATATCCGGTGGCTGCCCGATTCGGTATCACCAAGGCGCCGGCGGTGCTGATAGCTATCGTGGGAACGATTATTGCAGTTATCGGCGCACTACTTGTGCTTGCCGCTACTGTAAGCGTTCGTCAGGAAGGGTATTTCAATTTTGCCGCCATAGCCTTGCTGATGTTGAAGTTAGCATTGTGGGTTGTGGCCTTGATATACCTCTATCCGCGTCTTACGCGCTACTTCTTCAAAAAATTCAGCGACAAGGTGACCCAGTATGTGTTTGTGCTCGCCCTCGTGTTTCTTGCGGCATGCACAGCCCAGCTGATAGACCTCGAGCCTGTTCTCGGTGCATTCTTCGCGGGCTTGTTGCTCAACCGCTTTATACCTATCGCGTCGCCATTGATGAGCTCGATAGAATTTGTAGGTAACGCGCTCTTTATTCCTTACTTCCTTATCAGCGTAGGCATGATGATCAATGTGCGGGTGTTCGGCGATACAGCCACGCTCGGCGTTTCGGGTATCATGCTTGCCGTTGCCCTTGTGAGCAAATGGCTTCCGGCGTGGATGGCGCAGAGAATCAACGGCTTCGGAGGCGATAGTCGCAATGTGATGTTTGGCCTTACAGCCGCGCATACTGCTGTGGCCCTTGCCGTTGTCACTGTAGGCTACCGTCTCGAAATGTTCGACGAGCGAATATTAAACAGTACTATCGCCGTGATACTTGTGACCTGCGCACTTGCCCCGCTTATCACCTCGGGTGCTGCCGGTCGACTGAAAGTGAGGATGATAGAGGAAGACCCCGACCATAGTTTGGGCAAGAATCAGAGGAACAACAATACCCTCATCGGTGTTGCCAACCCTATAACCACCCCTGCATTGGTAGAAATGGCTGTGCTGATGCGCAATACCCGCGGCACACACCACTTCTATGCCTTGCATGTGCGCAACGATAACAGTCCGTCGGCCAAGGCATTGTCGCGCAACTCGCTTGATGCTGCACGGCGAACAGCAGCCGCTGCCGATACTCAGATCGACACCCTCGACCGCTACGACCTCAATACCGTTACCGGTGTGCTCAATGCAATCGAGGAGCGCGATATCACCGAAATAATGCTCGGCATGCATCGCCGCAGCACGGTAATCGACTCATTTTTCGGCATGAAGGTAGAGCATTTGTTGCGCTCGACCAACCGTATGATTATCATATCGCGCTGCTTTGTGCCTGCCGGAACCATAACCAGGGTTATAGTGTGGGTGCCTGCCGATGCTCAGTATGAGACCGGTTTTAACCGCTGGGTGCGAGCCCTCTCGCGCCTGACCCGCCAGGTGGGCTGCCGTATCATATTCTGCTGCCCGGCCGAAGTGCAGCCGCTCATCAGGGGTGTGATTTATTCCGAGAACTACGGCATACGGTGCGAATTCAAGACCACCGAAGGCTGGGACGACTTGATATTGATGTCGAACCGAATACTCGACGACGACTTGTTTGTAGTAATCGGGGCGCGAGTGCAGTCGGTGTCGTACCGTTCGGAAATGGCCGAGCTGCCAGCCTTCCTGCAGCGCTACTTCTCGCGCAACAACCTGATGATGATTTATCCCGAGCAGTTTGGCGAAGCGCCTGTGCTGACCTCGTTTACTGACCCGATGTCGTCGGACCTCGCTTCGGCACCGTCGCCTATCATGTTGTCGCTGCGTAAACTTGCAGCACGTTTAAAGCGCATATCCAAATGAATATCATAGAAATAACGAGCCTCGACGACAGCCGGGTAAGTGTCTTTGCGTCGCTTACCGACCGCCAGCTGCGCTCCGAGGCCGGCCTTATAGTTGTAGAAAGCCCCAAAGTTATATGTTCGGCGCTCAATGCCGGTTTCGAGCCTGTGGCCTTGCTTTGTGAGCGAAAACACATCACCGGCGATGCCTCGGCGATAATAGCCCGATGCCCCGATATGCCGGTTTATACCGGCGATCGCGAGCTATTGGCCTCGCTCACAGGGTATACGCTCACTCGCGGCGTGCTGTGCGCAATGCGTCGCGGCGACCGGCCCGCGTTGGCCGATGTTTGTGGCGATGCCCGCCGACTCGCTGTTATCGACGGCGTGACTGATACCACCAATATCGGAGCTATATTCCGCTCGGCAGCAGCGCTCGGCGTAGACGGTGTTGTCCTCACCGCCACAAGCTGTGACCCATTCAACCGCAGGGCTATAAGGGTGTCGATGGGCACTGTATTTATGGTGCCATGGTGCTGGCTGCCGGAAAACGGCTACGCGGCATTGCGCGAGCAAGGCTTCAAAGTGGCGGCCATGGCTCTGACCGATGACAGTGTAGACATCGACGACAAAAAAATGTGTGGCGAGCCCCGCCTTGCCATAGTGCTTGGCACAGAGGGCGACGGCTTGAGTCAAAAAGCGATAGAAGATGCTGACTATGTGGCCCGTATACCAATGAGCCACGGCGTAGACTCGCTCAACGTAGCCGCCGCCTCGGCAGTGGCATTCTATGTGACAACCCATGGGGTGAAAGAAAAATAGACATCTTCGAAAGAAAAAAATCGAAACTATCGTAATAGATACAGAATGAACAAAAACGCAATCTGAGCTGTGGCGGCGAAGTTATAACGGATGCCTCCTTCCCGCACAGCGGACTGTCCGCCCGGTATGCCGGGGGCAAATAGGCTTCTGATAACTTTTAAACACCTTACTAAAATGTAATTTGTAACATCGCCGTTGAAAATAAAAACCTTCCTCACTTCACATTAATGACAACCGGTGCCTCGAGCAGGCACAAAAACACAACACAATGGAACTAAAAGGAAGATACAGCAAAGACTGCATCATCTATACAGACAATATCGAACAGGAGGCTCTGTCGTTGGTTTATTCCTTCGTCAACCATCCGATGTTCAAGGATGCCAAAATCCGCATCATGCCCGACGTGCATGCCGGCAAGGATATCGTAGTGGGCTTTACCGCTCCCTTTGCCGACCATGTCAACCCCGACCACGTAGGCGGCGATATAGGTTGCACGGTGTCGACGGCTATTACCGACATGCCGGTGAATGCCGAGCATTTCGCCGAGATAGAGGCCGGTATACGCTCGAGTATCAAATTCGGTATGACCGTGCACGATTCTACCCGGTTCAACACCAAGGAATTCCTGTCGCATCTACAGCGCCGCCATATCGAGGCCAAGCGAGACTGGCCTGAGTATGTTGGCGACTTCGATTTCTCGGAAAACGGTATTACCCGCATGCTTCGCCGCATGGAAATGGACGAGCAGAATTTCTATCGCGCAATAGGCACGGTGGGGTCGGGCAACCATTTCATCGAAATCGGCGAGACTCCCGAGGGTACATACGCAATCACAGCGCATTGCGGAAGCCGTAATTTCGGCCAGAAGGTATGGAAATACTGGAAGACCGTCGCTGCCGACCCGCACCAAGTGTCGGTCAACGGCTACCTCGACGGCGACAATATGCGTGGCTACATCACCGACATGGTTATTGCGCAGGCTTATGCCGAATACAACCATATGGTGATACAGGGGATGGCTTTCGATGTTATCCGCCGAGTGTCGGGCATGTCGGGTAAGATTGTTGAGCAGATTATCACTACTCACAACTATATCGATTTTTCGATGCGCATGATCCGCAAGGGCGCAGTGGCGTCTATAGAGGGCAAGAAGCTCGTGATACCGTTCAATATGCGCGACGGACTCATCATCTGCGAGGGTCGCAGCAATGCCGACTGGAACTTCTCGGCACCTCATGGCGCAGGCCGCCTGCTTAAGCGCAGCGAGGCAAAGGAGCTGATTGATATGGCTGAGTACGAGGAGTCTATGCGCGGAGTGTACAGTACTTCGGTTGGCCGTGGAACTCTCGATGAAAGCCCAATGGCATACAAAGACCCCAAAGAGATACTACGTCTTATAGAGCCTACGGTCAAGGTGCTGTACTTTATCCGCCCGGTAATCAATATGAAAGACCGCGGCAACGCCTGAAACTGATATAGCTTCTTGATAATAAACGAAAGTCCGGAGGGTGAGCGCCTTTCGGACTTTTTTTCGGCTTTGCCCGCTTTTTTCAACCATTTTGGTTTTGAAGTGTTATACAAATGTATTGCTTTTGTGGTACAATTAAATACATGAATATGAATACAGCATCGAGCATCCGCAAACAAACCTCATTTCGACTAAGCGAAGAACTCCTTTCGAAACTACAGGCAGAGGCAAAGCGACATAACCGTAGTCTCAACAATCTTGTAGAGAGTATCTTGATGGCTTTTGTGTCGGAGCGACCCAATAAGACAACTCTTGCCGCCATGAAAGAGGCCGAAAGCTCGGAGAATCTTGAAACGCTCGATTTGGGTAGCTTCCGTAGCTTTGTAGATTCTCTATGAATACACTGAAGCTCACGTCGCAATTTTAAGAAAATGACACTCCATTGATATGGTTTGACCGGAAAACAGGGATAATAAAACTTGTGCGTTTTGGTACTCATCCTGAGTTGTTCTGAGCGGTTCGATTATATCGGTAGGGTGTGACTTACGCAATTTTAACATTTAATAATTGGAAAGATAGTCTCAAAGTGGCCACGATTTTGTAATTTTGCCCCATTATGCGAGCGAAACTCACAATCGACCGAGGCAATACTGCCATAAAGGCAGCTGCATGGAGCACCGACGGACATCTAATCGACACCCTCAAGGGTGACGAAAGCCTGCCAGCCGGTGATCTTGTACGTGCTATGGAGCAGCGAGTGTTCGGTGGCGAGGGCCGTTTCGACTCTATCTGCTGGTGCACAGTCGTAGCCTCGGAGCATGCCGACGATTCCGCATCGCTCGAAGGCCTTGCGGACAGAATCGTTGAGCTTACGGCTCGTACACCCATGCCTCTTAGCATTGCCTACCGCACGCCCGATACCCTCGGGGCCGACCGCCTTGCCGCGGCTTTAGGCGCACGCCATTTGGCCGGTTACAACCGACCATTGCTTGTATCGGATATCGGGACGGCAGTTACCTACGACTACGTAGAGGGCAATCGCTATGTAGGCGGCAATATAGCACCCGGCATCGATTTGCGACTGCGAGCTTTGGCTGCATTTACCGACGCCTTGCCAGCCGTGTCAGCCCAAGGAGGCGATATCCCTCTCTGGGGCCAGACTACAGCCGAGGCTATGCGTAGCGGGGCGGTGAGGGGCATCGCGGCAGAACTTGCCTACTATCACCTGGCGGCCGGCCATAAGGCCCTTGCGGTGCTTACCGGCGGGTCGGCTGAACTACTTGTAAACGAAAACATTCTCACATTCGACTATATCCATGACCCCTATCTTGTGCATAAGGGTCTATACAGTATTATTAAAGATGAAAATTAGCAGAATAGCGCTTATTCTTGCCCTTTTATTGACCGCAACAGCGCCGGTCGTGGCACAAAACGGCACGATGACCCCTTACTCGGCCTATGGTGTCGGTATCTTGCGCGACCGAGCCACATCGATACAACGTGCGATGGGCGGTGTCGGCTATGCCATGAATTCGGGCCGCCAGATCAATGCCATGAACCCGGCATCGTATGCGGCAATAGATACCCTGACATTCCTTTTCGATATGGGTATCGACCTTACGTCAATGTGGCAGACAGAAAAACAAAACGGAGAACTGATAAAGGATAAGGACTTCGGTGGCGGCCTTGACTACGTGACCATGCAGTTTCCGCTCGGCAAATATATGGGCGGCTCGGTAGGCTTGGTGCCGTATTCGTCGGTAGGATACTCATTCGGCAGCCAGATTGACAACGGTATCGATTCGCGCCAAGGCTCGGGCAGCTTGAATGAGCTGTATCTTGGTGTTGCTGGCCGTCCGTTCAAGGGCTTCACCGTGGGTGCGAATATATCTTATCTGTTCGGTACGGTTCTTAACGAGACCTATGCGGTTCTGTCGTCGCAGCAGAGCGCCTTGTTCCAGAAACAGATGATCGTGCGCGACTATCGCCTGACATTCGGTGCCCAGTACTTCTTCAGCCCGGTTGCCGGCGACCGTCTGACCCTCGGCCTCACCTATACCCCGGTAAGACGTTGCTGGGTACCGGCCGACAGGTTTACTACGATACTGCCCTTGATGCCAAGCCTCAGTTCTCAGACGAGCACAAGCTCAAAGGCAACTACTCGCTCCCCGAAACCTGGGGCGCAGGTATCAACTATCAGTTTGGCCGCGAGGTAATGGTAGAATTCGACTATACCTTCCAGCCCTGGAGCAAGGCCAAATACCGCTATACCGAGGAGAACGAACATCTACAGAGCTATGCCGACCGCAGTAAGTACGCCCTCGGTATACAGTATGTGCCTAATTTCCGCGGCTCGTACTTCAAGCGTGTCAACTACCGCCTTGGTGCATACTGGGCCGACGACTACCTCAAACTTCGCGGCAACCAGTTGCGCGAGTATGGTATAACAGCCGGTTTCGGTTTCCCTGTGCCGGAATTCAAGACCACTATCAACCTCGGTTTCGAGTGGTTGCATCGTCAGGCCCACCCCAATCCTCTGATTAAAGAGAATTATCTCAATATCACTATCGGGGTGAATTTCAACGAAATGTGGTTCCGACAGAGCAAGATATACTAAAATATAGGAAAAGGTCGATGCTGGCCTTGCCGACAGCCGCAATCCTGACATGGACTGCGGCTACATTGCTTTGTGGCTGCGGACCGGAGCAGAAACGCTATGTACCCAATGCGGGCGACGGTATGACAACGCCAACGATGTCGACAAGCGATGTGTCGACTTTGATCAGCGATTCGGGCTATACCCGCTATCATCTGACCTCGCCGTTGTGGCTGATGTTTGAAGACGCCGAAGAACCATTCTGGCGCTTTCCCGACGGCCTTGAACTGCAACAGTACGACCTTGAGATGCAACCGTCGGCCAACGTGGTGTGCGATTCAGCAATTTATTTTTCTCGCAAACGCCTATGGGAACTGAATGGCAACGTGGTCATGGTAAATACCGAAGCCGATTCATTCCTGACACAGCAGCTATTCTGGGACCAGAACGCCCGCAAGATATACTCTGATTCGTTTATCCACATTGTGCGCACCGACCGCATAATCGAGGGTTTCGGATTCGAATCGGACCAAAGTATGCGATACTATAGCGTTCGTCGCCCGACGGCCATACTGCCGGTAGAGCGCAAGGAGGCAGTCAAGGATAGCGCGACTAATGATACGTCGGCCACCCCGGCATCGAACATGCGGCGCCCTCACCGCCAGCGCCCGTCGGAAGCAGCCCGCGAGGCCGCTGCCGATACTGCACCGTTGGTAGTCAACGGAGTGGTGATGCGCAAAGCAAAACTAAAACGCCTCTGATTAAAAACGAATAATACCCATGAGTGTATCAGATCCTTCGATATGGATAAGCATAACCCTTGTAAGCCTCATACTCTCAGGCTTATTTTCGGGAGTTGAAATGGCTTTTGTCACCAGCGACCGTGTACGCGTGGAGCTTGATGTGAACAAGGGCGGTTTTATTGGCCGTATCATCAACCGTTTCTATTCCAATTCCGAATTGTTTATCTCTACAATCCTTGTGGGAAACAATGTTGTGCTTGTAATCTACGGAATGGGAGCAGCCGTCCTGATAGAGCCGCTGCTTGCGCAGATTTACAACAACGAGGTTTTTATACTGCTGGGGCAGACCTTGATATCGACCCTTATAATACTGCTTACAGGCGAGTTTCTGCCAAAGACGATATTCGGCATCAATCCAAATAACTCGTTCAAGTTCATGGCGTTGCCGATGTATCTGTTCTATATCGTGTTGTATCCGATATCAGCCTTTACATCGTGGCTTTCGCGTATGCTTATGCGCCTTGTCGGGGTCAAGGATGCCGATAAAAAAATGCACCTGATATCTATCGGAGACCTCAACGACTATATCGAGGAGACAATCGACGATATGGAAGAGCAGAAGCAAGAGGTTGACAACGAGGTTAAAATCTTCCGTAACGCCCTCGATTTTTCGTCGACCCACGTGCGCGACTGCATGATACCTCGAAATGAAATAGTGGCCATAAATATCGAAAACGGTACACGCGAGCAGCTGGTAGAGCTATTCACAAGTACCGGGCGCTCGAAGGTAATAGTTTATCGCGAAGATATCGATACCATATTGGGCTATATACATGTGAGCGAGCTTTTTGATGCGTCGGTAGATTGGAAGGAACGAGTAAAGCCGGTGCTTTATACACCCGAAAATCTCATGGCCAATATCATGATGCGCCGACTCTTGCAGCAGAAACGGTCGATAGCGATAGTGATTGATGAATTCGGCGGCACAGCCGGAATGTTGACACTCGAAGACCTCATGGAAGAAATCTGCGGCAATATAGAAGACGAGCATGACAATTCGGGCCTTACAGCCCGCGAGGTAGCCCCCGGTGTATTTGAATTCTCGGGGCGCTGTGAGATTGCCGACATCAACGAACGCTTCGGATTTGAGATTCCCGAGGACGACAGCTATCAGACCATCGCCGGTTATATACTGCAGTCTACCGGCACTATACCTGCGCAGGGCGAAACCGTGCTGATAGAGCCGCTACGCTTCGATATAATGAAGAAATCGGCCAACCGCCTCGAGCTGATACGCATATCCCGTCAGACCGAGGAGCAAACAAACGAAGAATAAAGGAAATAGCTGAGCATTTCTGTTCTGTTTCTGCTAAAAGTGCTTAAGCTTCAAGTTCTTAATTAAGCCATTTCCCACTCGGGCTGACCTTGAATAATTGGGTTTCAATTCGGAAGATACACCGCTACATATTGCAAAATAACAAGTCCATATACTGCATATCGCATGCAGTATAAGATATATTTATTCCGTTCTTCATAGTACTTGTTGATTTAGTTTGTAAAGATAATAAGGGCCGGCATTTATTACTTTCTGCACATAGAAAATACGATTACTAATAATACAAAAGTCAAAAAGAGACTTTTTAGTATTAAAATTCGTGTAAAATCTATCAATAATTTGACATTTAGTCAATTATGGTATAGATTGATTACGGTCGGGACCTAATATTGATTATCTTTGCGATAACAAACGGAAAACTTCAAATGAAACTCAGTGATTATATTGATAGTATAGGCCCATTGTCGATAGCCTCGAAAGCCCTTTTGTATACGGCTTTTAGAGAAATTCGTCAACCTAAAGGAAGTTGTCTGTTGTGTGAGCATCGCAAGACATATAAAGCATTTGTAATCAAAGAAGGTATTGCGCATGCATATGCTGTAAGAGATGGTAAGCCAGTTACCTTTTGGATTGGAAAAGAAGGAGACACGATATATCCGGGACAAACGATGCATTATCATGGTGGTGAATACGGTACAGTGGAGCTACTTGAAGACAGTGTTCTATACGAACTTGACTTGGCTAAGCTCAATGAACTCTATATTCAAGATATACAATTGGCAAATTGGGGTCGTCTTGCAGCCGAGAAGGAATGTATAGTCCTTGAAAAGACAATTCTATCACGTCAATTTAAGACAACCTTGGAGCGCTATGATGAATTGCTTCGCGAATTTCCGGGTATTGTAAGACGGGTTCCCCTCTATATAATAGCTTCATATCTAAATACATCACAAGAGAACTTAAGTAGAATCAGAAGAAAAATAAGATAGGCTATCCCTTTGTTAACCGCTTTTTAGCAAATGTCAAAAACTATAAGTTCGGTATTGTTTAACTTTGCAAAAAACAAATGACTGAAGTTAGTTATGGACGCATCCTTAAAAAGAGCCGGTTTTGTGGCATTAACTCTATTGATGTCTGTCGGTTCATACAATGTTATGGCAGACAACGGAGTCAAGATAGAGCATCTTGGCACAAACAACACCCTTGTTCGAGTTACCGAACCCGGCAAATTCATCATTCTACCCATTCAGGAGTCAAATGACGAGGCCACAGTGAGTGTCATTGTAGATGGCAAACTTGAAAAGACAATCAACGCCCGACTTGCCAAATCGAAAGTTGACTACACCGTACCTCTAAATATAGAGAAATATGTCGGAAAAGATGTGTTGCTCAATGTTATCACAACACAGGGCCGCTCATCGGTAAGAGAAGCTAAAGAAGATGCATGCTGGCGAGATATAGCTGTTTCAGACAGCTTTGACACTTCAAGCCGCGAGAAATTTCGCCCACTCTATCACCATGCACCTCTTTATGGCTGGATGAATGACCCTAACGGAATGTTCTATAAGGACGGTGTGTGGCATCTTTCCTTTCAGTGGAATCCGTATGGCTCGAAATGGCAGAATCTTTCGTGGGGTCAGTCTACAAGCACTGATTTGATTCATTGGACGACTCAGTCTGACGCAGTGCTTGAACCGGATGGCCTCGGCATGATATTCAGTGGCAGCTCGGCCATAGACCGAACTAACAGTGCCGGATTCGGCAAGGATGCGGTGGTCGCAATGTACACGTCGGCGGCAGCAAGTCAGATTCAGAGTCTTGCGTGGAGTGAGGATGGCGGTTACACCTATAATGTATATCCGGGTAATCCGACGCTAACACTTGAAAGCGAGGCTCGAGACCCAAATATGTTCTGGAACGAAGATAAGGCCGAATGGGTTCTTGTACTTGCTCATGCACTCGAACACGAGATGCTTATATTTACCTCTCCGGATATGAAAGAGTGGACACTTCAGAGCAAATTCGGCCAGGGTCTTGGCGCTCAGGACGGCGTGTGGGAATGTCCCGATCTTTTTGAACTGCCAGTGGTAGGTACAGATAAGAAAAAATGGTTACTTCTGTGCAACCTTAACCCCGGCGGCATCTACGGGGGCAGTGCGACGCAATACTTCGTTGGCGAATTTGACGGAAAAACCTTCATCCCCGACCTTGATACCACCGGTAAAGTGCCAACCAAATGGCTCGATTACGGTAAAGACCACTATGCAACCGTTAGCTTCAGCGACGCACCAGCCGGACGGCGTACAGTGATAGGCTGGATGAGCAACTGGCAATATGCCCCCGAGGTGCCTACCATGCAGTATCGCAGTGCCAACACCCTGCCGCGTGAAATTGGTCTTTTTGAGGGTGAAGACGGGCAAATATATGCTTCGTCAGTGCCATCTCCGGAAACCGATAAACTAAGGGGTAAGCTTGTTGCTTCCGCTTCCAACAAAGGCATAGGCAAGAAGGCTAAGACTTATCCCCTTCCAAGCTCAAATGACGGAGTATGTGAGATAGTAGCTGAATTTGAGGCTCAGAAATCCGACTCGATTACCATGACGCTGTCAAATATCAAGGGCGAGAAGGTGGTGATGACGTATAACTCAAAAACCGGCGATTTGTCGTTTGACCGCCGCCAAAGCGGTATTGTGGATTTCAGTCAGGATTTCCCTGCAGTGACATATGCTCCAACTCATTCAAAAGACGGAAAAATATGCTTGCGGATTTTTATTGACCGTTCGAGTATCGAAGTCTTTGAAAAAGAGGGTAAATTCGCAATGACTAATCTTGTGTTCCCCAATCAGCCGTATTCCTCATTAAGTATTTCGGCCAACGGCGGAGTAGCAAAGATAGTCAATCTGAAAATTTATTCGATAAATATATGACTTATTGGTCAAGCCAAGTTTCTATACGAAGATACTAAATAGGTAAATTTAAGGTAAAAAGATTGTTTCTGCGACGGACAGGAATGCGAAACTCGATGATAAGGTAATGCAATCTTAAAGGAAAGCTCCGGAAGGGTTAAACTTATTGTGAGTTTGTGTTGTTGATAACTTATAACATCTCAACACATACCTCATGAGAAAATTAATTCTTAGCTTGGCGCTTCTTCCTGCACTATCAGGTTTTGCGCAGACAGTTGATTCAATTCCCGACCGAGCAGTCATAGTGTCGGGCGATCCGGGGCATCCAGACCATATCTCGAATGTTGCCATGATGTACTCCCGCGCCAATTTGGCGTTTGAGGACCCTGCGGCTCCCCGGTTTCTTTTTCTTGACAAGAAAGGGTCGGTAGCACTTGGTGTTGGCGGTTACGTGAAGGCCGTCGGCGAGTATGACCTTTGCGGAGCCGTGCCAAACAACGACTTCTATACAAGCAAGATACCCGTACCCTTCGACCCGGCGCAGCGCCAGCGTTTCGGAGCGACAGCCGCCCATTCGTCGATTTTTCTGAAACTTGTTACGCGTCAGACCAAGGTTGGCCGTGTCATAGTGTATGTTCAGACTAATTTTACGGGCGATAACGGCGGCTACGGGCTCAAATTGAAGCAAGCCTATGTGACTGTAGGTCATGTGACGCTTGGAAAGATGCGAAGTACCTTTGCCGACGGTCCGGCCATGGCTCCTACAGTAGATGACCAAGGACCTGCGGGGCAGACGTCGGCCAAGAATATGATGGTGCAGTATGCCAGCCCTTCGTACCGTGGCTTCTCGTACGCCATATCGGCAGAATTGCCTTCGGCCAACTATACCCTTGGAGCATCGACGAGTACAATCTCGCAGCGTTGTCCCGATATTCCGGCTTATGTGCAGTATGCCTGGAACAAGGGCGACAGCCATATCCGACTATCAGGTATCCTCCGCGAGCTTAGCTATCGCGATCTGGCCGGAGCCGGGTCAAATCATTTCCGTACCGGCTGGGGTGTGCAGATGAGCGCGATAACGGATATTGTTGGCGGGCTGAAATTCTTTGGTCATTATACCTATGGCAAGGGTATTGCAAGCTATATCAATGACCTCGACGGCCTTGGTTTTGACCTTGTGCCCGACGGCGCCGACCGCCTCAAAGCTCCCGGAACGACCGGTTGGACCGCAGGCCTGCAGTATAACTTTACTCCCGATTTCTTCGTGACAGGCTCGTACAGCCGTGCGCAACTATATGATACAAAGGGCATGTCGGGCGATACCTACCGTTATGGTCAGTATATTGCCGCCAATGCCTTCTACAATGTCCTTGGCGACCTTCGCGTGGGTGTAGAATATCTCCATGGCACTCGCAAGAACATCAACGGCGAGAGCGGCCATGCCAACCGCCTCGAAGCAATGGTGCAATTCTCATTCTAAATTCCAAATATCAAAACTCAAGCCCCGGAATGCTGTAGCGCAGATTCCGGGGCTTGGATTGTTAATGTGACTATATACAATGTGTTAGCGAGTCGGGTGTGCGGTGGTGAGGTACTCCTCTTTGTGGTTTGAAAATTTTTGCGTATTTTTGCATGTTAAATGAGCAAAGTAACAATTAAAACAATTTACCACCGGTAAACTACCATAATCAACAATAATGGATAAAAACACAGTCACCGGCCTATTACTCATGGCCGCGGTAATGTTTGGCTTTCTCTGGTTGAGCAAGCCTGACGAATCAGAGCGAGTGGCCGACAATACGCGTCGCGAACAGACAGAGTCCGCCCAAAGCGCATCAGCGACTCAAACTCTCGCCCTCACATCCGCCGACAGCACAGCCCTTGTAGCGTCGGTACGCTCTATGGGCACACGAGGTGCCGATGGCAGCTATAATTTCAAGAGTGAAAACCTTGACCTGAATCTTGACAGTGTAGGAGTACTCAGCGGCACCTACAGCAACGGTGTGTCGACAGTATCGATCAGCGACCTGCTTGCCGGTCGCACAGAGCTTGATGCGCATGCGCTCAACGTAGCCGTGTCGAGTATCAAGGACCTGACAGTCAATGCAGCCAAATACGCCGGATTTGCCAAGTATATCCATGGCGAAGGCAAGGAAATTGTTCTTGAAAACGACCTTGTGCGTATCAGCCTCAACAGCCGTGGCGCTAAAGTCGATCAGGTAGAACTAAAGAAATACAATACCGAAGTCGGAGGCGATACAACGACAGTAAAATTGTTCCGCGATGCGACCGACGGCTACGGCTTCCTGTTCCGCACCAGCGACCAGCGCCTCGATACCCGCGATTTCAATTTCGCAGCAACCGCCGAGGGTGACAGTGCCGTTTATTTTGCCATGAGTCCGGCACCCGGAGCAGAGTGGGGCATCCGCTACACACTTGCCAAGGACGGCTATACCGTGCGTATGGACATTGTGCAGAAAGGAATGTCGGAAATCCTTCCGGCCAATACCGCCACCATGGATTTCAACTGGCACCAGAAAATGGGTCGCAACGAGCTTGGCCGCACCTTCGAGGAGCGTAACAGCGCAATCTATTACCAGTATCTTGGTGAAGGCGTGGACGATCTCGATGCCAACTCGGATGACAGCGAAAGCCTCAATGGCCGTGTGCGCTGGGTTGCATTCAAAAACCAGTTCTTCTCGAGCGTAATTATCGCCCGCAATGCATTTAACAGTGCCGAACTGAACTCAGTCAACCTCAAGACCGAGAACTATCTTAAAGATATGACAATGGCGGCAACGCTGCCTTATACCGTAGCCGACGGCACAGCAGCAAGTTTCGATTGGTACTTCGGACCTAACGATTATCCTATCCTTTCGAGTCTTGACGACGAACTCGGCTATGACGACGGCCTGTCGCTGACACGTCTTATCCCACTTGGCTGGGGTCTTTTCCGCTGGATCAATACAATCATTGTAATACCTGTATTTACCTTCCTTGGTTCGTTTATCAGCAACTACGGTATCATAATCCTGTTGCTGACCATATTCATCAAGCTCATTATCTTCCCCTTCACCTTCAAGAGCTTCAAGAGCCAGGCCAAGATGCGAGTTCTTGCACCTGAAATCAAGGAAATCAACGAGAAGTATCCCAACCAGGAAGATGCACTCAAACGCCAGCAGGAGACAATGGCTCTGTACAGCCGTGCCGGAGCGAGCCCGTTCTCAGGCTGTCTGCCTATGTTGCTTCAGATGCCTGTTCTTATTGCCATGTTCTCGTTCTTCCCGTCGGCAATCGAGCTTCGCGGTCAGTCGTTCCTTTGGGCACACGACCTCTCGGCCCCTGATGCAATCTTTACCTTGCCGTTTAGCATACCGTTCTACGGTAACCACGTGAGCCTATTCTGCTTGTTGATGACAGTTGTCAATATCATCTATATGAAGGTAAGCATGCAGAACCAGCCCACAAGCCAGGGTATGCCGGGTATGCAGATGATGATGTATATCATGCCGGTGATGTTCTTGTTTATCTTCAATGACTATGCTTCGGGCCTTAGCTACTACTACTTCCTGTCGCTACTGATCACTATCGTTCAGACATGGATTTTCCGTCGCGTAATCGATGAGAAGAAGGTACGTGAACAGCTCCTTGCCAATGCCCGCAAGCCACGAAAGAAGAGCGGTTGGATGGCCCGCCTCGAAGAGGCAAGCCGTCAGGCCCAGGCTGCACAGCGCCAGCAGCAGGGCGGTGGCAAACGCCGCAGATAAGCCGGCTTGCATTTGCAAAATAATATAATAATCGGAGAGGTCGCGACAGGTTGTGGCTTCTCCGATTTTTTTGCACTTAGCCGAAAGCGGCAACTGTGATGCCGGACGGCGGTTTACACTGATAACCAGTGAGATATAGGTGCTTGTATTTTTAGGGTGAATTTTATTTTTTATTTCGTTGAAAAAAGTCTAAATTTGCAGTATTAGAACAAATCAGAAAAGAAACCACCTACTATGCAAATATCTAATCGAGTAGAGTCTTTGGCCGCGTCGCAGACCCTTGCGATGTCGCAGAAAAGTGCCGAACTCAAGGCACAAGGAATCGATGTGATAAACCTGAGTGTCGGCGAGCCGGATTTCCATACCCCGTCGCATATCAAGGCCGCAGCAGTCAAGGCTGTAGAGGACAATTTCAGTTTCTATAGCCCCGTACCGGGTTATATGAGCCTTCGTCAAGCCATTGCCGAGAAGCTGTCGCGCGAGAATGGTCTTCATTTCGAGCCGACGCAGATTGTAGTAGGCAACGGCGCCAAGCATTCCCTTGCCAATGTGATGATGGCCACAATCAATGCCGGAGACGAGGTGATAATACCCACCCCGGCATGGGTAAGCTATGTGGAGCTTGTTAAACTTGCCGAGGGTACGCCTGTACTGGTAGCCACCGGCCTTGAGCAGGATTTCAAAATTACGCCTGCGCAGCTCGAAAACGCTATCACCGACCGCACACGAGCTATCATCATGTGTTCGCCCTCGAATCCTACCGGCAGCGTATACAGCCGCGAGGAGTTGCAGGCGCTTGTAGCGGTTCTTGAGCGTCATCCCCAGGTGCTTGTTATTGCCGACGAAATCTACGAGCATATACTCTATACAGGCGGTGAATTTGTATCGCTTGCCTCTTTTGCCTCGATTGCCGACCGCACAGTAGTGATCAACGGTGTTTCGAAAGCGTATGCCATGACCGGCTGGCGTATCGGTTACTGTGCCGCTCCTGCCCCTCTTGCCAAGGCTATCACCAAGCTTCAGGGCCAAATGACCTCAGGAGCATCGTCGATAGCGCAGAAAGCAGCCGAAGCAGCGTATACCGGCCCGCAGGAATGTGTAGAAGAAATGCGAGCAGCCTTTGAGCGCCGCCGCGACCTTGTAGTACGCCTTGCCCGCGAAATCCCCGGCCTCGGTGTCAACGAGCCCCAGGGCGCATTCTATCTATTCCCCGAGGTGAGTGCCTATCTTGGAACAGTCGCCCCCGACGGCCGCACAATCAAAACCGATTCCGACCTTGCGATGTACCTGCTCGAGGTTGGTCATGTGGCAACAGTTTCTGGAGAGGCTTTCTGCGCTCCCGGCTATATCCGCCTGAGCTACGCCACCTCTGATGAAAACCTTGTAGAGGCTCTCCGCCGAATCAAGGTAGCGCTTAGCGAACTGACGAAGTGTTAAAAACGAAATTCTATTAAGTTAAAACAGTTAAAGTTTGCCTTTCGGGGAAAAAAAGTACCCGAGAGGCATACTTTGTAACGAAATTTTAACTTTCTTTGCGGACGTAAATCCCGGAAGCGTAAACCGGGACTCCGGCGCAGTCCGGACCATATTACATACTTACGATTGTAGAATACATAATAGAGAATGAAAAACTGAAGGCCGATACAATAAGTATTTGCCTTGATTATACGAATTTACCTTAAATACTAAGATAGGGGTAAGTGCCCCTTGTGGTAAACTAACATAGAGATTATATTACAAACAAAATTAACTAAAAATCCCCCTTTGCATGAAGAACAACTGTTCCCCAATGACGCGGAAAGCATGGCTTGCCCTGATAATGGTGCTGTGCCTGTCGTTCCCGGCATTAGCGCAAAAGATCACAGTCACAGGTACTGTGATAGAGCCGGAAGGCGAACCCGCCATCGGCGCCAGCGTTACGGTTAAGGGCCAGGCCGGATTCGGTGTGGCAACTGATTACAATGGCAACTACACTATTCAGGTAGCACCCGATGCGGTACTCGAGTTCTCGTATATCGGCTGTAATACCCAAGTGGTACCGGTAGACAACCGCACAAACATTAATGTTAAGCTTGTAGCCAATTCGACCATGCTCAACGAAGTAGTGGCAATCGGTTACGGTACTGTTAAGAAAGAAGATGCAACCGGATCGGTAGCAATCGTAAAACCGGATGAAATTGAGGCCGGTCTTGCCACCTCGGTTCAGGATATGCTCGTAGGCCAGACCCCCGGCGTAGTAGTAACCACCAAGGGCGGCCCTGCCGGAGAATCGAATATTCGTATCCGTGGTGGAGCGTCACTCTCGGCAACCAACGACCCCTTATCGTACTCGACGGTGTGCCCCTGTCACAGTCTACACCCAAAGGCCTGGGTACTACACTGTCGATGATCAATCCCGAGTCGATTGAGTCGATGACAATTCTCAAAGATGCCTCAGCTACAGCAATCTATGGTACACGAGCATCTAACGGTGTAATCCTTATTACAACCAAGAAAGGTGTCAGCGGCAAGCCTCAGGTTACCTTTACCGCCAATATGTATGTCGACTATGCCCGCAAACTGACAGATGTTCTCGAAGGAAACGAATACCGAGACCTCATAATCAGCAAGTTCGGCGAGGGTTCAACACAGGCAACCGCACTCGGTAATGCAAATACCGACTGGCAGAAAGAAATATTCCGCACAGTTGTTAGCCAAGACTATTCGCTTGCAGTAGCCGGTTCGCTTGCCAAAGTGCTCCCCTATCGCGTAGACGCAACATATACCCGCAATAACGGTATCCTCAAGAAATCCGACATGGACCGAGCCACAGTCGGTATCACCCTAAACCCAACTTTCGGCAACCTCAAGGTAAATGCCAAAGTGACCGGTTATTATGTTCATAACAACTGGGGTCAGACCGATGCAATCGGCCAGGCCGTATCTTTTGACCCGACATCACCTGTACGTACTAATATTCCTATTACCGGCGGTACTGCAGCCGGCATGTATGGTTATCTTTGGAATGGCTATAGCGAGCCTTACTCGGTGTCGGGAGGCCAGGCCAACCTTGCCAATGATGCAATTTACAATCCCGTGGCAACAATCGACCAAACCAAGAACTGGTCGAATGTATACCGTTCTAACGGCAATTTGCAGCTGGACTATGCCTTCCCCTTCCTGCCGGAGCTACGTGCTAACCTCAACCTCGGCTACGATATCACCAAAAGTGATGACTATAAAGAAGTCGAGGGTAACTCTCATATGGCCTGGAAGGCCCACAGCAACTATGGCGGAGCATATCGCGAACACGAATACCAGTTACGTCAGAATATGCTGCTTGAGTTCTACCTGAACTATAAGAAGATGTTCGAGGCAATTCACTCTAACCTTGATGTGACAGCCGGTTACACCTGGAACCGCGAACGCAACAAAGGCTGGAAGCTTGGCGCTGACTCAGAAATAGGCGAGGCTCTGACTGCCGGCCTGCTCAACCCGGTTCTCAATACCGACGGCAGCTATAACCTCAACTGGTCTGATACCGAGAGCTAGATAGGCAAAGTCTTCAAGACCGATCCCAATAGCGCCGACGGCAACTATCATTGGAAGAACCACCTGCAGCTGTTGTCGTTCTTCGGCCGTGTAAACTATACCTTTAAAGACCGCTACCTGTTGACCGCTACCCTCCGAGCAGATGCCACCTCGCGCTTCAGCAAGGATAACCGCTGGGGCTACTTCCCTGCCGTGGCTCTTGGCTGGCGCATCAGCGAAGAAGCCTTTATGGAGAATGCCCGCAGCTGGTGGAACGACCTCAAACTCCGCGCAGGCTGGGGTGAGACCGGCCAGCAGTCAATCGACAATTTCTACAACTGCTATACTCCGACTTATATACCCTCGCAGCCCGGCTCATTCTATCCTAACGGTACCGGCGGCTGGCTTATACCTTCTTTCCCCGATGGTTACAACTCCGACCTTACATGGGAAACTACCGAGACATGGAATGTCGGCCTCGACTTCGGCTTCCTTAACAACCGTATCAGCGGTAGCGTAGAGTACTATCTGCGCAAAACCCGCGACCTTATCTCGAGGGTTGCCGTACCTGCCGGATCGATGACTGTCGCCCAGATTTATCAGAATATCGGTGATATGGAAAACTACGGTATCGAGTTTGCTATCAATGCCAAACCGATTGTTACAGACGACTTTGTGTGGAACATTAGCTACAACGTAGGTTGGAATCACAACATGATTACTAACCTCAACGGCCTAACCTTCGAGGTTGGCGGCGGCTTCGGAGGTACAGGCGGTAACTGTCAGATTCAGAAAGAAGGCTATCCCGCCAACTCATTCAACCTCTACCAGCAGGTTTACGATGCCGACGGCAAACCTATCGAGGGTGCATATGTTGATCAGAACGGTGACGGCCAGATTGATAGCCACGACCGCGTAGTGAACCATAGCAAAGACCCCAAGGTGACCATGACCATGAGCAACAACTTCCGCTACAAGAACTGGGACCTCGGTTTCACACTTCGTAGCAGCCTTGGCCAGTATGTATATGCAGCTTCGCTCCGCGGAGGCTCGGCAACCGACGCACTCTACCGCAACAACCAGCTCGGAAACCTCTTCAAGTCTGACGTTTACTTCAACACCAACCACAACGAATCAGACTACTGGCTTAGAAATGCAAACTTTGTACGATGCGACAATATCACCCTGGGCTATACCTTCGATAATCTGCTCAGAGAGAAACTTCGTCTGCGTCTATTTGCCGCCGTGCAAAACCCCTTCGTTATCACCAAGTACAAGGGTCTCGATCCCGAAGTGTTCGACGGTGTAGACAACAATATCTACCCACGAGCTACAACATGGTCGCTTGGCCTGGTTGCAAACTTCTAAGGTTTAATACTCAAAGACTATCAACATGAATTTCAAAAAATATATTTTCTTAGGCGTCGCAGCCATGGGCATGGGCCTTACCTCTTGTATAGGCGACCTCGACCTCAAGCCCAACGACCCTAATCTGGTCAACCCGAGCGACCCTAACTTCGCCGACAATTCGTTGGCCATGTGCTACACTGGTATTGCAGTGTCGGGCTATAATGGCGCGGGCTCGTCGTTTATCGATATCGAGGGCCTCGATGCCGGTTCGTCGGCATATCTTCGCCTCTTGTTCACACTCAACGAGTTTTCATCCGACGAACTTGTGTGGATTTGGCCCGATGCCGGTGTTGTAGATATTGTTACCAACTCGTGGTCGCAGTCTAACCTCATGGTCAGTGGCACATACTACCGCCTGCTGAGCCATATCTCAATCTGTAACCAGTATCTTGCCAATACGGCAGGCGCCACCGACCCCGACGCTATCGAAAAACGAGCCGAGGCCCGAGTTCTCCGCGCATACTCATACTACAATATGCTCGACCTCTTCGGCCAGTCGTCGTTTACGACCGAGGAGACATTGGGCGAAGACCCTGTACAGATTTCACGCAAGGACCTCTTCGATTGGCTTGAGACCGAACTCAAAGAGATTGTAGACCAAAAACTGATTGCAGAAAACCCGGTCTATGGCCGTGTAGGTCTTGACGGTGCCGAGGGTCTGCTTGCACGTCTCTACCTCAATGCCGAGGTATTCTCGGGCGAGGCTCGCTGGGAAGATTGCCAGAAACGCTGCGAGAATATTATTGCCCGTCACCAGGGTGGAGGTTATCAGGGTTCGGGCCTTGCCGAGAACTATCTCTACCTCTTCTCTGCCGATAACGAGAAATATATGCCCGGCGGCGGCAACAAGGCCGAAAACGAAATCCTCTTTGGTATAGCATTTGATGCCGATATGACCCAGAGCTACGGCGGATCGTCGTTCGTACTTGCCGCTTCAATCTCGAATACCCACTATTGCGTTCGTCAGAACTATGGTTGCTCGGGCGAGTGGTCATGTATCCGTGGTATACAGCAGATGGCCGAACGTTTCTATGGCCTCAACAATGATGTCCGCGATGATTTGTGGCTACGCGGCAATATGCCGGCAGGCGTGATTACCGATGCCCAGGGCAACCCTGTGCTCGATGCCGACGGCAAAGAGCAGAAATTTGATGCCGAAGACTATAGCGACAAGTTCGTAGGCTTTACCGGCGCGTGGGCCACAACCGGCGGCAACGCTATCATAAAGGTTACCAACCGTCGTCCGAAACCCGAAACACTCAATGATGTAAATGTGCCCGAAGAATATCGCGGCTGGGACTTCACACAGCAGGCAGACGGTACATGGACACCCAACTTCGGCTCAACACCGTTCTCGTCGACCGACTGGCCTATCATCCGCCTCGCCGACATCTACCTGATGTACACCGAGTGCTATATCAACGGCGGTGCCGGTTCGAGCCAAAAGGCCCTTCAGTATATCAACTATGTGCGCGGCCGAGCAAAGGCTCCTGCATTCGGTATAATCGACCTGACCAAGAAGAACCTCATGGACGAACGCTCACGCGAACTCTACAGCGAGGGCATACGCCGCACCGACCTCGTGCGCAATGGCATGTTTGCCGGTCCCACACAGACTGTATGGCAGTTCAAGGGTTCAATAGACTCGCCTGATGGTACCCGTATCGACGAGAAATACAACCTCTATCCCATTCCTAACGCCGTGCTCAACTCGCAGCCCGACTTCAAGCAGAACCCCGGATATTAATTTACGAGCTCACATAAAGATAAGATAATGAAAAAGATATCAACTATATTCGCTATGGCAGCTGTCGTGCTTGGCATGAGCTCGTGTAGCGAGACATGGGATGACAACCCTGTTGTGAAGACCCACGAGGGTGTACAAGAGGCAGCCTTCCTCAACAATCCTGTGATGCAGGATATGCCCATCATGATAACTGAGGAAAACCGCGACGGCAGCTTCCACCTCACTTGTTCGCAGCCCGACTTCGGCTACGCCGCAGCCGCAGCATACAATGTGCAGGTGTCGCTTACCGAAGACTTCGCCAAATATAAGGAAATCAGCCAGCAGTTCTTCGACTGTGCGCAGATCAACCCCCTCAACAAAGACGTGGCTTCGATACTGGAAGAGTTTGCCGGTGTCAAGTCAGAAGAGGACCTGCCGATGCCTTATACCAAAGTCTATATGCGCCTTAGAGCCTATATCCCCCAGACCGAGGCTAATACTACCTACATATCGAACGTTGTAAGTTTCAACGCCGTTTCGGCCAACTACCTTGCTATCTGGGTTGCAGATGTTCCTGTCAACATGTACCTGCGCGGTGGTTTCCCCGAAACCGGTGGTTGGGAGGCTATCGATAAATATCGCTTCATGACAGGCCCCGAAGAAAACACTTGGGTAACAAACACCATTACCATACCGGCTAACACCGAATTTAAGGTAGCCGATCCGAGCTGGGGCCCCTGCAACTGGGGCGCACCCAAATCGGGTGATACCACTATCAAGGTTAATGAGCCCTTTACACTCAATATCGACCCGGCCGACGGCGGCCCCGCAAATATCAAGCTTGGCGAGGCATTTACCGGTATTGCCCATCTGGCTCTCAACAACGGTGTATATACCCTGACACTGGCTACTACCAACTAAAAAATCATTCCTCAGCATCTACGCTCGCACTTCAATAAAGTGTGGGCGTGGATAAGCGGAGACTTCTAATTTCGAAAAAGAATAAAAATGAATAAACTAAGCATATTACTTCTTGGCGCTCTTGGCTTAATGGCCGCTTCGTGCGATGATGCCCCCGAAGCCCCCAAGCCCCAGGAAAATCCGCAGGAGCCTATCCTCACAGCCGGAGACATCACCTCGGCTACAGATGGAGCCCTATCATCTGCCGAAGTGCTTTCACTGGAAGATTACCGCATCGCTTCGGGTATACCCGTGATGAAGCTGACCGAGGCAAAATCACTGCCCGAAGGCGCAGCCGTAGAGTACAAGGTAGAACTTGCCGCCAAAGAAGACTTCTCGGGCAAGGTAATCACACTCACTACCAAGGCCGGTGAAGACGGCGTATATACCGCCGATCCTTACCAGTGGAACGACGCCCACGTGGCGCTCTTTGGCAAGAGTCCCAAAGTGAAGACAGCGTACTATCGTGTGCCTGTGTACGTGAATCTCGACGGCAGCAACTACCGCTACGAGTCGGAAAGCTACTACGCCGCTACCGGTTCGGTAGAGGAGACTTGCATGGATCAGGGCTTTGTAATCGAAAGCGAATACTTCCTGATCGGCAACCTCAACGACTGGAAACTCGACAAGGCTATCGCGTTCACTCACTCGGATGCCGACGTTTATGACGATCCTGTATTCGTAGCCACATTCAAGGTTACACAGGAAGTGCTCGATGCCAGCGGCGGCGGATGCTATTGGAAGATAGCCCCGCTCAGCGCTGTCGACACCCAGAACTGGGATGCCGTTTACGGTCCGGAAGTCGACGGTGACGCATCGCTTACCGGTATGCTTGTAGAAAAAGGCCAGGCAGGCAAGATTACCCTTGCCGGTAACTACAAGATGACTATCAACATGGAGTCGCTCGAGTATACTATAGAGAAACTTGCTCGTCCTGAATATCTCTACACTCCCGGCGATGCCAACGGTTGGAACCAGCTCAACTCGTCGTGGATGCAGTATGATAAGAAGAATGAGCCTTCAAAGGGCTACTTCGGTGTATTCCCGGTGAAGGCAGGCGGTTTCAAAGTCTGCGCTGAACCCAACTGGGACAACGAAACCACCTATGGTGCCGTATCAGAAACACCGGCCAACAGCGGTACATTCGTACTTGGCCAGGAAGGCAAGAACATCATCACTACAGCTCCCGGCGTATTCTGGGCATCGGCTCAGTACGACGAAGACAAGGGCGAACTTACTACCTACGAGTTCACACCTGTGACCCGTATCGGCGTTATCGGTTCGTTTGAGGCTTCCGGCTGGGGCGGCGATGTTGAAATGACTCCCAATGAAGACAATACCGTATGGACAGTCGAAGTCGCCATGGCCGCTGACAACGAGTGGAAGGTACGCTTCAACAACGGCTGGGACTACAGCCTCGGAGCTTCGCCCGACAATGATAAACTGGCCGTGCTCGACGGTAACAATTACAAGGTAATAGAAACCGGCACATATGTGATTACACTGACCTTGCAGCCCGGAGTACCCACCATTACATGCGTTAAGAAGTAAGGATTACATATCTTACAATAAAAGCCCGCGGATTATGTTCGCGGGCTTTATTTTGCTCTGAACTTTCGAATAGGAGGAGTGTTTTAAAACTAAAGACATCTCATTATGACCAATACCGCCAACATCAAGAAGAATATAATGGGGATGATGAATTTCGGAGTCATCATCCTGTCGATACTTCTGATAGTATGGATATCGATAGATACCTTCGAATCGAAAAACTTGCTGCAGGACAGCGGTTATATCCATTTTCAATTCTGGTTGTGTATATTCTTTGTTGTCGACTTTATTGTGGGTATGGTTTTCGCTACCGACAAAATGCGTTATTTCCGGCGGCATCTCGTCTTTCTGTTGCTGTCGATACCTTATGTGGATATCATCAATATCCTGAATATCCAGCTGAGCCATGATGCCGCGTATTTCGTTCGCTTTATACCGCTTGCCCGCGGTGCGCTGGCAATGTCGATAGTGCTTGGTTATCTTTCGTCGAACCCGGTTTCGAGTCTGTTTCTGTCGTACCTGTCGATAATCCTTATGGTCACATATTTCTGTTCTCTGATATTCTATCAGCGAGAATGCGGGCTAAATCCGGAAGTAGACACATATTGGACGGCTCTCTGGTGGTCGGCAATGAACATGACTACCGTAGGTTGCAATATCTCGCCGGTTACCGTAGCAGGCAAGATTATAGCCGTCATACTGCCTTTGTGCGGCATGATAATCTTCCCGCTCTTTACAGTCTATCTCACCGACTATGTGACACGTATGGTGAAGCGCGGTCGCAATGAAGAGGCGTCGCAAAAAGAAGAGAGCCCTCAATGAGAACTCTCTTCGGTAAGTAGTGCAGGATTTTATATTCGATGCGGTTTGCTAAAGGGGGTAGATGCACAATGCGACTTGCTAATTATGTCCACCAAACTCCCTCTCGTAGGGTCGCGGCACGCCGCGACCGGGTAGGTGTTTTAGTCAATGAATTGAGTATCAATGAATAATAGCTTTTGAAATCCGGTTGCGGCATGCCGCGACCCTACGAGAGGGCGTGATGCTGAAACCCTTAAGTTAGTGACATTGCGGCATGCCGCGACCCTACGAGAGGGTGATTGGATAGTATGTTGATAATCAACCGTGGCTTGACTCTCCGAATCAAGCTCCTTTCGTTGACTCTATTTATATTCCGTCTTCGACGTTCCAAACAAAGGCACGCAGGCCGAGTTTGGGACGTTCGTTGTTGAATTGCCTGAGTTTGTCGAGGACTGTTGCCACGCGGTGGTCTTCGACAATGGTCATAATCGCCCCGGCGAGCGAGGGCCAGGCGTGGCTGCCGTAGTGTGGTTCGCCGTCGATGCTTCCGCGTCCTTTTACCTGGTCCCACGATGTGAAACCGCGGCAGTTTGATCGTTCGAGCATCTCGACAATTCGGTCGTAGTGTGCCTGGTCGTAGGCTATGAATATCGCTTTCATAATGTAGCGCTTGCGTTAATTGATAGTTGAATTTTTGCGTAGTTTCCTGCGCTGGTTCTTGATACCTTGCGAAGCGAAAACGCAGTATAGAACAGGCACGAAAAGCAGAGTGAGGATAGTAGAGAAAGTGAGACCACCGATAACCGCCGTACCCATAGGCCTCCACATTTCGGCTCCTTGTCCGGTGCCTATAGCCATAGGAACCATGCCGAGGATAGTGGTCAGGGTGGTCATGACAACAGGTCGCAGACGCGATTCACCGCCATTGATAACAGCTCGACGTATCGACATGCCTCGTTCGCGGTTGAGCGATATGTAGTCGATGAGCACGATACCGTTTTTCACCACGATACCGATAAGCATAATCGCACCGATCATCGACATGACATTGAGGGTATGGCCTGTGAGCCACAGGATGATAAACACACCCGAGAATGCGAACAGGAGCGATGTCATGATGATGCCGGGGTATGTATAGCTCTCGAACTGAGCGGCCATAACGATGTAGACGAGTATTATAATCAGTACAGCAAGAGTGAGCAGGTCGCCGAACGAGTCTTGCTGGTCTTCGTAGCTACCTGAAAGTTGAATGTTGATGCCCTGTGGTATATCCATTTGGGCGATTTTAGCCTGCGAAGCCTCAACAACCTGGCTCATTGGCACATCTTGAACGACTGTGCTTACGGTGACGATACGCTCTCGGTCTTTACGTTCGATAGTCGGAGGAGTGAAGCGCTCGACCACTTTGCCGACATCGCGCACACGCACGGCTTTGCCTGCGTTGTTATATATGAGTATATTTTCGATATCAGCGAGCGAAGTTCGGTTTTCGGGCGCGTACATCACTTTGATGTCGTATTCCTCGCCGTCCTCGCGGAACTGAGAAGCGAGCTGGCCGTTGATACGGTTGCGCAGATATGTGGCAGCCGTAGAGAGGTTGAGGCCATAGAGAGCGAGTTTCTCTCGGTCGAAGTCGACCTGGTACTCGGGCTGATAGTCGGAACGCGATATTATGACGTCGGCAGTGCCCGGTATTGATAGCAGGGCATTTTGCAGCTTGCGGGCAACAGAGTCGGTCTCGTTGAAGTCGTAGCCGTATATTTCATAGTCGATAGTGGCCTGTCCGCCCATGCCCATGCCGCCAACGCTGACCTGGGCTTTCTTGAACTCGGGGAAGTTGCGTAGGTCTTTACGCATAAGGCCGGCGATGTCGGTAACACTGCGGTCGCGGTCGCCGGGGTCGGTGAGCCTTATGTTCATCGAGATGATGTGAGGGCCGTTGTCGTTGAGCGAAGCAAATGTGTTGTCGCTCGAGGCAGTACCGGTGGTGTAGTTTATCACCTGTATCTCGGGATACTTCTCTTGCCAGAGTTCAACGAGCTTCGCGGTGCTCTCCTTGGCTATTTCCACACGGGTGCCAATGGGAAGCTCGAGGCTCACACGCATACGGGCATCGTCGGCGGTGGGGAAGAACTCGGTGCCTACCTGACGCACCAGGAACAGCGAGCCGATAAATATGCCCATACAAATGAGGAATGTAACGAGCTTGTGGCCAACTACCCATTCGAGCAAACGTCCGTAACCACGGTCGAAGGCGTCGAGGCCTTTGTTGACCGGAGTGAAGAATATGGTGTAGAGTTTGCCATGGTGGTTGGTGCGGCGCAACAGCAGCGAGCAGAGCATAGGTGTAAGCGAGAGTGCGCACACGGTAGAGATGATCATCATAATGGTAACCATCCAGCCCAGCTGGCGGAAGAGCACGCCGGTCATGCCGGTAACGAGGGTGAGAGGGAAGAATACCGCTATGAGGGTGAGTGTAGAGGCGATAACCGAAACTGCCACTTCGTTTGTGCCATGTACGGCGGCTTGCTTCGGGTCGGAACCACGCTCGATGTGCGTAGTTACGTTTTCAAGTACCACGATTGCGTCGTCGACCACCATACCGATAGAAATCGACAGAGCCGACAGCGACACGATATTCAGCGTATTGCCTGTGGCATATAGGTATATGAACGAAGCAATAAGCGATATAGGTATTGTGATTGTGATGATGAGTGTGGCACGCCAGCGACCGAGGAACATGAATACCACAATAATCACAAACAAGAGCGCATACATCACAGTTTCGACAAGCGAGGCGATTGTATTGCGGATGTTGTCGGAAGTATCAACGATAATGCCGAGTTCGACATCGGAGGGGAGACGTTTCTGCAAGTCGGGTAGCATTGCCAGTACCTTGTCGGAAATCTGCACAGAGTTTGCGCCACTCTGTTTCTGCACCACTATCATCGCACCCTGGCGACCGTTGTTGTAGGTCTCCTGTGTGCGTTCTTCGAGGCTGTCTTCGATGCGTGCGACATCGCTCAGGTATATTGATTTACCGTTGTAGCTGCCAACGACTATGTTTGCCATTTCGTCGGAGGCCTTGAACTCGCCCTGAACGCGGAGTGAATAAGTATCCGAACCGATATCGAACGAACCGCCTGGAATGTTTCGGTTTTCAGCGCCTATAAGGTTACCAATCTGTTCGACGGTAAGGTTGTAAGCTTCGAGCCTTACGGGGTCGACGTAGACGTGGATTTCACGCTTCGGAGCACCTGAAATCGATACCGAACCAACGCCCGAAATACGTGCCAATGGGTTGGCGACGGCATCGTCGAGAATTTTGTAGAGGCCCGGCATACTCTCAGAGGCATTTACCGAGAGCATGATGATAGGAATCATGTCGGTTGAGAACTTGAAAATAATCGGTGTCTCGGCATCGTCGGGCATCATTGAAGATACCATGTCGAGTTTGTCGCGCACATCGTTTGTCAGCACGTCGATATCCTCGCCATACTCAAATTCGAGAGTTATAACCGATATGTTTTCGCGTGATTTGGAAGTGATGTGCTTGAGGTTGCTTACCGAGTTGAGGACATTTTCGAGCGGACGTGTCACGTTCTGCTCAATATCCTGAGCGCTGGCACCGGAGTATGTAGTCATCACCATAATGGTGTTTGTCTCGATATCCGGATACAGGTCTATTGGTAGGTTGCGGAGTGAGAACAGACCGAGAATGACCACTGCTACGAAGCAGAGGGTTGTCATAATCGGGCGTCGGACCGCGTTGCCGTAAAGACTCATTTTATATTAGTTAGAGGTTTGACCTTTTTATACAATATTCAAAACTTTAATTATTTATGAACTTCGACTTCTACGCCGTCGGCAAGACGTGTCTGACCGGTGATGACGACAGTGTCGCCGTCTTCGATACCCGACAGGAGTTCGTAAGCATCGCCGAGTCGCTGGCCCAGTTCGACGCGTTGGTAGCTGACTGTATTGCCTTTGAGTACGTATACATACTTATTGCCCGACCCGGTCTGCTTGACTACCGCGCGGTCGGGAACGACAACGTTGTTGAGGCTTCCGAGGTCGATAGTCACACGAGCAAACATGCCCGGCTTAATCTGTTCTTTGGGGTTTGCGAGTCGTACTTCAACTTCGAAAGTGCGAGTAGCTGTATCTACGGTGGGGTAAATACGCTGTATTTTGCCTTGGAATGTCTCGCCGGGGAATGCGTCGAAAGTGATGGCTACGGGCTGTCCGGCTTTGAGTGTTGCGAGGTCGATTTCGCTTACATTAATCATAATCTTAACCACCGGGGCAAGCTGACCGACAGTAAGAACCGGCAGCTGTCCGGTCATATCGCCCGGGTCGTAGTTGCGAGCGGTGACAACGCCGTTGATGGGCGAGCGCAGAACGGTGTTCTCGAGCATGTTGTCGTACTGCGAGTGAGCAGCATCGAGCTGCGCTTTGAGTTGGTCGACAGCCTGTTGTGTGCCGGCGCCGATTTCGAGCAGCTGTACCGCACGGTTGTATTCGCGCTGTATCTGCTCGAGGTTTATGCGCAATTGGTCGATGTTCGACTTGTCGAGTATAACGAGTTCCTGGCCTGCATGCACACGGTCGCCGACTTCTACATTGATAGTTTTGATGCGGTTTGGTGATGCCGGTGCGATGTTGTTGAGGTTTTCGGCTTCAACATTGGCAGTGTATACTTTCTGCTGTGGCACGTCGATGCTGTGTGCTACGTCGACAGTTACGATCGGCAGCTCCTCGACAATGGCTGCTGTGTTATTCTCTTTTTTGCCGCAAGAAACTGTGACAGCGGCAATTAACAGACTGAGGCTTATTGCTGGGTATTTCATTTTTGAGTGTATTTTTCGATTGGAGCATTGCCGAGCAGCAGTTCGAGGTTGCTGTGTGCGACAAGGTAATTGTAAATAGCCTGGTTATAAGCCAGACGAGCCTGTGTGAGAGCGAGTTCGCTGTCGCGTAGGTTGAGGTAGCTTGTAGCGCCGATGTCGAAACTCTGCTCCTGAATAGAGTGAGCTCGTTCGGCCTGGCCAACGCTTTCGGCGCACGATGCAATCTGCTTGACATTCATCTTGATATTGTCGATAGCGACTTTCACCTGCATGTCGACGGTACGCTCGAGGTTTTCGCGTTGCCACCTCATTTCCTCGACCTGCAGTTGGGACTGTTTGACCTTGTTGAGTCGCTGTCCTCCGGAGAAAATAGGCACAGACAGCGAGATGCCGACTGCGGAGTACGGATTCCAACGCAGGTTCTTGAATGGCGAACCGTTGTTCATCGAGGTCCAGTTGTAGTTTGCCGTCAGGGCGAGGGTAGGAGAGTATGCGAGTTTCTGTATCTTGAGGTTCTTTTTCAGCATCTCGGTATCGATGTCGAGCAGTCGCAGGTCCATGTTGCGGCTGTGGTCGGGGTCGATAGAGAGAGTCTGGCTGTACATCGAATCTTCATAGTTTGCGAGCTTGTCGTTGACCGAAAACCGGAAATCGGAATCAACACCCATAAGGATAAGCAATTGCAGCCGAGCCTGCTTGATAGCGATTTCGGCTTCCATGAGCTGAGGCTCGATGTTTTTGAGAGCTACCGAAGTACGCAGAACATCGTAGTCGCTTGCCGCACCGAGGGCATACTGCTTGGAATAAGTGTCGTATGTCAGTTTGGCCATATCGTAGCTTTCCTGCATCACTTTTTGCGAATCTTCGGCCAGTAAGAGTGTGTAATATGCGTTTTTGACCTGGTTGATAAGTTCGAGCCGGCTTTTGCGAGCAGCCTCAACATTGCGGTAAATCTGCCGGTCACTGAGTTTGATGCTCTGCCACAGCTGCGGTGCGATGATAGGCATTGATGCTTGGAAGCCAAGTGAGAAAGAGTTGTCGAGGCCGACCTTTATGCCGCCGTCGCCTTTCTTGTCGGCTTGAGTTGCAATGCCGTCACCGGCGTTATCTCCCCCGTCAGCGCCACCGAAGTCGCCAAATCCGTCCATGCTCATATACATGGTCTGTTTTGCAAGCGTGCGGTTATACTGTCCGCCAAAATCGATATTGGGCAAAAGTTGACCGATAATTTCCTTGCGCGAATAGTCTACCCTTGCGACTTCCATGTCGGCAATTCTTACAGTAGGGCTTTCGGTCAAAGCAATTGCGATGCATCTGTCAAGATCAAGAGTAACAGGCTCTTGTGCAATGATGCTCGGAATGCTTGCCAGCGCGGCGGCGGCAAGCAAAATAAAATGCTTCATTGTGATAAGATTGGATTTTTCGAATAAAGCGCAAAGTTAGTAATAATCAGTATTTTTAGCAAAGACGTTAATGCTAATAAACCAAAAAAACGCCAAAAGGGATAGTTGTCAGTCCTTTTTGACGAAATGCATATGATTGTGCAATAAAAAGCCCTGTAGCACGACTCGATGAAAAGTCGCCCTACAGGGCCGATATAGGTTAATCTAAAAGAATCTTATTTCACCAGCACTTTGGCAGCAGCAGCACCGGCACGAACAATGTACAGGCCTGAAGCTACGGGAATGCGGACGCTTGCAGTGGCGTTTGCAGAGTAAACTGCGCGGCCGTCGACAGTGTAGAGGCTGATGTCGAGGCCTTCGGCACCTTCGATTAGCACAGCGCCTTCGACACCGCGGATAGAGATTTCGGCAGGCATTGCGCTGTCGATACCCGAGTAGTTGACAGATACAGCGTTAGAGAATATAGATTCGCCTTCGCGGTGAACTGCTGTTACCTGATATGTAACAGTAGAGCTGAGGTCGACATTCTCGTCGGTGTATTCGTTGTCGATGTAGTCGCTCTCGATAAGCTTGCCATCGCGGTAGATGTTGAAGCCTTCGAGACGGCTCTGGGGCTGGGCGGGAGTGAATTCGAAATCGTCAAGACCGAGGCCGAACTGGTAGTTGCTTTCTGCTTTGGTTACGCAGCGGATAGCGAAGTACTTGGCTCCGGCGGGAACTTCGAATGAGTAGGGACGCCAGATGTTTGCATTTACTACCTGCACACCGCCAACCTGCACGAAGTCTTCAACCGAGTTACTCTTGTTAGAGTAGTAGGTCTCGAAGTATTCGTAAGCCGGAGCAACAGTGATGACGATAGCCGAGAAGTTGATAGTCTGCTTGTTGCCGGAAAGCTGGGGCGAGATGAGCCAGTCGTCGTTGCGGCCGCCGAGTGCGTTGAACGATACAAGGCAACGGTCACCCGAGCTCGGTTCGAAGAGGCCGCTAACGCCTACGCGTTTGGGGTTGAAGACGATAAATGCCTGGGGTTCGCCACTGTGAGGCCAAGTGTAGGTGAAACCGCCACCTGAGATACCGTTTGTAGTGGTGATCTTGTCGGCATCATAAGTAGTCCAGCCGCCGAAATTGTTGAGGGCGTAGTCTTCGAAGGTAGAGAAGTCTTCGTGTTTTGAAGCTCCTGCCGGATATTCAGAGGGGTCGCTCCACGATAGAACAACGTTGTTGCCGTCTTCAACTGTAGCCTTGAGGTCGTTGACGAAGCTCAACAGGGGAGTTACAGTGCGGACGTTGAGAGAGAGCTCGTTGTTACCGAGGTTCAAGTCGCCTTCAAGGGTGAGCTTGACGGTAAGGTGTATGTTGCCTTCTTCGGCAATTGCCGGAGTGAAGGGGAATTCGAGCTCTTCGGTCTTGTCAACGGGAAGTGTTATATTGCGTTCGCTTACCAGTTCGTTGTCGGCGAAGAATTCGACCTTAACGTCTTTGGCTTCGTTGAGACCGTTGTTTTCAACCGCTACGGTGTATGTGGTCTCGGTGCCCATTACGGGAGCTTGCGAGCCGCTGAATGTGTTGACACGTACGTCTACAGCGGGCTTGTCGCCGGTGATTTCGATGTTGTCGACGTGGAGGTAGCCGTCGTACTTACCGTCTTGGATATATACTCGGCCCATTGCGCGAAGCACGATAGATGCACGGTCGCACTTGCCGTAGGCGCTGAGGTCGACACTATACTGGTACCAGCCGTTCTGAGCTACGTTGGCACGTGTGCAGTATTGCTGGCTGACAGATTTGTAAGCAGATGCTACACCGTTGTTAATAGTGACAATGCCAATCTCCAGGTATGTGTCTTTGAGTTCGGGACCCTGATAGATCCAGAATGTCATTTTGGGGTTGAGCATGCCGCTAAGGTTTATACGCGGTGACACGTAGTCGGCATTGCCCATAGTGCTTGTCTGAGACGGTGAGAATGTTAACAGGCCGCCTTCACTATCCTGAGAGCTTGTCATGGGGCTGTATCCGGTGCTGGCAATGTTCCAGCTTGCCATGTAGGCGTTGGCGGTAGACCAAGGTTTGAGACCGTTGCTGTTGCCTGATTCCTTGGCGGGGAGCTCGTAAGCGCGGCCGAGGAGGTCGGAAATTGCGGTGCCGTTAGCTGTGCCGCCGACGGTGCGTGCTTTAACAGTATAGGTTACTCGTGCCTGGCGGTTGTTGCCGAAAGCTGCATCGACATCGGTGTCGGTGAATTCCAGTTCCTTGATGTTGCGAGCTACGGTCGACGAGGTTGTGCCCTGTGCGGTGTAGATGCTACGCTCGATGGTATAGGTCAGATCATCGGGGCGCAGGATGCCGCCGTTGGCTCCGAGGTAGTCGGCCGGGTAAGCCCAGGTGAGATGGGCATCTTTACCACCGTTGAGAACACGAATGCTGAGGTCTGTAACGTTTTTGGGGGTATCGGGGATAACGTTGATTTCGACAAGAGCCTCCATGCCGCAGCCGTTGCTGTTGTATGCACGAACACGGTATTGGTTGTTGCCGAACAGGGGAGCTTTGTCGTTTACGCTGATTTGGCTGGCGATTTTGTCACCTTCAAGCAAAGCGACAGTAGTTTCAGCTGTAATATTCTGGACCTCGATTTTGGTGATTTCAGAGAGAGAAAGGTCCATGTTGTTGGCACGTTTTACCGGCATGGTTGCCTTGATTGTCACAGAGCCGTCGATGTTCTTGACAGCTGTAACATTTGTAGGCTCAGCAGGTATTGTGGCGGGGCCGTATTCCTCGATAAGAATGTTGTCGAGGCCGATGTGGTCGTTGCCGTTGTTGGTGGCGTGGAAACCGATGCGGCGTTCGTCTTTGTTAGGTCTGAACAGAACAGTTGCACGCTCGGTGTAGTTGTTGTCGCCACGAACTACTTCGCGGTGGTAGTTGGTCAGAGTGTGTGTCTGAGACTCAACGGTGGGGTATTTGCCGGCTGTTGCTTTGACGTTGGTGATGAAGTTGTTCTGAGTAGAGAAACCGGTTACGTCGAAAGAAAGACGGTATACCTTTTTGTTGTCAAGGTTGATCGACGGAGTTATGAGCCAGTCGTCGGCTGCAGTACGTGGGGTGTCGTAGTCCCACCACCATGCGGCGAGGTTGTAGTTGGGATTAAAGAGCCATACGTTGCCGCCGCCTTCCGACTTGTCGTTGTTGGCGTCAATAGTGGTGAAGTAGGAGAATGAGTTGACGTTGTTGAAGGCTTCGAGATAGGGCGAGTCGGGGGTAATGTTGATTGCCGTACCGAGAAGAGCGGGGGTTGAGTATGCAGCTTTGCCTTCGGCACCATCGATGATAGGTACAATCTGGTACTGAGTCAGTGCCATATTGTATGTAGGTGTATGCTCGAAACGAGTCTCTTTGAGGTCGGTGTATAGTATTTCGCGACCAATGTTTACAAGTACTCGGTATTTAAGCTGCGAAGTCTCGATATTGCCTCCGTTTGCACCTTTTGTAGGCGCGTCCCATGTGACAACTGCGCTTGTCTCATTTTCGTTGGTGACAACTTTGATGTTTGTCACAGCAGCCGGGATGTCGCTGCCGGCATATATTGTGGTTTTGGCAGCGAGGCTCTTGCGACCGTTGGTATCGGTTGCATAGGCGGTAAAGATGTGTTCGCCCTTGGCAAGTTTGCCTGATTCGATAGCTTTGCTGCTGCCGGGTGTTACTGTTGTCTTAGCGCCCAGGGGTTGGCCGTCAACAAAGAATTCGAGGCTGAGGTTGCCGGAAGTCGGTGTGCCGTCGTATGTTGTAGCCGGTGCGGTGTATGTAACCGTACCGTTGTCAAAGCTGTTGGCTGCAAAAGTAAATGTAAGGATACCGGTTGCAGGTGCTGCCGGGTGGTTGTCGATAATGAAGATGTCGGGCATCTTTTCTTGTGTAACGCCGAAATCTTTGACTTTGGTAGCCTTACCTGTTGTAGTGTCGATTTCGAACAAACCGTAATCCCATTCTTCGGTCTGGTCGAGGTTGTATTTTACGGTTTGTGCGTACCAGTATAGTTTGCCTGTTCGGAAGTCGAAGGTTGCAGCAGCCTCTTCTGAACGCTGCTTTACACCCATGTCGCCAACCTTGGTGGCTTTAGCTGTTTCTTTGTCGATCTTATAAAGAGCGGTGCGAGAAATACCCCACAACTGGCCTTTGTTGTCAAATGCTATTGCCGGGAATTCTACTTCGAGGGGAGCGATGTTGCTCAGGTTGCTGCCGTCGAGGGGCACGTTGCGCAACATGTAGGGAGTCTCGGTGTTGTTGTGGTTGGGGCACGAAGCATACATTTTGCCACCTATATAATCATAGGCAAACGAATAGGCGCGGTTAATGTCGTCGCTGTGCACGGTCACGTCGGTAGGCGATACAGTCCAGGTCTCGACATCCATCTTGTGGAAAAGCAGCTGGTTGATGCCCGATGTTAAAGTACCGCTCTGGAAATAATAATAACCGTCTACGTATGCGCCGCCATGGAATTCGAGCCACTGGTTTATGGCCGATACAGACTGTATGGACGACGATGCGTCGGTGGTAAATGTGTAGAAGCCGCGCTGTGGTACATAGTTCTGGCCACTGTACCATGTTTCGCTACGGGTTACCGGTGCGTAAAAACGGACTTCGTCGGGGCTTTGCGCCGACACAAGGGTAGGTGTGGCTGTGACACCTATCATTGCTGCCGCAAGCAATTGGTAAAGTCTTTTCATTGCAAAATGTATTGATTATTGATTTGGATACGTGGGTGGATGTGATAATTTTAAAGGAAGGATGTCTTTTGTAGTTTAAAATTTTAATAAAAGTTGACAGATTGTTCGCTCCTTGTTCTCGAGGGGGCTATGTGGCTTGCATACTGCTTGTCAATCATAGCTTAAACCTCTTTGAATTTGCGGTAAAGTTACACTTTATGCTTTAAATTGCGAAAGAAAACTTACAAAAATTATGCTTTTTTCACTAAATATTGATTTTGTTGCAATTTTATTATTAATTTCAAGGCTCAATGTGGTTTAATTCAGAATTGTGTTGTATCTTTGCGACATAATCAATAATATTTTGAATCTATCTAATGCATTTCTTTACTAAAACAATGTTGACTCTTGCGGCAATGGCTATGTTTGCCGTGAGTGCCTACGCAATACCTGCGAAGCCCGGGCTTCACAGGTATCAGAATCCCGACGGGACAAGTGTTGAGATTCAAGTTGGTGGTGACGAGCATGCTTGTTACTATACCAGTTCCGATGGATATGTGCTCATGCCGTCGGATAATGGATCTATGTGTTACGCCGTAGTCAAAAACAACGTCCTGGTCAACAGTCACCTGCAGGCCAGCGATGCCGACATGCGTAGCGCCGGTGAGCTTACCCTGCTTGAGAGTCTCGATGCTCCGGCCATGCGCCTTATGGCACAGAGCCAGGTCAAGGCCCGTCGTATGGCCCGGTTGAATGCCAAGGCGTTTAACCCCGACGGTCTGGTGGGTAGTTACCCTTCGACCGGCTCTCCCAATGTGCTCATTGTGCTTATCCAATTCCAGGATGTAAAGTTCAAGCCGGAAAATGACCGCCAGGCATTCCAGGACCTGCTTACAAAGACCGGCTATGACCACAATGGTGCTACCGGCTGTGCCCGTGAATATTTCGAGGCTCAGTCTGCCGGTGTTTTCTCGCCCAATCTTGTGGTGGTAGGCCCTGTTACACTGCCTTATGGCGAGGCCTATTATGGCGCTCCCGGCGGTGACGGCAATCCTGATGTGCGCGGCTACCAGCTCGTGATAGACGCATGCGACGTGATTTCGAAAGAAGACCCCGATTTTGATTTCACACGTTTCGACAACGACAACGACGGCTTTATCGACAACATATTCCTTTTCTACGCCGGCCGCGGCCAGCATGACGGCGGTGCCGCCTATACCATATGGCCCCATGCCTGGAATATTTACAAAGACCTGGGCCTCAATTACGAGTTCGGCGGCAAGAAACTCGGCAGCTATGCCTGTGCCAACGAGCTGCAGGGCTCTGCAATGGTGCGTAACGGCATCGGTGTCTTTTGCCACGAATACAGCCACGTGCTCGGCCTTTGCGACCATTATCCCACCCGTAACTCGGTGCACGACAACCACCCCGGCAAGTATGACCTGATGTCGGAAGGCCCCTATCTCAACAGCGGCAACACTCCTTGTAACATGAGTGCCTTCGAGCGCTATTCGATAGGCTGGCTCAATCCGCGTCAGCTCTCAGGCGCCGAAGATGTGGCCTTGCAGCCCCTTGAATCATCGAACCAGGCGCTGATAGTCAAGACTATCTCTGAAGATGAGTTCTTTATACTCGAAAACCGCCAGAACCAGGGCTGGGATACATATCTGCCCGGTCACGGTATGCTGGTATGGCATATAGACTACGACGAAGAAGCGTGGACAGAAAACATACCCAACAACATGGCCAATCACCAGCGCGTCGACATCATGGAGGCTGACGGCACCCCCGGTTCGCAGTCTTACGCCGGTGACCCCTTCCCCGGCGCTGCCTCGGTAAAGAGCATAACCAAGTGGCCCACCTGGACCAGCACTACAGTCGACATGCCTATTACCAACATCCACGAGGATGACGGTGTAGTATACTTCCGCGTCAAAGGCGGCGGCACGATCATCGACCCGGTCGAATCGCTTCCGGCAACAAATGTGACTGCTACCAGCTTTACCGCCAACTGGAGCACACGCGGCGGCCTGTCGTACGAAGTAGACCTTTGCAAGGGTCTGTCGCCCGTGCCCTTCAAGACTGTTACCGTTGTAAGCAAGGGTTCGTATGACTTTACCGACCTTGAGCCTTCTACCGACTACAGCTATGTAGTTCGCGCGGTCGATGCCGACCTCAAGAGTGTCGATTCCGAGCGCCGCAGTGTTCGCACCGACGACCCCTATTTCGATATGATTGCAGCCGAAGTACTTCCTGCATCTAACGTCACCACCGAGGGCTTCACTGCCCGTTGGCCCGAGCTTAAGGATGCTACAGCATATATTGTAGATATATATGAAAAGAATGCTAAAGCACCGCTCAATGTGAATTTCGGTTTCGATGACGACAACTATCCCGAGGGCTGGTACTCAAATAGCTCTGACTACGACGGACGCCGCTATGGTGTATCGGCGCCTTCGCTCAGCCTTCCGTTCAACGGTGCCCAGCTTGCATCGCCTGTCTTCGAGAAAGATATCAATGCGTTATCGTTCTGGTACCGTGCCTACAAGCCTGATGAAAACGGCTTTATAAGCATCGATGTCAAGACTACAGATCCGCGCACATGGCAGATGCTGCACACTATTCGTCCGCTTGTTACCGATACCAAGGGTACTACGGTCAAGGTTGGCGACGGCGGCTTGTACATACCCTCGGGTGTCAAGTCTATCCGTATCGTCAATCATGCTCCCGACGGTGTTAACTCGGCTGTGTATATCGACGATATCTCGCTCGACTATGCCGGTACATACACCCCTGTATATGTAAAAGACTTCGAAAATGCCAATGTGGGCAATGTGACCGAAGTCGAGGTTGGCGGTCTCAAGAATCTTACCTCGTATTATTATACCGTACGCGGTATTAACGGCGAGGGCAAGATGTCGCTCGTTTCGCCCGAAATGCTTGTTGTAACAGGCACACAGTCGGGCCTTGGCGAGGCAGCGATTTCTAATCTTGCCGTACGAGCCGACGCCGGAACCATAGTAGTGAGCGGAGCCGACGCCGGTATACGCCTTTACTCAGTCGACGGTCGCCTTGTAGCCGCTACAGCCGCCGGCGAGGCCACTTTCCGCGGCCTCTCGCGAGGTGTATATATCGTGGTCAGTGGCGCTGATACCGTAAAGGTAGCCCTCTGAAACACATAAAAACCGATAACGGTGCCATGCGGATAAAAATACCCGCGTGGCACCGTCGTTTTTTTGAAAGAAATTTTGTATTTTTGCAGTCTGTAATCAAGACATTAGATACAATGGATCTCTATTCCCAAATCGAAGCCGACATCAAGGCCGCCATGCTTGCCCGCGACCACACACGCCTACAGGCGCTCCGCGGCATAAAAAAAGAATTTATAGAAGGCAAGACAGCGCCCGGCGCAAACGGTGAACTCAGTGACGACGCAGCCATGAAAATATTGGTAAAAATGGCAAAGCAGCGTCGCGAAAGTGCACGTATCTATACCGAGCAGAACCGTCCCGAACTCGCTGCCGAGGAAATGGCAGAATGCGCAGTTATAGAGCAGTACCTGCCAAAGGCTCTGAGCGAGGACGAATTGAAAGCCGAGCTTGAAAAAATCATAGCTTCGACAGGTGCTTCAAGCCCTGCCGATATGGGCCGTGTTATGGGCGTGGCAACAAAGCAGCTCGCAGGCCGTGCCGACGGTAAAGCTATTTCGGCCCTCGTACGCCAGATGCTGGCAAAATAAAGTCAATGCCGGGCCGGGGACGTATTGTCGATTCCCCAAGGCTCACAATTATAAAATCGAAAATAACGATGCTTACACTTCAACAGATAAAGGCCGACCCCAAGTTTATTGTAGAGCGCCTGGCCGTAAAGGGTTTTGATGGCGAAAAGCCCATTGCCCGCGTACTTGCGCTGGACGAACTGCGCCGTGACCTTCAGCTTAAAAACGATACTGCAGCTGCCGAACTAAACCGCATGGCGGCCACTATCGGCAAGGCTATGAAAGAGGGTCGCAAGGACGATGCCGAAAAGGCCAAAGAAGGCGTTGCCCTTCTCAAGGAAGAGCAGAAAGCTTTTGCCGAAGAACTCGCCCGCACCCAGGCCGAAATCGAGACCGAACTTCTCAATATCCCCAATATCCCCTACGAGGGTGTTCCCGAAGGCCGCACTGCTGCCGATAATGTGGTGGAGAAGACAGGTGGAAATATGCCCGAACTTCCCGAAGACGCACTGCCTCACTGGGATCTTGCCAAGAAATACAACCTTATCGACTTCGACCTCGGTGTCAAAATCACCGGTGCCGGTTTCCCTGTGTATATCGGCAAAGGTGCCCGCCTGCAGCGTGCCCTCATACAGTTCTTCCTCGACGAAGCCGGAAAATCGGGTTATACCGAAATCCAGCCACCCTATGTGGTAAACGAGGCTTCAGGCTACGGAACAGGTCAGCTGCCCGATAAGGAAGGCCAGATGTATCTTGTCAACCTCGACAAGCTATACCTTATCCCCACAGCCGAGGTGCCTGTGACCAACCTTTACCGCGATGTTATTATCTCCGGCGACCAGCTGCCTATTAAAAACTGCGCTTACTCGGCATGTTTCCGTCGCGAGGCCGGCAGCTATGGCAAGGATGTTCGCGGTCTCAACCGCCTGCACCAGTTCGACAAGGTAGAAATCGTACGCATCGAGAAACCCGAAGACAGCTATGCAGCGCTCGAGGAGATGAAGGACCACGTACAGGGCCTTCTCGAAAAACTCGGACTTCCTTGGCATATACTTCGTCTCTGCGGTGGCGACATGAGCTTTACCTCGGCTATCACTTTCGACTTCGAAGTATGGTCGGCAGCTCAGAAACGCTGGCTCGAGGTTTCGTCGGTTTCTAACTTCGAAACATATCAGGCCAACCGTCTCAAATGCCGTTACCGTGGCGATGACAAGAAGACTCATCTCTGCCATACTCTCAACGGTTCGGCCCTCGCTTTGCCCCGTATTGTGGCTGCATTGCTCGAAAACAACCAGACACCCGAAGGTATCGTAGTGCCCGAGTGCCTGCGCAAATATACCGGATTCGATATTATCGACTGATAGATAAGATACCGCGTAGAAAATACATAAAGAGTAAAAGACATAAGTTACATAAAGATATTTTGATGTTCTTTATATAACTTATGTCTTTTTGTTTAATAGCAAGTGTAGCAGAAACGGCGACGATGTTTTTTGAGTAATTTCAAAGCCCGCTCTCTCGTAGGGCCGCGGCACAATGCTATTAACTTGAGGGTTGATTATTCAAAAGGACAGCAACGATAGGAGCTTGGCTCTCGAGACAAGCCTCGATTAGGTGTTGGTACTCAAAATATTAGCGATACTGGCTGAGGCTTGTCTCGGAGAGCCAAGCTCCTATCGCTGACACTCTTTCGTCTTAAGTAAACAGCATTTGGTTGCGGCATGCCGCAACCACTTTCACATACCTCTGATAATTCTTGCAAACATTAATCCTATAATATTTATGAAGACTTTCGAAAAGCAGGTAAGGGATTATATCGCCCGCGAATCATTGCTCCACAAATCAGCTCCGGTAGTTGTCGCTCTCAGTGGCGGGGCAGATTCCGTGGCCTTGCTTGCTGTGCTTTCGAATCTGGGATTTGATTGCAGGGCTGCACACTGCAATTTCCACCTGCGTGGCGATGAATCGATGCGCGACATGCGACATGCCGCTGCCGTTGCCGATAAATTAGGGGTGGACTTGTATATACGTGATTTCGACGTGCCTGCGCGGATGAGGGAGACTGGTGAATCTGTAGAAATGGCATGCCGAAGTCTCAGGTATGCGTGGTTTGAGGAATTGCTTGACCGCGACGGAGCTCAGGCTACAGCCGTAGGACATCACCGCGAGGACCGAGCCGAGACTTTTATGCTAAATCTCTTGCGTGGCACCGGTATTGCCGGGCTTACGTCGATGCGTCCGCGGTCGGGTACTGTGGTGCGTCCGCTGTTGCCTTTTTCGCGACAAGAACTTGAAGACTATCTTGCCGCATGCGGACTCGATTTTGTAAATGATAGCAGTAATGCATCCGACGCGCACCGCCGCAACAGGCTTAGGAATAATATTTTCCCATTGATCGAAGAACAATTTCCCGGAGCAACCGATGCCATATTGCGTACCATGGGCAACCTCGAGCGAATGGAGCTGATATATCGCGAGGCTGTGGCTGAGAGAATCAGGCCTTTTGTGACCGGCCGTGGAATCGATCTAAAAGACCTTGCCGCTACTGATTACAGCGATACGGTATTGTTTGAATACCTCAAACCTCGCAATTTCAATTATACGCAGGTGTGCGACATGCTTGCCGCGGCATCTTCGTCGGGCAAGAGTTTTTATTCTACCGACGGCTCATGTATGGCCGAAATCGATCGAGGTATACTTACTGTTACAGATTTATCCCGCAGTCGAGCTGCTGATTCTGTAAGTTATGAGGTGAATCCGCGCCACGATATTCTTAGCCCTGTGCATATCAAGGTGGGCATATCAGACGTGTCGGCGTTTCATCCCGAGAGGCTTGGTGCAAAGGTTGCGTATTTCGATATCTCGGCTCTCGAAGGCGATGCCCGGTGGGAATTGCGGCGGTATCGGCGTGGCGACCGTATGGTGCCTTTTGGAAGCTCTAAAAGCAAATTGATAAGCGACCTGTTCAACAACGCCAAGTACAGCGCCGGGCAGAAGCGCGACACCTGGCTATTGACTCGTGACGGCGAAATAGTTTGGGCCGTCGGCTTGCGCAATAGTGCTGCATTTGCCGTCGGCCCGGGAACTAAAAGGTTTATACGTCTCGAACTTCTGTAGTTCAGAGATTCGCCTTTATTAGATCTTCCATAGTGATTTTGTAGACAGGGGCTACCGGTACACCCGGCATGCTTACAACAGCATTAACGCTCATGAATTCTTTTCCGGCGTCGACGCGCTTGATAAAGCCGAGGATGTCGTAGAGATTATCTTTCATAGGGCTGATGCAGATGCGGTGGTCGACACCGGCAAAAGCGAAAAATTCGCAAGGCACAGCCTTTTCTGCCAGCGATTTTGCAATAGCCTCAGATCCATTTAGCGAAACCGGTCCGGCGTTGAGTGATGCAAAGGGTACATTGTGGTCGTAGTCGCCATGGTATAGCTGCATCGGGCACGGTTTGCCTGTCCATGTGAGAGTGCCGGGGGTGAAAATTGCACCGGCAAAGCTTATAACGCCTGCATAGTTGAACCCGGCCGGGAATATTGCCGTACTGCCATTGCAAAGTGCATACTCGGCCTGGAGAGCTGTGATAGCTCCGGCACTTGAGCCCGACGCAAATATTTTGCCGGGGTCGATGCCTAATTTTTCGGCATTTTGAATCACATAGTACGTTGCGGTAAAGAAATCCGACACTGCATCGGATATGGCCATTGTGAAAGCCTGAGCAACGCCCTCTGCACTTTTTAGCAATTCGGGATTCTTTTCAAGCGTGGGGCGGTAGTCGGTGGAAATGGCGACAATGCCGTTCTCAGCTAAGAAATTGAAGTAGCCGGTGTAGTGCAAGTCTTTGCGCGTGCCACCACGAAATGCACCTCCGAAAGCGAATAATACTGCCGGTCGATTTGTAGCCGAGTCGGTAGGCATATATACATCCATTCGCAGTGTGTCGCCGTCGACAACGGCAAATTCATAGGTCTGAGGTTCGATTGCAAATGAGCTCAGTGTGAGGCATAGCAATGCCAGCAGTAGGGTGATGTGTTTCATTAGTTGTGATGTTAGTTTTTTTTTATAAACGTCGGCATTAGCGCTATTGTTGCATCGAGGTAAAAAAAAGACACCCGGCCGTGCGAGGGCCGGGTGTCAGAGTCATGACTGCCGTTTATTTGGCAGGATAGATTTCGATTTTGTTGATGTGTACCTGACCGGGTTTGCCTGCCTCTGTTCCAATTGAGGTTGCACCAACAGTAAAGGTGATGTCTGTTGCGTTGCCTGTCCATGAGATAGAGGTGTCGCCTGAAGCCTGTTCGCCTACAGAGCCGGTGCTGGGGTTGAGTATGGCGTAGCGTTTGCTGCCGGTAGCGGTATTGATTGAGAATACAATTTTTGCTATCGCGCCGCCCTTGATATTAAGGGTGTTGTTTGCATAGAGGCGGATTGTGCCCTCACCGTTGTACTCGTAGTAGCCGGGAACTGTGGCACCGGTTGATTTGTCTACAGTAAATGTGTAGCCGTTTTCGGTTACCGGGGTTATCACTTCGAAGCCGTTTTTAGCCGCCGGGCCTTTGAACGGTGTCAGGTCGATGTTGATAGCATCGCCGGGTACTCCGGGTTCCGGTTCGGGTTCGTCACCACCGCCGGGGCCGGGATCGGGCTCTGTGCCTCCGCCTGTTTCGCCGTCGTAGCTAACGATTTGGTTGCGCTGTGCAAATTCGGGAGTATTGCCCATATAGTTGATGAGCTTGCCTTTGATAGTTACTTTCGCACCGGCTTTGAGTTGGTCGGCAGATGTGAACTTTTCGCCGTTGAGCCAGTAGCCGCGGAAGACATAGAACTCAGTTGTATATCCTTCATCAACGATGTAGTATGATGCGTTGCCGTATGTGCTTGTATCGATCTCTTTTATTTTCGATATCACGCCGGTTACATAAACCTCTTCGCTTTCCTGGTCGGCAGGAAGTGCGTTGGTGACTTCGAGAGCCTTGGCCACATTGTAGGGGCTGGCCTGTGTACCGTCGCCGCTGGGGGTTGCTCCGCTTGCAGGAGGAGTGACAGGGGTGTCACCGCCACCCACGATAGTGTAGGCCGAGGGATTCTTGACACCGGGGGCGCCACAGTATTTGATCAGGTCGCCCTTGATTGAAACGAGCTTGCCGAGGTTGTCGGGATGATCAACGAGGTTGAGGGCTTTGCGAACTTCGCCACCGCTTGCGAGCTGCACAGGTATGCACTTCGATGCATCGGTGCAATCGGCGGTCGGCGCGAGCACGAGGTTCGAAGCGACAGCGCCGGTAGCTGTAAACTCGGTGTAGGGCAGGGTAGTCGATGCTCCGCCTGTGGGGATAAAGCCAACGATATAGCCCTTGACCCACATGCCGGTTTCGTTCACTGCGTCGCCCTTGCCGATAACCTGTGCCACATTGTAGGGTGTAGCTTCCTGGCCGTCGCCGGGTGCGACTTCGCCGGTATCGATGGTGATGCCTTCGATTTCGAATTGGTCGGGCTTGCCGCTGTTGCCGGTGATGCCGGGGGTACCCATGAATGTTACGAGGTCACCCTTTACAAGTATCTGTTTGCCAAGGTTGCCGGGGTTGTCGCGCAAGTTGCCCACTTCGCGGAATGTGCTCTCTGCGGGCAGCTGAACAACAAGGCACTGAGATATTTCCTTGCAGTCGGGGTCGGGAGCGACAACGAGGGTCGAAGTCAAGACTGTAGGAGCGGTCCATTCAATATCATTGTTGCCTGTCACACTCTCTACTTCGGGCGCAACAGCACCTACGATATAGCCTTTAACCCAGCCGTTGGCAGTGATACCCGAGAGGATGTCCTTGATTGCACCGGGCACGTCGTAGGGTTTTTCCTTAGTGCCGGGAACTTCGCCAACGGGTATTACGCCGTCGTAATCAAGCATCATGATCTGCCAAGAGTCGTTGTAGTAGCTCATGATACCCACCAGGTCGATATTGCCTACGGGCAGACGGCGTTCGCACCAAGTGGCGTATCCGCTCGTACGTACGATGCGGGTGTTGCCTTCGCGGTCAACAAGGGTGCGGTTCTGATCCTCGTTCTGCTTGGTGTGGTATACCGAGAAGTTTTTCTGTCCGCCGTCGGCAAAGTAAACGTTCTTGAATCGTACGATGCGGCTCTGGTATTTACGCAGGCTTTCTGCATCATTGGGAATATCAGAGAATGTGTTTACCACAAGGGTGTCGATTTTGTCGAGCTGGGGCATGCCGTTGAGCATGGCTTTCTCTTTGAACTGCTGGAAAGCCATGAAGCTCACCTGCCAGGTTTTGCCGTTGGTATACCACGACTTGTGGCCCATTTGCTGCAGTCCGGCGTATTTGCCAATGGTCATACCCGTTACATCAACGACTATTTCCTGGCCGCGACGGTAGTTGAGGTAGAGGTTGTAGGAGTCTACCGAGAAGGCGAGGGCTGCAGTTTCGTCCTGAATTATAATGCTTTTAAAGATGTTGCCTTCCTTGTCCGACGAAATCACGCGTCCCTTGATGATGAATCGGTGATTCTCGTCTTCGGGGTCGTAGATGCTGTCGGCATAGTTGTTGGCCTCGTTCCAAAATTGGTTTTTGAGTTCGAGGATAGTCATGTTGGCCTCGATACCGACAACAGGCTCCGACGGTGCCGGGACATCTACATCGTCCTGGCAGGAGCTGAATCCTAAGGTCAGTGCTGCAGCTGCGGCAATGCCTGTGATATATTTATTGAACTTTTTCATAAGTAGTGTAGATTACTTCTTGCCGTTAATGGCGAGGTTTTTGATTTCCCAGGTGTCGGCACCTTCGGCGCTCGAACCATATTTGAAGCCTAACTGAATCTTTTTGCCGTCGTAAGCACCGAGGTTGATGCTGCCCGAGCTTACGAAAGTCCAAGAACCGGCCTCAGGCCATGTGGGAATTGCTATGGGTGTCCAGTCTTTTGCACCTTCTTCGCGAACTACGAGTCCGCACATTGTGCGCAATGTGGTCTGGAATTTGGCTGCATGGTCGAATGTTGCTGTAGTGCCCGTAACGCCGGTGAGGTCGATAGTGGGCGATACTGCGTATGCTTCGGTGGCAATGGCTGCTCCGGCAACAAATGCGCTGGCGTTGAGGTAGCCTGCGTTGTTATATACCTTCCACGACCATACGTATTCGGCAGTGCCGAGGTTTACGTTTTCGATAGTCCAGTCGGCTGGCATTTCGGTAAGGTCCGGGCTGAGGAAGCTGTAGAGCGGGTCTTCGGAGGGTGCCGGAGTTTCGCCTCCTGCGGTCTCGCCGTTGTAGCTTACCAGTTGGTTGCCCTGTGCAAGCTGGGGGGTGTTGCCTTTGTAGTTGACAAGTTTGCCTTTGACTACCACTTTTGCACCTAAGGCAAGCTGGTTTTCAGATGTGAATTTCTCGCCACCAAGCCAGTAGCCACGGTAAACACCGATAGTCTTAGAGCCGCCTTCGTCGGTAATGGTGTATGTGCCATTGCCGAAAGAGGTGCTGATTTCGCCTATAGCCGAAATTACACCATTCACAAATACTTCGGCTGTTTCCTCGCCGTCTTTGAGCGCGGTGGCGACCTCGAGAGCCTTGGTCACATTGTATGGGCTTGCTTCTGTGCCATCGCCTGCGGGATCAACTTCAGGACCGGGTTCGGGGGCTTCGCCGTCGAAGTCGATACAGCCTTCCTGGTCGATCATTGTCAGCTGCAGATTGCCGTTGAACTGGCTGAGGATGCCAACAACGCTACCTTTGCCGTAAGGCAGGGGGTCGGTAGAGTAGTTGGTAAAAGTACTGTTGCGCACCATCAGGCGGTTGCCGTTCTCGTCGGTGAGGTAGCGGTTTGTGCCATACTGCTCGTTGGAGTAGGGCTGACCTGCTTCAACCCAGCTTACATCGTTGATGCGCACCAGGCGGCACTGCCATACCTTGAGCGAGTCGGTATTACCCTTGATTTCGTTGATGTGGGCGAGGGTTGTGGCGGTGGTATCGACTTTCGAGGGGTCGGGAACGCCGATGCCTGTGCGTGCGATATGAGCGTAAAAACGCTCTTCGGTCATATAGAAATCTTTGTCGGCGGGGTCACCGAAAGCGAGAACACCCGATGCCGAGCCGATAGTGAGGCCTGTGCCCCATACAACTACTTCTTGTCCGAAAGGCAGCTGTGCGTACATGTCTTTGGCATTGACATAGAATGCCATAGCTATCTGGTTGCCATTTTCGTCGTGCGATTGCACGTAGATTTTCTTGAAGATGTTGCCCGATTCGTCCGATGAGCACACACGACCCTTGAAAATCATAGAGTCGCCGGTTTCGGCATCTACACCGATTTCTGTGGGTGTGCCCATGGAGGCCCAAAAGCGGTTTTTAACCTGGGTTATCGAATAGTTTGCTTCTACGTCGACAGTCTCCGGAAGCATCATCGGCGGGCGAGCGAAGTCGTCGTCGCAAGCGGTAAAGGCTGTAGCCCCGAGCATTGCCGCCGCTATATATAATAATGTCTTATTCATTGTTGAATCCATTTAGAAATTAGAACCGTACGCCGATGTTGAGGTAAGCGCGTATGCCCTGGGCGTAGTTATAGCGGTTGGGATACTTGTCGCGGTTATATTCCTTCAGGTCGAGTCGGCCCTGCTGGTATGCGTAGGTTACAACGTTGCGGTTGTTGAGGATGTTGTTTACGTTGAGGTTGATATTGAGGCTGACTTTGCGGTTGATATAGATCAGTTTGCCAATCGATGCATTGAGGGTAAAGGCGTTCTTGATTTTATCCTGTGCCGAAAGTTCGATGATTTTGGACTCAAGCTCCTGAAGCGAGCTGCCAAACTGCTCGTAGAGTTTGGGCAGGGCTTCGTGGTAGCGCGGCGACAGGTTCACGTAGGCGTCGCCCTGGAATGTACCGTTGATGTTGAAGAACCAGTTTTTGGGTGCTGCCCAGTCGATACCGATGTTAGCGGCATACTGAGGGGTAGAACCGAGGTAGTAGTTCTTGAGGTATACTGTCTGGGTTGTGTCGGCGTACATACCGTTTTCGAACGAGCGAGTGCCTTCGGGGTTGCTCTTGTACTGGAATCGTGCGTAAGTGCCGGCGAAAGTGGCTGTTACGCTGGGCGTAATCTTATAGGCCATGCCAAGTTCGACACCTTTGTATACACGGCGTACGCCTGTCATTACGTAGTTGCAATATGTCTGGTAGTCGTCGTCGTAGAATCCTGAGCGCTCGATAGCGTTGCTGGTGTTGGTGTAGAAACCGGTGAGCGAGCCACGGAAGCGGCGGTAGTTCCAGATGTAAGAGAGGTCGCCCGAGAAGTCGCGTTCGTTCTCTACGTTGCTAACTATCTCGTTGCTGATACGGGGCGAGATGAATACCTGGTCGAATAGCGGGGCGCGGGTGCCGTAGCTTACGTGTGCGGCAAACTGGTTGCGGCCGTCGAGCTTGTATATCGCTCCGGCTTTGAAGTTTACATTGTCGAAGCTGAGGGTGCGGCTCTTACCCAGCGAGTTTTGAGGAGCGCGACCGTTGCGCATATGGCCGTCGCGGTAGTATTGGGTGTGGCTGAGCTGGAATGCGTAGTTGATATCCCATTTGGGGAGGTTGATAACATTCTGAAGCCAAGCCTCGGCACGCCATGCGTGGATGTCGTAGTCGTAGCCGAAGCGGTCGCCCTTGCGCACGTGGCGGTTGGGGTTGTCGAGGTCGTTCTGCAGGTTGTCGGGTTTAACCGAGATTTCGCGGTCGCTGAAGGGGTCGATATCGAGCCAGAATTCGCCGCCGAGCAGGTCGCGAACGGTCTTGTAGTTCGAGCTCTTGGTGTAGTTGAACGAAACACCGCCCTGAAGGGTCATCCACGAATTGAGGCGGGTGTTGACGTAGCTGTTGAACATGCCTACCAACTGGTGGTTGGTGCGGTTCTCCATGATGTACGATGAACCCTGCTTCTGATCTTCGGGCAAGTTGATATTCTGGGCGTTGTTGAGGTAGTTGACTTCGTAGAGCTGATCCCATTTGATCTGACGGAAAGATTCGTCGTTGAGCCACAAGTCGGTGTAGTATTCATAAGCCTCGGGGTTATTTTTGTTGGGGTCGGAGTTGCTCATGAAGTACGAGGGCAGGTACTTGTAGTATGTAGGGTTGGGATCGACAGCCTTGTAGTAGTTGAGTGCTGTGCGGTTGTAGTATACCGAGCGGAAGGTGAGCGATGTATTGAGGGTGGTGTTTTCTTTCTTAAACAGCCAGTTGAGCATCGCTGTGGGGTCGAAAGTCTCGGTGATACGGCTCGAACGTTTCTTGCCTTCCTGGTAGCCCCAGTCGGGGTTGTAGAGGTTGCTGCCTGCAAGGTCGTAGGCTTCCTGTACGGTCGGACGGCCGGTGGCACGCTGTGTGGGGCCGCCGAAAGCGGTAAGTACGAGTGAGTTCTCGCTGTTGATTACTTTCTGCAGCGACAGGAACAGACCGCTTGAGTTATAGAATGTACCTTCCATAACGCCCTCGTTTGCATATCGGCCAATAGCACTCGCTGTGAGAGCCCAGCCGTTGCGGTTGAGGCCGGTAGAGTAGGTGGCCATGGCTCGCATCATGTAGTTGGAGTTGGTAAAGGCCAGCGAACCGTTGAAGCCGGGGGCATAGAGGTCGGTGGTGGTGTTGTAGTTGACGCTGCCGGCAATGTCGCCGAAAGCGTAGTTGCTTGCTTCCATACCCACGCTGGTGGTCTTGTTGCGGAATGCGCGGCTTGTCATACCCAACAGGGTAGAGAAGCTAAACGAGCCACGAACGAGGTCGTTCATCCTCACACCGTTGATATACACGCTCTGGTACTGGTTGTCCATGCCGCGGAAGCGGAAGTACATCGGGCCGAAGTTGTACGATGCGGTGTTGTAGTAGATATTGTCGTTTGCACCTGTGAGGGCGGCAACACCCTGCGAGCCGCCTTCGTCGTTCTCAAGGGCGGTCTCATCGAAAATAAGGTCTTCGAGGTCGCCGTAGTAGTCGGCATTTGTATTGGCCGGGTTCAGGCGAATCTCGCCGAGGTTTACGGTGGGTCCGGCGTTGACAACCTCGATGCTGAAGCTATCGTAACCGGCGCACATAACTACGATATAATCATTGACGCCGTCTGGTGCATTTAGACGGAATTGGCCGTTGAAGTCGGTGACAGCCTGCACGTTATGCTCTCGTAGCATTACAGATGCTCCACAAATGGGGCTGCCGTTGTCTCCGTTGACCACGACACCGAGCAGCGTTGCCGCCGACGCTCCGAGCGCCGGTATCAATGTCGCAAGGCATAGTAGTAAAAACAGTCTTGTTTTCATCAAGTTTTATTTTAGGTTTTAATTGTTGATTAGCTTTTAATTAGGGATATTCAGTTAATAGCGTCATTTTTTTGAAGCTGAATCGGCCGAGGCTCCGATATATACCCGGATTATGACCAATGAAGATATAAATCGCAGTCTCGGATGAGTATAATCAGATAATTTGAGACATAAGGGTACGACGAAGCGCTCCGATCGTATTGGAGACTCAAAATCGACTCAAATTTTTATGCTCTCTGTTTCTGCTTTAGTTTTTCTTTCTCTTCCTTGGCGATCTTTCTTGCAGCAAGAGTTGCCGCATTGGCCATGTGTATGCCGAAGAAAAGGAGCAATGTCTCGCTCTTGGCGTTTCGCGCCGCGATCCGGCCAACTCCATAATGCTGTTTCTGATTGCCGAAGCTGCCTTCCATAGCGGTCGAGCGCAGAGTGCCGATTATACGTCTGGAGATGCAGAGGTCAACGTCCTCATCCTTTGGCTTAGGCCCTTTTCGGGCAAAGCAGGTGGTAATGCCGTTCTCGGTGCAATACTTTCGGTTCTCATTGTTGGCATATATTGTGTCCGCTCCTACACGTTTGGCATCGATGCCGGTCAGTTCCTTGTGATATTCGATACAATCCTTGAGCCGTATGCCCTCGTTGAAGGCTTCGAACGAATGATGTTCGATAAATGATATGCCATCAATCTGGATGTTGTTGACCTTTGCCCCGAATTCGACTCGCTTGTTCTCCTTGCCTCTGACGATAGGACGGATATAGGGCCTGTCAATGCTGACGATACGATGGTCGACTCTCTCGCCTTTGAAAAGTCGTTTCTGCTGGTCGAGAACCATATGGCAGGCTCTGACCCGCTTGTTTTGCTCCGCACTCAGCACAATAAGCCCTCCGGTGACCTTATTGAGCCTGTTCCATTCCTTCAATATACGCTCCATAAGATGCATAAGCCTACGCCTCAGCTTCTTCGTTTCTGATTTACGAGGCTTACGCTGTTTGGCGTACACAAGCCTGGCCTTGTCTACTTCATGATATTTTGTGCGTGGTATGCGTTCGCCCATGAGGTGACATTTATCTCTCAGCAGACCGAAAATCCATTCGCAGCATTCCCAGAGCAGCTTGACATCGGTAGGGAAACGCATCAGGCTTTCATAGCATGTAGCGTCTGTCAGCATCATGTCCTTGTTGTCGAGCTGCCCTTCCCATCTGTCATACAGTATTTTCTGTAAGGATTTGATGTCCAGATATGCGGCCAGACGGTTCCGTATCGCACTTACGATCTTGCCGTCCTTTATAGGACTGGACGGATCTATGAGGACGCCACAGAACAGTTGCATATGGATATTGCCATTGAGCATCTCTACCAGTCCGTCGTCCGACATTCCGGTATATGATTTCAGGAACATGAGCGCAATTTCGCCTTCAGGCGAGAACATCGGCTTCCTGCCTTGTGGATTTTTCGAAGACATACACCTATATATTTCCGTTGCCAGTTCTTTCAGCGGAAGCTGTTCGTAGATGTGGCCGAGTTCGCTTGACTTGAAGCTCTCCCTATATTTTTGCACAAAGTCGAATCCCGTCAGCGGTAACGTAGCTGTTATCTCAGATATTTTTTGTAACTTCACCATGTTAAAATTTTGATTTTACCCCCGAATCAGCCCGTGATGGGTAAATCGGGGGTTCTTCGTAAAGTTACAAAATATCTATCAAACTGTCAAACAGTTGCTTAGATATTTTCTGAATATCCCTAATTATAAATAATCATCAAAATTAATAAAAATTATTGTAATCAAACAAGTATATATGTCCTAAAACATGTTTTTAACATCTTGCCTCGGGCAGTGGGCATGTTATTGCATGCTGTTGGCCTTGTTTTAGCGCTTATTCAATTTTTATGAAAACTCTTGCGCGTTTTTTTAGATTTATTTGTACCTTTGTTGGCTAAATAACCAATCTTAAATAAAATACGTGAAAAAGTTTTGCTTTTATTTTGCCCTCGCTTTTGCTGCTTTAGGCGTTTTTGAGGCTGAGGCGGCTTATCGTAGCGTGGTTGTTCAACGACGTGACGGCTCGAGCCTGAAAATAGGTTTACAAGATAATATGACGGCAAAGATAGCCGACGGTTTACTCGTGTTCTCTTGTGCGCAGGGTGACATCACTATTCCGGCTGAGGATGTGTGGCACTGGTCGTTTTCAGCCGATACCGGCGACAATGTGGAATGGTCTGGTATCAAAAATGCCGGGGTGGCCGAGGTAGAGCTTGTGCGAGAGCCTGGCCGGATTGTTTTGCGAAATATCGAGGCCGGAAAATCGGTGACGATTGTATCGGTCGACGGCAGGGTAGTGCTTGCCGATATTGCCGCTGACTCGCAGGTGTTTGTAATTGATACCAACCAATTGCCTGCCGGTGTGTATATTTTATCTTATGACAGCCATTCACTTAAATTTGTACAGAACTGATGAAAAAAATATTGATAGCAGTGGCTGCAATGGTTGTTGCCGGCGCGGTAATGGCTCAGAACCACGAGCAGATACATATATATCGCAACGATAAAAACTTTAAAACTCACAAGGCAAACGAGGTGACTTCGGTCAAATTCGACGGCAACGCTGCCGACGGAGCTGAAAATATGATAGTTACCACTGCCGACGGCAAGGACCACGTATATCCTATGTCGGCTGTCGACAGTTGCGTGGTGCGCACCACCGGCATCCCCGACATATATGTGAACCTTATTGATTATCCGGAATGGACTGAGCTACAGGGCGCTAAGGACGATGTTCGCGCTGCGACACTGTATATGAACGGCAATGGCATGTACGATGATCTCGAAGAGCAGACAGTAGAATTCCGTGGGCGCGGCAACTCGACTTGGAAAATGGACAAAAAGCCCTATCGGTTTAAGATGGCCAAGAAGAAATCGGTTTGTGGCTTGCCCAAAGCAAAGACATTCGCTTTGCTGGCAAATAATATCGACTGCACTCTGATGCGCAACAGCATAGCCATGTGGATTGCTAACTATCTCGAAATACCGTATTCAAATCATATGGTGCCGGTAAATGTGTATCTCAACGGCATTCACAAGGGCCAGTATGTGATGACTGAGAAAATCGGCATCGGTGGTGGCAGCGTCGATATCGACGAAACTACCGGCATGCTTTTCGAACTCGATACCAATTACGACGAAGACTTTAAATTCCGCTATAATTGGAATGAAAAGACTGTTGCCAAGAGCATACCTGTGATGGTTAAGGACCCCGATTTGGCCGAACTTGCCGAAGACCCCGAGGTGCCGGGTATTACTGATGCTGCTGAGTATTTGGCCAAGTGGAAGGCCGATTTTGCTGTCATGGCCGATGCTGTGATAACCCGTACGCCTTCCGAAAGCCTCTCGGATGTGCTCGATATCGATGCCGCAGCCAATTACTTCCTTGTGTTCTGTCTCACCGGCAATCATGAGATACATCACCCCAAAAGTGTATACATCCATAAGAAGTCGCTTGACCCCGCCGAGGTATACCATTTCGGACCGGTATGGGATTTTGACTGGGCGTTCACGTTCAACGGCAAAGAGGGAGCGCCGGCAAACGAGCCTCTTATCGTAATCGATGGCAAGGCTTCGGGCTATACATTCTTTAAACACATAATGCAGAATAAAGAATTCCGGGCTGCTTTCAAAGCCAAGTTCGACGCCTTTGTCGAGGTCGGATATCCAAAACTCAAATCATTTATGGCAGAATATGCGACCCTTATCGAGCCATCGGCTAAAGAAAACGGCTTGCTGTGGCCAACGCGCCGCGACCAGGGCAGCCGCTACAATGTGGTTGGGTCTTTCGACTTCCGCACCAACCTCGCCACTCTCGAGAAATGGATCGACGCCCGCATAAAATACATGAAGTCCGACCCCAACTACGGCCTTTATAAATAACCCACACAGCTCCGACGGAGTCCGTCGGAGCTGTGTCTGTATTTGATGAAGCAGGCTTTAAGTATATGTTTGTCAATTCTATATTTAATCGATAAAGATGAGCTATAAAAATATGAGAATCACTTTAAATATAGTTGTCTGTACATTTATGTCAAAGACGCACCCAAGATAATCATTTCTCTTATTAGTAAGTCGAACTACCCGAGTTGATAGTAACCCCAAACAATGAAGTTGAATCAAACCAAACAGAAACTACATGAAAGGACTTGTATATTTTATAGCCATTCTGTGCCTATTTTTGATAGGCTGCAAACATGTTGGAGAAGATGATCGTACAAGAAGTAATTTATCGACTCCCCAAATAGATACTGTGACTATTATAGAACCGTCTCAGGTTGTTGCAGAAAGTACTCATGCGTCACCCAACGATACAAGTAAAATGCGGAGAGCAGTCATGAAATGGAAATATTTCTATTCTTACACAGATAGTGCCTGGAGGATGTTGTACGAGGCGCAAGATAAAATGAGTGATAGCCTTGCCAGAGGTTTTCGCCATTTATCCTTGTCAGTTTCTGCTTTTCAAGATTCAATTATAGATAAAAATATACTATCAGTATCAAGAACCGACAGTTTTGATATTCGACAATACCAATTTATAATAGGCTTCTACTTATTTAGAAACGGTGATGAATTTGCTAATGAAAGATTGGGGAGTTCGTTAGATCAGCATTTTTTAAATAACATCGAGGACTACAACAAACTGGTCAAGCTTATCAAAGATAATTTTCAATCAGAATATTCAAGCCTCATGTATAATATATCGGAAAGTGTCTTTGTGGGCTGGGTCGAAAATGAATTTGATAACTTACTTGCACAAGGTGTTGACCTGAATGATTTCCAATCAGAAAAAGATAATCTTTACACTCTCTTCAAAATCAACCATGCTTTTATAACTGACGAGCTTGAAGCTGCCGACATAGATATTCTCGACAAATACTGAAATCAAGACTTTGCAAACGTAATACGAACATATACCTTTAGTGGAGGGCATGCCCAACCTGGAAGAGGTGTGCAGCCGATTTTGTTCTCTTAAATAAGTTTTTTCATTGTTATGCAATAAGTTATTTTGTATATTTGGCAATTATTATTAACTTTGGGAGCACGAGAATCCAAATACATTTTAAATAGAATGAGATGAGATACTTTTGTTTGGCTTTAGCATACTTCATTTGCTTGTCGGTATGTGCCCAAAAGGCTTTTATACCGCACCAAGGGCACGTTTTTCTATACGATGACAAGTTTACATATAAATATTATTTCATCATTCAGGACACGGATTCTACGAATCTCGAATTTGAATTAATTGAAAATAGCCCATTCCGATTTAAAGTTAATATTAAATTAAAAAATTGCACCAGTGAGCAAGGTAGCGTGGCGTGGATAAATAAATTGAACTGCGCTGTTTATCCTACCGCATCCTCAAATGGGCAGATAAAGCTATATGCTGCTCATGATATGAAATCGGACTTTAAAACGTTGTCTGCAACTGTAGTTAATAAAAGCACTGCATACGTTAAAGATTTCTTTGGAAAGGAATGGTTATACGTAGTCGTGGTTAAAGATAACGAAGTTATAGGCGAGGGGTGGATAAACAATTATTCTATTGATTAAACAGAAAATAAGATGAGACCTATAGCATACACATTATTACTCATACTTTTGTTTTTTAGTCATAAAGCATCTGCTCACGAGGTCGCTCTAAATACTGAGAGTCAAGTAATGCTCTACAATGATGCATACGGAGCCGATATAAAATATGTAATAGTTCAGAAGTTCGATGATGATGATTTGGCTGCGTTTGTTGACATCCTTGAAGACGGTGTTTTTCGATTCAAGGTTAATGTCACCCTCTATTCTTCAAATAACGAGCTCCAGAAAATTACTGGGTGGTTGGAAAAAGTAAATTGTGTCGTGTTCTTGCGTGCTAACACTTATGAAAACGGGGACGCAATATTACATGTGCATTCGGCCCCCGATGCCGATTCCGATTACACTTCTGTCAAAGTCCATGTCGGTTCTGATGTTGGCTATGTGGTTCATTGTTCAGGAGATTGGTATTATGTTGTGATAGAGAATGATGGAGAACTTTATCAAGGTTGGATAAGCCGATATTGCCCCCATATTCTTAATTCGTGTACATGAGATATTTTTTGCTGGAGTATGATAGGAGCTTGGCCCTCCGAGATAAGCTTTGATAAGATATTGGTATTCAAAATATTAGCGTTACTTGCCGAGGCTTGGCTCGGAGAGCCAAGCTCCTATTGCAAGCACTCTTTTGGCTTAAGTTAATAGCATTGAGGCGCGACCCTACGAGAGGGCATGTTAGTTGGACATAATTAGCAAGTTGCATCGTGTATCTAACGACCCTTAAGTAAACAGCATTGACCTGCGACAGCAACTGTAACCTTATCATAGATGCGTAAGAATTAGAATGAATAGTAGTATTGGGTGAAAATAAAAAGCAATGAGAAAAATTTTTGCATTTATAGTCATTATTTTTACAGCTACGGCTGTATTTAGTTATGCTTGTCCACGCCAGGATGTGCAGAATGATAAGAGCGATGAGATTATGTACTTTTATCAGTTGGGTAGACTAAACGACTCAAGAGATAGTTTGGAAATACATTACACAAGTATAGGCGATACTATCGACACTCTATTCCGATTGCCCATTTATAAGTTTACAAAGGAGGGGGACTCCTCCCTTTATCAGCGATTATTTGACAGTATGCTTTTGTATGATTCATACTCGTCAATGACATTGTGTAAAATAGGAAAAGACAATAGCGTGTTCCTTGGTGTGGAATTTGGTAATGACACTACATGTCAGAGTTTTAAAGGTGTGTATCTGACTGATGTGAAAAACAAACCTATGATTATACGAGAGGTTGAAGATTCCCTGCTGACAAAGTTGGAACTTGAAAGAAGTAATGATTCCATAGTGGTTAATGTGCATTGTGGCATATATCCATATTGGGAAGATGAATACCCGGAATTATACGTATATTTAAGGTTTGGGGAACAAAACAGTTGTAATCTAAATGGTCCATATAATCGAGGGTGGCATGTATTGTTTGAAGAGCGAGATACTACACTGCGTAAACACTTCAAATGGATACTTGAATATCGAAAAGAATAGCGAACAAGCTGTGAATTGTACTCAAAACACGAAAGAGAGGAAGTATAACAAAGAATTCGCTGATTTGACGGAAAATTTGCGAAATAAATCTTCGGTAAATTTGTGCAGGTAAAATGTTTTTTGTAATTTTGCCGCGCTAAACTATAATCGACAACAAAAAATATAACAATATAATATGATCATCGTACAAGTAAAAGAAGGCGAGCTCATCGAACGAGCTCTCAAAAAATTTAAACGTAAATTTGAGAAAACCGGTATTGTAAAAGAACTCCGCCGTCGTCAGGCATTCCAGAAACCTTCGGTAACCAACCGCAAGAAAATGATGAAAGCTGTTTACGTACAGCAGCTTCGTGCCGTAGAAGATTAATACTCGCCTCCGACTTACTATCAGAAAGAATTGCTCAATCCGGGCTTTGTCCGGGTTGAGTATTTTCGTGTATTAACCTGTAGTTGGTCGCTAATAGCGATTTTTTCGGTCAGCGGATTTTTCCGGTGGGCGGTGGACGAGATCTCAAGTGTATGTCGTATCTTTGCGCAATGAAACCAGACAAACTGCTCAGAGCCATCCTGCCCGAAGTGTTGATAGACAACTTCGACATTGATCGATTTGAAAAAAGCGACACACGCTTCGATATATGGCTTGACGAGAAGAAGGAGCAACTTCGCGAAGACAAGTACAATAAAAACATCATCTCCCACGGTTTTGGAGATTACCACACCATACAGGATTATCCTATACGTGGACGTGCAACATACCTCCATGTGCGCAAGCGCAAGTGGCTGGACAAAGCCACCGGCGAGATATTCAGTTATGAGTGGGACATATCCGAGTTCGACGGCACGAGGCTTAACGCAGAGTTCGTCGCTTTTTTAAAAGAGGGAGATTGAAAGCACTCCCGTGAGCATATCCACCCTTGCCGCCCGCAACGGGCTTAACGGTCAGACACTGCGCAAGCAATACAAGGAAGTAATCAGTGGCTACCGGTTATGGGACCAGCTTGCCCATGCCGATGAATACATACTGTTTCCTGAAAATTTCGGCGCGGACATGAGTCTCGACGAGACCTGCCTGAGCAATGGCGATGTCTATACCATACTGACCAACAAGGAAGCGCATGGAGACAAAGGCGCCCTGGCGGCGATGATTCGCGGAGTGGCAAGCGACACAGTGTCGGCAATACTGCGAAAAATCCCTTTGAAACAGCGCCTTAAGGTAAAAACGGTTACGACAGACCTTTCTTCGTCCATGATGCTGACTGTCAGGAACGTGTTTCCCGGCGCATCGCTTGTCAATGACCGGTTCCATGTCCAGCAGCTCGTTTCCGAAGCTGTTGACCAACTGAGGATACGGCACCGCTGGGAGGTTCTTGACTCAGAGAACAAGGCAATAAGGGAGCATCGCCAAAAGCGAAAGAAAGCGGCCTCAAAAGAAGAACGCGACCGAATCGGACAATGGGAACCCGTGAGGATGGAAAACGGCGAGACCATGCCGCAGATCATGGCACGCAGCCGGCATATCATTCTCAAGCACAAATCGAAATGGAACGACCAGCAGAAAATACGCGCCCGGATATTGTTCGGGAAGTTCCCCGATCTGGAAAAGGCATACGGACTGTTCCTAAAGCTTGTTGACATATTCAACCAGAAAACCTCAGCCGGAGTTGCCAGGCTGAATCTTGCCAGGTGGTACAACGAAGTGTCGGCCTTTGGAAATAACGAATTCGACAAGGTCCTTGAGACATTCGAGAACCACAACACCACTATCGTCAACTATTTCGAACGAAGGCTCACCAATGCCTCGGCAGAATCCTTCAATGCCAAGATCAAGGCCTTCAGAACCCAGTTCCGTGGAGTCGGAGACATCAAGTTCTTCATGTTCAGACTGGCCACTCTATATTCATGATCCCGTCCACCGCCCACCGGAAAAATCCGCTGACCCATTTTTTCGGCCAATACATTTGGTAAATCCAAAATAAGTGCTTAAATTCGTGGCATACACCGAGGCTTTATATCTCGGTTGTGCCACGTTTTTTATGCTATATCACGCATTTTTCAACTATCTAACAGCCGAAGTCAATAAATCGTCGGCAACGGTGAGGGCCTATCGTTCTGACCTCGACGCTTTCCGCCATTTTTTAGGCGCGGAGTTGGGCAAGAGCGACGATCCGCGCGAGGTGACGCTTGCCGATATGCGACTGTGGATAAGCCAGGGGGCACAACAGGGACTCAAGTCTACGACCCTTGCCCGCCGAGAGTCGTCGCTGAGAGCTTTTTTTCACTTCTTGCAGCGGCGTTATGGCATAGAGGTAGATCCTACCGACAATCTTCGTGGCCCAAAGCTCGAAAAGGTACTTCCGTCGTTTGTACCTCGCGACGAGATTGAAGCTATTATCGACGGCTTCGGGACCGATGTCGACAACGAAGATTTCGAAACCGTACGCAACGATCTGATAGTGACCATGCTTTATACTACCGGCATGCGTGCCGCCGAGCTGGTAGGCCTAAAAGATGTTGCAGTAGATACACGGGCGGGCGAACTAAAAGTACTCGGTAAGCGTAATAAAGAAAGAATAATCCCATTTGGAGACGAATTAAGAACAATGATTACCCACTACCGACAGATACGCGACAAGGTGGTTCCCGATTGTAGTTCGGGTGCGTTTTTTGTGCGTGTCGGCGGAGAGGCAATCTATTACGGACTGGTGTACAAGGCCGTCCGCTCAGCGCTCGATGAAGCCAATGTGAAGTCGTCGCGCCGTTCGCCCCATACCTTGCGCCATTCCTTTGCAACCGATATGCTCAATAATGGCGCCGACCTTGCTGCTGTGCAGAAACTCCTGGGTCATGCCTCGCTTGCTACCACGCAGCGGTACACCCACCTTTCATATAGAGAACTAAAAAAGAATTATCAACTCGCACATCCACGTGCATTAAAAAAGGAATGATTATGGAAGTAAGAATCCAAGCCATCCACTTTGAAATCGCTGACCGCCTCACCGACTTTATAAACCGTAAAGCCGACCGTCTTGCTCGCCGTTATCCCGACCTGGTCGTATTCGAGGCAAATCTCAAAGTCGTAAAACCCGAAACAGCCATGAATAAAGAGGTTGTGCTCAATATCGTAGCGCCCGGCCACGACGACGTAGTGGCTACCAAGGTGGCAAATACTTTCGAAGAAGCCGTAGATCTTGCTATCGAAGCTGCAGAGCGCCAACTCGAAAAACTGAAAGAAAAAAAGTAAACACACCATAACCGACATACTTTCGTCAGGGTTACCTTTCATGTAGCCCTGATGATTTCTGCGTATTATAGAATATGAAATTTTTAGCGTTTGCGGCCGCACTCCTGATTGCAGGTGTCGCTTCGGCCGAACAATACAAGGTTATAACTCCCCTGAGCAAAGACGACGACGGGGCAATGGCCTTCTTGATGAACTATGATACCGGCGAGAGGGTAGACAGTGTTCTCGTTGCCGACGGTGTCGCCACATTCCAGGGCCAGGTCGACGAGCCATTCCTTGCCATTGTAACGGTCGACCGAAATGCACAGCCAATGTTTATTCTCGAGCCCGGTACGATTTCGTTCAATGCCACCGAGGGTGCGTTTGGAACCATGCTCAACGACGAACTGCGCAACCTTAACCGCAAAATATCAGAAATAAAAGGACAGTACAAAACAGCCGACCCGACACACAGCAGCGGCTGATGGCGAGCTTCGAAGCCATGCTCGACAGTACCATGAACGCCAACAGCGCCAACCCCATTGGCTATTACATCTTTATAAACGGAAGTGCCCCGCAGGCATCGGCTGCCGATTTGCGTGAAATGTTCGAAAAATATCCTGAATTTGCCAAAGGCGCGAGGGCAAAACGCATGCTTGCTACCGCCGAGAAAAGCGAAGCTACCCGCCCCGGCAAGAAATATGTGGATTTTGCAGTTACATACAATGGCAAGACCGAGCGTCTGAGCGACTATGTGAAGCCCGGCAAATATACCCTTGTCGATTTCTGGGCGAGCTGGTGCGGACCGTGTATGCGACAGGCGGCTGTGCTCAAGGACCTCTATGCCAAGTACCACGACAAGGGTCTCGACATTGTAGGTGTGGCTGTATGGGACCAGCCCGAGAATACTCTTGCCGCTATCAAATCGCACGGTCTCGTATGGCCCAATATCCTCGATGCCCAGACTATACCGACCGACCTCTACGGCATATCAGGCATACCGTGCATCATACTTATCGGCCCTGACGGCACAATACTCAGCCGCGACAAACAAGGCGAAGAGCTTGTGGCCGATGTAGAGAAATACATAAAATAGACACCACCGCATCCCCGCATACGGCCTTTGCCCATTGCGGGGACTGCTGTTTATTTTGAAGCCATAATATGCGGGTTGGTGTATTGTGGTGCTGACAATGTTACATAGGTGTTACAATTGTAGAAAGTATGTAAAATATTTAATAATTGTCAAACAATATTCCGAGTTGTCAGTTAATAATTCAGACCGGTTTACGAGCCGGCGCTATATTTAACAGAACCAATAAAGACCACAAGCCTCATGATTACCCGGAAAGTTATTCAGACATTATATAAGAAGTATCGCAAATTGCCCGAAAGTCCCGACTGTCTCGATATGCCCCTGTTGTTTGAAAACGCATTGCAGCATAATATAAATATAGATATGGATGGCCCGGTCGATTCGTTGGTAATAGGAAGTATAAGCCCGGATTCGCCATTTCACCGTGTGCCACTCGAAAGGATACATGCCATTGTGCCTTTTGAAGAATGGGTAGTGATAGTATTACACTCATCGATATTATTCCTGAATCGTAAAAGCTCGAAAGTCAGCATACATGTGCGCACAGAGTCCCCTTCGATATGGTCGAGGTTAGCAAATTTCCTCAGACGGGACTGAATAGACTGCCACCGCGTCGGACACTCAGAATCTGACAAAGTGGCAGTCAACTTTTTTGGCACGTGATTTGTTTTATTGGTAGTGACAACAAACGAAATATTAACATAAAAAATATATAAACACATACCACTATGGGAAAAATTATTGGCATCGACCTTGGAACAACCAATTCCTGTGTCGCAGTTCTCGAAGGTAACACTCCTGAAGTAGTACCTAACAGCGAGGGCCATCGTACTACCCCCTCTATCGTAGCATTTGTTGACGGCGGCGAGCGCAAAGTCGGCGACCCCGCAAAGCGCCAGGCCGTGACAAACCCTACCCGCACTATATACTCGATCAAACGTTTTATGGGCGAAACCTATGACCAGGTACAGAACGAAATCGCCCGTGTACCATATAAAGTTGTTCGCGGCGCAAACAACACCCCGCGTATCGACATCGACGGTCGTGAATACTCACCCCAAGAAATCTCGGCAATGATTCTCCAGAAGATGAAGAAAACTGCCGAAGACTACCTTGGCCAGGAAGTAACCGAAGCCGTGATCACCGTGCCTGCATACTTCAACGACGCCCAGCGTCAGGCTACCAAGGAAGCAGGCGAGATTGCCGGTCTCAACGTTCGCCGTATCGTAAACGAACCTACCGCAGCAGCCCTTGCCTACGGCCTCGACAAATCTGACAAGGATATGAAGATTGCCGTATTCGACCTTGGTGGCGGTACATTCGATATCTCGATTCTCGAACTCGGCGACGGCGTATTCGAAGTAAAATCTACCAACGGTGATACCCACCTTGGCGGTGATGACTTCGACCACGTGATTATCGACTATATGGCCGACTCATTCCTCGAAAAAGAAGGTATCGACCTTCGTAAAGACGCTATGGCCCTCCAGCGCCTCAAAGACGCAGCCGAAAAAGCCAAAATCGAACTTTCGAGCGCAACATCAACCGAAATCAACCTGCCCTATATCACAGCCCAGAATGGCGAGCCCAAGCACCTGCAGATGACACTTACACGTGCCAAATTCGAGCAGCTTGCCGACAAACTCATCCACGCCACTCTCAAGCCTTGTGAAGACGCTCTCCGCGATGCCGGCCTGAAGGCTTCGGATATCGACGAAGTAATCCTCGTAGGCGGTTCGACACGTATCCCCGCTATCCAGGAGCAGGTACAGAAATTCTTCGGCAAAGCACCCTCTAAAGGCGTTAACCCCGACGAAGTTGTAGCCATTGGCGCAGCTATCCAGGGCGGCGTACTCTCGGGTGATGTGAAAGACGTACTCCTTCTCGACGTTGTACCTCTGAGCGTAGGTATCGAAACCCTTGGCGGCGTGATGACAAAGCTCATCGAAGCCAACACCACAATCCCTACCCGTAAGAGCGAAACATTCTCAACCGCAGCCGACAACCAGCCTTCGGTAGAAATCAACGTCCTCCAGGGTGAGCGTCCTATGGCCAAAGACGACAAACTCCTTGGCAAATTCCACCTCGACGGAATCGCACCCGCACCCCGCGGCATACCTCAGATCGAAGTGACATTCGAAATCGATGCAAACGGCATCCTCAACGTATCTGCAAAAGATAAAGCTACAGGCAAGGAGCAGAGCATCCGTATCGAAGCATCAAGCGGTCTTACCGATGCCGAAATCAAACGAATGAAAGACGAAGCCGCTGCCAATGCCGAGGCCGATGCACGCGAAAAAGAACGTGCTGACAAACTCAACCAGGCCGACGCCGTAGTCTTCCAGACCGAGAAACAGCTCAACGAGTTCGGCGACAAGATTCCTGCCGACAAACGCTCAGCTATCGAGGCTGCCGTTGCCAAACTGAAAGAGGCTCACAAAAACGCAGACCTCGCAGGTATCGACGCCGCAATCAAGGAAATCGAGACAACCTTCGGTGCCGTACAGCAGGACATCCTCAACGCTCAGGCACAGGCTCAGCAGGCCCAGCAGCAAGCCGGCGCCAACCCCGGAGCTAAAGGCGGCAACCCCGACGACCAAGTAACCGACGTAGACTTCGAGGAAGTTAAATAAGACATCTAAACGTCAATAGACGGATATAACAAAATGGAGTGTAGCTCAAAAGGTTACACTCCATTTCTTTTTTGTATTTTTGTCGAAATAGATGTAATGCGGTTTTATATACAATAGGTGGAGAGAAAATACGTAAAAGTAGGGAGATAATAGGAGGTTCAGATTCGTAAAGCTCCGCGAAGGATAGCCGGGTCGAGCATTCGACGTGGTATAACCTTGATAAGAGCCGATACAACGCTGTTGAGCATCCGTTCTCTCACATAATCATGTCGTATGTATATCGATACACGCCTCATGCTCAGGCAGTCGCCCGAAAGAGGGCTTACATTTTGTCGCTGCTTCTCGCTTAGCATCTCCAGGTGCATTTCGGGAATAATGGTGAAGCCGCCGTTTTCGTCGACCACCCTTACGAGGGTCTCAATGTTCCCAGCTTCGTAGACTCGTCGTCCTGTCTCTCGAGCCTTGCAAAAGCTGAAAGCACTTTCGCGCAGGCATTGCACTTCCTTCATCACCCACATGCTTTCATGGCTCAGTTGCTCGGGGGTGAATTCGGGCATACGGAGCCTACACCCTTTCGAAAGATATACCCAGAAATGCTCCTCGTAGAGCGGAATTTCCAAAATTTCTCCGCTTCCGTGTCCCGACGTTGCCACAGCGATATCGACAGCTCCTTTTTTCAGGGCTTCAAGCATGCCTTCGAGACGCATTTCCTCAACTGTAAGCTCTACTTGCGGAAAATCAGCGCCATAGACACGAATGAAACCCGGCAGAAGGTATGGAGCGATGCTCGGTCCTACGGCAATGTGCATAGCTCCTGACAGGCCGGTGCGTGTATCTGCCACTATCTCACTTATTCTCGACGCTTCCTGCACTGTTTTTACTGCCTGCATTATGATTTTTTCACCCGTCGATGTCGGCTCTACATTTCGGCTGTTTCGGTCGAATATTCTCACGTCGAGCTCTTCCTCTAATTTGGCAATCATTTTGCTAAGAGTAGGTTGAGTGACTTCGCAGTACTCTGCGGCCTTGGCGAAACTACGGAACCGGTCGACTGCTATTATATACTGAAGCTGGAGTAGGGTCATATCGATAGATTTTGTCTATGCAAAGATAGTAAAAATCTGTTGTATGTCTATTGATAAGGGCTTAATTTTGCCAAATAATGATAAACACGCAAGTTATATGAAACACATCATCATAGGAGGTGTGGCCGGAGGTGCCACTGCCGCCGCCCGCATCCGCAGAATAGCAGAAACCGACGAAATCATCCTCTTTGAGAAAGGGGCTTATATATCATATGCCAATTGTGGACTTCCATATTATATAGGTGGTACGATTGCCGATCGCGACAAATTGTTTTTGCAGACTCCCGAGGCATTTGCTCGCCGCTTCGCGATTGACGTAAGGGTAAATTCGGAAGTTACTGCCATACACCCCGACCGCAGGATTGTGGAAGTGAAGGGAGCCGACGGAGCTGTATATGAGGAGAGCTACGACCGCCTGCTGCTGTCGCCCGGAGCATCACCATTCGTACCTGATTTACCGGGAATCGGTATGCCGGGGATATTCACGCTACGCAATGTAGCCGATACTGATGCTGTGAAAGCCTACATGTCGAATCATGACGTGCGTAGGGCTGTGGTCGTTGGTGGCGGATTCATCGGCCTTGAAATGGCCGAGAATCTCCATGATGCAGGTGCAGAAGTGGCGGTAGTTGAAATGGCCGACCAGGTTATGGCGCCAATTGACTATTCTATGGCTGCGATTGTGCATCAGCATTTATTGCAAAAAGGTGTTTCGCTTCACCTGAGCACTGCTGTAACATCGTTCGAAAGCAAGGATTCTTCAATCGTAGTGGCGCTTGGAAATGGCGAAAAACTCACCGCCGATATAGTGATACTCTCGATCGGTGTCCGTCCGGTCAATAATCTTGCTGTAAAGGCCGGCTTGGCTGTAGGTCAACGAGGGGGTATAATAGTCGACGAATACCTTCGTACATCAGAGCCGGATATTTATGCCGTGGGAGATGCAATCGAGTTTCCTCACCCGGTCGACGGCAAGCCTTGGATGAACTATCTTGCCGGTCCTGCCAACCGCCAGGCACGCATCGTGGCCGACAATATGGTGAAAGGCGATTGTGAGCGATATGAAGGCGCTATCGGTACGTCGGTTGCCAAGGTCTTTGACCTTACTGTCGCTGCTACCGGAATGGCTGCCAAGCGCTTGCGCCGGGAAAATACACCTTATCTCACCGCGACGATCCACCCCAACTCCCATGCCGGATACTACCCAGGGGCTACCCCGATGACTATAAAAGTGGTATTTGCCCCCGAAACCGGGCGTTTGCTTGGTGCGCAAATCGTGGGTTACGACGGCGTAGACAAGCGCATCGATCAGTTCGCCCGTGTTATCAAGGCCGGAGGAGACTTAGTATCGCTTATGCGTACCGAACACGCCTATGCTCCGCCATATTCATCGGCTAAAGATCCGGTGGCATTGGCAGGATACGTGGCCGGTAATATACTGAGTGGCAAGATGAAGCCAATCTATTGGCGCGAACTTAGGGATATAGACCGCAGCATTGTCACAATTGTAGATGTGCGTACTCCCGAGGAATTTGCCACCGGAGCTATCGAAGGAGCAATCAACATACCCCTCGACGATATGAGGCAGATGATAGGCCGCATACCGACCGATAAGCCGATAGTACTATATTGCGGCGTAGGCTTGCGCGGTTATCTCGCATCGTGCATACTCAGCCAGCGAGGATTCGATGATGTGCGCAACCTTGTGGGAGGTCTCAAAACCTACCGGGCAGCAACCGCCGAGGTCGGTAAGCCGGAGATGCGCAAGACTTCGCCGGCACGAAGCACCGAAGTATCTCCGTCGCAAGTCGTATGTATCGATGCTTGCGGTCTGTCGTGCCCCGGCCCGATAATGAAACTGAAGCAAGCCGTCGATAGCGCCTCTGCCGGTACTGTAATCAATATCGAGGCTACCGACCCCGGCTTCGCTCGCGATGCGCAGGCTTGGTGCGAGTCGACCGGCAATACATTTGTAGCTCATGATTCATCGCGAGGCATCCATACTGTAACGATAGAGAAAGGCAGCGCCCGGCCACAAGCTTCGTCAATGCCCGGAGGAAAGGCTAAATCTTTCATTCTCTTTAGCGATGACCTCGACAAAGCTCTCGCAACATTCGTATTGGCCAACGGAGCTGCTGCTACGGGTGAGAAAGTGACTATCTTTTTCACCTTCTGGGGACTAAATGCGATAAAGAAGGAGCACAAGCCGAAGACTAAAAAAGATATTTTCGGACGCATGTTCGGCATGATGTTGCCTAAGGACTCGCGCCGCCTCGCACTCTCGAAGATGAACATGTTCGGCCTCGGACCCAAGATGATGCGCTATATTATGAAGCGCAAAAATATCGAGTCGCTCGAAACCTTGCGCGACATGGCCATAGCCAGCGGTGTGGAGTTTATAGCATGCCAGATGTCGATGGATGTAATGGGCATATCGAAAGAAGACCTGCTCGACAACGTAAGTATTGGCGGCGTAGCCACATACATGAACCGCGCCGAAAACGCCAACGTCAACCTATTTATCTAAGCCCCCCAAATCCAGGCATCGAGCTTCGGCGGGGCCGGGCAGCAAAAAATAGCCGACCTACACCCTCTGGTGTCAGGACGGCTATTCTTCTTTTGTCTAAATGACAAATAACCTATAAGGCTAAATTTAACAAATATGTATTTTTATAACATTTTCAGATTCTAAATTGTTCGATTTTGCAGGTACGAATTCAAACTCACAAGGGTTATCAGGCAAGGTGGAGTATTTCCATGAATCGGCGCACGGTGGCTTCGTCGCCGGTGTATTTGCCTTGGTCCTCGCTAAGTTTGCAGGTCTGAAAATAGAACGGCCACGACTCGGTGATTTTTACTTCGAGTAGCTTTATCACTATATTCAGGGGCTTTATGCCGGGGAAATCGTTGGTGAAATGTGTGCCGATGCCAAACGACGGCAAGCATTTGCCTGAGGCGTAGTTTTGTATCTCTATGGCTCGGTCAACATCGAGGCTGTTGCTGAATACTATCTGCTTAGTGCTCGGGTCGATATTGAGTGAACGGTATTTTTCGATTATCAAGTCAAGTTCTTTGTAGTTGTCGCCACTGTCTACCCTGAGGCCTTTGAACATATTGGCATAGTCTTCCGAGAAATTGAGGCTGAAAATCTGCCAGCCATAAGTATCGTACAAGAAAGTGCCGAGAGCCCCGCGGAATGTTTTTGCCCATGTTTCCATCGTCAGGTGGTTTGCCATTTGCGGCCCATACATGCCTGCGATAGCGCATATCAGTTCGTGGGCCATGGTTCCTATTGGAGTGAGGTCGTACTTCATGGCGAAGTACACATTGCTTGTGCCTCTGAATTTGCCCGACCCTTTGACTGACTCTTGGCAGTCTTTCATCGCCCTGATAGCGGTGTCCTGAGCCATAAATGAAGCACGGCGACGAGTACCCATGTCGCTGTATACGCAACCGGCACTTATCATCCGCTCGGCTTTTTCCCAAGACTTCTGATAGTATGCGTCGTAATCGAGTTTGCCGTCCTGTCCGGTAATGATGTAGTAGAGTTCTGATATAATCGCGAGGACTTTTACTTCGAGTAATATGGTGTTGGCCCAGTAGCCTGAAAATTCTACGCTCAGGTGTCCTTCGGCATCCTGGGAGACATTGACCCAGCGTCTGTCGTAGCGAAAACCTTTGAGGTAGCTGTAGAACCACGCGGGGATGTATGGACAACGACGTTTCATGAATTCGATTTCGGCATCGCTTATCACCAGGTTTTCGAGCATGGCAATCTGTTCGCGCAAAGCTTCGGCAAACCCTATAGGGTATACGGTGTTGTTGCGGTCGTTGAATCGATATTTTACCTGTGTTCGAGGAAAATTGTCGATTACGGCGCAGCACATGGTGAATTTATATAGGTCGTCGTCGGTGAAGTGCTTGATTATCTGTCGCATGATAGGTCGTAGTTAGAAATTAAAGAATCGAGAGTCTTGCCGCCGTCGATTGATGCCGTGTATCGGGTGAGGACGTTGAAAATCTTTTTGCCGAATATAGTGATGCCGTCGTGAATTGTGGCGGCGACACATACATCACCGGCAAGACCGCAGATGTCTATTCTGTCGATATTGTCAAGGCCAACCAGGACTATCATTCGCTTTGTGGCATCAGTGTTGCTGAATATCGAGTATTCTTCTTTGTCGTCTTGCTGTCCTTTGTGCAGATAAGTCACCTTGTTGCCGCAGTCTATTTGTGCCGACATCAGGGTAGGGTGTGTGGCGGCTCCTACCGAATCGTGTATGCAGTGACGAGGCCATTGGCCGCCGTTTTCGATAAAGGAGCAGTGCCCGAACGGATGCCTGTCGGCTGTAACTACGATATGTGTGTAGAGTTCGTGCTTGTCGGCTACATACTGTGCAAGGCTATCCATGACGGCGGCAGCACCGGGTACGGGCAATGTGCCGGTGATGAAGTCTATCTGAGGGTCGATTATCAGCAATAGTTTTCTCATGTAGTTCAATCTGAGTAAGAGGGCTGCTTTGTGCAACCTGAATTATTATAAAAACAAGAAACTCTTGCCAATAGTTTGAAGTGGCAAGAGTTAGATGTTCGTCCGCAGGCCGGAGCATATACCGTTGATATGGTATATACAATGCCGACGGTCAAATAAATTTAAATGTATCACGGCCAAGTCAAAAGCAATCACTAAATTTGCATAAGCAAAACAAGACCTATCAACCGATGCACAACAGCCCACAGAAACTACTTGACCGAGCCGGGTTAAAGCCCACGCCCAACCGCATACTTGTGTTGAAAGCATTGCTTTCGACACACACGCCCATGAGCCTCATTGATCTTGAAACCGAGCTTCAGACCCTCGAACGTTCAAGCATACTACGGGTGCTGACCTTGCTTCTCGACAAAGAACTGATACATATAATGGAAGACGGCCGAGGTGTGTCGAAATACGAAGTTTGCCGATGCGAGCATCACAACTCAGTATCAGATATGCACGTGCATTTTTATTGCGAGCGATGCCGTCGTGTATGTTGTTTCGAAGATATCGGCGTACCCGTGATTGAAGTTCCGGCAGGATATACGGTCAAGAGTGTCAATTATATGCTAAAGGGCCTTTGCCCTGAATGCACAGCTATAGTAGAACAGAAGCAATAAGCAGGCCCTGCCGATGTGAATTTAACTTCGTCATCGGCAGGGCCTGGTGTATGGGTAAGTTCTTAACTTACGAAATTTTGATTAATTATCAGAAGTTTACGTAGAATCCGAGCGAAAGGTTCCGGCTGTTTAGCAGCAGGCCGCCTTCTTCGGTATGTCCACCGGCCTTGGCAGCATTGTTCGCCCCCTTGTAACCTAAGAAGCCCACATGCGCTACTACGCTGAAGCGCTTGGTAAGGTTTACGGCAATACCGGGAGCGGCACCGATTTGCCAAGTGCAGGCAGTTTTGGAGTCATCACCATATTTATAGTTAGTCCAGCCTGCGCCGATGCCCACGATACCGTCGACAAACAAGCTGATCAATCCATTGTCGCTGCGGAAATAGGTATAGCGTGCGTACGGGTCGAACTCGAAGATGTGGTTCGATATCCCCGAGCCGCACAGGTGGTTGTAGCTGTAGCCAATTGTGGCGCCCACAGCCCAGTTATCGTTGAGATTCATGCCAATTTCAGGAAGTATTGCGAGGGAGTTGGTGGCAGAGCCGTCTTTATCCTGGTGCCAGAAACCGAGCGAACCGCCTGCATAATACTGGGCCGATGCGCAAAGGCTGCATACGGCCATAACTGCGATGAATAAGAACTTTTTCATAATGTGTTTTACAGTTTTAGATTTCGCACTTGCGAAAAGTGATTTGAATGATTACATGTTGGTAACACAAAAATAAACAAAAAGTTCATGAAGTAGTGAATTTTTATGAACTAAAGTGCTAAAAAAGTTGATATAAATCACTCACAGCTAATTTTTGCGAGTTGCCTACAAGCCCTTGGCTGACAGTATGTAACTGAAATATAGAGGATTCTTTGAGATATTCAGGTACTATGTGAGGTGTCCGGACTTTTATTTGCGCTTGTGGAAAAATATTGTTAATTTTGCCGATGCAAAGGTTCTCCGCTCCAACGGAGATTAATAGGGAATTGGGTGTAACTCCCAAGCAGTCACGCTGCTGTAAGTCTCATATAAACCTGCCGGTATAATGCCACTGGGTCAAGCCCCGGGAAGGCGCCGGATAGGCGGGACAAGCCAGAAGACCTGCCTTTGACGGTTTACCGACTATGAGCTTGCGTGTACAGGCCGGTGTCTGACAAGGCTTCTCATGCGAGGAAACCGCTGATTTTCTATCTGCGATTGACCGATGAGAATTAAGTTTTTAGCAATAGTTTTACTGTCGTTGACCGGCGCATTTTCGTCGGGCGCAGTCCCTGTAGACGATGCGCCCGAAGATACTGTGCACCTGCACAATGTGACGGTGACTACGCAGAGCTACCGCGACCTGATACCGGCGCAGACGCTTTCGGGTCGCGAACTCGAAACTTTGCGCAGTCATAGTGTTGCCGACGGCTTGCGCTATTTCTCGGGATTGCAGATCAAAGACTACGGCGGCGTAGGCGGTATAAAGACCGTGAATATCCGCTCTATGGGTACTAACCATATGGGTGTTTACTACAATGGCATAGAGCTTGGCAATGCCCAGAACGGCCAGGTAGACCTGGGAAAGTATTCGCTGCAGAATATAGAGTCGGTAGACATGTACAACGGTCAGCGAAGCGATATCTTCCAGACGGCACGTGAATTTGGTTCGGCAGGCTCGATTTACCTCAATTCACGTACACCTAAATTTAAACCGGGCAGTAAACTCAATCTCGAAGCCGGATTCCGTACGGGTTCATTCGACCTTATCAATCCCTTCGTGCTTTTTGAATACAGCTTGGCACCCAATACATCGCTGAGTATCAACTCGGAATGGGTGAAATCATCGGGCAAGTATAAATTTCGATATCGCCGAACAACACCGTCGGGCGATCTTGCCTACGATACCACCGCCACTCGTCAGAACGGCGATATCAATGCTTTGCGCGTAGAGGCCGGGCTCAACGGTAAAATCAATGGCGGACGCTGGCGGGTAAACCTCTACCACTATAATTCCGAACGCGGAGTGCCCGGAGCGATTGTCAATAATGTGTGGCGTCGTGGCGAAAGACTGTGGGACCGCAATACCTTTGTGCAGACCTCTTTGCGCAAAAACGTGACACGTCTATGGAGCTTCAGGCTCGCCGCGAAATACGCCTACGACTATACCCGCTATGTCAATAATGACGAAAAACAGATTAAGGTAGACAACACATATCGCCAGCAGGAGGTTTTCTTCTCGTTCTCCAACCGTTTCGACATCTTGCCCGGCTGGCAGGCATCGGCAGCTGCAGATGTGCAGTGGAGCGGCCTGTCGGACTATATAAGTGTGCATCGTACCACATCGTGGATGTCGGTGGCGACATCGTACAATGCCGGAGACTGGTTCAAGGCCCAGGCTTCGCTGTTAGGCACCTTGGTTTTTGATGAAAAACGAGGCGGCGACGATGCCACGGATAAATTCCGAATGACTCCGGCGTTGTTTATCTCGGCAAAACCTCTTTCGCAGGCTAACGTTGTACTTCGCGCATTTGCCAAACAGAGCTACCGCATGCCCACATTCAACGACCTCTATTATACCGATGTCGGCAATGCCTATCTGAAACCCGAAATGGCCTCGCAGTATAATATCGGCCTCACCTATGATGTCGCCCCTACGGCGCCGTGGTTTGCCTATTTCAAGGTAAGTGCCGATGCGTATTACAATTACGTGAAAGATAAAATCATTGCCTACCCCAAGGGGCAGCAGTTCCGCTGGACTATGCTCAACCTCGGCAAGGTCGATATCCGTGGCATCGATGCAAGCGTAATGGCTACGTTCGTGTTGCCAAGAAGGATAGGTCTCACTGTAAAAGGACAATATACATATCAGAAGGCAATCGATGTAACCAATCCGTCGGACAGTTATTACCGTCATCAGATACCTTATATTCCATGGCACAGTGCATCGGCTATAGCCATGCTCGATTGGCGTGGCTGGGGGCTGAACTACAGCTTTATATATACCGGCGAGCGCTATAACCAGCAGGAGAATATAAGATATAACTATGCCAAGCCCTGGTATACGAGCGACGTGTCGCTGCTTAAAACCTTTACTATTGGCAAAAAGTGGCAACTTTCGGTATGTGCGGAGATAAACAATATCTTCTCGCAGGACTATGATGTCATTCTCAATTATCCAATGCCAAAGAGAAACTATAAACTCACGGTCAGCCTTAAAATCTGATTGTACTTAATAAAAATATTTTCTGCCCCCGCTTCTGTCGTACACTGCAGGTTTCTGTAGTGTCGACCGAAGCTTTTTTTTATCGAATACATATTGATACCGTGCCACCATTGCGTGCAACCATGTATCTGACGCTTCATTATAATTTTGCCAATTGACAGATAATGATTAATTTTGTAAATTGAAACGTAAAATAATAGAAACATGAGCGCAGAAGCACCAAAAGGCGGCTCTCGCCGCAATCTTTTCATCATATTGGGCACTGTATTGGCCGCAGTCGTGGTCGGTGCCTTGGTATTTACCACAGTCAGGGCTACCCGTCAGGCCGAGGCTGCCAGAGCTGAGCTCGAGCAGCAACAGCTCGATATGGCTCAGGCCGATCTCGAACGTGAGTATAAGGACCTTAACGACGAGTTCGCGCAGTTCGAAAATTCGCGTAAGTATATCACTGATGATTCTGTAAAGCGCGAACTCAACGATAAATACGAGGCCGCCAGGATACAGGTCGAAAAATTGCAGCAGGAGCTCAACAATCAAAAGCACAAAAGTGCTGCCGAGATAGCCAAGCTTCGCAGCGAGATCGACACCCTGAGAGCGCTATTGCGTCATTATGTAGAAGAGATTGACCGCCTCAACAAAGAAAACCAGGAACTGAGGTCGGAAAACCAGCAGGTAAAAGACGAAAACCGCCGTCTTTCGAATCAGGTTTCAGAGACTACGCGCCGCAACGAGGCTCTTAGCGAGAGGATGACACTTGCCGAAAAACTCAATGTGACAGGCCTTAGCTTGACGGCGTTGAACAAGAAAGGCAAGCGAGAGAAAAAAGTGACAAAGGCCGTACAGCTAATGGCTACTTTTACCATTCCCCAGAACAACTCGACACCCGTAGGTGAAAAGACTATTTATATGCGCATTATCTCACCCTCGGGCCAACTTCTGGGCCCCGGCGGCACATTCCCCTTCGAGGGTGGTAATGTGGAGTATACCTCGCGCAAGATTATCGAATATGCCGGAGAGGAAATCGGTGGTGTGACAATATATTGGGATGTAAACACCCCGCTTATCGCCGGAGACTACACCGTAGAGCTTTTTGCCGACAATTTCAGATTGGTTTCGCGTCAGTTTAATCTTAAGTAATGACCATATTCCAGTACATCTACGACAGCATAAACGCTATCGAAATCAATACCGTAGGCTCGATATTCAAGCTGGTATTGAGCATGTTGCTCGGTGCGGTTGTGGGCTATGAGCGTAAGCGCAAGGGCCAGCCTGCCGGAGTACGCACATTCTCGCTTATCGCCATGGGCGCGACCCTGGCAATGCTGCTGTCGATTTATGTACCACAGGAATATATGGGTCTGAAAAACGGCGACCCCGGCCGTATCGCGGCACAGGTGATTACCGGTATCGGCTTCCTTGGCGCCGGAGCTATCATACAGATGAAGGGCTCGGTACGAGGCCTCACCACTGCCGCCGGTATTTGGATGGTGTCTATTATCGGTATGGCAGTCGGCGTGGGCATGTATGGGCTGTCGGTTATCGCGTGCGCTTTGATTCTCTTTATCCTTGTGCAGCTCGAGCGCATAGAGCACCGCGTGAGCCGGGGATCGGAATCTCGTATCATACGAATCAAGACTGCCGATATTCTGCATGATATAAGCGATTATAAGGAAGTGTTGCGACGCCATAAGATTCACCTTCAGAATTTTTATGTAGAGTATGATTTCGATTCAGTAGAGACGCGTCTCAATCTGATATGCCTCTTGCGCGAGACAACCGACTATATAGAACTATTCTCACAGTTCGAAAAGCTTCATCCTACCAAATCAATATCTTTGGCTAATCAGCTTAGCTTCTGAATATCATGAATGTAGAAGGACTTATAACCGACCTTGCCTTTATCCTCATACTTGGCGCACTCGTTACGGTGCTGTTCAAGTGGATCAAGCAGCCGGTTGTCTTGGGCTATATAGTGGCCGGTTTCCTTGCAAGCCCGCATTTCGAGTATCTGCCTTCTGTAACTACCGAAGCCAACATCGACTTCTGGGCCCAGATAGGTATCGTAGTACTTTTGTTTTCGCTCGGTCTTGAGTTCAGTTTCAAGAAGTTGCTCAACTCAGGCGGCTCGGCCATAGTGACTGCCCTCATTATCATCACCGGCATGATGTGTGTCGGATTCGCAATGGGGCATGTGCTGCATTTCAACAATATCAACAGCCTTTTCCTTGGCGGTATGTTGTCGATGTCGTCGACAACTATTATCATCAAGGCATTTACCGATATGGGACTTAGGCAGCAGAAGTTTGCCTCGATAGTCCTTGCCGTACTCATTGTAGAAGACCTCTTTGCCGTGTTGATGATGGTATTGCTGTCGTCGATAGCGCTCAATAATACCGTAGAAGGGTCTGAATTGCTTTTCAGCGTCGGCAAATTAGTGTTCTTCCTTGTCATATGGTTCCTTGTCGGCGTGTATATGTTGCCGTCGATGCTCAACGGCATACGCCGCTTCCTCAATAGCGAGACCCTCCTTGTTGTGTCGATGGGCCTGTGTCTCGGCATGGCAGTATTTTCGGTATACTGCGGTTTTTCGCTCGCCCTCGGCGCATTTGTAATGGGCTCTATACTGGCCGGAACATCCTATGCCGAGCGTATCGAGCATGTGGTTACGCCTGTCAAAGACCTCTTTGGCTCGGTCTTCTTCATTTCGGTGGGTATGATGGTGCAGCCCGCGATATTGGTTCAATACTGGGGCCCGATTCTGTTGCTTTCATTGGTCGTCATTACCGGCATGATAACTTTCGGTACGGCCGGTATGCTGATTACAGGCCAGAGTCTCAAGGTAGCGATACAGTCGGGTTTCTCACTTACCCAGATTGGTGAATTTGCATTTATTATCGCCACACTCGGCATGTCGCTTGGTGTGCTCGATTCAACCATTTACCCCATTGTGGTGGCGGTTTCGGTAATAACCACTTTTACGACTCCGTATTTTATCAAGCTTTCGCTCCCGGCTTACAACTATGTGGAGCGGCATTTGCCCGAGCGCCTTCACTTCCTCATCGACAGATATCAGAAAGATGCCGACCGTAGTGATGCCGCCGGACGGCCTTGGGGTAGGGTAATTAAAAGATATCTGTGGCGTACTGTCCTTTATGCTACTGTTTTATTGGCGATATTGATACTGTCGCTCAATTATTTCACGCCATATCTCGAAGAATTTGCCGGAGAGTGGAGCCGTATGCTATCGCTTTCGCTTACACTTGTCGTCATGTCGCCGTTTTTGCTGGCACTAATGCTGCCGCTTGCTCCGGTCAAAGGCGAAGAAAATGATGCCTCGGGGCGAATACCCCGACTGGTGATGACTATATTCCGCTTCGCGATATCGCTCGGATTCGTAGTGGCCGTATTCGTCAGGATTTATTCGTCGAAAGTCGGCCTGGCCGTCGTGGTTTCTTTGCTTGTACTATTAGTGCTGTTCTTTTCCAAGCGATTACGCAAGAGCATGGCACGTATCGAGAATAAATTTATAGATAATCTCAACGAGCGCGAATTGCGTCGCAGCGGTAAGAAAAACGCTGTTGTTCACGACTTGCACCTTGCATATATGACCGTTGGCACCGACTGCGATTTTGTAGGCGAGCGGCTCATGGATTCGAATATCCGCCGTCGCTTCGGTGTCAATGTCGTAGGCATTCAGCGTACCACGCGGTATATACCCATACCCAATGGCCGTACGCGTATCTACCCCGGCGATGTGCTGTCGGTTATCGGTACCGACGAGCAAATAGCTGCCATGCTGCCTGTGGTCGAGGCACAGTTGCCTCCGGCCGATCAGGCTGTTGATCCTTCGCAGGTTAAACTTACAAATATACTACTTGGCTCCGACTCTCCCCTCATAGGCAAAACACCACAGTCAACATCGCTGCGCGATACATACAATGCACTCGTAGTGGCAGTAGACCGTGGCGACGAGCATATCGACTCGCGTCCCGACCTAGTATTCCGGACCGGAGATATTGTATGGCTGTTCGGAAGACCTGCAGAAATTGCAAAACTCAAATGAGCTTCAGATATTGAATAATCTAAATTATAATACATATGCGCTATGACCAACGAGGCGTGTCTGCATCAAAAGAAGATGTACACAACGCCATCAAAAACATCGACAAAGGCCTTTTTCCGGGCGCGTTCTGCAAAATTGTGCCCGACTATCTTGGCGGCGATTCCGACTGGTGCAATATCATGCATGCCGACGGTGCCGGTACTAAATCGTCGCTGGCGTATGCCTATTGGCGAGAAACCGGCGATTTGTCGGTATGGAAAGGTATCGCACAGGATGCGTTGATTATGAACATCGACGACCTGCTGTGCGTCGGTGCAACCGACAATATACTGCTGTCGTCGACTATCGGTCGCAACAAAAGGCTTGTGCCGGGCGAGGTTATCGCGGCTATCATCAACGGCACTGAGGAACTGCTCGAAGAGCTGCGTAAATTCGGTGTCAATATATATTCTACCGGTGGCGAGACTGCCGATGTGGGCGACCTTGTTCGCACAATTATAGTCGACAGCACCGTTACTTGCCGTATGCGCCGTGCTGATGTAATCGACAATGCCAACATTCGCCCAGGCGATGTTATTGTAGGCCTTGCAAGCTACGGACAGGCTGCTTATGAAACCGAGTACAACGGCGGTATGGGCAGCAACGGCCTTACTTCGGCTCGTCACGATGTATTCTGCAAAGCAGTTGCCGAGAAATTCCCCGAGACTTACGACAACGCGATACCCCAGGAACTCGTATACTGCGGCACTTGCGGACTTACCGATGCCGTAGAGGGTGCCCCGGTCAATGCAGGTAAGCTCGTGCTGTCGCCCACTCGTACTTATGCCCCGGTTATCAAGGCGATACTCAATGAGTTGCGCCCCTCGGTACACGGCATGGTTCACTGTTCCGGTGGTGCTCAGACAAAAATAATGAACTTTGTTGGCGATGTACATGTTATAAAAGACAACTTATTCGATGTGCCGCCGCTGTTCGAGCTCATCCGCCGAGAATCGGGTACAGATGCACGCGAGATGTACAAGGTCTTCAATATGGGACACCGTATGGAAATATACGTTCCCGCCGAAGCAGCCGAGCGCATCATCGCTATCTCGGAGAGCATGGGAGTACCGGCCAAGATCATCGGTCGCGTCGAAGAAACAAATGCCAAACGCCTAACCCTCGCTACACCTTACGGTACATTTGATTATTAAGGTATAAGGGGGCGCGGCTACGGCTTATAATCCGTTAATCGTGCCCCCCATTATGCATCTTAACCGACTTTTTACTTATGCTTCAGCAAGCCTCGGTATAGCCGCGGGGCTTGCTTTGACTGCGTGTGGAAATCACACACAACAGACTTCCGAGCATCAGTTGCCCGATACCTTGAGGGTAGTCACCCTATATAGCCCGACTTCATATTTTATCTATCGCGACCAGCCGATGGGCTATGACTATACGCTCGTAGACAGTCTGGCCAAGCAGAAAGGCATGGTACTTGACCTCAAGGTGGCAAAAAGCCTGTCGTCGGCGGTTGCCATGCTCGATTCCGGCAAGGTAGACCTTATTGCCTACGATGTGCCTATCACAGAACATTACCTCAAATATGTGGTGCCTTGCGGCCCGGAGAATTATACATCGCAGGTACTCGTACAACCCAAGGTGCAGGGCAAAGCACCCATTACAGATGTTACCGAGCTGGTTGGCCGACAGGTGTATGTGGAGAAAGACAGCAAATACCTCCGCCGCCTTAATAACCTCAACGATGAGCTCGGCGGCGGAATCGAGATACACGAAGTCGATGCCGACTCTCTGATTACCGAAGACCTTATCGAAATGGTCAACGACGGCAAGATACCCCTGACTGTCGTGGATAGCGATATAGCCAAACTCAACCGCACTTATTATCCGGGGCTCGATATCGATATGCCCGTAAGTTTTGCGCAAAGGGCCTCGTGGGCTGTTGCCCCTGATAAGAAATGGCTTGCCGACTCCATTGATGTGTGGTTTGCCCAGGCCTCGCCGCAGGAGACGAATGAAGAATTGCTCAAACGGTTCTTCGAGCAATCGAAATACAGCCCGACTGTACGCTTTGATTTCTCGAAAGGATATATTTCGAAATACGACGACCTTTTCAAGAAATATGCTCCCGGCATCGGCTGGGACTGGCGACTAATGGCAGCCCAGGCATATCAGGAAAGCAAATTCAAACCAAACGCCCGTTCGTGGGTTGGTGCCCGAGGTCTCATGCAGATTATGCCGGCTACGGCTCGGGGATACCGCACAAAGGTGTCGCAGCTCAATAATCCTGAAACGAGTGTCAAAGTTGCCACCCAATTGCTCGATGACCTCGACGGTTACCTGCTCAAATATGTGCCCGACGATAAAGAGCGCCTCAAATTTGTGATTGCAGCTTACAACGTAGGTATCGCCCATGTATATGATGCGATAGCTCTGGCAAAGAAATACGGCATGAACCCACAAGTATGGGACGGCAATGTGAGCAAGGCGATACTTATGAAGATGAATCCCAAGTATTACAACGACCCGGTTGTGAAATACGGGTACTGTCGTGGTACTGAGACTGTTAATTATGTAAAAAACATCACGGATTTCTACGAACACGCCCGACGCGAAATTTCTGCCTGATTTTTTTGAGTCGTTTTTGTGAAATTTCTAAACATTAATCATTAACTTTGCGAAAGAACATAACAAATAATACTGACTAATATGAAAAAACGTTTTCTCACACATGCATTAGCTATTGTGCTCTGTGGCTCGATGATTACCATGACATCATGCATCGGCAGCTTCTCGCTCACCAACCGTCTTCTTGGCTGGAACCAGCATGTAGGCAACAAGTTTGTCAACGAGTTGGTATTCTTCGCCTTCTGGATTCTCCCGGTATACGAAGTATCGTGCCTTGCCGACGTACTCGTGCTCAACTCTATCGAATTCTGGAGCGGTAGCAACCCCATGGCCAAGGGTGATAAGATTATCGAAGGCAACGACGGCAAATACCTTGTAAAATGCGACGGTAAGGGCTATGATGTAATCAGCCTCAACGATAACAGCAGCGTGCGCCTCGATTTCGACCAGGACTCGCAGACTTGGAGCTATACAGCTAACGGCGAGACTCGCGAACTCTTCACTTTCGTTGACGATACCCACGTGAAAATGCCTGTAGGCAACGACTGCTATCAGACATTCGAACTCTCCGACGCCGGTGTATACGCATACCAGCAGGTTGCTATGCAGGGCAACTTCGCCAGCAGATAATTATATATCCACAAAAAAAAACTCGCAACGGCCATTCGCTGTTGCGAGTTTTTTTGTGCTCTTTGTGTAATTGTCAGCGTACGATTTTGGTCACGCGCTCACCTTGCTTTACAATATAGATGCCTTTAGGCAGGCCTTGGAGTGTGCCGGCTTCAGCACCCCTGTACAGTAAAATACCATTGGGGGTATAGATATCGGAAGTTTCAGCGGCTTCTGCTACATTTTCGATGCCTGAAGCTTCTTTGACAGTATAGTTGTAAACGAATTTAGCCGAGAAGTTTTCATCGCCTTTAAACAGAGCCTCGACAGCCGTGCTGTGTTTGCCGGGGGTGTTTTCGAGTGTCGGCATGTCGGTCACGGTCATGCTGTAGCCGGGTATGTTGCATGTAAATGTTACAGGCAGGTTGGTAGCCCCGTGCTCAAATTCGCTGCAGTCGGCCACGGCCATAGGCTCTAACATGTTGCGGTATTGTGCAAATGGAGATTTTGAGTCGCTGTATACATCTACATCGGGGACATGGATTTTGAGTTCCTTATTGTAATTTATGAATGCCGAAGCGGAAACAGGTACTTCGAACGGTGCGAGTACGGCCATTGTAAGGCTTGCTGTTCCTAATCCCCAGGTGCCTATTTCTGTCACATTGCGAGGCACAACTATTTTGGTGAGTCCGGAGTTATAGAAAGCGTTAGAATCTATCTTCTTGAGAGATTCCGGAAGTTCGATGGTTTTCAGATTCTTACATTCGCGGAATGCGGCTTCTCCGATTTCAGTTACAGCTTCACCAAGTGTTACATTTTTAAGTGTTTGCGATTTCCAGAATAATTGACCGGGAATGTATTCAACCTTGTTGCCGACTATAAATGATTCGATCGGTGCCGAACAAACGTCGGTGCCGTGATAGGCATCGAAATCTTTTTGAGCAGTGCGGATGGCATTCCATGTAAGGGTGCTGAGTTTTGGGCATCCGCTGAGGAAGTAATAGTAGTCGAATTCCTTTAATCCTTCGCCGATTGTGATTCGTTCGAGCGAAGTCATTCTGCTGATGCTCAGCTTACCGAGAGTCTCTACTCCGTCGGGAATCACAAGCTCGCTGATTCCCGAGCATCCGGCAAAGGCCTCTTTGCCTATAGTTTTGAGAGATGTCGGCAAGGTGAGTTCTTTAATACCGCGACAGTCACAAAGGAACTCTTCGGGGAGCATGCTTACTTTGTTGCCAAATACTATAGTTTTGAGCGAGTCGCCAAACATTTTCTTGCCCTCATAGTCTTTGTATGTCTCAATTGAAATTGCATTCCAATTTACGGAAACGAGAGAATCGCAGCTTTTAAAAGACTTGTTGCCGATGCGGGTCACACTCTCCGGCACGCTGATACTGCTCAGGCGAGTGCTTGCAAAAATATAGTCGGTGATAGTTTTTGTGCCGTCGGCTATTGTGATATCGAGAAGTGTATGCAAATATTCATCCACGCGGTATAGATAAGCGACTTTGTCGATATAAACCAGTTTTTCTATATCCTGATTGTTTTCCCAATATGTGCCGTCAAAAGCTTGATAGCCTACAAATTCGATAGTGCCGGGAGTCTTTACGATGCTTAGTGAAGGCACGTCTTTGAAAGCCCTGGCAGGCACTGATTTCACTCCGGGGCCGAATACTACAGTGTAAACCGGCGATTTCTTAAAATTACCGATGTATCGCGCTACAGGGTCGAAGGAGTCGGCTTCGCAATCAATGGCGTTCCATGTCACTTTAGTCAGTGCGTTGCAATCGTTGAAAGAGCAGCCTCCGAGGAATGTAAGTGTTTGGGGCAGTGTAATCTCTTTGATACTATGGCATTCGGCAAATGTATATCCCCGATTGCTATAGTTTATCTGTTTTTCGCCAATGCTTTGCAGGGTAGACGGCAGTACGACATTCGACAGCTTGATACATTTTGCAAATGTATAATTGCCAAGGTGTTTAAGGCCTTCGGGCAATGCTACGCTTTCAAGGTTCTGATAGTCGTAAAATGAGTAGTCTCCAACGGTGGTGATGCCTTGCTCGATTACAACATGCTCGATCAAGTCTTTCGATTCATACCATTCCGGGTAAGTGGCATAGATAGAAGCAGGGTTGTAATAGTTTGTCATGGCGCCACTGCCTTTTATTTTCAGGGTGTTGCCATCGAGTTCCCAGGTGGCATTGTCGCCGCAGCTTCCGCTTGATATCGCAGCTGTGGCAGCCAATGGACTTGAAAGCGCTGCGAACAGTGCCAAGCCGGCAATCAGGTAAAATTGTCTCATGCTTTTTGATGTGTTATAATGTTTAATTCTATGGGCGATAGACTCAATAACGCTTATTTCTATAATGTGTAATCGCCGAATTTATAGAGACTTCGGCTGCGATATGCACTCGCTTTGGGCTTTGGTTAGTAAGTTGGCTTAACAGCTATGGGGCGAGGTGTATTTCTGAATGCAAAATTAACAGAATAATTTCTGGTTTACAAATAATTGGCAACCCTTTTATGCTATTGGGTACTTATACAAAAAGCTTTTGCCTCTACTGATTCTGTGTATAAAAATAGAGACTGTCTAACTTTGGTTGTTAGACAGTCTCTCGTATAGTTTCTAAGTAATAATCAGTTCACCTTGAATTTGGTGCAGCCGGTAGCGAAGAATGCCGCAATCTGGCGGGCCGCTGCCACACCTGCATTGAGGTTTGCTTCGGCGGTCTGGGCACCGCTCTTCTTGGGAGTGAAGAATACGCGGTCGGCGAAACGCTCGGTCAGTACATCAGCGTTGCCGGGACGAACATCGGCAAAGTATTTCAGGTCGGGGCGCTCGGCGAGTACTTCCTCGAGTTCGGCCTCGTTGATTACTTCCTTGCGGGCAGTGTTGATGAGTACAGCACCCTTTGGCATTGCAGCGATGAGTTCTCGGCCTATGCTGCCTTTAGTCTCGGCTGTGGCAGGGATGTGAATCGACACAAAGTCGCTACCGCTGTATAGAGCCTTTAGGTCGGCTGCCGGTTCAACACCTGCTTCGCGCATGGCTTCGGCGGGGCAATAGGGGTCGAATGCCATAACTGTCATATCGAAGCCTTTGGCTTTTGGGGCTACGTGGCGGCTAACAGCTCCGAATGCATGCAGACCCAGGCGTTTGCCACCGAGCTCGAAGCCGGTAGTGCCTGCATATTTGTTGCGTGCTGCCATGATAGCCATACCCATTACGAGCTCGGCCACGGCATTGGCATTCTGTCCGGGAGTATTTTCTACTACTATTCCGGCTTCAGAAGCAGCCTTGAGGTCGATATTGTCGTAGCCAGCACCTGCGCGTACTACGATTTTCAGTTCGGGTGCGGCGGCGATAACGGCGGCGTCTACAATGTCGCTGCGTACAATCAGCGCATTTGCTGTAGCCACGGCGGCGTGGAGTTCGTCGGCACTTTTATATTTTTCGAGAAGTGTCACTGTGTGACCGGCGTCTTCGAGCACGCCGCGCATTTGCGATACAGCTGCTGCCGAAAAAGGCTTCTCTGTTGCTATCAGTACGTTCATCTCTTGTGGGCTTGAGTTATTAGTGTGTTGACTCGAAATCACGCATAGCCTCTACAAGTACTTTCACACTCTCGATAGGAAGTGCGTTGTAGAGCGATGCACGGAATCCGCCTACGCTGCGGTGTCCCTTGATACCGACAATGCCGCGTGCGCCGCAGAAATCGATGAAGTCTTTTTCGAGTTCCTTGTATTCGGGAGTCATCACGAAGCAAGCGTTCATAATCGAGCGGTCGGCGGGATCGGTGACAGTACCGGTAAACATCTTGCTGTCGTCGATAGCCTGATAGAGCATAGCTGCTTTTTCGAGGTCGCGGCGTTCGAGCTCCTTAAGGCCGCCGAGCTGCTTGTAGTAGCGCAGGGTCTGGAGAGCCGAGAATATAGGCAGTACAGGAGGTGTGTTGAACATCGAGCCCTTCTTGATGTGGGTGCGGTAGTCGAGCATAGTGGGGATGGGGCGGTCTACATGGCCGAGGGCATCCTCGCGAACGATTACCAGTGTAACACCGGCGGGGGCAAGATTCTTCTGTGCACCGGCATAGATTGCATCATATTTGCTGAAGTCAATCGGGCGCGAGAAGATATCCGAGCTCATGTCGGCAATGAGGCGGCAAGGCACGTCGGGGTCTACGCGGATTTCTGTACCGTAGATTGTATTATTGCTTGTATAGTGGAAATAGTCTACATCGGCAGGAACTTCGTAACCCTTGGGAATATAGGTGTAACCGGCTTCTTTTGAAGATGCTAATACATCTACATCGCCAAACAGGCGGGCTTCTTTGATAGCATTGCTTGCCCATGTGCCGGTGTCGATATACGCTGCGCGGCGGGCAAGGAAGTTATACGGTATCATGCAGAACTGCATGGAAGCACCACCGCCGAGCCACAGAACTTCAAATCCTGCAGGGATATCGAGAAGCTCCTTTACAAGGGCGGTTGCCTCGTCGATAACAGCCTGAAATTCTTTGCTGCGGTGCGATACCTCGAGCACTGACAAGCCCGTTCCGGCAAAGTTGAGAATTGCATCGGCCGTATTCTGAATCGTATACTCGCTCAGTATCGACGGCCCGGCATAAAAGTTGTGTTTCTTCATAAAAAACATTTTAGAGTTAGATCTGCGCTGCAAATATAGGCAATGACTTTTAATTGTGCAAGCAATTTCCGACTATTCATTCCAGCGGATACACAAGTTTCTTTTTTTTGCATATCTTGCATGATAGCTTATCTTTAATATTATGGCCCACAATTTCTTTTGCCGATATTTTTTTCGCAGCTTTTTCTTGTTCTATTAAAAATATTTCGTAATTTTGCATTACATACGAAAGAACAGTAAGCTAATAGTGTACAGATTGTCTACAAAGCAACTATTTTTTTGACAACTATCAATGTAAATATAAGCACGCCCACAAAACGGAGCGTGCTTTTTTAATCGTTTTTATCAATGCTGTAAACCGTAATTGCCATGTCAGTTGGCGCTTACATTGCGGGGGAGGAGGGTCCATGCGCGGTAGGCCGGACCAAGCGACCGAACTGTGCGGTGCCAATAGCTGTCGCCGACGGTACGAAGCAGGTCGGATGCACATGCGGGTGGCGGGGCTATGGCCCAGTTTTCCCGGCGTATTTCTCGTTCGAGCTGCCCTTCGGCCCAATTGCTGTAGCCGATAAAAAACCTGACAGCACCGTCGACCGGATAACCGGCATTGACATACGAGATAATAGCATCGAAATCTCCGCCGATATAAATACCCGGGGCATACCGCCGTGCGTTTGGTATGATTTCACTGCCAAGGGTATGGAGAAAGTAAAGGCGGTCCTGTCCTAATGGACCTCCACAAAATACCGGTATCTGAATACGTGTTTCTATTCCTTCGAGCAATTCGTTGAGCTGGTATTCTGTGCGGTTGTTCATTACAACACCGGTAGCCCCTTCGTCGGGCACGTAATCTATCAGCGATACTACTCCGTGATTGAAATAGCTTTCGTGTATAAATGGTTCGGCGACAAGTAATCCGCCGACTGCCGGGGGCTGGCTGCTGCTCTTTACCCGGAAAAGGTTGGTGGTAATGTCTTTCATATCGCTGATAGGTTGAAACGTTGATAAATATTATAAGTAACTCTTAAAAATCACTCGCATCTAATTTTTGCGAGTTACTTATTTTAAAAACGCGCAAATAATGCGTTTGGTTTTATCTCCGATTGCAAAAAATATGCCATGGAAGAAAACTATCCTCCATGGCATAATATCAGGTGTGTCTATTGTTTATTTCACCATTACCTTGCGGGCTTCGGAGCCTTTTACGATAATGTATACGCCGGTCGACACCTTGTCTTTTGCCACACGCATACCGCTGAGGTTGTAGACAACGCTGTCGGCATCGATGTCTGATGCGCTGATTTCGCTCAGGCCGCTGTAGGCGATGTGTATCGATACCGCATTACTCGGTGCTACTGCGCCGTGGTTGTATACGGGAACTACCATATACTCGAAGTCATAATCGCCGTCAGCAGCATCTTCGCCGAAGGGGCGGTGTACAAAGGTTGTTTCCTTGACCGGTTCAGTGCTGAGCAGTGTGCCGTTGCAGTATACCCGGTAGTGGTCTATGGCAAGGTCCTTGGGCTGAGTGGGTGCAGACTCGTAGGTCACGTCATCGATAAAGAGTGCCACTGTGTCGTACGAATTGTGGTGGATAGCGAAATACATTGCTCCGGCAGGAAGATCAAACTTATATTCGGTCCAATCCTCGGGCACGGCATCTTGTACCAAAGTGCCGTCAACCTTTTCTACCTTGGTGGTGAAACTTTCCACTTTGTTGTCGCCTGTCGAGTAGTAGATTTCGAAAGTCTCGGGCCATGCTACCGAGAAGCTCTTTGCCCAGAATTTCACTGTCTGAGCGTTGCCCGACAGTTGCGGCGAGATGAGCCAGTTGTCGTTTTCGCTGCGCTGTGCGCTCACACCGAGCATGAAACGGCGACCGCTGTGAGCAACGGCGTCAGGCTGATATTCAGGAGGAATATTAGCCTCGACATTGTCGAAGAGCTGGAATGCAATCGGCTGTGTCTGATAGGGATTATAGAGCTCGCGGAATACATTGTAGGTCTTCTGACCGTCGCCGTCGTATACAGTCCAACCACCGGCTCCGCTGATCGACATAGCTGTATAGGCGGGGCTTTCGAAGTCTTCTGTCAGTGTTTCGGGCTGAGGTTCGCCAATTACAGGTGCGCTCCATGTCAGGGTTATTTCGCTGCCATTGGCGTTAGCGGCGAGGTCGTTGACAGTTGCAAATGCCGCGCGTGCGATTTCTACTGTCGCCTTGCGGGTGTTGTCGGCCGGTGTTGCATCACCTTCTACATTGGCGCTGAAGCTGATTTCGAGCGCGTCGGGGGCGATATAAGGCACTTCGTAGTCGAGTGTGTAGTCGGCAAAACCGTTAGGCGCGATAGTTTTGTCGGTGTCGGTCTTTATTGTCTGGCCGTTGACTGTCCATACAGCAGAGGGGGTAACTTCGGTAGTGCCAAGGTTTTCTACATGTGCCTTGTAGCTGATTTTAGTGCCTACAGCTGCAGTGCTGTTGCCGCTCATGCTCACGATGTGTACGTCGGTAGCATCGAGGTTGCGAACGCGGATATTGTCGAGAGGTATACTCCATGTGTGTTCGTCGTCGTTGTCGCGGGCTTTGAATCGTAGTTCGAACATCACAGCACCGGCTGCTTTGAAACGGTCGAGTGCCACGCGGGCCTGAGTCCACTCGTCGGTAGGTTTCGCTTTGAGGTCGATTGTCTCAATCAATTCGAGATTATCGATGTCGGTACCGCAAAGTACCTCTATCACATTACCTTTGCCCTGATACCAGAATTCAAGTACAGGTTTGTCGGCCTTTGAAATATCGGCGCGTACCGAGATAAGACCGTACATTACATTTGTATCGTAAGGTAGCCAAAAATAGAAACCATTGTCGCCGTCCTGCGATGCAAGTGGCTTGGGTGATTCGGGATCTGTGGGGTCGAAGAGCGAGGCAAAGTAATCGTCGGTGATAGTGCCCATTTGCTGGCCGCCGGTGCCCGATGCCTGATCGGCAAGCCAGATACCGTCGTAAAGGCCGTCGGCAAATGATTCGGTAAACGGCAGTGCGTCGGGTTGGCCTACTACAGATATATTCGATGTGTTGTCAAGCGAATAGTTTTCGCCATAACCGGCTGTTACCTGATAGGCAAAGTAGTCCTGGCCCTTAAGGTCGGGATATGTAAATGTATACGAGCATTCTTTTGTCGATGCAAGTGCGGGGTCATAATATGTGCCAAAGGCATCGAAGATATAGTATTCCACAGCCTCGGGGTCTACATAACCGCCGTGTTCGCCAACCTCGCCTACTCGGTCCCAGGTAAGTGTGGCTGTTTTAAAGTCGTTGTTGACTTTGAGTTTTACGTTTTCGGGTGCAAGGGGGGTATCCGGGCCTGCGAAGATGCTCTTATATTCGATTTTTTCGCTGGCAGTTTCGCCTACATACGCCACGGCTGTAAAACGGTTGTTTAAGCCTGCATAGAGTTCTACATCCTGGGTAATTACCTGGCCGGGTTGCACGTTGTCAAATGTGAACTTGTCGACTTCCCACCTCGAGGTGAGGATGACCTTTGAAATCTCTGTCAGGTCTTTGCCGCCAACAGTCTTGGTCGGGGCGGTGTAGGTGAGGGTAGCCTTGAGCTCGCCCTTGGGGGCAAGTACATACTCAAGTGTTCCGGGCATAGGCGGGTCTACCACTACGGGCGGTGTCACCGATCCGGCCTTGACCGACACATTGGTCAGTTTGAGTGTTCCCTTCTGGGTGGCCTTGGTTGTGCAGTGGAAACCGAGATAGTAATAGCCTTCGGTTGCAATGGTGCAGTTGTACTCGTGGAGTGTCATGGCCTTGTCGGTAAACTGTGTGGTAGGGGTTACCACAGTAGTCATGCCTTCGACCGTAGGCTCTGTGCCAAGTCCCACGTTCATCTCTACGGCAGTAGCGCCGGGGCCCATCATACCTACTTCATAGCCGATTACATAGTCGCCTGCAGGCATGTGGATTGGCACAGTGAAGAGCCAGTCGTCGTTGGATTCTGTTTCGTTAGGCACCATGCAGGCAGCATAGCCTGTGACGGAGCCATACTTCCAACTGCGGCTGTCGTTGTTGACATTGATGTCTGTGTAGTTGCTCACGATCTCTTTGTTTTCTTTGCCAAGAGAGTGAGTAAATGGCACTTCTACAGCATTTGCCGGAGCAACCTTGGCGAGAAGCATGGGTTGCGCTTTAGCTCTGATTGAATGCCCTTCTTTGTTGAGTTGGCGCGTTGTGCCGATACTTGCTCCCGACAGCCGCTGATAGGGTTGCTGGGCCGAGAGTGGCAATAAGACCGACATGGTCAGTCCGAGAACTAATACTCTTTTCATACGCAGGATATTGAATTGGGTTATTGCAGTCTGGATTTGATTGGGTAGTTTCGCAAACTCATAAAAACTTTTTGAGCCTGCGAAACTTACATATATTTAGAGTTTGACTTTGACTACTTTTTCGCCTTGGCGCTTGATATAGATGCCGTTTGCCGGATTTTCAACGCGTCGGCCCTGCATGTCGAAGTACTCGGTTGTGGCTTCTTTATCTACTGCCACGTTTTCAATGCCGGAAATCTTTATGTAGTTGTTGAAAACGATTTTGGTTTCAGGATTATACTGGTATGTGTCGTAGTCATACACGTATGATACATACTCGCTCACATTGCCGTTTTCATCGTAAGTATAGTCATACTTGTAGCCTTCGAGTATGTCCTCGTCTCCTTCCTCGAAAACTTCGCTGTAGGTTTCGAGGGTCACGTCGCCATGTTCGTTGTATATCACCCTTAGGCGACCTATATATTCCGGCTCGGTGGTAGGATTGTTTTTATTGTCGAAATATTCGTATGTGGTAAGGGTAAAGCTGCCGAGATCGTCGGTAAAAGCCTTGACATTTGATATGCCGATAACAGATGGGTCGGCAAAGGTGTGGTTGGCCGTATAACCGCCATTGGCATCGTAGCTTACAAAGAAATAGCCGTCGATAGCCCCCTGGCAGTACACGGCGCACGATGTCAGACGGTTGGGTCCTTCGGTAAAGGAGTTGATGTCTGCTTCGGTCATTTGGCCGTCAGTGGTTTCCCATATCAGATCCTTGTATTCGGTCGCGTTATATACAACCCAGGAGTCTTTCGTAGAGTTGTAGTAATAGTATGTCATGCCTACAGCCTTGCCGCTCTGCTCGTCGTAGGTCCACTCGAGCTTGTAGGCCGGCATCAGTGCTCCGCCTAATGGAAGGTTTTTGACGATGCTCACGATATTGCCTGCGTCGTTGCGTACGATTTCGTTTGTCTCGCACTTGATATTTTCAATCCAGGCATTATCGGTCCAGTTATAGCTCATTCGCATGATGTAGTAATCATGGATGATAGGGTCGTAGGTATAGGTGGTCCACGATTCGTTTACCCATGTGCCACCTTCGTCTGCCAGGGTCAGCATGCTGGTGCGCTGGTTGTTGTCGTCGTATTCCTTTATGGTTTTGTACGACCCGTCTTCGCCGGTAAGGAGCTCGGTAATCGAATTTCCCTTGCTATCGTAGGTAAATTGTACTACGCCAATCTCTATCCACTCGTCTTCATAGATATACTCGGTTTGCTCTTCCGGAAGCCACTTGGCTGCATCGGGGCTTTTCTTTACGATATGTCGCGCTGCAGGTGCCTTCTGGGTGGCGAAGCGTGGAGATGATGCAGCCGGCATACAGGATATAAGGCCGCATAGTAGTAACGGGTAAAACTTTTTCATACGCAATAATGTGTGTTATAAGTGATAGATGTTAAACCTTAGATATGGAATAGTAATTCGTTTACAAAGATATCTATTTTCTTTTAATTTCCAAAATTAATTTGCAAAAGTTTGTTATTCTTTTGTTTTTACCTGCTTTTGGGTTTCTGTGTTTTCAAACCGTACCGATGCCCGGTGAACTCTTTTACATCATCGTTTGTTTTGATTTTATTTAACAAGAATATATAGTTTATGATTAAGAAACTAATCCTTGCCATTACATTAGGCGTAGCATCAATCATGGGCGCATCGGCCCAGAAAGCTGAAATTACCGCATCGTACGGTGCATACACTCAAATGGATGCTACCGATATGAAAGACGGTTGGAAACATGTTAATACTGCATGGGGTGCTCTCAACGTCGGCCTCAATTTCAGGGTGACCCCTAAGATATGGGTCGGACCGTCGTACACATTTTCGTCTTCGACAACTAAAGGCGGTCCGGAGCACAGCAATGTAGCATACCATGCGGTGATGTTCAATGGCCGTTACCACTACTATCGCAACAGTATCGTCACCCTATATGCCAAGCTCGGGCTCGGCGTGGAATTCTCTTACATGCAGCCACGCCACGACGATAGCTACACAAAGGCATACTGCGCTTTCCAGATTGTTCCTGTTGGCGCTCAGGTCGACCTTAACCGCGATTGGGCTATGTTTGCCGAAGCCGGTTTCGGTGCTCAAGGCTTGTTCCAATTTGGTTTCAAGTACAAATTCTGACCGCTCGATCTCCCTTATAAGAGTTACGTATACAAATACCGCCGCATTGCGCAGAGCAGTGCGGCGGTATCTTTTTGGCCGTGACCCTTGCGGGCCGGGCATTACTGATAATCAATAACCAAAATGTATAAGTATCTCGCAAAAATTAGTTGCAAGTGATTTTTAAGAGTTGCTTGCAATAGGTTGTTAGATAGCGATTTCGAGTTTTTTATCGCAGGCTGTGGCGGGAACATCGATATTGCGGATACCGCCCTTGCCGTCGTGTACGCGGATGCAGTAGCTGCGTTCGCTCGGCATTCCTTCGAAACTGCCCTTGCGGGGATCTACTATCAGTTTGCCGCCTTCTTGGCGTATTTCTGTTGTAGAGTAGGCTGTGTCGTAGTCGTTGTTGTCGCCCGGGTCTTCGTAGAGTGTCATTTTGCCGTCAGCTCCGGCAATTACATCGAGGATGATGTGCTTGTACATACTGTTGGCGCGGGTTACTTCGCTGCCGTTGCATGGTATGATCGAGCCCTTGCGGATGAAGTAAGGTATCTGTGCGAGGGTAAAGTCGGCAGTCACATGCTTGCCGCCCTCGAATGTACGTCCGAGGTCGGGGCAGTACCACGAGCCTTCGGGCAGCCATACTTCTTGGCTTGCGACTTCGCCGTTACGGGGGCGTGTTACCGGTGCTACGATGATATCGTTGCCAAAGAAGTACTGACCCGGATTGTTGTATGCTTCTTCGAGTTCGGGATAGATGTAGTACATCGGGCGGCACATACCTACGCCGGTATCATAGCTCTGGCGGGCTGCCGAGTATATGTAGGGTAGCAGACGGTAGCGAAGTTTTACCACATCGCGCATTGCCGGCATTTCATCATATTTCCATATGCGGCGCTCGATATAGCCCTGGTTTGATGCATGGGTGCGGAATATCGGGGTAAAGACGCCGAACTGCATCCAGCGGATGAGCAACTCCGGATCGTTGGGGTCGCCGGGGCCGAGAAGGTGGCCGCCAAGGTCATGGCCCCAGTAGCCGTAGCAGACGTTCGAGGCTGTTGAGGTGAAGTAGGGCTCTTGGGCGAGGGTCTCGAAATTGATATATGTGTCGCCCGAGAATCCAATCTGGTAGCGGTGGCTGCCAAGACCTCCCCAGCGGTGGTAAATCAGCGGGCGGCGGTCAAGGCGCTGGTTCTTCATGTCGTGATAATATACATGGTTGCACCAGAATGTCTGGCCGAGGCCGTCGAAACTGTCGTTGGTAAGCTTTTGCTGCCAGTCGAGCCACCAGAAGTCTACACCCTGTTTTTCGCGTACACGCATGATGTTTTTTGAAAAAATGATTTGTAGAATGTAGAGTCCTGCAGAGCCCAGGGCACAGCAGTCTTCGACTGCGGGTCGATGCCCATGTCGGCACTGATTTCGGGGTAGCCGTCCTCGTCGTGTGCAACGCCGTCGGCCGGGTGGAGGTTGAGCGCAAGGTGCAGACCTTTGTCGTGGATATGACTCAATAGGCCTTCGGGATCGGGGATAAGGTTGGTATTCCATGTCCAGCCGGTCCAGGCGCCACGGCCGGTGCTGTAGGGCTCGCCGCCGTCCCAATGCCAGTCTACGTCGAGTATCATCACATCGATATTGATGTCGTTTTCTGATAGTTCGCGTATCATAGTGCGATAATCCTCTGCCGAGTAGGGCGCAAATTTGCTGTACCAGTAGCCTAAGACGTATGCCGGAGGCATGGGCATCTTGCCTGCGATTCGTGTATAGTCGCCTAAGGCTGTCATATAATCATTGCCGTAGCCTAATAGGTAGATGTCGAGGGCTTCGGGGTCGGCACGGTGCGCTACCCAAGGTACTCCCTGTACTTCGTTTTCGAATGCTAACGAACGGCTGCCGTCAGGACGTACAGTCGCCGGTGATTCGTCGATTACAGACCAGCCGGAGCGTGATAGTATACCGTTGTTGAGCGGCAGTGGAGCCTTGGCGCCGTCATAGCCGTCGAGCGTACGCATAGTACCCTTTAGGTTTTTGTCGTCCTTTTTGCCATAATACCATACTGTGCCGTCGCCGAGGCTTACGGTGAGCGACTGTGAGCCTCGGCGTGGGTCGGTGCCCTTGCGGTAGCTTAGAAATAGACTGTCGCTGTCGATTATTATACTGTTTTCTGTTTCTGTGATTTTAAAGTTCGGTACCGGGAGTTCGCGGTTGATAACAGTAAATGTTGGCCGGTCTTCGAATTTTGCTTTGTCGCTGTACTCGATGCGTATCATGCGAGGGGTGAGTACCGTAAAGCGGGCATTCCCGCAGGTAACTGTTGCCTCGGGCGAGGCAACCGGATTGTCGGCATATGTCAATGTCAACAAACTTGCGCAACCACAAGCCAATACTCCGGCAAAACGTCTGATATTCATGTTTTTGAGAAATATAGATTAGTTTAGGTTGAATATTTAAGGTTCTTCGGCAAATTTAATAATTAATATCCGAATATCGATTATCGCTTTTTATACATTGAACAAAACCGACAAAAATTGGAATAAAAACAAACAAACCGGCTTGTTCGCGAGTTATAAGGATATAATATTTGAAATCTTACCGATATGAAAAGAGAAGAATTCGTAGCCCGAATAACTGATTTGGTTAATAATTATATAGAGTACTATGTCGGTAAAGACGGCGATCTTCAACTCAGGGTAAACCCCATGAGCCATGCCGTCGACCTGGTTGGTAGTCACGACAGACTATTCGGAATCGCCGATTCCGAGGCTGTGATAGAATCTGCCGCTGCTGCCGATGACGAAAGTGCCGAAGACGCTGCCGATTTTCAGGTTAAGCAAAATCCCGATTTTTATTCGATAGGCTCTCTAATCGCCACCGATAAGGACGGAAAGCGCTGTGCCGACAGATCTGCAATAGAATCTGTCGCCAAGCTGTACTTTCCTGAATAGTCTGTATTAATCTTCCTTCGGGCAATAAGCCACTGTTACAACCGGAGTGTGGTTGAACAATCTGTCGGCGTTTGTCCTTACTGCGTCGATCGAGAGTGCACGGCGGTCGGCAACGGTACTGTTGAGGTCTTCGCCGTGGTATTCGGCCTGGGCAAGGTTGCTCGCTCGGGGGATATAGCCGATGTTGCCAAAGCGGAATGTCGATTCGAAATTATTGAGCGATCGTTGCCATTCGCGTTCCGATACTTCGCCCTCGACTGCAAGTGCACGGCCTTCGGCCATTAGCAGGTCGCGGGCACGCATTATGCTGTCATTGCTATTATCGGTCAGGCGCGATATCATCAGCAACATACCTTCGTGTTCGCTGCCTATAATCGATGCGTCGGCGCTGGTTATCAGTCCCTTGCCTTTTCCGTGAATTATATTGGACGTAAACCGCGATGCTCGTCCTGCCGATAGAAGGTCGGTAATAGCATCGGCGGCAAAATATTCTTCTGTGCCATACGACGACATTGGCAGTGCTACAACTACCATTGTGGAGGGCACATGGTCGTAGACCTGGCGGAAGACATCTGCCTCGGGAAAGCCGGGCGAGGGTAGTTGCCGAGGCGCTATCTCGCGTCGGGGTATGTCGCCAAACCATTTTTCGGCAAGTTCTACTACGCGCTCAAACGAGATGTTGCCGGTAACTGCCATTATGGCATTGTTTGGGGCATAGTGGCTGTAAAACCACTTTTCCACATCCTCAAGCGTCACTTGGGCTATGTGCTCGGGTTTGAGTCCTATGGTAGGCCAGGAATACGGGTGTTGCGATGAATACATTGCCTCGCGCAATACGTGCATCATCTTGCCGTAGGGCCGGTCGAGGCATTGTTGTTTGAATTCCTCGATGACAACGCCCTGCTGAATGCTCAATGAGCGTTGCGAAAACGACAACGCAAGCATACGGTCGCTCTCGAGATAGAACGCCGTTTCTACATTCTGCGCGGGGATACTGAGGTAAAAATTCGTAAAGTCGCTGCTTGTCCATGCATTGCTGCGACCTCCGGCTCGCTCGAGCACTTCGTCGAAGTCGGCGATATTGGCCGACCCACCGAACATAAGGTGCTCGAATAAATGCGCCATGCCGGTAAGGCGACGGCTCTCGTCGCGGGCGCCTACATTATATAATATATTCATGCCCACCATGGCTGTGGTAGTATCGGGCGAATGCACGATACGAAGACCATTTGCCATGGTGTGGCGGTTGACTGTCAGAATGTCCGAACTCATTTATCGAGTACTTTCATTCCGATTATGCGAATGTCATTTTTTGGGCGGTCGCGACCGTCGGTATCGGCTTTTTCGATTCGGTCTACAGTGTCGAATCCGCTTATTACCTCGCCGAAGACAGTATAGTCACCGTCGAGGTGAGGGGCACCGCCTACTGTGGTGTACGCTTCGGTCATTTCGGGGGTCATTGCAGGGCTGTTGTCTTTGGCTGCCTGCGCTTCTACTTGTGCTACAAGCGAATCCTGAAGGGCCTGCAGACCGGCTCGGTCTCCGCGCATCTGCATGTCGCGAATGCTGTCGCGGTGTTGCAGGGCAAGCTCGTTGAATGCCTTTTGCATACGGCTCATCTTCATGTGCTGCTCGAGCTGGGCTACCTGCGCACTGTCGATTTTTGTACCGGTTACTACATAGAACTGCGAGCCCGACGACTGGCGCATGGGGTTGACTTGGTCGGCCTGGCGGGCGGCGGCAAGGGCATAGCGCTTGTGGAAGTGTTTGGGAAATACGATTTCTGCATCGATTTTGTAGTTGGGTCCGCCTGAGCCGAGGGCCTGTCCGGGGGCCGCGTTCTTCGAGTCGGGGTCGCCGGCCTGTACCATGAAGTCTTTGATAATACGGTGGAATAGTGTACCGTTGTAGTAGCCTTCGCGGGCGAGTTTAACAAAGTTGTCGCGGTGCTTGGGCGTGTCGCCGTAGAGCATAACTGTAAAATTGCCCTCGGTGGTTTCTACTTCTACTTTTACAGATGCGGTATCGGGGGTGAGTGTATTGTTCATATTTGTATCGTTTTTGGCCGAGGCTCCGGAGTTGCATGCCATGGCGGCAAAACATATCGCTCCGAATCCAAAGGCCCGTATAAAGCTATTGAACATAGTATGTTATCATTGATTGTAATAATAGTGTATGGCGTCGTAGTCGATTTCAAACACCAGCTTGTCGGCATTCCATTTCATGAAATACCTCTGCATATCCGACAAGATTACCGGGTTGATACTCAGATAGTGAGGATCGATTTCAAACTCTCCTGTGCGGGGGTTGTGCTTCAGATGAGGTTGTAGAAATCGGGCCAGATATCGTTTGTAGTAATCCACGTCGCCTACGTCGTGTACGTAGTGCACCGCATAATCCCAGTCGGAGTATAGAGGGTCGTCTACTTGCTCATATTCACCTGTTTCAGGGTTTCTGCGGTATTTGGGCAGACCCATATCAGATTACGGTTGTCGGGAAAAGACGTTTATAGATTCGGCGGAAATTATCGTCGGCGGCTATCAACTCTTTAGCGCGTACCTCGTAGTCGCTGCCGTAAAGTCCCTGCAGGAGGTCGGGCAGGTAGCGGTGCTCGCGGTCTTTGTCGATCGCTCCGGCTACAAGATTGCGTATCGCCGGTTCGTAGCCTGCCGGGTCGATTGCATTCAGATAGCGGGCTGCACTGGCCATGAATTGGCCGGAGAGGTCGACTCGGCTCATATTGTCGATTAGGCAGTCGATTTCTGCCGGGCCGCATTCGCCGATATGATTCGCCAGATATTCATATGTTAAAAGCCCGTCCGGGTCGAGGCGAAGCTTTTTGATATCTTCTTCGGTCATAGTATTGAGATTAGTTTGGATTGCAAAGATATATGTTTTATGTCAAACCGCAAAATTTTATGCTTCAACCATGTCCAAACAGCTATGGGTAACGTGTGATGAAAATTTTTTTGCATCCATGTGTAACATTTGAAACCTTTTTGCGTCTAAAGATTGTAAACCTATAAAAACATATTTTATGAAAAGAACTTTTATATTACCGCTTATCGTTGCTGCGATGATGCTGCCTGCATCTACTGCTTGTGTGTCAGTAAATAGCAGTGAGACCGATGGCTCGCTGAGCATCAGCATCAACCGCCGGAGTGAAGACGTAAGCAACAATATAATCACCAAGAATCTCAAGCTTGGAGATTTCAATGAAATCGAAGTGTCGAGGGTAAATATTGTTTACAGTGTTGGCACTCCAGGCACTGCAACTCTGTCCGCTCCCGACAATGTAATGGATAAAATTACCGTCTCAACCCGTGGAGGTAAACTAAAGGTAAACGTAAGCGATGAAGTAAACTTCAGGGGCCGTCTCAACGCTACTCTCACAGTTTCGTCTTCTTCGATTAAGGAAATCGACGCGGCCCTGAGTTCGAATGTAAAAGTTACGACACCGATTGTTTACTCCGGTGGCCTTGACCTTGAGGCAACTACATCGGCTTTGATTGTACTCGGTGAAGTAAAGAGCGAAGAGGCAGACATCGAGGTTAGCACTTCGGGATGTGTGAAAATCGCCGACCTGCAATGTGCCGACGACATAGATGTCAGCGCTTCGACTTCAGGCTCTATAAAGATAGCCAAAGCTACTTCAAAAGGCTTTGATGGCGATGCAACCACATCCGGCACGGTCAAGGTTGAAAGCGGAAGCATTGGGGATGTAGATCTCGATGCCTCGACATCTGGCAGCATCAAAATTTTAGCAGCCGTAAGCGGCGGCACGGCCGATGCCTCGACCGGAGGCTCGATTAAAGTCAACACCTCAAATATCTCAAAGACCACATCAACCGGAGGTCATATTTCCGGCTTGTAATCTTTCATGATTTTTTTAATTGAAACGCGTCATTATTGGCGCGTTTTTTTGTCGTATTTGTGCTCGATTTTTCAAATATTATGAAATTTGAGCGTTGTGTTTTTGCTAAAATATCGTAATTTTGTGAATTGAGATAAAAAATCACCTTAAATAGTCGAAAAAAACACAAATTTGCAGTAAGCTTAATAAATAATTTCAATTGCTATGCTACATTTAATCGCCGATACAGGCATACAATTCCATACTACAGAGCTTGAGTTTGACGCAGGGGAGCAGTTGACTCTTCCGGCTGGCAGGCCTCTGAAATATAGTTTCTGCAATATTGTCAACGAATGTTCGGGCGAACGGGTGTTCGACCTCGTTACATACCATAGCGGGATAGGAAAGTACATACCTGTCAACGAACTTGTAAATGCCGGTACTATCGAGCTGCTTGCCGACGGACGTGCAAAGCTCGACGAGAGTGGCGTTGAAATTATGCGCACCGACGTTTCGCCCACATTGTACACCCAGATTGAAGCCGGTGGCAACGGCGATTTATATACCTTCAATTCGCTCTTGAGCTACATGACCCCCAACCCCGAAATGGTACACGAGCGTGTGCCGGCTTTCGAGTTGCTGCTGGGTCAGTGGCTGCCGATGCCGATGTTCGAGATGCAGCACGGGGTCACAACCGATGTGCCATATGCCTGGTGCCGTGTTAAGATCGAGCGAGTGGGCGAGGGGAGCGAGCCGGGTAAATCGCGCTACCGTTTTATATGGGCCTTCGATACCCGCTCGAGCCGCGACCAATTGGCTGTATACCGCCCGACATTCCCGATCGAGGGTATCGACAAGCTCGAGTTCGGCCTCTGCAACCGCGTGTCGAACCTGATTCCGTTCATGTCGCCAAACGGTTCATTTACAGTATTCAGCCACTATATAGCCCAGCTGCTCGGCCTCGACCCGACAGCCGGTGGCTATCGCTATATCGGTTTTTACATCTACCTGATCAATTTTATCCGATTTATAGGCGCTGCCCCCGAGGTAACGCTCTACCGCTGTCCGCCCGAGCGCAATATTCCTGTCGACCTCGTGCTCGACATTGGCAACTCGCGCACTTGCGGATTGCTGTTCGAAGACGGCGACTTCACTCGTGCCGCCATGCTTGCGCTTCGCGATATCAGCGACCCCTCCAAGAGCTATGAGCATCCCTTCGATATGCGTCTGGTGTTCCGCCAGGCCGATTTCGGCGGCGACATCGTGATTGAGGAGGAAGACATGTTCCGCTACTCATCGCTTGTGCGTGTCGGCGACGAAGCTCGCAAACTCGTGTACCGTTCGGTCGAGAGCGAAGGGCTTTGGGCAAGCACTACAAATTACTCAAGCCCCAAGCGATATCTTTGGGACAACAGCCTGTTTAAGCAGAAATGGGAATTCCTTACCACCGACAAGGACCCGCTATATATCCGTGAGGCTGAAAACGTATATGTCCCGGGCCTTTCCGACCTTTTCGACGCTGCCGGTGAGTACGTGCGCGATCCGTTCAATATGATTGAGAATACCGACGGGCACACCCATTATTCACGAGCCTCGCTGATGACCTTCGTCTTGATTGAAATACTGCAGCAGGCATTGATGCAGATCAACAGCCCCGACTTCCGCCGCAGGCACGGCCAGATCAACTGCAAGCGAGTGCTCAGGAGCCTGATTCTCACATGCCCCACGGCGATGCCCAAGAAGGAGCAGATCAAGCTGCGCCAATGCGCCCTTGATGCATTCGAAGCCCTCACGCTGATATATCCCGACGGCGAACTGCCTAAAATCGACGTTTTCCCCTCTGTCGAAAGCCTCAGTGCAGCTTCGGAAGACGCTATGGCCGACGAAAAAGCCACATGGACGTTCGACGAAGCCACATCGTGTCAGCTCGTATATCTCTATGCCGAAATTGCCGAGAGGTATCGTGGCCGTGCCCGCGAATTCTTCGAACTCAAAGGACACGTGCGTCCCGAACTCGAGGCTGAGGGCTATAAGGACAAGGCTGTAACTATCGCGTCGGTAGATATCGGCGCAGGTACAACAGATGTCATGGTCTGCACCTACATGTGCTCGGGCAATGACGAAGGCACCCTCACTCCGCGCCCTATTTTCTGGGACAGCTTCTATGTTGCCGGTGACGATATTCTCCGCAACATTATACAGAACGTGATTATCGAGGACCGAGGAGAGGACTATCCCGATATGGGCAGCATATATTCAGCCCTGATAGCCCGCCTCGACGGCATGAGCAACGACGAAATCGCCGCCATTCCCTCGATGAGCCAGCATGTATATTACCGCACCATTATGGGTGATTTGCGCTCGTCGTCGAGCGAGGCCGAGACAAAGGCGATAAAGCTAAGGCTTGCCACTTCGCTGCTTCGCGACTTCTTCGGTGTCGATTCCAATATGATGGAAGACCGCGACCGCCGCTGCCGAGTAGACTTTAATACACAGGTGTCGCACCCTATGGCTCAGTTCTTTATGGAACAGCTGCGACTGCGCCGACCCTCGAGGGTATATACCTTCGACGAGATTTTCCCCGATGAGAAACCGTCGAAGTACCTGCTCGATTATTTTGCCGACCATTTCGGCTTCCGTTTCGAAGACCTTAAATGGCGCTTCGACCCCGAGCGTGTAGCCGATATCGTAAAATCGACCATGGAAAAACTGATGAAGCAGATTTCGGTGATGCTTTATGCACACCACTGCGACATCGTTGTACTGTCGGGCCGTCCTACCAGTATCGACGCCATTACCGAGCTGTTTGTCAAATACATGCCCGTTACCCCCGACCGCCTTGTGCGCCTCAATGAATACCGTGTGGGCCAATGGTTCCCCCTTGCCGACCCCCAGGGATATTTCTACGATCAGAAAGCCGTGGTCGCTGTCGGTGCAATGGTCGGACACCTCGCGTCCACACAGGGCTTCAACGGCATGGTGATACAGTTCGACGATATGGCCAAGCATTTCTGCTCTACGGCCAACTATATCAGCCTCTACAAAGGCGACCGTATGTCTACAACGATTCTCTCGCCCAAAAAGGGCAGCGAGACGATGAATCTTACAATTTTCCCCACCTTCTTCGGTTGCAAGCAGTTCGATACGCCCCACTATGACGGACGTCCGATCTACGCCCTCTACAACAACAGTGGCCGCAGGGCGCTCCGTGTTACCATAAGCCGTGATTTTATGGATGATCCCGAGCGGCTCGTACTTGAGGATGTTTGCGACCAGAACGGTGACCAAGTGCCTCTCGGCCAGGTAGAGTTTATCTGCCAATCCATTATCAACGACGGCCAGCATTGGCTTGACAAAGGCGAGTTCGAACTCAAGATTAATTAGTAACTCTTCTCAAAACTATGCAACAAATGGCAATACAAGACGATATACGCATAATCAACGAGGGTCTCGAATGGCTGAAGAAAAACAAGCCGGAGCAGTACGAGCAGGCTTACTTCCAGATGCTCGACGGACGCCGCCGCCTGCGTCGCCAGCTCGAAGCCCTCACCGAGAACCCGGCCATTGGTGCCTTTGGCGAGAGCCAGACCGGCAAGTCATATCAGATCAATACCTTGCTCAACCGTCGCGACAAGGCCTTTGTAATCAAATCGACACACTACCCTGAGGGTGTGGGCTTTGTCGACAGAATCAATCCCATTGGCGACGACCGCGAGGCCACCGGCGTTGTGACTCGCATGACAAGCTTCGCCAACGACCCCGGACGATACAACCGCGACTACCCGGTGATTGTGAAGCTGCTCACCGTGGGGCAGCTTGCAACCATTCTTTCATCGGGCTATTATTCTAATATTCGCGACTATACAACATACTCTGAAGAAGAACTCCGCCAGATTTCAGAGCTGTTGGTGCAGCGCTACGGCATGAGAAACGAGGCTGTTGTTACTGCCCTCGACGAGGACGACATACTCGATCTCAAATCGTACCTATCTACCTATCAGAAAGCTGCGACACAGGGTCTGATACGTTCGAACTACTTCGAGACCCTTACCAAGATAATCCGCCGAGTACCGGCTTCCGAATGGTCGGCCGTACTAAAGTACCTTTGGCATGAGAATGAGGTCATTACCCGTCTGTTCGAGCGCCTTGTCGGCTCGCTGCAGCGCATGGATTTCGCTCATGAGGTATATGTGCCTGTCGAGGCTGTAATACACGGTGGTGAAAACCGCAAGACTATCATGTCGGTGGCATGCCTCAACGGCCTCGACGAGGCCTCTTGGGATATCCGCACCGATGTCTACGTGCCCGAGGCCGGTGACCGTCAGCGCCTTCGTCGCGAAGCCGATATCGCCACCTGCGACCTCTGCGCTGTAAGTGCCGAGGTGATATTTAAAATCGAACCCGAGTATCTCGACGAGAACCGCCAGTACTTCTACGACGAGGCCAATGCCGGCGAACCCGGCTATCTGTCGCGCGTGAGTCATGGCAAACTCGCACCGAGTGTCAGCAAAGAACTTCTGCGCGATACCGACCTGCTCGACTTCCCCGGCGCCCGCAGCCCCGAACAGCAGGACGAAGCCTTCTGCACCGAAGGCGCACGCGATAAATCGGGCCAGTCGGTTATTGTGAAGCTCTTCCTCCGTGGCAAAATCGCCTACCTCTTCAATCATTACAGCGAAAGCCATATGATGAAGGTGCTGCTCTTCTGCCACCACCACAAGCAGAGCGAGGTCAAGAACCTGCATATCCTGCTCGACCAGTGGGTACGACGCAATGTTGGTAACAACGTTGCCGAACGTGCTGCCACCCTTGCCCGCACCGGCGGTATATCCCCCTTGTTCCTGGTGGCCACGAAGATAAATATCGACATGACCCCCAAGAACTACGACTCGCACAACAATGCCACGGCACTCAATACACGTTGGGAAGACCGATTCCGCACCGTGCTGCTTGATGCGGTGCTGAACTGGAGCAATGTCGACTGGTTCCGCAACTGGTCTGCCCCAGGGGCATCGTTCAAAGATACCTACCTGCTCCGCAGCTACGAATACTGTTCGTGTACACCTACCGGCAATCAGATGTTCAGTGGCTACGATGTGGCTACATCCTCACCGGAAAAGCGTCTTGAGATGGACCACGACTATTACCGCCTGTTGCGTTCAACCTTTGTAAGCAACGGCAGTGTCCGCGAACTGTTCTTCGACCCCGAACTTGCCTGGGATGTGGTGTCGACACTCAACAACGACGGTTCGCTCTATATCATTGAGCGAATGAACCGTGTTGCCGTAGCCGCCTCGCAAATCAGAAACGAGCAGATGAAGCGCGAGCGCGATGATATTATGACCAATATCCGCAACATCCTCGACAAGGAATACGATAGCGATAACGAAAACGAAAAACTGCTGCATAATATCAATACAGCCAGCAATATACGTTGGGAGTTTGATACTTCGTGCTCGACCGACAGCTATTACTTCGGCCACCTGCTCCAGGCATTGCAGGTCACAGAGGCCGAGTGTCTGAGCGTGGTACACGAGCTTGTACATGGTACGGCTATCAACAACGACCTCAACAACCTGCGCGATTACCAGCTGATAATCAACCGTTGCCGTGGTTTCGAGGGCTGTGCCAACGATGAAGAGCGCTGGGCCCGACTGCTCAAGGCATACGGCTGGCGCAGCATCGACGAGGCAAAGGTGCAGCTCGAACGTCGCCACATCGACCCCTCGGTGCTTTTCCAGCCACGTATGCGCCCCCGTACAAACCAGACATTTATTGCCGATCACATCCTCGACCTTTGGCGCCAGAAAGTGAATTCGGAAAAACTGATGAATACTTTCACATCGGCCGACGAGGGTTTCAACCCCGGCCTGATGAAAGACCTGATTAACACCTTGCTCGAATCAGCCGACCGACTCGGCCTTGCCGATGTAATCGCCGAGCGCATACGCAGCGAGGTTAATGTAGCCAATGTGTCGCAGATTAAAGAAAGCCTCGTCGCCGATATCATGGCCTCGACTCTCAATGCTTTTGTCTGTGACTTCGGCTACTCGATGCTTTCGGAGCAATTGAAAGAAAAAGCCCGCGAGATTGTCGACGACAATATGCTGCCGGTGTATGAGTACCTTGGCAAGTCGCGGCAGTCGAGCTTCTGCCACGACGAACTCGCCGATATGTTCGAGGCCGCTTTCGACCGAGGCTCAGCACTTACCGACTCGTTCGACAACCACTATAATGAGTGGCTTGAATATATGACCATAGCCTTTGTGGTGCACCTCAAGCGTAGCGAGCTGCCCCCTGAAGTCAACAAGGCCCTTGGCGACCTTATCGGGCGAATTACTTTCTAACATAGCAATTGAATCTAATATATGAGAAGAATACATTTCGACGGAAACGGGCCGGTGTGGTGGCATTATCCCTTTTGGAAACCTTGGGGATGCCTCGGTTGCCTCGGCAGGCTATTGCTTTTCCTTATTCTGTTCTTTATATTCCTGTTCCTGTTGAGCCAGTTCCGCTCATGCAGTTCCGAATCGGGCCGTGGTGGTGATGCGCCCGGAGAAGACGTGGTTGTTGAGCAACCGGCAGAAGGGCGCATGCCCCCTATCAACGACGAAGATATCATCGAAGAAGATGGTCGTCAGGTGGTTTCCAACAGACTAAATGTACTTTTTCAGGCCGAAGTCGGCGAAAGCGATATCAACCGTTGGAGCGAACGATTCAAAGAGCTGTATCCCGGCGATGAATATCAGATATTGTTTTGTGATATAAACACCAAACTAATGGCACTCCGGGTTCCTGCCGAGCGCCGAAGGGAGCTTATCACAGAGCTTCCGCAGCAGATACCCGACATACCCTTCCTTGTTTTTGAGGAAGGGTAATGGATATGGGCTATCAACCCAACGATACAGCTCTGCGTGATGCCGCTAAGTCGTGGCATCTCAGTGCTGTCAAGGCATACGATGCGTGGGACCTTACCAAGGGCGACGAGGATGTGATAGTGGCTGTAGTTGACAGCTATTTCGATCTTGATAGCCCTGAATTTCAATCGACTACCGTCGTAAGACCCTACAATGTATGGGACGGCAGCGACAATGTAGCCGTACCGGCCACCTTCAATCCCGGAAACCCCGACCCGGTGCTGTGCCACGGTACAATGGTTGCCGCCATCGCCCTCGGTGCGATGGACAACAACCACGGTTCGGCAGGCATAGCTCCCAAATGCAGCTTTATGCCGGTGAGCCTTGGTGCTCGTTTTGGCTGTTTGGCCATGTTGCAAGGCCTGCTTTTCGCTGTCAACCACGGTGCGCAGGTGGTGAATATTTCTGCAGGCATGAGTTTTGCCGAGGAGGTCGCATCGTGGCCGGTGGAACGCCAGATAGAAATGGCTCGCCGTGAACTCCTTGCGCAGGAAGATGTGTGGAAATATGTTTTCGACATGTGCGAAAAATACTATGTCACCATTGTCTGGGCTGCCGGAAACGAGAATGTGTTTACTGCACTCGATGCCTCGAAGCGCGGCGACAACACTATCAAGGTGTCGGCTGTCGACAAGAATTTTGCCAAGGCCGATTTCAGCAACTTCGGCAATTTTGCCGAGCGCAATATATTTGAATCAACAGTTTCAGCCCCCGGCACCAAGGTATTCGGCGAAGTTCCCGGCGGAGGTGAAATGGCGGTCGACGGCACGAGCTTTTCAGCACCGATAGTTGCCGGGGCCGTGGGCCTGATGAAGAGCCTTGATATATCGCTGAGCACTGCGGAAATATCTACAATACTCCGCGAGACCGGTCGTCCGGTAGCCGCCCGCAGTACCATTGGGCCGGTGATTCAGCTTCGACAGGCACTCGACCGCGTAATCGAAGGCTTCCTTCCCTTTTCGACTTTAAAGGAAGTCGCAGGCAGCGTTTCCGGCGACAGTGTTCGCTATGCCACCACCTTGATGCGACCGCTGCAGTTGGCCGAGGCCGATTCGACCATGCTTCCGCCATTGGTACAGCTGTCGTTTGCCTTCAGTGGCAACGGTGCAGGCAAGGTATATTATACCTCGAATCTCGACCCCGAGCATCCATGGATTGCCGATATTACCGTGGCCGAGAATAATGGCAAGATAGTCATCACCCAGCAGGATGCAGCAAAAAAAACGGGTTCAGACTCCGAAAGCGAGTCGTTTGAGCCTGCGGTATTTACTGTCGCTGCAGACAGCAGGGGTAAAAGTATCATAGAGAGTATAGTTTCAGAATCGATACCGGCAACATATACACCTTATATCAAGAAAGCATAATCGAGGGAATAGGATAAAAATAAGAGAAAATGGAGAATAAGAAAGGATTGTCAATAGCAGTTATGCTGAGCGTAGTCGGCCTTCTCGGTCTTGGCTTTGGTACTTGCATGGGCATGCTTCTCGACGGCAAGTCTATGGCGGCTGCACTTATCTTTGCCGCTTCAGTGGTAGTCGGCGGTGCTTTGGGCCTGTTCCTGGCAGTCAAAGCAAAGACTGTTGACAATGAATTTACAAAATGGAAGAAATACGAGTTTGTCGGTTTGGCCATATGTGTGGCTGTGATAGTTTTTGCAGCACAGCCTACGATTTATACCGGCAATTTTATCTTTGGCAACAGTAATCTTCGTCAGGCAGGCAACGACGATATATCGCTTGTCCGCGCCATGATAACCCGCTTTAAAGCCCAGGAATCTGATAGACTGAGTCTTACCCGCGAGGGGCTTGAAAACTATATTGCATTCAGGCCGTCGAATGTATCGCGAGGCCTCAGCCAGTATATACGTTTCGACGTGATGCACGGGCAGGCCGGAGTGCTCAACCGCTACATTCTCAATGACTATACAGCCGAAAAATCATTCCTTATCGAGCATGGCAGCCTGCAAGAGGACGTATTCGGTAAGTATGAAAATGAGCTTAATCGTATTTCCTCGTTGCTCAGCGGTTTCGATTTTGCCAAATTCAGCACAATGGCGTCGACCCTCACCGCGCTTTCAGATTCGGTAGGGGCAAACCTTACAGCACTGTCGCGTAATTTCAACTTCGGCAATATTACGGTCGACCATTACGGACAATATAGCATCACCCCATCAGAGAGCTACAATTACAGCGATAGGGCACTGAATTTCGGCAATGAATATGCCGCTATGTTCTCACCCCGGGCATCATCACTGAGCCTTTTCGTTGTTTTCGCATTGCTTTTTATTCTCGACTATTTACTCGAATTCCGTAGTCTCCGTGTACCTGCGGGTTCAGGCCCAAAGATTTCAGATAAAGACGGAATACCACTTTAGAGATACCACTATGCCAATCAATGACCATATAGAGCGCTGGGCGCTCAACCAGGGAGCCGATCGTCTTGCGCTGGCTGTAATCAACGGTCAGATAACACTCGACGACCTCGGCGAAATCGCACGCCGCAAACCGGTCTTTGCCTCGAAGTTTGCCCTTGTGCAGCAGCAACTCGAGACAATGCCCAACCCAAAGGAAAAAGAAGAGTATGATGTGATTGTCGCACAGTACGGTGTAGACAACTCTTCGGAAGAAATCTTCAATAAAATGTCGGTATATGTGAGTCGGTGGAACGGTAATACTGCCGCAGCCGACCGTGTGTCCGAGGTAAAGGGGTGGATGTCGATAATAAAGGAGATGAACGACTACCAGCGCCTGGCGGCACGTGTACCGGCAGACCTGAGTGCTTATGAAGCAAGCGGCAAAGTTCCCTCGGTAGAGGTAGAGCAGGCGCTCAAGATGTATCTTGCGCAGTGGAACGGTGGAGGCATCGCAAGCGACGAACACCTCAACAAGGTCGAGGACTGGAGTCGCCGCGTTGTGACTATTCGCAAACAGAAGGTCGAAAACGACTGGAATGCCATCTTTGATGCCGACGGCAAACTAATCAGCATCGACCTCCTCAAAGAGTTCGCCCAACTGTACTCAAGCGCTACTGATTACAGCAGCCGTATCGACGACCTGTATTGGGAGTGGGCGATGTCGCAGAGCGATGTGCTATCTGCCGCCGCAGATTACAACGGCTATTACAATGGTATGGGCAAACATTCACCAGAGGTGGCTGGTTTGCAATCTTTGTACCGGGAATGGCAGGCGATAGACAATACCGATATTTTCGAAGTTATAAAATATATCGAGGATCATCCCGACACACCCTTTAAGAGCGAGGCTAACAGGCTGATGCAGTTGCTCAAGACAGCCGAACTCGAGCGTATGCGCCGTGAGCCGAGCGTGTACTCCGATGCCAAATTCCGCCGATTGAGTACTTCGGGCGCGTGTTCGAAAGAAGAACTTGTCGATGCTGTTGGAGGAAGCGAGGAAGTATACGACCGTATCATGAATCTTGAGAGCACCCGGCGTGATTGTCTGCGACGTATTCCCGATCCTATAGAGCAGACATTCGAATACGGAGGCCAGGGTAAAACCGACATTGTATTTTTCGGTATGCCCTCGAGCGGTAAGACTTGCGTGCTCACCGGACTCTTTGCCAGCGAGCGCCTTACCCCCGACCCCTCGGATTGGAATGGCCGCTATGCAACGGCTCTGCAAAGCTATGGCGAGGCGATGATTGCACCTCCTCGTACACAGACTCGGTTTGTTGCAGTGGTAAACTGCGAGATTTACAAAAAGAATAAGGACAAGCAGCTGAAGGTGCCCTTTAACCTTGTGGATATGGCCGGCGAGGATTTCCAGAACCAGATTGTACAGATCGATGACCTCGGCAGCGCAAACATATCGTTTGATTCCATGGGTCAGGGCGCACCCGAGATTCTTGCCAACGATCACGATAAGGTATTCTTTGTACTTATCGACCCGACAGCCGTAGGTAGCCGCGATGTGATACAGAAGGATGCTATCCGCACACTTGTTGGCTTGTTCGAGAATCCGGCGAACAGGTCGATAATGAGGCGCGTGCGCGGCCTGCATTTCATTGTAACCAAGGCTGATACACTCACCGGTCCCCGCCTCGACAGCGCACGCAAGTCTGTGTGCAAGATTCTCAACGAAGCATCACGCACCAAACTTGTCAACTTTTGTCGTGAGTTGGGTATAAATTCGTCGAAAGAAGTCGAACTCGACGGACACCCGAGAGTGTTTTGCTTTAGCCTCGGCACATTCCACCCGGAAATATATATTCCGGCTCGCAATGCGATTCCGAGACAATTCTCAATGTGATAAGTGATTACGTTGTTGCCGAAAGATACGATTCGGTAGGCCGCAAGGTACGTAGATTTTTTACCCAACCTTTATTGTAACTTTTATGGAAAAGACAATCGGACTGCAATTTGCAGGTTGTGCAGAAACGGGCTTTGACTCACTGCTCAGCATTAATTGGACGGGTAGGAATCTGTCCGACTTCATGCCCCGCGAAGAATATTATGCCGACCCGGTGGCATATTTTGCCAGAATCGACAGTGAGTATCAGACTTATGAGGCAGTTATATGCAAATTCGAGGGTCTCGACCTTCGTCATTCGGCTTTCCAGATAGCGATACGCATACCGGTAGGTTACCGCATCGCCGAGGCGGCTACAGGCAAGATTGTTAGCCCTGCCGCAGTGCTTCGCCCGATACTCACAAAGGTGATGTCCGAGCATCTGAAGTCGTTTGAGAACACTTACGAATATCGAGGTCGCCAAATTCCGACATTTGTACCGGCAGATTATTCATCGATGCTCGACCGCTACCGGCTCGAACCTCAGTGGGGCCCTATGGTCGATATGAACGGCACAAGGCCGGTCTACATCAATGGCTTGGCAACGAGGATATTGATGTCAAGATGTTGGCTATACCTTATATAGCAAGGCTTGCCCAGGCATCGACGGTTGAAATAGGAGGATTCAGTTCGTCTGTGGCAACAACGGCGCTGACCGACGACGAACTTCATCCTGAAGCCGAGATACAGGTGCGCGTCTGCCACAAGACCGGCAATATCGACAACCGTGTGCTCACCGCAACCCCGATGCATCTGCATTCAGAAAACTTTGGCTACAGCACCGAGATATATAATAATGTAGGTATAGTATTACAACGAGATACTTTGCTCGCCCAGTTCAGAAAGGGTAATTATACATCTAAGGGTGACGGATATAAGGTGGAGCAGTTCCCTTCGAAGGGTATTGTATCGGTTCAGTTCTGCCCTCAGTTGCGCCGCAAGGCCTACGAGATACAGCTCAAGGGTAACGGCGTTGCCGACCGTCAGAACGAAATATTCGAGCAGTTGCTATATAATGCCAATAAGATAAACAACCGAAAGGTGGCTTTCGAAGGCGAGTCGATTGTGCAGTTCGAGAGCATGAGCGCCGAACAGCTGTGCAATTGCTTCTCGCTGACACGTCTGGCAAAGTTCAAAATCGATAAAGTGCGCCGCGACGGTAATGTAATTTCTATTACCCTCGAAGCTAAGGAAGAACCCAAGCCTATAATGGCGAGCGAGAACATGGCGCCGGCGATGCGTAAATCGTCGACGAACCAGAAAACACTTTTGATAAGGTATCAGGCCGGGGCGAAATTGGCAAACAGGGTCGATGTAGTACTGACCCAGTACCTTTCGCCCGAGGTGGAAAGTGTCTCGGTATTCCGCAAGGCCGAAGTCCTCGTAGATGAAAGTGGTCGTTACTCGGTGGTTACGTTTGCCGAGCTTGCCGGGAATCCTCGCATCGAGGTTCGTATAGGCCGTCCGTCATTATATAAAGGCGAGCCTCGCCAAGGCGATGACAAATATGATTATGTAGTAGATATGTGTGCAGCCAAGGGTGCCGTGTCGCGCTATTTCAGCATATTCAAATGGCGTGAAATGGACGGTAACTGGCCTATATGGCGCGATGTCACCATTGCCGCGGCAGCAATCCTTCTTGCACTCCTATGCTATTTCGCGGGTGTATTCACCAGCGGTATGGGTGTCTTGAACGAAATCCGCGATACATTTGTGAAGCCTGAGCCTGTGGAAATCGTTGCTCCGGAGGAAAAGGTGCCTGTCAAGGAAGCACCCATTGAGGTCAAGGTACAGCCTGTGGATTCTGTTGAAACTGAGAAGGCCGAGAACGATTCGATCGATACCATAAAGCCTGCCGGTGATGAGGATAATTAAACTGTTATTGTTCGCCCTGGTTGTGTCGGCTGTTTTTGTCGGCGCTTACTGGCTGATTGTCAGGCCGTCGTCGGATGGCGATGATGCCTACGACAGTGGCGGATTGCGGCGTATGTGTATAGAGCGCATTCATGCCTATGGCGACAGTATATCGCAGTATGGCTGGAACGATGATTATCTCACGGCAGCGCATGTGCTGATCAGCGGACATCGCAACGATTTGTCGCAAAGTGAAATACAGCAGCTCGACAATACATTGCAGAGTGTATTTCTCGCACAAGTCGATTCGTTGATATGCAGCTGCTACGGCAGTGGCATGACTGACGGACATATACGCAGCGGCTCGATACTCGACAAGGCTTACAATGGACTTGACAAACTTGCGTCGGATTATCCGTCAATTCGTAGCTCGCAGCGCTGGGCTTCGCTGTCGAAACTTAGAAAACTCCACAAGGAGATTTATAATTTTGGACAGCGCAGTTTTTCGCATCCGGCAAGGAGCAACCTGAGGTTGCAATGGCAAGGAGACGTGGCGGTGATACGCATGGGTGAAGTGTTGGATTACTCATCGTATATGCGCACGATGCGTTCGATGCGGTCGGATCTTGAGACCCGTTGCGCCGAAATAGAGGAACTACGTACTTCGCCGTGGACATCTGTAGCACTCGACAAGGGCAGGGTAGAGAGCAAGCTTGCGCGAGAGCGGACTGCCTATATCGACCGCGAGCGCCGTGCCGTAGAGGCTTTTGCCTCGAGAATTGTGCCCCAGATTCACGATCATTTCAAAGGCCGTACGGGTTTTTCGTCTGAAAATGCGAAGGCGTTGAATGCCCGGCTTGGCAGCATTGAGACCGAGCTAAATAGAAAAGGTATCATGGTGTCGGGCTTTGGAAAAGTAAAAAGTCAGATTTCACGTATATATATTGACCAAATATAAAATCACTATATGCCGAAGTTAAAAGAAGTATTGAGCACCGAGGTGCACTGGCAGGTTGCCGACTGGCATACCCGCGACCAGGCAAATATCCGCATACGCCAGCTCATGGGTGATGATGCGCGGTATTTTGCGCCGGTATATGTGACACACTCCGGGTATTATTGGTCAGATGCCGAGCCTGCAGGCTGGTCGCTTCTTTCGGATGCGTCGCCCGAAGATTCGCGGGCAGTGCGTGCTTTTATCGAAGGGTTAAGAGCCAAGGCGTTGGCTAAATATCCTAACCAGCAGCAACGCATAGACCAGATATTTACCCGGCCAAATGATGATTTTGTATTCATTCGCAAGCTTGCGGACGGTAGTTTGGATGTGCGCCTCACCGGCTGGGGGTTTGCCAATTTTCACAGGGCCTACGGCGGCAGTATCATTGATGCACCGGCCGACGACAGCCTGCGGCAGGTGAAGGTTTGCTTTAGTATAGATGGCCGCAGGTTGCCCGACAGAGAGTTTGACCTGTGGCGCTCGACATCGTGGGCACATATGAAGACTGATAGCGAGGGGTATTTCGACCTCGGGTCTCTCGGCCCCGGCGCGAGGGTTCAGGTGCGCGACAAAGCGACCGGAAAGGAAAGAATCGAGACTGTTGCCGATGATACTTCGGTGATAGATGTTGATGTTACCGAATATCTGACCGTGCGAGTGAGTGCCCGCCACGATAATGTGCCTGTGGGCGGTGAGGGTGTGAAGATTGTATATGGGTGCCACGAAAATGAGCTTTTGCTCAACCAGGGCGTTGGCGAGTGCCGTTTGCCTTGGCTCGAAGGTGTAGAATGCAATGTGTCGCTGAGGGGGCAGATGCAGGCCAGACCATTGGATAAGGATATTGTAAATGTCTTTAACTTTGAGTTTGTTACGCCTGTAACGCCTCGTACGCCGGTGACGGTGCGCGTACATGCCGACGGAGCACCTGTGGTAAATGAGCCTGTGACAATAGTTTACCGTGATAATGTATTGCAGATGAATACAGACGGTAACGGCGAGGCTAAAACCGAGTTTGATACTCCCGATGACAGTGAAGGCCTTCGTCAGGTGGTTGCGACCGTTCGCGACCGACAGTCGGGTTGTGAACTCGGCTCGGAGCCTATTGTGATTAACTTCGATTTCGATACTCCGGTGCGCGAGGAGTTTGAGGCTACTATCCTTATTATAGATATGGATAATAAAGCCGTGGGCGGTTATCCTGTTAAGGTAAATATAGGAGACGGTTCGGCTGACTATATTAGCGATGCTAATGGCCGCGTGGCTCTCGGCAGGGTGTTTGCCGGTGATACTATGGTGGTTTACGACGGTCATGACACGGCTTTCTCGCGGACTTATACCTTGAATTCGCGTCAGCCTCAGTATGTTTTCCAGTTGCCCTATGCCACCTGTCCGATCGACGGAGACTGCACGCTTAGGGTGATAGAAATGAACGGACAGCCGGCCGCTGGTGTGACTTGCATCCTTTCGCAGGACGGCAAGCGGATGTTGAGTCATCTCGACAATAATGGCGAGACGGTGTTTTCTTCTTCGGATTTTGAAGTTGGCAAGGATGTGGGAGTGTCGCTTTATAGCGAGCGTCGCACATTTCCGCAGCTCTCATTCCGCCTCGAAGCCGAAGAGAAAGAGTACGAGCTTGTAGAAGTCAAGGGTCCTTATCCATGGTGGAAGGTCCTGCTTGAGATTCTTGCAGCCTTAGCAGCCGTGTTTGCATTATTCGGTGTCTCGGTTTGTTGGTATGCACTATTAAAAGAACTACCTTTATTTTTTGCCTGATATTATGTTTGCAGATAGTCTGGAATTATACCTTTGGATATTTTTTGCCAATATTGTAGCCTTTGCGCTTTTTGGTTATGATAAGCATCAGGCGCATTATCACTTGTGGCGAATCCCCGAGATTGTACTTATACTTTCCAGTGTGCCGCTGAGTGCGTTTGGTTCGCTATGCGGAATGATAGTTTTCAATCACAAGACTCGCAAGAGCCTGTTCATGATAGCTGTTCCTCTGCTTGTGTTCGTGCAGGTGCTCGGTATGGCATATTATTTCACACATTATTAGAATACGGTGCTTATGAATGGAAATAAGGGAGCGTTGCGCGGTATACTTGTCGGTGTTTATGTTTTGCTGATTGCTCTTCTTATGTTGAGCAATTGCCGTGGATGTGACCGACAAGAAGCGATGCAAGAAGTTGTTGAAGATCCGGCTGCCGAAGAACGTGCCGAGCAGGTTGGAAATGACGGTGAGATAAAAGTGACGGCATTGTGGGATTTTCCCGGTGATGTCGATTTGCATGTAACCGAGCCCGACGGTACAGAACTTTGGTTCCGTAATATGAAACATCGCCGTACCGGTGGCGAACTCGATGTTGATAATATTCCGGGAGGTCGAGGTTCTGCCGAAAATATTTATTGGACTTCTCCGCTGCACGGACAATATAAGGTGGAGGTGGTGATGTATAATATATCTTCCGAAGCTCCAAATGGCGGTGTTGTGAAGGTTGTGGTAAAAGTAAATGGACAAACGGAGACAATACCTGTTCGTCTATCGCGACAAAATCAGCGTGTGCTCGTAAAAAGATTTACATATTAGAACTCGGTTTTTGCTACAAGAATGGTTTTAGGGTCGATTTTTAGCTAAATTACTGAGCGTCAATTTAAAAGCCCCGAGAGTGTATTTGTCACCTCGGGGCGTATTTGTGAACGAACGTTAAAATCATGCTGAAAAACACATTTTTCCGGCAAAATATTTGGAGGATTCAAAAAGAGGCAGTAACTTTGCACTCGCTTTCGGGGATGAGACTCCGGAACGGCTGAAAAGGCCGAGCGAAATACTAAAAGATGTTAAGAAATGAACAATTTCTTGGCGGAATGAAAAAGTTGTAGTAACTTTGCCGAGCTGTCCGCCACAAGCTGCAAAGCGGTGGCAAGCAAGCGAACATTGACAGTATGACAATAGATGAGAAGTAGTACAAGAGTGTAACGGAGCTTCCCGAGGGAAGCAAAAGTTCGACTCTGTCAATTTCCAAATATACAAGCAATAATCCGACCGGTCAGGGAATCGGCGCTTCGAATGGCGTTTTGTCACAGGCAAAACAACAACTAAAAGTCTTGCCTTTACTTTTTAGAAGAAAAAAAAGAACAAGATAAACAACAACGAAGAGTTTGATCCTGGCTCAGGATGAACGCTAGCGACAGGCTTAACACATGCAAGTCGAGGGGCAGCGGAGGCGAGAGCTTGCTCTCGCCTGCCGGCGACCGGCGCACGGGTGAGTAACACGTATGCAACCTGCCCCCTGCAGGAGGATAACCGGGAGAAATCCCGACTAATACTGCATAACACCCTGGGGCCACATGGCTTCGGGGTCAAAGGAAGCAATTCCGGCAGGGGATGGGCATGCGGCGCATTAGCCAGTTGGCGGGGTAACGGCCCACCAAAGCGACGATGCGTAGGGGTTCTGAGAGGAAGGTCCCCCACATTGGTACTGAGACACGGACCAAACTCCTACGGGAGGCAGCAGTGAGGAATATTGGTCAATGGGCGCAAGCCTGAACCAGCCAAGTCGCGTGAGGGATGACGGTCCTATGGATTGTAAACCTCTTTTGTCGGGGAGCAAGGCCCGCCACGTGTGGCGGGAAGGAGAGTACCCGAAGAAAAAGCATCGGCTAACTCCGTGCCAGCAGCCGCGGTAATACGGAGGATGCGAGCGTTATCCGGATTTATTGGGTTTAAAGGGTGCGTAGGCGGAAGGTTAAGTCAGCGGTCAAATGTCGGTGCTCAACACCGGCCTGCCGTTGAAACTGGTCTTCTTGAGTGAGCGAGAAGTATGCGGAATGCGTGGTGTAGCGGTGAAATGCATAGATATCACGCAGAACTCCGATTGCGAAGGCAGCATACCGGCGCTCAACTGACGCTGAGGCACGAAAGCGTGGGGATCGAACAGGATTAGATACCCTGGTAGTCCACGCAGTAAACGATGAATGTTAGCTGTCCGGGACTTCGGTCCTGGGTGGCACAGCGAAAGCGTTAAACATTCCACCTGGGGAGTACGCCGGCAACGGTGAAACTCAAAGGAATTGACGGGGGCCCGCACAAGCGGAGGAACATGTGGTTTAATTCGATGATACGCGAGGAACCTTACCCGGGCTCAAACGTAACCGGAATACCGTTGAAAGGCGGTAGTCCTTCGGGACTGGTTACGAGGTGCTGCATGGTTGTCGTCAGCTCGTGCCGTGAGGTGTCGGCTTAAGTGCCATAACGAGCGCAACCCCTATCGACAGTTGCTAACAAGTAGCGTTGAGGACTCTGTCGAGACTGCCGGCGCAAGCTGAGAGGAAGGCGGGGATGACGTCAAATCAGCACGGCCCTTACGTCCGGGGCGACACACGTGTTACAATGGCAGGTACAGCGGGAGGCCATATGGCGACATAGAGCAGAACCCGAAAACCTGTCTCAGTTCGGATTGGAGTCTGCAACCCGACTCCATGAAGCTGGATTCGCTAGTAATCGCGCATCAGCCACGGCGCGGTGAATACGTTCCCGGGCCTTGTACACACCGCCCGTCAAGCCATGGAAGCCGGGAGTGCCTGAAGTGCGTGAGCGAAAGCAGCGCCCTAAGGTAAAACTGGTGACTGGGGCTAAGTCGTAACAAGGTAGCCGTACCGGAAGGTGCGGCTGGAACACCTCCTTTCTGGAGCAGGACGCCACGGCGCCCCTGCCGGAGCGGAAAGCTTGAATATAACGACGAGCCGGACACCGCGACACGCTACACTCACTGTTGTCACACCATATACCGCCGTGGAGGGTTAGCGAACCCGCACACATCCAAGCAGATGCGGCGTAGCCGCTGCTGCGAGGGAGCGGTCCTCGCCAGTCTCTTAGCTCAGTTGGTTAGAGCGCTACACTGATAATGTAGAGGTCGGCAGTTCAACTCTGCCAGGGACTACTCAAGGAAAAGCGAACATTGACATGTTGGAAGCAAGTAAAGATCAAGCAATTGAAATTTACAACGAGCAAATCAAAGAATCAAGACAAACAACGAGCGCAGTCCGGGCAACCGGACAGGCGAATCGATGCCGACGCAAAACGCGCGTATACACGAAATACGACAACCCGCGTAAACAGGCGAAAAAACTCCAAAATATAAGGAAAGGAGAAAAGGGCACATGAAGGATGCCTTGGCTCTCGGAGGCGACGAAGGACGTGACAAGCTGCGATAAGCCATGCCCAGGGGCAAATACCCGCTCAAGCATGGATTTCCGAATGGGGCAACCCACCATACCAAGTATGGTATGATACCAAGTATCAGGCTAACCCGGCGAACTGAAACATCTCAGTAGCCGGAGGAAAAGAAAACAAAAGTGATTGCGCAAGTAGTGGCGAGCGAACGCGCAAGAGCCCAAACCGCCGCTGTTACGGCAGCGACGGGGTTGTAGGACCGCCAACAACGGTCCCGGTCAGACGAGCAGAAGCGGCTGGAAAGCCGCGCCGCAGAGGGTGAAAGCCCCGTAAGCGAAGAACGACCGGTACCAAGGCGGCACCTGAGTAGTGCGGAACACGAGAAATTCTGCATGAACCCGCGGGGACCATCCCGTAAGGCTAAATACTACCGAGAGACCGATAGTGAACCAGTACTGTGAAGGAAAGGTGAAAAGAACCTCGAACAGAGGAGTGAAACAGACCCTGAAATCATGTGCCTACAAGCGGTCGGAGCCGCCCCGTGCGGTGACGGCGTGCCTTTTGCATAATGAACCTACGAGTTGCCCGTCCCGGCAAGGTTAAGTGTAATTATACACGGAGCCGAAGCGAAAGCGAGTCAGAACATGGCGCCATAGTCAGGGCGGGCAGACGCGAAACCAAGTGATCTACCCTTGGGCAGGTTGAAGGACAGGTAACACTGTCTGGAGGACCGAACCGGTAAGCGTTGAAAAGCTTTCGGATGACCTGAGGGTAGGAGTGAAAGGCCAATCAAACTTGGAGATAGCTCGTACTCCCCGAAATGCATTTAGGTGCAGCCTCGGGAACAGTACCGTGGAGGTAGAGCGACTGACTGGATGAGAGGGCTTCACCGCCTATCAAGTCCTGACAAACTCCGAATGCCACGGCACGGTCCCCGGGAGTGAGGGCGCGGGTGCTAAGGTCCGCGTCCGAGAGAGGAACAACTCAGACCACCGGCTAAGGCCCCCAAATACGGGCTAAGTTGAAGCCAATAACGAGGTAGGATTGCATAGACAGCTAGGATGTTGGCTTGGAAGCAGCCATTCATTTAAAGAGTGCGTAACAGCTCACTAGTCGAGTGATCCCGCATGGATAATAATCGGGCATAAGTCCGTTGCCGAAGCCGTGGAATCATGCTTATAGCGTGATTGGTAGGGGAGCATTCCGGTAGCCGTCGAAGGTTTGGCGCGAGCCGAGCTGGAGGCCCCGGAAAAGCAAATGTAGGTATAAGTAACGATAAGGAGGGCGAGAAACCCTCCCGCCGTAAGACCAAGGGTTCCTGATCAACGCTAATCGGATCAGGGTAAGTCGGGACCTAAGACGCAGCCGCAAGGCACAGTCGATGGACAAACGGTAAACATTCCGTTACCCGGCATCAGAGCGATGTGGCGACGGAGAAGTGACACACCCGCGTACTGACGGAATAGTACGTTAAAGCCCGTAGTTATATTCCGGGGAGGCAAATCCCCCCGGGATGATGAAAGGTGACAGTACGGAGCGTCCCCCGGGACAATCCGACAGAGGTGGTAATCCAGCTCCCAAGAAAACCCGCTAAGCATATCTGGTGTCGGCCCGTACCGTAAACGGACACACGTGGTCGGGTAGAATATACCAAGGCGCTCGAGAGATTCACGGTTAAGGAACTAGGCAAACTGACCCCGTAACTTCGGGATAAGGGGTCCCTGTCGCAAGGCAGGGCGCAGAGAATAGGTCCAGGCAACTGTTTAACAAAAACACAGGGCTGTGCAAAATTGAAAGACCAAGCATACAGCCTGACACCTGCCCGGTGCCGGAAGGTTAAGAGGAGATGTCATCGCAAGAGAAGCATTGAATTGAAGCCCCGGTAAACGGCGGCCGTAACTATAACGGTCCTAAGGTAGCGAAATTCCTTGTCGGGTAAGTTCCGACCTGCACGAATGGTGTAATGATCCGGACACTGTCTCAACCGTGAGCTCGGTGAAATTGTAGTATCGGTGAAGATGCCGATTACCCGCAACGGGACGGAAAGACCCCGTGAACCTTTACTGCAGCTTAGCACTGACACCGGGTGTGACATGTGTAGGATAGTCAGGAGACAGCGAAACGGTGACGCCAGTCATCGCGGAGTCGACGTTGAAATACTGACCTTGTCACATTTGGTTTCTAACTCGCGGATGCGGGGACACTGCTTGGTGGGTAGTTTGACTGGGGTGGTCGCCTCCAAAAGAGTAACGGAGGCTTCTAAAGGTGCGCTCAGGCCGATTGGTAACCGGCCGCAGAGTGTAATGGCACAAGCGCGCTTGACTGGGAGACCGACAAGTCGATCAGGTAGGAAACTAGAGCATAGTGATCCGGTGGTTCCGCATGGAAGGGCCATCGCTCAAAGGATAAAAGGTACTCCGGGGATAACAGGCTGATCCCTCCCAAGAGCTCATATCGACGGAGTGGTTTGGCACCTCGATGTCGGCTCGTCACATCCCGGGGCTGGAGAAGGTCCCAAGGGTTAGGCTGTTCGCCTATTAAAGTGGCACGCGAGCTGGGTTCAGAACGTCGTGAGACAGTTCGGTCCCTATCTGTTGTGGGCGTGGGAGATTTGCGAGGCCCCGACACTAGTACGAGAGGACCGTGTTGGACAGACCACCGGTGTGCCGGTTGTTCCGCCAGGAGCACCGCCGGGTAGCCGCGTCTGGTAAGGATAAGTGCTGAAAGCATCTAAGCACGAAGCCCCCCTCAAGATAAGATCTCCATATAAGGGTCGTCAAAGACGATGACGTCGATAGGTCGCAGGTGCAGAGGCGGTAACGTCTACAGCCGAGCGATACTAATCACCCAAACCCTTTCCGGGACGCAAGTCCCCCCAAAAACGAGGACAGGCCTTCGCCGGCCGAGTCCGAGGCGCAGAGACGCCGCGCGTTGGATGTTAGGTTCAAACGACAAGCTCAAGCTTCCGACAACGCTTTTCCAAGATATAACGGTGCATAAGTACCGGACGATACTAAGGTGGCCATAGCGTGAGGGCTCCACCTCTTCCCATTCCGAACAGAGAAGTTAAACCTCACCACGCCGATGATACTGCGAAAGTGGAAAAGTAGGTAACCGCCCCCTCTCAAGCCCCGAAGGCAAATGCTTTCGGGGCTTTTTTTTGCTTTGTGGTGTGGGGGGCTAATAGGGCTGATTGGTCTAATGGGTGCTTCGCTGAAGCTCAGCGCTTGGGACAAAAATAATGGCTTTTGCTTGGGTGGCTCGCTGGCGCTCGCTTGCTTTGGTGGGGGGGCTAATGGGGCTGATTGGTCTAATGAGGGCTTCGCTGAAGCTCAGCGCCTTCGGGTATAGGAATAATGGGTCAGCGGATTTTTCCGGTGGGCGGTGGAGTTGTCAGGAATATAGTGTGGCCAGTCTGAACATGAAGAACTTGATGTCTCCGACTCCACGGAACTGGGTTCTGAAGGCCTTGATCTTGGCATTGAAGGATTCTGCCGAGGCATTGGTGAGCCTTCGTTCGAAATAGTTGATGATAGTGGTGTTGTGGTTCTCGAATGTCTCAAGGACCTTGTCGAATTCGTTATTTCCAAAGGCCGACACTTCGTTGTACCACCTGGCAAGATTCAGCCTGGCAACTCCGGCTGAGGTTTTCTGGTTGAATATGTCAACAAGCTTTAGGAACAGTCCGTATGCCTTTTCCAGATCGGGGAACTTCCCGAACAATATCCGGGCGCGTATTTTCTGCTGGTCGTTCCATTTTGATTTGTGCTTGAGAATGATATGCCGGCTGCGTGCCATGATCTGCGGCATGGTCTCGCCGTTTTCCATCCTCACGGGTTCCCATTGTCCGATTCGGTCGCGTTCTTCTTTTGAGGCTGCTTTCTTTCGCTTTTGGCGATGCTCCCTTATTGCCTTGTTCTCTGTGTCAAGAACCTCCCAGCGGTGCCGTATCCTCAGTTGGTCAACAGCTTCGGAAACGAGCTGCTGGACATGGAACCGGTCATTGACAAGCGATGCGCCGGGAAACACGTTCCTGACAGTCAGCATCATGGACGATGAAAGGTCTGTCGTAACCGTTTTTACCTTAAGGCGCTGTTTCAAAGGGATTTTTCGCAGTATTGCCGACACTGTGTCGCTTGCCACTCCGCGAATCATCGCCGCCAGGGCGCCTTTGTCTCCATGCGCTTCCTTGTTGGTCAGTATGGTATAGACATCGCCATTGCTCAGGCAGGTCTCGTCGAGACTCATGTCCGCGCCGAAATTTTCAGGAAACAGTATGTATTCATCGGCATGGGCAAGCTGGTTCCATAACCGGTAGCCACTGATTACTTCCTTGTATTGCTTGCGCAGAGTCTGACCGTTAAGCCCGTTGCGTGCGGCAAGAGTGGATATGCTCACGGGAGTGCTTTCAATCTCCCTCTTTTAAAAAAGCGACGAACTCGGCGTTAAGCCTCGTGCCGTCGAACTCGGATATGTCCCACTCATAACTGAATATCTCGCCTGTAGATTTGTCCAGCCACTTGCGCTTCCGCACATGGAGGTATGTTGCACGTCCACGTATAGGATAATCCTGTATGGTGTGGTAATCTCCAAAACCGTGGGCGATGATGTTTTTATTGTACTTGTCTTCGCGAAGTTGCTCCTTCTTCTCGTCAAGCCATATATCGAAGCGTGTATCGCTTTTTTCAAATCGATCAATATCGAAGTTGTCTATCAACACTTCGGGCAGGATGGCTCTGAGCAGTTTGTCTGGTTTCATTGCGCAAAGATACGACATACACTTGAGATCTCATCCATCGCCCACCGGAAAAATCCGCTGACCCGGAATAATGGCTTTTGATTTGGGGGTGGCTCGCTGACGCTCGCTTGCTTTGGTGGGTTGGGATTGGTTGGGCTAATTAGACTAATTGGTCTAATTGGGGTTGGCTCATTCGGTAAATGGGGGCTTTTTGGGTAGTGTCTTCGACACTTGTCGGCTTAGGGGAGAGGTGCTCCCTCGGCAAACTTCGTAATGCCGGGGTTTGGTACAGGAATGCTCTTCGAGCAAGTTTGTGTTAAAGCCCTGTTTAAGGTTTGGGTTTAAGGTTTAGATAATAGCTTTAGCTCTACGGTCGCGGCACAATGCTGTTTACTTAAGCCAAAAGAGTGCTTGCAATAGGAGCTTGGCTCTCCGAGACAAGCCTCGGTCAGTATCGCTAATGTTTTGAATACCAAGGCCTAATCGAGGCTTGTCTCGGAGAGCCAAGCTCCTATCGTTGCTGTCATTTTTAATAATCACTCCTTAAGTAAACAGCATTGTGCCGCGGCATGCCGCGATCGGATAGAAGTGAATGTATCCATTTGATTATCAAGGAGAAAATGCTTTTGTCACCCGGTCGCGGCATGCCGCAATGTCACTAAGTTAAGGTCAAAGTCCTCTTTTATAATTGGTCAGGGTGATGTATTTGCCGGAACTCTTAATCTTCTTTTTCTTTCTTGGATAGCTTCTGCCGGGCCTTATCAGTGAGTGCATCCTTAAAAACATTTTAACACTAAATGTTAACTCTCTGTCGAGGATTCTCTCCGAGCGGAACATCGCCATAATCAGCAGGCAGGTGAAAAACCAGGTGCTGTTCATGTTGACCTGGACCTTGTATTTGCCGGTATGGGATTGTAGTTTCTTATTGCAGAACAGCCTGATTACGGACTCGATGTTGTAGAGGATGAGCGCGGCGAAGAAGTCCTGCCGGATGCATATTTCGCGTGTCCCGCTGAATATCTCGATCTGCAGCTCGTTCTTGGCCGTGCCGATCTCGGTTTCCGAGTTCCAACGCATCCTGTAGGCATTCCTGATAACCTCGTCGGGGTACTGGCCGGCATCGAGATTTGTTATATACACCGTCGGCACTTCTTCATCCTCAAGCGGCGGGCGTTTCACAAGGCGTACCTCAAGGGGGTCGGGGTCGGGATAATCGATATCACGACGGTTGGGCGAGAGCTTTAAAGTCACGGTTTCCGAGGATTTGTCCGAGTCCATAAAGGCGGCAACCTGCGGGTTGGAGTCGCGGCGGGCGCGTATTATGAACCCGCCGGTATTCTTTGCAAACCAGTTCATCAGGTAAAGCGACGGATAGCCCCTATCCATCACAAACACAGTGAATAGCAAAGGGTAAGGGAATGTGTCGGATGTCAGCGACTCAAGGGCGGCCTTTCGTTCTTCTGTCTTGTTGGGGTACATATCCGCCATTACGATAGTCCTGTTGACCAGGTCCGTGACAAAGAGGCCTCTTGCAAGGTTGTAGCCTTTGTCATCGCGCTGCCGGTACTTTTTATACAGCTCTTCGGTATAAGGCAGCGACAGCCTTGTGCCGTCAATACCGCAAAGGTACTTGCCGCACTTCCATTGCTGCACCGTGCCGGTTTCGTAGAGATGCTGGTTCAGCCACAGATTCAAATCCTTGAACAACTCGTCAGAAATCAATGCCCTGCGCTCTATATAAGCCTCGGGAGTTGTCTGAGGCAGGTTCTCCGTTTCAAGAAACTGGGCCACCTCCACCGACAGAGTCCTTTTGAAGCAGCACATTACCGCGTGAACCACATTGGCAAAGGTCCACACCCTGGTACGGGTGAAAAGTGTGGCACGCTTGCGCTCGTCATCGCATACCAAATAAGGAGCCCTCTTGGCTGCGTCCTGGCAAATATCAACAATATGGGCTCTGAAAGCGTTAAAAATATTACTAATCTCTTTTTTCATATTTGTTAAAATTTTTAGCCTTATAGGCTTGTTATTCATTTGTATAACAATTATGACAAAAAGATGGATAGCCGTCCCGACACCAGAGGGTGCAGGACGGCTATTTTCTTAACTTAGTGACATTGCGGCATGCCGCGACCCTACGAGAGGGCGAGTAGCCTAACCGTGGGTTGTCTTGGAGAGCAACGCGCCTGTCATAGCTTTTCAGTGTAATGGGCAGTGTCTTCGACACTTGTTGGCTTTGGGGTGAGGCTCTCCCCCGGCAAACTTCGTAAAGCCGGGGTTAGGTGAAGGAATGCTCTTCGAGCATTTTTTTTGTCTCGTTTCACTCGACAGGTGTGGGGTGGAAGGTGGGGGCTTCGCTAAAGCTCAGCGCCTTCGGGGATAGGAATAATGGCTTTTGATTTGTGGGGGGCTCGCTCGCTGGCGCTCGCTTGCTTTGGTGGGTGCGTGGGGCTAATGGGGCTTATTGGTCTAATTGGGGTTGGCTCATTCGGTAAATTGGGGCTGATTGGGGGAATGGGTAGTGGCTTTGACACTTGTTTGCTCTTGGGAGAGGGGCTCCCCCGGCAAACTTCGTAATGCCGGGGTTAGGTGAAGGAATGCTCTTCGAGCATTTTTTTGTCTCGTTTTACTCGACTGGTGTTGGATGGGAGGTGGTGGCTTCGCTAAAGCTCAGCGCTTGGGACAAAAATAATGGCTTTTGATTTGTGGGGGGCTCGCTCGCTGGCGCTCGCTTGCTTTGGTGGGTGCGTGGGCTAATGGGGTGGTTTTATGGGGGGTGAAGATTTGGGTGGGGATAATTTTGGGGAATAAAGTACGCCCGACGGTGGGCCGCCGGGCGTGAAGCTATAGGGAGGGGTTCGTTTATTTGGCGTTGAAGATTACGATACGGTTCCAGTTGTTTTCTTCGTAGGGCTGTACGTTAGATCCTTCGGCCTGGATTGATAGGCGGTCGGGGTTGATGCCGTATTCGTTGACGAGGGCGTCGTATACAGCTTGTGCGCGTCGTTTAGAAAGGCCCATGTTGTAGTCGCTTGTGCCGGTGTCTTTGTCGGCATAGCCAACGATTGCTACACTCTGGTCGGGGTTGGTCTTCATCCATTCAGCGATGTTGTAGACGTTGACCTGTTCCATTTTTGAGATTCGAGCAGAGTTGAGGGAGAATCGTACTGTTGCCATGAGGGGAGCCGGAGTTTCGACGACAGCAACGGCTTCTTCAACTTCGGGCATGGGAGCTGAGCTTCGGCTGCAGCAAGAGCAGCAGATGTTGTAGCGAGAGCTCCACGTAGGTCGTTGACCTGGTTGTTGAGGTTGTTGATGTATCCGAGGTAGTCGCACGGGTTGTAGCTCTGGTAGTCGCGACCGCCGAATGTAACGGTGAAGCCACCGGTTACAGTTACGTTGATGTCGACGGGACGTCCGTAGCAAATGTTGTTGAAGTTGTCGCCGTAGAACTGTGCACGACCTTCTGCGAAGAAGTCAACGTATTTGCAGAGTCGGAAGCGTAGTTGAAGACCACCAGAAACGGGAAGTGTCCATGAATTGTTTTTCGTGTGTCCGTCGCGTGTGTAAATGTTTTCGGGTCCGTTGTTATCCCAAGCGTATGTACCGCCGAGTCCTACGAATGGGATGATAGAGAATACTCTGTGAGAGTCAACGCCCCCAAGAGAGTTGAACATATCCCACATGAAGTCGAGGTTTGCGGTAACGTATTTCATTCTGTTCATGCCTCCGTCGGTATAGTGAAGAGGACCGCCCTGGAAGGCGAGACGCCAACCCATATATGGCGAGAACCATTTGCCGAACCCGAGGCTGTAATTTACAGTGAAGTTACTTTCTCGTTCACCTTTGGAGTTTTTGCCTTCCATAAATGGAACTGCAACACCTGCACCAAACTGGATGAACCAATTGTTTTTCTTGTCGACATAGTAATTTGTTTTGCAAGGCACTTCCGTGACAATTGCTGTTTCTTCTACGACAACAGTTTCGTCCTGTGCATTAGCTGATAAAGCCGGGACCAGGAGAGCACAGCAAGCTGCGGTGGTGAATAATACTTTTGTTCTCATTTTGGTTGAATTGGATTTGTTAGACTTTAGATTTTAGTTGACGTTGTAGGGTTGGCTCGGCCGTTTATTTTGTTGTTAATTTTTGGCCTCGCGTTGAAATATTAACAAGACTTTCATTTTGTTTGTTCATTTTATCGAAAAAATTTTGGGGATAAAATGTGGGTTGATTGAGGGTGCCGGAGGTTGAACTTGGGATAAATTGTTAGAATTGGGCATATTTTAAGGTGTAATCTGTTAAATGGTGTTAAATGATGAAATTTTGTGCCCCAAAATTATGTTGTATAACATATAATTTGTAATTTTGCATCAGTTTTTCATGGTATTAGATTTAAGGTGAAAAGATTAATCGTCGGGATGACGGTTAATTTTTTTTATGTAGCTACTTAAGTGTTTGTATAATAAGTAACTCTTAAGTAACTCTTAAGTAACTCTTAAAAATTAGTTTATATCATTAAGATTCAATGTATCTCGATGTGGCAGCGGCGCTTTTTGGTATTATTCGGCGCTTTTTGCTTTCATACTCAGTCGTGTAGCTCGCTACACTCATTCGTATTCAATCAATAATCGCTCGAATAATCCTCAAAAATCACTCGCAGCTAATTTTTACGAGTTACTTATGCCATTTATCCTAAAAAAAGGTCATAATATCATCTTTTAACTTGATATATGATGCCTTTTACGTCATTTTCGCTATCTTTGCAGCCGACATTATGCAATTGGTCAAGTATCATGACAAGAATCAGCGGTCATATTGAATCAATGACAGTGGATAAATAAACGATTTAAAGCATAGAGATGAAAATAGGGACAGTCGACCTTGGTACGCGTCCGGTAATGCTTGCTCCGATGGAGGATGTTACCGATGCATCTTTCCGCCTGATCTGCAAGGAGCAGGGGGCCGACATGACATATACAGAATTTGTATCAGCCGAAGCGTTGATACGTAATATATCGGCGACGACACGCAAGCTTCACATAGCATCGGGCGAGCGTCCGACAGCGATACAGATTTATGGTCGCGAAGTAGATGCTATGGTAGAGGCGGCAAAGATAGTCGAAGCCGCGGGCCCGGACATCCTTGACATTAATTTCGGCTGTCCGGTAAAAAAAGTAGCAGGCAAAGGCGCCGGTGCGGGTATGCTTCGCGATATCCCCAAGATGTTGCAGATAACCCGCGCGGTAGTTGATGCCGTAAAGCTCCCTGTAACAGTAAAGACTCGCCTTGGCTGGGATTGCAATAGCAAGATCATAGTAGACCTTGCCGAGCAGTTGCAGGATTGTGGAATAGCGGCTCTGACGGTCCATGGCCGTACGCGGTCGCAGATGTATACCGGCGAAGCTGACTGGAGCGAGATAGCGAGAGTAAAGGCGAATCCGCGTTTGAAAATCCCTGTAATAGGCAATGGAGATATCACAACACCCGAGAGGCTTGTAGAGGCCTTCGAGGAGTCGGGGGTAGACGGTGTCATGGTAGGTCGAGCCTCGATAGGAGCGCCATGGATTTTCCGTGAGATGACCTCGCTGCTGCGTACAGGTGAGATTGAGAGTATCTCGGTTGCGGAAAAATTCGCCCTCCTACGCCGTCAGATTCGAGAGAGTGTAGAACGTATCGATGAATATCGAGGAATTTTGCATATCCGCCGTCATTTGGCCGCGTCACCACTATTCAAGAGCATCCCCAATTTCCGCCCCACCAGGATTCAATTACTCAGGGCTGCAACTGTAGAAGAACTCGATGCAGTGCTAAATACAATAGAAAACGAGATTATACCGTCGGTCCAACAGTCATGAAACACATTCACATATTGCTTATATTACTTTTGGTAGCCTTTTCGGTCAGCGCAGACGAAGTAGCTGCATATAGGCTCAAGGTACAAAATTTTTCAGAACTAACAGTTGTAGACGGCGTTGCGGTCGATTACCATTGCCGTCAAGATTCGATCGGGTGGGCTGTTTTTTTTACCACCCCTGACAAGGCTTCGCAGATAATGTTTGAGAACAATGCCGAGCATCTGACTATACGCAGCACTGCCGACGAAGCGCCTATCCTTGGACTGCCTACTATAAAAGTTTACTCTGCGTCGTTGAAAGGAGTGGAAAACTCGGGCGATTCGCTGTTGAGGGTTTTCGAACCGATGCATGTAGATGTGTTAAAAATCAGGCAGATCGGTAACGGCTCGATTGAAATAGCCGATATTGACGCAGATTATGTAGATGCGTCTGTTACAGCCGGAAAAGGGCAGGTGATGCTAAGCGGAAAAGCGAACAAGGCAAAATTTAAAAACGTTAGCACCGGCCTATCGATGCCTCTAAGCTGGCACTCAAGCAGGCAAACTGCTTTATATTCGGTACCGGCAATATCGACTGTCTTCCGAGTGAGCAGCTTAGAATCTACGGAGCCGGTACGGGTAAGGTATATTACCACACGACCCCTGGAAAAATCACAAACCGAGGTATCGGAATCAAAGTACATCCGGCGACAGAAAAGTAATCACTAAAACCGCACGCACATCAAGCCTCTAAAGACCCGCACCGCCCACTCGTTGAAGTGGAATATGATAGACCGCGTAGCAACCCAGGTACTCTACGCGGTCACCGGCATTGTGCTTGCCCGCGAGCTTTCGCTTGAGGATTTCGGTCTTGTGGGCGCGTTGCTGATATTTCAGGCCTTTGCATCGTTGCTTGTTGACAGCGGATTTGCATATGCGCTAATACAGCGCAAGCATCCGAGCAAGCTCGACTATTCGACAGTGCTTTGGTTCAACCTTGCGGTAGCGGCGATGTTATATGCGGTATTGTTTGTGTGCGCCCCGTTGATAGCAGATTGTTTCCAGGGCGATATGAAGCTTGTGCCCTTGTCGAGGGTGATGTTCCTGTCGCTGATATTGAATGCGTCGGTAATAGTGCAGACCAACCGCTTGATGAAGGCGATGGACGTGCGCCTTGTAGCGGCATCGAATTCCGTGGGTCTCATTATCGGTGGAGTTGTCGGCATCGTTCTTGCGATTGGCGGTTACGGCGCATGGTCGATAGTGTGGCAGACAATAGTACTTGCGGCCGGCAAATCGATTGTTCTTTGGACTTGCACGCGTTGGCGTCCTCTTTACAGATTCTCGTGGGAAGCACTGAAGTCTTACTTCGGAATAGGATCGAGGATGATGTTTACATCATTTCTAAACACAGTATTTCTCAATATCTACGGTTTCTTTATCGGTCATTTTGTCGGTATCGGTTCGCTCGGTTACTACACACAGAGCGATAAGTGGAGCAAAATGGGTATCAGTTCTATCAGCCAGGCACTTACCTCGACGTTTCTACCGGCACTCTCAGCAGTACAGGACAGCCCGGACCGATTCAGGGCGATGGTATCTAAAATCAACCGATTTACATCGTATATCGTGTTTCCGGCAATGTTTGGCCTAATGGCGATGTCAAAACCGATATTCCACAGCCTTTTCGGAACCAAGTGGGACCCTTCGATCATATTGTTCCAACTGTTGTTGCTCAGGGGTGTGTTTATGATTTACAATTCGCTCTATAACAACTACCTACTTGCCCTCGGGCATGGCGGCCGGATTGTGATGCTCGAGGTTGTACGCGACGTAGCGGCCATAATCGCCCTTGGAGCAACATTTCCATTTATGGCTATATCTCTTGCCGAAGACCCTGTATACGGCGTTAAAATAATGCTCTACGGTCAATTGGCCGCGACTTTCGTTACGTGGGTTGTATCGTTTGTCGTTGTTGTTCGGCTTACCGGGCTTGGACCGTTGCGGTTTGTAAAAGATATGATTCCATATCTGATGCAGACACTTGTTATATTGCCGGTGATTCTGGTTGCAGCAATGCCATTTGATACGGCATGGGTCAAACTGACGGTGATGATAGTATGTTCGTTGAGCTTGTATTTGGGCGGCAATTATATTTTGCGGTCGAAGATACAGCGCGAAGTATTTGCATATATCATCGGTAAGAATACTATATAAAAAGGAAGGGGCAAGCCATTGGGCCAGCCCCTTCCTTGGAGTTATTCAGAGTATTATCGCATTGGTCTGAATAGTTTGCCTTTGGTTTAAGTAACTCTTAGTTTATAATATTAAGATTCACTGTATCTCGATGTGGCTGCGAGTTACTTAGTAGTTCCACTGGCAAGCAATCATTCTCAGATTATCACAAGCTACCGTACGCAGGTCGGTAATCATATTGTAGCGGCAGTTGATATATGTAAGAGCCTGGTCGAAAGATACATCGAGCATAGTTAGTTCGTTGTTGTTGCAGAGCAGACGCTGTAGGAAAGTCTGATTGGAGAGAGAAAGAGTGCTCAGGTCGTTGTAAGAGCAGTCAATGAATATTACGTTTGGGCAGTTGCTGACATCGAATGTGGTGAGGTCATTGTACGAACAAACGATATCCATAAGAGCGTTGCAGTCTCGTAGACCGAGAGTCTTCATGCGGTTGTCGGAGCAGACAAATGTAGCCAGCGAAGGCAGCCCGCTAACAATCATGTTTGAAATCTGGTTGTCGTCGAGGTTGAGGTTCTGTAATTTAACTACACCTACGAGATTCAGGTTGGTAAGCTTATTGTAACCGCAATAAAGGTTTTTGAGCGCGGTGCAATTAGCAACGGATAGGTTTTCGAGGTGGTTGCTCTGGCAGTTGAGCGTTTCAAGAGTTGGCGAAGCGTTCAAGTCGAGCGTAGCGAGCAGATTCGAAGCAATGTTGATGCTCTTGATTACCGGAGCTCCGGTAAGCGAGAACTCGGTTATACGGTTGTTGTTGAGCGATAGTTTTACAAGCGAAGTTGCTCCGTCGAGATTTATTTCATTCAGTTTGTTTCGCGAAGCGTTAAGGTCGTTTAGAGCTGCCGCACCCTTGACAGAGAGAGCGGTCAAGGCATTGCGGCTTACATCGACCGAAGTAAGTTCGGAAAAACCGCTAAGGTCGAGAGTACCGGCAATTTTTTTGTCTTTCCAGTCAATTTTAGTCACGTGGTTTCCGACGATGGTAATACCTTCCCAAGTAGAAGGGTCTTTCACATTTGAGATACGTAGAGCTTCAGCATTTGTCGGGGCCTCTTTACCGGGCTGAGACAGGAAGTTCTGTAATTGTTTTAGCTCGCCCTTGTTAATCTGGGCAAAACCTGCCGCACTACTGAGTGCAATAGCAAGTACTAATGCGATCTTTTTCATATTCTCTATAATAAATAGTAGTTAAAAATTACAATCTTTGATAATCAAACACAGAAGCCAAGTATTATGTTTAGAAAATTTAAAAAATTTTTTGAAGCTTGTATGTTTTTTGTACCTTTGCACAGCTATCCTTACATCATTAATATTTATGAAACACACCTTAGCTCTATTTGCAATATTAATTCTTCTGGCCTTTAATGCTAATAGCCAGAAATTCGCAATCTTGAGCGATATACATGTAACCCCCGGTAATCAATGCGATTCGGCCCTGCGAGTGGCAGTAGAAGAAATCAACCAAGTCGATTACGACATGGTAATAGTAGATGGCGACTTGACCAACGAAGGATCGGACGAACAGTTGAAAAACGTAAAGAATATACTCGACGGAATACGACATCCACTTGTCGTACTACCCGGAAATCATGAAAACAACTGGAGTCAGAGTGCGACCAAGACATTTGTAGACCTGTGGGGCAACGACCGCTTTGTTGCGACAGTTGATTCGTTAGTACTGATAGGCATCAACTGCGGCCCTTATATGAAAATGGGTGACGGCCATATCAAGCAGGAAGACCTGCACTGGCTTCGAACGACACTCGACCGCCTTGCCACCGGCGGAAAACGGGTTGTGTCATTCAATCATTATCCGTTGTTGTCGGACCTCGACAATGTAGCCGATTATGTAGGATTGCTCGAAGAGTATCCGGTAATCGCGCATGTCAACGGCCACTATCACCGCTGGAACAATTATCCGACCGGAGGAGCGGACTCAGGCTCGGACCTGCAGTGTGTGACTGTACGCGCCCTTGACCTCGGGCATGGAGATTTCGGCTACTCGATAATGGAAATCGACCCGGAGTGGCTTCATTTTTATAATAAAGAACTTGGCAAACCGGCTAAGCCTATGTATGCATTTGCCAACCGCGCCGAGCATAAGAAAGCTAAATTTCCTGAGCGAGAGTCACTCGTCGTACCCGCCGGGTTCAAAGTGACCAAGGTTTGGGCTGACAGTGCCTCGATATTTACCCGTCTTGGTTTTGACAGCGATAATGTATACTTTGGCAATTCGGTTGGCCAGGCCCGCTCGGTAAGCAAGGACGGTAAGCAAGGCTGGACTATCCCGACCGGAGCGTCGATATTCAGCCGTCCTGTAGCTCTCGGCAAAGGCAGGGTAGCAGTGCCCGTGCATGATGCGATACTCATAGTGGATACCAAGAGCGGTAAAATCATTCGTAGTCAGGCATCGAAAGAAGGGCCTTATGTAGCCGACGGCATGCTGACACCCGACGGCAAAGGCTATATACAAGGAGCATATAAACGCATCGAACGCCGCCGCCCCACGGACGGCAAGCTTGTTTGGAGTTATGACTCGATATTCAATTACTGCCAGGCCGCGCCCGCTATTGATGGCAATGACCTCGTATTCGGCGCATGGGATACCAATCTGAGATGTCTGGACTTGCGTAACGGCCGTCTGAAATGGGTATGGAATAATGGCAAGTCGGCCAATATGCTCGGTCCGGGCAATGTGGTGCCTGTTATTGCCGACGATAAGGTAATTATAGTTGCTCCAGACCGATTTATGACCGCAATAGACCGCGAGTCGGGACGACAGTTGTGGCGCGACAACAGCCACCGTTATCGCGAAAGCCTTGGCCATAGCGAGGACGGTAAAACGGTGTATGCCAAGACAATGGACGGAGAACTTGTTGCCGTGGATGCTACATCGCCTGATTTCAAGGAATTGTGGACTGTGGATCTCGGACTTGGCTACGAACATGCACCTTGCGTAATAGCCGAGCACGCCGGCTACATCTATACCGGCAGCCGCAGGGGGCTTGTAACAATTACGCGTGTCGCAGACCATAAGCATATTGCGATGCTTGCACTTGGCAGCAGCGAAATCAACGGTATCGACGTAGACCCGACCTCGGGCGACATATATGTGTCGCTTATCGAGGGTACGATATATCGCATAGAATCTAAGTAACTCTTAAATCATTAAGATTCAATGTCTCTCGATGTGGCAGCGGCGCTTTTTGATTGAATAATCCTCAAAAAACATTCGTAGCTAATTTGGACGAGATACTTATTTGATTTCGATTATATCATCGATACGTGTAGTATAATGAGGAGAGCGGTGTTCACAACGGGCAACGCTCTCCATTGGCATATATGCGGCAATATGCACCCGGTCGTGACTTAGCGACGACGAGTTTATGGCATCCATTGCAGCCATGAGCCGTTTGCGACGCTCGTTGTCCTCGGTTTTTCCAAATAGGGATTGCTGTATATACCTGTCGTCGCAAAGTTCGGGTATTATAATACCAGCCCTTTTATATCCAAAACCACGACGGAATATCGCTTTTAGGGCATTCATAGCGGCGGCAGATATTGTCATGTCGTCGTTTGATGCAACATCGAGCGGAAGGAATGAAGAGTTGCAATATTGGGGCTGGTCTTCGCGGTGAGAATTGGTTTGTAGGAACACGGTTATAGCCTGCGCGGCCATGTGTTGCCTCCTCATACGTCGGCATATAATCGTGGCAAACAGAGCCATAGCCTCGGTAAGGGTCTTGTAATCATATATGTTCGAGGCGAATGTACGGGTGCAGCACATCTGTTGCTGAGGAGCAGCGTCGGCGGCTTCGATGTCTACCGCGGGAGCTCCGTTTAATTCTCGCCAAGTGCGCCAGCCGGTGATATTTACAATTTTCTTTACATCCTCCTCGTCCATATTGGCAAAATCCGCCGCTGTAGCTATTCCGTAGGCAGAAAAACGTCGGACAAGCCGTCGGCCTATACCCCAAACATCGCCTATCGGAGTCAATTCCAATGCACGTCGACGGCGGTATTCGTTGTCGATAATGCATACACCTCGGTATGCACTGTATTTCTTGGCAAATCTCGATGCCATTTTAGCCAGGGTCATAGTGTTTGCGATGCCGAGCGAAGTAGGGACGCCGATGTCCCTGCGGACCTTGCGTACGATTTCGCGACCTACCGCCTGTAGTTTTTCGAAAGGGAATGCTCCCATGTCGATGAATGCCTCGTCGATTGAATACACACATACGTCGCCGGTGACCGAGGCTATTGTGGTCATGACCCGGTTTGAGATGTCGCCGTATAGTCGGTGGTTTCCCGATAGAATGTAAACACCGCCGCGGTCGACGATTTCCTTGACCTTGAACAGCGGGTCTCCGCGCTTAAGCCCGAGGGCCTTAGCTTCGTTCGACAAAGCCACGATGCAACCGTCGTTGTTGCTAAGAACAGCGACAGGCCGGTTCTGTAAACGCGGATTGAATATGCGCTCACACGACACAAAGAAATTATTGCAGTCGATAAGTCCGATCAAAGCAAGGCTATATCATCGAGTCGCGTCGTTTCCTTCGCGGTCTTCGGTTATGCTTGATAGTATATGTTACCACACCCCATATCTGGAATTCCCTGTCCGGAGTAACAAGTATCGGGTCGAAAGATTCGTTTGACGGCACCAGCCACACAGCCCCCGGCGCGAGTCGAATACGCTTTAGAGTAAACTCACCATCGAGACAGCACACGGCAAGGTCGCCGTCGTCGGGCTCGATAGATCGGTCAATCACAAGAATGTCGCCCGGCTCTATACCTTCGTCGATCATCGAGTCGCCGCTAACGCGGCCATAGAAAGTTGCCGCCGGATGCTTCACAATCTCGCGGTTTAGATCGATATACTCATTTATATAGTCTTGAGCCGGCGATGGAAATCCGGCCTGAATACCTTCGTCGGCAAATGGCAGACTCAGTTCGGTACTTGTGTCGGGTAAAAAAATTTCGAGAAACGTGTGTCGTTGCATTTTTTTAAAGGAGAGTATCCATGATAGCGTATCGCGGACGGCGCTTCACTTCCATAAAAATTTTACAAATATATTCGCCGATAATGCCTAAAGCAATGAGAATTAGGCTGCCGAGAAACCATATCGACAGCATCAGCGACGACCAGCCAGATATTGCCCTGCCACCGAAATGGGAGATAAATACCCATACGGCTACTGCGATATCGAGTATCAGCAATGCGAGCCCGACGGTGAAAATGATGCGGACCGGTTTTGCAGTAAACGAAGTTATGCCGTCGATGCCGGTAGAAATAAGTTTTCGCAATGGGTACTTAGTCTCGCCTGCAATACGTATATTGCGGTCGTATGAAACCGATGTCGAGCGCAAACCTATGTGAGGCAGTATACCGCGGAGATATAGATTGCTTTCGTCGTATCGGCTCAACAGCTCGAGCGCACGACGGCTCATGAGCCTGAATTCGCTATGGTCGTACATAAGTTCTACGCCCATAGCCTTCTGGAATCGGTAGAATAACCTCGCCGAATTGCGCTTGAACCACGAATCGCTCTTTCGCGACGACCTGACACCGTATACAATATCATAACCTTGTATGAAACAGTCGATCATATCGCCGATGGCCTGTGGCGAATCCTGCAGGTCGGCATCGATTGTAATTGCAGCGTGGGCGATATCGCGCACCGTCATCAGCCCTGCGAAAATCGCAGCTTGCTGACCTCGGTTATGAGCAAGCGATATAGCCTTGTAGCGCTTGTCGGCAGCATGAAGCTTAGTGATTTCGAGCCAGGTATTGTCGGAGCTGCCGTCGTTGCAAAATAGGATGAAGCTATTGTGCGAAATTTTTCCGGCGGCGTACAGTCGTTCGAGCACATCGAGTAGCACCGGTGCGCTAATTGGCAATACTGCCGACTCGTTGTAGCACGGTACTACGAGTGCTATCAGAGGGACTGTGTTGTCGGAATTCATTACAAGCAACTCTCGAAAAATATACTATAAGTAACTCTTAAAAATTAGTTTATATCATTAAGATTCAATGTATCTCGATGAGGCTGCGGCGCTTTTTGGTATTATTCGGCGCTAATTAAAGCGAGTTAGTATGCAAAATTACGCATTGTATCACAATCTCACAAATCTCATTAGGCCATTTTTGTTTCAGAATTGTTATTCTTAATAGAAAACAAAAAGCAACTATTATGAAAACTCTCCTCGCAATAATAGCATTTGGCGCGGCACTAATAGGCGCAAGCTCCTGTGCCGACCTTGGTTTTGGTGTCGATGTGGATTCCGGTCCCTATGGCAATTATTGGTACCCTAATGGATATCTTGGTGATTATTACTGGAATACCCCTCTATGGAATTATGGCCCGATCTACAATCCTATACCACCGGCTCCACCGCTTATAGGTAATGGTCCGGGCTCGGTAGGAATGCCGGCCAACCGGCCCAACCGGCCTAATCGTCCGACTCGCCCGTCGCAACCGTCGCAACCGTCGCAACCGTCGCAACCGTCGCGCCCGTCGCAGGGCAATCGTCCGCCGACAGTCAATCCCGGAGGACCTAACGGCATCGGATGGAATCCCGGCCCTATGCAGCGGCCCGGTAACAATGGCCTACCTTCGGGGCGACCTATCAAATAGTATCAAAAAGCATTCTTGACGATAGTGCTTATCGAATCTTTAGCATGTCTGTCTTGTGGAGCTGAAATTTCGATAAGGCTATCAAGCGATATCTCAATCGCATCGGCCGGCTTTGTGATTACCGGAATATCTTTACGCTCGGGCAGAGGTAGAGAAACTTCCGGTGTCCGGAGCTTGCCTTCTTTTATGCCCGGCACACGGCCTGCGGAATGATAGTGGTTAGCATAATATCGCTCGCTGAGGCTGCTGATAATCACGCCTTTGGATGTGGATGCATGTATAAATTCGCCACCACCGATGTAAATGCCTACGTGGCCAACACGCGAACCGCCCGACTTTGTGGCGAAAAAGACAAGATCGCCCGCGGAGAGGTCGCGCTGCTTTACTCTCGAAGTGAAAGACTGCTGCGAACGGCTGTCGCGGGGAAGTTTGATGCCGGTCACTTTTTCATATACCTTCATAGTGAATCCCGAGCAGTCTGTGCCGCTCCGAGATTCCCCACCATAACGGTAACGAGTTCCGAGCCACTTTCGAGCTTCGCTGACCAATCGTTGACCTGTCTTTGGTTCTACCCCTTTTTTATTATTAGCCGTTTTATTATTAGCCGGGCGGTCGTATTCTACCGGGCTTACTTTCGGCACATCTTTTCGCGAACTATGGCATCCTGATGCCAAAAGGCATAGGGCACAACTCATGGCCAACATGTATCGCAAAGGTTTCATGGTGCAAATATAGTAATTATTCGCGTGTGTAATTACTTTTTTGTAACTTCGCGGAGTGATAATCGGCCAAGAGTCTGAATAAATTAGTAAATTTGACAAAAAGTCGACAACAAACACCACTTTATCAAGACATAAAACATGATACTATTCCCCAACGCAAAAATAAATATAGGGCTGCGGGTGCTTCGCCGCAGGCCCGACGGCTACCACGATATCGAATCGATATTTGTGCCCCTGCCTTGGTGCGATATCCTTGAGATTGTGCCGTCACAAGGCGGCAAGGGGTCTTTTAATATCGTGGGCAATGATATATTGAGGCTCGATAATGATGCCGACAACCTCGTAGTGAAGGCGTTGAAAGCCCTTGAATCGTATATGGGGCAAGCGCTGCCTCCACTCGATATCTATCTAAGCAAGAAGATTCCTACCGGTGCGGGGCTTGGCGGCGGTTCGGCCGATGCTTCGTTTGCCCTGCGAGGTGTAAACGAATTGCTACAGCTCGGACTTAGCGACGATGAACTTGCCGAGGTAGCAGCACGTGTGGGTGCTGACTGTCCGTTTTTTATCTACAACCGGCCAATGCTTGTGCAGGGTATAGGCAATGTGATGACTCCTGTAGAAGTATCAGCATTAGACAATCTGTGGGTTGTCGCAGCCAAGATACCCGGCACCGAGGTTTCGACTCGCGAAGCCTACGCCGGAGTCAAACCTGCAGAACCGGCCCCCGGAACGGATTTGCGACAGGCAATCGTGCAAGACTGCAGCAAATGGGTCGGCGAGGGGCTTTGCAATGATTTCGAAGTATCGGTGTTCTCGCGTCAGCCGCTTGTGGCCGAGCTTAAACAGGCCATGGGCAGTGATTGCAATTGCCGCTATTGCTCGATGAGTGGTTCGGGGTCTACGGTGTATGCCTTGTTCGACAATAGTGCCGATGCAGAAGCCTGCCGCGAACGTATATCACAGTCTTACCCCGAGGCTGACATTTTTACCGGCAGACTGTCATCGGCACGTGTTAACTGAACGTTAATCCCTTCTTATTTGTTATATTTTCATAGTAGGTCGGATTTTAACACATTTTGGCCGAGTTTTTGTATATACTCTATTAAAGTTACAACAGCATTATGAGCAAAAATCAAGATAAGAACAAACAAGAGCAGACAGCAAAAGAAGCTGCCGAAGCTCCCGAAATAATGGATGTAGTAGACACCGAGGAAAACGAAACCAAGGCCGAGGAGGCCGAACTGGACGAAAACGCCCGCCTACAGAACGAACTCGATGCCGCCCGCGCCGAAATAGAAAAGGAAAAGAAGGAATACCTGTTCTTAATGGCAGATTTCGATAACTTCCGCAAACGTATGATGCGCGAGAAGAGCGAACTCCTCAAGAACGCCGGAGAAAAAGTATTGGCAGGTCTCCTACCGATTGTCGATGACTTCGAACGCGGTCTTGCAGCTGCAGCAGCGGCAAAAGATGCCGATGCCGTGCTCCAGGGTATGGACCTTATTTACCAGAAACTTGTCAAATATCTTGAAAGCCAGGGTGTCAAGGCAATGGAAAGCACCGGGGCCGACTTCGATCCTGAGCTTCACGAGGCTATAGCATCGATACCTGCGCCCAGCCCCGAGCTCAAAGGCAAGGTACTCGACACAACACAAAAGGGCTACATGCTCAACGATAAAGTGCTCCGCCACGCAAAAGTAGCCGTCGGAGAATAATGGCACAATAATTATGGAAAATAAACGAGACTACTATGAAGTGCTCGGCGTAGACAAAAACGCCACTCCGGAGCAGATAAAAAAGGCCTACCGCAAAAAGGCTATCCAATATCACCCGGATAAGAATCCGGGCGACAAGGAGGCCGAAGAAAAATTTAAAGAGGCAGCCGAGGCTTACGACGTTCTTTCCGACGAGAAGAAACGTCAGCTCTACGACCAGTACGGTCACGCCATGGGTCAGCAAGGATTTCCCGGAGGCGGAGCCGGCGGATTCTATTCGCAGGGATTCGACATGAACGACTTCTTCAGTCGTCACGGCGACCTCAACGACTTCCTCAATTCGATGTTTGGCGGCGGTTTTGGCGGAGCAACCGGAGGCCGTCGCTCACCGCGTAAACGTCGTGGCGGAGATGTCCGTATACGCGTTAAACTCACCCTTGACGACATTGCCAAGGGCGTTACCAAGACATTGCGCGTTCCGACGTTTCTGGAGTGCCAGCATTGCCACGGCTCAGGCGCTAAGGACGGCGTTGCCAAAGCAACTTGCCCCGTATGCCACGGCCAGGGCCGAGTGATAATACCTCAGCAGACACCTTTCGGTATGATGCAGTCAGAAGCTGTGTGCGAACGTTGCGACGGTACCGGACAGGTTATCACCGAGCCGTGCCAGTATTGCCACGGCCAGGGTGTAGAACGACGTGAACAGGAAGTTACATTCTCAATACCTGCCGGAGCTATCGAGGGGCAGACCTTCGCGCTGCGAGGCAAGGGCAACTATCCCAAGGGCGGTGGCGTTCCCGGCGACTTGCTCGTGGTTATTGAAGAAATCAAGCATCCCGAACTTATCCGCGACGGTGCCGATATCATCTATAATCTGATGCTCGATATCCCCACCGCTACCCTTGGTGGAGCTGTGGAAATACCTACAATTACCGGTCGTGCACGAATCAATATCCCTGCCGGAACTCAGCCCGGCAAGGTTCTGCGCCTGCGTGGCAAGGGTCTGCCCGACCAGGAGAACGGCGGTACCGGCGACGAACTGATAAACATCATGGTTTATATCCCCGAAAAGCTTACCGATGCACAGAAAGCAACATTCGAGGTACTGAAAGACCAGCCTAATATTACTCCAACGGCAGCCGACAGCACGAGGATATTCTCGAAGCTGAAGCATATCTTCGATTAAGTGTTGAGGCCCGGTTTAAGGTTTGAGTTTAAAGTTTAGATAATAGCTCTTGGAACTTTAGAGACCCGGTTTAAGGTTTGAGTTTAAAGTTTAGATAATAGCTCTTAGGACTTTATAGACCCGGTTTAAGGTTTGAGTTTAAAGTTTAGGTTTTAGTACGCAGAATGCCTGCAAATACTATTAACTAAACCTTAAACCCAAACCTTAAACCGGGTCTCTAACGCTGAAAAGGTTCCATATGGATGCCTGTGTGTATGTCGTTGCCGTATGCCTGCTTGAGTCGTTTTTCGACTTCTGTGGCGATTTCGTGAGCCTGACGGAGCGACATGTTACCGTCCATTTTGATGTGTAGCTCGATAGCCAAGTTGTTTCCTACGCGCCTGGTGCGCAGACGATGCATGCCGACAACCCCGGGGGTATCGAGTACGATTTTGCTTATCCCTTGTTTTTGTTCTTCGGATAAAGCTTTTTCGAGCAGTTCGTCGAGGTTTGGCTTTATAAGATCGTAGGCGGCCTTAATGATGAAAATACTTACAACTGCAGCGGCAATTGGGTCGAGAACTGCCCATTTCGAGCCTAAAATCATTGCTCCGCCTATGCCGACAAGGGCAGCGACAGAAGTGAGTGCGTCGCTACGGTGATGCCATGCGTTTGCGATGAGTGCGCTCGAATGGATGGCGCGTTCCTTGTAGATAGTATAGCGGTATATTCCTTCTTTTGCGAAAATGGAAACTATGGCTGCAATGAGCGCTATCCAAGTGGGTTGCCCGATGCTTTCTCCATTGAAGAAAGCAATCGTGGAGGATACTCCGTTGTAGAAAATGCCGAGGCCAACGATAGCGAGCATAAGGCCAACGATGAGCGATGCCAATGTTTCGTATTTTCCGTGTCCGTAGTCATGGTCTTTGTCTTCGGGTTTTGCCGACAGACGTACCATTACGATGACAACGATGTCGCTGAAGAAATCGCTAAGAGAGTGCACTGCGTCGGCAATCATAGCCGAGCTGTGACCTGCAAAACCTGCAATAAACTTGAATATAAGTAGGAGCAGGTTGACGATGCTGCCTATAATCGTGACCCGGTAAATGTCGCGTTCGCGTGATGATGTCATTTTGTAGTGAGAGTAGCGTAAAAAATTTGTTATGGGTTACCGGTACATGAGTGTCCATGTGTTCCGATAACCCATAACTATTTAGACGATAGGTCTATATTATCTGATAAAGAGGAGTTCGCGATATTTCGGCAGAGGCCACATTTCGTTGTCGACGAGGAGTTCGAGCTTGTCGATGTGGTATCGAATGGTTTCCATAGCCGGCACAACGTTGTCGTGGTATGAAATAGCTTTTTCACGCTCGTCGGTCATAGCGTTTGCAGTCTTACGAGCTTCTACCATGTCGTGAACTGTTTTGCGAATCACATCGATGTGCGAAGAAATAGTCTCAATAGCTTCGAGGTCGCCGGCACCAATCTGCGAAGCGCGTTCGCCGAGGAGGTCGCGCAGTTTTACGAGATTTTCGACCAGTGTAGACTGATATCTTGTGGCAACCGGTATGATATGGTTGAGAGCGAGGTCGCCGAGAACACGAGCTTCGATCTGGATTTTCTTGGTGTATATTTCCCATTTCACCTCGTTTCGAGCTTCGAGTTCGACCTTAGATAGCACGCGAGTGCGAGCGAACATCTCAACTGAAGACGGAGCGAGGTAAGCGTCGAACATCTTCGGAGCGGAAGTCTCGCAATCGAGGCCGCGACGTTTAGCTTCTTCCTGCCATTCGTCGCTGTATCCGTTACCGTCGAAGTGAATAGCCTCTGATTGGCGAATAAGAATTCGCACTTCGGCAAGTATAGCGTCGGTAAGTTTTTCGCCGGCAGCGAGCCTTGCCTCAATCTTGGCATGGAATTCATTGAGCTGGTCGGCTACGGCAGCGTTTAGAACAATCATAGCCGAAGCGCAGTTTGCGCTCGAACCGACGGCACGGAACTCGAATCGGTTGCCTGTGAAAGCAAAAGGCGATGTACGGTTTCGGTCGGTATTGTCGATAGTCAGCTCGGGAATCTGAGCAAGGCCGAGTGAGTATTCAGCCTTTTTCTTGAGGTCAGAAAGGTCGGTAGAGTCGCTCGAGGCGATTTTGTTGAGGATTTCGGCGAGTTGGCTTCCGGTGAAAATCGAAATAATGGCAGGAGGCGCTTCGTTAGCCCCAAGACGGTGCGAGTTGGTAGCCGACATTATCGACGCTTTAATCAGAGCGTTGTGTCGGTGTACTGCAGCCATTACATTTGCAACGAATGTGATGAACTGCAGGTTGTCGAGCGGAGTTCGGCCTGGAGAGAATAGCATTGCGCCACGGTCTGTACCGAGGCTCCAGTTGTTGTGCTTGCCGGAGCCGTTGATGCCTTTGAACGGTTTTTCGTGGAGAAGCACACGGAAGTTGTGGCGTCGTGCAGTCTCAGCCATTACCGACATCAGCAGTAGGTTGTGGTCGTTGGCAAGGTTTGTTTCCTCGAAAATCGGGGCAAACTCGAACTGGTTGGGGGCAACCTCGTTGTGGCGAGTCTTTACCGGTATGCCGAGTCTGTGGCACTGAATTTCGAGGTCAAGCATGAATGCTTCGACGCGCGAGGGAATCGAGCCGAAGTAGTGGTCTTCGAGCTGCTGGTTCTTAGCGCTCTCGTGTCCCATTAGGGTGCGACCGGTCATCACCAAGTCGGGACGTGCGCTGTAGAGAGATTCGTCGACAAGGAAATACTCCTGTTCCCAGCCGAGGTATGATATGACGTGTTTTACCTCTGGGTCGAAGTAGCGGGCCACTGCAGTCGCGGCCAAGTCGACACTGTTGAGAGCACGCAGCAGCGGGGTTTTGTAGTCAAGCGATTCGCCTGTATATGAAATGAAAATAGTGGGAATACAGAGCGTCTGGTCGAGGATGAAAGCCGGAGAAGAAATATCCCAGGCCGAATAACCGCGGGCTTCGAAAGTATTTCGGATACCGCCGTTGGGGAATGACGAAGCATCGGGCTCCTGCTGCACGAGCAGCTTGCCTGAAAATTCTTCGACAACGCCACCTTTACCGTCGTGAACGATAAATGCATCGTGCTTCTCTGCAGTGCCACCGGTAAGGGGTGCAAACCAGTGGGTATAGTGTCGAGCCCCGTTGTCGATAGCCCAGCGGCGCATACCCTCGGCAACTACATCGGCCAGCTGTCGGCTGATTGGCTGCTTGTTGGTAATCGCATGCTGCAGAGACTCATAAGCCTCTTTGGGGAGATATTCGAACATCTTTCGGCTGTCGAACACCAGTTCGCCATAATACTTCTCAGGCCTCTCGGCAGGCTTGGCTACGGCCACAGCTTTGCGGTCGAAAGCCTCCTCTACCATTTTAAATCTTAGACTTGACGACATATATAATAATGTTTGGTATTTTTATAAATAAGATTTCGATTTGTAAGATTCACAAAAAGAAAAAGACCCGAAGGCACAGAAGTGGCATTCGGGCAGCATATATAGTCGCGCCTTGGCGCGGAATGAGTCGCAAAAGCAAAACGAAAAGCGTCGGCAACACATCATGCCCGCAGTAAAATGGGCAGGATACAAGGTCGGGAAGACCGAAAAAGCGTTGGGGACGAAATTCATACCTGTTGGCTCTTTTACGGCCGCAAAATTACAAATTATTTTTCGAACCTGCAAAAAATAGTTTATCGATGAAAAATTAAAAAGCTGCATATTCCGGCACTTTTTGCTTTTATAGTCGAATAAACCTTAAAAAACACGTGCAGCAAGATTTTGCGAGTTGTCTAAAAGTAAAAAAATGTAAACATAGCGCACAGTTCCGACAATTTTACTTAACTTTGCACGAATAAATAAAGCAAGGCTCACCGAGCCGGTATGACCAATCATTAGCCAACTATGAAACTCTTACAGGAAAAGCTTTCCAAATATACAATCCCCCAAGAAGCGAAGGCGGCCGGAATATATCCTTATTTTCGAGCTATCTCGTCGGAACAGGATCCAGAAGTAATTATCAATGGCCGTAAGGTACTGATGTTCGGCTCGAATTGCTATACAGGCCTTGTCAATGACCCCCGCATCAAAGAAGCCGCAATTGAAGCAACACGTAAATATGGTACAGGTTGCGCCGGCTCGCCCTTTCTCAACGGTACACTCGATTTGCACAAGAAACTCGAGCAGCGTATAGCCGAATATATCGGCAAGGAAGATGTAATGATCTATTCAACCGGCTTTGGTGTGAACCTCGGCGTAGTTTCGACACTAACAGGCCGCGAGGATTATATCATATGGGATGAGCAGGACCATGCATCGATTATCGAAGGTCGCCGCCTGTCGTTCTCAAAGTCGCTTAAATACAAGCACAACGACATGGCTTCGCTTGAGAAGCAGCTTCAGCAGTGCCAGCCCGACAAGGTTAAGCTCATCGTAACCGACGGTGTATTCTCGATGGAAGGTGACGTGGCAAATGTACCGGAAATCGTACGTCTTGCCAAGCAGTACAATGCATCTGTTATGATCGACGAGGCGCACTCTATCGGCGTATTCGGCAATGGTGGCCGCGGTGTCTGCGATCATTTCGGCGTAACCAAGGATGTAGACCTTATTATGGGTACATTCTCGAAATCATTTGCATCGCTTGGCGGATTTATCGCAACTGATAAGGAAATAACCAACTTCCTTCGTCACCACTCACGTTCGTATATCTTTACCGCGAGCATTACCCCTGCCTCAACAGCAGCCGCACTCAAGGCAATCGATATCATGATTGAAGAGCCCGAACGCCAGGAGATGCTGTGGAAGAATACTAACCTCGCCCTCGAAGGTTTCCGCAGCCGTGGCTTCGAAATCGGCAACACATCTACCCCGATTATACCTCTTTATATACGAGATAACTTCAAGACCTTCGAAATCACCCGCGACCTTCTTGAAGAAGGAATCTTCGTTAACCCTGTGGTATCACCGGCAGTAGCACCCCACGATACATTAATCCGCTTCTCGTTGATGGCTACACATACCCCCGAGCAGGTAGAGTATGCCCTCGACAAGATAACAAAGGTATTCCGCAACCACGGAATCATAGCATAAAAATCAAACTATCCTAATATATAAGAATGAACAAAAAATTTATCTGCACCGTATGTGGTTATATCCACGAAGGTGATGAAGCTCCCGAAAAGTGCCCCCAGTGCGGCGCACCCAAAAGCAAATTCAAAGAACTCGACCAGAAGGCACTCCTTCAGTTCGTAACCGAGCATGAAGTAGGCGTTGCCAAGGGTTGTGATGACGAAATGATAGCCGATCTTACCGCACACTTCAATGGCGAATGCACCGAAGTAGGTATGTATCTCGCAATGAGCCGCCAGGCAGACCGCGAAGGTTATCCCGAAGTAGCAGAGGCTTTCAAACGCTATGCATTTGAAGAAGCCGAGCACGCAGCCAAGTTTGCCGAACTCCTCGGTGAAATGGTATGGGATACTCGCACAAACCTCGAAAAACGTATGGCAGCAGAAGCCGGTGCCAACGCCGACAAGATGCGTATCGCCAAACGTGCTAAAGAGCTCAACCTCGACGCTATCCACGATACAGTACACGAAATGGCTAAAGACGAAGCACGTCACGGCCAGGGCTTCCAGGGTCTTTTCAACCGTTATTTCGGCAAGTAATCCCCGGTAGGACAATAAAATAAAAGAAGGACTTCTCGAGCGAGAGGTCCTTCTTTTATATAGTTAACAGAGGTATGTTATCCGAACATCTGGAGCGCTTTGTCGGTAATCCATATCCACAGCGGGCATGTAGCCATGAATAGCAGAGTGGAAATAGCCAGCGAAGATGTGCCAGTGGCTACGTAGGTGTTGTAGCGGCTTGCGATGATGATGCCGGAGAATGCAGGCGGTAGGGCGGCGCAGACTACGAGCATCTTGAGGTTGACGGGTTCCATATGGAATAGCAATCCGACAACGAGTATCGACAGTGGCATGATGATGAGTTTGAGGAATGTACCCATCCAAACCTGAGAGTTGATAGTAATCTTAACAGACGACAGAGTGATACCGGCAGCAAATACAGCCACAGAGGCGTTGGCACCGGCCAAGAGTGTAAATGACGGGTCGAGGTATGACGGCCATTTAACGCCGCATAGAACGAGGATTACGGCGAGTATAGGAGCCCAGGCTACAGGTTGCTTGAGTGCATTGACAACAGGAGTCCAAGGGTTCGGTTTCTTGCCACCGTTGAGGGCCGCGGCCTGAGCGTTGCCGGAATTGAGCAGGCATAGACCGATAGGAATGCCGAGAGCGTTGACCTCGATAGATACAATTGCAATTACCAGGCCTACGGCTGCCGAGGTTCCGAAAATAGGCTCAAGAACGGCGAAGCCAAGGAATCCGATAGTAGGCGAGCCACTAATCAATGCCGAAACCGCGGCATCGCCCTTTGTGTTGCCCTTGTACATTCTGAATACGTAGTAAACAAGGAAGAAACATGCCAGCAGGACGGTGAAACTGATAACTGTAAGTTTGATATCAGCCGATAGCATGGCACGGTTTGCCTTGATAATAGAAACAAACAAAGCAGCAGGCAAGGCGTAGTTGAGCACTACCTTGTTGAGAATCTTAGCGTCCGCTCCGGAGAAGGCGCCTTTCTTTCCCGAAAAATAACCTAAGGCCATGACCACAAATATAGGTACAATGGCATAAAGTATGATGTGTAGCATAAGGGTAAGAGGGGGAATAGGTTAAAAAATAGTTGAAAATTAAAGTCGGCGGCCCGTGGGTATGTCCCGGACGGGCCGCCGTAGGGATATTAAACCGTAAAATCTTCGAGAGCTGCAGGGTTGAGGAATCCTATGTGTCCTGATTCCTTGCCCGAGTCAGCACCGAGCTGCACATCAATAAGGCACGGCTTGCGCGAGGCGATAGATTCGGATAGCGCCTTGCCGAGGTCGGACGGTGTGGTTACGTAGTATGTCGTGGCACCGAAAGCCTCGCCGAGTTTGTCGTAGCGGGCGTGGATGTCGAGAGTTGTAGGAGCCGGGTCGGATGTTCCTGCGGGGTTTACACCGATACCATTGTAGATACCGCCGTTGTTGAAAATGACCACGGTTACAGGAAGGTTGAAGCGGCAGATTGTAGAGAAATCCATTCCGGAGAAACCGAATGCCGAGTCGCCCTCGATGGCAACTACACTCTTTCCGGTTGCAACAGCGGCGCCGATAGCCGATCCGATGCCCATACCCATGATAGCCCAGGTGGCACAGTCTACGCGGTGGCGGGGAAGTGTCATGTCGAGGGTGTCGCGAGTATCGTCGAGAGTGTTGGCGCCTTCGTTGACCAGAATAACGTCGGGGTTAGCAGCCATGATAGGTTTGATAGCATTGAGGGCTGTCCAATGGTTCATTGGCTGCGAGGCTGCGTTGGCAGCGAGGCGTGCAGCGAATTTGGCATTCTTCTCTTTAGTCTCGGCCTGCAGAGCCGGTACCCATGTAGGATCCATGCTCATCTTGCGGGTTGCCATGGCATCGTTGAGGGCATCGAGGATGCTTGCAAGGTCGCCGATAACAGGAGCCGCAATCGGGCGGTTGCAGTCGATTTCGGTGGGTTCGATATCGAGCTGTATAAACTTGGTATCGGGGCTCCATTTGCCGTGACCTCTCGATAGCAGCCAGTTGAGTCGTGCACCTGCGAGGATAACGACATCGGCCTTGCTCATGATAGTAGAACGGCAGGAAAGAGCGCTGAGTTCGCCGTTGTCGGGCAAAACGCCCTTGCCCATCGACATGGGGAAGTAAGGAATACCGGTAGTTTCAACGAGTTTCTTGAGCTGATTCTCTACTCGTGCGTATGCGGCACCTTTGCCGATGATTATAGCCGGTTTCTTTGCAGCTGCGAGCAAGTCGGCTGCACGAGTCACGGCTTCGTCGGCAGGCGGCATGGCCGGGCATAGGTCAACCGGCTCGTAGAACAGTTTGTCGGCTTCGGCACCGTCCATTATGGCGCCGAGACATGTTTCGGTGACATCGAGATATACGCCGCCGGGACGGCCGGAAATGGCCGCACGGTATGCGCGTACGACAGCGGTAGGAATATCTTCGGGTTTATTTACACGATACGCGGCTTTGACGAGGCTCTTGGCAACGTTGTATTGGTCGAGAGCTTCGTAGTTGCCCTGGTCGAGGTCGATAGGTTCGCGCACAGAAGAACCACTGATCTGAATCATAGGATAGCAGTTCACGGTGGCGTTCTTGGTGGCGGTAAGTCCGTTCATAAAACCGAGCGACGATACTGTTAGCAGCACGCCCGGCTTGCCGGTAAGGAATCCGTGGGTTGCGGCGGCCATACCGGCCTGTTGCTCGTGACGGAAGCCCACGAAACGTATGCCGCGTTCCTGGGCGATGTATGCTAATTCGGTAACAGGGATTCCGACGAGGCCGTACATGGTATCAATGCCCACGGTTTTGAGGGCGCGTACCAGGATATCCATACCGGTTACCTGCTGCGGATATGTAGGTTTTGTGTTGGTAGTAGTAGCCATAGTATTATTCTTTTATGGTAAGTAACTCTTAAAAATTAGTTTATATTATTAAGATTCACTGTATCTCGATGTGGCTACGGCGCTTTTTGGTATTATTCGGCGCTTTTTGTTCTCTTACTCAGTCGTGTAGCTCGCTACACTCTTTCGTATTCAATCAAAAATCGCTTGAATAATCCTCAAAAATCACTCGTAGCTAATTTTTGCGAGTTACTTAAAGGTGCGGGCTAAGCGGCAAGCCGCCGCGTGCCCGCACCGTACGTTATACTTTTAATTATTTCTTAGCCTGAGTACCGTCAGCCGGTTTAGGCATCGGTGCTGTAGTGCCGTTTGCCTTGAACGATGCAATCTGGTCGGCTGTGTAGCCCAACGAGGATAGCACTTCGTCGGTGTTGCCGCCGAGTTCGGGGCATGGTCCGTAAGTAGGCTGGTAGTTCGACATAGTGAATGGCACGCCTACGGTAACGAATTCGCCAATCTTGCCGCCTTGGTTGATTTTGACGAGGGTATTTCCGTCGTACAGGCTCTGGTCGTCCATAATCTCCTTGGTAGAAAGAACAGGAGCGCAAGGAACACCTGCAGGTGCAAGCAGCTTCACGATTTCGAATTTATCTTTGTTGATAGCCCAAGCCTGCACACGAGCGTAGATTTCTTGCTTATGTCTGTCGCGAGCATCGGCGGTATTGAAATCGGGGTTGGTGAGCCAATCCTCGAAACCAAATGCCTTGCATGCGAGTTCGAAGTCCTTAGCGCCGCGCTGGAAGATGATATATACGTATGCATTAGGATCGCTTTCCCAGCCTTTACATTTATATGTCCAGCCAAGTACACCAGACCCTTCCTGGTTGCCCGATCGAGGAACGAAGTCGCCGAATTTTTCGTTGGGGTACTGGGGGAACTGTGTAAGATAACCGATGCGGTCGAGTGTCAACTGGTCGCGAGTCTTGATACGGCACAGGTTGAGGCAAGCGTTGTGCATCGACTGGTATACGTAGCATCCTTCGCCGGTTCGCTCGCGCTGAGCGAGTGCAGCCAAGAGGCCTATAGTTATGTGCATACCGGTGTTAGAGTCGCCCAGGGCAGCGCCTGACTGAGTAGGAACGGCATTGTCGCCTTCCCACCAGCCGGTGGTAGATGCCGCACCGGCTGTTACCTGTGCTACAGGTTCGTAAGCCTTGAGGTTGGCGAAACGCGAACTGAGGGGGAAGCCTTTGATAGTTCCGTAGATACAGCGAGGGTTGATAGCGTGTACGGCTTCCCAGCTGAAACCAAGTTTATCCATTGCACCCGGGTGCAGGTTTTCGATAAAGATATCTGCCTCTTTGATAAGTCGGGTGAGAATATCTTTACCGTCGGGTGTTGCAGCGTCGAGAGCGAGAGATTTCTTATTTGAGTTAAGCTGTAGGAAGTAGTAGCTTGGACAATCGGGGTCAAATTGTAATTCGTCACGTGTGGCATCGCCTGTGCCGGGACGTTCGATTTTGATAACGTCGGCGCCAAGCCATGCTAAAAGTTGTGTACAAGAAGGGCCGGACTGCACCGCAGTGAAGTCGACCACTTTAATGCCTTGAAGAGGAGCTGTGTTCATACTCGTTTTGGTTTATGTTAGTTTGTATTTTGATTTTCTTACTAATAAACATCAGCCCTACTTCAAAAGTTCATACCAACGCCTGAAATGTGAAAAAATAAAAGCCACGCAGATAAATCCACGTGGCTTTAAAAGAGGTGATTAAGCAGAGTTTTCGCGAGAGTCTAATCGATTACTCCCACTCGATAGTTGCCGGTGGTTTTGAGGAGATGTCGTAGCATACGCGGTTTACGCCGCGGACTTTGTTGATGATTTCGTTGCTTACTTTAGCAAGGAATTCGTAGGGCAGGTGTGCCCAGTCGGCAGTCATGGCGTCGGTCGATGTGACGGCGCGGAGTGCTACTGCGTTTTCGTAAGTGCGTTCGTCGCCCATTACGCCTACGCTCTGTACGGGCAGGAGGATTGCGCCGGCCTGCCATACTTTGTCGTAGAGGTTCCAGTCGCGCAGACCTTGGATGAAGATGTGGTCGGCCTGCTGGAGCACGTGTACTTTTTCGGGAGTAATGTCGCCGAGGATGCGCACGGCGAGACCGGGACCGGGGAATGGATGACGCTTGATGAGGTGTTCGGGCATGCCGAGAGCGCGGCCAACAGCGCGAACTTCGTCTTTAAAGAGGAGTCGGAGGGGTTCGCAAAGTTTCAATTTCATGCGCTCGGGCAGGCCGCCAACGTTGTGGTGGCTCTTGATAGTTGTGCCTGTGATCGAGAGTGATTCGATGCAGTCGGGGTATATAGTGCCCTGGGCGAGCCATTTTACGTCTTCGATTTTCGATGCTTCTTCGTCGAATACCTTGATGAAGTCGGCACCGATAATCTTGCGTTTGCGCTCGGGCTCTGTAACGCCTGCGAGGTCGGCAAAGAATCGGGCAGAAGCGTCGATGCCGCGCACGTTGAGGCCGAGGCATTCGTAGTCGCGGAGAACCGACTTGAATTCGTCCTGACGCAGCATGCCGTGGTCGACAAATATACATGTGAGACGGTCGCCGATAGCCTTGTTGAGCAGAACGGCAGCCACCGACGAGTCAACGCCGCCGCTGAGACCGAGTACTACCTTGTCGTCGCCGAGTTGCTGGCGCAATTCGGCCACGGTGCTTTCGATGAAGCTTTCGGCGCTCCAAGAGCAGTCGGCACCGCATATGCCCACGGCGAAGTTGCGCAGCAGAGTCATGCCGCATTCGCTATGGTATACCTCGGGGTGGAACTGTACGCCGTAGACCTTGCGTCCGTCTTCGGCCATGTATGCTGCGTAGCGTACCTCGGGAGTCGATGCGACGCAACGGCAGTGGTCGGGTAGCTTGGTAATAGTGTCGCCGTGGCTCATCCATACCTGTGCGCCGGGTTCGATGCCGTCGAAAAGAGGGCAGTCGGCAGAAATATCCTCGAGGTGAGCTCGGCCATACTCGCGGCTCGAAACGGGCTCGACTTTGCCTCCGAATTCGAACGCCATGAGCTGGGCGCCGTAGCAGATGCCGAGCACGGGCACTGCATTGATGATAGGCTCGAGGTCGATGTGGAACGAGTCTTCGGCATAAACACTTAGAGGGCTACCTGATAGTATCACACCGATGATGCCCTCGCTTTTTTCCTTGCCATAAGGATACTTGTTGTAGGGGATGATTTCGCTGTAGATGCCCAGTTCGCGGATGCGTCGTCCGATGAGCTGAGTGGTCTGAGACCCGAAATCAAGTATAACAATCTTTTGCTGCATTAGTATTGTATTTATATTGTATTTGTTTCTAAATCATTATTTATCTTCTCCAGAACGCCGGAGTTAGCAGAACCAGAACGGTAAAAATCTCGAGACGCCCGATCAGCATCAGTGCTGACAGAATCCATTTAGCGGCGTCGGGAGAATGTCGTAGCTGTTTCCGTAGCCGGTGATACCTGCGCCGAGGCCTGTATTTGACAAGCATGAGAACGATGAGAAGAAGGCATCGATTAGTGGCACATCGAATAGAGTCAGGGCCATGCCGCCGCCAACGGTGAGCAGCATGTAGATGCACAGGAAGGCTATCACTTTAGATACCAATTCGGGGCTTACTACCTTGCCGTTGACTTTGACCGACAGTATGGAGTTTGGGTAGAGGCAGCGGTAAAGCTCGTTTTTGGCGTTTTTGAATAGATATAGTATACGGTCGATTTTTGCGCCGCCACTGGTGCTGCCGGCACAGGAACCGAAGAACATCATCACGAAAGTAAGAGACAGCACGTATGGCCCCCACGATTCGAAGTTGTTGACAGTGAAGCCTGTGGATGTTATTGTGGAAACGATTTGGAACAGCGGGTCGATAGTGATGCTCTGCCAGTCGGTATACTGTCCGCGCAGGAGTATCGAAATCGAGAACATCACGAGCATGATGCCTATTATCGTGACGTAGACGCGGAAAACGTCGTTTTTGCGCAAGGCCGAAAAATCGCCTTGTACAGTCTTGAATATCAGGCCGAAATTTACACCGCCAAGGAACATGAACACTATCAGGACGGACTTGATGTATATCGAGTCGTGCCATTGCGCGATGCCCGAACTGCTGGATGAGTAACCGCCTGTCGAAATGGCACCGAAAGCATGGCAAACGCTTTCGAAGAAGCTCATCGGTCCGCACCATAGCAGCAGTATAAGTATTAGGGTGAGCAAGAGGTATATAAACCACAAACTCTTGGCAGTCTGGCTGATACGTGGTCTAATCTTGTCGTGGGTGATGCCTGTAACCTCGGCATTGAACATCTGCATGCCGCCCGAGTGGTTGAGCATGGGGATGACTGCGAGCGTGAATAGAATTATACCCATGCCGCCGATCCATTGCATCATGGCCCGCCACAGGTGTACACCGTGGCTCATGTCGCTGACCGAATTCAAGACAGTAGCGCCTGTAGTGGTAAAGCCGGACATGGCCTCGAAGAAGGCGTCGCTGTATGACAGGGGATTGCTGCAAAAAAGGAATGGAATCAGCCCGAAAAGCGAAAAAATAACCCATACCATTGCCGTGAGCAGGAATCCGTCGCGCTTGCCCATGTGCTGGCTTGTAGGATTTGCTTTGAACGCGAATAGCACGCCTACGCCCCCTGTGAGCAGGGCAGTGCAGGCAAATGGCAGCCAGTCGCTCTCGCCGTATGCAAGGCAAGTGAATGTGGGGAAGAGCATAAATCCGGCCTCAATCATCAACAGCCAGCCCATGATGCGCACGAGCTGACGGAAATTGATAAGGTGAGTCCTCAGATTCTTGAACATATCAGTTGAATAGCTTTTCTACTTTATGGAGAGCGCCTGCGAGGCAGAAAACGAGCACATGGTCGCCCGGTTCGATAACTGTGTTACCGGTGATTAGCATGCCTTCGTCGCCACGGATAAGTCCTGCAAGGGTGAGGTCGCGCGGCAGTGAGAGGTCTTTGACGGCAGAACGCGTAATTTTCGATCCGGGTCGAGCTTCGAGCTCGGCAACCTCGGCATCAGCAAGGGCGAGACACTTGGCCGTAGACGAGTCGGCATCGAGCAGTAACTGGAAGATAGTGCTCGATGCAAGGAGTTTTTTGTTTACCACTGTGCCGATGTTCAGGTTTTCGGCCTGTGATATGAACTGTATGGTTTCGACATCGGCAACGGTTTTCTTTACGCCTAATTCTTTTGCAGTTAGGCAGGTAAATATGTTGGTTTCGCTGCTGTCGGTGAGAGCGATAAAAGCGTCCATATCAGCAATGCCTATGTCGGCGAGCAGGTCGGTATCGCGAGCATCGCCATGTATAATTTCGCAATCAGGACATTTTTGTGGCAGTTTGTGGCAATTATCGAGGTCGTTGTCTATGATTTTGAATCGGAATTCTTCGTGTCCGAGGTTTACGAGCCTTATTGCGATCTTCGAGCCACCCATTATTAGCACGCGCTTGATGCGCTGCTCGGTCTTGCCAGTGAGTGAAATAAGTTCCTGTATATGGTCGCGCGTTGTGGTGAAGTATAGTATGTCGCCAACATCGATGTGGTCGTCGCCACGTGGAATGATAGTCTCGTGGTTGCGCTTGATCGCCGAAACGTGGAAGTTACGGTTGGTAAAGGCGAAGTCCTTGAGCTTCATGCCTACAATTGGCGCACCCTGGCGCAGTTTTACACCGGCGAGTATGATGCGGCCATCGTGGAGCTCGAACCAGTTACGTACCCAAGTGCGCTTGAGAGCGTTGATAATCTCTTGAGCGGCAAGGTATTCGGGGTAAATCAGGCGGTCTACGCCCATGCGCTTTACGTGCGATTCGTTGGCGGGGTCCATGAAATCGTAGGTGCTGATGCGAGCAACGGTGGTTTTAGCCCCGAGGTTTTTGGCAATCGAGCAAGCTACGATATTGTTTGTCTCGTATGGGGTTACAGCAATGAAAAGGTCGCAGTTGCCGGCACCTGCTTCTCGCAGCCCGACAAATGATGTCGGGCTTCCGACGACAGTCATCAGGTTGTAGTTTGCATCGAGAATGGCGAGTCGCTCGGCATTGTCGTCGACGAGCATAATGTCCTGCTCCTCGTTGCTGAGTAGCTTGGCAAGGTGCGAGCCTACTTCTCCTGCTCCGGCTATTACAATCTTCATTTCTTGTTAATTGTTGATTGGATTGCATGGAGTATTCCCTCGCTGTCGAAACCGCAAAGGTGTTGCAGCTGGGCCGGTGTGCCCTGCGGTATAAAGCAGTCGGGAATACCGAGTCGGCATACCGAGCGTTTGTATCCGTGGTCGGTAAGCCAGTCTTCGACAGCGCAACCGAGGCCGCCGTCGCGAGTGCCGTCTTCGACAGTAACTATCGGGCAATCGAGTTTTGCAACTTCTGTCAATAGTTTTTCGTCGAGCGGCTTGAGGAATATCATGTCGTAATGAGCTGCATCGATACCTGTCTTGCGAGCCTCGGCAACGGCTTTGGCGGCTTCGTCGGCAACCGGTCCGATAGTGAGCACGGCAATGTCCTTGCCCTCGGTGAGGCGTTCGCCCTTGCCGATAGGCATGGCTTTGAAGTCGCAGCGCCAGTCGGTGCGGTGCCCTGCGCCACGAGGGTATCGAATGGCAAATGGGCCGAAATCATCGGTCTGGGCAGTGTAGAGCAGGTTGCGTAGCGCACACTCGTCGCGGCCCGACGCTATGGTGAGTCCGGGTATTGTGCGTAGGTATGCGAGGTCGTAAGCGCCGTGGTGGGTGGCACCGTCTTCGCCTACGAGTCCGGCACGGTCGATGCAGAATGTTACGGGCAGGTGCATCAGGGCAACGTCGTGGATGATGTGGTCGTAGGCACGCTGCAAGAAACTTGAGTATATCGCCACATATGGGCGCATGCCGTCCTTGGCGAGGCCTCCGGCGAATGTTACCGCGTGGCCTTCGCTGATGCCGACATCGAAAACACGGTCGGGCATTACGGCCTGCATGGTCCCGACAGATGTCCCCGATAGCATTGCTGCTGTAACTCCTACGATTTTAGGGTTTTGGCGTGCAAGTTCTACGAGTGTTTCGCCGAATACGTCCTGGTATTTTGGCGGTGCTGCAGGGTTGTTTTTTGCAGAGTATCGTTCGCCTGTTTCGGGGTTGAATTTGCCCGGTGCGTGCCAGCATGCAGGGTTTGCCTCGGCCGGGGCATAGCCTTTGCCTTTGATTGTGCGCAAGTGGAGTATGCGTGGGCCGTCCATGTCGCGTATGTCGTTGAGTACGCGCACGATAGTGGGTAGGTCGTGGCCGTCGAACGGGCCGAAGTACCTTATGTTGAGACCTTCGAAGAGGTTCTGTTGCTTGCTGATGAGAGACTTCAGGCTGTTGTTGAAGCGGAGTAGTGCGCCTTTGCGTCGGTCGCTGACCAGATGAAGCTTCTTGAGCAGTTTGAAACCTTTGTAGCGCAGGTCGTTGTAGAGCTTCGATGTTGTAAGGTGGGCCAGATACGAGTTGAGAGCGCCAACGTTGGCATCAATCGACATGTCGTTGTCGTTGAGGATGATAAGGAGATTGTTTGGCGTTATCGAGGCGTTGTTGAGGCCTCGAATGCAAGGCCACCGCTAATCGACGCATCGCCGACAATGGCAACGACATTGCGCCTGGGGCTCTCATGTTTCAACTGCGAAGCTACAGCCATGCCGAGCGCTGCCGAAATAGAGTTTGATGCGTGTCCGGCCGAAAAAGTGTCGTATTCGCTTTCTTTGGGGTTGGGGAAACCGCTCAGACCGCCGAATTTTCGATTGGTATTGAAATTATCGCGGCGTCCTGTGAGCAATTTGTGTCCATATGCTTGATGCCCCACATCCCATACGAGCCTGTCGTAGGGGGTGTTGAACACATAGTGAAGAGCTACCGTAAGCTCTACCGCACCCATGCTCGAAGCGAAGTGGCCGGGATTGTCGGCCAGCGAATGGATGAGGAAATCTCGAATTTCGGTACATAGCTGAGGCAGCTGTTCGGGTGAAAGTTTACGCAGATCAGCCGGGCTGTCGATTCGGGCCAGCAATGGGCCGCATGCATAAGTCGGTGCAGTGCTCATTTCTTCACATACTTTTTATACATCGGCACGAAAATGATGATTGCCGAAGCTACGATAACAAACGCTGTATATAGCGTAAAACGCGTGTGCATAAGTATATACGCAACGAGTCCGATCCACAAAAGACCTAAAATGGCAAAACGTACGATAACCGATGTATTCATTTCACAGTTTTATGCGAATGCAAAGATACTGTTTTTTTGTCGTATCAGCAAATTAGGCGGGTGTTTGTCGCCAGTCCGGAGAATTACAGGTGTATTGCGATGACAAAGGCCGCGATAATGCCTAATATATTTGCCATAAATCCCCCGATGCAAAAGGCTATAGCATTTTCAAGTATTTGCTTCTAATGCTAAAGATATAATGTAATTGCTATTGCTGAAAATATTCCAAATAACGTTGAAAGGATAGAACAGATGCAGAAAGCTATTATAACTCTATAGTCCATAAATTATCTGCTATATATATTATCATTATTCTAATATCGTCAAATTATAATATTGCTATAGCTAATACTATAAATCCGCCCATTATATACAGCATTATACAACAGATATAGAAAATTATAGAAATCCTATGCCATTTTTTATGCCATTTCTCGTCTTCTTTTTCAAATTGCTTGAAATATTCGATATACTTATCGTGAGAATAGAGATATACATGGTCAAGTATGCAGGTTAATGCTATAGGAACAGTGGATAATATAAGAATACCAAATGGGGTTATCTCGTTGAATATTCGTAATACAAAACCTAATGCGATAAATGTAAAAAGACCCGGGATAGATGAACTTAAGTACCCAAACCAGTATATAGCTTTTGTGATATAAAATCCATTCTTTTTATCAATGTTTGATTTGTTTTGTAGTTTTCTATTATTTTCAAGATTAAAGTGAAAATTTTCTCTGAATTTTTTTGTAAAGAAAATCAAAGAAAAGAAATATATGATTTTGTCAAAGACGCGCTGAGTCGATATGCTAAAATTTTTTTCATGAAGCCATGTGAAATACAACATCACGTTCATGAAATATTCAATTCGAGTATTATTCATAAATCTTTATATTCAGACTATGACGTCAATAAAATGGCAAATAAAGTGAGAATTCCTAAAATATCGATTAAAATGCCTCCAATGCAAAAGAGTATGGTTCTCAGTTTCCATTTCTTAAGCCATTGCTCATTTTCTTTTTCGAATCGTTTGAAATAACCGATGTATTTATCATGCGAATATACGGCCTTGTTTAAAGGTAGAAAAGCAATACCAATAGGTATTGCAGGTAAGATTAAAAACCATATAGGATTTACATCCGGATACATAAATCGTATATATATACCTCCTAATATAAGACCAATATACAACGGATACATTGAGTAGAAAAATCCCAAGTAGTGAATTGAGCGAGAAATCTGGAAGCCATTATTTTTTTCCTGATAAAATGCTTCAAATTCTTTTTCGCCTTTTTTTAATCTCTCATGAAACTTTTTTTTATAATTTTTTGTGGTCAAAAAGTCAGTTAAAGGAACAAATATTGCCTTAAATCTATTTATCGAAGTCGTATTTTGTTTTAGTCCTATAAGCCACATGCAGTACAGAATTGCATTGAGAGAATACTCAAATTGTTCTTTAGTCATAATCATCTTATTTCCCAGCTTCATCATAGGCAAAACCTATTCGGTTTTGTGAAAAAGATAATAGCGCTATTAAAAGAAATATGTATAGAACGATATATCTCATAATACTTATAATTCTATATAAACCATTATTTTATGCATGTCAATATTTCTTGATGCTGCGGCCGCAGAGGGGTAGGAAGGGGCAGTATTTACATGCAGAGGTGTCCTCGCACTGTACAAATGGGGTTGTGTCGTCGAAAATTCTTTCGAGCATGTCGATGAGCAAGGGGCGGAATGTGTCGCGTATCTGGCTGTACTTCAAATCTTTGGTTTTACCTACCGATATGAAGTTGATTTTCGGAGAGCTGACAAGTTTGCGCAGCGGATGAAGCACCGGCTGTATGTCGACATTGCTGTTTCGAAGGCTCATATAGGCTTCGCAATACAAGAGCAACTGGAAAATACCGCTTTTTTCATTCTTATAAGAGGTGAAAATATTATTTAAATCACTGATGCTTGTTTCTTCGACACCTGTCTTGAAGTCGATGAACCTGCGCACATTGGGTGCGATTTCGTCAACACGGTCGATCGACATGTAGAAGTTGAGGTCGAGGGTGTCGGAGAGTTTCCAAGAAATATTTTCCTCAATGGTATTGACTTTATACTCGTTTTCGATAAATATAAAGTCGGTTTCGCAGTAGGAATTTCGCTCGGCCTCGAGGTTGGACCTGACAAGAATTTCGATATTTGTCGCGGCAATCTTGAGCTCGGTAGTGAAGCTGTCGAAGTCGGTGGTCTTTAAGCTTTTGTAGTGTACCTGCCTTATCTGTTCGACCACGGCATCGTGTATGGCGGTGTTGCCTTCGTCGAGCCACGAGTCGATGAGGGCGGCGTTGATTTTCTTCAGTTTATGGGCTTCGTAGAGGCTCTGGATCGAGTTGTGTACGATAGTACCGATCTCGGCTGCGGTGAGGCTTTCTACGATTTCTTCGTCGTTGTGCATATCGCGCACATACTCGAGATAGAATCGGAAAGGACACTCGAGGTACTTCTTCAGAGCCGAAGCTGATAGTTTTTTCTTACCACCCTTGCGGTATCGGGCGAGCGAGTCCATGATACGCGCATTTTTCGATATCGAGAATTGATGACGCTCGCCAGCCTCGGACCCTGTGGAGAGTGTGTGTTCGCTTATATTTAGTTGCGGCACAAGGTATTGCAGCTGTGAAATGTATCTCGATTTTTCTCCCTGTCCTACTCCGTCGGTGCGTGAGTCGTAGAAGAGCGCCACGTGCTTGGCGCGAGATATGAGGCGGTAGAAACTGTATGCGAAGGTCCATTCGGGGCTGTCGAAGTCGGGTAGGCCGAATCCGGTACGCAGATTGTTGGGAATCATTGTCTTGGCATACTGCTTGCGCGGGAATACGCCCTCGTTCATCGACAGTATAATCACATTTTCGAAGTCGATAGCTCGGGTTTCGAGTATGCCCAACACTTGCATACCCTTGAGAGGCGTGCCGGTAAGAGTGAGGCCGCGTGTGGCGAAAATGCGCTCGAAAAGGTAGAGGAAGGTATGGTCGGCCATCTCTACATTGTGGCGCTCGATGAGTTCGGTAAGTTTGTCGAGCTCTTCCCTGAAATATTTCAGGGCTTCGAGTTCGAAGGATTTGCCGAGTTCTTGTCCTGATTTCTCGATATTCTCACGCAGTGCAGCGCCGAGCCAGTCGAGAAGATTGCCCAGATATTCAGCTACTTCGCGCACGGAAGCGGCTTTGTGTACGGGTGTGAAAACGGCTTTTAGCTCCTCGGCCTCGTTGCAAATTTCGTTAGCGCCGGCGTTGTAAAGCTTGTTCAGGTTTACGAACTTAGTCACCTTGTTTGCAGCCTCGGCGGCGATAGCCTGTATGTGCGGGTGGCTGAGAACGGCGTTGAGGTCTTCGTAGTAGAAGCAGTATTCTCCCCTTATCTTTCGGGCACAGAGCTGCATTGAAATAATAGAGTGGAGCAGCGAAGCGAATGTGGTGGTGCGGTAGGCAAGGCTCATCGAAATGTTTAGAGCCTCGATATCCGACGGTATCGCCAGCAGCGCCGGTAGCAGAAGGCCCTGGTCGGGCAACACTATGGCTGTATTAAGGGCATTGGCAGGGTCGATATATCCATTGTCGATCCATTTTTTCAGCTGCATACCAATGCATTTGGTCTGAGCCACATTGGACGCCACGGCAGTGAGGCTGATTTCGGGCAACGCGTCGGGCATTGGCACGGTGTAGTCGTCGGGCATGGGGAAGTGGCGCACAAGGTCGGCAAGGCGCTGAAGCGGACGAGGCATCGATGTGCCTTTGGCTCCGGCAAACAGCGTCAGTGGAGCTGTGTCCCAGAAATAATATGCCACACCTGCGCGTTTGAAACGCTCGAAAATAATGGTTTCGGCAGCGGTGAGGTCGTTGAAGCCGACAAATACATAGCGAGTGTCGCCGGTAAAATCGTAGAGGTCGTAATTCTTGACATTTTCTACCGCGAGTCGGAACAGGGTTCCTTCCGAGGCTCTGTGGTTGCGTTTGAGAGTGGCTTTGTACTCATGATAAATCTCGGCGAGGATTTCCCAAAGGTACACGAACTTGCGGCTGAGGCTTTTTTCTTCGCAATTGCCAAGATGAAGCCAGAACTCCTCGATGTGTGCTGTAAGTCGGCTTTCGCCCCATATGCGACGTATTATTTCTTTCTGGTCTTCGTCGAGATAGTCGGCCTGTATTTCTTTGATGTTCTTGAGGTTTCGGAATATGTCGTTGGCATCGACGAGCGATTTGTCGATGTCGTCGAAGTCGTTGAGCATCATGTCGCCCCAGAATACAAACCCGTCGAACTGCCTCACTTCGTCGGCACGACCTTTGCGAGATAGCACATTGCGGTACGCATCGTAGAGCACAAATAGCAGTTCGCGCGGCTGTGCAGCGGGGTATTCGGAGTAAATGCCTAAGAATGTCCCAATAGTCATGATGCGCGGCATCAGGGTGACACCGCGGCTACGTTCGCGCAGGTGTTTCTTGAGGAAGAGAGCACTGCGTTTGTTGGGCAAAATGAATGTGAGAGTTGATGCAGACGGGCGAGAACTTACTCCGGCAGTGAAGTATTCGGCAATACTGCGGAGAAAATTGGGCGATTTTGTCATTTACGGCGGATTAGCATGATTACTCGTACGGCGAGGTCGAAAAATATAATCTTGGCGTTACCGTTGCCTGCTATGTCGCGGCGCGAACGGTCGAAAAGCTCAATCATGTCGATAACGTTTTTCTCGTTGATAAACGGGAAGAACTTTACTACGAATTCTCGTTCGGACTTGCTCAATGTCAGTAGTTGGTCGACATGCAGGTGCATCACAAAACTTTCGCGAATGAGGCGGCAGCAATAGTCGATAAATTGCATAGCCGGTTCGCGACCCATTTCGGCCACGGTCTTGCTCCAGGAGCGTAGTTCGAGCACCTTGCGTCCATAAGCCTTGCGCATAAGCTCGGCGAATAGGTCGAAATATTTGCGTCGTTCAGCCGATACATGGGCTACTTTCCAAGCCTGGTTTACACTTCCTTCGGCAATACGAGCCATGTCGGCAGCTGTAGAAGCGTCCATGCCTTGGGCGATGAGTACAGCCTCGAGCTCGGTATCGCTGTAGCGGCGTACGTTGATTCGCTGAGTGCGAGAGTAGATTGTGGGCAGTATGCCTCGCGGATTGTTGCTGACCATGAGGAAGATAGTATCGCCAAAAGGTTCTTCAACAAGTTTGAGAAGCTTGTTGGCGGTTTCTTCTTTCAGTCGTTCGGGCAGCCACAGGAGCACGACCTTGAATTTCGATCTGCGGGTCATATATGCGAGTCGTCGCAGCAGTTCGGCCCCTTCCTCTACATATATCTGGGGCTGTGCGTTTATGTTGTCGAGTTTTTCGACCCAGCGGTCAAAATCCATATACGGCGACTCTGTGATGAATTCGCTGAACTGGTCGCGGTAATCGTCGCTAAGGGCTGTTCGTCCGCTTTTCTTTACTACCGGGAATGAAAAAACGGTGTCGATATGGTTGAACGCCTGGTGCTGCAGGCACGACGGACACTGACCGCAACTATCGCCGTCGTGTCTGTTTTGGCAGTGGATATATTGCGCAAAAGCCCTGGCAAGCAGGAACTTGCCGGCACCCGATGGCCCTTCGAGGAGCAGCGCGTGGGGTATACGCCCGCTGTCGGCCATTTCGCGCAGGCGGGCCTTGGTTTCTTCGTGACCGGCAATGTCTGCGAATCTCATGGGCGACGCTTTTCTATAGTGCCGTGTTCGGCCACATATTCGCGTACTTCCTGGAAGAGGCGAGTGGCGAATACAAAGTCGTTGAGAGCTTCGTTGGATGTATTGTATATCTGGCTCATATCGCCAACCCATTCGCGATGACCCTTGTTGATGAAGATAATATTCTCGCCGATACCGAGAACGCTGTTCATATCGTGGGTGTTGATTACGGTTGTGATGCCGTACTCATGGGTGATGTCGCTCAGGAGTTCGTCGATGAGGATACTGGTCTTAGGGTCGAGTCCGCTGTTGGGCTCGTCGCAGAATAGGTATCGGGGGTTGAGGGCAATGGCACGGGCAATGGCGACGCGCTTCTGCATACCGCCTGATATCTCGGCCGGGTATTTGTTTTCTGCCCCGATGAGGTTGACGCGTTCGAGACAGAACATTGCACGCTCGAGTTGCTCTGCTCGGCTCATGTCGGTAAACATGGTCAGTGGGAACATCACATTGCCGAGCACAGTCTCGCTGTCGAAAAGCGCCGAGCCTTGGAATAGCATACCTATTTCCTTGCGCAGGGCGGCGATTTCGTCACGTTTCATAGTCAAAAGGTCGCGACCGTCGAATAGAATCTGGCCTTCCTCGGGACGAAGCAGGCCGACGAGGCTCTTCATCAGCACGGTCTTGCCCGAACCGCTCTGGCCTATGATGAGGTTGGTTTTACCGGTGTAAAAAGTGGCATCGACGCCATGGAGCACAGTCCTGCCGTCGAACGATTTTGTGAGGTTCTTTACTTCGATCATTGCAGCAGCAGTTTAGTGAGTATTACGTCGAAAAGAAGGATAAACACACTGCTCGAAACCACGCTATCGGTACTTGCCTTGCCTACTTCGAGAGCACCGCCATGTACGTAATAGCCGTAGAATGAGGAGGTAGTTGCGATAATGAAGGCAAAGAAGAGCGATTTGATGAGCGCGTACCATACATACCATTCCTGGAAGAATGCCTGCAGGCCGTAGAGGTACTTCGATACCGTAATCAGGTCGGTGAATACCGCCACGCCGTAGCCGCCGATAAGCGATGTGGCCATGCACAAAATCACGAGCACGGGCATGAAGCATACAAATGCGATTATCTTAGGCATTACCAGGTAGTTGGCCGAATTGACACCCATGATTTCAAGGGCGTCGATCTGTTCGGTGACACGCATGGTGCCTATTTCCGAGGCTATATTCGAGCCTACCTTGCCTGCTAAAATGAGGCACAGGATAGAGTTGGAGAACTCGAGTAATACGATATCACGTGTGGCAAGGCCGACAGAATACGCCGGTATCAGAGGCGACGCGATATTGAGCTGCATCTGAATGGCGATAACCGCGCCGATGAATACTGATATTATCAGTACCAGGGGTATAGAGTCGATACCGAGCTTCATCACCTCGGCAACTGTGCGTCGCGCAAAAACCGACCAACGGTCGGGAAGCGAGAACACTCGCTTCATAAACAGGCAATAGCGGCCAAATGTGGCCAGTGAATTTGTTAGTAACATGAGTGCAAATTTACAAAAAAAATCTCACCCTGCTATCCACAGGCATCATAAAATCGGGCTTGAGGATGCTGAATTGGCAAAAGTGTAAAATTCTTTAGAGTAAAAAGCAAACAATTGATGTAAGGGCCGGGTTTTTGCTCGATGTCGTTAAATTCTTATCTTTGTAATTCGTTTTGCATATATCTGCTTTGCTGATGTGCGATTACGGCTATTATTGTTTAAGTAAAAATTTATATAATACTAGTAGTGGTGCGATAAAAATCTAGCCACTGTTGTTAAAGTATTAATATTTAGTTAAATACGAGGGTACATTGATTTTTTGATTTGAATTTGATTTATTAGTCTTGTTGTTTAGAAGCATCAAGATTATGAATCAGGGTAAATTTGTGTTCTCCCAAGTTGTCGAGTTTATACCGCGTTACCAGTTCGATAAACTTGTAAAGCAATATAAAGGAGACTGGCATGCAAAGAATCTCAACAGTTACAACCACCTTCTTCATCTGCTTTTTGGGCAGTTGACAGGATGTGATTCTCTTAGAGACATCTGTTTATGCTTGGAAGCTCACTCAAAAATTCTATATCATCTCGGTTTTCGCAACACTGTGAACCACACATCGTTGTCACGAGCCAACGAAAGCAGGGACTATCGTATTTTTGAAGGTCTTGGAATGTACCTCATCGGATTGGTCAGGCCAATGTATTCAAAGGCCAAACTGTCAGATATAAGCATTGACAATGTGATTTATGCATTGGACTCCACAACAATATCCACCAGTATAAAACTTGCAGCGTGGGCATTGGGCAAATACAGCAAAGGCGCAGTCAAGATGCACACATTGCTTGATTTGCGAGGAAGCATTCCGGCCAATATCCACATTACCGATGGAAAATGGCATGACAGTAATGAACTTGACAATCTTACACCCGAACCATTCGCATTCTATGTAATGGACAAGGCGTATGTTGACTTCAAGGCACTGTTCAGATTCCATCTGTCGCAAGCTTTCTGGGTATCCAGGCCAAAGGAGAACATGAAATTCACAACCGTCAGGCAGATGGGAATACCCGATGAAAAATCCGGTATTATAGAAGACTCGCTAATCCGTGTTACCGGATACAAGTCACGTAAACTTTATCCAGAGGACATGAGATTTGTGCGGGTTTATGATCCGGAAAATGACACGATTGTAGACTTCATATCCAACAATCTTGAAGTCAGCGCATTGGAGATTTCCAATCTTTACCGTCACCGTTGGGATATAGAAGTTTTCTTCAAGTGGATAAAACAGAACATTGTTGTTAAAACCCTTTGGGGATTTTCAGAAAATGCTGTTAAAATTCACCTTTGGACCGCTATAATATCCTATCTGACAATAGCACGGATTAAGGCTGACAAAGGAAGCTGCTATTCCATCACCGAAGTGGCAACCCTGATTAGAATCTCGGCTTTGGAGCGTGTCGAGTTACGACAACTCATAACCAAACAGGACTCAACAATCAATTCAAACCAAAATGTCAAAGAACTCTCTTTATTTGATGATTTTTAAACTAACGCGATTTTATCGCACCAGTAGTAATATAATACCGATAATGAAAAGTATTGCCCTTTTGTTGCTCCTTTTTGGTTCGTCACTATGTGTTGATGCCCTTGCGCCCGAGGTTCACGATCCTGTAATGGCCCGAGGTGAGGACGGTAGGTACTACATGTTTTCGACCGGTATGGGTGTGTCGGTGCAGTCGAGTGCCGATTTAAAGGATTGGCAACGTGAAAAGCCGGTGCTGGCCAAAGCCCCGGCTTGGGCTGTAGATACTGTGCCGGGATACAAAGGGCATACATGGGCGCCGGATATTTACTACCATAATGGTTTGTGGCATCTATACTACTCGTGTTCGACCTTCGGAAAGAATGGCAGTGCTATCGGCCATGCCGTCAACAAGACTCTCGACCCTGCTTCGCCAGTTTTTGAGTGGGTTGATAAAGGCGTGGTTATAGTGTCGCACCGAAATGTGGATAATTGGAACGCTATCGACCCGAATGTCATCGTTGGCGACAACGGCAGGGTGTGGATGACTTACGGTTCGTTTTGGGACGGTATCCAGCTCGTGGAGCTTTCTGCTGATGATATGCAGACTCCACTGTCGGAGCCTGTTACGATAGCCCGCCGCAAGGCTGTAGGTGTGCCCCAACTTGCCGAATTTCATGCCGAAAAAGGTGTCGATGCCGGTGACAATGCTATAGAAGCGCCTTTTATATATCGTAGAGACGGTTACTACTATCTGTTTGTCAGCCACGATTATTGCTGCAGGGGCGAAAAATCGACCTATAAGACCGTGTATGGACGCTCAAAAGACATTCAAGGCCCGTATTATGATAAGGACGGTCGCCGCATGGACATCGGCGGTGGCACATACCTGTTTGGCCCGGATGATAAAAGCTTTGGTATCGGTCATTGCTCGGTTTATGATTTCGACAGCCGTACAATGTTTTTCGCCCATGCCTACGACAAAGCAAGCAATGGCAAGCCGCGGCTGTTTATGAGCGAGCTCGAATTCGACAACGATGGTTGGATAGTACAGGGCAAATAAGTTTAGTCGGGTAGCGATACGAATGTGATGTAGCCGTTGCTGTCGACATTGCCCTCGGCCATATAGCAGTCTCCTGATATGTGCAGCAGCTGCGATACCGAGTCGATATTTTCGCATACAATCTGCCTGAGCAGCCGCCCGCGAAGGGTTTTGAGTCGTCCGGCGTTGGGAGTGCGCGTGGGCTTGCCGTCGACTAATTCTTTAAAGTCGGCTTTGTATACCTTGGCTACGCCTGCAATTTCTTTCCAATCTATGCATTGTGCAGCATCGCCGGGTAATAGGTTGAGTATTTCATCACACTGATTTTTTTTGAGCTGGCTGAGTATGCAATCTGTGACCCGTTGCTTCCAATAACTCTTGAATGTCGCCCTGTCCGGCGTTGCAAGCTGTGTTCCGAAGTCGAATCGGTAAGGTTTGATGATGTCGTCGGGCCTTAACCAGCCATATAGCGATGATATGATGCGCACATTGTCGCACGTGCGTTTCTGTGCTTCCGACGGCAGGGTAGGGTAGTCAAAGGCCCGAAAGACTACGCCTGTGTAAGCTTCGATAGCTCTGCATCCCCTTGACTTGTCCGGGAAATCGTAGATCATACTTACTAATTTGCGGGCCATGGGCATGCTTATCTTTACCGAGGCTGCAAGTTCCTCGGCTGTAAGTTTTGTGAGATTACCCATAATTGCAGCGGCTTCGCTTTCGAGAATTGGTGTATGGGCGTGGTAAAGTCGTGGAGGTATGACGGCGTCGCACGATGCCATTGTTTTTGATTCGGCAATTAGTATCAGCATGTCGGTTGGGGTATTAAATAAAAAACCCGGTGCAGAATGCACCGGGCAGGGGGGAGGGGTATGGAATTCAAAAGCGAATTCTACTGGAGTTTGAAGGTCACGGGGAGAGTGTAGGTAACCTTGACGGGCTGACCGTTGTTACGGCCGGGGATCCACTTGGGCATAGCCTTCACCACGCGAACGGCCTCTTTATCGAGAGCGGGGTGGCGGGGACGAACTACGCGCACATTTGTGATTGAACCGTCTTTACCAACCACGAACTCAACTACTACGCGGCCCTGTACACCTTCTTCAGATGCAGCCGAGGGGTATACGATGTTGTCGCTAAGCCATTTGTACATGGCAGCTTCACCACCGTTGAATTCGGGTTTCTGCTCTACCATCGCGATGTTCATCGGCTGCTCTTCCTCAACCTTGGGTGCTGCGATAACCTCGTCCTTGATGATGATCTTGTTGAGGTCATTGGTACCTTCGGTAATGTCGACAGCACCTACGGCTGCTTCATTGTCGAGGACTTCTTCCTGGTTCTTGACCTGCTTGTCTTCTTCGAGTTTGTCATCTTCGACGATAAGAAGGTCGGTCACCTGCTGCTGGTTAGCAACTTCTTCGGGAGCAACGATTTCTTCGGGTTCGGGCGGGAGCACGAACTCTTCTTCGGGTTCTTCTTCGATTTCTTCCTCGGCGTCTACAGTGGTGATTTCCTGTACGGTGGCAGTGGTAATCTGCTCTTCTTCGGGTTTAGAGAAAACGCCCGATACCGAGAGGATAAGCAGAACGAGGATGATAGCTACGGCGATGAGAACCGAAACGATAGCTTTTGTGTGGCGGGCAGGAGAGCTTTCACGCAGCTTATATGCGCCAAACTCTTTGTTCTTGCCTTCGAATACAATTTCGCGCCACTCTCTGGAGGTAAGATCTACGTCTTTTGCCATAACTTAGAGTTTTTATTGGTTAGAAGCAGATGCCTCGCCTTCGTTTTCTGCAGCAGCAGCAACATTAGCTTTGGCAGCGCGGATTGTGGGACGGATAATAGTCTGACCTGTAGTCTGTTCGAGGTGACGCAGGAGCAGGGTATCAGTGTGGTTGGGAAGCTCGATGCTATAACGAGAAATCTGGTTGATGTTCATCTCGTCGATAGCATTGATGAGGCCTTCGTAAGTAGTGTTAGGACCGGGTTTGATCACAACTACAGGACGGGTCTTGAGTGAGTCGGCTGCGTTTTTCTTAGCCAGCTGGTCAAACTCTTCCTTGGTGATTTCTTTGTTCTTCCACTGCTCCTTGAGCTTGGTATATTCTTCCATAACCTGCTTGTTTTTGTTGAGCAGGATCTTGCGGATACCCTGAGCTTCGCGGTTCACGTTACCGATAAACTGCTCTTTCTGCAGATATTTAGGAGTCGAGAACGTAGTATCGGCGATACCTTCATAATAGTAGATATTGTGAATGGTTTTACCGGTTTCTGCGTTCACGGCGGGTTTGTCACCGTTGTACTCAGTGTCGAGAATCATTGTGATAGCTTCAGATTGCTTAGCCTGGCTCTGCTGCTCCTTCTTTACGTCCTCGTTGGTAGGAAGTACGATCTGGAGAGTCTGCGATTTGATCATCGTAGTACAGAGCATGAAGAAGGTAATCAGAAGCATGTTCATGTCCACCATGGGAGTAAAGTCCACATGGATAGACATCTTTTTCTGGGCGCCTTTTTTCTGCTTGCCGCCCGAAGACTGTTCTATTTGTGCCATTTTTGACTTTACTTATTAAGTGGGTTCGTTTTCTGATTTGAGGGCAGTCATGAGGCTGAATTTATTGAGCTTCATGGTCTGGAGGTTATCAAATACGAGCTGAACAGTTGTGAAGGGGGTGTCCTTGTCAGCCTTGATAGCAATACCCTGACCTTTACGCATAAGAGCGGTATAGAGGTTAGAGAGCTGTGATTTCTCTTCGGCTGAGAGACCTTCGGTCTGCTCGTTGTTGATTCGCTGAGCGACATTGTAGATGGCTTTGAGCCATACCTGGAAGTCGTTGAGACGACCGTCGCGGTTTTTGTTACCGTCGATTGGTATACCAACCAGAGGATTGGTCATATCACCGAGGAACTTGTCGCGCTCGGTTACGCTCATCGAGAGAACGTTGGGCAGTGCGGCGAAAGGGACACCAATCATGTTGGTAGTACGGAATTCGGCCTTCTGCTGCTCGGTCAGGGCGATGCGATTGTTCTTGTGCTGTTCGTTATAGATGGCTACTGCTTCGTCGAGCATCATGCCGCGAATTTTTTCGCTTGACAGAGTCGAGTCTGCATCACCGGTAAACGAGATGAAGAGTTTACCTTCTGCAATGGTGGGGTCTTCCATTTTGCCGGATTTGTCGGCCGACGAAATGAGAACGGTCACCAGGTTGTTCATCGGCACTTTTTCTTCAGATACTGAAGAAGGAGTGTAGACGATGGTGGGTTCTTTCTGCAGGAAGGTAGAAGTCAACATGAAGAAAGTAAGCAAAAGAACAGTCACGTCACTCATCGCGGTCATATCGATGAGAGTACTTTTCTTTTTGATTTTTACTTTTCCCATATTTACCTTTTACTTAATTGGATTTTGAACGTTTAGGGTAAACAGGGATTAGTGAGTAGCTGCAAATGTCTGCACGATTGAGAAGCCAATCTCGTCGATAGCGTAGGTGAGGTTATCGATTTTGTTGGTGTAGTAGTTGTAGAAAATTACAGCGAATGCACCGGTTGCGATACCGAAGGCGGTGTTGATAAGAGCCTCCGAGATACCGGTCGAGAGTTCGGTCGAGTCAGGAGCACCAGACTGAGAAAGAGCCTGGAATGATTTGATCATACCCATTACAGTACCGAGAAGACCAACGAGAGTACCGAGGGTGGTCATGGTAGCGATGATGGGGAGGTTCTGCTGAAGGGTAGGCATTTCGAGAGCGGTAGCTTCTTCAACCTGTTTCTGCAGAGTAGCAACTTTCTGCTCTTTGGTGAGAACGGTGTTTTTGTCCATTTCAGCGTAGCGAACGAGAGCTGAGTCAACAACAGCTGCTACAGAACCCTGCTGTTTTGCGCAGAGGGCGCGAGCGCCGGCGATGTCGTTTTTCTCGAGGCAGGTTTTAACTGCTGCTACGAATTTGGCGATGTTGCCTTTACCTTTGGCTGCTGAGAGGGCGATACCACGCTCTACGGCAAGTACGATAACGGTGAGGAAGAGGGTTTGGAGAACGGGTACGATGAAACCACCTTTGTATACAGTGCCCCAGAGGTTCTGAGGATGACCGTCTTCGTCGAAGTGCATGTCGTTGCCGAACCAGAAGATGAAGAGGCAGATAGCGATGATGGCGCAGATCACAATTACCCAAGCGGCGTTTTTGATGCCGGGAGCGGATTTTTTAGCGCTCTTTTTGGGTTGAGCGGTAGGCTTTTGAGCTTCCATAATTTGATTAAAGTGTACTGAAAAATAATTAATTATTAGTTAATGATTGATTGTTTTGTTGTATTCTTAGCTGGTGAGGTGCGCCGTGGCGCTCTATGGTATTTTTGCGGGCCTCAGTAGTGGCTCTATGTTAGTTCTTGGTTTGATTTAGGTCTCATTTAAGGTGTAAACCTTTGAAAGGTTTTCTGCAAAATTAGCAAGTTGTTTCCAACCTGCAAAATATTTCTGTGTTTTTTTTACATTCTGAACCCTTTCTTAAGCCTTTTTCTTGCCGTATTTTCAATTTTGAGTTAAAGTTTGCTAATTTAGTTAAAAGTTTGTGAGGTAAACTCTATTTGAGCTCTGAGAATACTTTTCGGCCACGAATGTAATATTGCACCAGGATATTGCAGCGGCCGCGGCGGTCTTTGTCCATAAGGTTGGTGTCGGGGTGGCCGGTATACGATGTTCGCATCTTTGCAAAATCGCGGTGGGCGCGTACTATTGCCGAGGCGTTGCGCCAGTCAAAGCATAGCACGTACTTGAGCCACGCAATGGTGTCGAGCAATCGTCTTTTCACAAGAAAGCCCGATCGAATGTTGTCGGGTAGGTTCTTGTGCAGCATCAGTAGGTTGTTGCGGAAGTTGAGGTAGGTCTTTTTCGGATTTTCTGCCGGCAACGATCCGCCGCCGAGGTGGTAGACTGTCGACGAGGGCACGGCTACGATGCGCCAACCAGCCAACCTTATTCGCCAGCACAGGTCGATTTCTTCCATGTGGGCGAAAAACCGCGGGTCGAGTCCGCCGCAATCGATATATACGTTGCGGCGCACCATTAGCGCGGCTCCGGTTGCCCAGTGGATATCTTCTACGGTGTCATATTGGCCCGAATCTTTTTCGCAAGTGGCAAAGATGCGCCCGCGGCAATAGGGGTAGCCGTTGCGGTCGATGTAGCCGCCGCAGGCCCCGGCGTACTCAAAAGTGTCCGGCGAATCGAACGACATCAGCTTGGGCTGGCAGGCGCCTACGTCGGGGTGGTTTTCCATGTAGTCGAATAGCTCCACATCCCAGCCCGGTGTTGCCGCAGCATCAGAATTGAGCAAAATCGTATATTTGCTTTCTATGGCTTCTATGGCGCGGTTGTAGCCTTCGGCAAAACCATAGTTGTTGTCGAATCGCAGTATTTCGACTTCGGGGAATTGCTGTTTCAGCACCTCTATCGAGTCGTCGCTGCTACCATTGTCGGCTACAATAATCCTCGAAATCCGTCGGTCGCTGTGCTCTACCACCGAAGGCAAGAATCGGCGCAGCAGTTCGCTGCCGTTCCAGTTGAGTATGATTATGGCTACCGGTTTTATGCTTCCGGCATCGTTACAGGTATTTTCCATCGTTTGTGAGTCCATAGCCATATGGGTGGGTTGCGTGATATTGTATTTTGCAGCATTGCCGCGTATTTTTTTGTCAGTTGGCCGTTTTCCGAGTTGTGCGAGCCGTCGTCGAGCAGCCTGCATGTGATGCAATAGTGTCCGCGGCTTGTCTTTTCCATGTCCCAGTATATTACAGCAAGGCCCATGCGGCGGGCCAGTGTTTCTGTACCGCTGATAAAGGCTGTCGGGCGGTTGAGAAACATGGTAATCACCGTCGGGTCGTTGTGACTCGGTTTTTGGTCGCTCATAAATCCGGTGACGCTGAGCTTATTATCTTTTTTAAGCCTTACCAGGTCGCGGAAAACAGTAGATTTGGGGAATGAAAGAGACCCGAATCTCGACCGTATGGTGAGCATGATGGTATCGAAGGCATGGCTGCGCAAAGGACGGTACACCTGGCAGTATTCAACCCCCTGATGATGAGTGGTATGCAATGTTATCGACGGCGCCCATTCCCAGTTGCCGCAGTGCGAGAAGTATACGCAAATGCTTTTGCCTTGCGATAAGAGGCTATCGATCAGCTCGGTATTTTCGAAGCGCATACGGCGGCTGATTTCATCGTTGCTGATATGCAGCAGCTTTACTGCCTCTACAAAGGTATCGCAAAAATTGCGGTAGAACTGTCGGCGGATAGTATTTCGTTCGGCCTGCGTTTTTTGTGGAAAACAATTGCCGAGGTTCTCGTCGACTATCTTGCGCCGGTATCTTGCTATATAATATATAAGGAAGAAGGCGATGTCCGAAAAAACGTACATCGCTCTTAACGGCAGGTGCGCGAAAATCTTGAAGACGGCAAGCAGTGTCCGTGTAGATAGACTTTCCTTCATGTTTATACGAGTTCTGCTACTATGGTCTCGCCATCTTCGAGCAAGTCGATGAGTTTCATATCAACTACCGAATTGTCAAGCGAAGGGTCTACATCGGCCCTTATGCGCAGGTAGTTGTCGGTAAAACCTCCCATGGGCTGACCCGGGTGCGAGTGTTCGAGAAGCACAGGCCTTACCGTGCCGACGAATCCTTGGGCAAATGCTTTGTGCTTCAGGGCGCTGACGGCTATCATCTGCTCGGCTCTGCGGTGCTTTTCGGCCTGGTCTACAGGGTCGGCAAGCTCGAGTGCGCGTGTGCCTGGACGTTCGGAATAGGGGAACACGTGCAAGTGGCTTATGTCGAGGCTGCTGACAAAGGCTTTGGACTCTTCGAAACGTTCGCGAGTTTCTCCGCGTGCTCCAACAATCAGGTCTACGCCGATAAATGCATCGGGCATCACATTGCGTATGCGCTCTACTTTGCGGGCAAACAAGGATGTGTCGTAGCGACGGCGCATCAGTGCCAATACCGCGTCCGAACCGCATTGCAGCGGTATATGGAAATGCGGCATGAAGCGTTTTGATTGAGCTACGAAATCTATAATCTCGTCGGTGAGCAGGTTCGGCTCGATTGATGATATACGGTAGCGCTCAATGCCTTCTACCTTGTCGAGCTCGCGGCATAGGTCGAAGAAATTGTCATCGCGTCCGTGTCCGAAGTCGCCTATATTGACACCGGTAATCACTATTTCCTTGCCGCCTGCCGATGCCGCTGCGCGAGCCTGGGCCACGATGTCGTCGATACTACCTGAGCGCGAGCGGCCTCGCGCTTTGGGGATTGTGCAGTATGTGCACCAGTAGTCGCAACCGTCTTGTACCTTGAGGAAAAAACGTGTGCGGTCGCCACGCGAGCACGAAGGCATGAACTCGCGCAGGTCTTTTGCCTCGGGGAAGCAGGGCGATGAGTTCTCGCCAAGCCATGCTTCTTCGGCAATCCGGGGGATATTGAGTTTGTCGTTGACTCCGACAACGGCTTTTACACCAGGCTGAGCTGCCACCTCGTCGGGTTTCAATTGCGCATAGCATCCGGTGACGATAATGGCTGCTGCCGGAAACCGGCGGTTAAACGACCGTATGGTGCTGCGGCATTTGCGGTCGGCCTCGGCGGTGACGCTGCATGAATTGATTACTATTATATCGGGCACACCGTCGGTGTCGACCTTCAGGTGTCCGTGTGCTGCAAATTGCTCGGCAACCGAGGCTGTCTCGGCAAAATTGAGCTTACAGCCGAATGTGTGATATAGCACTTTGAGTGCCGGGCATGCTGTAAGGTCAGTCATAGGTATATGAATTGATTATATCCGCTATTTCTGCCGCGTCGTTCTCGCTTGTGCATGATGAGATTGGCAGGCTGAGCACGGTGGCTGATATACGTTCGGTCGCCGGCATATGTAAGTCTGCATACTGTGAATAACAAGGCTGCATATACGGAGGCACGGCATAGTGGATATCGCTGCCTATGCCATTGGCGGCGAGGTATGTGCGGAAGTGCTCTCTGTTTTCGGCTCGAACAACATACTGATGCCATACGCAGTTGTCGGGATTGTCGCGCAGGGGCTTGATGATGAGCGGATTGTTTATTCTGTTATCGTAAATAGCCGCAAGTCTTCGGCGATGCGTTGTCTCCAGGTCTATTTTTGATAGCTTGACGCGGAGGAATGCTGCCTGAATCGGGTCTAATCGGCAGTTATAACCCTGGTAAATATTATGATATCGAGTGTCCGAGCCGTAATTGGCCAAGGCGCGTACGGCATCGGCAAGGGACTTGTCGTAAGTTGTGACGGCACCGGCATCTCCGATCGCGCCGACGTTCTTGGTGGGATAGAAACTGAAGGCGGCGGCATCGCCTAATGCGCCGGTTTTGATACCGTCGACCTCTGCCCCGATAGCCTGGGCATTGTCTTCGATAATAATTAGATTGTGCTTGGCGGCAAGGTCCGACATTGTTTTGTCGAAGGCCGGTCTGCCATATAGGTGCACGGTCATTATTGCCTTTGTAGCCGGGGTGAGAGATTTCTCTATCAATGAGGTGTCGATATTCAATGTCGAGAAATCAGCGTCGACGAATATGGGTTTAAGACCCGCGTCGCTGATAGCCAACACTGTGGCAATGTAGGTGTTGGCCGGTACTATAACTTCGTCGTCCTGGGCAAGGCGGCCAAGGGCGATGTATGCTTTGAGTATCAGCCTCAGGGCATCGAGGCCGTTGCTTACACCTACGGCATATGGAGTGCCGGTAAAAGCTGCAAGTTCCTTCTCGAACTCCTCACATTCTGCACCGCCTATGTAGCGGCCTGAATCAAGAACCCTGTCGGCGGCCTGCTTGAGGTCGTCGATATAGGCGGAGTTTACTTTGCCGAGGTCAAGAAAAGGGTATTTCAAACTATTCATCAGCAGCCAATTTCTCGAAATCTTTGAAGTCGCGCACGTAGTCGTCCTCGCTATAGGGGGTTGATGTGAGTACCATGCATACCGACCCCGACGCGAAATTATCGAGTGTGCGCCAGTAGCCTGCAGGTATGTAAAGCCCCTCGAAAGGACGGTTGAGTGTGAATGTCTGCCACTGTATGCCGTCGAACAAATTGACATTGAAACTGCCCGAAATTGCAATTAGCAATTCCTTGCCCACATGGTGCGAGTGGCCGCCTCGCTGTTCTCCGGCAGGTACGTCGTAGGTCCAGTATACGCGTTCTACCTTGAATGGCAGAAACTCGTCGCCGTTTTGAACAAAGGTGAGGTTGCCTCGCGGGTCATAGATGCGTGGCAGGCGGATTATGCGTGCTTCTTCAAGGTTTTTCATCTGCCAGACGTTTGAGATATTGGCCGTAATGGGTTGATAGCATAGGAGCTGCCAGCTCGCGTAATTGCTGCGCGTCGATGAATCCACGGCGGTAGGCAACTTCTTCGAGCGAAGCAATCAGCAGGCCCTGCCTTTTTTGAATTGCCTCTACAAAAGCCGATGCCTCCATGAGTGAATCTACAGTGCCTGTATCGAGCCATGCGAAGCCGCGTCCGAACGCTTGTACATTGAGTTGCTTTGTATTGAGGTAATGTTCGTTGACCGAGGTTATCTCGAGCTCCCCTCGTGCCGAAGGCTTTACGGCAGCGGCAACGTCTGCCGAACCGGACGGATAGAAGTACAAGCCTACCACGGCAAGGTCGCTGCGGGGCGATTGAGGTTTTTCTTCGATATGCACAGGATTTCCCTCTGCATCAAGGTCTACGACACCATAGCGCGTTGGGTCGCTGACGTGGTAGCCGAATATTGTGGCACGGCCATTGCGAGCGTCGGCTGCCGCCTTATGGAGCATGGCACTGAAGCCCTGGCCGTAAAATATGTTGTCGCCAAGTACTAAGGCTACAGGCTCGTTGCCTATGAATTCCCGCCCGATAGTAAGCGCCTGCGCAAGCCCCTCGGGACGTGGCTGTTCGGCATACGACATGCTTATGCCGAGTTTGCTGCCGTCGCCGAGCAATCTCTTGAAATGTTGCAGGTCTCCGGGGGTTGAAATCAGTAGAATCTCGCGGATACCGGCAAGCATGAGCACCGATAATGGGTAATATATCATCGGCTTGTCGTAGACCGGCACAAGCTGCTTAGATATCCCAAGTGTGATCGGATAGAGTCGTGAACCGGAGCCTCCGGCGAGAATTATACCTTTCATAATTAGCGGTTTTGATACATGTGTTGATAGTATAGCCTATATTCACCGTCGACAATGCTCTTTACCCAGTCGAGATTGTTGAGATACCAACGCACAGTGGCCTCGATTCCTTCGTCGAATAATACCTGTGGCCGCCAGCCCAATTCAGTCATGGCTTTGCTTGCGTCGATTGCATAGCGGCGGTCGTGGCCGGGGCGGTCGCTCACAAAGTGGATAAGGTTGTCGGAGGCTTCTTTGGCAGCCGGGTAGGCCGCTAATACCTCAGGCATGGTCATGGCGATTTCTCTGACCTTGCGGATGAGCAATTTGACAATATCGATGTTCTGCTGTTCGCAGTATCCGCCAAAGTTATAAACCTCGCCGGGTATTCCGTTTCGCAGAGCCTCGAGAACTCCGCGGGCATGGTCGTCGACATAAATCCAGTCTCGTACGTTTTTGCCTTCGCCGTAGACCGGTAGTGGCTTGCCGTTGAGTATGTTGTTAATAATCAGCGGTATCAATTTTTCGGGAAACTGGCGAGGACCATAGTTGTTGCTGCATCGGGTAATTGTTACCGGTATACCGAAGCTGCGGTAGTACGACAGGGTGAGCAAGTCGGCCGAAGCCTTCGATGCCGAATATGGCGATGATGCCTTGAGCGGGTATGACTCGTTGAATGCTTCTTCGCCAAACATTTCGTACTCACGTCCGAGCAGATCCTTGCGGCTGTCGAGTATTTGGATGCGGTCTTTTATTTCGAGGTCGCCGTATACTTCGTCGGTGCTTACCTGAAGGAATTTCTCCAGTGTCGGGGTCAGGCCTTCCGAAAGCTGGCGTTTGCGCTGGCGGCGGGCACATTCGAGGATATTGAAAACGCCCTCGAAATTCGTGCTTATAAACGGTGTCGGGTCATCGACGCTGCGGTCTACATGACTCTCGGCGGCAAAGTTGATGATGTAGCGGGGTGTGTATTTGTCGAGAATACCGCTTATCAGCTCTTTGTCGGCGATGTCGCCATGGATAAACTCTATCTTGCCCGAATCGATAAGATGCCTTATCGACATGATATTGCCGCAGTAGGTGAGTTTGTCAAGAACGACGATGCGTTTGTCCTCGCTGTCGGCTGCAAGGATGTCGAGAAAGTTAGAGCCGATAAAACCTGCGGCCCCGGTGACAAGGTATGTGGCTGGTGTGTTCATTGCTGCGGTTCGGGTGTTGGTAAATTAGCCAATTGGTCGCGGGCGGTGGCAAGCATGCGCTCGTACTTTTCACGCTTGATCGATGCGCTGCGCTGGGCCTGCAGAGCACGGCTAAACTGGTAGCAGTCAGTAATTTCCTGTCGGAGTTTCTTGTCGAGTTTCACAGGTGCTTTGCCCTTGCTGCCTACAAGTACCACCTTGTCGGCCTTGTCGTGGGCTAATAGCCATTCGCCTACGCCTTCGAGCTCTTCGGGATTGAAACTTGCTGATTCCGAGCCTTCTACTTTTACTATCCTTGCAGACGAAATGGCCGAAGATGCCACGCATTCGTTGCCTTGATAGAATTCAATCGAATTCAAGCCAATATTGCGGCCTTGTACGTTGGCCACAATGTAGAAGTACCCTTTGTCGGATACCCTGGCCTGTATGCCTGTGGCGGTCATCACTTTTTCCGAAACTTTGTTGGGTAGGAAGTAACCTTCGAGTCCAACCGAGCTTTCGACGTGACGGAATTGCGGCCTGAGACGGTCGACCTCGATAGTAGCCTGCGCAAGTGCCATGTCGCCTGCTCCGATGCTGTCGATAGCTATGCCTTCCATTGCCGAGGCTCTCAGACGCAATGCAGCTTTGCGGATGTCGAGCTGCTTGGGATAACGAGCGTTGAGGGTGTCGAGCAAGGTCAGGGCACCGGTATAATTGCGGTTCTGAATAGCTTCCTCTGTCTGGGTGAACAGTTGCGAAGCTCCTTCCTTGTCGCTGTTGCCACACGAACACAGCAACAACATCGACAGGGCAACGGTGGTGACGGGTTTACTTATTGCGTTGAACATTTTTTACTCCTTTGACAGTTTGTATTTTTTTAATCAATTGATTCAAGACCGAAGTGTCGGAAACGCCTACCGTTATGATGCCGGCGAAAAGACCGTCGTTTGAATCGATTGAAATACCTCGCAAAGATACGGATTTTTCTTTATTTATAATAGAGGTAATGTTTGTGACAATTCCAATATCATCTTTTCCTACTACTCTCAGCGTTGCGCCGAATTCTGCACCGGCCTTGCCGCTCCAGCGCGTGCGTATCAGGCGGTAACCATATTTCTGCCTGATATTGTTCGCATTAGGACAGTCGCAGCGGTGTATCTTGATTACGCCCTCGGCCGAAATAAAGCCGAAAACATCGTCTCCGTAAATCGGGTTGCAGCAACGCGCAAGGCGGTAGTTGATGCCTTTGATATTGTCTCCGATTATAATCACGTCGTTGCCGGCGTCGTCTTTTACATCGTCGTCGGTCGGCGACTGCATCACATACTGGCTTGCCGATATGCGTTCGGCAAAGTCCTCGGGCCTGGATGTGCGGCCAAGTACGTCTACATAGTTGTCGACAACCGAGTTGATGTCGAGCTCGTCGCTACCGATTGCGCTGAAAAACGCAATAGCATTCTTATAGCCCATGCGGGTAACGGTTTTCGACATCATCGCTTCGTCGTAATCGAGCTTGCGGTTCTTGAACCTGCGCTGTAGCAGCTCTTTGCCTATTTCTGCCGACTTGTTCTCGTTTTCCTTAAGTACGGCGCGTATCTTGTTGCGGGCTTTGGTGGTTACGACGATGTTGAGCCAGTCGCGGCTCGGCTCCTGCTGCGGCGAGGTCAGGATTTCTACCGTATCGCCGCTTTCGAGTTTGTAGTTCAGCTTGCGGTTACGTCCATTCACCTTGCCGCCCACGCACTGTATGCCGATGCGGGTATGGATATTGAAAGCGAAGTCAAGCAGGGTAGCGCCAAGTGGCAGTTTGTACAAGTCGCCCCTGGGGGTGAAGACAAACACCTCGTGCGAGTAAACGTCCATCTTGAAGTTTCGCATCAGGTCGGTGGGGTTGTGCTGGCCTGCTTCGAGGATATCGCGCACATTGTTCATCCATGCATCGAGCGACCCCTCGCTCTTGATGCCCTTGTATTTCCAGTGCGCGGCAAGGCCTTTTTCGGCAATGGTATCCATGCGCCGGGTTCGTATCTGCACTTCCACCCAACGTTCTTCGGGGCCATACACGGTGATGTGCAGCGATTCGTAACCATTGCTCTTGGGTATGCTCAGCCAGTCTTTCAATCGCGATGGATTGGGGCGGTACATATCGGTAACGACCGAGTATGCAAGCCAGCACTCCGGTTTCTCACGCTCCGGCGGACAATCGATGATGATGCGTATGGCAAACAGGTCGTAGATGTCTTCAACAGTGTTGTGCTGCTTCTTCATCTTATTCCATATCGAATAAATCGATTTGGTACGTCCTTTGATCGAGAAATTCAAACCTTCGGCCTCAAGTTTTTCTTTGATAGGCTTGATAAAGTCGGCAATGTAGGCATCGCGTTTGGCCTTGGTCTGGTTGAGTTCGTGGGCTATGCGCGAATAAACCTCGCGGTTGCTGTATTTTAGCGACATATCCTCGAGTTCCGACTTAATGGCGTAGAGGCCGAGGCGGTGGGCGAGGGGGGCGTAGAGGTAGTTGACTTCGTTTGCGGTGTCGTGTACGAGTTTTTCTGCCGGGTGGTGGTTGATAGCACGCATCAGACGGAGACGGTCGACAATCATGATGATGATTACTCGCACATCTTCGGCAAAGGTGAGCAGCAGTTTCCTGAAGTTTTCGCTCTCGACCGACGGGCTGCGGCTGTAGAGTGTGCGTACCTTGTCGAGGCCGCGCACAATCTTGGCAATATCGTCGCCCCAGCGTTTTGCAAGGGTGTCGTAATTGTCGTTATCGCACGAAATCGACGACAGCACGACGGCCAGACACATATTTCTGTCTGCCCCGAAGCTGTCGCAAAGGCAAAGTGCTGTATTGAGAGCCGACACCAGCGGGTGAAAGCCGAATCGGTCACGCGAAACGGTGGCACTATCTGCATGGCGGCTTATGGCAAGTTTGATGCCTTCGATGTCGGAGCTGTCGAGCTGGCCGTCGAAGGCACCCACTATACGCCGGTATGTGGATAGTGCGATATTTAACTCGTTGTCGGTAAGATAGGTCTGTTCCATTATACCCATTAAACTATGTGTGTCGCTGCCTCTCGGCATTGACAAGAGAGAATAACTGTGTTGTTAATGCTTGCGTGGCTTGGGAAGAGTGAACTTGAAGCACAGTCCTCCCTGTGCTCTGTTGGATACCTCGATTGTGCCGCCATGAGCGAGAACGGTGTTCTGCACGATCGGAAGACCGAGGCCGGTGCCTCCTGCCTTGCGTGTGCGCCCCGAGTCGATACGGTAGAAGCGGTCGAAAAGGTGAGGCAGGTGCTCCTCGCCTACTCCGTTGCCGTCGTCGCAGAATTCGAAGAAATAGAATCTGTCGTCTTCGCCGGTGAGTGCCAACTCGCAGTATGTGCCTTTTGAGTATGCTCCCGCGTTCTTGGCAAGGTTCAATATCATGCCCGAAAGCAGATTGTAATTACCCATTACCTTGCAGTCGAGCGGTATCTCGTATCTGAACGTCATCGAGCCGAGCACACCGGTCTCTTTAAGGTCGTTTGCAATAGTGTAGGCAATATCGTGGAAATCGAGTTCCTCGGTCGAGATAAGCTCGCCGCCTTCTTCAAGACGCGTTATTGCCGACACATCGGCTATCAGGTTGACAAGGCGGTCTACATGCTCCGATGCTTTCCGCAGGAAGTGGGTGCGCGAGCAATCGTCCATTGTCGGGTTTTCAAGTATGGTGTCGATATAGCCCTTGATTACGCCGATAGGCGTACGCAGCTCGTGGTTGATATTATTTGTAAGCTGGCGCTTCGACCGGGCTTTTTCCTCAATGGCATGCAGGGCTACGGCATGCTCTTTTTTCTGACGCTGCATGGCCTGCGACCTCTGGTTGTACATATTGATGATCTGCCTCGAGATATCGCCAAGTTCGTCGTGAGGATAATCCATTGCCGGTATGAAGTTGGGGTCGGTCGACGCTCGCTCGGCTATCTGGCGGAGGTTAGAGATATTTCGACCGAAATAACGGGTCGAGAAATATGCCATTATAGTGGCAAATACCGCCACCACGAACATACCCCAGAAGATACGTGTCGACGGCAGCGACGCAGCAAGGATGTCGTTGTCGAACGGCAACACGGTATACACCGTCACCCTGTTGTCTTTGCTCTTTCGTACGTTGTAGTAGAAATACTTGCCTGCATCGGGGCTGCCTTCAGGCTCGGGCTCTATACCGGGGGTATTGGTAACGCCTTGTTCGAGAGCTCGTTCGGTATCGGATAGTGCAATGGGTTCGCCATAGCAGCGAATCATCTTGCCATCCTTGTATACCGAGATGCGGAGCAGGTCGTAGAGAGGATTGTCATGGTAGTAGTTTGTGGCAAAGTCCATGAAGGGCGTCGGGTCGATGTCCTTTTCATTGGCCTCGAGAATACGCGATGCTACCAGCGACAATTGTTCGCTTATCTGTGATTTTCGGTATTCTCGTTCGTTGTAGAATTGCCAGAAAGTCATACCTGCGATGATGATCCAGAGACTGGCCACCAGCGGTATGAACAACTGCCATTGATAACTAATTCTTCTCTTTGAAGCCATAACCAAATCCCTGGCGGGTGACGATATACTTGTCGTAATCGCCTAATTTTTTGCGAAGACGTGTGATATTGGTGTCGATAGTGCGGCCTGTTACTACCACATCGTCGCCCCATACATTTTTGATCAGCTCCTCGCGAGAATAAATACGATTGCGGTGAGTAAGGAAAAACAACAGTATGTCGTATTCGGTGCGGGTGAGTGTCACAAGCTCATTGTCGATATACACCTCTTTGTCGTTGCGGTCGATGCACAGCCCTTTGAATGTCACATCGCTCTCGTAGATAGACTGTTGGGCCTCGATGTCAGATGTCGAACGCTGCTGCTTGTGGCCTGTACGACGCAAAATAGCACGCACGCGGGCAAGAACCTCGCCGATTACAAATGGCTTGGTCACATAGTCGTCTGCGCCGATATTGAGGCCTTTGACAACATAGTCCTCATCTGAAAGTGCCGAGCAGAAGAGGATAGGCTTTTCCTCGGTTGCCGTTACATTGTGCACTCGTTTGGCAAAGTCAAAGCCCGAAAGACCGCCCATCATGATGTCGACTATGAAGAGCGAATAATCATCCAGATCCATGTCAAGTGCTTCCTCGGCGCTATAGGCACAATCTACCTCATAGCCGTCTTTCTCGAGGTTAAATTTGAGAATCTCACATACCGACTCTTCGTCGTCTATTACTAATATCTTAGTTCCCATGATTTTACTATATGATGATTCACGCGGCTGATTGGCTGCGTGGCTGTGGTGCCTTGCGGCAGTTTACTTTGTGGCACTAAATTAATAAAATTTACCGAATATTTAACGTTAATGTGTGTTAAAACATCCCGCCGATTGAACTATATTGTACCTTGCAATGTTTGAATATCATAATTACTGATTTTGCACTGTGTTTTTTCATGGTATTAGATTAAAGGTTAAAGATTTTCGGGTGTCGTGAGACATCCGATTTTTTTGCATAAAAAAAGAGCCCCGATTGGGGCTCTTCTTGTATGGGGATATGTGGGATATTAGATCCACATGGTATATGCGAAGTCCTGACGGTGAGGCAGCTCGGCGTTCTTGGGATAGAGACGGAAGCCGTAGCGGAATACACCGGCGTCGCGTACCTTGGTGGTGAGTTCGTAGGTTACGTTGTCACCTTCCTGTTTAACGACCTTGAACTGATCGATGCGGCTGAGGTTTTCTTTGCCGTCTTCCTGGCGGTAAACTACCATTTCGAGACCGAGGTCACGGCCGATGCCGTTGGTGTCTACTACTACTTCTACGTGGAAAGGCTCGCCGGTAATGGTGCTGTTGAGCTCGCCGCTGTGGCGTACTTCGAGAACCTTGATGCCGTCCCATGCAGCTGCTACATGCTCTTTCCAGTCTACGATAGACTTGGCAAGGGCGCAGTCGTTGGCCTGGAGGCGTTTGCTGCGCTCAGCCTCTTTGTTGTAGAAGCGGCTGATGTAGTCTTCGATCATGCGCTGCATTGTGAAGTGGGGAGCGATATCGCCAATCGAACCCTTGATATACTGGATCCATTTGGGCGAGTAGCCTGCCGAGTTCTTCTCGAAGTAGAGAGGTATGATTTCGTTCTCGAGCATCGAGTAGATAGTAGCTGCGTCGAGCTTGTCCTGCTGGCTCTGGTCGGTGTATGTGCGTTTGTCGGTGAGAGCCCAGCCTGCATGTTCGTTGAAGCGGTAGCCTTCGTACCACCAGCCGTCGAGTACCGAGAAGTTGAGTACGCCGTTCATTTCGGCTTTCTCGCCTGATGTACCCGATGCCTCGAGGGGACGTGTGGGGGTGTTCAACCAGATGTCGACACCGGTAACGAGGCGTTTTGCAACGATCATGTTGTAGTCCTCAAGGAAGATGATCTTACCGAGGAACTGGGGCATGCGGCTGATTTCAACGATGCGTTTGATCAGGCCCTGGCCTGCGCCGTCGGCGGGGTGTGCCTTGCCGGCAAATACGAATTGTACGGGGAACTGCTCGTTGTTGACAATCTTGGCAAGACGGTCGAGGTCGGTGAAGAGCAGGTGTGCGCGTTTGTAGGTCGCGAATCGACGGGCGAAACCGATGATAAGGGCGTTGGGGTTGATGCGGTCTACGATGTTCATCACAGCCGATGGATCACCCTGGTTGGCAAGCCATTTCTCTTTGAAGTCGCGGCGTACGAAGTTGATAAACTTGTTTTTGAGCTGCACGCGCATGTTCCAGATCTGCTGGTCGGGAACATTGAAGATGCCTTTCCATGCTTCGGGGTCGCTCTGATGTTCGAATACCTGTGCGCCAAGGTTCTGGCAGTAGAATTCTTTCCATTCGCTTGCAGCCCAGGTAGGCATGTGAACGCCGTTGGTTACGTAGCCTACATGGCTTTCTTCCCAGCTGTAGCCTTTCCAGATACCGGCAAACATCTTCTTCGAAACCTCGCCGTGGAGCCACGATACGCCGTTTGCTTCCTGGCAGGTGTTGAGGGCGAATACGCTCATCGAGAAGCGTTCGTTGGTGTCGGGGTTTTCGCGACCCATGTTCATGAGGTCGTTCCAGCTGATGCCGAGTTTTGCGGGATATTCACCCATGTATTTGCCGAAAAGACCTTCGTCGAAGTAGTCGTGACCGGCAGGTACGGGGTGTGTACGGTGTAGAGCGACGATGCGCGAACGAGCTCGAGGGCTACGTTGAAGCTGAGGCCTTTCTGCACATAGTCTACAAGGCGCTGAAGGTTGAGCAGGGCTGCGTGGCCTTCGTTGCAGTGGTAGAGCTGTGAGTTAACGCCAAGTTTCTGCAGCATGAGCACGCCGCCGATACCGAGCAGGTATTCCTGTTTGATACGGTTTTCCCAGTCACCGCCATAAAGCTTGTGGGTGATAGGACGGTCGAACTCGCTGTTCATGTCGAAGTCGGTGTCGAGCAGGTAGAGCTTCATGCGGCCTACGTTGACACGCCAGATGTGAGAGTAGATGATACGGCCGGGGTAGGGCACTTCGAGAATCATCGGACGGCCATCCTTCTCCATTACCTGCTCGATAGGGAGCTGGTTGAAGTTCTGGGGCTCGTAGTTGGCAATCTGCTGGCCGTCTACGCTGAGGGTCTGGGTAAAGTAGCCGTAGCGGTAGAGGAAGCCTACAGCGGTCATGTCGACACAGCTGTCAGATGCCTCTTTGATATAGTCACCGGCGAGTACACCGAGACCGCCGGAGTAGATTTTGAGACAGTTGCACAGACCGTATTCCATTGAGAAATACGATACCGAGGGGATGTCCTTGCGCATGGGCTTAGACATGTATTCCTTGAAATCGGCATATACATGGTTGATCTGAGCCATTAAGGTGTCGTCGGCAAGGATTTCTGCAATTCGCTCTGAAGGGAGCTGCTGCAGGAGCATTACGGGGTTTTCGCCTGTTTTACGCCACAGGTCGGGATTGAGGGCGCGGAAGAGGTTTTTTGCTTCGCTGTTCCAAACCCACCAAAGGTTTTTGGCAAGCTCATCGAGGGGCTTGAGCTGGTTGGGAAGCTCGGCCTTGACGGTGATGTCGCGCCATACGGGGGCGTTGGTGTTGCTTACTGAAAGTTTCATATGTTTGGTAAAAGTATGTTTTTTACTTGGTTCTTGCGTCGCGGGTCTTGAACGCGTCGCAATATGTTTGGTTATAATATTTCATGAAGTCGGTCCACTGGGCTTTCGAGGCGGTTTCCATCGCGGCGGCGCGGATAGCCTTGGTTTCGGCCTTGGTGGCCGATGCCAGTTGGGCGATGTCGTTGGCGATAGCGGCAACGACTTCGTTGTAGTTGCTGTCGGTGCGGTTGATTACATCTACGCCGCAGTCTCCGAATCCTATTTTGAAGTTCTCGGCCACCCACATGCCAAAGCCTGCAAGGCTCGTTGTTACCGTAGGTACGCCGAATGCGATGCTCTCAAGGGGGGTATATCCCCAAGGTTCGTAATATGAGGCGAATACAGTGGCGTCAAGGCCGGGTAGAAGCTGGTAGTAAGTCTGGTCGAAGATTCCGTCGGCGCCGTCGAGGTAGCAGGGTACATATATTACAGATACCTGAGAGTTGGCATCGTTTGCAAAACCGAGCTGGTGTATGCGGCAGTTGATCGGGTCTTCGTTGTAATTGTTGAGGTTATGGGTGATTACCGGGTCGCTCTGTCGGCCGGGCTTGGTGCTGTCGAGGCCGAAGCGCAGGTCTGCTCGTGGGCCGGCGCACCATGCGGGCACTAATACATAGGCAAGGATGCGGCGCTGAGGGTTCTTGGCGGCAAGGGCTGCGAGAGCGTCGAGATATACGTCGATACCTTTGTTGCGGTATTCGCAACGGCCTGAAGTGGCTACGATGAAGGTGTCGTCGGCATAATCAACGCCGGTAAGGGCGCTTGCCACTCCGAGAAGGCTCTTGCGGGCTGCCTTGCGGGCTGCTGTGTAGCGGGTTTTGGCGGGCACGAAGTTGAGCTCGAAGCCGTTGGGGGTCACTACGTCGGGCTTTTTGTCGAGGAGTACCTCGGCCTCGCGTGCGGTCACATCGCTTACGGTGGTGAAGCAATCGGCATTCAATGCGGCGGCTTTCTCGAGCGAGTGCTTGCTCTGCATATTGAGCTCAGCGGCCATTTGGTCGCCGTTGTAAGCTTCGAGGTGGTCGTAGAGGGGTTTTCCGTTACCGCAGATGCTGCGGCCTATACTTGTGGCATGAGTTGTGAATACGGTAGCAATCTGAGGCATTTCGGCTTTAATCTTGAGCAGGCCCATTGCGGTGGTCCACTCGTCGAAATGTGCTATGACTTTTGAAGGGTCTACTTTTGATGCCTTTACAAAAGCCTCGATCAATATTGCTGCGGCGCGGGCAAAGGCGCAACCTTCGTCATAATCGCCATAGGCATGCAGTGAGTCTACTTGGTAGAGATCCCACATGCGGGCATATTCTTCGTCTTTTGTTGCGTAAAGGCCATTGAATTTAACCAGAATGGCCAACGGTTTGCCCGGAATGTCCCAGCGGCCTGCACGTACGTCGAGGCCCTCGGGCAACATGGTTTTGTCAAGGATGCGACGCAACAGCGTGCGCGACTCGATAAAATATGGTGATGGATTTTCTTCGCTCCACACATCGGGCCCGATGAAAATCACTTTGTCGCCATACTGCTCCTTGAGAGTCTTGGCTTTGCTGGATAAAACGGTGTAGATACCGCCTATTTTGTTACATACTTCCCAGCTGGTCTCGAAGAGCAAGTCGATTTCTTGGCTGCAATTATCCATCATTTATCTATGATTTACCAATTTTGAGGTTGCAAATTTAGCAAAAATTACTGATATCTGCAAATCAATTCTTTGCATACTGTTGGAGAAGTACAAGCATCTGCTCTGCGAGCTCCTTGGCGGCTGCTCCTGCGGCCTGGGCGTAATCTGCCTCTGACGATGCGTAAATGATGCCTCGCGACGAGTTGACAAGCAAGCCGCACTCATCGATAAGGCCGTATTTTGCCACTTCTTCAAGACTGCCGCCCTGGGCGCCTACGCCGGGCACGAGCAGGAAGTGACGGGGGGCAAGCTCGCGGATTTCGGCAAGTTTGTCGGCCTTGGTGGCTCCTACTACATACATCATGTTGATCGGGCTGCCCCAGTGACGGCTGCGGCGGATTACGCGCTCGTAGAGGGCAACTCCCTTGTTGTCGGCTACTGTCTCGAAGTCAGACGACGAGGCATTGGAGGTAAGGGCAAGAACGATGCTCCATTTGTCTTCGTAGCCAAGAAACGGTTTTACCGAGTCCTCGCCCATGTAGGGGTTGAGGGTTACGGCGTCGAAGTCCATGGTTTCGAAAAATGTGCGGGCATAGAGGGCGGCGGTGTTGCCGATGTCGCCGCGCTTGGCGTCGGCGATGATGAATTGATCGGGGTAATTGGTCCTGATATGGGCTACTACTTCCTCAAGGGCTGCGATGCCCGAGGCACCGAGGCTCTCGAAAAATGCCAGGTTGGGTTTGTAGGCTACGCAATAGGGTGCGGTGGCGTCGACGATTGCCTTGCAGAAGCTTGCCACGCGCTCGCTGTCGCTACCGCTGATGCTCGCGGGAAGTTTCTTGATATCGGGGTCGAGGCCTACGCAGAGGAATGAGCCTTTTTCATAGATGTGCTCGACCAGTTCTGTTCTTTTCATATGTCGTTTTTATAATGTTTTAAATTTAAAGCAGATATATTCTTCAATAGAGAAAATCAATTACGGAATAAATAAAATTCAGCATGGGTGATTTCGACTTTGCTTCCGGTATTATCCGCTTCTGTATTGAAGCTGAGTTCGGTGAAAACTATCGTTACTGTATCGCCGTCAGCGCTGACAGCCAAGGACTGTAGTGGTTTGCTGCCACTGCCGGCATTATTTATGCTGTCGACATTGATGCTTACCCTATAGTCACCTTTGATATTGAACTCGTACAGTCCATCTTTTTTATCACCCTGCGATCTATGGTAGCTTTTGAAAAACTCAACATTCTTATATCCTTCTACAACATCTACCGGCCCGTCGTATTTGAGTTCGAACATGTAATTTGCAGTTTCGTTCGATGTGTCTGCATATCTGACAGGCAAAATATTGTGGGCATAAACTTTGTCGTTAGATGTTATGATGTCGTTGACAAGCGAGTGGTCATGCCGGTTGTCGAGATACTCGATTTGCGATGCGAGATTGTTTGCCTCTTTTTTATTCATAGTGGCTAAGGCTTGGCGTGCCTGGGCATAATTCATGGGGAATTGCTCAATGCCGTTCTCGCGAAATTTGTTGAAAATATGGCTGCGAATCACGCTGTTGCTCACGCTCGTAATATTTAGGCCCGGGATAACCGAAACCAGGACAAATGCTGCGGCAAAGGATGATGCTATGTTGTTGATGTTGGCATCGCGCTTAGCCAGCATGTATATTATAACCGAATAAGCCCAAATGTTGAATATCATCACATAAAGGCGCGTGGCGGTAATGCCGTACTCTCTCAGGCGGTAGACAAGGCCTACCGTCATTAGCACAAGCAATGGCAGTAGTACTACAGGCAGCCAACGGCGAGTGAGGCCCCACAGCAATTCGCCCTTTTTCGAGCTGGTATGGCCAAAGGCATAGCGCTGCAGTCCATAAAGCATCACAAGCGAGACGACCATAAGTCCTGTAACCATCCATGTAACCGAGGTCTGGGGGAGTTCCCACTGGGCTATGATCTTTATCAGATAAATATATAATATAGCCGTATAGATAAGCACTATAGGCAGTAGTACATTTTTGCAGAATGCTCCCACTGCCGATTTCTCGGGAAGCGATTTACTGACCACATACCTGCGCTTCGGTATTTGCGAGAGGTAGTAGACGGTAGGTATCCACATGCCTGCAATAATAAGCGCGGAAATAAACGGCTTTTCGCTAAAATCGCAGAATAGCAACCTGATTGTACTCGAGATTATTACAACCGCTATGCAAAGCACTATACCTATAAATTCAGCAGTGGCGAAAACTGTAAATTGCTTTACAGTATATAGCCACAGCTGTTTGCGGCTATATCCGCGCACAACCGGCAGAAAAAATATAGCCACTGTCAGTGCTGAAACCAAGGCTGAACGTCCGATTGTCTCTGCTGTGCCTATGTCATTGCGCGTAAGTAGAACCATAAGGTCGGCACATACAAGGCCGACTGCTGTCATGATTGCCGGTTTGAGCAAGCGTTTCTTATTCGAAAATTCAAAGAAAATATTGATTGCGAGAGTAAGCATGAAGCCTTCGCATAGCACCCAGCATACCGAGCAGATTAGATGATCGTGATTTCCATTATCCGGAAATAACCAACATATAAGCCACGTTGCAAGTGCCGTTGCAAATACAAACGGAAACGGGAACCGTTGGGTTACAGTAGCAATGGTATGCTTTAGACCATCGACAGTCAATAAATTCTTTAGTTTGCTCATAGTTCGGCAGCTTTGAGTTTTTCGGCGTTTTCGGCTATAATCAAATGATCGATTACATCCTGTATGTCGCCGTCGACAAATGCCTGAAGATTATATATGGTATAGTTGATTCGGTGGTCCGTGATGCGGCCCTGGGGATAGTTGTAGGTACGTATCTTCGCCGACCTGTCGCCGGTGCTGACCATTGTCTTGCGTCGCGAAGCTATGTCGTCGATATATTTCTGATGTTCTTTGTCATATATAAATGTACGCAGGCGCGAGAGGGCTCGCTCTTTATTCTTGGGCTGGTCGCGGGTCTCGGTACATTCTATCAGTATTTCTTCGCTTATGCCGGTGTTGGGGTTACGCCACATATACCTCAGGCGCACGCCTGATTCCACCTTGTTCACGTTCTGGCCTCCGGCACCGCCCGAGCGGAATGTGTCCCACTTGATTTCGCCTTCGTTGATTTCTACGTCGAAAGGCTCGGCTTCGGGGAGTACGGCCACAGTGGCTGCTGAGGTGTGTACGCGTCCCTGGGTCTCTGTCGCCGGCACGCGCTGCACACGGTGTACTCCGCTCTCGTATTTCAATACTCCGTATACGCCATCGCCCGTTACCGACAGTGCGATTTCTTTATAGCCGCCGGCTGCACCTTCGCTTGCCGATGTTACAGCAACGCCCCAGCCACGGCTTTCGCAGTACTTGATATACATCTTGCAGAGGTCTCCGGCAAACAAGGCTGCCTCGTCGCCGCCTGTGCCGCCTCGTATTTCGATGATTGCGTTTTTGCTGTCTTCGGGGTCTGCAGGTATTAGCTCGAGTTTGATTTGTTCTTCGAGATCCGGCAGGGCGGCGGTGGCAACGTCGAGTTGCTCCTTGGCCATCTGCCTCATTTCGGGGTCGCTTTCGTCTGAAAGCAATATGTGGGATTCTTCGATGTTCTCGGTGAGTGTGCGGTACTTGCGCGTTAGTGATACCAGACGCTCAAGGTCTTTATACTCTTTCGACAGTCGCACATAGCGCTTCATATCGGCTATGACTGCCGGGTCGGTTATCAAGGTGCTGACTTCTTCGAACCGGGCCTCGATACCGTCGAGGCGCTCTAACAAGGGATATTCGGCCATGGTGTGATATTTTTTGCAAAGATAAGCAAAAATGCGTACATATGAAAAAGTGGCAAATGATACGCAGTTACATTACGAAGTTGTTACAGATATTACATTGTAAACATAGTGTAACAATCTCGTAACAATTTTATAGATTGATAAACGATTGAATATCAATGAAATAATAAAATATATCAATCAAAAATATCATATTCACATTTGTTAACATTAAAAATCTTGCAATTGCTTAAATCGTATGTAATTTTGGAATGTCGAACGAAAAGGACGACTAAATATAACGAAAAAATGACCCTTGAAAAAATTAAAGCTATGACATCTTCTACATTCCAATCAAACTTAATGAACCTTCAGGCGAACCTTTTGAATTTTGCATTCATGCTAACTTCAAATCGCGACGACGCTTATGATCTTCTTCAGGACACAACATTGAAGGCTCTCGATAACGAAGATAAATATGCTGAAGGAACAAACTTCAAAGGTTGGGTCTTCACCATTATGCGCAATATTTTTATCAACAATTATCGTCGCGGTGTACGCACTGCAACTATTGTTGATACTACCGATAACCTCTATCACTTGAATCTGAGCCAGGATAGCGGCGTTGATTCTCCGGAAGATAGCTACAGTGCTTCCGAAATTACTAATGCTATCAACGAACTTGCTGACGAGTACAGCGAACCTTTCTCGATGCACGTGGCCGGTTACAAGTACGAGGAAATCGCCGAAAAACTTTCACTTCCGCTCGGAACAGTGAAAAGCCGTATCTACTACGCCCGCAAACGTCTGCAGGAGCGTTTCGCCGACTATCGGTAATAGTTGGCTTCGGGAATAACATTCCCGCACAATATGCTAAAAATGATTGGTTTATTATATATGGTTAATGATTTGGTCAATGCCCCGGAGTGATCCGGGGCATTGGTAATTTCATTGTTTTAGCTCTTAAAAATACTAAAGCAGAATTCATATAACCTTAGATTGCATGAAACTTGTACACTTCCGCATTTACTTTGTAGGCAGATGATGAAGTCTCAAAAAAAAAATGTAACTTTGCACATATTATACGCGTAAGAGTAGACTAAGACCGACTAAATGTAAATCCATATACTATTAAATTAAGAATTTTTCCATGTAGTCGCGAAAAGGATTGGTCGCCTGTCTGCATATATGGAACTTTTTTTGCTTTATTTACTTATGGTAGAACCAAAATCAATAGAGATAGACCTATTCTCTACCGGCGAAACATTGATTGACTGGCGAGATTTACAATTTTCTCATCCTGAAAGAAAAATTCGCCTTGCTACATCATTTAGTGGTATAGGAGCAATTGAACATGCTTTCCAAAGATTAGGGCTTAATTTTGAGATAGTTTTTGCCGGAGATATAGATAGTAAGTGTAAGAAATCCTATTTCGCTAATTATAATATCTCAGAGGAACAATGGCATTCGGATATTCATACTTTGGATGCATCCCCTTATTTGGGGAAGGTTGATATATTTGTTGGTGGAGCTCCATGCCAAGCATTTTCAATGGTTGGAAAACGTAAAGGCTTTGAAGACACTAGGGGTACTCTTTTCCGTGAGTTTGCTCGTGTTGTCAAAGAGTGTCAACCCAAATTATTTATTTTTGAGAATGTAAAAGGTTTATTAAGTCACGACAGTGGCAATACATGGGATGTTATTCGCCACACATTTGAAGATTATTGCGGATATCATATTTTTTTTCGTACATTGAATAGCAAAGATTATGGTATACCTCAGCATCGTGAGCGTATCTTCTGCATTGGATTCAAGGACGAAACCGATTTCAGTTTTCCTTGTCCCATACCATTGGAGTATCGTATGTATGATTTTTTGGAGGATTTTATTCAAACAAAATACTTTTTGCGCGAAAAAGGAATTAAGTTTGTGACATCAACTAAAAATCGCACAAAATGTTATACCCAAATTAATGGAGATGTTGCTCTGTGCCAAAAGCGTAATCAGCAATTCAATTGGCATGGTGATTTCGTATACCATCCTGCGTTGGAAGATGAACCATACGAGGAGGGATGGGATGAATTCATCTTTGATGTTAGAGACGTTGAGGAAAAATACTATCTCTCTGAGAAAGTCAAAAACTATGTTCTTACTCCAGGAACTAAAAATTTCAGGACTTCTACTGAAACGGATTTAGATATAGCTCGCCCCTTACTTCAATCTATGCACAAAATGCACCGTGCAGGAGTTGACAACTATGTTACGCACAAAGGGCGCATTCGTAAGCTTACCCCTCGTGAATGTCTTCGTTTGATGGGGTTTAAAGACTCTTTTAAAATCGTTGTGTCAGATACGTCGATGTATCAGCAAGCTGGTAACAGTATTGTTGTAGACGTGCTTATTGCTTTGCTTAAACAGTTAGATATTACTAAATACGCAGAACCAATATAATGAATATAGACGGACTTAATTTTACCTTTGTTGATACGCTTGATTCATCAATTACTGTGCCAGATTGCTTTGTTAAGCGTGGCTCTAAAATTGGAAGAGGTAATGGAGAAGCCAAGCTGTATATTGCTCCTAAAAATGTTATGTATCCATTCTTTGGTAACGAGGACTTTTATGCCAAATGTTTCCTCTTGAAGAGTGACATAATTTCATATATGAACGCTTTGCATTCTGAATACTTACACCCTTCTCAGCCATACAGAGCTGCTGAACAAATGCCCCTTTTATGGGAAGAGCGAATGAAAACGATTCAGAAACTACCTGAAATTATTGAATTTACGATACATTCGCAAGACCAAATCATGGGCGATAGGGGGTATGTGAGTTCAAAAGATTTTGGTTATCAACTTATTCGAGAGATTTCTTTGCCTTTAGTAAGCTATATTTCCGTAATGCAGCTAATAGACCCAGCAGGATGTACAATTTATTATTGGAAGCTATTTGCAGACTTCGAGGCAATTTCTGATAAAAAAGCAGCACTTGTTTATACATACGGTAATAAAGGTGAAAGAATTGGTGTAGAGCCTAACTCTATATTAAGGGAGTCTTCTCGCGACTCTGAGATCAGACGAGCTCGTAATGGCCAGGGTCTTTATCGTGACAAATTGCTGTCTGAATGTCCGTTTTGTCCTATAACCATGATTAATGACGAGCGGCTTCTTGTTGCAAGTCATATCAAACCTTGGGCTGTCGCTACAGACAAGGAAAAGATTGATCCTAAAAACGGCTTTATGCTGTCGCCGCTTTATGACAAGCTTTTCGACCGTGGATTTATGACTTTTACTGAGGATAGAAGAATAATGCTTTCAAACTGGATTTCACCAGCTAACAAAAAAAGGCTTGGTGTCGTTGAGGGGCAGTTCATACAGTTACTACCGCTCGATGACGATCGTCAAGTTTATATGAATTTCCACCGCAAATCAGTATTCAAAGGTTAATGGTACCCATATTCACAAAATTCTTCTATCCTGTCTTGAAATTATTATCTAACGACGAAGTTCAAGATACTAAAGCAGCCGCTCTATATGTCTCTGATTTCTTCAATCTTTCCGATGCAGACCGTCAAGAGAAGACTAAGAGCGGACGTACTACTAAGGTGTATGATCGTGTGCGTTGGACAATGACATACCTGCGTTATTCTGGGCTCATTTCATCTCCGAAGAAAGGTAGGTACTTGATTACTCCTAAGGGTCATAAAGTTTTAGATAGTGGAATCTCTGACCTAAATATAAAGTATCTTTGCGAAATTTCGTCTGAGTTTGATGCGTTTGTACATGGCAAAAAATCAACATCTGCATCAACTGATGAACCGTCAGAACCTGAAGCAACTGCTCTAAGCCCTTCGGAATCCATTGATAACCTTATAAATCAAATTAATAGTTCACTCGCTGCGGATCTTTTAGAGCAAATCAAAAAACAGACACCCGCTTTTTTTGAGCAGCTTGTGATTGATTTACTTGTCAAAATGGGATATGGCGGTAATCGTGAAGATGCTGCCACCGTAACGAAAATATCACATGACGGCGGAATTGACGGTATTATTAAAGAGGACCGTTTAGGACTTGATATGATATATGTCCAAGCCAAACGTTGGGATAATACCGTGCAAAAACCTGAAATTCAAAAGTTTTGGGGCGCACTTTCTGAATGTGGTGCAAACAAGGGAATATTCATCACTACAAGTGATTTTAGTTGCGGAGCAAAAGAAAGTGCTCGTAATGCAAAAATTGTACTTATTGACGGCAAAGAATTATGTCGTTTAATGATAGAATTCGGAGTTGGTGTATCTGTAAAAACTACTTACGAGGTTAAACGTGTAGATATGGACTACTTCAGTACTGAGGATTGAATATAGCTGACTTGAAGATTCGGATGCATAATAGGAAATCATAACATCAATCTATTTACTGTCGATATGCTCGTCGAGGAAGTTGCGTTCGATTGGCCTGCGCTTTCGCTTCTCTTCCTTTTTCTTCTTTTTATGAGGGTGGCGTATGCTGTCGGGTATTGTGTCGGCGCTTGTGTAGACTGCCGTGGTGTCGGGTGCATAATAAACCGGTGCGCTTTGCGAGCTGCAACGCACAAGCCACAAGGCAATCACAACCATAATGACTACGAGCGTGGCCGCTGCTGTATCGGCTATCTTGCGACGCGTTTCCGACTTCATCAGAGATAATTGTTGATAAATATCATTACTATCAGCAATGGTGCTATATAGCGGATAATCAACATAAACACACGGTTCATAGGCGATTTGATTGTGCCTTGGTTGGATAATTGCTCTTTGAGCAGGTTGCGTGGCGCAAACCAGCCGACATAGATGCAGACACCCAAAGATATTAGCGGCAACAAGATATCGGTGGTGAATCTATCAAGAAGGTCGAAAACCGTCAAACCGAGGATAGTAAAATCCTTCATGCCGCCGAACGACAGTGAGCATAGGGCGCTCAGCACAAAGAGTGGCATCAGCATAAGTATCGTGGCCTTGGCGCGGCTCCATTTCAAACGATCCTGTACGGTTGCTATTGACACCTCGGCGATTGATACCGACGATGTAAGTGCAGCCACAAACAAGAGCAGAAAGAAAAGCGACGACCATAGCTGTGCCAAGGGCATGCGGGCGAAAATCTCGGGAAGCGTGACAAAGACGAGGGTCGCTCCTTGTAGGGGCTGGTCGTCGAGATTGAAACTCTTGACTGCCGGGAAGATAATCAAGCCTACCATTACGGCTACCAAAAGACTCGACAGGGCTACCGTGACCGAAGTCTTGGTGAGCCGGGCATCGGCAGGGTAATACGATGAGAATGTGATAAGTACACCCATGCCGAGGCTGAGGCTGAATAGTGCCTGGCCAAGGGCGTTGATTATGGTTGCGCCGTTTATTTTGCTGAAATCTGGTGCAAGAAAATATTTTACGCCTTCCGATGCACCGGGCAGCATCAGGCTGACTACGCACATCACGGCCAGGATGACAAACAGAAGCGGCATCATGATATTCGACAGTCGCTCGATACCACCGCTCACACCGCCTAAAAGTACTCCTATGTTAATGGCAATGAGAGCATAGGTATATAGTAGCGGACGCAGGTCTGTGGCTATATACTCGTCCATTTTGGCGGTGAAAACCCCTTCGAGATTGCTTGTGTCGCTTACGCCCTCGTATAGCCCGCCGGTAATACTCTCTACGAGGTATTCGAGAGTCCAGCCTGCTACCACCATATAGTACGAGGCTATGAGGTACGACGACAGCACTGCCAAAGCTCCGATCAACCACCATTTTTTGCCCGGGCTGAAATGCTGGAATGCGCCAATTGTGTCGCACTTGCTGCCTCTGCCGAGCGAAAATTCGGCCAGCATTACTGGTATACCCAACAGAAGTATACATATGATATACAATAGAAGGAATGCAGAGCCGCCATTACTCTGTGTTTCTGCCGGGAAGCGCCAGATGTTACCAAGGCCTACGGCAGACCCTACTGTGGCTGCGATAAGGCCGAATTTTGATGCGAATTCCGATTTGGTGGACATAGGGTGTTGGTTTTATGTCGGATTGCTATGCTTGTTTTTCAAAGACGTGTAAAATTAATGCATATTTATCGGAATAGCAAAATTATTTTTGCAGATATTTTTAGTAATTATGGCATTTTTCCTTCGTCATGAAACGAATACACCGAATCACCGCAAAAAACGATATGGTCCAGCACTCGTATTTCCATGATTTTGGCGGCATCGCATATCTTTTTCGTCAAGGCAATGTCCTGGGGGCTTATATTCTTGTTGCCCGACGGATGATTGTGAAAGAGCATCATTGCCGAGGCCCCTCCAACGAGAGCCTCGCGCATGACCACTTTGATATCTACTGCTGTAAAGGCAATGCCTCCTTGCCCGATACGTACGGGACGGATTGCCTTAAGATTGTTTTTCAGTAGAAGTATCCAAAATTCCTCGTGGTCAAGGTTGTAGAGGTGCGGTTTCATATAGTTGGCCGCAACCTCCGAGTTGTTTATCGGCGGGTCGAGCACGCGCACGGCATCGGCGGCGCTGCGTGCGCCCAATTCGAGCGCGGCGAGCATGGTAAGGGCCTTGGCCGGTCCTATGCCTTTGTAGCGCTGCATAAATTCGCGCACATCCATGTTGGCAACCCTCGAGATATGCCTGTCGTTGTCGGCAAGTATTTCCTCGCACATCTGCACCACGCTCTTTCCCTTGATGCCGGTGGCAAAAATGATTGCCATCAGTTCGGCATCGGTGAGTGATTTGATGCCGTTGGTGAGCGCTTTTTCGCGTGGCCGGTTTTCGTCGGGCATGTCGGCGATGAGGTCGAAAACCTGGGGCGCCTCCTTAGAGTTTTTCATTCTTGCCTTTTCTGATATTTATTTCCTCTTCGATGTTGCGTCCGCGCCGTAGCAGGATTTTGGTGAACCATGCCTTGATGAATCCGCAACCGTAGCCGCCGAGCTGTATCGCTGCCGCAGGTACGGCCAGGAGGGCAATCTTCAATGACCGGGTAGAAATCAACGCACCGATGAAGATTGCTGCAAAGTACAATCCCAAGGGCAGAAGCCACCACGGCGACACGAAGATGCCGAGGGCTATCAGTATGGCGCAGCCGACCACGAACACTGCCGGTAGCAGGTGCACCAATTTGAGCGAGTCGGGGTAGAGCAGCTTCAGGGTGATGCGCGACATGCCGAACACGTATACCTGACGGAGGAATTTGCGCATGTCGATACGGCGTTTGTGCCACACGAAAGCATCGCGGATGAGACCTATCGAGAATCCGGCCAACCGGATTCGTGTGCTCATGTCGATATCTTCGGAGAACATCTCGCGAAAACCGCCCACGCTTTCATAAACACGTCGGCTGAAGCCCATGTTGAATGTTCGTGGTACGAATTTTTCGAGCTGCACTTTGCCTCCTCGTATTCCGCCGGTGGTAAGGAAAGAGGTCATAGAGTAGTTGATAGCCTTCTGGGTGTCGCTGAAAGAATCGTGTGCGGCATCCGGGCCGCCGTAGCAGTCGAGGGGATTGTTCTCGAGGGCTTTGCTGACGGTGGCGATATATTGCGGTGGTATTACGCAGTCGGAGTCGAAGAATATGAAATAGTTGCCTTCGGCATGTTCGAGTCCGTAGTTGCGGGCTATCGATCTGCCTTCGTTGGGCTTATAGAAGTACTTGGCGTTGAGATTCTTGCCTTTAAATTCCTCTACGATGTCCTCGCAGGGGTCGGTAGAGCCGTCTTCGACTATGATTAGTTCGAAGTCTTTGCATGTCTGCTCGGCGAGGCTCTTGCATAGATCGCGTACTTCGCCACGGCGGTTGTAGACCGGTACTATTATCGAAAAAAAGTATCTGTCCATCAGCTCATGCGGTTTTTGTAGTCTTCGTAGTTGAATTGGCGCAGGTATCTGCACTGTCCGTCGAGGCCTTGGAGTACGATGTCGGGATGTGCCACACCGTTGAACATCGTGGTCTTGACGGTGGTGTAGTGGTTCATGTCCTTGAGAGTGATGCGGTCGCCGCTGCGGGGCGAGCCTGCGAAGTAGTAATCGCCTTTGAAGTCGCCGCTCAGGCAAGAGTTGCCACCAAGTCTCCACGGTGTGCCGGTGGAGTTTTCAGCCTCGGTGCTTTCGGCAACTACGGGCAGGTATGGCATCTCGAGTGTGTCGGGCATGTGGCACGCAAAGCTTACATCGAGAATCGCAGTAGGAAGGCCGCCGTCGACTACAGTATCAACTACCGAAGCCACCAGGTCGCCGGTCTGCCAGGTAAAGGCACTGCCAGGTTCGAGAATCACTCGCAGGTTTGGGTGACGGTGACGGAAATCACGAAGCAGATTGACAAGGTGCTCTTTGTCATAATCTTTGCGTGTCATCAGGTGTCCGCCGCCCATGTTCACCCATTTGAGCGAGGGCAGCAGGTGGCCGAATTTTTCTTCAAATGCGGCAAGCACTTTCTCGAGGTCGTAGCTCGACGACTCGCAAAGAGCATGGAAGTGCAGGCCTTCTACGCCCTCGGGGAGTCCGTTGGCGAGGTCTTCGGCATTTACACCGAATCGCGACCCCGGTAGGGCCGGATTGTATAGGTCGGTGTCGATTACCGAGCATTTAGGGTTGACCCTGAGTCCTACAGACACGCCGGCATCGCCGGCGCGTTTGCCATAGCGCTCAAACTGGCTGAGAGAGTTGAATGTAATATGTGTGCTACCGGCGATGAATTCGTCGATGTTGGTATCTGTATATGCCGGGGTGTATGAATGTATTTCGCCGCCGAGGCATTCGCGGCCAAGGCGTAGCTCGTTGAGCGAGCTGGCCGTGCAGTTCTTGCAGTATTCACCTATAATATCAAATGTGCGCCATAAGGCATTTGCCTTGAACGCCATGATGATATCAGCACCGCTTCGGCGGCTTACTTCTGTTATCAGTTCGAGGTTGGCGCGGAGTCGGTCTTCGTATACGATGTAGAATGGGGTGTTCAGTTCGTTGGCTGTCATTTGTTTATGGTAAATCTTGCAAATTTTAGAAGTAAAGTCTGAGGAGCGGGTTTGCCGAAGTCGACGATTATGCGGTCGCCGAGGTCTTTGTTTACCTTGATATCCAGGATGTGCCCTTCGCCGTAAGTAGAGTGCGTAATCGCCATTCCTACAGACAGTTCGGAAACATCATGAGTCGAATAAGGCGACGCAGAAGATGCTTTCGGCGAAGGCGCGTTGCCTATAACGTGTGTAACCCTTACCGGCTCGGCTTGCTCAGGTTTGGGTTGCTCTATTATTATCGGCCTTGGGCGTGGTGTTTCGCCGCCGTAAGTGCTGCGGCGTGTGAGTTTTGTGCCTGTCATCAGTCGCAGGTAGCGGCTGTCGATATCGTAGAGAAAGCGCGATGGGTTGGGGTGCTCGGAGCGGCCATTGAGAGTACGCAACTTTACGTAGCTCACCATGCAGAAACGTTTGGCACGGGTAATGGCAACGTACATCAGTCGTCGTTCTTCTTCGATTTCCTGCGGTTTACGGCATTTGCTTGAGGGCAGGAGGTCTTCTTCGACACCAACCACAAAAACCGCGCCGAACTCAAGACCCTTTGCCGCATGTATTGTCATGAGTGTTACATTGTCGTCGTCAGCCGGCATGTCCTGGTCGGTGAGAAGAGAAACCTCGGCAAGGAAATCGGGCATTCCTGCATTCTCGGGAGAGTCCTTCGAAGCACGTTCGGTAAACGATGCCACTGCTTTTAGTAGTTCCTGCAGGTTTTCGCGCTTCGAGATGTACTCCGGCGTATTGTCGCTAAGGTATTCTTTCATCAGGCCGGTAGTCTCAACGATATTATTAGCGAGCGATGAAGCCTCGGTGTCGTTGGCTGCCAGTACGCAGAAAGAATTAATCATTTCGGCGAAGGCTGATAGCTTTGCCTTAGTGCCTTTGTTTACTTCAAGACAATACTTGTCGGGGTTGGTGATAATGTCGTATATGCTTGTGCCTTCGGCTATTGCCGCCGCTTGCACTTTTTTGACCGTAGTGTCGCCGATACCACGCTTTGGAGTGTTGATAACCCTCACGAGCGCTTCGTCGTCGTGCGGGTTTATGCTGAGTCGGAAATAAGAAATAGCATCTTTAACCTCTTTGCGCTGGTAGAAAGCGAGTCCACCGTAGACGCGGTATGCGATGTTTCGCCCGCGTAGTGCTTCCTCGAGAACACGCGACTGTGCATTTGTGCGGTAGAGAACGGCTATGTCGTTGAACGACAGGCCGAGCCGGCGTTTTACCTGCAATAGCCTTGAGGCAACCGAGGCGGCTTCTTCGTAGTCGTTGTATGCCTGAGCTACCTCAATGGGGTCGCCGGTTTCGTTATTCGAAAAAACTTCCTTTTGAATCTGTTCCTTGTTGGCAGCAATCAGCGAGTTTGCCGCGCCGATGATATTGCGGGTCGAGCGGTAGTTTTCTTCGAGCTTGAAAGTACGCAGGTCGGGGAAAGTCTTTTGTAGGTCGAGGATATTGCGGATGTTCGCACCACGGAAAGAGTATATACTCTGTGCATCGTCGCCTACCACGCATAGGTTGTTGCGTCCCTGGCAAAGCTGGCGTACAATCACATGCTGGGCAAAGTTAGTGTCCTGATACTCGTCGACAAGTATGTATGTGAAGTAGTTGCGGTAAAAGTCGAGCACGTCGGCATTGTCGCGCAGCAATACGTTGGTGTAATATAGCAGGTCGTCGAAGTCCATAGCCCCGGCGATACGGCACCTGTCGCGGTATTTTTTGTATACCTCGACTGTTCGCTCGCGGTGCGATGCGCGGTCATTGTCCATCAAAGCTTTGTCGGCGGCGTAGTCTTCGGGCGAATACAGCATGTTTTTCGCCCATGAAATATCAGCGAGAACCTGTCCGGGACGGTATACTTTGTCGTCGAGCTTCATCTCGCGGATAATGGTCTTTATCAGCGATTTGGAGTCGGAAGTGTCGTATATTGTGAAGTTGCTGTCGAACCCTATTTTATCGGCATGCCTGCGTAGTATTCGTGAAAAAATGGAGTGGAATGTACCCATCCATAGCCTCGACGCAACATCGTCTCCGGCGAGTTTTCCGATTCGGTCTCGCATTTCGCGAGCAGCCTTGTTGGTAAATGTAAGGGCGAGTATATGACCCGGGCGATGCCCGTTTTCTATCAGATACGCAATCTTGTATGTTATTACGCGAGTTTTGCCGGAACCTGCACCAGCAACAACGAGTTCCGGCCCGCCGGTATATTCTACGGCGGCACGCTGGGGCTCGTTGAGCTCACAGAGAAAAATACCGCCCGACATCAGCGGAACTGGTTGATTTGCTCCATGTAGTCGAATCCGGCATCATGAAGTTTCGACACAAGTGCGGATTTGTCGATACCTTCGCATGAGCAGAGGTCATCGAGATTCGAGTAACGGTCGCGCAGAAGGGTGTTGACGTAGCTCAAAAGGATGAAAGGATCGTTTGGAATATCCATAAGAGTCAGTTTCCCCGGCGTTTGGCCAGAAGTTTGTTTATATTGTCGCCAGCCCACAGACCTGCAAGAATAAGGAAAATTCCGAGGTATCCTATAATGCTGACATGTTCGCCCAGTACGATAGCCGACACAATGAGTGTGACGATAGGCTGGAGGTACATATAGTTGTTGGCTTTGAGAGCGCCCACCGATTTAACTGTGTAGGCCCACAAAACGAATGCAATAGTCGATGCGCCGAGCCCGAGGAAAAGCAGGTTGCCGTATACTTCGGGACGAGAGATAATCGAAGCCACCGACTGGCTTTCCGGCTCGAAAATAAGGAATGGCACAGATGTCAAGATACCGTAGAAGAATGTTTTACGGGTAATAAACCATATGTCGTAGTGGGCGTTGAGCCTTCTGAGCAGCATAGAATAGAATGCCCAGCTGAAAGCTGCCGCCAATGCGAGAAAGTCGCCGAACGGCCTTACTTCTACCGAAGTGCTACTGTTGAAAACCACACAAGCGACACCTACAACAGCGACGGCAGAACCAAACCAAGTGCCGATGCCGAGTTTTTCGGTCTTATATACCAATCCCACCAAGAGAGCCGTTATCAGCGGCGAAAGCGAAGTGAGCAGTGATACATTGGTAGTAAGGGTATATTGAAGAGCGGTGTTCTCGGCAATAAAATATAGAGAACCGGAAGTTAGAGCGCAAACTAAAAAAAGTCCTTCATCGCGCCAGTTGGAAGACCATAGTCTTTTGTGGCTGATGAATAACAGCATCAGGTATGCTATTACGAAGCGGTAAAAATATACGTGTACCGGACCGAGACCGTTGTCGAGCAAAACTTTAGAAGAAACAAAAGAATAACCCCACATAGCAACTGTTAAAACAGCGGCCAAGTGGCCTAATAAAGAGCCACCGAGCATACCTTTGCCAGTCTTTGTCTTTGGTGTCATGACCTCGTTTTTTTTAAATTTCTATCACAAAATTAGTTAATTATTTGCTCTTAAACAAACTTATTAATAACTTTGATTGTAAAAATTTACAGTACACACAGTATTAAGGCGACTGTTGTATGACATAAATTTATTAATAACTAATGTAAAACGTTATCAACTATGAAAGTATTTAAAGTTCTTGGAATAGCCCTTCTTGCAGGCACAATGTTAATTGGCGAGACTGCATGTAGTTCGATGACCCAGACCGGCAAAGGTGCTCTCATCGGCGGTGGCGGTGGAGCTGCAGTCGGCGCAGGCCTCGGCGCCCTTATCGGCGGCGGCAAAGGCGCAGGTATCGGCTCTGCTATCGGAGCAGCCGTAGGCGCAGGCGCAGGTGCCCTGATCGGCAACAAGATGGATAAGCAGAAGAAAGAACTGCAGGAGGAACTCGGCAATCAGGCCAAGGTAGAGGAAACTACCGACCAGAATGGTCTAAAGGCTATTAAGGTTACATTTGACGGCGGCATTCTTTTCCCCACCGGCAAGTACACCCTTAATCCTCAGGCGAAGGCCGACCTTACCCGCTTTGCAGCGTCGCTCAAGGATAACCCTGATACCAACGTTCAGATTTACGGCTTTACTGACAATACAGGTTCGTTTGCAGTCAACCAGCGACTGTCGGGCGAACGAGCTGATGCGGTACTGTCGTATCTTGCAAACTCAGGAGTATCTCCCACACGCCTAACCGCGCAGGGTATACCTATGGCCGACTATGTGGCAAGCAATGATACCCCGGAAGGCCGTGCCCAGAACCGCCGTGTAGAAATCTATATTTCTGCAAACCAGCAGATGATCGAACAGGCACAGGCCGGAACTCTTAAGTAATTGCTGATTTCATACTATTAGCACAAGCCCCCGCACCCATTGGTGTGGGGGAATTTTTTTTGTTAATCAGCGTGTTATTGGTTGTAAAATACACGGTATAAGATGAAAAAATGTGCTTCTGCCCGGTCGCGGCATGCCGCGACCCAATGCTGTTTACTTAAGGGGTGATCATTCAAAATGACAGCAACGATAGGAGCTTGGCTCTCCGAGACAAGCCTCGGATATGCGTTGGTATTCAGAATATTAGCGATACTGGGCGAGGCTTGTCTAGGAGAGCCAAGCTCCTATCGCAGACATTCTTTCTCCTTAAGTAAACAGCATTGTGCCGCGACCCTACGAGAGTGGGGGGCGCCGTAGCAACCAGTACGTCAGTTTCGTACATCTAATCCTTAAGTTAATAGCTTTGTGCCGGCTTTGGATAGTGTGTCGATAATCTTTGCAAAAGCTTTAACTTGCGAAACTTGGAATTGATGCATCGGGTTGGCTATTTGTCAACATGATGCATTTTTTTTTGGCAATTATATGCTATATTCAATATTTTTTGTACTTTTGCGGCGTCTAACCCGGGCTTGAAATATATCCGGCCTGAAAAAAGACTTCAATTATTAACTAAACTTCAGTAGAATAACAGTCTATTCGTTTTTTAAATAAGGCACATTATTGTGCCAGTGTATTTTTCATTCTAAGGTAAATCAAAACGCAAGTACAGCAATGTGTGGAATAGTAGGTTACATAGGTAGCGGCGCTGCCTATGAAGTGATGATTGAGGGCCTTAAGCGCCTCGAATACCGAGGTTATGACAGCGCAGGCGTGGCCCTTGAGGACTCAAACGGCGATATGAGGGTGTATAAATCGCGAGGCAAGGTCTCGAATCTCGAGCAAACCGCAGCGGCCGGAAATACTACAGGTATTCTTGGTATAGCTCATACCCGTTGGGCAACGCACGGCGAACCCAATGATGTTAATGCTCATCCTCATGTGAGCAGTAGCGGCAATATCGCTTTGGTTCATAATGGAACAATTGAAAATTACGCCTTGCTCAAGGATGCCCTTAGCGAGCACGGATATACATTTTCGTCGGAAACCGATACCGAGGTGTTGGTTCAACTGATAGAGTATGTGCATCTAAACAATGCATGCTCGCTTGCCGAGGCTGTTCGCGAAGCCCTGCTTCAGGTTGAAGGCGCGTATGCAATCGCAGTAATCGAGAGAAATAACCCCGATACCCTTATCGTTGCCCGCAAGAGCTCTCCCTTGGTAATCGGTGTAGGCGAAGGACAGACCTTCATAGCCTCGGATGCCACACCTATAGTAGGACATACCGACAAGGTGATATATCTGAGAGACAATGAAATGGCCGAGATACACCGCGACGGCAGCATCAATATTACCTCGATAGAGTCGAATCTGCCCGGCAGGGTTGATATACAGAAACTTAAGCTGTCGCTTGCACAGCTTGAGAAAGGCGGCTATGACACCTTTATGCACAAGGAGATATGCGAGCAGCCCCAGACCCTGCGCGATTGTGTACGAGGCCGTATAACCGCCGATTGCTCACGTATAGTGCTGTCGGGCGTAGAGATGCACAAAGACAAATTTCTCGAGGCCGAGCGAATAACGCTTGTTGCGTGCGGAACATCGTGGCACGCAGCCCTGATCGGAAAACGTCTGCTCCAGGATTTCGCCCATATACCTGTTACAGTAGAGTATGCATCGGAGTATCGCTATGGTAACCCGTATATCACCGATAAGGATATAGTTATAGCCATATCGCAGTCCGGTGAGACTGCCGATACCCTTGCCGCAATCCAGATAGCCCGCGAAAAAGGCGCATTTGTATACGGTATCACAAATGTTGTAGGGGCGTCGATACCTCGCAATACTGATGCCGGAACGTATATCCATGTAGGTCCGGAGATAGGCGTTGCTTCGACCAAGGCCTTTACCGGCCAGGTGACAGTGCTTGCAATGCTCGCCCTTGCTGTAGGTCAGCTTCGTGAAACAGTAGACGACAATACAGTTCGCGAAATAGCCAAGGCACTGCGCAATATGCCCGAAATCATAGAGGAAACGCTGGCGTGCGATAGCGAGGTACATAGTTTGTCGCGCATCTTTACGTATGCCCACAACTTCTTGTACCTTGGCCGAGGCTATAATTACCCGACCGCCCTTGAGGGAGCATTGAAACTCAAGGAAATATCGTATATCCATGCCGAGGGCTATCCTGCCGCCGAGATGAAGCACGGCCCGATAGCCTTGATCGACCACGAGATGCCAGTGTGATTATTGCTCCCAATGACTCTCTCTACGATAAAATCATATCGAATGTGCAGCAGGTGAAAAGCCGAGGCGGCGCAGTTGTGGCGATTGTGAGCAAAGGTAATACAGCGATGAACGATATTGCAGATTTCTGTATAGAGATACCACGGGTACCCGAATGTCTTACGCCCGTGGTAGCTTCAATACCACTGCAGCTTCTTGCCTATTATATAGCGGTAGGGAAGGGCAAGGATGTAGACCAGCCTCGAAACCTTGCCAAATCTGTAACGGTAGAGTAAGCTTTTAGAGGCCCGGTTTGAGGTTTAGGTAAATGCATAATTTATAATGCATAATTTATAATGTGTAATCATTAGTGGTGAAATATATTGCCATTTAGTTAAAAATTTAACATACTGGCTCTAACACATTGATTTATATGATTGTTCATCTTATACGATTATTAATAGATATGAATCATGGACAATCAGATAAAGATAAAGGCAGGTATAATTGATAGGTATAAAGACGTGAGCGAGATCCTTAACATAGTCCCGCCTGAGGTCATAGAACAATTCGCGACCAGCACCAATGTAGACCGGCACGTCAAGCTGCTTCAGGGCGGCATCATGTTCAACATGCTCCTTCACCTTCTTCTTTCAGAAAGCAAGATAAGCCAGCGGGGAGCAAGGGCAGTACTTACCGGCAAGATGTGCGAGCTTCCCGTCCAGCCCCGTAACAACCGCGTCATCGCCGACCATACGAGCATAACGAAGCGTCTCGCAACCATCAAGGTTGATTTCTTCCGTAATCTCTATGAAACTTTTCGCGATATGGTTATTCCTTTGTATCAGCCTGTTGAGCTTAGAAAACTGCATATCGAGGCGGTAGACTCCACGATTGTAGCCGAGACCTGCAACAAGCTTGCCAAAGGCTTCCACATCGGCGATAAGTCCGGGGACGGCAGGCAGCGCAAGCATGTCAAATACAGCGAGGTCTTTGACGGGCTGAATGTGCTCGGGATAAGTTTCAACGACGACAAGACAAAGCAGGCTGAGAACAACGCGCTGCCCGAAGTCATACGCAAGGCCGCCAAGAATGACCGGCTACATAAAAATCTTTATGTCATAGACCGCGGGCTGACTTGCTCGAAGACCCTTGAGGAACTGAGCGGACAGGATGGGAATGAAGGTGACAGGCTCAATTTTCTTGTCCGGATTTCAGATTCCCGCAGGATTTCTGTGGTAGGGGAGCTTGAATGTGATACCAGAGAGTACAGGGTTGATGACACGCACAGAATCGTCATCAACGAATTCGACAAGGTGCGAATCTTCAGTTCCGCATCCAACGTACCCGACCCCGCGGTCTACCGCCATGTGAAAGCAACAGTTTACGAAGACGTCGTGGACTCAGCCGGCAATGTCGTAAACACTACAGAAAGTATAGTCAATCTATTGACTGATGTTGACGGCATCTCCGCGGCAGAGATGTTAGAGGCCTATAGAAAGCGCTGGATGATAGAGGTTTTCTTCAAATTCATCAAACAGAATCTCGACTTCTCCCATATACTGTCCACCTCTGCCAACGGACTGCAGGTCATGATGTATATGACTATGATAGCAGTCATAATGGTTCTGATTTTCGGGAAAGCGAACGGTCTGGGATTCCGTATGGCTAAAATCCGGTTCGACTATAAAGTGGAGGCTATGATGACTGCGCAGATGATACTCGCCTGTGGTGGAAATCCGGCTGAGTTCATGAGGCGGTATGACGTTACATTGCCACGGTGGGCGATGTACGGGACATACATCCATGAATATGGAGGCATGTCAGCAGTCACAGACTGTGAACATGTCTTTAATACTCTTAAGCATGATTAAGTTTCACCACTAATGATGTGTAATTCATAATTCATAATTCATAATTTATAATTTTAGCACCAGTGGTGCTTCGCTAAATCTCAACGCCGGGGACAAAAAGCTACTATCTGCCAAATGGTTGGGCAATATGTATATAGTTTAGATGCCTGCCATAAAAAACATCGGGAAGTCACGAGTGGTGGCTTCCCGATGTTTTTTATAGTCTTACCGTTGTCAGAATCTGAAACCGGTAGAAATAACGATGTTGTTGTAGCAGTCCTTAACCTTGGCCTCGGGTGTGTAGTATGTAGTGTTTCCTTCGGTAAAGGGTGTGTAGGCATGGAATTTACCGTTCTGTCGAGTGTGCTGGTATGCGAGGTCGATATACCAAGATTTGTAGCGATAGCCTAAGCCGAGGCATATATTCTCTACGTTGTTGTCGAAACGGTAGGAGGGGTCGGTACCGGCAGTAGATATGTGCATGGCTCCGTCGGCAGCTTCCTTGCGAACGTTGCTGCTCTGATAGTTGTAACCTGCGCGAACGCTCCAGTTGCGGTTCAGACGGTATTCGGCACCGAAACGGATGATGTTTGCGGCTCGGAAATAGTCTTTGACGTCCTGGTTGGCATATTCGTTGTCGATATAACCGCCACCGCCGAAGTTGTCGTAGTAGCGCTGTTCTTTGAGTTTCATGTCGTTGTAGGCAACGCGCTCGTAGTCAACGCTGATGATGGCTTTGGGACCAAGAACGAGCGAAGCGCCGACCATGAACCTCCAAGGAGTATTGAGTTTGGAGTCGTAGTAATTATCGGGCGTTTCGAAAGAGCCTGAGTTTGTTTCCTTATCACCGATAGGATTGTCGGGCGTATAGTTGTAGTCGGTCGCTCCGTATGTGCTATGCGACAGATGCATCCAGGTGGGGGTGTGAATTGCAAAGCCGAGTCGAAGCATTTCAACAGGTCGTACGATAAGGCCGAACTTGAGGTTTGCACCGCTACCGCTGATATTCTGCCAGTTGTATAGGTTGAAACCGGCGTTGCCTGTGGTAAGTCTGCCGGTATTATCGTCAATTTGCTCGTACACGCGAGCACCGGCCATGCTTTCGTTGTAGTTTCCTTCGCGAGTGTAATTCATATCGATGATACCAACGCCGATGCCCCAGAATACCATATCGCTGATGTTGCCGGCGAAGTCGATATTGTATTCGTCGGTGTAGCCTCGTTCACGAATCTTATAATAGGCATCGCCTTCGGTACCTCGCTGATAAAGACCGGAATACTGCTCCTCGTTGTTGCCGGAGTTGTTGATCATAAACGAATTGTATGCCAGAATCGATAGCCAGTCGTTGTTAGAGTCGAAATAAGGGTCGTAGTTATCGCCCTCGAGAAGGCCGTTTGAGTTGACCCCGTTGGTATACCATGCGATGTAGTTGGATAGCGAAGTGTCGGTAGGCCTGTTGTATCCGCTTGTGATGCGGTCCATAACAGCAAGTCGGTTGTAGCTCACGCCCCATTGGAATGCTTTCATAGCACCGTTGAGATTAGCCACACCTACATAACCGAAATTATCGAATTTTGCACGAGTTTCGTTTTCGCTGTATTTCTGCACCTCGGTTTTCGCTGAATAATTTCGAATAGAGATGTCAAAAGTGAGTCCGATATCGCTGTGTCTGTAAAGACCGAGACCTGCAGGGTTTTGAGTCATACAGGTAATATCGCTACCTAATGAAGTGAAAGCACCACCCATGCCGATGAATCGAGCAGAACCTCTCAACTGTGTAGGAGTGATGTTGTATGCATCTACAGCGGACTGAGCAGATGCAGTAGCTGCGCATGCTAAAAGACTTAGAGCGAGTATAGTGCGTGTTCTCATAAATAAGTGTCAGTTGATGAGTAGAAAAGAATCCCGGGCGCTCGGAGAGAGCCCGGGCATGAAAAATCTCTATTATCTACGGCCACGACCGCCACCACCGTGGCTGCCACCGCCATAGCTTCCGCCTCCGCGAGACCCGCCTCCGCCAAAGCCGCTACCGCCACGGTATGAACTGCCTGATGAGCGGTTGCTTGATCCGGAGTTGCGGTATGAGCTGCCTGAATTGTTTGAATTCGAGCTTGAAGAGCGGCGAGGAGTGTAGGAGTCGTTGTTTTTACGGCTGCTTCCTGAATTGTTTGTACCATAGCGACTTGAGTTGCCGCGACGGTTGTTGGGAGCAGTGTAAGAGCCGTTGTTGTTATTGTTTCCTGTACCGGCGGGGCGGTAGCCGCTGTTGTTGTGGCTTCCACTGTTGTTGCCGGGTCGTGCCGAGGGGCGTCCCATGTTGCCGGGTCGGTCGTAGTCCCACGAGCTGTTTCCGCCGGGTCGTCGGGTGGTATTGTTAGTACCGTAGTTAGGTCTGTGCGGACGAGAACCGCCGGGAGAGTTAGCCCAACCGTTTCCGGGCCGATTAGGTTTCACGATAGGCCCGTGCCCGGGAATGTGTCCGGGATACCAGCCATGGCCGTGATGCCAGTGGTGGTGCCAACCGTGATTCCAGCCCCAAGAAGGACCCCAGGCCCAAGAAGGACCCCAGGCCCAAGACGGCCCCCAACCCCAAGAAAGGTCAAACCAAGGATCGAAGCCCCAGCTAAGAGACCAGTATGGGTTGTATGCAGGCCATGCCCATGAGTTCCAAGCCCACGAGTTCCACGGATTGTAGTTCCAAGCGTATGATGCCGGCTCGATGCTGTTGATTACATATACGTTTATATCCTGCTGCGAGGGTGTAGAGTAGTAGTAATCAATGAGTGCAGAGTCGCCGGTCGCCGCAATTATTTCGGGGTTGTGGTAGCGCTCGATTCTGCGGGTATAGTTGAAATCGGTCTGCTCGGCGGCCTGTTTGGTGTTGGCATTTTGCGAAGCATTTCGACGGTTGTAAGCGTCGACATCCATATTAAGAGGCCTTGCGGCAGAAGTTGCATATTTGTCGGCAGATTCGTAGTCGTCGTAGTAGCGTCGCGAAGACTGTTCAGAAGAAGCTTTGCGTATAGCCTCGTCGCGACGACGCTGGATTTCCTCGGCCAATTTCTTCTGCTCCTTAGCAGCTTTAGAGGGCGAGTAATACAGATCATCGTCATAATCCTGTGCGGCCACAGGCGATAAGCCGGCGGCAAAAGTCAGGAAAAGAGTAAGAGCGAGGGTGATCTTTTTCATCGTTGCGTATTGTTTGATATAATTTTTTACCTTATTAGACGCGCGAGATGTCGCACGGTTTAATCTTCTTTTGGCAAATATACGCTATTTTATTGTCACTATGCGCAAAAAGTTATTATTTTAACAATTTTATATACCGTTTACAAAAAAGCCGGGAACTCGCAGGGTGCAAGCCCGGCTAATGTAAACGAATTGAATCAAAAGATTAGGAGCAATTAAGTAACTTATTTTTTGATGGGTTTCATTTCGTATGAAGCAATTGTGATAGTGAAGCCCCAGTAAATGAAAGCTATAGAAGTAAGGAACGATACCATGAGCATGTCGCTAACCCATCCGGCTTCGATAAAGAAGAAGCCGATGAGGCAAAGAAGGATGCCGTTGACGATTCCGAGCCACCAGTATTTCGCACGTCGCCCTGCGGCAGCACTTATGAAGGCCTCAATGCCCCAGAAAATGAAAATAATCGACAGGAAGTATGGGAATACCAATTCGGAAAGGATGACACTTCGAACGAGCATAAAGCCTATAAACATGTCGATCACACCACCGGCTATCCACCAGCCCCAACCACGAGCATGGTCGGGCCCGGCAGCCACGCAAAGCTGGACAATACCGGCAAGGATAAGAAGCCAGCCGAAAATCTGAGAGGCGACGGCATAACCTGCTTCGGGCCAGAACCAATAAGTGAACCCGCTGATAACGAGCAGTATTCCGATTGCCATAACTACCCACCACAGGCGGGTTTGGCCGAGATAATTAATATTGACAGGTTTCATGATAAGTAATAATTATTAGAAGTTGTTGAACGTTATAATTTCAATTTTATGAATTTATAACAATCGTGGGGCCCAAATGGTTGGAGGATATGGTAATTAAGTATTGCAAAACTATGTGTTGAATATATGGAGGGGCATAAAAAACACCGGAGAGATGCATTTTGGCATCACTCCGGTGTGGTGAATAGTATGCGATGTATTATCGAACGGCGATAACTTCGACCTCGACGAGTACACCCTTTGGCAGCTCGCGAACTGCAACAGCCGAGCGAGCGGGGTAGGGTTCGTTGAAATGAGCGGCGTATACAGTGTTCATTGCGGCGAAGTTAGCCATGTCGCTGAGGAATACTGTAGTCTTTACAACATTGTCGGTAGTGAGGCCTGCTTGGGCGAGAATGGCTTCGACATTGCGCATAGCCTGCTCGCTCTGTGCCTCGATTCCTTCGGGAATGTTGCCGGTTGCGGGGTCGATTGGAATTTGGCCGGAAGCGTATACAAACGAACCGGTATCGATAGCCTGGCTGTAGGGGCCGATAGCTCCGGGAGCTTTAGTTGTGGCAATAACTTTTTTCATTGGTTTACGGTTTTTGATGTTGTTGGAATATTATCGATCAATGATACTACCGGGATTGAGTCGGCGACGTCGTTGAAAGCATTGTCGAGTCGCACGAAAGTCTGTAGGACTTTTGGGAAGTTTTTAGGGAAATCGTTGATGAAGTCGGATGTCCCGAGGTTGTAGAGCGCTCTGCGGAGTTCTCCTACCGTGAGCTGGTCGGGGTCGATTGCGAGCTGGAATCCGTATACTTCCTTTTGGTCGGGGATGAGTACACGGTTGCATATGCCTGCGGCGCAAAGACGGTCGGTGACAGATGTAACGAGCTGTGCCGGAAGCTCGAATGTGTCCATAAGGTCGCGAGCCGATGCCGGGCCGAGCCTTTTGACGAATCTGAATGCAATAACCGATGTGATTGCAACAGTCACTTTGTCGCGGTAATGAGCAGAAATGCTTTCGACCTCGCGGCTGAGCGAGAAAGCGAAAACATTTTGCGAAGAATAGCATATCACAGCTCCGGCGAGGCATATAACCCAAGCGAGTTGCATCCAGAGCAAAAGGAGAGGAATGAAAGCGAAAGATCCGTATATGGCGTTGTATTTGGTAACGTACAGAGTTCCGGTGACGAACAGCCACTGCAGAACGAGGAACCCTATGCCGGATATAGTGCCTGAAATGAATGCGTTTTTGAATTTGACTTTAGTGTTAGGTATCAGCATGTATACAGCGGTGAAGAAGAGGAATGTCATAAGGCATTGTGCCCCTTCGAGCAAGGCTGCTATCACCGGAGTCATGAATTCGAAATTGAAAATGGCATTGAGTGTAGAGCTGAGCAATATCGACAGTCCGCTGGCGCATATCATCAGTATTGGCAGAATGAGTAGCATTGCCGTGTAGTCGCTGAGCTTTCGCCAGATGCTGCGTCCGTTTTTCTGTCCCCAGATGAGATTGAAAGTGTCTTCGACATTTCCAATCAGTGAGATTAGTGTCCAAAGCAGGAATACGATTCCTACGCCGACGAATAAACCTTCGGAAGATTGTTTCAGGTAGGAGTCGATGAAGTTCATGGCGTATGTGATTGCCATGTGCTGTGCCGGGAATAGCTTGTAGAGTTCGGATTGTAGCAGGTCTTGCATGCCAAAACCTCGCCCAATTGCAAGTAGCAGTGCTAAAGCCGGCACTACTGCAAGCATGGTACGGTATGTGAGGGCGCATGCCTGCGACTGGATGTCGCGGTTGAGAAAAGACTTTACCGACAGGTTTACGATTCGGAGCACGTTGATCCACCATGTGCGTCGCGGGTCGCTCCATATACCTGTGGTAAGGTAGTTATATAGAGTAGTCGCCCGCTCAACAATCGAGGTCCTTGGCTTGGTGTCGTTTTTTGTATCTGCCATATCTATACAAACATTTCAAAAGAAAAAAACGTTTGCAATGCAAATATAGTCAAAAAAATTCAAGCAGAGGCTTTTTGCGGCTGTCTTTATAAGTTGTGATCTGTATTGTGCCGGGGTGATAGGCTGTTGAATGTGTCTCTCGCTCGAATTTTTGGACGTTGATATGCCATTTTTCGTCGGCGAATATCAGTTCTACAATTGCGAGTTTGTGCTCGACTCCGTCGATTATTACTCGCCTGGTAAGCCAGCGGAGGGTGTTATCGTACGGTGTCATTTGCAATGCTGTCGTTTATCTCAACCGGCGGGTTGAAATTCTCGATCGACAATGTGTATGGGCGGTTGTAGTTGTTGGCGTTGAGGCGCTTGCGAATGAGGGCTACGCTATCGATTCGCAGCTCAGTGCCGGGCTTGTTAGGTGCGGAGAGGTAGCCGAACAGTCGAGTAGGGTTGTGTAGCGAGTCGGTTTGAAGCGCAAGTTCTTTCCAGCCGTCGCCGTCGGGTGTTTCGTTAATCCATTCTACTTTTCCGTTGTCGTACTCTACGCCAATCAGCCATTCGAGTTTTTCGTCGACGTTGAAGAATTTAGCCCTCCAAGCGTATGCGTCGCCACTCTGCCAGTTGGGGTCGCGCTTGAAGCTGAACGTTATAATCGACGACGGCAGTCGGTCGTTAACGGAAATGAATCTTGCGTTAGGCCATACGTCGACCGAGTCTCCTGCAATCGAGAGAGCATTGTCGGCGGCAATGCGGTTTCCGGTCTCGATAAGTCGGTGCTCGAGAATTTCGATGGTCTTGTCGTAGACCTCCATGTAGTATTTGATGTTGCGTCCGTACCATGCGATTGAAGAGTCAACCGTGGCGGCGTTGACTCCATGACGCATGTATACCGATTGCCGCATGACAAGTTTGAGCGAATCGCTCGGATATGTTGCATAGTTCATCTCTACCACAGCCTCGGCGGTGTGTATGTCGGCCATTAGGCTGGCCATATCATCGATGCCGATGATATGAGAGGGTACTTTGCTGCATGCCGCCAACAGCAAAGTGCTAATTATCAGAATCCTTGCGAGGTTTTTCATCTTCGAGCGAGTGCTCCAACAAGTTGAAGTAAAAAACGACTATTGCTATCATGCCTGTACTTATGGCAACATCGGCGATATTGAATACAGGGTCGAAAAATGTGAAAATAGATCCACCTACAAATGGCACCCATTGCGGCCACGTGAATGATATGAGCGGGAAATATAGCATGTCGACCACAAGGCCCTGGAATACGCCTCCGTATCCTTCGCCCCAAGGAACAAGCTCGGCAGTCATCGGCGGGTATGGGTTTGTGAAAATCTCGCCGTAGCAAACGCAGTCGATAATGTTGCCGAAAGCTCCGGCCGCAATCAGTGCTATGCTAACTATATAGCCCACCGGCACCCAAGCGCGGCGGCATAGCTGTCGGATGTACCATATGAGGAATCCAAACAGCCCCAGACGCAGGAAGGTGAGGATGTGTTTGTTGAGAAAGTCGAGGCCGAAGGCCATGCCGTTGTTCTGAACGAAGTGCAGGTGAAACCACGAAGTGATTTCGAGGTCCTCGTTGAGATAGAAATTGGTCTTAATCCAGACTTTTAGGGCCTGGTCGGCTATTATAACAAATAGAATAATAGCCCAGGCGATGATAGCCAGGAACTTACTTCGGTTGTATGTTGGCATCAATGTTTCGGGTTATTCTTTTCTTCGACACAAAGTGTCGCGTGGGGAACAGCTCGGAGACGTTCCTTTGGAATTAGTTTTCCGCTTGCTCTGCATATGCCGTAAGTTTTGTTGTCGATACGGGTAAGTGCAGCTTTGAGGTGGTTGATAAACTGTAGCTGACGCTCTGCCAAACGAGCAGTAGCTTCGCGCTCGAGAGTGTTTGCACCTTCTTCGAGGGCTTTGAATGTAGTGGATGTGTCGGAGGTGTCGTTGCCTTCGTCGGCACGAATTGAGGCTACGAGTTCTTCGTAGAGCGCTGTTGCAGTTGCTATCTTAGAGTTGATGAGCTGACGGAATTCTTCAAGTTCTTCGTCACTATATCTTAGTTGTTCGCCCATGGATTATTAGATAAGATAATGTGGTCACAGACGTAGAGTAACGTCTGTGACCTGAGGTGATAATTATATTTTGGTTACGACGGCACCGAGTTTGATATCGTCGATGTCGAGGATTACGACGTCGGAGTCGGCTGCTGTAGAGTCGACAGTAATGCTGTCGGCAAGTAGCTGTCCGGCGATATAGTCGCCGTATTGTTCGACAACTTCGGCAACGTTTTCTCCGGGAAGGAGTTGCAGTTTGATGTGGTCGGTGATGTCGTATCCGCGGTCTTTACGGAGTCGCTGGATTCGGTTTACGATATCGCGGGCAAGGCCTTCTCGAGCGAGATCGGGGTTGATTTCGATGTCGAGTGCCACAGTGAGGTTGCCGTCGTTGGCAACGAGCCAGCCTTCCATGTCTTCGCTGATGATTTTTACATCGTCGGAGCTGATGCGTGTAGAGGTTCCGTCGATGTCGATATCGAGGAATCCGTCGCGCTCGAGCTTGCTGATAGCGGTTGCGTCGAGGTTTTTGATTATCTCAGCGGCGGTTTTCATCAGTTTTCCGAATTTCGGGCCGAGTTTTTTGAAGTCGGGCTGAACGCGCTTGACAAATACCTCGTTGTCGGCAGCTACGATGTCGAGTTCTTTGACGTTTACCTCGGTTTTCACAGTGTCGGCCACGGCATTGAGTGCGGCTTCGAGTTTTTCGTCGTTTGCGGGAACGAGCATCTTGACGAGCGGCTGGCGAACTTTGATGTTTGCTTTTTTACGAAGCGACAGCACGAGTGATGTGAGTCGTTGGCCGATGTCCATGCGCATTTCGAGGTCCTGGTCGATAGCGGCCGGGTCGCACACGGGGAATGTGGTGAGGTGTACCGATTCTTCGCTCTGGGTGAGGTCGCGGTAGAGGCGGTCGGCGTAGAATGGAGCAATCGGGGCCATAAGTTTTGCCACGGTGAGCAGGCAGGTGTAGAGTGTCTGGTATGCGGCAAGTTTGTCCTGGTCGAGCGAACCGCCCCAGAAGCGTTTGCGGTTGAGGCGTACGTACCAGTTCGAGAGGTTGTCGAGGACGAATGTCGAGATGGCACGTGCGGCACGGGTTGGCTCGTAGTTGTCTAAGTCTTCGCTGACGTTCTTTACAAGGGTGTTGAGAAGAGAAAGTATCCAACGGTCGATTTCGGGACGCTCGGCCATGGGAACCTGTTGTGATTCAGGGTCGAAGCTGTCGACGTTGGCGTACATTGCAAAGAAGTTGTATGTGTTTGTGAGTGTTGAGAAGAACTTGCGAGAAGTTTCTTTCACACCTTCGGGGTCATATTTGAGGTTGTCCCATGGCGACGAGGTGGAAATCATGTACCAACGCAGAGGGTCGGCGCCAGACTCTTCGATTGTGTCGAATGGGTCGACGGAGTTTCCTTTGCGTTTCGACATTTTTTCACCTTTTTTGTCGAGTACAAGTCCGTTGGATATTACGGCTTTGAAGGCCGGATGATCGAAGGCCATTGTACCGATAGCGTGGAGAGTGAAGAACCAGCCACGAGTCTGGTCTACGCCCTCGGCAATAAAGTCGGCGGGGAACAGGCGTCCGCTGTCGAGGCCTTCTTTGTTTTCGAAGGGGTAGTGGATCTGGGCATATGGCATCGAACCTGAATCGAACCATACGTCGATAAGGTCGGTTTCGCGGTGCATGGGTTTGCCGGTGGGCGAAACGAGCACGATATCGTCGACGTAGGGGCGGTGAAGGTCGATTTTCTCGTAGTTGTCTTTGCTGTAGTCGCCGGGTACGAATCCTTTGTCGCGTAGAGGGTTGGATGTCATCAGTCCGGCAGCGACAGCTTTGTCGATTTCATTGTAGAGGGTTTCTACGCTGTCGATGCATATTTCTTCGGTGCCGTCTTCGTTGCGCCAGATAGGCAGGGGGGTGCCCCAGTAGCGGCTGCGGCTGAGGTTCCAGTCCTGGAGGTTTTCGAGCCATTTGCCGAATCGGCCTGTACCGGTTGATGCCGGTTTCCAGAGGATGGTCTCGTTGAATTCCATCATGCGTTCGCGTGCAGCGGTAGAACGGATGAACCAACTATCGAGGGGATAGTAGATTACGGGTTTGTCTGTACGCCAGCAGTGGGGGTAGTTGTGCACGTGTTTTTCGGTGCGGAACGCCAGGCCGTCGGCCTTTAGTGCTACGCATAGGCGTACGTTGAGGTCTTCGTCCTTATTAGCGGCGGCTTCGTCGAAGTGGCCGCTTTGGTCGGTATATTTAGGATGGTAGGCGTTCTTTACATATTCGCCTTCGTATGTGCTGTAGAGAGGTGTGTCTATGCACATGGCGATAAACTCGGGTGCGAGTTCGTCGATTTTGTAGAATTTGCCCTGAAGGTCTACCATAGGGCGAGTTTCGCCTCGCTTGTTGACCATGAAGAGCGAGGGGATGTTGGCTGCTTTGGCAACCTTGGCATCGTCGGCACCGAATGTGGGGGCGATATGTACGATGCCGGTACCGTCGTCGGTGGTAACGTAGTCGCCCGGGATGACGCGGAATGCGGCTTCTGAGATTTCTACGAACTTGTCTTTGCCGATGCTGAAGACTTTGTCGGGGTGCTCGGCGGCGTAGGTCGTAGCGTACTGCGGGGCCAGTGTGCCGAGTTTTTCGCACGGTTTAACCCATGGCATCAGTTGCTGGTAGTGCATGCCTACGAGTTCGGCACCGGTGTAGTGTCCTACGATGCGGTAGGGCAGTACCTTGTCGCCGGCCTTGAAGTCGTCGAACGATGCGGTTTCGCCTTCTTTCTTGAAGTATGCCGACACAAGCGACTCTGCCATGATGACAGTTATTTTGTCGCCGTTGTAGGGGTTGAATGTGCGCACTGCCACGTAGTCGATTTTCGGGCCAACGCAAAGAGCAGTGTTGCTGGGCAGTGTCCACGGTGTTGTGGTCCATGCCATAAAGCAGGGGCGTCCCCATTCGGCCATCTCCGGTTTGGGGTCGGAAATGGTGAAGAGTACTGTGGCGGTGAGGTCTTTGACATCGCGGTAGCAACCGGGCTGGTTGAGCTCGTGAGAACTCAGGCCTGTTCCTGCCGAGGGCGAATAGGGCTGGATTGTGTATCCTTTATATAGCAGGCCTTTGTTGTAAAGGCGAGCGAGGAGCCACCATACGGTTTCGATGTAGCGGTTGTCGTAGGTGATGTATGGGTCGGTAGTGTCGACCCAGTATCCCATTATATTTGTCAAAGTTTCCCATTCGCGAGTGTACTTCATGACTTCGCGACGGCAAGCGGCGTTGTATTCTTCGACAGAAATCTTGGTGCCGATATCTTCTTTAGTAATATGCAGTGATTTTTCAACGCCGAGCTCGACAGGTAGTCCGTGTGTATCCCAGCCGGCTTTGCGATGAACCTGGAATCCCTTCATTGTTTTATAACGGCAGAAGAGGTCTTTGATGGTGCGAGCCATCACATGGTGTATGCCGGGCATACCGTTTGCGGAGGGCGGACCCTCGTAAAAAACGAAAGACGGTGCGCCCTCGCGCATGGCCACGCTACGCTGGAATAGGTTTTCGGCCTCCCAGGTAGCAAGCATTTCTTTATTGAGTTCAGACAGATTCTGTCGAGAACGTTCGTTGAATTTCTTCATATATTAGTGATCAAAAGATCGGGAAATCGTGAGGATAAAAGTAAAATGATAAAGCGCGTCGAAATTACTGTTAAAACTATAAAAGGGTGTGCCGACGGAAAAACGCAGACACACCCTTTAGAGTATCGTAGGAATCGTAGCTACGGCTTATTCAGCAGCAGCTTCGGTCTCTTCGGCGGGAGCTTCAGAAGCTTCAGCATTGGCGGCTGCGGCAGCAGCAGCGGCTTCGGCTTTCTTCTTAGCTACGAGCTCGGCTTTAGCCTTGTTCTTAGCTGTTTCGGCTTCGAGACGCTGTTTTGCAGTCAGCTCGCGCTGCTGAGCCATAGAGGCTTTAGCGTTTGCTGTTTTTGCGTCTTTTTTAGCCTTCCATTCGTTGAAACGACGTTCGGCTTCAGCCTGGTCGAAAGCGCCTTTGGCTACGCCGCCCATGAGGTGGTGCATCAGCATCACACCTTCGCGCGAAAGAATGGAACGTACGGTGTCGGTGGGTTCAGCACCAACGGTCACCCAATACAAAGCACGCTCGAAATTGAGTGTAATTGTAGCAGGATTAGTGTTCGGATTATAAGAACCTATCCTTTCAATAAATCTACCATCTCGTGGTGCCCTGCTATCGGCGATGACAATAGGATAGAACGCATAGTTCTTGCGACCATGGCGTTGCAGTCTAATTTTTGTTGCCATTTAGAGTGTTGTTTGTATTTGGTTTATTTTGATTTGCGAGTGCAAAGGTACTAATTCTTTTTAACTCGGGCAATACTTTAAGGAACAAAAAAACTAAAAAATAAGGAGCGAAAAATACTTGAAAAATTTTTATTTCTGTAATATGTTGAAAATCAGTCAAGTGTTAATAAAAACGACTTCACGGCTAAAAATTTTTTGAAAAAAGTTGCAAAAAAATTTGGTCAGTTCGAAAATAAGCACTAATTTTGCAGTGCTTTTGAGAAGGACACCTACTCAGAGCGAATGAGGAGATTCGCTAGCTCAGCTGGTAGAGCACAACACTTTTAATGTTGGGGTCCTGGGTTCGAGCCCCAGGCGGATCACAGAAAATCAAGCAGTTAGACTTCGGTCTGACTGCTTTTTTTAGTTCGCCCGGCATGGGCATAATCTAACGGGTGCAAGTCCCGAGTGCGCCCCGATAGCGGGAAGCACATAGTCCGAGGTAACGGTGTCTACCGCGAGGAGAATCGGAAGGAAGCTAAGGACAAAATCATATCCATTCAAAATCATTCAGCATCATTCAACCCCGCATCACCGCCCCACATCTCCCAACTTTAAAAGACTTTAACTACACCACGACGGTAAAAATGTGGTGACCTCAGCCATATTTTCGTCGGGTCACCACACTTAACCGTTAAAATCTCATAATAATTTCGTAACTTTGTGGTTGGGTTGACACCAGTCTGCCCATGACATTTTAGAAATAAGAAGCGATATGCTCTCTTGTATTTGGGAACGTAGGAAATTCACCAGTGTACTGAGATTGCATAGCGGTTCTCACGCATACGGCGTGGGCTGCTATAACTACATCTGTACACAAGGTTTCCTACGACCTCCAAATAAGACGTGGCGTTGCAGTCCACGCTTCTGTATCTAATAACATGCATCATTGGGCTGTGATGCTTTGTGTTTATGAAAAGTATTGAAGTAAACAAAGAACTCATAGCGGCGTGCGGCCTCTACTGCGGCGCGTGCCGTAAGTATCTATCGGACAAATGCCCCGGTTGTCATAAGAATGAGAAGGCGACTTGGTGCAAGATTCGGTCATGTGTCAATAGTCAAGGGTTCCACTCTTGTGCCGAATGCTCTAAGAATGTAAGAGAGTGCAAGATATATTCTAATTTCATCGGAATGGTATTCGCTTTTATTTTCAGATCAGACCGTCCGGCTTGTATCCGTTACATCCGTGAACATGGAGAACAGGCTTTCGCCGAGGAAATGACTAAACGTAAATGTCAGACAATTAAACGTAAATAAAACCATGTTTATCGCAATTTTAACATATAAGAAACCGTTGAGCGAGGTTGACAGATTCCTTGCCGCACACCGTGAATATCTCGCTAAGCATTATGCCCTCGGAGATTTCATCGCCTCAGGGCCACAGACGCCGCGTGTGGGCGGAGTGATTATGATTAAGGCTGAAAACCGCACAGCAGTGGATGCCATCATTGCAAAAGACCCGTTTAACATCAACGGTATTGCCGACTATCAGATTGTGGAGTTTACTCCGACAATGTTTTTCGATGATAATGTTAAAACACTGTTGGTATGATTGAAACAGAAAGATTGATTTTGCGTCCGTGGCAAGAATCGGAAGCCGGGATACTATATAAATACGCGTGCGACCCGGATATAGGATCCATTGCAGGATGGATGCCACATACTTCGGTGGAGAATAGTCTTGAAATAATCAGGACTGTATTTTCTGCGCCTGAAACATATGCCGTTGTTCTTAAAGATACAGGTGAGCCTGTTGGCAGTTGTGGAATTATGTTTGCGGATGGTCTTCATTCCGCAGCCATGAAGCCGGGCGAAGCTGAGATAGGCTATTGGATTGGCAAACCCTATTGGGGGCAAGGTCTGATTCCTGAAGCTGTCAAAGCCCTGCTATCGAGATGCTTCAATGAGTTGGTCCTTGATGCTGTGTGGTGCGGATATTATGAAGGAAACAATAAATCGAAACGTGTTTGTGAAAAAAGCGGCTTCAAGTTCCATCATACGAACCATAACATCCTGTCTCCTCTCGGAGACAAACGGACTGAGCATTTCTACATAATGACGAAAGAGGATTACGATGCCCTATATATATCAATTTAAAGCGGCAAACTGACCGCAGAAAGAAGATACAGTTGATTGAGAGGCTTACAGCCTCGGGTGATAATCCGCAGTCCTTTATTTCTGCGATAAAGTGGGGTTTTCGGAAAGATAAATGTCTATGAAATTGATGAAAACCATAGGATTCTGCTGTATAGCCAGAATTGATTTCATACGAGTATCTTTATCTTCAGGGAAGAAGTGGGATTCAATAGCCTTTGTAAGTCCGGGATTTATCTTTGAGATAACCTTGTTAATACACGTACAACTGGGCCTGTTGCATCCATTCTCCAATGGATTGTCGAAAAATATTGAAACCTGACCGTTGTCACGAAATCTGACAAGCCAGTATTCCATTCGCTGATCAATATTGGCGTTGTTGGTGCGATCCTCGCAGTTACCGATATATGTCAATTTGCACATGTCCACATTCTTCCCTGCATATTCGCGTTTAAGGAACTTCTGGATTTTGCGTCCACCCAGTGTATTGGTCTTGCCGTTAAATGATACATAGAAATCTCCTGCCTTAAAATCCGGGTGTGTACTGCTCGTTATCATTATCGAATCCGTGTCCATGGTTCCATATTTCTTGGATTTACCGTCGGAATCGGTTATCTGAAAATTATGAGAAGACATCATAAAAGTCTGACTGTAAGTCAGCCAGTGTTTAAGAAGTGGCCCCTCGTACACGCTCCCGTCTTTTAGCCAAACTTTGGCTGTAACTGTCTGGTCAGTGCTTTCTTCCTTGCCATGTGCGCTTATTGATAAAGCAAGTATCGCAATTGCTGCGATTGCAGACTTCAGGAAAAGAACCGGTTTCATCAGGTTATATCTTTTATAGTGTTACAGATTAAGGTATGCCGATTCTTGAACAACTAGCCCAATATGAAGCCATCTGCCAGAGATTTTTCGGCGCATCTGCAAATTTACTAAAAACGCACGAGATGTAGATGTAACTTTGCTTCAAAAAATGATGCAAGAAGTAATCCGAGAGCGAAAAAACACCACCGGGGTACATATTTACGTGAAAGGAGATTTAAGTGTATTAAGATGATTAGGCTGGGCATTTGACACAGCCTAATCATCTTATTAATTGTTGTTTGCCATTAGAGATGTGTCGTTTGCCGATGTGGCTAAACTTTTGCGTTGTTATTAGTCTTATAATATATAATCTCTTAATATGCAGTACGCAATGAATATAAAGAAACTGACATTTAGCTCGATTCTATCGCTGGTGTTGCTTAGTGCTGTTCCGGCTATGGCATCATGTTCGGGTAATGCTACCCATCAAGAAAATAACGATTCAGAACAAAAAGCCCTCAGACCAAATGGTAAAGGTCGCAAAGGAGGCAAAGCCGGAGGCCCGCAATTAGGTACTCCCGGTGGAGGACCTGTCATCGACAAGACTGGTGACGCAGTGCTGCAAGCAATGATAAAGGCAGAGGTGCCGGAGTTCAAGCAGTTGGTATATAGTGATTCGGAAACAGGAAAGACGCTTCACTATAATCTCTTCACTCCTAAAAATATTGATGAGAACAAGGAGTATCCTCTCGTGCTGTTCATGGCGGATGCCAGCACTCCGGGAACAGATGTAACACGCCCATTGACTCAGGGGTATGGTGCATTGGTATGGGCTACTGACGAGTGGCAAGCTGAACATCCTTGCTATGTGCTTGTTCCCCAGTATTCGGGCGTTGCCGTAAACGATGCTTACGAGCATACCGACGAGGTGGATATGGTAATGCGCCTTGTTAAGACAATCGTACAAGAGAAAAATGTAGATAGCAATAGGCTATACACTACCGGACAGTCTATGGGAGGCATGATTTCCATGTATTATAATGTGACATATCCGGATGTGTTTGCCGCTTCTATTTTTGTTGATTGCCATTGGGACAGCGCAACATTCCCTGAGCTTGTGAAGCATAAATTCACATTTATCACAGCAGGTAAAGCCGGGACTTTCGGAGCTTTAGAAACCGCTGCCGACAATGCCGGAATCAAATATGAATATGAGGAATGGAGTGCCAAATTACCTCAGCAAGAGCAGGATAAACTTGCTGCTGAAGAACTTGCAAAGGGCGCACCAATCAATATAATTAACTTCGCTTCAAAATCTGTATTGCCATCTGACGGCAAAGGCAGCGAGCATATGTACTCTTTCGATTATGCCTACAAGCTAACGCCTGTCAGGGAATGGCTATTTAGACAAGCGAAATAGAGATAATCTCATGCAAGATAAGAAAGATTAGTTTAGGCAAGAATTTAGAGCAAGATTGCGTCAGCGGCAGTCTTGCTCTTTTCTCATACGTTATAATCTAAATAACATAGCCGACCACGGATTATCGGGGCCGGCTATTGTCATGATTATATTGGTAGATTTCTTAGTGTCTTGCCTTCTTTTTCAAGAGATGCTTAATCCAGATGTAATATCCGGTAAGAGGCAGGCTTGCGCCGAGCAATGCGCCGAGTAGCCAAAGAATGCGGGTAAATACGCCGCCGAGGCTTCCGGTATGGATTGAGTAAATCCATCCGCGCAGTTTGTCTGCTTCAACCGAGTCAACATACTTTGTCGAAGGTGTGATTTCACCGGAGCGACGGTTGAACTCATATCGGTCGGATGCACGACTGTTGCCTGAATTTCCGAGGGTCACGGTTGCGGATTCAGGTGCGATGGTAATTTGTGGCGCGTCGGGATTCTGTGCCTTGATTTCATCATATACCTGTTGCCAGCGTCCGAACTCAGAATGTCTGCGACCTTCGCCACGACCATATCCACCTTGCCTGTCACCGCCATGTCTGCCACCGCCTCTGCGACCTTCTCCACCACGACCTTCGTGTCTGCCTCCTTTGTCGGCATTGGTTTTTGTGGTTGTCTGAGAGAAGTTGCGAGGAGTATGCTCAACTCCGCAGACCGCATAAAATGCCGAGCGATACCAGTCGAATGACCATGTCAGTCCGGTCAGCGCCATAGCAAGAACAAAGATGAGCGCATACATACCGCCTGCTACATGAAGACCTTTCCAAAATCCCTTCCAGCCGTCTGAAAACGAAATTGAGAGACTGTGAAGCAGTCCTTTGCGAGCTCGGGGCCACCATATTATAACACCCGTAATCAGTGCTATCACAAATATAAGTGTAGAGATGCCGACAAGAGTCTTTCCAATTTTAACTCCATCGCCATGAGGATTCGCGCTGTCGAGAAGCCAACGATGCAGTTTGAACATCGTAGAGAAGAAACCGATACGTTCGTATTTACCGGTAATCTGTCCCGAATACTGGTCAATGAAAAGAGAAGCACGGCGAGGTTTTGACAGATTCACCTGATATGTTCTCGAATTGTCAGAGAATACCGTGACTCCGGTAATAGAAACACTGTCTGGCAATGTGGCCTTTACGGTTTCCATCAGTTCTCCCATTGGCAAGGCAGAATCCTTAACCTCGGTTACATAATAAACGTCGTTTTTAACAGCTCTCGTTATCTCCGGCTCGAATATGAGCATCGCGCCTGAGAAGCATACCAATGTGATTATAATACCGAATGGCACTGAGAGCCAAAGATGTATCTTGCGAAAGAATTTCATCATAGCTGTAATTATTTTGCAGGTGTCAAGAACCCGAACCCGGTAATGTCGGTAGCTTCAATCGTAACACCTTTCGTTGCCTGAGCTGTCGCAGTGTTAATGGCATAAATCGCAGGCTGTTCGTTTTCGACATTCACAGGAATGTAAACTTTGCCGTTCTGTGAATAAACCGTTTTACCGATTGAAGAAACATTGGCCGGTAATCCGGTGACATAGGTGAGTTTTTTGGATGTAGCATCAAAGATTGCCAGTTCAGTCGCAGCCGGATTCTTCTCGGTCAGAGAACGGTCGTACATAACCATCAGGAAGCTGTTGCCACCCGCCGGCCAGCAACGCATGAACGAGCGGTTACCTCCGGGAGTCTGAGCCTCGATATTGCAATAGTAGTCATCAAATGATGTTGCTCCGGCAGGGATTCGGCATACACCGGCAGGCAGCGTAGTCTTTTGTCCCTGATCAGTCATAGTCTTGGCGTAACTTGCCGAGAATACATATATGTCGCCATTTTCAGCAGCCCAGACAGTCTGATAGTACTGTGAACGGTAACGACCGCACGGCGTACTGATTTTATCGGTTTTGGCAAGAACCGGGTTGAGCATATTCTCGTTGTCATATATCGCTACCCAACATTCGTCAGGATATTGAGTTCCAACAAGTTCTCCGGCCTTGTAGGAGCCGGCACCCGATCCTCCGGCTTCAGTATGAACAAGGTGTTCAAAGCCGGGACGAATCCATTTGCCATTTTCAGATGCTACACCATACTGGCTAAGGCCCATCGGTACCGCACCGCAATAAAGGCGCGAGCCACTCTGCTCAGCACCTGCAAGGGTGACATATTCGCCGTTGCCGAGAAAGTTCTCCATGCTGTAAAGTCCGGTGGATGTATCGTTGGTGCGGGAAGTTTCATTAAACACGTCCAGATAGGTTACAAGCAGGGTCATAGGCTTGTATCCTTGAGCATCGGCAAGCGATGCAGGTCCTTCGCCTGTTGACATTGTGATTATATCGTCATTGTATGCGCCATATGACGAAAAACGACTGATACGATACTCTGTGCTTCTGGCTTCCATCTGCCCGTTGTTACCGAGGATATAGCTTCGTGTTGTTCCGGCATTACCCTGATTGTAGGTCAAGGCATAAAGGTAATTCTTATAGAATACCCACTGGGTAGCGCCATCGTTGAGCAGGCCGTTGTTGACGGTTGAAAGTGTGCCTCCATCGAGAGACTCTCCTGTAAGAAGCACATAGGAGGTTGCGTTGGAGCCTTGTACTGTTGTTGCGAACACGAATTTTCCGCTACCGTCACCCGACTCATTGCCGTTACCCGGTTCGTCATTGTCCGAGCATGCAGTAAGAGAAACAATTGGTATCAGAGCGGTCATAACGACACGCCATAAAGAGTTGTTTTTTGCCATATGTTTTTGTTATTAAATTAGTTTCCGAAATATATTCTGACTTTGCCGTAAAATGCACGACCTGCTTTTTGCAGACTGAAATTATCATATAGACGGGCATTTGTAAAATTGCGGCACTCAAACGAAAGATTATATCTGCCATTCTTTATGCCGTATGATACGGTAAGATTATGGGCGAATTGGTTGGGTACGATGTAATCGCTGTTGTTTGAGCCTATGTTTGCTGTATAGTAGCAGAATTTATGGGTGTACTGATTGTCGTATGTCACAGTCAGCACGTTGCTCTTGCGTCCAAGCCCGTGCCAATAGAAGTTGACATCAGAGTCAGCGAACATATACGGGAGATTGGGCATCCTTTCTTTATACGACAGATTTTGGGCAGTACTTCCCTGGGCGGTCGGCATATTGTCGCGCACGTTCATCTGGGTGAAATTGCCGCCGAGGCTCAGCCATTTTGAAAAACTATATCGAGCGGATACGCTGAAACCCTTGGTGTCGACCTTGCCATAATTCACATAAGTCGCAGCTGATTTCCCGCCACTGAGAGCAAGTATATTACGCTGTATATAGTCACGCGTGTCGCGGTAGATAAAACCGGCCTCGACATATACGATATTGCTGCCGAACTTGGCGTTGTAGCTTAGGTTAAGATTGACATTGTGGCTTGCTTCAGGTCTCAGAGAAATATCACCCACTTCAAGATCTTCGTCGCCGAACATCTCTTCGATTGTAGGCAAGCGGTATGCCTTTTCGTATGATGCCTTGAGCTGGAATCCGAGAGGCATGAACCATGTTCCGGCTGCACCATAGCCGAAATAATCAATCGAACGAGACGTAAGTTCATATACATCCTGTGCAGCAGAAGTTGCCATAGGCCCGGATACATATTGATGGTACTGCTTTCCGAAAACCGAGAAATTAAGCTTTGTATTGGGCATATAACGGTATGAGACTCCGGCAATATTCTTACTTGTGACTTTTGAAAACTCATCGCGCGACGGAGGCGTGGTCAGCAAATCTTCATTTGAGCGGTTGAACGCGTTGAAAACGTCATTGATAGTAAAGACATGATTTTCACCCAGGCGATAATTGACGGTGAAGGCGGCGGACCAGTTGTTGTTAATTGCCTTGGAAAGCTGATAAGACTGTTCGCCGGGGGAATTCAGTCGGTCAGTTTCACCTCGCCAGTTATATTTAACAGAAGCTGTATCTACATTTGTGGTATTGTTGCGGTTGTAGTTGGCATTGAGCGAAACATCAAGCCCTTTGGTAAACAGGTTACGTTTACCATACTCCAGCGAGGGCATCAGCGAATAGCCGTGGCGGTGTTTCTGACCATACACTATTTCCTGACGCACGCCGGTCTGTATTTCCTTATACATACGGGAATAGTTGAAGCCAAAGAGCATGCGGTCGGCCCACGATTTGTTTACAAATCCCAACTTGGCAATTACAGCTTCATTATGATATGTGTCGTTGAATCGTCTTACATGCTCAGGCTTCTTGCGGTTGATGGCTCCTGTGGCGAAATCTTCCACGGGTGAATCGACCCAATAATTATTGTCGGAATAATTCTGGAAAGCGTTTATCTCGTATTTGAAGCCATTGCGCAGTGTCTGTCCGAAATTAACATAGGATTTATGTGTATTGAACGAACCATAAGAATAAGATGCGTCAACAAACCAGCGTCGCTGTCGTCGCGGTGTGACGATATTGATGACACCACCGATGGCATCCGCTCCAAAGCCGACAGGCACAACGCCTCGATAGACCTCAATACGGTCAGCAAAATTGACAGGAATATTATTGAGGCTGAACGAACTACCTGCGCCTTCCTGCGGCACTCCGTCGATAAATACTTTCACGTGCTTGCCGCTGAAACCGTCCATTGTAACAGCCATATCGGAACCGACACCGCCGCTTTCTCGTATTTTCATACCCGGAGCTTTTGCGAGGGCCTCACTCAAAGTCTTTGTGGTGTTCACAAGTTCCTGAGTGTTTACAGCAGTCGCATTAAAAGCCGAATTCCTGACCTTACTGAGCTGATTGCCTACAACGATAACCTCCGCAAGCTGTGTAGCCGGTTTTAACTTTACATTAAGCCTTGACCTTTCGCGGGATTTTATTTCTATCGGCATCTCGCATTTCTCAAAGCCCACGGATGAAAATACAATAGTGTACTTGCCATCCGGTGCTTTTAAATGATAGAGTCCTTTTTCATTTGTTGAACAGGAGTAGGATGTCCCTTTCAAAAATACAGTAGCATAATCTATCGCCTCACCGTCGAGAGAAAGCACCTTGCCGGAAATCATTCCGGTATTCCTTTGTGCTATAGCACTTATTGACACGATTGAAAACGTGATGAAAAGCAATACGTACCTTCTGCCAAATGACATATCCATAATTATAACTTTTTGCTAATTTTAGTGCAAAGTTCGTCATTATAGAGTCCGTAGCAAATACCTTGTTTTAGGTATTTGCTTGATTGTTGCTTATAAATCAATCACTTATAAAATCGGTTAAATGGTGAACTTCAATTCAGTGATGGTTAATGGCACATCTCTGAATATAATCGTCACATCGCCTAATCAAAAATGATTATGATTATACTCTCTTTTTGTGATTGGGCTGTATCCGTTCATGCAGATATTGAAACAAGACAAAGAGTACAGGTACTATAAACAGCAGTGCCAACGTTCCAAATAAAAGGCCTCCGACAGTACCGACACCGACAGAGATGTTTCCATTTGCTCCTACACCAGATGCAAACATCAATGGTAACATACCGAATAACATTGTAGCAGATGTCATAATAATAGGACGGAAACGAGCTTTTGCGGCAGATATAGCTGATGCGGTAAGGCTCAGTCCCTCTTTGCGCTTTGCGGTAGCATATTCAGTCAAAAGAATCGCAGTCTTTGCCAATAGCCCAATCAGCATTATCAAGCCAATTTGCATATAGATATTGTTTTCAAGTCCCCACCAACGGGCGAACAGGAAACATCCGGCAAGTCCAAACGGCACAGCGGCTATTACTGCAAACGGAATTGTAAGGCTCTCATATAATGCGCATAATATAAGGTAGATGAAGGCAAGACAAATACTGAAAACCAACACTGTGGTATTACCCGATGAAGATTCCTCACGCGACATACCTCCAAACTCATAGCCGAATCCCGACGGCAGATACCGGTCGGCTGTTTCTTTTATAGCTGCGATAGCTTCGCCCGAACTGTAACCGTCGCCCTGCTCTCCAAAGACAGATATTGACGGGAACAAGTTGAATCTTGAAAGGCTTTCAGAGCCATATACTCGTGTCAGTGTAATAAAATTGTCTATCGGAGCCATATCACCTGTTGAGGTTCGTACAAAAATCCTTTTCAAAGCATCGGTATCAAGCCTTGCATCAGGTGCTGCCTGCACCATAACACGATATAGCTTTGTAAAACGGTTTAGATTCGACGAGTAGCTACCACCGACATAACCGGAGAGAGTGGACAGTACCTCTGAAGGCGAAACATTACGCTGGAGACATTTCACAGCATCGACCTCTACCATATATTGAGGATATTTGGTGTCGAAAGTAGTATAGGCACGAGATATTTCAGGACGGGCGTTGAGCGAGTCGATAAATGCGCGTGTCACTTCGAGCAATTCATCGGTAGTCGCACCTTTTCGATCCTGCACATATAATTCAAAACCGCTGCCAGTGCCGTAACCTGAAATCATAGGTTGCTGTGATGCCCGCACCTGAGCGGACGGGATATTGGCAGTTCTATTGTATATTTCTTTGATAACGGCATTGATGTCATGTCCCGAGCCTTTGCGTTCACTCCAGTCTTTAAGTTTGATATTGAAAGAACCGGCTGACGCCGATTGATCGTGACGGGCATTCTTGCCCGACACTCTTGAATAGATGCTTATTTCGGGAATATCCCTGATGGCGGTTTCAATATCATCCATTATGGCATCGGTTTCGGCAAGGTTTGAGCCAGGTGCGACCTGAACGTTAAGACTGATAACACCCATGTCTTCTTGAGGGACAAGACCTGTCTTAGTTGTTGTCATAAGCCACCACAAGCCACCTGCCGCCAATACAAACAACAGGGCCACAATCCATTTCCGCTTGAACAGAAACATTATGCCGGTGCGATATTGGCCGACAACATTGTTCAGAGAGGCATCAAATGCGAAATGAAAGCGTTGTATATAATTCATTTTTTCTCCCGACACTTTACCGGGTCGCATAAGCAATGCACTCAGAGCCGGGCAAAGAGTCATGGCGTTTATCAGCGAAATTCCGACAGCGACCGCCATTGTAAGACCGAATTGTTTATAGAATGTGCCTGAAGTTCCGCCCATAAAACAAACCGGAATAAATACCGCCATAAAAACTATCGTAGTGGTGATCAACGCCGCGGAAAGTCCTCCCATTGCCGACACCGTTGCCTGATAAGGATTCTTTTCACCGTCGTCGAATCGGGCCTGTACAGCCTCCACTACCACCACGGAGTCGTCCACCACAGTGCCAATGACAAGTACGATAGCAAACAACGTGAGCATATTCAGCGTAAAACCGACCGCATAAAGAAATGCGAATGTGCCGATAAGAGATACTATAATAGAAATTGACGGTATCAGCGTCGCCCGCCAATCATGGAGAAACAGATAAACTATCAGAATTACAAGTATAAGAGCTATCACAAGCGTTTCAATCACTTTATAGACGCATCGAGAAAGTCCTTGGTACTCTGTATGTCCGTCAGAATCATTCCCGGAGGCAGATTTTGCCTGATTTCATCAAGTGTTCTGTCAATCTCTAAAATCACTTCATTTGCGTTTGAACCGGCAGTCTGAGCTATCATGGCATTTGCGCCGGGATGTCCGCCGGTCTGGCTGAGCATGGCATAATTCTGTGCGCCAAGCTCTATGGTAGCTACATCCTTTAGCCGCAGTACGCTTCCATCAGACAAAGCCCTGACGACAAGATTCTCATACTCGCTTACATCTTCATATCGCCCTCGATATTTCAGAACATACTGAAACGTATTCTTGGATTCAGCACCGAGTGTTCCTGTCGGAGACTCTATGTTCTGGTCTGCGAGAACCTTGTCGATATCAGCCGGAACGAGTCCGTACTGCGACATTCCGGCAGGATCAAGCCATATACGCATAGCATATTCTGCACTGAATATGTTTACTTCTCCAACACCGGCTATACGCGAAATCTGCGGTTCTATATTTATTTTCATATAGTTGGTCAGAAATTTGGCATCATATGTGTCGTCGGGACTATACAATGTTATGGATTTAAGCGTACTGTTCTGTCGCTTTCTGACTGTGACACCGCTTTTTGTGACTTCTGCGGGAAGCAGACCCTGTGCTGACGCCACCCTGTTCTGAACATTGACAACGGCCATATCGGCATCTGTTCCTTGTTTAAAATATATAGTTATTGATGCTGTGCCGGTATTGGTAGCCGTTGAGGTCATATACATCATGTCCTCAACTCCATTCAAAGATTCTTCAAGCGGCACAACCACACTTTTCAACACCGTTTCAGCATTGGCACCGGTATATGTGGCAGAAACCCTTACCGTGGGTGGAGCTATGTTTGGAAATTGCTCAATAGGCAACTGCAATAATCCTAATATGCCAAGAATGATTATCAGCACAGAAATCACTCCGGCCAGAATCGGACGGTCTATAAATGTTTTTACTGTCATACCAATCTTATTTTCGAGCAAAGTTAAGAGATTAAACTTTATGGCTTCATATCGGTCTGATAAGTAAATGACTAACGGCAACTGAGTGGTGGCCAACCGTTGACGGACGTATATAAATAGCTGTGGAAAAATAGCTAACTTTGCATCGTAATTATATTTGCAAGATGAAAAATATATCTATATATATCGACATCGCTTTCTGCCTCATTGTCTTGCCGGTAATGATGATGATTTTTCCGATAGAGCGATGGTTCCATAATTTCCAATGGTACGTCATATCTGTTGGAATATGGCTTTATTGCCTTTACTTTCTGAACAGATTTGTCACAGTACCATTTCTATTCAAAGCAAAGAAAGACTCTGCTGTAGGTGTGCTTGTCATTGTACTGTCAATACTGGTTACTTTTAGTTTTTCACACGTTACTTTATATACGCCCAAACCGAATATCTATGATTTAGGCATTGAACGGCTGTTCCCATACATTCAGCATTACCAACAGGCTGTATGGTCGCTGTTTATGATTGTCGAAGCATTCAGTTTTGCTGTCGGATTGCTTACTCAGACTAATATACAGCGCTCCCGTCGGAGAGCTGTTGAAGCGGAGAGGGACAAGGCAGAAATTGAGCTTTATAAAGCACAGATAAAGCCACATTTCATGTTCAACACATTGAATTCTCTTTATGGCCTATTTCTTACAAAAAATGAAAACGCTCTGTCATCATTGGAAAAATTCATTTCAATGATGAGATATATCCACACAACGTCAATGTGTGATCTTGTACCATTGGCCGACGAAGTCGACTATATCAATCAGTATGTCGGATTACAAAAACTGCGTCTCAATGAAATGACATCTGTCACAATTGACATAGACATTGAAGACAGTGCGTTGATGGTTCCACCTATGTTGCTTGTGACATTCGTTGAAAACTGTTTTAAGCATGGCGTCTCACCGGTTGAGAAAAGCCAGATTAAAATATCGTTGCACGAACATAATGGTAAAATGGAATTTCTGACAAGCAACCGAATATTCCCGGTCAAGCGCATCGGCGAACACATGGGTATCGAAAACTGTCGGAAAAGGCTTGATTTGCTATATCCTGATAAACATGAACTGAATATATTGAAAACTGAGGCATTTTTTGTAGTGGAACTTCAAATTGATTTAACAGCATGATAAAGTGTATCGCGATAGATGATGAACCTATAGCGCTGAGTATTATTCAGGAATACTGTAAACAATATGGCGACATTGATTTAGAAGCATATACATCTCCCATTGCCGGAATGGAACGTGTAAAGTCGATATGTCCTGACATCGTGTTCCTTGATATAGAGATGAACTCTCACAATGGAGTGGCACTCGCCCGTGAATTACCGCCTGGGACCTGCCTGATATTTACCACTGCATATTCGCAGTATGCCCTTGACGGATACAATGTCGATGCAATCGATTTTCTCCATAAACCGATTTTTTATCCTCGGTTTAAACGAGCAATGGAGAAGGCAATAAAATGGCTTGGTAAAAAAGAGGATAAACCACAACGTGAAACTATAACCTTAAAAGTCGAACACAAGAATGTAGTTGTTGATATTGATGATATTACATTTATTGAAGCGATGGATAATTATGTAAAGGTGTTCAGGCGCGGATTGCCTATGGTTTTGTCGCAGATAACAATGAAGGAAATGGAGTCAATATTGCCTACCGACAGATTTAATCGCGTTCACAGGACATTTATTGTATCTCTCAATGCAATAGACAAGTTTTCGAACAGAAAAATTTATCTCCTTAATTCCGACAGGACAATTCCTGTCGGTAGAAAATACATTGAAACATTTAACAATCTATACAACATCTTCAAACTAAATAATAACAATTAGAAAAATGAAAAAATTTTTCACCCTGATGCTCATTACTATTGTAGCATCATTATCGGCTATGGTATATGCCGGCACTCCAATCAAACAGACCGAGTTGCCCAAAGCGGCACAAACTTTCCTCAGCAAGCATTTCCCCGGAGATGAAGTACTGAAAGCCGAAAAAGAACAAGGACGTCGCGGTATGGAATATGAAGTTGATCTCAAAAGCGGTGCAGAAGTTGACTTCCAAGAGAATGGCGACTGGAAAGAGGTCAAGGCTGCCCGTGGCAATGCTGTTCCTGCGGCTATAATTCCGACAGCTATCACCAAGTATGTATCTACAAACTTCAAAGGTCAGTCAATCGTTGAAATCTCACGCAAGCGCGGAGGCTACGAAGTGGAACTGTCCAATGGAACAGAACTCAAACTTACAGAAGATGCAAAGCCCATGCCTGCTCGTCAGGGTGGCGGTCGCGGCAATCGCCGTTAAGCGTAATATTATCCGTAAAAACGAACAAGCCTCCCGGTGCGAATGCGTTGGAAGGCTTGTTTGTTATCATACAGTTTCTGCGGTGTCTTTGGCCTGTTCTTCAAGTCGGACAATGCGTCGTAACGTGCGCCTGACAGTTTTCCATTTCGGAAAAAATGCTGCCGGTCTGAGCGGTCCGTAACTGACAAGTATAATCATCAGCGAGAAAATGGCTATGATAAGAAGCCAGCCGTATATTTCTTTCATTGAAACGACGAGGGCCTGCGTCTGCACAAGACCGTATAACTTACCTAACGGCACGTGGGCGGTATCGGGGTTGAAATCTGTAATGGCAGAACCAAGCAGAGATGCGTTCTTTGCCATAATATGCCGCAGAAATTCACCAATGATGGCCGGTCCGAGTGTCGCCCCCATCACCGCTCCGGTAAAACCATTGATAGTCAAAGCCTGCGGAAACACCTGAAACGGCAGTCCGCTCTGGACTATGGATGTCAGGAAAACGATTGATATGATTACCGCGGCAGCTCCTCTGAAGAACAATGGTAGAAACAACATTTCTTTCTCAACACCGTAATCTATGAAGAAATAGAAATATGCCAGATAGACTATGGCAAGTAAAAAGGCTATCGCCGTCATAGTTTTATATCGCCATTTTCGCAATGCGAATGTCAGATATGTAAATCCGCACCCGATTACGATTCCTGCAAATACATACCAGTTCAGATCTATCAGGTTTGTTTCGTCAAAACCGAGAATATTGGCAGCGTAGGTATGCTCAAACACGTGTTCGGTAGCTATCAGCGTGGAAAACACAAGATATATGATTGTCGCCCGGATTACGTTGCGGTTGCGCATGGCTCGGAATGATATATAAGGGTGGTGCAAAAATGACGCTCTCCATAGGTTTATTATCATACAAACCAGACCTAAGAAAGCCGCCGCCCTTATCTCACCGGAATCCCACCAATCAAAATAGTTGCCATACACACATATAAATGTAAAACACATCATGAATCCCGCCCAAAGGATAGCTCCAATCCAGTCGATACCGAGCAGCGGGATAAACATCGGACCTCGAACCGGCTTTACGAGAAGCATGACGAGAATCATCATCAGAGCAAGCAGTCCTATCATTATCCAGTGCATATATTCCCATTGTGAGAAAAAAGCAGTGTAGATTGTCGCAATGCCACTAAGCTGTATTACACTATCTACCAGAATATAAACATAGCAGAAAAAGACAGCCATATCGCGCACCGGAGTCAGCCATAACTGAATGGTCGAGTTACAGGCAAGCGTGGCCTGCATCCTGAACCAACCGGCGATAAAGCAGGTGATGACAAGTACAGGAACCGACTCGGTATTGGCACAGATGAGATTGGCTGCAATCAATACTATTCCGGCCACAAGTAGCTGTGTCCGATTCGAGAAACGGAATTTTATGCGGAACATTACCGCAAAATTAATCGCAAGACCAATCAGCGAGGCATACCCTGCCATAAGTATGTCCTCCTGCATCAGTGCAGTTGTCCCCACCATATCGGAAGCTGCCGCGAGATATACACCTCCGGAAAACTGAATGATGATGACAAAGAAAATGAACAGCCACGGTTTTAGTCGTCGGGGAACGAAATTCGGCACATCCGGTATGTCGAAAGGGCCTTGTGGAGCGTGCCAGTCTGCCATATCAGTATCTTACTTCACATTCCACATTCATGCCGGCACGGAGTTTCTGCATATCAGCCTCACTGTTGTTTCCGGTGAACACAATTCTTACCGGGACACGCTGGCGCACCTTTACGAAATTGCCCGCCGAATTATCCTGCGGTAATATCGAGAGCGATGCACCTGTTGCCTTTGAAATTGACTCAACTTTGCCGCTGAATACCACATCGGGAATTGCATCGACTTGAATCTCCACATCACTGCCCGGAGCAATGTGTTTAAGCTGTGTTTCTTTATAGTTGGCAGTAACCCAGACATCGCCGGAGTCAACGACATCAAGCAAAGTCTGACCGGGTTGCACAAGCTGACCAACCTGAATTTCTTTCCTCGAAGTATAACCGTCACACGGTGCAATGATTACACAATACGACAGATTAAGTTCGGCAGTTTCCAACAGGGCTTTGGCAAGTTCTATCCCTGCGTCATTCTGGGCAATTCTCTGACGTGTTTCGGCCACGACAGAAGATGTTGCGGAGCGTTGACGCGACAACATTTCATAACGCGCTTTCTTAGCATCGTAGTCGGTCTTTGCAGCATCGTATTGCTGACGTGTCACAGCATCTTTTTCAAGCAGTTTCTTGTAGCGCTCGAAGTCTGTCGCAGCCATCTCCATGACAACTTTGGCTTCGGCAATAGATGCTTCGGTTACAGCTACATTGGCCGATGCGACCCCGACTGTATGGTCGGCGACTGTGCGGCCGGCTTGTGCATTCTGATAGTCGGCACGAGCCTGAGCCACACGCAGGCGCATATCGGCATCGTCAATTATCACAATAGTATCACCTTTTTTCACCGGTTCATACTCATTGAAACGTATTTCTTTGATGTAGCCCTGCACGCGGCTGTTTACGGGCACTATCTGCTGTTTTACCTGCGCGTTGTCGGTGAACTCGACATCGCCGATATGAACAAACTTGCTGCATACCAACAATGCAGCAGTGGCAATGACCAGTAGTGTCACAATATATGAGATGACTTTTTTTGTACGATGTTTCATATCCTTCCTGAAGTGAATAAGAGTTTGTAATAATAGTAGATGATGTTGATGCGGGCGTTGACAAGCATCTGCTCGGCATCAAGTTTTGAATTTGCCGCATCCAGCATATCGGTGATAAGAGCCATTCCTTCCGAATAACGCGTAGAGGTAGTACGGTAATTCTTTTCCGCCAGCTCAACGCTCTTTTGCTGAGTTTTCAGTTCCTCGTATGCCTCCATGTAACGCACATAGTCTGCGCGGACACCAAGACTCACGTTCTCCCGTGCGGCTTCAAGTTGATCAAGTGCTGTCTGCGTGGCTGCACGGCTTTTTGACAGTGATTTGTTGCTCTTGTATAACGAGGAAATATTATAGCTGACGCCAATGCCGACATACCAATAACTGAGATTACGGTTAATGGGAGGAACTTCCACAAGTATCGGGCCGTCGATGCTCCATCCGGCCTGAATACCGATTTTTGGCAGACGGTCGCTCTTTACAAGCGTTTCGGCTTTACGGCTGATGTCCACTCCGGAACGTGCGAGTTTCAGAGTTGGGGATTCACTCTCGGCCGACTGTTGCCACCAATCTTCGCCGACAGACGGCAATGATCGGACAAGAATTGTCGAGTCAGGAACAACCTCGATATTGTCTTCAAGACCGGCAGTCACGACGAGATTCCGGTTAAGGATTGTCAGAGTATTGTTGATCTTGACAAGTTGCAGTTCGAGGTTTGATACAAGCAGTTCGTAACGGGTAATGTCATTCTGCAATGCTGTTCCCTGCTCATAGCGGGCATTCATCTCCTCAAGCACTTTTCTGGCCTGCATGATATTATTCTCCACGACTGAGCGCAGATTGACACACTTGTATATGTAAGATAGAATCCTGTGAGCTGAAATCTGATGTTGTCGCGCTGTAATTCTGTGGCATAGCGTGAGGCTGTAGATTTCAGTTCAGCCATCTCTACTCCGGCACTTATCGCTCCTCCGGTATAGACCGGCTGTGTGATATTGATGCCAAAGGCATTACCGAAATGCGGAATCGGAGCCTTCTGATAGTCTGAGAAATTACGTTTTGTTGTGAAGCCGTCGCCAATATAACTGAGCGACAAATTTGCCTCAATGTCGGGAAGTCGCCCGCTGCGGGCAACACTGATTTCCCGCTTTTCTTCTTCTTCGGCGGATAATGACGGGCGTAGTTGCGCACTGTTTGTTTCAGCAACCTCAAACAGGTCTTCGATTGTAAACACCTGTTTGGTCTGACCGACAGCACACACTCCGCCGCTCCACAAGGCTGCGGCAAGCAACCCTGTGAGCAATCGGTGATTGTTCATGTGGGGAATTTATTATTAAATGTAATAACGGAATAACACCGACCTACTAAAAGGCCGGATACGACTCTCTGACAGAGCCTTACACTGAAGCGGTACTCTTCCAGTTCTCAAGATATCCCCAGTTAATCACAATCGGGGATGCGCTGAATTTTGCTGTCGATTTACAATTCATTTACAGTACAATTCTTTGTGAATTGCACTGCAAAGTTACGAATTTTTTTGATATTTCAGTCACACTACACCAATGCAATTCATCACACGTCCTCTTACAAAGACTTACCAGAGCCTTCACTTTCGGACTATGATTAGCACGCTATTTTTGTTTTTTGCTAATAGTACGAGGTGTATTGAATAATAAAGCTTGATTTTATTCAATCCAGTGGTTTGATTGAATAAATTCGCTATATTTGCAGTCTAAGATAGACGGTAATGAAAACGACGATACTCAATCAGCGGGCGGAGCGAGACGAATTGTTGTCGCGCCATTATCAGCAACGGCATACCAAGTATGACGCTGACGAACTTTTGCAGAACCCACTTATCAAGCTTATAACCGGGCCCCGTCGCGTCGGTAAATCAGTTTTTGCCCTGTTGATGTTGCAGGGAAAGAATTTTGCCTATCTCAATTTTGACGATAACCGGTTGCTTGAAAAATGGAATGAGGATCTGGCAATGTCGGCTCTTGATGATGTCTATCTCGATTATGATTTCATGTTGCTTGATGAAATTCAGAATCTTCCGGATTGGGATTTGTGGGTAAGCAAGCTATATCGCCGGGGCAAGAATCTGATAATCACAGGAAGTAATGCCAATATGTTGAGCAGTGAAATGGCGACAGTGCTGACAGTGCGTTATCTCCAGATTGAGATGTTGCCTTTCAGTCTTGATGAAACCATGAGGTGGAAAAATGTCGATCCGGACCGCGAGGGACAGTCTGCACAGGTAATAGTTCTGGCTGACGACTATATGCGAAATGGCGGATATCCTGAAACAATCCATGCTCGTGGCATAACCAAGAGTTATCTTTCCACCCTATTAGACTCAATATTGTTGAAAGATGTTGCCCGACGCCACAAGGTTAGGAACACAACCGACTTATACAACCTTGCCACCTATCTGTTGTCAAATTTCTGCAAGCCGATTTCAGCCAACGAACTTGCAGGAGAACTGGGCTTGTCAAGTGTGGCGACTACAAAGAAATTCTGCGACTATCTCAACGAGCCTTACCTGTTCTTCTATTTGCCACGCTTCAACAATAAGCTGAAACTGATGAACAAGGCTCCGAAAAAAGTATATGTCGTTGACAATGGTTTCGTGCAAAGTACAGCGTTTAATCTCAGTGAGAACCTCGGTCGCCTGTTGGAAAACCAAGTATTTGTAGAACTCCTGCGCCGTGGCTATATCCCCGATCAAACGCTATTCTATTACCGTACCCGCAACGATAAAGAGATAGATTTCGTCACCCGTAAAGGCACAAAAGTAGAGCAACTAATCCAAGTCTGCTACGACATGACCTTCGAGAAAACCCGCAAACGCGAACTCGACGCCCTCGTAGAAGCCGCCGAAGAACTCCACTGCGATAACTTGCTTGTAATCACCAATGATCAACAGGAAAAAATCGAGTGGAAACAAAATACAATATTGGTGACATCAATACAAAAATTCTGATACTAAACCACCTATAGATAAATCGATATATTCGATGCTGCATATCTTATCACTATAGATTCATATAATGAGTTATGAGCCATTCTTGTCAAAATAACTATACCATAGATGAAGATCTTACTCTGAAGATGTGTATAGATATCATCTTAAATCGCTACAATAGGCGTAACAAAGACAGCGCACGGAAACGTCTTCAAGAGATATTCATTTTTTCAAAGGTAAGCGATTATATTATGCTTAAAGATGTATTATGGATTTCAGATAACTTCCATACTCCATTATTTTATATGCTTAATAAAAATTCAGAAAAATATCTTGATGGTCATTTGATAGAACATGCAGATGAATTTAGAAAAGTATTCGGACGTAGGACTAAAAACAAGGAGCATCATATGAATTTTCAAAACTTTAGATTGCTTTTTATTCATAGTGTGTTATACACTATTTTGTATTATTAAATTCGAAAGTTTAAAAGTTCAAATAGTTTTGAATACGCTCAATAATTTATTACTTTTGTAGTACCCAACGGAAACAACGGGGAAGAATATTGAAATGGTGCCGTGTGTGATTCGTGAACAACAGATAGCTTGGCATTACAATGTTCGGAAAACAACTTAGTTACAACGATATTATCCGGCCCCAGGCGGATCGCTAAAAATCGAGCAGCTATCAAATTCTGATAGTTGCTTTTTTTTCTTTTATGTTACTATAATTGCGCTCACCGAGTTAAACCGAAAACCAACATGGGCGAAACAGTTAGTGTGGTATGGTATAAGTCGAAATAATGTGCAAGTATGAGAGCACCCTGCGGTGTTGGCAAAAGGTGTGGGGCTTCCGGTCATGTCCAGTCAAAAGGTTGATGCCTACTTGAAGGAGATTACAAATCTGGCAAAAATCCCAAAGCTCTCAAATGAGTTGCGAAATATTACCAACAGTCCAAACACATTAACGGCTCTGTTCCAATAGGTTCAGAGCCTCTTTTGTTTAGTAAACATCCATATCTCTAAATAAGAGATAGTTATGATGATGCAAAGTTACGGATTTTTTTTGATTTATAAGCAATAGAGGATGTGATTTTTTCAATGAAACTTTGAAATAGAGTGGTCTTGTTTAGCATTTTAACTATGCCTTAGTCTTCACTCATCTAATAGCCAATCAATTACGGTTTGTCCAAATCTCTTATTTAGAGAGTGGGTTCAAAGTCTTTAATGTACAAAAAAAGGAAGATTGATGATATTGTAACGGCAGGGCCTTCGTGCGTTGACGGTGCCGTAGGCGTGCCCGAAGCTAAATGGTTTGTAGCCATTGTAAACTCCCGACACGAAAAATCGGTTGCTGAAAAGCTACAAGCGACAGGCATCGAAACCTACGTCGCGGCTCAGAAAGAGATGAGAGTCTGGGCTAACGGCCGACGCAAAATCATAGACCGCGTTGTGGTACCTTCGATGGTTTTTGTGAAATGCACCGAATGGCAACGTCGTCAGATTGTCAATCTGCCATATGTCAACCGCTTCCTTGTCAATCGTTCGACTGACAGCGGGGGGCTCAATAAACCTGTGGCTGTCATAGGCGATGCAGAGATGAGGAAGCTGAAATTCATGCTTGGCCAATCAGATACTCCCGTCGAGTTTGTTCCAATCGAATTCCGCATCAACGACACCGTCCGTGTAGTCCGAGGGAGTCTCCGAGGCCTTGAAGGCGAAATCCGCACCGCCTCCGACGGCACCAATACCCTATTAGTAAGTCTGCCCCTCCTCGGCGGCGCCACCGTCCACATCGACCCCATGGATGTGGAGAAGATATCGCAATAGGAGCAGGAGCATATAGGCGGCGCAACGTTTGAAAAGTGGAAACAAAAATGAAAAATTGTCTCTTGCAATCTTCTGTTGATTTCCTCATCAAAAAGAGCCCATATATTAATAGATTGTCAATCTGATATTGATTATACATAGAACGTGTTGGAATCATCTAAAGTAAAAAACGAAAGAATTTTAAGGAATACACTATTCCTTTATATGCGTACATTTTTTACGATGATTGTTTCATTGTACACAACACGTGTAATTATTAGAGAACTAGGAATTGACGATTATGGAGTATATAATGTAGTTGGCGGTTTTGTGGGGATGTTCTCAATTGTAGTAGGTCCAATAAGTAATGCAATATCTCGTTTTTTGACTTTCGAACTTGGTAAAGGAAATTTGGATAGATTGAAAATTACTTTCTCTACCAGCGTCAACGTTCAAATAGTATTTGGTCTGATAATTATTATAATTGGGGAGACATTTGGTATTTGGTTTTTGAATTATAAATTAAATATACCTACCGGGAGTTTAATCGCCGCGAATTGGGTGCTTCAGTGTTCGTTAATTTCTATGGTCATAAGCCTAATTAACGTACCTTTTTTTTCATCTATAGTTGCCCATGAAAAAATGGATGCTTTCGCATATATGTCCATTCTTGAGGTAATTCTAAAATTATTGTTAGCTTTGAGTTTATCGTTAAGTATAAATAATAAACTTATTTTTTATAGTATCGGTATTCTCGCAATCGGAATAATTATGCGTGGGCTTTACGGTGTATATTGCACCCGAAAATTTGAAGAATGTCACTATGAATTGAAGTTTGACAAAGCAATCTTCAAAGAAATGTTTGGTTTCGCTTGGTGGTCGTTTTTTGGAAACACGTCATATATATTAAATACGCAGGGAGTATCAATGCTTATGAATATATTCTTTGGCGTTGTTATAAATACGGCAAAAGGAATTGCTATGCAGGTGGAAGGAGCAGTCCTCTCTTTCGTTAACAGCTTTATGTCTGCTTTTAATCCTCAAATTACCAAATCGTATGCAGAAAACAATATGGAATATATGTATTCTGTCATGTGTAGGGGCTCGAAATTTTCATTTTATTTACTCTTATTATTTATAATTCCAATTGAGTTTGAGGCACCGCTTATATTAAAATTATGGTTGGGAGAGGTTCCCGAATATTCCGTTTCATTTTTGAGGCTTTCATTAATCAGCGTTGCATCATTAATGTTAGGAAATCCATTTCTGCAAGGAATCTTGGCCACAGGCACAATTAGGGGATATGAAATCGCTGTTACAATCGTAGGTTGTTTAGTATTTCCACTAACATGGGTCGCATACAAAATAGGTTTCTATCCTGAAATCTTCTATTGGATTTATATTTTCATTTACAATATATTAATATGGATTAGAATGTGGTTTGTAAAGAAACTACTTGGCTTTAAAATCAAAGTATTCATCTCAAATGTTTTCCTTCCGATAATATGTTGTTCATTGGTGGCTATTTTACCAGCATTATGTATATATTTAATTCTGCCCGAAAGTCTTATCAGACTGATAATTCTTACTCTTGTTAGCCTAATAGCGACCTCATTCACAGTATTATATTTAGGCATGACAAATAGAGAACGAGCCTTTGTGATTGATAAAGTACAAAAAATAATAAAATAAAAGCTTATCCTCAATTCCTAATAAGATAAAAAAACGATATAGCTAATTATAATTGGATTGACATTATTGGTGCTATTCCTTGCACCATACTTTTACAATCATATCAAGACTCTACTCTGAGTGTGGCCGTTATATTTTGCAACACTTAAAACCGATATCCGTTCTTTATCATGGGACAAAAATATTATTCTGCTGAAAAAGCAGTACAAGTGGTAGTGGCACTGTTGAAGTCATACGGTATCAAGCGTGTGATAGCATCGCCGGGAACTACCAATCTTACTTTTGTGGCGAGTCTACAGCACGACCCGTTTTTCACCATATATTCTGCACCCGAAGAACGGTCAGCCGCATATATGGCAATTGGCATGGCGGAAGAAAGCGGTGAGCCAGTGGTCATAACATGCACCGGCGCGACCGCCTCGCGCAACTACCTGCCGGCACTAACCGAGGCTTTTTATAGGAAACTACCCATATTGGCCATAACGGCCACGCAGCCACGCGGCATCGTGGGTCAGCTTGTGCCTCAGGTTATAGACCGAAGTTCCCTGCCGAAAGATGCGGCTAACTATAGCGTGCATATCCCGATCGTAAAAGATAAGGCAGATTATAACTTTGCCGTGTTAAAGGTAAACGAAGCCCTACATTACACGACCAAGCTCGGTGGTGGCCCTGTTCACATCAATCTGGAGACTTCGTATGATTCTGATTTCTCGGTTAAGGAACTGCCACAGGTTAAGAAAATCGGTTACTATCGCCTTTTCGATTCACTGCCTGATATTCCGGGTGGTCGCGTGGGTATATTCGTCGGTTCGCATCGCGCGATGGATGCAGAACTTACGGCAGCTATCGACTCTTTTTGCGACAGGTATGGAGCGGTTGTTTTTTGCGACCATACAAGCAACTACAAGGGTAAATACCGGTTCCAATATCCTTTGGTTCTATCACAGGATAACTGGCGTCCAGCCTTGGGTAGCGTGTCAACTCTTATCCACATCGGCGGAGTGAGCGGGGCTTACACCCAGCCGGGTGGTGAAAGAATTTGGCGAGTGAACGAGGACGGTGCAATACGTAGCGTCTACGGTCTGCCAGAGGCAGTCTTTGAGATGCGCGAGGTCGATTTCTTCCGACACTACATGCAAAAAGGGCAGATAGAATCGCGTGCCTCGTATCTCGAAGAATGTAAGGAGACTTACGATGCAGTATATGCCGATATCCCTGACGACATTCCGTTCTCTAATATTTGGATAGCAAAGCAACTATCGAAAATAATACCAGACAACTCGGTAATGCACTTCGGAATTCTCAATTCGCTCCGTTCGTGGAATTTCTTTGAGCTTCCGTTGAGTGTCAACAGCTATTGCAATGTCGGTGGATTTGGAATCGACGGCCCACTCTCTACCGTTATCGGCGGGGCATTGGCAGCCCCGGAGCGACTTCATTTCCTCGTTGTCGGTGATTTGGCGTTCTTCTACGATATCAACTCGCTCGGCAACCGTCATTTGCCGTTGAATCTGCGTATTCTCTTGGTCAACAATGGCCGTGGCACAGAGTTTACCAACTATAACCATCCGGCGTCCAGGTTTGGGGAGGATGCTGACACATATATGGCGGCAGCGGGTCACTACGGACATCAATCCCCTTTGTTAATCAAGCATTTTGCCGAAGACCTCGGATTTAAGTATCTCATGGCTTCTGATATAGAGAGCGTAAAGGCGCTTGCAAAAGAATTTGTGAAAACTAATACAGGGAGCAAGCCTATATTATTTGAAGTTTTCACCAATTCAAAATGCGAAAGTGAGGCTTTACATATAATTCGCAATCTTCGAACGGATGGAACTTCGCTAATAGAGAATACAATTCGCAAAGCTGTCGGTCGCAAAGGAGTAGAAATAATAAAGAAAATTGTAAATAAATAGGATTATATTTAAACGATAGAATGGTACCAGTAACTAAAGCTAAAGCTAAGGTTTGGACTTATTGCATAGTGGCTATTCCGGCAATAATAGCTTATCTTATATTGCATGGAGACAATAAGACCAAACTTAAAATGGATATTAATCGTTTTTGGCTCCACCTCAGAGGTAAGACGCCGACATCTTCATTGGGAAGTTTCTGTGCCTTTTATTATATGATGTGTGGTATTCGAGAATTCCGTAATGTATTCTATATGAGACTCGGATATTCATCCATGTTGATATCCTGGCTTTTGCCAGAGATGGTGGAATTTAGCTTTGCTACGCCGTCGAGATTTGTCGGAGGAGGAGTATTTGTACAACATGGATGGACTTGTGTAATTGATGCAGAAACTGTTGGTGAAAATTTATGGATAAATCAAAACGTTACCATAGGTCATCAAGGGAAGGGACATCCAACAATAGGCGATAATGTTCGCATCGGTTCAGGAGCAGTACTTTTAGGGGATATCAAAATTGGAAACAACGTAAATATTGGAGCAAACGCCATTGTTGTAAACGACGTGCCAGATGGCTGTACCGTATGTTCACCAAAGGCTGTCATCGTCAAGCGTTTTGAAGGTCTTAACCAAAATGGGGTTCAAGGAGAAAAAGCGAATGGGCCTCTCCACTCAAAACTACCGCAGGTGAATAAAAGATAAATTCCAGTTAATTATTATCTTCAAATTAATGAATATGACAAATCCAACATATAATTCGCAATCTTCGAACGGATGGAACTTCGCTAATAGAGAATACAATTCGCAAAGCTGTCAGTCGCAAAGGAGTAGAAATAATAAAGAAAATTGTAAATAAATAGGATTATATTTAAACGATAGAATGGTACCAGTAACTAAAGCTAAAGCTAAGGTTTGGACTTATTGCATAGTGGCTATTCCGGCAATAATAGCTTATCTTATATTGCATGGAGACAATAAGACCAAACTTAAAATGGATATTAATCGTTTTTGGCTCCACCTCAGAGGTAAGACGCCGACATCTTCATTGGGAAGTTTCTGTGCCTTTTATTATATGATGTGTGGTATTCGAGAATTCCGTAATGTATTCTATATGAGACTCGGATATTCATCCATGTTGATATCCTGGCTTTTGCCAGAGATGGTGGAATTTAGCTTTGCTACGCCGTCGAGATTTGTCGGAGGAGGAGTATTTGTACAACATGGATGGACTTGTGTAATTGATGCAGAAACTGTTGGTGAAAATTTATGGATAAATCAAAACGTTACCATAGGTCATCAAGGGAAGGGACATCCAACAATAGGCGATAATGTTCGCATCGGTTCAGGAGCAGTACTTTTAGGGGATATCAAAATTGGAAACAACGTAAATATTGGAGCAAACGCCATTGTTGTAAACGACGTGCCAGATGGCTGTACCGTATGTTCACCAAAGGCTGTCATCGTCAAGCGTTTTGAAGGTCTTAACCAAAATGGGGTTCAAGGAGAAAAAGCGAATGGGCCTCTTCACTCAAAACTACCGCAAGTGAATAAAAGATAAATTCCAGTTAATTATTATCTTCAAATTAATGAATACGACAAATCCAACAATTTCAATAATAGTTCCCATTTACAATACAGGCGCATTCCTACGAGAATGTATTGACAGTATTGTCGGTCAATCATATTCAGATTATGAACTTATTCTAGTTGATGACGGCTCTACAGATGAATGTAGCATAATAGAGGAACACTATGCAGAGAAATATGATAACATTATGATACTCCATAGCAATTCAGGATGCGTTTCGTCTGCAAGAAACATGGGTATTGAACATGCCAAAGGTAAATATATATTATTTGTAGATTCAGATGATTACTTGAAGCCAGATTGCTTAAAGATACTGCATGAGACAATTACAAAATTTCCTGAGGCAGATTTTGTGCAAGCCCCTTTTTCCGTTCTTGCAAAAAGTAATATAACACCTCGTTCTAAAAGATTTGAAACTCTTGACAAATACGCAAATCGAATATGGAATGGAATAGATTACCTTACCATGATGACTTTTACAATTACTTATTCTTGGAATAGTTTGATAAGGAGAAGCTTTTTGGAGAATGCCCAGTTGAGATTTAATCCAAACCTAACAGCCCAAGAGGATTTGCTTTTCATCGTGGAAATATTCATTAATGGAGCGAAAGGAATACTGATTAAGGAACCGACCTATGTATATAGGTTTGGAAGAGATGGATCTTTAACTAGTATAAATTCTAATCTCACTCCTAACGAAATTGCTAAAAGGAAAAAGTTATTACGCTCTATGATTGATTGTAGTAAATGTTTAAAAGAGTTGATTCCTGTAGCTCCTCAAATAAAAGACCTAATCCTAAAAGAGATTTCCTTAAATTTAACAGGATGTATTGGTGGGTGTTCTTATTTATTCCCAGATAAAGAGATATTTAAACATTTGACTAACGTGTTTCCAAAAATTCCAATATCAGGACCTATTGAAAAAAAATTATTAGCAACACTTTATAATTTAAATCATACATTAGCATTGTACGTTAGAAGATATTTTTCCTGATGGTCTCAAAATATTAATGTGTGCGTATTAAAAATATATTTATTTAATCCAATGAGATGAAAGCTTCAGATATAATAATATCAATTATAATACCGATTTATAATACGGAGCGTTATTTAAAGCAATGTATAGAAAGCGTTCTGTCACAAGAAAAAGTGAGTTATGAACTGATACTTGTCGATGACGGGTCAACAGATTCGTGCATTAATATAATAAAAGAATATCAGAACAAATACCCCCAATTCATAAAGGGCTATTTTATCAACGGTAAAGGTCCGGCAGAACCCCGAAATTATGGTCTTCGTCATGCTTCCGGTAAGTATATTTATTTTTTGGATAGTGATGATTACCTCCCTGATAATGCATTGCGAAATTTGTTAGATGCAGCAGAGACTTTCCCTGATGCAGATTTTATCAAAGGTAACCATCGAGTTCTCACAAAGGACGGGGAAATAAGAACAAGATTTTCCGATTCACGTAAAGAACATGCTGGCAAATTATTAGATTACGAATTCGCTTTAAAACATATTATCGGGGGGCATAATATTCCATGCAATATTTTATATAAGCACTCATTCCTGAAAGAGAACAATATTTCTTTCAGGGAAAATTTGACATATCTCGAAGACGGCCCATTTTTAATGGAATTATTCTCGCATCACCCCAAAGCGTTATACATCGACGCCGAAACTTACGTCTATCGACTTGGAGCGGAAGGATCTGTTACAAATACATCGTTAAATGCATCCAAAGTAAAGTCTTTGATTGATGGTGCTTGCGTGTATTACTCTCTCAAAAACCAATTTAATAACGAGGGGGAGTCCGAACGCAAAAAAATGCAGACGCAATATCAATTAGGGGCTTTAAAAGGCATTGCCCACCTTGACAAAAATGAATCCGAAGACCTTTTCAAATATTTTATATCGAAAATTCATGCTATCGATACAAGAGTCACATTTGGAAAAGAAAAAATAGTTGCAATTACATACAATATCTCTCCTCGATTGGCTTATTGGTTGCTCCGGGTACATAATTGACAAAGAAAAAATGAGACAAAGGAATATAGCACTCGATTTCATAAGGATATTAGCCTGCGTTTTGGTCGTTTGTTATCATGCGCCTAACGGAACTAATCCAAACGCCACATTCTTAGGCTTAAACAGCCTTTTGTGCATACCGTGTATAGGATTGTTCTTTATGGTTTCTGGCGCACTCCTTCTGCCGGTGAAATATAACACTGTAGACTTCTTGAAAAAGCGTTTTTCAAAAATCGCAATTCCAACTGTCTCATGGTGCTTGATATATTTATTCCTTGAATTATTCATTTCCCATTCCGACATCAACCTAGTTTCGGCTATATTTTCCATACCATTTTCAGCCCAAGGTTCTGGCGGCATATTATGGTTTATGTATAGTCTGACTGGGCTTTACTTGCTTGCGCCCATAATAAGCCATTGGCTTGAAAATTCTTCAAAGCAAGTCCTTAGAATATACCTCTTTTTATGGGCAATAACTCTTTGTTATCCTTTACTGGACAAATATCTATATCTTAACTTAGGAGTAAATAACGTTTTGTATTATTTTGAAGGCTATGCGGGCTATTTCGTTTTAGGATACTATTTCAAACGATTCCCCGAAGACTTTTCAAATAGAATGGCGACTATGCTTCTAACCCTCATATTCTGCTTAGCTTTCATACTTAAAAGATTTATACCTGACTTTTCATTTGGGGAATATTTCCAATATCTTTCAATACTGAATGCTGTAATGGTAGTGACATATTTCAGACTAATATACAATTTTAATAAACTCAATCTCAAACATAACGAATTGATTATAAAAATTTCAAATTTGACGTTTGGAATATACCTCATCCACATGGCGCTACTGAAATTTGTCCTTTGGCAAAATAATGCCGTGATGGAAATAAGCAATTATGCCATACGTTCATTCGTGTTAGATTTACTGGCATTTACCATTTCAGCAGCAATAGCTTTTATTATCTCAAAGACGCCTATTTCTCCTTATCTTATCGGGATTAGTAAGTCCTCAAAATCAAAACAATGAGAAATCTACATATCATCATGCCGATGGCGGGCGAGGGTAGCCGGTTCCGCAATGCAGGATGGGCAACGCCCAAGCCGCTCATCGAGCTTAAGGGCAAGCCGCTCTTCGTCAGAGCTATCGAGAGCGTGAGGGTCGACGAGGCGCCGATGAAATATTCTTTCATAGTGCGTAAGGAGCATATCGACGACTATGGTGTTGACAAGTCCATAAAAGCAATCCTCCCGGAAGCAAATATATATTCGGTCGAAAAGACAACCCGTGGTGCCGTTGAGACGTGCCTTATCGCAGAAGAGGGCATTGCAGATGACGATGCAGTGGTGGTGATGGACTGCGACTTGGAGTTCCGAAGCTACGAGTATCGCAGACTTATCGAAGAAGCACTGAATACCACCGGTGACAAGGCCTGTGGCGGTGCACTGGTTTCGTTCGAGTCCGACGAGCCAAAATACAGCTACGCGGAGGTCGGCGATGACGGCTTTGTAAAGCGGACAGCAGAAAAAGAGGTGATTTCAAACCACGCGCTTTGCGGTGCCTACTTCTTCGCATCGGGGCGCGAGTTCAAGGCCGTTGCCCACCGCCTGCTCGACGAGCCGGTGATGCTCAAGCCTGAATTCTACGTCTCGCTGCTCTACAACTACCTGCTCCGCGATGGTTCGCCTGTTCGCCTCGCCACGATGGAGATGTACCGTTCGTATGGAACCCCAGAAGAACTGAAGCAATGGCAATAAGACTGCTTATCAGCGACTTCGACGGTACGCTCGTCGATACTTTCGAGGCAAACTACCGGGCTTATGCCGGGGCTTTTGAGGCCGTCGGTCTCGAACTGGGACGAGAGAGGTATCGCGAGTGCTTTGGCTTTAGGTTCGACAGGTTCATGGATGCCATCTGCATCAGCGACAGCAATACCCGTGCAGCCATAAGGGAAATGAAAGCTGAAATGTACCCCTGCCATTTCGACTGTCTCCGTGTCAACCGGCCGCTGGTCGACTTTATATCTGCATTCCACGCCTCGGGCGGCATGACCGCGATTGCATCCACCGCTCGTGGAAAGAACCTCCGCAACGCTCTCGACTATTTGGGCATAAGCGCGAATTTCGACCTTGTCCTTGCAGGTGAAAGTGTCACCAATGGCAAGCCCGATCCGGAAATCTACCTCACGGTACTGAACAAAATGGGTGTAAAGCCAAATGAGGCCCTCGTATTCGAGGACTCCGAGGTCGGTTTCAAGGCCGCAGAAGCCGCAGGGATAAGATACATAAGGATAAATTCTGATTTTTTCGACAATGGAAATTGAAGTTAAGGGACATTCGGGCTGCCAAATCGACGTCGTGCGCGAGGACGGCCAGCTCTACGTCTACAAGTCGTCGCGCGACCCCAAGTACCTCGCCCGCCTGGCCCTCCAGGCCGAGAAACAGCACCGCGCGGCCCTGCCAGAACTGCAGCACATCCGCGTACCCAAAGTCCACTCTATCGACCGCATCGACGGCATGGTTAGCGTCAAGATGGACTATGTTTACTCGAAGAACTTCGTCGAGTTCTTCGAGCAGGCCGGGTTCGAACAGGTCGGCTACCTCGTCGATGCCCTGATAATGTACCTCGAGCGCGAAATCAAGGACTCGCCGCTTGCCGTGGTGCCCGGTAGTGTCGTCACCGACAAGTTTGCCGACGTCCGGTCCAAGACCCTCGCCAACAAGTCGTTCGAAGGAGATGGCGAAATTGAGGAGATAATGGATGCCTCGCAGCGCGTGTTCGACGCCCTCTCCGACATGCTCATACCTGTGGGCACGTGCCACGGCGACCTCACGTTCTCGAACATCCTCTTCAACGGCAACAACTACTACCTCATCGACTTCCTCGACTCGTTCATCGAGTCGCCGCTGCTCGACATTGTCAAGCTGCGCCAGGACACCGCGTGGCTGTGGAGCCAGCTGATGTACGTGCACCCCTGCGACACCATCCGCTTGCGCATAGCTTTCGGTAAAATCGACGCCGAGCTCGACAATTATTTCGCCTCGCGCTACGAGTGGTACGGACGCTACTACCGTCCGCTGCAGCTGATGAACTTCCTGCGCATACTCCAGTACGCCCACGAGCCTGCAGTAATCGACTACCTAAAACAAGCCATCAATGAGCAACTCAAAGAATTTTAGCCTGATAGTTCCTGCCGCATCCGACAAGGGTATGGAAGCCGGCACAATGCCTCATATATTCTCCACAGGGCGCGACGGTGTGCTTATGTGCGTAAAGTCGGTGCTCGGCCTCAACCTCGAGGCGTTCGACAGCATATACTTCACTATCCTGCGCAAGCATGCCGAGGCTTTCTACATAGACTCGCTGCTGAAGCTGCAGTTCCGCCGTCTCGGCCTCAGCAACGTGAACATAGTGATTCTCGACGAGCCCACGGCAACCCAGGCCGAGACAATCGTGCGCACAATCGAGAAGGAGGAAATCACTGGCTCAATCTTCATCAAGGATGCCGACTGCTTTTTCCGCGCCGAGGCTTATCCTGAAAATGGGGTGGCTGTGTACCCACTCGAACAGCTCGAGCTCGTCGACCCTCGCCACAAGAGCTATGTGGCAGTTGATGACATGCAGCACGTCACCAACATCATAGAGAAGCGCGTTGTGAGCCATCTTTTCAATGCCGGAGGTTACTGTTTCGAGGATGTTGCGAAATTCCTCAAAGTCTACGACAAATACGCCTCGTTGGGCCACGTCTACCTCTCGCACCTCATCTACGCCATGCTCCTCGACGGCGACCTCTTCCGTCCCATCCAAGTTAAAGAATATAACGACTGGAATATACAATGACAAACGCAGCCACAATAGACTTCGGGCCCGATAAGTCGCAGATACTGCGCGGACTGGCAATAATTTTCATGATTACCCTGCACAACGACACGTTGTCGGAGTTCAAAATCTGTGTGCCGATTTTTACCTTCCTTGTCGGGTATGGCTATGCATTTGCCAAAGAGAAAAACCTTCGCCACGGGCTGAAGCGTTCATGGCACCTGCTGAGTCATTTTTGGCTAATCTTGCTCGGGCTGTTCCTGCCTGTGGCGATATGGAAGGGTGGTTACGAGCCTACCATCGGCAATGTGCTGCTCAACATGTTCGGTCTCGAGAGCAACCTGAACTGGTATAGTTGGTATATATACTTCTACTCTTTGCAATGCTGGCAATGATACCTGCGTCGAGACTGATACAACGGTTCAAACTACCGGCGCTGGGCATCCTAATCATAGTGTCGTTAGTTCTTTGCTTTGCCATACACCTTATGCCAGAGTGGAGTTCGAATGTCTGGCTCCAGGCCATACATGATTGCTTCCTCTGTTCCCCGGTTATGTATACGGGCTTCTATCTTGCTGAGGGGAGGGTAATTACACTTTTAGAGATAAAACACAATCTCAAAAATGCGGTGGTGGCATTGCTGGTCGCAGTCGGCATATTCTTCCTCCGAGGCTTGCCGTTTGCCACATTCTTAGACTTTGCAACCGTGCCCGTATTCGTGGCTGCAGTTGTGATATTTTTCAATATCGTGAGCTGGCGACCAGTTCATAGTCTATTTACAGCACTCGGTAAGGAATCGATGAACATGTGGTTTATTCACGCCATATTCGCCACTGCTTGTACGGCGGTTGTGTTTGCCCCGCTCGTCGACTGGCTCCAACCAAAGACAGTACACATTCTCGGAATGATTATTATTAGTTTCTGCATCGGAAAGTTGTTTACAGCCGCTTATAATCGGATTAGTGAATGAGAATTAATATTATCACGCAACCGCTGTTTTGCAACTACGGCGGTATACTCCAAAATTATGCGTTGCAGGAAGTCCTTCGAAGCATGGGCCACGAGGTCTTGACGGTAAACGTGCCCCCACGTGAAATCGCATCTCATCCAGGCTGGAAGGATTACGCCCACGCTATTATAAATATGGGTAAACGGATTCGAGGTCAGTACGATTGTCCGTTCCTTAACCCCCATACTTTTGCAAAGAAAGAACGTGAACTATCAGAACCTCAGCGAGAGTTCGTTAGAAAACATATCAAAAAAGTCGACTGTAAGTCACCGTTTTCGAAGGAAACCGAGCTTGTCCATCCTGCCGATTTATGGATTGTAGGCAGCGACCAGGTGTGGCGGCCATGGTGCTCTCCAAATATTGAAAATTATTTCTTTGATTTCCTCGATGACACGACTCCCCGAATTGCATATGCTGCATCTTTCGGCACCGACCGCTGGGAGATTTCAGAAGAACAGACTCCGCGAATAAGGGAATTGGCTGCGCGATTCAAGGCAATCTCCGTCCGAGAGGCATCAGGCGTGGGACTTTGTAAGGAATACCTTGGTATGGAAGTACAACACGTACTTGACCCCACGATGTTGCTGACTGCCGAAAAATATCTTGCCTTGACTGGTGAAAATGATTATCCACAAGGCCGCTATATAGCAACATATATTCTTGACTCAAATCCGGCCAAGAAAAAAGCGGTTATGGAAGAATCACGCGCATTAGGCCTGGACGTTGTGCCGGTTGGCCAAATGCATTGTGACAGATTCGACTCCGTCAAGTCATGGCTTGCCACCTTAGCACACGCCGACAGGGTGATTACCGACTCGTTCCACGGAACGGTGTTTTCAATCATCTTTGGAAAGCCTGTTAAAATTTTAGGCAATACTCTCCGAGGCAATGCTCGTATAGAATCATTAGTGAGTCTGTTTGACCTTAAAATTGGAAAAGACGGTTTTCTTACAATGGTTGGGGCGAACCAATTATTGGACAAAAAGAGAAAAGAAAGCATTGATTTTGTTAAAGAATCCCTGGCATGTTAGGAAAACATCTTATTTCGGTTTTAATACCAGTCCCAAATACTTCGAAGTATTTACGAAAATGTTTGGATAGCATAGTTTCTCAAACATATCGAAATCTTCAGATAACAATAGCTGAAAATGATTCTAGTGATACATCGGAAGCAATATGCAGAGAGTATTCCAAAAGGTTTAGCAACATTGAATGTATAGCGGTGCCAAGGAAAGGAATTTCTGAAGTCCGCCAAGCTCTTTTAAATCAGGCAAAAGGTGAATATATTATCTTTATCGATTCCGACGATTGGATTGATCCGCAAATGATTGAAGACCTTTATAAGTTAGCGTTCGAAAATAATCTAGATTTTATATCCTCCCAGATTACCACTAAGAATATTTATAATAAAGAACTAACTAGAAATAAGGAATTACGCATCTTAAATAGGACACAGGCAGTAGATGAATTCTTTTCAAAAAAAATCATACCTTCATTATGTGTAAAGCTTGTTAGTTCGAAAATTTATCGGAAAGTATCCTTTAATCCTGACATTTATATGGCCGAGGATTACTATATGACCTGGAAACTAATCAATCAATCCAACAGAATTGGATATATTCAGGCATCATATTATCACTATGTAGATAACCCTTCTAGTGTTACCCATCTTAACAATCTCCATACACTTCAGACTTCTTTGATAGCTTGCGATGAAATAGTTAAAGACTGCAAAATTTATTGGCCAAAATATTTGAAGAATGCTCAGCATGTTAAAGCGATTTCTGCTTTGAAACTTGTTTATTACGCCATACGCAACAAACAGGAGGACAAAGAGAAAATACACATATGGCTGCTAATCCTTAAGAATTATATAGATCAGTATAAGTCTTTACATCCAGCGACATTCAGTCTGCGACTTTTTTCATATATGATACGAAAGCATTATGACTTCAGCCGATTTATAATCGTTGTCAGTCGTCATTTCTTTCGCTTAATTCCTGGTTATAGATGTTGAAATGAAAGACCAACACTCATCTTTGATATCTACACTAATTCCTGTTTACAACTCTGAAAAGTATTTGCGGCAATGCCTCGACAGCATTATCAATCAGACCTACAGGGATTTGCAGGTTGTGATAGTTGATGACGGTTCGACGGACAATTCCCTGGCTATCTGCATGGAATATGCTGATAGACATGATTTTATTGAAATATATCATCAAGAGAATGCTGGCGTAGCTGCGGCCCGTAACGCACTGCTCGACAAGGCTAAGGGCGAATATGCGATTTTCATCGATTCCGATGACTGGATCGAGCCTGATATGATAGAGGGTCTTCTTCATTATATCGCTGAATATGACCTCGATATTGCCATATGTGGCTCGACAAGCGAATACAACGACAAAGCAACGGCTGTTGATACATCCTATCGTTCCCCGCTTATCGATAATCGCGAAGAGGCTGTAAAGAAATTTTTATTGCACAAGGAGCTGAACGGCTCCTTGTGGAATAAGCTCGTTAAAACGAGCTTATTCCACAATCTTCGCTTTGCGAAGGATATATGGTACGGAGAGGACGCACTGATGATGTGGCAGGTATTGCAGCGAGTCAACAGAATAGGCACTGTACCAACAGCCTACTATCACTACCGTATGAACGATGCCAGCATCTCGCACCAGGCTTTTGGCCCCAGAAAGATGAGCGGCCACCAAGTATGGGCGAGCATCTACGCCGATACATGCCGTGATTGGCCTCAGTATGCAGAATTGGCCAAAGCAAACTTTGCAGTTTCAGATTTTTGGCTGCTTGTTTATGCGGCCGTTGACAAATACACTGAAGATAGTAACATCGTCTTATTCCGTAAAAATCTCAAAGAGAACATCCGACTGGTCTACAAACATAAACTTATCAGTTTACCCAAAATGTTTCTTGCCGTTTGCTTTATTATGAATTATGAGTTTTCTGGCAAAATTATGAGAATGTTTCTGAATAAATAGATTTTCATAAAATGAAAAAAATCATGCTTGTCTTCGGCACACGTCCGGAGGCCATAAAAATGGCTCCTCTCGTAAAGGAGTTTCAAAAATTTCCCAACGAGTTTGCGGTCGAGGTTTGTGTCACTGCTCAACACCGACAGATGCTGGACCAGGTGCTTTCAATCTTTGAAATAGTGCCTGATTATGATTTGGACATAATGAAGCCTGGGCAGGATTTGTATGATGTGACTTCTCGGGTGCTTTTGGGTATGCGGGAGGTCCTGGCAGCTTCCAAGCCCGACATAGTTCTTGTGCACGGGGACACAACCACTTCGACAGCAGCGGCGCTCGCGGCTTTTTACCAGCAAATACCGGTAGGTCATGTTGAGGCAGGGTTGCGCACCCACAACATATATTCTCCATGGCCAGAGGAAATGAACAGGCAGATAACTGGTAGAATTGCAAGGTTCAATTTCTCACCGACACCGCTCAGCCGGGAAAACCTGGTAGTTGAAAACGTACCTGCCGATTCAATCGTGGTTACCGGGAACACCGTGATTGATGCTTTATATTGGGTTGTTGAAAAAATCAGGGATTCAGGTTCTTTACAAGAAGTTCTGAAAGAAACCCTTGAGAACGCTGGGTATGACGTGGCTCGTGTTTCAAAAGGGAGAAAACTTGTCCTCATCACGGGCCACAGACGCGAGAACTTTGGCGACGGTTTCATTTCAATGTGCAAGGCATTGAAAACCCTGACGGAAAAATATAAGGATGTGGATTTTGTATATCCAATGCATCTGAATCCAAATGTCAGGAAACCTATTCATGAGGTATTCGGTGAAAACCTTGGCGGTCTTACAAACATGTTCTTCATCGAACCGCTGGAGTATCTGAGTTTTGTTTTTCTTATGGAGAAAGCTTCAATTGTGCTCACCGACAGTGGCGGCATCCAGGAAGAGGCACCTGGGCTTGGAAAACCCGTTCTTGTGATGCGCGATACCACCGAACGTCCCGAGGCACAGGCGGCAGGCACTGTCAAACTCGTTGGCACCGACTACGACAGAATAGTCAACGAGGTCTCAACACTTATCGAGAATGATAATGAATACAAAAAGATGAGCCATGCCGTAAACCCGTACGGAGACGGAAAAGCGTGCTCAAGAATAGTAGATTACTTCAAAAATAATTGATTATGATTCCGAAAGTAATCCACTATATCTGGTTTGGCGGCAAGCCGTATTCCGACAAAATACAAAAATGCATTGATTCATGGAATAAATACCTTCCTGAATATAAATTTATGCTTTGGAATGAAGACACGTTCGACGTGGCGAACAGTTGCGACTTCGTAAGACAGGCGTATGAAAATAAAAAATGGGCCTTTGTGTCAGATTACGTCAGGGTGTGGGCATTAAACAAATTCGGTGGGATATACCTTGATACGGACGTCGAGGTCGTAAGGCCGCTTGATCAGTTTCTCGACCACAGTATGGTCTTGGGGACCGACGAGCTTGGACACCTCACAGCATTTATGGCATCTGTGGAGGGGCACCCATTATGGAAGGGCATTCTTGACCTATACCATTCTATGCAGTTCGTAAATCCTGATGGTTCATTCAATATGGCTGTAAACAATTCATATTTGGAAAACAAACTTGCTACTTACGGATATAGGATAGCTAATCAGATGCAGCATCTTGAAAACGATATCATGATTTATCCTGACGACTGGTTCCATGCCGCAGACCACATGAGCGGGGTACTCAATATAACTCCTAATACGCATACTATCCATTGGCATACCCTGACATGGTGTGACACTTCTACCCATGTCAACCGTTTCCTACGAGTGAAGATTTTGGGACGAATTATAGGGAAAAAGAGGGCCGCCTCACTTTTCAATAAACTTCATAACTTGCTGAAGAAATGAGAGTGGTGTTCATAAACCTGCATTCGTCGTGGATGCTTCTCAAGAATTCCGCAGTGTTAATATTCAAGAACTCTGCAGCGCTTAAACACAAGTACATTTTAGACTATCTTCTTGACAATCCCGAAATAGAGATTGCAACCCTCCTCAACGACCGCGCGTTTTCCATTTATACTCATGGAAGTGGTTTATTGCAAAAATTCCTCAATCTTTTTGCTCCTTTAGAATACTGGTGGATTCTAAAGAAAAACGGGATTGATTATAAAAGAATAGTGCGTCTGAAATCGCCAAAGGATATCAGGAAGGATGACATAGTTATATACTATAATTTACTGACTGATAATTTCCGGGGTGCGGAAGACATCGATGCATTTAAAGTAGTGTCATTTCTGCATTTTCATGGTAGGGCGGACGATACACAAAGGATTAAGGATGCCGGCATACATGCTATTTTCAACGAAGTAGACTTGTCAAATACCTGCCAGTTGTTTAAAAAATATTATCCGTTAAGCCTTCCCTGGACAATTATTCCCTTCATTCCAGAAGCACGATTCAAACCAATTAAGCCTTATTCTGAAAGAAAAAACAAAGCGTTCTCGGTCGGCACAATAACCTATAAAATCCATCCGGAATTTATTGATGTCTACGGTAATCCATGCGACCAGCCGATAAGGAAAGCTGTAAAAGATAATCCCGAGTTCTTCAAAGACACCGCTGATTGTTATAGTAACGACTATAATGAAGATGATGATGTTAAAGTCGTAACCAAGAAGGACAATCCCATTGTTACCTTATATAAAAAAGTCTATAACCGCCTACACAATGGAAGACAGAAAAAGTACTTCTCGTTCGACATGGTTGAGAAGTTCAACGAATATAAGATGCATGTTGTAGGCGAAGAAATACTCGGCATTCCAGGCATAGGCTATGTTGAGGGAATGGCTTGCGGAAGTGCCTATATCGGTCTCGATTCGCCAATGTATCGCGACCTCGGCCTCATTCCCGGTGTCCATTATATCGCATACGACGGCACGAAAGAAGGACTTCGCTCAATAATCGAATTCTGGCAGCGCCCCGAAAATCAGGCCGAACTCGAAGCCATCGCCAAACGTGGCTGCGACTTCGTGCGTACAAATTTCCGAGGCGACAAGGTAGCTTCTGAGTTATTATCTTCTCTCAAAAAAGAACAAAAATGTTGGATTAAGAAAAGTCGATAAGTATTCAAATCTTGGTTCTAACAATATTTATCTGAATTATTTGAGATGTTTGTAATAATACCATCATCATTCTATCATACATTCTATCTTATCCTATTCGCGTTATTAGTTTCTTTCCAATCACTGAAACTGTCAGAAACTAATAATAGATTATTATATCAAACGTCTAATCCCGGATATGGTAAAGCCTTTATTTTATCAATATTCCTTATAATTTTTTTTGGGAGTAGAGACCCTAATTCTATCTTTTTTGCAGATACGATGGGTTACGCTAGTAGGTATAATATAATTAAAGAATTCGGCAAAGACTCAGTATGGTATTCAATCATAAGCTCACAATCATCAGAGATTATATGGAGTAAAATATTATTATTATTTGCACAAGCCAAATTAGGAGTGAGTATTTGGTTTACATTCATTTCTTGTGTCTACATATTATCAATATTATTCTCATTAAAAAATTTTTTCCCAAACCATATTTTTCTATCAACTGTTTTTGCGTTTTTGAATTTTGGGTTTTACGGGGGTGCTGTTAATGGAATACGCAGTGGTATGGCGCTGTCTCTTATATTATTGGCACTGTCGTTAATCATCGGGAAAGAACGGAAATTAATAGGTGCTTTTATTTTGATGCTTATAGCATTTGAAATTCACACATCCGTAGTTTTGCCGATTATATGCATTCTTGTATCAATATATTTTATAAAAAAGCCAAAATTAAGTATTGTAATTTGGAGTATTTCCATTTTGGGAAGCTTGTTTTTGGGAAATTTCTTTACCTCTTTTTTCTCCAGTTTAGGTTTTGATGACAGGCTTTCATCATATATGGATTATGGTCAAGAATTGAGTACGGTGGATAATATATCCACCAAAATTGGATTCCGTTGGGATTTTCTTATCTTCAGTGCTGTACCAATAATTTGGGGATGGTGGATAATTAAAAAGAAAGGCCTTAACGACAAGGCTTACAATATAATATTCAATACATATGTATTGGCCAATAGCTTTTGGGTGCTTGTGATAAGGGCAGCCTTCTCAAATCGATTCGCGGCACTGTCTTGGTTTCTTTACTTTCTAGTTCTAATTTATCCTCTTCTAAAACATAACATTTACCCAAAACAAGGTGTCACGCTTGCAATCATGCTAATTGGCCTATTCTTAATAAATATCGTAATATAGCACATGCAACAACCACGTATCTCAGTCATCATGGGCATTTATAATTGTGCCTCTACTCTTGCAGAGGCTCTCGACTCGCTTCTTGCCCAGACTTATCAAGGCTTCAAGGTAATAATGTGCGACGACGGTTCATCAGACAACACAGTCGAAGTAGCCCAGTCCTACGTCAACCGTTATCCCGACAAGTTCATCATTGCAAAGAACGGCCATAATATGGGCCTCAATTTTACGCTGAATCATTGTCTTGAATATGTGGACACCGAATATGTTGCTAGAATGGATGGTGACGATATTTCACTTCCACAACGCTTTGAAAAAGAAATAGCTTTTTTAGACGAACACCCTGAAATTGCCATCGTAAGTACACCAATGATATATTTTGACGAAAACGGAGATTTCAGGAAAGGTGGTGGAGGCAATCGATATCCCGACAAGAAAGATTTTATCAAAGGTACCCCCTTCTGTCATGCTCCGTGCATGGTTCGCACTGAAGCTTATAAAGCGGTAGGAGGGTACAGCGTTGACCCAAAACTGCTACGTGTTGAAGATTATCATTTGTGGTTCAAGATGTATACCAAGGGGTTACGCGGCTATATTCTTCCTGAACCGCTCTACAAAATGCGTGATGATAGAAACGCTGCGTTTCGCAGAAGTTGGAGAAATCGAGTTAACGAATATCATGTAAGGAAGATAGGATATCGAATGCTAAATATCCCGTTACTTCAACGTATTTATATGTTTCGACCATTGTTAATTGCTCTTTGCCCCAATTTTCTATACAATTTCCTTCATAGAAAGTAAATGAGTATAATTAAAATCATCCGCACAGCTACAGTCCCAGTGTCGTTGAACACTTTCTGCCGGGGGTTACTCCGGGAACTTCAGGAGCAAGACGGCTACGAGGTCGTGGCAGTCAGTTCGCCGGGCGATGCCATGCGTGAAATAGAGGAGCGCGAGGGAGTGCGGACAATTGCCGTGCCGATGGAGAGGCATATCTCGCCGCTTAAGGACTTGAAAAGTCTTTTTGGGCTTATTAGAGTTTTTCAAAAAGAGAAGCCGACGATGGTACACTCCATGACACCAAAGGCTGGATTGCTCTCTATGATGGCGGCATGGTTCTGCCGAGTCCCTGTGCGAGTGCACACCTTCACGGGCCTGGTATTCCCGACTGCTACGGGTCTTACACAAAGAATACTTATCCTCACCGACCGAATCACCTGCGCCTGCGCCACCCACATCGTTCCCGAAGGCGAAGGTGTGAAAAACGACCTTCTCAACTACCGTATCACGAGGAAACAGCTAAAAGTTCTCGGACACGGAAACGTGCGTGGCATCGACCTCGACCACAATAATCCTGAATTACCTGAAGTACAAGCTGACGCGGCAAAAATCCGCAAACCGGGCATATTCACCTTCGTATTTGTCGGTCGCCTCGTCCGCGACAAAGGCATTAACGAACTCGTCGAGGCTTTCGAGCGGTTAAATAAAGAATATACAAATATACGGTTGATACTCGTTGGTCCGCAGGAGCCTAAGCTTGACCCGTTGAAGCCCGAAGCCATTGCAAAAATCGATAACAATAAAAATATCGAGGCTGTCGGCCATCAGTCCAACGTGCGCCAATGGCTTGCCGCATCCGATGCCTTCGTGTTCCCCAGCTACCGCGAGGGCTTCCCCAACGTGGTCATAGAAGCAGGGGCTATGTCTCTTCCCTCAATCGTGACCGACATCAATGGCAGCCGCGAAATTATCATCGAGGGAAAGAACGGGACCATCATCCCCCCTCGCGATGCCGTGGCTTTGTACCAATCAATGAAATCATTCCTCGAGCAGCCCGACAAACGCGCCCAAATGGCATTCAATGCTCGCCCGTTCGTCGCCTCGCGCTACGAGCAATCCTACGTCCGCCGCTGCCTCAAGGAATATTACAAAGAAATACTCCCAAGATGAAACCATATCGCGATTTATTCAAACGAACGATCGACATCCTTGCCTCAGGTGGGGCTTTGCTTGTGCTCTCGGTTCCCCTCGCTGCCATCACAGTCTGGTTGCACTTTGCCAACAAGGGCGCGGGGGCATTCTTTTTTCAAGAACGACCTGGCAAGGATGGAAAGATTTTCAAAGTAGTGAAGTTTAAGACCATGACCGACGAGCGTGGTGCCGACGGCAAACTGCTACCCGACGCAGACCGTCTCACCAAGGTTGGACGGTTCGTTCGCTCAACTTCAATCGACGAACTGCCACAGTTGTGGAACGTACTGAAAGGTGATATGTCACTCATCGGACCGCGGCCGCTGCTGGTTCAATACCTGCCTCTCTACTCAAAGGAACAGGCCCGTCGTCACGAGGTGCGGCCAGGCATCACCGGCTGGGCACAATGCCACGGACGCAATGCCATATCGTGGCAGAAGAAGTTTGAACTGGATGTGTGGTATGTTGACCACATCTCCTTCATCACCGACTGCAAGGTGATTCTGACTACTATTCAAAAAGTGCTAAAACGTGCCGACATTTCTTCTGAAACATCGGTAACAATGGAACCATTCAATGGCAACAATTAATCTATTCGGGGCGAGCGGTCACGCCAAGGTAATCAAGGATATAATCGTTGCTTGTGAAGATAATGTGGGATGCCTCTATGATGATGCACCACATTGTGATGAAATCTGCGGTAGTCCTGTCTATAAGGCATCTGAGGTCAATATTGAAGGTCCTCTTATTGTCAGTATCGGAGCAAATCGAGTAAGGAAACTAATTTCTGAGAAATATCCACTCCAATACACAAAGGCCATTCATCCCCAATCTATTATTTCACCATCTGCAAAAATCGGCGATGGCACTGTTGTGATGCAGGGCGCAATCATACAGTCGGATGCTGAAATCGGGCGTCACTGTATTATAAACACAGGTGCTTCTGTTGACCATGAATGTGTAATTGGTGACTATACCCATATATCCCCGCATGCCACTTTATGTGGAAATGTTCATGTCGGCGAAGGAACATGGATTGGGGCCGGATCAACAATAATTCCTGGTGTAAAGATTGGGGCCTGGTGCGTAATTGGCGCAGGTTCTGTGGTAATTAACGATATACCCGACAATACCACTGCCGTAGGAAATCCTTGTAAACGGATATTAAACAAATAAACGAAATATTATTATGGATAGGATTCTGCTCTGCCTGGCGCATATGAGCGGCAGGGAGATGGATTATATTAAGGAGGCTTTTGACCAGAACTGGGTTGTGCCTCTGGGACCGAATGTCAACGGGTTTGAGAAGGACCTCGAGGAGTTTGTCAACCGCCGCGATGATGCGGAGCCGCTGCATAAGAAGGTTGTTGCCCTGTCTGCCGGAACGGCTGCAGTGCATCTGGCGCTGATTGCCTGCGGAGTAGGGCATGGCGACGAGGTCCTGGTGCAGTCATTTACTTTCTGCGCTTCAAGCCATCCTGTTACATATTTGGGTGCTACGCCGGTGTTTATTGACTCGGAAAAGGACTCTTGGAACATGGACCCCGACCTGCTTGAGGAGGCCATCAAGGATCGTATTGCCAAAACGGGCAAGAAGCCGAAGGCAATCATTCCCGTGGCGCTCTATGGCATGCCTTACCAAATTGACAAGATCATGGAGATTGCCAACCGCTACGAAATCCCTGTAATTGAGGACGGTGCCGAAGGTTTCGGTTCGAACTTCAATGGTCAGGCTCTTGGCACATTCGGCGAATACGGCGTGCTGTCGTTCAACGGCAACAAAATGATTACTACCTCCGGCGGTGGAGCACTCATCTGCCCCGACGCTGATAAGGCCCGCGAAATACTCTGGTATGCCACTCAGGCACGCGAGAGCTATCCTTACTACCAGCATGAGGCCATCGGTTATAACTACCGCATGAGTAATATCTGTGCAGGCATAGGCCGTGGCCAGATGACGATTGTTGACGATCATGTTGCTCACCACAAGCACGTGCAGGCTCTCTATGAGGACCTTCTCAAGGATGTGGAGGGTATTACTATGCATACCAACCCCGGTCCTGAGTACGATTCGAACTTCTGGCTCTGCACTGCCACTCTCGACCCAAATCTCAAAATCAAGGGTCAGGATAATGCCTACAAGCAGGTTATAACCGGCGCGGTTGGCGGCGCTGCCGGTGTTACCCACGCAGCCTCGGTAGCGGTTACCGACTGCCAGCCCAACGACAACGTCGAGGCCCTGCGCATGGCTCTCGACGCAGCCGGTATTGAATCGCGCCCCTTGTGGAAACCGATGCACAAGCAGCCGGTCTATAAAAACGCTCCCGCCTACACCAACGGCGTAAGCGAATCACTCTTCGCCACCGGCATCTGCCTCCCCGCCGGCCCATGGGTGACCGACGACCACGTCCGCTACATAGTCGACAAAATCAAGGAAAACATTATTCGGTAATGTATACTGCCGAGTATTATTTTGCTGAAATTGTCAGTGCAATACTCGGCATCAGCTATCCTTTTGTTTTCCAAATTATAGCCCGGATATTCCGTTAATCTCGTTAGGCTATTCCAACAAGGAATTGCCTAACGATTTTTTAATGTCTTCATTGTCTTCTTTTTAGCTGTGGCTATGCCATACCATGTAAAAGGGTTTTAAACCAACGAAAACACTATTCCAAAGAATAATTTTGGAACGCCTTAGAGCATATTGTATCAAAAGTGCTCCACGATGACTATTATTCTATTTCCTGACATTGCTTAAGTGATGAGGAGCTGACTTATTGAAAATATCCCCTCATATAAATTCTTCACATATCTTCTCGCGGACCTTAAACAAGCTATTGTCAAGGTTTTCGACTATGAAGGTCATATAAGCAAAAGTGCCTCCAAGTCGTATTGTCTTACTCATAGGCAAGGAAAGTTTACATGTACAAATTTGTAGCATGTGCCATGTCATCAAATATAGATTGATGAGAATGGAAATTGTATCAACTGATTTTTTAATCCGGGCGATAATAATCATTAGTATTTCAAAAACAGACCTATTCTCTGGGAATAATTTGTATAATGTATGTTTCTGATTAGTGTATGTTTCAGGCCGTCGCGTAGCCAAAGAAACGACAATAAGCCGGGAATTGTTTATTTCCGTATTGCCAAATATGGATTGCATGAGCCCAGAATTGAGAGGAGCGTCAATTCTGATATCAAGGGTGCCGACGATGGCATTTTGCAGTCTGAAAGAGAAAAGATTATCTCTCAGATACGTTTGCTATATTGCATTATAGAGCGCAGGGAAGATAGTGGCGAACCATTTGACATTGATGATGTAATAGATGATTTTCACAGGGCTCTTGACGGAGATGATTCGATGACTGAAATTATCAAGAAGTCCCGGACTGACTTCCCGATCAGGAAGGATATGGTGTCGATTGGACGCGAGTTTAGAGATTGTTTTAAATATTTATTCTCAGTCCGAGAGATTGATAGGAGTAAAGGCCTGTTCGACTATATATTCAACCTTGCACAATCGCTTAAGAATAAAGGGAGAAGCAGCCAGGCCAAGAGCTTTATCAGCTTGATGTCAAGCCTTCAATATTTTACCGAGGCCGATGAAATAAGTTTTTCTGATATAACAGCCGAGTTTGTACATGAGTATTACGAATGGCTGAAGCGTAAGGGTATAGCCAATTCTTCTCAGTCATTTTATCTCCGCACACTGAGAACGGTTCTTAATAAGGCTCATGAAGATGAGTTGCTTGATGTGGCACCAAACTGGTTTGAAAAGGTAGACACTCGCATATACAAATCAACAGACAGCGAGGGAAAAAGTCTTGACAGGGATGTCCTTTTGAAGATTGAAAATTTAGATCTGACGGCAAACGACTCGTTGGCTCTCGCCCGCGATATGTTTATGTTTGGGTTCTATTGCGAAGGTATGGAACTGATAGATATATCAAATCTTACTACAGACAATATAAAGGATGGACATCTTGTCTATCGTCGCCGTCAGAAGGGACTGGAGAAGAGTGTTGTATTAGGCTTGCAGGCAAAAAAAATAATAAGTCGATATATCCGAGAAGGTCAAAAATATCTGTTCCCTCTCCTTGAAGGTTCTGAATCAATCACATTTGGTGCTGTAAGTAACTATGTCCGGCGTTATTTGACCGAAATCGGAAATATGGTCGGTTACCCGAAACTGACTTTCAGTATGAACATAAGCACCTATAAATCGTTCACTTCAGGCGTAAGTATCTCTGAAATACTACTGAGATATGGCAACATTATATGACCAATATTAAGAGAACTGATTACCTTGAAGGCAGCCGGAACTTAATCCGGCTGCCTTCAGTTTTTTTACTACTCTGTTAAGGCTTACTTTTGAATAAAATCGAACTTTTGCAGTTTATAATAACTGCAATGAGAGCAACGATACTCAATATTCAATGTGTCGTATCTTGGCATGCAAAATCTCATAGTAATTTCGTATCTTTGTGGCAGTGTTGGCTTAATCCAATCCACGATATTTTGGAGCTAAGAGCGTTGTGCTCGTCTTGTAACTTGAAAACCGGATAGCCTTTCTAATCAGATACAAGAGATAGCATAGTGGTTCTCTTGTGTACATCGTAGGTCGCTGTAGTTATATTTGATAGGTTTTTTCATGGGCGTCAAGTATTGTCCGTGCTATTGCATTTACGAATCCGTTGAGTTGCAAGGCTCCGATTTCAATAAAGACTCATCTTTCACCGCAATACGCATTATTGAATAAGTTATGGTATATGAAGTTTTGAACCACAACAATGCCGTATGTAAAGTCGCTGATACCGACATCGAAGAAGCGATAAAGTCTGGCGAACCATTGCCTCGGTCAATTGTACAGGCAATGGGCAAAACGCACGATGACAAGTATTTGGAATACATGTATCCGATACTATATCATGAGGTGAACTTTATGCGTATGGATGCGGCGCAAAGTATAATCAATCTGAACGGCCGCAAAGGATTGGACGCATTAAAAGAGAAGGAGCGTAGCATCGATTCTTCTGCTTTTGATACATTCCCAAGCGAGAAAGCAGTGCTTATTGCAATGATTATCCGCATAGAGGAAGGAACTGAAGGTATTCTTCGTTATTTCAGGTCCGAGGACGGGTTGGATATTGTGAAGTACTGTATGCTGAGCTACTATAGCTCCGGCTATGATTACAAGGAAGAGGACATACGCCTGATAAGCATCGTACTACGGGAGTTTATTGATAAAAATCTCAAGCGTGTCAAGAAGGTGTCTCGAGAGGATTGGATTGAATTTGTATACTTTGCGCTCGACAGTATATTGGTTGCTGCTCTGGAATCTGATATTCTTATGCAGATGAGCGATGAGACAAGCAGAGAACTGGTGGATGTATTTCAGCAGGTTCTTGCCTCCAAGGCAACAAACGACATGAAGGAGCTGATGTCCGATATTTCGAAAGGAATGAAGCGTGACTATGCCCTGGATGTATTGAGAAGCCTCAAAGGCAAGACCGGTGGGGGAGATGCACGGAGAGCATACAAGAAAGCTTTGAAACATTTTAATATCACGGAGGAAGAATTATGAGTATGGAACATAAGGCGTTTGTGTTTGACACAAATAAATTTCATGCCGAGATAGAACCTGTCATGAAAGACAGCATCAAAAACACCGAAGTGGCACACCAATATATCTGCAACCATCTCGAAGAACTGAAATTCCCTTACACAGGCAATGTGTTGGAACAAGATTGGGAAGATGAGTTTGGCGAACTAACGCTTCAGGTTTATTTCGACATTTTGCTCACTGCATGTTATGATGTTGAAGACGATTGTGGACTTGCTGAAATGTGGGATGCGGTAAATGAGGTGATTAAATCTCTCGATGTTTTCGAGGAGGGGGCGCTGCCTGTTACCGGCTGGGAGGTCAAGATTGATGATGTTGTCGTTGATCCTGGCTTGCAAGGGCTGGGCATTATAGATTGCGAAGAGGTGCAGGAAATTCTGAACACCTTGAAGGAGAACAGAAATGCTGCTGCGTGCGCCGAACATCCGGAAGGATTGCTGTATGACGCAGATTCAGACGAGTGGATGGAAGCATACGACGATCTTTGCAGCATCTATGAAGATGCTGTCAGGCAGAATAAAGGATTGCTCTTTACATTCTAACCATTTGTATAGTGAAAAGAATAATTGTCATAGGGTGTCCGGGTGCAGGCAAGAGTACTTTTGCAAGAAAACTGTCGGCTAAGACCGGCTTGCCGCTGTTTTATCTTGATATGATTTGGCATTTGCCTGACCGTACTACTATGAGCAGGGAGGAGTTTGCCAACCGCCTTGAGCAAATCGCTGTCCAAGATGAGTGGATTATCGACGGTAACTACCTTCACACGATGCCTTTCAGACTTAAGCATTGTGATACTGTCTTTTACTTTGACCTTCCTACTGACGTATGTCTCGCCGGAGCAGAAGAGCGCATCGGCAAGGAGCGAGAAGATATGCCTTGGACTGAGGACTCGTTGGATGATGAGTTCCGCCAGTGGATTGTCGATTTCCCCACACAGCAACGACCTGTTATCAACTCACTGCTTTCTGAATACAAGCAAAAAGTAAGAATCGAAGTTTTTCATACAAGAGAAGACGCTGATGCTTTTATTAATTCTATTACGCACTGAATAATCTATTTGATGCTATGAAGTAATAAACCCAATACATCATTAAAACTATAAGGCCTTGCAAGGGTACCGTCAAAAGCAATTAACCCCTGTGGATATATTTATACTCCCCTGATACATAGTGATATATACTTGCAGTTAAAATATAACGAAAACTTTTTGGGAAAGTTCATGCAGTCTTTTGATGTTGCGAACATCTATTAGATGTTTTTGAATCAATGGATAAAAGATATCTTATACAACGCTGTCAGTCGGGAGATAGAGAAGCCTTCGGGATTCTTTATAAGACTTATCTTACCCCCATGTATGAGATTGTGGCATATTATGTCCATAATCACGATGCGGTATGGGACATTTTGCATGACGGTTTCCTTATTGCTTTTGCATCAATAGCTTCTCTGAAAAATGCTGAAAAGATTGAAGCATGGCTTACCTCCATAATGAAAAACTTATCGCTCCAATATCTGAAAGATGAGTCAAATCATATTTCTGTTCCTATGTCAGATACTGCGATTGCTGATAATATCAGTGTAACCATAAATGAAGGACGTGAGCTGACTTGGGAAGAATTGGATAAGATAATCGATAAATTACCTGAGGGCTACGGCAAAGTCTTTCGGCTTGCAGTTCTTGATGGACTTTCGCATAAAGAAATTGCTGCGCTACTCGGCATCGCTCCTCATTCCTCATCTTCGCAGCTCACGCACGCAAAAGCAATGTTGCGTCGAATGATTACGCAATATCGTATGGAGATGGGCATTCTGTCTATTATTGGAATCATACTGTTTATTTGCCATGAGCTTGTCAGATATAAGGAAGCAATACCATCTACGCCGGTTATAAGCAAAAACTCTGATAAGGTAACACCGCTTGTCTCTGACTCAATTGTGGAGCCGAATTCATCTACTGACAGTATCGAGCCAAGGGCAATCAGGATTCACAAGGCAATATGGCATTCTGAGACACAACAAAATATCGCAGCGACAACAATTACAGCCGATAGTATACCGACTGTTATTAATGACAGCATTACAAATGACACTGTAAGAGTGTTCCTGAATACCGTAGGTCGAGAAGAGCATGTTGCTCAAGAAGATTTCCCAAGTACCCACCATGCAGAAACCCCGGATTGGTCTTTGGCATTGGCATACGCTGGCAACGTTGAGCAAAATAACTTGAACCGATACCGGATGCCTAATCCGGAGATACCTGATGTTGAAGGGCCCGTCGGAGAAATCGACGTTACGGAGAAAACACATCATTATATGCCGTTGGTTATCGGACTGTCACTCAACAAATCGCTTGCATCTCGTTGGAGTATAGAAACCGGTTTGCGTTACACGTTCTTGCGGTCTGACTTCCTTTCGGAAAGCGAGTTGATGAACAAGGAAACAATCCAACGCATACATTACATAGGCGTTCCGTTAAAACTCAACTATCGTTTATTCACATACAACGGGTTCTCGCTGTATGGTCAGGGTGGCGGTGCGTTGGATATTCCTGTTTATGGTACTCAATCAATTTTGGAATATTCTCCTGACTTAGAGTCCACGAATAAGGATTTGTTCCATATAAATGCCCCCTTGCAGTGGTCGGTAGAGGGTGGACTCGGCATACAGTATCATTTCACACCGTCATTCAGCATATACGCTGAACCATCGTTCCGATATTATTTCAACACCGGTTCGGATATTAAGACAATACGCCAAGAAAAGCCGCTGGAATTCACAATTCCTATCGGATTGAGGTTGACTTGGTAATCATGGTATTTGCCAACATGGTGGAACTTTCTTGCGAAAATATATCTCCATTGTCAAGCATGGACGCCACATACAAATTGCTTTCATCACTAAAACAACAGTTATGATAAATCCCATAAAAATAATCGGCTGCTTTTTAGTAGCATTGACACTCGTTTCGTGTACTTACGAAATAGACGCAGTAAATCCGCCCGCTCCATCTACAATATCTATATCCGGTACATTGCCGGTATTGTACATAGATACTGAGAATAATGAGCCTATTGTGTCTAAGGAGGTATATCTAAATGCTACTTATCGCCTTGATCCGATGGGTGCGGACGATATAGAAGCTCTTGGCTCAAAGGAAGCTCCATTACCTATGCAAATCCGTGGAAGGGGACATTCGTCATGGAAAGGAGTGAAAAAGCCATACAAAATCAAGCTTGGGAAAAAGACAGCGATAATGGGTATGCCTAAAAACAAACACTGGGCCTTGCTGAAACCTACCGAAAACACTGTCGCAGGATTACAGTTGGGTAAACTTATGGAAATGGCATGGACTCCAAGTTCCCGACCTGTCGAAGTTGTATTGAATGGTGACTATATCGGGTTGTATTTCCTTACCGAAACAATCCGCATAGATGAAAATCGCGTGAATATCTATGAACAGCAAGATTTGGAAACCAATCCCGAATTGATAAAGGGCGGTTGGCTTGTGGAGGTGGATAACTACCGCGATGAATGTCAGATTACAATTCCCGAATGTAGCAAATGGAACCTTACTCTGCGTTATCATTCACCGGAAAGACTGTCTAATCCTCAGTTGCAATGGCTTACCGACGAGTTTAAGGCAATAAATGCAGCAATATATTCCAAAGACAAGACTTCAACCCAATGGGAAGAATATATTGATATCGAAAGTATGGCCCGTTTCTTCGTATTACAGGAAATCATGGATAATCCCGACGGTTTCCACGGCAGTTTCTATCTTCACAAGGATATGGGCGACAATACCAAATGGATTGCAGGCCCAATCTGGGATTTGGTATGCTACAACCGCGAAAAGACCGACTACACATTTCGTATGAAAGTCCATTATGGCTTCACGCCACATTGGATTGGAGAGATAATCCAATATGACAGTTTCTGTCAAACAGTAAAATCGGTTTGGAACGATGTTTACCCTGATAGACTTTCCGAAATATATGATTATATAGACGCAACCGTTTTACCACTTGCCGAGGCTTGGAATAATGATTGCCAACGGTGGAGTGAAGATCCTGCGCAGACGGCGCAACTCCGGGCAGACAGAATAAAGAATGCTTTACGACGCAATATCGATTGGTTCAACAATCACCTGCCCATAAGCAAATATGCCTCAATCCCGGTCGGTCAAGAAATCCCAACCAAAACACCTATAGAGGTATTCAACCTGCAAGGTTTCCATATCGGGGAATATGAAAACGAGGCTGATGCAATCTCAAATCTGAAACAAGGAACCTATATCATTAATCATAAAAAGGTAATAATCAAGTAATCAGTCTGCATAATACCTAAAAACAAAATCCGGCATCGGGTAAGCAAAGACCCGATGCCGGAATAAAGTATTGACTGGAAGTTAATTCCCTGAGCCGAGGATGTTGTCTTCTTCGTGTGCCGTGTGACCTTCGATATTGCCGATCATTTCTTGATTGTGTCGGAGTTTTGATTGTATGCTTTCGCAACACATTTCCATTCGCCGTCGAGTTTGAGCATAAGCAGGAAGTCAGTGAAGTCGATTCGGCCGCCCCAACCTTCTTCGAGAACGCGGACCACGGCAACGGTTTCCTCTACAGCAAGCACATCTACGCGGGCTTTGAAGTTATCGCCTGCGCCTACGGTGTCAACGTTGTGGTAGAACTGGTCGATAGAACCATGCTCCAATACACCGTCGAGCATGCCAAACAGTACGGCATCGGTAGTAAACAGTTCTTTGGCGTAAGTGCTGTCGCCCTCGGCAACACTTCTCACAAATTTCATAGCAGCTTCCTCTACTGCGGCATATTCTTTGAGTTTGTCTCTCATATAATCCTGAGTTTTAGCTTGTTTATTCGGGTGCAAAGTTACGGTGGTAATCTATATAAATCAAGTACCGAAAAAATTTTCGGGTATGGAAAAATTTTTCGGTATTCTGAAATTCAGCGGTATTAACTAATTTTGTATTCAAATTAGATAATATGGCATACATAAAGAAGATACCGGTAGACCTTGATTGTCCGCTACGCCTGACAATGAGCCTGATAGAATCAAAATGGAAATCGTGCATCCTCGACGAATTGCGATCCGGCGAGGCTATGCGGCCAAGCGAGATACATAAATGTCTGCCCGAAGCTGCGCCGCGGGTGCTCGACATACAGCTTAAGGAAATGGTAGAGGACGGACTCGTCGCGAAAACAATCTACCCGGAGCTTCCGCCTCGTTCGGAATACTGTATCACCGAATTAGGTAAATCGCTCCTGCCGATAATCGACCTGATGCTCCGGTGGGGCGAAGAACATTTCGAAGTCTTCGAGAAGAAATACAAGCAATAACAGAGAATTACGACTCACTCACTTGGTGTGGCCGGTAGCGCTGGTAGGCGATGCGAGGGGTGCCGTCGGAGCAATAAATGATTCCGCAGCGCTCAAAACCGAGCCTCTCTGCTGCTGTTTGCATAGTGATGTTATCTGCATGGGTATCAAGTCGGATATTGTCAATCAATGTCGAGCAGTATTCGACACACGTATTAAGAATTCCTTTGTGTTTGCCTGTCGATGCGATACGGTGAATTGTGCCATAAGGGAGCGGATTGAGCCATTCGCCGTCTTCGATAAGTGCATATGTTGGATCTTCCCCTATGATAAACGCGAACACCATAACGATGCTTCCGTCCCGGTCGATGCCAACATGATTGACGCCTTTGGCAATATCCTCTGCGATTTGTTCTCGCGAAGGATATCCGTTGCCCCATTGCGTCATGTTGCCCGAAGCCCTCATAAACTTGCGAGCAATGTCGTAACAATCCATCATGGCATCGATGTCGGCCAGAGTCCCTTTTCGTATTTTTATCATAGTTCTTTAACCTAAAACTTTGAGTTCGCCAAGAAAACCAATCCACCACATCGTTAACTCATGTTCCGGTTGCGGTCTTGGTTTTGTAAAGACAGAATATGAAACCGACTTCCATTAGTCCGGCTATAATAAGTATAATCCAATTCGATGATAACTAATCAGATTATTACCTATTGAGGACTGCAAGAAATCGGTTCAGAGCCGGAGGGCAAAAAATCTCTGCGTCTCCTTCTAAGGTCTTTGCAAAATTACTATCTTTTTCCGATAATCTAAATGCCTTTTTTCAAACTTTTTGAAAAAACTATTCCAGTTCGCCGACAGAGCGCAGATAATCTACTTGATAAATACGGTATTGAGTCCGTGCTTCGATGAGGTTTGAGTACGATGCCTGCCATTGCGACTGGGCTTCGAGCAGGTCGGTAAGTGTATTTAGCCCAATCTCGTATTGCTCGCGCATCATACGCAGGTTTTCGTCGGCTTCGACCATGGCGGTGTTGGCCGAGCGTATCAGCTCGAGACCGGTAACGAGGTTGCTATAGTTCTGTCGTGCTTCGAGTTGCATCAGGCGTTTGTTGTGATCGAGGGTCAGACGGGCGTTTTCGACTTCCAATTTAGCCTTGCGAACTTTCTTTATTCCTTCACCCCAGTGGAAAATAGGAATCTGTACCGACAGCACCCCCATGAAGTTATTGTCGTTGATAGTCGATGAATATGGAACAGGATTTCCGGATTCGTCTTGCGCCCAGCCTTTCATCTTTATATTGCCATAAGCCGACCAACCGAGCTGCAGACCTATTGTGGGCAGAAAATCGGCCCTTGCCATAGTTACCTGATGACGTTTTATGTCAATGTTCTTGTCAAGAATCATAGTTTCCGGTCGGTTCGAGACATCGAAGCTCATCAAGGGTAAAATACTGTCGACCATAACAGATTCGGTAGGACGTATGCTCACCGTATCGTCTACGCCGATAACGCGGCATAATGCCATGCGGCAGATGTTTGCCCCGGCTTTTGCCTGGTTTAAGCGGTATATAATTTCGCTACGTTTCGTATTCACTCGAAGCAGCGACTGACGGTTGGTCATACCAAGTTCTACCGAAGTATTGGTCATATCGTAGATTGAGTCTATCATAGCGAGGTACGACTCGGTCATGTCGACTTTTGCCAGTACAGCCACATAGGTCCAATAAGACTTTTCGGCTTCGGCAATGACATCCATTTTAGTAGCACGCAGCTGTTGGCGGGATATTTCCTGCCCAACCGATGCCATGCGGTTGGCTGCTATGATTTTACCGCCGGTGAATATTGGCTGGGTGAGATTTATCCCGGCCATATATGCACCTCGAATCTGCATTGTCATCATATTTCCCAACTCCGAATCCGGAGCTGTGTATAATGCTGTAGCGCTGCCCGCGAATTTGGGAAGGTATTGAGTGCGAGCGACAGCACGGTCAAGCCCGGCCCCTGCGACGTTGTTTTCGGCTATCCTCATATTTTCATTCGATAGCAAGGCCATGTCACGACAGTCGGCAAGCGTAAGGTCGAGGGCTGAAGCAGAGACAGTCAGGAATAAGGATAATATGGAAAGTGCGATATTTTTCATGAGCGTTTTACTTTGAAGAAAACAGAGTATAAAGTAGGCAGCAAGAGCAAAGTGGCAAAAGTGCCTATCAGCAAGCCTCCGATAATTGTTACAGCAAGAGAACCGTACATCGGGTCTCCGACAAGAGGTATCATACCGGCGATAGTTGTAAACGATGCGAGGATAACAGGCATCACACGTGATACAGTAGCGCGAACAATAGCCGGGTACAGCTCTATTCTTTCCACATCGGTAAGACGAGCGATTTCGTCTACAAGCACAATGGCATTTTTAATCGTCATGCCCATTAAGCCCATTAGACCGAGTATGGCAAGGAATGTAAACGGAGTGTCGGTTATCAGCAAGGCCGGTATAATGCCGCATATAACGAATGGGAAGCAGAGCAAAATCACCGCCAGCTTTTTCCAACTGTTGAAAAGCAATAACAGTATAATCACAATGATTGCAACCATTATGGGAAGGAAAGACATAATGATATCCATTGATTCATCAGAAGTCTCGCCCTCGCCTGCAAAGCGCATACCATAACCTTCGGGCAGAGGAATAGCCTTGATTTCTTCAGCGATATTCTCTACAACCTTTGCCGGAGTTGCATTGTGGTTTGTTATATCCGGGTCGCATTCGGCCTCTATTACACGCTGACCGTTCAGGCGGTGTATAGTGCCTTCGCTCCATGAAGGACTGATAGATTTGACGCACGAAGAGAGCAGGGTGGTATTATACATTTTGTTGCTCAACTCGCTTGCCGTAGTCGTGCCATTCATCATCGAAGCAAGGTCGTTGCCTGAAATATTGATATTCATCATGGTCCATACGGGCAAGGTCGAAAGATCGCTGATTTTAGACCCGTCGGTATTGCGTATCTGCATATAAATCGGTATCGTTTTGTCGCGATCATTTATTACACCAATCGCATAACCGTCGGTTGCTGCTTGCAGGGCATTGCCGACATCCGAACGGTTTACTCCCGCCGCTGCTGCAAGGTCGGAAGAATAGTCTATCGAGACAGAGCGGTTACGTCCCAACCAGTTGTTTTGAACAGAAAGCGGGTCGACATATTTGCAGTTTCTCATTATATCTTCGGCCTTGGCAGAGAGCATTCGCAGGGTATCTGCGTTCGGACCGGAAAATTCCACCTCTACAGTATGTGAACTTGATACTGATAGATTGTAGCGCCGCGCACGGACATAAGCCTCCGGTGCCAAAGTTCGCAATTTGGCAACGAGTTGATCAGATAGTTTCTGAACAGTTTTAAAGTTGTCGCAGTCGATAATAAATTCTGCGTATTCTTCTCCGGCACTCGGCATAGGTCGCACGAGGCAATATCTTCCCGGGGCACCACCAAGGCTGATAGCAACAGATTCAACGCCCTCGAATTTCATCACGCTATCGCTTAGTTGCAGCATGCGGTCGCGTACGTTATCGGGGTTGCTTTCTGCCGGGAATGTACATTCTACTACAAATTGATCGTATTCGAAATCAGGGAAGAAGACATTACGAAGTTTCTGCATTGCAATACACGAAACTACGAGGATTATGGCGGCAACACCGACTGAAACCCATTTGTGGTCAATCAGGAATACAACCATTCGCCTGATACTGCGTTGAAGGAGGTTGAGCTTAAGCTCTCGCTGTTCTTCGGCAATGTCGGTATCCGGACCGAGCCATTGGTCAGAACAAGCAGGAACTTGTATCAAAGCGAGCACCCAGCTCGCAACAAGGCTGACGCAGATTACAAGAAACAAGTCACCGGCAAACTCACCGACACTGCCCGGAGTGAAGTAGATAGGCATGAATGTCGCAGCCGCAATTATCGTGGCACCAAGTAGTGGTAATGCGGTTTTCCGACCGGTATTGAACAGGTAGTCATCTCGCCTCAAACCACGCTTGCGGTCGTTGATGATGCCGTCCATAATCACAACAGCGTTGTCAACAAGCATACCCATTGCCACAATGAAAGCGCCAAGGGATATTCGTTGCAAAGTAGTGCCCAGAGCCGACAGAATCGGGAAAGACAAAGCCACAGTCAAGACAAGGCCGAAACCGATAATCAGTCCGGCTTTCCAACCCATTGCAAGCAATATCACAATAAATACAATGATGATAGACTCCAAAAGGTTGACCATGAACGACGATATGGCATTATCTACTCGTTCCGGCTGGAAAAATACTTTCTCGACAGTTATACCTGCAGGTAATTTGTCGATAGTCGGAGCTATCACTTTGTCAATTGCGGCACCTACTTTTGGTACTACAGCATTGTTTTCGAGAGCAACCATAAGTGTGAGCGAAGCATCCTTGCCCACATAGAAGCCGTTGTTACCCGGTTCGGTATCACGACGCGATACTTTTGCAATATCACCAATCCTAACCTTTTTCCCGTCAGGCATCGAAACAAGGATATTTGAAATCTCCTCTTCGGTAACGGCCCCTTCAGAGATGTCGACAGCAAGCCTGTCGGCACCGTTGTCGATTTTGCCTGCGTTGATAACCGCTGTAGATGATTGTAATGCCTGAGCGATTAGCAAAGGCAGCATGCCGTTGCGTCTAATTTGGTCAGGAGTGAAAGTTATGTCGATTTCTTCGCGCTGTACACCGCCAATGTTCACACGTTTAACGCCTTTTACGGTCATTATCTCGTTTCGCAGTTTCTTGGCATAGCACTCGAGTTCTCCGGTATCGTATCCGTCGCCCTTTACGGCATAGAAAATGCCATAAACATCCATCATGTCGTCGATGACAATAGGCTTCATACATCCCTGGGGAAGGGATGACTCAATATCTGATACTTTTCGGCGGAGTTGGTCGAAATACTGCTCCATGTCCTCCATTGGAACATCGAGCTGGAATTCCACACCTATCATGGCCTGACCACGATGTACATCACTTTTTAGTTTCTTGACGTTTGGTAATGTACGTAACTGGTCTTCGAGCATGGTGACGACATCACGTTCGACCACTTCGGTGTCCGCGCCCGGGTATATCACAACTACCGAGGCTTGTTTCACAGTTACTGCCGGGTCTTCGAGTTTTGGCATCTTGAGGAAAAAGATTACCCCGGCAATCAGTATTATTATCATCGCCGACCAAAATAGCGTACGGCGCTGAATAAAGAATTTCGCAATACTTGTCATGGTCAGAATCAGTTATCAAGCGAATTAATGTCACCGGCGACTTTTACTTTTTCTCTGTCGCTTAGATGATGCACACCGACAGCAACGATTGTTTCATCTCCCTTCAAGCCTGATACAGAGCTGTTTTTGCCGTCGTAAATACCGTCTCTCTTTATTTCTTTTGCAGTAAGGGTAGAGTCGGATTGATTGATTACCCATACATATTCTTTACCATTGCGCTCGAAAATAGATCGCGAAGGAATGGTATGGCTGTCGGTACTGTCGGTATTATTGAACTGTATAGATACCGACAGGTTCATGCCCGGTAAGAGTTTGCCATGCATCGAAGCCGGCAACTTGAGGCGTAAGCGGAATAGTGAATTATTGTCGGCATCGGGTACGAAGCTTATAATATCGAGCGGAAAAGACTTGTTGTCAAACATAGGCGATCTGCCTGTGCAACTGACAATTTCATCACGTCGGCTATAGATTGAGGGCGGTAGAGCAACAGTTGTCTCCAATCCCGAATTATCAATGATTCGGTAGATTGGAGTTCCGGCTCCGGCCATTTCGCCTTCTTCCATAAAGCGCTCTACGACATAGCCAGAAGTTGGTGCTTCGAGTCGTGTATAGGCCAGTTTGTTGCGAGTCATCTCTAACTGTGTTTTCATTTGCTCTAATCCTGCTTTGGCTTTTTCGTAGTCATTTGGAGCAACATTATTGCGCTTGAACATTTCGTCGAGTCTGGCATTTTCCGATACCATCTGATTATATTGCGCTTCAAGCTGCATTACCGAAAGTCGGTAATCGGCATCGTCGAGGTAGCCGATTATCTGTCCTTTTTTTACAAAGTCGCCTTCGTTTACAGTGAGACGTTTGATTTGTCCTCCGGTTTTGAATCCGGTGTTGACACTCTTTCCTTCCTCAACCGAAGATGTGTAAGAGTGCGTGACAGCCCCGCTATTCGATTCGGGTACAGTAGTGTAGACATTCTGTATTCTTTTTGAGTTTCCGTTGTCGGAATCTTTAGCGCATCCCACTGTTAAAAATAAGGACAGCGCGATAGGCAATAAACGTATTATTTTAGTCATTTTTACACTGTGTTTTTTTGTTTTGAGAACCTCTGAGTTCGCCCATAAGACAAAAGTCTTGTGATGAATAGAGTATATTTATTTAAATAAGCGACTCTTAAAAATAGAATGTAACTCGCAGTTAATTCTGCAAGTTACTTAATCATGCAAAATTACTGCCATTGAGTCAATGAGGTATTACCTATATTGTGCATAATATGTTCTTTTTTTAATATTTGTTGAATCGTTGGAGTATAAATGACTATATTTGTAACCCAATATCAACATTTATATCCAAATGAGCCAAAATCAAACGGGAGATTACATGCTTATCACCATGCAGACATTTCTGCAGATTGGAGGTAATATATCTTCGACAAGTGGTATTATATTGTTTGATAATTATGAGGATTCGGCAGAAGGTAATACTTCGCAAGTGCCGTTTGGAAGCAAGCCGATGAAACTGCAGTCGAATGTAATCGTAGTGTGTCGGCAGGGTTATCTGGAATATAGAATGGATTGCGACGAACCGCAGAGACATAGTGCCGGGGATTTGATTTTCTGTCGGCAGGGACAGATTGTTGAGTTTTTAGGGGCTTCTGAAGATATCAAGCTTATGTTTATTGCTATCTCACAAGATTATATATTGAGTCTTGAGCGTTTTATGCCTTATAGTGATACCCTGTTTCCATGTCCTTTACGCCGTCGGAAGAATTTGTCGAAGACCTGCATACACATTATCGGTTGATGAAGGAATGTATCAGCATGAACAATTCACAATTCAGAGATAATATCATACATTCGTATGTATATATTGTGCTGATGAAGTTGACAAATGCCTATCGGCAATGGCTTGGGAACAAGAAGCAGGATTCATCGCCCAAGAACCGACAACTTGAGATATATCGTAGTTTTGTCGCCCTTGTAAAAGAGAATTTCAAGGCACGGCGTGATGTAGGCTTCTATGCGTCGGCATTGTTTTTATCTCCCGGTCATTTGTCGCGTATTATCAAGAGTATAAGCGGAAAAACAGTGGGCGCATGGATTCGTGATTATGTTATACTCGAGGCAAAAGTACTGCTGCAATCTTCTAATATGACAATATGCCAGATTAGTGACTATCTCAATTTTCCTAATCCGTCGTTCTTTTCGAAATATTTTCGCGAAAGTACCGGCATGAGCCCCGGCCAATACCGTCGCTCGTAGGAGTCATGGTGTTGAATATAAATAGATTATACTTAATGAGGAAAAGAATTAATAAAATAGAAGTCAATAGAATTTCAGAGCTTGGCGAAGACGGAATGTTTGTCAAGCAATTAGACGGTTCATCAGATGTCGAAGTTAAGACAGCTTTGCATCGTGACGACTATTATATGTTTGGATTTCTTTTTTCGGGTTCGTTAACGATAAGCATTGATTTCAAAGAATTCAAGCTTACTGCCGGTGATTTAATCCTAACAACTCCCGGTCAAGTGCATAAAATAGGCAGTATAGATAATAAATCGTCGGGCTGTATGCTTGCATTATCGCCCGAATTTTTATCAGACACGGAAATAGAACTAATCAACAGGTATGCATTAGTCGCCAAGGCAATAAGGCTTGATGATGAAACTATGAATGATATTGCTATACTGTTTGAAATAATGCAACGGCGTGGTCTTACATCGATATCAAAAACCATAGTATCACTCGCGGTACAATCAATAGGCAATATACCTATTGTAGAGACTTGCCGATATACTTCGATATTTACAAAATTCAAGACATCGCTCGACCGGAATATCAACAAGATAAAAGGAGCGTCGGCCTATGCAGCCATGCTTAATATCTCGGAAGTATATCTTAATGAAGCTGTTAAGGCTACTACAGGGCATAGCGTAAGTCGGTTTATAATGTCGCAGGTAGTGCTCTATGCCAAGAGATTATTTGCCAATACAGATATGACTGCGCAGCAAATAGCATCGGACCTTGGATATGTAGACTATCCATATTTCTCGCGTCTGTTCAAGAAAATAGAAGGAATATCTCCTGCCGAATATCGTAGAAACCTTAAATAGTGCAACTATTGCCGTGGATGTGTCATTCCCGGCGATTACATTTCTTTATAACTTTGCATTATAAAAATGTAGTTATGAGGAAACACAAGATATTGGAAACACCGCATATCAAGGCTGTGTCGAATGAGTGCATAGCCTGTTGGAAATGTATCGAGTCATGTCCTGGTAAGGTATTTGGGGCAGTGAAATTCTTATGGCACAAACATGCCCTATTTATTGCACCGGACAATTGCATAGGTTGCGGAAAGTGTGTCGTAGTGTGTCCACGGTCAATATTCGAGAAGAAATGAAAAGGCTTCCGGCTTCTTTGAAGACAGATATTGCCATGCTGCCTGTGTTCGTGGCATTAGCAGTGACCGGTTTGTGTTACCATATCTCAGGGCACGAAGGAATGACTAAGGAAGTTGGCATATGGAGGATGCTCCACGTACTTTTTTCGTTAGTGTTTATGGCGCTTGCTATAATTCATATAAAACAGCATCGAGTGTGGTATATGAATCTGTTCAAGCCATTTAGGATAAGAAAAACGATTGCGGTTTTTCTTACCGTTGCATTGATCTTTGAAGTGTTGACCGGGTTACTTTTACTACTTGGTTTGCAGAAGTCAATGGATTGCGGACATCTACATTGGATAGTAGGGATATTGCTTATACCCTTGTGTATTACGCATATTACAATGCGTTGGAAACCATTGAAATCTATTTTCAAGTAGTAGAACTTTACTTGTCTACAGTTTCTTTATTACATATCTGTAGCAAAGCGCGTATCATTCTTACAAATTCAGATTTGGCTTCGGTATATCCGTCGCGGTCGTTTTTGTACTTTGGCAGGAGTGATTGTTTCAACAGCTCGTCAATCATCGCTCATGCGTTTAGTAAATACGTCAGCTATGGTACTCAAGCCCCTTACAACGTCAGTCAAAGTCAGATTTCTATGCGTTTCAAGTATTTGAACTACAAGACGACTTTCCTCTGCAAGTGAAGCCTCTTTTGCCAGAATGTCCCGATAATAGAGCAACTGATCTTGACCAAGAATATCCGCAATATCATGAGCCATCCAGTACGCTCCACCAACAGTCAGGTCAAAATCGTCAAGTTCATACACTTCCGGGTGAACGCCTCTTTCTTCATTGGCAAAATAGTAGTTGTCAACAATATACCACATATCTTCGGCATCCTTGTTGGTACCGATATTGCGGTCGAGCCAAGCATTGAGTTTCAGAAGAAACAGTCCGTGGAGTGAGGCAATCCTGATTTCAAATTCATTGTTGACACACACTGTAACTGCCTCTTTCAGCACTTCATCGAATCCTTTGACCGACATTGCGATTGTCTCCTCCGGCGGCCAATATATATTGTCGTCAGCCTTTGCGACTGCGCCGTATGGCACAATGTCTACTTCATAATCATCAAAAAAGAACCGTTGTGCCAAGTGTGTATCTTTTTTGAAGCCATCTTCAATCAATGCACTGCAAACCTCATTGTACTTATCCCAGCCAGTTACGGCAATGGCTATATCGAGATCCCTGGTTTTTCTTATTGCGGATGTATTTGCAAGAACTTGAAGGATAATGTCGCGGGCAGTGGCACCAATTACAAAGAAATCGTTTTCGATTCTTGAAAATGTGCGGGTGAGTTGTCGTAACAAGTCAATCAGCAGAGGATTGTCAATTTTTTCAGAGGAGATATTTAAGCTCATTTTCTTTTATCTTTTGAGCAGCTTCAATGCAACGCCCATTGGCGGTATCCATTAAATCCGAGTAAATAAGTGCGGCAGGAACAGTTCTTACATCCGTTCCAGTCCAAAATTTTTGATACACTGCGATCTCGCCATCCGCATCAGGAATTACAGCTCCTGTTTTCATAAGAGTGGCAGCAGGGGCGTCGGTATATATTGTAAACTCGCCCGGAGTTATAAATTCGTCAGTCAGTGCGGCGGCAGTTTCGCCTCCCCAAACCATTCCTGCGGGCAATACTAATTTTTCCCAATTCCTGCGATTTTCCTCATTACGGAATGTGAATCGGGTCTGAATGAGCTTGGGTTTAAGGTTCTGTCCGTAATTTGTAGCCCAAAGCATCAGAAGCCGATCTGTATTTATGAGAAAGCGTTTGTTATTCTCGACACGAACAAATTGTTGATATATCAAGCCGTCAATAATATTTTTGACAGTACCGATTGCTACTTCTGTCGCATCCATAATCTCACGGTAAGGTCTTCCGACATTTTTCTTATCCAGAAGCAGATAGAAAATGACTTTCAAACCCTTCTCCAGAAAAATCGGATATGCTTTGGCGGTAATGTACTCAACAGGCTTTTCCCCTTTGTTGACTATCATAAACACGATATTGCCATTCTTCTGTTGATACTGGATGTTGCAGTTTCCGGCACAGTCAAGAATGTTTATATCCGGAAGTTTTGCAACCTCCAACATCTTCGGAGTCGCATTGATTGTGACATAAAGGCATCGCACATCCTTATCCGGTTGCTTGTAATCGTTGGGAATCTTATCCACCATCATTCCAAGCGTCAGATTAGGCTCTACTATACATACAAATCGTTTCCCCATCACTGTCAGATAGGGAATGTCGCCAACGTAATCAATCGTTGCTTTATCTCGATACAAATTGTTGTTTAACGCGGCAACAGCTCTGTTTAATATCTCTTGATTGCCCATCTTGTTCAATTAATCAATGGTGTTCAATTGTATTGAACACTGCAAATTTAATGAACAATAGTGGCATTTCCAAATATTTTGTTCAAAAATATTGTTTTGTTCAATGAGATTGAACATTGATAATTTATTGAACAGTTGTGGGCGAAGGATTGGACGATAGGCAACTTTGGTCACGCTTAAGCGTGTTATTGTTTTGCAAGCTGTAAAATAGATTGTATAAACATTGTCTTTGAATCGGTATATCCGTCGCGGTCGTTTTTGTACTTTGGCAGGAGTGATTGTTTCAACCGCTCGTACTCTTTAGCTACTTCGGGATGCACAATCAGATAATCGCGGAAACGAATCTCGTCGTTGTCTCCGATTCTGTGAAAATGGATATGGAAAACTCTGTCGGCATATCCGGTTGGAGTATAGCCTTTGTTGAAACTTATTCTGCTGTCTGATTCCGACATACAGATGTAGCCGTTAGTTTCCATAATTTCTTTAACCGATGTCCACTCAATGCTTGGGGAAAGTTCTACAAGAATATCGATAATCGGTTTAGCAAAAATATCAGGTATAGCCGTGCTGCCTATGTGATTGATTATAGGTTGAAATACAGCGAGTAAATCTGATAGCCACTCAATTTCTTCGAGAGCCCGATACTTCCATAGCCGGTTGTGTGGACAAAGGACTATGGGAAATAACTCCCATAGTTCCTCCAAAGTCATGTTTTTCAGATTATCGTTCACCGGCTAATAATTCAGAAGTCTGCCGCAGTCGTGCCAGTCGCCTATCATATTACCTCGTTCGCTTGCTTCGATAAGCTTATGGAGTCTGCTGTCAAACAACTCCTTATTGGCCTTGTTACGTTGGATATTGTCGATACGGACTCGTTGGTACAGGCTTGGAAAAGCCTTGAAGTTGTTCCACGCAGTAGTATTGGCGCTGAATACTTCAACTATTTCAGGAATAATCACAAAATCAGCTTCGAGATCGGGGCATGCCGCACGACCTTTGTCGGTCATCAACCCGAGACGATCAAGACGGCGACAACGTTCCTTGTTCAGTTCAGTCCACCTTCCTGATTTTGTTCGTGGTCCAAAACGTTGAAGCGTAACACCTTCGACATTCTTAACGGTTGAATCTATCCAGCCAAAGCATAAAGCCTCTTCAACAGCATCGAGATACCACAAAGCGTCAGCAGGAGGTGTTTTTCCTCTTTTTACCGCAATCCAACACTCTTTTTCAGTCGCACTATTTTTAATCAACCAATCTCGGAAGTCATTGCGGTTGTGTATGTCAAGGACGTTTTTGGGAGTCATACTCAAACGTTTTTAAACACCTCTTCAAACATCTTTGCCGAATCTTCCGACAAGCGCCTTGTAGCAGCCAAGCTTTGAGCCAACACGACACCTTTAGAATTGCGTAGAGGCTTTTCTTTGCTCTTTGGATAACCGAAATTGAAGCTATTGACGGCATCCTTGTGTGGATGCTGCCAAATACTGCTTTTATAGGACCGTTGTCATCCGATTTCCTTAGTTCGTCCAACCAATCCTTAGGCCGGTAAACAGTATAGTATGCCATAATCTGGTGTTGTCAGTTTCTATCTAAAAAAACTGCAGTCAGTTCGGGGCTGTTCAAAGTAACGGCTGAGGTGTTTTCGAGATTTTCAGCGTATTCATCGTCTACTATTGAAATGAAGAAAGTGATTTCTTGAGTACGATCTCCGAATACTCCTGATTCTTTGACCTGCTTCATTGCAGAAATCATTGCATTGAAGAAAAAGGCTCCGCCCGGCAAAGTATTGTGGTTTTGCCACAGCGATGCGCTGAGGTTCACCAGTTTGCTGCCATGACAGTCGGAATAGCCCCATTCATCCGGATGCCATTTGCTCTCTTCCGGTTCGTCTGTTTCATTATTGAGGTATTCAACAGTGTTCAAAGCCAGGAATAACGAACAGCAACTACTATCGGTAACGAGAGCAACAGTGTATATTTGTTCATCTGCGGTCCGGCCAAGTATCTCGTGCAGGTCTGTTGCAACCGCATCTCTGATTTTTTCAGTCAGCTCTTGCCAGAAGGGGTCTACGGCTGTATCCGGTTGTTCGGCTATTCGCTCGTTGGTTCCAAAGTCGGATGAGTTTATGTAGTCGATATAAGCTTTTGCATCCTCCGAACCGAGCTTGACGGCATCCTCAAAATACTGAAAGCCCAACTCTATATCCGACTCGGTGCCGCGACCGAAGGTATATGCTACGCCGAGTGCGGTTAGTAGCTTGCATTGGATTGATTCCCACAAGTGATCGGGATGCTCACCGGCTTCATGAAGATAGTCGAATGCGATATCATCGTCCTGTATGGCCCGAGTCCCTCTTGATAGCATAGACCGAGGTATGCAGCGGTCTGTGTACGGGTATCTTCGCTGCATTTCGGGTTCTCGTAAGCCTTTTCAAACCATTCCACAGCCTTGGCGTAGTCCGGTTCGTCATCTCCACAGCCTTCAAAATGGTAATATCCCATTTCGAATTGACCGGCGGCAAGTCCGCCATTGGCTGCCATTTCATAAAGCTGATATGCAAGTTCGATATTTTCCTCTACTTCTTCTCCGGCCTCATATATGTGTCCGGCATTATAGGCACCTTGTGGATCACCTTTACGGGCAGCATCGACGTAGCGCAGCAGTCCGGCCATAGCTTCGCCTTTCTGAGTACGGAGGTAATAGCCGTAGTTGGTGCAGATTACGGGCGATATATCGGCCAGCTTCAGGTAGTACTTCTCAAAGGTGTCCTGCTCAATCTCGCATAGCCCTGATTCGTATATCTTGCAGTAATTGCCCCATCCGGCACATAGGCCCGCATCGAAGCTGCGTTCATACCACTCCTTGGCTATCGGCCATATCCAGTCCTTGTAGTCTGTTTCGTCATTGAATTGCATGGCAGAGTCGGGATCTACACGCAGGTAGTCGCCCCAGTAATACACATTTCCGATCATGTAGCAGCAGAAGGCGTCGCCACGTTCGGCTTGTCCGAGAATTTCCTCAAACGCTTCTTTAAACGAGGCAAACGGCATCCCGCGTTCCACCGAGGGGGTAAGGTTGCCGCTTCGGGCGGCACACAGCACGCCGGTGGCGCTACCCATCATTGCGCTCTTTTGCATAAGTTTTGAAGCGTTGGCTTCATCGGTTTTGAATCCGGCTTGCGGCCATACAAATTCTTCACCCATAAAACAACGGGCTATGAAAGCAAGCGCATCGGCATCACCTTGTTGTGCTGCCTGCGTAAGTAGTGCATAACCTTGACGTATCTGTGCTCGGTCGAAAGTTGACCAAATCAATTCAATTGCCGTTTTTACAGGATCGCTATATTTGCCTTTCATTTGTTGTCGTTATCTAAAAATTTGAAAACCAGTCTCTCAAAGTGGTTGTTGACATCAAACGATACACACTCATCCATAGGGTCGGGTAATGTTTCGCTATTAATCAGACTCCACAGCCAATCACGCAAGAGTGCGACATCAGAAATGATACCTCTGAAGCCTGTAGGAGTCGGCTCTGTCCAGCAGACATATTCAACTTTGTATCCGGCGGTGGGAGCGGTATCATTATCACACCTACGGATATTGACATATCCGCCATTTTCGATTGTGAAATCATAAAGCATCCAGCGCGATTTGCCCTCAATGATGTTTTCCAATGCGCCAATCACATCCTGACAATCGAAGTATCGGAAATTTTCGCCATCTACACATAGCTGTTCTTCTTCTGCCTCTTCTTCAAGATAGATTTTCTGGCATTGCCATTCTGTCATGTCGGGTAGTGTGGCCGAATGGAAAAAGCCGCACAATATGTCAGCGGCCAAATCACAATCAACATCCGACCGCCACATACGAAACATATATCCGTTGACATTGAAACATACTGCAATGCTGCTGTCCTTGTAGTAATCAATGGAATATGCTTTGGCGTAGTGGTCCAATACGACCGGCACACATTTCTCAAGATATATGAATTCGTGGTCTTCAATATCGTAAACGGCATCAATAATCATTTCTTCGGTCACGTTTGACGTGCGAACAGAGCCGTTTTCTGTGCCAAGTACGTATTGAGGCTTTTTGCTTTTCAGACTTGGTAATGTCAAGTGTTTATTAATCATATGTTGTTGAGGTCTTAAAAGATAACATCAACAGCGACGCGATTAATCTAATTTTTCCAACGTTTGAGATGCGGGAAGAATTGGCGCATCTGCTCTTTCATCTGCTCGACTGTAAGGTTTTGACCGGAGTTCTTGTTTATCTCGTCGGTGAACTGAGCGCAGTGGTCAATCATCTGTTCCATAGTCATATCTTGCAAAAACTTGCCATCCTTGTAGCAGTAGATGCAGTAATCTTCGTTGGTTGAGCCGTCGGCATTTGTGCCAAGTATTTCATTTGATAATGGCATTCCGCAGCTTTGACAAAATTTCATTTCCATATGTGTTAAAAGTATAAACCGACGAGTGTTCGATCAGAACACGGGTTGGTGAAACCTATATATTGTCTGCAAAGATGCATGTTTTTTTTCATATTACCAACCTGAGCGATATAAAAAGTATCAACTTTTATGTTTACTTTTGCATTAAAGAATGGACCTATAGAAGAAAGATGGATGATACAATAAAAACCGGACTTGTTCTCGAAGGTGGCGCCATGAGAGGTCTCTTCACCGCAGGTGTGATGGATGTCATGATGGAAAACGGAATTGAGTTTGACGGGCTCATTGGCGTATCAGCCGGTTCGAGTTTCGGCTGCAACTATAAGTCGCGGCAGCCTGGCCGGGTTCTCCGATATAATCTTAAATATGCCGGAGATCCGCGTTATATGGGCTTGCGCTCTCTTGTCACCAGTGGCAACCTTGTTGGCGCCGAATTTGCCTATCACATCCTGCCCCTGCAACTCGATATATTCGACATACCGACTTTCGAGCAAAACCCTATGGCCTTCTATCTCGTAGCGACCGATGTCGCCGACGGGCAGCCGGTCTATTACAGAATGGACAAGGTGAACCGCCAATCGCTTGAATGGCTTCGCGCCTCGGCATCGATGCCGGGTGTGACGCGGCCTGTGAAAGTCGATGACGGCCGACTGATGCTCGACGGAGGCATCTCGGACTCTATCCCTCTTGCATATTTCCGCTCGATAGGCTACATGTGTAATGTGGTAATTCTCACGCAGCCTCGCGATTATGTGAAGAAACCGTCGTCACGTTGGTTGTGGCGAATGCTCATGCACCGCCACAAGGCAATAGCCGATGCAATGTCTCGCCGCCATGAGATGTACAACTCGCAGCTACGCCTTGTCGACGAAGGAATAAAACGAGGCGACACATTTGTCATAGCGCCGGACCGCCCACTGCCAATAGGCCGAGTATCGACCAACAAAGCCAAGATGACACATGTATACAATATCGGCCGAGAGACCGCCGAACGCATTTTGCCCCGCCTGACCGAGTTCTTGGCTCGATAGCCACATTGAATTCAGTAGTCGGTCATAACCCGGCATAGTCATTTCTCCAAACTAAATGCTTCTGTCGCTTATTCCCGGGTCGATTATTATTGGTGTTTTCTATGGGAGTTGCGGTATTCAGATGGCGTTGTGCCAAACTCTTCGCGGAAACATTGGCGGAAGTTGCCGGGATTGCTCATACCGACCATAAATGCGATTTCCGATACGGTGTAGCGGTCGTTTTCGAGGAGGACGGCGGCTTCGCGAGCACGCAGTTTGCGAATGAGTCCCGCAATGGATAGGCCGGTGATGGCCTTGACTTTGCGGTAGAGTGTTGATTGGCTCATGCAGACAGCGTCGGCAATCAGGGCCACATCGAGGTTTTCGTCGGAGATGCGGTCTTTTATAACCGACTCCACTTTGAGGATGAATTCGGCGTCGCGTCGTCCCATTTCGGAAACAATCACGTTCTCGTCGGGCTGTGTCGGTGCGGGTTTGTCTGTCTGTGCTGAGTTGGCCGTCACATTTTGGGCGAGGAGGCTTCCGGCAAGGCTGCGGCGAGTGTCGAAGATGTTGCGTATGCGTGAGCGGAGCATCACGGCAGAGAACGGTTTGGTGATGAATGAGTCGGCGCCTGCTTCGTAGGCTTCACGACGTGCATCGTCGGCGATTTTTGCGGTTACGAAGATTACCGGTATGTGTTCGGTTTCGGGATTCTCCTTGAGAGCCTTCACCATGCTTATACCATCTAACTTCGGCATCATTATGTCGCTGATAATCATGTCGGGGAATATGCGGGATGCCTGCGATATGCCTTCGGCACCGTTGGCCACCGCCACGATTCTATAGTCGTCGGATAGTGATTCGCTTATGTAGGTTACGATGTCGGTGTTGTCCTCCACAATCAGAATCAGGGGCCGTTCGTCGCCGCCGGTCGATGCGGTTGTGGTTTCAGGCTTGGTTTCATTGTTTGCCGTTTGTGGAGAGGGTAGGCGTCGTTCGGCTTCGGGATAGGTGCTGTCGGTGTGTATTCTGAAGGTGAAAACAGATCCACGGTCGAGTTCGCTGTTTACGAAAATCTCGCCTTCGTGAATGCGTACAAGGTTGCAGACCAGTGCGAGGCCTATACCGGTGCCGAGGCGGGTTTCTGCACGGTGGTCGCGGTAGTAGCGGTCGAAAATGTGTCTTAGTGTTTCTTCCGACATACCGATGCCAGTGTCTTCGACAGAAATCTCGGTGAATGGTACGCCGGATTCAGATGTGTGGCGCAATCGTAGCGTCACGTGCCCCGAAGAGGTATATTTACAGGCGTTCGACATGAGGTTGTCGACTATCATGGTTATTATTTCGGGGTCGTACCATTGGGTATAGTCGCCGTGCTCGATGTCGGTGTCGATTTTGAGGGCGCTGTTGGTGTTGAGGTCACTGTAGCGTCGGCCTATGTTGGCTATAGTGAGTGCAATGTCGGCGTTTGTCACTTTGAGATGACAGTTCTGCGTTTCGGTCTTGCGGAATTCGAGAATAGTGTTGATGAGCTGTAGCAGATGTAGGGCCGATTTGTGGATTACGGTGAGCTTGCGAGCATTTGCCGGTGTCATGTTTCGGTCGGCTTTCATGTCTTCGATAGGCCCGAGGATGAGCGTGAGTGGCGTGCGTAGCTCGTGGGTGATGTTTGTGAAGAAGCGCATGCGCTCAGCATTGAGACGTTCGGTGTGGCGGTTGTTGCGTCGCTCGAGGGTGAGCTCATACTCGAGTGAAAGGCGTTTTTTGTAGAATCGTATGGCGAAAAACGCAATTACGGCAGCTATGATAAAATAGATGAGCCGTGCCCACCATGTAGCCCATACAGGGGGCTCGACTACTATATTCAAGTTTGTTGTTGCGGTAACGTCGGGGTGGTTGTGCAGGGCTGCTTCGATGGTGACAGTGTATTTTCCAGGACTGAGATTGCGCAGATATAGTCCGGCGCCGTTGGTGGCGGAATACCAGCGGTCGCCGATGCCGTCGACTTTATAGCGGTAGTCGACAGCTGATGTGAGCGAAAGGTCGAGAACGTTGAATTCGATTCGCAGGGTATTCTGGTTGTAGGGTAGTTTTATGGTCTTACCCGGCGAATAGATTTCGAAGTAGCTGTCTTTTGGATTGGCTCCATAGATGGTGATACTTGAAATGACGGGGGCGGCAATCGTACCGTCGGATTGGAACTCTTTGGGGTCAAAGGAGAATATGCCTGAATGAGAGCCGAAAGATATGCGCCCGTCGGGCGACGAGGTAACGGCTGCGCCATAGAAATCGCCGCCGACAACTCCGTCGGGAGTGCCGTAGTTGCAGATGCTGCCTTCAGTATCGAGACTGCTGATGCCGGATGTTGTACTCAGCCACAGTTTTCCGTCGGGGTCGTAGCAGAGGGCCCGCACGCAAGGGCCTGCGAGTCCGTTGCGGGTACCAATGATTGTGTCGATGCGCACGGAATCGTTGACGAGGGTGAGGCCATCGCCTGTGGCAGCCCATACTCCGCCGTGAGGATTGGCTATGAGATGGTTGACGGTGTTGGATGGGAGGCCGTCCCAGCTTTTAATCGAGCGGATACGCTGAAAATCGCTGTCATAAACCGATATGCCGCCTCCGAAGAACCCTATCCATATGTTGCCGTCGGGGCGCTCGAGGATAGTGCGTATCCACTGGTCGTCGATTTCGCCGCGAGAATAGAGTAGGGTGCGGATAATGGAGCCGTCCGGGGCATATACTACCACACCTTGGCCACACCCTGCAATCACGCGGCCGTCGCGAAGAACGCAAAGTGCGCGGACATCGGTCATTCCGGGGGCTGAAACATCATTGATGCGCAGGTTGCGGTCTATCATGGCAACGCTTCCGGCATAGGTTCCGACCCATAGATTACCGCGGTTGTCGGCAGTGAGCGAAATCACTGCATCGCCCGGAAGATTGGATGCCGACGGTTTGATGTTGGCAATGAGCCGGTCGGGACCGAAGAGGTCTATGCCGGCACCGTCGGTTCCGGCGGCAAGAGTGTCGCCGATTGCGCAAAGCGACATTACAGAGTTGAAAGTGGCTGTCAGGGGAAGCGAACGGGTGTGGATTCGCTCGAATGGTACGTCGCGCCGCGCAATGACATCCAGACCGTCGCCATAGGTGCCTATCCAAATATTTCCGAACGAGTCTTCGAACACGCTGTGGATTGTTTTGTTCGATACCCCGGAGCCGTCGAACCCTTCCGGCTGTACGCCGATGTGCTTGAAGCGCACGTCGCGCGAGCGTTTGCCGAGACTGTTGCGAATGTCGAGAATGCGGACACCGCCGTTTTCTGTCGATATCCACAGTCTGCCGTCTTTTGTCTCGGCAAGGTGCATTATATTATGGGGAGCGCCGGTGCCGAGTGTTCCGTTGTCGTCGGGTTCGAAACACGTGAATGTTCCCGAGGGCTCGTCGAACAAGGCGAGACCTTCATCTGTGCCTACCCATATATTGCGGTAAGAATCGACAAGTACCGAACGCACTTGATTGCCTGGGAGGGATTGTGGGTCGGCGGGAATGTGGCGGAAGTTGCGCACTCTGCGGCGCTCAGGGTCGAGGACTGTAAAACCGGCACTGACATGTCCGGTGAGCACATTGCCGTTGTTGCCGAGAGCTACGCACCAAAGCTGGTTGTCGGGCCAGTCGGGTAGGGTGCGGGAGTTGAAGTGTTCGAATACGCCTGTGGTCGGATCGAAGCGGTCGAGTCCGTCGGTGTATGTGCTCACCCAGAGACACCGGCGCGGAGTGTCGACGATTACATCGGTTACGCCGTCGCTTCCTATAGAATTCGGATTGCCGCCGTCGTGGGCGTAGTTCTGTAGTTTATAGCTGTTGCAGTCGAGGCGGTCGAGTCCGTGGCGTTGAGTGGCAATCCAAAGAACGTTGTTTATGGTGTCGGCGCAGATGCGGTTTAGCTCGTTAGCCGATAGAGCTGTCTGTCCTTCCTTATTAAAAACACGGAAAGAAGAACCGTCGTATCTGTTTAGACCCGACTCGGTGGAAATCCATACGAATCCGTTGCGGTCTTGTGCGATGCCCATGACGTAATTGTTGGATAGCCCGTGCTCGAAGCCGAGTCGCAGAATATTGCGTGCGGCATCGACATTGGCTGCTGCCACAAGCAACACAATGAGCAGCAAAAAGAGTTTCTGTCGATTCATAATCATGGTACGTTTCTCTGCAAAGATAATTATTAAATTGCGAAAAAACGGCTATTGGTGCTATTGAAAAGGCTTTTTGACGGATTATCGACTGAGTATGACGAAAAAACAACCGCTGCGAACAGCCGCTAAGGCTTAATTTTGCAATTGTTAAAAATTATTACAACTTTAAATCTATTACCAAACCACTCAACTCGCATCAATTATCTTATGAGAAGAAAGCATTTCTATTGGAGTGCACTGGTGGCATTAGTGCTGGCATGCGCCTCGACTGCGTGCAGCGATGACAATGAGACTTGGCCGTCGGTCGATGGGAAAAATCCCGAGATAGCCATTGATAAGTCTGTCATCGGTGGGCGCCCCGGTCAGACCTTGCACATCACGGGCACAGTGAACGATGCCGACGGCCTCAGTCAAATTACCCTTGAGTGCCTGCCGCTGTATCTCGACAAACGTATCGACCTTCTCTCTATCTATGGGGAGGCAAAAAGCTCCTACGAACTGGATTATCAAATTACATCTGACCTCAGTGAGGCCGGTGACAAATTCGACGTGCTTGTATCTGCATTCGATGTGCTCGGCAATTCGACGTCGACCACAGTCACCATAGATATGAACGGCGATATCGAGGCTCCGAAATTTGCCGTTGCTCCGGCCCAAGAGGTAACGGTTGTTCTTGCCGATAAGGCTGTTCTCGATTTAACTTTTACTGTGACCGACGACCGCGAACTGAACGCCGTGAGCGTGGCAATTCCGGAAATTGATTTCTTGTCGACCGATACTGAATTCGAAAACGTTACGTCGTACACTTTCAGTCGCACTATTGAATTCCCCGCCCGAAACGGCGACTACACAATCAATATCAGTGCCATTGACCAATGGGACAACTTCACAGAGGCCACAACAATCGTGCACGTGAGCGATACCCCCGACTTTGCCAAGATGTGGCTCGCCGACGTGGCAACGGCAGAAGAACTCAATTCGGATGTAATGGGCGTGCCGATGCTCATTTCTCACACCGGACCATTCGAGTACGAAGCACGCTACTACAATGAAAAAGCGGGTACGGAGATTTTCTTCCTGCCGCAACGCAACGACTTCGCGCCGCTGTGCATCGGTCTTGACCCTGCCGACAATACCAAAATAGTTTCGGATCCGGCGATAGCCAAACCTTTTGTGCTCGACACCCCACAGAAGTACTACCTCATCAAGTTCAATACAGTGAAATGCAGCTACAGCATTGAGACTTACAGTATTGAAGAGGCTGTCGACCCCGTACCCCATACTTTCGGCGCACAGGAACTCGACCGCTGGAAATCGGGCGAGGAATATATCGAATTCTATTTCGGCTATACCACCGAAGGCCCCGGTAACATCATGCGTTTTGAGCAGGATGCAGTGAATCCGCACATCTATCGTCTGCCCGAACCTCTGAATTTAAAGGCCGGTCGTCACTCCGGATTCATTATCCATAACTATCACCCCGACGGTTGGTGGAACTATTGCACATGGCGTGCCGACGACGAGCAGGACCCGGAAATCTGCGGCTGGTATGGCGAAGTGACTAATCCAAAGTGGGATGGCAAACGCGCCGAGGATAAATGGTTCAAGCCGTTAATTCCGGCCGACGGCAAATACAACCTGATTATGGACGCCCATCTCGACCACATGAAAATTGTACCTGTTAAATAGTAAAATTGTATGAAACGATATATAACACTTCTGTGCGTGGCTCTGGTCAGCTTATGCGCCACGGCACAGATTAAAGTGAGCGGTACGGTGACCGACACCACCGGCGAGCCGCTGACAGGTGCCAGTGTGCAGACCGGCACCACCGGTGTGACTACCGACATCGACGGCAAATATACCGTAACTGTCGATGCAAAAGGAACTTTAACCTTTTCTTACATCGGTTTTAAATCACAAAGTATCAAGGTCGACGGGCGCACACAAATCGATGTCGAGCTCATCGAAAGTTCAGAGAATCTTGACGAACTTGTTGTTGTTGGCTATGGCGTGGTGAAGAAAAGCGACCTTACGAGCTCCATCTCCACTGTCAAAGGTAGCCAGATAACCGAAGTGACCACCGGCAACCCGATGGACGCCCTTCAGGGTAAAGTGAACGGCGTACAGATTTCGTCGGGCGGCGGTCCGGGAAGCGCACCCAAGGTTATTATCCGCGGTGTGACAACGGTGAACGGCTCCGAACCACTTTATGTGGTGGACGGTGTGCCAATCGGTACTGACGTCAACTTCCTCAACGCCGGAGATATTGAAAGCATGGAGGTGCTGAAAGACGCGTCGTCGTCGGCAATCTATGGTACACGAGGCAGTAACGGTGTGATTCTTGTCACTACCAAGAAAGGTGCTGAAGGACGAACAAACTTCAACTTCTCGGCATCGGTCGGCTTCCAGACCTTGAAGAAGCCCGCAATGGCCGGCGCTGCCGAATACGAGAAGGTATACAAGGCCCGCTATACCAACGACGGACGCAGTCCTCTGTGGAACAGCCCCAAATCGGGCTACACAGATGCCGAAGGAACCGACTGGTGGGATACCGTGGTCAACAAGACTGCCATGATTCAGAACTATCAGTTCAATCTTGCCGGTGGCACCAAGAACTATATTTACAGTTTGAGTGTGGGCTACTTCAAGAATGATTCGCAGTTCGACTATGGCTACTGGGATAAGCTCAATGTACGCCTCAACACGGAATACCGCTTCAACAAGTACGTTCTCGCCGGTGTCAACATGGCTCCGCGTATGGAATCGTGGGACGATAGCCCGAGTGATTTCGGTTCTATCATGGCCATGGACCCTACGACTCCGGTTTTCAAGCCCGAATCGGAATGGGGCGGCAATCCCTACAACAACTATCAGCGCAGCTACAACAACACCACCCACAATCCTGCCGGTTCTATATCGCGTGCCAACGGTCACTCGCGTGAATTCGGCATGTTCTTGGACCCTTATGTGCAAGTAAGCCCTATTGACGGCCTCACTCTCCGCTCACAATTTGGTGTCAACGCACGTTTCCGCCGCACCGACGGTTTCACTCCCAAATTCTTTATCGACCAGCAGGAGCAGGAAGTAAACAACCATGTAAGCCGCCGCATGAGTCAAAATGTTGACTGGAACTGGACCAACACCGTCAATTACAACACAACGATTGCGGAGAAACACAATATCAACGCAATGGCAGGTTTCACTGCTGAAAAATTTGCCGACTATTGGGTTTACGGCTCGCGTGACAATGTGCCCGGATCGAGCAGCAACCTCAAAGAGGTGCATGCCGGCACAATCAATCAGAACTCTGACGGCAACACCTCGTACAACACCCTTGTATCGTATCTCGGTCGCGCAATGTACAACTTCGACAACCGCTACTACATCACGGCATCAGTGCGCGTGGACGGTTCTTCGAAATTTGCGAAGGGCAATCGCTATGCTACTTTCCCGGCTGTGTCGGGTGCATGGCGCATCAGCAATGAGTCGTTCATGCGCAACCAGACAGTAGTCAACAATCTTAAACTCCGTCTGGGCTGGGGCCGCGTGGGTAACCAGAATATTGATTCGTCGGCCTACCTTACCTTGCTCGACAACACCGCTGCAGTTATTGGCGGTGTTCGAGTGCCCGGAGCCTCGATTTCGAGCGTGGGCAACAACAAACTCCGCTGGGAGACTGTAGAAGATTTCGACCTCGGTCTGGATGTAAGCTTTCTGAATTCGCGCCTCGACATGACTTTCGATGTTTACCGTAAAAAGTCGCACGATATGCTCTACAAGAAAGAAAACATTCTGTCGCTCGGCTATCCCAACTGGAACGGTGCCGTGACCATGAACATCGGCAAGATGCAGGCCACGGGCTGGGAGCTATCGCTCAACTGGCGTGACCGTGCCGGCGAATTCGCCTACAGTGTCGGAATTAATCTGTCCGGAGTGAAGAACAAAGCCCTTAAACTGTCGGGCGACGGTCCTGTTCTGTCGGAAGACTTTAATATGGACAAAATTATCCGCAATGAGGACGGAGGAGCAATCAGCCGATTCTACGGTTTTGTGGCCGACGGAATATTCCAGAACTGGGCCGAGGTTAAGTCACACACCGACGAGCACGGCAATCTTATTCAGCCTAATGCTGTTCCCGGCGATATTCGTTTCCTCGACCTTAACAACAACGGTTCTATCGACGACGGCGACAAACGCTATATAGGCAATGCGTATCCCAAACTAATGGCCGGTCTCAGTCTGACGCTGAACTGGCGTAGCTTCGATTTCTCAACCAACTTCTACGGTACTTTCGGCAACGACGTGTTCAATACCACCAAACGCCGCTACTCCGGAGCCTCCGGCGACAACGTGTGGGCCGGAACTTTCGACAAAACGTGGCATGGAGAAGGAACTTCGAACGATTTGCCACGTCTGTCGGCCAACGACAACAACCAGAACTACAACCGTGTGTCAAGTTTCTATGTCGAAGACGGTTCATACTTCCGGTGCAAGATGATGCAGCTGGGCTACACCTTACCCAAGAGTCTGCTTGGCAATACCTCGCTGCGCTTCTATGTGTCGGCACAGAATCTCTTTACCATTACCAAGTATAAAGGACTTGATCCCGAACGTCCGCAGACCGACGGCGGCTCAATAAGCACCGGTATCGACTGGAATTCGTATCCGAATCCGCGTACTTTCCTCTTCGGCGTGGATTTCAAATTCTAACCAGACTATAATCATGAAAAAGATATTACTGACAGCATTTGCGGTTCTCGGCCTGATGACGGCCACCACTTCGTGCGATGACTTCCTTGATGAGGAAGTGCGCGGACAGGAGAACCTCGACACCTATTTTCAAAACGCCGAAGATGCAGAGTCGTTTGTCGTCGGCTGCTACAATTCAATCAGCGACTATCAGTGGTGGACAGCCGAGCGTATGTGGATTCTCTGCGACATGTGCACCGACGACTACTGGATGGGCAACACCGGCCAAAATCAGGAAGAGTATATTTCTCTGGCACACTACATGGGAGTGGGGCAGAGCAACGGCTCGATTTCCGACTTCTGGCAATATCGCTACAAAGGCATTCTCAAATGCAATATAGCTCTTGACCGAATCCCCGGCGTGCCTATGGACGAGAATTTCAAGAACCGCCTTATGGCAGAAGCCCGCTTCCTCCGTGGTTACTTCTACTTTGAACTTGTGAAGAATTTCGGCGGTGTGCCTCTTGTGACAGGTTTCCTTATGCCTTCTGATGTAACGGGTATCACCCGTTCGTCGATCGACGCATGCTATGACTTCATTGAGGAAGACTTCGACTTCGCCTCTAAGAATCTGCCCGCCCGCAGTGAACTGAATAGTTCGGAGATAGGGCGTGCAACTTCCGGTGCGGCGTTGGGCCTGCTCGGAAAATCGCAGGTGTATGCCGGACGATTCGAGAAAGCGAAAACCACTCTGAAAAAGCTCATCGACACCAATGAATATGATCTGATGCCCGACTTCGGACAGAACTGGAATCTGCTCTACGAAAACAACCGCGAGTCGCTCTTCGAAGTGCAGAACATCTACGACGAGACCTATAAACTCGGTGGAAATATCCCCATGATCAGCGGTAACCGCAACAGCGGCGACATGGACGGCTGGGGCTGGGGTGTGCCCACTTCTGACCTTGAAAATGCTTTCATCAAGGCCGGCGACACCGAACGATTGGCATGGACTATCATCAAGAGCGGAGCCAAATCAATTCCCGGTGAAACAAACTTCGAAGGACTGGTCAAGAAGCAGGGTGACCGCAACAAAGACGGTTCATACCATATCAATCCGGCCGACAACAAATCGTGCCGCGTGAGCCGCAAACATTATATTCCATTCGATCTGCGACCCGCCAAGTTCGACAAGGAAAATCTGTCACCCCTCAACTACACAATTCTTCGTTATGCCGACATCTTGCTGCTCTACGCAGAAGCTTGCTATGAGACCGGTGATGAAAACGGCTGCCGTGCTAATCTCAATCTTATACGCCGCCGTGTGCATCTCGACAATGTGACGGCTACCGGCACAGCCCTGCGCGATGCTCTGCGTCTGGAAAGGCGTCTTGAACTTGCAACGGAGTCGCAGCGTCTCTACGATATCCGCCGCTGGACCGACGATAACGGTAAAAAAGTGGCATGCAATCTTTTCGGCCCCGGCGGTTCATTTGTCCGCTACAACTTAGGCAGCAATGCGGACCCTGTCGAAGCTGCAAACCAGCGCGAACCCCAGAACAAAGGCGCAACATTCGTCGAAGGCCGTGATCTTGTGTTCCCTGTTCCTCTCTATGAGGTTACAATGTCAGAAGGCCGTATAGAGCAGAATCCTGGATGGCAATAATTTTTAAATCCGAACAAGCAATGAAACTATATAATATCTCAGCACTAATCATCTGCGGCGCACTCTTTGTAGCCTGCAGTGACAATGCCTACGACCCGGGAGAACCGAATCCCGGTCGCCCTGCCGAAGATTACGCCGTAGACAAAAACGTGAATATCAATCCTTCGGTGACATATCAGACCATAGCCGGCTTTTCGGCTTCCGATGCCTGGCAGTGCGCGTGGGTCGGAAGAGACTGGACCAATTCGCGGCAGGGTATCGCCGACCTTCTTTTCAGTCAGGAAATAGAGAACGGACAACCCAAAGGCATAGGCCTTTCGATGTGGCGTGTGAACCTTGGCGGAGGCTCGGCAGAAATCGGAGATGCTTCGGGCATCACGACCGTACATCGTAGAGCCGAAAGCTACATAGGAGCCGACGGGAAGACTCTCGACTGGACCAAATGTCAAGGTCAGCGCTTCTTCATGGAGCAAGCCCGCAAAGCCGGTGTTGAAAAATTCGTATTCTTTAGCAATTGTCCTCCTGTTCAGTGGACTTATAACGGACAGGGCCGAAGTGACCGCGGCGAGCATTCCAATCTGATGCCGTCGAAATATCCGGCATTTGCCAATTATATGGCCGATGTTGCCCGTCATTTTGTTGACGAGGGCTATAACATTTCCCACATATCGCCTATCAATGAACCGATGGTATACTGGGACGGTCACGACCAGGAAGGCACTGCTTGGACTGTTTCAGAATCGGCAAAGCTTGCCCGTGAGCTCGACCGCGCACTCACCGAACGAAACCTTGACACTCAGATTCTTCTCGCAGAGAACGATCGTTGGGACTATCTCAATGGCGATCGCGACTGGTCGGGAAAAACCGACATCGCCTCGCACTACTGGACAGAAGGTGACGAAGCGTATATCGGTGATCTCCGTCATGCACCACGCCTCTTCGGCGCACATTCCTATTGGACCGACACCGATTGGAACGGTATGCGCGAAGTACGCGCTAAAGCGGCTGCAAAGGCAAATCAGTTCGGACTGGAACTCTGGCAAACCGAATGGTGTATGCTGGGCGACGAACATAATAGCGACGAATATTCGGGTCACGGCTCGGCAACAGATATGGAACGCGCCCTCTACATGACCCGTGTTATCCACAACGACCTTACCGTGGCTAACGTAAGTTCGTGGAGCTACTGGGTTGCAATCGACGGCCGCGACATGCACAATAACCGCTGGCTTCTGATTTTCCTTGACATGGCCGGCGGCAGCAAAGGGTCGGTATTCGATGGTGAGGGTTCATACGCTCCGTCGCTCAATCTGTGGGCACTGGGTAATTTCAGCCGTTTTATCCGCCCGGGCTTCAAGCGCATAGACCTTGAGACTGCAGAGAGCCGCAACTTCTTCGGGTCGGCATATATCAGTCCCGACGGTAAAAGTATCGTGGCTGTGTACTCCAACTTCAGCCAAAAACCGGTGAGAATCAATACTTCTATCGACGGCGGTTTTACTGCTTCGACAGTTCACTCTTATACAACATCGACCTCTAAGTCACTTCTGGAAGCAACCGTTACCGATACCGGCTCGATTCTTCTTGATCCACAAAGCGTTACTACCATTGTATACAATCTTTAACCGACAATGAATATCCCAACTGTCTTTAAACGCACCGCGGCACTCCTGTGTCTTTTGTGTGCGATGTTTTCGGAGACGCACGCACAGCTGTCGTTCGGTAAAGCACAGCTGTTCAACGACGGATGGCTATTTACTCTGACAGCCGATTCCGTGGCTCCTGCACGTCCCGATTTCGACGATTCGCAATGGCGCAAGCTTTCGCTCCCTCACGACTGGAGTGTTGAAAGCTATCCGTCGCCGTCTCTCAACGCATGCACCGGCTATTTCCCCGGCGGCACAGGCTGGTATCGCAAACATTTTACTACCGACACATCGGCACCTGTGCACTATATCCTTTTCGAAGGAGTCTACAACCGAAGCGAGATTTATCTTAACGGCCACCACCTTGGAGGACGCCCGAACGGCTACGTTTCGCACTACTACGACATGACTCCCTACCTTCGCAAAGACGGTGGCGAAAATGTACTTGCTGTGCGTGTCGATCATAGCCGCGAAGCTGATTCCCGCTGGTATACGGGTTCGGGGCTCTATAGGGATGTCTATGTCGTTTCGGCCGGAACTACTCGCTTCGCTCCCTGGGGGATAGGTTGGAAAGCAGTTTCAATCAAGCCCTCAAAGGCTGTTATGGAGGTTGAGTTTGAGACCATAGCGCCCGAAGCCGACGCCTCGACACTCGAGGTCCGGGCGTCGCTGACCGATGCCTCCGGAAAAGTTGTCGCCAAGGGTCGGAAGAAGCTAAAGGGGGCTGCCAAAGGCTCCATGTCGTTGGCGGTGAACAATCCCCGGCTGTGGAATCTTGATTCACCATACCTGTACTCTCTGAGTGTGGATTTATACAAGGGTGGCAAGCATATCGACGGAACGGAGTGCCGTGCCGGTTTCCGCACACTCGAATTCAGTGCCGACAAGGGTTTTGCTCTCAATGGCAAAAATATGAAGGTCAAAGGTGTGTGTCTACATCATGATGCCGGCGTTCTCGGTGCTGTCGTGCCGAAAGCTGTGTGGCAACGCCGTCTGGCGAACCTCAAGGCCATAGGAACCAACGCTATCCGAATGAGCCATAATCCGCAGGCTCCGGTGGTATATGACCTATGCGACGAACTTGGTCTTCTGGTTATGGACGAGGCCAGTGATGAATGGGAATTCCCCAAACGTAAATGGATAGAAGGCTGGAATGTCGGTACCCCGCAATTCCAGGGCTCGTACGACTTCTTCGAGGAATGGATCGACCGCGATGTGGCCGACATGGTGCGACGCGACCGCAACCATACCTCGGTAGCTTTCTGGAGCATCGGCAATGAGGTGGATTATCCCAATGACCCTTATTCCCACCCTATTCTCGACAAAGCACGCATCAATCAGCAGAATTTTGGCGGCTACAATCCTGAAGCTCCCTCGGCAATGCGTATCGGTGAAATTGCCAAACGTCTTGTTGCCGTGGTGAAGAGTATTGATACATCGCGACCTGTTACCGGTGCGCTTGCAGGCGTGGTGATGTCGAACGAGACCGCTTATCCGGAAGCTGTGGATATTGTTGGTTACAACTACACTGAAGACCGCTACGGAATCGACCACGAACGCTATCCTCAGCGCGTAATCTACGGAAGCGAGAACGGCCACGGCTACAACGAATGGCTCGCAGTGCGCGACAACGACCATATCTTCGGGCAGTTTATCTGGACCGGTACAGACTATCTCGGTGAAGCGGGGCGTTGGCCATCGCGCGGCCTCGGAACCGGCTTGCTCGATTTCGGCAGTTTTGCCAAACCGCGAGGTAAATTCCGCGCTTCGCTCTGGTGTGATAGTCCTGTGGCTTATCTTGGCACTTATGAGGTAGCCGCCAACGCCGGTCTGAGCATTGATGCTCCGGCTGTGTGGAACTATGACGACGGCACGCCAGTACGCATCGTATGCTACACAAATGCTGCGGCTGCGCGGCTGTTACTCAACGGAAAAGCTGTGGCCGACACCAAACAGCGCGACGATTCGAACGGAATCATTGCATGGGACATCCCATTTGCAGCAGGAAAGCTCGAAGTAGAAGCTCTCGATGCCGACGGCAAGGTCATTGCCACCGACTGCCTGAAAACGACCGGTTTGCCTTCGGCTCTGCGTGCGAGCATCGATGCCGACGAGGCCGGCCTGGCTCACATAATGGTAGAGGTTGTAGATGACCAAGGCAACATAGTGCCGCTGGCCGACAATATGATAAGCTGTCGAGTAGACGGTGGGGCCACACTTCTGGGACTGGAAGGCACGGGCAACAGTGATATGTCGCACCCAAAAGCTAACGAACGACGCGCCTGCTCGGGCCGTGCCCTTGCCTATGTACAGCGTGACGGTGCAAGCAAAGCTACTGTTCATTTCTCATCTCCTCTTCTCAAATCGGCATCAATAGAAATCTGAATCAACTAAAACCATATTAATTACCGACATGAAAAAACTTTTATTCACCGTTCTGGCCTCATTGGCCATTTCTGCATCAGCAAATGCGGTCGTAGCCGACCGTCTCTGGATAATCGGCGAACCCGCCGGAGGTTGGGATACCACTCTCGGTATCGAACTCAACAAGACAGCCGACGGCGTATTCGAATATGACGCCGATTTCGACAGCAAGAAGAGCTTCGGATTTGTTGACCGTCTTGCCGAAGCTAACGACTGGGATTCGTTCAACGCCCACCGCTATGTGGCACCCAACTGGGGAACTGTTCCTGTCGTGGGCGAGAATCCGATGGAATACGCTACTTCGGATTTTTGCTGGGACCTTCCGGAAGGTAAGTATCACATGACTATAGATACCAACAAGATGCAACTCATCATCTCCACTGATGAAGAAGGTGGTGATATCCCGGAGGTGAAAATCCCCGATCTTTACTTTGTGGGAGAGGTCAATAGCTGGCAGTTCAAAGACGAGTATCGTTTCACAGCCGACGAAGACCGAAAAGTATTCACATTTAAGGCTGCTGTTGTTCGAGGCTCTGCCGACTGTGCTTTCAAAATTGCTGCCAATGGCTGGGTTCCCGAGTACACTACCGATGTAATGGATATGAAGGCTGGTCAGAGCTATACCATGATGCCCGGCAAAGGCCGTGGGAATATGGGTTTTGCTGAAGACCTTGTAGACGGTGTGCTTGTTTTCGATAGCGAAGCCATGACTCTGGCCGTTTATGATGCTACCACAGGTGTTGCCGACATCGTAGTTTCCGACAACGAGGTTGCGGTATACTACAATCTTCAGGGCGTTGAAGTTGCCAATCCAACCCAAGGCATTTATATCGAACGCCGCGGCACTTCAGTGCGTAAGGTTATCCTGAAATAAGCAGTCGAATCTTAGGTATAATAGACTCTTCGTTTGGATTCTGATTTCAAGAATCCTGCATACTGCGAAAAAAAATACCGAGAGAATCAACAGACAATGATTCTCTCGGTATTTTTATTTGTGAATACGATTATTCCGATATAATCTCTATCACCTTAGAAGTATTATGGTTATAAGTAAATACATCAAGTCCTACTTTCATCAAATAATCGCCGGTGAATACTCTGCCGTTTTGAGCAAACTTTGATTCTGTACCAGGCATGATGTTGATTTCCTTGACGATATATTTCTTTTCCGGGTCAAGTCCTTGAAGTTTTACAGCTGAGAGCTTTTCCTGAAAGCGTGGCGAAAGGTCGTATGCGAAAAGCACCGCCATACTCTTTGACTTGTCGACATACTCTACTGCCGCATGGTTGGATTCGTAGGGAGATACGAGACGGTATTGGTCTCCGTCCATGACGGCTGGCTGAAGACGTTTCCAGTTTGCAACAGCCTGCTGGCAGTATGCAAGTTCGTCTGCGCTGAGTTCCTTCAATCCAATGTCAAAACCGAGTTTGCTCATAGATGCGACATCGGTACGGAATTTGACTGATGTATTCTTATTCCAGCTTGTGACGTGAGCTGCCATTGCTTTTGCCGGGAAGAACTGAGAGAATCCCCACTGTATATATATTCGTTCAATAGGGTCTGTATTGTCAGAACACCAGAATTCGGTGAAATATTTTAAAGCTTCATAGTCACAACGTGCTCCACCGCCGGAACAGAGCATCATAGGTACATTAGGATATTTCTCCTTGATGCGTTTGAGTACATTGTAGATACCGCGCACGTGATCAACGTAGAGTTGACCCTGTTTATCTTTTGAATAAGGAGAGTAGATGTTTGTTATCGGGCTGTTGCAATCCCATTTGAAATAAGCAACATCCGGATTCTCCTTGAGAATATTGTCAACGACATCAAATACATAATCCTGAACTTTGGGATTGCAGAGGTCGAGCACAAGCTGATTGCGATAATAATATGTTTCGCGGTTGGGCAGCTCTATTACCCAGTCGGGATGTTTTTCGTATAGCTCGCTTTTCGGATTGACCATTTCCGGCTCAATCCAGATACCGAATTTCACATCGGCGTCTTTTGCTGATTTTACAAGAGCCGCGATTCCTCCGGGAAGTTTGTCGTGTGTCACCTCCCAGTCGCCAAGTCCGGCGTGGTCGTCTTTACGCGGATATTTATTCCCGAACCAGCCGTCATCGAGTAGGAACATATCTACGCCAAGATGTTTGGCTTCTTTCATCAATTCGGCAAGAATATCCTGATTGAAATCAAACGCGGTATTCTCCCAGTTGTTAAGAAGTGTCAGTCGGTCGCCTTCACCGTCCTTAAGGTCGTACTTACGCGCCCAGTCGTGAAGATTACGGCTGCCTTGACTTGCACCGTCATAGCTCAGCGTAAATATAAATTCAGGAGTAGTAAACACTTCATTGGCTTTCAGCTCATAATTCGAAGCGTATGGATTGATACCGGGTATTACGCGGAGGTTGCCCACATTATCGACCTCAAAAGTGAAACGGAAGTTGCCGGTCCAGCCGAGTGTACCCATAAGGATTTCGCCACTGTGTTCTTTCACCGGTCCGTTCAGACCGATTTCAAAGAACGGGTGAGTGTGCATAGCCGCGCGGCTGCCGAGTTTGGTATCTATTACCTTTTTGCCGAACTGCAACTGCTGACTGCTCATCTGGGCTTCTTTTGCCCAGTCGCTGCTGAACTCCGTAAGCCAATACTGAGTCTCATTGAAATAGAGCATTGCAGAGGCGTACTGCGACATTGTAATCGGCTTCTTCTCCTGATGAGAAATCTCGCTCCATGTCTTGATGACATTCTCTTTGGGATATGCCACATAGTTAAGTGTGACATTTACAGGATATTTGTCATCTTTCAGATTTATGCGTGTATGAACACCGCCGGGAACCTTTTCCCGGGAAGAATCCACATAATATAGATATGTGGTCATGTTACCGTCGGCATGGGTGATACCGAGGGCCGGCTCAAAGAAATCTTCGTTGCCGGATGTGGAATACGCCTCCCAACCGCGTTTTGACACAGAACCATCTGAACCGGCGTGCTGATTCCACGATAGGTTCTGAAGGTCGGATTCGTGCATCAGTTTCGGACCGAGATAAGTCTGGTACACACGTTTGTTAGGACCGACCTCGAGTACAAGGTCGGTATTGTCTGTGGCAATACGGATAATGTTACGCTCGTTGTCTTGCGCACTTGCAGAGGCTATTGCCGTCATTAACAGAATTGCTGAAAACAAGGTTTTCATGATATTAGCAGGTTTATAAAATTTAGAATTAAAAAAACAATCTTTCTACCTTGGAAATGACGCCTGTTATATCTTAAGCTATAATGGAATTAGAATTTTAGTGTCGCACTGAACTCTACTGTAAATGGGCGCAGATAGCTGCCGCTCATGTAATAGTTCTTGTATTTGCCGCTTTCTTCCTTGCTGAGAAGCTCTGCTCCGTTGATTGTGCCGCTTGCACCTTTCTGATTCAAGAAATTAATTACTGTACAGCCGAGGTCAAGGTGTTTGTTTACACTCCAGTTGATACCGCCGAAAGTCTCCCAGCGACCGTTGAAGAAGAGTGCGTTAGTCAGGTTGGCGTATGTTTTGCCGAAGTAGCGGAAAGAGAGCCAGAATCTGAGATGCTCATTGAGCTGATAGCTCGGGTCGAGTTCGACCAATATTTGAGGGATTTCTTTTACGATGTTGCCGTTGGCATTTAAATCCGGTACACCTTCAAACGGAGACTTGATGAAATAGTTGTCGTAGGTAGGCTTCTGTAATGTAAACAGGGCATGAAGATTGAAACCCTTGAATGGGTGTATCTCTGCAGATGTTGTCCAGCCGAGAGTCTTGATGCTGTATATAAGCAAGGTGGTTTTCGACTGTGTGGTTCCCGGTTTTGTCACATTCTGCTGATCGATGTTGTTCGATTTGGAAATGTATGTGACCATTGAAGTGAGATCAATCCAGTTGTTGCGGTATGTGATGCCTCCTCGAAGCAGAGGTATGGTTACACGCTTGTATTGCTCCTCGGTAGGTCCGGTGCCTGCATATTCGTTGATACGCGGAAAGCGGGTTGCCACGGTTGCGTCGGCAGTTAGTCCGAAATGCTTGTTGAGATTATATGTCCCTTGCAAAGTTGCAGCATAGTTAAGCTTGTTTTTCAATACATTGCGGGGCGCTATCGTCACAGTATGTGTGGTTCCGTCAGGATTGGTATAGTCATGCTTGTCTCCGATATGAAATCCGGAATAGCGGCTGAATGGTATCTGGTCGGCACTCATGCGGTAATATTCGAGTCGTCCGCCGAAGTATAGATTGAATTTAGGTGTCACCTGCCAGTTGTCGGTTACGTAGAGAGCCAGCTTATTCTCGTAACCTTTTGTATACTCGGGAGAAAGTTCATTGAACCCATAAAACTGACTTGTCGAGCCGTCCTCATTGTGTTTGACAAGTACATCGGTGTATGGCGACACGGTGCCGGTCCACTGGAAAGAAGACGAGTGATAGTCGAGATGATAATACCATTCATTAAGACCTACACGTAAGTCATGTTTGCCGAACCGTTTGTTGATTTCAGTTGTTAGAAGCGCGTTGCTGACCTTACCGACATGAAGCCATGTGCGTCGACCTTCGGCAAGCCCTATATAAGGTTGGTCCTCTCCCTGCTTGTAAAGTCTGTCGGCAGCAGTAGTCTCGAATATCGAGCTACCTCCGAAATCGCAGAAATTCGCATGAGGAGCTGTCATATATTTGGCATTGACATCAATTTTGTAATTATTGCCGAATATATAATCGAAATGGGCTGTAACTTCATGGGCGAAATTGTCGGTAAAGTCACCCCAGCGACCTTTCTTCATTTTTCCGTCCATCACATCCATATACTCGAATTCGCCTCCGATTGGGGCATAAGAAGTCGTGCCGAGTGCAAAACCTGGAATTTCCTTTACGCTGCCGTCACCAACATAAATGAACGGAGCGTTGTTTATCATCGTGCCGAGCGCATTGTTCTTTGAATATTTGTAAAGCACGCTTATCTGACCTTTATCGAAAAGACGGGTCAACCCGGCATGATATATTTGCGTGCGGTCTGAGAAATCCGTGAATTTGACTTTGAAATATCCTGGATCAAAGTTCTGATAGACACTTGCCGTATATAGCCATTTGTCTCCAATGCCGCCGGATATGTTAAAATCAAAATTCTGCCAGCCGAAAGTATTGGTGCGGTAATTGAAAATTCCTTTGAATTCCTTTTGACCAAAATTGGAATAGCTATCCACTGAGTAGGCTATGTTTCCGGTTTTGATAGCTGATTCCATCGGGTTCATCAATCCGACTTTTCCGAGACTGGCGTCACTGCGCCAATGACGGGATAGCTGATGTACGGCAGAAGAATAAACTGCCGGTAATCCGTTTTCATATACGTTTACGTCCTCACTCGGAAGCCCAATCTGAATCTCGCGTGGTTTTGTTGCATCGGAAGCGTTGAGCATCACATTTCGTTCCTCACCCTTCCCCGCAGAGGATATGCTGTCGGAGGTCTCCTGGGCCGTGGACATAAACGGCGTAAGCATGGTGGCGGACAATGCCGCAAGTTGTGTCAGTTTCCTTTTCATGGGATTTTGCGGTGTTATTTTTCGCAAAGTTACAGACTCGTCGAAGTCATGTCAAGAGAAAGGAGTCGGCAGGTAGTTGATGAGTAGCTGTGAAAATGGCTAATATATTGCGTGCCAGAAAATAACGATTACGGCGTCATAAGTCTCAGGTAGTATTGGAGGTACGGGCATAAAAACGAAGCGAGCAACGGTGTGAATGTCGGTCGGTGGCTTAATTGGTTGACTGCAAGCGTGATGAGGGGTTGAGTGGTCGGGCGCGCCGGAAAAACGAAGCGTGCAAAAAGTTGAATTTGCTTTAATCGGGGTTGAATTTTGGGGCGCGAGCGTTTAATATATCTTTAATCGAGGTTTAACCGGGCTTTAACCGGCTTTAATTTTGAGCGGCTGCATGGCTGGATTTAACCGGCTGTGTGGCCGTCGCTGCGTCGTGCCCTGACGAGTGGCCGCCGGAGGCTCAAAAGCGGCTAAATTCAAGCGTTTGGCGCGTTTGTGGCTCATTCTACCGCCACGGCAGCAGGGTAGGGGAGAGAGCAACGCAGCGCGCCCATGTGGGCGAATGACCGACGGAGTGGCACAGGTGTTTAATGGCGTTTAACGACCCCTTAAATGGTTGCTGCTGTGCCCTGCCCCGGGAGGGGTAAAACAGGGGTGGGGGAGTGGTCGAGATTGTGCTCGTTTCGTCCCCTTAAATTGGGTTGGAGACACTGTTGGGGATACATTTGGGGGTACATCTGCACCACCCTACCGACCCCCATAGTGTCAAAATTGGAAACGAAAAGGGCGATTTTTGAGGGTTTAACACCCCTTTAATGCCAAAATTTCGCCATTAAAATATGCCGTTTTATAGTTGTTAACTTGCTGATTTAAGGCGTGTAATGTATTAAACGGCTCAAAAAAGGCGTGAAAAATACGAAAAACGGCCTTTTTAGGGGCTTTGGTGGGGTTAGTTGAGTATGCACGAAGATATACCGAAACGAGCACACCATGAGGCTAAGGAACAGCGGGCGCAGGCGTCGGGGCATGGTGGGAAGTAGTCGCGTTTTTTGTTGCTTTGAGTTCTTCGATCTCTTGTTGGGCTTGTCTAAGTTTTTCTTTCAACTCCCCTATTTCCTGAGCTTGGTGAACTATTTTGTCAAGATACGAGTCAATTAAAGCGGCTTTTGCGGCCAGCTCGCCGTTTAATTTCGCCAGTTGGGATGATGTGTCGGCTACTGCTTGCAGCTCTCTAAGTTGTACCCCTATGTGTTCAAATGCTTTGAGCAACGCGGAGTCCTCAAACTCTTTTGCATATACGATTTGCTTGTCTGTTCCCTTTACTATTTGGTCTAAGATATTTGTTTCCCCCATTTCCATTGCCGTGCCTATGTGTGGGAGGTACATAGAGCCTCGGCCAGTTAGAAGCCAGTTCATATTATATGTTTCAGAAAATTCTGAAAGCATAAACCGGTTAAAAAAATCATAACTGGGTGCACTTTTTCCGTTGAGGATGTCGTAAACGGTTTGAGCACGTTTATAGTTGAGTTTCAGCGCAAAAGCGTTGGGACTCAGTTTAAGGTCTTCTATTATTTCTTTTATGCGTGCAGAAATTTCTGCATTTTTTCCTTTGTTTTCTTTTTCCATTTCAGAATTTTCTGTATCTTTGCAGCGTGTTACTGCGGTTTCGGTCGCCAAAGATACTAAAAAAGGCTCATATTACCAAGGTAACATGCAGAGAAAACTGAAATCAAACCACAAGTAAAAGGATATGAAAACAACCGCCCCGCGTTACATAGACGCAAGCAAAGAGGCAACCTTGAAATTAGCCAAGGCGTTCAGGGTTACAGAAAAATTTGTATATCTGTGCCTCACTTACAGGAAAAACAACGAGACCGCTCGTAAAATTCGTTTTGTCGCAGTGCGCGACTATGAAGCAAAACCAATGCTCCATGTGCCCGAATGTGAGACATTACACGACACAACGGAGGACGGCCGCCAAATAATGCGCCAAGTGTTTGACAACGGAGCGACACTCCGCGCCGACAAGCGCACCGGTGAAGCGTGGATAACGAACCGCCGAGGCGAGGTGGTAGAACACCGCAACCGTATCGAAAAACTTTCAGAACTGGCAGAACTGCAAACGTTGGCCGAAAATCTTTGAAGCAATGGAGATAATCGACGGAAAAGTATGTATAAGCCACGAGGAGCTGACGGGGCGCATTATAACGACTTCTAACCTGAAGGCGTTAGTGCGCAAAGGTCAGGTCGTGCAGGTGCAGCGAGGCGGCAACGGGCGCAAAGCCTTGTTTGACGTCAATAGTTTGCCGCTGAAATGGCGCACGGAGGTTTACCGGCGTTATCCCGACTTGCAGGAGCGGGCCGAGAGCAAAGAGTTTGTCGATACTATCGAGCCGGACGCAAAGGCGCTTGACTTTTTCCAGACCTACAAACTGGCCGACGGCAGGAATTTGCCCGAGGACAAAGTGCTGGAGTATGCGAGCAACGCCGCAGTTATGAACGCTTTCCGGCGTTGCTGGGAGGCTCATGTAAGCAAGAGGCAGCGCACAGGTAAAAAGGCCGTGGCCGCTAAAGAATTTTGGGCGCGAGCCGCGGCAGCGCTTCCGAGATTGGCCGACAGCTTCCCCCATTCCTTGCCCGGGAGCGCGCGCCGTCTGCAAATGAAATTTCAGGAGTATTTGCAGCAGGGTTATGTGTGCTTTATCTCCGGCAAGTATCTGAACGGCAACGCCGCCAAGGTGGCCGACGAGGAACAGGAGCAAGTGCTGACCGCTCTACTGGCCCACCACAACAACCTCCCCGACACATTGGTCTGCGAGGGTTACAACCGCTTTGCGGCAGCCAAGGGGTGGAAATCCATAACCGCCGGAGCGGTGGCCGTGTGGCGTGAGAAGCTGGGCACCGTGATAAGGGCCGGCCGTCTGGGAGTGTCGAACTTCCGCAACAACGTGACAATGCAGGTGAAGCGCAGCCGCCCGACAACCCCGTTCCTGATGTGGTCGCTTGACGGCTGGACTGTGGAGCTGCTGTACCAGACCACCAAGACCGACAAAAAGGGGCACAACGTGACGACCTACACCAACCGCCTGACTATGGTTGTGGTGCTTGATGTTTTCAATAACTACCCGATAGGCTACGCGATAGGCACGCACGAGAGCCCGGCGCTGATTAAAGAGGCATTGAGAGACGCAGCACGCCACAGCCGTGAGCTCACCGGCGAAATGCTCCGGGCCACGCAAGTGCAGAGCGACCGCTACGCGATTAAGACCATGCACGACCTTTACGCTGTCATGGGCGGCAAGGTGACACCGGCACAGGCGCACAACGCCAAGGCCAAGCCCGTAGAGCCTTACTTCAACTATCTAAATACACGCTACTGCATTAGGTGTAATAACTGGTCGGGCTTCGGCATTACAAGCAACCCGAAGCGACAGCCGAACAGCGACGCGCTGAACCGTATGCGCCACCACTTCCCCGACGAAGCAGGCCTCCGCGCCCAGATTAACGAAATGATGAGACTGGAGCGCATGGCGAAATATGAGGAGTTTATGGCCGGATATGGCAAGTTGAAGCCTGAAAACCGCTTACCGCTGAGCCGTGAAACCTACCTGCTGAACTTCGGGGCAGAAACAGGCTTTAAGAACGTGCTCGAGGGCTGCGGACTCCGCCCCACCATTTTAGGGGTCAAGCGTGATTATGATTGTTTTGATCTGACATTCCGCGACCATGCCGCCGAGCGGTGGACGGTATTGTATGATCCTGACGACCTCACGCAAGTGCTGGCCGTGAATGAAGCAGGCACACGCCGCTACATGCTTGAGGAAAAGTATGTGCAGCCAATGGCCTTAGCCGACCGCCAAGAGGGCGACGCGCAACAACTGGAGCGGGTGCGGACCTATAACAAGCAACTGGAGACGCATACAGCCGAGCGCATGGCGCTGGCGTTCCATACAACCCAGCAGATAATCGAGGGCACCCCGGCGCTGCGCGGCAGCATAGAGGACCGCCTGCTGATAACCGACAGCCGAGGCCAGCACAAGGACCGCCGGAGCCAAAAGAGGCTGACCGCCGCCGACATTGACGCGCTGGAGGTCGAAGCCATAGAGGTGCCGATAACAGCCCACGGCGACAGCGACACAGAGGAATTTAATTACAGTAACTTCTAAACAGTAAAAGGACATGATAACGACAGACGAGAAAAAACAGATATGCGACCAGCTCCGCGCTTACTGCGAGCAGAAAGGGAGCCAGAACAAAGCGGCCACCGCTCTGAAAGTGAGCAGCGCGACCGTTAGCAAGATATTGGCCGGCAACTGGGAGACCATAGCCGACGAAATGTGGCGCGGCATAGCCGGGCAAATCGGCGGGGTCAAAGCCGGACAGGCCGAGGGGTGGCAGTTGGTGCCGACCCGGGCATACAACGCAATGACCTTTGCGCTGGAGAACGCACAGCGCGACAGTCTTGTAATGGCCGTTATCGGGAGCGCCGGAAGCGGCAAGACCGAGGCCGTAAAGAACTACACCGCCACCGGGCGCAATGTGTACCACCTCGTTTGCTCCGAGTATTGGAACCGGCGCACGTTCATGGCGAAAGTGTTGCAGACAATGGGCGTGGCATACAGCGGCAACACCGTGGCCGACATGATGGAGGCTATCGTTGACACGTTGAAGCGCAAGGAGTCGCCGCTTATAGTTCTGGACGAGGCCGACAAGCTGAGCGACCAAGTGCTCTACTTTTTCATTAGCCTGTATAACCAGCTCGAGGACCACTGCGGCATTATCCTGACCGCGACCAGCTACCTGCGCGCCCGGATTGAAAAGGGGCTGCGCCTGAACCGCAAAGGCTATGCGGAAATTTTCAGCCGCATAGGCCGCAAGTTCGTGGAGCTTCCCTTGCACAACAGCGAGGACGTGGCCGCTGTATGCGTCGCCAACGGCGTGAGCGACAGCAAGACAATAAACAGCATTGTAGATGAGGCCGACGGCGACCTGCGGCGCGTTAAACGCTCTGTGTGGGCCAAGGTGAAAGGAGGTGCAAAATGAGCAAGAAAATGCACGCGCTGGAGGATGACAAGTGGCTTTGCAATGAGTGCAAGCATTTTGGTGGATTGGTGTTCAAGTGGGGCACCGCCACCACTTGCAAGGGCAAAGCGATAATTAAGTTAAAAAAGAAATGCGACAAATTTGAGAAGCGCTGAGCAAACAAGAGAAACGCACAGAGATAAGCTACAAGGTCTATAACACTATTTGCGAGTGTGACGACATAGGGCAGGCTCTGGAGGTGTTAACCGACACAATCGTGGCAACCATTGCCGGAAACATCAACGGCAAGACCGACCAAGCGCTCATAATGGGCGCTTGCATACGGCGACTAAGAGAATATAAAAAACAAATTCAAAAATGAAACCTTACCCCGTAACACTGAAATATAGCAGCACTTTCGAGCTAATGCCCGGGTGGGTGCCCGAGGTGTTGCAGACATGGCTCGAGGAGGGCTGGACGTGCGACATAACAGTTAAACGGACAACGCAGCCGCTTACAGGTCGCCGGGTGCTTGTAGTGAAAATTACCGCCAGCACTTCCGAGGATTTGGCGGCAAAACGAAAAGCATTAAACAAGATGATTGAGGCCAAGGGGTACGGTCCCAATGTGCTGAGACGTCGGCCAAAGATGAAATAACGAGAGAATGAGCAGAGCGATAAGCAATATAAACGTGCTTGCAGCGCGGTTTGAGACGGTGGAGTTTGCCGGTGAATGGCTGGCGAGCTTCGGCCGTCCCGAGCTTCGCGGAACGTGGATAATATGGGGCGGCTCCGGCTCCGGCAAAACCACGTTTACGCTCATGCTCTGCAAGTATCTGGCGAACTTTGGGCGCGTGGCCTACAACAGCCTCGAGCAGGGGTTGAGCCTATCACTGCAAAAGGCATGGGAGCGCGTCGGAATGGGCGAAGCCGGCAATAGTGTGATCCTGCTGAACAAAGAGGAACTCCCCGAGCTCCGGGCACGCCTAAACAAGCGCAAAAGCCCCGAAATAATCATAATTGACAGTGTGCAATATCTGGACGGCTTCAACTGGGCCAGCTTTAAGAAGCTCAAAAGAGAATACCCCGACAAGCTGTTCATTTTCATAAGTCAGGCCGACCGGGCAGGCAAGGATCCGGACGGCAAGTTGGCCGGAAAAATCCGCTATGACGCCGAGATAAAAATCAAGGTTGAGGGCTTCAAGGCATTTGTTACGACACGCTACGAGGACGCAGAGCGGGGCGAGGGCGGCGCGGACTTCATAATCTGGGAACAGGGCGCGGCAGAGTATTGGGCAGAACAATTAAAGTAAATGACAATGGCGAAAAAGGAAAATAAAACAATGGACCAAATCCACAAAGAGCTATTAAAAAAATATCACACCCTTTGCACGTTGCTGGGGCTTGATGATGAAGCCAAGCGCGCGATCCTGACAAGCTGGGGCGTTGAGAGCAGCCGCGACCTGAGCCAACACCAGCTCATAGACATTTGCGCCAAGCTGAGCGAGCAGGTGGACGAGAAGCAGGGCACGGCCAGACTTGACAAACTGCGCAAGCAGGTAATTGCCGCGATTGGCGGCTGGCTTCGGCAGACCGGGCAGCCCGAGAACGTGGCGAAGATCAAAGGTATTGCAGAGCGTGCCAGCGGTTACAGCGACTTCAACAAAATACCCCGCGAGAGGCTGCGCAACCTCATAGCGACATTTAACAACAAGGTAAAAGACGCCCGGGCGGTTGACGCTTTGACCGACGCGCTGCTCATGCAGCACTACACGAACCCCGGCAGTTTTGACCCCTCAAACAATTAAGAGAATGAAAGAGAAAAATAAAAAGAGACTGCGAACAGTTGCACAACCCTTTAAGTGGGCTTGGGCTGCGTTGGCGATAATAATAGGCTTAAGCGGTGTTTTGCTTGAAGCTCTGGCCTACTTCATGCTCGACGATACGCAAATGGCCAAGCAGACAATTAAAGACCATTTTAAGCTATGAGCCAAGACAGACAAGAGCGCTGCTGTATCTGCGGCGGCAAGATTGAAAAAGGCGGGTGCGACCCTTACCCGATAGCAGAAGAGGGGCGCTGCTGCCACGCCTGTAACTGGACAGTAGTAATCCCCAAAAGAATAGAACTAAGCAAGCGAAACAATGAAAGAACTTGAAAAGATTAAGGAGTACATTAAAGAGCAGACGGCCGACATGAGCGAGAGCGCCCGGGCCACGCTGCTTGATGATCTGGCGTGGTGGGCTTCGCAAGAGGCCGGGTCGCTCAACTTCGAGAGTCCCGACGCCGAGGACTACGACAACTAACTAAGGAGCTGGGCCGGTGTAAAAGGACAAACACCGAAACAGTTAAACACAATTTAATAACCACTTAAACACCATTTACCGATGAGTGAAAAGACCCAAGTAACCATGACGGCGGAACAGCTCGCCAAGTGGGAGGCTTTTCAGGAAGCCGAAAAGAAAAAGGAAGCGGCAGAGCGCCGCAAACAGCAGCGCGAGACTTACGCGCAATTAGTGGACCAAGAGCTGGAGACCGCGCTCCCCGAGCTCCGCAGCCTGAGCGAACAGATTAAGACGGTAAAAGATACCGTATTCGGCAATTTTGACACCGTGCTCAAGATGAAAGCCGAGGTCGTGGGCTTCAAGGAGGATGGGCAATGGTCGCACACATTCACTAACCAAGAAAGCACCATGCGCCTGACATTAGGCGTTAACACCGTTGACGGCTGGGGCGACATGGTGACGGCCGGCATTGCAATGGTACGCAAGTACATTGAAAGCCTTGCGACCGACGCGAAAACCAAAACGCTTGTGCAGACCGTTCTCCGGCTGCTGAGCACCGACAAGCAGGGCAACCTCAACGCCAGCCGCGTGCTCCAGTTGCAGAAACTGGCCGACGAGAGCGACGACGACCAGTTCAAAGAGGGCGTGAAAATTATTCGCGAGAGTTACCAGCCGACGGCCACACGGCGTTATATCCGCGCGCAGTACCGCGACAAAGGGACCGGGGCTTGGCGTAACATACCGCTGGGCATTACAGACGTCGATCTTCTGACCGAGGAAGAAAAAGCCCCGGAAACGACCGCAGAGGCGGACGAGACCGAGGCTTAAAACAAAGCTGCGCCAGCGTGCAACCGAGTTGCTGACCGCCAGCGCTGAGCCTGATGTAAAAGGACAGTGCAAAGTTAGTAAAAATCGGTGAAAATGACAAGCAAAAAGCGACATAAAAGCACGCTGGCGCGAGCTGCAAAAATCAAGGCTGTCACGGCCTTGCATTACGAAGCGGGCAACCAAGCCAAATGTTACGCGGCAGTGTGGCGGCGCTATATCGAGCCCGAGTTTGGCATTTGTTACCGCACTTATCTGAATTTGCTGGGCGTTGACCCGGACACAGAGGAACGAAACCGCGACACCGCCCCCTCCCTGTTTGATGATTGGTGAAAATAAACACCCCTGACGGACGCAAGAGCCGCCGGGGGTGTTGTTGTATTAGTCAGTCTGTTTAATGGCCGCAGAGAGGCCGAGAACGCGCGAGGGCGGCCGCATTGCGGTGATGTCCTGCACTCCGCAGATGTAACGCTCCACGTTTTCCCATATTTCGGCGTGTGCGTGGTTTGTCGCGGAGGTCGTGAGCATGAAGCCGGAGAAATGGGGGCCGCGCAGACCTTGCATTGCGGCGTTGATACGGTCGAGCAGGTCGAACACCTCAAAGGCTTCAGGAATGTGGGGGTCGGTGTGGCCGTGTGTCAGCACTGCGCGGGTGAGAACATGAAGCCGGAGGGCGAGCGAGCCACGGCGGGCGCCCATTCCCTGCTGCTTCCACTCCACAGCTTCAAACTCCACGAACACCGCCGGGAGCGGATAGACAGCTCCGCCGGAAAAGTGCGAGCCGTCGTCGTTCCATAGGTCCACGAACTCCACGCCCGGAACAGCGGCCACGGCTTCGGCCACAGCGTAAAAAATTGCTTTTCTCATTGTCTTAAAAATTCAGTTAGTTGTAAATTGAATTTGTCGAGGTTGCTCTGGATAACGTCGCGGATCAATTTTTGCGTTTCCGGGCCGTCGCCGATAAATTGGCGTTGCGGGATTTTGATAACCTGCCCCACTTTCATAAGGGCCATATATTTCCACCCGACCTCGCCTGTTTCCTTGAACTTCGCCCAAAAGAAGCGTTTCATTTTGCCGGTAACGGTAATTGTTCCGCCCTCATTGTGTAGGGCTGTGTAAGGCTCCGAGGAGGTGAAGCGCACGCCGTCGCCGGACACTTCGCCCTGTGTGGAGCGACGCATTGCCCCGGACTGCATGAGGAGCGAGCCACGCGCGTAATCGTGAGCGCGAGGCTTCCACTTGTCGGAGAAAAAGCCCTTACGTTCAAAGTTGCGGTCGAACTCGTCGGAGAGCTCCACGCGCATATCTTCGAGAATATCGGCCTTTAATTGCTTGGGGTCGAGCATTTAATTGGTGTTTAAGTGTTGTTATACCAGAATAAATTATTAAATTTGCGGCTACAATGGGACATATTATCGATAAGGAAATAACGCAACCTTACATGTGTGAGGACTGCAAGCATTTTCGGCGTGGGCTTACCTGTGCCGCTTTTGACTTTATCCCGTCTGAAATCATAGAGGACGGGGCAGAGAGTCACGACCATGTATTGCCCGGACAAAAGGGCAATTTTGTATTTGAACCCAAGGGGGAGCGCGAGAAAATGCGCGTTTATTTGCTTGATGAAGATTGATGTTTTTCTTCATATAGTTTTTTAATGATATTACCCACCGCGACCGCTATTGGCCGCGGTTTTTCGTTGTTAAGATATTCGGACCACGCCTCAGCGATGAACTCAGCGGCATTTTTATTGCCATAGGTTGAGAGTACCTCGGTAATGTGCGCTTTGCCCTTGCTGTGTTCCTGATTGAACAGCTTGAGAAAGTCTGCATTTGAGCGGAGGCCCAGCAGGCGGTCAATCTCATGGCCCAGCTCATGGTCAAAAACCGCTTTAAGAGTACCGCAGCCGGGCGGGTGCCACTTGCTTTTAACATCGCTGGCGAGTGACTTATCTATTTTTTCGCCAGCCCATGAGGTGTTAAAACAAATACCGCTTAAACCATACTGCTTGCCATATCCGTGAGAATAGGCATAACAACCGGGACTTGCACAGGCTTTGCGGGCGTATTTTTTAGCCATATCCAGCAGGAGGCTTTCACGTTGTCCCGGGTATAGTCGTTTGTATTCCTCAAACAGCGCGGAGGTCATTAACTCAGTACGACCGCGAATGGTACCGACAAACAACGTTTCTTTTTTTAGTTCCGGCCAACATTGAAAATGGCGCTCCACGCTTCGGAAAATAGACTCAATTTGTGCCATATTGGTTTTAGTAAAGCCTTTTAGGGAGCAGTTAACGCCGAGTTTGTCGCGGAAAAATTGCTCAGCTTCGGCCACTGTTTTAGGGGTCCACTCCGCAGGTGTGTAGCCCTCAATGGCCTGCTTTACCTGCTGCGGCTTCGGCCCTTTGAAATATGGGTGCTTGGCTGGAAACAGTTCTAAAGTTTTGCCGGGATTGAAGCGGAAAATCTGCTGTTTGGCCGCTTCGGTGCAGTTGTTGCCGCGTAGCATGGCGAGCGCTGGGTCGCTCTGGGGATATTTCCCCTTGCGGACTTGTACCGCCGTACAGCGGCAATTCCAGCCATTGGGCGGCAGATACATTTCCCAGAACGGGTCAGAGGGGGGCAGCGTCGTGTTATGCAGAATGGCGTGATCCTCACGCACACGGTCGTCCATGGCCGTGCGGTATTGCAGGTCGTATTTGTCGCCGTCGGCTTCAATCTTCTGCCAGCGTTCAGCCATAAGGGAAGCCCCGACCGCGTGGTTATATTCCGCATAAAGGTAATTGTGGTTATATTGGTTGTTGACCTTTTCCACGTCGCGGCGGAACTGCTCAAAGGGCTTTATTTCGCCGGTGTCGGTAGTGAGCGACAAGCCCACCTCGCGGAGCGTGTGGTAAGCCTTGAATCCGGAGAAAATAAAAGCGTTGTTTTCAAGGGCATGGCGCACCGTTTCCGGCACCTCATAAGAGACGCCGGAGGAAATGGCGCGGTTAATCTGCTTGAGAGTCTCTGCGATGAGGCGGCGCGCTTCGGGGGTGGAAAGTTGCGACGCGTCGAAGCCCCCGGCATTATAGACCATGCCGGCAGCGTCAAAAAAGGCCGTGTCGTCAAAATCGGGCTTGTCTGGCGTGTCTGCGAGTCGCAGGAGGTCGTCACTATACAAATCGCCCAAAGCGGCGTTAAACGCGAGATATGAGCGCCGCAGCCCGGCCACTCCCAGAAGCGACCGGGTGCGGCTCAGTCGAAAAAACGGTCGGGCTGTGTTTTGGCTTCGCGCGGTGAGTCAATAGTCACGCCGTATTTTTCTGTAAAGTAGTCGGCGGGGATGTTGTAATACTCCAGCAAAAGGCGTTCAATTTCGCGCTGTTCGGCAGGGGTGTAAGAGGTCGCGTTGTTCCATTGAAAGCGCAGCCCCTTGACTGGGAAGCCGTGCAGAACCATAAGCGGGAGAAGTCGACCGTTGATTATGTGGGCGCACATAATGGCGTCGCTTTCGGTGGTACGCTCAAAAATTTCGAGGTGTACTTCAGACTGAGAGAGCGAGGACCCGGAATCAATGGTCATAGTCTGGTTTAACACGACCTTAGACAGTTCAGAGTTGCAGCGGTCCACGCGCTTGTCATAGACATTGTAAGCGTCGCCGCGGCTGCTTTCCTTGATCTCTATCTCCGTGCCGTCGCTTGTCACGATGTACTGGGCCGCGCCCATGTCGCGGAGAGCAGCCTCAACCTTTGCGCGTTCAGTGTCGTCGAGAGAATTAACGCGGGCTATGCGCATAGGCATACCGAAGATCTCGCCGAACACGTCCCAGTAGGCAAGCATATTCTTTTTGCTGATACAAGAGGGGGCACACTTCAAAAGCAGGCCGAGGTCTCGGGGCTTGCCAACTTCCACACACCAGTTGGCAAAGTCGCCTTCCCGATATGATATACCCCCGTGCCAGTCGTCACCGGGCGAACGCACGATGACCCCATATTCAGGGATAACATGCTTACGTGGCACAAGCTCCACCCCGTCAAAACGGAGAGGGCCGTTGTTGCGTATGATGTCGCCCAACTGTATGAGGGTTGGCCCCCAATAAATGGAGTCTAGACATAGGGATAGAAAGTCGGCGAACCACTCACTTTGCAGCAGTTCGGTGGCGGCGGTGTTTTCCTTGCCGTTGGAATCCACGAGGCGGAAATCTTTCTGCAATACCTTACCCTTGCGCTGGGCGATACAGCCGGAGAGGTGGGCGTCGAGGACGCAATCGGCGTAAATATCATAAAGCCGGCAGCGGTTGGGGTTTTCGTAGTCGATAGCCATTTGGTTAGCGGCTCGCCAGTCGGCAATGTCCTTTTTTGTCAGGGAATCGGACTGCTGCTGGAGCATAGCCGAAATCTGCACCCCCTTTTTGGAGGCTACGGCGCGCGCCAGCGTCTGGAGCTGGGTTTGTGTGGGGCGGCGGAGATAGTTGCGGATATTGTCTAAAATATTAGCCATTGCGGTGAAACATTATTGTTTTATTTTATCGTTTTCGTAATCACTGCGGACTGTTTCGGTAAGGGTCGCACCGGCCCAAGAGGAACAGGAACTAATAAAAGCCTTGCCACCGTCCTGAGGTGCGCAAACACCGGCAGAGAAAAGGGCTTTAAGTTGGTTAATGTCCTTTTCGATTATGTTAAGCCGCTTTGTTAGGTCGTCGATTTTAACAAGGCCGTTGAGCTTGCCGCCGTTGAAAATTATATCGTCGGGGTTGATGTCGGCGGACATATTGGCTGTTTTAATACGGCAGCCGTCGGCGTCCATGACGGCGGAGTTGTCACCGATGACGACTTCGGCCTGTTTGATTTTCTCAGTGCTCAGAACCACCCCGGCGGCACCGTCTGCCACGAAGCCGACAATAACAAAACTGCCAACTTCCGGATAAAGCCAAAAGCCGTAATCCGCGCCCTGATTTGCTTGGAGATTGACACCGAGCAAGGGGGCGCCCTCATTAAGCGGGGTGCAGTCGATAGTGCGGGCTTTTTCGTCCACCGCGTCCACGGTGCAGACCAGCGCGACAGTCTCGCCGTCGGGCTTTGCCAGTTCTCTGATGATATTTCGTAAATCTGCCATAACTGTTTATTTAGTCGCCGACACGCAGCCCGAGCGTTATTTCCTGACGGTAGCCGGACGTGCCGTATTTAATTACATTCTTTTTGACCTGATAGACTCCGGCTTTTTTGCCGTCGATAATTAGCCCGATAGCGTCGAGGCAGTCAACAAGCGAAGCCCCGAAAGTCGTAAAAGAGCCGGTGAGGCCGTCGCGTTTAAGGCGTTTAATTTCCTGTTCGGCCCACGCCTTTAACTCGCTTTCGGTTTTGTTGTAGGTGTGGAGCGTGCGGTGTTCGCCGTCGGCGTCGCCGACCTCAACCTTGATTTTTTTATTATCCGGCATAAGGCTGACCGCCTTAACGCGCAGGCGCATATTTTCAGCCTTTTGCTGCTGGAGGCTTTGGTCTGAAATGATGTTAAGCCCGGTTTTGAACACTTGCGAGGGGGTGGAGTCGCGTTCAAAGAGCACACCGCAGTAAAGCACCGGCTCGCCGTTTTCATAGCGGAAAAATGAGCGCACGCCCTGTTCTGACAGTTTGCCGAGCAGAGAGGCCACGGTGTCGGCAGTGACGCGATAGGCACCGAGCGACTGCTCCCCCATGATGTTGAGCCGGTAAGTAATGCCCTGATCCTTGAGCAATGTTTCAAGAGTTACGGAGCGGTAAGCCTTTTTAGCAGCCGGCATTTGTTTGAGTTTGAACATATCGTCCTCGCACGTTATGACAATGGGCGTTTTGAAGCCCACGTCACGGACATAGCCGACAAATGCAAGCTGTAAATTATCGTCGTAGCCCAGAGATATGCGCACGGAGTCGCCACAGCGCACAGGAATGTCAGCCGAGCCGTCCCACTTCATTTTTTTAGGCAGTGTTATTTTGGCTTCGGTTGTCAGTTTTTCGGTGTCGCGTGTAATTTCAACGGCGGTCACGAAATCAAGCGACCACGAGCGGTCGCCGGAAATCTCAACTTTTGCGCATAGCTTAAACATGGGTTAAACGGTGTTTAATGGGTGTTAAATGGTTTTACCAGTCGTAACGGCTGGGCTTCATGGAGCCGCAGCGCACAGGGTTGCGGAGGTCGTCGCCGGAGCCGTCGGGGGATTGATAGACCGGGAGATCCGGGGAGGCTTTGCCGGCCTGAATATCGCGCAGCCACTTTATAGCGTCGTTATAGAGGCACTCGCGGCGCTCATGGCCCATATTCTGCGGCAGGCGGTGAACCATGAGCCACAGGGAGATATTAACGGCGCACTGCACAAGCATAGCGTTACGGCAGCTGCCGGAGGCCGAGAGGGCGCGGTCGATGTCGTAACGGTGCCGGAGATAAGAGCCGATTTGCTCTAATGCGGCGGCTTCGGCTCCGGCGCGCACCTCACCATTTTGGGAAATGACGCGGAACTCGTAGTCGTCGCACACGGCGCGGTAGTCGTCTATTGTCAGGAACATGGGCGGGAGTTTTTGGAGGGAGGAAACGCCACAAAAATAGCCTGCTGCTGTATTTTTTCGGGAGTGACCCCGACGAGGCGGCGCTGACGGATCAAAGTTTTCACGGCCTGCATGGAGACACAGACCGGGCGTTTGTCCCAGACGACAACAATAAATTTTTTGCCATAGGTGGCGGCGTCGCGTCGCGCCTGTTTAATTGCGCGATTTTTGCGCAGGTCAAAGAGGCGTGCGCGGAGATAGTCGAAAATTACCATGATACATTTTTAGCGTTTGGCCTCATACCAATGGAGACCGAATTAACAATATTTCGTTGGCGCGTGTCGCGCTGTAAAATCCATATAGCACCCTCGTCAGCGTCGGGGCCGTCGTCGTGGCCGCGCATACCCTTTTCAAAGGCAAGGGTCTGATCTATGCCGGCGAGCATGTCGGGGTCGTCGCGCTGCGTCTCGTCGTAAGTGACGAAGCCGCGCTCCCACAGGGGGCTGACCGCTTCCACGCGCTGGAACTTGTCGGGCTTTCTGCGCTTGTCGCCGGTAATGGGTAGCTGATAGCCGCGCAGTTCGCCCTCACGTCGGAACTCGTCGAGGATAGTGTCCTGCATGAAATTGGCTTCCATATACCAGCGCACGGCAATATTTTGCGAGCGCGCCCAGTCGTGGAGGTCGTAACACCAGCGGACCATTTCAGCCACGGAGCACTGACGGACAAAAGCGCGGAGACACCAGAGGGAGGTCCCGGCTTTGCCCCAGAGCTTTGCCGCCTTAAAGTCGTTTTTAGTGGAGCCCTTGAAGCTGGGGTCGATGTATAACACCAGTTCTGAGAACTTGGACCAAGCCGGACGCTTGCCCCAGCGGATCCAGTCGTTGCGGAACACGGCACCTTCAATAATGGGGTTATTCATGTATTCTTTTTGAAAATCCCTGTAACCGCTCACAGCCTCAATGTCGCGGACTTCCTGAGGTGTCCACTTCGTGCCCCATGAGATATTGCCGTCGCGGTCGTAGATATTGACGCGAGTAACCTGCACAGCCTTGATGTCGCACCACTTGGCGAGCACCGAATTTTTGGCAATTAGGTTGCCAACCATGATGAAGCGGCCGCGTCCACCGTCAAGAGTGCCGAACAGAGCCGAGCGCACCCAGCTAAATAGTTTGGAAACACGGGCGGGACTTTCCACCAGCTCGTCGTCGTCGAGGTCGTCGATCACGATGTAGTCTGGACGGTGTGAGCGGTAGCGGAGACCACGCGGCGACTGACCGCGGCCACGGGCAAAAAAAGCCACTTCCGAGGCTGTGACAAACTCGCCGTCCTGCCAGTTGCCGGCGTTGTATTGTTCGCCAAAGTCGGCAATGTAACGCTGGTTATATTGTAATTCTGCCTGAATATCACCCAGCAGAGTTTTAGCGTTGTCCTCAGATTTGCCAACGATAACCATAACGTTAATTTCGCGGCGTTCCTGACACATTAGCCACATGGGGACAAATACGTCCATGTTTGTTGACTTTGCCGCGCCGCGGTGCCACATGAAAGCCCCTTTGAAATTGCGGTTGCTTTTGATTTTGTTGGCCGCGTCGATATGGAACGAGGCGCAGGGCGTTGACTTGCCGGTCTCCGGGTTAACGGTCCAGTGGGGAAAGTAATAATCCACAAAGGCGGCATAATCGGAGCGCAGGCGCGCAATGCGTTTGAGGCGCTGCGCGGGCGTTTCGCTGGTGTTTACAGCGGTCGCGGCCTGCACCGTTTCACAATGCTGCTTCCATTCTTCAATCGCTTTTTTTAATTCCGCTTTTGTCATGTGTTAATAACTTTCCTTTAACTTTTCGGAGATGAAAAGGTCGTGATAATGGTTTATGGTTTTGAGCAGTTCGGGTGTTACATTGGGGTCGAAGCTCATACGGTATTGCAGCCACTTGCTGAAAGCCATAAAAACCTCTATAACGTCAACCACTGAGGTTTTTTTGTCGAGTCGTTCAACAGTGGCGGCGAACTTAACGAGCTTGTCAGCACTCGCGGCTGTTTTCTCCGGCGACGGGTCGGTCGCCAAATCTTCAAGCAGCACGTTAATACTGTTAAGAATTTTGTTAACCAGCTCCGGGCGCGTGATATTAGCAGCGGCGCGCGCCTGTTCCCAGCCCCCGTCGGCCACCCACTTTGTAATCGTCTGGGCTGACACTCCGACCTTTTCGGCGATAGACTTCTGGGGCTCCCCCTGCATAAAGAGCAGCCGGGCGTGCTCGCGCTGCTGTTCGCGTTCTTTTTTAGTTGCCATTCATACGTAATAAAATTTATATGGTTACAGGTGCGACAAGCTGTGGCGCACCTTTTTACGCTGCAAAATTGGCTCAAAACGGCGGCTCAGTAAAAAAGTTTGTAAAAGATTTACACACTTTTTTGGAGGGCGGCGAACAATAGCCAATTTTGCAGCGCTGAACGACTTACAGCCATATACTGCGGCGTAGAGCAGAGGTAGCTCGCCGGGCTCATTCCCCGGAGGTCGCGGGTTCGACTCCCGCCGCCGCCACAAGGTAAAAAAGATTGAAAGGAAAGCCCCGGGCACGGAGCAACACCCAACCCTCCACCCACCATCGCGCCCCGTGCCCGGGCATTTTTTAAGACAACAGACAACCGCAATGAAAGAAGTTATAATCTCCACCGAAGCCGTGAACAGTTACGGCACGCGTGTGCTGACTTCGGGCATAGACCTGAGCCAGTACGAGCGTAACCCTGTTTTGCTGTGGATGCACCGTAGGGCATGGAACGGCAAGGACATGCCGATTGGCCGCATGGAGAACCTGAGGGTCGAGGACGGCAAGCTGATAGGTACGCCGGTATTCGACCAAGCCGACGACTTCGCCAAGCAGATAGAGAGCAAATGGGAAAACGGATTTTTGCGCATGGCTTCGGCCGGGCTGGAGCCACAGGAGACCAGCCCCGACCCGGCGCTTGTGTTGCCCGGGCAGACGCGCGAGACCGTGACCCGGTGCAAACTTGTAGAGGTCAGCATTGTGGATATTGGCAGCAATGACGACGCGCTGCAACTGTGCGGGGCAGACGCCAAGCTGCTGAAACTCGCCGCCGGAGAGGACAGCCCGGCGCTTCCGTTGCTGACGCTCGTAGACACTCCCGACACCCCGGAGGAAAAACCAATCGAAAACCCCAATAATAAAAAAGAGATGAACAAAGAACAGTTACAGCTCCTCGGACTTCCCGAGGGCGCGACAGACGAACAGATCACCGCCGCGCTGAACCTGATGAAAACAAAGGCCGACAGCGCCGACAGTCTGCAACTCGCAGCAGTGACGCAGACCGTGGACCAAGCAATCGCCGACCGCAAGATCCTTGCAGACCAGCGCGACCACTTTATCAAGTTAGGCAAGAGCGCCGGGGTGGAAATGCTGGCCGACACATTCAAGGCAATGCCGCAGCAGATGAAGCCAACCGACACAATCCAGCTCAGCAAAGAGACAGCCCCGACCCCCGGCGCAGGACAGGCCCCGGCCAAGACCTACAAGAAGCTCGGCGACGTCCCGGAAAGTGAACGCCTGCAACTCCGCAAGGAGCAGCCGCAGGAATATATGCGCCTCTACAAAGAGGAATACGGCCACGACTGCCCGCCCCTGAACTAATGACACCGGACAAACAAAACCAATAACAACACAAAGTAAAAATGACACCTTCAAAATTTATCAAGAGAGTGCTCGGCCTTGTCACTTGCATGGTTATGGCCGTAGCGTTCAATGCAGCCGCCGGGGCGACCTGTGCCGTGGCAATCGGCTGCGCTCCCGAAGCCGGAGCAATCGCCGGCAACGTTCTGGCCCTTGCAATGGGTCACGCCGCCCCCACCGGAGCGCTCCGCGCTGGAGTGCTGACCGAGATATGGACCGGCGAGATGATCAAAGCGTTTCGCACCGCTCCCGAGGCATTGGGGTGGATGCAGCGTATTCGCAGTTATAACCAGTATGTGAACCAAGATGTAATCCACTTTGTCGCAATCGGAGGCGACCCCGCCGTGCTTGTTGACAACACGACTTACCCCCTTGCAATCACAGCCCTGACCGACGCCGACAAGCCCATAAGCCTTAGCAAATTCAGCACCGAGGCCACCCCCGTGACCGATGACGAGCTGCACGCCCTGAGTTACGACAAAATGGCGAGTGTTCAGGAACGCCACCGCGACGCACTGCGCGAGAAAATCGCCCAGCGAGCCATCCACTCAATCGCGCCCGACAAGCAGGCCACCGATGTGCCCGTAATCAAGACCACCGGCGCGAGCGACGGCACCCGCAAGAAAATGACCTTTGCCGACCTGCTTACGCTCAAGCGCGAATTTGACAAAATGGGTATCCCCGGCAATGACCGCGTGCTGGTGCTCTGTTCCGACCATGTGAACGACCTGCTCGAGACCGAACAGAAATTCAAAGAGCACTACAACATCAACCAGACCGAGGGCAAGGTTTGCCGCCTGTATGGCTTCGACATATACGAATATGACGGCACACCCTACTACACCATGAGCACCGGGGTAAAACTCGCATGGGGTGCGCTCCCCAAGGCAACCGACGCGCGCGCCAGTGTGGCATTTTATGCCGGCCGCATGATGAAAGCCTACGGCTCCACGGTGTTCTATCACAGTGAGGCCAAAAACGACCCCCTCTACCACCGCAGCCTCGTGAACTTTGACCAGTACGGCATTTGTCTGCCCCTGAGCGAGACCAAGAGCCGCGCGGCAATTGTGAGCGCTCCGGCAGGTGCCTAAAACCGTATAAGCTGAATGACGACACTAAAACGAGGAAGCAGCGGCGCCGATGTCAAGACTTTGCAGGGTAAATTAAACCTTGCACAGGACGGAATTTTCGGCCCAATAACCGAGGAAGCCGTGCGCGACTTTCAGAAGCGCAAAGGGCTGACCGTCGACGGCATAGTGGGAGCCAAGACATGGGCCGCGCTGGGGGTGGTGACAGCACAGAAAAAGCGCACCATTACCGACATAATTCTGCACTGCACCGCCACGCCTGAGGGCAAGGCGGTGACAGTGGCAAGTATCAAGGCCGGACACCTTGCGCGAGGCTTCAAGGACATAGGCTATCACTATATTATAGACCTTGACGGCACAATCCACAAAGGGCGCGACGAGTCAATTATCGGGGCGCACTGCACCGGCTTCAACGCGCACAGCATAGGCATTTCCTATATTGGCGGCGTGGATAAGAACGGCAAGCCCAAGGACACGCGCACAGCGGCGCAAAAAGCGGCAATGGCGCGGCTTGTCAAGGAACTGCTCGGGAAATATCCCGGCGCCAAGGTGAAAGGCCACCGCGACTACTCGCCCGACCTGAACGGTAACGGCACGGTAGAGCCGTGGGAATGGATCAAGGCTTGCCCTTGCTTCGAGGTAAAAACTTGGCTCACCACAGTGGGCATTAAACAGTAACAGCATGAATGAGCGGCGAAATAATAACTATCATAGTGTCGGCGCTTGTTGCGGCGATAGCTACCCCGTTAGGGGCATGGGTAGGCCGTAAGCTGGAGCGCGCAAAATACCGTATTGAACTTGACACGCTGCGGGCCGAGATGAAAGACAAGCTCGCCGAGGTCAAGAGCCACGAGCTGGAGAACGTGCGCAAGGCTTCGGACATACTTATGGAGAGTATTGTTCCGCCGCTCAAAGCCGAAATAACGAATTTAAGAAATGATGTGCAGAGGCTTAACAGCGCGCTGGAGCGCATTTGGGGCTGTCCTCATGTTGACCGTTGCCCTGTCAAATACGAGCTGCTGCTCACACCGAAAGGCGGTGAGCGAGAGCCGGAGCGAGGCGACGGAACAGATGAGCACCACCCAACAAAGCGAAAGCCGGAGCGAGGAACAGCACGCGGCGACCCTGACGAGCCGGACGGAGCGGCAGGGGGAGACGGTGACGGAGATTGAGGTCTACGACACCACCCAGCCCACAGACAGCACCACAGGGCGCCCGCCTGTAAAAGCCCGGGTCAGACAGCGGCACAGCGAGAATGGCACAGAGGAAAGCCGAGCGACCGAAGCCAGACAGAGCAGCACAGCGACCGAGACGGAGAGCGCGGCCACTTACCAAGGCGGCACGCTTGACGAGGTGACAGTGACAGCCACGAAATCCCCGGGGCTGTGGGAGCGTCTGAAACAGGGCGCGGCGTGGGCCGTGGCAATAATGATCCTGACAGCAGCCGGGTATATAATTTATAAACTCAAAAAACGCAAAACGACATGAGCGACGAAACCAAAAATACAACCGCGCCGGAGGCACAGCCCGAACAGACGGCAGCCGCCGACGCACAGGCCGCCACCAAGAGCGAGCCCAAGGCTAAGGGTAAAAGCGACACCAAAGGAAAGGCCGAGCCAAAACCCAAAGCCAAGGCCGACACCGGCAACGCTCTGAAATCGGTAGGGCTTGACGCCTGCAAGCGCCACGGCATTGCCGAGGTGTGGGTGACAGCCGACGGGCAGAGCTTCCCGCAGTCAGGCGACGCCAAGGCACACGCGGCCAACCTTAACGACAAACAGATCCTAAACGTAAAAGCAGAATGAGCACGAGCCTGAACATATTACGCCAGAACGGCAACGTCCCCAAGACGTTGCAGGGCGAGGACCATATAAGCGGCATTATGGCGTATCTGCCAAGCACGGCGGTGCCCGACAGCTTCAAGACTGAGCGCGTGCAGCCGCTCAGCACCATAGAGGCAGCCGAAGCCGTAGGCATAACCGCCGAAGCTGCAAGCTGGGGGGTGCGTGTGCTGCACTACCACCTGAGCGAGATTTACAGGCTTAACCCCGCCGTAATTCTCTACGTCGGCATATTCGACAAGCCGGCGGCCGGCTACACATTTGCAGAGGTCAAGACCATGCAGAACTATGCAGGCGGCAAAATCCGACAGTTAGCCGTTTGGTGCGGCGATATGGAGCTGGTGGCCGATGACTTGACCAAATTACAGGGAAAAGCCGGGGAACTTGAAAGCGAGTGCAGCGAACTTGTTGTGCTTTATGCCCCCAAGGTTACCACTGTCCAGAATTTACCCGACAATCTGGCAGGTGAAAACAAATGCCGTGTGTCTGTTGTAATCGGTCAGGCCGGGAGCGGCGACGGAGCAGAACTTTACGAAGACGCGGCTAATGAGGACAAAGCGAGTGTCAGCGGTCTGGGCATAGTATTAGGACTATTGAGCCGCGCCAAGGTGCACCAGAGCATTGCATGGGTTAAAGAATTCCCCACCGGTGTGAGCGTCCCTGCTTTTGGTGATGGTACAAAATTGCGCGATCTTGACCGCGGGATTATTGACAAACTGGACAAAGGGCGCTATCTGTTCTTTGTGACGCACACGGGACAGGCCGGCAGCTACATGAACGACAGCCACAACATGGACGCAGCTATAAGCGACTACGCCGCAATCGAGAGCGTGCGCACTATGGACAAGGCCGTGCGAGGCATACGCACCTACATAATCCCCGAGCTGGCCGGTAACGTGTATGTGGACGCGGGCACCGGCAAACTGGCGAGCTACACGGTGGAGCATCTTAAAACGACCGCCAACCATGCCCTCGAGGACATGGAGCGCGCCGGAGAGTTGAGCGGCTGCCGCGTGGACATTGACACCGAGCAGGATATTTTAAGCACTGGCGAAGTGGAATTTGTAATCGGCAATGTGCCAGTAGGCGTAATGCGCCACGTGAAAGTAAAAATCGGGTTTGTAAAATCTGTGTAACCGATAAACCAGAGCAATACAATGGCAAATGTAATTAACAACGGCATACCCCTGATTAACGGTATGCTGTGCGGCTGGGCCGATATTGTTGTCCTCATTGGCGGCGTACCCATTACGGGCATTGTCGCGCTGGACTACAACGAAAGTCAGGTCGTGGAGAACAAATGGGGCGCGGGTCGCTTCCCGGTAGGGCGAGCCAAAGGCAGAATTTCCGCCGAGGGCAAAATCGTGCTTTACATGGAGGAAGTGCACGCGCTGGAGGCACAGGCACCCAACGGCCGCCTTCAGGACTTGCCACCATTCGACATTATCGTGCAGTATCTCCCGGACTCCGGCATAATCAAGACCGACAAGCTGAGGAACTGCCAATTCTCCGAGAACCCCCGCAAGTGGAAAGAGGGCGACACCGGGCAGGAGGTAGAACTTCCCCTCGTTATGTCGCATATTGAACGCAGCTAAAACCGCGGGCATAAACAAAAAGGGCCGTTAAGGGCTGAGGCTTTTAACGGCCACTTACAGTCAGTTAAACACCGATTAAACACCATTAAACGACATGGAAAAAGAAGACACAAAGGCAACCGCCCAGACTTTCGACGGCGGCGTAACTCCCGAACAGGTGGAAGCGTGGAAGCGCCAGCACCGCAAAGCCTACCGCATTGACATTGTGGACGGCGAGGACACCCATGTGGGCTATTTCAAGCGCCCAGACTTTGCCACAATCAAGGCAGTAACTAAGTTAGCCAAGAGCGACGAAGTGGAAGCCGGCAAAGTGATGTTTAACAACTGCTGGCTCGGTGGCAGCGAAGAGCTGCGCGAGGATGCTGTGCTGTTTATGGCAGTGCAGGCACAGCTCGCCAAGGTTCTTAACGGCTGCATGGGGTCGCTAAAAAACTTGTAGAGGCGCACACACTGGCGGAGTCTGACGACGAGGACGGCTTCGCCAAGGGGTGCGCCCTAATTCGGGCCAATCTGAATGTTAACGCCGATAATATAGAAACCGAGGAGGATTGGGCGGCACTCTACGCACAAGCAATTTGGCTGGAGAGCTGGCGCAATAAAAATAAAGCCGAGCTAATAGCACGGCTGTTCGGAGACGGAAAGAAGCGTTAACCCCATGGCATACCAGAGCCGGAATTTGGATTGTGCGGGTTGCTACCTTTGCCCTTGTTTGTAACCATAAACCAGAAAAAAGTGATAAACCCGACAACCCCGGCAACCAACATTCCCCAACAAACAATGTTAGCGAGGACTACAAAAATAATATGCAGAAAGTTGCTCATAATGTTACTTGTTTAACTTGCTACAAATATAACAAAAAAATCCGATATGGCAAGCGTATTTGATTATGTTTTTAATCTGAGCGGTAATTTCACGCAGAACATTACCGGCATGACAGACGCGACGGGGCGTTTTTCCGGCGCTCTGACCGGCACGACCGAAAAGATACAAAAGGTTGTGGCGGTGCTTGGCTCATTTGATTATTTCAGAAGCATAGTCCAAAACATGGCCGACGGATTAAATCAAGTAACTGCTGCGGGGGTAAAACTTGACAGCCAAATGCACGATCTAAGCGCCGTGGCCGGTGTGACCGGTGACGGGCTTAAACAGATTGAGACATTCGCCCGGGAGAGTGCCAAGACATTCGGCACCGATGCCAGCGTGGCCGTTGAGGGTTACAAACTTTTGCTCTCGCAGTTGAGTCCCGAACTGGGTAAATATCCGGAGGCACTGCGCAGCATGGGCGACTGCATACAGACCACAAGCAAGCTGATGGGAGGTGACGGCGTGGCCGCCGCGCAGGTGCTTACCACGGCGATGAACCAATACGGCGTAAGTCTGGAGGACCCGACCGCTGCGGGCGAGGAAATGGCGCGAATGATGAACGTAATGGCGGCCGCCGGACAGGCAGGATCCGCAGAGTTACCGGCGATCAGCGCGGCATTACAGCAGTGCGGTATGGCGGCAAAGGCGGCAAATGTGAGTTTTGAGGAAACCAACGCCGCAATCCAAGTGCTTGACAAAGCCGGCAAAAAGGCGAGTGAGGGCGGCGTTGCGCTCCGCAACGTACTGGGTCAGCTCAGCAAAGGCCGATTTGTAGAGAAGCAGGCAGCCGAGGAACTGCAAAAGGCAGGCATTGACGTGACGGCATTAGGCGACAACACCAAGAGCCTGAAAGAGCGGCTAGAAATGTTGAAGCCCATGCTTAACGACTCCGCGCTGCTGTCAAAATTCTTTGGTGTGGAAAACGCCAACGCCGCGCGCGCCCTTATCCAAGGCACCGACGCGCTGGAGGACTTCACAACAGCGGTGACAGGCACCAGCAGCGCCACCGACCAAGCCGCAATCGTAATGGAGAGCTACGCCGAGCGACAGGCGCGAGTTAACCAGAAAATTGAGGACTTCAAAATATCAATATTTCAGGCTACAGGTGATTTTACACTTTGGGCCGGTGCAATATCAAGTGCCGCCGTCCCAATAGCCCAATTATTGCCGTTATTGACTTTAATAGCCAAAGGCATAGGCTCAATTATCGCGCTAAACTGGGCAGGAATGTGGGCGACCGTTGTCGGCTGGGTGCGCTCTGCTGCTGTGAGCTTCGCGCTGATGAACGGCACACTATCGGCAACCAATATGATCTCACTTGGCTTTATAGGCAACATGGGGCGCGCCACCATTGCGCTTGTACGCTTTGCGACCGTCGGCCTGTTCAATGCCCTCAAAGGTCTGGGCGCGCTTGTGCTGTCATTTATAACAACCGGCACGGCTTCGGCCACATTCTCCGGCATAGCTTCAACGGCTTTCGGAGCATTTGCGACGGCAGCAGTAACAGCGTGCCGCGCCGTGGGTGTTGCAATTATGAATATCCCGATAGTTGGCTGGGTGGCCGCAGCTATTGCCGCCCTCATAGCCGTGGGAGCATACTTCTGGAACACTTCGGCCAAATTCCGCGCCGTGCTAAAAGGAACGTGGGCCGCTTTCAAAGCGATGTTCACAGGCATTAAAGAACTTGCCAAGCAAGTTTTTGGAGGCATTGGCGACCTGCTCAAAGCCTGTTTCAATCTGGACGCCGCCGGAATATCGGCAGCACTCAACAAGCTAAAATCCGGATTTTCGGACTACGGCAAACAGATAGGTCAGGCATTTAACGAGGCATACGATGCCGAGATGAGCGAGGCCGCCAAAAAGGAGGCCGCCGAAAAGAAAAAGGGAGGTGCAAAGACCACTTCCACAGCCACCCCGACCCTTGCCACCCCGACCGTAACCCCAACCGTTAACCCGACCGGCGGCACATTGTCGGCAGCCGGAAGCAGTGGAGGGGGTAAAGGCTCCGGTTCCGGAGATACCGGCGGCAAAATCAAAAATATCACGATAAGCATTGAAAAACTTATCGAAAATTTCACAATTCACACCGCGACAATGGGCGAAAGCATGGACCAGATGAAGGCCGCTGTGCTTGACACCCTTATGGGTGCGCTCAATGATACCCAATTAGCGACAGAATAACATGGCACTACAATTTCAAGCACCAAACAACCGCGGGTCATTCATACCCGTAGCCATAGACTTAGCCGCCGCGAGCTGGGGACAATATATGGCTAAAAACCTTGTGCGCTTCAAGCAGGGGCGTCAGGGCGAAGCTCCAAGCTGGGAGGGCCGTGGCAACGACATTACCACACACGAGGCCGGAGTTCCCATAACCGACAAAGGGTGGTGGGCAGGCCGGTGGGTACTCTGCGAGCTCACGCTGGAGCGGGAGGACGGCAGCCGCCTTACGCTGGCCGACGCGGTGGCCGCAGTGAGCCGAGAGAAGCGCATTGTGAGCACCGCGCTGACCGGTAGAGACGGCACGGTGAAAGAGTATATAAACGACGGTGACTGGGCGGTCAACATCGTTGTGGGCGTGCAGGCTGTGCGCGATGGAGTGATAGCCGACGAGTGGCCCGGTGACGAGGTGAGGGAACTGTGCAAATATTTGGACGAGCCGGGAGCCCTGAGGGTGCACAGTGCATTCCTTGATATATTCGGTATAACGCGGATTGTGATAAAAAGCCGGAGTGTGACACAGACCACGGAGCAGAACTACCAGGCCGTGAGCATAAGCGCAGTGAGCGATGAGGAATACGAGATTTACAGCAACGAATATGGCAAAGAGCGATGAAAGGACTTATTATAGACCGTGAGAGCGGCGACCTGCTGATAGAGCGTGGCGGCATAGCCATAGGCGACACCGAGGCTCAGACAGCCGAGGCCGTGATTATGGCCATGCGCGGTGAGTTCAAGGAATATCCGCTGCTTGGCGGCGAGGCCGCGCGGCAGTTGGCCGGCTCCGGCGATGTGATGTGGGGCGGCGAGGTCAGGAAGATGCTCAAAGCCTGCGGCGTGGAGTGCGACAAAGTGACAGTAACCCCCGATGGGATAATCGAGATAATATGAAAACGACGGCAAAGGATAGGCAGACACTGGCCGACATAGGCCTGATCTGTGGCGGCACGTTTGCCGAGGGGCTGGAGACAGCGATACGGAATGGACTCAGTGCGAGCGCGGAGCTGGCCGACGGCCAGGAACTGGAAACCGCAGAAGCGACGGGAGGCGCGGAGAACCGGACAATCAGACGCTATGCAGTGGAAAGAGTGGATCCGGCGACCGAGGCAAGCGATGAGGACCGGGCGGCGTGCCCTTACGGCGGCATAGGCTACATGGGCATTGAGATAGATTTTATAGTATCATAAACAAAACAAAAATGCGAACTATACAGGAAATAAAAAGCGATATGGCCGCCGAGTGGATGCGCAATGAGGCGGTGCAGGAACGCTACGGTTTAGCGTCCGGGGCGAGCTTCGGCGACCACTTCGGGCCGGCGAGTGTGGAAAATATGATGCTGTATGTGATGGCCGCTTGCGCATGGACCGTCGAGCGTCTGCTGGGCGAGCACCGGGCGGAGGTAACGGAACAGATAGAGGCCATAATCCCACACCGCCCGAAATGGTACCGTGACAAGGTGCTTCACTTTATGGAGGGTAAGGAGCTGAAAGAGGACAGCGACGAATATGACACCGCCGGAATGAGCGAGAGCGAGATCGAGCGGGCACGGGTGGTGAAGCACGCCGTGGCCGTTGAGAGCCGCGACGCCAGCCTGCTTACAATCAAAGTGGCCGGAGAAAGTGGGGGCAAGCGTGGCCCGCTCAGCGCGGAGCTGGAAAGGTCGCTGAAAGCCTACATAGCCGAGATAAAAGACGCAGGGGTAAGAACCGCACTTGTAAACATGTTACCCGACACATTCAACTGCGAGGTGGATGTGTATTACAACGCGATGTTACAGCCGGAGGCGGTGCGTGCCGAGTGTGCGACAGCCATAACGGAATATATCGAAAATTTGCCGTTCAATGGCGAATACACCAACATGGCTCTCGTTGACCGGCTGCAAACCGTGTCGGGCGTGAGAGTGGTAGAGATGAAGCATAGCACTGCGCGGGCAGCCAACGAGTCGACGCTGACAGAGATAGACGCGAGGATAACACCGGCAGCCGGATATTTCACGCCGGGAGTGATAACGGTAAACATGAAAGCGTACAATGAGCAGGCCGGATGACATATACGCCGTGAACATGAAGCGGCTGGCGTTGCTGTTGCTTCCGACGTTCTGGCGCAAGCCCCTGATCGGCGGCCTAATCTATGCCGGGGTGAGCGCATTGGGTCGCCAGCTGGGCGAGCTGCGCGAATACCGGAAAGAAACTGGGTACAGACTGGAGCACAGCGGCCAGGTGTGTAAACTGCGCGGAGTACTTAACGATGAGTTTGACCCCGAGCTGCGCCGCATAAGGGTGGAGGACAGCGAGAGCGCGACCCTTAGCGAGACGAGCCGTATATGGAAGCGCGAAAAAGAACGATGGGCGATAGTACCGACGCGCGGGCGCGGAGCGTTGACAATCCACCGCGAGGGTTACGCAGGAACGAGCGGCTACGACTTTTGGTTGACTGTTCCGGCGGAGCTCAGGAGCGCGGAGACTGAGACACGGCTGCGTGCTATGACAGATATTTACAAACTGGCGTCGAAACGTTACGCCATAAACTACCAATAACGATATGGACAAGATAACAGGCAATTTTCTGAGCCAGGCCAATAAGGATTTTCCGCTGGACTGCGAGACGCTGGAGTATTTGCAGAACCTGGCGGCTCTGGCGGCAGCTCTGGGTAACATAGGCGGCGACAAGATAGTCATAAGCGGCTGCGCGGCCAACAGCGAGGGCACACGGCGCGGTGAGGGTTATGTCTTTCTGCGTACCAAGGATCACCCCGAGGGCGAGGTGCTCAGATGGGAGGGCGGGCCGACCACAAGCGGCATGTACCTGAAACAGGAGGCAATCGGTGTGACGGCAAACAACGTGGAATATCCCAAGGCATACACGCGCCGGACGCTCGCCCCCGGCATAGGCGCGGAAAACTATAAATGGGAGGACTTCTCCGAGATAAAGAGCATCCGGGAACTGATGGACGAGAACACCAAGCTCCGCAATGAGATTACAAGTATGCAGGGCACCCCGCTTGGCATAGTGGAGATGTGGGCCGGGTCAACAGTCCCGAATGGTTATGTATTGTGCGACGGTCGCACAATGAGCACAACGGAATACCCAGAACTATTCAAGGCATTGGGAACAACGTTCAACACCGCGATAAGTGCAAACGGCAGCAAGTACACAACCCCGGGCGGCCAATTTCGTGTGCCCGACCTGCGGGGACGTTTTGTGGTTGGACAGCATGACAGTGATAACGACTATAAGATATCCGGCAACGGTGGCGGTGTGAAAACGGTTACGCTGACAGCCGAGCAAACGCCGTCACACAGTCACGATGTGAAAGACTACATGCTGATTCCGCACGGAACCGGTGAATGTCGCACAGGAACCTGGAAAGTTGGAGGCGTAGACCGGGAGGTAGGCTGGGACACTCTGAGCGGCCACCCCAAACGCTCACAGACAGACGGTGACAAGCGCGACCAGGTACAATGGATCAAGCACCCGAGTGAGAAAACCGGAGGAAGTGAGTCCCACGAAAACCGACCGCCCTACTATGTGCTCGCCTACATTATGCGAACTAAATAAAAATAAAGAAAATGGCAATAACGACAATAGAGCAGCTCAAACAGTGGTTTCGCAAAGGCCTTTATCCGACACAGGCCCAATTCTGGGCGTGGCTTGACAGCTACCGACATAAAAGCGAAAGTGTACCAATGTCTGAGGTGTCCGGACTTACCGGTGTACTCAATAACAAATATGAAAAGAGCGAGGCTCAGAGCCTTGAACGTGCGGTAAATTCGGCTGTTAAGGGAATGGAATATATTCAAACAGAAATGGAGGATATGCGCGAAAAGATGCAGGAACTGCGCGACACACTGACTGACCGCAGTTATACGCTTGACTTCGGCGACCGTGGAACGACGATGCAGGATGTGAACATGGAGGCCGAGGAAGTCAAGATTATGGAGGTGCGCACGTTCAACGTGGCGCGGCTTCTGGTGACTTGTGGCGAGCTTGTGAGGGTGGAGGTTGACCCGGAGGACACGGAGTCCATAAAGATAGCGAGCGGAAGCCTTGCGACGTGGGAGATAGAGCGCGAGGCCGACGGTGTGCCGGCAGCCGTGGGCATAAGGTGCAGACGCACCGGTGAGCGTGCCAACGATGAGGAATTAAAACAGGATTAAACGACCGATAAAGAAATATTCAACCGATATGGAGATAAAAATCACAGATGGCGTGAGCTGGCAGACAGAGCCGGGCGCGCAGCAGAGCGAGGCCGCGCGGGAGTGGCTGAGGACAGAGATTTACGGACGGCTTGCGATGAACACAGGGGAAACGGACCGGGTGATCCCGACCGTTGACCGCTGGGGCCGTCCGCTCGAGTGGGTGGTGGAGGGCGTCACGTGGCGCGCCACGGTAAGGCGCGAGTATGTGGACGCGCAGCGGCCCACATGGGCGAGGAAGCGCGACACCGTGACCGTAGAGGTGAAAGGGGGTGAGGTATGAAACCGTACCGCTGGAGAACGAGAAACGACAGCTATGTGTATGTTGACTCGCTGACAGGTGACGATCTGACGGGCAAAGGCACCCAGGCGAGCCCGTACAAGAGCCTTGGCAAAGCATACCGCGGACGTAGCAGCGCACCCGGCACGATAGTTTGCCGCGGGCGTTTCTGCGAGGACATGGCCGACGGCAACCACTCGACGATGATACGCGGTGACTATATGGGCGCGGCGACATTCGACGGCGAGGACACTTACATAATCTACGGCTTCGGCCATGTCAATATGATGATAGAGAACTGCGCCCCGGCCACCTATGACCTTGTCGTGCATACCGGCTCCTGGTTGCTTGCCGGTGTCGGCCGTGCTTACAACGCGGGCGGTGTGGGCAATGCTTACGGTGCCTACGGGGTCGCGGGCTCGTCTGCATTAGTGGGCAAGTCGCCATTGTATATGGGCTGCATAGGCGGCAATACCGCCGTTTCGTATTTGGGAGTCTGGAAGCCGAAAATATCGGGCACACAAAAAATGTGGTATGGCGGCAACGGTAATGTTACCCATGTAAGCGTGTATGATGTGCCCTTGGAACTGAGGACGAGAGCGCAAGAAAACGCGAGGCGCAAGTTCACCGCGAGCCTTTTCGCGAAATGCGACTTTTTCGCGGATGAACCGCTGACGTTTGAAGAGTGCATTTTTGCCGCTGACTGCCAGTGGTACATGAGCGACGGCGACATGCTGGACCAGGAGGGGACGAGCGGCCAGGAGAGGCTCGACCTTTTGCTGGGCGAGATGTCTGCGCGCGACATACCGGAGGAGAAGCAACCGAAATTCATAAACTGCGTTTTCAGCTCGCAGACAAGCGCGGAACTGATGAACGACCCGGAGAACGGCGACCTGACTCTGAGGACGGACAGCGAGGCCGTAAGAGCCGAGCGGCGATACTTCGGAGCGTATGCCCCGGCCTTGAATGTGCCTATCCTGGAGGACAGCACAGGACGACCCGGAACGTGGGACGAGAACAGCGCCAACGGCATACTTTGCGTGAGCGGCGGCGCAATCTGCATAGACGAGAGCAGCAGCGACACGGCGGGGTCGATAGTCAGCAAAGTGGTGAGGATAGACACGGCTAAAATGTCGATCACCGCCATATTGTCAAAATTTGCCACGAAGTGGGGTACGCACGGGGTACATCTGTCGGATGGTGTCGTTCTCGGTGCAAGCTATAGCCCTGGAGATATTCTCCCCATTGGTTGTTATGTGGCAAAGGGGGACGTTGTGTACAAAAACACGAATTACCCGGAGGGAACCACCGTGGCCGTGCAGGAAGAAAACACTTCCTTTCTCAATGACGCGGTGGGCTCGGCTTCGGCCACACTTGTAGAAATACTGGACCCGAACATTACGGATGTGTGCTATCTTCGCAGTACTCCGGCCATATTCTCCATGATAAAGGCCGCTGACGGGCTGCAAAGGGGTGGGGTGTACCTGAACTATGGAACAAAACCCATACAGTACCGCGGGCGCACGATAGCCCCGGGCGAGAGTTTCGTGGCTGTCAACAATACCGACAAATTCACGCCGCCGGCGGGCAGCGCGTCGTATCAAATCGGCGTTATGTTCGATGACACGCGTGTACCGGGCCAGGAGTGGATCCCAGCACAATTTTTCGGGGAATATTTCGTTTATAAGGACAGCGGCGTAATCCAGCTTGACGATGAGGGCAAACCCATTTCGTCGGGCAATTATCTGTCTTTCCAACCCAAGTCACAAGGCGGCTACTCCGATGTGCTCCGCAAAAGCGTAATGAGCGAGCGTTACTGTCAATTCAAAATCATTGCAAGCAAACTATGACAACAATAATAACATCATTCTCTGTAAGGGCCGCGCCGGTGCATGAGACAGGCCGCGACAGCGCGGCGATTCGCAGTTTTTGCGTGCATTTACAGGAACGCCATGATATGACCGGCACTGACATTGTGGCCGAGCGTTTCAACGCCGGGGTGCAGATCCGGCACTTGCCTGAGGGCGAGCCGGAGGCCGTAAGGTCTTTTTCTGTGATGCCCTCAGGCTACGACATTGCAGGCACTCCGACCCCGGAGCATGAGGCGGTCGAAACCGACGTGCTACGCTATCACGCGAACGGATAAAGATAAACAAGGCTGTGGGGCTTTGCGGCTCCTGGTTGCTTGCCGGTGTCGGCCGTGCTAACAACGCGGGCAATGTGGGCAATGCTAACAATGCCTACGGGGTCGCGGGCTCAAATACTTCGATAAAAATCTTGCGGGCCCCACAGTCTTAGCCGACATAACCAAACGGCTGAACATTAACAAAGGGACGTGCTTGTGAGTAGGGCGACCGAAAATTGGCACAAGAGAAGCAGACCGGATGAAACGGACGGGTAATCTGTGGCCGCTGATATGCGACCGCGCCAACATAGAAAAGGCGGCAAGCGATGCCATAAGCGGCAGGCGGCTGACCAAAAAGGAGCGGCAATTCGTAGAGAACCGCCCCGCCATGCTTGACGCGCTGGAGCAGTCGCTCGTGACAGAGACCTACCGTTTCGGCCCGTTCCACTCGTTTACAGTCAAAGAGCCAAAGGAGCGCAGGATAGACCACCCGGACATTTACCCCGACAAGATACTCCACAACTGCGCTATGAACATTGTTGCACCGGTGCTGTGCGAGAAATTCACGGCTGATACCTACGGCAGTATAAAGGGCCGGGGAATAAAGAAAGCCGCGGACAAACTCAAAAAGCATTGCACGACAATCCCGGCTGGTATTATGTGCAGATAGACATACGCAAGTATTACCAGAGCATAGACCACGATATTTTGAAAGGCCTTTTGCGCCGGGCTATCAAGTGCCAGCCGACATTAAGGCTGCTTGATGCCATAATAGACGCGTTCAGCCCCGGGCTTGCAATCGGGGTGTGGCCGAGTCAATACTTCGCCAATCTTATGCTAACGCCGGTGGACCACTGGGCAAAGGAACAGGCCCATATAGCCCATTACTTCCGATATATGGACGATATTGTATTCCTTGCCCCGGATAAGGCCACGGCAAACCTATGGCTTCAGGAGATAACCGAACAGTGCCGGGCATTGAAACTGGAACTAAAGCCGTCAACGAGGGTGGCACCGGTGGAGTGCGGCATGGACTTTATGGGCTACAAATTTTATCCCACCCACACGTTGCTGCGCAAGCGCATAAAGCAGCATATGCAGAGGCGCGTCCGTGAGCTTGCGGCCAGGGAGGTGAGCGATGAGGAGTTCAAGAGAAAGACAGCAAGTTTTTTCGGGTGGTGCAAACACGCCGATTGCCGTAACCTGCTGCGAACGACATTCAGAGAAAAACTAACATTATACGCCAACAACATGGAATTTAAACGACTTTCACAAATACGCGATGCCGAGAACTGGTTCGGCTTGTCGCGAGAAAAACGTGTAAGCATTGAAAGCCTTTTCAATGCTGATATAATATTTTTCGAGCACCTGATAACGACCATTAAGAACGAGACCAAGGTCGTTGTAAAGTTCGCTTTTCCGGACAGCCCGGAGGACTACCGCTATTTTATCACTCGCAGCGATGTGATACGCGACCGGTTGGAGCGCGACAAGGACGTAATGCCATTTATTGCCACAATCAAGAAAATAAAGAATTACACCGCTTACGAGTAACACCGGGACGCTGAATCCAACAAGGTAATAGGAATATAGATAAAAATATATAGGGACGGCAGAAAGCCGCCCCAGCTGATTTGTATAACTTAAAAAGTGATTTGTTATGCTGAATGTTTAGGAACTACAAATGCGCGCCGCTTCCGTTCATGGGGCAAAAGCGCTATTTTCTGCGGGACTTTACCGAGGTCCTGCAACAGGTGGAGGGAGAGATTGACACAGTGGTTGACCTTTTCGGCGGCTCCGGGCTGCTGAGCCATACGGCAAAACGGGTTTTGCCGGGGTGCAGGGTCGTTTATAACGACTTCGACCGCTATATTGACAGGCTGGCCGCCGTTGACACCACTAATGAAATTTTAGGGGTGATTAAACAGCGTTTAACCGGCCTTGAAGCAAACAAGCGGCTCTCTGAACAGGAGCGCGCCGACGTGCTGGCGATAGTCGAGGACTACACGCGGCGCGGTTATGTGGATATTATGACAATAGGCCGCAATGTGCTTTTCTCCGGCAAGTGGGTAACATCATTTGAGGAACTGACAAAGCACACTATGTATAACCGCGTAAGACCGGGGCTGTATGAGGCTGCGGGCTATCTGGACGGGCTGGAGGTGGAACACATGGACTACCGCGAATTATTCGAGCGTGAGCGAGGCAACAGCCGCGCGCTGTTCGTGCTGGATCCGCCGTATCTTACGACAGAGTGCGGCATGTATCAAAATTATTGGCGGCTGACAGACTATCTGGACGTGCTGCGCCTGCTGGACGGCACAAAGTGGGTTTATTTCACTTCTGACAAGAGCCAGATCGTGGAGCTGTGCAAATGGCTTGGCGAGAACTTCGGCGAGGCTGCGCCAATGTATGGCGCCACAGTGAGGCAGCGCACAAACACCCTGAACTATCAAGCCCAATTTAATGACATGATGATAACACGACTCTGACCGACCCAACAAGCGCGGAGGCATAGAAAAAGCCCCCGGCTGCTTTGCAGTTTCCTACGACATACAAATAAAGCGAGCTAACGCCGCACAGCCGGGGGCAAAAATGCCTTTGACTGCGGCGTTAGCTCGCTTTGGTATGTCGTAGGAGTTGCAAAGTTAATAATTTTATGCTGAATGACCCAATATGAAGCGTTAAAACTGAGTGGCAAACTAATTGAACAGCTTGAAGCCGTCGGAGTGAGGCCGAGCGATCACAAATATTTGCGCCTGTTTGAGGACTGGCGCGAAGCAAAGCAGAGAGGCGAAAAAGTGGCTTATGTCGTCGCTTGTCTGGCCGACAAATACGGAGTAAGCGAGCGGACTGTTTACGATGTTGTGAAGCGTCTGGAAAGCGACTGCAAAAGCGTTTCAGTATGAAGCGACGGAGAAACGCCCCAGAACTCACAGAAATGGCCTAATTTCGCACTGAATGAATAGAAACAAGTATTATGCTATGCTCGGCAAGATATTGCAGCACGGCAAACGACAGAGCAATAAAAAGGGTGATATAATTTATTTGCTCAATGAGCAGCTCCATTTGTTGCCTTGTGACCTGCTGGAGATTTTCGAGGGTCACAACATAGCACGCAAGAAGCTGCGCAATGAACTTAGCCTCTTTATGGCAGGAGAAAGAGACCTGACAAAGTACAGAGAAGCCGGGATAAATTGGTGGGATTATTGCGGCCAAATTCTCATTAACAGTTATCCGACCTATTTTGAGAAATTGCCGGCTTTGATTGAGCAAATCAACAGGGAGAAACGAAACAGCAAAAATTATGTGCTGTTTCTGGGCTCAACAGGAGCGGAGACAAACCAAGCGCCTTGTTTAAGCCTCATTCAATTTCAGCTCGAAGACGGCGAATTGGTTTTGTCAGCTTACCAGAGAAGCAGCGACGCAAATTTGGGTTTGCCTGCTGACATTTACCATTTATATCTGATAGCGCGACAAATTGACGCTCCATTAAAATCTATCACGTTGAACCTTGGAAACGTTCACATTTACGCGAACAATGCAGAGAGAACGCGCGAACTTTTGGCCGGAAATGAAGCTGTAAGGTTTGACCTGAATGTCTGAGCAGACAAGAGAGAAAGCAAAGAGAAACGCCGATTTTAAGCCTTTTTGAATGGCTTTTAATCGGCGTTAAAATGATGTTTAATCGGTCGAAAGAGCAAGAGAAAAAGGAAGCGAAAAAAGAGAAGATTTGCTCGTTTCGTTTTAGAATTGTGCTCGTTTCGTTTTCGCGATTATAGAGGAACCGGAATTTATTATTAACTTTGCATATTAAGAAGCTCAAAAAATGAAAATCAATGTTCTGACCATAGTATTTCTATGTACTTTCTTCTCTATCCAGATAAAAGCCGCATCGCAGATTTCCCGTCTCGATGAAGCTATTTCCAAACGAGATCATTATATAGAACTCAAGCAGCATCGCATAGACAGTCTGAAAAATCTCCTTTCAGACAGTAATCATGCGGATAAGTATCTTGAGCTCTATAATGAAATGTTCATGGAATATCTGACATTCAATTTTGATTCCACCATGATCTATGTTGACAGGGCGGAAAAATTAGCTGCCAGGACAGGGGACTATGATATAATTTCCCGGGTAAAGATTCATCGTGCGCTATCATTAGCAACCTCCGGACATTTCAGCCATGCGATTGCGATTCTTGATAAAATTGATTCCCGAAGACTTTCTCCCGAAATTAGGGTAGAGTATTTCGCTGCTTGTGAGTGGGCATATGGAGTATGGGCAGAATATTCTGATAAACGCACGATTGCGCCGGAATTTACTGCTAAAAGCTTGGTGTATCTTGATTCGCTTATTGCCGTTACGGATATTAATACTCCTGAATATTCATACCGTATAGCCGAAAAAGACCTAAGGGCTAAAAGATATGACAAAGCTGAGAAAAACTATCTTTCAGTCATCGGCAGAATACCTGTTGACAGCCGTTTATACGCGCAGGCTGCCTATGCGCTCGCACTTACATATAAAGAAACAGGCAACGAAGATAAGTATAAAGAATGGCTTACAAACGCCGCCATATCAGACCAGATGGTTCCTCTGAAGGAAAATCTGGCATTACAGCAGCTTGCCATGTGCCTTAAGAAAGAGGGAGATTTGTCAAAAGCAAATTCGTATCTTAAGATCGCACTCGACGATGCTGTTTTCTATAACAATCGTCTTAGAATGCTTGAAATAGCGGAGAAGATTCCTGATATTGCCAATGTGTATCAGAAGACAATAGAAGATAAAAACGACCGGCTGAAAACTTATATCCTTATTATAGGACTATTGATGGTTTTGTTGGGTTTTGCGGTTTTACATGTATATAGTGAACATAAAAAGGTGTCAAAATCGAAAAACGCTTTAAGCGAGCTGAATGACAGACTTATATTATTGAACAAGCAACTAAGCCAGACCAATGAATCGAGAGAGCAATATGTAAGTCTATTTATGGATTTATGTGCCGCATATATTGAAAAACTAAACCGTTTTCCAACTGTCCTGAAATTGAAAGTCAAACAACTAAGTGACATCTCATCAGTCGCCGACAGATATATACGTCCGTCAGAAGCAGAAACCAAAGAAATATTCTTTAATTTCGACAGCGCGTTCTTACGTCTGTATCCGGATTTTATAAACCAATTTAACTCATTGCTGCAAGAAGATAAGCATATTCAACCAAAGAAAGGAGAACTTCTTAACACCGATCTTCGCATTTATGCACTTGTAAGAATGGGGATTACCGACAGTAGTAAAATCGCGGCATTGCTGTTTTTATCTCCACAGACGATTTTCAATCATAGGACACAAGTCAGGAATCGGGCAATTAACCGGGATAGTTTTGAAAAGGATATTCTAAGCATATGTCCTACTATACCGGAGTGAACTGATATAACTTAATAAGTATCAGCTATATTAAATTCGATGTGCTGAACTCGAGTCTTTATCGGTGTAGGTGCATATGGTGAAATGTCTTAGTTATTATTCTTCGGCTTCAGCCCGATTTTTTACATTTTCGAGAAATTCGTTGATGCCGCATAGATGCTCGCGCACACGTCCGTCGCCGAATTCATATACCTTCGTAACGAGACCATCGAGGAAGTCGCGGTCGTGGCTCACAAGAATAAGTGTGCCGTCGAAGTCGCGCAGAGCCTGTTTTAGAATATCCTTAGTCTTAAGGTCGAGATGATTCGTTGGCTCATCGAGTATAAGCAGGTTGACAGGTTCGAGCAGCAACTTTATCAGACACAGGCGCACGCGCTCGCCACCGGATAGTACCTTTACCTTTTTCTGGTTTTCTTCACCGCCAAACATAAAAGCTCCTAAAAGGTCACGAATCTTCAGGCGAACGTCGCCCACGGCTATATCATCGATAGTCTGGAATACTGTCAGTTCGCCGTCGAGCAGCGAGGCGCTGTTTTGGGCAAAGTAGCCAATCTGGACGTTGTGGCCCAGTGTGAGCGAGCCATCGAAATCAATCTCTCGCATAATAGCTTTGACCATAGTGGATTTACCTTCGCCGTTGCGTCCTGCGAAAGCCACTTTGTCACCACGCTCAATCATAAATGTCGCCCCGGAGAACACCGGCTTCCCATCGTAGCTCTTACCAACCCCGTCGGCTATGACCGGGTAGCTGCCACTGCGCGGACAAGATGGGAATTTAAGACGTAAAGCAGATGTATCTTCCTCATCAACCTCTACAATATCAAGTTTTTCGAGCCACTTTATCTTACTCTGCACCTGGTAGGTTTTGGAGTATGTGCCTTTGAAACGTTCGATAAATTCGCGAGCCTCGGCAATCTGTTTTTGTTGGTCGTCGAACTGTTTTTGCTGTTGCTGGCGGCGTTCGCGGCGCAACTCAAGATAGTGACTATAGTTGGCCTTATAGTCGTAGATTCGACCCATAGTCACTTCGATTGTGCGAGTTGTGATATTATCGATAAACCGCCGGTCATGGCTGATTACTACTACAGCCATAGGACTGTTTATGATAAAATCCTCGAGCCAGCCCACCGACTCGATGTCGAGATGGTTGGTAGGCTCATCAAGCAGCAGCACATCAGGATTCTGCAAAAGCAACTTGGCCAGTTCAATACGCATGCGCCAGCCACCTGAGAACTCGGAAGTCGAACGAGAGAAATCGCTACGTTTGAAGCCAAGTCCGAGCAGAGCCTTCTCTACATCTTCCTCGAAGTGGGTCATGTCGATGGCATAGAATTTCTCACTCATTGTAGCCACCTTTTCAATCAGTGACATATATGAGTCGCTTTCGTAATCGGTGCGAGTAGCCAATTCCTGATTCATGGCATCTATTTCAGCCTCCATTTCTTTAAGGTGCGCGAAAGCCTGCGATGCCTCTTCAAAAACTGTGCGGTGATCCTCTGTCATCATGTGTTGTGGCAGATAGCAAATCGTGCAGTCTTTGGGCACCGATACATTGCCTCGACTGGGTTGTCGCACTCCAGCCAAAATCTTAAGCAGCGTACTTTTTCCGGCCCCGTTCTTGCCCATAAGGGCTATACGGTCTTTCGGATTGATTACAAATGAAATGTCCTTGAATAAGGTGGTGCCACCGAATTCAACTGTAAGAGCATCAACTGATACCATTATATTATAAAGTAGAAATTTTATGCAAAGGTAGTAAAAAATAACTTAAGGCCAAACCATGACAGATAGTAGTATTATAATCTGAAATCTATTTATGGAAGTGAAATCACCGTTATTTTCAAAGTCCTCTATACTGTTCCAGCTCAATACAATTCCACGTTTCGCCCAGACATTCGTAATTCTCGGTTTCAGGTAGTGATACTCGATGAAAACCGGCGGCTTCATAGCAATGGATAGCGGACGGATTATTTTCAAAGACACCGAGCGACACTTTTGTGGCCCCAAGCTCTTCAAAGGCATATTCGACAGCCATTGTAACCAGAGCCTTCCCCAACCCACAGCCACGTTTTGAATCATCGACAATGACAAAACCCAGTCGTTGCTCAATCGGATTGTCCACCGGAGTGCGCAAGGTGATGTACCCGACAATATCATTGTCATCAGTCATTGTCAGGGCGCGTGAGTGTTGTCCGTCAATATTCCTCTCGTAATATGTATTCATATCTTCGGGCGATACGGGATAGTGCTCGTATCTGTCGGCGCACCATTGGCGCATAAGATATTCGCTTTTAAGCCACGATGTAATCACAGCGGCATCCGAAGGCTTATATGGGCGTAAAGTCAAACTCATGGCTTGTAGTTGCGTTTAATCTCGTCGATTGATTTGCCGCCAATGCCGAAGTTCTCGTCAGGCAGCTCCTTTATGGTAACAGTGAAGAATTGCGCCGGGATATGCGTTATCTCGGAGGCTGTAGCTGTAAGCCGTTCAATCAACTGTTTCTTCTGTTCTGCGGTCAAACGTCCGCTCTCGATTGATATGTATGGCATATCTTAACTCTTTACAATAACCCACTTATCGTTCTTGGATTTTCTTTCAGCACAATAGCCCAGAGGTAAATCTTTCAAGTTGCCGATAGTCGGATCTAAATTCAATACATACTTTAATGAAACTATCCTTGCATCGCTTTCACTATGTTCTTTACCACAAAGGAATTGCCATGCTCCGTCATCTGCATCATGTGAAACAAATAATATATCTTCTCCACAGTCAGTTATGTGACAGCAGATAAAAACAGCTGTATTTGGTGCGTCTGAAAACGGGAAAACATCATTACTCTTCTTCCAGCGTTTGAGATGCGGGAAAAATTGGCGCATCTGCTCCTTCATCCAGAATTTCATTTCCATATTACTTTTATTTTGCACATTGATAGTGTCCGGCGGACAATCAACCGTTAGGCAGCCTATTTGCTTGCAGCCACTCCAACTAACAACATTGGGATATCAACCAAATCCTATCAAAGCGTTTGGCTTTCAAATCCTCTTTGGGAATGTAGAAATAGATGTATCCGCAGTCGCCGAACATCAGACAGAAGTCGTCGCACTCCACAGTGTCAAGTTGCAGGAGCAATCTCCATTTGTCGAAGGCTGTTTCTTTTGCTTCTTTGCGAATATCTTCCGGCACATCTCTCCACCCGTTGCCCAAATAATAGCCACGTGTTACAAGATCACATTCAATGAACATACTGCTTTGAATCACATCGGGCCAGCCGAGTAGTTGAGCCCCGCCATGTATGTCATAAACCGACTTCCCTGTCGCTTTTTGAAATACATCTTCCCAGTCGTCTAATCCGCCACTCGGCGAGAACATGTCATAAAAGTCATCCTCTGAAGGATAGGACACTTCCTTGCTCATCTTAATTCTCACCATTGGAAATTTGAAGTCATCTTCCATATCTTCAGGGAACTCTGCCGGAGACAAGGCCGATGTGTCTTCAAACCAGAAAACACGAGCACATCCTTTATCCTTCGGGTCAAAGCCACTGCATTGGCTATACGTTTCATAAAAGAACGACAATATGCCATGATCAGGAAGTAGATGCTCGGTATCGTACTTCGACAAATCCTCGCAATTGAACTGTACCAAGAATGTCAACGGACGTTTGATTATTGTACCATCTTCCCATTTTTCCTCAAAATACGGCCAAGCGAAGTTTGACGGTACATCCGGCTTCCCTCCGAATCGAGTGCCGCACAGCTCGTACGTTTCTTTTCCTTCAATTTTGAGTACGATGCTATTCTGTTGCAATTGTTGTATTTTATCTTTCATTTGACTTTTTATCGTAAAATGCAAAGTTCTCTTCTACAAAGGTAATTAAAATATTCTTTGCTGGTACAGAAATCAATATATTATCATCATCAGGGTAGCAGAAAACAGTCCAATACTTGAGAAAAACATCACCAAAAGTGATAATCGAACAGTTGCTACCCCAAAATAATATAATCTTATCATTGGCTTCTAAAAATGGGGATAAATTTATAGGATGATCGATTTTGTTCCGGTCAACAGATAAAGTTGAAACTTCATTCAGACCATTCCAAAACGAATCAGGCAATCTAAATAAGTGGCCTTTCTTAGAATTTGTTATTTCAGTCCATTTTCTTATTGAGTCGTTTTTACTGTTGATGAAGATTTTACCAAGATTATATTCATCAATAATGACTTGATTTTGATTGAAAAATCTCCAACCAACATCGCTGTCTTTTAATAATTCGATTACCTTTTCTTTTCTCATTTCCATATTTTTGAAGTGGTAGATAATGTCCGGCGGATAATCGACTTTTTATGGGATATTAATCCGTTTGTTATGTGTCATATTTATCATTCTTCTTCGTATTCTTCAGCACTTTTAAGGCCTCGTATGAAGTCCTCAAAATTATCTGCTAAAGGAGTTATTTTGAAATCAGATTCTTGGTCGATATGCACAACTTTTGGTTCTCCGTGTGGACCACATTCTCGATAATCTAAGAAAACCATATCATGCCCTGCACTCGGACAATCACAAATAGCAACTCCAATAGCAGGATATCCCCATTCATCAATCATAAACTGACTGCCAATTTCACCACATAGTGAATAGTCCTTTTCCCTACCTATACCGTAAATGCAGGTTATAGCAATATGATCTTTAGCCCAATTTGTGGGAGAATCAGTAGGGAAGCATGTCTTGAAAGGGATGCCTCCATTATGCTGCTTCATCAGCCATATATAGGACGCCGGCAACTTGTATCCTAATTCTTTCTCTACATCGGCTATCAGTTCATCAGTTGGGGCATCACTTATATACTCTTTACGAGCATAGTAATTATCATCCCAGAAGTTTGTAAAATCAAAACCTTCAAATTCTTTTTCCATATCTCATTTTTTTATTTTGTGGCACATTTTCACAGGCCGGGTGATTCTTGTGCTCATTCACTCGATTTTTATTAATTTTGCATTCCGATGTTCAAATCTGCCAATACATTTAAAGAGAAAGTCGCAAAGTAAATGAAACTCAGTTCAACGGCAAAGAAAGCCATTTCAGCAATACTCATTTTATTGTTGATGGCAGGATTGTATGGAGCAATTATTGCCCTGTGCAATCAGTATCTACGCGAACATGATATGCTGACAAAATCATCAAAGTTTGTCCTCGGAGTATTTATGTTTGCCGGATTCTACTTAATTTACAAATGGTTCTCAAAACGGATTGACTCAATCCAAAAACAAAATGATTGACGAAACATCGGTAGATGAGTCCTTTGCATGATGCAAAGCGCTTCGGCAGCTATTGCTAAGAACAGCATAACGGTAATGGCCAAATCTTAATTCATTTCTTCTTTTTGATTATATGTAAAGCCTTATCCAATGCGTCAGCAGCAGGTACGGCAATATCCGGAATTGTGCCATGTATGTCGTTCTCGTCTGCTCGGAATTGCCAGAACCGTTTGAATGAAATAGAGCAGTGTAGGCGAGAAACCGGCAGACGATATGAAAGCACATCACCGTAACATACATTCATGCCACCGGTCTCTTCTCCAATCACTTTGCCCATGCCGCATTCTTTGAAAACCCATGCAAAACTACCGGCCGATGAGAATGTCTTGTTTGACGTCAGCAGATACACATTGCCATTATAATGTCCTTCTTGTTCTGTTCGCGGTTTTACATACTGGTCTTCTGTCTTTTCAATGAATGAAACCATCGGTGCTATATCCTCAGCCCTCATCAGTTTGCGCGTAAGTGGCGAAATTCTGATAAGAGCTTTGTCCATCTGCACGAAAGGTTCCGGAGAGATATATCTAAGAAGTATATCGCCCACCACACTATTACCGCCGCCATTCCACCTCAAATCTATTATAAGATTGCCTATCTGCTGTTTGCGTAACTCTCGAAACATTGAATCTGCAAACACCTCCATTTTAGATTTATTGCTGAACTCCCTAAAATCCATTATGGCGACATTCCGTTTTTTATCAATAGTGAAGGAATATGGTTCTCCTTTTCCCGATTGAGGGAGAGCCGGGCTTCGTCTTTTTATTTCATCGAAATCAGTTGCCGGATATGTAACTGTTTTGGGCGATTTTTCATTCTTCGGCAGATATACAATATCAAAAGAGTCTGCCGGATAAAGCATGTGACGTAATGCCGGGAAAGAGCTGTCAACGCGCGACAGCTTAAACGGTTCTTTTTCGCCTGCAACGTATGGCAGCATGGAATTGATCATATCCTCGGCACTAACTCCGTTAATACTCAATATTTTTGCTCCGCGAGGAATAATCGAATCCATACTTGAACGACAAACTATAGATTTATCACTGAGCACATCAACCCAGAAGGGCATACGTTTCAGTTCGGGAGTAAATACGTCATTGTAAGGGAAGTTGAGGTTGGTGTGACCGTCACCAATCATCGCTACTATCGGGGCTGTTCTTCTGAATAGTTCCATAGTGCTGATTGAATCGGGCAATGACTGTACCGTTTTGTTTACCTCTCTGAAGAAATCTACCTGACGACAGACTGAAAAAATATTAGGATGTACTTCACTAAGTCCGTATATGAGAGCGTTTATATCAAACTTCGCTTGTTCGCGGCTAAGCATTCCGCTCGGAGACCTTTTCAACAGGCGAGGATCAGGATGCTCATAGATGTTCTCTGAAATACGTGTCACTCTTACCGGTGCTTTTCTCCCATTGTCTGATACAATTGTAAAATCCTTTGATTGCCATATATCAAGTGTCATTTTCAGGGTGTCGATATCTGAGGCGAAGACAATATCCTTTGCCTTGGTGTCAAGAGGGTCTATTTCGTTTCCATACAGTACACTCCATCCACCTTTGAGGTTTTTGCCGTCGAGAATAACTGCGACTGTTTCCGTATTCGTTCTAAGGGTGTCTTTTTCTGTAGAAACTTGAGCCGTTGCGGCCACAGCCACAAAGCACACGATGATTGATGTAATTAGTCTTTTCATTTTATTAGAGATAGTGAAAATAGCAGCTCGCGGCCACGGAGCCAATGGCGGCTTTCGAAGGAGTTGAACTGATTCAGCTGCGAAGTTAACTATTATATTTTTATTTCGTTAATTATCGTTCAATTAAATTCAATAATCTAATTTAACCAACAGGTGAGATCTACTACACAACAACGACCGAGAATTGAGCTGTTTCTCTAAATGTAGGGTAGGGTAAATCGGTAAGGAAAATTGTGGTCTAATGTGCTGAAATAGTGCGTTTTATATCTTTGGTATGTTCTTGCAAAATTTGCTATAGAATAATGGTTGAATTTTCGAGTCTATAAAACAATGAAATTCAATAGATTAACATTTATTAACTGGGGGGTAGAATTTTGTGAAAATATGTTTAATTTTGCACCCCGAAAAACAAACCAGCCATTATCACCAACTGTGCAGACACAGCTACAACAGACCGCCAAATGCTCTCTATTGCTTTTTAGTGATAAGGCATTTACTAAATACAGATTTTGATGAAATCAATAAAGCGATTACTATTGATGCTTGCAATCTCTGTTACAAGCGCCGCGTACGGACAGGACATTGCAGTAAAGACGAATGTCCTTGATGATTTGATACTCGATGTCAATATCGGAACCGAGGTAGGATTGGCTCCCAAATGGACTGTGGATATCCCTCTAAGTATTAACGGCTGGAATCTGAGCCATGATCGTCGCTGGAAACATTTGTCTATCCAGCCCGGTGTACGATACTGGTTCTGTGATCGATTCTCCGGACATTTTGTCGGTATTCACACTCATGGCGGCATATTCAACATGGGCGGCTTTGATGGTAAGATTAATATGTTAGGGACGGATTTCTCCAAACTTGCAAACAGTCGTTTTCAGGGATGGTTCATTGGCGGCGGTATCAGCTATGGCTATGCGTGGATGCTGGGAACCCATTGGAACATTGAGGCAGAGATTGGCTTCGGCTATTCTTATTCGCGCTACGACCAGTACCGATGTGCGGGTTGTGGCAAGAAGGTGCGTTCTAATATACCGCATAATTATGTTGGGCCGACCAAGGCTGCCCTTAATATGGTGTATTTGTTTTAAACAGTAAATAATTGTGAAAAGGTTATTGAGTTTGGCTATGCCGGCGATATTCGTTTTGTTCGCCGGTGCCGAAAACGTCGTGACCAATGTGTCTGTCGAAAATCTGAAAATGGAAAGAGACGGCGGTCATATCTGTATTGATATGAACCTTGTTCTTTCTGAACTTGATGTTGAATCAAACAGGAGTGTGCGTTTGTCGCCGTGGCTTCACAAAGGCAGTGATTCAATTCCTCTTCCTGAGGTTGACATACACGGACGGCGCCGGTATTATTACAATCTGCGCAATAACAAAAGTATGATGGTGCCCGGCAAGGACCGCATGGTGTATCTTGCCTCAGAGGCTCCCGAGCAGGTTGCTTATCATGAGTTCTTGCCTTTTCAGGACTGGATGGACGGAGCGACACTCCGTATACAGCGAACCGACAATGGGTGCTGTGGGCACGTTCTGCTGAACGAACACGGCGATGTGGGCATGTATCAGGAGCGTTTTTTCCCCGAACTGCTTTATATCAAGCCCTCGGCTTTACGAGAGAAACGACGCACTCTCGAGGGACGTGCATATATCGACTTCCCCGTCGACCAGACCATAATATACCCGGATTATCGACGCAATTCTATCGAGCTGGCGGCAATCCGGGCGACAATTGACACAATCCGTGATGATGCCGATGCCCGTATAGACACAGTGTGGCTTAAAGGCTTCGCATCGCCCGAGAGTCCGTATTCACACAATACCGATCTTGCCAAGGGTCGTACAGAGGCTCTCCGCCACTACATACAGCAGCTGTACCGCTTCGACAATGTGACGATGATAACCGACTTTGAGCCGGAAGACTGGGCCGGATTACGATTGGCCGTCGAAGGCTCCAATCTTGACCACCGCAACGAGATACTCAATTTGATCGACTCTGACATGGAGCCTGATAAAAAAGAGGCAAAGATCGAGCGCATGTATCCGCAGGACTACCAGTTCATGCTCCAAACATACTATCCGGCCTTACGCCATACCGATTATAAGGTTTCCTATGTGATACGCACATATCATGACCCTGTAGAAATTCTTGCCGTGATGAAAGAGCATCCTCAGAATCTGAGTCTTGACGAATTCTACATTGCAGCCGCCGACTTGGAACCGGGCAGCGATGAATTTACAGAAGTATTCGAGACCGCAGTCAGAATGTATCCCGAGGATACCCTTGCGAATCTCAACGCGGCAAACGCAGCCATGCGTCAAGGTGATTTAGCGAAGGCGGCCCGATATATCGACAAGGCCGGCGACTCTCCCGAAGCCATTTATGCTCGAGGTGCACTGGCTATCAGGGTACGCGACTTCGAGACTGCACGCCGTTATCTTGCCGAGGCAAAGGAAGCCGGGCTTGCAAAGGCTGCCGAAACTCTCGATGAACTTGAAAAGAGGATTTCATATTCACCTAATAATAACTAAAACAAATTAAAAGACCTAAAGTTTATTATGAACAAAAACTTTATTCTTTTGTCTGCTGGTGTGATGCTTCTGGCGAGCAGTTGCTCAAACGAGCTCACAGACGCCGACATAAACACCGGTAATGTGTCGGACGGCAACGCCAAATATGTTACCGTAGCAATTTCGGGTCTGCCCGAAGCAAATTCACGTGGCGATGAGGAACTGCCTAAGCCGGACTATCAGATGGGCTCGGAGGTAGAAAACAAAGTAAACAGTGTGCGCTTCTATTTCTTCGACGATAATGGAGCCGCCGCCAATGTGAAGGCCTGCAGCGATGGTTCGTACATCAACTACTTCGATTGGACTGCCGAAACCGATCCTGAGATTAATGACAACAAAGGCAGCAATGCACCCAACATCGAAAAAATCATCAAGGCTACTTTGGTCATCAATACCAAAGCAGGCGATCATCTTCCGACAAGAATCGCGGCAATTGTCAATCCCACAAACCAGCTTGGCGACGAGTCTCGCGACCTCGCTTCTCTGCGTAATGTAGTCAGTGACTACAAAACTTCGATAGACGAATATGGCTTCACAATGAGTACATCGGTTTATCTCGGGATGAACGGTACCGAAATTACCAGCACCAAAATCCCCGAGAGTTCAATTCAGGATACACCTCAGGGCGCTCTGCTCCAGCCGGTAGTGATATATGTCGAACGTGTAGTTGCCAAAGTGCGTGTTCAGGTTAATGCTGCTTCTTTCGAGGGTCGTATCAAGACTATCAACGGCAATACAGCCATTGCACTTGTTGATGCCGAAGGCGAAAAAATCATGGCTAATGACAAGCAGGTTTATGCCATGTTCTCCAACTGGAACCTCACCGGCACCACATCAAAATCATGGCTTAACAAGCACATCAACCCGGCATGGGAGGCAATCTCGGATTTTGACTGGACATGGAACTATCCTACTTTCTTCCGTAGCTTCTGGGCATGGAACTGTCCCGGTGCAGGTCGCAACTATTTCTCATACAACAACCTGATTGGTGAAACAGGTGCCAAGTTCGGAACAGGCGCAACTTCGCTTTACTGCTCTGAAAACGCAGCCTCTAACGTCAATTTTGATAACGGTGCCGGCGACCAGTATCCCACATGCGGTATTCTCTGCGCAGTACTCTGCTATGAAGACGGCAGCCCTGTTGAATTTTACAAGTTCCTTGGCGAAACACACATTGGCGAGGACAACCTGATCACCGCCATGCTCTCATCTATCCAGAGCCGCAAGCAGTTATACTCTTATAAAATGGTAGACGGCAAGAAAGTGTTTACCGAAATCTCGGCCGAAGACATCGAACTCGAAACAGCTGCGGCTGCAGGCAAAGCCACTCTCGACAATACAACACAGGGACGCTACCATTCTTACCTGACACTCTCGCTCACCGGCTCAGGCAAAAAATGGTTCCCGTCGAACAGCGAAGATCAGGATGTCGACAAAGATTTCCTTAAAGAAAGCGATGTAATCAAGTTTATTCAGGAGACAACCGGCTCGGTTAACATCTGGAACGAGGGTATGACATACTATTACTTCCCCATCGAGCACCTCGGCAAAATGGGCGAGGATGGCAAGAACTATGGTAAGAACGGTGTAGTCCGCAACCATACCTATGAATCGACCATCACCAAGCTTTATGGTCTCGGTACACCTGTCTACAACCCCGACGAAGTAATTTATCCCGAAAAGCCCGAAGACAACGATTCTTATATTGCCGCCCAGATCAATATCCTGTCTTGGCGTCTGGTACACAACAATGTAGAACTTGAATGGCCCAAATGATGAGTTGGAGATTTCATATTTTCAACTGACCATAGAATGATAACGAACGGCGGGAAGCTGAAGCCCGCGCTGAGGTTTCCCGCCGTTTCTTTATTGTTTAGAACCTGAAATTTCAAAACATCTCTCTCTCAGAAAAACCTGAAGGCCGACGCAAATACGACACGTCCGGATGGCCTTCCTCCAATTAATAGAAAATTCTACGGAGACATTGTTTTCGTTCCATATATATTATAAAAGCCGAATATTGATAGTGTTTAAAGTCATGAAATCATGTATATTGGGTAAACGCGTCATGCCAATCCTTTCAGCTTTGGCCGCATGCGTGTTTATGGTGTCCTGCTCGGGATTCTTTGATTACGAAGGTGACTGCCATGTACGTTACCTGGTACGTTTCAAGTACGATTACAACATGAAGTTTGCCGATGCCTTCCGACCCGAGGTCGATGAAGTGACTTTACACCTCATTGACAGCAACGGAAACGTTGTTTGGCGAAAGACAGAGTCCGGCGAGGCTCTTAAAGCTGACGGGTATGCCATGAATGTAGACGTGGCCCCCGGGACATATTCAATGGTGGCATGGTGTAGCTCTGCCTCTCCGGAGACTTTCGAGGCCGGTTTCGACGGCACCCGCGAAGGTCTCTACACCCGTTTTTATACCGACAGCTCGGATGACAACACTCTGCACATCAGTCATAAGTTGGATCGTCTGTTTCACGGATATATTTCCGATGCGGTTTTCCCTGAGGCCATTGAGGGGGATTTTGAATACTTGATTCCCCTGACAAAAGATACAAACCACTTTGTAATCACACTTCAGCAGCTGTCCGGCGATCCAATTGATAGTGAACTTGTCGAGTTCGAGATTACCGACGACAACACACACCTGTGCTGGGACAACCAACCTTTGGCGGGAAATAAAACAACATATCACCAGTGGTACAAAACAAGCGTCGACGCCAACCTGGGTTCCGACAGCAGGGAGGCGACTGTGGAAAACAACCGTTTTGCAGGCGTAATCGCCGAGCTTACCACATCGCGTTTGATGAAGAACAGTACCGCCCGCCTCAAAGTATACCGTACCGACAACGGAGAGACCATAGCCTCTATAAGGCTTATCGACGCGCTGCTGCTGGTAATGGGATATGAAAACTCACGCAGACTTACGCCACAGCAGTACCTTGATTATAAGGACGAATATAACATGACTTTCTTCCTCGACGCAAACCATAAGTGGCTCGACGGCTCTCTTCAAATTGAGTCGTGGCGCGTCGTATACAAGGATGTGGAGCTTAACTGAGCATAGCATTGTATGTATAATAAGTCGAAAATAACAACAGGAAAGTTGCTGAAGGTAGTCCTGTTAATCTTCGGATTGACACTCGGGGCTTGCAGCACCGGATATAACGAAGATACTTCGTCGGACCGGCGGCAGACTAATATGGTTGTCCGTTTCACTCTCCCGGAATCGGCCTCGGCCTCTGAGAAATCAAGGGCGGGAGACGGTTATGAGGACGGTTCTTTAATTGAAAATTATATAGATGTGCAGAACAGTTGCAAGGTGTTGTTTTTTTCACAAAGCAACACCTTCCTCGGTATGCTCGACCGTCAGGTTGTGGCCGAAATCCCCGGCACTGGCAGACGCCAGTATAACCTTTGTGGCATTCCGCCGCTGAATCTGCCGTCAGACTTCAAGATTATGATTGCAGCCAATTGGCCCGATACGTCGGTCATCGACAATGCCATTGCCGGATCTACGACAATCGACGACATCTGTCATGCCATGGCTTCTGTATTTGATACGCTTCCCGGATTTATGCTTGACCTCGAAAACGGACATCTCATGCCTTTCTTCGGCATACGTTCGTATTCGGGAATATCGATTTTGCCCGGAACCACTACATTGCCGGAGTCCATTACACTATTGCGAGCAATGGCCAAAGTAGAGATAATATTTGACGGCGGAGCCTCAGAGCTGCCTCCGGCAGTTACTTTGTGCCACTTTAATGCCAAGGGATACTGTGCGCCCTACGGTGTCTACGACCAGAACGATTACGGACAGGGTAATGACTGGGACTCAGACTATCTGCACCGCCTGCATCTCGTCACCGCCGACAATAACAATGATCCGGAGGCCTCAGGTCGTCGCGCCGAGTTGTCAATATGTGCCGACGGCCCTTACCGCTGGACTGCCTATGTTCCTGAATACCGCAATCTCAAGGCCGACGGCACTCCCGCTCCCGACGAGGCTTATATAGAAATAAAACTGTCGTCGCAGGCCCCGGACGAAAAGCCGTTCAAAATCTATTTCTCAACATATTCGGGCGAAACCTCTGCCAATACGACACTCCCGCGGTTTAATATTGAACGCAACAATATCTACCGATTCAATGTGTCGCTACATCATGGCCAAATTACAATTTTTACACGTCCTTGGAACTACAGGCCGCAGCCTGAGATAAACGCTTGATAAAGCATCGTTACTCTCCTTAAACATTATCGGGATGACAATGAAACTCAAATATTTACTTGGCTATATCACGACAGCAATGCTGTCGGTTACCGCATGTACCGGCGAAAGCCCTGAAATCATACCTGAAGTTGTAACGGCCAGCTGTGCCATACAGTCGCGTGCATCAGGCGATACACAACCCGAGACGCTTCCCAACGAACTGATCAACAACTGGTGGGTGGCATTTGTCGATGCCTCGGGCACTGTGCGTTGTATAGAGAACTCGTCGCAATTGGATTCTCCGGTCGAACGTGATGAATTCACGGTCGACCTTCCTGCTTCTACATATACGCTTTATGCCTTTGCCAATCTTTCGATGGAAGAGCTGTACGCCCGGACCGGCGTGCAGTTTGTTATTGGCGAAAAATTAGTGAAAGAGCCTTCTGTTGCCGTATGGGATGATATGACTAACAATCCTGACGAAACGGCGCTTATACCCATGAGCGGAACCACGACAATCAATTTCCGTAACACGCAGTCATTTACCGTAGAGGTTATCCGTATGCTTGCCAAAGTTCGCATCTCGGTGCGAAACACTTCGTCGGACAAGCTGGAGGTAAAACGCCTTTCATTCGGTATTCTCAACCGTGGTCCGGTGCAGCTGCTTCCGGACTATGAGGCTCTTGAATCGTGTCCGGATATTATTGAATCAGCAAAAAACGGAAAAGAAGAGCTTACATTCGACAACATGAACGTTAGCCTCGATGCCACCGAATACATGACCCATACATTTTATGTGCGCGAATCGGCGGCAAAGTGGACTCACCCCGCCGAACGCTACTTTGTCACTTTCACAGTTTCGCGCCCCGACGGAGCATCTGCCGATGAGCATTACGCCATCACCGACGAGCTTCTGTGGATACAGCGTAACGATTTTATTGATATACCTATTGTTATATCGGATATGACTATCGACTGGAGTGTGCTGTTCTACCCTCCGATAGGCGGCTATCCCGCAGTGATGACAGAGGCCGAAGGCGACGAACATTTCATGACCTTCGGTACTGCTGGCAAGTTCAGAATCAGGCCGGAGATTAAAGACAACAACCGGATTGTGCCTCCTGCCGATTATGATTTCGAAATAACTGAAGTCAATGGCGACACAAATATATTCACAAAACTGCCGGCCAAGGATGCGACTACCGGTGAGATAATAGGCGAGCTTTCCTCTGTTACCGGCACGGCGACTCTTGACTGTAAAGTAACTGTCAGGTACGACGGTTACGAAACTGTCAGGAGCCGAAGGATATATATAATTAGAAAATAAAAAGTTGAGATGATTGATATGCGTTTAACCTCGGCTGTCCTATTGTTGACTTCGGCCTCCATGTCATTGAATGCGATGAACGGAGCCGATGTCACTCCGTTGATAAACAATGTATCGCAGTTTGAGAATGGAGTCGGCTCCGATGCCGCAAATCTAATAGACGGCAATGCGTCAACAGAGTGCCGTTTGCCAGGCGCTTCTTTTACTGTAAAGTTGGCTCACGGAATAACGGAAAACACGCCATTCCGTATTCGATTTACTATACCTGCGGGAGCAACCGATGTGCCCTCGGGCTTTGCTATATATGGCCTGCATGATGAAAATGGCACACTGAAGAGCGAGACCAAATTCGGTCATACGACAGCCCGTATCACATACGACGGCACTGTCGAGTATGAATCGCCTACCTTTTATGTGCGCGATGGATTCAAAGATCAGTGGTGGTATTGCACTCATATGCGATTTGACTGTACTGAGTTTCTTTCGGATAATGCTGAATCGTTTCGTCTGGCCGAGTTTCAGATTTGTCTGTACAACGAATACAACATCGGCGACGGAGCACTTCTGCGCAATGACGGAGATATAGTCAATGCTGCCGATAACAAATCGCCGAACAGCGACTGGTATAAGCCGCTTGTCGACGAAAAAGGCCACAGTTGCTGGAATGCAAATGAAAATGCCTGGGTATGGCAGGGTGGCTTAACAGGTATCATCGTTACCCCTCAGCCGGTAGATGTTCCTACCGACTACATAATCAAAGTCGGTTGCCCGTCGACCGACCTTGTTGCAAGCGGCAAGCCTGCGTACCAGGCCTTTCCCACGAAGATGAAGTGGAGTTATCAGAAGTCTGCCGGCGGAGCATGGATTGAAGGCGGACAACTGAATCTGTCGGGGATACAGCCCGGAGAAATACGCGATGTACCGTTTACAATCAGACCCGAATATTACCGTATAAAGTTCGAGACAATAGAAAATGTCGGCGGGCTTAAAATCGAGAGCTGGGCCGGAGGCAATCTTAATACTGTGTTGTCGCGTTTCCAGTTCTATGGCCCGGTAAAAGTTTATATCCCCGCACCGAATCCGCTGCCGGCTTTGGGAACCCAGTATCCCAACCCCAACAAGGTGTCGCTCAATCAGAATTTCTTCCATAACAGACTATATAGCAAGGTACTCAAAGACTTTACCTTCAAGCATACTCACGGCATTGTCGACAAGACGTTCGACAACAACTTCTACACCGACGGCGGATGGCTCACCAATCTCGACATATGGGACGAAGACGGACATCTGAAACCCGGGATCACGGTTCCGGGAAGCGAGTTAGGAGTGGCATTGCCCGACTTCAGCTATGACGCACCTATCAACTCATCGGAAGTACATCCCGAAGGCCGTAAGCATCGCCGCCAGCCTACCACTACAATCTTTCACGAGGTGTATGTCATACCCGGTGAACGTGTAGACCTTATACCGTATTCTGATATATGGCACCGCTCGAACTATGTAGAGGATTTTTACAGGTTCTATGATTATATGACCGACTATGCCCATCCTGATGTATATTTCCTCTACAATCCCCGCATGGGCGCATACAGCGCGGACGGACTCTTTGGCGGTCGTGCGCTCGGCAAGGTGTTCTCCGACCGCAACTACGGCGATTTCGACTGGAATGACAACCCGCCCAGCCTTCGCGGCCCCGGTGGTGTTGCGTCGTTCTATCGCCCTAAGGATTCCGACAATGGTGAATATATCGATGAATATATTGCAGCCGACTATTCACAGTACTACTATAATGACGGCTCTTTCACCAACCCCTCTCGCGACGGCGATATCAAGCGCTTTATCGATGTTGACAATAAGGTGATACATGAGCCTATCATCAACTTCCGACATGTGTTCCACGTTGTTGACGGCCGCAAGTTTGCCGACGAATCATCAAAGGACGTGCAGTCGAACGAGGAGTTCCTTGCCCGCGAGCTGATGCAATTCTATGCCCGGGCCAACAAGGATTTTAAAATCCGTATTATAAATCCTATGCCGGAGAAAGAAGGAGTCCACTCCAACCGCTATTACAAGAAAGCCGACGGCACATATGAACGCATGGGTACCTACGAAATTCAGACATACCGATTCGAAAACCATGTCAGGGGAGAGAAAGTGGAAAACATGTTTGAGCCCGACGAGCGTTCAGCTTTCCGCACAGTTGTCACAAACCTTGAAACCGAACTTAATCCCGGCATGCAGCCCACCCAGGCTTGGATTTCGCCCGACGAGACGTTCTATCGTGCGCTCAAATGTAAGGCAGAAAATGCCGTCGCAGGCTCATATCTCATCCGTCTGGTGGCAAAGACTGTCGACGGTGAACGTATTTATATCGACGGCGGCGACCCCGAAGGCATGTCGTTGCGTGACATCATTGTCACCTTCCTCGACGAAGATCATGCCTCGTTCGAGCTTGAAGAAGAAGTCCCGGAAAATCACTCGGAGGCATATCTTGAAGAAAATTTCCAGACCAAAAGCTCTGTCGACTTCGACAAATACATGGCTCTTTCAGGAAATACCGACTTCATGGAGCCAGGTCCCGACGGATATGGCGAGCGCATTAAGTATCCGGTGCCTTGGCTCAACTCCGAATATGCATTCGGTTACAAATATCTTCAGGACTACGGCACATACACCATCGCCTCTCACGCCGAATGTGTGCCTTACAACCAGGCGACGAAGCAGCCGACATCGACCGAATGGGACCGCCACGACCGCCTCTATAAAAATACCAACGGAGAGAAACAGGGCTTCTTCTACTACGCCAACGCCGCCGGTGACCCCGGTGTGATGGCGCGAGTTGATATTCCGAGCGTCTGTATAGGATCTACCCTCCATGTATCGGCCTGGATTAACTCTATGGGCGTGTATATGGATACTGACTACGATAACAACGAGCCGGCGAATGTGAACTTCGACCTTATAGCGATAATGAAAGACGGCCGTGAGGTAAACATCAACAACTTCTCGACCGGTTATGTGCCCAACGACCCTGAGCATTGCGGCAAGTGGATGCATGTCTATTACTCCGTGACGCCCGACTTCTCCATTATAGACTTTGGCCGATTTAATGTAAGTGATGTAGACCACTTCCAGATAGTGTTGGTTAATAACTCGGTGAACTCCAACGGTGCCGACTATGCAATCGACGATATCCGTATATATGTGTCCAAGCCTAAGGTAATGGCTTCGCAGCTCGAGCCTCTATGTCAAGGTGATGATGCCGTACTGCAGCGTATCGATTTGCCTTTCCGCAATCTTGTCAACTCAATCGGCAGGACCATTGCCACCGGCGACGAGCCCGGCGATAATGTTTCTGTCTACTACGCAATCTTCGACAAAGAGCGTTTCGATAAATTGCTCGCAGAACATGGCGGATTTACACAAGAGGTATTTGACGGCGCGGTGCTTCCCAATCATTCAAACGGTGGCGATGACCGATGGGGTGCAGTGACCTTCAACACCAATTATATTAATAATATACCGTGGGATAAGGACAATGAGGTAAACCTGGCGTCGAGACTTAAGGTTGACGGTATCGACTGTATAAGCTTCAATATACTTCTTGAAGACGGAGGCCTCCACGGCGGAAAAAAATATATTGCCGCTCTGTGCGTGCCCGGCAAATCGGATATTCCCGAGTGGACTGACTTCGATATTTCTGACGCATGTACCAAGCAAGCCGAATTCGAAATCGTCAGCTCGACGGTTATAAAGGTCGACGGTATTGTAAAGTCCGATACATCCGACCTTGAAATATGTGAGAATCAATTCCCCGTCATTCAGATTGATATATACGGCATCGAAGCCGTCACAGGCGATGTCAAAATTGTAGAACGCGCTCCTCTTGTCGATTGGTTCAAGGGAAGCCTCGACACTTTCGCTTCGATGGAATATAAAGGAACACGCCTCGACGAGGCTCTACTCAATTTCCGCCGCATATATCCCGAGGCCATGACTCTCGATTGTGAGTATAAATCCGCCGAAGTATTCCACTACGACGAGACCTACAGAAACACCATACAGCATTTCATCGACGAGGGACTTCTCGAGCTTGCGTCGTACTCCTTCCTGTCCGAGCCTGTCCGCCTCCCCGAGGGTGCGCAGTCGGCAGAGTACGGCGTGGTGGTTATTCCCGCAAATCGCCGTGAAGACCGTGAAATCGACGGGCATCTCTATACAATCTGTAATGACCCTGCCGAGCTTCGCATAAAGGTGACCCGCCGTGCGCCGGGCTTGCTCAACGGCTTTGAAAATATGGACTATCCTGAAGCGATGAAAGACGTGCCTCTGCGAGCCGGCCTGTCGCAGCTTGATGATAATCTGCACATGCCGATGCGTTCGCTCTACATCGTTACCCCGGGCGTGACTGACCTTCGTTCGGGAGAGGATGACAACTTGTATCTGGTCAAGACCAACGACCCCGAGTTCAGAAATCTCGAGGCCGACCCGGGAGCTGATGAAAACGGAACCGGTTTGAGAGCTGTGGGTGAACTCATCAATGTGACAGCTGCAAAATCGCACCCCGACAGATGTAACGCTTTTGTTCATTTTGCCGACACACGCTTCAAGGAGGGATACTACTATACAGTACGTTTCAACTATGCCGAAGACACCCCCGGCAACGTGACATCATTGGCCGCTTGTGACGGACAGGCTGTTTTCACCGTCAAGGTCGTTGCCGAATATCAGATGTGGACCGGCGCGGTGGATGAATCGTCAAACTTCAACAATGACGCCAACTGGCGACGTGTTTCGCATGACGAGTTGTCGGGAAACAGTGTCGACTCGAAATTTGTAACAGACGGTGACAATGACCGCTCATTCTCATATTCGCCTCTTTCGTTTACCAAGATAATCATTCCCTCGGGAGAGGAATATCCCTATATGTTTGCTCCCGACCGTAAAGACGGCGTGTCAGTGTATGACGGCATGGCATATATCGACGCTGTGCGATTGGAGCACCTGTCCGACAATCCGTTGGCCGGCAAGGCTACCGCAAATATTGAATATGACCTTATAGCCCGTGAGATTGACGGTTCGCTTTATTGCCGTATGTGGACCGCCAACACCTGCAATCAGGTTCACTTCAAGTCAGGGTCGGAGATTGCCAATCAGCAGCATCTGGTATATGACAAAGCCTGGGTGGATATTGAAATGACTCCCGGACGGTGGTACACGGCCTCGTCGCCGTTGCAGGATGTAGTGGCCGGCGACATGTATCTGCCGACAGCCACCGCTCGCCAGACCACGGAGCTGTTCAAGCCGATGACTTTCTCGCGCGAGCAGTACGACAGATTCCGCCCCGCTGTCTATCAGCGTGGCTGGGACCGTGGTGTCGCAAATGTATATGAACTGCCGTCGGAGTCCGCTGCCGAGGTGCGCAATGTGGCCGTGGCTCTTGATTGGAGCGATGTCTATAACAACGTGCAGGAGCGCTATAGTGCAGGCTCGGGATTCTCAATCAAGACCGATGTCGATGATATGAAGTCTGCAAAGCCCGACAAAGTGCTGTTCCGTCTGCCCAAGGATGATTCTTCATATGAGTATTGGACTCAGGACGGCCTCGATCACGGTATCGAGAACGGCGGTTCCATAGAGAGAATGAATCCCTACAAGCTTAATCCTGTCGACGCTGTCATTACGGTATCAAATCACTCGGAAGGTCGCTATTTCCTTGTCGGCAATCCTTTCATGGCTCATCTTGACATGAAAACCTTCTTCGAAGCAAACCGCAGTGTCATCAATCCGAAGTATTGGATAATGTCGTCTGGCTCGCAGCTGTGTGCGGTCATGGACGAGGCTTCGGAAGGCTTTGTCGGTACGGTCGACAATGCTTCGATGGTATCTCCTATGCAATGCTTCTTCGTAGAGGCGCTGAACGATACCAAGTCGATTGAACTAAAGTTCAGCCCTGAGATGATATGTGCCGTTTCGGGCAGCAATAATGCACCGGTATTGTTGAAGTCGCGCCTTGCTGCCGGTGGAGCAATAACACTCTCGGCACTCGACAACGACACGTATGCACCGCTGTCGAAGGCTGTCCTGCTTATATCGTCAGAAAGCTCGGTCGGCTATAAAGACCAAGAAGATGTCCTTCTGCTCAGCGACTCCGAGTGTGCATCGCCGATGATATACACCGTGTCCGACAACAAGGCGGCAAGCATCAACCGAACTCCTTTGGCTGACGGTGTGGAGATTGGTCTCGTGGCCGATGATGACGATGACTGTATTCTGCGTTTCGACAATATCGACGCTATTGACGGGTACAGTGTTTACGACAAGGTTACTGGCGAGTCGCATCGTCTGTATGACGGAATGGAATATCAAGTGCACGGTTCAGTGTCCGGCAGACTGTTCCTGACCGCCGGCGAAGGAGCGCCTCAGCTGGAACGGACAGCCGCGATACGCATCATGTCGTCGGGTAATGCAATCCGCGCAGTGTCGCCCGACAACAAGAATGAGATAGAAATGTCGGTGTATGATGTCGCCGGAAAGTGTGTCGCATCTGTCAACGGCAGTCAGGGTTTTGTTGAGGCTAATGTGTCGGTCGGTGGATTCTATATTGTCATAGCGAAGGACAGCGCCGGTCGTGTGGCTCGCCGTAAAGTGATACTCTAATGAAAGCTGGATATATAGCCGGTGTATTGTGCGCCATTGCCGCGTTGACGGCTCCCGTGGCGTCGTACCCGGCGACACCCGGCCCGGAGTCAGCTCCCGGCATACGCTTCGACAGTGATGTCTTCGACTTCGGAGATATCACTGCCGATTCCATTCGGTCTCATTCATTTGTACTGACCAACGATGGAACAGCTCCTCTGGTTATCACCAAAGTATATTCAAGTTGCGGATGCACCACTGCTGCACACACGAAAGAGCCGGTTATGCCTGGCGATACCGCCAGAATTGTGGTATCATTCAATCCTGCGGGTCGACCTGCCGGATACTTCACAAAGCTCGTGCGCATACGGTCGAATGCCGCCCCAAAACCACACCGATTATATATCAAAGGTAAGATAACCCAAGCAAAATGAATTTAGATTAAAAACCGCTAATTCTCATAGGATTAGCGGTTTTTTGCGGTGATGCCATGGCCTGAGTCTCTGAATGAAAACTAATGGATTTGAATGTGTTGTTAAGGTAAAAAGCTGCATAATAGCGCAATATAAATTATAGTGAATTTTGCGGTTTTCAGATTTATTCGAAAAACGTGGAGCCCCGATTCTGAGGAGTGAGACGCTGAACGCCGAGCGAAAGGCTGTCGAAATCTATCTCACCGAGAGGGAATTGCAAGCCCTCTATGAGATGCCGTTGACCGGGAAGAAATTCGGACACAAGAGTATGAGCCGAAATCCTCTTGTGTTCGGTTCGTTTACCCGTATGCACGTTGTCGAGAAAGTCGGCTCCGGAGTTCCCCGTATGCGCGAACTGATGAAAGATGCAGGACTACCAGAACCGATTTTCAGCACCAAGGGCTTCTTTACCGTCACCTTCATGAAACGTGTCAAACTGGATAGTACCAATGGTGATAGATTAAATGATAGATTAAATTCGCGTGAAAAAAGAGTGATTCAGATTATGGAAGAAACTCCCGGATTAAGAACCAATGAGTTGTCTTCAATGATAGAAGTTAGTATCCCTACATTATCACGCACATTAAAGAATTTAATCGATCTTGGTTTGATAGAATATCGTGGTGCAAAGAAGACAGGAGGGTATTTTGTACTATAGAGCAAAAACATGATTATAAAATGAAAGCCCTGCGTAATATTGGCATCATGGTCTTTGGTACAAACTCCCTCATCCGGGTATTTGGTTGGATATGGGAATTACCATAATGCCAACTGGTAAGGAAGCCATAAAAGCTGCGTTAAATCCCAAGCTCAATAATAATAATCCCGGTATTTATAGATTGTATAACAAATACGGCTGGAAGGAGAGAAAAAAGAGGTTTGGTTAATGACAGAGTTTATATTGGATTAGTCAAACTTAGAATATGCAAGCGCAATGAAAATAAAAGGGCAAAAGAAATCCATAAATCAGCGCACTTCCACAAGATTTTCAATGGTAATTGACTGATACTTATATGTTTCAACTGTCAAAAAAGGGCAAAAGAAAGGGCAAAAGATTTGAGAAAACCTCGTTATAATCCTCCAAAAAGTGGGTCAAAAGACATAGATTTGGGGGATTATAAGCATATTTTGTAGGGCGAGGGGAACTTGGAAGGGAAAAGAAGATACCCAAAACGGAATAAAGTGAACCATACTCGGAATAATTTGGGAAGTCCTATAGTGTGGTATCATCTTTGCCGATGAAAAGAAAGATTACTATGATGTCGGAGCCGGATAGCATCGGATTGCTCTTGTGGTAAAATAGCGAGAAGGCGATTTATCATTGTGAATTCTTCCTCGAAATTCTCCGTATGCAGAGTCTCGAGATTATATTCATCGAATGGTTCATTGTCAATAAATTCCGTCTTAATACTGCTTCTTAAATCATTAGTGGTGAAACTTAATCATGCTTAAGAGTATTAAAGACATGTTCACAGTCTGTGACTGCTGACATGCCTCCATATTCATGGATGTATGTCCCGTACATCGCCCACCGTGGCAATGTAACGTCATACCGCCTCATGAACTCAGCCGGATTTCCACCACAGGCGAGTATCATCTGCGCAGTCATCATAGCCTCCACTTTATAGTCGAACCGGATTTTAGCCATACGGAATCCCAGACCGTTCGCTTTCCCGAAAATCAGAACCATTATGGCTGCTATCATAGTCATATACATCATGACCTGCAGTCCGTTGGCAGAGGTGGACAGTATATGGGAGAAGTCGAGATTCTGTTTGATGAATTTGAAGAAAACCTCTATCATCCAGCGCTTTCTATAGGCCTCTAACATCTCTGCCGCGGAGATGCCGTCAACATCAGTCAATAGATTGACTATACTTTCTGTAGTGTTTACGACATTGCCGGCTGAGTCCACGACGTCTTCGTAAACTGTTGCTTTCACATGGCGGTAGACCGCGGGGTCGGGTACGTTGGATGCGGAACTGAAGATTCGCACCTTGTCGAATTCGTTGATGACGATTCTGTGCGTGTCATCAACCCTGTACTCTCTGGTATCACATTCAAGCTCCCCTACCACAGAAATCCTGCGGGAATCTGAAATCCGGACAAGAAAATTGAGCCTGTCACCTTCATTCCCATCCTGTCCGCTCAGTTCCTCAAGGGTCTTCGAGCAAGTCAGCCCGCGGTCTATGACATAAAGATTTTTATGTAGCCGGTCATTCTTGGCGGCCTTGCGTATGACTTCGGGCAGCGCGTTGTTCTCAGCCTGCTTTGTCTTGTCGTCGTTGAAACTTATCCCGAGCACATTCAGCCCGTCAAAGACCTCGCTGTATTTGACATGCTTGCGCTGCCTGCCGTCCCCGGACTTATCGCCGATGTGGAAGCCTTTGGCAAGCTTGTTGCAGGTCTCGGCTACAATCGTGGAGTCTACCGCCTCGATATGCAGTTTTCTAAGCTCAACAGGCTGATACAAAGGAATAACCATATCGCGAAAAGTTTCATAGAGATTACGGAAGAAATCAACCTTGATGGTTGCGAGACGCTTCGTTATGCTCGTATGGTCGGCGATGACGCGGTTGTTACGGGGCTGGACGGGAAGCTCGCACATCTTGCCGGTAAGTACTGCCCTTGCTCCCCGCTGGCTTATCTTGCTTTCTGAAAGAAGAAGGTGAAGGAGCATGTTGAACATGATGCCGCCCTGAAGCAGCTTGACGTGCCGGTCTACATTGGTGCTGGTCGCGAATTGTTCTATGACCTCAGGCGGGACTATGTTAAGGATCTCGCTCACGTCTTTATACCTATCAATTATACCTGCCTTTATCTTTATCTGATTGTCCATGATTCATATCTATTAATAATCGTATAAGATGAACAATCATATAAATCAATGTGTTAGAGCCAGTATGTTAAATTTTTAACTAAATGGCAATATATTTCACCACTAATGTTCTTAAATGATCAGTGCACTCATTGGACAATGTACGGTATAGATAAGCACGCTTATTCTTGGTTTTATTGAAATGCTCAGGATTGTCGAGAATCTTAACATATATATCTTGAAGCACATCTTCTACGTCTCTAATATCATGTAGACGATAACTTGCATACTGAAAAAGTCGTTCTTTTTCAGCATTTAGTATCTCCAAGACGAGCTGAGTTGTTCTTGCCATTTTATCTTTGAAAATCTGATTACACTATAAAGACGAGAAAAAATAGGAAAAGATGTAATTTGAGAAAAAATATTGACCGACTTAGGCAACAAAGCTATCAGAAGGCAAGTTCATCAGCATCGGAATCTGCGACCCCGGAGGCGTTATTCCATTGGATTTGGTACGATTTCGACAAACGAGAACCCGTAATGAGCCGTACATATCCCTCCGACCACAAAATCCCCGAAGCCTATCAGCGACAGTTGGCGGCGAAGCAATCAATACTCACCGCAAAGCCAAGCTACGCCAAAAAGGACCTAAACTGCACTAATCAAAAACGCCGCCGAGAGAAGCAAGAGCCTCCCTCGGTGGTGGTATTTTTAAGACTTGAAAAGTATGTTCTTCAGCATAATAGAATTGGAATATCAGAATTTATTACTATCTTTGCAGTCGCAGACCGCCTCGCAGACCACGCCAGTAGGGTGAGGTTCATCCGAACCAACCACCGGTCTGGGGTTAAGCGGAGCGGGATGTAGTGAAAATACATAAGAAAGCGTTTATCCGCGCTGATTCTTGACTGCTTGAAATTCTCGCAAAATTTCTTATTCATGTCAAGGATTGAGCAACGGTAGATGCCCGTGGATATGTGATTATCTTGCTTTCGGCGCGATATTTCGGGAGAAATATAGCCGGATGCACTGATTGCATATACTGGCGTGGGCTTCTGCGTTGCCGTCCGACATGAATAGGGCAATGCGAGAAGCCTCAAGCAGTAGGATGGCAACAGATACAGATTCCTACGCTTTTTTTATTAAATAAACACGCCTAACTCTGAGGTATCTATAGGGCATCGATTACGCAATGAGCGAAAAATCAAAAAAAGAAGAGTTACAGACTCGTCGACAATTCTTCAAAAGTGCTGCAAAGGCAGCATTACCAATCTTAGGCGCGGCAATCATATCAGCCACTCCTTTGAACGCACTTGCCTCGCAATCAGATTCATCACGCTGTGATTGGGGTTGTACTGGCGGTTGCAGCAGTTCTTGCAGTGGCGGTTGCAGCGGTTCTTGTGGTGGAGCTTGCTCCTATAATTGCCAAAATACATGCTCAGGCTCATGTCAGGGTTGTCGCGGATGTAGCGGATCCTGCTCTTACAGCTGTTCAACTACGTGTAGCGGTGGATGTCGTAGCGGAAATGTATATTAATTAGGACTGATGAGTGACAGTGCACTAATAAGAATCAACGAGCCTTGGCAATCTGGAGTGGCAAAGAATATTACATTCATTGTCACAAAAGATTGCCAACTGGCATGTAAATATTGCTACCTTGTAGGAAAGAATAATCAAGGTAGAATGACATGGGAAACGGCTAAGGCAGCTGTAGACTACATTTTAAGCAATGAAAAAGATTTTCCAGAAGAATCTGTTATTTGGGATTTCATTGGAGGAGAGCCATTGCTGGAAATAGATCTGATTGATAAACTCTGTGACTATATTAAGTACGAACTTTATAGACTAAACCATCACTGGTTCAATTCATACCGTTTTTCATTTACGACCAATGGTATAAACTACCATACTCCTAAGGTTCAGAATCTTATTAATAAAAATAAAGAGCACATTTCCATAGCAATAACTATTGATGGTACGAAGGAAAAGCATGATTTAAACCGAATATGGCTTACAGATGATGGTAAAGAACGAGGAAGTTATGATGATGTCGTTCGAAATATTCCACTATGGTTAGAGCAATTCCCTAAAGGAGGGACAAAGGTTACCATTAGTTCTGCTGATATTCCTTTTATCAAGGATAGTGTATTGCATCTTTATTCTTTGGGCATACATGAGGTAAATATCAATGTCGTATTTGAGAATGTTTGGAAGGAAGGTGATGATGCTAAATTTGAGAATCAGCTCCTTGAGTTGGCCGATGCTATCATTGATGCTGAATATTATAAGGATTATGCTTGTTCATTTTTCAATGACCAGATAGGGCGTCCATTGGATGAAATAGAAGATAATCGGAACTGGTGTGGCGCGGGTAAAATGTTGGCCGTTGATGCCACTGGTAATTTTTACCCATGCAATAGATTTACTCAATTCTCATTACGCACAAAAGAAGCAATAACAATAGGAAATATCAAATCTGGTATTGACATGAACCTGCTTCGCCCGTTCCTAACACTTGACCGAACTACGCAATCTCCACAGAAATGCATTGATTGCGAGGTCGCTAGCGGATGCGCTTGGTGTCAAGGGGAGAATTACGATGCGGCTGATACAGATACCATTTATCAACGATCAACAGCAATATGTAAAATGCATAAAGCACGTGTCCGAGCAAATAATTACTATTGGAATAAGTTGTACCGTAAACTTGAGCAAGAAAATAAGGAGGGATCATGCTGAAATATCTTATTATACTTCTCGATGACAATGCTGTGTCGTATTGTCATTATGCTCCCAAAGCCGAGCTTGGTGTGTCTATTACGCCCGATATTTTGAAGAAAGCTATATTTTGGGCTATGAAGGAAAATCTCTCCGTGCAATTCGTTCATTCAAAAGTAAAAATGTCTGCGGAGATTGCTACGCTGATTGGCTCAATCGACCATACTGACATTGCACTTTCAGATGCTGATATTGTAGTGGCCAACGATTGGGCTGAAGCAACTACGCTAAAATATTCCAAAGGTCGTTCCTATGTGGTACGAACCGCTTTTGAGAATCTTTTGGACGAGAGCGATACACTAAAATCATTGCTTGTTCGTGCCGATAGGGTAAACATCGTTGTGACCGATGTCGAAAACTTTTCCGATTATATGATTGGGAAATATCAAGAATTCTTGGAAGGCTTGATACCGACGATTATCGACGAGTATAAACGAGACCATCAAGTACAGTTTAATTTACTCACCGACCGGCTGATGCTTAATGAAATGAACAATTGTAATGCTGGGTATGAATCAATCACCCTGGCTCCAGATGGGAAATTCTATATTTGCCCAGCCTTCTATCTTGATGGTGAACAAAGCGTCGGAGATATTGATAACGGTCTAGACATTAAAAATCCTCAACTTTACAAATTGGATCATGCGCCGATTTGCCGCATTTGCGATGCGTTCCAATGCAAACGGTGCAATTGGCTCAACAAGAGACTGTGTCGCGAGGTAAACACACCGAGTCATCAACAATGTGTCCTAGCACATGTGGAGCGTAATGCCTCAAAAAAACTACTCAAAGAATTCCGAAAGATAGATGCTTTCTTTTTGCCTGAGTGCAATATACCGGAAGTAGAGTTTCTTGATCCGTTTGATAAAGTAACAAAACAAAATCCATAGATTATGAAAAAAGAAGTAGGTCACGTCACCGAACAGGAACGTGACGAAATACAGTCGCTATTTGAACGTCGTAATGGGCTTGTAGAATTAGCCCAAATACTTACTGCCGATAAAACCGAACTATATGAGCGCCTAATCAAGGACATGGGCGAGACCTCTACAAAGTTTCAGCAATGGTGGAACCGTATGGGCGACAAATACCAATGGGACAGTACCGATAATGGCAGTTGGGAGATAGATTTCAATGATTGCACAATTTATTTAGTAACACAAGAATGATTATATGTATGATTGGCGCAACTGAGATAATTCTAATATGCGCCGTGATTCTCCTCATCTTCGGTGGCAAGAAATTACCTGAGCTAATGAAGGGCATGGGTAAAGGTGTGAAGAGCTTCAAAGAAGGTATGATTGAACCTACAGAAGAAGAAATGAATCGCCGTGTGGAGGAAGAGGTACAACGCCGCGCTGATGTTGAAGCCGCCAACCGAAGCCAGCAGGTAGAAAATAAAGCATCCAACTGTGAGTGATCAGCATAACGAAACCACATTACATACATTCGGAGGGCATCTTGAAATATTACGCAAGATGCTCTTTAGAATCATTGCTGTTGTGATTGTACTTGCTGCCATAGTTTTCTGTTTCAAAAAGGAGATATTCACACTCTTACTTGCTCCGCAGCACTCTGATTTCTGCACCTTTAGGCTGATTGAACGTTGGTTGCAAACACTGGGTTGGGACTTTCATTTTGACCAGTACAACATACCGCTTATAAGCACAGAACTTTCTGCACAGTTTATGACGCATATCACTGTGTCGTGCATACTGGCAGTGTTGCTGGCTTCTCCCTACATTGTTCTTGAATTGTTCATATTTATCTCACCAGCCTTATACGACAGCGAGAAGAAATATTCATATTTCGTGGCGGTTATCATCTACGTCTTGTTTGTGCTTGGACTTCTGATGAGCTACTTCATACTCTTCCCAATATCATTCCAATTCCTTGCAACATATCAGGTAGACGAGTCGATAACAAGTACAATTACCCTCGATTCATACATCTCTACATTCACTACACTGACATTTCTGATGGGTGTCGTTTTTCAACTACCGGTATTTGCATATATCATTGGCAAAATGGGATTCGTTGATGCGGATTTATTGCGTAAATACCGTGCGTACGCATTTGTTATCATAATGATAATAGCTGCAATAATTACGCCTCCTGATATATTTACCCTGATATTGGTAACATTTCCAATCTATGGCCTATATGAGGCCAGTATTTTAGTGCTTCGTAGGATTAAACCATAAATGTTAAGGTTGGCAGCAACCATTTCAATTAAATGTCTTTGGTATATGCTATCACTACTGTCCACTAAAAATGGACGGGGTTAAAAGTTAAATAAATTCGGTTCACTTGAACCATAGAGAACATTGACATTTTTGAAATTCGATTTGTCGAAGAGGTCTCTCAGATGAGTCTTGTCAGTCAGCGAGATACCAAGAATCTGAAGCACTTCATAGATGCTCCGCTCCAGCTTCATATCGTGCTGTACGATTGCCACGAGGCAGTAAGTAATTATGGCACAGTAGATTTGGATGCGGACAGCATTCTCCGATGTCCCCCAGAACTTCTTGATACGCAGATGCTGCTTGATCCATTTGAAGAACAGTTCCACGCTCCATCGGTTGCGGTATAGCTCGGCTATTGTCTCTGCCGATGCCGTCAGATTATTGGTCAGGAATATATATCTGGTGCCGTCCTCGGGGTCTATGCAGACCACTTTACGGAGTTTCTCCGGGTATTCCTTCGAGCTTTTATAAACCGTGAAGTAGCCGATTGCGTCTGAAATCACGTTCACCGGAAGCCTCCGTTTCCACGTTTCGGGCTTGAATCTGACATTGGTCTTTGCCCTGACGACAAAGAACGCCTCGATGCGGTTAATCGTGTAAAGATTGCCGAAATCGTTGTAGCCACGGTCGAAGATATAGTGAGCGCCCTTCTCATACGGAATTTCCGGCATGGCCTTTGAATCATGGACTTTCGCTTCGGTAATATGCACGAATGCAGGGACTTGAGCCTCTACGTCGTAAAGCGTATGCATCTTGATTCCGCCCTTGTGCTTGCGAAACTTAGCCCACTCGAACACCGACAGACAGAGGTCTATGGTTGTGGAGTCGAAGGCATATACATGACCGTCAAGCTCGAAGATTTTCTGTATCCTACGCTTGCGGGCTTCCGCAATCATGTAGAGGGCGAACTCCTCGAAAATGTGGTAATCGCGTTGCTCATTAGCTTTGCTAAGATTGCTCCGCGTCACGGATTTGCCGATGCCGAGATGATAGAGTTTTCCCGCATGTGCTTCCATCGCCACTATGAGATCACGTAGACTTTCACGATTTGACAGCTGCCCGAACATCAACGTAAGTAATTGATTCCAACAGGTATAACTCTTTACATACTTGTCGCCATCATACTTAGATACGATGCGATTGAATTTACTTCTGTTCAAGAACTGGACTAATTGAGCAAAAACGAATGTGTCTTTATGCATAACGGTCTGAATATGACCGCAAATGTAAATTGAAATCCGTTCGCTACCAAATCTCTCCTAACAAATTGAATGTCAATAATTTCAAAGTGCTCTTATGATTTTTTAGTGGACACTAATGATATGCTATTAAAAATCCATCAGTAGACCACGTTCCGCATCTTCACAATAATCAAAATAGCCAATCCCGTCTATTATAATTTGAGCTTTTTATGGTTCTCCATTCATTAGAACAGCCCACGCATATAAAGCCAAAGGCTGAATCCAAGCCGAAACCACTGTCACATGAGCAACGCTCACGCCTTACGCCGGGCGAACCTTTAGCTCATCGACCGAACGGGAGATAAATCGATGCAATCAAGCAGGTGAGGGCAAACCCACATATCTCCGAAGACGCCTCATCGGCTTGCCGCTTACGTAGTAAGACCCCCGGACTCCCTCAAGGCTGCTAAATCCAATGCCACCGAGAGATGCAAAGGCCTCCCTCGGTGGCATTGATGTGTAATTGAATTCAGTTTTTTATAGTTAGAAAACCGATATGAGCCTTTAAGTATATGCAATTATTGAACAGCTGATACATTGTTTATTGACGAATGATTAATTTATTGTTCAATACGCTGATAGTCATCAATCTTGCCGCCTGCGATTTTGATTCGAGTTTTACCAGTCCAGCCCATATCAGAATAGGAGACTACATACCAATCATTGCCATCGGGTTCTATGTTGTTAACCATTGACGCTCCATCTGTTTCCGGATTGGAATCTTGCATCTTGGTTCTCAACGCATAAAACGCGTAGCAAGGTTCCTCGTCACAATCGTATTCATAGTCCTCTTGCAATTTTTTTAGTGCGTTAGCTGTAAAATAAGTCTCAGGTTGTTCATTCTGTGAGTCTATTGCAAATACGAATTTTTCATACGCTGTGTTAATAAGAATGGTATCCTCTTTAATTGCAGCAAGAGTATCGTTGGCTACTGAATTTTGTTCAACAATTGTCTCTGTTGTACCCTTGTCTGCAGACGTTCCACAAGATGCAAGTCCGGCAAGCAACAAGGCGATGCAAACATGTCTAAGTTTTAAAATCTTCATAATATGATTATTTTTGCTGTTTCCTTAATTTAACAATTCATAAATACACTGTTTGCTGAACATTGTCGGAGTAAACTCCACAATGTGATAATCAGCGATGCCATTTTTTCTGAAGGAAGTCTATTGTAGACTTTAAGGCATGCTTAAACGCGGTTGGTTGTCCCGGAACGGTGATAAAGAGATGTGTAGTGCCGGGGAGAACTATCCGTTGAATGTTTGCACCGGCTTCTTTCATTTTATTATACATCTCTTTGCCTTGATCGCGAAGGATATCATGGTCTGCATTAATAAGGAGTGTCGGAGGCAATTGAGCCAAGTGCTTTGTGGAGGCATTGAATGGTGAAATAAGAGGCAACTGAGGGTCTGCACCATTGAGATATGCCATATTGAATGTCGCCATTAACTCACCATCAAGTCCATACGCATTCTTGAAGTGTTCCCACGATTCCGAGCCGTCATTCCAAACTTTTACCACAGGATAAAACAATACGAGAGAATAGATTTTCGGTAAATTAGCCTTTACCCCCGTTCTATTAACTTGTTCTTGCGTATAAATCATTTTAATTGCGGTTGTTAATGCGAGATTGCCACCGGCACTATCACCTCCAATAGATATCCTGTTGGGATCTACACCCCAATCCGATGCATGCTCATAAGCATACGATAGAGCATCTACACATGCGTTCAATGAAGAGGGATATGGGTGCTCAGGAGCAAGGGGGTACTCTACGGATAATACAGCAATCCCTGACTCTTTCACTAATTCGGCACAAAAAGTTGCACAACTATTGTTACTGCCAAAACACCAACCACCACCATGAAGATATATCAGTAGTGAACGAGTGGAGTCAACCTGCGCTTTTGAAGTGTATAACCTATAATTTTCATTTAAATCTATGGCGTTCACCTCTATTGGCAAATCCGGTTTCTTATTACGCGAAGTTCTCACATCCATCAGGGCTGTATGCTCACCGGCAATAGCCGCTTTAATGGCATCGGCTTGTTTATTCTGCAAATCAGCCGGCAGATTTTCAATAAAATGTATTGCTTCTACGCTCATACTGTCGGCATAGCAATGAGCAATCACTTTATTAGGGTTACAGCCAACCGCCTGATTGTATACGTTACAGACTATAAGGAGCAACACTGCCACAGTGTAGAGTGCTGTTTTCAGTGTGGTTCCTATTCTTGAAGTTTCTTTCATTGTGATTTCTATACAGTCTATTAAAATTTAGAAGCTCAGGCTACCGATACGGCATTCTAAGTCGAAGGCAGTAGGTCATCGCGAAGCGCTTGCCTTGCAAGAAACCTAAATGCACGAATGTAGTATAGCGGCCCACGCCGTATGCGAGAAAACCGCTATGCTGTCCTTGTGCAGAGTCTTGAATTTCCAACGTTCTCGACTTACAAGAGAGCATACCGCTTCTTATTTCTAAAAAGTCATGAGCTGACTTGCATCAACCCGACCACAAAGGTATGAAAATATTATGGGATTATAACGGTTAAGCGCAATGACCCGGCGAAAATTAGTCAGAGGTCACCACATTTGACCCGGTCAAGCCTCGTCGAGCTAAAGGTTTTATCGTCCGAATATAGTTAAAGTCTGCTATAGTTCGGAGCTATGGGGGAGGGAGTTGAATGATTTTGAATGGATGTGATTTGTATGCTGATTATTAAGGTGTTAGACAATCATAAGAAAAGATATGGGGTGACTTGGTGGGGTGCGGTTAAACAAAAGACCGCTAACTCATTGAGAATTAGCGGTCTTGGGTGGTGCCACCAGTCGTTTAATCGTGTGATTGAATGGGAGTTAACGTGTAAAAGTTAGTTCTTTTTGAGGGATTTGGAACGGAAAGTTCACGTTAATCTACAAAAATTATTTTGAGTTGCGACCAAATGCGACCAAATACAAGATGCCACCTTATAGAAAGGTTAATGGACAATCATTGTGGATATCACATATACGATATCGTAATTGTCAATGACATAATAAAGGTCATCACCCTGCTTGGCCCCCGCTTCTTCTTCCCATTTATCATCTTCATAATACAGAGTAATGTCTTTAATGGTATCGGCAATTAGCCCATATTCATAGTCTTCATTAATTGTTGTCTTAAAATAGTCAAAAGCGTCTTCGTATGCCTCGAACAACTTTGTGTCATCGTATACGATTGTGTGGTTGTCAATGCTATGACAACATTGAACGCAGTAAACAAATTTAGTTTCCATTATCTTGTCTTTTAAATTGCTAACAAAAGGCTCTATTTTATCACTTATAAGGATATAAACTATGTCAGAACTACTGAATATACCGATGAGCCGTGATAGAATGTTGCCATTTGAAGAATGTTTCGTTGAGAACTAATACAAAGTTAGTAAATTATTCTGTCTCACCCAAATATATCTACATAGAACAAGACCACCCAGAAAGTCATGAAACTCTCTGGGTGGTCATCATACAAAGAAATATAAATATTGTTCTTATATCTTTTGGGGTTCTTGAAAACCCCATTTATCTGGGGGACGATTGTCCTCTGGGGAGAATATATGTTCAGGATGTTCCCATAGTGTTTCCAAAGGGGCTTCTATATTCTTACTCCTTTTGTGATGTGGTTTCTTTTCAACCACTACATCTTCTACTAAAACTTTCATTATTGTTCATTTTGAATTATTTTCTGATATAGTTCGTACGGAAGATTGGTTTCGTATGACATGTCATACATTTTTAATCTGTGGTTCATACTCACTGAAATCTCTACGGTGTCATCTGTCTCATCATATTCGCAGATACAACCGTAATTGTCAGTGGTTTTATATTCAGGTCCAAAACATTGAAGTATCTTTCTCAAAAACAGTTCTTCAAGTCTATATGTGTCCACAGAACATATTACCGTCAGATAACCATCATTGTTATATGATGTGTGACCAATCTTACATATATCTTCTCTGTTTACTTTGATAAGTGATGACAGAGTGGTCAATATTCTTGACCATTGTTTTTTCCGTTATATTCTTCATAATCTGATAATTAAAACATTGCATTCTAAATATAACAAAAAATCCTTCGTTGAATAGAAATCCGTATATATCTGATTTTCAATAAAAATGACCATCCAGATAGTATCACTACCCTCTGGATGGTCTTGTAAGAAACCAATCATGTTTAAATTAATAAACCAATCAAATATCATTTAAAAAACCAATCATTTCACAATGATAAAAATACAAAACAATCGTTTGGAAACTGGTCATCCTCTGATGTCCTTTGTTCCTTTTGACAATACAAAGGTAGGGGATTGTTTTGTGGTGTAGAAGTGAGCCAATATTGGCTGGGGATTTGTTGGTCGTCTCGCGGATTTGTTATAACTTTGTGATATATAAACATCTAAATGAGGAAAGGATATGTCAGCCAAAGTATATGTGATAAAAGACCGTGCGGTCATTGACTTTATTGAGAACAATGACATTGATGGGTTCAGGGATTATCTCGCAGAAGAAGAATACCTGATGTTTGATGAGCCTGTGGAGTTTGAGACAGAACGTGAGGCTTTGTCCTTCTGCTCTGGTCTTGGTTGTGGAACAATGGAAGGAGCACAAGTGGAACAGTTCCCTCTCCGCTCATTCGAGGAATACGACAGGCCTTTCATTGAAGCAATAGAGAACTTTTGATTATATATAAGCATAATGGCAAAAACACTTTCAGAAGCACAGATTAAGCTCCTTAAGGATAAATTGGACTTCCTTATGGAAAAATACGAAATAGATGCACCTAATTTCACGCAGCTTATTAATGATGATTTTTCAGAATTAGAGGACTACGATTTCAGTGATGAAATGGTAGACATCGGAATGAATGATGAAGCAGATACTCTCAGCTATACAGTTGAGGACATGCTACGATATCTCGAAAATATTGACGAATTGCAATATGATGAAAAATCTGCTTGGACCAGAAATATTAAACAATATATTGTTGCGGTTGATGAATGGGCGGTTGAGAAAGTGAACTTAACAAGGTTCTCACTCACATCAGAAACACTAAAAATATCGTTCGTAGAAAATCCCTTTTATATTGGTGTTGCAGCAGTTGACCAAGGGATTGCAGATGACAACTATGGAATCACACCTTGTTCTAATTATGTAGCGGCAGAATTTGAATACCTTGACAATAGCTCTCTTGCTAAAGATGAGGAGATTAGAGTATTGAAACAATTTCTGCATACTGTTTCCATTGAAACGGGAATCGCATTGAAACTTGGACAGTTTTTCTTTTTCGACTATGATTATTATGATATAGACGAAGATGATGTTAGTAGAAATATCAGAATAAATTATGGAATGGAAGATTTGTTGTTCTATACCAAGGCAATGGACTATTTTTCGAAAGCTATTGAGATTGAGGATGAAGAGATTAAATATCTACATTTCTATAAGATAATCGAATATTTCTCGCCAGTTGCTTCCAAAAAGAGTGCTTATAGCATGTTGAATCTTCGGTTAGATGCTCTTCGAGTAAAGAGCAGGGATCAGAAATATCTTGAGTCAATTTTCCAACTTACCAGAGACTACGACACATCATTAAAGGATAAAGAACTTGCAACGACGGTCCTTCGTGAATGTGCCGATTCATTAGAGTTATTTGATGTTCTACCCCAATCTATACAGAAGCCAATAAAGAAAAGGCTACATGTACAAAAAGATATTTTGGCATTGAATCCATCAGAAAAAGAAGGAATAGACAAAGAAATTGGACAGATACTGTATTCAACTAGAAATCAGATTGTACATGCCAAGTCAAATTATAGGCCAACAGGTTACGAATGTAATATAGACGACATGGGCAGTTGAACATCTTTATGAAAAAACTATGTCAGTGTTTGATTATATGGAACAACAGACAACCCGATGAATATCGGTTGGAATAGCAGGACATGGCAGATGTGATGACACCAGAACAGAGGAGCCGCTGCATGGCGGCCATCAAGGGGAAGGATACCAAGCCTGAAATGATTGTGCGGAGGTATCTTTTCTCGCGTGGTCTGCGGTTTCGTGTTCAGGTCAGGAAGCTGCCTGGCAATCCTGATATTGTTCTCCCCAGATACAGGACTGTCATATTTGTCAACGGCTGTTTCTGGCACGGGCACGAGGGGTGCAGGTATTTCCGTCTGCCAAAATCAAACATCGAGTTCTGGGAGCAGAAAATAAAGAACAATGTTGCCCGAGATATCCGCAACGAGAACGAACTGAAATCACTTGGGTGGCGGGTAATCCGCGTCTGGGAATGTGATATAAAGAGAGTTGTAGGGCGCGAGGAATGTCTTCAAAGCCTTTATGATAACATAACCAAGCCACAGACCGAAGGGTACGATACGAATTACGAAAACACTCCTTTGGCCGCTGAGCCAGAAAACATGTATGGTCAGAACAACGACTGATAATTCAGCCGTTTATGGTTTCATTACCAATCAAATAACCTAATATTGAAATAATCAGACAAATAACTCCGCTCTGATGCCCCAAATCTCAGAAATTTTGCGTAAATTTGCACCCTAAACTGCACTCATGCTGACGAAGGCCAAGAATTAAGAACAATCATATCACAGAACTTCCTTGTAGCTGCAGATTTGGTCATCTTGTCAGCACTATTAGGAGGTTCAAGTATATGCTTATGAGGAAGCGACTTGACTTTATAGACTTGTTTGCAGGCTGTGGAGGACTTTCACTGGGGCTTGAACAGGCTGGTTTCACACCTATACTCGTCAATGAAATCGTACCTCAATTCTCTGAAACATATAGACAAAACCGTGACCTTCCACAAGACGCGTTTTATGTTGGAGATATCTGTCAGCTAAACACCGAGTTCAAAGGTCATACGAAGTTTGATGGCATAACATTAGTATGTGGTGGCCCTCCTTGTCAAGGATTTTCAATGGCTAATCGCCAAAGAATAATTGATGACCCGCGGAACATGTTATACAAGGAATACCTTAAATTCCTTTGTGCTGTTCGTCCCAAGTTTTTCATAATGGAAAATGTCAGAGGAATGCAATCTCGTTGGGAGGAGATAGAAGCAGATTTTAACAGCTATCTCAACTCTACCAACCACGAATATAAGTTCACTGGCAAACTTCTCCTTGCAGAAGATTATGGTGTGCCTCAACATCGGGAACGATTTATTGTGATTGGAAACAGATTAGGAATTGATCCAGAGGAAATTTTTAATAAAATTTTCTCAATGAAACGTCCTTCTTTTGTTCTGGGCGATGCCTTGTTCGGTTTACCGTCCTTGGGTATAAAAGCAGTGAAAGGGCGAAACGATGTTGAAGATGACAACACTGGTTATACACAATGTGATTTTACTTATCCCCAAACTGAATTCTATTCTTTTATCAACGGGGAAAAGGAAATCACGCAATTATATAACCACAAGAATAGGTATAATAATCCTCGCGACATCGAAATATATTCCAGACTGCCACAAGGAGGGAACTCACTACACCCCTCCATCGCCGAGATAATGCCTTATTCCCGTAGAAATGACATCTTTAAGGACAAGTATTTCAAATTGCAGGATGATAAAATATGCAAAACAATAACTTCACACATGAAGTACGATTGTAATATGTATATACATCCATGGTATTCGCGAGGCCTTTCACCTCGTGAGGCAGCGAGAATACAAACATTCCCTGACGATTTCATATTCTATGGAGCACAAAATATGTGGTATGCCCAGATAGGTAATGCTGTGCCTGTCAAATTGGCTTATGCAATTGGAACAGCGATAGCCTCTTACTTATGAAGCATATAGAACTTTTTGCAGGAATAGGAGGTTTCCGTAAGGCAATGGACTGCATTCAGAGGGATTTTGGTTTTCCTTTTGAATGCCTTGCGTTTTCAGAGATTGATAAAAATGCGAGTAAAACATATAAGGCCAATTATAATGTCTGTGATGAAATTGAGATGGGCGACATCGTTGAGTTCAATTCAGACATGTCAAGATATGCAAATCTTGATTTTGAACTTTTGACAGGCGGTTTCCCTTGTCAAGCATTCAGCATGATGGGGAAACAGAAAGGTTTTGAGGATGACAGAGGCACGATGTTCTTTCAAATTGAAAAGATTTTGAAGTTAAAAAGGCCGCGTTATGTTGTTCTTGAAAATGTTAAAAATCTCATCTCACATAATAAGGGGAACACGTTCAAGGAGATTAAACGACGTCTTGAAGAATTGGGGTATCATGTATATTTCGATGTTTTTAATACTGCTGACTTCAAGCTTGCTCAAAAAAGAAGTCGAGTAATAATTTTTGCGACAACAGAACTTCTTAATGATACTTTCATATTTAATTCAGAAGTTGTAAGAACAGTCTTTTTTGAAAATCTTGACAAGTTCTCTTCAATTTTGAAACAAGATACCGTTTTCGATGTACTATCAAGAACCGTTCCGTCTAAATATTATCTGTCAGAACGAATAAAGCCAACTCTATTAGCTGATGGTTCAAAAAACTTCGTATCTAAATCAGAAATAAATCAACTCATTGCCAGGCCATTGACCGCAACAATGCACAAGATGCACAGAGCATGTCAAGATAATTATTATAGTGATGGGTTCATTAGTTCTGAAAATCCAGTAATATATTTAGAACAAGTATTCACAAAAGAGGAATTGGCTCGACAACCAATACGTAAATTAACACCTCACGAAGCTTTTGCTCTCCAAGGATTTGACCACACATTTGTAGATAATGCCCAAAAAGCAAAGGTATGTGATGGGGCCCTATATAAACAAGCTGGTAATGCTGTCAGTGTAAATGTAATTTACGCAGTGATATATTATCTTTTTATACACTTAAATCTATCAGATTATGATTTTTAAGGTTCATGATGAGAATATTTTTGGCGTAAAGAAACTGACTGACGCTGATTTAGGACAAAATGTAGGTCATCAGACACACATAGGGTTATATGAGGGAATTCTGACTTACCTCAGCAACGAAGATGAGATTAATGAATCATATTTGATTTATAAGAATAAGTGCGAACGTCTTGATTGTTATTTCGATAGGATAAAGAATCCAGATGGCACATTCAGAAGCCCTAAAATTAGAACAGGAGAAACTGATTCCATTGTAAAAAGAATTAGGGAATACGCTTTGCAAACCGATGCCGAACTATATTTAATGTGGTTCAGTCTGGATAATAAAGAGTTACTGTTTTTATTATTTGAAAAAGACAGTGAAGATTTTCAGTTCCTATATAATACGGGAGTTATAAAAGGTAAGTTCCAATTCTCCCAAGCTATTCTGAACTACGTTTTTTCCAGATTTAATCAAACCAATGAGAATATACTGGTTGAACTTGAATTGAATAGTCAAGGCGTGAAAAGTCGTAGAACGTATCGAAGAATTGACATTGAACGAGCTAATGAAGTATTTCGGCAAACTGGTCGAATTGGAGAGGAACTGATTTGTAAATATCTAGACGAATTAAAACACAAATCAGAGATAATTGATTTTTCATGGATGAATCAATCAAGAGAATCAGGTCTTCCCTATGACTTCAAGATAATCCAGAATAACAATATGGAACGATTTGTTGATGTAAAGACTACCCGATTTCGCTTTGATTCACCATTAGTTTTTTCATCACAGGAAACCTCTTTTATCTCGAATGAGCCGATATTATATTCTGTCTATCGCACATATAATATTGCTAATAGAGAACCAAAATTGAGAATATGCAATAATAGTAAAGATAAGATGAAACTAATAAATGAAGATTATTCAACATATTCATCTATTTGTCAATCTCATGGATATCGAGTGCAATCCTCTTTTTTAGTTCTTCCTACAGACCCAATGTTTAACTTCTCTCAAGACATATTGCTTTAACCATGAAAGAACTCACCAAGATAGTTGCTCGACAAGATGCAAACTTCAAATTATCTCCAAGTTCATCTAATGAGACAAGCATTAATCTCTCAAATGAGATTTCCAACTTAATCTCAGATGAAAGTGGAGAAGTGTCATTTAGGATTTATAAGGATGACCTTGTTAAGGCCATAAGCACATTGTGCTTGATACCAAAGGTCTATATGAAGAAAGACACCGAACCTTCTAAATTGTACGATATTTTGCAGGATTTATCACAGCAGATTTCTGTACAATTTGGGAATAGTGCTTCTTCCATTTATACGATTAACATCTTAAAACGAGATGATGGTAGAGCCTACTTCAACAATTTGAAGAAACCTAATGGCTTTAATATCCGTTCATTTTTGGTTGAACAGTTCTCTGAAATTACATTCAGAAAGAATGATGATGGCTCTCTTGAAATAAGATTGAACACGTTGTTGCCAGAGGACAGTATCGAAAGGAAATCAGTTGACACCTCTGTCCCTTTCGATATTGACCAACCGCTTCAACTGATATATTATGGGGCTCCTGGCACTGGAAAGTCGTTTACCATTGACAAGGCGACCAATGAGAACAATTCTGTAAGAACTACGTTCCACCCTGACAGTGATTACGCCTCGTTTGTGGGTGCTTACAAGCCTACAATGGCTCCTATGCCTGTTCATGCTTTTGTGGGGACTACGGTTCATCACGCCAAAAATTCAGAAAACAAGGAGGCTTACGAGAAGAAGATTGTCTACAAGTATGTTCCGCAGGCGTTCTTGAAAGCATACGTAGAGGCGTGGAAGAGATATGCCGCTGGCGAGGACAATCCCTACTATCTGGTGATTGAGGAAATCAACCGTGGTAATTGTGCTCAAATCTTCGGCGACCTGTTCCAGCTTCTCGATCGAAACAATATGGGCTGTTCTTCATACGCCATCAGTGCTGACGAAGATATCGCCCAGTTCTTACGTGAAGATAATAAGGGTTTTGGCACACTGACCCAAGAACAAAAAGATGCTATTGGCGAATTTAAGCTCAAAAAAGACAGCGGTATAGAAGAAAAGATTGGTCCTAAAATTCTTAACGGTTCCAAGTTGCTTCTTCCACCCAATCTTCGTATCTGGGCCACGATGAACACCTCTGACCAGTCGTTGTTCCCCATAGACAGTGCTTTCAAGCGTCGCTGGAACTGGGAATACATGCCTATCGAATACGACCCCACTGACAAGAACACAGGCGAACGTCTTGCTTGGAAACTTGAAGTAAGGGGCAAGATGTACTACTGGGGTGATTTCCTTGCCTATATCAATCCCAAGATATTGAAACTCACGATGTCAGAAGACAAGCAGATGGGATATTTCTTCGCCAAGCCTGACAAGCGAGGAAGTGATGGCAGACTTGATATCATATCTGAAAAGGTATTTGTCAACAAGGTGCTGTTCTATCTGTGGACTGACGTTTTCAAGGACTACAACTTGACCGAAGACCCCTTCGTATATGAGAATGAAGGCAGCAAGACGAGAACTGCGTATCGTTTCACTGATTTCTTCCCAGTGGAGAACAATGACATGTTGGCCAAATTTGTCGAAGGTTTCAAACTGCCAATAGTTGGAGAACAATCAGAAGACAATACTGCCAATACAGAAGAGGCTACAAAACGAACTTACGGTCGCTCACTTGTAGTCAAGTTTCCTGATGGGACTCAACTAAAAGGAGCTACACAGTTCGATTCATACATGCAGGCCTTACAGAAAATAGGTTTGGATAAAGCAACTGAGGTTATAGCAAAGAAAGGATATTCCCGTAATCAAGCTCCACTAATCTCCAAAGAGAAATATGAGGCTATTGAAAGTTCTCCTACATTCTCCTATGTCCAGAGTGGTGATTACTACATCATCAAAGGAATTGATACGATGGAAGGTACTCTCAAAGGAATTTCAAAAGAACTTGGACTTGGTTTAGAGGTATATTTTGAGTAATATGACACCATATATATTTGTCGAATACAGTCAATATGATTACGAGGAACCATGTCTTCCGCCCAAAAAAGTTGGAGAAAGATATCGTTATATCAAAATAACTTTTGCTGACGGTGCCTGTTTTAGAGGATACGCCATATTTGATAGGTATATTAGGGCCCTTAAACATATTGGGTTTGATGTCGTCTTGAAAGAAGCATATCTAAGCAAATTCAAAAGAGGAGGAGCTCCAATAGTCGCTAATCGTGTATGTACAGAATGGCCTCACCCGGAAAGGTCTGTTGAGGTTGATGGATGCCATATATTGAGAGATAGAGGAACAACGTATAGAGCATTTTTGAACCAGATTGCACGAAATCAAGATATAGGAATAGACATAGAGCTGATATGAAACTGCTGATTGAGGAATACCAGTACAATGCGAAGGATGTTGTTGATGTTCTGGAAGGATTGTTTACCTTGCAGGATGTTGACAACAAGATTTCCGTGAGCTATGTGGGGTACTACTACAATCCGTCAGAAAAAGTAAGGGACTGCGTCTTTGTTCTTCCCAAAGTTCTTATTGATGAACACGGACTGGTGTTCGGCAAATATAACCCTGCCAAACTGATACATCTGGACAGGGATGAAGTCAAGCTGGAACCGCACGAGAAGAAATTCCTGTATGAGTTCGCGGTGTGGATACACCGTGCCATAGTCGTGTATGAAGATGCGAATAAGAACAATGGGATAGTTCTCAAACGCCAAATAGAGAGCGATGGGAACGGTGTCAAGAAGAAAAGTAACACCCTCCTTGATGTCATACTCGCCCTTATCCGCTTCAACAAAGAGAACCGCTCGTTCTTCACTTTTATTCTCAAAAACATACACTCTGGCTTCAACAAAATCAACTGGGGCAAGACCATATCATCGACCGCAGCCGTGGTGCAGGGCGAAGAACCAATCTACTTGAACCCCGTCAACAAGAAACGGCAGGTCAACTTCGATGAAGAACTGATTGTGATATTCTTCTCGATCCTCAATTATGTGGCTGAGCGTTTTGGTTTCAGAACAGAGATACCCTTTGGGTTCAAGCTCATCACGGGCAACCAGTTTGAAAGATACATCAACGGCTTCGGTATGAGAAGGCTCCGCCAGATAAAATACAAGTATTACTCTGACATCGCTGTAAGACTTTGGGATTTGTGTTATGCCTTCTTCGACAAGACATATCAGATAAAGATGTCAACCTCGCAGAGCGAGTATCTGCTTGTCAAGAGCTTCCACATAGTGTTCGAGGCCATTATCGAGGAACTGATTGGCGACAATGATGTTCCCGCAGGACTGAAAGAACAGGAGGATGGTAAGTTAGTTGACCACTTCTATACCTACAAGGGGCTTATCAGTAATCGCGAGGAAGAGAACGATGTCTACTACATAGGCGACAGCAAGTATTACAAGATAGGCAGCGACCCAAAGAACGAGGCCGTTTATAAACAATATACCTATGCCAGAAATGTCATCCAGTGGAATTTGAATTTGTTCTTGCCGAGAAACAAGGACATGTCAGAAGAACAATTGGCAGCACGACGTGAAGATAAAGGACGGTATGGGAAGATACGGCTCAGAGATGATATTACTGAGGGATATAATGTTATCCCCAATTTTTTCGTGTCTGCAAATATTGACAAGGATACACTTTCGTACGATGACAAGACAGAGGAACACGACCCACAGCCGCCTGTAAGCCGCCACTTTACAAATCGTCTGTATGACAGAGATACACTTATCCTCTCACATTATGATGTTAACTTCCTATATGTTCTCTCATTGTACGCGAGGAACAATGCAGGTGCGAAAGAGGCGTATAAGAGTTCTGTCAGGGAAAAATTCCGCAAGTCGATACAGAAGATACTGAACGAGCACTTCACGTTCTATGCGATAGAAGCCCATCCAGAAGTGGACAGCGTGAAGTATCTGAAAGAACATTTCAGGGACGTGGTGGGTAAAGTATTCTCGCCATATCAGAACGAGAACATCTACTCGCTGGCACTTGACATGTCCTATTCTGAAAGTCAGGAACTGATTGACAAGCTCAAAGAGGACTTCTATGTGACTGAGTGCAGACTTGGTGAAGAACCGTCGAGTGTGATACAGCGTGCAAGAGAACAATTTGGCGGAGCTGTCAGAAAGATTGTTTATGACGGCTGCTTCCTGACATGTCTGGTTCGTAAGAACGAGGAAGGAGAGGATGAGAACGAGATGATTACCAAGCTGTATGATTTGTTCTCGACACATCAGGCAGCGGGTAAGACATATGTTATGCTCAATATGCCCAGCGGGTCTATCAACGAGGTGAAATACCTGCTGCCGATAGTCAACAACTCTATTGCGGGATATTACGAAATCGCGAAAGTGGGATTTGGCACAAGAACCAAGAAAACCAAGGATGGTCAGCAAATATCAGGTTATCCCACCCTCCGCATATCCATTGGAGAATATCACCCCTTTGACCGCACCTATACCAACGGAATTGTGCCTAACATGTCCAACCAGATATGGACACCCCAGTACCTCAAAGAACATATCTTTGACAAGGCCAATACCTACACCCCAGACGAATATGTTCTCCTCGCCCAAGAGCCAGAAACCGCCTACGGACAAGCAGAACAGGACGACTGGGACTATATAGAAGAATAATAATGATATAACGTTATGAAAGTATATATACTTGGGAAAAATAATGATGATAAGGGGTCGCAGTTGGAAGAGCTGACACGTCAATTGTTAGAATATCAAGGGTTCTCTTATATAGCAAAGAACACACAACATTCTGGAGCCAATGAAATAGACGTAAGAGCTGAAAAGAAAGATTTTGTAGGAATTCGTGAAATCAAAACGCCTGTAATATGTGAATGCAAAGCGTATAACAAACCGATCGATATGACCGATTGGCTTAAATTTATTGGGAAACTATATATTGAACGAAAAAAAGGACGTGAAGCGGAACACACTATAGGATTAATGATATCCTTATGTGGTGCAAATGGTTGTGTCCAAGGTTCATTTAGGGATGATTTTTCAGATGATGAGAGGGTTCAATTGATTACAAACGACGAATTGTATTGTATCCTTTCTGAGTTATATTCTATAAGGGAGGCTGCAATTGTAAAAGAACATCTCAACCGCGAACATAAAATCCAATGTTGGGATATTGATATCGCATATTTTGAAAAAAAGTGTTATCTCATTGTCTCGTTAGATAATTCAAAATATACTATATGTAACACCTTTGGAGAACTAATTAGAGGCCATGATGTTGAAGATATAGTTCCTCTCATTAACACGTGGACAGGTTTTAGCCAAGAAATGTATGAGGATGTTTGGTCTAACGAAGAAACAACGGCTCTGCTGAGAATTATCGAGAGCCGTATGCTAACGGGAATATTTTTACTTGGCAATATCTCCATTGATGAAGTTCAAAAGCACATCGTTTATTCAGATAGCAAAGACCCTGTCTCAAAGGAGCAGTTAATAGAAGCCGCATCACATTCGGAATATATATCTATTGATGAGAATAATACATTATCCTTGACAGAGATATATGATACTATACAGTTCATTAACCATATCTATAATATAGGGATGCAAGTAGAACTTTTCTCTTCTGATAAGTTCCAAAATATGATAGACAAGGAGCTTATGGAGCAAATCAAGCTTGTTCAATATGGTCTTGATTTGAATGACCAGGAAAAAAGCGACTGCTTGTTCTTGATAAAACATTCACCCTCCGCCTTATTTTACTCGATTAATGCTGACAAATTTCTTCATACTTATGAGGCAATCGCACCCATCAATCATGAAATGAAGAAGTTAATGCACAATCACTTCTTTAGACAATTGGTGAAATTATTTGAGGAAGACTTTTCAAATCCAGTTTTCAGCACTATGATGAGAAATAATTTCTCAATAGCGGAATTAAATAACCATACAACAATCTGTTTACAAGCGGAAGAAGAAAAAAGACAAATAACTTTTGAGCAAAAACTCTTATTAGTCCCAATAGAAGGATTCCAACAACCGATACTATTGTCACATATATTGGACGCTAAAAAAAATTGAAATCCAGAATTACAATTGGATAAGAACCAATGGTGGAAGTGACGTCTTTATTTTTGTTGTTTTAGATCAAATGGATTTTGTTCTGTCAATAAGATTTCATCAGGTTAAAATGACTGGGGTTTCAATTACGAAACTACGAAAACTTTCGTAATCTACGACAACCTGTATGACTTATGATTTTCTCAAATTCTCTCATAAATGAGCAGAGTAATGGTGTCCTGCCGTCCACCATTACATCTGTTTCGCACGACAGTTATAAGTGCTCCCCTTTATTCATTCTACATTTATATGTTGTGGTGTGTCGTTGGTGAGTTTTGAAGATATATGAAATATATAGTATAAATGAATAAAGGGGAACACTGAATATAAAAGATAGAAAGGTGATAAACCCAAACTATTGTAATCCAATAAATTGTTTATGTCCCGCAGGGACTAAACAATTTCATTACACGTTAGTGGAACATTTATCTAAAAAAAGGATTAGGTATTCATTAACCCAATCCATGTCAACCCTCAACCCTTCATCTGGGTTAATATCTTATGTATTCGTTTCATACTGACCTTGTATCCCTTTTCCTTTATACATGTCAAATTCTCTCTCACTGACTTATTCTCATCTATCATAACCCACAGCTCAATATCACTCACTTTCTTTATATCAGGCTTTATACCTCTGTCTTTAAGGTATCTTGAAATCGTGGACTGACTGACGGAGAAATACATAAACTGCTGTCGTATGAACTCAATATTCTCTTTTACGGTAAGTTCTGGGTTATAGATGTCATCCAATATCTTATAGGTGGTTTCCTTACAATAACTCGTTCTGTCCTTGTAAATCAAACCTCTCTTGGGGTTAAACCCCTGCAACCATTTGATATATCCAGAATATTGTTCTTTCAACATGTCAATATCCTGACTGAAACATTGTTCTATATTCCTCTTGATAAACTCTGTATTCAGAACACCATCCTCGTTATCGAAGAACTTCATTATATCAATGATGGTATCGAACACCATCTCATCACGGTTGATGGTAGGGTACATTATTCGTCGCAGACACATTCTGTGATACAGTTTCTTTCGCCTGTGTTCCGTATCCATTACCTTCTCATTGTAGAACTTTAAGGCGAAATAGTCGTCATCAATGAATTGGTAGAGGTCGTGTTCCCAAACGGGTTTCTCTTTTCTGAAATGAAATCTATGGGTTTCCCTCATTCTGTTCCATTCAGAATATTTCTTGAACATGTCCTGTTTATCATTCCTGTTAAGCTCTTCCCACTTTTTCAGAACATTTTCAGTCGTCTGACCATATTCAGGCAACTGGTCCTGATAGTTCTTATTGAAATCATCGAATATATCAAGTTCAACATCTGGCTCAGAACAAAGGGGATTGACATGTTCAAATCTGTTCTCCTTCCTGTTGAACCTGTATTTCTTATATGTGAGGGTATATAGTTCTGTTGAGATACGATCGATGTTGTTCCTGTCGTAAGAACTATATCCGCAGTAGTTGACCAGATAGTCTACATATTCCCTGCCGTTATAACCCAAATCACAGAAAGAGTATATGGTGTTGGTGGCGTCATAACTCAACACTATGTGGGGATTATCCTTACATGTTCCGTTGAAATACTGTGTCGCACGAATACCGCACTCGTCGATATATCTGTCCCCCTTATCATTCCTGCCATTTTCCCCTGTGTCATTCTGGATAGTTCTGACCAGTTTGTCAGCCAGAAACTTGAACAGATATATGCTGGTTATCTTCTGCTCAAAGACATAAAGCAGCCTAAATCTGGGACCATTTCCACCGATTAGATTTCTATATGAGGTGTAGTAAAGAGATGGTTTCAAGGATAGTTTCTCGACGTATTCCTCGACACTTCCGTAATTCGTGCAATCAACATCAATACCGATGACCTGACTATACTGGAAGTTGTCATTTGTCTTTTGATGGGAACCAAATGTTCCATCAACCCTTATAGACTGTGGATTGAATACATGGCAGAAACAATGGCCGTCAAGCAGGTAATGAAGTAGTTCTTGACATGATACAGATGTCTTGTAGAAAGATACTCCCGTACTCGCCTTAAATCCATATCTTACCCTTATATCCTTATATTCGGGATGTTCTTTTATTGAACCAATCATAGCATTGGAACATTCCTTGTTGGGGAATTTCTCCTTTGACAATGATATATTAAACTTGTAATTCTCGTCAGAACGCATAGACTATATATTTTAATGTATGTTGTTAGTTCTCATTGGGGAAGATGAACTCGTTGTTCTTCACAGCTTTGTTGTAGTTGGTATGCCCCATGTCCAGTTTGGCTTCCTTTCTGTTATTGTAAATCTTTCCCGTCGGTTTGTGAATAAACTTGCTCATCATATTATAATTCCGTATAATGTATTTATCTGATTTAAAGATAACAAGCATTGGAAGAAACGAAATTTGACATGTCCAAAGGGAAATGAGACCGTTAGTTATATTATATAGTTAGGATACAACTCGACATCCATATTGTTCTATGTATCAAAGCATTTGATAACTGTATATTATTGATTTTTAATAACTTATTGTATTGGCTATTTGATTGATAGGAAAATACATGTCAAAGTCTAACCTTCTGTGTGTCATTCACGTCCTAGTTCTGGAATCTATATTTAAGTGTTCTTTGGGGGTATTGGCGGTTAAATAGTGGATTTTCACTATATGGTTTATCTATGTAGATTATTCATAATTGGCTGGTTGCGAAAATATTCGTAAATTTGTATTCATAATAATCTTCAATATTATAGTCAACATGAGCCTTTGGTCGAAAGGAATAGAAAGAAGCAAGACTGGCACCGTCAGAATAGAGGATGACAAGACCAATCCCATTGACGAGTTCTTCGCCAATCAACCTGATGTGCGTTCGTACGAAATCACGGACATAAAGAACGGCGTGGTTAATGTGGAAGGTTCAATCCACCTCAATGAAGCAGACCTTGATGATGGAGAACTATTCTTCAAGATAGCTAAACTTACAGGCAATCTTTACTGCCACTGCAAGCACATCAAACAGTCAGTAGTACCCGCAGAACTTGACGGAGAGATTATCTTCGTGCCCAACGAGGAAGAAATGAGGAAGAACAGGCAGGCATCAACCCCAGATGAAGATGTTCTGGGAATGGGGATGCTTACAGATAAAGTTCCTGACAAATCAAAGGTTGTTCAAAAAATAGCTGAACTCGTTTCTGTAAGTATCGCCAATGGATATGATATTGATATTGAGGATATCAAGAGGAAATTGAACGCAGAATGGGATAACAGGGACAAGTATCAGCTCAGAGTTGTCATTGAAAAACATAAAGATAAAAATTACAATTTTGACCATCTGACATGTAATATCTATGTCAGCGATGATGCAGAACCGTTAAATCTCTCCGCAGTTGAGAAAGCGTACTATCTTGCGTTTATTATGATGGAAGAAGGTGTTGAACTCAAAGATATAAACTCTGGTTTCATTGATACCGCACGTCAGATATACAAACAACTGCCTGATAAAACCTTGAAAGAGAAAGGTGGATTGATGGATGAGAACTTTATTTGGTCAGACAATCTTGAAGCCACAATAAACAGCCATCGTAAGTATATCCGTACCGCCATTCAAGAACAAATATCGAACAAACTTCTTGTTGATGAGTTTGCCGTCGAAGGTTATAAGAACGAACCAGTCTTTGTGAAAAGAGCCACCCCAGAACTTCGTGCTCAGATTAAAGATGGATTTGGGTTGTCATAATCCACTCTATATATCATATACAGGCGAGGACATGTACAAAGTGTTCTCGCTTTTTTATGCCCGTTCACGACCTTGTTCTGTTGTTCTGCCAATATTGGCTCACGTGTATCGCCTAGAACAATCGAGTATTTTTGCAGTGTCAAAACAAAGAATGTTTAACCCTCAAAAATACATAACGATGAACAATTCAGACAACATCCTCGTGAACAACCAGAACAACGTACTCAACCAGAACTCAGTCGAGAACATTGACTGGGAAGGAACACCTTGGAGAGACCGTGTCTTCTCCCATCCTGAACGTACTATAACCATCGGTACCTCTTGCAGTGGTATAGGAGCTCCTGAACAGGCATTGCGTCAACTTGGATTGAAAAGTGAGATACTGTTTGCAGGCGACATCGACAGGAACGTGAAGAAATCCTACTTCGCCAACTACGAAATTACGGAAGAACAATGGCACGATGACATGTTCAAGTTCGACGCCACGCCCTTCAAGGGTAAACTCACTCTGTTCATCGCAGGGATTTGCTGTCAGACATTCTCAAAAGCTGGTGGCCTCGCAGGTGTCAAAGACAAGGAACGAGGCTGTCTCTACAAGGCTTTCTGTCGTATCGTACGGGAGTGCGAACCGAAGATATGGATAATGGAAAACGTGGAGAACATGTTGAGCTCCAACAAGGGAAGTGATTGGCGGATAATCAAGGAGGAGCTCGACACACTTGGTTATGATATACACTATCAGGTGCTCAACTCCAAAAACTATGGTGTTCCACAGAGCCGTGCCCGTCTGTTTGTGATTGGGTTCAGACAACCCACTGATTTCCTATATCCCAGACCAATCAAGCAGGAGAAGGTCATTAATGACATTCTTGAAGAGAAGACCGAAGGTCTTCGTCAACTGACCACACGTGAAGCACTGAGACTTCAAGGTTTTGGCGATGACTTCAAGATTGCAGTGAGTGATACCTACGCCTATAAACAGGCTGGCAACAGTATAGCTGTTCCAGTTCTCAAAGCACTCTATCAGCAGATGGATATAACAAAATACGGTTTCTAATCAACATTACCCAACATTCTAAAACACAGAATTATGACTACAAATATTTCAGAAAAAAGTTTCAAGGAACTCAACACTCTTATGAGTGAAGTGAATGTTCAAATTGAAGAACTAAACAAAAAGAAGGAAGAAATTTCCGCTGCGATCCAGAGTAAAAAAGAACAGGTCGTGTCAGACTTTGTTCTACACTCAAATCAGTATATGGAGGCTTACCGTCAGATGATGGAGGATACCCGCCTTATGATGGAGATGGGTATCGACCCCACCTCAATCTCTACAGAACCTGCCACTGAGGACAAGGTGGAAGAACCACTTGTTTTTCCCTCAGAAGATGTCGTGGAGGAAGAAATGGCTGGACATGTATCTTCTGAACCAGATGTTCTACAAGAAGAACTTGAAGAAGAACCAACCTCTGTTAGTATCATTGAAGATGTGGACACATCTGATGACACTACCTCAATTGATGTCAAGGAGGAAGATGTGTGCTCTGACACAAAGAAGTTTAAGAAGGGAGGGTGCAAGCCGTTCTTCTATCTCTTAGGAAAAAGAAAGGGTACTTTCCCTAAGAATGGAACTACGAACAAATCCCGTAAGTCAACAAGACTGCTGACGCCATTCTATAAGCTGGCGGGGAGTGAACTAATCAACAAGAGCTTGCCAATGGGAAACTTGAAATACCGCGATAGTTATCCCAATCCTGACGAGAGCCGTATTTACTCAGCAGACGGTATCGCACCAACCATCACGGCCATGCATAGTGATTTACACATCTGGGTGGGACCAAGGCTTGATACACCCACAGAGCCAACACCATTGACTGACGCGGCATGATGTTCTGACAGCACTATTTCACTCATATTTCCAGAGGTAAGTCCATTGACATGTGGCCTTACCTCTTTTTTGTTCCCATCACTCATACTCATCGCAGCCAATATTGGCTCAGTTCAAAGGCTTGTTCTAATCTCGTAATTTTGTAGTGTCAAATTAAAACAATTAACCAACTAAACAACAATATATTATGACAACTACGACAACCACAACCAACTCCCTTTGGACAGCAGTACATACAGAACTGTTCTCTACCTGCAAGAAGATGTTCACCATCAATCCCAGCACCGGCGAGGTTGAACAGAAGAATGACAAAGCGGGGATGGAGAACCTGATGAGGACAATCGTACGTATCACTATGGGCGAAAAGGAGGAAGAACAGCACCAGTGTGCCTACAATTCATCCAACGCCGCCTCTGGACTTAAACAGATTGTCATCTGGCCTGGCGGTAAGAAGAAAGAGTTGAAAAACATCCTCGCCAACGTCCCTTCGTACGACCGTTTCTTCGAGCCCTTCGTGGGCGGTGGTTCCGTGTTCATGGGTATCAACGCCAGAGAACATTATATCAATGATTTCAGCACCAGCCTGATTTCCCTCTATAAAAACATCGCAACCTCAAACGAGCAGTTTCACCATTATCTCGCAGCAATAGACATGTCAATGGTAAAGGCAGGGGAATTCGCTCGCAGACATCAGGATGTTCTGGCCAATATCTACGAACAATACAGAACTGATGTCATATCAAAGAAGGAAATGGAAAAGGTCGTGTCAGAGTGGTGCGACAGAAACAAATGTGAAATACTTGACATCATTAGTGAGTTCTCCTTATTCCCTTGCACTCTCGTGAAGGAATTGAAGGATTATATCAGTGGAAGGTGGGGTAAGTTTATCAGACTGAAGAGTAATGACAGAGCGGACACAAAATGGATTTACAAGCACATAGAAGCAGCTGTTAAAGGGGCCGTATATAGACACTTCCGCAACCTTTTCAACAACAAGGTTATTGAAAGTACCAACAATGCCCTACATTCAGCCCTTATGGTATTCATACATCAGTTCGCATTTTCTGGGATGTTCAAATATGACAAGGAGGAGAACTTCTCAACTTCATACGGTGGTATAGGTATAATGAACAAGAGAATTCAAAGAAATCAGAAATACTATCAGTCTAAACGTGTCATCGAACATTTTAAGAACGCCCGCATATACAACTATGACTTTGAGGAATTTCTTCTCAAAACCAATCCCACGGAGAACGACTTCATATTTCTTGACCCTCCTTATGATTGTGTGTTCAGTGCCTATGACAACAACGAGTTCAACAGGAATGACCATAAAAGACTGGCCAACTATCTTCTGACAAGATGTAAGGCCAAGTGGATGGTGATTATCAACAAGACTGATTTCATCTATGACCACTACAATCAGCCAGGCATACATATACAGGAATATGACAAGAAGTATTCATGTAATGCCAAGAACAACAAGAACAGAGAGGTGGTACATCTTCTTATCACCAATTATGACACGAATGAGGTTAGTTCCTCAATCCCTGCCAATGAGGTTGTGGAACATAACATGGCTGCCTGACAACAGAACAGAGATTAGTTCTGCCAATATTGGCTGAATGGCTCGTCTCACAAATCCTCGCTACCTTTGTATCACAAAATAAAAAGAAATAACAATTTAAAAATCAATAATATATGAAAACATTTAATTCCACCGAGTTCTGTACCCAAGTGAAGAACCTCAAAGAAACAATGGTCAACATCACCTATGATTCACAAGTGAAGAACATCTTCTATCAGGTCATCCGCGACAATGACTACAATCCCGCGGATGTTCTCGACTTCCTCGCTGAAATTTGGAACAAGACCTATCCCAACTATGCTGACAAGTTCAACAGTCAGAAGTGGTCTGCCGTGTTCAACCGTTTCATCTCTGCCGCCGAGGAAGAGTATGACTGGGAGCTCGCCAAGACCCTCAAAGACACGATGTCATCAGTTTCAGGAAAGGGTAAGACCCTTGAAGAACAACTCCGCGCCAAGTTCTTCAATCTGATGGATGAACTGGGAGTTGATACCCGTCTGTTGAAGATTGACATGTCCATCGACCTCTTTGGATGGATGGCAACACTTGACCTTGTAATCTCCACAGTGGAGGGTATTCCTGTAAAGAAAATTGACGAAACAGTTTCGTCAGAAGTTGGGGAGATACATGTTCCCGCATCTGTTGACCCCACTACATCCACTGCAAAGGTAGTGGAGGGTAAAGTCAGAAAGACCCGCAAGAGAACAAAATGGGTTGAAATCCAGCAGTATTCACTTGAAGGAGAACTACTCCGCAACTGGAAATCCATCACCGCCGCAGCTAAAGAACTCAATCTCAACCACGCCAGCATCAGTAAGTGTGTTAATGGTTCTTACAATACCGCGGAGGGGTACAAGTGGGTTGGTGTCAAAGAACCAGAGGAAGAACTAACCTTGAAAGTTGCTGCCTGACACGAGAACATCCAGTTTACAGAAAAAGACCACAGTTCGGGAAATCCCGCCTGTGGTCTTAACATATTTAGTCGTGTAGAGATGGACTTATTTATCTATGAATTCATCAAATTTCTTCACTCGTTCTTTGTCGTTCAATGGTTTCATTTCAACTATTTCATCATATTTTCTCAATGGTTGAATTTCATCCGCATATTTGTCTTTCAACTCTTGCTCATTGATAAAATCTTCACGTTTAAGAAGATTGGTCATTATGTCTTTCATTTTTCTCATTTCTCTACCTCCTTATTATGTTCATTAATGTATCTGTCAATCAAATCCTTTTTAAGCACTAATCTTGTGTTCTCTGTATCAGTTTCGCCCTTCTTTGCCTCAATCAAATCATCAAATTCATATTTCCTTACTTCGACCATACCTTTCATCAAATGTGTCAGAAATCTATTTAGTGCTTGATTATTGGTAAAAGAGTGAACGTCATCAGGCAGGTACCATACTTTACAATCCTCTGAAATTTTACCTCCATTTTTTATAAATTGTTCTGTGCCGACGATAAAATTCACGTACTCGGTAATATCGCCAAGTCCCTTCTCTATAAGTCTTTGTTCTTCCTGAACATTATATAATACGCCGTATATGTATTGGTCGGCAATTTTAATTGGTCTGGAAATCACGGCCAAACCATTGAAAGATGTTTCTGTTAAGTGTACCATCTCGTTCTAACTAAATTTTGTATATCATATTTATGGTTTATTCCTCCTCAATGTCATCTTCGTCATCAAGACAACCAAAATAGGATTGCACATTCGATGGAGTTCCTTTCTGTTCCTTCAAAAATCGTTCAAATGACATAACATTACTGTCAGGGTGGTCAAGTGGACTTGTTTTCCCTGCTTTGCTTATACATTGCTCTTTTATCATATCCTTGATTAATCTCTGATGGCTTTCACAGATGTTAGCTTCCTTTGGGGGATTGACCATATTTGTCTCAATATCCGCAGCCTCTTCATCTTTGTGCTTGTCTATATATTTACCCATCCCGTTAAATTGGTCGATGGTGCTTATGATTTCAGTAATTTTCAGTCTCATATCTCATTTTTGGGTTAACTTGTATGGGAATTGATTATACCTCTTCATTAGTTCTTCTGATATAATAAAGATGTCATCAATTTCTTCTGGCTTATACTCAATAGGGCTAACAAATTCTGTAATTCTGTAATCCATCATATCTTTCTTCATCATTCGATAGATGAAATTCTTGTGCTGATTAGTCAGCTCAATCATTCTGCCTGAATATGTGTACCATACTTCGGGAGCCAGTTTTCCACCATTGATTTGTACCCGCTCACATCCTTGGAGAAAACAAATGTACCTGTTGAGCTGCCAAGTCCAGAGATCATCCTTGTGTCGTGCGTCTTTGTCATATAAAATACCATATATGGGAATTGTATCTCCCTCGTCATTCTTGATGTGAATTGGTAGGTAAAAACATACGATTGCATCGTATTTAGACCTTTTCATTTTGTCCATTTCTACTAAAACTCTTATATATACGATATTTATGGGGTGCCTTCAAAATAACCTTCCTATATTATTTTGAAGGGGTACTGGACTACGACAAATCTCGTACGAAACCTTTTTTTCAGGGATATGACATGCACAAATTTGCACTTCCGTACGACATGGCTAAATATTGCTAACAAATTGATATCCGCTTGATTATTCCTTGGTGGGCGATTTTAAAACGGCTAATTTAGCAGTATCAAAATAATCTTACAAGATTAAATCACAGAACTAAATCACAGAACAATATGCAACCGAAAGAACTCACGAAATGGAACGAGCGGCATTTCCAAATCTGTCTCGCTCTCATCAGCCGCCCTACGTTCAACCCTTATGGGAGTACCCCGCCTGTCAACTTTGGCGACATCATCAACAAGGCCGACAGAATGGTCTCGCTTCTACAAGAACGAGAGGCAGAACAAACCACGAAATACGAAAAATCCGCCCCAAAGACCTCAAAATAATACATGTCATCAAAAATCGTAAAATAATCTTGCTTAACCCGCTTTTGAGGGAGCTGTGAGACCTTCAACCAATTCTTTTAAATTAAATTGCGATTATGGAAGAACGAGCACAAGTCATCATCTACTGTCGTGTATCGACAAGCCGTCAGGATACTGAGCACCAGTTGAAGGCACTGAGGGCCTTCGCCAAGAAGAACCACTACGATGTTGTCAAGGAGTTCACAGAACAAATCAGCGGTGCCAAGAAAATTCAGGACAGAATTGCCCTTCTGGAACTGATGAGATATGTCAAGAACAACAAGGTGGACAAAATTCTGATATTCGAGTGCAGCCGTCTTTCCAGACGAGACAGCGACTTCCTCAATATCATCGAAGAACTAAACGAGCTTGGTATATCCTTATATATACTGCAAAACGGTTTGGAGACCCTGCTGCCTGACGGTAAAGTCAACCCAATAGCCAGTCTCGTCTGCGGAATAATCGCACAATTTAATAGCATGGAAAGGTCGCTAATTCGAGCACGAATGGCGGCAGGATATGAGAACTACCGTGAAAAAGGAGGTGTCGTTGGCCGCAAAGAGGGGTACAGGAAAAAGGATGGTGAATACCGCTCGCAGTATGCCCGTGAGATAGACCTGTTGTCCAAAGGAGTAAGCCTCAAAGACTGTCAGGCTCTGACAGGCACAAGCCAGAACACCCTTACCAAAATCCGTAGAAAATTTTTGTAATGAGAACAATCATCCATAAAACCTACAACCTCGCCATTGACATTATGACATGTCTTATGAAGCTGGCTGTAATCATATCACTCCCCGTGGTATTCATATATTATATGTGTCATCCACGAAAAACAGCTAATAATTGCTAAACAACCACCTATCCCCAAATAACGCACAATTTGCTGTTATATTTAATTCAAGGAACACCTCAAATGGTGTATTATTGAAAATGGTAAAAACAGATAATGAAGTTCCCAACTTTGATTTCTTTGGAGGTTTGGGAGAAACAATTAAGAACTACATCAGGGTAGAAGTCCAAAGAAAAGTGGAGGAGTACATTGAAGAATACGAACAACTCAAAAAACGTCAACAATCCACAATCAACAGTAATGACCTCTGTAAAAGATGGGGTCGTTGTAAGAACTCTCTACGGAATATGGAAAAGGTTGGTATCATACAACCTCTGTCCGTTGGAGGAAAAACCAAAATCTATTCTATGGAGGATGTTCTCAATGTTGAAATGAACGGTGGACTTAAACGAGTAGGTTGATTATGAAGATAGACATCAGAACTAACAAGAAAGAGGGTGAAACAACCCTCTTTACCAGAATGAGAATTGGAGGTAAGAGTGAACACATCAACCTCCAACTCAAAGTGGACATCAAACAGTGGATTGATGTCCGTGATAGTGATAGAAAACGTGAGAACTATCTTGACCGTATGGGTTATACCAAATTTATAATGGATATTGAATTTGGTATCAAACAGCTCAAACGTGATGGAAAGGAGACAATGGAACATGTCGATACCCTTATCAGGGATATTGTTCTGAAAGAACAACGTGAGAAGTTGTTGAAAAATGAAGAACTCCGCAAGAAGGTCAAGGAACGTGAGACAAAATCTGTCAAGACCTATATGACCAACTTCATCCGCCAGATTGAAAGTGGTGAGGTGAGAACGAAAAAAGGAGAACTATACAGCAGACAATCCATCAAGATGTGGAAACAGCTGTCAAGAATTCTTCTTGATTTCTACACTCATAACCCGTTTACTTGGGAGGAGATTGACAAAAATCTTGTCAACAAATTTCTCACTTACCTTGAAAAGAACGGGTATATGAAAAAGACAAGGGACAAGTATATGAGACTTTTCAAACAGGTAATCAGTGATGCGGAAATACTGGGTTATCACACCAATCATACGGCGAAATTTCTCATCACAAGACTTACAATAAAGGAAAGTGATAAGTCCAGAGAGATTTATCTCACTAAGGAGGAACTGGAACGTATGTACGATATGAAGCTGGAAGGTTATCAGGAGATTGTAAGGGATTTGTTCTTGATTGGCTGTTATACTGGTCAGAGATTTTCTGATTTCTCAACCATCAACGAGGGTTGTATTGTTCCCACCTTCTACGGCAGGTCAATCAAGATTGAACAAGTCAAGACTGGAAACCTCGTTGTTGTTCCAATCATTGACGATCGATTGGAAACACTCTTGAAGAAGTACAACTATAATGTACCTACTATCACTGACCAGTTTTTCAACCGTGAAATCAAGGAGATTGGAAGGATGTTGTCAGAAACAGTTCCCAGTCTTGCCAGAAAAGAACGAACCGTGTTGAGAAAACAGGAACGACTTGCAGAAGAGAATGGTACCGCGACTTTTGAGCGGGACAGTCAGGGTTATGTTGTCAAGCCAAGATACCAGCTCATATCCTCGCACACCTGCCGAAGAAGTTGTATCACAAACATGTACAAATCCAGAAAGTACACCATACCCGTTATGATGTCAGTATCTGGTCATAGAGATGAGAGAACATTCAGGGAATATGTCAAGCTGGACAAAGACGAACTCGCAGAGATGGTTGTAAAATCAAGCGAGGGTGGAATGTTCTAATTAGGGATATTCAGTTAATAGCGTCATTTTTTTGAAGCTGAATCGGCCGAGGCTCCGATATATACCCGGATTATGACCAATGAAGATATAAATCGCAGTCTCGGATGAGTATAATCAGATAATTTGAGACATAAGGGTACGACGAAGCGCTCCGATCGTATTGGAGACTCAAAATCGACTCAAATTTTTATGCTCTCTGTTTCTGCTTTAGTTTTTCTTTCTCTTCCTTGGCGATCTTTCTTGCAGCAAGAGTTGCCGCATTGGCCATGTGTATGCCGAAGAAAAGGAGCAATGTCTCGCTCTTGGCGTTTCGCGCCGCGATCCGGCCAACTCCATAATGCTGTTTCTGATTGCCGAAGCTGCCTTCCATAGCGGTCGAGCGCAGAGTGCCGATTATACGTCTGGAGATGCAGAGGTCAACGTCCTCATCCTTTGGCTTAGGCCCTTTTCGGGCAAAGCAGGTGGTAATGCCGTTCTCGGTGCAATACTTTCGGTTCTCATTGTTGGCATATATTGTGTCCGCTCCTACACGTTTGGCATCGATGCCGGTCAGTTCCTTGTGATATTCGATACAATCCTTGAGCCGTATGCCCTCGTTGAAGGCTTCGAACGAATGATGTTCGATAAATGATATGCCATCAATCTGGATGTTGTTGACCTTTGCCCCGAATTCGACTCGCTTGTTCTCCTTGCCTCTGACGATAGGACGGATATAGGGCCTGTCAATGCTGACGATACGATGGTCGACTCTCTCGCCTTTGAAAAGTCGTTTCTGCTGGTCGAGAACCATATGGCAGGCTCTGACCCGCTTGTTTTGCTCCGCACTCAGCACAATAAGCCCTCCGGTGACCTTATTGAGCCTGTTCCATTCCTTCAATATACGCTCCATAAGATGCATAAGCCTACGCCTCAGCTTCTTCGTTTCTGATTTACGAGGCTTACGCTGTTTGGCGTACACAAGCCTGGCCTTGTCTACTTCATGATATTTTGTGCGTGGTATGCGTTCGCCCATGAGGTGACATTTATCTCTCAGCAGACCGAAAATCCATTCGCAGCATTCCCAGAGCAGCTTGACATCGGTAGGGAAACGCATCAGGCTTTCATAGCATGTAGCGTCTGTCAGCATCATGTCCTTGTTGTCGAGCTGCCCTTCCCATCTGTCATACAGTATTTTCTGTAAGGATTTGATGTCCAGATATGCGGCCAGACGGTTCCGTATCGCACTTACGATCTTGCCGTCCTTTATAGGACTGGACGGATCTATGAGGACGCCACAGAACAGTTGCATATGGATATTGCCATTGAGCATCTCTACCAGTCCGTCGTCCGACATTCCGGTATATGATTTCAGGAACATGAGCGCAATTTCGCCTTCAGGCGAGAACATCGGCTTCCTGCCTTGTGGATTTTTCGAAGACATACACCTATATATTTCCGTTGCCAGTTCTTTCAGCGGAAGCTGTTCGTAGATGTGGCCGAGTTCGCTTGACTTGAAGCTCTCCCTATATTTTTGCACAAAGTCGAATCCCGTCAGCGGTAACGTAGCTGTTATCTCAGATATTTTTTGTAACTTCACCATGTTAAAATTTTGATTTTACCCCCGAATCAGCCCGTGATGGGTAAATCGGGGGTTCTTCGTAAAGTTACAAAATATCTATCAAACTGTCAAACAGTTGCTTAGATATTTTCTGAATATCCCTAAGTATTGAGGTCAACAGGGCAGACGGTTTTTTCTTTTACCGATTCCCATTTTTTCATCCATTTGTTTTCTAATTCTTTCATATCCCTTTTTGATTTTTAGTTGCGGATAATGGGATGTAGATAGTAACCTGTTCGGGTTACTTATCTGCTTGTTAGCAATATTTTTATTCTAATTTAAAATACCATTCCAAAAAAGAATTAAAGTCTTTCCATTGTGGTAATAACTTTCCATTCTGGAAATTGATTAGTTTTTCGCCCAATTCAATTTCAAGAACTTCCTCTGTTTTACGATTATAAAAGAAACCACCTTCTGCTTCAAAACTATCTAATGGAAGGTATTCATCTGGTAACTTTAGGATATTCCGAGCAGATTCGATAGCATAACTCAAATCGTTCGAATAAATACTGAACCAACATACATTATACATTTCACTATGCCGCCCAAGAAATGTAATTTCAGTAGTATGTAAATTGAAAAATGCAAAATCACTATTCAAATCAACACCTAAATTGATTAAAGCTGCTTTGTATTTTTCATCTTCCTTTTCAGAATAGATGCCTTGTTGTTTCAGATGTTCTATTATTTTATTGCTCAGCATAATTGAATGGTATTTTATTCATTTTACATTTTATTGCTAATGTCCGGGGAATAATTGACCTTGTGGTAATTATTCGCTTGTTATTGACGCTTTATCAGTTCGTAATGCCAAGATTGTTGAATCTCTAATCCATTTTGAAAATTCTTCAAAATATAAATATATCATTCCTGCGGGCAACTTGATGTTATAATACCGATTATCTATGTTATCTTTTGTTAGTAGCCATTCATAACCTTGTTGTTCTACAAGAAACACAAAATAACCTTCAAAGCACTCTCCATGCTGCGAAAGTATGTCAAGATTAGCAAATGTTGGATTTTGCGTGAAATCACATTCGTTAAGCCAGATATTTTCAATTAATTTGTCTGTGAACGCATTTGCCGACAAATTATCAGAGGAAATATGGCGTTGTCCTTTTTGTTCAGTTACATTGAAGATACGATCCAATTCTGCTGACAACACAGCAGATTGTTCAATATTTCCGACCATATTGTTGCTTATCCATAAACAATAGTTTATGAATATAGGACTTTCATTAAGTTGCCATAACTTTACTTCTATTGCGAACTTAGATTTGTTTCCGAATATATTTTCACATTCTTTTTTCATCGTCAATAATATGTTCGGCAGCGTCCCCACTTTAAGTAGTGATGCTGTTTGTTATCTGCTTTTTCGAATTATTACAATATCATCAAAACTTAATAGCAAAGTCTGACCGTCTGGTTTATACTCCTCCCAATCTTCATTATCTGAACTTTCGTAATCCATCATTATATGATAAAAAGAGTATAGCCCGGATTTTTCTTGAGGTAATTCTGGCAGACTGTGAATATCATAGCGCCCAACACCATCCAATCCTTTTTCTTCAATCAGTTTCAGCCATCCTAAAGCCTTATCTATTTGTTGAAGATAGGAAAGTTGTTGCTGCTCACCTTGCTTTAAAGCATCAACGGTTTTTATCCGTTCATTCTGTAATAACTCAATTATATCCTTCATTTTATTTCTTTGCAAGCAATGTTCAGTAAAGAATTGACCTTGGGAGATTAATTTGCCTATTATCAATACTTCACCGACTGTAAAGTTGATTTAGCATTTTGAAATAGTCATTTCCAAACCGTTCAACACAATCATCCATTACACCGTATATATTGTTTTTATCATCAATCAGTAAGACCATATACCCATGTTCGTACTCTCCAAAAGGGCAAATACTGGAAACATGGAGCAGTTCGCAAAACTGGTTGTAAAATAAGTTGTGCGGATTATCATCTAATGTTTTCTTTAGATTAAAATGAACATCCACCTTTGGAAACTGTATTTCTTTATTGTAGAAATAAATAAGAAAATCTATCAGCGTTGAAGTCGGTCGATAGTTTGCTTTGGAATAAATCGCCATAAGTTCATTCGGACTTATGATTACCCGATTTTCCCACTGGCAATTTGTTTTAAGGTATTGAATCAGTTCCATATTACTCTTACGTCTGTTTACACATTAATATTATCTGGCAGATAATGGATTGCAGTTTGCCCTCGTTTGGCGGAACAGGTGTATGTTATCGTGATTTTAAATAGTTTTCCAATGTTGTTATTAGCAAATTTGCTAATATAAAATCATCTGATTTTATATTATTGGAATTTTCAGAAATCACTTCTTTAAAAGAAGTTAGAAAATTATACCAACCGTCTGTTAAACCATTGGCATATAATTGTGTTTGCTTTAATTGTCGTGCCAACAATTCATTTTCTTTTTTTATATTGAAATATAGGAGTTGATATAACTCCCAATATTCAGACATATTGTTTATTTTTTGCTTCATAACATTCTATAATCACGATAATGTCCGACGGATAATCGACTTTCGGGAGATTAATCCGTATGTTATCATCATGTGTTTAATCCATAAAATCATCATGTTCTAAATAATGGTTTATCGCTTCAATAAATATATCAGTATCCGTATTTACGGATAAATTCGGATTATTTGACAACTTGACTTCTATGATGTCTTGAAACGTACCGACACTTAAAAATGATTTAACGTGATATGGTGCAACAGACTCAGGTACACACTCGCCATCTACGTCTATAATGTTTTCATCTTTTTGTTCCTTACTTGATAGAATCCAAAACTTAGAATCTGTAAAGTTAGACTTTTCACTTAGTTCAAAAAAAATCCGACCGGGATAAGCCAGAATTTTATATGAGGCGATTAATTCACTAATTGTTTTGAAATATTGCATATCTTTTAATTATTCCTATGATAATAACGTAATGCTAACAGCGGATTTGGCTGTTATTTTTCTTAAGTATATTCATAGTCCGTCCTCTTCCAGAATGTCGTCCAACGGACTTTTGATGTTGCTCTTGAAAGTGTCGGCGATGTGGACGTATATCTCGGTTGTACGGATACTGTTATGTCCCATAAGCTCCTTCACAATCTTCAGGTCAGTGCCTTGCTCGATAAGGTGTGTGGCGAAAGAGTGGCGCAACAGGTGTGGATAAATCCTCTTTGTTATGCCGGCTTCCTGCGCCGCAGCTTTAAGGCGTTTCGACACTATGCTCTCGGTGAACTGTTCGCCCGGCAGACGCTCAAAGAGCCACTCCTGCGGCTTATACAGCTCACGATACTCGGTCAGTTTCTTTATTAACGGTTTAGAAAGGAGGGTGAAACGGTCTTTGCGTCCTTTGCCTTGCCGCACTCGAATCAGCGAGCGCGACACGTTGATGTCGCCGGGCTTCAGCGCAAGCAGCTCGCTTATGCGGAGGCCCGCTGAATATAGCACGGAGAACATACACCAGAAACGTAGGTCGGTGGCAACCGCCGCCAGTATAGACTTGACTTCCTCCTTGCTCAGCACATCAGGCAGCGTCTTCTCGCGCTTGGCACGGCTGACGGCGTAGCACCGCCGGGGCTGTCCCAGCACTTTCTCGTAATAAAACTTTATGGCGTTGATGCGCTGATTCTGCTGACAGGTGGATATTCCGCGCTCATTGATAAGGTAAACGAGGTAGGCGTTTATCTCGTCCGGGGTTACACGGTCGATTCTCTTTCCCTCGAAGTAAGCCTGAAAATCCTTGAAATAGGTGGTATAGACCCTTACGGTGTGGTCGCTGTAACGCACCTGCCGCAGTTTCTCCAGATAGCCGGGAGGCAGTTCGGGACGCGGCGGACTGACGGGTTCTGGTTTCGGAGCCTTTATCGCCGAGTAGTCTATGAAGGCATCGCCCACATAGCGGTCGAAGAAATCGGCCAGCACAAAGCCGTCGGCGGGGATTAAGACCGCACCGCCGTCAGCGACGGCCCCCGGCTCCTGCGTCAGCCTCTCCTGGAGAGAGGCATCGCCGCCGAAGGCAACCGCTATGAAGTCACGCCCGTTCCGCCCGGCGAAAGAGAGCGTGATACGCCGCTTGGGATGATATGCGTCCATTGTGCTGCCATTTCAGTGAGGGCAGAACGCCCTCCAACCGCAAAGTTAGTGAAAAATCCGGACATTACGCCTCTCTCACCCCTTGAATTTCAATAGCTCACGATGATTTTTCAAGAAAAAAGAGCTAACTTTGCATATTGAGGCGAAAATCGCCTTGATTCAATACATCAAATGGCACCACCAGATTTCCTTGCCTTATCATTACTACGATGTAATCTTGATTGCGTATCACGTTGTTTGCCGACGATATGCAGTCCGGACAAATACACCATAACAAGAGGTGTCAAGGTATCGGGAGTTAATCACATGGAACAGTTGAATGGAGGTGCGCATTTTGACAAGGCTATATTTTATAAGCCCAACGGCAAGGATTTCTTAATAATGGTGTCGAATTATTGCGATGGGCTGGAATCGCTTACTTACAGATTGTCAGCAGATATGCAAATTGAAGTATGCAATTTTCGCATCTCGTCGGATTCTGCGCCCAATCCAGTAAACTCTCTTACCTTTATCAAAGACGGTACGTTTGTACGGGTTATATATGCGTTGAAAGAGGAAAAATGGCAGTATTACGCCATTGGCGACCCATTATGTTTTGAAAACACCGAACTCTATAACAATAGGATTATCAAGAAACGGCTCAATAGAGCTATCCTGATAGATTATTGCGCCCAACTTGGAATAGATCTCTTGGATGAAAGATTTTGGGACGCCGATAACGCTCTTGTAATGGAACGGATAAAATGGTGAGTCCCAATACTGATTTTTCCATGCGCACGATTCTCAGCATAATTTCGCTGCTTGTCTTGACCGCCTGCGGAGGCAATGGAAACAGGCAGTCGGCTGATAGCCCGGAGGCTACGGCAGCAGACACGATAGCCGTGCTTCGGGAGGTGGGTAGCCGATATGCGCAAACAAGTCATCCGGACAGCGCGACACTTGCCGCCATGCTCCGGCTCCCAGACATACAACGTCGCGGAATCCCGGAACATATTGACGTAATCGGGCCGAACAGCGTAATATCCGAAGAACGAATAGAACTGCTCAATATCGCCACCACCGATGAGATATTCAGTGGCAGACGCCGATTTCTCGAATTGTCCTGGCCCATCGTCAGCTCCGAATACATAGCCAACGACGCTACAGGGAGTAATCCCGACGGCAATCCCTGCCACATGACCGTCAGATACGAATTACTGCCCGACACACTGCTTCCTGTCGATACCCTCTATTACCACGATGGCATGGAATTTTGAAACAGAATAAGGGTACGGAACTGAATCCATACCCTTTGAGTGTGTTGCGAAGACAGAACGAGCCTATCGGGAAGAAGCACAGCTGTCAAACAGAAGCATTATTTCAGTTACCCTCCGTTGGTATAACTGCTTGTGGAATTTGCCCTTGTAGTGGCAGTGGGAGGTATATGCCTTGAAGATGTCGCGGTTACCAGCTTTCAGCATTCTTACGACACTTGACTTGTTGACCGCTCCGGGACCTATATTGTATGCCAGAGTACCGAGGAGAATGCAGTCCTTGCCGTATTGTGAATATAGGGCGCAAAACTTGGCGAGGTCTTTGCGGAGCAGAGCGTCCGCTTCTCTTTCGGTGAGTGGCCTGTGCTGGGGAAAACGCTCACCGGGCAGTATTCTATGGCCATAACCGTAATATGGACGGTGTCTGAGCTGATGAAGTGTCTCAAACTTTTTGATTATCAGGACTGCCCTCTCAAAGAGCGGTAGCTCCATTATACTTCGGTTCTTTCGCTCTTGCGCTCCGACAGCACTCCGCGGAGAGGCGGCGAAGACAGGCGTAGTGACCGCGAGGGTCACTGACACAAGAATAAACAACAGTATCTTTTTCATCGTGCAATCGGTGTAAGGGTTCCGGGATTCACAATCAGGCCGGGTGTCGCACCACCTTCTTCATCGCCGTTGTCTTTGCTGTTGAACTCGAAAGTCTGCTCCCACGGGGTAGAATTGAAGTTGTCCTGCACGACAACGAGGAACTTGTGAGCCTCCGATGAACGGGCGGTGTATGTCAGTCGGAAAGTCTTGTTTTCGAGAAGCACACGGTCGTTGTTGACCAGCACCGGGCCGTCAACAAGTTTGAGCGTGCCCTCGCCGTCATACTGAAAGTAGCGGATTGTGTAGAGAGTGTTGGCATAGTTTCCTTCTGGTTTGATCTCGAAGCGCAGCTCCACGGTCTCGCCTTTGGTGATTTTTTCGGCGTATGGCATGACTTCCACCGTGAAGGGATAGGACTGCTGAACGTCGATGTCGTCGGAACAGGAAGTCATTGCGAGGACGAGGGTGAAGAGTATTGCCCAGTAACCGCAACGCGCTTTCGTAGTGGAACGGAGAAAGAACCCGAAGAACCGGACGGGAGTAAGGCGGGTTTCTCCGATTTTGTTGATGATTGTTTTCACGATTTTCAGAGTTTGAATTTTGTTGATTTTTTCGGATAGAGCGACATGAGATAGTCGTTCAGATCCTTGTTGTTTGGATAGAGTGCCGACTTGTCCATGACTTTATCACCGAACTCTCTTTGAAGTTTGGCGAGTGCCGCACGTCCTGCGGTGTCATTGTCAAGATAGCACTGGATTACAGTGTAATCGCCAATGGCAGGTATTGCCTTCTGGAGATTGGATACAGAGTTGAGAACGATAGTGTCGAGTCCATCGTTATAGCCGAGGCGTTCCGCTGAAAGGAAGTCAATGAAGCCTTCAAACACATTACACCGGGCATTGCCGTTGGCAATTAGAGTGATGTGTTTTGGTGGATAAGACCCCTTAAAAAATGGATTCCTCAACTCTAAGCCATTGGCATTATTAGGGAAGCCGACGGCATAGTATCGCTTTCCATGAAGCTCATAGTCAACCTGTACGCAGTAGCGTTGGGCTATCTCTTTCGGTATGCCTCTGTCGGAGAGATAGCGCAGCAGTACCGGCGACTCCAGACGCGACACTTCGACATTCTCAAAGGTGGGTTCCTCGACAAACGGCGTTGGCTTATAAGGAATAGCGACCGGGAGCCGCATCTTCTCAGCGATATAATCGGCTTGCTTCAAAAAGTCCGTTTCACCGGACATTTCTCCGGCAAGCGAGAAGATGTCGCCACCCGCGCCCGTTCCGAAGTCAAACCACAGATTTTTCCGTGGATTGACATGGAACGAGGGCTTACGCTCACTTCGGTAGGGGGAGTAAAACCACAGACCTTTGCTGTCGCGTCCGGTGGGCTGATAGCCCAACTGATTCAGGAACTCGACAAGCGAGATTTTCCGGATTTCGTCGATGTTCATAGTCGCATCTTCCGTTTCGGTTTGTCAGGTTCCTGCTCCTGTTTGGGCGGCTCCACCTTTTGGGATTTCTCCATGCCAGACATCTGTCCTGCAATGTATTGGTTCAGCTCCGACATATTGCACGAGCCTGTCAGCTCATAGGCAAGGTCATGGATTCCGCCATATGCTCCGGACTTGGTATCTCGCCAGAGGTTTGTCTCGGTGTTGATTACCATAGTCGGCTCGTGCTTGGCATCGTAAGGGGCTTTGTAAACCCTGAGATTGCCGTCAGCGGCCACGGGGTGTTCCTGACCGAGAGCCTTCATAAAGTCGGTGAGTTTTACCTTCTTTATATCGAGACTGATAACCGTCGGCTCCTGTGGGCGACGCGCCAATGCCGATAGTTCCTTGCCCTGCTCATACTCGTTCATGTACTTCAGTATGAAGTCCCGTGGATCCGTGTAGAGGCTGGGATTCATCTTCAGGGCGGCAAGGTCGATAATGTCGCCGCTCTGGTCAGTGGCATGGTCATACCATCGGTTAGTGTTGGTATCTACTACCAGCATCGGCTCCGGGTCGTCGCGTTGCGGCGCATAGTAGAGCTTCATATCCCCGAAAGCCTTGACAGGCTTTTCGCCGAGAGCAGCCATGAACTCCGTCAGCGGTATGTTCCTGATGTCATTCTTTGTGTACCGCATAGGCTAAAACTGGTATTTGAGGTGTAAGCCATAGGCGAACAAAAAATGTCCCGTGTCATTGCCGAAAACAAACCGCTCCTTTATGTGCGCTCCGAGAGCCACATGGTCAGAGAGATAGATATCGGCAGACAGCGTTACCGCACCGCCATAGATGAAAGCATCTTTTGCTTGAATGGTAGAGCCGTCAGGCAAAAGGCGTTTGCCCCAGTTGACAGTCTCATATCCGGCAAGTGCCGATAAACCTCCATAAAGGTGGAAAGTCTGCGAATAGTCGCTGATGGTATGGAGATTATAGCCAACCTCACCCGTGAACTGCGCCACAGGGATGTGGCCCTTCTCGCCGTATGGCTTATAGGTCTGGAGATATTCGCCACCGAAAGACCATGTATTGGCGTTATTGCCCTTGATGACGGAGTAGAACACGCCGATATTATAGCCGCAGTTGCGGGAGTTGCCGGTATAGAAACCGTTGACCATATCGGCACGTACTTCAACCGCAGACATACCGGGGAGGCACCGCTGGGCCATTGCCCGCCCTCCGAAGAGGGTGAGCATGGCTACGATTATCATTATCGCTTTTCTCATAGGCTACTGTATGCTTAATTCGTCAATTACGTTGGCTCTCACAATATCCTCGTTCTCGACCACGAAAGACTGGTGTCTGCCGCCTTCCTTTTCGGCGATTTCGATAACGAGCTGCTTGTCATCGGGGATAGTGAATTTCTCCAGAGCGAAGACTGTTCTTTCGGAGGTTTTGCCGTGTACGACCGTTACATAGTTCTGGGCGCGGAGCGGTTCAAGTACCTGCTCCTGCATCGCGGTACGCTTGATAACCTTCTTATCCACAATCTTGAAGCTCACATAATCAATATCGAAAGCGATATTGCTTGTGTTCTTCAGCTCGGTGTGGAAATAGAGAAGCCCATTGTTGGTGTAGATGGATTTCAACAGGAACTGCACTCCAAAACGCTTTGAACCGATATGCTTGATTTCGCGTTTGTTCTGCTTGTGGATAGACTTCATAATCAGCTTGACAAGCATAGGCGACTCCTGTCCGAGTTTCTCCAGATATACCTCCTGTGCATTGTTGGGACGATTGACAGCCTCGCCGTCATGGAGGAAGTCGGTCATCTCAATGCTCAGAAGCAGAGGCTCTTTCGCAAATTTGACATTGAACGTATAGTATGATCCATCATCGGTGATTACCGACAGGTTGGTCTCCTGCTTGAACGACTTGAAGGCTGACTTGACACGCAACACGTTCTTCGCTCCGTCGGCGAGACCAGCGACAAGATTTTCGTTACCCAAATCGACATAAGTGATTTCAGCCGGGAAGATGATGTGGGAGGTCTTATTGTAGCATACTTCCAGAGCGTGAGGGGGAATCATGCGGTCGAAGCCCACCTTGCGGGTCAGACCGTCGAACTTGTCGCCGTCGGTGTAGTTGGCTCCGTACACGTTCATGTCGTGTTCGGCTACCTGTTCAGTGTCAGGCGACACGTTGTTTTCGGTGTTATTGACAGTTTTGGCGTTGGCAGCGGTGGCCACTCCGAAGAGTACCACTGCCGCAACAAAGAATTTTGTGATTGTTTTCATTCGTTGCTGTTGGGGTTGGTTGATGATTACTGCTCGTTCTGACGAAGCATGATTTTGTAGCCGGATTTGAGGTGTATCTTCGGAGTGCGCAGTTTCTTGTTGAGATACTGACTCACACCGTTGATAAGCCCTTTACCGACATCGGAGGCAAGTTGCGCCCCGGCGTTGGTGGTAAGGTTGATTGAACTTCCCATTGTACTGCCCATATTGGCCCCGATTTCGTGCAGGGCATCACTCTCCATCGAGTTTGGTATGTTGATACCCTCCTGACCGTCGGAGTCATAGACCGAGAGGTCAACCTCCATGATGCAGCCGAGAGCCTCGATAGATTCTATCTTGATTTCAAGACGCTCACCCTGTAACCGCGCCGCTCCCACCACAGTGGTGTTTTTCGGCAACAGCGAGTTGCCTGTCCACATCGGTTCGAGTGTCCGTAGCCTGACGCTCTGCCCGTCGGTTACCGACTGGTCTGTAGCGACACAGGCTGAAATGGTGTTCTTGAAATTCGTGCGCTTTGTTCCTACCGCAGTGGAGAAAGAGCGGGTGTTATCGACAGAGGTACTGAGAGAGGACACCACATTGCGATTTACCTGATTGACAGGCATGACCTTACGGTCTTTCTCCGGTTCATCGACTATTACGGCCTTTTGACCGCCATTGCCAGTGCCGAGATACTGCGCCGCCAGTTTGTAAGACTGCTCCATCAGTTCTATCTCGTTTGGCTGCTGACTCTGCTGTGCTATGGCGTTCTGCGCTTCCAGCTCATCAATCCGAGCCTGCAACTCCGCCACCTGTGCGGCTGAATTGTCCTCCGGGATATAAAAGTCTTGGAGTGAAGCCTGAACCTGCTGGAAAGCCTGATCGGAAGCCTCAACCATATCGGGTTCCGGTTCCTCCGCATTCTGCGGGATGGAATCGACATGGGGAATTGTGTCAGTGGCTACTCTGATGGTGTCCTTCTGGGCTGCATAGGCATCTCGTTTGTCGGCTGTGATTTCCTGAGCGTCAGGCTCCGGCATATTCTGATTGAAGCCGTTGGTGGTGGCTGCTGCGCCGTCGCCGAAACTGTCGAAGATAAGCCATAGGATAATGCCGGTGGTCAGGAACATCGCAGGAAAGGCAACGAGGTATTTCATCCTCATCTTCCGCTCCGCCTCAGTCGTGGGTCTTGTGAGTTTATTCCATAGGGTTTTCAGATCCATAAAGATTGTTTATGGCGGTTTGGCTGCCCTTGTCGGGCATCGGCATCTGTTTTATGTTGCCGAAGTCGGGGTTGCTGTGTACCCCGTTATAGATGTTATACATTGATTTGCCGAAGACAAAGAGGGCGAGCAATGCGAACAGGGCGAAAGCTATCGCCACTATCCGGAACCGCTTCTGCGGGGGTATGTCGTCGCACTTGCGACGCACATACTCCACCGCGCTCTCCTTGCGGCAGGACACCTTATTATATAGGTGTCCGATCTTCTCTTTCAGAGACTTGATGTTCATTTCTTGATTGTCTGGATGTCTTTGTTCTCTATAACTGTAAAATTCTCGATGATGAATCCGTTGGGGTTGTCGTCGGAGCGGCCGGAGTTTTTCAGTTTGCAACTGCTCACCAGCGTTCTCTCCGTGACATTGCTCTGGCGAATAATCATCTGCTTGGCATAGGTGCGCACATCGTAGGGATAGTTGGTGAAGTTCACCACCACGCTATCGACTTTAAGCACCTGATTGATATTCCCCGCAATGATGCGGTTGTAGTAACCCTGCTCCGTGAAGTCCCGGTAGTAGTTGTAGGCACTCTTGTCGGCCAGCAACAGGGCGCGGCTGACATTATGCTCGATAGCAGACTTCTCCGGGGAGAGGGTAAAGAACAGTTCATGGAAGCGTCGCACGTGTTCGCGAGCCTCTGCCGGTCGGTTCTGCTCCATATCCTGCGACAAGGCAAGCATCAGTGACTTGCCATTGTCGAGGACATAGATTTTTTCGCGCTGCTTCTCGGCAAAGTTCAGCGACAGCACCACCGAGCCAATTGCGATGAAGGCGCAGAGCGATACCATGACGATGCCGAACAGCCTTATCTGCCGAAAAGAGGTTTCGATGTTTTTTAATGACTTAAATTCCATAATTTTAATTGTTGATTCTAAATTGACAGGTATTGGAAGATATGGCTGATTACATCGACCGTCCATCCGTTACCAAGCATACGGTAAATCTGGGTATCACCGCAAGTCCACTCATACCATTCCGGGACGGTCTGCAAGCGGCAGCACTCTTTCGGAGTGAGACGGCGGATTGCTACATCTTCATCATCGTTGACTATAATGCAGACACATTGACCGTTACCGTCATTTCTGGCACGAGCCATCAGACAGGCACTTTTGCCACTTTTTATAGGACGGAACCCGCCACCGAATTTTGAGGAAACGATTGAACCCGATATGATGTGCGGGCTGCTATCCTTTGGTTTACGACTTATAAGCAGATTGTCCTTCTGCACGGTGGTAAGGGAATTGCTTTTTCCGTCAAATCTGAGTTCCGGCTGTTGTTCGTTACGGCCTGTAACCGGGTTAAACCTACCTCTGAACGCCATACATAAATCAGTATATTCAATATTGTTCACCACTTGATAATCTTCAAAATCATCAAAGTCAAACAAACTGTAATATTCTGACTCAATGTTTTCCACGTCATCTGCCTCATTTGATTCATATCGTTTTTCAATCAACTTTTGAATCTGGTCTTGCGAGAAATAATACTTTTCATCAACATCTTTTTCAAGAATGTCTTTCAAATATATTCCCCTGTCCACTGGCTGGGGTATGCAGGTATAGACAACGTTGTCAAACAGATTGGCTTCCGTCCTTGTTCTGATATTGGTCCAATATAGACGGACACGGTTTTGAGCCGATACCAGTGCCGAGTTTATCATCACCGGGAACAGACCTAACTGTTCGCTGATCACATTCTCAAATTCAGTCCGCATCCTTACGTTTTCCAATAGGAATTTCACATCCGGATTATATTTTTGAATGTCGTGTAGAATACGGACATACTCGAAAAAGAGTGCGCTTCGAGGGTCATTGAAATTCAGTTGCTTTCCTGCAAAACTGAATCCCTGACACGGAGACCCGCCTATCAGAAGGTCTATTGGAGGCAAATCAGAGACCCGAACATCGGTAACACTTCCCAACTGTATGGTTTGGGGGAAATTATGCTGGGTCTGGGCAATGGCATAAGTGTCAACTTCGGATGCGTAATATTGCTTTACCTTGATACCCGCTTCCCGTAATGCTATGGCCCCGCACGACATGCCGTCAAACAATGACAGCACCGTAAGTCCATCATTGCACATAATGGGTAAGGTATCATCTTACTTCAGCAGCTTTCCTGCTCGACCTGCCACGTTGCCCGCGACGCCACCTGCGATGCTGCCGGCCCATGAGCCTCCGGTCATTGCGGTGTTGTTGATGGAACGGTTGTAGCTGCCCATGCCACCTGCCTGAATAATCCAGCCAGCGACTGTGGGAATCGTGAAGTAACCGATTATGCCGATTATCATGAAAATCGTGTAAGCGGTGTTGCTCCCGTCGAGGTCAACATTCGGATTATTAGTCAGTTCCGAAATGTCGTTCTGAAGCATAAGGACTTGAATCTTGGCAAGTATTGTCGAGAACAGATCCGCCACAGGCAACCACAGATAGGTCTGAATATACCTGCATATCCATTGGACGAGGGTATTTTGGAATCCGTCCCACACCGACAGAGCGAATGAAATCGGCCCGAGTATCGCCAACACTATCAGGAAGAATGTCCTTATGGTGTCAATCGTGAGTGATGCGGCTTGGAAAAGCATCTCCAGAAGTTCCCGGAAGAAATTTTGAATTGCTTTCTTTACCTTATACATACCTCTTTCGATATACATTCCGGCGGCAGTGCCTATCTCTGTCACGCCCAATTCGTCTATCTGCCTGTCAAATTCGGCATCATCTACAAGATAGGCTGTCGAGGGGTCTTTCATCATCTGCTCATACTCCAGCCGGTCTTTTTCCTCCCGGTACTTCTGCATATCCAGTGTCTGGCCTTCAAGCATAGAGGCGGTACCCTGAACGATGGGCGACATTACCGAGTTGATTGTTCCGAGAACAACCGTGGGGAAGAACATGATACAGAATCCTATGGCAAACGGACGCAGAAGCGGGAACACATCCACCGGTTCGGCTCTTGACAATGCCTGCCAGATTCGGTAGGCGACGTAGAACAATGCGCCGAGTCCGGCAATGCCCTGTGCCACTCCCGCCATGTCGCTGCACAGTGGCATCATCTCATCATATAGCGACCGGAGTATGGAGTGGAGATTTGTGAAATCAATAGCGCAAAGCATAGGCATCACCAGTATTTTTCGGAGCCGTCACCGTAAAGACTCACAATCCTCTGGGTGTCCGCCTTCTTCTTGGCTCTGAGGTATGACACACTGATATTCTTGTTGGTGAAGTACGCCGTCAGGTTCTTCAGACGCTTCATCTCCTTGTAGCAGTCATCGACCACGTCCATTCTGTCCTTGTCGGTCATACTTAGCGTCGTAATGTTGACCACCTGTTTCAGATCGCCGAGGACTCCATTGGCTTCTTCGAGTATCCTCGTGTAGCCGGAGGCGATTGCCGACAGTTCGGCACTTGTGAAGTTGGGGTCAGTCAGCATCTTCTTGAAGTTGTTGACGTAGTAGCCGGAAATATCGCCGAGCATCAGGACGGTCTGCTGCACCTTGCGGGCATCGCGGACGAGATTGTTGACCGATTGTAGGGCATCGTAATACTTCTTCGCCTGCTGGTAAATCTTTACCGTTTCCTGAAAATTCCGAACCATATTTGTAGCGGTCGTTGATTCTTGAACAAGTGATTTTGAAGAGTTTACTATACTTTGGGCGATATTGGACGGATCAATGACCGTCCACTGGGCGGAAGCCCTGCCCGTGCCTAAAAGTAGGCACAGTGCAATGAGGGGGAATAGAAATTTTAGTTTTTTCATTGGCATTAGATATTAGATTAGTTTTTGTATTCCATTGCGGCTATGCCAACAGTGTCATCGTCTGTCATGGCTTGGTTTTCCTGAATGAAAGCACATGTGCCTTCGACTTGTGTAAAGCAGTAACCGTCAATACACATCTGAGGGCCATCCTCCTCCCCATCGTAGTCCATATCGCCTTGAATCATCATCTCTACGACTTTACCTTTACGTATGAAATAATACAACCGGTCAGTTTCTCCCTGATGGAGAGGATAGTAAGAATAGTCACTTTCTCCCCATTTAGTTACACAAATTGATAAAAGAAAGTAGTTATCTTCGACCGTTATCTTAAATTCTACCGAGGGGAGATCTTCACAGACCCATTCTCCAAGCAGTTTTGCGCGAGGGTCTTTCTGCCAGAAAGACAGTTCCTCCTTCATGGCCTTTAGCTCTGGATGTTTTGCCATCATCTCTGCGACAAATGCATCCACTTTGAGATTGATTTCTTTTTTCATAAGTTAGATTTTAGTTAATTTTAGTGGCTGCGCCACCTATAATTTTGATGAGGACGAAGGTGAACAGCAGTGGCAGTATGAGCAGCACTGCGAGTCCAGCAATCAGTCCGAAAGTGATTGCCATAAGCACCTTCATAATGGTTATTGCAATTTTCATAGCGACAGTATTCTATGGATTAGCAAATGGAATCCTTGGACAACCTCGGCAAAGTAAGGCGCGGCGTAATTGGCGGCTTTGACCACTACGACAAATACTATCGTCAGGATTGCAATCCCGGCGAGGAACAGGATAAAGCCTATCAGCACTCCGAGAATTGGGTGGAACACTTTGGGAATTTTCATGTCACGTTCTCCTTCCTCTCATTGGCGAGCATTTTGATGGCAGCTTCGGTGTCGCCACCTAATTGCTTCGCCTTGTTGAGTACCTGAATCTTCTCCGTTTCCTCCGTGGTGTAACAGAGATATTCCTCTGTCGAGACCTCCGTGGCATAGACCGCTGACTGTGTGCCTCCGAGACCAATCCACACCTCTTTGTAGAGGCGGTTGGGATTATTCGCCATGTTGATACTGAGTATCTGCGACTTCTCCTTGTCGGTCAGACCAAGCAGCTCCTGAATCAGGTCGAATCGGTTCATATACTTGCGCTGGTCGAGAAGTATCTTGCAGTCGGAGTTATTGATGATTGTCTCCTTGACAATCGGCGACGAAATAATGTCGTCAACCTCCTGCGTTACCACTACCGCCTCGCCAAAGTATTTACGCACAGTCTTATAGAGGTACTTCATATACTCTGCCATGTTAGCCGAAGAAAGAGCCTTCCAAGCCTCCTCACAGATAAGGACTTTTCGGATACCTTTGAGCCTTCGCATCTTGTTTATAAAAGCCTCCATGATGATGATTGTCACCACCGGGAACAACTCTTTGTTATCTTTGATGCTGTCTATTTCAAAGACAATGAAGCGTTTACCGAGCAAGTCGATATTCTCTTTTGAGTTCAGCAGAAAGTCAAATCTACCTCCGTGGTAATACTGCCGCAGTGTAGTCAGGAAGTTGTCAATGTCGAAATCCTGCTTGTATATGGGGATAGGACGCTGTGCCATTTCTGCACGGTAATCATCGCGCATAAACTCATAGAACGAGTTGAAGCATGGTACTATGTTCTTATCCTTGCTCATCTTCTCAAGGAACATCGACAAAGCCGAACCCAATTCGCCGCTTTCGGTCTTGGTCACTCTGTCGTCCTCTGACTTCCAGAGTGTAAGGAGCAGCGTCTTGATCGAATCCTTCTTCTCTACATCGAAAATCCCGTCATCCGTGTAGAAAGGATTGAAAGAAATCGGACTGTCCTCAGTGTAGGTGTAGTAGACACCATCTTCGCCATGCGTCTTATTATGAATCAGATTGCAAAGACCCTCGTAAGAGTTTCCGGTGTCAATCAGCAGGATATGCGCTCCCTGCTCATAATATTGCCGGACGAAATGGTTGGTAAAAAAGGACTTTCCGCTACCTGACGGGCCAAGAATGAACTTGTTTCGGTTGGTAGTGATACCACGTTTCATCGGTTCATCCGATATATCAAGATGTATCGGTTTCCCAGTCAATCTATCGACCATCTTTATTCCGAATGGGGACAACGATGAGCGATAATTTGTCTCGGCAGTGAAGAAACTGGCGGCAGGCTCGATGAAAGTATAGAAACTTTCCTCGGCAGGGAAGTCCGCCTCGTTACCGGGCATTGCCGACCAGAACAGTGTCGGGCAGTCGATGGTGTTGTGGCGCGGCATACACCCCATTGTCGCCAACTGGCCACCTACATCGTTCTTGATACGCCGCAGTTCCTCGGTGTCGTCGCTCCATGCCATGATGTTGATATGGCAGCGGACGGAGGTCAGACCGTATGAATGAGCCTCATTGAGATAGCGGTCAATCCATTCCTTGTTGATAGCATTGCTTCGGCTATACCTCGAAAGGGAGTTCATGTTGCGTGCCGTCTTCTCGAACTTCGCCAGGTTCTCATCGTGGTCGTCAATCAGCACATACTGGTTGACAATATGGTTGCAAGGTAAGAGCAACCCGATGGGACTTGCAAAGCTCAACCGGCAGTCGCTCCGGTCAGTTGATAACCGCTCATAACGGTTATCGGTGCTGACCTTTGCGGGAAGGTCATCGGTATCGGACAGCGTATGCAGACAGAGCATCTTGTCGCCAATCCGCATCTGACGTGCATCAAGGTCTATATCTTCCAAACAGGTAACTTCGTCCATCGTCAACGAAAGATATTTCTCAATCAATCCAGACTCCTTGTCGGTGCCGACAAGTTCATCATCGGAGAGGCGGCGCAGCTTGATATAGCCGGTGTCATTGATGATGCGCTCAAACTGCTCAACGCTCTCCATAAACTTGACAATCATCTCGTGATTGAGTTCCTTCGGAGTGATTCGCCCCCGGCATAGGGTCGAGAAGTTGCTCTGCTGACGCGCCCTTTCCTTCGTTGTCTTGGTAAGGAAGAGGTAGCACTTGTGGGCGAGGTACGGACGCTCGTTGAAGTGGCGTTCAAAACTCCTGTCCAAAAAGGATAAATCATCCTTTTGCAGTTCAGGCTTATAGCGTTCGCTGACGAACCAATCCTGCTTATGCACCACCGAGTAGTGAGGCAACACCTTGATTGCCTTGCACCATGCTCCGTGCATGGCTTCATACTCGGCAGATGTCACTGTGAACAGTTCCGGCAGACTGACCTCGAAGACGACCGTGATGTCAGCGTCTTTGCTAATGATACAGCCGTGTTCCACAGCGAGCAACGGCAATTTGCTTTCCAGTGTTGTGGCTTTCAGTATATTTCTCATCGTTTTCTACCTTTAATCATTCTGTTAAGACGGACACGGTTGATGATATATCGCGGATGATATTTCACTGCGGCAAGTTTCATCAGACCGTACTGCCCGTACTTGGCATTTAGATGGAAGGTGAGCCAGACAAGGACTGAGACGGCAGTAACGCCAAACCCTATGCAGATCCATTGGGAAACGCCGGAGATATACATGATGACGTACACCACGAACAGGGCAAGCAAGCCCCCGGCAAAGATGAACAGATACTGCGCCTTCAGACCCTTGTATTCCACCGACCGTCCTATGCCTTTATTTATAGCATATTCGGCCATTGGCTCAGATGATTAGAGGAAGAACGAGCGGAGGATTGTGGCTGCCACGATAAGGAAGATACACGCTCCGAACCACGAGGCAGCTGTCTTGGTGGTATCGGGATCACCGCTCGACCACTTGGAATAGACCTTGACACCGCCAATGAGACCGACAACTGCGCCGATGGCATAGATGAGTTTAGTGCCGGGGTCAAAGTAGCTGGTTACCATAGAAGTAGCCTCGTTGATGCCGCTCAGACCGTTGCCGGCGGCGAAAGCTGCTTGAGACACGAAAAACAGTGTAACGACTGCTAATGTCGCTTTGCCGATTATTTCTCGGCGGGAAGGAGCGTTGCACCATGCAACAGCTTTGTTGTAAAGATTCTTGAAAAAGTTAAGCATTGTAGTAATAGATTAAGGTTAGATTGGTTAGCGATAAATATTGAAGTCGATACCATCAAATCCAGTAGTGTCAATATCTGCATGAAACACTATTTTCTTAGCAGGTTTCTTGTTTTCAGCTTCTTCTGTTTCAGGCTCAAATATCATCACCGGTAACTGGCATTCTATCATCAGTATGCGTTTGCGCACAATAGGGTCAAGAGCAATCCGCTCGATGATTTCTGTACCGGCCATATCGGGGAATGTCCGTTTTTGCTACCTCCAGATCATCTTCAGAATCAGATTTTCCTTTGAGGACATTTACCGTCTTTTGCATAGACTCAAAATCAAGTCCCTCTGCTTTTGGAGCAATCACTTCCTGCTCCTCCTCGTCAAGGTCGGATGCTGTTACGGCGGAATGAGAGAATACGTCATCCAGTTTGTCATTCGGCACAATCGCAGGGTGCTCATTAGGTGCTTCATCTGATTCCTCAATGTCGGCAGGGTCAGCATCGCAAAAACGACCCATGACTTTCAGAACCTCAGGCACCGCCTCTTTAACTGCGACCTTTACAATTTTCACGATGTCATTGTCCTCTTCTTCGATGGCATCATCAGATACCTCCGGTTTCTCTTCTTCCTTGACTTTTTTCGGGGACTGGAGAGGTTTCGCCAGAAGCACTCCCACCATAAACACATTGCTCAACAGCAATGCACATAGAAAGAATGTCGTCATCCGAAAAGCTCTTGAAGATTGTCGTCATAGACACCCTTCATAGCTATGGCATTTTCTCGGATATGTTCGGAAATAATTGAGGTGACGTATGATGATAAGGAGACTCCGGGAATGTCCACAGTTTTTATCAGACGTTGGAGTGTTGCATGGAGTCCGGAAGGTATGTAAACCTTCGAGTTAGAACATATCTCCATTGGAGACAGGAACTTTTTAGTGTACTCTTCCTTCTCGGATTTTCCACAAGGAGGCAGCGTGCCACCTGAAATGACCTGAATGGTCACAGTCGGATTATTGTTTTTCATTAAATACGATGTTTGGATTATAGCCGTTTCTCTATATTCGCGGCATATTGCTCGAAATGAGCGGCAAGAACATTGTTAACGTATGCCTTGACAGTGCAAAGCCTCTTTTTCTCATAGGATATGATGCGTCTTATCTTCTGCACAAACTACGGGTCTATCTCCACCGGCTGGAACTTCTCCTGCGACCACATAAAGGTAGGGTCAAGAAGAAACTTCTGGCGATAAGCCTCGTCTTCGTCATCGGTCACTTCTTCGACATTACGTTTTGTGCGCTTGGATACTGTTTTTTCTTTTTGTGGTTCAGACTGAGGAGGTGAAGATGTATCATCCTTTGATGGTGATGCTTTTTCAGACCACCAATACCGGAGGGCTCCTGCCTGAAATCTCTGATGAACTCATCGGGATCAACATCAGAATCATACACTTTTGCCATAGATTCAGAGTTTGAGCAATTTCGTAATTTCATCTGCCAGTTCCGGCAGACGGGTTCCCTTGATCAGAGTCTTGTCGGGAGGCATGACAGTGGAACGGAATACAGCTCTGGGTAAAACTTTCGACCCCTCGCGTCTGAATTTTTTTGTGTCAGGGATACGTGTTTTCATAGTGATGAGTCCATACTCGGCAAATAGAGCTTCGTATTGGTCATACAATTCGGTTCTCTCTCTGGCATCTACAAGATTCCAAAGCAGATACATTTCCTTAACCTGCGATTTGCCGGTGGTAAGCCACTCGTTGATTTTCATCGCGAAAGCCAACGAACTCTGGAGAATGACCCGGTCAGCAGCTATTGGTACAATTACCGAATCCATGCAGTTTAGAATATTGACAACGCCGCGATTATTGATTGTGCCGGGCAGGTCGAAAAAAAACAATATCAATGTCATTACCGCCTTCAACAATTTCACGTACTTTCTCCATGGCATCATCCGGAGTTGCCAGTAGCATCGGCCACGGCTGAAGTTTCGTTCGCACGATATTCTCACGGAACGCCTTTTCAAAAGCAGGATTGCAATCGACAAGGTCTTTGTCGCGTTGTCGCATCTCCTCTATGCTGTACTGTGGATAATCGCAGTCCACAACCAGCACCTTCATTCCCTTAATGTAGTAAAAGTAACTTGCCATCACCACAGTCAGGGTTGTCTTGCCGGCTCTCCCTTTTGGGTGGAAAAGGCAACAAATTTAGGCTCTTTCATTCGATGACGTTTGAAAGATTATCACATCGCATAAAGACCTTGCATATCCAGAATAAATGGCGGCTCACTTATCCGACAGGCATACGGATTATGCGGTATGCTTCCGTCAGCACGTATGCAGACAGGACGACAACATTTCTATCACCTCACGGTGAAACCTCCCTCGTTGCCATGAGGGGATTATCCTGATACTCTCGCATCAGACACAGCCGATAGCCTGACGGCCATAGGGCTATTGGTACCTATATAGGTAGGTAATTAGGTCGAAAGCAATATTGAGACATTATAAGATAGATAAAATCCATTGATAAGTGCATACATCGTTCGATATGAAGTTCCAAAACAAACATAAATCCAAAATAAGGTTGAACTCTATGGAAGGATATACGCAGGTATCTTTATAGAAAACCAATCTCTAAATATATTCAAAGTGCTCTCTGTTGCAATCTGACCAACTACGTGTCTAACGATGTCCATCCGTGTATATCTTCTAAATTTTATCGTGACATGAAGACAAGATATTTGAGTCGAATGCTCTGCAAAGATAATAAAAAAGAAGCGGATTTACAAACATGAAGAGCTTTCAATATTTTGTGCATCAGCCATTTGGCGCAGTTTGGCACAGTTTGGCAAGTCCGCTCACTTATTTCCGGCAAAAACTTTAACATTTCCGATTAGAAGATTTTTTCAAAGGACATTCCGCATTTGGCAGTCTCGGAATTTTTTGCTATCTTTATGTCAAGCTTCCACGCTCAACCAGCCCCCATAAGGAGGCCGCACAAGAGAAAGTTGAGGTATAGACAGTCAAGCGGGCTTTGACTTCCTAATCTCATTTTCTCATTAAAATCTGATGTACACGTGTACATAGCAAGGTGTCTTTACAGTCCCTGTAAAGGTTTTGAGGGACTGACCTCAAAACGACCTTGCAAGGTTGGGAATGCTCCGAAGTCGCATTCCCCATAATTCAAAACTGCGTTGCAAAGGGCTGAGTGGAAGTGAAACCGTTGAATCAGACATTCAATGGCAGAAAATTTCAACAAAGGAGGGCGACCACCGGTCGCCAACAAGTGCAGCCACTGCGTCAAGGTGCGTTTCGACGACCTCGAATGGGATACATTCATCGGGATGATGGAGAAAGCCAATCAGGAAGTAAAAGCCACTTTTATTAAACAACTGGTATTCTCGCGCCCGTTCCGGGTGCTGACCACAGACCGCTCGCTTGCTGTTTACTGCGCCAAACTCTCAGAATTTTTCGTCCAGTTCCGAACAGTAGGAGTGAATTACGACCTTACGGTTAAGGAATTGAAGTCGGGATTTTCAGAGAAGAAAGCATTGGCGATGCTCTACAAATTGGAGAAAGCCACGCTTGAGATGGCCTCGATTATGCGTGAAGTCAAGATTCTTACAGAAGATTCGAGACTGAATGGTCGCAAAAATATCAATAGGATCATCGTTATATGGCGCAATAAGCTATAACGGCGAAAAGATAAATGAAGCGAAAGGTCGTATCCTCGCTGCCAACAAGATTATATTACCACCGGACGGTAAGGTCTGTGTAAATGGAATGGTGGAAAACTTCAAGGTATTCATGCCAAAATGGGGCGCACTAAAAAACCGGTACTCCATATCTCCCTTAATCCCCATCCCGATGATAGACTATCGGACCAAGATTTGGAAGTCATGGCTCGTGAATATCTGGAAAAACTCGGATTCGGGAATCAACCGTGGGTTATGTATAAACATGAAGACATCGACCGCCACCATATTCATATTGTAACAGTCAATGTCAACGAAGAAGGCAAAAGGCTCAATCAGGACTTCCTATATCGCCGAAGCAAGAAGATAACTACCGAACTGGAAGATAAATATAATCTTCATAAAGCGCAGCGTGAAAAAGTATCTCCTGATACTCCGATTACTAAACTTGACCCTTCGGGAGACATCAAACGTCAGGTTGCCAACACCGTTAAACTTGTTGGTATGCGCTGGAAGTTCCAGACATTGGGTGAATATAATGCTATTCTTGGATTATATAATATCCGATGCGAGGAAACCGATGGTAAGGTAAACGGGCGTGAGTATCATGGTTTGGTATATTTTGCACTCAATGACAACGGTGAACCAATTGCTAATCCTTTCAAGGCTTCGAGGCTCGGAAAATTTGCAAGCAGGACAGCTGTCGAAGGTCGCTTCGAGAGAAGCAAGAAAAAATCAACCTTCATCAGCTAAAACGGAAGGTTGATGAAGCGAAAGCTGAGTCGAGAGACTTGGCGGTTTTTATTGCCAATTT